>Ga0326728_10000002_pt1 | contig 2463942 bp, 2431 predicted proteins | sample MB3enrmetagenome_FD_207602 | JGI IMG/M metagenome (GOLD analysis project Ga0326728, IMG submission 207602) | Lab enriched peat soil microbial communities from McLean, Ithaca, NY, United States - MB31MN | ecosystem: Environmental > Terrestrial > Soil > Wetlands > Peat | place: USA: New York...
CAGTGAAGCCTCCGTGGTTGTCGTAGGCCTGGATGACATAGTAGACGATCGTTCCGGCCAAGAATCCTGGAATGATGCCATCGTATAACCCAGTTATACTGTTCAGCGCCATCGCAACAGTGGAGTTTATGGTCCAACCATCAGGTGAATAGATGATCGTAACGTTCATTATTCCTGTGCCGCTGTTGTCAGTCACATTGGCCGACACTGCCACAGCCTCGCCGTCATTAACGCTGTTTACGTCAGGAACCTGAGAAATATTCCTGATTGTTGGAGGAACAGCTAGTGCCTGCGCCGAGGCGGGTCTGATGTCAAATGCCAACGTGAACATGGCTATCAAAAGCAGCATGAGCAGCATACCAGAAACTGTCTTCTTCAAACTGCCCCTTCTCCCCAAGCAACGCTACAGGAGTATTTGGCATTAGGTGCTTATCTGCCTTTCTGAAACAAAGTTCTAGCGCGCTAACAGGAAAACCTATAATTCGACGTTTTCGATAATGTCTTATTTGATGGTCATTGCATGAGAACCGCGCGCGCTGATGCGTGATGGTTGCACCTTACGTGCTAATCTTTTATGAATTACTGCTGTTGATAGCGGCTTATTGCGTGCGCTGGTTATTTGAAGGGTGATATTGATTGCTTTTGAGTTTGGTCAGCAGTATTCAAATGTATTCTTTGTGCCAGAGCTCGCGCTTGTTTGTAGAGTATTGTTTTTGGGATTTCTTGCCAGATGATGGCTATTAGGGCGAAGCCTAGTATTATGGCGAATTGTTCTGCTGGGATTGGGGCGAGTTTGAGTTGTCTTGTTACTGGTGGGACCGTTTCTGCGACGATTAAAAACGCAAACGCGAGAACTGCCCACAGATCCATTATCCTATTCGATAATGGGCCTATTGCGTATAGTGGTTCATTTTCGGATCGCATGACAAAAGCTAGGATAATGTGGCCCATCATCCACGCTGAGAAAGCGTATGCCTGCACGGTTACAGCAGGTAGCCCCTGTGACCACGCGTAGAAGTATGCGAGCATCACGGCGACGAACAGGCTTGTGGCGGAGATGGCCATGTCCCCTACCATTTTCGAGTCAGGAAACTTTGCTCTTGGATCTCGGGGTTTTCTGTCGTATATTGTTTTTTCGGCCGGTTCGGTGACGAATCCTGCGGAAGCGGCGATGTCCATGAACAGTTCAAGTACGATAATCTGTATCGGAGCAAAGGGCAAGGGCATAGCCGGATAGAAATACTCGATGCCCAGAGCAAAAACGAACAGTGAAATGAGTGCAGCTTTGATTGCCAAATAGTAGCTAAGACCCTTTCTAAGGTTATCGAAGAAACTGCGGCCCTCGAACACGGCGCGACCAATAGTCACAAAATTGTCATCAGTCAAAACAACATCCGCAGCCTCTTTAGCTGCATCCGTGCCCTTAGTGCCCATGGCGATTCCAACGTCCGCTCCCTTCAAAGCCAATGTGTCATTAACCCCATCGCCAGTGACCGCGACCACCTCACCATTCGCATGCAGCGCCCTCACGAGCCTGTACTTATCCTCAGGCGTCGTCCTGGCAAACACGGAGACCTCCTTAACGATGTCTTGAACTTCCTTGTCGGAAAGCCCTTGAAGCTGCTCACCCGTGAACACCTTTTCCGATGGAATTCCAACGCTTTTCGCGATGTAAGCCGCGGTCTCCGGGTGATCACCCGTGACCATGATAGTTCTGATTCCAGCCTCGCGAATAGCTTCAATCGTTTCTTTGACGCCGGCGCGTGGAGGATCCTCCATTGAGACAAGGCCGACAAAGTCCCAGTTTCCCTCCAACTCTGAAAGCGGCAACTCTGCCTGATCAGCAGAGACTGCTTTTTCTGCGACGCCGATTACTCTTCTTCCTTTCTCAGCTTCACTCTCGAGTTCATCCCTGAAAACATCATCATGACCGTCCGTGCTCAGGATTTCCTCAGGCGCCCCAGTCGCTGCGAGCATGAAGACCCCGTTCTTCTCGCGAAGTACGGCTTTTGACCGCTTGCCCATCTGGAAGCCCCGTTCGCTAACGACTCTGCCAAAGTTCGTTTGCAAGCCTAGCGACTGGGATTTTTCCAGAATTGCCTTATCCGTCGGGAACAGTGACCCCTCCGTCAATGCTGCGGTGGCTGCGCTCAGCGTTCTGGCTTCTTCTTGGCGCGGGTAGACTTGGACGACCTGCATCTTATTCTCGGTGATTGTGCCCGTCTTGTCTGTGAGGATGACGGTTGCGTCGCCCAGCGTTTCTGCTGCTTTGAGCTTCTTGACCAGGAAGCCTTCTCGAGAGAGTCTGTACGATCCTAAGCCCAGTATCATGGTGATGATGATGGGCAGTTCTTCAGGGATAGCAGCGAATGCCAGTGCTAACCCTGTCAAGATCAGCGTTTTATCTGTGGCCAGGTCTCGGTATCCATAGCGGAGGATGCCCAAGGCAGGGATGACTATGCTGAAGAATATGGCAACGTACGCGAGCGTTATGGAAAGTTTTTTCATGGACAACTGCAAGGGCGTTTTCGGAGGCTTGATAGTCTGAGCCATGGCGGATATCTTTCCGAACCTGCTGTTCTTGCCCGTCGCATATGCCTCTCCCTCTCCTTCCCCTGAAAGCACGAGGGTTCCCGCGTAAACTTCGTCTCCGATCTTCTTCTCCTGCGGAAGAGACTCGCCGGTTAAGACTGACTCGTCAACTTGAATGTCGTATGACACGCCGAGCTTGCAGTCGGCTGCGATCCTCGTTCCTTCAACGAAAACCAGCAGATCTCCGGGAACCACTTTTTCAGTTTCAACCTCGACTATTCTGCCATCCCGGACAACCCTTGTCTTGGGAGCCGCAAGCACAGAAAGCGCCGAAATAGACTTCTTGGCCCTGAATTCATTCCAGATTTCCACGAAAACCAAAACGAAGATAACGCTGAAAATCGTAACAGCGTCCTCCACGTTTGGCCACTCGAATATCGTATAGAGCACGCCCACAACAAGCAAAAGCAGAATCATGGGCTCGACCACCTCTTCCTTGGCGATGCCCAAGAAACTCACTGTGTAAGGCTTGGCAATCTGATTCGGCCCGACTTCCCGCAGCCTTTTCTCAGCCTCGGCAGTCGAAAGACCCTCAGATTTCAAGTCAGAACTCTGCATAGCAATGCACAGCTGACTACATGTTTTATAAGTTTGCCCAAAAGAGTTTCGTTAGAATGAGATGAGGGAAGATGGTGGCTTTACTCCGCTAGGGGAAAGGAGAGATGGGAGAAAAACTTACCACCATTTCCCTCATTCGATTTCGATTACGCACAGAAATGTGACTCTTAAGTTTGTCTCCGATTCTTGAATCAAATTTACACAAAACTGGGTTCATCACCCGACAGTTAACATGGAGAAATAGAACGGTTGTTTTGTCACCCGAAGATTAACGAAGTATCGCCTGCAAAGTCACCAGAATCCCCAAAAGATTCTATCAAGTCTGCGGCTGATTCATCTCCTTGTCAAAAATCGGTTGATGACTGTTAACAGACGGGTGACAGCTCGTATTTTCGCGTCGTTCGAATCGAAATTCTTAAGTTGATACAGGCTAAAAGTGCTAGACTACTAACCTATAGTTCGATACTCTGGGTCGGTGATATGTATGACAAAATGTCCAAAATGTGAAACTGAGATGGAACCTAAAGGAGAGCTAGCCAACGACTCTAGACAACCAGACTTCGTAACAACCTTTTATCAATGCCCAAATTGCAAGAATATTGAAATGCAAAAAGTTGTCGTCGAGCGTAGACGCACTTTAGGCGGCAGAACATTTCATAAATAACGGTTCTGTCACCTCAATGTCCGTTCTTTCTCCTTGTTTGTTAGGTTATTGGCTACGGAGAATCAGAGTTTGCATTATATCTTTAGCGCGCAAGCCCGTTGCTAAATTAGTTTCATCGTGTTAGCGCGGGCGATTTAGCGTCCTGGCGAAGTTGAAATTGACGCTTGGGACCTGTCTATGGCCTCTCTGATGATGCCGTATGCCTTTCCGTGGCGCGCGCTAAGAATTGGTAATATGCACCAACCTTAAAAGACGCGAAAACAATGAAGACATGGGAATAGATTTGGCACAAGTGGGAAGACATAGGAAAGCTAAACCTCCAAATAAGCGACTGAAGAAAATCTTGAAAAAGACAGGTCGCTAGCGCGCGCCATATTAGATGACTCTGAGGATTGCCACGATATTGTTGGTAACGACAAAGGCATACATTGCTATCATTACAATGATTGCTGCAAAGCCCATCTTGAATGTGGTCTCATGGTTCTGCTTCTTTAGTCTTTTCAAGGCGAAGTAGAATACATACACGAGTGCTGGAACTATGGTCACTTTCAGCAGTAGCATTGGAAGCATTGCATTTGCCACTAATGGATTCAGCTCTATGCCTATTCCTGTTCTTACTGCGAAGATTGTGGTCAGTGCATCTGCATAGTTGAGCGATATGACTGTGACTAGTCCTATTATTGACAGTCTAAGGTCTTGCTTCAAATAGCACACCTTCAGCGCGCACCGAAGTCGTCGAGAGGCAGACAAAGCACCTTCTATGGCCTTTCTCTATCAGAACACGTCGTTATGGAGAACTAAAGCAGTTATTTCAGAATCTGCAATATGAAAAAACTGATAACATACTAATGCCCAATTGCAAAACTGCGACCTCTACCAGCATCTTGAATGAGTTTTCAGTTTGGTGTGTGTCTGTATATGTCTGTGTGTGTCTTGTGTGTAGAGAGAGTGTAGAAGTAAGTGAGGTTAGGTAGTTAGAAGGTTTGGGTTTGGGGAGTAAAGTTTTATCTTTCTCCCCTCTGCAAAAACCTTAAAATTGATTTGCGTTATTTCAACATCCAAAACTGGTGTTCGTTGCAATGGTCTATAAGACTATTGATTTGACTGATGGTCGTGAAGCTGTACTTGTTTGGGCGAGGAAGAAAGACCTCCCAGAGATTCTGGAGGTATTGAACGACGTAACCAGAGAGGGAAAGTAATTAATGGGTAATCAACTAATTACCCCGAAAAGTCAACTCGCGTGGTTTGAACAGAATGCTAAAACAGGAATACTAAAACAGGACTTTTTTCTGATTGCAAGAGTTGACGGCAAAGTTATTGGTGGCGCCAACGTAGTGTCCGCGCCTCAGGCTCAGGCTACTAACCGTGCGCACCTTGCTGGATACAACATATTCATCAGTAAGAACTTTCGTGACCTGGGACTTGGAACGATATTGACGAAAGAGTTAATCGAGATTGCCAAGCAGCATGGAGTCGAAGTTCTCCAGCTCTCAGTCTACGCAAGCAACGAGAGAGCCTTTCACGTCTATCAGAAATGTAATTTCAAACAGGCTGGAAGGCTGACAAGAGGGGCTAAGTTCCCGGACGGAACATACACCGATGAAATATTGATGGAATACCTATTCAAACATTAAGAGTTATAGGTGAACCCCTATTAACTGCGTGGATCGGTGAGTTGAGTTGCTTGAAGGTAAACTTGTGAATCTGAAGGTATTGGAAAAAGATGATTTGCCATTGTTAGCTGATTGGAGCAACAATCCAGAATTCTTTGGTGAATTTGGCTTTGATTTTTTTGTGTATCCACAAATGTCTAAAGTAGAGTGGGAAAAAAGGTATGACAGCCTCACCCCTGACACAAAGTGGTTTTTCATAGAAAAAAAGACGGCACGAAAATCGGAACCGTCTTACACCTTTTAAACGGAAACTACATGGAAATAGGCTACATTGTCGTTCCGAACGAAAGGGAAAAAAGCTACGGGTCTGAAGCAATAAAAATCATCGTTGACTACCTGTTTCTTTCAAAGGAACTTGTGCGTGTTCAGGCTATTACTGGTGTGGATAATTTTGCTTCTCACAGGGTTCTTGAAAAGGCAGGGTTCACAAAAGAAGGGATAATGCGTAATAGTGCTTTCATCAGAGGAGAATGGAAAGACGGCTGTCTCTACAGCATCCTTAGAAGAGAATGGAAAGAACCAAAAATACTAACAAAAACTGCTTGAAGCACTAATTGAGTAAGTGCATTCTGTTCTACGCTTTGGAAAGGCAGTCTTGCGCGTGCGCTTTGTCCGGGAGCAGAGGCCCCGTTCCAAAAAGCACGCATCCTTTGTCAGTTTTGTTTTGTATGTCCGCCCGCGCTAAAACAGTGTCACGATAAACCAGAGTCATATGCATAACCTGAATTGCATAGACAGAAACACGGATTTCCGAACTCATCCGCACTCAACATGGAAATTTACCGTTACACATTACGCGGCAACATTACAATAGATGTAGAGAAAAAAAAGGGAGGGGCCAACCGTTCACTCGTTGAAACCTCGTAATCCAACATGGAACTCAACCTAAACTCAGACAAAGGGCCGACTTTAACGCGCGTGCCATTTTAACCCGCTTTTCGGAACACACGTGTGGACCAACATGGAGGCTTACATTACAACATTACACGGCAACATTACATCTGATGTAAAGAAAAAAAGGGAGGGGGCAAGCCCAACGGCTACATGTTCTCTCTGATCATCTTTGCTAACCGGCGGATTCCTTCGTCTATCTGCTGTTCCGAGGGATAGCTGAAGTTTAGACGCATCGTGTTCTGTCCCTTGCCGTTACAGTGGAAGGCCGATCCGATAACGTAGGCCACCTTGTTCTCTATGGCTTTGGGCAGCAGAGTGTTCGCACTCATCTTCTTGGGCAGTTTCACCCAGAGGAACAGACCGCCCTCCGGATGCGTCCACGTCACGCCCTTAGGCATATACCGTTCCAAGGCTCCAAGCATAGCCTGAACCTTCTTGCTGTAAAGCTCTCGAATCCTCTCAACCTGCTTCAACATCAGCCCACGTCTCATGAACTCCGCCACTATCAACTGATTGTAAGTCGGACAGCACAAATCCATGCTCTGCTTGGCAACAACCATCTTATCCATCCACTCGGACGGCGCCATAATCCACGCCAACCTCAACCCCGGACACAGAATCTTCGAAAACGTCCCCAGCGCTATGACCTGCTTGTCCTTGTCCAAGCTGTAAATGGCAGGAACACTCTCTCCCCTGAACCGCAGATCCCGGTACGGACTGTCCTCAAGAATCGGCACCTCATACTGATAAGCCAACTCCAGAAGCCTCTCGCGCCTCTCCAGCGGAAGAGTAACCCCCGACGGGTTCTGAAAATCAGGAACAACATAGATAAACTTCGGCTTCTTCCTCTTCGCCGCAAGCCTCGCCAGCACCTTCTCAAGCAGATCCATCCTCATCCCGTCGTCGTCCTGCGGCACCCCGATCATCCTGGCCATATAAGAAGCAAAAGCCTGCAACCCGCCAATGTAACTCGGCAACTCCAAAACCACGATGTCCCTCGGATCCAGAAACACTTTCGAAACAATATCCAAACCCTGCTGCGAACCCGCCGTAACAAGAATGTTCTCAGGCTTCACCGTTCTCTTCTCATGCATCATCCACCTACAAATCTCCTCACGCAGCGGAGCCTCCCCCTCAGTCGTACCATACTGAAGAGCTGTCGCACCCTTCTGCCGCAGCGTCTCACAGCAAATATCCTCCAGCTCCTTAACCGGAAAAGTCTCCGAAGCAGGAAGTCCACCAGCAAAAGAAATCATCCCCGGAATACGACTAACCTTAAGCAGCTCCCTAATCTCAGAACGCTTCATGCTCCGAGCATTCTTCGAATAAAACGCAGTCAAATCCTTAATCATCACACTGTCCTCCTCTATATGGCAGAGCGCAGACCCCGATTTCAACACTCAAACCGTCAAACTACATAAGGTTATTGCACCCACCCAGCGGATCACAAACATAAAAACGCCAAAATCCACAAGAAAACCAGCCCCGCGCAGCGATTAACAGACCTCATCCAAGCACCGAAGAGTTAACAATGGTTCTTGGGGTAAACATTTTAAGATGGAGCGAATTAGATGAGCTGGCCACACTTGGTGCCGGAACAATACGCCGGGATAATGGCCAGACACGTGTCTCACCATCCCGTAGGCAGAGTGGATTAATGCGCAGGCCTTGAGGCGCAAACGCGCTTGAGAGCCTGTGGCCCTTCGGGGCCGCGCGGGTTCGAGTCCCACTCCCGGCGCCACAAAAATCATCGACCAATACCACGAAGTCTAAATCGTGCCTCACGCTCTCTCAAGACAAAAAACGAGAATTAAAGACCGCATTTTCATGACAACGCAGTTGTGACGGCGTTCCGTGACGATTGTAAAATGTGAACTGACTGTTTGTACCCAAACTTCATAAATCTATTAAAACAAACTGGCAGACTTCAAACCGAGAATCAAGAATGAAAGTTCTCCGCAAACAAAAGTCCGGATACGCCCTCAGTCTACTACTATGTTTCATTGGAATAGCCTCCCTTCTCACCATGTTCTGGTTGTGTTGGCCCCAACTTTCATCTGCAAAAAACCCCTTCTCAACTTTTCTAACGCTTATCTGGACCAAGAACCTGAACTTTGCCTCCGGCATCGAATTCAAACTCTCATATCTGTTCATCTTGGGCGACGCAATGCTCATAGCAGGAATCACAGTGTACATCTTGAGCGTACAACGAGTCTATCTGCCAGGAAAGGTTGTTTGGTATCGATGCCCCTTTTGCAAAAAAGAATGGAGGTCAACTGGAACCAAAGCATTGGTACATTGCCCTCACTGTCGCCAACTGATTCACCCAACAATGGTTGAAAAAATAGACCGAACAGCCAACGCTACCACCTAGCGTTGCAGCATTAGAAAAGACGTTTTTAGTGAGGAGGGCGGCAGAAGGATAGGAGAAGGGAGATCCGCCATCCACCCTCACTCATCTAATAATGACTACCTTCTTGAAACACTTGGTTCTTTTTTCCGTTGACGCAATTGAAACGGAGAAAAACTTCAATCCGAAAACACCAAAAACAAACCATTCAAACGTGATGAATCCTTATTTTCTTTCAATTGAAGAAATTGAAAACCCTGTTTGACGCCCGCGTAAGGCAAAGGCAGAGGCAGTGCTAAGTTTCGCAGAGGGCGTTATCCAAGTGATCTTGGAAAGATCTCTAGTACAAGTACGTAACATGCGTTTACGAACATACGTTTATGCCTAGATTTGGCCTTTTGGTTTGGCTCGCGTTAAGTGTGCTAATGATTGGTATTGCATATGGCTTATTAAGACTAACTATACAATATATGTTAAAGCCACCAATGTTTGATGGACCCAAAGGGTAGTCCTAATGCCGAAAGAATCAGAGCTAAAAGCCTCTGCCGAAGAGAAAACGATAGCAGAAATCATGCTGAAAGAGGAAGCAAAGAGACCCACTGCTTTCAGAGAAGCCTATCCTATACAAGAACCCTACGTTTACGCGGCTATAATCAAAGACCCAGACACTCAGAAAATCCGCTATGAGGCAATAGAACCAACTCTTCACAAGGAGGAAGAGGAACAATTAAGAGAAGTGAAGAGTTTTCTGATTGAGGAAATCAACGTAAACTTCGGGGATATAGAGACCAAAGAAAAAGCAGAAAACTACTTGAAGGAACAGACGAAGAAAGCGATCATAAAACACCGAATAAAGGTGCCACCGGAAGCCGTTGACAAAATAACATACTACGTAATAAGAGACTTCATAGGCTACGGGAAAATAGATCCGTTGATGAAAGACCACCTTATCGAAGACATATCCGCCGATGGGGTGAACATTCCAATCTACATCTGGCACAGAATGTACGAATCTATGCCCACGAACATCATATTCAGAGACGAGGCGGAACTCGACTCCTTCACAATCCGGATGGCATATCTTGCAGGAAAAAACATTTCAATAGCATCTCCAATGCTCGACGCATCGCTTCCAGATGGAAGCCGTGTTCAACTCACTTATGGCAATGAAATCACTCGCAGAGGATCAACGTTCACGATTCGACGCTTCAGGGTTGACCCGCTGACCATCTCCGATTTGATAGCGTTCAAAACCATTTCCTCTGAATTGGCCGCGTACTTGTGGTATGTCGTGGAGAACCGGGCGTCAGTGTTAGTAGCGGGGGGTGTAGCCTCTGGAAAAACGACTATGCTGAACTGCCTGTCGATGTTCATAAAGCCCGAGATGAAGGTAGTCAGCGTAGAAGACACTCAAGAGCTTAACCTGCCCCATGAAAACTGGATACCTTCAGTCGTGCGACTTGGCTTCGGACATGAAGGCAAGAAAGAGGGAACGATAAATCTCTTCGACCTGTTGAAAGCTGCAGTCAGACAGAGGCCTGACTACATCATCGTTGGTGAGGTCCGAGGTGAAGAAGCCTACACGCTTTTCCAAGCAATGGCAACAGGCCACCTGGGAATGTGCACTATGCACGCTGAATCCGTTGAAGCCGTTGTAAATCGATTGGAATCCGAGCCGATGAATATTCCAAAGCCACTCATAGCGATGACAAACGTGATAATGGTTATGGCACGAACAGAAATTGACGGCAAACCCTCGAGAAGGGTAAACAACGCAACAGAGGTTCTCGGGTTCGATCCAAAATCAAGAGACATAACAATGAGTGAGGTTTTTCACTGGAACCAAAAATTCGACAAATTCTCCGCATCAAACAAGAGCGTCCTATTGGAGAAGCAGATGAAGAAATTAGAAATCGATGAGGAAGCGGTAAGACGTGAGCTTAATCGAAGACAGACAGTTTTGGACTGGATGACGAGCAAAGGGATACGCCGATACACAGAAGTCGCAACCGTTATTCGCGAATATTACGCCAATCCAGATAGAATTTTCCAAAAAGCAAGGGTCGGACTGAAGTGAAAAACAGCAAACCTCTCGAAAAAATCAAGGCATTCTTTGGCCGTCTAAGAACAAGGTTCAAACTCTCTTTCAGGAAATCAGCCAAGACCAAACGCGATGTGCCCCAAGAGAAGCTCGGATTTTCGCGAGAAAGTCCACAGTCCATAGCTTATGGTCTTCTGGGAAACAGAACGGAGTGGATTCTTCCTCTTTTCAAAGATTTGGACGTAAAATTGCACAAGTCAGGGCTAAAAGTTAACTTCAAGGTCTACGTCAGTCTGACAATCTTCGCCACGTTATTGGTTTGCGCTGCTACCTTGGCGCTGGTACCCTGTCTACTATTTCTAGTTTTCAATTTGCCCCTATTACCAGCGGTCTTGTTTGGTGTGGGTGGAAGCCTCTTTGCTTATGTGTTTTCGACTCTAGCATTCTACTCTTATCCTATTTATCGGGCAGACACTCTCAAAAGAGAGTTAGAAGATGAACTGCCGTTCACGACAGGTTACATGGCCATCCTGGCGAGCGCCGGCGTTTCTCCTGAAAGGATGTTCTATTCTCTGTCAAGTTTTGACGTTCCGTTAGCTGTGACCCCTGAGGCAAAGGATGTTATAAGGGACGTAAATCTTTTCGGTTCAGACATAATTTCCGCGCTTGAAGAAACGTCAAAGCGAACTCCTTCTCAAAGATTCCGCGAAACGATAGAAGGTCTCATCACCACAATCCATTCAGGGGGCAACTTGGCAGCTTATCTCAGGCAAAAATCCAAAGAATACATGAGGTTGAAGAGAATAAGCCTGAAGAAATATTCAGACGACCTGTCGATGCTGTCGGAGGTTTACGTAACCCTGCTATTGACGGGACCGTTATTCTTGGTAATAATGCTCGTCGTCATGGCGATGCTCGGCGGGGGAGGTTTTGGTATACTGAACCCGGATCTCATGTTAGAATTACTCACGTACGTTGGAATTCCATTGGGTGCCATAGCCTTCCTAGTAATACTAGATGCGGTATCGCCTAAATGGTGATGGAATGCCAAGAATCGACGAAAGACTGAAGAAGCCTATCTGGATAGTCTCAATCGTGCTAGCAGCGACTATATTGTCTTATGGGCTTCTCAGGTTCTGGTCCACAGACACTGTCGACGACTTCGTGTTCTTCTCGGTAATAGTGTCTGTTTTTCCCTCAGCAATGTTGGACTATCTGGATTATAAGTGGAAGAAAGCCATTGATGAACACTTACCAGATCTCTTCAGAAGCATTGTGCAGGCCCAAGAGACAGGAATGACTCTGCCTCAAGCCATGGAACAGGCGTCCAAGAGAGACTACGGACCTCTTACTGCAGAACTGAAGAAGATGACGACACAGATTTCCTGGGGAATGAGCTTTGACGAGAGTCTCCTGAGCTTGGGGAAAAGAGTAAACACCGTGTTAATGCAAAGGACTGTGCCGATGATCATCGAGGCAGGCCGGTCGGGAGGACAAGTTGAGAAGGTGTTTGACCCAATGGGGAAGTTCATACAGACGACGCTCCTCCTTGACAAAGAACGCCGAACTCAATCAAGACCTTACATCGCAATAATTTATGTGGCATTCTTCGTCTTTCTTTTCACCATAGTGCTACTCTTTCGATCGTTTTTCGCAAATATGCAGGGTCTGTCGATTTTCGCAACAGTGGGGATGCCGCCGACTACACTTGAGCGAATATTCTCTCACATGACTTACATCCAGGCCTTCTTCGGCGGCCTCGTGGCGGGAAAAATGGGAGATGGTTCTATAGGAGCCGGGTTGAAGCACAGCCTGATCCTGATGGTCTGTGGTTATGTTGTTCTGAAACTCTTCCTCTGAGGTGATAAATTGTTGAGAAAGCTCAGAAAATTCGTTCGCAATAAGAGGGCTATCACAGCAGTCATCAGCAACCTCCTTTTGACTGTCGTTGCAGTGGCTGCGATGGCGCTGGCGACAACAGCCACCTATGTTATAACGACCAACCTTAAGGAAACAATGAGTGAGCGTGTCATCATAGAAGATTTATGGTTCAACAATTCGACCGGAAACATCGATGTCTACCTCCGGAATGTCGGCCAAGTTGCTATCCAAATCTCTAACGTATACGTGAACCATACTTCCCAGTATTTTCTAACACCTTCAGGGCTAGAGATAGGGCAGGGTCAATGGCTTAACATTTCAGATGCATGGGTTTCAGGTAGCATATATTACGTAGACATTGTTACGACAAGAGGGACCCACGTTGGAGATTACTTCACAGCTCCATAAGCGCTGGCAAGACGTCACGGGTTAAATGTAGTGTATCCTTCAATGGCGTCGAAGTAATTGCAGGATATGGAATGCAAAAATGCGTGCCCGTTCAACTCGGGTCTGATCTTTGCGAATTTTCACTTTGTTTGTGTGATTTTTCCCTTCAGACTGTCCATTGCTTCTTTTTGATTCTTGCCCTCAATTGCTTGAATATTGTACAATTCGGCCATTTTCTTAGCGTTGTCATTTAGCTTGGGAATTGCGATTAGATAGGCTGCGTGGGGGGATACGTCAAATATCTTTGCGAACAGTGCGATTACAGGTTGCTCTGACACCACGTTATCGGTAGACGTGGCCAAATCAATTACTGTTACGCTCTCTGTGTTTTCTTTTCTTGAGGCAACTATGTCGAACATGTGATTTGCTCCTGACTTCCCTTTCAGGTAGGCGGGGCTTCTGACTTCAAAGCCGTTTTCTGCAAGAAACTCGCTTATTGGCGGAATCAAAACACAACCCTCAGCAGCTTCTCTCCTAGCATCCTCTTTGAGGGCATATCTGTAAACGTTTTTGATGGTTGCGTCCTCAAACGTGAATTCGTTGTGGCAGTCTCTGCAGAACAGTTTGACCACGGGGATGTCGAAGCTCTTGCCGCATTCCTTACAGGTGCACCATATTCCCGCCCGTTTGTAATCAACGTCGAGTTTTCTCAGTTCGTCGTGGCATTTCTGGCAGATGAGCTTGTCACCTTTGTGAAAGTCTTCTTCCACGTCCATGTATCCGCATTTGATGTGTTCAATCAACGAACTTTTCTTGATATTGAATGATCTGCAGTACGGGCAGCAATATCGCGTTGAAATACCAGCCGAATTGCATCTGGGGCAAAAGATGGCTTCGTCATGAAGCTCTCTTGCCAGTATTCCCGCCTCGTAGAGTTTCTCCAGGAACGCTTCAGCCTTTGAAGCGTCTCCGACGATTCCTTCAACGGTTTCGTATCGATATCCTCGTTTTGAGTCGTAGACGGGCTCGATTTCGCTAAGTTCACCGGCTAAGAATTTGCTCAAGAGCACTTGAGTGTTTCGATCCCTGTAGAGTTCTTGCCTTTCTGCTTTGCCAGTCGTTTCCATTTCACTCCGAGACCCACGTAGTTCCGATCGTTCGCAGATCTCTTAACACTTCCTCTCCAAACCGAATTTAAACATTTCCAGAGAACCAGCTTTTTTCTGGCCGGACGTATCTGCATTCCTCCGTCAGATTTTCCCAAGCTTTCGAATAAAGAGTGTTTCATTCTGCTTCCTTGCTTCTCTTGATTCATGTGAAAACAATCAGCGTCGCACAGAAATCTGCAACGTTAGCCTTTTTAATCAGAACCTTAATATTTTCAGCACACATTCAACTTGACAGCAGCGAAAACTCACGGTGAAATGCTTGACATCTCAATCTTCTCCAAGGCATCCTGTGATCCACTTGAATACGTTAAGGGGTTCACTTTCAATTATAATATTCTTAGCTGTAGCGGTGGTAACCGAGGTTCTCGTGGTTCTGTATGCAATGGATTTAGGCGTCAAAGACGTCGGCCAATTGACAACGAGCTGGCCAGTGACGATTAAAGTCAGCCTCCTGTTTGAATTGGTTCCCATTTCTGTTATCATCACGCTTTTGTTCGCCTGGATCTACCTGACGAAGAAGCTTTCACTTAAGCAGACACAGCCGATAGGGAGAGCGGAGATTAAGCAACCACCTTCCCAAAGAAGTCGAACTGCCAAGAGCCCAGTTCAAAAGACTGAGCCAACTCCGCCACGGGTCAGAGGCATAAGACAAAAAATCTACTCTGCAAGAGCGACTATCAAGAGTGCCTTGATCGTTTTCTTGGCTTTTGCGTCTCTGGTGCTTATAGTGTCTCAATTGGCCTTTCCCGGAGCTATTTATCAGACGATCACAAGCTCGTACCAAAGCCACTCTCCGCTGTACCACTTTGTGGTGTCAGTTGCCAATTCTTTGAGGGGCTTCGCTCATGTCGTGGGACCAATCAGCTGGATAGCTACAGGAATACACAATGGCCTTGTAGCCCTATCTCCTGACGTTAGAGCCGTTGGACTCGCCTTTGGCAGTTTGATTGGGCCGTTGGCGAACCTAGATTCCGCTGGTAGATACTTGGTCTTCCAGAATCTTGCGGCTTGGATCTCAGTTTTTCTAGTTCTTTTGTATGGACAGTATTCGCGCAGAAGCTATCGGTACAGGAAGAAGTAGAAGAGAAATGGGGGTTTCAAATGGCTGACCACCCCCGGTTCGGTCCTGCCGGGGTTCCCACATCGTTCAGATTTATGAAGGCGGCTTTAGCGGATGTTCCGAGACTTTTGCAGGAAGAGGGTCTTGACGCTTTTGAATATGAGGCCGTGCGTTGGGGGAAGATACCGCAAATGAAGAAAGAGGACGCAGAGAAGCTTGGCTCTGCGGCAAAAGAAAACGACGTTTGGCTCAGCTTGCACGGTTCATATTTCATAAACTTTTGCGGAAACAGCCGAATTGTTGAAGCTAGCAAACAACGACTCATCGCGTGCGCCACAGCGGCCGAATGGATGAACGCTCATGTTGTCGTTTTTCATCCCGGATTCTATGGTGAAAACTCAGCCGATCAAGCCTTCAGCAAATGCCTAAGAGCCTTGCGAGAGACGGTAGAAACCCTCCAGTCGCTTGGAATCCGCGAAGTTAAGATCGGTCCAGAAACCATGGGACGGCTCTTTCAACTTGGAAGTTTAGATGAGATCATGGGATTGTGCGAAACGCTCGAGCAAACACAGTTGGTTATTGATTGGTCGCACTTACATGCAAGAGATCAAGGCCAGTTCCGAACGGTTGATGATTTTCGGCGCGTTGTGGAAAAAGTGGAAGCTAGGCTTGGAACAGAGGCAGTTGAGAACATGCACTGCCACTTTACAAAAATAGAATTCACAAGAAGTGGCGAAAAACGTCATCACACGTTGGAAGAAACGCGTTATGGGCCGGAATTTGGGATGCTGGCAAAGGTTATATCTGAATTCAGGTTGAAACCCGTTATAATAAGCGAAAGTCCAATCCTTGACATAGATGCCGTGCGAATGCGCGACATCCTTCAGAAGGAGTGGAGCTGAGGCCGAATTAACGAGCCTATTGCGATACGTTTTTCTATCGAATCCTCCAGTGCTGTCTAGGGGTACATGTTTTGGTGCGCCTCAAAGGTTTCCAGAAACTGACGTCAGTCGATGATGCTTTGCAGAAGTTTTTTGCGGCTATTGTGTTCAGACAGCCAAGAACAGTTGCTGTTCCACTGGATTCTGCTTTGAATCGTGTTCTAGCCGAGAACGTGGTCGCAGAGGTGGACTTGCCTAGATTCAACAGGTCAGCAGTTGACGGATATGCTGTTAGGGCCAGACGAACAGTCGGAGCAACGCAGTTCAAACCCAAAGTGTTCCATCTCACCGATAACAGCAGAATAGACGCCGAAAGGGCAAAACAGATCTGGACGGGAAACGTGATTCCTGAGGGCTCAGACGCGGTGGTCATGCTCGAAGACACCAAGTTGGCGAAAGAACGAGTCGATGTTTGGAGCCAAGTGACACCGGGCGAAAATGTTTCCAAAAAGGGGGAAGACATCAGAAAAGGAGATGTTGCAGCAGAGATGGGGACTCGATTAAGGCCGCAGCACTTGGGGCTGATAGCTGCTTTAGGAATGAGCAGGGTCAAAGTGTACGATAAGCCAAGAATCGCCGTTCTGGCCACTGGAAACGAACTAGTAGAGTTAGGGAACAGCCTTGAAGGTGGCCAGATTTTCGAAACAAACAAGCTTGTACTATCCGCTCTTTGCAGCGACTTGGGCGCAGAACCCTTGGACATGGGCATTGCAAAGGACGACGTTGATAAGATTTCTGAAAGGCTGCGAGTCGGACTCGAAAGGGCGGATGCAATGATAACTTCCGGCGGGACAAGTGTCGGAGGATCAGACCTCGTACCAGACGCCGTCAACAAGGTTGCAAAATCAGGCGTGATTGTTCATGGCGTGGCTATGCGTCCGGCTATGCCCACAGCTCTTGCAGTGGTCAAAGGGAAGCCGATTTTGATTCTTCCTGGCAACCCGGTTGCTGCGATGATAGGCTTTGAAGTGTTTGCAAGACCCTTGATTTCCAGAATGCTCGGGTTAAAACGAGTTGAACCTAGGCTCACAGTGGAGGCCAAAATGACCAGAGGAATTGCCACGGCTCTTGGGAGAAGAAATTTTGTTCGCGTGCGTGTTTTCCTTCGTGGTGATGAGTTACTGGCGGAGCCAGTCAGCGCTCGGGGCTCGGGCATGATTTCAACGATGACGAAGGCTAACGGCTTTGTTGTCGTTCCCGAAAACCGAGAAGGCCTGGAGGAAAAAGAGCCGGTCCATGTCCAATTGTTCGACAATGTGGAAGGCTGAAGAAATGTTCAGGAAACTGTTGACTTTTGACGAGGCGAAGAAGGTCATCGAAAGTCAGTTTAAGACAAAGCCGTTAGGCGTCGAAGAGATTTCTCTCCTAGACTCCACTTTTCGTGTCCTCGCCGAAAACATAACTGCCGACATAGGCATTCCTCCCTTCAGTAGATCCACGGTTGACGGATATGCCGTCAGAGCAGAAGATACGTTTGGAGCAGAAGATAACAGGCCAGTTGACTTTCACATTTCTGGAATAGTGAACATTGGAGAACTTCCTGAAACGACGGTCAGAAAGGGCGAGGCCGCTGAAATCGTGACGGGGGCGCCGATACCGGAAGGCGCAGACGCGGTTGTCATGATGGAATACACAAGTCGTAAGGGTGATCGAGTCACTGTTTTCGGCTCTGCGGCGAAGAACGAGAACATCATGAAAGCTAGCTCTGACATCAAGAAAGGTGAAACGGTCCTCTGGAAGGGTCAACTGTTAGGCTCAAGGGAGATTGGTGTCTTGGCAGCCTTGGGGAGGGCGAAGATCAAAGTCTGCCGACTTCCTAGAATTGCTATTCTTTCCACTGGGCCCGAGATAGTCGAACCCGGCAGTGAGTTGCCGCCTGGGAAGATTTATGACATAAACGCTTACACTCTCTGCGCGGCGGTGCTTGAAAGTGGGGGAAACCCAGTTTACCTTGGGGTCTTTCCAGACAAACCGGACGAACTCCATGGAGCGCTGGTCCGTGCACTGGCTTGCTCAGACATGGTCGTGACATCGGGAGGAGTCTCCGTAGGTCCAAAGGACATAATGCCCAAGACGGTTAATGCTCTTGGAGAGCCAGGTGTAATCGTCGGTGGGGTTGCACTCAAACCTGGTAAGCCCACAACCGTGGCTTCTATCGCTGGCAAACCTGTTTTTTCCCTCCCTGGCCATCCGACCTCGGCCCTGCTGACTTTCCTGCTGTTCGCGCGTCCACTGATTCAGGCCATGAGCGGCAGAACGCCCGACAAGCCGCAGGAAGTGAAAGCTGTTGCATCGATGAGAATGTTCCCGGCGAAAGGTCGCAGAACGTTCGTTATGGTTACGCTGAAACCCAGAAAACCGAGAGGACTTATCGCTGAGCCCTTGCCCACGTCGCTTTCTGGTGCAATAACAACACTCGCGCGTGCTGACGGGTTTGTTGAAATTGTTGAGAACGTTCAGTTCGTTGATGCCGGCGAAGCGGTCACTGTGAAGTTGTTCAGGAATCAAGCAATCTGCTAGGGTTAGCAGACTGTTCAAAGGAGATCTCTTTATGGATCTTCGGTAACCGGTGCAGTCTAGGTTTCGAATGATTTTCTTTTCGTCAGCGCGTATATTGTGAAAACCCATGTTAGAATAAGGTAGCCTATCGAGCTTAGCCCGAGGAGAGCGTCTATTTGCAGAATATTGTAAATCATCACGGCTGAAAACGTCGTTGCAACAAAAAATAGAATCACCACAAACCATATGGCCCAGGCTCTTCTCATGAACACTCCATAAGCGGTCAATAAGCTGAATATGCCGATTATGGCCAAGTATGGGGTGAAACCGGCTATCGGCAGCAGAGCAAAGAAGATTATTCCGATGATTAAGTAGAAAATGGATGTTGCAAACATGCCCTTGCTTTCAATCTTCAGCTTTGACGCAATCGACAGCTTTTCATTCCACCTTTAAGCATAATGCATTCACAGTATCGTTAATAAGTTTAATGTTCCACCATTCCATTTAACCTCACACTTCTAACACGTCGGAGAAGAAAAGGGAAGCACGTCCTATTCGAATGGCTGTGAATTAGCAAACCTTATAATTTCTCAATTCAAATTCATTGCAGAATCGTGAGTAGGTGAATTCACATGAATCTTCCTACGCATATAATGTTTGGTGCTTTGATCGGAGCTCTTTTCTTTGGGAGGTGGGACATCAGTTTGCTTGTTGCCATCGGGTCAGTCCTTCCCGATATGGATAGGGAATATGGTTTTTTTAGCAAGGATTACTTCCGTGACCATCAGCTTCATCGGGCATTGTACCACAACTTCGTTTTCATGGGAATAGTTTTTCTGATTAATCCTTACCTTGCACTAGGCGCTTTCTGCCACACTCTTCTTGATGCTATCAACACAGCAAAAGATCGCGGGGTGGAGTGGCTTTATCCTTTTTCAAGGTTAGTGAAGAAAGCTAGGTATGATCACGACGGTAAAAAAATTGCGCCCGATATCAAAACTAAGATATACATGTATCAAAACGACCCAGTCGAGCTCACTAGAAAAACCGCTGAGGATATGAAAGATTACACTTTGAGACCCTGGCGAAGGATATACGGTCCCTTCTATTCTGGCGGTATCCTCGACACAGGGATTTTTGTCGGCTCTACTGTTCTCATCCTGTTTTTAGCCCTCCTGTCTGTGTTAGGCGTTAGGGCTTTCATCGACTTCTACCACCCCCAACTTAGCTTCAACTTTACCGTCCCTTTATTTATCGCAGTTTTGGGCATTTCTCTAGTTTTGGGCGTGGGTGAAATAAAGAGGCACATAGAGGCGAAAAAAGCTTCTCGGGCACCACCGATGCTGTGGAAGCTATCATTCTTTCTCTCGAATTTCCTGATCGTGTTTGGGGTTGTGCTTGGAAGTTATCTCAACCCAGCTTCATACATCACATTTGTAGGCAATCTTCCCTATTTGGCGGCAGGAATCTGCGTGGTATTTTTAACTGCCTACATTGTGCTCAGAATCTATTCTTCAAGGTCAATTGCAAGAATGAGAAATGGCCGTGACCCATATGCACTCTAGCGGGGGTCCAGAATTTGGTCTCCATTCACCAGGTCGATAAATAGTCGGTAGTTATTTGTTAATCAGAAAAAAATTGGAAATCTCGGTCGACTTGATGATTGCTATTTTTTCTGTGCATAGATGGATTCTGTCTTGTAACTGATTCTTCTTCCTTCATGGATTAGATATGCGTATATTGTGTAGTATCCTGTTTCCTTTGGCGTAAACTCTGCGGAGTAGCGGGCTTCTTCTCCAACGGAAAGTTCTTTTATGTTCATTTTTGCCTGCTCTTCGAGCTTTCCTGATGGGGTTTCAACCCAGAATTCCAGTTTAAGTTCTGCACTTTTTTGCAAGGCCTTGATAGTTGCCTCGGCTTCGAGGGCTTTTCCAATTGCTGCATACGGGTTTGAAAGCACCAGTAAGCGTTCGATTTCTGCCTTTTCCTCGCTAACACGGATGTGCGTCCAGCCAGATTCCCACCAGAAGAAGCCTCCACCAAACTTACGTCCCGTGATAGTGGCATACACATCAGCTGATCCGAATGCGTTAACCCTGAAAACCAATTCTTTCTCTTCATTTGGCTTAAGCTCTATGAGATAGTGTCCTTGATATACATAGGGAAGAGAAAGATAGAAGGTGTCTAGAGAATGCAATTGCACATCAAGTTTCTTAAGAGTTTCCTTTCCTGTGTTTTTCAGTTTCAATGTTAACCATTGTATTCCCTTGTCTATCTCAGTAGGATCGAATTCATACTCAAGAGGGTGCCTATATCTCAACACTTTTTTTCACCTCCCTTCATCTTGGGCGCGCTCAAGTCCTTAGTCGCACGACGCGCGCCAACCTAAACAAAATTGCCGCGTACTTTTCTTATTCTTTTTTCTCGATTTTTTTCTTTATTCCTTTCCCAAAGTCTTCTACGGCTTTAGCGCTTTTCTTGAGGCCTCCCCCGACTGCTTCACCAGTTCTCTCAGCAGCTCCTTCAACTTTCTTCTTCTTATCCGGCATTCCTATCACCTCTATTTTCAAGTCAGTATTTGTGTATTTAAGCGTAGCAGAAGGCGCATTTCTTCATGACAATATTCGCAAACAATCATAGTTTGTCGTTTTCCCTCCACTCGTTTTTTTGAACCTTTCGTTTGGCTTCTGTTCCGGTGAAGGCTTGAGATTCTTCTCATATTCTAGCGCGCGTTAAGGAATCGTTCGAATCTTTCTTTCAGTTTGCCTTAGAACAAGTGAATAAGGAATCTCAGAACAATTACCAAAACTATTATTAGTACTACTACTACGATAGCAGACAAGAGCCATGATCCTAAACCACCTTTCTTATCATGCAAAAATCTCATTTGTTCAATCACCCCTTAGGATTTAGGACGTTCTTTAAACATATAAATTCGACTATGACAGAAAACTAGGGGTAGTCTAGCTTTTCCGCTCATGTTTCTCTTTCAGCTTCATAAGAGCTCTTTAGTGCTCGGCGTCTAAATTCACGCAAACAGAAATCCCAGTGCGAGGCCGATCAGGAATGCGACGGAAGAATAAGGTAAGACGTTGAGCCATCCGTGCCCTGCATCGTAGAGCTTAGGCAAAAACTTCATGGCCTCAGCGAAAACGCCCGCGAAGGTCAAGCTCAGGATGCCGGTCACGACGAGAACTATGATGAGTGCGACAACGGCTATCAGAAGTTTGAAACCTTTCTTAACTATAACACCTACCAGCAAACCTATGATGAACGGCAAAACAACAGGGATAAGCCAAGCGATGTCTGGTGGAATTGACATAGTTCTCCCAAAATTCTAGCTCTTTTTTATCTGCAAGCAACTTCGGATACTTCTATATATAAAATTTTTGCTGCACCCCGCACTCACCATTTCTCCGTTCAAAACGATTACTTTAAGAGCATCTGCGGAAATGCGCGCGATATACTACTTCCGCTTTCTGAAGAGCATCTGTCCATTGTAAGTGCATATGAACTCGAAACCTACCTCAAGCAGCTTTCTAGCTTTTTCTACGTTATCAGCCAGAGCAGTGCAATATTTGTCATCTTCTTCAAATTCCACTAGTTGCGTATAGATCAGAGTATTGTCAATGTTCTTGTGTCCCAACAACTTCATCACGTATAAGATGTCTTTTGTTCTGTGGTATTCCATGGTTGCCTTCCAATGGCGAAGTGTATGGAAGTGGATTTGAAGAATTCGTGGATTTCCCAATTTTACTGCAGCACGTTTAGCGCGCGCGCTGAGCGAAAAACTGGGAGCATAATGCATTCACAGTATCGTTAATAAGTTAATGTTCCACTATCCGCGTGCGCGTTGATGTTCAGTTCGTGAGCAACTCCGCTGTCTCTGATTTCCAGTTTAGCGCGCGCTATTGACAAGGCGCGGGCTTCGAGAGCGGGTGTTAGAGCTTTGTACTAGAACAAGATTCTAGATTTGTTTTGTGATATTGTTTAAATACGGTCAAGTTGATCTAACCATTTTGTGGGTGGATTTAAGGAATAGAGGGACAAAGCAGGTTTTAGTCATGTTTTTTTGTTTTGTTTTATCACTTATGCGGAGGATGTAGAGGTTGGTTCTTGGTAAAGGATCTGAAAGCAATTTTGACAGTTTCGTGGAGGAGGTTCGTGGTCAGTGGCGCCTCATGTGGAAAGATCGGGTTGATGATCGTGTCCGCGCTGAGGGTGTGGCGTGCCAGGATTATGACAAGTTGTTCGTTGAACGTGGTACGGTTGTTTTGGCCACGCGGAATTTCAAGTTGTTGACTCTGAGGGGGATTCTGGAGCAGCACAGAGTAGTTAACGCGGATCGTTTTCTGCCTGGTGATCCGCACGCGGGCGGTTGGCGAAAGTTTGGCAGGGCGCACGCGTACAAGCGGCTTCAGGATGGATCAGAGTTCAAGGCTGAAGGAGAAAAGCCGAGGCAGATGAAGAAGGGCGGCAGAGGCTGGCTGCACGTGTAGCCTTGGTTGCACAAGTCGGATGGACGTTTAATGAGTTAAAAACGTTTTAGGCTAGAGGCACTTGTTCGTTCATTTGAAGAGAGCGATTTAACGGGGCAACTTTATTGAAAACCTGCGTTGGTTAGGTAGCTGTTTCTGTGTCTGTTTGCAGGATGCTGCTGTTGTGGGTCACGGGTGCGATGCCTGATTTGAGGATGGTGGTGAGCATTTTGAAGCCGTCGAAGGCTATTCTCAGCTTGGATTTTCCTTGTTCTCTTCTTGTGCAGTGTATTGGGATTTCTTTGAATTTGAAGCCGTTTCTTAATCCTTTAACGGTGATTTCGGTTTCGATTTCGAAGCCGTTGGACTCGAGGATGATTTGGTTTAGGAAAGTTTTCTTGAAGGCTCTGAAGCCGGTTTGGCTGTCGGTGACGTATTTTCCTGTCATCAGTGTGATGGCTAAGTTTAGGAGTTTGTTGCCTATTATGTTGAGTTTTGTCGTGGAGTTTTTTCCGTCGCCGATGAATCTTGAGCCGCCTACGATGTCGGTTCCGTTGTAAAGCGGATAGATGAGTTTGGGTATCTCTTCGGGTTTGTGTTCTCCGTCGGCGTCTATGGTCACTATGATGTCTCCGCGTGCGTGGCGGAATGCGTGTCTGACGGCGTGGCCTTTTCCACGGTTTCTTCCGTCCGAAATCACCCTTGCCTTCGTCGCTCTGGCCACGTTTCTTGTGTCATCGGTGGATCCGTCGTCGACAACGACTATTTCATGCGTTACTTTGAGGCGTTGCATGATGTTTGCAACTTTGGATATGACATCTCCGATGGTTTTTTCTTCGTTGTAGGCCGCGATGACCACTGATATCGAAGGGTTGCACGGTTGCACCTGTGTCCTTTCTCCGGTTTGTCACTGAATTCACCATATTTTTCTTGCTTCGTGCTTTACTAAGTGCTATGTAAAAGCTGGCGCTCTAATCTAGATAGTCGTAATAGAAAAAAGTCGGTTCAACTCTATAGGATCGTTGTGAGATTACTAGGGGATTTTTCTAGAAGACTGTTTTGACTGCTTGGAAATGGCTGTGCCGCTGCCTTTTCTCTTTGAGCTGTGAAGTGTGGGTAGGTTCGCGGTTTTTCGTTGTTTGGCTGTGATGGGTTCTTACGTGCTGGTTTTTGGATGGAGCACGTAAACGTTAATGCTGGGATGAAAGTCTTCTGTGCTGAATTGTGTTCACTCAATTACAGTTTGAATGGACAAAAGCCGCATTTCCTCGTTAGTCGTTCATGCGTTCGCTTGGTGGATCCATGGGGTTTTGGTTGTTGTTCGAGTCTCGCGGAGGTGTTCTATATTTATCAGGTTTTTTGAAGGGTCAAGTTAGGTTGAGTAAAACGTTAATCTGTCTTCTCAAAAAGGCTAATATAAAAAAGCTGCAAGCTCTAGACGGAGAGAAGTGAAAAATCTGTCGATTTTCCTAAAAGGCGCTAAGAGTTTGCGGCGTGGTCTTAGGAGTAGGGTTCTGGCTATCGTGTTGGTAGCTTTGGTCATTTTGGCTTTTTTGCTCTGGTTTGATAGTTCCAGGGTTGGTTGGGTTTCGGGTTTGCAGACTGTTGGGGTGGGAGTTTATTGGTGGCAGAATTGTTCCAGCGCTGTGGCTTCGATCGATTGGGGGGTTCTGTATGCGGGTGCGGTGAAGAGTACGGTTGTTTACGTTCGTAATGAGGGTGCGCAGGGGTCGGCTCTTAACATGTCGACGACGGGCTGGAGTCCTTCGTCTGCTTCTAACTATTTTAAGGTGAGTTGGAATTACTCGGGGATAGTTTTGAATCCTGATGAGGTTGTGGAAGTGACGTTGACGCTTTCGGTGTCGTCTAACGTGCCGCAGTTGTCGAGCGTCGGTTTTGACTTGGTTGTTGGTGCGGTGGCTGTGGCTTCGGAGTGTGGTTTGCTGGTTGGGGTTGTTGGTTCGGGTTCGACTAACGCGACTGGCACTGTCATGTACGTTTCGGGCGTCAGTGTTGCGGTGAGCGCTGCTCCGGCGGTTGGTTGGGTTTTGAATGGTTGGTTGTTGAACGGTTCTGGTGTTGGTTCAGCTGATCCGTACGTTTTGAATATGACTCGGAACTTCAACTTGACGGCGGTGTTTGTTCAGCCTTCTCAGTATCGTTTGGTCATCGGCGCTTCGGGTGGAGGGAGTACGAGTCCTGTTCCGGGCACGTATGTGTGCAATGCGGGTTCGAACGTTTCGGTCACTGCCGTTCCGGGCTCTGGCTGGATGCTGAATTATTGGCTTCTCAACGGGTCGGACGTTGGTTCAAGCAGCCCTTACAAGTTGACTGCGAGTGGCAATTGGAATTTGACAGCGGTCTTCATGAGTCCGATTTTTGCGGATGGTTTTGAGTCGGGGAGCTTTTCCAGGTGGAGTGGAGTAGCGGAGTCTAATGGAACTGCTTCGGTCGTGAGTGTCCCTGTTAGCGTTGACACTTTGGCGTTCTTGGGATCGCGTGTTGCGGAGTTCAATTTTGCCTCGACGAGTGGGGGAGGGTACGCTTACGTTTATGAGAACGTTAATTCGTCGGAGATTTTCGCGAGGGCGTATTTCTACGTTGGGCAGGGGTTGCCTCTGCCGGCTGTGAATGACAGGTTCTATCTTGTCGAGTTTAGTGATGCTGCGGGCTACTTGGGGGTGTTGGGGATAAAGGATGTTAACGGTACGGACAGGTGGGTTCTTGTGGGGAAGGCGGGATCGTCGTTTAGCGGGCCTGTGCTTGGGAGTGCGTTGCCGTCGACGCCTCAGTGGGTTTGTGTTGAGCTGCACCTGAAGGTGGGGGCGAACGGCGTCTTGCAGAGTTTTATAAACGGAAAGTTGGACATTCAAATGAGCGGGAACAACTCTGCATGGGGGAACATTAGCCGAGTAATGTTCGGCGTTCCAATCAAGATGGGGCCTCCTAACGCTCCCAGCGACTATGCTGTAAACGTTTACCTGGATCAGTGCGTAATCGCCACAGTGTACGTTGATCCCTAATGCACGATAGAAAGTCGGCCTGCAACAAAGAGTAGTCTTTGGGCCCCTGTCACAATAGAGATTGCTCAGCCTATGGGCGAGTTTCCAGAACATGGTATTCTGAGGTTCTTGTCTCTGTGAAGTGGGTTCTTTCGGGTGGTATCGATGCGTGTTCATGGGGATGTGGGCGTTTTTGGGGGTGTGGCATGTTTTGTTGCATCAGATTGCTCATGTCTGTGAGATTGGATGTGTAGGGTGAAGCCTTGGAAAGAGTTTTTCATGCGTTGAGCCTGTTTGCTGGAATTGTTTGATTCATATTTCGTTGTGATGTTTTTGGTTTCCTTAATCTTGAGAGTGCAGATGAAGAAAAGTTAAAATATCTAGAAGTAGTCTGTGTTTTGCTTACCGGGCGCGCTGGCGTGACTGTTGGTTTGCAGTCATACAGCTTTATAAAAGAAAAGTCCGACGAATCGCTGTGAATGATGTTGGTGGGAGAATAATGACTGTAGGTCAGACTATCACTAGAGTTGGGAAGGCTCCGATGAGGAGTCGGGTTGAGATTATGGCTGCCATGTTGAATGAGGTTAGTTTATCTTCTGAGGGGTTGAGGAGAACTCGGCTCATGTACAGGTGCAATCTCAGTTATAGGCAGCTTAAGGCTTATGTTGACTGTTTGACGGAGAAGGAGTTTCTTAGCGTTGCTGCGATTGGGAATGGGAATGGGGGAAAGTTTGAGGTTTACCGGATTACTGATGAGGGCTTGTCTTTTCTCAGATCATACAGTGATTTGAAGCATCGTTTGCGTGAAGGTTTCCTAATGCGTTGACAAGTTCTCTATATCTTGGATTTGTGTCAGGAACCTGGCTAGGCTTTCTTCGATTTTTGCCCTCTTGCCCTCGTCATTCAGCTTTACGAATTGGTTGGCTGCGAGGAAGTATACCATCTCCTTGATCTCCTGTCTGGGGAGGAGTGTGTTTTCGGCGATGTCGTCTATTGTGTGCCAGGCTTTGTCTGTTGCTAGGAATTCGAGGACGTGGTCGACTGCTAGCAACACCGTGTCTTTTGACATGTGTTTTTGTGTAGGGTGTTTTGTGGATAAACGGTTTGTGAAAGGCCGTTCTCTAGGATGTGTGCAGGTTTTTTAGAGGTTCGAACTGGTTTGAACAGAAATAGGCGTGTTGTTTTTACAGAAATCGTGTGGGGCTTGTATAGAAAAGTTGGGCCTAGAGCTTTGTTCTAGAAGGAGATTATAGAGTTTTGGACTAGGTTGTTCTTTCATATGTGTTAAAATGGGTATTTGCTGACCTATGATTGTCCGTGTGATGTCGTTTAGTCTTTGTTGATTGACGCTTTCCTATCTGCTCCCGTTCAGGGGGGGATTTGATAGCGTCTTCTCTGGAGGTGTTGGGTTTTGGGTCAGCATAGAACTTCGTTGCAGATTTTGGCTGAGATTCTGAAGATTGTCAGAACTGGCGCAAGGAAGACCAGGATCATGTATCAGGCTAACCTGAGTTTCACTATGTTGAAGAAATACTTGGATTACGCGTTGGATACGGAGCTTGTAGCTTGTCCAGACGGTAGTTGCTACGTTGCGACGGAGAAGGGGCATGAGTTTCTTGAGAGGTATGACAAGTACCTGATGCGGAGTAGCCAGGTGGAGGATCAGATGCAGGCCATGGCTAAGGAGAAGGAGCTGCTTGAACAGGGCTACATGGGAAAGCAGAAATCCAAAGATGCACGGGTGGATCAAAATACTTCGCAACAATAATACTAGCGGTAGGTGATGATGGTTGAGGAGAGGCGTTGTTTTCTTGGTTCTGTGCGTTCTGTGTTTTTTGTTGGTTTCGGGCTTCTGTGTTCAGTGTAGGGCTGCAAGTGAGACGGATGCTCAATCGGCCGTCAATGAGGCTTCGCAGAGGATTGTCACGTGTTATGAGGAGGTTACAAGCGCGAGCAGCGCGGGGGCGAATGTGTCTGCTCTGCTGCCGGTTTTGAACACTGCTGGTGACCTGTTGTCTAGGGCACAGTTGGCTTTTGCGAGTGGAGATTTCAATTCGTCCTCTGCCCTGGCACTGCAGAGTGAGCAGGCGTTGGAGGGGTTTGATGTTCAGGCTGAGTCGTTGAAGAGTGCGGCTGAGCATACTGGTTTCGTGGGTTTTTGGGTTGACGTCGTAGGTTCTTCAGTCGGCGCGGTGGCTGTTTTGGTTTTGGGTTTTGCTGTTTGGCGTTTGCTGAGAAAGAAATATCCTGAGGTCACTTGATGCAGATAGGAAAATACGGGGCCACTTTTTTTGTTGTTGTCGCCATTGTGGCTTTGTTAGTGGCTTCGCCGGCTTTGAGTCGGGCGCTTGTTTATCCGAGAAGCGAGTTTTTCACGGAGATGTGGCTTTTGGGTTCGAACAATACGGCTGAGGATTATCCGTTTAATGTGAGTAGTGGTCAGAGTTATGGTATCTATTTGGGGCTTGGAAATCAGTTGGGTTATTGTGCGTATTATCAGGTTGAGGTTAAGTTTAGGAATGAGAGTCAGTCGATGCCGACTAGTCTTGGGGCGGTTGAGGATCGGGTTCCGAGTGATTTGCCGTCGTTGTTTAATGTGAGTGCGTTTGTTGCGGATCAGGGGAGTTGGGAGTTGCCGGTTTCGTTTGGCTTTGACTACGTGTATGACGCGAATGTGAGTGTGGTTAGGTTTGAGAGTTTGACGTTTAACGGTAACGTGTTGAGTTTGGCTGGGGAAAGCACGGTTTGGGATGGCAACATGACCAGGTTTTACGGTGATTTGGTTTTTGAGTTATGGTTATACAACACTTCGTCGAGTAGTTTTGGTTATAATGGTAGGTTTGTGGATTTGAAGTTGAATATGACTGTGACTTAGGGGTCTTGCATGGGTCAGTATTACGTGAGGCCGTACAGAGACGGTGATGAGGAAGAGGCTGCAAGACTCTTCAACCAAAGGTACCTTGCTTATGGGGGGTTTGTTCCAAGAACTGGTGAGTATTGGTTGTGGTCCTGTTTGCATAGGCCCGATGTGAGTAGGGAGGGGGTTTTCTTTGTGTCTGAGGAGGGGACTCAGAATGTTTGCGGGTATGCCGTTGTTGGAGCGACTGGTGACATATGGGAGTTTTGTGCGGGTTGTGATGAAGAGCTTGTTTCTTCGATGCTTTTGAAGGAAATCGCGAGGTATGTTGACAGTTTGGGAATCTCTTCTATGAGCATAAATGTTCCCGACGATGAGATTCTATGCAGAGTTCTTGTTCGAGAAGGGTTTTCGAGAGTTCCAGCTGAGAGAATGTTCGTGAGCACGATGAGCCTCGTCAATCTGCTTTCGAAATTGTCTGTGGATAGAAAACTCGATAGTGAAGAGATCAATTTCGTGTTCGACAACGTTCCGTTTGGCGTTGAGAAAACTGTTTCAGTAAAAGTCAATGACGGTGAAGTGTCGGTTGCCGAGGGCTTCTTAAAGTCCGCCCCTGTCACGGTCAGAATGGAATTCGCTTCTTTCTTGTCTATTCTGTTCGGAACTGCTAACGTGCGTCGAGAGTTGATTAGAGGGAGGATGCGGGTCAAGCCTTTCTGGAAGGTTATGGAAGTGACGGGGTTTCTTCGCAGGATGCGTCTTCAGAACGTCTGGTATTGGCCTCTGAGTGATTTTGGTTAAGGATGCGGGAAAAATGGATGAGCCGTATTCTTGTCGTCCCTTTCGCGAAGGTGACGAGGAGCAAGTTCGGAAGCTGGTGGGAACGGTTTTCGGCAGGTTCATGGGTGGGGAGTATTGGAATTGGAAGTATCCGCTTAATCCTGGGTTTGACCCGTCTTTGGTGGTTGTCGCGGAGAAAGATGGCAGAATAGTTGGGTGTAATCATTGGCTGCAGAGGAGGTTCAAGATAGATAGTGCTCGTGAAGTTGTCGCTGGTCTGGGTGCTGACGTTGCGGTGGCTCCTGACTTTAGGAATATGGGGGTTGGTAAGGCTTTGTTGAAGTTTGTCAGGACGGCGAATCCTTCGAAGAGGTATGAGGTGATGTACATTTTTGCTGACCCGGAATTGGCAAAACGTTTTCATTCGCCCGTGGCGGGTTATGTTCCTGCGCCTGATCGGACGGTTGCCTTTACGAAGATTTTGAATTGGGTGAAGGTTAGGCAGAACGTTTCTTCTTTTAACAAGAAGATTTCCGAAGGCTCTGCGAAACTATCTCTCGGTGGCGAGGTTAGTGTTCTTTTCAGGGTGGCTTCTGCTCCTCCGCTCGTTCTGGATGTTAGAAGAGGAGGTGTGGAGGTTTATGAGAAAGAGGCTGCGTCGGCTCGGCGGGCGGATGTTACGATTATCGGTGATGTGATGACGTTGGGCGGTGTTAAGGAAGGGGGAAGTGGCGTGTGGCCGATGTTGAAGGCTTTGTTGACGGGGAGGCTTAAGTTGAGGGGTAAGCCTTGGAAGTTCTGGTCTGTTTACAGGAACTTTTGGGTTTTTAGAGAGGTTTTCAGTGGGAAGATCACGTAGGTCAGAGGTTGTGGGTATGCGTCGGCTGTTTTGGAACAAGAAGGTGCAGAAGGCTTCGGAATCTGAGCTTAAGCGGTTGCAGCTTAAGCTTTTGAGAGCGCAGGTGCGTTTTGTTTATGAAAACAGTAAATTCTACAGGAGAAAGTTCAGGGAGAGTGGAGTGAGCAGTCCGCAGATTAGAGGTTTGGAGGATGTTCAGAAGTTGCCGTTTGTTAGTCGGGAGGAGCTTGAGAGGGGGTTTTGGGATGTGGTTTCGGTTCCTTTTTCTGATGTTTCGACGATTCGGATGTCTAGTGGGAGCGTTGGGTTGCCGTTGGCGATTGCTCACACTCAGGGGGATGTTGAGGGTTTTGCTGAGGCGAGTGCTAGGAAGTTGAGTTATCATGGGGTTTCGGGGAAGGATGTTGTGCAGGTGACGTCTGCTTACGGCCTGTGGCAGGGGGCGTGGTCGGTTCATTGGGGTGCGGAGAAGATTGGCGCTTGCACGATTCCTGTGGGTGCTGGGGATACGGAGAGGCAGATTCGGATTATTAGGCAGTTTAAGTCGACGGTTCTCTACGGCGTTACTAATTATCATTTGAGGATAGCTGAGGTTGCGAAGTCGATGGGTCAGTCCCTGAGGGATAGCAATCTATGGTTGGGTGTTTGTGTTGCTGAGAGGCCGACGAAGCAGCAGGTTGAGGTTTTGAAGAAGGAGTTCGGTTACGACAGGGTAGCGCTGGATTATGGGGCGACGGAGTTTCCGGGGTTTTCTGTTAATTGTGATTGCAGCGATTTTCATCATGTTTGGGCGGATTATTATTTGGTTGAGGTTGTGGATCCGCGGACGCATGAGCTTTGCGGGGAGGGAGAGAAGGGTGAGCTTGTGATTACGAGTTTGCAGAGGAAGGGGTTCCCGCTGGTTAGATATCTTTCTCGGGATGTTACGACGTTCATGGGTTTCGAAAAGTGTGAGTGTGGGATGTCGCATCCGAGGGTTGGAACGGAGATTGATCGTGAGGATTTCATGACGAAGATTCGGGGAGTGCCGGTTTTTCCGAGTCAGATAGAGATAATTCTGGATAGGTTTCCGGAGTTGGTGGGTAATTGTCAGATAACCGTCGATAAGCGTACGCCGCAGCAGGAGGCCAGTTTGAGGGTTGAGACGCGGGAGTCTCTTGAACAAGATGACAAGAGATCTTTGGCGTTCCGGATCATCGAGGAAGTGAAGAACAGGGTGGGTGTGAGCTTTAACGATGTGGTTTTTGTTCCCGCGGGGACTTTTGATGCGAAGTACAGGAAATCCGTTGTAATCAATTGATGGTGCTTTGCGTTTCTGGGCGAGGGAGAGCCAAGAAGCATGTTGTTCTGTGTTTCGGTGTCTCATAAGCAGACGAGTCTTCCTATGTTGGAGTCTCTTGCTTTTTCAAGTGGGGAGGAGGCTGCTAGGGCGTTTTGTGAGCAGGGGACGCTGACTGAGTGTGTTCTTCTTCAGACTTGTCATAGGATTGAGATTTATGGGGTTACTGCTGACTTGGCGAAGGGCAACGTGGTGGATGTGATACTTAGGTTTTGGAGTGCTAGGGCGGGTGTGAGTTTTGACGTTTTGAGGAGGGTTTTCGAGTTGTATGATGGGCGGGAGGCGTTGGCGCATCTTTTTTCTCTTGCTGCAGGATTGGAATCGTTGGTTGTGGGTGAGGATCAGATTTTGGGGCAGGTGCGTTCGGCTTATGTGAAGGCGAAGAAGATGGGGAGCACTGGCCGGATTTTGGACAAGGTGTTCATGAAGGCTGTGAATACGGGTAGAAGAGTCAGGACTGAGACTGGGATTAATGAGGGTTCGGTTTCGGTCAGTTCTGCGGCGGTTGATCTTGCTGTGAAGGAGCTTGGGGGTCTTGAGGCGGCTACGGCCTTGGTCATCGGTGCTGGAGAAGCTGGGTCTATCGTGGCGGAGACGCTTCACAGGAGGGGTGCTAGGCGGATTGTGGTTGCTAATCGGACGCGGGAGAGGGGTGAGGCTTTGGCTGGGAAGGTTTCTGGAAGGGTGATAAGTCTGGACGGTGTGTATGATGAGATTTCGAAGGTGGATCTGGTGATTTCTGCGGTGTCGGTGAAGAGGCCGATTCTTGAGGCGGGCCTTCTTAGGAGGGCGTTGAGGAAGAGTGGGAGGCGTTTGCTTCTGGTGGATATTTCTCAGCCGCGGTCTGTGGATGCTGAGGCAGGTTTGATTGGGGGTCTTGTGCTGAGGAATATTGATGATTTGCGGCCGATTGTGGAGGATAGTGTTCGGAGGAGGCGGGGTGAGGCTGAGCGGGCGAGGTTGTTGGTTGATGAAGAGCTTGGCAGGTTTGAGCAGGAGTTGTCGTGGATTCTTGTTTTGCCGTTGGCTTCGGAGATTTATCGGGGTTTGGAGGTTGTTAGGAGGAGTGAGTTTGAGAGGGCTGTTCGGAAGATGGGTGAGTCTGATGGGAAGAAGATTTCGGTGATGGAGAGGTTTTCGAAGGAGTTGGTGGAGAGGATTATGCAGGTTCCGATGGAGCGGTTGAAGAGGGCGGCTCTTAACAATGAAGGCGACCTGCTTTCGGCTGCGGAGAAGCTGTTCAAGAAGAACGCTGGAGGCGTTGCGGATTGAGCAGGTCTGAGAGGCTTTTTGCGAGGGCGAAGAAGCTGATGCCTGGCGGTGTGAATAGTCCGGTTCGGGCTTTCTCGCCTTTTCCGTTCTTCACGAGATCTGCGAAGGGTTCGAGGCTTTTTGATGTTGATGGTGGGGAGTATATTGATTATTGTTTGGGTTATGGGCCTCTGATTTTGGGGCATGCTGATGAGCGGGTTATCGGTGCTGTTCGGGAGCAGTTGAGCCGTGGGTCGTTGTTTGGTACGCCTTCTGAGGGGGAGGTGGAGCTTGCTGAGCTGATCTGTAAGCTGGTGCCTTCGGCGGAGATGGTTCGGCTTGTGAGTACGGGTGGGGAGGCGACGATGAGTGCGATTAGGGTTGCGAGGGGGTTTACGGGGAGGAGGAAGGTTTTGAAGTTTGAAGGCTGCTATCACGGGGCTCATGATTGTGTGTTGGTGAAGGCGGGTTCTGGCGCGTTGACGTTTGGGATGCCTGATTCGCTTGGGGTTCCTGAGGAGACGGCTAAGAACACGGTTGTCGTGCCCTTTAATGATGCAGCTGCTTTTGAGGCTGCGGTGAAGAGCGAACGGCGGGAGCTTGCGGCGGTGATTGTTGAGCCTGTCATCGGAAACATAGGCGTTGTCCTGCCCAAGGAGGGTTTTCTTGAGGCTCTGCGGGAGATTACGGAGCAGTATGGCGTGATTTTGATTTTTGATGAGGTGATTACCGGTTTCAGATTAGCCCTGGGTGGGGCTCAGGAGTACTATGGTGTTAAGCCGGATTTGACGACTTTGGGTAAGATTCTTGGCGGTGGTTTTCCTTTGGCGGCTTTCGCCGGGCGGGAGGATATCCTGCGATTGGTAGCGCCCTCTGGAAGAGTGTATCAGGCTGGCACTTTCAGTGGCAATCCGGTGAGTGTTGCGGCTGGTTTGGCGGTGCTGCGAACGTTGCGGGCTCGGCGGAGCTTCTATTCATTGATGGAGAGGAAGTGTGAGATGCTTGTTAAGGGGCTGAGAGAGGTTGCGGCTGATGTGGGGTTGAAGGTTCAGATCAACAGCGTTGGTTCTATGTTTCAGATGTTCCTGTCAGAAGAGCCCGTGATCGACTATGCCAGCGCCAAGAAGAGTGACAGCAACAGGTTCATGGAGTTTCATCGTGCCCTCTTGCAGCGTGGAGTTTTTGTTCCGCCTTCACAGTTTGAAACCTGCTTCATCTCTGCGGCTCACAGCGATGGGGATTTGAAGGAGACGATTGAGGCTTACGGGCAAGCCCTTGAGTCATCTTGAATATTGCATTGTAACGCGCGCGTTGATTATGCTGAGCCTTGTTTGAGTTGGCGTTTGGTTCCGGCGTTTTGGAGTTGCGATTGTGGGTAGTCCCGAAGTTTCTGTGGTTGTTGCGACTTACAAGGGTGCGAATACGCTGAGGTATGTGCTGGAGGGGTTGAGGCGGCAGACTTTTAGGGATTTTGAGGTTGTGGCTGTTGTGAAGCCGAGTGCTGATAAAACTCTGGAGCTTCTGAGGAGGTATGCGGGTCAGCTCGACGTGAAGGTTGTGATTCAGAAGAGTGGGAACGTTGTGGACGCCGAACAACTTGGTTTGGAACGTGCTGGGGGAAGGATAATTGTTTTCTTTGATGATGACGCGGTTCCAAATCCGGATTGCATTGAAGAGCATGTTAAGACTTATGTGGATCAGAGGATAGGCGGTGTGGCGGGCGATCTGATTCCTTCCACGTTGGCTGATGGTGTGGTGTTGGAGCTTGAGGAGGTTGAGGTGGCGCCTTCGCAGTCGGCTAGGACGTGTCTTTCGGCTAGGGTTTGGGATCGTCCTGTGGAGGGGCTTGAGCAGTATCGCTGCTGTGTGACTAGGTGTGGTTTGATTTGGCATGGGTTTTTGTTGGCGGATAACCCTGTGGGGAACCTTGTCTATTGGAGGAAGAGGGGGATGGTTAGGTCTTTTTTGGGGCCGGGTGCGAACATGTCTGTTTTGGCCTCAGCGGCAAAAGGTACGGTGTTTGAGAAGACGGGTTACTGGAGGAGAGGCTATGGGTGGGAGCAATTCTTGGCCTGGCAAGTGTGGAAGAAGGGGTACTCAATGGTTCTTAACACTAAGGCGCGGGTGGAGCACATTCTTCTTGACGGGCATCTCACTGGAGGCCTTTATGCAAATTTCGTTAAGAACGCGGCGCCGGGCGAGCTGGAGAAACCGGCAGATGTTGAAAAAGCGCGGGCTATTGGGTATGATCACATCAGGGAGGAGCATCTTTACTTTTTTCGACTTTATCGTAGAGGAAGTGGGCTTTCATTGTTTGCCAAGTTTTGTTCCGTAGCAAATGATGCTTTGTATTTCTTTAAGACGGTGAGGAGTCTGCGGGAATCCAAGAATCTGAGGGTTTTGTTCGTTTCAAACTTGATTGGTCTGAGCTGGCTGTTGTCCGGCGCGCATGGTGCGCGTAATTCTTGAAATGTTGTTAGGCTTGGAATAACCTTCTATTAACGGCTTCAGGTTTTGTTGAGGTTGAAAGCGCTAGTGCTGAGTGCAAGATAGGTGGGGTGCGACACTTGAGAATTGCGTTTGTAGATGTGGACATGTCCCTGAGAACTGGGTCGAGGCGTTTTACTTGTGAGGTGGCATGTCAACTTCAGGGTATGGGGCATGAGGTTGGAATTTTCACGTCTAGGCTGGATACGCAGAGATGTTTCAGAAAGGTCCTGTCTCTTCCTGTTTATGTTGCTTCGCGTCGAAGTTCTTCTCAAGATGGAGGCGCGAGTGGTCTAGGGAGGGTTATCAGGAAGCTCGGAAAGAATGCGATTATCAGTCTTGCGAGTGAGTATAGGTATGATATGGTTGAGACTGATTTCGCTTTGAAGACGAGCGAAAAGATCATGAGCATGGGATATGACGCAGTTCTTTTCCAGTACCATGGGGAGCATTGGCTTTTTCCAGTCTTCTACCATCTGAATGGAGCGAAAGGTGCCGTGTATCTTAACATGGTTCCTCCGAGGGCTGGCCGGGAGGCTTTGCCTTTTCAGGAATTGACTATGGAGCGAAGGATATTGGACCGATTGGTCAGTTTGCCTTTTGTCCATAGGTTTGAGAACGCAAGCCTCAGAAACATCGGTCTGTTCATTGCCCCGAGCAAGTATCAGCTTCAACAGGCGACGGTGCAAGGCGTGATTGGGCAAAAGAGGGCTGCGGTCGTTCCATTAGGAGTTGATCATGCTGAGTTTTATCCAACGGATGAGGAGGAGCCTTTTGCACTCTATGTTGGGCGGATCCATCCTCACAAGTCGCTGGAACTGGCGATGATTTCCATGAAGAACATGGGTTCAGATTATCCATTGGTTGTTGCTGGAGATGTTGATCAAGGCAACGTTCAGTATGTGGAGAGGCTTCTGAGTCTGGCTGACGAATTGAAAATTTCGGACAGGTTTGAACTGATTCTGCGTCCGTCAGAAAAGCGGATTGTCAGGTTGATGCAAAGTTGTTCAGTTTTCTTGTTTCCAAGCACAATAGACAGTTTTGGACTTGTTGTTCTTGAATCCATGGCTTGTGGAAAACCGGTTGTGGCCTGCAACAGAGGGGGTGTTCCAGAAATAGTCGGAGATGCGGGATTATTGGTCGAGCCGGACGTGGCGCAGTGGAAGAGGACCATGACAAGATTGCAGTCAGATTCTGAGTTTCGGCATGCTTTGGGACGAAAGGCATTGAAAAGATCCGAAGCGTATTCATGGAAACATACGACTTGCCAGCTGCTTGAAGCTTTGGATATTAAGTGTGCCTGGTCGATGTGTGCGTAGTACTTCATGTAATTACATTTACTCGTGCGTGTGCGCTTTTTGAAGGAGGATGGTTGTTTTGAAGCATCAGCTGTTGTTGACTTTTGATGTGGAAGATTTCATCAGTACTCGTTCCATTGATGCTTTGTCCTCCATTCTCGGGCTTTTGGATGGATGCAGCATGCGAGCCCTGTTTTTTATCACGGGGCATATGGCTGAGAAGCTGTGCTCTTTTGAGGAAGTTGTCGATTCATTGGGGGAGCATGAAATAGGGTTTCATTCATCTGCTCACTCTGTTCACCCTGCGGTTTTTGAATACTGTGACGTTGAAGAATACGAGAATGCTTATTCCGTATCGCTTGAAAGGGAGACTTCACACATCAATCCCTTGTCTGGCGCTGTTGAGGGAAGAGGAGGTCTGCAGGCGTTGAAGGATTTGTTTCCGTCAAAGAGCATCGTCGCCTACAGGGCACCGGGTTATTGTTGTCCACCACCGCATCTGGATGCGATGCGGCGCTTAGGGATTGAGTACGATTTTTCTTGGGACATTTCGCTTGCGCCCTTCAGCTATAGAGGTGTAACGTTTTATCCTAGGCCGATTTTTGGGGATTGCGAAGAGGCGTTGTTGACCGGAGAGTTTCAAGCTGCCAACTGGGCCAAGCTGCTGCGGTCACTGTTCAGGGAAGAAGTGACTGTTCTCAATTTTCATCCGCACCGCTTCGTGGATGAGGACTATTGGGACGGTATCTACCATAGAGGTAACCCTAAAGAACTGACGGAAGCGTTGCCAAGGAACAGTAGCCAGACGAGACGCATGATGAGCAAATTTGAGGCGTTGCTTAGGAGAATGAGTCGCCTGCAAAAGTTGGGAGTGATTGAAGTGTCGCCCAGACTGATGAGGTCAAAAACAAACCTTAACACTTCCAGATTGGATGCTGACAGACTTGTGGATGATTATTCGTTCTGGCCTAAGGCCTTTTTTGGTTATAGTCCAAAATACATAAGTGCGCAACTCTCGCAATTCTTCGAAGTTTGACTTTTAGATCGGCTGTTAAAAGTTGCCGTTTATTGTTGCTACTACGCTAAAGTGAAGGTGCGTTTTCAAACCCCTGCCGTTTGTTTTTTGAAACGAAACATATGGCTGTGGTCGCTTCTTGAAGCAAGGGTTTCAATAGCGCGCGTCTGGCAAAATCTTGGAGCCTTAGAGATTAGTCGTTTGGCAAGGTGTATAAGATTGCTTTCGGTCGTGATTCCTGCGCTGAACAGTGCGGCTACAATTTCAGGCACCCTTTCATCCATTTTTTCGAATGAAACCGGTGGCGAAACGTTTGAGGTTCTCCTAGTTGATGATGGAAGTTGTGATGAAACGGTTGACATAGCACGAAGGTTTCCTGTGAAGATATTCCATTGCTCAAGAAGAGGTATAGGGCCTCCGAGAAACTTGGGGATTCAGAAAGCTCAAGGCAGCATCGTAATCTTTACGGATTCGGATTGCATAGTCGAAAAAGATTGGATTACAAAGATATTCACTTTCTTCGACCGGCACTCAGAGGCTGACGGGGTCGGTGGGACAGTGTTTCCTTACCCCTGCTGCAAAAATAGAATTCAGGAATTAACTGGAAAGATCTTTGTTGAAGACCAAGGTTATCCTCGAAACGTCAAGAAAATTCGACCCGGTTCTACGCAGGGGCTCATTTTCGGCTCAAACAGCGCCTATAGGAGAAGCGTGCTTGTGAAATCTGGCGGATTCATTGAACCGGGGGGCTCAAATCTGGAACTGTCGTTGAGGCTTGTCGCCAACGGAAAGAACCTGTTTTTTGATCCTGAAATAAGAGTGTACCACATTTTTCCAAGCAATCTTGAGGCTATCTTTAAACAGCAATTCAGATGGGGAGCACAATGGACACAGATGAAAAGAATGCATCAGGTCGACGAGGGGGTAAAGGAAATCGCTTATGCTTCTTACTTTTCTGTTCGATGGTTCCTTTCTTTGGTTCCTCCTAGAGATTTAGAAAAGAAGCTACTGCACTTTTTCCAAATAACGAGCTACGGTTTGGGTCGTATCTATGGATTTCATTCAGAATACTGAGACGATGAATCTAAACTAGGTAGATTGAGCTCGAACTATCGGGTTATGTGAAGCACTCTGAGTGTCTATTTGACTCTTGAGGAGAGAAGATGAAAGGTAGTTTGAACCGTGCTTCAAACGCGGTACGTTACGGTGTTCTGTACTTGGGAAATTACTCTTTTCTGAGATTTATCTCTCCGAAACCAGATTATGCTGAGGTGAGGATCACCGAGGGATGTAATAGCAGATGCGTAACGTGTAGGGCTTGGAAAAATTCAAGAGAAGGTGAATTATCTACTCGGGAGATTATTCGTGCTTTTGAGCAATTGAGAGGAATAGGGGTCGTATCCATTCGCATCTCTGGAGGAGAACCGTTAATTCGATCTGATATCATCGAATTGATAAAAGAGTGCAAGAGGCTGAAATTTCAAGAGATATACCTCGCTACAAACGGGCTTCTGCTTCATCAGAAGGCTGAGCAGCTTGTTAAGGCCGGAGTTACCCATTTCGGCGTTTCGTTAGACGGAATTGAAGAAACTAATGATATGATTCGAGGAGTCCCTGGAAGTTACGAAAAAGTGCTAGAAGGCATTCGTGCAGCGAAAAGTTCTATGAAGAAAGCGGGAGTTAACTTTCCTATAACGGTTTTCACGACCTTGCTGAGGCAGAATATTCGTGAGGTGCCATTGCTCTTGAAGCTGTGTGAAGATATTGGTGCAAACTGGTGTTTCAGTTTGCTGGATGGAAATCTTGATTTTTTTGAGGACGTTGATATTTCAGAGTTCGTGATTAAGGATTGGAAAGTCATTGATGAAACCATAGACTATCTGAAGAAGCTGTGGAATGAGAAGCCTTGGCTCGTCTATTCTGGACCAACCATTCTCGAATATGCCAGAAACTACCTTAAGGGGACAAACAGGGATGACGATGTTCCATGCACTCTTGGATACAAGCTGATATCAATAGGATCGAAAGGAGAAGTCTATCCCGGATGCTATGTTTTCAAGCCTATTGGAAGCATAAGGCAGAAGACACTAGGTGAAATAGCGAAGTCTAAGGAATATGCAGCCCTTGCTGAGAAAATGTACCGTAGAGAATGCCTGGGCTGCACCTTCTTCTATGAAGACAACGTTCTACTCAGGAACATGTTTCCAAGAGTAGAAAGAATAAGAAGCTTAATCAGAAGCAAATGAACATGACTCCTCCACGAAGCCTTTTTTTGACGTTTGACGTAGAAGATTTCATCAATGATAGATCAATCAAGGCTTTGAATTGCATTCTGGAGATGTTGAGAAAGAATGAACTTGACGCTCTGTTCTTTATCACGGGGCACATGGCGGAAAAACTTGCTAAGCACGAAGAGATTCTTGACCTTCTTCGCGAACATCAAATAGGCTATCATTCATCAAGCCATTCGGTGAGACCTACAATTCTTGAATACACGGATGTGGAGAACTATCAAGAAGCTCTCTTGGAATCCGAAAAAAGGGAAACTTCACACATAAATCCGTTGACAGGAGAAATAGAAGGAAAGGGCGGGATTCACATTTTACGAGAGTTATTTGCGAATAATAGGATTGAAGCTTTTAGGGCTCCAGACTATTGTTGGGCTCCTCCGCATCTGGAAGCACTAAACAAGTTGGGTATCAATTATGATTTCTCCACAAAATTAATCCACGAGCCTGCTTCCTACAAGGGTATAACCTTTTACCCGTACCCTATGTGTCATTATTGGTACGGAAAATCTTGCTATGTTAGGCTAGCACGCTGTGTTGTTGTTAACAAGACAACTGTTTTGAATTTTCATGATTGGGATTTTGTGAACAGCAAAGCTTGGAATTACTTTTACAGAAAGGGTAATCCTGAAAAATTGTTAAAGGTTCCTCCCAGAAACCATGAATCTATGGAAAACATGTTTACCAGCTTTAAGTCCTTTCTAAAAAGGGTCAAAGCTCTTGAAAAGACAGGAATAGTCAGAGTCACGCCGAAACTTGAAAATTCCGGAAAATGCCTTGAGATTAGCAGAGTTCCGTTGGAACAGGTGTGCAGAGAAATTGCGCGTTGGTTTAAAGGCGATTATTTCTACCAAACAAGATATCTCCATCAGCACTTCAAAACCTTTTTTGAAACATATCCTGCTTGAAATGTCTGCAATTAGGCCTTTGGCAGATCTAGTGCAATGAAGCCTTAAAAGCGGCACCCAAGTGAAACTTGATTGATTAGAAAGTGTAATGTTCAAAATATCAGGAGTGATTTTGTATGCGTTTAACATCTAGAATCAAAAAGTCGAAGGCCATGATCCGTCTTGTGAGGCCTTTTGAATTGACTCCTAGTGATTTGATTTATGCAATTTTTGTTAGGGAGGATGGGAAGAGTTATGAGATACCTTCCATGAAAGGGCAGCGTTATCTTTCTCTGGATGGTGCTGCTGAGACCTGTCGTAAGACCGTTGAATTGGGCATCCCTGGAGTGATGGTGTATGGGGTTTTGAAGGAGAAGGATGCGGACGGTTCCATAGCTCTCGGGAAGAATACTTTTCACCAGAGAATCTTCCGAAGACTCAGGAAGGAAGTTGGTGACGATCTGGTTCTCCTATCCAACCTCTGTCTGTGCGACTACACGGCAGAGGAGTTTTGCGTTTACTCAGATAAAGGAAAAGTGCTTAATGAGAAGACCGCAGAGATGCTGGGAAAGATGGCTGTAGTTCACGCTGAGGGTGGCGCGGATGTGATTGCTCCTGCGGGAATGTGTGACGGGCAGGTTGGATGCATAAGGGCGGCTTTGGACAGAGAGGGCTTTGAAGACGTTGCCGTGATGACTTACATCAAGACCGACAGCTGTCTGTTTGAGCCTTATTTTGAGGCTATGACTTTGTCGAAAACTCCCAGACGTGGAGTGGATTCCAGCAAGTTCCGAACGGACGTAATCAACGAGAAGATGTTCATGCAAAAGGTCGACTTGGACATCAACGAAGGAGCGGACATGGTTATCATTAAACCAGCGCTGACGAATCTGGATCTTGTGCTCACAGTCAAACAGAGGTACCCTACGATTCCGATAGCCGCCTATCAGGTGAGCGGCGAATATGCTATGATAAAACTGCTGGCGGAGCATACTCATGTGGATGAGAAGACTCTGTTCTCAGAGACGTTGAGTTCCATGAAGAGGGCAGGAGCAGACATGATACTGACGTATTACGCTCAGGAAGCAGCGAAACTTTTCACCAAATGAATCTAGAAAATTCAGGTCAGCATGAGAATCGACGGTTAATAAATTCTCAGAATGCGCTATTAGTGATTAGAAATTCTGAAATCTAGTATTAATCTGCAGTGTGCAAAGAATAATTACACCGCCAAACAATCCATAGAATGCGCGCTTTACAGTAGAATAATCTCCACATGAAACTCGGGATGGTTACCTGATTGCCAAAGAAACGTGTTTTGAGGAAAAGAATGGTTGTGTTTTCTCCCCATCCTGACGATGGAGCTTTGGGTTGCGGAGGTACCATCGCGAAGAGGGTGAGTGAAGGGTTTGACGTTTATGTTGTCATGCTGACGGACGGGAGGCATGCGCTTTCCGCGCAGCTAGGGATAAACTCGGAGCCAGGTCCAGAAGAAGTGAGGCAGATTAGGAGAACAGAATTCATAAAGGCTATGAAGATGCTGGGTGTGCCTGAGAAAAATCTTCTTTTCTTTGATTTCGAAGATGGAACATTAGAGATGCATAGGGAGGAAGCTGAGGAAAAAACAATAGCTATAATTGAAAAGTATTGGCCTGCTGATATGTATTATCCTTTTAGAAGAGACTGTCATCCGGATCACAGGGCAGCAAACTCGATTGTGCGTCACGCGTTGCAGCAACTGAGGTATGCGGGATCGTTCGAATACACCATTATGCATACGTACGCGCATCTGGGTCCAGTGGTGGAGAAGTTCATAAGCATTCTTAGAAGAAACGAGGTTGGGGAAGACATTTCAGAGTTCGTCGATTTAAAAGAAAAGGCGCTTAACGAGTATAAGAGCGAATTGACAATAATCTCGAGTAAGCAAAAAGAACCTCTTCACACTAGCGTAAAGAACTTCGTGAAGAATAAAGAGATATTCCGCGAATCGAAGTAGCACACGAAAGAACTAGCGCATATCATTTTCCAACATTAAGTGGAGATAGAAAAGAAGTCGTTCTTTCCATTGCTTTTTTATTGAGTTTGGATTGTTCTCAAGAAGAAATGCAATTCCGGATGTGGGTAGAAAATGGCGGAGGTGTTGACGTTGCTTTTTTTCTTGTTGTTTGCGTTTTTTGTCGGAATCTATGGAATTTACTTCGTTTTTGTGAGGGTATGGGCGAAAAAACCATGGGGTCTAGCAATTGACAACAACTTCCAACCCAGAGTGTCAATTCTCATTCCTGTTCACAATGAAGAAAAAACTATAGTTGACAAGCTGAGAAACATTAAGAGTGTCGCTTATCCTAAAGAAAAGATTGAAATAATAGTGACTGACGACGCTTCTGATGATAGTACCCTGCAGAGGGTAAAGAGTTTCGTTGAGTTCAACCCTGAACTCAACATCAAAGTCGTCGAACATAATCTGAGGACTGGCAAATCAGTTGCTTTGAACAGGGCTTTGCCTTTTTGTTCAAACGATGTGGTTGTAGTTTCTGACGCAGACACCCAGTGGCCCGAGGATATGCTTCAGAAAACGTTGCCTTATCTTAAGGATTCGAAAGTCGGGGCAGTGACGTGTGGAGGGCTAAACAGGAACACGGGTGAAACTTGGGTGACAAAGAGTGAAGACACTTACCTACATTTTACTAACTTAATAAGGCTCGGCGAATCGAAACTTCATTCGACCATAAGGTTTGAAGGTGGGTTCTGTGCTTTCAAGAAGAACGCTTTTGACAAGTTTGATGCGGAAACTGGCTCTGATGATTCTGGGACGGCGTTGGAGGTTGTTCAGCGGGGATACAGGGCGATAATGGTGCCTGATGCCGTTTTCTACACGACTTTCCCTACTCTTTTTGCCGACAAGTTCAAGACAAAGACGCGCCGTGCAACTCAACTCATCAGTCTGTGGATAAAATGCGGAAAGCTCTTATTTAACAGGCGACTTCTTCTGCCCAAAAAAATTGTCGTCCCAGAAATGTTGCTGTTTATTCTCGATCCATTGATTCTCCTGGGCTTAATCGTAACAACGACATCAATGATTGTGCTCTCTCCGTTCTCATTTTTCACTGTGGGTATTCTTCTGCTCGTTGGTTGTTTATTGATCCTTGCTCGAAGAGCATTCGTGGAGGTTCTGGTTGATAACTTCGTTCTTTTTTATGCGCTGTCATCTATTGTGCGTGGCAGGCGCTACACCGTTTGGGAAAAAACATAGACGCAGCCATATGAAATGCTGAGGATTTTGTAATGATCAAAGTGGGAATTATCGGTCTGGGCAGAATGGGCATGCTCCATTTGATGGACTGTCTGAAAATGGAAGGTGTCGAAGTTGTGGCTGCAGCGGACTCGTCAAAGAAGTCTCTTGACAAAGCAAGGGCACTACATGTAGACAGACTTTACTCAGATTATCATGACTTGCTCAACCATCCATCGGGCTTGGACGTAGTCGTGTTGTCTATGCCCAATTTCATGCACTTTGAAAGCATTCAGTTAGCGCTAGAAGCTGGCCTAAATGTTTTTGCTGAGAAGCCCTTAGCAACCTCCGTCGGGGATTGCCGCGAAATCGTGCGGTTGGTAGAGAAAAGCGGCAAGAAACTCACGGTCGGTCATGTCATGAGGTTTGTCGAAGCTCTTGAAACAATGAAGGAAAGATTGGATCGTGGACAGATTGGGGATTTGGAGGTTGCAACCATTGAGGAAATCATTAATGGACCTTTTGCTCATCCGAGAGTGCCTGTTCCAGTGTCTGATTGGTGGTTCGACCCGAAAAAGTCTGGAGGTGGAGCTCTTCTCGACGTGGGTTACCACATGATTGACTTGTTCCGGTTTTTTGCTGGAGACGCAGAGGTCGTTTTCTCCCATCTTAACTACAAGCTTAACTTACCTGTTGAGGATGGTGCCATACTGGTATTACGTTCTGCTTCTTCTGTCAAGGGGATAATAAATGTCGGTTGGTATCAGAAAACTGTTTTTCCCCAGTATAATTTTAGAGCAATACTTCACGGCGTTGCAGGATACTTGTCAAGTGAAGATTTGGTACCCCACAATCTCTATCTTTACGCCGTTAAGGAGGGAAGCAAGAATATCCTGAGAAAAATCGCACGGAGAAAAACTCGGTTTCTTTCTTATACTTACTGGTATGAACCCTTCTACAAAGAGCTTGAGCACTTTTTTGACTGCATAAAGAATGATTCCACTCCATCAGTGTCAGCTCAAGATGGCTTGAAAACTGTTGAGATTATCCAAGCGGCTTACGAGAAGTTTAAGCAAAAACCAAAAGGCGAGACGTGACGGCAAATGGGAAGCACTGTAAGCTTAGTCAGAGCAAACGAGTCGACAGAAGACATAAAGAAGTCCATTGATCGCGCCGTAGATCTAATCAAGTTCAAAACAGTTGAACGAGTAAGATCTGTGGTCATTAAGCCGAATTTGTGCTACTACTGGGATTCCAGTACTGGTTGTACAACGGATCCACGGGTTGTTTCCGGAATAATCGATGTTGTTCGTGAAAGGTTCGGCGGGGATGTTGACATCAAGGTGGCTGAAGCTGACGCGTCTGCCATGCGAACGAAGCATGCTTTTCCGGTTCTGGGGTATGACCGATTGGCGAAAGAGAAGGAAGTTGAGCTCTTTAACCTTTCCAGCGGCCTTCTGCTCGACAAAACTGTTCATGTAAATGGGCGCGAGATATCGTTTAAGGTTCCTGAATTGCTGCTAAAATGTGATCTCTTCATAAGCGTGCCGAAGTTGAAGATTATGCGAGCTACGAAGATTACGTGTGCTATGAAGAATGTTTTTGGCTGTATTGGCTTTCCGAAAAAGTTAGTCTATCACAAGTTTCTGGACGAGGCCATCGTTGGAATTAACAAGGTATTGCACCCACCTCTCATCATTGTTGATGGCCTAGTTGGTCTGGGACGTTTTCCAGCTAAACTGAATCTCATCATGGCTAGTAACGATGTTTTTTCGGTCGATTGGGTAGCATCACAGATAATGGGTTACAGACATGCCAGCGTCAGGTTCTTGAAACTTGCAAAGAAAGAAAAAGTCGGAGATCCTAAGGGTATAGTGACTGTAGGCGAAAATGTTGCGGAGTTTGCACGGATTTTTCCGAAGGAAGGGTTTGTCGCTTCTAGATATCTGTGGGGAATTCAATTCTGGCTGCTAAATGCTTATCGCAAGGTCACGGGCGACATCGTTCCTCCAGTTCTTGAAGAAGCTTGAAAATGAGGGTAATTCTTGGCAAATCTAAGGTCTAAGCCAATAAGGCATCTAGAAGAAGTAACCAAGCCAAAAGTGACGATCGGTGTTTGTGTGAGGAATTGCGAAGGCTGTGTGATGGAAGCGCTTAATAGTGTTCTGGAGCAGGATTTCCCTCATAAACTCATCGAAGCCATATTCGTCGATGACGGAAGTGAAGACAGAACGCTTTCCATTCTAGACAGCTACGCTCCAAAGATGGATATGCATGTAAAGACGTTTCATCACGAATGGAAAGGTTTGGGGCCATCAAGAAATGTGGTAGTTGATAATGCTCTTGGGGACTACATAGTTTGGGTTGATGGGGATATGATTTTGTCGAAGGATTTTGTCAGCAAGCAAGTGGAGTTTATGGAGAGGAACCCCAAGGTGGGAATAGGCAAAGGAAAATATGGGATGTTTACTGAAGAGAGTTTCATCGTCACTTTCGAAAACATTTTGGATCTTGTTGAAAATGAACTCGGCGAAAGCAAAAATGGGAATAATACGAAATTCCCTGGAACTGGAGGATCAATCTATCGCGTTAAGGCTATCAAAGAGGTGGGTGGTTTTGATGAGCGTATGCAAGGAGTTGGAGAGGATCAAGAGGTTGCCTATCGTCTAAAAACTGCAGGTTGGTCGTTCGGCTACAGCTCAGCAGTATTTTATGAGAAGTGTGAGAAGGAATTAAGAGCGCTTTGGGATAAATATTTTTGGTATGGCTATGGCAATTACGCTTTGTATTGCAGAAATAGACGAATATTCTCTCTTTATAAAATGGTTCCTCCTGCAAGTTTAATAGTAGGCCTCTTTTACTCAAGACTAGGTTACAATTTGACTCATCTGAAGAAGGCTTTTTTACTACCTTTCCATTTCTTGTTTAAGAGCTTTGCCTGGCTTCTAGGATTTGTCAGTGGTCAGATCAATTCTCCTGTCTGAACACAAGAGAGAAAGCGAAAGTACAGTTGCTACAATTATGTAGTTGAGAATTGGATTTTATTGGATGGCGATACAGGAGCAGAAAAATAAAAGCCTAAGGTAGTGAGCACGCGTGTTGCAAGAGTTCAAAGTCACGATAGGACTTTGCGTAAAAAATACCCAGCAAACGATTAGACAATCCCTGAGCAGCATTCTCGAGCAAAGCTTTCCTCATGAACTCATCGAAACGGTAGTAGTTGATGGTTGCAGTAAAGACGAAACGTTATCGATTATAAAGAAAGAGCTTTCTAACTCGAATCTAAATTATAAGGTTTTTCATGAAAATAGTGGGCTTGGGCAAGCTAGGCAGATTGTCGTTGATAATGCTCTTGGGGACTACATAGTTTGGGTTGATGGAGATACGATTTTGTCGAAGGATTTTGTCAGCAAGCAAGTGGAGTTTATGGAGAGGAACCCCAAGGTGGGGATAGGCAAAGGAAAATATGAAATTGGAAACGACACTAGTTTGGTCGCCACCTTGGAAGATATCGAATTCGTAGTGAGTTTCAGACGCGAAGGAATAACATCTTCAAAGACGCTGGCAACTTCAGGTTGTATCTATAGAGTCGAAGCTATACGCCAAGTCGGAGGTTTTGATGAGAACATTACAGGGGTGGGAGAGGACATGGACGCTGAGCACAGAGTTAGAGCTTCAGGTTGGCTGCTCTGCATCACTCCTGCCAGCTTTTGCGAAAGTCGCAGAAAAACCTGGAAGTCGCTTTGGGACGAGTATTATTGGCACGGCTGCGGCGGACGTTATCTGTCCAAGAAGAATAGAGGAATCATCGATTTTTACAAAGCGTTCCCCCCCTTCGCAGTCTCCATTCAACTCTCACATGCTTCTGAGGCATACAAGCTACTTCGTCGAAGAGTAGTTTTTTTGTTGCCATTTCACTATGCTTTCAAAAGGGCAGCTTGGATTCTTGGGTTCATGAAAAGCACACGCAACTCAAAATGACCTTACAAAAGAAAAGAAGTCAAATTGGGCAGCATTCATTAATCACTAAATGAGCTTACGTAAGGAAATCGCAAATTGTTTGGACGATTATTGTGCGTGAGCGCTCTTATGAAGATTCACTTGAAAAAGATTCAGGATACTCTGTACGAGTTTACAATCTGCCGAAGGGGCTAGTGTTAAATGGGAATAACGTTCGAGTTGTCATTCCTAAGAAAAAAAGAATGATCCGGGAAGTTGATGGGATTAGACTCCATGGATTCAATGGTTTCTATCCAATCGGATTCCTAGGAATCCTGAAAAATCTTGTCGTTGTCAGAGAACGCGTGCGCTGCATCTTGTCTCGAGACCAATTGCTGTGTGCATTATTGACAATTTGGCTAGAAGTTTTGGCACTGAGCTACGAAGGTTAGGGTGAATTGATTGCGATATTATCAATCAGTATTGTGCCTGGGGCTGTCGGAGTCCAAGAAGGACCGTACGTGTTTATCAACTGGTATATCCCGACTACGCCGAAAAACCATCCGCAGTAGCCAACACCCAATCCGTTCAGCGCTTCTAAAGTGTAGTTAAATGTGTTAAGCTCAGCCGTCAACTGGTCGCCTGTCCATGCTATGTCTGCTCCTATCTCTCCGATCAGCACTGGTTTAGTCAAATTATTCAGCACGTAAGGAAGCCAACAGTCTGTCAAACCCTGTACTATCTGTGCATAAGTCACATTCTGACCGAAGGCATCGTAATAATGTATATCATAAGCGATGTTTGTGCCGTTAAGAGGGTAATCGTAAACCCAGCTGAGAGTTCCAGCAGGGTTACCGCCTTCGTTAGGAGGTTGCGGAGGAGGAAACTGAAGGTTTGCCCACAGTCCCCAACTCCAAGTTGCCAATACAATGTTTTGTACTCCAGCGCTGCGAATCATGTTTATTGTTGTCTGTGTAACACCTAAATAGTCGGATTCTGCGGTTGGATACTGCGTCGTGTTCAGGCCTCCTCCAGCTTCGTTCCACATACTGATTATCACATTGGAGCAATTGCTCAACGTTGTGGCTATTGACAGCATCATGTTTTCATATGCTCCTTGGTTTGGGATTATTGTTGAAGAATTTGCATAAAGCTGATAGGGCGGGTACGGTAGTGCGTCTTGTCCAGTTGCCTGTTGACCTCCAGACGCGCTGAACCAACCCCACACACAGAAACCGTCAAGAATGACATAGATGTCTCTTTGAGCGCAAAGCTGAACAAACTGGTATATTATTGTTCGAAAATTGTTAGTGTTCTGAACCCAATATTGAGCTGCATAATGGCATCTCACAACATTACAACCCCAACTTTGGATGGCGTCCAGCTCAGCTGTAACCAATGCTTGGTTATTTTGCCACTCAGAATAGCTTAATAGGTCAGTTCCACTCCACATTCCTCCAGGAGCATCTGTAAACCCTCCAACATTAACCCCTCTAAGAGTGATAGTATTGTTGTTCATGTCTTCTATGAATCTGCCATCTACGTGCAGCGGTGAAATGGTTGCTATTGCCAGGGAATTTGGGATGGTCACACCACTAGTAAGCGAGGAAGCAACTAACGGTATGCAAATAATCCCTAACATTATTAACGAAACAAGAAAGATTTTGTTAAAGTTAGCGTTCCGCAACTGATTCCAAACCAACTTCACTTATTCTCCCTGTAAATTACTCCTGCAAATTATAAAACCTTATTGTTCATGTGTTCGCCATTGATACATATGGCGTACAAGTTGATAAGTCTTTTGTCTTAATACATAAGATTGAGACTAGCGCTGACCACTGGTACGCCTGAAATTTCGACGGTTATACTTCTATTGAACAATGACATTGCGTAACAGAGAAAAACTCCTGTGACTATGGACTTAGCGAGCGCGGGCGGCTATCATCACGAGGTGCAATATTTTAGGGATGAATAACTGAATGAATCTGAATATTCGATTTGCAGCTAGCGTTGCGATTCTGCAGCTAGTTCTCATCGTTTTAGTATACCTTAATGTTTCCACAGCAAGACAGGTTTTCGGTTTTCTGTACCTTTTGCTTGTTCCGGGATATGTTTTCATAAAAGTGCTAAGGCTCAAGGATATGGAAACGTCAGAGATTATAGTCTACTCTGTTGGATCAAGTATTGCAATGGTGATGCTTGCTGGTTTACTTGTAAACACATTGTTGCCTATTTTTGGGGTGGATTCACCCCTTTCTGTGCTGCCCTTATTGGTGTCTATCAGCGGAGTCGTACTTATTATGAGTCTATTCGTTCCCAAAAAGCAGGAATCAGAAGTTATTGAAAACGAATACAAATGCTCAGTACCACTGGCAATTGCGCTGTTTTCGATACCCGTTCTCAGTATCGTGGGTTCTCTCTACATTTCCGAGAGCCAAAATAGTTCTGTTCTTTTGTTCGCTATTCTGCTCATTTTGATTTTTGTCATATTAGGATCTTTCTGGAAAATATCACAAACCTTTCATGCGTTAATCCTTTCGGTCTGCACGTTTTCTCTCCTTTACATGACCTTTTTCTTCACAAGGTTTGTACAGCTGTGGGATGAGGCGGAGGGTTTCTATGTTTTTAGGTTGACACTAATAAACCATTATTGGAACCCCAACTTCGTGCCGGCCCTATCGATCGATATCTGGAAATCAAATGCAATGGCGAGCACGACGATACTGCCGACAGTGTTTTCGGACATAGCCAACATAGATGGCACATTGCTTTTCCAGATTCTGTTCCCCTCTCTCCTTGTTCTGGTGCCTGTAATCTTGTACCAGGTCTATCGGACCCAAACAAACAAAAGGGCTTCCTTCATCGCCGCCTTTCTTTTTATTACGAACAGCGTGGCTCTTGGCTGGGGAAATGACATACAGAAAGCAGCTCAATTATTCTACGCTGTGCTATTCCTTGTAATTTTCACGCCAAAATTGAATTCTACACAGAAGTATGTTCTTTTCACAGTGTTTACTATCGGGCTTGTGCTTTCACACTATTCTTTAGCATACATTTTTACTGCTACCTTGCTTTTTGTATATTTGGTTCAGAGATTCGTACAAAAGACCATAATTTCTAGGATAAAGATAGGCCAAGTACTAATTGCCTTTACCATGACATTTGCTTGGAACATTTTCATATCAGGAGGAGCCGCGTTCAACGCTCTTAGGCAATCGTCGAATTATGTCGAAAACGAATTGGCCATAAATCTGTTCAACCTCGGGGAAAGGGGAGGTTTAGTAACTCAGTTCTTCGGGGTATCTCAAAATACCGCAGGGACAATCCTAAATGAAATAAGTGTCAATATCTTTCGGTTTTCAACAATCTTGATATGTCTCGGGTTCTTAAGCATAATCTTAGTACGCGTCCACATAAAGAAAAGTGAAGTAAAATTTAAGGAAGAATTTTCAATCATTCTATATTTCAATATGGGCATTCTCGTGTTGAACTTGATATTGCCAGGCCTAGCTCAAACTTTTCTTATGCAGCGTTTTTATCAGACTACATTGATGGTTTTGTCTCCATTATTTGTTTTGGGAAGTGATTTAATGATAACAACTCTGAGCGGACTGCGAAAAACAATAAGCAAAATAAAGATACAAAGAATAAGCAATTATTTCATGGTCACTGTTCTAATAGCACTTTTTCTGTTTCAATCTGGATTCATTTATGAAGTAGCAAAAACTCCGAGTTATTCAGTCTCTTTAAGTGGCTATCGAATCGACAAATACACACTGTACTATGGGCTCGGCTACACAAACGCGTATGACGTTGCTGGCGCAAAATGGCTAGTTTCCACTGCAAATTATAAACAAACACCTTTGTATGCTGACATCAATTCTATTTATGGTCCATTGCTTTCTTACGGATTGATAAGTGATAATGTAACTACAGAACTTCTTAACACCACTCAACATTTTGCGCCTCAAAGTTTGGTTTATTTGGATTGGGTTAATGTTGTCGACAACGTTGCAGCAGGCTCGTCATACAATTGGAACATAACTGATATTACTAGTGCTCTCAACACGCAAAATCAAGTTTACACTAATGGAGGCTGTGCCATTTACAGCAGCCCCGGCTGATTGAATTAAGTTAAAAGCAACTGCGCAGGTAAGCATTCTTTCCTGCTCATCTTACAACGTATACTAGCGCGCGCTAATAGCAAACGTAGAATCTTGGCAAAAGTCTCCTGATGTTGCAAGGTAGGACACTATGAAAATACTTATGGTTACGCCTTATTACTTTCCAATAATTGGCGGTACAGAGATTTTCATCAGAGGCATTTCATCAAAACTCAATGAACGAGGTCTTCAAGTAGATATAATGACGCTTGATACTAGTAGACCGTTGAAACAACCCGTAACGCAACGAATGGATGGATTAAACGTCATCAAGATTCCAGCATTACGTTTTCCGGAACACCTGAACCACATTGGAGAGTCCTTTATGACTTTACATGTTCCTCTAAGCTCCACAGATAGTCTTCAAGAATATGATGTGATTCACTTTCACTGCGACACCGACCTCAGTCTCCCTCTTTTTTCTTATTTTGTCAGAAAACCGAAAATCTTTCATTGTCATTCCCTGAGTACAAACTACAAAATTTACAAACTTTATCCTATAGCAAGATACATGCTGAGAAATGTTGCGCAGACATATATCGCTGTTTCCGATTATGTAGCTACTTTGCTTCAGGATCTTGGTGTTTCGAGAAAAAAAGTCAAGACAATAACGAACGGTATCGATACCGGTAGATTTAGACCTGCGCCCGAAAAAGAATCGAATAATCTGTTGCTCTTTGTTGGAAGACTTGATCCAAACAAGGGATTACATTTCTTATTAAGTTCTCTGAGTTTGCTACGTAAACCTGTTCATTTGGCGATAGTAGGACCTTTATCTTGGAACAAGAACTACAACACTGAAATCTTGAGTTTCATAGAAAAGGCGGGCAAAAAGACAATTCACAAAGTGACTTACATAGGCGAACAACGACCGGAAGATCTGGTGAAGTGGTACCAAAAAGCGACAATGCTGATAGTACCTTCCACCGCTGAATCCTTAGGGTTAGTGATCCTAGAAGCTATGGCCTGCGGAACTCCGGTGATCGCGTCAAATGTAGGTGGTATACCAGAAATCGTGCGCGATCATGGAACTGGATTGTTGATTCCTCCGGGTGGAGTCGCTGAGTTGGCTGAAAACATTCAATACCTAATAGACAATGAGGACCTTAGGAGAAAGTTTGGCTATGCAGCAAGGCAGTTAGTTGTCAATGAATTCTCATATGATGTAACAGCAGAAAGATTGATCCGAGTTTACAAGCAGATGACTTAATTAACTATTTGTATCACGCTCTTCGTCTTATATCCTATGACCTCCTGAAATCCAAATAGACATTAATTTAGAAAATGACGTGATACTGAAACTCTTCAAGAATAAAGCAGAAATACGCCAAAGAAGACTAAGTCTTCACGATGGTAGTAGTAAATGCTTCTCCAAACCCCATGAAGGAACTATAATGAGCTCAGTAGGTCTCGCCAGAGTTATCCAGCCAAATCAAAAGCAATTAAAGCAGGCTATATTTGAATCCCTGGATTTGATTAGTTATAATTTCCGAAGCACTATCAAAAACGTTGTTATCAAGCCCAACATGTGCTATTATTGGGATCGTTCCACTGGGCAGACGACTGATCCAAGATTCGTAGCTACATTAATAGATGTACTTCGCGACCAAATACGGTCAAATGTTGACATTTCAATCGTCGAATCTGATGCGTCGGCAATGAAATGCAAACACGCGTTCAAGTTGCTAGGTTATGAAAAGCTCTCTCAAGACTATAAAGTGAGGTTGGTCAATCTCTCAGAAGACAAGAGTAATCCTACAGAGGTCAAAATTGGCAATCAACACTTCCATTTAATGGTGCCCAATACTATTCAAAGCGCCGACTTGAAAATTAATGTCACAAAAATCAAGTATAGCCTCGAAAAAATCAAAGTGACCTGTGCACTTAAGAATATTTTTGGTTGCAACCCTTACCCCAAGAAGTTCAGGTACCACTCCAAAATTGACGAAATGATCGTCGCCGTTAACAAAGCAATGAAATTCGACCTTTGCCTAATAGACGGCAACATCGTTTCAGGTATCCAACCAAGAAGACTAGGGCTAGTAATGGCAAGCACAGACCCCGTAGCAATTGATGCAGCCGCAGCAAAAATCGCAGGAACAAACCCCAAAAAGATAAAATATATTCAATTGGCAGCTAAAGAAGGTCTAGGAAACACATCTTTTGTTGAAAAAGGCGTGCCGCTGACCTACTTCAAAGCAAGATATCCAAAGCAAGATGTCAAAGCGAAAATAAGGGGTAAAGCATATTCTTTAGCAATTCGTCTGAAACTGGGAAAAAGGCTTGGTTTTGAATAGCATGAAGATTAATGGAGAATCATCGAGTTGAAGAAGATCGGACTGGGATTAATTGGGCTTGGATACATTGGCAAAATTCATTTGCAGCACAGTCTTAAACTGGCCAATGCGGATCTCGTTGCGGTCTCCGACATTTCAAAGAGAGCACTTAAAGACGCTAGAAATGTGGGCGCCAGAAAAACATTTGACAATTACGAACAACTGCTTAGAGACTCGGAAGTCGATGCTGTAATCGTTGCTTTGCCCACCCATCTCCACTTGCAGTGCGCAAGGCGCGCCGCTGAGGAAAGAAAAAACATTTTCTTGGAAAAACCGATAGCAAGAAACGTTCAAGAAGCCCAAGAAATCATCTCAGCTGCGCAAAGAAATTCCGTGAAACTCATGATCGGCTACCCAGCAAGGTTCAATCCCGGATATCGTGACCTCAGGGGGAAGATCAATAATGGAACGCTGGGCGACGTAGAGATTGCACGCGCCACAAACATAAGCTGTGGGCCCTTCTTCCACAGAATGCAAGACTATGCCCCAACTCCGGTGCCTGAATGGTGGTTTAACAAAGAACTGACCGGAGGTGGAGCGCTAATGGATCTCGGATGCCACATGATAAACCTTCTGCGCTGGTACTTCGGGGAAATCACGGACATAAAGAGCCACCTCGGTTACAGATTCAACTTTGATTTTGAAGACTCAGCAACATGCTTAGCTAAATTTAAATCAGGGACGCTGGGCATAGTGAACGTCGGCTGGTTCTCCCAAGTCTTAAGTGAAAATATTGAGCTGTTTGGGACCGTTCAAAGTGCAAAAACACAACATCACGCTCCAAGCCCTCTCCTAACAGCGGCTCAAATGCTGACTATGGGCCAGTCAGGGTTCTTCGGATCACACTTCGCTGAACTGCAGTACTTCGTCAATTGCCTGATACAAGACTCGTTTCCTTCACCATCAGGACAAGACAGTCTAAAAGACTTAGAGGCAATTCACTCGGCATACAACAACCAAATACGTCTTGGCTAACAGTTAAACCATTGCAAAGCGCGCGTGGCATGCGGATTAGATAGGCGAAATCGAAATTGTCCTTCATATGAAGCACAATAAACAGGCTAACACGAAATAGAATTGGGTTTTCGATGCAAGCATGCATTAATTCGTAATCTCCATCGATGTGTTCGCCTGGATGATAGCATAGAACTAAGGCTGTGAAGGCATGGAAAAAGCACTGGAGATGGGCAAGACTTCGGCTACAGGAAGCTTCCAGCTGCTCGTAGGCGTGGCCACATCAACCGTGATCATGGCCATCGGAACCATAATCTTGGGCAGGCTTCTGACGCCTGACCAGTATGGCCTGTACGGCATCGTGCAAATCCCGCTGAACACTATATTGCTGTTCAGAGACTGGGGCATAAACTCCGCCATGACCAAGTACATCGCCACCCTCAGAGCCTCTCACAAAGAAGAAGAAATCCCAGATTATATCGCCGCCGGACTCCTCTTTGAAGTCGCATCAGGCATCGCCCTCTCATTTCTCTCCTTCGCCCTGGCAACCTTCATCGCCACAACAGTCTTCCACAGACCAGACTCCACACTATTCATGGAAGTCATCTCCGTATCCATAGTCGCAGGCTCACTCCTCACAGCCTCCCAAGCCGTCTTCGTGGGCTTCGAAAGAATGGAGCTTAACAGCTTCACGGTCATCTGCCAAGCAATAGTGAAAACCGCAATAGGTCCAGTTCTCGTCTTCCTCGGCTACAGCGTGCTTGGGGCAGTCCTCGGCTACGTACTCGGCTTCATTACCGGAGGAACCATAGGCGTCGTAACTTTCTACTTCGTATTATACAGGCCGCTCACAAAAAAAGGAACAGGCAACATAAAGAAAACGCTTGCGACAATGCTAGACTACGGAATACCCTTCTCAGTATACACAATTCTGGGAGGCATCCTCGGACAAATATACCTTTTCATCGCGCCCTCGTTCGTCAGCAACACAATATACGGCAATTACGCGACAGCCCTCAACTTTTCCATCCTCTTAACATTCCTCACATACCCCGTAGCCACGGTGCTGTTCCCAGCGTTCGCAAAGCTCGACCCAGAGAACGAGCATGAACTGGTGAAAACCGTCTTCACATCCTCAATCAAGTACACGTCCATACTGCTGGTACCCGCAACCACAGCCATGATGGCCCTGTCAAACCCCATTATCGGCACACTGTACGGAGTAAAATACGTTTACGGACCCTTCTTCCTGACTATTATGATCATAGGCAACCTGTTCGTCCTCCTCGGAAGCATAAGTTCAGGCAGCCTCCTATCAGGCCTCGGGCAAACAAAAATACTCATGATACAGAGCATAATAACGCTCATCATCGGCCTCCCAGTCGGCTTCATCCTCATCCCCATCCTCGGAATAACGGGTCTCATAATCGCCAACATCATCACCGGAGTGCCCAGCATGGTCTGGGGCCTCAACTGGATATGGAAACACTACCAAGCCAGAGCCGACTTCAAATCCTCAGCCAAAATCCTCACAGCATCCGCGTTGTCAGCCGTTCTAGCATATCTGCCCACGTACTACCTGCACACTGCCGACTGGCTAAAACTCATCCTCGGGCTCGCCATCTTCCTAACCGTCTACATACTCGGAGCCCCCACAATAGGCGCCGTCAGCCAATCCGACATAATCGCCCTCAGAAACATGTTCTCAAACCTAGGCATAGTCTCAAAAATAATAAACCTCCCCCTGAAAGCCGCAGAAAAAGTCGCGCAAGCAAAACTGCCAAAAACCGCCAGCGAGAAGTCTTAATAAAACGCGTCCCGCATAGCTTAAACAGGCGTTATCCAACAAGCTGATAACCGTGACTCAACAAAAAACAAAACCGTCGATAGTCGCACGTCTTCGCCGTTCAAAGAAGACAATCCTGCTAGTATTCGTTGTAGTAGCCTTGACACTTCTCCTTAGCACCGCCCTCTCGATAATACTGAACAGCAATAGCTCGATAACTCTCCCCAGCATAGGCAACATTCACACCATAGGCGTCAAAGCCTACTGGGACGCAAACCTCAAGAACCAAACCACCGGAATCAACTGGGGCACCGTCTACACTGGCGAATCGTACAACGTCACACTCTACCTGCAGAGCACCAGCAACGTCCCCACCGTTCTTGAAATGACAATAACTAACTGGACCTTCATCAACACGAACAACACCATCGCCTTCGGCCCAGCAGACAGCACACCCTATCTCAACCTAACCTGGAACTACAACAACCAAACACTAAACCCCAACGAAACCATCCAAGCAACACTAACACTCACGGCAAACAGCTCCATCGACTTTATCACGTTTCTAATAAACAACAACATAAAACAGGTCACCATGGACATAACCATCCAAGCAAACGAAGAATAGCCCCTCACCGAAGAAACGAAAAAAACCAACAGAGATAAGTGAGACATTCGCCCAAACCAAGAGCAGAAAACGTCCTAGCCCTCGGAGAAAAATTCACCTTGAAAATCACGGTATCAGTATCGCCTCCCAAGCGTGAGATCCAAGTCGGCCTCGCCTTCGCAGTTCCAGGAATCTTGTCCCTGGCCTTTTCCATACTAAAACAGTCGGAAGTGTTGGCCTTCATAGGCCTCGGCCTGACCTTTTGGGGTGCACTCTTCTTCCTCGTAAGGCCCGTGATGAACGTTCGCGGCAGCCTTCTAAACCCAGCCTCGACACCGCTGTACTCGACAATCGACAGGATACTTAACGACTTCAAATACGAAGGCAGAGCCCTCTACGTTCCACCCTACCCCAAACAAGCGTACCTGCCCGAACACCTCAAGGGACTCAAACAAACCGTCGTATTCATCCCGGCACGCTTCAACTCTTCTCTACCAACTATCGAGGAAATGGCAACCGGCAAGTTCATGACCCAAAGCCCAAAGGGAATACTCCTCACACCTCCCGGCTCAGACCTGATGGATCAACTTGAAAAAAATGCCAGAACGGACTTCACGAAGACGAGTCTGGAAGACCTCTGCGCCATCCTGCCCCAGCTGATACTGGAAAACCTTCAACTCGCAAAAGAAATAGACATGAAAACCGAAAACAGCCAAATCAAACTCACAACCAAAGACTCCATCTATACAGATCTATACAAGGACGAGACGCTCAAAAGCCTAAAACTATTAGGATGCCCCTTGGCAAGCGCCGTCGCCTGTGCAATCGCAAAGGCTACAGGCGAATCGGTCTCACTCCAGGAAATAACCACTTCCCCAGACACGCAAACCGTTGAAGTATCATACAGCCTGGTGGAGGCTCAGCATTGAACTTCCCGTTGTCATTCTCAGACATCAGCCTCTGGCTGGCAGTCATGGCCATCATACTCCTAGTAACCTCCGAACTCCTCACAACCTCAACCGGCCCCCTCAGAAACCTCGCCATAGAAAAAAATCGCCTCAGACTCCTCGCACTCGCACTGGGACTCGGCTTCATCATCACAGTCATAATGCGCGCCCTCAACTATACATAACTACTTAAGCCTCAGTACCATGCAACAGCGCGACGCTCGGCCCAGAATCACAGCACGCCTGCTAGCGTGAAATCCACTTTGGCAACCAGCAACCCTCCCTCCATTTCTCTCTTCACACGCCCTGACGACTCTTCTGCCGCATAAACCGCGGCAGTCGCTATCGACCAAGCGTAAGCTAATAGCGCCCTTTCACCCAAGCGCGCGCCGAGCGATAACGATTAGATCCCCAACACAGACATTATAGCGCGCGCGACGGTGGAAACCGATAAATTAACAATCGGGAACACGGGCTATATTACTTCAGCGGATATATCGCTTCATTGGTAATATCTCTCAAAAGGAGAGAGAAGCCATAGCTCTGTATGAAAATGGGCAAATGGGTTGTATCCTTAGCAATTATTCTTGCTGCATTGAACACGCGTGCGTGTTATTGCATTTCGCAATAGATCTGGGGAAAGGAGCCAATTGAAGCAGCTAGGGATATCAATATCGATAATTATTCCGGCCTTCAACGAGGGTAAAACCATCGGAGATGTCATTTCCAGGGTCACCGCGATTATGGAGAACCTCCGTATACCACATGAAGTAGTTGTCGTCGACGACGGATCAACAGATGAAACAAAAAGAGTGGCATTAGCCTCCAACGCCATAGTGATTGGAGACGGACGCAACCATGGAAAAGGCTACGCCATGAGGCGAGCATTCTGTCAAGCACGGGGAGAGATAATCGTTACCATTGATGCTGATGGAGAACACAGACCCGAAGAAATTCCGCAACTTATCTATCCACTGTACAACGGAACTGACATCGTAGGCGGCTCAAGATTCCTCGGCGACGGAAAAAACTTCACGACAAGACTCAACATCATAGGCAACAAACTCCTAAACTTGGCCATCATGATGATGACTGGAAAGTACGTCACCGACAGCCAAACCGGCTTCAGAGCCTTCAAAAAAACTTTCCTCAATCAAATCACCCTCACATCGAACGGCTTCGAAATCGAAACCGAAATCACCGTCAAAGGACTGAGAAACGGCTTCAAACTCGAAGAAATCCCAATACTCTGCTTAAGAAGATAAGAAGGCAAATCCACGATACGCATATTATTTGACGGCTTCAAAATGTTCACCACTATCCTTAGATCCGGCATCACACCCGTCACCCAGGGCACCTAGCGCGCGCGAACTGTCAAGGGTTGTGTAAAGTGCAGTTCACTAAATTAGTCAAATGCTCTTTACGAGCGCGCGCGCACACTTAGAGAAAAACCCAAGTATTCTTTGCAGAAAATATGAAATAGTCCTATCAGGTAACCTGCCCTCATGTCAGCTTATTCTGAGTTGGTCAAGCGTCTTATTCAGGAGCTACATGCGATTGACGTTAGGCTTGCGAAACTTGAAGAGGTCATCTTAGCTCGTAATCCTCAGCCTATAGCAATTTCCGAGCCTGAACTGCTGGCTATGCCTGATCATTTAAGAAAGACCTTTATGGTTCTGTCCAAGATAGGCAAAGCCACCGCTTTTGAAGTGTCCTTGCGTACAGGACGAGCAAGAGCATGCGAATGTAACTATTTGAATCAGCTTGTCTATATGGGATTTCTGGAAAAACGCTCGGAACCTCGACCCGGCGCAGTTAGAAAAGTCGCTGTCTTCAGCATAGCAAGACGGGACATGGGACGAGTTCAGGAGAAATCAATTCCTCAGAATGCGTTGTCCACGCTTCCAAATAGCGAACAGTAACCGTGTTGTGGCGCACTTTCGCCTTCTTGCCCACACCGCGCGGAAAGACGAATCCAGTCGAAACAGGTCGAACCGAGTCTTTTCAAGTCGAAACGGGTCGAATCAGGTCTTATCCAGTCGAACACAGTCGTGGACTACACCTGAAACACGCCTTAAAACAAGAAAACAGGCCGAAACACCCTCCCCGAAAAACACAACGACGAGGGGCCCGCACACACAACACAAAAAACAATAACAAACAAAGCATGCCTGTTAATCCGCATCGAAAAGCCATTCAGCCCTAGAGAACCACCAGGCAGCTCTTCGATAACCAGCGAAAGCCCCGCTCCGAAGGCAACGATTAAACCCTTAGCCCGCGCTTGAGCTCGATAAGCGGCTATTTTCTCTTCACCATGGCCCACAAGGCGATGCAGAGGATTAGCCCGCCGAATACGGCGATGAAATTCAGAAGGTTCGTCTTGAAAAGCAGCGGAAACAGCACTGGAAGAACTGCCGCTCCGATATTGCTCATCGAAATGTAAAAACTTGCAGCGATGCCCACGTTAGCCTCGGAAACACCCGCCTCAGTTTCCTGACAGTACAGCGCCAGCGGCCATGAAGCCTCCACACAAACCCCAAAAAGAAGCGCAAACGGGACAATATACAACCAGCTCACACCATAAGAGTTTGACGCAAACATCACAAACCAAAACAGAATCGCCCCAACCAAAGCAGAAATAGTCACCTTCTTCAACCCAACTCTCCTCACGAGAAACGGAGCTTCAAACGCGCCAATCGCACACCCATACAGCAAGAACCCAGCAACGTACCCACCCCCATTCCCAGGATACAGCTCACCCAGAAATGCACTGATGACCAGCGTCATCCCAACAACGAAGAACCCAACTATCGGATAAACATAAGCATTCTTCGACTCCAACACGTGCCTCATCCCTTCAAAAAATCTCATCCCCTCCACTTCCACACGCTCTTCCGGCGGCCTCGCAGGATGATCCTTCGCAACCAAAAACCAAAGGAAGAATGCGACTACAGCAAGAATCCCAAACACCAGAAACCCGCCGAACATATCCGAAGTCGCTCGAATCGGCGTGGGAACAAGCAAAGGCATCACAAGAGCCCCAGTACCGAAACCGATGAACAGCCCCGACGAAGCAATCCCAATCGGAAGCGAAGCGCCCTTTTTCGGAAACCATCGCAACATCTGCGGAGCAAGCGCCACAAGAATCCACGCCAGACCAATTCCCGCAACAGCACTGCTAAGCAACAATTTCGGAAAACTACCCAGAAGAAAAGGTCTCAAGCCAAACCCCACCATCATAAAGAAACCTCCAATAGAAGCCGACAATTTCGGCCCCCTCCTGCCTATCAAGGAACCAGCAGGCCACGCAAGCAGAATCACAAATATCCCGATGAGCGAAATCAACAAATTCGACTCCCAAGCTTGAACACTGAACAGCGTTTCAAAAACCGATAACATCGGAGATAAAGCAAGCCAGTTTGCCCCAAACGCAAACAGCAAAAACCAAAATGCTCCAACAATCACCCAACGATACCTATAGACTCTATACTCCATACTAAGCCTCTATTCGCCCATTGTCTCCTGCATATCCTCTTTATATGTTCTTGCACACTCGCCAAGCCATAAGCCTCAAAGAAGGAAGCTCAGAGCCTGCAACGCGCCAACCAGATGCAGCGCGCGCTTGCCGTGAACTGCTCTTCTGAACGGAAAAAAAGGGGGTTTCCTATCTTGCTAGCAGTCCGCCCATGACTCCGCCGATTGTTGATACCATCGCTCCGAAGAGGGCAAGCATAATGGCTATGACTCCGACAGTGATGCCGGCTATGCCGCCGAAGAGTCCGCCCATTATTCCGCCTGTAGTCACGCCTACCAATGCGAAGCCGATGAGAGCGAATATTGCGATGACCATGCCGCCGAATATTCCCGCAAGGAAACCGGCCAATGCTCCCTTTCCCATCCTTCCCCGAGCTATGAGCCCTGCCACGACCCCACCGATGAACCCGCCTATCAGGTGTCCAAGCCCCGGAAAACTCCAGCCAAGAGCCAGTGTTAGGAGAAAGCCGACGAAAGCTCCCAGCCACAAGCTTCCCATGTTATCACTCTTGCATTTTTGGATGAGAGTAGCAAATATAAAAGATTTATCTGAAACTACATGCGTGCGATCAACAAGAAAAAAGGATGGGGTCTTTTGCTAAACGTATTTTTGTTCTTTGTCGCAGTACCATCTTTTGTACTGTTCTATGTATCTCAAAGGGCTACCACACGTGGGGCACATGTTTGCAGAGCCAGGAGGGGGCGGAGGAGCTGCAGGGCCGCGCTGGAACTGGAACTTTAGGAAAGAAGGCATCGGCGCCTTCATCTCATGTGTCATTCCAGCCAAGAATCCTCCTATTGGGAAGAATATCAGCGCGAACACCATGAGCACAACCCAAAGCTCCATCGCTGTTCCTTCGTCGCCTCCTCGAATGCCAATTTGAACGAGCGCTATTATCAGCGTGATTATGAAGTAAGCCAAGAAAGACATCAAACCGCCCGTAAAGCCCGCCATTTTTTCTTTTGCTTTAAGCATTTTGTAACAGAGGTATCCAGCCACAAAACCTGCCGGAAGAAAAGCGAAGATGGCCGTGACAACATCGCTTCCAACCGTCCTGCCCCAATCGATACCGCCAAATGTCCCAAATGCCTCCCCGAAAAAGCTTTGAAATCCACCGACGCTTGCGATTGCCTGTCCGATGGCAAATCCAATGATTCCGATAGCGATGTAATCGATGAAATACTCATTTTCTTCAGTCATACTCCATTCCTCAATTGTCGATGCACCATATCTTGGCTATGACTATTTAACAATTTTTTGCCTGCTTCAGGAGCTTTTACTGTGAGCCATTTTCCTTAGGCGATACTATCATTCGCCTACTGAGAACTCGGCGCGCGCTAGATTCTCGGAAAGTACGAAGAAACAGGGAAAATAAGAGGCAAAGCGCGCGCTTGGCCGCAATAGAAGTTTTTTCTATAAGGTAACTCCAGAAAGGATAACTAGCTGCGTAATCCTCATTTTAGCGTCGAGAGGGTTGTCTGAGGATGGGGCGAAGAGTGTTCTGTGATGAATGTGGAAGAGAGATAGAGCAGTCGCAAACTGTTCAGTTGCTAGAGCGAGAATTGTGCAACGACTGCTGCAAGAAAATAATGAAAGCAAGATAGGACATTCTGAGAGTCGAGACGTGGCAGCAGCCAGTATGGATCGGAGCATGTGCTAGCCCGTGTTTAGCAACGAGCAATTGACTATTTACTGAACTGCACTTAACAAAAACTGCAAAGGGCAATTGACTATTTACAGAACTGCGCATAATAAAAACCCATAAGAAAACGTTCGTAATTACCAAGCGCACGTGTGAACTGAATGAAGCCTCGTTGCCCCAGGTGTGGTGCAGTCCAGTTTGTGCCGCTTCAGAATAGGCGTTATCGTTGCCGAAATTGTGACGGACTGATAATCATCCGGTGAGAAGGAGAAGCGCGCGCTAGATCGTTGTTTTCTTTAGCGAGCTTGTATGGAGCTCACCGAAAATTATTCATTGAGGGTCTTGCTTCAATGCTAAAATGACCTGTTTGACGAAAGAGGGAATGCAATATGCTTGAAGTCGTGCCGCATGTTGAGCTGGAAAAATATTTGGGTAAATGGTATGAGATTGCACGTCTTCCTGCTAGATTTCAAGAGGGTTGTTCTGACACGACGGCAACTTACACTTTATCCAAAGATGGTAGCATATCTGTGCTCAACGAGTGCGTAAGAAATGGCAAGGTTAAAAAGGCAAAGGGCAAGGCAAAAGTGGTTGACAAGAGCTCTGGAGCCAAACTCAAAGTAACATTCTTCCGCCCGTTCTATGGTGATTATTGGATTATAAAGCTGGGGAACGACTATGACTATGCCGTTGTAGGCACACCAAACCTAAAGTATCTTTGGATACTTAGCAGAACCCCCCAAATGGATGACAATTTACTTTCCCAATTGGTAGAATTTGTAAAGTCAAAAGGTTTCAATGTCGAAAATCTTATCAGAACCAGCCATAGTCGATGAAAAGCGTGCGTGCAAGCTCGTTTCCCGTCCAAATAATAATAAGGTTAGCTTTCTCATACGGCGGCGCTAGATAAACCCAAACCAGCGCGCTTTTATCATCAGAGAATAATAAAAAAGTAGGTATTTGAGTTTAGGCTATGGATTGTTTGATCTCTTGTGTGTGGTAGCTGTCCTGCTGTTGCAATAAGGTAGTTGGCAACTATCGGTCGTAGAGCAATTTGTTGGTTGTCCTGAAATGTTTGTTGGGCTTTGGCAAGAGTGAAGTCCGAATGCACCTGCGCCTCCGTTGCAAACCTGATGGTTATGTTTCCAACATCCATGCGAAAGCCTTGGACATCTGCAGACTTCTATGATGGTGTTCTGTACGCCGCTGCTGCTCTGTCGAAGGCATATTACTGCCAGAATTGCACCTTTGGCTGCATCGTAGCTAGGATGGGCATTTGCAGCGTTCACCATCGCCTGAGCAGTTGCACTTATGGGTGAAAACGCGTCAGAGAAGTGCCATATCGCCTGTTGAACATCCATCATGCTGCCCTGTTTGTGGTTCAGGATGTAATTGATCGCAGTCCAGTTGATGCTACTCAAAGCTGACGGCGGCTGCAGGCTGGAATACAACGTAACGTTGTGAGGTACGCCTCTAATCATTATCACCGAAGTATCTACGCACCAGCCTCGGTAAACTCCATTATGAACGTCAAACCCAGCGGGGACGCCGCTAAGCGTAGAATTGAAGTAGGATGCTGTTCCGTTGACGACTGTAAGCTGAACCTGCGTCGAAGGCAAACTGAGCAAATGTGTAGAACACGCGTTTGCGCTAAGCGTAACACCAGAAAACATCAGCAGTGCCAATATCACTATGGCTGCATTTATTGCCTTCATCTTTTCTCCCCTCATTTACATGAATAAAACTCACCCTGCGACCTGATAAAAGGATTATTCTAATTCCAGAATAGAGAAGAGGCGCACGCTCCCCCTTGCTAACTACGCATCCGGAGCCAGTAACCAGCACGCGCTAACAGAATCATCTTCAGGCGGTCTATGACGGCGCACGCCTCCTCCGAAAAACAAAACGACGAGAGGCCAACACAGACAACAAAAAACAGAAAAACCCTCCTTCTCAAACAACACACTCTTTTTCCCGAGCCGACACAATAAACAAAGCCTGCTTGTTAATCCGTGTCGAAAAGCCATTCAGCCCAAAGAACCATGCGGCAGCTCTTCGATAATCAGCGAAAGCCCTGCTCTGGTCGCATGAATGTTTAGGAGGCTAAAACAAGGCACAATATGCTAGGGGCATTAATCAACGAATAAAGGAAGAAAGAGGGGCGGGGAGCGCTATTCCGTTCCTGTTATGGTTATGTCGAATGTGACGCTTGCGATGCCGACGGCGCTAGATGAAACGCTAAGTGTGATGACGGCTGGAACCACTCCGCTCGCCGTCAACGTCGCGTTCTGCTGATTCCAAGATACCGTGAAGTTCCCCTGCGCCGCCGACGGGTTCCAGTTCCCCGTTGTCATCGTCAACGTTACGGATGCCGTGCCGTTATTTCTGACGTACACCGTTTGGGTCGGAGCGTCGCCCGGGTTCAGCATTCCCCAGCTGATACTGGTAACCGGGTTCGTGCAGCCGCTGTCTAAGAACACACCAACTCCGATGGAATTCACACCCGTCGAATTGTGGACGGTGTACACGGAGGAGAGTGTCGCGTACGTGGCTAAGAGCGTGCCCATAATCGCTACCAGGGCGATTGTGCCGATCGTCAATCTATTCAATGCCATTGGTTTTCACGAAGCACAATAGGATATATCAAGTCTTAATAAACCCTACTGTGCATGTGCAGAACAAAAATACACACAACCAAACAAAACACGCTAAAGCTAAACGAGCCCCTCAGACCCACGCCCAGCCGCATTTCTTCAGCTAACAGGCGACCCAATTGTCAGGGTTCTTATACTCAGTCTTCGGCCCTTCCTGCCATAAGATCTCGAACAATTCCAAGAACTTCTTACTGGAAAGCTTTTGACTCATACCCCGCACATCTCGCAACATCAAATCACGCCAAAACATATATAGCAAATTGCAAAAACGACAATATACCAAAAATCGACACATGCTCCTGTTCTTCTAACACTTCTCTCACACGCTCACGTTCAAGCGCGTGTTCAAGAATCCCCGACCTTGCTGTTCGAAATTATCGTTTAATTAGAATGACGCAACCCGCGCGCCACCCGCGCACATTACAAAGGTGTAAAGAAAAAGGCGGAGACCCCACAGTTCAAACTCTCCACTCGCAGCATCCCAGAAAACAGACATAAAAAGCACCCCAGTACTCAGACACAGTGACACTCTTCACGGAATGAGCCAAACCAATAAATAGGGCCTTACACGGCACCATTACACGGCAACATTACATCGGATGTAAAGAAAAAAAAGGGAGGGGCCAACCGTTCACCGTTGAAATCATGATCCAACGTGAACCCCGCGGGAAGCTCAATCGTCTAGAAAAGAAAAGAAATGCGGTGAGCTTGCCACTTCGGACGAAGACATGGAAAGGTTTAGAACCGAGGGCCAAGATAAACAGGACAGGACGTGAAAACTCGTATGAGCGATCATGAACTCTTCGTTTCACAATCAAACGTCTTCAGCGGTCTTCAAAAACCCTTCGAAAAAGCAGACTACATAATCCTAGGCGTCCCATTCGACGTCACCAGCACCTACCGCACCGGAGCCCGCTTCGGCCCCAACGCCATCAGACAAGCGTCCCTCAACATCGAAACCTACAGCATCCGCACAGGAAAAGACGTCGAAGACCTATCCCTTCATGACCTGGGCGACCTCCACGTCTCCGCCAGCACCGAAAAAACCCTCCAAACCCTACAACACGTCATCACCAGCATCCTTGAAAACCGAAAAACACCCATAACCATCGGCGGAGAACACACAATAACCCTCGGAATCGCAAGAAGCCTCAAACACAAAGCCTCCGAAACCGCGATAGTCAGCTTCGACGCACACCTCGACCTCCGCAACGAATACCTAGACCTCAAACTCTCCCACACAACCTTCATGCGCAGAATAAACGAAGAAACAAAACCCGCAAAAATCATAGAAGTCGGCACAAGAGCCGTCTGCAAAGAAGAACTCACATACGCAAAAAAAGCAGGAATAGAAACCCTCACAACCCAACAAATAAAAAAACAGGGAGCCCAACAAACCGCCAACAAACTCAAAAAAATGCTCGCCCCATACAAAAACATCTACCTCTCAATCGACATGGACATCCTAGACCCCGCCTACGCCCCCGCAGCACAAAACCCAGAACCAGACGGACTCGAAACAAACACACTACTCGACATCCTGCAAACCGTTTGCGACAAACGCGTGCTCGGATTCGACCTCCTCGAAATCGCCCCAAACTACGACCAAGGCATCTCAGCCATCCAAGCCGCAAAAATAATCTTCGAACTGCTCTGCTTCATCCAAAAATCACGAGAACAATAACACACAACGAAAACCCCTCCCGCCCAAGAAGGAGATGCTGAAGCCTCAAGGGCCCTCCATATCCTTGCTCTTCAACATTTTCGCGATGAAAAAACCATTGCAACGGTGCACATGAGGAAAAAGCCGCTGACACTTATCCAGCCCCCTCAGCCCCGGCAAACCAATCTTCGGCGCTATTTCAGTCAACAAAAACTCCGGATGCCATTTCAGGAACCGTTCAATCAACATCTCATTCTCCTCAACGGTTATGCTGCACGTAGAATAAACCAGCGTCCCCCCAGACTTCACATAATCCGAACAGTTATCCAACATTTGCCACTGAATCTCAGCCATCTTCACAATAGACCCCGGCGCAAGCCTCCACTTAGCCGCCGGATTCTTCGCAAAAGTACCCGTGCCCGTACACGGCGGATCCAAAACCAACAAGTCAGCCCTCGTATCCAAAGGCAAACGGAAACGCGCATCAGCAATCATCGGCTCGGCAATTCCAACGCCGGCCCTACTGATTTCATTCTTCCACGTAGCCATCCTTCGCTTCGAATAGTCCACGCTGATGATTTCACCCTTATTCCGCATCAGCTGGGCGAGGAACGAGGTCTTCGCTCCAGGCGCCGCACAGACATCAAGAACAGTCATGTCACCTGTGGGGCTTCCTGCTTCCACGGCGAAACAGCTCGCCTTATCCTGCACAAAAACCAACCCTTCCCGGAAACTCGCAGTCCTGGCTAGGGGCTGATAAGTGGCCGAAACCTCATACGTATACGTCAACCCGCAGACTTTCTCAACGCTAACCCCCTCCCTGCAAAGCCCCTCCAAGATTTCGACCTCATCAGCCTTAAGAATGTTCAATCTCACATAGGCCGGAGGCGGCTTCATGTCCGCCCGCAGCACATCAACAGTCTCTCCCCTGCCGAAGTGCCCTATGCAGTATCTCACAAACCACGAAGGGTGAAAAGTCCGAAGTCCGATTAATTGCTCGTCGCTTCCCCCCTCAAACACCGATGCCTCCTCTTGCGTAAGCAACACGCCCAAAATCGGTTCAACCGGCTGCAGAGTCTTCCACCCCAGGATAGAGCGACCAAGCTTCACCACGTTTTCAGCCTCGCCAAAATCTGCTCTGGACCAATTCTTGACAATTCGAGTCTGGTAGACATAAAGCCTCAAGAACGCTCGAGTTCCAAAATCGAAATCGCTCAAAGAATCTGGCTTCATAACGTTGTCAATGAACTTGTCTATGAAGTTTTTCCGTCTCACAGTCTCAGAAACGAGCAGGTGAGCCATCCTCACAACGTTGTAATCAGTAACTCCTAACTGCTTAACAGTCCTCGCCAAAGCCAACGGCTCGCTTAATTTTCGCATTTCCATCCAGCTCAGGGTCTCAATCGAAAGCATCCAGGCTTCCTTAAGCACGGCTTCGGCAGCATCTCCTCAAACATCAAGAATCAAGCGAATGAGAATTAAAGGCATTCCCTTATTCAACCTGTGTCCCGTCCGAGCGACTTGTTCAGAATAAGGAATAAATCGCGAGCGGTGACGTAGAAGCCAACTCCGAAGAAGCCTGCCAGATCTAGCCCCTTACGCCTTTGAACCATGAGCAACACTACCCGGACCCTGACCATCGCAATGAAAATTACATCTAGCATTACAAAGAAAGGGCCGATTCCACTCTGCAAAGTGCATGCTAATCTCGCCTGATTTTCTCAATGATTTGTTACCATACAGATCACATCTGACATTACAAGTGAAAAAAGGGTCGACTTTGCTGAATTATGATGCAGAAGGTGTTCCATCATACTTGGAGAGCAGCGTGGGCGGGAGGGAAATTCGCAAACACAAGCTGAAGACTCGGTCTCAAATTTGAAGATATTAGCCAGCACGCTCGAGTCAGAAGGCTAGGACAATGTTTTTCTGCCCAGAGGACAAGAGATTTTAGGTTTTAAACGCATAAAGGTAACAGGGTCAAAACTGAGATGGCACAGAAACGCTTGGAAGACTTTTCACATAAAGAAGGTGTGTGTGCAAAAGAAGAGAAAGCAGAGCCAAGAATCGCTGTCATCCCTGGAAGCGGGCCCAACGAAAAAGTAAAACGCTTTTCTTTTCCACCAGTGGCACCTCAGAACTTGTCCGCTTCCTACATCGTATCCGCCACATACGATGGAAGAATCAGAAAGGCAGTGATGAAACTCTATGAACCAATCTCGGGACAGATCTATTTCTGGTACGACAACACTGGACACCAGCCATACTGCCTAACCAACCTGTCACGGTACGAGCTTGAAAGAATCAGCCGCTTGATCCAGCACCAGGGTCTAGACCGATTTGAAATCGTCGAAAAATTCGACCCCCTTCTGGACAAGAACGTGAAAGTAACAAAAATCCTGACCAAAGACCCCTTGGCCATCGGCGGACGCCCAACAGGATGCATCAGAGACATTATCCCTGAAGACTTCCCCAAAGTTGCGGAATCACCAATTCACCCAGATCAAATCAAAGTCTGGGAATCAACGATAAAATACTATCAATCCTACGTATTTGATAGAAACCTGTTTCCAGGAATGATTTACGAGGTTAAAGACGGCAATCTTGTTAAGAAAACCTTGCAGGGCACTGAAAGAACCGTGGAAAAAATACGTGAAATCTTCAAGGAAGCCACGAACGAAGAATGCGAGTTCATAGTGGAATGGGCCAGACTTCTCGAATATCCAGCTCCAAAGTTCCGCCGCGTAGCCATCGATATCGAGGTATTGGCGCCCATTCCAACACGCGTCCCAGACCCTAGGGAAGCGGCCTATCAGGTTATCTGTGTGTCAATGTTCGCGTCTGACGGGCTTGAGAAAACCCTAGTCCTTAAGCGCGAAGGAATACGCGAGGGGGCCGAGCACTTGCCAGCGGACATAACAATCGAATACTTCGACAAAGAAGAAAAACTCTTAAGAGCCGTTTTCGACGTGCTTTGGGACTACCCTTTCGTGCTGACCTTCAACGGGGACGATTTCGACCTCCGTTATTTAGCCCACCGAGCCTTGAACCTAGGCATAAAGCACAGCGACATTCCGATAGAAATCGGCAAACGCTCCTGTCTTCTGAGCTATGGGGTGCACATTGACCTCTACAAGTTCTTCTTTAATCGCTCAATCCAAATATACGCTTTCAATAACCGCTATCGAGACGTAACCCTCAATGACGTAGGAAGGGCCCTAATTCGACTGGAGAAAGTTCAACTTGATAAAAACTTGGGGCAGCTAACTTACACTGAACTGGCTAAGTACTGTTTCAGGGACTCCGAAATAACTTTCAAACTCACAAGTTTCGAAGACGAACAAGTCATGAAGCTGATTCTGGTACTCGCGAGAATCAGCAGCATGCCCATGGAAGATGTCAGCAGGCAGGGAGTGTCGCGTTGGATAAGAGACTTCCTCCAACGAGAGCATCGCCATAGGAACATGCTCATTCCAACCCCTCAAGACATACTAGCAACGAAGGGCAAGACCACGACAAAAGCAACCATTAAGGGCAAAAAATACAAGGGCGCCATAGTCGTCGAGCCTGTTCCCGGAGTTCACTTTAACGTTGCCGTTATGGACTTTCCAAGCTTGTACCCTTCAATAATAAAAGTTTGGAACTTGGGCTACCAATCCATCCTCTGTCAACACCCGGAATGTCGTAGCAACATTATTCCCGGGACGCCGCACTGGGTCTGCAGGAAAAAACGGGCGCTAGAAAGTCTTCTTATCGGTTCGCTGAGGGACTTGCGAGTGCAATGGTACAAGCCGAAATCCAAAGACAAGGAACTAACTCCTGACTTAAGGAGTTGGTATAACGTAACTCAAGGAGCATTAAAAGTAATTCTAAACGCAAGCTATGGAGTGTTTGGAGCCGAAAGCTTCGACCTTTACTGCCCACCAGTGGCCGAAGCCACCGCTGCAATCGGAAGACACTCCATAACACAAATACTCAGCAAAGCTGAGAAGCTAAATATCCAAGTGCTTTATGGAGACACAGACAGCCTATTCTTGAAAAACCCTTCAAAACAACAGATCGAAGAGTTGGCAGGCTGGACTGAACAAGAGCTAAAAATGACTCTAGACGTTGACAAGATCTACAGGTACGCCGTCTTCAGTTCTCGAAAAAAGAACTACTTAGGCGTACTGGAAGACGGAACTGTTGACGTAAAGGGACTAACAGGCAAGAAACGGCACATACCAGTTTTCATAAAAAGGGCGTTTGAAAGAATGAAAACACATTTGGCGACCGTTAAGACACCTGCGGATTTCGAGAAAGCGAAAATGGATATAGTAGAAAGTGTGCGGGAGTGCTACCAGCAGCTCAAAAGGCGAGAATGGGGCAGCACTAGCGATCTCGCCTTCAACGTGGTCTTGGGGGAAGACATAGAACACTACACAAAGACAACGCCACAACACGTGAAAGCTGCCAAAATCTTGAGAGAAAAAGGGGCAGACTTGAAGGCAGGCGACCTGATAAGCTTCGTCAAAATCAGCAGAGAACCGCACGTTAAACCTGTTGAACTTGCAACACGGAATGAAGTAGATGTCGACAAATACATCGCATATCTGCAATCAACGTTTGACCAGGTCTTAGACGCCCTGGGCCTAGATTTTGAAGAAATAATCGGCCTGACAAAACTGGAACACTTCCTCTAGGCGTGTTGCTCCTGCGACCTGTATTGCTCATGTACTCTTAATGCATTGCGTTCAAAACGCAGTTTTGGAGCATCAAAATATCAGAGATTCAACAGTAGTCGAGCGAGTACTGCTGCGAGAGTCGTTGCTGCGACCAAAAGCGAGATCACAATGACTATCTGTCTTTCTGTCAGCGGGCGATTGAACGTTATGAGCGTTATTAGGCTTCTCCTGTGATCTGAAACGAGTCGGTTGCCATCAAAGGAAACGCCCCCCTTAGTCTTGTAGAAGAAAAATGTCAAAAGAATTACTGCTGAGTTGAATATGTATGGCAAAACTGAAATCACCAAGTCGAATTTCAGGTCCGAAATAATCGCAAAAGCAGCTAGAGTAATCCCTATGGCGAAAGATCCAGTGTTACCGACGAAAATCTTGCCTCGAAAATTGAAAAAGGCAAGTATCAGCCAAACTATCAATGGACAAAGGAGAAGGATTGCGAAAGACCCTGAGATGGCCATTAACCCTATCATAATTATTGCGGGGCAGATTGTTTCCAATCCGTTCAGACCACCAAGCTGGTTAACAGTGTTTGTGATTATAGTTACGAGGATTGGAATGATTATAAAATAGTATACTAGTCCGAAGTGGATGGTTCCTAACAGCGGGAGGGCTATCGAAGTACGCGCTCCGACCTTACTTGCAAAAGTTACAAGTGGTATGGCAGCTATAAGTGGAAGGAACGCCTTGTATCGCCACTTGAGATCCATCCAGTCGTCCAATAGCCCCATGAAACCGCCAAACAAGATGCACGCAGCTAAAGTGAGAGGCGCAGAAATGCCCTTTATGTTTTCCACGCCGAAGAAATACAGAAGAAAAATGTAAACAGCGCTCACAATGACATAGAAGATGCCTAACCCGTTCGGAACCAGCGGCCTGTTTGGTTTATGTTGGTCAGGAACTCTAGGGAACAAAATGTCTCCCTTCAGTCGTCAGGATAATTTATCTTGAAAAGCGCAACGAGCGGCACCAGACCGCCGTACAGATCAGTGGCGTCGGTCGGCGAAAGGTCCAACCCGGAAATGTGTGCAGGTGTAAAGTATAGTGGCACCGGGTTTGCCACGCCAGTATCCGGGTTCACCCCTCCAGTAGCGTTGCCCGCGTCTGGGTCGGTTACATCTTGCGCAGCGCAATACAAAGTTCTCGCCCAAGTCATCAATTGATAAATCGTCGAGTTTGTTCCTTGGTTGTTCCACAACCAATCATTCGGCCAATAGGTAGTAACGTTTGTGTATGACCCGAATGCCGTCTCGTCGGTCCAATTCCAATCTGGCCATGTGGAGTTGACATTCACATTCGTGTCGTAACTGCTCTGCGCGGAGATTCTTGCCATCCACGTCCATTTTCCTTCGTCTCCGTAGCCAGCTTCAACCGCGTAGTTTACGCCTGATTGCGTCTCTATGGCCAGCGTGGTGAACACGAGAATATATTTTGCGTCGTAGGCTTTCAGCATCCTTATCGAGCCATTCTCGTCTGCCATCATCGTGTAACCCACGTTTTCTATCTGCGTTCCATTTATCGTGGCGTTGTCATTTAGCGTGGTGCAATTTCCCAGAATTGTTAACCAGAACCCATAATCCCACCAAGCATCGACAACGTCAGTCGGAGAAAGGTTGTTTTTTATCCACGTGAGCATATCCATCCACTCTGTCACTGGTGCGTTGGGAACTATCGGAAGGCTCGCAGCGGTAATGGTCAAAGGACTGTAAGCTTGCGTGTACACACTTGGAATACCCCCGGTCTGAGGGGAGACAGCAAACTGCGTCACTAGAATTAGGAATATCAGAAAAACGGCAGTTCCGCTAAATTCTTTTCCCACATGCTCTAAACGAAACTTTTTCGTTGTTATCTTTGGTGGTTCTTTCAGCATAGTGATGAATGGTCTTAGTATGCCTACTATTCCTATGGCCGCGATGACACCGAAGGCTGGTGCCAGAAGATAAAGCAGGCGCACCATAGAGCCCGCGAAATACAGTGCTGTCAATCCGAAGAGCAGCAGGAACAAGTTTTTGTTGATTAGATTTCTAGCAATAAAATACAGTCCGACAACAAAGAAAAGAATCAAAATGCCCAGATCATAATACATCGAGCCCCAAGCTGTTATACCGTGCTCAGCAACGGACTCAGTGAGTGGACTGGCACTTCGTAATAAGGGATCCAGGACTGTTAAGAACTTGCCCGCTATGGTATTTGAGTATCCTAGGGCGAAGATAGCTGTGAAGGCGCCAATAATGGCTGCTATGGTTGCTACTACGAGGGCGAATCTCTCTTTTGCCGAGGTTAGGATCTGCAGGACTTCACTCAGACAAAGCAAAACAAACACGCCAGCCACGGGCAAGACTGCATAGCTCGTTGGATATTGTATTCCAAGGAACGGAGCGCTCATCGCTATTATAAGCCCTACTCCATACGTTATGCTATAGGCAAACAGTATGCGTCTGCTGTACCTTTTCAACAGGATTAAAACGAAAACGAAAAGCACTGCCAAATCTACGAGATAATACGCTGCGCCCCATCCGCATATGAAGTAAGCCAAGCATAATCCGCAGGCCAGCGATAGTTTCAATGAGGAACCTATTGATCTCTCTTCTTCGATTGCTTTTGGAAACAGCAGGAAGAAAAGCAGAAAGGAAAATGTGGCTGTTTCAGTTTCGAACCAGCCCAAATTGCTTCTTGTGATAAAAGATGCATCCAGAGCCAAGATGAGTGCAGCGAGCAATCCGACGGCTTTTCCTCCATATTCCTTGCCGATGAAATACATGATTAAAACACACAAAGTACCAAATATTGGCGGAAGAAGTGCACAGAAACTCATAAAATCTATATTGACACCCAGAGCATGAACTATGTCGTAAAGAAAAGCTCCAGTCATGGGTATTGACGGTAGTGATTCCGTGCCCATGTTAATTCCCGCCGGATACCAGAGTTGGGTATCAACCCACAGCTTTGGCCAATAAGGCGAAAACAACCCGTTTTGCACCATATAGTTGCCTATGCGAAATTCGAAAAATGCATCGAACTCGGACAGGTTTATGAAGCCTGCTCCAGATCCTATTTCCCAACGCAGTGGAAGCATGCGTATGACGTAAGCTACGAACAGTATGAGCATCAACGCCGTGAAGGACAGCAGCGAAGTGTGACTGACCTTCACTCGAAGTTTTCCCAGGGATTCTCGAGATATGTTGGGCAGCTTCACTTTAGTTTCCTCCTCCTACGGACTATGTTAAAGTTTGTTATTTTGTTTATGGTTACTTACTGTTTGAAGTTAGTCTAGATGACATGGGCCGTCGTTATATACCTTTCCAAAAGAAAAATGTCCGCAAGAGAGACTTTGTTTTTAAACAATATCGGTCTTTCGTTTAAAGCCGTATCTTTCAATGTCGTACAACGGAAATGCCGCTATTCTTCCAGTTGCTGTTTTGCCTCGTATTACAACGCTTACGATATTTCCTTCTTGGGCCTGTGGTGTCTGGACGTATCCCATGCCTATTCCGAGGTTTAGCAAAGGGGAAAACGTTCCACTTGTTATTCTGCCTATCCTTTCCCCAGATTCAGCCCGGATTTCGAAGCCTTGTCGAGGTATCCCCGGATCTATCATGGTTATTCCAACGCGCTTGCGCTTCACGCCTTCAGCTTTCTGTTTAGACAGGAGTTCTTTTCCTATGAATCGGTCCTTCTGCAATTTCACTACAAAACCCAGCGCAGCCTCCAGCGGTGTTGTAGTTTCATCTATATCATTTCCGTACAAGCACAGGCCTGCTTCAAGTCTTAAAGTGTCCCTGGCCCCTAAACCACAGGGTTCTATCCCTAGAGGCTTTCCAGCTTCAAGAATGGCCTCCCAGAGCCTCATGGCGTTGTCTGGCTTTGCAATTGAAGCATTCCACACGAAGACCTCGAAGCCGTCTTCACCTGTATAGCCCGTTCTGGACAGGAAGATTTCTACCCCAGCCAAATTGGAAGGCTCGCACTTGAATCTTCCAATCTTGCTCAAATCCTCCGTCGCGATTTTCTGCAGTGTTTTTTCGGCTCTTGGGCCTTGCACTGCAAACATTGCCACGTTGTCAGAGATTTCTTCAACCTTAATATTGAAACCTTTTGCATTCTCAACTAGCCAGTTGTAGTCTTTTTCGCGGTTGCTCGCGTTTAAAACTACGAGAAATTTCTCGTCTCCCAAACGGTAAACAACAAAGTCGTCAATTATGCCCCCGTTCTCGTTACACATAACTGAATATTGTGCAGCGTTTGGCTGTAACGCTGAGGCATCGTTCGTTATCACATGATTCAGGAAGCTTTCGCTATCAGTTCCTGTTACTAACACTCTTCCCATATGGCTGATATCAAAGATACCGACACTATTTCGTACGGCCAGATGCTCAGGGGTTATATCCTTATAGTATAATGGCATTTCAAAGCCGGCGAAAACAGTTAGTCTTGAAGTTTTTCGGTGTATTTCATAAATTTGAGTTCTGCGATTCTCTTCGCCCAAGTCTTTTTCCTCAGAAATGGATTATTTCGAAGGTTTCACACTTACGTCTATGGGAATGAATGAGAGTTTCTTGCCACAACTGGGACACTTACCTTCATGTTCGTGTAAAATTTCATCGGGGGGTTTCAGATCAGGTCCTTCATACAACACGTGGCCACAGCTTTGACAGGTTACACGTTGAGGCATAAGCGTTGCACTCCGTTGTTGACAATGGAACTACACGGTTGCGGCATATTTATCAGTTGCTGGAGCAATCGGTGCAAAATCCGTGATCGCGCGAGCCAGATATCTTTTCTGCGAAGCATTCTTCTGTCTTGTTAAGAACGAAGATTCGAGTGAGTGCGGTTTACTACTTTCGTCCTCCTTCATTCACGTTTTTCAATAGACTGAAGACAATCGCGATCGGCAACTCATAAGCAAGCGTGTTCTTTCAAGGACGTTGAAGTTGTTGTGAGTCTTGACGAGGTTCCCTTGTAACTCGCTGCGCTAGAAGCGGCTTAGGAGCGAAAGGGCAGAAGAATATTCGACAAAGGAAAAGTTCAATATTCTGATTAATACACCAAAGTTCAGAGATGAGGGTTTAGCAAATTCAGCATGGTCTGTTTCAATCATGGGAAAATACACTTTAATAATCACGGAAAAGCCGGATGCTGCTCGAAGAATAGCTTCGGCGCTTGACCTGAGCCAGAAAGTAAGAATAATGGAAGACGACGGTGTCCCTTATTATGTGGCTAGGCATGACAAGGAAATTGTAATCGTTCCTGCGCTTGGACACTTATACACGGTTTCGTCGGGAGCGAAGGGAAAATACACCTATCCTGTTTTCAATTTCAAATGGGTGCCTCGATTTCAGGCCGAGAGAGGAGCAGAGCATATCCGCACATGGCTTCAAGTCATCTCGAAACTGTCCAAGAACGCAGATTCTTTCATTGATGCTTGTGACTACGATATGGAAGGAAGCCTAATTGGATACTGCATTCTGAAATATGCTTGCAAGAACAAGGAAAAGGTGTCAAGGCGCATGAAATACTCCACCTTGACTAATGAAGAACTGGAAAAGTCTTATGACGAGTCTCTACCGCATTTGGACTTTGCGCTCGTCGAAGCTGGCAAAGTGAGGCATGAAATTGACTGGCTTTACGGTATCAATCTATCTAGAGCCTTGACGTTTGCGGTGAAGAACTGGAGCGGAAAATACAGCGCGTTGAGCACCGGTCGAGTTCAGGGACCGCTCCTGAAATTTTTGGTTTCCAGGGAAAATTCCATAAGAAGTTTCGTACCTATGCCGTATTGGCGAATCAAAGCTCGGGTGGAAATAGATGGGCAAACTTGCTTAGCAGAATTCGAAAAGAGAGTAGTAAAGACTAAGAAAGAAGCAGACGCTGTTTCAAATGCCTGCAAAGGAAGCGGAAAAATTGAACAGGTGGAAACCATAGAATCTCAGCAACCAGCACCAGTTCCTTTTGATATAGGGAGCTTGCAGGTTGAAGCCTACAGACTGTTTCGATACGACCCCAAAAAAACTTTGAACATCGCTCAACGTTTGTATTTGGACGCGTTAATCTCTTATCCACGAACGGCTAGCCAAAAGCTTCCTGCAGCGATAAACTATCATATGATTCTTAAGAATTTGAGCAACGTTCGAGAATGGCGGCTCGCAGCAGATCTTTTGAGAAAACCAACGCTGAAGCCACATGAAGGAACCAAAGAGGACTCAGCTCATCCAGCTATCTTTCCAACCGGAAATTTGCCCGAACGACTGCTGAACAAATCCGAAAGAAGTATTTGGGATCTTGTGGTTCGGAGGTTCATGGCAGTTTTCGGTGAGCCAACAGTAGAGCAGATTGTCAGGGCAAAAATCAAGGTCAACGGGCATCTCTTCCTTGCCGAAGGAAGATGTACGTTAGAGCAAGGATGGCAACGATTCTACCGGCCGTACATTATGTCAAAGGAAACGCGCTTGCCTCTGGTAAAGAAAGGGCAGACGGTCAACTTTAAGAAGGTCATCCTAGAAAGCAGACTCACTAAGCCGCCGTCACGATATAATCCTAGCACTTTGCTTCAAAAAATGGAAGAGGTTGGACTTGGCACGAAGGCGACCAGAGCCGATGCAATACAGACTCTTTATAAAAGAAAATACATTCGAAACGAGAAAATGGCAGTGACTGACTTAGGCTTTGAGGTTTTGGAAATCCTGAAGAGCAACTGCGAGAAAATCGTTTCTGTTGGAATGACAAGGGAGCTTGAGGATAGAATCAATGGTATAATTCAGAACTTACTAAAAAGGGAGGATGTGTTGGCCGGTGCAATTGAAACTCTCGGACCGATGCTGGGGGAACTTAAGAAAAAAGAGGAACAGATCGGTGAGCGCTTGAGTAATGCTTTGGAAAGGACAAGATTGGAAGAAAGCATAATCGGGGCATGCCCAATCTGCAAGACTGGAAAGCTTGTGACCATACGCTCGAAGAAAACTGGAAAACGCTTCGTCGGCTGTTCTAACTACTTTAGAGGATTGTGTAGGGCTTCGTTTGCTATCCCGCAAAAGGGTATAATCAAAGTGAATGGCAAAAACTGCAGAGGATGCGGGTGGCCCACCATTCAAGTCCGAACGGAACGAAGAAGAGTACGGATATCATGTTTCAATCCCGATTGTGCGTTGAAAAAAGGAAAAGCAGAGAGAAGAATTGCAATGTCCAATGTGCGGCAGAAGAATCGATGAATAGGCTGTTGCAGGACGCATGTAAGAACCTGTAAGGTCATTAAGAAGTGTAATGGTTGGAGGAAAGCTATGGAGATCTCTTGGAAAGAGTATTTAAGTGAGATTGCTAAGATTCCATTTACAGGCGGGTAGACAAAAGAACTGGCCTGGCACTTGATAGAAAAGGAGAACCGGAAGAATGTCAAGAGCAGTTAAGAGGCGTGTCTCGTCGCTGTCATTTTCATTCAACAGGCTTTATCGGACGATTACGAACACCAAGCCGTCGAATCTTCTCATCCCAATCTTGGCGGTTGCTTTTGCAGTCTTTCTTTTTGCAGGCGGAATTTACGATTTGATTCAGAAGCCTCTGGCTGCAGTCTACTACAATAATGCATTCCTCTTTCTCAATCCATATCTTACTGAGCAGTTTATTAGCGATAGCGTTCTTGCAGCAATCATCTATTCCATGGGTGTAATCGGATTGATAGTGGTGTATCAGAGCACAAGGTACATCTACAAGCCTAGACAGGCGTACATGATGCTCATAATCGGGTTGGCCTTAGCGCTTATGGCTTACATATTTTTGCAACTAGCAATACAGGTGAAGCTCAGCGGCGGCGGTTGACAATTGTTCACCAAGGGTTTCTTTTCAACCCCAACTTGTATGCTGCAAAATTTGTTAGCAGATGGATCGGTGGAGTTATTAGGAGAACTGTTAAAGCGAGTTCCCAGGTGAGCAGGGACGGAGAGAGTAGAAGCGAAAAGATTAGTGCGCCGACGACGAAATCAACTTGATCTACAACTGGCAAGAGATTTCCAGGCGCAATTCCGAGTCTCCTTTTCAGAAAAGCCCCGGCAAGGTCGCCGAATAGAGCGCCCAACGACAACAGCAAACCGAACGTTAAAGGATATTTGAAAATCGCGCTTTCTCCAAGGCCGACGCAGGTGCCAACAAATAGACCGACAAAAAAACCTCGGAAAGTCTTGTTTTTTCCGAAGATTGGTTTTCCGTCAATGAATTTTCTGTTCAAGTCTATTGGCAAACCTCCTCCTGCGATGACCGGAGTTGCATTCGCGCAGTAGGCTGGGAGTATGAAGATTATCGCGTTGATAATCAGATTAGTTATCTCCATTTTCTTGGCTCCATCAGCGATTCGGATAGTCGTGGATTCCGGACTCTTCAATCCTAAGGAGGTGAGTCTTGGTCTGGAGTGTTCGAGGGTTTTTTTCTAGGGTCATTTTCACTATCTGGGGGTTTTCTGTTGGTGTTAACCCGATTATTGCGCTGGCCCAAAATTTCAGAACCCTTGTGGCAACGGGTTCCACCCTTATGGAAGCTTGGTCAAGAACGCTGTGGACTTGACTTGTTATGAGAAGTGCGATTTTGTTGATCTTGGCCGTCTGAGCTAATACTGCTAGCTGTCTGTTCAGTTCCCGATTCAATTCAAACGTTTTTGATGGGGACTCTGAAACTGCCAGGCGGTAGAGCGATGTAAACGTGTCGAAGATCGTGAATGTCAAGTTATTTGTCGTGTATCCGGTCAACTGGTCTATTATTGCTGCTTGTTCGCGAAAGCTGTGGGGCTTCGCTAGGACGATGAGTTCAGCTGTTTCTGCGAACCTTTTGGCTGTTATCTGGCCAAGTCGCTCAACTGAGAACGTGTCGTCGCAGTCAACAAATAGTGTTTTTCGTCGCTGCTTCGCACAATTCACCGCGCACTGCGTAGCAAGAGTAGTTTTCCCAGTTTCGGCCTCACCGTAGATGAGGTTAATGTTCTCAGCCGGTAGACCTCCGCCTAGATACTCATCTATTGTCTTGCTACCTGTAGGAATGTTTCGTGGCACTTTTGTACACGCCAACAAATATAAACATCGAAACCCATAATTTGCTTTGCGTTCGAATGCCTTGTACAAACAGGATAGAGGTATGAAAGCGAAAATTGCGGTCGTAACCGTTTTTGGGAAAGATTATTATTTGATTGTCAATGAGTTAAAGAGGAGGAATACGCCTTTCCTGAGTCTGACTCCATATGACTCAGTTCCCATAGAAATTGAAGTTGTAATAACGACGGAGAAAGAGAAACCCTTGGTAAAGCATCAAAGCATACTCGCTTTCCAAGAGGGAATGCGCCCGGAGATGTTGGTAAACGAGGCGTTAAAAATCGTTCAGGGAAAGGCGTTCTTTCAGAAGATCACAATAGGCGTGGATCCTGGTGAAGTCTTTGGGTGGGCGGTGTTAGCTGATGGGAAAGTCGAAGAAACAGGAAACTGTTTCGGCTTCGAAGAAACATCGGACAAGATAGCAGGCATCGTGAGGGACTTGGAAGGTACCGCGGTCGAATCTATTTCCGTGAAAATAGGTGATGGAGTTCCCAAGTGCACACAGAATTTGCTGCGCGTTCTAGACGAAACCTTGCCAGCGAGCGTTTCGCTGGAAAGCGTAAGCGAATCTGGAACGAGCCGCGGTCTGAACGAAACGAAACACAGAAGAGGCTTGAGGGATATCGTTTCAGCCATACAGATAGCTGGAAGAAGGGGCTACAGATTTCAGAGGAGAAGATCGGATGAATCGAACGGTTAAGAAGGGGACAACTCTGCTGGTTGATGGGCCGGCCTCGGTCACAGTGACCTCGGGCAAGGTTGAAGTGTTTGGATCGATCATTAGCGGATCGGCTAAGGTTGTCGTACGGGAGGGCAAGAGGTTGCCGTTTGTTGTGGAGGAAACAGCTGTCTTCGAAATCGCATTGGGAGACACCGCTTCGGCAGAGGAAGTTGAAGGATCCACGGTCCCGGGTTCTTGGAATGAAGGGTCTAAAGAGTTCTTAGGCTTGGAAAGAAAACCTGTTACGGCGATGGTTCTTGGCACGGTTGATTCTGGAAAGACAAGCTTCTGCACATTCCTTGTGAACAAGGCTTTGGCTGAGAAGAGGAAAGTGGCGGTTCTGGATGGAGATTTGGGCCAGTCGGACATTGGTCCTCCATCCACGGTTGCTTATGCTTTTGTTGCGCGTCCGATTACGGATTTGTTTAGTTTGCGTGCGAAGAATGCTTTTTTCATCGGGGAGACCTCGGCGAGCAAAGTTGGAGATAAGGTGATTGCTGCTTTAGCTTCTTTGAAGAGGGAAATCTTGGCCGGTAATCCTGAGTTTGTGGTGATAAACACTGACGGTTGGGTTGAAGGGGAGGGCGCTCTGGAGTATAAGGTTCGGCTTGTTGGGGAGCTTAGGCCTGATGTCGTCTTCTGTGTTCAGCAGAAGGATGAGCTTTCTTCTCTTGTTGCTGGGATTGAGAATTTTAAGAGGGTTTTTGTTGAGTCTCCTTTTGCTATACGGCAGAGGGGTATTGATAGGCGTAGGAGCTTGCGGGAGCTTGGTTATATAAAGTATTTGGGGAATTCGAGGGTGCAGTCGCTTTCGTTGAGCTGGTTGAAGTTTGAGGGAAATGAGCTGTTTGATATTTGTAAGGCTCGTATGAATGCTAGGCAGGCGAATAAGATTTATGAGCTTCTGGGGATGAAGCCGTTGCAGCTTTCCGAGATGAGTGACAAGGTCTGTGTGATCATTGGTAGGAGACGTTGGATTGACTCTGATAACGTTAGGAAAGTTGAGGATTACGTGAAGAAGAAGGTCGTTGTGACTCGGAAGGGTGAGGAGGAAGGGTTGCTCGCGGGCGTGTTTGATTCGAACAGGAAGTTTCTCGGCATAGGTGTGCTGCAGGCGATTGATTATCTGAGGAAAAGCTTGAAGATATCCACGCCTGTTTCGGGGGACATCTGCGTGCTTGCCCTGGGGAAAGTGAGGCTTGACAAGAACATGAAAGAGGTTCCACTGACTGAAGAAGAAGATCAGACGGAGCCTTCATTGTTGAAGAAACCGTTCTGAAAAGACGAGGGAGTTCTGGCTGAACTGTTTCTTTTTCTCCCATTCCTGTTCCATAATCCTCGTTTGAAGTTTTACGGCAGCTTTCGTCCGGGTTTGAGCGCTGGTTGTGAGGGGCGATTCGGGAGAACCCTGCAACTAGTGCGGTCGGCCCCCTCCCTTTTTTTTCTTTACGTCAGATGTAATGTTGCCGTGTAATGTGTAGGCGTAAATTTCCATGTTCTTAGCGGTGATGAGCGTTTCGAGAACGGTTAAAAACGTGCTCATGTTTTTGGTGAATTTGTTGTTGAAGCGGTTGGCTCTGTCTATGGAAAGGGCGTCTGTAACTTCTTGGCTGTTTCATTCTTTCTTGTCCCAGAGGTGTCTGGATGGGCAGAGGGTGTTTATTGGGCATTGTTTGCATAGTGGGAGTCTTGCTTTGCAGTATTTTCTTCCGTGTGAGATTAGCAGCACGTGAACTTGCATGTAATCGGTTGGTTCATAGATTGATTGGAGCGCTTTGCGAACTGCTTCGTAGTTTCCTTTTGCTGGTGCGAGGCCTAAGCGTTTTGAGACGCGGTTGACGTGAGTGTCGACTGGGATGGTGTTTTTCTTGGCGCTGAAGAGGAGGACAACATCGGCCGTTTTGGGTCCGACGCCGGGAAATTGCATGAGTGCACTTCTTGCTTTTTCGGTTGGCAGTGAGAGAATGGGTTTCAGTTCTCCGTGGTATTTTTCCAGGATTGTTTTTGAGACTTGTTTTATTGTTTTGGCCTTGTTTCTGTACAGTCCTCCGACTCTGAGGCACTGTTCAATTTCTTTTTCCTCGGCCTTCGCCAGTGCTTCGGGGGTGATTTTGAACCTTTTCGAAAGGTTTTCGAAGGCCCATTCCGTGTTTCTGTCGGCTGTGTTCTGTGAAATTATCGTTACGATCAGTGTTCTGAAGGGGTCTTCTGTTGAGGTTACCCATTTTGGCATGGTGAAGGTTTTTCGAAGTATTTCCAGAATGTTCTTCGGACGGCTGTTCGGCATTTCATTGCCTCAGTTTCTTGAAAGTGATAAATAGTGAGTGTGTGAAGTTCTAATAAGTGCTGGAGGTTTGGGCATGGAACGCGCGCGGGTAGTGAAGGATGAGATTGTCGAGCAGAACGTGCATTTCCTTGCGGTTTATTTGGAGGCCAAGAATTCCTGTCTGGTTCTATTGAGTGAAAGAGAAGATAAGCTTGGGACGCTAGCAATTGCTGTTCCAAGGCCCAAGGATATGTTGGGGACTCCTTCGTCTTCGATTCTTTTGGGAGATAGGAACGCGATTTCAGCTCGAATGTTCGCTGAGAACGTGGCTGAGAGGAAGGGCAAGATAGCTTTGGTTTCGATATACTTGGAGTCTGCGGATGAGAGACAGGCGCAGTCGATTTTTAGGAAACTTTTGGACAAGGTTGCTCATGACGAACCGCAGAGGGAGGGAGTGATGGCGTGAGCCTCAGAGACTTCATCAAGAAATCCGAGGGGAAAGGAGAGGTTCTGCGTGTGAAAGAGGCGGTTTCTCCTCGTTTTGAAGTCTCCCGTGTTTTGAAAGAGTTTGATAATGATGGTCCGATTCTTCTCTTCGAAAAGGTGAAGGGCAGCGATAGGAGAGTTGTGGCTAACGTTTGTGGGACGCGAAAGAGGATAGGCAGGGCGCTTGACGTCGGTCAAGACGGACTCTGCGAAAAGTTGATGAAGGCTTGGCACTCGCCAGAGAAGCCTAAGGTGGTTGAGAATGCTGCCGCGAAAAAGGCTAAGGTTGTTGACTTGTCGAGTGTTCCGATTTTGACGCACTTTGAAAGGGATGCGGCTCCTTACATCACTTCGGGTATTGTTCATGCGAGAAGCGTTGATGGAAGCGTGGAGAACGTTTCCGTGCATCGGCTTCAGGTTTTGGATGGGAATCATTTGGCGATTAGGTTGGTTCCGCGGCATCTTTTTAGGCTGTGGCGGATGGCGAAAGAGGCGGGTAAGGATCTTGACGTCGCGATTTCTATCGGTGTGCACCCTGCAGTCTTGCTGGCTGCTTCGTCTCCTCTTCCTTTCGGGGTTTGCGAGTTTGACGTTGCGAATGCCCTGATGGATGGTGGGCTTCGTTTGATTGAGTGTGAAGACGTTGATGCCTGTGCGCCTGCTGATGCGGAGCTGGTGCTGGAGGGGAGGATTTCGGCGCAGCAGGAGGTTATTGAGGGTCCTTTCGTGGACGTCACGGGTACTTACGATGTGCAGAGGAAACAGCCAATAGTCACAGTCGTCGGGGTGCTGCAGCGAGAGGATTATCTCTATCACGGGCTTCTGCCTTCTGGGGCAGAGCATAGGCTTTTGATGGGTGTCCCGCATGAGGTGCTCATATGGGAGGCGGTTTCGAAGGTCGTGCCTAAAGTTTATGCTGTGAACCTTTCCGCCGGTGGGTGCGGATGGCTGCACGCAGTGATTTCTGTTGAAAAGCAGCTTGACGGTGATGGCAAGAACGTTTTGTTGGCGGCTTTTGCTGCTCATCCGAGTTTGAAGCACGCGGTGGTTGTCGATTCGGATATCGACGTGTTTGATGCTTCCAGTGTTGAATGGGCGATCGCGACTAGGTTCCAAGCTGGCAAGGATTTATTCGTTGTCAATAACGCGCGCGGCTCGACGTTGGACTCTTCCGCGGATCAAGAAACGGGTTCGACGACGAAGGTGGGTGTCGACGCGACTAGGCCTTTTGCTAAGCCTAGAGAAAAGTTTGAGAGAGCGAGAATCCCAGTTTCGAAGAATGCGGAGGCGCTTGTGCGGGGTTTGCATGGTCGATAGGCGGAGTGGACGCTGCAGAGTTTTATATACTCAAATCGGCTTGTCATAAGGGTTTGGTGATTGTGTTGCCGAAGGATGAGGTCGAAGAGAAAGAGGGCGGGATGTCCCTGAAGGTTGAGGATGTGATGGTGAAAGAAGTGGTAACGATTGATGATGGCGTGACGGTTAAGGAGGCTGTTGATGTGATGAACAAGTTTGAGATTGGCTGTTTGATTGCGGTTAGGAAGGGCAAGGCTATGGGTATTTTGACTGAGAGGGATATTTTGAAGCGGATTGTTGCGGGTGCGAAGGATGCTAAGAAGACGAAGGTTAAGGATGTGATGACAAGTCCGCTTGTTGTGGCCGAGCCGAGTATGGATTTGGGGGAGGCCGTGAAGTTGATGTTTCAGATGAAAATTAAGAAGTTGCCGGTGGTTGATGGAAAGCGTCTCGTGGGCCTGGTGAGCTTGACTGATATCGCTCGTTTTCAGCCGCAGGTCATCTCAATACTGAAGCAGCTGGCAGCAAAACAGGCTCCGCCAAAGGGCATAAAGAAGATTATTGATCGATACGTCGTCTAGGGTTCTCTTCTTTTATGTGTTTTCCGTTGGCGAGGTTTAAAAGCTGAGGTGTGGTTCTACCGTTTTTGATGAAGAAAACGGTGTTGTTGAAGGTCGATCCCGAGGCCCCTGACGTCGAGAAGGTTCGTGTTGCGGCGAGGTTCGTCAGAGGCGGCGGTCTAGTAGCTTTCCCTACGGAGACCGTGTACGGGCTGGGGGCTGACGCTTTCAACGCATCGGCGGTTTTGGCGCTTTTTGAGGCGAAGAAACGCCCGTTGGATAACCCGCCTATCGTGCACGTTTGCAGTGTTGGGGATGTTCGCAGAGTTGCTAAGGAGGTTCCGGCGAAGGCTGAGGTGTTGATGAGGTTGCTTTGGCCTGGGCCGTTGACTTTGGTTTTGAAGCGTTCCAAGGCCTTGCCTGACGTGGCTGTTGCCGGTTTAGATACGGTTGCTGTGAGGATGCCCAGACATGAGGTTGCGCTGGCGTTGATTCGGGAGAGTGGTTGTCCGGTTTCTGCGCCGAGCGCTAACTTAGCGGGGAGGCCGAGTCCAACTTTGGCGAAGCATGTTTTGGATGATTTGGACGGGAGGATTGACGCGATTTTGGATGGGGGTCCTACGATTGTGGGCGTTGAGTCTACTGTTTTGGACTTGACGGTGGATCCTCCCGAGGTTCTGCGCCCCGGTGGAACGCCATTTGAGGCGTTGAAGGAGATTCTGGGCCGTGTGGAGCTTAATCCAGCGGTGGCGGCTGAGAGGCCAGTTGAGGTTGGGAAGGTTCGCTCGCCTGGGTTGAAGCACAAGCATTACGCGCCCGATGCGTGCGTAGTTGTGGTTGAGGGCGAGTTGCCTGCTATTGTTAGGAAGGTGAACGAGTTGGTAGCGTATTATGTGAGGAGGGGGAGCAGGGTGGGGGTTTTGTGTACGGCTGAAACTATCGGTTCTTACAAGGCTGGCATTGTGAAGTGTGTTGGAAGCAGAAGTGACTTGTGCAGTGTTGCTCGGAGGTTGTTTGCTTGTCTGAGGGAGTTTGACGCGGAAGGCGTTGACGTCATTGTGGCAGAGGGCGTGCCTCTTGAAGGACTTGGATTGGCGGTTATGAACAGGCTGAGACGGGCCTCCGGATACAAGATTGTCAAGGCAAGTTGACGTCTCTTGGAATGTATTTCTCTGGGCGTGTAGGTATCTTCGGGAGAGGCTTGCGACTCGTGGGGGGCCCGTCGTTTTATTTTTACATCCGTTGTAGTGTTGGGTTTAAGATTTCATGTTGTGTGGCAGAAGATAGAGGTTGTCCGAAAATGGTTGAAAATGCCAATTAGAGTTGGCGCGCGTAAGCCGATTTTTTTGTTGCTCTGACTCGGTTGTGGATTTTTCCCGAAACACACTTATTTGTTTTCGTCGCTGATACAAGCTGAGTGGGAGAGAATGGCGGGCTTAGTGGAGTGCGTGCCGAACTTCAGCACTTCGGATCCTGAAGTTGTGGAGAGTATTCTTGGGGAGCTGAGGAAGACCAAGAACGCGTTTTTGCTCGACTGTTCTTATGACGATTATTACAACAGGCTTGTGGTTTCTTTCGTTGGCGACGAGGAGTCTGTGCTTCGGGCTGCGCTGAAAATGGCCTTCAAAGCTGTGGAGCTGATTGACATGAAAAAGCACAAGGGTCAGCATCCTCGAATCGGTGCGGTTGACGTGGTCCCGTTTGTTCCGTTGAAAAACGTCACGATTGACGACTGCGTCGAACTCTCGAAGAGGTTCGGCCAGAGCTTAGCGGAAAAGTGCGGCGTGCCCGTGTACCTTTATGGGATTGCTTCTTTGAAGCCTGAGCGGAGGGATCTGGATTGGATTCGTGAGGGGGACTATGAGAGACTTGGGGAGATGATTGTGAAGCCTGAACGCAGGCCGGACTTCGGGCCGGCCAAGCCTCATCCAACCGCGGGCGCCACGATAACGGGTGCGCGTAGGGTCATGGCGGGCTTTAACGTCAACATTGGAACCGCAGACCTGAAGGTTGCTAGGAAGATTGCTCGGGCCTTGCATGCGAATAAGGGCGGGTTCTCAAACGTCAAGGCGATGGCCGCCTTCCTTCCGGAGAAGAACATCACTCAAATCGGGATGAGCATAAGCGATTTCGAAAGAACTCCGCTCTACCGCGTCTTCGAAGCGCTCAAGGTTGAGTGTGCGCGTTACAACGTGCCGGTATTGGGTTCGGAATTCTGCGGCATGGCCCCGCTGAAGGCCCTCATCGACACTGCCGGCTACTACTTGAAGGTTGACAACCTGACCGAGCAGCGTGTCTTGGAAATAGCCGTTCAAGAGGCTATCGAAAAAGGCGGTGCGTTTGAGTAGAAGAACAGTGAAGACGAGACTCCGGGAAAAGCTTGACCTGCTCGTCGTAAACGCGAATGAGCTTGTCACGCTTTCAAGTGAGTCTCAGAAACCGCGCACTGGAAAGCAGATGCTGGAGCTTGGAATAGTGCGCGACGGAGGCTTGGCCGTCAAGGATGGAAGAATCGTCGCTGTGGGAAAAACCGCAGACATCACGAAGGCTTTTAAGGCTGAAAACGTCGTGAGCGTGAACGGGAAAATCGTTCTTCCGGGCTTCGTTGACCCTCACACGCACCTTGTGTTTGCCGGTTCACGGGAAGACGAGTTTCAATTGCGAATGACGGGTGCCTCGTACATGGAAATCCTCGAGGCAGGCGGCGGCATTCTGAGAACAGTCAGGGAGACCAGAAAGGCGAGTTTTGAGAAACTGGTCGAACATGGCACTGAAACGTTGGATGCGATGTTGGAGCACGGAACGACGACTGTTGAAGCCAAGAGCGGCTACGGTCTGACGACCAAAGATGAGCTCAAGATGTTGGAAGTTGTCAAACGGTTGAATCAGCTGCACAGCGTGGACATAGTTCCAACGTTTCTCGGGGCCCATGCGATTCCTCCAGAATTCGAAAACAACCTACAAGGCTATGTTAACCTAGTCACCGAGGAGATGATTCCAAAGGTGGCGGAGAAGGGACTGGCAGAGTTCTGCGACGTGTTCTGCGAGAAAGGCGTGTTCGGCCTCGAACAGACCAGGCGTATCCTGAGCACGGGCAAGACATCAGGCCTGAAGCCTAAGGTTCACGCGGACGAGATGAGCCGCTTGGGCGGGGCAGAACTCGCAGCAGACATCGGAGCGGTTTCAGCAGATCACCTGCTTTTCTCCTCTGAGGAAGGCATCAAGGCAATGGCCGAAAAAGGAGTCGTAGCTATTCTGCTGCCCGCCGCAGCTTTCAGTCTAATGACTAACCGGTACGCAGATGCTCGTGGAATGATTGACTGCGGAGTCCCCGTGGCTTTGGGTACAGATTTTAACCCGAACTGCTGGGTTGAGAGTCAGCAGTTGGTGATAGGACTCGCTTGTCACTGCATGAAAATGACGCCCGCCGAAGCCATTACGGCATCCACGATTAACGCCGCCTACGCTGTGAACCGGGCAAACGAGGTCGGCAGCTTGGAAGTGGGAAAGAAGGCTGACGTGATAATCCTTGACGTGCCCAACCACAAGTTTCTGGGCTACCGATTCGGAGTGAACGTGGTTGACAAAGTGATTAAGAACGGCAGAATCGTGATTGACAAAGAGGCAAGCCGCGGCGATTTCCAACTTCTAGAAGAACAGAAAATGTGAACGTGTTATCGGGCGCGCGCAGAGCAGTGGACCCGGCGCGCGTCTGGCCAGATTATGTTTTAGCGGGTAGGTGTTTTTCATGGTTCTAAACTCTATTAATGGGTGAATGCTTTGTTATTTTGAGGAGATTGACGTTGAAAACTCCACCTGAATACGTCGAAAGTTTACGAACATCCAACAAGGAAGTGTACATGTTTGGAGAAAGGATTAAAGATCCTACCGAGCATCCTTTTCTTAAACCAACCTTGAATTCTATAGCATTAACCTACGAGCTTGCAATCGACCCAAAATACGCTGATTTGATGACGGCAACATCGCATTTAACGGGTGAAAAAATCAACCGCTTCACGCATATACCTCAAAACACAGATGATCTGATCAAGAAGGTGAAGATGCTCCGTCTCTGTGGACAAAAGACCGGATCCTGCTTTCAACGATGTGTTGGAATGGACGCTCTCATAACGATGTCAAGTGTAACATATGAGATCGATCAAAAATACAAGACTAATTACTGTGTGCGGTTCACGGAATTTCTGAAACAGGTCCAGACAAACGATCTAGTTTGCGCTGGATCGATGACAGACGTTAAGGGAGATAGAGGACTGAGACCGTCGCAGCAAGCTGATCCCGACCTCTACCTGCGTGTTGTCGAAAAGAACAAAGATGGAATAGTTGTGAGAGGCGCAAAGGCGCATCAGTCTGGGTCCGTCTTCGCCAACGAGTTGATCGTACTTCCCACTGTTGCAATGCGTGAGGATGACAAAGATTATGCGGTTTCATTCGCCATCCCAAGCGATGCAAAGGGGATCATCTACTTTGTTGGCAGGCAAGCGAACGACACGAGAAAGTTGGAAGGCTGTGACATCGATGTAGGCAACGCTAAGTACAGCGTTGCAGGTCATGAAGCCCTAGTTGTTTTTGACAACGTCTTCGTGCCTTGGAACCGTGTTTTCATGTGCGGGGAACATGATTTCACGGGAATGCTCGTTGAACGATTTGCTTCGTACCACAGACAGAATTATGGCGGATGCAAAACTGGCGTGGGCGACGTGCTAATCGGGGCTGCAGCAACGGTTGCCGAGTACAACGGTGTGGAAACCGCCTCTCACATCATTGACAAAATCATAGAAATGACCCATTTAAACGAGACCATTTATTCCTGCAGCATTGCATGCTCTCAAGAAGGCTACGAACTTCCCTCAGGAACTTATTTTGTGAGACCCCTTCTCGCAAACGTCGTCAAACACAACGTGACCCGATTTCCTTTCGAGATGGCTAGGCTGGCCCTGGATATAGCTGGAGGAATCGTAGGAACAATGCCTTCTGAAAGAGACTTCAAAAATCCCGGGGTCGGAAAATACATAGATAAATATCTAAAGGGAAAGGCTGACGTTCCAACGGAGAACAGAATACGCATCATCAGGCTTATCGAGAACATGGCCTTAGGAACAGGGCTGCTTGAAGATCTGCACGGGGCAGGCTCGCCTCAGACACAGAGGATAATGATATCAAGACTGACCGACCTGGAAGCGAAGAAGAAACTCGCAAAAACTCTCGCAGGAATAGAAAAAAACTAGATTATGATCCCGCAGCCCGCGCGTTACCACGCGCGTGCCTCATTTTTTGGATCAATCAAAAGTCTTATCCATTAATCTAAGAAAATGAGCATAGGAAGAAGAAATGAAAAAAGGAACTCAACTGTCCTACCCTCCGCCTCCACCACCGCTACAGCCACCGCCGCCAACGGGTTCACGCAAGAGTCCGATAATAGGACTTGTTGTTAGCCTCATCGGTGGAGCTATCATATTTCTCGCTGCCATCGTGTATCTTATAATAGGGAATCCAGTCGCTGGAATCCTTGGAATCGTCTTTGTCATACTAATCATTATCTTTGCAAACAGGGGATACCGCGCAACAGACAAGAAATCGCAACAAATCTATGGCGCGATACCGATGTTCATCGGATTCATCGTCATGATAGCTAGTGGAACCTTACTCGCTTTTGACCTCGTGGTCCTCATCGGTGGTTTCCTGACGGCGATCGGCGGTGCCCTTATATCTGCAGGAAAATAGGTTTCGAAGAGAGATACGGTGCGCTCGCTACGGCAGACCGCAAAACCTTCTAAGCACTTATCGATTTACTGTGAGCGTTTATTGAAAAAAGAGGGATATACATGAACCAGAAGGATACCGCAGCCAAAGTTCCGGTTGATATGGAAAAGTGCTTAAGGATTTCAAAGAAAATTCTGGAGCTACTGCAAAAGAAAACTAAAAACTCTGCCGAAGCTTATCTTACAGTTCGTCTGCTAGGCATTTTCCTCGAAGAGAAACTCAAGTTCAAGTTGGCATCGGATCAGGAAGAGGAACTCAGAAAAATGTGGAGGAAAGACCAAAATATGCCCGAAAAAAGTGAAGGGCTTAATTAGCAGCGAAAGTTGGATCGGCATCGATTATGAGTGCGTAGCGCGCGCTCAGCTTTATCCAAAATCTCATTCAGTTTCTCATGGTTCTCATGTCCTTAGCGCGCGCCGCGCCCAAAACGGCGGCGATATCTATGTATTTACATCTAATGAGGTGCAAGTCCACACGTTATGAGCAGTTTTTCCGATTTTCGATATATATCAAGAAAGGGAATAACACGCGCATAGCCGTCACGTTTGATTTGAAGCAACCGAAACGAACTTATGATCAGCAAATGCTCTCGACCTCGTACAGAACAATGCGCACGCGTTTTTAACTTGAATGTTGTATATTGTTAAGGTGGCGCGCGCGGGCCTGGTAGACGGCAGAAAGTTCACTGTCGCCTGTCTCAAGAGAAAGATAACGCGTACAAAGTCGCACATGGGCGTGCGTCCCAAGAAACTTGAGAATGCGTTTCAACGATGAATTACGTCAGACATGGATAGTAAGTGATTTGAGTCAAGGTGTGGTGATAAGTTTGGAAGAGGAAAATTGGCAAGAAGAAAACTGGGACGACTCAGGGGACGAAGACGATTTTGAGGACTAACTCGTGCGCGCGCTTATATAAGTTCCAATTAGTTCCACTAAAATCAACATATCACCCGCAGATTCTTTCTTTTGAAACAGGTTTCAGATTTTAATGGAGGTTGAAAATTTCTGGAAAACAACGTACGCAACTATCAGGAAACATTTAGGATAGGTCTTAGGCTCTATCGCGGATTACTTTTAAACTCGTTCGGGGCAAAAGCTCCATTGTTCGGTGGACATAAGTTAACTTATAACTGTAACCTTAAGTGTAAAATGTGCCCCTTCTGGAGAAGATCCAGCGAAAATTTAAGCACCCAAAAGGAAAAAGAGATTCTAAAGCAAATCTACGATTCCGGTGTTTGCGCTGTTGGGTTTGAAGGCGGAGAGCCGCTCTTGAGAAAAGACTTGACTGAAATTCTAGCTTATTCTCGGTCTCTGCCTCTACATACAAGCCTCATCACCAATGGCACGCTCCTCAAATCAAGGATAGATGAAATAGCGCCATACATCAATGGCATCGTCTTTGTTTCCTTGGATGGTCTGGAGAAAACTCATGATATGATAAGAGGTGTAGATGGCTGTTTTAAAAGAGCGCTGGAGGGCATAACTGCAGCCAAAAGGAAGGTTTCCATAGCAATCAATACGACCATAATGGCTGATAATATCCATGACGTAGAAGATATAGTGAAATTGGCAAAGGATTTAGGCGTAAAAATAGTATTGTCGGCTGGTTATGAGTACCATAACATTGAGGAGTCTGCAGCCAAAGCCGATGAAATTAAAAAGATTGCTAAACGGCTTATTGAATTAAAGAGAAAAGGCTATCCTATTATGAATTCAACTAATTATTTCAAAATAATAGCCCAAGAAAAGAACTGGAAATGCAAACCCTGGTCAATTATCAATATCGGCACTGATGGCCGGATGGTTCTGCCTTGTTACGTTCATAATCAGTACAAGACGAGCGCTTCTGTCTTTGAGAAAAACATTAAAGCGACCACTTCAAGTTTTGATTGGAACGTAACGCATAACTGTGTAAAATGCAATCTTCACTGTTACGTGGAGCCTTCATTGATACTTTCATGGGATTTACGCAGCTGGATAGATTGGGCTTTCCCAGTTAGAACCTGATATTAGTAAATTTAGTTCCAGTAATGCTTCCTCTTCTAAAGCGCGTTGTCCTGTCCCTTTATTGGTGGTCGATTGAGAAAGTGGTTAGTTGGGTAAAGTATTATTTTTTTCCCGAACTATTTTTGTTTTAAGGTTGTATTGAATTTTTTGATTTCTTCGGATGCGTTGGGTTTGAGGGTTTCACCGTGCCCAGGTAACATGACGTCGAAGTTTAGCTTGGATGCTTTGGCGATGGATTCTCTCACTTGATTCGGGTCTGTGCTGAACTGTTCGGGTGCGCCGCTGACTTTTTTGCCGTCGTATCGAAGGGTGTCACCTGAGAACAGAGCTTTTCTTTCTTCATCCAGCAGCATGATGCTTCCCGGTGTATGCCCGGGCGTGTGGATGACGGATAGGTTTGCGATTTTGTCGCCTTCTTTGAGGGTTATGTCAACTTGGACAGGTACAGGTTTGGCGAAGGATGAAACGGCTCTGAACAGGATGTTTTTGGGTTTTGGCAGGGGCTTTTTTCCTGAGACGTAGTCAGCGTCTTCAATGTGCGCAGCGACTTTTGCATTGGTGAGGTCTTTGAGTTCTTTGGCGCTTCCCATATGATCCATGTGGAAGTGGGTTAGGATTATGGTTTTGACGTCGCTGGGTTGGTGACCTAGTTTTTGGATGTACTCTACGGTTTTCTGGGCGTTTCCCGAGGTTCCTGTGTCGATTACTGTGATTTCTTCGCCGTTGACCACTAGGTACACGTTGGCGTGGGGCATGTTGGCGCTCGCTTTATCTACTCGATGGATGCCTTCAACTATCTCCATAAAACAAACCTCGATTTTCTCTAAAAGTGAGAAGATTCACCGACATATAAAAAGTGTTTGCGTGCGCGCTAGCACGAGCAACGCGCGCTAACTTATATGAATAGATATTCTACTGGTGATGAGTAGTTAATCTACATAAGAGTGTGAAAAAAATATGCATGAAGGACATGGCAAAGAACACCATGGATATGGCAGGCACTGTTTTCGCGAAGGCCACCACGGATATGGAGAGTTCACTCGCCGCTTTCTAACGAAAGAAGAGAAAACAAGAAACTAGAAGAGTATGCACAAGAACTGAAGAACGAGCTCGCAGCAGTCCAGGAACGCATCAAAGAACTGAAAGCCAAATAATGCAGACGCGCGCTATTAAACTCAAACTCCTTTTTATTATCTGTCTTTCAGAAGGTTGCAGTGCAGGCGCTTGGCACATGGAATTCGCGACCAGAATTCCACTCTTGCGTAGACTAGTGATTGCAAAGGCCATTGTCAACAACTGTTGACCTATTGTTTAGGTCTGGTCAAGAACACAGGAGTTATTTGTGCCTCTTCAGTTACAGCATGTTGTGGTTGGCTGCTATGGACGGCCGACTTGCGAAAGATGATACTGGAGCGCTTCAGGTTCGGAGGGCTGAAGCCTTTAAGAAGTTGAGGCTGGGCTTCGCAGCTTCAATAGTCTCAGTTGCTCTGTTCGTTTTAAGCCTTTTTGGGTTGAGTGTTGTATTCGTTGCGGTTCCAGCCGTCTATTTTCTTGGCATTTACGAACGGGCAAGCGGTTGGAAACTCTTGGGTTTCGCGAAAACAGAAACGACCATGTGGATTAGCGCGTTTTTCCTGGCTATTTCTCCGTTGGGTTGGGTCTTTGTCGAATTTTGGAGTTACTCAAAAATCACTATTGACATAGTTTATCTGGTTCCTCCAGCACTGTGGGGACTCTACACGGCTGTTGAGAGTCACGACGCCGGGGAGGTGGAGAAAAAGCTCGGTTTGAACCTGAGACTTAGCAGAATCTTCGCTTTGTGCGGAATCTTGACGGTTGTCGTTGTATACGGCTTTGCAATTTTTTCAGGGATTGGTTCTGCAACCTTCTACCTTTTGCCATTCAATTCGCTCGTTTTCGCATCTCCGTTTCTGATCCTCTCCTGCGTTACGTTCATCAGAAAACTCAAACTCAAGTAGCGCCGCTTATGTCCGAGTGAGATCTATTTCAAGCAAAACAGAGATTTAGAGGAAAAGGTTAGCGCGCGCTAGACTAGACATAAACCAACTCTTAAAAAAGACGGGGTCTTCATACTAGGTCTCAAGACGAGGAAAGAAAATGATTGAACCAACTGGGCGTTCACGTTCGCGTTCTAACAAGTTGAATGCGCGCGCTGAGGCGTTTCGCATTCCCAGAGACGTCGAATTCATAAGACGAGAATGACTGATTTTTGATACGTGTGTTCAAACGGCCATTTTTCTTTTGTTAGTTCTTCACTACCCCGACTACTACAGAATGGAGAACTCCCCGCTTTCCATGCTTTCAAATATCCGAATGGGAGTATTTTGAGAAACGAAATTTCGGAATGTATTTTCCGAACAAAAACGATAAAAGATAAATCCGTGTAGCGCGCAAGTTTAACGAATTTTCATGCAACAGATGGCTCGAAAAAGATTTAACATAGCCGCATTTACAGAACGTAGGATTGATCTGACGACTGTTAACACCTACAACCACCCACGATAAATTAACACGATCACCGATCACTTTGGGCAAAGAATTAATGTGCGCCACCCATTCTTGGTTTACGGTGAACTCTATTGGTTGAGCTACGGAAGCGCGTCCACTGCATGACCGGACAAGAACTGCACTGCAGGAATTGGCAGATTGAAGGCATTCTGCGCATGCTCTGCAACGTTCTTGACCCGGAGGTGGCCAAGGATCCTGAAAGACTCATTATCTACGGCGGCACTGGAAAGGCTTGTCGGAACTGGGAGTGTTTTGACCGCATAGTCGAAACTCTTACGGAACTCGAGCCCGACGAGACTATGCTGATCCAAAGCGGAAAACCAGTTGCCGTTTTTAAGACGCACACATGGGCTCCGAGGGCCTTGATCGTTAATTCGATGCTTGTGCCGAAATGGGCCACTTGGGACTACTTCTATGAGTTGGAGCAGAAAGGCCTGATCATGTACGGGCAGATGACGGCTGGATCCTGGGCGTACATTGGAACGCAGGGGATTCTGCAGGGAACATACGAAACGATGGCCGCCGTTGCAAAGGAGCATTTTGGCGGGAACCTTAAGGGAAGACTCGTGTTGACCGCGGGTCTGGGTGAAATGGGAGGCGCACAACCTCTGGCGGTGACGATGAACGAAGGCGTCGCTTTGGTTGTGGAGGTTGACAAGCATGCGATTGAGCGGAGGATTAGGCTCAAGTATCTGGAAACGTGGACTGACAGCTTGGACGAAGCCGTTAACTTGGCTCTGGAGGCAAAACGTGACGACGTCCCGAAGAGCATAGGTTTACTCGGTAACGCTGCGGAAGTGCACCCTGAACTTCTGAGAAGAGGCATAATCCCCGATGTCCTGACAGATCAGACGAGCGCGCACGACCCTCTGAACGGTTACTATCCAGCGGGCCTGAGCAAAGAAGAGGCGGATGAACTGAGGAAGAGCGACCCGAAAGAATACATCAGACGAGCCAGCCAGAGCATGCGATTGCACGTTGAAACCATGGTCAATATGATGCGGAAAGGCGCTGTAACGTTTGATTACGGAAACAACCTGCGGGAACAGGCTAGCAAGGCAGGCTTCAAAGACGCGTATGCTTTTCCAGGCTTCGTGCAGCGATACGTCAGACCGATGTTTTGCGAGGGAAAAGGGCCGTTCCGCTGGACGTCGCTCGTGGGCAGCGAGGACGACATTTACAAGTTGGACGATGTACTCCTGAAGGATTTCGCTTACAACAAGGAGCTGTGCCGCTGGATAATGAAAGCTAAGGAGCAGGTGAAGTTCCAAGGCTTGCCCGCTAGGGTGTGCTGGCTCGGCTTCGGTGAAAGGGCAAGGTTCGGAAAGACCATCAACCGCATGGTCGCCGACGGTAGCCTCTCTGGGCCAGTGTGGATAGGGAGGGATCATCTGGACGGAGGAAGCGTTGCTTCGCCGAACCGGGAGACCGAAGGCATGAAAGACGGTAGCGACGCGATTGCGGACTGGCCTATACTCAACGCTCTGGTAAACGCTGTGGCCGGGGCAACATGGGTGAGTGTGCACCATGGGGGCGGCGTCGGCATAGGTTACAGCATTCACGCTGGAATGTGCTTGGTAGCCGACGGGACGGAAGAAATGGAAGGTCGAATAGAGACAGTACTCACTACGGACCCGGGAATGGCCATAGTCCGACACGCAGACGCAGGCTACGAGAAGGCCCAGAGGATTGCAAAAGAGAAAAATGTGAAGATGCCGATGTTAAAATAGGCACGCCTCAAGACTTCTTACACGCTGGCTATTAGCAAGACCGAATTTCCCTATTTCCAAGGCATTTCGAAAGCTCAGAATGAGTCTACTCTCTTCGGCAATTCACTTGCTCCAGGAGTCTCTGCTTATATTGTGGCAATACATGAAAGTTGCCGATGGGTCTGTTCGAGCGCTTCCGCAATCGATCCGCGTTTCTAAGTGGCAATTTTCTAATAATGGTGATCACATGGATTCTGATGAATGCCGCAGGTCCCATTCCTGGCACTTATGCAAACGAATACTTCAAAACAGTTCTTGGCGCAAACGACTTCCTTCTGGGTGTAATCGCTTTCTCAGGACTAATCGCTATCGCACTGGTTCAATTCCCAGGTGGCTATCTTGCAGATAAGCATGGACGCCGATGGCTCGTTTACACAATGACTTTTGGAGTTGCTTTAGCATATGTCTTCTTCATTTTCGCGCCTTCTTGGCCTCTAATAGTCGTGGGAACTGTGATCCAAAATTTTTGCCTGTTGTACCAACCGGCATTGTTTGCAATCATGCTTGACTCAGTTTCCCCTGAAAATCGCGGTACAGGTTTTTCCGTGCAGGCAGTGATCACAAATCTCGTGGGACTGCCCGCGGCACTCATCGCGGGATATCTGGTCTTGATATTCAAATTGAACATCGGCATGCGAATCGCCTATTCTATAGCAATGATCATTTATTTTGCAGCTGCACTCATAAGAGTCAAGCTGAAAGAAACGTTGCCCCCGCTCAACCGAAACGGGGATGCACGTCCAAGTCTCTTAGCCGCTTTCAGAGAGTATCCAGAAGCTGTTAAACAAAGCATGAACATTTGGAGTCAAACCCCGAAATCCGTCTATTACCTGTTCATATCCAACGCTGCCTTAAGCAGCCTAGTAACCGGATGCAGTACGTACTTCATCATCTACGCAACTGAGAATCTCAAAATCACGAACTTTCAGTGGGCACTTATCATGGCGTTGATGTCGTTGACTGTTGCGGTTCCCAGCGTGATCGCCGGTTTAAGAATGGACAAATTCGGACGGAAAAATTATCTTATGATATCATATCTTTGCAACGCACCTGCGATGATTCTTTTCGTCTTTGGAAACTTCTTATTGCTTGTTCTCGCGTTCTTTTTCTTCGGGCTCGGCCAAGTGCTCCAATCAAGCAGCTATCAAGCTCTCATAGGCGACTTAACGCCGAGAGAACTTAGAGGAAGAGTCGTCGGCTGCAGCCAATTCTTTGGCTATCTGGCCCAAGCATTCACACAGTTGCTGATAGACGTTCTCTTCTCATATGTTTGGAGACCCTTGCCCTTCCTGATGCTAGCGGCAAGCGTCATCCCCATCGCCATATTTGTCCACTACAAAGTGTTCGAACAAGACACAAAACAAATTTAAACATCGCTCTTTCTCACAAGAGGAGCTTCTCCGTGTCATTTTGAAATCTTCATCTGACCAAACCCAAGCTTAGAATTTGCTTCCATGAATTCTATCAAGTGCTTATGGGAAAGATTGTTTTGACGGTCAGCGCTCGCTCCTACTTCAGCCAGTCAAAACAGAATATCGCCAACAGAGCATCAAATTCATTCACGAAAAACTCCGGACAATAGGAACGATGATCTAGTCTCGCGCAGGGCGGCGGAGAAGCTTTATGTGAGGCTGTGGGAGTCGAGATATTGTTGATTTGGTCGAAGAGTTAGAGGGTCGTTTACAACCTATTGAGGAAGAACTGTGCGGGCTTATGTTAAGGAGTTTAGAAAGAGCTGCGAAATAGTGGGTTTCAGGGACGTTGAAGTTGAAGATACCGAAGAGTTTTTGAAGGCAACAAGCAGGGACAAGCCTTCCGACGTGGAACTGCAATTTTTTGATGCAGATCTTGTCGCTACCTGGCAGCATCTGTATTTTGCATTGTTGAACGCACTTACAGCGTTCAAGAATGGGGAGAACCTCTCCAAGAGTGTCGCGATGGAAGCTATGCTTTACGCAGCTGGCCGAAGACAAATCCAGAAAGCGACACGGCTTCTCGGCATCAAACCAACGTCGCGGACCATTGTAATTCTGATCGTTGGGGGTGAGGCCGTGGTTGTGCAAGAGGCGTTAGCGGAGGTTTCGAGGCGCGTTGGTGGGCAGCGTGACGATTCGGTTCTTGAGCTTTCAAGGGAGAAGATAGAGATTATCAAGAGAGCTTTTGACATTTCGGACGTTGAGCTGGAAACTGTCATGGATGAAGATGGTTTGGAGAAGGCGCTTGTTGATATTGTCGTGGAGCGGGTGGCGCTGTTGGCTGCTAAGCGCTAATTTTAGAGGAGTTTTTCTTTCTGGACTGACACGATGTCCTGGGGGTTTAGTACTGAGACGCCGGTGATACCGCCGACAATTTCGATTAGGACTATCCTGTCTGGGTTGGTTAGGTTGACTTTTCTCTTGATGCTTGCTGCAACTTTTTCGATTATTTCTCTGCTGTGTGTTGTGGTGAAACGTTTTTCGACTGTCACGCGGAAGGTTTCGTTTTCGTCGATTTTGGAGCTGAGTTCTGTGACTGCCTGTTGAATCGTTTCCAGTTCCGTGGGGACGATTTTTTCAATCGGTATTATCCTGAGTGTGTATCGAAATTCGTAAGGACTCTGCTGCAGTAAGGCACGGAGCCGTCTGATGGCTTCGATAGTATCCATGTTTGTCTTAACTGCGATGAGGCCGGAAACGCCTGTTCTTTCAATTGCAGGTGAGGCGTCTCCTATTTTTTCAAAGAGGAAACGCAGTTCGGAACGGGCGTACTTTTCGAAACCGCGCGAAGTGGTGGCCAAAATGTTGAATTCTTTAAGCATAGGCTCCTCCACCGTAATATATTTTCACAGAGCAATTTAGCGTTTCGAAAAGAGGCGGAGCTTTCACCGTGAGTTTTGGGTCAGTGTGCGTAAATGGCTCCTTCATTGCCAGTGGCTCTCAGCCGTCGCCTCACATCATCCCAGATGTAGTATCCAAATGCGCAGATTTATCCATTTTGACCGTTCTGATGGCGTTAGGCTTAAATTCGAATCGGACGTGTTCAACGTGTCCATATTGAAAGTGATTGAGATGAAGAGAGCGCGGAAGCCAACGATGGTTGTTCATGGTGGAGCAGGAACGTGGCAGCCGGAGCGTAGTCAGCCGGGCGTTGAGGGTGTGACGAGGGCTGCTGAGGTGGGATTCGGCGTTTTGAAGAGGGGTGGAAGTGCCGTGGACGGTGTGATGGAGGCCGTTGCGAGCATGGAGGATGATGGGGTGTTTAACGCGGGGCATGGTTCCAGCCTGAACTTGGAGAAAAAAGTGGAGATGGAAGCTTCGATAATGGATGGAAGGACGCTTCAGGCTGGTGCAGTGGGGTTGCTGCGAGATCTGAGGAACCCTGTTCGATTAGCAAAGGTGGTCATGGAAAAGACCGACCATGTTTTTGTGGTGGGCGAAGGTGCGGAAAAGTTGGCCAATCTTGAGCATCTTGAGAGGCGCAACCCTGTAACCGAGTTGAGACTGAAGTATTACGAGCAGCAGAAGAACGCTCTGCTGGAAGGAAAGTCTGAGCTTCCAAAGCTTGCTGAAATGGTTAGAGATCATCCAGAGCTTTTCACTCTTGGCACCGTGGGCGCTGTTGCCATCGATGGCGAGGGAAGCGTGGCAGCTGCCACGTCAACCGGCGGGTTCCCGTTGAAACTTCCAGGCAGGATCGGAGATTCTCCGTTGATTGGCTGTGGAACTTATGCTGACAACTTGACAGGTGCTTGTTCAACTACCGGCGTCGGTGAGCTTGCGATTAGGCTGGTTCTGGCAAAGGGGGTTTGCGATTGCATGGAAACTGGAAAAACGGCCCAAGAAGCCGCTGAGAACGCGATAAGGCTCGTGAACACTAGAATGCCGAACGTTTACAATGCGATGGGGTTGATTGCCATCGACGCACATGGAAGAATAGGCGCGGCCCACAGTTCGCCTAATATGTGCTGGGCCTACGTTACTCCGGATATGAAAGGGCCTGAGGCGTCGTTGACGGCGAAGATTGTGAAAGAACACCTGTAAAATGCACGGATTTACGTATCTTTCCTTTCTTATTCTCGACAACTGACGTATAACAATGCTTAAGGATTGCATGTATGTTCTCATATGGCAATTCGATTTGCATGGAGGTGAAAAAGGTGATAGATGAGGAAGAAGATACTGAAGAAGAAGACTGGGATGAGGAAGAGGATTTTGAGGAAGAAGAATGGTAAGAACTTTAACCGAGTGACTTTTTTTTGTTTTTTCTTTTATCGGAGCATTTCTTGGATGTCTATAGTGGTTTCTTGGGGTTCACGTTTATAACCAACAAGCAAGGAGCATTGACTGTCGGGTTGCAATGACGAGAGTTGCGGTGTTAGAGGCCGATAAGTGCAAGTCAAAACGTTGCAGTAGGGTATGCTACCGTTTTTGTCCCATCGTGCGGAGCAAGATAGAGGCAGTGCGCTTTGAGAATGATAGGGCGGTGATTGTCGAGTCCCTGTGCACGGGATGCGGCATATGCGTGAAGAAGTGTCCCTTCAAAGCCTTGTCTATCGTCAATCTTCCTGATGAGCTTGAAAAAGACTGCAGTTTCCGTTTCGGAGAAAACACCTTCAAGCTTTACAGGTTGCCGACGCCTTCGCCGGGCTTGGTTCTGGGCCTGTTGGGGCAGAACGGAATAGGCAAGACAACAGCTCTCAAACTGCTCTCAGGAGAAATCAAGATTAATCTTGGAAATTACGAGAACCCGCCTGACTGGAACCAAATTTTCCAGCATTTCAGAGGTTCGACTCTGCAGGAATATTTTCAGAAAATGGCGGAGGGAAAGCTGAGAATTTCGCACAAACCGCAGTACGTGGACAAGCTCCCGAAGGCCATCTCTGGAAATGTAGGCGAACTGCTTGAAAAAGTGGATGAAAGGAAGACCTTGGACAAGATTGCTGAGCAGCTTGAACTCAAGCAGGTCTGGAATCGCCCCCTAGACGTGTTGAGCGGTGGCGAGCTGCAACGTGTGGCCGTGACCGCTGCGGTCTGTCGCGAGGCAGAGGTGTACATGTTTGATGAGCCGTCGAGCTATTTGGACGTGAAACAGAGGCTCGAAGTGGCGAAGACGATTAGAAGCCTGAAGAACGATCAAAAAATGATAATCATCGCCGAGCATGACTTGGCAATAATTGATTATTTGTCTGACCAAGTTTGCCTCTTCTACGGTGAACCAGGCGTCTACGGAGTCGTCTCAAGCGTCCACGGCGTCAGAACCGGCATAAACATTTACCTGCAAGGCTACATTCCAGACGAAAACGTTCGTTTCAGAAAGGAATCCATAATATTTCACGAGAAACCCCCAACGGTCAGCGCTGAGGCTGGAGAAACCACGCTAATCTGGGAACAACTGGAGAAAACTTTCGAAGGTTTCAAGCTTGTAGCCAAACCTGGCGAAATCAAGAAGGGAGAAATAATCGGGATATTAGGAGCCAACGGCACAGGGAAGACAACCTTCATAAAAATACTGGCCGGAATTGAAAAGGCCGATGACGAGAGAGAATTCGGCAAACTGAACGTCAGCTACAAACCTCAGTACATCTCAGCGGATTATGAGGGTACGGTTCAAGAGCTTCTCATGAGCGTGGCCAAAGAAGAGTTCAGTTCAGGTTGGTACAGAACAGAAATTCTCCAACCCCTAAAGGCGAATCTCCTGTTCGACAGAAACGTTATGGAACTCAGTGGCGGAGAGCTGCAGAAAGTAGCCATCGCGGCTTGTCTCTCACGGAGGGCTGATCTCTACCTGCTGGACGAGCCGAGTGCCTACTTGGACGTTGAAGAAAGACTGAACATGGCGAAGACTATCCGAAGAGTAGTTGAGAATCGCAACGTGACAGCCTTCGTCGTTGAACATGATGTCGTCACTCAGGACTTCATAGCCGATCACCTTATGGTCTTCACTGGAGAGCCCGGAGTCAGCGGCGTTGCGAACCCGCCGACGAGTCTGCGAAAGGGAATGAACGTCTTTCTGAAAGACATGCAAGTCACGTTCAGAAGAGACCCTGCCACCAAAAGGCCCAGAGTCAACAAAGAAGGGTCAAAACTCGACAAGTTTCAAAAACAAATCGGCGAATACTATTACGTGCGCAGACATAAAAAATAGGGCCAAGGAGATGACCGCGCTGAAAATCGGGAAGACAGAGAAAGAATTGTTAGATGCCTCACTGAGAGCTTTGAGCAACGCGCATGTGCTCTGGGGATTCAAAGTTGGTGCAGCAGTCTTAGCAGAAGATGGGCAGGTCTACGAGGGTTGCAACGTCGAAAGCTGGGTTTCAGGACTGGGCACCTGCGCTGAGAGATGTGCAATCAACCACGCTGTTCTGCATGGAAATCGAAAAATCACAGAACTCGCAGTAGTTATGAATGCTGATTCAGGAGGCGAACCCAGACCCTGCGGCGCATGCTTACAGTACATCTCTGATTTTTCGACGAACCCGCAGATCAAGGTCGTCATGGCCAAAGCAGAAAAAGGAAAGATTCTGACAGAGACCATTTGCCTCAGAAAATTAGAAGAGCTGTTTCCTTTCCCTTACAGGAAATGAAGTCTCTCTGTTTAACGTAGTTAAGTTAAAGAATGAGCAGAGTATATCATAGAGGCAATCTGGAACGGAGAGGGCTGGGAAGGCTTAAGTGGCTCAACAAACGTTTGAAGAGATAAGTGCTGCTGACTTTTTCTACAGGAACAGGGATATCGCAGGGTTTACGAACCCTTCCAGAGCCATCTTCGTGGCCGTGAGGGAGCTTGTCGAGAACTCTCTCGACGCGGCTGAGAGCCACCAGATTCCGCCAGAAATTTACGTGCGTTTATCATATGAGGGTGAGGCTAGCCAGGACACGCAGATTTACAAGTTAAGGGTTGAAGACAACGGCATAGGGGTTCCTCCGAGACACATTCCCTCAGCCTTCGGGCAGATACTGTTCGGTTCAAAGTACAAGCTGAAGCAGCAGAGGGGCACGTTCGGCCTAGGCGGTAAAATGGCTATTCTTTACGGCCAGATTACGACGCATCAGCCTGCTACGATCGTGTCCAGCACGGGAATTTCAAAGACGTACATGTACAAACTCATGATTGACATTCAACGAAACCGCCCCTTGATAGTGGACAGAAGAGTCGTCATCAACAAAGAACTTTGGAGGGGCACGATTGTTGAGTTCACTCTCGAAGGAGACTACTTCAGGGCGATGCCCAAAATCCTGGACTATTTCAAGCAGACGGCTATGGTTAACCCCTATGCAAACCTCACCTTCGTAGATCCGAAAGGAAGATTGTACAAATTCACCAGAATCACAAAGGACATGCCCCCGCCGCCGAAAGAGACACTGCCACATCCTTATGGCGTAGACGTGGAGCTTCTCCAAAGGCTCATACAGATAACGCCTTACAAGACCATGAACGAATTCCTGAGGTTCCACTTCCACAGAGTGGGCGACATCACCGCGCGAAAGTTTCTTGAATTCAGCACCTTAAGCCCGTCCAAGAACCCGAAGAAGCTTTCCCACGAAGAAATCGTCAGGCTCATGCACATGCTCAAGAGGTTCAGGGAATTTCTGCCGCCGGACGCAAGCTGCCTGTCACCCTTGGGCGAAGACCTGCTCAAAGCGGGCATCGTGAAAGAATTAAAACCCGAGTTCGTTGCCGTCCACCAGCGCAAACCCTCAACCTACTCTGGCCACCCGTTCATCGTGGAAGTCGGCATCGCCTACGGCGGAGAGATTCCAAAGAAAGGAGTCTTCCTCGTGTATCGTTTCGCGAACAGAATACCTTTGCTGTATGACGAGGCGAACGACGTTTCCTTCAGAGTCATAACGGCAATGAACTGGCGCAGATACCGAGTCTTACCTGAAATGCCCGTCGCAATACTGGTGCACATCTGTAGCACAAAGGTGCCCTACAAGACAGTTGGAAAAGAGTTCATAGCCGATAGGCCTGAGGTCAGAAAGGAAATAGCAAATGGACTGCGCGAAGTTGCGCGTCAAATCCAGCATTTCCTGTCCAGAAGAGAGCACGTGGACAGGGAGCGCAAGAGACTCGGAATATTCAGCAAGTATCTTCCGAAAATAGCCCAGTTTTCAACCCAGTTGGCCGGCAAAGAAAAACCACCTGACATAGAGAAATTGTTAGCGAGTGTGCAGAAATATGGGGCCGAAGAAGCATAAGAGCAGCATTTTAGAAAGAAAGAAAGAGGTTTTGAAGGGCTTAGAAGATCTCGGAGCGAGCATCTACAATCAAATGGATAAGGGAAACTTTCCCTCAATAGATATGCCCAGCCGGTCGACGGACAACATCGCCTACGATGAACAGTTTAGACAATTCATCTTGGGCGACAGAAGGGTTCGAAGAAGTGTACGGAACATCCGACATCTGAAACCGTTTACTCAACTCGTATGGGCCGCCCTGTTCTCCAACGAACTCTCCTCGCAGCGCAAGACCTCAACCCTCAGGGACGTGTATTATTCCGCCCAGGCCTATGAAATGACTTTCAAAGATCAACAGGAATCCAACAACATCATAACAGACCTGGAAACAATACTGGGCTTTTCAAGAGAAGATTTCAACATTTTCCCCGAAGAACGCTCAGCCGTTTTCGGCGACCTGACAATAGAATACACCGTGCCCGGGTACGAGGGAAAAACCCTTGACCTAACCTCACACCCAGACGGCGTTCTAATCGGCCCAGCATTGACCTCTTCAGAATTTGTACGAACATCAGCAGACAAGGTCATAGCAATAGAGAAGGGCGGCTTGTTCACGCGGTTCATAGAGGAAAACGTCCACAAAAAATACAACTCCCTCCTAGTCATGACGGCTGGGCAAGCACCCAGAGCGACCAGACGCTTCATCAGAAGGCTAAGCGAAGAACTCAACCTCCCCGTCTACATTTTCACAGATGGAGACCCATGGGGAATGCACATAGCCATGGTCATAATCTCAGGCTCCGCCAACGCTGCACACCTGAGAGAACTCAACACACCCGACGCAAAATGGAGCGGAGTGTGGGCTACAGACATCGTCAACTACAAGCTACCGACCGATCCTCTCGACGAAATGGACATGAAACGCCTCTACGAACTGCAGAAAGACCCGCGATACAAGGATCCGCTATGGCGAAGAGAAATAAAGACTTTCATGAAAATCAAAAGAAAGGCCGAACAAGAGGCCTTCAGCAGATACGGCCTAACCTACATCGTCGACGAATATCTTCCACAAAAACTTGAAGAGACAAAGTAGAAATCGCCAGAATCTATGACAAACGCGCTAATGGCCACTCAACGGAAAATGTTATGATAAGTGCCAGAATTTTCAAGATTTCCTCGCGTTAGCGATGTTCATGTCAGGGGTACTGCATCAATCGCAATCTACAAGAAAAAGTGCAGCCTCTTAGCCCGCGCGTTTTTCCGTCCGCGTGTCGGTCTGTTTCTGTCTGCCTGTGCGTGCCCGACAGAAGATAGGGGGAAGCTGGAGGAAAATGGAAGCAGAAGCGATAGAGAAAAAGGTAAATTTGGATCCAACCAAAGGGCAAGCATGAAAAAGCTTTTATTCTAAATGCGGTGATGACAGAAATTGGAGAAAAAAGATGACTTTTGAATCAAGCAAAACCTTGGGCGGCGTAGGCGCGTTACTGATGTTCATAGGCGTTTTTCCATACATCGACTATTTCGGCATCATTCCACTTATTGGCGCTATACTTGTTTTGGTCGCACTGCATGGGTTCGCTCGCATCTACAAAGAAAATGGAATCTTCGATAATGCACTATACGGGATAATTGCAGGCATAGTTGGAGTGGTCTTATCAATAGCAATTGGGATAGCAATCGTTCTACCACATATCAAAGATTTCCTGATGAAGCTGTATCCAAGCTGGAATGGCAACTGGTCCAACATCACATCGTTTTCAGGTATGACTCCAAACACAAGCAACATCACCTTTGGAGACGTTATCCCTTTCATTACAGCAGCAATAGTGATTCTTGTCATACTTTGGGTATGTGCAATAATAGCAACTGTCCTTTACAGACGGTCACTCAAACAACTTTCAGCAAGAACAAACGAAGGATTATTCTCAACAACAGGAATTCTACTTTTGATAGGCGCAGTGCTAATCATTATTGGATTCGGCCTAATTCTATTATGGATTGCCACGCTAATCTTAGCAATTGCCTTCTTCAAAATGAACCAACCAGAACAACCTGTAGCACCAGCTCCTCCTCCACAGCAAACAAAAACGCCCGTCTAAGAGCCCAAACTAATTTCCTTTTTCTTTGGTCTAATGGGAGAACGTTTGGAATGGATAATTTAGTCAGTGCGCGCAAGGTCTTTTATGGCGTTTGCTGACGAGTGTTATTTGACAGGTTTGCGTGGAAGTTGGATAGAGCTGAAACATTCATGACCCTCAAGCATGCATGCTCTTTAGAAAATATTACGTGGAACTCGGTTTGGCAATTATCTCCCTGACTACGCAGTCAAAAAGATTGTGAGATGAAGCTGATTTGATCACAACGGCCGTGTCGGCGCCTTTTCCTGAACCCGCTATGGCGATAACTTCTTTGCCCGTTGGGATTGCTCCCGCATCTGCGGCCATTGCAGTGATCTCGACCACGACCTTCATGCCTTGACCGAAAAGTCTCAAGGTCTGAGCAATTATCCCCGCTGGGTAAACGGTGTTAAATTTGGCTTGGATGGCCCTGTTTACACCCGAAAAAGTGTGGGCAGCAGTTACTATTTTTCCTCCCTGCGCCCTAATCTTCTCCGCAAACCCGTCGTCCAACTCGTTGATGTTAGGTTCCTTTATGCCTGCGACGTGAGACACGACCACAACGTTGTAGCCCTTGAAGAGATCGACCGCCATCAGACCCGTCGTCCCCCGCGTACTGGCAACAACAACATCTCTAATGTTAAGTTCATCAGCCCGTTCCTTAGCCGCCTTAAGCGTCTCAGCAGAGTTAACCTCGCCAGGACCGCTGAAGTACAGAACCATCTTTCTAGCCGACATCAAGACACCCTTTTGAAATGCTGTATCAATTCTAAGATAAGTTTTTTCTTCGTACTAACGCGATGCAGAAAAATTCTAACAGAATAGACATTAAGTTAGGGATGCGATAATTATACAGAAGAAAGCGTTAGAAATCGAGGGAATCAAGGCGGCCCCGGAATTCCACAGTCAGGCCACCGCCGTCGCGACAGGAGACAACCTCTGCTACACATGCAAAGTATACGACGGCCAACTACGAGCTTAATATTCTCAATTTTATTTCAAATCGAACCCTTGAGCACTCGTCAGAAGGCGGCAGTTTCAGTTTTTACGCAAGCTTCTCTGAAGGACTACCAGCGGCCTTCTTAGGAGACCGTTGGAACACGGAAGATTAGCTATAAATAATCCGTCGTTGTTTGTATGTAGAAAGAATGTCAGAAGGAATCGACTGAAATGAGTGAAGAAGGCGGTTTCGGAATCAATGTGGCTGAAAAGTTCTTGGGCCTCATCATTTTCATTGTTGGCATTCTTGCTCTCTATTATACGGTGACGAGTTCTGACGCTCTCGCGGGCTTCACTGGGCTTTTCGATTTTCTGAGCATCATCCTGATAATTCTAGGTTTCATTTTGCTGATTGTTAAAGTGGAATAGGCTATTCTCTTCTTTCAACGACTATCTTGCATTTTGTGGCTAAAGCTGCTATGGCACCCAATGCCGCGAGCCAGGGAACAAGAAACACTCCGATGACTCCCACAGTGACGGGGATCTCAAGAAGAATTTTCCCTTTTTCATTCTTGACGATTATTCTTGTTACGTTGCCTTCGTGAAGCAGTTGCTTAACCTTCTCGATAAGGTCGTCAGAGGAAACCGTGAATTCCTCTCTGGTCACCTTGGCCCTTGCTGCGCCGCAAACGGGACAGAACCTGTCTTCGTCGTTCAGCCTTGCTCCGCACTTCCAGCAGTAGGGCAAAAGCGCTCGCCTCTTGAATGAGTGTTTATTAGGGCAATTGCTTATTAATTTTCAAACGTTTCAATGAAATAGCAACGCGCCAAGTTGCCAGAAAAACTGAGGAAAAACTGGATGCCGACTCGTCAGCCGATCGTGTGCGTTCTTGGTCATGTTGACAGCGGCAAGACTTCTCTGCTGGACAGAATCCGAAAGACCAGCGTCCAAGCGAGGGAGGTTGGAGGCATCACTCAGCACATTGGCGCAAGCTTTTTTCCCGTTGAGACGCTCGGTCAACTGGTAGGCTCAGCGCTTTCCAGGGTCAAGGGTGAAATAGAGATTCCCGGTTTGCTCATCATCGACACGCCGGGGCATGAAGCCTTCGCCAACCTCCGCAAGAGAGGCGGCAGCGTCGCTGACATCGCTATCCTCGTCATCAACGTCCTAAGAGGCTTTGAGACTCAAACGTACGAGTGTGTGGAGATTCTTAAGGCTCGGAAAACTCCCTTCCTGGTCGCCGCGAACATGATAGACCGCGTGCCCGGATGGAAATCCTACACAGACGCGCCGTTTTCGAAGACGTATCCCCAACAAGATCCCTACGTCAGAGAGGATCTAGACAACAAACTGTACGACATCATCGGCATCTTCTCTCGTCTCGGCTTCAAAACGGACCGTTTCGACAGGATAAAAGACTTCACGCAGACCGTGGCCATCGTGCCTACAAGCGCGAAGACGGGTGAAGGCATATCCGAACTCATAACGGTTCTCATAGGCCTGGCACAGCAATACTTGAAGAAGCGTCTGCAGACGACTGAAGGCCCCGCCAAGGGCACGGTTCTGGAAGTCAAAGAAGAACCCGGACTCGGCTTAACCATGAACACCATAATCTACGACGGGGTGCTGCAGAAGGACGACTTGATAGTAGTCGGCGGAAAAGAGAAACCCATCGTCACGCGCATACGGGCGATTCTGGTTCCCAAACCCTTGGACGAAATCAGAGATCCCAGAGACAAATTCTCCTCCGTTGACTCCGCATCCGCTGCCGCAGGCATCAAAATCGTCGCACCCGACATAGAAGGAGTGCTGGCCGGAGCCACTTTGTACGCCGTGCCCCATAGCGAAGAACCCGAAAAGTACGCGAGGCTAATCTCCGAGGAAATCGAGAAAATAAGAATAGCGACCAACATAGACGGCATCGTGTTAAAGGCCGACACCCTCGGCTCGCTCGAAGCCATCGCGGAGATTTTGAAGCAAAACGAAATTCCCATCAGACTGGCCGACGTCGGAGACATTTCCAAACGCGACGTAATAGAAGCCTCCGTCGTGAAGGAGCATGAGCCCCTGTACGGTGCAGTGCTGGCTTTCAACGTCAGAATCCTGCCCGACGCTGAAGAAGAGGCCGGAAGCAGGGGCGTGCAGGTTTTCCGCGAAAAAATAATCTACCACGTCATCGAAAACTATCTGGCCTGGTACAAAGGAAAAAGGGACGCTGGACTCGCACAGGACTTCGAGACTCTCGTCAAGCCTGCCAAACTCCAGGTGATGGAGGGCTACGTTTTCCGGAGGGCGAAACCTGCGATTTTCGGAGTTGAAATCCTATCCGGCAGCATCAAACCAAAGATAGCACTAGTCAGACAAGACGGCGAGGAGGTGGGCGAAATCCAGCAGATTCAGGACAAGGGAGAGGCCTTGCCCAACGCTGAACAGGGAATGCAGGTCGCCATCTCCATGGACAAGCCCGTGTTCGGAAGACACATATTCGAAAAAGACGTGTTATACGTCAAAGTACCCGAACAGCAGGTTAAGGCTCTCATGTCAACCTTCAACGAAAAATTAACAGAAGGAGAGCAGAAAGCACTGGAAGAGTACGTCGGCGTCATGAGAAAGAAGGTCCCGTTCTGGGGAGCATAAAAAGCCCCTTGGTCAGAGCTGCAACATTTTTCCAACCCGTGCTTTCTGTGCCTTCTGAAAAGACGTTAGAAGCGGTTGCCACGTCTTCTATCGCCAGGCCCAGGTTCATCGCCATGATTCGTTCTCCCGCGTTTTCTCGACCAGGTTTGGAGCCTGCCATGATTTCGCTTAACTCTGCGTAAACCTTACCTCTTGAAACAAAGTCGAAAAGTCAACTCGTTCAGCCGCCGCCTACGGGTGGTATTATTGCCAGAACATCGCCATCTGAAAGTTTCGTTTTCAACCCTTCAAACGATGCTATACTCCTGCCATTGACGAGAAACTGCAGGAACCCTCGAACTTCGCCGTTTTTTGGGTCGTAAACATATTCGATAAGACTCTTTCCGTACAGCTCCTTCAACCGCTCAAGCACACTCTCAACCGTGACAACCTTCCCTCTCGAAAACTCCAGAGTCTCCTCTTTTTTCCCGGTTAACTCTCTCAGAGTTGTGAAGAATCGAACCGAAACACGCACGTGCAGCCCACCGACATTGAAGGGCGCAACCTAAAATTTAAACTGTTTCACTGAAAAACCGATTTCCCCTGTCAGATCTTTATGATGGTTTGACAGTATGTCCCAACCGTGGTCAAGTCTCCTAATCAAAGGAGACGGGCGATGTGTGACGCCAAAAAATTCGCCGTTTCGGAGACTCTGAAGGGCCACGCGTAAACTATCGGGATTTCAGGGTGTTGTGCTTGCGCGGCTTTTACGGCGGCGGGTATGTCAACTTCGGCGTGCTCACCCCCGCGTGTCATCATCGGCGTTATAACAATGACTTTCTCGGCTCCCCTCGCTATGGCCTGGCTAAGCGCATCGTCCAGACTTGGAGCACAGAATTCGTTGAATCCCACGATCACCTCACGCCCAGTTGCCTTGCTCAGTTGTGCTGCTAGCTCTTGTGATCCAGCATGGAACGGGTCGTTTTGGGCCGTACGCGGCCACGCGCGCATCTTGGCATCGAGTTCCACGAGGCGACGCTCAAGCGCCGCGCGCTCGGGCCGCGCAACTTTTTTCACTCTAGCCTGCAAGCTAAACAATTCAGCCGTCTCGCGTTCAGGAAAATCATTCGGCGGCACACCGTGCATAACGAGAACAATGATGGCTTTCATGAGAGTTCTTTTCATTTTATCGCTGCTTATCGTTTATAAGTTTATACAACGTTGACGTTGAGTGAGTTTAATTAGCTGATGCTGATGATGCGAGCTGACTGAAATGAGTGGCAGTTCAAGGCGAGGTCTGCGTGTTCTGTTGCAGATAGTGTGCATGGTGGTGATTCTCGGGGCCTTGGTCTGGTACGTCGGGATTGGTTCGCTCTACAACGCACTCAGGGGAATCAAGCTTACCTTTCTTTGCGGCTCTTTTGTTGCTTATTTCGGGATCAATCTTTTGTTCACGGTTCGACTGAGAAGGGTCTTGAAGAGAGAAGGGATCAAAACGTCCTTCGGCAAAACGTTGCTTGCCCAGTACGCGGGCATGTTGACTAGCGACGTAACTCCCGGAAGATCGGGTTACGTTTTGACGCCGATTTACTTAAGAGACCAAGACATTCCAACGTCCATCAGCCTCTCGGGAGTTCTCGGCATCCAGTCCGTGGAGTTTCTCATCAAAGTACTGGGGGGATCGCTAGCTGTGGTTTTTCTGGTTCGGACAGTCAATTTGTCCCTAGGCGTGTTTGTGGTTGCGATTCTGGGCATCAGTCTTATGCTAACGGGAGCAGTCTTGTTAGCCGCCCTAACTTGGTCGGAAAGGGTAATAGGCCTTTTCAACCGCATCGCTGGATCAAAGCTTCTTTCAAGGTTTACAGGCAGCTTGGTAGTGAAAGTTGAGCAATACAGGACAAACGCCAGAAAAACGCGTCGGGCAATCCCTGAAATCGCGCTCATAACCGGCGTGTGTTGGGTCCTGAAGGGTTTTGAATGGTACTTCTTGGGTCTGGCCTTGGGAATCACTCAGATAGGATGGCTTGGGTTCTTCCTGTTGCATCCTCTGGTGACGGCGCTGGGGTTCGTGCCTCTCACGCCTTCTGGCATAGGCTTTCAGGAAGGAGCAATCGTCGGAGTTTTCATTCTCTTAGGCGTAGCAGCGCCTATTGCAGCAGCATTCGCTCTGCTCTCTAGAGTCCTGCTGGTGGTCGAAGATCTTGCCGGCGTACCGCAAATCGCGAAGTCAACTTCCCTCCTAGTCTTTTCAAAAGAAGCGTCGGATACTCCAACCATACAATGAACCCTGCGCGCCTCCGCGTGCTAGCCATTTTGACGCGAATAGAGCTGTAGAGAGCACGAAAGCCAGGTGATGGGGACAGAAGTTGGGCAGGGCTAACGTTCTGGCAGAAATGCGGAAGTACGTGGGGCAAAGCTTAGGGTAAGGTAAAGATTTATATTTGTGGGCATTTTTTCTTGTTCCGATTAAAGGATTTTAAGTTTGAATGGAGGATTTGTATGGCTTACTTGACGACGACAGCGTCGGGACAACCAGTCCTGGTTCTGAAAGAAGGCACTACTCGAAACAGAGGAAGAGAAGCTCAGAGAAACAACATAATGGCCGCACGCGTCATCGGTGAAGTGTTGAGAACGACTTTAGGGCCTCGCGGCATGGACAAGATGCTCATCGACAGCCTCGGGGACATAACGATAACAAACGACGGAGCAGCAATACTCAACGAGATCGAAGTTGAACACCCAGCTGCAAAGATGATGGTGGAAATTGCGAAGACACAGGACGACATGGTGGGCGATGGGACAACCACTGCCGTAGTGTTGGCAGGCGAACTCTTGAAAAGAGCTGAGGAGCTTCTGGATCAGAACATTCATCCGACAATAATCGTGAGCGGCTACCGCAAGGCGGCACAGAAAGCGATGGAAACCATAGACAAAATTGCGGTAGAGGTGGACATCGATGACAGGGCAACACTGAAGAAGGTTGCAGTGACGTCCATGGCAAGCAAAGCCGTCGGCACTGCAAAGGAACACCTGGCAGACATAGCCATCGACGCCGTGAGAAAAGTGGCTGAAAAACGCGGAGACAAGTGGGTCGCCGACATAGACAACATCCAAGTGATCAAGAAAACAGGAAAAAGCCTCTTCGAATCGCAATTGGTCCAAGGCCTAGTTATAGACAAAGAAGTCGTCCACACGGGGATGCCAAAAAGTGTCGAAAGAGCGAAAATAGCCCTGATTGACAACGCTTTGGAAATCGAAAAGACCGAGATCAGCGCAGAGATAAGAATACGCGATCCAAATCAGATGAAAGCCTTCCTAGATCAAGAAAACAAGATGCTGCAAGAAATGGCTGAAAAAATCAAGGCTTCAGGCGCAAACGTCGTTTTCTGCCAGAAAGGCATAGACGACATGGCCCAGCACTTCTTGGCCAAAGAAGGAATACTCGCAGCTAGAAGAGTGAAACAGTCAGACATGGAGAAACTGGCAAGAGCAACAGGCGGAAGAATAGTCTCAAACCTAACCGATCTAAGAACACAAGACCTGGGCATAGCAGGCCTCGTTGAGGAACGCAAGCTCGGCGAAGACAAGATGATATTCGTCGAAAAATGCAAGGACCCACGCTCAGTAGCCATCATCATAAGAGCCGGCCTTGAAAGAATGGTCGACGAAGCCGAAAGAGCAATGACAGACGCCTTGTCAGTGGTCTCAGACGTCATAGAAAACAACAAGATAGTCGCGGGAGGCGGAGCAGTAGAAGTCGAAGTGGCCAAAGAACTACGAAACTACGCCACCGATGTCGGCGGAAGAGAACAACTCGCGATAGAAACCTTCGCAGACGCAATCGAAATAATACCGAAAACCTTGGCGGAAAACGCAGGATTAGAACCCATAGACATACTCGTAGAACTGAGAGCCGCCCACGGAAAGGCGGACGGACAAAACAAAGGAGTAAACCTCTTCACCGGAAAAGTCGAAAACATGCGTGACAAAGGCGTAGTCGAACCCGTGATCGTAAAAGAACAAGCGATAAAATCAGCAACAGAATCAGCAACCATGATAATACGCATCGACGACGTCATAGCATCCACAAAACCGAAAGAAGGACCCGGAGGAAAACCGCCAGGCGGAATGCCTGAAGGCGAAGACTAAAAAACTCTCCCCCGTTTTTTATATTCAAACCTGTTTTTTCATGCAATTAGGAAAACAAAATACTTGTGTTGTCGTTCACTCTTCTGTCGGAATAACTATATTATTATTCGCTTCGGAGCGCGCTGAAATTGTCCAACATCCCTCGCAAATGTGAGCGCGCGCTAGCGGGCAGTTAATAAATGATCAACGCACGCTCTGCAATGTCACTTACCTTGTCATCATCCTTTGAAATAGCGGAACTGCAATTGCAATCATGACCGTGCCGAACGCTATCAGGATTATTAGGTCGGTGGAGATGGCGGATACTCCTGCACCTAGCACCATGACTTTTCGCAGAGCATCCGTCGCGTAGTACAACGGAAGGAACTTCGCGATGTCTTGCATGTACCAGGGCATCTGCTGTATCGGGAAAAATACGCCGCTTAGGAACATCATTGGAAACATTATCGTCATCATCATCATCTGCGCTGTCTCCTGATCTTTAGCGAGGGACGTCAGTACGATGCCTAACCCGACGAATGAGAATACGCCTAGCAGGAGCAAAGCGACCACCAGCAGAATGCTTCCGTGGATTATGACGCCGAACAGCCCTACAGCTAATGCGAATATTATGAAGCCTTGGAATAAGCCACGAACGGTCTGCCCTAAAGCTTTTCCCGAGATAATGGATAAGCGGTTGATTGGCGCAACCATCATGCCGTCCATTGTGCCATCTTCCTTCTCTTTAGATATAGCCACAGGAAGTCCAGTCATGACGCTCATCATAACTGTCATAGCCATTAGTCCTGGCGCAATAAAGTTGAAGTAACTTGGATTTCCAGCGACAACGCCTTCCGTCTGAACATAATAAGGTTTAACGATGGCAAGAGAATTATTCGCAGTTAATACTGGGTTTAAAGTTTCAACTTTCTCCTGTGCGAGCAACGTGCCCATCTGGTCAATCGTCGCGGACAAGGCTGTCTCGAACATCTCGGCAGTTGTTGGGTTAGACTGGTCAATTACGATGTTCACCGTTCCCTGTTCGCCGCTCATAATACTCTCGGAGAAATTGGCAGGTATAAGTATGCCGCCGTCTATCTCGCCCTTTTGAACCTTATCTCTGATGTCAGTCATGTTTGAAGCGTTGGAAAGAATCAGCATATGTGCCTGATTGTTGATCGCCTCTAAGCCCGTGATGAAGATTTGGCTTGGGATTGTACTGTTGGTGCCTGAAGTTTTGTTGTAGAAGCCCTGGTCTTGATTTACCAAGGCCACAGGCAGGTTGCTAATTGTGGCGGTGCTGGATGGATAGATAAAGCCAATCATGGCCATCATGAACAACGGCATCACGATAAGCAGGACCATCCCCAAACGGTTCCTCCACAGCTCCGTTAAGTCTTTCCAAGCGATCCTTACAATGTTCGAAAGGAGATCTCTTGTGCCCATGTTATGTCACCTTATTCTCCCTTGCGATTGCGACCCAAACCGTCGATGCGCGGCCATCGGTATCTTTTGGTCTGCGCTGTCTCTTACCTCGTGACCAGTTATATGCAAAAACACATCCTCAAGAGTGGGCTGAAGATTTTCCATAGAGATAATGTTTCCTTGCTTCCCTCTCACAGCATCAATCACCGAGTCAAACGCATCTTTGCCATGCACAATGATTCTCAAATGAGTGGAATTCTCTTGAGAAACGGTATCTGTGCACTGGCACGCCCGAATTGCCTCAATAATCTCGGCTGACAAATTTCCTATCTCAAGTTTCAATATTGTCGTATCCGCTCCAGAAATCATTTTTTTCAAATTCGTTGATGTGTCAAGTGCAACGATCTTAGCATGGTCCATGATGCCGATGCGGTCGCACAATAAATCAGCATCAACCATCATGTGCGTCGTTATGATGATTGTGGTGCTGTTTTCTCTGTTAAGTTTCTTTATGAACTCCCTAATTTCGACTGAGGATTGAGGATCTAAACCTAATGTGGGCTCATCCAAATAGAGCACTTGAGGCTCGTTGAGCAACGCTCGAATCACATTCATTCTCTGGCGCATGCCAGTTGAAAACGTTCCCACTTGACTGTTCTTCCAGCGCGTCAACTGGACCATTTCCAAGAGTTCATCAATCCGCTTGGTTAGAGCTTCTTTGGGCATATCGAAGAGACAACCGAAGAACCAGAGGTTCTCTTTAGCGGTCAGACGACTATACATTATCATTTTCTCGGAAACAATGCCAATTAGTTTCCGCACTTCAGTATCATTCTTTATTATGTCGTAACCGCCAATCGTGGCAGTTCCCTTCGTTGGCCGCGCTAGCGTGGAGAGCACGCGTAGTGTCGTGCTCTTACCCGCTCCGTTAGGACCAAGCAGGCCGAATATCTCGCCCTTTTTCACCTCAAAAGAGATGTTGTCAACCGCCACAAAATTGCCGAAGGATTTCGTCAAGCCCTCAACTTTGATTACTGCCTCGTTTTCCAAGCGAGTATCACCATGCAATATTGTTCAGTGCAATACATCACAGTAAAATATAAATATTCCGTTAATGTTCAAACGGGACAGATGGATTTGAATTGCAGTCTCAAGAAAAAACTGCCGCACGTGGCGCAAGAAAACACGAAAGGGCTATATACACATTGCCCTGCTGTGCGCGCCTGCCGATTCTTCTCGGCAAGAAGCCTGGCATAGTCTGGTGAATTGAGTGTCGGCGCTTTCAGGCTCTGACCCTATCAGTACGATATTAAGCATTGTTTCTGTCGGAATTTTCCTTGTTTTCATGTTCTTCTCACAGAAGATACAGGTTCTTCTGATGAATCGCCAGGTATCACAGGCCTTGACGAAACTCAAGGTCATGAGAGACAAGGCCAAGGGAGCGATAACAGCGGCGATCATGGAAGTTGGTAAGCCGGCGAAAGATCCGATGCCGAGGTTGGAGAGACTTCTTCAGTTTTTCACCATTCCGCCTGAGGGCATGGATCCTGCAGGAGTTGTCCAACGATTGGAGCACTTGTTCGATACAGCGGATTCAAGAATTAGAGATGAAATTAAGGCAATCGCTCCGAATGCTAACGATAGTCAATTGATGAATTTGCAGAATCTCCTGGAAGCAGCGCAGGCCTTGAACACGCTTTATCGTGTCGTAAGGCATTATTACTTATCAGGGAAAAAGGGCGGTGCGCTGTATTCGATAGGGCAGGTTCAGATGCAACTGCCCACTATCATGGAGGAGGCTGAAGCCTACCTCTCATTCTTAGATGCTTTCAAGCAGAGCAGGCCAATCGGAGACGGAGTAGGAGCGCTGACCGCATCGAAACTCATGGCTGGTCAGGAGAGGCGCGAAATTGCCAAGGAAATGGTTGTTGCCGAAACAGTAATCGACGGCAGGAGGGTGTTGACTACGAAGGCCAAAGGCCCCGGCGGCGCGGTTGGGAAGGTCGGAGATGCTGTTAGCAGCCTTATCGAAGCTAACGTTGGAAAAATCGGGCTCGTCGTGATGGTGGATGCTGGGCTCAAGCTGGAGGGCGAGGACACTGGTGAGGTTGCTGAAGGCATAGGCGCCGCGATAGGCGGAATCGGCGTTGACAAGTACAAGATTGAAGAAGCTGCCACCAAGCACAACGTTCCAGTATACGCCGTAATCATTAAGGAATCGCTGAAGGAAGTGTTGGCGCCGATGAGTGAGCCGCTGCGCGAAGCGGTTGACAAAGCAATCGTCAGACTCAAAACGGTTCTGCACGAACAGACGAAGGAAGGAGACACTGCAATAGTCGTGGGAGTCGGAAACACATTAGGCATCGAGTAACCAACTCGAAACGTAACACGGCACTAGCGCGCACTAATCAAGCATAATGTCCAGCAGAACTCACAGACGGTGTCGACTTCGACGTGCGCCAAGATTCAAATTCCTACCATTTTTCGGAAAACGCGTGTTCACCAACATGGACACACACGCGAATCCATTACATTGCAACATTACATCTGATGTAAAGAAAAAAAAGGGGGGGGCCGACACCTCGCGAGTCACTGCTTTCTCCCGGCGCGTCTGCGCGCGCAGATTCCTAAAATAGGACTTTCGCAACATGCTTGGCAAAACTCCTCAACCTCTATCTTTGGCTGCTCTTCGCTGAACATTTTCTTCAAGTTCATGACACGTGTATTCTTGCCTCATTCTCCAAAAGAAGAACCGCCTTCGTCGAATTATTATTCAGTGCTTATTATTCGCTGCAATACATCTGAGCAAAATATAAATATTCCGTTGATAGTGTTAACCTCGACGGACAATGGACATCCACGATGAAGAGAAAACAACAGCAAATTGGGTGAAAGAAGCCCAAAAAGGATACATACGCGTCGCTGCGCTCATCATTCTGAACAAAAGGCCGGCTCACGGCTACGAAATTATGAAGGAAATTAAAGACAAAACCAAAGGTTTTTGGAAACCGACCGCCGGCGGAGTTTACCCTATTCTTCGAGACCTTGAAGAAGCAGATTACGTCAAAGGAGAATGGTCGACCCAAAAAAACAGAAAAATAAAGGTTTACAAGATCACAGAAACAGGCGAAGCCATTCTCAAACGTGCAATTGCCAAACAAAGCGAACTCGCGGATAACATGAACGCCATGTTTCAAGAATTTGCCAGAGACGTTTTGAACATGGAACCAAAAACGCTGCCAATGCCAGTTTTATCTACTCCCTTCTCAGCTTTCCTTGATGAGAAAAACCAAGAATCTGAAAACAATAAAAAGACGTTAGAACGAAAACGCTCTCATCTAAAAGCCACAATCAAAATGCTGCAGAAGGAGCTGCAAACAACAGACAAGAAACTAGCGAAGCACCACTAACGTGCACGCTGAAAATATATACTTTGAATTGGATATATTTCATTGACTCATATTGGCGTTGTCCGTGCCAATTGCGGTTAATCTATGATGGCGCGCGCACGACTATATCGTGCGCTACAAGGTGTTGTCCGCAATGAGTGCAGGCGAAAGGGAAAAAATACTGAACAACGGTCATACCATAGTGTTAACGGCGGACCGAGCCCTTATGACCGAATTCAGTGGCATCTCCTTCTTTGGTTTTGGCCATTGCGTTCCATACCGCCTCGTGCCAGGGCCATTCTTGAAAAGAGTCCTAGGCCCGCCGCTTGAGACAGATGATCAAGGAAGAGCTAGAATAGCAACATATCCACTGAGGAAGATAGAAGCAACCCTTCTTAATGCAGGATTCGAAAGAAACCAAGTAATTGTCACGACCCCAAACAAAATACATAAAGCAATTACAAAGGACACGCGTATTGTCGGTCTGAGCGTCGTTGACCCCTTAGGCAAGGCACCAGTCTCCTACACGCTTGCCTCGCTTCTGGGCGGAGGAGACTCCTGCACAAAAGTCGAGTTTCTAACGCTGATTGAACAGGTCAAAACGCTCAAGAAAAAATACAATTTCAAGCTTATTGTTGGAGGCCAAGGAGTCTGGCAGTTGCCATCAGTCCAAAAAGAGTTAGGTATAGATACCCTATTTTTCGGCGAAGCCGAAGCGACTTTTCCGCAACTAGCCCACGACATAATCAATGGTGAAAAAACGCCCCCAATCGTCTATGGTGAAACACCGTCTATCGATGAGATTCCAGCCATCGTCAACGCCTCCAGACTAGGAGTAGTTCAGATTACCCGCGGCTGCCCAAGAGGATGTCAGTTCTGTTCGCCAACTACTGCGAAATTCAGGAGTATGCCTCTTGAAAGAGTATTGGCGGAAGTCGAAGCCAACGTGAGAAATGGTTTAAAACACATCGATTTGACGAGTGACGATCTGCTGCTGTATGGCGCAAAAGGAATATGGGTAAATCACGAGGCGGTCATCAAACTCTTCAGAGCCGTGACAAAGTACGATGTGTCAGTGGCTTTTCCTCACGTCTCTGTTGCTACTGTCAGACAAGATCCGACTCTAGTCAAAGAGATATCTGAAATAGTCGGCTTTGATTCTGCCCATCCAATATTTCCAGATGTGGGATTAGAGAGCGGGAGCCCCAGAATAATCGCAAAGTACATGTCAGGCAAACCCAGACCTTGGACGCCTAAAGAATGGCCCGAGACTGTCCTTGAAGCTACTAGAATAATGAACGAAAATCATTGGTATCCTTGTTACACGATGATAGTTGGCTTCCCGGATGAGCAGGAAGAAGACATAGTCAAGTCTATTGAACTCGTGAATGAGTTAAAAAATAAGAATGCTATGGCGTGGACATTTCCGCTACTTTCGATACCCATAAGTGACACGCCTCTCAAAGGGCAACGTTTTCCAAGTCTAGAGGCAATGCCAAAAGCCGTGTGGGAGCTTTTCGGCACTTCTTGGAAACAAAGTCTTTGGTTTTCCCAAAAAGTTCGCGACCAACTACTCGGTGGATTAACAAACCCTGTTTACAGGAAAGCAGCCAACAGACTTTTCGACGCGAGCATCGAAACGCTAAACAACTTCTTTGAGAAAATGAAAAGAGATCCTCTCACAGCCTATAATGAAGGGTTGGAGCTCGATTTTCACTCAATTAACGGCATGATAACATTAGCCAGAAAGCTACCTAACTTCGTAATTCGAATAAGAAAGTAAATTCAAATACATGAAGAAATTGAATCTCACAGTCACAAATGCTAAACCATTTACTTGTGTGCTAAAATGTTAGCCAAGGAGTTTTAGGAAGTCTTCCTGGATGTAGTTTATGAATTCTTGAGTGGTGCTTTTGCTGAAGAGTGTCACGACGCAGTTTCTTGTAATGCCGACCATGATTCCGCGCTTCTGACTTTCGAAGACGACGTACCAGATTTTTCCGTGCTCAAGATAGTCACGGTACAGTTTAGTGTCAACAAGATCAGACCCTGCTAAGCATAGCTTTTCGACTCCAGGAATGTCAACTTCATCGAACCATATCAGCTTCGTCGCCTGCGGATTTGACTCATGAAGCTGCTTCAGGGTCTCATGGGTTATCTTCGCCTCCAGAATCCCCTGACGGTTAATAAATAGCACTTGGCTGAGCTTGTTGGCAACGTAGTTTGTCAGAAGTTTCTTAACCCCGCGAGCCACAGAAGGTGAAGAGACAACCAGGAATGTTTTCTTCTTGGAAGACACTATCCAAAAGGGGGCCTCCTCCGTGGCGGGAGCTTCAACCAAACTTCGCCGGAAGAATCGTCTGCGCATGAAATCCCTGCTGAAGACTCCTTCAACGAACCCCTCCTTGGACTTCAAGTCCAATATTTCCGTCACTAGACTCACGCTTTCACCACTCTCAGTCTTGCATAATTCTTCCTCTCGGAAATCTTTGAGCTTCCACAGCATCAATCCAGGGTCAACTTTCTCCTTAATTTCAAACACCTTAGCAGGCAGAACCAATCATTACACCACAAGACAATTTCCATCATCTGACTTTAAAGCATTGCACATTCTTAACACGAACTATCCATCGAAACATCACCCCAAACCTTGCGCCAACAAAAGAATATCCTTAGGCTCTCAAAAATGGCGCACGGCCGAGGTGAGACGGTTTGGAAAGCGAGAATAAGAGAATTGCAGTCTCGGTGAGAAACCGCTATCCTTAAATAAAATACACTTCATTTCTAGTTAGCCTCAAACATTAACGTGGATGGCGATAAATGTCAGAAGAGTTCCGCCATAGGCTTCGAATAATCGATACTGATGTAGATGGTACTTTGAAAGTGTCCTATGCGCTGGCAAAGATTAAGGGGGTCGGCCCAAGCTTGGCTGAGGCGATGCTCAGGAAGGCGGGTATAAGTTCTGACAAAAGGGCGGGTTTTCTGTCGGAAGGCGAGATTGACCGGTTGGAGGAGTTAATTAAGGATCCTGCGAAGGGCGGCTTGCCGAGTTGGCTTTTTAACAGGCGGAAAGAGCAGGAGACTGGTAGAGATAATCACTTGATAAGCTCCGATCTGGTTCTCCGGACGAAAATGGACATAGAAAAGATGAAGGAAATAAAATCTTGGCGTGGATATCGTCACGCTTATGGGTTGAAGGTAAGAGGTCAAAGAACCAAGACAACAGGCAGGGCAGGTAAAGCTTTGGGTGTCAAGAAGAAAACGCTCATGCAAAGACCAGCCGCAGCGGAGAGCAAGTAGCCATGGGCGACCCGAAGAAACAGAGAAAGAAGTACGCCACTCCTCGTTTTCCTTGGCGGGCAGACATCATGCAGGGAGAGCTTAAACTCATCGGTGACTATGGACTGCGAAACAAACATGAACTTTGGCGGCATGAAACACTTCTGTCGAAGTTCAGGGGTATAGCTCGCACGCTCATAGGCGAGACGCCTGAAGAACGCAAGAAGATGGAGGATGAGCTGTTAACACGACTGAAAAAACTCGGTGTACTCGACGAAACGGCAGTTTTGGACGACGTTTTAGACTTGACTATAGAGGATATCCTAGAGCGGAGGTTTCAGACGATCGTTCTTCGTAAGGGTCTGGCAAAAACGATGCAACAGTCTCGCCAACTGATAGGCCATGGACACATGACGATAGGAAACCGGAGAGTCACGACTCCTGGCTATATAGTGCCGAGACCCGAAGAAGCCCAGATAAGCTACACGCCGAAGAGTTCGCTCGCGAACCCAGCTCATCCGCTGCGTCAGACGATAGGAGCGGCGCCGGCGGCAGAGTCAAGGTCGGCCAAACCAGGGAGTGAAGAAGAGTAATGAGCTCAGGCAAGAGGACCGAAAGATGGGCCGTCGTTCACATATTCAGTTCTTATAACAACACCATAATACACATGACCGACATTTCGGGCGCCGAAACGATAGCTCGTACGTCGGGGGGCATGGTTGTTAAAGCCAGCAGGATGGAGTCCTCACCCTATGCGGCGATGCGGGCGGCCTCGCTGGCAGCGGATATTGCTAAGGATAAAGGAATAACCGCGATACACATCAAGGTCAGGGCTCCTGGGGGAGCGGGGCCAAGAACACCCGGACCCGGAGCGCAAGCTGCTATCAGAGCGTTGGCAAGAGCAGGGTTCAGGATTGAACGAATCGAGGAAGTAACCCCTGTACCGCATGATGGTACGAGAAGACCTGGCGGGAGAAGAGGAAGAAGAGTCTAGACTATAGATGCGATCCTTCTTCTGATAGAAAAATTGAAATAATGCACCAATGTTCTATTGAGCGGCACGGCAGGTGGAGCACTGTCACGGAGGTCCATACAGATGGAAATAAAAGTGCTTGAAAAAGACGAAACAAACATGCGTTTGCTCGTTCGAGGAGCCGATATTCCATTCATGAATGCGCTTAGAAGAATTGTGACCTCTGAAGTTCCGAGCATGGCTATAGACGAGATTGTGATCGTGGAGAACTCTTCCATACTCATGGATGAGACAATCGCCCACAGGCTTGGGCTTATTCCGCTGAGAACTGACTTGGACAGTTACAACCTGCCTGAGGAGTGTCCTTGCAAGAGTGAGTTCGGATGCAACCTCTGCCGAGTTACACTTGCGTTGGATGTGGAAGCAAAGGGAGAGGGAAGGACGGTCTATTCTGGCGACATGGTTTCAGAGAATCCTAGCATCGTGCCCGTGAGTGATAGAATTCCCATATTGAAACTGGCTAAAGAACAAAAAATAAAGCTGGAGGCTTACGCGAGGCTTGGAAAGGGCAAAGACCACGCGAAATGGGAACCAGTTTCAATGTGCACGTACAAGTATTATCCGAAAATAGAGATTTTAAAAAACTGCAGCGCCTGCGGCAAATGCGTTGAGATGTGTCCGAGAAAAGTTCTGGTTAAGAAAGGCGACAGTATCGAAGTGAATGATCTGATCGCCTGTACGCTCTGTCAGGACTGTGCCGAAGCTTGTCCAGAGAGTCCACCTGCAATACGAGTCTCAGGAGAAGAAAACGCGTTTATATTCAATCTGGAATCCACAAGTGCGCTTCCTCCGGAAAGGATAATGGCCGAAGCCAGCAAAATTCTGGATAAACATTTGAAGGAACTTGAGGGTGAAATCAAGGTGAGAAAGAGTGAAAAAAGCTAAACCGACGAACCCAGAACTTCTGGAGCTCGCCCATTCTCTCAGGAAGCAGAGCAGGGAAAGTAAGGCTAAGGTCTGGCGAGACATTGCCGAACGTTTAGTCAAGTCTAGAAGAGGACGGATATCCGTGAACGTGAGCCGTCTGGACAGGTATACATCCAAAAATGAGACAGTGGCTGTTCCCGGCAAGGTGCTTGCGGCGGGTGAGATAACACATCCTATAACCGTTGCGGCATTCACTTTCTCGGGAAAAGCTGAAGAAAAAATAAAAGCCGCAAGGGGAAAATGCATTTCTTTCTCTGATCTTGCTAAGAAGAACCCGAAAGGTTCAAACGTGAAAATTATTGGGTGAAAAAATGGAGACCGGAATCAAGACCGCGACTGTAATAGATGCTGATGGTCTAATTTTGGGCAGAATGGCGAGCAGCATCGCAAAGAGACTTTTAGAGGGCGAAAATGTAATGATTGTGAACGCTGAAAAAGCTGTTCTTTCCGGGAAGAGAAGAAGCAAGGTGAGCGAGGCCAAGGTGTTTCTAGAAGTTGGAGGAGTAGGAAGAGGACCTTATCACTACAGAAGGCCCGACAGAATAGTCAGAAAAGCCGTCAAAGGCATGCTTCCCATTAGACAGCCGAAAGGTATTGACGCCTACAGGAGACTGCAAGTGTTCATTGGAGTCCCAGACAATCTCAAAGGTCAAAAAATCGGCACACTGACACACGCTCAGGCTAAAAAGTTGACCTGTCCATACTTTACGGTCGGCGAACTTGCGAAAGGAATAGGTTGGAATCAAGGAGAATAAGTATGCCTCCCAAAAAGAGTTTAGTTGTCAGCGGAAAAAGAAAAACAGCCACTTCACGCGCAGTGGTTAGGGCTGGAATCGGAAAGGTACACGTTAATAGAACTCCTGTAGAGATTTTTGAGCCTGAAATCGCGCGCGAGAAGATTATGGAACCGCTCATACAAGCTGGAGATGAAGTTCGTAACCAGCTAGACATAGATGTTACGATGTCTGGAGGAGGTTACATGGGTCAAGCTGAGGCGGCCAGGATGGCGATTGCCAATGCCATGCTGAAGTGGACCAAGAGTTCGCACCTGCGAACTGTTTTCGCCGAGTACGACAGAACGATGATTGCCGGAGACAACAGGAAGAAAGAACCCAAGAAGTTCGGAGGGCCAGGAGCCAGGTCGAGGGATCAGAAGAGCTACAGATAAAGAGGTTTGGATCCGTTGATAATACCTGTTAGATGTTTCACTTGTGGCAAACTGATCGGGGATAAATGGGAGGAGTTCGCCAGAAGGGTGAAGGCTGGAGAGGGTGCTGGCGAAGTTTTGGACAGTCTGGCGGTCAAACGTTACTGTTGTAGACGCATGCTCCTCTCACATGTGGAAATATTCGATGAAGTGCTGCGGTTCTACGAAGAGGCTGAAAAACGAAAAGAGGCAAGAAGCTACTACTAGACCGATTGAAAGGGAAGACCATGTCAACAATTATTGAAGACGTAATCGCGAGAAAGGTCTTCAACAACCGCGGAGAAGAAACGGTCGAAGTTGATATCATCACGACCTCGGGCTTCGGAAGGGTTGCAGCACCCGCCGGAAAAAGCAAGGGGAAAACAGAGGTCGTTTATTATCCGCAGGGCGGAGTTGAACAAGCGGTTAAAAAAGTTGAAGAACTCATAGCGCCAGAAATAGTGGGCTTGGGCGCCGATAGTCAAGAAGAGATCGATAAGACTCTGCATGACATCGATGGTTCAAAGGATTTTAGGGCAATCGGGGGAAACACAGCTTTCGCCGTTTCATTAGCCTGTGCGGAAGCCGCCGCCAACTCTTCTGGACTGTTGCTCTTTCAGTACTTGGGTGGCCATGTCGCGCACGAACTTCCGTATCCGCTTGGTAACACGATAAGCGGTGGGCAGCACGCTCAGGGAAAATCTCCTGATTTACAGGAGTTTCTGGTTCTGTCACACGGAGCCGAGTCCTTCTTGGAGGCTGCGACGGCTAACATTATGGTTCACAGAAAAGTAGGAGAGGCTCTCGGGAAGAAGGATAAGCTCTTCGGTCAGGGAAAGAGCGACGAGGGTGCTTGGATTGCCAACGTGGGAACATCCGAGGCCTTGGAGGTCATGGCGCGTGCCTGTGAAAATGTCGGTGCGGAAATGGGTCTCGAGTGCGGGATGGGGGTTGACGTCGCATCTTCTTCACTGTGGAACGGCAAGACCAAGACGTACAACTATCAGAGGGAGAAGAAAACCAGAAACTCGGGAGAACAACTGGAATTCATCCTTGAAATCATCAAGAAATATCATCTGGTCTATGTCGAAGACCCCTTCCACGAAGAGGACTTCGCAGGCTTCGCAGAGTTAACGAAGAAAGCCAAGAACTGCTTGATATGCGGCGACGATCTTTTCACGACAAACACTGAAAGGCTAAGCCGCGGGATAAAGTTGCACGCGGCCAACTCTATCATAATAAAAGTCAACCAAGTGGGCACTCTCACGGACGCATGGGAAACTGTCGAAATGGCGGAAAGAAACGGATACGTACCCGTAATGTCTCACCGGTCGGGTGACACCTGCGACTGGCACATAGCACACTTGGCCGTAGCGTTCAAGTGTCCCATAATAAAAACTGGAGTTGTTGAAGGCTCTCGCATCGCGAAAATAAACGAGTTAATAAGGATCGAAGAGTTTCTTGGGGACAGGGCCGTGATGGCCAGTCTTGACGTACTTCAAGGAGGATAAAAAACTTGTCTGAAGACGACGACAGCAAAGAGAACATCGAGGAAGAAACCGCAGAAGAAACCGTAGAAGAAACTGAAGAAGAGACAGAGGATGAAGAGGTTATAGAGGAAGAGGTAAAACTGACCGAGGAAACCAAAGGGGAGGCAACGGAGCCAAGTGCTGAGGCTGTTCCAGAAGAAGAACTACTCATGCCGCGAGACACGTTGCTGTCTGCTGGAATACACATCGGAACCAGAATGAAGACTGGGGACATGGAACAGTTCATATACCGAGTTAGGGCCGATGGTCTGTTTGTCTTGGACGTTAAGAAAACGGATGATCGCATTAGAGTAGCGGGCAAGTTTCTTGCACGGTATGAACCTGGAAAAGTGGCTGCCGCCGGGGCTAGACTGTATGCACAGGAACCGGTAACCAAATTCTGTCAATTAACTGGAGCAACTCCGGTTATTGGGCGGTTCATCCCGGGACTGTTGTCCAATCCGTTGTATCCTAATCGTATTGAACCCGAGGTGCTTATAGTGTCCGACCCGAGAGCGGATATTCAAGCCGTGAAAGAAGCGGCTTCTGTTGGAATTCCTGTGGTGGCTCTTTGCAGCACTGACAACGAGTTCAACGGGGTGGATCTTGTAATCCCAACAAATAACAAAGGCCGACGCGCGTTGGCCGTCATCTACTGGGTCTTGGCGAGGCAGATACTCCGAGAGAGGGGCGAATTGCCGATGGACAAGGACCCGCCCATGACGATAGACGATTTTGAAGCGAGGATCGCGCGGGAGGAGGAGGAAACCTAACCCGATGGTGAAGGTTCGGCGTCCGACACAAGCCGGAGCCTTCTACGAAGGAACACCTGATCCGCTCAAACAACAAATAGAGAAATGTTTCACGGATAAGCTCGGACCAGGAAAGCTTCCTGAGGTCGCCAAGACCTACCCCAAACACGTTATAGGCCTCATCTGTCCACACGCGGGCTACATGTATTCTGGGCCGGTGGCTGCACACGCTTACTACGCGCTTGCTGTCGATGGCAAACCCGATGTTGTGGTCCTTCTCGGTCCCAACCACACCGGCGTCGGTAGCGGTCTGGCCGTCATGAATGAAGGGGTTTGGCGCACGCCTCTCGGCGACGTTGAGGTAGATCGCGAGACGGCAAATAAAATCGTGCGTGAGTCACGCATCATAGACATTGACGACTCGGCTCATAGGGATGAGCATTCAATCGAGGTCCAGCTTCCATTTCTCCAGTACCTTTACAACTCAACATTCAAGATTGTGCCAATCTGCTTCCTCATGCAGGACGTGTCCTCAGCCAGAGAGGTTGGACAGGCTGTGGCTAAAGCCTTGGTTGACAAGAAAGCCGTCATAATAGCCTCTTCAGATATGACTCATTATGAGCCTCAGGAAAGTGCAGAACGGAAGGACAAGAAGGCTCTTGAAGCAATCGAGGCGATGGATGAAGTTCGATTTCAGTCAACGATTGAAACTTACAACATCACTGCATGTGGCCACGGGCCAATAGCAGCACTGATCACCGCAGCGAAGATTTTGGGTGGAACAGAGGCAAGATTATTATGCTATGAGACCAGTGGAGATGTGACTGGCGACCGCTCAAGCGTGGTTGGGTACGCCGCCGTGTGTTTCATGAAATAGTGGTGAGAATGGGAGTCGTTGCCTCAGCTCCCGCGAAAGTTATACTCTTCGGAGAGCACTTCGTAGTCTACGGTGAGCCCTCCATTGTTCTGGCCATTGACAAACGGGCATATGCAAGGGTGGAGCTCCGCGAAGACAAGCGAATCCATCTGCAATCGGCAAACCTGGGCTTCACGGGCTTCTTCGAAGATGGGAATTTCAAGGTCGAGAAGGGAGATGCTAAGGAGGCCAGGATGAGGTTCGAGGCAATCAAGCTGGCCGTGGAAAAAGTCATGGAAAGCTGCGGAGAAAAAGTCGGCCTGAACATTGAAATCAACTCAACTGTTCCTGTTGCGGCGGGTTTAGGCTCTTCAGCAGCTGTAATAGCGGCTGCAACGGCAGCAACAGGTTCTCTTCTCAAGGCAAAGATGTCAAAGGAAGACGTCTTCCGCATCGCATGTGAAACCGAGAAGGTCGTGCATGGTACCACCTCAGGGGTGGATCCTGCCATTTCAACATTCGGCGGCGCGCTCCTCTTTCAAATGGACACAGGATTCAAGCCTCTGGAAGTCAAGGCGGACATACCGCTCATCGTAGGAGACACGGGCGTCCAGAGATCTACACGAGTTCAGGTTGAAAAGGTTCGAAGCATGATGGAGAACTACCCGAACGTCTTCGAGCCTCTACAAAGAGCTGCCAGAGAAATCGTTCTAAGGGCCATCGACATCCTCAAGGAAAATGATTTAGTCACTCTGGGCGAGTTGATGAACATCAACCACGCCTTGCTCTACGCTCTAGGAGTATCCGACGAGTCACTCGAGTGGCTGATAAACGCCTCACGCAAGGCAGGAGCCCTGGGTGCAAAACTGACTGGAGCCGGAGGCGGTGGATGCATGGTCGCATTAGCGAAGAACGAAAGGACAGAACTAGTCATGGATGCAATATTGAGAGCGGGAGGAAGACCATTTATAGCGAAAAAAACAGATGAAGGGGTCAAAGTTGAACAACCCTGAGCTGACAGTTCTGAAGATTGGCGGATCTGTCATCACAGACAAGAACGGCGAACTGACTCCTCGAACCGGAGAAATAGCCCGTTTGACTGAGGAAATACAGAAATCCAATGTCAAAAGGTTGATAATAGTCCATGGAGGCGGAAGCTTCGGTCACCCCTCAGCCCAGAAATACGCGATAAAAGAGGGATTGAAAGAGGATTCGCAAAAGATAGGATTCTCAGAGACTCATCACGTCATGACCATGCTCAACGGTCTGTTCATGGATTCACTCATCTGGGAGGAGGTTCTGGCGGTAAGCGTTACACCATCATCGTGTATCATCACCGAAAGCGGAAGAATAAAACATTTTGAAGACTCAGCCGTAAGAGCACTGCTGAACATGGGCTTCATTCCCGTCCTCTACGGAGATGCCGTCGTAGACTCAAAACTAGGCTTCACAATACTTTCTGGCGATCAGCTAGTATCAGAACTCGCTATGAGACTTAACGCACAACGCATAATATTTGGTGTCGATGTGGACGGCCTCTACGATGCCGATCCCAAGATTGAGAAAACCCCAAAGCTGTTCAAACACTTGAATCGAGAAGAACTGAAGGAGCTTCAGAGCAAGCTTTGCAGGCCGACGGTTCGCGACGTTACAGGCGGCATGCTCGGCAAAGTCATGGAACTATTGCCCGCAGTCGAACAGGGAATACCGGTGACGATAGTGAATGCCTTGAAGCCGGGTAACGTCTGCAAGGTTCTTGAAGGAAAACCAGTAGAAGGCACAGTGATAGGAAAGGAATAGCTCTTGGCAGAGAGGACGAGAAGACGAAAAGCGGAACATATAGACATATCGTTGAATCATAACGTACAGGCTAGAGAAGCGACAACGGGCTTTGAAGACGTGCTACTCGTTCACAGGGCCCTTCCGGAAATCGACAAACAACAGATAGATCTGTCAACAACAGTTTTCGGTCACAAGTTTGCGGCACCCCTGATTGTGGGCGCCATAACCGGTGGAACGCATGAAGCCACAAAAATCAACGCGACGATAGCCGAAGTAGTTGAAGAACTTGGCTTAGGAATGGGAGTGGGCAGTCAACGCGCCGCGTTGGAAGACAAGAAGCTTGAAGAATCTTTTGCCGTGGCAAGGAAGAAGGCGCCGACAGCTTTTCTCATCGCGAATATCGGTGGGGTGCAACTGGTTAACGGAATAGGCCTCAATAAGGTAAGAAAGGCAATGGAAATGGTTGAGGCGGACGCGTTGGCTATACACCTGAACGCTCTACAGGAGACGGCTCAGCCTGAGGGACAGACGAACTTTGCAGGAATCCTGGAAAACGTGACTCGAATCGTCGAAGAAGTGGAAAGGCCTGTCATCGTAAAGGAAACAGGCGCCGGAATATCAGCGGAGGAGGCAAAGAAGCTGGAGGCCGCAGGGGTCAAGGGCATAGACGTTAGCGGGGCAGGCGGAACGAGCTGGGCTGCAGTTGAGTATTACCGTGCAAGAGAACTGAGAGATGCTTCAAGGCAGAGGCTTGGAAGTCTCTTCTGGGACTGGGGTATTCCAACAGTGGTAAGCCTCGTTGAAGCTTCTCAAACAGTAAGCATTCCTATAATTGCCTCTGGGGGAATACGGAGCGGAGTGGACGTGGCCAAGTCCTTGACTCTGGGTTCGAGCATAGCAAGCCTTTCTCAGCCCGTGCTCCGGGCTGCCGTCAAGGGGACTCTGGAGACGAGGAATGCGCTGTCGCTCATGATGGACGAACTGCGAAACGCGATGTTTCTTACAGGCACAGCATCAATCGAAGCTCTTCAAAGTGTCCCGGTTGTTTTAATGGGCAAGACAGCTGATTGGCTCAGAACGAGAGGGTTCGACGTCGAGTCCTATGCGAGAAGAGGAAGGAACTAGACTTGAGCTTTGAAGATTTTCTCGAAAAGAATGCCCCAATTGTGGACAAGACGATTGAGAAGTACATTCCGAGAATCCTGTCAAAAAAGGCGATTCTCTTCAGAGTTAGTGGACCACGATACGCTTACAATTTGGAGGCTTTGAACAGGGCGGTTGCTGATCCGATATGGGAATTCCTTGACAGGGGCGGAAAACGATGGCGTCCAGCGCTGTTCCTATTGATATGCGAGGCGCTAGGCAAGAAATCCTCTGACTTCATCGACTTCGCGATAATTCCCGAGGTCGTGCACAACGGAACTCTGATGGTTGACGATCTGGAAGACAGCTCAGAATGTAGACGGGGCAAACCGTGCACCTACAAACTATTCGGCTTGGACATAGCTGTGAACGCTGGAAACGCGATGTATTACTTGCCGCTTCTTCCACTGTTAGAGAACAGAAGCAAAATTTCGTTCCGAAAACTCTCTCAGACATACGCGGTTTACGCTCAGGAGATGATTAACCTGAGCCTCGGCCAAGCTATGGACATAGCATGGCACCGTGGCTTGGCAAACGCGGATGGAATAAGCGAAAAAGACTATTTACAGATGTGTGCGTACAAGACTGGGACATTGGCGAGAATGGCCGCCAAGATAGCGGCTGTTCTGTGCGATGCGGATGAACAGACGGTTGAAAAGCTAGGCCACTTCGCCGAAAGCCTTGGCATAGCTTTTCAAATGAAGGATGACGTTCTGGACCTAACTAGTGCGCAGTTCACAGAGAGGAAAGGCGGCCGTGGACAGGACGTAACGGAAGGAAAGCGCAGCCTACCAGTGATACACACCATTAAGGTTTCAAACGCCGCAGACAGGAAAAGACTGACCGAAATACTCAACATGCGGACTTCGGAACAGAGACTCCGAGATGAAGCAATCGCCATAATGGAGAAGTACGACTCAATAGAATACACTAAGCGGTTTGCCAGAAGAGTCGTAAGAGCAAGCTGGAAAGAGACTGAGCAACTTCTGTCCAGTTCAAAAGCGAAGGAAAAACTAAAAGCTTTCGCAGAATTCTTGACTGAGAGAAAAATCTAGACTGTTGGACATTGGCAAATGGTGGACAAGATGAACCCTGAGCTCAACGAATCCATTCGCAAGACGGCTTTGTTGAACGCGATTAGGCATGAGGGTAGGGCGCAAGCTGGGCCTGTTGTCGGAAAAATACTGGGTGAAAAACCTGAATACAGGTCCAAGGTTCAGGAGGTCTCAGACCTCGTAGACCAGGTCATTCGAGAAGTCAACGCTCTCTCACTGGACGAACAGTTGCACATTATTCAGGAAGAATGGCCCGAGGCTCTCGTGAAGGAGAAAGGGCAGGAGGAGAAGCATCTGCCGCCTTTGACGAATGCGTCGAGCTATTCGCAAATCGTGACGCGGTATTCGCCGAACCCCGATTGCGTGCTGCACTTGGGTTCAGCTAGGGCCATTGTGCTGAGCCACGAGTATGCACGCATGTACAAGGGCAAATTCATACTTCGCTTCGAAGATACAGATCCTAAGCTGAAAAGGCCGGTTCTGAAGTTCTACGATTGCATCAGAGAGGACTTGGCTTGGCTTGAGTGTAGACCTGATGAAGAGTACATCCAGAGCGACAGAATCCCAATATACTATGGATATGCTGAAAAACTGCTCAAGGACGGTAATGCCTACGTCTGCACTTGTGAGCCTGAACAGTTTCGAAGGAGAATTCTGGCTCAAAAGCCCTGCGAATGCCGCGATTGCCCGCCCGAAGAGCATCTCGCAAGATGGAAACGTATGCTTGAAGGAGGCTACAGGGAGGGGGAGGCCGTCGTTCGCGTCAAGACAAACTTGAATCACCCAAACCCTGCGGTGCGCGATTGGCCTGCTCTCCGCATTCTTGACACAAAGAAGTATCCTCATCCGAGAGTCGGAAGCAAATATCGCGTCTGGCCACTGTATAACCTCGCGGCTGGGGTTGATGATCACCTGATGGGAATAACTCATATCATCCGAGGGAAGGAACACCTCACGAATCAGGTTCGTCAGGAGTACATGTATCAACACTTGAGCTGGAAGTATCCTGAAACCATTCACTACGGAAGGCTAAAGATTACAGGAGCTTCTCTGAGCAAGTCGAAGATTGTTCAAGGAATGAGGGAAGGGCTCTACAAGGACTGGGACGATCCGCGCTTAGCGACCTTCGTGGCCCTGCGCAGGCGTGGAATAAGCCCTGAGGCAATTAGAAGGCTGATGATTGACATAGGACCAAAAACATCCGACGTCGTGCTGAGCTGGGAGAACCTTTACGCTCACAATCGCAAGATACTGGATCCCGTCGCTGACAGGTACTTCTTTGTGCAAGACCCGCTAGAGCTAACCGTTAAGCAGGTTCCCAAAAATTATCTGGCCAAACTTCGCTTGCACCCTGACCATCCTGAAAGAGGGTTCAGGGAATATACGATAACGCCAGTGGGAAACGATGCCCATGTGGCCTTTTGGGTTTCAAGAAAAGATGTAGATCCCTCAAAGGTTGAGACGATGCTTCGCCTGATGGAATTGTTCAACGTGAAAATCTTGAGGGCAAACATCTACGCAGCTGAAGCCTCATTCGTGAGCGAGTCCTACGAGCAGGCAAGAAATATTAAGGCGCAGTTGATTCACTGGGTTCCAGTGGGCGAGGACATGCCCTGCCAGGTTGTGATGCCCGATGCGACTCTGGCAGAGGGCGTTGCAGAAGGTCTCTGCAGACGGCTGAAGAAGGACGATGTGGTGCAGTTCGAACGGTTTGGGTTCGTGAGGATAGACAGGAATGACAATAAGTTGACGGCCTACTACGCCCAAAAGTAACGGAGGAGAAGCGTGTGAGACAGCAAGATAGGATAATCATTTGGCCGGCTTACTTCGATTCGACTAAGACAAGAGACGATGGACGAAGAGTGCCAAAAAATCTGGCTGTCCCGTTTCCTAAAATCGCAGAGGTGAAAGAGGCTGCGGAGAAGCTTGGTCTGACGCATGAGCTTGTCGCTGATGTCGGCTATGCAAAGACGCCATGGCTGAAAACCGGCATGATCCTGGTTAACAAAAAAGGTTCAAAAGGCCAGATAGTATTTCTAATAGCTAAACAGCTTATGAAAACCCGCAGTGTTCCGAGTTTGAAGTGACGCTTAGGTTTTTCCCTCTCCGGTCAGGACAGCGTTCAATATCCCGTGTTGTCCAGGCCGTGAAGTGATACGCGCCTGGCCCAAAGGTGTCTCCACCACTGCGCCTTTCGTTATTACCCCTCTGCGGTCGTAGTCAATATTTGCGGGGTTTTTCACGACTCGCACAACCTCAGTCTTCTCGGTCTTTCCAGTCTTAGGGTCGGTCACAGATACTTGCTTTTCGCTCAATGCCTTGAGCTTGAGGTTTCCTCCTCTTCCCCGTGTCAACTTCCGTTTCTGTTCACCCATCAGGGTTTCCGCCGGAAACGTGCCTTGCTCGTATTTCCTCTTTTTTCTGTAGCCCTTTCTTCTGGCTCCAGACCGAGTTTTCTTGTGCTGATCGCCATGCCAAACGGACATGTTTCTCTCACTTGATGCTAAATTTGGTGTTCACTATCACCATCTGTTTAAATATAAACCTATCCGTTTTCAGTTCGAGTATCCTCCACTTTTGGAAAATTCTCAAAAACATGTTTTAACTCTCTCTTCATCGATGCTGTGTCTTGGCTTAGCCCAAAGTAATCCGAAAAATATTCGGTCGTCCTTAGAACCATAGAACGTCCGTTTCTTTCGCTGGCAATCAAGCCCATATCCTTAAGCTCTTTTATGTGGCCGTAGGCATGGTGACCACGCACGTCAACGACTCTCTTCTGCACTATAGGTTGCCGATATGCTATGTACGAAAGCGTCTTCAAAGGACCGACGGAGAGCAGAGGTCTATTGACAAATCTTCTGACGTTCGGCGTGAAATCGCTTTTCAGCTGCATAACAAATCTCTCATCCTTTAGTTCTAGGATTTCGAGGGCCGTGTTCCTGTTCAAGTAGTCCTGAATCAGTTTTTCCACAACTTTTCTTGTCCTAGCTTTTGACCGTGTCTTCAGAACCGAACACAACTCGTTCATGTCCAGTGGGTGTCCCGCAACGTATAATGCAGCTTCCACAAGCACTAGGTCATGCTTTGGTTTGGTTCCTTTTTCATCTTGTCCAACTTCTACGTCGGAGTCGACTGTCCGTTTCTCAGCTTCTTGCAAGATTTAACTCTCCAACCGTGATGTAAATCTCCTCTGTTTCCTCGTTCTGCCACAGGTTTATCCTTCCTTCTTGGGCGAGAAAGAGCAGAAGGATGAACGTGCGGATGGCCTCCAGTCTTCCAACGTCCTTCACGAGGTTTGAGAGTTCTATCAAGCCTGCGCCTTTCACTCTCTCAGACAGAGATGCGTAGAGTTTTTCCATCTGGAGTTCGATTTCCATCAGGTACAAATCCAGTTGTGGAAGAATCTCTGACGGTGTTGGCAGAACGTTCTGTGCAATCGTTTTTTCCAAGTGTATCAATTTTTCGCCCTTCAACACGTCATCAAGAACTTCTAGTAGGTTTTTTATCGTTGTTGAGGTGAGTTCGTGTCTGAGGGGCAGAAACAGGGGAGGGGGCAAGAAGTCCAGCGGTCCCTTTGGCGGTGGAGGAGGCTCCTCCAGCTTGAGTAAGAGTCTAGATTTCATGAGGTATATTAGAGCTGAAGAATCAAGGGCCACGCCCGAGGCTCTGAAATCGACCTGTCCTGTTTTCTCCATGCGTTCAAGGAATGACGAGAGCAAATAGGCGATGTTGACGTTCCATGGTACAAGCTTCTCGAGTTTGTTAAACTCGAAGAGGATGTTCCATGGGGGAAGCAGGTAGAAAGGTTTTCTTATGACCGCAGGCGTGGACATCAGCCATGCGCCTCCAGGAATTTTGCCGAGACGACGTTCGAGTTTCCGTCGCGCATGTAAACGCCGTAGACTTTCTGGGCTTTGTTAACCATTTCCGGCTTCAGTGTTATGACTATAAACTGGGTCTTGTCCGACTCTTCCAGGAGCAGATCGGCCAGTTTCGATACGTGCAGTGCGTCAAGGTGCGCGTCTACCTCGTCGAGAATGTAGAAGGATGCGGGTGTGAACTCTCTCAGGGCGAATATGAATGCGACGGCTGCTACTGAACGTTCGCCGCCGCTGGCTCCACCCACTACTATGGAGGGCTTGTTAGGAAACGTCACTATCATGTCTATTCCGCCTTGGAACGGGTCTTCAGGGTTTTCAAGTGTCAGGCCAGCGTCTCCTCCTCCTGTGACCTTTGAGAAGTATTTGCGCAAGTTCTGGTTTATTTTGTCAAATGCTTCTGTGAAGACTCTGCGTTTTTTGCGTTCGATTTCGTCCATGAACTGCAGTATTGCTTGTTTTTCTTTTTCAAGCTCATTCATTCTCATCGACAGTTCTTTGTAACGCGAAATCTGATCTGCGTAATGAGAAAGTGCAAGTTGGTTGACCGCGCCTATTCTTTCCAGTTCGAACTGCATCATTCTTATGGATGTTTCGGCCTCTTCAACCTGTTTCGGCGCGACGACCAACGGTTGGTCGTAACCGAGAAGTTTAAGTTGGGTTCGGTGCTGTTCAAGCCGCAGCTGAGAAGTCTGAACGTTCAGTTGAAGCTGATTTACCAGTCTGTCAACTTGCTCATATTCGGTGTCGAGTTTCTTGAGCTCCTTGTCTATGTCGTCAATCTGAGCCGTGAATTTCTTCGATTCTTCTCTCGCCGAGAAAACGCTCTTCGAAAGTTCAATCCGGCTTTTTTCGAGTTCTCCCAATTCCTGCTTCAGTGATTCCCTTTCTTTCAACGCTTCTTCGACTTCTTTCTCGACTCTTCCCTGTTGCTGATTGACTTTAGAGACTTGTATCTTTGAGTTTTGATATCCAACTCTTAACACGTTGTCAAATTGCGATTGGAGCGTTGACGTTTCGGTCTCGGTGGCGCCGAGCTTCTGTCTCAAGGTGATTATTTCTTCGGCGAGTTTTTCTCTCTCAACTTCCATTTCCTGAATGTGTGCTGGATCTGCCTTCTTTCTCAAGGAAGTCAATTCGGTTTGGAGCTTCCGCATTTCCTTCTGGATTGTGCTCCTCTCAGCCCTGTGCACCCACATCTGCGATTTTTCATTCTCTATTTCCTTATCGCTTCTAGTAACTAGGCGATCAATTCTTTTGACGTTTGATCTTGTTCTTCTGACGTTTCTTTTGACTCTAGTTATCTCCCGTTCCAGAGTGTTGATGCTTTCTGTCAGGCGGGCGATTTCGACGCGGGTCTTGGCGATTTCCTCTTCGAATCCGGTGATGTCGCTTCCTCTTCTTGAGAGGTGCTGTTGCAGCGCGTTAACAGCTTCGTCAAGGTTCTTGATGGCAAGTTCGCTCGGGATTATCGTGGAAAAGTCTATTGGAGCGCGATAGTATCCGCTCTCAAACGCGCCGCCCACCTCGTAAACGTCTCCGTTGACGGTGACTGCGCGGCAGCCTTGGGCTGAGAGGGCTAGGGCGGTCTTGTCGTCCGAAACTATCAGTGTGTCTCCGAAAACAAAGTTGATAGCCGGCTGGAAGTTTTTCTCAAATTTCATGAAGAGTGAAGCTGTCCCGTTTATTCCTTCTTTTTCGGGAACTTTTGTTGGTTTGACGTTCGTTGCTTCTTGTAGGGGGATTATCTTTATTCGTCCTAGCTTCATTTTTCTGAGTGTCTCTGTGCAGGTGAAGGCTGAATCAAGATCTCTCACGACAAGCGCGTCGAGCCATCCAGTTGCCGCTGCTTCTATTGCGCGTTGAAAGTTCTTGTCGATCTTTATCACGTTGCGCAGTCTTCCGTAGACGCCTTGGATTACGCCGAGGTCGCCGAGTTCTTCTATGCTCCTTAATGCTTTTTCTTCTGCTGCAACCGTTTCTGCAAGTTCCCTTTGTGTCACGAACTCTACGACTGCTTCTCGGGCTGAATCAGCGATTTTTCCAGCCTCTTTTATTTCTCTCTCCGCAGCCTCTCTCTGTGCCATTCGTTTTTCGCGGGTTCGTTCTAGGTTTTTCAGTTGTGTTTTCTGTTCTTTCTGGACTTTTTCCAGTTCAAGGAATGACTTTTCCAGTTCACTCATGGTTCCGGAGAATCGTGTTTTTCGGTCTTGCAGATCTTTTAGTCTTCGGGCGTGTACTCTGATTGTCGTCTGGTTTTTCAGATACTCAGATCTCAGGAATGCGAGCCTTTTGTAGTCGTCCTCAAGTTTAAGCTCGATTTCGCGAATTCTCTTGCTGTTTTCGCCGAGGTTTTCCCAAAGCTGAACTGTTTCTTTTGCTAGAGCATCGTGTTCATCTTGTTTTTGACTTGTCTGGTTGGAGATTCTTTCTTTTTCGCTACTTAACTGTCTGATTCTTAGACGATTCTCATGAATTTCTTTTCGAATCGACTGGTACTGTCCCACATTGTTTTCTCTTATCTGTTTCAGGCCTTCTAGGCTTGTTTTTCCAGAGCTGATTTTTGAGGCCATTTCTGTGAGTTTTGATTTGAGTTCTCCGATTCTCACCTGTACTTTCAGGACTTGTGAGCCGCCTTCTTCCACTATTTCTGAGCTGAGTCTTCGCCATTCGCCTTCGACTGCTCTTCTTTTCGATCTGCGATCGTCCCGCAGTTGCCTAAGTTTTTCGAGTTTACCGCCGATTTTTTCTGCTTCCGAAGAACTTTCCTCGACCTTTTTCTGCGTTTGCGCCATTTCGTACGAGATCTTTACTGTTTCAAACTTGTTTATCTCAGCGTGAATGAAGTTAGCTCTCAACAGTTCATTGCGCTCTCTTTCCAGATCATCCAATCTTTTCTGCACTTCATCTATTCTGCCCATGGCCGTGCGTATGGAAATGTCTGCTGCTCGCAGCTTCTCTTCTGCTTGAGCTTTTTCGCTGTCATATTGGCCTATCCCGACCAGATCTTCGATTATTTTTCGGCGTTCCATGGGTGAGATGTCGGTCAGACGTGTTATCGTGCCTTGTAGGATTATGTTCTGACTCATGGAGCTAATTCCAGCCATGGAGAGAATCTCCAAAGAGTGTCCTCGGGAGATTCTTCTTCCATTAAGTCGGTACACGCTCTGACCATTTCTGTAGACCTCCCGCGAAATCGTGACGGTTGCGGTGTCAACGGGCATGCGTCCATCTGAATTGTCAAATTGAATGACCACCTTGGCCATTTTTGCTCTTTCCAAGCCAGCCTTTTCAGACCCATTAAATAACAGTTTGGCAGCGGTTTCCGCACGGAGTCTTCTCGTGCTCAATTCGCCGAGCGAGAACAAGAAAGCATCTAGAATGTTTGTTTTTCCGCTCCCGTTGGGGCCTGTGATGGCAGTGAAGCCTTTATCTAGAGATACTTTAACGCCCTGCGGTCCGAATGACTTGAAACCTTTAAGCTCTATCTTCTTAATGTAGGGCATTTTGTTTAGGCCCTCGTTTTCTCCGGAGCATGCCCCTTTCTCATCGTAGACATTTGTCCGATGTTTTTATAAAAATGTTTACTGTGTATCCAAGCTTTAACCGTTACGTACTCTTCAGTGTTCTTTTCGAGCCTTCAACTTTTGTTTTGCAGCAATTTTCTTGACAAAATCTTTCAAGATCGCGTCTGGTCCCAGAACAATCAGGTGTTCATTGTTTTGAACTTTGAATGAAAGGTTTGATTCCTTTGCAAGGGTTTTCAGTTTTTTCAAGGACAATTCTTCAGTGGGTGAGAGGCGAATCCACTTCCTTTCTCCAGTCGCGCCGGAGACGAAGTTTGTTTCCTCCTCCTGTTCATCAACCGTTTTTCGGCCAGCCTCATTTATCTTCCGAAGCCATTCATCGACGTATTCTTGGCCGAACTTTCTCTGTCCTTCAGAAATCAGGTATGATTCCACACTTGTGAGGTATTCATCAATTTTTTGGACGTTCTCCCCGCAGGCTGGGTCAGCTCTTAAAATCTTGATTATCGTCTTTGCGCTTTTCAAGTCGCCTATTATGTCGGCTGGGACAGCTACCTGGTTTTTCTTGAAATCAGTAACCATTTCTTCCAGCACCTTCCAGACAGCCAGGTATCCCATGGGACGAGTTCACTTTTCCGTTATACCTAGATGATTTGACACATAGGAACCGTCGCATTAAAATAAAGGAATAAAGGTTGGCGAGCTATTCAGGAGCTAGATTGGGCTTAGGTGGATGCGCGTTTTCCAAATCTCTCTTCGTAGACTATTTTGCGGAGTTCCTTCCTTTCTTTTTTCAGGACGTCGAATTTGGCGTGTCCAATCGGAAGAAGCGCTATCACACGGTGGTTTTTCGGGATTTCTAGGATTTTTTTGACTTTTGCTTCAGCCGAATTTTTCTGTTCTTTCAAGTCAAGGACGCCGATCCAAGCGGTTTGCAATCCTAGGCTGTGAGCGGCGAGGGCCATGTTCTGTGTGGCTGTGGCTCCGGCTTCGGCGAAGTGGTAGGGGTCTTCTTCCGTGTTAACGGTGATTGCGATGCAAATTGGCGCTTCTTTCAGTCCCTGTATAAAAGCCGTGGGAACGACCTCGCTCAATTGTTCTTTCGTTTTCGGGTCTCTTATGATTGTGAAGCTCCAAGGTTGCTTGTTAAGCCATGACGGCGCCCATCGTCCAGCTTCGAGGACATCTTCAATCAGGCCTTGTTCTATATCGGTGCTTTCAAATCTGAGGGTTGTTCTTCTTTTTTTGATTGCGTCCAAAACTGGGTTGTCCATGGTTTTTCTCATCTTCTTAGTATGTGGTTAAGACCGTATTTTATAAGCTTTGCACTTTTCTTTGCGTGTTTAAGGCAGAGTCTTGTTTCTGAGAAGAATATCAAGTTTTTTAAAAGAGGGTTTTGACTTGTCTCAGGGCTAATTGATAGAATTTGTGATTATGCTTTTGAATTCATAAACGTTTAATCTTTCCGACGGATAGTTGATGTTTGCAGGGTGAATAATCTTTGAGCGAACAAATCCTTCAAGCTTGCATAGAATTGGTTGACGATGCAAAGCAAGGTTGCGCTGATTTGGTTTTCAAGGAAGTCTGCCTCGAAATCCTCTCAAGGGCAAGTCACGTTTTGACGGAGCGCCAATTCAAACAGTTGGTTGTTTACACGTCCGAAAGAATGAAAGAGAAAATGAGCTTTGAACTTCGACAAGAATTCGCTTTGAACAAGTAGAACATGGCTTTGCTTCGCGCGCTGATATTCTCGGCTTCATCAGGCACATTTCAATTTTCGGCTAGGCTGGGTCTACCGTCGTCTCACCCTGCCTCGTCTTTTTCGCAGCTTTTTTTTGTTAGAGAATGATTTTGAAACAGGTTATCGGTGGAGGCTTAGCTGAGCTTGTATCCGATTTTTCGCAGGAATTTCTTTCTTTCTTTGATGTTCTGTTCGGTTTCGATGCCTTTGCTCTTCGTTCCATCGATTACGCCCATTATTCCTCTTCCTTGCTTTGTTTCTGCGATGATGATTTCCAGTGGGTTTGCTGTTGCGGCGTAGATTGTGCAGACTTCCGGGACGTTCTTGACCTTGTCCAGGACGTTTATTGGGTACGCGTTCTTCAGGAATATTATGAAGCTGTGTCCGCAGCCGATTTCGAGGGCAGTTTTTGCTGCGAGTTGTCTCAGTTCTTCATCAGTTCCTTCATGCCTTACTAAGCAGGGGCCTGAGCTTTCGCAGAAACCTATGCCGAACTTTATGTTTGGAGCGGCGTTGATCAGCGCTTCATACAGGTCTTCCACGGTTTTGATGAAGTGTGCCATGCCTAGAATCACGTTGCAGTCTTCACGGGCTTCAACCCTGACGGTCTTGTACTCCAACTTTAGGGTTCCCCAGCCAGTTCTTGCTAATGTCATTACTTCTTAATCTAGGTTATTGAGGTTGGCTTTGCCGCCTTCAGGGGAAGAGAATTGTGTCGGACTCTGGCGTTCTTGATGAGGCTTGATGCTTGTCCGTGCAAATGGCAGCGTCTCATAGAGGGCCGCGTTGTATAGAAATGGGGTTGATCACTGTTTTCTATTGTGAGAAGCGTGTTACTTTTTGTTGGGGGACCCTCGGTCTCTGTTGGTAACAATCGTGGTAATGTTGTGTGGTAACAAATCATAAGAGGTGTTGTTAGATTAGGAATTTGCCGTTTTTGTAGAGGGGTTTGTTGTCTGCGTGTATTTCTGCGTCTTTTTTCATGTCTTTTAGTATGTCCCAGTGTATTGCCGACTTGTTTTTGCCGCCTGATTCTGGGTAGGAGTTTCCTAGGGCCATGTGTATTGTGCCTCCCATTTTTTCGTCGAAGAGCATGTTTTTGGTGAATTTGGTTATTCCATAGTTGGTTCCGATGGCGGTTTCTCCGAGGCGGTTTGCTCCTTCTATGTTTAGAAGTTTTTTGAGAAGCTCGTTTCCCTTGGCCGCTGAGGCCTTTGTCACCTTGCCGTTTTTGAAGGTGAGTTTTATGTCTTCAACTTCTCTGCCTGAGACTATTCCTGGATAAGTGAACCTTATTGTGCCGTTCACAGAGTTTTCAACAGGTGCCGTGAAGACTTCTCCGTCTGGCATGTTTTCTTTTCCGCTGCAGTTTATCCATTTTCTGTCTTTCACGTTGAACGTTAGATCCGTGTCTTCGCCGATTATGCGAATCAAGGTTGTTTCGTTCAGGAAGTTGCAGATTCTCCGTTGCTGCTTGTGCACTTTCTTCCATTCTTTAACGGGATCTTCTTTGTCTATCATGCAACTGCTGAAAACGAAGTTCTCGTATTCTTCCAGTGACATGGCCGCTTCCTGGGCTTGGGCGTCTATCGGGTACGGTAGCCCTGTCCACCTCAGCTTTTTCTCTTCGACGCGTTTGAAGAAGATGTCTGATAGCTCCCTTCTTGAGGCTGCGGTCATCCTTATTTTGTCTGGGTCTATGTTTGAAAGTGCTTTCGGGTTGGGTTCGCAGAATATGCCTATCATGACGTCAATGTTCTGGACCATGAATCGTTCGAAGGGTGAGAGAAATTTCAGTTGATGGGTTTTTGCGTACTTGTAAAAAGTGTATTGAAGGTTGAGGTCGGCAATCACAGTTGGATAGGCGTCGCACAAGAGGCATTCTTTGTAGAGCTCGTTGATTAGAGGGGAGGCCTGTTCAGTTCCCTGTATGAGGATTTTCTCGCGAGGTTTCACGTTGACGCTGTAATGGACGGAAAGCCGGGCGAGTTTCTCAATTCTTGATTCGACCATTTACGGCACGCTCGGAAAAATCTTGAAACGAGTACATTATATTTAAGGGCTTGCCCCCAACCGAATGGGTCAAGTGGTCATAGGTTCTTGTTTATCGTTCTTCAGGTTGCAGTTTGGCCCTGTTCTCAAGTTTACTGCTCGGAAAAAGTGCTTAATTTTCGCTGCACACCCGAATCCGCTTCGGTGAAGATTTCTACGACAAGTTTTATAAGTCTCTGAGGCTTGTGATAACTGCGTCGTGCAAGAAGCGATTTTTGCACAAACCAAGCAAAGGAGTTGAAATCGTAAAATGGCAGAGAAGGAGATGCACAAGGCAGTTTGCGCTGATTGTGGAAAGGAATGCGAAGTTCCCTTCAAGCCTGACACAAGCAGACCAGTATACTGCCGAGAGTGTTGGTCCAAGAGAAGAAACACAAACACGAGAAGAAGATTCTAAATCAAGCTAATCGCTTTATAGAAACTATCTTTATTCTCTCTTTTCTTTTTACAGTGTACACAATTTAATTTGTGTTTTGTTCAATTTGTGCGCCAAAGACACAAATGAGTTTCCAGTTGAGATGTGAGTTTTTGCCGTAGAAAGCCTGAGACCGAAAGCTCTAAATTTCTTGACGTTCGTGTTCAGTAGAGCAAGTGGAGATGGGCCGGTAGTTCAGTTGGTATGAACGCCTGACTTGCACTCAGGAGGTCTGGGGTTCAAATCCCCACCGGTCCACCATCTCTTTTATTAGCCTGTCGAAAAATTACGTCTCCTTCAATGTTTCTGTTCGGTTTGTATTGTTTTGTGGGTGTTAACGATTTCAGACTTTAGGGGCTAATTAGTTAAACCGTTTTGAGAAAGAGATATGCAGAGACCTCACGAAGCGCGCGCGCTAATACCGATTTGTTGCTTAGAAGTGTATTACGCCGAAAAGTATCCCTAATGCTGTCAGACCCAACACTCCTATGGTAAAATATAATAGATACTTTGTTAATTTCAGCAGCTTTTCTGTTGAAAGATAAACCTTTGTGTCTGAGTTCAATTCAAGCATGCTTATGAGCTGGTCCAGAGCAATTTGAAGATTGTCTTGGATATTTTTGAAGGACTTTCCGTAAGTCTCTATATAGGTGACATATTCTGCAATTTTCTCGTTTTTGCTGATCAAACTAAGCTGCGATAGCAAATGTTGAATATAATCTCCAATAGCATCGTATTGTAATAATATGCCTGACGTGAGCAACGATATTTGCTCCAAATCTGTCAGGTCAATAAACCCGCTGTTAGTAGATATCTGCCGTCTAATTGCACTGGTAGCCTTCTTATCGATGAACAATCTCCAGCTGAAATAGCCTCGATCTAAATTAGTCATCATGCGATCAAGTAAACTGATGGCGTCGAAAACTTGCGCCTCACTAACAGATGCGCTATATTGTTCACAGTCCTCATTCATTTTCTTGAGTTCTGGCAATTTTAGTTCAGCATATGCTTCATCTATTTCCCTGATTCCCGTCGTCATTTCTATTGTCTCGGGTTCATTCTTTGTCTCTTTCTTTCCCAATCTAAGACGTTCTCTCAAGCACAATTACCTCACGATTTCCGACAAAGATACTTGCAGATTAACGGTGGGTTTTGAAGACTAGTAAAGGGAGTGCCCACGATTTCCAAATGCTGCTCCTCAAGCCATCTCTTGAGTTTTTCGGGGGAATACTTGGTGGAATAAAATAACTCAACGTCATGTGACTCTACAGTCACGTAACCAACTATTGTTTTTGCACCCTCTACAACTGAATAGTAGTTAGGTCCATCATCAGGAAAGACTTTATATTTGAATTTGTCGTATGGGACATGGATGCCAATTACGTCTTGAATGGGACCGAAGAGAAACTTTTTCATGGAATGGTCTGAATAGTTTGCGATTAGTTCATCTTTTCTTCGATTTGCTATGAGCTCAGTTCCAAGCAATAACGTGTCGCCTTTCGACTGCATAAGTTGATCGCGTATCGTGCTAATAATTTGATCTTCACGAAAATTACCTAAACTCCCACCAAGCAATCCAATTAGTCTGACACGGCGATTTGGCTCTTGGTTTTCGCCATTTGCCCTTTTCTTAGATTCTGTTGCCTCAACACCTCTTACATATCTGACGAGCTTGGCGTCGAGTTTTTCAAAAGCAGTAAGGACGTAGCGTAAAGTTGTTCTTTGGCGCTGTTCAGATTTGAGACCATAGAATCCTTTGATAATGTTTGGAATAGTGACCTGAATCATCGGAAGACTGTCATCTACAGCGAAATAACGCACATTGTCAACCCTCTCATCCTGAAGTAAGCTGGCCAGAATCACTGCATCTTTGAAACCTGTACCAACGCCCAGGTTTATAAATGAAACATCAATTTTCTCCTTGTCAGTGACCGATGAAATGAAATCTTTTACAATCTCGTTTCCTCTTACAGCCAAGAAATTCATGGTGGTCGTGGCTGTCAAGTATTGAGTACCATCAGTAATTTCTTCCCATCTCAAAGCAGCGGGTGCGTCCCAGTATAGATACTTCTGGTCGATCTTACCAGACTTAATCTGGTCGATGAGTTGGCTGTAGGTTTTGGTTGAAGGCTGCTGCGGGTCGAAAATCCCGACTATCTCGAAGAATTGCTCCGACGGATCAGTTTGAGGAGAATTAGGTTTTTCTAGACCCCCAACTAATGAAGCAATTTTTTCAGGGCTTCCATCTTGGAGTGTCGGTTCTTTTATCACTACCGATTGCGTTCCAAATCCAAATTCTCTAACGATTTGTAAGCGGCGCTCATTCAAACCAGCCTCTTCGCCAAAATAGAGAAGGATTCTGCCAATGTAAGGTTCAAGATTAAGCATCATGCGACACTGAGGCAAAAGATCAGACAGACAACCATTTGTCAATACTGACTTTGAAATTGCAATACCCAGAAATTTGTTCTTGCTTGATTTGAATTGCTTGATCATGCTTTCCGAAACATGCTTGTATTCGATTGGCATCCATAAAACCTGAATCTTTCTTTCTCTCAAAGCATCCGCAAGTTCTTTCATCCATACTCTATCGTTCATCGAATAGAAAACGAATAATATCCTCTCATCGGTTGCCATTACAATAACCTCTCGTGTACCAAGACGATCGTACCATATAAAATAAGGTGGTTTATCAGTTTTATGAAGATGAGATTTCTGGCTTGCTAAGGAGGCCCTTGCGAGATTTTTTCAACAAGTACCTATAAGTTCCTCAAGGATCCTGACAATAAATTTGAAGCCCCCATAAGGCTCTAACTAGACGTAATGCGCAATGCCTGTTTTTGTCTGGTCATATTCTTACGTTATTGTCACGCACTATTGATGAAATCATAGCGCGCGCTATAATCAATCCTTACTGAAGTCTAGTTTTCTGTTCAACCATGCAGCATAGAACAAACTCAGTTTGGATTCAGATCAAAAATGAGAGAACTTAAAGTGCAAGCTTTTGGCGTAGGAGCCCCTGCCAATTTAAAGGAGTCTTCCAATTTAAGAAAAAAGGAAGAACTGATAAAGTGGTTGCAAGGAGTATTATAACGACTTGGGCACGTTGTGAACCCAAGCTAAGCGTCCTGAGGATTGTAAATGGACAAGCAAGAAGTTATTAGACGACTTGTGTTTATCAAGTACCTGTATAATCTCGGAGTTGAGCAGTCGAAAAAGGCTGAACCGTATTGTTGGACGTCGGTATTGACATTTCATGATACGGTTGAACTATTTCTTCTCCTTGCGGCAGAGTACTTGCACATCTCCGGAAAAACTTTGAAACAGCTAACGTTCTTAGGTTACTGGGACTGTATAGACCCGGAGCTGAAAGAAAAAGGTAAGGAAGGACTGACGCAGAGGATTGCGATGGAAAAATTGAACGAGGTTAGAATAGCCTTCAAGCATCACGGTACATCGCCTTCTTTGGATACGATTAATAGTGCAAAGGTAAATGTCGGTAACTTTCTTGAGGAGAATAGCGACCTCGTGTTCGAGGTTCGCTTTTCGGAAATCTCTCTCATTGAATTAATTCAGTTTGAAGAAGCAAGAACTAGTTTAAAGCAAGCCATACAGCTCTTTGAGAATGGCGATATAGAGTCTGCCATCGATAAAATCGCGACTGCGTTCCATCAATTAGTCGATGATTATGTTGATAGAAAGAGGGATGGGTACGGGCGTTCCGAGTTCGATTTTCCTAGTTTTGGCAGCTTGCGAAGAGCAGACAAGTTTGATAGGCGACAGGTTGAATTTCGAGAGGCTTTTCATGATTTGGACCGTGGTTTAGAACGGCTTAATGAAACTACAAAGATGATAGCTTTGGGCATTGATTATCGCAAGTATCTACGTTTTGAGAAGCTGACGGCTCGAGAAATCGAGAGGTTAAGTGGGTCTTATAGACTGCGACGGTTAGACTCAAAAGTAGAAGGAAAGCTAACAGCTGAGGATGTTCAGTTCTGTATTGATTTTGTTATAGAATGCGCCATTATTCTCAAGGAAAATGATTTTGAATTTAAGCCCAAAAAGGAACGCACTTTGGCTGACATGTTTTAGGTTCATGAAGCAAAAATAGTGTACAGTATCATCATATTGGCGCAGCGCCTATTTAATCAAGGAATCACGCGAAGTTTGTTGCTTCGGAAAAGGCATCAGCTTTTTACCCTAAAATAAGAAAAGAATTGACTTGGAACTTTTCGAGTATTTTTAGCGAGTGCTAGAGCGTGCGAAAAACGCTGAAGAGCGCGTTGAAGGCCATAAGAGATTTGGTCATTTTCCAGAAATGAGCTCAAAGTAGTCCTTGGCTTACGAAGGTTTATATTAGGTTAACTTGGTTGTCATTTTTCTGGGTTGCCTTGACCAACGAAGATCACTTGTCAACATTGCGTTTGGCTAACGTCAAGGGGATTTTTGACTATGCCTTACGTCTTCTTGAGCATCCAACACCTTTGGATGGTGCTATAGCGTTAGTTCTGCTTGACAACGCTATAGAAGCGGCTTTCAAAATTGCATTGGACAAGAACGGGCTGAATGTAAAGGAAGACCCGAAGTTCCCGGAACTTTTGGCGTGTGTCCTGAATATCAAAAGTTTGGCAGAGCTGAAGAAGTGCAAGTTGTCGCTGTTGACTCTTCATAGGGCAAGGAATGGGGTTCAACATCACGGTTTGATTCCTGATCTTGATACGGTTCAGAGCGAGTACAGGCCGCTGACAGAACAGACTTTGAATGAGGTTTCAACAAGAGAATTTGGCCATGAGTGGAAGAACGTGTCGCTGTCTCTCTTGATCAGAGATGAAACAGTGAGGACTCTTTACCGAAAGGCCGAAGAATCGTTTAAAGGAGAGGATTTCGTCACAGCAGTTGCCTATTTGATATACGCTTTTGAAGTGACCAAAACGATTGCCAAGTTGAAAATTTTCGGAGCTGGGCTGTCTTCGCACAGGCTGAACGTCAAGAGGTTGCCTTCCAAAGACAGGGTCATAGTGGACTATTTGACTACGTTGGATGCGGAGATCGAAGCGTTCAAACTTGGCCTGAACTACATGGACTTGCGAAATTACTTGGACATGGCAGAAAACGTTGGGATACATAGTGTCCTATATGAGATGCCAATCGACAAGACTGAAGAAGTTGTCATCGCTGATTTTGGAAAGAAATTGCAGGAAGCATTTGTGGATCATAACCCACTGAAGGAGTGGCAGGTAAAAATGAGGGATGCCATCTTGAAGTTCATAATAAGGAGTGAAGCAAACTCCCGGTTCTCAATAGACCAGTTTAGCAAGTTGACGGAGGCTCTCATTTCAGGAATGAGCAAAACCCTCAAGGAACTCTCCAAGAGTGCGCGCGCGAAAAAAGCATAATGAGATCTAACAATTTGTCCCTCTACAACATCGCGCGCGCTACAGAATCCGTGGTTCATAATGTTTTTAGGAGAGGAAACACCCAAAATCTGGTGATGATGGATATGAGCCATAAAGATGGAGACCCAGACAAAACCAAAGAGGAATATGATGACGACAATCATGCTGACCAAGAAAATCCAAACAACGATGAGTATGATAAAGACGCGCGCGCCGCGCGCTTCAAACCCCAGTCCCTTCAGAATATACACCCGACAAGTTAACAGAATTACGAATAGAACTTCTTATTTCCTTAACCTCAGTGCTTGCTGAAAAGAAACCGACTAATTGCTGTGGGCGACTGGGTCTGAACAAAAGAACACCAGCGGAAGCAGCGGGCATAGACCTAAAACTTAGACAAAACAGATGGAACGCGCTTATCAGACAAAGTACGCTATCAAAGAAAGAGAAAACTCCTAACTAGAAGACTTGCCCGCGACTTTCATTATGAAACTGTATTCTTTCATTGTTATCTTGGGTGCATTTCGGCAAATCGCGTTTAGATTCTTTTCCCCTTTGAGAACAGATATGTTATCTGCAATGTTTTTAACCTCTACTGGAGCGGAAAAGATTTCTCTGTCATTTCCGTCTAGACCAACAAAGTATTTGTAAGTACCTTTCCATTCTGGATGATTTTCTCTGTCCTTACTCGTCTTCTTAGAATCGTGGTAAACGGTAAACAGGTATACTACCTATCTTTCATATCTGAATAGAAGACTAGCACATCTCCCTCTCTTAGATTTCGCCGCATACTATATGCATAATCGTAGTACGAATTGTTTTCAAGAAATCTCTTCTTACCATGCTCTTTAAGCTGGCCAAATATATCTACTGCCCAACTTTTGTTTGGCATAGGAGTCCAGCTTATGTTCACAATTGGCTACGACTGGATTAGGAAATGGGCGCGCTCGCCAATGGAAGAAAGCTATTGAACACTTGAAACAAGGGTGGAAACGCTAACGAAAAAGCAAGCGCCCTTGCACAATGCACAGACATCTTTAGCGCGCGCATAGACCTGTGAGTAAGGACAGGACCACCAAGGTTTGTGAAGATAGAAGAAACAGCCTGGCCGACATTGTTAGGTTTACCAGCAAGGAGTCAGTCATTTATAAGAAGGCTTGCCACTCTCCTGCAAGTTTTTTTGCCCGTACTATGGCAAGGTATTTTTGATTGGTTCTATAGTTGTTTATTAGAGATAAAATGAGAACTTCCAAGATGTTCCCCTGTATTAATGCAACCTGGAACCCGGTAATAGGTTGTCTACATGATTGTAAATATTGTTGGGCTAAACAATTGGCTGAAGGAAAGCTAAGACGATCAAGCAAATACGTAGAGGGGTTTAAGCCAAAGCTTTGGGAGCCAGCTTTCAGTAAGTCAACAGGCAAAAACAAATTTGTCTTTGTTTGCGATATGGGCGATTTGTTTGGCGAGTGGGTCCCAAGTAAATGGATACAGAAGACGTTGACGAAAATAAAGGAATTTGATCACACAAACACCTTCATGCTTCTGACCAAAAACCCCAAGCGATACGCAGAATTTCTTGACTTATACCCTGACAACGTCATTCTTGGGGCAACCATTGAGACCAATCGAGACTATCAAGTTTCTAAGGCTCCGAAACCCCAAGATCGCTATAGCAGTTTCAGGAGCTTGTGTTATTCCAGGAAAACAGTCAGCGTAGAGCCCATAATGGATTTTGACCCCGTGGTCTTATGCTCTTGGCTGCGAGAAATCAATCCAGAGTTTGTCCACTTAGGATATGACAACTACTGTCACAAATTACCTGAACCAGAAATTCAAAAGACGTTAGCATTGAAAAGTCAACTGGAAAAGTTTATGGACGTAAGGACGAAGAGCATAAGGGTGGCATGGTGGCAAAGGACTTCCCTAGCAATCAAGCCCGCACGATGAAATAGTAGCTTTATCTTGCGAAGCTACTATTTGTGAACTATCAGTTGGGTAATGGCGATTTGATAAGTTACTATTCGTGTTCCGTATTTGCCTTTAGTCTTCCATTCCTCACAAAACCCTGCCAGAGATTTGATGATGTTGTTTAGGTCCTTCTCATCGATTCTTTGTTTGACTTTGAAAATCGACAGTGCACCTTCAGCTGGACCAACTCTTCCTCGAGTCTTTCTGTGTTCCTTGGGTTTGATAAGCGAAAACACATAAGGTTCCAGCAATTTCTCCAATCCGTCACCTAATATCCAAGGATAGCGCTTTGGGCCCGCAGCCAAAGGACCTACGAGGATTCGTCTCGCTTCACTAGGAAGGTTCCTTGTTGCAGCACTATCCGTTGGTACATAAGACCATCTAACGATAACCATGACATAATCTGCTATCATTTCTCGATGACTGGTCCTTGTTCGTTTTTGTAATTCGAGAAACTAAATATCTTGGCTTCCGGGCACGAGGACTTGATAAATCCGAAAAACTCAGAGTCCATCGTTGAAACTATCATTTGTTTGTCTTTTGAAGCTGCTACTAATAGATCGGCTAATCTCTTCTTACCGTCTCTGTCCAGGGACTGACTTGGATCGTCTAAGATCACAAATTTCAACTGATGGGAAGCCATTTTCGCCATTGCAAGAAGGATAAGAACAGCCGCCTCATTCAATTGCGCTGTGCTGAATAATGTTTGCACATAGGTTGAATTGTTCTTCTCGCCAATTCCCTTGAGCCAGTAACCTTCGTCATTGTATTCGATAGATATTTTGGAGAATGTTGGATGAGGAGAAAGTATCTTTGCAAACTCGGCTATTGTCGGATTCAGAGATTCAATGCTTTTCTCAACAAATCGAGGCGATAGAATTTTCAACTGCTCATTCAAAACATTAACTAATTTGTTCAAGTGTTCTGACTTTTGAAGTTTGTCTTCGTCGTTTTCAATTTCGTCTTCAGAAGGCAGCATCGGATAAGTTAGGGCCAATTCTTGCTCTTTCCTTGAGATATTATTTATATCGATTGCGAATAAAGCTTCATTGTGCATCGCATCTATGTCTTTCTTAGCCTGTTTTGCTTTCTCGTAGGTTTCTGGGTCAAATTCCTTTTCTAGCTGGGCTTTTTCTGCTTTCCATGAGCTTAAGGCATCGAGCTTTGCTTTCTCCTCGTTCTGCTTAAGTCGTAGAGTTCTTATTTTTTCAAGGAGAGACTCGATATCCTTTCCGGAGTCCATCGCCTTTTTTCTTGTTGCTATGCTGTCAAGTGTTATTGCAGAATCTTCGATAGAGCTGTCGCACAAGGGACATTCTTTGGGACTAGCCAAGCGGAAGTATTCTTCTCCAGAGACCAAAACCTTGCTGTAAGAGTCTTTGACTTGAAGCTCTGTTTCTCTTTTTTTAATTTCTTCTTCAATTGACTGAACGACTTTCTTGATTGAAATCTCATCGCATTCAGCTATCTTTTTGTTAACGCCTTCTATTCTGCTATTAATTTCCCCAAGCTCGACAAGTCTGTGTGAGATTTTTGAGCTCCAGTCCGTATAGGTTTCTATGAGTTTTTGCGACAGAATGCGGGCCGCGGATACATCTTCTTTGAAGTCTATGGGAAGTTCGATGTTGAATGTGTTTCCGATAGCTTTTAACCTTTCAAAAAGATGCTTTGCCTTCGAGATTATCGTTGATAACTTGAGTTCGTTCTTAAGCTCTTCTTCAGATAATTTCCACTTTTCCTTTGTCAAACTCTTTGATTTTTCAAAAGAGTTCATTTCGTCTTCATATTTCGTCAACTCGCCTTTTTTTTCTCTGATCGAGTTTGAAAGTGTTTCGTTTTCCGATCCAATTAGCTCTGCAGACTCGTCTATTCCTCGTTCGAGAGCAACCAGAAATTCTAGTCCTAGAAGTGAGCTAAGAACAGGCCGTCTTTTCTCAGGCTTTTCTTCGATAAACTCGCGAAGTGCTTCCTGACGCAGATAGACTGTCGCTAGGAAGGTGTCGGAGATTACTTCTGGATCTTGACCCTTGAGTATGGTAAGCTTTCCGCTCTGCGTTGGCTTCCATACTTTTCTAGATTTTGCCACCCTCATTATTATGGTCTCTTGCTTTCCGTCCAAAAGACCAAGAGTTACCTTCGCTTCTCGGTCAGGGTTGTTGCGGTTTAGAACTGTGTCCTCCAGAGTTGCCTCAACACTCTTGTACTGAGGAAGTTTGCCAAGAAACCCCCATTCGATGGCATCGCATAGACTAGTTTTTCCGCTGCCGTTCGGACCAAAAATAATAGTTAATCTACCATCAGGAATGAACTCGTAGGATTTGCTGAAAGCCTTAAAGCCCTGAATAGTTATTTTCTGAATATTCATGGCACTAACTCCTCTTTCTTCTTTATGAGGAAATCTTTAATCGTTCTCTCTATTTCATTGAAATTTGCGCCTTTTTCCAATTGATTGTACACAAGTTCTAGGACTCCGTCGAGAAGTTCGTGAAATTCAACACGCGATTCTTTTTCAAGTTTGTTGTCTTTTTCGACGTTTTCTATCAGTAGTGTTCTCAGTTCTTTTAAGGTTTCATTCTTGGTAAACGATTTCATCGTTTTTCCTTTCTCCCTTCAATCTTTGATATACCTTGTCAGCGAGCTTAAAATCTTTCGTGCAAAACAACATTGGATAAGGTACCTTCCGCACCATGATGTGAATTGATCTTCTATTGAATCTCTCTTTGATTTTTTCGCGACAAAACTCGGCACTCGTCCTCAAAGCACCTCTTTTGACATTCAGTTGGAAGCCTGGGGGGAGGTGCTGATGCAAACCTTTGATATAAAGCCGCCCACTTCTTCTGCCTATTACCCTTTGCGTTAGCGGAGCTGGGTATGCGCCCAAAAGGTCGCAAAAGTCTTCCTTCAATATTACTTCAATTGTCTTCCATGCGATATCTGTGGGTCTGAAAGGGTCTACACAAACGAGGCAGTGTCCTTCAAGAGATTTTAGTACCGGCTTTATGATTTCATTGGCATCTCCAACTAAGAACCGGCAATTCCGTTCCGTATGATGAGTTCTCAGTCTTTGCTCAAGCACATTACAACTCTCAGATTTCCTTTCAACAAATATGAGGTTGGTAAATCGTGGCTCGGTATTCAAGGCTATTATCGGAGTTGCCGCTACTTGCTGGTCGCTTTCCTCAGAGTTTCTGACCGTACTGAACCCAGGTCCTGCAGTGAGATCCACGTAGCCGAGCCAGTCTGCTTTGAGTTTAATCCATCCCGTCCATTCACTGAAAATACTTCGATAGATTGCATACCTATTCAGGGTATAACTGGGGATAGATAGACATGGTAATCCATCCTTTGGTTCAACTGTTAAAGAGCCTTGATCCAACCAAGTATCCCGAACATACTATGCCGTTCGACCTAAAAAGCCCGCCGCTCTTGGCCCAAAAGCTGTCCGATTATTGGCCCACGATAGGATTGTACAACCTATCCCATGGCGCAAGCATCCGTTCTCATAAATTTCCTGATGGCTTCAACTGTGGCTGAGAAACTGTCCTCATTGGTTCTGAAACGTACTTCCAAAAAGTTCTTGTTTTGTCTAAAGACGGCCGTAAACAGCTCGTTATGAACGATTACTGCGTTTCCGAGTCTCCTAGCTTTTCCGTGTGCAAGAATCTTTCTCATGGTTTCGTGAATCGGCACTCTCGATCTGATTTGGCCAACCAGCTCTGAAGCGGAGCATAAAGTGGAAAGTCGCTCTTCAGTAAGATCCTCGTTTTTTTCTGTGATATCCGTTGCTAGCTGATATCTTACAGGAGCGTAATTTCTTCTGAGGCACGCTCCTCTCAGCTTTGAAGTATCAATACAGTCGTGGCATTTGTTGCATTTACCGATATTCACGAGGATAGATCCCTTCTCTAATGAGAGTGCATCATTTTGACAAATAGACAAACAAGCTCCGCATCCTATGCAGTTGATAGCCTTCTCAACGACTATCTTGACTTTCTTACTTTCCAATGAATCTGAAAGTGTGAGTTTGTTTCCCTCAATTCTTGGGTCACTTGACACGATAGCAATCAGCTTGAGAGTTTTCACCATGTCTGTCTCGCTATTGAGAGTGATTGTTAACAAATTAGAGCCCAGACTTAACTCTCCGGCGATTTTCGATGTTTGAGCAAACAAGTGTGAGGTCCAAGCCATTTCTTCCACAAAGTTATCGATATCTTTTATTCCAACGCTAAAATCTTTGCAGATCTTTCTTATCTTTGCATCAAGTAGGTATGTCAAGTCTGGAAATTTTTTCCTAGTCAAAGTCCAATCGTATTTACCCTTAAAAGGACAGGGCCAACAACCTATGCGCATCATTCCTTGGCTATATAAAGGATTTATAGGCAAAGATGCCTCTTTCAGGTATGCCCAAACATCATTGGCTGTCCACTTTAGAATTGGGTTAATTTGCTTAACTGGCAACATGGGATTTTGTCCGACGATATGATATCCTCGCCTTTTTTTCGATTCTTCGCTTCTCAACCCTGTTACGAATGAAGTTATGCCATTCTGCAAAGCATATCTTCCAAGCGGTCCAAACTTCAATGCTTCGCAGCACCATCTACTTCTTCTGGATGGAAATCCGAAAGTATCAATCAACTCAAAAAAAGTCTTAGGTGGTCGAACAACGCTAAGATCGATTTTGTACAATCGTCGAATAGTTTCGACGTATTTTACCGTATCTTCGAACTCGACTGTCGTATCTACGAAGACTGCCTTCTTAACACCTGCTCTGACAGATAGATCAAGTGCGACAAGACTGTCCTTGCCACCCGAAAAGCTTACAGCAGGATTGTTTCCGCCCAAACGCCCTATTATCTGCACAGCAGCCTTGGAAATAAGGTCAACGTCGTTCATCAGAGCAAAAGAGAGTTCTTTCCGAATTTAAGTTTTCCTGGACTCCAGGAATTTGCCGCGCGGATTTGGTAGTAGAGGTTGAACATGGCTTCAAGATTGCAAAACCTGCGCCTCTGAAACATGTGTGGAAAGTAGATCGATCGTGGCATCTGAGAACCAGCTGTGTTTTGCACAATTCATTTATCCTGGCAAAGAACATACACCCAAATTTGAACTAGAGGAGTTTCCGTGGAACAAAGGAGAACATGAGAGGAAATTTCTCAAGTGCAGTGGACGGTATGTTGGCGAAGATGGCAAGGTTGGTGATGGGAAACTCATCTTCTGGGGCCTATGGGAACCACAATCTAGCTTCGAACAAATAAGAAAACCTGTTTTCGATGGTCCAAGGTACATCCTATAGAAAACCAACCAGTTATGATGGATTGCAGAATACCGATCCCTTCGTATTTGAAAAAAACTTCGTAGTCAACTGCGTTACCCTCTTCCAAGAAATCTCCGGCTACACATGGCGGTACACAGGTAAACGCGCATTGCTGTGTCTGTGAAGAATGTCTCGAATTGGGTAAGAGGTCGAATCTGCAACTCTTTAGAGCCAGCAATTATCTGCCCGCACGCTAATGACATGATTTCTTGAATACAGATACGAAACTTTTTTCGCATCTGTATTCACCAACAAGACGTCTATAAGGGCTAGTTTACAAGGCGACTACGCTTCCAAACTTCGTCAAATTGCTTCTTTGCCTTTGACAAGATATAGCCTTGTTGTACTTCAATCACAGGAAACTCCCACGTGGCGCCAAAAACTGGATAAAAATTAACAAATGCCTTCTCTTCATTTATAATAGTTATGTGCATGGTCGGCATAAGATCATATTTTGCAATCTCAATTGATCCTTTAAGTGATCTGTCTATCTTCAACTGTTCTTTGTGTGACTTGATCCATGAGTCGAAACTTCGAATGCTATCCAATAGCCCAGGTTGCCCCTGATCGGCGCTTCTTTTGCGTGCCGCTTCTCCTTCCGGATCGAGATTCAAGAATCTAAGTTTGCATCCTGACTTTAACAATCTCTCGATATTAGCGTCACCCACCAAGTTTTTGAATGGTTCAATGGATAAGCCAAGTATGCTTACACTTTTTACTTTATCTGGATCCTCACACGCCATTCGGGCAATGTATCCAAAAATTGGGTCTTGGTAAGTCCCCTGAGCTCCCCTGTTTTCGAAAATATTGATTACTCCTAATTTTTCTAATTGCGCCGAGAGATCTTGTCGCATCTGGATTTTTCTGAGATCTGAGAGAAAATCATTACGCAAAAAGTATTCGACAAATGCCGCTACAATTCCACTTGGAATCAAAGCAATACCTAAGTCAGCTAAGATGCTTAAATTATATTTGGGCTCGAGAAACGGAATAATAGCAAGAATAACGCCAATCAGAGTGACTAGTAAGGCAAATACAGATACTTTGTATTGGTTTAAGACTCTCTCAAGACTTGTTTTCTGCTCGATGTCGGTTCTCCCCATCAAAATCCCCCGAACTTCTATTCACCAATAATTACAGGCCAAGTTTTTATGCATTTAATTTCACCTTTATCTAATTGTTTTTTTATAAACTTAACCGCCTCATCGAGGGATGGGACTAAATAATCTGAAAAATGTTTTAGCCACGGATACACATCTTTATCAATAAAATATGGTGATTGTTCGTCAATCATTACAACAACTGGTTTGTTATAATATTTAGCAATAACCAATTCCATTGCTGCTCCTAAACTGGCTTCAAGACAAAAACTTCGGATTCAGACATCGCTACTCCACATTATAGCATCGATAACTCTCTTTATATTCGGTATATCTTATAGGCTTCATAGCGCGCGCGGAGTATATCCATGAGTGGCAGTCTTTTCGCTGTTTAGCCTAAGGCTAGACTGTGAAAAGACCGGTGAAAGGCGCGCGCCCGGCAGCCGTCGTAAAAAACGCGCTCTCTGGGCTAACTGTTTCCGTATTTGTTTGAAAGGTTTTAAAGCTTAGAATTAGGCTTTGATTATTGATATATTAATCCTAGTGGAAATGAACGACACAATTCTCGTACGTGCAAGGCGGTGCCGCATTTCTTCCACTAATTCGAATTAAAACGGAGGCTAACGTCAAAAGTGGCCAGATAGAAAATACAAAAAAGGACACGTATGCCTGATTGTTAACGGGCCAAAGTACAAGAAACAAGTTTCCCAAAGTGATTGTAAAGATGAAATAACCAATCATATCTGAAATTGCAAGAACAACCAATTCATCGAAATGAAGCCAAGATTGCATTCTTCTGGTCGCGTATGCCACGATTCCTAGTACAACAAAAAACGTAAGACCTGTAAAGTTTGATACTATCACTGATTCAACGCTGGCACCTAGCAACCATTGAATGTACCATGCAGTGATTAACAAATAGACGCCCAAACCGTATCCAATTATGTAAGTTCCGAGGCTTATTCTGTCTACATATGAACGAGTGAAATAGCCTGTCAAGCCATTTCCTTTTCTGAATCTTTTGATCATGTCGTGTACTTTTCGGAAGAATAGTAATAAAATTCCAAAGAAGAGTAAGGGGAGAATTGTAAGTTCTGTAATTACGATATTATTGTAACTATAAGGGTATATTTCGATTACAGAGTTGGTGTAAAAGGTTATAAAAATGAATCCCAATAGTGCTACTGAAAATATCGCTGCAGCCAAGTCAGCCATGATGCGACCTATATTACTGGCTATAAATCGATAAGACGTCAAAGTGAAGACAATAAAGATAGTTAGGCTCCCTATGACCGTGTATATCAAAGCTTCAGGAATCGACAGGTAATATCTGCCTGGTGGCAAAGTACTTTGAATAGAGAAACTGTATGCCAAGGCGGACGTAAGGACCGCCAGACAGACTTCAAGTCTGAAAGTCATCTCTCTCCTGCTTGTTTTCAATAACGTAATTGATCCTAGCAGCGCAAACATGAGATAAATGGGTAGCAGAGTTGCGTAGCCCTGCCATAGAGGCCTGTTCAATCCAAAGGTTATTGATATACTGATTCCATTGGTGGTTTGAGTTGTAGCATTGAGAGTATCTAAAGGTCCATTGAACTGAGCGCGAAGTGGCCATGCTGAGACAGCAACAGATTCTATCGTCGTGTTCTGAAACAACTGTAGATTTCCAAATGTGACCAACGTAACGTTAAACTCGTAATGGTCAAATGGATACAGCTCAGGTCCGCCGTTAAAATAGGCATTGAAACTTGAAGTGGCCGGGTTGATTTGATAGAATGAAGAATTCGCTCCTGATACGGCACTGACTAATTCGAATACTCCCGTGAAAACATCAGACGTCCAAATCTCAACTGTCATGTTATTGGTGTCGTTAAAGTTAAACCCGCAAACAAAACTCAGGCTAACGTTCGCTGTCCTCATTGAAAGATCCAAACTGTTAAGTGTTATACCTATAGTTGCATAGGTCATTCCAGGTCCTTTGGTCTGTTGGTTATTGAACGCAGTAGAGGCGTTTTTGACAACAGAAGCATTATCGGATGTCTTCATAACGATTGAAGAGAAGCTGGCCACGAAAACTAGTGATATCAGAACCAGTAAATTGACCTTAGATGTGATCAATTTTCTTCCTTTTGATTGACTCAGCGATTTATATAAGTGTTATATTCAAATTCATAGCGCGCACAATTAAGTTCAACCAACATCAAGATAACAGCGAAGCAGGCAGCCCAGAAATCGCCGAGGCAATGGTCAGGCCTGACAAAACCAACATGATGAGAAACCTGCGCGCGCTAGAATGGCGACGTTTTATTTTACAATCTTATGCGACGTGCTATGGCTAGACGAAAATACAGCACTCTAATCCAAGAATTCTCGAATCAAGAACGAGTCCATCATTATCATCTCAGGCTTTGGAACAATTCTTTGGAAAGCCTGTTCCAGGCCGTTGAGCACTTCAATCCCATGATCAGAGGCCTTTTCTAGCAGATCATCTGTGATTTCGTTTGTCAGAAGTTTGTGAGCGATATTGTCTCGATCAGCGTTGAAAGAAAGCGCTTTTGTTTTTTCCTCAGGGCTTAAAGCGCTTAGTAAATATCCTATCTCAACTAGATGCCTGTGGGTTTTGATACCCTCGCAGATTTTTTCCATTGAAGAACATATCGTTATCTCCGAAGCGGTTGAGTTGACTGCGGAGGATTTGTAAAGGATTATTTTTCGTAATCTATGCTCTATGAGTTGATGAAGAGAGAACAAAACTTCCCAAAAACTCTTATTAGCTAAGGCTCGCTGGATCTCTTTGCTGTTTGAACAACCTAAACGTGAAGCCATTTTTTTCGCATCCCAGTCCAATTTGTTCTTTATTGACTCCATTTTTTCATCTGAAAGTGGCTTCCCGATTAGCCTCACCAATATCTTCTCTCTAATTTCATCCTCAACTTTTTGCCTAGGATACGCCAATATGATGCCAGAACAGGAAGCATCGTCTATCATAAACTGTTCTGATCCTTTAGTAATGATTTTGAAATCGCCTACTCCAACATTATCGACAACTTTTTCAGGGTTTCTATGGATCATGATTTGGCTACTAGTCGTAACTGGTCTGACCAACAGAAAATCTTTCCAAGCCTGGTTGAAACTCACCTTTTTTTCAAGAGCCATGATCATAACCACCTTAAGGATTAGTCCCTAACAAGTAGATTTAAGCGCTATCGTAGACCTTTTAGACAGTAAGAAGATCCGAACGATCCGCCTGAAAAACTAATTTTCGTTGATGCTTTTGTATACCGTTCACTTCTGAACAAACTGAAAGTTTCACTTCAAATCCAGATTGTTAAATAAAACGTTATCATTCTTATGAGCCTGTCAATCAGAACACCATTGTACCCAAAAACGCGCGCTAAAGACTAACAGTTGAAGGGGCTATATCGTCTATTAAAGAAATGACAGGGAAACAATATGAAAAGAAGCTATTTTCAGCTAATTGCTATCATAGGAATAATCTTAGGTGTGCTATTCTTAAACAGCGGAATATACGCACGCACCTATTACACATGGTCTGGTCCGCCTCCTTTCCTCGTCGCCATCGTCTACCCTTATGCAGCATATGCGAGTATCCTATTTGGTGCGGGGGCTGTCTCGATATTCGTGGGAATACCCGCTGTCTTCTTTGCCCTCAGAAAAAAGGAAATAAGCGTTATACCACCGCCGCCGCCACCCAGCAACTTGCAGCAAGCGCGCGCCTAAGAACGCCAAGCGATCAGTGTTCAAAACGCGCTAACGCGTTGGGATTTGCACCTAATTAGGTGTGAGTACCCACCGGTCCACCACAAAGCGCGGGCTAGATCAAACTGGGGAATCTCAAAGTCACGCTTCGCAGCCGCGACGGAGCAGATGAAATAGTGAAAAGCAATCTGGATTGTCGCTGACAGCGAAAGCTGCTAGTTGTAGCATCAACTCTTCAACTATATGAGCACACGCGAAAAGTTTAAATTAACCCCTGTCATGGAATTTTTAGGTACAAAAGGGAGAATCATAGTGAAATCTTCTACATTAGCTATAGTCGTAATTGGTTCGCTAATGCTTTTGGCTTTGTGCGGTTCGGCTTTTACATTTTCCATCTCGTTGTTAGCGCCTAGAGTGAATGACTTAAACATCAACGGAAGCAGCGTGTCCAGCACTAACTGGAGCGGATACGCTGTAACTGGCTCAACAGGCTCGGTAACGTCTGTTAGTGGATCTTGGGCGGTCCCCTCGCTAGCAAGCACGTCGGGATCGGCGCTTGCAGCGTTTTGGGTGGGTATTGACGGTTACAGCTCGAACACTGTGGAGCAAACAGGAACCCTTATCGCCACCTCAACGGCCCAAACCACCTATGGAGTACCAGCCTACTCGGCTTGGTATGAGTTCTATCCGGCCGGAATGGTCATAATAAGCTCAGCCATAAGCATCTCTTCGGGCAAATCTGTGTCAGCTACGGTAAGTCCAAACGATAATATTTCTGCAACCGTGACGTATACAGGCAGTTCGAGCAAGACAGGATTCTTCGGCGAGTTCGGATTTCTTGCGCGCGATCCAAGAGGCAGGTCGAGCAGCACATTCACTGTCACCATTGCTGATATAACTGCAGGATGGACTTTCACCACAACAGGAACCGTCACAAACGCTGCAAGATCCTCAGCCGAGTGCATCGCAGAAGCACCATCATCATCTAGTGGAGTGTTGCCACTTGCAAACTTCGGCACTGTCTACTTTGGAAGTGACTACACAAAGGTTGCAGGAACCTGCTCCGCCACGGTAAACGGAGCCACAGAAACCATCGGATCGTTCGGTTCAGCCCTACAGGAGATAACAATGGTCACCAACAAAGGCGTAATCAAAGCTTCCCCAACAGCAATCACGGATGGAACAAGCTTCACAATCACGTGGGCAAACGCCGGTCCATAAGATCAGCGAGCCAACACCCTTTTTTCTTCTACCCTAGCACGTGCAATATTAAACTCGGACTCTAGCATTGTATAGAACTCGTGCAAGCTAACGGGCGCAACATAGCTTAATAGGCTATGGAATGCAACCGGTCCATACATAGCAGGGGCTCACGAAAAAACCGAGCAAAACCATTACGGTTAGTGACTCTGGAAAGCCGTGCTTCAATATTCGTCTCTTTTCCAAATGTTGTAGGGGCATTGTCTCCAACAGTATGAGCCCGCTTTGTAGATACAATTCTGACATTCGAGTCTGTCAAACCGTCTACGTCTACTCATAAACAGACTCCTCAATACTCTAACCAACAATCTCCCTCATTAACCCTTGGATTGCGTTTTGATTCGACGTGATTGGCAGAAGATTAGCAGCTCTAATGCATCAACGAGCCCTTGCCGAACATTCGTGCTGCTCGAGGCTAATTCTTCTTGGTTTGAGTTAAATGATTTTCCCGAGTGCAGTATGGGGACGATTCGCACACACAACTCATGTTGGCGCCTTAAAGCCTCGTTTGAGTTGCGTTTTTTTCGGGGGACAAACGCAAAAAAGATCTGAAATTGTTGGTTTCTGGGCTTTGCTGGTCGAGTGAGTGTTTCAGAGGCAGAATTTTGAACTAGTAGTATTTTTTCAGTGGGTTTCGCCTATCCGTTGCCAGTTTCACTTCCGAAGGGACTATTATGCCTTGCCAGTCTGCTTTGGCGATGGTCTTTCTGTGGCTTCGTATATTGATGCTATGGATGTGAAGGGCGTAAGACATTGCGCGGTCTTGGGGATTCTCGATCTGGAGCATCTGTCTTAGGCTGAGGTGTTCAAAGACCCTGCGGATTGGGCGTAAAGAGTTGCCGTGGCAGGATACGGCCACGTTGCCTGGGTTCCGTCGGAGCCATCGTTCAAGCTGCACAATGAAGGGCAAAGTCCTATTTTCGACCATCTTCAGGCTTTCTCCATCAGGGGGCGGAAAGTCGTAGCCTCTGTGAACCTTGGCAAAATATTCTGGTCTTTCTTCGGCAAGTTTTCTCTTGCTCTTGCCCTGAAGCAGGCCGTAGCAGCGTTCGATGAGACGGTCATCCGTGAAAACGGGGATGGCAGGATGCTCCTCAAGAACTATCTCGAGGGTTTTCCGAGCTCTTTTGAGGTGGGAAGTGAAAGCACAGGCGATCTTTTCTTGATTCAGTTGCTCTGAAATCTCGCGTGCTTGTGAAAGGCCTTTCGAAGTGAGTTCTGGGTCCCGCCAGCCTGAGAATATTCCACGACTGTTGTCAGTCGTCTCGGCATGCCTGAAGACAAGCAACTTGCAAATCATCGTGACATCCTCACCGTATCAGTCAGCGCCTTCATGCGCCTTTTGAACCCAATGCATGAACGATTGGAGAGGCCAAGGTCACACGTGTTTATCGACGCATGCTAAAGCAGTCCTGCATCTTTCTTGAGGATTTCCGCTTCATCGGTTCTCTCCCACGTGAAGTCGGGATCATCTCTTCCAAAGTGGCCGAACACGGCGGTTTTCCTGTATATTGGTCTCAGTAAGTTGAGGTGCTCTATGATTGCCTTCGGTCTCATGTCGAAGTGTTTTTTAATCAATTCCAGGACTTTTTCGTCGGGTATTTTTCCAGTTCCGAAGGTGTTGACCATCAGGGAGATCGGTTGGGCCACGCCTATTGCGTATGACATTTGAATTTCGCATTGATCTGCCAGACCCGCTGCGACGATGTTTTTTGCGATATATCTTGCCATGTAGCAGCCTGATCTGTCCACTTTTGAGGGATCTTTTCCTGAGAAACATCCTCCACCATGGCTTCCGACGCCTCCGTAGGTGTCGACGATGATTTTTCTTCCGGTCAGCCCTGAGTCTGCGAGAGTCCCTCCGACAACGAACCTTCCTGTTTCGTTGACGTAATACTTCGTTTCTTTGTCCAGCATGGTTGAAGGTATGACTTTCTTTATGACGTGGTTTATTATGTCTCTTCTCATCTTTTCTCTGTCAACTTTGGGAGTGTGTTGAGCAGCTATTACGACGGCTGCCACTCTTTTTGGTTTTCTATCGACGTATTCTACCGTGACCTGTGACTTTCCGTCGGGTCTAAGATAGGGTAGAACCTTGTTAACTCTGCATTCTGACAGTCTTCTCACAAGGCTGTGCGCTAGCATTATTGGTAAGGGCATTAACTCCTTTGTCTCGTTTGTCGCGTACCCGAAGACCATCCCTTGATCCCCAGCCCCTTGTTCATGAGATTTAGTCTCTACGACTCCAATCGCAATGTCCGGAGACTGCTCCGTTATCGAAACCATAACGCCGCAAGTTTCCCAGTCCATGCCGTCTTTGGCGTTATCCAACCCTATTTCCCTCAGCGTTTTTCTTACGATGCTGGGAATGTCAACATAGCAAGAGGTTGTAATTTGCCCGGTAACTACCACGTTTCCCTGCATCACCAGCGTTTCGCAGTCAACTCTTGCTTTGGGATCTTTGCAGAAGACGGCATCAAGTACCGCATCTGAAATCTGGTCGGCAACCTTGTCAGGATGACCCTCTGCCACGGATTCCGAAGTGAACAAATACTTTCCATCTCTTACCATACGAATCATCAATTAAACGTCAAAGTTGAACGTTACGATCTCGCATTCTTATCTTAAGAAACTTTCCCTGAGAACGAGCCATAGGGCATCGTCATACCACTTTTGACGCGCCTTTCCGAATTACAGACTGGAAAAGAAATTGTTGAAGCGAGTCCATGTCGAGTGAAATTGACGCCAAGTAGCCAGGGGCCAAAACAATCACTGAAACAGTTCCGCTGAGGTTAAATCAATTTTTCCACAGTTTCCTACTGGATCAGAGTCGAAATCTCTTCGCTGGCACTCACTTTCGTGAAATGTTCTGGATAATGGATACATGATGATACTTGAGCCAGTAAGTATCGCAGACAAAGATTTGTTTATTAAATGTAACAAAGGCTCGCTCTGGTCGTTTTTGAAGTAGCGGACCGTAAATTGCAGGCTAGAACATTTATTTATTGCAGTTTCATTTTTTCATCCTAGACTGGGCGAGACGAGGATGGAAATTCTGGCTTATAACGAACTCAAAGACAAAGACAGCTTGCTTCCTTTGATGGAACAGGCTTTCGGATGGCCGTTTGATGTTCAAGAATTTGATAGAAAAATTAGGATCGATCCGAAACTAAGAGAGAGTTGCGTGGGTCTTTGCGCTCTTGAAGCTGGAAGGGTGGTAGGTTTCGTTGGCATCATGGATTTGGCGACTAGAACTCTCGAAGGAACAGTGGAAAAAGCGGGCGGAATCTACGGGGTAGCAACCCTGCCGGGTCACACAAGACAAGGGATATGCCGAGTGCTCATCAATCGTGCTCACGAACATCTGATCGAAAAACATTATCGGTTTTCCTTCCTCAACACGAGCCCCACCCTTGCGGCCTACGGCTTGTACATGAAGCTGGGTTATTTTGACGTAACATCCTTTCCAGGAGCGTACAAGGTAATAGTGAAGAAGAAAAAAGTCAAGAAAATTCAGGACGGAACCCGGCTGGATTTCAGCAGAATGCTTGAAATCTACGACAAGTATGTGAAGGATAAGACGGGTCTTGTGGTCAGGGACGAAGCGTATATGAAGATGCTTTCCAGAACTCTTGGAATATCAGCACGTGAGTGCATCATAACTGACAGAGGTTATGTCTTATTCAAGAAAGAGAAGAAGCATGTCAGAATAAGGGAGCTGGCAGCTCATGATGAAAAAGAAATGCACAGGCTTATCAGACTGATCGAAAACAGAGCTGAGAACCTGATATACGCCAGGGCCGTCTTGGACCCCAATCTGCAGCTGGTTTACAGGATGCATGAGTACTCGGTCCTCAAGGCTGGGCATGGCGTAATAATGGTGAAGGAATTGACAGGCGCACCGTTCAGCGAGGCATACGGCGACAGATTCTTCATGAGTTCATTGGACCATTTTTGAACTCTTTCGGCAGGTTAGGGTTGCCAGTTTCATCGCAAAGCTTTGTTGCCGTGAGGATTCGACTTGATGTCGGACTTGGAGGATTTTATTCTGACGCGTATGGCTAAATTTAATAGTTCAGGATTGCCAACATAAAGGATTTGATTGATATGACGGCGCATTCTGAGGAAGATGGCGATAAATCAAAAAGATATGTTCGTCCCGTAAACGAATTATGGGAAATGTGGAAACCGCGAGTAAAAATGCGGATCTATCCATTTACCTATGCCCTGTACGACGATGTAGAACGGGTAATGACTAGTCTCAATTCCTATGATCGGGACACTTGGGCCGCGGCTTTTAGCTCCGTAGCAAAGCCATATGAAGTCAAAGCATCCCAAGCAGAAAAAGCAGGCGATGCACAAGGCGCCAAAGAAAACTATCTTCGAGCATATCAGTATTACATGCTCGCACGGTATCCAACAATAAACTCGGAAGGCAAGAGACAAGCATACAGGAAGTCGCAGGAAATGCTCTTTAAGGCATCACGGTATTTTGACATCCCAATACAACGGCTGGAAATCCCCTTCAAAGGAAAAGGCAGCGAAGGAAACAGCATTATTGCTTATTTGAGAGTGCCAAAGAAAGGTACAGCTCCTTTCCCCTTGCTAGTGACCTGGGGCGGAATCGACGGTTACAAAGAAGAACAGCTGAACAACCCTGCTTTAGAGCACGGCTTAGCAACTCTGGCCATTGATGGGCCTGGAGTCGGCGACTCTCCAATCAAAGGCTCTGAGAATGCAGAGAGATTGTTTGGAGCCGTATTCGATTGGGTTGCCACGCAAAAAACTTTGAACTCTCACCGAGTCGGAGTCTGGGGTTATAGCACTGGGGGTTATTGGGCAGTTAAGGTGGCCCATGTCTACAAGGATAAGATAGTGTGCGCCGTAAGTCAGGGCGGACCTGTACACTACGCGTTCCAACTTGACTGGATTCATAAACAAGAGAGAGGAGAGTATCCCTTCGAATTCTTTGAGACAATCGCTTACGCATTCGGCTTGTCGAGCTATGAGGAATGGGTAGAATATGCGCCAAAACTCTCCCTCCTGACGCAGGGCATTTTAGATAAGCCAAGTGCGCCACTGTTGCTTGTAAACGGAATACACGATTCGGTGTTCCCAATCACAGATTATTACTTGCTGTTCGAACATGGTAGTCCAAAGTGCGCCAGATTCTACGAAGCCGGCCACATGGGATTCACCAAGGACACTTTTGAAACAATAATGGACTGGATATTCCAAAAATTGAGCTAACATAAGCGTGCGCAATTACGAATTGTTGACGCTTATTCTTTCTTGTTGTTTTCCTTTGTTTGAAGGTGGGTAGCTATCTTTGAGAGTGTTAAAGGTTGGTAGTGATTCTTGTAATTCAAGTCTACAAGAAAACTTTCAATTCCCTTAGCGTCCATGTAGGCATTCATCTTGGAACTGGCAGCTTCCTTTATGTCCTTCATGTAACTGGCATAGTCTCCGTAGTCCCTGTGGAATGATATGACTACAAGATCCTTCCCCAGACCAATCCCATTCATGACTGTGAGGAAGGGACGACGTTCTTTGATGTCCAGTTCATGCGCCGCTTTGATTTGCTCCTGAAATTCCTCGGGAGAATTGGCCTTCAGTTTAAACATGATAATTGCCATCAGATTGAAGCCTAGCTTGCAGAAGTCAGGCACCATAGTGTATTCTTTGATTATGCCGTCTTTCTGAAGTCTGTTTATCAACCTGCTGACTGTCGGCTGTGAAACTCCCAATGCCTTTGCCAGTTCTCTGTCACTCCTGCGACTGTTCTTCATTAGCTCAGCGATCAGACTGGACTCAACAGTTTTCATATGCAACACGGCATATCTTATTTGAAGCCCGTCGCTTAAACTTTTTGTCTCAGGGTTTTGGGGTTGCACGTTTTTATGGAAAAATCTAGACGGTAGAGAACTTGCGTGCCAAATGAGACGCAGAGCTGGGCTGAGTACTGATTCTAGGCTTGGAGTACGTTTGGCGATCAAATTTGACCGTGAATAACTGTCTCTTGGGATTAGATATATGAAGGACAGAAAATCATTGTAATGATCTGATCAGCTGAGGTTTTGCAAGTGACAAACAGGAATGGGTTAGCCAAAGAATGGAATGATGCGGCGAAGTCTTGGGTCGACTTCGTACGGCAGGGCAAGGATTACTTCAGAGACGAACTCAACAATCCAGGAATGTTCAGAATCATCGGAAACGTGAGGAGTCAGTTTGTCTTGGATGTTGCCTGCGGCGAAGGATACAGCACTCGAATGCTAGCGCGGAAAGGTGCAAAAGTGATCGGCATAGACCTGTCAAAGAAACTGATTGAATACGCAAAATCGCAGGAAAAAAAAGAAAAACTCGACATAAGCTATTTTGTCACAGACTCTGCGGTCCTCTCAATGTTCCCTGGTGAGCGTTTTGACTTGGCCACGTGTTTTATGGCTATGATGGACATCGAGAATTACGATGACGCGATAGGCGAAATTGCTCGTGTAATTAAAGACGAAGGTCGATTTGTTTTCTCAATCACGCACCCCTGTTTTGAGTACAACGCCAAAAATGGAAAAACAGAAGCGGAAATAACTCCGAGATACTTCGAGACGAGAAGTGAATGTGTTTCATGGGACATGAAGCGCCTGCTCAGTCCTTTCGAAACGACAAGCTTCCACAGAACTCTCACAGACTACTCTGACGTGCTGAATAGGCACGGGCTCCTGATAAGAAGACTCCTCGAACCGACTCCGACAAAAAAAGGACTGGCAAAATACCCACCCCTAAAACAAGTACTCCTCAAACCGCATTCCATTATCTTCGAAACGATCAAGACCGCGAGGAGAAACAGGAGCGACCTGTGACTTAGGGGCAGGTCTTCTTCAGTTCTACTAGGTTTGCCCAGGATGCGCCTTGGCGAGAGTTCGAATTCTCCCGGTTTGCCAAACGCGCGCTATTCAACGCGTAGCTATGCCAGTAATTGCATGTCCTATGCACATTTTTCTGAAAGCGTCAACGAGGATGGCCAGTCCGTATTCGCGATCCTTGAATTTAACTCTGATTGACAAGTCCCATGTGATGCTGCGCAATTTAACAATTTTCACCCAGTTAATCAGCATAGGTTTTTCTCCATAGAACTTCGCAAGGTAATCTTCAACAAACTTCTTAACCGATAGCACATCGTCCAACTCGTTCATAACAACTACCCCTAACTTGACTTAAGGACATCTGATCTACGCGTTCATATTAATCTGCTGTTCGTATTTTTCGCTTTGTAAGTTCAAGTGCGATCTATATGTCTTTGTCTTTAAGAGCGGATTTTCAGCAGTGTCCTATTCGGCCGAATTGACGCTCTAAGTTTGTTCATGAGCCATCAGAATAGCGCGTGTAGTTAAGCAACCAGCTGAGAGATCATGCGAGACGCTCGGCCGTTGCCCCTTATTGCTCACGCCAATACCTCCTTCTCGATCTCCAGAACAGCAGCCGGGCGGCAGCCACTGCTAAGAATATGATTAACAAAACGATAAGGAATTCTCCAGGAAAAAATCCGCCTCTCAAAACGACAAAATAAAAGAGCAAAAGCGCAATGATGATGCCGATCGGGAGCATGAGCAAGACCGCGACGACGCGGGACCAAGTGGGAGGGCCCGCTCTGTTCCAGCCACCACCTCCGCCACTTCCAGATCCCATTTTGGCGCGTCGTTCTTGGATCTGTTTGAGCCGTTCTTCATTCAGATAGTACTTGCCGTTTGTTTCAACAAAAATGCCAGATTGGCCGAGTCTTCGGTGCATAGCTTCCTCGAAACGCGGCGGCAGACCTAGCTCTTGGATTGTCATGGCCTTCTCCGGGCTCGTGGCTCCTTTTTGGCGGAACCTCTCGATTATATCCTGCAGCCGTCGGCGCATTTCTTCTCGACCTCTAAACATCTTGCTTCCCCCTAGGTGTTTGTTTCCCGGTATTATTCATCTGCGGCTTCGAGTCCGCGCATGATTTTTTCCGCGAATTCTCTCATGGCGTCGGCTTTGACCATGGCGATGCCGCGGCGGTTTCTGCCAACCATGACTAACAAAAGGTCGCCGGGTTTGATGTCGAGTTCCTTGCGGGCTTCAGCAGGGATGACTACTTGCCCCCTGTCGCCTACTTTTACGGTTCCGTAGAGGCGTGTTTGTCGTTTTCTATCTATCATATCTGCACACTTTTCCTACATTTCCAACTAATATGAAAATGTATTTAAGAATTATCCCAAATCTTCGAACAACTTACCAAAACGAAAACACGCGTTAAGCAAGTTTTATTTTGTAACAAGTCTTATCTTTCGTGTTTGCTCTTTTCAATGGGGCTTACTGATGCCTTCATGGACTTGTCCGAATCCCAAATGTACATTTGACAAGAGATTGGAGCTTGGGCAACATTGTCCATTGTGCGGGGAAGAAGCAAGAGGGTTCAATTTCACAGAGTTTGGCGAAATATTGAAAGAGAAGTGGGCCCTCAAAAAGTCATTAGCCAAATCCAAAGAACAAGAGCAACTTTTGGGAAGATTGAAGTTCTGTCCAAAATGCGGTTCAACAAACATCAATTTTCTCGCCTTTTTCCACCCTTCCATGTGGAAGTGCCTTGACTGCGGATATGAAGGCGCCCTAATAATAGAAGACGGCACAGTTGCAGAAAAAATACGAAAGCGTTACCTGAGAAAAAAGGGGAAATGAGTCAAGAACCTTAATTCGAATACCCAAGGCAAATAGAGGCCCACAGTGGAGTACAACATATTTCGTTGGCGGGCAACCGCATAAGAAGTTGAGAGCGCGCGTCGCGTTGTCAGTGTGGTTTTTCGCCCTTAGGCATTATTATCGCCTGATCGGAAGTTCCATACATGACACTCTTTCCTTCTAGATAGAGTTTTCCAACCAGGGCGCAGGTTACAGCATCTAGTTCGTGATCGCTCATTCGGTTGTTCAGTCCTCTCACTCCGGCCTTCTTCAAGCCGGACATCAGTCTGTCCAGTCCCTGCTGCTTTCTTGGAATTCCAAGGATGTCTTGGGCCCCGCCTGGATAGACCTCTATTACTCTGAAGCGTTTGTTCTCCAGGATTCTTTTTAGATCTATGCCCCTGCTCGTCAGTTTTCTCATCGGGCCGAGGGTGACTGGAAAGAATTTTATTCTTCTCCGCAAGAGTTCCTTGTCGCACTCTCTCAGATGGACGTTGGTTCTCTGTTCTATTGACTCTCTCCCAGCTGGTAGACTCAGCGGGGCATCGATGGCAACTATCTCGGGCTCGCTTTCTTCTATCTTCTCCAGCACTTCGTAATCCGAGTAGACGAGGGAAGTCTCCGCTCTCATGTTCCTCAGTAAACAGAGACCTGAGGGCCTGTTCTCGACACCTGCCAAATCCAAGCCGACTATCAACAATGCATCATCAACTCAAAACAGTCGAAAGGTAGTCTTATAATTCTTGCACTCGTATTAGGTGCGTTTTCTTGGTATGGGTTTGGAACAGAGCAATCGCGTGCCCTGAAATGGGAAGCGCCGCGTTGTGCGTTCTGGATAGTTGATTCTGGAATTTAAGTTGAAACAAAAAAAGAGTGGGATAGATTTATTTTTTTTATTAGTCTAGATTTTTCTTTTGCCTAGGGTGGATCTGAATGTTTTTCCGCAGTGCTCAAAGAGGCCGATTGTCAGTTCTGTTCTCTTGCCGCTTTTGTCTGGTTTGCCTGCCATCTTCCAAGTCTTCTTAGGTGTGGCGACTTCTTTTCCACATGAAGGACATTTAGCCATAATGATCCCGGTTCATCATTTGCATGGATGAGCATAAAACATTTTCCATTGTGAACTTGTCAAAAAAGTCTGATTGCGTCTCTTCTGGCTGCTAATTACATGAAAAGTACGTTGTGAGCACATGCCAGCGTCGCGGGTTGCACTCTCAATTTGCCTACTCATCGAAAAATCACGGTTTCGACATGCACGTACTGCGGGTCGAACGTTGCCTGCTGGTAAGCGTGGTTAATTTGATTTCAGCGCTATTTTCAAGGTGTCTAGAGCTTCTGCTAAGGTTTGCCTATCTGGGTTCACGTGGCCGAGGCCGAGTCTTATCCTGTTGGTTCTTGTTATTGTGTAGCCGTTTTTGAACAGGAAGAATGCTCCCGGCACTGCGGCCAAGCTGTGGCGCGGGATTGTGCGTTCATTTGTCCACTTGTGAGTGTCTTTCACTGGTGTTTTCACCCAGTAGGTGACGCCGGCCTTGCTGGGGAAGAAATCTAAGCCGTTCTCAGTCAGCCATATTTCCGTTTGTTTCTTGAGGGTTGTCCATTTTTGCTTGTGTTCTTCGAGCTTCTCCTTGTTCTTAGACAGCAATTCTGCCCCAACAAGTTGTACTATGTTGGGGCTGTTGCCAACGGTGTTGATTACGTCAATATATAGTTCGTCGACAATTTTCTTGTCAGTCAGTGCGATTCCCAGCTTTAGTCCTCCGAGACCATAGGCCTTCGTGAAGCTCGTCGTGACGATGCCCAACTCTGGATCCACAGAGAATAGTGTCGGCACCTTTTCTCGGTCGAATTCAGCATATATCTCATCACACAACACATAGAAGCCACCCTCCCGGGCGACCGTCATCACTTCCTTCAACTCTTTCGCGTCCGATATCGCTCCGCTCGGAGCATGAGGATTGGTCAACACGAGCAAACCGGTCTTGTCTGAAACAAGCTTCAAAAGCTCGTCAGCTTCGAGTCTGTACGCGTTTTCTTCCCTTCGCACCAGCCTCTTCACGTGGCTGAAATGCTCTTGAACCTGTCTGAGTAGGGGCTCGTAAGTGGGATACTCCACTACCGCCTCGTTTTTCTTTGGTCTTCTTTCGGCTAAACATCTGATGATGCGGGCGTTCTGGCCAGAGGCTCCTTCGCTTGAGATGAAAACGTTCTCGGGTTTAAGGCCGTACCAATTAGCGAGTTGCAATGCTGTTTCGGGGTTGCCGTACTCATAGTTAACGCTGAAATCTAAGCTGTTCAGTCTCAAGTCGTGGTTGAAGTAGACCACGCCGCTCGACTTAAAATCGTATTTTAACTTGGGCACGTGAACATACCAGTCTAGATACATTGAAGGGTGTTTCATCGTCAACGCCAAGAACATGTAGAACCTGTTTGCCGCTTAGCTTTTTCCGTTCGCATGCTGAATTTGAATATGCTTTGTCTAATAAGATTGTTTTATCGTGAAATTTCGCGTGCAGCATCTCACAGAAAATTTAAAACATGGAATCGCTCTTTTCAAATATAGTGCTGGATTTACTGACCTGAAAGAACAATCTCAAAATTGCAGGTTGAAAAAAGACAGATAAAAGACGGAGTTTGCGCTTGTTTCCGCCAAGCTATTCGAATAAAATCTAGAAAAAGGATGACCAACAAGATGAGAAATTTCGAAATTGCCAAGATCTTGAGAAATATCTCCATTCTGCTTGACATGGATGACGTCCCGTTTAAGCCAAGAGCTTATGAAAAAGCGGCCATAGCCATAGAGGCTTTGGAGACAGATGTTGAAGAGATCTACCGACAAAAGGGAATCAAAGGTTTGGAGGAAATTCCAAGCGTCGGCAAAGGAATCGCTGAAAAAATTGAGGAGCTGATTAAGACTGGAAAACTGAAATACTATGAGGATCTGAGTGCGAAAGTTCCGGTGGACCTTGACAGCCTAGTAGGGATAGAAGGATTAGGACCGAAAAAGATCAAGATGCTCTGGAAAGAGCTCAAGATCAAAAACATAGAAGACCTCGAAAAAGCCGCTCTCGCCCACAAAATAAGGAAACTGCCGAAGTTCAAGGAAAAGACAGAGCTGAACATTTTGAAGGGTATAGAGTTTGCCAAGAAGAGCAAGGGAAGATTCATCCTGGGTTTTCAGCTTCCTTCGATTCGAGAAATTGAACGCCGATTGAAATCTCTGCCAGAAGTGAAGAAGGCAATGGTCGCGGGTTCCGTGAGAAGGATGAAAGAAACAATAGGGGACGCCGACTTTCTGGTCGTTTCGGACAGACCGACGAAAGTGATGGATTATTTTGTTTCGATGCCCGAGGTTATTAATGTTGTAGACAAAGGCAAGACAAAGTCCTCCGTGAAGCTAAAGTCAGGAATGAACGCTGACATACGAATACTGCCCGAAGAAAATTTCGGGGCCGCCCTGCAATATTTCACTGGAAACAAGGACCACAACATAGTTCTCAGGAAAATGGCACAACAAAAAGGTTGGAAACTGAATGAGTATGGCATTTTCAGTGAAAAAAAGCAGTTGGCCGGACCAACCGAGGAAGAAGTGTACGAAAAACTAGGTCTGAAATGGATACCGCCAGAACTGCGGGAAAACACTGGCGAGATCGAAGCTGCAAGCAAGAATGAATTGCCCCACCTCATCGGATATGATGACCTGAAGGGCGATTTGCAGGTTCATTCAAACTGGACCGACGGCGCAAACTCGATAAAGGAGATGGCTGATCAAGCCAGAAAAATCGGCTTAGAATACATAGTGATGACTGACCATTCCAAATACTTGGCTATGACGGGTGGACTGGACGAAGAAAAACTGTCAAAACAAGGAAAAGAAATTGACGAGCTGAACGAGCAACTCGAAGGAATAAGGGTTTTAAAAGGTGTCGAACTGAACATTCTGAAGGACGGAAGCTTAGACATACCTGACAGAGTCTTGAAAAGCTTGGATGTCGCCTGCGCAGCGGTTCACTCTCATTTCAACATGCCTAAACAGGACATGACAAAGAGAGTCTTGAAAACAATAGAAAACCCGAACGTTGACATCCTATTACACCCTACAACTAGACAGATACAAAAAAGAGAGCCAATTCAACTGGACATGGAACAAATAATCTCCGCCGCAAGAGATAACGGAACAATCTTGGACATAGACTCATACCCAGACAGGCTCGACCTAAAGGATGAGCACATAAGAAAAGCCGTAGAAATCGGAGCCAAGCTTGGCATAAGCTCAGACGCTCACGCCACGGTTCACATGCATTATTTAGAGCTTGGAATAGCCCAAGCCAGAAGAGGATGGGCAACCGCCAAAAACGTAGTCAACACAAGAAAGCTTCAAGAATTCCAGAAAATGCTAAAATCCTGACGAGGCCTCATGTTACATCGCATCTAATCAAGGAAGAATGCTGATACTCACATCCGTCTAAACTTGTGTTGGTTGATGATTCCATGAAAATCAAGGAAACTGGGAAGGATCTAATCTTGGACGTTTACGTGAGGCCCAGGTCGAGAGAGTTCAAGATCTTGGTTGAAGCTGATGAGATTGTTGTTCACTGCAGGGAAGACCCTGTTGGTGGGAGGGTCAACAGGGAGCTGGTGAAGGAGCTTTCGAGGTTTTTGGGCAGGAGGGTGGAACTTGTTTCTGGCGTTTCTTCGAGACAGAAGAGGTTGCTCGTGAGGGACGCCTTGAAAAGCGAGGTTGAGTCCACTCTGAGGGGCGTATAGTAGTTTTTTATTGTTCGTGGAGTTGGAAGCGTAGTATGGCGGCTATTCCGCCGAAAGAGTTTTTGAGCATCTGTCCTTCTTCTGTCTCGGTTGATATGATCTCCACTTCGGTGTTGGTGTACTCTGCAAGCTTGGCGAAATCGTCTATCAAATCTTCGGTGTCAGTGATGCCTAGGGCTGCCGCGTTGCATTTGGGGCATGGTTTTCCAGAGAGACTCTGTTCAAAGTTGGTCACCGTCTGGGTTTTCATCGTGGATTGTTCTTGATAGCCGCAGGCGTTGCATTTCACCGTGACTCTCGTCATTTCCAACCCCTCCGACAGCAGCAGCGTTCTGACGGCTCCGGATTCCAAGGCCCTTCTGACATCCTCTTCGCCGTAAGTGATTTTTCCAGTATCGTGCCCGACTTCGTAGAGGAACTGCTGCATTATCTTCCTCTCCTCTATGTAGCGGACTTTGCGCATCACTTCTGGCGCTTTCTCGACCACTTCTTTGACGCCCTGTTCTTCCACGTACGCCGTGTCCACGGTGTCTATGATCTTATTCTTCAGCATGTAGTTGAGGTACTCGCCCTTTTCAAAATCATACTTTGTCGGTCCGGGACCCGCGAGGATTAGTCCCTTCAAGTTTTCGATTGGCATAAAAATCTCGTTCGCGTGTTCGCCAACACGCGTGAAGTATTCTTGGAGTCTCATCTCCCTGAGTCTTTCGTACCTTCTTGCTGATTGGCCGCCGGCGCGGGTCTTGCCTGGAACTCCAGACGTCAGTTCTCTCACTATTTCGAGTCTTCTGCCCTGAAGAGTGGCGATGGTTGCGCCTGATGCGTCTATGAGAAGTATTCCGTAAGTTTCTTTTTCTCTCAGCATCTCCTGCAGGTACTCGGTGTGAAATCGGGCGTCGCACCTGTAGAGGTAGATGTGTATCGGCTCGGGCGGGTTGATGACGTAGGTTTCGATTCTCTCGCTTCCGGCGCCGTTCTGGGGGATGGCTCCGCAGAATATTACGAGTCCGTTCTCAGGCGGTTCCCTGAAGAGTTTTAGACGCTGCTGAACTTTCACTATAGCGTCCATGACGTTCTTTCGGGTTGTGGTAGATTTTATGTTGGAAGCTGTGCCGTACTCGTCCCTGAGCGTGTTTAGAACATCGCTTATTTGTTTTCCGGGGGGAACATAAAGGGAGACGAGTTCGGTTCCTCGCCCCTCTTTGCTGGCCAGCGTGTTCAGTGTCTTTTTGAGTCTGAATAATTCCAACGAAGTCTTTTTTGAAATGCTCAAATGCCTTCACATTACGTTTCAGTGATAGAGCTACGTTGAGGATTCAAATAGATTTTGGGGCGGTCCCCTAGGTTGTTTCCATGGCCTCTTTCAGAAAGGCCTTGTAGGGACCTATCTTGCCGCCGTAGTTGCCCGCCGAAATCTTGACGACGCCGGGCACGCCTGCGGCTATCCTGACACCGTTGCCTATGGCTTTCTTGACCGCTTCCAAGCTTAGGCCGTTGATAACAATTTCGTAAACGCATTTCACGCCTTCGGGCACCTCTGAATCGGGCACGAGTTCTCTCAAGCGTGGGCAGAAAGGATGATTTGTCGAAGCCTTCAGTTTGTACTTTAATGAACCAGCCTTCGAGCCAGAACGGCAAATTCCTCCCGGAAAAGGCATGATTACCTCGTTCTTACCGGCTCTTATGGCCTTAACAGCTTCCTCCGCTGCCGTTAGGCCCGAGGTTTTATCCTGAGCGAAAATTATGAAGTTGCCGCCGGCAATGGTTTCAGCGATGCCGAAACGGTCTTCGACGATGAAGTCGCCCTCCATCACGGGGATTTTCCAAACCTTCCGCGGTCCCACTAGACCCTTTCTCTGGAATCCGTCTCCGAACAGGCACAGGCTTCTTCCAACCTTTAGCGTTCTCTTAGCGTTCGGCATGGCGTCAAAGGCCGACGTCGTCGGACACGTCATCACACACTGCCCTATGCGCAGTATCATCTGCCCGTTCAGGTCGAACCTGCTTCGGTTGTATATCTGTATGAGAACGCCAACTCGACCGTCCGGAGTCGCATCTGCTGGGACGAAGCTTTCGATTCCCGCCTCGGCTGGAGACATGATTACGCTCGTCGCTAGGCCTGTCGCGACTTCGGCCGCCGTTAGCGCCCATTTTTCTGTGTCTGCCGTGATTAGAACTCTCCCAGCCCACATTGGAAACATTTCGGCGAATGTATCCATTATCATGCAAGTGTTTCCCGTCTGACGACCCTGAACTTTAAACCAGTTTTCACCACGCTCCGCGATTTTGAGCTCGCTTTCGCTCGCTGTCGAACTTGAACCCGGTCCAACTTGTGACATATTCAACCCAGCTTTGAGCAGTTCTTCATCTTCAAGGGACTTTTAGCAGTTGTGGTATTGAATTCATCTGCTTCGAGCCGCTGACCAGATGCATGGCGCGCGCGTCTAAAGTTTGTTGCTGCAGTGGTATGGTCACAAAGGCTTAAGTTTCGGTCGGCGATTGTTGAGTAGCTGGTGGTAAAATGGAAAAAGAACTCTTGGTTGAAATAAAGGAAAAAGCAACAACAATGACCATAAAGGAATTCTCAGCCGAAGGAGCCAAGATGCAATACAACTCGATGGGAAGTGCCAAAGGGAAATACTCCGCATCCCACATGGAGACAGTTGATGTTCTGCAAAAACAGGACGGATCAAACGAATGGGAGGCCCGAGCTATCGAGATGACTCAGGACGGCGATGCAATCATGATCACAGCCAAAGGAACCGGAAGGATGGAAGGCCCAACGGCGGGGAGCTTTAAAGGAGAAGGAATGTGCATGACACAGTCGAAGAAACTCGCATGGCTAAACTCCGCAAAGTGCTCGCTAGAAGGCACAAACAACCTGAAAAACAACGAAGCTACCATCAAAGTCTACACAATGAAAGTGTGAGAAAACCGCAGAACCTTTTCGTCAATTTTTCTTAAACGTTTTTTCTAATTGATCTTTTGGTTTAGCGTAGCGTGCGTCGCAGTCCTTGTTTTCATTTATACTTGACTTTAAATGTCACAATCACCAAGGCTTGAAGAAAGACCAAAACGTTTGCAATTATGACAGGTAGGTCATTAGTCAAGATGCCATAAGCCGATCACGTGAAAACTGCAGCACAGAAAATCGAAAACATTCCCAGTGAAATGTCTCTGGTGGATCTCGTCTTAAAGACCTTTATCAATTGAGGGAAAAAAGAAGTCACTGTAAGTGCAGCAGCGACCAAACCAACTACAGTTATGTAATCCATGAGGACTCCCGCAGAGCTTCCTAAGTTAACCTATTTAGAACTTATCGTTGCCGAACATGCGCCTGATTATTCGTTTATCTACGTTTCGCAGGTTTTCCGTTTTTCATTGTGTTCAGAGCAGCATGGTAAAAGAGTAAGACAGAAACTGTGCAAGGGGAACAGCTAAAGTTTCACCCGGAGCGCATGCACCGCTTTCCCTTGGGGCGCCCTCAGCGTTTCAGTTCTTCTACAAGTTTTACGACTTCTTTGACGACGTACTTGTTTATCATCTTGCCCTTTTCAGGCGAAGCCGCCGTCGGATCGCCTATTACGCCGGTTGGGAAGTAGCGTTCTGGGTCGGCGACTATTTCGAACCTTGGGAATTCTGGGAAGCTCTTGGTGCCTCTGGCCTTTATCAGTTCAGGTTTGATTGCCATTATCCGTGAAGTTTCGATTGTTCCAGCGTGGCCGTCTTTCTCACTGAAGTATTTCCCTTTTAGCTCGTAGGCGAAGTCGTAGTCTGAACAGACGATTATCCGCGGCCTTTTTCTAGGGCTTTCCTTTTCGTGTTGCCAAACGACTTCCTGAGCTGCAAGTCTCAGCGCGCCCATGTGAGCCTGACCAGCATGGCCGCTCAAGACCAGAATTCTTGTGAAACGGTTCCTGATGAACTCTTCAAGGATGTCGCGGGTCATCTTGTAAAGCGCATCGAACGATATTGAAACAGTACCTGGAAAACCACGGGCAGAGTTGCAGACACCGTACCTTAACGGAGGGGCAACCAGACACCCTGTCTTCTTGGCCGCTTCTAACGCTATGTGCTCGGGTTGCAAGCTGTCCGTGCAGAGTGGCAGATGGTCTCCGTGTTCTTCGACGCTTCCAACGGGGAATATGATGACGCTTCCCGCTTTTGCCTTGGTTTCTGCTTCCTTCATGCTCAGCTCGTCAAACCACAGCAGTTCATTCTTTGAGGTACTGCGTTTGGCTTTTTCAATACTCATTCTTTCACCCTAACGGCAAGGCTGCTGAATTGCACTATGCTAACGTTTTTACTTATAAAATTGCCACCTCAGAAGAGCACATTGAACTCAATGAGGTCCAGTTTCGATGGAGACGAGTCTGTTCAAAAATTTAGAACAGCCGTACAAAACCATAGAATAAAGAGCATCTTCTTCCAATAGTGTACCTAAGTGTGAGGAGAGGGTAGAACTCCTTTCTCCAATCTCCTTTCTCCCTCTACTCTTTTCCTCACAAACAAAAACCTTTATCTAAAAAAGGGACCATTTTTCATTGACAGTATTGCTTTCAAGCCTAGGGCGCGCGCTAAAGCGGTTTTCAATCGATTATAAAAGTTTGCGAGCTGAACGCCAAGGTGACGTTGAAGGGATTAGCGTTCACGATTTTGAAAGAAAAGGCGTCGTCAAAGGATGCCATTAACCCTTTTTGTACACCATCCCCATCGATAGCTCCATACGGCCCAAAAGTTGAATTAATAGGGAACCAAGCTGTCAATAGAGCCGATTGATTAACCGCATTTTCATTCCTTTCAAGGTCTAACCGGTCAATACCACCGGGCCAAGCAACGTTGAGTGATCCTGAAACGCTCTTGTAGGGGAAAGGATCATAGAAAACGTACAAGGTTTCCCCCTTGATGGTGATTTTAGCGTCGTTTTCAGCCTGCACGACGAGCGTGGGCATCTGCGTGCTAAACACGTAGAACTCAAAAAAGACCACGACCAAAATCATTACGCAAGCAGTTCCCAAAATAGTAGCTTTCCTTCCCATGGTTCTCACTTCTCCTATTGGGCAACCCGACGGATAAACCTTTGGCGCGCGCTAAGAACAAAGTTATATTAATCCTTGACGCAAGGGAGATCTATTACTCAATAGATCCCAGTACACCAGAGGCTTAGTTAGATCCAACTAGGAGCACAAAAAGCGTATTTCAGACACAGTTATTCATATTTGGATCATATCGTAGACCGGGGGGAGGGGCCGTCAGCGCACACTAGAAGCCTAGTCTTTCCCCTTGGGCCAAAATTCGAAATAGCTTCGTGCCGTATCGTAGAAACCGAATCCAGAAGCAGGCGCGCAAGGATTAAATTGTTGCTAGAATTACACAAAAACAGGCGATACCGATTTGTCCTCTCTGACAGGCGATCAAACAAGACTTCCTGTCTTCCGAAAACTCGCGGTGAGATTTTAGGTTTGTTAGGAGCTTTCACGAGGAAGAACCTGTGCGAGAAAAAGTGATTGTTGGGTGGAGCGGAGGAAAGGACAGCGCTCTAGCGCTCTATGAAATTCTGAAAACAGACAAATATGAGGTACAGGAACTGCTGACGACCTTGACGCGTGATTATGATAGAATCAGTATACACGGCGTGCGGCGAGAACTGCTTGAACAACAGGCGAAATCCATGCGGTTTCCGATTGAGAAAATGTTCATCTCGAAAAACGCTTCAAACGAAGAATATGAAAAAGAACTGTTGCGAATTCTTGCAGAACATCATGATAGGGGAGTGTTTTCCGCGGTTTTTGGAGACATCTTTCTGATGGACGTGAGAAAGTATCGGGAACAAATGCTTTCAAGAATTGGAATGAAGTGCATCTTTCCCTTATGGAAACGGGATACTCATGAGCTGGCAAGGTCGTTCATAAACAACGGATTCAAAGCGATAATCACAAACGTCGATTCAAACTTTCTGGGAAAGGAATTTGCCGGAAGAGAGTTTGACGAACAATTTCTGCTGGACCTCCCCTCAGGCGTTGACCCCTGCGGCGAAAACGGCGAGTTCCATTCATTCGTGGTTGACGGTCCATTATTCCATGAGAGGATATTTTTCACGAAGGGAGAAATCGTGCTGAGAGAAAATCGTTTCTACTATTGCGATTTGATACCCGCAATCTAACGGCTTTGGAGGGCATGTGGAGCTACGTTGCTCATAGTGGAGGCTTTCCAAGCGTGTGCTTGATGGCTAACGCTAATGCTGCGTCTTCTAGGGCCTGGCTACTTCAGCCTTTTCAGCGTTGATTCCATGCCAGTTTATTCTGTATCCGAGAGCTTCAAGCGATTTTGTTGCGTCTGCCACTCCTTCTGATTCAACTATTCTTATAGCCTCGGACAGGGGCAGTCGGCCTGTCGGGTTCAGCTGTTCTTCGATTTTGTTTCTTATTTGTTCGAGCTTGTCTCTTCTCACTAAGCTGTCGGACATGGCCGTGTAGCCTTCAGGCGGCTTCTCCGCCAATGCTTCCTTCACCGCCTCTGTGGACACGCCGATTCTTGCGGCAAACTCCGCATAGTCAACAACTGGTTCGGTGAATATCACCCTGAAGTTTTTCAACAGGTCCGTCTGGGCTGTTTGAACGTTTTGAAACGCTCCTTCTAAGTAACGCAGAACAGGGGCCAGTGGAATTTTGTCGTGGTAGTAAATTACGTTGAGCTGCGCGTCTTTTTCTAAACGGTCGAGTTTTTGGCAGGCCAGCTTTTCGTTGACGGCTACGAGCATGTTTACCTTGACCTTCTTGAGTTTCTCCATCTTGCGCAAAAGATATTCTGCCGTCCAAAAACCGACTATTTCCAGGTACACTCTGACGCCTTGGTTCTCCAGGGAGAAGTCTGGTATTATGACCTGTTTGCCCGCTGGAACGGGTTCGGGTTCTCTTTTCAGCTGCCATCCCGTCTTTAAGCATTGAAACTTTTCCGCGAAGTCCTGTTCAACCGCGCTGTCGAAGGAGACTTTCGGCTCCTGAGGGCTGCTGAGCATTGAGCGGTGTTTCCAACTCTCAAGCTTGAAGTTGCATATCTCGTTCGTGTATCTCCACAGTATCTTGGCTTCAACGGTCCACTCCTGGTTGGCGATGATTGTTGGGAGAAGCTTGGCTGTCGCCGTTCCGTATCTTCTCGTGAGCTTGAACAGGCTGGCGGGTCCGTCAATCTTCATCCAGAACCTGCCGTTCCTCTGCACGTCGTAGATTAGTCCAAGTCTCTTAACAGCGTAGAATATTCTCTGCCAATTGCCCGAGGCCGTGAAATTCAGCTCTGTAGAGTCGAAGAGAAGAGTTTGCGTCAGGCTGAGGTTGTACTCTTTCAGCAGTTCTTCCGGCGCCGGCGGTTCAAATTCTTCAAGGATGAGTTCACTGTCAAGGTCCGCGTAGAGAAACTCTTCAACAGTGTCTGATGTTACCTTCAGTTCTTGGGCTACGGCCGCGACTATTCTCTTCCTTTTTTCCGGGGTTGTCGCCAACCCAAGCTCTCTTGTTGCTTGAAAGATACTTCGTCTCAGTTCCACGGGGTTGATTCTATCTTTGCACTTGAACGTGCTTTTTCTGTCCAGAAGACAGGCGAGGCCTCTCACGAAGCGGTATTCGTATCCTTCGTCTTCAAGTTCGTTGGCGAACGCTTTCAGGACGCTTTTCTTCTGGCCCACGTGGTCTTTGTACGCCTTGATCAGGCTGTTGGCGACTTGTAAGCTGTCTTCCGTCGCTCTTGCGTACCTGGGCCATATGTTGCCCTTTCTTTTCCATACTGTGAGAAGTTCGCTTGGAAGCATGTTCAGTCCTCCGTGGGTTTCTTGTAGCGTCGCCTGCGGCTCATTTCCACTTCCACAGTTTCTCTGGAGACGATTTCAACAAGCTTGGCCCTTTTTCCCTCCACCTTCCTGAGAATTCTTCCGAGTCTCTGAATGTACTCCCTCGTGCTTCCCGTTCCGCTCAGTATGTACCCCGCCGAAGCGTCGGGCACGTCAACTCCCTCGTCGAGGACTTGAGACGTGACTATGGCTTTGTATTGACCGTTTCGAAAGTTCTCCAAGATTTCTCTTCTCTCTTCCTTCGGCGTCTGGTAAGTGATGGCGGGAATCAGAAACCTGCGGCTGATAGTGTAAACGAGATCGTTGTGCAGTGTGAATATCAGCGTTTTCTCTTTCTTATTCGCGTCAAGCTGCTGTGCAAGCAGACCCAGTTTCGCGTCTGAGTTCAGTGCGATTTTCAGCGCGCGGTTTCTTGCCAGAAGGGCTTCTCTCGCGCGGGGGTCTCGGCCTGTGGTCATGATGAACCTGTGGAAGTCTTCGGGGCTTCTGAGGACTATTCCCTTCTCTTTCAGGTAGAGTCTGAACGTTCCTATCTCGTCGTCGTAGGCTTGCTGTTCCTTCGGCGTCAGTTCAACGAACATTTTCTCGTACGTGTAAGGGGAAAGGTGTTCTCCGGCCAGCTCTTCAACGTCCACCGTGTAGACCGGGTCTCCAACGAGCCGGGGCAAGAGTGAGTGTCTTTCGTCGCTTCTCTCATACGTTGCCGTCAAGCCCATACGGTACGGTGCAATGTACATCTCGGCGATTTGCATATAGCTCGGCGATGCCAGATGATGAACTTCGTCGAAGATCATCAGCATAAACCTGTTTCCGAGGGTTTCCGCTTGGAGGTACGCCGAATCATACGTTGAGACGGTTATCATTTTAACCGTGTTTTCACCTCCACCCACGGCTCCGGCATCTGTTTTCAGATGGTCGGCGACCCGTTTTCGCCATTGATCTATTAGATCTAGGGTTGGAACAACGATGAGGGTCTGCGTTTTCAATTGGCCGATAGCCTTCAACGCCACGTAGGTTTTGCCCGCGGCAGTAGGCAGTACAAGGATTCCCCGCATGTTAGCCTGATGCCACTTGTCCAGAGCCTCATTCTGATAGGGCCGCAGTTCCACGTTTGAATTTAACTGCTGAACCGGAGGAAGATTCGGAACATCATCTTGAAAAGCAAGCTTGCTTTCCTTCAGGTAGGCTAACACTTCCAAGTAGTGTATAGCCTTGATTCTGTAACAATCAACTCTGGGGTCCCACTTGCCATAAGGAGTTCCAACCTCCCCCCGCAACAGAATTGTGCCCTTGTCAAACCACAGGTGAATCATGAGCAGACAATCAATCTTTGCTCCCTGAACTTTAAACCCCTTTCGCTTTCAAGCAAGCCCCAGTTTTCAAAATCGGATTGCACAGCGAAGGCAATTAGCAATCACAAATCGACGCGAGAATTTGTCTGCCTTGATGCCAAAGACTGTTTGAGCCTTGATGGCCTCAAGATTCGCTCGAAGATCTTGCGAATAGCGCGCTCACTTTCATTTCACTTTCAGCGGGTTGCATTGGAATTGGTTGTAGGCGGCCAGCAGAGAAGAACCTTCTTTGAGACCTGTATAAAACCGTTCTTCGATTGTCAAATCGTCTACCATGCGGTACTCTTGGTAGTCTTTCAGGTTGCTCCATCCCATGAACCCCACGAACTCGGCTGTGTTGTAATAGTTGTGGAAAACTCGACAAAATCTCAGCCCCTTAACCATGGGCAAATCTTCAGACGTATTCCGAACCGTTTCGTTCCAGCGTTCGAGTTGTTCGAAGGCCACGAGACCATGGGAAACCACGATCATGCCAGCGGCTTGTTTGTCAGGCGCCTCGTAGGAGACTTCGTTGATTTCGTTGCAGAATATCTCGAAATACAGCCCAGGCTCGAAGTACGCTGAGCCGATCCTGTCATCCTTTCTCACTTTCATAATACTCTCGGCTGCGTCGTTATGAGCCCTCTCACTCGTCCATTTCGTGTTGCTCCAAATTATGTGAGGCTGCTGGATACACTGATAGAAGTCTCTCTGAAGCACGCCGATTTCTCGTGTGAATCTCTTCTCGGCCTCACGGAAGCCACTGACTTGTTTTTCAAGCTCACCTTGGGGAATAATGGCTGTGCAAATAGTGAACATTGACAACTTCAGTTTCTCCTGTGCAGAGTGTAAACAAACGTTTACTTTAAGTGTTTTGTCAACCGGTACTGCGCGCGCGAAATGTTTAGGAAACTTGACCTCGACAAAATTGTCGGCGTACTAGCGCGCGTGTAAACTGTTTCTTAGGGTAGCCAGCTTTTTTGCGTGTCAGCTTTAGGAGTTTTCTTTTCCTCGCGTTTTTCGGTTACGGATTTTTTGGCCAGTTCGTAGGCCATTTTGTAGTCGAAGATGCCTTTAGGCTCTTCTGCGGCTTTTTTGATGAGTGCTACTTCGATTTTGTTCTTGAGTTTTCCGATGGCAAGCGCGCCGATGCCGAAAACGTTTGGCAGCATCTCCTTTCCGTCAGTGTTAGAGTCTAACCCTGCGACGCCCAGCGGTGGAATGGCGTTGATGTCGGCGACTATCTTGCATTTTTTCCCGCTTTCCTTAAGTACGGTCAATGGAAGAAGCTCTGTTCCCGCCGCTCCGGCTGACAGAACAATTTCCGCGTTTCCAATGGCTTTTCCAACGTCTTCGGAGGTTTGAGCTTGAAAACCGCGTACCGTTTCGCTCTTGAACTCTTCATTTATCTTGGCTGCTACGGATGAGGCCTTCTGAAGCGTGCGCGAAGTAACGATAACATCAGCTTTTTCAGAAGCGTACAGCCTTGCCGCCGTCTGGCCGACTGGGCCGGTTCCAGCAAGAACGGTAACTTTCTTGTTTTCCAAGGCTCCCATGTTCTTTTCAAGCGAAACTTTCAGGGTTTTGGCAACTGCGGCTGACGCGGTCGTGTAGGCTCCTCGAGGATCGATGATTACTGAGAGTTCGAACGGGGGAAACATGCATTTCTTGGCTCGCGCCAGAATTTCGTTTGCAAGGTCAAAGTCGCGTCCGTTGATGAAAACCTTCGTGTGTTTTGCACCCTCTGGGCCTCTGGGAAACATCGCGTCGTACAAGATTCTGTCCGCGTCCTCGGCCGTTACGTTCTCGTACTTCATTATCATGGCCTCTGGAAAAGCGTCGATGGTCGTGAGCATGTCAAAAGGGCTCGCGTGCTTGTCAGTGTCCAGAAAAATGAACACTTTCTTGAACTGCGGTCCAGACAAGATTACACCCATGCAAGAGTTGAAACCCTGAACATTTAAGAATTATCATGACACTTTTCCACTAACCAAGAAGTTGAACGCGAGCGCTGACCAATAATACCGCAATTGTTTAATATGAAAGCGACCATGGGGTCGGTTACTCCTGGAATTCTTCAATGACTCTAACGCGCGGTTAAACATGATTTAACTGACACTTTGGTATCGATATGCACATGGATACTGTTCAACATGCATACATTTGAAAACATTACGGTTTGGAAAAGCGTTAAATATGAAACATGAGAACTCTAGGTACTCATCAAGAGGGTTCGTGATGGTGTCCGTTGAGGTTTTGGGAAAACTCTGCAATGCTTGTGGGGTTGCAGGCAGGGAAGAAGAAGTCCGGGGTTTGATGCATAAACTGCTGAAGCCGCTCGTGGACGAGGTCAAAGAGGACAAGCTGGGTAACGTGATTGGAATCAAGGAAGGCGTGAAGAACGCGCCGAAAGTCATGCTTGCCGGCCACATGGACGAAATAGGCTTGATGGTGAAGACTATTTCGAAAGAGGGGTATGTTCAGTTTGCGAAATTAGGCGGGATAGATGATCGTGTTTTGCTTGCGCAGAAGGTGATGGTGTACACCGAGAAGGGGCCTCTGCACGGGATAATTGGTTCGAAACCTCCACACATACAGAAGGAAGATGAACGCAAGAGAGTCGTTCCTTATGACGAGTTGTTCATCGACATCGGGGCTGAAAGTCAGGAAGAAGTAAAGAAGATGGGAGTGAGAATCGGAGACTCAGTAGAGTTCGACGTGAAGTTTGCGGCCATCAACAAGAATGTCGTGATCGGCAAGGCCATGGATGACAGGGTTGGGTGTGCCGCGATGATAGAAGTCCTAAAGTGTTTACAAAAGACAGAGTGTACAATCTATGCTGTGGGAACCGTGATGGAAGAGGTCGGATGCAGAGGGGCAACAACCGCCTCCTTCGGCATATACCCGGACGTGGGGCTCGCACTCGATGTCACGGTGGCTGGCGACATTCCCGGAGTGAAAGAGACTGAGGCCCCCACGAAGCTCAAGAAAGGCCCAGTACTGGTGGTTTCTGACGGACTGCACATATCTCATCCAAAGGTGCTTAAGCTGTTAATGGAAGTCGCGGATGAAAACAAGATTCCCTACCAGCTCGAAGCAGGCATGGGGGGAGGAACCGACGCAGGCCGCATCTCTCTGGCCAAAGAGGGAGTACCAAGCCTCAGCATCTGCGTACCAACGCGTTACATTCACAGTCCAACATCGCTCCTAAACCTAACCGACGTGGAAAACACCGTGAAACTCACCGTCGCGGCAATCAAAAAAATACCGAAATACTTCTAATTTGCAAACATGCTCCTTTCAGGGACAAAACAGCTTCCACAAAAGATATCTGTGTTCAAGCCCCTCTAAAGGGTGTGAAACCGATGAATCCAGCAAACTCGTTGAGTGAAACAGCCACAAAATACTTCAAAGACGGCTACAACTGCTCCCAAAGCGTCCTGCTAACCATGGCTGAATATTGGAAATTCAAGGATGAACTGGTTCCCAAAGTAGCCACCGCATTTGGCGGAGGAATGGCAAGGTGCGGTTCAGCCTGTGGGGCTCTAACCGGCGGCCTGATGGCCATAGGAATAAAATACGGAACGAACGAACCCTCATCAGAAAAAGCAGCACGCGCTTACGAACTCGCCGAGACGTTCTATCGACGCTTTGAAAAACAGAATGGAAGCACCATTTGCCGAGAACTCCTAGGTCTCGACCTGTCTGACATAGAACAGCGCAAGAAGGCTCGCGAAGAAAAACTGTTCGACAAGAAATGCCCAGCCTTCGTCAAGAGCGCCGTCGAAATCCTAACCGCCCTTAGCCCAGACAAAACATAGAACGCGCGCTACTTGAAAAATGTTTTAAAACCGATCGCTTCATTATTCTCAAGGTCAGACGGTTGGACGAAAATAAACGCTATGAATTTCTGGAACACACTGCAGACGCATACATCGCAGCCTACGGTAGGAATTTGGCAGAGGCTTTTGAAAACGCTGCAGTTGCAATGTTCGATGTAATGACCGAAGTGAAAAGCGTCACCCCTAGGCTAGAAGATTCGGTCACAGCCGATGGCGAAGACGAATACAGCCTGCTATACAGTTGGCTCGAGGCATTGCTGATAAAGTCTGAAACGAACCGGATGCTCTACTCTAAGTTCAAAATTCTAGAAATCGCAAAAACTGTAAGCGGCCTCAAGCTTGCCGCCAAGATTTGGGGAGAAAAATTCAACGCGAAAAAACACCTCCAGAAGGTGGGCGTCAAAGCCGTCACCTATCACCGCATGGAAATTCTCGAAGAGCCAGGAAAAGTAACTTTGAAATTCATCTTGGACGTTTGAGAAATCACGCACGGACTTGCCCACAAAATCTTAATATGTACCCGGATGGCTTCTATAACTTGAGAAAGGGGAGAAGGGACACTGGAATCCATGAGTGGTTTCAAGAGTATAGTGGAAAAGCTCAGAACCTTGGAGAATGAGCGCAAGAATCTTCTATTAGAAATTGAGGAACTCAAGAAGATGGCGGACTCAAAGGCCAAGGCTCTGGAGAGCGAGGTGGGCATGCTGAGGGAGGAAGTGAAGTCGCTAAGAATGCTTCTTGGCGCAGATGAACCACCAGCTGACCAGGAACAAGAGCCAAAAAAGAAGCCCCGCAAATAACCAACATCACTTAAAGTCCCGAAGCCCAATAAATATAACACCTGCTTACTGCTAAACTCAGGCTTTCAAACCGAAACTGACTGTCAACACGATCAGAAGAGCTTGGGCTTCTCTTTTAGTAGTTTGCATTGGCTCATTATACGGCGATCCGTGAGTCCGGCACCAACACAAACCGCTTGCACTAATCCCTGTTTTGCTCGGTTCATGCCCGCCCTTATCCAGTTATTGGCCTTGTCTATCATTACGAATTTTTGGACGAAAACATTTAAGCGGTCTGTCGATGCTAGCGTTCAGGAGAAACAGAGCGGATGATTTGAAGATGCGTGCGACAAAGCTTGATGAGCACGTAGATCTGATTGACCTTGAAACGGCTGGCTTCGAAAACTTTATTGCGAGTTATGTCCTGAAAGGAAGAAAAGCCGCGATCATTGAGACAGGTCCTACTTCTTCAGTGCCCAATCTTCTGGCCGGTCTCGGAAAACTGGGCGTCAAACTGGAAGATGTTGCGTACGTTGCAGTTTCCCACATCCATCTTGACCATGGCGGAGGTGCTGGAACCCTGTTGAAGAGTCTACCCAATGCGAAGGTCATCGTACACTCGAGAGGGGCACCACACTTGGCCAATCCTGAAAAGCTCTGGCAGCAGTCGAAGTTGGTTCTCGGCAGCATAACAGAGTTGTATGGGCAGCCTGAACCTGTTCCGCCTGAAAGGATTATTGCAGCAGAGAACGACATGACCTTCAGCCTTGGAGAAAGCGTCAACCTAAGAGTCGTGGAGACCCTCGGCCATGCTTCACATCATCAGAGCTACTACGAGACTCTGGGCGGCGGAGTTTTTCCTGGAGATGCAGCTGGTATTTACTTAAGAGAATTCGATGCAATCATACCCACGACTCCTGCGCCCTTTCGTCTGGACACTGCGCTAGAAGCCTTGGACAAGCTGATAGGTCTGAAGCCGAAGGCTATCTACTACAGCCACTTTGGGGACGCCCCAGATCCTGTTGGAAAGCTCAGGGCATACGCTGAACAGTTGCGCCTTTGGGAGAAAATTGTCCAGCGCGGAGTACAGGAAAAGCAGAGCCTAGAGGAGGTGCGCCGAAACATCATTGATAATGATCCACAGATTCGGAAAGTCTTAAAATTCGTTGAGGCTCACCCGGTGTTGAACGAAACAGTTCTTAACAACAGCATAGAGGGGTTCATGCAGTTTACGCAAAGCCGTGGCAACCCCTCGTAATCTGCCTGGAAGAGTCGAAATCGTTTATATTTGCGCTTCGTTACTTTTTATGTAGTCAACAGGTGAAAAAATGGAAGAAGGAGAAGGCAGTCGGCCATCTGAGAGAGTCCCGCTTGAAAAGATAGATGATTGTTCTTGGCGCATTCCGAAGTACAAGCCTGGCATGAAGGTCACCGGCTTGGTCCTCGCCAACAGAGAGTTGCTGGACAAGATGCAAACCGACAGAACCCTGCAGCAATGCGTGAACGTCGCGCACTTGCCAGGCATATACAAGTACTCAATAACTCTGCCGGATGGACACGAAGGATATGGTTTCCCGATAGGCGGCGTAGCCGCAACAGACTATGAAGAAGGCGTGATAAGTCCGGGCGGAGTAGGCTACGACATCAACTGCGGAGTCCGCCTGGTCACGACGAACCTTTCTGAACAGGACATTCGCCCGAAGCTCGGCCAACTCGCCGAGGCCATTTTCAACAACGTACCCTGCGGACTTGGGAGCCGTCGGAAAGACTTCCAAGTGTCGCAACACGATCTCGATACGCTCACAACGAGAGGAGTCCCATGGGCGATTGACAAGGGACTGGGCTGGCCCGAGGATGCTGAACACTGCGAAGAGAACGGCTGCATGAAAAACGCCAACCCCGACAAGGTCTCCTCAAACGCAAAAAACAGGGGATTGACGCAGATTGGCACTCTTGGTTCCGGAAACCACTTCTTGGAAATCCAGAAAGTGGACAAAATACTCGATGAGCGCACGGCCAAGGTTTTCGGGCTGGAGCATGAGGGCCAAGTCACCGTTATGATTCACTGCGGCTCACGAGGCTTCGGCCATCAGGTTTGCTCAGACTACCTGCGGGTTATGGAGAGGGCGATTGAAAAGTACAAAATTGTTCTCCCAGACAGGGAGCTCGCCTGCGCACCTGGAAAAAGCCAAGAGGCGGAAGATTACTATCAGGCCATGGCATGCGCGGTTAACTACGCATTCGTCAATAGGCAGACGATTCTGCACTGGGTTCGACAGAGCTTTCAGCAGGTTTTCAGAGAAAAACCCGAGAAGTATGGGTTGAAACTTGTCTACGATGTCGCTCATAACATTGCCAAAATAGAGAATCACAGAGTCAACGGGGGCCAGAAGAAGGTTTGGGTTCACAGAAAGGGTGCGACACGAGCGTTCCCTCCTGGGCACCCGGAAATACCTGCAGATTACCGAGCCGTAGGTCAGCCAGTGCTCATCCCCGGAAGCATGGGCACAAGCTCTTGGCTTCTGGTTGGTAGGGAACAGGCGATGCAGGTGAGCTTCGGCTCCACAGCCCACGGCGCCGGCCGCATGCTGAGCCGAAGCGCCGCAAAAAGAAAATTCTACGGCGGAGACATCAAGAAGGCCATGGAAAGAAGAGGAATATACGTTCGAGCTGCAAGCCCAGTGGTCTTGGCCGAGGAAGCAGATCCAGCTTACAAGAACGTTGACATAGTCGTGGACGTGAGCGACAAGGCTGGCATAGCCACTAAAGTTGCTAGGCTAGTTCCATTAGCAGTCGTGAAAGGCTAGATAGAATCTAAACTGAGGGCCCAGCCCCGGTTATTCTTGCCTCGGCTGAATAGGTTGGGCTCGTCCCTTTCCTGTCCTGAGTTTCTGCTCTTCTACGGAACGTGCCTTTTGAAGCTCTCGGTTTGGCGAAGTCTATATCAAAAACTTCCGCATAACATAGAACCTAGTGCTTGAGAGTATAGTGGTTGGAATGCCGTTTAAGGACGAGTGTGGGCTGTGCGGTAGGGTTCTCTCGTACAGTTATCTCAGACGCTGTCAGAGATGTGGGCGACTCTACTGCAGAGACTGCATGGTTCCTGACGTGTCTACGGGCGATCCGACGAAGCTGCTTTGCCTGAATTGCGCGAGAAGAACTGTTGCCCCGAGAAGCGTTTCCCGATACGGAGGATTGACTGGCTATCTGAAGTTCCGAGGCGTTTTCACGAATAGAGTCAAGCTAAGTTTTGCTCGCATCGATGGAATAATCGGAGAGAACTTGCCCATGAGCGCCTACCGTAGCGAAGACTGGTGGAGCAACCTGCCTAGCACTCCCCATGCCAAAGGCTGGTTGGAGGCGGGCTGGGAAGTTAGAGAAGTGAACCCGAAAGAAGGCTACGTCGTCTTCAAAAAGGTCAGAGAAGTACCGATGAAAAGAAAGAGTCTCAGCAGCGAGATCAAGCCGTTCACGCCCGTTCACGTGAGGATTCCAAAGCCCAAAACGCCGTCCAAAACTAAGGTCTCAAAACTCTACGCCAGAATAAAGAATCTGGAACGCCAAAGAACCGCCATGCCGAAATATCACGGTAGCTTCAAGCCAAGACCCAAACATGAGAAGAGTCTCTTCAAGCCAGACGAGAAACCCAAATGATAGAGAAAGAAATCTTATCTACACCACCGTCCTAATCTAATGCGGAAAAAGGCGGTCGTCGTCTAGACTGGTTTAGGACACAAAGCCTCCAAAGGCTAGTGTAAGCCTTCCAAGCTTGCGATCCCGGGTTCAAATCCCGGCGACCGCACCACAAGTCGCTGTGCTCGTTTCAAGTTTTCTTTGGTTTGCGTTGTGCGAACAGCAATCCCGTCCATGTTGGGTCAATGCTGCACACTTTGTAGTCCATCAGACCTAGGGCGAGACCTGTTTTGCGTACCGTGCCTTGCGTTAGGTTGGTGGTTGTTTGTGACGCTTTCTTTGGCCAGGCTATCCACAGTTTTCCATTCGGTTCAAGCTCGGAGGCTGTCTTGACTATGCGGTTTTGGAGGTCTTGTTGTGTTTTGGTAAATAATATGATTAGATCTGTGCGGCAGAAGGGTGGTTTTTGTATTGTTACTCCTTGTGGTAATGGGCCCAGGGTTTTTGCGAAGTTTTCTGGCGGGTTGACTAGTGCTATTGTGGTGTTTGGTTTGATGCCGAGTTTCTTTGCGAGGGGCGTGTGTTTGTATGGCTCGAATATGGTTTTCGGGATCAGCGTCACTTTTGGCGGGCGGGCCAAGGCTTCTTTTATCACTCTATGAATTTGGTTGTAGTCTGTGTAGAGAGCGTCGGGGACATGGGTTTTGATTTGACTGACTTTTTTGGGGTCGCCTGCAACGAAGATTATGGGAATGTTGCGTGTGACTTTGGCGTGGCGGATATTTATGGCCATGTCGCGTCCTTGGCTGGGAAGCCTCGACAGGTCGATAATTACGGCGGCAGGAGAGTTGTTCCTCAATTCTTCAAGCGCCTTAGGAGCATTCAGCTCGTAGTCCACTTCGTAGCCCGCTGACTCTAGAATAGATGCTTTTTGTTTTGCTTCCGTGACGTTCCAGTGGATCAGACGGACATGGATCAAAGAACTTCCTCGACTGAAGGTGCGGGCGACCGCTGTTCGAATTTGCGTTTTCCATTATTGCAGATATAATTCTCCTTTGGAAACGATGACCGCATTGCCGATTAGTCCGACTCTGTCGGGTGAGAGAACTTTAACAGTGAGTTGGCCTCCTCTTTGCGATGCTTGATAAGCGTGCATCTCCTTTTTTCCCAGTATTTTTGACCAGTACCCGCACAACGTCGTGTGTGATGACCCAGTAACTGGGTCTTCGTTTATACCGAGCCAGGGGGCGAAAAAGCGCGAGACGAAATCGTATGGCTCGCTACCTCTTGATGTGACGATGGCTCCTGCAATCTTGTCCTTTGTTTCAGCAGACTTGAGATGTTCGAAGTCGGGCTTCAAATTCTTAAGGTTCTGTTCGGTTGGCAGTAAAATCAGAAGATAACCACTCTTTCTAGAATAGTGTGCGCTCATGAAATCGCTGATACCAAGGGCGTCCAAGATGCTTTGGCTTGGGTAGAATGGCGTGGTTTCATCTTTTGGGAAATCCAAGAGGATGCCGTTCTCCTCAAGTCTGGCTGTCAGTGTTCCGCTTCTTGTCTCGAAGGATACTTCTGTCGCCCTTAGCTTGATTTCATGAAACAAGACCGCAGCGGTTGCAAGAGTCGCGTGGCCACAGAGATTCACTTCCGTCTGCGGCGTGAACCATCTGAGAGAAAACAGCCGTGAATCTTCAATGTGCTTCTGCTCGAGCTTTTGAAGAAACGCAGTTTCAGAAAGGTTCATTTCCGCAGCGATTGACTTAAGCACGCTGTCCTTGTAAGGCTTTTCCAGGATGCAAACAGCCGCGGGGTTGCCTGCAAATGGTTCTGACGTAAAAGCATCCACATGGTAAAGAGGAATTTTGTCCAATCTTACCCTCCCAACTGAGATTAGTGCAAGGATTATTTGAGTTTATCCAGTCGTCGTTTCATAGTTTACAAGAGAGAATATGTCATACTTGGTTCCAAGGTTTTCTCTTCCGTGCAGATATCCCAGTTCAACCAGAAAGCCCATGCCGACGATTTTTCCGCCCAGTCTTTCAACCAACTCGGCGTTTGCCTTAATGGTTCCTCCCGTGGCCAGCAAATCGTCAACGAGCAGCACTTTCTGGCCGGGTTCAACCGCGTCTTCATGCATCTCTATAGTGTCCGACTCGTATTCCTTGCTATAGGTTAGATTCACCACTTTTGAAGGCAATTTTCCCTTCTTTCTAACGGGGACGAAGCCGGCTCCGAGTTCGTATGCCAGAGCGCCTCCGATTATGAAGCCTCTAGCCTCGTTCGAAGCCACCAAGTCTATTTTCTTCGTTCTGAAGTGGTTCGCCATCTGCTTGATGCACTCTCTGAAGGCATCCTTGTCTTTCAAGAGCGGCGTTATGTCCCAGAAAACGACGCCCTTGAACTCGGGAATTCTTCTTATTTTCGACTTAAGATTCAAACCTGACACCTCATCCTAGACTGATAAACCATTTTCACACTGATGCGCTTTTCAATGCATCCTTGCACTCGCACGCTCGTTCCTTCGGTATTCTGGCTATTGCTTCCGCGACGACGGTCTTGACCTTCTCGACGTTCTCCTTCATAGTTCTAGCCACTTCGCCAGCACTTACAGGATGATCTTTCCACACGTCATAGTCAGTTACGGTCGCGATCGATGCGTAGCATATTTCCGCTTCGCGAGCCAAAACGCATTCGGGAACGAGCGTCATACCCACAACGTCGGCTCCCCAGCTCCTGAACATCTTGGACTCGGCCTTCGTTGAAAATCTCGGTCCCTCTACGCATACGTAGGTTCCAGTTCTATGAAAACTGATGCTCATTTCCTCAGCAACTTCTATCAGAATCTTCCTCAAATCGGGACACATAGGTTCAGCCACTGAAATGTGGCAGACCTTCGATCCCGTGTAGAAAGATTCTTCCCGTCTCGTAGTTCGATCTATGAATTGATCAACGAACACAAGTTCTCCAGGCTTGTACTCTTCCCTCAAAGATCCGACAGTTGACGGAGCCAGAATACGTTGAACGCCCAGTTCCTTCAACGCGTATATGTTGGCTCTCGAATTGACATCCGTCGGTCTTATCGTGTGCTTCTTTCCGTGCCGCGGCAAAAACGCCACCTTCCTGTCCTTCAATTCTCCTACCACGATCGAGTCAGAAGGCGGCCCATACGGCGTGTCAAGCCTCGTCTCCCTGCCGTTCTTGACGAGATGCGGATCGTAGAAGCCTGTCCCCCCGATGATTCCGATTTCTGCTTGCATGGACATCCACTAGAATACCGTGAATTTATAAGAATAGCGGGATGGGAACATGGCCTAGCGAGGCGATCGCTATTATCGTGAAAGGAGCTATGGCGCTTAGTACAAAGCCGCTTGAGAACGCAGTAATCAGAGCGTCAGGGCCGCAATAGCGCACAATTATAGGCAGGGTAGTGTCCATGGCTGTCGCGCCGCCTGAGGCGGTTGGAGCGTATTTGTCAATCTTGACCATCAGAGAAGCGGTGAGAATGGTCAACAATTCTCTCAGGAAGTTTGCGGCAAAGCCTAGAGCTGCCCACTTTGCTCCGAATATCTGGCTCACTAGTGGGCCTGTCAACGTGTACCAACCAAACCCTGCGCTCACTGCTGTCGTCGCAACCACGTCGGTGCGAAGAATTAGAGCGCTGATCACGCCGCTCAGGATAGTGCCCACCGCAATTGCCAAAGGAACAATTAGTATCCTAAAACCTGTCCGTCTTATCTTGGAAATGGAGTCCTTGCTCATTGCAAAGACTACTCCCATAACGAATAGCAACAGCAAAAGTGAGGCATTGAGTAAATAATCCGAAACCCAGACGCTGTCGACGACGGTCACCCAATTTGCGTTTAGATAGCCTGCAACACCTCCAAACACTAGAGCAGCCAGTATGTACTTTATCATTCTAAACCCACCGTTCGTCTGAGTGCCTTGACAAAGATCACACTCAACACTATGGCAAGCGAAGCGATTACAACGGCGCTCAAGCCAACATCGGGCAGCGAATTCAACAGTTCACTGTTTGAACCTATTCCAAAACCAAGCGAGAATATCAAAACAAGAATTATCCCCAACGTGACTTTACCAAGATTGATCTCACTCTTCTCGCGCAAGAAATAGCCGACAAACATGCCAGCCGCCAATGGAACGATAAGCAGTGCAAAATTCATTGTTTTGGGCTCAGCCCTTATTCCAGCTAATCTTGTCCAGATGCTTTTTGAAAACATGGCGAATGTCTTCCGGTTTTTCAAGCACGAACACGTTTTCCATGAGAGACAGCTTTCTCGTATTTTCAGCGTCCTCTTTCCTCACTCTCAACTTGAGATCCCTCCCGTCAGGGAGCTTCGTAACCACTGTCCCTTCCTTGTAATCACTCGGCATGACATAAACTGGAACGAAGGCTTTCAAAGCCATGATTGCAGAGTTGCAGAGTAACGTGTCAGTTATTCCTGCTGCAATCTTTGCCACGGTGTTCGAAGTTGCCGGAGCAATCAACAAAAACTCGAATTTTCCAAGCTCAAGGTCACCCGCGAGAAACGGCGAGTTGGAGTTGAGTTCAACCCAGACCCTTCCAAAATCCTGTTTCAACTGTTCGTAAAGCTTGTACCACCTGACGACCTGTTCTCCAGCCTTCGACAGATAAACCCCCAGGCTAAATCCATCCTGATACTCTTCTTTCAGCTCCTTCATGACGCCGATTGTTTCGGGCAATCTGTCTCCGCTACCCGTGATACCCCACGCGACTTTCCTCTTCTTCTTCTCAGTTCTTGCAAGCTCTCCAGTCATAGTCCCACCATTTAAGCCCTCTTGATTTCATTGTGTTTCACAAGGTCAGCGAATCTATTCACAGTCTTTTTCAGAGTCTTGAATCCCTCTTTGTCTTCTTTAACATCTTTCAGATTGTCCTTGGACCAGAAAGTTGCTCCAAGGTTTGCTCCAAATGGACCGCCGCTTACGGGAATGGCGCCGTTTAGAACGTAGAAGGTTATGATTTGCTGGATTGCTAGTTCCTGTCCTCCTGCTCTGTCTCCGCCGACTGCGATGGCCATGCCAGCCTTGTATTTCAACACGTTCTTGTCTTCGGCAAACAAGGCCCTGCATCTATCCATTACAGTTTTTGTCTGGGCGCTTATTCCACCGTTGTAAACTGGCGTGGCGATTACAAGTCCGTCAGCTTTTCTGAGTAATGGGTAGAGCTCGTACATGTCATCTTTCAACTTGCACGTTTTATTCCTCAAACAATAATCGCAGTGTTGGCAGAATCCTATGTTCTTGCCTCTGACTGTGAAGAACTCCGTATCAAAACCCATTCCTCTTAACATGTTCAAGGCTTCTGTCAAAACGTGTTCAGTCGCCTGTTTTCTCGGACTTCCGCAAATACCAAGTATCATGACAATTCATCAGAGTCTTATAACTCTCAAAATCAATAAAGCTTGCTGAAAATTGCAGAAAGAAGGGAAAAGAAAGTCTGAAAACGATCGACTTTCCTTTGTTCTACGCTTCCTCGAAGAATTCTTCAGCTCTAGGAGGTGTCGGTGATAAACCTCTGCGTTCGCGTATCTGCTTTATTATTTCATCTTTCATTTGCTCTGGAACCGGTGCCCAGCGGCTGAACTGCGTAGCCCAGAAGGCTCTGCCCTCGGTTGAGGAACGAAGTTCTTCGGCTAGGCCGAACGACTCGGACACTGGCATTTCTGCCTTGACGATTATCATATCTTCCTCGTTGGTCATGTCCAAGATTTTGCCCCGGCGCTTCTGAACTATGGCTATGACGCTGCTCACGAACTGGTTTGGAACCTTGCATTCAAGGCTTATCAGCGGCTCCAGAAGCCTCGGGTCGCTGAGGAGAAAAGAGCACCATATTGGACGCCAAGTCATGGGCAGTATCTGGGCTGGACCGCGGTGAACTGGGTCCTCATGAACCGTCACATCTTCTAGGTTTACCTTCAACCCAAACGCGGGTTCCTTTGCCAAGACAGACGTGAAGACTGCTTCTCTGAAACCCGATTTTATATGGTCCATTATTTCTTCAACGTACTGTCTTCCCTTGATCCTGTTGACAAGAATGTTGTTGCCCTCGATTGCGACGACGTTGCGAGCGTCATCCGTCGACCATCCAAATCCCTTCAGAATCTTTTGCCTCTCGTCGCGTGTCTGCATTTCGGTGAGCTTTCCAAGCTTGATTGCTTCAACAACTTCGTCGGGCAGCTTCTGCATCGTAATCCAAAGCTTGTTGTGCTTGTTCGGGCTCTTGCCCATTATCGGCGGGCCCTGGTAGTCACGGCTAATAGTCTCGCGGTAGATTACGATTGGCTTGCTAATCTTCACTTTCAGGTTGGCTTCCTGCATTCGATAGGCCGTGATTTCCAAGTGGAGTTCACCCATGCCGCTGAGCAGATATTCTCCGCTTTCCTTGTTTATCGAAAAGTGCAGGTTCGGGTCTTCAGTCGTCAATTTGTGCATTACCTTGTCGAAGAGCGGCAAATCCTTGACGTCAGCAGGTTCTACAGCAACCGTTACAACAGGGTCTGAAACATACTTCAACCCTTCAAACGCTTGCGTCTCCACACCATCCTCTGCAACAGTCTCGCCGACATGGATGGAGGGCAAGCCGGAGAGGGCTGCGATGTTGCCCGCGGGAACTCGGTCGATTATGACCCGGTCGGCGGCCATGCTCATGTAAACCTGTTGAATCGTGCCTTTCTGATGGCTAGTAATAAGTTGAACGAGTTTTCCTTTTTCCACTGTGCCGCTGAAGACGCGTCCGATGGCCACAACTCCACTGTGAGGGTCAACCTCAATCGTCGATACACACATTAGAAGCGGACCCTTGGGGTCAACCTTGGCCATTCCCTTGCCCACGGGGCCATTGGCATCGCCAGGCCATATCTGGCCCTGTCTGTAGGGCTGAGCCTCTATCGGGTTAGGCAAGTGTTCAACGAACATGTCCAAGATGGGATCTTGCACTGGAGCCTTCTTGCTCAGGGCGTCAACCTTTCTGTTGACCTCGTCGTGCTCTCCAGTGTACGCATCGATAATGTCTGCGAAGGTTACGCCTTTTGCCTTCATGTGCGGCAGGTTTAGGCCCCACTTGTGGAGGGCTGAACCGAAGGCGACACCGCCGTCTTCAACCTTAACCTGCCAATCTTTCTTGTGTTCAGGCGGCGCGTATTTCTCGATGAGAGTGTTGACCCTAGTGATGATTTTCGCAAATTTCTTCTGAATATCGTCCGGCGTCAGTTTTATTTCTTTTATGAGTCTGTCAACCTTGTTTATGAAGAGAATCGGCCTCACCCTTTCGCGCAGAGCCTGCATCAGGACGGTTTCGGTCTGGGTCATTGGACCCTCCACCGCATCGACCACCACAAGGGCCCCGTCCACCGCTCGGAGGCTTCTCGTAACTGCGCCGCTAAAATCAATGTGTCCAGGCGTGTCGATGAGGTTTATCAGATAATCCTTTCCCTTGAACGTGTGAGCCAAGCTGATGTTGGACGCAAAAACCGTCATCTGTCTCTTCTGTTCAAGCTCCCAAGAGTCAAGCGCAAGCTGTTGTCCTGCCCTCTGCTCACTAATTATTCCAGCCGCAGACAAGAGACTGTCTGAAAGCGTCGTCTTGCCGTGATCAACATGAGCGATGATGCTCGTGTTCCTTATCATTTCTGGAAAATTCATCAACTTCTGAATTTCTTCAACTTGCCTGTAGCGTACCATAATCAAACCTTCCATGCGATAACCAAATACTCGAATAGCTGCAAAGGAGTTACCCTTGACATCGTGAACATTCTAGGTTTCCACTGCCTAAAGATGAGCTACATGGATGTAAAAAAAGTGACCTATTAACTTTGTGTCAATCATTTCATTAACGCTGTTGGAAACGGATTCGGTTGTCCTATAGGGCTCTTTCCTTCATCGAAGCCACGAACTTATCTTCGATTTCCTTCGTGATGTAGAAACCTTTCCTGCCCAGTCTTCTAACTCCTAGAGACATTAGAACATCATTAAGTGGGATATTCTTAGCTGCCTCATGCAAATCTTTGAACCTGACGAAAGACACTCTCAGCGAATCCTTCACGAAATCATCATATTTCTCCTTTGAGCTCAAAACCGACTCATCGCCGTGTTCCTTCCACAGTCTGTCAGCGTCCCCAACTTTTCGTTCAATGAAGTCGGCGTAGCCTGCAATTTCACCGATTGGCTTGGTCACATAGAATAGAACCTTCGAAGCATCCTTGGGCGGGGCTATTCCCCGGAGCACAAATGAATGGATTTTCTTTCCCTCACGATTGCGACGGCAAAATTCATCCCACCATCTTTTTTGAACCATCATTACAAAAGCTTGTTTGACATTCATTCTTCCCACCATTCGACCAACATAAGCCACCTATAGATTTAAGATTTGTCAAAACTGAACAGTCTCCGATTGTCCGATTGATTTTGAATGCAAGGGCTAGTCATTGTAGAGACAAAATCGCGCCCGCTTCGTTGAAGAAATCAGGAAATGTTCACGAGAAGACTGACGAAGTAGACCTCCCACATTCAGGCATGAACACCAACCTTTTATGAACAGTTGGCAGACTATCCTCAATGACAAATAAGGAATTCTTCACAAATCGTTACCGAGAATTGGGTTGGAAATACAGACACGTTGCACCCAGACAAGCAATAAGAATAAACACTATGAACGTGGAGAAAACAGAGGCCCTCTTGCAGCGGCTACATTCGATTGGAATAGAGCTTGAAAGAATCTCCTTCCTCGACCAAGGCTACTGGGTCTGTGAATCAAAGTTCTCAGTCGGAGCCACATCGGAATACCTTCTAGGCCTGTACTCAATCCAAGAAGCGGCAGCCCAAATACCCGTCACCGTTTTCGCAAAATCAGAAAACAAAACGGTGCTGGACGCTTGCGCAGCCCCCGGAGGAAAAACCGTCCAACTGGCCGATTCAATGCACAACACCGGCGCAATAGTCGCCCTAGATATCGGAAGACTGAGACTTACTGCGTTAGCAAACCAGTTGGAACGATGCCACGTCAGGAACACCGTAGTTTACCTATTAGATGCGCGGCAAGTATCCCAGCTGAAAGTGAGGTTTGACCGTATACTTCTCGACTTGCCCTGCTCGGGCAATTTTGCGGCAGACAAGAACTGGTTCAACCGAAGAACGATGGAGGACGTGGAGAGAAACGCCTCGCTTCAAAGAGAAATACTGGTCCAGACACTCAAAGTTCTAGGAGATGGCGGTGAAATAGTTTATTCTACCTGTTCCTTGGAGCCGGAAGAAGACGAGTTGAACATCGATTGGGCGATAAGAAACCTTGATCTTCAAGTGGATGAAATCAACTGTCACGGGCAGAGGGCTCTCACGAATGTTTTGGGGAAAAGTCTCGATGGTTCTATAGCGCGGTGCAGGCGAATTTGGCCAGGACCCACCCAGGGGTTCTTCGTGTGTAAACTGAAACGGCGGGAGACTTCATGATCGAGCCCATAGACCATTTTGTTAGTCGCTTCGGAACAAAGATCAGGCTGGATGAAACTTTCATCGTGCAACGGCAAGGTCGATTCTTCCTCTTGGATGAGAACGTCAAGCGGCTGACGTCGAAAGAATTCTATTATGCTGGAGTCTACTTGGGAGAAGCCAAGGATGGAGAGTTCTTTCCAAGCTTCAACCTTCTTAATATGATTGCACAGAAAAAGGGGAACAGAATAAACCTTGAAAAGAAGGTAGAATGGCTGTTCATCTGCGGAAGAGACGTGTTTGGAGAAGGAATAGCCAAAGTGACAGGCTCGACGAAAAAGGGTGACTATGTGCTGGTACTGAACTCCTACGGAGAATGCTTAGGCTTCGGCAAAATACTTCGCAGTCTGGACGGAAAAAGGAAAGGCCTGGCGGTGGAGAACATTCTTGACATAGGCGACTTTCTAAGGAGAGAGAGATGAAGTGTGCGCTGCGCCTAGTTTGTGCTAGCGCGCGCTATTTAAAGGATGCCGGTCCTAGCTCACGTGCAAGAGATTCCCCTAGATTGAGCTTTTGTTCAGCCTGTGCTCAGGAGCTCTGATGTGTCGCAAACCATTAGCTTTTAAAGGATCTGTTTTGACTTAGTCTACAATTTGAGTTAAGCATTAAAGAAGGACAACGTATTGGCAGGACAAGGATTCAAGTCACTGTGGAAAAACGAGTACTTTCGGACAATCGTGACGATTCTCGCCGTAATCGTGATTGTGATAGGCTTCTGGTACGGCCTGCGTTGGGGATTGAACACAAATTATCCGATCCTTGCGGTTGCTTCTGGAAGCATGAGCGTTTCTCAGCCCGATCCAGGCTGGGCAAGTCCTTTCGCGCGGACACTTCACACTGGAGACCTGATCCTAGTTGAGGGGGTGAGCGACGCATCGGACATCCATCCGGGACCGCCGCCGAACGGCACCATCCTTGTCTTCCATGACTACCAAACCGATGAACTCATAGTCCATCGGGCAATCAATGAAACAACTATAGACGGCACGCTCTATTTTATCACACAAGGCGACGGGAACAGCGTGCCCGGGCCGCCGGACTATCCAAATTTGCCGGCAGGAGCAGTGCCCATCCAAGACGTGGTTGGAAAGGTTGTTATGCGTGTTCCTTGGCTTGGATACGTAGCACTTGACATGCGCAATTCTACTGCGGTACTCGTGGTTGTGATTTTGATTATTGCTTTCATAATAGTTGAATCTGTTGCTTCAGAAGTGCAACACAAGAAAACCGACAAGAATGGGAATATGCCTACTCAAAGCGTTCCTGAACCTGAAAGCACTCCGTGACATTCCAGTGCCGAGCTTTTTGCGCGTTCGCGTTTCGCCCATGCAATCATTGCCAGATGCTTCAGTTTTCTGCCCTCTGCGGTTCTCTGACACCGACCAGAATCAAAATTGCAGCTGCCGCCTCAACGATGGCGAAAAGGTAAAAAGGTGTTGCAGGGCCTATCGCCTGAAAGAAGAAGCCGCCCAGAGGGGCACCTATAGCCCCGCCGATTGCTCCAGCTATGAGCCAAAAAGAAGTGATTCTTCCCCTAATTTCCCTGGGGGCCAGATCAGCTTGCAGGGCTTCATGTGCCGGTGCATAGTACATTCCTGCAACCGCTAAAAGGACCATTGTAACCGCAGCTTGGACGAATAATCGAGAAAACGTAAACGCTACCACGAAGGGTATACACGTTAATATCGAGATAATCATGATTTTCTTCTTGCCATACCTGTCACTCGCCCATCCTCCGGGAATCAACAAGAGAGTCATGAAGAGGATTTGAAGGCTGACGATGATTCCATAATTGAACGCATCGATATCTATAACATTTTTCGCGTATAGGATGTAGTAGTTGCCTACTAGGGCGTTGGCAAATTGGATCATGCCGTAGGCAGAAAGCAGTGCGACGAGGCTGTGGAAGGACTGGGATGAAAGTGCGCCGCGGACGCTCAGTGACGAATTGCCGTGGGCTGCAGCTTCTCGGACGTTTTCAGGTCTCATTGTTTCTTTCAGGAATAGCAACATGATTAAGGCGGAGACCAATGTCGTTCCCACAACGAAGACGCAGGCTAGTCTGAAACCGCTTTGAAGGCCGTAAGCGGCTATGAACCAACCTCCGATTAAAGGAGAAAACACTGTTGGAAAAGCTGGGAGAACTTGAAGCACTGAGATGATGGTGGTTCGTCTTAGGGGAGGGATAGAATCCGCGACTGTAGCGTAGAGGGCTGGGCTTGAAACTGCCCCGAATGCACCCAGTGCTGAGGTTAAGAAGAATATTCGCCAGTCGTGAATTAAAGCATATAATGCTGGGAAGAGTATCGCGTAGAATGCTGCAATAACGATTAGCCTTTTTCTTCCATAATGGTCTGCCAATCGACCGCCGATGAAAAGAATTAAGCATTGTATCAGTGTCGACAACGATGACATGAGCCCTAATCTGATAGGATCTCCTCCAATGCTGATAAAATAGAGTGAAATGAATGGGCTGATTATTCCCGTCCCGAAGCCATTGACCATGTTGCTGCCGATGATAACCCCAATGTTGCCCCGAAAAAGTTGACCTAGTCGCGAATACGAAGGGTTCTCCGTCGTTTCTGTTTTCCTCATCGTCTTTCGTCATCCACAATGTTGTTCGACTTCTTCAGCCAGCCTATGGCTCGCGGCTCACACCCTTGTTGCGCTTGATTTCAATTCCATTTGCAACGAAGATAAGTTTTAGTCTGTTTTTCGATATACACTTCAATTGACGTATGCTGTTTACAACTCCAGCAGTCATTGGGAGTTTCCATGGGAAATCGGATTCAGCTGGGTCCATGCAATTATACTGAGGCTTTAGCCATGGATCAATTTGTTTCAAGAAACTTTTTCTCTTCATGCCTCTTTTTCAAGAAAGCCAATAATCCCTCCTCAGTCGTATCAACGGAGAAACCTGAAACGGCGCCAAGAGCAATTGCTAAAAACTCAATCGGGCGTACTGATCGCCGTAAAGGTTAGTCTAGCTTTTCAATGCTTCAGCAACATCTTCAATCTTAACGATGCTCTGCACTCTCTTGGTAAGATTTCGGATGACGACTTTTTTTTCTTTGAGCTCTCTTTCGCCGATTATCACTACGTGACTTATCTTTCTCCTGTCTGCATCCTCCAAAGCCTTGGTCATTTTTCGCCCCATCACTTCGAGTTCAACCGGCGTTCCTGAGTTTCTGAGCATGTGGGAAACTCTCAGGGCTTCGCCCCTCAACTGCTCCTTGACGGGAATGACTAGTACCGTCCTTTCTTCTTCGGTTTCTTGTAGGGTTTTTTGGGGTGTGTTCTGCTGCTGCAAGGCCAGCATCATCCTGTCCACTCCGTGGGCAACTCCCACGGCGGGAGTTGCGTCACCTCCGAACAGCTCAATCAGCCTGTCGTATCTTCCTCCTCCGCCTAATGCTATGTCAAGATCAGGAACGTAAACTTCGAGAATAATCCCCGTGTAATACTCAAGCCCTCTGGCGAAACCCGCATCAACCGTCATATCAACCTCAGCGTTGCTTTCCAGAACAAGGCTAAGGATCTCGCTCAGGTTCTTCGCGGCTTCAACGGATTTTTCATAGTCTTTCAGGAGATCGGTTACTCGGTTGGCCACGTCGAGAACGTTTCTGCCCTTGAGGTCGATCATTTTTCGAAGGGTCGGCATACACGTTTCTGACACGCCTGCACTTTCCACCAGTCTGAAGGCGTCTTCGTACTGTTTCTTATCCATGAGCTGCATGACCGTGCTCTGCACCTTGTCGACGAGTTTTTCCTGGGTGAGTATGCCTCTGAGGACACCGACGTGGCCTATCTTGAACGCGAACTTCTTTAATCCTGCGGCTTTCATGAGACTGTTCGTCAACAGCAAGATTTCAGCGTCGGCTTCCGGTCTGCTTGAACCCATCAGTTCGTAGTTCGTCTGCCAGAACTCTCGGTAACGGCCCCTTTGTGGCTCGTCATACCTGTAGATGCTTCCAACGGAGAAGAGTCTGAAGGGTCTCGGTTCGTTTCTCAAGGTCGTGGCCACAAGTCTGGCCACAGAGGCCGTGAACTCGGGCCGCAAAGCGACGTCTCTTCCGCCCAGATCCTTGAAAAGGAACATGCGCGACTTGACTTCTTCTCCAGCTTTGGCTGACAAGAGTTCGTAAGGTTCGACGACCGGCGTGACAATTTCCCTGTACCCGTGGAGCCTCGCTACTTCTCTTGCCCTGTCTTCGATGTGCCTAAGCAGTTTGGCCTCTTCTGGGAGAAAGTCTCTCATGCCTCTGACGGTTTTGAACTCGGCCATGCCTGTTCCCTGCTATTATTTCAGGTTTAGTTCTGAGATGGAGTAGTAAACTATTTCTCCTCTGCGGTTCATGACGGCCAAGACGAGTTCTTTTTTGAGGCTGAGGCTCTGCTTCAACGCGCGGCTCAGGCCTTCAACTCCAATAGGCTTGCCTTCTTGAACGCTCACTATCAGATACTTGGCCGTGTCCTTGCTGTAGTCGCCGCGTTCATAGACGCGGAAATCTACGCCTTGGCCGAAACCCTCGCGAACTACGTAACCCCTGCTTCTCAGGTCGCGGAAGACCAGATATGAAGCCCAGGCGTTCTCGTTTGCGCTTTCGTAGCATTTGAGCAGCCTCTGAAAACCGGCTTCTTGACCGTTCTCATCCTTAACTTCGAGCATCGCCTTGTCCACGAGGTAGAGCGCCTCGTAGAACGTAAGGAGAAAACTCTTCTTTCCGGGCACGCCGTAGCCTCTCTGGGAAAGCTCGTCCACGAACCGTTTTTCTGGAACTTTCACGCCATCTTTTGCGAGCAGACCCTTGGCTCGGAGTTCTGAGGGTGGGTTTTCTTCGTTCTTGCTCATCTGAACGCATCTCACCATGCATAACGGCGTTTTCACTTATAGCGGTTGGCGTCGAACCGTTTCAAATCTTTTGCGCGCAGGATTCCGGTTTCGCAGATGATGGCGGACACGTACTTAAACGGTGTAACGTCGAAGGCCGGGTTCAACACGTCTATTCCTTCGGGGGCGATGCGCTGCTTGCCGATATGCGTGACTTCTTCAGGTTTCCGTTCTTCGATGACAACCTGTCGGGCCGTGTGCTCTTGGTCGAACGTGGACTTGGGAGCCGCCACGTAGAAGGGGATCCTGTGCGCCTTGGCCAACACCGCGACGGTGAAGGTGCCGATTTTGTTGATGACAGCGTCTCGGACGATGCGGTCCGCTCCAACGATTACCTTGTTTACCATGTGATTGCTCATAACGTAGCCGGCCATGCTGTCCGTGATCAGCGTGACCGGTATCCCTGCACGTTTAAGTTCGTACGCCGTGAGTCTCGCGCCCTGCAGGAGCGGGCGGGTCTCGTCGACGAAAACCTTGAACCTTTTTCCCTGCTCCCATGCGGCTCTCAGCACGCCCAGAGCTGTTCCAAAATCCACGGTGGCCAGTGCGCCCGCATTGCAGTGTGTCATCACAGCGTCTCCGTCATGGATAAGTTTTGCACCATGCTTGCCTATGAGACGGTTTGTGGTGACATCTTCTTCGGCGATTCTGTTTGCTTCTTCCACGACGACCGCGGCGACTTCGTCCGCGGTCCCCTGAGCCGCCTTGGCCTTGTCGAGTATCCTGTCCAGGGCCCAGAACAGATTGACCGCGGTGGGTCTTGTCGCCCTTATAGTTTCTGCGGCTTTTTCTAGTTCGCTGATTAGTTGTTTTTTGCTTTTCGCGTTCGCATGGAAGGCTGTCAGTGCCAAGGCGAGGGCAGCGGCTGCTCCGAGCAAGGGTGCGCCTCTTATCTTCATGGTTTTTATGGCGTCGGCCACGTCTAGGCAGTTTTTCATGGTGATGGATACTTCTTCGTTGGGGAGTTTTGTCTGGTCAATCGTCTGCACAGTGCCGTTGCGCCATTCTATCGTTGGCATGTTTTGTTGCCTCGTAAATCGTTTATGCTCTGCGTGTATAAGGCTTCTTGAGGAGTGTGAAAAAGCTTGTGAAAACTGTCGGTTTGAAAGAGTTTGTCGAAACGTATGGGCGAAGGTATTCTGAGGCTATTGGCATAAGGCTCGCTGATGGTGACGCGGAGATTTTTAAGTGGTTCTTGGCTTCGCTTTTGTTCGGCGCTCCGATAACCGAGTCTGCGGCGATCAAGACCTTTCATTGTTTCGAGCGGCACGGTGTTTTGACTCCTAGGAAGATTGTTGATGCTGGTTGGGAGAGGCTGGTTGCGATTCTGGATGAGGGCGGTTACACGCGGTATGACTACAAGACGGCGGACAAACTTTTGGAGGTGGCGAACAATCTCGTAGAGGCGTATGGTGAGAGTTTGAGTCGCGTTGAGAACGTGGCTTCTGACACTCGTGATTTGGAGAGAAGGCTGAAGGACTTGGGGAAGGGGGTTGGCGACGTAACGGTGAGCATTTTTCTGAGAGAGTTGCGGGGCATCTGGGAGAAGGCTGACCCTTACCCGACGAGCCTTGAACTCTTGGCTGGCGAGAGACTCGGAATCTTGGGAAAAGGTCTAGAACGTGAAGAGACTTTGGGACAGCTGAAGGTTTTTTGGGCAAAACACCGTGTTGCGGGACTGACGTTCGTGCATTTTGAGACTGCTCTGCTCAGGTTGGGCAAGGAGTGCCGAAGAGGAAAATGTAACGTTGGTCTTCGCTATCGGCGAATGGGGCGCGGCCAATGAAATACCAGTTTGTGTTGAAATTCCGGATTTGTTGTGTGATTACTCAGCATGTGTGAGCTAATTCCATGATTCTGGGTGTCACGTTTTTGATTGCTTGGGTCTGGTAGCAGGGGTTGTCCGTGGCTATTCGGAAGAAACCTGCTGCTCGTCCCGTCGGCCCCCTCCCTTTTTTTTCTTTACATCCGTTGTAATGGTGCCGTGTAATGGATCCGTGTAAATTTTCATGTTGCGTGTGCAGAGTTCGGAAAAGAGGGTCAAAAAAGGCATGTGTGCTAGTCGCCCCTTTGTTTGAGTTTGCCGTGTAACGCTATAATTTCGACGATGAAGGATGCCCCCCTCCTTTTTTTTCTTTACGTCTACCGTAATGTTGCTTTGTAATGTGTAAGCGTAAATTTCGATGTTGAGTGGTGGTGAGTGTTCCGAAAATGGCTAAAATGGTTGATCTCTCCTTTTCAGGTCGGAGGGGGCGAGAAGTCGTCTTTGCGTGGGATGTCTTTTGTAAAGTGCGGTTAGCGCACGTGGTGTTTCTTGTAGGTTAGGTGTGAAGGCTGGAGTCGTAGGGTGCTTTGACGTAGGTGATGACTTCGACTGGGCATTCGCCTGAGAGTTTCAGTGTTTTCTTCCATTCTTCGCCGACGGCTATGAGCAGGAAGACTCCTGACATTTCGGCTTTGGCTTTTTTGACGAGGTTGACGAGTGCGGCTTGGGTTTCTCCGCTTTTTATCATGTCGTCTACGACGAGTACGCTGTCGCGTTTTTTGATGGCTTCTTTCGGGATGTAGATTGTGGAGGTGACGCCTGAGCCTTTGAGGAGGACGTAAGTTTCTTCGAGGAAGGCTTTGACGCCGACTTCTTTGGATTTTTTTGCGACGACGAGGTTGACGCCGAGGGCGTTTGCCACCATGGTTGCGAGGGGCACACCGTCTACCGCGGCTGAGAGCACCTTTGTCACGCGTTTTCCCGCGAAGTTTGCGAGGGCATGGCTAGCAGCCTGTTGCAGGATGTTGTAGTCGCCGATGATTTCAGTGTTGTCAAAGTATCCGTCTTCGTCGAACCTTATTCTGCTTCGCAGCTCCGGTTCCAGACCGACGAGTCGTGTCAGAACTTTCCAGAGCTGCTTCGCCCGCGCCGTGTTGGGCAGAACGTGGCCCTTGGCGTACCTGCTGAGAACTGTCACGGGCAGGCCTGTTTTTGAGGCTAGTTCACGATAAGTTATGTTTCGTTTATACTTGGCAGTTCTGAGAAGCTCGATGGTCATTAACCGAAGTTTCAAATCCTCTGCATGCGTGCTCATAACAACAGCCTCATATACACTGATAAGTCAAACCTTAACGCGTTGTCCTTCTTTTATTGCTTTTACGATATATACTTTGCTGGATTAAAGAATAGCAGGTTGAAAACAGATGTGGCGCTGAGACTTTTTCTTCTTGCAGGAAGTTTCGTGCGAGGTTATCTCTTGAGTTCGCCATCGAGCCAATCGAGGTATTCTTTGCTTCCGGCAACGATGGGCACAGCGGTTATTTCAGGAGTTTCGTAAGGGTGTATTTCCTTGAGGTTTTTCTCGAGCTCCTTGTAGAGGCTTTTTTCGCTCTTGATAAGACACAGCCACTCTTCAACCGTCTCTTTTCTGTTCTTCCACCAGTAAGTACTTTGTATCGGGCCGATTATTTGGACACAGCCTGCGAGTCTCTTCTGCACGAGGATCTGCGCCACTTTTTCTGCATCTTCCCGTTTTTCAGTTGTCGTGAATACATTAACGTATTGTTTCACTTTTATCACATCGTTTTTTGTTTCGTCAACTCTGCTTGGTCCATTGGAGCTCTTGTAGTTTTTGCATTGCACGTGAATGAGAACCTTTAGCAGAAACGTATTATATTCTTGATACAGTATTTTCATGCGTATTAGTCTGGGGTGGGTTATGCAATTTACAACTAGACCGGTTTTGATGGGAACTAATGGCATGGCTACTTCGACGCACTATCTTGCTTCTCAAGCTGGGTTCTGCTGCCTCAAGCGGGGAGGTAACGCTGTTGACGCCGGGGCCACGATGTGGTTTTGTCTGACGATGCTTGAACCTCATTTGGTTGGTGTGGCGGGGGAATCGCCTATCTTGGTGTACTCGGCTGAGGAAGAGAAAGTGGTCGCGGTGAATGGTCAAGGTCCAGCGCCGAAGGCGGCCACCATGGGCTGGTTTAAGGAGCATGGTTACGATCTGATTCCTCCGGACGGTTTCTTGCCGGCTGTCGTTCCCAGTGCGTTCGACACTTGGGTCAAAACGTTGGACAAGTTTGGGACGATGACGCTTGAAGACGTTTTGGAACCTGCCATAGAGTTGGCTGGCAAAGGGTTCCCAATGTATCCGGAGTTAAGAAGAAGCTTGGCTGAGCCCAATCAGCAAGTCGGCTATTCCACAAGCGACAGCAATGTGAAATCACGTCAGATGAGCGTTGCTGAAAGATTCCGCAAAGAGTGGCGTTCTTCAGCCGAGACGTACCTCGTTGATGGACAGGTGCCTCCTGTTGGAAGCCTCATACGCAATCCCGATTGGGCTCGCACTTTTGAGGAAGTCGTGAAAGTCGAGAAGAAAGCGCGGAAAAACGGACGCGAGGCAGGTCTGCAGGCAGCCCGAGACTATTTCTACTCGGGTCCCATCGCTCAGAAAATGATCAAATTTATGCGGAGTTTTCTGTGCCGAGACGTCTACGGCCAAGAACACCATGGCCTACTCAGTCTAGAAGATTTGGCGGAGTACAGTGCGCGTTTCGAAGAGCCAGTCACCGTCAAGTACCGCGGGTATGATGTTTACAAGTGTGGACCTTGGACTCAGGGTCCGGTGCTGCTAGAGCATCTGAATCTGCTTGAGGGTTTTGATCTTCGACAGATGGGTCACAACACGGTGGATTATCTTCACACGTGGGTTGAGTGCGCCAAACTTGCGTTCGCTGATCGGGAACAGTATTACGCTGACCCTGACTTTGTCCAAGTTCCCTTAGGCAGGCTTCTTTCAAAAGAGTACGCCGACCATCAACGCACGCTCGTTGACCCAGATAGTGCATCTATGGAGCTGAGGCCGGGCGGAACAGCTCCTGTCAAACTGAAACCCAAAAACTTGGAACAAACAGAGGGTGACACGGTGCATTTGGAGGCTATGGACAGGTTTGGAAACATGATTTCGGCAACACCCAGTGGCGGTTGGATTTCCACCTCGCCTATAATACCCGGTTTGGGGTTCTGCATGAACACTCGGGCCCAAATGTTTCATCTTGACCCTCGTCACGTGGAAAGGTTGGAGCCCGGCAAAAAACCGAGCACTACTCTAAGCCCCAGTCTGGTGATGAAAGAACAGGCGCCTTACTTGTCCTTCGGCACACCTGGAGCAGATCAGCAAGACCAGTGGACGTTACAGTTCTTCCTGAATTACGTGGAGTTTGGCATGGACGTACAGCTTGCCTTGGACGCGCCGACTGTTCATTCAACTCACTTTCCTGGCTCCTTCTGGCCTCATTTGGCTCACCCGGGGGTCATGCACGCGGAGACGGGTATACCGGAGAAGGTGATTCTGGGACTAAGGGAGAAGGGACACAAAGTTGTGGTGGACGAGCCGTGGAGCCACGGTCGCTGCTTGGCCATTCAGTACGACATCAAAACAAATGTAATCTCTGGTGGAGCATCGCCTCGAGGTATGAAAGCCTACGCGATAGGATGGTAGGTTCCTGCAAGACGCGCGAGAATCGTCGGGGAAAAAAATCGTGAAATCGACACTAGGCTTATTAGATTGCGGCAGCATGGAGCTGAATGTGAAAAGTGTGATACCGGAATATGACCAGTTGAATTGGGTCATCATTCACGGGAGAGGAGTGCTCAACACTGGTCATGCAGGTGCCTTCGCTCGCATTCTGGCAACTGCGGGCGTGGTCTCGGGGCGAGAATCGTACTATTACATGAGGTATGATGACTCTCCTGAACGGGATAACATACCTATGATCTTTTACACGGTCATAGGCAATCCCAAGATTGATGTCACTCTGCACGAAGAGGTTGAGCCTGTCGGAGAGGTTTTCAGCGCCATAGTCGTTATGGAACCCACGATACTCATCAGTCAGACTTCGCAGAGGGCGCTGCTGTTCGACGGCGCGAAGAAAGACGCTGTTCTCGTCGTAAACACGTCGCTATCCTCGAATGATGTCGTAAGGTTGGTGAAGAAGAGGTGCCTCGCGCAGGACTGGTGCGGGAAGCTAGTTACGATAAGGGCGAAAAAGTACGATGTTAACATCGCGTTTCCCTTGTTAGCCGCGTTAGCAAAGGCTTGGAGGATAGTAAGCCTCGATGATTTGCTGGAGGCATTTGATTCTGTCGGCCATGCAGATAAGACTGGTTTGGTGAAGAGAGTCTATTCTGATGTGGAGCCGGTTGAGGTCAGAATCGCTGCGAAGGAAACGCTAATGGCGCAGACGAGAAAGTCAAAATCCTCCTGCAAATTTGAAAAAGGAATGTGGGATTTGGAAACGTACCGAAGCTACCAAAAGGCCGCGGCTGATGCATTATCTTACGCGGAGAGACTGAAGGCGATGCCGTCGTGGCAGACTTTGTCCCCAGGCTTGATCGAATTCGGCCCTTCCAAGAACAAAAAGAACGTGGGGTTCACAACTTCGTTCGCTAGATTCCTCAGGCCGACCATAGATAAGAGCAAATGCACTGACTGTAAGATGTGTTCTCTTTACTGTCCAGACGGTGCAATCGACTCCAAGCGCATCGTGATAGATCTGAACTATTGCAAGGGCTGCGGCATATGCACGCGGACTTGCCCCTCGAAAGCCATAAGCATGATGAGCGAACTGCTGGCGGAAGAAGGGCTGAATGAGAAGGAGATAACCGCGATTGAGGATGCGCTAGTCGAATATGGTTATTAGACGGTGAAAGTCGTGAGCACGCCGAAGACCGCTTCAAAACATGTCACCAAAACCCTGCGGAAAAGGTTCATTTGGACTGGGACCCGCGCAATTGCTGAAGCAGTTAAACTTGCGGACGTTGACGTCATAGCCGCATACCCGATTAGACCGTACACGGGAATAATGAATTCCCTTGCAAAGATGCTGGCAGACGGAGAGTTCGCAGCCGAGATAATAGGTGCAGACTCTGAACACTCACAATTTGAAATAGCAAAACACGCTTCCGCGGTTGGAGCCCGAACCTTCGTAGGAAGCTCAGGCGTCGGCCTAGCATACGCGGCAGAACCCATCATCGTAACAGCATTGGGGCAACTGCCAGTCGTCGCAATGGCCGGTTGCAGGGCTCTCGATGATCCCGGCAACTTCGGAATGGAATGGAACGACGTGCTCACCTTCAGGGACAGCGGGTGGCTGATGTCGTGGGCCAAAGATCCCCAAGAAGCTCTGGACATGGTTCTGGCCGCGTACAGAGTCTCTGAAGACCGCAGGGTGCTCCTGCCGAGCTTCATCGCGGTAGACGGCGCAGCGATAACACACATATCCGCTCTAGTCGAGCCACCAAGCAGCAAGGGAGTTGTGAGGTTTCTTCCGCCGTACAAGCCTCAGTATCCGCTGGATCCTGCTTATGGACCTGTAACTAAGGCACAGCACATAGCTCCTTCTCTCATAGGTCCAGAGCTTCGGAAGGTAGTTGATAACTCGATGACGCAGGCTGCGGAAGTTATCCAGGAGGCTTGGAGAGACTATGCAGCTTTCGTCGGAAAAAAATATCCACCCTTCATCGAGAAAATGTACATGGAAGACGCGGAAATAGCGCTTGTGACCATGGGCGCCTACGCTAAAGACGCGGTGCACGTTGCGACGAAGCTTCGACAAGAAGGCCTCAAGGTCGGTGTCATCAGGATTCGTTATTTCCGGCCCTTTCCAGCGAGGGAGCTTGCTGAGACCTTGGGGAAAGTCAAGGCTGTTGGGGTTGTTGACTTTTCGTATTCTTTCGGCTCTGTTGACTCTTCTAGCGTGTTGTTTAACGAGGTCAAATCAGCGTTGTATGAGAGCAGTTCACGGCCTCTGCTGTTGGACTTCATGTTTGTCGGTGGCAGGGAACCTTCAGTCGAGCATTTTGAGCAGGCTGTCAGACTGTTGCAGAAAGGTTCAGGGAGGGGAGCAGTTGAGAAACACGTGTGGTGGCCCACACTGAGAGGTGAGAACCAATGAGCGAACGGCCCATTATCAGAGCCATCAGAGATGTTCCTCCTGCGGATCTGTACACGAGTGGCCACAGAACGTGCGCCGGGTGCGGGGCAGCCTTGGGCTACCGTCTGCTGCTTAAGGCAGCGGGTCCGAAGACAGTGGTTCTCGGCCCAACCGGATGCATGTACGTGGCGAACGGGCACCAGTTCTTGTCCTCGCCCTATTCCGTTCCTTGGTATCACACCCAGCTCGGCGCTGGAGGAGCCGCGGGAGTGGGAACAGCGGCGGCGTTCAGAAGTCTGATGATGAAGGGGAAAAGGAAGAAGGAGGAAATTAACGTCGCCGTGTACGGTGGAGACGGCGGAACCGGCGACATTGGGTTCTCAGGATTGTCCATGGCCATGAGTTACGATTACAAGAGGTTCCTGTACGTGTTGTACGATAACGAATCATACGCCAACACGGGGATTCAAGCGTCGAGTACAACGCCTTGGGGAGCATCTACAACGTTCACGCCAACGGGCAAAATAAAGAGAATTGGCAACTTGAGAATGAAAAAGAACGTGGCCCTGATAATCGCCGCACACCCTGGTGTCAGATACGTTGCGACGGCCACGCTTTACCCGCCTTTGGACTTCATCAACAAAGCGAAGAAGGCCCTGATGGCCGACGGCCCAGCGTTCATTCATCTGCTAGTCCCATGCCCTAAAGGCTGGTTCACAGATCCAAAATACACTCTAGACCTGAGCAGAAGCGCTCTGGAGACGGGACTCTGGGTTTCGTGGGAGTATCAAAACGGGGAATTTAGTCTGAGTTACAGGCCCGAACCGAGGAAACACGTGAAGCAATATCTCAAGATGCAAAAAAGGTTCGAACATCTGACCGAAAACAAAATCGAAGAAATAGAGAGAATGACCGCAAAAGAGTGGGACTACTGGAAGGAGATGGACAGGCAGAAGAAAATGATGATTCCGTGGACAGCGCCCCCGTCATCTTAAAGATATTGAATTTTTCGACGTTCTGTTTTTTCTTCTGATCAGGAACACGAAAATCCCAACAAGAATCACCGCCGCAGCTCCTATAATTAGGTAATGTGATATGCTGGCGGCAATTCTCCAATCGGTGCCCAAATATATTCCTATGTAAATTAAGAAGGTATTCCATATGAGGCATCCGCCAGTTGTGTACGCGACAAACTTCCTCATCGACATCTTCATGGCGCCCGCGGGAAATGACACCAGCGTCCTGAACCCTGGAACCATTCGGCTCAGAAACACGGCGAAGGCGCCATACTTGTCGAACCATTTCTCAGCAGTTTCGAGACGCGCCTTGTTAAAGAGAAGCTTGTCCAGAATTCTTCGTCGGGCGAGTAAATTTGTTCCCTTCATTCCAATGTAGTAGTCGATTAGTGAACCTGCTATGCCTGCAAGAGTTGAGACAATTATGACTATCCACACGTTGAGTTGCCCCAAAGAGACAAGGTAGCCAGAGAAAGGAAGTATGACCTCGCTGGGAATAGGCAGAGAACTCGATTCTAGCAGCATCAACAGAAAAATTCCGGAATAGCCCCAAGTCGAGACTGTTGCTGTAACGCTCTGCGTGAACACTACAATTGCGTTTGCTATTGTGCCGAGAGGCGTCCCTGCGAACGAGCCTCCCTCTATCAGAGTGTCTTCCAAGGTGTCCAGAAATATGATTGCAATCACGATGACAACTATAGCAACAAGCAGCAGTTGCGGTGCTTTTCGTTTTATTCTTCCGAGTTCTTGGCGGAACTTCAACAGATATCGCTTTCTCAAAAGCACGGACTGGAATTTTAGCTTATCAGAACTAGCTTGAAAGAAAAATGAGTTTGTGACCCATTTACATGCTATTTCGTATCAATGAACTGTCAGGGACAGTCTCACCGATAAAGCAGTGGCCGCTTCAATTTCGCATCGTGGCGAACGGAGCTAACTTAGTTCTATGTTTTCTGGTCGTCTTCGTCTTCGGCGTGGTGAATGGTGTCACTCTTTATCTCTAGGTCGTCTTCGCTTTCTTGGGACGACCTTTTTTCTGGGAAGTTAGTGTGCTCCGTTCTTTCGGTCAGATTTGGTCTTAGGCCCCAGCAATTCAATTGTTGGGCTTGTCCGACCCCCACAAGTGCGAGGGGCAAGATTGCCACGCTGATTGCTACCAGGATAGTTTTCCACAATTTCATGTTTTTTCATCTCACTAACTGAAATCCGACGTGATCGAAGATATAAACACTGTCAAAAAAGGGTCAGATTTCTTGTGTAGACGCTTTGAGCAGATTTTCCAATCTGGGAGTAGTCTATGAGCGTTTAAACTCGGGCTTGTGTCAGTCGCGCTTGAATGGAATTAACATAACAGTTTGTTTATAGCTCACAATACTGCCCAGAGAGGGTGAAGGTACATGCCAAAAGGGTTTTGTTGTCCGTAACTCTTGTATAACAGTTGCAGCTGTTGTCTTCGTGGAAGATATGACTAGGGCGTGCGCGCTTAGCATGCGCGAAGTGAATAGTGAAGACCGAATTCAAATAAGGTGAACGAGTTGAACATTGGAGGCTGGGTTCTGATGCCCGTTCCTTCATACGCCGGGCAGTTCTTGATTTGTCCTCGATGTGGGAGTCAAGTTCTTTCTAATTCTAACTACTGCAATTTTTGCGGGACCCTGTTGCGTCCACAACTGGTTTTGAAAATTTGTCCCTATTGTAAAAGCAGGATCTCCGTCTCAGCTCGCTTCTGCCCTGAATGCGGACGAAAACAAGGATACAGTCTACCTTAAGGATGATTGTTTTATACAGTAGCTAGTGTGAAATCAAAGGAGTCATATTGGTCAGCAGGGATAGCATGTTTGAGGGTCGAGAAGAGATCGAAAAAGGGTTTCATGAGGTCGTCGAGACGTTTCGACAGAAAGGAGCAGTAAGCCCCGATAAGGCAATGACTGCTGAAGAGCTGAGTCTTCCGCCGAGATTTGAAGCGGCGATGAGGGGCGCTTCGGTCGTTTGGGTGTTTTTGTCGAAGTTAACGGCAAGTACTATCTCTCAGAGGAAAGATTGAAGCAAATGGAACTGCGCTCGGCAAGAACTTCAGCTTGGCTTCCAGGAAAAAATATCTTAGCGTTGAGAATCGCTCAGGTCATCCTGGTTATTCTTTTCATGGCCTTCTTCTTGGTGAGTCTCCTTGTTCATGGTTTGGAGCTGAAAGTGATATCGCTTCTTTTTCTGGTAGTTTGGCTGTTCGTCTCTGTGCTGCAGATTTACTATTTGTCAAGAATTAGGAGAAGAACGTCTCAAACACACGTTAGTGTCGGTGTGTCCAAGTCGACCGCTCTCCCTGTTTGTGAAGCTAGTTGTAATGTTGAACAATCGCGCGCGCTAAAGGATAAAGGCTTGTCGCGAGCTCACAGATTAACAGCGCGAGCGCTATGATGTGCAATCCTTGTTTTTTTCTTTTTCTGTGCATTGAGGGCAGAGGTGTGATCTTGGTCGCCGCAGCGGTTTCGAGATCCTTTCGTGAATGTACAAGGGATATTGAGTGCAGTTCTTGCACCAGTGCCAGTTATCTTGTTCACTTCCCTTTACAAAATCTACCATTCGCATCATCGCAGCGAGCGTCTATTAGCATTCATTCTTAAAAGCCCTAAGAATTATCTTCTATTGCTGTGCAGATTTAAGCTTTCAGGCGCGCGCGCCAAACGATGGAGAAACACGTGGTTCTTGATCATGGAGACCTTAGCCCGCACTACTTTCTGTTGCCAAAGATAATTAGACCTATGCCGAGGAACTCAATTGCCATTCCCACAGCGATGTAACCCAAGCTACTTAGCAACTCTATTTGGTTATTACTATTGGCTCCATTACCTATGCTGAGAACTTGCCCGACCGCTACAAATAGACCGATAACGAGAATGATTATGCCCAAAATCCTCAGTGCCAACGCTATTTTGTCTCTGTTATAACCAGCCTTCATTTACAGTACACCATTGATCACTTGAAGTCTGACGCTTTAAAAATCTATGCAGCGTGTGCGTTCGCTGTGTATTTGGGTTTTGCGCTGAAGATTTTTCCACAAATCATAAGAACTGATTCAACCAATCCATAAACCATGAATGGAAGGGGATGGGATGAACAGAGTTGTTTTTGTTTCGGTTGTAATTCTGTGTTTGCTTTCCGTATCGTCAATATCGGGATTGATTCAAGTGGCAAAGGCTGATGGTGGAACAATTACCATTAATGCTGACGGGAGCATGAGCCCGTCAACTGCTCCCATTTACACTGCAGATAATGCCACATACACGTTAACCGGCAACATCATCGCCGTTAGCGATGGAATCGTGATTGATAGAGACAACATTGTTTTGAATGGGGCAGGCTACACCGTGACTGGAGGCAACTCTTCCAGCAGCGACGGAATAGCGCTTACGGACATGAGCAACGTGACAGTAAGAAACCTGACGATAAAGAACTTCACATATGGCATTTGGCTCTACTCTTCTTCTAACTGTACTTTGTCTGGCAACAACGTTACGGCAAACAGCGTGGAGGGCATTGAACTCGGCTCTTATTCTTCTAATAACTCTTTGTCTGGCAACAACATCGCAAACAACGGGGAGGGCATTGCGCTCTACGCTTCTTCTGGGAACACTTTGTCTGGCAACAACGTTACGGCAAACCTCGATTATGGCATTTATCTCGAATCTTGTTCTGGCAACACTTTGTCTGACAACGTTATGGTGGGAAACGAATACAACTTTGGCGTCCTTGGCACTGTTTTTAGCGACTTTCTACAGTCCATTGACGCCTCAAACCTCGTGGACGGTAAACCCCTCTATTACTTCGTGAACCAGTCGAACATGATAGTAAACCCTGATGCATATCCAGAGGTTGGATTCTTGGGCTTCGTTGGCTGTGTCAACGTGACCGTGCAAGGTATGAACCTAACAAACAACGGCCAAGGACTTCTACTCGCTTATACAAACGACTCAAAAATCACCGGCAACAACATCGCAGACAACAAGTTGGGCATTGACCTCGAGTTTTCTTCCAGTAACACTTTGTCTGGCAACAACGTTACAAACGACTACGATGGACAAATAGCTATTCTTCTCACGGATTCTTGTAATAATAACACTATTTCTGGAAACGCCTTAATTGACCTTACAGGCACCAGCGATGGCATAAATCTCGAGAATTCTTGTAATGACAACATTATCTCTGGAAACGTCGTAACAGCTAATGTAACAGGGTTCGGCGTAGGCATCGTTCTCATGGAGTCTTGTAATAATAACACTATTTCAGACAACAGTGCAGTTGGAAGTGGCCAGGGCATCTTTCTTGAGGACTCTTCCAACAGCAACAGCATTTCTGGAAACAACGTAGCCGCAAACGAGCTCGAAGGCATTTGTCTTGACTCTTGTGACAGCAACGATATTTCCGGAAACAACATAACAGGAAACCAAAACTATGGCATCAGCCTCGGCTCTTGTTCTAATAACACTTTATCTGGCAACAACGTTGCAAACAACTTGTGGGGCATCTGTCTCGATTCTTCTTCTAATAATAATACAATCTACCACAACAACTTCATAAACAACACCAGCCAAGTTCCTCCTTTCTTTTCTGGCGGAACTAACGTTTGGGATAATGGGAGCGTGGGTAACTATTGGAGCGACTATCTGACAAAATATCCAAACGCCACCGAAACAAACAGTTCAGGAGTCTGGAACACACCTTATGTCATTGGCGCCAACAATACTGACTATTATCCGCTTACGGTTCCAATCGCAGTGGTTCCAGAGTTTCCGTTGATTCAAGCCACAATGCTTTTCATGATGGCAACACTGCTGGCAGTCGTAATCTACAAGAAGAAAGTCGTGAAAACAAGACAAAGTAGCGCGCGCGCTCGGACGGAACGTACACCGATGAAATATTGATGGAATATTTATTCAACGATCCAGCTAAGCCCCGATAGTTGTTTGACGCGAGCGCTACTTTGTTTCTGTCGCAGCTTGTTCAAGAGACTTTGGTGGCGTTTTAGTCTTCTTCCGTCTGAGGACAGCGGCTGTTGCGATGACTATTATGGCTACGATTATGCCCGAAATGATATAGATGCGGTTGTTGGATACTGTTTCAATGAGGTCTGGTGACCACAGGTTAGTCTCTGTTGCTTTGACGTCAATCTCGAGATATGCGCCAGAATTGGGAGGATAAGGCGTTTTCGAGTACGTCTCAACCAAGACTCCAGTGCTCTGATCCCACGTGGCGTTTGATGATGTCATCAGCGCGAAGGCTTCCTCCACGAGGTTGACTGTTCTGGTGGCACCAGCGTATCTTCCTGTCGTAGTCTGATTTATCGTGGGAGCACCTGATTGATTTGCTATAGGATCTCCCGTCTTCAGGTTAGATGCTATTACGAAAGCCGCTCCCGGTCCAGAGTTGCCCGAAACGTCTTCAGTATCGTTTTCAAACAGTTGCGTTCCATTGTTCAACTGGGTGGTTATGTTCACGAAGACTGTTGTGCCGCTTACGTTCTCGAAATCAACGCGGATCCACTCCACTTCCTTTTCCTCCGCGACAAGCGTGGGTTCAGTTCCGTTTCCACTCCAAGAGACCGTGATCTGACCATACTTAACCCAGTCTCCGTCCCTGACACCCAGCTTGTACTCCACCGCAGAAGCCAGAAGAGGCACAAAAACAGACATTATGGCAAGTGAAATCATAATAATGGCGGTTCCCAGTGATACCTTCAATTCCATCACCAATACTTTGATTACAAGCACAACGGGCATATAAACCCAAAAGCACGTACGCACGCTCAAGTGTCTTTTGCGAAGAATTTATTATCGATCATCAAAAGTACACCAAAGGCAGCCAGCAGAAAACCAAAGAGAAGAGAGTACACACCACCCACCGCGTATGGATAAACCCAGACGCCGTCCTTTAAAACGCCGCAACTCATTAAGAAACGACCTGCAAACAACAGAATCGCCTACGAAAATGAATACTATATCTCCATTCCTTGGAATATTCATTATAACCCGACAGTAAACACAATTAATATGGTTCAACTTTCTCTTAAACTTGTCCATATGTGCCCCAAAAAGCACAAAGCTCCACCTCCAACCACGCGAGAAAGTGGAGAGGGCTACTAATCATGCGCGCTATCCCTTGTTCTTTCGCTATTCATGATAGCAACACTACTGGCAGTCATAATCTACAAAAAGAAAGCCGTGAAAACAAGACAAAGTTAGCACCCACGCCAATCAGAAAATATCCAGCAGTCTGATAGAACCTGATATGGCTTCTGGGCTAAGCGAACGCGGACATTGACTCAACCTTCCCACTCCCATCCACTGAGACAATCTGCAAAATCCCGAAAAATAGCTGGATCGTTTATTCTGCCATCTGCAAAGGGATTTGCCAGAATGTAAAACCTCCATTGATGCATCAATAGGACAGCAGAAACGTTTTTTGTTGCTGGATCCGTGAAGAACAAGCCTCTCTCGTTCTCAGGTATAACTGTCCTATCTATTTGCAAAATACGCATCTTCTGCAAATATTCTTTCCATCCATTCTTCACTGCTTCTTCAATCTCATGATTTATTCCCGTTTCAGGGACTCTGTATTGATAAGTAGTGGCATTTCCAAAAAGCTCAGTATTATAGCTGTCTGAGTGAAAGAACATTGCCTCATCGTCAATGGCAATGATGTATGGTCTGTCAAGTTCTTCTTTGAGCCATTCTTTTCTCTTCTCAGCCTTCTGATGCACGTCGAGTCTTATCCTTTCTCTGTAGTCGTCGGGTTCCCCGATAGCTTCATACATCGTTGTCCCACCAAAATACGATTCCTCGAACTTCGTCTTGTGAAGCTCCACATCTACCAAGGCAGTCCTGATAGTGATCGGAAGAGATCCTAGAGAGATACCCTCGATCTTCTCTCTGAACTCCTCCAGGATTGGCTGAAGAAGCTTCTCTTTTTCTGCTCTTGTTTCGTGAAAATAGGTTGGCATTGACATCGATTTCAAAGAGCCCACTATTACAGCGAATGAATGTCCTCGCGAATTCAAAATACTCGCAATCTCCCTTCCAAGAACGTTTATGACTCTATCATCCGTAATATTTTTGACTTCAACCAAGTATTCTCTGGAGCCACTTTGAACCCAAATATCAGGTGGGCTTCTACCTTCAAAGTCATTGCATGAAAGCAATTTGACTTTCATCTTCTTTCGGAGGAGGTACTTGGCAAACTCAAGTTCGGAAAACAGTGATGAAACACCGATAATATCAGGTCTTGTCTCAACCACTTTGTTCTCTATTCCCTCACAAGAGTTCTCAAACAACTCACGAAAGAGGGTTTCAAAATAGGTTGTGTCGGAGTGGGCAATGATAGTATCGTATAACTTTGTATTCTTCTGTAAGGCTTCTTCTAGGAATGGGTGCTTTGTCATTTCTTCATTCCTCAACTTGTCACACTCCCAAGTTTCTCTGTGGTTGTTTCCGCTAATAAAACGGTGATTGCTTTGTCGTCTCACACTTTGAAGTTCTTGTATGTTTCTGGAAGTGGAATACCAAGAAACTCTTCTAGCGCACGCGGAATGAACCCCGAACAGGTTCTCACCAGAAACGCATTGTCCGACGGAGCAGCCACACGAGTGAGCGCAGAGGATTACGAAAGCCGGCAACTCGCAGTTCTGAGCAGTCAATTGAGGCAATTGATACGACAGGAGGCAACAGTATAAACGCGCGTGTAGAGTGGCGGATCCGCTGGGATTTGAACCCAGGACTTTCGGCTTTCTACAGCTATTGGCTTAGAAGGCCGACGCGCTTTATGGCTCAACTTGTATCCATGCTGCGCTACGGATCCTTTTCCGGCCAATAAAAGGAAGAGTTTGGTCGATATATTTTATTCTATATTGGTTCATGGTCGGAATTTCAAATTCCGAGAATCCTCTGAAAAGTCGCGCACTCGTTGCAAAAGTGCTGAGCGCATTTATGAAGAAAAATTCGCGGCGCGTGTTCTATCTAGAATATGGTCAAAGGAGTTTTAGGAATAGTTTTCAGTAGTTACATCTGCGCCGTTGAACGGCGGGGGCAAAGCATTTGATTTATTCTATGTAGATTGCTGGGCGGTAGGGTTTGGCGAGTTGTGCTCTCTCTTTGGGATCATGTCGCTTAGTATCTTCTTCGTTGCAGACTTGGATTTCCACGTTAAACTCTTTTTGGAAAAAGTTTTTCGCTTCTTCCAAAGTTTCGCCCTCTTGAACAATCCCAGTTTTTATTCGTCTCTGTTTTGTTTCTTCCGATGTTCGGTTGATTTCGTCCACGATTTGGGCGGTGAATTTGGCAACTTTTTCTGCCTTTGTCCTCAGGTCGTGTTCTTGCATGAGCTGTTTCATGAGGTCTTTCTGCAGGACTTTTTCCGACGCTGATTTTTCGAGGGCTTTCTTGTATGTCTTCCATTTCCAAGGGGCGGCCGTGTAGTAGCATATTCTTTTCGGTTTTGTGCCTGTCGCTTTCATTATGTTCTGAGTGTCTTCAAGCACGTTCATTACGAGGGATTCGTTCTCCTCTGCCTTGATGTCTATTTTCGATTCGTCGGGCGTCGGCCAGGGAGTTCGGGCGATGAAGTCTTTTTCGCCGAGCATTTCCCATATCTCTTCGCACACGTGCGGGGCTACTGGTGCAAGCATCCGAATTTGCGCGTCCAGAACCTCATGGAACACGTAGGCTGTTGCGGCCTTTCTTCTAGGGCTTTCCTTTTCGTCCGCGATGCGTTTTTGGTACCACTGCATGTCCTGGTCCAGCTCATAGAGCGTTGTGTGTATGGCTTTGCGAACGGCCAGTTTGTTCATGGCTTCGGTTGCATTTCTTACGTGCTGTTGAAGTCTGCTGAGCATCCACTTGTCTATCGCCGTCAGCGAGGTCTTTGGTACTTCCCTCCGTGGGGCTTTGGCGGTTTCAGATGCAAATCTGTAGAGTTTTTCGAGTCTGTCGTGCATTGATTTGGCTATCGTTGGGCTGAAGTCAGAGTCTTGGAGTAGTTCGGCTGTAGACAGGACGCTGAGTCTCAACGGGTCTGCGCCGAATTTGGCGAGGCCTTCGCGCAGGGGGATTATGTTTCCGAAGGATTTGCTCATTTTTGAGCCTTCCATCATGACCTGTCCGTTTGTGGCTATTTGCCGGGGCCAATGGTTTGCCGGGAATATGGCGGTGTGGTTGAATATCATGAAGGTCAGGTGGTTGGGGATGAGTTCGCGGGCTGAGTGGCGGCTGTCCAGCGGGTAGAAGTACATGAATTCGTCGTGCATCTGCTTCAGGACTTTGGTGTCCAGACCAGTGTTTCTGCTGATTTCGGAGGGTTCTCCAACGTCCAAGAATATGTAGTCGAATGCCTCGTCAGTCAGCTGGGCAGGTTTTATTCTGTGTTGTTTGATGTGGTTAGCTATCGTGTAATAGGCCATGTAAATTGTTGAGTCTGAGAGAGACTCGATTATCCAGTCCTTGTCCCAGGGCAACCGTGTGCCCATTCCAGATTTTCTGGCGCAGGCTTTTTCGTGTAGCCAGTCAATTACGTTGTTGAATTCTTGCCGTACTTCTTCGGGCAGTATTTCCATCGTGTCCAAGCTCTTGTGTGCTAGCGTTTTCCATTCCGGCTTGCCATAGTCGATGAACCATTGGTCTTGGACGATTTTCACGATGCATTCTGTTTTGCAACGGCAGAAAACGGGTCGATTGAGCAGTTCATACATCGTTGTCGCCTTGTCTTGCTGTATCAGATCTTCTTTGACTTTGTCTTTTGCTTCAGCCACTGACAAGCCAGCGTATTTTCCCGTGTTGGCCTTCATCTTTCCGTTGTGGAACTCGTGTCTGTAGACTTCTTTCGTGGCGTCCTCGAGCTTCGGGTCTGACTGTTCATTGATTTTCATTTTTTTGACCGCGTCAGCTGCTGGAATGTCGGAGTATTCTTTGACTTCGATGAGCGAGATGGGCTGCACCGAGTTTACCTCTTCGGCTGTTATTCCGTACTGTTTCAGTTTTTGCAGTTCTTTTTTTATGTTCTCTAAGGCGACAAAGTCGTATGGAGCGTGGCCCGGGACCGACATGACGACGCCTGTAGCGTTCTTGGGTTCCACAAAATCCGCTGGAAGTATGAGAATGTTCTTTCCCGTAACAGGGTTTTGGACGTGTTTTCCTACAAGCTCTCTGCCCTTGACGGATTCTTGGACTTTGACTTTCCGATTTTGGTTGGCGAGTTTTTCGGCGCTTTGCTGGCTGACTATCCACTGTTCGCCGTCAACAGTGGCTCTGACGTATTCTGCGTTGGGGTTTAGCCATATGTTTGTGACGCCGAACACTGTTTCGGGCCTCAGCGTCGCAGCTGGATAGAAAGTGTTATCCTGCTTGAATTTGATTAGCGTGAATTCGCCTATTTCTGGTTCAACATCCCCGACGGTGTCGTGTTGGCCCACTGGGTTACCATTTTTGGGGCACCAGCCGACTGGATGGCTCCCTTGTGTAATGTATCCTCCTCGGCGTAGCCTTTGGAATTGCCATTCTATGAAACGGTTGTAGGTCGCATCGACGGTGGTGAATTCGCGCCTCCAATCTATTGAGTAGCCTATTTCTTTCATGCCGGTTTTGATTTCCTGATGGAAGTAGCGAGCCATGGCGATGGGCTCTGTGAGTTCCTTAAGTTTTTCTTTTGGAATCTTGTAGACGTTGACGAAGTCGCTGATGAGGCCTTCATCGTTGTCTGCGAGACGTTTGGCCATTGCCAACACTGGCGTGCCCGTGTAATGGAAAGCCATCGGCAACAGCGTGTTGTAGCCGCGCATCCGCATGTACCGTGCGTGAACGTCTGCCATGGTGTACGTTCTCCCGTGGCCTATATGCTGTGGGCTATTAGGATAAGGGAAGGCTACCGTCACAAAGTACTTTGGCTTAGAAGGGTCCGGGTCTATCTCGAAGATTCTGGCTTTTTCCCAGTTTTTCTGCCATTTTTCCTCGATTTTTTTCAAAAACTCCATAAAACTTTCTGAGTCGGTCGGTTGGGTATTAAAGGTTTTGTTCTTACGAACAGAGAACGCTATTCCTCACATCTAGCACCCACTAGCTTAGTGGAGGAACCAGCATTAATCTTTTACTATTGGATAGCTAATGTTGCGCACGCGAACAAGATATTGGTTATGAACGCTGGCGTATTGTGAATTCTGAATAATGATGTGGCTTTCGCAAACAAGATATTCTTTGTCCATTAAGCTGTTGCTCATGCAGCCCCAGACTGGAGAACTCTCCGAACCGGTTAGCTTTGAAACTCACAAAAGAAACCCGAAAACTTTCATACTTTTTGAAGAGTACAGCCAGCGTGACATATTTGAGACAGTCAAAACACGCAGGTTAGAATACGAAAAGGCAACTCGAGAGAGACGGAAAGAACTTGAAGACGAAGTTGAAGTCGAAGTCAAGGACTTCCGAAGGTGGCTGGTAGAGTCTAAAAAGCTCGAACTGAGCACGGCCCATTACTACGCAATCGCGCTCAAGGGTCTGCTCCTGGGACTTCCAACAGGTGTTCAGATCGCTCAACTCTTCAGCGCAGTTCTGGACAATCTGTGAGATTGTCACGCACTCCATACCCACACAATCATAGCCGCTTCAGGCATATTCGAATCAAATTTTAAAGGCTTACAGACAAATTGAAAACAACATCGCTCGTGCTTCAGTTGAAGTCTCTTCAATCTTGTGTTTTCAGGAGTTCGAGGGCTGCAGCCCTCACTCCAAGTTCTGCCTTGAACCTATCGTCTGCACTTCCGATGACTATGACATCGCCCTCTTTCAAGCTCAGTTTTGACAAAACTCCAACGATGGAGGAGCCAGTTTCTGATAAGACTTCTCCAGTTCCGGGCATGGCTAATCTGTTATTGGTAAATACAAGAGTCGTGGCTCCCTTTGCACCTGCCGTTATTGCGGCGTCTCTTTGTTCAAGACCGTATCTTACGGAGCTTTTCATTCCCTTAATTTGAACCGCCACGTTGAAGCGCCCTACAGTCAAAGGAGAAGAGGGGATCTCTACTTGTTCGCTCAACACTTCCTTCAGGCCGGAGAGTAGCTTTCTTCCGCTTGCGGACAGGGAAATTCCTGTTCTTGAAATTTCAATTAACCCTTCCTTCTGGAGATGCCTGACTAGAGTCCTCGTTTCACCCTCACCCAGCTGAAGGTCTTTCGAAAGTTTCAACCTGCCCACAGTGCCTGTCTTACCGATGTCCTCTAGAGCCATGACGACATGAGCCTCAGCGAACGAGGGCAAGCGCCCTGGCGCTATCTTTGCTGCCACCTTGGAGATGATTTCAAGAGTCTTCAACTAAGTGTTCCTCGCTTATAGGCTGTTGGCACTTGTTTATACTATTTTCACAGGAATTCTTATATAAAGCTTGGATGGATTATCTAACCAGCAAAGGGAGCAATTCACATGGATACCCGGAGACTCGCTTTCTTCATAGTCATGACAGCCGTATGCTTAGCTATTCAAATTGCTCCAAGGCCGCCAAATGTAGAGTTCACCTCTTTCTTCTCATTTATTGTCGGACTGGCGGAAGGAGCAGTAGTTGGCGCGCTGTTCGGAAGCTTCGTAATGTTGATTAACGGGTTTGCTTCCCCCTATGGATTTGGCGGCTTGAACATCCCTTTCCAGATGGCAGGCATGATACTCGCCGGATGTCTTGGAGGCGCATACCGAAAGTTTACACCTAACATGAATTTCTCAGCAAAGTTTTCTTTGGAAACCGCAGTTTTAGGTGCTATCATCGCTCTCGTCTATGATTTAATCACTAACCTAGGATATGGCATGCAGCTGGTTTTAACAGGGGAGAGCCTGTCTTTAGCCTTTTTCACTGCCATAGCTATTGGCGCATTTTATTCGCTGTTACACATAGTTTCTAACAGCGTGGTTTTTGGAGTCCTGTCTCATCCAGTTATAAATGCTTTGAACAGTTCAAAAGTTGGTGGATGAAATTGGTCGAAAAAAGAACGCTTGTATTCGTAATGCTCGCGACAATTGTGTGGGCAGCTCTGGCCTCGGCGTTTGTTGGATACTATTACCTCGAGAATAGTAACAATAGTGGACAACTTAATAGCGCTAATAACTCACTGAACGCGGTCGCATCAAGCTACTCCAACGCGACGAACAAGTACGATTTGCTCCTGAGTGAATACGCCACGTTGTATGGCAACTATTCATACTTCACGAATAGCGACTATACGCCTCTTATGCCCGCTTTTGGAACTCTCATCAGCGACTTCAGCAAGAACTACAGCGACGTGCTCGTGCAAGAAGACATAAACAGTACTTATAATCAACTTCTGAGCGACTACGAAGCACTTTTGCAAAATGGCAATGTTACACAAACGGATTTTGGTAATCTGCTCAGCGAGTATTATAACTTATTCAGTCTTTCTGCACTCAGGGAACTCGGGCTCTCAGTCAGCCACGCCACTACGCTTTCTGTAAGCATTGAAATCGATTACGGGAACGGAACTTTGAAATGGGACAATGAAACCCAAGTGCCTGCAGGGTACACTCTTTTCCGAATAACCCAGGAGATAGCCGTCATTAATTACAGTTATGACGCCTTAGCTCAACCAGGCCACGTATTTGTCGAGTCAATCAACAACGAGACAGCATACACGGATCCATCTTACACCTCGGGCTACTCATGGATATGGTACTACTCGAGCGACAGCGGAAAAACGTGGGTGAGCGGTCCAGTGGGCTGCGACGCTTGGCTGCTGGTAAACGGCGGCGTCTACAAATGGAGCTACGAACGCTGGTCATACCCCTAACGTCGACTCGCCGAGAAGCACGGGATGTCGGTAAATACATGCTGATAGTAGACTAGAGAAACATACGAACTCAATTGTGAAAGGACTAAGAGCTTTATACCCCTTAAGAAAGTCTTTCAAAATGTGAATGCTATGTCAGTAGGTTATCTAAGGCCGCGAGAATACAATGGGAATGAGGTTTGAGATAAGTTATGGACGGGATTATGCTAGAATCGGTGACGAAATCCTTCGGCAATAATGTGGCGGTAAAAGATATGACACTTTCAGTGTTGCCGGGTGAGGTTCATGGTCTTCTCGGTCCGAATGGATCGGGGAAAAGCACGACCATGAAAATGATCATGAGCATAGTCAAGCCTGATCGTGGCAAGATCAGCCTTTGGGGCGTGGATGTGCTGCGGCAGCCTATCGACGCCAAGAGACTTGTAGGCTATGTTCCGGAACTGCCTTATCTTTATGAATATCTGACGGCTTCGGAGTACCTCGATTTTGTAGGCACGGCTTATGGCATCGACCTGAAGGTTCGGCGAGAGAGGGTTGATGAGCTGCTTAAGGCATTGCAGATGGATGAGCACGTGAACGAGGTTATGAGCGGCTTCTCTCAAGGAATGAAGCAAAAAATAGCAATTACGTCGGCTCTGCTTCACCGTCCGCGTGCCCTCATTTTGGACGAAGCGTTGAACGGTTTAGATCCTAGATCCGCCAAGATTGTTAAGGATGTTCTTCAGCGTTTGGCCGGCGAAGGTGTTTCAATCCTGTTCAGTACTCACGTTCTTGAAATTGCAGAGGCCGTGTGCAGCAGGATCACGATCATGAATGAGGGAAGCATAATAGCCGAGGGAACTGTGAAGGAACTGAGATCAAAGGCCGGGATGCCTGGTTCGACGCTTGAGGATACCTTCTTGAAGCTTACCGGTAGTGAAGATGCAGAGAAGATCGTTGAGGCATTGAAGCTTTGAATTGGTCAACGGTCAAAAGCCTAGCCGGAGTTCTCTTCAAATCATACTTCAGAGCCAGCCGCTTTGGCCGCAGAAGTATACTTTCAAACCCGCTAGTGATAGCCTTCTTGGACGTAGTTCTTTTCGCCGTTCCTTTCGCTCTGCTCATGTCAATTCTGCCTCTGGTCCCGGCTAAACTGATGAGTTCGGTTCGGCCGGTCGAAATTAATTCCCTCATCGTTCTGCCTGTCCTTCTCACATCGGCTGTCATTTTGGCTGGAATACTGTTTGAACTTGGGCAAGCCAGCGGTCTCGCTTCAAGCGAGGCGGTAAACTGGCTTCCAGTATCTCCCAGAGAATACGTCGTGGCGTCAACTTTTTCAGTAGTGTTCACTTATTCGCCTCTTCTGTTTATCAGTCTCGGAGTAACCGTGCCGCTCGCCGTGAACATCGGCATGCTTTCGATTGTTCCATTTTTCATTTTGATTTCCGTCCTCGCGTTCGTTTGGGGAGCTGTGATTATAGAAGCGTTGAGATCTGTGATGAACCGCATCTCGACAACGCTTTACAAGAAGAGCGGAAGACTCGGCGTCATTCTGCGCATCGTCCTCGTCGTCATCCTCCTGGTCGTCGTGCAAATAGCCCTCAACCCGTACATCCTCTACGCAGCCCTATCAAGCATCGTTGCGGGCGTCAATTTCGCTTGGTTTATTCCTGTGATCTGGCCCTCCGTCGCCGTCGTATACTTGATGACTGCAGATGTAGCAAGAACGACCGTTTTTGCCCTGCTCTCCCTCTTTTTCACCTTCCTGATTTTCGAGGCCGCAACTCGACTGAGAATTAGATACTGGTCTCCAGTGCCCGTTACCATCACCCTGTCCACTTCAACCATCTATGTGCCTCAAGGCAGATCGTTCCTGTGGCTGGATCCAATCGCGTTCGCCGTGGCCTCCAAGGAATTAAGATCGCTCACGAGACGCAGAGAAATGGCCAGGTTCCTCGCTGTACCCGTGGTGATTGTAGTTGCTTCCTTGCTACCCGTATTGACGAGTGGTTCGAATCCAAAGACTTCCCTGTCGGGCGTGAGCCTCTTTCTTCTGGCTGAAGTTTCCCTGTTTCTGCCCATGATGCTCTCTTCAATCAGCATAGGGCAGGAAGGAAGATCCATCGCCAACCTCTATATGCTTCCTATCTCAGCCGACGAGCTGGTCCTCGGAAAGCTTTTTCTCCCATGGATTTTCTCAGGGGCAGGAATACTGGCAATCGCTTTGCTGATGCAATTTCTATCTCCTGTTGCCGCAGGCCTTTTCTTGGCTGCTTTGGTTGCCGCAGCCTTCAACATGATGGTGCAAGGATATATGGGGCTTGGAACAGGCTCGCGATACCCCAGCTTTGACGCGGGACCGAGGGCAAGATACGTCTCCTTGGCCGGGTTCCTGATAGAGTTCGTTATGGGTGGCTTGGCGACGTTGGCGATTCTGACTCCTTTGATATTGTATGAAAGCACTGGATTACTGACTGGGTTCGGAGGCGCGCAGACTATATCGTTACTATTGACAATCGTCTTGACAGCGGTAGTCGGAACATTCCTTCTTGTGTTGGCCCGCCACTATTGCATGCAAGGTATAAAGAAACTATTTTCAAGCATGGAAGCATAGTTCAACGGGCGCCGTGTTTTTATGAGCGTGCTCTGGGTTTCTTACTGTTTCAGCTTTTTTCTCACGGTTTCTTCGGCCTTTCTGACGGCTTCGGCCAGTTTTGCGGTTTGTGTTCCGCCGCCTTGGGCAAAGTTGGGTCTTCCGCCTCCGCCTCCGCCGATGATGTGGGCTGATTCTCTTACGACTTCGTTGGCGTTGACTCCCTTTTCGACGGCGGCTCTGCCGGCCATCACCATTATTCTCGCGTTTTTCCCGTCTGATCCGTAGAAAAGCGTGACCGTTGCCTCGTCTTGTTTGATTATCTCGTTTGCGGTCTGAACCATCCGTTCGATGTCGATGGATTCCCTGAAATCCCTGATTAAAAGTTTGACATCGCCTATCGTTTTGCTCTCCCCCGTCTCTGTCCCGTCCTTCAGTTTGGTGCTGTCCTGGACCGCTATTTCTTTCAGCAGTCTTCTTCTCTCAGCGCTCGCTTCCTTCAGCTCCTTCACAAGCTTTTCCGCCGTCTTGTCCAGCTTTTCCAGCGGGGCGCTCAACGTTTCAGAGACCCTGACAAGCAGTTCCTCGTTCTTTTGGACGGCTTTGACGGCTGGGATCCCGACTGAATAAACGAGTCTTTCAACCCCATCTTGGACTCTTTCAGTATGGGTTATTTTGAGGAACCCTATCTCGCCCGTGCTCTTCAAATGTGTCCCGGCGCAGGCTTCAACGTCCCATTCATCTGTTCTCACAACTCGGATTTCCTTTCCGGGCACTGCTCCCCCTTGGTAGAGCCGGAAGCCGTAGAGGCTTTCAGCGTCGTTTCTTGACATCCATTTCGTGTCGACCTGGAGGTTTCGCATGACGGCCTCGTTCGCCAGCGTCTCTATCTTCTGCACCTCTTCCAAGGTTAATCTGCGGTAGTGCGAGATGTCAAGCCTCGAAGCTTCGACGCCTTTCTGCGTGCCGTACTGCCAAACGTGTTGGCCGAGGACTCGTCTGGCAGCTCCGCCTACCACGTGTGTTGCCGTGTGGTTCTTCATGAGGCTGTAACGTTTTTCCCATATGATGGCTCCTTTGACTACGGTGCCTTCTTTGGGAGCGTCGCCTTTCACTTTGTGAACTATGATGTTGCCCACTTTTTGAACGTCGATGATTTCAGCTTTCTTGCCTTCGAATGTTAAGTGTCCGCTGTCGGCTGGCTGTCCGCCGCCTTCTGGGAAGAAGCATGTCCTGTCGAGCACGACGTACTGTTTTTCTATCAGCTTCAGAACTTTTGCTTCAAAGTTCTTCATGTACTGGTCCTGATAGTACAGGGCCACGGTTGCGGGTATGCCGGCGACTTTCGTTTTCATTTTTTGTTCTGGCGTGGCTTCCTCTTCTGAGGATGTTGGGGCCTGCATGTGTCTCTGGGCTATGAGGTTGTAGAAGTTGTCTGGCAGTTCCACGTTGAAGCCTTCCTGTTCTGCGGCTTGTTTGACTATTTCGGGCGGTAGGCCGTGAGAGTCGTAGAGTTCCGTCAGGGTTTCCACTGGGATCGTCTTTTTTCCCTGTTTTCTCAGCTCGGTTGAGATGCGTTTGACCATTCCCTGGCCGCGTTTGATGGTTTCTTCGAATTTTTCTTCTTCGACCTTGAGCATCTCTGTTATTTCGCTGTGCATCTCTTTGAGTTGGGGGTAGTCCTTGCCCCAGAGGTTTACTTGCATGTCTACGATTTCGTAGAGTTTGTCTGATATTCCTAGCATTCTGAGCAGGCGGTAGACTCTGCGATAGATGAGTCGGGCCAGGTAGCCTTCCTGGATGTTGGAGGGGACGACGCCTTCGGAGAGGATGAAGCTCAGGCATTTGGTGTGGTCTGTGATTGCGAAAGCGTTCTCGATGGGTGTTACGAATTTTTCGAGTTCCTCTACTTTTATGCCAGCGAGTTGTGCCTCTTTTTTTCTGGTCTGGGTCCTGCTGGTCATCTTGTCCAGGTTGACTAGGCCTGAGGCTTCGGCTACCTTCTTCAGCAGTGCGTGGTCGATGTTGGTTATGTTTGCCATTTTGAAGACTTTGTCGAGGAGGTCGCCGTAGACGGCGTGGAAGCCGCTGGGTGAGCCTTGAGAGAGCCATGCGTAGCGGTCTATGCCGTAGCCGGTGTCGACTGTTCTGATTGGGAGTTTGATGAGGTTGTCGTTGACGATTTTGAACTGCATGAAGACTAGGGTGTCTACTTCTAGGCCTCTGATGATGGATTCTACGCATGGTCCTGCGTTTCCTCCGCCTGCCCAGCCTGCTTCTTTGTAGATGATTTCTTGGGGTTTGACGCCTAGGACGTTTGTTACGAAGTCGTGTTGGTACTTGACGGTTTGGTTCTTCCAGTAGACTTCTTTGTCTGGGAGGTTGAAGGCGTGGGCTCCGCCCATTTCGAAGATGGTTTCGTGTCTGCCGAACGTGGGGCCTGTGTTGTCTATGTCCACGAGTCTTATGCAGGGTTGGCTGATTACGAGTGGGTTGGCGGGTGGGGGGGCGATTCCTTCTGTTACGTATGGTTGGAAGTCGATTATGCTTGCGTGGGTGAGGTAGATGTCGCCTCTCCATCTTGCGACGACGGGGTAGGGTTTTATGCGTGTGTGGCCGTTTTTTTCGAAGAATGAGAGGAAGGCTTCGCGCATCTCGGGCAGGCTGTACTTTCTGCGGGTGGGCGGGTTGTTTATGAAGGTGTAGGATGCGCATCCTTCCGAATTAGCCTCGCCACAAGTAGCCTGATCAGGAAGCTGCGTCCAATAGTACTCTTTGCATTTTGGGCACTGTTTTCTTATGTAGCCTTGTTCTTTGAAGAACGGGAGATCGTATTCCTCTTTCGGAAACTGCTGCTTCAAAGCGTTAACATCCTGAAATGGGAACTTCGATTTCAAGGATAACAACACCGGACATTAAACCATTTCGCCCTTGGGTTTCCCACCGTTGCCAGGCAGCTTACACGTTTGTAAAGCCCGGTTCGTTTTGCCTTTTGGAGATTTGCTTGCGAACTGCTTCGATGTGTTTTTCTCGTGTGTTCGTCCCCCTCCCTTTTTTTTCTTTACGTCCGTTGTAATGTTGCCGTGTAATGTTGTGGCGTAAATTTCCATGTTGTGTGGTGAGAATTCGCGAATAACCTGCTCTTCTAAGGCGGATCGAATCGTTCGAATTGTGTCGAAGTGCTCTTCTGCCGCGTTAGGGGGAGTGCCAGTTTTCAATCGATCTTTCACTTGATCTGTGGCGTTTTTCCATTCCATAGCGTACTGATGGTTTGGTTAAGTGTCTCTGAGATCTTGTGGAGCTGATGTAGAGGTCTTTTTTTATGTTGCGTTTCTTTTTGACCTCAACCTTTCCGATGTTTGTTTCTCTGAGCCCGCATTTTTCGCACCTGAAACCCTTGTTCTTGCCCATGGATTTCAAACGTTTGCCGCATGCTGGACAGGCTGGGTTCCGATAAACAATGCTTGGCGCGGGCCTAAGCAGTCGGAGTTTTTCAAGGTTTACCGTTAGGGGTCTTCTTCCTGAGGGAGCTCTGACGCTGCCGTAAACTTTTACGTGGTCTCCACCCATTAGTTCCCTCGCGACGCGGTTCAGCACTCCTGTTGGTTCGTAGGCGGCACAGTCAACCTGAGCCCATTCATCTCTGATCGGAAAGATGACGTGTTTTCCGCGGATCATTTTCGGGCGTGCGGCCACGACTGCGTTTGCGATGATTGAGCTGTAAGGTGTCAGTTGGCTGAGATTGTCGATTCGTTTGAGATGTGCGTCTGTTCCCTGATTGGTGCGGAAAATGGTCCATCTTTCAACGGGTTCCAGCGGTTTGACCATTTCGAATGCTTTTTTCACGATTTCTGGAGTCTCGCCTCTGATGCCGAAAAGGATAGGGTCTGGCCCTCGAGGTGTGATGATTACCCTGTGCCTTTCCGAATCAACGTTGTTGAAGGTGTACGGGCTGGTTGCCTTGTCCATCTCGAAGATTGAAGTTTCGTCGACTCTTCTCTTGAGTCCGCGGTTTTCTGGAACTCTATACGCGAGTATCTCGTAGGTGCAGTCTGATTGGAGCGTTTCGCCTATTGCTGCCAAACCGCCGATGATTCCTCTGCCGCTCTTGAAACCCACGGCTTCCCCGTTGTATTTTGCCAGAAGCTTTGAGGCTTCCTTCAGGGTCACGATTCCTGTTATGGCCTGTTTTGCAAAGGCTCTGATTTCCTTGGGGATTCTGGCTTTTTCAAGGAAGACGACCCCCGGGTCTGTGCCTCTGAACTCTAGATCTGCATTTTCTTCGACGGTGCATATGACTGTCTCTTTTATTTGATTCTCAACGTTTTCGTCGTGCCGTATTCTCAGGCACAGTGCTCCGTTTCCTCTGGTCTTCCAGGGCACGTTGGGGTTCAGTCTAATCAGGCTTGGATAATCGATGAAGCCTGCGCCGAGTCTCTGGAGCTTTTCGACGAGAAGGGCCGCAACGTAGGTTGTGCAGCCCTTTCTGGTAGAATCTGTATCGTCAAGTCCTATGTGCAACGTTTTTTTGTTCATTCGTCTGGACTCAGCCGTGTCAGGAATAGGATTAGGGCCGAAATATAAAGGGCCAACTGTGCGGTCCAAATAAAAAGGAGGGGATGCGTGCTATTTCTTCGGGGCTTCTTCCACGACGATCATCGTGAGCGTTGATCTGACCTTGTCGAGTCTTCTGACCTTCCATGTGACGATTTCCTTAAGCCTGTCCATCGTGTCCGCGCTAACGCGGGCGATGATGTCGTAGACTCCGTAAACAGCGTTTGCCTGCTCTACTCCTTCAACTTTTTTTAAGTCTTTAAGCACGTCGCTTTCTGAACCAATCTCAGTGTTGATTAACACGAAAGCCGTTGGCATCTAAATCTCCACCGTTATGTTTGTGCATAAGCATTAAAATATTTTGCTGAACATTGAGGCAAACTCTTCATACCAAGTACGGTTCATAGTCCCTTTGCTGGCGGCGTTCCGATTCTCTTGCTGATGGTACGGATAGGCTTATCTTTGTTTTGGGGACACTAGACTATCGGGCTTTGGACATGCATAAATCTCATATCATGAGCCGCGACATGCGAGCGTTGGAGTTGAACGCGGAGTATTTTGGTGTCTCGAGGCTTGTGTTGATGGAAAACGCGGGGCACGGCGTGGCGTTGGAAGTTGCATCAAGGTTCAAACCCGGGAAGTCCGTGGTGGTTTTCTGCGGTTTGGGTGGGAACGGTGGCGACGGTCTAGTTGCGGCCAGACACTTGTCCTCCATGGGCTTTAAGGTTAGAGTCTTTCTGGCTGGAAAGGTCAAGGACATATCGGACAAGGCGTCGCTCGAAAACTGGCGTGCACTGCATTTTCTGGGTGACACGATTCCTGTTGAAGAGGTTTATGACAGTGCGCTCGTGTCGAAGACAAAGGCGGACGTTGCGATTGACGCTTTACTCGGGACTGGGGCTAGGGGAAAGCTGAGGCCGCCGGTCCTGCAGCTTGTTGAAAGGATTAACCAGATGGATGCTTTTCGAGTCGCCGTTGACGTGCCGACTGGAGTCGATGCGGATACTGGTGCAGTGGATGGTGAAGCTGTGAAGGCGGATCTTACAGTTACTTTTCACAGGTCGAAGAAGGGGCTTGAAAGAGCAAAGAAGTACGTGGGCGAGTTGGCTGTGAGAGATTTCGGTCTGCCAGAAGAGTTCGAACGGTTTGCAGGGCCTGGTGACGTTTTGCTCGTGGCTAAACCTCGTCCATCTGAGTCGCACAAGGGAGATTTCGGACGCCTGCTGGTCATAGGCGGGAGCGAAACCTTCTCTGGAGCGCCAACTCTCGTCGCACAAGCTGCCATGCGCACGGGTATCGATTTGGCCTACGTTGCTGCACCGGAGAAAACTGCTTATGCCATTTCGTCAATGTCTCCGGATCTAATCACCGTAAAGCTTGAAGGAAATCATCTGAGCCCACGCAACCTGCAAACGTTGAAACCCTATGTTGAGGTCTCTGATGCCGTTGTTGTGGGTCCTGGACTTGGATTGCACTCGGAAACAGCAGATGCTGTGAGGGGAATAGTCGATACGGTGGAGAAGCTCGGGAAACCCTTGCTTTTGGACGCGGACGGTCTGAAAGCCTTTGCCGACTTCAAGAGAAAACTGAAGGTGCCGTTGATGGTGACGCCTCACGCTGGAGAATACGCCATTCTAACGGGGAAGAAGCCGTCTGGCGTCTTCTCTGAGAGGGTTCTGCAGGTGCAGAGGGCTGCTGCAGGCTTGAACGCTACGGTGCTGTTGAAGGGACATGTTGACGTTGTTTCTGACGGCAGGCGCGTCAAGCTTAACTTCACGGGCAACGCTGGCATGACGGTCGGCGGCACGGGAGACGTGCTTTCGGGTGTTGCTGGAGCTTTTCTGGCGCAGAAATCGGACTGTTTCGAGGCCGCTGTTGCGGCAGCTTTCGTCAACGGCGCCGCGGGCGACTTTGTCTATGAAGAGCTGGGGCCCCACATGGTTGCCACAGATCTGATTCGCTACCTGCCAGCGATTTTGAATGATCCAATGAGTCACTTGAAGGTGCTGAAGGCGCGTGCAACGTCAGGTTAGAATCGTTGTCTACAACGCGAGACAGTGTGACCCTAAAAAGTGCACGGCTCTGAAGCTCAAACGGTTCGGTCTGGTTCGACAGGTGACTCAGTTGCGGTTTCTGCCAAAGAGAGCCGTTGTGCTTAACCCGTTTTCCGAGACTGCTTTTTCTCCTGCTGACAGAGGGCGCGTTGAACAGTTTGGACTCGCGGGTTTGGATTGCAGCTGGGAACACGCCGAAAAGGTCTTGCTCAAACACGTCAGAGGAACGTCCCGCTGCCTACCGATACTCGTTGCTGGCAACCCGGTTAACTTTGGTAAGCTTACGAAGCTTACGACGGCAGAAGCTCTTGCAGCGGCGCTCTACATCGGCGGGTTCAGAGATCAGGCGAACGAGTTGCTGTCCGTTTTCAAGTGGGGACACACGTTTCTGGAGATGAACCATGAGAGACTGGAAAGCTACGCGGGTGCGAAAGACAGCACAGAAGTGGTGGAACTGCAGAACCGATTAATGCAGGGCAAAAACGTGCAGGATGCCAGTTTGGCAAGGACGGAGAAGGAAAATGAGTGAGTCAGAATTTCGAGTTGGAAACGCGAAGATCTGCCTCATTCAGGGAGACATAACCGACATGGACACCGACGCCATCGTGAACGCTGCCAATTCGTCTCTCATGGGAGGCGGAGGAGTCGACGGAGCTATCCACAGAAGGGGCGGACCGAGAATACTCGAGGAGTGCAAGCGTTTGAGAGCACGAGAATGGCCGAAGGGTCTTCCGACGGGAAAGGCCGCGGTGACGTCCGGAGGCAATCTGAGGGCAAAGTATGTTATTCACAGTGTCGGGCCCATCTGGCGCGGAGGCAACAAGCAGGAACCAGAACTTCTCGCAGAGGCATACCGCAACAGTCTCAAAGCGGCAGTGTCTAAGAGGCTGAAAACGGTGGCGTTCCCGTCGATAAGCACGGGTGCATATGGATATCCCCTTGAAAAAGCCAGCAGAATAGCCTTGGCAACCGTTGAAGATTTTTTGGAAAAGGAGGATAACCTCGACAAAGTCGTGTTTGTTCTCTTTTCAGAAGATGATCTCGAAGTCTACAAAGACGCGGGGAAAGAAGTCTTGGGATAAATCGTCTTCTCTTCAAATGGCGATCTTGTTTTAGGACGCTCTGTTTTGCTATGGTATTTTCCGAAGGTGCTGAGCCGTTTGGATAAATGTTGGTCGTGCGAGAAGTGGCTTGCTCGTTAAGGCTGGTCTTTGATGTCTTTTATGATTCTGAGGGCTTCTTCGATGTGTTTTGTGGGGTTCAGTTGGGAGGAGAAGACGTGTCTGACGGTTCCTTTCTTGTCGATGACGTAGGTGACTCTTCCGGGCATTAATCCGAATACTGACGTGGCTCCGTAGAGTTTTCTGACTTTGCCGCCTTCGTCGCTAAGAAGTACAAACGGCAGAGTGTTGGTTGAGGCGAATTTCTTGTGCGAATCCACGGATTGGGAGCTGACGCCAATAACCTCGGCGCCGGCTTCCTTGAATACCTCGTAGCTGTCCCTGAACGCGCAGGCCTCAGCAGTGCATCCCGTCGTGAAATCCTTTGGGTAGAAGTACAACACGACGATTTTCTGGCCGATAAAATCGTGCAGGCTAACCATCATACCAGACTGATTAGGAAGCGTGAAATCTGGGGCTTGATCTCCAATCTTCACCTTGCTTTGTGCGGACTCTTCAGTGCTCATGTTTTAAGTCATGCCTCTCGGTCGCCCGCCTATAGCGAGCGTGTGTGCGCATGTCTTTCTGAATGCAATTGTCCTCCTGTTGCCCAATTGCACTTTGGTGCTTCATAAATGACTATTTCGACTGCTTCCTTGGGGATTCCTAAATCTTCGAAAACTTTGGTTATCCCTTCGACTGTTTTCTTCTTGTTCTCAGGGCTCATGCCCTCCCAAACGGAAACTTGAACTATGGGCATTTCATTCTTACCTCAAATGATGCTTTGCTATTTCGCCTAATTAACATGTTCCCCCAAACAGTACGTGCGTTACAGGAATCAAATAGTCGCTGGAAAATCATGATACTTGCGTTTCACTACGGGGCTTTATCGTTCGATTAGAGCGTGGCCGTGGGCGTGATTTTTGGTATTGATTGCGGGTTCATAACTGCTTTATGGGACTCGGGGCTTTTGTTTTGACTATTCAGAATCGAGTAGCGACAGGCATAGACGGGTCGATATGGAAAAAACCGTTGCGGAATCCGTTTCGAAGGCAATAGTTGAGATGATCCAGAAGATCCGAGTCTTGCACGTGGATGACGATTCAGGCGTCCTGAAGATTACGAAAGAGGCTCTGGAGTCAGAGGCACCGGTCCAGGTTGAGACGGCCGTTTCTGTTGAGGAAGCTTTGCAGAAGCTTGAGAAGGAAAAGTTTGACATTGTCGTTTCCGACTACCAGATGCATGGGAAAGACGGCCTAGATCTGCTAAAGACACTGAGAAGTAGCGGAAACACGATACCGTTCATCATGTTCACTGGAAAAGGCAGAGAGGAAGTGGCGATAAGAGCTCTCAACATGGGAGCCAATCAGTACCTCAACAAGCTGGGGGAGACCGAGACCGTTTACACGGAGCTGGCTCATAGCATTACTGAACTGGCAAAAACCGGTAAGGCTGAAGAAAAACAGTCCGAGCTAGAACAGAAATTTCGGGTTCTGTTCGAGAAAGCAAACGACGGACTCGTCTACGTAGATCTCGCTGGAAGAATCTTGGACGTAAACGAGAAGGCGGCAGAGATTGCGGGAAAGAAAAGGGAGGACATTGTCGGAAGATCTTTCCTTGAACTCGGCTTAGTTAGTTCAGAGAACATGCCCGTTCTTGTTGAGAGACTAAGAAAGCAAACGGCTGAGCCAATGGGAAGGTTCGAGTTCGAAATCGAAAGAGAGAACGGTGAGAAAAGGTTTATAGAAATAAGCTTCGCGCTCATTCAGGAGAACAACACGCCAACAGGATCCTTGGCCATCATTAGAGACATCACAGAACACAAAAAGACTGACGAGGTGTTGAGGGAAAGGGAGGAGCGTTATGCTATATTATCTGCAGCCTCGTTTGAGGCTATCGGCATCTGCGAACAGGGAAAAGTAGTTGATGCTAACAATCAGTTGGCAAGGATGCTTGGATACGAGCTAACGGAACTCGTCGGAATGAATGTACTCGATTTCGTGGCTCCAGAATCGCGGGATCTTGTTACCGAAAACATGGTAAAGGGAATCGAAGGACCCTACGAACATTTGGCTTTGAGAAAGGATGGTTCTGTTTTCCCAGTCAGAGTACGCGCCAGACCAATTCGGTACAAAGGGCGCGCTGCAAGAGTGACCGCAATCCGCGACATTACAGAGGACAAGAAACTCGAGAAGTCTTTAGAGGAAAATGAGGAAAAGTTTGCAGGGTTGTTCAGTGGCAACCCTGAAGCAACCGTGTTCATTGACCCGAACATGAACATTGTTGATGTTAATCCCCCCTTCGTGAGCCTTTTCGGATATGGACCGCAGGAGGTCAAAGGCAAATGCCTCAACGACTTGATAGTGCCTAAGAATTTGACTGATGAGGGAAAAATGCTGGATTCGAAAGCCGCAGTAGGTTACGTCTACCATGAAACTGTCAGAAAAAGGAAGGACGGTACTCTTGTCCCAGTTTCGGTTTCAGCCGCGCCTATCTCCATTCATGGTCAATTGATAGGTTACGTTGGCGTTTACAAGGATGTTTCTGAACGAAAGAGAGCATTTGCCCAGTTTAGAGGATTGTTCACCGGGAACCCGGAGGCTGCGGCTTATCTTGGGGCGGACTTTCACATACTAGATGTTAACCCACGTTTTGAGGAGCTCTTCGGATATTCTCTTGAAGAAATCAAGGGAAAACACATCAACGAAGTCGTAGTGCCCAGTGATATGCTGGAAGAGGGAAAAGTTCTGGACCAGAGGGCAGGCAGAGGCTACGTGTACCATGACACCGTCAGAAAGAGAAAGGACGGCTCACTCGTTCCCGTGTCGGTTTCAGCCGCTCCGATTATCGTCGAAGGCAGTCTTGTCGGCCACGTAGCAATGTACACTGACATATCTGAACTGAAGATGGCAGTGGCTGCAATGAAAGAAATGATGCAGAAAACAATTTTGACCAATGAAAAACTGCGGGTCGTCGGCGGATTGACCAGACACGACGTCAGAAACAAGCTCAGCACGGTCTTGGGAAACACTTACCTGCTACGGAAACAACTGGCCAGCGACGCTGGGGTCATGGACAAACTCAAAGATATGGAAGAGGCAGTTCACCAGGTCACGCAAATTTTCGAATTCGCAAAGGACTATGAATCGCTGGGCGTCGAAGAACTCGTTTACGTTGACGTTGACAAAACAGTTGAGAAAGCAATTGGGCTGTTCGCAGACTTGAAGCACACCATAATAGTAAACAACTGTGCCGGACTGACCGTGCTGGCAGACTCGCTACTCAAACGGATGTTCTACAACCTGATCGATAACTCGCTGAAACACGGTCAAGACACTTCCAGAATTGAAATCCGCTACCAGGAAACGAGCCCGAATGAGCTGAAACTCTACTACGAAGACGACGGTGGGGGCATACGGGAGGAGACAAAACCCAATCTGTTCAAAGAAGGATTCACCACAGGAAACGGAACAGGCTACGGACTCTACCTCATAAAGAAGATGATGGAAGTCTACGGCTGGACAATCACGGAAACGGGCATACCTGGAAAAGGGGCCCAATTCACGATAACAATACCCAGAATGAACAAGAACGGCAAAGAAAATTACGAGATTGCCGCACACAGTTAGCCCGTCCGCCTTGGACTAACACCTTAAAGGCGGGAGCGCCAGCCGTCGCCCACTTTGTTTTTTCACGCTTTCTACTCGTTTTCGCTGGAGCGCTCTCTTAATGTGTGGCAAAGTAATTCGCGACAGCTCTGAACGATTCTTTCGGCTCCCAAGGCATGTCCGGGTAGGTGGTGCCGTGCCTTCCGTCGGCGTAGCTCTTCACTAGGCTGGAGCTCGCCATATCAAGGTCGTACCTTGGATTATCGTCATAGAGCCAAAGGGGCGATACAAATTGGGATACGAAAGCGCCATCAACGCCTGCATTGTCGAGAATGGTGAGCTGATCAACGAGTTGACGAGCTTGCCAGCCCTCGTCGCGAACGTGATTTCCTTTGACGTGCGGCCTAACGAATCGACCAACGAGTGGTATATGGTGCAGGAACTGCGACGTGTTATCAACGATATCACCGCCCAAGCCTGTTGGACCGAGAAAACCTTCTGAGCCGAGGCCTCCCTGGCATGTGCCGTATCCGAATTCAGTTATTACGACCGGCTTGTTGTGTGTGAAGGAAGGCTTTAGGAGCTCGATGTACTTGTCTTCTATCCGCTTGCTTCGGTAGTGATCAACGCCGACGAAGTCGAAGAGGCTCCAGTCAACTAGTTCGAACACGAGCGAGGCGTACGTGACTTTGCCATGAAAAACTGAGCGCACCTTCTCATTCGCCCTGGCCAAGAACTCGTTAAGCGGCTTGTTGTGCTCTCCAGCCCTGAGTCGCGACAAGACTCTGGGGTTCCTCATTCGCTTCTGGAGATTTCTGCCCTCCACTATGCCCTGCATAAAAAGGGTTAACTCCGAACCCACGCTGAACACGAGCTTATCTGGCCATCCCTGCTGCAATCTCTCCGCAGCGGTCGCCGCTTTGGTAATGTAATCAAGCGTCTCCTTCTGGCTCTTGTCCCACAGCAGGGGAGAAAGCCACACCTCCAGCCCCTGTTTCAAGGCGTCCTCTGCGGAAATCATCAGGCGCTCGACGCTGAGGCCACAGATTCTGACTGAGTTACAATGCAGGTCATTTTTGATTATCTCCAGCTCGCGATGAACTGTCTTTAGATCAAATATGGGACGCCAATTGAAGTAATATTGGACGCCCACGTCGTAGCTCACTCCTTTTCGTTTCAACTAACCTGCCTCTTTCTAATCGCCTACCGCTTTCAACGCAAGAGCAAAGTTATTAACATATATGGAAAGAACAGAATATTGCCGGTGACTTTTCCAGTCATTTAGACACATGGGAATGGCTCATCGCGCGCGTAGCCACTTTCCGCCGCGAGGAGATACTAACGAAATGGAGGTAAACGGCCTGCTGGACAATAAACCTCACATTAGCCTGTCTTTAGCCTAACCGGTCTGTTTTGAAAGGAATTCCTTTATTTTTGAGTTGCAGTCCGCGGGGTTCTCAAGTTGTGGAAAATGGGCAGAATTGTTGACTTTTGTCATTTGGCTCTTGGCGATGGTCTTGGAGAGTATTTCAGCCATCTTGCTCAAAGCCAGTGATGTGTTTGTTCCGGAGATTAGCAAAGTCGGTTGGGATATCATCGCGGCTTCTTTCTTGGTGAAGCTTGGAAACTTTGTCGTAAGCTCTTTGATGCTTTCTTTGTTGTCCTGCATGATCGATTTGACCTGTTCCGGAAACTCATCGAAGCCGTTTTTCTTCTGTTGTAGACCGTTGACGAAGATTTTGAGCGCCTTTTCACCGTTTCCCTTGTCGAATTCTTTGAGCGCTGGGTAGGTTGAACCATTCAGCAGCTTCTGTGCAGCTAAAGCAACGGAAGGCATTCTTAGAAGCAGAGTTAGCTTATCCAGAGACGAATTCAAATTTTTAACCAAGAGAGTTGGAACGAACGGCTCAATCAAGACGAGACTCTTCACGAGTTCAGGATGCTTGACCGCGCAGAACGCAGCGACGAACCCGCCGTACGAATGGCCAACCAAATGAGCTGGGCCGTCAGCGATTTTCGAAACCAACCCCCCAAGATCATTCGCATTGTTTTCGACAGTGCTATTTGCGAAATCTTTTTGGGTATTGGGAAACGAGCATCTCCGGCTGTAACTAATCGTTCTAAAAGTGTCCGATAGAGCCTTCGTCTGGGCATCCCACGCTCGATAGTCCATGGGTATTCCGTGAACAAATATCACAGGTTGTCCAGACCCGTTTTCCACGTAATTCAGTTTAACACCGTCAACGTCGATGAACCAAAGGCCACTCATCTAATCCCTTTTTTTCCTCTGTTCTTTCTAGTATAAACATTTTCTGCCGCTGCACAAGTCGAGACGGTTAAGACGCGTATGCGAACGGAAAAGGTCTCACAAAACCATTACCAAGCCGACGGCGCACGCGATCAAGTTATAAGGAATTACAAAAGAATTCTGAAGTTGACTGAGTAGTTGTCGTCGTGGCGGTCTGAACCGGGTCGGGCTTGTTAAAGATGGAGAGACGCAGGCTTGCAGTGTTCGATGTTGAAGGCGTGCTGATTCCTAAGAGACGTTATCTGCTATTTGATGTAGGTAGGAAGCTTCGTTTTTCCCAGTTTGTGCGAATAGCCATGTTTGGAATATTCTACGAGCTGGGTCTCATCTCCATTAAGTCCGCGATGAAGCATGTGTTCAGAGTGTTCAAAGGTTTCCAAGCTGATGACCTTGTTCAGATTTTCAAACAGACTCCCCTGTTGCCCGGCGTGAAAGAGGTTTTTGAAAAACTGCGTAGCACAGGCTGGAAGACCGCGCTGATAAGCTCTGGGTTGCCGACTTTTGTGGTTAGTGATTTGGCATCAACACTTGGTGCTGATTATGCTTACGGGTTTGAGTTGGGGATCAAAGACGGTGTTGTGACGGGGGAGATATGGGGTGACAGTATTGAACATGAGGGAAAGCTTGCGATCCTGAAAAAAATCTTGGAAACCGAGGGATTGACGCCGAAAGACTGTGCCGTGATCGTAGACGACCGTAATAACGCCTCGTTAATGCTTCCTGAAATTCTCAAAATCGGCTATAACCCTGACTTCATAATACGCATGAAAGCAGATTACGTGGTCACCGGATATCCGCTCGAAGTACTTTCGATTCTTCAGGGCCAACCGAAAACCCGTAGATTGCCATCTAAGAATGATGTTGTCCGAGAGATAATTCACGCGTCAGGCATCGCAGTACCTGTTCTTTCAAGCCTGATAGGCATCTACCCCCTCGCGTACTTCATTCTGCTCATAACCGCCTTCTACGTCGTCTCGGAGTTGACGATCATGGAGAGAGGAAGCTTACCAGTAATCTCGTCAATAACTCGCCACGCGACAACACCAGAAGAACAATACGAATTCCGCGCTGCTCCCATATTCTACGCCTTCGGAATACTGTTCACTCTCCTTCTATTCCCACGACCTGCAAGCGACGCTGCCATCGTGATTTTCGTATTTGGAGACAGTGCAGCTTCAATCTTTGGAAAAATGTTTGGAAGGACTCCCCTCGCTTTTAACAAAGGAAAAACATTGGAGGGTTCACTCTTCGGTTTCGTTTTCGCCTTCTCGGCAGCCGTATTCTTCGTGAACCCGTTCATCGCAGCATCAGGAGCGGCCGCAGCCATGCTGATCGAAACTCTACCATTGCCGATAAACGATAACCTAGTTCTCCCAATTGTCACTGGAGCTTTGCTGACTCTCCTGCTCTAGCACACGCGGAAGATGCGAACTCGATTCATTACCGCGCGCGCTAAGTGTAGAAATACTTTTTATCGTCGGCCAGGTTGGAGTTACGCATTGAGGGATTTCTTGATTTGACAGACAATGGTTACTGGGATTCAGCTTACAGGAACGGGGATTTTGAGCATTGGGAACTGAATTATCCGTCGCCTGAGCTTGTCGCTATCGTCGCCGCAGGGATATTGAAGAAAAACTCTAGGATTCTCGATGTGGGGTGTGGAGGAGGTTTGGACGCGATTTTTCTTGCGCAATGTGGATTCAACGTGATGGGTGTAGACTTCAGCTCTGTAGCTCTCAAAATTGCTGAAAGAAGGGCAGAGGAAGCTCGTGTCGAAGTTGATTGGCGCTTTGGAAATGCTCTCGACCTGCCAGTCGAGGATGAAACCATAGACTTCGTAACCGACCGCGGGTTATTTCACGTGATTGAGGATGGTGATCGACCAAAGTATTCTTCAGAACTTTGCCGCGTTCTAAGGCTTCAAGGACGCGCGCTCATACGTGGAGCAAGCCTTGAATCTGCTCAAGACCGATTCAATCCAGTGACCGAACAAGCAATCGAGAAATATTTCTCTCCGAACTTCGAAAGTAGCCCAGTTTTTCCATTTCCGCTGTTCTCAACTGCAGGCGTGATGGATGGGAAGCTTGTTGTTCTAAAAAAAGTGAAGCGCAGCCAAATTTAGTGGAATCGTTTGTCTCAGAATTCTTCAAAAAATCGTCTTCATTCTTTTGTTTCAATTAACTTCGCTGCCTGTTTGGATTCGATGACTGGAACGATCTCAAAGTCCACCAAGTCTTGCCATTGAATCACCCATTCTTGGAACAAACTTGCATCGTCACATTCCATTAATTGGAAGCAACGGCTGTAGTTGGCTTCTGTCCAACTTTCAACGTATTTTAGCCCTTTTGGCAGCATTCTGCCTCGCTCCCGCACCCTGCGGTAAACTGCTTTTGCATCTTTGAACCGTTCAATCACCATAAACAGCATACTTGTGTCCTTCCAGTTCTAGTAACCTTCAGACATTCTTGCTCGAATAGCTTTCATTAACGTTTTGCTTAAAGAAAGATGGGCTCCGAGACTGATTATAGCATAATTCTGCCCAACCAACTGCGCACTGCCTCGTACTATGTTATTTGTTGAGGTATGTCAATGAGACTGCTTCGTCGAGCATTCTGACGTTTTCTGTTGCCTTTCTGTGAAGAAGCAAGCGCGCGCGGCTTGAGTCCCCTTCGACTCCGGTTTGGCAGGGTTGAAGAAACAGTGTTAATCCCGGTCTGCGCCAGCTATGTCGCGTCTTGGGAAGGTTGCTTGGCGTTTTCGACGGGTAGGGGTCTGTCTAGCTTCTTGTGGTATACTCTGGCTGCTACGCAGAGTGCGGCTACTGTTACTGCAAGCCAGAATGTCCATTCGACCTCTGCGGAGACGGCGATGCCGCGTACTGTGCCTTGGGCCACGGAGGAGTTTAGCTGCAGCGTTTTCGCGCCGGACCACGGCATGTTCAAGTCCGCTCCTGACATGGTGGAGGGACTCACCATCGTTCCGATCATCGTCCCAGCGTTCGTTACGATCAGCATTAGTATGGTAAATGTGATTAGTGTTCCAAGTGGCTTCTTGTAAGCGAAACCGAGCAGGCGTTTTGAGTAGGGCTTAGTGGGGACTATCGAGTAGGCGACGAGAACGACGCCGACGCAGAGAAGCATCGCCATGAACATCCAGCCGATGGCCGCGATTATCGGAATTGTCACGTCGTAGCCTAGGACGTTTGTCGACGTCTGTACGGGAGAAATGCCGATTCTGACCAGAGTTTGGCCCACGGTGATTTGCCACCACGGAACAGACATAGATGACACTGCTAACACGAGGGTCAGAGCACCCCCAACGAGGGCGAACCAGTTCACCTTTTTCATGTGCAGGTTTTTCATATTCAAGCTCAGGCCCTTCATGCTGTCACCTCAGTATCGAAACGTTGTTAATCGTGCTCGTTCCGTTAATCTGCAGCATTATGCCTGCACAGTCGATGTTCGCGTTGGAAAGGTCAACATCAAAACTGCTCTCGCCAGAGTGAGCGGTTGCAACGTGCGTAGCGGCTTCCTCAGATAGTGTGCCACTCATTTGGAACGTCACTGTCTCGTTAGCAGCGACGGTGACGGCGTTAGCGAGTGATATCTGTCCCAAAGGATAACCGTCGTTGTGATCCGTCACGTTGGCCGATGCCGAGATTACCATCAAGGTGGTCGCTGTTGGGTTGGTGAAGTTGAACAGGAGGCAAAGCGTCCGCGAGGTGAGGTTGCACCACGAGCTTATTACTTTGGGCATCTCAATTCCACCCTGACTGGACAACATGTTGGTGAGTTTGTTAACGTTCGAGGGAGTAAACGCTCTACTCAGATTGCCACGGTAGACAAGCAGGGTTGCCCCGAGAGGTCCCGCGACGATAAATATGCTGACCAACGCGAGAATCAACTGAGTCTTCCTAACACTCGGCGGAACCTTCCCTTCCCTTATGGTCAGACCAAGAGGAACCAGATAGCTGACGAAGCCGGAAGGATGCCTTCGCATTCGAGTCATCACAGTTTGAAATTTCTTTCCCTAAAAGTTTTGTCAAATTGAAATTCTTATTCAAAATCCTGACATTGCTACCAATATGCTAGTATGCTGAAATGACCAAATTGTCAAGGCAGGTTCTCCAATGATCCAAAAACTAACCGTGAACTTAAAATGTCCCCGGCACTCTCTTACCAATAAGTCGAATGAACGGGTGGAGAGTTCTGATGAGCAGTAAACGCTTGGACGAGGATCTGAAGCAAATTGCCGAACTTGCCGTCCAAATGGGAGCAGTTGACGCGAAACCGATCGACCCGAAAAACATTGTCGTTAAAGACTGGGTTAGGCTCAAATGCCAGTACGGCTGCGGGAACTATGGCAAATCTCTCACATGTCCACCTTTCAGTCCAACACCAGAACAGACGAGAAAAGTTCTGAAGTGTTATTCAAGGGCTATCCTCATGAAGTTATCAGACGAATCGATAGAGACGCATGACATGATTGCCAAATTGGAAAGACACGTTTTCCTTTCAGGATACCATTCTGCCTTTGGACTCGTCGCCGGGCCCTGCGAACGATGCGACAAATGCAACCTTCAACACTGTGTCTATCCGAGGTTGGCAAGACCCTCCTTAGAGTCCTCCGGCATAGACGTTTATGCTACTGCAAGAAAAAACGGATTCAACATCAAAGTCTTGAAGACCCGAAGACAAAAACCAACGTACTTTGGACTACTACTTGTCCAATAGGCGTTAACGTGCGCGCTAGGAAAGTTTCTCAGGTTTGCAATTGGGACGTAGAAAGAATTATTCCCACTGTAAATATTCTTTCAGAAGCGACAGCCAAGCCCGCGACGACAGGTGAATAGATCCGAGGAATCTTTGGCGAAACAAGAGGATAGCCCCTGAACTCTTCTTGCGGAGAATTTGCTTCCGAGTTTGTTCCGGAATTTGCTCAAAATGTGGGGTCGCTGGGATTTGAACCCAGGTTGCCAACGCCCCAGGCTGGTATCCTAGACCAGAGTACCTGCAAATCTCTCAGGATACCCTCAAGAGAGGAGCGCTCTGATTTCCTAGACCAAGCTAGACTACGACCCCAACAATCCACCAAATACGAAGGACTAATAATAAAAACCCTTCTGGAACTCCAGAAAGAAGGCAAAGCCGAAACAAATAACAGCTAAACAATGACCCATTGACAACAACCAGCCAAGGCGCGCGCAGGGCATAAAGGAAAGTAGCTGTCTCAGAATCGGAAAGAAAAATGGAAAGTCTCGTCCTAGAACTGTTTTCAAGTTTGGAAAACAAAACAACGAGATTAAGAATTATCTGAAGTTTAGGAGAAACCTGAGACATTTTCTCTGAAGTATGCTTTTGAAAAACAAAATGCTATTGATTAGCGCGCGCAATACGGTTATGGATAAAAAGACCATAGTTTTGGTCAAAAGCATGAACCAAAACCCTGACCAGAACTCCGTTTTTTTTGTGACCATTGTTTTCCATACGGGACTTTCCCATTCATCCATACGGATGGAGAAACAAAGTCGCTTTCACTAGACTGTTTGAGTTATGTTTGGATATGCTCCGAGTAATATTTATGTTAGGTTTGACTGAAGCTAGTCTGAGGTTCTGAATTGGAGCATAGACTTGTCCGCTATTCTGAAGAGAGGGATCCCGAAAGGTGACTATCACAAGAGCAAGTATAAGGAAAGGGGATCTCCGCGATGCTTTCAATGTGGACGGCGAGTTAGAGTAACGACACGACGACAATTCGAGAAAGAGAAAAAAGGGAGACTCAAGAGCTTCCTGGAATCTGTGAAGAACTCACTCGCCTAACGCCTTCATTCGATTCCTTGCTAGCTCTCAAGTCTCCTGAGGGGGTTCACACTCCGACTTTCGAGTCGGTCAAATCGGTTACTCGATCTCGGGAATAGACTTCTTTCTTTTCAGTCGTATCAAGCGGTTTTCTGCTGTTGCTTCCAGGATTGTGAACGTCGGATTGAGAGATTCTAGTTTGTCATGGAACTTCTGCGCGTCTTCGATCTCTTGTTTCTGAGCTTTAATCAATTCGGGATCAGATAGTTGTGCGACTTGTTTGTGCAATGATGCTGTTTTCTGAGCGTTATCTTCTAGGATTTTCTGAGTCTGCTCACACTCGATCAATAATTCGTGCGCTTTCTCTTTGTTGTTGAGAGCTTCTAGTTTCTCGGCCTGTTCCTTGACTTCACTCTCTATAGCGCTCCGAGTTGCCTTCGCTGTCAATATCTTGACGGTCTCTTCCGCCAACGCTTTGGTTCCTCCGACCTTACTACTGCATTCGAGACACATCGCTCCTCTCATGCGATGGTACGGAACCGTACTGCCTTCGGGAATTATCTTTCCGCATTGGTTGCAGGGCATATCTTCGGCGATTGGTTCCAGACTATAGACTCGATTGCGTTCCATCTTCATTTCTTTGTTCTGCATGTAGAACAGAAGCGCTTTATTGACTACGTCGCTTTCAGTAATTCCCTCGGCCTTTTTGTCTCTTTCAACACGCTCGATTAGATATCTTTCTATTGAGTATGTTTTGGGTTCCCTTTTCCTATCGACTTGCTCTTCTTCGGCTTTTTTCAGTTTAGTATTAGGGCTGTCCGTCATTCTTGTTTTTCACCTCCTGGTCTCTTGAATTGATGTTAAAAAGTACCCTTGAACTGTCCTGGGCGCTAAGCTTCGGGGATCTCCTAGCTCGGCGCGCTCGGCAACTCGGGGATCCTGTACCTGGGCGCGCTCGGATTCTATTTTCGTTTCAGAAATAGCTACGCCCACCTGGGCGACTTGCTAAAATTCACATCGTATTTGTTCATGCGTCATGCCCATTTTCTCTGTTTCCGAAGACACTATTGTATTTGTTGGTCAAGCGAAAGGTGCGGAAAAGTGGAAAGTGGGGGGAAAGAAAGCGGAGATTTCCCCCACGACAACGCGTCAAAAGGGCATGACTCCTTTGGGAAAAATGGGGACGCCTTGTCGATCACTCTTAGACGAAATCAACTCTTATATTTTGTGTCTCTCTCGCTAGAACACAGAAAAAAGGGGGAAAATTCGATACATTGAATCGAATCTAAGACGACAGTTTTGCAGTAGCTTCCAGGATGATCTCGAGGGGACTCTTGCCTTTCTCTTCTGCGAGCTTCATTAGTTTTTCAAACGTGCTATTCTTCAATCTTATTCTTGGCATTTCTTCACGGTCCTTCCTTCTCTGTTACGGTGTGGACTGTTTTAATAACTTGCGGTGCAACCGTACAGTACGGTAAAAATCGTTTCATTTGAACGCTGGCCAGCTCCGGCCGAGGCCACTTGTGCGCGTCCAGGAGAATCATTCGAAAAATAAACTGTGTGTGCGCGTGTCCATGCTAAGAGTTGAGACCTTCCGTGAATTCTCTGAGTTCTGCCCGCTGATCTCGGTCTCGAAATTCTAGTAAAGCTTGAGATAGAACAATCAACAAACCAACAAATAACATGCACGCACTCACGAGAGAGAGTCGTCGTGTCGCGATTATGCTTTCAAGCGGTAGTCCGAAGAGAACGCCGATAAACACACTCGTAATGTCGATTTCTATGTGATATTTTCTCGCCTTTCTTGTTGGCCGTTGTCGTGTAGTTTGCGACATCATTCCGATTCATCGAAGGATATGTTCTTCTTTGTTTTTCTCTTTTTCCTTCGTAGATCTGGGGACTCATTGAAAACTCCGAGGTCCCGATATATGACGCGTTTCGCGTACTCTGAGGGATTCAGATTGAACAAAGTCGCGACTTCTGTAAGTCTCTCTTGTGCGCGAGGTCCAAGGCGAAAGGTGATTTGTCTCCGTTTTCCGTATTTGTCCGAAATGCTCAATTTTCCATCTCTCCGTTCAACGCTGTTTTTCTATGTTGGATCCCTTCGTAAGAATGAAATTATAGACGTTTTACTGTTCAAGAACGTCGATTGCCACACCTTGAAAAAACTGAAAATTGTGTAGCGGACGGCTTGAAGTAGCGGAACTAACCGAGGGGGATTGATTGAGGTCCCTATTTCTACTCCCTCCATTCATTTTTTCTTTTCCAGGATAACGTGACTATTGTCCGTCCACATCGACACTATGTCGCCTTTCTTCAGGCCTAGATGTGCGCAAATTTCTTTGGGAATTGTCACTTTCAGAGATTTTCCCACAAGAACGACGCTAACTTCGAATTTTACGGGCATTTGTTCCACACTCATCACCAAGATAATATCTTAAAGATATTCTTAAATATAAGTATATCCTCATAATACTCTCAGAGATATTCCGAGAATATCTTTGGAAGGGTTAAGACATGCAAGCTCAAATAGAAATCGTTCAAACTGAACTCCCCCTTGAATTCCTCAATTATCTACATGAAAAAATCAACGGTAACGGAGAAAACAGAGGGGGAAGGCCTCATTTTCTAAGTGTTCTTGCGAAAGAGGGCAAGGATCCAAAGGAAGAGCTTCTGAACATTATAGAACGTGCATGGATTAAGGACCAAAACTTGAAACAAATCGGGAAAGACTATGGCACGAAAAGACGGAACATCTATCGGATTCTCAGAGACATCGAAAACTTATCGCCTCGAATGAAGGGACAGATCGCCGAGTACGTTCGAACCGTCTCGCGTCGAAAGAAATTCTATCTTCCAGAGCTTGACACAAGCGATTATGTCACGGTCCAGAATTACATCAAGAGAGCAAAACGTGACGGACTCATACGGTACAGAGAACAGATTCGGAACGCGCGGAAAGCATGGACGTTTTTCGACGGTAGGGATCCAGCTTATTGGACTGCTGATGAAGTCTGCGATTTTCTCGCAACTCTTTCCCGGGGATCACAATCAAGAATGTTAGACTCGATTCGACAAGTCGCACCTCAAATAGCGATTAAAGGAAGCAAGGACCAGGTTCAAACGGGACGTTTCCGCGAGAAACTCAGACGCCGAAAGAAAGACTTGTTCGGTAACGAAATCAGCATGATCCGCGAGGCCTTGAAGAGCGAGAAAGATTTCGAGTACATCAGAACGATTTTTGAGCTTCACTTAACCCTGGGAGCTCGCGAGGGATCCACGGATCCAGATTCGGGACTTGTCGGTTTGACCTGGGACCGGTTCAAGAAGAACTTTTCGAAAGTCGATTTGTACGAGTCAAAGGTTCGCGGGGGGATCTGGTGGCGAGACTGTCCCCTGGACCTCTTATTCAAGGATCTTCCGCGAAGATTGAAACTTCTCTGGACTCGAAGAGGAAAACCGACAACTGAGAAGGTTCTGAGAAATGGATACAAGGAGCTTTTAGACATTTACAAGACAATTCGAAACGTTCTCCGAGTCTATTATCAGAACGAGGATCCTTCGCTCTTGAAGGAATTCGTAACGTTGAAGCCACACGACGCCGACAAAATTCATGTAAATCTTCTATGGGAAGCGGAGATCCCTCTCGAAGTTGTCGCGGGACAGTTTCTAGGCCAGAACGAAGGGGTTGGACTCATGGGAAGAGGATGGTTAGACATCAACACGATTCGAAAGTACTATCTGAGCTTGACACAACGGTCTGAACGGTTCAGAAAATTAGAAAAACAAGTTCACAAATACTCTAATCGGTTTGTCGATTAATGCCAAAGGAAAAGAAGCAAACGGACACGCTGAAACGTTCTATTTCAAGAAAGGAGCTAGACGCGAATATGAACGATGTTTCAACGTGGATGGACTCGATAGACTTCTCGAAATGAAGTAAAAAACGACGCTTTAATAGGAAGTTCTCCCCTTCAATATTAGAGGACAGGAAGGTTAAGACTTGAGGGCAAAGATTCTTTCGTTTTCACTATTGTTTTTGGTCTTAATGATTAGCTCTTTTGTATCAGTCCGAGCGATTTCAAACGCGCTTCCAGGGAATATAAACGGGGACGGAATAGTCAATATGAAGGATGTTGCTGTTGTCGCTCGTGCTTTTGGATCACGTCCAGGGGATCCGAATTGGAATCCTATCGCCGACATTGACGGGGACGGAATCGTTGATCAGACGGATCTCTCGATTGTCGTCGGAAATTTCGGGGGAATGATTTCTCCTCTTTTTTTGAATATCATAACAAATCCCGACGTTGGCGCTGATGTTATCACAAATGTAACCGCTCAAACGAAATATGCGGATAATTGCACTTTTCAATATCGTTGGCGAATCGATCCAGCTTTCGCAGATTACTATAATTATACTTATACAAATTGGACGAATTGGGAAAGTGTGGATATGGATAAAAGCGGAAATGTCTTCACTGCGCTCGACCCTATGAGTTGTGTTTATTTGGCTACGGTTGAATGGAGATTGATCGCATCCAACAATTTTGGCTATTCAAGCGAAACCATGATCTTCGATTTCATGTTTGTAAGCGACTAAAAAAAGGGGAAATAGAGTTCGCGTTTGTTGTTTCTACGAAACGACGACTAACACATAAACCCAATTACAAAGAGCTTCCGCGTTAATCCCGTTCGCTGTGTAAAGTCCGACTCCCCCGTCAAGCGAAGCAATATCATTAGTCGTCCATGCTTGATTCGTTGCGGGACACGTTGTCCATGTGTACGAATAGGTCGTCCAGGATGTCGTTAAAGAAGCCGATCCCGCTGAAAAATATGAGCTATCGACTTCGATATATGCGAAGGCATTACACGACGTTGATCTCACTTGAATCTTTTCACATCGGAAATAGACAGTCACCGATACAATGTTTAATCCAAATGCGTCACCTTGTCCGAGGTTATAACTGTCACACGCTTGTCCGGTGTTCCCCATGCATACATAATTATTGTCGTTCGGTTTGGCTAAGTCATAGAGTGTGGAAACACATTCCCAATTTGTGAGAGAAGACGGCGTCAAATTGACAACCGAATTACAGTCTGGATCAAGCTCTAAGGAAACATTGAATCCGAGATAGCTATTACACGCAAGTCCTAAACATTCAACTTCGTTCAGCATTGTCCCGTTAAGATCGTCGCTTGTTGGGTGACTCGGTAATCCATTATAATCCCATGTTTCCACGATCCAAGAAGGAATGTTCAAAGCATACGAAACATCAAAGGAAGATGTCCCGTTCCAATGGGAATTATAAGTGTCTGTGACTTCTCCGTATGTATCTCCGTCGATTGAATAAGCCGTCGCCATAGGCGCGTAGTCATTCGTATAGAAATTCGTTAAGCGTGTCGTGTTCGCTGTTGTTTCTCCAGGATAGGACCAACATTCGATTTGTCCATCGGGATTCGGATTAAGATCCGCTCCCCCGACATGGTAGTCAAAGAACATACTAGGCTGATAAGTGTTCCAGGCGTTGATCATGTCTTTTGTTTCGATTTCGCTTGCTGGACTTCCCCCTATGTATTGTTGATAGTAATCGTCGGGATATACTCCATTATAATGTTCGGGAGTCGAGCTTTCTAGCGAACCATTAGGAACTGCCCCATCTCCCCAATATAGCGGGAAGTTTCTGTTTAAGCATACAGGACCGTAGTTCGTAGTTTGGTTGTCGTTCATTCTGCTATTTGCGAACTCGTCCACGTCTATCACGGGAACGATCATGTATTGAACATTTGACATTAATGCTTGTCCCATAGGTGTATATTTGAGCCATTGTCCGAAGTTATACAAGAGTGTCGCTGTTTCGTATTCGTATCCGCAAATCGCGGAGTCCATCATAACAAGCGGTTTTCCCGTTGCGTTCGCTCCGAAGAAATACGCGTATATCGTGTTTCCTTTGACTGTTTGTCCGAGCGACTGATTCCATACGTTCACATTGTCGCATAAGAGACTGAAGTTTCCATAGACTTCCTGATATGTCGTGAATGTGTCGTTCGTTGTTTGTGCATTAGCGAAGTTTATTTGAGTTCTGAGAATTGATAAAGCGAATATTGCGATGAGAATTAACGCTGTCGTCGTCAAGAGTTTATTTCGTTTCATGTTTTTCTTTTCTCCATACTTTGTAAGTACTTCAAGAGTACTCTATCAGTAATCACGGGATACGCTTATATTTAAAAGTATCCTGAGAGTACTCTGGTGAACGGTTGTGACTATGCCGATAAAATTCGAGTTAAGCGTCATGCAAGTCGGAAGCTCTCTACGAATAACAATCCCCAAAGAAATCGCACAGTACCTAGACTTGAAGAAAGGCGACGTAGTGTTAATGTGGACAGATAATAGTCATGTCATCCTTGGAAAAAAGAAGTAACCTAGTGTATTTTCCATATCTAGTGTGTTTTATATACGAGAACGTCTTCGTAGTTTAATTGTGGGACTTGAAAGCATGGTCGAAAAGAAGAAACTCTCTATTTTTGTCGAAACTACGGACGATGGATGTTTCGCGATTGAGCTTTCAAAAGGCGTCTTCGCAAAAAAACACATGGTAAGCGAAAACGTCGATTCCCTCATTCAGAAGGTTACAACGTTCCTAAAATCTGAGTTAAGGAGCTGAGAGAACCATGGCCATAATCTCTGGAAAAGCTGTCGCGCTCGTCCTTCTTGCATTAATCGCGTATTGGGGAGCTTCCTATTTCAACGTCGTTCCTGGTCCCGTGAACGCTACGGTTTCGTGGGTTTCGGCAAATATGGACGCGCTCTTAGTGTTCTTCGCCTTTGTGATCGGTTGCTATGTAGTGCTTCAAGTGAAGAGAAAGGGGAATCACGAGCGATGAGTCCGCTCACTATTGCGGTCCTAGTTTTTGTCGTCGTCGTCGCAATCGCGGGGTTTGTGTTGGGACGACGCGGAAAAAGTGCGATGGAAGAAACGCGGGAAAGCTGGAAAAAGGAATGAGGAAACAAAGACGGAAAGGTGAGGATCCGTTTATCTCCATGTTTGCGGACCTTTTGGACCTATTAGTCGATGTTCTTGAGTCCGAGTCTCACAGTCCTTCAATTTAAGGAGGGAATTGAAAATGAAAAGAACAAACCAGGACGAAGTGCGTAAATTGTCTCCGAGAACTGAGGTCGAAGAACTCATTGCTCAAGGTTTTGAGGGGAAGGTGAAAAGACATGCCTAGCGAAAGTTATCATTCTGTAAGTGTCAGAGATGAAACGTACTGCATATTAACGGAGCTTTCCAAGAATCTGAAAAGGTCAATCCCTGAAACGATCCACTCTGTCGTGAAGGGGGGCAAATTCATGTTCGGCATCCTCTTCTACCCTGAAAACATCTGTTTGGCTTGTGGGAAGACAGTCAATTACCTAGCCTTAGATGTGCGAAGATCGGATCGGTGTCCCTTCTGCGCGGGTCAAGTCATAACGCGATACGTGAAGGCTGAAACAAGAGGGAGCTAAAGAGCGTGACAGAATTAGAAATGACGGAAAATCCCGTTGCCCCTTCTGAAGAGTCTAAGGATGTCGAACCGTGGAAAGTCTCTTTACCTATCAAGGTTCGGGGAAAGTGGCTTCGATTTCATGAAGTCATGGACTATAGAAAACCGAATTGCTGTCTTGTTCAAGGGACGAAGGAAAGCGGGAAATCTGCGCTCTGTGAGGCTCTAGCAACTCAGTATAGTGAACAAGACGAAAAATGCAAAATCTTCGATCTGTTCGGTTCAAGGGACGGGGAAGGTTTAGCGTGGCTTCGAAGTCCATACAGAGACTCATGTCTTCTAGTTCATGGGGACTCTGTGAAGCTAAACTGTGAATGGGATACGGTGAAAGTGTCGGACTTGACGTTTCGGCAAATTGAAAAGCATAAGGTCATTATCACAGTCGCGGGATTCTACAGCACTCTGAGAGAAGAACATAATGCGACTTCGACGATAACGACTTTGTTGTACAGTCGAAAGCATTGGACGGAAGTATGGACGCTAGTTCTAAGAGAATTGGCGAATCTGATCTACAGTCGAATAACAATCGGGGAAGACCAGGCGAAAGCGAAAGCGTTCTTGATTTTCTTCCTTCGAGAAATGCGACATTCGGGATATGCCGTTTGTGCGGACTCAATAAAGTTCACGAGTGTTGATTCAGATATTCGGTCATTGAGCGACTACATGTATTTCAAGGCGTGCGGGAAGGAAGGGCTTCCGAGAGAACTCAGCTATTTGTACACGATATTCGAACCGTACAGCGTAATGAGGATGCTCATTAGTAATTTTATCATTCTCTCGAAGAAGGGAAGTATCGGACGCGGAGATTACGAGTGTCCGCCTTGGCACAAACGGGAACATGAGGACTTGCTTCAAATCTTCGACATCAATCCAGAGTATAAGGATAAGCAAGACCTTGAGACAGGTCGGGGAAGACTCAGCGACTCGGAGCATGTTAAGATCGTAGCGGAGAAACAAACTAAAGTCAAGGGGAAACCGATTAGCTACCCTAAGCTCGCTGGACGAATGGGGAGAAGCCTTTCGACAGTCTATAATGTGATACAGTCTCATAATGAACAAATCGAAAGTCTAGGATTCTGTGAAGTCTGCAAGCGAATGACTTCCGCGCTGGAAACCGTGAAGGTCTAGCGGGACAGTCGGAAGACGGTAAGAAGCACGCCTGGACTCGACGCGAGACTTGATGCGAGGACTTGAAAGGTCGCGGAAACTTCGCTTAGTTTTGGTAAAGGTCTTCCAAAACGCAAGAAACCCTTCGGCAAGACGCCTTTTTTCACTTCCTCAACAACGACACAAGCCGCGAAGCTGGAAGCATGGACTTTTCGACGGAAAATCGCGTTTTAAAAAGAATTTCGAAGGAAGTCCCATCGTTCCAGAAATAAAAAAGGTTTTGGCTAATCCGTGTAGCGCGCGCTAATTCAGATTGACTATTCTGGGAATCCATGTTTGTTTTTCATTTCTCAGGTATTCAGCAAAGCGCGCGCGATCATTTCCATAAAATTTTGATTTCCGTTAGCGCATACTTCTGCAATTCTTTTAAGCATTCAATACAGATACTCAGATGGAGTTTTCGATATATGTCAGGGCCTCGTTACTCACCTTGTCTTCAGGTTTTTCCGACCGGACGCCATGGGTGCTCCCAATCCATCGGTCCATGAGTGAAGCTGTGAGCAAGTCTCGATAGGACCAACTCCCAGGCGCGGTCGAAATACTCGTAGACCCGCTTGCCCTCATTGTTGTCCTTCCAACCGAACCCCTGAAAACTCACGAGCGTTTGGTTCGGGCCCGCTTCGTCAAAGAACAGGACTACCCACTGAGCAATTTCCTTGCGCGCATTCGGAAACTCGGGCGGGGCTCCCCAGGTGAAGGAGAGCATTTTCAGCGGCACATAGCTCAGAACCGTGCATCCTTCGGCTCCCTTTTCTCCTTCGGGTTTCTCCGGATCGAAAAGGATTTCGTACTTTCCACGGGGTCTGATATCCAACCTTGCATCAGGCGCAAAGAACTTTTTGATTCCCTCTAAGGTCGTCCATGCCCGCCAAACTTCATCGAGCGTCGCGTCAACGAGAATCGACTTGGTCATTACTCTGTTCGTCAAATGATCTGCTTTTTTCTCCGTAACCAGTCGTGTGAACTCACCCATGATGACGACACGCCCTGAGGTTGCTTGCGCCAGCTGTACCCACAAAGGTCCGGCGTTCTCGTCTTCCCCTATCTTGGCCAAGATCTTCTGGAATTCTGCAGCGCTGGGGTACATGTCCACTTCCATCAAAAACTCCTCGTCTCCGCTGGTGCCGAGTGGTTTTTCGAAGCCTTCGAAGCCTTCGAAGACGTTGGTTGGGCCCAGCTGGTAGAGTCGCGAGCAAAGCATTCCGTGCTTCTTATAGAGGGCGTCGAGCTTCTCCAAAACTCCCAGCAGCGCGTCATGTTTTTTCTTCGATATGCGATACGCAAAGATATGCGCGTAGGCTCCTTCATTGTCCAAAGATATTCGGTTGCTCATGGGAAGATGCTATACAAAAGATACTATATAAATAGGCCCGGAACCAAAAGTATAGTGACAAGCCATGAAGTTCGAGATCGGGGAGAAACCGCTCCTCCCTACGGTTGCATTTAAAAGCTGTCCGATTAGGGCGAGTCTGGGGGTTCTTGGGAAGAAATGGACCCTGCTCATTCTCAGAGACATCGGATTTCTCAAGGTAGGCAGGTTCAATGAGATCCTACGCTCGCTTCCTGGGCTCACCCCAAGGGTGCTCATTCTCAGGCTCAAAGAGCTCGAAGGGAGCGGTCTGATCAAGCCAATTGTCATTCAGCAAAGGCCGAAGTTGGTTCGGTGGACCCTGACCGAGATGGGAATGGACACGATTCCTATACTGATGGATTTCATCTCGTTTGGTGCTACGTGGTATCCTGAAACAGTGTTCGACGACGGGAGAGCTCGTACTGCGGAAGAGTTGTTCCCGGGGCGAAAGGTAATTACTGCAAGGACCACCTGAATAGAATGGATTACGGTCACCGGGACTTGAACACAATTCATTGTAATGAAAAGGCGCGCGCTAAACAGCTAAACAAACTATCAACAACACAAAAACGCGCGCGCAGACACAGCGCGCGCTAAACAGCTAAACAAACTATCAACAACACAAAAACGCGCGCGCAGACACAGCGCGCGCTAGAAATAGTATTATTAAATAGGCATTCAAAGTTTCTTGAGTGGAGAGGGACAATCTTTGAGTGATGCGGTTTATGAGCGTCTTGCTAACGCTCTAGATCGATTACCGAACGGTTTTCCGAGAACACCTTCTAATGCTGAGATTCAAATTCTGAAGAAGATATTTTCGCCCGAGGAGGCAAGGCTTGCAAGCCAGTTGAGCGGATCCTTGGAATCCATCGATATCATAAGCAATAGGGTCGGTTTTTCCGTTAAAGAGACAGAGGCGGAGTTGACGAAAATGGTTAAGCGTGGACTCGTTTGGTGCGATGATGAAGAGGGAAAACTGTTCTTCAGACTTGCGCCCTTTATAGTTGGCATTTTCGAGGCTCAATTGGAGAGTATGGATCACGAGTTAGCTCACCTCGTCGAGGACTATTTGACGAATGGTGGCGCGGTTGGCATCATGAAGCCTCAGCCAGCTCTACATCGTGTCATCCCCGCACAAAAAGCAGTCAAATCGGAGTTGATACTTCCGTACGACGACGTCAAGGCAATACTCCAGAACTCCAAATCCTTCGGTCTACGCGAGTGCATCTGCAGAGTACAACGAAAGACCCTCGGCCAAAAATGCGACTTCCCACTCAAAACCTGCCTGTTCTTCTCAGAATACGAACGTCCTCCACACAGATACACAATCTCCCAACAAGAAGCCCTAGCCTTCCTCGACAAAGCCGAAGAAATAGGCCTAGTCCACACAGTCAGCAACGTCATGAAAGGTGTAGGTTACGTCTGCAACTGCTGCGGCTGCTGCTGCGGCATACTCAGAGGCATCAACGACTGGGGCATAGAAAATAGCGTCGCCCACGCCAACTACACCGCCACAATCGACCCAGACACCTGCCTAAACTGCGGAACCTGCAGAACCAGATGCCAAGTACACGCCATAACCGAACAAAACGGCACATCCGTCGTTGACCCAAAAAGATGCATCGGCTGCGGACTCTGCGCCACCGGCTGCCCAAACAACGCAGCCCAACTCAAACGCAAACCCCCAAGCCAAATCATCAATCCCCCAGAAAACTTCGCAACATGGGAAGACGAACGCCTCCACAACCGAGGACTAACCAAATAACAAACAAAGTGCAGGCGACTTTTGGGTTTAGCGCACGCTAAAGATGGGGAGAGGAGATGGTGAAGTTCTAGCACCCGCCACACTCGATGACAAACAGCGCACTAAAATTGCATCTAAGCGCGCGCTAAGACAATGCGGTTCTGAGGAAATCGGCCAAATCCATGCTCTCTATCTCTGAACCACAATGCTCACAAACTCGCAATTTATCCATGCTTGCGTTTTTGTCAATCTTCAATTTTCCACCACAATGCGGACAACGATATACTGCCACAAGTCCATTGTCTTTGATTTGTTGCAGTAATGCATTGACGTTCACTGAAATATCAGTCTTCTTGATGATAATATGTCGCTCCTTTTCACGTAACTCTCTGGCCTTGTCGTATAGTCTCAATTCTTCAAATACTTTGGCCGAATCGTTCGTGCGTCCACACTTTTCCAGATTTTGAGCCAGTGCCAGCCTCGCATTATCAGCGGACTTTTGAGCCATCCAAACGGAGTTATTCGAAGAATCACGCCAAGGAAAAGCGACGAACCTCTCGCTGTGAATTTGAACCGCCCTACGGGCCATTTCCGCGACTCCCCTATCAGCGTTTGCTGAAAGCACGTAAAGAATAGAATCGTTCCAGTACCTGACCCAATTTCTGTTGAAACCCTCGACGTTTGTCCCGATGAGATAGTCTGCAGGATGCGAGAGCACTTTCTGCCAGAAGGATTGGAAGCAATTGTCAGAACAGAATCCTACAATCTTGTAGTCAGCGGGTCTCCCAGATGAATCTTCAACCGATGTTTTGACCAACAGAGTGCCATGCCACATTGGGACGCATTTGTCGCAGACTATTTTACCGCACCAAACACATGTCTTGGTCTGCACTCCAAAAATTGAGCTGGCACCGCACGATGGACATCTTCCCATGATCAGGGACCTCTAAACACAAGACCTTAAAGTAATACCAACAATTGCCGATTTAAGTCATTGCACGCGCGCTTTCAGACACCCGCTTATACCAAACGTCAGAAAACGATGCAGAACAGAAAATAATGCGAGACCCTAAGATGAAGCTCCAACTTTTTACTGAAACAAGAAACATATACGAACCCCGCGCTACCGAAAAAGGCTTTTTGAAAAGATGGACGCTCTAATAAAGGAACTTAGGCCCGACATAGAACTCATCAAGCAAAAAGAAGACAGAGAAAAAACAGAAAACAAAGAATAGCGCGCTAAACACTACAAAAACTACAAAACGGATGAATGCCCATGCGCATGAAGAAGCACAACAGTTAAAGCCAAATTTTAAAGTATATTTGCAATTGCAAGGTGTATTCATGGTTGACGTAAAAGAACTCTTAGAATACAATTGCGTTGTGAGACATAGATACTTCGAAATTCTCGCTAAGCTTCCTTGGGATGAGTTCATCAAGAATAGAGAAGCGAGTTTCAACTCTTTCAGAAACATCTTTGTTCACATTTTAGGAGCAATAGATTACTGGCTGGACTTTCTGGAAAAGAAGAATCTTCATTCGAAAAAGAAATTCGATGAATACAGAAGCTTTTCTGACGTAAGAACCTACATGGAGCACGTTGAAAAACGGTTCAGTGACTATTTGCAATCACTTTCTTCAGAAGGAATGAACAAAAAATATGCTGTCACAGGAGAGAAACACAAGACAACGAGAATCTCGACTGAAGACGTGCTCATCCATGTTTTTGAAGAAGAAGTCCACCACAGAGGCGAACTGATAGCCCTGCTCTGGCAGATTGGAATTGACCCCCCAGAGATGGGATGGAAAGGACTCTAAGAGCGGTTCAATCGCTAAGCCAGGGTCGAACTGGCAGCACACGCTGGACGGCAAACTAAAACAGACGGATGAACCCGCTAGGGCAATCCTTGCGCGCGCGAAATGGACGGAATAAGACTATTCAGAAAGCGCAAATAAGAAACAAACAGCCCCCTCTTTTTCCATTCAGTTTCATGCGCACCCCGAGATATACGAGTTAAAAACAATCTTCTAATATCTGTGAAATGTTGTTAATCTTGGGATTACAAAGAATTATGGAGTCGATTACCTTTCGAAGGCTTTATGTTGTTGTCCTTATCGGAATTGTACTCTATTTGATTCTGGACGTGCTGGCGCAGTTCCTTCCTCCGCACTATAGCCCGATCAGTCAGGCGGAAAGCGACTTGGCAGTGGGTCCGTTCGGCTATATAATGACAATTAACTTCCTCAATCGAGGTGCCCTGTCTCTCGCATTTTTATTCGCCTTTATAGACACAATCCGCCTAAGCGGAGGAAAGGTAGCCCGGTACCGTGGAGGATTCTTTCTTTTAGGCGCGTGGTCAATCGGCGCGTTTCTGCTCGCAATCTTCCCCACCGATGTTCCCTCCACACCGATCTCATGGCACGGAGCAATCCACCTTGTGGTCGCGTTGCTCGCGTTCCTCACAGGTGCGTTAGGCACACTCGTACTGTCTCTAAGAATGAGCGGAAACCAAGCCCTCCGAAACGTGCGACGATTCGCCCTACCGATCGCCGTGCTGGCGGTGGTCTTCTGTCTGCTCGAATTGCTGACTCCATTCTTCTCACCACACCTCTCTGCACGCTTTGGAGGACTCTTCGAGAGGATGTTCCTCGGAACAATGCTCGCCTGGATCGCGGCAATATCTGCTTACATGCTCAAGCACTCGCGGGTGTGATTCGGAGAGGTCTGTTCATTATGGTGCTCAATCATTACGTCGCGCTCGCACAACGCTCGCGCTCCAAACCATAAAAGCTCAGAACAACAACTTGCGTGCGTCTATCATCTAAGGACCCAGACTTTACCCTTTTTCTCTTACTTACACTTGCTTGCTCTTCTCCCACATAACAAACACACTTGGGTAGATGAGAGGAATAAAACTGGAAAATTTTGAAGCGCGCGCTAAAAGTTTTATGAGAAATTGTCTATTTTTGACGTGCCTACTCCTTCGAAAGTTTTATATGAAAATAAACTAACATTAAAACCGAGGACAATGGATGAATGAAGATTCGTTTACGGCGATATCTGTCATTTTTGAGTACGGAATCCCAGCCTTACTGATAATATTCGGTTACATCGCCTACGTCCTTTCATTCAATTATAATAACCTCGAAATTCATGATTTCGGAGTAGCTCTGATGATCATAGGAATCATATTCTACTTCATCGAATTAGTTGCAAGAGGATTGAGTGAAACCGAAGATCAGCTTGCGCCGCTCAGAGCGATTTCCACCGTTTTTGCCTATGGAATCCCAGCGCTTCTAATAATACTCGGCTTCATGGCTTACTTCAGAGCGATCCCGTATGGCGAGTCTGATCTGCTCAACGTCGGACTTGCGCTGTTAATAGTTGGAATCATATTCTACTTCATCGAAATGGTGGCAAGGCTAGTTCAAAGATTCTCAGAGCCTAAGTAACTCTTATGAGACTAGCCTAGGCGATTTCGTCCTTTAGAGGCGCGCGTTTTCAACCAAGAGTTTCTTATTCTCTTCTGACTTGGCAAAGGCTTTAAGGGTGCCGCAGAATCTAAGGGTCCATACGTGGTCACGTTGAAAGAGCTTGAGTTGAAACTGATTTCTGAACTGATGAAGAACAGCCGCAAGAGCGACAGAGAACTGGCAAAGGCGATAGGAGTTTCTCAGCCCACAGTATCGCGGCTAAGGGTAAGACTGGAAAAGGAAGGCATAATCAAAGAGTACACGATGATTCCCGACTTCTCAAAGCTAGGTTTTAATCTAATGTCAATTATCATGCTTAAACTGAACTCCATTTCCGACGAGAGGATTCAGCAGCTACACAAAGAAGCGCATGAATTGGACAATCAAGAGCGCCGCCCGTTCCTCATGATTATGAATGGATTGGGTCTTGGGAAGAATGTTGCAATCCTCGCATTCCACGAGGACTATGGAGACTACGACACATACATAAAAGAAATCAAGAATGCAGAATACTCTACAATGAAAGCGTACGTGGATGTTGAAGAGACTGAGGGTTTCTTAATAGACCTGAAAAATAAGGACCACTATCAACCACTAGCATTCGCGAAGATAGCTGCCAATCTTCAAGAAAAGGGAAAAAAAAGCGCGCCCGCAATCGACTAAGTACGTTCCAGATTTTCAGTTCTTAGCGCGCGCTATCAAACCTATAAGAAACAATAGATATAGATACGGTCGGTAAGAAGATGCCAAAGAAAAGAGCACATGCAGGACTAAAGAAGAAGAAGAAACCTCAAGAAGCATAATCAACGCGCTTGCGCCAATAGTGCGCGCGCGAATACGTGACAGAACAAGACGGAATCAAACTACACAGAAAACGCAGATAAGAGGTAAAAAAACAGCGCGCGCTAACCCTTTTTTTCTATTCAATGTCATGTTGAACCATTATGTCGCGCTCGCATAGGCTCGCGCTCCAATCCACAAAACTCAAAACTAGAACTAGCGTGTGCCTTTAATCTATCGCGTAGCGGGCGCGGCGTCAGTCTTTTTCCACAGAGAAAATATGTAGTAATCACACTTTTCTGCCTGCACAAAATAGTGGTCGATTCCCATGTACAAGGGTTTCAGTTTCTCTCCCGTGATGGTACAGGAACCTTGGTCGAAGTTTTTGCAGTCCTCGCAGCTCTTCATACCGGCGTATTCGTCTTTCAGATCCTCGTAGCAGTAGCCGCAAACCGTCTTCTGTTTTCCTTCGATCGTCACCGTAAATCCAGAACTTAATAACTTCCTCCCACACACATCGCAATTCATGCTCTGTCTTTCCCACTTTATCCTAATATCCTCTCTCAGCGCAGAAGCAGCGCCATGTTGGATAAAACTTTACCCTTTTTCCTCCACATACCTCTACTACCACGACTACGACTATACTTCTAACCCTACGCTTACTATCTACCTTCTACTACTCTAACTAACTCTCTCTTTGACGGCGACAGACAGACAAACAGACAGAATTAAAACCATTTTTACGCGAGGTTTTTAGTCAAAACTTGAAACGGTTGACCATTTTCTCATAGTCACGATTTCAATTGGAGGTTCTTCCGACAATCATATAAATTGGTTCAATCTCTAAACTTTGCATAGAAGTGACAATGGATGAAGAGAGCTGTTTTTGTTTCACTTACAATTCTGTGTTTGCTTTCCGCATCGTCACTAACTGGATTGATTCAAGTAGTCAGGGCTGAGGGCGGAACCATTACAATAAATTCTGACGGAAGCATAACGCCCTCAACGGCTCCTATCTATTCAGCAGACAACCTCACATACACGTTCACGGGCAACATCAGTGGACAAATCGTTGTGCAAAGGAACAATATTATGGTTGACGGAAATGGCTACACCGTTCAAGGATACCCTTTCGAATCGAGTGACGGAATAGAACTTTCCTCGACGTATAATGTGACAATAAAAAACACGAACATCAAAGACTCCGGGTACGGCATTTGGCTCAATTCTTCTCTGGACAGCACTGTTTCTGGAAATAACATTACAGACAGCTTGGACGATTTTTACGACGGAGGAAACTTGACGGATAACTTGTGTGGCGTTTTACTTAGTTTCTCTTCAAACAGCACGATCTCCGGAAACTACATGGCCGGCGGTGCGGTTGAGGTTGCATCATATTTGTCTTCAAACAACATGATCTGCGGAAACAACATAACTGATAACTTATTCGGAATTGAACTTGACTCCTCTTCAAACAACACATTCTATGGAAACAACATAACAAACTCCAACGGCATTGAACTTGATTCCTCTCCAAACAACATGGTCTACGGAAACAACATGACCGGCCAAGGCGTTGATGTTAATTCCTCAGACAACAACACGATCTGCGGAAACAACATAACAGTGACAGCGGGGAATGGAGTTTGGCTTGGTTCCTCTTCAAACAACATGATTTCCGATAACAACATAACAGCCGACCCGATGGAAGGATATAGCGTCATATTGCTCGGCGGCTCTTCAAACAACACGATTTCTCAAAACATCATAAAAGACAACATAGTTGGTGTTGCGCTCGGAGCCTCTTCAAACAACACGATTTCCGAAAACATCATAGAAGACAACACCTTTGGTATCGATCTCCAGCTGCGCCCAGATCTGCCTAGCGCGCTGCCTCTTTATTCTTCGAATAATACGATATATCATAACAATTTCATAAACAACCAGGTACAAGCCCTTGGAGGCTTGCAAAATGTTTGGGACAATGGTTACCCGTCAGGCGGCAACTTTTGGAACAACTACAACGGCACAGACCTCTACAGCGGGCCAGGCCAAAACCTAACGGGAAGCGACGGAATAGGAGACACACCATACATCATAGACTCAAACAACACAGATCAATATCCTCTGATGAACCCCTACGGTTTTCCAATCCAGCAAACAACTGAAACAGTCTACATAAACAGCAACGGAAGCGTAACGCCGTCCAACGCACCCATTTCGAACATTGACAACACCGAGTACGCGTTCGAGGTCAACATGAACTGTCCAGCCTACTACGGAATCATCTACGGAATCGTCGCAGAAAGAAACAACATAATAATTGACGGAAACGGTTATACGGTGAAAGGAAACCTAACCGCGCCATTGTTCTCTGCGTTACAATCAATCGGCCTATACCTGAACGGCACCAGCAACGTGACAGTGGAAAACGTCAACATCCAAGGATTCTACTACGGCATCTATCTCAGCGACTCAAACAATTGCACCATTGAAGAAAATAACGCGACAACAAACGGCAATGGCATATACCTCAGCTCTTCTCAAAATAACACCGTTAGCGACAATTTCGCAGAATCAAACCAATATTTCGCCCCTTTTCACAATCTCGGAACTGGAATCTACCTTTCAGCTTCAAACAACAACTTGATTGACGAAAACAACGCAACAACAAACGACGACGGCATCGGCCTCGACTCTTCTTCAAACAACAACACTGTCAGCAACAACAACGCAACAGCAAACTACAGTAACGGCATCTACATCTCCTCCTCTTCAGACAACACTGTCAGCAACAACAACGCAAAGGCAAACTACAATGGAATCGTTCTCTACAATTCTTCAAACAACACTATCAACGATAACAACGCAGAATCAAACCAACGCGCATCCCCTTCCTATCTCAACGGAAACGGCATCTATCTCACAGATTCAAGCAACAACCTGATCTACGAAAACAACATAACAACAAACGACAATGGCATTCAGCTCGCCCGCGCGCTCGCCACTTCCGCAAACAACACCATTTACCATAATAACTTCATCGGAAACCGTTTTCAGGTCTACATAGAATCCGCATCCGTCGGGAACACATGGGACAACGGCTACCCTTCAGGCGGAAACTACTGGAGCGACTACAACGGAACAGACACGCACAGCGGACCTTACCAGAACGTGACAGGAAGCGACGGAATAGGAGACACACCATACTCAATTGACGCCAACAACACGGATAATTATCCGTTAATGGGAGAATTTTCAAACTTCAACGTCTCACAGAACAGCTCAGTCCAAATTGTGAGCAACTCAACAATCTCAGATTTCCAGTACAACGGAAAAGCCATACTGTTCAACGTTTCAGGCGCAAACGGCACAACAGGATTCTGCAACATGCACATACCTACCAGCCTGATAAACGGCACACTCCCAGTCTTCATCAACGGAACACAGGTGCAGTACAGCCTCTTGCCAAACTCGAACGGAAATCAAACCTACCTATACTTCACGTACACCTATTCAACAGAAAAAGCCACCGTACCAGAGTTTTCATCCTTCCTAATTCTGCCATTGTTCATGATAGCAACGCTACTAGCACTCATTATCTATAAAAAGAAAGGCATGAAGAGAAGCAAGTTGGACAGAACCTAGACGAAAAGCAACAATCAACCATCCTTCCAAAACCTTCACGCTTGATTTTTCCACCATCTCAGAAAATACAGTAGCCCAATTGCACCAAGAACACCCAACGGAAATGCACCTAGCAATGTAAGTTCAAAACCTAGGCCAATGTTTCCCCCTGCACTCATGTAATATGCACCAGTAGAAACTGGCACAAAACCAATCAGGAAAAGAATCAGTAGAAACCAGTACCAACGTCTCATTTTTGAATCCGCAGTTTGTCTTCTGTTCCTGTGCCGATTTAAGATTTCTGTCGCAGAGATAAAACGAAAAATGAGCATCAAAAGTCTAAATGCTAATAAGTGGGTTTCAATTCTCATTTTCTGAAGAAGGAATCAATACCGAATGATAAATAAGAGAGACATAATGGACGGAATTCTCGTCGGTCTCATTGCGACTGCCTTTGCAGTTCTAATCGTGAATGGCGGAGCGTTGCTTGGATTGAAGGTCAAGGGCAGCGGTGACGTTGTGAGCGTAGAACAGAGCAATACTGTCGTACCTTTCACTACGATAGATCTCAAGAATGGCGGGTCATACGAATTTTACGGAAACGAAAACTTAACCCTTGGTAATCACACCTTTCAAGCCCAATACGGCTGGTGGGACCAGTTGGTATTAGATAAATATTCATGACAGAAAATTCTGTTCTACGCCCTCGACATAAGGGACTGGCGTTTCCTCGTCTTTTGCCAGACTGCAAATGTCATCAAAACCAGTACCAATATAATTGCAAATACTGGGGCCAAAACAGCAAAGTTATGCAAGAGATAAGCGACGCCTAGGATGATTAACACGCCTAACGCCAACACTGGCGAGTCGCCGACAAGAAAGTCCTTCCAGAATGAAAATAAGCTTCTAATTCCTTTCTTGAGTGCACTTGGCCTTTTATCCTTTGACGTTCTGTTGAACCTCCATTTCTCTCTTGTGAACTCTTTTGAAATGAGTTACCAATCCTACTGTTGCCAAGAAGATTATCCCTAGGAGAACTAGTATGAACACGTCGCCAAGTGGCCACCGGACACCGATGCCTTCACCCATCCAGAAGAGGCCGAAAACGGTAAGCAGATTACCTACACCCAGCTTCATATAATTCTCCGGCACTTTGGCCAGGGGCCTCGCAACCACAACACCCATCGCAGCTATGAATCCAACCGCAACAACGGCGCCGAGCGCAGCAGTTTCCAATTGGTTATGGCTTCCGCCGGCTAAACCGAAGCTGATCACAATCATGATGACTTCCATACCTTCCAGAAGCACGCCCTTGAAGCTCACCACGAAAGCCAATGAATCTCGTTTCCCACGAATTCCCTTCTCCTGAGAAAGAGTCGCCACCTCTCTCTCGTAAATGTCACATTCATCATGCAAGGCCTTAAAACCCGTCTCGCGAAGTATGGCCTTCGTGAGCCACTGCAGCCCAAAAATAAGCAGCAGCGTTCCCACCACAACCCGCAAAATATACAGGGGAACATACTGAATCAGCGCAGCACCGACCACCACCACAATCACAGCCAAACAAGCCAACGCAAGCGCCGCCCCCTCGAACGTGGAACGCCAGCCTCTAGTAATACCCGACGCCAGAATAATGGTAAGGGCCTCAACTGCCTCAACCGCGCTGGCCACCGTCACCGTAATAAACAAAAGAACCGTACTCTGATCAATCACCAAAAATCACGACTTTCTCATGCTGATGCTGATTTCGTTGGGTTCTCTGCAGCCGAAGCGCGCGCGTGTGAATCTCACCATTTCTTACACGGTAGAGACCGCTCATCAAAAATATAAGTATGACGCGCCAAAAAGAATCCAGACCAATTTACAACTAAGCATTAAGATAAATTCTTGAAAGAACAGTGAAAGGCGGTCAAACCTGAATGAATAGCGCGCTTCATCTTAGTCAGACTTGACGAGTCATCCATTCTAGATTATCCTGAACGAAAGTGTGTCATTAATCTAAATTTTTGGAAAGAGAAAATAGCAGGGGCTGCGCAATTCTTCTGTATGACTTATCAGAACATTTTGAAGACGAAACTTCAAGGATCGAAGACGCGTGCATCATGGGAAGATGAGAGAATAAAGCGAATTCGAGAGGCACTGAACTGGGAAGGAGGAACTGGAGAAGAACCGAAAAAGCATCTAGTCGCGGTTCTTTCAAACGGTCTGGAAGTGTTTTTTCTAAAACCTGGGAAGGAAGCTAAAAGGGAGAGGCCAAATCTTTATGACATGCTCCCGGTCGTCGGCAATCCTGATTTGAAACTCAAATTTGATGATGTGTGGACTTATTTATCCCAGATATCTGTCTGGGACTTTGAGAGTTTTAAGGTTGTTCTTACCTTGATTTACAGAAATGCTTACTTCATCGACCACGTCGAGAAGCAAAACGGAAAAATCAGGTATGAACCCAACGAAGATATAAAAGAGTGCATAGAAAAAATAGACAAACAAGTAGGCAACATCTCACCGCTCGGATTGATGGGCCTTTTGAACTTCTTGGACATCTTAGGCTGGAATGAGGATATGAAGTATCACGTAGAAGAAAACAGAGCCACGTTTTCAGGGAAGTATGACTTGAAAGTTGGCAGAATTAACACTTTGCTTACTTGTATACGCGTACCGTATCAGGCATCATTGTTCGTGGCCCACTGTATGGATAAAGCCAATGACCGGAAAAAGATAGATTTTTCACTGCTTTACAACATTATGCAGCAATTCGCGAAATCCAGAGGCACCTGTACTCCAACGCAGCAACAGCTTACGGAATGGCTGTCACCCTACTTAGAAAAGTGACATCAATCGCTATTGCCTTTACAATTTAAAGAATCAAAGCAATGGATGATGCCAGCTCAAAAGTAACATATAAAGATAGGTCGCGGTAGGTTCTGTTAGCTCTTCGACGCTTGAGCGAGATCTGTTAGCCGTCGGCGCGCGGGAGAATAGCAAAAAAGTTATAGGGCGAAGGTTATTTGTTGTAGATTTGGTTAATCTTCCGTTATCATTTTGATAATTGCCAAGAGGGGGGGAAGAGTGGAAGCCGAAACCAAGGAAAAATGGTACAGGCGCAGATTGTGGAAGCGAACCCTGCTGTTCATTTTCCTTTTCTTGATTTTGGCAATCAGTTTGTTCTATTTTGTCTTACCTAACGTTCTGTATCCTTTGAGAATAGACAAGATACCCGATGGCGCTTTCATTGTCCCTTGGATGGAGCCAAGCCCATCTATCGCTGTGCTCAGAACCTACGCACAGAATCCCTACGGTCCGCCGCCATTCAACATCGACTCTGTGATGCAAGGTGCGTTGAAGCTTAGCATGACTTTCAACATCAGCATAGCGGGCGGCAATCGCATCATACCGAGCACCGTGTACTTGGGCCATGACATGAACTACCTGTATGTCGGCGGCGAGTTCAGGGGAATGGGCCTAAACCCCAACAACAGCCCAAACGTTACACTACCAAACTATCTCAGCATATTCTTTGATGTAAACAACAACGGCAAGCTCACTTTCCCGGAAGCAGGCTCACAACTTCCAGTATTCGTCTACAACGACACGTGGACCACAGGCGGATTATACCACGATCTTCTTTGGGACGACTACGTGGAAACGCTTCACCGGGCCAGCTGGACTTTTGCCGAAAACTACTGTTCACCGAATGCCCCGCCTGGAATGACTCTTGCCTCGGGATTTGCCGAGTATGACAACCCAACAGGGACGCTCACCGTTATTTTCGCTCGATTCCTTCGTCTTCCTGTCATGAGCGGGCTTGATGCACTTCAAATGAGGCCTGGCGAGCGCTGGGTCATGGGCTTTGTAGTAGAGCTAGGGTTCGGCCGTTGGGTGAGCAGCGGAGCGATGGCAGATAACGTAGACGGCTGGCCCCAGAAAATCTATCCCTTCTTGTCTGATGATTCGTCATGGTGGCCCAAACTCGTTATCGACCTTACCAACCCACCGAAAACCATTCCTGGCCAAGCCACTCCTGGTGTCGAATTATAGACAAAGGGGCGAAAAAGTCGCTACCTTAGGAACTTGTTTCAAATCTCTTATGTTGACTTGCCTTCCAAATTAGAAGCGTCGATCCAATCAGAATAAACTCTAAAATGCCTTGTCCTTTAAGTTAACAGTACTGTCGCGGTAAATGTCGCAAGTCCAAAAAAAGGAACGATAATCAGTTTGATTGATAAACACGTGGTCCAAGTGGTTTCTCCAGGATCAGAATTGATTCGTAGCGTATCATGCCAGCCTGGCTTTTTTCAAGCTCCCTTATGATAACCTTATCTTCCTGGAACCCAACCGCCGCAGCCATTTGCTTGAGAACATCATCATTTTTGACAACTGCATAGTTCCCATCAAGCTTGTAGTGGTTATTTCCTATCACAATCGCACATTTTGAACCGCGTTTGAGCACTCGATGCATTTCCTTCAAGGCAAGATGCATGTCTTTGAAGAATTTGTAAGTCCTCATGGCTTCCTTCGTTCTCCCGTACCTGACGAGGGTGGATACGATGTCCTTTGCTGCTTCAGGCAGATGTGAATAGTCTGAACTGTTGGTTCGTATTTCGTCAAGAAGAGACTGCGAATAAATCTTGAACCTAGGGTTGCCAATCATGTTTGTTTCCAGTTGAGGAATGTCTGTCAATTCTAACAAGATGAGCTGCGGATAATCATTTTTGATGTAATCCAATGCCGTGCTATACGGTGGAGAATTGACTATGGCATCGACGCTTTCGTTTTCCACCATCGTCATGTCTCTCGTATCAGCTGCATACGTTCTTGATTTTCCTAGCTTTATTTTCATTACTTGGTTCAGCTTGTCGAAAATGTAGATTCTCAAGTAAAGATTTCTCAACCTGTCTTGTAATATGTCAAGAAGTTTCCCCTTACGCCTTCTCGCGAGGTCTGATATTGCCCCGCTTAATGCTAGCAGAAGAAAGTCGCGGATTTTTTCATTCTTAACTTTCTTTATGAGTTCATGGGCAACAATAACATGATCTACTGTCTTGGGTTCGCTAAAAACAGAAATGAGCTTGGCTGGAATGCTGTTCTTTCTTTTTTCGACAGTCTCCTTTTCATAGCTTGGAGGAACAAGTAATGATGAACCTGAAGACTGACTTTCATAGCTCAGAAGATTGCTGCTTAAGTCACGTAGGTAGCTATCAATGTTCTTCCTTAACTCATCTGCGGGAATGCCTAGCGAATCGCACTTAACATTGCACATTAGCGCCGAGAGAGGATTGATGTCAATTCCTGTGCTGTCAAGCCCCATCCAAGTCGCTTCAACTAACAGAGTCCCACAACCAGCGAAATTATCCATGACCATCCCGGCGGATTTAGGGAAGGCGTAATTCAGAAAGGCTCTGACCATCTTTGGATGAAACTTGCCTTTGTATGGGTGCATGTAATGAGTTAAGTACAACGATGGTTCTTCTCTGATTGCGAAGTAATCCTCTAGCCTCTTTCCTATCTGCATAGTCTCCGTTGCAGGGATTCTGTCGAGCTTTCCTGTTAGGAATGAAAGAAGAGATTCAACATTGTTTTTTGCCTCTTCCTCATTCCTGCTGAGTTTAGAAATATACTGAGATTTTTCAAGGAAGTACTGATTAGTAATAAACCTGAACAAAACATAATTATCTTTGGCAAAATGTTCAACGTTCTTACCTTCAACTCCTTGAGGAAATGCTTGCCCCAAAACACTTGATGGATCACTGGATTCTGTGACCACAAAGAATTCCCGAGTATAAGCCAAACGCAAAACTAGATGCGACACATCGCGCATTCCGTCAGTATTTGCAAGAAATCCATGGCATTCTCCGTAGGGAAGCTCATGCGCAAAGAAATCTTGAACTCTGACGTCTCCGCTTCTGAAATGGCTGAAAGGCGTAGTGTCCAGAATATCCGAGAAATTCTTCACTGGATCAACATTCCCGAAAAGGCTAGTCAATTCTAGCTGGGCGAATGAAATTTCATGCTTTTCTTTTATGCTATTGAACAGCTTGAAGTACCAGGTTGCTTTCAACACTATGACCTCCAACACTTTTTGGAATGCGTGACATGTTCTAAATTTTTCCTGAGCGTAGATATTCTGGATTGCCCAATATAAGAGTCATCGTTTTTCAAAAGACCTGAATTCAAAAATGGTTTCGGTGTTAAAACTGGCAAGAGACAGCGGAAACAAAGGGATTAAAGATTAATTAAGATGCGAAACCCTTTAGCAAAACCATTGCTGCGTGGAGACATGGCTGGTAAAGTTGTTGTTTTGATGGGTTCAGAGCGGGATCTGGAGTTTTGCCGGGAAATAGCCAAGCATCTCAAAGTTTTCGGACTGGAGTGTCAGTTCAGAGTCGCTTCCGCTCACAAGACACCTGAGAAGGTTTTGGAGATTCTCAAGGAGTTTGAGCAGCAGAAAACTGTTTACATCACTGTCGCGGGCAGATCAAACGCTCTGAGCGCTTTCGTCGATGCGAACACCGCGAAACCGGTTATTGCGTGCCCGCCCTACTCTGAGAAGTACGGTGGAACGGACATATACTCGTCTCTTCGGGTTCCCAGCGGCGTTGGCTCGGTCGTGACGATTGAGCCTGAAGCAGCTGCAATTGCCGCTGCCAAAATCCTCGCCATTGAAGACCGGGTTTTGGAAAAGAAGGTTCGAGATTACCAGAACGCGAAGAAGAGAGAGATCGAGAAGGCCGACGAGTCTGCCAAGAAGTTGGAGTAGTGCTTGATCATGGGCAGCGTGAAAGACCTTGAGGTGGTCAAGAAGCCGACGAAAAACGCCATGGGCGTCGGCAGGTTTCACTTTTCGGACAGATACTCAGTCTTTGATTGGGGAGAAATGCCAGATCAAATCGAAAACAAGGGCGCCGCGCTTTGCATGATGGGAGCATACTGCTTCGAGAAGCTTCAGGAGAGAGGCATAAAAACTCATTACAGGGGCCTCATCGACAAGAACGGTAAAACCGTGAAAATTGAAGAGGCGGGGCAGCCCACGCGTGTTATGGAAATAGACTTGGTCAACGTTTTCAGACCTCCCACGGTTATGAAGGACGGAAAACTCCAGTACGATTATCGCATGTACACGCCCAACCTGAGGAACTTTCTGATACCGCTCGAAATTATTTACAGAAACGGTTTGCCGGAAGGTAGCTCAGTCTTCGAACGGCTGGAAGAGGGCGTAATCACGATTGAAGCGCTGGGGCTAGATCATTATCCCAGACCGGGGGAGAGACTCTTCAAGCCCATCTTTGACGTGAGCACGAAGCTGGAAGAGGCAGACAGGTACCTGACTTGGGACGAGGCGAGAGAACTCGCAGGCTTGACGGCTGAAGAGGTTGAAGACATCGAGGCCCTGCTCTTCAAGGTCAACAAGGCGATAACGCAAATGGCGCTGAAGGCCGACTTGGAAAACGAGGACGGGAAGATAGAGCTGGCTTTTGACCCACAGAGAAGACTCATGGTTGTTGATGTCGTGGGAACACTCGACGAGAGCAGATTCACCTACGAGGGACTGCAAGTCAGCAAAGAGATCGCCAGACAATTCTACCGGAAAACGGATTGGTACAATGACGTTGAAGAAGCAAAGAGAAGGGCAGAAACAGAAGGAGTCAAAGACTGGAAGAAACTCTGCAAGTCCAAACCGCCCAAGCTTGACCCAGCACTGAAACGGACGATCAGCGACATGTACATGGCCGTCGCAAACGAACTTACTGAAACAAGAATATTCGAAGCTCCAAGTCTTGCCGAAATAATCAAACGATACAGGAACTAAAACCGTCCAAACGGCCCCAGAAACCCTCCATAACTTCGTATGCGAGACCATCCGAGGACCAGAGTTACAGAAAAACGCTGTCAATCCGCTATTCTAAATCAGAAATAGCAATCATTACTCACTGTCCTTCCCTTGCATTCATAAATTATATTTTAAACTAGCAATTTCTCTATCCGAAGATGACCATGAAAGCCATAGACATTCTTATAGAGATCCCCTGTTTCAAGTGTCTGTTTGCCGATCCTGTAATGGAGAGCCATCTGCACTGTAACCCTAGCACTTGCGAAAAACTCACTGAATGGCTTCTCCTGCAAGTTCGACTGGACGCGGGAAAAGAGAATCAAACGGCGAGCCTCGTGATCGCCCAGACAGAGGCCGCAAGCTGCCATTAGCCTGCAGCCTCAGGAATGAGCGCTTTCAAGTGCCTACGTTACAAGTTCGTACAGTTGATCTGCCTCTAATGCTCTCTTCATTTCCAGGGCTATTCGGTCGCCCGTGCTCAGCCGTTTCTTGTATTTTGCGTTGGCGTACTGTGAGCCCAGGCCCATGTGAACGTTAGTGCCTCCTCCGTGCCTAAGCGCAACGTCCTGCGTGACTGGAATGTGCATGAAGGGATCTCGCGTCTCAGGCACGTCGTACAACCCGTAATCCACGGCGGACTTTGCTTCGGTGCCGCCCGTGTAGTCCAGTTTGAACGCCGGTTTCAGCTCGTACTTGGAAACGCGGTCCCAAGTGATGAGCGTTTGCAGGCACCATGCACCGATGATTCCCGGGGGCGAGAACTCACGACAGGCGAGCATGAAACGGTCAGCGTACCGGTGAACGTCCTTCAAGAGCGATTCCCTCAGGCTCAGTATCGCGTGAGCCGTGACCTCGAATGATGGAACCTTCTTGATCTTTCGTTGAACATCCATTGGAAGCCTCTTTATTCCGTCCAGAATCGTCTCTCTTCTTTCATCGATTGACAGGAACTGATTGGCCAGGCAGACTCTTGCCTCTTCCATGTTGACGTTGTACAGTTTTGAGAACCAGTTGTCAGCGTCTCCCCACTCGCTCTTCGCGTCCAGCGGCGAGAAGAAGAAGTTGAAGTTCGCGTGAGGTCCAAGGACTATCTGTTCAACCCGGCCGTTCTCAAGAGCCTCCTTACTCAGGTTTCCGGCTCTAACTTCTCTCTCAACCTTTCCCTCCAAGTCCACAGAATCCGCGGCAAAGATGAACTCTCTCTCAAAAGCCCTGTGAGCGTGCTCGGCCTTCAGAATCATCGGTTCGTTCACCGCCCTCTTGAACTTTATGCCCCTCTTCGTCACCTTGTACTCGTAAGACCTCGGCGAAGGAATGCTGGCCTTCTCTGCAAACCAGTAATAATCCCTCTCAACCTCACCCCTGTTCTCGATTTTCAAGAGATTCCTAGAACCCAGTATCGGAACCGCATACTTGTCCTCGATCACGCTGCAACGCTCGTCTCCGCCAACATAAACCGCGAAAGCCCTGTTCGTAATCTGCATACACTCCAGATCGACAAGCTCATCAACGTACTTGACAATGTCAGAATACTTGTCAAGAACCAGTATAACCGTCCTCCAATCGCCATTCTTCTTAATGTCCTTCACATCATTAACAACGCGCAGATCGCGCTTCACCAACCCCGGCAAATCCTCCACAACCTCTTCAGGTTTGCCCACCATCGGATTTTGAAGGTAAATTCTCGCCCTGCTCGGCGTAGTATAAATAATGCTCCTCAAACCATAGTTGCGCTGTCCCTGCCAAGCGTCAAGCGCAGAATGAGAACCCAAGTTCAAGCCGATCGGTTCCTTATAACTCTTAACAATTTCCTGCATTTCTTCCCTTTCAATGGTCACAAACATCACCCACTAGAATAAACAAGTTAGACGACCACACTTTTTTTAAACCTTTCCACTTCCCACGGCGAAAACGCCGATGAACCAGCCGCTCAATTCAAAAATCAGGCTTCAATGCTCTCGGCATCTCTGGATTGTAAGAATCTTCTAGATTTCTTTTCTATTTTGTTCTTACATGCACAGTTATAAGAAAAGCACCGGTTTTTTTTCGGATGGAGAGGAGAGATTCGTGTCCGAAACGTGCTGCTGGCTATTCGTTGATAGCGTCCCCTTGCTCATCGACAAAGAAAGGGTTCAGAGGCAACTCAAAGTGGAAACTTGGCTCGACCTAGCGCAACTCCTGAAGGAAATAAAAGGAGACGACGAGAAGAACCAAAGCCACCACAAAGCAATAAGCTACGTTGTCTAAAGGCCACAGGCCTTCAAAACTGCCTCAAAACTCTCGCGGCTTCTGCACTCCTTATAAAACCTCAACGCCTCAATTATGCTCTTCTTGTCTTTATCGCCGATCTTTCCGGCAACCTCTTCTGCAATATCAGTGATAAACAAGAACTGACATATTGAAGTAACGTTGGCCGGCCGCCGGTTCACGCTCGCCGTTTCAAAGTCAACGATAAACGGCCTATTCGATCTGTCAACGATTATGTGCTTTGGCGCATGACTCAATTCTCCATGATCCAAGCCTATACTGTCCAAAAGCCAGCACTGTTCAAGCACGTCGCGCAGGACCTCCTTGACAAGGCGCTTTCCGACGCGTTTCCCAAGCCATTCGGGAAGCAAAAAGCCGTCTACAAACTCCATCAAAACCATATTGCCCGTAAACCCCAACAGTTTCGGCCCCACCTCGACGGAATTAGCCTTCTCCAACATCTCTGCTTCATGCCGCATCACAGACCGATCCGCATCCAACCTTCGAACCTTCAGAGCCACCTTCTCCTTGTTGACACGAGCAACCAGAACGATACCCACACATCCCTTGCCCAGAACGCTCACGTTAGAAACCCGCTTGCGCCCCTCAAATTCCAAAGCCGTGACTCCAAGACTTCGGAGCTCCTCAACCCGCCTCTTTAACTCCTCTTTCCTACATCTGGGATAACAAAGAATCTGTGCACACACAGCGTCATCCGCAAGCTTTTCAATCGGCACACTGGACGCATTCTTCAAAGCTTGAAACTTCCATCTCTCTATTTCCGACCGAGCCAATAAAAGCTAGCCGTATCACCCTCGTTCAAGACTGATAATATCATTGCGAGTCTTAGCTCGGCACCGAGGAACACCTGTTCGCGCTTAACCCATGCCCTGTTTTGATCTCATGTTAGTTGTGGAAGTTTAAAAGCAGCGTGGCATATAGGAAAAACAAGTTGCGAAGGAAAGACTTCCATGCCTAGGTTCAAGCAAACCCAGGAAATTCTGAGGCTGATGGGCAGAAAAGAGGCTATACGCAACGTGGGCATAATCGCCCACATCGACCACGGCAAAACCACAATGACCGATTCGCTGCTCGTTGAGGCAGGGTTGCTTCCGCGGCAAGTGGCGGGCTCCGCCAGAGCTCTTGACTACCTGGAAGAAGAGCAGAGACGCGGAATCACAATTAAAACTGCAAACATTTCCCTACTGCACAGCACGGGCGGCCGCTCCTACGTAATCAACCTCGTTGACACTCCGGGTCACGTGGACTTCACTGGCAAGGTCACAAGAGCCTTAAGGGCCATAGACGGTGCCGTCGTGGTCGTGGACGCCGTAGAAGAAATCATGGCCCAAACGGAAACCGTCACACACCAAGCTCTCGAAGAGAGGGTGAAGCCGGTTCTTTTCATAAACAAGCTGGACCGACTCATAGAAGAAATGAGATTAACCTCCGCGGAAATTCAGGAAAAATTCAACCGCATAATCGCCGACTTCAACAACCTGATAGAGAACTATGCGGAGCCAGAGTTCAAAAAATGGAAAGTTGACCCCGCTGAGGGAAGCGTCGTCTTCGGCTCGGCCCTTCACAAATGGGGATTCACCCTCAGAACAGCCAACGAAAAAGGCATAAAACTCGGCGGCGGTAACCTCTTGGAAGAACACGGAAAAATCAAACACGAACAACTCTCGAGACTGACTCCGCTCCACACGGCCATTCTGGACATGATGGTCAAGAACCTTCCAAGCCCAGCTGAAAGCCAAAAATACCGAATTCCAAAAATCTGGAAGGGCGACACCGACTCTGAAATCGGCCAAGCCATGCTAAACTGCGACGACCAAGGGCCAACGACCATGTGCATAACCACGGCACAACCAATCCCGGGAACAGGGTTAGTGGCAACGGGAAGACTCTTCTCAGGCTCGATAAAACAGGGGGACGAAGTCTACTTATTAGAACAAAACAAGGCATACAGAGTCCAGCAGGTCACGATGTACATGGGCGCCTTCAGAGAACCGGTCAACAGCATCACATCAGGCAACATCGCCGCCCTATCGGACATTGATCAGGCAAGAGCTGGAAACACACTTGCCGATAACAAACACAGAGAGGCCATGGTGCCGTTCGAACACGTAAAATATGCGGCGGAGCCCGTGATGACCATCAGCATCGAACCCAAAAAATCTGCAGACTTGCCAAGAGTCATAGAAGCCATGAACCGACTCTCGATAGAAGATCCAAACCTAACGACAACAATCGACAAAGAAACCGGCCAGTATCTAATCAGCGGCATAGGAGAACTTCATCTAGAAATCGCCACAAACTTCCTGAAACAGTACATCGGCGACGCGGAACTCACAACCTCCAGCCCCCTCCCAACCTACAGAGAAACAGCAACAAAACAAGGCAGAACAGTAATGGCCAAAAGCCCCAACAAACGCAACAACTTCTGGATACAAGTGCAACCCCTAGAAAACAGATCCTCACAGCAGAAAACAGAAGAACAAGGTGTGGGCACGCGAGCGCAAGAGTCGAGCCACATCTGGGCATTTGACGAGAACAGAAACGTGTTCGAGGACATGAGTTCAGACTCTCAATACCTCCAAGAAGCTAAGGCCAGCATCATAACCGGGTTCAACTGGGCCTGCAGAACTGGAGCCCTGTGCGAGCAACCTCTCAGAGAAGTGCAAGCCAGCTTGATGAAAACGGAGCTCGACCCTGACCCAAGCCTGCGCGAACCTGACCAGATAACAAGAGCCGTGAGCCGCGCAATCCTAGGCTCATTCCTCACGGCGAAACCAATCCTCTTAGAACCAATATACAAAATCGAAGTCACCGTCCAACCGCAATGGTTCGGCACATGCACCAACATAATATCCCACAGACGAGGAAAAATACTCGGCACAGAGCAGAAAGGCTTGATAACGAAAATCACCGGCCACATCCCGGTGGCAGAGACTCTCGGCCTGTCCGCAGAAATGCGCACAGCAACCTCGGGCTACGCATTCTGGCAATTCGCCTTCGACCACTGGAGCAAGATTCCGGAAAACCTCGCCAACCAATTAATCACGAAACTCCGCGAGACGAGAGGGCTACCCAAGGAGATCCCTAAGCCCGAAACGTTCGTGGACGAAGCTTGACCGTATGGGGTTGAAAGTGTGCACATTAAGCTGGACTCCTCAACACCCTTCAACCTGGATTTCACGCTGTGCTGCGGACAGACGTTCAGATGGGAAAAACAGGCCGACTGGTGGCTGGGCATAGTCGGAGACGAAGTGTGCAGGATCCGCCAGTGCGGCATGACCCTGGAGTTCGAGGGCGTGAACGCAAGCTTCGTCGAGAGCTACTTTCGTTTGGATGACGATTTACCCAAGATACTCGTTCAGATCGGCAAAGACGATTACGTCAGTGCGGCCATCAACGAGTTCAGAGGCCTACGTATCCTGCGCCAGGAACCTTGGGAATGCCTGATATCGTACATCTGCGCAACCTACAAGAGCATCTCGGCGATAAGTCAGATGCTGGCCAATCTTTCTGGGAAATTTGGAGAAAAAATCTGCCTCGGCAGCCACAACGTTTACACCTTTCCGAAACCTGAAAAACTGGCAAAAGCAGCGCTGCAAGAACTGCAGGAGTGCGGCCTGGGCTACCGGGCCAAATACGTCTCTGAAACAGTAAGAATTGTCCACAAGAACGGGCTTGACTTCGAACGCCTGAAAGAGACGACCTATGAGAAAGCGAGAGAAGAGCTGCTGAAACTTCCTGGCGTAGGTCCAAAGGTCGCAGACTGCGTCCTGCTGTTTTCTCTGGAAAAGCTTGAGGCGTTTCCCGTCGACGTGTGGGTAAAGCGAGTAGTTCTAAAGCACTACGCAAAACACTTCCAAACGGAATTCGTCAGAAAGAACACTTCACAACAATCGCTGAGCACATCTGCGTACGAAAAGTTCAGCGCCTTCGGCAGAGAATACTTCGGCAAACACGCGGGATACGCTCAAGAGTACCTGTACCATTTCGAACGCGTCCACCGCTAGCCTGCAATTTCACACGCCAAAAACCGTCGCGTATGTCCCCAACCCTAGTTGCAGGTTCTGTTTGAAGCATCTAAAGTAACGTCTCAAGTGCCCCGAAGGTAACGGTGTCGCAGATTTCCTCCACAAATTTGATGTGTTCTAGATTGGGTGATGCGATTGAGCCTTTGAGTATTATCGGTTTCAAGTCCAAGTCCTCTGCGCCTTTGTATGTAGATAGGACGCATTCTTCGGCGCAGAAACCAGTTATTATGACCGTGTCAACTTCGAGTTCCTTCAGTTTCTCTGTTAATCCTGTTTTCTTGAATGAGTTGCCGTATGCTTTCACTATTCGCAAGTCAGTGGGCTCGATTTTCACGGTGTCAGGCACATCGAAGCCTGGCTTGCCTGGAACCAGATTATTTTTTTCGTTCTTGTGTTGGATGATGACGACAGGAAGGTTCCTTTTTCTGAACAGATCTGTCGCTGCATTCACGTATTCGATGGCGGATTTCAAGGATTCTGCGCAAACTTGGCTGAAATTGAAGAAGTCATTCTGAATGTCAATTACAAGCAATGCAGGCTTCATTTGGACTCGTCTCCTTCCTTTGCTGAACGTTTGGGAAACTCTATCATATAAGCATTAAATTAGGTTGCGCTCTCTTGATAATCTGAACCCAAAAACACTTAAATTAACTTGAAAACAGCAATATAACAGAAAACAGGCATTCAAAGGGCCCGTAGCTCAGCTAGGTTAGAGCGCCAGGCTCATAAGCGCACCAAGCGTTCAGAAACCTGTTGGTCCCCGGTTCAAATCCGGGCGGGCCCACCACATCTTAGGTTCGGAACCCGTATCTTTCACTACCGCAAAAGCTACGATTCTCTCATATGAGCGTTGCAAAAAAACGCGCCTTTGCACGATTGCACTGATGTTGGACGTTGGTACGAGAACAAGGCCAGAACTTCAGAATTTGGATGCGCTGGTGAGGCTCTTTATTCGTTTGCTAATGTCTCAACCAAATCGACTAGTTTGAATTCCTCATGTTCTTGTGGGTGTATCGTCATGTTGTATATTCGAAGTGTCTGTTCTGCGGCTTCTCGCCACGTGAAATACTGTAATACCCTTTTTCTGCCGTTTATTCCCCATTTTTTGGCTCTTTCTGGATCGGATAGAACTTCTTTGATGCCCCAGGCGATGTCTGCAGGGTTACCACCATTTACATGAACACCGTTCTGGTCTGGTCCGGTCGGAATGACCTGTTCTCTGAATCCAACGGTGCCTTGTGCTCCCACGATTATTGGCTTTTCCATCGACATGGCTTCTAGGCTTACTATTCCGAACGGTTCGTAGGTGGAGGGGAAAATGCAAGCGTCTGCTGCGGCGTAATGAAGGATACGCTCTCTCTCAGGCACGAATTCGAATCTGCAGGCGACTTTTTCGCTTATTCCAAGTCTGTTTGCAGCTTCGACTATATCGTTTTGCTGTTCACCCTTTCCCAGAATGACCAATTTAGTATCGGGGTATTCAGCCAACACGGTAGGCATTGCCTGGACGAGGTTTGTAACGCCTTTAACCCATGTGAGTCTTCCAAGAAATAGAATCATTTTTTCATCAGGTTTTATTCCGTACTTGTTACGGATTGCTTCAATTTCCTCAGTTTTACAGTTTCTAGGATTATAGTAGTCAGGGTCCACGCCGTTCCAAACAACGCTTATTTTGGATTTTGGCCAACCGTGCCTAGCCAAGTCCTCTTGCATAGCATGACTGACCGTTATTATCTTATCTACTTTCTGCGAAGTTGCCCATTCTAGGTGAGACACAACTTCTGACCCCTGTCCTCCTGCTCTACCCCACTCGGTGCTGTGCACGTGAAAAACCACCGGAGTCTTCGTCTCATTCTTGACCATTAGACCAGATATGCTGCTCAGCCAGTCGTGTACACAGACAATGTCAAAATTACAGCCTTCCTTTTTCAACATGCTATTCACAAATTTTGACGCACTCAATATGTTATAGATGAATATGTCATTAAACATGCGAATGTTTGTGCCCCATTGCTTGAGGTCATCAACCACAAACATTGGAAAAACATTGCTTGCGTCAGCGACTAGGGGTCTATGAACCTCTACGCCTTTCAGAATTTCTCTAGTCTTAAGGTTCCCTGGATTAAGCGTGAAAACTGTCACGTCATTGCCCATGGAAACCAGTTGGCGAGTTATATATTCAGCGTATGTTCCTAAACCGCCGACGAGAGCGGGAGGATATTCCCAAACGAAAAATCCTATTCTCAAACCGTAACACCACAACAACATTCTTTGCACAGATCAATCTCAGACTCAATATGGATGCTATCTAGCAACCGTATTCCTCTGCCTTCCAAGTTGACGGGATAGGAATAAATGAGTTATGAACTCAGTATACTTATCAACAGTTCTTTACAAGGCTATGAAGAGCCGCACTGATCCACAAATCAAAACCCCATGTTCATAACGTATTTCTTCGACAACGATTGAATTATCAGGTCAGTGGTCATGGTTGAGATTTTCACGCTTTCTTTCGAAAAGAAAAGCAGTTCAAATCCTAATCGTGCTGTTCGTGGTGGCGCAGCTAGCCGGCTCCAAGATAGGGTTAGCGGCCGACTATCCGACAGCGTATTCGACGTACGTTCAGACTTATGTGAACTCAGGGCCTTTGGGAAATTGGACCTATCTGGAGAAACCGTGTTTTCCAGTGTTGATAAATGACTCGCAGATAATGCCGGGTCAGAACTGGACCATCGTGTGTCCGCTCGTTGCAAACCACACTTACCACGCCTATCTTTATGGTAATTTTACTAATTATGGTCCGTATCCACTGACTTGCTATGACATTTACGTTTACGATGATTTAGGGGAAATGGTGGGTTACCACACGCCGTCTGCAGGTCTTCTAGCGAATCTGGGGACTAACGGCTCGGCTTTCTTTGTTCCCCAGCAATCGGGCAACTACACTTTTGTGATATCAAACAATATCAAAGCGAGCCAAGCAGCTCAAGAAGCCACGTTCATGCTGATTGAAGACGTGCCAACTGATGTTTGGAACGAACACTATGTTGATGGGTTCGGAAGCGACAACCTGCCGATGCTCAACACGAGTTGGGGTTATGAATTCGTAACGGCGAGTCAGTATATTGAAGTGTACGTGAACGTCCCGGATACTCTGGACATGTATGAGGCTAGGCTCTACCTGATGTCTGATTCGTCCTCAACCAACCAAACTATCCTTGACGGAGTTCCACTGGCATGGGAGCTAGGGCTTTATGGCGTTACAAACAACGGGACAACCCTAACAAACAGCGGAACGACCGTAACAGGAGGATACAACCTTGATACTGAAGGATACAGAGGCAACGCCTATTCCAGCTGTGAATACTACGGTCAAGGCATGTTCTTGAATTTTTCTGCGCCCAAATCAGGAGGGCTGAACCTGTATCATCTTGTGTTCATCGGAGAAGTGGGTTACGGAACGATAGATTATCTCATAAAGACAGAATTCAACAACACCAGCTTTAACCCAGTAACAGTTCCTACGGCAACGACTCCGGATAACAATACGACGATTTCCTATGCCTCAAATTCAACGCAGCTGCAGAATGCAGTTCTGCAATACACGACGGATAACTGGAACAGTAATAACACGCTTAATATGAGTGTTTCAAATAACACGTGCAACGCGACCATTCCTAACCAGGCAGCAGGAACCACGGTCAACTATATAGTAACAGCAACGGATACGCTTGAGAACGTGCTTAACGCAAGCGGGACGTACCAGGTGAAATATCCTTCTACACTAAATCTGACCGCTACCTCCATGGAACCAACGTTAGGAGACAACGTTACTCTGAAAGGCTATTTTACCCCTCAAACTGGGAACGTTCCAATCACCATTTACGTCTCATCTGTGAACACAACAGAACAGATACAATGTTTCACACTCCCGGATGGCACTTTCACGGCGAGCTTCAGTCCTAACAGCACAGGAGAATGGTTAGCCTATGCAGAGTTTGACGGCAATTCCTCCATTTTCGGAAGCGAGAGTTCTCCACTGACAATTCAAGTCCAAGAGCCGATTCTTACGAAGTATTCCCTTTTCATACTAATTGGCGTGGGCGCAGCAACGGCGATCGGACTGTTGGTGTACGCAAGAAAGTTCAAGGGCTGAGCGTCTTGACAAGATGCAATGCACATCCTTACTGAGAATGTTTATTCAAGATTCATTAATGCTATAAACAAAGAATCTGACTTTAAGTTAGAGCGAGCTCGCCGGCCATTAATAAGAGAGATGAGTCTGACGAAAACCAATTACCTTTGCAAGAACCCGTTAATGGGAAAGGTGTTTCTTTGAAAGTGGAAGGGAGGCGTTAGAGTTGGCAGCAACTCTGGAAAGGAAAGTTCCAGTTATTATTAGTTCTGGGCAGCTAAAAGCATTGAACGCCGAATCTGTAACAACTATTGCAACTAATTTCTTGAAGAGAATAGGAAATAAAGGCGGTTTGAAACCCAAGAGGGTCTCATTCGAAGAGGGATTGTACATAGTTGAGGTCGAAATGAAGAAGATGTCGGCCGTCGTACGCGTTGAATCGGAAACACATGAAATCAAGGGCTATGAAATACAGCCTAGGGAGGAGGAGAATTCCTCTTTCACAATCTCGCCAAAGACCATCATTTTAATCTTCGGGATCGCCGCTGCAGCTAATGTTATCTTGAGTTTTGGGCTTAAAATGATCGGATTCTAAGACGCGGTTTATCACTAAGTCCGTGGGGCTGCCGTAGCTTTGTTAGTCTGTGTTTCAGGCTTTCCTACAAATATTTCAGGTTCTTTGGGTTCTTTCTGCAGGTTTTCAGGTGTCTTCTTCGATTGAGAAGCTTGCTGTCCATTTTCCTCTGTTGGCCGTGTTGCTTCGTCTTGGGCATCCTTGGTCAGGATTAATATCTTCTCCTGCATTGGATGCAGCATGTCAGGAGGAGGGTAAGGGGTTCCGAGAATTGATGAGAGCAAATATATGGAACTGAAAACGTGTTGATAGACAGTAAATAGAATTTGGGGAATTTTTGTTTTTGGGTTCGCTTCCAATTTCTTGTTTATGTCCCGAATGTTGCCTTCAAGTTTTATGGTGCCTGCGACAGAATATTTCACCGCGTTAGGCTTTGTTTCTATTAGGAGGTTGAAGGCAAGTTCTGCTGTGTTGTTAGTCTTTTTCTGTTCTTCGAGCTTCGCGTTGACGTTGAAGAAAACTTCTGGGGAGAGGTCTTGACTCATCCTATCAACGTGCAGGCTATCTATCTGGATTGAAACCGTTACGCCTGACACCGAGTATTTTGGGCAAATAAGCGATTCCCCTAAGCTCCTTCAAGCATGCTGCAACTAGTTTCTCAAGATTTTTCTTCTTTCTTTGTGCGTATTCTGTGCGACACACGCTCGTCTTTAGTGCTCCAGTCCTTGGGCGGTGAACTCGGCTGCGAAATTAAAATTCTCATCAGTCTGCCCAGTGACTTTACTTTTGATTATTATTTTATCAGGGATGTCATCTTTGACGTACGTAACGTAGTTGACGCTCTTGCCTGGTCCTATCCGTTCGATTTGCTGCAGTGTGGATTTGAACTTCTCGAGACTTTGCGTTTTTCTATTTATTTCTTCAATTGCTTCGAAAAGTATCTCTGCCTCTCCCTGCTCTGTCGAGCAAAGCATTGTGCCTCCAACTTCTATCCAATGTGAACCTTGCTCATTCTTTGACTTGTCTTGGGGTTTTTTCTGAATCTGTTTTGTTCCTTGATTTTTTTTCGCAGAGCTCTGCATGTCCCTCTTTAAGGCTGCCAATTTTCCGGGATCATCCGAGTCCCTAAGCAAAGATCCCAGCCATTGGCTGTAATCTTCATATAGGCTCTTGTACTCGTTGATTTGGTCAGTTACGAATTCAGCCATCTCTTTCAAGGAATAAAAGGTACGAATCTCTGTTCCCACAGGACATCACCATTCCTTAAGACGCCTGATTGTGTGATGCGATCGGCATAGCGAAATCTTGCTTCATCTTCCATCATCCAATCATGACATAAGGGAGCGACAGATAAGAAAATTTGTACATCGGATTTGTTACGTACGCCTTGATTCTGGTCACGTGCTCACAAATATCTCGATCCCAACTGCCTCGCTATCTTATCGTCCTTAGTGCGTTTGCAATCACGATTCCAACTTCATAATTCATAATATAAGCTGTGGAGAAAAGATTCCTCGGAGAACTGATTCAAGGGTCTCGATGCAGCTGGAGCTTGCGGACCTGGAAGAATTCGACCAGTTACTGGTAGTGACGATAGTTGAAGTGCTGCAGGAATCTTTGGGAGTTCGCAATGCTCAGATTGTTTTGGATTATTTGGAGAAGAAGTCATGTCCGATGAGGGAGCTTCCGGACAAGCTCTCCATCTTCTCTGTCGAAATGAGGAGACTGCTGGGCTCTGAAAGGGGGCAGTTACTTGGTTCAGCGGCTATCCTGGAAGAAACTATTGCCAAAGTGTTGTGTTTCAAGGTAGGGGTTGAATTTGAAGAAGAGATCCCTATTATCTTGTCGAAGTTTGTTGAAAAATTGAGGGGAGTTTATTATAACAAAAAAGGAATCGTTAGGAGTGTTCGTGGAACTTGATATTAGACGATGTAAGAAGGGATGTGAGATTAAGTTCGATCGGGTTCGGAGGTGAAAAGAATTGAAGGGAAAGAAGAAAATATTGATAGTCGACGACGACGAAGGAATTTGCAAAACATTAGGGTTGATATTGGAAGATGAAGGTTTCATTATTGACGTTGCAAATTCTGGGAAAGAGGCTCTTAAGAAGTCGGAGACGTCGAATTACAACGTGGTTCTATTGGACATTAGGCTTCCAGACATTGAAGGCACAAAGCTATTGAAGGCATTTCGCCAATCGACACCCAAGATGATAAAGATAATGATGACAGGTTTTCCACAAATAGGCAATGCAGTTGAAGCACTCAATCTAGGCGCAGACGCCTACTTCATGAAACCAGTACATCCAGATGATGTCATCAAGACAATACGCGAAAAACTAGAAGCTCAGACGAAAGAAGAAACATTGACCGAGGAGAAACTGACGGCTTTCCTTGAGGCTAGAACAAAAGAGCTTCTGGATAATCTCCACTAAAGTTTCCCCCTTTTTAGAAAAAGGGCTTGCTCACCTGTTAGCCCTTTCGAATCCGGATCATACGAAAGAGTACTGTAATATGAAAAGTTACAGCTCGTGGCTTCCTATATAAAATAAATATCGTTTGTTATTTGCCACAGAATGGAAGCCATCTCAACTGTTTGAAAGATCCGTTGAGGTTAAACGTCGAACTGATTGCTTGGGAGGAAGTTATTCGTCTTTTTCAGATAGGGCCTTTGACATTTTCTGCACTTCTTTCGCAGCGGCCGTGATGAACTTTATTCTTTCCTCAATTTTTTGGCGTTGATCGCTGAAAAGCTGTTTGAATCTTGGGAGTAGGTCTTCCATCACGCTGACCATGAGATCGCGATGCTTTTCTTCTCTCAGGTCCTTAAGCTGCACTTTTCGCTCAGCGTCCAGCATTACCAGATATCCATTCTGATCTACGTTTGCTTGAACGACATCGTTGAAAAATTTGGAAACTTTCTCTGTGGATATCCGGATGCTCGGTGCGACAGGCTTCATTAGTTGGGATAACGCATTGAAGAACTCAACCACCAGAGTTTCTTCTTCAGAATTCAATTCAGAAATCTGTCCGATATCGTCTTGAGCACTTTTCAACGAGTCAAGGATTTCCTGAATGGCCGTTCTAGCCTGTCGACTCGGTTTTGAGGTTTCTCTCGCTGAAATCTGCTCGTTTTCCCCTGGGGAAACGGTCTCGGTGCTCATCTTTCTCAACTCTTGTTTGGCTCTTACCTGTCTGAAAAGGGCTTGTATGTGGTGAGATGTTACACACACAATTTAGCGAAGCGCGCCGTCTATTTGATGCTGGTTGCTCTTTGCAGTTTGTCGTTAATGCTCACCCTAATTCGTACGATACGTAGTGTATCGTAATACATAATATTTATATTTTGTGCTGTTCCTTCATATATTTGGCTTGGAGGACACGGTCTTGAGTTATGGACATCAGGGAGCGAAAGAAAAAGAGGAATCCAGCCGAATCGAGGTTATTTCGTCAGTTCGGCGAGGAAATTCCAAGATAACCGTGTCCGTGAACAAGGATAGGCCCATGTCACAGTCACCCCTTTATAACAAGTATGATATTCAACGGTATGACCTGCATCCCAACTACAGCTTCGCACATCTTGATGGCATGATTCCCAAAAACACGCCGGAGTACATCGACAGTGGACAGCATTATGTTGAACGAATCACTCGCGCTCTATACTATTTCAAACAATGTTCACTGATTGGTCCCTCGGGTACTGGTAAGACGCACATTGTTTACCTCGTTGCGGAACTTTGCGGATTACCAGTATGGGAAGTGAACTGTGGCTTGCAGACGTCATCCTACGATTTGATAGGACGCTTCATCGGGCTTGGAAAGGAAAACTGGATTGACGGGTTGTTGACCAAGTGGTTGAGATTAGGGGGAATAATGTATCTTGATGAGGCGAACATGATGAAACAGGATGTTGCTACTAGGTTAAACCCAGTTCTTGACACACGTGGCCACCTTGTGCTAAACGAGAAAGACAACGAAGTTATCGAAAGACATCAGTTTGGATATCTCATAATCAGTATGAACCCTTATTCCGCAGAATTCGCGGGAACCAAGCCCCTTAACGCGGCGATGAGGAGACGCATGGCGGTCTGGATAAACTTTGATTACACCAGTGTTGGAGAACAGATTTCCCAAGATGAAGTGAACATGCTCACTAAACGTACAAAGATTGATCAGGACACCGCCTATAAAATAATTCGGGTAGGGGCTGAGCTTCGTCGGCAATATAAAGCAGGCGATATTCCATATGGGCCTTCACTCGGTGATTTGATAAACTGGGGCACATTGATTCATGATGGAAATAGCGCTAACTCGGCAGCTGATGAAACCATCGTGGCGGTTACAAGCGACAATGTTGAGGTTCAGGATGATATTCGGAGAATCATTGAGTCTGTTTTTCCCAGACCCAAATGAATGCCAAAATCTTATGGCTGAGGAATTCGGATGGGCCTCTTGGATTATGCGTTGGCTCTTTCACTCAGCAAAGACAACCTGAAAACAAGAGTTGTTTTGAGCCAAAAGCTTCGCCAACCAACGATAACGCTGGATGGTAATCGATACACTATCACAATCCCAGAGCCTTTCATGTTAGCTAATGGCGTCGCGTCGTTCCTTGGTCTCAAGACTTTGTCCGACTCTTCTGGAAAAGTTTACATTGGAAGGCTCTTCAGGGCATGTGTTTGGCACTTGACTGCCCATACGCTGATACCGAACTATAGGGGAAGATGCAGCAAAATTCCTGAGCATGCGTCGATGGAGAATTTTGCTCGATCTTTGGTTGAGGATGTTTGCGTTTCCAACTACATTTTTAGCGAGCACCCAGAGAGGATATATGACGTTGTTTTCGCCAATTCTCTCGCGTATGCAACGATAAAACCTGCAGAAAGGATTCTCAATCCAGCTACTCGGTTGATGTCAGTTGTGCTGACTAAAGCCAACACGGGGATGGTCAAAGGGGTAATTTCGTCTGAAGAAGGGGAATTAGCGGAGAAAGCGTTTCTCGGCCTAGATTTGCTCAGAAAGCGCTTATTGTCGGCTTCGATGGCTGAAATGGATGGCAAAATGCTGGAAGATTCAATCAAAGATTTGCTTCAAATAATGGGTCAATTTGGACCTGTCGTTGAAGCGCCTTCTTTACCATACACTGAATGGATCGGTCCTTGTAATCTATTCGCTGAACTGAGCGTTCCACCAGAGCCTCAGATACAAGAGGTTTTTTGGAAGTCCATAGAAACATTAACTGGCAAAATTTCCAATCACGAGCCTTTTGAATCGTGTTGGGACAAGCGCATTGATGCAGAAGCGGCGCAAGCCTTCGATACATGGCTCCAACAAAAAACTCGCGAAGAAGGAATTCTGTCAAAACTGAAGGAGTGCGCTAAATCAACTAAGTTCAGGTCAATTTCCTTTCCTCGGGAAGACTACTCACAATATTTGAATGCGAGATCCCTTATTTCTGGAGGAAGCCGCCGCCTCTTGGACAGTCTGAGAGTGGCCCAAGATGCGCTGGACGAAGATCCAGGAAAGGAATTTGGACAGTTAGATCTATCTGCCGTCATCAACGCGATTGCCAGCCAGAAGCCAGGAACAGACGTTTTCATGCGCGACGAGTACTTGAGCCGAAGTTTTGCATGGGGGATCTTGTTCGATGCAAGTGAGAGTATGAAGCTGAAAGGTGAATTCGCGAGAGCTTTGGCAATATGTGTTGCGGAGGCGACAAAAGAGTTGCTCATGGACTCAGGATCTTGGGCTTTCTTTGCCTTTAATGATAGGTTCTGGGTCTTGAAAGATTCTTCTGAACGTTATTCTAATAAAGTGCGTGCCAGACTGGGAGGCTTAGAATTTGGCGGGCTGACTTACTTGCCAGACGCAATTCGTGTTACGGGAGATTTTCTTGCCAAACGATATGATGAGCAAAGGTTTCTAGTGGTCATTTCCGACGGCTGGCCCTATGGGTATGAAGACATCGACGCAGCCGTGTCAGACGCCCTGAATTCATTGCAGCGTAAAGGCATAATAGTAATAGGAATCGGTGTAGAAACCGACAGAATGAAAAACTTCTTCAAGCTAAACACTCCAGTTTATAGCCAGAAAGATTTGATAAAGAGATTTTCCGACATTTACTTGAGGGCCTCTGCAGCAATGCTTGAAACGTAAACAAGTCGCGGCATGCAAACGGAAATGGATTCAAAATTCAGATTGAGTTTTCATAAGCATAAAGTATACGCAACATCAGAATTGGGCGTTCGAATTCGGCAAAGCTATTTAGGGAGTTGAAGTCTGCGATGCAATCATCTTTGGAAGAAATTGATCAACTGGTAAGAGTGTACGATGATGCGAACAAGTCTTGGAAATTTGTGAAGAACGACAAGGGCCTAAACAAGCAAATGCTCGCGATCGAAGAGAACCTCTCAAGGCTTGGGCTTTTGAAGAACGAAGTCAGAGTTTACCTTCATCTCGCAAGAGTAGGAGAGAAGAAGGCCGCTCAGATTGCAGAGGCGATATCCCTCCATAGGACTGAAACGTACAGAGTGTTACGTGCCTTAGAGAAAAAGGGCATCGTGTTTTCTGCATTTGAAAAACCCATCAAATTCACGGCAGTTCCTCTTGAAAAAGCAATGGACATGTTAATAGAAGCTCAAAAAATGAAAATCAAGGATCTAGAAAAAGAGAAACCAAGTCTAGTCAGCCTTTGGATGTCCATACCCAAACCCGAACCTGAAAGCGTTGGTAAGGAGATATTTCAGATACTTGAAGGCGACCAACAAATGACACTGAAAGCCAATGAAATCTTGAACCGCACAACGAAGGAACTGCTATTGTTCGCCCCAAGCGATTCTATGGGACAGCTGTATAATAGCGATTTCTTAGACAACCTCCAAAAGCATTCGAACAAATTAAACGTAACAATTTTGACAGATAACTCGTTGAAAAGCAAGTTCTTCCTGGAGCAAATGCCGTGGGCAATTCGCAAGTACCGAATCGTAGAAGTTACAAACATACCATTCTTCATGGTTTCCGACGGGAAAGAACTATTGATTAACGCTCAAAGAGACGAAAAGAACGACCAAGATAGCAAGAGCCGATCTAAAGTTGTGATTCTGTGGACTAATTACACAGCGTTCGTCCAAGCCTTGCGGATGCTTTTCTCAAAGCTTAACGAGATGGGAAGAACATTCCAACAAATATACGTAAAAACTTAAGCGCAGAACTCCCAGACCCTAAAAACTTGGAACTAACAGCGCTCTTTCTCAAAAGTTCGACGGATGATCAACGTCGAAAAATAAAAATGCATCCGAAAGTGACATCGTCTTAGCGATTTCCTGCGTTGTAACTGCGAAGGGAATTTTTCAGCTGTGTCGACTTTATTCTTGCTTATTAGCGCGCATGTGTGTTCCTAAATTGGATTTTTAACTGTAATACGGCTTGATTGTGCGCTTCTAATTCTGTTCATGAAGAGGACGAGAGTTCTAGTGTGCGCCAACGGCCCCTCCCCCCGGTCCACGATATGATCCAAATATGATTCGACAAAACATGCACGTTGCTCGCAGTTTCGTTCAACCTCTGGCTCAACTTCGTTGGTTCAGGAGGCAAAAATAACGCAGCACACTTTCCCTAAATGCAAACACTCGATTCATTCATGCTCGCGCTCAAGCAACGCAATTTCGGAAGAGACATGCGCGCTAGAAAATAGGTCTATTGGTGGGTTCAGTTTTCGAGGCATGTTGTATTAGCCATCACAAATATGTTGCGAAGGTCGTGGGCGCCTACCGAGACTTGTAGTGCGCCCTGCGTAAGTGCGTCAAATGATATCCAGTAGGTTCCATTACCATAGTCGTTAATGTTCAGTGCGGTCGTTGAATCAGCGGGAGTCCAATTTCCGCCAGTTTCTTGATAGAATACTGTGAAGTCATTAGCTAACGCAGCATCGTTTTCGTTGTACAATTGGCAGATGACGTTTACGCTTTCTTGTGTGCCATTTGCTGTGCAGAATCCCTCTGCGGTTATGGCTGTGGTGACGTTCACTTCATATTCTTGGCTGTACGTTTCGCTAGGACTTGAGAAGTTAAGGGCAATGCTTGCGTAGGCGCTTGAAATTCCTGAGCCGTTGTCTGCCCAAGAGATGAACAAACCGTTCTGGTAGGGTGTTGAGTTTGAAGGTGTTATCGCGAACTCGCATTGTCCTCCGTACGAGGAATTTTGGATGGCTTGCGTTAATTCGTTCAAGTTGGATTCTAAGACTTCGCTGTTTCCTCCGTTCGATACGTTTGCTAAGGAATTTATCAGTGTGTTTACGATGCTAGGCTTCGTCATCAGAAAAGTTGAGTTCAGCGGAGTTTGATCCATGGTGGCGGTGTTGATTTCAAGAACGTAGTAGGCTGTTGAAATCACTAGCATGGCGATGATTAAAGCGGTGATTATTAATGCTTGGCCAGAATTGTCATGGCGTAGAGATCTTGTTTTCATGTCATCCCACAGTCGAGAGTTGCAAACGGATTATGTAAATGCTGAAGTCTCCTCCCTGTGCTACGCATACGTAATCCGTCGCTACTATTCTTCCGTTGGGGGTTCCGCGGGATATGAGGGGTTGGTTTATTGGGTTCATGTTTTCATCGAAAATTGTGAGGTTGAACCATACGGAGGAGGGCAACGCTAACGATATTTGTGTGGTCAGCGTTGTCCAGTTTTGGGTCTCTATGAGTTTGGAGAGGGAGCCGTCGTTGTCCAGGGTTGGCAAAACGTTTCTTGCTATTGAGTATAGAAATTGATCGTTTGATGTTCCCACATTCGTTTGCGAGGGAATAAGTGCGATGGCAGAAAGCATAAGTACCGAGGCAAAGAAAGCTTCGATGATGCGAATTTGTCCTCTGTTCCGATTTGTGTGTTTCACGGGGCGAGCCCTCCGAACTGGAATGTGAGTCTGCAGAGAAAACCGTTTACGGTCACTAAGTAAGTGAACTCTTGGCTTTCGGAATTCTGAAAGTCTGCACCTACGTAAAACGGTATTTGAGGGTAGCTTGTCCATTCTGTGAAAAACGTTGAGCTGTTTGAACCGCACGTCACGAGTACGATGGGGCTGGAGTCTGAAATCGTCGGAATCGTGTACGTCGAATTTGAAGTCGCCGTGAGGTTTGTTTGATAATCGTATGAAAACGCAAGGCTATTCTGGATGGAAATGCCTGGCTGGTTTTGAGTCAAGTATAAGGTATAGTCTAATGGGGTCAAGGTCAGAAATGTGTTGTCTGTCTGATTTTCTGAGGATAAATGTTCGAACCTGTAGGTTTGGTAGGCTGTTATTGTTGGGTCGACGTTAGCTCTTGCAAACGTGACGAGCAAGGCTGTTCCGTTAGACGCATTGGGCAATTCGAAATTTACATATCCCAAACCGTCTGTGGAAGTATTGCCGTAGGCGTCCGCTTCAAAGTCGTTTGCGACTATATAACAATGTAGGGAAGTCTGCACGGGTATGCCCTGTTGGCTTACGAAGAAATTGAAGGTGTATTCTGTAGCGTTTCCCATGGTGCTGTTGCCAGAAAGACTCACCGAAATGTCTAACAGCTGGGAGGCTGAGAGTCCGAGAGCATTATCCGTCATTCCTGCTGCTTCAAGTATGTTCGGGTATGTCAAAGAAAATAAGTTCTGAGGGTTCAGTCTGCTAATCTTGTCGATATCGAGTTCGTCTGTGAGCACTGAGCTTTCTTTGGCCAATCCAAATGATTGTGGCACTGTGTTGCCGGTTGATCCCCAATTTGTAGGATTGCCTACGTTCCAGAGCATGGATTCAGAAACTGCTCTGAAGTATTCGTCTTGGTTCGAGTCTTGGACACTGTTCGTTTGCGCAGTCAGTGTTCCTGATAGCAGCGCTATTGATGCAAGTACTGCGGAGACGATGAGAACGCATGCGAAGAAAGTGTCAATAGAGTTGGCCGGCATACCTGCACGCTCGTTTTCACTTCGGAGTTGGAATTCCGAAAGCACTTCCCAAGAAGGCTTGTGACAGAATGAGCGATACGAAGGCCGTGATAGCCAGCATCGCAGAGTATTTGAAACCAGCAGCAAAGTTTCCTTCGCTGATCTTTCCGATGAAGAATCCTGAGATCCAACATTGTATGATTATTCCAACTGAGAATGTCACCATGTCACTCCCCATTGAAGATACACCCATGGGTATGAGGCCGGAGCCTGCTAAGGAGTTCATCATGGAAGTTGTCATCGCCACGATTGTTGTGGTCAATGCGATGAGCACGCTCCACACGAAAGCAAGCAAGACATATGGTTTAAGCAAGCCTCGCCTGTTAACCTGAATCTCGTGTTCCTTTTCGCTGTATTCTGAAAGTATCTCCAAAGCTTGCGCAGAGTTTCCTCCAATTTCCACCGTCTCAACCATCATAGCGAAGTTAACCACGACGAACCAGCTTCTTATTTTCTGTTTAATGTTTTCAAACGTCCTTCTGAGCGGCACTCCCCATTCGATCTGGCTTCGCATCAATTCCAGAAACCGAGAAAACGATCCGTAGTCTTTACGCATAGATGCTTGGATTATGCTCTTTTCGGGTGACAGACCTGTCTTCTGCGATTCCGTCACGTCTCGAATAAAATTGGAAATGGAGTCCTCTGCATTGGAGTTTATTCTGGAGATTCGGTAATACAAGATTGCCGGTGGCGCAGACATTGCAACAAGACCCACCGTGATGACTTCTGCAAGGCCAACCTTGTCCACGATTTGTAGAAGCGATGGAATTACAGAAATCAGAGTTAACGGTATTCCGACGGCTATGAATATGATGATTGCCTTTCTGTAGACATCCTTCAGATCGGAGAATGAGCTTTTCTGCATGTTGTGAGCTATCAATATGAAGAAAAAGGATATTATGGGCATGAAAAGGAAGGCGACGAGATATGACATTAGCGGGGAATTTGGAAGAGACACGTTTGTCACTGATTGCAACACGCTTGTCGAAGCAAACACGACAAAAAGTATGTAGACACACAGAGTCACGATCAGCATGACTGTGTACGACTCAACCAAGGTTGCGATTTTCTCGATAGATTGTGTCATAGAAATCTTGCGAAGTTCGAAAATCGATTTGAGCTCATTTCTCATGTAATCGACCATTTTGCCACCACTCCTCGCAGTTGAGACGAAGCCGCCTAGAAAATTTCTGTAAGGTTTTGACGTAGTCTGCTCTGCTTTGCTGTACATAACGGCCAATGGGTCTTTTCCCAAAACCTCCACCTGCCTTATGACCTCGTCGGCTTCCTTCTTGAAGGTCGGTAGGAAACTTAGTTTCGCAAGTTTTTTCCAACTTCCATAAACGGAGACGCCGGTTGCTGCCATTAACGTGAATATCATCACGGCGAAAGGTAGTTCACGCTCGATGTTTTCTTTTTCTTCGCTAGTTGCTCTGTTCACACGGCTGAGAAGTTTGCCAAATAGGCCACCTGGTGACTGCATTGTATTACTCCTCCATCGATTCTCTGGAAATGTCCAGAAAGCTTGTTGAACTGCTCAGGGCCTTATGCACGCTCTTGATGTCGCGCATGTTCTTTTCAATCATCCTTAGAAGAAGTTGTTTCCGTCTGTCGAGTTCCTGTAGCACTAGAGTTAGCGGTATGTCAAGTGTTTTGGCTATTTTTGCTAGGAGGTAGCTGTGTTCTAAGTCTTGAGTGAAGGTGTCTCCTGAAGCGTTCCAGGAAAAGATGTTGTGAATGTTCCCGCTGTTATCTATCTCGGAGATTCCGACGAATTTTCTGCTTGATGTTCTGCGTCCAGGAGCATTGTACATTGGGGTATTGACTTGTTTAACTACGATTATACAATTCATGAGCGGAATTATAGAGGCAGGGATGTTCATTGGGGGTTGTGTTAACCGTTTGATGGCTGTTTCCGCGTCTTCTGCGTGCATTGTGCAGAGTCCACCGTGACCAGTTGCAAGAGCCTGGAAGAGAACGTAGGCTTCTTCTCCTCTTACCTCTCCTACTATTATCAGTGCGGGCCTGTGTCTGACGGCAGATTTGATGAGGTCGTAAAGGGTGACCTCTCCTTCCCGATCAGCGCCATACCCTAGTCTTGCTATGGTGGAGACCCAGTTTTCCTGTGGCAGGTTTATTTCGGCGACTTCTTCGACGGATATTATTTTGAATTCGGGCCTTGAGAGGCAGGCGATTGCGTTCAGGGCCGTTGTTTTTCCAGCTCCTGTAGGCCCGACTATCATGACGGACATCTTGTTTTCCATTAACAGCCATAGGTATGCTCCGATTGTTTCGTCAATCGTCTCGTTTGCTATCAAGTCAATGATTGTGAATGGGTCTTCTCTGAATTTCCGGATTGTGAAGCTTGTTCCAGCCGGTGTCGTTTCTTTGCCAAATTGGACGGCCATTCGGTGTTTTCCCGGCAGAGTTAGGTCGACGATTGGATGAGCGATGCTGATGTGTTTTCCTTCCCTGTGCACTACTCTCATGACGAAGTCGTCTAATTCTTGTTCATCTTCGAAAACAACGTTGGTCTTTATGGTCTCGTATTTTCTGTGCCACAGGTAAATCGGTTTGCCTATGCCGCCGCAACTTATATCCTCAATGAATTGATCGAACATCAACGGGTCAATGCGGCCGAAGCCTATCATGTCTCTTTTGAGATAGTAGAGTATTTTTCGAGTTCCTACCTGTGTTATTCCTTCGAGGGCTTTCTTGTGGCTTTCCAAGATGTCTGGCAATTGTCTCTCAAACGATTGTGGAAGTGTTTCTTCAGCGTAAGGGGGTTTCAGTTCGTATTCGAGTATGTTCTTGAGTCTGTTGAAAACTTCTTTCTCTTCTCGCGTCAATGGCAACTCGTCGACTACGTAAAGGTAAATCGGCTCATTTTCCTTCTGGAATATCCACGCGTAAGAGTATGGTGGTTTCAAAGGGTAGCTCTCAACCTGAGCGTAGCCCTCTGGGACTCTGCAGCCTTGGATGCCTAGGTATCCAGCAATGTCTTCTTCGGTTGTTTTTTGCTTTTCCTCAGTTATTTCTTTGTTGTCTTTTCCAAATTTCAAGTCAGTAGCCTCCTGAAAGTTCCAGGCACGCGTTGCCATCGCTCATATTACACTGTAAGACTGGGGGGCCGTACTCGCTGATGTATGTGCCAGAGGCGGAGACTTGAAGAGGTATCGTCACTTGTTGCCCTGTTCCTGACGGGACGTCGCCGAAGCCAGTTTCAACCCAGGCTGAAGAAGAATCGTTTTCTAGTTGAATCCAATACTGTTGATCTCCGACAAGGACGGGAATGTCGAACGTGAAATTAGCGTATACAACGTTAGCTTTGCTCGCGGACACGAGTTCGCAGCTTTTGGCTGCAACGTACTCGGCTATTCTTTTGAGCTGTTGGGTTTCTGCTTGATTCCTCAAGTTTTCTGTGGAAAAGGTGAAGGCGACAACCAGCAGCGAACCGACTACTATCATGGCGAAAAGAGTGTAGATATAGCTCGGGATTATGGATGGCAAATTTTTGTCACTCTATCCATCGATTGATTTGGACGTTGCATAACGTCAACGTTACGCTGATGGTGGTGCTGTTGGCGTCGCTGACGATAGGTACTGAGACCTGACCAGCGGTTCCGCTCAAAATCGCAGTGATGGTTAATGAGGTTACATTGTATGGAATGTTGTAGGTGGTGACCGTGTTCTGGATTGTGGTGCAGGAAATGGCAAGCGGAATCTCTCCTGAGACCGCGATTTCCTGGGAAGAGTTCAGGTTCACAACGAAAATGCCCAAGTTGTTTGTTGTGACGTTGCTTTCCGTTTCAGAAGTGACGGATGCTATTGGACGGTAGCAGAGGACGATCTCAGGGTTCGGTATTGCGCTTTGAATGGACATCTGAGTCATTTCAGGTCCACTTTGGTCAACTATTGGTCGACTGTCGCCTTGTAGGAAAAGGCCGGTGTCGATCGATTCTGCGTATGGAAGCTGGTAGGCCACTTCTCCGACGGTCTCGTTGAAGATTGCGCTTGAAAAGTTGTTTCCATCTGTCATATTGATGAACAGGGGGTTGGAGAGAGGTTCAACGTTCAATGTTCCTCCATAGTCGCCAAGCTCTAAGGTTCTGGAAGAACCCGGTTGCCAGAGGACTGAATATACTGCATTTTCGAATGAGTACATGTTTTCCGTTGCCATTGAAACTTTGAGAAGTTGGCTTCCTGCGTTGACTCTTTCCACCGCAAAATAATAAGTAACGGATATTATGCCCAGCATGGTAACGAAAATTATCATAAAAGTAACTGGAATTGCCAAGCCTGAAGTTGACCGACGGAGTTTTTTAAATGCCCGCTTGGCCTTTCTGACTGTCGTTTTCTCACCCTTCAATCTTTCAATTAACGTTGGCGTGTCGATGCGATATGTTCATTTGTGTGTAGGAGAACCTCACACATCACCAACATGATGTCACCCCTTTCTGAATGCTCTATCTCCGGCCTTGGGGGATGAATGAAGAAGTGAAAGATAACGGGATTGCGTCACTGAAACTGCGCATGACACGCTGCTCGCTTAGCGGATTGAAGCAAAAGAACAAGAGGAAAAAGAGAAAAAAAGGGTGTTTGTGTCTTAAGGAGCTGCGTTGACGTTAGTTTCTTTGATGTACGTTGCTTGCGCTGTGAAGATTGATATTGCGATTGTCAAGCCCACATCATTTACTGTGACGCTGCCTGGGGAAAATGACGCGGTTCCGGCTATGTATACTGCTATGGTTTTTCCAGATGCCAGAGTTAAGGGGCCGGTGAGTTGTAAAAAGTCGCCCGAGCCTGAGATGGGGGCAACAACCGAAGTACCAATTGGGCCTGCCTGATTTGTGTCAGATGAGCTCTGGTTAACGTATGTCAAGTCTTGTATCGTGTGAGGCACGAAGTAGAAAACGTCATTTGTTGGGACTGATTGTCCTCGGACTGCGATGTTTTGCAGGACGACGTCTCTTCCGCCCGTGTTGGTTATCATTATGGCAGCCTCTGGCAATTGGTCCGTGGCGCTGAACCATACGTGTTGGTATGTCAGGTTTAATGCTTCTTGTTGTACGCTTGTGCTTACGACGTTGATGGCGAAGTAGGTTACGACTCCGGCTAATAGCACTGAAACGACTAGGATTATCAGCGTTGTTACGACTGTGCTTAGAGCTTTACGATTTTTCAATATGTTTCTCATTCCTTTTCACTTGAGCCAGAGTAACAGACGATTTGGATAAGACAATTTGTGTGTAGAACACAGATACACATACTCTTAGCGCGGTCGCGTCTAAAGCGATTAATTCTGTTGTTCAAGGTATAGCACATGTGTGCGTCACTGAAACTGCACATGACAAGCTGCTCGCTTGGCGGATTGAAGCAAAAAAACAAGAGGGAAAAAAGAAAAAAAGGTGTTGTTGTTTTATGGTGCTGTGTTGACGTTGGTTTCTTTGATGTACGTTGCTTGCGCTGTGAAGATTGATATTGCGATTGTCAAGCCCACGTCATTTACTGTAACGCTGCCTGGAGAGAACGGCGTGGTAGTGCTGCTGTTGCTGAACGCGTATAATGCTATTGTCTTGCCCGATCCAAGAATTACAGCGCTTGTAGATGGGACGCTTGCCCATGCCGTACTACCGCTTGCGCCATCGGCATCAAGCTTGGTGACAGAGGGGCTATCACTAGCAGCGTCTTTAGTTTGGTTGATGTATGCCAAGTCGGCTACCGCAGCTGGAGTGTAGTAGAATATGTAGCCTGTTGGGACTGATTGTCCTCGGACAGCGACGTTTTGCAGGACGACATCCCTGCCGCCGGTGTTCGTTATCACCAAACCCACCTCTGCTAGATTGTCGCTGGTGCTGTACCATACGTGTTGGTATGTCAGGTTTAATGCTTCTTGTTGTACGCTTGTGCTTACGACGTTGATGGCGAAGTAGGTTACGACGCCGGCAAGTAGTACTGAAACCACTAGAATTATCAGTGTTGTTACAACTGTGCTTAGGGCTGTGCGACTTTTCAACAGTTTTATCATTTTTATCACTGGCCTACATAGCTAGGCACAGTGAATATAACGAAATGTGTGTAGAGCGCAGCTACACATTCTATCAATGTTCACCTGAAAAACAAGAGTAATAAGAAAAAAACAAAACTAGGACGAGGCCACTGCTCCAACTTTGCGAGTTACCAAAAAAGGAAAGGGGTTCCTTATGGTCCTGCTGCGTTGACGTTGGTCGCCTTGTAGTATGTTGCCTGCGCTGTGAATACCGATATTGCTATCGTTAGGCCCACGTCATTGACTGATACACTGCCAGGCGTCGAGGTGGCCTCTGAGACCATGTAAATTACTATCGTATCACCCGACCTCAGAACTAGCGGACTTCCGGCCGAGGTGGCCGTAAAATTGCCAGTCATGGGCGAATTTACGATAGGGGCATTAGAGGTAGCGGGTGGCGTTGGGACAACGGTGAAGTTTTGGCTGGCGTAGTACAAATCGTGCAAAGTTTCGTTTGTTCCCAGATTGTATACGTAGACGTCAGTCCATGGAACTTGCTGTCCTCGGACTGCGATGTTTTGCAGGACGACGTCTCTTCCGCCCGTGTTGGTTATCATTATTGCCGCTTCTGCCTTTTGGTCAGTGGTGCTGAACCATACATGCTGGTACACCAAGTCTAGACTCTCTTCTTGGACGCTCGTACTCACTATGTTGACAGCGTAATAAACCACGACTCCGGCAAGAAGCACTGCTACCACAAGTATAATTAACGTGGTTACAACCTGGCTTAACGCCCTCTTATTCATACGGAGTTTGATCATGACATCTTTCACCCCTTCATTAATCCCATATTTTTAGCACGTTACATCATTCACTAGCTTTGACTACTGCACAGCCTATAATAAATACTGTGTCACACGATTTCATATTCACGCTGCAACTCCAAGCTAAGAAGCATCGATACACTTTTTTCCTAAATATTGACTCTCAACTAACGAGAATATTCAAACCTTGAAGGTTCATCAATCCGAGCGCGAGATTTCTAAGCGCCAAACCCCATAGAGGAAGCGTTGCCACCCCCGCTTGGAATCAATTTATTCTTCTAGCTTGAGGACAAGATGTGCGACTCTTCTTCCAAGTTCTTTGCAGAACTCGATCTCTTTTGCGTGAGGTGCTCCAACGGCGGCTGCGCCGAAGTGTTTGTCATCCGATCTGCCCCTGATAATCATGCCATGGACCAGCATTGTCTCAAGAATTGAGAGGAGTGTTATTTCGGCACCCGTTGCCGTCCCGCCTGAGCTTGTGAAAGCCGCTCCGACTTTCCCTTCGAGCTTGCCATGTATCTTCTCCGAGCTGTCGATGAACATCTTGAGTTTGCCCGACATTTGTCCATAATAGGTCGGTGAACCCATTATGATGCCGTCAGCTCGGCAGAGATCATCGAGGCTTGTCTGTTCAACTTTCTTCAATGTCACCTCGACGCCCTTGACCTCTTTGACACCCTCGGCAACCGCCAACGCCATTTTCTCAGTATTTCCAGTCTCGGAATCATAAACAATCAGAACTTTTCCCATGCTACGTCACTCTTCGAATTCTTATGCCGTGATGCCGTTTTAAGTCTTGAGTCATCTTGCTCAAACGCATGTTTTTGATAACAATAGAACTTTGTTCCACAACCTATAAGTGTTCAAGGATCGCCTTAAATTGAAGATGAGGGAAGATGGTAGTTTTACTTACGAGGGGAGAAAGGAGAGAAGGGATAAAAACACAACTACCATTTCCCTCATTCAATTTCCACTATGCATGCACATCTTGCTTTTAAGTTTTTCCTCCGTTTTTGAATCGAATTTGCCAAAAAACAAGACAGAAAGTCCTCCAAAACCAATGAGAAGCCGATTTTTCGTTCGGATTTCGCAATTCTAATGAAAAACATGTTCGCAACAGATTATGATGTTCTATTTTGTTTCTGGTAAATACCCTTCCCCTCGGCCTGTGAGAACAAAGAAAAATAGGCTTAACTGAAACCATCAATGATTTCGTCAACGGTCTTAATCTTCGCGCTATAGATGTTTTTTAAGTATTCCACTCCTTGTACTTGGTCTTCTTTGGTGAAAGCTTCAACGCCGTCCTTTGCTACTATTATCTTGTAGCCCCTGAAGAAGGCATCTGCAGCCGTGTGTCTGACACATATGTTGGTGTGTAACCCCGTGAGAATGACTGTTTTGACCCCTTCGCTATGGTACAGGCTTCTGAGAAGCATGTCTAGGCCTGTTTCGTGGAATCCGCTGTACGTCCGTTTTTCAACGATGTAATCCGTTTTCTGAGGTTTGAGTTCAGGGATGACCTCTGCTCCTTTGGTGCCCTTTATCGCGTGTTTTCCCCATCTTTCAACGACCTCTTCATCGACGGGAAGATGCGCGTCGTTGGCGTAGATGACGGGCACTTTCTGTTTGCGGGCGGCGATCACGAGCTTCTTCAGGTTTGGAATGATGTGCATGCACCTCTCGCACTTCAGACCTCCGGTGACGAAGTCATTTAACATGTCCAGAACAATCACAGCCTTATTGTCCAAAAACTCAGCTCCTCCGTAAATTCATGATCAAAGAATAAAAAAAGTTTATGGTCAACTATTTTTCAGGTTCCAGAGTGTACGGACCCTTCGTGAGTTTCTCGGCTTTATCTTCTCCCACTAGGACGGTGTCTTCGATGCGAACGCCTCCGAAGTCGGGAATGTATATGCCAGGCTCGTTTGTCACAACGTTGCAGGCGACCAATACGTCTTTGCTCGCCGCTCCTAACCCGGGAGGCTCATGAATGTCCAAGCCTACACCGTGCCCCAGAGAGTGGACGAAATACGGCCCATACCCTGCGTCCTCTAGCGTCTTACGGGCTGCCAGATCTATGTCTTTGCCTCTTGCCCCTGCCTTTATGGCTTGATGAGCCTTTTTTTGGGCTGTTTTAACAATTTCATACATTTTTGCCTGCTTTTCAGAAGATTTTCCAGCCACGATTGTTCTCGTCATGTCAGAAAGGTAATACTCGTAGATGGAGCCGATGTCAACGACCACAAGGTCTCCTGCGCGGATTTTTCTGTTGGCGCACCCGCCGTGGGGGTAGGCCGACCGGACGCCGGACGCTACTATGGTCTCGAACCCTGTTCCCCAACCGCCCTTCTTGCGCATAGCGTACTCGATTTCCGCTGCAACCTCGATTTCGGTGACTCCTGGTCTGATAGTCTCATAGGCTGCCTGCATGCCTGCACTTGTAATCGTTCCGGCTTTTCGCATGAGTCGGATTTCTTCTTCGTCTTTCACTCTGCGGAGCTTCCAGATGAGTCCACTCTGCACTTTCATTCTTGCGCGTCCGCGGAAACCTTTGGCAAGCAAGCGGTAGAAATCATGGCTCAGCGCGTCCACCGCAATTTTCTCAACCTTAGCTGCCTTAAGCATTGGGGCGAACCTGTCAGAAAGTTCTTCTCCTCGCTTGAGAAGATCAACCTTGAAGCCTTTTGCCTCCGCTTTTGTCTGTTCGTAATTGGTACCGTACACGAAGAGGGTGTTTTCGCCTGTTTTCGGAATCAGCAAGCAGAACGCGCCTGGAGTTCCGGTGAGATAAAACAGGTTCTTTTCGTTGCCAACCAGAAACGCGTCGAAACTTCTCTCCTCAAAAGCCAATTTCCTTAGAGCATGTATTCTGTCCGAAGTTTTCACCCGCTAACAAAGGAGCCGTTTAGAATTCTTAGCTAAAATGCTTTTTCCCTTTGTTCAACCGCCACTGACGATGGGCATCAGCACCACGTGGTCTCCGTTCTTGAGTTTTGTCTCGACCCCGTTCAACTGATTGAGCAGATAACCGTTAACCGTGGCTATGAAATTTGACTTTATGTCCTTTCCACCCGCCTCGTAAAGGGCCTCCTTGAACGACTTCCCGTGCTTTTCGGAAAGCACCGTGAGCAAGTCTCGGACTGACGCGTCTTCATCTACGTCAATCTCTTCCTCTCGACGGTTGCCCAGCATGTTCTTGATGTGGCCCAGATATTCAACCTTAACTCTCAAACGAGGCACCCGAGCGCCAATGTAATCTAGATTTGAGGTCGCTATATATCTGTTTCAGTCCCTGCCCAGCTTTTTAAGGCGAAGCTTTCCGACAATTCTTTTATGCTTCCCGCACAGTCTAGCCTTGAGGTGCCATCTCTTGCCAACCGACAAGCAAAAGCTGGATGAAATCGTTCAGCGCAAGCAAAAATGGGAAGCAGAGACAGTCTTGAAAAGCTTCGACAAGCTTCCAGAGAAAGGCGAGTTTTCAACAACTTCCCGCATTCCAGTCAGCCGAGTTTATACACCCATCGAAACCGCAAACGTCGATTATCTGCGTGATTTGGGTTTTCCGGGAGATTTTCCCTTCACCCGCGGCGTCTATCCAACGATGTACCGAGCGAGACACTGGACCATGCGCCAGTACGCAGGCTTCGGAACCGCAGAGCAGACGAACCAACGCTTCAAATACCTGCTCAGCCACGGCCAAACAGGCTTAAGCGTGGCGTTCGACTTTCCAACGCAAGTGGGCTATGACTGTGACGATCCGATAGCCCTCGGCGAGGTAGGCAAAGTGGGCGTAAGTGCAAGCACGCTGCGAGACATGGAAGTCCTCTTTGACGGAATTCCGCTCGACAAGGTCACCACTTCAATGACCATTAACGCTCCGGCAAACGTTCTGCTCGCAATGTACGCCGTCGTGGGACAAAAGCAGGGCGTCGAGCAACCTAAGCTTGGGGGCACCGTGCAAAACGACGTTCTGAAAGAATACGTCGCAAGAGGCATGTACATTTTCCCGCCCAAACCATCGATGCGCATGGTAACGGACATCTTCGAGTATTGCAGCCGAAACATGCCCCAATGGAACACCATCAGCATAAGTGGATACCACATCAGAGAAGCCGGTTCCACGGCGGTTCAGGAAGTCGCGTTCACCCTCGCCAACGCCATCGCGTACGTCCAGGCCGCGATCGACAGAGGACTAGACCTGGACAAGTTCGCAGGCAGGCTTTCATTCTTCTTCGCAGCACACAACAACTTCCTTGAAGAAATTGCAAAGTTCAGAGCTGCGAGGCGTCTGTGGGCGCGAATCATGAGGGAACGCTTCGGGGCCAAGAACCCGAACTCTTGGATGCTACGGTTCCACACTCAGACTTCCGGTGTTTCACTGACGGCTCAACAACCCTATAACAACATCGTGCGAGTAGCACTGCAAGCATTGTCAGCCGTCTTTGGAGGAACACAGTCTCTGCACACGAACTCTTTCGACGAAGCCTACGCGCTGCCGAGCGAACAGGCAGTCACCGTTGCCCTGAGGACGCAGCAGATAATCGCCCACGAGAGTGGAGTGACAGAAACTGCTGATCCTTTGGGGGGCGCGTACTACTTGGAGTCCCTCACGAACGAGATTGAGGAGAGGGCTCAGAAATACATTGAACACATCGATGGCATGGGAGGAGCAGTTGCAGCCATCGAGAAGGGTTTCATGCAGCGGGAAATCACGGAAAGCGCTTACAGTTTCCAGAAGGACGTTGAAACCAAGAAGCGAACCGTTGTGGGCGTGAACGACTTCCTAAGCGAAGAACAGGTTCCGATGAAACTGTTACAGATAGACCCCGCCATCGAGAAGAGACTAGTCGAACAGTTGAAAATGGTCAAGCAGCGAAGAGACGAAGCCAAAACCAGAGAAAGCTTGCACAAGCTCCGCGGGGCGGCTGAACAGGAAAACGTGAACCTAATGCCACTCATGTTCGAAGCCGTGAAGGAATATGCAACGTTGGGAGAGATCTGCGGAACCTTGCGAGAAGTATTCGGCGAGTACAAACCGCCTTCCATTTTCTAACCTATCACGAATAGCGTTTCCCCTTCGTTAACAGGCGTTCCATCCGCAACATTTACCTCTAGAACCGTCCCAGCTCGGGGAGCCGAGATTTCATTCTCCATCTTCATCGCTTCAATCACGCACAGGACCTGGCCGGCCTTAATTTGGTCTCCCTTGTTCACCTTGACCTTAACTATTTTGCCGGTCATTGGAGCGGTTATCGCACCCTCTACAGCAGCCTTCCTGTTCGTTCCCGTTTTTTTAGAGGCAAGTTGAACTGTCGGTTCGAAACTCGTCAGCGCCTGTCCCCTATTTGCAGTCTGGACTTCCACTTCAAACTTGGCTTCTTCCACTTTGACAGGAATCTTCTTTCCCCGCTCGGTCTTTGGCAGCTCAACTTTGTAGGTTTTGCCGTCTATTTCTATAACAGAGGCTTCTTCCGATGCGATTCCGCCTTTTTGAAGTTTGATTTGCCGCAGTTTGCCATCCACCTTGGCCGTGAAAGAGTCGGGCGAGGTTCTGGTCAGTTCGATTTTTCGTGGTCTGCCGTTTACGACGGCTTCGTAGGTGGGCAATTCTAGCCGCCTCTTTCTGTCACGCTCTGGCGGCCTGCAAGAACCCAGGGCGATATCGCTCCCTTGGGGCGATGCTGAACGAGTGCTTGGATTGTCGAATTGTATGTAGTGAAGGTGGCAAGTGTGGCTGATAATGCCGCAACTTCTTCGAGTTCAGCAAGCCTCTCAGGCAGGATTGTCGTTTTCGTGTCCTCCTGCTTGGCTTTTCTCTTCTTGAAGAATTCCAGAGCAGTCTGAGGGAAGAGTGCGTACGTAATCTTGTCCTCTTGAGTCACCAGATAAGGCTTCACATCTTCTGGTATCTTGTCCAGTGCCGATTCCAGCTTATCGGCTGGACGGCCTGTTATAGGTTCCTCGTCACCGATGATTTTCTTCTTGATTTTCGGGTCTATCGGCCCTGGAGGTCTTCCATAAAGTCCTCGAACATAGTCCTTTATTTCTTTCGGCACAATGCCGTACCGTTTCCCTGAAATAACGTTTAGAACGGCCTGTATTCCCACGAGCTGGCTGGTAGGCGTCACCAGAGGTGGATATCCCAGCTCTTTTCTAACCTTGGGCACTTCTTCGAGAACTTCGTTCAGCCGGTCCAGTGCTTTCTGCTCGCGAAGCTGCTCCAACAGGTTGGAAAACATCCCGCCCGGAATCTGATGAACGATTATCGAGGCATCAACTCTTTCAGCCTTCGGGTCGATGAGCTTTAACGGATCGTAGTACTTTTCGCGCAGCTCTCTGAAATACTGTGCAATTTCATCCAGAAGCTCGCTGTTCAGACCCGTGTCATACGGCGTCCCCCTGAGTCCCGCAACAACAGACTCCACGGGCGGCTGAGACGTGCCCCATGCCAAGGGGGAGAATGCTGTGTCTAAGATGTCGACACCTGCCTCGCAAGAGCGTAGATAGGTCATCATCGCCATTCCGCTGGTGCTGTGAGTGTGCAAATGCACTGGCAACTCCACTTCCTTCTTCAGAGCCCTGATCAAGTCGTACGCGGGCTGCGGTGCGAGCATGCCGGCCATGTCCTTTATGCAGATAGAGTCACAATGCAACGCTGCGAGCTGTTTCGCAAATTCCACGAAATGTCCAACAGTGTGGACGGGGCTTATAGTGTAACTGATTGTCCCCTGCGCGTGCTTCCCGACTTCCTTGACTGTTTTGATGGCGACTTCCATGTTTCTAACGTCGTTCAACGCGTCAAATATCCTGAAAATGTCGACGCCGTTTTCAGCGGCTTTTTTTACGAACTCTATGACGACATCATCCGGGTAGTTGTGATAACCGACAACGTTCTGCCCTCGCAGAAGCATCTGCAACGGTGTCCGTTTGACGTGCCGCTTCAGCTCTCTGATACGTTCCCAAGGATCCTCGTTTAGAAAACGAATTGCAACGTCGAACGTCGCCCCGCCCCAAGCCTCCAGCGAGAAGAAACCGACTTCATCCATCTTCTCAGCTATTGGAAGCATCGTCTCGGTCCGCATTCTGGTGGCGAGCAGGCTCTGGTGCGCATCCCGAAAAGTGGTATCCGTGATTTTGACGGGTTTCGAAGCCAAACTGGTTAGCTTCCCTTAACTGCATTGCCTCAAACGTGCAAAAATGCGGCGAAGCCCTATTAATTTCTGGTGGTTCTCTTGGAACATTCTGATGGCCTGTTTGCGCACCTCTACAAAGTGAGAAATGCTCCGCACCCGAATGCGTGCGGATCGAATGAGAGGAGACGGTTTTTCTCTTGTTTTGGTCTCTGCCAATTTCAAGATGGGCGGAACTTGCACAAACCATGGAACAGCAGCCACTATAAACGGGATAGCGACCCACGCTTGGGTCTGGAAGAGCCAAGTGGCGAGGAAAGGTCCGAAAAACGATCCTGCACCCATAATCGCGTTCATTAATCCCCAAACTCTCGCTCTCCGTGCGTCGTGCACAAGCTCCATCATCCAAGCCTGATATGCTGGAGAGCCGATGTTGCCAAAGGCATACAAACCCACGCAGACGAGGATAAACTGGGAGAGTGACCCAGTGAATGCTAAAGCAACGACAAAAGGCGCCCCCAGCAAGCTTATTAGCATTAATGGTTTTCTGCCGAACCTGTCCGTCAAGAATCCGCCGGGAATTTGGACAAGCGCGGTCGCTAAACCTGCTCCCAATGAGAATATCAGGCCTAACTGTGTGGCATCTACGCCCAACTTGTAAATTGGAAAATCTCTGAGCAAAGGTCCACCTAACCCGTTAGCCAAGCCCGTGAAAAGAGAGATTGCCCCGAAAAGCCACAGAACCTTACCGAACGGCATCGGAGCCTTTTCAGCAGCCTGACCATCCGAAACTTCGCCCAGGGGAACAACCCTACCACTGATGTTCACAAGGCCGAAAGAAGCCACCAAACCTACAACGGCAACCGCAGAGCCAATCATAAACGGAAAACGAAGCCCCACACGATCAACCAATACCCCGCCTATCAAGGGCCCCGGTACCGTGCTAATCATCCAAAACAAGTTGAACCCGCCAAAAGCTTTCCCCCTCGAACTCAACCTGCTCAAATCTGCCACAAAAGCAGTGAAAGCCGGCTGAAACAAGGCCATCGCAAACATGTGCGCGAAATATCCGATTACGACCAAGAATACGCTGTTGACGACCGAATAGAAAAACAAGCTTGGGGCCAGGACCACGCAGGCCAAACCAATCGTCAGCTTCTTACCGACTCTATCCGCCAGAAAACCTCCAGCAAAACTCCCCGAAATCAACGCTAGACTGCTCACGGAAATCATGACCCCAATGAATTCTGTCGTAGCCTCTTGTGTCACTGCCAAAGACTTTACTAGAAAAAACACGGCTGAACCCGAAACCATCGAACTTGCAAAATTCGCAAGAAACACGATTGCCAAAAGCAAGGCGTAATTTCGAGACCAGTTGCCAGAAAACAATCCTTGCCCAGCGGACTCGCTCATGCTTTCAAACCTGAAACAAAAAACAGGCAACTCGACGATTCTTAAAGGCTTCGCAATAAAGCCTAAGTGTCAAGATATGCACCGAGCCCAAGCCAGTAGGGAAGATTGCAGATTCGGCGCTACTCCTGTGCAAATCAAATATGGTCTAATTCATAATGGCACGTTGCAGTGTTTTCTGGATGGGCGAGTTTCGCGTTTTGTAGCCAAGCTTTCGAGGGCGCTGATGAGCTTCGGCCGAGTCTCGGAGGGTTCAATGACCTCGTCTATGTATCCTTTCTGCGCGGCGATGTATGGGCTTGCGAATTTCTGGCGGTACTCAGCGACGAGCTCGTTGTGTTTTTGCTGAGGGTCTTTGGCTTCAGAGATTTCCTTTCTGAAAATTATGTTGATGGCACCGTGTGGACCCATTACCGCGATTTCAGCCGTTGGCCACGCATAGTTGATGTCAGCGCCAGAGTGTTTGCTTCCCATGACGTCGTAGGCTCCACCGTAATCTTTTCTGACGATTACAGTCACTTTCGGCACTGTGGCTTCGCAATAGGCGTACAACAGTTTGGAGCCGTGCTTAATTATCCCGCCGTGCTCCTGTTCGATGCCGGGCAGGAAACCAGGCACGTCCACGAACGTTACTATCGGAATGTTAAAGGCGTCGCAGAAGCGCACGAACCTGCCTGCCTTCATCGAACTGTTAATGTCTAACGCTCCACCATAGTGCGTCGGTTGGTTAGCCACTATTCCTATGGATTTTCCGTTCAACCGTGCGAAGCCGATTACAATGTTCTGCGCCCACAGAGGCTGAATTTCAAAGAACTCACCATTATCCACCACTCGAACAATAATTTCTTTCGCATCATAAGGCTTGTCAGAATCGTCTGGAAGCACTTTGGCCAAGCTTTCGTCAGTGCGGTTCGGGTCGTCGCCAGTGTCCACAATGGGCGGATCCTCCAAGTAGTTGCTGGGCACGAAGCTCAAAATCTTCTTCACGATTTGTATGCACTGTTCTTCGTCTTTTGCGATGAAGTGGGCAACGCCGCTCGTTTGACTGTGAACCATAGCCCCGCCAAGATCCTCAAAAGACACCTCCTGCCCTAAGACTGTCTTAACCACATCTGGGCCTGTTATGAACATGTGGCTCGTCTTGTCCACCATGATTATAAAGTCGGTCAAGGCCGGCGAATAAACAGCGCCACCTGCACAAGGACCCATAACGGCTGAAATCTGGGGCACTACTCCCGAGCTTATCACGTTCCTGAAGAAGATGTCACCGTAGCCCGCCAGGCTCGCCACACCCTCCTGAATCCTGGCACCGCCAGAATCATTCAAGCCGATTACGGGTGCACCTGTTTTCAAAGCCAAATCCATGAGCTTGCACACTTTCTTCGCAAACATCTCGCCGAGCGATCCTCCGAAAACCGTGAAATCCTGCGAGAAGACGTAGACGAGTCTCCCGTCTATCGTGCCATAACCCGTGACTACACCGTCCCCGAGAAACTTTCGGTCAGACACTCCAAATTCAGTGCATTGGTGAACGACAAACTGGTCAATCTCATTGAAACTACCTCCATCGAGTAAAAGGTCAATGCGCTCTCTAGCCGTCAGCTTGCCTTTTGCATGCTGCTCTTCAATTCGTTTTTGCCCACCCCCCAACCTCGCCTGCTCCCTCATACTCTTCAGTTTCTTAATCTTCTCATCGATTGAAGGTTCCTTTGACATAACCATACGAAATTCCCTCAATTTTTGCTTTAACATTGTCCTATTAAGTATTTAGACGTATACAGATTCTCGTAATCACTCGCCAAAAAGCACGATGCAAAAAACCTTCTGCAACAAAGGCGTTTTAGAAAGAACTTTCGAATCTCCATCCGAGGGACTCCAACTCCAGTTCACTTTTCTTAGAGCCTAGGGGTCAGCGAAGAGAAGGTCCCCAACAAAAATTCGTTTCTTCGCTCTGTCATCAAGCTTCAGGACTAACGCGCCGTCAAGATCAACGTCCAATGCCAACCCGTTTAACGTTTCTTCTTGATCGGCAATAATCACTTTGCGGCCTAGGAATTCGGCATACTTTTTCCACTGTTCCAGCAGTGGAGCAAAGCCATGCTCTAGATACCCGTCATAAACAGTCTCCATCTTTTCAAGCAACTCCTTGAGCAGGCTTTCCAGGCGGATCTTTTTGCCAATCTCCTTCTCGATTGAAGTTGCATGCGCCTTCACCGATTCCGGCAAAACATCATCAGCACGAAAGTTTGCGTTCACTCCAATGCCCAGGATAACGAAGTTCACCTTTTCGCCTTCAGTGCTCATCTCAGCCAGTATCCCACAGATCTTCTTGCCGTCAACTAGCACGTCATTAGGCCACTTTGTCTCGGTTCTCAGCCCGTGCTTCTGCCGCAAAACTTCAGCCACAGCGAGGCTGGCCACGAACACCAGCTTTGCCGCTTCGCGGGCTTTCTTTTCGGGCTGAAGGACTATTGAGAACCACAATCCTCCTCTGGGCGAAGCCCATTCTTTCCCATTTCTTCCTCTTCCAGCGGTCTGAGTCTCGGCCACTGTTACGGTTCCTTCTTCTGCACCCATTTTGGCAAGTTTCTTGGCCCAATCGCTCGTTGATTTGACTTTGCGACTGAAAAAGACACGTCTTCCGAGGCGTTTGGCGTGCAAACTCTCTTGGAATTTTTCAAGGTTTATGTCTGCTGGCACCTAGGGTCCGCCGTTATGGCCCCTCGCAGAGTTCTAAGAGGACGCCCCTTGTGCTTTTCGGATGGATAAAGGCTATTTTCTTTCCCTCTGCACCTGCCTGAGGCTTCTCATCAATTAACGTTATGCCCTTCTGTTTGAATTCTTCCAGCACGGCTTGAATGTCGTTAACCTTCAGGGCGATATGGTGCAATCCTTCGCCACGGGATGAGAGGAACTTCGCGATGGTGCTTTCATTGCTGAGCGGCTCCAAAAGTTCGATGTGCGCCTCGTCACCGATTGAAAAAAAGGCTACTCTGACTCCTCGTTCGGCGAGGACATGGGTACCTTCAAGTTTCAAGCCCAGAACATCGCGATACAGGCTAATCGCTCCGTCTAGATCCTTCACAGCTATTCCGATGTGATCCAACTTTCTTCCCGACAGACTCATCAACCCTTTCAAGTGATGCTAGAAAGCATGTTTGAACATGGTATAAAGAGTTTCTAGACGCAAGTTTAAGGATCCGCAAGAATAGGACGGTTGCAAACGTTTTTAAACCGTACCCAAAATATCATTATTCATGCCAGACAAGGTTCACTGTGCTCACATTCTCGTGAAAACCGAGCCAGAAGCCAAGGCTGTCCTAGACCGACTAAACAAAGGCGAAAAATTCGCGAATATCGCTAAGGAACTCTCACTCTGCCCATCTGGAAAAAATGGCGGAGATCTGGGAACGTTCACAAGAGGGAAAATGGTCAAGGAATTCGAAACGTGCGCATTCACGCTTCAAAAAGGGCAAACCTCGGCCATCGTGAAGACAAAATTTGGGTACCACATAATCAAGAGACTCGAGTGAACACAACCGACACTGCGTCGACAGAGCTTCAGGAACTGAGTGACTTTTTCAGTCTTGATGTTTTACCACGGCAGCGAAGTTTCTGAGGATTTCTTCTCCATGTTCAGTGTTGTTGACTTCGGGATGGAACTGGACTCCATAGTATTGCTTCTCCAAATGCTTCACGGCTTGCACGCTGCAATTGTCTGACACGGCGAGCACGGTGAACCCGTTTGCAGATTTCACTTCGTCGTTGTGCGACTCCCATACGTGGAACTCCTTGGGCAATCCTTTGAACAGATCGTCTTCCTCGATGATTCTTAGCTTTGCAAGGCCGTATTCGGGGACATCAGAAGGTCCGACCTTCCCGCCGCAGTGCAGAGCCATCAGCTGAAGCCCCACGCAGATTCCCAGGATCGGCCCCGCGAATTGTTGCAAATAATCGATACACTTGCCCAGTTTGGGAGATTCCCAAGTGATTCGAGGCGCTCCTCCGCTCAGAACCAAAGCGTCAGCCTCTATCTCCTCCACAGGCGTGGTGTTGGCTATAATCTTGGAATCGCAACCGATTTCCCTCAAGACTCTCCAGATTCTGTGAGTCCATTGGCCACCGTTGTCCACAACGTAGATTCTTGTCGGTTCACTCATACTCAATCGTCCCCGGCGGCTTGTTCGTCACGTCGTAAACGACTCTGCTGACAGAATCTTTCAGAGTGTTGGTGATTCTCACGGATATTCTCTCCAACACGACCTGCGGAATTTTCGAATAGGCTGCGCTCATACCGTCCAAACTTTCAACCGCGCGCACTGCAATAATATTCCCGTAAAATCTCACGTCGCCATGAACTCCAACCGTCTTGCACGGCAGCAACACGGCGAAGTACTGCCACGGCCTAGTCATCTCTCCGTTGGCTGAGGCCCTCTCAATCTCCTCCTCTGCAATCGCGCAGGCTTCTCTAACAATTTTCACGCTGACGGGATCAGCTTCTCCCAGTATCCTCACTGCTAAGCCCGGGCCTGGAAAAGGCTGACGCCCATAAAGCTCCTCAGGAAGGCCCAGCGCTTTCCCGACGATTCTAACCTCATCCTTGTACAAATCTCTGAGCGGCTCGACGATTTCGAATTCTATCTTCTCAGGCAAACCGCCGACGTTGTGATGGGACTTTATCCTGTCCCTGAGTCCGCCTCCACTCTCTATCCAGTCCGGAGCGATTGTCCCTTGAACAAAAAACTTTGCGTTTTCCTTTCTGGCGACTTCCTCAAACACTCTGATGAACAATTCACCGATGATTTTCCTCTTCTGCTCTGGATCAACTATGCCCTTGAGCTTGTCATAGAACCGTTCCGCTGCATCCACGACGATGACGTTCAAACCCAATCTTTTCAACATTTTCTCATTGTTCTCAACTTCGTTCTTCCTCATGTAACCGGTATCCACCAAGACGCAGCGCAAGTTCGCCCCAATAGCCCTGTTCACGAGAATCGCCGCAGTAGTCGAATCAACACCGCCAGAAACGCCCATGACAGCCACACCCTTAATCTTGGCGGCCAATTGCTTAACCGTCTCGTCTATGAACTTTGCAGCATTGAACATGCGGCTTCCACACGGTAGGATTGAATGGGGCATCTATAAAAGTCTTGTAAACAAGTTTCAGACACTCTGCGACACCGACCATCGTTCTCGCAAGGAAAACTGGAAAACTATAAAACAACGGTCAATGACTTACCTAATCTCCAACCAATAATAAAGAACAGGTGGAATCCGTGGAGAAATTCACTCACGACGTAATAATCGTCGGCGCCGGCCTGGCTGGCCTGAGGGCCGCCGTAGCTGCGGCCGATGTCGACAACAAACTGGACATCGCCGTCGTCTCGAAGCACCATCCTTTGCGATCGCACTCCGTTTGCGCGCAGGGTGGAACGGGAGCAGTTACAAACGAAAAAGACTCGTTCGATCTTCATGCCTATGACACGGTGAAGGGCGCAGATTTTCTCGCAGACCAAGACGTTGTGGAACAATTTGTCAGAGGAGCGCCTAACGAAATAGTTCTCACAGAACACTGGGGATGCCCGTGGAGCAGAACTGCGGATGGAAAAATAGATCAAAGAGCGTTCGGTGGACACAGCTTCGCACGGGCGTGCTTTGCCGCCGACATGACGGGCTTTCATGAGATGCAAGCCCTGTACGGAAAAGCAACATCGTACAGCAACATAAAATTCTACGACGAATGGTTCGCGACTTCCCTAATCGTGGAAAACGCTGTTGCAGAGGGTCTCACGGCGTTGGAAATGAAGACGGGTCGGATGTACGCGTTCCAAGCCAAATCAATAGTGATGGCTACGGGAGGACACGAACGCATCTACGAGTTCACGACCTTTTCACACACGACAACCGGCGACGGCATGGCCATGGCCTACCGCGCGGGGGCAGCAATGGAAGACATGGAGTTCGTGCAGTTTCACCCAACGGGCATGGTTCCTTCTGGCGTGCTGATAACTGAAGGCGCACGAGGAGAAGGAGGTTACCTGATAAACGCCAACGGTGAGCGCTTCATGAAAAAGTACGCACCAGAAAAAATGGAGCTAGCCCCACGCGACGTGGTTTCGCGAGCCGAACAGACTGAAATATTAGAAGGAAGAGGCCTGCAAGGACCCTACGGGCCGTACATAGCCATAGACCTCCGGCACCTGGGCGAAGAGAAAATAAACTTACGACTGCCGCTCATCAGAGACGTCGCGATAAAGCTCGGCGGAGTGGACCCCGTAAAAGAGCCTATACCCATCAGACCTGCAGCACACTACTCGATGGGAGGAATCAAGGCCAACATAAAAACTGAGACCCCCATTTCAGGCTTGTACGCCTCAGGAGAATGCTCATGCCTCAGCCTTCACGGGGCAAACAGACTCGGAACAAACTCCACGGCAGAATGCCTGGTCTTCGGCGCAGTATCAGGCGAACAAGCCGCCAAGCACGCGTTAACCGCGGGCTTACACGAACTGCCGCAGCAGAGATTGATAGCAGAAGAAAAACGGGTCTTTGATCAGATACTGGGAAGCGAAGGCTCGGAAAGAGTCCCGGAGATCAGGGACGAAATGAGACGAATAATGAACGAGAAGGCCTGGATATACAGAAGAGGAGACCAACTCGAAGCCGGCCTCAGAGAAATCAGACAGCTCAAGCAGAGGTTCAAGAAGATGAAGGTTCAGGACAAGGGAAGACCCTTCAACACTGGAATGCTGAACGCGATACAACTCGACTTCATGCTAGACCTGGCGGAAATAACGATGGTCTGCGCTCTCCCTAGAAACGAATCGCGCGGAGCGCATTCCAGAACGGACTATCCGAAACGCGACGACCAAAACTGGCTAAAACACACCCTCGCATACTACACCAAGGACGGGCCGAGATTGGAGTATATTCCAGTAACGATAACAAGGTGGCCTCCTGTGGCCAGAACGTACTAAGAGGTGAAGTGACGTGAGCACCAAAGTTGAGAAAACCGTCGAATTCAACATAAGCAGGTACAATCCAGAACAGAAAAAAAGCTACACTTCAACCTTCAAAGTTCCAATTCGCCGAGGAACAACCCTCCTCGACGCTCTGCTCTACATCAAAGATCACTTTGACGATTCGTTGACGTTCAGACAGTCGTGTAGGATGGGCATATGCGGCGACTGCGCAATCAACGTTAACGGCAAGCCCATGCTGGCCTGCTACACACAGGTACTTGACCTCGAATCAGACTCTCTGACCGTTGAGCCTCTCTCCAACGCCTCCGTGATAAAAGACCTCGTCGTTGACATGCAGCCGTTCTTTGAAACCTACAAGAGAATCAAACCGACACTAATCAAGCCCCAAGAAGAACTCAAGAAACCCAACGAATTCCCACAGAGCCCAGCAGAACTTCAGAAATACTGGGACCTTACACTGTGCATAAAATGTTCGATTTGCAACTCAGCCTGTCCAGCCATCATTGACGAAAAATTCCTCGGGCCCTCAGCCTTGACAGCCACGTATCGCTTCGTCACAGACTCGAGGGATCAAGGCTCGGAGCAACGCCTGAAACCGATGGCCGACAACATTTGGCTGTGTACCCAGTGCAACTCGTGCACGATGTTCTGTCCCAAGAAACTAACCTGCGCAAACGCCATAGTTGACGATCACAGTCTACTGGTAGAAGCTGGAGACATCCCGAAAACCGTTAAAGACGTGCTTGAAAGCGTGTACAAATACCACAATCCCATGGGAACACCACAGGCAAAAAGAATGGACTGGGCAAAAGACCTCAACGTCAAAACGTTTCCGACAACCACAAAAGCCGACATCCTGTTCTTCACCTGCTGCTCAAACACTTACGACATGAGAAACCAAGAGGCCGCAAGAACCATGGCCTCAGTGTTTAACAGCATGCACCTCACGTTTGCGACATTGGGCGCTGAAGAATGGTGCTGCGGAGACCACATGCTTAGGCTCGGCGAAAAGGGTCTATTCGAAGAGCTTGCCACGCACAACGTCTCCATGTTCAAGAAGTTCGATGCAGAGAAAATCGTGACACTGTCGCCACATTGTTATAACACTTTCAAGAACGACAAGCCCTACAGCGACGCGGGCCTGAATGTCCAACACTACACCCAGTTCTTGGCCGAGGCGCTTGAAAAAGGCAGCCTCAAACTCTCGAAGCCTCTAAAGAAAAGGATAGCTTACCACGACCCATGCTTCCTGGGCAAGAGGAACGACGTGTTTGACGCACCGCGAAAGATCTTACGCTCGTTGAAAGGCGTGGAACTCGTCGAGATGAAGAGGACACGACAGAGCAGCTTCTGCTGCGGTGGAGGGGCTGGAAGAGTCTGGACGGAGGATGCATTGCCCGAAAAAAGACCCAGCACTAACCGCCTTCGAGAAGCCCTCAGCCTCAACGTCGACACTGTTGCCGTTGCTTGTCCATACTGCGTAACAACCTTGGAAGATGCGGTGAAAGTTCTAGACGTCGAGAGCAAAATTTCAGTGAAAGACATTCTGGAACTCGTCAAGGAAGCGATGTAACCGGCAAAAGACGCTAATCCTCACACTTTTCCAAATGCGGCTCTCTCAGCAGCATCGATTCCCACCTTTCAGAACTCGATTTTTGTAACGATAAATTAATATCAAGCATGAACGTTCATAAAGAATCAGGCAAGGTCGAGAGGGAAAAGGTTTGTTTGGTTATGCAGGGCGCGTTCTTCACGTTGATTTAACGACTGGAAAAACTTACACTGAACCTCTTAACGAAGAATTCGCCAAAAAGTATATCGGCGGAATGGGCCTGGGCATGCGACTGTGGCTGGAAAACTCTAAGCCCAAGATAGACCCATTCGACCCCGAAAACCCGCTGGTCGTCGCGAACGGCCCCATATCGGGCACGATGTGGCCGACAGGCGGAAACGGACACACATTCGTCTCCAAGTCCCCGCAGAGTTTCGGGCTAGGCGAAGCCAAGGCTCATGGCACTTTTGGAACCGAATTGAAGCGAGCTGGATACGATGCTGTGATTATCAAGGGCAAAGCCGAAAAGCCTGTTTATATGTGGATCGACGACGATTCAGTCCAGCTATTGGACGCTTCAGGATTGATGGGAAAATCGCCAGGCGACACTGAAGATGCCATAAGAGAGGAGCTGGGCGACTACTACATACGAGTCGCAGCCATAGGCGTCGCAGGAGAAAAGCTGGCCCGAATGGCTTGCATCATCAACGACAAGACTAGGGCGGCAGGAAGAACCGGCCTCGGCGCGGTCATGGGTTCAAAAAACCTGAAGGCTATTGCCGTGCGAGGAACAAACGACGTCAAGGTTGCAAAACTGGATGAGTTCATGGAATACGTGAAAGAATTCCATGAAAGAATGAAAGGCCCGGCTACCCAGAAATACAGAACCCTCGGCACGCCAGAAAACGTTCTTGTTCACAATTCATTGTCCTGCATGCCTACTAGAAATTTTAACAACTCACGATTTGAAGGCGCCGAGAAAGTCAGCGGGGAATGTCTCAACGAGAAGTACCTCGCTAAGATAATAGGATGCAGTTCTTGCGCGATGCGGTGCGAGCACACGTGCGTGGTTCCAGAGGGCCCATACAAGGGAACCATGACACGGATGGAATACGAGACTCTCTGGGCTCTGGGTCCCTATTGCGGTGTGGACCGGCTCGACGCAATAATTAAGGGAATGGAGCTCACAAACTATTACGGAATGGATTCAATAAGCGCGGGCGTAACCATCGGCTTTGCCATGGACTGCTATGAGAGAGGCATGCTGAGTCAGAAGGAGCTCGACGGAATAGACGCGAAGTTTGGCAACGCCGAAGCAATGGTTCAACTAGTCGAGAAAATCGGCAAACGCGAAGGCGTCGGCGATCTGCTTGCGGACGGTGCTAAATTTGCGGCTGACCGCATAGGCAAAGACTCTTACAAGCTGGCTGCAACCATAAAGGGCGTTGAAACGACAGGCTATGACCTGAGATGCCTCAAAACAGCTGCACTGGGTTTTGCCGTCTCTTTCCGAGGGGCCGATCACAACAGACACGGAGCCTATGCTTTTGACGTGAAGGGCAAAGTCAACAGGCTCATAGCCGAAAAAGGCCGGGGCAAGCTTGTCAGGGACATGCAAGACGTTTACAACCTCATCGACTCGTTCATCGTCTGCAAGTTCTCAAGAGGAACGTACTACAAAGAACTGCCAGACATGGCTAAACTCTACACTCTGGTAACAGGATTCGAAACTACGCCTGAGGAGCTGAAGAAAGCAGGCGAAAGAATAGAAAACCTCGCTAAAATCATAAACCTCAGAGAGGGACTGAGCAGAAAAGACGACACACTACCGTACAAGGTGATGCATGACCCAATCCCAGACGAGGGCCCGTCCAAAGGAGCTTTCGTAACACAAGAAGAACTGGACCTGTTGCTGGACGATTACTATGAGTCCCGAGGCTGGACAAAAGAAGGAGTGCCCACCGTGGAAAAGCTCAAGGAGCTGGGCATGGACGACCTGATTCACATCATCTACCACTAACGGAGGAAGAGAAAATGGTGAAGATTCATGAAAGAAAATTCGTTTCCGCAGACCCTGACAAATGCGTAGGATGCCAAGTCTGCGAATACGTGTGCTCACTGACCAAGGAGAAGGCGTTCAACCCGCTGAAATCTAGGATAAGAGTCGTCAGAATAAACCAACTGATAAACCTCGCCGTCACATGCAGGCTCTGCGAAGACCCCCCGTGCGTTGCCGCATGTCCAAGAGAAGCCTTGACACAGTCCGAAGAAACGGGACTGATAAGCGTGGACAAAGACAAGTGCAACGGCTGCGGATGGTGCATCGAAGCCTGCGACTATGGAGCAATCATGCTGCACCCTGAGAACAAGGTTGTCTACGTCTGTGACCTGTGCAAAGAGAAAGGAGAACCGCAATGCGTCAAATGGTGTCCAGAAGAAGCCCTCGAAGTGACGACAAGCGACGTGTTGGCACAGAAAGCAAGAATAACAGCTGTTAAGAAGCTTTTCCAAGAAGCTGTGAAAGAAAGCCAGAAAGCTTCCTAAAACCTCTTTTTCCCAGCGCAAATGTGACTCAACAATTATGACTGCGAGCTGACTCGCTGTACGCACGGTCAAGGTTCTGTCGTCGGTCTAACCGACGTGAAAGCCTTGGTTCTTGGGCATTACGAGAAAACAAGAGAAACGGGGACTTGGCGGCTTATGTCACTACTCGAGTACGAATATGTTTTTCTTGCTGCACATGTCTTTGAGTATTTTCGGCCACACGGTGACGCTTACTTCGCCGAGGTGGGCTTTCTTGAGTATCGCCATCTGCGTGCGGGACTGGCCGATGCCTCCGCCGATGCTGAGCGGAATCTCGTTTTTCATTATGCCCTGGTGGTACGGGTACTTGAGAAAGTCAAGCTGACCGGACATCTCTAGTTGTTTCTTGAGTGTTTCAGCGTTCACTCTTATTCCCATCGATGTCAGTTCGTGGCGTCGCTTCGTCACGGGGTTCCATACGAGGATGTCGCCGTTGAGGCCGTGCATGGGTCTCCCGTCCTTAGACTTTGTCTCGGTTACCCAGTCATCATAATCTGCCGCCCTCATTTCATGGGGGTAACCGTCTCTGAGCGGCCAGCCGATTCCGTAGATAAAGATTCCCGGATAGTCCTGCAGAATCCTCGTTTCGCGCTGTTTTCGCGGAAGGTCGGGGTACTTGTCTAGGATATCTTCGGCGTGGAGGAAAGTGAGCTTTTCAGGCAGGTCTGGATATTTGTCCGTTTTCAATTGTGGATAGAGTTTCTGGACGTGTTTCTCGGCGCCTTTTATGACCTTCCAGATTTTCTCCACCGTCTCGGTGAGATATTTGAGGTTGCGCTCCTTCTCAGTTATTGCCTTTTCCCAGTCCCACTGGTCTACGTAGGCGCTGTGGTCATGATCGAGGAAGTAGTCTTTGCGAACTGCGCGCATGTCAGTGCAGATGCCTTCACCGGGTTTCATCCCGAACTCTTTCAGGGCGAGCCGCTTCCACTTGGTTGCCGCCTGAACGATTTGAGCGTTAACGGGATGTTTGTCATAATCGTTTGAAATGTGAAATTGAATGGGTGTACGCGAGCCATCACGATCCAAAAGGTCGTTCACGCCGCTCTCAACGTCCACGATGAGTGGAACCTGCACCATAATCAAATTGAGCTCCTTGCAAAGGTTTTCTTCGATGTAGTTCTTCACCGCAAAGATCGCTCTCTGCGTGTCTTTCGGGTTCAAGATGGAGTGGTAGTCTTTCGGCAGAATCTTCTCCAGCTCATTGTAGTCGCCGATCCCTGGACCAGCAAGATCCGCTTTCTTATCCGACATGATAATCACACATCGAACTCGATAATCGACCCTAGAATATAAGTTTTAAGCAAGAACCTTGTGCGAACCAACCGTTGCCAATACGCGATCGAAGTTGTACCCATATCCCGTTCGAAACCTTTGAACTACCGTGGGAGTAGTTCAAGCAGGGTCCTCGCAATTTCTCTTGCAGAAGCTTGGACACAGGGCGTCAAACCCTCCCCAAAATCATCTCTTTCAGGCTCAACGAGCAAAAGGGCGATCTTGGCTCGTGTAAGCTCTCTGACTTGGTCACAGAAAATTCGCAACGGAAGCATGTGCGTTGAGAAGGCAGGAGATACTGCCAATCGCTCAGGCTCAACGAGCCTGCAGGCGCCTGGCTTCAGGCCCAGAACTGCTGCGTCTACAAGAAGAACGTGAGTTGGGTTGAAATCTATGATCTGCTGCATGAAACCCTCAGGTACCGTTTCGCATTCTAAGAGGAGAACTCTGTCAGAAAGCTTGTCACGTAAATTGTGGACTATTTTCACTCCGACATAATCGTCCATTCTGATGGGGTTTCCGATACCGGCCAGAACGACCCTGTTGGCTTTTGAAAGCCAATCGCCAAGCTGCTTCCTGAAGTTAGATTCAAGGATGACCACTAGAAATCGCCAACAGAGTATAAGAAAGAGGAAGGAAAGAAAAAGGTTTTATCTTTCCAGTTTCTGGATCAGGTTTTTGTTTGCGTCGTAGATTTTTACGGTTAGGGGCATTTGTCCTACGGCGTAGTGCGTGGCGCATCCGAAGCAGGGGTCGTATGCTCTGAAAGCCATTTCGACCATGTTGAGCATGCCTTGGTCCACTTTGCCCTTGTGTATAAGGCCTTTTGCGGCGTCGCGGATGGACATGCAGATTGCGGGATAGTTGTTGGTTGTCGCCACGATCATGTTCACGTCTTTGATGAGCGCGTCCTTGTCCAACACATAATGGTGGAACAGGGTGCCCCTCGCTGCCTCGACGACACCGACGCCTTCTCCAGGCTCACCCGGCTTGTTCCGCACGTTCGTGCTAGTTATCTCCGGATCTTTTGAAAGCTCAAGAGCCCGTTCAGTCGCGTAGAGTAACTCAATCAATCTTGCCCAATGGAAAGCTAGGGTTCCGTGCACCGGTTTTCCACCTAAGGTCTTGTACATCACGTCGTATTCTTCTTGTGCAAGCGGCGTTGCCATCCCATCCGAAGCGTTGAGTCTCGCAAGCGGCCCAACACGGTAGACGCCGCTGTCGGGGCCATAGACCAGGCCCTTCCAGCCTACCTTCTTCAGGAAGGGGAACTTTGCGTAGGTCCATTCTTCCACGTGTTCGCCCACGTATGACAAGTAGTCTTTCGGTTCAAACTTGAGGAATTCGCCGCCGCTGGGGTAGACGACTCTGATTTTGCCGTCGTAAAAGTTGACTTTGTTGTGTTCATCCACCATGCCCATGTAATAAGTGTTCATAGTGTACGCGTCGCTCTTTATCATGTCAACGTATTTCGGGTTTCCAAGGACGATATCATGGAATATCTTCAGCGTAAGCTTTGCGAACTCTAGAGACGACGCGGCCATCATCTCAATTTCTTGCCTGTTCTCTTCGCTCAACGGCTTTGAGATGCCGCCGGGCAGCCCGCACACTGGATGCGTTGCCTTTCCGCCGAGGATGGCAGTTATTTTCTGCCCATATGCCCTGTGTTTGATGACTTCTTTCGCGACGTCCATCCCGGCCTTCTCGATGACTCCTAGAATGTTCCTCTTTTCGGGCGGTGCATCCGGTCCAACGATGAAGTCCGGTCCTCCGAGAAAGTAAAAGTGCAGAGTGTGATCATAAATGAGGTAACCGGCGTACATGAGTTCTCTGAGCTTCTTGGCTGCTGATGGAGGTTCAACGTTGAAAGCTGCGTCCAAGGCTTTTGTTGCCGCAAAATGATGCGCTACTGGGCAGACGCCGCAGATTCTGGTCGTCAGAATCGGCATCAGCTCGGCTCTTCTGCCGACGCAGAACTGTTCGAACCCCCTGAGTTCGGGTATCTTGAGGTAGGCGTTGTCAACTTCGCCCTCGTTGTTCAAGAAGATCGAAACATTGCCGTGGCCTTCCAGTCTAGTTATCGGATCTATGATTATTTCCTTCATTTTTCGATCACTTTCCTCCTAAGAATAGATGATGGCAAAGAGTACATGTAGAATGTTCCAAGAGGATCTTTGATCTGGTTCATCAGGTTGTCAACATCCTCTTGACTGTAATGCTCCGTCTCGCCTTCAAGCCCGAGTATCGAAGCTACTGCGCTTATCATGGCTGCTCCTTGTTCTGGAGAGTTTGGGCACGGTCCGCCGCATCCTGTGCAGGGCATGTCAACCGTGAGGCATTGAGCCCCGCAGCCGCTACGAGTTGCTGGTCCCATGCATATTATGCCTTGTTCAAGCAGGCACTTCTCCGGTTCCGGTATCTTCTCGTAGACACGATATATTTTTGAGATTTTCTTGTTATCCTTCTTGCGTGGGCATTCGTCGCAGACAGATTTCAATGGTGCGAGCACTGAGCCCTTTGGGGGCAGCTGGTTATTTGCAACGGCTTCCACCGCCGTTGCTATTAGTTTCACAGGAGGCGGGCAGCCAGGCAGGTAATAATCTACGTCAACGGTCTGATCAAGGGTTTTCACCGTGTCGTAGAACTTCGGCAGCTTTAACTTGCCTTCTTTTACCTCTGTCTCGGTTTTGGGAACGATTCTTTTCGGGTTCGCGATGGATTTGCTTTCCAAGTAGACTTTGTCAAAGATTTCTTTTCGGTCATAAAGGTTCGCTAGACCCGGTACGCATCCTTCTTGAGCGCAGGAGCCGAACGCCACGAGCGTCTTGGATTTTTGTCTCAAGAGTTTGGCCATATGTTCCTGTTCTTCGGTTCTGACTGAGCCGTTGAAGAAGCAGATGTCCATGTACTTGTCAGGCATGTCTTCCACGTCCTTGTACTTGACGTCCATCGCAACAGGCCAGAAAACTATGTCCGCGATTTTCACCACGTCCAGTATTTTCTCGTTTATGTCCAGCACTGCGATTTCGCATCCGCCGCAACTTGCTGCCCAGTAGAAACCCAGTTTCAATTTTTCAGGCATTTACTTTCCACCTTCACATACTTGTCCCAATATTTTTGAACAATCAACTCGGAGTTCATTGAAAGCCAGCTCTTCAGACGACATCCCCATTGCCAAACCCAGCAGTTGAGGATAGTGCAAGATTGGAATGCCGTAAACTTCGTTGAACATTTTTTCAATGCGCAGCTCGTTCGTGTCATACATGATGTGACAGAACGGGCATATTGTTATCATCGCTTGCGCATCCACAGTTTTAATATGGTTCAACTTGTCCCTTGCGAGCTGCAGGGCGATTTTGTCGTTCACGCCGACGCTGGGTGCGCCGCAGCATTCTGTCTCATCCAAGTAATCTAAACAAGTCGCCCCAGTAGCTTCAATCAAGGTCTTCAGCGTTTTTGGATCCTCAGGATCATCGAAACCGATGTATTCCTTGGGCCTCAAAATGTGGCAACCGTTGTGTTCAGCGACTTTCACGTTCGTAAGCGGCCTGACGATCATTTCTTTTATCTTCTCCAACCCTACGTCTTCAACCAGTACCTGCAACAAGTGCTTCGAAGTGACTGTCCCCTTATACTCCAATCCGGCTTCCTTCAAACGCCCGTTTATCTCTTCACACAAGCGCTTATCCTCTCTCAACATCTTGCTGACTTTCTTCAGAGTTCCAGCACAACCTGGGCACAGCGCGACGATGTCCAGTCCCTTCTGTTCCGCAATGGCTAGGTTTCTGGCTGCGAGAATGAGCATCGTTTCGTGGCTCACAGGATCTAATGGAAGCCCGCAACAGTTGAACTCCGGCATCTCAGCTATTTCCACGCCTAGTCTCTGCAGGATCTTGCGCGCCGAAATCTCGTAGGCGGCTACACGGTAGGGAATTGCACATCCCAAGAACATGAGGTACTTGTGTTCGGCCATTCTAGCCTCCCTTCTTCTCGACGCACTTAAGGAAACTTATTTCTCGAAGTGTTTTGCCTATGCTCTGAGGGTTGCCCCTCGGCAGAGGCGGTAGGCCCGAGGTTTCTCTCTTCTTTAGCCTCAACTCGGGAATTCGATAAGCGTATCCTGATTCGAGTATGCTTGAAGCTTCTTCTTTGAAGACTTGTGGCACGATGCCCTTCTCAGCTGCCAAGTTTCTGAGGACGCGTATGACGCTAGCAACTTCCACATCTTGTGGACACCTGTCTGTGCACGTGAAGCATGCTGCGCAAAGCCACAGGGTGTCGCTGTTCAGCACTCTGTTTCTGAGGCCGAGCTGTGCCATGCGTATTATCTGTCTGGGCCTGTAGGTCTCGCTGAACCTCGCAACCGGACAGTCTGATGTGCATGTTCCACACTGGAAGCAGCGCATCACTTTTTCTCCGCCGTGCATCTTCGATATCTCATACTTGAACTTGGGATCGATTTCTGAAGCCTTTATCGGCTTTTCAATCGTTTCCGTCATTCGATTTCAGCTTCCATAGCCGGCACTTGGCTCGGACCGAGCCTCTTCAGGTCGTCCACCATGCTTTTGACCACAGCTGCCCATTTGTCTCCTTCACTCGCGGAAACCCATTCCAGCCGCAAACGTTCAGGCTCTATCCCGAAATCTTTCAAGACTCTCTTCAACAGGTTGATTCTTCTCATAGCCTTGAAATTACCGCTAATATAGTGACAGTCAGATGGCAAGTGACAACCAGCAACCAGCACTCCGTCGGCGCCGTCTTTGAACGCTTCAAGCACGAACGCTGGGTCTATCCTGCCGCTGCACATCACGCGTATGATTCTGATGTTGGGAGGGTACTGAATTCTGCTCACGCCAGCTAGGTCTGCGCCTGCATAGCTGCACCAGTTGCAAAGAAAACCGATTATTTTCGGTTCATACCCGTCGTTCTGGCTCATCATTCCGCCTCCACTAAGGCTGCTTTGACCTGGGCAAGTATTTCCTGCGTGGTAAAGTGTCCCATTGTGATAGCTTTGGTCGGACATGCCGTACCGCACGCGCCGCAGCCCTTGCACAGTGCATCAATCACGTGTGCGATTGGTTTTCCATCTTTGTCCTTCATTTCGACTGCCCCGTACGGACACAAGTACTCACAGACCCGGCAGGCACTACATAAATCTTCGTCAACGTTGGCGACGATTCCTTCCATTTGGAGCGTGCTTTTGGAGAGTATGGTCGCAGCTCTTGAAGCGACTGCACACGCCTGTGCGATGCTTTCTTCCACGTACTTTGGCGAGTGAGCCATTCCACAGAGGAAGACACCGTCCGTTGCAAAGTCGACTGGTCGGAGCTTCATGTGTGCTTCCAAGAATGAGCCGTCTTTTGTCAGCGGCACCTTGAGAAGTTCAGCTATGCGCTTGTTCTCAGGGTTCGGAATCGTTGCCGCACTTAGAACCACTAGATCTGGTTCGATTTCGATCTGCTGTTTCAGCACGGGCTCCCAGAAAGCCATCTTCAGCTTGTTTCCTTCTTTGGTGAGTTCCGGCTTGCGTTCATCATCGTAGTTCACGAACAGGACTCCTTTCATTGCAGCGTCGCGGTAGTAGTCTTCCTTGAACCCGTAGGACCTGATGTCTTTGAAGAGAACGTAGACTTCTGTGTCTGGGCTCACTTCTTTGATTTTTAAGGCGTTCTTGATTGCTTGTCCGCAGCATATTCTTGAGCAGTTCGGCCGTTCTTTCGTCCTCGCACCGATGCATTGAACCATAACGACGTTTTTAGCGTTAAACTCGCCTTTGGCAAGGTCTTCCTCCAGCTCATGCTGCGTCACCACCCTCGGGTCCCTGTCGTAGAAGTATTCTGTGGGGCGATACTCCACGGCGCCAGTAGCAACGACCACTATTCCGTGTTCAACTTCTTTAACGTCACCGGTCTGCTGGCGTATCTTTGACTTGTAGTTGCCCACGAAGCCGTAGACGTCAGCGACTTCTGCCCCCGTGTATACGTGTATCTTGTCGCATTTCATGACCTCGTTGACGAGGGCGTTCAGTTTCTCTTTCGGGTCGTCTTTTTCCCCGAGCAGATAATAGATAGTACGAAGATGGCCGCCCAGTTCTTTCTCCTTTTCGACCAAGTGCACTTCGAACCCTTGTTTTGCCAGTTCCAAGGCTGCGGTCATTCCGGAAACGCCGCCTCCTATGATGAGACCAACCTGTGTGACGTTTATCACGGGTTTCTTCAGAGGTTTCAACAAGGCGGATTTGGCCACTATCGACCTCACGAGGTCTTTTGCTTTTTCTGTAGCTTCTTTCGGCTCGTGCATGTGCACCCAGCTGCACTGGTCTCGGATGTTCGTCATTTCAAAGAGGTACGGGTTCAATCCGGCTTCTTGGACCGTTTCTTTGAATAGTGGTTCGTGTGTTCTGGGTGTGCACGAAGCAACGATGACGCGGTTCAACTTGTTCTGTTGGATTTTTTCTCGGATAAGTTTCTGCGTGTCTTGTGAGCACGTGTAAACGTTTGCTTCTGCGTAGGCTACGTTCGGCAAGGTTTTTGCGTACTCTACAACTGCGGGCACGTTCACGACTCCGCCGATGTTGATTCCGCAGTGGCAGACGAAGACGCCGATGCGCGGCTCTTCCTTGCTCACGTCTCGTTCAGGCGGGTACTCTCTGGCGGCAACCTGCGTCCCCCTTGCCTCTGCGATTATTCCCATGGCCCTTGCAGCTGCGCCGCTTGCCTGAGCTACGCTTTCAGGTATGTCTTTCGGCGCTGAGAAAGCACCGCAGACGAAGATGCCTGGCTTCGAAGTGTCCATGGGAGTGAAGGTTTTTGTTTCGCAAAAGTTGTACTTGTTGAGCTTGATTCCCAAGTTTTTGGCCAGTTCCTCAACATCCTTGGGCGGTTTCATTCCGATTGAAAGAACCACCATGTCGAACTCCTCCGTCTTGGGAGTTTCGTCTTGCACGTAGTGAACGAACAGGTTACCTGTCAATGGGTCTTCAGTCACACCTGCCACGCGCGACCGTGTGAATCTTATTCCGTACTCTTCTTCGGCACGGATGCGATAGGAGTCGAACTCTTTTCCGAATGAACGCATGTCCATGTAGAAGATTGACACGTCCATTTGAATGGGCGTGTGCTCTTTAGCTATGACGGCTTCTTTCATGCCGTACATGCAGCATGCCGCAGAGCAGTAGTTATTTCCAAGTTGAAAGTCTCTTGAACCGACGCACTGGATGAAGGCTATTCTTTTCGGTATATCACCGTCTGAAGGCCGTAGGACAAGTCCGCCGTATGGACCCGAAGCACTCAGGATCCGTTCAAATTCTATGCTAGTCATGACGTTCTTGAAGCGTCCGTACCCGTACTCTGTCTTGAGTGTTGCATCAAAAGGTTCAAACCCAGGGGCTAGGATAATTGAGCCGACTTTCACGGTCGCTTCGCTTTCTTTCTGATCGTACGCGATTGCTCGTGCTTTGCAGATTTCGTAGCACGTTCCGCATCCTATGCATTTTTCGCGGTCAATCTTATATTTCAGCGGCACTGCCTGTGGATACTCCACGTAGACTGCGCCTCTGTTCGCTAGGCATTCGTTGAACGTGTCAACGGCTTCGATTGGACACTTTTGCGCGCATATTCCGCAGCCGTTGCACAAGTCCTCGATTATGTAGCGGCTGTTTCTTCGAATCTTAACTTCGAAGTTTCCAGCTTCGCCGCACAGTCCCGTGATGTCTGCGTTCGTCAGAATCGTGATGTTCGGGTGTCTTCCGGTTGCAACAAGCTTGGGTGACAGGATGCACATTGAACAGTCGTTTGTTGGAAATGTTTTGTCAAGCTGAGCCATCACTCCGCCTATGCTTGGTCCCTTGTCTAAAAGGTACACTTTGAATCCGGAGTCGGCCAAATCCAAGGATGCTTGTATGCCCGCGACTCCTCCGCCGACAACCATTACTGCTCCGATTTTTTGGTTTTTCATTTCATTCAACCTCCAAGGCCTTGTAAACAGGTGTCGTTCCTTCGATGCTGTCAAGAGCTATCATGTTTTTTCTGCGCATGTTCACTATCTGTTTAAGAACCGCCGCTGGTTTCATTTCCGTCACTTCTGCCAAGGCTTTGACTGATAACGGTTTGGTTTTGGTGAGAACGTGAATCTTGTACCTGATGAATTCATCTTCAACAACGTCATCCATCAGCGTGTCGAATTCCTCAGCTGTGAGCTTGTCACCATAGACGTTCACGCCTTCGGTGAGTTCTTTCTCCCTTCCCAGCAAGACCCTCAGGCGAAACTCGCCGGCAGCGTTCTTGGCCGCCAAGATATTCACCATCGGCATGGATTCGCGCTCTGCATTCTTCACTGGGGACGCGCCCAGTTTCTCAATTTCCTTAGAGAACTCTTTCGCTGATCGCGTGAAGCTCGTCGCTTCTAGAGGTAAGTACCAGAGCAGGCTTAAACGTTCAGGCTCCAAGCCTGTCAACTTCAGCAGCTTCTTGATCATCTTGACAGCGCGTTCTGCTTGCAGGTCGCCTTCAACAAAGTGGCAGTCTGGCGGTTTGCACCCTGCCAGCAAGACTGCATCGGCGCCTCGCTCGAACATTTCCAGAACGACGGTTGGATCTATTTCTCCGACGCAGTTTACGCGTGCCAGATTAATGTTGGAAGGGACCGGATTCTCACTCCCGCAGAACGCGAAATTGCACATCAAACAAACTATTCTAGGCTCTTCAAGTGTCACGTTCATCTACTCCTTGGCAGTTGGCATGGCGAAGCTCAATATGCGATCGTTCGTCACTTTCTTCATCGTTATCGCCATTACAGGGCATCTTGCCGCACAGAGTCCGCATCCTTTGCACAGATCGTCGCTTATTCGCGCGATGTTATTCTCGTCTTTTTCAGCTGCTCCGAATGGACAGACGACCGCGCACACGTTACAGCCTATACAGAGGGCCTCGTCGACGACGGCCTTGTCACCCTCACACAGCTCTGTTGTTCCGAGACATTCTGCGCAGGGCCCGCAGCCTAGACAACGGCAAGCTTCAAACTTGGCATCTCTTTCCAGCTTCTCGAGATAGTCCTGCACTTCTTCGAAAGTGCTGTGGGACTTCTCTGGAAGAGGGTTGTATCGTCGTTCTTTCTTCTTTATCTGCTTCGCGTCCTTGGCCCAAGTTGCTTCCTCAATGTTTTCTTCTCTGTCCTTGTGCACATCCTGTCCGGTCAAGTAGAGGTGAATGGACGCGGCGGCTCGTTTTCCTTGTCCCACCGCTTCGATTATGCTCGCTGGCCCCGTGGCTATGTCGCCGCCAGCGAAGACTCCCGGAACCTTAGTCTCGAGCGTCAACGGATCCGTGGCAACAGTTGGAATTCTTGCCTTTTCATCCTGCAGGGGCTTCGGTATGCACTGGGCTTCCGCCAGCTGACCCAAGGCTGGGATGACCATGTCCACATCATATTTGTGTTCAGAACCGGCTATCGGCACTGGACGCCTTCTGCCGCTTTCGTCAGGTTCACCCAGCTTCATTCGCAAACACTCTATCGACACGACTCTGCCGTTCTCGCCGATGATCTGTTTCGGTGCGGCTAGAATCTCTATCTTGACGCCGTCTTTTTCAGCTTCTTCCACTTCGCTGGGTAAGGCAGGCATTTCTTCGCGGGAGCGTCTATACAGAAGTGTGACTTCTTTTGAGCCAAGTCTCTTAGCCGTTCTGGCAGCATCAATCGCGCTGTTCCCGCCTCCCACCACGGCTACTTTCTGTCCGACTTCAACGTTCTTTCCGAGAGCAATGTCTCTTAAGAAATCAACGGCGTTCACCACGCCCTTCAGGTCTTCACCGGGAACATTAAGCATCATGCCTTTCTGCGTGCCGATTGCCAAAAAAACAGCCTTGCAGCCTTCCCGCTGAAGGCTCTCAACTGTGATATCTTTTCCAAATTCCACGCCTGTCTTGATCACCACCCCAAGATCTTTGATGTAGTTCGCCTCATTCTCAACGACGAATCTCTCGAGGCGGAAATCAGGTATGCAATAACGCATCATGCCTCCGGGCTCTGCCATGCGCTCATAAACTGTCACGGGATAACCCAGTTTCGCGAGTTCGTATGCTGCAGTCAAGCCTGCTGGGCCCGCTCCGATAACCGCGACTTTCTCTGCATGCCTCTTAGGTATGGGTTTGGGCTTGACCTTTCTCTGTTGGCGTTCGACGTCGGCGACGAACTTCTTCAACGCGCGTATAGCTACAGCCTGATCCACGTCAGTTCTCGCGCAGGCGTCCTCACATGGGCTGAAACACACTCTTCCGCATATCGCCGGGAAGGGCATGTCGTTTCGAATAATTTCAACTGCCTCTTTGTACTTTCCTCTTTGAATCAGGGACACGTATGCTTGGACATTAACGTGCGCCGGACACGCATAACGGCACGGCGGCAACTTTCTCTTTGCGCTAGTCACGGTTTCAGTCGTCATCATCGAACCTCGCTTCACGTATCATATATCGTTCCAAAAACGAACTTATTAAAGCACCTAAGCCAGGTTTGGCATAAGGGTAGCATAAATCAACAATGTGGACGTGTCGTTCCACGATACTGAATTCCTTACTCATGTGATCTTTCCTCCAATTTGTCAACCCATTTGTTATATTCGCGTGAACCCATCAGGCTGTCAAGCTCCTGCTTCAGGATTAGCGTGTTATTCGGTTTGATTTCCGCAATCCATCCTTGTCCGTATGGATCTTCATTGACCATCGCAGGTTTTTCCTTCAATTTCTCGTTGACTTTGATAATTTGCCCACTAACTGGCGAGTAGAGGTCAAAAATGAGCACCCATGTTTCAGCTACTCCGAATGGTTCCATTTTGGCAAGTTCTTTTCCAACCGGTTCTGTTCGAACTTGAGCCAAACCTCTCAATCGCTTCTGGGCATAGTCGGATATGCCGACGCGCACGTTTCCTTCCGTCGTCGTTTGAGCCCAGGTGTGCTTGGGCGTGTACAACAACTGTTCGGGTGCGGAAGGAGTTTCTTGAGCTTTGCCTGAGGAGAATCCTTCTGCGCGGGTGAGTTCTTCCAAGCGTAGGCGAATTGCTTCTGACACAAATTCTGATATGCTTCGGTAACGGCCTGTTTTAATGATTTTTTCGATTTCCTTTATCAGCTCCTGTCTGATGCTGATCGTTTTCCACTCAGACATTCGCCAGGCCTCCCCTCCCTAGGTTTTGAGTTAAATGTGCATTAGATCTGAGTTATTTAGGGTTTTCCTCGACCTCTGGAAGAACCGTCCATGTTTGGAACGCTAATCAAAACGGGCAGACTGGACGCTTCCGCAATAGAACGCGGCGAAAACCGACCACTATTGACACTGAGTGTATCAAAAATACCGTCAGACGGAGCCTTGCAAAAGCCTCAGCGTTGTCAGTCAGCTAGGCATTACTTCTGTTTCCTTGTGTTCCTTTGGCTCCAATTGTGCTTCTACTTGGTTCTGGATTGGGTTTTCTTCGACCGTTCTTGGTTCTGCGCACTTGGCCTTTTCTTCTTTCAAGTCCAGCGTCCCTTTCACTGTTCCGTCGTCCATGTATTTGACCTTGAAGCCCATTTTCTTCATGAGGCCCATTGCCCTGTAGTTGTCAGCGAGCATTATTGCATAGATTGTTTCGAGCTTCATGTCTGCGCAGATTTCCAGGACGAAATCCACAAGCTTCGTTCCCAGTCCCAGGCCTTGCCATGGATCAGCGACGATAAAGGCGATTTCTCCTGTTTTTCCGTCAGGTTCTATGCTCACGCGGGCGACGCCGAGAATTTTCTTTCGTCCTTCCTCGGTCAGTTCTGCGACTATGGCTATTTCGCGGTCGTAGTCTATGTTGCAGTAGCGGACTCTGGTCTCATGCGGTGTATCTTTCAGTATCTGGAAGAACCTGTAGCGTATTGATTCCTCTGAAAAGTTCTGGAACATTTCTAGCCATAACGGTTCGTCCTCGGGTTTTATCGGCCTGAGAATGACGGTTCTTCCGTCTCGAAGCCTCCACAGGGTTTCGTACTTTGTTGGATACGGTGTTACGACTAGGTGCTGATGAGGTTCAAACTTCTTGAACACCTTCTCGGGATCAATAACGATGCGGGCGTCGAAAGCGAAGGCTTCTTTTTCGTTTATGAACAGGGGGTTGATGTCAACTTCTTTGAGCTGCGGAAAGTCTACGAGCATCTGGCTGAACCGGACCAAAATCTCCTCCAGGAGCTTGATGTTGGCTGGAGGCTCGTTTCTGTATCCTTTCAGAAGCTGATAAACCTTGGTTTCTTCCATCATTCTTCTCACGAGAGTCTCATTCAATGGGGGGATTCCTATGGCAAAGTCCTTGAAGAGTTCCACGCCGACTCCTCCCATGCCGAAAAGTATGACCGGGCCGAACAACGGGTCGGCCTTGGCTCCAATTATCACTTCGTAGCCCTGCCTCTTAATCATCGGCTGAACGGTCACACCCAGAATATCAGCATCTGGGTCGTACTGTTTTGCTCTCTGCATTATTTCTTTGAAGGCTTCTCGAACTTCGTTTTCGTTTGTTAAGTCCAACGCGACGCCGCCTGCATCGCTCTTGTGCGTTATCTGAGGAGAAAGAATCTTCAAAACGACCGGATAGCCCAGCTGGGAAGCCAAGAGGGCCGCGTCGTTTTCTGTCGTTGCAGTTCTTGTTCTTACGACTGGGAAGTTGTAGTATTCCAAGAAGGTTTTGGCTTCGGCTTCGGTCAGTACCTCGCGGTTTTCAGCCGCAACGTTTCTCAAAACGGTCAGAAGCGGTCGTTTTGGCGGCACAACATCCGTTGGGAGTTCTTCCGGCGTTTCATAGAGCAATTCAAGGTTGCGCTTGTACTGGTGCATGTATTGGTATGTCTTGATTGCCTGCTCGGGAGTGGAGTATGTTGGAATGTTGTTATCGACGAAGATGCGGTTGGCTTCTTCCACGGCTCCGAAGCCCATGAATGAAGTCAGTATCGTCTTGTTTTGATAAGTTCTGTTTCGAATCAGCTCTACGAGACTCTTGGCCACTTCCACTGGTTCTGCCACGGCTTGGGCCGTGTATATTATTACTATTCCATCCACATTGTCATCGTTCAGACAAGCCTCAACCACTGCCCTGTACCTGTCGGCCTTCGCGTCTCCGAGGATGTCTATCGGGTTTCCTCTGCTCCAGAAATGAGGCAAAATGCTGTTAAGGGTCTCCATAGTCTTGTCGCTGAGTTTTGCAAGCGTTCCTCCCTCAGCGATTAGGGCGTCCGTTGCCATGACTCCTGGGCCGCCAGCGTTTGTGATTATGGCAAGGTTGGGACCGCGTGGGATGGGCTGCATGCCCAAGACTGCGGCGCAGTTGAAAAGGTCGGCGATTTCTTCTACTCTAACCATGCCCGCGCGTTTGAATGCCTTGTCGTAAATCATGTCTTCGCCTGTGAGCGAACCGGTGTGTGAAGCAGCAGCTTTTGCGCTTTCACTGAATTTTCCAGCCTTAACAACAATTATCGGCTTTGTCCTGGCAAAGTGTCTTGAGGCGCTCATGAATTTTCTCGCGTCTGTTATTCCTTCAATGTACATGAGAATACTTTTTGTCTTGGGATCAGTGCCGAAATAGTCTATGAGGTCTCCAAAATCCACGTCTATCATGGAGCCCAGGGATATGAAGTTGCTGAAGCCAATGTTTTCATGCATCGCCCAGTCAAGAATTGCGGAGCCCAGGGCGCCGCTTTGAGAAATGAACGCTATGTTTCCCGGCTTCGGCATTTTACTGATGAACGTTGCGTTCAAGTGCAACATCGGGCGAATCACACCCAAGCAGTTTGGTCCAACGATTCGCATGTTATATTTCTTTTTGATCTCAGTTATCTTCTCTTCCAGCGCCTTGCCCTCGGGTCCTATTTCCTTGAAGCCGGCCGAGATTATGATAATCCCGTTTATGCCGGCTTTTCCACACTGTTCGAGCACATCAGGCACAGTTCTGGCTGGCGTAGCGATGACCGCGAGGTCCACGGGCTCGGGTACCTGTTCAATTGTTTGGTAAGCCTTCAGACCTAAAATCTCAGCTTTCTTGAGATTAACTGGAAAAACATGGCCTGCAAAACCTGATCCTGTGAAGTTTTTCATCAAAGCGTAGCCGACTGAGCCTTCTTCATCACTTGCCCCTATGACGGCGACGCTTTTTGGGTTGAAAATCTTGTCAAGATTCAAGGTAACCAACGCTGCAACCTTCTTTCGTCTTGTTGTCTATCGAAGGGAAAATTAAAGGTTTATGTATTGACACTAACCTTTTCTTCCTAGAAGAATGGGAGCCACAGCTTCACTTAGCTCCCCAGCTCCGCGAAAATCATGGAAAGGAGCGTTGTCGAGGATTTTGCTCATTTGCGAAAGGTTAATCCTTTATTCTGAGAATGCCAATAAACAAGTGGAAGGATTGCCGAGAATGTTTGCTCACACAAGTATACGGGCATCGAACATGGACAGGTCGATTGACTTCTACACGCGGTTGATGGGGTTAAAACTCCTGAGTCGACGTGAGATAAAACAGACAAACTCTGAAATAGCTTTTCTGCAGGATCCTGAAGGAAAAGGCGCCAAACTCGAGCTGACTCACTATCGTGACCAGAAGAAGTTTATCCAGGCAGACTACGAGGATCGACTATTTGATCATATCGCGTTCGAGATTAACGACATGGACAAGACCATCTCGAAGTTGCGAAGCGAGAAAGTCACGGTTACCGATGAGCCTTACAGGCTTGGACCCGTTGGCCCGCTAATAGCCTTCATCGAGGACCCGGATGGAACTCTCATAGAACTAATCGAGAGAAGATAAGGCGCAATAGATCTTTTGGACAGAAGTTTCAAAAGAATATCTATGAGGGGGCCAATAGGAGGCCCGGTTGCCAAAAAGGCAAAGCGCGCTAAGATGGAAACGCTGGCAAAGGTGAGGTCAGGGTGCTTGCAGACATGTGCTCTTGGAGTTTGCTTTTTTCAAGCTCTCTAGATACGCTTTTTCACCAGTTGTTTTCATGATTTGCTGCTGCCCATTTACAAAGTTCATCGTATGATAGATTGATTCTTCTCCCGTAAGTTGCTGATCGAAAAAGCAGCCCTTCTTGATGCCGTTACCCTTCAGGCTTTTCAGATGGGCCAATGCATACGCGCAGTGTCCTACGATTTCGCATGAGGCGCACTTGCCCCAATCTTCTGGGTAAAGGCAAGGACCACATGTGAGATGGCACGCTCTTTTTCCCGGGGTTAAATTCAGGTTAGTATCTCCTTCACAACGGCAGCACTTGCTTTCCCATGACTCATTCTCGTTCATTTCAATACAACCCCTTAAGAAGCTACAAATAGAATATTGTCGAAATACGTTATAAGTCTTTCCCTTATATTTCAAAAGCATTCACGGCGAATTGATTATTTTCTAAAGCAAGTGATATATATTGGACTGTACTTCATTAGAACAGTGGTCCACCTGCGAGGGAAGAGTTGACGGGCAAGCTGGATGATATAGATAGGAAGATTATGTCTTCACTGTCTCAGAACCCAGAGGTTTCTCAAGTTGAACTTGCGAAACAGTTGAATGTTTCGCAACCCGCAGTGAGTTCCAGAATACGTAAACTCGAGGAAAAAGGAGCGCTGGCCTACGTAGTGGGAACCGACGTTAAGAAAGCTCAACTTTTCCTAGCCAATCTTGATGTTGCGACGAACCACGTTGAACAATTTCTGAATTCTCTTGAAGGATGCCCCATCTATCTTAACGGTTTCTTGACTTCTGGGAAAAACAACTTAACCGTTATGCTCGTAGGTGAAAACATTAGATCTATAATGTCTTGTGTGGACTCGCACTTGAGGCAGAATCCTGTTGTGAAGGATACGGAACTCGACTTGATAGTTACGCCTGTTCGGCCTTTTGTGATACCGATAAGACCTAGTGTTGACAAGCAGAAAACCACGCCTTGCGGTGCGGATTGTGGGGGTTGTACGTTGTACGCAAGTGACAGGTGTCTGGGCTGTCCTGCCACTGTTCATTACAAAGGAGAATTGCTTTAAGAACGCGTTGAAGAAAGGAAATTCATCCAGAATCCCGCTGACCAGTGAAACTTCGGGTTCATGTGGTTTCATATCAGAAAAGTTGATTAACAAGAAACGTAGAGTAGAAAAGGGGTTAACTTGACGGTCGCATATGTGCTGGCAAAAGTCGAGGCAGGACAAGATCAACACGTTCTGAAAGAGGTCAAAAAAATTGCAGGAGTTAAGCAGGCAACTCCGACCTACGGTTTGTATGACTTGCATGTCGAAGTATCTTTTGAGAAGATGGAAGAGCTTGACAATTTCATCTTTGAACAGATCCGCAGAATCCCCGGAATAAAGGAAACTGCAACCTTGATAGCTTTCAAGGGGATATAGATGCCCAAGATGGGCTGCAGAGAAGTTCACTTCATCAAAGCAACACAGCCGAGCCAAGTCGATTTCTTGATCGACAAGGTCAAAGAAGCTGTCAAAGGAATGAAGCTCCCGCCAGAATATGATGTGAGAATCTACAAGAATGTCTACACGTGTTGTGGAGTTGGAGGACTGGGCCTAATAGTTGAAGTGGTTGGACCCGAGGAAGAAAAGATAAAGGAAATTGATATGAGAGCCGTGTCAAAAATCCTTGAGTTCTGTGAGAAGGAAGGACTAGATGTGGGACACCACACTCTGGGACAACATGAATCTATCTAGACATTAAATTAATCAGGTTTGGAAACTCTTTTTCGATCTGTAATTTTCCATATTTCCTGTATTCTGCAGCAACTGTTTCCTCAAGCACGGTGAAAAGCGTGCAAAATGGAAGCATGGCTATTTTTGACGGTTTTAGGAACTCGGATGCGCCCTCTAGTGAAAAAACATATACATTCTTCGAGATTTACTCTTATCCAGTGGAGAGTGAGCGGCTTGTTCTCGAGTCGGAAGAAGTTGAAAGTGGATTGCGGCGAGTTGGAGGGCGAAAAGGATCCGCTTTCCAATTTTCTGCGCAGGAGCCTCAATGGGGAGGTTGCTTCTGAGGATCATAATCTGTTGGTAGATTCTGAGAAAATCTCTGCAGAAGAATTGAAGGGGCTGGTGAACAAGTTCATCTACCATCAACGTCTGAACAACACATATTGGGTCTCGCTCGAAGGTAGCTCCGTTAAAATCCACAAGTTCAAAGGGAAGAAGACTGAGAAAAAGAAGAAGCATTCTCCACCTCCCGCAACTATCACGCATGGATGGCTCTGAGAAATTGCTCAGTTTAGGAATGGAAGAACGCGTTGATTTAAATCTCCAGCCTAACAGTTGTAGGCTATGGAAAAGAAGCTGATTAGATGCTGGGACACGGATAACCCGCTTTATGTTAAGTACCATGATGAAAAGTGGGGAACCCCGGTTCATGATGATAGGGTACTGTTCGAGTTTTTGACGCTTGAGGGGTTCCAGGCAGGGTTAACGTGGGAGCTCATACTGAAAAGAAGGGTGGCTCTCAGAAAAGCCTTCGACAATTTCAACCCAGACAAGATAGCCAGATACACGGATGAAGACGTGGAGCGTTTGATGAGAGACCCAGGCGTGATTCGGAACAAGGCGAAGATTCTGGCCACCATCAACAATGCAGGACGATTCAGAGAAGTTAAGAAAGAATTCGGCTCATTCGACGCGTTCATCTGGAATTTCGTTCAGGGAAAAACCATCAACCATGCGCTCAAGAGTTTCTCAGGTCTAGCCGCAGAGACCGAGGAGTCGAGGGCGATGAGTAAGGAGCTGAAGAAGAGGGGGTTCAAGTTCGTCGGGCCTACCATCTGTTATGCTTTCATGCAGGCCGTGGGCATGGTGAACGATCATCTGGTCCACTGCTTCCGCTATGAACAAATCAAACGATTGTCATCTTGAGCACTGGTGGACGATTTTCCGCGCTTGTTTCTCTTCAAGCCCATATTCTGCATTCAGCTTACGTTGATGCAAGGGAGAAAGATTGCAAACGGGCTAGAAGTTTTCATTCTTTCTGGATGGGTCGTAGGTCTGGCTCCCTTATTCGAATAAGTATCAGCGTCGCCAATGCAAAGAGCGCGCGCGCACGATATTAAAGCTGCGTCTACGGGCAGATATTTAGAGCTTTTGCATATCCAAATCAAGGCCCGTTGCCCCGTCCTTACAAGATATGTTTACATAGCTGCTTGACCAAAAAGAATTGAAGTGTGATTCTGGAGGAGGTTGAAATTGGCGAGAGATCCGATTTGCGGAATGGAGGTGAACGAGAAGACTGCCAAACACAAGACGGAATACAGAGGAAAAACGTACTATTTCTGCAGCCAGATGTGCAAGACGACTTTTGACAAGACTCCAGCCAAGTATGCAAGCGGCCAAATGCAGCCTTCCAGCGACGCCATGCATCGCTAGGTCGAAGAAAAAAGGTTGCATTCAGCCCTACATTTTTCACTGAGGTTTCCATCTTCTCAGGAGCATTGAGTTTCCAACGACTGTGAGGTCGCTGAGTATCATTGAAGTCGCCGCTGCCTCGGGCGGAATCAGGATGCCGAACGGCAAGTAGAGCACACCTGCGGCCAGAGGGATCATTATCGCGTTGTAGAAGAAGGCCCAGAACAGGTTCTGTTTGATCTTGCGCATTGTCTTCTTGCTGAGGTCGATGCTGGTCGCCACATCTCGGGGGTCGTCCTTGATTAGCACTATGTCTCCAGCTTCAATGGCTATGTCTGTTCCGCTTCCAATCGCTATTCCCACGTTAGCCTGCGTAATTGCCGGGGCGTCATTTATTCCGTCTCCAACCATGGCGACGAAGCGTCCTTGGCTTTGAAGCTTCTTTATCTCTTCAACCTTCTGAGCCGGCAAAACCTCTGCCAACACTTCAGTAATGCCCAGTTGACTCGCTATGGCCCCCGCCGTTCTCATGGTGTCGCCACTGAGCATAACAACTCTCAACCCCCTCTTTTGCAGAGTCTCCACAGCCTCCTTCGAATGCCCATTAAGAGTATCAGAAACGGCGACTAGGCCCACCTGCTCGTCGTCTACGGCGACGTTGAGAACGGTTTTTCCCTCGTTTTCCAACCTTTGAACCTCGCTTTCGAAGCGTTCGAAGGAGACACCGTTGTTCTTCATCAATCCACGGTTTCCTATCAGAATTTTCTTACCCTCGGCCTCGACGGCCAAGCCGAAGCCGGGTAAGGCCTCGAAAGAATCTGGCTCGCCGAAACTGATTCTTTCACTCTCAGCTTTTCTGACGATAGCTTGGCCGATCGGGTGTTCAGACCATTTTTCCGCGGCGGCAGCAATCTGCAAGACGGAGTTTCTGTTTTCGCCGACTACGTCGGTGACTTCCAGCTTGCCTTTCGTCAGCGTCCCGGTCTTGTCAAAAACGACAGTATCTAGCTTTCCTGCAATCTCCAAGATGGCGCTGTTCTTGATGAGTATCCCGTTTTCTGCGCCGTCGCCTACTCCAATCATGATTGCTACCGGCGTAGCTATTCCCAATGCGCAGGGGCACGAGATTGCGAGGACGGAGACCATGGTAGTCAAAGCCAAAGAGTCGTTCCCGAGAAAATGCCATGTGAGGAACGCTGATGCGGCAACGGCCACTACAACAGGGACGAATATGTTCACGACCTTGTCTGCGATTCTCTGGATTGGCGCTTTGCTCGCCTGAACTTCTCGAGTCAGCCTGACTATTTGTGCCAAGGTAGTTTCAACGCCTACCTTTTCTGCCGTGAACTTCAAAGTGCCAGTCTTGTTTATCGTTCCGCCGAAAACCGTATCGCCGATGCTCTTTTCAACTGGAACAGATTCGCCGGTGATCATCGACTCATCTATGAACGTGTGGCCCTCGGCGACCGCGCCATCAACAGGAACCCTTTCTCCAGGCCTCACGACGACAGTGTCGCCGACCTGAACATCGTCAACTGATATCTCCTTTTCTTGACCGTCACGAACGACGGTTGCAGTCTTGGGCTGCAGTGCCAAGAGCTTCTTTATTGTTGCACCCGTCCGTTCTACCGCCATCTCTTCCAGCAGCATGCCCAACGTTATAGTCGTAATTACCACGGATGAGGCATCGTAGAAAACCGGGCCTTGCGAAATGAAGGTCGAGTAAACCGAGTAGATATAGGCGGCCGTGGCGCTTAGAGCCACCAGAACGTTCATGTCGGCATACCTGTTTCTAATCGAGTTGTACGCGCCTCTGTAGAAGTGCCAACCCACTATGAATTGGACAGGAGTCGCGAGGGCTAACAGGACATAGTTTTTGTCAGAAAAAGAGAAAAGATAAGAAATCAACAATATCGGAATCGTGAGGACAAGGCCCAAGAAAAAAAGCAGTGTGCTGTTCCGGACTTGCTTGCGGCGTTTTTCAGTTGTGTCCTCAACCTCCTCGGCAGCTTCGTAACCGCCTCTCTTTATCGCAGCCTTGATCTCGTCTAGGCTGATCGTGTCCTCGTCAAACTTGATGATGGCTTCTTTAGAGGCGAAATTCACCTTGGCGTCTATAACGCCTTGCAGCCTGGCTAGGCCAGTCTGAATTCCCTCAGAACAGGATGGACAACTCATTCCGAGAATCTGAAGGACGACTTCCCTCTCTTTCATCACGCGTCAACTATACAGTCAGGGTTCACGTTGCTCACTGAGCGGCCTTCAATACTTGCTCCAGAAACAAATCTTCTGGAAGCGCTCCTACAAATTCGACTTTTTCGTTTATCACTACCTTGGGAACGCCCATAACCTCGTATTTGATTGCGAGATCTGGAAACTCGTTAGCGTCGATTGCTTCAGCCCTTATGAGGCTGTTCTCGATGGCGAACTTGTGGGCCATGGCTGCGGCGGTGGGACAGTGCGGACAGGTCAGGGTCGTGAAGACTTTGATGACGATTGGAGTCTTGATTTCTCGAAGTTTCTGTTTTGTCTGTTCTGAGAGGTTGGTTTGGCCTCTTGAAGCCGAGTCTAGCGCCTCCATCAGTGTTTGGAACTCGTAGCCGTATGGGAACCCGTAGAATCTTATGCCGTAGTCTTTTTCGCTTCTGACGACTATTGCTGGGATCTTATCAACGCCGTATTCTTGGGCCAATTGAGTGTCAGAAACAAAGTCGCGGACCTCAGCCTGAATCTTATCGTTCAATTCTGCCAGTTCATAAATCAGTTGTTTTGTGTCCGAGCAGAACTTGCATTCCATCGCCTGCGTGAACATGATAACTCGAACGGGATTCACTAACCTCTCTGCAAGCTCGCTTCGGACCCGTTCCCTCTGATCTTCAGGTATCAAACTCAATACATTTCACCAATCTCAAATTCTTTTCAGCGCTCTTCCGTGCGTTTTTTCGCACTTGCTGGTATGCAAAAGATGAAAACACTACCAAAATAAGAGTCTTTTCTCCTAGAGCTGTAGGAGAGAAGTAATGAGGATGATGATGCCCACCACGAGATTTTATGCAAAAAGGAGAAATTCACTGAGCACTACTTCACTAAACAGCTTGGGTGGGAGGTGACAGATTTCGATGAAGTTTTACGCAAACGCAAAGCTGGTCAAGAACTATAGGATAGACGTTGACGACGACAGGGGCCATGCCGTTTGCCTTGATCTTGAAGAGGATAGCGGCGGAACCGACATGGGTCCCTCAGCGCTTGAGCTGGCATTAATGAGCTTCGCTGGATGCTACGCAACGATATTCATGTTGACGGCAAACAAGATGCGAGCGACTGTAAAAGACTTGGAGATAAAAGTAGAAGCGGTCAAGTCCGAACAAGCAGGAACTGTTACAGAGACAAAAGTCGATGTCACGACGAAAACAGATTTGGCAGAAGAAAGAGTGCACAGGCTGCACGAATTGACAGTGAAAGGTTGCCCCGTTGGCAAGCTCTTTGAGAAGGCCGGAGTCAAAATAACCTACACGCTAAAGATAGAAAGACAGTAGCGACCATACACTTTACGGAAGCATGCGTGCCTCAGAAGGGAGTTCAGCTTGGGAAGGGGCAGTTCTTTGTCGGACATCCTCCTGAATATTCCGGCTCCAGAGACAGAAACTTGCCTTTGTCCGTCTTTATTTCTCCGATGTACAGTACTTGTTCGGGTTTGCTGCCGTACCTGAAGACGGTGACTCCCTTGCATTTTAGCTTCCAAGCCAACTCGTAGATTTTCCTAACGTCCTCAACCGTTGCTTCTGAGGGCAGGTTGACTGTCTTCGACACGGCGTTGTCCGTGTATTTCTGGAATACGGCCTGCATCCTTACGTGCCATTCAGGTGCTATGTCTAATGCCGTGCGAAAGAGTTTCTTCACGTCCTCAGGCACTCCTTCAATCTTCTGAACCGAGCCTGTTTGTGCTATCTCTTCAAGCAATTTTGCGCTGTAGAAACCCTTTTCTTTGGCCATCGCCTCAAACAGGGGATTAGTTTCAAAAAGTCTTGTCCCGCTCAGAACGTTTCTTATAAAAGAGATTGCAAAAATCGGTTCGATGCCTGAGGAACAGCCGGCGATTATGCTTATAGTTCCTGTCGGGGCGATGGTTGTGACTGTAGAGTTTCTGAGTGCTGAATGTCTGTCTCGCCAGATGCTGCCCTCGAAGTTACGAAAAGATCCTCTCTGTCGGCCCAGCTCCTCAGACCTTTTGTGGCCCTCTGCCTCGATGAACTTCATGATATCGTCGCCCATCTTCAGGGCCTGTTCGGAATCGTAAGGAATTCCAAGCTTGACCAGCACGTCCGCGAAACCCATCACGCCCAGACCTATCTTTCTATTGGCGAGTGTGATGTTTTCGATTTCTTTCAATGGGTAGCGGTTCGCATCAATAACGTTGTCGAGAAAATCCACCGCTTTCCGAACAGTTTCCCTGAGTTTCTCCCAATCTATCTTTCCATCTACGACCATGTGAGACAAGTTGATTGAACCCAAGTTGCAGGACTCGTAGGGAAGTAGCGGCTGTTCGCCGCAAGGGTTCGTAGATTCTATTCTTCCAACTTGTGGAGTGGGGTTTTGCCGGTTAACTTCGTCGATGAAAATGACCCCGGGGTCGCCGCTCATCCAGGCCGATTTCGCCATCAAATCCCAAACCTCTTTCGCCCTGAGCTTCTTCGTTTTCTCCTTGTTACGAGGGTTTACGAGCCAGTACTCTCCGTTTTCTTCGACGGCCTTCATGAAGTCATCGGTGAGCGCGACTGAAATGTTGAAGTTTGACAAAAACCCGGGCTGCTGTTTAGACGTTATGAACTCGATAATGTCCGGGTGGTCGACTCTCAGCACCGCCATCATTGCGCCCCTGCGTTTTCCACCCGCCTTTATGATTTCCGTGCCCGTGTCGAAGATTCGCATGAAACTCACGGGCCCAGATGCCACTCCCTTTGTTGACTTAAATATGTCGCCCTTCGGTCTAAGCCTCGAAAAGTCAAAACCGACTCCACCCCCGCTCTGCTCTATCAATGCCATGTTCTTTGCCGATGTGAAGATGCCCTCCAGCGAATCTTCAACAGGCAGGACAAAGCACGCCGACAGTTGGCCCAGCCGCGTTCCAGCGTTGAAGAGAGTCGGAGTGTTTGGCAGGAACTCAAGCCTCGACATCATTCCATAGAATTCATTTTCAGTTTGGTTCGGATTCCCGCCGTAGTTACTGTCTGCAGCCGCCACGGCCCGTGCCACTCTTTTGAATAGCTCAGCCGGTGACTCTACGATTTTTTCATCTTCATCCCTGAGAAGGTACCTCTGTCTTAGGACTTCAAGCGCGTTCACGGTCAGCTTGGGTTCTTCGATGGCGAGTTTCAGTCTTAACTTCCTGATTTCCTGCTTCTTCTCCCGGTAGGCTTGATAGCTTTCAGCAACTTTCGAGAAGCCCTTTTCCTTCAAAACCCTAACGACGGCATCTTGCGCGTCCTCGACGGAGGGAACCTTTCCCTCGAACTTCTGTTCTAAGAGCCTCACAACCTCTCTCGAGACGGCTTCAGCCTTCTCGCCATCCTCAAGTTCCACGGCGATGAAAGCCTTGTAGATCGCATCTCTGATCCTCCGCGAGTCAAAATCAACGACTCGTCCGTCCCTCTTAGTGATCTTCGAAATAGGCATACTTTATCAACTCAAACTTCAACTAAAACTTGCTAACCCTAGGAATATAAGGTTTGCAAGAGACAATTCTGCCACAAAAAAGCCGAGTTTTTCATTCTTTCTTGACAAACTGGTCCTTCGTAACCCCGCAGACAGGGCAGACCCAATCATCGGGCAGAGCCTCGAACGGCGTCCCAGCCTTTATTCCGTGTTCAGGATCCCCTACTTCAGGATCGTAAACGTAGCCGCAAACTGCACATTCCCATTTTTCCAATGTCATTCCTCACATTTGCGAAAGACAGGTGCTTCACGACATTTAAAGCCTACTGTGCGGCTTAACGCTTCAGAAAGTCTGTTTGGCCAAATCGCGTCTGAGGGAAGGCTACATCTGGGTCCGAAGCTGCTCGATGAGATCCTTTTTCAACGCTTCATCACTTTCAATCTCTTCTAGCGCTTTGCGCCACTGTGCTGAGCAGCGGCCGTATTTCGATTGCTCACCGACATAGCGATGAATGATCTTCTCGATTTTGTTTCTGTTCTTGTCGGTAACTTCTATTCCAGCCTCGTTCAACATTCGCTCAAACCATTTCCAACATGTCATTCTTAATCAGCCAATATGCCTTTTTTCTGTTTGCCTTATAAAGATACTAGAGTCATGCACCATGAAGAAAATTAAAAAAAGTGGGATTCTTTTTGAATGCCTGACCTACTTTTTCTTTTTATGTTGGTATTCTTGGGCACATTTTGCGCAGCAGAAAACGTACTCTTTCCCGTCAATAACTGTGCGGTGAGCTGCGAGTTTGCACGCTTCCTGCGGCAGTTCTGCTTTGCAGAATTCGCATCGGACAAATTGCGGCTTCATTTTTTAACCTCTCCACTTTTTCCATGCTTCTTGTAATAATCTTCGATAGCGGCATGCAACGCGTCCGCGGCAAGGTTCGAACAGTGCATTTTAACCGGTGGAAGCCCGCCAAGCTCGTCAGCCACGTTTGCCCGCGTGATTTTCAGTCCTTCTTCCAACGTTTTTCCTTTGGCCAATTCGGTAATCATGCTGCTCGTCGCAATCGCTGAGCCGCAACCGTATGTTTTGAATTTTATGTCAACGAGATGGTTGTCTTTTACTTTGATGTAGATGGTCATCAAGTCTCCGCAGACAGGGTTTCCCACCGTGCCGACGCCGTCTGCGTCCGGGATTTCTCCGACGTTTCGGGGGTTTTTGAAGTGTTCCATGACTTTTTCTGTGTACATTATGTTTTCAGCTCCTTCGGAGTCAGAGGTGACATGTCTCTTAATCTTTTAACGATGTCTGGCATTAAGCTTGCTGCGTAGTCAACGTCTTCTTCCGTGGTGTTTCTGCTCAGAGTGAACATTAGGGAACCGTGAGCCTCCTCGTGCTTCAATCCAATTGCCAACAGCACATGGGACGGTTCCAGCGTTTTGGCAGCGCACGCTGAGCCTGACGACGCGTACACGCCCCTCAGGTCTAGGCTGAGAAGCATGGATTCTCCTTCTATGAAGCTGTATCTGACGGAGACGTTGTCGGGCAAACGCGTCGTGGGGTGCCCGTTCAAGAAAGAGTATGGAATCGGCTTGAGCAAGCCGTCGATGAACCTGTCTCTGAGATTTGTAAGCCGCGCGATTTCGGTTTGCATTTCCTTTTTAGCTATTTCTGCAGCCTTGCCAAACCCTACGATTCCTGCGACGTTCTCCGTGCCGGATCTCAGGCCCTTCTCTTGGCCGCCGCCGTGGAACAGTGGTTCAAGGCGCACTCCTTCTTTCATATAGAGAGCCCCTACGCCCCTGGGCCCGTATAAGTCGTTCGAAGATATGGTGAGCAAGTCTATGCCTTCGTTCTTTACGTCAACTGGGACGTGGCCACAGGCGGCTGTGGCGTCAACATGCAGATAGGCGTTCTTACTGTGCACGATCTTGCTGATTTCTTTTATCGGTTCGATTGTTCCTATTTCGGGGTTCGCGTATACTATAGAAACCAGGACTGTTTTTTCTGTCAGTTCTTTCTGGAGGCTTTCAAGATTCAAGAAGCCGTACTTGTCAACTGGGAGGAAGAGTGTCTCAAATCCTTTTGTGGTGAGGAATTTGCACGGGTTGACCACGGACATGTGTTCAACGCTGGATGTGAGAATGCGGGGTCCTCGATCCTTGTTACGGTTGGCCACGCCTTTGATGGCCAAGTTGTTGCTTTCAGTCGCGCCGGAAGTGAAGAGTATCGATTCTTTTTTCTCCGCGTTTATCAGTGCCGCAATCTTCGACCTTGCTTCTTCGACTGCACGCTTTGCTTGTTGTCCGAAATCGTGCAGGGACGATGGGTTTCCAAACGACGATTTCATGTAAGGTAACATCGCCTCTATCGCGAGCGGTTCCACAGGTCGACCCGCTGCGTTGTCCAAGTAGACACGTTTCGCTGCCGACAAGGTGTTTTCACTCAGAAGCATAGAATAGCGTCAGCGGTGAGAGCTAGGTCATTAAGGGTTGCGGCGCCTACAATCTGTGCGTCTTCCGTGAACTCGCCCTTGGGAATTCCGAGTAGTCCGCAGCTCTGTTCGCATACGGAGAGCTTGACGCCGGCTTTGACTGCCTGATCCATTACTTCTTTGAGCGATGGGAAACTGCCCATCTTGATTTTCTCAGCTTCATCCTTTTTAACAAGAGTGACACCCTTTATCACGAAGTAGACGGTGGCGTCGACGTTCATCATTGCGGCGGTGGTTGCCAGAATAAAAGGTGCATAGGAGCGTTCAGGAGTGTCGGTACCGCTGGTTTGCACGTACAGTATTTTTTTCTTTTTGACGCCCATTCGAGTTCACTTCTCGGTATTTCTCATTTAACTTTCCTTATTAATATACGAACCGTATTGCCTTCCTTGTTCACGCTCACCAGTTCCTGTTCCAGATTCTTCACTAGGCTCCTTATGTCAGACTCGGCAGCCGGATCGTCTGCCAGAACCTCCAGAGTCTCGCCAACCTTCAGCTCGTCCAATTCAAGTCTAGTCTTGAAAACGGGTTCAGGACAGTACAGGCCTAAACAGTCCAACGTTTTGTCAGGTTTGACCTTCATAACACGGCCTCTGAATTTAAGAGCTAAAAAAGGGGAATAAATTTCTTTTGGGTCTGAAGTACGGCAATTCAGGTTTGTGATATCTTAATAGCTTGTGCTGGGCATTGAGTTTCGCATGCAAGGCATTTTATGCAGTCTTTCTCTCTTGCCGGATCAGATTTCTTCTCCGAATTCGGATGGCCAGGAGAATCACCCCAATCAAACACTGTCACGGGGCAAACGTCAATGCAAATGCCGTCTCCGGTACAAACGTCCCAGTCGACAGCCACGTCGGTCCCATGAATGCCCAGTTTCTTGGGCGGTTCGACAGGTCCCCAGACATTGTGTCCATTGTGCTGGCCCGCAATTTTGCGCTTCTTTTGAAAATCAGGATCTATCGGCAAACTGATTCACCCATCCTAGAATGAAATTTTGGAAATATTAACTCTTCCGTTTCCGGGCTGCGAAAAAGTGCGTGCAAGTTCAAGGACAGACACGCAGCTCAAAGGTTCTTGTTTAGATTAGCAAGGCCCGCGACAAACATCGATGGCTTTCAGAAGGATATGACTTTCTGGCTTTCTACTATCCATTTGGAAAGTCCTGTTATAGTGCCCATTTCTGTTCCTTCGACCAAGTCCTGCTCTGTTAATCCTCTAAGGTTCATACTCGTATGGCAAACATTGACGCACACGCCAACCTTGACGAGGTCTTCAAGCATTCTTTCTATGTTATAAAATCCCTTGGCAGGTTTTTGTCCCTTTTTGGCGGCGTTCACTGCGTCTCCGATTAGGAAAATGTTGACTTTCACCCTCGCATTCGAACACGAAAGCGCTTCTGCCAACCGCAAAGCATTCCAGATTCTTTCATCTCCATACGGAGAACTGCTGATAACCATCGTTAGTATCTCCATTCAACCTTCCTCCTGAGCTTTCAATTCTTACTGCGCTCAAGCTTAAACATATTGTCTTCCTCGACAAATCTGAGAAGGCATACTACATATTCTTGCAGATCGTTACCTCATTTTGAAGTCGGCGTTACTGCAGCATGGTAGTAAGGAAAGTTTAAAACTGCACAAGTTGCAAGGTATTAGTTACAGAAGGAATGTATTATGGAAGCAAGCAAACTCTACGTTTTGCCGAAGCTGCCGTACGATTACGGGGACTTACAGCCGTACATGTCTAAAGAGCAATTGACGCTACATCACGACAAGCACCATCAGGCATACGTCAACGGTGCGAACGCTATGTTTCAAAAGCTGGACAAGGCCAGAAAGGAAGGAGCTGACGTGGACATTAAATCTTCCCTGAAAGAACTCTCCTTCAATATAGGCGGCAACCTTCTCCACTCACTATTCTGGAACAACCTAGCACCACCTAAAAAGGCAGGAGGAAAACCAGCAGGTACGCTTGCTGACGCATTAGATATGGAGTTCGGAAGCTTCGACAGATTCAAGAAAGAATTCTCTCAGGCAGCCCAGAGCGTTGAAGGCTCAGGATGGGCCGCACTGACCATCGACAAGCAAACAAAAAGACCTATAATAATGCAAATTGAAAAACACAACACCAACGTCTACCCTGGCTTCCACATACTCATGGTCCTAGACGTCTGGGAGCACGCATACTACGTCGACTACAAAAACGACAGGGCCAAATACATAGAAGCGTTCTGGAACATCGTCAACTGGGCCAAACCTAACGAGAGACTCCAAGAATTCCAAAAGCAAGCTTGAACAAAAAACAAACAAAACTCACAACCCCCATCTTTTCCTTGCATCGCACGAAAGAGGAAACTTAAAGCCAAGAATCAAGTGGTCAAAACAAACGCCTTTGTGCCAGAAACGTCAAAGAGAAATGCTCACGTGCGATATTTCGTCAAGTCAAACCCGAGCTAAATTATTATATCCTACACTGATATAGGCTAGGCTGATTATAAACTGATTGAGAGTGATGTGAAAAGGATGGAGAAAATCAGAGTTAACGGCAATAACAAGACACATAAAGTTCTGATGTACGCGATAAGCACGTGTGCATGGTGCAAGATGACGAAGGAGTTCCTGAAAGAAAACGATATCGAATATGAATATGTGGACGTTGACTTGGCAAGTGACGAAGACCATGAGAAAATCAGAAACGAAATCACACGCCTGGGTGCTTCACCCAGCTACCCAACGTTAATTGTCGACGGAAAAACCGTGATCACGGGCTTCCGTAAGGATAAGATAAAAGAGGCACTAGATATTTGATATCGCTCGAAAAGGTTCGCCAAAGAGCTGAGAGTGACGCAAAAACCTACGGGTACTACTTACATCCCGACCCTAAATTTCTGCAGGACCTCCTCGTAGGTTTGAAAAAGAACGAGGAACGTTACGGTTATCCTTCATGCCCATGCAGGCTTGCCACTGGAAACGTCGAGATCGACCGAGACATAATCTGCCCGTGCGACTACCGCGACCCCGATGTCGCCGAATACGGAGCCTGTTACTGCGCATTATACATGCGAAAAGATCTGTATGAAGGGAAGACGCCGATAAACCCAATCCCAGAACGCAGACCCCCAGAAAAGCAGGCGAGAGCATACGGCCCCGCGGCGGCAGCGGCATCCAAGCCGGTAGCCCAACAAACACCTGAAGCCAAACCAGCACCCACCGCACAACAGGGCTCGATTAAGAAGAAACTCTGGTACTGCAAACAATGCGGTTACGTCGTATACCGCGAAGATCCACCCTACGTCTGTCCAATATGCAAAGCAAAAAGAGAAATGTTCACCCAACTGGAAATAAACACGACAGTGCAGGGCTAGTGCAATAGCAAAGCATGGGTTCTATTTTGTTACCTGTATTTCGATCTTTTTCCAGTCTTTCTTTATGTCTCGCAGCGAAGTGACCGCTCCGGCGATTGTGCCGCCGAGAATTTTTTCGACGAATTCGTTTAAGTCGATCACTTCACCGTCAACCAACAATCTAGTGTTCAAACAATATCGCCTCCAGCAAGTGTGTTCTCTAAGAGTAAAAAGCTTCGGTAAGCATTATGACCAAAAGCATCGCGCGCGCTACGTAACAGAAGTGCGTTCCACAAACGTTAATTCCTTAGGTTGCCTATTTTTACTTACTGAAAGGGGAGAGGAGTCAGTTTGTTTAGAAAGACTGTTTCTGCAATAATGCTATCTTTACTGGTAATAAGCACGTTAACGTTGGCTTTTAGGATTCAAATAGTCAAGGCCGATGATGGGACTATTTACATCAATGCGGATGGAAGCATAACGCCGTCAACTGCTCCCATCTACTCCGCAGACAACATTACATATACCTTAACGGGCAACATCACCGCCAATTCCGACGGGATTGCGATCGAAAGAGACGGCACCGTTTTGGACGGAGCTGGATTCACGATTCAAGGAGATGGAACTGGAAACGGAATAAACCTATCCAACACTAAAAACGTAACAATCGAAAACACAAACATACAAAATCTTGACTGTGGCATCTATCTCGAAAACTCTTCAGGCAACGTCATTACCGGAAACAACGTGACCGCAAACAACTATGTTGGGATCTGGCTCAATGATTCTTCAAACAACATAGTGAACGCTAACAACGCGACAGCAGACAGCCTGGCTGGCATCTATATCATTTTCGGCAATGGCAATATTGTCAGCGGGAACATTGCAACATCTAATGAAGGCGGTGGCTTCTCTATTATCGCTTCTTCAAACGACACTGTCAGCGGGAACATTGCAACGGCAAACGGCTTTGGCATCTTTCTCTACTTTTCTTCAAACAGCATTGTTAACGGTAATGACGCAACGGCAAACATTTTAGATGGCATCTGCCTCGAAGGTCCGGGGACGAATGAACCGTTTCCGCCCGAAATTAACAGTTCAAGCAACATTGTGAGCGGTAATAACGCGACAGGAAACGGGGCTGATGGCATCGATCTCGTCGGTTGTTCAAGCAACATTGTGAGTGCTAATAATGCGACAGGAAACGGGGGTGATGGCATTGATCTTCTCTCTTCAACCGACAACGCTATATGCGGAAATAATGCAACCGCGAACGGCAACGGGATTTATCTCCAGTACTCTTCGAACGATAATGCTATTAACGATAACCAAGTAGCAGCAAACTATTGGGATGGCATCTACCTCATCTCTTCTTCAAACAACACCATCATCGGAAACAACGTAACCGCAAACAAGGGAGGCATCTCTCTCCAAAATTCCTCTCACAACACGATATATCACAACGACTTCGTTGAAAACACTGTCCAAGCTTCCTTCGTTTTAACGTGCGTCGGGAACGCTTGGGACGATGGCTATCCGTCTGGCGGCAACTACTGGAGTGACTACAACGGCACAGACTTGTATCATGGCACTTACCAGAACGAGACGGGAAGCGACGGTTTAGGCGACACGCCATACCCCATCAACGCAAACGCTGGCGTGCTAGACAATTATCCCTTGATGCGACCCTTCAGCACGTCTTCAGCGCCGACAGGCTACCTTGTTGCAGCGATAACGACCAACTGCACATGGGTTTACCAAGGACAAACAGTCATCATCAACGTCACGGTCAGCAACTTCGGAGATTCTCCGGAAGACATGTGGGTCACCCTGTATACTAACGTAACGGCAGGCAAAAGCATAGGCGCATATCCCGTCTACGTAAATGCTGGACAAAGTTATACACTTCCGTTCACATGGAACATCGAAAATGTGCCGTGCTGCACCTACATGCTGACAGCCGTGGCAACAATATCCACAGGCTCGAACACACTCTCCGACGGCAACATATCCGTCAGACTTCTGGGCGACGTAAATGGCGACGGAAGAGTCGACCTGAGAGATCTGGCCTTGGTAGCTCGCGCCTTCGGCTCCACTCCGGGCAGTCCAAACTGGAACCCAGCATGCGACTTTTACGGCGACGGCACAGTCAACATGAAAGACATAGCACTCGTGGCCCGAAACTTTGGACAGCACTACCCATAGCTCCTCTAGCGCGCGCTATTGATTATGCAGGAGTAAGTTAACAACTCCATCAAGCGCGCGCTCAGTCGCCTCATGAAACGTTTTCGTGTGGTTTGAAGGTTCGTTGTTAGTTTTTTGGTTGTGGATAAAGAGTATCTGTAAGCTTTTTCTAGCCAAACAACGCATCAGAGAACAGTGATATGAATGAGTAGGACTGCGGGAAAAGACGGAAAAGCCAGAGCGTCAACGATTATTAGACTTTTGGAAAAGGAATATCCTCAGGCCAAGATAGCCCTGAAATACAGTAATCCGCTTGAGCTCCTGGTCGCCACAATTCTCTCTGCTCAATGCACGGATGAAAGAGTAAACAAGGTGACGGAAACACTTTTCAACAAATACAGAACTGCAGAGGACTACGCCAAAGCAGATTTAGACGAGCTTGAACTCGACATAAAACCTACCGGTTTTTTCCGTAACAAAGCCAAGAACATCAAACAGACCAGCAAAATCCTTGTGGATAGGTTTAACTCTCAAGTTCCGAGAACAATGGAAGAACTGCTTCAGTTGCCCGGAGTTGCTAGAAAAACCGCGAACATCGTTCTGCAGAACGCTTACGGCGTTATCGAAGGAATAGCCGTGGACACACACGTTCGTAGAGTGTCCAAACGGCTGGGACTTACCGAGAACGAAGACCCGGAAAAGATAGAAAAGGATCTGATGGAAATCGTCCCAAGAAACGAGTGGATGCGAATCACTGACTTGCTCATATTCCTCGGCAGAAACGTCTGCATGGCAAAGAAGCCCAAGTGCGGAGTTTGCGTTCTGAACAAGATATGCCCCTCGGCCTTCACCTTCGACTGAGAAGCTGGGCCTAAGTAATGCGAAAACGGACTTCGAGTGGTCTTGTCCCAGAGGGTTCTGTCCAAGTTCTGAGCCTAATAAGCGAAACTTCAACCTATCGGGGATACTCGGATGGAGGACAATTTTTCGAGAGGCAAAAATCTATTTAACGAAAAGTGCCATACATGTTGGCCATGGTCGAACCAGTTCACATTTTTGGTTTTGCAGGAAGTTTGAGGAAAGGTTCATACAACAAGGCCTTGCTGGAAACTGCTGCTGAGCTGATGCCAAAGAATGCGGTTTTCACCATTTTCGATCTTGAGGGAATCCCTTCGTTCAACCAGGATATGGAAACTCAACCAACTGAGAAAGTTGTGGACTTCAAGAACGGAATCAGAGCGTCCGATGCAATACTGATAGCGACGCCCGAGTACAACTATTCTATCCCAGGAGCGCTCAAGAACGCAATCGACTGGGCCTCAAGGCCGCCGACTGACAATGTCTTCAACGAGAAGCCAGTGGCGATAATGGGCGCATCCACAGGAATGCTGGGAACAGGAAGGGCACAGTATCACCTGCGACAATGCTTCGTATTCCTAAACATGCACGCCGTCAACAGGCCAGAAGTAATGGTGAGCTTTGCACGAGAAAAATTCGATGCAGATGGCAAGCTGAAAGACGAGAAAGCAAAGAAGTTGATTGCCGACCTCATTGAAAGCCTGATTACCTTGACCGCGACATTAAAAGCCGGCAAGGTTCGAATCTAATGTATTCAAACGTTTCATCATACTATTTGCAAGAATGAATAGTGCCCCAAAGAGTGAAGTATATATTTTTGTTTGACACGCTAAAGGTTTGCAAACTATTCGGAGAGCCTTGAATGGGCGAAGAGCAAAAAGAACCGCAGGAAAATGCTGACCAAGTCGAGGCCTTGACGAAAGCTTTGGACATGGAGAAGAGGCGTTCGGAAGAGTATCTCGCTAGGCTGAAGTACGCTCAAGCAGATGCTGAAAATCTGAAGAAAAGGTGTGAAAGGCAGATGGAGGAGGTTAAGAAATACTGCACGGAACCCCTCATCATGGAGCTATTGGATGTTGTCGACGAGTTGGAGTTGGCCGTCAAGTCTGGTCGCTCCACCAACTCTGCGGAAGTCTTACTTCAGGGCGTTGAAATGACACTGAAGAAAATGAAGAAAGTGCTTGAAACTGAAGGAGTCTCTCCGATAGAATGCTTGGGTAAGCCCTTCGATCCTACGAAACACCACGCTATCGCGATGACGGAAAGTGACGATGAAAATGGGACAATCTCTGAGGAGGTCCGAAAGGGTTATACCATGAGGGAAAAAGTGATTAGACCGAGCATCGTTAAGGTTGTGGTGAAACCTTCAAAGTCACAAAAGGAGATGAGTTAAGATGAGTAATGTTAAAGCTGGAGAAAAAATACTTGGTATAGACTTGGGAACGACAAACTCGGCTGCGGCCATTTATGAGAACGGGCGCGCCACGGTCATACCGAGTGCCGAAGGACCTACCATGGCGGGAAAAATGTTCCCCTCAGTCGTGGCCTTCACTAAAGATGGCCAACTCTTGGTGGGCGAATCGGCTAAGAGGCAGGCAACTGCCAACCCTGAAGGGACCGTGTTTGAAATAAAAAGGAAAATGGGCACCGATTATAAAGTAAGGATTTACGGAAAAGAGTACACCCCACAGCAGATTTCATCATTCATTCTTCAAAAGATCAAGAAGGACGCGGAAACCTATCTGGCAGTTCCAATAAGGAAAGCAGTAATCACAGTGCCCGCCCACTTCAACGACAACCAACGCCAAGCAACAAAAGACGCAGGAGAGATAGCAGGCTTCGAAGTTGCAAGAATAATCAACGAACCGACTGCAGCATGCCTCGCCTACGGAGTCGACAAGATCGAGAAAGAGATGAAGATACTCGTCTTCAGCTTCGGCGGAGGCACGCACGACGTGACCGTGATGGATTTCGGAAAAGGAGTCTTCCAAGTACTGGCAACCAGCGGCGACACACAAATCGGCGGCACGGACTTGGACAAAGCAATCATGGATTATCTGCTTGACGAATTCAAAAGACAGACAGGCATCAACCTGGCAACAGACAAGAGTGCCATGGGGAGACTTAAGGAGGCTGCAGAAAAGGCAAAGATAGAACTCTCAACGTTGATGGCGACCGACATCGACTTGCCGTTCATATACTCCGACGCTTCGGGGCCGAAACACTTGCACCTCACTCTTACCCGAGCAAAACTGGAAGGGATGGCACAGCCGATAGTTCAGAAGACACAAGGCACAATAGTCAAGGCGCTTGAGGAGGCGAAGCTTTCGCCGAAAGAGATAGACAAAATAATTCTCATAGGCGGGATGACCAGAATGCCTATGGTGCAAAGGTTTGTGGAGCAGATTATGGGTAAGCCGGCTGAAAGAGGCATAGATCCAATGGAATGTGTCGCAGTCGGCGCTGCAATTCAGGCGGCCGTGCTCACTGGAGAGGTGACGGATCTGCTTCTGCTTGACGTTACGCCCTTGTCTCTCGGTGTTGAAACGCTCGGTCACATATTCACCAAGATACTCGAGAAGAACACCACCATTCCCACTCGGAGAAGCCAGATATTCACGACCGCGGCTGATTTCCAAACAGCCGTCACAATTCACGTGCTTCAAGGAGAACGGGCAATGGCGACGGACAACGTGTCCTTAGGCATGTTCAACCTAGAAGGAATACCACCGTCTCCAAGAGGGGTTCCACAGATTGAAGTGACCTTTGACATTGACGCAAACGGAATACTCAACGTCACCGCCAAAGACTTGGGCACTGGAAAAGAGGCGAAAATAACCATAACTGCTTCAACAAAAATGTCGAAAGAGGAGAAAGAGAGGCTGATTAAAGACTCTGAGCAGTATTCTGAACAGGACAAGAGGAAGCGTGAGGAGGCCGAGGTGAGAAACAACGCGGACAACCTCATGTACACGGCTGAAAAGACGAAGAAGGATCTTGGAGATAAAATAGGGCAAGATCAGAAGAGCAAGATAGACGCAGCTGTTTCTGCGTTGAGAGATGCCCTGGGTGGCTCCGATTTGGACAAAATCAAATCTGCATCTGACGAACTGACCAAGGTGCTTCAGGAGGTCGGAACAGCGGTTTATCAACAGGCAAGTGCACAACAGGCGAGGCAACAAGCTCCGCCTCCTGGCGGGGAGCCTCCTACAAATGAGGAGCCTCCAACTGGCGAGGGAAAAGTAGTCGACTCTGAGGATTACAAGGTGAAATGAGCGGTCCAGACGGTATTGTTTAGGTTCTCGAAATCTTTGATCTGATGGTAGAACGATGGCGAGCAAGAGAGATTACTACGAAGTCCTCGGCGTCCCAAGAACCGCCCCTCCAGATGAGATCAAAGATGCTTACAGAAAGCTGGCGATGCAGTATCATCCAGACCGGAACAAGGCGCCTGACGCTGAAGAAAAGTTCAAAGAGATTTCCGAAGCCTACGCTGTCCTGTCAGACCAAGAGAAAAGAAGACAATACGACACGCTAGGCCACGCGGGATTTGATGAGCGCTACACACAAGAAGACATTTTCAGGGGCGCAGACTTCGACTCGATATTCAGAGACATGGGTTTCAACTTCGGCTTCGGAGACCTGTTCGGCAGCATTTTTGGCCAACGGGATTTCGAAGAGAGAGCTACTAGAGGCAGAGATCTTGGCTACGATTTGCAAATAACCTTGGAAGAAGCAGCACACGGAACAGAGAAAGAGATCAATTTCCAGAGAATCGAAAAGTGCGACGTCTGCGACGGCACTGGAGCCGCTCCGGGCACTTCTCCAAGGATTTGTCCCACTTGCAGAGGCTCAGGAAGGATTCAGAGGGCAAACAGGAGCAGTTTTGGAACTTTCGTGCAGGTCGTACAATGCCCCACTTGTAAGGGAAAAGGGAAAATCATCGATTCACCATGCCCAACATGCCGGGGCACGGGCTTGCTCCGAAAGCAAAGGAAAATAACGGTGAAGGTTCCCCCAGGCATCGACGAAGGATACCAGCTTAGACTCCAAGGCCAAGGAGAGATGTCGCAGGGAAGCGATTCTCCTGGAGACCTCTATGTTTTGATTCATATAGCACCCCACCCGTACTTCAAGAGGGACGAGGACGACCTGCTTTACGACCTAAAGATAGGCTTTCCTCAGGCCGCCCTCGGCGCAAAAGTCTCCGTGCCCACGTTCGATGGAAACGTTGACGTGGACGTTCATGAGGGAACCCAGCCCGGAGAGGTGATCAGACTGAAGGGCAAGGGCATGCCAAGGTTCAGAGGATACGGAAAGGGCGATCTTTTATTGCGGGTTAATATTAAAGTGCCCGAAAAACTCACATCGAACCAGAAAACACTGCTAGAAGAGCTGGCTAAAGAATTCGACCAGCCCGTCCGGAAGAGTCACAGACTGCTGTTCTAGCGTGCGCGCTGGTTCCAGTTGAATGCTGCATTTGCCCGAAAATAAAAACGTTATCGCTGTACAATAAAAGTTAATCGCGCGCGCTCTTAATCTACCTAGAACCTTCTGTGTGGCATGGTTAAGCTGACATTTTCCTGATATGTTCTTCGAGTTTCTTGTCTTCAAAATAGCATTTCTTACAAAACATCCCTATGAATTTGGGTCCAATCCATAGGGTGAGATATTTATCGTCTTCGATTTTTTCCCTGCACCAACCGCATTTCCTCGTTCTTATTTCACTCATCCTTGAACCTCTAGTTCGTCTAGTGCTGTTGCGCAGATTTAAGATTTCTGTATTTAGAATAAACAAAAACAAGCATTAAACTTTAACAAGGACATGGATTCGTAGTTGAGACATATTAAGTGCAAAATCTTACATCTAGTTTTATTGAAATAATAGTTCGGAGCGTTTTGAACCGATTAAGGCAGCGCGCGCTCAATAGTTTTTTGCACAAGTCGTTTTTGTTCGGAAGAATGTTCTCGATCCTTCGGAAACGGAGAAGACTAACATAGGACTATGGGACGCATGATTCTTTTTTAAAATCTCTTCTCGTAGTAGCGCGCGCACATCTATGTGTCAGAGGAACTTGACGCACGCGCTGATTCGGGGCTAATTGTGGCATAAAGATATATGTTTATAGCTCGTTACCCAGTGCAATCATGAAAACAATGATTCTTGTACAGTAGAGTGTGAATGTGATGAAGACGATAAATATTTTTCAAGCCAAGCACGCTATTGCCAAGTTTACTTTAGCAATGGTTCTCATCGCGATAATCGCTTTGGCAGTTGTCGGCACGGTTTTTGCAGTTAGATACCAAAGGCATAGTTCAGCAGTGTTCCAGCCTATAGCAAACTTTGGAAACGGGACTTGGCAATTCGAAGAAAATAACTTGCATGTATACAATTACACTTGGAGCGGCAAGGTTGCATCCTTCAATGATACAGTTAAAGGTGCTGTGATAGTTCCTCCAACCCTGTGCGACGGGCTTCTGCTAGTAGACATATCGAACATGTCGACCTCGAATGCGACTGGAGGAGTGGTCGCAATCAACATGCAAAATGGCAAGACAGTGTGGACGACTGCTGTTCCCAACCTGATGATGTCTCAGCCGCTCACTTACGATGGCCTAGTCATAATTGGGTTAGGCAACAATGTGTACCGAAACGACACGACGGAGTCGGTTAGAGGAGCTGGAACAAACTATGTGGCCGCATTGAATTTTTCAACTGGAAAGACAGTTTGGATTTTTTCAACTCTTGGTGAGGATATGCCGACTCCCGTGATCTACAATGGCTTGGTTGTCTTTGCTAACGGAAACGGCGTCGTCTACGCTCTAAACGCTTCTTCAGGACAGGAAGTTTGGAACACTTCGCTAGGAACTGGGGCATTTGTCAGCATGTCTTCTCCCGCATTGGTCGGCGACTCGATATATTTTGGCCAAAATGATCCATACACTTTCGACTGCGTCAACCTGACTAGTGGTCAGATATCTTGGACCATACCGATTCCCGCGACGGGCGGACTGGATGATTGTTCACCTGTAGTCTGGAACGGCATCGTGATCACGGGGTTCACAGCTACTTTAACCAACGGGTTGCTTGAACCAGTTCTGATTGGAATGAATGCCACAAATGGACAACTTTTATGGCAAGTTGACGAGAACGCCGGTCCTCAACCTTCTGGCGGAGAGTGGTTTACACCCGTCACGGTTTGGAATGGCGTTGTTTATTCTGACTCGCCTGAAAACGGAACTCTCTACGCTGTCAACGCTTCGAGCGGCGTGCAACTTTGGACTTTTTCAACGGGTCCGGCCACCTGCAGCGTCAACGTTTTTGACGGGCATCTCTGGATAGTGAACAGCAAGGGGACCTTATTCATACTTGACTCTGATACAGGAACACTTTTGAACTCAACCAATGTTGGCGTTCCCGTCTTAGACGGTAACCTGGTGTTTGTCGGGCAGAACGTAATCATTTGGGGAATGAACGGTCAAGTTGTCAGCATACCTGCGTCTGACTTTTAGTGAGATAAGGTATGGACTAAGAGAAACGAAAGAAGCTGGATTAATAGTGGACGAATTGCATGAATTGATAATAGGCATAGTTATGATAGCGATAACTGCTCTGGTGTATATCTGGAATACACTTGTAAGCCAATATGGGGTTGGATATTCTTTTGACAGTCTTTACACTTCATCCTTGGATTGCAATAGTTGTCTTGTCGATTACTTGCACAATATATGGACTGAAAGAAAAACAGCAATATAAGTGACGCAGAAGCGCGCACTAAAGTCGGCGCATGCGATGTTTCGATAAAATATATTAATCAGGATTTAATGTGAAGTCAGACGTTTGCAAAGCGTTTGGGCTCTGGCTGCTTCGTCTAAGGTGGGCCGAAAGGCCTCCGAGGCGAGACAAGTTCGAAAATCTGGGAGTTATTTACGTGAAGATACTGGCTAATGATGCTTCTTTAACGAGAAATGTTATCAACTATGTCGTGTCTCGCCAAAACACAGATGGCGGCTATACTTTTGTGGAGGAGAATGATTCCAATGCGCAGGACACTTATTATGCGTTGGCAGTGTTGAAACTGCTGGGTTCGCCCTATCCCCGCGTCGCCAAAACGGTGGAATGGCTGCGTGACTTTGGGCTGGGCAGCATCTACTCTCAATACTACGTTGGTAAGGCCTTGTCGCTGTGCGGTGAAGAATTAGACGATCGTTTCCGGAAATTCGTTACTTCAACAATCGCCGCGAAGAGACATTTCGGATATATTGACGTCTATTTCGAAGTGGCTTCCGAGTTTAGAGCTACGCTTATGACTCTGGAACTCGCCGACTTGTTGGACATCGACCCGGGCACCGACGTTGCGCAATGGCTGCTTCAGTGCATGAATGGAGACGGAGGGTTTGGAGCACACGGTCATTCCAACATTAACTCAACGTACTATGCTGCGACGTCTCTGAATCTGCTGGGTTTCGATATGAAGAGCCTGAAGAACACCGTATCATTTCTCAGAATGTGTGAAAGGTTTTATGGAGGTTTCACAGTCGTCCCTGATTCTTTCACGCCCTACATGGAACACACCTACTACGGAGTGATGGCTCTTGACGCACTCGGAGAAAACTGCAAGTTTCCATCGCAAACAGTTAACTTCGTGCGTACATGTCAGAACGCAAACGGAGGCTTCGCTCGCGCAGACCTCGGCATCTCAACCTTCGAAAACACTTTTCAGGCAGTGAGCATAATCCGGAAGCTTGCCCCAGAATAAAGCAGCAGCTCTCCATTCTTGGCGCGTATCCTTTCCTCCATCATTTTGTCTCAGAACTTTGCCGCAGTAACGTTTTCAGATTCCTCTTTCCATGCCGATTAGAAAGTCATCGGAGTCGTTCTCGAAGCTGTGTGGGCGAAATCATCTCTCATTTCTTTTCATGTATGCAATCGTTTTTTCATAGAGCTTCTGGAAGTGTTCTCCAAATGTTTCGTCTCCTTTCTCCTTTCTAATAGCTAGGATCCAAGGTTCCAGTTTCTTCCAGTTTGAAATTATGTGCGTACCAAGATGATCAGCTATTATGTCGATGTCTATGAATTTCTTTTCAAGCAAGAAGCCAACCTCCTCAAAGAAGGCGGTAACCTCGTAAGGATAGTCGCTCGCCTCGTAGTCATCTGCCACTTGTTTCTTGTATTGCTCGTAATCTTCAAACTGGAACTTGTCCTCAACCCATCTGAAAGCCTTATGAAGTCGGTCGCTCTCGGCCCAATCAAAAAGCTTCATTGAAATCTCCAGATCCCTGTGCTTCTCCATATGCCTGAGCTGAAGCAAAATGAAGACTGTCGCAGAGACGCCGGCCACTGCGGAAAGAATAGCGGCCCAATCCGTTAAAGTGACCAATTTCGGCTGAACTCCAAGTAGACTTCAAAGGTCTAACGTATTAAAACTTCGTCTACGAAGGTTTCTCCATCCGACATAAACTGTTTGATTCACAGCTACCCATTGAATCAGGTTGAATGTCGGATCTGGGCGTTATTTGAATATAGGCTGAAGTTGTTAAAGGACTTGTATGTTACTTCTGATGCCAAGGGCGCGCGTTGGAAACCCATAATTCTTAAATCGGTGGGAAATGGATGTAACTTCGAGTAGTGCTCGGAATATTTGGAAAGCGGCTTGAAACTAAGGACGCTTAAGCTCTCGGCTATTGCGATAACAAGCGTTGTTTTCGTTGAAATGATCATCGGTCTGGCGGCCAACAGCCTTGCGATTGTGAGTAATGGCTTACACGCGCTGTTTGACGTTCTAACCGCCATTGTCCTCTTCGTAGCAGTCCGCGAGTCTGCTAAACCTGCCGACGAGGAACACATGTTCGGACATGAAAAATTCGAATCGATAGGGGGATTCGTGGGTGGACTCTCACTTGCAATGATAGCGTTGCTGGTGGTGTACGAGGCTGTCTTGAAGATAATGCGAGGACAAAGCATCAACTCGGGACTAGAATACGCCGGCTTCATAGCGATTGGCTACACTCTCTGTGTAGACCTTTTCAGGGTGAGAACATTCAGCAAAACGCGCAAGATTGAAAGCGCAACCATGCGAGTCGGGTATTATGATGCCCTCGCAGACATGATCTCAACCTTAGTAGCGCTCGCTGGATTCGGGTTAGCTGCTTTCGGGTTTCCCTATGGAGATTCTATTTCTTCACTGATTCTCGCTGGCCTGCTAATCTACCTAAGCGTCAAGCTAGTTTGGAGTAGCGGGATGGAGTTGACGGACGCGATATCGAAGGATTTGGCCGAAACGGTCAGACATGAAATAGTGGGAACGCAGGGTGTGTGCAAACTCGAATCCCTGAAAATGAGGAAAGCTGGAGAAAAGACCTATGTCGAGGCAACGGTTCAGGTGCCCGACTACCTTGATTTCGAGGAAGCTCACGAATTGACTTCCAAGATAGAATCAAACATAAAAAACGTGTGTGGAAACTGTGACATTGCAATCCACACCGAACCATACAAAGAGCAAATCCCAACTGAAAAGCTCGTGGAGAATCTTGCCATAGGAGTTCAGGGCGTGAAGGAAGTGCATGAAATAAGCGCCGTGCACACTGAAGGGAAACTGTACGTCACGTTGCACGCCAACGTCGATCCGAAGATCTCAGTAGAAGCCGCCCATGAAATAGCTCAAGAAATCGAGAATACGATTGAGGAAAGAATACCCGAAGTGGAAAACGTGGCCGTACACGTGGAACCTTTCAACCCCAAAGGACGAAAGGGTTCGGCGATTGACGAGAACGAAATCAGACGCACAGCAGAGAGCATAGCAGAGAGCAATCGGCAAGCCATTCACATCAAAGGAATAGTAACTTACCGTGCAAGAAAGAAACTGTACATAAACATCGACTGCAGTTTCGCAAAGCAAATCTCAATCGAAGCCGCACACGAAATAGCATCACAGATTGAAGCGCAACTCAGAGAACGCTTTCCCGAAACAGTCGTCACTCTTCACATGGAACCAGCCTAACATTTTATCCCATGTTTTTCATAACACGCGCGTGTAACACAGCGGTTTACCCTGTCACATTACCCTGCAACATTACGTCAGGGGTAAAGAAAAAAAGGGAGGGAGCACCGTTCGCCCCGAAATCGTAATCCAAGCAATTCACAAAACATCACGCCCAAACTATGGGAAACAAGTGTGCGCGCGTGGAGGCCCACGTCACGGAACAAGACTTTAGAAAAACTGTCTCAAAACGAGTTCAAGCTTGTCCTCCGACTCGCGCGACGCTGATCTTGCCTACGTCACTCTGCGCACGTTTTCCAGGACAATGCCTAAACGGGCAGCATTGCTCACCGCCGTTCTGATACGGTAGCCGCTTTTTATCAGTCTGGCCATCTGCTCCGAAACGAAGGCTGGCCGACGGAAAAAGCGATAGAAACCCTCATGAATCATCCATCGAATTTCCCTGTACGGCACCGCGCCGGGATATATCTCCGACACGGCGACGCCTGTCTCCCAGTATTCGCCGCCATTCAGAAGGCCCTTGGCCTCGCACTCGTCCCAGATGTCCGTCCCAGGATAAACCCCCAGAATGTTGAACTGAGGCACGTCTATAGGAATCTTCTTAGCGAACTCTATCGTGTTCCGAATTTCTTCTCTGGTTTCATCAGGCGCCCCAACGATGAAAGATCCGACTATCGCATCGGCCCCTGCTCTTCTTGCCGTTTTCACGGCCGCTCTGGTTTGCTCAGGCGTTATCCGTTTGTTGTAGTAGTCCAAGATTCTCTGATTGGCGCTCTCAATGCCGAAATACAGAATCTTGCAGCCCGCATGGGCAGTTTCCCAGAACATCTCGTAGGAGCCTGTATCGACCCTTCCCTCACATATCCACTCAATATCCAGCTTCTCTCTCCTCATCTCTCTGCAAAGCCGGATGACGTTCCTCGGGTTACCCGTGAAATTGTCATCGACAAAGATGAGCTGCTTATACCCCTCCGAATCAAGAAAACGCAGTTCTTCCATCGTGTTCTCGACTGATCTGGGTCTCCACCTACTGTGGGCAAACTGCGTGCAGCAACAGAATCGACACCTATAGACGCAGCCGCGCGAAGAGACAATGCTGGTAAACTTTTTCGGAGCAACGTTGGCTCCGGCCATGACCGAGTGATATTCATCGTCGACCAGTGAACGATCAGGAAACGGAAGGCTGTCCAAATCTTTTATGAGCGGGCTGTCAGCCGTGGAGGCCACTCCTCCTTCGCTCCTGAAGCTGATTCCGAGAACGTCCTTCAGTCGCCCTCGTTTCTTGATACAATCCACTAGGTCAACGACAGTGCGTTCTCCCTCTCCACGCACGATGATGTCGACTGACGGATACTTTCTGAGCACTCTTTCCGAGTTGAAAGTGGCGTAGTAGTTTCCGAAAACCACCGTAACGTTCGGATTTTCCTTTTTCACCTCGGCACTTATCGCCGCGGCCGTGCGACCGGAGGTTGCGAACGTTGAAAAGCCCAGGATGTCAGGGTTCTGAGCCTTCACCCACTTCGCCGTTTCTTTTATGTTGAGGCTTTTCGCCGCCTGATCGAGCACTGACACCTCAACGCCCTTTTGCCGCAGCACTGCGGCCATGTACAGTATTCCGAGAGGAGGCCAGGCGCCGATGGATTTTTTCCTCTCGCGGTCGTCCAGATCCGCGTTCGGACCAGCATTAACGAAAGAGAACTTCATGCGCCCACCTTCCTCAAACCAAATCTTCGTTCAGAATAATTCATTTTTCTTCGAACGTGCTGCTGACAGAGTGCGCTCCTATCTCATACCTTCCATAAGCGCCTGCATCCCGGTTGACGCGAGAGTCAGAAGCTCCAGAGTTTTGTACGCATCCGTTATGCTCTTGGACGTGTACTCGACTCTCAGCCCACCGACTCTCTTGATGCTGGGCAACAGTTCCGCAGCATCCGCGAAGTGGCTTGACAAAAAGTTAATCGCCATCTTCACAGGCTTTTCAGCGAGTAGCAGCTCAGCTTTGCCCTTTTTCTGACTGGCGACTGCCTTCTTGACGCTGTTCCGCAGTTGTTTCTCGATGCTAATCATGCTGGAGCTTTTTGCTGAAAGCCTGCTCATAGAGGTTTTTAACGCAACGGTCTCAGCCCACGGCGCGTTTTTCCTGACATCATCCTCCAAGAGCTGGGCTTCCCCCGCAACGAGGGCAACTGGAACGCTTAGCTCTCCGGCGACGTAGGCGTTGAGGAGGAATTCGCTGGCAGCAACTCCGTTTACTTCAACGCGGTTTATGCTCATACTGCTATAAGTGTGGTCAAACGTTGACTTTGCAGTGCCAAATTTGGCATGGTACCCGAGAAACATCGCTATTTTGCAGCCTTCTATTCCTGAGACCATGCTGAGCGGGCGAGGAAAACCTCTCACTATCTCGACGCACTCGGGCAGATCGTCGATTAGCAGGTTAACCATCGGTCCGTGGCTGTCTGCGATTATGACCTTGTCAAAACCGTTTTTGTTCAGCTCATCCGCCGTAATCAACGCTATTTTGGTGGCGATTCTTCTTGCCTCTTCATACAGCGGGCCCCTCAGGCTCAAATGACCAGGGATGACGATGTAAGGCATGCCCTCCAGATCGACCGAGATGAAAGCTTTCATAGAAGTCACTGATTACAGTTGAATGAGCAGGCGATTTAAGAATTGCTATTTTCAGGCAGTTCTTAATTTGTGCGATTCTTGAACAATCGGGCGATGGAGCAGTTCGTCTCGCCCTGCGTTTTGGCTGACGGATTCTTTTTTATATAAGCAGTGTGCGTAATAGGTCCAAAGCGTTGAGAAGGGATTTCGTTGGCAGGAATGTTGTCAGTTAGAGATGCGATGACCCGCGATGTTAAAGTTGTCAGAGAAGACACAACCATGCAAGAAGTAGTTGCAACCATGTTGAAGTTTGACATAAGCAGCGTGGTCGTCGTCAGGAAGGATAGGCCTATCGGTCTGATAACCCACAAGGATATAATGGAAAGAGTGCTTCAGATGGAGCTTCTTCCAGCAGCTCTGACAGCGAGAAACGTGATGTCGGCCAGCCTTGTGACCATAGGAGAAGACGCCAGTCTTGAAGAGGCAGCAAGAATCATGGTCAAAAAGGGCTTCAAGAAGTTGATAGTCGTGCAGGACGGCAAACTCGTCGGGATAATCACAAGCATGGATATTGCCCGAGAAGAGCCTAAACTGACAAAGCTCTTCGAGGAACTGCTGAAATACTGCCCAAAAGGTTAACGAAAATTCAAGATTCGGTTAAAACCACCAGCGCGCGTCCATGTTTCACTCAGTAGAAAGGCCATAATGTTCTTCGATCATGTGATGGTACTGATCTACCGGCACGCTGGAAGCGACTGCTCTTTGCACAACTTCGCTCAGGGAAGGGTGAACGTGCATTCCTTCCAGTATAGGTTGTGCACTCTGCCTGGATGTGTACATGAGGTCTATAATCTCTTGGATGAGGACGGAGGCGCACGGTCCGATGATGTGTGCACCTAAGATCTTCGTTGTGGTTGACTCTGTTATGACCTTGACGAAAAAGTTTTTCAGACCCATGGCCAATCCCTTTGCAGTGTCTTCGTAGCGTTGGATTCCAATTAGAAGGTTGTCCTTGCCATACTTTTCTATCGCTTCTGCCTCTTTGAGTCCGACGCTGGCTATTTCCGGATAGGTGAAGACGGCGTGCGGAACCGCGTGATAGTCGACCTTGACTCGTTTCTTCTGCACTGCATTGTAGTACACGAGCGATGCCTCGTAGTTCGCTACGTGCTTGAAGAGGTATCTGCCGTCTGCGTCCCCAAACGCCCAAACGTTCGGCTGTGACGTTTCCAAAAATTCATCGACAACTATCCATCCCTTTTCGTCTGTTCTTATTCCAGCCCTCTCAGGATGAAGTATATCTGTGTTCGGTGCCCTTCCTGAAGCGATCAATATTTCTTCAGCGGCCACTTCCACTTCTTTCCCACTCTCTCTGTTGACGGCAACGAGTTTTTTCACTTCACCCGATGTGTTCTCGACGCTGCGGACTTCATGGTTGGACAGTATCGTGATGTGCTTTTGCAGTTCTCTCTTTGCCAAGGCCGACACTTCGGGTTCTTCCTCGGGAATGAACTGCCGATTTCTCCCGATGACAGTAACTTTTGATCCCATAGCTGAAAAGAAATGACCGTATTCTGCTGCGATGTACCCTCCGCCGACTACAGCAATGCTCCGAGGAAGGCTGTCCATTCTAAGAATAGTATCACTCGTATGATATTTGATTCCTTCCAGACCTTTTATTGCGGGGATTAGCGGTTTTGATCCAGTGCACAGAAAAATCATTTGCGATTTAATGATTTCCTCTCCAACCTTCATAGTGTAGGGTGCGATGAATTCCGCGACACAGTGATAGTAATCCAAGTTTTTGGTGTGAGTGAGCCCGTTTTTCATCGCGTCTATGTCTAATTGAATCAGTTTTCTCATTCGCTCCATAACTGCAAGGAAATCCACGTTTTTCAAGTCGATAGATATTCCGAACTCATTGGCCCTTTCAACGGTCCTCACAATCTCGGCTGGGTACAATAGGATTTTGGAAGGAATACAACCTCGCGTCAAGCAGATTCCCCCAGGCTCGTCCTTGTCTATCACCGCGACTCTAATGCCAGGGGTTTCCTGTTCCATCACATTCACGATTTCCATGGCAGATCCAGAGCCTAAGACGATAACATCGTATTCCTTCACTTCAATCACCATGAGCTGGTCTTGAGATTAGGAGTAGAAAAGTAATAAATGTGATTGTTGAACGCTAAAGCCGCGCTCAGCCTGTGCCCATCTGATTTGCGTTAGATGATTTAACAATTAATTCGGTCTTGAAATCTCGGAAATCTATATGTCCGACCAGCACGTGTGCACTGGTGTAAGTCTTGTCTGTTGAGCCACTGGACTGGAAGGAGGCTTGCACAATTGAGTTTCACTATTGATTCTGGCTTCATAAGCGCTTTATCAAAAGAGCCAGCATTAGAGCTCGAGCTCTCGCACTTCGGTGCGAGAGCAGTTTGTAACAGCAACAGGCAAGAGGAAATTAAAGTGATTGTCAAGAACAGCTCGAAATATCCTTCAGATCAGGTTGAAGACCTCGTGAAATTCGCTTTGAAGAACGTTCCACATTCCGAAGAGTTGGAAGTGCATGTGAAAAACAGCAAACACGCGTTCTATGGACGAATCTTCGCGAGCGCAGAGGATTGCACGTGCGGCTGCAACAGCCGACGCTTTCTAATCGTAGTGAGGATAGGCAAGACAAAGCACTTTCCATATCTTTCAGTCTATCCAGACCACAAGCGCTGCCAAAAATACGCGGTAATGCTGAACGATTGGAAGGAAGCACTCGTGAAAGTCACGGCACACGAGGGAATGCACCTCCGACAATGGATAGATAAGAAACCAATGTGGGAACACCAGGCAGAAAAACACGCCTTGATGATTCTAGACAAGTACCGAGACACTGTCCTTGCTTGCGCGCCCCTACTGACTCTTACTGACTAGTATGCGACTGAAACAACAAACGTCTTTCTGCATCAGCAAGCGTAACCCCAGTCTGTGCAAGCTTTATTACATCTGTCATGGGTAACCAATAGGCCGTTCTTTCTCTGAAGGAAGGTTGAACATGCGCAAGTATGTGCATCGTCTGCCAGGAATCGTCTTAACTGACCATGAATTCAACATGCCCCTGAATCATAGGCAGCCTGACGGTAAGATGATTAGCGTCTTTGGACGCGAAGTTGTCGCTGTTAACAAGGAAAAGACGGATTTGCCGTGGCTCGTATTCTTTCAAGGCGGTCCAGGCATGGAAGCACTGCGTCCTGAAAGCAACAGCGGCTGGCTGAAAAGAGCACTGCAGGAATATCGTGTGTTCCTGCTAGACCAACGCGGGACAGGCTGCAGTACACCCGTCAATTATCAGACCTTGGCGCGGTTCGCCACTGCTAGAGAACAGGCTGACTACCTGAAGAATTTTCGGGCAGATTCAATCGTGCGAGATGCTGAATCAATTCGACGCGAACTGCTCGGAGAGGATGGCTGCTGGAGTTTGCTGGGGCAGAGCTACGGCGGCTTCTGCGTGACGCATTATCTATCCGCCGCCCCGCACGGATTGAAAGAAGCAATCATGACCGGCGGACTACCGCCGATAAACCGGCCGCCAGATGATGTTTACCGTGCCACATATCAGCGCGTCATCGAAAAGAACAAACTTTACTTTGAACGTTACCCTGAAGACGTCGATCGTGTAAGAGAAGTCGTCGATTATCTGGATTCGCACGAGGTGAACTTGCCGGGAGGCGACAGACTTACACCGAGACGATTTCAGCAACTCGGTATAGCTTTCGGGATGAGCAACGGGTTCGAGCAAGTCCACTACCTGCTCGAAAAAGCTTTCCTTCGCGACACAGCTGGTCGACAGATGAGTTATGCTTTTTTGCGCGGGTTTGAAAACTCGCTCGCGTTTGAAACCAACCCTATCTACGCGATTCTGCATGAGTCGGTATACTGCGAGGAAATTGGCTCCAACTGGTCGGCTGATCGTCTCCGGCGAGATCGTCCAGAATTTGACATCACACCTGATCAACCTGTGTACTTCACGGGTGAGATGGTGTATCCATGGATGTTTGACGAGTACAAATACCTTAGACCGTTAAAAGAGGCCGCTGAGATTTTAGCGACGTACGACGGCTGGCCCATGCTGTACGACAAATCAGTTCTGCAATCCAACGCAGTTCCATGCGCAGCCGCAGTCTACTACAACGACATGTATGTAGAACGAACGCTTTCAGAGGAAACTGCAAAGAACATTCGCGGCATCAAGCTGTGGGTCACCAGCGAATACGAGCACAACGGCCTGCGGGCCGATGGTGAAAAAGTGTTCGGTCACTTGCTGGGCATGCTACACGGTGAAAACTAACGATGCAGCACTCGCTCAAGACAAAGGATGCGCGAGCTGTATTGCATGCGCGCTCTAAAACATTTATCTTCACGCCGTTCAAAAAATCAGTGCTGCGCGAGTGACTAACGCGTCAGTTTTATCTTGGTGTTTTCAGTTCTGATTCCAATCTGAATTTGCATTGGGGGTCCGCTCCGGTGGATATTAAGTCCGTTTCAACAGTGTTTTCCTGTTCAATTCTCAAGAGCAGTCTGCTTTCAGCTTTCAGGATACGAAGATAATGGCCGCGATTATTAGGAAAGCTCCTATGCCGGAAATCAAGGTTAACGTCTCGTTCAAGAAGATTGAAGAGATGGCCAAGGCGACCAATACTTCTGCCAGAAGAATGATGGTGGAGTTCACGGCGGATATGTATTTCAAGCCCTCAGACCAGAGATAATAGGGAATCACCCAGCAGAATATCGCGGTGTAGGCTATGGCAAGCCAAGCGTCAGCCGGCAAATGGGAAGGGGAACTGGTCGAGAAGAGGAGGCAGGGTATTAGGGGAAGAAGGGTTATGAAAATCACCCACGTTGTTGGCTGAATTATGTCTTTTACGCCTGAGACTAACCGTTTGTTGTAAATCGTAAAGAATGCCCAAACGACTCCGGATAAGAGGACAAGTAAATCGCCGACTATGGCGCCTTGGCCTAGCAATTGGAAATCAAGGTTCGTCGTTATCAAGAAAACCCCGACGACTCCTAATACTATTCCGAGCGCTCTCCTGTTTCCTAGACGTTCTTTCAGTATTAGCCAGCTCAGTATGGCAACCCATATCGCGCTCAAATTAACGAGCAGCGAAGATTTTGAGGCCGAGGTAGAGTTCATTCCAACATACTGGAACAGATAGGCAACTCCGTTGGCGATGCCCAGGAACCACACAACTCTGTTCTTCGCGAATTCGAACCCGAAATTTCTCCTTATCAATAGTAGAAACAGCATTACGATTGACGCTAGGAGAAACCTCAAAAAAACGAACATGTAAGCGTCCACGTACCGCAGCCCGATTTTTATCGCTGGAAAACTAGTGCCCCACAAAACGCTGGCGATGCCCGTTAGAATGATCGCCTTTATCTTCTTGTCTCGGCCGCTTGAATCCTGCAAGTATTATTCCTTTCTTTTCCATCATGCGCACTGGTTTAAATAAATCTACTTAAGCAATGAAAGCAAACGCAACAAGTTGGTGTTAGGTCGACGCTTAAATATGACTTGGATGCTAAGAGATGGCGGTGAAAATTCGAAATGGTCGAACCTGAATTTTCTCTCCCTACAAAATGGACTCAGTTTCTAAAACATCTGGCGGACGAGCACGAAATTGATCTCAACGTCGCAATAAATGAACTGTTCGAATGGGCCTTATCCGATGATGAAGACAAAGAACAGTTCAGAGTTTGGCTGGATGAAGCCTATCCGCCACCAGGAGAAGCTGAAGAACAAGCAAGGGCTACCGGAGAAGAAGCCGAAGAGGAAGAAGAGGAAAACGAAGAAGAATCTGAAGAAGAATCCCACGAACACCGAGACTAACCCTAAAAACCATCTTCTGCTAGCGCCGGCGGCTTTCTTGAGTTGCCGCTTGGCTCCGAGGCTCATCATCCGAATAATATTCGAATAGCTTTCTAATTCTTTATAGTTCAACCACCACGTTCCACGCGCGAAGATCTCGCGCGCGCGACGGTTTGACGTGCTGATTCTCGAGGCTCAATAAGTGACTTTAGCTCTTAAGACAAACAGTGAACTTGACTTTGGCAAGGTTCTCAATGGTTCATTGAGCGCGCGCGATTACTATCAGAAAATAACATTTGCGTTAACCCGTATCGGGGCCATGGAGCGCAGATCCATTTATGCTGTCCTTAATTATCTCTTCCACTTTGTCAGGAAGCGGAAGTACCGGGTTGAATACGATCTCGTTATCGCTCATGACCATCTCTACCAGCCTAGGGATAACACCCTTCACTCTCTCGGGCTCCACGCCCAGTCCGACCAGATTCACGGGTCCATCCACCTTCGTGTAGAGTTCCCTTAGCAAGTCCAGACTAGAGTCGTAATCGTTCTTGCGCGCCAGCTCAGCGTATTTTCTCTTCGCTCTCTCGTCCGTTGAGTTATAGCGAATGACATACGGCAGGTAGAGACTTACCGAGATTCCATGCGGGAAGTCGTACACCGATCCGACGGCGTGACCGAGGCCGTGCGCTAAGCCAAGTCCAGAAGCACTGAAAGCCGCCCCTGCCATCGTTGCCGCCAGCTGCATTTCTGACCTTGCATCCATGTTGGAGCCATCGAAGTAAGCCAAAGGAAGATACTGGAGCACGAGTTCTACCGCCTTCTCAGCTAAGGCGTCGGTGAAGTCCGAAGCTCCAGTGCTAACATAGGCTTCGAACGAATGCACTAACGCATCGAGTCCTGTGTTTCTGGTCACCTTCGGCGGCATCGAGACGGTGAGTCCCGGCTCAAGGTACGTGCTCCAAGGAACAAGTTCGTAGTTACCCATAGCCACCTTGACCTTCCCATTCTCGTCGTGCCTTGTTAGTACTACGCCAAAGCTGGCGTCGCTGCCTGTCCCACTGGTGGTTGGCACGCAGACGAGTTTGGACTTTGAACCCAATCCATAGTGAGTTAAAGGGTTCGTCGTTGCCAAGTCTACGGTTGGAGATTCGAACCTGAAGTACAGAGCCTTTGCAGCGTCTATGACGCTGCCGCCGCCGACTGCTAGGAAGATCTCAGGTTTAAATTTCTTGACCTGTGAAACCTTCGACTCGACGTAGTCAAACGTCGGTTCCTCAGGCACATCATCTATGTATGAGAGGTCAAAACTGGCCAGCACTGAGTCCAGCCGTGAGTGGGCGAATCCATAGACGACATGGTCAGTTACAACGAGGATCCTTTTCACGCCCAGCTTGGCCGCTTCTTCCGCGAGGTCGTCCAGCGCGCCTTCGCCGAAGACGATCAGCCTGGGCAGGTGTACCTTAAACAATCTCTGTAGGCACCTTTTGGGCCGCCTTTACCATGGCAATGGCGGCGGCGGTGTATTTCAGCAGGCGTACTAGGTCACCCTTGACTCGAAGCTGTCCTGTGAGCATTGCCTGGGTCGGGTTCAGCTTTCCAGTTATGACTTTCACCCATGTATTGTATTTGCCGGACAGCTTGTAGGGGGCATCAGTGGCTTCTGGGTCCTCCAGCCATTTGTACGAAAGGCACTTGCCGTCATGCAGGTCGAGAAGGAAAGCGGCGCTCTTCCTTCTGAGCTTCGTTGCAACGGACTCCGGTAGTTCATTGATGACGAACATTATTCCCCATTGCCATCCCTTGCCCGTCTTCGCGTATTCCTCGCTCTGATTAAGTGCCTCTACATAACTTGCCGTCCATTCCTCGCTGGGAAAGGGCTTCCTCGTTATCGACGCATCACCCATTATGATATCACTCCTATGTCTCCTGTCCAGCTCCTCCCATAACCAAGGATGTCGAAATCTCGTCGAAGACGCCTTCCTTGTTGATATACACGTGTTTGAGCTCCGTGTACTCGTCTAGCGCTTCTTCGCCTAATTCCCTTCCAAAGCCGCTCTGCTTGTACCCCCCGCGGGGAGCGTTAACGCTCAGAGCGTGCACATCGTTGATCCAAACGGTTCCTGCCCTCACTTTTGAAACGACACGATCTGCTCTGCTCTGGTCGCTCGTCCAGACAGCAGCGGCTAGACCGTACATGGTGTCGTTGGCCATCTGTACTGCTTCCTGTTCCGTGGAATATTTCATGACGGCAAGAACGGGGCCGAATATTTCCTCCCTCGCAGCTTTCATCGAATTGTCAACGTTGTCCAGTATGGTGGGTTGGTAGTAGAATCCGTTCTTTAGTTCTGCTGTTTCTGGGATATTCCCACCACACGCCACCTCTGCTCCCTCGTCATGAGCGCCTTCGACGTACATCTTGACTTTTCTCCTCTGGTCTTCTGTGATGAGGGGTCCCATATCCGTAGTGAAGTCATTAGGCCGTCCCAATCTGATAGCAGACGTCTTCTCCACAAGCTTGGCAAGAATCTTGTCATGAAGGTCGTTGGGCACGATAAGTCTAGTCACGGACTCGCACAGCTGACCCGCATGCAGAAAGACGCCTAGTAATGCGAAGTCAGTAGCCTTGTCAAGGTTCGCATCGGGAAGTATTATGTTCGGCGATTTCCCTCCTAACTCAAGGATGAACCTCTTTATGCCACTTGCTCCGAGCCTGATTATCTCTCTACCGACTTCGGTGGATCCCGTAAAGGTGATTTTGTCTACCTGATAATTGGAAGCGAGAGCTTTTCTAGCCTCGGTCCCTAAGCCCGTTACGACGCTCAGCACGCCTTTGGGGATGCCCGCCTTTTCCAGTGCCTCCGCCATAATCAGAGATGTGAGAGGCGTGAGGCTGGATGGTTTGAGAACTACAGTGTTCCCTGATGCCAGTGCGGGGATGGTCTTCCACACCGCCATGAGCAGGGGTATGTTCCAGGGAGTGATCGCGGCTACTACGCCCATGGGCTCTCGGATGGTGTAGCTTTCATATCCTTGGAAGTCGGAGATGTCCACCGATCTTCTCACGCCGACCTTGTCCGCCAAGCTGGAAAGGTAAGCAAAGTGGTTCAGGGCAAAGGGTAGTTGAAAGAAACTCATCTGTCTCAGAGTCATCCCGGACTCCATTACTTCTGTTTCGATGAGCCTCTCTTGCCACTCTTTCATTATCTCCAGTGCTTTCATGAGGATTCTTCTTCTTTCAACGGGAGCCAGTTCGCTCCACACACCCCGGTCAAAAGCATCTCGAGCAATATCCACACAAGCGTTCGCGTCGTCCGCAGAACACATCGGTACTTCTGCAATTGCGATTCCTGTTGAAGGGTCAACCACCTGGCTATAACGTTCATCCGAGGAACCCGCCCAGGTTCCTCCCAAAAGAGCCATCAGTTTAGTCTGAGCGCGTCCGCCCATTCTTAAACCTTCAGTAGTTCACCTATTTGAAAACCCTACGGATATAAGTTTAGCGCGCATATTTGGATGTCAAGAGCTCAAACTTGCTCATCGGAAAGTGATTTTCATGTCAGAACGTATTTGAGCGACGGTTTGACGTTGCTGACGTTCGAGGCTCAATGAGTGACTTCGGATCTTAAGACAAACAGTGAACTTGACTTTGGCAAGGTTCTGAATGGTTCGTTGAATGTTTTCTTCAAGGACGCGTTGCGAGTTGCCTTAACTCATCCTCGCCAGGCAGCGTTCTTCATGCAGACCTTGAACTGGCAGAGAAAGGCGGCAAAGACGCGACTGAGTTGGGATAAGATGGGAGTTCATGTTCCACCCATCATCATACTGAGCGTGACTAGCAAGTGTAACCTTCACTGCCAAGGCTGTTACCACCAAGCGTTGCGAAGTTCCTCCGAATCCGAGATGAGCGATGAAAGACTCGAAGGATTGATTGCCGAAGCCAAAGACTTAGGCGTCTCATTCATGGTAATCGGGGGAGGAGAACCGTTAACTCGTCCAGGAATTCTGGATATTGCAGAGAAATACCCCCCCATTATGTTTCTAATGTTTACAAACGGTCTGCTGATCAATGAAGCCGTGATTAAGAAAATGTCGAAGAGCAGGAATATTGTCCCTTTAGTCAGTTTGGAAGGCTACGAAAACGACACCGACAAACGGCGTGGAGCCGGCGTCTATGCGCAAGCATTGAATTCGATTGCTAAATTGAAAGCGAAAAGCATCTTCTGGGGCAGTTCCTTGACCATGACCCGAGCCAACTTTGCGGATGTAACCAACGAGAATTTCATCAGAAGGTTAGTCGAAAACGGTTGCAAGCTTTTCATGCTCGTCGAATATACTCCAGTCAAGAAGGGAACTGAGGATTGGGTACTCACATCTGAACAGAGAATAGAATTGTTGAGGAAAAGAAACTCGTTCCGAAAGAAGTACTCCGCCCTGTTCATCGCACTGCCTTGGGATGAAGAAGAGATAGGCGGCTGCTTATCATCTGGAAGAGGTTTCATCCACATCAGTGCAGAGGGAAACGTGGAACCATGCCCCTTTATCCCGTACTCGGACACAAATCTGAAGCACCTCTCACTCAAAGACGCTCTGCAGTCAAAGATGTTGAAAACAATACGGGAAAACCATGGGCAACTTGAGGAAAAACACGGATGCGCCTTATGGGAAAAGAGAGAATGGGTGAAATCACTGACCTCAGAAGCAGCAGAAAACGCCAGCGGCAAACAGAATCCGTAGGCCCAAAATTCTTTATGGGCTAGCGCGGCTCCGCGTTGCGGCTCGATCTGACGGAATAAACTTTTTGGAGTAAAAACACACAGCGCCAGCGCGCGCTAAACCTTTATTACATTTTCAAACGTTTCTACTCGAGACAAACTATGAATGTTCAGATTCGTGACTTCGTTTACGAGGATTTGTCTGCGCTTGTAAGACTTTTCAATGAGGTAAACAATGGATCATTCGAGTACGTTCCCCTCGGGGAAGACGAGTGGCGAGTTAGAATTCAGGAAGAGAAGTCTCGCACTCTGATGGCGGAGGAAAACGGTGAAATTGTGGGCACCGTCACGTACCACGAAGGGTTTTGGGGCGAAGAGATTAGATGGCTTGCGGTTCAACAAAGACCCGACCGCAAACTCGTAGAAGACGAGCTGGTATCAGTTGCTGAGAAATCTGTTCATGGAGAAACAGTTTTCACCTCAGTAGACGCTGGAAGCCCACAGACCAATGATTGGATAGATAGGGGATACGAGCCCGACGGCGGCCTGTACCAGATGATTGCAAGACTCCACACCGCTCGGCCGCTTCCGAATGTTCCAGAGGGCATAACCATCCGCAGCTCAAGAGCTGGCGAAGAAAAAAATGTTGTTGAAACAGTGAACTCCGTGTTCGGGTGGCAAAGGCTGAAAGATGACTTTATTGAAAGGGGGAATGTTGAGTCTCCTCCATTCGACGAAGAGTGGATTCAAATTGCCACTCTCCAAGACAGAATACTCTCAGTTGTCGTTGCATGGCCCGCCGTCAAATACAACAGGTTCTTCTGGGAAAGGCGGGGAAATCTCGGTCCAGCGGCAACGATTCCCGAGTTTCGCTCCAAAAAACTAGCATCTAGCCTCACGGTCCGAGCAATGAACTTCTTACTTGAAAAAGGAATGGACACGGTGATCCTGCACACGTCGGAGCTCAACATTCCATCCGTGACCTTGTTGAGAAACATAGGCTTCGAAGTTAGCCACCAAATCAAGTTCCTGCGCAAGACCATGGTAAGAAAACGCTGACGCATTTTGATAATTAATAGCGCGCGCTATATGCCAAGCGAAAAAGCTTATTTTAGCGCGCGCGCTTTTTGAGGTTCTGTGGGGTCTGCGTCGGATGTTTTTTCTTGCGGAATTTCGTTTGATGGTTTCAGATATGAAGATGGTTTGGAGACATATTGACACAGACTGGATAATCTTCGCTGCATCTCTTGGATACGTTCTTTCATGGTCATGAAAGGCATTTTTACACCGAGTGTTTCCCAAGTGTGGGAGTAGTCATTTAGATTTCCATTCGCAAGTTTGGTTAAACAAGTGATAGCAGCAGTTTCATTTCCTGTTAGAGATATTGCTCTGATATCGGCAGCTATTTCTTGCTCTTTAGTGATGGCAGTCAAGGGGGGAGGGATATTGAGTAGATACAGAAACACTTTTACCCCCTTTAGGAAGGCGTGAACATCGCTTTTGCAGTTTCTTATGAGTTCATCGATGAATCCATCGATGGCACGAGGTGTAACATGATTAAGATAGATGTGGGAAGTTTCGTGTGCCAACATGAACTTTTGTTCATCATAGGTTAGAGTTCTGTTCAAATAATCCGTGTTTACGGACACGTTTCCGAAGGCTACGTTGACTTTCAGATTTGCAACAGGAATCGTGTCGTTAATATATAGTCCGATAGCCTTTGCTATGTCGTCCCGACAATTGGTGACAATTATAACTCGCATGTCAACATTCAACGACTTTAAAAACTGATTGACTTCAATTTGCATTTCTTGTATCTGCATTGAGACCTCTGGTAGTTACATTGTAAACTTGATAAACCTTCTGATAGGTCAGGTTCGCGCGCGCTAGTTTTTTGTGAATTTGATTCAAAAATTGGAGACAAACTTAGAAGTGATGTTCATGTACATAATCGAAATTGAATGAGGGAAACGGTGGCAAGTTTTCTCCCGTCTCTCCTTTCCCCTAGTGGAGAAAGCCACCATTCTTCCCTCATCTCCGCGCGCGCTAAGCGTTTTGGGTTTGGGGATAAAGTCTTATCTTTTTCTCTCTCATACTCTCTCTGACTGACAGACAGAGACAGACAAACAGAAACAGACTCCTGCTGGTGATTAAAACCTCAAACTTATAGGACGCTTACGACACATCGAGCCTTAAGAAAAAGAGGTGTGAGAAGAGTGGGTAATGAAGTTAAGATTAAAGTCCTCTGTCCTAGATGTGAAGGAACAAGAGAAGTAATTATGAAAAGATACCCTCAAAGTTTAGGTGCTGCTAAGGTTCGCTGTCCTGAATGCAAAGGAAGTGGATGGATAGAAGCAGTATTTATCGCTGATACTGGTGGAAGAGTGGACTTTTCTTCCTAGACAGGATACTGTTAAGTTATTTGTCATAGCGCGCGCTAGTTGTTGTTTTGAGTTTTGTAGGATGGAGAACGAAGCGAAGCTGAGCGCGACATAATGGTCAAGCATGATACAGGAGCGGAAAAAGAGGGTTGTTTCTGTCTTTTTAGCGTAGCGTAGTTAGAAACTAGATATAGGAGCGCGCGAAACTAAAAACTAACTTTATCATGGGAATAGTTAGCGAATGACACTAACTTTGGGTTTGGCGAGCGTGTCTCTTGAATTTTGGAGAGAGGAGATGCGTCATGCTGCAGAAAAATTCTGCTGCAAATTAATTGGGGAAAGGAAACAAAACTTCGCATGACGCACTCCTTACACGTATTAGATGATACACGCCGTTATAAGATTTCCTTACAGGAGAGCTTTCTCAAATTATTAACTGAAACCTTTTATGATTTTAAGTTTGTATTAGACTCGTTTTATGAGTACAGGTGTATTTTTCGTTAGTACATTTGTTAGTATATTTGTTAGTACATTTATTAGCACTTTTGTCACACATGTGCGCGCGCTGTGCTTAAAGTCCTTTCCATCCCATCTCAGGCGGGTCGATTCTCATCTGCCAAAAGAGTGCTATTAGCTCGCCTCTGTGATGAACTTCTTCTTCAAAGACATGGATGAGGATATCTTCAGCCGAAATCTTCGTGGCCCTATGCTTTTCCACAGTCACTGTACACTTTTTGAGTCCTGTTGGAGATAGTGTCTGGAGGTATTCATCCATTCGTTTCTCAACGCGTCTCATATAGGCTTTAACATCATCGAACGATCCGTATTCCTCAAACCTTTCGCGCGCGCGCACGCTTAAGATATTGCTTTTGGACTTAAGAGTCTCTTTGCCCAGAAAATCCAGCCAATAGTCGATTACTGCCAAAGTATGGATGAAAATATCCCTAAATGAATTGAAGCTTGCCTCCCTGTTCTTGGTGAATTCTTCCCAAGACAAGTTCGCAAGGCTTTCAAAATACCTATGCCTCACAACTTCATTGTATTTCAAAAGCTCTCTAACATCAACCATATACGACACCAAATCAATTGAACAAGCTAATCGGCAGAGTTCACCTATAACTTTTCTGCATCGCATAATTGGGTCTGGGGGTAAAGTTTTATCCCAACCCAACCCAACGTAAAAAATTACATAATGTTGTTATTCTTTCGATATTGAATAATTCTGAGAATAAAGGCTCTGATTTCCTGTATATGCAACAAGATATTTCGCCGAAGATACTTGAAAAGTGAGGAAAAATGAATAATATACTATTATGTCAAAAGTGACGTTGTGCAAACCAAGATGAATCCAGAAATCTAAATTCGATGAACTTCCAGAATTAATCCTTCCCATATCACAAGAATAATCTGTGAAATTGCGAGTTATATCCCCATTCATGAAATAACAAAACGTATCATTCTCTGCTCCAGTCAAAGTAATTCCAACATCATAAAAAGCATTGATATAGGGAAAAGTCAGTGGCGCATCATTCTGAATGGTTAAACTTAGTTCTTGTACAGGATAGTATATACTGACTGAAATCTCGCTTGGGAATTGGTCATAGATTCTGACACTGATTGTATTTACAGCCGCCCCTAAAAGCGTATAAACCAAAAGACCCACAAGAATAGTTATAAAAGCTCCCCAAAATAAATTCTTACGATTGGATTTTGGCATTAGTAGACTTTCTCTTATTGTGGTATTTTAGGTTAACGATTTAGTAGGTTAGAAGATTCTTCTATCAGTGTATATTAGTCACATTTCAGCCTTATTAGTATAGAAGGAGAGAGAAATGAAGACTAAAACCATAAAGATTGCTTTGGAAGGCTTCGGTTCTTATTTAGGGATGGAAAAAGGCTGTTTCACAGTCAAAAACAGAGAAGGACAAATAGACAGGTATCCACTGTTTGAAAATCAGATAGACGAAATCAGAATCAAAAGCGGAAACACAATTTCTTCTGGAGCATTAGCCTGTTGCGGATTCTGGGGAATAGACTGTTTATTTCTAACTCAGAAAGGAAAACCTGTAGCCATGCTCAGAACCCTAGACGATGACAGCCACGTTAACACTAGGATTTCACAGTACGAAGCATTAAACACCGAGAAAGGAAAACAAATAGCTAAACAGTTTGTTCTCTCTAAACTTGAGGGACAGAATCAAGTTCTAAAGAAGTATGGTTTGAAATTTCACGATTTCTCAGTGATAGAAAAAGTGAAAAATCTAGAAGCTGAGGATAACGCAAAACTCAGAACAAAATTAATGTCAATTGAAGGCCACTACTCAGAAAATTACTTCACTCAAATATTCAGTTTGTTCCCTTACTCTCTCAGACCCGATTCCAGAAAGACGTTTAAGGCCTACGATGGAATAAACAACCTTTTCAATTTAGGTTATGAAATTTTGTCTTGGAAAGTGCAGTACGCGTTAATCAAGGCAAAGCTAGAACCATTTTTAGGATTCCTACATTCTGTTCAAGTTGGCAAGCCTAGCCTAATCTGCGACTTTATAGAGTTGTATCGGTATCTCGTGGACGGTTACATAATAGAATATTCCCGCAACCTAAACAGAAAAGACTTCACTGTAAAAAACGAAGATTTCTCAAATAACAAGAAAGGCAAGAGGGAATACCTTAACGACGTTGAGACGCATATTTTTGTAAAAGGATTAAATCAGTATTTTGAGAAAAAAATAATTCTTCCAAGAGTGAGAAGAGGCCAACAGCAAGAAATAGAAACTTTAATCAATGAAGAAGCTTTGCTGTTTGCGCAATATTTGAGAAATGAAAAATCTTCATGGATTCCGAGAATTTGTAACATTTAAGAATATGAAGATTATTTGCATATCTTAAATATAGAATATGAAAAATATTTACATATTTTAGAAATAAAATTTATTCGATAAAAACAATATGTACACTATTTTTTATCATATTCAAAAAATTTCCATAAGGCTTAAGTATCTGGAAAATAGCGTTTCTCAAGAGGCAAGACATGAGGGGTAAAAAAAATGTCAATCACCCCCCACACAAAAATCACGAAGGGGGTCATTAGGAAAAATATTACCCCTAACAGTCCAAGGTGATTAGAATGACAGTCTTCAAATCACTTCAAAGTAAAGAATTACATGCTCTCGTTCATACGGAGCTTAAAGGTCTTGAACCAATACAAGACCTTGTAGAACTGACTCTTTTCACTCCATATGTGAAGGATGAACATATCGTAAGCCTTCTCATAGTCGGAAAACCCGAATCTGGAAGAACCGAGCTTATCAAGAAATACCGTTTCAATAAAGGAGTTATTCCGAGAGAAAAATTCACCGCTAGAGGAATACTCGGAGAGCTTCTTAAAAAAGAAATTGTTCCTGTTCTTCCAAAACAGAAAATTCTAGGACACTTACTCAATTATGAATTTAGTGCAATTCTCAGTTATAAACATGAAAGCCTTCTGCAAACTCTATCGTTTCTAGATGCTTTTACTGAGGAAGGACTCAGCCCTCAATCAAGCTATTGGATTCAAGGAAGAGAAATGCAGGAGCTTACAGGTCTTAAAGGCGGAATAATAACTGTTGTCAATACTGCGAATTTCTTTAACAAAATTGGAAAAGTCAAACGTATTTTTTATGAGGGTGGATGGTTCAGCAGAAACATAGTCGCAAGCTTCGATGAGGCCGATAGAATCACTAAAACAGTTTTTGAAGGATTTGAAAAAGGAGATTATCGACACGGTAAATTCATTGATAAGATATCTCTTCGACTTCCATGTAAGCAAGTAGAAATTAAGATTTCATCTGAAATAATTCATAAAATAACAAACATTGCCGAAGACATCGCCACACTTTACAATGAAGAAATGGATGATACTCGCGCGAGGATTAAAGGAAAAAGAATGTGGAAAAGCCTTGTTAGTCTTGTTAAGGCTTCTGCTCTTCGAGCTGGAAGATTTGAAGTTTCGGATTATGACCTTGAAAGAATTGAGAATTTATCTTATTGGATGAATTTGAAGCTTCGCTCAACAAAAGAAGAATATTCTTTTCTGAGGTATTAACATGGCAAGAACTAAAGGCGTTTCACAAAGACAAATCCATACAATCAGAAGCCTCTCCAGAAGAGGCTACACTGCAAACCAACAATACCGAATACTCCAAGCTAACCATATCGGCATGAGAAGACAAAAACTTCTGGGTTATGTCCGAGAGTTTAAAAATCGTCCTGCAAGGCCAAATGTTGAAAAATACACACGAATAAGATATCGTCACAGACCTATACAATTTGATTTCGGAAAAAGAGTTATTCTTCGTGGAAAGTGGAAAGGCAAAAACAAAGAAATAGAACAGAGAGACAGCGGTTCAAAACTTAAGGATTTTGTAATACGTGAAATGTTGAAGGCTAAACATGGTGAAGGTTGGGATTTTCGTCCACAGGTGAGTTCTCAATGACTGTTTACTCTCAAGGTAACATGAAGAAGGCTAATTCCTTAAACATTTCAGTCTATGGTTCAAATAATAGAAAAGGAAAAAGATGGGAGTTATCAGGAACAAAGAAAGAGCTTAAATCTGTTTTAAAGACTGCTTGTGTCAATCCACCCGAAAAACGTTTTCCAAAATATAACCCATTTCCTAATGTTGTGCTGGGTGACCATGACACTGATATTGTTAAGGTTGATTGGGATGAGAGACCATACACAGAAGTTAAACTTTTCAGTAGATTAATGAATGAAAGATATCATCTTGACGGATTAGCAATTTTACAGTCAAGTACGAAACATCATAAGGTTAGAGATGAAACTCTGGAAAAATTCGCTTATGAATATATAACAAAGAGTTATCATACTGTTTTTAATCGTCCTGTTTCTCATCTGGAGCTAAACAGTATTCTTGCATGGTTGTGTATCTTCACAAAAGATAACAAGCTGATCACTTGGTTTCTTCTCCAGAACATTAAAGGCACGTACACTCTTAGGCTTGGATTCAAGGGAAAGAAGAAGCCTCCGAAAATCGTTTATCGTTATGGCAATCAAGACAAACAGATTAAGAAGTTTCTTTCTAATCGTGCTTTCGTCCTCAATTTTCTAGAAGAGGAATCGAGAAAGGTGTCTTGAATGGTTTTGAAGGATTGTGGCTATTTTACTCTTACGAAGGATGGCAAGAAAGTTTCTGTTGTTGTCCATCATGTTCGATACCTCTTGAGTTTGGATGAGGTTAAAGCTGTTCTTGAAGGCCGAAGAAACTACACTTTGGTTTTTGAGTTTTTAGAGGGGGTGGAAAAACTATGAGTGATTTTGAAGAATGGCATAAGAAGTTTGAAGAGCAACGGAAAAAGAAGCTTCAAGACATTCTTAAGCTTGCCAAGAAGCATCGTCCTATTTCCTATGTGAAGTTTGTTCATCTTCTCTTTCTTGAGTTAGACTTACCTTACAATCAGAATCAGAAGAGAGGTGTTTACAATAAAGAACTTGATTCACTGATTGCTGTTGGAAAGATTCTGTTAGGCCATAAACAAGACGGTTCTTCTGTTCCGATAATTTGTGGTGTAAAAGAATGAAGCAGGTGTACAGGCCTAGAAGCTTAAGCATGGATGAATGTGATGTTGCTCACTGTAAAGACTGCAAGAAAAAATGTGTCAAGTTCTGGAAGTTTCCAAAATGATAGAATATTCTCTTTATGATTTGTATGTGGATTTCTATAATTTTTCTGAGAAGGTAGCTTTAACAATTCTTGATTTGTTGCTCAGTTTCTTTTCTATCATGTTCAATCTGAGTTGGTGTTGAAAATGCAAATCGCAAAAGAGATTCAAGAACGTAGAAACGTTTTTCTGTTGTATCGCACTTTAACCCTTCTTGCTCACTATCAAGAAATTGAACAGCGAAAAGGAATTAACTATATTTTAGGATTTGCGAAACGAAAACAATACATCATCAAAAACAAATCAGAAAGAAAATATGTAATCACTCATAAAGGTCTGCTTCTGCTTTCTGAGAGAAAACGGTTTGTGTTTGTAAAAGAAGTTTCTGAATCTACTGTTGGCCAACCTATATAAAGAATATTTTTCTATATAGTTCAGATTTGAACTATTATTTTTGAATTAAATCCAATATTTTTCTTATTTTTGAACAGATTTCTTTGTTTTTAAGCTAATTTTCATTAAAAAACCCGATTTAAGCCCATTTTCACCAAATCTCTCTCGGTTGGGTTGGGTTGGGGGTAAAGTTTTATCCTTAGATGATAAGCTCGCGCTAGTTGTTGTTTTGGTGGGGTCGTGCGGATTTGAACCGCAGACCTACGGGTTTCTTCGGGACAGCTCCAGAACTTCGTCATTCCAGTGTTCTGGTCAGCAAACCCGTTTCTGCATTCTGGAGCCCGTCGTCATACTTTAGCCGTTCGACCCTTTTGGTCGTTCGTCTGCCTAGACTACGACCCCCCGAGAATTTCTTAAGAGGCTTTGGATATATGCGTTGTTCCTTCGACGGTCAGATTGGGCACAAGAATAACTTCGGATATGGGGTTCACACGAGGAAAGCGATAAGCTTATGAGTACAAGATTGGCGTGTATGTTGGGGTTTGCCGGTCATAGGGCGTGGGTCCCACCTGATCCCATACCGAACTCAGAAGTTAAACCACGTTCCGTTTCCGGTTATAGTGTGGTCTTCGGCCATGTGAACCCGGGAAAGCTGGTAGCCCCACTTAATCAATCCTGCTGATTTGGAGGAGAATTAGCTAAGGCTTATAACTAAGTGCCGATAGTGTTTTTGCAAAAGGTGAGTCGGTGAGTCTGAACGTAGCATTGATGGGGGTTCAGGTAAAGGTTGCGCAGTTGCTCCCAACTTCGGATTGGACGTGGATTCTGCAAGTTGCATTCTACGCGGTCTTCGTGGTTTTCATATTTTACGGCCAAAGGATCCAGATGTACGTGATGATCAACGAAGTCGGAGGGTCATTGTACAGGTTAAAGTATATCAAGGAAGAAGGGCGAAAAATCGCTGTTGAAACCGTAAAGGAGATTGGGAAGCCCCAGGCGGACCCCACCGACAAGATTGACAGATTCTTAGAGTACTTCACGATTGGGCCGCAGAACCTTGACCCCGCGGGTGTAGTTTGGAAGCTCGAACACATACTCGACGTGAGGGACACGCGTTTGAAGGATGAGGTGAAGCTTATGGCGCCGGCCTCGGATGAGACTCAGGTGAACAACTTGGAGAACACCCTTGAAGCCGCCAGCGCACTCAACTTCATCTACAAAATTGTTCGCCACTATTACCTGCTCGGCAAGAAGACGAAGAACCTATACGTGATACTGCAGATACAGATGATTCTGCCGCTCGTCATGCGGGAAGCAGAAGCTTATGCAAGCGCTCTAAAGGCGTTTGCGTACGGTCAGCCCATAGGCGACGGGGCAGGCGCCCTCGTTGCGGCAAAACTGATGCATGGTTACGAAACGAAAAAAGTGGAGAAAGATTGCGTCGTGGCCACCGTTCCCTATGAAGGACGCACTGCGTTCGTGATAAAGGCAGAAGGGCCGGGAGGAAACGTGGGCAAGCCTGGAGACGCGATTAAGGCGGTGATTGAAGAGAATGAAGGAAAAATCGCCATGGTGATCATGATTGACGCGGCGCTTAAGCTTGAGGGAGAGGAGTTGGGAGAAGTGGCTGAAGGAGTGGGCGCAGCCATTGGCGGACCGGGCGTTGACCAGTACAAGATTGAAGACTCACTGGTGAAGTATAACATTCCTATCAACGCTGTGATAATAAAAGAGGATGTTGGCGATGCGGTGTCGCCTCTCCGCAAGGAAGAGTTTGACGCGACTGACAAAGCGCTCGAAAGGGTGAAGCAGCTCGTGGTGGAAAAGACGAAGGAAGGAGACAAAGTGATAATCGCCGGAATCGGAAACACCATCGGCGTCGGACAATAGGAGGCAAACGGAATGAGCGGAAACCAGGATAAAACAACGAACAGAGTCTCTTCGTTCCTGCTTCTTGTTGTTTTCCTAACCTTGGCATTGTCGCTGGTGGCACTGATTTTCGGGGCAACAGTTCTGGCCGGATACTTCAACATCGGAAGCGACCTGACAAGCGCGTACATTCTGCTGGCCCTCGGCATCCTAGGAATAGCCTTATCTGCATACGTGGTTGTTGAGGCAAGAAGTAGAATGTTAAAACTGAAAGTCGCGGTTTCTCCAGTTATGACCACCATCGAGTGCAGAAAATGCGGTGTTAAGAACGTCAGAGAATTCCAACGCGGCGACTACATTTTTAAGGAAACCGGCGACTCCTGCCAGAAGTGCAACGACAAAATGTTGATAACGGCAATTTACAAGGAAGTTAAAGAAAAGGAAAAGGAACGTTACCCTATCTGACAGGTAATGTCCCCCACGTATAATTTAGTTTTCCTTTTTACGGATAATTAGCCCATCACTATATACTATTCATAGGTTAATAGGTAAAAATAAAAAGGTTTGTCTGCTTGCCACCGTGCAAAGTTAGGCAAAATCTCCAATATCTTCGCTATTCGGCGCATTGCGGTCTATTATTCCTCGCTTTGTAGGCTGGCGCGTGTAGTAGCCTTTCACGCTGTGGAACGGCACTGCCAAGAGGCGTGAAAACTTTTGCTATGGGTAGTGTTGTCCGAAGTTTCTGGCTACGAGGGCGACATCTCTCATGTTGACTGTGCCGTCGCTGTCTATGTCTGCGTTCGGGTTCCAGTTTGTGCTAGGTGGGGAGCCTGGATAAATATAGTCGGGTCCGTAGGAGCCAAATGCTCTTGCCACGAGAGCTATGTCTCTCATATTAACTTTCAAATCGCCGTTTACATCGCCCAGAATAGTGACAATTACCGAACAAGTGCAGTTATTGGTCGTGGCATTCTCGCTTGGGTCAAATTCCGCACTCGCAGTAATCGTGTAGTTGCCATAAGCAAAGCCTGTCGTGTTCCATCCGAAGCTAATAGTATAGTTGGTCATTGCCAACATTGTCTGTTCTGAATAAATGCAGGTTGAATTGACACAAACTGTAGCGTTGAAAGCTTCAATCCTATTCCCCAGATTCTCAAACGTCAAATTCACCGAGCTAGTGTACCCTTGTGCAATGACTGTCTTTGAAGATGTCAAGGTTGTAACTGCAATGTCGGGAGAAGCCCAAAGACTCATCAAAGGATAATTGTCAATATTGCTTGTTTCTATAACATAGGCGGTGTCGCCAATTCCATCGCTTCCTGTCATGTTTTGCCCTGGACCATTATACAGGTCTGTGCCGGTGTAGTCGCTCCAGTAGTTGCCTCCATCAGGATAGCCATTGTCCCATACATTCCCCCACCAAATTTGGTTAGAGACGTCATATGTGATGTTTGCCTGCTGCGTGTTGCCAACGAAATTGTTATGGTAGAACACATTGCCATGAACCTCGTAGCCGCCGACAAAGACACCATCTAAGTTTGCCGTTATGTTGTTTGCGACTATACTGTTGGTAAAAGAACGGTACTCTAGATCGATGCCCTGAGAACAGTTCGTTATGTCATTTTCGACTATGCTATTGGAATAAGAGAGGTAGGAAAAGAAGCCATCATCGTTCGCACTTATGTTGTTTCCGACAATGATATTATCTGAGCTTGACCAGAAATAAACGCCATCCGAGTTGTTCGTTATGTTATTTCCGACCACACTGTTGTTTTCTGCAAAACCAACCCCGTTCCCAAGCATTACGCCATCCACATTATTTGTTATGTTGTTTCCGACTATGGTGTTGCTACTGGAGTTACCATAGGATGAAGGAGCGAAACAAATGCCAACGTCGTTGTTTGTGATGTTGTTTCCAGAGATGAGACAGTTGCTTGCATTGCCCAGGCAGATTCCGGAGAACCCGTAGTTCGCACCGTTGCGAATCGTGAAGCCCGTCACGTTAACCCAGCTAGCATCAATGTAAACCAGCGCGCTCCCGCTAGAATTACCTAAGTCGATGGTTGTGTTCGCCGCGTCTTCTCCGACGAGCGACAAAGTCTTGTTCACGACAAGGTTCTCATAATACGTTCCCGCCTTCACGTATACCGTGTCTCCATCGTTTGCAGCATTTATGGCTGCTTGAATCGTGGCATAATCGTCTGGAACAATGATAACCCCGTGGCTGACTTCAAACGATTTGCTGTACTGGCTGAAGCCAAATCCGAATCCTGAAACTGTCACTGCAGCTGTGAAGTTGTACGAGCCTGCTGGCAACTTTCCCAAGCTGTATGTTTGGGTAACGTATATTATCGTCGGCAAAAGGATTAAGGGAACGTAAATGTCGATGTCGACAGAAAATCCATTGCCAGTCTGGCTTACCGAGCCGAACGTGACGTTTTCGTTCATATTTGAAATTTCGAATCCAACTGTTACATTGATTTCATCAAGTGTGGTTGGAGATTCCGGCGACACCGTGATTTCAAAATTGTAATACCACTGCTGTGCCTTAACTGGCTGAATCCTGAATGCCAAAGTCAGCATGCCTACTAACAGCAATCCTATCAATATTCCAGAAAATATCCCTTTTGACATTTCTCCTTTCTTCCCTGATGATGCAGCCGAGAGCTACACTGCAAAATAAGGTGTTGCATGATAAGAACGTTGCCAAGTATTGCTGCGCGAGACGCACACTTTCCCAATGTAAGCGTTGGAATGTAAACTGGGAGAGCGCGCGCTAAGAAAACTTTTATCAACACACGATTAGAAGACAGACTGGGGATTCAAAATGAGTGAAATAAAATCAAAGAAAATGGTCAGTTTGAACGTTGCTGTCGCACTAGGAATGATCTTTGTTGCTGTGGTAGCTGGTCTCGGTATAATATTTAGTAATTACGTAATTGACGCGAACAACAAGATTTCTTCGTTGAACAATCAAATATCAAGCGGAGATTCTCAACTGGACTCCACTATTACAAGTTTTCAAGACCAAACAAACCAGCTTCTGGCATGGCTAAACGGGAACGAAACATTACTCACTGAAACGGAAACTTGGCTCGTTGATAATGTCACTTACTACAATTCTCAAATCACAAACCTACAGAACCAAGAAAGCCAATTGCAGACTTGGTTGAATGGAAACATCACAATTTATGAAACACAAATCAATTTGCTGAACTCGATCATAACAAGTCTTCAAAACCAAATTGCTGATAGAGAGCGCGCACTTGGCTCGGTGTGGGTGTCTCCTTCAACCATAGCGTATAGCACAGACAATGCGAGTGTGGGAACGCTGTTCAATGTTACGGTGTGGGCTAACATGCAGAATGGTACGTATAACTGGCAGGTGACAATGAAATTTAATGCTTCAGTATTCCAGGAAGTGGCGTGCGGCTACACGGCTGGGACAGCAAGCGCATACTTTGCGGGGCACGCTACTGTGCCTGTCTCTCCCGTCGTGGACAACGTTGCGGGGAGTATAGTGCTTGGCGAAAGCCTCATCGGTAATGACTATGCACCTGAAGAAAATGCCAGTTTGATGTATGCTGAGTTTAACATCACAACGATGCCTACCCCAACTAAAACGCCGCTCACTGGCCTCTTCGACATCAACGCCACGGGCACTAGCGGCACGTTCTTCGATGATACTAGCGGAAACACATTCGTTTCTGCGGCCAACCTCTACGATGCAAGCTTTGCACTATATTCTTTAATTGTTCCTCCAACAATCAGCAATATTTCTCAGGTTCCTGACATAAACAGCGTTAATCCCGGCGAGGCTGTGACAGTGTCGGCCAACGTGACTGACAACAGCGGCACAGGAATTGCGAACGTTACACTCGTCTATTCAAACGATACTTGGGCTACAAACTCCACTGCTGCAATGACGCTGAACAGTACAACTGGGTTGTACTATGGCACCATTCCTGGGTACGCGGTAGGAACGGGCATCTTCTATGTCATTGATGCCTACGACAACAGTGGAGGTTTCAGTGAGAGCATCGTAAGCGTGTGGGCGCTACTATAGAATGAAAATTAGTGATAGGGATAACACGATTAATCAGTTGAATGTGTGGCTGGACGGAAACGTAGCGCGCGCGAGTAGGCTTTCATCGTTTTCATCGCACCAACAAACATGACAATTGCTGAGATCAAGGCTAGCCAGAAGCCGATGTTCAAGTAGGTTGATTCGGTGAAGGCGCCGCGCCCAATCTGAGTGAAGATATTGATTTTGGAGAACAAGCCAAGCCCTGAATTACTTAACCATAAATCTATTTGAAGGTCCACTGAGAATATAATTATTGCGAGTGCTTCGGTAAGTCCACCTCCAAACAGTAGCATCTTTCCGTTTTGAATTATGCTTCCCGCGAAACCTAGAACGCCAGCTAGAACGACAAGCAGAACGGCTACCCAATCGTACCAGCTATTCAGCTCGACGTAGGGCGCGCGCGCTACACTGCTTAGATTATACATGTTCAAATTAAATGCCGATGCAGATACGCCATAACCACCAATTGTTAATGTCCACCATGGCAATACTAGACTTATGAATGCGATTAGGGCACCGGCAATTCCAATGTAGTTCAGTTTCAAACTACTAACCCGCCCATCGTAATAAAGGCCAGATGATACCTTCAACCATTTAACACTAGCGTAATAGCGCGCGCTAAGTGGACTTTTCCGCCGTTGTATCGGTTCCCCATTGAGAAGCGCGAGCACTGTCCTGTTCGTGGTAGTCTTTTAGAAGTTCTCTTCTTATGCGATATGCAGTGTTTTGGCTAACCTTAAGCAGCTTCATCATTTCAGGCATGTTGATGCGTCCTTGGTCGCTCCAAGCCTTATCGTTAAGTATATGCGGAAGAATCAGCTTTGCCTTCTCCACCACGTCTTCAAATGTTTGCTTAGGCTTAAGTGCTTGCTCGAATTGTTCAGCCCTACGTCTTTCTTGCACAGTTTGTCCTTTCCTGCTTTGCTCATATAGTTCTTCCTGATGTTCTGCGTGCCGGCCTTTACGGTAGTTCCCATCCAACGCTTTAGGGGTGGGTCGTTCCAATCTATTTCATCACTCGCGGGCAAGTAATTCCACCTATAGTTGTATGTTCTGGTACACCGTAAAAAATAAACCTGTTAAACTCAAAAACTTTTCTCCTACGATAACGTAAGGAACCTTTTCCGGTCTAGGTCAACACGTGACAACCATCGTCAACTATCATGACCGTGTGCTCCGCCTGAGCGACGGTTTTTCGACTTACTTCAACGAACACAGGATAGTGCATGAGAGCCTTCGAAGCTAAAAGCTCATCGAATGCCTGTTTGTGTTGTTCTATGGGTACTACGCCCTGCAACCAGCGCTCGGCAAAGGGCAGAGTCCTGAAGTTTTCTTCGATGAATTTCAGAAGCCGTTTAGCATAGGGATCTTTTGGCGATCTCGACTTGATGAACCTGAAAATTGTGGATTCGCTCCCGTCTTCAACTCTTCCCACCGCATCGGGCATCGTCACGAATGGCTCAATAGCGTAGACTCCGCCGAGTTTGAGTTTCGTGAAAGACAATTGGGAGACGTTCGGTATTGAAGTCCCGGTGTGCAGCACGTACCGTCCAACTTGGTGCCCCGTGAGGTTTGATATGGGTTTGAAGCCGCGGGATTTTATCGTGTTCTCGATTAACGTGCCCAGTGTTGAGGCTGAAATTCCAGGTCTAATGTTGTCTGTTGCAGCTTTTAGTGCATGCTCAGCGGTTGCTACGAGATATTCGTAGTCACGGTTTAAACAAACTGTGACTGCCGTGTCGGTCACATAACCGTCCACGTGTGCGCCAATGTCCACTTTAACAACCGAGTTCTCGGGGATCCGCTTCTTGTCGCCCGGTGGAGAAGTGTAGTGTGCTGCCACCTCGTTGATTGAAACGTTGCATGGAAAAGCCAGTTTTGCACCCTTTTTCTTTATCAGTTCCTCTGCTTTCTCGCAGATGTCGATTATCATCATACCTTCGCGGACGTAGCCTTTGATCTCCTCCCGTGCTTCCCGAAGAATCTTTCCGGATAGCTCAAACTTCTCGATGGCTTCCTTGTCAAATTCGCCCATTAAATTCCCAACCTGCATGGGTAGAGCAAAGACTAAGCTCTATCACAGTATCCTTTTTTTACACACCGCTGGCTTAAATGTTTAATCGGCGGCTATTAGGAGAAAGGGAAAACTTCGCGTGCTCTTTAGCTCGTGCGCCAAATAGGATTTCTCTTGTCTAATAGAATATGATACTTCTCTATTTTGTCTTTTGCTTTTTCCCGTCTCTTCTGGTGTTCGGCAAGAAAACGGTTGATCCGTTCGGTTAGATCCTTTTTGCATTCGCCGCAAAGTATTTCGCCGGTTCTGCATCGTCTTTCTCTTTCTGCGAGTTTCTTGTCGTCTTCTTCGAAGAGATAGAGGAAGTATTGGTACACGGAGCAAACGTCTGGGTTTGCACCTTCTTTTCTCTGCTCCGCCACGGTTCCCTTTCCGCCCGTGAAGGCTTTCCAGACCTTTCTATTCACGACATCTGGCGGGTCGATAGTGAATATTGCCGTGTCCGGCTCAGACGAGCTCATTTTTCCTCCTATTCCCAGCCCCGGTAGGAAGCGATTGTGAATCTGCGCGGGTTTGTAGTAGCCGAGTTTTGATGCTATGTCTCGGGTGATTCTCCAGTAAGGATCTTGATCTATGGCGGCTGGGATGAGGGCGGGAACGTTTTCTCCGGTCAGTTTCTTATGTATGAAGCAGGGAACTGCTTGCACGGCAGGCCAGAACACCCAGCCGAGGTTCGTGTTCTCCTGGAACCCGAAAGTTGCCTTGGCCGTTGAGTAGGTTATCCGTTTGGCAACCTCCAGTGCAATGTCGTAGAGTAGGTCTATGTCTTTAACGTCGTAGATTATGAACGTCTTCTCCGGTTCAAAACCCAGCGCCACCAAGTCCAGTGCGTTATCATAGCCCAATTGCGTGGTTTCCGCGAGTTTTAGTTCGTCATCCACAACAAACTTCTCGTCGTCGGTCATTTGAAAATAGAGCCTGGTGTCAAACGCATCCTGCAAATGTTTCGTGAAAATCCACGGGACAAGATGTCCTATGTGAACAGGACCAGACGGGCCTCGCCCAGTGTACAACACGAATTTCGTTCCCTTGTCGTACAAGTCCAAGACCGTGTCCAGGTCGCGGTGAGAAAAGAACAGTTTTCTCCGCAGCTGGAGATGGAGTTCACCCGTGTACCGTGTCAACCTCTGCAGCAGTTCGTCGGTCAGGGGTTGGGTTCCAAACTCACGTATCAAACGGTCATAATCAACCTCACCCCGAACTTCCCACGGGGTGACGACCATCTCATTCTTCTCCTTATCCGTCAAATTTGACGCCTACCCTGGTTCCCTATACATTTGAAGGAAAAGTATTAAGTCTTGCGCGGGCATGCGCTCACGTCTTTCAAATGAGGCAAGGTGCGAATTGTGCGCGTTCCAGAGTCAGGCTTTTATTAAAATATAAGCATCTACATTACAAAATCCAATCTATCTCGCTCAAAGGTGCGGAACAGCATGGTTGACTTAAGAGAACACGAACGCCGGACGCTTTCAGCGTTAAGCAAATTCATGGGGGAAGCGAACGTTGAGCAACTCATTCAGAAAAGCGGGCTGTCAGATTCGGCGGTAATGCGTGCCGCCTTAGCACTGCAGGAAAAAGGATTTGTAACAATTCATGAACGCAGGGAGACGTTGCTGAAGCTCAGCACAGAAGGACAGCTTCATGCAAGAGAGGGCCTGCCGGAACGGCGTCTCATGAACGCTTTGGAGAACCTTGGCGGAAAGGCTAGTCGCAAGGATGCCTTTGAAAAGGCAGGTTTGGAAAAGCAATTCATGCCGATAGCGCTGGGGTGGGCTCAGAGGAAAAAATGGACCATGCTTGACTCGAAAGCTGACGTGTTGCGGGCGGTCGTTAAACCGGCAGTGGGCGACGATGAGAGGCTGCTCAAGGTTCTTGCTGAAAAGGAAAACGTGACGGCTGAAGATTTAGATCCTAAGCTTCGAGGTGCTGTGCAGGTTCTCAAAGGAAGGAAGCTTCTTGACGTCGAGGGAAAGATAAGGCGCGTTTTTGAGTTGACGGCAGTCGGAAGGCAAGGGTTGAGGGAAGGAAAGAGTGAGGTTTCTGAAGTGACTCAGTTGACGCAGGAGCTTATCGTCGGCGGAAAATGGAAGAATGTGAAGCTTCAAAGATACAATGTGGAGGCGCCGGTGGCTGAGACGTGGCCCGGCAAGAAGCATCCCTACACGCAATTCTTGGAAGAAGTGAGAGACAAGCTTGTCACTCTAGGATTCAGGGAAATGGTCGGCACGGCTGTTGAAACCTCCTTCTTCAACTTCGACGCCCTCTACACACCTCAGGACCATCCTGCCCGAGAAGCATCGGGCATCTACTTCGTCAAATCGCCAAAAGAAGGAAGCATAGACGTTCCCAAGAAAATCCTTGACAACGTGAGACAGACTCATGAAAACGGCTGGAAAACAGGCTCCACAGGCTGGAAATACAAGTACTCGGCGAAAGAAGCCAAACGACTCATTCTGCGAGGACACGGAACATGCCTAAGTGCCAGAACGTTGCTGAGCAAAGACCTACAGGTTCCGGGCAGATACTTCTCGTTTGCACGATGCTACAGACCGGAAATAGTGGACAAGCTACACCTGACAGAGTTCAATCAGGTTGAAGGCATAATCATTGACAAGGATTTGACCCTGCGGGATCTACTGGGTGTGCTGGGAAAATTCGCCACCGAAATCGCGGACGCAGACAAGGTTAGATTCAGGCCGGACTACTTTCCCTTCACGGAACCGAGCGTTGAACTTGCCGCGTACAGGAAAGGTGTTGGATGGATAGAGTTCGGCGGCTCAGGAATATTCAGACCTGAAGTTACATTGCCCTTAGGCATCAAGGAGCCAGTTATCGCTTGGGGTTTAGGCATCGACCGACTGTTCATGATGAGGGCCATGGTCAAGGAGATACGATACATTTTCAGCCAAGACCTAGACTGGCTGAGGAGGAAGGCGGTGGTCTAGATGCCGACGATAGACATAGACTATGCCGAGTTCGAAAGGATGCTCGGAAAAGAGCTGCACAAAGACTTGGACGAGATCAACGATGCGCTGGCCTTTGTCAAGGGAGAGGCGAACCTGTTCGACGAGAAAGAAGGAACTATGAGCGTTGAAATAAAGGATACAAATCGTCCGGACATCTGGAACATTGAGGGCTTGGTCAGGGCTTTACGAGGGTTTCTGGGCATCGAAGAGGGGTTGAGGCAGTATGCGGTCGGCAAACAGTCAGCCGAGGTTCACGTTGATCAGAGACTGGAAAACATACGTCCCTACATCGGCTGCTCCATAGTCAAGAATCTGAAACTGAATGACACGATAATCCGCGGCTTCATGCACATGCAGGACAAGCTCGATCAGACCTACGGAAGGAACAGGCGGCGAACTTCAATCGGGCTTTACAACTTAGATTTAATTAAACTGCCGTTGCAGTATACAGTTGCAAAGCCAAATGAAATCAGCTTCGCGCCGCTGGGCTTTACGGAAAAGATGAGCCTGAAAGAAATGCTTGCACATCATCCGAAAGGCCTCGAGTACGGCCACATCGTCAGCAAACACGAGGTCTACCCCATCCTTCTGGACGCAGAGAATAAGCCGCTCTCTTTCCCTCCCATAATCAACTCGAACGATCTTGGAAGAATCACCGAAGATACGAGAAACGTTCTCGTCGAGGTTACCGGAACAATGGAAGAGACACTGCTTAACACTCTGAAAATCGTCACTCTCTCAATGATCGACCGCGGCGGCAAAGCGTACTCGGCCAAGATACGCTATCCGCACAGGCACTTGGACGTCTTGACACCCAGTTTCAAAACTGGCCAAATGGACTTGAACGTTGATTACACTAACACTATCTTGGGCTTGCAGCTAAAGGCCAAACAGATCGCACGAATGCTGCGCAAGGCAGGCCACGGCGCTGAAGAAACTGAGAGGAATAGAGTGCACGTGGAGATTCCGTGTTACAGAGTCGACGTGATGCATCCCGTAGACCTCGTTGAAGACGTTGCCGTAGCCTACGACTACAACAATATCAAGCCGTTGTGGCGCGAAATGCCCACGACCGGCGGGGTGAGGCCTGAACAGGGCATGATCGACGTGGCGAGGGAGTTGATGATTGGGCTGGGGTTTCAGGAAGTCCTCACGTTCACGCTCACGAACCCTGATAATCTGTTCAAGAACATGAACCGCAAGAAAGAACGAATAGTTGAACTCTCCAACCCTAAAGTCATAACGTTGACATGCCTGAGAAACTGGTTGTTGCCCAGCCTCATCGAATTTGTGAGCAACAACCTGCACGTTGAATGCCCGCAGAAAATCTTCGAACTCGGCAAAGTCACCTTCTTGGATGAGAAGAGGGAAACGAGAAGCAGGGACGAAGACAGACTTGCCGCAATCATTTACGACGCAAACGCCAGCTTCACCGAAGCCAAATCAACAGTCGAAGCTTTCATGGCAAACTTGGGGCTCGAATGGCAAATAAGAGAAACGGAACATCCAAGCTTCATAAGCGGTAGGGCAGCTAAGATAATCGTCGAAGGAACAGAAGTTGGGGTTCTCGGCGAAATCAACCCGAAAGTCCTCGAAGCATGGAAACTGGAAAACCCTACAGCAGCCTTCGAGCTAGACCTTGAAAAGATAATCAAAATTAAACGGAAAAACCAGTGAAGAGCACGCTTTGATATCGTCGAAACGACTACTCATCTAAGGGTTCTGCAAGCTTGAAATTCAACCTGTTTGGACAAGTGGAGTGGGAGACAGTAACCCTTAACTTTTCAGTCGTTCCTTTCTCTTCTGGCGATGACAGTAAATTGAGCCCTTGATAATCCCGCTGACACATCCACGCAGACGGACTCAACGGAAGAGGGCAAGCTTCGCTTGCGGGTTCTTGTGATGGCGAGTTTACCCAAGCGTGGGACACGGCGGGCGCGGGCCTAAACGCCTACGACGGAGAGAGCTTAACCTAGAGGAGCGCAACGCCCCACAGTGAAGTTAAGTGTTAGGTTACGTAGGGAACAAGACGGCCCGCGAAAAACAACTCTTAAGTTTGTCATGTGCATACAGATAGGTAAAACCCGAAGCAGGCAGAGCAAAATTTGGACTTAGAAACAAAAATCGAGCTTGTATGCAGACCGCCGACTGAAGAAGTCATAACCCCTGGAGACTTGCGGAAACTCTTGGAGATTGAGCAGCATCCCATAGCCTACAACGGCTGGGAACCGTCCGGTCTGGTTCACCTTGGAACGGGCGTCGTCTGCGCTTACAAGATGAAGGACTTCCTAGAGGCCGGAATACGCTACAAGGCCTATCTTTCAACTTGGCATGCATGGCTGAACAACAAGATGGGCGGCGACTTGAAACTCATAAGAAAAGCCGCAGACCTCTTCAGACACTCATGGATTGCTCTGGGCGTTCCAGAGGACAAGGTCGAATTCATCTACTCAGACGAGCTTTACGACGATTTGAAATACTGGGAAAAAACGGTGTGCGTGGCGAAAAACCTCTCAATAGCGAGGGTGACACGCACGCTCGAGGTTGCGGGAAGACAAGAGTCTGAAGCTAAACACGTTTCGGATTACCTCTACACGCCCATGCAGGTGGCTGACATATTCCACATGGAAGTAAAAATTTGCCAACTCGGAATGGATCAACGCAAAGCGAACGTCGTGGCCAGAGAACTTGGCGAAAGGCTCGGGTTCTGGAAACCCGTTTGTGTCCATCACAGTTATCTACAAGGTCTGGCGAAGCCGCCCATTTGGCCTATTCCGAAGGAGAAAGAGAGAGAAATACTGTCATCGATAAAGATGTCGAAGAGCAAGCCGGAAACCTGCATATTCATTTACGACTCGCCCGAAGAAATCAAACAGAAAATTTCCCGAGCCTTCTGCCCAGAAAAAACCGTGGAGTACAATCCAATCTTGGAAATATGCAAGTTCATAATATTCAGAGAGAACGAGGCCTTCACAATACAAAGACCGCCCAAATTCGGAGGGTCAATAATCTTCGAAAGCCTCAAGGAACTCCAGAAAGCGTACGCGGAAGGTAAACTGCATCCGCAGGATCTCAAGAACGCTGTGGCAGAAGAGCTCGCGCGAATGCTTGAACCCGTCAGAAGATACTTCGAAAACAACAAAGAAGCAAAAGAATGCCTCGACGCAGTGAGAAACTGCAAAGTGACAAGGTGAAAACCTCGTCGGCACACCTTAGAGAAAGACAAGAAAACATCCAGCAAACGCTGCAATGCCTAGCTGCGGAATCAGCCAGAGGAACGCCGATAATTGTTGAAGGCAAGAAAGACTTGGAAACCTTGAGAACGCTGGGCGTTCAGGGGCTGATAGTGACCGCGAAGACCGGCGGAAAATCCCGTTTGGATCTCCTGACAGAAATAGAGAAAATCGGGTACCGAGAAGTCATTCTGCTATTGGATTTTGACAGGCGAGGAAAAGAATGGACGGCGATCCTGAGACAAAACCTGGAAAAGGCAAGGATAAAGGTCAACGTTACCTTTAGGAAAGAACTCTTGAGGTCAGCAGGCAAGGAGCTGAAGGACATCGAAGGCCTTGCAGCTTACCTGCAGACTCTAAGCAAAAAACTCGGCGGAAGATGAACCTCGACTCGTTTCCATTCATGTACGAAATCCTCTTCACACGCAATTCTTGGCTTACGGGCCTTCAAGGCTTCGAAGCAGGGACACTCAGTCGCCAAATAATCTGGCAAAATCTGGGTAGGGATAAAAAGCTTAAAGAGGATGATCAATAATTCATAAACGTAATATATAGCAGATATTAAGACACAATCTCGTGATTCGAGGGTGCAATCCTCGGGTCGCGCGATTAACGCTGATCATTAACCAATCACTTGGAGGTGCCCTAGCATGGGTCCATCCCAGACGTTTACCATAAAGTATGTTGTAAGCGCGAAATTCGATATTGAAGGAGTAGTTGAAAAACCAGATGTGATAGGAGCAGTTTTCGGGCAGACGGAAGGCCTTTTTGGACCCGAGCTTGACCTGCGAGAACTGCAAAAATCCGGCAGAATCGGTAGAATAGAAATCGAGTTACATTCAAAAAACGACAAGACGACTGGCACGATAACGATTCCAACAAGCCTGGACAGGGTTTCCACGGCGTTGATTGCTGCGAGTATAGAGAGCATAAACAGGGTTGGTCCATGCGCTTCAAAGGTGACTCTTGAAAAGGTTGAAGATGTGAGGGAGGCCAGAAGGAAGGTAATCATCGACAGGGCCAAAGACATCCTTCACAAATGGACGATTGAATCGATGCCTTCCGTGGACGAGGTGTTCAAAGAAGTTTCTGAGACGCTTAAAACAGGAAAAGTTGGGAAATACGGTTCAGAAGAGCTGCCGATTGGACCTGAACTTGAAACCGCAAAAGAAATAATCGTTGTTGAAGGAAGAGCGGATATCATTAACCTCATGCGCTGCGGCCTGATGAACACGGTGGCTCTTGAGGGCGCGAAGGTTCCGGAGGCTGTGAAGACGCTGTGCAAGGAAAGGGAGGCAACGGCACTGCTCGACGGAGACAGAGGCGGAGACTTAATCTTCAAAGAGCTCTTGCAGGTGACCGATATAAAGTACATTGCAAGAGCGCCGAGAGGAAAAGAAGTTGAGGAACTGAACTGCAAGGAAATATTCGAAGCCCTCGACGCTAAAATTGCCATTCAAGAGCCAGTGAAGCCGGAAGCGCCTAAGCTGGTGAAGCGGGAAAAGGTGAAAGTGGAAGTTCCGAAGGAAATCGTTGAGACGATGAAATCGTTGGAAGGAACTTTGGAGGCCGTGCTGTTGAACGAAAAATCGGAGCAGACGGAGCGGATGCCGGTCAGCCAGCTTGCTGAAAAGCTCCAACAGGCCGAAGGTGTGGACACTATAGTTTTCGACGGCATAATAACACAGAGAATCGTTGACGTGGCAAGCGAGAAGAACATAAAGAGAATCATAGCTTCACGCGTGTCCGATGCAGTTAAACCTTCATTAACCGTTCAGCTTCTAACGTTTGGAGAGGTCGCCGAGGGCTAACCGCCGAAGAAGTCGGTCAGCTTCCTGTTTTCTTTTCCGCTAATCTTTGACTTCAAGAGTTGCTCTTCGGTCACGCCGAAAGACTCGAGAATTCTCGCCGCTGCGGGCACAACCTGTTTGGACACGTAGTATTCCATGTCAACATCGTCGAAGGAAGCAAGATTGTAAGGCTTAACCCTCTCATACAGGCGACCCTTGCCACCGATCACCACGTAGCCTATCTTATCTCCTACGCCCAGTTTCCAGCCCTTTGCCCTGAGCATCTTTGCAGCTTCGACATGAGAAGCTCTAACCTCGTACTCTTCGGCAGGCTTGCTCAGAGTTTTCCAGATGACGAGATCGCGGTATGGCACACGCTTCTGCTGAAGCTCGTAGATGAACTGCTGCACAAAATCCACAGCCTTCCTGGGCGAATCATCCTTCAGAATGATTTCCAGGACCTTCTCCTGAACGGTCTTAGCTATGCCCGCCCAGTCTCCCCGAACAACCTCCATGCCCACTATGTCCAATCTGCCGCCGGGCAGAAGCCCCGCATAGCGCTTCTTGGCTTCCGTGAAGAATATTCTCACGTAGACCTTGTCCGGCTTTATCTCCAACCCCAATTTTTTTCCAACGTCCTTCGTAAGTTTTTCGATTCGGTCAGGATCATTCTCGATGAATATGCTGTCCGTGTCGCCGTACACCACTTTCAGGTCGTCCTTCTCAGCCATCTGAATCGCCGTGAGTATCGTGTGTCTTCCCCAGGCAGCCGCCGCCTCGGCCACAGGCTTCATGTACCACCGAGCACCCGTCCACCCGGCATAACCGTAAGAGGCGTTGGCAATCACCTTCACGGCCTTCTGCCGCGCGTCCAGGACGCGGTACTCGGCACTATCGGGCTTAAGATTCTTCATTTCCGTGCGAACTTCGTCGCGGACGCTGATGAGATAGGAGAGTACTTCCTTGTAGAAGCCCGGAGGCTGCTTGCGAAACTTGTGATTCACTTCGGGGGCTGTGTACACTCCGCCCGGCGGTTCCGGTTCCTTAGGTGGCACGTAGGTGTCTGGAGACAGGTTGTAAGCGATCATGATGTTCGGGTACATGGACTTGAAGTCTAAGACGACGATGTCTTCGTGCAGTCCTGGCTTGGGCTTGAGGACGAGGCCGCCCGCGTAGGGCCTGTAGGGCTGCTCGACTCTTCTGGGCACGAGTTCGCCGAGCTTGTGAGTTTGTTTTATGAGAAACCACTCAACTCGGAAGCCCGCTGCTGCCGTTCCTACGTGATCCAGGGGAAGGCTCACGAGGCTGGAGAGTTGCATGGCGAAATCCAAGATTGCCTCAGTTATCCCCATGATGCAGCGAGTGTTGTCCATGGAAAACTGTTTCAGGCTCTCGCGCTTGGCTTCGGCGTTCCAGTAGTCTGCGAAGTCGACGTCTTCCACTACGGTGCGGTTTTCAATCTTCATTATGCCCAGGTAGTCGGCCAGGTTTGCGAGGGTTTTGACTTTGACCTCGGGAAATTCATCCGCGTAATCGGCCAGATCCAGGTTTATTCTGCCGTTGAGTGAAACGTGACCGTAGACGCTTCCGTGCGGTTCTGTTTTCGCACTGTCTATGCGCAAATGCAAGCCGAGCTTCTTGCACCTCGCGGTGAGGTACTGCCAGTCCTGTCCGTTTACGCCGTAGCCCACGATGACGTCGGGATCGATGCTTTCCACGTAATTGATGAAGGACTCCAAGACGGGTTTGTCGTTCCTGTCTTCGCCTGCCAAGAACTGTTTCTGTTCGTGATGATTCGAAGCCGTTGAAATCATGATTACCGGGTTTCTGTCGGGTTTAGGGGAGCCTTCTTGGCTGTAGCATATTGTTGAAAACCCCAGCACTCGCAACTGCGGAGCCTCCATTCTCTCAACGGACTGGGGATACGATTTTGCCAGGTAGACCTTGTCCACTCGAACGCCCAGCTTGTTTTCTTCCTCTGAGGCTTCTATTTCGTGCCATCCGCACGGGACAACGCTGTTGTCGATGAGATACCGCATAGCAACACGAATATCGTCTTCGAAGCAGTCTTTGACGCCTTCGAGCTTTCGAAGCTGCCTTGCACATCTTGTCAGTTCCCATCCGGTCTTGCAGGGAACTTTCACAGCCTTAACCGGCTTCCCGAAAAACCTGCGCTCAACAGCCTCGGGATTGCCGGCCAGAACACAGGGACTCGTGATTATGCTTTCGAAGACCTTCGCTGGATCAGCATCATCCGCAACCACTGCATAAAAGTACGGTACGAAACTCCTGTCGATGATGAGCACTCTCTCGCCGTCGTTGGTTATGCCCCACAGCCAGATTTCTGAGGATTCGTCCTTGACTTCGTAGTTGATGTCTAGGAGCCAAAAAGTTACCTTCATGATGAGCTCCTCGTTTTCAAATAATCGATACTGAACGGAAACAGCTTTTAAGGCTTAGCGCGCGCTTCAAAATAAAGAGCAAGGCTGCAAGGTCGCCTAGCCCGCTGATCCTTGCAGCCCTCGGGCCGTTCACTCTTATGAGGTGCAATAGGCCCTATGTATGAGGCAAGCAGTACAGTGGATAAAAAGCTTGTCTTAAACTAGAACAACACAACGACAATAGCCTGTGGTCTTCGATTTTCTGCTTTATTGGTGTTTTTTCAGTAGTTCCACAACGTCGGGGAAGTCTATGCCCAGTGCTTTTGCTTTTTGTATGGTTGGGACTCCGTTTTTGTTCCATCCTCGTCTTGTGTAGACTGCGTCTTTGAGTTTCTCGTATTCTGCCTCGCGGTATTTCCGCAGCGCTGCCATTTTTTCTTCCGTAGACTTGCCGTCTGGGTTGTAGCCGATTTTTTCTTTCAGTTGTTTGTCGTAGCGTTCTGCTCGGCTTTCGTACTCGTCCTTTGTGACGGGTCCGACTGAGCGGTAGGGTAACGCGTCGTGTTCTCGCGTGCCGAAGCCCATTCTGAGGTTGAAGATGCGTTGGAGGTTGTACACTTTTTCGCTCATGAAAATTATGTCTTCTACCGTGATTTTCTTGCCGGTGACGGCGGAGAAGAATCGCGCGTAATTCTCTACGTGGGCCATGACTTTGGCGGGTTCTTTCGTGTTCTTATTGTCTACGGGGACGACGTCGTTCCATGGGAGCTTGCACAGTCCGTTGAGACCGAACCACGTGCGGAACATGGGGAACCAATGCAGGTTTTCAGCCTTCTGTTCAAACGTGGGCATGAGGTTGTGAACCATGTCTAAGAATATCAGCCAGGCCTCGTCGTGTTGTGGGCCTTTCAATGCAAGCCCGTAGCCGCCCTGCTGCGCGAGCGATTCTTTGGTGACGTACTCGGAGAACTCCAGTCCCTTTGCTTCCATGCCGATGTCCTGCAGCACTTGCGGGTCGGCGCCGTATTCCTCTGCGAAGAGCTTCTTCATCCGCCTGATGCCCTTGCCGACCACTGTGCCGAAGCCCTCGCCTATTGCCATCTGGTGCACGAGTTCCAAGGATGCCTCTTTGTTTCCAAACTTCAGCTCCAGGCCGCCGGTTGCTTTCTTGTCTATCAGGCCCATCTCGTAGCATTCCATGGCGAACGCCGTCGCCGTGCCGACTGAAATGGTGTCAAGACCGTACACGTCGCAGTAATAGTTCATCTCGATGACGTAGTCGGGGTCGTATATTCCGCAGTTGCTGCCCACTCCGGCGATTGTTTCGTATTCTGGGCCGCTAACGAAGACTTTTTGTCCTTTGTAGGGGCCCGTCTTGGGTTCGAAGTTTTTGACGCCGTGAGCGCAGGCCATCGCGCAGCCCATCCAGCAGCCGTCGAAGCCCTTGTCGAACTTTTTCCTGTAGACTTCCTTGCCAAGTTCTCCAGCCCTTGAGTCACTGCCGAACCTGAAATTGTTCACGGGGAGGAGGTCAAAGTCGTTCATTATGGTGACGAGATGTGTCGTTCCAATCGTTGCCATCTCGTCCTGTTTCGGGTCGAGGCTCCGTATCTCTTGTCCGTGAGCCGTGCCCACCTGCTTTACCATCTCGGCGTCTGCCGGCCCGTTCGTCTCCACTGATGTCCTGCCAGAATACTTCACCGCAACGGCTTTCACTCTCTTGTCGCGGAACACCGTGCCGATTCCGCCTCTTCCTGCCTGCTTGAACCTGTGAATCTTCCGCCCGGCGTCAAACCATGAAAAGTTCAGGCAGCCGAAAAACGTGTGTTCAGCTCCCGGCCCTGACGACACCACTGAGATGCACTGTCCGCTATCTGGCGCGTACTTCTTGGCCAAAAAGTCTGTGATGAGATGAGCCTCCGAAGGCATCAAAGACGCGTCTTCAACTCGAACGAGGCCTTGATCACCATCAATGAGAATGACCACTTCTTGCTTTGCTCTTCCCTGAATTTCAAGGGCGTCCCAGCCGGCGAACTTCAAGTATGGGCCAAAATAGCCGCCCACGTTTGAGTCGACCACGCTGCCAGTCAGGGGGGAGATTGAAACCGCGATGCTCTTTCCGCTGCCGGGATATACTGGAGTGCCGCCCAGCGGACCGCAGGCGATGCACACCTCGTTCTCTGGATCGTCCCATTTGGCTATGTGATCTTTCGGCAGTGCGTTCCATAGTAGCCAGAGGTCGAAGCCTCGGCCGCCCGTGAAGGTTTCTCTCATCTCTTTGCTTACAGGTTTGCCGATGACGCGCATGTTGGAAAGATCTATGTACAAGGTTCTGTTGTTGTAGCCCCTCTCAACCTTGCCCAGCTCGTACTTGAATTCAGCAATCGTCAAAGTTAACAACCACTCAATGCAGAACCAGTAGCTACTCAGAGCGCACTCATAGGTTTTTCGACGGCGGGTTGTGTGAAGTCTTTGGCGGGCGCTTGAGTAGATTCTGAAGGCTGAAGGCGGAGAACTTGTTATTCAGGTGAAACCGATAAAAACGGGAAGAACGGAGTGGCGTGCTTTACTTGTACGTGACTTTGAGAATTATGAGCATGAGTGCTTGGATGGAAGCGATGAAGTTTGCGACTATGATGGGCAGATTCTTGTCCAAGATTCCATAGACTAACCATAGCAGTGAGCCGCTAGACAACAGGATGGTGTATGTAAGGCTAATGTCTCTTGTCAATTTTGTCCTGAAGGCCTTGACGATTTGAGGGAAAAACGAACTCGCCGTGAAAGCAGCTGCGATCAAACCGATAATAGTAATGTAATCCATTGAAGTGCCTTTGTCTTCTGCGTTTAATATCGCTGAATCTAATTTAGCTTTAGGTCAAATTGTCAGCAGCGTGCGGGTGTGGGTGACGAATTTTCAGATGAAGAACAAAATTGGCAAGGTGACAAGGACTTCACAGAACCCGACGGCGGCTTCGAAAAAAACCAAAACATGGTAGGCAAGCAATAAACGCTTGAATGCGGAGCGGTTGGCTTGAAGCACGTTTGCTTTGCCGTTGAGAATCTATGGCTTTAATATCAGAGGCAGATTATTGAGTGTCAACCGCCTAACAAGGGGGCAAAGAGCTTTGAAGATTCTTGAGATTAACGCGAAGAAGGGTTTTGTTAAGGTTGTGCCCGAGACGATTGACGATTTTTGGCACCTGTACAACATTATTTACAGGAATGACAAGGTCTACGCTGGTACGACGAGAGAGATCAAGGTGGATGAAAAGTACGGCAGACCCAAAAGGGGAGAAAGAATCCCAGTTTTTCTCGGCGTCACCGTGGAGGACGTGGGTTGGGACAAGTTTTTGGGCAGGCTTAGAGTTCACGGCGTAATCTGCGAGGCGCCGGAAACTGTGCCGACCGGTGCGCATCACACGCTGAACGTCACGTTGAACACGCCGATTACCATTGTTAAGAAGTCTTGGGCAAGGCATGAGATTGAGAGGTTGAAGGGGGCCAGCAGAACCTCGGAGAAACCGATAATCGTGGTTTCCATAGACGATGAGGGCTACCTCATAGCGACGACTGCTCAGTACGGAATCGAGGAGAGGGTTGATGAGAGGATAAAACTTCCTGGAAAACACGAGGCGGAGAGAAGGAGCGAGGCCACGAGCGCGTATTTCAAGAGAGTTTTGAACGGTCTGCGGCAAGTGTGGACGCCCCTTCAGTGTCCAATAGCAATCATAGGAGTGGGTTTCGTCAAGAACGATTTTGCGAAGTACGTGGAGGCCGAGGCGCCCGACATGGCGGCTTCAGTGGCGGACGTGAAGAGCGTTAACAACGGGGGCATGGCTGGGATTCATGAAGCGCTTCGTTCTGGGGTGTTGTTGAAAACGGTGAGAAACCTGCGAGTCGCCGAAGAAACGATGCTTGTCGAGGAAGTTTTGAAGAGACTTGGAAAGAGCGAGGCAACGGTGGCCTACGGTTTTGAAGAAGTCAAGCGTGCAGCGGAGCTCGGCGCTGTTGAGAGAATCCTGTTAACGGACAAGATGCTCCGCGAATCCGACGACGAGAAACGGTTGCGGATAGAAGAAGTGATGGAAACAGCTGAGAAGAAGGGCGGCGCGATAACCGTTGTAAGCACGGGACACGAGGCAGGCACCCAGCTCAGCGGGCTCGGCGGCATAGCTGCACTCCTGCGCTTCCCGTTACTTCAGGAGTGAGGCTGAGGCTGACAGGTTTCAGAGTGAGAGACTCAATTGTCCCGTATGACAAGGTTTATCAAAACTGGATTGAAAAGAATTGTTGATTTAGAGAGAATTAAGATGAGAGAAGCCAAACTTCTGACTTCTACTGAATTGTGCTTTGCTGGAAGGGCTGAAGACGCTTTTGAAAGTGTTCTGGAGGAGCAGATGAAGCTTCACGCAGGTGTGACCATAGTGGACTTGCTGAAGTTTCTGTATCAATCGACATTGGGGCCTTTTCATCTTTTTGAGATGATGGACGAAACTCAATTGAAAGAATGGATAAGAAAGAACCTTGGAGATGCAAGGTCTTCTGATGGGCCGATTACGGAGAACCTCTATGGGAAAAAATGGGTCAGACTCAATTTCGGACCCTACAAGAAGAGGTTTGGAAATGACTATCAAAGAATCTATGAGTTGTTTGGGGAAGCCAAGGGGATGAAGCACGGTCAACTTGGCGAATACCAGGATCTCTTGAAGAAATTGCTCGATGCACTAGCAACAGGAAAGATAAGGCCGAAGAATGATGAGCCGAATATTCTGCGTCTATTTCAATCTTTTCTTAAAGAATATGAGGAGAAGAATTATCCGCCAATTCATCATTCGAAAAAATACGTGCTGAAAAATGCCGCTGAATATCTGGTGATACCGTGCTTGAGCATAGACAAATTGGGCTAATAGCCCTTGTTCAAGAACGCGTGCGACCATATAGACTAATGTGAAAAATCTCGCGGATCGTTGAGTCAATTAGTCTCTTATAGAAAGACATAAAGAACGGGTGAACTGGAAATAGTTCGCCTTGTGTGCTGGGGGAAAACACGTTGAAGCAAAAGCAAGAAGAGACTGCGATTTCTGATGACTTGCTCAAAAGTGCAGTTGAGTTTCATGGGCACTTAGGTCCTTTTCTGGTCCTTGGTTTGAAGGCTGGGTTACTGGCGAATTCGCTGCTTGGAAAGGACTGTTTCGAGACTACGGCTGTCGTGGCAACTGATCCTAATCCTCCGCACTCTTGTTTTATCGACGGTGTCCAATTCGTTACTGGGTGCACGATGGGAAAAGGTAACATCAAAATTAAGAGAAGCAAGAGTATCTATGCGCTTTTTTTGAAGGGAGGCAGAAAACTCAAGCTGGACTTGAGAAGGGACATCTTGGATATCATCCGAAACGCTTCTTCGGAAAAGGGTTCCGAGAAGGTGGCACTCGAACTTTTGAGAAAGCCGGCCCATGAACTGTTCATAGTAGAGGAGTGAGTGAAAACCAAGTGCCCTCCTTCGCGTTGCGCGCTGTTCAGCGCACAATTAACGGAATGATGTGCTTCTTGCGTCACGACTTACGGCTTATCCCGCAGGGCGCGCGCAGAGATAAGCGTTTTATCATTGCTGCGCAGCTGTTAAGTACCGTGAAAACTGTTTGGTTGTTTAAAAGGTGTTATATAAAGCCTTAGCATATTCTTGATGTACAGGTTTGAGATGAATGAAATGAGCAAGAGAAAACCGACCATAAAAATTCAGAACATCGTTGCTTCAGCTGCGCTCAATCAGAGGATCAGCCTGAAAAAGATTGTTGAAAAGTTTCCGCACGCTGAGTACAGCCCGAAGGTGTTTCCGGGACTCGTTTTCCGGTTGAAGAAGCCTAAGACGGCCACGTTGATTTTTGAAACGGGCAAGATGGTTTGCACGGGGGCGAAGTCGGAGAAGGAGGCGATTCAGGCTGTGAACAAGGTGACTAAGGAGCTGAAAACTCATGGAATACCAATCACTAATAAGCCGGCTATTAACATTCAGAACATCGTTGCCTCGGCGGAGCTGAACGGGGAAATAGACTTGGAGAACGTGGTTTACAAGCTGAAGAGAGTGATGTATGAACCTGAACAGTTTCCGGGAGCCGTTTACAGGATGGACGTGCCGAAGGTCGTGTTTCTCATATTCTCAGCTGGAAAACTGGTGTGCGTGGGCGCCAAGAAAGAGCAAGACGTTTACGAAGCGGTTGGCAAGCTCCAGGCATTATTAGAAGAACAAGAACTCATTTTCTATCCAGAAGAGAAACCTGCCTAGAATCGGATAGTCCGCCCTTCAAATTCGAGTTTCATTAGATTTGAAGCGCGCGCGCTTTGTTGATGAGTGTTAGAGTGCCCATTCTTTTGTTGCTAGGTTGAATTTTCTAAGGGCTGCTTGATCTTTGTGCTGTTTTGCAGTGATCGCTTCCCAGCGTGTATTTATGATTCTTGCGAACACCCATTCTGATTGCGCCTTTAGCCTTTTTGGGGTAATTGGGAGAAGCGAATCCAATGGTCCTTTTTCTTGCTCCGTCTTTTCGACAAAAAGGCAGTTTTGAGAATCCGCAATGTTGAACTCTATTTCATTCATTGTTATTAGTGGAAATGCGCGGCAGATTAGCGGTCTTTTATCGTAGATTTTGCAGGTGTTCTTTTCTGAAATGTATGGACAATCCTCTGAATCAAGTTGGTATGTCACGATGGACTCGGGTTTCAAAGGGTCTGTTCTGTCAAATCCTAAGCCTATGCTTGGAAATACAATTTTCTTCGGAAAAAGTTCAGTTTCATCAGGAAACAGCACTAGTCCGCTGATGATTCCTTTGTATCCTCTTAAGAGGTTTCTACAGCATCGACCGCAATGAAGACATTTGAAACGCACCTTGTTTCCCATTGATTTGAGTCACCCTTTACCTGTTGTCCACGATGAGTCTAGCGCGCGCGTTCCTTAGTTATTTCTTGTTTTTCGTGTATTTTTTGGGGAGCGGTTTTTTCTTCTTTTGTGTGCTCGGCATTTTTCTGCTTCTCTCCTTAGTTTTTGTGTCGCTGCTATAACGCGGCTGCACTTTATATAAACGATTCCTTGGCGCGCGCTGATGTTTTGCGATGGTAGTTTTTGTTTTTAATGGGTTACCGCCGGCGTAGCGCGCGCTGATAGTCATGAACCAACTAACACTGCTAGAACTTAGAAACGGAAGGACGGAAGGACGGAAGCAACAGATACACTTTAGTTTTGTCGTGTCTTAGTGGCTTCAAAAGGATATGCTAGGATATGAGTGGCGTTGACCGTTAACACTGCCGTTTGCAGCGTGTGCAATCGGAGGGAGGCATTCTTCTTCAGATCCTACTCTGGGATGAGCCTCTGTAAAAGGTGCTTCACCGAGTCCATTGAGGAAAAAACGAGGGCAACGATTGCGAAGTATCAGATGTTCAGCTTCGACGACACGATAGCAGTGGCTGTTTCAGGAGGAAAAGACAGCGTCAGCCTGCTACAAGTCTTGGCGAAGATAGAGCTGAGACATCCGAAGGCTCGGCTCGTTGCCATCACGATTGACGAAGGAATTAAGGGATACAGAGACGAAGCTTTGAAAATAGCCGCAGAAAACTGTGCAAAGCTGGACGTGGAACACTGCGTGGTCTCTTTCAAAGAACTCTTTGGCTACACCTTCGATCAGATGGTGAAACGCATGAAAGGCAAGGAAGGTGTGAAGCTTACGCCGTGCGCGTACTGTGGTGTCCTGCGAAGAAAAGCCTTGAACACCGCCGCGAGAAAAATCGGCGCGGACAGGCTTGCAACCGCCCACACTCTCGATGACGAGGTGCAAACGATTCTTCTGAACATTCTTCACGGAGACGTTTTGCGAATAGCAAAGGAAAAACCGGTTACGGATGAGGTGCATCCGAAGTTCGTGCCAAGGATAAAGCCTTTCTGCGAGATTCCCGAGAGAGAAACCGCGCTGTACGCGTACGTCAAAGGAATAAGATTCCAGAGCACGCCCTGTCCGTACGCTTCAGAGGCTTTAAGAAACGATGCACGAGCGATGCTTAACATGATGGAAGAAAAACATCCTGGGATAAAATTCACAATTTTCAAGTCGATAGAGAAGATTAGGCCGGCAATCGAGGAAACCGCGAAGAAAGAAGGGCTCGGCGAGTGCATAGAATGCGGAGAACCGACAACTGAAAAAATCTGCAGAACATGCCAGCTGCGGAAACTTATGAAGTGATGCAAAACCTGCTTGTGCTACGATGTCTTAAAGCCTCTCTCTTTCCCTGCGGCATCTGTTTTCAGTTTTCGTAGCATGATGGATGCTTCGTTGGCCGTGTTGGCTGTAGCTAGTGTCATTGCCTTCTGGAGTAGGATTGTGAAGCCGCAGTGGGGACAGGCCCTTGTCTTTTGGTCGGCTTTGGCTAGCAGGAGGCCTCCGCACCTGCTGCAAACAACTACCAGTGTTGTAGTCATTGACCTCGCCTATCGAAAGCCTTTTCCACGTCCGACTAGATAACGCTTAGTGCTGAGGGGAGTGGGTGTATGAGCGACGAGGAGGAAGGCAAGCCGAAATCGGCGTCGGGTCTGGTTCAGGCGGCGGTGCACTATTTCAAGAAGGACGGTTACAAGGTTGAGCAGGATGCCACGACGCTTGAGGGTTTCAGCGGGACTTCGAGAGGTTTTGATTTGATTGTTCAGAAGGGACGCGTTGAGCAGGGCGTCTGGGTTAGAGATTGGAACAGGACCATAGGGGTGAACGTGATAATAAACATTGACAAGGCCTCTGAGGATGTGGGGCTGGCGGTTCCCATCATAGTAGGCGAAAAATTCAGCGATCACGCAAAATCTTATGCTAACCGAAGAAAGATCACGTTACTCACGAAACGACAGATAACCCAGAGCCTGAGATGAACAGGCTAGATTCTCAGGAACTCGTCGAGCCGACCTTCATTCTCCAGTTTGCCCAGCCAATCCACAACGCCCACACGGCACTTGTTGGAATCAGAAATCGCTTCCAGCATCGCCATGACGATATCTTCCCCGCTCTTTCCTGTGACGTCCAATTCGCATGTTCTTCCGGGTCCTGCCACGTTTATAGCATCCACGAGACACACGTCTAAGATTTCAGAGGCCAGGTTCTCCATCATCTTGGGTTCGGAAAAGCCGCGCTGTTTCATAAACTCCCGCAGCTCTACGGGATCACGCCTGAGCACGAACACGAGTGTCACAAGATTCTTCGGGACAACGTTGACGGCGTAGTGTCCATCCACCACGACGTTTTCCTTGTCTGTTTTTTCGATTAGCTCGCGAATTCTTCTTCTCATCTTCGATTCGTTTACTATGACGGTGTCTCGGCTCTCATCTCTTCCTGACGTTAGGTTTTCTCGTAGGGCCAAGTCGGTCAAGTTGATGTACAAGGCGTCAAGATTGGCTTCAAGCAAACGCGCCGCCGAAGTCTTTCCAACACAAGGCGTTCCAGTCACCAGGATAACGCGTTTAGACATCATCGAGCAAACCTATCTCGTTCTATGAGGCGTGGGGCAAAAAAGGGTTTCCAAAATTCTTATTGCACACCTGTGTGCACTCTATCTTGGGCTGGCGAGTTGGTGTGTGGCTTTCGAGCCTGACAATGGAAGGCTTGAGGAAACTCCGCCCACGTGTAGAATTGCAACGCTCGAAAGGGCGTAAGGCGAGAGCCTTGGCTACGGAGCAGAAACGAAACGTCCGCTCGGCAAATGCCTATGACACATGCTAAGTTGTCGAGAATGCCCAGCGTGAAACGGTGAAACGGCCGTCCTGCAAGTGGAAAGGGCAAACAGACGCTGATGAAGAATCTACCGGAAGCGCGGGTAGCCCGATTAGCCGAATGCCACAAAAAACAAAAGGCGGGTTACGGCCAACACGCCAGCCCTTTTCAACTGTATACCACAAAAAACCGAAGGCTCGATACTCAACATACTCGTACAAATGAAAAAGGACAACAAAAGCGACTACACCATAAACTTCACAAGAAAAGCTCTCTAACATTCGAGCAAACACACAAGCCTAGCAGAACCAGCAGAACGGATGAACCCGCTGGGGCAACTGTAGCGCGCGCAAGCCTTGGGGGAGAAAAATATTATAGCATAATCAGCGGAAATAGTCCAGCGGGAGGGACGTGAAATTTGAGGACCCGCTATTTGGGCGTTATCGGAGGCTTATTAGCCTTTGTCAGTTTGGCGTTACCTTGGTGGGTTATGAACACTTCTAGTTCAATCTTGGGAACGCCTGTTTCTGTCCAGACTGATTTGTATCTATACCAGGTGGAATTAACTTCATTGGGATCAACCATGACGACGTCAACAAATGCCTGGTATTGCACCGCCGCCCTGATACTTGTCGTGATAGGCGGCATGCTTGGCCTGGCGGGAAGCGTCATTACACCCCCTGTTAGAGGCCAGAGAGCGGTTCTTGGGCTTGGTGGATTAATCGTTTTGCTATCGGTTATTATCTTCGCTGCAGGGTTGCAGAACCATATTTCAAACGATTCTTTGGAAACTGGTGCAAGTCTGTTCTCTAGCAGCTCATACCTATATTTCGGCTTTTGGGTGGCCCTGGTTGCCGCAATCATGATGTTCGTTGCGTTAACGCATTGGATCGACGAGTCAATGCCACCACTCCCACCTTCCTCACCTTCTATACCTTCCACTTAGTTAACAACCTGGCGCGCGCACAACGGATGACCTGTTAGGGCATCCTTGCCATCTTATACGAGAAAGGGGGCCATCCACCTCAGAAGTCACTATGCAGGAAATCCTCGGCGACATAAGCCTTTCTTATCACTCTCCAACATGCCTTCAGGATAAGCACTCCCTTAGCGTGCGCGCCGAGACATCGAATCATCGAGGAACAAAGCTTGAAGGGCATTGAAATTAAACTCCTTGCAGCGGGCGCTACTTATGGTGGGGGAGTTCCGCCAATAAATATTGGAACAATATGAAAACTCGTCACGTCCCTTTGATTTGTCGCTAAATACAACGAAAGGGTTGCATCCTCTCCACCGTTTATACCTGTAAATGCTCCAGCATCTGGGGGCAGTCCTGCTCTAAACAAATCGGTCGTGTTAATTTGGTTTGAGCCGTTAAATAATGTTCCAGTTAAGATAACAACCACTGAGGTCGGGTAGTGAGGATTTGGGTACGGTGGTGGAAACTGAGATGAATAATCATTGCGCATGGTAACGTTTATGATGAAGCAGGGTTCTCCATGTGTAACTACTGTCACCCCACCGAGACTGGTACGTGTGTCGTACGGGTAGAGACCATAACTCGCATTAGTGGAGACCACAAATATTTTACTAATGTTGCCCTCGTATGGCAAGTAATAACCAGCAGCAGATTGAAATGGTTCAGTAACTGGTATCCAAAACACAAAGAACTGGAAAAAGATGACAACTGCTATGATGACACAAACAGTTGCGAAAATAACTCCTTTGTGTCTCATAAATAGACCTATACAATAGTAGAGTTCAACGTGAAATAAAAGTCCAAGCCTTAGTACATCATGTTCTATGAGTTGGAACGGTCACCGAGAAATGCAAAAAATAGCCGAAAAGCCTCGATGGTTAACAAACTTCACGCGAGCGCGCGCACTAAAGTACATGAAAAGGAAGGGTTATGGGTAGTGTTGCCCGAAGTGTCTGGCTGCCAGTGCGATGTCTCTCATGTTGACTGTGCCGTCGCCGTTGATGTCACAGTTCGGGTTCCAGTTGCTGCTGCCAGCCGTCGATCCGAAAGCCCTTGCGACAATAGCGATGTCTTTCATGTCTACTTTGAAGTCGCCGTTTACGTCGCCTGGAATTGTCACGACAACGTTTCCTCCAACGCAGTTGGTGCTCGCTGTGTTCGTCTCGTTTGTAACGGGAACCGCATAGGCGCTTATCGTGTAGTCGCCATACGCAAAGCCTGTGGTATCCCAAGTGAACGTGACCGTTGTGGAGTTTCCGCTTGAAAAGGCTATGTCTTGGGATGCTACACAGGTTGTGTTGGCGTAGACTGTGATGTTAAAGGTCTCGGCGTAGTCGCTCAGATCTGCTGCCGTGACGGTCATGTTTAGCCCGTAGTCTTGTCCCAAAACATTCTTAGAAGAAGCGCGCGCATCAAACGAAAGTTCTGGGATAACGGGGTCGCCTTCTGCGTCAGTCTTTATCAGCAGACCATAATTTCCACCGATTCCAGAAGAGTTTGTGTAGCCTGCTGCCGCGTATCCGCCATCAGTGGTCTGTGTAACAGAATACAGCGATCCATCACATAGATTGCCATAAGTCACGTTCCACTGGAAGTTCCCAGATGAATCGTACTTGACCAGCAAAGGATAAAATGTCATTTCGGATTCAGAGCCCAGCGCGGGCGTGCTGTAGCCAGCCAAAACGTACCCTCCGTCGCTTGTCTGAATCACGGACGCGGCTAAGTTGTCGCCTTGTCCGCCATAAGTTTGGTTCCATTCCAAGCTACCAGCAGAGTTCGTTTTGACAAGCCAAAGACTGTTTCCGCAAGTACCGTAGGAGTCTGTCCAACCTCCCAAGGCATAGCCACCATCCGAAGTCTCAATCACGGAATTAAGGATGTTATTTCCTGTTCCTCCATACGTCTGATTCCACTCCACGTTGCCCGAAGAATCCGTCTTGACAAGCCAAGCAGTAACATTGTCGGGTCCAGAGGCCCCAACGGCAGCCAACGCGTATCCTCCCTCGGGAGTCTGAACCACGCTTAGGACGTTTCCCATCGAATAAGTTTGATTCCATTCTGTGTTGCCAGACGAGTCTGTCTTAACAAGCAAAGCAGTTTGGGTCGTGTATCCAGATACACTTGACACACTCCAAACATTTCCAGCCAAAACGTATCCTCCATCGGTTGTTTGAATCAGAGAGAAAAAGTTTGCATTTTCGAACGTCCTGTTCCATTGCATGTTCCCAGCCGAGTCGGTTTTAACAAGCCAACCATCACCAGCACCATCGACGCCAGCGGACCCTACACCAGTGTACCCTGCCATCGCAAACCCTCCGTCACTCGTCTGAATCATGCAAGTCGCAGAATCGTCGGCAGGCTCTCCGTATGTCTGGTTCCATTGCACGTTCCCAGCTGAGTCGACCTTAAGGAGCCACATGTCTTGTCCGCCTGCTCCCAATGAGTTTGTAAACCCTGCCAGCGCATATCCTCCATCGCTTGTCTGAATCACCGATGAAAACTCATTATCGCCTGCCAGTCCGTACGTTTTAACCCACGTATTGGTTCCAGCGTTACTCAGTGGAATGCACAAAGTTGAAGCGAAAAACCCGACAAGAATAATGCAAGACAAAAATCGCATCTCATTTCTCATTCTCTCGCTTTCCCCTTATTCGTTTCATGTACTCCTAGAAATAAGGTTTGCGTATGCGCAGGCGCGCAGAATGACACCACATGTCCAACGTGTCATGGAAAGGGCTGGAACCCAGTTCCATAGAAACCCTAGCGTTCAAGATTGAATTTACTAACAAAAAAGAAGTGTTGGCTACCCCCGCTACAACATAAACGCTATGAGTGATAGCGCGCGATATAAACTTCATTTCTTCTTCATTGCTTCTTTCTTCTTTTTTCTTCTTTCATTCTATCTCTCTTTGTTTTGGTTACCATGGCATCACGCCCTATTTACTATACGGCAAGCGCTCTACAAAACGCTTATGTCTCTAGAACGCATTTCTTGGTATTAAATGTTGAAAGCGAGGAATGTGTTTTCAGTCCCAAAAGAGCTCCAAGAAACGCAAAAAACAAACGCGGTAAAGGCATAAATTACCCTATCAAGATTGGGGAAGAATACGAAGTAGACATAGTAGATATGACTCCAAACGGCCAGGGCATCGCCAGAATCAAAGGTTTTCCAATTTTCATCAGCAACACAAAACCCAACGAACACCTAAAAATAAAAATAACAAATCTGACCAGCGGCGGCGCAGACGCCCAAATAATCTCATAACAAACACGCGCGCGACTACGCGCGACCTTGCTCCCAACGCCCATGCGCACGAAACCACGCTTCATAATGCTCACAATCACCAAAAGCCTTCAAATGCGAAGCCAAATCTGCCTCGGTTGAAAACACACACGGGCACCATCGACACTTAAAACACTTCTCAACATCACTCATCCAAATCACACCATATCTAGCATGCGCGCTACAGCTCTATGAAGTTTTCAGTGCCAAAAGAAATTCACAATATGGATCTCCATGTCCGATACATTTCATTTCCCTAACTCTTGGAGACACGTGTAGCAGCCCCTCATACATGCCTGAAAGCAAACCTATGATGTAACTGCAATAGGTTGATTCTTTATCCCGCATCTCAGCGAAAATGTTATTCCAAACTCGGATTGTCATCCTCGCTTCTTCAAGGTTCAGCTCGGAAACTTCAAGTCTTCCCAAGCCGACCTGAGAGAACCTCTTTACGTACAGACTCAATGAACTTTTGATATCATCCTTTGCTTCTTTTCCAATCGAATCCACTATATTTCTGCCGGCCGCACGGCCCGAGTCTAGGAGAAGAACCTCAATCCCAGCCTTGAAAATCTCTGAAAGTCCTTTGAACACGCTCTCTAATCCACTTTGATAAACTACAAGAACCCTTTCCCCAGTCAATTTGTCTGTGATAATTCCATTATCTTCATCAAAATCAAAATTTGCCAATGAGAACACCATATGCTACTTTGACGTTCTAGAAATAAAAGTTTTTAGCACGCGCGCTGTGCAGAAGCAAAAACAGTCAAAGAAGCAACCAAACTCATAGAAAACGGATTCCAATACGTCAAAACAATAGAAGGAATACAACTATTCAAAAAACGCAAATAAAAAAAACAAACAACCCTTTCTTTTCCTATTCAGCATCATGCTTAACCATCATGTCGCGCTCGCCTTAGGCTCGCGCTCCAACCCACAAAAACTCAAAAGTCAAATTTAAGGTTTGTAAGGCTAGCGCGCGCCCATTAAGCTTTTGCCTTGCTAGGTTTTCCCTTACTCCATACAAATAGTATCAGAGCCATAATCAGCAGGACAAAACCTACCCAAAAGACACCCTCACCCGCGCTTGAATTTTCATGATAATGCGTGTACAGTGCTCCAACCAGCACCAAGATTATTCCCAAAACATCCAAAAAGACTGCATGAAGTAAAGGTGCTTTCCTCACATGTTCCAAAACCATTTGGTTACTACTTGCACTTAATTGTTTTTCACTCATTCAAAGAACCTCATTTTTTTGGTTTATCTCTATTTATATATAAGTTTAGCGCGCGCTCTTTCAAAAAACAAACAAGTAAAAAAACGCACAGGCACTCAGACCCAAGCAGAGGCAGACACACACAGAAATCTTAAATTCGAACAGCACAGAAGACAAACCGGGGATCCAAAACATGAGTGAACCAAAAGTCGACGAAACAAAACCTAGTGTACCAAAACCACAGAAAATGGTTAGTAGAAATGTTGCTGTTGCACTCGGAATAATTTGCGTCATCTTAATAGCTGTCATAGCAATCTTTTCTGTAACTGGCATATCAGCACAAAACAGCTATAACAATCTTCAAAACAAAAACAAGCAACTGCAAACGTGGCTTACTGAAAACGTATCACAGAATGAAAACCTTCAGAATCAGAACAGCCAGCTTCAAACCTCGCTAGACGAAAATGAAAGTCAAATAAATAACTTAACGAACATCCTCAACCTTGCCAACTCTACAGTTTGGTTAAATGACCAAACAACAAGTCAACCGCATGGCTCTAGCACTTCATGGACCGAGTCAGCAAACTATGCAGGATACGTTTCAATTTTCGTCTTATCCTCAACAACTAACAGCACTTATGCCCGCACGCTCTACTCTGTGGATGGCGTTAACTATGACAATACTGTAAGTGTCGGCGCAAGCGGAATAGTATACTTTCCTGTCCTGCCTTCTTCAAGCATAACAGTCGAAGTCGGAAACAACAACTCGCTTCTCCCAGCAACAGAAACCGTTACAATAACCTACTACTACTAAACCCACTCTCCTTTTCTTGCCTAAGCTGCGGTACAAAGAGCGCGAGTGCACGCAGGATCAATAGGGCGCCCCACCTAAATCATAGTCCAATAGCTAGGTATAGCAAGCCGCTGGCAATCGCTATTATTCCAAGCGCGCTTGTTAGGTAGATTATTTTCGACTTTCCAGCGATTTTGATAAGAAAGTCAATCAAGAACAAGCTTACAACCGTTGAAGTAACAATTGCCACGGCTAGGCCTGGCAATCCAATTGCAGCAACTGCAGCGGCAAGATTCGAGCGCGAGTGCGAGCTGACGAGAGTTAACCCAAAAGCCCCAATTGACGCGAAGATTCCTGCAAGAAACGATAACCTAAAGGCCTCGTCTGGCTCCACGTTCGTAAGGAGCATAGCGCTCGTCGTCATTCCTGACCTGCTAACGCCGGGCAAAGCTGCAATGCCCTGCGCGATTCCAATCAGTAAATAGTCCCTAGGCGTGAGGTTTTCCAGTTTTCTCAAGTTTATTCCCTCCTCACGTTTCCTCCTAGAGTACCGTATGACCACAGCGTCCGCTATTAGGACAAGTCCTATTATGAGCATGGGTATGCCCAATGCGATTCCGGTTAGGGAGTCAGCAACGAGATAGAGCGGAGCGCCTATAATGCCAGTTATCAACGTGACTACTACAACATATATGAGGAGTTTTCTGTACGCTCTATTCTTCGAACCCAGCAGTACTTGTACCATTTCGATTATTTCTTTTCTGAAGTATGCTACCGCGGCGATTATGGTGCCAATCTCCATGAACAGGCCAAAAGTGTACGCTTGCTGGAATGATAGTTTGAAGAGATAGGACGAGGAAACGATGATTTGTGTTTTGCTGCTTATTGGCAACCAATAGGAGATCCCTTGGATTATCCCTATTATCAGTGAATATATCAACTTGAGAATGGCAGACACGTTTATTTCAGCTCAAAGGTTTTGACAAGCCATGTAAAGCTATAAGGATTTTCCTTTAGCGCGCGCAACACGATTTAATCAAAACTCAATGCCCCTATCCATGCGGTTTTGTGCGCGCTATTGTATTCAGCATTTTTGCAGCAGTTTAGCCCAGTGGTCAATGACTATTGACTTGAAGGTCAATGACGTAGGAGTTAACTAGTTTTCTGTTGTAATAAATATGCTAGTCTACTGGCAATGAATTGTGATATGTAACGAAAGGCCGCGACAAGCTTGAACGTATGGAAGTGGGTTTCAGTTTTGTGCGCACTTCAATTCGTAGTAATGGTCATAGCGGTTTCTCTCTTTTACTATCAGTTAGGCATGCAACGGATGCAGTGGTCGGATGTCTTGTTCCGCATATGGCTCTCAGTCATAACATTTCTACTAGGCACGCCTCTTTTCTGGTTGATTGGAGTAGAATGGGACAGACACCATCGCGGTAGAGCAATGGATGATGGCACTCGCACTGTTACTTTGGACAGTAAACTGGATTCGAGCGGAAGAACGTGTGAAGACCTGCAAATAACTATGGGGCTTCAGAGGTTGAGGCTTGGGTTCAAACTCTCGGCAGTCACTGTTGCTTTGTTAATCGTGGTTTCTGTGGCATATTCAGTGTTTGCTTTTTTGCTGTATGCCGTTGGAATAATCTACGTCTTGAGCATTCACGAGAGAACAAGTGGTTGGAAACTCTTGGGTTTTCGAAACACGTACATAGTCATGTGGTTCTGTGCGGTCATCATGATGCTCTCACCTGTGAATTTTGTTTTCCTCGGGTTTCTTGGAGCACAGAAGTACGCTTTACTGGTACCTCTGCTGATTTGGGGAGTCTACACATACGTTGAAAACCGCTCCGTGAATGAGTTAGATAAGAAATTCGTCCTGAACCTGAGACCAGCAAGACTAGCTGCCCTGCTTGGAATCCTTGCCTTTACCGTCGCCTTTTGCTACGAATTGGTTGTGATCCGTCCAAGTCTATTTCTGTACGAAGCGTCCCCAATTCAAGAGCTTATCTTCGCTTCTCCATTCCTCATCGTTTCTTCTGCACTCATGATCATTAGACTTAGCCCTGCGCCCAAGTCAAGGAAACCTACGTTCGCTCTGTGAGGACGAAAAAAGAGGGCGACAGCAAAAGAACGAAGCAGAAGAGAAGATCCGAGAAAAGAGAAAGGCCGAAGAAGAGCAAGGCATTTCAGAAGAGAAGAAAATAGCAAAAATGGAGTGCAAAACGGACCTTCAAGCATGGAGGTAACCGAGTCTCGTTTCATATATTCAGATTCAACGTCGCATACCTAAACATGATTTCAGTCTAACTCCCTCCGCTATTAAATTCCGTGTTGCTTTTCATATGTGGACCAAAACTCTATGGAAAAAGGACCAACTCTAGTGAACCAATACCCCCGCTCCCTGCGGATTTTGGTTCATGGAAAACATGGACTTTTCACTTTTTGAGGTTTTGATTATGGTTTTGATTCATGGGTTTAATCAAAATTCCATGCCTTTCTCAATGCTCAATTGTGCGCGCGCTAATTTCTGATAGTCAAGAACGCGCGTGCGAATCAGATTAAGTATAGAATTGGGTGAAATTCTGAAAAAAAGTTTAATTGATAATTCGCGGTTCTCGATGAGTTGCGCTCGCTAAGCAAATGCGCGCGCTAAGACGAATACTTAGCGCTTAATTGGAGAGCCTTAGTCTTTCTTTTCTTCCTGAAGTTCTCTGCATCCACATATAGGACATTCCCAAGTGAAAGTATAGTAATAATTTGAAAAGGGAATCATTCTTTTCCATAGTGAAGCTCTATTAGACGCTCTTATTGGTAAGACGTTTCGTTTACATTCTGGACAATATTTTCTATCATGTCCACCCATTCTATATCACCCCCCATTCACACATACTTTCAGTGTGAAACAAATTACGTTGCATAATGCGTACGTTCCTTTCCTCAAATAACAATAGGTTAAACTCAGATAATAGGTTTGCTAGGGTTCTCCCAAAGACAGAAATCTTAAATCTGCGCGCGCTGACGAGCGCGCCGAGTAATGAACTCTCTCGGTATTCCGAAAATCTGATGAACTAAAGCGCGCGCTCTTGCTTTCTTATGGTCACGATTTCAATTGAAGATTTCTTCCACAAATCATAAGAACTACAAGAATGACTAAACAATGATGCGTTATGGAGAAAATGAAAACTATCGATTACAAACTTTTGGCTGAGCTGTTGAAGAATAGCCGCAGGAGTGACAGAGAATTGGCCAGGGTTCTCGGAGTTTCTCAGCCAACTGTCACCAGGAGAAGGACAGCCCTTGAAAAGGACTTCATTGATGGATATACGGCGATACCAAAATGGGAAAAAGTCGGTTTTGAATTAATTGCGTTCACATTGGTAAAAACCAACCTCAAGTATGCCAAGCCCGAAGTGAGGAAAGCAGGTTTCAAGAGAGTGGAAGCGTGGATGATGAACCACCCCAACGTTGTCTTAACCATAGACGGACAAGGAATGGGTTGGGATGCAATCTTTCTTTCATTCCACAAGAACTATTCAGCCTTTGCAGAGTTCATGAGAGAACACGACAGTGAACTTTCAGACACTTTGATTGAAAGCTCAAGCTTCATCGCAGACATTAACCCAATAACTATCAGAAAACCATTTCACCTGAAATATCTGGCAGATGCGAAATAATGCCGGGAGAAACAAGAAGCAGAAACATCGTCGGAATGAACGAACAAAAATAGCGCGTGCGCAAACGCAAATACTCCTGATCCTCTTCCGATAATTCTTTCTAGCGCGCGCACGTAGAAGTATGAATAAAGGTATGGAGCTTTGACATAAAGTCCATGTCAAAACCCTTGTCAAAACCACACATTTCGTACGGTACATGTTTCCATAGCGGACTTTCTAGTAAAGTTCCGCGTTTTGCAACATCAACGAGCGTTGCAATTTCCATGAAATCACCGCCGAATTTCTAGGCACTTCTGAGAGGTAACAGCGAATTGAAAACCGCGCTTAACGCTCGCATTAAACGTCAGCGCTGCTTCAAACGATGAGGTTCACATTAGCGAAACTGAATCGCTACGCGGGAGATCACTACACAGAACCCTCCGAGAAAAAGCATATATGTGAAAATGCTGAAGCAGGTGTGAGGGGAAGAAGAGGCTGACTGGATGGGGAAAGCAGCCAAAGCAACTAAATTAACGGTTTTTCTGATACTGGCCTCAGTGCTGCTAACACTCTCACCATCAATGGTCCACGCTGATGATGTCGGTGGAGAAAACGAGATTTGCGTGGGAATGTTCTTCAATGCTGCGGGCAGCGGAAGCGTCAACATCTATTATAACCTGATATTTGATTTTCAAAACACGACTGGACTGCCGATAAACATGTCCCTGCCCGCGCTGCAGAGTGTTCAAACGGCTTATTGGAATTCTTTAATCGAGGGCAATCAGTGGTATCTTGGGTTCATAACCACGTGCAACGTTTCTGACGCTTACCTGGCAAGCCAGTGCACTGATGAAGTTCGCGAAGAGTTCCTCAAAGCGTTCAACCTGAGCCTCGCCGTCATCAGCCAAACCAACGAGACCGACAACACCACTGGGTACGTGACCACGTATGAAGTGCTTGAGACCGCTCCTTACGATTTGCCCACGACCGAAAAACTCCTTGAATACAAGCCCTCTAACTCGTTCGGCAATCTTATCACGGCGGATTTTGTAAGCAAGAGTGTTCTTGACAGTTCAATAGGAGAGATTGAATGGAATTTGACGAGAAATTCTTGGGGTTTCTCTTGGGAGCTGACGGTGACGTGCGGTGCGGCATACACGGCGTTGAGCGGCAACGAGAAAAACAGGGCGCTCGTGTTTAACCTCAACGATCTATTGAACTACACTGGAACCATTTCTCTGGATGAGTCGGAGATCCTGATTGATGTGGAGAGGCAGCAAGAGTTCGGCGACAAAACCTACTGGTTAAACATCACCGACACCTCTCCGAGCGTCAATGCCGAGGAAGTCGAGAATGAGGGCTACCCGACGCTGCTGCTCACTTATGCCCCGCCCAACGTGACTTCCGTAGACAACGTGACTGTCTGGATGAACGTGAACAGCGCGACGAAACAGAGCAACGGTTCGCACCTAACTACGGCAATAGCCGTCACCGTTGTTGTTCTGGTCGCTGCCGTAGCTGTTGTATCAGTCAGTCGCAAACGCAAGGCGAAGAACGTCTGCAATCACGAAAACGGCAAGGGAGGTGAAAAGTACAGTGAATAGACATGCAACATTATACGTTTTGAGCGTGGTGTTATGCTTTGTTGTATGGTCGCCTCAGATCCTTGCGGCGGTATCAGTCAGCTCCAAACCTGCGGATCCTAACGCCATAATCAGTGTTCAAACGGAGACGGTTGAGAAAACGTTGGCAACATTGAACATGACGTTTCCAGCGGTAGAGACAACCACTGTGGAGTCTTTCGCAAATGGCAGCACCGACGCCACAATAATAGTTAACATGACGCTGATCAACGGCGGAGTGTGCATGACCATGAATACAACGCTCCCCTCAGAAGATCAACAGACACAAACCCAAACAAACACACAGAACGAAGGCCTCACAACCAACCAAAACGTTCCGAACAACGAAGCTACTACAGAAACCTCAAGTCTCTGGCCGTGGGTTAACTGGACCGACAACATATTTTTCCTAGATGCCGGCAACAATGGGAGTGACATTGTCAGCTATGACCATCCTGATAACTATGATGGGCGAGGCTACTATCCTTGTGAGCCATACTTGTCGTATGCATTGCAGGGTGCGGTGAGGGAGCACATTCACATTCCGACGAACGTTCTGGCAGCGTGGATAAGTGGAAACATTTCATCGTCGGATGCGCTTGCGGATATTCTGGAGATTGGCGGCGGCTTTGCAACCGCTCTTGGTGGTGTAGGTGCGTCTTTTGGCTTCCTGAGTACGCCGGTGGCCATCGCGGCTATAATCGCTGGCTTAGGGTCGATGATCGACGGCTTCGCTAAGCTCTTAGGGTTTGACAATACGGCGGCATACCTGAAAAACAAGGTTGAGGAACAGGACATTAAATTCGAGGACGGATGGATGTGGCAATGGGGCTTTGAGGTCACCCAAACCTCCGATTTTTTCATAGGCTACCCGCCGATCTTTAACCTGGTTGATCCAATCGAAGCTCCCTTCGACTATGCCGCTCAGATTGCTTACCTTAACGAGTTTCACAGCGTGTGCATCGGCTTTGAGAGCACGTTCCAATATCAACAGGCTATGGGCGCAGACTACAATTCTCCACAGACCATCTCCACACAGGTGTGGAGCGAAGCTTGGGTGCCAGGTGACTTCGCTGGCCCTTCGACCAGGTCAAATTGAGGCAAGCAAGCCACAAAGAAGAACGGCATAACACATTCCTGCCTCCTCCTTTCTCTCTTTTACACGCTTTTTTCTAACGCGGGGCGCGATTTCTCTGCGCTCAACGCGTCCAGCAGATGTCTTAACCATTCAAATCAACTCGCGGCGCAGCTCTCTGCACTGAAGTATAGAAACGTTGTTGGATAACATCGAGAGCTTAAAAAATAGCAAACTTCAAAAGGCAAAGCGCGCGTTTAAAAAAGCATTGCGAAAGAAAACTCATACAGAAAAAAAAGAAAATAGGTTTTGACAAAGCCACAGTGCGCGCGCTCAACTGAATTCGTCTTTTGACTTGGCTAGGAAGATTAGACTCAAGACTGAAAGGACAAATACGACAGGATAAACAGTGATGAAAAACACTTCATAAACGGATAAAGTGAGACTTCCACCCGTCAGCGCACGCGCTAGCAAAGCAAACAAAGATGTCGTGCCTGACAGTGAACTGGCAATGAGGACTGATGCCCCAAAAACCGCAAACACAAGACGCCTCTTAGCCAGAGCTTGAACTCCTCCCAACAGGACAAGAATATCAAACATTATGGAAACCGCAGAACTTGGCAACTCAAACCAAAGGATATCGCTGGCGAAAATACTGTTCATGGAAAAATAACTAGTGTACTGGAAAATAAATACCAAGTTGAAAACAGTGAGCAAACAGGCGGACACGATAATCATGGCACCCGCAGCGGCAGGATAACCCGCTCTTTTCAGCTGTGTTTCAACAGACTGTGACAACCAAGTTACACCAAGACTTAGTTCACACATGTTCCCTTAAAGACTTCCGTCTTATTCAGCGCGCAAGCACCAGAAATCTGCGCCAAAAAGACGACCTGCCGAAGCAAACTAACAACCCGAAGCCCGCGTACTTTGCGGAGCCATGGCAACTAAGCTTTATATGAAAGTCAACATTGTGAGACTTTTCAATTGATAAGAAGACAGATTCTGCACAGAACCGTGCGAGAGCTTGCGCTTCATGAAGATGCAAAAAAATGATGGTTCCGAGCGAAGGCAGCCGAAGAACTAAACAAACCGCGATGCTAGCTATGTTTACAGCCCTGTACATAGTGCTAAGATTTGTACCATTCAGTACGATCGTTGGAACAACAGGAGGATTCCTTTCAGTCTCGGATTTCCTCGCTCCAATCTATGGAATACTGCTTGGACCGTACCTCGGGGGATTAAGCGTTCTGTTCGGAAACTTCGCAGCCATAGGCATGGGTCGAACCACGTCGTTCTTCGGCTTAGATTTCCTCCCAGACTTCTTGGCAGCCATCTCCACGGGATTCCTGTATCAGCATAAGCGATCAACATGGGCTGTTGTTGTCGCACTCAACGCAGCGCTACTCATGATATTCTTCTTGAATCCGTTAACAAGCTTTTTTGTCTTCTCATTTCCCTTCGCATGGATGCACATTGCGGCATTCGTCGTGCTCGTAACTCCGCTTAGTTTCACGGCGGCCAAGTGGCTGCAAACAGTAGACTATAGGAAAATAGCGTTTGGTGTGGCAATTTTCGCTTTCATAGGCACAATGATTCAACATCTCACAGGAAACATTCTGTTTGAAGTTGTTCTTGGTCAAGTCACAAGCTCTATTCCTGCCGCTGCATACCCTGGAATCTGGACAACGGTGTTCTTCGTTTACCCTGTGGAAAGACTGATTCTAATAATCTCCGCAGTCCTGGTGGGAACCCCATTAGTCTATTTATTTAACAAGGTCCCTTTCCTGCATCCAAGAAATCAACAGTCTCCCACCTAAACCGAACTGGGCTACAGGCTTCTCTCAACTTAACGGTTTTTTGAGGTTCAAAACGTTCCGCAAGGCCAAAAGAATTGGAACACCTACGAGGAGGGTGACAAGCACAACAAGGCCGTCTTCAATGAAAGAGTCAATTCCACCGGCCACGAACGTAACTGCGGTAACCGCTGGAGATAAGCCCAGAACACTGCTGTACAGCCCAACCGGTATGAACAGAAAAACTCGAGTCAAACCATCCGCAGCGACTGTCACGAACGACACTATGACCAAGGACACGGGGAGAAGAGGATTCACTTCTTCACCGAACAAGTTTCTGCTAATCTTAGCAGCAGGATATACCAAGCAAACGGCAACGATGGTGTCGAGCATTGGCCAAAGCGGGAGCGACTGACCCATGGGACTAATGAAGTATGCGGCAAGCATGCCGACATAAAGAGCTATGACCGGCTGCCACTTGCCTCTCGTCAGGAAACCCGCCGACATCACACTCAACGGCTCCGCAACTATCCCAAACATCCAAAGAGGACTAGGGAGCACCACCCTGCCAACCGTGCTACCAATCAAAGCGGCCATAAACCCCGCCCAAGGACCCAAAACCATCCCCTCGATAGGCGACAGATAAATAGCCCAATTTCGCCACAAGAGCGGTGGCGAGATCAAATACAGCGTGGCATGAAAAGCCGCAAAAACCCCAATGAACGCCACAGCTTTCGTAGACAACAGCTTCATTTTTCAATCGATTGTAAAATTTTACATAAGCTAATAAACATTATGGGTGGGGTTCTGTTAACTCTGACGCGTGTGTACCATTCGGGTCGTTATGAAAGGCTCTTCATTCAATAAACGCACCGCAATCGAGATTTCTTATGCGTTTAATCCTGCTTCTCGTAGCCTTTGCACGCATTCCGGAGAAAAAGACTGCTCATAGACGTGCCTGTTATTTCTTGAGTAAGCCCAAGATGCCGCCTACGATTCCCAGAATAAAACCTACGAGCCAGCCACCTCCAGTTATGATGCTAATCGCGGCAAAGATTAGAACGATAATTCCGCCGACTGTTTCTGTTCCTGCATGGTAAATGAAGAATGCTCCTACCAGAATCACTATAGCGAATATTATGGCAAAAGTTCCGACGACTTGCAGATGTATGCCCGCCAGGACTCTTTGCCGAAGTCCTTCGGAGCCAAGGAACGATATGGCTTCACCTCGAAAGATTCGCACTATGCCTTGTGCCAGAATAATTAACGCTGCAACTAGAGATAGCACAAAGCCTCCAGTTGCCCTTTTCGGCGATGTCGGTGAAGGTGGAGGAGGTGGCGGTGTGCTATTTGATTGCTGCAAACTCATTTCTCCTGACCCATTGTGGAAGCGAAGAGAATATAAGGCTTGGTACACATGTGTGGGCGCTTTTTCCTCACACCTTTTCGACCTTACCTGAAGCCGTGGCTCTTGGTTATTTTGTATGGGTTATGTTTCTCAAAGTAGCTCGGGCGCTAATGTGCGAGCCGCGCGAAAACTTCAAAATGACTGAAGCCCACGCTTTCGTTCTCTTAGAACTAGCGCGCGCTCTAGGTTTCCCTTTCTAAGTTAGAAACAAACAGTCTATTCCCCAAAATCCGCAACAGGCCAAAGCTCCAAAAGAAATTGTGTTTCCGCTTTTGATTCTGATTTCGTCAATTAGATTTTCAAACAGTGGATATCTGTCTATTTGTCCTTCTCTGTTTTTGACTGTGAAACAGCCTTTTTCCATTCCCAAATAAGAGCCGAAGCCTTCCAGAGCTATCTTTACCGTTTTAGTCTTCATTTTCTTCTCCTCTCAGATAAAGGAGATTGGAAAGGGCTTCTTATAACACCATATCGAAATTCAACATAGAAGATTGTTCTATCTCTAGTCTCTTTAGCGCGCGCCCAAACGAATTGCGAAATCATTGAGAATTGAGATTGTGCCAATCGACAAGATTCTGATAAAGTTGAGTGGCGTTTGCTAGCGCCCATCCTAACTCTGTATTAAGCAGAGTTAAGTTTAGTTGATAGTGGATAAGCTCGCTCGCGATCGAATAAGAGTCCAAAGCTACGTAAACTGACAGGAAAGCTCGGGATATTCCTGTGAGTTGAGTATTGTTCCCAGTTGCATTGTACTGGTCTGCGCCCAGAATATGGCAGAGCTCATACATCAAAGAATAATGCTCGCTTAGCACTTTTCCAGTCGTCAAGTCGAGCTGATTCACAGCGTACACTACTGTTTCGGAGACGTTATAATAGGTGTCCACGAAGGTTTTGTACTGTTCTCCTTGACCGTCGTCAAAAGGCCCAATCGTCCCTGAGTCCAACTGGATTATGCTTCGAACAGAATAAGCTTCGTTCCCAAGCAGAGTGAAGCTTCTATCTTCAAGATAAGAAAGGACGTCGTAGGTCATGTTAGGCTGATTTTGGTCCATCTCGGTAAGGTCATGATACGCGAGAAAAGAGCTGACGAGAAATTGGGTCTGAGTCGACATATCTTCCGCGTATCTTGCCAAAACTTCTGCCTGTTTCTGGTTCAGTGAAATGCTTTGGCTGTTGCTAACAAAATAGAGAGTCACTACCACCCAAGCTAAGGCAATAATCACAATCAGAAAGATAGAAAATATGATTTTGTCTCTCCTAATCATCTAACATCAACCCGCATGCGTGCGTTCATCACTCATTCTTGAAGCGCGCACTAGTGAATCTTATGTTGTTGTGCGATAAATATATGCGTCGTCGTTCGTCATTTTTTTTTGGGTTTGGGTTTGGGGATAAAACTTTACCCCCACTCAACGCAATCTTATATTTGTTGAATTGTAACTGTAGTGATGAGGTTCACTTAATGGGAGTCATTCAAAAGAAATGTTCAGTTTGCGGAAAAGTCTTTACGACATTAGATAACAAAAACAAATACTGCAGTGCCCAATGCGCTAAAAAAGCAAATAAGAAAAAATAGTGCGCATGCCTGCTATTCGCAACTTCGTCCACATCAACGGAACTCAGAAAATTCGGCAAACCCTCGCTATCAAACTCGTTTACAGCGGACACGCTCCCGTGAGCGCGCGTTCTTGATTTGATAAGTCTTCGCAACCTATTGCTTTGCAAGTTGAACCATCGCATACGGATAACTTCGCGCGCCCTATCTGGGATTTGAGTTTTTCGATCAGCGCGAACGCGGACTGGAAAGTTGAAACGCCAAGTAGCTGTTAACTAAGGTCTATTCTATCTAAGGGCATGCGCTCTCACGCCAATCCTGCTGCTCTTGCCTCTCCCTACGTCACGGTGCGCTATTTAGACAGCACGGTGACAGTACTGTTGGACAAAGAGGGTATTGTCAAATTTAATTCTTCGTCAAGATAGAATGTCCCTGGTCCATTGCCGAAAACGGTGGACAAGGCAAGATTTGACGAGCCTGGAGAGAGTGCCATGAACGTTACTTGACATAGAAATCCTGAACCGGAAAACGTCGTTTGGTTTTGCCCTAGCAGACTATCGCCGGCGAGTACGCATCCATTATCGTTTTGAATAACTTGTAACGGTCTCTTAGTAAATTCTGTGCTGTTGAAGTCTATAAGAGCCTGAGATACTGGGTATTTGTCTGAAAACACTTGCTGGTTAGGAACTGAAACATTAAGGCACTCCACAAATGTGGAGTTGAAGGAGAGAGTGACCTGCCAAGCATACATGTATCTGTGAGGTTCTCAGCAAAGATGGAAACGGAAAACGTGTCACCGACATTCACACTGACTTCTTGAGGAAGCACCATAAAAGCTGTTTCATTGGCGGCGTTGGACATAGCAATATCTGACGCCGGTTGATTCGTCGAAACTGAGCTAGTCGTCCGCGTTGATTGAGCCACTGGCGTCGAGTGAGTAAGCTGTGTCGCATTAGTCATTGGCACCGAGCTCCACGGCGGCTTGGTTTGAGTCGTTGACATCGAACCTGTCGCTGAAACAAACAAACCTAATGAGATGACACCTAGCAGGAGAAAAACGAATACGGCGAGACATGCTATTCTGGATACACCACGGTACAACATAACCTGACCCCGCTTGAGATATAGACAGATTCAACTTATACCTCTGTCGCAAACTGAAACAGATTGAAACGGTTTTATAAGTTTCCTCAAAGAATTCATATTTTCAAAACTTCAAATGAAACAACCAAGCGCGTGCTATGAAAGTTCTGTAACGAATGTTAACATGCCTGTAAACAGCAGTAGTAAGACAACTCCCAGAACACTATTCTTCAACCAACCAGTCTTAAATCACATAACTAGCACGCGCTGATTTCCATGAACATCATAAGGCACAAATTCGTGAAGTAAGCACATAACGGCGCGGGGGAATTGAGGGTAAAGCTTAATCTTGCACATATGGTCAATGATGATGCCTAAACCTAAATACCAGAAAGATGTACTTGAGAACACGCGGAAGAAAGTTATAGGAAGTCAGATATGTCCAATAAGAGGCGATCCAAAGCAACAGATGACGCCGCTGAAGTAAAGGAATTCCTAGAAGTGACTCAATTTGCATCAGTTTTTACAAATATGAATTGCGTTGCTCCCAGACAAAGACACTACTACTGTGAACACTGTAAAGCATATGTCTCAAATATTGATGCTGACGAGAAATTTGAATTAGTTGCCTCATTTAATACAGGAACTATTACGGAAGTTGTCATTGCCAAACACAAAAAGTGTGGACACATATTGACAGAAAGATTCTGGGAAGGGTAACCTTTGCCCCCAACCCACGCACAAAAACCTTTGTTCGCGGCCGCGGCCGAAAGCATACTAACTAGGGAGTAAACCCTTCTAATTGCCGACCATAATAGCGTTTTCTTAACCAAGCAGATATAATTTTGGGCGCGTGCTTCGATCGATGTTATCATCGGGTTGAGTGCGCGCGTGCTGTTGATCTTTTTCGCTTCTCAGTCCAGACAATGCTCCAACCTACAAACCATTCCAATGTTCTGAATGCCCGCACAGACAAATCGCGTAGCGGTCTTTTCAATTTGGCTTGCCCAAACAATGCTAGTGACGAAACATTCTCTTACGACTTTTTGTTAAGTGCAGTTAAGTGAATAGTCAGTTGTTGTTTGCATAATCGCAAGCTAGAGTTGTATTGTTGTGCCTTGGTTTTTTCTGCATTCGTTGGATATGTCTTATGAGCTCTCTCCTTCGACGCGCCCGTGTGTGTGGAAATTCGATATAAACCAATTCACACTGTACTTGCTGTTCATACGGTTTCAGACAGTATCCTCTTAAAAATCGTTATCCCATGTCTCAGCTTTAGCTTTTTTTCGCCCAATCGTTTCCTGTACCGAATCGGAACTTCAACAATGCCATAACCCTTCCTCTCGACGTAATGGTTTAGTTCGGCTTCAACATCGAAACCCTTAGACCTCGGCTTCCAATCCTTCATGATATCCCATCTCACAAGGCGTAGACCAGTTAGCGGATCCTCCAGGTGGACGCCGTTCAACAGGTTGTGAGCGAAGGCCAACAATCTGTTTCCAACATAAAACATGTTATGCATTGATTCAAAATCGAGGCTGCCAGCGAACCTGTTCCCACAGACCATACCTGTCTGCGGGTTCTCCTCAAGTATTCTAACCATCTTGAGCAAATGTTCTGCTGGGTAAGTATAGTCCGCGTCAATGAACACCACATACCTAGCATCAATTAACTGCGAATGAGCTATGGCGGTTGCAATCGCATCGCCTTTCCCTGAACCTTTCTGTGTTACAACTACAGCTCCCATACTCTCGGCGATCTTCGTCGTACAATCCGTGCTCCGTCCATCGACAACCAAGCAAAAAGGCTTATCCAAGCAAGTCTTGATATCGGCAAGCGTCGGGCCCACCCCCTTCTCTTCGTTTAAAGCGGCAACTATCACCAATATTGACGGGAAACCATGTGTTTTCTCAATCATGAACAAGACATCTCCACCGGGCTACGCGTCTCATAATCATCGCGCTTTGCTGTGTTCTTATTGGCACCTGCCACGTTTTCCAGCGTTTGCCTCTAGATTCCTAATCACTACTACCTTCAATCATTCTCCGCTATTTGCTCTCCATCCCGCTGATTTAAGGCAGCAAGAACCGTTAGGTTAGAACCTGTTCGTTCCTAACACTTTAAATAGGCATGAAAGCAGCCAAAAATTTTTGTACATCACGACATTAGTGCCACTAAGCCTGCTAAAATCGTGATATTAACGATCTAGCCTCGTTCTTGCGGCTGATCTTTTTCATGTTCACAAAGTTTGCCAGAAAATCCCTCCCTTGATCTGTCGTCGTGTAGACAATCCTCATCTCGTTCACGTTTCCTCCGCCGTACACGACGCTCAGGGAGATGTATCGCATGCCTAGAAGCATGCTCACGTACTTGCTCAGCCGCGTGAAATTCAAATTCGCTCTGTAGACGACACTAGTCTTAGCAGCTCCGTCCAGACAAGTTTCTAGGATATCGCAGATGATTTCGACCTGACTTCTTCGATGGGCAACCAACATTAACACCATTAAACCTGCCAAAAGTACATTTAACAAGAAGTGCCACAACAGCTATTAAGAGTTTCGAAATGTTTAAATAAAAAAGAAGCACCCGCCTCGGCCCAAACGAGATTAAGAATCTTTTTTTTCCTTTAATTCCTCCTCTCATATGCTTCAAGCCATGCGTGCACATGCACTATAATAACCAAGAATAGCCAGCAAGTTAATTGATTTCCAGCTCACATTGATCACGGGTTCTCTCTTCTTCAACCAAAGCGCGCGCCACGTTATAGTGATGTCGTTCCCTTGAAAAACAAGAGGTGCCACATATTCGATATTGTCACGAGGCGCGCGTTACGGAAGACTTTCTTGGAACGAGCTGAAGCACCACGGGTTGCCCACAAAGACCGTAGGCTCGCGCTGGCTCAAAGCAACGGCTTGTTTTTTGCATCTTTTTTTTGTTCTTTGAAGATAAGGTGTTTTTAGGAAACGGTGTAGTTACTTTCCATCAGCGCTTGGTTTCCATTGTTGTCGGTGACAGTGACGGAGAACTGGACGTTTGTGCCGCTTGGCTGTTGGGGAAGCATCACTTCCCAGACGTTGTTTATTCCATCATAAGTCATCGTTGTGTTCCATTGTTGCCCGAAACTGTCGTTGTAAGAGAACAGAACCGTCAATGAACTGCTTTCGTTTTGAGGTTGATTTGTGCTTACGTCAATTTTTACTGTGTCGTTGCTTGTTGGTTGCGAAGGTGATATGTTGATGGCCGTGATTTCCGGCGGCAATGTATCGGAATAACTTGCTTGATAGTAGACTCGTCCTTGCCCATACTCGTTTGTCATGCTGAATATCTCTCCAGTTTCCCATTGTGCTACGACGGTGGAACCGTTCAGTGGGTCGGCCACGGCAGCATAGGAATAGCCTGCGTTGTATTGACCTAGGCTGCTTCCAGCGGACAGTGAGGTTCCAAACGGATTGTTAATCGTCACCGTTACGGGGCAGCATCCTGCATTGGTGTAGATACTTGCGCCAAACCAATCTTGTATGAGGCTCAGATCGCCTCCTGGCCACCAGTTTGTGCAGTAGTTTGACAGGTAACTGGGGACGCCTTCGAAAAGAACAACGCCTCCGCCACCGGAGATGAAGTCACGGATAATAGGCTCGTTGGCAGGCGAACACGCCCAGTAGGCATCAATTACTACAACATTATATCCGCTGAGGTTGCTTGGAATGTTTGCCGCGAATGTCACGTTAAATCCGTATTGTTCAAGAGCGGTCGATATGTCAACGCGTTGCTGTTGCAGCGCGGAAAGATTTGGGGCATACGGGTTGGGATTAGCTATCACGTTATCGTAAAAGTCCACGTATAGAGCATTGGTACCATTGGATCCAGCCCATTGTGCCCCAGCTCCCAGAAGCGTCAAGGAGGGTGAAAGTTGCGGATCATCTGTGGTCTTGCTTGAGCTTTGCTGAGCAGATTGGGTGTTGTCTGTGGTCAAGCTAAAGTTTCCTTTCGATACACATACAGTGGCGATTGATGCAAAAAGAATCAACAATATAGCAAGAATTATTTTTTTCATAACTTTTGGCACTCCCAATAGCACTGGGTTCTTTTTAGTGGTATAAGTCTTTCGGTCTTTCATCAACGCGCGCTAATTGTTGTGATGAGTTTTTGTGGGTTGAATCGCGAGAGTGAATCGAGCACGAATAAAGGCCTGAACATTTGACCTGAATTGAAAAGAAGAATGCTTATCTGCGTTTTCTGAATATCTGCGCGTGCGTTTTATTTCTTTGGGAAAATCATTATTGCCGAACGAACCCTCTCTCTAGATCCATTTGATGATGGGTTCTTTCTTCTTCGGCCGCATCGCGCGAGCCTCAGGGATATCCTTCGGATAGCCCAGCACGATAGGTCCGTATATCCGTTCGTCATCCTTCAGCTCGAGGGCTTGCAGGACATCAGCATCGCCCTTGACCATCGAACCGAACCCCACATAGCAGCTTCCAAGACCAAAAGAACATGCGGCAAGCATGATATTTTCGCAGGCTAACGCACAACTTACAGCCTGTTCAACTGGACCGATCACAAAGAGAATAACAGGTGCGGAATAGTAGACCAAGTCTTTAGGTTCGTCCATCACCTCGTAGAGCCTCGTCACTTTCCCGTACCAGTCAGGGTGCACCCCTTTGATTTCTTCATACATCCTTTTCCAGATCGGAAGCGTAGCCCGAACGAGTTTCTGCTTGAACTCTGGGTCTTCGACAACCACAAACCGCCAAGGCTGAAAAAGAGCCTCCGCACTTCCTTTCTCCTCCCTTCCCGCTGAAGGTGCCAGATTGCCAGCCTCGACGATCGCATTGATGATACCCCTCGGAACCGGTTTTCGCTCATAAGCCCTCACAGACTCTCTGTTTCTTATGGCTTCAATCACCGGATTATTCAACATTACCTTACTGATGTTTTCTGGCTCCAAGTTTCTGTTCTTTCTTTCACCATCAACCATGTTTTCATCTCCAAAATCTCTTCACACCTTCTCTGTTCTGGTTGAACTTGAACTCTCCTCTGCCGCAGAGACAGACACGACATTCTTCTTCTGAGCGACTTGCAAATATTCAAACTTCATTTATTTCCGCCTTAAACCCTTAGAAGATTGGTCACAAGAGATAGGTGTTCTGTACAATAATGACCAGTTTAGTGGTCGACGTCTCAGTTAATTCGTAGGCTGGGACGCGTCGCCTGGCCTTTAGCAAACTCTCGAACACAGAATTTTTTTTCAAGTGCATCAAAACGCCGGCGATACTTTCCCACCGCCCTCTCCACGTTAAATGCCGTGTTGCAAAGGAGCTTTCCAGTGCACCTTAACGGTGACAGCTTACAACCCTGTCCCATTCAAGTTTACATTGCTTCACTTTAACCTCAGTCTCTCCACCTTTCAAGAATGCCGCTCTGACAAACGGCTTATACGGCTCCAAACTCGACTCTCTCACCGTGGCGCATCATGCTTTCATCACGATTAAATACGAAGAAACCTTCACAATCGACACTCGAGGACACGCTGTGTTCAAGGGTTCGGCTCAGAATAGTCAAGCTGCTCATCGATTCTCAAAAACTCACCCCCGCCCAGATCGCGGCCAAAGTGGGGGTCAACTATATTGTAGTGCACGCACACCTCGAAGCTCTCGAAAACGGTGACGTCCTCACCCATTCCAATTTCGGAAAAAGGATTCGCTATTACAAGCTCAAAGAATCTGCAAGGGCAAAAGCCATCAGGAACGTCATAGAAGTCTGGTGTAGCCCCGAAAACCCAGCCTAGACATCGGCAAACCCTAGTCTGGGATCCGTTCACCGGGATGGCTCAACAAAACCCAACCGCATCTCTCAGGACAAACTTGGAAAAAAAAGAGGGAAATGTTCACGAGTGGAACGTTCCAACGCAACATTACCTCTAACCTCACAAACGCCGAGCAGAAAGGCGAAAAGCAACATGGAAATTTACGCTGCAACATTACGTCAGACGTAAAGAAAAAAAGGAGAGGGGGGGCACCGCTCATCGTCCAAATCACATAACGTTAGACAGCAAACTCAAACAGGAAGGGCGATTAGCGCGCCAAGCCCAAATCTTAGCCTTCTTCGGAACACTGCACACAACAACATGGAAACACACACGGATCCATTACATTGCAACATTACATCTGATGTAAAGAAAAAAAAGGGAGGGGGGAACACAGTTCAAGTTGATTCGTTACGCAGCTCGTCACTGAACAAAGCCTCCCCAGAGGTCGCTCCACATGCACTGGCCGAGAAAAGGATTCTGTTCGGCTTCGGACTCGAAGTCTGCTAATCAACCACGGTTTTCGAGAATGTAATAATGTTACACAATTCTTAAATAATATCAAATGATAAAAAACAATTTTGAAGGGAGAAGGGTAACCAGCAGACTCGCAACGGCCTAGCACGGCCTCTCACCCCTTCAAGAGATCCAAAAACGAGCATCAAACAAAAACCCAACAGAAGGGAGAGGAGGTGACAAAATGAAATTAAAGCCCACTCGCAAATTATTAGTCGCACTCGCCATCGTCGCCGTTTTAAGCGTAATGTTCGGAATGACACTAAACGCATACGCGCCGACACCGCAACCACTGTGCGCCATGAAAACCCTCACAGCCGGAGAATTCTACGTGCCCTACATTCCACAACTAACCGGACTCAACATCGACCTGATCTTCACCACCCCCCACCTCATAGGAGACCAAAGCGGAGGAATATCCCCATACAGCACAATAATAAACTGGCCTGACGGAAAGGTAGACCTGAAAGATATGGCAATCATTGCCAAAGCATTCGGCTCAACCCCAGGCTCACCCAACTGGAACTACATGGCAGACGTCGTCCCAGACCTCAACGCCACCACAGGACAACCATCAATAAACATGCAAGACCTAGCCATAGTCGCCAGAGAGTTCGGCAACTCAGGCGTGTACACACCATACTCGACCATGTTTCCCTTCGTAAGAGTCGAGTTCAACAACACACTCCCCTACTACACACCCAACGCCACCGGCTTCCTCCCAATCCCAACCATCTACCAATACCCAAACTACGCGACCTTCCAAGTCTACTACCTCACCACCTCAATAGGCGCACTTGTAACCTTCTGGCAATAACCACACCATCATCAACAACCCTCTTCTTTTTTTATTTGCCAACAAAACCACAAATCACGCTCAGCAACTCTTCTAACCAGACCCCAAAACAAACCAGACCACAAACGCCTCAAAACCCTAAAAGCTCTTGCTCCACAACAAAGTTCAATAAACAAAAAAATGGGAGGAGGCTATCGGCCCTTTCTGCCTCGCCCCAAACTATCCTTACGGGCATTTTCAACGCGCGCTTAAGGACGACGTTGATAAACAAATGATCCAGCATATGCTACGTCGGTGCGGGTCGAGTTCCCAGCTTCACCGCAAGGTTAATCGTCTCATTGTTTCGAACGACCGTGACGTTTATCGTTTCTCCCGGTTGAGTGTACTCTTCCAGGTAGCTTGACAAGGCGTCTCCGTTCGCAATTCTCGTGCCGTTGAAGGCTATGATTATGTCGCCTCCGATCGTGTACGTGTTCCCTAGAATATCGGTAAACTGCGTCGTACCGGCTCTCAAGCCGGCCGTGGCTGCGGGTCCCCCGCTCGTGACTTGGGCGATCAGCCAGCCGTAGGTCACGTTCGTGTTCATCGCCTGCGCAAGCTCATAGCTCATATCCGTCCCACTTGCTCCCAAATAGGGATGCTCGTTGTACGAACCAGTCGTGATGAGTGACGGGACTTCCCGCAGTATCGTGCTGGAAGGAATCGCCAGACCGAGCCCCTGAGCGGCCACACCCTCATAAGTGGCAGTGTAAGAGGTTATTCCAACAACCTCGCCCGCATAATTCAACAGCGGCCCCCCCGAGTTACCCGGGTTTATCGGCGCCGAAGTCTGAATACAATCAGCTATCGAATACGCGGTCCAGTCAACCGTGACTGATCTATGGAGCGCGCTCACTATTCCCGAAGTCATCGACCCAGCCAACCCAAGAGGATTGCCAACCGCGAAAACAGGGTCACCAACTTGCAACGTTGACGAGCTTACGATTGTGAGAGGATGATACTCGCTGGCCGGTGCCGTCGTTGAAAGCGTGGCCAGATCCGAGTAGAGGTCCGTGCCCGTCACGTTGGCCGGATAGGTGTTTCCGTCTGTGAAAGTTACGGTAACGTTGACAGCGTCTTGGACAACGTGGAAGTTTGTAACGATTGCAAACTGTCCCGTCATGTTAGTAACAAACCCTGAACCTTCCACTTCCTCGTACTCGGGGATGCCGAAGAAACTGTATCCTTCCGGCACTGTTCCTTCAACCATAACTATCGAGTTATTGACCTGATCGTACAACTGAGACAGCGAAACATTTTCTCCCGAAACAGTGATGTTACTGGCGGATGAGTTTAGCGTCGGCTGAAGTTCCTGTTCCAGATCTGAAACTTGAGTCTGGAGACTACTGATTTGACTCGAATTTGACTGGAGATCCTGCTTCAGGCTTGAAACTTGACTCTGGAGATTGTTGATTTGATCTGAAGTCGTAAAGCTGCTTACTGCGTAGCCGAGTATTCCGCCCATCAGCAGACACAGTAGAGCTATTCCTATCAGAATCGCGGACATACTGCGCGTTTTTGGTTTTTCAGGTTGCGGTTGCATCATAATCGACTCCTGAGGCTCGTCAACTTTTTAGCACTTGGGGAATTTTCCACGCCGCGTTTGATGTCATTTTTCTTGCACATAGTTATTTCTCCTTTTTTTCACCCTTTAGTGGTTACTATGTGCTATAGTAGCGAACTTTATAAACGTTACGACCGCCGATAGTAGCGTGTCTGCGAAACATTAAATAGCTACTACTGGCAGTAGTAGTGAATTGACGACCATGCCTGACAATGATAAATCAAGGATTTCTCAATACAACCTCAGAGGAAAAGAAATGGAGGCCTTCTTGGGCCCGTTAGAAGCAAGCATAATCGGAGTTATATGGAATTCAGAAAGGAAACCTTTGAGAGTAAGAGAAGTCTACGAGAAGCTCAAAAAGAAGAAGAACATCGCCTACACTACAGTCATGTCCACCATGGACAGACTCTACGACAAAAGCCTGCTCGATAGGCGAATAGAAAAAGGAAAGGGCGGTCTCTTCTACGTTTACTGGCCCAGACTTGAAGAACAAAACTTCAAGAAATCCGCAGTGCGAGAAGTCATCAACAGCCTCGTCGAAAACTTCGGCGAAATCGTCACCAACTATCTGGTTGAAGAGGCGGCCTCGGATGAGCAAGAGCTGAAAGCCCTGAAAGAACAGGTCGAAAACATCATTAAAGAAAAACAGAAGTGAACGTAATGTTCCCACCGGGTCTCGACGAGGTTCTGGCGCAGGTTTTTCAACCGTACTTTTACTATTCCATGATTCTACTCGTAATCTCGTTCATCTGCGTCAAAGCGTTCCTCCGGTATGATCACTCACTGAGCAGGCGAGCAAGAAGCATCGCATACATTCTTCCGCTAGTGATCCCACTTCTAGTATTCGCGGTCTTTCACCCAGGAACAACGACAAGCACAGTGAACGGAAGCAGCGCCACAGGAATATTCATAATGTCATCAAACCTCGGCTCTGCAAATGCCTCGCCATTTCAGTCTCTCTTCGGCCAGCTGGGGAGCTTTCCGAGCATTTCTCCTCCATCGTCTATCGTTCTAGCATTTCTTCCGGGAACAACTGAGACGCTCTCAGTGACGGGAATACTGTGTTTGATCGGCCTCGTCGTGGCATCATGTTATTTCCTTCTGATGACGCTCTTTGATGACAAGATAGTTGCCAAGGTGTTCCATATTATCCCACTCAATCGAGAAGAGTACGCGCAATTGCAAAGGAACGTTGATGAGTTATCACAAAAACTGACGATAAGACCTCCAACGATAGGAATTATGGAAGACTTGAGACCGAACGCCTTCGTCGCAGGCTATGGAAACAGAACGATGCTCGTCTTCTCAGTTGGAATGTTGAATGTCCTGGATGAAAAGGAGTTGACGGCAGTTGCGGCTCATGAGCTGTCGCACATTAAAAAACATGATTTCTTCTTCAAGACCCTTTCATATGCATTGACGATGGTTTCATTCTTCAACCCCATCGGGTATTTTGCGGCCTCAGCGGCACAAAGAGAAAGAGAGATGCTGGCCGACGAGAATGGCGCAAAACTGTTGGGGCAACCCGGAACGCTGGCTAGGGCATTATCAAAAACCTATAAAGCGCTTCGAAGCTTTCCCAAGGAAGACCTCACGATCCGTGTGACCTCGGGCCTATTCTTGGTATCCCCGATTGCTCGAAGACCTGAAATACTCGCCACACACCCGAGAGTGAACCAAAGAATAGATAACATCGCAAGAGTGACGACAAAAACCGCGAAAACAAGGCGAAACATGACAATCACAGTTGCCCTGTCATTCCTGATACTTCTGGGAGGATTGATGGCAGGCTATCCGATAGTCAAGATTCAAACCTCATTTGTGCAGGGTCAGCCGAGCTTAATTTCAACAATGTCGAGTGAAGGCTTAAAGCTAGAACTCATTCCCTGCTTAGAAACGATAAGACTTCAATCTAATGAACTCGCTGCACCCGTTAAATTTGTTGGCACGTGGTTTCCAGAGTCTGCCCTCGGAGAAAAACAGCCAAACATGACGACTCTTCTCCTAAACTGGTCGGACACCGCGGGTTCAACGTGGAACTGTGTCGGCGTCAATGTATTAGGGACAGCTACTGAACTCGCGGAAAATTTTCTGCCTCGCACAGTTGAACAAGCAACACCTGAAACAGCTGATGCGAGCGAAAATGGACTTGCAGCCGTATATATATGGTCTTGGCAAGCAAAAGCAACGCCTGACTACTTCGTGAATTCTCCTGAACCAAGTTTGGGCAATTCAGAATCGTACGGGTCCTTCTTCTATCAATCTCAAATGTCGGCAACGTACAATTCTTTGTGGCTGTCCACATTTCTCCCCAAGCCAGCACAGGGAACACCCTTTGCGGTCGAACCGATCGGCAATGAACCGACAGCATTTGGCAACGCAATAATCCTGTTACTCTATTCTCCTTCTTCACATTCCACGATGCAACGCGAACCCATGAACTTTTACATTATCCTTTTGAGCTTCGCCGGAAATAGTGATCAACATGGCGGGTGCACTGTTGTTTTAGCGATGTTGCCAACTCCTGCCCAAGAAATGAAATCGTAAATTCTGCGCATCGCTGCAAACTTTTTTTCTTTCCCAAATAAGTTCCTCTATTTCCTTGGATAGTGCTTTTTTTCGGCAACAAGACCACGCGGACTGGAAAAGAAACAATTGCCGAGTTTTGACTATTGCAGAAAAGTTATAGCCAAATCGTCTCTCAACCGGTTGTGGTGACGATGATTGCTTGAAGGAAAGACGGTGAACTTGAGGATTATGGAGAAAGAGGACTTGGCACTCATTGTGAACTGGTCGAACAATCCAGGTTTCATGGGTGAGTTTTGGGACTATCTTCCACTGCAGAGGTCTAGGTTGGAGATAGAGAGAGTTATTGAGAGCAATCTGTTTGAGCCCGAGTATTTTATGATTGAGAAGAAGGACGGAACCATAATCGGTTATGTGAGTCACTTTAACATGCTACATCCACTTGGAAAACTGTTGGAAATAGGTTACGTTATAGCTCCAAACGAGAGAGGCAAAGGCTATTGCACGGAGGCAGTCAGCCTCATACTTGATTATCTGTTTCTCTCAAGAAGCACAGAGAGAATTCAGGCAAGCACGCATGTAGATAACAGAGCTTCCCAAAGAGTCTTAGAAAAGGCTGGTTTCAAAAGAGAAGGAGTCATGAGAAAAGCTTTGTTCAACAAGGGAGCATGGAAAGACGGAGCCCTCTACAGCATCCTCAGAGAAGAGTGGACAGAACCAAAAATATCGACAAAAACAACTTCTGGAAGCTAGTGGAACGTGTGCTGTTTGGTTTTCCCGTCCGCGACCTAGGCCGATGCTGGGTTGAGCGGGAGATTGAACGAACCCAGAGGCTATGCCTATATTTGGATCATATTTGGATCATATCGTGGACCGGGGGGAGGGGCCGTTGGCATACACTAGAAGTCTCATCCTGCCCATAAAATTTTAAATTACGTATGCGCGCTGTATTACAGTTAAAAACGGAATTCAGGAACAGCCATGCGCGCTAAGCTTATATTTAATTGATAGTTTAGAAAGAGGGAGGAAGTTTTGTGCCGTTTATGAAACCAGTTCAAGTCAGTGCTCCTGGGGCAGATTTTGAGCTGGTTCAAAAAGAGGTTCCTGATCCAGAAGAGCATGAAGTGCTTCTTAAGGTTGAAGCTTGCGGAGTCTGTCACGGAGACGCAATCGTAAAACAAGGCATTACCCCGGGCTGCAGTATCCGAGGACGCCCGGTCATGAGGTTGTTGGAACCATCGCCAAACTTGGTTCGGAGTCACATTATTGGAATGTCGGGCAAAGAGTCGGAGTGGGATGGCGTGGTGGACACTGTCACAGCTGCAATTCATGCTTGAAGGGCGAGTATTGGGCCTGCGAAAGTCCCTTAGCAACAGGCATCTCAACAGATGGCGGATACGCCGAGTACATGATTGCCCGGATGGAGGTACTCACTGCCATCCCAGAAGTACTCAGCTCTGTGGAAGCCGCACCGCTCCTATGTGCGGGCGCAACCACGCTCGGCGCCCTGAAGAGCAGCACGGCAAAAGGCGGCGACTTAATCGCAATCCACGGTTTCGGCGGACTAGGCCACTTGGCACTGCAGTTTGCTGTCAGGCTCGGCCTAAAGACCGTGGTCCTGTCACGAGGCACAGAAAAAGAAGCCCTAGCGCGCATGCTTGGCGCTCAAGTCTACATCGACACAGACACCTCGAATGCGGCCGAAGAATTGATGAAGCTCGGTGGAGCACGTGCCATATTCTGTACGGCGCCGAACAGTAAAGCCATCGCGGAACTCATAGGCGGACTCGCCCGTTACGGCCAATTGATAATCATCACTTTCGTTAATGAACCGATGCAGATTTCGCCAGTCCAGCTGATGCGCGGCGTAAGATCCGTGAGCGGCTGGATCCGAGGAAACGCCGCAGACACCCTAAACTTCAGCGTTCTCACACACGTTCTTCCCATGGTAGAGGTGTTCCCGCTCGCGCAAGCCGCCTTGGCCTTCGAGAAAATGATGAGTGCAAAAGTTCATTTCCGAGCAGTCCTCAAAGTGAGCGAGGATGCCACACATGAGTGAAATATTGAAAATCATTCAAGAAAGACAATCCGCAAGAGTGCCCTTCGACCCGAAACGTCCAGTGTCAAAAGAAAACTTAAAACAGATTTTGGAAGCGGCGCGTTGGGCCCCGACGGCACACAACATGCAGAACTTCGACGTAATCGTCATCGATGATAAGACCGTATTGGAAAAAATCGGAAACATCAAATCTCGCATCTCCGAAGATTTCCTCCGCGAAAACTATGAACAGCTCTCATTTTCAAAAGAAGAGTTGTTGAAGAAGAAAACGGGAATCTTGGGAACGATGTTTCCGCCAGCATGGGTAGACCCCTCAAAAATGGCTCAAATTGCCCGCGAAACCGCGCCTGGCCCATTGACTCAGTCGATGCGAGGCAGCCCAATGCTCCTGCTCGTCACGTATGATTCCAAGAAAAGGGCGGCCGCTTCAGCAGGGGACGTTTTAGGATTCATGAGCCTCGGCTGCGTCATGGAAAACATGTGGCTAATGGCACAAGCTTTGGGTATTAGCCTCCAGATTCTAAGCTCCTTTGCCGCGCCCCACGTGGAAAGAGAGATAAGGCAACTTCTCAGCGTTCCCGAATACATGAAAATTGCGTACACATGCCGCATAGGATACCCTGTAGGATCTACAAAGTACCTCAGAGTGCGTCGCGATATTGAAGACTTCACACACTGGAACAAGTTCGGAAACAAGGGACTATAGTTAGCACGCTAAACTGGTTCAGGCCTCTGACTTTTGAAGATTTTGACTGTGCCACCCGTCACAGTCAATAAATAGTGGTAGTAAGAGGAATGGCGCGCATGGCTGTTCCTAAATTAGTTTGCGAAGTATCTGATGCTTCTCGTTTTTGCTTTATTATTGATGTTGACGGCCGCTTGAGCTGTGAATAGCCTGATGAGAATGCAGAGTTGAGCGTGAAACGTTATTTTGGCTAGCACTGTACTGTGAATCTGCCAGAAGCTTTCTCGCTCTGACGTGTTCAGACGCTTTCGTGAACAGGCCGATGGAGTGTTTCTTCTCGTTCTCGTTTGCTGAAACAAGAATCATAGCCACTGGCAACTCGCTCTTAACATCCACTGTTAGATGAAGTCTGTAGCCAAGATCTTTCGTTTTGACTGCTCTTCCAACCAGTGATTCTGGATCGCTGTAACCTGTGAGGTTGTCAAGGTTTCGTCTGCTGTAAGCCTTGATGAACGTTGAATCCAACGCCAAAGCTTCACCCCTGATTCTTCCATTCTGCACGAGAACGTTAACGGCTTGGTCTATTATTCTTGCGAGTCTTTCAGGGCCAACTTTAGTTCTGAACCTTGACAAAATAGCGATTCCATACGGTTGCTCATCAGCTTCTATGTCGCATATCTTCCTTAACCTCGGATCCTTCCACATCTGTCTAACAAGCATCCGGTCGCTCGGAATATGTTTCAACCGCTTCACAAGATGAGCCTTGAATATTCCAACAGTGCTTCTCTGCGGTCTCCCAGCAGAACCAACGGGATGGTACGCTTCATCCAGAATTCTTTTGACAAAAGATAAATCCACCTTTCCCAAAAGGGTCTCAAGAGCCTCGTATCTTTTCTTTGCTCACCTCAATGAAAGGTACGAGACTCATTCTATTAATTTAGGAACAACCACGCGCGCTTTTCTTATTTGGATTCGGCATTCTTGCCGGGTTATGGTCTGTATCCGTTGAGGACGCACAATGCCAAGGCCGCTGCGATTATATCTGCTGTCGTCCCTGGGTTCAGGATGTTGCTGGATTTTCTGAGTTCTTGGTCAAAATCGTTTAGGCTTTTTTTGCCCAAAGGGGTTTCAGTTCCGCCGACGTCCAAGATCCGTTTAGCTTTTGTTGAAATCTCTCTTGATTTTTCGATTCCTGCCTTTCTGGTTATGAAGGTGTCGGGAACCTTTGCCAGGACTTCCAGGAAGGTTTGGACTGTGGCGGTATTGACGTCGTTCCTGTTTCGTAGTTTTTTGGTGAGGCTTGGGTAGGCTAGGTCGAAGGTTATTGGGTAGTTGTTTATCCATTCTGAGCAGATGCTGTCATATTTTTCTGCTATCAGGAAAACCTTGAACAACGATATTTGGTCGTGAAATATTCTGTTTATTGAGTTTGGGTCGTTGATATCTAAGTTTGGAGCCTTTCCGAGTCCGCCAGGGTTTGCCAGATTTATCGCTGCATACATGTTGACAGCGTCTCTCGGTGTGGTTGATTCTACGATGAGCTTCAGGTTTTTTCTCAACATTTCAAGGTTATCGGTTGTAGATGCCATTCCGGAAGCCACCGCAATGGGGAAGAGCAGGATGACGGTGCCTAGAAGGGTGTTGCCACCGTGTTGCCAAGCGTTGATGTCGCTTATGCACCTTCGTATTAAACGTCCTACTCCCACATCGGCCAGTCCTATCTTGTCTTGCGAGACCGAGATTCCTCGTTGAGCGGCATTTTCGAAGGAGGGGGCAACGGCTACTGCCGAAGCGAGAAAGTGAGTATAAAACGTCTTCTCGAAATTAGCAGCTATGCTCACGTTACCAGGTTTGGGAGCGCTGGCTTCTAGCAGAATGGCCAGCTCCAGACATCGCGCGATGTCCTTGGCTCGGTTGATTACTCTCGTCATCTTTGTTTCCCCACTAAATTGGACGTTAAGACAAGAAGTTTTATTAATATTGTGTAAAAGGGTACAATCCAATGAAGTGTTTTACATGACGGCGCTCGTTGAGCCCTTCTAAACTTGAAGCTGCGGAAGTTTAAAGAGAGGTTAAGATTATTATCGATTCTCGGGAGTGAGGTTTGTGCCCAACTGCCCGAAGTGCGGTTCAGAAGTCGATGACAAAATGGTTTTCTGCCCAAAGTGTGGCGCTTCATTGAAGGTGAAATCTGCTGCGGATTGGAGAGATGAGCTGAGAGCGAGCGAAGGGAATGGAGGGAACTGAGACGGCAGTTGAGGAACCAGAGGCGGCAAACAGCGAGAAGTGAGAAAGAAGAAAAACGGGAAAAAACCGAAAAGCATGAGAGTATTTTCTTAGTTCCACTCATCGGAGGATTGGTGTTGATAGTATTCGGTGTCTTTCTCTACTTGGTTATCGCGAAAGGTTACAGCTCGCAGATAACGTTAGCATTGTTCTTTTTCTTTGTAGGCGTGATAACCATAGCTGCGGCGGCTTACAGTGCTATCTTGGCGAGAAGAAGGCATCCAAGACCTTAGGAACAAACGGTTTGAGCGGGTAGTGCCTGATTCTGAGTGTAATTCCTCAATTGTACAGTTTCTTCACGTTGCTCATTCATAGAGTTGAGTTTTCATCTGAGGTTCAACTTTTCTCCGGTTGCTATGTAGATTATTGATTCGCCGATGTAAGTCGCGTGGTCGGCTATTCTTTCTAGGTATCTTACGACGAGAAGGTTGCAGACCAGGCATTTTGTTTTTGGAGGCGCTTTGGAGAGTAAGTCTAGGTAGGCTGAGTATATTTCGTCCACTTCGTTCTCGGTTTTGGCCAGGGTTCTTGCCATGTCTGCATCGTTGTCGCTGAGTGCTTTGATGCTCGTATCTACCATTTGCAATGTTTTCTCTGTGATTTTGTCCATAAGCTCCCTTGATTGCACGCACTCTTTGCAGCCGGCAAGTTTTCTATGAGTGAAAGAAATGTCCCAAGCGTAGCGGCCGTATCTTTCCATATCGTAAGCAATCTTCATGTAAGAGTTGACTATTCTCAGATCAGAAGCAACGGGTTGATATTTGACTATCAGATCAAAAGCTTTGTCTTCAGCTGTTACGGTCATCGCCACCAGAAGTTCTGAAAGCTCATGAACCTCATCGCCCACATCTTTGCCCTCTAGGAAACCCTGCACTGCTACGTTGATGGCTCTTTCGGCAACCTCTCCCATTTTGAAAAGGATAGCTGTGAGCTGCTCCAAACCCGTGTCCAATAACCTGCTCATGCTTTCACCCTTAACCGAACCTTCCAGTTATATACTTCTCGGTTAGATAACCATTGGATTCTCTAAAAGGCTCCACGTTGATCGTATTCAGTGAGTAAATCGACGCAGATGAAAGCCGTGAAATCAAACTTTGACCGCTTAAAACATGTTATGTGTGAAGACTGTCACTGGAGCGGAATTATATAGATGCGCGCGCTCTGTATTAATAATAAATTAGAAGTCTCAATTGGATGCTTGGGCCTCAGCATAGGAGCTAATATTAGGATCGTCAAAGAATTAGCACAATGAGGTGTTCTTCAAAATGTCGATCGGGGCTGTTGAACATTTCAAGGTGCCTTCAGGCAAAGAGATAGACTTGAAAGATTATGATCCCCGTTGGGTTCCAAAATGGGCCAAGTCCCTGGAAGACAAAGAAGGGAAAAAAGCAGTAAAAAGGCAGGCTTTAGACACACTTGAGAAGAATAAGCAAAAGCTTGCAAACATGCAGGAGCTGCTTTGGGCAAGCGACACCTATGCAATGCTTATTATCCTCCAGGGAATGGACGCAGCGGGCAAAGACGGAGTGATCGGTCATGTGATGGCGGGCGTCAATCCCCAAGGATGCCAAGTCTTTGGGTTCAAAACGCCATCTGAGGAGGAATTGAATCACGATTTCCTGTGGCGACAAGTGAAAGTGCTTCCTGAGAGAGGGCGAATAGGTATTTTCAATCGCTCATACTATGAGGATGTTCTCATAGTCAAAGTCCGCCCAGAAGTGTTGAAGACAGAGAAGTTACCGCCAGGGCCCAGAGACGAATCTTTCTGGCGCCAGCGATACGACGATATAAACGCGTTCGAACACCATCTAGTGCGGAACGGGACGATAGTTCTGAAATTCTTTCTGAACGTCTCAAGGGAACAACAGAAACAACGTTTACTCAAACGGCTCGAAGATCCAAACAAGTATTGGAAGTTCTCTTTCACTGATCTTTCAGAAAGAGAAAAATGGGATGAATACATGAAAACGTACCAGGAGGTTCTTAGAGAGACAAGCACCGAATGGGCTCCGTGGTACGTCATTCCAGCCGACAGAAAATGGGTCACATGGGCATCAGCTTCCGAGATACTCACGTCACAAATTGAGAACCTAGGCCTCAAGTATCCAGTTCTGAACGACGAGCAGACTACTTTCTTCAAAAAGGCAAAAGTAAAACTTGAAAAAGACCGCTAAAACGGATTAAAAACCTTGGAAGAAAGAAAATGGCAAAACTTGAGCAGCCGCAACCTGAGGCAAAACAAAAGAACCGCTCTAAAAAAGAGCACGAAGAAATCACCTCCAGACATCAACCGTCTTGGAAAAAGGACTTCAACAACACTAAGCGTGAATGGCGTCGGTTGTTCGCGGAGACTCTGGGAACATTCTTTCTAGTGCTCGTGGCCGTGGGAGGCAGTATTGTTAGCGTATTGTACAAGGCAGTCATCAGTCCAGCAGGAGTGGCTATAGCACCGGGTTTGATGGTGATGGCAATTATCTTGTTCATGGGAAAAGTTTCTGGGGCGCACCTGAATCCGGCTGTAAGCATCTCCTTCGCCGCACGCGGTGATTTTCCTTGGCGGCGTGTTCCAGGCTATATCGTTGCACAATTGGTCGGATCCATTCTGGCATGTCTGTTTCTGAGGTCCATATTGGGAAACGTATCAGGGTTCGGGGCCACCGAACCTGGAACAGGTATCAGCGACCTGCAAGCAATGCTGATAGAGCTCGTGCTTACGCTGGGTTTGGTAAGCACAATTCTCGGCACGGCATCTCAAGCGCAGAACGTTGGACCTCTCTCCGCTATCGGCGTAGGCGGGTACGTCGCACTCACAGGCCTATGGGCGGGTCCGATAAGCGGCGCCTCAATGAACCCCGCGCGATCGTTTGGCCCAGACCTATTAATTTTCAACTTCGCCCATTACTGGGTTTACGCCGTCGGACCAATTATCGGCGGACTAATTGCTGTAGGCTTTGCTTTCATCCTCCGAGGGCGGGGCGGCGACACAGCAGCAATCCAAGCTGCCCAAGGAACTCTTGATAATATCTGATTTTGCAATGCTGGCAAGTCTTTCGTGGGCGTCGGCATCAAATTAAAGCGCTCACTATGCCAAGAGCACTTCAACGGACATTACGCAGACGGAAACAAGCTATGAGTTTAGTAAATGCTTTCCTTTTTTGGAAAGCATTTGTCGAATCTGATTTCTCGTTCCAAGCGGTTCTTTGAAACTATCTGGCAACGGTTTCACAAGTGCACTTTACCTTGGAAACATCGAGTTTCTTCGTGAATGCCGCGTGAAAAGCCTGTGCGTTCTGGGCCACGCTCCACTCTTCTAGGCTGCAGTCTTCGTCTCCATAGAGTGAAAGAAGAATTCTGTCTTTTTCAGCTTCTTTTAACTCCACTTTCTTCACTAGGCCACGGTGGCTTCTGTCAAGTTTCTCTGCAAGCCTAAGGAAAACTGAGAGGATAATGATGATCTCCTTTGTGCGGTCGTCCAACCCTGTGCCTTTGAGAGCTTTCATTGTGGCAAATTTTTTCCTGTGAAACCGTGCTAGATTGGCCATTATCGCTATTTCTCTCTGGTCGAAGCCAAGAAGCTCGGCGTTGCCAATAATGTAATGGGCGTGAAGGTGATGATCGTTGAAAGAAAGAAAGTCGCCTATGTCGTGCAACATCGCGCCGTATTTCAGAAGTTCTCTCTCTTCGTTTCCAAGATCGTGCAATCCTGCTTTTCTGCCACTGTCAAATAGTTGTAACGCTAGGGACGCGACAACTTCCGAGTGCCTTTCATCGAAATCGAAAGTTCTCCCGAGTTGTAACACGGTTCTGTTTCGCATTGGAGTTTTCTGAAAGTCCAGAAAGCCTTCAAATCTGGATAGATAATCGACAAGTAGTCCGTCTCGCAGACCTTTATAGCTCACGGTGATTTCGTCGAGATCGAATTCTTCCATGGTAGTTTCAATAATGGCTGCTCCAGCTATTATGATGTCAGCTCTTTCTGGGTTGATACCGTGAATCTTTCTTCTCTCTGTTAGCGATGAGGAGCAAAGAATCGGAACCAATTTTTTCAAATTCTTCTTTGACAGCACCAGATTGCGGCCGTTTTCGGTATTCTTGAACATTCTGTTTGTGATTTCAGCTAGGTTGATGATTGTGCCAGAGCTTCCGAACGCAAGCTTTGCTTTGACTTGCTTGACTCTTGATGTGGTTCTGAACATGTTGCTCCTTACGTACCGTTTAATGTGTTCGTAGACATGCCAGGGCACGGGTCCAGTCCATCCTTCACCGATAAAATTCGCGGTAAGTCTTATGGATCCAAATTTAAGGCTGTCAAGATAGCACCATTTGTACTGATTTCCTATGGCAATCTCTGTGCTGCCGCCGCCTAGGTCGATGAATATCGCCTTTTCTTCCCCGATGTCCACTCCATTTGACACACCGAGATAGATCAGGCGGGCTTCTTCTCGGCCTGAAATAACATGAACGTTGAGTCCCGCTTCAGTCAGTAGCTGCTGAAGAAACTCTGTCTGGTTTCGTGCTTCGCGAATCGCAGATGTGCCGACAGCAATGATTTCAGAAGCACCATAAGTCTTGGCGAGTTCAGCGAACTTCCTGCAGACAAGGATTGTGCGTCTGATGGCTTCTGGTTTTAGAGTCCCGTCCTTAAACTCTTGTTCACCAAGTCTGACAACTTCTTTCTCTTGGCTGATTACTGTTGTAGAAAGATTCTGGTTAATCCTTACGACTAGAAGGCGAACAGAGTTTGTTCCTATATCGACAAACCCAACAACTTGACCTGTCGTATTCAAGGCTTCTCCCATTCCGCAATTAGGTTTCTTTTGAAGGCCTCTTCAAACAAGTCTTTCTTCTTGTTGACTGCCTGCTCTTCCAGCACTGGATCACACCGCACTGTGCACTTGAGTTTGACCTTCTTTGGGCCTGCGTCGACTTCAATTCTCTCGACGATTGATTGATGCGTGAAGTCTAAGGCATCAGCCACTCGCAGAATGGAAGAAAGCAAGGTGATTTTTCGCTTAGCGGCTGCGTTTAGGGAGGCAAGGTTATAATGGTTTTCCTTGGGAAAGCCCTTCCGGTGATATCTAGCGATGCTTCCAACTACGCGTCTTTCCAAAGACGCAAACGGCAACTGAGTGCCATTAAGTATCAGTCTAAGCGAGGTCTTATGGTGACCTCGTGTGCCTTGGGATAGGCCGACATCATGAAGGATTGCGGCGCATTCGAGCCAACACCGCTCTCGTGCTTTCATCTTGTGCAATCGACCTAGACTATCAAATAGTGTCAAAGCCAGTTTTCTGACCTGCTCTGGATGATCCATGTCCTGCCAGTACTTCTTGGCGATTTCTCTGGTGATTTTCACGATTTCGCCGCAGCGAAGTTCACTGCGACGGTTTTTCGCCCTGTCTTCCAATACAACGGCATCAACCGATACGCCGCGAAGCAACATCTGTGCAAAACTTTCGGGTAGCCCTTTTTTCCTGAGAGCCTCTGCTGCGGCCTCCACGTCGTAGTTCAGTCTGACCAGCTGTACTGAAAAAGGTTTAGAGTTGACAACTGCATATGCGGTCTGGGGGTTTCCATCGTCTGGTCTTCCAACGCTTCCAGGATTGATGAACGAGACGCCGTCAACTTCCCTCGTAAACTGCAGGTGCGAATGACCCATGATGACCACGTCAGCGTTCACGGTTCTGGCGAGCTCTTTCAGCCGCTTTTCAGGAGTATCAGGGTAGATGTGCTCGTCAATAGAATCAGGGCTTCCATGGACCATGAGCAGCTTCTTGCCAGCCATATCCAGCGTGATGCTCCGGGGCAGGGAACGAAGATATGTTTCGCAAGATTCCGCGAGCTCTTTCTTGGCAACCCGCAAAGCAAGCTTCTTTTCGCCTTTCTTCTTGTCATCCTTCTTCATTACCTCAGAGTCGAAATTGCCGAGAACGCTGACTACATTCTTGGCGCGAAGGAGCTCGACGACTTCGTTGGGGAACGCACCGTAACCGAGGACATCGCCTGCGTTCAGGAATGCGTCTACACCTCTTCTCTCGGCATCTTTAATGATCGCTTCCAACGCGTGAAGGTTGCCGTGAACGTCGGCTAAAACTGCAATCTTCGCGTCAGGGCTTGCCAGAGCCTCCATAATCCTTTTTTCAGCAGTCATGAATCCCGGGTTCATTTCCTGCATAAGTTTTTCAAAAAAATTCTTTCCTTTCGTCTCCTCCCAAAGCCGAACAAAACTTCTATAATGGGTTTTTCTCCTTTCTCTTACATGCTCCACAAACTTCGAGAGCTCTTGCTCTGCCTTGTTGATGTTCTCTCTGTTCTCGCCTTTGGACAGGAGTTCATTCTTCACTTCGGCAACAAATCTTGGAATGTACTCAATCCAGATGTCGCAGTCATGCATTTCGCCAAGCGTGTCCTGGAATTTCTTTACGATGCCTATCTGTTCTGAAAGCTCATCTTTATACAGAGGAGAGAAAACTTCCATAGTATAACGTAGCCACTTAGCACAAATCCTCATCTCATGATGCCTGAGGATGTCGTTCTCTCGATAAACGCAGTCTTCCATTGCTAGGAAGTCATCTACTTTCGCCGAAACGTGCAAGCAAGCTTTTTCTTGCATATATGATGAATCCAATTGCCTAGTCGTGGTTTCTTTGAGCACTTGATCGCAGTGTTCTCCGATGTTGTTTATAACGCCTGAATCCTCTAGTTGTTGAAGTCCGCTAATAACCTTCGCTTGCGCGTCGACTCTGCGGTCTCTTTGGCGAGTGAGCAAGAGGTCCAGACCTGTGCTTGCATTGCCTGCATCGAATTTCTTTGCATAATTCTCGATGAAGATAATCTGCACGTCAAGATCACGTGCTGCTCCTAGGAACCTCGTCACTTTCTTTATTTCTTTGATCCATTCTCTGTAACTTTTCTTTCGGAAACACTTTCGGAAAAGAGGAAGCGCGGCCCTTATTCTGCGCGACGTGACTCGCATCTTATGGACGCACTCTTTGTCTTCGCTGTTTTGCACTCCGTCCATCTGACTCTCGAAAGCCCCTAGAAGGCTCGTGAGAGCCTCTGCTCCAAATTGGCAATAGCTCGAGCTTTTCTCGCAGTCGTAAAGCTCAACGCGCTTATCCATGCCATATGCCTCTGTTCTCGATAAGCCAAGATTGAGAATTGATTCTTGTCTCGCCTTCTTTAGGTTCTACTCTAACGTATGTTCCGTCAGACAGGAGTTTTCTGGCTTTCACGTTGTCACTGAGATGAACTTTCAGGATGTTTTCCAGAATAGTATGCTTAATTAGCGGATCAGGAACTGAGAAGAGCACTTCCACTCTTTCGTTAAGGTTTCGGAACATCATATCTGAGCTTCCGATTAGTACCTCATCTGCACCCCCATTTCTGAAATAGTAGATACGCGCGTGCTCGAGAAAACGTCCCACTATTGATATTACAGAGATATTGTCGCTTATTCCTTTTACACCAGGCCTCAGGCAGCACAGGGCTCTAACGTTGAGGTCAATCTTCACACCTGCCATCGATGCTTTGTATAAAGCTTTGATTACGTCTGTTTCTTCAAGATTGTTGAGTTTGAACGCCAAATAGCCATAGCCTGATTTGCGATGAGAGGCTATTTCTCTATCGATGCGCCTAAGGATCTCCGTTTTCAAAGTCCTCGGGGCCACGAGCAAGTATTTGAAGTCCTCTTTCTGCAATCCATGCATTAAGACGCCGAAAAGGTCTGAAAGTTCTGCACCTACTTCAGGTCTGGCCGTCAGATAACCTATATCACCGTATATCTTTGTCGTCACCGCGTTGTAGTTTCCTGAACCAATGTGCGAGTATCTTGTGGTTCCTGTTTTCTCTCGCCTTACGATAAGGCAAAGTTTTGCGTGGACCTTGAAGTTCGGGAAGTTATAAACGGTTTGCACCCCGGCAGCGGACAGTCTCCAAGTCAGCCTTATGTTATTCTCCTCATCAAACTTGGCCTTAAGCTCTATGATGGCTGTTACTTTTTTTCCTTTTTTTGCTGCCTCTATTAGAGCATCCACAATCGGCGATTTTGAATCCATCCTATAGAGCGTGATGTATATTTCCAAAACATTTTGATCATTGGCGGCTTCTTTCAACAGGTTGATTATGACTTCAAAACTGTCATACGGATGATAAAGGATGATGTCTCTCTTAGCGATGGCATCGAAGAGATTAGTGCCCTTCGTCAGCAGGGGTGAAATGCTGGGAAGAAATGTTTTGTCTTTCAGGTCAGGCCTGTTTATTTCTAACAGTTGCCAAAGGTCCACAAGCCCAAGCGGACCGTCAGACTCGTAAAGCAGATAGCTCGGCAGGGCAGCCATGTTGGCCAAGGTTTCTCTCAACTCGTCTGGCATACTTTTATCGAATTCTAACCTGCTGGCAGATCCTGTTTTCCTGTTTTGAAGACTATTCTTTACTGAAACCAGAAAATCTGAGGATTCATCCATGGCAATGTCTATTTCGGCGTTGCGCGTTATTCTGAATGGGCACGACACGATTTCTCCGTTCGAAAACACTAAGTCCATGTTGTTTTCTATCAAGTCTTCCAAGAAAACAAACTCGATATCGTATGATTCAGTTTCGTTGAAAGATGTTGCTTCGTATCCATGTTTCGGGATTTTTACTAGTCTCCCAAACTGGTCTGTCGGGACTTCTACCACGTGATAAGAGCGATTGGCGGTCGCATCTTTTGCAACAACAAGAAGGTTGATGCGGAGATTTTCAATGAAAGTCGAAGCTATGTCCGGGACTGGTGTTTTCAAGTTTGGAAGAACTTTGCTCTTAAAGAACTCACGCAGAGAGTGCTTCTGCTTATCGGTCAAATCTTCGACTTTTCGGATGTGAATGTCCTCTTTGGACAAGGCTGGAACCAATTCCTGCTTCCAGCAGTCAACGTGTTTCTTGATTAGTGGGATTATTTCTCTTCTGGTAGCTTCAATCTGATCGTATGATGTCATCCCGTCTGTGGATTTTTCAACCGAACCTTTGTTGACTCTTTTTAGGAGCCTGGGAATCCTTGTCATAAAGAACTCGTCAAGGTTGCTTCCACATATCGCGAGAAACTTGACCCTTTCAAGTAAAGGATGCCACGGGTCCTGCGCTTCCTCCAGTATGCGCGCGTTGAATCTTATCCAACTTAACTCTCTGTTCAAAAAGAGACTCGGGCTATCCAGTGATATTTTCTGACTTGAAATGTCTCTTTTTGTATTTTCGTCATTGCCGGTAGTTTTCAACAATTGCTCTTCATCTTGATGAAATTTTCAACAATTCGGCAAATAAACTGGTTGTCCTTTGGGAATTTCAATAACATGGATATATCGTTTATTCTGTGAACTGAAAACGACGTATAAACGTTGTGAGGGTTCCTGCTCAGCGGTGTCGCTTCCTCGGGATGTCTATGATGGGTTTTGATACTTGAACAGGCAATACCTCGTATTCGAAGAGGGGTCGCTTCTTGATCATCGTGCATTCTCCCTCTCATTATCGCAGAGGAGAACATGCTTACGGACTCCCGAAATAGAAACTATAGTCGCACGTAAGCTATATAGATGCGCCGTGAGGCGATATAGCAAGAGTTTTATTTGACGGAAGGAATCATTTACACATGAACTCTACAACTATGAAGGAAATGGGATTCGCTGAATGGTATCCGCTTAAAAGTCTCTCGTTCTCTAACCTTCCGTTCAACAAGGGCAGCGTTTTTGTGATAATAGACAAGACTCTGTCTGGAAAAACTGTCTCTGACGTGATGTACATCGGACGTTCTAAGAAACCAACCAAAAAAATCTTGGGTGGTTATTTCTCAGGCTATGGAGGAAAAAGCAGCAAGAAGATTAACAGTAAATTGTTCGATGAAGGATACATGGATAAGACCGCAATTAGTTGGATCTTAAGCGATAATCCCAAGGCCATGCAGAAAGAACTGTTGAGCAAGTTCAGCAAAGAACATGGTGAATTTCCAAGCTGGAATGTAAAGAAGAAACCGCAAGAAAGAACCGCGCGCGTGCGCGCAAAACCAGCAGTTCGCCTACCTCGCAAAGCACCCTCTTAACTACAACACAAATAACTCGTGTCCTATTCATTTCGACGCTTTTCTGGAATAATAGTTGGCTAACTCTTCTGTGGACCACGGCAGGCAATCTTCAATAGTGAAGCCCAAAAGCTTGGCATACTTGTGGATGGTATCTGCGTCTTCAGCTTCTATTTCTAGGAACTCAGGAATGTAGGCATACTGCCCCTTGTACTTGTCTATGTCAAAGTGCACTTGGCCGAGACTAAAACTCACTCTGTGCTTCTGCATTCTCGAAGTCTCAGACAAGCCCAAAAACTCTAGAATCCTTTTCATCTTTGCCATGTCTGAAACAACGACTTCGACCTCTTCAACGTCTTTGACAGCTTTATTGCTCAGGAATTTCTTGAATGTTAGAATGGTCTTGTTGCCCTCTCTTCTCAATCTAACGAGGTTCCTCGCTTTGATTATAGCGTGATTCCTGAAATCGAAAAATAACGATTCAATATCACCGTCAAACACTTTCTTAGCGCCCAGACGAATCAGTTTTTCTTCGACCTGGCGTCCATCTACGTTCAAAATTTTGACTTCTATCTCTTCCATAAACTCGAAAGAAAACAGTCTTTGGCTTAAATGAATTATGCTGGAAGCTGCTCTACAAGTGGGTTCTCCTGAAGACTCCACGCATTGGCTCTCTCTCCAGCGTCTTGCGGCTTATCCCTGCGCCTTTAATGATAATTCATTTTCAGAGCGCGTGACTGCAAGACTTGAGGTTTTACGCGCGCTAAAATTGTGAAAAACTGAACTCATTCTAAGCTCGTTTCAAGGCATTTTCTGTAAATTGGAAGTAAATAGGGCAAAAAGGACTTTTCAGTGGATCTCTCCCATATGAGATATGGTTTGAATAGGGTGATAGTTGAAAGAAGTCTCGATTATCGTCCTAGCCAACGCTAACATCTGAGATACCGCAACATGCTATTTGGTCAAGAGGTATTTTCTCAGGCGTCAGATTCGGACGGGCAGAAACTTTTCTCTATATAGATTAGATGGTTGTTCGTAAATTATTTGGAGATCCTACATATGTTACATTTCCATATTTTTGTGTAGGGTTTAAAATGAAGAACAAATCCAAGAAAAAAAGGCAAGCAACGACACCCGAAGAGCCGTGGTACTTCATCCACATTTGAAGAGTTTCCACCGTCCTCAACGCTTGGAGAAACTTACAATGGGAAAAACAAAAAGGAAAGACAAGTCATCGAATCAAAGCCTAAACCGTGCCCCCTGTAATGAGACCATCGATTGGCTCTTGGCTATCGATGCAGCATAGAACAACATTTTTGCGGTATTTTCTCGTTCTTCGTTTTTCACCAATTGATTTCCAGCCTGCTATACGCCATTGATTTTGCGGATTTTTTCGATTATTTCTTGGAAATCTGTAATGGTTCTGCATTGCATGTCTTGTTTTTCACACAACTTTGCTAGCCTAGATCTTTCGATCACGAACGAGCAGTCGGCAATCTTGGCCGCCGCGCAGTCTGCCAACCCATCCCCGATATAGATGACGTCCCCGTTGTGGCTCCTGTAGCGTCTTACCGCATCGTCTTTGATGTTTTCCGATGCCACGTCCAACAGCGTTGGAAAAACGAGTTTAATCCCGTTGTCTGTGAACGAAGTCTTCGCAGCGCAGATTTCGACCAAGTCCAAGCAATCGTTGAGTTCAAGGAAGTGTTCAATGACGAAATCGAGCCCCGCGCTCACCACGATTAGAGGAACATGGCTTTTCTTGCAGTACTCGGCTAACTCTTTGAAGTTCGAACGGAACACGACGATATCATTCAGCTCTTGAAGAATCTGTTTCTTTGATGCCCTCACGAGGGAAAACTGTTTGTTCAAACACTCCTCAAGTGTTATCTCGCCTTTCTCGAACATTCTGTCAAACCGTCGCCAGTCTCCCTGAGCAAACTTGGACAGAACCCACTCTGCCGTATCGATTGTAGTGATTGTTCCATCGAAGTCGCAAAGAACGACAAGATTTTTGGGGTTGGCCAATTCTTTTGCCTGAGCAGAGGATGGTTCAAGTTAAACGTACTTTTTCGTTTCGGGTTATGAGCTTTGCCCCGTGGACGTCAGATTCTGGGAACCATTCAAGAGATCCGCTTCTACCGACCAGTTCACGTTTTGCCAGAATCTGCAAACAGAATTGTTTTTATGCTGGGTCTCAGAGTCACAAAAAGTGTGTGCTGATTCCAATTGGTTCCTTCAATCGAAGAACTCTCTGCCAACCTAAGATCTGTGTCAGATGAGCAAGACGCGAATGCTGCAGTGGCGCTGCTTCTGAAGGTTGAAGGCGGAAGACCATACATTCTGTTCGTGAAACGCGTCCAAAACTCCAGCGATCCATGGTCTGGACAAATAGCCTTGCCTGGAGGGAAACGTGAGTCAAAAGACAAAGACCTGAAAGAAACCGTGATCAGAGAAACACTGGAAGAGACAAAGATAAATCTGCATGGCAACTGTCGCTTCCTAGGAGTAATGTCAGCGCTTCAATCGAAACCGCGACCTGAAATCAAAGTCCTTCCCTTCGTCATTCTCGTCGGAGATGCACCATCGATAAGATTGAACGAAAAAGAACTTGAAGAATATTTTTGGATCCCTTTTGATGAGCTTGTCAGAGACAGGACATACTCAAAATTCAGTTTCGGAAAAGTTCCCGCCTTCATCGTAGGAAACAAGATAATTTGGGGACTCACGTACAGAATCATCGAAAGTTTCGTACATTGCTATCAGAAGGGAACACAACTCGGGAACAGCAATTGATCCCGAAGCATGTGCTTAACATTTGAGCAATACTTGTCAATCCCAACCCGAATCCCTGTCAATCCCTTATAAAAATCCTTAATTGTTTGCTTCAGAAGTCGACCGATTTTCAGGCTGTCTTTGACATCGACAGAGCTGCTCAGGCCTTTCAGAACAAAGGTGAACGATCAAGGGCGTTTCTTTGTTGCATTCTTCAAAGCTCAATGTCCAATTGTGAACAAATCATGTTCAATTTTGGAAAACAGTTAATAATGCAGAGCTCTCCTCAATTGAGGCTATAGACATAAGAGGAATGGCATTGCAGTTTCAAGGCATTTTCACTTGGATGTACAACTTCTGCGTGCAGTACGGCTATTTGGGAATCTTCGCCGTCAGCTTAGCTGGTGCCATGTCCATAATTGTCCCAGTTCCAGATATGGTTATGATTTTCACTCTTGCCGGACTTCAGACCGGAGGCAACTGGGTTTTTGCGCCTCTACTGATTGCGTTTGCAGCAACACTTGGCGGAGCAATTGGACAAGTGTCTGGATATTTGCTCGGTCGTAGCAGCAAGAAAGTCATAAGGGGAAAGTACCAGAAGAACGTGGATTTCCTGTCCAAGTTCTTCAACAAGTTCGGTGCCATTGCAATATTTGCCTTTGCCCTGACACCATTGCCCGATGACATGGTCTTCATTCCGCTCGGCTCTTCTCGCTACAATCCCGTCAAAGCCTTCGCACCAGCCCTAACGGGGAAATTACTCTTGTGCCTAGCAGTGGCTTATGGCGGTAGATTTTCAATAGGCATCATCAGGGACGTATTCGGAGTGGGAGGCGACCTGACATCCGTAATAATAAGCACAAGCATAGGAATAGCGTTTGCAATTGCCCTGTTTAAAGTGGATTGGACAAAACGCTTCGGGAAGTACCTGTTTAACCAAAACCCTGAAGGACATTCGCAAATTGGCGCAACGATGAACTATGAAAACGCGGAAACCCTTTCAGTCTTCAGCTGGATTAGCTTCCCAAACCACAACAATCTAATCTAGAGCAAACAAGCGACACGTTCGTCACGTTTGATTGGACTTATCAGGCTGGAATGTGGCAGCTTCAGCACAAAAAGTTATTCTAGGATATCTAAGGGGTAAAGCGCAAGATCTTTGTTCGATTAAGTTTTCAGTTTCTTCACGTTGACACCCGATGAACTAATTAGATGCGAAACTCATCAGCCGCCTAGCTGACGAGTTCAGGAACGTGAATATGCGCCGGTGCTCATAGTTGGATAGACTGTGGCTTGGATCAAAATAAATATAGACCGATGGGAGCATAGGCTTCGTTAAGGGTGCTTTCGTTTATGTCTATCGCGTTTCATGGTGCAGAATTCTGTTGGATGAACGGCGATGTCATCGAGACTGGAAAGGCTGTTGTGTCCGCTATGGAACCTATCCATCTGGGAATTTTCGAAGGAATAAAGGCTTATGTAGAGAATGATGTTCAAGGCAGAGGGAATCTGAACATTTTTCGATGGAGGCCTCACGTTGAACGTCTCAGGCGGTCTGCGGCAGTTTGCGGAATGAGAATACCTTACAGCGACGAGGAGCTTCTTGAAGCAACAAGAAAGACTATTAGGGCTAATCGTTTCGACACGAACGTTTACGTACAACCCAGAATTTGGCCAAAGGCAGGAGCACCTCAAGACGTTCATGTCGTCGTTCCAGCTTGGACGTTCGAAACCGTGTTGGGTAGGGACAATCCGCAGTTTTCTAAGAGTCGTAGGTTCATGATTAGCAGTTGGAGACGAATCGCTTCAGATGCGCTTCCTCCACAGGCGAAGAGCTGGGCCAACTATGGCAATTCTGCACTGGCCCTGCGAGAGGCTCAGAGGCTGGGGTGTGATGGTGCAATATTCTTGGATAACAGGGGGTTTGTCAGCGAAGGGACTGGCGCCTGCGTGATGGCTGTGAGAAATGGGAAAGTGACAACTCCGCCGGTAACTGCCTCAATTCTGGAGAGTGTCACCCGAGAAACGCTTATCAAAGTAATAGCAGAGGATTTGAACATTCCAGTCGATGTGAGTGATATTGCGCGTGTTGAGCTTTACGCTTCTGATGAAGTTTTCCTCTGCGGAACTGGGGGAGAGATTACTCCCTTAACCAGCATAGATGACTTGTCCTTGGGAAAAGAATATCCCGGGCCTGTAACGAAGCGCATAGCAGAATACTACGCGAACATTTTGGAAGGAAAAACAGAGAAACACAAAGAATGGTTAACTCCTGTCTAAGCTTTGAAGTGAACGCTGCACTTTTTTCTATTTGTGGGATGTTCTGCTCCGATATTCGCTTGGGTTTGTGGCTCTAGTTCGAACGGGACGATTCGGAGAAAGCTGAACTTGCGCGGGGTCGCCCCCTCCCTTTTTTTTCTTTACATCCGTTGTAATGGTGCCGTGTGTGTTTCCATGTTGCATGTCCAGTGTTCCGAAAAAGACGTTAAATTTGGTTCTGGCGCTTTGCGCGTGCTGATCGCCTCTTTTGTTCGAGTTTGCCCGTTGACGTTATGTGGTTTCGACGATGAAGGGTGCCCCTCCCTTTTTTTTCTTTACGTCGGACGTAATGTTGCTTTGTAATGTGTAGGCGTAAATTTCCATGTTGAGTGCGCAGTGTTCCGAAAAAGGGTTAAAAATGGCGTCGATTCCTGTCTTGGGATTTGGTGGGCGGTTGGGGGGGCGATTTTTGTTGGGGCTCGACGTAGAGCGTAAAGCCTGTTTTTTTCTCGCATTTTAGAAGGAGGTTTGGTCTTTCGAACAGGCCTCATGGGTATCAAACTGTACAGAGAAGAATAAGAACCGTTTTTGACTATTTTCGGAACAGATGGAATTTCTAGGGTTCCGTCCGCGCTGCATTTTCTGTCGGCTGCTTTTGACAGTAAGATCTAAAAAGATTGTATCTTTGCAGGCGTGGCCAGCCAGTCTTTGCATAAATTAGTTTTTCCGGATTGTTCCTCAACCAGTTCATCATGTGGAAGAAACTTTTCGCTTTTTTCTCATCTCTCTCTTTCACGGGTTCATACCCTAAGTTTCTGATTTCGTCCAGGTATGCTATTTCCGTTAGTCTTTGGGGTTCACCCGTGACTTTGATTCTCTCAATTTGATTGTCGCTGTACGCCTCTTTTAAACCGTTGACTGCTTCGTCGAATATGTAGCCTCTACAGATTTGAATTCGTTCATCCTTGGTGACTCCGAGTTTGCCCAAAAGCCGAAACACGACTGTCGAAGCCTCCTTCAAATATTCTTTTGATCGGAACCGCGGATACCTGAAATACTTGACATCTAACACGTCATATTTGAATTCCTGGGTCTCGCAACGAAAGGCAGCAATGACCACGCCGAAAAGCAGGTCACCCGTGCCAGCGTCATCAACAACTATCGTCACTTAACGCCAACTCTCCTTGAAACAGGCAAACGACCCCCATCCGTGTTCAGAGAAAAGCCTCAAACGCGTCTTATAATGTTTGTTTTCCCTTGTTCCTCACCAAATATACATTTGCCCAACCTGAATACAGCTGTTCCAAATCGTCAACCCTTTTTGCTCGTGCATTCAGAATGCGCGCAAACTTTAGCTCATGCTGATGGACCTGTTCCACCGAATGATTCAACATAATTCGAGAAAAACTGCGTTCGTTTAATCGCTAGGTCGTTCAACTAAATCGAGGAGAGAAGCTCAAGCAACCAAAAATAATAAACAGTCTCACAGTTAACCTCTGTTAACTCGCCAACATGAGACAACGTTGAGGAAAAGACGGATGACTGAAGCTACGAAGATGGCTAAGGTTTCGGTGAGGGGGGGCTTTAACGTGATGTGGGGGTTGGTAATTTCCACAGTCATTTCGTCAGTGGGCTCGGTTATTTTCGCTAACCTTTTGGGCCAGACCAACTACGGTCTGTATACTATTGCCTTAGCAGCTCCCAGCCTGATCTCCGTTTTCAGAGATTGGGGCATCAGTTCAGCCATGATAAGGTACACTGCTCAATACAGGGCTGAAGACAAAGAAGCCGACATTCGGAACATCTTCGCCAGCGGCATACTCTTCGAAACCGTCTTGGGCCTCATTCTCGCAGTGGCAGCCTTTCTGCTTTCTGGAGTTCTGGCCCACCTATATTCGCGACCAAAAATAACGCCACTCATCGAGGTGGCCTCTTTTGTAATTCTGACCGGTGCATTGTTGAGTACAGGTCAAGCAGCCTTTACAGGAATGGAAAGGATGGAGCTGAACAGCATAGCCATCATTGTGCAATCAATCATCAAAACCATCTTGGTTCCCTCACTCGTTATTTTGGGCCTCGGCCCCCTTGGCGCTGTCACTGGATTCACGGTTGCCTCTCTAATCGGAGGCCTCATCGCAATGCTCTTCGTGTGGTCACTCTACAAAAAACTGCCCAAGTTGGCAAGTGGCACGCTTGAGATTAAGGCGACCATAAGAACCATGTTTAACTACGGGTTTCCGCTCTCAATCGCGTCCATCGTGGGTACGTTCCAAGTCGCATTCTACAATTTTATACTGCCTATTTTCGTCGCATCTGATCTAATTGGCAACTACGGCATTGCCAACACCTTCGTAGTGCTGATAGGCTTCTTTGCCACGCCGGTGAGCACAATGCTGTTCCCCGCCTTCAGCAAACTTGACCCAGAGGAGGATCGTGAAACGCTAAAGAGCGTCTTCCAGTACTCCATAAAATTTGCTTCGCTCCTCGTTGTGCCCGTCGCGGCTATGGTGATGGCTCTAGCGAAACCCGGCATTTCCATTCTGTTCCCGAAGTTTACGGCGGCACCGCTGTTTCTTTCTCTGTTAGCCATAAACTACCTCTACGTTGCTTTCGGAAGCCTGGCCGTCAGCAACCTGATAAACAGTCAAGGTCAAACCAAGTTCAGCCTAAGACTGTCTCTTCTCACTTTTGGCATCGGCTTTCCCCTAAGCATCGTCCTCATTTCCAAGTTCGGCATCCTCGGCCTAATAGCCACCAGTCTGACGGCGGGCCTTCCCAGCCTCACAGTCGCGTTGCGATGGCTAAAAAACCGATACGGTGTAACCGTAGACTGGAAATCCTCAGCCAAAATACTCCTGTCCGGGGGCATAGCCTCAGTAATCACTTACGAACTCGTCACTCGAGTGATCTCTAGGAATTCGATCGCACTCGTCGTAGGCGTGATCGTGTTTCTCTTCGTGTTCCTTTTTGCCATCATCCTCACCGGGGGAATCACCAAAAGTGACATCTACACTCTCCGAGAAATCATGACCGCCCTCGGTCCACTCGGGGGTTTGGCGAATCGTTTCCTAACAATCATCGAAAAATTAATGACTGCTATTAAACCCCAGTGACTCTTTAATGACCCCTTGATATTCGAACTTCTTGATTAGCCCGCTCAAGATTGACTGAGACACATCGATGACCTTTGCCGGTTCTCTGTCGCTCCTTCGACTACTTTTCATCATCAGAAATCAGCCTTAACTCGACGACCTTCATCCTTGCACTTTGCTGCGGACTTTCCTGCGCCGCAGAAATTAAACGTTATTATAAAGCTTCTGATGCGCACTGTCTTGACCCAAAATTTCGATTTCTTAATCATGAACGTTAAGGCAACTATCGCGTCCTAGCGCTGGCCCGTTTTCTATCGAATGGCAACAAACCACATGCCCCATAGTAAGTTGTGCATGAAAGGACCTGTTTCTTTTCACTCAGAACGTCATGCGAGTTTTCTTTGTCTGGCCGATTAGATTTTCTCCTTTTTGCTAGAAGAAGGGCAAAAATCAAGATAAGCGCGGCCAGCATTGCTGCCAAGAGGACCTTTGAGAGTAGAAGGATGTTTATTCCGCTTCCAACTGTTATGGTGAACGTTTGCGAATCACTTATGCCTTGATTGTTGGTGACGTTGACCGTTACCTGGTACGTTCCTGCCTTGCTGTAGGAGTGTGTCACGATCGGTCCGGTTCCGTTTGTGCCGTCGCCGAAGTTCCATTCATACGAGACTATTCTGCCAATGTCAACGGATTTGCTTGCGTCAAACGTTGCGTTTTGTCCAACACCAACCGATGCCGGATAGTACACGATGGCTTCCGGAATGTCCTGAAATTCTGCGGCTGATATGCTCATTGTGTGAGAGCCTTCCTGAAGGGCTAAGTACAGGTACGAGCTTGCGTTGGTGTCAGCTTCAATCGGGCTGACCGGCTTTCCGTCCAGTGTGACGTTGTACGGTCTATTGAGAAAGTTCTGCTGCAGAATCAAGTCAGCGAAACCCAATGTTCCAAGAGGAACATTAACATCCATGTTCAAAGTTTTCAGGGAAGCATCGAAAGAAGAGACCGTTATTGAGGCGTCTGTGAACGCCCCGACTTCAAACGTTCTATTTCCATAGGTTACGTTTAACGTCTGTACCGGAGGGCTAGGCGTCGGCATCGGTCCATAGTTCGGCACGTCGGCCACGTCGCTGAATCCATTACTCTCCCAATATCCCTTGTAATCAGTCGTGACGACTGTTAGTTCTTCAATACCACTTGACCATTTGTAACCATACTTGCCAGGGACAACCAGCCTGTAAGGACCTTCCGGGCCGTAAGTCAGTTGCGGTAGGCTCGTTCCGTTTGCTTCAAGAGCCAGAATTGTCGTAGAGTTCAAGGCGTCTTGCACGAGAAGGTCTGAAGTGTACCCGTCTGAACAACTTGTGACGACTTTATAGGCATCGGGTCTAATTTCAGCCAAAGTCAAAAGATAGAAAAGCGGTACCCCAGTCCAGTTGTAAGTGACGTACCAGCCCTCTACGCACTGCAGCTTGGCCACTTCCGAAACCATCGGTAAGGAAGACAACTCGGTGTAAGTCAGGTTCATGGGCATGTTAACGTCCCCATCTATCTCTAACATGCCAAGTGTCTGGGCACTTGCCGTCTTCGGCTGAGGCATAAAGGTGAGCAGAGCCAGGACTAACAGCAGAGTCAGAGAAACCATCGTCAGGGTTTTGTGCATGCTTTCAACTCCCTATCATTAGATACTGCATCAACACCATCAGAGTAAAAGCGAAAATGCCTAGAAGAACCAGAAAAGCATCCAAAAGTTTGCCCTCTCTTATGCCCCAACGAGTCAGCACTGACCTGAGTGCAATCAGGATGTGAACCATGAGCAACGTCAAAGTGGGCAGTATCAAATCCATGTGAAGCTTCAATGAAAAGGGATGATTAAGGAGCCCTCCAGTCAGTTCACCTACCAACCCAGGGTTCAAGATTCCGTATCCTGAAATTGCCAAAAGTATGAACAAGACCAACGTTGGCCAAACAAGAATTCGGTTGAATCTTTGCAGGTATTTTTTCCGGGGTTCCTGCGTTGCTCCTCACCTATAATCATTCACGTGTTGCACTGGATTTAAAGTCTTTGGGAACATTTTCAGACGTGCCAGCTCGTTCCAGGATTTGCTCTTACGCGCTACTCACACTAACGAATTTGGAGACACCCATGTTTACCATTATTTGCCCCCGTTTTGCCATTTGTACTCGCGGTTGAGAGAAAGAAAAAAGGGATGCTCAGTTATGGGTTCATTGGCTGCAGTATAGCGAATTGGTTGCCTTCGGGGTCAACGGCTATGGCTGTCCAGCCTACATGTGGGACTTCTTGTTTCGGAGAAATGATTTTTCCGCCGGGCTTCTTGATTTTTTCGATGTATTCATCAGCGGATTCGACCGAAATGTAGACGACGGGCTTCATCTCCTTATTCGTTTTCTTGTACAAACCTCCGTTGACGCCGGGCCGCATTGGTCGCATCTGCTTGTCCACTGGTACCGTGCCCAGCATCCAATATTCCATTGGTCCACTCATATCTTCGCTGCCCTTCTCAACCTTCCAACCGAAGACTCCCGAATAGAATTTCTTCAATTTCTCAGTGTCGTTTGCCGGAATTTCGAAATGAACAACCGTGTGGTCCATTCTTTCCATCTCTATTCTTTTCAGCAATGCCTTCCAGCTAATTAAATGAGCGTCACTGCAGGGCTACAGCAACAATAGACATTCAGGATATGTCTGGCAACATTCTTCTGCCATTTTCAGAAGAAACGAATCAGATAATACGGACACGCATACCGAATTGTGAACACATATGGGCGAGAAGAGCGTTCCAACCCGCAAACCGCACGCGCACTTGTCCAGTGCTTGTCTCTTGAGACAACTCCACAATTCCGAGGTCGAAAACTCTATATCCCCTCACTCTCGTTTCTCTTTCAGTTTAATCAAAGACGCTCATGATGGTGCGAAGATGATTAAGAAAATTGGCCACATAACGATTCTAGTCAAAGATCAGGATGAGGCCATGAAATTCTACACAGAGAAGCTCGGATTCAAGAAATGCCAAGACACGATGTTCGGTGAAAACATGCGCTGGGTCACCGTTGCGCCGAAGAATCAACCGGACTTAGAGATCACTCTCGTAAAAGCTGACTCCAAGGAGAAGCTTAAGTCACTGGGAAAACAGGCTGGCGACCACGTTTTTCTAACTTTGGAAACCGATAATTGCCGCGGGGACTACGAAAGCATGAAAGCAAAGGGTGTAAAGTTCGCCGGAACACCCACGAAGCAACCTTACGGGACGGAAGTTGTTTTTGAAGATCTCTACGGCAATTTGTTCGATCTCATACAACGCTCATGAGTGGGCGTGAGGATTCAATAGCCCTATAGCCACCCTCGCCACGAAACAAGTTTCAACCTGCGCGAAAAAATATCTGTGAAGATGATCTACGAATGCAGTCAGGCTCAACCAGGAAGTCTAACCGGCTGATATTCGAGAAGAGTCCTTACCTGCTGCAACACGCTTACAACCCCGTGGACTGGTATCCCTGGAGCCCAGAAGCCTTCAAAAAGGCACAGGAGGAGGGCAAGCCAGTCTTCCTCTCCATCGGTTACTCAACGTGCCACTGGTGCCACGTCATGGAGAGAGAATCCTTCGAAGACGCCGAAGTTGCAAAACTGCTGAACGACGCCTTCGTCTGCATCAAAGTTGACCGCGAAGAAAGGCCGGACTTGGACAGCGTCTACATGAAAGTCTGCCAACAATTAATCGGCAGCGGCGGATGGCCCCTTCACATAATCATGACTCCCGACAAGAAACCCTTTTTCGCAGCAACATACATACCCCGCGAGAGCAGGTTCGGCCAGACCGGCATGAAAGAGCTCATCCCGAAAGTAAAAGAACTGTGGACGTCACACAGGAACACGCTGCTCGAATCTGCCGCCGAGGTTACCGAGTCTCTCCGACAAATTGAAAAACCCTCAACTGAAGGATCAGCTGCAGAGCTTGGGGCCTCGACCCTGGAAGAGGCATATGTTCAGCTCTCGCAAAGTTTCGATGAGGACAACGGCGGTTTCGGAAACGCGCCCAAGTTCCCCTCTCCTCACAACCTCACATTCCTTCTTCGTTACTGGAAACGGACCTCAGACCGGAAAGCACTCGAAATGGTACAGAAAACGCTGGAAACAATGAAGCAGGGCGGAATATACGACCAGTTGGGCTTCGGCTTTCACAGGTATTCCACAGACGCAAGATGGCTGGTACCGCATTTTGAAAAGATGCTCTACGATCAAGCAATGCTCACTATTGCTTACGCAGAAGCGTACCAAGCTACAAGAGATGAAAGGCTCAAGCAGACAGCCAAAGAAATAATCACGTACGTCCTAAGAGACATGACCGACCCAGCCGGGGGGTTCTACTCGGCCGAAGACGCCGACACCGAGGGAGAAGAAGGAAAGTTCTACACTTGGACGGAAGAAGAAATCAGGCGACAACTACCCGCAGACGAGGCCGATTTGGCTGTAAAGATTTTTGGCATTGAAAAAGAAGGCAACTTCAAGGATGCATTGAACGGGGAAAGAACCGGGAAGAACATACTCCACATGAACAAATCGCCTGCCCAAATTGCACTCGAGATGCACCTTTCTCCACAAGAATTCCAAAAGCGCCTAGAGCAAGTTCGAAACACTCTCTTTGACGTCAGACAGAAACGTGTCCATCCCAGCAGGGACGACAAAATCCTGGCGGATTGGAACGGGCTGATGATCGCGGCGTTGTCGAAAGCATCTCAAGTCTTCGACGAACCAGAATACGCAGACGCTGCAAAAAAAGCCGCAGATTTCATACTTACGAACATGCGCGGCTCCCAAAACCGCCTGTACCATCGCTACCGTGACGGAGAAGCCAAGGTGACCGGGTTACTGACCGACTACGCCTTCTTTGTTTGGGGACTCGTAGAACTCTACGAAACCGTATTCGACGCTAAATACCTCGAGCAAGCAGTCGAGCTGACCGAGATGTTGATGAAACACTTCTGGGACGAACAGCAAGGCGGCTTCTACCTCACGCCGGACGATGCCGAGTTCACTCTTGTGAGAGACAGAGAAATATATGACGGCGCTCTGCCCTCGGGCAACTCAGTGGCGTGTCTGAACCTCATTTGTCTTGCCCACATGACAGGCGAGGTCCAGTATGAACAGAAGGCGGCACAACTGATGCGCTCATTCGCTAATGATGTTTCAAGAGCCCCTTCTGCCTGCACTCAACTGATGAGCGCACTCGACTTCGCCATGGGCCCCTCCTGCGAAGTAATTCTAGTCGGCGACCCAGATAAGGCTGACACCAAAAGAATGATAGAGGCTCTCAGAAGCAGGTTTGCGCCCAGAAAAGTGATACTTCTCCACTCGCCACTTGCTCAACGACAAGGAACACGATACTTGGAGGCCTTCACTCAAGGTTTGACAAGCGAAGGAGGAAAAGCCACAGCATACGTTTGCTGCAACCGTGTCTGCAATGCGGCGACCACGGATCCAGGCAAGATGATGGAGCTAATCGGCTTAGGAGAGTCATGAGAGTCTCAGCGCGCGCCTAAGCGTAAGGCTCGAAGAGATTATGATACCAAAACATTTAAACAAACCAGATTCTTCGTAGCAGCCTTGGAGTGAAAATGACTTGAAAAGAGATTACGCAAAAATCAGCTGTATTGTTTCAATAATTGCATTGACATTAGCATTAATAGCTTCTATTCCGGTCCTTTATAATTTCTTTAGTCCAATAAGAGCGGAACTCACAATATCAGTCGATTCTATCAGCCCGAGCTTCCCAGACAATACAACCGTTTCAATGATTATCCCCATTAAAGTAATAAACTACAGTCCGAAGGAAGCACACATTAAAGATTGGAATCTCGTATTGAGCTACAACGGTTCGTCTTATCAAATCCCTAACCAGAATTGCTCCTACGGAACAACCGACCTCCTCCCTGCACAGCAAACGGAATTTGTCTACCAATGTGACATGAACGCAAGTTTGGTTTCTAATGAAGTTGGAAGCGGGGTTTTCACCATCTCATTAATAGATGACCTAGGAACCCTACAACAGCAACTTGAGTTTTACACACCGCAAATTATTGTATTTCATATGTCCGGTCTAGTTGTCCCCTAAACAAAAAATGCTCTCACATTACACACTTATCTTATCACGACTACCTATTCTAGAATAGAACCTAGGTGAAATGAGAATGGACGATTATTTGACATTACTAGGCACTTTTTTGGGGATAGTTGCAGGTGCCATCATAACATTAGTGGGTGAATATCAGATTGAGAGGCGACATTCCAAGAAAGAGCTGAGGGACAGGATATATGGCCCAATGTTCAGGGAAACTAGCGCGATATTGGAAACCCTGAAAACGTTTGGGAGGTCTGACTATAGTAACATACCAAATCCAGGCGAATGGAGAAATGACTACCTATTCTTCACAATTGGGCAAGATTTGAAGAGTACATGGTTTGAACTCATGGAAAGACTAAGGCAGTATCAGACAATCCGGCATTCTGCAGAAATGAATCTGGATGATGCCACTAAACGATATGCTGAGACTCTAGGAGTTAACTTAGCAAGTAGTAATGCCGCAGATTACTACTATCTCAGGTTGCTCCTGGGAAAACCGATGGCGATTGCCCTTGATTTGAAGAGCGCTATCTTCCTGAAATTAGCTCCTCAGGACTTCATCAAGAAAGAGAAAGAGAAATGGGGTGAAGAGATGCAAGTCGATGTTAGTTTGGCTGGTTTTCCGAGAGCGATGAACACCCTAGAGGAATTCGAGAAACTGTATAACTCGGTACTGGCAGAGATGGGAAAGGACCCTATTTATCTAATGGAAAAAAAACAGCGAGCATATTTCATCAAAGAACTTGAGGGCTTCCAGGGACGAATAGAGCCTTTTATTAAATCTAAATGAATCTTGGAGGGAATAACGTTGTATTGCTTGCGCGCCCTAAGCGTCGCGCGGGCAAGCAACGTCTAGAGTGTTCACAATTTACTTTGGGAGTTCCTTGGGGCCCAATCCTAAACAGTTTCCAATTGAGTTTACTACAATTCCACTGAAGCCAAACTTTTTTCGTGTCTCCCCCAAGATGATTATGAGGTAGTGTTCTTCTGGATATCTGAAAGGATTGCCCTGAATCATCCTAGAAGCCCTCGATACTAATTCGACAACATCATCGACCTTGGGGTAGCATAACAAGACCTTGGTATATGCCTTAATGTCGACTAACTTCGAGAATTCGTCAGTAATAGAATCCAAGTCTCGTGACCATTCAATTTCAAAAGCGACCTCAATCCAATTGATATCAGGCTTGTCTTTCGCATAAATCCAACACATGTCAAGCAGATACTCATAGGGGTTGTTTTCATAAAGGACATCGAAACCCTCTTTCTTGCCAAGGTCAGCAAGGTAACCAAAAACCTTCTCAGACCACTTCGTATCAGACATATTCCACTTAATGCGTTTTGGAAAATCTTCAACGAACTTCCTGAACAGAGAGTCGGGCTCTCTAGATATCATCCTGAACACCTGAACTAATTCTTTGACATTCTTCCAATTGTCACATGTCGTACAAATGTTTTGCCTTGAATTGGTACTGGTGCTTTAAGGGGCATTAAAGGTCTGCAAACACAGAGTTTTCTGATTTCAAAATTGAAATTCACAACTTCGACATTTATTTCTGAGCAAATTTCTCCTTCGCATTTTTGACAATTTTCTGAAGATAGTCCAAGTAGAGGCGAGACAATGATTTGGCAGAATTATCCGTTATTTCTCTTCCTAAGTGCATTCTTGGCGGGTTAGGAAATGCGAGACTAGCTTCACCAATGTCGGAAGGCAGGTCAATATAGTATTTTTCAATGGAACCGTCAGGAAGCGCAATTTCCCATCCCGTTCCACCAAGGCTGTCTATCATGAAGAATCTTATAGCATTAGGAGGTGGTGGTCCAAACCTTTGAAAGTCTTGAGGCAGGTACATCCTCTTAATTCTGCCAACAGCACCAACTTTCAGCTGTCCCTTCTTGAGTATCTCTGACCGCATCTTATAGAAATAGTGCATTAATTCATCGGACTGCATTTCGTTTCTGTATTTCTCATACCAGACATCAAAATCAGATTCTGTGCCTCTAAGATTTTCAAGAACATTAGTAACGGCCCTGCCAAAAACCACCAAGTCTCTTAGACCTGCTGCTCTCTCAGGGGGTTTGCCATCAACGAGCATCTTGTAGCCGTATTCAGCAGTGTCTATTGTCTCTTGTAAAGACTTCAGAATATCTTGAATTGTTCTAAAATTTGCCACTTCTTGTTTCCTCACGATTCTATTTCCCTGAAACTTTTCGTCGTCTTAGCTGCATTCTCAACCTTCACCTTAACTTCCAACCCGCGCTCTGGAGGAAACGGCTTCAATTCCTAATGAGAAAAGACCAGTTTAAGATTTTCGGACGAAAACCTAGCGCACGCTAACGCATTATCGAATGTATTAAATATTCAATATTAGAATAATTCAAATTAGGTTGAATTTGAAAAAATGCCAAAGCAGGGGTTCGATTTCGAGGATGAAATAAGGGAGTTCCTTGATGATATTGGATTCGAAGACGTGCCTCCGTGGGGACGAAATAGAGAAAAGCTGGTTCTTGGGACTCAAGAAATTGATGCTTTCGGCAGATTTGGCAATTTGTATTTGGTTGTTGATGCAAAAACAAAAACTTCGCTCAAGCATCTAGAACGTGATGTCAAGAAACACCTCACACTAATCAATGGCTATCGGGAGCGTGTAATCAAGGACATAAGGAGTAAGTTTGAGAAACAACATGGATATAGCGCCACTTTGTTCATCTTTTGGACTAAGGGTCTAGTGATTGAAGAAGAAAATCAAATTTATGCACGAGAAAACAACATAGCTCTCAGAGACTTCTTCGACTTAAACTGCTACAACCAAGCGTATAATGTCTTAGAATCAGAAGATGTAGTGAGAAACAATTTTCTTAAGGACTTAGAACTTCAACTCAATGCACCGAACATTTTCCCAAAAGGCGCGAGCATCAACGTTGACGCAATCAGAACAAACGTGGGTAACAAACAGCTTTACACATTTTTGCTTGACGTTCACAATTTTCTCAACTTTGCTTATGTTTTTCGCATTGAGACAAACAACATACTCGCTTCATATCAACGGCTTTTAAAAAGAAGTAAGATAAAGAAAATCCACGATTATCTAAACGAAAGTAGTGGATATTTCCCGAATAATATAATTGTTGCCACAACTGAAGAAATCGGATTGACCAAAGAAGACTCCTCAAAACTTGTGCTTCACGGGACTCTAGAACTACCCAATAGACCTGCCTATCTAGAAATAATAGATGGACAGCATCGACTTTACGGATACACGAAAATAGCGAATAAAAGTAATCGCTTCATACCTGTGACATTGATTAAAGGCCTCAGCGAACAAGAAAAGGCAAGCCTATTCGTGACTATAAACAAAAACCAGACTCCAGTCCCATCATACCTCTTATGGGACCTCTATTCAGACGTTGAGCCTGATAGTGAAAGGGGGAAAATTTCAAAATTCGTCAAGAATATGAACAAAGAATCTCCGTTCACGAATTTAGTCAGGCTGCCAAGGACTAGGTCTATTCAAGCGTACCTATCTTTCTCCAGCATCTGCTTTGTTCTTAATGATGGAATCTATAAGAAATTTGGGTGTGAAGATAACTTCCCAAAGGCTGTAAGAAACTATTTTGCTGGAATCCGCAAAGACTCTCTCTTAGGAGAAGACTGGACTAGAAGCATTGACAAAAGAGGAAGAAACGGTTTTCTAGGGACAAACGTCGGTGTTTCTGTTCAGTTTAAAGTCCTAAACAAAGTTTTGGAAAAAACGGGCGTTCCAGCGAGTGACCATATGGAACAATGGAATAGGAGTCTGGAAAAATGGGTAGTGCGACCTTTCAAAGATTACTTGGAAGGAAATAAATCGGAAAAGACGGATGACCCATACGGTAGGCTTAGAGCCACAAATGCTTCAGAAGGAGCTCGTCGCCGGACGGCAGAAGCAGTCTTTGGGCAAAGCCCGTTGTCAGAAGAAACTCAGTAGAGCGCGTGTAACGGTTCGCAAGGCTTAAACCCTCTTCCTTTTTGAGTGCTGAACCCTTGCAACCGCGCGTGCTAGGTGCTCCTTGACGAAAACGGTTTGTTCCCCTGCAGGCCGTAGTCTACCGTTGTAGGTGGTGCAGGGCAAGGATAATCGTGGTGAGGATGTGAGTTTTTTTTGAGCTCGCGATGTATTGTTAGTACCTGGGTTTTGAGGAGGTTTTATATCTAAGTAATTGTCCCTTTCTGGGAGTGGAAGTTGGGATTATTTATGGCTGTCAAGACAACACCGGCATATATAGACTTGCTAAACAAGGCCGTTGAACGTGAAATTGCTGTTTCACTCCAGTATATGCTTCAACATGCAAAAATGGAAAAGCTCGTGCGCAGAAAAATCCCTGAAAACATCCTTCTGGACAAGACCACCTATGACGCAGTTGGAAAATTCCTAAGAGAGATTGCCATCCAAGAAATGAAACATGCCGCAAAGGTGATAGAGCGCATTTACTATCTTGGGGGGGAAGCAACCACTAAATCCGGCAAACCTAACATTGGCGACAGCATAAGCGAATTTGCCAAACTGGGCGTGAAAGCTGAAGAAGAGGCGTTAACGCTTTACCGGCAAATCATCGAGACTTCTGGGAAAATGGGCGATTGGGAAACACGTGAAGTGTTCGAGAAAATCTATGGTGAAGAAGAAGGGCATTTGTTCAAATTCCAAGAATACACAAAGTTCCATGACGAGAAAGAAGAGCCAAGCAAAGTGCCTTTGCCTAAATGGCGCAAAATATACACAGACGACTACTTTGCCCTCTTAAACAAGGCTGTCTCAGGAGAGATAACCGCAATTATTCAATATACGAATCAGCATGAGAAAATGGCTTTCCTTGAACTCCGAACGAAAGACACACCGCTAGAAACTGTCACTGAAACCAACACAGCCGCCGTAGTAAGCAAAATACTGAAAGGAATCTTTATGGCAGAAATGGACCACCTAGAAAAAATCAGCGAGCGTATTTACCTACTTGAGGGCGAAGCAACATACAAACCAGATCCACTACCAGTAGTCGGCGACACACCTATGGATTTCCTAAAATTGGATCATGCGTTGGAAAGCATCACAATATCACTGTACCGGCAAATCATCGCTGAAGCACTCAAATGCGGCGACACAACAACAAGACGCATGTTCGAAGACATAATAATTCAAGAAGAAGATCACTTCTGGACATTCGATGATTTCGTTAAATAAAACTATCCTTCCTTTTTTTGTATCGAAAATTTTGGGCAGTGTTTTTCCGAAGTTGATTCCTAAGGTCTGTGTGTGCTAAGACAACGAGATGTTGTAGTCGAGAACGTTAAGAAGAGTATTTTGAGGCTGCTAAGTGCAGGCGGGCAAGAAGGGCTGGTCGAGCTCGTTTCTAGGTTACTTTGAAGAACTTCGATTTTGGGTTTCCGCAGATTGGGCATTTTTCGGGCGGTTCGTTTTCGACGGTGTTTCCGCAAACACTGCATACGTAGTAGTCGACTTTTGGGAGTTCTTTTCCTGCTTTCAAGGCTTTTGCGGCTTTTGTGAAGAGGTTAGCGTGCACCTGTTCGACCTGGTTAGCTACGTTGAAGCTCCAAGTGGCCTGCGTGTTTTCTTCTTTCTTGGCGGTTTTCAGGTATTCCGGGTACATCTTCTTGAATTCGAACGTCTCGCCGGTTATGGCGGTTTCCAAGTTTTCAGCCGTGGCTTTCACTTCTCCCATTATCTTGGCATGGTTTAACGCGTGAACGGTTTCAGCCTCCGAGGCTGCCCTGAACAGTTTAGCAACCTGTGGGTAACCTTCCTCCTCGGCCTTTTGAGCAAAGGCCAGGTAGCGTCGGTTCGCCTGTGACTCGCCGGCGAAAGCGCTCTTCAAGTTTTCAGGTGTTTTCTCCATTATGCATTCTCCTTCTTTCTTCAAATGTTTCGATCAGCAATTATAAGCTTACTGTTAACCTGGGCCATTCTGGCTTGGCGCGCGCCAGTGGCAAATGAAAGAGGAGATATGCCCTGCGGTGATGTCATCCAGTTTTCAAGCCTTGGGATTTGAGGGCTCCTATGATTCCGGGTCTGCTGAGCACTAAGAGCAGGGAATAGCCGATTCCGGCGATTGCGATTATGCTGCTGATTGTGAGACTTACGATCATCGCTGCTGTTGCTGGTAGAGCGTTGAGAACCTGGGGTGGTGTGAGGAAAGGAAAGAATATTGAAAGGTAAGCGCCAACTATGAGCCCTATCGGTAATGCCCCCGCTACACAAGCGGGGAATCTGTGTTTGCGAAGCAAGAGAACCACTGTCGCGGCAATCAGGTTGGCGATGGGTCCGAATATGACGTCTTGGGCTCCGAGGAAATAGTAGGCGTTTGTGATCAGGCATCCAAAGGTGACTCCGCCGACAACTGGCCAGCCGAATAGCACGGTCAAAGCGATCAAGCAGTCGGCAACTCGTAATTGAATTGGTCCATAAATAGTCGGATTGCCAATTAGACTCATCTGAAGAACGTTGATTATAGGGTAGAGCGCTGCAAATACAGCGGTCAAGGTTACGTCTTTACTGTCGAATTTCATTTATTCTCCTCCGACACCGGGGTTTCATATGGCGGAACGGGTGGAGGTCCACTTACCCGCCATTCAATTGTGTTTGTTCGATGAACGTTTAAAGGTTTTGAGGAATCATCTGTAAATCGAGCGTGGGACCCATTTCAGTATCGCGGCCCCGGCCGATGAACGTTGGAAAAACCCTGAAGGAAATGATAGTGCAGGACATGAAGGGCGAACAGAAAGCCGTTGACATGCACAAAGAGTTAATCGCATTAGACCAGAAACAAGGCGACGTCAAAACGGCATTCCAGCTCATGGAAATCTCCACTTTCTTTGAGTTCGTTCTCTCGCGAGTTTCCAACTTCCGAAAGCTTAATTCCATAGCGATTATTTAGAATGAAGAGATGATGGAAATGAAATCTGAAGAGAAATTGCCTCTTTGTGAAAAGTGCGGTTTGCCGATCGACGAATGCAAGTGTGTCTGTCCATACTGTGGTGAATCTTCTGGCTGCGAGTGCTGCGTTGGCTCGGACGCGGTTACGGGCGGCTGAAGAATATTCTAGCCGTTTCCTGACGATTTCATGAAATTTGGTGAAGAGGATTAGGATGAAGGAAATCAACTGGATGGCTGGTGGGCCACAAGGAGCGGGAGTGGATTCTGCGGCAAACATTTTTGGAAGAGCTTGCGGCTACGGGGGCCTCTACGTTTTCGGAAGAAGAGAGTACCACTCAAACATCAAGGGTCTCCACAGCTATTTCCACCTTCGCGTTTCCCAAAAGGAGGTATTGGCCAATGTCAATGACGTTGATTTACTGGCTGCTTTTGACGCTGAGACAGTGGTTAGACACGTAGGCGAAGTTGTTTCTGGCGGCGGCATAATCGTGGATAGAGACCAAACAAGTACAACCGTCATGGGAATACCCACTCTTCCACCTGAGTTTAAGGATGAAGTTCGCAAGTACATGAGTCGGAAAGGCTTAGGTGAGAAGTTGAGCGACTTTCTTGACGATGCCAAGAAAGCTGGGATAAGCGTTTTCGAAATTCCATACATGGATCTGCTAAAGATAATCGCGGCGAAGCTTGGAATAGAGCAGATAAGCAAGGTCACTCGCATGATAAACGTTCTGACCACGGGAGTTTCTTTCGCTTTACTCGGTTACGACCGCGGATTGGTTGAAAAGGCCATCACCGCCGTTTTTTCGGACAAACCGAAAGTTGCGGAAATGAACATAATGGCATTAAGAGAAGCGTACGATTATACCCAGCGAACGTTCATGGAAGGGCTCCCCTTCAAACTGGTGAGCTCCGAAGCAAAGGAGCAGAGAATCTTCGTTTCAGGAAACCAGGCCGTTGCTATGGGCAAGGTTCTTGGTGGCTGCCGCATTCAGACTTACTATCCCATAACACCTGCCGCAGACGAAAGCGAATACCTCGAAGCGCACGAGGTTCTGAAGACCAGAAGCGGAGACGGAGGGATAATAGTCGTTCAAACCGAAGACGAAATCGCCGCGGTGAACTCCGCCTCGGGAGCGGCCCTGGCCGGTGCGAGAGCTGCGACGTCGACCTCAGGACCGGGGTTTTCACTCATGGTTGAAGGCTTGAGCTGGGCGGGAAACTCCGAAGTGCCCCTTGTGATCACTTATTATCAGCGAGGGGCTCCGGCTACGGGTTTGCCGACGCGTCACGGGCAGGCTGACCTGAGATTTGCTATTCATGCTGGCCACGGAGAATTCCCACGCATAATCCTGTGCTCAGGAGACATCAGAGAATGCTTCTACGACGCGGCGCGCGCCTTCAATTACGCAGAACGGTTCCAGCTGCCAGTAATTCACTTGATTGACAAGGCCATGGCAAACTGTTCTCAAACTTATCCCCTATTTGAAACCAGCCACTTCAAGATTCAAAGAGGGGAAATTCTTGACGTTGTCAAACTGGAAGAGGGAACCTTCAAGCGGTTCAGTTTCACTGAAACAGGAATATCTCCAAGAGTCTTCTTAGGCACAAAAAATGGCGTTCACTGGCACACCGGAGACGAACACAACGAGTTCGGCCACATAAGCGAAGAACCCCTTAACAGGATCAAGATGGTCGAAAAAAGAATGAAAAAACTCGAACTGGTTGACAGAGAAATCCCCATCGAAGAAAAACTCGACTTTTTCGGTGACAAAGACTCGGAAAACATGATTGTCAGCTGGGGCTCTCCAAAAGGAGCAATACTTGAGGCTATGGACCTGTTGAAGACTGAGGGCTTCAGATTGGGCTTCATGCAGTTGCGAATGTTGCACCCGCTTCCAAAATCGTTTGTGACCGACACACTGAAGACGGCCCAAAAAATCATTGACGTTGAAGGGAACTATCTGGGGCAGCTTGGGGGACTGCTCAAGGAAGAGGCCGACGTGGACGTGAACTTCTACATCCTCAAGTATACCGGAAGACCAATAACCACCACCGAAGTTTATGCTGCATTGAAGAATGTCCTGCTTGGGAAAGCTAATGCGAGACAGGTGTTGACCTATGGTTCTTAAATTATCGGATTTCAAGACAGACGTTTTCGCTGATTGGTGTCCAGGTTGCGGCGACTTCGGCATCATGACTGCTTTGCAGATGGCTTTCGCAGAGCTCGGCTTGGAGCCGCACCAGGTCGTGATGGTTTCGGGGATAGGATGCTCTGGAAAAGAGCCTCACAACGTCAAAGTCTACGGCGTTCACACTCTTCACGGCAGAACCTTGCCCTTCGCAACTGGCATAAAACTTGCGAACCCTGAGCTTGTCGTTCTGGCAATCGGAGGAGACGGAGACGGTCTCGGAATAGGCGCTGGCCACTTCGTGAACACGGGAAGAAGAAACTTGAACATCACATACATCATACACAACAATGGCGTTTATGGGCTGACGAAGGGTCAGGCTTCGCCCACGCTGAAGCTCGGCTTGAAAACCAAGGCCCTTCCGAAACCGAACATCAACGAGGCGGTGAACCCGATTGCCCTGGCGCTTGTGGCAGGTTATACCTTCGTTGCACGTTCATACGCCTACGACGTAAAACATCTGAAAGATACGATTAAGCAGGCGATCCAACACAAGGGCCTCGCATTCATAGACGCCTTGCAGCCGTGCCCCACGTACAACGACATAAACACGAAAGAGTGGTACGCAGGCGAAGACAGAAAAGATCCGAAAACTGGAAAGCCCCAGTCTAGGCTCTACAAGTTGGAGGAAACTGGGTACGATCCTGTTGTGCATAGCTCGGCGGAAGAGTTTCAGAAGCAGATCGCGGCTATGACCAAGGCCCGCGAATGGGGAGACAAGATTCCGATAGGCATCTTCTATAAGAATGAGCTTCAACCAACCTTCATAGATCGCATCATGGAAAGGATACCTTTCTATCGAGCCAATCCGCCCGCAAAACAAAGAATCAGCGATGAAAACGGCGACTCCACCGCTGACCTGACGGAATTCTTTGATGACCTTAGAACAAGTTAACAAATTAAAGAGATAATAAAACCCGAGGACGGCGTGTTGAAAAGCTGGGCAATTCCCAAAGAACCGCCGATAGAATCTGGCGTCAGACGACTCGCCGTTCAGGTGGAGGATCACCCGTTGGCTTATGCAACTTTTGAAGGAAGCATTTCAGAAGGCGAATACGGAGCTGGCACCGTGGAAATATGGGACAAGGGGACCTACAAAATATTGGACAGAACAGAGGACAAGTTCATCTTGGAAATTAACGGTGAAAAACTGAAGGGTCAATATGTTCTCGTAAGGTTCAAGGACAGAAAGAACTGGCTCTTCTTCAAGAAAAAATGAAACCAACCTGAGCAAGAGACATCAAGAGTCGATTTTTTGACAACTATTAAGGGCTGATTCAATGGCTCAGGTTCTACCCTTATTCTCTCCGTCTCTCTCTTCGACGGGTCTGCGCGCGAAAATCAGATTGGATTAGTTCTTTTCAGTTTATTATTCAACCGTCAAGGTTCCGTATTTTCCGCTGTTTAGCTGTATCTCGCCTCTGAAGCTTGTGATGTAGCCGTTCTGTATCTTAACCGTGTCGTTGACATTAACTAGGTTTATCTGCTCGTTCCAAAGTGTCAGTTTTATCGTGCCAGTGTCGTCAACTATTGTTGCGGTCGCAACCTTGAGAGTTTGATCATTGAATCGTGAAGTCACCTCTCTTGTTTCAGACTTTTCAGTGACCTTTGCAATCAAGTTTATACGTTTCATCCCATCTCGTAACTCATTTATTTTCAACTTCATCCCTTCTGTTACGTGCCTCTGCCTATGAGCCTTGTTTTAGGCCGGTTAGATGCTGAAAAGTCCTTGGCAAATATAAATTTTACTAGGTTTTCGCGGCGCCATTAGCTTGCTTAGACTTTTTCCAAATGCTGTGTCAAGCAATGAAGTATGTGATGATGAGAGTAATCAAATAGGCTATTATGCCTATTGCAACACTCTTGGCCCATGAGAATTCAGTTGCTTTTCGAACGACGATCGCAGCCAACGCTGCAGTCCACGCCCAAACCAGATATTCGACGACTGTGTTGATTTGGGTGACGACCGAGATTTGGCTTGTAATTAGGTTAAGAGCCGCTGTGCCCTCTCCTTGCACGCCGCCGATGAGTGCAAACGGATAATGAATTATCGGTAAGGTGGAATATGCTATCGCGTTTATCAATCCCTGGATGAACATTGTGATGAGAATGAATCCGACTGCAATCAAGGCTGGTTTCCAGACGATTTTGCCCTTGAAAGCTTTGACCAGCAAATAGATCAGGCCAGTGAGCAGAATCCACGTTATTATGAATTGAAAGATGTCTCCAACCGCGTATTCGACCATGTAGGATGGGCCTGCCGTTTCGATCAGAGACATGAAGGGGCCGTGGAAAAACAAACCGTCAACCAGCAGCGTCACGTTGTAACTGGTTGGCCAGGTAAAGTTTAGCTGCAAGCCTGTAACGCTGCCCCAGTCCGCGTTGCTTGTCGAATTCAACCAATTTGGGGAAGCCAGTTGTATCGTGATGTTATTCCATATGTTATCGTAACTGGCGTTGGAGAATTCTTGTGTCAGGTCGTTGTAGAAGTAGTCTGATGAGGAGTTGAGTGAAAAAACTTGAATCGTCACGTTTTCAGGTGGTGTCGCCGGGCTGATCAATTTTGTTCTGAAAGACAAGAGGTAGAAGTTGTCTGGATAGGAACAGTTCACTGTTCCTATGCCTGTTAACTGCATCGAAACTTGTGAAGTGTTTTGGGCTGAGAAGGCTATGCTTACGTTTCCGTAGATTGTGCCGTTGATGGCATCGTTGCTTAATGTGATGTTGGCGTTTGATGTCCAGAAAGTGCTGCTTTGCGTCCAAACGTCCAAGTTTGTCCCGCTGGGCGAAAGTTGTTCGTAGTATTGTTTGGAGAAGACAACGTATGTGGATGCGACGCTGCTTGCTACGAAGAGAATCATGACGAGGAGAGGTCCGATGTACTTGGGGTTCTGAATCACTTCTGTCAACGTTTTCAGGGGTGAGTACAAAATCTTCAGCACGTTGGAAGCGTACAATGATTCAGGCTCCGCTGTTAAGTTGGTATTGGGTTATTAATTGTTTTCTACATTCCCAGCTTCAGGCGTCTGTAGGTTGTGTAATCCACGTGTTCTAGGAACGGGTTTTGCGCTTGATAGGCGATTGTCAATTTTTGATTTTGCCTTTTGTCCAATATCTGGTTCGTCGTGATTAGTGAGTAGGCGTCGCTTCCGGCTCCTGAGCCGTAGCTGGCAATCAGTATCCGGTTGTCCGGTTTAGCTATGTCTAATACCGCTGCCAGTCCGATTGGTGCAGCGCCCGAGTACGTGTTGCCGAATTTTGCCACCTGGAGCATGGGGGCGTACTGTTCCTCTTTGAACCCGAGCTCCTTAGCGATTCGGACTGGAAACTGAACGTTGGGTTGATGAGCGACGAAATAGTCAACGTCTCCGACTTGGAGGCTGAGCCTTTCCATGAGTTTCTTAGCTGATGTTCTGACGTGTTTGAAGTATGCCGGGTCGCCGGTGAAGCGTCCGCCGTGCATGGGGTGGGGCTCGCCGTCCCTCCTCCAAAAGTCGGGCGTGTCAGACGTGCACGAGTACCATCCTTCGATTTCTGCTATGACGTCCTGTTTTCCGAAGATGAAGGCCGCGGCACCGTAGCCGACGAACAGGTCTAACTCTCCGCCTGGGCAATCTCTCGGGGCGGCTTGTGAGTTGTCGGTTCCGATGACCATGGCGTGCTTGATGTTTGATTTTGGATAATTGACGAGTGATGCGGCGTCCTTGAACATGCTGGTAGCCGCTTTGCAGGCGAATTCCATGTCGATAGCGTCGACCCCTTGGACGTCTTCATTTTCTTCCCCCAGTTTGAGGACTTGTGCGACTTTCGATGCTATGGGTTTAACTGCGTAGGGATTTGATTCTGAGCCGACGTAAATCTTTCCTATGCTGGTGTTGTCCACTCCGGAGTGTATTAGGGCGAGTTTTCCGGCTTCGACTGCGGCGGTTATGGCGTCTTCGTCGATGAAGGGCACAGAGCGTTCGATGTTTCCTTCTTTGATTCTGAACCTTGAGGTGTAGACTCCGTAGCCGACAATGCCGGGCAAGTCGTACTCTTTCTTGGGTTTCATGATTTGGTATTCTTGGAAGGGGTAGTATTCGTCTGCGAAGGTGAAGGCTAGTGAGATTGTTGGGATAACGTCGTTTTTCTCCACGGAGTAGCGTCTTCGGAATCTGGGAACGACTTCTCTTCCTTCGAGGGTTGAGAAGTCAACGTCTTCGTTGCACAATGCCGTTCTGTCTGTGAGTCTGCCTGGCACGCGTATTTTGCAGTCGTGGAAGGACGCCGTGCCATATATGAAGCTGCCGAGTTTGGTGAACTTGTTCGTCGGTTCATTGACCAGCGTGCACAGTTCCAGTTTGCCCTTTTCATAGAAGAGGTCTGTATTAACCATTTTTCCGAAGCTTTTTCTTCCGCAGTTGGCGCAGTAGTCTCTTATTTCGAAATACTCTTTTCCGCAGATCAGGCAGCGGTTGGCGCGCAGCCTGTCGCCGAGGTAGGAGACCCTTCTCTCTATTGGTTCGCTGCTCATCTTCATTTCCTCCCTAGGATGTATACGTAGCCTTTGGTTCCGAAGCCTTCAAGTTCGAGTACGCATCCGCAGTCGAGCTCCGCGTCTGGGTTGACTTGGCGATCGCAGGCTTCTTTCCTCAGCTGTTCGACGATTTCGAAAATCTGTGCGCCGCCCGTTGCTCCCAGTGGGTTTCCGTCTGCTTTTAGTCCACCACTCATGTTCACGAAGAGTTTTCTTCCGTCTATCTCGTAGTAGCCCTTGTAATCTAGGCAGCTCTCGTGTATGGTGCGCCATGCTGTTCCTGGTTTGCAGAAGCCCATGTCTTCGAGAGAGATCATTTCCATGACGGTGGACTGATCATAAAGTTCTACGAGTTGGACGTCCGAGAGTTTTTTTCCGGCCGTTTTCAGAGCGTTTTTCATGGCGATTTCGGTTACTAGGAAGTGGGTCATGTCTTCTCTTGCAGGGTAGGTGAGGTAGTCTGTTGCTGAGGATAGGCCTAGGACGTATATGGGCTTGGTGGCGAGCTTTTTGGCGGCTTCTTCGCTGGTTAGGATTAGGATTGCTGCGCCGTCGGATACTGGTGCGTAATCGTATAGTCCGAGTGGGCGGTGTGCTTCTTTTCTTGCTTTTAGGACTTGTTCGACGGTTATTTTTCTTTGGTATTGCGCGTACTCGTTTTTTGTTCCGTGTAGGTGGTTCTTGACGGCGATTTGTGCCAGTGCCGTGTTGAGTGTTTCTTGGTTTTGCCCGGTTATGCCGTGTTTTTTGATGTAGGCTCGGAGCATGAGTTCGTGGTTTGCTTCGGGTGTGCATCCTGCGTAGTAGCTCCATGGGTCTTCGAGGAGCATGAGGTCGTCTCTTATTTTATCCCATCGGTCGGTCATTTTTTCTATTCCGCCGACGAGAACCGTGTTGTATCTTCCGGCTTGGATGGCGTTGCAGGCGCTTGACAGGGCTGAGCTGAATGAGCGTGTTACTTCCATGGGGACGTGGAGTTCCGTTAGTTCTGAGAGGAAGCCTTCTTCGAGTCCTAGCTTGTTGGTGATTGGGAGGAAATAGTCTGAGAGGTAGCAGGCTTCCAGGTCTCTGCGTTCCAAGTTGGCTTCTATCGATGCTTTGAGCCAAGCCTCTTCAATCAGGCTTTCAGGCTCTTTTTCGTAGTGTTCTCCGAATCTTGTTCTTCCAACGGCAACTATCGTGGGGCGGGTCGGCATCAGGTTACACCATTAGTATGCAAGTATCCCTTTAGCATGAACAATTTAAGCGTTTTTCTAATTTGCGGTTCTTTCGGTTTCGCGGGACCCCCCGGTCAGTGTTTTAACAACCGTGGTAATGTTGTGTGGTAACAATTGCATGGTGACGCACTGGGAATTCTCGCTCGGTTTGTGGTTATCTTCGTTCGGTGGTAACAAGCGCGCGCTATTTCTGCATTAGAAGTAGCTTTTGATGTACGATGTACAAAACAGCTCCTATGCTGATTATCATGAGAACGAAAACAAAGCAGCCTGAGAAGGCTCACAGGTTTATTCATAAAATACCCTAAGTAACAAACAAGCAAAAGCCCCCATTAACGCGGTTGCCAATACTTGGGTTTTCTCTCCTTTCTTCGATTCACGATAGAAATCAGAATGCTTTTTTTCAATGTGCTTTTTGTAGTCGAAATAAGTTGGCAATTCTTCTCACAGAGAGGACAACGAGTTTTTCTTCACGGTCACATCCTTTTTTGGCTTGCTAGAATCGTTGTTAATGCTCACAGTTTGTCTTCTATTGTTGTGCGGATTTACGATTTCTGTGTTTCAGCTTGACTAGAGCCTTTTGTACTGCATGGCTTTCCTTTTGTAAAGAATGACTCCTATTGGCGTAGCTATCATAAAGAATGGCAAGTAAATGAATGTTGGAAATTCTGGGACAACGGCATTCCAATATATTGTTAGGCTTGGAGAATAGTTTCCATAGGTGATTGGGAATTCTTTAGAATCGAACGTGACGCTTGATGTTGCATTGTTGACAATTGGTTCGCCCATGACTATCGTTACGAGTTCAGAGTTACTGTTGAGAGACCTTGTAACGACATCAGCTACATCCCAATTATACCACTGATTGGAGGCTTCAACCGATACTGTGTCCATTGATGTGGTGTTGAAGCTTGGCATGCTGGCGTATGTTAATGTTGACTCTGTCCATGAGTTGTCAAGGCAGGAATAAACATTAACATTGTTTGTACCATATGTGCTGCTGGAGTATAGTTGAAGCGTAGCCCCGTCAATTACAGCCCCGTCTGGTACGGAGGACAAGTTGAATTTTAACCATGCTAACGACTCAGTTGAGTACCCCAGAGGAGGAGAACCAATTGTACCATTTCCAACACCAAGCGATTCCATGCCACCTTCGTTAAGGTTAGGGTTTGCAGCAGAAACGGACACGTTATCTGTTGGTGGGAGCGTAACTTGTCCAGCTTGAGCGTAAGCAAGTTTCATACTAAAAAGAGAAACTGAGATTAAACCCAAAACTAAGAAGATGACAATTCCTTTGAAAATTCCCTCTGTCTTCCAACTCATTTTTGAACCCCTAGTTTGTCTTTTGTTGATGTGTGGATTTAAGATTTCTATTACCCCTTTTTTTCAGCTTGACTGGAGCCTTCCGTAGAGTATGGCTTTCTTTTTGTAGATTATAACCGCTAGTAATGTTGCTATCATGAACAATGGCAGAATTAGGAATGATGGAAACTCTGGAATCGTGTTTTGAGTCATAAGCGGATAATGGTCAATATCGTTTGCGTCAATAACGTAGGGTGTACTCCATATGCCTGAACTGTCATTTTGAATGGCGTTAGGATACCTTGTCTGATAGTCGCTCCAATAATTCCCTCCAGAAGGATAGCCATCGTCCCAAGTATTCCCCGAGCCGTCACAAAATGCCTGTAAAGTGTTGTCTATGAAGTTGTTGTGGTAAAGGGTGTTGTTTGAAGAACCGCCGAGCCAGATGCCAGCTCGATTGTTTTCTGATGCCGTGTTCCCGCTAACGACATTGTTTGAAGAATAGTAGAGGTAGACGCCAACGTAGTTTGCTGTTGCGTTGTTACCACTAACAGTGTTGTTTGAAGAATAATAGAGCCAGATGCCAGAATCGCCGTTTGCCGTCACATTGTTCCCGACAATGGTGTTGTTTGAAGAATAGCCGACGTCGATGCCCTCGCTATTTGCTGTTGCTTTGTTTCCGCTAACAACATTATTGTTTGAAGAAGTGCGAAGAAAGATGCCGATATTAGCGTTCGCTGTTACGTTATTGCCGCTGACAACATTATTGTTTGAGGAAGAGTCGATTACAATGCCATCCCAGCCGTTCGCTGTCACATTGGTCCAACTGATTGTGTTGTCGCTTGAACCCGAGAGATAGATACCCTCATAGAAGTTTTCGATGTTGACGTATTCTATTAATACGTTGCTCGTGTCCGTCAAGTTTAAGCCGACTGATTGGTCGTTCAAGTTTCCGCTGTTGTTTCCTCGCACAGTGTACCCTTTTCCATTCAAAATGATGTTGTTTCTCTCAATCACAATTCCATTAGCATTGGTGGTGATGTTGCCTGTTAAGGTGTATGTGATGTTATCTGCGGTATAGATGGGAGCAGTTGAAGGCGTTATGCTTCCGTCTCCATTTATGTAAATGGGTGCACCATCAGCCCTGACTACCTGAATCAATCCCGTTATTGACGACACGGAAAGCAAACACAGAATTGCAACCAAAACAAAAACAACTCTGTTCATCCTATGTCCCTTCCACGCATAATTCATAGATTGATTGAATCAGTACTTATGATTTTGGAAGAGATTCGATTAACGTTTGATCACATAGCGCGCACCCTGCCTTGATTCTTTTTGCTTTTGCCTGTCATGTTACCTCCATCGTTACTGTTGTAGTGTAATTGTTTTCCATGGTGCAGACAGTCAAACTATACGTCTTTCCTAGGCTGAATACCGGCGAAGTTAGGGGCTGATTGGCAGTGGCTGATACAATTTCTCCATTGGGCCAGATTTCTGGAACAAGCGCGCGATATTGCCCATAGGGGGGTCCATAAAAGTCAAGGTCTAAGTATCCATAGTGTCCATTCGACGGATCGACCACAACCAGTATCGGCTGCTCGAAAGTCAGCGTCAAGGGTCCAACCGTGATTGAATGGATGAATACAAAGCTCCATGAAGTCGTGTTGAACTGGACATACATTTCGGGAAGGCAGTAGGTTTCATTTCCTTCAGTTTGATTATCCATATATCCGACTTTGGCATTAATTCCTTGGATATCCTCGCGGCTCAGATATGTGGCTTTGACTTGAAACGTGAAGGTCGGTCCGTCTGTTTGAATCTTGACGCCATAAATCTTCCCTTCCTGAAAGGTTGTCGGGTCGACTCCAGTGCCGTTGAGGCAGTATGGTCCATCATAAATAATGTTTTCGGGCTCTAGCCAATAAATCAGAATATCAGGATGCGCGTAAACCAGTGTCAGAGTCATGTTCTCCCCGCGGGCGATATCCGAACCTGAGAACACCCAAACAAGGTTGCCCACCGTCACGTTTGTGATCGCCACGTCCTTGAAGCCGACGTTCTGCACGTAAAGGAACACAGTGCAACGGTACAGGTCTATGTAACTGTCATTTGACATTGTTAAGGAGTCAAAGACGCCGCTGGCCAAGCATACCGTGAAGGCAGGCGTGATGACTATGAGCGCCAACATGACGACCAAAAGGGTTTTTGCTCCCTTCTTCGGCCTTTCTGTCAAAATCATGTGGACGATTGCCCAGAGGCCTATGAAAATTGGTATTGAAAGCAAGGTCATTACTGGGTTCGCCACGTAGAGGACGCCGATGCCTGTTAAGGTTCCACTCATCAGAGTGGCCACGGCGACGGTTCCGAAGTAGAATAGCAGGACAGATGTCAAGAAAGAGACGAGTGTCATTATCTTCGGTGGAACGATGAGCAATCTGCTAACTGGCGGCAGATGTAAAACTGCAGAGACCCTATGCAAATAGCTGTACCTGCGTTTCAACGGCATCGGGCAGTAGTACCAGAGTTTTTGAAGTCGGCTCATCAGCTTTCCCTCAGTAGGCTTTTGAAGAAGAGTTCGGCGAGTCTGGAGGGAGGAATAGATTTCTCATCTTCTTTGAGCTGAATGTTGCGGGCTTCCATCTCTGCGAGCAGAGTATCCTTGCATTTTTGGATTCGTTCGCAGTGCACACAATCGCCTTCGTGCTTGTACCAGACTTGCAAACCGTTTCGGGATGAGAAAGTTACGATGACCGGCATCCTGAACTCGATGCTGCGACCTACGAGAATTCCTTTTGCGGCGTCGGTTTTTTCGATCCTTATTTTATTGAGGTTTGCCGCTTCGGCTAGTGCAGCCTCGATTCCCATGTTTGCTAAGTCGGCGGCTTTGTGCACCGTCTGGCGTGTAACTTGGAGTTTCCGTGCAATGTCGGATTCTGAACAGCCCTTCCTCTTGAACTCCCAAATCTCGGCCTGTTTTTGAGTGATATAACCTGAGCTTAACGCCACTTCTTGCCCGTTCCCTGTAAGCCTCTACTGACTGACAAAACACATAAACTTTTCGCTTCAACAGCCTCCGAAGTCACAAAAAGCGCTAGAAGTCACATTAACCATTATCAAACTTTTTTTCCCGCTTGACAAAACTCGTCCGAAAAATAGATAAGTTGTCTCCAGTAATGTTATCATGTGCTCCTAGGGGAGAAAGGGCGATGAAGCGGCTGATTTTCGGGTTGGTTCTCATCGTACTATCTGTGGCCATCTTGACGCCTCCATGCAAGATTCAAAGAGTCAAAGGTGCATCTACGACCATAATAGTTCCTGATGATTATCCAACGATTCAGGCTGCCGTAAACGCTGCCAGCGATGGAGATACAATTTTCGTTAGAAACGGTTCATATTATGAAAACGTGGTTTTGAACAAGACTGTCACTCTTTTTGGGGAGAACCGAGAAACCACAGTAATAGACGCTAACCAGAGAGGAGACTGCTTGGACGTTACTGCTTCGGGAGTCACAGTTACGGGTTTCACGCTGCAAAATGGTGGCTCACACTATTCATGCGTGGATGTGTCTTCGAACTATAACAGCATTGTCGGCAACGATTTGACTGGGGGCTGGTGTGGGGTTTCTCTTGCCTATGGCAGTGAGGGGGAAATCATCGAGGACAACGTCATCGCGAATAACTTGGATGGGATTGTAGGTGACTCATTAAACGGTGTTATCATAATTGGCAACGACGTAGAGAACAATATGTGGGGAGTATCGATAGGAACCTACTCATCGCACTGTATTGTCTCGTTTAACAACCTGAGTTACAGTTGGACGCAAGGCCTCTACGCTTACGCGCCATCCTACTGCACTTTTGAAGGCAACAACATAACGAATAACAATCAGGCTGGGTGGGGCGAAGGCCTGAGCCTCCTGTTTCAACCACCCTACTCTTATGGAAACCAGTTCTTCCACAATAACGTCGCGAACATTGGAAAAGAAATTGACCTGGAATTCAGCACTCCAGACCAGTTGACGCTAGACAATGGCTATCCGTCTGGAGGCAATTACTGGAGCGATTACAACGGCACAGACCATTATAGTGGTCCATATCAGAACGTTACTGGAAGCGACGGAATAGGCGACACGCCCTACGTAATAGACGCGAATAACATGGATCATTATCCTTTGATGAACCCCTACTTTGGTCCGATCCAACCTCCGCCGGCGCCCCAGACAGTCTACATCAACAGTGACGGAAGCGTTTCTCCTTCTGATGCACCCATCTCAATCTCAACCTTTGACAGCAACACGTACTATTTCATGAACGATATGAGTCCTCCATTTTTCAACGGAGTCGTCATTGAAAGAAGCAACATCGTTGTAGATGGAAACGGTTACACCGTGCAGGGAGAGAACCAGAGCGGAAACGGATTGAGCTTGATGAACGTGAACAACGTGACAGTCACCGAAGCGAATGTTCAGAATTTTCAGAACGGTATCTATCTGTTGAATTCAAACAGCAGCACAATCTGGGACGATACTACAATATCAGACAGCGAGGATGGCATCTACCTCTACAGTTCTTCAAGCAATACACTCATCGTTGACAACGCGACATTAAACGGAGGCGGCATATATATGAATGGAGGAACAGGCAATGCGATCATTTGGAACACAGCAACAGCTAACATGGGTGATGGCATTACCATCCGGTCTTCCTCAAGCGATACTGTTAAGGGCAACACTGCAACCGCAAACAATGGGTCCGGCTTCTGCATTGCTTCATCCTCAGACATCAGCTTTTTCGGCAACACTGCCACGGCGAACATGGATGGAATCTCTATCGCCGCTTCAGACAACAACGTTAGCAGCAACGACGTATCAGGAAACATTCGAGACGGTATCTATCTCGTAAGTTCCTCGGACAACATCGTCAGCGGGAACAACGTCACGGCAAACGGGTATCATGGCATCCATCTCGACGGCTCTTCAGACGGCAACACTATTGACGGAAACAACGTAACCGCAAACTTCGAAGGTCTATGTCTCCAAAGTTCCTCAACCAACACTGTATACCATAATGATTTCGTTAGCAACCTTATCCAAGCATCTGTTCTTTTCCCTACGTCTGTCGGGAACGCTTGGGACAACGGCTATCCAGCAGGCGGTAACTACTGGAGCGACTACAACGGCACAGACGTGTGTCACGGTATCTACGAGAATTTAACTGGAAGCGATGGGCTGGGCGACACGCCGTACATCATCGACGCAAACGACGTAGACAGCTATCCTTTAATGCAACCCTTTAGCACGTCATCAATGCCAACAGGCTACCTTCTTGCCGCGATTACCGCGAACTGTACGTGGGTTTACGAGGGACAAATTGCGTATATCAATGTCACGGTCGTCAACTTCGGAGATTCTCCCGAAAACATCTTCGTTACTTTGTACAGCAGCATAACGGCAGACAAAAGCATATCCGCATACCCAGTCTTGGTGAACAATCAGCAAAGCTATACGCTTTTGTTCAGATGGGACACCAGCGGCGTACCATGCCTCAACTATACGCTGACGGCAATCGCAACAGTAACCACGGGTTCTAGCACGCTATCGGGCGCAAGCATGGACGTCAGACTCGTCGGTGACGTGAACGGAGATGGAAGAGTCGACATGAAAGACATAGCCATAGTAGCCCGAAGCTTCGGCTCCACTCCAGGCAGTCCAAACTGGAACCCGGCAGCAGACCTAAACGGCGACGGAAAAGTGAACATGAAAGACATCGCAATCGTAGCCAGAAGCTTCGGACAAGGCTGTCCATGACCGTAACTTAGAGCGTTCGCTATTCACCAAACGTTTTATCTCGTCATTGACAAGAAAAGAGCATGTCTAGGTGTGAGTGTGTAGAATTTGGTTTCGACGGGGGCGGCAGCTGAGCCTAGGATCCGCTTGTACTTTGCAGATTATCTTAGGGCGGCGCTCGTGTGCCTGGTTGTCCTGCATCACTTGGCCATATCGTATGGCGGAAGCGGTTCTTTTTATTACACGGAACCTGCGACGGATTCGGCTGCCGCTGGGTTGCTTTCGCTTTTTACAGGTTTCAATCAGGCCTGGTTTCTCGGTGCATTCTTCCTGATTTCCGGGTACTTTTCGCCCGGTTCTTTCGACCGCAAGGGTGCTGGATGGTATCTGAAGGACAGGTTGATTCGCCTAGGCATTCCCCTGCTCGTGTTCTTTTTCGTGCTAAACCCGTTCACTGTTTACATCGCTTTCTCCCATCTTTCCGTGGCACAGGCCGCTGCACTAGGGATCACGTTACCGCTGACTGTGAATTGGCATTTTTACTTTCAAGCCGTCGGCACGGGCCCCCTCTGGTTCGTGGAAATGCTGCTGATTTTTGAACTCGGATACATAGTCTTTCGCGTCGCTGCAAGGCGCAACGGTGCAGAGGGCCGAGAAGGTCGTCCGTTCCCGTCTTTTCGCAGAATAGCCGCTTTCATTCTGCTGTTGGCGGCGACGAGTTATCTGATAAGAATCGTGATACCCATCAACCTGAACGTGCTCGGTTTCCCCTCTCTGTTCGACTTCCCGCAGTACCTGAGTTTCTTCGTTGTAGGCACGGTTGCCGCCCGCGGCGATTGGTTGAGAAAGATGCCCAGCTCCCTGGCGAACCGGGTGTTCGACTTCGCTCTCGTCGCAACGGCAACGATTCTACCGTTGGCAGCCATAGGCACAGACGTGAGTTCGCTCGGGTGGGGCAGCCTGTTCGGGTACGGATCGTTGTCCTCGGCTTTTTACGCGCTCTGGGAATCGACTTTCGCCGTCGGCATGACCATGTTCGCAATCGCGCTGTTCCGCCGCCGCTTCAATTCCCCCGGAAGACTATGGAAATTTTTTTCACAGCACTTTTACACGGCGTACATCCTGCAAGCCACGGTCATCGTTACGATCACTGCCGTCATGCTCTCTTCAATCCATGTTGAATCGCTGCTCAAGTTCGGCTTGGCAGCGGTGATTGTGCTGCCCCTGCTCTGGGCGGTAGCCTATCTCGTCAGAAAGATACCGTTCGCAGACAAGGTTCTGTAGCAAGTTTTTAGGTATGACAACGAGCAGATTGTGTGAGGGCTTGTTCGTCTTTGAGGCAAGCGGGCTTGGCTGAAGAAAGATCTGATGATGTGGAGTACTTCAACCGTAGGTCCTTGACTTATGAGACTTCGTTCGCGCAACGGTTCTATTTCGATCGGATTCAGAGGGCCGTCCTGAAATTGTTTGAAGAAGGGTATACGCCCGAGGTTGTGTTGGACGTTGGATGTGGAACTGGGAGGCTGTTGCGCAAGGTGAGGGAACGTTGGCCCGCGGCCAGGTTGATTGGCGTTGACCAAGCGCCGGGCATGATAGGTAATGCGCGCCGGCTGGTTCCGTACGCAACGTTCTATGTTGGCAAGGCTGAGTCGCTTCCGCTGCCGGACGCCTCGGTTGACCTTGTCTTGAGCACTATGTCTTTTCATCACTGGCAGGATAAGGAGAAAGCTCTAAGCGAGATAGGGCGCGTTTTGCGTTCGGGCGGTCGTTTCTTCTTGGCCGACGTTTTGCTGCCGTTGGGGATGTCAAGGTTCAGCCGCCAGCTTCGATGGAACAACCCTGCAAAGATAAGGAAAGCTTTCGCCGATGCCGGGTTGCACCTTCGAGATCAGAGAAGACGATTTGCGTTGTGGGTGCTGATAACGGTTGGAGAGCGCCCCTGAACGACCTCACCATGCGCATTAGAGCGTAGCGCGAGCTAGGTTCATCGCAGCCTTTCTGACATGCCTAAGCCGCCGTGTTGGGACGAGTCAAGTTTATGCCCGGCAAACGTTGAATGCTGAAAGACCCGAAGAGTTAACAACAAAACCCAAAAAAGTAACGTTTAATCTAATGGCCGCAGCAGGCGCAGTTTCATCATGTCGCGCCGTTTGGACTGTTAGGCCGTTGTTTTTTCTTCTTTGATGTTTATTCCGTGGCTCTTCAGACCTTCTGAAAACAGTTTGAACAGTTTGTTGTCCATGCCTATTTTTTCAGGCGGGACCACGCCTTTTTCTTTCAGGTGTTTCTTGAGGATCATTTGTGCAACGATCGAAGCTGGGTAGGCAGTGGTTCTGGCCATGGCGGTTATTCCTCGTGTTTTGTCGCAGAAGTCTAACAGGGTGTAGACCTGTTTTGTTCTCTTCTTGTCTTTCGTGCCTTGGGTCTCTGTTCTCAGCGCGACCATGTCTTTTGGGTTTCTGGTCGATAGTTTCTGTTGGAAGATTTTGGCGGTGAGTTTTCTGGGTTGAATTTGGGCTCCTTCCACGTTAACATTTGATTGGCTGAAGAACCCTAGGGTTCTGAGCAGTTTCACTTTCTCTGCGTGTCCAGGGTATCTTAGCGTCTTCTCCCACATGTCCTCGACGTGTTTCACCGTGTGCGGCAGGGTTCTGAGACCGTCTGTGTAAAAAGCCTCAAGCTTTCCAACGTCTGGAAATTCGAGAGTTTGAACTCCGCTGAGCGCTTCAACCGCAACCGTTCGGCCTTTTCTGACTATCCACGCCTTTCGTGTGTACTCGTCGATGAGGCTCTCTGGAGACCACGTTACGACGTAGTCCAAGGGAGGAACTGGCTTTTCGGGGAGTCCGCCGACCATTATGTGAACCGATTTGATCTTTTCAAGGGTTGAAACAGAGTTTCCGACTAGCACGTTGCTGATTCCTGGGGCCAGCCCACAGTCGGGGACGAGGATCGAACCCGCACGTACTGCGGCCTCGTTGAGTCGAATAGGATTTTCAGACATGTAAGAAACGTCAACCAAATTCCTGTGGGCAGCGACGCATGTTTCCGCCAGACGGTATGCGAGGACTCCCGGCAGAAAACCCATGACCAGATCAAATTCTTTCAGAGTGTCCAGCAGCTCATCATGTTTTGCCACGTCCGACTGGATCCATGAAACGTTGCTCTTTGCTATTTTTTTGGCGACGAGTTTCGCTCTTGCTTCATTCACGTCTGCAACAACGACCTCAATCGAACTCATGCTGATGGCCAAATCTTCTGCCGCGACGGAGCCTATGTTTCCACAGCCCATCACTAAAGTTCTCATGCGTCATGATTCAGAGAGGATTTCAATTAAAGGTTTTTCCACGATTCAGCCAGCAAGATCAAGTTGAGGAACCGTGGAACTGGGTGAATCTGCCAAGAATAAACCGTCCCGAATGTGGAGTTTGGCTACGGATAATCGATTTGAAAGTCTTATATACCTCGTTTGGCGATGTACAGTTGAGTATCATGGCTGAGATCTGTCCAACATGCGGACTTCCCAAGGACTTATGTGCTTGTGGCGAGATAGAAAAGGAACAGCAACGGATTCGCATACGGCTTGAAACGCGGAAATTTGGCAAACCTACCACAATAGTGGATGGTATTGATGAGAAGAACACGAATCTGGCGGGTATCGCTCAAAAACTGAAGGGGTTCTGCGCTTGTGGTGGAACGGCGAAGAACGGTCAGATAATGCTTCAGGGAGACCATCGTGAGAGAGTGCGCCAGTTTTTGGTAAAGCTCGGATACCCAGATGAGAACATAGAGCTTCAGTAGTTGCCCCGCGGAACATCTAAGGCGAAGGAACGAAAGTGCTGCAAGACATGCGTGATGTATTGAAGATGCTCACGCGGCGGAAATCGCCAATGAAATGCTGTCCGAAGTGTGGAAGCCCTGAGATTCGTTTGTCTGGCTCGGGATTTGGGCTTGGGCCTCTGAAGTACGTGTGCAAAAAATGTGGATACTCTGGCCCTGTCGTTATGGAGCTAGAAAAAGAGGAAGGTTAGCAGCGTTCGCGGTTCTGATCAATCGGGGAGCTCTAGTTTCAGTTGTTTCTTGAGGGTTTTGTAACGGTTTCTCACGGTGACTTCGGTGACGCCTGCTGCTTCAGCTATGTCTTTTTGTGTTTTCTTCTCGTTGTTCTGCAAGCATGCGATGTACAAAGCTGCGGCTGCCAGTCCCATTGGGTCTTTCCCGGCGGCTGCTCTTTTCCTTCTGGCTTCTCTCAGGATCTGTATGGCGAGTCCCTGTGTCTTGCCCGAGATTCCTGTTCTTTCAGCGATTTTTGAAACGTACGTGAGCGGATCCGCGATAGGCATGTGAACTTCAAGTTCACGTAGCAGTAGTCTGTAGCAGCGTGCAACGTCTTTCTTGTCGACCAGGCTTGCTTCTGCGATTTCGCGCAGTGTTCTGGCTGTTCCACTTCCTCGACAGGCTGCATAAAGGGCAGCGGCTGCGATGGCGGCGATAGATCGGCCTCGGACTAAGCCTTTGTCCAGGGCTTTGCGGTATGTTACCGCGGCTTTTTCCTTGATCGGCGGTGGGATGTAGACTTTGTCTGACAGTCGGTCGAGTTCAGCCATTGCTTGGGCCAGGTTTCTGTCGATTGAAGAGTGAACCCTTGATCGGATCTGCCATTTTCTCAGACGCCACATCTGTAAACGTGTTGAGAGTGGAAGTTTTCTTCCAAAGGCGTCACGGTCAACCTGGCTTATGGCTGTTGACAAGCCTTTATCGTGAACGGAATAAGACGTTGGTACTCCAACGCGGCTTCTTGACGCTTTCTCTTCCTGAGTGAAAGCGCGCCATTCTGGTCCTTTATCCATCATCTGCTCGTACAAAACGAGTCCACAGTCGCCGCAAACGGTTTCGCCCGTGTCATAATCATGAACAAGGTTTGAACTACTACATTCTGGGCACTTGTCGACTAGACGTTGGCGAACCCCGGCTTCTTTTTTGCTCAATTCTTTTCGCCTCGACTAATTTTTTCGTAGAACCGTCGTGATACTTCATCATTTTTCAGAAAGCAGTACGTTCGGTCCTGCGTAACTATGCACGTGCCATGTTTTAATATATAAGCTTTACGGTTCCCTTGTATTGATTGAAATGGCTTTCGCCCTCATAACCTTACACTCGTCGGCTGGATTGAACATGCATTGTTCGCAAGTCTTGAATACTTCGCATGTGCTATTGATGTCTTAGTGTTAAGTTGATTCAATTGATGATGCTCCCTGAGAAGCTGCGGAAAGTGTTGGAGAGAACTGTCAAAGAGCTGGCAGTCGAGGAGAATGTTTGTGGTGTTGGGCTTTTCGGGAGTTGGAGTCGAGGCGACGTCGAAGCCTCAAGCGATGTTGACTTGCTGATACTTGACAGGAACGACTTTGCGTATGAGTTCGTTGAAAGGGTGGAGAGGGGCGGTTTTCTCATCGACCTGGACCATGTTTCGAGACGGTGGATTCGAGGTCAGATTCCCCCGGAGATAGATCAGAAACTCTACGAATCTCAGATACTCTACGACAGAGACTGGACCTTGACGAACACCAAACTCTTGATGGCGAAGTCTTACAGTTCACCCGAGAGAATTGACATTCGAACAGATGCTCACGTCGTGGAATCAGACATATACTTGAGCAGGGCGACTTCGGCACTTTCGAGGCATGACTTCAGAAGCTCACATCTCTTTGCCACAGTGGCCTTTGAGAACGCGTTGAAGGTTCTGATTGAGATAGCCTCGGAACCTCTTTCGAACAGTCGATTCACAGAGAAAGCCGGAAGCGCCGCGGCGAAACTGGGAATGCACGACATTTTTGACATATACAAAGAAATGGCAGGCTTCTGCACGGTTGACCAAACGCAGGCCAAAGACAGACTGAGACTCTTCAAAAATGTTTGGGACGAGGTCTATGCCGTTGCAAACAAGAATCCTCAAACACTCGCATCCGCCCATTTCAAGGTCAAGAAGCGACTGAGCTACTATTTGAACCCAGGTTTTGTTCAAGGTGTCGTGAAACGCGCAGGCGCCATGATCGAGGCCGAAAAAATCTTCGAAGTTGCTCACTACCTTAGTGACATAGTTCTAGACCTTGTTGAAAACTATGCATGGCTCGAATCTCTCATTCAAAGGGTCAAGATAGACTACACGACACTGATCCGCACATTAGAAGGTTTGAAAGGAAGGGACTCCGCAAACTACAGAAACATAATGACCATTCTGGATCTGAACGACATCGACAAGACCGTTACAGCAAAGGAAAACAAAGCGACTCGAGACGCGATGCTCAGAATACGACGAGACAGGAAACTTTTAATCAAAAAAGCGGGCTAGGACACCGAACCCTTTGACGGTGAGTTCATCTTTTCACGCTTATTATCAATCTATATTGTAGATTCATAAACGGCTTAACCACCAACGACCAAACTCTGAATCCAGTTGAAATCTTAGAGGTATGGCAATGTGTAATGACATGAGACGTTTCGAAAGAATGGCGGAAGAAAAGAAGCGCAACAAGAAAGAAAATGAAGTTGATTTTGTCGTCAATGAACCTGAAGAAATCACCTTGACTCCCAAAACTGAAGCCAAAGCGCGTGCCAGAACGTAACCAATTAGCCTTCAGTGCGCATGCTTGCCAGCTATTACTAGAGCTTGAGACCGCGTCAACCGCGTCACATCTATTCCTCCTGTAGGTCAACCCATCCTTTTCTGTTTTGAAGAATCGTGAATTCTGTTTAGCAAGCTTAAGCCTAATATAAAACCACTTATTAGACCTAGTTCAAGAAAAACGTGCACAAGTGCCGACGGTAAAGTCGCCTGCATAGCGTGCTTTGTAGAAGTGGCCCGGAGAAGCCCGGTGGAGGGAAGGTCGCCTTTCCGCCGAATGTAGTGGACAAGCATAGCGGGCTTTGGACCCGCCGACGAGAGTTCGAATCTCTCCCGGGCTACCATCCCAAACCCTCAAAATAATCGCAAGTCAACTATCTTTTTCTTCGCAAAACAAATGCGAGTGGCTATCAAATTGCGAGCAACTAGAGCATCCTTCCAAAACGTTCGAACTCTTGGGTTCATCTACGACTTTTCCGCAAATCAAGAACTAGCCTAAAAAAGACTGATAAAAGAATGCTAACGTTCTAAGAAGATTCTTGCTTCGTATTATCAAAAGAACTCCGAAAGAAAATGAAGATGCCAACAGTTAAATGTTCTATTAGGCTATTAGTTAAAGGATATTATGGGTTTAATCGTTGCAGAGAGTCTTTCAAAAAGTTACGGCAAGGTGATGGCCGTTGACGGTTTGAGTCTGACACTTAATGAAGGTTCAGTGACAGCGTTGATTGGACCCAATGGAGCTGGAAAGACAACAACGATTAAGATGATCTTAGGCCTGTTGAGGCCGGACAAGGGGCAGGTTGAGGTTTTCGGTCAGGACCCTTGGGACAACTCTGAAATGCGAGCTTTGATCGGTGTGGTTCATGAAAAACCCTTCTTTCCATCGCACCAAGAAACGCTGGACTATCTCGAAAGAGCATGTAGAATCTTCGGCATGCCTGACTATCGAGCCGCGGAGATCCTCAAAATGGTCAACCTGGAAGATGCTGTTGACCGCCCGATCAAGGCCCTTTCTGCGGGCATGTTGCAAAAATTCGCTATTGCCCATGCGCTCGTTAATCATCCGCGGTTGGTCATTGCTGATGAGATGACTTCCAACCTTGATCCTCAGGCAAGAAGTTCTCTGCTGGATACCATTCTGCAACTGCATAAGGATGAAAAAGTAACGTTTCTCTTATCTTCACACATCCTTCCCGAGTTGAGCCGGGTCTGCGACTCCGTTGCCATTATCAACCAAGGCAGGGTCTGGGCGTCTGGAAGGCTGACCGAACTCTACGAGAAGTACGCGGCTGGGATGATGAGGGTCTCAACTGACAAGCCCAGAGAGCTGTCGGCTGAAATAGCGAAACTTCAATACGTGAACAAGGTCGAATCGGACATCAGGGGAGTTTCGGTTAGAATTCAGCAGGAAAACGAAGAGAAACTGTACGCAGACGCTCCGAAGTTGGCAAAGAAGGTTAACGCGAGAATTCTGGGTATCGAAGCAAGCAGCTCCTCCATCGAGGAACTCTACAGACTCGCGGTGGGCGAGAAAAGAGGAGGATGAAGCTTCACGGCGAACAGAAAAGGCAGACCATTCCTGGAAATTTTCGCGTTAGCTCTTAAGGAAGATTTTAGGTTCCCGACTTTCGAGCTTTTCGCGTTCCTCTTTGCCGTGGGTACGTTCATTTTTGCAAATTTCGGGTCGACGATGTTCTACTCAACAAGCGTCACGAGCAACACGGCCTACAACGTAACGTCTTCCGCGTTGAGCACGCTTCTTTTCCTATTTATAATACTGATTTTCAAGAACATCGCGTATGGATTGGGAAGCGACCTCGAAAAGGGAATCGTCCAGACCTACCTTTCCTACCCTCTCAAGAGACGCTCTGTTCTTTCAGCGAAACTTCTTTCAGCCGTAGGCGTGTCCCTGATGCTCTTACTCGGCGTTCAAATCCTATCGTTGTACATACTTGCTCCAGACGTCATCGCACCCCAATTTGGCACGGTGCTCCTGACCTACGCTGCAAGCTTATGCTACCCACTCTTAATCGCAGGCATAATCCTGCTCGTAACCCTGATTCTCAGAAGGGGCGGCTCGGCGCTCGTCTTGGGAATCGTACTCTACTTCGTGCTCGAAATAATCCAAAATCTAATCACTCCCATAACCACTGCCGCACAATTGACTGAATCGGGAACCTTGAGCCTTCAAATCATGTCCGTGTTTTCGCCAAACTTCGCCCTTGCCAGATACTACCAGTTCTACGGGCAGACGAACATCCACGTTTGGGTTCCCACCGCTGCAGACGTCATGGCCTACGTCGGAGCTGGCTATGCCATCGTCGTCTCCGTCTTTCTGGTTGCATACTTCTACGTCAGCAGGAGAATGAGTCTATGAAACGGTGGGCGATTCTTCTCGGACGCATCGGAACGACCATCATTGCCATAGGTTTAGCCCTTCTCCTAGTTTCGCTCATCCCCCCCACACAAATAAACGGCTTAGCTTACAACTGGGGATATTCTTCAATCCCCCAACCCAATATTGGTTATCCCAGCAACTCTTGGAGCGCAGTCTATGAGGGTGTTCTGACAGAACCGCAGACTCTTCGCGTGAACATTGCGGCAAATGCAAGTTTCAACGTTTACATGCTTGAGGTTAGCTCCAGCACCATCGACAAATGGATAAACCAGACATACTCAGGATCTGTTGATTTCTCGAATGTCACGTACCTTGACCAGTTTCTGAACTCGCATCCAGGCGTAATTGGCTGGGAAGGTGAAATTCATAACGGTACCATCGCTTTCGAATACACTCCCAGGCGGATAGTTGACATATCATTGGTCGTTTCCAACCACAGTCCAGAGGCTGTGGGTATTTCGGCCTATGAGTTGTTGTGGTTCAGTAGCGTGGCTCCGGTCTCCAAGGTGCAGACTCTGTCCGAAATTGCCGTTCCAATAGGAGCCGTATTCACCTTACTTTATCTGAGCAGTCTGCTAAAAACCAAAAAGAGGCGAAACAGTCGAGCCAAACGAACTTAGAGCCTAGGCAAAGGTATCGCCCTATATATCCTGCAATTATGGGAAAAATGGAAATTGTTAGGGATCAATCTGCTCCAATCCGTCAATTTCGTTTCAATCGCAACACATGCTATTTCTCACACGCAAATTGAGAGTATGCTAGAAATGTTTGAACCGAGAGTTTAAAGCTATCCCGTTCTACCACCTTCTAGCGCGCGCTACGGGGGGGGCTTGCCTTCTCCCTTCTTTTTCTGCTCTAGAGGATTCCTGAAAGATGAAGAAACGTTGACAGGGAGCCCTCGGCTCCGCGTTTGTGAGGTTAATTGTAATGGTGCATTGTGACAAACATTGAAAACAGGCTGAAAAGTGCTTCACGGTTGACGGGTCATGGTTTTTTGTGTTGTCATTTGTAATGTTGTTTGTTACGGAGGATTTTGAAAACGGGCTGGGTGTGATCTTGGCAATCGTGGAGGCTGGGAACATGTTGCGTAGTGAAGTGGCTGAATTCCTTCATTATTGCGCGTGTTGAATGTGCTCGCTTAAATATCCGGGATTTTATAAATCTTCTTTCTTGGCGATGGTCTGGTGCCTGATGGAAAGAGGTTGGTCATGGCCATTATTATGATAGGGGACAAATATCTTGCCAGTGGTTTCCGGCTTATCGGAATAGACACCATCGATGCTGCGAACGATGAGGTGGCTGCTGAGGAGGTGAAGGCGGCGGTTTCTGAGGGTAAACATGAAATAATAATCATAACGGAAAGAGTTGCATCTAGGGTCAGAGCTCTGAGGCAGGGTTTAATCAAAGCCAAGAAGCCGTATCCTCTCTTCGTGATAGTCCCTGACTTCGCAGGTCCCATCGATGAACGAGTGGGAGAATTGCGCAAACTTGTCAATCAAGCCACTGGCATCAAATTTAAGGTGGAGTGAATAAACTGTCGATTGAAGAAATTAAAACGTTAGTACGCTTGGAAAAGGATGCGGAAAAACAACTTAGAGAAGCGAAGGAAAGAGCGGAAAGCACAATAGCAGAAGCTAGGAAAAATGCGTCTAAAAAAGTCTCAGCCGCAGAAGACCAAGAATATTACGATTCTTTACTCAAGGAATGCATGAAGGAAACCGATGCCAAGAAAAGGCTGATGGAAGAGGAAACTGAGAAAAGAATCATACAAATACGTAAAGCCGCAAAAGGAGCCCCCATGAAAGATGCTGTTTCTTTAATCGTGAAGCGTGTTCTCGGAGAGTGAATTGGCACGGAGAACCTGAAGGCGCAAGTGAGATTCTTGAATGAGATGGAAGCCAAGGAGGTAGTCGAAGAATCCTTGGAGCAGTCTCAGAAAATAATCAAAGATGCCGAGCAGGAAGCGGCAAGAGTCAGAGAACACAAAACTAGGGAGATTCAAGACATATTTCAAGAGAGGGAAACATCTGAACTCGAATCAGCCAAGCTGGAACAAAAAAGAAAAATTTCCGCGTTAAGAACTGAGCTTTTGGAGCAAGCGATATGTGAAGCCACGGCGAAATTGGAGAGAATGATCAGAGAAAAACCATCTCAATACGAGGAAAGCCTTGACAAACTCATAATTGAGGCCGTTGAAGCCGTAGAAACAGCGGAATATTCCGTTCCCGACGAGGAAATAACTTACGCTGTCATGGGCGACTCTTACAGCCCTTCTGACATGCAGTCGAGTGAGTTAGAAATTCTGGCCAATTCCAGGGACCACGACTTTCTTCAGAAAGAGCTGCCTGAATTGAGAAAGAAGCTTCAGAAACGAAAGGGCAAACTCCCGGCCTTGAAATTGAGCGAAGAAACGTTAACGTGTCTTGGAGGAATAATTGTCCGGGACAAAGACAAGAAACGAATATTCAACAATACGTTCGAAGCAAGATTGGCGAAAACAAAGCAGGAACTTGGAAACAAGATTTTCAACGATTTCTGAGGGAAAAGACGATTGAGACAAGCAGAAATTGAACGTATCACGGGCTCAGTAATCACGACGCGCGTGCGCGACAAGATAAGCAACATATTCATGGGCGAAGTCGTCGAGGTCGGTACTGAAGGTCTTGTTGGAGAAATCATACGCGTGGGCGAACAAGGCTTCACGATACAAGTCTATGAACCGACAAGCGGGCTGAAGCCTGGAGAGCCGGTGATCGTCACGGGAAAAAGGCTCGTTGCAGAGCTTGGGCCTGGCCTGTTGATGAATGTGACAGACGGGATAGAAAGACCTCTTGAACCGATTTGGAAGGATGAAGGCCCTTTCTTGAAGAGAGGAACGAAAGTGAACGCTCTCCCAAGAGATAAGAAATGGGAGTTCAGCCCAATCGTCAAGAAAGGTCAGATAGCCCAGCAGGGCGACATACTTGGGGAGGTCCAAGAAACACGCATGATTCTGAACAAAGTAATGGTTCCCCCAGGAATCTCTGGAAGAATCGTTGACATTTGCCAAGGCGCCTTCAAGGTCGATGACGTTGTGGCAACACTGGAGAAAGATGATGGCGGAAACGTAGATATCAAGATGATGCAGGAATGGCCTGTGAGAATTGCCAGACCTATTAAAACCCGGTTGCCGTTGAACCAACCCCTCGTAACAGGTCAGAGAGTCATAGACATGTTGTTTCCAATTGCTAAAGGAGGTACGGCAAGCATTCCTGGCGGTTTTGGCACGGGGAAAACCGTCACTCTGCATCAACTCATTAAATGGAGCGACGCAAACGTAATCATTTACATCGGTTGTGGAGAAAGAGGAAATGAAATATGCGAAGTAATAACTAGCTTTCCAAAACTGATAGATCCTATGACAGGCTTTCCTCTGATAGAAAGAACCGTGATCATCGCAAACACGAGCAACATGCCGGTTTCAGCCAGGGAAGCAAGTATCTACATGGGAATAACGATTGGGGAATATTACCGAGATATGGGATACAACGTTGCACTAATGGCGGATTCTACAAGCAGATGGGCCGAAGCCCTGCGAGAGATTTCAGGCAGGCTTGAGGAAATGCCCTCAGAGAAGGGTTACCCAGCTTATCTTTCTGACCGCGTTGCAGAATTTTACGAAAGAGCAGGACGGGTCGAAACGTTGGGCAACCCGCTTAGAGAGGGTTCTGTGACCGTGGTGGGAGCAATTTCTCCTCCTGGAGGAGACTTTAACGAACCTGTCACAATTTCGACGGCTAGATTCACGGGGGTTTTCTGGGCGTTAGATACTGAATTGGCATACAGCAGGCATTTTCCTGCGATAGATTGGATGCAGAGCTACAGCCTTTACTCCAGTCAGATTGTCTCTGCCTGGAAATCCACTCTGGAGGCTATGGAAGGACAAGAGTTGATAAAGGCAAGAATGGCATTTGCACGTTATGAAGAGATTAGAAACAGCGCGTTGGATTTGCTGACTGAATCGAATGAAATTGAGGCAATTGCTCGAGTCATAGGCGAGGCTTCACTGCCAGACGATCAAAGGCTGAAACTTCAAACTGCAGAGATATTGAGGGAGGGGTTTCTCAAACAAAATGCGTATGACAAGGTCGACTCTTTCTGTGCGCCACCGAAGCAAATGCTTCTTCTTAGTATGATTATTGATTTTCATTTGAAGGCAGAAGGTCTATTGCGAAAGCATGTTCCGATAGAGGAGCTGCTGGAACTGCCCACGTTAACCGCTATGAAGAGGATGAAAGAGGATACATCCCAAGAAACGGCAATTGTTCGATTATCTCGACAAATAGATGAAGATTTGGAAAAACTGGCCAGAAAATACGATGTTGCGCTTTAGGAATCGAGGCGGCGTTAAATGCCAACCGAGTTTGAAAATGTGCACGGAATGATGTACAAGGGCATCAAAGAAATCAAAGGCTCATTGATTTTCATGGAAGGCATTCCTAACGTCCAATACGATGAAATTGTGAAAATTCTCAATCCCGAAGGAATGAGGCGGATGGGAAGGGTGATAGATGTCAGCAGGCGCCAGATAGTTATCCAAATACTCGGTGACGCTGCGGGTCTCCAGACAGACGGCATGGTTAACTTCTCAGGCTCAACGTTCAAGATTCCTGTTTCAGACGAGGTTCTGGGACGCGTTTTCAGCGGCAGGTTCGAACCAATAGACGGCTTGCCACCTATCTCGTCAGAGGACCTTCGTGACGTAAACGGTGGCCCGATTAATCCTGTTGCCAGAACCTACCCGGATAATTTCATCCAAACAGGCGTATCCGCCATAGATGGATTGCTATCTCTGATCAGGGGCCAAAAGCTTCCAATATTTTCTGAAAGCGGCTTGCCACACAACCGGCTTACAGCGCAGATATTGAGACAAGCAACCGTTTTGGGCAAGAGAGAAGAGTTCGCGGTGGTTTTCGCAGCAATGGGTCTCAGAAATGACGAGGCCAAGTTTTTCATCGACCAACTGAGAGACTCGGGGATGCTGAGAAGATCTGTCCTCGTACTCAGCCTTGCCAACGACCCCGCCATCGAGCGACTGCTCACGCCTCGGATCGCCCTCACAATTTCGGAATTCCTAGCTTTTGACTTAGAAATGCATGTACTGACAATTCTTAGCGATATGACAAATTACGCCGAAGCCCTCAGGGAACTCAGCGCCGCCGTCGAGGAAGTCCCAAGCAAAGGCGGGTACCCCGGCTATCTGTACAGTGACTTGGCAACGATATATGAAAGAGCTGGAATCGTCAGAGGGAAGAAAGGCTCGTTGACGCAAATGCCTGTGTTAACGATGCCAGGCGGAGACTACCATCATCCTATTCCTGACCTGACGGGGTACATTACCGAGGGCCAGATCTACTTTGACCGAGATCTTAATTCACGCGGCATCTACCCCCCGATAAACGTCCTTCCCTCGTTGAGCCGCCTAATGAGGGAGGGTATCGGCGAAGGCAAGACGCGTGATGATCACAAAGATTTAGCAGATCAGCTTTATGATGCATGCTCAAAAGGCGGTAAGGCCCGGAACCTTTCAAGAATCGTGAGTGAGGCAGAACTGAGCCCAAGAGAAAAGAGATATCTTGACTTTGTAGAGGCGTTCGAAAGCCAATTCATAAACCAACGTGAAACCGAGAACAGAACGATAGAAGAAACTCTCGATCTAGCGTGGCGCGTACTGTCCATATTGCCCGAATCTGAACTAGTGAGAATAGACGAGGATTTAATTCACAAATACCATCCAGCCTACAGAAAATGAAAAGGCAACAACTATGGCTTTCATCGGCAAAGTCACTGCAACCAGAGGAAACCTGCTTCGACTACGAACAACGTACAAGTTCGTTCAAAACGCCACGGAAATTCTCAAGATGAAAAGGGACCGTCTAGCGGGAGAATTGGCTAAGCTTCTAAACCGACTCTCAGAAAGAGAAGAATTGGAACAGAAACTCATGTCCGCCTTCGCCGATTTTCAGATTGCCCTAGCTTCCTTAGGCTATTTGAGAGTACTATCAGATGCAAATTCAGTTTCCAGAATGAAGGTCAACTCAACCTTGGTCTCAATCATGGGAGTCGCCGTGCCAAGAGTGTCTTCAATTCAGAAACCGCGAATCGACTCGATAGAAAACGCGAGCCTATACAAGGCTGCTGCGGAATTGCAGTCGTTAATAGATGAACTCCTGAAGATGGCTCAAATCGAGGCCAGCGTGGAAAGAATTGCCAATGAACTGAAGACACTGAACAGAAAAGTGAACGCCCTCGAAAAAGTCGTGATTCCAGCATATTCAGGACAAATCAGGTACATAGAAGAACTGCTCTTCGACGAAGACCTGGAAGATTTCTCAAGGTTTAAACGCATAAAGACCCTAGCAGACAGGAAGAAACATGTTGTCGCCTAAAACAACCTACCTCATTGCAAGGGCTCACGGACTGAAACGCCACCTTTTGAGGTCAGAACAACTCGTTCGAATGTTAAGAAGCAAGAACATGGCAGAGGTATACGACATACTCCTCAACACGGATTATTCGGCAGACTTGGGCAGATTGTCACCTGAAGAATTGGACATCGTGAAACTTGAACAGGTTTTCCAACAAAACCTTTCAAAAAGGCTTTACGCCACGCTTCAAATGGCTAGTGGACGAACGAAAGAACTTTTGGAAGAGTACTCACGGAGAATCGAAGCCGAGAATCTCAAACGGCTAGTGAGGGCAATCCATGGAAATCAAAACCTGAGCGAAGAACAGCTGATTCCAGTGCCTCGAAAATACCAGACAGTCAACTTCAACGCCCTGTTACAATGCCACACTATCCGAGAAATGGCGGAGCTACTGAGAGAGACAAACTACAGGAACCTGGCAGAATCACTCGACGCGTATGAGAAACTGAAAAACCCCCTCGTCATCGAAGCGCAACTCGACAAATCAGTATTCAACGGAATCTGGAAGAAACTCGGCAAAGCACCAAATAAAGATAAATTGAAAGACCTTTTCGGTACAGAAATTGACCTGAGAAATCTGCTCAACATCCTCTCTCTTAAGTACACAGGTGCCGGCCAAGAAATTATAGAGGAAACCGTCATCAACATAGGCTATAGAATCCCAAGAACACTCGCTCAAAAACTTGGCGGGGTTCCATACCAGTCAATCGCCGAGCTAGTTTCGTGGCCAACGTATGCGAAAGTCGTCCGGACAGCGGCAGATTTCGCAAACAAAGGGATGTTGAGCGAAGCAGAAAATACGTTCTTAGGATACATATACTTTCACGTGGAAAAAACAGCGATGAGAAACCCTAACGACCTCGTGTACGTTTTCGCCTATCTGGAACTGTGCTTCAGAGAGGCCAAGAACATGGTGACCCTAACGGTGGGCAAACAGTTGAAACTGGACGACGCGAAAATTCAAAACCTGCTTTTGCTGTGATGCTATACGCTTGGCAACTTACCAAGGATGATTATGGCGATGAGCAGCCCGTAAATAGCGACACCCTCACCTAGACCTGCCAGTATTAGAACCCAAATGGATGTTTCTGGTCTCTCAGCAATGGCAGCTGCTCCTGCGCTGGCTGCTCCTGAAATGGCTATACCCGCGCCCAGACAAGAACCTGCAACTGCCACTCCGGCAGCCAGCAAGCCAAGTCCATATTGGCTTAGGAATGAGTCTGGAAGACTGCTACTATTTTGTTGCATTTGCACCGCTGCACCTGCGACAAGCCCAACCGAAAACAACGCTGCAACAACCGATGGTATGACTATCGCAGCAATGAGGGGCAAGAGGTAATTCCGCTTCTTAGCGATTTTCTTCAAAGTCTCAATTTTCTTCGCCAAACAATCTCTCTCCTCGGTGATTCGTGAGTTCATAATGTATTTGGGGACTTAAATCTTTGTTTTTGGTTTTTAGAACACGTTCATTCGCACGCGCTGCTTCTCGTGACTTGGGAGGGAAGCGCACAAAAAACATTCACTGAAATCTTGTTTTGAGGGGTATTGCTTTGAATGGTTGGTAGCGGATTCCTCCGTCAATGTAGAATTTTGTTGAAAACTCGTAGTACATGAGCCTAAGCGATTGTATCAGGGCGGCGAACCCTTCCACCACAAACACAATCAGGTTCATCAATACATAGCTAGGTACAGTTCCTATCGTGGGGGCGAAGATTACGGCAGCCAGTCCAAGGGCAGCGTGGGCAATCGCAAATGCTGCCAGACGAATGTATGACACGGAGTTCGCTATGAGGACAATCAGAGTTTCGAGCCCTTCCCCGAATCCTTCGATTAGCTTTTCGCTGACCTTCGCTCCTTCGTGTCTTCCGAAGGATTCAATCAGTGGAGACAGAAATATCAGCACAAGAGCAGCCAAGGCCACTACAGTGAAAGGCACTACGTTAGGTTGAAGAAAAACGCTGAACTGCATATTCTTAATGAAGGCAACGGCGAGAAATATGCCCGCCGAATAATAAACTAGGCCAGCTATGCCGCGGCTTCCAAACACAGCCGCCAACGGATCCTTCTTTCTCAATCGGTTAATGGTGTTTAGAACCATTGCCAGCATTATTTGGGCTACGCCAAAGATTAGGGCAATTATCGAGATTTCGGCTATACTGTCAAGAGGTCTTAGAAGAATTGGTTTGATGATTTCCGTCAAGAAGAACTCGCCGTAAAGAAAACCGCAAATAACGGCAGCAACTCCGCAGACGATGAGAATCTGTCCCAGCTTTCGGGTGGCGCTTTTTGAAAACATCAGCAATCCTCCACGTAACTGAGTTAGAACAATTCCTATGGCGACGAAGATTGCGCCTCCTCCGATGTCTCCGAACATGATTCCAAACATCGCCGCGTAAAGAACAGCGTAGATGGGAGTCGGGTTCACTTCGAAGTAGTCAGGCGCACCTTGAAGGTTAGTGAATACCGCGAACGAGCCGAGAATTCCTTTGTTGCTAAAATCGACAGGAACTTTATCCTCAGGCTTCGGCTCTTCAAACTTCAGGTACACCTTGTCCGGGGGGACGACTTCTTCAATCATTTTTCTCAGTAGGTCAGCTTTGTCAGCCGGAATCCAGCCGTGAACCAAGATTTTCTTCTTCGTCCTCGCAACCAAACCTTTAGCTTCTTCTACACGCAAGGTCGTTGAAACCTGAGATTCGTACTTGTCAGCCTCCACAAGGAGCTTTACCGACTCTTCTTTCAGTTTTCGGATTTCCGTATTCTTCGATTCTACCCTGCTCTTGATTTCATCTAAAGCTTTTTCAGGATCAGCATCGAAGCCTTCAGGAAATGTCACATTCTCAAAATTCAATAGTTTCAGAATCATTTCCGTCAGAGGTAGGTCCTCGTTGAGTCCTGTCAAAATTAGAAAGTTTTCTCTTGGTCTTCCCGGCTTGACGACGAACACCACGCTTGTGCCGCCAATGTATGCGGCCAGCTTGGTCAGCTGCGAGCTCATGAGGAACCCCACTTTGACAAAGACGTGTTGAAAACTGCCTATTTCATCAATTCTCAGCCCATTGTTTATCAGAAAATGCAGTTTTTCAGTCGCTTCCTCCAAACTTTTGATGTCGGCCCCAAGTTTCTCTATGGTCTTCGTCAACTCATCGAGTCTGCTCTCTGCTCTTCCCACGAACTCCCTAATAATGTCAAAACTTACCCAGAGGTTTCCAGCAGGCTCGGCTTCGTCTGCAACCTTCGCTGCTGCATGCTCAAGTCTCCCATAGAGCCGCGCGAACCTCTTGCAGACGTCAAGAACATCATTTTTCTCCCCTGACTCAACAGGGATATCCCTGGTGAGCTGGACCGATCCAAGCTCAACTATCTTTCTCAGCGCCACGTCTTCATATTCCACTGGAATAGCCAAGTAGAATCTCTTCATCGGAGTGGGCCTGAACACTCGCCTTCTGTCTCCAGAGAATGCTCTTAAAGCGGATGTGTTTAAAAACGATTCTAGCCATCAAAACGCGATTCAGCGTGCGATGTTCCCGTTCTTTTAGAAGTTTCAGCCTTCCTATCGTCAGTGCGCGCCAAATGTTTTAACCGATTTTAACATAGTCGCGGTTAACGAGTCCTGCGGTTTTCATATCCATCCTCTTCGTTTGAAGATTACCGCCAGGGTCGAAGCTACTATAACCATTACTGCAATCATAAGGTAGAAGCCGTAAGGACTGTTTGTTTCTGGGATAGAACCTGTCTTGAAGTTCGTTCCGAAAATTCCAGCGATCAAAGTCAGCGGAAGAAAAATCGCTGAGATTATCGTGAGAACCCTGATTATGTTGTTGGTGTTTATCGTTTGAACGTTGACCAAGATGTCTCGGATGTTGCTCATGTCTTCCCGGTGAGTGTCAACAACCTCCACAAGTTGGATTGTTCTGTCGTAGAGGTCTCCGAAACGGGGAAGGTTCTTTCCTTGCACCAGTGCAAATTCTCCCCTCGTTATTCTTCCCATAATCTCGCGAAGCGGGCTCAAACTCTGTCTAAGACTTACCAGTCTCTCTCTTATCTCAAAGATTTCCATTCTAAAATCGCTGTCCCCCCGCTTTGACCTTTCTCTGAAAAGCCCCAACGCCTTTTGACTCAATGCTTCAATCCTGTCGAAAACCAAGTCTGAAACCGGGTAATATTCACTCGTGACTAAATCCAAGAAAATATACAACATAATATCCGTAGAGGGCACGAGTGAAAGCGAGAAATAGCCGTGAGTGCTTATTTTATTGTAGACAGCGCAGGTCAGTTCTGAGTAGCCCTTATGCAGCGTTATTATCCATCTTGAACAAACGAGCATCGTCAAGCGTTCCATTTTCCCGTCAGAAACAAAGCTTTTCTGATGTGGAAAATTAAGAAGGCAGAACATACGATCTTCATGTTCATCAATTCTTGAACGAACGCCTTCTTGGGTAAGTTCTTGAAGGTTGTGTTCATCTATGTCAAAATGGTCCTCTAGCTTTTTCACTTCGGAATCGGTTGGGTCTTGTGCGTCTACCCACAGAACTTCATTCTTACGAATCTCCTCAGGCAAAACCTCTAGATTTTCTGATTGCCATCTACCTTCTTCGTTCTCCTTTAGCAAAGTGAGTGTTAACAGGTTGCTACCCTCTGCTCATGCTAATACAGAATTCTCCTTTCTAAACCTAACCATCGTTTGTGGACGCGCGCTAAATGAATGGTCAGTCTATCAATAACAGTTCTGTGGGTTCGGGTTTTCCTTTGATTGGAAAGGTTATGGGCATACCGGCTTTTTCAGCTGTCTTCTTCATGTTTACTCCGACCGCGTGTTCTGGACAACGGGCCATCGTCGGTTAGCGCGCGCAAACTCTCGGCTCGGTGATTGGTCGGGGGAGGGGTAACGAGCAGGTTCACCAGTAGAGAGCTTGGGTTGATTATGTCGCGGCACTTAGTCTCTTTATGATCTCTTCTGCGGATAAGACCATGGCGAACCCTTTTCTCAGAGTCTTCAGCTCTGCCTCGTGGAGAGCTGGATCGTCAGTGGAAGTCACGTCGCTCCCCATCACGACTTTGAATCCTCTCTCAAAGGCTTGTCTGGCGGTTGTGCCGCAACAGAAATTCGTCAGCGTGCCGCAAATGATGACTGTGTCCTTCTCTAGGTTCCTGAGGATAGTCTCCAACGGAGTGTCATAGAAGGCACCGTATGATGGCTTTTGAATTACTATCTCCCTCTCTAAAGGGGCGATTTCATGCAATATCTTCCCATCCCTGAACCACGACGGATCCTTGGACCCTATCTCTCCGTAGCGGTTAGACATAAACTTCCCAGCTAATGGACGATCAAAATAGTTGTGGGTCCTTGCGAAGACAGTGAAAATAACTGAAACTCCTTTGTTCCTGCAGAACTCCAACAGATGCTTTATACGTGGCAATTGGCGAGTTGCCTCAGGAACCCAGAAAGGCGTCCAATGAGGCTTCACGAATTCATCCTGCATGTCAATAATCAGCAAAGCGCATTTCTCCGGTTTGATATCAAAGACAGGGTTCTTCTCATAGGCCCGTTTTGCCAGTTCCAGCACATCTCGCTCTGTGAACTCGGCACTTTTTGATTGAAATCTTCGCTTCGACATGACTTAACGCCGCATCATCTTCGCTTATCTGTCTTTCGGGAGTTGACATCCGTTCCCGGTGTCACGATATTCTCCAGACCGTACTGCGTCTGGATACTCAAGTCAGGATCTTTTCAGCATTGGATTCAATGTGAGAGAAAGGGCTTTTTTCATGATGTGCCCCACGAAGTGTGTATCCCACACGCGCAGGCAATCAACGAGTCCCCACATCTTTTTTCTCTTCAAGCAAATCTGTGATCTCTTCGAATTCTCCAGTATAGTCCCTATGTTCCTTGACAAGCCTTCTTAACCTGTTCTGGTTGAAACTTCCAGTGTATATTCCAAACGCAAAAACGGCGAGAAAAGCCCAGAAAAAGAAATTGTAAACCGAATCCAAACCATATGCGTATACCTCAGCGACGAGAGGAATCAATCCTCCAACAGACGTGGAATAGCCGCTAATCATCCCCAGGAGGGCTCCCCTGAGGTCGTCCCTGTTATCGTTTACGCTCTTGGCCAAACTGGCTTTTCTTTGCCACAGGTTTGAAGTGTCACTACAGTCCACGGCACCGGCCAGCTCGTCGAAGGCTTCAACTAAATTCCCTGAACTGTGTGCGAGCGCACTGTTCACTTTTTGGTGATATAGCTCTCTGCTCTCCAAGTACCGCTTCTTAAGCGCCACATTATCCACATAAGGGGTATTCCTCTCCCGCCAAGCATACCTAACATTCTCTAAGAAACCCCTTATGTCATCCGCCAGCCCTGCCATACTCCTCCCGAGTTTTTATTCATAAGAGAATCGCTATTTAAACATGACAAAGACCCTAGCGCGGGCGGATTTCCGGCGACTTGATGCTTTTCGGCCAATTTGAGTGGAAGCATCGTTTGCTTCTGTACGCCCCTCTAGCCTCAGCGCGCTAGTCTTCGTTTCCCAGCGTCACTCCTGCTCCAAGAGCCTCCGCTTTTCTAAATGGAAAATTTTAAAAGCTTACTTTGACGTAAGTCAACTGCTAATTTCTTGGAGATGGACGGAAATGAAGAGAAAGCCTAGCGTGATCCTTTTAGCGCTCTTGTGTTTATCGCTGTTTTCAGCTTTCGCACCAAAAGTAAAGGCACAGCAGTCTACCGTGGACTGGTGGCCTATGTACCTTCATGACCTAAATCACACAAGCGACTCCACTTCAGCAGCACCACTAACAAACACACTCCTATGGAATTACACGACCCTCGGGAATGTTGCTTATTCTTCTCCCGCTGTTGTGGACGGTGTGGTTTATGTTGGCTCATATGACCACTATGTTTACGCTTTGAACGCCGCAACCGGCGCGTACATCTGGAGCTACAAGACCGGTGGCGAGATAGATTCTTCTCCTGCGGTTGCCAACGGCATAGTCTACGTCGGGTCAAAGGATAACAAGGTTTACGCCTTGGACGCTACCACCGGTGCCAAAATATGGAGTTACACCACAGGTGACAAGGTGGAGTCTTCTCCTGCAGTGGCGAACGGCGTAGTCTACGTCGGGTCAGACGACAACAATGTGTACGCTTTGAACGCAGCAAACGGCAGCAAAATATGGAGCCACAGCACAGGAAACGCCGTAGTTTCGTCTCCCGCGGTTGTAAACGGCGTGGTCTATGTTGGCTCAGAGGATGACAACGTTTCCGCTTTGAACGCTGCAACTGGCAGCGTAATGTGGAGCTATGAAACCGGCGATCAAGTGGATTCTTCTCCCGCGGTTGTCAACGGCATAGTCTACATCGGCTCAGACGACTACAACGTGTACGCTTTAGATGCTTCTACGGGCGCTTTTGTATGGAGCTTCGGCACGGGTTATTATGTGGTTTCGTCTCCAGCGGTTGCGAATGGTGTGGTTTATGTTGGCTCAGAGGACGACAACGTTTACGCTTTGAACGCCACAAGCGGCAGCAAAATATGGAGTTACGCCACGGGTGATGAGGTTGAGTCTTCTCCTGCGGTTGCCAACGGTGTGGTCTACATCGGCTCAGACGACTACAACGTGTACGCTTTAAACGCTACTACAAGCAGTACAATATGGACTTACGGCACGGGTTCTTATGTGGATTCTTCTCCTGCGGTTGCCAACGGTGTGGTCTACATCGGCTCCGAGGACTACAACGTATACGCCTTTGGCGCGATTTCTCAATCGATTCCAGAGTTTCCTAACCAATTGCTTGGTTTTTCATTACTTGCCGCTGGGGCATCTGCCGTTGCTGTGATTGCTGTAAGAAAGAAGAGAATAAACGGGAAAATTATGCAGGAATAGTTATTCAAACGTGCGCGTGAGCTTGGAAGCGCGCTGCCTTGTCCCCATATTAAATGGGGAGTCAGTTGAGGCCGAGGCTGTTGATCACTCTGCCAGAGTTGGCGTCGATGACCAACACGATTTTGTTCCCCTTGTGGTCGTACTTTGCGAACCATACCGGAACGTGCAGTAGCTCCACGTCTCCAACGTCCGACTCGGTGTTTATCGACTGGATCATGTGATACTTCGCGTGCGCCTTTTGTGACTGGAGCTGATCCACCAAGGTCTTTGCTTGGGATTTGGCAACGTCTTCGCTGACGTCCCCGTTGAGTATCTTAACGTCTTTGGGCAGTTTGGAGATGTCGAACAGTGTTCTGCCTTCGAGATCGAATTGGTAGTCCTTCGGCTGATAATCCGTGAGAGCCTTTAGCGCAATTATGGGGAAGTTGTAGTTCGCGTCCATCTGCTCAGTCTTTTTATTTCCTCCTCCTCTGCCCATCCCCATTCCCATTCCATAAGCCATTATCGGTATTCCCTTTAACCCGAGAACACCGGTCAACAGGCCGCCTGTTCCAAATCCACCCTCAAAGGCGCGCCTGCCTCCGCGTCCGCGCCCACCTCCCCCTCCTCCGCCGCCGAAACCGCCACCCATCCCGCCGAATATCACGCCCATCAACGCGGCAGCTGTAGCAGTCTGGGCAATTTGGGCGGTTTCATTAGTAGCCATGATGGTCGTGCGGGCGGAGACGCTCACAATCCAGTAAGGCACGTACGTTAGGCTCATTTCCTCCTGCTTGGAATCCTCGTGAAGATGTCTGTGCAGAAGACCCTTGTCCATCAGCGGCGTAATTATTTTATTCACTTCGTCAACGCTGGCTACCTTCAAAAGAAGCATTGTCTGCTTCTGTATGTTAGTCCAACCCTCGTTTCCTAGCGTAACTGCGCTGCCACAATACTCGCAGGTAATAACCATCTCCCCAAACTTCGGCGTGATTGGCGCGCCACATTGGGGACACTTAAGCGACTTTGCCTCCATAGAAGCCAGAATGGGGCCAGTTGAGGCTGGAGCCTGCTTTGGCTGAGCACCAGTGAGGCTGGCTCCACACTTTGAACAGAAGACAGCATCATCCGGAAGCTGAGCTCCACACTTAGGACAGAACAAGCTTTTCTCGCCTCGTCACAACCATTTGCCGATTATCTTCAGACATTTGACCACTCAGAAACCTTTGTCTAACGTTGTTTCTATACATTAGCCCATAAATAACTGTTGCCATCTCAAGAAACAAATGCGAACATTTCCCGTTTGGCATTCATTGATTTTGGTAGTCTAGACTAGGCCCTTTGATAGCGCGCGCTGAGGAAAATCCACTTTCTACGCCAAGGCTTTCGAAACCGATGTCTCCGCGACTTCGATTGTCGTTATTCTATTTCTTTGGTTTTCGGGAAGAGTTCTTTTATCTTTTTTATGAATTTGTTTTCAAAGTTAAGGGCTTCCAATGTGTTAGTTATATCATCCATGTCGTCTTCGGAGAGGGTTTTGGCAGGCTTTCCTGTTATTTCGTCGAGTGCGAGTCCGCAGGAGTATATGATGGTGCCCTCTTTTGATGGCGAAATCACAACATGCACGCCTGATCGCTGTGCAGCTTCGACGTACTGTTGTATGCTAAACGGGTAGAGAAGGGTTCTCAAGATCAAGGGCACGAGCGCGCCTTCACCGGCAAGCTCTGATGTGCTTCCATCTTTGGTCCTTTCAGTTTTCATCACCCTTAAACCCATTTCCTTGAAAGCCTTCTGGCACGCCAAAGCAACATCCTCGACCGTGGCATCTGGAACGAGAAGTTTTCTTTCCAGACACACAGCTTCATCACTCATTTGAGAGAACACCCAACCCAATGGGCTCTTCCCTGTCTTATTACGTTTTCTAGATCTCGGACGCTCGTCGCAGGGCTTTTTGGCCAGATACTTTCGGTGGGCGATTGGAACACCTGCTAATGGTTTACAGTCTTCCGGTCATTCTTGGATCTTGTCATTGTTATCAATGTAATCTTTGGCCTTGTCTCCCAGTGTTCGCTTGAGAAGATCCAGTCTAGTGGTCAAGTATTCGTCTCTTAGAATTTCGAAGGAATAGCCGTCCCATTTGCGACCGTTCACGAAAACTGTTTGCCTTGCGATCCCGACCTTCTTGAAGCCGCAGGCTTCCAAAGATTTGTGAGCGCGATGATTGTACTCAACACTCCAGGCTTGGCACCTTTCAGCATTGAACTGGTTAAACGCCATCTCGAGCAGTCCCACCGTTATCTCTCGTCCGAGGCCTTTTCCCCAGAGATCCTTCTTCCCAATGTAGGTTCCAATATCTGCAGTCTTAACGTTACCACCGTCTTGCCTGTTTAAGCGCGCGGTGCCGATAGCCTCGTTTGAGTCGATAAATTCGACTATGAAATGTAGTTCCTTCTCATCTTTAATCCAATCCTCATACTGCTTCTCCAGCTGAGCCAAACTGGCAAAATTCAGAGGCCTGCTCCGGGAATACAAGATCAACTCAGAATCATTCTCCCACGCGTGCAATAACCTCAAATCCTCCCGTTCGAAAGCCCTAAACCTCACTCTTCCAAACTCGAACACGCGGACCACCTTGGCCAAATTTCCTGAACGAACAAAGATATAACCCTTGACAACTAAACATGGGAAAACAGCCAATCGGGCCGCGGCATAGGCACTGGTTCTTGTTTCTGATATATGTCGAAAATCGGAATAGCGTATTAAATGTCACGACACCATATAATGCTTACAACGCACTTTGCCTGACGGGGAATGAGTTTGTCCAAGAAAGGTTTGTGTGTATGGGTTTTCAGTTCGATGACGTTCATTTCGTTACTTCACCTGACTGATGCGGTTTCCATCGTGTTCTTCAATGGTCAATCGCATTTACTGAAGCTGTACCCATACGTTGGACAACAACTCCAGTCGGCGCCCCCAACAATATACCTGTTGGCCAGCGCACTTGCGACTCTTGTGTTCTGGGGGTTAACATGCGGGGTAGCTTTCGACAGTCCACTTGAGCTGTTCCTGAAGAGAGTGTTATCGGACGCGAAAAGCCAATCTGCTGTCGAAGCGCAAACGGTGGCGGAGAAGAGCGAGATACTTGACGCGATGTATGAGACTTTGGAAGCTAGCCAACAGACTCTATCGCAAGTCGTGGATATGGTTCACAACGTTAGGACAGAAGTGAAAGGCATTCAGCCCCTGTCGATGACCGTTGCAAACATCGAGGGCGAGATGCTCAAACTGAAGAAAGAAGTAAGGAGAATCGACGAAAAAGGAAGGTTCCCACTATTGTGCGCAACTTGTGGAAAACCGGTGTCACTGGAATTCAAAGTATGCCCATATTGCGGCGAGACAATAAAGCTGAAAAGCGATACCGCGGTTGCCAAAGCCTACCGGTAATAGACCGCACTGCTCAGGAAGAACGTTGACCACGTTGGAAAACGACGGAATCGTCGCCTCTACTTTTTCCCCAATGTTTCCGGAACGGCTGCTCCGAGACGAGGTAAATCCGGGCTTGTGCCTTCCTTTTCAACGGGAAACAGCAAAGTCGCCTGTCCTACGGATTCTCAGCATTCATGATAAAGCTTTTATTGAATGTTTACTTACAACATAACCTCTTCCACTGATCTAAGGAAAGAAGAAAAGGAAAAGGTCATGATGTCATACGTCAAATTGAACACTCGTGCTAGCTTTAATGAGCTAGTGCAACCTGTCTTGCCAAATACACTTGAAGATGATGTTTCATGAGTTTGCAGAAGGGCAATTTCATACTTGTGGACTACGTCGCGAAAGTCAAGGAGACTGGTGAAGTCTTCGACACGACGTTGGAAGAAACAGCTAAAAAGGAACATCTGTTCAAGGAAGGTGACATCTACGAGCCTAAGCTGGTGGTTATCGGAGAAGGATGGGTCATCAAGGCTCTGGATGAAAACCTGACAACGATGGAAGTGGACAAGGCTGCAGTAGTGGAAATCCCACCTGACAAGGCCTTCGGTCCCCGAGACCCAGAGAAGGTCAAACGGATCCCGCTTAGACAACTGCTGGCCAAGGACATCACCCCAACGCTGGGGAAGCGTGTCGAATACGGCGGCAAAACAGCAACCGTCCGAGCCGTAGGAGCTGGACGGGTTCTACTCGACTTTAACCCTCCACTCGCTGGTAAAACACTCGTCTACGACGCGACCGTCAAGAAGAAACTCGAAACAAAGGATGAGAAAATAGCCGCATTAATTCATCGTCGAATACCCGCCGTCGAGCAAGGCAAGTTCAAATTCGTCTTGAAGCCAAAAATCGTAAGCATCGAGATGCCGGAGGAAGCCTTCTACCTGGAAGGCATTCAAATTGCAAAAAGAGGCATAGCCGCGGACATCCAAAGATTCCTCGAAGGAATAACAACCGTCAAATTTGCTGAAACCTTCAAGGCAGAACCCAAGAAAACAGAGACGAAGCCCGAGACAGCTGAGGCGAAGAAAACAGAGGCTGAGGCGAAGAAAACAGAGGCTGAGGCGAAGAAAACAGAGGCTGAGGCGAAGAAAACAGAGGTTAAGCCTGAAGAAAAGGCTGAAAAAGAAACTGCGGAAGAAGCTCCGAAGGAAACTAAAACAGAGCAGACTGCCGAAGCTGGAGCTAAGACCTAAATAATCGTACGCGCTCGAGAAGCTAACTCCCGCAACTTTTTCTAGATGACCTCGGTTACTTTAGCCAAGTGTTCATAGGACTCGCGTCGCAGGTTCAGCTTGTTCAGAATCGTGTATCTCTCTGGTCTTATGGATGTAGCCATCTTCAAGGCTTTGATTATGTCTTCCTTTTCCACTCCGAGCTGCCGAGCGTTGGTAGGCGCGCCCAGCTTCTTCAAAGCATCTCGCAAATGCTTCCAATTTCCCCCGTGAAGATAGGTCATCATTATTGTTCCCACACCGCATCTCTCACCATGCATCCCGTGGTTAGGCCTAATCACGTCAAGCGCGTGGCTGAACAGGTGTTCCGAACCGCTGCAAGGACGACTGCTTCCAGCTATGCTCATCGACACTCCGCAGCTTATCAGCGCTTCCAACAGAATTCGTAAGCCTTCCTCGTTTCCACTCTTCATCAGACTCACGTTGTTCATGACGTGCTTCGCACTCATCAGAGCCAAGCTTGCAGAATATCCTCCGAAATACTCGTTTCTGTCCTCATGCGCCAATTTCCAGTCCTTCACCGCCGTGAACTTTGCGATGACGTCTTCACAACCGCTCACGGAGAAACGCCAGGGAGACTGCATTATTATTTTTGTGTCTGCCACGATGGCTAACGGTGCCTGAGCCAGAACCGAGTAGGGCTTGTCGTAACCTTTGATGGAAGACAGGGGACTTGCGATTCCATCGTGAGAAGCCGTCGTGGGGACGCTGATAAAAGGCACGCCTTGGTTGGCAGAGCTGCACTTGGCAACGTCTATCTTGGTCCCACCACCCACGGCGAATACGATCTTCGGCTTCAAAGCCTTGATTCTCTGTTCAACAGCTTCAACGTCCTTGGCACTTGCACACTCAACGAGGAAAGTATCAACGGTCATTCCTTCCTTCTTCTCGAGAAGCTCCTTCACCCTGCTGCCAGCCACTTTGAAAGTCTTCGAGCCCGCAATGATTAGCGCTGATTCCGCAAAACACAGACGGCGCGAAATTTCGCCTATGCGCTCTATCGCTCCGTGTCCAACGATGATCTCTCTAGGAAACTGCATTCGATGATGTTTAAGGGGCACCATAATCACGGCTAAATCGACATAACAACTGTTTTCATAGCGATTTGCATTCGAACCTTAAAAAGTCTTCTCATAGAAGCACAATCATCAGCTTCCCAAATGGGTTAATACTCGACTTGTCACCTGAATCGCTAATCGCTAGATACGCTCCATAACTCTGGGAAAGCTTCCTCTTTCTCTCTTTAACGGTCGATTGTGAGAGCGTTTTCCTTCTCGTTTGTTTGAAGATAAGTAGCGACGTTTGAGAATGTTAACGGTTGAGAGTGGTCCATGTAGTTCAGATCTATTAAGAAGCTCTCAGTCCAATCAACATCAATGAATGCTTTCATCTTTGAATATGCTGCGTTCTTTATGTCGTTCATGTATGTGACATACGCTGCGTAGTCCTTGTGGAACGAGAGCATTGCCAGATCCTTCCCCAAGCCTATTCCCCTCATAATCAAGAGGAACGGGCGATGCTCTTCGTTGTCCAACTCACGGGCTGCTCTATGTATTTCTTGAATGTCCTCCTCCGACATTGGGTTTAGTTTAATCATGATAATTGACATCAGGTTGAAGCCTAGCTTTGAGAAGTCGGGAATCATCGTGTACTCTTTGACTATACCTTCCTTTTCCAGTCTTGCCCTCAGCCTCGATACCGTGGGCTGGGAAACTTGTAACCCTTTTGCCAGCTCTCTGTCGCTGGCACGGCTGTTCTTCATCAGTTCAGAAATTAGTTTCAACTCAAGCTCTTTCAATGTGACCACGCATGAGCTTTTAGATTCTGCAAATCACGTTTAAAGCCTTTGCCAATTCAGAGATGAATGAGACAATAAAATAGAGATATTTTCTAATTCGCACGCGATAGACTGGGAAAATGGTGTTCAATTCGAAACCATGATAGATAAGTTTGTTTTGTCCATTAGAAAGAGCCCTCTCAGGACTTTTCTTTCACTTCTTACGAAAGCCAAAGGTAAGAACTTCGCCAATGATAACTCACAGGAACTCACCGAAGAAGAATCGTCGTTTAGCCTTGAATCTTGATGATCGCCGGTATCGCGTAAGTTACAAACCAATATATGACATACATAAATGCCGCACTGACACCAATTATTCCAAATGGTTCGCGACATATTGTTTTCATTTTGTTGCCTCTCGGTTCTTATGACTATGTGAATCAGCCATACCACTTAAGCGGTATTCCGAAGCCTACAATATCACAAGAGAAGACCTAAGCTATGCCCTTTCCGTCGCCCTGAGAGTGAAGCTCAAATGCGCGCGGCTCATTCCGATCAGAAAAAGCTCCGCGAGTTGACAACCTCTTTAGACCCTAAGAGTTAGCTGAACCCGGTTCTATGTCGCCACTATGTCAAAGGCGAGTCAGCATCAGAGGTAGGCTTGTGTCTTCGTGGTCAGATAGTAAGACGTTTCCATATCGGTGCCGAGGTTGTGAAGGCAGCGCTGTTGTTCCATATCCAGACCATAATCTTTGAAAAGGTGACTTCGTAGGTTTGTCGAAAACGCGCGCGGGAGAGAAGGAAAGGGCAAGAAACGGAGAAAGGAAGAAAAAATCATGCCCTTTCCCTCATCCCTCTGCAATGTCCTTCGCAGTTGCTAATTTAAAACCTTGTCGGGGTACGCACTACAAAAACCATGAAAAAGCTCAGGTTCTGTCAAGTCTTCGGTGAAACAGGGTTCATGTCAAAAGTCGGTGATAGCACACGTTTCATCCGTTTTGTATGGCTTATCTTGATTTACGTTAAATTCATCTAGCGCGCTTTTCGGTGATGTTGGCGATTAGGCTTAAGTCGTTTCTTGATCAAAATTGCCGCGGATATAATGATCGCTACAATTGTAATAGTCGGGATTGTCCATATCGGGAAGGCAGATTCTCCTCCCTCGCTCCCTAACACAGTGAGTTGTCCGTTGTCTACTTTGTGAGTTATTGGTGACAGGGAGAATTCTGGGGATGGTTGGAGAAGTTCCGTTCCGTTCATCTTTATGTCTGACTGACCAGAAGCAAGGACTTCGAAGGTGACTGTGACCAGTGTTCCATTCCCGCTCGCGCTTACGTTCTCCAAGAGTGTGTCCGAAAGTTCTTGTAGGTATCCGCTACTCTGAGTAGGAGCATTTAGAAAGAGTGTTGAGCCTTCGCTTTTCAGGAAAGGCCCCTCATCTGCATTGGTGAAGTTCAAAACATTCGGGTTCCAGTTCAAGCTTACTTTCCATGACCAAAGGTTTGTTACGTCTGATATGCTTATGTTTATTTGAAAGTTTGTTCCAATCGCAGATTTTGGAAGTGTGGACGAAGAGGGACTGATAAAAATTAAAGTTTCATCGCACGTAGCGGAACCAACGAAAAATAAACAAATTAAAGAGATAAAGATAATTGCCAAGAAAACATTAATTCTCATTTTGACTGTCTCTTTTTGTTTGTCGAATGTCTCTAGGCCTTTATATGAATTGCTTCTGTAATCTATTAAGAATATGTGAGCGTAATGTTAATTAACACCTAAATCGTGATTAGAGGATGCTACTTCCTCGGGAAGTAATTTGTGTGTATTCAGATTTTGGGAGAGAGAATTGAAAATGTTAAACAACAATGATGTAACGAACAATCTAGCGTTGAAAGGGACGACAACATTAGGCGTCGTCTGCAAAGACGGCGTAATCTTGGCCTCTGACACGCGGGTAACTATGGGTTTCTATGTGGCTCACAAACGCGGAAAAAAAGTGTATCAGATTGACGATCACTTAGCCATGACTATTGCTGGAAGCGTCGCCGACGCTCAAAAGGCAGTTGACATACTAACGGCTAACGCTCACCTTTACCGCGTTAACTTGGGGAGGCCTCTGCCCGTGAACTCTGCCGCGAGGTTCTTGTCTAACCTGCTGTTTTCAGCCAGATACGTTCCCCTCCTGGCCCAGGTTCTCGTGGGCGGCGTGGATGACACCGGACCGCACGTGTTCTCGATAGACCCCTTCGGCAGCATGACGGAGGAAAAATATGTTTCCACGGGTTCAGGATCACCAGTGGCTTACGGCATACTGGAGGACAAGTTCCGCGAGGGTTCCACCATTAAGGAAATGTTGCCCGTGGTCGCAAAGGCCGTTGATGCTTCAATGAAGCGCGATGCGGCGAGCGGAGACAGTTTTAATGTCATCGTGATAGATGAGAAAGGCTACAGAGAGCTGACCGACAAAGAGAAGAAACAGCTTCTAGTCGATTGAGGAAGTTAGAACGGTGCAGGACTCGAGCAGGGAAAAGATAGAAATCACTCAGTACATTCTGGGGCACGTGCCGAAAGAGGCTGAAGTGACGAGGATAGAGTATGAAGGCTCAACACTTGCCGTTTACACTAAAAGGCCTGAGGTGCTCGTCGAGCAGAGCAGCGTTATCGCCAACATAGTTAACGTGATTAGGAAACGGATAGTCATCCGTTCTGATCCCTCTGTGAGGCTTCAGGAGGTCGAGGCTGAAAAAATTGCGAAAGACATAATCTCGCCTGAGGCAGAAGTAACGGACATAAACTTTGACCCCAGCTTGGGCGAGATAATAATAGACGCAAAGAAGCCTGGGCTAGTGATAGGCAAGAACGGGACGGTTCTGCAAGAGATAATCAAGCGGACCAAATGGCGGCCGCACGTGCTGAGAAGCCCACCGCTGAAGTCCAAGATCGTTACTCACATGCGCCATTACCTGCACTCTGAGAGCAAGGAGAGGGAGCGAATTCTGCGAACCGTGGGGGAAAGGATTTTCAGGCCCAAGGCCTTTGAGGTTGGAGACATCAGAATCACGGCGCTAGGCGGTTTTCAAGAGGTTGGAAGATCCGCAATGCTCCTCCAGACCCGCGAAAGCAGTGTGCTGCTTGACTGCGGAATAAACCCGGGTTCAACAAGACCCTTCGAAGCTTTTCCGAGACTTGATAACCCTGCGTTTGCGATGGAATCATTGGACGCGGTTGTGGTGAGCCACGCTCACTTGGACCACTGTGGACTCATACCGTTCCTGTACAAGTATGGCTATGACGGCCCGATTTACTGTTCAGCGCCCACTTCAAACCTGATGACGCTTCTTCAGCTGGACTATTTGGACGTGGCGGGCAAGCAAGGTGTGACACCTTACTACGATCAGAAGGACGTGCGTGAATCCGTGCTGCACACTATGCCCCTGCGTTTCGGCGTCGTCACGGACATCGCTCCAGACGTCAGGTTAACCCTGCACAACGCTGGTCACATCCTGGGTTCTGCCATGGTTCACCTTCACGTGGGCGAGGGCTTGCACAACATCGTTTACACGGGTGATTACAAGTATTCCCGTACGATGCTTCTGGAGGGCGCGACCTCCGAGTTTCCGAGGGTTGAAACGGTGATTACGGAGAGCACGTACGGTGGTCCGGATGACGTCATGCCTTCTCGCATTGAAGCTGAGGAAAGGTTAGCCGCTATCGTGAACCAGACCCTGGAGCGCAGGGGCAAGGTTTTGATTCCGGTGCCGGCGGTAGGCAGGGCGCAGGAGATTATGCTGGTCCTCGACGGCTATATGAAGCGCGGCATCATGAAGGAGGCTCCAGTTTTTATCGAGGGAATGATTTCCGAAGCAACGGCGATTCACACGGCCTACCCCGAGTACTTGGGCAGAGATGTTCGCAACAGCATACTCCACGACGGCGTTAACCCTTTCCAGTCGGACTACTTCACGATCGTGGAGCATCCGAGCGTGAGGCAGGAGATAATCGAGGGCGAACCGTGTATAATAATGGCAACATCAGGAATGCTCGAGGGCGGACCCGTAATAGAATACTTCAAGAGCCTGGCAGACAACCCGAACAACACGATAGTTTTCGTGAGCTACCAGATTGAGGGCACGATGGGAAGAAGAGTCCAGAAGGGTTTAACCGAAGTGGCCCTGATGACACCGGAGGGCAAGATGGATATTGCCAAAGTCAGACTGCGCACAGAGACGATCGAAGGCTTCTCAGGGCACAGCGACAGAAGGCAAATATTCAATTACGTGACGCACTTGCAGCCGAAGCCCGAGAGAGTCGTCGTTTGCCACGGTGAAAGAGCCAAGTGTATGAACATGGCTAATTTCATAGAAAGACGATGCGAAATCCGAACGCTTGTTCCCGCAGTCATGGAAACCTTCAGGCTGCAGTAGGAATAGGCTCGTTAGAAACAGACGTTTTCTCTCGCCAAATCTTCACGTTCGGAGGGCAGATCACAACGCGTTCTTCGCCCAGCCTGGCGATGTCCCCTCCCACGGATTCCGCGAACTCGCTCAACTCGGACACCGCGCGTTTCACGTCGTCGATGCTCTTGTTCGCGAGTGGAGTTATCCTCAGAATGAGAATGTTTCCCGACTTCACCTCGGACTTCACGGATTCAATGTCCGACAGTTCACGAAGAGGCATGGCTTTCAAGTAGGCTTTGCCAGAACCGTTCTTAGCATCAGCTTCCTTCTCGTCCTTTTTGGGCTTTCGGAGCAATCCACCCAATCCTGGCAAATTTTTCCTCTCTTTAACTTTATTCAGGTTTCAAGAGTTTAAGCATTTCCCAAGACATTACGTGTGAAATGTAATGCGAATTGACTATTAAAGTGTTCCAGAAATCCATGTTTACACAGATAAACCTTGCGGGTCCTCAATGAAGGAAAAGGAAAGAAAATGGTGTGCAATGAACAAGCTTCCGCTTTTCACAGGTTGACAAAGTTGAAGGCTATCCTAGAATCTGAGCCTTTGTGTTTGGATATTCGACGCATTATCGTTCAAGGATCAAACTCCGATACAAGTCTAATGCATGTTTTCCGTTGAGAGGAAATCGTTGGCCCATGGGATCACTCAGTTAGACTAGTTGCGAGCAGGTTTCACGTTGTTGAGAGGTGGGAAAGGGAGAGAAGGGAGAGAAATAATTGACTGTATGCATGCCCTGGCTGCCTTTCCCCCAATGATTAAGCGTCAAAGCAACTATATAAAACTTTTTCCTTTATCGTGTATACATGAAATCTGCAATATTTGTATCATTTGCGACTGAATTTAGCACAATATCCGTTTGCATGCATGCCTCTAAAGTGAGGTGAGGCTAGGAATTGGGAACGTACGTTGTCAATTTGATAATGTGATTCGGAGCACCGCTGAGGCAGATTCCGAAGCGTGAAAATCGAAGATCAGCTTTTGGGAAGGAAAATCATATTGCAAATGTTTTGATAAAAGAGGGAGGAAGATTGTTTTCAAAGCTCGCACGGTTGCTCGTCGGGTTGACTGATTCTGAGATTTTCATTGCTTTTCAGTTGAGGCTATTGTTAAGTGGGGCTCAGGCCCTTGTGAAGGTTTTTGGTTGTGTCAGATTGTTGTGGTGATTTGTTTCATTAGGCTCCAGGTTTTGTCTCCGACGTAGTGCACGTTTTTGATGACTGCGCCTTGTTTGGTGTTCCTTGCTTCTTCTGTGCCGTAGAGTGCTTCACCGAGCGCGATTGGTTTGCCGTGTTTCTCGTCTATTACGAGGATGAGGTCGCCTTTCTGGAATTCGCCGCTGAACTGTCTGATTCCTGGCGCCATAACATCTGCTCCTTTGCAGAGGTGGGGAACAGCTCCCATGTCCACGGTGGCTTTCGGCGCTTGGTCGAGGAATTCTTTGAAGGTCAGTGTCGGGTAAATGTTTTCTCCGGTTTGTGCCAGCGCCGGCTTTCCGTTTATGAGAAAGATTTCGATGGATTCTCCTCGGACGACTTCAACGTTGGCCTTGTCTTTCAACGTTTGTTCCAAGTCGATTCCGAGTCTTTTCGAAGCCTTATCCAGAATTTCCTTCGATTCTCTTGCCTTCAAGAAGTATCGTTTGTGTTTCTCAGACATTCCGGTTCTCTCTTAGATAAGGTTTAAATGTGTAGGTTTAGGTATAAAAGGAATGACATCATGGGTTTGAGGCTTCAAAATGAGCGAAATGACGACTGAGATACTTGAGCAGAACTTGGGAAAAATCGTGCTCGTGAGACTGAAGGGCGGAAAAAACCTGCGAGGAAGACTCAAAGGTTTCGACCAACACCTGAACCTAGTTTTAGAAGAGACAGAAGACACCACGACCTCCGAGAACGTTAGGAAACTGGGACAGATAATCGTCCGAGGAGACAACGTAGTCCTAATTTCACCCCCGCCAAGGTGACACCGTTGGGAAAGGGAACACCCTCCTTCGGCAAACGCCAAGGCAAAACCGTCCACATAAAATGCAGGCGATGCGGAAGAAGATCATACCACGTTGGCAAGAAACGATGCGCAGCCTGCGGATACGGAGCAACACCCATCCTCAAAACCTACTCCTGGAGAACCAAAACCCTCCACCGAGAAAGAACACGCTAACTCGTTGCAAGAACAGCAATGATGATTCTTAGCAGAAATTTCGAAACAGTGCTTTCGCGCGGCGCTGTGAGAACCTTACTATGAATTCTTGAGAAGAAAAAGTTAAGAAAGCGAAACGATGATACAATAGCTATCTGTAAGTCGAGGGTTTGAGAAGAAAAGAAAATGAAGAAAAGAATAGTCTTTGCATTCCTGCTAGCTCTGCTAGCTCTGTTCATTTTCGTTGCCCTAATTCACTGTGCGCGCGCGCAGCCTTTTTCAATAACAATCGACTCAAACCCAGCAGAAGGGTCGGGCTTCGTCAACGTCGATCTCATAGACTACGCTACACCACAGACGTTCACATGGAATCCAGGCGACACGCACGTTCTCGAAGCGTATTCACCAGTTCCCGGTCCAGCAGGGACACAGTATGTTTTCACAAGCTGGAGTGCCCCAAGCTTTGGAAGTGTCCCAGACCAAAGCTTTACGTACACGGTACCTAACAATGACGAGACTGTAACTGCCAATTATCAGACTCAGTACTATTTGACTGTGAATAACGGCGGTGAGGGTACTGCTGGCGGTCAAGGCTGGTATGATGCGAACACTAATGCTCAGGCCACTATCACTCCGTTGACGGTTGCGGGCACGACTGGTACTCAGTATGTCTTTGCTGGTTGGAGTGGAGACGCTACAGGTTCAGGTTCGCCTTCAAACAACATTTTGATGACTGGCCCTATGACTGCTACTGCCACCTGGGCGACTCAGTACTATTTGACTGTGAATAACGGCGGTGAGGGTACTGCTGGCGGTCAAGGCTGGTATGATGCGAACACTAATGCTCAGGCCACTATCACTCCGTTGACGGTTGCGGGCACGACTGGTACTCAGTATGTCTTTGCTGGTTGGAGTGGAGACGCTACAGGTTCAGGTTCGCCTTCAAACAACATTTTGATGACTGGCCCTATGACTGCTACTGCCACCTGGACGACTCAGTACCAGGTGACTTTCAGTCAGACTGGGTTGGACAGCGATGCTGGTAGTACCACTGTTCTCACGTTGGGAGGGACTGACTATGCTTGGAATCCTCTGCCTAGTAGCGTTTGGGTTAATAGCGGAACGCCTTTCGCGTGGGCGTCGACAGTTCCAGGCGTTTCTGGCGAGCAGTTCATCGGGCCCGGGCAGCATGGCACGATAACGGCTCCCGGATTGTTCTCAACCACCTATACAATTCAGTATTTGATTACCTTCAATCAGGTCAGTGTGGGCAGCGGCTTTACAGGAACGGTAGTTACGGTAGAAGGCTCAAACTATGGCGTTAATCTTCTTCCATATCAGATCTGGTGGAATGCAAGCACAAATCTCAGCTTCTCGTTTGCATCACCGCTGATCGCTGGCAGCACGCAATACGTTTGGAGTTCAACGTCTGGGCTATCGAATCTGCAGAACGGAGCCTTAACAGTGACGGCTTCGGGGAGCGTTGTGGGAAACTATCAGGTCCAGTATCAAGTCACATTTGGCATGACTGGAGTCGGCTCTGACTTTACTGGACTCGTGGTTACAATCGACTCCACAGACTACTCTGCATCGCAACTACCTGTAACGTTTACTTGGAGCTCGGGTTCGATCCACAGTTTCGATTTCCAGTCACCCCTTGTTGTTGGTTCGACCAACACTAAGCAGTACGTTTGGACAAGCACTACAGGAAGCTTAACATCGGTCCAAAGTAGTTACTCCTTCACAGTCTCAACATACGGAAGCGTTATTGGCAACTATAAAACCCAATACTATCTCACGGTGTCGTCTCCATACGATTCACCTTCTCCTAGGAGCGGTTGGTTTGACTCTGGTTCCAGCATCACAGAATCTGTCACTTCCCCAGCCTCCGGCGGCCAATACATCTGCACAGGCTGGACTGGAACGGGAAGCGTTCCCTCCTCTGGAAGCACGACATCCGCTTCATTCACGATAACTGCGGCTTCCTCAATAACTTGGAAATGGCAATCTTCTGCGGGAGAATTAAGTTTGACGGTTTACTCGTCTCATGGTAATCCGAACCCGAGCGTGGGGGAAAGCTATTGGACTAATGGCTCTTCGGTCACCTGCTCTGTCGATAGCCCTGTTACTGAAGACTACTACGTTTGGACCTGCACCGGCTGGGCGGGCACTGGCTCTGTTTCTCCGAGCGGGACTAACAATGCTGTTACTTTCACGATAACTCAAGACTCAACGATTAACTGGACCTGGACCGGCACGCCTGTCAAATACAACTTGACAGTTTCCTCGGCGTATGGCAACCCCAACCCAGGCGTCGGAGTCCAGTCTTACGATGGTGGACAGAACGTTACCTGCAACGTGTCCAGTCCTGTCACCGCTAATGGAACCGTCTGGACGTGTACCGGTTGGACCGGCACTGGATCGGTCCCAGCCACAGGAATTGGCACTTCCGTAACATTCAATATCACTCAAGATTCAAGCATAACATGGAACTGGCAGATATTGCAATACACGCTGACTGTCAGCTCGGCTCAGGGGGGCAATCCATCTCCACCCATCGGTTCGAACCTCTTCAACAGCGGCACAAACATCACATGCAGCGTCAGCATCAACGTCACAGAGGGAAACACCACTTGGATTTGCAAAGGTTGGTCCGGCACGGGCTCCGTTCCTCCCAGCGGCACGGGCAACTCTGTGAATGTCATTTTGCTTGCAAATTCGACCATCACCTGGCTTTGGCACAACAGCACGGCTCCGCAATACGACCTGATGGTCTCCTCACAGTATGGAAACCCAATCCCGAGTGGTGACAACCTCTACGACGAGGGTGAAAATATTTCTTGCAGCGTCGACACATCAGTAAACATAAATGGAACAACATACGTTTGCACCGGCTGGAATGGCACAGGCTCAGTCCCTCCTAACGGCACGGGGAACTCTTTCAATTTCATCATAAGCCAAAATTCCACTATCACCTGGAACTGGCAACTTGCCCAATGGACGCTAACCGTATCTTCAACCTACGGCAACCCAATCCCTAGTGGTGAGAACGTGTACAATGACGGGGCTAATGTCACCTGCAGCGTAACCAGTCCATGGAACGAAACAGGCATTTCCTACACGTGCACAGGCTGGACGGGTACAGGCTCGGTTCCATCAAGCGGCACAGGCACTTCCACAACCTTCATCATCAACTTAAACTCGACGATAACGTGGATCTGGGTTGTAACTTCGTCTCAATGGAATCTAGCAGTTTCTTCTGCTCATGGCAGTCCGAGCCCGTCTGTCGGCGACCATCTCTACAACGATGGAGATTCAGTCACCTGCAACGTCACAAGTCCGGTGAATGAGAGCGGCACTGTCTGGACGTGCACGGGTTGGTCCGGTTCCGGATCCGTTCCATCGACAGGCACAACCACTTCGGTAACTTTTGTCATAACTGAGAATTCGACCATAACTTGGAACTGGGTCGAAGTTTCGGTTCAGTGGACGCTGACCGTCGTGTCAGCTCACGGCAATCCCAGCCCCAGCGTTGGCGATCACTCGTACAATGATGGCACCACTCTTTCTTGCAACGTGTCCAGTCCCGTGGTTGAAAACGGCGTGTCCTATGTCTGCACCGGTTGGACGGGCACCGGCTCTGTTCTGTCCAGCGGTTCCGGCACGTCCACAAGCTTCACCCTGACAGAGGATTCCACGATAACCTGGACCTGGCAAGTTCAGCCAACCATCGAAAGCTGCGACAACACGGGCAACAAGAAGGATGTCTTTTCTCCCGGCGAAACCGTGTATATCACGGGAACGGGATATGCGGAAAACCAGACATACAGCATCTACATCGTCAACGCGACAACATGGATTAACGGCATGGCCATCCCCGAAGGAATTCAAGGCACCGCAACCTCCGTGTCCACAGACTCTACAGGAATCATCCAAATTACCATGGTGTGCAACGAGACTTTGACGCCCGGAAACTACGATATCTTGATCAACGTGAACGGCACCAGCACCTACGATGCCCAAGCCGATACCCTCTACACCATCCAAATACTGCCCCAGGCACAATCCTCACCCGAATATGTCTTCGGAACCATCCTAGGCTTGACCGGCTGCTTCGCAGCGCTAGGAGCATTTCGAATCTACAAACGCAAACGGCCTTGACGCAACCCAAGTTTTGAAACAAATAGTCCTCGTCTCAACCAGAAAAGACGTCGAAATACCCTGACAGTTCTGAGTAAGCCCAGCCTAGTTTGGCGAAGCGAAATGGCGAGCGCGCGCGCGAACCAGCAACAAAAGCACAGGGGGAGACACGCCATGCGATTCGCTAGGTTTCCGGTTCCTTGACCGGCTTATCCAGTTTCTTTTCAAGTTTCTCTTCGGGAAATTTCAGATGGCTTCTCCACACTTGAAGCGGCTGGTCTTGAACATTGTCTACTTCACTCTCTATTATGCCCGTTTTTTCTGCAAGGAACAATTTTCTTAGCATTTCCTGGTACGCAACCGGTTCGCCAGTCCTTTTTTCGTACGCCTCGGTTATCGCGTTCAGCGTTGGCTCACCGGCTCTTTCTGTTTCGCGAACCGTGTCGATGACTTGTCTGTTCCCTGTTGATAGCTTTTCGTAGAATTCTGCGTCTTCTATTCTCTGTTCTCTCGTTTCAAGAACGTAAAAAACTATGACGGCTGGGAACAATGCAAAAATCGTGACTCCAAGGTACAAACCGCGCTGGGACAGGACTTCGGCAGCTCCCCACCAGGAGGCTATAGGCTCCGTCAGCAACGCTAGAACAGCGATTATCGCCGCCACTTTCACCACGTCACTCTTGCTAAATCTGGCTTGGCTGGGCCTGAGAATTCTTCCACATGAAAAGCACATGTCCTGGCCGGCCTGAATCGCACCGCTGCATCTTGGACACTGTTGCGCGGGGGTGGAGAATATCTGCGTGTGAAGGACTCTTTCTGAGAAGACTAGCGTGAGGAAGGTTCCCAAGAAGATGAGGATCCATCCACCCAGCAACTGAAAAAGGTCCATAGCTGTGGCTCTGCCGAAGTTGTAGCCTATCAGCAGAACGGTCACTACCCTCAATATGCTCAACGCATAGATAATCAAGAATCCGACGGGAAACAGCAAAAGTCTTTTCCACAGCATGTCTCGGATGGTGTAACTGATGAAAATCGCAAACACAAGAAACCCTAGCACGCTGTAGACACCTGAGGTCGATGTGCCTATAGTGAAGCCCAAGGCCTCGCCGCCCGACCTCATGACCTGAATTACAGGTGTGCCTTGGGTGCTTAAGGTTGCAGGTATCCCCACGGCCCTTATTAAGGCAAATGAGACTTCAGAGCTCGCCCACGAAAAAGCCTGTCCAACCCCGCTAAGTATCCCGGACAGCGGCGTCAAGAGAATGAGGAAAGCCAGGGGGAACGCCGACTCTCTCAGTGTTTGCGTGTTGAAAAGGATTAGAGTCAGGCCTGCCGCGAAGATTGGAAGCGTCAGCATATGATAAGCCGTTTGATACTCCCTGTTCGAGCCATACCAATAAAGCATGAGGGCGGTCGAGGCGAGAAGTACTCCGTCGATAGTCGAAAGGTACCTCATGACTCGTGTATGAGCCTGACTCTCAAGCGGCATCACGGCTCTCAACATTTTCCTCTTTCGGTACAGCAAGTAGGCGAAGAGAACTGGCACGGCTAGCACGTAGCTCGATGACTCGTTCTGCACAGCGCTTACTGCAACGTTCGCCAAGTCTTGATGAAAAACAAGAACCACGGCCACGATGAACGTGATTATCTTCAAAGCAAGACTCAAAGGGTACCCGCTGGGACCTCGCGTGCTCATCTTCGTCTGCGAATCCAACTTAAATCAGTTTGACCTCTCAATCGGAGCACTTAAAAGGTTTTGGGAGCACTGAGAAGAACGCAAGTGTCTATTTTGAAACCGGTCAAACATTGATCTTATTCTTTGGATCTTGCAGCAGGTGTCTGGCCAAGTAAGAGAAGGTGAGAAGGCGATGGTGCGCTTCGTCGTTGAGATCTATCAAAAATGTTTCAAGAGTCGTGGGATCAACGAAGTGCATCTGCAGCAGCCGTTTTCGGAATTCATTGTATTCCGAATAGCTCCTGTGAAAGGAAATGATGGTCCCGTCGTGTCGCATTCCAAGTCCTCTCGCGTCTGCGACTATCTCAAGCGATGGGTTATCGAAATCTTTGACGAATTCTTTTCGTTCGTCATCTATTTTGTCTTTTCTTTTTAACTCTTCTTTTATATTCCCAAAAGTTATGGCCGCAAGATTGTATCCAAGCCTGCGGAAGTCAGGTATCGCCGTATACTCTCTGAGAATACCCTCCTTCTCTAACCTCGCGATTGTTCTGCTGACGGTGGGTTGAGAAACTCCCAGTTCCTTCGCAATTTGCCTATCGCTTCTCCTGCTATTCTTCATCAGTTCAGAAATCAGCCTTATTTCCAAATCCTTCATCCGCGGCAAGCCCCTTATTGAAGCATCTTATGCCCATTTATATAACTGTCCAAAAATGCACAGAAATTAATTCCTCATTCGTGCTTGTCATGCGGCGTCCAAATTCTCTTACGGTTGATAGTAGCCCTTGTCGACTTTGACGAAGATTAGAGGGCCTTTGCTTTGTGTGAGTTCTCTCGCCTTTCTCAACGTGTCGTTCACGACGTTCACGATGTGTTCTTCATCGCTCTCGTAGTCTTTGCTTTCTTCTCCCAGTTCCATTTTGATAAGGTTCTCTGCCAGAATTGATGTGCCGCATATCTCCGCGTTCTTGACGAGAGTGGAAATAATAACGTCTTCGACTTCTTGGCGGTTTGAAAGGTTTCCCCAGGCCGCTTCGCCGTTGCTGAGAACCTTTGCAACGTGGTTCCATTTCTTCGAGTTTTCATTGCCGATGAGAAGTTTGACTCGTTCCTCCCACTTTTTAAGCCAAACTCCAGTCCACATTGACAAAAACTCGTCCAGTTCGCTCGGCTCCTCGTTGAAGAATTTCTCAAGCCGTTCTACCACGTCGCACTCGCTTGTCTCTTGCCCAACGAGATCCCAGTGAACCTTTAGATAATTCGTCAAGTCCTGGCACGCGATCTGGAGCACCTTACGGTCAGATCCCAGAACATCTAGCATAGGGTTCTTGTCTTTCAGCTTATTCGACAGCAATATCTCAACGAAGTTCATGGTACTCCCGTCTCGAAGCCTTCTCCAACCTAACCCTAGACATTGCGCTTTTAATAAGCTTTATTCGTAAATGCTTCTAGAACATTACTCAGTAGCATTCAGCAGTATTTCCGTTCTAGAAATATTCTAAACGTCACGTAACAGTCAATTCCAGAACCTCTGGAAGCTCACCAACGTCCGAAAGTATCAGTTCGGGTTGCTCCCTTTCCAACTCTTCACGAGTGAAAACTCCAGTCAGAACCGCAACCGTGTGGGCTCCAGCACTCTTTCCCGCCCTGACGTCGATGACAGAGTCGCCCACGACCGCACAATCACTCATCCTTACACCCAAATGCACCGCGCATTTGATGAGCGCTTCCGGCGAGGGTTTAGGCTTCAAAGTGTTCTGCGACGTTACTATTATCCTGAAGTATTTTGCGAAGCCAAACTTCTCCAGCTCCCTCCTCACTTCGACCTCGGGAACGTTGCGCCGGGTCGTCACAGCCAATGATGCGCCAGAGGAGAGCCTCTCAAGGGTGGCCGCAACGTTCGGGAATGGGCGAGTCTTCTCAGCGGTGGCTCGATAATACGCTCGAAGGTAGATTTCCTTAAACCTATCAACGTCAGCTCCTCTGATCAAATCCTCTATTGACTGGTCCTCCTCAAGCCTCCTGGGAATCTCCGTCACAATCCTCGCGTCAACCTTCCCCAGCTTCGACGAAGCGAAGGCCAACTCAGCTGCCTCACGGTACGCGCCTCTCGAGTCAACCAACGTGCCGTCCAAGTCAAAGATTATCGCCTTCACCCTCAATTTCGGCTTCAACACCACATCGTCCTCAACCAGATTAGATTCACCGATGCTGCTTGTCTTACCCGCTTCTAATAACTTTTAGGCTGAAAGCGTCTCAGCAAATCCTCCGTGGTGTTTTCTTAAAAGAACAGACTTATACCTGTTGGCCGTAGTGTCTTGCCAGTATGGCGACGTCGACCATGTTTACTATGCCGTTGTCGTCTATGTCAGCGTTCGGGTTCCAGTTGGCACTGTTAGGGGTAGACCCGAAGGCGCGCCCCATGATGGCCACGTCTAAACTGTTCACTTTGAAGTCGCCGTTGAGGTCGCCTGGAATTGATACGATAACCGAGCTACCCGTGCAATTGTTGTTCGTGGTGTTTGTTTCGTCTGGAACGGGCCAAGCGTAGGCGCTTATGGTGTAGTTGCCGTAAGCAACACCGGTGGTGTTCCCGGATAGGGCGATGTTGGTGGAGCTTCCAGCTGAAAGGGTCACGTTTGTCGAGGCGATGGGAAGCGTGTTGGCGTAGAGCGTGACGTTGAAGGTTTCTGAGTAGTCGCCGAGGTCTGCTGCGGTGACGACAGTGTCTAGGGGGTAGCCTTGGCCAACAATAGTTTTGGAAGGAGTAACGTTTGTGATGCCTACGTCGTGGATACCAGCTGGAGCACCATAGGCGACGCTGAAGCTTGAAGGGCCGTTTGGATAAGCGCTATCCGTCAAGGCGGAAGGGTTTGCAGTTCCACCGTTGGGATCGTTCAGGTTAATCGCAGCATATGTTCCCGATCCCAGGCCGTCTATGGCGTATGTTGTGCCGTTGTTGTCTGTGAACTGGGCATCGGTGAAGTTGACTTCGCTGAAGTTGGCCAACGGTAGCACTCCTTGCGTTGATGATGGCGCTTCAACCACCCACTCTGCAGATTGACGTTGCGCGTTCGCGCTGCGAGTCCTTGAGTATGATTGTCCAGTCGTTAAATCGGTTATCGAAAGCGTGAACAGGTTACCGCCCTCGTAAGCAACCGAAGCCGTGAAAGAGTCTCCGGTGTTGACCGTGAGGCCTGTCATTCGAGACGGTCCTGGGTAGAACTCGATCCAAGCATAGTTTTCCTGTACACCGTTCACACAGTCTTGTTCTGTGCCTATCTGCTCAACAGTCCCGTCTGAGAAACCATCTATTCCCACCCATGTCGCAACATACGTGGATTGAGAGGAATTAGGAGTAAGAGTTGGAATCACCCAGTCGCCTGTTACGCTGTCCACGAACCCGTCTGCCGGGGAGGATACGCTCGACACCGCAGCATACCCGCACCAGTTTGAACTCGTACCCGCTCGAATTCCAATATTTGGCCGCGAAAATGGAGAGTTGCTGACCGACGCAACCATGAAAAAAGGGTTCATGAGAAAGAAAACCAATAATGCCAATCCCATTCCGTTAAGCCCACCGCGAAAAATCTCTTGTGCATTCCTTGGCATTGTTCTTGTCCTTCAGCACTACGATCGTTTTATTCGCGTTTCTTATAAACGCAGCGAAGCAAGCATGGATCGCGACTCCCAACTGCCGTTGATGAGACGATAGTGCTCGTATCCACGGTATCTTTCGATAGGTTTTTATTTGCGGCCAATTGTCTAAGGTAGATACCTAGTAAATCTGTCTGGAGCAGAAACATCAGGATTGATGGGCGATGGTTAGGAAAGCGCGAATACGCTTGACGAGCACGGATTACACAAGACTGGAGGAGGTCTGTGAAGAACTGAAAGGCATCGCCCAGAAGACAGGGGTCAAGATAAACGGTCCGGTTCCCTTACCCACGAAAAGGTTGAAAGTTCCAGTGCTGAAGTCACCGTGCGGTGAAGGAACCGCAACCTGGGACAGGTGGGAGATGCGAATTCATAAGCGCCTGATAGACATCGACGCTGAAGAACGTGTCATGCGGCGCATCATGCGTATCCGCGTGCCAGAAGAAGTCCACGTGACAATAGAATTACTGTAGGTTCTTATCCTCGAGAATTAAGCACAGAATGTTCTGCGTTCAGCCCTCATCGTTAGTGGCATATTGGTTGCAGTTCTTTTTTGTCTGACAGTTGTCGAAGAAGCTGGTAGGCATGTCGCAGGTTGGATGTTTAAATGAGAGTTTTGAGTTTTTCTCTGTCCCAGTTGAAGAGGGGACAGGCCTCGCATTTTTTAAGAAACTCTTGACCCTTTTTCGTTGTTTTTAAATTGCGTTTTTCATCGATTTCTAGTAGTCCTCTATCCACGAGTTCACCCAGATACAGCTTGGCTTGTAAGTACGAAAGGCCAACTTCTCTCATTATTTCGGTCTTCCTCCTCCCGGAGGAAGCTCTGTTCAATATCTCTAATGCAATCTCGTGTCTATCTCTATTAACCAACGTACATCAACCGAAGATCGAGGCTCTTTAATTGCTGTCACTCCACACGGAATATATGCCTTTCCCACAGCCCGCTTGCACATTCAGCCCAAGAATATGATCCCGAAAATGACCGTGAGAACCGCGCTTACAGCGAAAGCCAAAGCCCAGACCATCTTGTTCCACGTGAAAACCTTCATTCCATCGAATATTCCGAACGGAATGAGATTAAAAACCGCTATCCACGCATTGAACCAGGCAAGAACTCCTAAACTCGAAGTGTAGCTGGGGAAAGCTACTACGGCAGCTGAGAAAATTGTTGACAACACAATATTCGTGGCTGGTCCTGCTACGGCTGTTTCCCCCATCGTCGTCTGATCAGCACCGGATATCATGACTGCGCCGGGAGATATGAACTTGATTGGCAACACAATGGAAATCGCAGTTACGATTGCGCCAATGGTCGTGAGTCTAAATTCTGCCCACAGCCCATGCATCTGTGCGACTATTTTGTGGGCCATCTCGTGCAAGAGAAAAGAGGCCGTGAATCCCACTACAGACAGGGCTAGCAGCAGGTAACCTACGCTTTCGACGTTTGGGAACAACGATAATCCCACGCCGTTGATAAGAACGGCCGCCACAGCCAAGTGTTCGAGCTCCTTGGCGCTGAAGTGGATTCCTCTCTGAATTGGCCTGTCTGACACGTAGGTGTGCTTGTAGTCGATGGGCTTCTGCCACTGGGCCATCACAGACTGCGTTTCTTCTTTGGGCACGCACGCCTGCGCTATGCTCGGGCATTCGTGGCTTTCTGGTAACCTTTGCTTTGAACAGAAGCTGCCTCCGCAGTACTGGCCTTTGACAAGGAGGAGTGTCTCTCTTCCGCATTTCTTGCATATCATCGCTTAATATTCACTCGTCCCTATTTATCTGAAGAGTGATTGAGGTTTATGTTTTTCTATCTCGATCAGAACTGTCCTTTCCGTTTTTTCATTATTCCATGAATTGAACTCGCCAGCTTTGCCAAGGGCGCGGAGAAAGTGTCAAAAGCGAAGAGTAAAATCTCGCAACTCCTTTAGCACGTTCATCTCGTAGGCTTTGAGGAGTGAGGAGTTTGAAGCCCTTCAGCTTTGTTCATGTTGCGGATTTGCACCTAGGCTACGCACAGTATGGCATGGAAGTTCGCCGCGAAGATTTTGACAGGGCGTTCCAAGAACTTGTCGATAAAACCCTTGAACTGAAACCAGACTTCATGATCATTGCCGGAGATTTGTTTCATCAGGCAAGACCGTCCAACGTCACCTTGGAAAACAGCATCAGAAACTTCATTCGCCTTCGAGAGGCTGGAATTCCGGTTCTGACCGTCGACGGTTCGCACGATTCAGCCCCTAACTCAATAACAGGGACTATTATGAACCCGTTGGACAGCGCCGGCTTGATTTATCACTTGCCGAGACATGAGGGAGCCTGTTGGCGTAAGACCGATTGCTGTTACGTCTATGGCGTCCCCAACTACAGGAACAGACACAGGACTGAGGAGGCCCTGCCAGTCTTTATGGAGGAAAACAGGCCAAGCCCGGATCCGTCATTGTTTAACATTTTCGTTTTCCACATGGCCCTGGATCTTCCGAATGTCAAACCTCCTTACATGGAGGCCGAAGCCAAACCTGAACTCATACCAGGAGGCTTCGACTACTATGCGGCGGGACACGTGCACACGCCCCACATGGAGAAATTCAAGAACGGTCTCCTCGTTTACAGCGGATGCACTGAGACAACGGACTATGTTGAGGCAAAAAACAAGAAAGGGATCTTCCACGTCAAAGTGAACGAAAAAGGAGCAGTTTCCTCCGAGTTCATAGAGTTTGAATCCTCGCGCGAGTTTGTAATTCTGGAAAAGGACTTCACAGGAATTGTTCCCTCAAGAATCACTGAGCAGTCTATTCAAATGATCAAGTCAGCAGACAAGGAGGGCGCCGTCATAATTCCAGTTTTAAATGGCACAATGCCCGCTGGAGCGACTCGCACAGAGGTGGATGTTGCACGCATTAGAGCGGCAGGCGAGAAAGCTCTCTTGGTGCATCCTGTCATCTTATTGCGTGAAAGTGAAGTTTCAGAAGAAATTGTTCGTTCAATCTTCGAGAGTGAAATCAAGGATTTGAAAACGAAGGCTTTCGAATATTTCTTGCAGATTTTTTCGGAACGGCACAGCAAGGAAGAGGCTGAAAAAATCGCTCGCATCGCGTCGAGTTTGATAGAGCCGCTGACTAAGAAACAGGAGGAAAAAGTGAAACAGTCCATGGAGGAGCTTCTACAGTGAGAATTGAGATTGTGCAACTCGAAAACATCCGTTCACACGTGAAATCCACGGTTCCCTTTGCAAGAGGCTTCAACTGTTTGGTAGGTGGCTTAGGATGTGGCAAATCCAGCATCCTTTACTCGATTGATTTCGCATTGTTCGGAGACCCTGTTGGCAGGAGCTTCGACTACTTGTTGCGAGAAGATGCGACCAGCGGAAGTGTAACCATTCAGTTCATACAGGACGGAAAGAGCTACAGGCTCTTCCGAGCTTTGAAAAGACATGGAAAGGGCATAAGTCAGGATTTTGACGAGTTGAAACTCTTCATGGGTGAAGAGCTGATTTCAAGCGCGAAAAATGATGCCGTTGCTGAACAACTTAAAGCGGTAACAGGCTTGGACAAAGACCTGTTCCGCGAGATAGTTTGGGTCCGACAGGAACACTTGAAAGAATTCTTGAATTTGCAGCCGAGGGAAAGACAAAGGCGACTAGACGAATTATTCGGCTTGTCAGATTATGAAGCGGCATGGAGCAATCTTGCCGGTTATACGCGCGAATATGACGGAGAAAGAAAGGTTTACGAAAAGGATCCAGACGTTGCAGGCATGGGAAAGCTCGGCGGAGAGTACGATAAAACGACAGCCGAGTTTTCACTCGCCGAGATTGAGCTGCTGGACATTTCGAAGAATATCGTCTCAGCCAAGAAGATTCTGGAAGATGCAAACTCAAGACTTGGAGATCTGGAACAAGTCAGATCGGAGAATGAAGCGCTCAGGCGGAAAGAGGCGAAAATGCATGCCGACTTGACGAACCTGCGGGAAGCCACAGCCTCTTTGGCCAAGGAGGAGGCAAGGAAAAGAGGCTTCATTGAAGCCCTCCGTCAAAGACTGAACAGTATGGAAAAACAGATGGAGTCTCTCCATTCTGAAATCAGAGAGCTTAGACTCTCAGATGATTACTCGATTGACGTGCTGAAAAGACATGTTGCAGCGTTTGATGATAAAATTTCGAACCTGAAGGGTGAGCAAGAGGCAACTCTCAGAAACATGCAAGTGGATGAAAAGCGGTTATCCTCGCTTTCTTCGGAGAACCGATGTCCACTCTGCATGCAAACGTTGGGTGAAGACTACAAGAAGGGTCTAACGGAACGAATCACGAAGGAGAATGAAGGGCGAAAAAGAACAGTGGACCAGCTTCGTCTTTCGATAGAAGAGCTGCAGCAGCTGAGGACCAAGGCGACTGACGCTTCTACGACCATGCAAACACTTGCTCCTAGGATTGAAGAGGTGAAACTGCGACTACAAGAAGAGGGCGAAGCGTTCGATGGAATCTTAGCTGAACTGGCAGAGAAACGAAGGTTGGAAAACGAGCTACGTGTCCAAGTCAACGCTGTCCTTCAGGAGCTTAGCAGATTCGACGTTTCTAGGTTGGAGGCAGCAAAGACGCAGAGAGACCTGGCGTTCAGACAATACTATGTTCTTGAATCTGAATTGCGCGCAAAGGAAAACCGCAAGAAGGACTTGACTAAACGCATTGATGAAATAAAGGAGCGAATCGACCAGGGACAACAGAAAATCGAACGCATGAAGAAGATAGAAAAAGTCATAGAGATCATCGAAGACATACGCAACGCCTACCGAAGCATTCAGCCTAAGCTGCGAGGCGAATTCGTGAAAGTCTTGAGAAGCTTTGTCCAGCAGGTTCTTGACAGCTTGGCCGGCGGAGAAGGCCCATCTTTGAACCTGTCGATTGACGAAACGTACACGCCATACGTGATAAGCGAGGGTAACGTTGAACGAGACGTTTCGAATCTGTCTGGCGGCGAAAGAACAATCCTCGCCTTCGCATACCGTCTCGGTCTGGGCCAGTTGATCATGCAGTCTAGAACAGGACACGGTTTGACACTGCTTCTGCTTGACGAGCCTACCGAAAGCCTCGGAGCGGAAGACGGCTCTGTATACCGGCTGGCCGAATCAATTTCCAGGTTCAAGGCGATAGAGCAGACAATCGCAGTCACACACAGCGATGCGTTTGCAGAAAAGGCAGAACACGTAGTCAGACTTGAAAAAGAGTTGGGTCAAAGCAAGATTTCCCTTGAAAAATGAACGGGCCGTTTGCATGTGGAGCCACAAAAAACTGACTTTTCTGGCAGAACGCGTGACAGCATGCATTCTCTTTGCCTGCGCTTTCAGAATCGGCGCTTGGGGTTACTCTTCTTCAGCTTTTTTCTTTTCTTTTACAACTAGCGTGTTGTCTTTTCCGCTTATCACTCTGTAATACTCTTTCAGCTCGTTTTTGTGCAGGAACTTTCGTAACAGAACTCGCACGTAGGTCCTTGAGACACTTTGCTCGCCTTCGCCTTTGATAGTGATTTCGTCGACTGCACTTTCGGCCTTTGTTTTGGTCTTTGCCTCGAGAAACGTTGTCAGTTCCTTCACGACATCGCTTCCTTCTCTTTTCAGGTCTGAAATATCGATTTTTGTTTCCACCATGTTTCGTCGCCTTATTCTCTGACCATTATGACTCTCACTTGATCGCAGGCGTCCTCGCACGAGTCCGCGATCATTTCCAATGCCTCAAAGAGTTGACTCGCCAATATTGCCACTCCAGCCCTCGGAAGGTCTTCTGTTCCGAGCAAAATTCTGGACTTTTCGTGTATGTCATCGACTTTTTCCTCTTCCCGTTCCACGGCGTCAGCAGCTTGGAGGGCTTCTTCGGGTTTTGTCATCATTTTGTTCACGCATTTCTGGAGAGAAACAGTACATTCTCTTACGCTCTTAACCATTTCTATGAAGGCGTTCTTGATTGCGTCCGGCACATACGCCATCGGTATTGCACCCAGTACGCGGGTAGACTCTCTACTCCAATCTGCGATCATGTCTACTCTTTTCACCAGGTCCATCAGGTCTTCTCTGTCCGTTGGTGAGAGTTCTCCTGTGGAAATTTCATCCATGACCTTTCTTCGCAGAGAGTCGGCTTCTCTCTCGCCGCTTGCCACTCTTCCTATGCAGGTACGCATTTCATCCATATCTCGCTCCACCGCTGCTCTTATCGCGTTTTCAAGGTCCTCAACTATTCCGCTTGTCAGTGCTAGATGTCGCTGGACATTCGCCAAAGCTTTGTTCTCTTTCCTTTTTTCGAACCATTTTATCAAATCACTCAACCGCGATTTCCTCCTTCAACCCTGTTGCAGGATACTCGAACACGTGAACTTTCTCTGAAGAAAAGTTCACCGTTACCTCATCCTCGACCTGAAGCCATTCTCCCGTCATTGAGGGTTTTACAATAACTATCAGATCCTGGTTCTTAAGTCTGATCTCGTAGCGTATGTTTGTTCCTTCGAAGGTTACTCTTTCAACAGTTCCTGCGATCGAGTTTTCGTCGCCTATCAATCCTTTCTTGACGAGGAAGGTTTCTGGTCTAATGGCTAGCACTACTCTCTGACCCTTTCGGGCTCTGTCTTTTCTAACTTTAATCTGAATCTCGCCCCGGAGGTCTACCGTCATTTTCTTGTCATCTTCGTCTGCAACATATCCTTCAAGAAAGTTTGATTCTCCGATAAAGTTGGCCACAAAGACGTTGTCTGGAGCCATGTAAAGCTCGCTGGGTGTTCCAACCTGTCTTATGCTTCCTTTCTTCATGACTGCTATCCTGTCAGATATCGCCATTGCTTCAGCCTGGTCATGGGTCACGTGAATTGCGGTCAGTCCCAAATCCTTGGTCATCCTCCGTATTTCGTACCTCAGGTCATTCCGTACCTTCGCGTCCAGCTGTCCCAGGGGCTCGTCCAGAAGCAGCAGCTTGGCTCCCGCAGCCAGAGCTCGGGCTACGGCTATCCTCTGCATCATTCCACCGCTGAGTTCATTCGGAAAAGCGTTCAAGCGTTCGTTCAGCCTGACCATTTCAAGCACTTCGTGTCCAATCGTCCCTGCTTTCTTCATGTCGAAGCCCTTCACTTTTGGGCCGTATGTTACGTTGTCCCATGCATCCATGTGCGGAAACAGCGCGAACGTTTGAAAGACGAAGCCGATGTCTCTGTCCTCTGGAGGAACGTCATTGACGAGTCTGTCTCCGATGTATATTTTTCCTTTGTCGGGCTTGATTAGTCCTGCGATGAGCCGTAGAAGGGTTGTTTTTCCGCATCCACTCGGTCCTAGCAGAGCGAAGTATTCTTTTTCATGAATGTGGAGGCTCACGTTGTTAACTGCCAGTAGTTTCCCGAACCTTTTGGTTACGTTTTCGATTCGGACGTCCGGCATTGGCGAGCTCACTTCCAAGTTGGATTCATAGTTGCTTGAACAACGTCATAGGCTGGGCTTGTTTATTAAACGTGTCAGTATCTTCCTTTTCCTTTCACGATGAGTCTTGATGCGAGGAGAATGATGAACGAGAGGAGTATCAAGTAACCGCTTCCTAGTCCAATTTGCAACGGGGAAGCAGCCGGCTGATTGGGCGGAGGTCTTATCCAGTCCACGAGCACCAATGGCACAGTTTTCAACGTCGAAGCCACCGCCATCGTCGCACCGGTTTCGCTCAAGCTCCTAGTGAAAACTAGCACTGCGCCTGAAAATATTGAGTACTTTGTCAAGGGCAAAATGATGGTCCTGAAAACTCCTAACGGTTTGGCTCCGAGTGTCCTCGAGGCTTCTTCCATGTCCATGCTTATCCTTTCCACAGCCGCCGACATGGACCTCACGAAGTAAGGATACGTGATTGTGAGGTGGGCAAAAATCAGCAGCAGAAGCTGTGGTAAGGAAGTGAAGCTGTTCCAGAAAATTGCCAGCGAGAACCCCAGCGCTATTGAGGGCACGACTAAAGGAATGTTAACGAGAACGTCCAAAATTCCTGATGGCACGTGACCGAACTTTTTTCTCGCAATCGCGATAGCCATGGGCAATCCGATGACTATGTTCAGCACGGTGACTATCGCCGCAAGACCATACGAGAGGACCAGCCCCTGCCAATAACTCGCCCATATGCCCTTGCCCAGCAGGGACGCGCTGAACGTGTTAGTGAAAATTGCTTGAAACGCTGGGAGCGCAACGAATAATGATGGTATAAGAACGATTGCCAAAAAGATTACGAGAGTGGCTGTGTTTCTTGAGGATTCCGCTTTGGAATAGCTCAGCTTCCTTTCGAAGGACGGCCAAATGCGGTTGACAGGCAGCTTCAATCGGGGGCCGAGGGTGCGAACTATCAGAAAGATTGCAACGGAAACCGCGATGAGGATGAAGCTTGCGAAAACGATGGCCCCGTAAAATGTGGGATTTGTGGACCCGTAGGTGTTCTTTATGTTTTGCAGGAAAATTGAACCGTTTTCAAAGAGTCCTGCGACTATGAAGGTTGCTCCTGTTTCTGAGACTGATCTTGAAAAGGCAAGGATGAAGGCTGCTATTAGTGATGGTTTTATTATTGGGAAAGTGACGGTTCTTGACGCGGTGAAAGGCGGGGCGCCCAGTGTTCTGGACGCGTTTTCGAACTCTCGCTTGTAGTCGAGCAGTGCTCCGACCACAACTCTGACGACGACTGGAAAGGAAAAAGCGAAATGGAGCAGTATCACCAAAAGCCACCCTGGTGAAATGAGCGATCCTGTGAACAGTGCCGATATTCCGGAAGGCGAGTTCCAGAAGAGGAGAAGTGAGTAACCAAGCACAGCCGTCGGCACGATGAACGGAATATCAGACAACGTGTCAAGCGTGCTCAACCATCGCGATCTCTTGCGTGCTATGAGCCATGCCATTGGAATCCCCGCGATGAGATCGATGGCTGCGACGAACAGTGCTATCGTAAAACTATTCGCAATCGCTGTCAAGGCTCGGTTTTCGAGCGCTGGGTTGTCGAGGACGACCTTGATTGCGGTGAAATGTATGACTATTCCGAGTATGGGAGGCAGGAGAATCAGGCCGAAGAAAAGGATTATCGCAATCAGGTACACTGCGTACTTTATGCTTCTTCTAGACGATGCTGCGTCTAGGGCCTCGATGATTTTCTGTTTCGACAACTTTTACCTTTTCCACACTGTAACTTGCATTTGTGCATCCTAGTTTCCTATCTCCACATGCTTTTTTGTTCATAAGTTTTCTGTACTGGATTGTGTCAGTTCGCCCGTCGAGTCACATCACAGCTTTTGCTCTGTTGACTCTCGTTCTCATCATCCTGGCTGAACTAGGGGATACGATAAAACTTAAGGCTTTTGTGCAGTAGATTGTCAAGCTCGGAGTTGAAGGAAAATATGGACGTGGTTGAGGCGATCAAGGGTAGGAGAAGCGTCAGGGCTTTTGAAAACGGGAAGGACGTGTCGAAAGAAACTGTTGGAGGTTTGATAGATGCTGCCCGGTGGGCGCCTTCGGCTGGAAACATCCAGCCGTGGGAGTTCATAATCGTCAGAAGACCAGAACTCAAGAAAAAACTGGCAGAAGCCGCCTTTGGCCAATCGTTTATAGAGGATGCTCCAGTCGTGATAGTCGTTTGTGCCGATGAAAATCGTTCTTTCGAGGGATATGGTGAAAGAGGCAGAGCGCTATATTGTATACAGGATACTGCCGCAGCTATACAGAACATTCATTTGGCTGCCTACTCGGCTGGGTTAGGCACGTGCTGGGTAGGAGCGTTCAGGGAAGGAGCTGTGAGCGAAATCTTGAACATTGCTGAGGGAATACGGCCTGTGGCGTTGATTCCAGTGGGATACGCATCAAAGTTTCCTCCTCCACGAGGCAAACGAACTGCAGACCAGGCTGTGCATTACGAAGTCTTTCATAGGAAGTGAAGCAAGTTTCTTGAAATACATCAGCTTTGAGACGTGCAAGGCTTTAGGTGTGACAATTTAATAGGCGGTCGAATCTATCTAGCCTCTGAGGTTTGCGACTTGAAGTACAGTATCATTGCGGATGCTTATGAAAAGATAGAGGCCACGAGTAAAAGACTTGAAATGACAGACATGCTAGTTAACCTGCTCAAGAACACGCCGAAAGAACTCATAAGCAAAGTCGCCTACTTGACCCAAGGCCGACTACACCCTGATTTCTCGGGAATAGAAATTGGTGTGGCTGAAAAATCAGCGATAAAAGCCCTTGCGAGAGCTTCTGGAAGAAGAGAACCTGAAATCGAAGACGACATTAAGCGTACAGGTGACGTTGGGGAAACAGCTCAGAAGTTTCTTGCGAGCAAGAGGCAAGTTACCTTTTCTCAAGAGCCGCTGACGGTTCAGAAGGTCTATGAGACGCTTGACAAAATGGCCGCGTCTTCGGGTTCCGGAGCTGTGGATATGAAGCTTTCACTCTTGGCTGGGCTTTTGTCCGCGGCTAGTCCGAAGGAAGCAAAGTACATCATGAGAACTGCCACGGGCAACCTTCGTTTGGGCATAGCCGACATGACTGTTCTTGATGCCCTGGCTATAGCTTACGGGGGAGGGAAGGACAGCCGCGAACTTGTAGAGCGGGCTTACAACATCTGTTCAGACCTTGGACGAGTAGCTGAAACCATTGCTAGAGAAGGAATTGAGGGGATCAAGGGTTTCCGCGTGTCGATTGACGAACCAATTCGACCGATGCTGGCGGAAAGACTCTCCTCCCCAGAGGAAATACTGGAAAAACTAGGCGGAAAATGCATAGCCGAATACAAGTATGACGGGGAACGACTTCAGGCACATAAGAAAGGCGAAAAAGTCACGCTCTATTCTAGACGTTTGGAAAACATTTCAAATCAATACCCAGATGCTGTTGAACTCTTCAAAAAGTATGTCAAGGCAAGAGAGGCTATTCTTGAGTGTGAATGCGTGGCCGTTGATCCTGACACGGGTGAGATGCGCCCTTTTCAAGAACTTATGCACCGCAGGCGCAAATACGGGATTGAGAAAGCCATTGAAGATTATCCGGTTTCTCTGTTTTTCTTTGAGTTGCTCTATGTTGATGGAAAGGACTTAACTTTCGAGCCCTATCCGGCACGGAGGAAACTGCTCGAGAAGGTGGTTGGAAGCAGTGAGCATACGACGATAGCCAACTTCATTATTGCCAAGAACGCGGATGAGCTTGAAAAGTTCTTTCAAGAGGCGATAGAGAATGGTTGTGAAGGTCTGATGTGCAAATCAATCGCAAAAGATTCTGTCTATCAGGCTGGCGCCCGCGGCTGGCTTTGGATAAAGTACAAGCGGGACTACAAGAGTGAGATGACCGACACTGTAGATCTCGTTGTGGTAGGAGCCTTTCACGGTAGAGGAAAACGGGCCGGAGCCTACGGCGCTCTGCTGCTTGCAGCCTACAACTCACAGAACGACACTTTTGAAACAGTGACCAAGTGTGGAACTGGCTTCACCGACGAAGACTTGGCAAAGCTTCCGAAAATGATGCAAAAATACATTATAAACCACAAATCCCCCCGGGTCAATTCGACGCTCGAAGCCGATGTTTGGTTCGAACCCGTGAGCGTAATTGAAATTTTGGGCGCAGAAATCACGTTAAGCCCCATCCACACATGTGCCATGAACGCCATCAGAAAGGGAAGCGGATTAGCCATTCGCTTTCCACGTTTTACAGGGAACTACCGACCTGACAAATCCGCAGAAGACGCAACCGCCACTGAAGAAATCGTGGAAATGTATCGAAAACAGTTGAAGAAGATAAGCGAAAGCTAGTATGCGATCTTTTCGTGCTTAATATCAAGAAAAGAAGCGTTTTCTCCCGACGCCAGTTCAAAGATTCGAGAGGAAGGTCTTCGAGTACAGCAAAGAGCTCTTATAATAAGCCTGTTCCTGTGTTGACCAGCTAACGATCGGTGGATATAATCGTATTTAGGACTGGGAGGTGCGCGATGTTAAGGTAAATCTGAGAGGGAATTTTATCATCTTGCCTTTTTTTGGTATCAAAAAATTTAGAGTGCTATCTCGACTTGTTGGCCGAAGTGTCTGGCTGCGAGTGCGACGTCTCTCATGTTGACGACGCCATCCCCGTTTATATCTGCATATAGGTTCCAATTTGAAGATGTTTTGTTGCTGCCGAATGCTCGTGCTACGAGTGCTATGTCTCTCATGTTGACGACGGTGTCCCCGTTCACGTCGCCTGGGATTCTGACTTGGAAGTTTGGCACGTTCATCGTGCTACTGTCATTGATATAATATGATACGATTGCGGTCAGAGTGTAGTTATAGTAGATTGGCACGTATGTGGTGTCCCATGATAATGCGTAGGTAGCAGATTGTCCCACGGGGAGTTCTTTCGCAGGAAAGGGGCCTATGATTTCTCCGGCTGTGTAGTTGTACCACAACCCGCCGTATGTACTTTCGGGGTAGTCTCCTGTGTTCTTTATCGTGACGAGGATGGTCAGGTTGTAGCATCCTTGGTAGACCATTGGGACGTTGTAAGGGTAGAAGGTTATGCTTACAACGATAACGCTGTGGACGTTGTTGACGTAATTGCCAATTAGGTTGCCGGGGCCCGTGATTACAATTGAACCATTTTGTAAGGGGGACAAGCCTGTTGTGGAATTCCAAAAGTACGGTTCCACTTGGCCAACCAGTGGCGACAGGAACGCGAAACTGTGGGTTGACCCGTTGTTCCACCAAAATGAAGCTGGCAGGACATTGTAAATGTTGTCTATGATGGTCGAGTTTCCTGTGAAGTCATTGCCCACGCCTGTCAAAGAGAACGAAATGTTGTACTGCACAACATAGTTTCCCGTTATATCCATTGGTCCTGTCACAGTCACTGGTGACGCCTGGCCCGTGACATTGCTGAGGCTGAACTGTTCCCCCGAGACACTGCTTGAAACGATGCCAGAGTACAGGTAACTTACGGTCGTGCCATTATCAACCCACTCGCTGAAGGGCAAGCTTCCATAAGCGATGGCCGAGCCGTTCACCGTCACAACCGTGCTCGTCGCCGTCGTGTCAAGACCAGTTTGACCGAAAGTGACGAGACACTGAACCGTGAAGTGTGCAGTTGCCACATGCGCCTCGTTCATTTGCACGTCTATAGGGTTGACTCCTATCCCCTGTGAGACACCATCAACGTCCCAGTAACTAAAGTTGTAACGAACTCCGTTGACGCCAGTAGAATTTGGAACGTACTGTGGGGCTGTAAGCTCAACCCATGTCCCGTTGTCGTACCAGTTTGCGCCTGGTATTGGCGGAAGGCCTGACGGGTTTGTGACCACAGTAAGATTGTATTGAATCATCCAGTTGGCGATAGCGGTCATGGGTCCGCTCATGGTTATCGGGTTGCTCGTGAGGCTTGTTCCAGTTGCGTCGCCGCTCCAGCCCGTGAAAACAGCCTGCACTGAGCCAGGGGTAATATTTACTGTCGCGTTGGTCAATGTTGCGTTTGCGGTCGAGCCGCTGTCATACCAGCCCATCCCACCAGGCGTGTCATAGGGCGAAACTACAGCAAGCCAATACTGAGTCTCGTAGTTGGCTGTAACCAATCCGCCTGCACTGGAAACATTGATGGTTCCATTCTGGGAGGTGGCGAGCCCAGTTGTAGACGTCCACACGTATTGTGTTGTCCCCGTGCTCGTGACAAGAGGCGAACCATATGCAAAAGTGTGGTTTGAGCCAACGTCCCAGGTGAACATTACCGGAAGTGCACTGACGCCGTATCCATTGCCGTCAACAGTCAGAACCGTTCCACTGAAATCAGAGCCCACTCCGACCTCATTAAACCACACTGTCTCTGCAGCGCTCATAGTGTATAAACCGTCAGTGACTGTTGCTGGGATAGGATTCGGAATCGGCGTCGCATTATCGCTCAACTTAACCACGGCAAAGTGAATAGGTGTTTGCACCGGAGACGTGCTGCTGGTGGCCACCTGGAATGTCAGGTTGAACAGGACGGAGGCTCCCGTGTTGTTTGCGGGGATGGATATTGACGTTGCGGCTAGTTCATAAGAGCCCGCGCTCGGCACTTCATAAACGATGGTCCACGTGGGCCAGAGTGTGTTCAGCGGTGTTTTGTCGACGCTCACCAGAGTTATCAAGCTATTGTTCCAGGTTAGCTGGAGGTCGAAACCCATTAGGTTGACAAAGTTTGAAAGTGTCACTGACACGGTAAAGTCTGTGCCCACATTCTCAGGAGCCTCGTTTACTACGGGTGGATTAATGTAGAGCTGAGCCTCACCATCTGCTCTCACATACCCGATTGGTATACTAACAATTGAGAAAACGAATATTGCCACTAACAAAATCGCTATCGCTGTCTTGATTCTCGTTATCTCCTCTCTCCTTTTCTAGACCGATGCTTCGTTGCCCGCACTTTAGTGCATGCGCTAGTGCTTGCAATAATAACTGTTGCCGCATCTGATTTATAAATGTAGCTGCTGCTATTATCTATACAATGATTATGAGTAACATAAAATATCAAATTGTATCAAACAATTCAAAACATATTACTTTCTAACGTCAACCCCAGATTAAGATTTTTTAAATCAAAAACATGTTGGGAACTCTACGTTAAGCGCAGAGCACATTTAGAAGTTCGACCGTTGAATGTATCGCCTAACGCGTCGAAATGGAGTGTTGAATTAGCTGTACACAGATCTTATCGCGAATCACGCACACTAACCTTGGATTGAGCTATTTTCTGTGAGGTCGATTATTTTTGTTTGAAACGACCTATACATAAGATTGATGCCAAATAGTTTCGGTGAATGAATTATTTGATACAATAAGTCGTTTCAGGCTACTCAGAATGCCATGATGGAAGAAAGTTCCGCATAAATTTATATAGCGGACGCACGCACTGATATACCTTGTATATAATTGAGGAAAGGAGAAAAGGAGAAAGAGAAATGAAGATTAAATACGTGATAGTAGCGATTATAATGGTTCTAACGCTGTCTCTAAGCATGCCAATGATCTATCTGCCAACAACAGTGAAGGCAGATCCAGGCACACTCTACGTTCCTACCGTTGCGTACCCGACGATCAGCGCGGCCATCGCTGCTGCAAGCCCAGGCGATACGATACTTGTCTCTGCCGGAACGTACTACGAGACACTGCAAATTACCACAAGTTCGCTCAATATTACGGCTGTTGGTGACGTGATAATTGAAGGCGGCGCAATGTTTACTACGCATTACGGTGACCGAGAAGCAACGATCTTCGTTACAGGCGCATCCAACGTCGTGTTAAACGGCTTGGATGTCGAGGGAAGTGGATTGGGAGTACCTGCTGGAACCAAGAGCTATGCGGTGCTCTATGAAAGTTCTACCGGAACAGTTCAAGGGTGCACAGTATCGCCGAACACGATCGGGGACATGGAAAGTACTGCGATAGCCGCATGGGACAACTCAGTCGTGACAATCCAAGGATGCACAATTGAGAACTTTGGAAGAATTGGAATATATGCCAACAATGCAACACTAGACATCAATGGAAATACGATAATAGGCCAACCATACATGAGCGCGAGCCTAGTAAACTATGGAATCGAGATTGAAGACTATACCGGATTCTCCATCGCCACGATAACCAACAACAACATTTACAACTGCGGCAACCCATCAAGCCCACCAACTTGGTCTTCCACAGGAATAGTCGTTGACGCTTGGAGATATTATGACGAAGGAAGTCTTCAGCCTTCAACCGTGCACATAGAATACAACAACATTTACGACAACTTCGAAGCCATCGAATTAGTTGGAAACGCTATGTCATATGCTTATTATAATAACATCTATGGCAACCAATGGGGCGTATGGACCGACACAAACGAAAACGGCGCGCAGACTTATTTTGACGCCCAATACAACTGGTGGGGAAGTCCATCAGGACCTGTTGCTGACGTTGATTATGAGTCTGGCTATGTGAATATTGCGAATTACCTGACAAGCGCGTACGCCCCGCTGCTCTATATTAACCCGGCCTCCGTGAACAAAACGCCCAGCGATGTGAACACAGACTTTACGGTGTCAGTGACACTTTCAAACTTTGTCAACCTAATGGGTCTGGACATTCAATTAACCTGGGATAGCAGCTTAATAACTCTAGTAAGCGTCGACTACACCACTACTCTGAACGCTCTTTGGGGCGCAGGCCAGTGGAGCGAGGTTTATACGCAGCAGAGTGCGGGCTCTTACGAACTAGCCGCAACGTCGACTTCCACCGCCGCAAGCGATGTGGGAGCCTCCGTCCTGTTCACGCTGACCTTCCAAGTGGAAGCTCCGAGCATCAACTTCCCAATGTCGACACCAATTCACTTCAATTTGGTTAAGCTCAGCGACAACACAACCCCGACGCCGAACCCAATCATCCCAACAACAGTGACTGACGGAACGTACACTATTAGCGGTATCGTGCCAGGCCTTGAATTCAAAGTGCGCTGGTGGAACGGGAGCAGTTTTGTTCCTGTTACAACTGGTTCTCCATATCGCTTTGAGTGCAGCCAAATGTTCCTCGTTGACATCTATGTAACCAACGTTGTAGACCTAACAGGCTACGACTTGACAATCAATTTCAACAATACGCTAGTCGCGTATAACGGCAACTACGGAGGCATATTTGGTACGAACAACGCTATCTACAATTCTGGAACATCAAGTGTTGAAGCCTATGGCAGTGGCTCAGCCTGGACCGGTTCCGAAGGGCTGCTCGTTTCACTTATGTTCCATGTCCAGTTTGCCGCTACGCCGGATCACATCTGGAACAGTGCGCCCACACATCCCAACTACGAGACATTCCCGATTTCCATCACCGGCGCCACACTCACCTTTACCACAGGTACTATATCGTTTAGCGGAATAAGCATCCCAGCAGCATTGACTATCGAGATTGACTTTATACGAGGCGACGTGGACTGCAACGGCGCAGTGAACATTGCTGACATAAGCGATGTGGCATATTACTACGGTAAAGCAGCGCCTTCGCAATACGACCTGAACAGCGACGGCATTATCGACATCTACGACATAGTAACAATCGCCACAAACTACGGATACATCGCTCCCGGAGCGACATAGCGAAGTGTCTATTTGAAACAATGAAACAATCCCCTTTTTTCTTTGTGTTTGGCGTAACGTCATATGCTTAAGTGCATGAAATCGGAAGGAGTAAAAAAGAGTTGGCTAGAATGAAAGGCGTAATCATAACCTTGTTAATAATCCTGTTCTTAGTGGTTCCCCTGAATTTGGTCCACGCGCAAGCTGCAACGGTGCAGATATCGCCGTCAACGACCACGGTGGGAGTGGGGGGAAACTTCACGGTGAACTTGACTGTGACCGGCGTGACTAACCTTGCCGTTTGGGAGTTTCGCGTGTTCTATCCCAACAGTATTCTGAATTGTACCAACGCTAGTGAGGGACCCTTCTTGCAGGAGGGTGGTAGTTCGCAGTATTTCACGTTTAACATAACCAACTCGTACAACGCTACATACGGTTGTGTACTGCTTGGATCAACCCTTGTCGGGGCTGTGCCAGGAGTGAGCGGGAGCGGGGTGTTGGCCAATGTCACCTTCCAAGCGATAGGTTCTGGGAACGCAATATTGCACTTTGATAATGATCCTATATGGAATTTTCTCTTGGACGCAACTCCACCGCCTAGAAATCCAATTCCATACACGACCGCAGACGGAGCAGTTCAAGTTAGCGCACCCGCAGATGCTGTGGCAGTGACCGCCGTCACGCCCTACCAGACCGTTATAGGCCAAGGATTCACCAGCAACATCACAATTACAATTGCAAATCAGGGAGGCAACATCGAGACTTTCAACGTTACGACCTACGCCAACGCAACTGTCATCGCCACGATAGCGAGCATTACCTTGCCAATTGGCAATTCATTAACCCAGAATATTGTTTGGAATACCACAGGATTTGCAAAGGGCAACTACACTATCACTGTCGAAGTTTCGCTTGCCCCGGGCGAAACGAACACGGCAAACAACAGCTACACTCCTCCTTGGGTCATAATTGCGATTCAGTGCGACATCACAGGCATCACCGGTTGGCCTGACGGGAGGGTTGACATGAAAGACCTCGCCATCGTCGCCAGGTGTTTCGGGTCCACGCCAGGCGCCAGCAACTGGAACCCGAACGCAGACTTCAATTGTGACGGCACGGTCAACATGAGAGACATCGCGCTGGTTGCCAGGCGTTTCGGAAACATAGACCCGTAAGAGATAGCGCGTTGTCACGGAAAACTCGAATCGAGACACAGCCCGCTTTAATTGCTTTTCCTTTTCCTTGAATCTTATGTGTGATTTATAATTTGATGCGACTGCGCCCGCTCTGCCTTATGATTCGGAACCGATAGAACTATGTTTCAGAAGACATATAAACGCCGACTCCCCAGTATAAAGCAGCATCCTAGCGCATGCTCAAGGAGAAGGGAGAACGAAGAAGCTAATATGCTTGATAATGCTAGCTATATTGCTAATCAGCACTTTTGGTTTCTTGAGCAGTGTTATGCCTGCTAGAGCTTGTTGTGTTCAGTTCTCTGTGTGCATTTCGCCTAGTTGCGTTGTTATGGATGTTGGTCAGTCTCAATTATTCAATTCAACTGTGACAGGAGGTACTTTGCCGTATTCGTATCAGTGGTATCTCAACTATGCTCCTATTTCAGGTGCCATCAGTTCAACCTGGACGTTTACACCTGCGTCCTCAGGCTGCTACACGGTTTCCCTGAAAATAACGGACAACAAAGGACTGCTCGCAACGTCCAACTCGGCTAACGTCAAAGTGAACGGTCAGCTTTCGGTGTCAATCTTGCCGGGTTCTGTTGTTATGGATGTTGATCAGTCTCAATTATTCAAGTCAACGGTTACAGGAGGCACTTCACCGTTCTCGTATCAGTGGCACCTTAACGATACTTCCGTAACGGGTGCGTTGAGTGGTTCGTGGACTTTTACCCCATCTTCTGCAGGCTCTTACACAGTCTACGTTGAGGTGACTGATGCCAAATCGCAGTCTGCAACCTCTAACACTGTAAATGTCTTAGTGAACGGTCAGCTTTCGGTGTCAATCTTGCCGGGTTCTGTTGTTATGGATGTTGATCAGTCTCAACTGTTTAATGCAACGGTGGTGGCTGGTACTTCTCCTTACTCGTATCAGTGGTATCTTAACAGTGCTTCCGTCTCGGGGGCTACGTTATCTACTTGGACGTTTAACTCTTCGTCAGCAGGCTCATACAAAATCTTCGTGAAAGTCACGGATTCTGCTGGCCTTAAGGTATCGTCTAACATTGCATCCGTTACTGTCAATCGTGCACCTTCAGTGAGCATTTCGCCTGGTTCTGTTGTTATGGATGTTGGTCAGTCTCAGCTGTTCACTTCTATGGTGACGGCTGGTACTTCGCCGTATTCATATCAGTGGTATCTTAACGGTACTGTTATGTCGAATGCAACGAGTGATTCTTGGACTTTTACTCCTTCTATAGTCGGCTCCTACAAAATCTATGTAAAGGTCACTGATTCTGTTGGCCTCAGCGCAGTTTCCAACACGGCATCCGTCACTGTTAAGGGTGTTTTTTCAGTGAGCATTTCGCCTGGTTCTGTTGTTATGGATGTTGGTCAGTCTCAGCTGTTCACTTCTATGGTGACGGCTGGTACTTCGCCGTATTCGTATCAGTGGTATCTTAACGGTGCTTCCGTCTCGAATGCTACGTTGTCTACTTGGACGTTTACGCCTACATCTGCAGGCTCGTACAAAATATACGTGAAAGTTACTGATTGCAAGGTGCAGTCTGCAACGTCTAACATAGCAAGTGTTACCGTCAACGGGAAACCTTCAGTGTCTATCCTCCCCACCTCTGTTTCGATGTACGTTGATCAGTCTCAACAGTTCAATGCAACGGTGGTGGCTGGTACTTCTCCTTACTCGTATCAGTGGTATCTTAACGGTGCTTCCGTGTCGAGTGCTACTTTGTCGACTTGGACGTTTACGCCTACATCTGCAGGCTCATATACCGTGTACGTAAAAATCACCGACAATGTCGGCGTGCAAGCAACTTCTAATACTGCGAATGTCAACGCCACCGCCCTTCACCCTAACATAAGCGTTTCAGTAAAGGGTCCACCTTCGGCCTCTGAGGGCAACACGATAACCTTCACGATAACCATCACGAACACGTCGAACGACACGACAATGTACGGAGTTGACGTTTACAGCACGCTTTTGGGTGATGTTTCTTCGTTCTTTTCCAGCAGTTTGGCTCCAGGGGCTTCTCAGTCTGAGAGTTTCAGTTACACCGTTCCGTCTCCGAGCGGCGACATAACAAACACAGTAACCGCAACCTACGAGGACGCCCTACAACAGCAAGTTACAGCCTCGGCCAGCTGCACCGTGAAGATTCTTCATCCTGGCCTTAGTGTTTCTGAGTCTGGTCCTATGTATGCCCACGAGGGTGACACGATTACATACACGATAACGGTCAGCAATACGGGCGATGCAAATATAACGAGGGTTTCGGTTGTTGATTCGCTTTTGGGTGATGTTTCTTCGAGTTTCTCAGCCAGTTTAGCTCCGGGCGCTTCTCAGTCTGAGAGTTTCAGTTACACCGTTCCGTCTCCGAGCGGCGACATAACAGACACAGTAACCGCAACCTACAACAGCAGCCTGAACAGTCCATTGACAGCCTCCGCCAGCTGGAGTGTTATTGTTCTTCATCCTGGTATTAGCGTGTCTGAGTCTGGTCCTTTGTACGCTCATGTTGGTGACACGGTTACCTTCACGATTACTGTTTCGAATACTGGTGACTGTGCTCTTAGCGGTGTGCTCGTCACTGACACTCTTCTGGGAACTGTTTATAGTGGTGGTTTGGCTGTTGGTGCCTCTGATACGTTTACTGAGTCTTACACTGTTCCGTCAGCTTTAGCTGTTATTTCGGACAGTGTTTCAGCGTCAGGCAGTGATGCTCTCGGCCGTTCAGTTTCAAGCAGTTCTGGCTGGTCTCTGACCGTTCTTCACCCTGGTATTAGCGTGTCTGAGTCTGGTCCTTCGCAAGCACATGTAAGCGACACTATTACCTTCACGATTACTGTTTCGAATACTGGTGACTGTGCTCTTAGCGGTGTGCTCGTCACTGACACTCTTCTGGGAACTGTTTATAGTGGAGGTTTGGCTGTTGGTGCTTCGGACACGTTCCACGTCAACTACACTGTTCCTTCTGGTTTGCCTGTTGTTTCGGATAGTGTTTCGGCGTCTGGCAGTGATGCTCTTGGTCATGTAGTTTCAAGCAGTTCTAGCTGGTCCACGACCGTTCTTCATCCCGGCATCAACGTGTCTGAGTCTGCTCCAGCGTTTGCTCATGAAGGCGACACCATAACCTACACGATTACAGTTAACAACACTGGTGACGCTACGATTACGAGGGTTTCGGTTGTTGATTCGCTTTTGGGTGATGTTTCTTCGAGTTTCTCAGCCAGTTTAGCTCCGGGCGCTTCTCAGTCTGAGAGTTTCAGTTACACCGTTCCGTCTCCGAGCGGCGACATAACAAACACAGTAACCGCAACCTACGAAGACTCCCTACAACAGCAGGTAACGGCCTCGGCCAGCTGCACCGTGACAGCCATTCATCCTAGTATTAGCGTGTCTGAGTCTGGTCCTTCGTATGCCCACGAGGGTGATTTGATAACTTTCACGATTAATGTTTCGAATACTGGTGATTGTGCTCTGTCCGGTGTGTTTGTTTCCGATAGCCTTGTTGGAACGATTTTCTCAGGCAGTTTGGCTTTTGGTGCTTCGGATACGTTTACTGAGTCTTACACTGTTCCTTCGCCTTCAACTGTCGTTTCGGATAGTGTTTCTGCTTCTGGTAATGATGTCCTTGGTCGTGTAGTTTCAAGCAGTTCTGGCTGGTCAGTTACTGTTCTTCACCCTGACATCAGCGTGTCTGAGTCTGGTCCTTCGTATGCCCACGAGGGTGATTTGATAACTTTCACGATTAATGTTTCGAACAGTGGTGATTGTGCTCTGTCCGGTGTGTTTGTTTCCGATAGCCTTGTTGGAACGATTTTCTCAGGCAGTTTGGCTTTTGGTGCTTCGGATACGTTTACTGAGTCTTACACTGTTCCTTCGCCTTCAACTGTCGTTTCGGATAGTGTTTCTGCTTCTGGTAATGATGTCCTTGGCGGTTTAGTTTCAGCCAACTCCGGTTGGTCCGTTACTGTTCTTCACCCTGACATCAACGTTGTCAAATCCGGGCCCACGTGTGCCCACGTCGGCGACACGATAAACTATACGATCACGGTTACGAACACTGGTGACTGCGATCTTACTAGCGTTCTTGTAGTTGACAATCTTCTCGGAACTGTTTACAGTGGTAGTTTACCCGCCGGCGCTTCGGACACATTTACCGTCAACTACACTGTTCCTTCGGGCTTGGCTCTGGTTTCAAACACTGCTTCTGCTTCTGGTAGTGATGTTCTTGGTCGCGTGGTTTCAGCCAGTTCCAGTTGGTCTGTGGCTGTTCTTTCTTCTGGTATTAGCGTGTCTGAGTCTGGTCCTTCCTATGCCCACGAAGGTGACACGGTTAGCCTTACGATAACCGTCAACAACACTGGTGACGCTACGATTACGAGGGTTTCGGTTGTTGATTCGCTTTTGGGTGATGTTTCTTCGAGTTTCTCAGCCAGTTTAGCTCCGGGGGCTTCTCAGTCTGAGAGTTTCAGTTACACCGTTCCGTCTCCGAGCGGCGACATAACAAACACTGTAACCGCAATTTACGAGGACGCCCTACAACAGCAACTGACGGCCGAAGCCCTATGGACTGTTGCAATTCTTCACCCCGGTATCACTATTTCCACGACGGCTCCGCCTTACGCTCATGTTGGTGACACTGTTACCTTCACCATTACGGTTTCGAACACTGGAGACTGCGATCTTAATAGTGTGCTTGTTTCTGATAGCCTCATCGGGACTGTTTATAGTGGTGGTTTGGCTTTTGGTGCTTCGGATACGTTTACTGAGTCTTACACTGTTCCTTCAGCTCTAGCTGTTGTCTCGGACAGTGTTTCGGCGTCTGGCAGTGATGCTCTTGGCCGTTCAGTTTCAAGCAGTTCTGGCTGGTCTCTGACCGTTCTTCACCCTGATATCGCTGTTTCGAAGACAGGTCCGCTTTACGCTCACGCGGGTGACGTCATAACGTACATTATAACAGTCAATAACACAGGTGACTGCGCGCTTAACGGCGTATTTGTAACGGACACCCTTCTGGGGGCTGTCTATACTGGCAGTTTGGCTGTTGGTGCTTTTGACACGTTTAGCATTAACTATACTGTTCCCTCTGGGTTGCCCATCTTGTCTAATACTGTTTCTGCTTCTGGTACTGATGTTCTTGGGGGTTTGGTTTTCGACAGCGCCAGTTGGTCTGTTACCGTTCTTCACCCTGGATTAAGTGTGTCCAAGTCTGGTCCAGCAAGCGCGCATGCAGGTGACACGATTACATACGTGATTACTGTTTCGAATACCGGTGACTGCGCGCTTAACGGCGTGCTTGTTACTGATAGTATTCTGGGTACTGTTTATAGTGGTGGTTTGGCTGTCGGTGCCTCTGACACGTTCAGTGTTAACTACACTGTGCCTTCCGGATTGACGGTTGTTTCGAACACTGTCTCGGCGTCTGGTAGTGATGCTCTCGGCGGGTCCGTCTCTGCCAGTTCCAGCTGGTCCATCACTGTTCTTCATCCTGGCATCAGCGTTGTTGAGTCTGGGCCTACATATGCACATGTTAGTGACACGATCGCGTATACGATTACAATTACAAATACAGGTGATTGCACGCTTAGCAATGTTCTTGTAGCCGACAGTATTCTGGGTACTGTTTATAGTGGTGGTTTGGCTGTCGGTGCCTCTGACACGTTTAACGTTACCTACACCGTTCCTTCAGGGTTGACAGTTGTTTCGGACAGTGTTTCGGCGTCTGGTAGTGATGCTCTCGGCCGTTCAGTTTCAAGCAGTTCTGGCTGGTCCACGACCGTTCTTCACCCCAGCATCAGTGTCTCAAAGTCTGCTCCGGCGAGTGCGCACGTTGGCGACACGATAACGTATACGATTGTGGTCAAGAATACCGGTGACTGCGCGCTTAACGGCGTGCTTGTTACTGATAGTATTCTGGGTACTGTTTATAGTGGTGGTTTGGCTGTCGGTGCCTCTGACACGTTCAGTGTTAACTACACTGTGCCTTCCGGATTGACGGTTGTTTCGAACACTGTCTCGGCGTCTGGTAGTGATGCTCTCGGCCGTTCTGTTTCAAGCAGCGCCAGTTGTGTTGTTACCATCGTTCCCGCCCCGGAAACAACTGTTGTCGTGACAAACATTTCAATGCCACCATGGGTCTACCAGGGATGGATAGTTGACATTAACGTAACGGTTAAGAACAATGGTAACTTCAGTGAACCTGTATGGGTTACTTTGTACTATAACATGACAGCTGATGAACTGATAGACGCGTATCCTATAGAGCTGGCTCCAGGACAGAGCTATACGCTCACGTTCGGGTGGAATGGGCTAGGCTACGGATGGAACACTTCAAGCGTGCCAACCTGCTACGGCCAAGGCTACACAATTACTGCAGTGGCAACGATACCGACGGGGTCAAACATGCTGTCTCAAGGAAACATGGTGGTCAGAATCATGGGAGACGTCAACGGTGACGGATTGGTCAACATGAAAGATATTGCATTGGTGGCCAGGGCCTTCGGGTCCACACCTACCAGTCCAAACTGGAATTTTGCTGCAGACTTGAATCGTGACGGATTAGTCAACATGAAGGACATGGCTTTAGTTGCCAGAAACTTCGGGAAAATCTATAACCCTGGCTCATAATAGCTGCTGATCGCAGTGAACACATTTCAAGAATTGGCATAAGACGCACTTTAGGCACGACTTCTCTTAAAGCGGCATACGGATCGCCGTTAGAGTTAATTGGTTTCCATCGATGATTTGAACCCTGTCTTGGCTCGGCCTTCCATGTGCAATGCTTTTCTTGAGCACAAGAGGAACTGTTGCGAGCGATGAATATCAAGAACAGAGACGTGTTTCGAATGGCATCGAAGATCCTAAATGAACGGACACCGTTCTTAGGAGATTCGGCAACGTGTCAGGCGTGTTTTTTCATCGTGCCGTTTTTTGAAAAGATGTTGGAAAAAGCTTAAAAACTGGGACCCTCGATATACTTAGCAAAGGTGGAAAAATGTCTGTTAAGAAATTCTTGAGTGCGATTGCTATCCTAATGCTTATGCTTTTCATGGTGATGGCTTCAGCGGGCAATGTTAGAGCCCAGCAGTCGATGCCGCTTGACTCGATGTGGGTGTCTCCTTCGGCAATAAACTATAGCACAAACAATGCGACCGTTGGAACGCTGTTTAATCTGACGGTTTGGGCTAACATGGAGAACGGTACGTACGATTGGCAGGTTACCTTGAACTTTGATGCATCAGTGTTCCAGGAAGTCGCGGCTGGCTACTCAGCAGGGACAACAAGCGCATACTTTGCTACGCACCAAACTATACCTGTCACTCCTGTCGTGGACAACGTCGGGGGGAGTATACTGTTTGGGGAGAGCCTCATAGGGTCGACTGATTACGTACCTGAAGAAAATGCCAGTTTAATGTATGCTGAGTTTAACATCACATCAATGCCCACAACGACAACGCCAATCACGGGAATATTTGACATCAATGCTACCGGCCTTACTGGCACGTTCTTTGACGCTGCCAACGGAACCACAGTCGCTTCTCCGGCCAACCTCTACGATGCAAGCTTCACACTATCTGTAGCCGTTCCTCCAACAATCAGCTCGATAACTCAGGTTCCTGACGTAAACAGCGTTAACTACAGCGAGGCTGTGGCAGTGTCGGCTAACGTGACTGACAACAGCGGCACAGGAATTGCGAACGCTACAATAGTCTATTCAAACGATACTTGGGCTACAAACTCCACTGCTGCAATGACGCTGAACAGTACAGATGGGTTGTACTATGGCACCATTCCTGGGTACCCGTATAATACGACGATCAACTATGTCATCGATGCCTACGACAACAGTGGAGGTTTCAGCGAGAGCATGGTAAACACTACCTACGGCACTTACACAGTGTTGCCTGAATACGCAGCTCTGTCATTCCTGTTGATCATTATAGCCATGTTGGCAGTCGCGATTGTGATAGCACGCAAGAAGCACGGTAAATAGCCACCAACAACCTTTTTTTTTCTTTTGATCCTGTAGCTTGCTCCCTAACCGCAACGATTCTGAACCTGTCTTTCTTGCTAATCCGCGGTTTTCTCGGAGGTTCTTCCGCGCTCTTCGATGCTCTGCCTCAACGTGAAGCTGGAATTGCTTGAACTGCGCAAACGTTCGCTTTTAATCCGACCAATCGAAACCGCCCTTCTGCAGGTTCTAACTATTAAAGTTTGTTCAAACTTTTCTGGAAGTTTCCTGTCGGTTTCGGCGTCTTTGCGACTGGTGGGTCTTGCGTCCGTTTTCAAACGGAGCCTGGATAAGATAGGCGAGCTTTCAAACGTTCGTTTGGCAGGACTCGTTGTGCGTTGGGAGACGTGTTCATGCTGATGTGTTCTGAGGGGCGGTTGTGTGCGCGTGTTTTTCGGTTTGCGTTGAGTTAAGCCTAAAAGTTGGGTCTTGCAATCGTGTGTGGGGGACTGCTTGAAGTTCGCCGGTTTGAGCATTGCCTTCTGTGTTGTGTTAGCTCTGCTGCTGACGAACTTTGTGGTTTCAGCGACGAGTGAATATCCGCGGTTGTCGTCGGTTGAGTCCGAGATCGTTTCGCAGATTAATGGCACGAACATCTACGATTACGATTTGCAGCTGGAGAATATTGCTTTGAATCACAGCCTGTCAGGCTACACCTTTCTCTCGTCGGGCTCTCCGGGGGCAGACGCGGCGGCAGACTGGATTCAAGAGCAGTTCGAAAGCTTCTCAGGGCTTCAGACGACCAGGGAGACTTTCAATTTCACAACTTGGACTCTTTCGGCGCAGCCTACTCTCGTGATTTATGGTGATGGAGGCCCAAACGTTTCGAGTTCTCAAGTTGCAATCAGTTCTTTTCAGTGTGAACAGTACAGTTGGCCTACTCCTGTTGGGGGAATTAATGCCAGTGTCGTCGCGTTGCCTTCGTACTACGATGCGGGTGTTTGGCTTGCTTTGGACACTACGGGTAAAGTTTTGATAGTCCCGGCGAACGTTCCAGACGATTTTAGCCTGCAATTTTTGGCCAAGCTTTACGGTGAGACGCCTGCCGCAATAATATTCACGGTTTCTGATGGCGAGCCGGTCGTTTCGAGCCCTCACGGAGGAATCGATTATTGGAATTGGAAGATTCCTGTGGGTTGGGTGGATTCTGAAGACAGTGACTTGATCGGTGGAATGTTGGCTGAGGAAAACGCTTCGGCCTTCGTTTCTATACCCGCGGTTAAAGGGCAGGACCCGAATTACAACATCGTTGCTACGCTGCCGGGCTCTGTGGATCCTCAGAAGATGATCATTATCTCGGCGCACTATGACACTGTTATGAACGCGGGTTTTTGCGGTGACGGTTCAGGAACTGCGGCTGTGATAGAGTTGGCGAGAGTTTTTTCTGAGGCTGCGATGAAGGACGTTTACAGACCGCAGTATACGCTTGTTTTCATAGCTTTCGACGGTGAGAACGTGGGGTATGCGGGTTCAGTGAACTATTTGAAGCAACACGCGTCGGAGATGGACGACATTGCTGCCGTGATTAACTTGGACTCGCTCGGAAGCCAGACGATGACGGTTTCCGAGACTTTTCCAGATAACACCGGACTGGACTTGCAGAGTATCGTAACGGGCGCGGCGAGTGATTTGGGCTTGAGCGTGGGAGTTTTGTTCCCCGGAGGGTCGGATCAGGAGACTTTTAGAAATCCTGCGTCGGTCGATAATCTTTACACTTCCATCTGGCAAGCGACGTCTGGGATACGGGACTTGAACGAGACGCGGATTAAGTCGAGCATCATGATTAGTTCGTCTCCGCTGACTTGGATCGACACTGAAAATGACACTTCGTCCACGGCGGGGTGGGTTACGGCTGCTAATCTTCAGAGTCAAACGCAGGCAGCTGGGCTTTCGGTGATGCGGGTCTTGTCAACGATTTTCAGCCCGTTTCTCGGAGAGCTCTTCAGCTCTTTGACGGCGGTTTGTGTGGTGTTTGCGGCGGTGCTGTATCTGTTCCGTTCTCGGTTGAAGGCTGTCGTTGGGGGTTTTGTGAACGAGGTTGTGGGGTTAATCGCGGGGAGGGAAGTCGTTTACATCGTGTTGTTGGCTTTTGGTTTCGTGTTTGTGTCGCTTGTCGTTCGCTCAGTCCCGGAGGTGACAGAAATCAACGTAAACGGATACCCGGCGATTCTTCTCAGTCAGTGCTTTGGGGTGCCCTTCGAAATGTTGGGCTTACCCTCGGTCGAATTTTCAGAGGGAGGCCCGGTGCCGCCGCTGACTGGGAGCTGGCCAATGGTTCTCGGGGGAATCGTCCCGGATCTTTTATTATTCGGCGCGGCTTCATTTTTCATCGTCCTCGCGGTGAAGAGGACGCTTAGCATGCGCGAACTCAAATACTATTATCAACAGGATTGACAAAACGTTTGAACGCGAACAAGTTTCTCTGGTTATGCGAAATCAAGTCTTGCTCTTGAGCGTACGCTTAATGGTGCTGCGTGCCGCATAAATGCCCTGAGGTTGCTTCAGGTTTCTGCCTTTGCGGTTTTCTGCTGTTGCGGTTTTTTCTTTTCAATATTGTCGTCGTTACTAGTGAGTCGATTATCAGGAGTGGCAGAATGAGGAGGGTTGAGTATTCGGGCAGTGCTTCGTATTGATAGTTTTTTCCCATCGCTTGTGTTGTGTTGTTGTTGCCGGCGTTGTCTTCTGCAGTTATCGTGTATGTTACGTTCGTGCCGTATGGGAAGCCGGGTATTGTGGCCGTCCACGTGTTTCCTTGAACGTTCTCCATTGCAAGCACGTTTGTGACTGTTTGGGAGCCGTTTGCGTATGTGTAGTTTAGGCTTACGTTTTTTACTCCGCTGGCATTGTCGGTTACTGTGGCGGTGATGGTCACCGGTTCGTTGGGTGGCACTTCGTTTTCGGGGTTTTGAAGGACGCTGGTTATGCTGGGGGGTGTCGTGTCGACTGTGAACTGGACCGTTTTTGAACTGCCCATGTTGCCTTGGGTGTCGTTGGCGTAGACGGTTATCGTGTGGAAGCCGTCTGGGATGTTGTTAAGGGTCTGGTTTCCAGTTGTCGTGATGTTGGCTGAGCCGTCGAGGCTGTACCCTTCCCAGGATGTTTGTTCCCTTACGGTGTAGTTCAAGGAAACGTGGTTCACCGCGTACGTTGTGTTTTCGGGGGACAGGAGAATTATCGTGGGGGGTGTCCAGTTTTCTTGGATTGTTACGGTGTGGGTTGTCTGTTCGTAGGCGAAGTATATCCACCTGTGGGTCGTGTTGTCGCGGAGGTCGAGGTTTGAGTACAGTAGCGGCGTGCTTCCGTTGTCGATGAGTACTTGTATGTGGTTTGGGTTTATGAGGGCGTGGGGAATCGTCAGTGTGCAGAAGCCTGTTGTGTCGTTTTCGCCTTGGACGTTGAAGGTTATTTTTCTGGTTGAGTTTGAGTAGTTGAAGTCTGTTATTGTAGAGTTTGAGATGATGTTTACTGGATAGCCTTGCAGTGCGCTTTGGCTTGAGAACAGGCCCATTAGTGGGAAGCGATCGGTGTTGTTTGTGGCTACAGTGTAGGGTTGGTTGCCTATTCCGTCTAGGTTAGTGTCGGCGCCTGTGTAGTCGCTCCAATAGTTGCCTTCCATGCCGTTGTCCCAAGAGTTGATTGGCGAGGAACCGCTTGCAGTCACTTGAGCCTGCCTCGTGTTGTTTATGATGTTGTTGTCGTAGATGAGGTTGTCTAAGGAGGAGTCGATGTAGATGCCCACGTAACCGTTGTTTACTATGCTGTTTTCCAGTATGCTGTTATAGTCCGACATGTAATCAAGACGGAGGGCGCCTCCTTCGTTCGCGTTTATGCTGTTTTGGCAAATCGTGTTGTTGGATGAGCCGTAGAGGCTGATGCCCAGGCCGCTGTTTGCTGTTATGTTGCTTGCTGAGATTGAGTCTTGGGATGTTTCTGAAAGGTCAATGCCGTTGTCGAAGCCTGTTATGTCGATGTCGGTGATGGATACGTTGTTTACTCCTATCAGTCGGATGCCTTCTTCGTTTCCGTTGCCTTGAAGTGTGTGGCCGTTTCCATCGATTACTATGTTGCTTCTCTGGACTGTCAGTGTGGAGTTCAGGTCGGCGGAAAGCTGGTAGGTGACGTTGTTTGAGGTTAACAATGGAGCCTGTGGGGGATCGATGCTGCCGTCAGTCCTGATGTAAACGTACTCGAAGTTTGTTGAGGCGAAAACTGGTGCGAGCGTGTGATTGCCGTTCATGCTAACAGGCATTGGGTTTGCTGAGCCTGCCTGAGATCCATCCAGTATCCAGTAGCTGAATGCGTAGCCGCTGTCTGCCGTGGCGGAAACGTTGACGGTTTGTCCCGCTCCGTACGTGTATGTTCCTGACGGAAGGCTCGTGTTGCCTCCTGCGGCAGCAACCATGGTCAGCGTGTAGTTTGTCTGCAGGAAGATTGGTTGTAACGTGTGGTTGGTGTTCATCAGGATTGTGAGAGGGTTGGCGGATCCGATGCTGCCGTTGTCGAGTGTCCAGTTGTCCAATATGTAGCCGGTGTCGGGAACTGCCGTTACCGAGGCGTTATCTCCCTGGGTGAAGGAGTAGTTTCCGGCAGGGGGGGAAGTGGTTCCATCGGGTGCTGAGACGATTGTGAGAATCGGCTGGAAACCGTTCGTTACTAGGCCGTCTTGGTTAGCGAAGGATATTTCGTTTCCGTTAGGATCTAAGAGGAAGGAATACTGTGGCATTGGATATAAAATGCTGCCAGTCTCGACGGGGTTTGAGGCTGTTGCTATTTGCAGCGACGCTGCACCGTATGTTTGGCACGTGAAGTTGAGGTTGCACAGAATTCCTTGCGTCACGTTTGTTGAGCCGGAGAACAGTGCAAGGCCGTAGAATGTGTAGTTGTAGCCGTCGACGGTCGGCGCGTTTAGGACGGGTAGGACAGGGATTGTTTGCTGGCCGGCGAAAACGTTGTTCTGGGGAATCCAGGCTGCGGTGCAGTTGATAATGGAGGCATTGTACTTGAGGGCGAGTTGCCACGTGCTCAGGTTGTCGACTTTGCTTACAGTCACGTTAATTGTGAAGGATTGGCCAGGGGTGACTGTTATCTGTGCGGGGGCGATCGACATCGTTGTTTCATCTGGTTGAGCAAGGCTTGTTAAGACGCTTAGTTCGAGAAGAAGGATTATAATGGTTATCAGAACGAGTTTTTTCAAGCGTCCCACCAGATTGCCAGTTATGAAAGTGTTTGGGAAATATGATTTGCGGCTGCCTGAGAAACTGAGCCCGAAAGAAAGTGTGCTGAAATGGCGCGATGCGACTTTATGCTTGACGCGAGGGGCCTGAAGGCGTTGGAATAAACTCTGCTTTGCCCTCGTGGGTACGAAGAGTCAATGTTAGAAGCGGTCTTGTTTTGGCAGTGGCTAACCGGGTTCCTTTAGAGCTTGAAGCGAGCTCCAAAATTTTCAACTGCGAGGTTGGGTGCTTGAGCTGCGCCGTTTTGAAGCGTGTTCTTGGAGGGTTTGGTCCCGGAGCGGGGTTTTCACTTGAGAAGTCTGACGCTCATGAGGACGCGGGTTCGTTCGCTCATTTGTTGGGATTGGTTTAAGTAGTGTTCGAGGTATTCTTTGGCTGTTTCGTAGCTTATGCTTTTTCCGATGACTATTCCGCTGAGTTCGTGTCGGGGTCTTGTTCTGAACTTTGGTTCGATTTGTTCTTGTCTTATGTTGTATTTTTTTATGATTTTTACTTTGTATCTTTCTAGGACGGTGTCTGGGCCGTTGACTTCAACCATCAAGCTGACCATCGGACATCGACTCTCCCGTCTCTCTGCTGTTTAATAGGCCTTTTCGAATATAAATCGTTGTCGTTTCTGCTTTCACGGTCGTTCTTGGGAGGTTTTTGTTCGCTGTGCGGTTCTGCTTAGTGTCTGTTTAAAGAGTCGCGGGTGGTTGCATGTTCTTGTCTTCTTGGTGATTCGCTTCTCTGGCTTGGGCTATCATGTTGTCTATTTTTTTTCTGAAGTTTGTTTCGAGTTTCAGCATTGCTTCTTGGGATCTGACGCTTTTTAGGTAGAAGTAGCCGAGGCCGAACATTTGGGCGAGCATCATGGGAGTCCTGTTTGTTTTTTCTTCTTTGCACGAGGTGAGGCTTATCGTGAAATCGTCTGGGTTTCCTTTGATGTCGACGGACACGTCGTTTTCCATTTTGTAGCGGTCGGAGTCTCCTGCGATTACTTGGAATCCCGTTTCCGTTTTTAGCGCTGTGACGTTGTTGAACTTTTCTAACTCAAAAAAGTCGATTATTTTTTTTACGAGGTCTGATAGGTTGACGTTCGGGTCTCTGTAATTTTTTTGCACTCGGAGCGCGCCTCAAATAGTTTGTTTTCCTCATCAAATCGTGAACTCAATCAGTCGGCACTATACGGTCCTTCATAGGCGAAGTTGCCTCCTTGCGTCGCGTTGAAGTACAGTGTTATTGTTCCATTAACATCTGTCTGTCCGTTTGCATTGTTAGCTAGCATACGTATCGTGAAGGGGTATAGCCCATTCTGTTGCGAAATTAAGACTGGACTTGTAAGTTGAATTTCCGTTGAAAAAGTCGTGGTACCATTTGATATTTTGTTAACCCACCAGGTATTTGTTGCTGGATTCATCCCTTGACAGAATATTGTGGTTCCGTAAACGTCTCCTAGTACTGGTGTGAAATAGAAAGCAAAGTCTGTTAGAAATACTGAGGGCCCTGGGTCGGACGAGTTATATTTAGTTCCAATTGTTTGGTAGGTTCCAGCTAGACCTGAAATGTCGAAGTATGTGTTCGGATCATAAACAACTGTTTTTTTGTTTATTTGGTTTAGGTAGCTGTAAGCGGCTAGCGCGGATATCAGAACAAGAAAGACGGCGATGGCGGATATGAGCAGCCATCTGTTCCTTTTTGGCCTGTTTCGTCTGCTGGTTTTGTCTGTCATCTGAGTTCACTCGTCAGCATTATTTAACCTGAGCGGAGGGAGCAAAATAAACCTTTTGATGATTTCTTGGAAAGGGCGTCTTTGCGAAAAACAAGCAGTTTGGCCCGCTTCGATGTTCGAAGAGGTGTAATTTTTGGATGTGTGACAAGGTTTGCGGAACTGAATCGTCTGGGTTAGTTTCTGCGAATTTTAGTGAAGGTTGGGCGATTCTTGCAATATGGAAATCATGGGGCGTTTACTCGGTTGAAGCATTAATAAACGCGTTTATTTCCAGATCCGAGAATTCGGCAGCGCGAATGCGCTCTTCGTAGAATTTGCTGGTTTTCTGTGAGGTCGTCGTCTGTTGGCTCGTATGCTTGGATTCTGGCATGTTGAGTGCGATGGGGTCATTAAAAGGCCGTGTTGAAGAGTATCTCGGAAAATGGTGATGTTTGCGTCAGAAACAGATATATGGTTAGAGCTGGTTCACTTTGGTGCGATGTTCTGAGTTGACGTGGCCTCTGAAGCAAAGATGGTTCTGGATGCTTTTCTTCACGATACTGGCGGCTGTGCTGGGAGCCTTCGTGATTGTGGAGTTGATTTTCGCTTTGTCGCCAGGCTCGATTATCATTGCGTTGATAGTGGTTCTCATGCTCTGGGTCATTCTCAGGAGTTACAGGAAATGGGCTTCTGAAGAGCCTGAGGAAGAGGAAGAAGAGGCCGAGATCGGCGGGCTGGGACATTTCATGCGTGAGTTTTTGGGCAGCGTTTTCACTGAAACTTTGTTCCACAAGGATTAAATACTGCTTTCCCCTAGGCTTTTAACGCTGAAAAAATGAGAAAGGAGAGAAAAGAATGAACAAAATGATTCCAATAGCTTTGATCATAGGTCTTCTACTAGGAGTATCTGCAATTCTAGCACCACCGATATTCGCATCACCGCCAGTTTCGAGACCGATGGACTTGTACGAGATCACCATTTATGGTGGTAGTCCTCAGACGGTTGACCCCGCATGGGCTTACGACACTGCAAGCGCCGAAATACTGCAGAACACGATGGACACGCTGCTCATGTACAGCGGAGAGTCCATAACCAACCCATACATCTTCGCCCTCGCAACGAGCGAATTAGACGGACCTGTCACCAATGGAGTATCCTCCATAGGACTTCCAGTCCCGACTGGTGACAGCATCGTCGGCCTGAACTTCGAAAACACTGGACAAGGCAACGGCACAACTGTTGCCCAGTACTACTGGCAGTATGACTTCAAAATACGCCAGGGTGTTCAGTTTGCACCTCCGTACAACTACAGTCTAACACCCGAAGATGTTGCTTACAGCTTCCAACGCGAAATGTTCCAAGACCGTGTCAGTGGTCCGCAGTGGATGCTTCAAGAACCACTTTTGGACCAGGCTGCAGGCTTGAACGCGGCCACCACGGGTGGACTGATACCAAATATCAACTCCACGTACGTAACCCAAGAAGCCGAGGTTGGCGCGCTGGTCAGAGACTCAGTGCAGTACAACGCTACGGACGTGTGGTTTAACCTCATGTTCCCAGGCGCTTACGCACCGTTCCTGCAGATTTTGTGCCAGACATGGTCAGACGTCGCGAGCATGCAATGGGTCAACAACTACGTTATCGGGACACTGGGCCGACCAGACTGGCCAGGCTTCAGTTTCGGCCCCAATACGTACGGTATGGGCAACACCAACCTGACGGGCTGGGTGCCCTACTGGAACCCGGCACACTCGCCTTGGGACTATCCGACTCCAGTGAACTACGGTTCTGGTGCATTCATCCTGACGCCGGGCACTCCGGACTACACCCACAACTATTGGGGCGCAACGAGAAACCCCAACTGGTGGGGCGGAGCTCCGCAGTTCTACCCGACCGAGGCTGGTGAAACACCTGCAGGCTATGCGAACACGATTGAATGCTCATGGAACTACCAGTGGTCAGCAACAGAGGGATACTTCAAGTCCGGTGCATGTGACTTCGCTGCACTTCCCTCACTTGCAAACATCGGTGACATCTACACGAACGGCTACACAGGCAGCTACTACCCGTATCCAAGCTCATCGACGAACCTTCCAGATGCTGGCATTCGCTGCTACGCAGATCTGCCTGAGCTGGAGGTTGACGCGCTGTTCTTCACGATGAACATTTCGAGCGCCACTCCCTACGGAGTAATCGATGCGCCAGTGACAGGATTGGGTCCTGCAAGCTTCAACTCGGCTGGAATTCCGAGCAACTTCTTCGGAAACGAGCCGTTCGGTAACCCGTACGGCATCGACATGAGGAAGGCATTCGCGTACAGTATCGACTACGCGACGGAACTCTCAGTTGCAGCTTTGGGTGAAGGTTTCACGCCAGCAACAGCCATTATTCCAGGCTTGTACGGCTACAACGCGAGCATCGTCGGCTACAACTACAACCTGACCATGGCAACTCAATACTTCAACGATTGGCCAGGACTCACGAGCAACGGCTTCACCATAACCTTGTGCTACAACAGCGGCAACGGAGAGAGACAAGAACTTTGCAGTTTGATACAGAGCGCAATTCAAGGCATAAGCCCCAACTTCCACGTTAACATCGTAGCCCTCGACTGGGACACCTACCTGACGGCAGCGGTGACTCAACAATTGTCCACGTATGTCATCGGTTGGGTCGCTGACTTCCCAGACACCCACGACTTCGCGCTGCCCTTCTACCACACTGGAGGCGCTTTCGCCTCGTGGCAACTGTACTCCAACGCGACGATGGACGCCCTGATTAACCAAGGCATCACTCTTCCGAACGGTCCAGCACGTCTAGCGATTTACACTGAGGTTGCAGAGTTAGCAATAGCTGACTGCCCGAGCGCTACAGTCATCACAGCCTTGGGTCGCCACTTCGAGTACGACTGGGTCCAGGGCTGGTACTACAACCCTGTAACCATGGCTGGAGGTGAGCAATACTTCGCGGGCGAGTACAAGTTCTACTACGTTCCAGAATCAAACAACGCCGCTCCATCGCAGCCGTTCAGTGAGTATCTGCCCGCGGACGTTAACCGCGATGGCACAGTCAACATGAAAGACATCGCATCCATAGCCAGAGCCTTCGGCTCAACCTACACGACACCATTGCCAGCAAACTGGCAGTACGTGGATGATCTTGTCAACATCAGAACAATCAACATGAAATCCATCGCATTCGTCGCCAGACAATTCGGTGTCACAAGCCCAATCGGCACCTTCGGACCGCTGGTTAGCATAACACCACTAACGAGCGTTTCCACCTTTGGAAACACCATAACCTTCAAAGCAACTTGTACCACAGGCTACGGGAACGTCAATGACCGCACCATACAATGGTACTATGGCACGTTGGCAAATGGCCAGCTAAGTGCACCGACAGCAGGTCCATCAACGACAAACGCTGCAACATCTTCATTCACGTTCACTGTTCCACATGGATCCTCCTACGTCTTCTGCGTAGTCACTGACACGTTCACAGGCTCAGTTGCATCTGCACGCGCATCGGCAGGCTTGTCGAATACCGCCGTCTCCACATCGGAGTGGGCGGGAGTCTACGCTCTTTAAACGGTTGAAGACCAGAGCTAAAAACTCTCCCCCTTTTTTCTTGTTTCAAGCATCACGTTGAGATCTTCCGTGTTTTCGCGAGTTTGTGTTCTTCGAGGTTGCGAAGATTTTTGGCAAATTTTCTCCTCATATCGCGTTTGGGGAAGATATCAAATAGGAGGTTTTCTGATTTATCCGACAGAAATGCATTGTTTTTGGGTTGGGTTTTGATGCACCTTAGGAGCTTACCGTTGACATAGACAAACTTTGGGCGGGGTCGTCATCGCTCTCTGATTGTGGAGTATTTTCCTCGGTGTGGCGAAAGAGAACTTGGTCTCTGCAAGAATCTCAGGACAGCACCATAGTTAATAATTTGCAGAGAGCAGAGGGATCTTGAGAGATCGGGTGGTTTCTTGCTTTCAGTCTTCGGACTCGATTGTGAAAGAGAGAAGCTTGGGCGTTAATCGTCGAGTCGTCGCTTTGAACAAGCTTATGCTGAAAATGAACGGAACAAGGAACTGTGGTAGTGCGACAGGCTTAAATATTGACTTTGGTTTGATTTATGCTGGGTCTGGGAGATGGCGAATCTAGCAGCTTACATAGTAAGAAGGTTAATCTTGCTTGTGTTTGTGCTTATCGGAGTCACTGTTTTGGTTTTTGTTGTCACTATGTTGTTTCCTATAGACACTAGAGCGCTTCTTTACGTTCACGGAAATATACGTGATGTTCCGAAAGCGATAGCAGATGCGATTGTTAAGTATAATTTGAAGGCTCCGTTTTATGTGCAGTACTGGGGCTGGTTGTCGCAGCTGTTGCATGGAAATCTCGGGTGGTCGATAACTAGCAATCAGATGGTGACAACGTCGATTGCGACGAAGTGGCCTTACACGTTTGAGATTGTTCTTTTCGCGGCGCCTCTGATTATTTTCATAGGGATATATCTTGGGGTTCAGTCGGCGATTCATAGGAACGGACCGATTGACCAAGCGTCGAGGCTCTTATCCATTGTTGGCTGGTCTCTTCCCTCGTTCTTCGTCGGGTTGTTGCTTCTGGCGGTGTTTGCGGGCGTTCTTCACTGGTTCCCCTACGGGGGCTCGATGACGATGAGTTGGACGACGTTTATGGGCAACCCTAAAAACCATTTTGTGCATTACACTGACGTAGACTTGATTGACGGGCTTTTGAACGGTCGGCCAGCCTTGACGTTGGATGTGATTTGGCATTGCGTTCTGCCCGTGGCCACGGTCGTCACGATCGATGTGGCCCTGCTGATAAGGGTAATGCGTTCCTCGATGCTCGAGACGATGAGCAAACCCTACATAACGACGGCGAGGGCGAAGGGTCTGAGCAACAAGGTCGTCATCTACAAGCACGCGAGAAGGAATGCTCTCATCCCCGTCGCGACTCTGTCTGGGATGCTCGTCGCGGGCCTCCTGACCGGTCTGATAATCACCGAAACAGTTTTTGGTTTCGGAGGCTTGGGACAACAGGTCGTGCGTGCCATAGAGAACTTGGACATTCCCTTCATCATGGCCTACACGGTTCTCACAGCACTTCTGTTCGTCATAGCAAACCTCATAGTGGACATCATGTACGCCTACATCGACCCGAGAATACGGTTGGATTGACATGAGCCTAACATCAAGATGGGAAAATTTCAAAACAGGAATGCGACCGAGACTCTCAGAATGGCGGTTCATGCTGAAGAGGATGAGACAGTCCAACCTCGCCATGGCCGGCCTGATCATCATATTGTGTTTCATCGGCATCGCATGCTTGGCACCAGTGCTAGCGCCGCCTCCAGCTGCGAATCATGGCGATCCTTGGATAATTCCCCAAGACCAAACTTACCTGAAAATGATCGGCCCTAACGTGCCGACACCGCCCACAGTCCAACACGTTTTTGGTACCACCTACTACCAGTATGACATTTATTACGGGTGCATTTGGGGAACGATAACGGCGTTCCGGGTAGGATTAACTGTTGTTGGAATATCTCTCATTGCTGGTGTTATTATCGGAACGATAGCGGCATTTTACGGAGGAGTAATAGATGAGATATTGATGCGATTTACTGACATCATACTCGCTTTTCCAGGTTTGGTCCTTTCTATGGCAATAGTGCTGGCCTTCCCTGAAGCCATCCCGTTGAACCTTTCAGAGCTGTTTCTGGGCATCTCAGCATTTTTCGTCTTGATATTTCTCGGTCTCAAACGCGATCGCAGGGGTGCAATATGGGTAGCAGGAATCTCAGTGATCCTGGTCTTTTCAGTACTCACCTACCTGTATCACCCGTTAATTCTTGCTCTTAATCTCGGAAAACTGGACAAAGTTCTCATTGCGTTGACACTCGTGAGCTGGCCGAGCTACGCTAGGCTAATCAGAGGAGAAGTCTTACGGGTGAAGAACGAAGACTTTGTCGAGGCTTCGAAAGCCTCAGGGTCCTCAGATTTTCGAACTATAACGAGGCACATCCTACCGAACAGCATATATCCAGTCTTCATCGTGGCCACGCTAGACATAGGTTCAGTCATTCTGACCGCCGCCGCGTTAGCTTTCATCGGCATAGGCTCGCCTCCTTATTTCCCTGATTGGGGGCAAATTGTCAGTAATTCCGAGAGCGTTATTACAAACGGCGTCGCTATAGTCCATAACTTTTACACGTTCTTTATTCCAGGAATGTTCATCGCAATGTTCGTGGTCGGATGGAACCTGCTTGGAGACGCACTTAGAGACGTTCTAGATCCGATGCTCAGGAGGAGATGACGGTGTCTCAGGGCGACATAGTGGAAGTCAAAGATCTCGAAGTGAAGTTTTACACTTATGCAGGCGTGGTTGAAGCGCTTGACGGCGTGAACCTTTTCGTCAGGGAGGGCGAGATTCTTGGACTCGTGGGTGAGACAGGCAGCGGCAAAAGCGTGACCAGCCTTGCAATCATGAGGCTGGTTCCACCTCCTGGCATTATCGAGGGCGGGAGAATTATTCTACGAGAATCAGGGAAACAACAAGACACTCTAACGATGAGTGAGAATTCCATTAGACAGATTAGAGGCAAAGATATATCGATGATTTTCCAGGAGCCGAGGGCCTACCTCAACCCCGTGTACTCAGTCGAAAATCAGATCGCCGAGGTCATGCTTGTTCACAGAAAAGAAGAACTGTATGAAAACAGCGTAGCCTCCGTGCAGAAGAGGATCATCGACGGCCGAAAGGCAGTGCTTGAAAAGCAGAAAGCTCAACTTGACAAAGAGAAGCCTCAAGGAGAAAAAGAGAAGGCTGAGCTTGCCAAACGCAGGGAAGCTATTGAAAAGAAGCTTGGGCAACAGACGACCAAACCGCCCTCGAACAATGAGATAGCGTCCTACAGAAGACTCTTAAGGGCTGAGCGGTACTGGCCCGCTGAGCGCGCGCGGCAATATCAAAAAAAGAAGGCCAAACTTGAAAAATTGAGAGCCGACCTCCAAAAACAAAAGACTACTCTGGAGCAAAAGAAAGGAACCGAAGGGCAGATGGCCAAGATTAACAAACAAAAACGTGCTTTGATGGCTTGGTCAGCATACTATGACAGACAGTATGCAGAGCTGATGAAGCTTGAACCTTACCAATTTAATCTGGGCAGAGGCGCCAGAATCAAAGGGGCAATTCGTGTTGGTGCCATAAGGTTTCCGACAAGGTTCAATCGTAAACGCCAGTTCAAGGCCGAGGTTCAAAAAGAGGTCGTCAAGGTGCTGAAGAGCGTGGAAATACCTGATCCGGAACGAGTCTCACGCATGTATCCGCATGAGTTGAGCGGCGGGATGGCCCAAAGAGTTGTCATTGCCATGGCGTTGGCCTGCAATCCAAGACTGCTCATAGCTGATGAACCGACCACCAACTTGGACGTCACGGTTCAAGCTCAGATATTGAACTTGGTCAAGACACTGAAGAAGAACCTTGGATCGGCGATCCTCTACATCACGCATGACCTGGGCGTGGTCGCACAGTCGTGCGATCGTGTTTCGGTGATGTATGCTGGAAACGTGGTGGAGACGGCTGACGTTTTCGAGACGTTCAGCAACCCGCTTCATCCCTACACGCGTGCACTGCTCGAGTCGATTCCAAGGCCGGGAGAACCGTTCAAGTCAATCCCAGGTCTCGTTCCAAGCTTGATAAACCCGTTGAAAGGCTGCAGGTTCCACGACAGATGCAGCTACGCAAGGGAGCAGTGCGTGAACGCGAAGCCGAAGTTCCTCGAGGTCAAACCTGACCACTACGTGGCGTGTAATCTTTACGGAGGGTCTTGATGACCTCACTTCTTGAACTGAGGCAATTGAAGAAGTACTATCCGATATACGGCGGAGTCTTCAAGCGCAGAGTAGCCAGCGTGAGAGCAGTTGATGGCGTTTCTCTCAGCGTGGAAAAAGGCGAATGCTTCGGGTTGGTGGGCGAGTCGGGCTGCGGAAAAACAACTTTAGGAAAGACGGTTCTGCGGCTTCTGAGACCTGATGCTGGAAGCATCTATTTCGGTGTTCCCGTAGACGTGACTGAACAAATCGATCGGCTCGCGAAGAAAGATCCCAGTTCACTGGCGCTTCGAAAGCTGAGACGAAAGTACGATATAGCAACTTATCTCGGAATGGATTTGCGTCGGCTCAGAAGAAGAATGCAGATAGTGTACCAAGACCCCACGACATCACTGGATCCCCGGATGCTGGTGAAGGACGTGGTCGGGGAGTCCCTCTACGCTCAGGGATTAGCCAAGGGCGAAGAAGCAAGGAAGATGGTCATGGAAATCCTTGAAAGAGTAGGAATGTCAGAAAGGGCGTTGTTCAGGTTTCCGCATGAATTCAGCGGTGGCCAGAGGCAGAGAATAGCCATCGCCAGGGCTCTGGTGAGTCACCCTGAATTCGTGATTCTTGACGAGCCTACCTCTGCGGTTGACGTTTCCGTTAGGGCACAACTGCTGAACCTCTTCCAGGATCTGCAGAAAGAATTCGGTCTCACTTACATGTTCATAAGCCACGATCTAGGCATCGTCGAATGCATCAGCGACCGGGTCGGCATCATGTATTTAGGCAAAATCGTGGAGTACTCCTCGACGGAGCAGATATTCCACACGCCCCTGCACCCGTACTCTCAGGCTCTCATAGCCTCCGTTCCGATACCCGACCCCACGAGAAGAAAGGAACGTGCGCCGTTAACCGGCGAAGTCCCCAGCCCCGTGAATCCCCCGCTTGGGTGTCGCTTCCATCCCAGATGCCCGTTGGCCATGGACATCTGCAAGAAGGTGGAACCGCAGTTGTTGGACGCGGGAAATGGACATTTCGTGGCCTGCTACGCAGTTTCACAATCATCAGGCGGTTGAGGGAGCAAAAAATGAAAAACCAAGAAGACAAGGGTTATTCAACAAGACTCAGAAAGGCAGCGACAATTATCCTGTGCGCAATTATCGTTGCAGGGCTGAGTGCGCCCCTGCTCACCGTATCAGCACAAACACTGCCGAGAATCATAATTCTAGGCCAGGCGTCAAACAGCAATCAGCAGAACAGCACGTTAGTCATGGAGGTAAATCAGACCTTCACGATGACCGTGAACATGACAGATTACCCAGACTTCTACCTCTACCAATTAGTGTTCAAATATAACCTGACAATGCTAAACATCACCGGCCTCACGTTCCCAACCAACGGCGTGTTCGGATCTCAATCTCCCCTTTCAACATCGTATACTACGCTTAGTCCCAATGAGACGGCGGCCGACTTGACAGACCTTAACGACCAATTTGGCGTTGGAGTGGTTGGCCAGTCGCTGTTTAGCCCAGCTGGGGTGGATGTTTCTAACGGTGTCCTCTTTCAAGTGAACTTCACCGTTGTAGAAGCGGGAGAGACGGATATTCATCTTTGCACAGTGAACGACACCGCCCAGCTCGTTACAGCGACGAGTTCACCATGGTACACGTTCGCAATGAACTCGACCCAAGCTTATTATGGAGGGGCATTCGGCGTAACTGACAATTTTGACCTGACGAACGCCACGCTCGTCGTGCTTGCGGCGCTACCCGGTCAGGTTCAGGAAGTTCCACCGCCAGTCGCCGCGTTTACGGCCCACGGCTCACCACGGCCCAAGAATTCCCTCCTCCTTCAGCCCAACGCCGTAGGTTCGGGTATGGGTACTAGTGTTCTCTGTAACCTGACGACATACTTCAACGCCTCTGCTTCCTACGATAACTACGCGACAATAACAGAGTACGTCTGGAGCTTCGGCGACGGCAACACGACGGTGGTTAAAGCGACCGGGTCGCTCAACGACTCGCTGATTACACACGTTTTCACCGGCGTAGGCACATTCGATGTGAATCTGACCCTTGTGGCTCAGTCAGGTCCCAACGCAACTCAGATTTCTACTGCTTACATTTATCCGATTACGGTGGACTTGGCAGTGCAGCTCTTCGACTGGACGCCCTTTATCTACGCCGTCTTCGGAATCATCGTAGCTGGTATAGTCGTATCCTCAGTCAGATCAGCAGTGCGGAAAGCCCGCAGAAGAAGACTGACCCAGCAAAAAGTGAGCAGGATGGACGCGTCGGAACAGCCGCCAACGGGCACCGCGACGACACAGAGCAGCTAAATCCACACTTCCTGCAAGCCTGTTTTCATGATTGGGGCTCGACTGCCCAAAATCAATGTTGGGAGACAGAGAGCAGCCTAAGCCTCTCGCTACGGGCATCGTGGGCTTACACAGGCTTTTATCTTTGTAGAACAGTTATCGAAGGCTCCCTCTTCTGGGCATGTGTCTTTTCATTTCTCAGTTAGTGTTTTCGTTCTATTGTTAAGCTGAAAGGATAGGTTTAACTTGACGGACGGAGTTATCGTAATTTTAGAGGAGAGAAGCGAGATGAAGGCGACCAGAAAGCTCAGGGGACTTTTTGCATGCCTACTTGTTTTGACGGGTTTGCTGGCAGGCGTACGCCTCTTTAACGCTGTTCAAATTGGAGCCTTCGCAGACGGCTCTGTTTCTCCGGTGATTCAGGATTTTTACATCGACAACGTCTACTCCGGCTTAGCCACCCAGTTCTCGTTTGATTGTTCTGACTCATATGTCTTGAGTGTGGGAATACTACAGACTAACATCACAGACTCGGCCGCAAATTCCACCGTCAGCCTTTCAGGCACTGAGGCGTGGGCAAACTTCACGGTGACGTATCCTAGCGGTAATAGCATGATAAGTTTTGACTTCTGGGTGAACGACTCTGGCAATCTTTGGGCAACCACTGGGAACAGGACCGTCAACGTTTACGATTACACTAACCCAGACACGTTATCCTACTTCAATTCTCTCAGCCAAGCCATCACAGCGGTTCAAGGTGCAAACGACTTCAACGAAGTTTCACCGTACCTTGCCTATGTCCTGAGCCAAAATCAGACTTCCATGCAGACAATGATAGACAACTACGCGGCTGCTCAACAGTGGCTCAACGTCTTAGAATGGGCTGCCATCTGCAACAAGCTCTGGTGTGACAGCGTTCCAGCAGACGTTCAAACTGACGTCGAATATGCCCTTGGAAATTACACGATGGCTGGAAGCCTGCCTAACACTGATAGCGGTTATGGACAGAACGACTTCAACGTTGAGAGCCAGTGGGGACTGTACGGGTACTATTTCAACAACTGTTCTTGGATAGGCAGCTACCAGAATAACACGAAATGGAATGTAACGGCAGCTTACAACTTTTTCGACACGGCTATTAACAGTTCAGTTGCGACCACAAACGAGCTTCCACTTCAGATATATGCTAACGGGACAGTAGCCACATACTTGAACAGGTATTATGATGAGGACGCGGACGTAGTGGAGTGTTACGTTCTTTTTTACTCTCTTCTCAACGTTTCTAATGCCCTGAACAAGGCAGTCTGCTGGTGGAACTATCTGGTCAATACTCACTGGACTCCTTATCTTAACTATTTCGGGTATACTGGGCCAAACAGTTTTTACGAGTGTGAAGCGGGGTTTTTCCTGAAAATCATAAGCATGCTGAAATACTATTACCCTTCTCTCGGCAACTGGACTTACGTTCTGGAGGATATGGACAACAGGTTTCTTTCTGAGGAATGGAACAGTCCGCAATGGATTGACGAAAGCACAGCTCTCACATCTTATGCCGTCGTCCACGCGGACCCAGGCAGCACACAGAGAAGGCTGGAGAACACTCTTGGAGCGTGGCAGGCGTTGCAGGGAGTTTACTCGTATTTGGACAGCGTGTATCAGAGTAATATGGTTGACATGCTTTCTGGCAATGAGAACCTTCAGCCGGCGTGGGCCCTGTTGCTGAGCCAGTACAATCCCAGCGAACAACAGTACGGAGCAGGGTTGTACGATGCGGCAACTGGCATGTTCAGTGAGAGTCAGCCTGCGAGTAGCGGATACGGCGCGTTTGCCGACGATTATACTGCGACTGCTCAGGCAGAAATACTCCTGTTTATGATGGGAATAGTTCCTGGCAACACAACTGTTGCTTTTCCGTTGGAAGAACTGAACTACGAGTACATTCAAGACGTTAACCCAGAAATGTTCCAGTTTAACCTGGCGAACCAAACAATAACCATTCCAGTAGACGAGGCCGGAACCATGACGTTCCAGTACGGGGAGTCACCTGTAACCTGCAGTTTCAATCAGAGCGGAGTCTGGCAAGTAACCTTCACTGGCTCGTGGAACATGATAGTAAACGTGACGTACCTGTCGAATTTGCCTTCGAACACCATGTATTTTTCGCAGATCTACACGTTGCCATATAACGTCACGATAAACGCTCATTGCCTCACTGAGGGTGTGGACGTGAACGTGAGCGTGGCTTTGGATGGCTCGCCTACGGGTTTAACGACACCCTGCACTTTCACCGAACTGATTGGAGCTCACACCTTCACCGTTTCGAGCACGGATCCAGACGGTCACTTTTTCATCAACTGGACCACGGGCGAAACAACGTCAACAATAACAGTTTCCGCCGGCGGAACGTTTACGGCATACTACGAAGAGGGGCCGCTTTCAATTTCTGTTTCGCCTGATACCGCAACTCTGATTCTACTCCGATCCCAATCGTTCAACTCAACAGTCTCCGGGGGCACGTCTCCCTACTCTTATCAGTGGTATCTGAACAATGCCTCGGTCCCGGGAGCGGCAAATCCCACATGGACTTTTACGCCAAAATCTGCGGGGCCATACACCGTCTACGTGAATGTCATGGACAGCGATGGAACACAAATAACGTCTAACACTGTGTGCGTGCAGGCGTTCGTGCGTGTTGTGTTCCTAGAGGGCCCATATTACACCATTGGAATGCAATACTGGATTCTGGGATTATCAGGAGAACATCCTATACGCGTAGTCTCCGAGTGGTGATCACGATAAAATTTTTGCGGGTGCCGACTCGACGAAGCGCTGACTGAATGGGAAGCCCAAAGCGCGTGTTAACGTGCAGGGCGGAGCCATACTGGCAAGATGTTCCGCGTTTTTGCCGGTCTCAAGCAATGGGAACCACAACTCAGACATTAACAGTGACGCAGCACGTATGAGAGGCTTCGCACTAGTTGCCAGAAATTTTGGCAGCATCTCCAATAACCTCCTTTTTGCCGAATTGTGCAAGGGTGCAAGACTTGTTTAGCCTTGCGTCGCATGGATAGGGCAAAGAAATCGGCGTTGTCGATGCTTGGCTATCGGGTGAGGCGCAGTCTGCTGCTGCTTGAGTTGCTCCTTTCTACGTGATAGAAGATAATTCCAGAAGGTTTAAATCTTGAAATTGCCCCAATTAGGATTGCATAAAAGGAGAAGGGAGAATAAAGAATGAACAAAGCATTAAGTAAATTACTTGCAACTCTAATGGCAGCAGCAATGATATTCGGATTTCTACCAGCAGCCATGCTAACAGCAACAGCTGCACCGTCACCTGGTCCACCCTTTAACACAGTAGCCGCGCCATGTTTGTTCCTTGTAGGATCAGTAACCGAGCAAGGTCTGGATACCTACTACACAAACGTGACCAGCGCTGGAACCACATTCGTGGTTCAAGCCTGGATCAACACAACCGGCGTTGAGGGTGGTTGGGTCGGTGCATTCCTGTACAACTATACCCAAGTACACTGCACCGCAGTGAGTTTCGTCGCCAACGCGTCTTCGCAAAGCTCCTGGACGTACGACAACGGCTATTATGATCCAGGCACGGGAACACCGCCCTTTATGGACTCTGTTACACCTCCGAGCGCACCCGATAACGCTGGAGTCATAGTAGCAGGCTTCGGCAGCGTAGGTGAGCCCTCAGGATTCGGTGAAATAGTCTTGGGAGTTGCCACGCTACCGGCAACAAGCCCTAACGTGGAAGAACTCATCACCATGACCTTCCAGTTCCAGGCGGGCGCGATTCCAGTTCCAGTAACTGGAGGTCCAATAAGCGGCACCATCGCTTGGGATCCAGCCGTTGCCTTCATCGCAACGACTTTGGGTACACCAGATCCTGCCACCAGCTTCGGCAACTACGAATATATCGTACAGAACCCACCACATGTAACAGCAACACCAAACGTTGCAGTCGTCAACGAAACATCAACCACTTTCGCCACCATCTCTGGTCCATCAGGATACGACCTGAACAACGAGGTTGGAACGACCTTCGTAGAGGACGTCTACATTAACAACTATGACAGCACATTGAGCTTGAGCAGCGCTAATGTGGAAGTCGACTACAGCAACACGACACTGCTCAGCGTAACAACCGCGGCCTTGACGTCGGACTGGACAGGCACAGTGGTTTTCAGCACGCCTGGCGTCGTAACGTTTTCCGCGACAAATACCACTATCATTCCGTCTGGCAGTGAAAAGCTCGGAACCATCACTTTCACGATACTAACCCAAGAGAGCATTCCGCCATACTCGATGGGATACTACGACTCGTCCCAAATAACCGTAAACCCGGCTACCACCACTTTGGACAACGCCACGAACCCCACGATAACATACACTACAACTAATGCTCCGCAAGTGGACGTCTATGCGTTCCTGTCTGTCATCCCGGCGCAGTTCATTGTAACTCCGCCATTGACAACGATGGGTCCAGAGCCATGTGTAGGACAAACATTCGTTATCAACGTCACACTTAACCCTGGAAAGTCAAACTACGTCATCGGCGCTCAGTTCGTGCTCCAGTACAACGCTACTCTGATGACACCGCTCAGCGTTGCTGAAGGTCCATTCTTCCCAGAGTGGGCAGCAGCAGCTGGCAACGGTGAAGTAACGTTCCCGAACTCTCAAATCAACTCCAACATAGGAACCTGGGGACCAAACGTTCTGTTCGCGGACATCATTCTGCCAAACATTAACACTGGAATGTGGGCAACACCCTTTGCAAACAGCTCTGACGTCATAGCAGAGATAACGTTCGAGTGCATATATCAACCGCCAACCGGAACCATCACAAGTCCATTGACGATACTCAATGACCCGAGCGCCTCGTTCATAGTAGGCCTCGACAACCCAATTTCGCAGAACATAGTTTATCCGACAATGCTAGCACCAATAGACGCCCTCTATGAAGTAATAACACCAGCTTGGCAAACAGGAAGAATGATTGACTCGTATGGTGGAGCAGTGAACAGTGGCTTCGGATACTTGCTAACGGGCACTGATAGTCCGTTCCCAATTACCGAGGCTCCAGACTGGGCATTCCCCGCGCCATACGGTGGTCAAGGTCCAAACATGCCGATGGACATGGTTGAGCCACAATCATACGTGTACTTCAACGCGTACGTCTCCTACAACGGCTGGCCAGTTCAGAACAAGAACGTAGCCTTCGAAGTCACAGAACCCGATGGCTCGCTCTACCTGAAGGCCTCAGCGTTCACAGACTCGGACGGAATCGCTCAGATTGGCTTCAGGATGCCATGGACATGCGATCCGAACCAAGACGCAGCCTTGATGGGCAAGTGGAACGAGGTTGAAACAGTCGAATTAGCCGACGTTGTAATCAACGACACACTGAACTTCAAGTACGACTACATAATACACATCGACAGCGTTACAGTGAACACGTCGCCCGAATACGGCAACATCAACTATCCAACCTACGGTCCATACGACTTCAACCACGGTGACACCGTTACCATAAACTTCAACTTCAGCTCGTACTACATGCAGCAATTCCCAATCAGCCTACCCTACCCAGTGCTCATCACAGCCTCAATAGTAGACAACTTAGGAGTGACAATTGGAACCGCAGCATACACAACAACAGTCGGCGGAGCAACATTCTGCACGTACTCGTATTACTCTGGAAGCGTACAGATAACAATTCCGAAATGGGCATACGCAGGCATAGCCACCATAAACGTCGCTGCTTTCGACGGTCTTGAACCAGTTGCAGGCGGTGTGTCAATCACACCAGAATACGTTGGCCCAACAATCGCAATAGAGCCGGCGTAAACGACCTGAACATCCCAAAACAATCTCCCCTTTTTTTGTTCTTCACTCAAAAGATTGGTTAATCTGATGCTGTAATCATGCTAAGGTGGAGGTTTTAAGTTCGCAAAAATCGCAACGATGCATCCGCGATAGTTCTCTTATCAATCCTCTTGGCATTGTCACCTTGGGAATACACGTTCTCATATAGATTGGTGAAATGTTCTGATGGAGGATTATTCCAGAACGCTTAAGTGCGGCACTTCTCCAGATTTAGGTTGATGTAACATGACGGCGCATCTTTTCTTGAAGGCTTTGTGTTTACTCGTGCTGATTGCGACTATCCCTGGTGTTTTGATGGTGGTCCCAACCAAAGTCTCAGCTACGTCGATGATTAGTCTCACAGTGGCCGCAAACAATAGCTACTACTATATACGAGAGCCAGTCTCCTTGAATGGTAAAGTCCTAGCGGATGGCTCACCCACAACAAACACTTTAACAAGTGTCGAAGTGGACAATCCAGTGGGGGTTCCACTTCTTTTCAGAACAGTTCCTATTGGAAATCCAGTCCCTGCTCCTCCGGAAGTGTGGTCTCTGAATGTGACTGCAATGGGCGTGACTAACTCTCTCTTTAACCTTACAAACTCAATTCCAATCAACGGCATCATGAACCTTTTTGCAACTTTACACAACGACCTTGCTAACCAATACAGCCCTATTGTCACGGGAACCGTTTTTGACGGAAACCTGATTCCGATCGCTGCACTGGCGAGCCAAGTCACATTGCCCCCTTACCAGAACGCATCTGTTTCCTGGGAAATATCTGTCCCAGAATGGGCTTACTCTGGAGAGGCTCTAGCCGTGATCAACGTGTACAACGACTTTCCCAGAAATGGCGGAATTCCAATTATACCTGAGACGCCTTATGTTTTCTATCTGACCAGAAACCCCATTATTGCAACCCCCTCCTCTGTGCTTCCAGCCGCCAACTCATCGGCGACAGGCAAATATGGAATAAACTTCCGAATGCCACCCGACATATATACAGTGCCAGGAACGTACAATGTGTACGCGACAGCATTTTCGCCCAGCGACGACTTGTCCAGTACGGCTTCAACGTCCTTCACCTTGGATCAGGCTCCAAGCCCTCCTCAGGCAGCCTTCAGTTACTCGCCACTCCAAATCTACGGAGGTGAAAACGTTACTTTTGACGGTTCATCGTCCTCAGCCGAAGGCACAGGCGTCACCATCACGCAGTACGCATGGACAATAAACAACATCCTACAGACGGCAGGAACCAGCCCCTACATGGATTACACATTTCCCAGTTCAGGAACGTACCTTGTGCAGTTGAACGTAACAAACAGTGTGGGATTATGGTCAACAACAGAGAAACCTGTTGTCGTAAGTCCCGACTTCGGACCTACTGCAAACTTCACTTGGACACCACCTTCGCCGGGCTTCAATGTAACAGTGAACTTTGATGCATCTTCTTCTCAGCTCGGATGGAGTTCGCTAATCCCTGGTTATGCAAACATCACGAGTTACAAGTGGAACTTCGGCGACGGAACCACAAACACAACCAGCAACAGCACAACAACGCATGTTTTTGCGCAGGCAGGTAACTACACCGTCACTTTAACCGTGACCGACTCTGAGTCGAGAACCGGCCAATTAATTCAAACGGTCCAAATATCCAGTTACCAGCCATGGGATCCTGGCCACTTCGGCATTGACAACATGAAAGACGTTGCACTCGTTGCACGGGCATTCGGAGCCGACGGGCCTAACTATCTATACCCAGGCTCACCGGCCAGCTCAAACTGGAACCCGGCCTGCGACGTGAACGGCGACAATGTGGTCAACATGAAAGACATAGCCATCGTTGCAAGGCACTTCGGACAAACTGACTAAGGGGGCCTAATAGGGGCGCGTCAAGCGAAGACGAAAAGTCTTTTCGCAACTCCCCTTTTTTGCCCTTTTCCAGCGAAATAGCTACTCTTCCCTGATCAACAATTCGGCCGCGTCCGCTCTCTGATTGTCATGCAAATACTTCTTTCTCTTCCAAGTTCTTGGCTGGCCACGTGTCCAAAGTTAGCGAGCAACGGACGAGTTTCCTGTTTTGACAAAACGATGCAGAAGAGCGAGTCTTGGGATATGCAAATGCGAACGTAGGGCATCGGCAGCGCCTCCGTAGTAAGACAGAAAGCGCATCAATCTGAAAAAAGTGTTCCGACCGTCTTCTTCAGCGGCCTCGTTTCTTCCCCGGATAGACTTTTCCATTTAGACCCCCTTGCCTGTCAAAACACTTAACAGAACCTCCATGATTACATGGTGGTGGAGGATAAAGCTTTGAGTAGAAGAGCAGATGGCTTGGTTTTCAGCCTTTGTGCGGTTGTTCTCTTATCAGCCGCGTTTGCTGCAACGTCGAATGTTCCAAAGGTTCTGGCCCAAGGAACCACCATATACATACTGCCCGATGGAAGCATATCGCCATCGACAACCACACTCACCACCGCAGATAACATAACCTACACTTTTACAGGAAACATCAATGAACAAATCGCAGTACAGCGAAACAACGTAATTGTTAACGGGAACGGATACACTCTACAAGGCTCAGGAGTGGAAAGCGCCGAAGACGGGTTCAATCTGACAGGCGTGAGCAACGTGACGATAAAAAACACTTCAATAACCGGCTTCATCGCTGGCATTTATCTCGCCTCGTTGTCTGACAGTAATGTCATCATTGACAACAACGTCACGGCAAACTACAGTTATGGCATTTGGCTCGACAATTCTTCTGACAACGTCCTGTCAGACAATGTAGTTACGTCAAACGTCGGGTTTGGCATTTTGGTCAACTCTTCTTCAGACCAAAACAGCTTATCTGCCAACAGCTTCACAGCGAACAATTATGGCGTTTGGCTCGGCCTTTCCAACGATAACAGCTTGTCTAGCAACAACGTCACAGCGAACAACTTTGGAATTTGGGTCTCATCCTGCGACAACAACAGCTTTTTCGGCAACAACGTGGCAAACAACAACAACTGCATCATTCTCAACAATTCTCCTGGCAACATTCTCTCGGGGAACATCTTTACAGTGAGCTTCTCGGATGGCGTTTATCTCGACAATTCTTCAAGCAACATTTTGTCCGGCAACAGCATGATAAGCAACACGTACGGAGTTTATCTGCTCTCTTCTTCCAACGACACCTTATCTGACAACAACATTACAAACAACGGATACGGTGTTTACATACAGACTTCTTCTGGCAACGTCCTCTCGGGCAACACTTTCACGACAAACAGGCAGGATGCCGTTGAACTCAACGAATCCTCTGCCAACAGCATTTTTCACAACAATTTCATAAATAACACTCTCCTCCAAGCATACGTGGAAGGCCCGCTCAATGAGTCGGTCAACGCCTGGGATGACGGCTATCCCTCGGGCGGCAACTACTGGAGCGATTACTCCGGCGCAGACTCTTTCAGCGGCCCCTACCAAAACGAAACCGGCAGCGACGGCATAGGCGACACCCCAAACGTCATCGACCCAGTCATCATCGATCACTATCCTCTGATGGGAACGTTTTCAGAGTTCAAAATCGCCTCGAACGAAAGTGTCCAACTGATAAGCAATACTTCAGTTTCACAGTTCACCTTCAACGGTTCAGCCATCAGCTTCAACGTTGAAAACCCAAACACCACGGCTGGCTTCTGCAGGATATGCATCCCAACAGCGCTGATTAATGCACCCTACAAAGTGTACGCCAACGGAACAGAAATCCCCTACACCTTGTTGCCAAGCTCCAACCTCACAAAAAGTTACCTCTACATCAACCTCGCACCCGCAACAGAAGAGGTAACAATAACACCAGAGTTCCCATCACCCTTCATCCTCCTGCTCTTCATGCTCGTAACCGCCGCAGCAGCCATCAACTACCGCAGAAAACGTCTAAATTAAGCTGAAACATGATACTCCCGTCACCGTTCCTCATAATAGAAGGAAAGAATGAGAAGATCCTTCAGGGCCCTCATCAAATTTGGCGACATGCTCTCAACGGAGTCCCTGCCCTAGGTACGGCACGTCAGTCAATTCCAATGAATGAGAAGTGGGTGGTGCTGCTGTAGACGACGTTTTTTGTGGTGTCAACGTACGTTGTGATGTTTACCCAGTTGGCGGTGAACCCGAAGTGTCTAGCTACTATGGCGATGTCTTTCATGTCGACTTTGCCGTCGCCGTTGAGGTCGCAGACGGGATCCCAGTTGGAGCTTGTGGAGTTTGTTCCGAAGTGCCTTGCTATGTAAGCCACATCTTTCATGTCAACTATGCCAAACGGCGGTTGAACGTCGCCTGGAATAGGCGTGTACTGCAGCATTTGCAGGCTGCTCTTCTGTTGTAGCGTCATGTTCGACCCGTCGAACGCTAGGCTCGCCGTTACGTTGCCAGAAAAGCTTGCCGTCACATTGATGCTGTAATACTGTCCCACCGTGTTGTTCAGTGTGGGCGCGTTGACAGTTAGCGTTTCGTTGGCTACCATGATACCCGCGACCGTGACGTTGGCGAAGGTCAGCTCAAGATTGTTCGTCGGACTGACCGTCACGTTCGTTCCTACTGTGACATTAACGAAAACCGTTAGAGTCGTGTTTCCGCTACTTGGAAGGTTGTTCGAGTCTCCGCTGTAGCTTGCCGTGATGGTTTCATAGCCCGTGTTGTTGTCGATGTACGTGGTAGAACACTTTCCAGAGGACAATAGGCAAACATGCTGGCTGAAGAGGCCCGTGCTGCTGCTTGTCGTCCAAGTAACGTTGCCCGTCGGGTTTGATCCGTAAACGTTGGCCGTACAGTTGACGGTGAAACCAGCAAAAACTGAGTTAGGCGAGCAGGTAACAAAAGTTGAGGACTGTCCAAAAGGTTTCATCAAGGGATAATAGTCTATGTCGTTTGCGTCTATCATGTAGGGCGTATCACCTATTCCATCGCTTCCAGTCACGTTCTGGTATGGACCACTGTACAGATCAATGCCGTGGTAGTCACTCCAGTAATTCCCTCCCGTAGGGTAGGCTTCATTCCAAGAGTTTACTCCGACCGATGATGATTCAACCTGGGCCTGGGCAAAGTTTCCAACGAAGTCGTTATTGTAAATAGTGTTATCGTATGAACCGAGTTCAACAACGATCCCGCTGCCGTTGTTTCCCACTATGTTGTTCGCATTGACAATGTCGTAAGTAGTGCCATCGAGAAAGATCCCATCGCGGTTCGTTGTCACGTCGTTTCCAGTAACATTGTCGCTTATAGAATCGATGAGAAAGATGCCGTCGACGTTTGCTGTTACGTCATTCCCGGTAACAAAATTATTGTTCAAAGAATCTTCGACAGTGATACCCTGATCATTTCCAGTGACATTGTTTCCGCTTACAAGGACACTCGAAGTAAAGAGAAGAAAGATGCCACAGCCGTTTGCTGTTACGTTGTTCCCGTTAACAGTGTCGCTTGAACAAGAGTAGAGATAAATGCCATCAGAAAAGTCTTCAACGTTCGTGTTTTCGATCGTCGTGTCGTTTATATTTGTCAAGTTTAGACCGTATCCACCCTCGTTTCCCTGTATTGTGTAGCCGTTTCCATCGATCACGATGTTGTTTCTTTCGACGACGATTCCGCTGTAAGTCGGGTAGCTCATGTTGCCCGTGAACGTGTACGTGATATTGTCAACACTTGATATGGGTGCAGAGGACGGAGAAACGCTTCCGTCACTGTTAATGTAAACCGTCTCAGCCTGCGCATGGACAAGCCTTACGTTGAACGTTAAGGCGAAACTAATAGTTAGAAGTAAGACTAACACCCAACAAAGAATTCTCTTCATTCCCTTCTTCCCTGCTCACTAAGAATGAATCATAAACTGCCAAATTAACTTTGCGCGTAAATTCAACATATTCTAATATCTGAAGCAAAGTGCAGAGAGCGTGCGTGTTGACTGTCTCCGACTTTTAAGAACTTCACAAGCATACACCATATTCCTAAAGGCCACGCAGCTGTGGCATCCTTTCCTAACTACATCAATGTTAAGATGCTGCGTTGTTTTTGGAACGGTGCTAAAGGCGCTTTATTCCTGCCCAACCTCTCAAAGATATCCTTCGTTGTGGCCCTTGCATCATGAATGCTTTCAGGATGGATCAACTCGGTGACTCTCTAGAAGAGAATTTGTAGTATGCTTGGGGCTAAATGTGTGGATGAACTATGATTGCGTAAGAAGGTCTGGACGGTTTCTTTCGTCTTCGTCTTCTCATGATTCCAGCGAACAGGAACAAGACTAAGGCTCCGATGATCCCCAAACCGAAGAAGAACAGCAAAATTAAGTAAAGCGATATTTTCGGGGGTGTTACTTGGCTCTGGGTCTTCCAGTTCCAAGTTATGCTTGAAGGCTGAGTAATGGTGAAGTTAAGTGATGCCGTCGTGCCAGATGCTGGGACGCTTCCTGTTCCTGTCCAACCCGTGCAGACGTACTGTGTTGCAGAGTCGGCGGACACTGGAGACATCACAGACGCGGATATTGTGCTTCCAGAGTCGAACCAGCCGCTGGTTGGTGTGGGAGAGTCGTGTGAAGAGATAACGGTCAGGTAGTATTGTGTCTTGTAGTTTCCTGTTATGTTTCCTGACGTTAATGCTGTGATGGTGTCATTTTCGGACGTTGATAGGCCAGTCGTGCTAGTCCAAAGATATTGCTCAGCGTTCGCGCTTACGACGAGGGGTGTCTGAAATGCGAAGCTGTGGGTGGACCCGACGCTCCATATGAACGAAACTGGCAGTTGCGCCACGGAATAGCCGACCGAATCGACGGAGACCACCGTGCCACTGAAGTCTTGGCCCACGCCCGATTGGTCGAAAGTTACCTGTATCTGGCCAACCGGCCCCGTTACGTTGAAAGGTACCGAGTAGTTATTGTCTGTGATATCTGCTTCCTCGGGAAAAATCGTGGCGTTTGCCGAGAAAATGTGAGTTCCTTCGGCGAGCCCGGTTGTGTTCCATAGCACACTGAGGAATTGGTAGCTATAGGGCTCCAGCGAATCAATCGTCTGTTCGGATATGAGAGTATTGTCGACCTGCATGTCCACGATAATATCGTTAAGGGTGACGGTGCCTTGGTTTCTTATGAGCACTGTCCCGTTGATCAGGTCGCCAGCTGTAACAACTGTAGGAGTCACATATGCGTAAACCACTGAGTCATCAATGAAATTCGGAAAAGCCGGGTTGCCGATGCTTATTTGCAGGCTCGCTGAAGCTTGCGGACAGAGCGAAAGGTTTTCTTCATTAAAAACGTCAACAAGAACAGATGCATTTCCCGGCACAGCGTATTTTGGAATTCCAATGTTTCTGAAGATGTAGACGATCTCTCCGTTGGGAGGCAGAAGAAAACCGTCTATCTGCGTATAATTTACGACCGTCAACAACTGATCAAGCAGGGAAATCGATATAGAAACATTCTGGATGCTCATCAAGTTATTCTGCAGGGCTATTTCGAGGCCGACCCATCCAGTCTCCCCCCAGGAGCTGCGGGAAGGAGGGAACCCGCTGTAGTTTGGGGGGTTCGCATCGACTGTTCTAACAGAAACCACTTCGACCGTCCATTCCACTGTGAAAGTCAAGCTATCGCTCATGATCATTCCGGCAACATCAACAGTTGCAGCAGCCGTCCAAGTTCCAAAGGCTTCATTCTGACCCATAGCCTGCAACGAAAAATCTGTCTCCGCCACCCCGCTGGCATTAGTTGCGGCCGTCATATAGAATGCGGTTCCGTTCGAAACGGGCACCGGCTCGGTTACGGCAAACGTGACCAGGGCTCCATCGACAGGTTCCTCGTTCACCATAACCGCCGCGTACAACTGGACAGTCTCTTGCGGTCCAAATATGTCGCTTGACTGGTTTTCTCCCTCACCCCCTCTCTGCGTGAAGATGTCTATGTAACTGCCAGATTGAGCCTCCACAGGAACAATCTTTACCCACGCAACAGTAGAAGCAAGGGTGATCAGCAGAAGAAGCACGAGTGTAACACATGCCCTATGCTTCTCAACGTTGATTTCTCGCAGCTTCCGTTTGCAATAGGTCATGCACAACACTGCCAAATTCTGGCGGCTTTCCAGCGCTAACCCCTCGTAGAATCGCGCAAGGAAGCCTCCTCCTTCCTTTTACCTTCAAAAAATCATGAACACAGCACTATTTAATCAGCTATGTAAGATTGCTCTATATGTTCAACGCTGATATATCATCGTAAAAAGTCTTCAACACAAAGGATCGCTCGGTTGCGCAGTTCATGCCTGAAGGAATTGCGGCTTGGCGATATTTCGGAACGGAAATTCGGCATGGAGGATTATTCCAGAAGCAATAAAAGTCTCGTTCGCAAAACTTAATGGATGAGGGCAAGAGAGAGAAAGACAGAAGGCGCGAGCATTGCGCGGATGCAAATTTCATTGGAATAAAGGAGATTGGCGTAAAAAATGAATAGAAAACTGAGTAAGATTGTTTCGACTCTAGTTATCGTAGCAATGTTGATGGTTGGCCTACAAGTTATCAGTCTTCAAATTATCATGCCAAAAGTTAAGGCTCAACCCCCGCAGCCTTCAATGTATCTTGAACCCAGCGCCGAAACTTTCAGCACTAGCAATGCCTCAGTTGGGACGTTGTTCAACGTGACCGGTTGGATTGATGCGCCGGACTCAAGCAGTGGCTGGTCGGCTGGACTGTTTTTCAACACATCGCAGCTTCAGGTTGTGACGGCTACGTTCAGCGGCACAGGAGAAAGCATGTGGATGCAGAACAACGGTGTTCCCGTGTCGGGCCTTGTTTCAGAGCCACCCTACTTTAACAACACACTAGGCACGGTTGGCGAGCCTAGCGGTTTTGGCGAAACAATTTTGGGCACATCTCTAGCGACAATCGACACCGGCAGTCTGTTCATCATAGAATTCAACATCACGCAGGCTCCTCCGACGGGCGGCTCAATATCAAGCAGCATTTCATGGGACCCGCTCGCTTCTTACGGTTTTGACTCTTTTGGCAGCGAAGAACCCGGATTCAACCTTGGCAACTGCACCTACACCTTCAGCAGCAGCGTAAAGACGGCACAACAGATTACTTTCTCCCAATCTGGCTTGGACAGTTCTGCCTCTGGAACCGTTGTAACCGTCAACGGCACGGCGAAAACTTTCAGCCAGCTGCCATATGTCGCGTCAGCCAACACTGGCGACACGCTAATCTTTTCTTACCAGACGAATGTTTCAAGCAGCGTTTCTGGCAAACAGTTCTTCAACACGGCAGTTAACGTCACCTCGCCATTAACGGTCTCAGCAACCGAGACCGTGACCGGCTCTTACGAGACTCAGTACCAAGTATCGTTCGCCCTCAGTCCTTCCGGCGGCGGAACAACCACTCCATCGGGAACGAATGTCTGGGAGAATGCTGGAGGGCTTTCGATAGTCGCGACCCCCAAGTCTGGCTTCAAGTTCTCCAATTGGACGACCACCGGATCTATAACGGTGAGCAGCGCGTCGTCAGCTTCCACAACGGCAAACGTAAGCAGCTCAGGCACGATAACCGCCAACTTCGTCTCAGGCCAGACTTATTCCGTGTCCTTCACCGAGACAGGCTTAACATCCGGCACAATGTGGAACGTAACGTTCAACAGCCTGCCAGAGTCTTCAACGTCCAACACGATCACATTCACAGGAGTCAGCAACGGCGCTTATTCATACACCGTCGGTAACGTACTAGGCTACGCGGTGTCTCCAGCGTCCGGTTCTATCACGGTCAGCAGCGCCAACGTGAGTCAAACCATAACCTTTGCGGTTGCGCAGTACTTCCTAACGGTAGTTACAAACCCGCTGGGCATCGGCACTCCGACTGGGCAGGGTCTCTATTCCGCAGGTTCTTCAGCACCTATATCGGCAAACGAGAGCGTCCCAATAACGCTTGGTTCTTCGCAATACGAATTCACAGGCTGGACAACGACTAACATGGAGGAAATAACCAGCCCAAGTTCGCCATCGACAACGGTTCTGATGGATGGAAACAAAACGTTGACCGCGAACTACGTAACCCAGTACAACGTCACATTCAATCAAACAGGTGTTGGTTCGGACTTCACGGGCACGGTGGTCATCATAGACGGTTCAAACTACAGCGTCAGCGGTCTGCCGAATTCATTCTGGTACAACAGCGGCTCAACCCACAGTTTCGCGTTCCAGTCACCACTCGTCGTCACTTCACCTGCAAAGGAGTACTTTTGGGTTTCCACAACGGGCTTGTCGACTCTGCAGTCTGCCACAATTAGCATCAGCGGCTCAGGAAGCGTGACTGCAACTTACTCAACTGGCGCCCATAACGTTGTCGTGACGAACATAACGGCCCCCGCATGGGTCTATCAGGGGTTTAGTGCAAACATCAGCGTCACAGTCAGCAACATCGGGCAATTCAACGAAAGCGTATGGGTCATCCTCGACTACAACACAACGGTCATCGGGCGCATAAGTGCATACCCCTTGTTCCTGCTGAAAGGCCAAAACTTCACGCTTAAATTTGATTGGAACACTGCGGGCGTGCCATGCCACACCTATACTTTAGCAGCGGTGGCGACAATACCCGCAGGCTCGAACACGTTCATCGGCGGTAACATAACCGTCAGACTTGTTGGCGACGTCAACGGCGACGGTAGAGTTAATTTAATAGACATCGCAATTGCGGCAAAGGCCTTCGGCTCCACCCCGGGTAGCTCAAGATGGAACCCTGCTGCAGACGTAAATGGTGACGGCATAGTTGACATGAAAGACTTAGCCTTAATAGCCAGGAATATAGGTGAAGAAACGACCTATTAGTGCGCTCTGTTGGACCAAAAGACGCTGTCTAAGCTGAGATTCGAACACGAGTGAGTAAATGTGAAATTGACTTATTTGAGGGTGAAATAATCGGTGAAGCGCAATCGTGTTGGAATTACAGTTAGCACTTCAGTAATGATGTTCTTGCTGATAATCGTTGCTTTCGTCCTCGTGTACGTCCAGACTGTTCCCGTGAAGGCTCAATCAGGTTTGTCTATAGACCTTTACGGTGGGGCAGTGAACGGGGGCCATGGAAACCTAGTTGGCATCTTTGAGCAAACTGATTTGGCGTTCCCAGCTCCATACGGTGGAGAAGGCCCTAACAATCCGATGGACGTCGTTGAGCCTCAAACGTTGATCTACCTAAACGCACACGTAACCGAAAACAGCTTTCCATCGCCAAACCAGAACGTTACCTTCCTACTCCAAGAACCAAACTTAACATCGTACGCTGAACTCTGGAATTTGACAGACTCGCAGGGAGTCACCAGCATTAACACAAGGATGCCATGGCCCACCGTAAACCCGGAGAGTCTGCTAGGCCTTTGGACCGTGAACGCAACAGTCGAAGTTGCCGGCCAAACAGCCGTAGATATGATGCAATTTGAGTATGACTACGTCGTGCACGTCTGGAACGTTACGACGGACAACCCGCCGCCTGAGCCTGGTCCACCTCCTGGATACGGCCACGGTGACCCTGTAAACATCCACGTAACCTACGGCTCATACTATATGCAACAGGCACCGATTAGTCAACCATACCCAGTTCTCATCGTAGCCGAAATATCAGACAACCTGGGTGTGACGATAGGAACTGCAGAATTCACTACGACAGTGGGAGGAGCCACGTGGGGTGAGTACAAGAACTCGACAGTTAGCATTAACACGGACATATCGAAGTCGGCCGCTGCAGGCCCAGCTAACGTGTCCGTCAGCGTCTACGATGGATTAGACCCTACAGACGGCGGCGTGGCAATCACGCCAGAGTGGATAGGCCCCACAATTGAGATACTCCCAATCAGCGTGCCGCCGAAGGGTTCAGTAACGTTTGATGCGACGGGAATCGGCTCTGATTTCAATGGCACCGTGCTTATCGTCGACGGAGTCAATTATACCCTGTCGCAACTGCCTTTTTCCTTCATATGGTTGGTCGGGTCCATGCACAACTACACGTTTCTGTCGCCGTTAGTCGGCAGCATTAGTAGGTACCAGTGGGTCTCTACCACAGGCCTATTTACCCTGCAGTCGGCATCAATCGCCGTGACTGCGGTCTGCGGAAACATAATAGGCAACTACGTAACCGGCCTCCACAGGGTTATCGTGACAAACGTTACAGCACCGCCGTGGACCTACCAAGACATACCCGTGATTCCGCACGAATGCGCCAACATCAGCGTCACAGTCGAGAACATCGGAGACTTCCCCGAAGACGCGTGGGTCTACCTCTACTACAACATAACGGCCGACCTCATCATAGGCTCCATCCCCGTGCACCTGGACGTTGGACAAAACTTCACACACGTGTTCGTTTGGGTCACAATAGGCGTACCGCCCAGAACCTACACGTTGACGGCTGTGGCAACAATACCCATGGGTTCGGACGTCTACACCGACGGTAACATAACCGTCAGACTCAAAGGCGACGTGAACGGCGATGGAAGAATCGATTTGAAAGACATTGCGCTGGTGGCCCGCGCCTTCGGCTCCACTCCAGGCAGTCCAAACTGGAACCCGGCCGCGGACATCAACGGTGACGGTATAGTTAACATGAAAGACATGGCCTTAGTGGTTAGGTTCTTTGGCCAGCGTACGACCTATTAGTCCCCTGAGTTGAGCAAAAATGCAATCAAGCTGAGGTGCGGATTCGAGTGTGCAAACATTTAAATCAACGTATCGTTGAATTAGTTGTTGAAGGGAGCAAGGGAGAGGAGTTTCTTTGAGGGCTAAGATTGCGATCTTATTGCTGATTATACTTTCCTTAGCCTCCGTGGGCGTCGAGGCCCTTCCGGTTAGGGCTCTAACAACTTTGACTGTCGACCTTTACGGTGGGGCGGTGAACAGTGGCAATGAAACCTTGGTCGGCGTCCACGAGCTAACCGATTTGGCGTTTCCGGCTCCTTACGGTGGAGAAGGCCCGAACAACCCGATGCAGATCAACGTTGAGCCTCAAACGTTGGTCTACCTGAACGCGTACGTAACTGCAAACAGCGTTCCGGTGCAAAACGAGACGGTTTCCTTCGAAATGCTGGAACCCCTTTATGGTTCAGAAGTAACCTCCATATTGTACACTACAATTATGGGTTTTACAGACTCGGAAGGAGTTGCCAGCGTCAGTATTAGGATGCCATGGCCATCCACAAACCCTGAGAGTCTTCTTGGCACTTGGACCGTGAACGCAACTTTTCAAGTCGGTAGCCAAATTGCCGCGGATACGATGCAATTCCAGTATGCGGAGACTCAATCAGGTTTGACTGTGGACCTTTATGGTGGGGCAGTAAACAATGGCCATGGAAACTTGGTTGGCATCATTGAGCAAACCGACTTAGCGTTCCCAGCTCCATACGGTGGAGAAGGTCCCAACAATCCAATGGACGTCGTTGAGCCTCAAACGTTGGTCTACCTAAATGCTTTCGTAACTGCAAACAGCGTTCCGGTGCAAAACGAGACGGTTTCCTTCGAAATGCAAGAACCAAACTCTTCATTGTACACTACGCTCTATGCTGTGACAGACTTGATGGGAGTTGCCACCACCACCACTAGGATGCCATGGCAATCCCCAAACCCAGATGGTCTGCTTGGAACTTGGACGGTGACCGCGATAGTTCAGGGTGCAGATCAGTTGGTCGAAGATTCGATGCAATTTCAGTATGACTACGTCGTGCACGTCTGGAACGTTACGACGGACAACCCGCCGCCTGAGCCTGGTCCACCTCCTGGATATGGCCACGGCGACCCCGTCAACGTCTACGTAACCTACGGCTCATACTTCATGCAACAAACCCCGACTAGTCAACCATACCCAGTTCTCATTATGGCTGAAATATCAGACAACCTGAATGTTACGATAGGAACTGCAGAGTTTACGACGACTGTGGGAGGTGCAGCATGGGGTGAGTACGAGAACTGGACAATTAGCGTACCCGTTTGCAGCAGTTGCATTCCGAAGTCGGCGTTCTCAGGCGCAGCTACGGTAATCGTCAGCGTCTATGATGGGAAAGATCCTATCGATGGCGGCGTGGCAATCGCTGCGGAGTGGGTTGGCCCTGTCATCGAGATACTTCCCATCAGTGTACCGCCGAAAGCTTCAGTCACCTTTGATCAGCTGGGAGTGGGTTCTGACTACAACGGTACCGTGGTCGTCGTCGACTCCGTCGGATATTCTGCGGCGCAGCTGCCTTTGTCGTTCATATGGATCGTCGGGTCCATCCACACCTTCGAGTTTCTGCCGCGATTGGTCGGTAGCGTGACGACGTACCATTGGAATTCGACGACAGGCTTATCGACGCTGGAGTCGGCATTGATGAACGTAACTGATGAATGTGGAACAATAACAGGCATTTACATAACAGGAATCCACGAGGTCATCGTGACAAGCGTCACGGGGCCGCCATGGACTTACCAAGACATTCCTGTCATTCCGCATGAATGCGCCAACATCACAGTCTCAGTCTGGAACATCGGAGACTTCGCCGAGGACGTGGTGATCACCCTCTACTATAACATAACGGCCGACCAGGTCATAGGCTCGCTTCAAATTCAGCTCGGGATGAATCAAAATTACACACACACGTTCGTTTGGGTTACTGTGGGCGTACCAGTGGGCATTTATACATTAGTGGCGGTGGCAACGATACCGACGGGTTCGAACACTTTTATTGACGGTAACATAACCGTCAGGCTCAGAGGCGATGTGAACGGGGACGGAAAAATCGACATGAAAGACATAGTTCTGGTGGCCCGGGCACTCGGCTCCACTCCAGGCAGTCCAAACTGGAACCCGGCCGCGGACGTAAACTGTGACGGTATAGTTAACATGAAAGACTTGTCCATAGTGGTTAGGTTCTTTGGGCAGCGTACGACGGCTTATTGAGGCAGGCTTGTTTCTTCCACTGTTCTAGAAACGGTTTTTTGCCAATGGTTAGACGCATCTAGAAAGAAAGAGCGAAGACGGCTTCTTTAAACCCCGAGAGTCTTTGTTCGAAGGCGAGCTGGATGATTTGTATGAGCTCTTAGTAGCGGCTAGGGGTAGGTTGATTTGTCAGTCTTTTCACACGCCGGGAAATGACGAAGCTGAGTTGATCCCGGAGGCCGTTGCCAGTGAGGTTTAGCTTCTGCAACCTTTTGATTTCGCCCGCGAGTTCTTGATCTTGTAGGACCTCTGCCACCCATTTTTCAAAGTCTCCGCGGCCTAAGTGAAACTCTAGGGACTTCACGTTAACCTCGTTTATTCTTCCCATGAATTCCTTCAGGGAGGACGCGCTACTCCCGGTGTAGTTTCCAATCGAGGTGAAGAAATAGAATGCTTTTTCTCTCGAAACTGTTTTGAGAACCTTGGAATCCATGTTCATAGTCATAACTGTCAGTCCGTGTTTGATATCGCGCATCTCTTTTATAAATGTACCCTTTTCGACGCAGCTGGGATTGAAAACTGGGTTTCCTTAAACTTCTTCGTTATGATTGACGTGCGAATTCTCGAGACTCCGGGCAGGGGGGCTACCGAGTTGGCTATGAACTCGTGCAGGTTTTCCTGGCTCGCGGCCGATACTTTTGTGATGATGAGGAGTTCTTCTGAAAGGGAAGTGTAGGCCTCGAGGACTTCTGGCAGGGCTGCCAACTTTTCCGCGACTCTCTCAGCCTCCTTAGGGTCGGTGTAAACCGTCATCACAGCGGTTATGTTTCTCAACCCAATCTTCTCGGCATCGACCGTGGCCGTGTAGTTCCGTATCACGCCCTGCTTCTCCATCTTCTTTATCCTGTCACGAATCGTTGAATGCGCGATCCCCAATCGCTTGCCAATGGCCGCATACGTTTCTGTGCAATCCTTCTGCAGTGCTCGCAGAATCTCCATGTCCGTGGCATCCAAGGAAACCGTGTTATTCTTCGTTTTCAAGCCTTCCGTCCCCGCGATTTAAAGTGAACACGTATGAATTTATTCCTTGCCATAGCCAAAATCCTTATGTTCCTCGGCCTTTCCATGAAGAAGCTCGTAAACGTCGCTCGTCCGCGAATTTGTGTACAACACATGGTTTTGCCTGCAAAGCTGCAAATAATCAGACTGAAAACCGTCATTTTTGCGGAAAATTCCCACAGGAACACTTAATTCCTTCGGCCAGCAAGATAGAATCTTGTTCTAGAACAAAGCTCCAATTCGGGGAAAGAGCATGAACATGTCCAGAATATGGGAAATCCTCACCAACTTCAAACGGTTTTGCCGACTCCGCGGCTGGAAAACATCCGAAAACGAAGACTGGGTCGAACTCAACGACGAATACCACAATTTCCTCACAGTCAAAAACGTCAGCCTTGCCTCCTTCAAAACCATAATCACAAGCAGAAAATGCGTGGTCCACGAAGGACAACACTACACCGTCGTCGAACCATCCCACCAAGCCTGGCTCTTCTCAGAACAGCCCCCACAAGACATATACAACACGGTCCTAAGAAAATCCGACTACTCCAAAAACATAGCCCTCTTCGACCTCAGTCCCACGCAACGCGGAAAAAACACCTGCATCGAACTCAACAACACAGACAGCCCCGTCTTCCACGAATTCGAAACCTACCTCCAAAACGAACTCAAACTCGAAATACAACCCTACCAACCCCAAGCCGAAACAAAAATCACCCTAACCAACGACGCACTGTCACAGCTCGCCTAGCCACACACGAGCAGGAATGACCCCCAAACACACTCAATCGTCATAACGACTGCAAACTTTGCCCCAAAACGAACCGACTTCCAAGAAAAATCCCGCGTGCGCGACTCAGCATCACTGCAAGAAAAGAGGAGATTATTAGGTGTGTTCTCCGAAGTTTCTCACTGCGAGGGCGATGTCTTTCATGTCAACTGTACCGTCACCATTTATGTCTGCGTTCGGGTTCCAGCTTGGACTTCCTTGAGTGGAGCCGAAGGCTCTCGCCACCATTGCTATGTCTCGCATATTAACGCGCCCGTCTGGCAAGCCGTTTGGGCCAGTGATGTCTCCGACGATAGAAACTATCACCCAGCCGCCTGTGCAATTGTTGTTCGTTGTGTTCGTTTCCCCTGGAACAGGCCAAGCGTAAGCGCTTATCGTATAGTTGCCGTATGCAAAGCCCGTGGTGTTCCATACTAACGTGACGTTTTCGGAGGTTTCGGCTGTTAGCGTGACATTCTGGGAAACGGCTATGGTTGTGTTCGCGTAGACTGTGACATTGAAAGTTTCTGTGATCGTGCCCAAGTCTGCGGTGGTGACCGTGACGTTCATGCTCAAGCCTGCGCCCACAACAGTTTTGGACTTGGTAACGTTGGTGATGGCCACGTCCATAGATGGGACAACGCTGCCATAGAAAGCGTAGGCGCAGTTGCCGAAAGCGAACCCTGGCTCGGCGATGCCGTTTTCATCAAAAGCGCACGACGAATTCCCGTCCCATTGGATCGTGCTTGAGAGTGAAGTGCCAGGCTGAGGCGCTTGCGTAATGTTGAATTCTATAATGAACAGGCTGCCCAGATTGCTCGTCGCGACATAGGGCGGGAGAGTTGATTCTCCAAAGCCGCCAGGCTCGCCAATGGTGCCGGCCGTGTTGTTCCAGTAAGCAGGTTCGGGGAGGATACTCGTCTCGGGAATACTCGAGTTTTGCAACCACTCGCTTTCTGCGCCTCCTGTGCCAGTGAACGTTCCAATCACGACCTGAAGCTGCGATGTGTTGAAAAACAGTCCAGCCGACCAGCCGGTGCTGGTCTCAATCGTGTCCACCCACCCGGTAACGTTAAACAGAGTCCCCACCGACGTAGCGTTCGTATAAAAAGTCTCACTACTGGTACCCGACGAACCCACGAGATACATGCACGGTGCAGGTGGCTGAGCCCAGACCATAGGCGTGATTATAGACAAGCTGCCCAGCAACACTACCGTCACAAGCAGAGTTAAAAACAATTCACCTAACTTCTTGTTCATTCCCTACCCTTATTCATGTAATATTATGCGCCCCAAGTACATTAATGTTTTAGGAACACCGTCACCTCCGAAACGCCCCAAACCATAAGACACCCGCACCAGACAACGCGCACTGAGCAATTTCCGGGGAAGCCAGCACTCCCACATTTTCATTCCTTGCATCGCCATCATCACGCCTCTCGCGGCTCAATCAAACCTTCAACACCAACAAAGCCAAAACCCACAAACACGCTTCCCAAACAAATCTCCAGAACAACATACCCAACAGTCGAAACAAGACTACCCAGGTCGAAACGAGTCGAACCAAGACTTTCCAAGACGAAACAAGTCGAATCAGGTCTAATCAGGTCGAACACAGTCGTGGACAACGCCTGAGACAAGCTTCAAAACAAAAAAACAGCCCAAAACAACCTCTCCCAAAAAACAGACCGACCGACCCGAACACCGTGACAACAAAAACCATAGCCCTCCTAAGCAAACGTACACACCGTTTCAAAGGGTTGATAAGCCAAGTCCGCCCAAAGTACTAACCGTGAACAAGAATTGTCAACAGACGCAGACAGAATAAAACGCCTCGTCGAATTCAAGAAAAAACTCGAAAACAAAATCGAAAACCTCACCATCGAACTCAAAGACACACAAGCAATGCTCGAAACCCTTGACGCCCTTCTCCTCGAAAAAGGCTTCCAACGCCCACAAATCCCAGAACAACCGACAAACACCCAAACACCAACAACAGAAACAACAAGCGAAACCCAGCCCGAACCCACACAAGAACTCGAAGAACTCGACAACATCACACCACTGCAGACAAGCACAGGCGAACTCTTAGCACACGTTCACGTCACAGAGAACGAGCTCCGCGCAGTCTTCGCCGAAGACAAAAACTTCAACTACAACACGCCACCATTCACACACTTCCTCCTAGAAAGAATCCTACTCAAAATGCAAGAAAGAGACAACGAACTCGCCAGAAACGGACAACTACCACCAGACAAAATCCTCTGCTACACCATCATCAGAGAAGGCGACACCATACGCGAAATAGACATCAAAAACACCGACCCAGAAAGAACCAAAGAACTCAAATCAAGCATCCGCTGGACACTCGAAAAAATGTACGAAAAAATGAAAACCCAAACCTAACCCAAACCCTCAAACGCCACAGCAAACCTCAACGACTCACTACACCCAAACGCCAACAAAACAACACCAAAAAAACTGCAGACTCCGAAAACGGCTCACACCCTCGCAGGCCTGTCAAAATAAATGTTCTTACCCCTCACCGAAACCGGAATCCCCATGACAACCGAAGCCTCAGGCAACAGCCTCAACCTCACAGCCGCTGTTCCAACCCTGTACATTATCCTGTTATCAACGTCAAGCATGCTGGCCGTCTTCGCAGCCGAACCCAAAGCAATCCCCAAATCCAACGCCTTAAACACGCACGAAGGACCGACGAAGTCCATGCTCTCCCTCTTAGCAGCCTCATCAAACTCTCGGCAACCCTCAAAGCCGCAAGCTCCACAGTCCAAACCGACGCTTCTGCCCCCTCTGATACCGATCAGAACAACCGCAAAAGAATCCCTAACGTTCTTCGCGTCCCGCCTGAACCCCTCAATCTTCCTCTCCTCCCCAATCTCCTCCATCTTACCAGCAACAGCGTCCTTCTCAGCTCCGTACACAATCAACGTCACGATATCATCCACACCCGCCGTCTTAGGAGCCGTTCGCGCAGCCGCCAACATGAACTTAGCCGCCACCAAAACGGCCTCAACTTCCCCGTCCTTGCCCTCAACAACCGGCGGACTCAAAACGAACACCGACCTGATCTCAAAACAATCAGTGGCAAGACAGCCGGCACCACTTACGAAAACTCTTGCTCAGCAACGATTAGGGGAACATCTTCTCAAGCAGGTTCACTATGACACTGAGCTGACCGGTGTAAACACCCACAGCCAACGAAGAAACACCTAGAAGAAGCAACAACGCGCCAATCACCCGACTTTCCGGTAAGTCCATGCCTCAATCTACTCCATATACTTCTTCAAAGCGGCCTCTATATATTTTTTCTGAACACATCCCACAATCCTGTCGACTTCTTCACCGTTCTTCATTATCAGCATCGTCGGAATACTGAAAACCTGAAAACACTCCGCAGTCTGTGGATTCTCATCCACGTTAAGCTTCCCCACAAGAATCCTGCCCGCGTACTCCTTAGCCAACTCCTCAATCGTCGGAGCCAACGACCGACACGGGCCACACCACGCCGCCCAAAAATCCACCAGCGCCACGCCCTGCTTGCCGATCATTTCTTTGAAGCTCGCATCCGTTATGTGAACTGGCTTATCACTCGCTTCCTGCTTCTTCTCCCCCAACTCACTCAACTTCTTATGCCTCAAACGTTCCAGTTCCTTCTCCTCAGACTCCTCGCTCCCCAACTTTGTCTCCCAACCTAACGCTGTTTTAAAGAATCTTGCAGAGCTTTAAGTTTTTTGTAAGCCTCCCCAGGATCCCAGATCCCTGCAGCCAACCTCTCGAACGGACACGTCGCCGACTTGCGCCAAATAATGTGCAGTCGACTGTCCGGCGGTACTCGTCGAGCACGCTTCCAATCAACTTCCCCCATTCAGCATGAACCCCGTTCTCTTCAAACAAATCCTTCGCCGCCCGACTCATCATCGAGCCGTACACTCTTTCAACCCCCGCAGAGAACATAAAAGCGCAATCGCCCTACCAACAACTTTGTCCGCAACAGAAGACCCCTAAGCCGCTCGCCAAGCTCTTGAATTGCTCTCAACAGGCCCGAAAATTCCATGAGAAGCAGTCTCAAAGAGCACACACTCGTCCTTGACGACGGAAAGCGTCAAGCCTTCTTCCATGGGCTGCTTTTTCGCTATCCTCATATCTTCCAAGTCAAACTAGCATCGCTAAGACGTTTCTTGTAAGAACACCTATCCCTCTTCCAACTCAAAAAGTTGTTCTTCCTGCAAACAAACGATGCTTGCGTCAAGCCGTTCAGAATCAGGCTTCTTAGATATCTCGAGACGGCTTGGCTGCTAGGATTAAGGATTGAGGCTGTTCAAGGTAACGGTTTTTTCCGTCTAGCTTTTATCTGCATTTCAGGTCAAACATTCTTTCCAAGGCTTTCTTGGCCTGCCTTGCGACAGGTTCGGGGACAGTAACTACGTATTTTTCTTCTTTCAAAGCGGTGTAAATCCTTTCAAGAGTGTTCAACTTCATGGTCGGGCAGACAGCCTCTTCGTAGGCCAAAAGGAATTTTTTCTTTGGATTATCCTTCCTCAATCTGTGAAGTATTCCTTCCTCCGTTCCCACTATGAACGTTTCAGCCTCACATTCTTTTGCATACCTGCACATTTGTGAGGTGCTTCCGACGAAGTCGGCGGCTTTCTGCATTTCAAACGTGCACTCAGGATGCACCATAACTCTGGCTTCTGGATGCTTACTCTTCAATACCTGAACATCTTCCGACTGAAAGAGTAAGTGCGTCGGACAGAATCCCCATTCAGGGATAGGGATAACAGTCTTTCCAGTCTTCCTCTGCACATACTCAGCTAGATTGCGGTCCGGGCCGAAGAGCACCGTGTCCGCGTCCAACGATGCAACCACATCAACAGCATTAGCCGACGTGCAACAAATGTCACAGTAGGCCTTGGCTACAGCCAGACTGTTAACGTACAAAACCACAGGCACGAGTGGATGTTGCAACTTCGCCCTCTTAATCTCTTCAACGGTGAGCATCTGCGCCATAGGACACCGCGCACCAAGCGTCGGCAACAACACCTTCTTGCCAGGATTAAGGATCGACGCGGACTCCGCCATGAAATCAACAGCAGAGAAAACTATAATCTTCGCTTCTTTCTCCTCCATAGCTTTCCTGCCAAGCTCTATGCTGTCCCCAATGTAGTCCGCGATATCCTGAACCTCTTCCCTCTGATAATTATGAGCCAAAATTATTGCGTTCTTCTCTTTCTTCAACTTCAATATTTCGTCTGTTAGGGTCATTTTTCCGCCTGAGGCGACGAACAACGCAACGTTTTAAACAATTCAGAAAGATATATGCATTTATCCCCGAACTTCCATTTTTCCACTTCCCACTCAAAAGAAGCCTGACAACAAGATACCGCACATGGCCTCACAGGAAAGCCCGACAAGCTGGAAAGAAAGATTATGGAACCAAATGAACACCTTTCTTGAAAAACAAGTTTTGTCCAGGTTTTGTTGTGTAAACGAATTGTTTGCGGTGGTTCATCGCCTACGCGCTATGTCTGCCACCTACTGACAACAAATTCACGTAAGACAGGATCTTCGAGGAACGGTTCAAACTTCGAGTTTTGGTTTCCCCTGCGAGCCTCTAACTCTATTTTCTTTCTCATGTTTTCTCAACGCCTATCGTGCAGAGACACCGATATCGTGAATCGTAATATAAGCTTTTCTCACATGGTGTTCGACTGAACTACACAGGCACCTGTTACACCAGACGACTCAAAAAAAGCGGGACATGCTTAATTTGGCTGACTAGGCAAGCCGTTCACCGTTGAAATCTCCTAATCCAAAATGAACCTAAACTCACACAAAGCGGCCGACTTTAACGCCAGCGCCAATTTCAGCCCTTTCTCGGAACGCAAGTGTGCTCTCAACATGGAAATTTACACGCATTCATTACACGGCAACATTACAACGGATGTAAAGAAAAAAAAGGGAGGGGGGCCAGCCGTCCCAAGTTGTAGATTTTCCTCAATCGCCCTGCCCAACTGGACACTATCCTGAATTCTGTGCAGATTTATCCAAAAACAGCCCAATGAAGGCTTAAAAGTGCAGCGGGCCGGATTTGAACCGGCGAACCCCTACGGGAAAGGATGGCTCATAGGGGCTATTTCAGGCCAAGAAAACCGATCTTGAGTCCTTCACCTTTGACCTGGCTTGGTTACCGCTGCGCACAGTAAGATTTTGCGCTCTTTCTTATTAATCATTTGCCGATCCTGCAATTGCCACTGACCTGTATGCCTCGATGAACTCCTTCGCAAAAGCATCCGCGTACTTCTCAGTTCCTCGGTGCCTCGCATCGCCGCCCGTCCTGAGATGATGGTAAAACTCGTGCAGAATCACGAACGGATCTCTTAACGTGTCACTGTTCCGAACGAAAATTGTCCTTTTCCCGCCATTGTAACATCCCAGCGCCTTCAATCTATCCCTCTTCGGCAGACCGACTCTTACGCTGGGAACTCTGACACCGTATTTCTTTGCGAGAATCTCCAACGCTTTTTCAGCTTTCCCGTTCAAAATCAACCATACGATCGTTGCCTTGAATCTCTCTTCCAACTTGAACTCCCCAGCTGACTTGGGACACTAACCACTAATGCGTTTCGTTACGAGCTGACGTAATTTGCCAATTCGACTGAGCAAACTGAAACACGCCACAGAGCACAAAAAGTTTATTAGACAGCACATAAGTTACGTTTCTAGCTCCTTAAATATTGGTGACCATTTTTCAAGTCGGAATGACCCATAGCTGGAGGAAATCAAAAATTTGAGGAAACCCGCAGAAACGATCTCTCTCATTCAAGTCCAACGTGAAGCTGCGGGGGATGATTAAAAATGGCTGAAATATCGAAAGAAGACACACACTTATTATTGAACGCCTTCTTCAAGGATAAGGGCTTGGTACGCCAACATCTGGACTCTTATAATGAGTTCATCGACCGAGGCCTTCAGGAAGTAATCGACGAAATAGGCGAAATCCCTATAGAAGTTCCAGAGAGCCCCTACAAGGTCAAGCTGGGTCAGATTTGGATCATAGACCCTCAGACCAGAATAACCGGACCGTACGCGACGGAAGTGGACGGCACAAAACATGAAATCTACCCGATGGAGGCCAGACTGCGAAACCTAACATACGCTGCACCCGTAGCTCTTGAGATGACACCCGTCATAGATGGCAGAGAACAAGACACAGAACTCGTCTACGTCGGAAACATACCTGTAATGCTCAAGTCGAAACTGTGCTTCTTGTCTCAACTTTCAAGAGAAGAACTGATAGCATGCGGAGAAGATCCGGACGACCCGGGCGGCTACTTTGTTGTAAACGGTTCCGAACGCGTAATAGTAGCCATGGAAGACCTGGCGCCGAACCGCATAATCGTGGACATAGATGAAAAGGGCGCAACGCCAGTATACCAGTCAAAGATATTCTCAACCACAGTTGGTTTCAGGGCAAGAATAGAATTGAAGATAAAGTCTGACGCAGCTATATACGTTTCAATTCCAGGAGTGCCCTCGGAAATTCCGTTTGTCGTGTTGATGCGTGCCCTGGGACTCGAATCAGACAAAGAGATAGCAGAATCAATTTCTCTGGACAAGGACATGCAAACCTCTTTAGAGCCTTCCTACGAAAAAGCCTTAGGAGTGGACACCGCCAAAGATGCTATCCTGTTCATCGGGAATCGTGTGGCACACGGGCAAGTGGAAGAATACCGAGTCCAGAAAGCTGAAACTGCAATAGACAAAAACTTTCTGCCCCACATTGGCAGAACGGACCAGAGCAGAAGAGACAAAGCCTTGTTCTTGAGCGAGATGGCGTGCAGAGCGATTGAACTGCAGCTAGAAAGACGAAAAACTGATGACAAAGACCATTTCAAGAACAAGCGCCTGAGGCTTGCAGGACCTTTGCTCGCCGACCTTTTCAGGGTAGCCTTTAGAAACCTCACGCGCGACATAAAATACCAGCTCGAACGAATAGGCGTGAAGGGGCCAATAATAACTGTTTCGGCAGCTGTGCGCCCAGGAATAATTTCCGAAAGATTCCAGCACGCGCTTGCGACTGGAAACTGGGGAAGAGGAAGAGTTGGCATAACTCAACTCTTGGATAGGACAAACCATATTTCCACTCTAAGCCACCTGCGTAGGTTGCAGTCACCTTTGAGCAGAAGTCAACCGAACTTCGAGGCAAGGGACCTGCACGCAACCCACTGGGGTCGCTTATGCCCCAACGAGACCCCGGAGGGCTCAAACTGCGGATTGGTCAAGAACTTGGCATTGTCTGCAACTATCTCAGTCGGCGTAAATCCCGATAAAATAAAGCAGCTGCTGTTCAGTTCCGGCGTTCGAGCAGTGCCGGAGGCAGATGAAACCTTGAGACTCTCAGGTTCAAAAGTCTTCGTCGACGGAAACATAATTGGATATTTCGCCTCACCCGCCGAATTGGCTCGAGAACTCGTTGAACGGAGGAGGAGGGGAGAAATATCGACCGAAGTCAACGTGGCTTATTTCACAAAAGCACAGGGCGAAAGGGAAGAATTGTATGTAAACTGTGACGAAGGAAGAGTCAGGCGGCCTCTGATAATCGTCGAAAACGGCGTTCCCAGACTCCGATCGGAGCATGTCGAAAAGATAGGCTCTAGCGAGTGGGCATGGGAAGATCTAATCAAGAACGGAATAATAGAATACATAGATGCGGAAGAAGAGGAAAACGCCTACATCGCCTTGTGTCCTGAAGATCTAAATCCTGCACACACGCACTTGGAAATTGCAATGTACACTATTCTCGGCATCTGTGCCTCAACCATTCCCTACGCAGAACACAACCAATCACCACGCAATTCCTACCAGGCCGCGATGGCAAAGCAAGCTCTAGGAATCTACTCGACAAACTTTCAGCAACGTGTGGACTCTCGTTCACATATCCTCCACTATCCGCAACTGCCCATAGCCGAGACGGCTCTGATGGAAACGATGGGTTACAAACTCCGACCGTCAGGTCAAAACTGTGTTGTGGCCGTTCTGTCGTATGAAGGGTACAACATGGAAGACGCGTTGGTGTTCAACAAAGCCTCAATAGAAAGAGGTTTGGGACGCTCGACCTTCTTCCGCATTTATGAGGCCGAGTGCCGCCAGTACTTGGGAGGGTTGAAGGACAAGTTCACGTTGCCAGAAGCCGGAACACGAGGATACAGAGGCGAACAATACTACCGACTGCTGGAACCGGACGGAATAATAGGTCTCGAGTCAGCGGTTACAGGGGGCGACGTTCTCATAGGTAGAATTAGTCCGCCTAGGTTTCTTGAAGAGTACAAGGAATTCGAGGTTAAAGGCCCATCTATGCGCGACACTTCGGTAGATATGCGCCCATCGGAAACGGGTATCGTTGACGCTATATTCGTGACGGCATCAGGAGAAGGAAGCAAACTGGTAAAGGTGAGAGTCCGTGACCAACGCGTTCCAGAGCTTGGCGACAAGTTTGCTTCTCGACACGGGCAGAAGGGTGTAATCGGTTTGATAGTTCCTCAGGAAGACATGCCATTCACGGAGGATGGAATAGTTCCGGATATAATAGTCAACCCGCACGCTATTCCTTCAAGGATGACAGTTGGTCAGTTCATCGAATCGCTTGCTGGAAAGGTGGCATCCATGAGAGGTAGTCCCGTAGACGGCACTCCCTTCTCCAATGAAACGCCTGATCAACTTAGGAAAGAACTCGTCAAGTTGGGCTACAGCAATACTGGCGCCGAAGTATTTTACAGTGGCGTTACAGGAGAAAAATTTGTGGCAGACATTTACGTAGGAGTAATACATTACCAGAAGCTGCATCACATGGTCGCAGACAAGATTCATGCAAGGGCGAGAGGACAGGTTCAGATGCTGACTAGGCAGCCCACAGAGGGAAGAGCAAGGGGCGGGGGTCTAAGGTTCGGTGAGATGGAACGTGACTGTTTGATCGGTCACGGAGCCGCTATGCTTCTGAGGGACAGACTGCTGGAGGAATCTGACAAGTACACTCTATACATATGTGAAAGTTGCGGGCATATAGCCTATTACGACATGAAGCAAAGAAAGTACGTATGCAAACTCTGCGAAGATAAATCGAAAATCTCACCAGTTGTGGTCTCGTATGCGTTCAAGCTTCTGCTGCAAGAATTGATGAGCCTTTGCATATCGCCCAAACTGAAGCTAAAGGAGAAGGCGTGAAATGGCTGTTGAAGAAATAATCCATAAGGTTGTAGACGAGATCGATTTCGGCATGTTTTCGCCGCAAGATGTTCGTAAGCTTTCGGTTGTGGAGATTCAAACGCCTGACACGTACGACGAAGATGGTGCACCAATCACGGCTGGATTGATGGACGGAAGACTTGGAACCCTCGAGCCAAGACAGAGATGCAAGACGTGCGGCAACACGGCGATTCGCTGCCCCGGTCACTTCGGCCACATAGAACTCGCAGTTCCTATAATCCACATAGAATTTACGAAGATAATATTCGATCTCTTGAAGTGCACTTGTCGAAACTGTGGGCGGATCTTGCTACCTGATGAAACCATCAAGAAAGTTCAAGCAAGGATTGAAAAAACTAGGGAACTCTTAGGCTTGGTTCCTGATGAAGTTTACAAAACAATTATGCAAGAGACAAAAAGGAAACAATGTCCTCACTGCGCCGGTGTGCAGTTCAAAATAACTTTCGAAAAACCCACGAAGTTCAGTGAGCAGATTCCAGATAGCGGTTCGGAACCATTGACTCCTAGCATGGTTCGGGAGAGAATGGAACGTATACCTAACGAGGATCTTCAGCTCTTGGGATTCAATCCGAATACGGCAAGGCCTGAATGGATGGTTCTGCAAGTTTTGCCAGTTCCTCCGGTTTACGTTCGCCCATCAATAACACTGGAATCTGGAATCCGTTCAGAGGACGACCTGACGCACAAACTTGTGGACATAATTCGAATCAATCAGAGACTGAAGGAAAACATGGACGCAGGTGCTCCGACGCTCATAATCCAAGATTTGTCAGAGCTCCTACAGTATCATGTGACAACTTATTTCAATAATGAAGCCTCGGGAATACCGCCTGCGAGACATCGCAGTGGACGAGCACTGAAGACTCTCTCACAAAGACTCAAGGGAAAGGAAGGAAGGTTCAGGAGCAACCTTTCGGGAAAGAGAGTAGATTTCTCAGCTAGAACCGTGGTCTCTCCTGATCCGAACCTTGACATAAACGAGGTTGGTGTCCCACTGGAAGTTGCCATGCACTTGTCCGTTCCGGAGAAGGTCACTGAATGGAACATTGAAGAGATGCGGAGACTCGTCGCTAATGGGCCTGAAAAGTACCCCGGAGCTCTCTACATAATTAGGCCGGACGGCAAACGGATAAGGCTCGAGTTCGTGGTCGACAGGGAAAAGATCGCCGAAGCCGTTGAACTAGGCTTCGTTGTGGAGAGGCATCTCAGAAATGGTGATACCGCGATCTTCAACCGCCAGCCTTCACTCCACCGCATGTCTATAATGGCCCATTACGTGCGCGTATTGCCCTACAAAACTTTCAGACTGCATCTGTGCGTTTGCCCGCCTTACAACGCGGACTTCGACGGAGACGAAATGAACCTTCACGTACCACAAAGCGAAGAAGCAAGAACTGAGGCACTTCTGCTGATGCAAGTTCAGGATCAGATTCTGTCACCTAGGTTTGGAGGTCCAATAATAGGCGCGATAAGGGACTTCATAACTTCTGCATATCTGTTCACGAGAAAATCAAACTACGTGACGCGAAACGAAGTCAACAAGCTGTTGCTATCCGCGAAATACGAAGGCCCCGTCCCGGAACCGAAAGTCAAGACGCCCCAACCACTTTGGAGCGGAAAACAGATTTTCAGCCTGTTCCTGCCCAAGGACATGAACTACATTTTGAAAGCAAACATATGTCAGGGATGCGTAAAATGCTTGGAAGAAGAATGCAAGTACGATGCCTACGTGGTTGTGCGGAACGGTGAGCTGGTGAGCGGAGTGATAGATAGACGTTCAATAGGGGCCGAACAGTCTGAAAGTCTTCTCCACAGGATAATAAAGGATTACGGAACGGAAGCTGGGAGAGATTTTCTTAACAAGATAACTAGAATGTTGAAGGTTTTCATTTCAATGCGCGGTTTCACGTATTCGTACAACGAGCTGGTGCTTTCTCCGAAGGCCGAGGACAGAATAGCAAAAACCATGGAGAGGATTGAGAAGCGAATAGAGGATTTGATTGACAGTTATCGCAAAGGCACTTTATCTAGGCTTCCAGGCCAAACAATTGAAGACTCTTTCGAAATATACGTAATGAACGAACTGGCAAAAGCAAGAGATGAATCTGGAAAAATAGCAGATGAGGACTTCACGTTGGATAACTCAGGCATAATAATGACGAGGACAGGTGCAAGAGGTTCCAGCCTGAACATCGGCCAGATAAGCGCTTGTGTTGGACAGCAAGCAGTACGTGGAAAACGAATTCTGCGAGGATATGTTGATCGTGCTTTGCCGCATTTTCAGGCAGGAGATCAACGTCCAAAAGCGAGGGGTTTCGTTTACTCGTCGTATCAGCACGGTCTTGATGTCATCGAGTTTTTCTTCCATGCAATGGGCGGAAGAGAAGGTTTGGTTGACACAGCGGTCAGAACTCAGCAGAGCGGTTACATGCAAAGAAGACTGATTAACGCGTTAGAGCACATACGTTTGGAATACGATGGGACTGTGAGAAACTCGGCAGGCGACATAATTCAATTCCAATACGGCGAAGATGGCGTTGACCCTGCCAAGAGTGACCATGGCAAAGCAGTGAACGTAACTCGTCTAGTTGACCAAATCAGAATCGGCAAAGAGAGGGGAAAACCAGCCTCTGCTGAATTTGTCAGGAAACAGCTTGAGAAAGTTGCAGAACAACTCACACCTATTCTAAGAGACGAACTTAAACAGAACTTGGCCAAATACAAACTGAGCACAGCAAGTGTTGAGAAAGCAATCGGGTTAACTGTTGATCGTTACAAGCGCGCTCTGATGGAGCCAGGTGAGGCCGTGGGTATCGTGGCCGCACAGTCCATCGGCGAACCAGGCACTCAGATGACGCTTAGGACGTTCCACTATGCTGGGGTCAAGGAGCAAAATGTGACTCTCGGTTTGCCAAGATTGATTGAAATTGTTGACGCTAGAAGAATTCCGTCAACGCCAGTGATGACGATTTATCTGAGTCCGGAGTACAGAAAGAGCCGAGAAGCTGCAGTCAAGGTTGCCAGGGACATAATCTACACAACGCTGGAAAACGTGGCCGAAGCTGTATACATAGACCCAGTGCACGACGAGATAGTAATTGAACCCAGCAAAGCTATGATGGATGATCGGGGAATAACAATGCAGGAGCTGAAGGACAGACTGCAAATACCCAACGCCACGACGAAGACGAAAGGGAACAACATACTTATACAGCCCAAGAAAGTCGAGACAATCAGGAAACTGCAGGGCAAAGTGTCCGTTTTTCACGTTAAAGGCGTGCCAGGCATAAAACGCGTGCTAGTCAGCGAGGAACATGGAGAATGGGTCATCAACACCGACGGCTCAAACCTGCCCAAGGTCCTGGAAGTTCAGGGTGTAGACACCTCGAGGACAACGACGAACAACGTCCACGAAATTGCAAAGACCATCGGGATCGAAGCTTCTAGGAACGCATTGGTTCACGAAGCTAAGGGTGTCTTAGAAGAGCAAGGATTGGACGTGGATAATCGTCACGTGATGCTCGTTGCAGACATGATGACATCCACAGGCGAAGTGCAACAGATAGGCAGACATGGAATAAGCGGAAAGAAGTCAAGCGTGTTGGCCAGAGCAGCATTTGAAATCACGGTTCCAAACATCGTTGAAGCAGCTGTCAAGGGCGAAAGCGACCCCCTGGCGGGAGTGACCGAAAACGTAATAGTCGGACAATCGATACCAATTGGCACAGGGTTGGTTGAGCTGTTCATGTCGACGTTCGAGAAAAAGGAGAGCAAGAAATGATAGACGTGGACAAGGCAATTACTACGGCCGTGAAGACTGGCAAAGTGTCTCTTGGAGCGGCTTCTGCAGTGCAAAATGCTCAAACAGGCAAAGCCAAGCTGATAATTCTGGCTGCAAACTGTCCGAAAGACGTTCGAGGAGACGTGGAGTACTATTCAAAACTCTCGAAGGTTCCTTTGGTAATATACAAGGGTACGTCGTTAGACTTGGCGGCGGTGTGCGGTAAGCCCTTCAGCGTCTCAGCGTTAAGTATAAGAGAGCCAGGAGACTCAGAAATTCTCAAGCTAACGGAAACTACTGAAACTGAGGAATCTAGCGGAGGAAACGAATGACCAGCGGAATAAAGTTCACGAGCAACGAAATGCGTTACATCGCGCTTTTTGAAAGTATAACAAGTGCAAGTGTCAAAGACTGCATAATCGATGAAGAGCAGGGACGAGTGCTCTACGTCGTTGGACAAGGCCAAGTTGGAGTTGCAATTGGAAGAGGCGGAAGAAACATTCACACCCTGGAGAGGATGACGGGAAAGAAACACGAAATAATCGAGTATGCGGAAGAGCCTGCACAGTTCATTAAGAACGCTTTGAAACCAGCTTTAGTGCAAGAAGTTCGTCTGACCGAAAGACCTGACGGCAAAACCATCGCAGTTGTGGCCGTGAATCCGAAGGACAAGGGAGTCGCTATAGGGAAGAACGGGCGTAACGCTGAGCGCTTGCGATTCTTGATGAAGAGATACTTCCAAATACAAAACGTTAGCATTACATAGATTCAGAAGGTTATTAGCGTGAAACTTGATGCTGTGTCGGCCTTGTTCTGGTATTTTCTGATGTTTACCTTGGCCGGGATTGTTCACGTTGCAGATGAGTCCCTTGGGGCCCAGTTTGTGGGCAATCCGCTGCTTATTCTCGCCGCTTTAATCGCTATAGCTGTTTTGGCTTCCTTGTACCATCGAATAAGAAAATAGAGGGCAGCAATCTACTACTCGGCTTTCAGAAGCAAATCCACGAGAGCTTTTTGATCTACTTCTGCGCTCGTTCTCCAGTCTAGGTATAGTTGTTCGTTTTCGTCTTGGGCTATATAGCCGTATTTTACGTATCTGTCGATGTTAATGCCTACTTTCCATCCTGGGAGTTTTTCTCGTAGTAGTTCGTCGACTTCCTTTCTGGGGGATTTTCCTTTCTTGGATATTATGTAGGAGATGGCGATCGCCAGTCCTGCTAGGTCGTCTATTCGCCAGCCGATCATTTTGGCTTCTTTTGGTGCCAATTCTCCTCGCAGTTCAACGAGGAATCGGGCTTTATCCAACTGTTCTTGAGTGGGTTTTTCAATCTGTTTCCCTTCTTCAAAGACGGTTTTGACTTGCAGGTCAAGCGGTTTCAGGAAATCATCCATTATTCTCAGGACTTTCGGGTAGTCTGAGCCTATTGTCTTTCGAAGTTCCCAACCTTTGACTCCGGGTTTCTTGTGTTTCTTGTAAAAGAGCATGTGGGTGGCTCGTTTGACCTTGCTCGTGTAGTATGCTTTTCTTTTGCTCACTTTATTTGTCCCTTCTTCCATTTTTGCCAATCTTCTGCGGTTAGGGCTATGGGGATCGACACTAATTGTTTGTTGCCGGTTTTGACTGTTGGTTTTTCAATGGGCGCTATGAACATTTCTTCTTCTAATGGGTGAATTTCCAGGGTTGCGTAGCCGTAGGTGATCAGAAAACTGGTCATGTAGGCTCTGTTGACGGTTTCTTTGTAGGTCTCGGCGTAGACGAAACTTTGATATCGAATCTTCCCGTTTTTCCCAGTCTCGGAGATCTGTTTCTTCAGTTCTTGCCAAAAATCTTCCAGTTCCTTTGAGAAGGCTTCGTCTCGTAGGATTCTCTGGTTTACAAGCTCTTCTCTGGTTGCTGTGCCCGATGCGGTTTCTGTCGGCGTCATTTCGTTCCATCTTTCGTTCAGCGGGACTAGGCTTTCCCAATATCGCAATGCTTCTGCCAGGCTCTGAATCGAGATCTGTTCGAACTCGATTATGGGATGCCAGACTTTGAGGAAGGTCCTGACGATGTCTGCTTTTTCTATTCGTCTGATTTTTTCGTCCAATAGAAAGGGGTCAGTGTAGAGAGTTGTTGAGCGGTGTTTGACCCATTCGCTTTGAAGTTTTATTACGGACGCGAGTTGATGTATTGTTTCGGCGTCTAAGCATAGATCTTCTGGAATTTTCCATTCTGGGAAGTATTTTTTCACTGTGTCAACGTTGTCCTTGACGTCCACTGTGAAGGGGTCGAGTGAGCGTCCTTCGATGGATTTGCACGTGTCGATTATGCGCTGGAGCTTTTCCCTTCCGAGTTTTTTCTGTTCTCTCTCGGGAAGCGTCAGACCACCTCTCGGATTATTGATTTGCCGTCGATGTTTTGCACCGTGACTATGTTGACGTCTTCTTTTGCGAATGTTATTTGGCTGGGTGTTATGATGAGGTATTGAGCGGTGGTGTCGTTTACTGCGGAGATGAGTATCTGTGCGATCAGCTCCCGGTTTTTGGGGTCCATGTGTATGTCGTATTCGTCGACGGCGCGGAAGGGTGAGCGGACGTGTTGTTGTAGGGCTAGGAGGAAGCTCATCGTGGCGGTTGTTCTCTCGCCGCCGCTTTGGGTGTATGAGTCTAGGGGAACTGGTTTGCCTCCTTTGAAGCCTACTAGTATTTCGAGGCCGGCTCCTTCTATGTCGTCGTCGTTGGCAAGCTTGACTTCGCCGACTGCTTGGGTTTGAGCTAGGGTTTTTTGGTATTCGAGGTTGACGCGGTTGAGAAGGTTGTGTATGACGGTTCGCCAGGACTGCATTCTGGTCTTTACTTCTTCGAGGGTTTTTTCGCGGTTTTCGGCGACGAGTTGGGCTTTTTCCTTCAGTTCCAGGTAGAGTTTTGAGTAGGATTCGTACATGCGCTCTACGTCTTCAGAGACGTCGGATAACGCGGCCAGATGTCCCTCGGTCATTCTTATTTCGTCCAGAATTTCTCCAACATCTTTTATTGCGGCGATTCGGGCGCCGACTTGTTCTGCTTTCCTGGTTGATTCTTCTGCTCTTGTCCGAGCATCCGAGAGTGATTTCTCCAGTTCTTTTAAATTGGCCTCCGCTGTTTCCCTGCGGTACTGCAATAGAGCTAGTTTGATTCGGATTTCTAGGACTTGGTCGTTGACTTTTTCGGCCGTTTCCTCTAGTTCGTGGGTTTTTGTTTCGTTCCCGGTTATCTGGTTGTTTAGTTTTGAGAGTCGTTCGTTGGAGTTTTGTATTAGGTCTTTCAGGTAGCCGCTTCTGAGGAGTTTGAACTGTGGGTTTTCTCTGGCTCGCGAATCTGCTTTGCCAGACTGGCTTTCGACGAGGGAGTGTATCATGGCTGTTTCTGTTTGTAGCTGTTCGCATAGCGAGATTGTTGAGGCGTTTGTGGCTCTTTCGCGTTCTAGGCTCAGCCGTTCATCAATGAGCGACTTCCAGTCGTTTTTGAGTTTTCCGTTTTCGTCTCGTTGGTCTTGCAGGTTGCCGTTGACGGTTTTTTGTTCTTCTTCTATTAGGGTTAGGGCTTCGTGGAGCTTCTTTCTGTCGGTTTCTAGTTGTCTGAGTGTTTCTTCTCTTCTTGAGGCTTCTGCCCAGGCGAGTTCTCTTTCGAGGAACCTGCTCTTTGTTTGCAGTTGTTTCTTTTCTTGGTATCTGTCGTATTGTTCTCTCCAGTAGTTGAGGGTCTGCTCGGCTGATTCGAGGAGTTTGCTCATGGAGTCTTCTTGGCTGAGTATGCGGGTTAGTTTTCTTTGGGCTTGGAGCACGTTTTCGCGGTAGGGTTCGAGCCCGACGGCTGCTTCGACGATGCGCAGTTTTTCCTGTACGGATAGCACTGTGAACTGTTCGACCATGTTCTGGTGCATTATGATGAGTATGTTGTCCGGGTCGACGCCTAGCTTTCCTAGGAGTCTTTCAACGTCGTTTTTTGTGGCTGCTCGGTTTTCGAGTTCGAACCAGTAGTTGCCGTCGCGGCGGAGGACTCTTGTGAGGAAGATTTGGTCTTTGTTGAACTTCGGCACGGGTCTGTTCTTGCCGGCTCTGCTGTTGTCCAGAATGAGCGTTACGCGGGCTTGTTCCTTGTTCCAGCGTATGAGGTCGCTGAGTTTTCTGGAACGTTCGGTGTAAGACTGTCCAAGGGCCACGGAGATTGCTAGCAGCAGCGAGGACTTTCCTGAGCCGTTGGGTCCGCAGATGACGTTAACGCCGGGCCTGAACGGTACCCTCGCGTACTCGTAGGACATGAAGTTTTCAAGGATGACCTCTTGGATCAGCATTGAATTTTTTGCCTCTAGGCCTCTCGTATAAAGGCTGAAATCTCTTATTAAAGCAATTTGGGAGAAAACAACCGTATTCCTTTCAATTGACTGACAAGAAGTTTGCTCGTGTTGGCCCCTCCCTTTTTTTTCTTTACATCAGATGTAATGTTGTGATGTAATGGACACACGTGTGTTTCCATGTTGCGTGCGCAGTGTTCCGAAAACGGGTCAGAATGGCACGCTTTTTGGTCCCCCTTTTGTTCGAGTTTGTCGTTTGGCGTTATGTGGTTTCGACGATGAGGTGTTGGCCCCTCCCTTTTTTTTCTTTACGTCTATTGTAATGTTGCTTTGTAATGTGTAGGCGTAAATTTCCATGTATCGTGCAGAGTGTTCCGGAAAACGGGTTAAAAATGGCGCGCGCGTCAAGGTCGGCCTGTTTGTGCGAATTTAGTTTATGTTGGATTACGGTTTCACCGGTGAACGGTTCATCCCGCCTCCCTTTTTTTTCTTTACATCAGTTAAGACGTAATGAATACCGACTTTTAACGAAAACGTCAAAAAGAGGAAAGCAGACGGTTTAGGCGAAAGTGCAGAACGAAAAAACAATCAATCTAAATTATGAAGGAAAAGAAGAACATAGAAAATATTGAGAATGAAGCTCATCGTAGCGATGAATAAAGTTATTTCCGATAGAAGTGCAGAATTGCTCAAAGCGGTAAAATACAGCAACATTACTGTTAAGACAAGAAGTATTAGTGAAGAAAGAAGATTACCTTGTACTTGACTCACGAACCGCTCATTCTTAGGCTCTCTTTGAAGCATGATAAACCAGAATCCGAAGAGTATGCTAGATGCAGTCAAAACGCCAGTGGTGTATTCAGGATTAACTGAGGTTATATGAGATAAAGAGAGCCCTAACCCTGTAATGAACACCAAAAAGATGTAAGCAATTAGAAGATAATCCTCAAAATCCAATTTTCTCAATTTAGTTCATTGCACTCGTATAAGCTCGCATAAGCTTTTGAAACTTTCTGAATCTCGTAAAACCGAACAGAAAGAAGGGAGAGTTATGTCGAAAGTGCAAAACGGAAAGACTAATAATCATCGCTATTTTCAATCAGATTCAAGACTGGTAAGCTGGAAATGGATTTAGAAAAACTTGAAAAACTTGCCAAACTAGCTCTTAAAGAACTATCTGATGAACCACCTCATGTTAGCTTTCTCGTTAATCCGCACTCGGCAGCAAAATTTAGGAATTTAATGGTTGTGGCGAAAGAAAGCCTTCCAGAATATAATGAATTATTCATGGCTGCTTATCAGAAAACCAATAATTTCGACTCAGATGAAGCGTGTTCTTTAATTAAGCATCTCCTACAGATTATAGAGTTAGAAAAAGCCAGCGAAACGAAGATTGAAGGAATAAAGATTTTTGAAAGTGCTGAGGAAAAACTAAAGCAAGCTGGTTTCTGTTTCAGAAAAGATGACTATCCATCTACTTTCCATAATCTTAATACAACACTAGAAATGGTTCTGAAGAACAAGGTTGGAATCCCATTAACCATTTCTGGTGTGAACACTTCTAATATCATAGATGTCTTGGTAAAGTACAAAGTTGAACCTTACCTATATCTTGAAGAAGCAAGAAAACACGTTCTCACGATTGACAACAAGATTAAGCACAATGGATATTCACCTTCTAAGATTGATTGTATCAATGGCATAAAGGCAATGGAAGAACTAGTAGCCAAGCTGAGAAACATAGACATGAAATTGACGGAAGAAGTAAAGAATAAGATTTACGAAGGTCTTTGAGCAAACATGGAAATCTTTTAATCAGCACAGCAACAATAGGCAAACCAGAAGGGTATCGATGCACTCGCTAGAATGGAAGATAGGTTTGGCGATGGTGATAGTTGGTTTTGGCGGCGGATTCTTCGAAGTGGTATCCAATTTTGAGAACCTTTCTTGGTACAACCCATTATTTTATTTTATAGCACTCCTTCTATTGATTATAGGTGTCATCCTTATACGAGACGACCGTGCACGCCAACAAAAGAGAAAACTAGAGAGTGACACAACTAAATCTTCAATCAGCACAGCAACAGAAGATAAACTGGGGATTCAAAGATGAATGAAACTAAACCAAAGAAAACGGTTAGTAGGAATGTCGCTATTGCATTAGGAATAATCTGCATTCTCTTGATAGCTATTATAGCATACTTTTCGATAACTGGCATTTCAGCACAAAACAGCTATAATACTCTCCAAAACCAAAACAAGCAACTGCTAGCAAATAATACAAATCTGCAAAGCCAAATAAATAACCTCACCGACTTCGCAGACATTGCATATCTTGCCAAAGACGCAGTATGGGTTAATGGCCAAACAATAAGCCAACCAGCAAGTTCTTACACTGCCTATAATTTCTCGGCAGGCTGGGCGGGGTTCGTTGAAGTATGGGTTCAAAGTTCAAACGTTGCTAGCACTAACGTTAAAGTGGTCTACACTGCTGCTATCGGTGATTGGAATTTTAACCAAGAAATAGTTGTAATTAACGGAACCTCAGCAGAATTTCCAATTTTACCCTCTTCAAACATACAAATCGAAGTCGGCAATGGCAATCTAGTTAATGGAGCAACAGAAACCGTGACGATAACGTATTACTACTAAACCCACTCTCTTTTTCTAGCCTAAGTCATGCCGTACCAAACCACTAACAACTAATCTTAAATCTGCATGGCAACAGAAGACAAACTATCCAAGGGATATAAGTGATTGAGTTCTAACAATGTATTGATTTTACATAGTTGGTGATTCAAAATGGACGTTGTTCGTCAAGATGAGATAGATAGAGTGAGAGAATATCTGGAAGCTATGCCAATAACCTCAGAAGCACTGGGTGAAGAATGGATAACGGCGAACATCTTAAATATTGAAGAGAGAGCTAAGAAACATTCTCTTTTTTGGCTTCTTTGGTACAGTGACAGAGCCAGCAAACTTGAATCATGGTTAACAGTGTTAAAGGCATCATTGCCAATTACGAAATTCAAAAAAATAGTAAATTCGTTGAGAGAAAAAGCAGGGGAATACGAATTTGGGAGCTTCATTCCCGAAATCGAAGTTTTAGCATACTATGCGAGTAAGAAAGATGATGGGGTAAGTGTGGAGAATGAACCGAGTATTCCCAACAAAAACAACGTAGGAGATATCAAACTTTCATTTGGCGGTAATGACGTGTATTTGGAAGTCACCAAATTATTTAGTTCAGAGAAAGAAAAAAGAATTGACGACCTGTTACATTTACTTGGTTCCAGAATTAATGAGATAGTCGATAACCCTTTCTATATATCGATTAGAATTGAAGAGAGTTTTACAGAAAACGACGTCGCGCCCTTTGTCGAATTGGTTCGGAGTCAGATAGACAATTACAAACACATACAAGAAATCCCTGCGGAGAGGATGCCTCAATTTGATTATAACTCAAAAGGATGGTTCAGTTTCGTTATGAGAGCACCAAGTGGTAAGAAAGGACAAACTGGTGGCTTCTTTACCCCTGTTACGATTATAGAAACAGCAAGAAGGTTAAAAGGAAAAATAAAAGATGAGACTGAGCAATTGCCCGACAACCAACTCAACGTAGTCGTTCTTGACATTTCTCATCATTTCGCTCATTTCGACGATATCGAGGACGCTTTTGCTGGTCAAGAGGGAGTAAGAATTAATGTTGAAACTGGAGAAGCCACAGTTTACAGAAATGCTAATGGTATCATACACATAGATGAAGGTCGCCAAGTTGGGCTAATAATTGGTTTTAAAGGATTTGACTATGAAAACAGAAGAAAATATGTTAATAGGTCAGCAATTGTTCCATTTAATGAGGAAATGTTATCAGTATTATAGGAAGACAAGACGTTCTAGATAAAAAAAGTTAATCACATCAGAGCAATGGCTCTGATGAACGTAAATAGAAAAGGCTCTAGTCAAGCTGAGAGGAGGAATATGAGCAAAAGGGGAAAATTTAACAGCGAATGGAGAGTGTAGCTTACTATGGATGGTGAGGAATCTAAGGCTAAAGCTCCTTCTGTTATCCCGCCTGAAAGTCTGGCATTAAATCCAAATTTCGGATATTTGCAAAAGATGATAGAGGATAACCCATACAAAGCATTCGTTGTTATCCACGCTACGTTGCAATCGCAGATGAGATTTGCCTTATGCTATGACAAGAGGGAAAGGCTCAGGGGTGACGATTTTGGGAAAAAATGGCGTTTGCTTGGGACATACCAATACTTTGGACAATTGACCAAAATCTGCTTCATTACAGGGCTTATTGATAGTAAGTTGTTTGATAGACTTAATACTTTTAACAGAGACCGTAATGATTTGATAGGTCACATCGACCCCAGAGCGACAGAGGATATTTCAGACGACCAAGTCAAAAGAATCTGCGAACAGGGTTTGGAGCTTGTCAAAGAACTCCGTGCCAGAATTATGGATGTCCTTTTTGGACGAGTCGATAAGAAGGAATAAGGACTTGAAGAAATTGAAAAACTAAAATGACAGCAACAGAAGACAAACTGGAGGTTTAGGAATGCGCGGAAAAAAATTGGTGGATGTGTGTGTCAACGGAGTGCCAAAATCTCAATGGGCGAACAAAGGTCTTTCTCAATGGCAAGATTCGATACTGGAAAAAGTTTCACATCAAGTTAAAGAGGAAATAGAGGAAAGAGTATCAGTAAAATTAGAGTTCTTTTTAGAAAAAAGTCGTTATGAAACCCCAAACCAAAATGATACTGATAACTTCATCAAACCCGTCTTTGATGCTCTATCCATAGTATCCATAGGACAAAAAGCCGTTATTCTGAACGACTACTTGATAGACGACATAAAAGCAACGAAAATACCTACTGACAACGAAGAAAAAACCCATATCCAGATATGGAAGTGGAATCCCACTCAGAAGCACACGGCATAGAAAAGGCTCTACCCAAGCTGAGACAGAAATCTTTTATCCGCACAGCAACAGAAGACAAACTAGGCTAGATGTGCAGTTGTCGTGTGAAAATTTAGTATTCTATTCCTTTTCGGGCTTTGAAGCCCTTGTGGAATGGATGCTTAATATCTTTGAATTCTGTCACGAGGTCTGCGAGGTTGATTATTTCTTCTGGTGCGTTGCGGCCGGTTAGGATGATTTCAACGTTGTCGGGTTTCTTTTTTATCATTTCGATGGCTTCTTGGAGGTCTATGAGTTTTAAGTCTATGGCGACGTTGATTTCGTCGAGGATGATGATGTCGTGTTCTCCTGCTTCTGTGATTTCCTTTGCCAGTTTGAGCGCTTCTTGAGCAAGTTTGATGTCTTCTTTTTCAGGCGGTTTTGCCGTGATGAACTTGCCTCTTCCGAAGGCTTTCAGGGTGATGTTTGGAAGGTTGTCGAGAACGTGCAGTTCGCCGTAGTCGAACCCGCCTTTGATGAACTGGATCACGTATACTCTGAGCCCTCTGCCTGTTGCTCTTAGCGCTAGACCGAAGGCTGCGGATGTTTTGCCTTTTCCGTTTCCGGTGTAAACTTGGACGAGTCCTTTCTCGAGTTTAGGCATGGTTAATCGTTTTCCTCAGAAGTTTTTCAGCCGCGGAGGCTGGATCTGTCTTTTTTTCAACGATTTCGCCGAGGAGTTTGTCGAGTTTTCCATCTCTCTTGAGCTGATCTATCAGTGTTCTGGATACTTTTTCTTTTATGGCTTCCGTCAGCTCTGCTTCGGCCTTGGTTTTCAGCAGGTTTTGCCTGTGTTCCGTGTCTCTTTCGAGGAAGCATCTGTGTTCTTCGATTTTTTCGATGAGTTCTGGGACGCCTTCGCCGGTGAGCGCCACTGTTTTCAGCACGGGCGGTTTCCATCCGTCTTTCTTGTTGCTCATCTGGAGCATCGCTTGTATGTCTATGGTGGTCTTGTTTGCGTTTTCTCGGTCGGCCTTGTTTACCACGAATATGTCTGCTATTTCCATTATTCCCGCTTTTATCGCCTGTATCTCGTCTCCGAGCCCTGGAGCGTGCATGACAACGATTGTTTGGGCTACGTTGACGATTTCGACTTCTGACTGGCCAGCGCCGGCAGTTTCGACTATCACTATGTCCTTTCCAGCGGCGTCCAGTATCTTTGCTGAGTCCTTTGTTGCTTTCGATACTCCGCCCGCGTAGTTGCGGGTTGCCATGCTTCTTATGTAGACGCCCTCGTCGGTGCTTAATTCTTGCATGCGAATCCTGTCGCCTAGGAATGCCCCTCCCGTGAAGGGACTCGTGGGGTCTACGGCGATAACACCTACTGTTTTGCCCTTTTGTCTGTACTCACGGATGATTTTCTCGATTAGCGTGCTTTTTCCAGCTCCGCCGGCTCCCGTCAGGCCTATGATGTGAGCTTTTCCCGTGTGGGGAAAAACAGTTGCAATGAGTTCTTGTGCTTCAGGCGTGCCGTTCTCGATGATTGTTATGGCTTTTGCTATGCTTCTGCGATCTCCTTTCAGAACGCCCTGTGCGATTTCCTGAGTTCTGGTCAAACCATTGCACATCGTGGGGGATTAGTCTCTTTTCGGGAGGTTGTCCGTCACGTAGTGTATTATCTGTTCTGTCGTTGTTCCTGGTCCGAAGATTTCCTTTATGCCCAGTTTTTTCATCTCGGTGATGTCTTCTTCGGGGATTATTCCTCCGGCGAAGACCATTACGTCTGTTAGGCCTTGTTTTTTGAGGAGGTTCATTATTCTGGGGAAGAGGGTTTTGTGGGCGCCTGAGAGAATGCTTAAGCCTATAACGTCCACGTCTTCTTGCAGGGCTGTTTCTGCGATTTGTTCCGGGGTTTGTCTGAGGCCCGTGTATATTACTTCCATGCCGGCGTCTCTTAGGGCTCTGGCCACTACTTTGGCGCCTCTGTCGTGACTGTCGAGGCCCGGTTTTGCGATTAGAACTCTGATTTTTCTTGTGTCGTCCATTGTTTTTGCCTCTTTAAATCACAATTAACTCCTTGTATTCTCCATAAACTTTGCGCAGTACCTCGCAAATTTCGCCCAGAGAAGCGTAGGCTTTTACTGCTTCGATTATCGCGGGCATGAGGTTTTCGTCTTTCTCTGCCGAGCGCTCTAGCTTGTTAAGGGTTTCTTCGACTTTTTTGTTGTTTCGGGTTTTTTTGAGGCGGTTGAGGTTGGCAAGTTGTTCTTTTTCGACTTTGGGGTCTACCCTGAGGAGTTCTATTGGGTACTTGTCTTTCGCGATTTGGTAATCGTTCACGCCGACTATTGTCCGTTTCTTTTCGTCTATTTCTCTCTGGTACTTGTAGGAGCTGTCGGCTATTTCTTTCTGGAAGAATCCCTTTTCTATTGCGACTATGGCTCCTCCCATGTCGTCCACTTTTTGAATGTAGTCCATAGCTTTTTCTTCCATCTCGTTCGTGAGGGCTTCAACGTAGTATGAGCCGGCTAACGGGTCGATTGTGTTGGTTGCGCCGCTTTCGTGGGCTATTATCTGCTGGGTTCTGAGAGCGACTCTGACGGCATTCTCGCTGGGCAGGGCTAGGGCTTCGTCGAAAGAGTTTGTGTGCAGTGATTGTGTTCCTCCTAGAACTGCTGCGAAGGCCTGAATCGTGGTGCGGGTAATGTTGTTCAGTGGTTGCTGGGCCGTGAGTGTGCATCCCGAAGTTTGAACGTGCATGCGCATCCACATCGACCGTGGGTTCTTGGCGTGGAAACGTTCTTTCATCAGTTTTGCCCATAGTCTCCGGGCTGTTCTGAACTTGGCGAGTTCTTCGAAGAAATCGTTGTGTGAGGCGAAGAAGAATGACAATCGTTGGGCGAAGTCGTCAACTTTCAGGCCTCTCTGCATTGTGGATTCTACGTAGGATATTCCATCGTAGATAGTGAATGCGAGTTCCTGTACGGCGTTTGCGCCTGCTTCCCTTATGTGGTATCCGCTTATGCTTATGGGGTTCCACCTTGGCAAGTGCCGCGTGCAGTACTCTATGATGTCGGTTGTCAGTTTTAGGGACGGTTTCGGTGGGTATATGCAGAGCTTCTGGGCAAAGTATTCTTTCAGGTTGTCGTTCTGCGTCGTTCCTCCAAGTTTCTCTCTCGACACGCGTTGCTCGTCGCCTACGGCAACGTACATGGCAAGCAGCATGGCTGCGGGGCCGTTTATCGTCATTGACGTGGTGACCTTGTCAAGGGGAATTCCGTCGAGCAGAGTTTCCATGTCTCTCAGTGATGAAATGGCTACGCCGCATATGCCGACCTCGCCCTTTCCCATGGGGTGATCGGAGTCGTAGCCCATTATTGTCGGGTAGTCGAAGGCTATGCTGAGACCAGTTTCTCCTTCCTTTAGGAGGTACTTGAAGCGTTTGTTCGTTTGTGCTGCTGTCCCGAACCCGGAAAACTGGCGCATGGTCCAGAATCGGCCACGGTACATGGTGGCGTGCACGCCTCGTAGGAACGGAAATTCTCCTGGAAAACCCATATCCTGCAAATAATCAAGCCCTTTGACATCTTCAGGCGTGTACAACCTTTTGATCAGTATATTAGAAGTATTCCGAAATTCCTTTTTCCTTTCACTGGATTGTTTAATCCAGTTTGGCAAAGTCGTCTGTTCCCAGCGTTCGCGTTCTTTCCTCAGTTCTTCGATTTTTCTCTTATCAAACATTCCAGTGTTCTGCCTCCAATAAATGTCATGAGCCACCTTGAGTTACTATCCCAATTGATCTGGGAAGATATTTTATTATCGGTTCAAAAATCGTGAGAGCAACTAGTCTAATAAGCCCTCAACTAAATCCGGCTTTAAGTCTTCAACTGCAATATTCCAGTAGGCATGCCGAAGCCGAGAATCCCCAGCCGTAGCCTAGCATCAATATCGTGTCTCCGTTTGAGAGCTTGTTCTTCGAGGTTATTCGGTTGACTATGAAGGGGAGGCTTGCCCCTGCGAGGTTGCCATACTCGTTTAGCACTTCGTGGGATTCTCTCAGCTTCTCCTTTTCAACGTCGTGGTGTTCGGCAAGGGCGTCGAGTATTTTTTCGCTGCCTGTGTGAACGGCCCATTTCTTCGCACTCTTTGTTCTGTTCTCCACATTCTTTCCGAACAATCTTTCAAGAACAAGACTTGTGTACTTGATGCCCAAATCTGGAATTTCTTTGCCCAAGTGTGAATCGAAGCCGAACCTGAAGGGTTCGTTCAGAAAGGAGAGTCTAGCATAACCCGCCAGGTAGTCTTTTGAATCGATGTTTGTCAGTTCGGCGATCTCGTCCGCCTTCATACCCTCTCTCTTTTCTGACACGACTGCCGCGGCCACACCGTCTCCAAAGAGAAAGGATTGCATCGTGGCCACCCATTTTCTCAGCTCCGCTTGCTTTCTTCTGTTGTCCTTTATCGTGCTGATCTTGCCGATTTCCAATACCCCATTTATGCCTTGTACTTGGTTTTGGAACCAGTAGGAGCTGACTCCTGATACGCAAATCAGCACGTTGTCTTTTGGATGGGCAACGAGGTGGTCTCCTGCCAGCTGCAAAGTCTTAGTAAATGCTGTGCTCGCCATTCCCTGCGCGTTTACGTGTTTGATAAAAGGATCCAAACCTAGACTTGGTACCAGTAGTTGGCTGAGTCCCGGGCTCAGGAAGGGATTTGTATCGTAAGCAGTGATGAGACAGTCTATGTCTGTGGGACGGAGGTGGGCTCCTCGAAGGGTTTTCTGGCACGCCTCGGAGCATAGGTCTATGAGGGGTGTTTCATCCATCGGTGTTTCCGACTCGCCTGTGAGGGTTGACTGGTTAATCAGATGACGTTTTGATACTCCGAGGTTGAGCACATTTTGAATTACGGGCTGCGGGAGTTCGCAGGGAAACAGTTCTATCAGTTTTTCGGTTGAGTATTCATTCGGGGGCAGAGCGGTTGATAATTGTATGATTTGCATATCAGATAGGAAGACTGAGGAAAATATAAAACCTGTCCGTTCACGCTAGCGCCACGTGTGTTTCCAAATTCGGTTTATCGTCCTAGTATAGCTGAGATGCTTGATTCGAGTTTTGTTCATGGGCAGAATTGAGCTAATGTGTGCGCTGCTGGCCCCTCCCCCCGGTCCACGATATGATCCAAATATGATTTTGGGAAAAATGGAATCTGTGCTACATTTCGTTCGACCGCTCGGCTCAATTTCAAGTCGGCAGACGTGCGCGCGCTTTAGGTTCTTACAGCACGATACCGGAGTTTCCTGGCCAATCACTAGTAATTGTTTTGGTTGCCTCTACGATCATAGTCTTGTCTGCGGTTATCATTGCAAGGAAGAGAAAAACCTAGAAAGTCCAAGCGCGCGCTAATGTGTTGCAAACCATTAGCTTTTAAAAGATCTGCTTTGATTCAATCTTCAGTTTGAGTTAAGCAGTAAGGAAGGACAACGTATTGGCGGGACAAGGATTCAAATCACTGTGGAAAAACGAGTACTTTCGGACCATTGTGACGATTCTCGCAGTAGTCGTGATTGTGATAGGATTTTGGTACGGCCTTCGTTGGGGATTGAACACAAATTATCCGGTCCTTGCGGTTGCTTCTGGAAGCATGAGCGTTTCTCAGCCAGATCCAGGCTGGGCAAGTCCCTTCTCGCCGACACTGCACACGGGTGATTTAATCATCGTGGAAGGCGTCAACCCGGAGGATATCTACGCGGCTCCCTACAACCCGACTGGGAGATCTGGCGACGTACTAGTATTTCATGCCATCGGCAATGACGAACTCATCGTTCACAGAGCTATTGCCGAAACCAATGTGAGCGGGCAAATCTATTTCACAACTCAAGGCGACGGTAACCTTGCACCAGGTCCTTATTCACCGACTCCGGCGGCGAATGTAGTTGGAAAAGTCGTGATGCGGATTCCTTGGCTCGGGTACATCGCACTTGACATGCGCAATTCCACTGCGGTACTCGTGATAGTGATTTTGATTATCGCATTCATAGTAGTTGAATCCGTTGTTTCCGAATTGGAACACAAGAGAACTGTTAAGAGTGAGACCGCCCCTGCAGAAAACGTTCCTGAACCCGAAAGCACTCTATGACATTCGCGCGCGCTGTCTCTCAGTCCAGAATTCTATGTTTCCTTCTTGCCATTCTAATATGTTTGTTAATGTCTCTTTGTAGGAGTCTGCTTTGAGCCTGTTCGCCAAATTCTTGACTTGGGTTATAGTTGTGGGTGGCGTGGTGTGTGTGTCGCGTTGCTTCTTTAGGGGTAAAGTTTACCCCCAACCCAACCCAACCCAACGCTGTTAACGACGACGAACGACGATGTTGTTTCTTGAATTTTTGATTTACGGAAAAGTTATAGGAGAACTTGGGATTACTGTGAATCAAGGTCTCTAGATGACAAACACAATCACGGTTAAAGAATTACTTGACAGAAGCTTCGAAATGGTATCCAAATTGAGTTTTGATGATAAGCTGAGATTTCCTGAGATTAAAGCGGAAGATTTTCTTGAATTTGCCAAGGAAGACTCTAAAGGAATGGATTTACGAAGCTGTGTAAATGCTTTAGGAAACGTTAAAAGGGCAATTGAGTGTCGCATCGATTTTATTCTATACGTTTATTGTCTTCACAAAAAGAGCGAGAAGGAAAATTGGAATTTTCCTAAGAAGATTGAAATTATTGAGCAACTCGGAATAGTAGCCCCGAACATACTCAAAAGAATAAACAAGAAAAGAAATGAACTTGAGCATCAATATGTCAAGCCAACCAAAGAAGAAGTGGAGAATGGAAGGGACGTTGCAGAGCTTTTCTTGGCTTCCACGAGTCAATTGGTCGCCCACCCCATTACAGGTTTTGCAAAAGAAGGTGACTATGAGATAAAGCTAAACCGTGAAGAGGGAATCGCAACTTTGATTGACAAGAAGAATATAATAGGTGAGCAATTGGCAAATATGGATGACGACAATGGGTGGCTGGAATTCGCAAGGAGATTTGCAAAATTGGAGACTTTCCTATTAAGGGTGATTTGAATTGAATCCAATCTTTATCCCTCTCTAGTCTTTCTGAGTGCGCACTAGATAGTCTGCTACATTAGCGCGAGCAGAGATAGACTTAAATTTAGAGAACAAAGATGGATGAACTTAGAAAGAAAAATGGCAATTGAAAATTGGAAAGTCAGAGTAGAAGATTTAGTGCCAGAGGAAAGAATCACTCAGAAATCCAGACTTTGTTGGACTTTAGTGTTTTTCGGAACAATAATTGTTGGGCTGTCATTTTTCTTCTTGATTAGTTCAATCGCTTACTTGGCAACTTTCTTAACAATATTCTTCGTTGTCTTGATATATACAACCATTGGCGAATTAACAATCAGAATGTATTTAATCTTTTTTTTAAGAAGTTTTCTCATTTTTCCATTTGGTTCTATCTTTAGTTATATTTTGAATTTTTTCGGAAGAAGGTACACTTACACTTCGAATGACCCTCACGGAGTAGTTTTTACTTTCCTTGTTTATGTGATATTGTTCCTTGTGTGCGGTTTTGGCCTCATTTTTGGTACGCTGATTGCTAGACTAATAAACGGATATGAAGCTCTGAGCAAAGAGCCTGACATTCTGTCATATTCAATAGACAAGGATAAAGAAAAAACAACTGAGACGTTGAAGAGATTTCTAGAGTCTCTGAATATTACGTATAACATTATTACACGCTGGAATCAACAGTTGTTCAAGTTTTACCAAAATAATAATGAATATTGCATATTTACATACCCTATTGACAAGGGCGACCATACAGAAATTGACATTGTTGTATGGAGCTGGAAAAAGGAGACAATCATAAAACCTAACGAAGAGAATCTGGAAATCTTTTCAGAATATCTCACAAGCTATATGAATATACAGAAGAAAGAGGAGAAAATCGGAGAATGGACTTCTGAATTTAAACCACTGAACGCAGAAGCATCTAAACTCCGAATCTGGTCTGAACTCACATCTTCATTAAAAATAAGGGAGAGACTCAGTTTCAGAGGAGCTCTAACTCAGAGAATAGTCTCACAGTTCAAAGCTCACAAAACGAGAATTATTGATGTTGTTGTGACTTTGGCAGTAATTATAGTAGCGCAATTTATTCTTTATGTTTTGCATTGGATATAGAAAATTGTTCTATCTATGAATATTAATCGTGTTTTAGTCTTATTATGAATGGAAGTGCTTAGAATGAAGACTAAAACAGTAAAGATTGCTTTGGAAGGCTTCGGCTCTTATTTAGGGATGGAAAAGGGCTGTTTCACAGTCAAAAACAGAGAAGGACAAATGGACAGGTATCCACTGTTTGAAAATCTCATAGACGAAATCAGAATCAAAAGCGGAAACACAGTTTCTTCTGGAGCTTTGGCCTGTTGCGGATTCTGGGGAATAGACTGTCTGTTTCTAACTCAGAAAGGAAAACCCGTAGCTATGCTCAGAACCTTAGACGACGACAGCCACGTTCAAACTAGGATTTCTCAGTATGAAGCATTGAACACTCAGAAAGGAAAACAAATAGCCAAACAGTTTGTTCTATCTAAGCTTGAAGGGCAAAACCAAGTTTTAAAGAAGTACGGTTTGAAACTTCATGATTTCTCAGTTATAGAAAAAGTGAAGAATCTAGAAGCTGAGGATAACGCAAAGCTGAGAACAAGATTAATGTCTATTGAAGGTCACTACTCTGAAAATTACTTCACTCAGATTTTCAGTTTAATTCCTTACCCTCTCAGACCTGATTCTAGAAAAACATTCAAAGCTTACGATGGAGTAAACAACCTCTTCAATCTAGGTTATGAAATTCTATCTTGGAAAGTGCAGTATGCACTAATAAAAGCAAAATTAGAACCATACTTAGGATTCTTGCACAGCATAGCAAAAGGAAAGCCTAGCCTAATCTGCGACTTTCAAGAAATCTATCGTTATCTCGTGGATGATTTCATAATTGAGCATTGTCGCAAACTTCACAAACAAGATTTCGCAGTTAAGAATGAAGATTTCTCAGCAAACAGAAAAGGAAAAAGAGAATATTTGAAAGACTTCCAAACACATAGTTTCGTTAAAAGTTTGAATCAATATTTCGAGAATAAAATAGTTCTTCCAAGAGTTAGAAGAGGCGAACAGCAAGAAATCGAGACCATGATTAACGAAGAGGCTCTACTGCTTGCCATGTATCTGAGAAATGAAAGAGATTCGTGGAATCCAAGAATTGTTACGTTTTAGCTATCCTGTAAACAACTTCACCAACATGCTGAGGTTTGACCGAACCAAGTCTCAAAAACCAAGCCTCTACTGCACTTCTAGTATCTGTCAATTCATTCGTTGAAGACTGCATTAAAGCTTGCATCGAAGCTCCCATAAAACTATCAAAAATCTTTAAATGCTCAAATTTCTCCCAAGGCTTAATCGTATCCTTAACAATCATGCCATTCTTTTCCAATTCTCTAAGAATTTTCGCAAGAGACTGTCTACATAGACCAGTGGCCTTCTGCAATTGAGGAAACGTGAAGTTTCCACGCTCACCAATCAACATCCATACACGCTGTTGATTGTCTATTTTTTTCATTTTTGACCTTTCGCCCTGAGCATCATGAACTTTCTTTTCGTGTCCTCTGTTCATTCTCAAGGTTTCTCACTAACTTAACAATGTGTTAAAACAGTCTTTAAAGGCTATGCCTGTACTGCAATATTTAAAGAAAGGTGTATTAACTCTATGAAAGCGATACAATCAAAGGAAAAGGTGTATCAGCCTCAAAAGAGGTTACACCTCACATCAGGGTTACCCACTGTCGAGAGTGATACACTTAACATAGTTGACCATGTGGGCACGTTCACGATAAACCTGATTCTTCAATCAGCCTTTCAAAACATACCCATCAACTCTTTAGATTATCATCCATTGAGCCTTTTGATTCTAGGCAAAGCTGGAACAGGTAAAAGTCGGCTTTTAATGACCATGCACACCCTCAGAAAGAAGTACTTGGACTTCGTAACATACACGGATGACATAACGCCCAAGTTTCTTGTGGAATTTCTCAAGGGCGTTGAGAAAGGAGAAAAGCGATTTCTTGCAATACCTGATTTTCAAGTGATAACTCACAGTCATGGAAGAAAAACATACGGGACAACAATCTCAATATTCCGACAGATGATAAGTGATGGAGTGGGCAACCTTGACGATTACGGTTTAGAGTTTCACCCTAAATTTTTGGTAAGAGCAGGCCTCATAACAGCAACAACAATCGCAAGTTATGGCCAATTTGCAGAGAGATGGAAGAAGGACGGTTTTCTCTCAAGACTGATTCCTTACAGTTTTGTTCACAGTAAAGAAACAATCGACCAAATTCTAAAGAATATTGCATTACAAAAACCTGATTCTCTAAAGAATTTTCGATATGTCATTAACCGAAACCCTCAACCTATCAAGTGTGATTCTCAGCTTTTGTTACAGCTTAGAGGATATGCAGAACCATTAGGAGAAAGAACAGAAGCGTTACCTTACCGTTCAATGAATCAGTTAATCTCTCTTGTCAAAATGACAGCAATCATCAAAGGAGATTCCCAGATAAAACAACACCATGTCGATACGGTGATAAAACTTCTCAGTTACATCAACTACGATTTTAACGCAATATGATGTGGGTGAAGCAGATTGACAAAAACCAAGGGTGTATCGCAAAGACAAATCAAGGCAGTTAGAAGTTATGCGCGCAAAGGATGGTCTGCAAATCGGATTCAACAAAAGCTCAGAGCTAGACACATGGGTATGAGAAGAACAAAGCTTCTGGGTTATGTCCGAGAGTTTAAAGGACAACCTGCTAGGCCACAAGTTGAAAAATACACACGGATGAAATACCGCCACAGACCTGTATCCGTACAATTCACATTTCCAAAAACAATCATTCTTCGAGGAAAATGGAAAGGCAAAAACAAAGAAATAAAACAGACAGACAGAGGCTACAGCCTCAAAGATTTTGTGATGCGTGAAATGGCCAAAGCAAAACATGGTGAGGGATGGGATGCAAGACCACAGGTCATTTCACAATAAAGAATTACACGTATCTGTCTACGGTTCGCATGGCAGAAAAGGCAAGAGATGGGAGCTTTCAGGAACACGGAGACAGCTTAAACCTGCTTTGAAACTTGCGGTTCTTAATCCTCCCGAAAGTCGTTTTCCAAAATATAATCCTTTTCCGAAAGTGGTGTTGGGTGACCATGACACTGATATTGTTAAGATTGATTGGGACGAAAGACTTCTGACAGAAGTTAAGCGTTTCAGTCGATTGCTCAATCAAAGATATTATTTGGATGGTTTCATCATTCTTAAGTCAAGCACTACTCTGCATAAGGTTAGGGATGAAACTTTAGAGAAATATGCTTGTCAATACAGAACGTCAAGTTACCATACTGTTTTCAACCGTCCTGTTTCATATCTGGAGTTAATCAGTATTCTCGCTTGGTTGTGTCTGTTTACAAAAGACACTAAATTAGAGACTTGGTTTCATCTCCAATTGATTAAAGGCACATTCACTCTTAGGCTTGGATTCAAGGGAAAGAAGAAGCCTCCGAAAATAGTTTATCGTTTCGGCAATCAACATCAGCAAATCGCAAAATACCTTTCTAATCGTGCTTTCGTCCTAAATTTTCTTAGAATGGAAGCTGATAACAATGTCCTGCGAACAAAGGAGATTTCTCAGTGAAAAAGAGAACTTTGAAGTTTGCTGAATTCTGGACACTTTGTAAGCGTGAGCTAAACTATGATTTATTCAATTGGAAAGAATCAAAACTTTTAAATTGGATTCTTGACAGCAGAAATTCTCTTACACTACGAAGGTTTATTGTTGATTTTTGGCTTTGGAAACATCGCAATAGAAAACAGAACTATTCTGTTATTTACAATAAAGGAAAATTGAATGAACATACTGTAGTTTGTAATAATAGTGATTCGTTAGATTTTTGGCTACCTATTTTTAAAGAGAGAAAACTGATGTGATTGTGTTTGGCTCAGCAAAAATGGAGAAAACGTGAACGACATTCTCTTTCCGTCATTATCAATTGGTCTCCGACTGAAACAACCATCTATCAGATTAGGCATAGAGGCTACGATTCTCTTTTGTGTAGGCATGTGTATTTTGGTTTTTGTCAAGAGTGTCCTCAGACAGACTGTAGTAAGAGAAAACTTTGAGACATGCGCCAAGAATACTATGCAAAGCTTTTAAATTTAGTTAGATATTTCTAATTTGGGAATATTTTGAAAGATTATGTTGTGAACTTTCCAGAAGAATTAAAGCCAGAATTAGTCAAAAGAGACCAAAAAATCTCCTTGCTGTGGGGTTCTGGTTTATTTCAAGAAGCTGAGAAACTCTTTCAAGAAGAATATGATTTGATTAGAAAGTACGAAGAAGAACTTCCTAAAGGGAAAAGATTCCATAAAGGATATTATTTGCATAACTGGGGAGTTGTTATGATTCTCCAGAACGAACCTGCAAAGATTCAAGAAGGTTATCAAAAAATCATCTTTGCATTCGTTGAAGACCTATTTGACCATTGCACCTTAGAACAGGTGCATGAACTCCCAGCTTATAAAACCCTCAAACTAAATCCGTTCATAAATGAAGCTTTCTTAAACCTAATTGAGAACAAAACTCAAAAACTGATTAAATCTGGTACTGTACCAAGAAACCCAGAAGATGTTTTGAAAACAGTTGAAGAACCAAAAGAAATTGCCAAGACAGAAATATCATTTGAACAAATTAAACCGACGCTTGACAGCTATCTCAATGAACAAGGAGAAAAGCCGAAAAGAGTATTTGTAGGCGGTAATTACAAAAACATTGCAGTATTAAATCATCTGGCTGAAATAATAAAGAACTTGGATTTTTTCCCTGTTCTCGCTAACAATTTTAAGCTTCAGAATATTAGCGAAGAAGAATACGAAAATCTAATACATGATATTAGTATGGAAATGCTTAAAGAGTGTTCTTATGCAATTTTTGAAGTTACCATATCTGATGGTCATTTGATGGAGATTGAACGAGCAATTGAGTTCACAGATTTGAAGGTATTATTAGTTTACCAAACAACAGAACTAGGAAGAAAGCCCACTATTACTCGGATGTTAATGGCAAAGAAATTCGAGAAGAAAGGCTATCGCAATTTCACACAGTTAACACCAATAATTCAAGATTTCTTAAAACGTTAGTGGTTTGGTTTGGGGGTAAAGTTTTATCCCAACCCAACAAATGGCAGTTAGAAGGGTTTATTTGAAAGGTCATGCATCATGAATTGGAGAGTATGGACAGGCGTACACTTATCACTATAAGTGTGATAGTTATTGTATCTGAAGCATTCTTATTTTATTTGGTAATTGTCACTCGCCCTTCTCCAAATTCCAATTTAGGAGGGTACACTCAAGTGGTTGCTTATTATGGAATCACTGTTTCTTACACTGATAAAAGAGAAGACGTAAAAACAGTCTATGCTTTCGATTGGCAGTATGACCAGTCGAATTGGATTTCTGTTGAAACAAGTTCATACGTTAATAATTCAGCTTTTCCTGAGAACCAGAACGTTTTCAATTTTCCAGTTTATCTTAATGCATCCTTTAACGTAGGTTCAGAGTCTTCCATTTACGGTGGAATAGAATTCAATATTACAAATATATACCTAAGTGGGATTTACGATATTCCTAGCCAAATCACACTATTAGTCAAGCCACTGTCCTAGTCACGTGCAAGCAAGGGATATAACGACCTTTCGCAGAAATTGAAAACGGATATCCAGAATGTCAAAAGGAACAGGTGTGTCGAATCCTTTCAGGGGACAGCTTGTACTTTGTATAGCAACTCTATTAATTGCCTTGATAGCTACCATTCAGAGCCTCAAGTCGAATGTTAATGTTTTTCCTTTCTTGCCTCTGGACATTCTTTTCGTGCTGACGGTGACTCGAACCTATCAATTGGCGCTGGCTTTCGAAAAGAAAGAGACGGGAGAGAAAATGAGACCGCTGCGTGATTTACCTCTACATGAACGATTAGTGATTGCAGTTCATGGTATTGGATTTTTCATTCTTATTGGTCTCGGAATATATTTGCTCCATTGGATTATTGTTTAATTTTTGGCGCACGCGCCAAGTTTTCTACTAATCCTCTTTCAGCTTGACTAGAGCCTTCTGTGCAACAAGGCTTTCTTCTTGTAAAGAGCGACTCCTATCAGCGTTGCTATCATAAAGGACGGCAAATAAATGAATGTTGGAAATTCTGGTACAACGGAATTCCAATAGACAGTCAACTTTGGAGACCAATCTTCAGGTGTTGCGTTGTATTCCTTAGAGGCGAATAAAATGCTGTCGAAAAGCGAATTGGTCATGGACGAGTCACTCAAGACAATTGTCACCTCTTTCGAACTGCTGTTTAGTGTGTTTTCAACAGCTTGGACTACGCTCCAGTTATAACATTGTCCGTTAGACGTGACTGATGTGGTGACTAGTGTAGTGTCTAATGGTGTGGTGTTGTAACTGGGCATGTTGGCGTATGTTAATGTCATTTCCGTCCATGAGTTGTCTGAAGACCAATAAGCACTTACATTGAGTGCTGCATTGACATTAGGGAGTACATATAACTGAAGTGTTGCCTCATCAATTACCGCACCGATAGGAATAGCAGATGCATTAAATTTTAGCCACCCAAAACTGTGAACTAGTTCGCCGAAAGTATACCAATAAATGTCAATATAAGTCAAGTTTCCATGGTTTAGCTCGGGAACGCTGGAATCAACATAAGTATCATCTGTTGGTTTCAGCGTGATTTGTCCAGCCTGAGCGTAAGCAATTCTAAGACCGAAAAGAGAAACCGAGACTAAACCCAAAACTAAGATGATGGCAAATCCTCTGAAAATTGCCTCTCTCTTCCCACTCATTTTTGAACCTCTAGTTTGTCTTCTGTTGCTGTGCAGATTTAAGATTTCTGTCATTGATTAATTCGCTTGGTCACTTTTCTCTGCACTCGAACCTCTTTTTGTCAACGACCTGTTAAAGCACGAATAAAGTCCTTGATTGCGTAAGGATGCACAACTGCCAAAACAAAAATACCGCCAACTATTATCTCAATTAATCCCCATGTCAACAATCCTAAAGCACTTGCTATCAATTCAGTAGAAAGGAAGATACTCGCTAAATCTGAACAACCCAATACAACCAAAAAAATGCCCACTACCACTACCATCACCCTTATTGCATTTTTAACAGTATAGATGCTCATTTTTGTAACCTCTAGTTTGTCTTCTGCTGCTGTGCCGATTAAAGATTATTTCTATGCGTTGGTAACGGACAGATTCTTTGAAGTTCGTGTCTTGTGTAACATGTTCACAGATTTGATTGTGGCAAAGGTTACAAAGAAACTTATAGCAAACCAGAGTGCAGCATCTAATAGAAGTGATTCCAACGAGAACCAATTATCAAAAGAAGGTAAAGGTTTCACGGGTATCACATCGCCACTTGTTTGTGAATATCCATGCCAGCTAAGTGGAAAACCATAAGATGTTTTGAGTGTGATTGTCATGCCCAAAGTGAAATCAGTGTATCCTTTCTGCGTGTAGAGTGCTGAAAGCCCCGTTCCAATCAGACCAATTGAAAGAATTACAAGAATAATTAGGACAGACTTGTTTCTCATCTACATCCTCAGCAACTATGGCAACTGCAACTAATAATTCTATTGTTAGAGCAATAAATAGACCTTTTCCTTTTTTAATCAACTGATTAACTGATTCAGAAAAACATCTATAAAAGTTAGATTCTAAACGGACGCTAGATATTCGTAATGTTGCAATGTAATGTTGCAATGTAAGGCTTCCATGTTGCCCGTGCGCGCATTGTTGAGGGGTAACTTTTCTCTTTTTTACCCCTCGTATGACTAATCTACGTGAATTATGTAGGGGGTAAGTTTTTGTTTGTTTTTTACCCCTCGTAGCTTCAACTGTCTATCCTATCCTCCATCCTGTTCCATCCTTGTTCCATTGGTATCCATAAGGGAGCTATAGGTACCTATCAGGAAGCATAAGGATACCTTCCACCAACCGTCCGTCGTGGTCGTCGTAGTTCGTGGTCCGTCCGTCCGTCGTTGGGTTGGGTTGGGGGTAAAGTTTACCCCCAACCCAACCACTCACTACCACTACCCACAACGGTCACTAACTCTACTGGTCACTCACTCTGGCCACTCCAACTCCTACCACTATACCTATACCTACACACACCACACAGCGCGCGCTTAGGGTGTTTGATCGAACAAAAAAGAAAGAGGTGGATTCTTCATCCTCTTGGCGCAGTTAACGACTATGCTTCGGTTTCTTCATGTTCAACGCGATTACACATGAAGCCACTGCCACCATCGCGACAATCACTATGAATGTAGATGCGTTGCTGAACTCCGGTATAGTAGTCGTATCGGATATCACTGAAACTGTCCCATCTAGAGAATTGACGACGAACATCTCGCTTTTGCCGGCATCGTAGGTTATGCCAAGTGGGCCCCCTCCTGTCGTCACGTTTCCAACCACGGTATTTGTACTGTCCGATATGATGTCGACCCCGGGACCAGAATTCAAGGTCACGAAGACGTGACCGGTGGAATTATTGTAAGCCGCAGAATTGGGGTCCGACGCCGTCATCGCGATGCCTCCGGCGCCTGAAGTAACAAGGGTATTATGGCTGTCCGATATCACTGTGACGGATATGGAGTTATCCTGAGTCACGAATATCTCGCCTTTTCCGGAATCGTAGGCTAATCCGGTAGGGTCGTTTACGCCAGTAACGTTTGCAACAACGTTGTTTGAGCTATCCGATATGACGGAGACTGTGTTATCCTGAGAATTGCCTACAAAGACCTCGCCTTTACCAGAGTCGTAGACTGCGCCGGTTGCACCCTGTCCCACATCTATTGTTGCGTTCACGGTGTTGTTCGCGTCAGATATTACGTCGACTTTGCCGTCGGGGCCAACCACGAATACCTCGCCCTTGCCAGAATCATAGGTAAGGTATGTAGAATATGGTTCGACTGTCACGTTTGCAACGACCTTGTTAGTGGTGTCCGAAATCACGGAGACAGTGCCCTCACCAGCGTTGGTAACGAATATCTCGCCTTTGCCTGAATCATAGACAGCATTCACCGGGTACATTCCGACGTTCACGGTTGCAACCACGGTGTTGTTGCTGTCCGATATCACGTAAACGGTGCCGGGGTTACCTTCATTGACCACGAATACCTCGCCTTTACCTGAGTCGTAAGCTATGCCTTGGGGAGCAGATCCCACAGTTATCGTGGCGACTGTTCCAGCTGCTGCGACAGCGTGCGCCACCGACGAGGTAGCAATCATCGAGAACATTAAGCCTAAAATTAACCAAACTCCGATTTTCATCAATATTCCTCTCATGTTTCATTGGCTATCTTCAGTATCTTCTCTGCCATTAATGTTTGGGTTTTTGGGGGGGCAAAGTTTACCCCAACCCCAAATTCGGTATCGGATGGTTTCAAGCTGGTAACTTTCGTCGGATGATAACTCTTTTAGCGCGCGCTGGCTAGGGATGTTGGCGCGCTTCCGAAATGGCTTCTTCTACCTCTTCCTCTTTTTCCTCTTCGTTCTCTTCTTGTTCTTCTGGAGAGGATTCGTCTCTTTCCTTTTCTCTATCCTCTTCGGCTTCTCTTTTTAGTCTTTTGTCTTCCTCTGTTTCCTCGTCTCCATATTTACGCAACAACCGAAATACGACTAATGTAACTGAACCGAGGAACGCAAATATGTCTCCAATAGTCCAAAAACTGTCATTTTGCAAAGCTGACAAGTAGCAAAACAACGCTATTAGAAAAAAACAAACTCCTACCGCTGCCACATCCTTGCGAATTTCCATCCTCAATACCTACCTGCTCTCTTATTCATTGCATGAACATTATATCAATGGTGGTTTTGTATTGATGCCTCTTTCTTAGCGCGCGCTACACTTTCACGCAGAACCCTTAACAAAACTAACACAGAGAGACAAACACAGACAAACAGACAGCGCGCGCTTGCGATTTTTCCGATTAGTTTGTATTGCGACAAGCTTATTTGTTTAATTTCGGTATATACTGTTTGGTGGTCCCTTGGAGAGGATTCAACCAACCGGGATTTCTGTGGTTGGGTTTTTAACCTTTTTAGGCAGTCTGGCATTTCTTGCTTTAGGGTACGCTGCTTTCCTTGAACCAAATGAAGTCCCCCAATATGCAAATCCTGCGTTTTTGATTGGAGAAGGCGTCTTGTTGCTTGTGGATGTGGTTTTCATTTTCCGAGGAATGCGAGCAGGCTACTTCTTGTCGATTAGCTTATGGGTTGCGATATTAGCGGCTATAGGCTGGGCAGTTATTTTTACAAGTGTATTCGCGTTCTCGTTTCTCATTGTGGCACTGGTGTATTGTGTTATCTGTTTGACGTATTTCTCAACGAAAAATGTCAGAACGTATTTTGGCACGTAGCGCGCGCTAGACTGATTAGAAATTCAAAAAGCTTTCAAGAGTGAACGCATGATAGAGACTTCAATACATGTCTTCACCTGATTTCAAAGATCTGTTAAAGGAACTCCTTGATATCAAGTACAAATTGCGTCTTCTCAGAAGAAAGCAGAAATTGCGAAATATGCTGAAAATCTTAGGAATTGGGTTCATCATTTACAAAAGTGTTCAAAATGAAATCGAAGAGAGCCTGTCCCGAAGCAGAATCCTGTTCGGAAATCTTGACGCAAGCCTCTCTATGTACATCAACTCTCTAAGAAATGGAATTGAAAACATACGTGCATCGAACGCCTATCTTACCAAAGACGGCGAAGCTCTCTGGCTAAACCGTATAGAACAGTCTAAAATAGAAATAGCCTATCTGAGGTCAATCTCAATTTTGGATAATTCCCAAGTTGTAGCTTTGCTCGCGGAATTAGATGGGTTTCAGAACTTCGTTGGGAAATATAATGCGGAATTGCGGAAAAAAGAGCTAAGGCAGGAGTTGCTTCTACTCAAACCCGAGATTCTGCAGTCTGAAAAAGAGTTCAATTCAATGTGGTTTGGACAGTTTTATTTTTCTAAGAAAGACCTTCACAACTGGAAAACGAAATGGGCAGAACTTGTAGGAAAAATCGACAAGATTAGAGAGAAAGCTGGTTCGGATGTTGATTTCAAGGACTCAATTGAGAGGGTAGCAGATGCTTACCGCGAAGGCGAGAATTGGCTCATGGTTCGCAACACTGAGTTCAAGGCGAAGGAAATCCAGGAGTTTAGGGACTATTTTGAAAAGGTGGAAAAAAAACCGCTTACCAAAGAGCAGGAAGAGGCAATAGTAACAGACGAGGTAAACAACCTCGTAGTGGCGGGAGCAGGAACAGGGAAGACTTCAACAATTGTTGGAAAGGCAGGGTACCTAATCAGAAAAGGTCTTGCCAAACCAGAAGAAATTCTCTTGTTGTGTTTCAATCGAGCTGTTTCTCTTGAGTTGCAAGAACGAATTAAATCAAGGCTCGAAACGAATCTTCAAGTGAACACGTATCATAGTTTTGGATTAAAGGTGATTGCTGACGCAACAGGCACAAAACCCTCAGTATCCGACCTCGCAGAAGACAGGGCAAAGTTCTCTAAGGAAATAGACAAGATCATAAAGAACCGAATGAAAGACCCAGCCTTCGCCGACCTAATCAGTGAATACTTTTTGTTTTACTCTACACTGTACAAGAGTGCTTTTGATTTCCAATCGTTTGGAGAATATGTTGAATACATCAAACAGGTCGAGCTTCGTTCGTTAAAGGGAGACAAAGTTAAGAGTTTTGAGGAATGTTTCATAGCAAATTTCCTGTACGTCAACGGCGTGGATTACCAATACGAGAAACCTTACGAAATCAAAACAGCTGACTTAAACCATCGTCAATACAGACCAGATTTTTATCTGCCCCAGTACCGTCTCTACATTGAACACTTCGGTATTGACCGTGACGGAAAGCCCGCGCCTTTTGTTTCACAGAACGAATACAGCCGTCAAATGCAATGGAAACGTGACGTCCACGATGAACACGAAACAACCCTCATACAAACATTCAGCTACGAACACAAAGAAGGAACCCTTATTACAAATCTGGAAAGAAAACTACGTGAAAAAGGCGTAGTTTTCAATCCAATGACAAGAGAAAATATCTTCTCAGAACTTGAAAACCTTGGCAGAATTAGACAATTCTCAAGATTGATTGCCAACTTTCTCAACCTGTACAAATCCTGTGGAAAGACTATTGCCGAGATTACTAACGAAGTGAGTTTGAACGACAAAAGAACAAGAACATTCCTCAGAATATTCTCTGCCATATATGATGATTACGTGTCATACCTAGAAGAGGCAGGAGAAATTGATTTCAACGATATGTTGAATGAAGCTACTAAATTCATTCTGTCAAAAGAGTATATTTCAAATTTCAAGTACGTGCTTGTAGATGAGTTCCAAGACATTTCATGCAGTAGATACCTCTTTCTGAAAGCCCTGCTCGACCAAAACAAATCGAGACTCTTCGCTGTTGGGGATGATTGGCAATCAATCTACCGTTTTACTGGTAGTGACATATCCTTAATGGTCGGTTTCGAAGAGAGATTTGGTTTCAGCGAAAGATGCTTTTTGCAAGAGAGTTTTAGGCTAAATGATAAGCTTTGCCAGTTTTCTACACGCTTCGTACTGCAAAACCCCATGCAGATTAAGAAGAACATCAAAGGAACAATCTTAAAGAATGAACCGCCCGTCACCATAATCAGAGGAAAGACGGAAGTCAAAATCAGGGAAATTCTTGAAGCAATTTCAAAAAGAAGTGACGACATACGAAGTGTCCTAATTATTGGCAGGTACAAGCGACTAAAAGAAGAATACTTGAAAGACTTGCCTTCACATTTTCCTTATCTTGAAGTCGAATACACCACGGCTCACAGCTCAAAAGGGCGCGAAGCTGATTATGTCATACTCATAGGCATGAAGGGAGGCGTAAGAGGCTTCCCGTGCCAAATCGTTGACGACCCAATTTTGGAATTAGTGCTCGCGAATGCAGATTCTTTTCCAAACGCAGAAGAACGAAGGCTCTTCTACGTTGCCCTGACAAGAGCAAGAAAACACGTCTACTTGGTAGATGACCCACGTTTTGTCAACTCGTCATTCATTTTGGAAATATTGAAGGGAGGCTATGAGACTAGCTCGATTGGACAGCCACCCAAAACTGCAATGTGTCCAATTTGTGAAACGGGTGAAATAATAGCGAAAAATGGCAAATATGGTCGCTTTTTTCAATGCAGCAACTTTCCTTATTGCGATTACACTCCAGAAGAGTGCCCAAAATGCAGGAACGGATTTCTCCGCAGGAGTAAAATGAAATACGAATGTTCAAATGATGGCTGTTCGTTTTCGGCAGATATTTGTCCACTTTGCCATGACGGATATCTGGTGAAGATACAAGCGAGAAACTGCGGGTACTTCGTTGGTTGCGTTAATTATCCAAGATGTAAATACAGGCAACGACCAAAATCTTCAGCGCGAAAACGTTTTTGAGCCAGTTTTTGGTTATTGATGAAAAGCCTGACAACACCACAGGCTTTCATACAAGAACTTAGCACTCGCTAAAATATTAAAAATGATTCCGGTTAAGGTTTATGGCTGTTCTCTGACGTGGCTTTTAGGATTTCGTCTGTTGTTCGCAACAGTCCGATTCTTGGAAAAATGTACTTGAGCGTTGCTTCATGTTCGTCTTTGCTGTTTGCTGCCATAGCGTCTGTGGCGAAGACTTGGTTGTACCCGCGTTGATATGCGTCTCTGGCAGTTGTCTCTACGCCTATGTTGGTTGAAACTCCGCATAGGACAATGGTTTCTATTTTTCGGCGTCTTAACTGCAAATCAAGTTCAGTTCCGTAAAAAGCACCCCACTGCCTCTTCGCTATCACTATATCTTTGTTTGTGGGTTTTATTTCTTCCACAAATTCTGCCCAATCCGCAGGTCTAGGGGCTGAACCCCACGGACTTTGCTGGTCGGTTACGGGATGCAGCATGTCTCTTCCATCGACGGATGTCACATGTACAAGGAAAACGGGCATTCCAGAATCCCTGAACTTCGCGACAAGCTTTGAAACGTTTGAGACAACTTGACTTACAGCGTTCGGCTCAAGTTTTCTGTCGGGTGCAAATATGCCCCTTTGCATATCTATAACAACCAACGCTGTCTTACTCGAATCTATTTTCAAATCAACCATAATAATCACTAACTATATTGAAGGCTAGAAAACGGCTCTTATAATCATTTAGGGACGCGTGCGCTTCTTATTGGGTGGTCAAGTGGATAGCTTGGTGTTATTCGTTTAACATTTCAGCGAGTAAGCGGCGTTCGGCTCTCCTAAGATGCACTGCTAAAGTGGAATTCGCAAGACCCAGTTTCGTAGCAAGCTGCTCAGAACTTATCTTTCGAGGCGTATCGAAATATCCCTGCTTGAATGCCAAGATAATCGCGTCACTTTGTTTTGCAGTTAAGCGGTTAACCGGTGAACTAGGCGAAAATTTTGCGTCCATAATTGAAACCACCTTATATTTGATCCCTGCCTTTTCGAAAAATTCAAGGGTCTTTTTAACCTGATTATTGTTGCCAAGGAACGTGATCCTGATTTTTCCATCTCTGATGACAAATGGCAGTGATGGATACATATCCATTTTTTCTCTGTTAATTCCGGAACTTGGTTGAGGTTTTCCCTTCATGAAGTAGGTACAAATTCCTTCTTTTTCCCGCTCTAAGAGTTGCAGTTTGACCTCGGTGCCTTGAGACAATTCTTTGCTATTAAATAGGTCTTCAATTTTGAAGGATGGGTCTTTGATTTCAACCCTGAATATTGCTGAGAATTCGTCCCGGTCAAACCTGAGAAAGTGAAGTATCTCAAATGACTTTATCTTTTGCAGCATATCAAGAAATTTTAAACCCGACGGATTTTCAAGCGGCTTTATTTCTTGATTCGGAAATTCTGACTCAGATTTGTCAACATTCGTTAGGTTTTCTAGTTCTTTTATTTTCTTGATTTGGTCTTTTATTGACAACTCTAAGACTAGTCTGCGCATAGATAGGAATTGGCGTGGTAGCCTAAATACTTTATGAAAAAGCGAGTGTATTCGCTATAAGCCTAATCTGAAACGATGTCTATGTATCTATCAGAAAACTAAGTGAAGTGAAAAAAGAAATGGAACCATTGGACATTATTTCAGTCGAAAACCTCGTAGAGGTCTATGCTGACGGCACAAGAGCTCTTGATGGGATCTCTTTTAATGTGAAAGAGGGCGAGTTTTTCGGGTTTCTGGGGCCGAATGGTGCAGGAAAAAGCACCACAATAAAAGTCCTCACCACACTTCTCAGAAAGACTTCAGGGCACGTGCAAGTAGCTGGTTACGATTTAGAAAAATCGTCAAAGGAAATCCGAAAAGTCATCGGAGTTCTGAGCCAAGAAACAATTATCGATGTCGACCTAACGGGTAAAGAAAACCTTAGGTTCCAAGGACGTTTAGAACAGATGAGAGGAAGCGCCCTTGAAAGTCGCGTAATCGAGTTATTGAAGATGGTTCAACTTGAGGAGTTCGCAGACAAACCCGCAGGAAGATACTCTGGGGGCATGAAGAAAAGACTAGACCTCGCCTCTGCCCTAATTCATAAGCCTAAATTACTTTTCCTCGATGAGCCGACGACCGGGCTTGATCCTCAGTCCCGTGCGTCAATATGGGACTACTTGGACGAGCTAAACAGGGAAGAAGGCATTACAATATTTTTGACGACTCAGTATTTGGAGGAGGCAGACAAGCTCTGCCGGCGACTCTCAATAATTGACCACGGGAAGATTGTTGCTGGTGGTTCGCCCGCAGAACTCAAGCAAGCAATCGGACATAACACCATAACTCTTTCACTTAAGAACCCAAAAGATTCCTTGTTGAAATCCGAAACGAAAAGGATTTTGCAAGAAATTCCGGGAATAATGGATGTTACTGATTCAGACGGCGGCATTGCTGTTCATGCGAAGAACGCAAACGAAATAATAGCTGACGTAGTTACAGCGTTGGACCGCAACAACATTCACCCGACCTCTTTGAACATGTCCTCTCCAACACTGGACGATGTTTTCCTGCACCATACAGGCAGAAGAATAAGACCCGAAGAACTCGGCAGAAAACCCACCAAACCAATCCCAATGTGAGGTAAACTAAAAATGACACTATTTTATGACACACAATCCTTTTTCTCCAGAGCTTTAAAAAAACTCTGGAGAAACCCTACTCTACTGGTTGTCCACCTCTTCACGCCTTTGCTGTTTCTGCTCCTTTTCTCGCAGTTACTTCAAAAACTCAGCACTTTTCTAGGACCCACTGGCAGTTACCTTGCTTACCTTACGCCTGGCGTATTGGTGTTGAATTTAACAATTGGTATGCCGTCGGGCATGTCGATTGTGATTGATCTTGACTCGGGGTTTCTTCAGAAAGTGCTTTTAACTCCTGCCAGCAGATCGGCAATTTTGCTTGGTCGTTTGATGAGCGACATGCTCGTGCTCATGGCCCAGTCAGCCATAATAATTGGAGTTGCAATGCTACTGGGTCTTAGAATCGCAACCGGGGTCGGTGGACTGTTACTCATTTTCGTGACTTTTGCCTTCTTCGGACTTGCTTGGTCAGGGCTCTCATTTGCCTTGGGCTTGAAGACAAAGAACGCAGAAACTCTATCAGCAATGGACAATTTTGTAGCCTTACCACTTATTTTTATTAGCAGCGCTCTCTTTCCCACATCGATCATGCCTCTTTGGGCGCGAACCGTTTCTGACTACAACCCATTAAGTTATGTCTCTAACGTAACAAGGGGCTTAGTTCAGGGCGGGTTGACCTGGAGCACGTTTGCCTCTGCTTACGCTGTAATCGGACTGATTGCAATTGTGACTTACGGCGCCACTTTATACCTATTCAGAAAAGTAGTCACCTAAGGAAAAGCACTAGAGGGTGCTTGTAGCCACACTTTTCGCTTCATAGCGCGCGTGCCAACGCGCGCCCGAGCGGTAGGATTGTCATGGCTTCGTTTTTAATGCCCGTGGGCGTAATTTTTCTCAAGTTCAAACGTGAAATCACCAAATATCGGATATAACGCGCGCTACGAACATGAACAGGAAATGTGCTCGTCGATAGTAAACGTATTATAGTTCTTGAAGCGCACTAACTACGTCTTAAATTTGGGGTGGAGATCTTGAAGAAAGTTGGAATAGTTGCGGGCGGTATTTCTCGATTTGACCTTCCTAGGCACACCCTGCAGGAAGAGATGTGTGCAGAAGCCGTGAAGATGATACTTGACGACGTTCCAGAGTTGGAACTCGGTGATTTCCTGAAGAAAGGTTACGCGTGTTGCTACTCGTATTTCAGCGATATTCTTGAGCAGCAACAGTGCATGCAATGGATAATCAACGACTACCTTGGTTTGAGCGGCGTTGCTTCGTACAGGGTCGAGGGGGGAGGAGCAACTCCGATAGACGCTATAGTGAATGCGGCGTTGTGGGTACGTTCAGGAATGTTTCCAGTTGTTCTTGTGGTTGGCTGGGAAAAAATGAATGAACTGCCAATCCAGAAGGTGAACGAGGCGATTGCAATCGCCGGGGACACGGACTGGGACTTCGTCTCCGGCTTCACATACAACGCCTTCTACGCAACCATGGAAGCCAGGCGGATGCACGTGTACGGGGACAGGGAAGAGGACCTTGCAGAAGTTTCTGCAATGAACCACAACAACTCGCTTGAAAACCCCTACGCTCAGTGGCCCGCCCAACATGGTTCCGCCAAGATCACTGTGGATGATGTTTACAAGTCGCGGTTGATTTCATGGCCCTACCGAAATTATGAATGCGCCATGACCAGCGAAGGGGCATCAGCGCTTTTGTTGGCTAATGAGGAAATGACGAAAAAACTCACCGATAACCCAGTATGGATTACGGGTGTGGGTTTCGGTAGCGACACGATGAGAGCCGGAGACCGGCCCGATAACCCCGCCTGGAAAGGCTTGTATCCAGAAGACGAAAAGATATGGCCGAAAACGGTTCCAAAGCCGATGTCACCATATCCAGATCTGCTCAACTTTGGCTCATTGAGAACGTCGGCAAGAATGGCTTACAAAGACGCCGGCATCAAGAACCCGCTTAAAGAAATAAGCTTCGTGGAAATATTCGACCCATACGCAGGCGTGATACTCGCCGGCTTGGAGGATTTCGATTTCTGCAAGAGAGGCGAAGGCAAGAAAATGATCCGGGAAGGCATGATCAAACCCAGCGGGGAGCTTCCCTGCCAACTCAGCGGAGCCCTCACTGCTCAAGGGCATGCAGTAGGCTCAACGTCCATTGCCCAAGTCGTCGACAGCTACTGGCAACTCAGCAACCAAATAGGGAAAAAGTGGGGCGCGCCGAACAGGCAGCTAAACAACCCGAAGAAAGCCTTCATTCACGGGCACGGCGGCACAGGATGCCAAGCAGGCGCCGTGGTCTTGGAGGTGTAAGAGATGAAGCAACCTGGACCCGAAAAAATTCTGAAAGAAAAGAAAATCGACGAAAAGAACTGGGCAGATTGGGAACGCAGGGGCGGCTGGACACCTGAAGGCTGGAAGATAGTAGAGATGAACGATGGACCGACGCTGAACAGCCTGAAACCTGATAAGTTTCTAATCGTCCACAGGCCGCACGGAAGCCTTTTCCACCACAGCTACGGCAAAGTGTCAAAGTTCTTCATGGGCATACTGGAAGGAAAGCTCTACGGAACGAAGTGTCCAAAATGCGGACTAGTGTACTGCCCACCGAGGGCTCATTGCTTCAACCCGAAATGCAGACTGGAAGAGACGAAGTGGGTCGAGCTTCCGAAGAAGGGAGAAGTTCACTCCTACACGATCATGACGATTGCCTGGCCGTCAATGGCACACCTGCAACCACTAGTAGGCGCGATGGTAAGGGTCGACGGCACGAACACTTGTTTACCGATGACCATGCGAGAAGTAGACCCTGAAAAAGTCAACATCGGCCTAAAAGTCAACATAAACATATCCAAACAGCCCAAAGGAGACCTGCTGGACGTGTTCGCCACACCAGCGGAAAAACCCATAGCCCCAAAGAGAACACCTGAAGAACTGAAACGCTTCAGAGAAGACATGGAAAAAACACGGGCATGGGTCAAAAAGACCTTCGGAGAAAAGAAATAATTTACAACCTATTTTCCATCTGCTGATCCCGATATATTGAATTCTTCAGATTCTTTTCCAAAAACAAAAGTTGAAGGATGACGGCAGAAGCTTAAATACGCGTTTCAGCTTTTATCAAGGTTTCCGACTGAACACCGTCAAGGCATGGGGAATGACTCTTGAAGGGAAAACCTCTGGCTTCGATAGTCTCTGTGGGTCTTTCAAAGTTCGGGAAGCTTGAAGGACTGTATGCAAGAGAGATATTTGCTGAAGCGGCCAAGGAAGCTTTTGACCGATGCCCTAAACTGGATCCAAAAAAGGACATCGAAGCCCTCTACGTGGGCCACATGGGCGAATCATACGAGCACCAGGGACACACTGGTGCCACAATGGGGGACTGGATAGGGTTGGGGCATGTTCCGGCCACGAGAACCGAAGCAGCTTGTGCCTCTTCCGGTGTAGCCTTAAGAACCGCAATTTGTGCAGTGCGGTCGGGTCTCAGCGATGTTGTGATGGTTGGTGGTGTTGAGAAAATGACCCATCGGCCCACAGCCGAGGTTACGGAGTATCTTGCAATGGCTTCGGACTTTCCGTTCGAGCAATGGAACGGCATGACTTTTCCGGGCTTGTATGCGCTAATGGCGACGGCACACATGCACGAGTACGGCACGACGGAGCGTCATCTTGCCATGATAGCCGTGAAAAATCATTATCACGGAAGCCTCAACCCGAAAGCTCACATGCAGAAGGAAATAACGCTTGAGACTGCGCTATCATCACGGCCAGTGGCATGGCCTCTGAAACTGTACGACTGTTCCCTCATCACTGACGGAGCAAGTTGCATTATTTTGACAAAGCCGGAACTGGCAAGAAAATTCACTGACACATGGGTCGACATCGTGGGAAGCGGTCAAGCGAGTGACACCATAGGACTTTATGAAAGAAAAAGTCTCACGTCAATCGAAGCCGCCAAAGTGGCGGCGGAGAAAGCCTATGAAATGGCGCAAATTACTCCAGGAGACCTTGACGTCGCTGAAGTGCACGATTGCTTCACGATAGCCGAACTAATCGCCTATGAGGACCTCGGCTTTTGCAAACCGGGTCAAGGAAAGACATTGGTTGAGAACGGAGAAACAAAGCTGGGCGGAAGATTACCCGTCAACACCAGCGGCGGGTTGAAGGCGAAAGGCCACCCTGTAGGCGCCACGGGCACGGCCCAGGCTTATGAGATCTACTTGCAGTTGACTGGGCAAGCGGATAAGAGGCAAGTCAAAGACGCAAAGATTGGTTTGACTCATAACGTTGGAGGCTCAGGCGCGACTGCGACTGTTCACGTTTACAGGAGAGGATGAGAATGACTGAACAGGCACACTTTACGATTGAAGAGTTCTACAAACACATCAACCAGGGAAAACTGTTAGCAGGCAAGTGCACGAAGTGCGGAAAAGTGCATCTTCCACCAAGACCCCTGTGCGACAACTGTTATTCGAAAGACTTTGAATGGACGGAAATCCCCTGCACAGGAAAACTAGTGACCTACACAATCATCCACATTGCTCCGGCGCAGTTCCAGTCGATAGCCCCCTACCCCGTGGGCATAGTTCAACTCGCAAACGGTCTGAGAATCCCGGGAATAATCAAGGACATGGCTCCAGAAAACATCAAGATAGGAGCCGAACTGAAGATGGATTTCGGAACATGCGCGGCGACTCAACCATGGCCCCAGTGGCCGAGATACCACTTCAAACCCGCCTAACTTGATAATAAGTCTGCGCGTTTTTTCAGGCTTCGTCTCCCTATTAGTTTGATGGTTTCGACCAACTTGGGCAGGTCAGCGATTGAAGTTATGAGGTAGTTTGCTCCAGCGTCCATCAACTCTCTTTGGGTGGAAACTCCGGTTGGCAGGCCGACGGCCATCACTTTCAACGCTCTGGCGCATTCCACGTCGCGGGTTGCGTCTCCTACGAGCAAAGCCTCTTTGGGAGTCACTTTCAAGGCTTTCAAAACTGCTTGCAGATGCTCCCCGCTGGGTTTAACACGCTTAACCTTGTTGCGCGGAACTATGGCGTCAAAGAAATCGGCGATTCCGAACCGTTTCAGGATGAAGTTTGCGGATTTTTCACTGTTGACGGTGCAGAGGCCGATTTTCAAATGCATTCCTCTGAGAGTTTTCAGCGTTTCAACCACGTTTGGAAGTAAGCTCGTCTCCTTTGCCGCTTCCAACTCGTGTCTCTCAGCAATCGCTAACGCCTCACCACGCATCTTGTTCAGGGCTCTTGTCGACTTACCCGTGTTCTTCATGAAAATCTCAGTTTTGTTCAGCATGTCAAAAATGCTTTCGTTCACGAATAGAACCGATGCAGGCACACCAGCTCTTACAAGCAAACCTCTCACTTCGGATCTTACCGTCATGTAATCGAGGTTAAAGGCTGCAATAGTTCCGTCCAAATCGAAGATTACGGCCTTTAAGGTCATAGAGGTTCACTCACGTCTAACGAATTTGGAGGCTCTATTCACTTTGCTACCGAAATATACTTTGTGGTTAATCAGTACTGTTAAGTAGCGCGCTACGATATGTACTCTGCTCTTGTTGACTTGCTCATTGAGAAAGGCATTATCACAGAAGACGAATATGAGAAACGCATTAAGCAAAGGGTCAAAATCAAATAGCCAAAGACGTTTAGAGTCAAGTGATTCCCTGTTTCTAAATATTGCCTGTATTGTTTTCGACAAAAACACAGTCTTTTGTGACTAAGACAACGGCTGAACTGAGAGCGTGACTTGGGCGGGAACTTCACCCCCATCTCCCGTGTTTACCCCTGTAATGTTGAATTGTATTTCACCGTAAATAGAGGACTTTGAACCTACGTTATACACTGCGTTAAGAGTAACTGGAAAAAAGAAGTAATTCTGATTCTCGGGGAAAGCTGAATTGTTGACGTATGACTTTGTACCGACAGAAATCTGATTTTGTTGGGGAGGATAATACAGCCAAGAAAAACTGTAGACCGTAGTTACGTTTTCTCTTTTGTCAGCGTAGGAAACAGTACCGCCATCAGCCCAAAGAACTACTTTGTGGGGATTTGGAGAAGGAAGAATAATAATTGTCAGAGCAAATATTAATACAGAAATCCCAATGGCGAATGCACAACCTATGATTACACGCCTGTCCATATTCCCCAACTCATCAATCTATTTCCTTTCAAATAAACCCTTTTGGCGGATTTTATTCAACTACTTTGGGTCACTTAACTTAACAGTACCTGGTGAATCCCACTCCAAGGGTAAAACGTCGCGCGCTACCAAAGAACGGTTTCTGGCCCATTGCTAGCTTTGCTTTTGCTCGTATTCCTCTTTAAGCTTGGCTAGAGCCTTTTCTATGCTTTTCTTCTTGTTCCAATTTGTCCTCATCACGTCTAATGTTATCGGCTCTATTCTTGAGAGCATGAGGAATAACAACCAAAAGCACACCAATCACAAACAGCACAAAACCACCAGCAAAAACATACACTGTTTCGAAATAACCTAAAACAAGCATTACAATTCCTATTATTAGAAACGCATATCCAATTACGGTATGGTTTTCTTATTCATTTTTCCACTCTTGCCCTGTTTAGCCTATTCTATTGCTGTGCAGATTTAAGATTTCTGTCTTTCAACCTGACTGGAGCCTTTTCTACGCTGTTTCCTTGATTAGTTTTCTGTACCATTCGTGAATAATCTTTTCTAGGTCTTCCTCATCTTCTTTTCTTTCTAAATGACCTTTAACAAGCTCGAAGTATTCGTGGAATTTCATTTTGTGTTCGGTAAGGAGAGTCTCTTCATAGGATGCAACTCTAATAGTCAAGGATATCACCTTCTTTCTGAAATCTTCTTCACTTGGTTTCGATTTATGGAGCAGTTTCACGTCTTTGTAATATTCCAAGTAAGCCTGACCTGCTCCATTATTGAGAATGACTTCTGTGAAATTACTCCATTCCGACAATTACATTCCCTCACTCTGTCCGTCTTCACTCATTCTTGAATCCCTAGTTTGTCTTCCATTGCTGTGCAGATTGTCTTCACTCTTCTTAAGATACCAATAATCAAACGCTATCATAACTAAACCAGTAACGATGAGTGCCAAAGGAATATATTGGGGTGGATATGCAGTGCCAAAAGCAAACGGATTATTTGCAGGTTGAAATATCAAGTACATCCATGAACCTATACCAAGAATTATAAATAGAATACCAGCAATGAACATTCTCCAAGCCCTATCATCCATCTTTGAATCCCAAGTTTATCTTTAGTTGTTGTGCAGATTGAAGATTTCTGTCTTCTCATTCATTCTTGAACCTCTTGGTTGTCTTTCGGTATTTTGTCTCTCAGGTATTTATCTAATGCACCAGTTTCGAATATCACATAAAATCCAACGAGCACAAACAGTAGGCTCAAGAGGTATAAGATTGGGACGATGTAATACAAGTCAGAAAAATAACTTTCATTTTGCAGGCAACGCAAAATGAAAGTACCAATGGCAGCTATCGCACCAACAACCACGATAACCAATCCAATCATAATCTTAAATGTGTTCTTTTTCATTCCCATCTCTCCAAAAGGTCAATGCATTTTAAGCAAAGCCTCAATTGTGTTTGCCAAGCTTCTAGTTTGCTATGGTTGTTGCTATCTCGATTTGATTTCTGTGTTGTTGAAAAATGTCTAGGTTTCCGCTCATCTTTTCCTATAAAGCCATAAATTTCAAGCGCGCTGCCTTGTCCCGATATTAAGCGTTGAAGTAAGTCGGTGACACCGCTTTGTCTTTCGCCCTGCGTTTTGAGCGCGCGTTTTAAATAATCAGCTACTGATTGGGAGCTAATAGCTGGCGGTTCTTTGATCGATACAGAAAACCTGACAAAAAAATTCGGCAACCTTACAGCCGTTGAAAGCCTTACGCTACATGTTAACGACGGCGAAGTCTTCGGTTTTCTCGGCCCGAATGGCGCAGGAAAAACAACAACTGTCAGAATGCTTTGCTGTCTAATATCAAAAACCAGCGGAAACGCTACTGTGGGTGGATACCAAATAGGCAACAAGGAAGATTCACTCAAGATACGCAAAATCATCGGATTGGTTCCTGATAATGTGGGGTTATCCGAAAATTTGACCGCTTACGATAACCTTGACTTCTACGGAAAAATATACGATTGCCCTACCGCTCAAAGGAAAGAAAATATCCAACGTTTCCTCGATATGTTGGGGCTTTGGGATAAGCGAAACGTGTTAGCAGGAACTTTTTCTAAAGGAATGAAGCAAAAACTAGCAATCGCGCGTGCTCTCATTCATGAGCCAGAAATCCTTTTTATGGATGAACCAACCGCAAACCTTGACCCAGAATCGGCGAAGACAGTCAGAGAGTTTATTCTTGAGTTGAAAAAGCAGAAGAAAACCATTTTCTTAAACACCCACAACCTCGATGAGGCCCAGAGGATATGTGATAAAATAGCTATTCTGAACACGAAGCTTCGGGCAATAGGCACTCCTGATGAACTTGAACGATCCGTTAGTGGCAGAAGGACAGTTATCACATTGGAGCAAGTCAACGATGCCGTTTTAAACGCTTTGAAGAAGTTGTCGCTTAGAAACCTCAATGTTGACGGCAACAAGGTAACGTTTGATGTGGTGGATCCTGATAAAGAGAATTCGCCAGTTGTAGAATCCCTCGTGCTGGCTGGCGGTCACGTGCGGGCCATTAACGTTGTGGGTTCGACTTTGGAAGATACCTATTTGAAGCTTGTGAGGGAGTCCGCATGAGATTGTCAAAAGCATGGCTTGTTGCCTCAAGAGATTTTAAAATATTTAGGCATCAGAAAAATATTCTGTACTCAATCATCGTTTTTCCCATTATAATTTCAGTTCTCTTTCCAGCCATACTAGAGTTTGCTGGACATCGAAACGCTGGGCTCCTCACAACTGCAAATCTTCCAAACCTATTGAATTCATTTTCATTCTTTATTGTCATTGGAGCGGCGTACATTCCATTAGGAATTGCCTCTTATAGCATAGTCGGCGAAAAAATTGAGAAGAGTTTAGAACCGCTCCTCGCTACTCCTCTTACTGACGGGGAGATTTTGCTTGGAAAAGCAATTGCTGCAGTGTTGCCAGCTTTAGCTGCAATGTATGCTGGAGCGACAGTTTTTATGGTCGGCGTTGATGCAGTGACTTTCGGGAAGCTTGGCTATAATTATTTTCCAAATTGGACTTTTGGTGTTTTGCTGCTGATCCTAGTTCCCGTCACTGTTGTTATGAGCGTGCTGTACGGCATTATTGTCTCATCGAGAGTTAATGACGTACGCAGCGCTAATAGTTCTGGGATACTAATTTTATTGCCATTGTTAGCAATTTATTTGGCTAGCGAAATACGCATAATAAGTCTAGACATAAGCGGGCTTCTCATAATCTCAGGTATCCTTTTCGCGATTGACATCGCTCTTTATTTCGTAGGTACAGCAGCTTTTCAACGAGAGGAAATACTAACAAAGTGGAAGTAGCAAGATTGGAAGCTACGAGGGAGGAGGTGGGAAAAGTGGTGGACTGGAAAGATTATTATCAAACAAACAAAGGGCGACTCCTTGGAATTGGGGGAATATTAATTGTCGTGGGCCTTGTCGTCTATTTTGCAAGAGGTCAAGAAGTTGCACTCGTATTACCCGTCGTTGGGATTGTGTTGTTCATTGCAGGTGTTCTTTATAAGCCGCGCAAGAAAAAGACCGAAAACATTACCAGCGACTCACCGTAGGCAGGAGTTCTCAACCCCTTGGATACCTGTTCATTCGGTTCATTTTTTTCATTTTTTAGGCGCGCGCTAGTTAGACGAGCAGTATCGTACTGGGTTAGAAAAGCCTCTTTGTTATAGGCCAGGGCTCAATCTTCTTTTTCTTCTTTCTCAAGTCTTTTTCAATAGCTGATTGTTCTTCAATAGACGATTCAGGCGATTCGGGTTCTATACTAAAGAATTCCCGCCTATTCACTTCATCAAAATATTTTTCATTGGCTTTGTCATGTTCCAAAACATGCCTATCAGTTTCAATTTAGCGCGCGCTACCCTCTTTCTAAGCTTGTTTGACGCTTGATTCAAGCGTTTTTTCTGTTCTGCACTTTCTACATAATGTTGAAGGCTAGTTGAACGCACGAAAGGCAACCCAACCAGATTTACTTTAACCTTAGACTCTCTCCACTTCTCAAAGATGTCGTGTTGACAAATTCCTTTTAACCTTCAAACATGCCTCTCCCCATTTAAGAAGGGCGAATCTAGTGGTTGACTGTTGTTTGACAAGACTCTGTGACATGTGTGGCACACGCATTCAAGGAGGATATGGTCACTGTCCAAAATGCAATATTTGCATCTGCTTCTTCTGTGTAGTGAATATGGAGATGAAAGGAAACTATCCTGCCAAATGCCCAATGTGCGGCGCAAAACTTCAATAGCAAACGCTAACGCGCGCAGAATAGAATCCAAACTGCCAAAGACATGAAAGCTGAGCAGTTTAAGGATTTCTGTGAACTAGGAAAAGGGGTTAGGGGTAGTGCTGTCCAAAGTTTCTGGCCACCAATGCAACGTCTTTCATGTTAACTATCCCATCATTATTGATGTCTGCGTTGGGGTTCCAGTTTGCGCTGGGCGGGGAGCCTGGGTGTAGGTAGTTGGGTCCGTCGGATCCAAATGCTCTTGCCACTAGGGCTATGTCTTGCATGTTGACTTTGAAGTCGCCGTTTATATCGCCCGGAATAGTGACGATCGCCGAACAAGTGCAGTTGTTGGTCGTGGCATTCTCGCTTGGGTCAAATTCCGCCGTCGCAGTAATCGTGTAGTGGCCGTAGGCAAAGCTTGTTGTGTTCCACGTAAAGTTGGCGTTTGTAGAGTTCCCGCTTGGGAGAGTGACGTTTTGTGATGCAATGTTGGTTGCGTTGGCGTAGATTTTGAGGTTGAACGTTTCAGTGTAGTTGCCCAAGTTCGATGCTGCAACGCTGAGGTTTAGGTCGTAGCCTTGGCCCACGAAGGTTTTGGAAGATGAAAGGCTGGTGAGGGCCACGTCATGGATGTTAACCGTGACATCCGCGCTGTTAGACGTTGCCTGCGCCCCGACACTGTCGATAGCTATTACGTAGACGGTGTAGGAACCCGTTGACGTTGGCGTAAAAGTCCAATTCGCGTCCGTGGCTCCAGAAACTGCGGACCCGTCAAGATACCACTGGTAAGTGTAAGGCGAGACGCCTCCCCAAACCGTGGACGCAAAGAGTTGAGACTGGCCAACATCCATGACGACCGAGTCAGGCGAAGCATCAACCGTCGGTTCACCAGTAATGAACAGATAGCCGCTGACGGCCTCGGCGGCACCGCTTGTCGTGAAGTTCTGCAGTTCATCAGTGTATGGGGGAGGGAAGGTGACTTGTTGACCGTTATAGAAGAGAATTCCGGTAGTCGTCCAGTTGGATAGTACCTGTTCGCCTGCCCAGATGTAGCCCAATTGGAGAGTGGAATTTGAATTTTGGTATACTACCCGCCCTTCTCCGCCATAGTATGCATTCGGGTGAACCCACTCAGTCATCAAACCTGTGAAATAACCGGGCCCGAAGAAATATACCCAAGGTGCCTGCATCAAGTCACCGCTGGGCCCTTGGGTGGCACCGATGAAAAGGCTCGCGCCAACGGCTGTGTAGGTTTCTTGAGCGCTGGCGCCTGTCTTCCAGTCGTATGCGTACATCGTTACGTTGCCGCTTGAGAGGTAGAGGGCTAAGAGGACGTTGTCGCCGGCGTTCACGGTTCCGTTGAAACTGTCCAATCCGCCTCCCCCGTCAGTTGGATAAACGGAGTTTGCCTTATTGTCCCAGACTTCGTAGCCTAGGCCGAATCCCGTCACGTTGCTGAGGGTGGTACTGGGCCATTCGACCCAGTCAGTGTTGAGCCAGTTATAGTACAACCCCACCTGGTACCAGTAACCCGCGTCGGTGTACGCGTTCAGTAAGTATGCAGGCCCGTAGCCGTAGCTGTCCTCTTGCTGAACGGCCGTCACGTTGTAGGCTAAATTTGTAGAGTTCTGGCCGAAACAGAAGCCGAGCTGCTCATCGTATAGCACTAGAGGCTCATCAAGGCCCATGGAAGTCCCTTTTTCCGCAGCCTCAGGGGCAGACGCAACCGGGAGTTTGAAGCCTACCGCACGCATGGGCAAATTAGAAATGCCTCCTCCAGCGGATACCTGTACTGCCTCGCCCCGCAGCCAATTAACGCTGTCTGGACTTGCTGGTTGAACCTTAACCGCTACTGCTAGCATGCTTACCACGAGCAAAAACAGTACTAAACTTGGAATTGTCTTCCTAAACAAACTGATTCCTATCTCCGCTCGGCAACTAAGAATTGGTAAAGCAAAGAATTAACACTTTTGGAACGACCTTCTACTACATATTACAGCATAGCTTGAAAGCTTGGCTAAGGTCGAATTGACAGTCACGGTACCGTGCAAGTTTAAAGGAACAAACTGAATATTCTTCTTTGCGAGTAAGTTCTTTTCGACGTGGTGTGTTATGAACTTTGAGGATTATTCAAAGAACGAATTGTGGCCAATATTGATTGAGACAGTCCACACACTGGTAATGTATCCGAGCCACAAAGCCTACACGAGGTTAGTTATTCTCTCCGAAAAGCCTGAGACAACGCCTGCGGATTTGGCCGCCAGGTTGAAGATTTCATTAGGCGAAGCCCTGGTAATACTACACGAACTGGACGAAGAGAAAAAAACAGTCTCCTAGAAGAAGTAAACTGATTTCAAGCCTGATTCTCTGGGCTGCTTTAACGTCAGGTGTTTATTCTTTTGGCGATTTTCACCTTCGAAATGCTTTTAAATGCATGTCGAATCACTTAAGCTATGACCGTCGGGACCGCAACAATAAGAAGGCCGTCTGAGTGAAAAAGCGTTTTGACAAAAACAAATTGGCTATCATCGGTTGCGCGGTTCTTATGGCAGGAGTCATCTTATTCGCTTGTCAACCGCGTTCGTTTACTCAAACAAACGTTGGAAGTCCAGCTGCACAGCTTCCGACGATGAGTTTGACGGTTGTTGGTTCTAACGGAACGGTTGTCGTCCTGAACGCTGGCGACATCGCAAATCTCCCTCCGTGCAGTGGCAACGGCTGTTGGAAGGGCTATTGCGGTGCGATAAACGATCTCGGCAATTATACGGGAGTGTCATTGGTTACGCTCTGCGGTCTCGTCGGAGGAATCAACAGCGGGGAAAGCCTAGTAATCAAATCAGTAGACAACACTTCTCAGATCTTCAACTACTCTCAGGTTATGGGTGACTTTGTGACCTACGATAACATTACCGGCGACCAAGTCCAGCCCAACGACTCATTGACTCCCATCTTGGCCTATTATTTCAACGGCCAAAACGTGACAGATGGGCCTCTGAAAATTGCTATTGTAGACTCAGAAGGATTAGCCACTTACAAGCCCTACTGGGCCGAAAACGTAGTGGAGCTGGACATACTGGAAAACTCCGATTTACCGGAATTTCCACCGTTCATCATGACTGTATTGTTTGTGATTACAACGATTGTGACGTTACTGGTTGCTCGTAAGTTCCAGAAGAAACTGAATGCAAGGTGACTTCGAACTTGAGGACGGTACTCAGATGTTATATTAGGCACTTGGTTTTTGGGTGTTTTCTGATAGTGTTTGTTTTAATGTGGGTTGCTACAAATGCAACAAGTACTGAGTTTCAGTGTGAAACGGCACAGGCACAACTCGAGACGTTGCCTCCTAGTCTGCTGCCTATGAATTTGACTGTTATTGGCCTAAACGGCACGGAGGTGGTTCTGAACTCTACCGACATCGCGAGTCTTCCGTCTATCACGGGGCCAGGAAGCGTCAGCCCCGGCGTTGTTGACAACTACACAGGTGTGCCGCTCACAGATCTGTGCAATCTCGTCGGGGGAATCGGCAACGACAGCGTTGTTAGAATCACAGGGTCCGACAATTACTCGCAGACTTTCAGCTATGACCAGATAGTCAACGGCAACTTCACGACTTACAATTCCACCACGGGCAACATCGTCCCGCACAGCGAACCGTTAACACTCATAATTGCATACTACAAGGACGGCGCAAACTTGACCAGCTTGGGGCCACTAATGGTGGCAATCATAGGACCTGAAGGTCTAGGTACCCTTCCAAACCTTTGGGTGTGGTACACCGTAGAGATTCAGATACTGAATGAAACAGCAGTACCCGAGTTTCAAGCGTTCCCCATCACGTTTTTCTTGCTAATAGCGGTGTCCACGGCGATTGTTGTACTGAAGAAACGCTCGAAAGCGTGCGCTCTTTTGCGTCGGAAACAAGCTATGTTAGGGTAACTGATAGGAGTAGCTGCTTGGAAGCGCGGGCTCGGTCATGCAGATTCTGGGGGTAGCGGTGGCCGTGGTAGGTGTGGGTTTGTTCGTGGTTTTTGGCATGAAGTTCTGATTTAGCTCGCGGCCACTGGCGCACGGACTTTTAGGGGGGATGCTGCAAAGGGCACTTCAGCATAATTCGCGCGCAATCTGTGAGGACATATGGGATATTCTTCATGTTTTCTTACGTACAGCTTGCTAATAGCTCACAAATCCTGCTGCGCGCGCACAAACGAGTTCCATCCGAAGGGCAAAGTCAAAGTGGAAGACTTCCAAGATAAAAAAACCTAGGACCCACTAATTGATAGAGCAAAAAGGTTTTTCATAGGAGAAATAAAAGTTCGTTTAGGCAGATGCTAACTGAACCTTTTCATGCGCACCTGCAGCAGAAATAGAGCCGTTGTGTTTATATATGCAAGTCGTGAAAACATTACTAACGAAAAAAGTCTTTGAGGAAATATACATGACCGCTCAAAAACCAAAACGAAGCAATATGATGTACGCGTTCCTTATCATCGGCATATTAATCGGAAGCGCTTTAGGCTTTTCAATAGGTTATCTCACTTATCAATCACAAATCAGCTCGCTGAACACAAAAGTTGCGAACCTTCAAACCTCCGAAACGAACTCTTTGGTCAGTTTAGCTTCTAATGGGAAGCCGTTTGCACTCGGTGCAGCGGGCACTCTAACATACGCGTTTGGCTCAGAGTTGACCGCATTTGAGAAACTATATCCAAGCATTACAGTCGCACCTCCTCTGTTTGAGGGAAGCAGTTTAGTTGCTCAAGAAGAGAATCTTACGCAATCGTTAAGTTTGGAAGCCGCCGCTGACACGACCGCCATGCCCACTGTTCTCTTTCCTAATCTCGCAAATTACGAAATCGCCTTTGGCCAAACACCAATGGTCATCATCGTCAATCTTGAGTCATCTGCTGGGCAAGAACTGGACAGTATGTGGACTGCCGCTAAAGGACTGACTGTAAATTCTACTGCGTGGACTACGGCTTGGCAAAACATGTTCACTTTGATTGCTCTCAACACAACCACTGTAGTTGGTGTTTCGAATCCTTTCACCGACCCTAGCGGTTTTCAGGCTGCTGGCATGATTCGATTGGCAGGCTTAACTTTCTTTAACAATGTAACCTACCTTTACGATGCAATATACAACAACCCGAGTAAATACGTCATGGAAAACAGTGAAGATGATTTGGTTCCGCTTATGCAGACTGATCACATAGATTTTATTACTTCAGCTTACGAGTCCAACGCTATACCGCAGACGGCAAATCAGACAAGCCTCGCTTGGATCACGCTACCCACCCAAGTTAACTTAGGCGTCTTAGCGGACACTCCTTATTATAACGAAGCCAACTTTAACTACACGGAACTGGGAACAACCCAATCATTCGTCGTCAACCCCGTTGTCTATTGTGTCACGATTCCAACAGTCTCCACGAACTCGGCAGCGGCTACTTTATTCATCCAAAACTTATACAGCACTAGTGGCCAGAGCATTCTTGAGCAATACGGCATAACACCATTCGTGCCTGGCATAGTCTACGGTAGCGACACAAGCATCCCCAGCCTAATCCAACAATACACTACACCGGTTAACGCAACGGATTCATCTCAATTTGCTGGGGCCTGATAGAGATTAATGGAAAATTCAGAGCCCTCCTGTTCTTATGCAGTGCAATAACAATCCTTTTTTTTGTTTATCCAATCCTACTTATAATCGCACTCGGCGTCAATAACTTCATTTCCGCACTATCCACAGGTTCCTTCATCGATTCAGTTGAGGTTACTTTCGTAATTGCAACAGCCGCAGCACTACTCTCCGTGTTAGTAGGCACGCCTTTCGCTTATCTTCTGGCTAGATCCGACTTCAAGTTTAAAGATGTTATTGAAGCAATCGTCGACATTCCCATTATGGTTCCTCATATCGTAGTTGGCATAATGATATTGTTAGCTTTCTCCTCACAATATGGGGTAGGCCCATTTCTGCAGAGACTCGGCATAAACATGATTGACACTTTGATAGGCGCCATAATCACGGTCACCTACCTGTCAGCAACTTACTCCATAAGAGTGACCGAGGCCTCGATAAAGACGATTAACCCTGATGTCGAGTTGACCGCCCGAACGCTTGGATCCTCACCAGCGTTCACTTTTATCCATGTTATAGTGCCTAGAATCTGGAAGTCAATAGCCAACGGAGCATTGCTTACCTGGGCAAGGGCAGTTGCGGAGGTGGGAGCGCTACTTGTGGTAGCTTATTATGTGTACTTTAACGGTAATTACGTTTATCCGTCTTCAATCTACATTTATGAGAGCTTTGAAGCATTAGGGTTTGCTGGTGTACTGAAGTATTCAGCAGCTCTTCTAATAATAGTCCTTGTCGTATTCGTAATTTACCGGTGGATTCTGAGACACATCTGAACGAGAGGAATGCGTTGCTTCAAATAATTAATGTTGATCTCACGCTGGGATCCTTCAAGCTGAACTCCATTAGCTTAAACGTCAATCAACAAGAATACATGATCGTAATCGGACGGACGGCCAGCGGCAAAACCACGCTTCTCAAAACAATTGCAGGAGCCTACAGACCATCCAGTGGTAAAATATTGATTGATGGCTCAGACATTACGACCATGCCTCCTGAAAAGAGAAGTATCGCTTACGTGTCACAGATTTTCTCCTCATTTGACCCTATGAATGTTCGCGGCAACATAGAGTTCGGGCTCAGAGCCAGAGGCGTGCCAAAGTCTGATAGGCAACAGTTGGTTAATGGAGTGGTCAAAGACCTCGGCATTGAACATCTGCTGGATAGGATGCCAGCTACTTTGAGCGGTGGGGAGCAGCAACGCGTTTCGTTGGCAAGAGCGTTGGTTACCAGTCCAAAGATTTTGCTTTTGGATGAGCCGCTTTCGATGATAGACCCCGAGACTAAAGGGTCAATCGTGCGGCTGCTGAAAGCGATTCCTGAGAAGTACAACATTCCAGTAGTTCATGTTACTCATGAATGGGACGAGGCTTACTCTTTAGCAAGTCAAATCGCTGTTCTTCATCAGGGCAGAATAATTGAGGTTGGCGACCCCGAACAAATATTTAATGAACCAAGAAGCTATCTTACAGCGAAGCTTATAGGTTTCTATGACATACACAAAGGAAACTCTGCTCTTACTGATTCTGGGTCTACAATAAAGTTGGAGAATGGCATAGAACTGAAGTCTCGTATGAAAATTAGCGGCTCAGTTTACGTCTGTGTGAGACCTGAACGAGTTAAACTAAGCACTAATAACGAGTTCAATACCCTTGAAGGGCAAGTTGTAGAGGTATTCAGGGAAAGATTTGGGTTTCGCATAATCATCAGTTCACGCCCTGCGGAAGCACCTCTTCAACCCCTGAGTATAAACAATGTGGAGTTTACAGCTCTTGTTGGAAACAAATATACAAAGGGAGATATCGTAACAATTACAATTCCAGAAGACAGTGTATACGTGATACCTGCAACGGAACCTAATGGTGCACCCATTGATTAGCTTTATATAATCTTGGCGCGCGCAGAAGCGCACGCTCTTTGTCCTTTTCGTGGTGGCAGAAAAAAGTGAGAATATCGTCCAGCATCAGAAATGCAGTTCAGCGCGCGCTACAAGAACCTCTAATCCCTTGTGCAAGACAGAGCACGCGCTGCTGTGATACCTCGCAAACTACAAGAAATGTCTAATGATGACGCTTCCGCCTCGTCTCCCAAGCCTCAGAAGCAGCCCGACTCATAATACTCCTAACACTCTTTTTTCTCGGTTATTCTTCTTCGGATGCTTCTGATGCTTAACACCTTTCGTGCTGAACGTCACATTTGTTCGACGCAAAAAGGGATAAGGCGGTTTCCCAGGTCTTTTCATCATCCAACTTTGCTTTCCATTTTGGGAAAAACCAAAACATTAACAGTCGAAATTCAAGCTGAAAAACCCAAAATTCTGCAATATTCAACTATCCGACAAAAAGTGACAGAAAAACAATCCGACGACAAGGTAACAGAACCCGCGCGCGAAATGTTTTTAAATACATGTCGACTATTCTGAAGCGAATTTCGAAGGCGCTGGAAAGCTTGGAAGGAGAGAAACGGGTTGACTTCTGAAAAAAAAAGTCGCTTTGGAAGAAAGTATTTGCTAGCTATCGTGGTTATAGGCATAATAGTGATTGGTGTTGTCTTGTGGCAATCTATCCCGCTTCTGGTTGGACCGCAGAAAAACACGTCTCAACTTAATCTTCCACCTATGAGTTTGACGCTCATCGCTTTGAACGGCACCCAGCTTGTTTTGAACCAGACAAGTATTGGGCGTTTGCCTTCCTTTGTGTCCGAGGGTGGATTGGAGAATAGTGCTGGAGCATTACAGGATAACGCTAACTATACTGGAGTAACGTTGTCTACGCTTTTGGCGCTGGTAGGCGGCATGAACAGCAGTTGCTCTCTCAACGTAACGGCGAGCGACGGGTACAACATAGTGTTCACCTACGATCAGGTTCAAGGGTGGAATTTTACAACCTATAATCCTGTGACGGGAGCAGAGGAATCTACTACACAACCGTTTACGCTAGTTCTTGCGTACTATGAGAATGGCGCTAATCTCACTTCAGATATCGGTCCATTGCGTTTGGTAATTCTTGGCCCTCAAGACCTGCTCACCGACGGGCATTTATGGATATATGAAGTCTCCACACTGCAAATTGTCCCTTCTGTCGTTGACTGGACGCTCGTTCTGGATGGCCCGAATCCGTACAATATGACTCGAGAGTACTTCGAAGCAGGATTGAGCTGGCACAATGCAACATGGGTTGACACTAACAACAACGTATGGTTTGGGATGCCATTGTGGTATTTGGTCGGATTCATGGAGGGACCAGTAGGGGCCGATAGAATGCAGTTTAATGACACTCTAGCTAACGAAGGCTACACCGTTAATGTGATAAATGGTCAGGGAACTATCCAGTCGTTTAACAGCACCTACGTGGCTAATAACGACAACATAATCGTGGCAGAAGAGCTTAATGGGGCTCCGCTTCCAGCTCCGTATTGGCCTCTGCGGATTTGCGGCCCTGGACTTACAGGCCAAGAGATGTTGGTCAACGTTGTAGAAATTCAGATGACTAACGTTCCAGGAAGCTAACCTGTGACGAGAAGGACAAACATCGCCGTTGCACTCGTAGCCGCTATACTCATCGGTTCTCTTGTTTACTCCGTCGTTTATTTTAATATGTCCAACGGCAAAAACACGTTGACAATTTTGTGTGCCGATAGTCTCCTATATCCTCTCACGAAGGTTGAGAGCGCTTTCGAGAGTTCTTATCCGAACGTTAACGTGGTGCTTGAGGGGCATGGAAGCATCCAGGTAATCAGACAAGTATTGCCTCCAATAAGCATGGAAGCTGACGTGCTCATGGTGGCTGATTACTCGCTGATACCCATCATGATGTATAACGCGACAATCCCAGGGACGAACGAAAGTTATGCTGACTACTATGTCCGTTTTGCCAGCGACAGCATAGTTTTGGCCTACACGAACCAGAGCAAGTATGCTGATGAAATCAACTCTACCAATTGGTATTCAATATTGATGAGGCCTGATGTGAAATTTGGTTTTCCAAACCCGGAAATCGACTCTTTAGGTTATAGAGCGCTCATGACAATACAGCTTGCTGAAACGTATTACGGAGACAACACGATTTTCACGAAGTTGATAACTGACAATTTTGACCCACCGATTGACTCTGTACCATCAGGTTCAAATTACACTATATATGTGCCAGATGTTCAAACTCCCAGCGGAGACAACGTAGTTTTGAGAGATAGCGGCGTGCTTCTTGTACCTCTTTTGCAGACAGGAAGCATTGACTATAGTTTTCTCTACCTCAGTAATGCCGAGCAGTATGGTCTACGTTATATTGAGTTGCCAGACGAGGTTAATCTCGGGAGTCAGCAGTATGAGGGGAATTATGAGCGAGTGTCGGTCATTTTTGAGGAGCAGCGATTTGCAACGGTGAATATGGATAGGACGGGCGAGCCTATTTATTTTGGGCTGACGATACCGGCCAATGCACCGCACCCGGAGCTGGCTGCTGAGTTTGTGAAGTTTATCCTGGGACAACAGGGGAACAAAGTCTTTCAGTCCTGTTGGCAGCCTGTTTTTGAGCCGGCTTTTACTGACAATTTGAAGGCTGTTCCCTCAGTATTGCAACCTCTGCTCACAACGGATACCGGCTGAAGCACATCTTTTGAGTTTGATTATTGAATGAGATCGCCGAGGGTTTGAGGTATATGACTTGGCTTAAGCAGATGTCGCCTTTCATCGTTGTATCGGCGGTTCTCGGCTTAGTCATGGCGCTGTTCATCATCATACCAGTACTAGCGGCGTTGGTTAATTCAGCCCTGCACGAAATGTTTTTATATGCACTTCGACAGACATAGCGAACAAATTCAATGATTTGCGGAGGAAGCTCGAGTATGATTACTTCGAAATGTAACCGATCCGTCGGAAAATGTTTGTTCGCAATGGTGGCTGTGATTTCACTAGTCCTGATTGGAGCAGTTTCTTGGCAACCACGTGTTTATGCCGCGAACAATCTTCCTCCCATGACCCTAACGGTTGAGGCTCTTAACGGCACCCAAATCGTGCTAAATGAGAATGATATTGGAAGTCTGGCGACCTACCAAGGGTACGGTGGACTGAGGACAATGGGCGGAAGTATAATGGACAACGGCACCTATACGGGCGTGCCGATTACCACATTCCTCAGCATGGTCGACGATGACCCTAACACGATTGGTAATGGTTACAGCGTTACCGTCTCAGCAACGGGTTATTCACAAACCCTAAGCTACGACGCGTTTAACGGGACAGGACTAAACACATATGACAACGTGACAGGAGCGCAAGTACAAGCTAACCAGACTCTGACGCCCATGCTTGCGTACTATTACAACGACCAGAACCTATCCTCAACTAGCGGGCCACTTGAGCTCGCAATCGTTGGGCCTGAAGGCTTGTTAACAGACGGGAAGCTCTGGGTGACGAACGTTACGAGCCTTGCGGTGAGCCCGAACCTGCCACCTTTGAACTTGACGCTGACGGCTCTAAACGGCACACAATTGACCATCAACGAAACTACGATGAGCAGTCTACCAGCGATCAGAGGCTACGGCGGGCTTTTGAATTCAGCAGGAGTTCCATCAGATCTTGGCAATTACACAGGAATCCCGCTGACAACCCTGTGCAATCTTGTAGGTGGGGTGAGCAACGGAAGCAGTCTCCTTATAACCGCGTCAGACAACTACACCATAACGCTTAGCTATTTACAGCTGAGTGGCAATTGGACGACATACGACAATTCTACTGGGCAACCAATAAATCAGACGCAGCCTCTCACGCCGATTATTGCGTACTACTACAACGATGCAAATCTTACCTCAGGCATGGCTCCCCTCCAGCTTGCCATTGTAGGACCAGAAGGACTGCTTACGGAAGGCAAATACTGGTCCCATTCCGTGGTGAGTATCCAGATACAAAGTGCAACTATACCAGAGTTTTCAACGTTCTTCCTAATTCCGGCTTTCATGATTGCAACGGTTATCGCAACATTGATTGCTACACTCGCATACAGAAAGAAACTCGGAGCACGCCCCCAAAAGCGCAGTCGCTCCACTCCAACAAGCTGATTTCAAGGGACAAGTGCAAGTCTACCAGTGAAGCTAATGCAATGAGCTCTGACTTTGCGCCGTCGGTAGGCGGGATGAAGATCGATTTTTTCATGCAAAACAATGTTAAGCCTGAGCGGCCAGAAGAAGAATAAGAACTATTTTTAGACCGATTTCGGAACAAGCATGAGCTAACCATTCTCCGCTTGATTTTGGAATGTTCTTTATGCGATAATCTGCACAAGCAGTGCTAGTCGAAATGTTTTTATATGCATATCGGCTATTTCACTGCAAAATACAAAAAGAGAAAGGAGAAAGTAAATTTGAATAAACAAAAAACACGCGTTGCATTCATTATAATCGCTTTCTTGGCACTTGCAATTATGCTTCCAAAATACGCAATAGGTCAGCCTACGCCAGACTTAACGTTAAGCGGGGCTACTGGAACAATCACGATAACCCCGGCTGACATATTGGCTATGCCCACAACGTCAGGCTTGGGAGGATGGAAGAGTTCGGGCGGGTCCATTACATCAGGTGCTTTTGTTGGTGTGTCGTTGCAGTACTTATGCAATCTCGTTGGCGGAATCAACAGCAGCTGTTCCGTCAAGGTAGCAGAAACTCTTCCTCCTGCAGATGCGTACGGCCAGAATTTGACCTACCTGAATGTTACTGATGCTGCGCAAACCCTCACCATGTATAATGCTACCACGGGAAGTTTACAAACTCCGACTCAGCCAGTAACGCTCATAATCGCGTATGAGTGTAATGGTACTGACTTGCCCTCGAGTTGGGGATCCTACAGGTTGATGCCTGTCGGTCCTGAGGGCTTGGTGGGTACTGGAAAGCTCTCAGTCTCCTCTGTAGATACGGTTGCTGTCAGTGGCTATCCTACTGGCTATAACCCGTTGACATACAGCACGTGTAACAGTAACGGCGTAGCGCAGAGCATATTCAATTCGGGCGATGATGTATGGTTCACTGCTACGGGTCTTAGTCCGTCAACTGCTTACAACGTGGAGGTTGTTCCGTATAATTCTGCGTGGAGTACTGGCGTGTCGATTCCAACTCCGCTCTCAACCACTCCCATCACTACAGATGGCTCGGGTAACGTTGCACTGACCAGCATCTACAGCCCTGCGGCAGCCGGCCAGTATGACGTAATAGTGAAGCTTGCCAATGAGACTGACGGCACCTATGATGTTGAAGACCTGTTAATCACCAACGTCGTTGCGACACCTGGTCCCGGCCTGTTTGTACTTCCAAGCGGGAAAACTCAGCCTACGCCAGACTTAACGTTAAGCGGGGCTACTGGAACAATCATGATAACTCCCGCTGAAATTTTAGCTATGCCCACAACGTCAGGCTTGGGAGGGTGGGAGAGTATGGGCGGGTCCATTACAACAGGTGCTTTTGTTGGTGTGTCGTTGCAGTACTTATGCAATCTCGTTGGCGGAATCAGCAGTAGCACCGGCTGTTCCGTTAGAGTAGCGCAGACTCTTCCTGCTGCAGACGCGTACGGCCAGAATTTGACCTACCTGAATGTTACTGATGCTGCGCAAACCCTCACCATGTATAATGCTACCACGGGAAGTTTACAAACTCCGACTCAGCCAGTAACGCTCATAATCGCGTATGAGTGTAATGGTACTGACTTGCCCTCGAGTTGGGGATCCTACAGGTTGATGCCTGTCGGTCCTGAGGGCTTGGTGGGTACTGGAAAGCTCTCAGTCTCCTCTGTAGATACGGTTGCTGTCAGTGGCTATCCTACTGGCTATAACCCGTTGACATACAGCACGTGTAACAGTAACGGCGTAGCGCAGAGCATATTCAATTCGGGCGATGATGTATGGTTCACTGCTACGGGTCTTAGTCCGTCAACTGCTTACAACGTGGAGGTTGTTCCGTATAATTCTGCGTGGAGTACTGGCGTGTCGATTCCAACTCCGCTCTCAACGACCTCAATCACTACTGATGGCTCGGGTAACGTTGCGCTAACCAGCATCTACAGCCCTGCCGTAGCCGGCCAATACGACATAATAGTAAAGCCCGTCGCAGAAACCGACGGTACGTATGATGCTCAAGACCTGCTAATCACCAACGTCGTTGCGACACCTGGCCCTGGCCTAAACGTGCTTTCAGAATACGAAATAGCTGTCATCAAAGTCGCTTCTTACAAGACAGTCATAGGCCAAGGATACGGCGGTAACATAACCGTGACAACTGAAAACCTCGGTACCGCCGCAGAAACCTTCAACGTCACAGTCTACGCCAACGCCAGTTATGTCACATCCCAAAACGTCACCATCTTCTCAAGCGGAACCTCCGCAAACGTCACGTTCACGTGGAACACTACAAGCTTTGCTTATGGCAACTACACGATAAGCGCTTATGCTTGGCCTGTTCCAGGCGAAACAAACACCACAAACAACAATTGTACAGGCGGCTGGGTGATAGTTTCAATAATCGGCGACATCACCGGTCCAAACGGCTGGCCCGACGGAACGGTTAACATGCGAGACATAGCCATGGTAGCCAGAGCCTTCGGGTCCACCCCAAGCTCCAGCAACTGGAACCCCAACGCAGACCTCAACAACGACGGCATAGTCAACATGAAAGACATCGCACTCGCAGCCAGACACTTCGGAATGCACACTTAAACACAGGCAATCATTCTTTCACTCTCTTTTTTTCCGTTATATTGAATAATCGCATCGCTCATGTGAGAGTGCGCAGAAAATATCGTACACTCATCTAAGCGCTACTAGACCAGAGCGATTGCCCCTGTTCGGCCTTGAAAGCAGGACTTATAAACATCGTACAATAATAGAAACGCAGAATGCCTGCCCAAAAACGACACAAGTTCTCTTACAAAATCTGGATAGAAGATAATGAAAAACCTCTACTGGGCAAGGGGGGAGCCGATATCCTTGAACAAATAGGAAACGAAAAATCAATTTCGATGGCTGCAAAAAAGCTAGGCATGTCCTACCGCTACGTTTGGAACTACTTGCAAAAGATTGAAAAAACGGCCGGTGAACCCGTTGTAAAAACTTTCAGGGGTGGAAAAGCAGGAGGCGGGGGAGCAGAATTGACAGACCTCGGGAAGAACCTGCTCAACGAATACAAACGTTTAGAAGCGTACATGGGCGACGTTTTAGCAAAGAACGCTTGGAGGTGAAAAGATTGAAAATTAGTGCAAGAAACCAACTAAAAGGAAAGGTTACTCAACTTGAAAAGAACGGCTTAATGGCAAAAATCAAGGTTGAAATAACCGCGCCAGCCACCGTGACTGCCTTGATTTCAAAGGAAGCAGCAGAAGACCTGGGCCTAAAAATAGGCGACCAAGTTGAAGCCATCGTAAAAGCAACAGAAGTGATGATAGCAAAGTAAGCACCAGATGAAAAAGAAAAGGCATGTCTTTGCGGCATATCCCAACCAACTACGCGCCCTTCAAGCAAAAAGCTTCTCGGGCAATATCTAAGGGTCCAGTCGCGAAGAAAGGTAATGAGAAAACTCTTAAAACAAAGAGATATAGTGTTTTGTGGTTTCTCAGATGAAAAAAGCGCAGTTTGACTTTGTCGACGAGGCTAACATGGCCCTTTTAACTGATTTTTACGAGCTGACGATGTGTAATAGTTATTTTGAAAACGGAAAAAACGAAACTGCAACTTTCGATTTGTTCATAAGAAAACTGCCGCCCAACAGATCCTACTTCGTCTTCGCTGGGCTAGAACAAGTCTTGCTTTTCCTGGAAAACATGAAGTTCAGCGAGAAACACATCAGCTACCTGAGGGAGAAGAGGCTGAGCGACGGCTTCTTGGAGTATCTGAAGGGCTTCAAGTTCACTGGAGAAGTGTGGTCGGTTCCCGAAGGAACAATAGTTTTCCCTGAAGAGCCCTTAATCCGGGTGACCGCACCGATAATAGAAGCTCAACTTGTTGAAACATTCATCCTGAACACGGTGAACCTTCAAACCATGATCGCCACCAAAGCTTCACGGGTTGTCCATGCGGCAAAGGGCAGACCCGTCATAGAGTTCGGCTTGAGAAGAACACAGGGAACAGACGCCGGTATGAAAGCTGCGAGATGCAGTTACTTGGCAGGGGCCGAAGGAACTTCAAACGTGCTGGCCGGCATGAAATACGGCATTCCACTGTTCGGAACCATGGCGCACTCTTATGTCATGTTTTTCGACAAAGAAGTAGACTCCTTCAGAGCCTTCGCCAAAACCTTTCCTGAAAATTCCACTTTCTTGATAGACACCTACGACGATTTGAAGGGTGCAGAAAACGCGGCCATCGTTGCGAAGGAACTGGAGAAGAAAGGTCACAGACTAAACGCCGTCAGGCTGGATAGTGGGAACCTGCTGAGTATAAGCCGGAAGGTGAGACGGATTCTGGACGATCGCGGCTTGGAATATGTGAAGATATTTGCAAGCGGCGATATGGATGAATACGCTATCGAGCAACTGCTGAAAAAAGGAGCAAAGATTGATGCTTTCGGGGTTGGAACGCGGATGGGCACTTCCTTGGACAGACCCTACGTGGACGTTGTGTACAAACTGTCGGGGAAAGCTGAAGATGGGGATTTCGTTCCTACGATGAAATTGAGCAAGGGCAAGATGACTTTGCCGGGAAAGAAACAGATCTTTCGGAAGCGAGACAGGAACGGGAATTATGCCAAAGACATAATCGGTTTAGAAAATGAAACGATAAGGGGAGAGCGTCTCTTGAAAGAAGTAATGAAAGACGGCAGGATAGCCTGCGAAATGCCAACGCTTGAAATGACAAGGGAGACAACGTTGAAGAATCTTTCAGAGCTTCCAGAGAAGTACAAAAGACTCAGAAACCCCTCTCGTTACCGAATTGAGCTTAGTAGCAGGTTGACAAGCAGGAGAAATCAAGTGTCTAATAGACTGAAAAGTTAATTGATGCATCGTCCATCTAGACTAAGTCATGTTACTGCGTTGCAACGTTCAGAGGATGACTCATGGCCCAGTTGGAGTTTTGTCAAGCTGCATGGTCTCCTCTTGAACGACCTCTAGCTTGTTGGACCTTCATCCGTGGGCAATTAAAGAAGTGGGAAATTGAGGCTCTACATTATTGACTTCGGGTCTTCGAGTTTTCTCAGGAAGGGGCGCAGTGCTGAGTGTTGAACGGTGGGTTCCGACATGTCGTTCTTGGATACTCCAGGTGTGCCTATCTTTCTGCAAATGAAGTTGAGCGAGTCTTCCGTGAAGTTTAGCAGGTTCTGGCCTTCAGTGGTCAATTTGTAAACTTTTCTCGGTCTTTCGGTGCTCATGTCCCATTCGCTTTTCACGTACCTCTTTTTTTCCAGTGTTCCCAGAAGAGGATAGATGGTGCTTGGGCCGAAGTAGACCCCGAAGGTTTTTCGGATTTTTGTGATTATCTGATAACCGTGCATGGGCTGGCCGTTCAGGAATTGTAGTATTATCAGGTCCAACAAGCCTTTCATCAGTTTGGCTTGTACTTCTTTTGTGTTGTTCATATTGTGTTTCCTTCTGTTGTGTTTGTTTGTCCAACAGTTTAGTTGTTGGACGTTGATACGATACGTCTTTCTTATGACATATCTTGAGTCTTTATACGGCCTAAACGGCGATATAAACGTTCATGCTTACGCCAGACATAAAGAAGCATAACAAGGCATATCGAATCCTGCCCTTCCAACGTAAATTTACGTAAATCTAATAAGCGGAAACATGGACCAGTACAGAATTGGACATAAGCAGAACGTGAATCAATTGGCAGAAACCTACAAAGCGGGACTTGTACAACGCATCACCAGAAACTTTCTTGACGTCCAATTACTGAGACTAGTTCAAACGCAGCCAATGTGGGGTTACATGATAAAAAAACAAGCGGAAAAAAGGTTCGGCGTTAAACTCAGACATGGAGCTCTATACCCGTTACTAAACGCGCTGGAACGTGAAAGCTTCGTCACCAGCCAAAACCAAAGACAGGGCGGGAGAACGAGAAAGGTGTACACGCTCACCAGGAAGGGTCAACAATACGTTGAAGCATACAAGGATATTTTGAAGGAACAACTCGGCGGAAAAGACCTTGAGTAGCACGAGCGAAGGGCAGAACATAGAGAGGCGCACCCTATAATTGGAAGAAAACGCAGCATAAACGAGGCCCAGTCCTTTTAGCTGCTAGGTCTTAAATAGAACAATCAGCAAAGTTGAATCCCATGGGCGCCAAGAAAAAACAGAAACAATCAGAATTGATTATCGAGGATCTCATCAAACGCAGCAAAGACTGCCAAGTGTTCGTAAGGAAATCCATGCTCTCTCAGAAAATCCAGTACCAAGAACTCAGCCAGGCTCTACAACACTACTTCTCATACTGGAACGATTTTACGCACCCCGGAATCTTCTCAATAGCCTGCGAAGCAGTAGGAGGAGATCCTGCAAACCAGATAGAAGCCCAGGCAGCCATAGCGATGTTGGGTGCATCCTTCGACATTCATGACGACATAATCGACGGTTCAAAAACCAAGCATCACTATCCAACCGTCTTCGGCAAATACGGAGAGAGCGTTGCACTTCTACTGGGAAACGCGTTCATGATATACGGTTTCACCCTGATGGGAAAAGCTACAAACAAGCTAGCTTCAGAGAGAACAAACAGAATCTTCACCACGCTGCGGGTCTCACTTTTCGATGTTGGAAATGCCCATGCCTCGGAGCTAGGTCTCAGACGAAGATTGGATGCTTCCCCAGATGAATACATCAAGATTATAGAGAATAAAGCAGCAAGCATAGAAGCAGACATGCATATTGCAGCCATCTTCAGTGGAGGAACTACTGAAGAGTGCAACGCATTGGCACGTTATGGAAGAATCATGGGAACACTAGCCACACTCAGAGAGGAATTCATAGATATCTTCGAGGCCGAAGAACTCAATCAACGCATAAAAACCGAAGCCTACCCGATTCCCGTGCTTTGCGCCTTCCAAGACAAAGACTCAAGCAGGGAAGTCAAGAGACTTCTCGGCAAAGGAGAACTCACGAGTAAAGAAATTGAAGAGTTGCTTGACGTCGTGATGGAATCAAAATCCGTTGCTAGGCTCAGGAGCCACATGTTGACTCTCATAGCTCAAGCGCAGAGGACACTTTCCGCAATAAGAAACCGACCAACAAAGAAACTACTTGCAAATATGGTAAAAGCTACTCTTGAGGATTTGTAAAATCTATGGTGGGAAGAATCTTACTGGAACTTCTCGTTTTGCCTTCATCTCAATCCCTCACTGGAATATGTGTAGAACACATCTACTAATTAAGCGTTTTTGTTGAACATGAATACTGTTGTAGAGTAAAGAAACGTTTTATGTGGGCACATTACTGATTTCTTAAGGGTCGCGACGCAAATGTTCCATTCGAGGGTCTTCGAGAAGAGGATACCTTTACGAAAGTTCGCTGCCGCCCTCTTTCTGGTTTCCAACAGTATCGTATGGTACATATTGACGAATTATTTTCTAGCGAAGGCTCTTCCGTTAAGGCAAAATGAGTCCCTTCTGGTTCTCGGAACATATTACGCGGGAATCGCGGTTTCAGCCGTTGTAGGAACAATGGTGTTCCGACGTTCAAGAGTAAAGTGGCTATCTTTATGGATGCTATTCGGAGCAGCGATGACAGCCCTCCTGTCAGTCTCGCTGGGCAGCAATGTTTCAATAGATCTTTCGGTTTCACTTGTTTTTGGGATTTCAACAGGTGCCGGCCTTCCCTCGTGCCTTGCGTACTTTGGAGATGCGACGAGTGTCGAAAACCGCGGCACTTACGGCGGGATCACATGGGGCACGATTGGGCTCTTCGTCCTCGTCCTTCTCGCGGTAACGCGCAATCTTACTACAGCACAGTCATTAGGGGCACTCGCCATATGGAGACTCTTGGGGTTCATAGCATTCTATCCAGTTTCAAGGAACGAACTTCAGACAAGCCCCCCCGCACACATCCAGTCGTACAAATCCATACTGGATCGGAGAGACATGATATTGTACTTGTTGCCCTGGGTTCTGTTTTCACTCGTAAACTTCATCGAAGCCCCAATTCTCCAGAAATCCTTTGGCAACACGGCAGCGGACCTTTCTTCGCTCGTTGAAGTCGCCATATCTGGCGTTTTCGCTTTAGTTGGAGGTTTTCTCGCAGACACAGTAGGCCGAAAGCGCGTCGCAATAATGGGGTTCATTTTGCTGGGTCTCGAATACGCGTTTCTTAGCATCTTCTCTGCAACCGAAGGCACATTGGTGGTGTATACGTTGTTTGACGGTGTCGCTTGGGGAATGTTCGCAGCGGTTTTTTTCATGACCATGTGGGGAGATCTCGCACAGGACAATCAAAAGGAGAGATACTATCTTCTGGGAGGTCTTCCGTACCTCCTGGCAAGTTTTCTCTCGGCGTTAGTGAAACCATTCATAGGAGTAAATTTTCAAACCTCAGCTGCATTTTCATTAGCCAGCTTCTTCCTATTCTTGGCGATGTTGCCGCTCATGTACGCCCCTGAAACTCTTTCAGAAAAAAGGATCAGGGAAATGGAACTGAAAAACTATCTTGAAACAGCGAAGAAAGTGAAAGAGAAATACGCTTAAGAGCAGCTGTTCGTTCTCTAGCCTCGAACGACATGTTCTTTCACGTGATACTGACTACTGAATGCAACTTGCAGTGCCGATACTGCTATGGCGAAGCCTGCGAGGATGTGGACGAGGATTTTTCCAATTTTGAAGTCGACTATTCACTGCCCAGAAAGATGAGCTACAACCTTAAATCATTGAACAAGTTCTGCGCCAAAGACCCAGATTGCGTCTTAACCTTCTACGGTGGAGAACCACTGCTCTGTGCCGAGGAGATAAAACAAATCATGGACAATGTCCAAGCCAAACTTTTCATGATTCAAACTAACGGCATGCTCCTCGACCGCTTGGAACCTGAATACGTAAACCGTTTCCACACAATACTGGTTTCTATAGACGGTGATGAGGCGCTCACTGACTTTTACCGGGGAAAAGGAACTTTTAGAAAAGTCATCGACAACCTGAAGCTGATCGTGCAGAACGGTTTCGAGGGCGAACTGATCGCCAGAATGACAGTGATGGAGCAGACCGACATATACAAGCAAGTCAGGTGGCTACTGGCCAACGGCGAGCTCTCATTTTCTTCTGTGCATTGGCAACTGAACGCTGGTTTCTGGAACGATTTCGAAAGAAGGGACTTCAAAAACTGGAGCGAGACCAGCTACAATCCTGGCGTTCAAAGACTCGCAAGACTCTGGGTTGATAACATGGAAGAAAACGGTCTTGTTCTGAAACTCTATCCACTCCTCGGCATAGCTCAACCCCTTCTCATGAACGAAAAGTCCAGTTTCTTGCGTTGCGGAGGAGGATGGATTAATTACGCCATACAAACCGACGGCTACATAGTACCATGTCCAACGATGTGGGGAATAAAAGATTACTATCTCGGACACATTCGCAACGCAGATCCGCTAAAACTGCGGAAAATTCATATGGGCAAATCTTGCCTACACTGTAGCGCGTTCAAAATATGTGGAGGCCGATGCCTCTACGCAACAGTGACCAAACGCTGGAGCCCAGAAGCCTACACGCACGTATGCAACACAGTGCGTAACCTAATACAAGCAGTTTCTGGCGAAATGCCAAGAATAAGAAAACTCGTTGAAATGGGCAAAGTCAAACCCGCAGATTTTGAATACATGAAATACAACGGTTGCGAAATTATACCGTAACTTCTGATGGACTTACCACGATAATCCATTTTATGCCTTCTTCCTTCGCAATAGTTTGTGTCCTTCAACTTCCATATGGTATTCAAAGCCTGCTTCGATGAGTTTCTGTGCTTCTTCCATCGTGTCTGCAACTCTAGTCTCATATTCGTCTTGGGTTGCGTCACCATAAGCTACTGCCAAGTCAATGTATTTCCTAGTGGACTCGCAGTTCTTGTGTCCCAGTATCGCTTGAACTTTAAAGATGTCAGAAAGCTTGCGCTGTGCCGATGTGGCATGCCAGTGTCTGTATGTGTGGAAGTGAATCTTCAACATGTCTGGATTTTGGAACTTGTGTGCTGCACGTTTCCTCTGCCGGAAGAAGCTTGACCGCATCTCATCCGCTGAAACAAACAGTTTATCCTTCCGTAATGGGTTCTTGTTTGGTGGTAGCTTCTTAACCATCGCCAACACTTCTGGATGTCTGATTGGCAGGGCGCGCGCTAGAGACAGTTCTTGGGTTTTGCGCAAAAGTCGTTTTCTCTGGCGTCAGTCTAACTCTCTTGTTTTCGTGCCTTTCTTTCTGTAGATTATTATTGCAAGCAATGTTGCCATCATGAATAGTGGCAGATTTAGGAATGATGGAAACTCTGGTATTATTGTGATCTGTTCTGTTGAATGCGTATAGACGAAGTAGAGGTAGCTAACGTCGGCGTTTGAGCATGGTAGTAGAGTATATGGAATTTCGGTGCCGTTTAGGAAAACATGGCATGTGCCGTTCATAACTGTTGTTGGAATAGACACTCTGCAGAAACCTGTTGACCCCTGTTCGCCAGTTGCATTGAACGATATGGATAACCCTAAGTTTTCAAGCGAAATTGGAACCAGAAAACCGGTGATCGTAGAATTAGAAATCACAGTCACACTGTTCACCTGTGACAAGGGAAACGGTGCTGAATAAACGTTAAACACCCCCATCAACGGATAATAATCCGTGTTGTTGGTATCAATCGTATATGGCGTGTCGCCTATTCAATCGCTTCCAGTAACATTCTGATATTGCCCGCTGTGCAAGTCTGTGCCGTTGTAGTCGCTCCAGTAGTTTCCGCCAGACGGATAGCCGTTATCCCAAGCGTTGCCGACGGATGCTGAGTCGACTGAGGCTTGGACAGGGTTTCCAATGAAGTTGTTGTGGTAAATAGTGTTATTTGAACAACTTTGGTTAAAATCCTGATGCAGAACAATCCCATCAAGACTGTTTGCTATTATGTTGTCACCACTAATAGTGTTGTTCGAAGAAGTGTATAGCCAGATGCCATATTGGCCGTTTGCTGTTGCGTTGGTATCGCTAACAGTATTATTGTTTGAATAACTGAGCAAGATGCCATTATCAATGTTTGCTGTAGCGTTGTTACCGCCAACGATGTTGCTTGGAGAATTAACGAGGAGGATACCATCGCCCATGTTTGCTGTTGCGCTGTTCCCGATAACAGTATTGTTTGTAGAAAGTTCGAGACCGATGCCTCCAATATTGTTTGCTGTCGCCGTGTTCTCGCTAACAATATTGTTTGAAGAACCGCGAAGATAGATTCCAGTTGAAAAACCTTTTACGTTGACGTTCTTTACTGTCACGTTGCTTATGTCCGTAAGGTTTAGCCCGAGAACATCGCTGTTGTTTCCTTGCACCGTGTACCCGTTTCCGTCAACCACAATGTTACTTCTTTCAACGACAATTCCGTTGTAAGTTGGGTAACTTACGTTGCCAGTGAACGTGTACGTGACGTTGTCAACGGTTGAGATGGGCGCATTAAACGGCGTAACGCTTCCGTCACTGTTGATGGTAACTGTTCCACTCTCAGCCTTGACTACTTTAATCAAGCCTGTTATGGACGATACAGAAAGCAAACAAAGAATGGCAACCAAAACAAAAACAACTCTCTTCATCCTTCGTCACTTACAGATCTAATTTAGAGATTAAACCAATTTATACGATTGTCGGAAGAATCCTCAATTGAAATCGTGACCATGAGAAAACAAAAAAAGAAAAAGGGGATTTTGCGCAGGTGTCGATATCTCCACGCGTAACGGTTGCGAAATAATCCCCTGATTTCATTGCATCCATCAAATCATAGAGAGCAATATCTTTTGTGCTTGAATAGCACGCTGTCCAGTCCCTTCATTATGTATTGAAGAATGTTGAGGAGACTGCCTTGTCTGGTCGTTCGATGTTTCCTGCTGCCAGAAACATGTACAAGAATATCATGCTCAAAACAAAAGCAACAATTCCCAGTCTAATAAATGTGAAAAACGGTACCTGATTAAGGAACAAGTCGTCTAACCCAACTTGATCGATGACTATTCTTGCAACAATATACAGCCAAAGAAGAAAAGTGTATAACCAGAGAGTAAAGAACAAAGCTTTCTTTTTCGTAATAATCTAACCTCCAACAATAGCAATCGTAAACAAGACCTACTTTACATTCACCCACATTAAAGAACATTCACCCAATTTTATCCTCATCGAAAGGTCTCCAGATGGCAATTTCTCGATCAACTTTCCAATTTCGGGACAAACCAGCGTGTTAAGAATCAACGCGCGCTTGAACAGCGTAAAAGAGCCTCCAATGCCTTTGTCTACACGCTTGTTTTTTCTTTTTTGATTGTTTGAATCATGTGGTTGACGTCTTGCGGGTCGCTTATGCCGCCGAACCGGATTATCTCTTTTTTGTCGTGCAGGAATACGAGGTCCCCGTATGTTACGCCTCTGCTGTGGCTTAAGCCCGTGGTGGTTCCCGTGAAGAAACCGCCTCTTGCGGTTCCCGCAAAAGTGCCTACACGGTTTCCATTCGTTTCACGATGCTGACTCATAACCACGACGTCAGCGTCTGACAAGCTGATGGATATGAATCTTTCCTGAGGATTCTCTTTTGTTACCGGGTACTTTTTAATGGCTCTCAGCCCAGTGATTATCCATTCCTCCACGATTTCCTTGTGGAATACTCCCTTTGTAACCCTGTGAGACCAGAGTACCTGTTCATCGGGATTGAAGTTTGGATTAACTAACGGCGCTTGACGGTTGAGTTGTTCCTGGCTCGTCGGAGGCTGCATAGCAGTGAAAACCACTCGTGGTAGAGGTTGCAGGTTTTTGGCAATCTCTTCTTTTAACTCTTCAGTGTAGGCTTTGCTTCTACGATGGTCTATCACTGCTTGAATCGTGGTTTTGTCAGGTTCAGCGTTGACGTACACTTCAACGGCGTGCGCGTAATAAGTGGCGGAAAGTGGATGTTTGGCGATTATCTGGTTTTGCAGGTCCTGCTCTATCTTGTAGCCCTTGCTTGACAATGCCTTAAGAACCGCATCTCTAGCCTCTTGAAAGCTCTGTTTTGTAACAAGTTGTGACTTGATTACTGGCATGAAATCTCACTCTTCATTTTTCTTATACACATGCGTACAACGATATAGAGTTTAGTGTAAGCGCTCAATTAGACGTGAGGACTTATAGCTGATGTAGTTCTTAGCGCGCTATAATGTCGATTGCAGATAATTCCTTGAGATGTAGCAGTAAGAAAAGAATTATTAGGTGAGCTTCACAAATCGGTCTGGGCTGACCATCATGTCTGTGACTTTACGGGATGCTCAACATCTCTGTTGGAAAAATTTTAAGAAAATCAATGAAAAACTTGACCCAGAGCGTGGTAAGACATGGACACCCTTCGTCATGGTTACCGACTTACTGGAGGAGGCGGGGGAGGTCGCCTCAGTGATCAAGGGGCTAGAAGGATACAAGCCGCCTGAGAAAACCAAAACAAAGGAGATGCTTGCTGCCGAACTCTCAGATTTGCTCTACATAATCTTTGTCTTAGCCGAACACTACGGCATAGAACTGGAAGACTCGTTTCTTCAAACCGTAAACGATTACATACTCAGGTTCGTACAATGAGACTCTGTCGGGCCTTTTGCTTCCGAAAATGTTTGCAGTCGAGCATCGCACTGGAAACGGTTCACACCGGCCTGCACGTTCTTGCTTTTTCAAACAGAATAGGAAAAAGAAGAGGAGGTTATTTTTTCTTGTACACAACATCAGTTTCTCTGACGCGTTGCATCACTTTCAGGCCAATGCTTTGTCCAGCCTCAGCCCTCTGAACGTTCTTGTGCTCAATCTGCATGGAATCAACGTTCTGTTCAAAATCCGTAGTTGGTCCCTTGACCGCTATCGTGTCGCCTACGCTCAGTGCAGCTTTGAGCTCAATCACCGCCACGTCGATTTTCGAAAAGTAATGCGTTATCCGTCCGACTTCCACTAATTCTTCGTCGCTCAAACCCTTCAACCTCTAGAAGTGCTATGAGCACTTTATCATAAATAATTTACTTTCCTTAAGGTTAGTAAAGAGGCCTTCAGTCCGTCTCTGGGCCTAGCGCGAAAACTACTGGCTGCATTCTCACTCGCGCTCTGAACGTGCCTTTCTCAATCTCTTTTGGTCATGGATCAGCACGAAGGATACCATGAGTTAGAGACAATCGCAGTTTGAGTTGAATTACCAGAACTATCGTATGCAGTCACTTGGTAATCCAACGAGACCAAATCAGGCGTCCAACCCTGAAACAGGCCCGCAGTGCCAGTGTAATCGGTTCCGTTCTTTATCATCGTTTCATTAACCCAGTTTGTTCCGTTAAACCATGACAGGACACATTGATCGGCGTCATAAACCACAGCGTTTATAGTCACGGGGTCGGGGGGAGAGTTGCTGGGGTTGCTGGGGTCGCTGAAATCGTCTGAAACATTGAGTATCCACAGACCTGTTTCTTCTCCGTTGCTTTTCGCAAACCATGAAACAACTGGTTCACTTGACTGGCCATAACTGTCGTAGGCAACTATTTCGTACTGAACGATAGTGTGATAAGGAATTGGTGAGCAGTCAATAATGCCTGTATAATTGTTTCCGTCTTTTGCCATTGTTTCGCTTATCCAGCCCGATGACTTTCCCTCAGCGTTGTCGTACATGTATGACAGGACGCAATGATCAGCGTATTGAACAACAGCGTCTAATATCACGACTCCGCTTTCGGGCACACCCCAATCTCGAAGATTATCAGAAACATTACCTATTACAGGATCAGTTTCAAACAGTGAAATCGCTGATTCACTTGAACGTCCAAAGCAGTCGTACGCAAACACCCTGTATTGAACGGAGGTTTCTCCAAGAATTGGAGACGTATAAATCGTCCCATTGTAACTATTTCCGTCTTTAGTCATGGTTTCGTTTATCCAATCCGATACTCTTCCTGAATAATTGTACGCGTAAGATAACACGCAATAGCTGGCATATTGAACCTCAGCGTCAACAATTAGCCCTTCGTTTGCAGGATAGTAGGTTGATAATATATAATAGCCGGGATATTGAGCCTCAGCAATTAGCTCTTCGTTCGCAGGATAGTAGGATGAAATACCAAGTATCAAAGGTGACACGAGGTTGTATGACACTTCATTAATGTTATCGTCAATGAGTTCAGTCTGATTACCTAACTGTAGAGAACACACAGTGAACTGCGACGTAGGCGCCGACTTGACTCGGAAGGTTATGAGTGCCACGGTTCCTGTCGAGTTTGTGCTCCACCACGGATGAACACCCAGCGTTCCTGCACCTACTGCATATTCCATGGCGCCTGTGTAGGGTGCTGAAAGCGCGTATGCACTATTGAAATCAGTGCAATTGTTATCATAGAATCCGTTAAACACAAAAAAAACTGGCCCCCAAAGCACTCCTACGTCAGGGACTCCGATGTCGTTGCGAACGTTGACAGGCTCAACCAGAGAACTGTTCCATGTCAGGACAACTTCTACATCTTCAAGCCCTGCTGGGGCATCTTCAACCGTGACGTTGTGAAGTGCAACAGCGACCGTGAATGTCTCTCCAAGGGCCGTTATTGGCACCGCTGAGGGAGTAACATCAAAGTATGGTCCATAAAAAACCTGAGAAGCATCACTTGAAGCATTAACCGTGGAAGGAACTTCATTCTTAGTCACGATGCCATCGTTGACTTCGGACTCCGTTGTATCGGCGATGTTGCTTCTCAACTGTGGTTTAGTTGAGTCCTGCGTGGAGGATTCTCTCAAGCTTGAGACAGGTGTAAAAGCAACAAGGCTGATAATCGATACAAGAAGGATCATAATGCATAATCTGTTCATTCTTTCACCACTAACGATACATTGAACCACTACAATTGAAGATTCTGATATATGTTTCCGTTCTGCACTTTCGACATAATGTTGATGGCTAATTAGACAATGACTTGTCCTTTCTGCTTTTTAGCGCGCGCGCTAACCGATAATTAGCATCTAGACTTGTTTCTAAGTCGATACTCTTAACTGAGAGAACTGAAGCATAATATCAAGGTCTGAGCATGGCCTCGGAAGTTCCAGAAAAGAAGCTTGAGACTTCGTGGCAATCAGAAAAGGAGCTTGAGTATCTTTGGCAATCATCGCTTCATGAGGACGAGTTGTTTTCCCAAAGAACAAATTTCCTTGTGCTTACTCAAACAGTTTTGTTGTTTGCCTTCGGAGCGATTGTTGGAAGTGCTGTTGCTCTGAAGTCAGAATATGCGGTGACTCTGAGCATCTTAGGAATGATTACTTCTTTTTTATGGATCTATTCCGCTTACAAGGCAGATAAATATACGATACAACCTATCAGACAAATCATAGTAAAAAACCCGGAGTTTGCTAACTATGGCAGGATAGTTCAGGAAAGAGCTAAACACCGAAGATTTCGTAGCAATTTAGTGTTCGGAATATTTTTCCCTTTTTTGTTCATATCTGCATGGTTGACTCTAACGGTGATTACGTTAATTGCCTGAATGATTAGTAAATACTTGACGATTGAAAATCATCACCCTTAAATTAACATCTTCTTTTCAAGCGCGCGCGCTGGACTAGGCCCACTGAAATAAGTAGGACGGCTGAAGCTATTAAGACTAGGCAGGTCGCGTGCGCTACCTTTATAAAAACCCGTTGGGTAGATACATGAGGAGAAAAGTATTATCATATAAAGAACGTATTATCGCGTACACGCCGCGGTAATACGGATATAATAACGACATTTTTACTGCGTGCCCACAATTGTTTCTCCAAAATAGAACCGTCAGGGAGGTGAAACAAATGGCACATGGGCACGGAAGTGGACGAAGCTCAAACGACCAGAGATCTGATGCTCACCAACACAATAGTAACAATGAAACAAGAAGCAACCAATCCAATCATGATCATCAAGTAGCTGAAAATAATAGCAAGTAAGACCAAGGAAAAATCATTTGGAATGTGTCACAATTAACATAACCCAATTTCCCCTTTTTTAGCACGCGCTCGCATTTTTAGTCAGCCCATAACCCAAGGATGAGGTGCTTTATTTCTGGATTTCTTATCTCACGTTTGGAGTTGCAACTGATTCGTCGTAGCCCTGCACCTGCCATTTTCTTTCTGAAGTGTGGCCAAGGAAGCAGGTGGGGGTATTTAGGCTGTTCCAGATGAATAAACAGTCTTGGCTTTTCCTTTTTGTTATGACTTGAATATGGTGAGACGAGAACAACACGTGATGGTGGATAAACATCAATCTTCTCCTCTTTATAGATCTGAACAACCCAATCATTTTCGTTTATGCATTTTGCTATCCTAGATGAGGCATCCCAGCGGATTGTGTCTATTTCGAATTTTCGTTTGTTCTTGATTTTCCTCTTTGCCTTTTTCTCCATAGCATTGCAAAACTGTTTTTCCTTGACAGAGTAGTCAGTTGGAACAGTGCTTAGTATCCATAGCCCTGAGTGTGCTGGCGTACCTTTTGCCTTATTGCCCTGAGGATATGATATATGGGGAGACCGGTAAATCCTCTTGCATCTTTTTATGTATTGAGGAGTGATCGGTTCAGTTTGTGCTGATTTCATCCAGCCAACTGCCCTAGCGCGGACGTCTTTGTCTCTGAGAAACAATCCAGTTTCTATGAGATTGTATTTCGAATTTTGCGAAACGTTCGCAGAAGCAACTATCAAAGAGTCGTCAAAAACGTACACCTTAGCATGAAGATTCGAACAGGTAAACAAATCAACTCCTTTTTTGAAGTATTTTTCAATCTCTTTCGGATCAGTCTGACCACTTCTCACAGTGTTTTCACTCATGTCGACCAGAAGACTGTCGCCTTTGCTTAGTGGGAGAATCCTGTTTGCTCCACGCCCAAGATAGGCTACGGCAATATGCCTTCGTCTCGACTTTCGAGCAAGTTTTGTTATCGTCGGCCATAGGCTTTCAACTAGTACTTTTGCCAATTTCTCGCCTCAGAACAAATATGCGCTCTATCGTTATAGAATAGGACAGGAACTCGAAAAGGATTGCTGAAGTAGTACGCAGTTCTGGAGCGTTCGGTAAGGGGCTACTGGATGACGACTCGTGCTAGAATTGAATCAGAGGTTTTAAATATTAAGTAAACTAAAGATTATCTAGTAACCTAGTTTAGAAAAACAACTTGATGTACCAAATGTCCGAAAGAGTCTCCTCAAAAATCTGGTAGTATGAAAAGGAGAGGTTGACCTTAGATGACTTTGTCCGAAACCTCTCTTCAAACAGAAAGGCAAGGCTACTGGGCAACACACCCATACAACAGACTGAATGTCGAAGAATATGTTGAAAAGTTCTGCGGATGGCAAGCTCTGACTGAACTAATCAATCTTATCTATGACGAGAAACAAAAAGCGTTCTTCGTCACGATGTTCCAGACAGGCGGGCGAGTTACTGAGGTTCTTCTACTCAAGAAATACAACTTTACTGTCTTGCCAGATGAAGGAATAGTAAAAGTCACCCAGATGCGGCTGCTCAAAAGGTATGAGAAACTTGACAACTATGTAGATACCGAAGGAAAGAACCGCTGGCACACCCAGAGACTAGTGAAGTTTAGAAAAACCTTCACAATTCAAAGACGTGAACCTTTCACCTTGATACTTGAGAACTATCTGAAGCAGGTAAATGGCCCAGACGTTTACCTTTTTGCTTCGCCGTACACTCACTCCAGAAGGTACGTAAAAAGACATTTACCTTCAGAGGAAGTGAAACTTCACGCCGAAGACGTAAACGGTCAAGTCCCCTATACACCGCAGTGAGCATACCTCAACGTTCGAAAAGTGAACAGACGTGCTCCGCGAGATCTCAAGGAAAGGTTGGGCCTGATGAGACCATTCATAAACGAGAAGGGAGTAAAGATTTCTGATGAGATTCACCTTTGGTTGCATTGGTTCAGAAGTCAAAGAGCTTCGCAACTGGTATGCGACTACAGCTTTGAAGTTATGGATCTAGTAAACTACTTCGACTGGAAAGACGTTGAGACAGCCATAAGATATGCTAAGAAGGGCTGGCGTGGACTAACCGAGAAAATGAACAACGCCCACGTTCAATATACTTGATGCTAAAGAAAGACAGCCATACTCATGGTCGCCAATGAACTTTTTCGTACAATAGTAGCTCGTCCATAAGAATACGCCAAAGAAGATTCATATACATTATCCTGGTAGTATAATTAACCAAGTGATAAACGTTGATAACTGATTTGAGACTGCGAAATTTCAAGAGCGTTCAAAAAGATGAAATCGAACTCAGACCTCTCACCATTTTCACTGGTCCTAATTCCTCAGGGAAAAGCAATATCATACAATCCATAGCAACCATGGCACAAATAGCTAGAATGATTACGTACAGCGGTAGCACGGATTTTCCTGCGAGTTTGGAAAATCCAAACGCGGAATACTATAGATATCCAGCGCCCTCAGCGGAATTTGTAGTTTACAAAGGTGAGCTTGAAAGAGAAATCACAATCGAGGTTCACATGCGGTCAGATATCTCGAAAAGGTGCATCGGGTACTCAATCAAATACACTCCTGAAAAGGTAAAAACGCAACAAACACTCTTCTTGAACAAACGTCCCATCTTCCAAATCAACTTCGTCTCAGAGGACAACATGGAGAGTAGTAAGTTTGAACGTCCGTTGAGATGGCATGGAGAGAAAACTCAATATTCAGCCAGATTCCTTTTGGTTCGCAATTCTTTCTGGCCAGAAATGGAAACCGTGAACAAGAAGAAAGATGACGCTCGGAAATTGGACCTTCGCCTTATTGAAGAAGCGAATTCCTTGGTGAAAGAACTGGCGAAAGAACTAAGCAAAATATACCTAATATCCGCCCCACGGGGAACAATCCTGGCGGAGACACCAGTTGGACCAGATCCGATGTGGGTCGGGAAAAATGGCGAAAATCTAATATATATATTGTCGAAAATTTACGGAAAACAGAAGTTCAAGTTGTTACAAGAAAAGATCTCAGATTGGTCCGAGAGATTTGGATTAGGTCATATGACTGCTGGCCTAAAAAAAGGAGCGATATTGGGTGCTGACTTCGAAGACCCGACACTAAGAACAGCATTTGACATCAACTCGGCGAGCTATGGATCAAAGCAACTTCTCACCATAATAACTCAGATTTTCTGGAGCAAGCCAGGCGATATCTTACTCATAGAGGAACCCGAAATAAGTTTGCATCCTGAATCTCAAGCGTTGATTCAAGAATTGTTTGCCGAAGCAGTTGCAGATCACAAGCAAATCATCTGCTCCACTCACAGTCCGTCTTTTATTTTGTCATTGTCTAGGGTCATTGGAAAGAAACTGCTATCCAAGGACGATGTTGGAGTTTATCATGTTGAAAAGAGTCCTGAAGGAACAAGAACCAAGCGACTTGAGTTGAACGACAAAGGTTTTGTCAAAGGTTGGATTCCAAGCTACATCAAAATCGAGAATCAATTATTCGATGAATGGGCTGAAACTCTTGGCCAGAACTCCAATAGTTCCTGATACGATGGTACTTCTGAGAATGCTTTCAAGCAAGTCTCCTTACGTTGACGTGCTCGAAAGAATAAAGGAAGAATGCTACCACATAGCTTTCTCAACCCCAATGCGTCGGGAGTGGAAGACCAAAGCATACGCCGAAGGTATGCCTGCTTCAATAGTGTTCAGAAAACTCGAAGAGCTGGATCAACTAAAGAAGCTTAGAAAATGCAACAAGACACGTGTAGACAAGGCCCAGAAACTAGTTGACCAGGAGAAATGCAAGAAACCAAAGGACAAAGATGACGTGAAATTCGTTATTGTCGCCTTAGCTGAACAGGCCACAATCCTAACGGAAGATTGGGGTCTCTTGAATCTGGATCCTTACAAATGCGCAAATACTGCTTTGAGGATAAAAACTCCCTCAGACTTTCTGAAATCATGATATCGCTCTCCGGACGATGAACCTAAGTAAACGTTCTCAGTAAACGGAACGTCTTTTTACTAGCTTGAAGTAAACGTATTCCTCCTTGGATACCTAATACCATAGGTTTTAGATAAAGAAGATAGAATTAGAACAAGTTTCCCGAAACAAGAAGACATGCTGCGCGCGCGAAATAAATAACTTATTGAATGACGGCGCCCTGGAGATACGTCGGGAATGCTTCCGTGATTCTTGTATGTGTGAACTTGCCGGCGAGTTTGGAAGCGCTCTTAACCGCGACTGGTTTGTAAGCGAAATTTCGACCAACCCAAGAACCGGGAACCTTGCCAACCTCGTCCACAAGCACTTCACCAGTCCAGCCTACCCACCTTCGATTGTTCTCAAACGAGAGCTTCTTGGCCAACGCGCTTGCCATGACGCTTCTAGCCTTGATTTCTGACAACGGGACCGAATCCTTCTTCATTCCAGCAGCGGCAGTTTTCGGTCTCGCAAAGAACTTGGAGACGTTCACCACGTCAGGTTTAACCTCTTCTATCAACTCTAGAGTCCTTCGGAAATCCTCCTTGGTTTCGCCTGGAAAACCACAAATCACATCAGTTGCCAAGGTCATATCTGGAAAACTCGTTCGGAAGGCCTTCACCGCTCTTTTAAAGTCTTCAACACGGTAGAATCGTCGCATGCGCTTCAGAACTTCGTCGTCGCCGCTTTGCACGGGCAGGTGAATGAACTTGAAGATTCTTTCGTCATTAAACGCTTTAACCAGCTCTTCTAGCATGTCTAGGGCATTGTTAGGAGTCATCATGCCTACGCGAACCCTGAAATCTCCTTTAATGCCGCATAGGGCTCGAAGCAGCCCGGCCAGGTTCGTCCCTTTGTCCCTGCCATAGCATGCTGTGTCTTGCGAGGTGATCCAGAACTCCCGCGACCCTGAGATTAAGTCTTCCTTAACCCTTTTCACGATGTCTTTGACGTCATAGCTTCTCAGACGGCCTCTGGCGAAAACGACACAGCAATAGGCGCACGAGCCCAGGCAGCCGTAATTTATGGGAACAATGCTTGTCACAGAACTTGACTGCACTCGGGGAAGACTTAGAGGGGGTAAGTCATCGGGAGCCCTTTTAAGGGCAATGACTTTTTCTCCGTTTGAGACACGCTTCACGATTTGGACGATTTTTTCACCTGCGGCTGGACCCACAACCCCGTTAAACGCGACCTCTTTTTGAAGCCTTTCAAAATTGACTTGGGGCAGGCAGCCGGCAATTATCAATTTTTTTCCTCTGGGAACTCGCTTGGAAATTTCGATTATGCGATTCTCAGTGGGGCCTTTGACCGCACAAGTGTTCAAAATAATCACGTCCGCGGATGCAATTGAACCTGCTTGCTTGTACCCTGCTTGTGCTAAGCAACCTTCCAGTACTGCACCGTCAGACAAGTTTGTTGAGCAACCGAAACTCTTTACGAGTACGCGCTGCGTGTCTCATCACGATACGTTAATTGCATTAACAAGAAATAAAAAGATAAAGGTCAGGCTCTGGAGGAATTTACAAAAATCTGAACTGGAGATTGGACAAGCTTTAAAAGGACATGGCTTTACATATTTGCAACATATTTAGGCCATATTATACAGACGCATAAGTTTGAACATTGCTTTTCAACTTGCCTCGGAGGGAGATGAGTTGAAACTGATAACTCTCTACGTGCCTGAGACCTACCTCAGGGCGTTAGATCAGCTAGTAGATGAAAGGTTTTACCCAAACAGGGCGGAGGCCATTCGGGTAGCAATCCGTGACTTGGTTAACGATGAGCTTTGGAGGAGGAACCAAGTTGGCTAAAGTTCCCGCGGGTGAAAACGTTCTCGAATACAGCTGGCATTTTACAGGAAACGAAGGAATCAGACAGCCCAGTTGCTGTCGAATCGTGGTTATCGGTGTCGGCGGTGCGGGAAATAACACCGTGACACGGCTGATGGAGGCTGGCGTTGCGTGTGCAGAGTGCATTGCAATAAACACTGACGCTCTTCATCTGAACGTTTCGAAGGCAAATCAAAAGGTGTTGATAGGCGAGAAACTCACCAAGGGACTAGGAGTGGGCGGCGATCCGAAACTCGGTAAAGCCGCAATCGAGGAGTCTAAAGAACGTGTCGAAGGTTTGCTCTCAAACATCGACATAGCGTTTATAACAGCTGGGTTGGGCGGCGGAACGGGGACGGGCGCGGCTCCGGTTATTGCTGACATGGCTAGGCGAAAGGGAGCAATCACCGTCGGCGTTGTGACAACGCCGTTTCGAATCGAGAAAGGCAGAAAGGAGTGTGCGGAAGTGGCTCTGAGCGAGATGCGAAGAAAGTGCGATACGGTTGTTGTTATCGACAATAACAAGTTGATGCATCTAGTGCCGCAGCTACCGATAAGCGAAGCGTTCATGGTCGCAGACCAAGTCTTGGCGAACATGATCAAGGGTATTGTTGAGACCATTTCAACTCCAAGCTTGATCAACTTGGACTTTGCGGACTTCAAGACCATAGTCAGCCGTGGAGGAGTAGCCGTTGTCGGAGTCGGCGAATCCGATGCGCCGAACAGGGCAGAAGAGGCGGTGCGCAACGCCTTGAGGACACCGTTATTAGATGTCGATTACGCAGGAGCCACGGGAGCTCTCGTGCATGTCACCGGTGACGATCAGATGACAATCGAAGAGGCAAACCGCGTTGGTGAAATAGTGACCGAAATGATGGACTGCAGCGCCATGGTGATTTGGGGGGCAAGAGTCAATCCGAAGCAGAACGGCAAGCTAAAAGTGACGCTGGTCATGACTGGTGTGAATTCTCCCCATGCGTTAAGCGGCTTGGGCACGATAGCGCCTCATCTCTTCAACTTGGAACCCTATGCAGAACCCGAAAAACCACCAAGTCTGAATTTAGGCCTGTACCAAATGGAGAAATGTTAGCAGTTCCTTTTCCAGCAGAATCTAGGGCTTTCTTCTTTTAGCTTCGACTAGTCTTTTCAACCTAACCGTCCAAGGTATTGAATTGCCGAAAGGTTGACAAAGGCCTCTGCATATCGCTTTGACCACATCGTTCGCATTAGGCTCGGTGTTTACGACGGTGTAGGCGCATCCGATTTCTGGACCATAGTGGGCGTCACTTCCAGCCAATCGCGGTTTTCCCAGACGGGAGGCGATCTTCATGCTTTGCGTCACGGAATAACGGAAGGGAACTGCTGAAGAATTTATCACTTCAACGGCATCAAAGCTCGAGTTGGTGCGCTTCCCCAAGCCTCCTTTGAAAAGGCCTACTGGATGGCAAGCCACTGCAATGCCGCCGGCGTCGTGAATCCTGTTTACAGTCTCAGTTGCGCTCAACTTGGCGGATATCGGTTCCTTGACATTGAGCCCGAGGATGTGGCCGTCTGAACTGCGAACCTCAATCCCAGGGATGATTAGGAAGTCAGTTTCGGCAGCTATTTTTAACGGCCCATCCAGATTGTCATGGTCTGTTACTGCGACTCCGTCTAAACCACGTTTCTTGGCGTAGAAAACAAGCTCTTCAGGCGTGATTACCGAGTCTGCCGAATAGCAAGAGTGAACGTGCATGTCAATCTTCAGCTGCAAGAGTTCACGCCCAATGCTGCGTCAAGCAGCTCTTGCGAGGTCCGCTCTGATCTTTTCCAACCTCTTTGCGAGTTCTCCTTCGTCAACATCTATCTTCTTGAACAGGGGCTCCGGCTTAAGTATTCTGTGACCAGGCGGCAATGGCTTCAAGGCTTCATCCCACTTCTGCTCATGGACAGTTCCTGGCAAGTTGAGGGTTTTCCAGACTTCCTCAGCGGCGGACGGGATGAACGGAGCCGAAACTATTGCCAAAGTTTTGACAATCTGCGCCGCCACGTTGAATATGTTCGCTGCCTTGCTTCGGTTCTCCTTCATTAGCTTCCACGGTTCCTTCTCGTTCAGATACTGGTTTCCGCTGCGGCTTATGCTTATGAAGATGTTCGAGGCAGATTGCAGCCTGCAATTCTCAATCTCGTCGGCCTCTGTCTGCACTTTCTTCTTGAGAGCAATTAGAGTCTGTTCAGCATCTTCATCGGGCGTTTCGAGTTTGGGAATTTCTCCGTTGAACTGTGTGCTGACGAAAGTGAGTGTTCGGTGAACGAAATTGCCGAAGGTGTCGTTCAGATCTGCGTTGATTTTTTCTATGAATAGGTCCCATGAAAAGTTCGAGTCTTTGGTCTCTGGCCTCGTGGCCATGAGGTAGAAGCGCCAGTAGTCAGCTGGGAAGAGCTCCAGCGCCTCGTCGCTAAATATGCCGATTCTGTGGCTCTTGGAGAGTTTTTCGCCCTTAAACTGGAGAAACTCCGTTGTGGAAATGTTCCAGGGCAGGTTGTAATCTTCCCCCGACGCTAGGAGCAAAGCTGGGAGGATTATCGTGTGGAAAGGAATGTTGTCTTTCCCGATGAAGTATAACGTCTTGGATTTCTTCTCAAACCAGTACTCCTTCCATTTTTCTGTTTCGTTGCTGTTCTTGAAGTACTCAATCGTTGCCGAGACGTAGCCTAAGACGGCCTCGACCCAGACGTAAATGCTCTTGTTTTCGGCTCCAGGAAAAGGCGCCGGGATGCCCCAGCTGACATCTCTGGTTACCGCTCTGGGTTTCAATCCTTCTTTCACCAGGTTCAGGCTGAAGTTTCTGGCGTTGTCTGGCAAGCGTCTGTTGCCTTCGAGGTACTTGCTAATTTGGTCTGAAAATTTTGGGAGGTCAAAGTACCAGTGAGTAGTCTGTCTCCTGACGGGTTTGCTCTTGCAGATTGCACAGTAAGGTTCGATCAAGAGGGTTGTCTCGAGCAGCCGTCCGCATGCTTCGCACTGGTCTCCGCGTGCGCCTTCGTGGCCGCAGTAGGGGCATTGTCCTTCAACGTACCTGTCCGGGAGGAAGCGGTCACAGTTTTCGCAATATAGCATTTCCGTTTCCTGAGTGAAAATGTAACCCCTGTTGTAAATTTTCATCAAGTGCTGCTGCACGAACTCCTTATGCACCGGGTTTTCGGTGCGAGTGTAATTGTCAAACGAGAGGCCCCACTTAGCGAACAATTCGACAATCTTTGCGTGGTTCTCGTCGGTCAATTGTTTTGGTGATATGCCCTGTCTCACGGCTTCGACTTCGGTTGGAGTTCCGTGCTCGTCCGATCCGCTCACCATCAGCACGTCTTCGCCTTTCATCCTGTAGTATCTTGCAACGACGTCGGCAGCCAAACACTGCATAACGGTGCCCAGGTGGGGAAGGTAGTTCACGTACGGCCAGCCTGAGGTTACGAGGATTTTTTCAGTTTTCAAAGCTGTCTCCAGCGGAGAAGTCAGTTAGCGTCACGCTCTTATATTCATGTTCCATTAGGTTATATAGAGTGCGTCCTTGCAGTTGCGCTCTGGGGTTGAGTTCGTGCAGAAGAGAGTGGTGTTTCCGTTTTCGGCTATAGTTGGGATGGATAAGCTGAAGCTTGGGATTGTCATCAACGCCGTGAACCCCAAAGTGGGCGGGCTGCTCATTCAGGGGCCCAAGGGTTCCGGTAAGACAACCGTGGTCAGGGCGTTAGCCGACATTTTGCCGAACATAAGAACGGTGAAAGACTGTCCGTTCAACTGTAATCCGGATGATCCGTCGAACATGTGCCCTCTGCACAGCGAGCGATACCGGAAGGGAGAAAAGCTGCCGGTTGAAGAGAAGGAGATGAGGGTCATTGATCTTCCTCTCGGCGCGACTGAAGACAGGGTCGTGGGCAGTTTGGACGTTGAAAAGGCCATCAAGCTTGGCGTTGAAGCCCTTGAACCCGGCGTGCTCGCCGAGGCGAATCAGAACATTCTTTACGTTGACGAGGTCAACCTGCTGCCCGACCACATAGCGGATGATCTTCTGGACGCTGCTGCGACGGGCTGGAACGTCGTCGAGAGGGAGGGCATCTCGGTGAGTCATCCTTCACGATTCGTGTTTGTTGGAACCATGAACCCGGAGGAGGGTGAGCTTCGTCCGCAACTCTTGGATCGTTTTCCGCTTTCTGTTGGCGCTGAACGGGTCTCGTCTTTTGCGGACAGAATGGAGATTGTCAATCGAAACGTCCGTTTTGAAAGGGATCCTGAGGCGTTTCATGAAGAATTCAGGGCGGCTCAAGAGGAGCTCAGAAGCAAGATCGTTCACGCCAGAGAGGTTCTTCCCAAGGTTGAGATGCCGCCGAAACTTCTTGAAGCCATCTGTAAGGCCTGCGTGGATCTGAAGGTGGACGGGATGAGACCGGACATCGTCATAAGTAAGGCCGCTTGTACGCTTGCGGCTTTTGAGGATAAGACAGCAGTCTCTCTTGATCATGTTCTCGTCGCAGCTGAACTGGCCCTGAGCCACAGAACCAGAGAGGGAGGCTTCCTGGAAGCGGCTACGCTGCAAGAAATCAGACAAACATTCTCGTCCAAGGCTCAAGAATCACAGGCTGAAGCAAAACCTGGCCCGCGGCTTGTACCTTCAGAAAAGAATGCCAAGAAGTTGAAGGGTCATGGCCCCTACATTTGGCCGTTCAAAACAAATAAGAAAAAGGATGAGGAGCCAGAAAAAAAGAACAGCAACTATGTTCCGCAGCGTTTCAGGAAAATACTCTTCACTTTGGACGAAACAGACAGCGGAAAACCGTATCTCACTAAGAAGGACTGGGATTTGCCGGAACAGGCAAGAGCCATTCGCGACGATTTCAGCCCGGTTAAGAGAGATTCGCCGCTGACGGAAGGTGAACCGCTTCTGACCAAGATGGAAGGGAGACTCCGCGCCCCCTTCGACCTTAACTTCCGGGCGAAAAGTTCGGCTCGAAGCATGACAATTAACGCGGGAAAGCGAGCTGAAACGGTGACCTCGCTTCACAGAGGCAGACCCAGCGGTTGGAGGTTTCCGAAGGGAAAGCCCAGAGACATTCACTTTCCAGCAACCATCAGGGCCGCTGCTCTGAGCCAGAGTTTCAGGGAGAAGCCTGCCGACACTGCGCTTCAAATAACGTCGAAGGATATTCGGGAGAAGTCGAGGATCTATAAGGCGCCCATGACCATAGTTTTGGTCATTGACTTAAGTAAGTCTATGATGGACAACATCAGAAGCGTGAAGGAGGCTGTTCTGAAACTGCATGGGGACGCTTATCGTCACCGAGACAAGGTCGGCATAGTGGCAATGAAGGGCATGACGGCTGTTGTTGCTCAGCATCCGATAACTAACCTGCGCGTCGTGGCCAACAAGCTTCTGAGGCTACACGTGAGCGGCTTCACCCCGCTGGCTGCTGGAATGCTCAAGGCCGTCGAGGTTTTGAAGGAGGAGAAGCGTAGGGACAGGTCGACGATTCCGGTGATGGTCATCGTGACGGATGGAAACGCTAACATTCCGTTGCTGAAGAGTTTGCAGACAGGCGAGGTGCGGACGTTTGACCCGTTGGACGCGGCGTTCTTCAAGTACGAGGACTTGGCCGTGAACGATGTGCTTTCGGTGTCTGAGATTGCCAGAAGAGATGGGATTCACACTGTTGTGGTCAACACGAACCCGGTCACGGTGGATTGGCAGTACGCCGGCGTCCTTCTGACCGAGTCGATAGCAGAAATCACTGGGGGCACCGTTCACGAGGTGGGCTGGATAACGGAGCGGGTGCAACTCGTCGACGAAATATACGAGGCAATAACGCAGGATGAACGCTTCATAGGCCAGGAAACGTCCTACAGACATTGAAAGCCTTCCTCGCCGCTATAATTCGATGCATCCTGTTCGAGTGGAGATTGTGATCTCAGCGGCGTCGGCCCGGCCCCTTTTTTTTCTTTACATCTATTGTAATGTTGCTTTGTAAATTTTCATGTTGGCGTTGACGTGTGTTCTGAAGATAGGTTTTGTTCCTTTCTTTTTGAGGGTGGCTTCGGCAAGTTCATAAGGCGCATCGTTTTATGTTTAGTTTGGTGGACATGCAGGACAGGGTGAGTTATCCTTTTACTGCGATTGTTGACATGGATGATTTGAAGCTGGGCTTAATTCTGAACGTTATCAACCCGAGGATCGGTGGGCTTCTCATTCGAGGTTCGAAGGGCTCCGGTAAGACGACGGCTGTTCGGTCGTTGCCTCATATTCTTTCGAATATTAGAAAGGTGAAGGGTTGTCCGTTTAACTGTAGTCCTGATGATGTTTCGAACATGTGTGATGTTTGTAGGAGCAAGATGTCGAAGGACGGGAAGGTTGAGGTGGAGGAGGGGAGGATGCGGGTTGTCGAGCTTCCGCTGGGTGCCACTGAGGACAATGTTGTTGGGAGTCTTGACGTGGAAAAAGCGATAAAGATGGGTGTTGAGGCTCTTGAGCACGGGATCTTGGCGGAGGCTAACCAGAACATTTTGTACGTTGATGAAATCAACCTGTTGCCGGATCACATTGCTGATGATTTGTTGGATGCTGCGGCTACGGGCTGGAACATCGTGGAGCGTGAGGGAATATCTGTGAAGCATCCTTCGCGTTTTATTCTGATTGGGACGATGAATCCTGAGGAGGGACAGATCAGGCCGCAGCTGTTGGACAGACTTGCATTGTCGGTTGAAGTCAACCGCATCCCAGAGGCAGAAGATCGCATCGAAGTTGTTAAGAGAAACATAGATTTTGAGGCTGATCCAGAAGGCTTCGTCAGAAAATACGATTCTGACCAGGCGAAAATGAAGCAGAGGATAGATCATGCCAGGAAGATGCTTGCAGATGTTAAGATAAGTGATGAGCTAATCGATATCATCTGCGAGCTTTGTCTGGAGCTCAAGGTCGATGGGATGCGGCCTGACATAGTGATAACGAAGACTGCTAAGACTCTCACGGCTTTTGATGGTCGAATGGACGTCGGGCAAGACGACTTACTCAAGGCGGCCGAACTTACTCTGGGCCATCGCACACGCGAGGGAGGCTTTCTGGAACCGGCCACGAACCAGGAGATAAAAGAGGCGTTTCAGGCTGTCCTCGAAAAAAGACGCAAGGAGAAAGAGGAGAAGCCTGGCGAAGGAAAGGTGAACCAGAAGAAAAGCGGCAGCGGAGAGGAAACGCAGGAAGAAAATCGGAAGACCCTGCTTCCTTTCGGCCTGAGGAAGAAAGCGTCTAACGTGGAGAAAGATGTTGGCAACAGTAGCGACAGGCTGAGAACGTCGCCCCGTGGCGAATTTCTTCAAGGAAACATGATGGTCAACCCTCCGAGGTTTCCCTTCAAATCCGACTTGGTGAAGAGCGGCGGAAGCATGGCTTTGGTTGGAAAGCCAGAGTGGGTCACACCGCAATTAGACGCTGGCAAACCGTTTATCGACAGGTACAGGGACAGCAAGATTCTGAACTTGAATTTTATGCTCAGAAAGAAAAGAGTTTCCAAGCATGCGGCAGGCAACGTGGGCAAAAGAGCCGTTGCGGTGACTTCTACTCAGCGGGGTAGGGTTCAAGGGTGGGATTTTCCGCGGGGCAAGCCGCGAAGCATTCATCTGCCTGCGACAATTCGGACCGCGGCCAAGGCACAGTCGTCCAGGGAGAGAACGGATGATGTGGCCCTCGCGATACTTCCTCAGGACGTTAAGGAGAAACAGATGATTTATCGCGCTCCCTTAACGATAATTTTCACTTTGGATCTGAGCGAATCGATGTTCCAGAACGTTGACACGATAAGAGAGGTCATGCTCAAGCTGCACAACGATGCTTACCGCTACAGGGACAAGGTGGGAATCGTGACATTCAAAGAGATGGGAGCTATTGTAATCCAGTATCCCACGACAAACTTGAAGATGGTCGCCAGCAAGCTCATGAGTCTGCGGTTGAGCGGATACACGCCCTTAGCTGCGGGAATGTCAAAGGCTCTCGAAGTGTTGAAGGAGTCCAAGCGCAGAGACATTTCCACCATTCCCGCGATGGTTATCGTCACCGACGGCGACGCTAACGTCCCTCTCAGGCGTGACCTGCAGAACGGTGATGTTCGCGAGTTCGGTCTGATGGATTCAGCGTTTCTCAGGTTTGAAGATCAAGCAATCAAGGACGTCGTCTCCGTCTGTCAACTGATAAAGAAAGAGAACATCTACACGGTCGTCATCAACACTCTTCCGGTCACGCGTACGACTACCCTGACCGCGACGGGTCACTTCACGACTAAGATGATAGCCACGCTGACGAACGGAGTGCACTACGATTTAACATCGGATACACTCACGGAGGACGTGGAGCCGATTGCAGACTTTTCTGAGGCTATGACGCACGCGCGAAAAACCGCGTCCGACTTCAACTATCTGAGCGCTCGCGCCCACATCATGTTTGAAGCCAGCAAAATGGGTGGCCACTAGCGCAATGAAAGCGGAAAGCCTCTGCACAGTGTGCAAGAAACCGACCCGCAAAACTCTCTTCAACGACTGCAAACTGCGAATTCCCATATGCTCATACGAGTGTGAACGTCGGTACGTCGACACTCTCAGCCGCGCAGAAGAAGCCAGAGTGTTGAGTCACCTTGACAGTGAAATCGCGTGGACAAAACTTGGCCTCAAACTCTGCTGGGCAACGGCAGGCGTCGGAGTCCTGCTCATAGTTGCGAGTTTGTTGACCAAGATTGTCACGATGTTTATTCCTGGGGCTTTCTTAGCAGTGGTTTGTGCCTTTTTGACCGGTCATTTCGAACACAGAGCATCGAAGCTGACGTCGACCAGACAACGTATTTCTTTATAGTCGTCGCTTGCAATCTTGCTGTTCCGTTGGAACTAACTTGGCGCACAAGAGATTCCAAGTCAAAAATAAACACTTGTGGCGGGGCCAGCCCGCCGTAAGAGTGCCTAGTGCTGTATCGTTATGTTTTTACCGTTCTTTGACACCCTGTTTGTTCTGGTGAGGTTTCTTGTCTGAGTTGAAGGTTGGGCGTGTGCAAGAGTATCTTTCAGGCGTTTACAAGCAGTCTGTAGCGGTTTCTCGTGCAGTTCCTCTTCGTCCGGCGGAAGACTTGAGCGAATTGAAGGGTTTCGGTTACGGCGTTCAGTACTTTGTCGAGTTCCATGTCGGAGGAGAAACTAGGCGCGTTGTTCTGGGGACCCTGCAGCGGGGAGGTTTCGGGCACGACTATTTTGCTGATCGCGCCGCGGTCTTGCTGATGCAGCATTCTACGTTTAACGCGCTGCCCCGTCACGTGCGTTCCGTTGACGTTGGTTCGTTCACCGGTGACAATGAAAGCCTCAAATCGTTGGGCGATTGCTGCGAGTTCTTCATTCTAACCGACTATGTCGACGGTGAGCTCTACCAATCTGACATGGAGAAGATTAGGGAGATTGGCGAATTGGGCAGTCTGGATGAGGAGCGTTGTGTGATTTTGTCCGATTACCTGGCTGAGATCCATTCGGTTAAGAAGAAAGACTCACATGAACTCTACGTTAGACGTGCCCGTGACATGCTGGGGCACGGTGAAGGCATTTTCGGGTTGATCGACAGCCTCACGGGTGGGTCAGGACACGTCGATGAAAAGTTCTTCGTCAATTTGGAGAAAATCTGTGTCGAGTGGCGCTGGAACCTCAAACACAAGGCTCACAGGCTGTCTCAGGTGCATGGAAACTTTCACCCTTGGAACGTGATGTTCAGTAAGGCCCTAGACTTCAAGGTGTTGAACCGCCTCGGAGGCGAGTGGGGTGAGCCGGCGGACGACGTGAGCGCCATGACCATGAGCTACCTCTTCTATAATATGCAAATGCCCGGAGTGATAACGGGGCCTTTTGAGAGGCTGTTCCTGCTTTTCTGGAAGAACTATCTGGATAAGACTGGCGACGAAGATATCCTAACTGTGATTCAACCCTTCTACGCTTGGCGCAGCCTCGTCTTGGCCTCGCCCATATGGTGCCCTCAGCTGCCGATGAAAGTGCGGGTGAAGCTTCTAGAATTTGCCCTTAAAGTCTTGAAGACCAAGAAGCTCGACATTGAAATCTTGGGTTCTTACCTGCGATGACAAATTGTACCTAGGGCTTGGCAAAAGGCGCAGGGCGGCGAGCGCGCTGGGTTACCTGCTGGCGTTCGTGGCTTGGATTTGGGTGTACAAACGCACGTTCAGGACAGGATGGCTGGCAGGCTTGCCATTGCCATCGTGGCCATATTGGTGTTCTTGCTGTTAGGTCTGGTGGTTGGCGCTATTCAGGGAATAATTTCCCCCTCAGTGTCCCCTGGCACACCACTGATGAGCCTGTGTAGTCAGGTTTTGCATTTTCTACGGTCCTGCGATGTCAGAGTGCCCCTGGCTTGAAAAACAGCCAAGTGTGCTGCGATGTTCAGGGCAACTTTGGCTGGCGGGTGCGAGCTATTGAGTTCATTATTGGTCATCTATTTTCTTGCTTCATACGTGTTAAATATAGCTGTTAGGTTAGTTTCCACGTGCCATGGCGGTGCATCAGGCAAAATGTTAGACGTGCTGACGTGGATTCTTTGGGCTGCTCTTGGTGGGTACAGTTTCTGGCTCGTAACCCGCGCTAAGACATCCCAACCTTTGACTCTGGACGAACTTGTCATACTCTGGAAAAAGCATAAGCAAGAGGCAAAGTGCAGGGCGCCGTTATCCAGGGTTAAGCCAATAATAGATCCGCGTTCGGATCAGTTCTCTGGGTTCAAGTGCGAATGCGGCTACCAATACACGTCGAAACGCCTGCTTGTTCAGAGGCGCGCAGCTGATCGCAATATGCTCATTGCTTTGTCATCCAGCAAGAGCGCGCGCGCGACGGATCTTCTCTTTTGAAGACTTAACTTTGACTCGGATGGCTGTGAATGACTTCAATAGTTCCGTTCGAGACTTGTATGGCAAGGTCCCGTTTGGTCTGGTTAGTCTTCGCTTGGGCTAGCACTTTCAGTCTGTTGAAGAATGCTGTGACCAAGTCGTCTGCGAGGATTTTCTGCATATCTTCTGGTAGGACTTTGGTGTCCTTCTTGAGTGCTTTATCAATCTTACTGGCAAGTTCTTTTCTGTGGCTAGGCGAAATATTCTGCCTCAACAACCTTCCTCCATTTGCGAGTCAGTTACAGACTGATTGTTTAATTGGATTATGAAAATGAAATATGAATTCCAGATTCATTCAGACTGTTTCAGGTTCATTTTCGTTTCCTCGAGAATGCTAAACTGTCTCATATGATCTAGGAGCGGGATTGGAAATTATGCATTTGCCGTGCTAAGCTATTATTTCCGATTTTCAAAGATACGGCGGTCTATTTGGCACGCGCTATGGTTTGGCAATATCATAATCTTAAATAGAACCAACGCTGCCAGTTGATAGGGGAAAAGGCAAACTTTTAACGTGAGCTGGGATGAATAGAATGAACAGAATAACGCTGACAGCATTGGTTTTAGGTCTTCTACTGGGAACATCGGCGATTCTAGCACCGCCGATATTCGCATCACCGCCGATTTCGAGACCGATGGACTTGTACGAGATCACCATTTATGATGGTAGTCCTCAGACGGTTGACTACTCATGGGCTTACGACACTGCGAGCGGCGAAATACTGCAGAACACGATGGACACGCTGCTCATGTGGAACACAGAGAGTTCAAGCACGCCGTACATCTTCGCACTCGCGACTAGCGAGACAGATTACGCGGTGCACACAGTGACCTCTGACTCCATATCCGGATTGAACTTTGAAAACACTGCCCAAAATATGTCCACCGCCCAGTATTACTGGCAGTACGACTTCAAAATACGCCAGGGTGTTCAGTTTGCACCCCCATACAACTACAGTCTAACACCAGCAGACGTTGCCTACAGTTTCCAACGCACGATTTTCCAAGACAGGTTATCCGGTCCACAATGGATGTTGGATGAACCCTTGCTGGATCAGGCTGCAGGCCTTAACAATGCGACAACTGGAGGATTGGCCGATTTTACGAACACGACGCAACTTGCGGAGGTTGGCGCGCTGGTCAGAGACTGTGTGCAGTATAACGCTACGGACGTGTGGTTCAACATCATGTTCCCAGGCGCTTACGCACCGTTCCTGCAGATTCTATGCGAGACGTGGTCATCAATCGAGAGTAAGCAGTGGATAAACAACCAAGTCATCACAGCAGCAGGTCGACCAGACTGGCCGGGATTCTATGATCTTGTCTATGGTTTGGGCAACACCAACCTGACAGGTTGGGAACCTTACTGGGAGCCGGCGTACTCGCCTCTGGACTATCCGACTCCGATGGAATACGGTTCTGGCCCATTCGTACTGAATGCGAGCACACCGGACTACATTAATAACTACTGGGCGGCAACGAGAAACCCCAACTGGTGGGGTGGAGCTCCGTGCTTCTACCCGACTGAGGATGGTGCACAGGTTGCAGGCTACGCAAACACGATTGAAGTGTCATGGAACTACCAGTGGTCAGCAGCAGAAGGATACTTCAAATCCGGTGCATGCGACTTCGTGGCGCTTCCATCACTTTCAAACATCGGTGACATCTACACGAATGGCTACACGGGGAGCTATTACCCGTACCCATCCTCGTCGACGAACCTTCCAGATGCAGGCATACGCAGCTACGCAGATCTACCCGAACTCGAGGTTGACGGGCTATTCTTCACGATGAACATCACCCAGTCAGCGGACTCTGGAACAATATATCCACCAGTAACAGGCATCGGGCCCTATCCGAGTGCTGATGCGGGTGGAATCCCGAGCAACTTCTTCGGAAACGAACCGTTTAGTAACCCTTACGGCATCGACATGAGGAAAGCCTTCGCATACTCGGTTGATTACGCAACGCTCCTCGCCAAGATTGGTGAAAACTTGCAACCTGCTACAGCTATAATCGGCGGCTTGTACGGCTACAACGCAAGCATCGTGGGCTACAACTACAACCTGACCATGGCGAAGCAATATTTTAACATGTGGCCAGGACTGATGAGCACGGGCTTCACGATAACGTTGACCGCCAATACAGGCGGCGGAGAGAGGGAATTGCTATGCATTTTGCTCCAGACAGCGATCCAAAGCATAAGTCCCAACTTCCACGTAAACGTAGAATTCATCGACTGGGATAACTACTTGCCCGAGGCCGAAAATCACGAGTTGTCAACTTATGTTATGGGCTATCTAGTTGACTTCCCTGACCCGCAGGACTTCGCACTGCCCTTCTACCACACCGGCGGCGCTTTCTCGTCAGGGCAACTGTACTCCAATGCGACGATGGATGGGCTTATCGATCAGGTTATCGCTCTTCCAAACGGTCCGCAAAGGCTGGCGGTTTGCGGGCAGATTCAACAGTTAGCCATAGATGACTGCCCGAGCGTTACGATAAGTCAACCCTTGGGCCGCCACTTCGAGTACGACTGGGTTCAGGGCTATTATTACAACCCCATCTATCCGGGCTTCAACTTCTTCAACATGTACAAGTTTTACTACCCACCAGAATCAAACCAGATTGCTCAAGCACAGCCCTACAGTGAATATCTGCCTGCAGATGTCAACCGCGACGGCACGGTCAACATGAAAGACATCGCCTCAATAGCCCGTGCGTTCGGCTCTAGCTACGCGCAGCCTATTCCTTCGAACTGGGTGTTCGTGGACGATCTGGTGAACATCAGAACAATCAACATGAAATCCATCGCATACGCAGCCAGACAGTTCGGTGTAACAAGCCCCATCGGAACTTTCGGCCCTTTGGTAACCATAAGCCCAATCACATCTACGATTAGCGCCGGCGACAACATAACCTTCACAGCAACCTGCGCCTTAGGCTACGGAAACGTCAATGACCGTGTCATACAATGGTACTATGGCACGTTGGCAAATGGCCAGAACAGTGCACCGATAGCTGGTCCATCAACAACAAACGCGGCCACATCCACATTCACGTGGAGTAACACACCTGCCGGATCCTCCTACGTTTTCTGCACCGTCACCGACACGCTCACAGGCAGCATCGCAACAGCACGAGCAACAGCGGGCCTGTCAAACACAGCCATCGCAACTTCCGAGTGGGCAGGAATCTACGCCAATTAATCTTAAAAAGTTGAAGACCAGAGGCAAAAGCTCTCTTCCCTTTTTTCTTGGTTCAAGAATCGCAAGGTGAGACTTGCTTGAGCTACTTACAATCTTTAGAAAGGAGCGCACTAGGATAATTTCAAGGGTTAGATAAGACTCTCTATAAAGCTGTATTCAAGGCCCATCGTTTTATGCCTAACTGTTTCATCAACGTTTCCGCTGAAGAGTTTCTGACGAATTCTGAAAAGTATGGTCAAAAGGGGTCATGAGTTGACTGAGCGTGTGCGCTTCTCTATTTTGAGTTTATATTCACCTTTCTTGCATTCTTGAGAAAATATATATGTATAATGAGGTATTTCCACCATTTTATTCACCCCTTTTCTGGCTTGCTTTCTTTAGTCCCCGCCAACGCCAAGAACATCTATTCGTGTCGATTGTTGCCAACTCACGACCGTCTGCCTAACCTTTTCCCCTCCGGTTCTCGCAAGGGTCCAGAGGCTGAAGGGAGAAAGGAGGGAAAAACTGAGGAGGAAAAAACGCTTCAACTTTCTCTGGACCGTTACGAGTCCATTTAGGGGATGGGCGTTGCAGACTTGTTCTCAACTCCAAACTGGTTCAGTGACTTTTAATTATTAAGGCGTTTTTCAGAATTGTACCCTATTCTGTTACAAATCTAACCATATTCTCCAGTTGAGGATCGCTACGAGAAATGGAAAGGGACATTTATCACTCCAGTTCAAATACACCTAGCAAAAACGCGCGCTAAAGCACTTAATAGCGTGGCGCGAATAGATTCTATGGCGTACATCAAACAGATGAATGTTTCAGATTGGTGGAGAGGACGCAGGTTCAGTGTACCTTTGAGGGAGCGAAAACGGCTGGATAGAAAGCCGTTGACATTGAATACTCCAACAGTGGATCTTTGACTGGAATGTGGAAAGAAGAAAAGTGGAAAAATGCAAATCAAAGAACTAAAGTCGAAGCTGTCAAAATTTAAACCCGAGACACAAGTGGTCATACAGTGTAAAACAGGACTGCTCAAGGAAAAGCTAGGAATGTGCTATGATGGTGATGCAGAGACTTGTTCAATTTTTGAAGAAATAGATGATCTTGGCAAACCGAACTACGTTTGGCAACACTTTAACGCAGGGCAGATGATTACGTTCTTTGGGAAGAAACGCGGTGATGTTTTTATTGAAACGGACGGTGGCGAGTACACTCCAGATTTTGAGGTAAAGTACAATTCTGTCGATGGCCGTGTTTTTCTTTCTGAGCTTTCTAACAGTCGGGTATGTGATGAAAATGAAGATGAGTATGAGTATGAGATGAAGATGAGGACGAATGGTGAGAGCATATCACCTAAAGCACCAGTACCGACGGACGAGAACATTTAAGAGTTGAACCATCCTTACGGAGTGTCGAACTCTCATGAAGTTGAAAGGTCTGCCGCTTAATCTGAACATATATGAACCTTCTGAAATATCGACGAACAAGCATTTTCGAGAATTCAAAATGCCTGAATTTGAAAGGATTTACCTTCCGGATAGTATGAGGCCTTTCACGGGTCTCAGCCCTTTGGGTACGAAAGAGTTTATTATAGACGATAACAGAGGAGCAGTTTCCACTTCACCTTCTTTGAAAATGGATGGCACTGACTTTTACCTTTCAGTTAAAGGCATAGGTTCAACAACCAATCCGTTTTCTCATCAGCTTCTCGGGAAAGCTGAAATATGCAACCTGTTGAAAGATTCCAGACTCAAAGACAGAATCGTGAATTCCGAGGGAGAAGCTCCGCGATACATTACAGGGGAATTATGGCTAAGGGGTTCCCCTTATGGCGGGCAGGGGCTAGAGCACGCATCTACTTCGATGAGAGTGTCAGAAATGGCCGACCTCACTTCCATTCACGGATTTCGAGTCGCGCCCCTCGTGAAAATAGCTTTTCTTCCCGAAGACCTTGAGAACGAAATCAAGAAAATATATTGGTATCGGAGATTCGGCGGAAGGATGGTTCAGGAAACAAGACTGGTTCCTTCCAACGTGAGGATTTATTTTCATTCTGGGAGCACAATCGGCGGGAACATACGCTCAATCTTTGACCTTTTTGGAATAGATGATAATGACAAAGCGTTAGGGTTCCTGAAGAATTTCGTCAAGAGTGGGATTGCGTTCCTAACCTTGTTCACTAGGACAATAAAAAACAACGAGGACGGAACTTTCAGCGGACTGGATTTCTACGATGTCTGGCTGGACAAGGATGCAGTCCTCGCTCCAGACGGCACCATTTACTTCGTAGATCTCGAAGGCTTGGAATGGATAACTGTTGGGGAAAAGAAAATCCACGAAAAGATAGACGACCAGATATACAGATCGCTCTACGAGTTCATGTACGCTTATGAACAGATAGAACGAGAACGATCCGCAAGGTTCGGAATTATGACGGACAGGAAAGTACAGTTCGAATATCTCCTTAGAGAGGCTCTCAAGAATGATGAAGTCATTGACCTTGCACATGAGGGACAAAGTCTTGAACTAATCGTGGGTAACAAAATAGGAGAGCAACGTTTAATTAAGAAATTCCCAATTATTGACTGGTGATCGAAATGGAATGCAATGATGTCAGAACATTTTTGTCTCAAATAGCTGCAAAATCCGTTTTTCGATGCAAATTCAACAGGCTGACCTGGATTTTCTTTCCACTAATGGCTACCTTTCGATGATGCAGAAAGAAAATTATGATCAGACTTTAGCTGAAGTTTCAAACTTGACAAAGATGACTGAAGATTGGCAGGATAAGAAGATGGAAGAAGAGAGTGCAGAGGCCACTCTGGAAGAAGAGGAGAGAAAAACTCATTCAATCATGTTCCATTTTGAGGGGAAAGAGAAGAAGGAAACTGAACTTGAAAGTGTAGAAAGCGAAAGAGATGTTGTCTCCAAAGAAGAAGCTGACATAAATGAAACAGACTCTAAGATAAAGGAGCTTGTTGGAAAGAAATCTATGATTGACAGGATGGTGCCATATGACGGGAGATATTTGGCGCTTACTGGTCTCGGGGTAATTACGCTGAACGATCTCAATGTCAGGAACTACAGGGTCTCCGATAGCCAGTTTTCGGACTTCATTGAAGAGTCCAAGGAGACTTCTAGCGAATTGCGATCCATAGCAGAAAGAGGCAGCTTTCACGAATCCAGCATCAGAACTGAATTTCCGAACACTGATCCCTCCCAACTCTGGAGCGTGTCAATAGGATTGGCCAAGCTTCAGGGCGATCAAAACCAAATCGATCAAAGGTTTCTTCTCTCACTTGCAATTCTTCACCATTTCAGTTCAACCATTGAAAACAAGATGATGGCAGCGGAAATAATGACCTCCTCTAGAGCGGATCCCTCTCAATCGCAAACTAATTCTGATCTTCAGAGTCTGTCAGAAACCTTGATAACTCTTGAAAAAAAAGTCAGGCACGACGCCAAGGTTCCTAAGCAACTATCGGCCGGTGTTGCCGCCATTATCATGTATGGAAGGAGATTTGACGGCACATTCCCCACAGACAAACTTGTGGAATTTTCCAAAATGACCTCTTCATACGAATCAGCCGCAATACTGTCTATAATTAATGCCCCTTCAGACCAGCTAGCTGGTAAATTCCAATCATTCAGATCACTATTCAACTCCATGGGATACGAGAAATCAGAGGACACCGAACTTGCTTCCGCCTACTTATCAATCTCCGATTTGGGACCAGACGATGTGAAGACGAAGATGACCATTATTCTAGATGCACTTAAGAATTATCTGGAGTATCCAGTCGTGGCTGGTGCAATACTTGCTTCAATACCGACCCTCGAAGCTAATGAGACTCTTGACCTGATGGAAAAAGCCTATTCTCTGCTTGGGTCTTTCGCTACAGGCTTGGAACGTTCTGAACTGATAAGCCTTTCAGTCAGAATGATCCATGGAATCAAAAACGAACTCGTGAAGAAACTTGATCCAACGGCGACCATCGTGAAAACTCCAGTGCAATTCACATATGTCCCATCAAACGTTTTCTTCATGTACTACGCGCCACTGATTATCGTACACACATCTTACTATTCAACATTCAGCGGGATTGGAGGCGCCCATCCCGCCCATGTGCACGGTTTTGGAGTTTTCATGGGATGATCTCAAAGTCGCTTCTTGTTATCGTATTCTCGCTCTCTGTAGCTCTCTTCTTGGCTCCCGTAGTCGCAGCGTATGTTCCCCATGTGGGAGATTATTTCAGCTACTACGAGGTTGAGAATCTTGGAAACGGCACCGGCTCTTACGCCGGATACACCGAACAGACGATAACTAACGGAATGGAAACGATGAATGGAGTTGGTGCAGATGGAACTGTATCTGCCAACTACACATACGCATGGACCTGGAACAACAGCACAGGCGCAACAGAAACTGGAAGCTCGTCCGGAAATTTCACTTTCTCATCAGTGACCTTCCTTTATGTTAACGGAACCGACAACCAGACCGGATATGTTAACCCAACTGTCTGGTTTTATATGGATAATTCGATCCCGGAGAGTGGCACATTTTACCTTCTGGACACTGAGATGACAGTCACATCCAAGAATTACAGCTATTACCTTCCTTCGGAGAATAGGACCGTGAGCGCGATTTTTGCTCAAGGGATCTCGAACTATCAACGAAACGATGAATATGGACAATTCACTGCTAACTACACCTGGAATGCTTACTTTGATCCGTCGACAGGATACATCATAGGATATGACTATGTTGAACACGATACCAATTCTTCAGGAGACGGTTTCACCTACACCGACAACCTTTATGTGAATTCAACTAGCTATCCTCTGACAACGGCGGTAGCTAGCAATTCTGGCGGAAATTCATTCCCAACGCAATACATTGGTTACATTGCCGCAATAGTCCTGGTCATCGTGATCGTTGCGATTATCACTTACGCAATTTCAAAAAGAAGTAAAAAACTTCCAGAACATCCTTCCCAACAGCATCCAACGCCAGGTCCCCCGCCGGAAGATATTAATCTGAATCCAAAGCAGCCGCCGGTACAGCAGATCGTGATTAAAGAGGTCGTGAAGGTGAAATGCCGCTATTGCGGAGCACTGATAGACTCAACTGCTGAGGTCTGTCCTTTTTGCGGAGCTCCTAGAAGTTAGATACATTGCTAACTTTTCAGTTCCTTCTTTCTGTCTAGGTCCTTCTTGAAATACTGGAAAACCTGTCCAGATACGTTCATCTGACCTTTCATTGCAATTCTTGAACATGAGAGGTTGTAACGCGAAATCTCAGAGAATGCTGAACGGGCATGCTTTGACTTGAGCCAGAAAAGTCGTGCATAGAGGATGTCCTTACCTATGCCTATATTCCTGAATTGAGGTTTCACATAAAGTGAGTGCAATCTTCCGATACCATTCACAAGTGAAAGCCATCCCAGCCCAGCAATTTCGTTGCCCAACCTGACGATGAAGCATCTGTCTCCGTTCTTAAACGCAACCTTCACCCACCTCCTGTTTATTTCAGGATAAGTCAAAACCATGAATCGTTCTATCTCATCTAAGTGCCACTCCTCCGCCACAGAAATCTCGTGGCTGAACCCGTGAGCAACGGAAAGATTCTCAAGGTCTATGGTGTAAATATCATAGGTTTCACTTTCGACCTCGGTTATCATCTCTGCGAAGAGGAAATTAAACGGCTTTAATTCGCAAAAGTAGTCAAATACTTCCCTTGATCTCGTGTAAACTGTTCCGACTTTCTCAAAGTCGTCGTATGTGAATAAGCCTGAAACAGCTCCGTCGGAAGTTCTGGACACGTAAGCCTTGCCCCCTATCTCAAGAACTTCTTTGATGAAATATTGAAGATAAGGCTCAAAGAATGAGAAGCCATTTGGGAAAACAAAGTCGATGTTGGATGCATTCAATATTTCGGAAACTTGCATTTCTTTTGATCCACTCATGTTTGCAAATATGAAGTATTTCAATCTGATAAACTTGAAGTTCTCATCTTATCAAATGCCGCATCGCTTTTCGGCATTGGGACAAAAGTGGCAGCCGAATAATTTCAAGAATTTCTTGGACTTGAAGGGCAGCAGATATCTCTGCAAGAGGAAGGGGCACGCCACTCCGCATCTTGGTGGTTGGAGTAGTGAATTAAGTCTAGTTCATGAGGCGCGTGCGTTTGATGTCCTGTTTCACCAAGTCTGTCAACGTTTCCCTCAGTCTGGAAGCCGGTGCGTCTGATCTTATTCCGCGTGTGTTGAAGTGTGTCTGATAGGCTTGAAAGCCTTTTCTGTTTAGGGCTTCCATCACTTTTTTGACCGATGGGACGGGAAGGTTGAAGGAGTCGCAAAGTCTGTCTACCACGTAGTAGGTGATTGGGGCTTCGACTTCGGTCTTGCTCATGGTGAGCATTTCCTGTATTTTTCTATTAGAACCGAGTTTGCGGTTCTTGGCTTCGTTTTCCATGAGTTCAATGAATTGCGAATCATACAGTCTGCCGAGCCAGAGTGGTCCCGCGATATTGAGTTTTGAGCCGCATTCGCTGCATCTGTCTGAACGTTGAACCTTGAACGCGCTCTCTTTTTCTCTGTGGAAACAGTTGAAGCAGTGTAGCAGGTAACCCATGTTTTTGATGCTTTCGTCGGCATTTTTAGCGCCGTATTTTATTGTCGCGCAGGTTCGGATGTAGTGTTCTGCTCGGTGGCTGAAGACCACGTTTACGCCGATGTCCTGTTTTGCCGCTGTCGTGGCCAAGCAGCCGGCCAAGAGTCTCACGGCCAGTTCGTGGCAGTATTCTGTTCTCAAGGGTTTCCCTCCGTATTTTCTTATACATGCCCTCGGGTGAACTCCGCAAAGAGGGGCCATGTCTGTTGCCGTCAGGGCGATGAAGCCTCCGTCACGCAGGGCTCGGACGGCAGAGTCTAGGAAGCGCACAGGGGAGCCGAAGGGATCTATATCGATCGCGTCGAACCGTTTGTGCGGCGCACTGTAGCGGCTTAGAAGAAGGTTTGCTTCCTCATGCTTCACGGTTGCCTTTCTGGCAAGCCTATTTGACTGCACGTTGAAGCTGGCGAGAAGAAACGCTTTTTCGCTAATGTCGTTCATAACCACTTTCTTGACGCCTTCCACCTCGGCTGCAAAACGAATTCCTCTGAGCCCGCACCCGGTCAGGGGTTCACACACGACGATTTCATGGTTGACCGTTCGTTGATAGGCCTGCAGAGCCAGGATCGCTAGGTCACGGTTCAATTCCATAATTGGGTTGTAGAAAACGGGAGCTTTTGAAGGCGCGTAGTCGGACGGCAGCTTCGCAAACGCTTGAAGCTTCGGGACGAGGGCTTTCACGTCACCTTCTTTGATTGTTTCTGTTGGATAATTCGGTATCAAATCTTCGTTGTGCATTATTCGGTTGTTTCCTTGTTAACGTTATGAAAAGCCCTTTTAGGCGAATAGGCTTAACCTAGAAGCCTGATTAATACAAGACATCTTTCAAGCTCCATCCGTAGGGTGTGAAGCAGTATTGAAACCATGTCCTTTATTCCTTGTGGTTCGTTTAGGGACCCTCTGAATAGTTCATGCCCATTCGAGCACGCTAATGAGACTTCATATCTTGGATTCGTATTGATGAATCATAAACTTTACCATCTTCTGCACATAGAGTGTGCTTTGTGCAGAGTGACAACGTTGTCTTATGAAGATTGGCTCTACAGAAAGGCAGACCAATACGCTCACAACGAGATCTTGGCTTTCCTCATGATGATCCTCGGGATGGTCTCGTTAATCGGAGGATTGAATATCACAGTGGTTGTGAGCGGGCAGCTTCTGATTCCAATCTTTGATCAGTATCCTTTAAACTCTTCTTCTTCGGTTGGATTAATTCTGACTTCAGCGGGCTTCGTAATGCTCTTAATAGGTTTCGTGTCGACTGTCCACTATGACCGCAAAAGATCTTGGCATGTTGGCCAAATCGAGAAGGCTTACCGTTTGAAAAACAGAAAAGTCGATGCTCATGTTATAAGAGAAACGTTGGAAATTGACAAAGAGGCGCGGGCGCGAATTAAGAAGATACAATCACCCAAAAACGCCGATTTAATTGTTTCACCAAAGGCTTTCATTGCTTCCACAAAAGATTTCATTGCTTCCTCACAAGAAACCCCCAAAAAAAAGGCACAAAACGACCATTAACTACATTTTGGACAGCATCCGCTCAAACACTCTGCGATATTCCGTTTCTTGATATGTATCGAAAATCGAAAGAACTGCTTTATTACGATTTACGATATAGAACAGTGGAGAGTACAGGACGTTATACGTATGAAGAAAAGGAAAAACACCAAACTTCTGAATATTCATCCTTACGATCGCCTGAAGTTTGACTGGGAAGTCAACAGGCAAGTCCAACAGGAACTACTTGATAAGAAACTCATGCAATGGCGCGCAATAATATCTAACTGCAGATAATCTCGATTACTGTAGATGATGAAAATCAATCGCCGATCGCGTCTTGGCGCGCTCGCTTTGAGAGATGTGGAGAGTGTAAGGTGAAAGCGAAAGCCATTTAGCGCGCGCTTTATAACAGAACGCATACTTAGCAGTCTTGGTGACCTAGCGCGCGCGAATATTAGACCTGGTTGGAGAGCGGGCGTTTGAGGAAAAGGCTATTCCTGTTAACTGGCAGTCCAGGCGTTGGAAAGACATCTGCCCTTTTGAGAATCGTCGAATCTTTGAAGGCCAAAGGCTGCAACGTGGGCGGCATGGTGAGCCGAGAGGCTCGGATCGGACGCGATCGTGTTGGGTTCGAAATTCTGGGCATCAACACAGGGGAAAAGGGTTGGCTTGCGCACGTTGCTCAGAAGGAGGGTCCACAAGTTGGAAGGTACCGCGTGAACATCAACGATCTGGAAAGAATCGGAGCCGAAGCGATAACGAGTGCCGTCAAAGAGTCCGACGTGATCGTCATAGACGAAATCGGGCCTATGGAGCTTCATTCCAAGAAGTTCAAGGAGACCGTTCTCATGGCTGCTGAAAGCCAGAAACTGCTAGTAGGGGTCGTCCACTGGAAAGCAACGGACCCTTTCTTAACAAGAATCAAAGATAGGGACGATGCTGAGGTATTTGAGGTTACGGTGGAAAACAGGGAGAACCTGCCCGTGCTTGTGACTGGAGAGGCCCTCAAGTTTCTGTCCGGGACTGCCGGTGAATAAAGGATTATAAATTTGAAGTTTAGATAGGGAATTTGAGCTGAGTGAAGGGTTTCGATGTTAGTTGCCGGTGTGGATGACGCGGGGCGCGGTGCCGTCATAGGGCCGCTGGTTATTGCCGGGGTTCTGGTTAGAGAAGAGGACTTGCCCAGTCTGAAGGAGCTGGGCGTCAAAGATTCTAAGTTGCTGTCGCCGCACAAGCGTGAGGTTCTTGCCGTTGAGATCAAAAGGATCGTCGTTAAGTTCGACGTCGCAAAGCTTTCTCCGCGGGAAATCGATGTAGTGGTTAACAGTGGTAGGAAGCTTCACAAGCTGAATTATTTGGAGGCGCAGACGATGGCCAGAGTTATAGAGGCGCTGAGGCCGGACAAGGTTTATGTTGACGCGTCTGACGTGTTGGAAGAGCGGTTTAAGCAGCACATTTTGGAGTGCATGTCCTTCAGGGTTGACATCGTTTCGGAGCACAAGGCTGACAGGAACTATGTTGCCGTGTCGGCGGCTTCGATAATTGCGAAGGTCGAAAGAGACAAAGAGATTTCGGAGCTGGCGAAGACTCTTGGTGATTTCGGATCCGGGTACCCGTCGGATCCGAGAACCATGAAGTTCCTGAAGGAATGCTGTGAAGAACTGGACGAGTATCCGGACTATGTTAGAAAATCATGGAAGCCTGCCAAGCGAGTTCGAGATGGGAAGGGTTCTGAACAGACGAAGCTCATGTGACGCTTGCAATCAGGTCTTCGGGGCTCTTGATTTTGGAAACGTCTTCGCGACTGATGCACGGTATGTTCTTTTCCAGTTGCTGCTCCCCCTCGGTTATAAGTATCGGGCGCGCTCTCGTTACCTTGCTGAGGCTCAGTATCTCATCCACTCTCGCGTCAAGCTCCGGTTCTTTCCTGTTCGCTATCCCGCCGATTATCCTTATTCCCTTGTTGGGAGCGCTTATCACGAAATCGAAAGGCGCCCTTTTGACGGCTGTGACATGATAACGAAAGTATCTCCCGAAAAGCTTGTTAAGGATCCTGTTCCTTGCGAGCATGAGCTTCGCTGTCGTGAGCACGCATGATTTTCGTTGATTCTCCGGCTTCTCAAGAATATTCACTGATTTTGCGACTGGGATTCCAAGGGCCCAAATCAGGTTGTAAGCCGCCGTCACCGAAGCTTTTGCCATGCCCCTCTCATAGCCATAGATAGTTCTCCGAGAAGTGCTGACCATTTCAGCCACTTCGCCGGCCGACAGCCCCAGCTTCTGCCGTCTCTGTTTCAGTGCCTCGCCGTCGATCCCGACGTAGTAACCGCCCGGGTTGGCCTGAATCAGCGGACATATGTTGTGGATCACGAAGTTCTCAAACGTTCTCGGAGTGACAGCTAATATGCCGTGTCTCATGTAGACAGTGTCATCCTGAAGGGGTTTTTCACGCGCTTCCTCGCCTAACAACAGGCAGGGCGCCGAAAAGCTTTCGGATATCGCCTTCAACTCTGCCGAATCGCTTATCGACAAGCTTCCGATGTCATGCTGGACTCGCGTAAAAACCAGAGAATCGCCTTTTCGGGCAGCAAAATCAAAACAGCTGGGCCGCGAGCGGCAAGGTTCAGAAACGACAAACCCAGCTTCTCTAAGTATTGATTCTGGGGCGTTTAGGCTGTCTCTCCCCGAATAAGCCATGAAATCGCCACGAAAGACCCACCGCACTGAAGGATATAAACTATCCGATGATGTCATTTTGAAGATGTTCTAAGCACGGTCTTCCCTCACCGTCCAATTACCGTTGGGCCACTACCATCGCGTGTGCCTTGTCGTAGGGTTCTAATTGGAGGATTTGTTTTGCGCGGAAACCGCGTTTTTCCAGCACCTCTACTTCGCGTTTGTAGATTTCTGACGGTTCTCTTGTCACGTCTATGCTTTGAGATTTCACTGCGAGCATTATCCATCCTGACTTCTTGAGGAATCTGTCGGCGTTATCTGCGAGAACTTTTGCTTGCTCACTCTGGGCTATGTCGCAGTAGATGTCATCTGCCCTTCTGGTTAGGAACATCGCGTATTTCTCTGGAAATCGCGCATCTTCGAGTATGGGCGACATGTTGAACCTGTACTTGCACACGTTATCAACCAAATCTCTTATGGATCTTGAGGCGAATTCGACGCAGTACACGTGGCCTTTTTCGCCTACGATGTCTGAAACGTGACTGGCCGTTGTGCCCGAAGCCGCTCCCAGATAGAGAACAGTGTGCCCGGGTTTAATTGGGACCACCTCTAAGCCCTTCAGGATAGCGGCGGCCAGTTTGCTTCTAAACGCATCCCACACTCGGTACTCGACGCGTTCGTACTTGACCAGCCTCTCTCCGTAGACGCTTCTTCCAGGAGAAAGGTTCTTCGTCGCGAGTCTTTGCGCGCCGTCTTCGAGAATGACTTGGTATACAGCTTCAAAAAGAGGATGCGGCTTTACTTTAACGTTCACGCCTGTGCTTTCCCCATTTGTCCCTTCTGGGCTTTCCGCTTCTAGGCTTTGCAACCGGCATCGGCGGAGGCTGATCGTACTTCTCCTGAATTTCATCGATTCGCTTGTCAAGGCTGGCCTTCAGTTCTGCTCCGATTTCTCTTCCTCCGAACGCATCCGCCCTAGTCGCTATTGCAAGCTTTCCCGCCAATGCCCTGGCAATTTTTCCCCTCTGCCATCTCTTGGCGTCGTGTATTATCGTGTGCTGGAATATCATGCCATGTTTCGGCGGTCTCGTTCCGGTTTTCAGTGAACGGAAGAGGGCTTTCTCGGCACCCAGTATCTGGATTGTGCTTGCAGGCCTCTTGGCAAGGTTTGTTAACCCTCCAGCCACGGCTATCAAACGGGCTCCGAGAAGAGCGCCAACCATGTACTTCGTATTAGGAGCGACTTCCTCCATCGTATTATCAATGTAACCCTCCAAGCCCTGCCTCAACTGATACAGGCGCGTTACGTCCTTGCAGAGGGCTTGAATCTGATCCAGATCCGCGGGTTTGAGATCCGCGCCCATGGATCTTTCTGCCACTTTGGCGATTCCCTCAGCTTTTGCCTTCGGAACTTCTGCGCTCCCAAGCCTTTCGACTGTGAAATTCTCTTTATTGCCCAGCTCCACTACTAGCCTCGCGTAAGTCTCATGTTTCTCGAGAAGTCTGTCAAGTTCAGGAAAGTGTATTCCATACCATTCTCTCACGCGGGCCATGAGCATGTTTATCGTTTTGTCCAATTCGTCGAGAGTCTGAATAGCCTGGGCCACGACCAAGTCCCTCCTTTCCACGGCACCCTTAACCCGCAACTTGGTGATCTCCACGGCGAAATCACGCATCCACAGGCCAAAGTCCTCTGCGTTCTCGACGAAGCCTATCTCTAAGGCGATTTCTTCAGTTCTCGAACGAACGAGTTCTCCAACTCGCGAACGGCTGTCAACCTCAACATTGACGTTGAATTTCTTCTCAATAGCCTTGGCCAAATCTGCGTTCTCGAAGACGAAGGTGTCGTAGCCCCGCTCCCTGAGGTTGTCCATCATGCTTTGAAGAGGTTCAATCATTTTGCCGGCTTCGATGTCCAAAACCGCCTTCGCCGCCACAAGGGGTTTCTTTTGAAACAAGACTTTTTCGAACAGCTCGTTTTCTTCGTTGAAAGCAAGTATGCCAAAGGAGCACTCAATCAATGTCGCCTTCATAAATTATCCCTCAGCATCACTAACCCCCGGTTTGTCTTTAATAATGTATCGCAATTGGACTTTCCAAAAAAAAGACGTGGTCCAGCGTGCACGAATCATTAAACTTCAGTTTTAATCTTCAGTGATTGCACAACCACCTTTTTTGGAAAAGCTAAAATAGACTAAGCACCGACCTACACTGCTATTTATAAGTCATTTGAAAGGAGGCGGCAGAACAATTTGAATAAAGGGGTTCTTGCTCTAGGCGTAGTGCTGATCATAATAGCAATAATACTCGGCGCATTGGAACTCTCGGGAGCTTACACCTACGGCGGCATGAGGCATCTGTATGTCTACGGTATCGTTGGTGTCATCGGTTTGATCGGCATCATACTTGCTGCATGGTCCTACATGATGAAGCCGAAGATGCTGAAGCAAGAGCAGAAGAAAGAGCAGGCGCAAACACAAACGCCAGCGCAGTAACGTCCTTGCTGTCGTTTGACAGCCATGGACGTCCAACATTTTTCGTAAGATTGTTTTCTTAAAAGCTCCAGTTTTTCTGGTTGCATCTGTATTTCTAGAATTAGGCTCTGATGCTTAGAAGTGCAAGCAGATATATGCCTCGTCTGCACAGAAACAGTGCTTTGTTGATCAAGAAATGAAGGTTGCTTGAAAAATGTCGTGGTGGAGGAATTGGGAGAAAGTCGTATAACCGTTGATCTGGCAGGGTTGCAGCTTGCAAACCCGACTGTTCTGGCTTCCGGAGTCTTAGGCTATTCAGCGGAAACGGTGGAAAACGTGGTGAAGGGCGGTGCCGGGGCTGCGATAACAAAGTCTGTCGGTCTGAAGCCGCGGGAAGGCTACGCGAATCCAACCGTTGTTCAGGCCAGTTGCGGCTTGATCAACGCCATGGGACTGCCAAACCCTGGAATCAAAGAATACGTTAAAGAGTTCAAGCGAATCAAAGCCGCAGTCCCCATTGTTCCTTTAATTTTCAGCATCTATGGTTATTCAGCTGAAGAATATGCGACTATCGCGGGGGAGGCCACGGCCGCTGGTGCAGATGCGGTGGAACTCAACGTCTCGTGTCCTCACGTCAAGGATACTGGGTCTGAAATTGGACAATGTCCAGAGACTCTCGCAGAGGTCGTTAAGAAAGTCAAGGCCTCCGTCAGCAGACCAGTTTTTGTCAAGTTGTCTCCTAACGTGACTTGTATTGCAGACGTTGCCGAAGCGGCAGTTGAAGCCGGCGCCGACGGGCTGACGATTATGAACACGGTTAGGGCCATGGCGATAGATGTTGACACAGGAATGCCGATTCTGAGCAACAGAGTGGGTGGGCTTTCCGGGCAAGCCGTTAAGCCTGTTGCACTCAGATGCGTGTATGAAGCGTTTGAACGGGTCAAGGTTCCGATAATGGGTTGTGGAGGCGTTATGGACTGGCGTGACGCTGTTGAGTTTCTGCTCGCAGGAGCTTCAGCGGTCCAGATCGGCACTGCCGTCTCACTAAAGGGATCGACCGTTTTTAGAAGCGTCGCCCTTGGTATAGACAAATACCTCAAGAGCAAGAATTTCACGAAGGTGGAGGACATTGTTGGCCTATCACATCGCAGATAATCGGCTGAGAACAACACAAATTCTGGACGTCAAAGTCGAGAGCCCGACCGTGAAGACTTTCAGCTTCAGGGACCGACAGTGTACGAAGGCCCAGCCTGGCCAGTTTCTGATGCTATGGATCCCGGGCGTTGATGAAATACCCCTCAGCATACTTGGCGTCGAAGAAGGTGGGCTCGTTTCGGTGACGGTCAAGAATGTGGGTCAAGCAACGAAAGCGTTGCACGAAGCGAAGGAAGGCGACATCATCGGAGTGCGTGGGCCTTTCGGGAACAGTTTCTCAATGGTAAAGGGAAGCGTGCTACTGGTTGCAGGCGGCACGGGCACAGCACCACTCGTTTTTCTGGCCAACAGACTGCTGCCCAGAATGACAAGAGGAGTCTTCGTACTGGGCGCAAAAACAAGAAATGAACTGCTTTTCATGCACCAACTTGAGCAGTCTTTCAACAGAAGCCAAGTGCGACTTGTAACATCGACTGAAGATGGCAGCTGCGGCATCACAGGCTTGTGCACGGAACCCGTTGAGCAGATTTTGGCCAAAGAAACGTTCAACATCATCTTCACGTGCGGACCTGAAAAGATGCTTCGAAAAGTCTTCGAACTTGCCGAAGAACATCGAACAAACTTAGAAGCAAGTCTTGAACGGCTGATGCGCTGCGCCATAGGCCTCTGCGGAAGCTGCACAATAGGCAAGTACCGCGTCTGCGCAGACGGGCCAGTGTTCACATCAAAACAGCTGCGAGAAGTCAAATCCGAATTCGGAAACTCGAAACGTGACCGCACAGGAAGAAAAATACCCTTAGACTGAACACAAAACGAAATTGGAAAACCTAAGACGATTCTTAAACGAGCAATTCCCAGTCTTGCCATAACAAAGAAGTGCAAAGCCCAAATGCGCCCATACCCACATTCGGCTTGTGCGAAAACCACCTCTTCACTTTTCATTTAACATTGATAAGTAAAGGTTATATGTGGCTTGGGCTATTGTGTTGTGTTTTGCGGGTGCAATGTGATGAAAGGTGACCGCCAAATTCGGAACTGCTTATGAAAAAGGCTTGAACGCAAGTTATAGCCCGCTTGAGCTTGAGAAAGAAATACGTGAATTCTGGGAAACAAATCGCGTGCAGCAGAAGCTAGAGCTCTTCAAGGAAAAGAACAACATCGGGATTTTGGGCTACGTAGAAGGGCCACCCACACTTAACGGCGTGCCTCACGTAGGTCATGCAAGAGGCCGGGCGATGAAGGATGTTCGCTATCGATGGAAGACGATGCAAGGCTATTACGTGCCTTTCTGGGCAGGATGGGACTGTCAAGGCTTGCCTGTGGAGCTGGAAGTTGAGAAGCTGCTGGGGGTGAAGAACAAGCGGGAACTCCTGGAAAAAGTTGGAATGGAACGTTTCATTCAGGAGTGCAAGAAAGCCATAATGAAATATCACAAGGAATGGGTTGCGGCCGACGCCAAACTCGGCGTCTTCATAGAACAAGACAAGGCTTACTGGACCTACAAGGACGAGTACATCGAAAGAGAATGGCAAATCCTCAAACGCGCATGGGACCAAGGCCTACTGGAAGAAGGATACTATGTCGTTGCCTACTGCCCAGGTTGCCAGACAAGCTTGAGCAGCGCAGAAGTTGGCTACGAAGGAGCATACAAAATCGTCGAAGATCCCAGCCTGTACTTCAAATTCCGACTTGCCGGCAAACGGGATGAGTTCTTCCTCGTGTGGACGACGATGCCCTTCACACTCATAACCGACACGATGTTGGCCGTGCTCCCTGAAGCAGAATACGCGAAGGTCAAAGTCAAGGATGAAATGTGGATATTTGCCAAACCGCGCGTTCAGCCTGTCATGCAAGAACTGGGAATAGAAAAATATGAAGTTACAGAAACGGTGATTGGAAAAAGCCTGGAAGGAACAGGATACGAGTATCCCTTCAAAGACTTGGTTCCTGAGCAGGCAGAGCTTGAGAAAAAACACGCGCTCGTGCACAAGGTGATACTTGAGGATTTCGTGGACGTGAACACCGCAACCGGTGTCGTTCACCAATCGCCAGGAAACGGCGAGGAAGACTTCTTCGCTGCACAGAAACGGGGCGTTCCAATCTTCGCACCGTTTGACGACGAAGTGAAGTTCACGAAAGACGCGGGCTTCTTTAACGGCAAATTCGCGAGAGACACGGACACATTGGTAATTGAGGAACTGCGAAAAAGAGGCCTGCTAGTCTCGGCAGAAACGATGAAGCACGAATATCCAACGTGCTGGCGTTCTCACCACAAGCTCGTATGGTTGGCCAGAAAAGAGTACTTTCTGAGAACTGATAAGATAAACTCAAGAGTAATGGAAGCCGCCGAAAAGGTAAACTATTTCTACGAGAGCCCGAAGAACCGTTTTCTATCCTTCCTAAGAGAGGGCAAACCATGGTGTATATCAAGGGAGCGAGTCTGGGGAGCACCATTGCCCATTTGGAAATGCAGAGAGTGCGGAACAGAAACCATCGTTGCAAGCAAGAAAGAGCTTCTGGCAAGAGCGTTGGAAAAGACGCTGGCGGACTTTGAGCTGCACAAACCGTGGGTAGACCGCATCACCCTGAAATGTGAAAAGTGCGGAGGAAGCATGCATAGAGAAGATTTCGTGCTCGACGCTTGGCACAACAGCGGAGCATCACCCTACGCCAGATTCACAGACGATGAATTCAAGAAGTATGTGCCGGTCGACTATCTCACCGAAGCGATGGATCAGACTAGAGGATGGGCAAACACGCTGCTCCTGGAATACGTCATACTGACCGGAAAAGCAGAACCACCCTACAATTCGTTCCTGCTTCAAGGCTTGACCCAAGATGCCAGGGGCAGAAAAATGAGCAAGAGCCTCGGAAACATAATAGAGGCTAACAAAGCCCTGGAAAAATACTCGGCTGACGTGTTCAGGTTTTACGTGCTGCGAAAGTGTCCACCGACGGACCCGAACGATTTTGATCCTGGAGAACTGAGTCGACGTCCCTATCAGGTGCTGTCCACGCTTTATCATCTCAGCAGGTTCTTCGCTGAAAACTCCGAGTTCGACGGTTTTGACCCCTTTAGACACACGCTTGAATCAGCCAAACGCGGAAAACAGTTGAAGAGCCCAGACCTGTGGCTGCTTTCGAGGCTTCAGCAGACTATAGAGACGTACACGGCAAAGCTCGAGACGTGCGAGTTCAACGTGGCGCTTGCCGCTCTGGAAGACGCCGTGATTGAAGACCTGAGCAGACTATACGTGCCGATGGTTCGGAAGGAACTGTGGTCAGACGATCCAGAGACGCTCGGCAGGAGGCTCGCTGTCTACTCGACACTATGGCACGTGCTAAAGACTGTAACGTTGCTCTTCAACCCGATCACGCCATACCTCAGCGAAGCTCTGCACCGGAACATCTACAGACGGCTCGACCCTTCTCTTCCAGAAACGGTTAACCTGGAAAACTGGCCGAAACCCAACGAAGAACTTCGCAACAAGCAGGTGGAAGAGGACTTTCAAACGCTGTTCAACATCGTCTCACTAGCCTACTCGGCAAGGCAAAGTGCCAAACTGAAGAGAAGATGGCCCCTAAGCAAAATGATCATAGTAGCCCCAGAAAAGAAACTCAAAGCCCTCAAGAACGTTGAAGATCTGCTCCTTGAGCTTACCAACGTCAAAACAGTCCAATGCGCTCAAAAGCCCCCACACGAAGTCAGCGAAGAAGGATGGGCTTCGGCAACGGAAAACGATACCCAAGTGTTCGTGGACGTTCACCGCGACCAGAAACTGCTTGGCGAAGGAATCATGCGCGACTTGGCAAGAAGAGTCCAGGCACTGAGAAAAGAACTCGGGTACAAACCCACTGATGTACTGGATGCCGTTCACATAGCCGAACTCGACAAAGAAACCACCCAACTCCTTCAACCGTACCTGCCAGAGATGAAGGAGTTAACCCGCACAAAGAACATCAATCTCCCCACAAACCGCGAAGAAACCGCGACAGAATGGCACGAATTCCAACTGGACGAAAAGAAAGTCTACATTGCCATTGATGCAGAACGCAAAGAAGCCGCTGATGGGAATTAGCGTTCAAGCGTTGTCATGGAAGCCTCAGGGAAAGGAGTCAATTTCGAAAGGCACAGCCGCTTGAAAAAACAGCAATTTTCTAAACCCCCAAGATTCACAGAACAAACCCGCGGCTATAATTCATAGTTGACTGAACGCGAACAAAAAACATAAAGCAAAGCTTAAGCTTTCTTACCGCGGGTCTTTGAGAAGATACCATGGGCCGGTAGTTCAGTCTGGTATGAACGCCGCATTCGCAATGCGGAAGTCTGGGGTTCAAATCCCCACCGGTCCACTAAATCTACCTTATTTTGATCATACGAAACCCCCAACTACCTCGATTATAGCTCTTTTAGCGCGCGCGAAAACTTTGCTTTCATAGAGAAACTCTAACCCTAAGACTCTCTTTTTTTGTCTAGGTTGCGTTTTTTAATCAGTTGATTAATTCCTTTTTGCTCTTCCTCTTTCAGCTTGGCTAGAGCCTATTGTTCTGAGTAGAAAAAAGACATCCACCCATATCCATAGACATTGAGACAAGGCGAACCTAAGAAAACACCGTGCTGAGTCCGCTAAGGGGAAGTGATTACCCTGCTTGAATTGGCGATAAGAGATTACAAGTCGTAATCAGGTACGATGACCAACGCCCCGTTCGTCATTTCTACCACGTGACACGGAATCACAATCGGTCCATAAGCAAAGGCAGTTCCATTCGAATAAAATCCGCCTCCCCAGCACGTCTCCGTTACCCCTGTCTGCACTATCGTGCCGTTGGGATAAGGCGAGTTTAAGATGTCAAGTTTTGGGTTGGTAAAATTGCCGCTGGGAAAAGTCGAGTTTAAGATGTACTGTTTTGGGTTGGTAACAGTGGTCACGAGCTGTCCATATTCCCCAGACAGTTTGTTTAAAGATTGGTATTGAGTGTAGCTTATGCCTGCTAAGATGACGACACCGATGAGGAGTGCAACGGAAATAGATTTCCATATTAAGGGCAATGAAGAGCGATGCTTTGGTTCCGTTGTTCTTGGCGTTTCTTCAATCCTGCTCATAGTTGCTAGGGCGGCTTCTCCGAATTTTGAGAGCCTGTACTTTCCATCATCCGTCTTGGACAGGAGTTGTCCGAGATTTTCAAGGTGATAGGTCAAATGCGAACTGGATACTTCAGAAGCTTCAAGCATCTCAGAAAAGCTTCTGGGCTTCTCCGAGAGCAATCTGAGTATCTTACGGCGGATAGGATGTTTTAGAGAACCGAATATAGTTGAATATGGTTCTTCCTCTGAGTCAGACATACTTCTCATCTGAAATATTTATGTGTCACGCGTTGGGAAAAGCCTTTTTGTCAAGAAAACTTGACACAACAAACGTCCCAATCTTCGAAAAACAGTCAGTAGTCAACCGATGTCAAGTCAAAAAAAGTTGACAACACTTGCTCCAAGAACCCCTGACCACCTTTCCCTAGTTTGTCTTCTGTTGCTGTGCAGATTTAAGTCTTAAATACACCTTAAAGGCAAATTGAGGAATATGACAACGAGCGAGAACAAATTCCTTGTGCTAGGAATTTTCTTCATTCTGGGGGGAGTAGTTTCACTCGGATACGGAATAATAGTTTACTCATTCTCATTCCCACTAATCCTTGTATTTTTTGGTCTATTCACAATAGTGATTGGAATATACTTCTGTCAACCAGAACAACCTAGCGAACGTGGTGAAAATAGAGAATTGAAAAACCAATTCTGGAATTGCCCAAATTGCCATCGTAAGAACGAAATGACATCGAAACGGTGTTCTAAATGTGGCTTCTTCCGAAGCGAAGAGGAATAAAAAGACCTAACAGACTATGACCAATAATGGGTTTTAGCCCAAAATATCTAATGTAAAAGCAACGGGCAAAGACAGTTAGAGTGTAGGCTTTTTTAATCAACTGATTAATTAATGCGTAATTTCGGTTAAAATGTTGCATTCTAAACTTCACAATCTGCCTAGATAATCATATTTGGATCATATCGTGGACCGGGGGGAGGGGCCGTTGGCGCACAAATAAGCAGATTCGAAACGTTCAGGTCGCATTGCAATCAAAAACGAAATCTTGAAGCCTGCGTGCGCGCTAGAACCATGTCTTCGGAAAAATCAGAGCGGCCTGTTTGTCAGTTGATTCCTGATTCATAAACCCTTTATGGCCACGTTGATTTATGGTCAATGAAGCTGGTGGTTGTTGTGAAAAAACCAGAGGGTATTGTTGGTTTCTTGAAGTGTTCGAGCTTGTTGGAGCAAGAAACCTATCTGCTTTATCATAGTCTTGCTGAAAAGGTGGATATTCCGCTGATCAAGTCGATGTTGCTCCACATCGGTTACGATAGTCAGAAACATTCGGCCATCCTTAACGGAATGTTCGAAAGCCTAGGAGGGTCAAAGATCAACCCAAAGGATTGCCAGAAAAGGACGGGCATCACTTGGAGGACGATTGAGGATCTCAGACGCGAAATTTCCTCTGAAAAGAATATTCCTAAAGAGACACTGCCTTCACTGGCCAAGAAACTGGAAGTGTTAGAGAGCAACTTTGGCGAGGAATATTTCGTTCTGGTTCAAATGAAGACGCTCGAGTATATGACAAAAGAGATAAACGAAATCTACAATGTACAGCTAAAAGATATGAAGGAAATCTTCGAAGTCATCATCAGGGACGAAGGAACTCACAAAGAGCTCCTTTCGAAAATGCAAAGATTTCTCACCAAAGACGAGAAAAAGACCGAAGACACCAATCCGGGATTCAAGTACCAGAATCCTGATGCCTGGTCGAAGCCGCATCCAGACTCAGTTTATGAAAATGCAACCTAACTGTGGACGCTAGCCGCGCTATTCTTCCTATCGTTTACATTCGACTCCGCAGTTCGGGCAAGTGGGCTTCTTGAATACCAAACCCACCCGCCTTGGACAACAGGCTTCGCAGTAAACTTTCTTGCAAGACGGACATTGCCAAGCGGCAGGTTTCATAAAGCCTCCTATTTCTTTTCCACACTTGCCACAAAAGCCCCTAACCATTTCGTCCACCTGACAAGATTCTCTTATGGCGGAGATAAGTCTTTAGATAAATAAGTCGAACAAGGCAAGACAAGAGTTTTGTCCTCTGGGCCGACAATTCATGACCCTGTTATTGTTGCCTCCTAAATTGACCTTACAGGTAAAATATTTTGACTCTGAGGCCAGCGCAAGTCTCATTTCTGAGCGACCAACGTTCTGATAATTTGCGATAGGACAAATATTATTCTCAATAAGTAGGAATAGCTCTTCACATGGATATGTTTTGAGGATTCGCTACGTTTATCTATTATGTGGGCTATTTGTAGCATGAAAAGATAGGGAGAGACAGTGATGTCCAAGAAGATTCCATCAAAAGACGAGGCATTGGAAGCGCTTGACTTCATAGTGAATGTTCTGAAAGAACACGAAAAGGACTTGGACCGCCTTATAAACGAGCTTGGAAGCGTGACCGAGAAGATGGGAGACACCGGCGTGCTGAATACCAAGGTGGAAAAGGTCGAGGAACGACTTAGTACGCTCCAGAACGAGATTACAAACCTCATAACCTATCTTTCAGCCCCGCATGAGACGCCTCTAACTCCCTTGACGGAGACTTTGCCGGCCCCTCAGAAAAGTGAGGCCGTGCAGGTCAAGGAAGAGCATGGGCCTCCTTTTATCCTTCGATGCAAGCAATGGGAAGACTTCCAAGCAATGGCCACGGGGGCTCAAACACTGTCTTTCATGTACAGGGAAGATGACAAAACCTTCCAAGCGGATGCGGTGAAAGACAATCAAATCATGACCTACAGCGGAGAACTGCCAAAATACAATCTGCTGTTGAAATCCTGGCTCTCCAGCCAGTTGGGCGTTCCCGAGAAAAGGACGATGGAAGGCATCTTGGCCATAGGCTAACGTCCAGCAAACGTTGTCCAAGGCGTCTGTACTAGATTGTGATGTAGTAAAGTTTTTATAAGCGACATGTATCTTAAGTCTTAAGACGACATGAAGGGGCAAGAGGTTGAAGGTCCACCACATTCGGCCACGAACATCTTTTTTCCGTTTTTCGAAGCCTTCTCCTTTCTCCTCAATAACGGAAAATGGCCGTGTTGGTAGCCAACAAACGATGAAAACCCTCCATCTCGTCCAAGCGCCAATTCGCTAGATGATGGCAATGAAGGAAAACAACGCAGCGCTAGAAAAGTTCCATGAAGAATTCATCGACTTCCAGAAGAACATGGAAAAACTGAACCTTCTGAAAAAAGTCGCTGAAGACCTAAAAAGCTACAGAAAAATGATCCATCTAAAACGCTACGACTGACAAAAAGCACTGCCAAAAATGGAAGGAAGTTGCAAACTCTCCAGTCGCCAGAGAAACCGAGAGAATCCCATCTCCGCACCTAACGCCGAGAACAAGCTGCCGCAGATTCTGGATCATATCTGAACCCTGATAAGATTCCGAAAGCTCTTTATCTTCTAATCCACGTTCTCTTCAAAGAGAAAATGCGTGGGCCCGTGGCTCAGTCAGGCTAGAGCGGCGGACTCTTAATCCGTAGGTCGCGGGTTCAATTCCCGTCGGGCCCGCCATCACAGTGCGAATCTGAACCGTGCGCAGGGCATTCACGCGCCGGCCAAGTATTCTCCTGAATAATCGAACTGCTTCAAGACTTATATGAAAGGAAGTTCAGAGACAAGATGGAATCATGAATGCTCTGCGAGAGAATCCCAGAGACACAGCACGGTTGACAAACGAAGAGACACAACTCTGTTCCCATCGAACGGTGTGCAGGCTCTTGTTTGTCGCATACGCTCTGCACAGATGTTTAAGTGCACATTATCCTGATATTGATACGAATTTGGTGGGTTTTATGTATCAGAATGAAGATAAAGTTGAAAAAATAGTTGATAAACAGACTGAAGTAGCGCTGCGAGTTGAGGACGTGATGGTGAAGGACGTGAGAAAGATAGATGCAAAGGCGACGATCAGAGAAGCCGCTGCAGTAATGAACAAGTTCGGAATAGGCTGCTTAATCGCCCTTGGAAAGGGAAGAGTTGCTGGGATTCTCACGGAGAGAGATATGCTCAAGAGAGTGGTTGCAGAGGGAAAGGATGTTTCAAAGATTAGGGTGAGAGACGTTATGACGAGTCCGTTGGTAGTTGCCGAGCCGAAGATGGATCTCGGTGAAGCCGTTAAATTGATGTTTAAGATGAACATTAAAAAACTGCCAGTAGTTGAAGGTAAGCGCCTAGTCGGCTTGTTGAGTTTAACAGACATAGCTCGTTTTCAACCCGAAATGCTGACACTTGTAAAACAGCTTGCCTCCAATCACTCCCCACCTAAAAGCATGCAGAAAGTAATCAACCGCTACATCGTCTGATTAAGGGCGCCCACTCTTCTGGCGCGCGCTAGAATAGAAGCTCCACTTCTCAAAATTGAGACTAACTCGATTTAAGAGCAAGCAAGTGCGGGTATCACAAATTAGCGGGAGATACCACTTTCGAAAACTGCATCAAAGAGCCTGAATTTAGGCAAAAGAAAAGAAAAAGACAGCAAATGCATCATGCGAAAACCTTTCATATGTCCGTTAGACAATTAGATTTGATAGACGATGGCTTCTCACGCCGACAGAGAGCTCTATCTGGAGAAGGCAAAGGCGCACGAGAGAACTTATGAATGGTTTGAAGCGGCTAGATCCTATGAGAAACTATTGGCTTCCAACGCGGACAACGCTTCATACACTGGCGATATATGGGAGAGAATCGGCTTCTGCTACGCCTGCGCTTCGAGACAAGCTGAAAGTGTGGACGAGTTCGTCAAACTTCGACAATTAGCAGTCGAAGCCTACAGATGTTCAGCCAAGCTTCTAGAGAACAAAGACACGCTTGAAAGTCAAGGAAGAAGTGCTCGAAACAAAGCTGTCGCCGAATTTGTCAATTCTTGGTTAGCACCAACGCCTGCGGAAAAGAAAGCAATGCTCGATGAATGCCTAAAGCTTGGAAGAGAAAGCTTGAAAAAATTCAGGACGTTCTCAGATGAATCAAACTGCGGAAAAATGTACAATGACCTGTTGCTTTGCTTTTTCGAGAGACTGTGTGTGGCATCTGATTGGAGGGAATTGAAAAACCTGGCCCAAGAAGGGGTCAATTGTGGCCTCGATGCGATAAATTGTTTGTCAAAACTTGCGGATAAAGAAGAGTTGCTCAGTGCCTATTCCACGGCCAGCCTTTTGAACTGGTACGTAGCGAATTTCACCGAACAGGAAGAGAGAGCCCGCAAAGAACTTGTGCAAAGAAGCCTTGGTTATTCAGAGAAAGGGCTTGAACTTTCAAAGCAAGTGAACCATCCTGGTCTCGTCGCAATGGCAAATTGGGCAGCAGCCTACTCCACTCTAATTTTCACAGAGAAGGTTGAAGACTCGCTCAGCTATGCTGAAGAGATGTTGAAGCAAGCAGTTTCATTCAGAGACAATTTTCTGAAAGGAGTTGCGTACTATCTCCTTGCATTCGTGACTGATTGGAAGACGGTGAGGGAAGGGGACCCTGACAAGAAAAGAGAAGGGCACAGGAAGATTATCGAGTTTTCGGAACATGGAATCCGCTGTCTTCAATTGGTTTCCAAAGATTTTTACCTTGCACAAACCTACTTGTTCTATGCTGAGAGCTACTCAGCTTCAGGATCAGACGTTGATGTCGGTTCAGAAGAAAGAAGGACCATCCTGAGAAAAGCAGTTGAAGCAGGCCGAAAAGGGTTAGAACATGCGAAACGCTCTGGTTCGCCTGATGCCCTAGGCTCCGCTCTTCACGGTTTGAGCAAAGCTCTAAACTTCTACTCCAATCTTGAAGTCGACAAAGTTGAAAAGAAAAAGTTGCTTGAGGAAGCTCTTGTTTACAGATGTGATATCCAAACGCTGGTAGAGAAAGCATATCCATCTAACGATTGGCTCACCGGAGTCAACAAGAATTACCAAGGACTCATCGAGCTCGATATAGTCAAAGTTGAAAGTGAAAAAGAGAAGAAGGAGATCCTGCTCAAAAACGCTGCTGGACACATTGAGGATAGTGTGACGCATTGCAAGAGATGGATCCTGTCTCGTCCAGTGCCCACAAACATAGCCGCTGTGGCAGCCTACGAAGATTCCCTTGGAGGAATTCTAAATGAGCTTTTCATCTTGACCAAGGACGGAAAATCCCTGCAAAAAGCAGTTGAGGCGTATGATGGGGCAGCCAAACTTTACAAAAAGGTCAGTTTACCAAGCCGTGCTGCAGAATCTTATTGGAAGATGGCAATCAATCAAGATCGTCTAGGTCAACAGATCAAGGCTGCAGATCACTTTGCCTATGCGTTTGCGGAGTATAAAGAGGCAGCTCAAAGGATTCCGCATTTCGCAGACTTCTGCTTGGACTACGCCGCTTACATGAATGCGTGGAACGAGATTGAAAGAGCCAAATTTGCCCACGATCACGAGAACTTTGCCGATGCCTCAAAACAGTACGAAAAAGTGGCAACGGTTTTGGAGCCATCCAGGCGATGGGGTCACCTTTCTTCAAACTTCCAAGCATGGTCATTACTCGAAAAGGCCGAGGACCTGAGTAGAAAAGAGAAGTACAACGAATCGATAGAAGCGTTCAGTAAATCAGCAGACCTCTTTGAGCAAACCAAAGAAATTTTTGAAAAAGAAATCAACAATATCGAGAATCCCAACGAGGCGGAAAAAACCGTGGAACTGTGCAAGGCTTCTCTTCAAAGAAAAGACTATTGCGTTGCAAGAGCAAGTGTCGAAGAGGCAAGGATGGCTGATAGGAACGGCGATCACGTTGAAAGTGCCAAAAAGTACGAGTCAGCGGCAGACCTCTTTGAAAGCATGCTAGAGAAAGAACCAGATGAAAAAGAGGTGAGGCAAATTGCTTTCATGTGCCGCGCTTGGCAGAGAATGAAGATGGCAGACAGCAGAATCTCGCCCGAACTCTACGGCGAGGCTTCCGAGTTGTTTATGAAGGCTAAAGAGCAAAGCATGAAAGACAAGACTGCTCTGCTGGCTTCTGGCAATGGCGCGTTCTGCAAAGCATTGGAGCATGGAACCATTTTTGAAGCAACTAGGGAAAGAAGCGATCTTGTAAGAGCAAAACAGTATCTTGAAAATGCAGCAAACTGCTATCTGAAGGCTGGCCTTGACGGTGCTTCCTCATGGACGAATGCGACGGAAATGTTGTTTGATGCCAGTAACTATATGATTGAGGCGGAAACAGAGGCCAATCCTGATGAAAAATCGAAAACCTATTCGGTTGCAGAAAAGTGTTTGGAAAGATCGGCCAATCTGTTCGAGAAAGCAGGCTATATGGGCAGAAGAGACGAAGTTCTGAGGACTTTATTACAGTTAAGGGAAAAACGCGAATTTGCGCTGTCATTGGGAGAATTGTTGACTGCTCCCACGGAAATGTCCAGCACTCGCATAATGTCGCCTCCGGGAATGACTGTCGAACAACCTGTTGGCGTTGTTGCATTCGAACGAGCATTAATCGAGGCAAACCTCGTCACTCACCAAAAAGAACTCGGGGTCGGAGAAGCTCTTAATCTGGAAATCCAATTGGCTAACTTAGGCAAGGAAACAGCTTTCCTAATTGGGATCGAGCAGATAATTCCAGAAGGTTTCGATTTGATTGAGAAGCCTGAAAAATGCATGGTCACCGACATGGGGCTTAACCTAAGGGGAAGAAGATTAGCACCTCTTGAAACGGCTGAAATGAAAATAACGTTGAGGCCTAGGAGAAAAGGAAAATTCACATTCGCACCAAAAATCAAATATATGGACGAAACTGGCGAACACAAATCCTGCGAGATGCAGCAAGCACCTATAACTGTGAAAGAACTCGGAATTCGCGGCTGGCTGAAAGGTCAAACATAGCTCAGGGCGCGAAGCTACGAACACGAAAATCATAAATGTCTCTATCATAAACCTAATAGACATTGCTGTCTTCAAACCTTGGAAAGAGCTGGGTTCAAATTGGTTAAGTTAGTTTGGCACGGCCACGCATGTTTCGAACTTCAGGGAAAAAACGTCACAGTCATCATTGATCCGTTCAAGGGAATTGGGATTCCTGAGCCCAAAGCAGCCGCTAATATCGTGTTGTGCTCCCACAGTCACCAAGACCATAACAACGTCAAACCTGTCTTGGCAAAACAAGGAGAAACCCTGGAAGGATTTGAGGGTTCCAAAAAAATGAAAGGCATCGCTATAAGGGGCATTGCGGCTTTTCATGATGATACGAAGGGTTCCAAGCGAGGAAAGAACAGCATTTACACCTTCAACTTGGACGGGGTACAGTTCTGCCACCTCGGAGATTTGGGGCATGAGCTGTCCGCTCAAATGATTGAAGAGATAGGAAAAGTCGATGTACTGTTCGTTCCTGTCGGAGGATACTTCACAATTGGGCCCGAGACTGCTATGAGAGTCTGTGAACAGCTGAAGCCAAAGATGATAATCCCAATGCACTACAAGCTGCCCGGGCTCGCCTCATCTTTTAACGCCCTGAAGACGGTTGACGATTTTGTAAGAGGAAAAAGCAACACAGACACGATAAAAGGGCCTGCTGTGAACATCGAAGAGTTAAACCTGCCAAAAGAACCAAGAATCCTAGTACTATCACTAAAATAGTGCAAACCACTGCGTTTATCCAGCGCTCCGAGCGCACAGACGGGGCGCAAAGATGAAGTTTCTCGGATTCGACCATCGATTTGCACTCGTTCATCTGTCCAATATTGAACGCGCGGTAGCGCCTAATCGGGGCTCAGGTCTTCAGCTTGTTTTTTACGGCCTTCACTGCCCTTGCAGTTCGAGCTAACAAAAGTTGGGCTGCCTCCTGTGAGGGCCATCCTCCCAGACCGCAGTCGGGTCCGGTGAACGTCATTCTGTCTCCATACTTGTTCAAGGCCGTCTCAAACCTTTTTCCTATGATTTTCTCATCCTCAACCATCTGCTCAGCACTGGGTTTCATTATTCCCCTGTCATAAAGTTCTGAAACGATTGAATTTATGTCAGTCCTCGCCACGCCCACGCGTACATGCTTATCAGTTTGTTCAAGCATGACCTTTGACAGGCTGTCAATGTTCTTCGGCGTTGCCGCATACTCAATCGACAGGACGTCAATGTTTTTAACGTTCAGCAAATCCGCGATCCTGGACGGCGAATGAAGATGAATCTGTCTCGTCACACCACTAAAGTTGAATGCTGTCTCGAAAGTGCCAAGGATGGTCTCTCTGTCAGTGAGGATGTCATGGAAGCCAAAACTCGGCTCATCCAACGAAACCGCAACGGTCCGCACATATTTTGAGTTGAGAATCGAGTTCTTCGCAAACCGTCTAACATTTTCTGCAAACGCTTGAAGCACATCTTCATGAACCACGGACCCCATTTCCTTCAGATAGAGTTCAATCGGTCCTATGACACACACCCTGAGCTTCAACGATTCACCTGTTTCTTCGCAGAATTTCTTAGCCTCATCGTTGATCAAGCAAACTTCCGGCAATATGGCACGCTCCTGATTGACCAGGTAAGTGCCCTCATTCATCGATTCTCTTATAGTGTCCGCCACTTGTTTTTCCATATCATAATGCTGAGGATAGTTAACGACATCGAGGCCAGTCTCAACCTTTTTCCTGAAAGAATCAATCACAATCCTACTGAAATTGTTCGACAAGAACTCGTCTTTATCGATACGCTGTCCCTCGATTATCGCTTTTCTCGCGGCCCGATAGGCCTCATCGAACACCTCTCTGCTAGCATAATCCGGCAATGGGAAACTTCCAACATCGTCCACAAGCGGTTCCATGGGAGCATATTAAAAGTGCAAACAATTTAAAACTATGTTACAATGCAGCCAACGTCTCTGATTATGGCTGAAGGTTTTGAGTCTGGTGATTTTTGTCTTCACCGAGCTCGTTAAAGGCTGGTGATAGAGGCGGTTATGGCTGGTTTTTACGGTTGCCAAATCCGCGGCTCAAATCGAAACGCGCAACGTTCCTTTTGTCTTTCTCTATAAACTGGCCCAAAACGACGTCTTCCTTAGCACGCTGGTTCAGAAGAAAGGCCGATGTTGAACTTTCGGAATTGCAAAAACATCGTCCCGATGATGAAGAATTCGGAGCAACAAATATAAGCGCGGATTGGTCCATGAAAAAAAGATCGGTGTAATATGATGAGCATATGGAAGCTTCGTTTAGGTATGGCAGCAACACTTGCCTTAATATTGGGACTGTCAACGCTGTTTTTTACTGTCATTCTAAGCCTTACTGGACTCTTTAATGGTGGATTTTCTGGGTTCGCGATTCTAGGCATCTTAGTCGTTGGGTTTAACGTTGTGCAATGGCTTATCTCGCCCTATATAATCGATGCGTTGTACCACGTGCGTGCTATGTCTCCCACTGAAGAGCCGAAGCTGCATGAGGTTGTTGACGATCTCAGCAGAAAGAGCAAAATAAAGAAGCCGAGGCTGATGCTTGCACAGATTCCACTTCCAAACGCCTTTGCTTACGGCTCGCCGGTGGCGGGAACCCGCGTAGCGGTCACAAGCGGGCTTTTGAAAACGTTGAACGATGGTGAAGTCGCGGCTGTTGTGGGACACGAACTGGGGCATCTCAGACACAGAGACGTGCAGATGATGATGTTCGTTTCGTTATTGCCCGCTGTGGCCTACTTCATAGGTTACTCTCTTGTGCTTTCGGGGATGTTCGGAGGAAACCAGAAGAATTCTGGCAGTGGCGCTCTAATAGGCATGGTCTTCATGGCTTTTTCATTTATAATGAACCTGTTTATACTCAACCTCAGCAGGCTGCGCGAATACTATGCTGATCGGCACAGCGCCTCAATCGTCGACGGCGGATCGGACAAACTCTCAACAGGACTCGCAAAAATAGTCAACGTGAGCAAAAGCATGAGCAGAATGGGAATGTCGAAGCAGCAAACAAAGAACCTTCACGCATTCAAAGCGCTGTTCATCACAGACCCTGACCGCGCGAACGCTGACTCTGCAGAACTATCCGCCATGTCAGCGGCGGACAGCCAGAAACTGGTTCAAGATATACTTTCAAAGAAGCTGACAACAGCTGACAGAGTTGCAGAGGTCTTCTCGACACATCCCAACATAGTCAAGCGTCTGAAAGCCCTAAAAGAACTGGCCTAACGGCCACATCAACATTTTTCTTGTCTCCAGTTTTTCTGTGCTTTTTTATGACAAAAGATAAAGGTCACTAATCAGCATTGTTTGCATTTGTCAGGATGGATTGTATGGAATCTTCGAAGGTTTTCTCTGAAGTGGAAAGATTGAAAACAGACATGACGAAGGTCTCGATGGAGCTGATTCGCATACCCGCAATAGCCCCAGAAAATGGTGGAGAAGGCGAATCAAAAAGGGCAGAGAAACTAATTCAGATCCTCAATAGCGTGGGATTCGACAAGATAGAACGGCACGACGCAATCGACGAAAGAGTCCCTTCCAAAAAGCGACCCAACATCATCGCCCAGTGCATGGGAGAAAAACCCGCCGACAAACTTTGGATAATAACGCACATGGACATAGTACCACCTGGAGAAGAATCACTCTGGACAGTGACCAAACCTTTCGAACCACTGATAAAAGATGCCAGAGTGTACGGACGCGGTAGCGAGGACAATTTACAATCGATGGTTGCCTCCATCTTCGCTGTCAAAGCATTGAAAAACCTGAAAATTAAGCCAAAAAGAACAATATCCCTCTGCTTCGTTGCAGACGAAGAACAAGGAAGCACCTATGGCATCCAACACCTGATAAAAGAGCATCTTTTCAAGCCCGAGGACTTGGTGATCGTTCCCGACGGAGGAAGAGGTGACGGAAGCTTCATCGAGAATGCCGAGAAAAGCATTCTTTGGTTGAAGATTCGAACTATTGGAAAGCAAACTCATGCAAGCCGCCCTGGCGATGGCCTGAATGCCAGCCGCGTCGCAATGCAGTACGCCTTGGCCCTCGATAAGATTCTTCACAAGAAATATCTGCGTAAAGATAAGAGTTTCGACCCGCCTGGAAGCACTTTCGAACCGACAAAAAGGGAGAAAAACGTCGATGCTGTGAACATCGTTCCAGGCGAAGACATAAACTATTTAGACTCCCGAATACTCCCGCAATACGACGCAGAAGAAGCTTTGAGCACTATTCGCAACGTTGCAAAAGAATTCGAAAACAAGACTGGAGCACGAATAGAAATTGAAATTCTGCAGAAAACCATCGCTCCCAAACCAACAGATCCAAAAGCACGAGTAGTAGTCAAGCTGAAAGACGCCATAAGAAAAAGCATGGACATAAACGCAAAAATTGGCGGAATAGGCGGCGGAACATGCGCCGCTTTCTTTCGGCAGCTTGGAATCCCTGCCGTTGTATGGAGCACTGTAGACGAGGTAGCACATCAACCAAACGAATACTCAAAAATAGAGAACCTCATCAGCGATGCCAAAGTGTTTGCAAGCTTAGCAATTCAGCCGTAGAGGAGCATTCAACAGAACGAGATGGCCACGGGTTAGACCCATAGGCTTTGAGGGCCTGTCATGTTTGCAGTCCCTACAACTCGGTAAGACATGAAGACCGGAAAAACAGGTCTTCAAACAAGTTTTTTAAAGTACGTACAGCAAATTGTTTTAAGCTTAGAAATCGCTGATAGATACTCATTTCATATGGCGGAGTTGAGCATTCTGAACGAGACTTCCCGCATATTATCTCAAGCTTCTAAAGAGGGACGAAAGTCCCTTCTCGAGACTGAAGCGAAAATGGTTTGTATCGACTATGGCATACCGGTTACAAAGTTCGAGTTGGCGAAAAGCGAAGACGAAGCAGTAAAGTTTGCAAAAGCCATCGGCTTCCCAACGGTCTTGAAAATTGTGTCACCAGACATCATTCACAAATCGGACATTGGCGGAGTCATCATCGACCTGAAAAATGCCGAAGACGTGCGCAAAGGCTATAAAAGCATACTGCAGAACGTCAGAAAAAACGATCCAAAAGCCAGAATTGCAGGCATCCTAGTGCAGGAAATGGCCCCATCCTCAACAGAGGTCATCGTTGGCGCCATCAAGGATCCTCAGTTCGGTCCCGCCATAATGTTTGGGTTGGGCGGAGTGTTCGTCGAAGTCCTGAAAGATGTCACATTCAGGGTTGCGCCCATAGATGAAGACGATGCTTGTGAAATGATAAACGGCGTAAAAGCTTATCCACTGCTGAAAGGCTACCGAAACACGCCTCCCGCAGACATAGAGGCGATTACGAAGATTCTGTTAAATACATCTAGACTAGTAACAGACCACATGCAAATCAAAGAGTTGGACCTGAACCCCGTCATCGTCTACCAAAAAGGCGCAAAAACCGTAGATGCACGAATTATACTGGAATAAATTACAAAAACCATGCTGCAGATGAGATTTTTGGCGAAGACCGTTGAGATCTTCAGAACGCTCCTTGCGAATCGAGCCTAAAGAGTCGTGAGCGAATGACAGAGCCTAAGAAGAATGAAATTGTTGCAGAGTTGAACGAGAAGCTTTCGGCATTGAAAGACAAGGAGAACGCTCTGGGGAGCGAAGCGCGAAAATTTGCGGGGAAGCGCGACGAGCTTAATGTGCGAGTGAGAAGTTTACACGATGAAGTTCTGGGTCTTCGAAGCCAGAGAGACGAGTTGAACGAACGAGTGAAGGAACTGAAGCAGCGTCGAGACGAAATGAGGGCTGGAATTCGTGAGAAAATCGAGGAGATAAAGAAGCTCGGAGAAGAGAACAAAATTCTAGCGAAGAGAAAACCTTCGCAGAGTCATGAAGCGCTACAGAAAGAGGTTGAAAGCATCGAGTGGACAATTCAGACAACTTCCTTGACCTTACAAGAGGACAGAGCGTTGGTCGAAAAAGTGAAACAATTGGAAGCGCAGCTGTCAGTCCACAGGAAGGTCGAGCAAATTGCGAAGAGAATCGTTCAGCTTCGAACGGAAACACGAACAATGAAGGCTGAAACCGAAAATTTGCACAGACAATTATCGGAAAAAGCAAAAAAGAGCCAAGAGACTCACACAAAAATGCTTGAGAAAATCGACGAGTCAAAAGCACTGAAAGCGGAAGCTGACGACATGCATAGACGGTTCTTGCAGGCGAAGGAAACAACGCAGCCAATCAGAGAGGAAATGAAGACCACAATTGACCGAATCAAACTCTTAAAAAGAGAACTTCTAGATGAAACCCAGAAAGAAAGAAAGGAATCCGAAAACGTTCTACGTGAATCGCTCGAGAACAAGGCTAAGGAAAAACTGAAGCGCGGCGAAAAGTTGACATGGGAAGAGTTTCAGCTTCTGGCGGAAAAAGGACTAACAGAGCAAGGTTAATGTGGGTATTCAACAATTGTAATTGCAGTACGAGATACGTATGACGGAAAAGGAAGAAAAAGAGCAGAAGAGAATCCTCGTTCTGTGCGTTGATAGAGACGGCGATTTGGAAAAAAAAGCCGGGATAGAGACCCCTCTTGTTGGAAGAGTAGAAAATCTCGACGCCGCGGTTGCGTTGGCCTTGAAAGACCCAGAGGAACCAGACGCAAACGCAATGTTCGAAGCTGTACGCGTCTACGATCGCTTGAAAGCCGAGAGCAACCCGGGGGAAACCTTGGAAATCGCCACGCTTTCGGGTTCTGAACTGGGAGGTGTTGGCGCGGACAGAAAAGTCGTGGCAGGATTAAACGAGTTGTTGGAAGGTTTCTCAGCGAGTGAAGTCATCCTGGTAACGGACGGATATTCAGACGAAGCGGTTTTGCCGCTGGTACAGTCAAGGGTGCCAGTTTCATCTGTTCGAAGAATAGTCGTTAAACACAGCGAGTCAATCGAAGAAACAGCTGCTCTTTTTTCGCGGTATCTTCGAACTGTGATGGACAACCCTCGCTATTCACGCGTAGCACTGGGCCTGCCTGGGCTACTCATACTGATACTGGGAATCCTATCAATCATTCACTGGGTTCAATATTACTTAATAGCCCTTGCACTTGTTCTGAGCGTGTTCCTAGTCGTCAAAGGGTTCGGAGTTGACAAGGCTTCCAAAGACCTTTACAGATGGGTGAAGGAATACTCTCCACCTCCACTGAGAGTACAGATATCAAACTTTTCCCTGATCGCCGGAGCCTTGTGCCTTGTGCTCGGCTTGTATTTAGGCGGGGCAAGCGTTGCACAACTTCCAGCGGCCGAACTTGTTCACTGGTTCAGCAACGTGCCCATAATAGTGGGTTCCTTTATTGAAGGTTCGGCCACCCTGTTGGTTGTGGGACTCATTGTTCCGCTCTTGGGAAGAGGCATCAGATGGTACCTTGAGCGTGACGCGAGATTGTTGCGAAACGCCGCCCTAATAGTTATCGTGGGCTGGTCACAGCAGGTATTAATCGCAACCAGCCAGTTGCTGAAATCTCCTCAAATTGGCTACGGAACAATCGTTTACGTAGTCGTCATTGGCATCCTGATAGGCATCGCTTCGGTGCTAATAATATTCGCGGTTCACAGAGCCAAAAGAGGCTTTTTCGCAGAAACGGAAGAACAAGCCAAAGAGTTTGGAGACTCTTGAACGTAACCACAACTATACCATAACTGCGTTCTTCAACAGGAACGCTGTTTGAATGGGGAAAGTCTTAATTGAGACGCCTCAAAATTTACTAATCGAGGATATCCATTTGTGCAACGCTGCAACCAGACCATGAGGTTTTGACGGTGATTAAATCACTGCTTTCTTCTATCGGTGTCTACAAAGTTTACGAGGGCTGGTTATGGCGTCAGGTTGAAAACGGCGCCAAGCCGGAGCACATAGCAATAATTCTGGACGGAAACAGAAGGTGGGCTTCAGAGAACGTGTTGAGCACATGGTTTGGCCACTCAAAAGGAGCCGACAAAGTTGAGCAATTGCTCGACTGGTGCCTCAAACTCGATGTCAAATCTGTGACTCTCTACGCGTTCTCTACCGAGAATTTTCACCGTACGCCTGGCGAGGTTGAGGAAATAATGAACATATTCAAGGGACGACTACGCAACCTCTTAACTGACGAGCGAATACACGGAGACAAAGTGCGCGTGAAAGTCATCGGAAGAGTGAACCTCTTGCCCGAGAGCATGCGGCAGGTCATAGCAGAGGTCGAAAAATCAACGCAGAATTATGACAAACACTTCTTGAACTTTGCCTTCGCCTACGGAGGAAGAGCCGAGATTGTGGACGCCGCCAAGAGAATCGCTGAGGAAGTGCACGACGGAAAGCTGGATCCAAAGAATGTTGACGAGAAAACGTTCGAACAACACCTCTACACGTCGCACATGCCTAACCAGGACCCCGACCTGATCATTCGAACCTCAGGCGAGGAAAGGCTCAGCGGTTTCCTATTGTGGCAATCGGCCTACAGCGAACTCTGTTTTCTGGACGTGTACTGGCCCGATTTCCGTTCAATCGACCTTCTGCGCGCTGTGAGAACATTTCAAAAACGCAAGAGACGCTTCGGCGAATAGCAAATTCAAGCTCTCTTACGAGCACTGACAATAGATACAACGTCTCTGTCTTTCAGCTTGTAATCTTCACCAACCCTTTTCTTTTCACGAGCCTCAATCGCATAAATGAAACCTTCTCCGAGTTCAGTGTGAATGATGTAAGCGAGTTGGCGTGCAGTCGTTCCGTAAGGAACGAGATAAGCGTCCGGCAGCACCCTACCTGTGTGATCCGCCAAATGCTCCAGATCCTCGACAGGGTAAACGGTGATCATGCTCAAGAGCTTGTAGTAGGCTGTGTTCACGGCTTCTTGGACGCCCGTCGAGCCGAAGCGGAGCAGTATTTTGTCCCTTATGACCTCCAACGCTCTCCCTTGACTGGAGCTGAGGCTTTCTGACTTGGCAATCTTAAAGTTGCCGTCTCCAGGCCGGTAATCTATCAGCTGTTTTTCGGCGGCTCTCCTGAGGGCGAGCTCCGCCTCTGCGCAACAAGGAACGACGAGTCGGTTTGATTCTTTCAGCCGTTCAAGATTTTTTTCGGAGGGCGGCATGTCCATCTTATTGGCGACTATTAGCATAGGCTTTGCGACTTGCCTGAGCGTGTCCACAAACCTCAAAAAATCTTCATCGCTCCAGAACGTGGGTTTTTCAGCGTTCAACCCTGCTTTTCTAATCGCCTCGAAGATGTGGCTCCTCTTTATGGACAATCCGCTCAGCCGCTCTTCAAGCATCGAAAGCAAGTCCTTTGATTCAGCCTCAGCCGTTCTCGCAATCTTGGGCCAGTCCTTTTTTAGCATGTTCGCCATCCACATGGTTATTTCGCGTTCGAGAAACTTCACGTCTTCTAAAGGGTCGTTCTCGCCGGGTTTGCAAAGCCTACCCTCGCAATCCGTCCCCCCAGAGGCGTCGACTATGTGAATCAGCGCGTCGGCCTTTCTGATTTCGTCCAAGAACTGGTTGCCGAGCCCTCTTCCTTCCCAGGCTCCGGGCACGAGACCTGCACAATCGATGAATTCCACGGGAATGAGCCTGACACCATCCAGACAGAGCGAATTGGCAGGATTATCAACAACGTTGAATTCCGTATGCACGCAGGGGGTTCGAACGTATCCAACTCCCCTGTTTGGCTTTATAGTCGTAAACGGATAGTTTGCTATCTCCGCAGGCGCAAGAGTCGCTGCACTGAAGAACGTCGACTTACCCGTGTTAGGCTTTCCGACTATCCCCAACAGTTTCGAATAGGATTTCTGCACCCAACTCCCCACTCAACACAAATTATCCACCAAACCGCACACGACACAATCCATCAACCACTTTAAGACACCTCACTCTATATGGCTTACGGCGCGTGCCATCGAAGCGTAAACGCACCGAAAGACAGCAATACAAAAAGATTCAAAGACCTCACACTCATTCATTTGCGCCTCCGTCAGCACTACGACTTGTCGTTGCAAGCCTAATGGGCTCGCGTTCATGCATGTTCATTCAGCTTCGGCGCCGCATAATTAATTTATATGAAACTCTTCAGGGCTAATAGGAGGTAAGGTGAGGTTTGGAGGACGGGAAAACATGACTCTTGCGGTGTCTAAAGCGAAACTTGCTGAAATGTACAGGAAAATGCTCGAGATCCGCTCCTTCGAAGAGAAGGTCTTCGAGCTTTACGGTCAAAATCTTGTTCCAGGAACGATTCATCTCTACGCCGGAGAGGAAGCCGTGGCCGTGGGAGTTTGCAGCTGCCTGCGGAAGGACGATTACATCACGAGCACACACAGAGGACACGGACACTGCATAGCGAAGGGCGCCGAACTGAAGCGGACGATGGCAGAGATCCTGGGAAAGAAAACCGGCTACTGCAAGGGCAAGGGAGGTTCAATGCACATTGCTGACTTTGCCGTGGGAATGCTCGGTGCAACGGCGGTTGTGGGAGCCGGCTTACCGATAGCCGTGGGCGCCGCCTTGTCTGCTAAGCTGAGAAAAACTGATCAGGTCGCAGCATGCTTCTTCGGGGAAGGAGCCTCAAACCAGGGAACATTCCATGAAAGCATAAACATGGCCTCAGCATGGACGTTGCCGGTAATTTTCGTCTGCGAAAATAACCTCTACGCAATGGGAACACGGCAATCAAGAATAATGAATCTTGAAGACGTCGCGGACCGCGCCGCTGCCTACGGAATTCCAGGCGTGAAAGTTGACGGGAACGATGTTCTGGCAGTTTTCGAGGCCTCGCAAAAGGCCGTTGACCGCGCCCGCCGAGCAGACGGACCGACCCTTGTTGAGTGCAAGACCTACCGTCGCAGGGGCCATTCGAGGGCTGACCCGGCAAAATACAGGCCGAAAGACGAGGTTGAACAATGGTTAGCTAGGGATCCGCTCAGACGGTTCAAAGAGGTTTTACTTCAGAATTCTCTTTTTTCAGAAGCAGAGCTCCGAGGGGTTGAGGAAAAGGTTGCAGTTGATATTGAAGAGGCTGTGAAGTTTGCACTGCAGAGTCCGTATCCGGCACCGGAGGAAGCCTTAGAAGACGTCTACGCCTAATGGGGTGAGCCTGTCATGCCTAGAATAACCTATCGTGAAGCGCTTCGTCAAGCCTTGAGAGAAGAAATGCGCCGCGACTCTTCGGTGTTCTTGATTGGCGAGGACATTGGAAGGCACTGGGGTGGAGCCTTCAAAGTTACGGACGGTTTGGCTCAGGAGTTCGGAGATGAAAGGGTCAGGGACACTCCCATATCAGAATCGGCAATTGTCGGCATGGGCGTCGGCGCTGCGATAACGGGGATGCGTCCCGTCGCCGAAATAATGTTCGGAGACCTTACAGCTTTGGCAATGGATCAGATCGCTAATCAAGCCGCCAAAATCAGGTACATGTTCGGCGGTCAAGCTTCATGTCCGCTCGTAATCAGAACGCCGTTTGGAGCGGGTGTCAACATCGCCTCTCATCATTCACAGAGCCTCGAAGCCTGGTTCATGCACGTACCGGGGCTGCAAGTCGTCGTGCCCTCAACCCCGTATGATGCCAAGGGACTCTTGAAAACAGCCATACGTGGAAGCAACCCCGTATTTTTCTGCGAACACAAACTTCTGTATCCAGTCGAAGGCGATGTGCCCGATGGAGAGTACACTATTCCATTCGGGGTGGCCGAGCTGAAAAGAAGCGGGTCGGACGTCACAGTCGTCGCCACAATGTACATGGTTCACAAGACGCTCAATGCTGCTACTACTCTTGAAGCGGAAGGATTGAAAGTTGAGGTCATCGACCCTCGAACGTTAACGCCGTTGGACAAGAAAGCAATAGTTGATTCAGTGAAAAAAACGGGAAGGCTAGTCATCGTTTCAGAAGACTGCAAGACAGGGGGCGTGAGCGCCGAAATCGCTTCTGTCGTGGCTGAAGAAGCCATCGATTACTTGGACGCTCCGATAAAGAGAGTAACGGGCTTAGACACGCCGATTCCGTTCAGTCCGCCCTTGGAACAGTACGTGATTCCAAATGAAAAGACCATAATCAAGGCAATCAAAGAGGTAGTCTGAAATAATGACCAAGTCGTGATGTCTACTCAACAATGTATCTGGGAGTCGGAAAGTCTTAAGTGTGAAAATGCAAAAGGAACGTTGAGCCACGATGAAAGCCGCGGTGTATTATAGTCAACAGGACATACGGATAGAGGAAATTCCAACTCCCGAAATAAATGATGATGAGATTCTAGTTCAGATGAAAGCCTGTGGGATATGCGGCTCCGACCTCATGGACTGGTATCTGAAACCTCGGGTCCCATTGGTTCTAGGGCACGAACCGGCTGGAACTGTAGCGAAAAGAGGAAAAAAAGTGGAGAAGTTCAGAGCAGGTGACCGAGTTTTCGTTCACCACCACGTGGCCTGCTTAAAGTGTCACTACTGCCTCCACGGGGACTACACACTGTGCAAGCAGTTTCATGAGACGAACATAAAGCCCGGTGGCTTCGCAGAATACTTCAGAGTTCCCGCCGTAAACGTTCAGACTGATACATTGAAAATCCCAGATAATATCTCTGATGGGGAGGCGACCCTCATCGAACCCGTCGGATGTTGCATAAGAGCCATAAGGAAGTGCAACGTGCAAACAGGCGATACGGTTGCAGTTATCGGGGCTGGAGCGACAGGCCTCATCCACACCGCGCTCTCAAAAATCTACGGGGCTGGGAGGACAATCGTGAGCGACCTCATCGACTTTCGACTGCGACTGGCCGAACAGTACGGAGCAGACGTTACTGTCAACCCGAGAAACGCAGATCTGATCGAAACTGTTAAGGCCGAAACCGATGGGAGAGGCGTGGACATCGCTGTCGTCACTGCTCCAAACTTGGAGGCCTACAAGGCGGGCATGAATGTCTGCAGGAAGGGCGGAAAACTCTGCGTCTTCGCACCCACGCATCCGGAAAAGCAGCTGAAGATAAGTCCCGAAGAACTGTTCTTCTTCGAGTTGCAGATAATCCCCTCGTATTCGACATCTCATGTTGAGACGAGAATCGCTCTCCACCTTCTTGAGAATGACAGAATAGACGTCAAGCCGCTCATAACCCACCGGTTTAACCTCTGCGAAACGGCGCAAGCTTTCAAGATTGCTCTTGAAACGAGAGAGAGCCTGAAAGTCATAATTACAAACTGAAAAGGCCTGAGCACGTCGTTTTGGCGGGACTTTGAGTGGGGCGGTTCGCTAAAGGTTTATTAACAAAAACTTTTTGATTGTGACGAATGGAAAAGGCTAAAATCGTCGTGATTGGGGCCGGCGTGGTTGGTCTAGCGGTAGCCGCGAGGCTTTCTAAGGATAGCGAGGACGTTTACGTTCTTGAGAAGAACCTGAGGTTTGGGCAGGAAACAAGCGGCCACAACAGCGGAGTCATCCATTCGGGTATTCATTACCCGCCTAAGTCTCTCAAGGCCGAACTTTGCGTGAAAGGCAACAGGATGCTATACGACATATGTGAGGAGCATGGGATTCCCTATAAGAGGTTGGGCAAGATCACTGTTGCCATTGAAGATGAAGAGGTGGAGGAGCTTGAGAGGTTGATGCGGCAGGGGGAGGCTAATGGCGTGGAAGATTTGAAGATGCTTGAAAAGGAAGAGGTGAAAAGGCTGGAACCTAAGGTTGAGGTTGAAAGAGCGCTCTGTACGCCGACAACAGGCATCCTTGAACCTGACGAGTTGATGAACCATTTTTACGCTGAAATTCAGAAGCACAGTGGCCTGTTCGTTCCGGCAACCGAGGTTACTAGCATAAAGAAGGTCGGCGACGATTATGAAGTGGGCGGAGTCAGCACCGACGAGAAGTTCACGATCCAAGCAGAGACCCTCGTAAATTGTGCAGGGCTCAACTCAGACAGGGTTGCTTCGATGGCGGGACTGGACATCGACCGGCTCGGCTACCGGCTGCACTGGTGTAAGGGGGACTATTTCAGGCTGGGCGGCAAGCCTCTCGTTAAAATGTTGGTGTATCCGGTTCCGAAGGGACCCGGACTCGGGATCCATCTGACTCCTGACATGGCTGGCGGGGTGCGGCTGGGTCCTAACGCGTATTACGTCCACGATGTGAGCTATGAGGTTGAATCGAGTGAGAAAGAGTTTCGCACGGATGTGGAGAGGTTTCTGCCCTCGATAGCCGAACGAGAGATAAGGGCGGACTCCGCGGGTGTGAGGCCGAAGCTGGAGGGGCCGGGAATGGGGTTCAGGGATTTCGTGATAAGGCACGAGGCTGACAGAGGCCTGTTCGGGCTCATAAACCTGGTAGGCATAGAGTCTCCAGGCTTAACTGCGTCTCCCGCAATAGCTGAACTCGTTTCAAGAATGTACCATGACGAAATAGCCAAATGAAACATCTACGTGCATTTGGACGGCAGCAGATAGGCGGGAGCTCGGCGCCGGGAAGGGAAATCTCCTTATACGTGCGCTTACAGTTTCAACTGCGTGAAGTGTGATGAAGGCCGCGTTGCTGTACGGCGTTAAGGATTTGAGGGTTGAGGATGTTGATGTTCCCAAGGTCGGCGCCGGTGAGGTTCTCGTTAAGGTTAAGGGGGCCACTACGTGTGGGACGGATCTGAAGATTTTTCAGAGGGGCTACGTTGAGAAGATCATAAAGCTTCCGACGATTTTCGGACATGAGTGGGCGGGGGAAGTTGCCGAAGTGGGAGAAGGCCTTGAATGGCCGCTGAAGAGTATGCGTGTGCGCGCCGGTAACAGTGCGCCCTGTTTGCATTGTGCGATGTGCCAGCGAGGCAAGTTCAATCTCTGTGAGAACATGATTTGGCTCTGGGGGGCGTACGCCGAGTACATTAAGGTGCCTGCGCGCATGGTGTTAGTGAACATGCAGGAGATTCCCCAGAACGTTTCTTACCTAGAAGCCGCGGTAACGGAGCCGCTGGCGTGTGTTTTGCACGGAGTTGAAATGGCCGGGGTGAAGCTTGGAGACAAGGTTGCCATAATAGGAGCAGGACCCATCGGGTTGCTTCACCTGCTGACCGTTAAAAGATTGGGAGCTCAAAAGGTGATAATGATCGACCTCGTAGATGAGCGGCTGGAGGCTGCGGCGAAGCTCGGTGCAGACGAGACGGTTAACGGTGGAAGAGAGGATGTCATCGAAAGAGTGCGAAGCCTAACCGGTGGGTACGGCGCAGACGTGGTCATAGAGGCGATAGGACTGGCTGCAACCTGGGAACAAGCTCTCAAGTTGGCGCGGAAGGGCGGCGTTGTCCTAGAGTTCGGCGGATGCCCTCCAGGAACAGAAGTCAGGGTTGACGCTGAACAGGTTCATTATGGCGAGTTGACGATATTAGGTGCCTTTCACACCACTCCAATGCATTTCAGGAGAGCGCTCGACCTCATAAGCTCTCGAACCATTGACGCTAGGCCCCTCATAACACGTGAAGTCGGTTTGGAACATATTTGCGAGGCCTTCGACGTGCTCTCAACGTCTAAGAAAGAAATAAAAATAGGGATAATACCCTAGATTTTGCCAAATTTCCTTTTTTTCCGTTTACACAGGCTTGCAGTTGAATAGCCAAAGAGTTGAACTATGAATTTAGAATTCATAACTCTTTTCTATTATGAAGTTAATGATACAGTTTTTGTGAGAAAATGAAAGTACATGGATACACACGAAGTAAACCTGGCGGAAAAAACAAGATAGTGCACGTTAAGGGTTACGTAAGAAAAAAGTAATTCCTCTATGTAACCTGCAGCTTCTAGCATGTCCCTAGCTTGTCAGGCCACCAATTTCACAGCACACTAGCGATGGTCGTGAAGGAAGAGAGGATAGTCTTTGCCAGCTATGCTGCAAGAGCTTTTATAGGAAAACTTGGCTATTCGACTGAAGAGCTCCATGTCCGAGTTTGAGGGTTTCATTCTGAGAATTGCTACAAGACAATGGGTCAATCAGGTTTTTGGCACGGCGATATACTTTACGAACTTGCGCAGAAAGTGGAAGCGAGGGCAGACTATACTCTTTGTGCACAAGACCGGTGTGGGCGACGCTCTGGTGGGTTACGGGTTGATAGAGAGGGCTTGGGAGAAAGATGAGCTGTCTGAACAGGACAACGAAGCATGCGAGAGAGGCGGCTGGAAAAGGGCGCTCGAATTCCAGTACGTGAGACAATTCGATAAGCCGTTAGCGGTCAAGGAGACGTTTCTGAAAGGTTCGAAACTCAGAGGAAGATATTTTCACGGTTTGAAACTAAACAAGAATCAGCTGAAAGATCTCTTGGCCCAAGCGGAAGCCTAAAGTCGCATGCCAGGCCTTTCCGTTGAAGGGCGTCGAAAAGACGAAAAGCGGAAAAGTGGAGAAGCTTCAATGGATAACCATCATATCATCAGCGCCTCTGAGTCGTGCGCGAATCTGCTGGTCGAGATATGCAAAAGAATTTAAATGCTCAGGGCGGCTTTATGGTTCTGTCATTGTAAGGGGAGTTGCGTGGTTAAGTACGTTTTTGTTACCGGCGGGGTTCTGAGCTCGGTTGGCAAGGGGATATTGACTTCTTCAATCGGAAAGATGCTTCAGGTGAAGGGCCTGAAGGTCTCGGTTGTAAAGATTGATCCTTACGTGAACGTCGATGCTGGAACGATGAACCCTTACATGCACGGGGAAGTGTACGTCACTGATGATGGCGGCGAGACAGATCTGGACTTGGGGTGGTATGAGCGATTTCTCGATTTAGATCTACGGAAGGAGAACAACATTACCACAGGTTTGGTGTATAAGGCTGTCATCGAGAAGGAGAGGCGCGGTGATTTTCTCGGCAGATGTGTGCAGATTATTCCACACGTGACCAACGAGATTAAGCATCGAATACGCACCGTTGCGAAAGATTCGGGCGCTGACGTGGTGTTGACAGAGGTCGGGGGCACAGTTGGAGACATTGAAGGCCTGCCCTTCCTTGAAGCGATTCGCCAGATGCGGTTGGAAGAAGGAATGGAAAACACGTTGTACGTGCACGTGGCTCTGGTGCCCATCTTGGACGTTACTCAGGAGATGAAGACGAAGCCCTTGCAACACAGTGTCAACGAATTGCGTCGCATCGGTATACAGCCCGACACTATCGTGGCCAGAAGCCCACAGATGATAGATGCTGAAGCCCTGAGAAAAATAGCCCTGTTCGGAACGATACCCGAAAGCGCGGTCTTCTGCTCCTACAACGTTGAGACAGTCTATATGGTTCCCATCATCCTAGACGAACAAGGCATGGGCGACTTCGTGTGCAAGAGATTAGGATTCTCAGAGGGGAAGAAAGACTTCGAAGAATGGAAGCAGTTCGTTAACGCCGTTCTGAAACCAGAGCATGAAGTGAAAATCGCGTTGGTCGGCAAATACGCCGGATTGACAGACAGCTACGTGAGCATGGGTGAAGCCCTGCGACACGCGGGGGCCGCTTGCAACACGCGAGTCTGCGTCAGCTACCTTGAAGCTGAAAAAATTGAACAAAACCCAAACTGCGCAGACACGCTGGACGGATTTGACGGAATTTTCGTGCCATACGGTTTCGGCCCACGGGGCACGGAAGGAAAGATAATGGCCATAAAATTCGCAAGAGAAAGCAACACTCCTTTTCTGGGAATATGTTACGGCTTTCAACTCGCCGTGATAGAATTCGCTCGACACGTTTGCAACTTAAAGGATGCAAACAGCACCGAAATTAACCCAGACTCGCCCAACCCGGTGATTGATCTAATGCCCGAACAGCGTGGAGTAGAAATCAAAGGAGCCACAATGCGGTTAGGGGCCCACAAAATAGTCGTGGAGCCTGAAACTCTGGGCAGCAGACTGTACAAGAGCCAAGAGATTTATGAACGCCACCGCCACAGGTTCGAGGTCAACCTTGACTATTCGGAAACTCTTAGGAAAAACGGTTTGGTTTTCTCTGGGAAAAGCACAGATGGCAGGAGGATGGAGCTTCTGGAGTTGCCTGATCGTTTCTTCTTTTTTGCCTCGCAGTTTCATGGAGAATTCAAGAGCCGACCCGGCAGACCCGACCCTGAATACTACGGCTTCATAAAAGCCTGTCTTGACAAGAAGCAGGGGAAATGCAAACCCCTGTTCGGTCAAGAGATTCAGGTTCCAGCATAAACAGAACTGTGGCCAGAAACTGTCACGAAGGGTTCGGGAAAAACTTGCGGTGTTCCTGCATCATGCACCGATTCATCACTACCGTTATTCCCGCTTGCCTGGCCATTTCCGCAGCTTGTTCGTTGATGATGCCTAGTTGCATCCACACCACGTAGGGTTTGTCATATCGTTCCTTGATCTTAACCGCCTGTTCCACTATGGTGGGTGTTTCTGATGAGGGCCTGAAAACGTCAACTATCTCGATGATTCTCTGAACGTCAGCAGGCATTTCCAGGAGGCTCTTGTAACATTTTTCGCCCAGAATCTTGTCCGCTGTAGGGTTGACGGGTATGATTCGGAATCCTTGGCTTTGTAGGTACTTGGCCACGCGATGACTGTCCTTGGAGGGGTCACGAGATGCTCCCACGACGGCGACGGTCTTGTACTTGCTGAGAATCTCCTTCACATCATCCTTTGGCAAGGTTCGAGCCTCTTCCAGAGCTGAAGCTTTTCTTGTACTTAAAGGCTATAGTGTCCGCACTCCATATAAGATTCAAGTGAACCTTGATTCGGTTGAGGAGCTGTTTCATGGCTGAAAGCAAGCCATCCGTGTTCGAGGGTTATAGAAAACGGTTGGAGACCGCGGCGAATTACGCTGAGTTGTGGGAGATCGTTAAGGACACTGTCGAATTCGCGCTGCATAAGCGTAGGAGCGGGATAATGCTGTTCTTGGACGATTTGCCTGTCCAGTTGGGGGCTTATCATCCGGTGGGGACGAACAACATCGTCTTGAACCGTGTTTTGGTCCAGATAGTCGAGGCCGCCGTTGAGTCCAAACGCGTGGTGAACGCTCTGGTTTACAATCTGTTAGTGCATGAGTATCTGCACACGCTGGGCGAACTCTCAGAGGTGGCTGTTCGAAACTTGGTCGTGGATGTTGCTGGGAAATGCTTCGGCGAGGATTACATCGTCACGCAGGTAGCGGTGAAAAGCCCTTGGTCACTGCTCAAGGGAATACCTTTGGAAGGCGTCAGTGTTCCGAAGCGGTTCATGGAGATTGTTAAAAACTTTGAAAAGACCGATAAATACATAGTGTGAACCAACCATCGCATGGCATCGAAGTGGGTGTCAAGAGCCAGCATGCCTGCTCCAAAATTCCGGCGTCGAAGCCTTGCGACCCGAGCGTGCTCCTGATAATCGTTTGTGCGACACTCGGGAAATCATTTGGCTTTTTCAAATCTAATTATGTAGACGAGTTGATCGTCGTCCCATTGTCCCTTGGTTTCCTTCCATTTTTTCTTGAATTGCGCGAGAGTACAGCCGCCGTCTCTTTTGGCATCTTCCTCGTTGAAGTATTTCAGCTTCTTTCTTTCCACTGAAGTGATGTGCAGATCCGCGATGTGGGGTTCCCAGATTGCCGCATGAAACAGGGCTCCGACCTTTAGTTTTTGATCCGGCACTTCTGTCATCAACGTTTGAGTTTTTGTACCATCGATAATGCCTTTCTTGTCCTCTGCAGTGAAGTGCAAAGTAAAGGGTTGCTCGGACACTTCTTCGATTGCCTCGTCAACGGATTTTTCTGGTTCCAGCACGAGTCTCTCGATGACCTGACTTCTGTCCTTGACCGGGAGTCGTTGTTCTGCAAACTTCTTTATGACCTCAACGCGCTTGTCCGGTTCTCGAATTGACCTTCCAATCCTCATTGCCGTCTGGTAGTCGATTTTTCCTTCTGGCACCTCTCCAGAAATGGTGGAGGGAGCGACGTAGTTTTGTGCCTCTTCCGGAACCACTTCGTTCGTTCGCAACCAGGAAGAAACGGTGTCTGGACTCACGCCGATTTTCTCAGCTATCGCTCTTTGCGATGGATACTTGTCCGGGCATTCTTCGAGCAGATACTTGCAGACCTTACCCTTTTCGATTGCACTGAGTTCTTCTCTTTGAACGTTTTCAATCAGGTTCAGTTGCACGACTTCATCGTCGGTGTACTCGCGCACGATCGCGGGCACCTTTTGGAGGCCCGCCTGTTGGCAAGCCCTGTAGCGGCGCTCACCGACTACAACCTCAAACTCTCCATTCACGGGCCTGACAATTATCGGTTCGAGGAGACCGACCTCTCCAATGCTTGCGGCCAGCTCATTCAGGCGCTCTATGTTAACCTCCAGTCTGGGGTTAAGTTTGCTTGGGCGAATTTGAGCGATATCTATCTCTCTGAAAGTCTCCATTAAGGTCATCCGTCTTCGACCGTTTATCAGTGATTTTTCTATTTAAGTGCACGCTCACGGTCTCCTGCATTTCATTTATTGCCGCAGAGCACACTGTCTCATAACTGGAAAATACCATTTTTCCCTTTCCAAATATCAGACACAGCGTAGCAAATCAGACTATGATTAGCTAACGGCACCTGCTTGAAGCTGCGCGATGCTGAAGCACACGCGAAGAACGCTTGAAAGACGCTTTAACGAGGGCAGGATTGATACTTGATGAGGCGGAGAAAGCGTACTCTGGTTCGTGGCCATGCAATCTGATGGATATGCTGCCTATCGAGGGTGACGTGCTCGCATGTTATCGTATCTGCGAGTAAGCCTGAGCGTTGACGCTCCGCAAGCTAAATTGGCAAGCCTTAATTTCGCGCTTTTCTTTAATCTTGGGAGATGTGTTCATGACTATCACAGTGCAAGATGCATCCATGAGGAGCCTCAAAAGACTGTATCAAATTGAGAAAGAATGCTTCATGGAGGAAGCCTTCACTAAGAAGCAGATTTCTCTGTTGCTAACTGATTACAATTCTGTCAGCTTGATGGCCAAGGAAAATGGGGAGATTGTCGGATTCGTTGTGGGAATCATATATCCGGACGGAAAAACAATCAATGGTCACATACTAACAATAGACGTTTCAACTTCTTATCGTCGGAGAGGGGTGGGGCAAATGCTTCTGCAGGAAATGGAGAAAATCTTCGTCCAGAAGGGCGTTCAAGCCTGTCTTCTCGAAGTTAAGGAGGGCAACGTGGCGGCCATAAGCCTCTACCGCAAGTTGGGATACGAAGAGATCGGGAGGCTTAAAAACTACTATGGAAAAACTGACGGAATATGCTTGAGGAGGATATTGCCTAAAGCTTCCAAAGGTTTAGGTTAGTTTTCTCGTCATGGACTCTCTGAACTTTCACGCCGACGGCTTCGACCATGACAAGTTCGGCTGTCGCACCCACTTCTGAACCTTTCATTAGGTGGCCCCCGAAGGCCTCGCCTTTCTCGTTCGAAACGACAATATGCGCATGAATCACAGTTTCGCCTTTCTCGTCAACGGCAACATTTCCCGTGCATGACGCTACCTCTAAGGGGCCTTCCAAGCGGATTGTCTCGTACTTGCCGTCCTTGTAGAATCCAAGCGTCGCGTGCTTCACGGTTCCGATGAGAATAAAAAATCCAGCTCGAATTCCGCCTACTTCGGCTCTGCTCTTTATAGACTCAAACACATCCTCGCCTTCAAGCAAACGTGAGAAAACAGTTTTTCCCGCCTTTCCTGTCACCATCATTTCCATGTCTCCTCTTCAACACAATTTAGTAATCATTTGTTTCAAGCACAAACTCTAATAACTTTTCCGTTCCATGTTGTTGTTGAGAAGCTTTGAACAAAGGCAAAAACGGTGAGAGCCAGAGGCTTGTCAGAGCCATCGTGGTTCTGATCCGCAACACCACATGGAGATGTGGAAAACTCGAAAGGACAATAGTGAACAATCTCTACAGAAGGAACCTCAATTTGGGGGGTTCCGGAATGCCTGTGACAGAAATGATCCAAACCTTCAAACTGACTGGGAAGAAGAGAAACGAGTTCTTGGACGCCATAAAGAGACTGGAAAGAAGGAATATAGTAAGAGTTTTGAAGATTAAGAGACTCGCTTAGATTTCTTGCTACTGTTTCTGCCCGATTTCCCTTGCGTTTTGAATCCACTTGTCGGTGATTTTCGGTGAGATCTTAAGTTTTGCTGCCAAGTCTTTAGCTGACGCTTTTGACAGGTCCTCGATGCTGAGTATTCCCAACGCTCTAAGCTGGCTGGCGCGCTTTTCCCCGATTCCCTTGACGTCGGTGAGTCCCCCTGCCATTGCCTGAACAGGCTCGACGGCTGGTTCGACGATTGGTTCAACGGCTGGTTTGGGCTCCTCTACTTTCACAACGTCCGTGACTGTTGGCTGTGCGATTGCAGTTGTGACTTCTGAAGGCTGTTGTTCGGCTTGCTGAACTGGTTCCGGTTGCTGCTGTATTTCGACTTGCTGCTGCTGTGGCGGTTGAACCTGATCTTGTTGAGGTTGAGGCGGTGAAAATGGAGGTGAAGGGGCGCTGGCTGTCACTACTGGGGCTGCCGCTGGTCTGGGTCTCTGCGTGTAGCCCACTCCGATGAATGCGAGTCCTATCACGACGGTCGAGACGACCCAAACGCTTTCTACAGCTGTCGAATACACGATCGCCGTGATCGTCACTATAAAGAACACTATTGCAACTGCGTACAGTACGTAATCTAGTCGCATGTTGTTTTCTCCCCTCTCTATGTTCTGCGTAAGTGTTTAAATAATTTTCTGAATTTTGGACGCAAAAAAGGGAGAATTTGGCATGAATGCTTCTATTTTCTTGTTTCCTTAGGCTATTTTAACAGTTTGTCTTCGGGGGGCATCGGCTTGATTAGACCTTGTTTCATCAGGACTTTGACTGATTCTCGTGCGTTTTGAATTATTGCCGTGGCTTTGTCGTAGAGTTCCTTTCTGCTGGGCTTGATTCTTGCAACTCCTTCGTCTATGGACTTCAAGGCGCATGCTACTGCTTCACGTGGGAAAACTTCCCATTCTTCCATTCTTGGCAGTATGTCTTCTTCATTCATTCCGCGTTCTTCAGCAAACTTTGCCAGTTCTTGGGCGGCTGCGATGCACATGTCATCCGTCACGGTTTTTGCTCTGACGTCTAGCACTCCTCGGAATATGGCTGGAAATCCAAGGCTGTTGTTCACTTGGTTGGGAAAGTCGCTTCTGCCTGTGGCCACGATCTTTGCTCCTGCTTCTTTGGCTTCCCACGGCCATATTTCAGGAATTGGGTTTGCACATGCGAATATTATGGAGTCTTTAGCCATCGTTTTTATCCATTCCTTCTTTATGGTGTCCGGTCCGGGCTTTGACGCTGCGACGACAGCATCCACGCCTTTGAAGGCATCAGCTATCGTGCCAATTCTATTCTCGGCATTTGTCTTCTGAGCTAACTCAAATTTCCACGGGTCTTCGTCCTTCTTAATGTCTTTTCTTCCAGGATAGATGGTGCCTTTGGTGTCTACTAATATTATGTTGCCGGGCTTGATTCCCCATCTTATAAGGACATACGCTGTTCTTATGTTCGCCGAACCCGCGCCGATTAAGGTTATCATTGCTTTCTTTGGGTTTTTACCCACGATTTTGAAGGAGTTCATCAGTCCTGCGAGAATCACGGTGGCAGTTCCCTGTTGGTCATCATGCCAGACTGGAATCTGAAGGCGCTCTCTGGCTTTCTCGAGAACGTAAAAGCATTTTGGTTTTTCTATGTCTTCTAGGTTTATCCCTCCAAACGTTGGCTGGATAAGCTCGCATGTTCTGACGATCTCTTCCTGACTCTTGGTTTTCAAGCAGATTGGAAAGGCGTCAACACCGCCTAGATATTTGAACAGCAGGGCTTTTCCTTCCATCACGGGCAATCCTGCTTCGGGGCCTATGTCACCCAGTCCGAGGACACGCGTTCCGTCCGATACGACAGCCACGAAGTTCCAACGGTTTGTAAGTTCAAACGACTTGTCGGTGTTGGCTTGAATTTCCTTGCATGCAGCTGCTACGCCGGGAGTGTACCATATTGCAAAATCGGCGGGGCTTGAGACTGCACATTTGGGCATTATCTGTACTTTTCCTTCATAGAATCTGTGCAATGGCGGTGACAGCAATGAGGGTTTCTTTGCCTTCGCCAGCAGCTCTTCCACTGAAGGTTTTCTTTCCTCCTTCTTTATCTGTGGCATTTTTATCTTCTCCTTTAAAGAAGGAGTTGATGTTTCGAGAAATTGAGCTTTAAATGTTACGGTGAGCCTTCGTGGAAACACACAGCAGAAATTGGCTCTTTGACTTCTTTGCCGAGAAAAAAGGAAATCAAGAAAAATGAAGCTGGGAAGGTACTAGGACAAGCTATTTCATGTGTCTAATATCTTCTATCTCTGTAGCCGCCGCCTCTTCTGTCCCTGTCTCGGCCGCCGCCGTATCCCCCTCTTCCTCCTCCGCCACCGTATCCTCTTCCGCCGCCGCCTCTAAACGGTCTTCTGGGCTGTTCGTACACTTGGTTTGACACGTTGTTTTCAGTGTTAACTTCACCTGCGAGTGCTTGTTCCGCAATTTCTAGAGTGCCATATCTGCCGACGTTTAAGCGCATGTTGCCTCTAAACAGGTTAATGTAACCGTTCTTGACGTTAACCGTGTCTCCTTCTTTCACTTTCTCGATGTTGTCATCCCATAGCGTCAGGTATACGCATCCTGTTTCGTCGCCTACTAGAGCATCGCTCACTTTGTGCGGTTCACCATCTCTTCCGGCCGTGATGTTTCTGACTTCGCTCTTGGATACAACTTTTGCTAAGACGTTTACAGCTCGCGATGAGGGACTAAGTTCGCCGACCTTTGCGTCTACAGGCTGTCTGTTTCCTGTGAAACCTTCAACTGCCAATCTTCTTCAACACCTTACATATTTTTGACAAAGCACCATAACATGACGAACGCACTTAAGCCTTTTGGTGGGCCCAGTTGATGTTGATTTTTCTGTAAGTACCGCCTGATTATGCGAGCGGTGCCTCATGCGATCGCCCCCCCCCTCCCTTTTTTTTCTTTACGTCCGTTGTAATGTTGCCGTGTAATGTTGCGGCGTAAACTTCCATGTTGTGTGGCGACAAATCACGCATAATTTGTCTCTTTACTTTCCGTTTATTCGTACGTCGGTTCCTTTAGGCGTTAGAGTATCTTTGGGCAGTGCTGATGCGTTAAGGAACATGGGCATGGTTTAATATCTCATAAGCCATAAATAGAAATGGAAAATACAAGGCAAAAGTTGAAACAGCGGCAAAGACCACGAAAGTTTTCGGGAGATAGATCTTGAGTCAAATAAGCAGGGATACAAACGAAATGAGAAGTTTGCAGAAGCCAAGAAAGTGTCCTGAATGCAAGACTGAGATGCAAAAGAAAGCGGTTCTGCGTGATTCTGATGGCATAACCAGCTATGTTTTCTACCAATGCCCAAAATGCAAGAACATCGAAATCTGCCAAGACGATAAGCGAGTTACCTCAATTCGAAAATTCAAACCCGCTTAGCTTCGAGGGAAAACCGTTCTGGTGAGTTTAGGGTGATGGTTCTTAGTGGTGCGGATCGTGTGATAGCTATGAAGTTCTTTGTTTAGTTCTCGTGGGGGATACTGTAAACTTATCTGTAATGGTTTTGCACTTACCATTTTCTTCCAATGCTTCAGTCAAGTCTGATTTTCTGGAATTCCACGGACTCCAAAAAGCAAGCTTGTTTTTGATAAAAAACCAAGCTTTTCGTTTCTGTAAGCATTAAATCGTTCCGTGTCGTAAGATAGGATTAAGGTGCGTCATGCATTATCCTTTCCCCGTTAATCTACACTCGCCAGTTCCTGTAGGAGCGAGTTTTTGGCATGACGCATCTCTCACCACAAAACTACGATTTTCTTTGGTGAGTATGTTTGAGTTATCGTAAACGTGATAGTTCGTCCAACTATACGTTGTTAGGAAAAGAAACATAGCCAGCAAAAAGCAAAGGAACCAAAACCAAAAAGTACACGCGCTTGGGCTACTGTTTCTATCTGCTTTTTCTGTTTCGGTCTTTTTCATCGCTCTTGAGTTTTTCTCGGATCTCATGTATCTTCTCTAACATTCTTTTTGCCTTTTCAGGGTTCATCGTCCGACCGGTGATTCGTTTTTTGATTTCTTGTATTCTTTCTGACGTAGCAGAAGCTGCAATTCCGATGGGCGGTTCTTCTTGGGCGGCAACGTTGTTTACGATTGATCTTTTTCTATTCTTATGGCTTGAGCGTTCGTGAGGGCTCACAATAAGAGTTTCTTGGATCTCGCCGCGCAAACGAGGGTCGGCAACATCCTTCAAGGAAAGTAACAACATTTGTTCCACGGGAGCTTCAATCTCATCTGTCACGTGAACCCAATATCGACCCGCCTTGTACCAGTTGAGCAACACGCGAGCGTACGCTTCGAAAGCCGCGGGTTCCACCCTTGTCATACTCTGAATCATGCTTAGGACTGTCAGGGCTGAACCGTTCTGAAGGATAAACTTGAGAAATTCTTCAATTGGCTCCCATGGCCAAAGTTTCTCACGCCTGCAAATCTCTCGATAACCGTTCCAGAGCTGGGCATCCACGAACACGCCTATTTGTTTTCTCAACGCGACTCCTCTCTTAAGCGCGTCTAGGACACCGCCAAAAAAGGTAGACTTTTGTCTGCAAAAGAAAACCGCAAATCTTGATGAGCCCAGCAAGCTTCTCCAGATCCGCAGTTCTGACGGCTTGCTTGTATTCTTCTTTATGGCCGAATGGGAGGTCAGAACCGAAATATTTCAAGAAACGCACGTGTCCGCCCTTTGCGAATGCCTCCCTGACTCTTTCTAGGTTAGCACTGCAGAGATTTCGGAGAACTTCGAGAACGTAATTGTGGCTTCCGAGCAGGTGGACGTTGAAGCCGACTTCTTCAAGCACCTTCGCAATTTTCAAGGTGTCTTTTGAGGGGTGCTGCTCAGCTATTTTCCGCATGCCTGCGCGCTCGGCGAACGGGTTGTACTTTGCCATGACGGCTGGCATCTCGACGCACTCTGTTCCTGCTAGAGGCAGTGTTTCTTGGATTAGCCGGCGGCCGAGGCCTATCGTTCTATACTTTGGGTGTACGACGACACGGCTGATGATGCTGAGCTTTCGGTTGATTTCCCCCATCGTCATTCTTGGCAGGACCATTCTGCGTCCGTAAGCTTCAGGGGGCGGGTAGCAGTAGGCAATCACGCCGCATAGTTCCTCATCGAGGCGTTTCAAGCAGAAAATCTTGCGAACTGCACCCGCCCTATGGGACCGGTAATGGAAGCTGGCGAGTTTTTTCCACTCTTTCGTTGTGCCCTCTTCCACGCGCATCTCGGCCATCAGGCTGCACTCTTGTGCAGCGGTGTTCGGGTAATACTTGATGGATATCTCCTCGCCGAAACGCTTGTGGACGTGAACGCTAGGCTTCAAGTCTTCGAAGAGATCCATGTGAGTCGTGGCCACAACGATAGCCTTTCCAAGCGCCCTCGCAAGCTTCTGCACATTAAACGCGACAATCTTTGCAGTGTCCCGATCTAACGTTGCACAAAACTCATCAAAAATCCAAAATTGTTTGCCGCTTTCAATGAGCTTGGCAATTCGGTACCTGTAGCGCTGACCGTCCGAGAGTTGATCGTAGCTGCGTAAGAATAGAAAGGCATCGTTCAAGCCAACTCGGCTAAGCAGCTCCAGCCCTTCTTCAACCGTCTTGCCAACAGTCTCAATGAGGGGCTGTGCAGAGTCGATGGGAACAGCGTTCATGTCGACTGCCTCATCCCCCAGATCCTTGAGCAGTGCTCGCAGCAGAACACTCTTGCCGCTGCCGCTGTCACCCGTGATGTACACGATGTCTGTGGGGCTGATAGAAATCTGGACGTTGTCGTAGATTACGAACCGTTCCCACTTGTCCAAGCCTAGACCGAAGCCTTCGGCAACTGCAACAACCCTGTCTGAAGGTTTAGGAGTTGCCGTTTCATACGAGACGCTGATGGTGAATTTACCGGAATCACGATCGTAGCGCCTGGCAAAGCGTCGAATCCTGAAATACTCTTTTCGTCTTCTCAATTTTTATACACCAAGTATTCATCGATTGGAGAATTAAAATGACAAAACAGAGAGGAAAGAAGGAAACTGGGCATCGTGAGGAACGTTATGCTTGTGAAGGCTGATTATGGACTTCTTTTCCTTGTTTACCTTTTGCTTGAGCAGTTATATAATTCGCTTTCAGAGCATTTTGATATGCCATTTCTGCGATAGTGCGTTCAAAGTTGAATTTAGCGTAAGGCTCAAATAGATCATATGAACGATAAAGGCCACGAAGGGAAAGGAAATTGGCATAGGTCAATTCTGTGGTTAATCAGAACTCAGAGTTGAATGTTGCAATCTACTTTCTCTTCGATTAAAGGAGGAAAAAAAAAATGAAGATTGTAAAATCCAGTTCAATAGTTTCTTTGGCGGTCATAGTGGTGTTATTGCTTGCTAGTGTTGCATCTTTACAAGGAACTCATCTAGCCGCTTCGAAGAGTTCGAGAATCATGCCTTTACTGCTAATGCGCCCACAGGCTGCAACAAGTAATGCAACAGGTCTCTCTCCGTCCCAAATCCTCTCCGCATACAATCTTCCTTCTGGTGGTGGTTCCGGAACTATCGCAATAGTCGACGCCTTCGACGATCCCGCAATAGTGAATGATTCGAACGTGTTCAGCAGCTATTTCGGTCTGCCCCTGCTTAACAGCACGAATTTCGAAACGCACATGATGGCTTCTCAAATCGCGAACGATTCCGTTGAAGGTTACGTCTGGCCCTTGGAGATGTCACTCGATGTTCAATGGGCCCATGCAATAGCGCCGAATGCGAAAATCCTCTTGGTTGAGGCTATCAATGACGACACCCCGGAGTTGCTATCAGCCGTAGACTACGCTGCAAGCCGAGCCGACGTTGTCGCAGTATCGATGAGCTGGGGACTTTCCGAAATGTCAAATGAAACTGCTTACGACTCTCATTTCATCAGCGCTTACGGGGCATCTTTCTTTGCAGGTTCAGGGGACGACGGGGTCGGAGTTAACTGGCCAGCAGTTTCCGTGAATGTTATTGCAGTCGGAGGGACAACGCTTACATTTGCGGCAAATGGTTCAGTCGCTTCAGAAACAGCGTGGGATGGAAGCGGCGGCGGTCGAAGTAACATAGAACCTGAGCCAGCCTACCAAACCCTGTACAACATTCCACCAGACAGTTTGTATGGGGGCACCGGCAGAGGAGTACCCGACGTCTCCTTTGATGCAGATCCGGCTTCAGGCGTTTCGGTCTACGATTCCATTCCTTACAACGACGGCTCAGGATGGAGCTCTGGATGGTGGGTCATTGGGGGAACAAGTCTGGGAGCACCATCATGGGCAGCCATCGACTCGATTTACCACACAGTGACAAACTCCAACCTTTACACCGACGCAAATCCAACCCTCTATACGTCATTCTTCCGTGACATCACTGTAGGGAATAACAGTGTAGGTTTAGCGCCCGGTCCTCCACTGAAAGGAAAACAAAGATTCAACGACTATGTTCAGGGATACAATGCAGGACCAGGCTATGACTACGTCACCGGTTTGGGGAGCCCGCTCACAGCTAATTTCACCACACCCCAAGTACTCTTGACTATTGCTGTTCCACAGGCACCTGCTGGGGGAGCCACGATCCTCGTGGATGGCACACCGTACACTGCCTACGCAAACTCGCCTGCAATTATTAGCGTAACGGCAGGGATCCAACACACTGTGTGGGCCGAAGGCTGGACTGTAACGAAGCGCAACACTGTGTACTATTACGTCTTCCTTTCATGGTCAGACGGTTCAACTGCTGATCCCAGAAGCATAGTGTTATCTTCAAATCTATCGCTCACTGCCACCTACACCGTGACTTCACAACAACAACCTAATTGAAGCGCCAACTGCATCCCCTCAACCCCTTTTTTTGATACCATTCCTTATACATCCCCGAGACAGATGCCTGGAACCGCGCGAGCTAGGCATGATGCCCGATGAGGATGCCTGTTACGAATCCTGTCAGACCTGTCATCGCAGCGAACACTTCGCTGTTCCAGCTATGTAGGAAGGCCATTTGCGCAATTTCTATGGCGCTCAGGCAGACTGTCATGCCTATTGCAAACTTGACACCATAAACAAGTTCTTCATTGGGCGTGATCTCGAAGTCCTCAAAAGCTCTGCGCGCGCCTTTGCGATGCATCTTTCTGGTGAGAGCTCGCTTAACCCAGTCATCCATGGTTACACGCCCTTTGCTGAACCTTCCTTTCCGTACGCCTGCCGCCCATGAGAAAACTGTTAAGCAAATGCTTAACGTCATCCGAGGCGAGGTAGTTCTTGAGAATTATTGTGACGCCGAATGTCCATGCAACTGGCACTGCAGTGTAGTCGATGTCGTAGATACCGTCTGAATAGCTGAAATTGTTCTGAGCGAGAATAATGTGCCTGCTCCTCTGGCCCATCGCGCCCACGAAAACGCCCCAACTCTTCACGGGAACGTCAACGGCCATGCCGCTGCCCAAACTCTTGCCGATGCTGGCGTCGTACCAGTCGATGCAACAGAGATCTCCAGGGCTGAGCTTTCTGATTTCGTCTTCGATTTTTCGTTTCATTTCTTTTGCACCCTCAAGTCTGTTTCTTGCTGCGTAGTATCATTTCCATCGTGGCTACTCTGTTCTCAATCGCGGTGTTCACGTCTTCTAGAATGATGGCTTGCATCCACTTTGGAAATCGCAGTATCCGGGTCCCTAGCAGCTGCCATTGTTTCAACCATTTCTTGCGCTGCTCGGCCTCTCGCCCGAAGTTTTCCAAGATATCAACTTCTACCATACTCTCTGAACCTTTACAACTTGATACTCGTGAAAATCACTGTTGTTCTTGAATAGTGACCCTGCGAAGCCGTTTCTCCACAAGCCGTTCCTATGCTTCTTGAATTGTGACCGTGACAACACGCACGTTTTGTCCTGCAAGGTTTTCCATGTCAAACTGCACGTCTAGAACGTAGACGCTAACACTGCTGACTGGCCTCACGGCAAGGTCACTGTAAAACGTCACGACATTCCCGTTAAGAGCGTCCAGCTGATACTGATTTGCAAGACTGTTTCCCCAGGTAACGTTATACTCAAGAAAGACGAGCGTGTACGTGCGAACGATGCCATACGTTTTAACTTTCCGCTTGTACTGGCCCCCACTCCAAGAATCCCAATTACTACCCTGCGCCACGGTGTCCTCAGACCATTTTTCAACCGTTATCGCTTGCCCATCAAGAATCACACCCGCGCTTGAGTTTGCAGTGTAAGAGCCATAAATGCACCAGTCCAAGGTTGAGCTTGCATGTGACCATGTGCCCGGGTTCGGCCATGTGCCAAAAGTTTCCGTGGCTGAGTTAACAGGTGTGCCACCGGTTGAGCCGCTGTCATAAGCCGTGTATGAGCCGGAAGCATTCCACAACAATTGATAAGAGCCCGCGCTCAGTTGCAAGCCGTTTCCGCTGAAGTTGAATTGCACCCACCCTGCAGGAGCCCCTGTGCCAGTGACAGTTTCAGTTGCGGCAACGAATGCTACGTTGCTGTCGTTGTAAACAGCACATTGAACTTCTACTCCGCTCGGAATCTGCATGTAAGCGAATAGTGCTGAAACTGTGCCAGCTTGCGAAAGGGTGAATGCTCCGCCATGAGTTGCGCTTACGCCTTCCGCGTGCATGTTGACGCCCGTGCTTGTGTTGCCGAAAGTCGCCATTCAAATCACCTCGCATCAACCGCAACGACGCCTATGCAGCCGCCTAAACCTTCCGTCATCAGGTTGTTGTTCAAAATGTCGACAATGTCCATCATGTAGCTGAATTCTTGAAGGTCTGCCCCAGTTATGCTGCTGTAAAAATCGTCCGTTGAGCCGAAGGTGACGCCGTGAATAGCTCCGACTCCAGCGAACTTGTTTGAAGGGTTCAAGAACCAAGGCTCAAGCATACAGTACAAGGTGCTGCCCTGTGAAAAGTAAATGTTTACCGGTATGCCCGGGTAGCCGACTTGCGAGAGAATCCAAGGCGATGCGATAACGCTTATCGTCACGGCCGTGCTGCTGTTCTGCTTGCTGATTGTGATTGCGTGACTGTACCCGACGTTTGCAGGGATGGCAATTTTGCCGCCTATTCCGCCATAATCCTCTTCCGCATCAATTTCTCCCCAGTTCACCTGTGTTCCGTCAACGTAGATGCTAACTCCATTTGTCTGACTTTGACCAATGTTATTGAGAAGTGTGTTCGCTCCAGATGTCACCGCGTAAACTTGAACAAAGTATGTGGCTTGCTGAAGGGCGCCTACTGGTGTTGTTCGATTGTTAACTGTTAGGCTTATTCCGCTGCTGTATGTGCCTAAAGCGGAGCCGGTTGTGTCATTGAAAGCTGAGAGACCGCATTGAAAATTCTGCAAGTACAAGGCACTCGTGCTGCCATTGTTCTCTAAGTAACCCTCTGCATGCACGTCATACGTGCCAGCTGCTAGCCAGATTGCTGTACCAAAGTTTTGGAAGCTTGTTGAAGCACTGAAAGAAGTGCAAGCGTAGTAGCTGCCTACTTTGATTCGTATGCCACCACTTCCGCCTGAGGCATTGTTAATGGCTATTGCGAAGTTGATGATTAGAAGCCCTGCGTTTGGAAGGGTGATGTTTCCCCAATCCTTCATGGTGGTCCAAGTTATACCTGTTGTCAAACTGTACTGCGTAGAATCATTGATTAGGTTCAGTTCTTGAGCGATTAGTCTTTCCTGTTCAGCTAAGAGCACCATTATCCAAACACACTCCCTGAGCGGATTCTTTTCTGCGTGGCTGCAGCTGCTGAGCTTGTGGGCTCCACAATAATCGTTTTCAAACTTGTCATAACTTGCTGGGCAGCTTGCTGAACTGTGGCCTTGTCCGCGCTGCCCTCGACGTACACAAGAGGCGCGTTCGTGGTCATCTGAATCACCTGCGGCTTCGTGGCGGGTATATTTCCAACGTTGCTTGTACCCCCTGTTAATGGGCCGCCCTGAATCTGAGCTTGAGCATTGAAATCTTTAATGTGCTTAAGGCCTGTGTCCATGCTATCTTTAACCATGCCAACCCAATTCTTCATCGTTTTCTGGCTACTGTCAGCAGCATCGGCGAGAGCATGCGCGAAACAAACGCTGTGAATGAAGCCTTGAATCGAACCGCCTGCATCTTTCATCGCTCCGCCCACGTCACCAACGAAGGCTCCGAGAGTTTTTGCAACAGCTTCAACAGCGTCAATGATCGGCTTAACCGCATCGTAAACAGCTTTTATCACTGCTTCCATGGCCTTCCAGGCATCAGAAAAAGCCCCTGCAAGAAAGTCGCCGAACGGCTTCAGAACATCATTCCAAAGCGTACCGAAAACTGTTGAAAGTATCTGCACTTCCGTGATTATGTATACCTTTAAAAAGTCTGCAAGTGGCTCAAGAACGTTCTTCAAAAGCCATTCAAAAGAATCACTTACCGCCGTAATAGCGACCTCTAATGATTCTTTGAGAACTTTGCCGATTTCAATAAGCGCATCACGGAAGGGCGGACAATAGTTCCAGAGTAGAATAATTGCTGCAGTCAGCCCCGCGATAGCTAAGATGACAATTGCAATCGGGTTCGCATCCATCACGGCGTTTAAGGCTCCCTGCATAATCGTCCACATTTGAGTTGCATTAGAAACCGCAGTGATGCCTGCAAAAACAGTTGGCACGATACTCATGGCCATGGTTAGCATCTGAGCGCTTGCCTGTTGTTGAGCAAGGCTGTATCTCTCTTGAGCCGCAGTGTAAGCGTCTTGCACGGCTTTAAGTTTCGCTAGCGCATCTGTAGCTTGTTGACTGTCTGGACCATACTTGGCAACTGCAGCACTGTAAGCGTTTTGAGCTGCTGTGACGCTGTTAGCGCTTTTCTCAAGTGCAACATGCGCCTTTTCAACGGCATACTGGCTCTCCTCGTAACTCAGGAAGATTCCAACTGTGCCAGTTATAGCAGCGCCAAGACTTCCGAAGGCAGTTACACCTTGGCTAACTGAACCCCAATTAGCATTCATTGACCCAGTCGTTTCTGTAGTGGCTGAAACCATCTGGTCATCCGCGTCTTGCACATTCTCGCTTACCTCATCAAACACGGCCGAAGCATTGTCAATAGCCGTGATGTCGATTTGAATTTCTGTGCTCATCTGGTCTCAATCCACCGTGCATATTCAATGAGGAATGTCATCTGAAAGGGGGTTAACTCTGCAATTTGCTGAAGGGTGTACCGGTACTTGTAAGCTATGTATCCGATCCTTTGAAGGTCGCTGGAGTCTGCAATCCATTCGTTGATTGCTTTGTCATCTGGAAAAAAGGGCTGCCTTCGCCGAACAAGAGTTTCAGAATGTTCGCAACGTCTATGAAGGGCCACTGGCGAATGTCATCAAGTTTTATGTCTGGATTTCCCTTCTTGAGAGTTTCAAAGAGAATTTGCAGGGTCTGCTCATTCTTGTCTTCAATCTTGTGCAGTCGAAGCCACTCTTTCTGTGTTATCATGCCGTACCTGATTGTGCCATAGTCATCCGTTTCAAGCGTGTAAACTTTGCTCGCCTTCTGAAGCAGGGCATCAGGGTTGAATGGTTGAATCCGCTTCCTGCGCTTTCCATCTTCATATTCTTCCAGATTCTTCTGGTACTCCGTGACTTTTGCCCAATCTATTTCTACCATTTCAATCACCATAAATTTGAAACTTGAAAATCCTCAAAAAAAGAGGAGCGAGATTTTAGAAGGTACCCGTAACGTAACTGTTTCCTTCACCTGTTATCTTTTCTCCCACAACGCCTTTCTGAGTGACGGTCATGTTTTGAGTTAACAGTATAACGTTTGAAATCGTTATCTTCGGGTTCCCTGTGACCGTGCCAGCTGGTGCGAGTATGAATGCTACCGCTGTACCCGCTAAGATTTGCGTTACGTAAGTCGCGTCAATCCAAAGGCGGTCACATGAGATTTTAAAGTGCTGATTTCCCGCTGCCAAGATCGCTTGGTTCGGGCTACCCAGCTGAAACTCCTCTATCTTGTCAACCGTGATATCTGCAGAGAAGCCGGTCGCGTAGCCTATTGCGACTCCGCCCATTTCAATAACGGCGTTACGGCCTATCAATGGTGTTCCTGTCATTGTACTTTTCACCTCGATTCAGGGTTAATTTGACGAGATTGTAAAGGTGGTTCGAAAGAATGGCTTCCCTTGCATCCTTCTCAAAGAAGCGCGCGTATTCCGTAAAGACTTCTTGACACTCAGGATAATCCCACTGTTCCATCACAGATCTTCCAGCATCTGCAAGCGGCAAAGTTTCTGTGTGGTCCCGGATCAGCAGAAAGAAAAGCCCAAGCCACGCGCGATAGTATCTATCAGTGTCGCCGAGATACGTGAGCACGCTGTTTGAAAGTTGCAAGAAACGAAGAAAATTCTTGTCCTTCAACGTGTCAAGCGTGCCATAAGGCACGTCATCAAAACGTCCACAGTACGCCTCAATCTTGTAAACGTGCAACAGGTCAGCGTAAACCCGCGCAAGAATCTTCGTTTGTGGGAACTGCGCCTCACGAGAGGGGATAACCCGATTCAAGATTTTTATGGCAAGGTTAATGAACTGCTTGCGAATGTGCAGCTTAACCCACTTATCCATAAAAAGCAACTCATTTCAAGAAAGTGATGTTTCCGCAAGACTGTACACAGCATTCAAGATTTCCTGTTGAACCTCGTTTTCATGAAGCTGAAAAGCTCTTGTCATGAAGAACTGCCCTGCAACAAAACTTTTGTGCCCTCTTGTCTCATGACCGTACTCTACATACCGCGCATACGTAGCGCGTGCGTAAATGATGAACTTTAGCATACCCTGTTGCTCCATGCTTTCTGTACTGAGGAGATAACCTGTTCGCACGGGTGTGAAGTTCCGCATGTCTTGAAGCATTTTTGAACCAACGTCGCTCATCGCGTTCTGAGCTTGTTGACTCAGGTTTTCGCTGATGTTCTCCAAGCCTAGGCTAAGCTCCATTGCGCCTGATATTGAAATTTGAATGCTCATCTCATCACGTCTGAATGTGAAAGTTTACGCAGGCGATTTGCAGGGTTATGCGCACAAGGTCGGTGCCTTCAACCTTGTTGAGTTCGCGCTCGATGAACGCTTCTTTGATACCCGTTATTGTAAGTTGATTGAGGTGCAAGATTCTGTACACTTCGTTCTTGATGGCTTCCCTTGTCAGTGTGGCAGTGGCTGGCGTGGCTGGAGATGCAACTTTAACGTAAACATCAACGTGCACTCGCTCTGTTTCTTGCCACAGCTCGCGAGACAACACGTCCACGGCTGTTGGACTGGCCGGGTTGTATGCGCCGATTGCGTAGGCCTGCGACCCTGCTAGGAACAGGGCTGAGTCAACTCTCGTCGCGGCCCATAAAATCTGCGAAGCTGAAGGGCTGCTTAGAGACCATTGAGCTTGCAATAGGGCTGAGATTATTGAGGGAATGTCTGAGCTCGACATCTTTATTCATCCTTGCAAACGTCCACATCGTACCCCGCTTGCACAAGTTTCGTGTACTGTGCTGAAGTTACAACTTGTTTTAGGCCCTTGTTGACTCGTACCACGATGTAATTGCCCGTGTAAACGTTTTTGCCCGGCTCATCTGCAGGGTTAAGGTCAACAGTGCCCGTTGTGGTGTATGCGTTGCTGAAGTAAGTTTGAGCAGTTCCTCCGCTTTGGCTCATGGACCTATCACGTCTCCGCGGTAAGTTGGTACCTGCTTTCCCATGGCAGCATCAGCGGCTATTACTGGTGTGCTAAAGTTTGTAAGTTGCTTCGTGAGGTCAAGCTGAAGCCCTGCGATTGTCTGCTTTATGGCTGTTGCGTATGGTCCTGCCCTTGAAACTCGCAAGTCTCCAAGGAAGTAGTCATAAGCCCCTGTTAGGCTTCCTCCACTCACAATTACGAGGGTTCTAATGCAAGCAAGGTCTATGGCTGCCTGTCTTGCGTACACGTATCGCGGATCTGTGCTTGAGATTGTCGTGGCAAGCATCCCTGTGATGTACTGATTCGCATAATCTACTTGAGCTTGAAGTGAAGCAAGCGTCATTGTCAACCCATAAACCATGTACGTGCTAACACCATCAAATGTGGCGTTCAGTTGACTCTGCACATCTGTCACGGTAATTGGAAAGGTTATGGGCAATTGTTGAGCGGGTAATACAACTCCTGTGCCCCCGCTTACAGTGGTCAAGATTTGCCAGCTGAACACATGGGCCGTGTCAGGGTCGGCGAAGCTTACGTTGATTTGAAACGTGGTTGACGTGGGGTTGCTTGGGTAATACTCACGGCCTCCGAGATCATCTTGAGGCTGCAACCAGATTTGGTCAATCGTGGGCGTGAAGCTCTCGCCATGCGACACGACTACACTTGTTTGTCCGGCTAGAATAGTTGCTGAACCCATTTTATCATCTCCAATTAATGTGAAAACTTATGGAAAAACCAAAAAAGGGGAAACTGATTTGAAGCGTTTACGGGAATGTTGTCTTCCAAGTTAATGTTGTGTACGCGATGCACTTATTTACGAAGACTCCGCCAGTATATGCAGAATCGTAGTAGCAGTAGATGATGTTGCTTCCCTGTTCGCGGTACAGGTAGCCATTAGCAATTTCAATTCCTTCCGTTGCGATTGTGGGAACAAATTGTGTGCTGTAGTTTTCATTTCCGTATATGTACAGGCGGCTAGGATCAACTAAGGCTGTAGTCAGGGCTTGTGTCCATCCAGCCCAGCTTCCCTCTTGCATCATTAGAAGGCTGCCATCTGGAAGTTGCAGTAAGCCTCTTGTGATAGCCGCGTTGCCGTGGTGCGTAAGTGTGGCGAGTTGCTGCCATGTTTGATTGCCGTATGGACTTGCCCAATATGTGTAGTCGCTGCTTGAATCGTCGCCGATTGCGTAGAATACTCCGTCCTCTTCCCAGATGCAAGCTTGATGAATACCAGACATTATTGGGTTAACTCCTGTTGGTTCTGTCCATGGGCCGAGAGGAAAGTTTGCTGCTGGGCAGACTAGCACGCACATTCCTGATGTTGAAGTTCCCTTTGAATAATAGAACAGGTCGTACCTATTGCTTATGTCATCGTATATGATGCATCGTGCTCTTGTCGGTCCTGTCGTATAGTTGCCCTCGTAACTGTTGTTTGGAGCATCAAAGATTACGCCCAGGTAAGTGTAGCTTGTGATGAGTGGGCCTGAAACTTGAGCGATTCCAAGCTGTTGGTAATAGGCTCCTGTGGTTGCGTTTCCGATGCTGAAAATCATGTAGTAATTGCCGTTTGCAGCTTTGAAGAAAACATCATCTTCCCCCATCGTGGAGCCGGGCACTAAGTCTTGCATGCATGTCCAGTTGGCTACCCTGACCCAATTTTGAAGGCACAAGCTGTCAATCATGGATGGGCCGTCAAGGTTTGAGGCTATGGATGCCGTATTGAAGTACGTGCTAATGAGAGCGTTCACGGTTGCGTTAGCGCTCGTTATTTGACCCCAAGAGATTGCAGCGTTAGCGATTAGCTGATTCACAGTTGCGTTTGCGCTCGTGATTTGAGACCACGTTATTGCTGCAGTGCCAACTATCTGCGAAACAGTTGTGTTCCAAGCGCCTTGCCAGTTAAAGTTCTGATACAGGGCCACAAGCTGCGCAACAGTTGTGTTTGCGTTGGTGATTTGGCCCCAAGCGATTGCAGCGTTTGTGATTAACTGTGCCACGGTGGAGTTCCATAAGCCCTGCCAGTTAAAGTTCTGATATAAACTGATGAGTTGCTCAACGGTCGTGTTTGCATTCGTTATCTGTGTCCATGCTATTGCTGAGTTTGTTATCAGCTGTGCAACAGTTGTGTTCCAGCTTCCCTGCCAAGCACCGCCGCTTCCGCCTCCACCAGTTAGCATGTTGCCAGTTACGTTCACGCCGTTAACATAATACGTGGTCGAGCTGAATGACCCTGCCGTTACTGCACTCGTTACGGAAAGCGAACTTAGATACATCTGTTGCAGCCATGCTGTTGCAGTTGCATAGTTGAGGACATCATATGCAACGCCGTTGCTATAATAGGTGAAAACCCAATTTTGAAAGTCGTCGACAATTCCATAAGCTCCAGCTGCGGGCGTGTATGTTATGCCCTGTGCTCCTGTTTCGATGATGAGACGCGTATTGTTGGGCAGGATTATACTTGCACTGTACAGGTTTGGACCTGCTTCCACGTAAACGCTGCCTCCTCCGTTTGCGCTTGCGTTTCCAAGACCGCACTCGATAACTTCCGTGGCGTTTGTTGTGAAGGGTGGAAGCCATGCTCCGACATTATTTTGCAGGCAGAAGCCTTGGTCAAGTTCGCTCACGATGTAACTGTTAGACTTCATGAACGCGCTAAGAGTGCTGTTCACAGGGATGTTAAGTTGGTTCTCAATCTGTTGAATTTGCACCTGCAAGTCTGCGCTTACGTTTACATTTCCTCCTTCATAGGCGATTGCAGTGAGCCCTGTCAGCAGAATGGCTAAGAGTATAGCTCCCTGCCACCATTTGAGATTCTTGAAGTTGTTGAACCACGCGCTAATGTTCACGTTTTGGTTTTGAGTCATGTTTTTTCACTTTTTTCTTTTTTTTTCACTTTGCCCATCCTTGATAAAACCCATGAAAATAGGCGTTGTACAGGAGAAGGGATGAAGGCTTCGTCAAGGATTTTGGGAGTGAATTTGAGGTTTTTGTGATGGTTGTGAGTTTGAAAAAAACTAAAAGAGGGGATACTTACGCTCCTTGCTAGGAAATTATGTTGGCGGAACAACCGTGGTTGATGCTGTGGGCGGGGTTGGCAGTGCAAGCAGTCCGTCTATGTAATTCGTTGCAGCGGTGAAGGCGGCTGAGCTTGTGTAGCCTTGCACGTTGCCAGGGCTTATTGATTGGCCAAACCTACTCACAAGATTGCTTGGCGGAACAATTGTCAACACGTAATTCACAATGCTAACAGTCCAATTCTTGTAAGTGCCAAGAGACATGTTAGCTGTCATGAGCCCTGTTGCAGAGGCCGTTGTCGTGCTTGTGGTTTGTGTTGACGATGGGGTAATGTCTTGACCAGCGAAGACGTTCTGTATCTCTTTTGCGAGTGCCGTGCCGATGACGACTATGAGCGCCCCGATTTCTTTATATTGAGGCACCAAGGCAATGATTGGGCCAATTGTTCCTGTGAACAGCGCTATTGTCTGCAAGAGTTTGCTTGTGTCATACTGTTCCGCAAGCTGCTTCACGGCCGCTATCTGGTTCTGGCGTATGTACATCCAGATGTTGTAAATCCAGACGGCGAAAATAAGAACCGGCGCACCCTCGAAGAACAGTTTGAGGTAAACGCCATATTGTCCTAGTGGCGTCAAGTCTTGAGTGGTCACGTAGTTGTTAAGTTCGCCGATGACTCCGCCTACGACTGCAAGAATCATTGTGGCAAGGAGAATGCCCTGTAAAGGATTCAGTTTCAAAGCTTATCACCTCTATTGAAGTTCACATACAGAAGTTCCCGACTGTAACCCTCGGGCAAGGTTCTCGCCTGCCACGAAAAGTGGACAGGATTCGAGATTGAGAAAAGATAGAAAAGAAAAAACGGAAAAGAGTTTGGCTGCTTAACTGGTCAATAAGCCGGTTATCTGCGAGATGCATCCACCATTTAGCACAACTGGCGCGTATCTGGTCGTTTCGATGATGTCGATTGAGTCATTCTGTTTGACTTGGTCCACATCGGTCATCAATGGGCGCTTCACGACGAAGAAGCCTATCGGTGCGTATGATGCGCTCAGGTTTGTTCCTGTGCTCAGTACGTACGCGGTGCCTGCGCTGCAAACGTTCGTGACGTACAAGTTCATGCCGTAAACTTGCCCTAGTGCTCCATTTTGGAGTACGGGTCTGCCATATTGCGAGAATATGGTGAAGTTTGGCACGTACTTGAGGTCACGCGCGTTTATTGGGTTGCAGATGATTGAGTCAGCGATGAAGTTTAAGCTCTCGATTTGCGATTCTGCCCACAAGATGTCTTTTGCGCCTATGGTGTTCGTAATGGTCATTTCTGAGCCGGTTGCGCCCATGGTCTTGCCCGTGGCTGCTGACGTGAACTGCGCTGCTGAGCCGATAACGTTCATGCAGTCAAGATCAATTTGGTACGCGGTTCGCCTTGCAAGTCTGCGAAGCTGTTGGTCAATGACTGGAATGTACAAGTCTTCAACTTGCTCTCGTGGGACTCGTATGCGTTCGCCTTTCTTGTAAGGCGTGACGGTCACAGTGGTCAGCGGTGTGTAATCCATCATAACTTCGGCGCCCTCGGCGATTTCGCTGATGCCCATACTTCGCGAGCCGGACTCTTTGACGAAAGTGGCCGTTCTGCCTTGGACAAGCGGAAACTCTGGCAGCAAACGTTTAACGACGAGAGCTGGCATTGTCAGTTCTATGATGTGCTTGTGCAGAGCTGGGTACTGTACTGCACCTGAGTCATACCAAGTTATTGCGTCCTCTGTAAAGCTCATTTCAACTCACCCTAGTATAGCATAACAATTCCTGTTGCGCCGCTTGAGATTGCCTGCAATGCAACGCCGATGACTGAAGAGTCTTTCTTCGCTGCGCCGCCAGTGTCAGATTGTACTAAGCCCACACCTGCTGTGCCGCCACTTGCTGAGCAAACTTGGTCGCCCCTGCTTATGGAACCCCACGCTGTTACGCGCACGATTCCCATGGTTACGACTGATACAGTTTTGCCAACGACAGACTGATTCTTCATTGCAACGCCGGCGATAGTGTACAAGTTAGCAGTGCCTGGAGCGGGTTGGACAGTAAAATCTGCGCCCGTCAAGTACAGGAGTTGCCCGTACGTGATTGCCGCGCCTGCCACCAAACTTATGATATAACGGTCTGAGATAAGCGGGGTTTGACCTTCAAGATTTGCGTATGGAGTTGCTATTGTAATCCCCTTATCTTAGGCCCTTCATCTTAGCGGTGGCTTTTGCGACATCCTTGAACCAATCAATATTTCCGAAGACGCCCATGGTTTGGTCACCCATTATGCCCTGCTGATTGTCACGTGGATTTGGAGATTGCACAAACCCTTTGCCCGTGGCTTTCTTTGACGTCTTTGAGGAAACTGCGCCATCGTCACTGTTCACAAGCATTGGATTAACGCCTTCCGCATCATCGTCTCCATCTCCGTCGCCGTCATCTTCAGATGTGTTAGCATCTCCAGCTTCCGCGCTCGGTGGCGGACTTTGAAGTTGCTGTTGTAAATCACTGATTTTCTTGCCAAGTTGCTGCTTCGTGGCCCTGTTTGCAATTTGTTTCTGCAGGGCTGCAATCTTCGCCTTCATGGCTTCAGCTTCTATGGCGTCGTTCATGGTGAGTTGGTTTTGCATCTGCTCAAGTTGGTTCATGTAGTCGTTGTAATTTACCTGTGTTGGTGCTGTTTCGCCTTCACCGTTGTTTGTGTTCGTTATGCCTTGTGCTTGATGTGGTGCACTCGCTTGCTGAGCAGTTTTACCTGTTTCTGGCAAGGAGTTCACCTCCGTTGTAGTTTCTTTATTGTTGTCGGGTTCTTGCAGGTCACCCTTAGAACCCCCATCTTTGTTACCTTGCGATAACTTTGAATGCGTGCAGACGAAAGAATCCTTCAGTCCGCATGTTTCTGCTCCTTTGCAGGCAGCGCAATCGTGTGCTTGATTCTCATTCATGGCCGCTGCGAAGCCTACAGGTTTAAAGTCAGTGTTCTTGTACGCAGGCGAAGCAACGATGCTAAGTTCACGCACCTTTGGCTTGTGAACGATTTCCCAAGCGTCTGGGCATAAGTGAACAAGTAGGCCCTCTTTCCGCGTTTGCTGCAGGCATTTTGAACACTGCACATCATCTGAGTCTAGCTGAATGGAAACGTGGTCAACATAACCCTTGAGCACTCGTTCAATCACGGGCAGGTCGCCGATTTCAGCACGGAACCAAACAGAGTTATCAGTTGCAAGCTTTGCATCTGGAACTTTACCAATAACAGCCAGCACGCTTTCTGTGTGGTCTATGCGCAGTTGCGCACCCTTCAAGGTCTGAATTAGAAAGTCCAAATCTTCAGTTGGTACTTGCCATTTGTTCGCGTTTACGGAAGTATCTATGGCCGTGCCCTCAATGTTCAACAGGTGCTCACGAAGAGCGAACTGTGCATCCACAGCGCCCCCAGCGTTACCTTGAGTTTTGAACGGAACGAAATAACGTAGTTGCATTTAGAACACCAACGGCTGATTTCTCTTTTCTTGTACTAACGCAAAAAATCCAGCAGAGTCTTCAAGGAAGCTCTTTTTGACTTCCTCTTTTTTCTTTTCAACTTTTGGCTTCTTTGTCTTCGTCTTCTCAGTTTTTGGCTTTGTCGTCTTGGTCGTTTTGGTTGTTTTGGTTTTCTCTGTCTTTGACGTGGTGCTTTTTGTCTTTTCTGTGCCCTTTTTTCGTTGCTCATCAAAGGTTGTCCATTCACTTTGAAATGCAGCTTCTGCGGTTAACGCTTTAAAGCTGACAACATCTTCAAGGAAGCTTTTCTTTGATGGCTCGTAGCCTTGACACCCAGGTATGCTGCACTTTCCGTGTGGTTTGCCAAGCTGCTTGCAGGCGTTCATGAGTTTCGTGTGTATCTTGTGTTTTATGGCAGGGCTAAAGTGTGAATTTGGCAGGTATGAGAAAGCGCTGTTGAGGTGTGGTTCATCTATTTTACCATTCTCGTCCTTGTATGGAAAGTGTCCCTTGCCTTGAGGGTCCACGTACGCGAATGAACTGTTTGGCAGGTTCTTCTTTTTCTTGTAGCTCCAAGCTTTTGCTAGGAAACTTGTTTCAGACATTTTTTCAACTTCTTTATTCACTACCGTGATTCGTGACTTCAGCAACTTGTAAGAACGCGTTCATGGCTCGGCGTCTATACTCGTTCCAAGCCTTGAAGTCAAGAAGTGTTTGAATCTCACCCTTCAGGTGCGAGTCAAGCCAAGCTCGGCAATCTTCAGCCGTTTTAAAGTTGGCCTTCAAAAATGAGAATCCTTGAATCTCCCATCGCTCTGTGCCCTTGACTCGGCCCACGATTCCCTGAACACCTGTAGTGATGGGTTTTGAGTGCACCTTGTCAAACTTTTCACAAGGTTGAACACTGCACTTCCAACTGTCCTTTTCATTTGTGATGTTTGCCATTCTAGTTCGCCAACCCTTCACACATCATCAAAATCGTTTTCTTGTGAGGAATCCACGGAACATTGTAAAATTGAAACAGTTTGTTCATGAGGATGTCCTTGACCCTTGCAAACCTGCGATTTGTAAAAATGTTCATCACGTAAGCGCAGTTATTGGTGAAGTATTCATCAGTCAAGAGGATGACTTTTGTGCGCATGTTCCGCAAATCTTTCGTGACCACCATGCCGGTAAGCGTGTTATAGTGGTATTCGCTTTTGCTGAGTTTGCCGTACATCAACCTGCGAAGCCTGCAGAACCACAAGCAGCTCATGTGAGGCCGGCGCATCTCATTAGTGTATCTGCAAAGCGTGTGGCAGGGCATGCGTGGCCACAGGGAGCTAAGTTTTCTTTGTGTTATATGGGTAACAGGGGTAGCAGTTGCAACTGTCTGCAGCTTTGCAAGTTCACTACGCACTAACGTTAGGACCCTCATCTCGTACGCTGCTTGTTTCATCGTGCAATAAATCGCGTTTAGCGGAACCATTTTTGTCTGGTAATATTTCGCTGGCAATCTTCATCCCTTCCGGCACTTTTGTTACGAATCTTTGCAGGTTAATTCCGCAGCGGAAACACTTCTTCGGCAACTCAGACGTGCGTTCCATGGTTCCATCTTTCTTCAACAAAATGAGGGGTTTGGGCCCATACGCAGTTTTGCATTGTGGGCAGGCCATTTGAACAAGTTTTTCACGTTTCTTTCTGTTCATGTGCAACCTCAGTCCCCATCCTGAATTTTTGGCGCGTATGGTTCGTTTTGTTTCTGAGACTCTATTATCGTCTGCATGGTTCCGATGCGGTTCACAACTGCCGTGTTGATGTCTTCAAGAAGAATCGTTTGCACCCATTCTGGCAGCTTTGCCATTTCCTTAAAGTTCGCAAGGATTGCGCGTTTCACGGGGGTGGAGAGTTTGTCAAGCTCGATGATAAGCTCTCCTTCAAGTTGCAGAAACTCGTTGATTTCCGCTTCGGTTTTTCCTTTCCACAATATTGGGTTTGCCTTCTCACTCATTTTCATCACTTCTTATGATTGTGCATTCGCAATTGAGGTGAATATTCGGGGCAAACGTGTCCTCATCAATCCATTCGCCATGAAAGAACATGCTAAGAAGGTCATCCGCATCTTCAAGTTCGTATGTATCATCCTTGTACTTTTGGCACTCTTCGCAAGTCTTGTCACCAGTCACGACAAAAATCCAAGTTTGAGTTTTCTTTTCTTGAACACTCTGCGCTTGAAAAGTTTTGACAACCCTTAAGGCGTTGAGGGCTTCACTCAAGCTCTGCAATCAGGTACCGCCTTTTGACTCGTATACGTGAAGCTGTTGCCCCTGTTCCACCTGACTGGTTTTGAGGAAGCATTTCTTGAATGGGGAGAGTCCCTGTTGCGCCACTGGCTTGCTGAGTTATGCTAACGCCGATTTCTTGTGGAAGCACTTGCAACTCTGGTGTGGCTTCTGCAGGAATTTCTTCCGGTAGGCCTAACTGCCCTCTTGATTCTGAGATGCCCATGATGCCATCTTTCACTAGCAAGTCTAGGTACTTCGCCTTATCTGGAACGATTGGTTCCCAGATTGGTCGCCACTTTACATGCGGAATCTCGTTACCCTCTCCGAATTGTGCATCTATAAGCTGCGCGAAGAGAACTGTTTCCAACGTGTCGCCAAGGATTTCCTGACCCATGCGTAAGCGTGTAACGAATTCTTGCATCACGATGTCTGCTGTGGCCCTGTTCGTGCCCTTTGTGTTCCCAAGGAAGATATCAGGAACCGCGAGCACAGCTTGTCTTTGAGCGTGAAGATAATCAATCCACCACTGAACATTGATTTCCCTTGTCATGCTTGTGATTGTTTTAACTTGAACGTCGCCTCTTACGAAGACGTCCGTAGCCGGGCCCCTGTTCGCGAACGCATTTACAACTGCTGTCATTTGTGCATCGCTGAATGGGCGGTCCGGTGTGCCGCAAGTAACAGTTAACATTGGCTTCGTGTAAATCTTCATTATGGTGGCCATGTCTGTCTGGAAGTCGTCAATTAGGCTCTGCACAAGAATTAGCGGGCGAAGCTGGCTTGTGCCGTAACTGTACTCATACCACCAACTTTTTGGGCACCATTTGAAATGAATCATGTCTTGCGGTTCAAAGGCCACGGGTGGAAAAGTCAACAACTGAATGTAACCGAAAACGTTGCCATATTGGTCCCTGCGAACGCGCATGTAAACAGGGTCGAGCGGTTTCAGCCACCAATCGTTGACGTCAGAATCTTCATCCCTGCAAATCTCTAAATATGCGTTGCCTGAAATGAACAAGTCTGCCGCAACTACTCGCAGGGTTTGCAAAACATTGTGTTCATCAAGCCAGTCTGTGAGCCATTCCCGTATGTTGTCGTCTCCGCCTTCAAGCTCGAAGCCGTTGCTAATCATCAGGTTTACGATGACGTCCACGCTTGCCTTGATGTACGGTGTGAAGGTGTAAAGTTCCTTGTACTTCGGCAAGTCTTCTATCGGCTGTGCTCCCCAGACTCGTTCCCAGTAAGCAACATATGGCGGGGTGACGAAGCCTATGCCTGAATCTGGAATCATGTACTTATTCAAGTAACCCCAAAGGCCGGGGTCGTAGCGCCAGTTAACAGGGATTTCCTCTTGAATCTGCTTCTGTGCAATATCTGGCGGAACATCACGAGCGCTTGCAAGCAGCTTGCTCTCCGGCTTCACAGCTTTAAATGGCATCTAAGATCACGAGTTTATTTTTTAGTTAAGACAACAAGCGGTGAAGATTGCTCTTCCTTCCGCATCACGATTCGCACTTCTTCAAAACTTGCGACTTTTGAGATGTCAACACCATCTATGAGTATGTGCAGTTCTTTAACGTCGCCTACAACATCTATGCCGAGCGCCTTAATCACACCTTTTGAAGAAGCCACGAACAGTTCAGTTTCCATTTTTCTCAATTCTCCTTTCATCTCAATGAGGGATGAATGCAACCCCTGTGCCCGAAAGCGGTGCTTTAGTCGCTGCGAACACGGCTAGGGCCATGCTCCAAAACACATCGTCGTGTGAGCCGTCTGGATGGCTGAAGCGAAGGTGCCCTGTTTTCATGAGTTCGTACTTTTCAATGTTTAGCTCAGCAGTCAGGTCCACGTCTTGAATTTTCGTCGCGGGCACATATGGAATTTTCACTTCGCCGCCGCGCATTTTTTCCCTTAAGATCGTGGCCATCTCTTCCTTCGACTGTACGGTGAAGGTTATGCCGTTGACGCCTTGTATCCCGCTGCGAACCATGTCCTCAACGATGTAGCCGCCCACACCCGTGATATCCGCGTAAACGGCCCTTATTTCTCGCCAGCGGTCCTGGAGACTCTTCATGTACCCGATGACGCTTGCATACTCTGTTTTCAGGGGAAAACGGTGAACGTGTACCATCTTGAGCATACTTCCGATTTTTTGAAGGACCAGGACCACGCTGGAATCGCGTTCTTTCCCGAAATCGACGCCGACGTAAAACTCGCCTTGGAATATGTCCTGAAAGTCATAGGGCTGCAAGTTGCTATCGATACAGTTGACAATCAAGCTCTGCGTCAGCCAAGCGTCGATGTCCTCAACAAACTCGGCCATGAACTCACGTTGAAACCGCTCCGCCGGCAGCTGAGCCCGCATCTCGTCGACGAAGCTCTGTTTCACAAGGCCGCTGCGAATTACGTCCTCGCAGGTAACAATGTGCTTGCTGAACTCGCTGCTCTGAGTCATCCGGTAGAAGACGCTGTCCTTGTTCCATGGCGTGCTTGACGCGATGAGAATGCCATCCGTGGTACTGAGCATCGGGTACAATATATCGTAAAAGACCAGATCATCATCCCTGAAGAAGTTTGCTTCATCAGGCAAAACCTGGTGGGCAGTGTATCCGCGGAGGAGCTGAGGGCTGTTAGGCAATGCCACGATGCGGCTGCCGTTCTTAAAACGAACCGTGGCTCTCTGCAGCTTTTCAATCATTTGCACGTATTGTTCCTTTGGCAATCTTGCGAGAAAGTCTTGAATCCGATCGCTCATTATCATCGACTGTCGCAGTGATGGTGCCACAATCAACGTCAGAGTTTTCGGATGCACAAGCGCAAACCAAATCGCCCTCAAAGCGATACAAGTTGTCTTACCAGACTGTCGACTCCACCTCACGACAATACGTTTGGAGGTATCTCGCAGAAGCTTCGTCTGGTACTCGTTACATTTGAATCCGAAAACTTGAAGGGCGAACGTTGCTGGATCAGAAGAGAACTCGAAAGGTTCACTTGGCCGGCGCGCTTTGAGCTGCGTCCTCAACCGTTTTAGCCTGGTCTTCTGGGATTGTTTCATTCACAAACTTCTCCAGTTCAGCAAGGTCCTCATCAACTTGCTTCTCGTCAAACCCTTTGCCAATGTTCTGCAGGATCTGAGCGATGTACCCGGCAACCCTCGTCCAACCCTGCCGCTCCTTCAACGTGATAAGATGCGTTTTCCCTTCCACATGTTGATACTTAACCTGCCCACGTGCGATTGCGGAGGCAAAATCGAAAAGCTGCTCCAACTGCTTAATAGTCTTCGTGCGCAGCTGCTGCGTGTCAAGCTTCACCCGGCGCCTTATCTGAAAAATACGGCCCGCCATCACATCGTTGAAAGATCTGTGGGCACGCAACGATTGCCCCTTGCCTGCTTTTTTCAACTCCAAGAACTCCTAAGGCCCAGGGCTTAAGTTATCATTCCGTTTGGAAGCTTCCTTTTCCGCGCGAATCAACCAAGACCTCACCTCGTTCAAGTGCAGGCACGAAGCCGACTTGAACTGGCCCCTTCAGGAGTGCCAGAACATCTGTTCGAGTCATTCTGCAGATTCTTTCGCATCTAATTCGGTCATGGAAACTGCTGGAAAGGATGATTCGGCGAGCTTGTCTTACCTGCTCTTTTTCTCTGGTTCGTCTGTGCGTCATGGTTCCAACTCGCGCCACTCAAGGCGGCAATTCGAATTCATGAAGCAGAGAACACGTTGCGAATTGAAATACTGCACGGTACCGTGGACAGGGCCTTACACAACACTTTGTAAATGGCTTGAAAGAAAGCGTGCGCTTAACAAAGGCAGCAGCCAAAAGTCCTATTCTGTTTTTGGTGATTCTAACCTTAATAAGATTGCTTCTTGAATCCTACTTATACAATTTTCAATGTCTTTTCGAATTTCGTCATCCCAAAATCTCAAAACCACATACCCTTGATTCTTCAGAGTTTTATTGACTAAGGCGTCTCGTTCTATATTCTTGCGGATATGGTCTTGCCAGTAACCTTTCTTGAGCTGTTTCTTAAGCTTTTTCCAGTTTCTCCCATGCCAAAATGAGCTATCGCAAAAAAGCGCGATTTTAGGTTCAATCAAAAAATCCGGCTTACCGAAAAGCTTGGGTTGGTATTCGTGACTAATCCGGTTTTCTTCAAGGGCTCCTTTCATTTTCAATTCAATCTTCGACCCCTTGCTTCGTATCTTGGCCATAACTTGGCTCCTCTTTTCTTTTGAAAAGACGTCAGGCATAAACAACGCCCTCAAGGTCATTTATCAATATTAAAAATAGCCTGATAACCTTTGGCCCATGCTGAAAGAATTATTCAGGTTCCAAATAACGTAGTGGCTCTTTGAAGGATTGATCAAAGCCCATTGTCGAAAATAGCAGAGAGGACTTTTTTCCATAAATGCCCACTATCATCCACACTAGAAGAGCTGCGGGGCCTTTTGCAGGCGCAATCATGGCGGGGACATGTTGGGGTGACCATGTAGCTGTCATATCGCACCCGCCTTCCAGTTTTGACTCAATTCCAAGTGGATCTCGTGTAAACTGTGCATGATAGAAGTCGTGATTCGACTTTGGTTCAGGCGTCTCGAAACGACATCCGAAAATCCGAAGTTTTCCAGTTTCTTTATCGTAGGCCAGCAACGCTACCCGAATATTCATCTCTGGGAAATTTCCGGAAAAGTCTGCCTCTAGATTGAAAACAGGAACAAACTCCGCGTCATCTCCTGAAAACGGAGGTAAGTAATAATTCCCTACCGTCTGTGAGTTGAGCTTCATTTTCTTGGAGCATGCTTCAGTTAGAAGTGAATTCAGTTTTTTCCATTTTTCAGGAAACATCCACCCAATAAGGTTTTTGTAGTTATCTTTTGTTCGAGAATCAAGCGGGATTCCAGCCAAATCAATTTTTCTCGTCCAACAAACCTCGGACTTCTGCATTACATGTTGAAATATCTGTTCCATAATTTCTACTTCTTTGCTGTAGTTGTTGTCCGTTGCTGACATGGTTTTACCCTGTTGTTCTGCTAGATGAGTGCCATTGCAGGGGCGTAGTCAACATCTTGGAATGGTCTCGCATGTATATATCTCTGATTATAGGGTGAATCAATAGTTGCATAAAATTCTCTGCAATTCTCCTTTCTTTCGAAAGTTGAACTATCTTCGCAGAATACGAATTCCGTTTCTATTTTCTTGAAAGGATTTGCTACCTCCAATATTCTGTCGTTGGTGTAGAGGTTATTCCAAAACCAAGCAGGTCTTGATAGCCAGTAATTTTCTTTGAAAGTGAAAGATTCTATTTTTTCAAGCATCAACGGAAGGGAGCCCACATTTGATGAGAGTTCTGTAATCTTGTTCCAAATCGCCAAATCCCTTTGATCTCCTTTCAAAAGACTTGGAAATCTTGATACTAAATGCGGTGCGTCCACCAAAATATCTTGACCAGGAAGAATTAGTCGCTCAAGCCACTTTGACACCCTAGCAGCTGCTATTCTTGCGATCATTTCGTCAGTTGTTTTGTCTTTTCCCCTGAGACCATTTCCAGAATTGACCACAAATTGTTTGAATGTCACTTCTGCAGGTTTTCCTCCAAGAAATTGCAAAGCTGAACTGGGAAATAGTTGGAGGATTCCGTCGAATTGCAGGAGTTGGACTATGGGTTTCGCCGGGTTATCAAGAACGCAAGAGATTTTCTTTTCCAGCAGGTCAAGGTAGTCTGGAATCTGAGGCCAGTGCCATGGTCTAAACCCGTTTCTGATGTTGGTCCAAAGACCAGGATTGTCGAGCTGAGCTGCGTCGATATTCAAGTCGCAAAACGAGTCAGGATGCCCTCTCAAAGTAAGGTCGAAATAGCTAGGGAGAACACGCCTCCCTGATTCAAGATTTAATCCAATAATCAGTCCGCATCGGGAATAGCAACGCAATAAGTAGGCTGCTTCTTCTCCGGTCAAGAAGGGATGCGTTTTCATTAAGTCAAAATCAATAATGAATATGGATATTTTGTCCATGTCGATTGCGTCATTCGTCCATTTTCTCGCTTCTCTGGTCGCCTCTCGCCTTTCTTTCAGAAAATCAAGTTGGTTCAAAAAGGCTTCTTGGCTCATTGGATCAGTCTTGAACTTCTTTGTGGCATTCCTAAGTTTTTCAACGTATTTGTCTGCAACTCCCGTATCATCATCATAGACCATTATTTGTTTCAATCAGATTCCCACCATTTTAAGGAAAAAGCTGTATTGAAACCTTTTTCTGGTTCAACGAAAGACACTTCACAACCAATATTATTTGCCACCAACTTCACAATAGTCAACCCCAAACCCATGCCGCCATATCCTAAAGCTCGCCTTTCAGGCGATATCGGCATTTTTCTCACAAAAGGCTTAAAAAGTTCGTCAGAATTTTCAAGGTCGACGCCACAACCAGTGTCTTCAACAAGTATTTCGTTGCTCCTGCCATCTTTTCTCGAAATGACCTCTATCAATCTTAACTTGGAATCCAAGACTGCGTTGAAAGCATTGACGAAGACATTCTGGAAAATAGCACTCCATTCAACTAAGGAAGCTTCAGGCAGTAGTAGCTGTTCATCAATTTTCTTGGTTTGGATAGGCACTCCCCGAGCCAATTGCGTTAACTGCGATTTAATTTCATCAATTGTCTTTCTAGCTGAAAACCTTTTTCTAATTTGGATATTTGCGGTATCGGAAAAATAACCAAGGAGGGAATTAGTAGCTTTGGCACTTTGCAACCAAGACAGAAGCTTTCCTTTTATTTCGCTCAATTTTGGCTTTATGCGTTGGTCTGTTGATTCAATCTTATCAAGTTCGTCAATTATGCTTTCTACAACCCTGAACTGACGTTTTAGTTCATGCTGGTAGGATACCGAAGTTATGCCAGCGGTGGCAAGCGATCCCACAAGGCCAACCTGTTCCGCGACCCTCTCTGAATTGCTCTCATTCTGTTCAACAGCTTCTTCAATTTTCTTCTTGAGCTCCGCGTAAACTTGTCGTTCGATCTTCGGTTCATATTTGCTTAACACGTCTTCAAAGCTCTTCAATTTTGAAGACAAACTCGCCTGCGGTTTTTCGATCACACTTCTCTTTTTTTCTTCAATTGCATACCAATCGAGGCCAAATCTCACCATATCTCGAAGATTTGAGAGCGCTTCACTTTCTTGCAGCCTGTCTCGTGTTAGAGCAATGTAAAGAGAGGTCTCTTTTGAAGTGTCCACATTAACCACCCCAAACATCCGAGATTGCGTTGGGAGCATCTGCATGCCTAAAGGAACATTCCAATCTTCCGGTAAGAGTTTCGACAAGGTCAACCTGTGTGAGTGATCGAGTTCGATTTGGAGCCAATCGTTTTTAGGGTCGCCGTAGTAAGGTAACCGAAAGCCTTTGTCATACAAATGAACCCCGCCCCAAATATTGAAATAATCTCTCGCCTCTTTCACTTTAATATCATAAAGCTGGCGACCTTTCCAGCGATATATTCGGATCTCCCAATTTCCGTCAACTAACTGACAATCTGGCATGTCATATTCATATCTCATTGGTTCTTTCCCCTTGAACTCAAGACTCAATGAGACATGTCCACTATCATTCCTTCCTCGTATTCGAGCTTTCCATAAATTCAATGCAACATTAATTCGTCTGTTAAACGCGTTTTCAAGTTCAGCATTTTCTGACTCAAACTCGATTCGGAAACGTTTCTTGAGATTGACGTTGCTGCTCTCAAAAGGAGGTTGTAGCCACCATGTTTCGGTTGCGAGACCCTGAATCTGTTTTTCGTCCCATTTCTGTTTCAATTTTTTTAGGATTATAGTTGTTCCCTGTTTGAAACCTTGCGATGATTCGCGGATCTTATAATCGACTGAAGCATTAACAAGGTCTCCAGCATTAATTGCTTCTGCCCATCTGACTTCCGCTCTTAGCCTTTTCTTCAGATTGTATTCTGAAGTCGTGAAAAGGACCATTTCCTCAGCCAAGTACTGTACCGCCAATCGACCTATGCCCTTTGAACCAGTCATTTGTCTATGAAAATGGCGGGTAAATTTTTGTTTAACCTTATGTGTCGAACCAATTCGCATCCAAAAACGCTTAAACTCATCCAGCGTCATTCCGTGACCATAATCTTTTACAATTATCTGGTCTGCTTGTGGGTTAACACTTATAACCACTCTTTTAGCGTCAGCATCGTAGCCGTTTTTCACTAATTCAGCTAATGCTATGAAAGGCTTTCCAACAAGACGTTCGCCTATCTCCCGGAGGAGAGCCGAATCAACGGTAAAGCGCAAAGTGGGCAACCGAACAACCCGGATGTATTATTATTTGATTCGGATATAAGTAATTAGTCACTCAAGATTCAAGTCAAGAGCTCAAGGCAGAAAACGTATGACAATTTCATAGGCGCGGCGTTTCCGATCATTCGCGACAACGACCGTCGTGTAGTTGCATGCGAAAAATCAAAATAATCTGGTATGAGCTGCAGTCGAGCCGCTTCGTGGGGAGTTATGGTTCTCAACTTTGAAGGGTGTATGTATCGCCCTTGTCCTGGCGAAGTAAAACCGCTTGTAATGGTTTGAGTAGGTTCATCTGCCTTTATTCGTCCGTACATAGACTTGTAACCATGCTTTTTACGGTGACATTTTGGACGTTCTCTGTCCGGCAAGTCGTACAATTTGTTATCGTAAAGATACGCCATTCGCTTTCTATTTTCTTCTGAGTGTTTCGTTGGAGTATTGAAGATGCTAATTGCTGGCTCATCTTGAAGGTCGCCGGCAGCCCAGTCGAAAGTGCGTCTGCAATTTACTTTGCGACTCGCGATCACCTCTGCAATTAGGACTTTCTTTGTTTTCGAAGCCACGACCACGTGTCTCTTTCTCAATTGCGGCACGCCTATGTCGACGAGGTTTACTATGCCGCTGTCCACGAAATATCCTTTGCTTTTCATCAGTTGGATCGTTTTATCGACGACTTTATCTGTACTATAAATTACAGTTGGAACATTCTCTATCAAGACGTTTGCGGGAGAAGTAATTTCAACAAATCGGGCGACCCTTTCATAGAGCTTGTTGCGGTCGTCCTTTTGTCTATGATAATTGTTTAAACTTGAGTAACCTTGACATGGAGGTCCCGCAAGAAGCAAGATTGGTGCAATGCCACTTAGGTAATTATTTCGAAGTTGCAGCTCGCTTGCCGTCAGCTTTGAACTCATAGCTCCGTCAACCAATGTCGATATGTCTTTCGAATAGGTCTTGCTCGGATTGAAATTATCTGAATATACTGATAGTGCGTCAGGATCTCGGTCGATAGCCAATAACGGTGTCAATTTTTTGCCAATAGCTGTGCACGCCTCCAAGGCACCCAGCGACAGACAACCGCATCCGCTGAACAAATCGACGGAGGTAATTTCTTCTGAGAAGTTAATTTTCGATTTGGTCTTTAGCCTTAAGAAAGAGTGATCAAAAACTGATTGTGCATCGCAATCCTGTACCGCCTTCTGATCAATAGTAATTTGACTAGTAACTTCCAAACCATCGGGTAGAATTATCTTGCGCACTACTTGATCACCCTCGACTTCGTAGCGTTCTATACACTTATTCTTCAAATCAGGTGTCAATCTGATCTGCTTTGAAGACGCTTTCTGCAACAGCATGGAAATCAGAGAACGAGTTTGCCGTCACCTTAACAAAAAGGTTGCGGTTATCACCCGTCCACGCGCACTTACTCCAAACCCAAACGACTCGCGCGAACGCTTTTGCCCAAAGAACAGGTGTCGGCTAGACGGTGGGAAGTTTCCAGCCTTCTTTTTTTCTTTCTTGGATGAGTTTTTGGGTTTTGGGGTTTGTTAGGGCGAATTTGATGTGGCGGCAGCTGCTTAGTTTGCATTCGGCGCATTCGAGTCCTTTGGGGCTGATTAGGATTTGCACGGTTTTCTTGAGGTTTTTGTCATAGAGTAGTGGGCCGAGTTCGTTTGCATTGATGTCTAGCAGCGCTATGTTTCCAGGGTAGACTCCTAGCTGTTCAAACCGTATGCGAAGAGCGTCTGCAACAAAGTCTGCTATGCTCTTGTAGCTTGCTTGTGGGTTTTCTTCGATGTAGTCTTTGATTGTTTCGACGAGCTCTTTTGAGAGGCTTATGCCGCTGAATTTTCCTCTCGGCATACTTTACCCATGCTGTACTGTTTGAACAAGAACATATAAAAATTGCCATGACCAGTCGCTGAAACTGACGAAGTTAGTGTACTTCACACGTGCGGTAACGTTTAAAGGCAAGATACTATATGGATGAGGTATAAGCGGGGGAGGGGCACTCTATGGCACGAAAAGTTGTCAGAGTCTATCTGTCTATTGAACAGAAGAAGGTTCTCGAAAGGCTCTGCAAGACCCTAGGAATCGACGAAAGTGAGGCCCTCCGCGAAGCCTTCATGGACTATGCCAAATCAATAAGCCTAATAACAGAGAAAGTCCACGGAAAGATCTAGACAATAGAGCACGCACAAAAGAGTTCAGCATGAGCGCGCTAGAAAGAGTGAAGAACTTGGCCAAAGTAATTTACCCAGCAAAACCCTATTTTCCTGAAAGTGACATCAAGAAAATACAACGGTCCGTGGAAAAAATTCTCAAATCGGGAATGCTCACACTCCACACTTTCACGAAGGATTTTGAAAGCGAATTTGGAAAAATCTGCGGAGTGAAACACTCAATCGCGGTTAATTCGGGAACCAGCGCCCTAGAAATTGTTCTACGTACGATGCATCTTAGACAAGGAGACAAGGTGCTGGTCCCAACTAACACGTTTTCAGCCACAGCAGCAGCTGTAATTTTCGCCGGCGCCAAACCTAAACTGACTGATATAGACCAGAAAAGCCTCTGCATCGACGTCAAAAATGTTGAAAAGAACATAGACTCGAAAACGAGGGGTGTGATTGTCGTCCATGTGGGAGGTCTAGTCTGCCCAGAGGTTGAAGAAATAAAAGAATTGTGCGAAGATCGCAAGTTGTTTTTGATTGAGGACGCGGCTCATGCTCACGGCTCATCAATAAACGGCAAACCTGCAGGCTCCCTAGGAGACGCGGGATGCTTCAGCTTCCACCCAACGAAGGTAGTTACTTCATGTGAAGGAGGCATGATTACAACAAATGACGATCAAATTGACCGAACCGCGCAAATCCTTAGAGACCAAGGAAAAGAAGATTTCAACAGTAACATAATCGTGGAACTAGGCAACAACTGGCGATTGCCCGAGATAAGTGCAGCAGTAGGATTGGTTCAACTTGAGAGGTTGCCCGAAATGATGGAAATTCGCCGTAGCATAGCTAGGCTCTTTGATCGGGAATTGAAGAAAATTGATGGATTAGAACCACTGCATGTGCCCAAGAACATAATCAGCAACTACTACAAGTACACAGTTTTTCTGGACAAAGGCATAGACCGAGAAAAAGTGAAAAACGTATTGAGAGAAAAAGGCGTAAGATGTAGCGGAGAGGTATACTGGCCGCCTCTGCACTTTCAACCAATCTTCAAAAAATTGTTGCGTGTTCGCGAAGGAAACTATCCACTCGCTGAGGAAGCTTGCAAAAGGATGATCTGTTTGCCACTTCACGTCAGCATGACCATGGAAGACGCGAAATACGTTGTGCAGACCGTAAGAGAAACCATGTCCAATTAGCGCGCGCGGGCAGTGAACTGCTCAAAGTGTCACATTTAACTATTCGACTATGAAAATAAGAGTTGAATCTTGGCCGTGTATTAGTAATGAGTTTGAGGCGTCATCTGTGAAGTACAGAAGATTTGGCAAGCTTGATTGGAAAGTTTCAGCTCTCGGATTCGGTGCTATGAGGCTTCCTACGATTGGAGGGGATAGAAGCAAAATAGATGAAGAATTGGCAATACGTATGATTAGGTATGCGGTAGACCATGGCGTTAACTACGTGGACACTGCTTATCGTTATCATGATGGGAAAAGCGAGATTCTAGTCGGGAAGGCTCTCAAGAATGGATACCGTGAGAAGGTGCACTTGGCTACGAAAATGCCCCTGCGCATGGTCAGAGCCCGTGAGGATTTAGATAATATCTTTAATGATCAGCTAAAAAAGCTGCAGGTCGAGTATATAGACAACTACCTGCTTCATGGTCTTAACGAGGAAAGCTGGGCTAAGGTCAAGGAACTGAATGTGATAGATTGGGCAGAGAAGAAGATTGCTGAGGGAAAAATCCATTATTTGGGCTTCAGCTTCCACGACAATTTTGACGTGTTCAAGAATATAATTGACAGCAATAAGGGATGGACGTTCTGCCAGATTCAGTATAATTACATCGACACTGAATCCTGTGATCGCACGCCCGGACCTGAGGGACTCAAATACGCGTCTAGTAAAGGTTTAGCAGTCGTGGTTATGGAGCCGATTCAAGGAGGAAACCTTGCCGTTAAACCACCGAAAGAGATAGAAAACATCTTCAACAAAGCAAAAACAAAAAGAAGCCCCGCAGAATGGGCTCTAAGCTGGGTATGGAACCAGCCTGAAGTATCCCTAGCCCTAAGCGGCATGAGCAGAATGAACCAAGTTATCGAAAATGTGAAGAGCGCCGACAATTCAGGCCCAGGCACCATGACTGAAAGCGACTTAAAATTCATTTCAAAAGTCCGTAAAACGTTCCTCAATTACGGCTTCATCGGATGCACAGCGTGCAAGTACTGTCAACCCTGTGCTCAGGGTGTAGCAATACCCGAGATCCTAGCAGTGTACAACGACTACTACAAGAACCAAGATGATACGATGATGATAACGGAAATCAAAAAGATATATGAAAAGCTAATCAACGCCGGAAAAGGGCCTGACAAATGCATCAGATGCGGACAATGCGAGGAAAAATGCCCACAACAGCTGCCTATTAGAAATCTCCTCTCAAGAGCAAACATGACACTTGCGCGGGCCAGCTAGACATAGACAGATAGGACCAGGAGAGGCGACCATTCGTTTTTTGCTCACAAAATTTGCTAATTAGCACGCGCTTGGCAAACTGCTTTCTGAAATTCTTACGATAAAAACAATCATTTTTCGAACAGTCACACGGGTTGAACTGCCTTTGGAAGCAAAACCGCAAAACATCAAATATCAGGCCTGACGGATATTCCAATCGGACTTCTCACCATTGTCGATGAATCTTGCCCCTTGAGCATAAGCCTATTGCATTAAGGGCCAATTTCTCCAACTCGAAACTTATTGTGGCTAATCGGACAGTATCTGAGCGCAAAAGCTTTTCATAGTTGCAATCGGCACGATCATCGATCATGTCGAAAAAACGTTTTTTGCTCGTTGCGAGTGTGAGTACTGATAATCCTCAGGCTGTTCAGCCAGTTCTTGAGAGGCTTTTTACGAAGGCATGCTTTACGCGAGCAGGCGATAACGAGTTTCGTGTAGAGGCTGAGCTTGAAGGTGAGAATGCGAAGGAGCTGAATCGTTCGTTGCTGTCCGAACTGCGCAGAGCGGAGCGGAAGACCAGATTGCGAGCAGAGTGGAAGTCGGACACGGCCGTGGAACGGTACTTTGACTACGTTTTGAAGAAAACAGGACGCCAGTGAAATAATGACGGTGACGCGCGCGTCAAGTCCGCGAATTGATTTCATCGGTTAACCGTTATGCGATATGTGCACGCGATCCAAATGGGACCATTTTGGTCTGGTACGGTGGGGGAAATTATTATGCTAGAATTCTGGGTCACCAACTCTCTTGGTGTCGTTAGCACGTATTGGCTGTCCAGGTTTACCGTTACAGTGGTTTCGTTGAGAACGATTTGAAAGTCGTGCCATTCGAATGGCGTGAGCCGTGTCGCGCACGAGGATACGTATAGCCGCAGCTGCCCGTCAATCTTCTGAGATAATTCCAGGGTTCCATCCTTATGGAAAACAAGGTAGTAGTAATTGTCTTCGTTTACGTAATTGAAGACTATCCATGGCACGTCCCAACTGTGTGGCCCTGCTATGATGGTTCTGATGCCCACGTTGAAACTGTAATCCGTCGAGTTAACCGTCACTGTCGTGCCAATTCTTCCCGTTTGGAACACAACCAAAATCAAGAGCAACGCGACAATGAGAGCTATCAGCTCTTTTCTTCTTACCAGATGAAACGCTTCCAGTTGTTTTGTGTTCAGTTTTCTCATCAAAGGAATCGTCAGATAAAGATCCAGCGCCAACGCAGGTATCACGTAGAAAGGAACAAACGTCCCGTTTATTGGGATCGGAAACTCAAACATATTATTCATTACGAAGGATGATATCAACGAGGCGGCGAAGATTAGGGAAATAACTACAGTGAGCGATCTCCTGATTCCTAATAACGAAGCCGCACTCTTAGGAAAATCGCTCCTCTTGCCTAATCCCGCAAGAAGCTCTCCGGCCAGAGAGAAAAAGGCTATCGCCGATATCGTCATCAGCGCCGTTTCATTCCAAAATACTTGCGAACCAAAGCCTAAGATGAAAAGAAAAACGTATCTCAGAGCATGATGAATAACGTCAAAGGGAGCTCTGCCCCTGCAAAAGGGATAGACAGAGTAAAGCATCAGAATCAAGAGGCCCATTATAACTTCAATAGACGAAAGTCGTGTGAGAAGGAGAATCAAAAAAGCCAAAACTATCACGGAGTAAATTCTCGTTTTCTCCGAAGCATTCCTCTCTTCTGCGAAAACAATTGAAAAAAGCTTCGAGGCTGCCGCAAACACGCAAACTAGGATAAAATCGAGGCTTACGGTCGGTCTCAACGAAATCAGATATCCAAAGAACACCGTCACTAAAACATGCACTATCGACGGCAAAGTGGAGAACACCTTTGTCCAAGGACTAAGTGTGCGCGTGCTCATTTCCGATTGCTCAAGCATCTCAGTGTCTCGATGCTCTTTTCAACGTAGTGGTAGGGCACGCTTGTAAATGGGAACAAGGTGCTGGCATACAACGCGTCACTGACATCCATACTTATCCGTCTTCCCCGGATAGGCGGTTCTTCTCGAAAGAAATGGTTCACAACGAGCTAGTCACGAGAAACGATGCAGTGCTTGACAAGCATTATAAGGCAAGTTAATTCTTTTCCATCATAAGGAACAAGGATAATATGCAATGCCGGGCATATACCGAAGAGTTTCAGCCGGGCCAAGTTTCTAAACGTCTTTTCCTGGGCACCTTAAATCTGCGGTCCGCGAGCTCGAGTTACGACGCAGAGTGAGGCGCGCTTGTACCATAAGTGTTGAATTGTTTAGTATGGTACTAGATGAAGATTGAGGGTGAGTCATGCGGTTTTCACTCTATCATCCTTGTTTCTAAATAGTCTCTTCGTACTCAGCGCGCGGCGCTAAAGATCGAGGGTTAATGGCTAATTCCTGCTAGTAAACCGATTATCATAGAGTATGATTTTACGCATAAGAGGACTGCACATCCGATGACTACTGAAGGAGAATTCCGGGAGTTTTTCAGAACCTTTTGGAAAGTTAACAATGCATGTTCAGGTATCGCCGGGAAAATCTGCTGTTTAGTTTGCTGTACAAAGAAAGGCATGGACTTTCCATACCGAAGATTTTTAATTAGGGCATCTCTGATGGATGTAAGCTCATAATGGTAAATTTTGGATTTACATTCAGCTTCTCTGACATTTGCTTTTTTTAGTTTTCTGTAGAGGTCATAATCTTCTCCCCAGAGCAGGGAATTGTTAAGCATTCCTACGTGAGTTAGTTTTTCTTTGATAAAAAAGCGTGGCTCGTTATGGATTATGTCTCTTCTGTCTCCATACAGTCGCGCAACCTCTTCGAAACAGTTTTTCCATGCGGCAGAACAAGAGCTCCAGAAACCTTTTCCAATGAAAACTTCGGGAATTACTACCATCCCAATTTTTTCATTCTCGCATCTTTCAACGCACTCTTTAACAACTGTCGGTGAGAGAACCTGATCGGAATCTAGAAAAAGCACGTATTTGCAGGCTGAATTATCTACGCCGATATTTCTGGCCTGAGCCGGATTACATTTTTGCCGTATTGTTTTAGCGCCAAGGTTCTTCGCCATTTCTGAAGTGTTATCGTTACTGAAATTATCGACAACTATGACCTCGTATAGAGGATAGTCTTGACCCTGAATACTCTTGAGACATTCTTCGATGGTCTCTTCAGAGTTGTTAGTGGGTATAATTATTGATACAAGCGACTTTTCCAAACTCTTCTTCATCAACTTGTCCCCGAAGGTGTAGAAGTGATAGTAATGTTGCCCACGTAAGCGACGTTTGGAATGCCATCAAAATCCAGGTTTACAAGTTCCAAGATGAAGGTGCTTGGCAAGGATGAGTCGAATATTTGATGCCAGTACGCGCTTAAATTGTAAGGACCAAAGGCGCCTTCTGAACTGCCCAGTGGAATTGTATTCGTATAATTCTCGTATACACTGTTTGGAGTCGCAATTATCATAGACTGGTTACCGTAAACGTTGGAAACAAAGACTGCAAAAGTATCTTTGCCATTAAAGCCCTCGGTTGCGTTTAAATAGAAAGAAAGGTTGACATCTGAATTGTTCTGAACATAAATTTCTCTAGAGACATTCACTCCATACATCCATTCCCATGGGTCAGGTATGACTTGAGCTGTTATTTTCAAGTATCTCCCTGAATTGTCTACGGATTCAGTTGCTATCGTAACGTTTGACACTCCATTTCCAAAAGCGCTACTTTGCCATCCATAATCGTCCCAATCCGCATGTTCGAAATTATCTTGAAAAACAATGTTTGAATTCGTATAATTGAATTGGAAGAGGTAAGCATTACCGAAGTTTTTCACTAACTCAAAGTTTGGATTGCCAAGAAACAGTTCCGGATTCCACTGATATATTGAATTATCAAAGGGGCTAACTCCTGATCCCACGTAAATGTCTGTTATGTTGAAGTGTTTCATCAAATCAATAGCCGTCACATTTAGACTGTTTTGATCCAGTAAGGTTTGAAGCTCTTGGTAGGAGGCAGAATAAGAACTGGCAAAATCAGGATAAATAATCTTACGATTTGCAAGGCTTGGTATAAAAGTTCCGCTCTGAAAGTTGTTGACCAATATGGTAGCGTTTTCAGCTAGATTTTCTTTAATCCACGTCATTAACTGAAGATCTTGCTCTGTTGTCACAGCGAAAACAGCATAACTGCCATGGAGCCCTCCGACGTCAAGAACTACGCTTTGAAACAAGAAAGGAGAATAGATTCCAAGGAGCAGCATAACTGAAATTGCAACAACAAGAAGTTTCTTTGACTTGAGTTTCGTCCCATCTGTCTTTTCTGGAATTTTTCTGGATAAATAGGAAGAGAAAACGTTGAACAAGCATACACTGCCAACCGCAATGAAGAAATAAAGAGGAAAATATATGAAAATTATATTTCCGTAAAATGGCAAATTTGCGTAATCAATTCCTTCAAGGAGGAGAATAACCGACTCTCCTAGAAACATGGCTATTCCTAACTTGACGAGCCAATTGACTCCATTGAAAGAGTTATGCTTTCGAAAATGTACCGCAAGCAAAACGCCTAAAAGAAATAGAGCGAATGAAAAGATTGCAAGCAACGTATTGCCTCCCGCCAAATTATCAAAAAACCACACGAAGTTAGTCTGGAAAAAAGAAAGAGTAGTCGGAGCAAGCGGAATCTGCACGTCAAGCGCAACGCCTACGTTATGATAAGGATACTGATACCAAATCAATGTCCTGTAGAGAAATGGGCTCAGAACTAGAAGACTTACACCAAAAGTCGATGCAAGACTTAACAGCCTTCTCCACGCACCCTCACGCTTTTTCATTGCGGTATACAGCCACAGTGCGGACAAAGCGCCGATTAACAATTCATAAACCTCAAGATGTAAGACCGCCAAGAAGCCAAAAAGAAAACCAATCGCTAAGATTGTCTTTACGTTCAATTTTTCCTTTGTTAAGAATGGGAAAAGGCTTAAACAGACAAAAAACAACGGAAAACTAGCAACCATCGCGTTGCTTCCCCACGTAACGTATTTCGGCCAAAAGGCAACAAAAGCAAACACGAACGCCAGACTTAACCCCACGTATCCCTTCTTAGACAACGATAATGTCTTGCCCAGGAAATAGACGCCTAGTATCGTAAAGGCATTAAAAAATGCCGTTAAGTAGAAAACAGCCTCAGGAGCGGAATAATTTGAGATCAAGACGGTATAGGCAACCATCGGAGTGAAACCTTGCGGATAAACTATTCCCTCACTCAAATAGGGCTGCAAAGTCATTGGTACTTGTCTGTTCTCCAGAAGAACTTGGACAAAAAGCGAGTGTATGGAAGTATCGCGGATGCTTCCGAAAATAAGACCGTTAAGCGCCAAAGTTTGTACAACAAGACCGAACAAGAAAATCAATGCAATCAGCAGCAAGGGTTCAGAGAACGGATGGTTGCTGAATGAAAAACTTTTAAGGTTTAACCGTAGGTTTTCGGCAACACTCCCGAGTTTTTCTCTGTGAAACCACAAGACAATCGAAGCTGAGGCTAAGGTGATTGCATACAACACATATGCGGAAAAAAGATGTAAAGGAATAATAGCGATAACGTACAACAGAAAGCCGCCGAGATAAACGTCGAGCACCAGTGTCTGCAGAACGTCTAAATTTTTAAACACATCAACGAATTTTCGAAGGCCAAGTCTCCATGGTTCACCCAATATAAAGAAACAGAACATGAAGAACAAAAGCTGAAGAATCACTTCGGCGAACATTGAAACTTGGTTCTCCACAACGCAGACGTTATAAAAAGTGACTTATCTATAACCTTTTTCCTTAATAACTGAAAGGTGCGTAATGAACGTATAGCACGTATAATAGAATCCGGGCATATTTATTCAGGCTTATTAACGCAAGAGTGGGAACTGAAACTGAAAGGGTGAGATATTTTTCCTCGTTCATCTCTCATTATGACTCTAGTTTTCTTCTCGATTTAGGTTGCGGAAAAGGATTGCTTTTTGATAATATCATCGGTTCTGACGAATCTGAGCTAGTGGGTGTTGACCTAATAAAGAATCGCAAAGAGAATTATCATCATGTTGTTGCATCGGCAATAAGGCTGCCCTTCAAGAATGATGCTTTCTCTTTGGTGACAGCTTTCAGCATTATTGAGCATATTCACGAAGCAGAAAGGAAGATGTTCTATAAAGAAGCGAAGAGAGTGCTAAAGGGCAAAGGAGTATTCGCAATTCAATTACCAAACAGATACTCTATCATTGAAAGCCACACGTACTTACCCTTTTTCGGTTTTCTTCCCTCTCGTGTACATTCATTTGCTTATAGAGGAGGATACACTGCAGTACCTTCCTTAAAAAATGTCATTCACTTCTTGAAAGGATCTGGTTTCGAGGTATTTAATGTTAAAAAATATGAGGCCCCATTTTTACCGTTTGGAGATTTTCTCAGCAAAATTGGCCTCTTTCATCTATTCCCTATGGGATATATCATATGTGCACGATTAGTAAAATGAGGCTCAGCACGAGCGCGCTCTATTTTTTGCTTTTATACCCCGCGCTGAAAAGTCTCTAGGATGTCATCGCGGAAAAGAAGGCAACGAGAACAGCAGATGTTAAAGAGCACTTGAAGCGAACACACGTTTTACTATTCCTTGTTCGTCTGCTCGTTTATCTGTTGCTCCATCGCGTGCCCGCGGCAGTAGATTTGGGCTTTTTTAACTCCCGCGACTTTCAACGCGGCGCTTTTTATGTCCGCAGCTAGTTTGAAGGCTATTGGGCAGAAGGGGCTGGATGGAACGAATTCCACCTTGAAAACTCCAGGCTGTTCTTCCTTGACGTTCGTTATCATCTGCATCTCACCGAAGGTCATCCCCGTTTCCGGATCAACCACTTGACCCACGGCATCTCGAACTTTATCCTCCAATTCAGTCAACATTAAGCACCTCACTAGAGCCTCTTTTAACCAAACAATGTTCACTGTATATAATCGTTGCGCGGATTTCCAGAGGTTTCTTCCTTTTTGACATGCATGCGCCAACTCAGAGTCATTGTTCTGGGATGAGAGGCCTTAACCTCGTCTAGCCGTGGAACTGCGGTGTTGTGCGGCGCCGTCAAAACGATTTGCGGGTTGTTATAAGCTTCTTCACAGATTTTTCTCACAGCATCAATGAACCGGTCGAGTTCTTCCTTCTCAAAGGACTCCGTGGGTTCAATCATCAATGCCTCGTCAACGATGAGCGGAAAATACGTCGTGGGTGCGTGCAAACCGTAGTCAAGTAGACGTTTCGCGAGATTTAAAGCTGAGACGCCAGTTTCGTTTTTGAGCGGTTTTGCGCTGATAACGCACTCGTGTTTTCGTGGTTTCTTGTCATCGTACGGAACCGTCAAGCCTCTGATTTTTCCGAGTTTCTTCATCATGTAGTTCGCGTTCAGAACCGAGATTTCTGCTGCTTCCCTCAGTCCTTCCAAGCCCATACTTAAAATGTAGGCGTAAGCTCTTAGCAGAACTGCGATGTTTCCTTGAAAGCCTCGTATTTTCCCGATGGAGTGCGGTTTGTCGTAGGCTAGGCTGTAGCGTTTTCCATCGAAGGCAATGCTCGGCACGGGCAGAAACTGGGCCAAATCTTTTGAAACTCCGACTGGTCCTGCTCCAGGTCCGCCTCCACCGTGAGGAGTGCTGAAAGTTTTGTGGATGTTAATGTGAACAATGTCAAAGCCCATGTCACCGGGTCTAACTCTACCCATTAGGGGGTTCAAGTTCGCGCCGTCATAGTACAGGAGGCCGCCGACCTCATGGATTATTTTAGCTATCTCCTCAATGTCCCTCTCAAAGATTCCGAGAGTGTTGGGGTTTGTGAGCATCAGGCCCGCGGTTTTCTCAGACGCGACAGTCTTTAATGCTTCCAAATCTATGCATCCGTCTGTTCCGCTGGGGACGATAACAACGTTGAAGCCGGCCATTGCAGCGCTTGCGGGGTTGGTCCCGTGGGCGGAATCAGGGACTATCACTTCCGTCCTTCTTTCGCATTGTCCGTTCTGTTTTAGGCACGCGTGCATCAGCATCGTGCCTAGAAACTCTCCGTGGGCGCCTGCTGCTGGGTGTAAACAAACTTCGTAGGTGCCTGTTATTTCGGTTAGCCACCGTTCGAGCTTGTAAAGGATTTCAAGTATCCCTTGCACCGTGTTCTCATCTTGGTTCGGGTGGAGCTGGTTGAGTGTCGGCAAGCTTGCGAGGAGCTCGTTTATCTTAGGGTTATACTTCATGGTGCAGCTTCCGAGAGGATAGAGTCCGGAATCAATTCCGTAGTTCATCTCTGATAATCGTGTGAAATGGCGCGTTACCTCGACTTCAGAGAGCTCAGGTATGCCTGGTTTCTGAGTGCGTCGCATGTTTTCTGGGAATAGGATGTTTACGTCACCAACGGTCCTTCGGATTTCCTCTTCAACTTCTGGCACGAGGTGTCCGCTTCGCCCCTTTTTTCCAAGATTGAAAATTACTGGTTCGTCCCAAGTTGCCTGTCTGTATACCGTGTTCTCACCCTTCATCCAAGGCTTCTTCCAGAGCGTCCCTTAACCGTTCGATTTCTTCTTTCGAATGGGTTTCTGTCACGCAGTAAAGACTGGTTTGACCTAGTTCGGGAAACTCTTTTGAAATGTCTTTGCCTCCGTGAACTTGAGTGTGGAGCAGTTTCCTGTTGACATCTGCTGCTTTTAACCCAGTTTCGTCAAAGTTAACTGTGAATTCCTTAAAGTGGGCTGACTTGAAAATGGGGGTTCTGATGCCTCTTATCTTTGAAAGAAGTTCGATTGCGTAATTGGCCCTTAACGCGATTGTTTCTGCCAGTTGACGTAGGCCTTCAGGGCCCAGCAAGGCCATGTAGATTACTGAGGCTACGGCGCACAACGCCTCGTTGGTGCAGATGTTCGACGTCGCCTTTTCGCGTTTGATGTGCTGTTCCCGCGTCTGTAGTGCCATGCAGAATCCCTGTCTGCTGTTGTCTTGCGTTGTAGTCAACCCGATTATTCTGCCAGGCATTTGACGGATCAAGCTCATGTCGTCACGGCAGGCCATGATTCCGAGCAGCGGACCGCCGAAGTTCATTCCGTTGCCAAGGGGTTGTGCCTCGCCTACAACGATGTCTGCATCGTATTCTCCCGGCGGCTTAAGGATCCCAAGCGACGTCGGGTCAACTCCAACTATGAAGAGTGATTTGTGGGAATGGGCTTCCTTGCCTATTTCTTCAACTTGTGATTCGATGTAGCCTAGGTAGGTCGGGTTCTCAACGTAGACTGCCGCCGTTTTGTCCGTTATCTTGCTCTTCAAATCGTCAAGGTCTAATTGTCCGTTCTCAGAGTCGTATCCGATTTGCTTCACTGTGATTCCCGCGGGCTCCGCGTAAACTCGAAGTGTAGCTGCCCTGTCAGGATGAATAATTTTCGGGATCAGTATCTCATTTCGACCGTTAAACCGGGCTGACATGCGAGCGGCTTCGCCGAGTGCCGAGGCCCAGTCGTACATTGAACAGTTTGACACTTCCATGCCTGTCAATTCACACATCATGCTCTGATATTCAAAGAGGGCTTGAAGCATACCCTGAGAAACTTCAGGCTGGTAGGGCGTGTAGGAGGTGAGGAATTCGCTGCGGCTAACGATTTCCTGAACGACCGCGGGCACATAGTGGGGCCAGCATCCCGCCCCGAGGAATACAGGCATGTCGTTGCACGGTTTGTTTTTCTTGAGCAGTGCTTCGACGTGTCTTCTAACTTCAAACTCTGACAGCGGTTTTTTTGGCAGGTTCAGCTCCTCTTTCAAACGGTACTTTTCTGGCACGTCCGCGTAGAGCTCGTTTATGCTTTTTATCGCCAGTTCACGCATCATCTCTCGCTTAGTGTCAGCCACTGAATTAGGAATGTAAGGATGGCTAAGCTTGTCCAATGGTTTCACCATCGAGAATGTACACTAACTCACAGTGACTTCTTTAAGCTTTTTCAAATGAACTAAATTCTTACAGCGAAAAAGTTGCTCGAATCCTGATTAACGTTTAGCGTGTGGTTCTCTTGCTTGCCTTTTGTTTTGGGTGTTTGATGCTCTAGTTGGCGCTGGTGCTCATCGGTAAACAGAACAGATGGGAAGCCCGAAACATGCAGTCCTTCTTTCGTGACATTTAAGGCGATTCTAGACTACTTTAATCGTCCCTGAGGAAGGCCGAGACTTCGTGTTATGAAAATTGGGAGCGGTCTTGGCTTTCTGGCCCATGGTTCTAGCAAATAGCTTCCAGCAGTATCCTTTTTAGAATGGTTACGCCGTGTTTCATTTTTAGTTTTTTCTCGCCCAGTCTTTGTCTATATTTAATCGGCACTTCAACTGTTTTGAAGCCCTTTCTTTCCACGTGGTGATTCAGTTCAACTTCGATGTCGAAGCCCTCTGATTTAATAATCCAGTCTTTGAGTATTTCCGAGCGTATAACACGCAATCCGGTCAATGGGTCGTTCAGGTCCACGCCATTGAGTAAGTTGTGTGCGAAGGCTAAGAACTTGTTTCCGAAGAGGAATGAGCTGCGCAGGGCCTTTGCGTCTTTTTGTCCATTGAATCTGTTGCCGCATACCATACCGATGTCTGGGTTCTGTTCTAATATTTGTATCATTTCTGGGACACTTTCGGCGGGGTAGGTGTAATCTGCATCGGTGAGTACAGCGTAGTCCACATTGGAATCTAGCGATTCAATCGCTTTTGATATGGCGTCGCCTTTGCCCAGGCCTTCCTGAAAAATAATGTCCGCCCCACAGTCTTTGGCAATTTCCACAGTTCGGTCGCGACTGTTGCCGTCAACCACGAGAATGCGTTGAGTCTGAAGGTACTCATGAAGTTCGTTTATGGTGGGACCTATGCCTTGTTCTTCATTTAACGCGGCGATTATCACTTGAGTTGACGGAGAATGTTCAGCTAGTTGTTCTGGCAGCATCAATATTTATGCACCTGTTCCTTGCCTGTGAGCTATATCGTATGTATCAAGAGATTTGATATAAACCACGTTTCTGCGAGAGAACAAGTCGAAAATAGTAATGTTACAAACTGTGAGGTAGTCGGCTTCATTTTCCTAAAGGAAGCAGACCCAGAAAAGAGCATTTTGATATTACGGTTTAGAATCTCGGCTTATAAGGGTTAAATAGGATGTTGCGTCATGTTTCTGTTGAGGAATATGTCTTGGGATATGACTATGAGGAGTTGCTGAAGAGAGCGCGTTCGCAGTTTCCAGAAGTAGGCGTGAAGAGTGAGCGGTTAGAGATTCCTCGGCTGCACTATGCGAGAATCGGAATGCGTTCAGTGATATACAACTTTAAGGAAGTTGCTGATGCTTTGGATCGCGACCCACAGCACCTGCTGAAGTTCTTGACTGGTGAGATGGCTACAGCTGCAACTGTGCAAGGATCTAGGGTCATTTTCCAGGGAAAGTTTTCGGAAGACACCTTTGACAGGCTTATACACAGGTACTTGGAGAGTTATGTAGTGTGTCCAGTTTGCAAGCGTCCCGACACGAGGATAGTGAAAGAGAAACGTCTGTCGTTTTTGGTCTGCCAAGCATGCGGCGCAAGATCAGCGATTAAGCAACTTTGAGCGCGGTTTGAATTTTGGAAGTGTACATGAACATCAAAAAAATCGGCCGAAACGTGCTGCTAGCCATGTGCGATGCTGAAATTTTGGGCAGAACTCTGCGAGAAGGAAAGATAGTTTTCTGCGTCAAAGAAGAATTCTACAAGGGCGCCAGAGTAAACGTAGAAGAAGCCGTGTCTATGATAGAGAACTCGAACATCGTGAATATGGTGGGCAAAAACATTGTTAAAAAGGCTATCCAAAAAGGCTACGTCCATCCAGAAGCGGTGCTTGACATTGAAGGCATACCGCACGCTCAAATCGTGAAACTTTAACCATGCTTTTCCGCGTGTGATCAAACTCTCCAGCTATTTTCGTTTTCTGAAGATTTTTGCATCGCCTATATCACAGACGTATTCGAATCCTGCTTCTATGAGCTGTAATGCTTCAGCTTCTGTTTTGGCTGATATTGCGAATATTCTTGGCTTACTATTCTTTTCAGGATGGCAACAAAGCAAAGTGCGGTTTTCTGGGTCCAAGTCTTTCCATTCAACTTACCAAGCTTCACCTAATCTCATCGCAGTCTCTTTTAACGTTAGCAAAAATGCAGCCATGTTCTTTCCTGAAACGCTGATTAATGCATCTATTTCAGTTTCATGGGGGAACAAAAGGTAGCGAACTATTTTGCTTATATCTGGGTCGAGTCCATGTTAGATTATTTCTTTTCGCATATCCTTCATATCCTATGGAGAGTGGGCTGGCCTTAAAAGCAGATTTATACTAACGCCGGACATTGATACTAATGAGTACGGATGATTTGTCATTCCATATCTGCGTGCGCGTGAGAGTCATTTTTGTCGTGATTCTTTCTGCGGCATTTTGCTTTCTATCGTAAGCTTTGCTTCGATGTGGAGCTATATTGGGATTTAGCGCGCACGTTTACTGTTTAATGATTGGCTGGTGTGATAACGCGCGCATTTTTCTATCCTTTGACAGGCCCTAATACGTCTACTGCTGTTGCCTCAATTGTTGTTGCAGCGGTCCAAGGGGTCGTTTGGCCTGTGAACACTAGCAGATTTTGGGTGTCACACGCGTAAGCCAACGCGTCAGGAGCTAGGGTATCGGGCCTAATGAGCAAAGGTTGTCCATTCGCTTCCGCATTCGATATCGCAGTTTCGACTGCTTGCAGTGCCGGTGGATAAGCCGCAGCATAAGTTGTCTGGACCTGAGCTACGGGGTTCTCTGTCAAATTCACGTACTCAGATAGCCAATATGGTTGCGATATGAAGGCCAAGAAGTTCTCGGCTTGCGAAAGGTGTTTGGTTGCGTTTGCAACTGCGAAGCTTGTGTACTCTCCGAATATGTATCCGTTTGCTGAAGGGTTACTCGTGTAGTATGGCCATGGTACTGCACCTAGAGTGAAGTTTGGAGTGTTATAAGTCATTCCAACGCCCCATGTTCCTTGAATCCACATTGCAGCTTGTGCATTTTGAAACAATGGTAGTGCGTCTGCAGCATAGTCTGCTGTTTGCCAGCTAGGTTGGAAATCGTTATCGTTAACCCATTGTTGTATCGCGGTATCGGTTGCATTATAGAAGTTAGTGAAGTTAGTCTCGCGCGCCAGGGCTTCCGCAAATGCGGTCGGTCCGTTGAGGCGTTCGAATATGTATTCTTCTGGGAAAGTCAAGGCCCAGGTGTTCGCACCACTCATCGCAACTGGATAGATGCCGTTTGCTTTGAACGTGTCGCACGCGGCTTGGAACTGATCCCATGTCCAGCCTGTGCTCATGGAGGGTATTGATATGTTATACTCGTTGAACAGCGCTGTGTTGATGTACAGCCAGTCGCTATCCAGTTCATAGGGAATTGCCCACTGAGTTCCGTTTGCGGTCTCCGAGGCCTTTGCGGCAGCGGGGATTTGGGCTTCAGCCCAGGTTGTGTTGTACAATGCCGACAGGTCAGCCACCGAGTTGTCAGTAACGAACGTCGTTCCATCAGCTCCACCGTAAGTCACGAAGAAGTCAGGCGGAGCGCCGTTTCCAAGTGCTGTAGCCAACTTTGTGAAGTAATTGTCGCCGGAGTACTCTGACACCTGAACAGTGACTCCTGTTGAATTGTAAAATGCTTGGGTCGCATTGCCCCAGAATTCGTCTTCTCCGGACTCTCCAGCAAATGGAAGCCAGAAAGTGAGTGTTACAGCGTTCCCGCTAAGTGCATTCAATTGGTTTTGTAGGTCAACTATTTGGGAGTTTAAAGAACTGATTTGAGAGTTATAGTACGTGATGTTGTCAGCAAGCCAAGTTTCCATCTGATTGAGTAATGTTTCGTTTGCGTCTAGCCATGCCTGAAGCTGGTTTATTTGGTTTTGAAGATTTGTTAGATTAGAGTTTTGTTGAGAAATCTGGGAATCTTTACTTGATATCTGAGCATTCAACGAAGAAATCGTATTGTCCTTATCATCTACAGCTAAAATGAAATATCCAAGACCTCCAACTAGACTTGCTATTAGAACGATACAGATTATTCCAAGTGCAATAGCAACACTTCTACTAACCATTCTCTTTGGTTTCGGTTCACTCATTTTTAAACCCGCAGTTTATCTTTTATTGCCATGCAGATAAATATATCGTCGTTCGTCGTCGCGCGCATTTGGATTTTTGAAGAAATCTTAAATCTAGAAGACAACAGAAGACAAACAAGAGGTTCAAGCATGGAAAACGATGGTCAGATAGCGCGTGCTATGAAGTTCCGACAAAGAACGAAGGAAGGGTAAAACGTGAAACACTTGATAGCGAAAATTGGGTTCGCCGCCTGTCTTGGCGTAATCTTAGTGGGAACTGGGATGATCTCCGTTACAATGTATGAAGCGGCAAACAGCGCGCCCGCGCGCTTGTTTATGGGAGCTGGGGTGATAATCGTGAGCGTTAGTTCTTTGTGTCTGGCTGCAATCTCCGGTAAGATGAACGATTAAAGGAGATAAAAGACTAATTCTTAGCTCACGCTTTTTCTGATGGTTTCACTAGCGCGCGCTGTGACTTGGTTAACCCTGCTCCTTACTCTTCTGCTTAGAAGATTCAGTTAACTTGCTTGCTTGAACGACAACCTTCAAAGTAAAACGGGCACTCACCATAGTGATGAACTATTTTTGTCAACGAGGCGAGAGCGCGCGTTAAGGAAAAGCTTAAAACAAACAGTTCATATTCTCTGGCAACGCGCGTGCTAATGGAGAAAACCGAGTATGAAAGCCAAGGGTTGTAGAATACTAAGTGTGCTGCTTTGTGCAGTCTTTGTCTTGTCGGCAGTGAAGCTCGCAGGAGCAACTTCGACGTTATCGCCGACTTACACGATATCTGGTGTTTCGGGCAATATGGCTTACGATTCTGGTTTGGGCGCAGTGTGCGTGCAATGGGGCATCGAATATGGCGTTGTCTCGGTCATATTGGACAGCAATAACACAGTGATCGCAAATGTAACTACAGTACAAACAAACGGCCAAAATAATGGCTTAGTGTATGACTCAGGCAAGGGCGAGATATTCGCCTCTTCAGGCGACGGATATAATTTGGAAACCGGGCTCCCTCCAACAATCACAGTCATACCAGACAGCAACGACAGCGCCGTCGCCACGACCATAAATGCTGGCAGTTTCGGTAATTCAGCATATAATTTTCCTTACGAACCCACGAGGATGGCTTACGATTCTGGCAAGAATGAGATATTCATAGTAGATCCTGGCGCATACGGCTCCGGAACTGTCTACGTCATGAATGACAGCACTTATACCCTCTTTGCAAGTATAGGAGGAGTTGGAAATTCTGGCGGAGACCTGGTTTACGATTCAGGCAGGGGCGAAATCTTCGTGGCAAACGAGGGCTCCAACACGGTATCAATTATTTCGGACAGCAATAACACTGTCGTCGCAAACGTAACCGTGGGAAGCTCTCCTTACGGCATGGCTTATGATTCAAGCAAGGGCGAAGTGTTCGTGTTCAACGAGGGCGACAATACAGTTTCCGTCATAAACGACACTTCAGACACGGTGATTGCAAACGTGACCGGCGTAACAGCGACCCCCTTCTCCACAATAGCATACGATGCGGGCACAGGCATGGTGTTCGCTGGTAACGCAGTCATATCAGATAGCTCGAACTCGATAATCGCGCAACTGCCAGCAGGGCTAGGAGACATGGTTTACGACTCGGGCAAAGGCGAAATCTTCGCAGCCACCATCTCCGGCACAGACGTGTTCTCAAACAGCTCAATACCCGAGTATGGCAGCACTGGACTCTTGGCAGCGGCAGTGGCAGCAACTGCGATAACCATTTGTGCGGTCGCAATAACGAGAAGGAAATCGAAGCAAACTGCCCTCTGATTCCGCGCAGGCGAATTACGAGTTACATGCGTGTAGCGCGCGCTATTTGGGGATGATTTAAAGTCATTAGCACGGGCTAATCCTTTTCAAGGTTCTAGCTCGGTTTACTGCGCTGCTCGCTGTGTGATTTCACACTCTTTAGTTGCGGGACTGTTGTCCGTTCTCTTTGCTCGAGTAGTTAGTATTTCGAAGGTTGACCATTTGTGGCACTTGGGGCATCGTATATACCGCTTGTTTACGAGACGCACGGCGCTGAAGGAGCCGCCTGGAACCCATTCGTAGTCAAATTGTTTTCCACATTTTGGACATGTCAGTCTGGAAGTATAATGAAGCCCTCTGACGCGTGGAAATATGAGATAAACTATGACCGCGACAACCACCACACCTATCGGGACTGCAATTTCAACTAAGCCGAGCATGTTGATCGAACTCCTGAAGAACGCGATTCTTATTAATCTTGCTCGGCGGATTAAGCAGCAGGTTCACAAAGTGCTGGCAAAGACGAACATCGTCATGCCACAAATCGTTTTTAAGTGTAAAAATACTATGATTCAGATGGAGGAGCGTCGCTGTCAGCCAGAACATTTCAAGGCATGGCGCTGATAATTCTCTTAATTAGCATGCTTGCTTTCGCATCTGGCATTCATTTTTTCGCAGTTTCAGATGTTGGGTCGCAAGTTGGATCGTCTAATTCCATCGTTCTGAATTTTAGTTTCTATGCACCCGAGATCGCTGAAAACGTTTCAGGTGTTTCTGTGACGATGTCATCGCTGCCTCAGTACGGTGCTGCCGGAGACCCTGTTCTGCCGTTCAGGTTGGTTAGGGTTTTGCTGCCGCAAGGAAAAGATTATGAAACCGTTAACGTGGTGCCGGGTTACAGACAGGTGCTCCAGGGTAGCTACAACGTGATGTATGGGGAAACGGCGATGCCTATTTCTTCGAATGTGACCGTGGTTGATAAGCCCGACGAATCCGTATACGATTCCGCAGAACCTTATCCAAGCTCGTTGCTCTCGGATTTGACGGAACAATACGTGCGAGGATACAAGATGCTCATTTTTGACATCTACCCAGTTCAGTACATTCCGATTGAGGGAGAAATATACTATTTTGAATCCATGACGGTAAATGTGGCTCTGAAGGTGACGGGCGAAATATCCCCATTGTTCAGGAATCTTCCCCAAGACAAAGCACTCGTGACTAGTTTGGTGGATAACCCTGAAGCAGCGGATACTTACACCACGACTTCAAAGCAGTTTCAAAGCAACGCTAGCTCTTCGAACCAGTACGAATACGTGCTAATAACTGACAACGCCCTAGTCGCTTCATTTCAGCCCTTGGTAAACTGGAAAAATCAGGAGGGAGTAAGCGCAACAATCGTTTCGCTCGAAAGCATCATGAGCAACCCGGCTTACAACTCTGATGGCCAGTTCGGCGACGGAGATGGCACCCCGTTATTCAACGACACCCAAGCCCACGTCAGGAACTTCATAAAATACGCCTACGTGAACTGGGGAACGGAATACGTGCTGCTAGGCGGTGGTGACGACATAATCCCTGCTAGGGGCGTTTACGATTATGCTCTCGACAGCAGTGGCAATTATACGGATTATAACATCCCTTGTGATATGTACTACGGGGGTTTGAGCGGAAGCTGGGACGAAAACAACGACAGCATATTCGGCGAGGCCGTCTACCACTTCGCAGGGCCTATGAACGCGACGGCAGGAGAAGAAGCCGACTTCTACGCGGACGTTTACGTTGGCCGAGCGCCCGTCGACACCACCCAAGAAGCCGCCAACTTCGTCAGCAAGACTATAGCATATGAACAGTCAACTCAATCTCAATCAGATTATCTCAACAAAGCATTGGCCATAGGTACCACACTTGACGACATCACCGAGGGCGGAAATGGAGAAGACGCGGTCTTGGACATAATACCGCAATACACAACTACGAAGTTGTACACAAGAGACGGAACGTTCATCATGACGCCGCCCGGCTATTATGGAGGTCAATCGGTGGCTTCCGGCGTAATCAATGCACTGAACAGCGGCGTGAGCATAGTGACTGATGATGGACACGCAAACTACAACACTGTCATGGACCTGACGATTCCGGAAGTTGACGGCCTCACCAACACGCAGTATTTCTTCCTTTACAGTTTGGGTTGCTATTCAGCGGCGTTTGACGAAGCTACAAGCGGGCCTGAGGGTTGTATCGCGGAGCACTTCGTGTTTGACTCACACGGCGCTTTTGCCTACATAGGCAACTCGAGATACGGCTGGTACATTTCAGGCTCCATCGACGGACCTGGAGATCGATACATCAGAGAATTCTTCACAGTGCTAAACAGCGGCGTAAGAAACTTGGGAGCGGCGTTACAACTTTCAAAAGAAGAAGAACCCATACTCGACAGGTGGACTTGCTTCGACCTCAACCTACTCGGAGACCCAGAAACAGAAATAGTCACCGCTCCTGGAACACCGACGGCCCATTTTGAAACAAACACAGGCTTGCTGACACCACCACGCATCAGCGGGCTGGCCAATCTTCAAGGTATCGCGTCTGGCAGAAACTTCACAAACTACACTGTAGACTTCGGTGCTGGAATTTTTCCGGCGTCTTGGTCAACCACGGGAATCACTCTGCTTAACAATGGGGCTAATCAAGTGGTTAACGGAACCTTAGCAACCTGGAATACCAGCGAAGTTGCCCCAGGCACTTACACGCTTAGAATTACCGCGTTCAATTCGGAGGGTCTCATGGGCCAGGACACTCAGGTTGTTGTCGTCGGTCCGAACGCAATTCCTGTCTACATAATGGCCGATGGAAGCGTCGATCCGTCAACCGCTCCAATCCAGCATGTAGGAGATACGTACGAGTTAACGGCCAACATTTATAGCGACAGCGAAGGACTCGTGGTTGAAAGAAACGGCATTATCTTAGACGGAGCAGGCCATACCATTCAAGGCAGCGGAGGAGGCGCAGCCGGAATATACATGGATGGAACAGACAATGTAACGATTAAGAACATATCGGTCGAAGCACACCTATATGGCATCTATCTGCAACAGTGCTCGGGCAACACGATTATAGGAGACAGCATGGAAAACGACACTCACGGCATATTTCTCCTAGACTCTTCAAACAACAACATCATAGTTTCCAATATCACAGACAATTACGACGGCATAAGCCTACTATCCTCCTCTGACAGCAACAGCATTGTGGGATGCAGAATAACTGGCAACAACGGCGACCTTGGAGAGGGCATATACTTTTACATGTCTTCAAACAACCTAATCTATCACAACCTGTTAGCTGGCAACACGTTAAACGTGTACGACGCCGCGTGGGACTGTGCAGACCCTGGACTCATTTCTCCGTCAATAAACACTTGGGACTCGGGCTACCCATCGGGCGGAAACTATTGGAGCGACTACAACGGCACAGACTCGTACAGCGGTCCATACCAGAATGTCACTGGAAGCGACGGAATAGGCGACACGCCATACGTTATTGACATGAACAACCTGGACCATTACCCGTTATTCAACCCAGTTTTGCCTATTCACTTTATAGCCGTCACTAACGTCACGCTCTACAAGACTGTTGTCGGACAGGGCTACGGTGTAAACATCACCGTCACAGTAGCCGATCTAGGCACGTACGCCGAAACCTTCACGGTCACAGCTTACGCCAACACGAATTCAATCACTTCCCAAAACGTCACTCTTTCAAGCGGAACCTCCACAAACTTCACCTTCACTTGGAACACGACAGGGTTCGCATACGGCAACTACACCCTAAGCGCCTACGCATGGTCTGTTCCAAACGAAACGAGCACGGCCGACAACAATTTCACCGGCGGCTTAGTAGCTGTTTCTATCGTAGGCGACATAACCGGCCCGCAAGGTTGGCCCGACGGACAGGTCACGATGTCCGACATAGCCATCGTGGCAAGAGCCTTCGGCTCTAAGCCCGGCAGCAGCAACTGGAACCCGAACGCTGACATCAACGGGGACGGCATAGTCAACATGAAAGACATTGCCCTCGTCGCCAGGAACTTCGGGCAGCACTACCCCTAGACTCCCTGGTTTACATCGCTGTCTTCAAAGTGGTCTTTAGGCACCTAAGTCCCTTGCAACCAGTGTTTCCAAGCGGTTAGATGCCTCGGCAATTATATCTTGTTCTAACGAAAATAGTTTTAAAAGGAGGAAGCACACTTCCTTTAGCAAATGTTTCGAAGGTGCTTGGTTGGGTAAGAAGAAAGTGCTGAGCGAAGGGGAACTGAACCAGCTGGTTGTTCCATCGGCAAACGATATTTTGGGTGTGGCTATAAAGCTGCTTGGTTATGACCGTATTCTCGTCAAGTGTCAGGATGGTAACGAACGTTTGTGTCGCATTCGTGGAAAGATGAAGAGGCGGGTCTGGATACGTGAAGGAGACGTGGTGTTGGTGTCGCCTTGGGATTTCCAGTCTGATAAGCGTGGGGATCTGATTTGGCGTTACACGAAGTCGCAGGCGGAAACGCTTCGCAGGAAGGGTTACATCACGATATAGTTCTGAAGCATTCACCTCTTCCTCTTACATCATCAAGGTCTTTTTCTTGAGAAGCTCGCAAGCACGTGAAACGTTGACAAACGTAAACTCTATACAAAAGCATCAACCAAACACAGCAAAAATAGCGGATTGCATGGGAGATATCGCTTCCCGAATGCAGGTACCTCGCGCCCTTCGGCCATTGGTTGGCCTCATTGGTTTTTTCCATCAATATTAATATACACCAAGAATGGTAATACCAAAGAGAGAAAAAAGGGGAACTTGATGAGCAGGCAACGAGCGCAGAAGGCTGAAGATAAGCTAACTAGGCAAGAGCAGAATTACGAGCGCAATCAAAAGATGCTGACCAAAGACTTTTCATCTGATCGAGCGGTTCTTGAAGAAGTTTTTGATCGCTCAACGCTGATGGTAGTATACGACTTCATGAACAAGGGCATCATCAACGAGATTCACGGTGTCGTGAAAGCTGGCAAGGAGAGTCGGGTCTACTGGGGAAAAACCAAGGAAGGAAAAGAGTTAGCCATCAAGATCTACCTGATTGTTTCGGCGGAATTTCGCAAGGGCCTCACGAAATACATTGAGGGAGACCCTCGATTCAAAGGTGTGAAGCATGACACACGTTCGCTCATTTTCGCGTGGGCCCAGAAAGAGTTCAAAAATCTGGAGCTGGCGTCGCGTGCCGGCGTGAGGGTGCCGAAGCCTATTGCCGTTAAAAATAACGTACTTGTCATGGAGTTCATCGGCCTGAAGGGAGAATGCGCACCGTCGCTGAAGGAAAAAGCTCCGAAAAAGCCTGAGAAACTCTACGAAACTCTTCTGATATATATGGAGAGACTTTACAAGAAGGCCGAGCTAGTCCACGGAGATTTGAGCGAGTACAACATCATGGTGTTGAGAGGAAGGCCTGTTTTGTTCGACGTCTCGCAAGCGGTTCCGCTTGTTCACCCTATGGCGGATGATCTTTTGCGAAGGGACTTGACCAACCTGAACCGATATTTCGGTCGACTCGGAGTCAAGGTTCCATCGGTTGAGGAGAGCTACCGGAGGGTCACCAGTCGTGGCAAGAGCTAATACGTTTCTAAAGATTCCGAGAGAACGGGTGGGCGTTCTAATAGGGCCAGAAGGAAAAACGAAGAAACACATCGAGGACAAACTTGGCGTGGAGCTTCAAATTGACAGCGAAGCTGGCGACGTGTCAATCGCCATGGCTGAGAAGGCTGAAGATCCATCAATGCTCTTCAAGGCAAAAGACCTCATAACAGCAATAGGAAGAGGATTCTCGCCCGAGCATGCTTTTCGGCTGGTGCGCGACGAGGAAGCCATGCTGGACCTAATAGACCTGCGAAGCGTCTTCGGAAGGTCTGACGCTGACATCAAGAGAGTCCAAGGAAGAATAATTGGAATGAACGGCAAGACCCGACGAATAATAGAAGAACTTACAGACACGAGTGTGTCGGTCTACGGTCACACAGTAGGCATAATCGGAACGATGGGCCAAATTCAGATTGCCAGAGAAGCGATAGAGATGCTCATCAAAGGCAGCATGCACGGCACAGTATACAGGTACTTACACAGAAAACGGAGAGAACTCAAAAAGGAAAAATTGGAACTCTGGGAAAAGCCGCCAAAAGAAAAGTAGGCACTCTGCAAACCAATCTACTCCGCCAACCAGAAGATTGACCAAGCCCCTGGGGGCGATTCACGGTGAGTGCCAAGTTTCTGTATACAAAAGCATCAACAGAAAACCCTCCTTCCGGGCATTCTGGAGGAATTCGATGTCGAAGTTGGGTCTAGAGCAAAGAGCAAACGCTCTCGTTTCTGAATGCTCTTGACATTTCAGATTGGCTAGTGACGAACATCAGTTATGGGCTCCGCGCGCTATGGCTTTCGTTACGTTCGAACGAGCGCTCCCAGCATCGCAGCGGTCATGTCCTAGCACCTAGGCCAGGACTGCGCAGAGCAGCTCTTAGATCAGAGAGCATCTCAAGTATAGACCAGTGAGCGACCGCTTGAAACAGCCTCGAAAAAGCCCAGAGTTAAAATGCTCAACTAAATCCTTGCATGTGCGCGCTGAACCAAGAAAAAAGGGGAGAGGGAGTTTTTGGCTCTGGTCTTCAACCGTTTACGAGGCGTAGATTCCCGCCCACTCGGAATATGCTATGGCGGTGTTCGACAAGCCCGCCGATGCGCGTGCTGTTGCGATGCTGCCTGTGAACGTGTCCGTTACGGTGCAGAAGACGTAGGAGGCTCCGGCAGGTATGCTACTCCACGTAAACGTGGATGTGGCCGCGTTTACTGTTGACGGGCCTGCTGTCGGTGCACCTAGCTGACCGTTTGTCAACGTGCCATAGTACCATTGTATGACACGGTCATTGACGTTTCCATATCCTGAGGCGCAGGTTGCTGTGAAGGTTATGTTGTCGCCCGCGCTGATCGTAGATGTGATTGGGTTTATGGTTACTAAAGGTCCGAAAGTGCCGATTGGGCTTACTGCACCGAATTGTCTGGCGACGAATGCGATTGATTTCATGTTGATTGTTCTGATGTTGACGAGATCGTCCGTGAACTGCCAGTTTGCTGGGATAGGCTCGGTCCAGCTTGCGCCGAAGGCTCTGGCTATGGATGCGATGTCTTTCATGTTGACTGTGCCGTCGCGGTTAACGTCTGCGGGCAGGTATTCGCTGAACGGCTGCGATTGAGTGGGCTGGTTTGATTCTGGCGGGTAGTAGAACTTGTACATGTTGAAGAAGTTGAGGCCTGGGTAGATGGGGTTGTAGTACCAGCCATTAACCCAGTCGTACTCGAAGTAGCGGTCTAAGGGTTGAAATATTGGGACGCTCGGGCAGTCACCTATTGCCAACTGTTGTATCTCGCTGTAGAGCTGAAGTCTTTGCGGACCATCTGGAAGAGCGATGGCCATATTGATAAGATTGTCCATCGTGGCGTTGGAGTATAGTTGCAATGAGGAGAAATCGCCGCCGGTGTGGTAGAATGGCAGTGCGAAGTCGTGCGGGTCTGGGAAGTCAGCAAGCCAGCCGAGGACATACGTAGACAGTTCTTGACTATCTGCTGCTGTCAGGTAGGTGCCCCAATCCAAGCTTATTACGTTGACCTTGAACAGGGGGTTGATGCTTTGAACTGCTGTCTGGATCAAGTCGTACAGCTCTTGTCTCTCTCCGTCGCCGGTGTTGTAGACAAGAGTTATCGTGAAGCCGTTGTTCATCAGTCCTGGCCAATCGTTGAAATATTGAGTTGCCATGGTCAGATTGTAGTTGTAGCCAGTGATGCTCGCGTTGTAGCCGTACAGGCCTGGAATAATGGCTGTTGCAGGCGTGAAGCCTTCACCCAAAGCTGCAACCTGGAGTTCCGTCGCGTAGTCGATACTGTACGCGAATGCCTTCCTCATGTCGATGCCGTATGGGTTGTTGAACGGCTCGTTTCCGAAGAAGTTGCTCGGAATTCCATTCGGGTTGAAGCTTGCAGCGCCCGTGCCTGATACTGGCGGATCGATTGTTCCGTAGGGCGTTGCGCTTGAGATGTTCATCGTGAAGAACAGCGCGTCAACCTCCAGTTCAGGTAGATCTGCGTAGCAGCGTATTCCAGCATCTGGAAGGTTTGTCGAATTGTCTGGGTAGGGGTAAGGGGAATTGTAGCCTATCTGGTAGAGGTCGCCGATGTTTGCAAGTGACGGGAGCGCCACGAAGTCGCAGGCACCGGATTTGAAGTATGCCTGTGCCGCTGACCACGGGTAGTTCCACGACACTTCAATCGTGTTCGCGTAGCCTGCAGGTTGTGCACCAGCCTCAGTCGGGTAGAAGCACGGAGCTCCGCCCCACCAGTTAGGGTTTCTTGTAGCACCCCAATAGTTGGTGGTGTAGTCCGGTGTACCTGGGGTTAAGATGAATGGGCCAGAGCCGTACTCTATAGGAGTCGGATAGTCCAGAGGCGAGTGCGCCGGGTTCCAGTAAGGTACCCAGCCTGTGAGGTTGGTGTTGCCCAGACCATAGACGGAATTGAACGAGAATCCCGGCCAGTCTGGTCGGCCTTGTGCTGTGATGACTTGGTTGTTTATCCACTGCTTGCTCTCGATAGACGACCACGTCTGGCACAGAATCTCTAGGAAGGGTGCGTAGGGGCCTGGGAACATGATGTTAAACCAGACGTCCGTAGCATTAAACTGCACAGCGTCTCTGACCAGCGCGCCAACCTCTGCGAGTTGCGTATTGTTGGTGAAGTCGGCCAGTCCGCCTGTGGTGGCAACGTTCAATCCTGCTGCCTGGTCTAACAGTGGTTCTTGAAGCATCCACTGTGGACCGCTAACACGGTCTTGCAGAATGGTGCGTTGGAAGCTATAAGCAACATCTTCCGGTGTTAAACTGTAGTTGTATGGGGGCTGGAACTCAACACCCTGTCTAATCTTGAAGTCGTACTGCCAGTAGTATTGGGCAAAGTTTGTTCCATTGCCTTGCGCAGTGTTTTCGAAGTTCAGGCCGCTTATGGAGTCAGAGGTAGGTGGATTCGGAGCTCCAATGCTGGACTGCCCATTGGTTACCGGCCCATCTGTCTCGCTTATCGCGATTGCGTAGATGTACGGAGTGGTTGAACTCTCTCCGTTCCACATGAGCAGCGTGTCCATCGTGTTTTGCAGTATTTCGCCGCTTGCGGTGTCGTAACACCATGAGTAGTCAACCGTCACAGGGCTGTCACCCTGAATGGTGATGTCGTACAAGTCCATCGGTCTCGAAATCGGCGGCGATGCAAATATCGGTGGTGCAAGAATCGCTGATACTCCAAGTAAAAGACCTAAAATCAAAGCTATAGGAATCAATTTGTTCATTCTTTTCTCTCCTTTCTTACTCGCGCCTCCAATCATGCGAAACTTCATTTAAACAGAATAGATTCAGACGCAATTAAAGACGCAGATGATCCATCGGATTAACGTTGTATTTATGTTTTGTGACACAATGTTCCATACCAAAAGCAAGGATAGGCCGATGTTTAGCACAGGCTATTCGATACTTTTTTCCTAAAACGGGCCTTTTCCTATTCGTAGAGCCAGCTCCGCACTCAAGATCACAATCATCTTGGATTCATGGGGGCCAGAGTCTTCATCGCCAGCCAAGGAAACCTTACTTTTGGCCTGCATAAAAGGTTTATAGGCCTCAGGCTGAGCATTGAGTCCGTCATGCTAAAACATATTCAAGTCGTTCCTCTGGCTACGGAGAGTTTCGGCGTCAGATCCATGTGCACGTACGTTGAAACCAGAGACGTAAAGGTACTGCTGGATGCGGGCGTGTCCCTGTGCCCGATCCGCAGTGGGTTGCCACCCCATCCCGACGAGTTCAAGGCCATTATCGAGGCTCGTCGGAAGATTGCTGAAGCTGCGGTGAAAGCTGAGTACGTCACTATAAGCCATTATCATCACGATCATGTTACCCCCTCGTTTGAGGACTGGCTTTGCAACTGGACGCAGGCTAATGACACTGCGAGACAAATATATGAAGGCAAGAAAGTTCTGGCAAAAAACCCAAAGGAGCACATTAACTACAGTCAACGGGAAAGAGGCTGGCTTTTCCAGAAAACAAGCGGAAAATACGTTTCGACCTTTGAAGTCGCTGACGGAAAAAGCATCACGATTGGAGGCACGAACATCAAGTTTTCGGAACCCGTCCCTCATGGACCTGAAAACTCTGAACTTGGATGGGTTCTCATGACAACCATAGAATCTCAGAATGAAAGGTTCCTCTTCGCGCCCGATGTACAGGGACCTATGTCAACGCACACTCTTGAAACAGTCCTGCACGAAAAACCACAACTCCTCATGGTAGGCGGCCCACCTCTCTACCTCACAAGCTTCAAAATCAGCGAAGAACAAGCACAAAAAGGGCTGAACAGCCTGAGAAGAATCATGGAAACAGTTCCACACGTGATCCTTGAACACCACCTCTTAAGAGACGAGAACTGGCGCGAAAAAGCAACCGATGTTTTCTACAGCGCCTACAAATCCGAACACACTCTGCAAACAGCCGCAGAATTCATGGGCGCACAGAACACCTTCTTGGAAGCTGCAAGGAAGAAACTTTTCAAAGATAACCCTCCGCAAAAAGACTTCGAATCCTGGATGCACTTGAACGAGGAAACAAAGAAACATACCAAACCACCCCTTTGACGAATTCTCGCTCAACCTCAAACCGGATAAACATCGCACACCCCAAAAGACCAAAGGTCATTCAAGAAAATGGTGAGGGCCGGGGCTGGGATTTGAACCCAGGCGCTAGGCTCCACAGGCCTATGGGCTACCAAGCTACCTCACCCCGGCCACTTTTTGAGTAGCTCAGTTTGCTTTCTTAAACCAGTGGCTGCATTATTTCCTTTTTTGAAGATATGCTAGGCTTTCTCTCTGGCAGACATATTCGAATCTAGCTTCCAAGAGCGCTTTTATGTTTTCAGTTTTCTCTGTAACTTTGACAGAGAACTCGTCGGACTGGTCTTCCAAGAGTGCGCCCGAAGTTGATATAGATTTCAGTGTTCCTTAGACATTTGTGACCGAGCAAGTCTTTGATGTAGTACGGATCCTTGGTCCTAAAATAGAATATTGTTGTTTTCTAATGCCGGGAAGTATAAAAGCGCGCGCATCGAGAAAGTGCGCGTCTTGTGCGGCAATATTTCGCAAAGTTTTTTATCCATGCAGCACATTGTCAGTAGTGTGGCTCTCGGGTGCACCATCGGGGAAAGGAGAAATGTCAAAAAGGATATTTTCTGGAATATTGATGGCATTGTTGCTACTGGGCATGCTAACACTGGCATTCAGGATTCAGCCAATTAAGGCACAGCCTGCGACTATCATAGTTCCAGATGATTATCCAACAATTCAAGACGCGATAAACGCCGCAAATGCAGGGGACACGATCTACGTTCGCAACGGGATCTATCAGGAACACATCGATATCAACAAAACGATAACGTTAACAGGCGAAAGCAACGAGAGCACGATCATAGAAGCCGATTCTTTTGGATGGGAATGGTGCGGCATAAACATTACTGCAAGCAACGTCACAGTCGAGAACTTCCGCATTACATCAGGCGAGGGCCCATTGGGGAGTGGTATCATTTATGTCGGTGGAAGCGGGCCCTCCGGCGACGACGTGATAAGAAACAACTACATGGACTGCGCGGCTAACGTTCCTTGTAGTCTATTACTCATTTGGTCTTCCAGCGGAAACATCGTAGAAGGCAACCAGATACTCGTCCGAAACCCATCGAGCGATGGAATAGCTGTGGTATCTTCTGACAACACGGTATGCGACAACGTTGTCGTCGGAGGGTGGAATTGCATTGACGTTATCATTGGCGATGACAATAATGTGTCGAAAAATTATGTAAGCGGTCAAACTCTGACAGGAGGCTTCTCGGATATCGGTGCGATTGATCTATCATTGACATATGGAGATGCCGTCGTTGGAAACACGTTAATCAACAACGAACTCGGCTTCAGTGTTTTTCTTGGAACTAGTTGCTCTGTTTACCACAACAACTTCATCAATAACGCTCAGCAGGCACTGACGGAAAATAGCAGCCAACTCTTGTTTGACAATGGCTATCCTTCAGGTGGAAACTACTGGAGCGACTACAACGGCACAGACCTGCACAGCGGGCCATACCAAAATGTGACTGGAAGCGACGGAATAGGCGACACGCCGTACATCATTAACGCGAACAACACGGACCATTATCCTCTGATGCAGCCTTACGCTAACCTGGCCCAGCCCGTGGCAGCCCAAACGGTCTACATTAACAGTGACGGAAGTGTTTCTCCATCTTCAGCCCCTATTTCAACCGTTGATAACGTCACGTACACGTTCACGAGCAACATGATCTACCCCGCCTACAATGGAATCGTCGTCAAAAGAAACAACATCGTGATAAACGGAAACGGTTACATGATTCAGGGAACCCAAGTTGGAAACGGCCTAAGCCTCATGGACGTAGGCAACGTGACAATCGAAAACACCGACATCGAAAACTTCCAGCAGGGCATCTATCTCAGCAATGCAAACAACAACGTGATTAATGGGAACAACTTGACAGCAAACACCGAGGGTGTCTGTTTCGAATCTTCTTCAAACAACACTATCAGTGACAACACTGCAACAGCAAACAGTTATGGCATCTGGCTTGAAAGCTCTTCAAACAACCTTGTCAGCGGTAATTACGCAACAGAGAACAGCCTTGACGGTATAGGTCTCTTCTCTGCTTCAAACAACAACACCATCAGCGGAAACAACGCAACAGCAAACGGCCAATTTGGCATCGATCTCATTTCTGCACCATCAGACAACGCGGTCAACGGGAACGACGCAGCAGCAAACGGCTACGGCGGCATCCAAGTCGAAACGGCTTCAAACAATAATGTTGACGGGAACAACGTTACAGCAAACTATTTCGGCATCTATCTCGACAGTTCTTCAAACAATAATGTTGACGGGAACAACGTAACAGCAAACAGCTATGCTGGCATCTGGCTCGACAGTTCTTCGAACAATACCGTCTGCGGTAACATCGCGTCAGCAAACGAGGATTATGGCATTTATCTCGGTTCAAGCGCGGACAATATTGTTAGCGGGAACATCGCAACTGCAAACAACGGCGACGGCATCGATGTCGACTATTCTTCGGGTGACATTGTCAGCGGAAACACTGCAACGGAAAACTACTACGCTGGCTTGTCGATGATTTCCTGTTCAAACAACACTATCAGCGGGAACACCGCAGCGTTAAACATGTATGGCATCTTTATCATCGCTTCAGACATCAATGTTAGCGATAACAATGCAACAGCAAACGGCTGGGACGGCATCTATCTCGACGGTTCTTCAAACAACATTCTCCGCTGCAATAACTTAACAGGAAACGGGGGTGATGGCATCCATCTCGACTACTCTTCAGTCAACAACGCTATATGCGGAAACAACGCAACCGCGAACGACAACGGGATTTATCTCGACGACTCTTCAAACAATAACGCTCTCAGCGCCAACGATGTAATAGCAAACTGGAACGGCATCTACCTCATCTCCGCTTCAAACAACACCATTATCGGAAACAACGTGACCTCAAACAACGAGGGCATCTTTCTCCAAAACTCCTCAAACGACGCAATATATCATAATAACTTTGTTAAGAACGTCGTGCAAGCAGGTTGCCTTTATCCAACATGCGTCGGAAACGCTTGGGACGATGGCTATCCTTCTGGCGGCAACTACTGGAGCAGCTACAAGGGAACAGACTCGTGTCATGGTGCTTACCAGAACGTGACGGGAAGCGACGGTTTAGGCGACACACCATACGTCATCGACTCGAATGATATAGACAACTATCCTTTGATGCAACCCTTTGGTACGGACTCGATGCCAACAGGCTACCTTGTTACGGCGATTACGGCGAACCGTACATGGGTTTACCAAGGGCAAACAGTCAGCGTCGATGTCACGGTCAGCAACTTCGGTGACTCTGCCGAAAACATGTGGGTCACCCTGTACAGCAACATGACGGCAGACAAAAGCTTGAGCGCGTACCCCATTTGCGTAGGTGTTGGACAGAGCTATACGCTGGTGTATGTGTGGAACACGGCGGGCGTACCGTGCCTCAATTACACGTTGACGGCAGTCGCAACGATATCCACAGGCTCGAGCACATTGTCTGGTGTGACTATAACGGTCAGACTTATGGGTGACGTGAACGGTGATGGAAGGGTTGACATGAAAGACATCGCTCTGATAGCCAGAGCATTCGGCTCCACTCCAAGCAGTCCAAACTGGAACCCAGCAGCAGACGTCAACGGCGACGGCGTCGTCAACATGAAAGACATCGCACTGGTGGCCAGAAACTTCGGACAACACTACCCATAAACACCCTCTTCACTTCAACCGTCCTCTGCCAGTCACGCCGTAGTCCTGTCTGCAAATAGCTTTCAGTCTTCACACAAGGACTGGTTCTCAGGTTTGCCTACGTTTTTTCTTAAAGGTTTGGATAGCGGCCACCATGATAGTCGCGGCGGTTAATTCTAGAGCGGTGAGGGCCACGGGGAAGACTAGCGGGACTGTTTGGGATGGCAGGGGTGACGTTACGGTTAAGGCGTCAACCCTGTACGCGTAGTAGCCGACCGGAAAAGTGAAGGTTCTCACTATTTGCCCCGTGGTGTTCACTTCTATGAACACGGCGCCTGTGTCGTTGAAGTCCCAGGGTTGGTTTTGCGAATATTCGTGTGTTGGATCTCCGAAGTCGCCTAGGAAGTCGCCGTTTGGAAGTATGACGGTGGCGCCTCCGTATGTAGTCCAGTATTGCGTCGGGGCTTCCCAACTCCAATTAACGTACGCGGTCATGTTTGTCTCGTTGAGTGTCAGTTCTATCAGACTACTGTGGCAGTCAGCAGGGTTAGTGTTGTTTTCGTAATCATTGTTAAACATGGTGAACACGTCGGGCGCGACTTCTTTGAGGTCATGACTGTGATACCATAAACTGGAAACCTGCTGACCGTCAGCACCGAGAAGGGTGAAGTTCCCGAATTCGCCGCAGGCCCAGATTATGTCGCCGGTGGTTTGGTTGATTTCGTAGAAGGTGTTTGTGTTTCTTAAGTTTAGGTAGATGATGCTGTCGTTGTAGTCCCAATCCAGACTGTTTGCGTGAGTGAAATCTATCACTGTTTGCCCGTTGATTGAAGATGTCTCGTTGAACGGGGAGGCTTCGCTTAGCGGAATATAATCGTAGGTGTCCCAGGTCCACAACGCATTGCCTTCTGCGTCAACCTCCACAATCTTGTCGTAGAGAATAGAGTTGTTTCCCACCGTCTTGACGTAGTCCTGCAGCGTGAGAAAGGTATTGTTGAATGGATCATATTGGATGTCATGATGACTGATGACGTTGAAGAAGTCTTCAGTCGTGTTTGTAGCCAAGTTCCATATGTGTGTGGCGTAAGTCGGGGCCGTGCCAGCCCCGCCCACGTAAGGTTCGCCCTGGAACAGCAGAGTGTTGTTTGCAATGTTGTAAACAGCGTTGTAGCCGTTAGATTCACGCAAGTTCACAACGCTGCCGTTAGTGTCCATGACCACTAAATAATTGCTGTTATTTGGTCCCGACAGAGGAAACGTTAACTCTCCATTCCAAGCGTTTCCATATGTGTCAATAGTACACGGCAAAGTGAAAACATTGGCCGTTTCAGAAAAACATGTTGGCGTATAACCTGAAAGAACAAGACACACCGCAATCACTACGACAACCATCATCCTTGTTCTTTGCTTCTTCACAAAAAAAGCCAAGCAAACGCCTCTTCCAACCCTACATCAGCTTGTTTTCGCCCAGCAGCCAAATTTACAATCCCAACTTTAACTCTTTTAAACTTATTGCCGATTCACATCGCGCGCTTTCATTGCTTTAAAACCAGTCCAGGCTAACCAATCCACTCTAGCAGAAGTTCGTATACAAAAGCATCGACGAGCTACACTGAAAATAGGGGTTTGTGTTGGCCAAGTGGCGATATGTCCACCGCAGACGGGGACACCTCAATCCGGCCGCCTTTTATTGACTTGGTATGCTTTTCCGAAGCTTCCATTTCATTTTGGTTTCCTCAGAAATATGAAGTTATCCTTTATGCAAACATGTTCAAATGTGCCCGCCGGTCGTACGCTACTAATGGATTCGGTGTTCTTCGCGAACTTTTAGTTGCCGATCCTGCATTAGCTCATAGAGGCCTGTCTGTCTTCTTCTCTATGAAGAGCTCTCCGTTCACTACTCTCAGCTTCAGATTGCTCTCTTTCCACTTGACGTATTCTGGAAATGAGACGTAGGTCCTCGCTCCTTCCTTCGTCTGGACCAGTCTCCTAACAGCAATGCTGAAATCTACCCCATCACGCTTGGCAATTTGAACTAACACCTTCTCGATTGAAGGGCGCGCACTCTCGGGTGTGAGATCAGCCTTGATGGAGCTTAGCAGCACCTTATAGGTCCCCTCTTTTTCCTTCGCTATCGCACTCACTAGGTCCAAATACTTACTGACTCGTTTCTGACTCTTGGATTCAGGAACCGCTTTAACCTTCTCGTACAGCTTGGGTTTCCCAGTTTTCTTGGTTTTTGCTTTCTTTCTTCCCTTCAGGAAATCCTTCCTCACTAATGGTTTGTCGAACACGTCCTCGCTCATACGGACACGAACACATCAACATTGTATTTCAATATATAAAAGACACACGGCTCAAAAACAGCCAAGAGAAACAAGACTGCGCTAAATTTCAATTTGCAAGATTGTAAGGACACTCCTGAATAGACGAGCGTCGCAGGTGAATCCGAGTCGGAATACAGACAACACCCCGAGAGCGCGTCTGAGGCATCTGTGATTGCGCGTTCGCTGTCCAGAAACACGCCTCCATCGTTAGTTCTGCGTTTTTGACGGCGAATAGCAATAAGCATTTAACTGTTTTAGCTCTTCACCGACATAGAGGAAACGCTCCTATGCGTGAATCGCCAAACCCCCGATTTAACGGAAGAGTTCTTCTATTTGTCGGCATCGGACTTGCAGTGCTTGCCATTTACCTCTACTATTTCATAGGCACCGTAAACATTGTCGATGCAATCAAACACACAAACTATCTTCTGTACACCTCGGCCTTTGTTGCTTTCTTAGCAAGCGCATTGTTCTACACCATGGCTTGGCAAAGCCTGCTGTCCAATCTCGACATTAAGACCAAGATTCGCGAAGCCCTGCTCTACGCTTGGGCAGGCATGTTTTTTGACAGCGTCGTTCCAGATCCAGGCTGGAGTGGAGACATCACAAAGGCCTACATGCTGTCAAAGTCTTCTGGCCAGGAACCAGGCAGAATCATGGCCTCCGTCGTCAGTCAAAAAGTCATCGTGACAGCGGTTACGATGGGCAGCCTGATTTTTGGTCTAGCTCTCCTCACACTCGACTACAAGTCTTCAGGCATTGTTCTTCTATTCGTGACCGTCGTCTTGCTCTTAACAGTCTTTGCATTCTCCATGATACTGTACTTGAGCGCTAACGAGAAGGCAACAGCAAGGATACTTGGCTGGATTATTCGAATCGGATGCTTCATACTTAGAGATCACTGGGACCCTAAAGATTTCCAGAATAAAGCGGAACAACTATTGAAAAGATTTCACGAAGGAATCCGTACTTTAAGTTCCAATCGTAAGGCCCTAATTCGGCCGATTTCACTATCTCTTCTTGCTTGGGGTTTTGACATTTCAATAACCTTCCTAACCTTTGCTTCGCTGGGATACGCCGCACCACTGGACAAAGTCCTCATCGTGTATGCCCTAACGGGAAGCCTGCAAGCCGTAGGAGTGTCCTTCATAGGCTTCACCGAAGTAATAGTAAGCGGCTCTTACACCGTGCTTGGCATCCCCGCAGCAATCAGCGTCTGGGCAACCCTGTTAACGAGAGTAGTAACCCTATGGTTCAAACTAATAATGTCCTATTTTGTCTTTCAATGGGCAGGCATCGGACTATTATTGGGAAACAACAGACAAAAGAAAGACGCTCAAAAGAAAAATCAACCAGATTTCAAAGCATCTGAAATTTCGAAGTCTCGACGAAGTATAAAAAGACCACAAGAATGGCAGCCTGCCCATTCACCAAGAGAGTCTAAAGCTCCAATTTAACATGTCGATAATGAACGATGCGGACGATTACCCATTCTTGGCGAAGATGTTCTCTGAAAGCATCGTTAAAATATCATCAGATCCTAAGCTTAATCGCTCGAACAAATGTGGATCTCACAGAATTTGATAAAAAGCACTCAAATTCTGAAATTCTGATACCGTATTATTGAACATAATTGTTAAATCGGCATGTTGAGTTCTATGATGAAAGTGCGAAGATATATACGAATAGAGTCTGTGCGCGCCTTCAGTGTCTACTCAGGCCCAAGACCCAAAAGATTTGAACCGCGTGTGTGTCCTTCCGAAAATCGAGAGTTAACAGCTGCTTAATAAGGATAAAGGGGCCTTTATCACGAGCCACAATACAACACTGCTCTAATCGCATTCTTCACAGTTTGGAAACCTTCGAGAAAAAGCTCGAAATCGGTAAGAGACAAGCCAAACTCCACCAAGAGTCGTAAGAAAACAATAGACTCGTGCTTAAGGCATGCGTCGCTCCGAAAATTCTCGAAGCTTATAAACAAGCGGGCTCCCAACAGAAACATCCATCTCTATCGCTCAACGGCAGCGTTACTGACGACGTCCACTCTGTTATGAGCAGCCCGAAGAATCATCATAGATAGTCACGATATTGTCCCGCCAAAAGGTACCACAATGCTATGGCAGATTCACGATGCGCGAAAATCACCGAATACACAAAGCTTGCGGAGAAGAATTAAATAACCGTCGAATTTGACTAGCGAAATGCGCCGAAACCTTCAATTCAGCCGTGGAAGGTGAAGTTTGAAGAGTAAGATTTAAACGAAGCAAGAAATGTCTGGAAAAGTTCCTCGGGAATACTGATGCTGAGAAGGATGTTGAACAAAAGGATGTTGAACAAAAGGATGTTGAACAATTTTGAGGTTCAGCAGAGTTTGTCAAAGACGTTTTAGCTTTTAGCCAATTCGCTTGATTTTTTTCAGACGCTGTGAATACCTAAAATCTAAAGATTTCTGACGAAACTTTTGGTGAAGCCATACTCTTCGGAGAGCATGAGCCGGATACCGATGGTCTGGAAGGTTCCGACCAGTTTAAGGCATCTTTCTCACGTTTACTGCTCGAGCCCATCTAAGGTTCGCCCATGACCTGAACGATCACTGTCCGTCTCCTTGGATAGACGTCAGTTTCCACGAATATCAGCGACTGCCAGGTTCCAAACGCTACATGACCGTCAACGACTGGAAGAGTTTTGTCCGGCGGTAGCAAAACCGATCGCAAGTGTGAGTGGGCGTTGGATGGGTGAGCATAGTCAGCGTTCTTTGGAATTATCGTCTCCAGGAATTTTCTGATGTCCTCCAGCAAGCCCTGTTCGTTTTCCGTTAAGATAATCACTCCAGTGGCGTGCGGGGCAAATACGTGTACAATTCCGTTGCTGATTCGTGATTTTGCAACGGCGGCTTGAATCTGGTCAGACAAGTCTATGAACTCTATCTCTCCTTTCGTGGCAAAGCTGATGTTAACGTTGAAAATCTTAAAGTCTGCCAAGTCAGCTTCACTCCAAAAGCTTCGTCATAATCAATTCATCTATGTACTTGCATTGTTTCAAAAACTTTTTCGGAATCAGACCAGTTTGCTTGAACCCCACCTTCTCATAAACGTGTATCGCCCGCTTGTTACTTGCATAAGCGGTAAGAGTCAAAATCTTTATGTCCATTTTTTTGGCGTGCCCAATCAAGACTCGCATCATGGCTGTTCCGATGCCCAGCTCTCTGAAATCCTTCTTAATCACTATGCCAACCACGCCGACATGCTTCTGAAATCCACCTTGCCGATTGATGTCGGCGGAGGCAATGATTCTCCCTTTGACCTCAGCAACTAAAAAAAAGGCGCTACCTCTTTCTATTTGAGTTAGAAGCCTCGAAAGCCAATCTATCTCCTCTTCCCTCGAAACCTTCTCATCTCTGGTTATCTCAGCTCCCTCGTCGACAACCGAGTTAATTAGCTCCAGCAGATCATCCAGGTCCTCCCACTTAGGAGTTCTTAAAACCACTGTCCCTATCGTTTTGACAGAAAACTCTCTTACGACTTGCCCCGTTCTCATAAGCTAAACTTAGGTCAGAAGGCCGGCTTAAAACTTTTCCAGGCACGCCGCCAGTCTGGAAGACACCCATAAATCGAAAGTTCGTTGATGCTTTTGTATACAGCCTTTCCCTTTTTTTCAGTGGAGAGACGCTGGTGAAATGTTGGAACCATGAGTAATACGTATACAACCATAATCACCAAACAGAAAAGTCCGCATCTGAGAAGAGCAGAAATATTGCTCGCTTAGCCTACAGTAGACAGTGAAACATGTTGCACTCAGGAAAAACCGTCGAGAAAAGAGGATGTTTAGTCTCATAGCGCCAGGTGCAAAATGCTGGTGAGATGCAAGAATCAGCCTTTTGGATCGTATACAGAAGCATCAACTACTAGCCTGCACGTGCTGCCGCAACGGCAATCAGAATGGGCGAAACAAAAACGACACCTACAGAACTCAGAGTGTTCAGTGTTCTTCCTTCTTTACAACTTGCAATTTCTCGGTATTTTGACCAACCGGTGGTTTGGCACTGAGCATTACAACTGCTTGACCAAAATCCGAGCTACTTGTAACTGTCAAAGAAAACGTGGCGAAAGTTCGAAGTAACCCCGAAGTATGGGCAGAAGCTTTCGCATGGAGATTTTCGCCGGTTTTTCTATAAGGCCGTGGCCAAGTCCATGCCCAATGTCAGAAAGCCTGCCAGAATAAGTTGAAAACGGTTCCTTTTCGAAATTAGGGCCTGAATAGGGCTTTTTGAATTTGTGTCAGGGCTGCAGAAACAGCATATTTTTCTCAAGAGCTGGCTTCGAACAACAACAGCTTCAAAGCGCAGTACTGCCATAAAAAGAGGCAGATAAAACAGACCAAACGGAAAAAGCGTCTAATCGAAACCTCGTTCCAAATACTAGCCAAAAGCTACACTTCTATTATCGAACTGGGTTTGTTATCAATTTTCTCTATATTGCAGATTTTGAAATAACCGCTTTAATTCTCAAACAGAACCTGTTCTAACAGCGAAAGATCACAGCAGGTGGCATGTTGTCTATCGACGGTTTCGGGAACGATGTTGAAACGCTCGAAAGGAACGTTAGCGGAAGAAAAGTGAGCGTGCAATGGGACTGGGGAAACTTCAAAAGCACTGAAGATTTTCCAATAGATGATAATCTAATAAATTGGGCAATAGGACAGGATCAAGCTCTCAAGGAATGTTTCCTGTGCTTGGACGAATGGGTGCACAAACTCAAATGGCTGGAAGAAAACAAGTGGTACGAAAACTGGAGCAATGCGGCGGAATCGGATCCCACCGTCAAAATTAGTCCGGGACCCTACCTGCTCCTGCTTGGTGATCCTGGAACGGGTAAATCACTCATCGGTAAAGCACTAGCTGAAAAACTTACCCAAGTCTACAAAGAAAATGGGATAAAGCTGTTCGATGCCGTGTGCTGGAAAAACCAGGTACTGCCGAGTCAACCTAAGATATCCATCCACAAAGCAGGTGAAGGAAAGAAGATTATCCAGAAAGAACAGCTTAAGGATCTCAAGAAAAAATTCCTGACGAAAGTGGGTTTCAAGGTTCTGATGGTTTTCTTGATAGTGATTGGCCTGTTTCTAATTGGGCTTGGATTCTACTTTATGCTTCAAGCTTGGCAAATATGGGGAGGACTGGGCGCCGCTCTTCGCAGTGACTATAGTGGTTTCTCAGATTTCCTCGTACAAAGGTTCGTGGGCCTCGTACCCTTAACATTCATACCTGGTGGGAGTCTAATCTTCTTCGGTGTCTTCCTCTGGTGGTTCTCGAAGATAGGAGGCATGGGAAATATGAAGGGGATCGGTGGGGCTCAACAAACAGACGTTCCGAAACTCATCGTTGACAACAGTTCCGGCCAGGCGCCGTTCATAGACGCAACGGGTCACAAGAGTGCCCAGCTCTTTGGATCAATCGCATGGGATCCGTACCAAACAGGAGGCTTGGGAACACCCGAACACCAAAGAGTCAGCGCCGGAGACGTGCACATCGCCTCTCTAGGCATCTTGTACATCGACGAAATAAAAAACCTCGACCCCGAAGAAGCTGTGACACTCTTGACCGTGCTTGAGGACGGAAAACTCCCGATAACTCTGCGTAGCAGATTCGGCGGAAGCGACACAGCAGCCATGGCGGTCTCAACACAACCAGTTCCTGCCATAACATTCCTCGTCGGCGCGGGCAACTTCGACAGCATAGGCCAGCTTCACCCAGCATTGATGGACAGAATCTACGGGTATGGAAAAGTCGTCAGAATGAACAATGATATGCCCAACACGGTGGAAAACCGACGCAGATACGTTCAATTCATTGCCCAAGAAGTAAAACGATTCAACCTGCCCCCCTTCAGTCGAGAAGCATGCCTCGAAATAGTTGAAGAAGGCAGACGCAAAAGCGACAAGAAAGACGCGTTGACAACCCGTTTCAGAACCCTAATCTCCATAATAAAGACCGCTTCAACGCTTGCAAGCAATGAAGGCAGCAAGAGTGTTGAAAGAAGGCACGTGGTGGAAGCCGTCGGGCAACACTGCAAGACCATTCAGAGGCAAATGCTGGAGCACGATATGAACGAAAGAGGTAAGCTATTGGAAATAAAGCCGGAAGGAGTTAAACTCGGCCAAATCCACGGTCTGGCTGTGGTTAAAGATCCTTACAGTGGCGAAATGACAGGCAGCGTACTGAGCGTGAAGGCTCAGATGGTTAAGAGGAGTGAGCTCCCAAGAACCTACTCTTTCAAGGGCTACTACAAAGTCACAGGTGTGGCTAAGGGCCAAAGTTTCATTTCGGACAGTATCGCCAAGGTCAGAAGCGTAATACTGCAAAAATACGGAGCCGACATAGCCCAGGACTACCTGACCCATATCGACTTTGCTCAATCATACGGCGTGGACGGACCATCGGCTGGAGTATCAATGACGATTCTTCTGTGTTCACTCGTGGAAGGAAAACCTGTCAGGCAAGACGTAGCGGTGACGGGGGAAATCAACCTAGGCGTCGGAAACTCTATCAACGTGACGGCTGTGGGAGGCGTCAACGAGAAAATAAAGGCTGCAGAAGCTTGGGGCTTCAAGAAGGTGGTCATTCCACAGAAGAACTTCGAGAATTCCATCGATGTCAATGACTACTCGATAGAAGTTGTGCCAGCCGCGACTCTCGACGACTACCTGAGAGAATGCCTAGTCGACAAAGCATTGCTCAGAGTTCCAGTTCAGACTTATAAGCACAGGAATCATAGAAGCACACAGAACTAAAGAAGCAGCAAACACATCCTAGGCTGCAAATCCTTTGGACTGGGAGAAACGCTATCAGTGAAGCAGGTTGACAAGGATGCTATTCGCAGATGGCGAAAGAGAGGCTTTTATGCTGAAAATGCTCTCGTAAAACTTTTGAAGAAAAACGGATACAGCGCTGTACGTGTTCCGGTCAGCAATCCAAGCCTCAATCCTCTACCCGACATAATGGCAAGAAAGAACTGGGACATGTACGCTTTTGAAGTTAAAAACGCAAAGTACTACGCGTACTTTCCCAAGCAACAGATCGAAAAACTATTCAGATTTCTGAATGAACTCATTCCGATCGACGAGCGACACAAGCATGCCGTGATAGCAGCGCATTTGGGCAAGAGGTGGATATTCAAGGAAATCGGTTGGCGGGAGTACGCAAAAGATAGGCTCCCGGAAAAAGCAAGAATTCTTAAGCGAGACAGAGGAAACTTTGAGATAACAGAAAAAAAGGAAACGGTTGGACCAAAGATCACCGTAAACATCGACCCGAGCGCGGAAAAGGAACACGACAGTCCAGAAATCTCCGCCTCGCATAACGCAGAGGTTTCGAAAAGCACCTGCTAGAATAAGAATGATTCTTGCTAGTACACAACCCAGCCTAAATAGAATGGTGTCTATCGCAACCTTCATTTTGAGGCTCTTGCTTTGTTCACTCAGGAAAGAAGAAGAGTTGCCGTAAATGGAGGATACCCTAACTGTAGTTTCAGCTTCTTCCTTGGGCAAATTCTACGAAGTAAACGGCATCAAGGTTGAGGTTTTAAAAGACATAGATTTCGAGGTCAGAAAAGGAGAATTCACCGTTCTCGGCGGTCCTTCGGGCTCAGGAAAGACGACGCTTCTGAACATCATCGGCGGCATCGACAAGCCGACAAGCGGAAAAATCATTGTCTATGGAGAAGACTTGGCGACCCAGAACGAGGATTTCCTGGCGGGTTTCCGATGCAGTAATGTCGGGTTTGTTTTCCAATCCTACAACCTCATTTCAACACTGACCGTTGCCGAAAACGTTGCATTTCCGATGGAGTGGTCTAGGAAGAACGAAGAGCACATAAGAGAACGCGTAGATGAGCTAATGGGCCTCGTGGGCCTGCAGCACAGAACCGAACACTTCCCGTTTCAACTGAGCGGTGGTGAACAACAACGCGTTGCCTTTGCCCGTGCGTTGTCAAACGATCCACCCTTGCTTCTTATAGACGAACCCACTGGAAACTTGGATGCGAAAACGAGCGCAAAAATCATTCAGATACTCTCAACACTGAAGGATGGCGGAAAAACCATGATCGTCGCAACCCACGACGAACGTATATTCGAACTGGCTCATCAAAAGCTACGTTTGGAAGATGGCAGGCTGATTAGTGAAAATGAGTGAAACCTCTTTTTCAATCAATGACCTGCTTCGAAGAAAGATGCAGACGAGCTTGGTAATCCTAAGCCTGACTCTGTGTGTCGCCTCGACACTTTTCCTGCTTCTCTTCGCCCAAAAGATGGGCTTTGGCATTTCATCCGCGGTCGAGGGCAAACTCACCGCCGGTTTTTCGCAGATCTTTTCTCCATTCCTAACGCTTCTCGTGATTCTGATTATTGCAGCTGGAATTGTGATGATTTCCTTCACCGTTTTTATCATGATGTCACAACGGACAAGAGATATCGGATTGATGAAGGCGGCAGGATGCCCAAACGACTTGCTTTTTGGCTATTTCTTCACCGAACTCCTAGTAGTCGGCTTTGTCGGCTGTTCGGCGGGCACGATATTAGGCGTTCTAATGAATACGGCTTCGACTAGCCTCCTGAACAGTCTTGGTTTGCAATTCCCGCAGCAAACGACTAGCCTATGGACACCATTTGCAGTGTTCATCGCATTCTTTGCGCTTTCGCTCGTTCTAGGCAGTGCCCCGGTTCTTTCAGCGATTAGAGTTGAGCCTGCACGAGCCCTTTCACCAGCGCATTACCTTGGACTTTCGAAAGAGTCAGGCTTCAAAGTCATGTCAAAATCCGGCGTTTCCCTGAAAATCGCAGTGAGAACCCTCGTCCGACGCAAATCGGCCACAATCAGGATTGTCCTCTGTCTGAGCATCGTTTTCCTCTTGGTTACCGTGGGCGTCGCGGGAGGGCTAATTGCTGAAGACACCACTCAAAGCTGGGTTGAGAATGCCGTCGGAAAAAACGTGCTGCTAGTAGCCTATCCAGCCATGGTCAACCAGTACAAGCTCTTGCTCTCAGAATTCTACGAAGGACAACAGTCCCCCCAATTCAACTACACAGACGAAAAATATTTAATCCCTTCCAATATTTCCAGCCAATTGCTTTCCATAGACGGAATCACAGGACTCGACGCTCGATTGGTCTTGGAGGAGCCGGTTCAAGAAGTCCGAGGAATGATCCTCGGAAACAGCACAGGCGAAACAACGTTTGTCGGTGATAGTCGCCAGGGAGAGTCCCTCGTCGTGGGCGTCGCCCCAGGGAACGTGCTGAATAGTTGGTCGACGGACGGCAGGTTTCTGGCCAGTGATCAAGCAGCGGAAGCCGTAGTCGGGGACAGTATCGGCCTAAAGCTGTTTTCCGAGCCTCTAATAGAGAGAATCAAAATCTTTAACGAGAGTCTCAACGTAGTTGGCGTCTGCTTCGACCCTATTAACAATGGAAACGTCACGTACGTCCCTCTTGCGACGCTGCAGACTATTTCAGGCGTATCAGGAACTAACGTGCTCATGGTCAAGATTGACTCTTCAATGAATGAAACTGAAGTCTTGAATGAGTTAAGCGCGACTGTTTCAAAAGCCGGTTTAGAAATTTACGAGCTCAACAAGTCTGCAGACAAAAGTGTTGGGTTCCTCAATTTCCTCTGGTCGACGATTATGTTTCTACCTCTGTTCACTTTGATTGCTGCATCCTTGAGCCTCCTAGGTTATGTCATGCTAACCATAAATGAACAGCGGCAGGAATTCGGCATTCTCAGAGCGCTAGGCGCTAGACCCACGACCGTCTTCGGTATCGTTTCCATGCAAAGCCTAATAGTGCTACTGGGTAGTTACGCTGTTGGAATCGCCTTCGGAGTAATTACCACTCTACTAATTTTGGTGCAGCAGCCGATCGTGACGACTTATACGGTCATCGAAATAGCCGGTTGGCTTCTTCTGGCCTTGGGCGTAACCTTCGCTTCAAGCGTTTACCCAGCAATAAGGTTCGCAAAGAAACCCCTGCTGGAGACCCTTACGCAATCTTGAGATGCGGCTGCACCTTCTCGATCCTCCTGAACGAGTCCGAGCACATGGGAAGTTGAACGAGAAAGTCCTGCAGTTGCAGAATGGGAACGATCGGTGTCCCATTATAAAATCTGAAACTCGTGGTCATAAACGACACTACAACAGGAACAAATGTCATCTCTTCCCACGACGCACACTCAACTCTGACCTTTTGATTCGGGATAAACTCTGAAAGAGCCACCGTCCGCTTCACCTGCTCATCAACAACTCTCCTCAGCTTTGATGGATACAGGCCTCGGCGCCAGTGCTTACAGTCCACACAGACAACAAGCGGTCTGCGACAACCGATGATGTCCATCTCCCAGCTGCGTCCTCCCTGCCTGAACCGCAAGTTAAGCTTCACAGTGTAACCATTCATATCAAGCGCAGCAGCGGCCAAACGCTCGAATTCTTTCCACTCCAAAAAACCGCTAACTCGCTCATAATCGGCACCTAGTTGCAACGCACGCACGGCTAGGCTAACGCGTTGTAAGGTACTGGTTTGCAAGAATCCATCGCGCAAATAAACTAAACCATCTTTCTGTAAAGTTTGGAGCAATCTCTTCCATGTTTCTGATGGAAGCCTTGACTCTTTTTTGACAAGTTCATATGAAACGGGTTCGCCCTTAGAGAGTTCTAGAACCGAAATTATCACTTCTCTCAAAAGTTGCATGGTTCTGAACTCCATAGTTCACATGAAAACGTAAAATAGAGCCAATTCAAGCAGTTATGCAGGTCGTTCGCGTCTCTACTCGCCAGAGACACGACTCGTGTGGACCCTTGCACGTTAGTTTTCTCCCTGTTCAATGAAGCCAAGTAATGCACGTGGCTTAAGTCTTTCGAAGAGGTAGAGACTGTGAATGGAATCACCCAGTTTGGCGAGTCGCCCTTCGTCGCAAGGCAGCTTTCCGCGTTGTTTAGTAATTGACTCACCGCATGGAAACCATAATAAGACTGCACGAAAAAATGAAACCGTAGCGGTTGAAATGTCAAGCTATGTTTCGAAAACACCCAACTCCAGAATTTTGTACGAGAGAGCGAAGAAAGTTCTTCCAGCAGGAGTTTCCTATGGCGTACGATACTTTGAGCCTTACCCCTTCTATACTGCTAGGGCAAAGGGAAGTAAACTGTACGATGTCGACGACAACGAGTACGTGGATTTCTGGCTGGGACACACCGCTCTCATCTTGGGCCACGCAAACTCGGCCGTAACGAATGCAGTGGCGGACCAGCTTCAAAAAGGTACGCACTACGGGACCTGCCATGAGCTGGAGGTCAAACTGGCCGAGCAGGTTGTAAAAATGGTTCCGAACGCGAGAATGATTCGGTTTACGAACTCTGGAACCGAGGCGAACATGTACGCTATACGTTTGGCAAGGGCATACGCTGGAAAGGCCAAGGTTGCAAAGTTCGAAGGCGGTTGGCATGGTGGTTATGACGCACTCCAAGTGAGCGTAAAGTTTCCCTTTGACCTCCCAGAATCGGCTGGCCTAACAACCGGGGCAACCCAGGACACGATCACTTTGCCTTACAACGATTTAGAAGGAGTAAGACAGAGACTGAAAAGCGAACAGGTCGCGGCCGTCATAATCGAGCCCGTTTTAGGAGCAGGTGGAGGCGTGCCCGCTGAAAGAGATTTCCTGCAAGGGCTTCGCGAATACTGTGACGAGAGAAACATACTGTTGATTTTTGATGAGGTTATAACAGGGTTTAGGCTGGCGCCAGGAGGGGCTCAACAGTACTATGACGTGAACGCTGACATAGTTGTCTTGGGAAAGGTCCTGGGCGGAGGTTTTCCCATAGGCGCGTTTTGCGGACCTACCGAAATCATGGAGCGGTTGGACAGTGTCGCGCGTCAACGTCCGTATTACTCATTCCACGGTGGAACTTTTGCCGCAAACCCCGTAACGATGACTGCTGGATTGGCGACCTTGAAGCTGTTGGAAGATGGCAAATTGATAGCGAATCTGAACATGTCTGGAGCCCGAGTTAGAAAGGAACTGTTGAACATTTTCGAAACTTGCGGACTAGATGTGCAGCTCACGGGGGCTGGCTCCATTTTCAACACGCATTTTACGAAAGAAAGGGTCAATGACGCAACTGCTGCCTTCGCTGCCGATAGAAAGAAACTCATAGACTATTCTCTGGCCTTGATAGCGAACGGGCTCTTCTTGCTGCCGACACACAACGGTGTTTTGAGCACTGAGCATTCCGAAGAGGATATAGGAAAACTCTTTGAAGAAACTGAGAAATATGCTAAACAGGCCCACGCCAGCCGAGTCTAATCACTTGGAAGGCGCAAAAGTGCGTGAACGAGTACGGTCAAGCATCTGCTCAGCCTTCCTCAGGTCTACCGGAGTGTTAACGTTGAAAAAAGTTCTAAGCTCAGGGTCAAGCTGCTGCAAGACCAACGTGGAAACGTAACGCACACATTGCAACCTGTCCAGCATTGATTGCACGTTAAGCTTTCCAGCGCCCAAAGCCACACAGGAGGCTTCCAAGGCCGATTTTGTGCAGTAAACCGCCTGTAGGGGTTCAACGTAGCCGCTGGGCCATCGGGGAACGCACGCATTCCTCCCTGGGCACAATTCAAGCAGCAACGACAGAATGTCTCTTGAGACGAAAGGCGTGTCGCAGGGAAGAAGAAGCGAGTATTCCCCCTGTGCTTTTTCGAAACCCGTGAATGCTCCAGCAAGCGGACCGTGAATGTCACCCCTGTCGACCAGTATGCTTACTGGTCCATCAATCGCCTTCCTGTATTTTTCAACGTGTTCTCTGCAGCTGACCACAACTATTTTCTCGTCGACAACACCAGTAACCGCATTCAGCACGTGTCTGACCAACGGTTTTTTGGCCAGCTGGAGTAACCCCTTGTCTTGACCGAACCTGCTAGACAGGCCGCCTGCAAGGATGATTGCGGAGCTGGTCAATAATGCGCTGTCTCCATCGCTGAATAAACTCTTAAGAGTGTTTCTCCCGTTGTATAATAACTTTTTTGCACGAAATATTACTGAGTTGGAATACGCTATATAACCCAAACCCGGTTTCTAGTATATCATAAGGAGAGACGAAACTGATGAGTTCAGAGGTCGTTGAACTGAACAGGATAATTTGCAACCGTTGTGAGCAGAAGGACTATGACAAGTGTAGGGCTTGCAGGATTTACTTCCTCATGAACAAGATAGCAACAAAGTGAGAGCGCGCGCAGGTCACGCTAGGCCATTTTGTCTATCTTTGTGGCCATCTCTTCCAAGATTCTCGTGAAAGGATGGTCAGGCTTTTCATTTGCAAATATAGTTCCCCCTCTCGCCTTCAGAATGTCGCAGAAGCAAGGCACTATGCCGAGCAATGGAACCTGGTACACTTCATTTACTTTTGATGTTATCTCTTCTTTTCCAGCTTTCGAAGATGCATCAAGTACCTTGTTCAGAACCACTTCGGTCTTCTTCTCAAACAAGTCGTACAGTTCGCGAAGCATGCGTCTTGTTCCGTCGACGTCCGATCGGTCGAAGGTAGTCGCCACGAGAACAAGATCAGCACTCACGATGGCGTTTATAGAGGAGTATTGAAGCCCTGGGCTCGTATCCATCAGTATGTAGTCAAAACCCTTGTCATTGAGTAAAGAAGTTCTGAGCGCCAGGAGTCTTCCAAGAGCACGCATTTCCCATTTTCTGTCTTTAGAAGACATATCCCTTATTGCTTCAGTGGCAGGGTTGGCAAGCCCAACGAAGAGCTTACCGCCGTTGTGAACTCTTCCGCTCAGATCCACCAAAGCTTTGTCAATCTCGCATGTACCGTTTAAGTAATCATTGAGCCAGCATTCCGACTGTTCAACCTTAAGCAGCGTGGCCAGACTTGGGGCGCGAAAGTCAAGGTCGAATAGGCAAACTTTTCTGCCATGTTCTGCCAACGCTGCGGCTAGATTGATCGAAAGGAGAGTTTTTCCCGTACCGCCTTTATACGAGTGTACAGCCACTATTCTGCCCATAGCCGTCACCCTTTAGTCTCCTTGTCTACGAAAAAGTAGGCTTTCCTGCCGTTCCTCTCCTTCTTCAAGTATCCCATTATCACCAATTGATTCAAATAAGCGCTTTCTACTGCCCTGGCTCTCTTCGTCTGCTGGGAAATCTCGTCAGCTGTCGCACGGCCCATTCTGCAAAGCGTCATGGCAGTCTTTCTCAAATGATCCGGCATCGAGAGCAGCGTCATCACATCCAAAGGGGCGTCAGAGAGAGTCGGCTGCAAATCTTTCCTCCCATGTTTCTGCAATTCAATCATTACTTCTATCTTCTCATTGAGGCTCTCTAAATGATCGCGAATCTTCTCCAGAACCTGCAAAGGCCTCTTGCCCACAATTTCCGGGTTGGACAATGCTTCTTCCTCGTTCATCTTACGCGTCTACGCTATGGTAGACGATGAGCGGTTTATTAAGTCTTACGACACAAACATAATTATTCACAAAACAAATGGTCAAGATAAATACGTGCTCATGGAAACATGCCAAATCAGTAACTGGTTCCCCAGAATTCGAAAACATGCAGGTAGCCTCATGAAAAGGACTAAGAATCAAAGAAAGGTCGAGATTTCATTTTGAAATAGAAAAAACGCCGATATTTGAGGGCAACCCAAGAGCTAGTTTCTATTATATTCTCTGTTTCTTTTCGGAGAAAAGCAATCGTTTAGTAGGTTTAGCGAAAAAAATGTGGGTTGATTAGTACGGCACTGGAACCCTGTTTCTGAGTTCTTCTACTATCGGCAGGACTTGTTTGAGTTCTCGGAAGTACTTGAGCACGGTTATGCCTCTTTGGGTCACAGCGTAGACTACACGCCTTTTGCCTACCATTCTTTCTTCGACGAGGTTCTGCTTTATGAGAAAGTCTAGGTATTCTTTCAGGACGCTGCAATTAACGTTAGCTTTATACATAATGTGAGTAAGCTTTAGCGGCCCACGATGGGCTAAGACCTTGAGAATGTCTATATACATCTCAAGTTTGGAACGTCTCATCATCCAAACCTCTTTTCGCCATATTACCGCCTTTTTTATATAAAGCTTTTATGGATTTAAACTACGTCTTTTTCCTAATTACTCTACATTAGTAGCTCCTTTTTTCCTGTGCTCGAATTAACACGTTTATTCTACTTTGAAAAGCTGTGACCAAGTCGTCTAACAATATCCCTTGCAATTCTGCAGAAAGCCCTTTGATCTCTTCTTTGAAAACCTTGAACATCTTGTTGCTTAAGTCTCTTCGTTGCTTAAGTGTCGATGACTGCCTCAAGGACTATCCTCCAAAGATTACCCCGATAGTGGAGTGTACCTACTTAACTCTCTTATGAACCCGAGATACGAATTCTGGATTCACTTACGAGAGGCCACGTGGCTGCGACTGATGATGGCTAACCTTTTTATTTTCCGTCTTGCTACTTGAGCTTTGCCGGATGATGAAAAGGCATTAGTTTGACATTTGGATGAGATCTCAGAGTTACGCGGACGGCACGGGATGAGCGACCAGCGTCAGGCTGCTTCTTTGAGGCGTTCTTCAGAATATTATGAAATTCAAATATCGTGGATAATATCATTAAGGTGTCTGTTCTCGGACGTAGATTGTCGCGCGTTTGAAATCGTCGAGAACATTGTGCGAGAAGACGGAGAAGAGTTCATTCTATTCGTATCGAAGCAGGTACAAAGGTTCTTTTGCCCCTATTTTCCCTTCCTCTTTAGAGGCACCGGATGAATTAGTGCTTTTGAACCCTAAAATGGCACTGGTTTTCTCGTCTTTTGTTAGGCTTTTCTTTTGAATCTTCAACTCTTTCACCGATTTTTATGTTGCTCTTGAAGCCAAGACCAAGTTTGCATTGACCGTGAATATCTAGTTTGAGAAGCCAAACTCAATATTTTGAAGATGAATCTTGGCTCTACAGCATCTTGAACTTGCCATCCGAGCTTCAAGGCTAGAAAACCCGGATATCCTAGCCAGTCATGGTTTGAAGCTAGCGGGTTCGCCCATTATGGCTTTGCGCGCAAAGGTGATGTAGCCGGTGTGTCCAGTCATTAAGGTGTGGGGCCGTGTTTTTCCTCTTTCAACCTGCATTCCGCGCATTAGGCATTCGATTGTCTCCATGCTGACGAAACCGTTTTCTTTCAGGGCTTCAGTTGTCCTGACGACTTGCTCTATTGTCGGACTGAAGGAAACTATTGTTCCACATGGCCTCAACGCGGTCTGGGCGTGCGGAACGACCATCCATGGGACTGCCAAATCGAGTATCACGGAGTCGACGTCTCTCTCGTCTATCCCTGTCGTGACATCCTTGATCTTGAGCTCGACGTAGTCAATGAGTTCAGCCCTGGTCAAGTTTTTCTCAGCAGTTTTTTGAAATTCCCCTCTGATTTCGTAACTGTATACCCTGCCCTTGGGCTGGACATAATGTGCCAAAGCCGTGGTCAGGGCGCCAGTTCCTGTCCCAGATTCGACAACTCGACTTCCTGGTCCTATCCCGCTAAACATTACGATGAGGGCTATGTCCTTCGGGTAACTTATCTGAGTCTGCCTGGCGGACTTCATAATGTAGTCATGCAGCAACGGTTTCAGAGCCGTAAATTCAAAACCCAAGCTACTTTGAATCGTGGAACCATATTCTCTTCCTATCAGGTCGTCAAACTTTATGAAGCCCTTGTGGGTATGGAAGCTCTTTCCCTTTTCGACTCTAACCATGTAGGTCTTTCGCGGGCCCAAGCTCAGGAGCGCGTAGTCCCCGTCGGTTACTATCCGTTCAGTCAAGTGAGTTCACTATGGTGAATACTTGAAAGGATGTTTTGACCTGTCCTTGTTCTCAATGAGTTCGTCAATGCTGGGCCGGTTCTCCAAGGCCTTCCGTACGGCATGACGCATCGCCTTGTAGTTGTTTATGTAAATACGTTGCCGGTCAACAGCCGAGGGATGAACGAAAACGTTTGCGATGATAATAAATTCTTCAACGGCTTCTTTCGGAATCGTTCCATCTGCAACGCTGTCAATGATTGCTTTTGCCACAGCTGTTTGGGCTGGGCCGTAGACCATGCTGGCTTGCCGCATGCCCGTAATGGTGACTGTTGGAACTATCAGGGTAATCGGTTTGACCGACAGGTTCGGCTCCAAGATAGCCAAAAGTGGTTCATGACCCGGCGTTGGCGTTGCCTTAGCTCTTGCGAAAGCTTCTGCCACTGCGCCATTCTTGGTTCCGATAAGGAGGTCGATGTGGGCAACTTCTGCCCCCTGCCCGGCTAGCGCTTCGCCAACCATCATTTTTAAGCCCTTAATCGCTTCAGCGTTAATGCCCACGGTCGCAAAACGCTCGTCCAATGGTTTTTCAGTCACCTCAAGAGCTATCTGTTTCGACTGCACCTTCCCTATTTTTTCCAGGTCGAGTCGCAGCTCCTCTTTTGATTCATACGTCAATTCTCCTCCGACGCTCAACGGCATTCTCACCGGCCCAACCTTAATTTTCATCATCTTCAGGGCTTCTTTTGTCCCAACGGCTCCGCTCCCCGCTATTATTCTAGCTATTTTCTGAACTTTGTATTGGAGCTCACGAGCCTGTTTCAACTCGCCCTTTTTCACGTGGTCATAAATTTGAATCCAGACATCGGGGATGACGTTGGCGCTTGCGAGGATTGCTCCCGAGCATCCAGCCGCGAGTGCAGCCACGACGACTTCGTCGTGTCCGCAAAGCACGTTTATTTTGTCCCTGACTTTTTCGAGGACAGCTAGGATGAAGGTCAACTGTCCGCTGCTATCCTTCACGCCTACGATGTTTGGTATCTGCGCCAAGTCTTCCACCATCTGCCACGGAAGCGGTAGGCCCGTGCACTGCGGGATGTTGTACAGGATGATCGGCAAGTCCACCTTGTTTGCAATCGTAAAGTAGTGTTCGTATATTCCGCGGTCTGCGGGTTTAAGGTAGAACGGTGTTACTATCAGAGCGGCAGTGGCACCCACGTCCTTTGCATATCTCGTTATTTCCACGGCTTCGTCCGTACCGCTCGCTCCTGTTCCGGCAATCACAGGAACTCGACCATTAACTTCGTCGACCACGATTTTGATTACCCGCTTTTTCTCTTCGTCAGTGAGGTTCACAAACTCGCCGGTGGTTCCACAGGGGACAACCCCATGAACCCCTAAGTCGATGCAGTGGTTGACCAAAGTGCGTAGCCGCTGCTCATCGACAGCTTTCCCATCATCGGTGAACGGGGTCACCAACGCCGGAAGAATACCCTCTGGCTTGTACATGGCTGGTCCTCATGCCCTATTCCGACAAGCTTCTTATATCATTTGAGTCTTGCGATGGCCAAACCACATCGTTCGTGACTATTTATGATGAGCGACCTCAGCTATCAGCCGGCAAGGCGATTCTTCTTTCTGTCTGAACACAGCGAAACTTAGTCTGACGCTAGAAGGCCTGAAATGTTTAAATCGTTTGCAATCCAGAACTTAGAGAGAAGTGACTGTTTTGGCTAATCTTAAAGAGAGGCTGAAAATTGACGAAGAGAACCTGAGAGAGATAAACAGTTTTTTGTTACGGAAAGATAACCCTCTAGTTGACAGTGTTCTGCAAGTTGTCGATAAGTACGGTAGCGTGGATGAGATCAACCGCAGAGCCAAGGAAGCCCAAAAGATTGAAAACCTTATGGGCAGGCTCGAGAGGAAGAAGTCCTCCTTTGTCAAAGACCTCCGATGGCTCATGAAAATGCGTGATGAAGAGGCCTTTATCAGTATCCCTGAATATCGAAAGAAGATTCTTGGAAAGAAGACAGAGTCGACAGAATTCGATAATTCTTTCGCTGTCACGCTTGAAATCAGTGCGTTCAACTTCTTCCCGTGGATCGTTGAGGAGGCAAAGAGAGCGATTGCGCAGAAAAACTTGATGCCTGCCCGTTACGTACGAGTGCGTTCGATGAAAGAACAAGTTGAAGACGATGATATCTTAGCCTTCGCAGCGGCAATGCAGATTGTGGGAGCTTCTTACGTTCAAACGTTAGATACTAAGGGCACGATGCAGGGGCTCGACGGCAAACCCATCAACGTTCATCTGGGCGGCGCGGACACTATCACAGGCTATTTTGGAGGAGTGGGAATTCCAAACGATTACACGTTGAAGTGGATAGACGAGTTTCTCCACTATTACACGGAATATGGCCTTCCGCAGGTCTTGAACACGAACTCGGGCACCGTTTTGCTGGGATATTGGCTACGAAAACTGGGAATTGACATTGAATTCAAGATTTCAGTATTTCTGGGAAACGACAACCCCTACTCAATTCTGTGGACGTTGATGACTGCGAGACTTTTCAGCAGAGATGACGGTTCCACTCCCCTCATCGGCTTCAACCTTTCAAACTCCGTTAATAACGAGACCATCGAGCTCTCTGCCTATGTTAGAAAGGCCTTCGGCTTTGAGGACATTGTCCGCATCGAGCACCACATTACGGAGGCGTACAAGAGCATCGTGAGACAGCCCTACGACCGCACAGACGAACTGATGCAACTCGCTAATCATGTAAGAAACATCAGTGCAAAACATGAAGGCGGAAAACCCGAAACTGAAGAAAGAAGGGAACACCCATCAGACATCCTGGACTACTTCATGCCCAAAAAAGATATCATCGCGAAGGAATTGATGCCCGAACTCCTGACCAACTACCTCGACAAACACGATGCGCTAAATGCAACGGCGGAAGCTCTTACCAAACACGGGCTGGCTTTCATAGCAGCACAAAAACTGCACAGACAATAACTGACTTGCGCTCCGGAACGGTGGCAAGCTGGCGCCTATCACATTCCTTAATCGGGGCCTAGAAATCGGTTCATTACCTACCAACTTCCGTCGAGGCTTGCTATCCCTCCCGGTCAGAGTCATTTTGCATTTTCCATCCTTTCGCAATTCGATTCAGCAGAACGGAAAACACGCATTGAATTCGCTTTACCTGACCGAACGAATAAAGCGTTGGTATGTGTATGCGAAGTATATCGCAGAGAACACGGTCAAGAGCACTTCAAAAGACAGGATTGCGGGATTATTCTCCACAGCTGTGAAGTAACCGTGTTGAACTATGTCCGTGAACACCAAGAGCTGCAGAAATATGGCTCCCCCGACACAGCTTAGGCCCAAGGTATGAAAGAGCACCTGGGCTCTGTGGTTCGACCGTGCTGGAAAGTTCATTCAAATCATGGATATCAAGGATTGCTAGTTGACTTATGCATTGTGAATTAAGGCACACTACTAAAGATTCTGATTTGAGTTCAATATCAGTAATCCAAATCGGTCGCGTCTGTCGTGTGATCGCGGGGGTGCATTCCGATTGATTTCAAAGGAATTTCGGTCTATTTCGGAACTGTTCAAAATCGAAGGAAGATGAGGCCGAGACTTTGGACCTTTGCTTCGAAGCTTCGAACACTTCTGTGACCTTGTCGGCGGATTTCGTCCATATCCGGCTCGTCCATCACCGTCACAATGCTTCGAAAAAGTCGCTTTGTCTAGCCAAACACTGTCAACGCTTTATTGTTTAGCCACATCTAATTCGTTCCACTGCTCTGCTCTTCTACATGTGTTCGAGAGAGTGACCATTACGCGTGGAAAGGCGAACAAACTGAAGACCTTGGTATACTTCGTGTTAGCAGCATTCTTGACAGTCTTCACATTGCCGCCGGCCCGCAAATAGCTTCTGATGAATGACTCTGCTATCAGTTCAACTCCATGCGGATCGGCGAATGCTGAGACATAGTGGCCAGAATAGTAAAGAAATTCAGCAATATCCCACGATTTATCTCCGTTTCGACCAGCCTGCTCCAGATCGGTGAGATAGAGCTCATCTTTCCTGTCAACTAGAATGTTTTCGGGCTTCGTATCGCCAAGAGAAACGTCCAGGGCGTGAACCTTCGCAAACAAGCTGCCGACCTTTGGCATCAGGGCGATGTCTCTCATCGGTTCACCGTCATTCTTAGAGCTAGCAATTCTTTTCACTGCGTTGCTTAAGTCCTCTCCCAAAACGTATTCCATGAAAATCAAACGTTCGTTTGGACTAACATATAAAAGATCAGGCACAGCTACACCCTGTGAGTGAAGCAATCGGTTTATTGCACATTCTCTCTCAAGTCTAGAGCTCCCAAGAACAGCGAAGGTTTTCGTTCCGATAGACCACAACGTTAGAGGAAACCATTTGAAGTTTGACCAGTCTCGAAACCTTTTTACAACCACTTTTTTCTCGTTTCCATCTGCTCCAATAGTCACCAGGTAAACGTCGTTCAAAATACCGCCTATGCTTGTGATTTTTATTTGAGCGTCAGCACTTGCCCTGAGGACTTTTCTGGCAAAGGCTCCGATGTTTATTCTGTTCGCAAGTGGAACAAGACCGCTTGCAGTCTTTACGTAAACAAGGTTCTCCGGGTCGTCAAATGGCTTCCCAGCCTTAATGCCTTCGCTGAGCACCCTGGAGAAGTTGAAGAATTGAGGCCTGTTCTGCGATAAAACGTTCATCATCTGGGGAAGCGTGCCTAGCAAAGATGCAAAGAGAGCCCTGTGTCCAGTCTTCAAAAGACTTGTGAATCGTGCACTGCGATTCCTAGCTTTGTCAACGAATTCCTTTGAAATCTTTACGTAGTCGCCTGAAAAACGGATAGTTCCGTTTTCCTCGAGCTTTTTTAAGGCGGTCAAAAAACCGCCCAGAGGCTGTTGTATGTTTCCGCTTTCTTTGACAAGGCTTGTTAGGGAATCGAGCATGGGCGGGAAAATGCGGGCTCTCGTGAGCCACGTCTCGTACATGAAATATTGTGGCTTTATGTAAAACTCGTAGGAAAGCTCTGGGAAGTCTAAAACAAGGTTCTGCAGAAGTTCCAAAATAAGGCGTCTCTTAAGGATAATTTCTTGATTGTATAGGTAGTCTCCATTGAATATCGGCTTGTATGGAAAAACCAGTCCGCCAGCTAGGGCCTCTCCGAGAAAACCTTTGTCCACATCCCTTTCAAAAACCCATCTATCAACGGCCATGACCACGAGGGTGCTCACGCCAAGAACCTTAACATAATTCATCATTCTAGGCTGAAAATCTTCTATTACCAGCAACACCTGAGCTGCTGTCCTTGACGTCGACAAACTTGAATAGTCACTGTACAGGCATGCCGCAGCGATTCGGGAAGACCCTGCAACGTGCCTGCTGAAGTTCACTATATCTTCAATCCGCTTCTCGTCTAGACGTTTTGATCTTTGAACCAACGTTTCACCCGAAAGGAAAACGCGACTGTCATTAGGATCTATGTACTGCGAAATATAGTTAATGTTTCACGCTGTGTAACTCAATGTTTTGGGTTTTCAAAGCAGGTTATTTCCGCTCGATTATCTTGATGCCACTGAACGTCACGTTTGCCTATTGTTTCTTCTCTGTGCTGCTACCCGCGCCTATTGCACGTTATCTTTGTTTCTTCAGGTAAGCGACAGTGAACATTCTGCCGTCTTGCAGGCTGATGTCTTGGATGCCAACCAGTTCCCATCCTTCCTTGCCTAGCGCGTTCAGGTCATTTTGAACATCGTCAATCACTGGCTTTTTGTCAGCGTCAAAATGATCCGAATGAATCTGTGTCCTTATCGGGATCACCTTATACTCCCACGTAACCAATTCAAACGCCACCTTGACAATAAGCAGCATTCAAGTTAAAAAGCAAGAGCCTTTGCTCTCAAAATCATCTGGAGAGCGCAGGCCAAACGACTAGAAAAGCAGTCTAGTTGTCGCGTGCTGTGATTTGTGGATAATCAAGCGTTGCGTTGAATTATTTTGATGTAAGCGAATGCTGCGGTGAAAGTGAAAACTATAGAAAATACGACAATATCCAGAATGGAGTAGTATGAAAATTGGGGGGAACCTAGCAGGAAGGAACGGATGGTGTCCGAAGTGCTGCTCAAAGGGTTGATTTCGGCGAACGTTACCAACACAGCTGGGAACTTGCCTTCTTTGCCTAATTGCTGAATTAGTGAGAGCGGATAGAACACGCTGCTGCAGAAGAACAGCGCGTAGTAGACTAACCCCCGCGCTGTCACAAATTTTTCCAAGTTGGAGGTTGAAACTGCGATAGCGATGCTTAGGCCTGCGATGCCGATACCTGTGAGAAACAATATCCCGAGAATGACAAAGAACTGGGGCAATGTTGGAAGGCCCAGAAAGACGAAGCAGGTCAACAGTAGAGGGGACATGTAAACCATGCCCCGCAATCCTCCTGAAAGCACCCGCCCGACGGCCAATTCCGTCCGCGCCATGGGTAGGGACAGCATATAATGGTGAACCTCTCTTCGTCGTTCCATGTTAACCTCTCGGCCAATCATAAAGGCCGAGGCAAACAAGCCGGTAACAACGAGGCCTGGAGCGAAAAAGGTAAAGTAGTTTTTGATGGTAAGGTTTGGGTTCAGCACCTTGTTGTAGACCACGGCCGTGATAAACAAGTCTGCCAAGTTCATCATAATTAAGCCCACAAGCCACATCTTGTAGCGCAGGAAATTCCTAAAGTCATGCTCTACAATATGGATGATTTGGCTCAAATCATTGCCAACCTCCACCTTCAATATGCCTGTCATACAGCGTTATGCCCAACAAAGTGAAAAACCCGAAGAACGCGATTACGACAAACACTGCTATGAGTGCCGCGTTCTCTCCTAAACCCGTGACAGCTGTTCCCCAACGGAAAAGGTTCGTGACGTAGGTGAGGGGGTTGAATGTGGCCAGCCAGGCATATGCCGGGTTTGAAGCTTGCAGCACTGCTAATGGGTACATGGCGGTACTCAGTCTTACGATCAAAGCGTCCAAAACGCCCATTAATATGTCGAAGCGGTCACTGGACTTTATGGTCACTGCCAACGCGATGCTCATTCCCGACATACCAAAGGAAAACAGGAAAAGGGCAAACATGGATATCAAGAACGCAATAGGGTTCAATGACCCGAGAACGTATATTGAAATTGCCACTAAGGGTCCGACGTAGATAAAAGCCCTCACACCGCCCCCTATGGATCTGCCCAAAACGAGTTGCCTTCTTGAGACGGGAAGACTCAGCAGATACTCAAAAACTCCATGCTCTGCTTCTTCGTAAATATCAAATCCGATATATATAGCAGCTGAATAAAGCGTCATGACCGACAAGCCCGCCACATAGTATCGGAAGTAGTTTGGTATCGTCACCATCTGCGAGGCAATGAGTCCGAAAAGAGCAATCTGAGAAGTGAACCAGATGGCTCGCATGATTATCATAACCTTGGACTGAAAGAAGAGGCGTATGTCCCTTTCAATTACTAGGAAGACCTTGTTCGCCGACGATTCCTCCCTCGTCCTTCTGTGCTTCTTCAATGGTCAAACCAGTGTAGTGAGCGAAAACATCGTCAAGGCTTGGCTCGCTCATACGCATGGACGTAATCGGAATGCCTTGTTTCATCAAGAGGTTCATTATTCTCGGGACAACTTCTTCAACCTGGTTCAGGTAAAGGCGCAGGCTCAAAGGTTTGAGCTGTAAGACATCCACAATTTCTTTGAAGCCCTTAAGCTCTTCAACAGCTCTTGTTGGAGGAGCCTTCTCGAGCTGAAGGTCAACTATGTCCCCGCCCACGATGCTGTCTTTGAGTTTTTTGGGCGTGTCGCAGACAAGCATTTTGCCTTTGTGAATTATTCCCACACGGTCTGAAAGCTTGTCGGCCTCGTACAATTCGTTAGTCGCCACGATGATAGTGCTTCCCTCGTCTCGCAGCTCAAACAGCATGTTCCAAATCCTGTGTTTACCAACAATGTCAATCTGGGCCGTCGGCTCATCTACGATGGCTACCTTAGGTCTCTGAATGAGAATCTTGGCCATCTCCACTCTCTTGCGCATGCCCCCTGAAAGAGCGTGAACCTTCCTTTTGCGGGCGTCCCACATGTTCATCGCCTCCAGTACTTCTTTCACTCTCCGTTTTCGCTCTGCAGTGGACAGGCCACAGACTTTAGCGTGAAAGTTAACAATGTCCCAAGGCGTGCTTACAAACAGCATTTTGGGTTCCTGGAAAGCTACGCCCAGCATTCCCCGCACTTTTTCTGGTTGTTTCCGCATGTCATAATCCCCTATGCAAGCTGTGCCCTCCGTTGGTTTGATGACAGTGGCGAGCATGAGAATGGTGGTGCTTTTGCCAGAGCCATTCGGTCCCAAAATACCGAGAATCTCCCCCTGTTCCACATCCAAGTTCAGGTGATCAACCGCGGTGAAATCTCCAAATTTTTTGGTGAGATTTTGAATCCTAATTATGGATGGCACTTAATGCACCAAATGAAGGAAACGTATAATGAAGATCGAACTAATTAAGATAATTAGTGACAGGTTTTAGGAATTTGAAACTGGCGTGCGATGATTTATTCGACTACGTACCTGAAGGATGTGTGTTCGCCTGCCGTCGGGCTCTTCCTGATCACACGCAGTACATCACCCGGCTTGGCGCCTATCGCTTTGACACAGGGGTCTAAGGAGCTTATTTGTGGCAGTTGATAGGCGTGAACCTTGTAGTGCAAGAGCAGCTGTTCCTTCTCTTCTTCAGTTAGCATTTCATGCTTTGGGACCAGTTTGTGTTCGAACAGGTCGAAGGCAGGGAACGTCTTTGGCAGAAGTTCTATCTTTTTCTTTCTTGCACCCAGCTTGACTGCATGAGTGTATCTTCCATCTGTGACTATTATCCCCCTTTCCACTTCAGCGTCTTTCATTGCCTTTGTTACGCGGTTTACGCTGTTTATGCCCACAGTTGTTTCGCCTGGAACGCACCATATTAACGCTTTTTCCTTCTCCTTCGGCATGTTGACTATGTATCCTATTCCATCCTCATGTTTTTGCTTCTTGATAAGCTTGTAGCCCCTCAGTTTTATGAGGGTCTCAGCTTTTCGCTCCTCTAATGTGATTTGTTGCTTGCTCAAACTTCAGACCCGTCCCGAAAACATTCGAAACCTAAGCAATTCATTAACCCTTGTACGTGTTGGTTCTAGCGTTAGATTAATGATTTGATACGTTTAGGCTTCGAACGTTGTTGCTAGAGAATATGAAGGGTTTGTTTTAAGCTTTTCCTTAGCGCGTCGCCTAGGTATCAAGCAGCCAAAAATCCTGAAAAACTGGAACGTCACTTTTCATCGTTTCACGTGGTCATTCATAGTACAGAAGCATATCAATAGTTTGCATTGTAAGGTCATTTAAGTACACGTCGAAAGTTTGCAGGCGCTTAGTCCTGTTAGTCTGGATACCTGTCATGCTTTCTAATGCGAGCCTTAGAGAACCTCTTCAAACTTTCTTCCCGACGGCGCCTAAGCTCTTCCGATTTTCGATGAAAAATTCCGTCTCTCAAGTCTGAACCTTCTTGTCTTGCGATATGTGCGAGGTGATACTTAAGGCTGAAGCTTACCCTGTGCAGATTCTGCACAGGGTCCGAAAGCGTATATTACCTAGCTTCTAGGTAAATACCTAAGAAAAAGGGTTATTTTAATATATTAGCTGCGCAACAAGGGTTAAATGCGAAAACAAGGAGAAAGAGAACATGGAATTGAAAACAACATTAGACGAAAAGATGACTGAGAAATTCTTGGTAGTCAAAGAAAACATTGGCGTGAAAGACGACAAGAGTGTCCTAGGGTTTCTGATCAGCAAGGCATACGACAAGATACAAGATACCAGATACCAAAAACTGTGGATTTCAAACGAAGTGTATGGCATGGCTGAAAAGGAAGCTGCAGCTCAAAACGTGACCGTTGACATCTACGTGACCGAGCTAGTCGAAAAAAAGCTCAAGGAACTTAAGGAAGCTGAGAAGCATGGAAAAGAAAATTGAGTTTGAAGAGGTAACGCTTAAGATTCCGAAGCCAATAATGGAATTTCTGAGAAACACACCCAGCCTTTACGGTCCAGCAATCGATTTCCTCGAATATATAATCGTTGACGAGATACGAGCGAACATTGAAGCAACGTCCGGCGAGGAGATCATAGAGTCTCAGGGTCTAGGGCCAGTTTTCCGTGAGCTTCTTAAGGACGAAAGGTTTGGCGGTTCTTGAGTCTTCGAGACCCCAAAAACATTAGAGTCTGGGAAAGTGCTACGCTGTGGCGCCTTCTCTATTCTCCCTTTTTTTCTATCTTACCCTGGGTCTTATTGGACTTGATGTTTTGAACGTTCAGAATTTCCAGCTCCACCATGTCTCCGGTTTGAATGTTCCAGAGTTCGCGCAGCCTGTCGGGAAGGGTGACTCTGCCGTTTGTCGTGACTTTTGCGATGAATTTTGCAGGTTTCGAGTTGGCCATAAAGGCTTATTCACCTCTGCCTTAGCCTATATAACCTACTGAAAGATAAAACTTTGACCCTATCTTTTCTCACGGCTTGTCTCCCTCTTTTGTTGAAAGAATTGAAAATTGAATTGGTCTGTAAGTAGAATGTTTAAACATTGCGTCTAGAAACGTACATATGAAAATAGACAGAAAAAGTGAAACGTTCATGGAGCGTCTATACGCCCTGTAAGTATATAATTATGCCAGATAAGTTGCCCTGTGGAAAGCAACTATTTAGGACGACACCACACCCAACAGTCTATGGTGGGTTTTTGTATGAATACCCAACAAGAAACAAATCGAAAATATTTTTGGAATCTAGGTGTGCCGAGAGCCCTGAACGAAGCCCTTGAAGAAGCCCTAAAATCTGACACCCATGCGACAAAAGCGGATTTCATTCGGGATTCTGTGAGACGCAAACTGGAAGACATCGGTTTTAAACCTCAAGTTTTTGAGAAAAAACAAGAGGTTCCCGCACAATGAGCAGCTCAGAGCAGAAACTGCAGCTTGTCCGGGAAGCCCTACCCGTTCTCCTGAAAGAGATTGAAGACATTCGGAAGGTTCTGCGAGGGGAACATGTTGAGTGATGAGGAGGTCGAGTTTCGTGTCAAAATCGGATCCCAAACATATGAGGGCAAGTTACGCCTCCTCCAGCAAGTCGCGCAGACCACCCAGCATTTCTGTGGTCAGTGTGGCCACTTTAGAACTCGTTGTTTGAAAGGGTATGTCTGCCGGGAAAATGGAAAAACTGTAGCCTGCCAAGAATTTATTGAAGGTGCTCCCCTTGAGTGACAAAACTCAGAAACTCGCGGAGATTTTTCTAGACCAATTGAACGCGCAAGAGGCAGCTTGTGTCAATGCGCGCAGACAGATCGACGAACTCTTCAACATGACTGAATCGACACAACGGAAAGCGGTGCCAGAACAGACTTTCAACGTCCTAAAGTTCACGGAACACAAGGGCGAAAAGCTGAATGAGTTTGCGACGGCAGAACGTAAGGACAATGATGAGCAAACGTGGCTGCAGGCCTATAACATTCTCAAACAGAATGACAGCACGATAAACCAAAGGTTCCATGCTGCAGGATACGTCTATTCATACTGGCTCTTCAATGAGCGAATTTTCCGGCAAAAACTGAAGAGTTAAGGGAGCTCTTCGTCTTGGCAGAAAACAACGAACCTAAACCTCTTCGCGGGATAACAAGCGATATTCCAGACGGCAAGGCAGAACATGCGCGAGAGGTACATGAATGGGCAAAAAAACACATCAAACGAAACGAATGTTTTTCTTGTCAACATAATTCTGACAATGAAGATTCATGTCCACATTTAGGCGAACAGACAGACGGCATTAAATGCAAAGACTTCAAGCCAGACGCAAAACACTCGGAAGAACCTAAGAAGAAGGAAACTAAGCAGCCTGAAAAGCCAGTTTTCGACGCAGATGTCGAACAGCAAATAGAGATTGAAGTAGTGCGAATCCAAGAGGCAGATAATCAGCTTCAAGCCTTGGGCCCACATCTTAGCAACCTTGCCGCAGGAGAACAAAACACAAAGAACGCACTTGTTGTTCTGCTTCTGAGCGGCAAAAGTCCTAATCCCAAAATAAAACAAATCATTCTCTTGAAAGCTGAACCTGGCAGCGGTAAAAGTCAGCTTACGCAAAAACTGACGCAAGGCTACAGGATTAAAGACGTTGGACGTTTCAGCGCGCACGCCCTTGACTACTCTAACCTTCAAGGCTTCGAGATTCTCAGTTTGAAAGAACTAGGCAGTATGGATGAAGAAAAACAGGGCATCAGCACAATAAAGTTTCTGTCAAGCGATGATCAAGGCTACACGGTTGAAATCACAACAAGGGATGAGGAAACAGGAAAGTGGACGACTGACCAATACAAAATTCCGTCCATCACAACCATAAGCGGCACGACAAGACTTCAGACGGATCCGCAGTTTGAACGTCGAGCTTGGCTTTTCGGAATGGATGAAACCCCAAAGCAGACGGAGAGGATCGCAGAATGGAAAACGACCCTTGAAGGACAAAAAGCTGAGAAGCTCCTAGGGTTCAGAAAATTGACGGATTATGAGTTTTCGACTGAAGTTTACAAGCGGTTCATTGAGAGATTCAAATTTAAAGAAATCATCATCCCCTTTCCTAAGTCTTTGCTCATGCTGTTGGGGTCTGATGTTTTGAGAGTGAGGGGAGATATGGATAAGCTCTTGGTTTTTGTGGCCTTGTATGGCCAGCTTAACCTGAAAAGGCTCAGATTCGTAAAAGGCGAAATTTACCTCCTCAGTCCGGAAGTTGCGATTGAAGCACTAGAGATTATAATTGAACCTTTAGTTGGGATGCTTTCCAGAATTGATGAACGGACAAGAAAGGTTCTTGATGCTCTAAAAAGTGTCGTCGACGTGGACGACGTTGAGATACAAGCTGAAGACGGACAGCAACCGATAGTTCATGAGAGAGAAATTCGCTATGTTGGGAAAGGTTCGCCAATAGACAGGTCAATAAGGGAAAGAATAGCGGTTAAACTCAACAAGAGCGAATCCACAGTTAGGCGTTTCTTCAGTAACTTGGAAAATAGCGGTTATGTCAGCGATGACGGAAAGAAGCCTAAGACTTACGTGTTGCTCTATGACGTTTCAGAAATTGAAACGAAAATCTGCGGAATATCGTGTAAAATCAAATCGCACGATGTTTTGACATCTGAAATGGAAAAAGAAACTCAAGAATGGTGTCAGAAGCTATTGTGCAACCGCGCTTCTGTGGATAATATCCCTGTCGAACAGTACAGTGTATTATCCGTAGAGGTCGGGTTGCACAATCCTAGTTTACCACTTTCCCAAGTCGCTTTAAACGAAACACCTTCAGAAAATCGTGCGATTAAGAAATGCACGAATCCCCAAGTAGAAGGTGCAGTTGCGGTTTTGAATGGCACATCTGGGAGGCTAGGCCATTGACTGAAGTTTGCCATGAGAAAGACTGCCAGAAGTGTCTAGCCCGGTTTAATGAGATGATGTTTTGGTATTGCCCATACGGTAAAAAGAGGGATCCTCGAATGAGTGAAGAGCCTGTTCAGCCTATTTCGTGGAAAGTGAAGCTTGAAGAACGCGCTAGAAAATTGGCTGATGAACTCCTAGCAAAGAAAGAGGTTGCCTAATATGCACGTTAGGTTAGGAACCGAGGCGAAGTTGGCACTGGTTCTTCAATTCGTCAGTGATGAATGGCAGACGACGAGAGAAGTCTATCAGCAAATGTGTAATAACAAGCCCCGGAAGACGAATGGTTATTGGAGCCTTCCAAGAGTGAAGAAAGGCTTAATGATTTTGGAGGGTGAAGGCCGAATCGTCAGCGAGACGCAAAGACGGAAATGTGCATGTTCTTGGTGTAGAGTCAAGGTTTGGCGAAGGCAGACGATATCCGAGGAAGAAGTGGGTCGAGTGGTTCTGGGTGTGGTGGAGGACTAGACATGGATGAGCTGATAGTTTTAGCCATATGTTCCGCCCTCACTTTCGCAATTGGCTATTTTGTACGTGATGAACTCTACCTGCGCAGAACGGTTAAGACTCTGCGAAAATCGGTTGATGCTGCCAAGGAAATCGGGACTCATCTTAGAAAACTGTGGGATCAGAATGGTTGAAAAGAAGAAACTCTCAGTTTCCGTTGAGGTCCAAGACGATGGTTGTTTCAAGATAGAGCTCTCAAGCGGTTTCTTGTCGAAGAAGCACATGGTAGCTGAATCGGTCGACTCTCTCATCCAGAAAGTCACAATCTTCCTCAAAACTGAATTGTCGAGGGTTCAGAAATGAGAAGGCAGCAGCAGGAAGCCAGAAACGATTCAGACGAGAGCGCGCAGTCGAAACCTCAGAGGTTTTTGCACAAAAAGGGTGGGTCTGGCAACTCAAAAAGGGTCACTCGTGACCATAGGCCAGAACCTCCCGCAGAATCTGCGGAGGGTAAGGACGAGACTGACCTCGATGAGATGTTACGCCGAACATTTGGAGAAAAGAAACTTGACGAATAAAAAGAAGCATCACGAGTCATTCAGCCTTTTTCAGGCGATACTTCTAACTATTCTTGGCTGGCTTGTCGGTTCAACCTTCGAGAACTTTGGCTATTCCAGTCTGCAGCAGCTCATAGGAATAATCAGAGGTTTGAGCCTTTTCGCGTTAGCCTATAACGTGGCCGGCGTGTCATGTACTCTTCTGCCAGTGGTCCTAGTTCTTCAAGACTATGCCAAACGGAGAAGAGAGTTTCAAACTTTGATTGAAGGATTGGAGACTCTAGAATGACAGAGCAAGAGGTGAAAATAATATGGGTTTAGGCTCTTGGATTGTAAAGAAGGGCATATGGTATGTTGCGTGCGCTCTCGGCGTTCTTGGCGTGGGTTCTTTTCTGGGGATCCTCCCAGATTCCGTTAAAGGCTTCATGGCATGGCTTGACGCCAACACCACGATGTTGCTTGCAGCCCTCATAATTCTGGCAGTCTGCTACACTGCCGTTAGAATCTCAAATAGGAAGAAAGGGTCAGAATGACTTTTCCACGATGCTCAAAGATCAAGTCATATGCAGACTGCAAGGGCTGTTCTGAAAAGAACTGTCGAACAAAACGTGAGCCTATAACAGAGAAGGAACTAGAAGAGACTCTTCAGAAGACGCTGGAAATAAAGGATGAGTATTATCGTCTGAGGGTCCGAGCCCTAATAGGCCTTCTTAAGAAGTTTGGAAAGCGTCGAAGAGAAATCTCAACCTTGAAATTGGGAGAGAACCCGGACCTCACAGTTAAAGACGACTATCTATATGTCACGTTTAGCATAAGCAAAAAACATAAGCGTGGATTGTTCCAATACTTCAAGGAACTCAAACAGACCAACCCAGACAGCTTGAATAAGCCCTATCCTGAATTAGTGGCAGAATGGAAAACTTGGCAGGAAACAGACCAGGGCCACCGGTTCAAGAGTGTGACATCGACCAAGAAGGTCAGTCTGCAGGATAAGTATGCGAAGCTGATTCTGGAATACGTTTTTTATGTCAAGGCTCACTGGCCAACTTCAGCCTACCTTTTCCCTAGTGGTCATCAAGTCTTCGGCTTGAAATACATCGTTGACACGAAGGAGCATCTGAGTGGGCGCCAACTGCTCAGACTCATCAAGCCATTGAACTCTCGGTTGTGGCTTCACTTGTTCAGGGAGTTGAGAGGGAAAGAAATCTCTGAAGAACACGGCCGGACTCTGGCAAGTGTAGCTGAAGTGCAGGACTTCCTCGACTTAGAGAACATGGAAACTGCCCTTCGATATGTTAAGCGTTTTGCTGTGTCAGAAGCGAAGAAAGAAACCTAGGGGCTCAGCCCTTACACTGTACTGATTCAGTACGAGGTTTTCCTGTCAGAGTTGGACGTCTATATGCTCAAGCACCACCATATACTATGCATATATACGCTAAAACAACAACGACTTTAGGGGTTATTTCTGGAGGGTGCCATTAAACGCATGCCCTACTTCCTTTAATGTGATTAAGGGACATGAGCCATAAAACTCCTCGATTTGGGCTTCTTTGTATCTATATAATATATTTAGAGAGGTCCATTATTAATTATCTCTGCACTTGTGTGTGTGGAAAGTCAGACTAGAAACAAGAATCTTAGTCGGCAAGCAGCCTCTTTCTTCAAGGCTTCTGAAAGCTCTTTTAAAAGGAAGGCAGTCTATGCTTCTGTGGACCAGAGAAAGATGTTGTGGTATCCCGACGATGCTTTTGTTATACAAACGCATGAAGAAATGCTGGAAAAATACGGAGGTTATCCAGGGTTTGAGCGCGGAATTATTCAGTTCCGTTTGGTTCTAACAAGAGTTAAGGCAAGTAGAGGCAACATCTATCGGAAAGGGGCTATTCTTCTTCAAGGAATGGTTAATGGAAGGGTCTTTTTGGATGGAAATCATAGGACAGCTTATGAAGTAACAGACACTTTTCTCCGAGAGAATGGAGAAAGAATAAAGATTCAGGATGAGCAAAAGGTAATTAGGTTTATAAAAGACATTAAGCAATATAGTATTGAACAAGTTGAGGATTGGCTAGAAAATGGCAAAGTGCCATAGAGATCCTGTTGAGGTTTTGCATGAAAGTATGAGAGATAACCATGCAATTCTTAAAGGCCTCAATGGCGGTTCAAAGAAGATAAGGAAATAGACGCTTAAGCGGTTTCTTTCTTCAATTCCGAAAGCAGTTTTTCCATTTTGGCTAATCGCCCTTCCAGGTCTGCGTCCTTCGCTTTCGCCTTTTCCTTTAACTGTGTGTTCTCTGCCGCTAACTCTTCAAGACGACTCTTCAAATTTACGATTTCAGAAGCACCCTCTTGAAGTTGTTCCACTGTCACAACGTCTATGCGGCTGAAGTAACGTTCAGCCTGTCGGTATTCCCTTCGTGCCTGTTCTAGATCATTAGAATCGAAATAGCTTCCTTGACTGTTTGGCAGGGTATGACCCATTAACGCCTCACATACATCGTCCTCAAGTCCGGCACGTCTAAGCACATTTCTGAAGCTTTTTCTAAGTAGATGTGCCCATACTGTTTGAGGGTTAAGGCCGATCTGATGAGCTGCCGTCTTCACGTTGTTAAGCACGTGTCGGGCTAGGATAGGGTTTCCCTTCGCTCTTTCTATTGTTCCCTCAGTAACAAACACGTGATCCTCGTCTTGCGGTTGCCATCCTGCGCTCTTTCTAGCTTCGAGATAATCATGCAAGGCTTGAACTGCCTCTTTTCCAATGAATGTGTAGTAAAATCCGAGTCCGTAGGCACTGAGTTTAGTGTCCAAGGCAACGGTCCAATCTTTCTTTTCGCGTTTGCTGACGACCTTTATCTCTAGTGGTGCGGCGTCAACGTTGAGCCTGTCCCGGAACATACCATAACGCCAATCACTCAAACACGTGCTTCTAACACCACTCTGCCACTGGCACAATATCAACGCTTTCCCTCGAAGCTGTTGCAGAAGGTTCCTTTTCGGAAAGCTGTCAACCATCCTGTAAACCTCTTCTGTCTTGGGGATGTGCTGTTTTCCGTTCTTGTATGGTGCCCGTTTGAACATGCTTCTCTTCTGCGTGCGCGTGAAACTCAAGGCTTTTCCGTTCAACTCAAGAAACTTCTGAACCATATAGAACATGACTTGTGCGGAGCTGCTGCTTTCCTTGCTTCGACACGCCAGGGCAATCTTAGCGCGTTTACTCTCCTCCGGAAGCTTCAGGAAGCTGTCAGGGTCTACCTTGACGACTTCGAAGAAACTGTTTAGTTGGTATAGCGCGCTGCTCTTCTCATCCTTGAAAACTTCCATACTCTCAAACTTGAAAAGACTCTCAAATTTCGATTCGCCCTTAGCATACAGGCCATTTTCTCCACGGTTCCGATTAGCCATTCAACACACCTAAAAGAAGGTATGTCTAACAAGTATTTAATTGTTACGTTGCGTTAGAAACAACCTGTAAACCCTTAAACCTTACGCTCCAGAGGAGCGCAGCCATGCAATAGCAAACCTAACTCAAGCTCGAAGTGTCACGTTCTCGGCGTATTTCTTCATGCTTCGTGCAAAGTTAGCCATGTTCTCACTCGAAAAAGGTTTAAGAGAGGTTAGATCCCTGTCCAACGTATCGTCTGGAACAAACTGCTGCAGGACAAAGCTCTTCGCGCCGTTGACGAGTTCGCCTATCTCAATTAAGTCTTCCTCGCTGACAAGCCCTGGCACAACCGTCGTTCTGAACTCGTACTCGACCTTCCCCGTTTTCAAAATGTCAATAGTGCGCACAAGCTTTCCTGTGCCTTCCGTTCCCAAGCGCCCGTATTTTCCGGGGCTAGTCTTCACGTCCAGTGCCACGTAATCCACGTAGGGCAAGCATTCTTCCAGCGCCCACGGGTTGAGGCCGTTTGTGTCAAGTTTAACTTCGAAACCTCCTTCCTTCAACCTCTTCAAGAACTTCGGCAATTCTTTGTGAATTGTGGGCTCTCCGCCTGTGACGACGACAGCGTCTATGAACTTCTTGCGTTTCTCGAGGACTTTGAGCGCCACTTCGTCGTTCAGAAAAGGAGGCTTGGGGTCCACGACTATTCTCCAGTTGTGGCAGTATGGGCAGCGCAGGTTACAGCCTGGAGTGAACAGAACTGAAGCCACGCGATCTGGAAAGTCAACCAAGCTCGTCTTTTGGATGCCGCTGAATTTCATGGGTATAATCACTCAGGCAGCCACTGTCTGCATGACTGCTGACTTATCGAAAGTTCTGCGAATGGCAAATTCTGCCTGTTTGCCATCGTTCCACTGATCAACCGGTCTCAGGTATCCTACCACTCTTGAGTAGACTTCGCACTTTGACCCACATGTGGGACACTGTCTGTGCTCCCCGTTCACGTAGCCGTGAGTCGGACATATGCTGAAGGTAGGGGTCAGAGTGAAATAGGGCAGGTGTGAACTCCCCGCAACTTTCTTTACGAGTTCGGCAGTGGCCTTCCACGAATAGAGTCTTTCGCCGAGAAATATGTGGAACACCGTCCCGCCTGTGTAGAGTGTCTGAAGCCTGTCCTGATGTTCCAAAGCCTCAAACAGGTCGCCTTCATAATCCACCGGCAACTGCGAAGAGTTGGTGTAGAAGGGCTCAGCGCCGTTTGCCACGTTTCTCTGATTGGCAGCTGCGATCTCCGGATATTTTCTTCTGTCAATACGCGCAAGCCTGTAGCTTGTTCCCTCCGCCGGAGTGGCCTCAAGATTATAGATGCTACCTGTTTGTTGCTGGTAGTCGGACAGTTTCTCGCGCATGAACGTCAGTACTCTGATCGCAAATTCCATTCCGTCCGTTGAAGCTATGTTAACGCCGAAAAGGTTCAGGATGGCTTCATTCATGCCCACTATACCTATGGTCGAAAAGTGGTTTTTCCAGTAGCGATCAAACCCTTCCTTCACGTTTTGAAGATAACGTTTAGAGTACGGATACAATCCGTTCTCCGTGAACGATTCTAACACTTTCCGTTTTGTTTCTAAGCTGTCACGCGCTGTTTCCATGAGAGTCTCTAACCGCTCAAAGAATTCGTCCTCGTCCTTTGCCAAATATCCAATTCTGGGCAGGTTCAGAGTGACGACCCCTATTGACCCTGTGAGCGGGTTAGCCCCAAAAAATCCGCCTCCTCGCTTACGAAGTTCTCTATTATCTATCCTCAAACGACAGCACATACTTCGAACGTCTTCGGGTTTCATGTCGCTGTTGATGAAATTTGAAAAGTAAGGCACGCCGTATTTGGCAGTGACCTCAAATATCTTTTGGCACGAAGGCGTGTCCCAATCGAAATTCTTGGTGATACAATACGTAGGAATTGGAAAAGTGAAAACTCTTCCTTTTGAGTCTCCTTGGCTCATCACCTCAGCATAAGCAGAGTTGAATATGTCCATCTCCTCCTGCATGTCACCGTACGAAGCGCCCATCGTTTTTCCGCCCACGATTACTGCTTCATTTTTCATAAAGTCTGGAATCGTTAGGTCCAACGTAACATTGGTGAACGGTGTTTGGAAGCCGACACGAGTGGGAACGTTCATGTTGAAGAAGAATTCTTGTAATCCTTGCTCAACCTCTTTCTGGTTCAATCCGTCGTAGTGTATGAACGGTGCAAGATAGGTGTCGAACGTGCTGAACGCTTGGGCTCCGGCGGCCTCACCTTGAAGAGTGTAGAAAAAGTTCACAATTTGCCCCAAGGCCGTCCTGAAGTGCTTTGCGGGCTTGCTTTCGATTTTTCCTGAAACGCCTCCGAACCCCCATGTGAGCAGCTCTCTAAGGTCCCATCCAACACAGTAGGCTCCTAAAACGCCTAGGTCGTGGATATGCATGTCCCCGGAAAAATGGGCCTCAGCTATATGTGGGGGGTAAATCCTGCTAATCCAGTACTTGGCTATGACCGTTGATGAGAGATAATTGTTCAAGCCTTGTAGAGAGTAACTCATGTTAGAGTTTTCCCGTACCCGCCAATCCTCAATTTCCAAATACTGATCCACGAGATCTGCGTCGCTCAGGAGCGCAGCCAACTCTCTTTGATCCTGATGCTGTTTTCTGTAAAGAATGTAAGCCTTTGCTGTTCTCGCGTGGCCATTCTCTATAAGCATCTTTTCAACAAGATCCTGGATCTCCTCTACTGTTGGAACTCCGTCCTCTCCAAAACGGTTCTTGAGCTCAGCCAGAACCTGATCACTTATTTTTCCAGCCTGTTCCCGGTCTTTCCCGCCCACAGCCTTAGCTGCTTTCCAAATGGCGTTTGTTATGCGTTCCTGATCAAAGGATTCTAATCTTCCATCACGCTTTCTGACATATTTCATGTTTTTACCTCTTTAAGCAACCTCTGAAAATCTTCAGGTTCCTCAAATTCTCTGTAGACCGAGGCGAACCTGATGTAAGACACCCGGTCCAGTTTCTTTAAATATTTCGTAACTATATCTCCGATTTCCCTAGAACTGACTTCTTCTTTTCCAAGGGCCATCAAGTCTTGTCTAACATGCTCTGCCAATTCATGGATTTGTTCCATGGTCACGGGTCTCTTCTCGCAAGCTTTCTGTAGACCTCTGACGATTTTGTTGAAATCAAAGCGCTCAAGCCTGCCGTCTTTCTTCTTCACCATCAATTCGACTGTTTCCACGTATTCGTACGACGTAAATCGTTTTCCGCAGTCTTCGCATTCCCTGCGTCTTCGGACTGTGTTGTCTAGCGAATCCCTTGTTTCAAGCGTCTTGAGATTCTCAGACCCGCAGTATGGGCATTTCATCATAATCACGATCGTGCTTTCAAGTTCCTAGTGTTTTTATAATTAAATTGAACACTAAGCATAGGGTTTGATTATTTAAGCGCTTCTCACAATAACATCGAAATCGCGAATCGAATTGTGCAAAAGAAACACATGCAAATATACATTATTGATGAAAAATAGATGTGCTAAAACAAACGCCATTCAAGGAAATGACTTCGATTCTTGACGCTCGAAGTAAGCTTAAGATTTTCGGACGAAAGCTCCAAGACACGAGGAATATGGCGAACTGATTGCTCGTTGCTCAGCTCTTTATCGCACTGCCTGCGTAGCTCAGCGGGGATAACAAGTTTTCACTATAGCTTGCTACGCAAGAAAGCTAAATTGCTGTCTTGCATGCATGGCTCCACTCTTCTGATCGGTTGGATCTGTGTGAAATCTGTTTGAAGCAAAAGGTTAATCTCCTTGTAGGCGTCCCCTTTTCAATCCCTGCAGGCACGTTCTAGTCTCTTCTTGACAAGTTCACTAACCGAGGCCGCGATGGCTTTGCCTCGAACTTCTTTCATTACCATGCCTATAAGTGGTCCAAAGGCGTTTTCTCTCCGTTCTTGAATGAGAGTTCTGTTTCGTTCTATTATGGAGTCGACGATTTTCTCGAGTTCCTCGCTGGAAAGCATCTTCAGGCCGATCTTGTCAATTGCGTCATCGACACTGTTGTCTTCATGCTTCGAAAGCCATCTGATGATTTCGGAGACAGACTCTTTTGTCAGTTTTCCAGAACCCACAGCTTTGAATATTTCTCTTATTTGATTGTCTGGGACATTTTCAATAGGAACACCGTCACGTTTCAGTGCTTTCGCCGTTTCTGTCATGAAAGCTGCTACGACTGTGGGGGAAACCTCACTCTCATTAACGATGGTTTCGAACAATTCACCGTACTCAGAATCAAGGATTTGCTTGGCCAGTTTCTGATTCAGCTTATACGCTTTGGTTAGCCGCTCTAGCTTCCGTTCTGGGAGTTCTGGAAGTCTGAGGCCAACTCTCTCTATATAGTCTTGGGTTATCTGTAGGGGCGGGATGTCTGTTTCCGGATACATTCTTGCTGCCCCTGGACGTGGCCTCATGTACCTCGTAGTGCCGTCAGCGTTTGGCGCACGAGTCTCAGCCGGCACACCTTTCAAAGCTTCTCTTGCTCTTTCGAAAACGGCTCTCAACGCTTCTGTACCGTTTTCAGCCTTGTCGGCAACGAACACCACGGCGTCCTCATCCCCTGCTCCAGCTACTTTCCTCAGTTCTTCAACTTCTTCTGCTGTTATTCCGTATGCTGGCATTTCATCCGTGTGGAATATGCCGCCAACTCGTCCCCAGAATCTGGCTCTGTCCGCCATTTCTGTTCCAAGACGGAACCCTGGCATTAGTTCTCGTTTCAGGAATCCTCTGAATTTTGTCAGTTTAATCGCTAGCACTTTTTGGTTGGCATCCAGAGCTTTTCGAATGACCTTGCACTTTGTCTGCTTGAACACGGTGCTGACGTCGAAGAATTCTTCTATCAGATTCTCCTCTTTAATCGCAGAACGTTTCAGTTCTTCAGCTATTTCTATGAGGTTTATTTGCCGTTGAACTTCATATTCCACGACCAGAGGCACGAGGTCGAGCTCTTGAAGACCTTTTATTTCCATGAGCGCGCCGTTGGGTATGGATATGTTAACGTCTTGGCGGATGGTACCCAAGCCACGAATCACTTTTCCCGTAGCCCTCAGGATTCTCCCAATGGCGAATGCGACCTCCTCCGCTTCTTCAGGCGACTTTATGACAGGCGCGGTCGCAATCTCCACGAGTGGTATGCCCAACCGGTCGATGCGATACCTGGCCACATTCCCGATTTCTTCGCCGGTCTTTCTCGCCGCGTCCTCTTCTAGGCCTGCGTGCTGAATCGGAACGGCTTTTTCTCCCACTTTTATTTCGCCGCCTAGGGCTATTACGCAGGTCCTTTGAAAGCCCGTCGTGTTGGAACCGTCTATAACCGTCTTGCGCATCACGTGAACCTCGTCGACAGGTTTGGCCTTCATCATCAGGGCTATGCTCAGAACCGTTTCGACGGCTTCGGGGTTCAGAGGGTGTGGAGGTTCCTCATCCATTTCAACAAGGCATGATGTGGTCCTGTTAGCCTCATAGACTATTTTCACGCCCTTCTGAAACTCAAAATAAGCAGCCGGATCTACCTGTCCGAGTTCGCTTTGAGTAGGTCTGAGTCTCCGGAGAAAAGTTATCTCTGGCTCTTCTTTGAACAGTTGCGGCCTGCAACTGCAGAACAACTTCGCAGACGTGTCTAACTGCTGATGGATTTCCAGCCCCACTTTCAACCCGATTTTCTCATAATCCATTTCCATACAATCACCCGTTTCCGTTCCCCGCTAGGTCATTCTGGAAGGGTCCTCGGCGAGATTTCTCCTGCGATGTTGGTCGTTAGAAGTCTCTTTGCCTCTTCCACATCCTTTGTTTGACCTAAGATCCACATGAGTTTAACAAGAGCCGTCTCGGGAAGCATGTCCTCTAGCGGGATCACACCCTGAGCCTGCAGGTCGCGGCCTGCATCGTAAACGTTCATGTTCACTCTTCCCCACACACATTGAGACGTCATAGCAACAATAACATTCTTCCTGACGGCTTTTCGCACAGCTCCAAAGCTCTTCATGTTGATGTGGCCCAGGCCCGTTCCTTCGAGGATTATTCCCGCATAATGCTGGTCTACGAGCCAATCAATCACAGCCGGGTCCATACTGGGATAGAATTTGACAAGGGCCACCCTGTCGTTAAATTCCGGCTTCAGCGCAAGTTCCTTCGAGGCGCCGCGTTTCTTGTAATCCTGCGTAAGCATGGTGAGTTCTCGGTTTTTCATTCTAGCCACCGGAGTTGCGTTCACGGATTTGAAGGCGTCTCTTTTGCTTGTGTGGCATTTGCGGACTTTTGTGCCTCTGTGAAATACGATGGAGTCATCTGACGTTGTCTCATGCATAGCTACCGTGACTTCTGCGAAGGGTGCTTTTGCAGCTGCTGTGACAGCGCCTATGAGGTTTGTGGCGGCGTCGGAGCTCGGCCTGTCGGCTGAGCGTTGTGAACCGACGATTATGACTGGAAATGGAAGGTTTTGCAGGGCAAAGCTGAGGGCCGCTGCCGTGTAGCCCATCGTGTCTGTTCCATGAGCTATGACAACCCCGTCGGCGCCCTTCGCGGCTTGTTCGCCTATGGCTTTGGCAAGTTCTCCCCATTGTTGGGGGGTAATGTTTTCGCTGAAGAGACTGAAGAGAATCTGGGCGTTTATTCTTGCGATTTCTGCCAGTTCGGGCACGACACTGTAAAGGTCGCCGGCCGTCAGCGCGGGCCGTACGCCGCCCGTTCTGTAATCCACTCGGCTGGCTATGGTTCCTCCCGTGCTGAGTATCGTGACCCTTGGCAGCTGCGGGTTCTGTTCGGGTTGAGGGGGAGCTGCAAACGTGGGCTTCGTTCCTCTCCCGATTCTCTCCACCTTGGTTTCGGGCGTTATTTCTATGCCAATGTTGTAGCCGTTCTTCAGCTTTACCACGAGATGAGTTTCGTCGCCGTACTCCGACCGCGGGATGAGTATTCCTTCGTAGACTTCTTTTCCCTTGGTCACTCGTATCATGTCGCCCACGTCGGCCTCGGCTTTTCGTGTTCTGGCTAGGGCTTCACCCTTGTAGCCTGAAAACTCTTTCTCGCTCATTCTCAACCCTCTAGAGCCTTTGACATGTAAACTCCATCGCGTTTGTAGCCAAGTCGTTTATAGTACTGTCTTGTGCCGAGCGCACTTATAACTAGAATCTTTTTCAGATCATATTGCTCTCTAGTTGTTTTTTCCGCTGTGGCTAGAAGAATGCTGCCGAAGCCCTTGTGTTGCCAAGCTTGATCAAAGTGTTTACCGACAGGGACGAGGGATCCGTACACGTGGAGTTCTCGCACAATGGAACACGTTTTCGCTTTCATCTCCTGTCTATGAACTTTTTCTGATGGAATTCTCAGCCTGAGGTAACCTATCAGAGCGTCGTTTGAGTTCTCTGCGGAGATGAAGATTTCCTTGCCATCAGAAGCTTGATATTTTGTGGTCAGAATGTCGACTTCCTCTGTGGCAGGCATCACGTGCGAATCTGTTTTGTGGCCCACTTCTCTGCAGCGGATGCAATTGCACTGTGTGCCTTTCTCAACCATTTTGTCTTGTACGAGTTGTCGCAGATTGCTGCTGTTCACTCCTGCGACGATTAAGGGTGCTGGTATGTCGCGTTGGATGCGCATGATACGCATCCATTTTGGAACGTTTTTTTTGATTTCCGCGATGAGATCTGCCGCCTCCTCGTTCGAGTACGGTCTGAATTTCTCAGCCGTGTACCATTCGTGGACTCTCGTGTTTTTCAGGACTAGGCATGGATATATCTTTAGCATGTCGGGTTTGAAGCGGGGGTCGGTGAATATTTTTTTGAAGGCTTGCAAGTCCTTTTCTCTGTTCGAGCCGGGAAGCCCAGGCATCATGTGATAGACTATTTTGAGTCCTGCATCCTTCATTATTTGTGTGGATTCGACGACGTCTCTGACGGTGTGCGTTCTGCCAACCAAACGGTAGATATTGTTGTTCGGGTTTTGGACGCCCATTTCTACGCGGGTTACGCCCATGCTCAACACGTGGTCTACGTGGGTTTCCTTGGCCCAATCTGGCCGTGTTTCTACCGTTATGCCGACGTTGCGGATCGTGCTCATTTCAGCGTTCTTTTTAGCTTCCTCGAGGCTGTCGGATTCTTTTCCTGTGATGGCGTCGAGGCAGCGCTTTATGAACCATGCTTGATAGTCGAGTGGCGTGGCTGGGAAGGTTCCGCCCATTATGATGAGTTCTACCTTGTCAACGTTGTGTCCTATGGCCTGTAGTTGTTCGATTCGGTTTTTGACTTGGAGGAAAGGGTTGAAATCGTTTTGGAGTCCGCGCATGGCCGCCGGTTCGAAACCGGTGTAGCTTTGGGGAACGCCCATGGCAGGTCCCCCTGGACAGTATGCGCACGGTTCATCTTGCGGGCAAGGGTAGGGCTTCGTCATTGCGGCTACCACTGTGACCCCTGACATCGTGCGCGTTGCCTTTCTTCTAAGAAGCGGCAATAGCCTGCGTTTCTCTTCGGTCTTAAGCAATCGTATTATCTCGGAGTTTGAAGGCACTTTCTGCAGATGATGTTTGAGAGCAACCCTTTTTTTGAGATAGTTCAAATCGCGATGGCTGGGAGAGGCGGTGCCCATAAGAGTTTCGATGATTTCTCGCAGGGGCTTGTCTTGATTCACGTTGAAGCAACCACAGCTAACTAGTGCAAAGCACACAAATAAATCACTCTGCAAGCAAGTCTGGCTGCCGTCGTTCCTGCAAATTCTGGGGTTCATGTTCTGCGCTGGCTTTCTTCAGGTTTACGCCCGCATCTGGCGAGACATGTCGCCCGAAGAGTGAAACCTGCTCGGTGTCGGCCCCTCCATTTTTCGTCTTTACATCAGATGTAATGCTGCAATGTAATGGACTCATGTGTGTTTCAATGTTGGCTGTGACGCGTGTTCTAAACAAGCAGCATTAGGGCGACCGCCGAAAGAACAGCATTTTTGATCGATTTTCGGAACGAGCCCGAGTGTGGACATTTCATCAAAGAGATGTTTGGCCAAGAGGGATTGGAAAAGTTGAACTGGAGCTCTAGTTTATCTTGAGGCTTGCGCGACTCTTTCGATTTCGTGCCTTTTTGCTACTGCGAAGCTTTTCATGTCGTTGTTGCCTGCTAGTATTATTTCTTCGGCGAGGCATTCTTCTATGGATCTAGGATTGTTTACTGCTGCTTGTCTTGCTCCGTCTGCGAGGTGTCGCAGCGCTAGGTCGACTCTTCTCTGCGGTGCGACGTCCACTGAAAGGTGGTAGACTATGCCGCCCATGCTGATGCGTGTCGTGTCTTCGCAGGGTGCGGAGTTCTCGACGGCTTTGACTAGTACTTCTATTGGGTTTTTGCCGGTCCGGAGGTTGACTATTTGAAAGGCGTGGTGAACCATGTTCATTACTTTGGCTTTTTTGCCGGCGTTTTTCCCGGGGCGCATCAGATTGTTTGCGAGTCTTTCGACGATGTTGATGCTTGCCTTGCGGAAGCGTTTGTGTTCATGTCTTCCCATGCTGTGCGGAATGACAACCGGTTTCAACGAGACATATCTTTGTAGACCTAGGTCCTTGACTGCGATCCCTTTGAAACTCCATTCTCCAAAAAGTTTTACTTCTTTTTCCTTTTTTTCTTCCTGTTTCTGACTCAAAACTCTCACCGGGCCGGCTTCTGTTTCCTTCCATACACGAGTTCGTTTAGAGACACGCCGTTTACTGTTATGACCTTCCAGCGTACTCCGGGAATGTCGCCCATGCTTCTTCCGCGTGAGCCGCCTATTCCCTCGACAAGAACTTCATCGTGTTCATCCACGACGTTCAATGCGCCGTCCCCGGGCAAGAATGCGGTAATTAGTCTGCCGTTCTTGATCAGTTGGGTTCTGACACATTTCCTGATGGCGCTGTTTGGCTGTTTACTCTCCACGCCGACCTTTTCAAGAACGATGCCGCGGCCCATCGGCGACCCTTGAAGCGGGTCCGCCTTGACGTCCAGTCTCAGGATTCTGCGGTTGTAGTACATGCTGCTCCAGCGAAACTTCTTTCGTTTTTCCACAAGCGCTCTCGCAGCAAATTCGCCTCTCGGAGACTTGGAACCCATGAGCCAAATTTCATCTCGCTACGTCTAATCACAATCCTCATATTTAAACTGAGCTACGAACGTTGAGGATGTTTTTCCAGCCAATTTAGCCTTTATTTCCTTGCTCGCGTCGATTGGCCAGCCTTCATACTACGGTGCCCATACATGTGGCGGTTCTGTTGGATTTCTGTCATGCCTCGGATAGTATGCGAATGTAGATGGAAGGCTTCAGCTCTGTCTGAGCCATTCTGAACCGGTTATTTTCTTGAAAATGTTCTGCAACAACTTGTCTGTGTGTGAGTCGGGGTCACAGCCGTAAACTTCAAAGTTCTCCCTTACTAGATCCGCAATCTGGGCGAGCTCTTCATCCGTGAATTCCAACTTGGATTTCACTCCTTCGTTCTCCGCTCATTAATGCTGGCGACAACCAAAATCTCCTCTCTGAGAATGATCGCCGTCGTTGGATATTGGGCTTTTTACATATAAATATGGTTCCTTTCAGAGCTTTTTCTTGTTGCCCCGCACAATCCCCGCTTTATTAGAGGATGCATGATTGAAAGATGTTCCAGCAGTAACCTGTCAAAAGTTTTAAGCACGCGTGCTAACTAGATGGCATTCAAAGAAGGGTGAGGTCGGATAAATTGAGGTACAGAGACTTCGTTGATTTGGAATACGAACCGAAAGAGTCAGAAGTTGTCTGCAGTTTCCGTGTTGAGCCCTTTGGAATTGACATGAAGGAGGCAGCGGGCGGTGTGGCCGCTGAGAGTTCGATAGGAACGTGGACGGAGCTTTCCACGGTGAAGCCTTATGTGCTTAAGCTGGCGGCTCACGTTTTCAGGATAGAAGGAAACATTGTCAAAATAGCATATCCGCTGCAACTTTTCGAGTTGGGAAGCATGCCTAACATACTGAGTAGTATTGCTGGAAACGTTTTCGGGTTGAGAGCCTTGAAAAACTTGAGACTCAACGATATAGTCTTTCCGCTAGCGCTTATCCGGAGTTTCAAAGGACCGAAGTACGGTATTGGAGGAATACGGAAGCTCCTGAAAGTCTTTGACAGGCCGCTGTTGGGCACGATAATTAAGCCCAAGCTCGGTCTCAAAACTGTGGATCACGCAAACGTCGCTTATGATGCTTGGGTGGGAGGATGCGACATAGTTAAAGATGACGAGAATCTCGGTAGTCAAAAGTTTAATCCTTTTGAAGATCGCCTTACGAGGACCTTAGAGAGCAGGGACCGTGCTGAAAGGGCAACTGGAGAGAAGAAAGTGTATATGATCAACATAACGGCTGAAACGAATGAAATGTTGAGAAGGGCAGAAGCTGTTGTGAATCACGGCGGAGAATATGTGATGATTGACATTCTAACCTGCGGGTCTGCTGCTCTGCAAACACTTCGGGATCGAAACTTTGACCTCGTGATTCATGCGCACAGGGCGGGCCACGCGGCGTTCACGAAGGATCCTAAGCATGGAATTTCGATGCGCGTGGTGGCTGAAGTTGCGAGAATTGTAGGTGTTGATCAGCTTCACGTTGGGACTGTTGTCGGCAAAATGTTTGAAACTGCAGAAGAAGTTGCGGAGAACAGGGATGCTTTGACGATGGAAATGGGCGGATTGAAGCCGGTGCTGCCTGTTGCTTCGGGAGGACTACATCCGGGACTTGTCCCACCACTGGTGAAGTTCTTCGGAAAGGATTTCGTTATCCAGGCTGGTGGAGGCATCCACGGTCATCCGGATGGAACTATTGCGGGAGCGATGGCGATGCGACAGGCGGTCGATGCGGCGATGAGTGGTGTGCCGCTTAGCACTTACGCCAAAAAACACAGGGAATTGGAGGCAGCCTTGAAAACGTGGGGAACCGCCTAGCGTCGTTTCACTTGAAGACCCACGGATACTTTCTGTTGATGACCTCGGTAATCGAGTGAGGCGATATTATCCCCTCTTCGCATATTATCCCATGAATGAAATCTCTTCGCGTCACGTCAAAGGCTGGGTTCCTTACCACCAACTTCTTCGGCGCCTGTTTCCAAATCTCCGTTGGATTTCTCTCTTCTATTTTCTCGTAGTCTCCGTACATCGTTGCGGGATCGAACTTCAAAAGTTCAGAAACTACGTAGAATGGGGTTCTCGCCTCCTGGGCGGCGAGGGCGACCATGCTTGTTCCAATCTTGTTTATCACGTTTCCTTCAGAGGTTATGGCGTCCGCTCCAACGATTACCATGTCAACCTGATTCATGAAGAATCTTGTGGCTGAGTCGATGATGAACGTTGTTTTGACGTCGAGATCTAACATTTCTTTGGCGGTGATCTTTCCCTGAAAGACGGGTCTTGTTTCGGTGCAGATCACTTCGAAGGCTTTCCCATCGTGCCTAGCCTTTTTCAGCAGAAAAGTGACCGTTGAAGAATGGCAGTGAGTCAGTATTGTCGAGTTGCTCCTGACTCTTCGGGCTCCGATTTCGGCAATTCTTTCTTTCGAGCTTTCCAAGTCTTTCAGAAATTGTTGCGAGGCCATCGAGACTGTCTGGCTGAGTTTCTTGATGTTTTTCTGTGGGCTCTTCTCCACTTGATTTATGATCAATCTGATGGCGTTCCTCATTAGCGGTTCAGTCTCTCTTGAATCGAAAAGAGTTTCTTTGGCGTTCAGGAGTTCTTTCAGAAATTCTTTCTTCGTTTTGGCTCTTGTCTGGTTTGCCAAGGTCTCCGTCGCATTTATCGCAGCTATTGCTACGTTTCTCGCACCCTGAACTTCGAGTTTTCTTATTCTTTCGGCCGCAATCTGTACAGGATCCTGCAAAGCTTTCACCCAAACAAACAAGCTTATAGGGAATGTACAATAAACTTTCGGTAATTTTTCTTTTCGTTCGGCAAGTTTGGCTCTTGTCGGAGCCGGCAAACAGAAAAACATAACTCCATTTGAGAACTACTCTAACTGACTTCATGGTGATTGTAACTTGAGAATCGCTTTCTTCGTATGGGAGTATCCGCCTAGGCTCGTGGGCGGTTTAGGAACATACGCTCAGTACATAACACGTGAGTACGCCCAGCTTGGACACGATGTCACGGTCTTCACGCTAAACGAGGGTGACTTGAAAACAGCGGAGGTTATAGATGGAGTGGATGTTCAGCGACCATTGATTGCGGATGCAAGCAATGTTTTCCCAGTATTCGTGGTGGACGATTTGAAGAGGTGGGGAACCAACATCCGATTCTTTAACGACATATTTATCTACAACATTTTGAGCTCCTCGAAGTTCATTAACGAGTTGGTTAGAAAGGATGACTATCACTTCGACGTTGTGTGCGTTCACGACTGGCTGAGCTGTATCTCGGGACTGATAACGAAGAACGAGACGAAAATACCCGTGGTATTTCATGTTCACAGCACCGAGTGGGGCAGGAGTGGCGGACAAGGCTCCGAGGTTGTCACGCACCTTGAGGAGCAAGCAGCCCAGAATGCTGACAGAATTGTAACGGTTAGCAACGCGATGCAGGACGATTTGACGAGACATGGCTGGCCTCAGTCAAAGATAAGCGTGGTCTGGAACGGCGTGGACCCTGCCCAGTATGATCCGAGCTTGTGCAAGAGCCAAGATGTCGAGCAGTTCAGAGAAGAGGCAGGAATCCCCCCGGACTGGAACATGGTCCTCTTTCTTGGGAGGCTGACATGGGTGAAAAGCGTGAAGAACCTGGTACAAGCGATGCCCATCGTCTTGAAGGAGTTTCCGAAGACTAAATTGGTGATTTTGGGCAAGGGTGAAGAACAGAGCGACATCATCGAAACCGCTAACAGGCTTGGAATCAAAGATAACATCGTCTACAGGTTCGACTTTGTCCCGGAGGATGAGAGGAAATTGTATTATGCTGCGTCGGACTTGTGCGTGTTCCCCTCGGTCTACGAGCCCTTCGGCATAGTGAGCTTGGAAGCGATGTCCATGGCAAAACCTGTCGTCGTCGGCGCGCGAGGAGTGGTTGGCTTCCGAGAGCAAGTCATCAGCTCAGGCCCAGATCAAAACGGGGTCCACGTCAACGGAGAAGACCCAGCCGATATAGCCTGGGGAATCAAGGAAGCACTCATAGACCCGAAAATGGCAAAAATCTGGGGCCAAAACGGCCGAAAACGAGTGCTGAACTATTTCACGTGGAAGAAAGTCGCCGAACAGACGCTTGAAGTTTATAGCGCGCTTGGTCAAAAGGGGAGCTAGAATTCACCAGCCTTGGAGCAATTGCGTTTCACTAATAAAACCGTTCGCTCTTCCAGGCTTCTAGCCGCTTTATTCCTTTGATAAGAGTCTTCTCCCCGAGGCTGTACTAATACATCAAGAACTCTGCTATTGCGATTGAGTCAAACTCGATGGATGGGATCCAATGAAAGACAAATTTGAGCTCTCGGGATAGCGCGAAAATACGCTTCTCCGAAAAGAAAAGGACTGGTAATCTTCCCCAACGATCGTTGAAAACAATGATTTTTTCTTCACCCCTCCCCATGCGCTTTTTTCAAGGTCGAGTTTTTTCTTCTCGAACAAGATCTACGTATTTTTTCAAACCAACCTTATACTGGGTCTTGGGTTTCCATCCTAACAGTCTTCGAGCCTTATCGCTATCCACGAGAACGCCTTTGAAGTCCCCAGGTCGTGGTGAGGAATGTTCAACCTTCAAATCCCTGAAATTCTCCCTCAACGCCTCCACAATATCGTTCACAGTGATGAATTCGCTTCCGCCGAGATTGAATATCTCGTTTCGAGCCTTGGACTGCATTACAGCCACGTTGCCTTCGGCGAGATCCTCCACATAAATGAAGCATCTCCCTTGGCCCCCGTCTCCAAAAATGGTGATAGGCTCATTTTGCATTGCTTTCCTCACGAAAATCTCCATGACCAAGTTGCTGCGCATTCGAGGACCGTAAGGAATATCGTATCGCAAAATGGTGTACGGAAGCCCCGTGTGCTTATGATGCGCCAGGACCAGATGCTCTTGTCCTATTTTTGTTTTCGTGTATATGTGATCTGGCGCGGGTATTGGCGTGTTCTCGTCAACTTTCCCTTCAGCCCTTCCATACACCCATGTGGAAGATGCAAGTACCACGCGTTCAGCTTCCATCGCAGAGGCTGCTCTAAGAACATTCATCGTTCCAATCTCGTTCACGCGCAGACAGAGGACGGGGTCAGAAAGGGCTACATTAACGTCGGCGATAGCCGCGAGATGAAAGATGAACTCCATATCCTTGCAGGCAGCCAAGACGTCGTTCTCGTCCAATAAATTCCCTTTAAACCATTCAACGTCGTCCCGCATAGGCTTTCGTTCATCAAAAACACGGATGACCTCTCCCTGTTTCGCTAAACTGTCTACCAAATGACTTCCTATAAAACCTGAACCCCCAGTCACAAGTACATTCATAATTTTTTCTTCCTCACCGAAAGATGAATCACTATCACATATGATAATACTTAAAGTTTCCAGGCGCGCGACTTGGAAAGCTGCTTAATCTTTCTGAACGATTCTTATCACGTCTTGAGGCATGATCGATTGACCGCGTGGTCATCTACGCCTCATTTTAGGAGTTTGTCGATTGGAGCTTGACCCGGCGGCAGACTGTTGCGGTGACTTTCCTTTTCGTCTGGAGCCATGCTTATTCAAGTTAAAATGGGCTTGCAGTGAAAATAAGTTGTTGTATCACCGACAAGCGAGGCGTCAGTCTTTATTCTCTTTGATGAAGCTTGTAAGCTGTCTTTGACTCTTCTGTTGTTTGTCAAAGTTTGCGATTTTGACCCCTACTCTGCGCGCCTCGAATTCGGTCTCATCGAAGAATCTCTCGAGCAACTCGCTCACAGTTTCTTTGAAGACTTCTAGATTATCTGTAGGATTCTCGAGTGTTTTTGATCTCGTGTGGATGCTCATGTCCGCTGCGATTACAATTATTCCAACGGTCTTGAATGCAAGTTCTTCCTTTGCGATTGTGGCGTGAATTTCCCTGCACAGCTGGTCCGTCTTTTCCATTATGAAGCTCAGCTCTCGGGAGTCGTGTTTCAGGGTGGCGATTCTGCTGATTGAGGTAGCTTCTCCTCTCTCCTGAACCGGCTCATCGTCAATTCCGAGCGAGGCATTATGGAAATAAGTCGCCAAAGTCTTTCCAAAAACCGCTGTAAGCCTTTCCATATCATAATTTGACAAGTCAAAAATCGTTTTGATTCCCAGCGCTTCCATTCTCTCTCTTGTCTTTGTTCCAACACCGATAAGTCGGCTCACGGGCAGAAACCTCAGAAAGGCTGTTATCTGATCAGGCGTGACGACGGTCAGGCCATCGGGTTTTTTGGTATCAGCCGAGACTTTCGCGACGAGTTTGTTAGGTGCCACGCCAATTGAACACGTGAGTCTCTCTTGTCGCAGCACCTCGCTCTTCACCCTTTCAGCCAGCTTTCGCCCTTCTTCGAAGTTTCCATTTGCTTTCTGAGTAACGTCGAGAAACGCTTCATCTATACCAACCTGTTCAAAACGGTCTGCTAAGCCCTTCAGAATGTTCATAACTTTCTCGGATATCCCTTCGTAAAACTCGTAGTCAACAGGCAAGAACACTGCATTTGTATTCTCCAGTTTCTTCTTGGCAAGGAAAATAGGTATTCCTGATTTCACTCCGTATGCCCTTGCGACGTAGTTTGCCGTGCTCACGGCTCCACTGTCTTCGGTCCGTCCAGAATAAACGCACACTACAACAGGCTTATCTTTTATAGAGGGGTTTCTGAGCTCTTCGCACTGGGCAAAGAAATAGTCCAAATCCACGAGCATTACTACCCTTGACTGCAAGGCTGGCCTCCTCCACTTGGAAATTCTTACTATGCATTTAACGTCTTCTGCTGCGTGCATGATGCGCAAACTGGAAGGTCTTCATCTGTTCGTTTGAAGGCGAAATGGCCTTAGCTTTGGTCTCCTATGGTTGCCTTCCCTTGGATAAAGGTCTTTGAACCTTTCGACAATGGGGTCTGCCAAAAAAAACAGCTCTTTCGATGCGCACGTCTAAATTCGCGTGCTTTTAAGTCGCGGTTACCCGCACGGCTAGCCTTTCTCCGTTGCGATTGTAGGCTGCGACGTTTTTCTCATCAACAAACGGAGATCCTACAATCATGAGTATGGGCCCATAAAAGTGGTTCAGATCGGTGCTAGATGGGTTTATATTCCCTGATGGATGAGAATGGGCGGTTCCCACAATGGAGAAATCCATTGGCAGCATGGAGAGCGGGAGGTTGGCGAAACCTCGCCCGTATTTCGCAAGCGGGGGAACAAGAAGATCCGTTACCGTAATGACATCTTTCTCCTTTTTGCCTCTGAGCACTAGAATGGTTTCTCTAGGATAGAGATGCTTGGCGCCCTCGAAAATCGTTTGCAACAACTCTTGACAGATGGATACGGTGCTGCATTTGGGCATAGGGCCTGTGATGATTTCTCGGACTTAAGTGCATTTCGAAAGAGTGGCGTCAAGATGGCATGGCGTTCTCTTCATCCTTTTCTCGTTCGGGATGAATGCTAAACGCTAAAATATTCAACACCTGTCTATAAGACAGGAAGTTGAGGAAGAGAAGGCTGAGAAGGATAAGAATAGCATCTTTTGATTTAGATGGGACTCTTACAGACATCTCATTCGTGGATTGCGTATGGTTAGAGGGAATTCCTTGGCTGTATGCTATCAAGCATGGTCTCGCGTTCGAGGATGCCAGGGACTTCGTGATGGGCGAGTACGGCAAGGTTGGTAGGGAGAAGCTCGAGTGGTATGATCTGAGTTATTGGATTCGGAAATTCGATTTGGATGTTTCTCCTGGACAGATTCTGGATTCTTTTAGGAAAAGAATAGGGGTTTTTCCTGAAGTGATCGAAGTGTTAAACAAACTCAGGCATATGGGACTAAGGCTGATAATAGTAACGAATGCCCGCCGGGAATTTGCTGATTTGGAGATTGAAAAGACAAAGATTGGGCCTTATTTTGAGCAGGTTTTTTCTGCAACATCTGATTTTGGCCTGATAAAGAAAACTCCTGACATTTACAAAAAGGTCTGCGACATCTGCAAGATTGCGCCGAGGGAAATGATTCACGTGGGTGACGATCAACGTTTCGATTTTGAGGTCCCCAAAGAACTCGGTATTGAAGCCTTTTACCTAGATAGAACTGGCAAACATTCAGAGCAGTTCGTGATTCACAGCTTAATGGAGCTGAGCCAAAAGCTGACGCGGGGACTGGACAAAGCGAGCACTAAAGTAGTTCGTAACGCCAGATTACGTTGAAATCAAAACACAATTAAGGACAGTCTGTTTTTTCCTTCTTGGACGGTCTGCACATTGAGTACTTGGCGTTTGTTGAAACTCGAAACGCATAATGCGTTCATGAACATGGCTATCGACGAAGCTGTCCTGACGGCCAGAACTGAAGGCCACGTTGCGGATACGCTGAGATTTTTCAGGTGGAAACCCTCCGCCGTTTCAATAGGGAAATTTCAAAGAGTCGAGAACGAGGTGCAGTTGGAAAACTGCAAGCAGCAAGGCGTCGATGTTGTAAGGCGAATCACTGGAGGAGGGGCGGTGTACCACGATTCAGAGGGTGAAGTTACCTACAGCTTGGTTGCGAGTAAAGAGAGTTTGAAAGTGGGGAATATAGCCGACTTGTATGAAAGAATCGACAGTGGTCTGACTCGAGCGTTGAGCATGTTGGGCGTGGCTGCGGACTTCAATGAGGGCAATGCCAAGGCATGTCCAAACTTGACGGTTAAAGGAAGGAAAATCTCTGGGAGCGCTCAGTGCCACAGGCGCGGAGTTGTTTTGCAACATGGAACAATTCTTGCCAACGTCGAATTGGAGAAAATGTTTACGTATCTTCGTGTTTCCTGGGCAGAAAGCTGCATGCAAGTTGTTAACGTTGCGAGACGCAGAATCACGTCCTTGTACGACGAACTTGGAAAAGGCGTTTCCCGCGGAGAACTAATTCGTGCCCTGAGAGATGGCTTTGCGCAAGCTTTGGAAATAGAAATCGTTGAAAGTGAATTAACGCTCGGCGAACGCAAGCTGGCGGAAGAACTCTGCGATCGAAAATACGCTACCGCGGATTGGAACCTTCACGGAAGAACCTGCAGCTAACACCCAACCTGTCATAACTTGCTCCAGAAGAATCAGGCTTTTGCACTGAAAAAACGATGGAAACTGCGAATTCTGTGAGAATCAGCTTCCACAATTGACTCCAAGAGCTTTTGCCAACCGCTTGAAGGCTACGTCGCTCATCCACTCGGTTTTGAGGTACTGACAAATTCTTTGGTCCTTCAATCCCAGCCTTCTCGCTTCTTGAACAGCGTAATCGTATGCTTCAACTTCGGTGGGCCTCTCTGTGTAACTGTAGCGACCGTCGAACAGCTCTTTCCCTTGCCTCCGCTGCTTAACATGAACGAGTTCGTGGATTATGTCGAGGTAAACGTCGATTCTGTCGCCATTGTTCAGGTATTTGGAGTTCACCATGAGATTTCCGTTTGATTCGTTCACTCCCATGTACCCTCCCGCCCACATGAACTGGACTTGAAGATTTCTAAGCACTTCCTCGGTCTTTTCCCCGAAGAGTCTTCTCACGGCATCAACCTTCTCGAAGCCCACGAAGTAATCCGAGAACGGGCGTGCCGGTCCTCTGAAGAGTATGATTCTGTCAATGTGTGCCGTTCGAGCCAGACGCAACATCCTGAACAGGAGTCGCTCAGGCCAATCCATGTTTGCCATGTCCCTCAGCTTACCTTTGCAGCTATGCCTTCTTGCTTTCGCCTGGAAGGGCTCGGTTTTTTTCAATTCTCCATTTGACTCCCTGAGGTGTGTCCTCAACCACTATACCCTTGTCTTTGAGCTGTTGCCTAATCGCGTCGGCGGTTTTCCAGTCTTTCGCTTTTCTTGCCTCTTCCCTTTTCAGAATGAGTTCCCCAGCCTCTTTCGGCAATTCTTGTTCTTTTTTAATTTCGCCTATCACTCCGAGAACCTTGTCAAACCTGACGATTAGGTCATAGACTTTGAGCGCTTCGTCTTTGCTCAGAGAGTTTTCATCAAGTAGAATGTTGATATCTCGGACGAAGTCGAACAGTGAGGCCAAAGCCTCGCTGACACTCAGGTCATCATCCATCGCTGCTTCAAAACCGTTCTTCACCATGCTCATAAGCTGCCCAAGCTGATCTCCGCTCCCTTTGCCTTCAGCTTCGAGGAGGCGGTGCGCGAAGTTTGTTAGTCGATCTAGAGTGTTTTTCGCAGCTTCCAAACCTTCAAATGTGAAGTTGACTTGTTGTCTGTAATGCGTTGCGAGCAGAAGATATCTTATGGCCCTGGGGTCGTAACCCTTCGTTGTTAAGTCCCGCACGGTGTAGTAGTTGCCTAAGCTTTTCGCCATTTTCTTGCCTTCGATGAGCAAGTGTTCGTTGTGAAGCCAATAGTTTACAAATTTTTTGCCCGTGGCTGCTTCGCTTTGGGCAATCTCATTTTCATGATGTGGGAATAGGTTGTCGACGCCGCCGCAGTGAATGTCCAGTGTTTCCCCTAGGTATTTCATCGACATGGCGGAGCACTCGATGTGCCACCCCGGTCTTCCCTTTCCAAAAGGGCTCTCCCAGAAAACATCTCCGTCTTCTTCGGTCCACGCCTTCCACAAGGCGAAGTCTTGGGCTTGGTCCTTGGCGTACTCGTCGGCCTTCACTCTTGCGCCAAGCTTTAGGTTTTCCACTTTGATATTTGCAAGTTTCCCGTAGTCCTTAAACTTCGAAATTTCGTAGTATATCGAGCCGTCTTCGCCCTCGTACGCGTAGCCTTTTTCCATCAATTTTGTGATGAGAGCCAACATCTCTGGCACGTTTTCAGTCGCCTTCGGGTAAAACTCTGCCTTTTCAATGTTCAACGTCTCGACATCTTCAAAGAAAGCCTTCGTATAACGTTCTGTGTATTCCTTGAGCGGCACTCCATTTTTCCGAGCAGCCTTGATTGACCTGTCGTCCACGTCCGTCACGTTCATGACTTGGGTGACCTTGAAGCCGCGGTACTCAAGCCATCTTCTCAGCAGATCTTCGAAGATGAACGCTCGATAGTTTCCAATGTGCCCATAATCATACACCGTAAGTCCGCACGTGTACATCTTGACTTTTCCATTATCGATGGGAACGAACTTTTCTTTCTCACGTGTAAGACTGTTGAAAAATCGGATGTTGCCGGCTTGATGTTCCATGAATTTTCCCAACAAACTAGCATTCAAACACACTTAAGCATTTTACGCTAGTTCTGCCATTTTGCCAACCAAAGGGCCAGCATAGTTTTTTGCTTTTGCTTATTTTTTCGAATCTTTTTCAAGGGTTATATGCTTGTGGGCAGTAGTATGCTTGCAGGAGATGTCCAGGTTGTTCGACAAGATACTGGTTCCTTTAGACGGGTCCGAACATTCTTTGAAAGCGCTGGATGAAGCGGCTTTGATAGCGAAGAAGTTCTCCGGAAAACTAACCCTGATGCACGTCTATTCTGTGCAGCCTATCCTGATGCCAGAGCCATCTACCGGAGGTTCGTTAAGCATTCCAATCATGACAGGCGCTGAAGTTTCTGCTATGATTGAAGCTGCAAAGAAGATTGGAAACAAAATTCTGGATGACGGCGAACAAAGAATTATGGCCTCCGGAGTTGAGGTCGAAAAGGTACTTGTTGAAGGGCATGCTGTTGAGGAAATCGTGGGGTTGGCGAACCAAGACAATTTTGACCTAATAGTGATAGGAGCTAGGGGTGTGAGCCACATGAGAGAGATGTTATTAGGGAGCGTAACCGATGGCGTGATACATCATGTGCACTGTCCAGTGTTAGTGGTAAAATGAACTTTTTTGATGGATAGCAAGCACCTATTCGGCCTTGCACGTTTTGAAGAAGACGCGGTGAAAGCGGGACTCTATCTGCACATCAAGGCTGCGCTGCGAAGCCTCAACATAGCGCTGGCAAAGTTTGATCAAGCTCGTCCGTCAACGTGGCTAGCCTCGTATCCTTCTGGAAAACCTTTTAACGCGATTGAGGACAAACTATTTCTTCGCTTTAAGATGGGGGAATGTTGTTGACCGAAATCAAGAAAATCGCAGTCCTGGGGGCTGGCCTTATGGGGCATGGGATTGCTCAGGTGGCCGCTCAGACGGGCAAGTATGATGTGAACCTCAGAGACATCGAACAGCGGTTCATCGACGGAGGCATGGCAATGATTCGCGAAAGCCTTCAACGGTTTGTCAACAAAGGGCAGCTCTCTGAGGAGGAAATGAATGCTGTCCTCAGCAGGATTCATCCAATGCTGGATTTGGAACAGGCTGTTTGCGATGCCGATCTTATAATCGAGGCTGTGCCTGAGAATGTCGAGCTGAAAAGGACGATGGCTCGCGAGGTGGATAGCTCGGCTCTAGCCCACGCTATAATCGCTTCTAATACGTCTTCTGTGAGTATAACCGAAATAGCCTCGGCCACAAAACGACCCGAAAAAGTTTGCGGAATGCACTTCTTCAACCCGCCACAACTCATGAAGCTCATAGAGGTCATAAGAGGAGCCAGAACTTCGGACGAAACCATCCAAACAGTCTTGGACGTTGCGCACAAAATGGAGAAAGAGACCGTCCTCGTGAAAAAGGATTGTCCAGGTTTCATAGTGAACCGAATACTCGTCCCGGCGCTCAACGAGGCCGTGGCAATTTATTGGGAAGGGATTGCGGATAGAGACGACATAGACAAGGCCATAAAGCTCGGCCTGAACTGGCCAATGGGACCACTAATGCTGCTCGACTACATAGGCTCAGACACGACATTGGCCATAGCCGACGTCCTCACTCGAGAACTCGACCCCAAGTTCCATCCAACCAACGGACTTAAGCAAATGGCAAAAGCCCAGCTGCTTGGAAGAAAAACTGGTAAGGGCTTCTACGACTGGACACAAAAATAAATACACGTGCATTAATTATCGCGAAAGTAAAATTCAGAAACTGGTATCGTATCTCGAAGACCTATGATTGAATATGAAAAGGAGCTACGACCAGAGGAAGCGAAAAGATTAGCAGACATTGCCACGCAGACCAGCTTCAATTGGGCTGTTTTGTTCCTGGCTTTCATTGCAGGACTCGCTGGATTGCTGCAAATTGTAAAGCCTTACGAATCTGTGAGACCCGGGCACTGACTGAGACTTTTGGTCTTTCATGCCCTCAGCTTTTCATCTATGGCCAATGCACATTCTTGGCGATTCCGACATCTGTCAAGATAGGACGGAGCTGTGAACCAGTGCGTGCGTTTGGAACTTGCCGCGTGGCATAGATGGCCCCAAAATATCACAACATCTTTTTGCCTATACTAATTGGAGAATGGCTGATCTCTCTGATTCTGCTTCCGTTGAGAAGCTTTCCATGTTGCTTTCAGGTTATAATCATAACCAGAAAGTAAAACTACTAACCCTGATCAGCGAGACTAATATCGAGAAATGCTACTCTCTATCGTTTTTCGTTGGACGCTAGTGCGCTTTGAGTCTCCTTATTAAATTTACTTTCACCTAAGTCTCTCTCCATTTCTCAATGATGTTATATTGACAAACTGTTGTTAACCTTCAAAACTCGGCTTGTCCATCGTGGCTCACCTTGCTTTCACCGTGCGAAATAGAAAGATACTATCTGGATTATCCTCTTCAAGTGCTTATCCTCTGGAACACGCGCGCGAAAGTAGCTGGCTTGGAATGAAGCGGTCAAGGGAAACTTCTATAAAGGCGGGCGCGTAGGCATTTAACGGGGAGGAGGGAAGATGAGAAGGAAATCGACAGTTGGTTTTATATTCGTTGTTGGTTTCATCTTGGTTATAATTTGTTTGTTCTGGATTTTTCCTGCGATTTCTTCTGTCATTGCCAACTGTCGCAGCGCCGCTGGGTTTTCAGCTGCAAACTCCACTGCGGATCCAGTAGACTGGTGGCCGCTGTTTCATCATGACCTGAATCGCACTGGATATTCAACTTCAAATGCGTCAAAAACATTCGAAGCCCTATGGAACTTCACGACCGGTTCGTATGTGGAGTCTTCTCCTGCTGTTGCGGATGGTATGGTTTTCGTGGGGTCGTATGACGATAATGTTTACGCTTTGAATGCCACAACGGGCCTGCGAATATGGAACTATGCGACTGGTTCTTCGGTGTTTTCCTCTCCTGCTGTTGCTGGCGGTGTTGTTTTTGTAGGCTCAAAGGGAGACAGGATTTATGCTCTGAATGAGACTACTGGCGCGGCTATGTGGAACTTCACAGCCGGTTCATATGTTGACTCTTCTCCTGCTGTTGCTGGCGGTATGGTCTTCGTAGGATCATATGACGACAAAGTTTATGCTCTGAATGAGACTACCGGCGCCTCCGTGTGGAGCTACACAACCCACTCTCATGTGGAGTCTTCTCCTGCTGTTGCTGGCGGTATGATCTTCGTAGGGTCGATGGACGACAAGGTCTATGCTTTGAATGAGACTACTGGCGCGGCTATGTGGAACTTCACGACCGGTTCGTATGTGGAGTCTTCTCCTGCTGTTGCGGATGGTATGGTTTTCGTGGGGTCGTATGACGATAATGTTTACGCTTTGAATGCCACAACGGGCCTGCGAATATGGAACTATGCGACTGGTTCTTCGGTGTTTTCCTCTCCTGCTGTTGCTAATGGTATGGTCTTCGTAGGCTCAACGGACGACAGGGTTTACGCCTTGAAAGAGACTACTGGGGCCGCTGTATGGAGCTTCGCAACCGGCTCTTCGGTGGAGTCTTCTCCTGCTGTTGCTAGTGGGGTTGTTTTCGTAGGCTCAATGGACGACAACGTTTATGCTCTGAATGAGACTACAGGCGCCTCCACATGGAGCTTTACGACTGGTTCTTCGGTGTTTTCTTCTCCTGCTGTTGCTAATGGTATGGTCTTCGTAGGATCATATGACGATAACGTATACGCTTTTCAACCCCTGCCTCTTTCCGTCTCGGTCTCGCCCAGCTCTGTCGTTGTGAATGTTGATCAGCCTCAACTCTTTACTTCAAATGCCGTTGGAGGTACTTCGCCCTACACGTACCAGTGGTATGTCAACGGTACTGCTGTCTTTGGTGCGACAAACCCGACTTGGACGTTTACGCCGTCTTTGCCATTGTCCTGCACAATTTATGTTGTGGTTAATGACAGCGCGAACCCCAGTGCAAGCGCTCAGTCCAACAATGTTTCTGTCACCGCGGTGAGTCCGACAGTGTACATTATGAACGATGGAAGTATTGTTCCCTCTTACGCGCCCATCTCCAGCCCTGACAACATCACATACACCTTCACGGGCAACATGAGCTACCCCGCATACAATGGAATCATCGTCGAAAGAAACAACATTGGCATTAACGGAGCAGGATACACCGTGCAAGGAGACCAGACCGGATACGGACTAACCCTTAAGGGTGTAAACAACGTGATAATCGAAAATGCGAACATCCAAGGCTTTTCTTTTTGCGTCTACCTATCCTCCTCCTCAAACAGTACGGTTAGCGGGAACACGGCAACATCAAATAGCAATGAGTGCATCGTCCTCGTCTCTTCTTCAAACAACATTGTCAGCGGAAACACATTAGCAAACGGCGATGAAGGAATTGATCTCGACAATTCTTCGAACAACGCTGTTAGCGGTAACAACGTGACAGCAAACACCTATGGCATCTATCTTCTATCTTCTTCAAATGATAATTTTGTCAGCGGGAACTATGTGACAGCAAACGGTTTCGGCGTCTTTCTCTATTCTTCTTCAAACAACACTGTTAGCGGCAACAACGTAACGAGGAACACCAACGGAGGCATCTACCTCGGTTCCTCTTCCAACAATAATGTTGTCGATGGGAACTCTGTGACAGCAAACGGTTTCGCTGGTATCTATCTCTACTTTTCTTCAAACAACACCGTCAGCAGTAACAACGTAACGAGGAACACCAACGGAGGCATCTACCTCACTTCTTCTTCAAACAACACTATGTACCATAACAACTTCGTTGGAAACGTTGCCCAAGCTTCGCTCGATTCGGCATCTGTTGGCAACGCTTGGGACAATGGCTATCCTTCTGGCGGTAACTATTGGAGCGACTACAACGGCGCGGACGTGTATAGCGGTCCTTACCAGAATGTAACGGGAAGTGACGGGATAGGCGACACGCCATACGTTATAGACGCGAACAACACAGACTACTATCCTCTGGTGAATCTGTTCAGCACCGGCCCGCTTTCTATTCCCATTTCGCCAGGTTCGGCAACCTTGGATGTTGGTCAGTCTGCCATGTTCACATCAACAATTTCCGGGGGCACGTTACCCTATGCCTATCAGTGGTGCGTGAACGACACAGCGGTTACGGGTGCCACTTTAAGCAGTTGGACGTTTACACCCAGCTATTCTGGCTTCTACGACGTCTACGCTAACGTGACTGACAATACGGGTTTCGTGGCGGAATCTAATGTGGCTCTTGTCACTGTTAATCCGCCGCCCTTAGTCAGTGTCTCGCCAACTCCGGTCGTTATGGATGTTGGTCAGTCTGAAGTGTTCACTTCTGTTGTTTCTGGGGGCACCTCGCCATACAACTATCAATGGTATCTTGACGGGTTGCCAATTTCTGGCGCTACTAATGTTACTTGGACGTTTACGCCGATTTCTTCTGGTTCTTACACCGTTTTCGTGAACGTGACAGACGCTGTTAACTTTGTTGCGGAGTCTAACATTGGACAGGTCACGGTCAACCCGCCCCTTATAATCAATGCTTCACCCACTCCAGTCGTTATGGATGTTGGCCAGTCTCAACTGTTCACTTCTGCAGTTACAGGAGGTACCTCTCCCTATTCTTATCACTGGTATCTAAACGGTTTGCCAGTTCCAAGCGCTACTAATTTCAGCTGTACGTTTACGCCGATTTCTTCTGGTTCTTACACCGTTTTCGTGAACGTGACAGACGCTGTTAACTTTGTTGCGGAATCTAACACCGAACAGGTCACCGTTAATCCACCCCCAGTAGTCAGTGCTTCGCCCACTCCGGTCGTTATGGATGTTGATCAGTCTGAACTCTTTACATCTGTCGTTTCCGGTGGCACGTTGCCATACTCCTATCAGTGGTATCTCAACGCTGCTCCCGTCTCAGGCGCTACTAATGTTACTTGGACGTTTACGCCGATTTCTTCTGGTTCTTACACCGTTTTCATGAACGTGACAGACGCTGTTAACTTTGTTGCGGAGTCTAACATTGGACAGGTCACGGTCAACCCGCCGCTCATAGTCAGTGTTTCGCCCACTCCGGTCATTATGGATGTTGGTGAGTCTCAACTGTTCACGTCCACGGTTTCTGGTGGTACATCGCCCTACACCTATCAGTGGTACGTTAATGGCACAGCGGTTACGGGTGCCACTTTAAGCAGTTGGACGTTTACACCCAGCTATTCTGGCTTCTACGACGTCTACGCTAACGTGACTGACAATACGGGTTTCGTGGCGGAATCTAATGTGGCTCTTGTCACTGTTAATCCGCCGCCCTTAGTCAGTGTCTCGCCAACTCCGGTCGTTATGGATGTTGGTCAGTCTCAACTGTTCACTTCTGCAGTTACAGGAGGTGCCTCTCCGTATTCTTATCAGTGGTATGTTAACGCTGCTCCTGTTTCTGGCGCGAGCAGCCCAACTTGGACGTTCAAGCCAGCGTCACAAGGAGTTTACGCGGTATATGTGAACATCACTGATCTGACGGGCGCTGTTACAGCGTCTGCCACCGTTTCTGTGACAGTGAACGGGCAGCCTTCTGTCAGTATCCTACCTACGTCCATCGTCTTGGATGTTGGTCAATCCCAAACTTTCACTTCGAACGTTACAGGAGGAACGTCTCCTTACTCTTATCAATGGTTTATGAATGGTAGCATGGTTGCAAGTACTAATTCGAGCAGTTGGGCATTTACGCCCTCGTTGCCAGGTTCATATATAGAAATCTACGTAGAAATCACCGACAGCAACGGTACTCAGGCAACATCTAACATTGCCAACGTGAACGTGAATGCTTCGCCTTCTCTGTCTATTTCTCCCAGTTCCAGCGCTATTCCTCTTGGTCAGTCTCAAACATTCAACTCAACCGTTTCCGGCGGCACCTCTCCTTACAGCTATCAATGGTTTTTGAATGGCACAGCAGTATCAGGCGCCTATTTCAGTGAGTGGACTTTCACCCCTACATCGCAAGGATCATACACAATCTATGCAAATGTTACCGACAGCAACGGAGTGCAGGCAACATCTAACGCTGCAACTATTACAGTCGGTCCAAGAAATCCTGAAGTGGCGATAACTAACGTTACGTGTTCGAAGACTGTTGTCGGCCGAGGCTATGAGGCTAACGTGACCGTTACACTGGTGGACCTCGCTGCGAATTCAGAAATGGCTAACATCACAGTCTACGCTAACGCAAGCATTATTGGATCCCAAAACGTCACTCTGCCAAGCGGAAACTCCACAGACTTCACCTTCACTTGGAACACCACAGGCTTCGCCTATGGCAACTACACCATAAGCGCCTATGCGATACCTCTTACGAACGAAACGAACCCACCTACAAGCAACTTCACAGGAGGCAAAGTCACAGTGACCATAGTGGGCGACGTCAACGGAGACTTCAAAGTGGACATGAAAGACATAGCACTCGTTGCCAGAGCCTTCGGCTCGACGCCGAGCAGCAGCAACTGGAACCCCAACGCAGACATAAACGGTGACGGAATGGTCAACATGAGAGACATCGCTCTAGCAGCCAGAAACTTCGGACAACACTACCCATAGCCCTTTTTGAGTCAGGTGCTTTCTTCACTTTAACGTCAGTCTCTCCATTTCCTGGCGATGTTGTTCTGGCAGACTATTCTTATCCTTCAAGAGTCGCTTTTTCTGTTTTGATGCGGGCTTGTGGAGGCTTAGCAGACATGGGCAAAACTGCTCCGTCCTACCGGATGGCTTTGGAGTTTGAAATTGAACAGTGGAAAGACTTCAAAAACGCCTTGAAAACCGAGCAGGACAAGGAAGCATTTGAAGAGTTAATGGCTATGCGCAGACGCAATGCCATGGCAGGTGGAGCAGCCTGTAACCCAATAATCTTTGAGCCGATGCCAATGTCTTCTGTTAGCTCATCAGAAGAAGATTATAGAACTCGAGCGCAAGCTGCACGAAGCCGACTTTCAAGCGCCGGTCGCACGAATGTACTGAAAGAAAACGGCGGTCTTCTTTCAATGTGATTTAGAATGGGCGGAAACCCAACGGGGGTGTGAAAGAAAACGATGCCCGCTGTGGAACGGCACCGCCTGGACGCGTGAAAACTTCGCTATGGGTTCTGTTGTCCGAAGTGTCTGGCTACGAGTGTAATGTCTTGCATGTTGACTATTGCGTCACCGTTTATGTCCGCGGCTGGGTTCCAGCTTGGGCTGCGTGGGACTTTACATCTACGGAAACAAGTTTCTACACCGTTTATGCAATGGTCAACGACAGCGTCGGAATGCAGGCAACCTCCAACACTGCGCTCGTGCAGACAATATTTTTGGAAGGCCCATTTTACACTCAGTCGATGGGGTGGGGAAGCGAGTACTGGATCGTAAGATTCCACGTTGAATGTTAACGTGCGCGCTATGTTAAATGTGGCTTTCGAAGTTTCTGGCCACCAGCGCGAGGTCTTTCATGTTGACGACGCCGTCGCCGTTTATGTCTGCGTTCGGGTTCCAGTTCGGACTGGTTGGAGTGGAGCCGAAGGCGCGGGCTACCAACGCGATGTCCTTCAGGTTGACTATTCCGTCGCCATTGACATCGCCCTGAAGTTTGACTGTGATGTTCCCATCTGAGAGTGTGTTCGAGCCCGTGGGTATCGTTACCGCAGCCGTCAGCGTGTAGTTTTGATAGGCAACGCCCTCAGTGTTCCACTTGAATGTGAACATCAGGCTCTGTCCTACGCCCAACGACAGTGGGTACATGTCCACGCTCTCGACGGCTGTCACGTTGTAGTACAGGGTAACTGACACGGCGGATTCGTTGAAATCCCCCACGTTCTTGACTGTGACGTTGATTGTGAGTGTTCCTCCTTGGTAAACCCAAGTATTGCTGGCTGTTACGTTCGTCACTATGACTTCGTGGATACCAGTCTCGGAAGCGCGGACGCTAAAGAGGGGTAAAACCATCAACAACAAGAACAAAATCGCGACTGATCCAAACTGCTTCATTTTTCCCTTTCCCTTCTCTCCAACAAGTGATGGACAATTCAAATAATTAACATTTGTGGAACGCTCTTCTATAACACATTACAAGCGTGTGCTTACACTTTGAAGTCTTCGCATATGTGCTTGGGAAAAACTGGGCTATGGGTAGTGTTGTCCGAAGTTTCTGGCTACTAAGTCGATGTCTTTCATGTTAACTACGCCGTCGCCGTTGACATCTGCGGCTGGGTTCCAGTTTGGGCTTGTTGGTGTGGAGCCGAATGCTCTGGCAACCAACGCAAGGTCTTTTAGGTCAACCCTTCCGTCCCCGTTGACATCGCCAATAATTCTGACCGTTATGTTCCCGTCGGAGAGCGTGTTCGAGCCCCCGCTTATCAATGCCACTGCTGTCAGCGTGTAGCCCGGATAGTTGATGGGTATGCCTGTGGTGTTCCATGTGAACGGAAATGTGTAGTTTTGCCCCACACCCAGGATAACGGCGGAGGTATATGTACCTATTATTAGTTCTGCTGTTAGGTTGTAGAACAGGGTGACCCAAACCTTTTCGGCAGAGCTTCCGACGTTGCTAACCGTTACGTTGACGTTGACAACTTGCCCTTGGTAAACCCATGTGGTGTTGGGTGTTATCGCTGTAACCAGCACCGACTGCGTTTTTGAGAGGACTGTATAGGTTGCACGCGTGCTTTCAGTGAAGCCTCCGTGGTTGTCGTAGGCCTGGATGACATAGTAGACGATCGTTCCGGCCAAGAATCCTGGAATGATGCCATCGTATAACCCAGTTATACTGTTCAGCGCCATCGCAACAGTGGAGTTATTGGTCCAACCATCAAATGAATAGACGATTGTAACGTTCGCAATTCCTGTACCGCTGTTGTCAGTCACGTTAGCCGACACTGCCACAGCCTCGCTGTCACTAACGCTAGTCGCGTTAGGAGCCTGGGAAATATTGCTGATTGTCGGAGGAGCGCCTGCCGAGGCGGGTCTGATGCTAAATGCAAATGTGAACATGCCTATCAAAAGCAGCATGAGCAGTATCCCAGAAACCGTTTTCTTCAAACTGCCCTTCTCCACGAGCAACGCTAGATGAGTATTTGGCATTTAACGCTTATTACCTTTCTGGAACAAAGCTCCAGTTTGAATTAAGAATAAGCATAGACTTTTCAGAGGGTCCCTAAAAGAACCACAACGCATAAATGAAAAGCGTCCAGTATTATTCGCCGTTGCGAATTAGCCCAACATCTAACATAAACACGTCTTCAGGATTTGACACAAAAACAGAGGATGCAAGGCAGCAATGGAATTCAAGTATATAATCTACGAAAAAAGCGAAGGGATCGCCACGATTACCCTTAACCGCCCTGAGGCACTGAACGCTTTCAGCAGAGAGGTCGTGGAGGAAATTTTGCAGGCGCTTCAAGACGTCAGAAACGACGAAAACGTGCGTGTCGTGGTGCTAACTGGTGCCGGCGAAAAAGCGTTTTCAGCTGGTGCGGACATAAAGTCTATGATCGGCATGACGGTTCTCAAGGCGCGAGAACTTTCACTGATGGGAGAAAAACTCTGTTTAGCCCTTGAAAACCTGGAAAAACCAGTCATCGCGGCCTTGAACGGCTACGCTCTTGGCGGAGGCTTGGAAGTGGCCATGTCGTGCGACCTTCGCATAGCCTCAGAAAACGCTCGGATGGGACAAACAGAAATCAACATAGGCCTAATTCCAGGTTGGGGCGGAACTCAAAGGCTCACACGTTTAATCGGCCGCGCAAAGGCAAAAGAACTCGTTTTCACGGGCAGAATGATTGACGCGAAGACAGCAGAACAACTCGGGATAATAAACATGGCAGTTCCACAGGACAAGTTCAAGGATACAGTCAGACAATTTGCCTCAGAACTCGCGTCCAAAGCCCCCGTAGCGGTTAGAGTCGCCAAGGCCCTGATCAACAAGGGTGCGGACATAAGCTTAGACTCAGCACTGGCGCTGGAACGGGAAGGTTTCGGCGTCGTCGCTTCAACAGAAGACTTGAAAGAGGGCGTCTCAGCCTTCACTGAAAAGAGAAAACCAGCCTTCAAAGGCAAATAATTGATTCGCCGCATTTTGCTGAAAAGTGATATAAGCATGTACGTCGAAAGGCGTGTCTCAATTGTTACTGATTGGCAAATGAACGGTGTGATTGGATTGATGAAGTTCATAATCTTCGGTCCGCCCGGTTCAGGCAAGGGTACGTATGCTTCTCGTCTGCAAGCGAAGTTGGGTGTTGATGTGATTGCTACGGGAGACCTCTTGCGTGAGATAATGAAAGAAGACACACCGCTTGGTCGAAAGGTGAAGGGTTTCGTGGAGAAAGGCCTGCTGGGGCCAAGCGAAGTTGTGACGGAAGTTCTGAAGCAACGCCTAGCAAAATCGACAAGCAAGAAGGGTTTTATCTTGGATGGTTATCCCCGGACGATTGAACAGGCCGAGGCTCTGGAAAAATTCGCAAAAATAGACGCCGTTATCCTGCTAACCGTGCCCGAAAAGATAATAGTCGAACGGCTCTCCAGCCGAAGAATATGCAACAACTGCGGAGAAGTGTACAACATACGCTTCCTCAAACCCAGAGTGGAAGGAGTGTGTGATAAGTGCGGCGGACAACTCTACCAACGTGCCGACGACAAACCAGATGTCATCAAAGACCGCATAGCAGTCTACGAAAAACAGACGGAACCGGTCTTGCAATACTACAAAAAGAAAAAAACCCCATTCATCGAATTCAAATGCGACCGCCTCGACATGCCACCCGAAGTGGCAGTCGAAAACATCCTACAACAGCTCAAAAACTCAAAGCTTGTTTAGAAACCTCAACAGAAGCCACGCAGAAGAATAGTGTTTCAAGAAATCGGCCCTGCGCCGCAGAACTGCGTTAAGGTTCTCATGATGGAACCAGGATATGGCTTAAAGCCCTACGGGAAATCTAACTTGCCTAACGCAGCTTCCGATTTCTCTCAGAATTACGGCCGAGATTCGAACCGGTTGTTTTGCCTTGTGAAAAAAGAAGATATCTAGGCTTTACCTATCTCTTCCTTGAAGGCTTCCTTCAGGTATAATCCCCAATCGTCTAATGCTTTGAGTTTTCCGAGGAAGAATCTGAGAACTGGCGGTTCGGATACAAATGTTAGTCCCTTCACGAGGTCTCTGTGTTTGTACAGCCATTTTATCCTGTCAATCGCGTACTCAATGTGGGACAGAGAATAAACTCTTCGGGGAAGGGCTAACCTTGTCAGTTCGACGTCCGCGAAGACATCGTTTCCTTGTTTGTCCCTGTCCATCGATATCGTGCCCCGTTCCATGCTCCTAATGCCTGAGGATAAGTATAGTGCTGCGGCCAGCGCGCCGGCAGGGTACTGGGACTGGGGAATGCCTGGCAGGAACTTCTGTGCGTCAAGGTGGCAGCCGAGTCCGCCAGGCGGCGTTACGGCTGGGATGCCTGCTTTGACGAGTTTTTTGACGAAGTACTTGATTTGTTCTATCGAGCAGCCTGCAACGTCGGGGTCTACCATTTCTCGCATTCCGACGGACATGGCACCGATTTCTCTCATGGACATTCCGCCATAGGTGAAGAAGCCTTCATACACGGGCAGCCACGGTTGTATCTGTTCGAAAAGCTTCAGGTTGTTGGTGGCTAAACAGCCGCCTCTGACACACGTGTTCTTTCTTCCACTCATGTAATAAATGTCTGCCACGCTGCACATTTCCTTGACTATCTCTGCCACGGTCTTGTTCTCGTACCCCTTCTCCCGTTGTCTTATCAGATAGGCGTTTTCGCAAATCAGGCTTCCATCCAGGACGAGTAGAAGTCCATTCTCAGTACAGATTTGCCTTATCTCCTTCAGGTTTTTCATTGAGAAAGGCTGTCCACCGATGAGGTTTGTGGTGGCTTCCATGCGCACGAAGCCTATTTTGTCCTTGCCATACTTCTGGATGACATTCTTCAGCTTGTTCGGGTCCATGTTGCCCTTAAACTGGTTAGTGCTTTCAGTCTTCAGCGCGTCGTCATAATAGATTTCTAAAACCTGCATGCCCTGGAGTTCAATGTGGGCCTTCGTCGTGGTGAAATGATAGTTTGTTGGGATGACTCCGCCAGGTTTGGCGAAGACCTTTGCCAGCAGGTGCTCTGCCGCCCTGCCCTGGTGAGCGTTCATGACGTGTTTATAGCCTAGAACGTCTTCCACGGCTTTCGCGAACTCGTAGAACGTCATGCTTCCCGCGTAAGCGTCGTCCGCGTTCATAAAGCCGGCAAACTGGTTGTCGCTCATGGCGTTGACGCCACTATCCGTGAGCATGTCGAGGAATATGTCTTTCGTCTTAAGCAGGAAGGTGTTGTAGCCCGCTTCTTCTATAGCTTTGAAGCGTTCATCAATGGGGACTAGCTGTATCTTCTGCACCATTCTTGCCTTGTGCATCTCTATAGGGATTTCTTCACCGGTGGATAGTTTTATTGACATGATTTAAACCTCGTGAGGTTGCTGATATCTTGGGCACGTTTTATAATTCTTTCGGTCTTCCTTTTTTCATCTGCCTTTGCGTCTTTCTCACCAAAACCTATATGTAAAACCCGAAGACAGTCACCATCTTCAATTAAACTGGTGATATTCTTTGCCTGACACCAAAGTTTTGCTGCAAGATGCCTTGGGAAAACGGGTTCTGTTGCTGGGCAATGAAGCCATCGCGCGGGGAATCTTGGAAGCAGGAGTGAGCGTGGTAACGACTTATCCTGGCACACCTGCGTCAGAAATAGGTGACTCCATTTCGGAAATCGCTTCTCAAGTCGGGTTGTACATGGAGTACTCGGTCAACGAAATGGTCGCTGTTCAAGTTGCGGCCGGCGCCGCCAACTGTGGAGTAAGATCCCTCACGGCCATGAAGCACGTTGGGCTCAATGTAGCCGCTGACATGGTCATGACACTAGCCTACACCGGCGTAAGAGGAGGCTATGTAATCGTTACAGCGGACGATCCAGAGTGCTACAGTTCACAGAACGAGCAGGACAACCGTTTCTACGCTCTGCTGGCGAACCTGCCCTGCTTGGAGCCGGTTGACGCTCAGGAGGCGAAGGAAATGACGGTCTACGCTGTCGAAATCTCGGAGAAACTTGAATTGCCCGTATTTTTGAGGACAACGACACGAGTCAGCCATACGCGCGGACCAGTCACGTTTGGAGAATTAAGAAAGCCCAGCCTGAAAGGAGATTTTGTGAGGGACTTGAAACGGCTGGTCATGGTGCCTGCCAATTCCAGACCCAAACATGAAGTTCTGTTGAGGCAGGCGGCAAAAGCCAACCAAATCAGCGAAGAATCACCTTTCAACAAGGTTGTACGAAATGGAGTGGAAATCGGCATAATCTCGTCAAGCTCAGCCTACAACTGCGCGGTCGAAGCTGCAACTTTGCTCGGCTTGGACGCGGGTATTCTGAAACTCGGCATGACTCATCCGCTTCCAGAAAAGATGATTGCAGGTTTCTTGAAGAGCCACGGCAGGGTGGTCGTTGTGGAGGAACTTGAACCCTACTTGGAGATGCAAATTAAAGCAATAGCCAAAGACTGCGCCCCGGACACTGTCATACTTGGAAAGACGAACGGGCAATACTTTCCAAGGGAGGGAGAGCTTACGACTCGCTTGGCTGCAACAGGCTTTTCTAAGATAACCAACAAAAATCTTTCAATAGATTTTCGCAGGATTGATGAGACGTACGGCCGGGTAGTCAAGGATTTGCCGTCGAGGCCGCCGATACTCTGCGCTGGTTGCCCGCACAGGGCGTCCTTCTACGTGATAAAGAAGGTTGGAGGGGACATGGCTGTGTATCCTGATGACATAGGCTGTTACGCTTTGGGAATCGCTCCGCCGCTCGGCATCGGCGATATTATGATTTGCATGGGAGCAAGTATAGGCCTCGGTCAAGGAATAAGCAGAGTGACGGGCAGGAATACCATTGCCACGATTGGGGACTCGACGTTCTTCCATGCAGGGATTCCTCCGCTCGTTAACGCCGTTTATAATAATAGCAAGATGGTGGTGATTGTGTTGGACAATCTTGCCACTGCGATGACTGGGCATCAACCGCATCCTGGAACAGGCACTACTGGCATGCAGACTCCTGCCGAGAGGATTTTAATCGAAGAAGTTGCAAAAGGATGCGGCGTCAAATACGTCAGGGTCGTCAACCCTTTCAAGACGAAGGAAGCCGAGACGATGCTGAAAGAAGCTTTGCAGCAGACAGGGCCCGCGGTCTTGGTTTTCCGGGCTCCGTGCACGCTCATGGATGCGCGGGAGAAGAGGCGTAAAGGCGTCGAGATCAATGCTTCTAGGATATCTGAGAAGTGCACAAACTGCATGGCCTGCATCAAATTGTTAGGCTGTCCAGCTATAATTGCGGAAAATGGCACCGTGAGGATAGACGAGACCTCGTGCTCTGCTTGTGGGCTGTGCGTTTCTGTTTGCCCGTTCGCGGCCATAGAGGGTGGGCGTGCAGAATGAAAGAGTTCAACATCGTTCTGGCCGGAGTCGGTGGGCAGGGCACGTTATTGGCTGCGGAGATCATAGGGTCAGCCGCGGTTAGGGAAGGGTTGAACGTTCGGGTTAGCGAAATTCACGGTATGGCCCAGCGGGGAGGAGCTGTAGTGTCAAACGTGAGAATTGGTGAAGACGCCCTTGCGTCCACAGTGTTAGAAGGCCAGGCGGACGTGGTCGTAGGGTTTGAACCTTTGGAAACAGTGCGAAACTTGAAGAGTGCCTCGGAGAAAACGACTGTAATCATGAACACTCAGCGAATCCCGCCTACGGAGCTCTCGGCTAAGGGCACGCTGTACCCGACTGCCGAAGAGATAGTAGCGAAGATTCACCTGTTCACGAGCAGACTGGTCGTGGTGGAGGCCGCTGAATTAGCTCGGAAGGCCGGAAGCAGGTTGACCCAGAACAGCGTGTTGCTTGGCGCTTTGGCTGCTGTAGAGGGGTTTCCCATCAGCGCTGAAAATTTGATGGAGGCGTTGCTGGAACTAGTGCCGAAAAGACATGTGGAAGTGAACGTCAGAGCGTTCGAGCTTGGCCGTGACAGTGTAAAAAGAGGGCAGAAACGAGTCTAGCTGTCCTTGGCTCTGGCTCGTGTCTGATCGGCTTTTTCGATGTCCAAGATTGCTCTGAGTATGCTTTGGAAAAGTTTCATGTCCGAGACGTTTACCACTGGTATCTGGAAACTCTTGTCGATTTCGTAGAGTTTTTCATATTTTGCGAACTTTTGGTAGCAGACCTGGCTTATGGGAAACTCTTTATTCTTCAACTCGTGCTCGAAAGATTTGTCATACACTTCTAGACACAGGAGGTAGCCGTTTATCCAATAGAGCCTGCTGACTCCATAGGTCGCGGCGCACCAAGCAAGGTTCTCGACTGACCGGCAGTCTAGTCCCAGAACGTTAACTTTGTTCGTTGGCGAAACTTGGACATCCATGTTGGCTCACTCTGTGAATGGTGTGCTGAGGACGTCTTTAACCTTGCTGCTTATTTTCGGTCCGAGCCCATGGACAGTTTCGGGCCAGTCGTCCACGTTTATGAGGGCGTTCAGCGGCGTCTGGTAGGACTTGAGTATGGCGAGTGCCTTTTCTCTTCCGACGTTGGGCAGGCTGGCTATAAGGTAGATTTGGGCATCCGTTGTCGAATCGACTCTTTTGTACGAGTGAACCGTGGGTGCACGTTTCTCGATTATCTGCTCTTGGCGTGCGGCAACGTAGAGGAAGTCGACTGTTTCTTTGTAAGACGTGGTGTTTATTATTGAGACTCCGTTTCTCGCGAGGTTGAACAGTGCTCCCCAGACGGATGCGGGTTGGATTCGACTATACTTGTAGATCACGGGCAGGTATCCTTCCAAGAGGATGAGGGACTGTGGATAGGCCTCTTTGAGCTTAAACACTTGCTCGAAGAGAAAACGCCGGGTAAGCGTGTAGACGAAGTCATGGACCGTTTTTCTTTCAACGGCGCACTGATCTGATAGAACGTAGTCGCCCTTTTCCAATGTTTCAATTCTTATGTGGGCCCCGCGCTCCGTAAGTCCTTTGACGATTTTTGCCGCCGTGCTGGCCTCGCGACAATCCACAATAATCGTAGGCTGCTCATCGGCACTTTCCTTTTTTTCCTTGAGATAAGGAAGCAATGTTTCGGTTCCAGACATGGGATGCACTCCAATAACGTATCTTCCTCTGCAGCACTTATGCTTATTTGAGTTTACCATGAGGTGTCGGTGTATGCGTTTAACTTAATCGAGGATTTCCGGTAAAGCTTGCATGGGTGTTTCGAATTTTGTTCATGGACTGGAGTGGGCTAATGTGCGTGCCAACGGCCCCTCCCCCCGGTCTACGATATGATCCAAATACGATCCAAATATGATTTGGGAGAAAAACGTGCAGCTGCCCACTGGTTCTGTCAACCCGGGCAACGCGATTTGGAAACAGATTTGCGCGCTCGTCATGGGATTATGTTAAGTCTTATATTATTGACTGTCAGAATAGGTGTGTGCCTCACTTGTTGGAACGTGTGTTTGATGAGAAAGACTATATTCAAGAAGCTTGAGGCTCAGGGGCTGATTGCAAATTACAATCATCTTAGGAAGAACTTGCCTCCTAAGCTCCCTGACAGAGTTTTTATCTGGGATGAAACCCTAAGGGAAGGAGTTCAGTCTCCAGCCGTTTTTCTGACGTACGTTGAAAAAGTCAAGCTTGCAAAGATGATGGACGAGACTGGTGTGAGCATAATAACCGTTGGTTTTCCAGCACTCTCAGAGGAGGAAAGGAGCACCGTTAAGAAAATTGCAAACGAAGGCTTTCAACAGGCAAACCTAGCCGCCTCAGCGCGTATTCTAAAAAGCGACATAGATATTTGCCTTGAGTGCGGCATAAGGGAGATTCCAATTTTCACGGCGTTCAATGGACTGAACCTTCAGCACAGACTGAAGATGACCAAAGAAGAGGTGCTGAAAAGAACCGTTGAGTGCGTTGAGTACGCGAAAAAACACGGCGTGAAAGTAGACTTTGTCCTCGAGGATGGTTCAAGGACGCCCTTGCCTGAGATATTGCAGATTTTCGGAGCGGCTGCGAAAGCCGGAGCGGACCGACTGGTCTTGGCGGACAGCGTGGGCTTCTTGAGGCCGCTATCGATGCGTTATCTGATTTCTCACGTTAGAGACGGGTTATCGGAGTCGCTAAAAAAAACTGTTCCTCTATCGGTTCACTGTCACAATGATTTCGGCTTGGCAACAGCGAACAGTCTTGCGGCCGTGGAGGAGGGCGTGGCCTACGTGCACACGTGCGTTGCCGGGTATGGTGCGAGGGCCGGCTGTTCGCCCTTGGAGGAAGTGTGTACCGCCTTGGAACTGCTCTACGACGTTGACACTGGAGTGGATCTTGACAAATTGTACAGACTTTCGCAGCTTGCTGAGAAGGCTTTTGCCCTGCCCATTCAATTTCACAAGCCGCTAATAGGAGAGAACGCTTTTGCGTACGAAGAAGACGAAAACGTCAAGGACGCTCTTGCAGACCCTATGACGATTGAACCGTTTCCGCCTGAAATTATCGGGAGAGAAACATTGTTTTACCTCGGCAGACAGGCCGGCAGAAACTTGGTTGCGAACCGCCTCGCACAGGCAGAAATCAAGGCGACCCCCATGCAGATAGAAGAAATCGTTAGAAGGATCAGGGGAGCGCACGAAAGCTTGGACAAGGGCGAAGCCCAGATGACCTTCTACCAGATAAAGAAACTGACGAAAGACCTCAGAAAGGGCTTGACTGAAGAAGAATTTTGGAAGATAGTTGAACAAGTCACGAGGCAGAAGCCAAAGCTTCCACAAGAACCAAAAACTTTGCCTCCTTGAACTTTTGCGCCAACCATACATAGCAGCCTTATCCAGAAGACCGCCAAAAGTTCACCGGGTTCATAATAACCAGTTTTATATATGTGCCTTCTTCTAACAGTCGGTCAGGTGAGCTTTTTGGATTTGGAGCTGACTGCTGAGCAGAAAATGGTGGTCAAAGCAGCTTCGGAAGTGGCGAAAGATTTCGATCCCGAGTATTGGAGGAACAAAGACAAGAATCACGAGTTTCCTGAAGATTTCTGGAAAGCCCTGGTTGAGGCGGGTTTTGTCGGTCTCGGCATACCTGAAAAGTACGGCGGAGGCGGAATGGGAATGTTTGAAATGATCTTGGCGATGGAGACTCTGACCTCGGAGAGCTGCGGCTTAGCCGGAGAATGGTTCCTGTGTTTAACCTCTGTTTTCGGAGGCTTATCGGTGCTGAAACATGGGAACGAACTTCAGAAAGACAATTATCTGCCCAGAATCTGCAAAGGCATGGAGTTCTGCTTGGGTTTGACCGAGCCAGACGCGGGAAGCAACACCCTGAACATCCAGACAGCAGCCGTGGAGACCGGAGACGAATACGTTGTGAATGGAAGAAAAACCCTCATTTCGGGAGCGGACAGGGCAAAAGGAATGCTGCTAGTGACAAGAACAACTCCCTTGGAAAAGGCAGAAAAAAGAACCCTGGGACTGAGCCTGTTTCTCGTGGATCTGCCCGACAAAGCGGTTGAAGTGACTCCCATAGAGAAACACGGGATCAACTACTCAAAAACCTGCGACGTCTACATCACGGATCTCAAAATCCCTCGCGAAAACCTGCTGGGCGAGAAAGACAAGGGCTGGTACCTAGTTCTAGACACCCTGAACCCCGAAAGAATGTCGTTCTCAGCAGCCGCGGCAGGACTAGGGCTCTTGGCGATAAAAAAGGCAGTTGAACACGCCAAGCAAAGGAAGGTTTTTGGAGCTCCAATAGGCTCCTACCAAGCATTGCAATTTCCTCTCGCAGAAGCGAAGGCCAAGATTGAGGCCGCTAAACTGCTCAATTACAAAGCCGCGTCGCTATACGACCGAGGACAGCCCTGCGGTGCCGAGGCGAACATGGCAAAGGTCGTCGCAGTAGAAGCAGGCATCCAAGCAGTATACCATGCCATGCAGACTTTCGGCGGCTACGGTTACGCGGTAGACTATGACGTAGAACGCTGGTGGAGAGAAGTAAACCTGACCAGACTTGCACCCGTCACACATCAGATGGCCCTATCCTTCATAGGTGAACACGTTCTGGGCCTGCCAAAATCCTACTGAATTTCAATGGCACGTCATGTTGTTGGGCGCTATTCTGACACCTTTTTTGTCAGCCTTATTGGTTCAAGATGAGCGCGCGATTAATCTGTGGGCACTTCCAATTAGGCGTTCCAGCTTTGAGCGTGCCCGTTAGCGACTGAACGATTTAGCATTGTGTTTTTGTTCTCGGAATGTAGATTCCGTGGGGGTCTATTTCTCTCAGAAGGCCCAATTCTTCGTATGTGGGCAGGTCAGTCGTCGGCAAGTCTTTTGGCACTGCCAAGTCAAACTCTGTGTTTTCCATCACCTGTTGAACTGAAACGCCAGGATGTATCGTGGCCAGCCTGATGCGCTTTGTATGCGGGTCAAAGTCCATTTGGCAAAGGTTGGTCACCACAAGTGATGGACCGCCGCCGAGCAGCCCCGCTTTTTGCCTGGCGTCATATCCGTCCAAGAACCCTGGGCTCGTAAGGTAATCGAGTTTCTTGACCATTTTCCTTTTCTCATGGGTCATGATGACCACCGTGCGATGGGCTGAGGACATTATGTCGTTGCCTCCTCCACTCCCCGGTAGTCTCACCGTCGGTTTTTCGAAGCTTCCGATGTAGGTCGTGTTTAGGTTTCCATACATGTCGATTTGCGCAGCGCCGACAAAACCAACGTCCACGTGCCCGCCTTGAAGCATAAGCCCCAGTGTTTCGAGTAGACCAATGGCGCCGGAAGCGCGGTAGCCCAGCCTCGAGTCGGCGATAGACAGGGCAACGTCGATAGCGTTTGAATCTATGAAGCCTGCTTCAAAAACGATTTTTGCTCCTCGAGCGTGCGTTCTCTTGGCCAGCAACGCGGCAACCATGGGCAAGCCCGTGCCGACGAAGACGACCTCGCGGTTCTTTATTGCTCTTGACCCGCACACAGCCATGAGCTCGAGTGTAGAAAACTCATCGATGCCTGCAAGTTTCTTAGCCATTTCAGTTCTTCCCTCCTCAGTAGGCAAACGGTTTCTTGGCTCTAAACTTCAAGAGCCGTTCGATGCCTATCTTCGTCAGAAACTCTACGTGATCCTTCGTGCCCGTTATGTATTCGCTGCAGTATCTCTGCCACCCTTCCTCGGTTTTGCACTGGTCATAGTACATGCGCACGTGTTCCATATCGTAATCGTAATAATTATAGACCATCATAGGAAACGAACCCCACGGACACTCAACAACATGGGTCACGTAAATGTTAGGTATGACAGTTTGGTCTGGCTGGGACCTGATGAACTCAGTATCCACGATCTCCTCAGCTAAGACTATCACTTTCTTCCCCGCCCTAGCGCCTTCCACATCCTCGCCTTTGATACCGTCAATCTGAGCGTTCCCCTCCTTGTCTACACGCGAGGCGTGCACGATGCTGAAGTCGGGGCGGACCGATGGAACAAGCACAACCTTTTCCCCAGTGAACGGGCACTCCATGACCTCCGCTTTCTTGGCTCTGAACTTTTTCTTTGCAAGAACATCTGTCCCGAGCATACTCTTCAGGGGCATGAAAGGCACACCGAGCGCGCCGCCCATAAATCGCAAGGCCATGGCCAAGTTTGAATAGTCCTCAATCTCTATTACCCCCTCACGAATTCTCCGTTGAATATTGGGCACCAACCCTATACCTTCAATCGCAAAAAACGCCAATTCCAAGCGGGAAACAACCTTTGCACCGCACAGGATATCCAAGTCCATTTCAGAACCACAAGTGTAAAGGGTCAAGCCACGCTTGTTCTGCCTTATAAGCTCATGCGCAAAGGCCATCGGGGGACGCTGAAAACCAAAACCTCCCCAGAAAACATGCGCCCCGTCCGGAACGAGTTTCACAGCTTCCTTGAGCGTTATTCTCTTGTCCTCTATAGGCGTCTCAACCAAACTCTTCACCAACATTATAGCAATGCATAGAAGCGCACCCCACACATAGATTTTTCGACTCAACAACGGCAAAACTCTGCGCATTACTCAGGCAGAAAGTGGGTCATCTTTGCCAGCTATGCAACTCCTCTCATTATCCGAGTGCGCTGCCCCCTTGCGCTCGGTTAACTGGTTTTTTGCCACCGAAACTTCTTCAGGCGTCAGTTTTCGCGGGAAGTTGTAGATTGGGCCGCTGAGTTTCTCGTTATAGAATGGACGATTGCAGTCGGGGCACCCAGAGGTGAGAAAGGGCTCGCCAGTTTGGATAATTTTTCTCAGTGTTCCTTCTCCAACCCCAAAATCGCTGATAGAGCCATTCCCATAGAAACTCATGTCCTCGCACCTCACGAATCTGTGCAAAATCAGGTGCCTTGCAGTTTGAATTCGCCTGTATCTCTTAATTTGCGGCTGTGTTTCATTTCCTAAAGGTGTTCCAGGTATCGGCGTAAAGGCAAACAACGCTGGCAATACGGCCAAGTCTACGCATTTTTGGATAGTTCCAACTATCTCTTCATCGGTCTCGCCCAGTCCGACGATCAAGTGCGTGCTAACCTTTCCTTCACCGTAGATTTTCTTAGCACGCTTCAGAAGTTCCCATTGCTTCTTCCAATCGTAAGGGCCTCTCGCACCGACTCCCTTCATCCTGTCAAAGAGTTCTTCAGTGGCCGCGTCCAATGGTATTCCAACCCTTTCGACACCGGCATTCGCCAATCGACGCATGTTTTCGACATTGTGAGGCTGACACGAGACCGAAATCGGCACCCTCGCGGATTGGCTTACCATTCGAACTATAGCATATAGGTCTGTAAAAACTTCAGGATAGTTCAGAGCTTGGATGCAAACACGTCTTATTCTGCCACCGCGTGCAGCGTCGATAATTCCTTTCAGCACCTCTGGAGTCCTGTAAGCTGGCCATGAGACTCTTGAAAGCATATCGACCCGTGCGTTGCTTTCCCTGGCTTGGGGACAGAATCTACAGTTCGCGGTACACTTTTCTTGGCGGTACGTCATGATGTAAATTGTTGTTGGCGCAACATCCAGCTTTGCTTCTGCTAATCCCAGGACAACAGCAGATCCGAGAGAAACACGAATTTGCTCCGGCAAGTTTTCAGATGGATCGAAGGACTCCATTGTACGTCTCTGCCTCAGACATTAAACCTCCGACATGTTGCTCCAACGTAATTTGTGAAGTGCTATGCCCTGCTAAAAGGTTTGCCAGCTTAATCAGAAATCTGAACTATATTTAAATACGTCTAGCTCTTCGAGCTAGGTGTAACCTACAGGGGCTGACGCAGAATGTCTGTGAAAGAGATGACTTGCGAAGAAGTTGATCAGTTTCTCACTTGCACGAGAATAGGTCGGCTCGGAATGCTTCTTGAAGAAGGCCCTTACGTGGTTCCGATGGGATTCGCTTATTCCGACGGAAAAGTGTTCTTTCACACCTGCTGCAAGGGTTTGAAGATGGAATGCCTCAGGAAGAATACGCACGTCTGCTTTGAGGTTGACGAAGCCCTGTCTGATGCAACGATGTCGAAGAGCGTAATAATCTTTGGAACGGCGGAAATCATTGAGGATGAACAGAGAATGATACCGTACCTGCAGAAGCTCATCGACAAATACAGGGTTCCACTCAACTTTGAGGAATACATGCGCCAACCCGGAAGAAACAGAGACAATGAACTCAAGGCCGCAAGAATCTGCCTAATCACACCCACAAAAATCACGGGCAGAAAACTACTCCCAAAAGAAGGACTTCACCCCACTTCCACATGACCCAACACTCTTACTGCCAAATATATGCAAGCCGGCGATTCACAAGCGTCCCGCTCCAGCTAACTCGGAAAATGTCAAATTCTAAAGTGTTTTGGATTAATGATTCAGGATTCACAAACGATTTATCCGTAGCAATACAAAGCCACGTGCAGGTGCATGAATATGCGTAGGTCAAAGCTTGAAACGTACGAGGCGATACTTGGGATTTTGGCAAAGAAACCATTGAAAATCGACAGGCTCGCATACAAGGTTGGCCTTGACTGTGCCAATCTGAGAAGAAACCTGGATTTTCTGATCGAAAACGGACTCGTTGAAGAGATATTCCTTCCGAAGGGCACATCCTTCGCCGCGACCGACAGAGGGATATCGGTTTTCAAGACTCTTGACTCTCAGAAATACTTCAAGAAGATACAAGACCGTCTCGTAGCGATAGACGAAGGCATGAGAATAGCGCCAGAAACGTCACAACGCGCGGAAAAGTCGGAGAAAGAAATTTCAGACGAAAAGTATTAAGCAGTTGAACGTGCTTTCCCTACGGAGAACGATGAATCAGATTTCCCCTGAAGCCATCTGGCGCATGAGTGAGAAGGAGCTTTCAGCCTTTCTTGACAAGAACCAATTGCCTAGCATGACAAGTGTAGTCCGTTTTTATGCGCCGAGTTTCACGTACTACAAGACGAGTTACTATCGCTCTTCCCCTACGGATTTTCCCACAATCTCGGTGACTGGGAGTGGATGTGCCCTCAACTGTAAGCACTGCGGCGGCTCAGTTCTTGAAACGATGTATCCAGTCAAGTCATCTGAAGAATTGTTTGACCTGTGCGTCCAGTTGAAGAAAAAGGGCGCCCTGGGATGCCTGATAAGCGGCGGATGCACGCCCAACGGTTCAGTGCCGATTAACAAATTCATCGACGGCATAACGAGAGTCAAACGAAACCTTGGCTTGACGGTTCTGGTGCATACGGGCATAATCGACGAGACCACTGCCCTGGCGCTGGCAACGGCCGGGGTGGACTCAGCTCTTGTGGACGTCATCGGCTCGGACGACACCATCAGAGAAATATATGGGCTAAACATGACAGTGGAAGATTATTCTCGTTCTTTAAGTGCCTTGAAGGAGTCTGGCGTCCGGTTTGTTCCACACGTCATCGTCGGTCTCCATTACGGAAGACTCGAAGGCGAATTTCAAGCTCTGCAGATGATTCGGAATTACAGCCCTTCAGCCTTGGTCATAATCGCGTTCATGCCCATTCACGGGACAGAAATGGAACACGTCGACCCGCCGAAGCCTGTAGAGATAGCCAAGGTAATAGCATCTGCAAGGCTCATGTTTCCGAACACTCCATTGGCTTTGGGTTGCATGCGTCCCAAAGGAAGACACAGGGTCGAAACGGACATCATGGCTGTCAAAGCAGGCGTCGACGCTATAGCATTTCCGACAGAAGAGGCAGTGAATTTCGCACAACAGAATGGAAGGAGAATGTCATTCTCATCTCTCTGCTGCTCGCAGACATTTGTGGACCTGACGTGCTAATCGCACAGGCCATTCTATTTCTGAAGGGCCACGGTAGCCGCCATCGCCGCAAACTCTGAAGCACCAACTGCAAGAAATATTGGTAGGATGGGTATGTCAAGAATAATCGCGGCGAACGCAGCGCCGATTGGAAGTGCAGCAACAACGAATCCTTGTATCATAGTCAGGATGTAAATGCTGATTCGTGAATAGAGGTTACCGACGGCGAATCCTTCCTTCCAGAATCTCCGTGTCATAAGCGTGAGCTCAAGCATAGTTCCAGCGGCCACTGCAAACGCCTGTATTAAACCGTAAGTCAATACCAAAGTGAGGTCTCTGTGAAGGAACAAAGCAACAAAGAAAAGCACGACAATAGAAAATAGGTAGGTGACTAATGACAACAACGTCTTCGCCGATATCAACGTTCTCTTTCGCATCGGAAGGCTCCGCGTGAACCCAGATGCCAGCCCTTCTATCGACAGCAAAGTCGGTGGAAGAAATAGCGTGATCATCGATATTCCGATCAACGCGCTCAAAATAACTATCGGCGTCAGGTTGCCAGAGGAAAAGAACAATATTGCAAGGACGATTGTCTGAAAGGCCGGAAGCAGAAAGAGACTTGCAAAGGAAGGCGCTCTTGAAGCAACCCTCAGGTCTTTGCGAATTATTCCAAGCCACGGAATTTGGGGCTTAATCTCGGTGTCGGTGACAACCACCTTTCCTCTGGATATGGCTCCGGTTCCGCCGATCATTCGCACCGTCCGTGTGACCCATCTGTAGCAGAAGAACGCAGCAAATGTGTACCCAACGGAAGCTGCGATGGAAAAACCGAGCGCAGTGTAGTCTGGTGTCCGTGGAAAGGTCAGGTAAGAAGCGAGGAAGCCGAATGAGAACGGGTAAATCAGAACCAAGAAATGCAGAACCGGGGAAAGGTACTTAGTCAAGTACGTTAGGAATTGAACGATGTTCCCCGCGAAGCTCACGACAAGGTAAGCGCCGAAAGTTGGAAGAATCCAGACTATCATGAAGAGAAGCCTGACTAGGGTTTGCCATCTTGATCTTCCGCCGCCTCCTGCAACTCTGGAATAGAAGAACCTGGCCGAACCAATGGTGAGTGCTAGGGCAAAGATTTCGGTAACCGCTGTGGCCAAAAGCAATAATAGGCCACCCAGAAGGTTGCCGCCCACCAGAAAATATGCTGAAAGAAACATTATCGTCGCGGCTGCGAGTGGAATGTCGAACATCCTCAGAAAAGACACGAACAATATGTTCGAGACCTCCTGCTTCGTGAGTGGAAACGCGCCTAACACGTCACTCATTTTCGATGAGACGAAGCTTGTTGAAACCTGTAGTCCCATGAAGACTATCAGAAACAGCACGACTGCCAGAAAGGCTGTGACACTTCCAATTATGGTCACGTCTTTTGGAACGGAGCTTGCCCGTGAGGCTTCGAAGCCGGTCATGGGAAGAAACACCGTGAACGCGAATATTCCTATGAAAAGGGTCGTTGCGAGTTTACTGATGAGCGTGTTCGTTCGAGCGTTTGCGACCAGTTTCTTGACGTCTGTAGCCCCCCTCTGAGGCAGGGACGAACCGACGCGGAGAGAAAAGATGGATTGGAACGATATCTCTTTGTAAACGATGCTTGAAAGCTTCCAAAGTTCACGAAATTTCACTGAGCCTTCCCTACTCCTCTTCCAGGGCCTTGATTACATCCTGCATTCCCGCTTCCTGCTCAGTTACCTTCAAGAAAATGTCTTCCAATGAGCCTTCAGCGTCCTTCACGAGGCCGCGAAGATCGTCGACCGTTCCTTCTCCCACGATTTTCCCCTTGTTTATTATCGCTACCCTAGTGCAGAGTTTTTCCGCAACTTCCATGATGTGCGTGGAGAATACCACTGCCCCGCCCTTCTTCGCGTGGAAGCTTATCAGCTCTTTGAGGATTTTGGAGGAGCGCGCGTCCAAGCCCACCAAGGGTTCGTCTAAAATCAGAAGCTTTGGGTCGTGCAGCAAAGCCGCAACAATGGCCACCTTTTGCTTGTTTCCCATAGACAGAGCCGCGATTGGAGTGTCGAAGTACTGGTTTAGTTCAAAAGCGGAAACGAACCTTTCGAGTCTAGGATTCGTCACACTGGGTTGTAACTGTCTTATTGAAGCGACGAACTCGAAAAACTCCCGCGGCGTCAGAGAATCTATCAGCACAACCTCTTCTGGAACGTAACCAACCTGGCTCTTTGCAGCCACCTCGTCCGAAATGGGCGTGTCGTAAATCTCAACTTTACCCGCGTGGGGGGTAAGAACGCCCACTAAAACTTTAATGGTACTTGTTTTACCAGCCCCGTTAGGGCCGAGAAGCCCGTAAATCTCGCCGCTATTGACCGTGAACGACAGGTTATCAACTGCCACGAAAGTGCCATACGTAATGGCGAGTCCCTGAACCTTCACAGCAACTATTCCCATGTCCAGCCCTTCACAACTGAACCATACCAGCCGCCAGTAGCCTTAATATGTTTCTGCCCTCAACAACCAGCAACTACGTCCAGATTTTCGAACTGTTTCGAAGCTGCTCAAACCTTCAACGGATTTAACGAAGCAACTGCCACGCCCAGTCAAACACAACAATCCGCACACAAACGAGTTCACTTCATCTTGTTTCACAGTAGAGCCCTCACAAAAAAATGAAGAAAAAACCTGGGGCTCCCACCAACAGCCGCAAAGACACGTGAGCAATTAATTCTCTGCACTTGAAATGTTCTGAGGAACGAATCGCCTAAGCTGCTGCAAAGAGCGAATTTTCTCTTTATCGCCAATCCTTGCATTATCAACCGCTGTTTTCAAGATCTGGATGGATTCATCCATGGCTCTTCTGTCGACTGGACGGGGAACGCCGTCTTTTCCGCCGTACGCGAAAGAATACTTCACTGGATCCTTCCAGCTTGGCTTTTCGCCGTAAATCACTTCTGCGACCAGAGCCAAGCCTCTGACCGTCGCTGGTCCGACGCCCCTGAAACCGAGCAACTCTTCGTAGTTGGAAGGCTGAAACTCGTAGACGGCACGCAGAGTCTCCCAGTTAATGTTCCTTGGCATCGACAAACTGTAAACCGAGTATTCTTTCCAATCAGTGCCTCCGCTTTCGGGAAGCCATTCGCGCAAAGATTTCTGAAACTTCGGCCTCGCGGATTGGACCAATCGCATGAGTCTTTTCGGTTCTTCTTTCACGACGTCAACTGAAGCCTTTCTGCTGCCCTCGCTCTCTTTCGCGGTCATGTCCAACGCGGTGTCACGTTTCACGTCGCCCACCACTGCACTGTGCGGTTCAACGACGAAGCTTCTAACCTCATCAGAGAGCCAATGATAGCGCCTCGCCGTCCTATCTTCGGCGCACATGCCCTGCTGAACGACCGCCCACTTCCCACTGTCAGCGACGATGAACGCGTGATGATAAAGCTGGTAACCCGCCTGCACGGCCACGTTGTCAACCTTGGCGCTCATCCTGCTCGCGTGGCGTAGAGCCTCCACATCGTCCTCCGAAAACCCGAATTCTGCACCAACCGTTCCTATTTCTGTCGGTGCCCTTCGAGAAGCCCTTCCTTTTCCTCCGCAGACGGCCAAGCCGTGCTGCTGAGACGAGACGGCTTGTTTCAGGACTCCCGTCAGAACCGTGGTCACTCCAGACGAATGCCAGTCGTAACCTAGAACGCAGCCCAAAGCCTGGAACCAGAACGGATCCGAAACTCGCTTCAAAAACTCGTCTGAACCATATTCATCAACGATTATCGTCACAATTTCCTTCGCCATCTTCTGCATGCGCACAACCAGATACCGCGGCGCCTTGCCATAATGAAGCGGAAGCCTAGCAACGCCCGTTCTCTGCATGCTAATACCGCTTGTAATACCAGTGCTCAGAAAAAGGTTTAATCATTTTGTTCTCTTCTTTAAAACATGCCCTTCGCGGTCAATCTCTCCAGTGCGGATCCGAGTAGTCGAGATAGCCTTGTGATTCTCAGAGGGGACCATGTCGATCACGACTATTTCAAGCGGAACTAACCCGATTTCCTTCCTCTTCTCATTGACTTCAAGTGCAACGGGCTCAGTCTCCCTGCTGACTACCAGTGCTTCAACAGGATTCGCGGACAGCAGTACTCCACCATATGCGTCGTCTATCGGAATTATCTCGGCCCTCTGCAGCACTCCCTGATCCTTCAGAAAGTCTCTCAGCTCTCCCATGCGCTGCTCGTGGTCGGCCGTTTGATGCGGCTTCTTCATTTTTTTCACAAACTCGTCCGAGGATACGCCGATGATCACCCGTTCGCTCAGGTCGAAGGCCTTGATGAGCAAAGCTCTGTGCCCCTTATGAAGCTCGTCGAACGTACCGCCCAGACCGACAGTTCCGAATTTTTTCCGCATCCAATTCCACGTTTAACGCAGCTAAACTTCATATAAGACTATTTTGGCTTGAACTTCTTAATCGTCACATCCAGTATCTTCGCCGCAATTTCCCGCTTTTTGACCAAAGGCACGTGAACTACGCTCTTATTCTTGTCCACAATGAAGACCTCATTCGTTTCGGTTCCAAAGCCGACTCCTTTCTTTCCCACGTCGTTTACGACGATGAGATCAGCCTTGGCTTCAAGCAGCCTCTTGTGTGCACTCTCAATCAGCTCTTCCTTGGGCAGCTTGTACTCCGCGCGAAAAGCCACCAGAAAAGTTTTTGGACTGACCTTCTTAACACTGTCGATTATCTTCACAGTGGGCTTCAGCTTCAACTCAAGCGACCGCGTCTCGTGCGACGAAACCTTGTAGGAAAAAGGTTTTTCAGGCGTCCAGTCAGCAGCTGCGGCAACAGCTATGACTGCGTCGTAATGTTTTGACTTCAATTCAGAAACGACCGCGTCGCACATTTGATCTGTCGTCTCAACAGCAATCAAACGGGCTCCTAGGGGAGCAGCCATTGTTCCTGAGCCGTAAATGAGTGTCACTTCTGCGCCGCGGCTCAAGGCTTCGTCTGCTATTGAGACGCCCATTTTTCCTGAGCTTCTGTTCGTTATGACGCGAACGGGGTCTATGTGCTCCACCGTTGCGCCAGCGGTTATCAACACTCTGAGTCCCGAGAAATCTCTTTTGATTCGAAGTCTACGAATCACTGCTTCTACAATATCTCTAGTTTTGGCGATTTTTGCTTTCCCTTCCTCGATTCTTGGGCCTACGAATTCGACCCCTAAAGCCTTGAGTTTCCTGATGTTTTCGTTCAATATCGGGTGGTCGTACATGGATTCATGCATCGCCGGAACGATGATTACGGGGCAGTTTGAGCCAAAGGCCGTTGAGGCAACCGAAGAGACTGTAGTATCGTCAATTCCGCAAGCAATCTTGCTTATGGTGTTTGCCGTAGCGGGGGCTATCAGAACAACATCAGCCTTTAAAGAGTGCTCGCCGACTAGGGCCACATGTTCAATCTTCCCAGTCAGTTCGGTCACGACTTCGTTTCCGGTCGCCCATTCCATCAAGTACGGATGGACGACTTTCCCTGCCATCTGTGACATCACTGGAAACACTTCAGCCCCGTGCCGCATCAAAACCCTAGCGATTTCTGGGCTTTGAACAGCCGCGACGCTGCCAGTCACGCACAATACTACACGTTTTCCCTTCAGCTCGTTGCCCTCGGTTCCAACGATGTGCTTGGACGGATGCACCGACAAGACCTGAATCCTCCCATCAACCTCTTAATTTATTGACTATGTTGCTTAAATCTTGCAGAAACTGGTCAACATGCGATTCTTCAACATGCGGCATTACGACAATGCGAATGTGATGTGGAAAAAGTGATACCGCCCACCTTCGAAGCCTCAACTGTTCAGCCACTTTGCGAATGTCAACCGCATCGGATTTCAAGCCAACGACGTTCATCATCGGCTCTCTGACCACACCTAAACCTCTAATACTGGGGATTTCCTCTGCGAGCTTCAGCGTTAAACGCATGCAGTTTTTGATGATTTTCCCGTAGCCTTCTCGGCCGAGATGCATCATGACGGCCCAGACCGCAATGGCCGAGGCGCCGGATCGCGTTCCGACCAGCGTGGCTTGGTCGGTTTCTCCGCCCGACAGATACGAAATATTCCATGACACAGCCTTTCTGTAGCTTTCATTACGGAACAATATTCCGCCCGCTGGAATAGGAGCCAAGCCCATCTTGTGCGGATCAACCGTGACGGAACACACTCCCGGAACTGCGAAGTCATAGCTAGGCACCTCATACCCAATATCCTTCAGGAAAGGAAGCACGAACCCCCCGAAAGCCGCATCAACGTGCAGGTACAGGTTCTTCTCTTGGGCAATTTCAGACAACTCCTCTATAGAGTCTACCACACCCAGCTCTGTGGTTCCTGCAATACCCACGATTGCAATAGTATTGGGATTCATAGCTTTCCTAATAGATTCAACATCAACTGCAAATCTGTCATTCAACCTAACCTTCACGATTTTCAAGCCTAGCAGATCTGCGGCTTTGTCGAAGGAGCAGTGAGCAGAAGCGGGCACTATCACCTCTGGATTCGTTTTCTTCGACAGAGCTCTAGCCGACCAGAGGGCAAGAACGTTCGCCTCCGTTCCGCCGGTGACTATGTTCCCTGAGGCTTCCGAGTTCGAAAGAAGGTCGCCGAGCATTTTCACTGTTTCTCTCTCTAATTCAGCCACAGCGGGGAAGAGCCCTGAGTCGCCGAGGTTCTTTTCGAGAAACCTGGTGTAAATTTTCTTCGCCAGTGGATGCGGGGCGGTGCACATGGATCCAATTATTCTTCCAGAATCGTAGGTGAAGTCTTCTCGAAGCCTCGATTCAAGCTCATCTAAAAGCGTCTTTTCAGGTATACCTATAGTCTGCATTTTCAGGGCTCCCTAACCTTCTAGTGGTACGTGTGTTCGTCGTCGGGATATTTCCCCGTTGAGACCTCCTGTTTGAACTTGGCCACGGCGAGCTTTATCGTCTTGTTCAGGTTCGCGTATGTTTTCACATACTTCGGTTTAAAGCCCTCGTCAAAACCGAGCATATCGTTTACGACAATAACCTGCCCGTCACAGTGTTTGCCGGCACCTATGCCTATCGTCGGCACTTTCACGGAGTTGGTTATTGTCTCAGCCAGGCTTTCAGGGATGCATTCTAACACCATGGAAAACACGCCGAGTCGGTCCAGATCTTGGGCATCACGTAAAATCTCTTCGGCTTCTGCAGGCGTTTTCCCTTTGACGTGGTAAGTTTCAGCCATCTGAGGAAGCATTCCCACGTGGCCCATCACTGGGATTCCATTTCTTATCAGGAGCTTGATGGCTTCCATCTTGTTTCCTTCGATTTTTACGCCTTGTGCTCCTGCCTCAACGAATTGTTTTGCGTTCTTTAGGCAGTCTTTAGCTGTTGCGCAGCTGTCAATAGGCATATCGCCAATGATAGGCGTGGATGCTACTCCCCTTGCAACTGCCCTGACGTGGAACATCATGTCGGCCATAGTCACTTTCTTGGTGTCCTTGTAGCCTTGCACAACCATGCCTGAGCTGTCACCGACGAGGATTAGGTCTATTCCGGCCTGATCAAGTATTCTTGCCATTTGAAAGTCGTAGGCGGTCAGCATCACGATTTTTTCTCTGCCCTTCTTTTGTTTAATTCTTTCCTGAAAGCTCACGGTTTTCCCTCCAAGAATTTTATGAAACTCGTTATTGCTCCGTTAACCGGAGTTGAAATGTTATGTTCTCTACCTAATTCAACTATTTTTCCGTTGAGAAAATCAATTTCAGTCTTCTTCCCTTTCATTAAGTCCTGACACATCGAGGAAAAATTAGTGTATCCTGCAATCTCTTTGTCGATCCGTGTCTCTAAATCCCGTGGAAAAGTTATGCCTTCCGCATTTCCAACGTTAACGCACTCTCCGGCAATCTGATGTCTGACGGGCTCAAGGGTCTGTGTCCCGATTTCACGATTTCTTACGCGAAAAATCGCTGTCAGAGGATTAACTACGCTGTTGACTACAACTTTGCACCATATCTTTTCTCCTATATCTTTGCAGACAGTTGCCTTCAAGCCGCACCCGTTCAATAGACCTGCAACGTCAACTGAAGAGGTGCCCTTTTCGATGAATGTTTCACCTTTCCAGTGCTGCACTTCTCCTGCTTTGAAGAACTCTCCAGCCATAGTCGTGATTCCCCTCAGAACCTCAACTTTGCCGTTTGCGGCGCGTTTAACTATATCTTCGTTTCCGAGACCATTTTGTAAAACCAAAACGACAGTGTCTTTCTTGAGAAGGTTGCTTATGCCTCTCATTGCGCTTTCCGAATCATACGCCTTTGTTGTTAGGAATATCAACGTTTTCTGAGGGATTTCTCGAATTTGGGTGTCAGCACGCAGGTGGAAAGTTTGATGCACGTCGCCTAAAACTGATAGACCGTTTGAATTTACCGCGTCTGCGTGTGCTTTGTCTCCTATTAGTGTTACCTGATTTTCCTTGGACAGTAGAGCCCCTGCGACGCTTCCTATTGCTCCAGCCCCTAAAATAAAAATCCTGTTGAACATCGCATCACTCTTCTTGTCTTCTTGCACGGGCGCTTTGTGTCGCGATTTTTGTGAGATTTTTCTTTATCGTGTCGATAGATTCGGCAAGGTTTTGCTTGTTGCCAAATTCTTGCAAGATACATGCAAGTTTCTTCGGGTTTTGTTTTTTGAGTTCCCGTGCGGTTTCCAACATTTTGGGCGCTGTTCTCACGATGTTGTCGACTATTGTGATTGTCGCGGTTTGTGCAGTTCGTGACAGGGGGTTCAGATCCACTGCTATCACCTTTTTTCCGATTTTGACTAGGGCTTCCGTTCTGTCACCATCTTCCAGTGGCACCAGAACGACATCGGCCGCCAGTATTCCCCTGGGATCGACGCGACGTCTCTCGCTGTTTAACTCTGGAATTTTTGCAGATGCCTTGTCACCTATCCCAAACACTTCGTGTGCTCCAGCTTTCTTGAGCAACTCCTCTATGGCAAGCTCCCTCTCGTGAGTTCTGTAAAAAAGGTTGACCTCAATCTTCGACCCTGTAACCTCAGCGAGTTTCACGATATCTTCAGGAACCAGTGCGGCCGTGTTGCCATTAACTGAGATAACCGGATTTTCTGCTATCAGAAGCATGGCAACGGCTGCCGAAATAGCTTTCAATGCCGGCTTTCTTGTTCTTTCGCCCAATAAATAATCGAAAGCCTCGCCCCTGCCGTGCGCAATAAGGCCCGATGTAGCCACGATCCTGTTGAGATAGCACGCTATCAATCTCTCTCTTACTTGCAGGGATTTTGCTCTGGGATGATCTGACGGTATATTGATGTCACTCATCGAAGAAGCCGCGCTCCTTCTTGATCCACCATGCCGACGATATCTTGACCGCTCTGTGAACTTTCGCGAAAAATCTGCAAGAGTGGCTCAAGCTGACTTTTCCTTACTACCGAAAAAGCGGATTCGCCGAACATGGGCATGCTGCAGATAATGCCTGCCTTGTCTGCTGCAATCAGGATTTGTCTAACCTTTTCAGTTATTAGTCCGACGTGCTCAGCGAAACGACGGGAGAGCTTCATGAAGTTCATAATGGTCGGCGCGCCTATCAACTCTCGAACCAAATCCCCGCCGAATCTGTTTATGCGAGCACGTATTTCAGTATTAGTCAAGGCCTCTTTTGTCGAGAGGGGTCCGAAAACATGAGACACGACCAACGTGTCTTCTAGGAGCGGCAAACGCTTTATTTCTCCGATTCCAGGAGCTCCTGGCCTCACACGAATTTCAAACCCGCCAAGGGTTTCGGCTAAGACTGTTCCAAGCCCAGTTCTGCATTCTACTTCTGCGATGTGGGCGACTTGGGCAGCTTCTATTCTTGACATCCCGGCCTGCAAGGCCTCATTCAAAGCCAGAGCCAGACTCAACGCCGCGGCACCACTTGTCCCAAATCCTGCGCCTATTGGAGCCTCGATACGATGATCTACCGAGATTTCAAAGTTCGAAGTGTTACTGAGGCGCGAAATGAAAGCGCCAACGACACGTTCCGAAATCCTTGGGAAGTCAACTATTTGATTGTTGATGCTAACTTTCAGGTCATATTTAGAACCTTTCTTGATTTTGACAGTCGTTTTGGCTCCTAGATTTATTGAGACTCCCGCACCTTTTGATCCAACGAGCAGAGCGTCTGTTGATTCATCAAATATCTCAAAGAACCCCGTAATGTGGCAGGGTGCGAAAGCAATGGCCTCTTCCATTATCAACTCCTAGCCGATGTCTAATTAAACAGCGTCAAATAAGAATTCTGTATGGAATGTCTATACATGTTTAAACTGCGTTCTTCCTAATGAGACCTACGCTATTGCTCAGACATTTAAATATATGGTCAAATCTCTTACAAGTCACAATTGGTCGGGCTTAGATGTCTGAAACAGTTGCCTATCGCCATCTTTTCACGCTGTTGAAGCTGGCTGAAATGGGAGCGCATCGAAGAACTGCAAAAATATCCACGGAATATTTAGCAGGGAAACTTGGGGCTTCCCAGCAGACGGCTTCACGCTACTTGATTGAGCTGGAAAACAAAGGATGGATTGAAAGGACGATAACGCCAGAAGGCTGTCTCATAAGAATTACAAGTGCGGGAGTGAAGGAGTTGAACAAGCTTTATTCAACCCTTCGCGTCTTAATGGAAGCAGCCTATCCGCCATCAGTTACTCTGGAGGGCAAGGTCTTCACGGGGTACGGAGAAGGGGCTTACTACATATCAAAGGAAGGCTACAGGAAACAGTTCATCGAGAAACTGGGCTTTGAGCCGTACCCCGGTACACTTAACCTGAAACTCGTCACCGATTATGATGTGAAAGCTAGAAACGAATTGGAAGCTTACCCTGGCGTGGAAATCGAGGGCTTCAAAGCCGAGGATCGCACTTTTGGCCAAGTGAAATGCTACCCTGTGATTATGGAGAATCAGGTGAAGGGCGCTCTCATCTTGGCTCTGAGAAGCCACTACGACGCGTCCGTGTTGGAGATAATCGCTCCCGTCCCTTTAAGGAAACACCTCAAGCTAAAAGAGGGACAAAAAGTGAAAGTTGAAGTGCTGACACTCCCCTGACTCTGTTCAAGCACGTGTGTCCGGTTCGTCTACTAAGCATGCGCTTCAAGAGCGTATTTCGGCTAGCCCCATGATTCACAATGGCTATATTCATTCATGACAGGTTTGTATTGGCGGGATGTTGCCAGCGCATAACCTATCAACAATCCAGTCGCTAAGCCGCCTAGATGGGCCAAATAGTTTACGTCGGGTGCAAGGTTGATGATGAAAAAGAAGAAAGCGAAGAGCACCGCCCCAATGATCGACTGCCGAACCGAGTGTCGTGCGTATATCAATGTCGCTCCAAGGACTCCGAATATAGCGCCCGAGGCTCCAATTGAAACGGTGTTGGGCGGCCAGAGGGCCAGAGTGAGCAGGCCTCCGCTTAACCCGCTCAGAAAATAGATAAGCAGGTATTCTTTGATGTCAAACATGTCTTCTGCTCTCAACCCGAATATCAGAAGAAAAAACATGTTGCCGGAAATGTGCAAAATGTCCGCATGAACAAAAATGGCTGTGAATAGCCTCCACACTTCCCCATTCCACACGTTAGCATTGATTTGTCCCAGGGCGATAACAACTTTATCGCTGGTAGTCAAGCTCCCGCTGAGAATCGATGTGAACGCATAGACGGCGACATTTACCGTTATGAGCACATAAGTGGGCATGTACTCTCGGGAGCTTTTGGACATCCATTCAACTTCTGTAGTCTTCAATTATTCGCTGTTTAATCTTCGAGGAACTGTCCAACTCGTCTGAGCTGAACTTGCCAACCCGGACTATCTTGATCTTCAACCCATGTCGCTTAACGTAATCTTTCACAGTTTTCTCCATTGCTAGTTGGTCGTATCCGAATGCAACCACGTCAGGACTGATTTTTTGAAGAACCTTTGTGATATCGAACCTTTCATAGCCGAGAATGGCCTCGTCAACAACTCTCAAAGAGGCAACGAGAGCGCACCTTTGGTTTTCAGGCATGATTGGCTTTTCACCCTTCCTGCTCTGAACAGTGCTATCTCGGCCGATTATGACTACCAGCTTGGCATTGGGGCCGCCGGCCTTCTTTGCCTCCTCTAAGAAGCGCACATGTCCGAGGTGCAGCAGGTCAAAAACGCCTGACGCAAGAACTATCTTCCGCTTGGTTCTCTTTCCGTTTTTATCGTCGGCCATTCGAACGTCACCGCTCCCAATAGTCTCAGGGCATCCAGTAGCCCCTCACAGTAGGCGATTGAAGTAAGGCTCACCTCGAATTTCTTTTTTTCCCTATAGTGCTTAGCGTCCTTCAGGTACGCTTTGGCGAAATCAACAACGTCATTAATGTGGGGAAGGTCGAGTGTTACTGGAACCTCGGCGATCTTCATATGGTTGAACACCTGCTCTGCAGAGCTAATGTATTTCGAGGTCAACCCGCTAAGGGTCATTATGAAACCGCCCCCAGCTCTTCAGATGCTCCTGCCAACACTTTCAAAGCTTCAGCTTCCATAAAGTGAAGCTTTCCTGGAAAAATCAGACTATAGGGTGGCCCTTGGAAATCATAGCTGAGCAATTCCCTTATGAATCCTGCTTTTGCAGTCGGGTCGCTGCTGCCAGCTCGCGCAACGCCGACGACTAGGGTCCCCTCGGTGACCACGCTCTTTTTTCGCTCAGCTTCAACCTTAAGAAGCCCGGTTAGGGCATCGTGGATGTTGAGGAAGCGCCTATTCTCAACATTTATGTCCAGTAAGCAGAGCGTGTGAAGCCCGAGCTTCTTGTTCTGCAAAATCACTAGGTACGGGGTTTCAGAGGGAGTTTCATCTGGAAAAGGAATTGTAACGCTTTTGCCGAACTTGTAATTGTGCAGGCCAGACAGTCCGATGACTGCAGAAAGAACACTCGCCCCATGAACTATTCGTGTCTTTATTCCCCGTTTTTCGGCTTCAATCCTCAATGAAACATGTGTTGTGGCTATCAGCGGGTCGCCAGGCACAAGTAGCACACTCTTGTGATTCTCTGCAGAGTTCAGGATAACCTCCCCATTTCTCTCTTCGAGGTCAGCCCTCGACACCATGTTAATTCTCCTACCACAAGTCTTCTCAAACCTTACCAGGGAAAAACCCGGCAACAGACTGGTGTAGAGCTCCGCAAAGACTATATCCGCACTCTTGACCTCATCCAACCCTCGCAGGCTGATTCCCATCTCGTCATGAAGGCCAAGCCCAACAAACACAATTTCACCCGCCACAGTAAACCCTCTTTACATGCGGGAATAAAGATTGAAACTTAAAACTCTTGGTGTCAGTAGGCAGAGCGTAAGCAAAAATGAACGGAAAGAGTTCGTTTCAGACCTTTTCGTGGAAAGCGCAAGTTTTTTAGCCAGATATCTGAATAAACCGTTATAGCTGGGACAAGGAGGAGGACTTATTGAAAGACGTTGAATTAAGGCTCATTTCAGAACTCATGAAAAACAGTCGCAGAAGCGATAGAGAACTGGCTAAGGCTTTGGGGGTCTCACAACCCACGGTCAGCAGGTTAATCAGCAGGCTGCAGAGGGAAGGAGTTATCAGGGAATACACAATGGTACCAGATTTTTGCAAGCTGGGTTTCAATCTAATGGCTATCATTATGTTTAAGCTGAAACCAATTTCTCCCGTGGAAATCAAAGAGTTGCAAGGAGCAGCTCATGAATTAGACAGCCAGCGACATCACCCATACCTCCTAGTTATGGATGGAATAGGGCTTGGGAAGGAGCTTGTAGCTATCTCGTTCCATAGAGACTATGGGGACTACGACAATTACATTAGAGCCGTGAGGGAGTCGGCAAGCTTCAGAAAAGCATACGTGAATACGAAGGACATCGAAGGTTTTCTTATAGACTTGAACTATAAGGAACACTATCAACCGATAACGTTCTCAAGATTGGCAACCCACCTTCAAGTGAAAGAAGATGAGAAGACTAAATAGACGAAGTGTTATGGACACTTATCGACGTTGATAATGTGGCCATCACTATTGGCTAAAGCGCATCGATAAGATTAAGAGTTCAAAATCGCCTGATATTAAGCTTGGAAAGGTGCGGCAGGAGATAATGTAATGCTCTCCTACGAAGGTGAGGAATGAGGAAAAATGTCAAGTTTTCTATCACGCATTGCTAAAAAGGTGAAGTTCTGGCTCTTTGAGGAAAGGGACGATATATACGCAGAGAATCCACAGCGCCGGAGACAGCTCCATAACGCCTATGCGATTCAAGTCTGTCTTGTTCTAATTGGCATAGGGACTATGGCTTTGATTCCCCTAGCACTTTGGCTTGTTCTCAAAGGTTTTGTTATTGTCTATCTTGTCTCCACGGCAGTTGTCGCAATCGCCTATCTCACGATTAGCTCGTACGTTAAACACTTGAATAAACGATATGAGGTAAATTAGAACCAAGAAACGGCCAAAATCTGTTGCTCTCTTGAGGGTGTGTTCTCCTTTTTGCAGAAGGCACCATTTCCGAAATATTTTTGGCATGCCCGCTACTCAAAAACCAAAAAATCTGCCGCAGGGACTGTCAAGACTGAATCAGAAAATGGTAAACCTCTAGTCGAAGCAAAAAGCCGGTGGAAGAAATCCCGAACCGAACATTAAACCTCTCCAGAATCGACCCGCAGTTACTGTGCTCATTCCTGGACTCCGTATCAGCGCAAGAGATAAAAACAAGGTCAAGTTTTCTTACCGAGGGTTCTTTTCTGAAAGAAACCTTGGGGGCGGGTAGATCAGTCTGGCATGATCGCCACGTTGGCATCGTGGAGGTCCCGGGTTCAAATCCCGGCCCGTCCACAAAGGGCTGCGCTCGCCAGGTTTCTCAAATCCTTTTTCGCCTTTTTTCCTCACTCCACTTCTGGATAAACCAAAATAACATAAAAATAGAAGAAGCAATATTGCGAAGAGTCTCTTTTTTCCCATAAGTTTGCGCGACTGGCGTCAAAGACAAGAATTGAAACAGCGACGTTCAGAGTTCATTTTCTGTAAGTTTCAGTCACTTCTAATATTTCTTTCTTGGCAACAGCATAGACCAGGTTTACGTCCTTGTTCCACTCTTGAGCATACATCAATGGCTGGTTTATTCTTCTCTCAGTGGGATCTACGTGCACCCATCTTGTGTCCAGCAGAACTTCGTTCCAAACATGGTCGCCTGCGGCTGCCTTTGACTTATCGTATAGGGTGGAACAGTCGACGACTAGTCGGCAACCGTATGCTTTTGTTAGAAGCAACCCATTGTAGAGAAGCGCGAACTCACCGCACCTTCCCCTAGCTTGGTTGAGGATATCTATCGGCATCTCTGCTCTGGGCTTAGGCAGATCTCCTCTTGTGTATTCGAGATGTCGATGTTCCCAATTCAGAAGACCCTTCCAGTCCAAGTCTTCTACGGGGTCTTTCAGAACAGTTTTGGCGTATTGCCTGAAATTCTCCAAATATTGTGGCTCTGACATTTTTTGGTAGCGTTCTCTATAGACGTTGACCACTTTCGGATACGCAGATTCGTGAGTCTTGGACATATCTACCGTTCTGACAACTCAGTGAAGATTGCTCTTCAGCATTGCTCATCTGAAATATGAACTTGAGGTCCCTTAACCTTCATGTCTATAGCTTCGCTGGGCCTTGAAAAATTTATTTGCATTCTGTGTTCAGTGCCCAGCTGAACTTCTTCCTCAATGTCTTTGGGTACAGTTTGTCCAATGGAAAATCCATTTTGCACGCCCACTTCACGTAAACCATTGGGTCGATGTAGGATTTTAATGATGTTCCCAAGTTATACTCTTGCGTTTCCTTCGTCAATACCAAGTCAAGCTTCGCTTTCTCCAAGACTCTGATTGAGGCTTCGGTTTTCTTTCCTTCTTTCTCTTTTTCCTTCAGCTTCAGTTCGAGTTCCGCCACTCTGGCTTCCTTCTTTTTTAGCCTTTCATCGAAGTTGGGTGGGATCTTGCGCTTGTGATTGGCGATTTTGGCGGCTTCTAGGTTTGCTCTCTTGGCGCAGAACTGTTTGTGGTAGTCAGCGTCTTCCTTCTTGACTCTGCATTCTTCTAGGCTTCTGTGAACGGTTTGAGTGCATTTCCAGGTTCTGAAAACCTTGGCCGTTAATCCTTCCATCTTCTGAGAGAGGAATCTGGACACCTTCCGGGAGTTTATTCCCTCGAACAGGTACTCGCTGTTGTGCTTGGAGAATTCCTGAATGTTCCTGATGACCACTGGTGGGGCTTCGATTTTCTTTTCCCATCGCACGCAGTCTTTCCCCAAAAAGTCAAAGTTGAGTAGGTCACCCTCGATCTTGATGTGCTCAGGCCTCAATGTTATGGCCCCCACGGTGTCCGCTTCTCCTGGATCCTTCTCGTCTCCCACCCTTATGTTGACTTTGAGAATGAGCCAACACACGGTCGCGATTTTTCTTCTCTCCAAGTCTTCGGAGCTCAGGCTCTTCATTATGTGATCTTCCACTTTCGGAATCTCTTTGTCAAGTTTCTCTGCTTTCTTGAACTTTTCTTTCTCCATTTTCTGTTTCAGGAAAGCGGAGTCTGAGAACCAAACGTACTTCATCTTTCCAGTGAGCTTGTCCTCCCATTTAGCGATGTACATCTTCTCTGGTTCCCAAACTGCTTCCTTCCACTTTCCGGCTGGTCTATCACTCGGGTCGGAAAGGTTCAGTATGATATCTTCCTCTCTTGGACCTTGTTTCCACTTTCCTCTCCTCGGGTGGTCTCCTCTTCCCGCAAAAATGCATGATGGCTCAGCCGTCCAGTTCGCGATCTCCAACTTGCTTCCATCGACCGTTGCGTAACCGTATGTCTCTCTCAAACCTTCCCTTCGCGTTTTTCTCTCGGCAGCTATCTTTTTCTTCTCTTCCTTCGTCATGCAAAGTTTCTTCTGTTGCTCTCTCAAAACGTATTCTGTAAGCATTGAGAAATCAACTTCTGGATCGTCCTTGAGTCTTCCGTTAATCATCCATTCTCCGTCTTCGTTTTCCAGCGCCTCAACATGCTGTACCGTGAACTCTTTCAGAAAGGCGGCGGAAGGGTTTTCGGCGGCCAGCTTTTTTAGAAAATCTTCGACGAAGTTTCTGAAGAAAAGCTTGTCCGGAGGAGAGGTAAGAGAGAGTTTCTTCCTAGCCCAGACGATGGCCATTTGTTCAGTCTCAGGACTGAGCTTCAAAGTTTGTCCCTGCACCTTGACCGAGAGGCCTTGGTACTCATAGGTTGGAACGTAAATACCATTGTGCCTTAGACTCTTCATGCGGTACTTCATTTACTCTCAACGCTCGCTAGAGGCTTGCTTTTTGGATGCCCTTTGTTTCTTAAATGTTCTGTGGAGGCTTTCAACGATTTCGTGGTCGATGTAGCCTTTGTGGGGACGGAACCCCCCGGTGAAACCGTTGGGAATGTGAAGGAGTTCGTGAATAACAGTCTTCTCCCTATCCTCCGCGCTCAACCTGTCGTACCGCTCAGATATTACTTCTATCACGTAAGAGGCCGGAAGATTAAGCGTCTCTTGCCATATTCTACCAAATCCATGAATTCTAGCAATGGTACATCTGGACTTCGATCCTTTGCTCCTGACGCAGAAAACGAACTGCCGGACGACGTGGAAAAAGTCTAGGCTGTCTGCAATTTCATCCGCAAGACTCTTAACGTCTGGAGCGTCGGAATACTCAATCGGCATGATATTCACGAATCCTTTTCTTATTCGTTTGTGGTTTATACTCAGATATTTCTTGCTCTTGCAGCAGCCAGAAAGATTGCCCTAGCAATTAATGAAACGCCGATAAACATTATTACGGCAGCCCAGAACTCAAACCACTTCGTAACGTCGATTACGGACGTTTGCGTAGGCGCAACAAGAAACGTCTGAACCAAATATGTCGCACCCAGCCAAAACACGACGCCGCCAATGTCTTCGGCCTTCCTGCGCAATTGCGAATCTAATAGGAAGTCTGCGCCCACCCTGGCGATTAGGAAAACCCCCCATACTAGGCAGAACTCTCGCGCAGCCAGATAAACATCTAGGTAGTCTCCAAGATTCTCGGGTGCTGGGATGTGTATATTTGTTGTTCCAACCTGAACTACCTGGAAATGACTGAGAAACTTGACCACGTCGTTGACGATGTTAGGCGTCGTTATGAACAATGTGCCGACGAGAATCAAGAAGAACCCCACAGAAATAGCGCTGAGCAATGCCTCGTAGTGCCCAGGGGCATATTTTCTTGAGCCTTGATTCAATCTGCTTGCCTCTAGCCAAAGTGTTCTTTATGAATATATATAACATTTTTCAGCTTCTTAGGTGGAAATGTTTTAAATACTTAGTTTCAGATAGCTTCGTGAATGTATTAGGGGCAAGCGCATGTCATATTGTCCAAAGTGTGGTAGCAAAGTTGAGGAAGGGATGAGCTTCTGCCCAAAATGTGGAGCTCCGCTTAACGCCGAAAAAGTGGTCACCGCGCCCCCTGAGACAAGACCAACGTATCACCGGGAAGAAAAAACGGAAGAAAAATCCGAAAAACATGAGAAACATGAGAAGAGCGAGAAATACGAAAAGCATGAATATGGCTTCATTGGTCCTTTGATAGGCGGCGTGATTCTACTATTCATTGGTGCGGCACTTTATCTTAACGCAATCCACTATAATGTCGCCTTGTTGTGGGCCCTGTTCTTCGTCCTGATTGGGGTACTCATAATCGTGGCAAGCATTTACGGCGTAATAATAGCCGGTCGCAGGCATCCAAGAACCTAGGTGAATCCCCCGAAAAACAGCCGATAGAGTCGATGCTCCAAAAGCGTCAATGTTTTGTCTCTTCCAAAAACACGGAAGTAGTTTTTGCCAAGGGACTCCACCATGTCGCCGATTCGGTATCGAGGAAGCATACACGAAGACACCAACAAACGACCCCACTCGCCGCGTTTGAGCTCATGCAGCATTTTTGTGCCTTTGCCAGTTTCTACCTCGAAGAAGTACGTGTCATAATTTGGCGTCACGTATGGCAACTCGTCTAGTTGCTGTGCAAAAACGCCTTCGGTTGCGCTGTAGATTTCAACCACAGGGACTTGTCCGAAGTATTTCCTTAGCACCGGAGAGTATTTGAACTGGATCTTCCGCACGCTCGTGCAGAAAAGAGCACGCAAGTTCCACAGTTCCTTGGGTTTCTTTCCATGTTTTTGGTTAACATACCTCGCAAAGGAAAGAATTACAGGAGTGACTCCTATGGCGGCGGTCACGTTCACGCTTAGGGCTTGTTGATACGCAAGTTCGAACCTTTTTTCCCAGTCTTGCCTCCTGATTCCTGTGCCCAGAGCATCGATGTCTTCTTGACGAGGAATAAGGCTGACGGAGTCAAGCGCGGGGTTAAGTCGGGCATACGTGCCTGAGCTGTATCCGTAGCTCATCGTACTTCCATCCACAGTCATAGTGTGAACGTTGGAAGGGAAGTTGAGGTTGAGAATTCTTCCATCAAGAAGTTCGAAGTCGTTCGTTCGTAATACGTGGTTGACGAGTCCTCTTGCTCCGCAAGTGAAGATTTGTTCCAGATGCGTTTTTGTTGCAGGCAACACTTTTGCCGGGCCTGTTGACCCCCTCGTCATGACCCAGCATGCCAGCGGCTCGGGAAGAATCACGTCATAATTGCCCTTCTTAATTTCAACCAAGAACGGCTGAAGCCTCAAATAATCCAAGGCTGGAAAATTTTTCTTGTAATCCCCGATTTCCGTGATTTCGGATGCCCCGTGGCTTTCCCCGTAGCGAGTTCTTTGATATTCCTTCATCAGCCTAGACAGGGCTTCTCTTTGGGCCTCTTGAGGATTTTTCAAAGATTCGTACCAGGGGCCGATAATTGGCTTGAAAATGCCGAAACTGCTCTTCTCTTCGCTCCGTAGCATCATTGTTCAAGCGACATTCTGGTTGTGTCCAACTTATAAATTCTCTTGACAGGATAAAAAAAGAATTCAAGTTGGTGTAAAGAGCGACCCAGAACAGAATATTTGGAATTCCAGATGCGCTGCGTGTATTAGTAGCCCGGGAGAGATTCGAACTCTCGTCAGCGGCTCCAGAGGCCGCCATGTTTGACCACTGCACCACCGGGCTTTGTTTCATCGAGTAGAATCTGATCTTTCTTTATAATAACTTTAACGTTGGGATTCGCAGGAATGGCTCGCTATTTTCTTTTCAGTGTTGCATCGCTAATGCAGTTGCATTCTTGTGCACTCGGATAATAGTCTTCGCAGCAGGAGAGTGTCTGAACTATTGGGTCTTTGTTCTTCAAGAATCTTCTCGTGCAGAATATTTGATATGGATAATTGTAGGCGTTGTGGCTGGTGCAGTTTCCGCAGACCTTACGCTTGTTCGAAGCTTTATTGTTCACTTGGATCCACCTGCCTTGAACATTTCGTTCCTTGACCTTGGTGGCCTTTTGAAGCCTCCACCGAGTCGTTCAATCACGGAGGCTACCATCATTGGAAAAACCATCATAGCTTCGCCTATCACCATAGTCTTGTCTGCTTCGCCCTTCAATTTTCCCCAGCTCACCGTTTCTTCAAGCGTCGATCCAGAGAGCCCTCCTGTTTCAGGTCTGTCCATAGTTATCACCACGGCATAATCGATGCCTGATTTTGTTGCAAGCGCAGCAGACTGTATCGTGTTCCTCGGAACTCCACCTCCTATAATCACCATGCCGTTTCTTGAAGATTTCTTGCACACACTTATTATCTCAGGCACGTCTTTGAAAGCGTCCACCACTATCGTGTTCTTGAAGTGTTTCCGGGTGGCGTGAAGGCTATAGATGTAGCCAAATTCGGAATCCCTCACTGCTGGGATGAAGATTGGCGCTTTGGATTCGTACGCGGCGCGCAAAATTGAATTCGGGTCTTTGAGTCTTCTGCCCACTTCCCAAGCGAAATCTCTTGAGGACAAACTTTTTCCTCCGTATTCGGCGGCTATGTCGTCATACATTTCCACGAGTTTCATGTCCAGTCTTATGAAGTCCTCCTCGGGTACGAAAACATCGTAAATTCGGTAAGTGTGGTTCCTGTATAGTAAGTAGTCGTCAACGTTCCAATGACCCTTATAATGATGACCACCCAATGCCTCAACTGTGTCGTGAACCATATTTGCGCCGGTCGTCACCAACACGTCGATGAGGTTTTCCCGTATCATGTCCGCGATCAACGTCCGCATTCCAGCAGGGACGACGGCCCCGGCCAAACCCAAGAAAACCGTGCACTTCTGATCGCGCAGCATCCGCTCATAAATGTCACACGCCGCAGCGAGCCTTCCAGCCTCGAACGATCCTGAATTCTTGAATTGCTTGACAAGCTGATCAACAGTGAGCGTTCCATTAATTTTCACGTGCTTCACTGGTTCTCGGAGTATCTCCTTCCTCTGCATCAGAATACACGCTCAGAAATCAACTGTTTAGTCGATTAAGCACAAATATCTTTCCATACTTTTTCCGAAACAGAAGGTTAAGTGGGTGTGAAGTTCTGGTCTCTCGCAATTCGAGTTTTCACAACAACGCGAAATCAGCTGATTTGACTTTTCCTCTCGTGTCCAGGGTAACTTCGAATTTCTCAGCCCAAGGATGTCCCTCCAAGTCTATAGGGCACGTTCCCCGAATGACCCAGATTTCCTGTTTCTGCTCAACCGTGGAAACCTCAACCTTCTCAGTGAACTTTCTCTTCTTGAGAAGTTCAACTGCTATCTGCTCTGCTGTTTCCTTCGTAATGACATTTTCCTTCATTACGGTTCCTCGGGCAAGTTGCCTAACTGTTCCTTTTTGAAGCATTAAAGGTTGTGAATGCAAAATCTTTAGTTTGGGTACAGGGTAACACTATACGTTACTGTCACGCCTGCTAGATAGATTCAAATCAAGAGGTGTCATTTGTAACTCAATGGTATTTCAACCGGAAAAGACACCAATAATCGAAAAGAGAAGAATAATATTCCACTTTGACATGGACCATTTTTTCACTGCTATTGAGGAAAGAGAACGTCCTGAGCTCAAAGACAAACCAGTAATTGTGGGAGCAGATCCGAAGGGAGGAATTGGAAGGGGTGTCGTCAGCACCTCTAATTATCTGGCCAGAAAGTTTGGTGTCAGGTCAGGCATGCCAATCTCAAGAGCTTGGAAGCTGTGCCCCGACGCGGTTTACCTGCCTGTTAACTACAAGCTTTACTTGGATGTCTCTGGTAGAATCATGAACATATTGCGAAGGCACGCGGGCAAGTTTGAACAATGGGGCATTGACGAAGCTTTTCTGGACGTTACCGCTAAAGTCAACGACTACGTCTCCGCCGAGGCTCTCGCCATGCACATAAAGGGCGAGATCTGCACACAGGAAAGGCTGACCTCCTCAGTTGGAATAAGCTCAAACAAGCTGGTCGCGAAAATAGCCAGCGACTTCCAAAAACCCGACGGTTTAACTCTGGTCAAAGAAGAAGACATTGAAGAATTCCTAGCTCCCTTGCCCGTACGGAAACTTCTCTGGGTTGGAAGAAAGACTGGACAAAAACTCGAGGACATGGGCATAAAGACTGTGGGAGAATTGGCTCATCATGACCCTCAGGTGTTGACTGATGCTTTTGGCGAAATGGGCAAACAGCTTCATCTGATGGCTCTTGGAATAGATAGAAGTGAAGTCCAAGAAAGAAACTGGATTAAATCAATAAGCCGCGAGTTTACCTTTCAAGAAGACACTGATGACCTAGACTCCATTTTGAGAAACCTTGACGTGCTTTCTGAGGAGGTGTATGCGGATGCTCTGAAACAGCAGCTTCAATTTAAAACCGTAACAATAAAGGTCAGATATTCAAACTTCGAAACCCATACTCACAGCAGAACACTTCCGTTCATCACAAACCGCTTACTGGACGTGGAAAGAGCGGCACGCGAGCTCCTTCAACCATATCTTAAGCTCGAACGAAAAATCAGACTCATAGGCGTAAGAGTGTCAAGTTTGGTCTCAAGCGAAAAACAAAGAACGCTTTTTCAATGACCCCTTTTCGGCTGCCTTGTCACAATCTTCCCCTTGACTCTTCGAATCTCGAAAATAACGGGGTTCTCCGCATCCGGACAGGCGCAAAGGATCACGTCTCTGTCTTGAGCCCACGGAAAAGTCGCACCGTATCTCATCGCAAACACCTTGGGAAGCAACGTCGTCAAGGCACTGTAGCAAACGTCGCCCTTGACTGATCTTCCGTCGAACACTATTTTGTCACTCACCTTGTGCCCGAAAGCGCATTTTCCCTTTTGACTCGTAACAGCTACTTCAACCACGGACATGGCAATCCTCGAATCTCTTCATCTGCTGATCATGTATTTTTCTCTTATTCTTTCGTCAGCTATCTTTGCAATCATTACATTTGAAATAAGCACGCATTTCACTCCGACCAGTTCAGCCAGTTCAGCAGGCTTTTGGTCCTGGGTTACCAGCAGCATGTCGTGAGTCCTAGCGTAGTCAACAATGTCTTTGTCACTTGCTCCCCTTAAACCAGCGTCTTGAGCTGTCTGCACTTCCCAACCCAGAGTTTCAAAATATTCCTTCAAGCCAGCATACATTTCATCAAGCAAAAGCTTCGTCGCACTCACCGCATGTATTCTAATCTGGGTTTCCCATATTTAGACGCTTCCTCAAAAGTGCACGCCCTTTTCCGTAAAGACGATATTCAACATTTGCAGCCGCTAGTATCGACACTAGCAAGTTGGTACATTTGTGCCGAATGGCGGGCCCGCAGGGATTCGAACCCCGGGTGTCCGGTCTTTTCAGATCTCCGGCTCCGAAGGCCGGTGCCTTAATCCAGACTGGGCTACGGGCCCATCCAAGAATTGTTACGATTCAATTAAAAGGGTTCCGAAACTCCCTTGACGATTCTCGAGACTTCCTTAACTATTTGTGTTTTTTCTGAAGTATTCGAAGTTGTCTTTCTGCATGCCGAACTCGAACCCGGATTCTATTAGCTGTTTGGCCTGATCCTGTGGATCGGCAACTTTGCATGTCAAGTTCGGTTATGGTTCTGTAAAAGCGTGCTTTCAATCTTCGCGTAAACAAGTGCGCGCTGTGGAAAAAGCTTGCACCAACTCTTTGAGAATAGTGCGTTAGATTAAAGAGGTACCAGAACTTCTTTATATGCCAGGTATCTAACCTCGAACTGGTGGAGATAGAATATGAGACCTGAACATTATAAGCAGAATAGACCATTGAGGAAGGAAAAGCTCAAAGGAAAAGGCGAGACTGGTGGATCCCAGAGTCGAGTGGTTGCAGCTACTCAAGAAGGAAAACCCATTACTTCTCCGAAATTGCTTGAGGCTTACACCACCAAAATAGAATGGATAAGGAAGCTGATTCCCAAATTGAAGGAAGAAGCTAAAGCGCCGGAAAAGAAAGAATAGCTCAGATAAGCGTGCGCAGAAGTTCTGGTGAACTTGTTTTGCCTGTTTTGCGCGCGCCACTTTTTGAAGGACTCCGGCTACTGGAGATGCTCACTTCCTAATCTTAGAAATAACATGTTGTATTTCCCAAGCCCACAAACAGAAATAAAAAAGGAGAGTATGCGAGATTCTATTTTGCTATTGTGGCGACATCTCCACTCTTCTAAGAGTCCGAAAACACTTAAAAACGGTCAATTGATTTATAATAGCTGACATTACTTGGGCCGGTAGCTCAGCTTGGCTGGAGCGTTCGGCTGATAACCGAAAGGTCGAGAGTTCAAATCTCTCCCGGCCCATTTTTCATTCACTTCCGTTTCTGAAAAAGCATGAACGTTTCAGGTGTCGTGCAAACATAGTCGAAGACACTTTCAACAAGTTGTTTGGCTTCTTCTGCGGTCTCTGCGATTTTAGCGCGCGCTAACGGGTTCTTTATTTCCTAAAAGCGTATCGGATGCACAAGGAAAGAATTGGAAAGAGCTAAGGGCGCTGACCTCAGGGTCAAGAGGCTGCGCGCGGTATGAGCGGCAAACCTTATAAATTGAATGAAACAGAAAACCATCGCAGGTGATTCTTTGTCGAAAAATGATGACGACGTTCTAGAGGAATTGAAGAAGATCCGAGCACTGCTGGAACCAAAACCTGCACCGCCCGCACCAAAAGGACTATGGGCCGAATTCGTGGATTTCATCAGCAAGTACAAGGTTCTCGGTCTCGCCGTAGCCTTCATCCTCGCTACTTATCTCGGACTGCTGGTGTTAGCGCTTGTCAAGGACTTCATAATGCCGATAATAGGTTTGATACTGAACCCACTGGGATTAGGGAATTTAGTTGATGCGAAGACAACCTTTTCTTCACAGGTATTTAGTTATGGAGACTTTCTGCTAGCTTTGATAACCTTTCTCATAGTAGCCTTGATAGTCTTCCTAATAGTGAAAGCCACCCAAAAATGGGGCATGGAGTAGATCCAGCAACAAATCAATGTCAACACTATCCCCTTTTTCTTACTCGCGCGCGCTACAAGGTTAGGGGAGTTGCGGTCGGTTTCATCACAGGCCTCTACTTGTGAAAGCGCGCGTGGAATAGTAGCCAAACAGGCCATTATTTGGGCAAGCCGTCTGAAAGAAAGCAAGAGCAGGGCTCTCCTTTTTCTTTGCATTGAACCGAAAAGCTGAAATCTCAATTACCCGCATAAATGGAGCTGTGACCTTTAATGCCGCACTATATTTTGTTGTCAAATTTGACAGATGAAGGGTGGAAGACTGTCAAGGAGAAGCCTGAGAGAATAAAGGAGGTTAACAAGGAACTTGAGGCCTTCGGCGTTCGAGTGATAAGTCAATACGCTTTGTTGGGCCCGTACGACTTCGCAAGCGTTGTTGAAGCCCCAGATAACAAAACCGTAAGCAGACTTTCTATCGAACTCGGCTCCCGAGGAACAATCAAGATTACGAGCATGGCCGCAGTTCCGATCGACGAATTCGTTGCCTCATTAAAGAAACGCTGAAACAACTTACACTCCTATTTTTTTACGCGCAAGCTAATCTTGAAAACTAGAACAAAGACTATGGGCCAGTCGTAATTGAGTAGGATATGCAGGTATGTTGAAAATGAAGTCTGCGAAATTGTCATGCATCTCCACCTTCTTTAGTGCAGAGACAACCTGATCAAAAATTGGTTCCCAAATCAATGGATAATTTATTTATAGGTCTATCGTCGAAGTAGGTACCCAACAAGGGTTTCCCTTCGAGGAATCTCACTTTGACGGAGAAAGCCTTCCAGAAGATGTTGCTTGAAGCTGTAGATTCAACTTTGGCTTCCTTGGGCAACTCAGCCAGACAATCGGTCTATTACCATCTTGAGAAAAAGTATGACATATCAAGGGACAAAATTCCTAGTCGAATTGAAGATTTTGACCATGGACTTGAACAGATTTTCGGGGTTGGAACACGATTTCTGGAAGTAATGATGATGAAGAAACTCTATGAAGAAATGGACTCGAAAGGAAAGATTTTGAGGCTGGATCAAAGAAAAGAATTCAACTTCGTCGACTACGTAAGAGCAGCCGAATCGACCTATTTACGAACGAAGAAAAGAAAATAGAACCCTTTTCTGCAGCATAAAGCACATTCTTACAAAAATCGCTGTTTCGCAATCTATATTGCAAGTTCACAAACGTTTTATCAATGCTTGCCAAGTTTCATTCAATACACAGATAAGCTAGTTGGCGAGGACATGCGATTGACGCACGATGACTTTAACAAGATTCTTTTGTCTGCCGTCGACGAAGGCCTATGCTTACTCGGAGAGTCATCCAAACAAGCTATAATCTTCCACTTGGAAGATTCCTTCCAGCTGAAGGAAGAAAACATTCCGTCTAACTTAACAGAATTCAAGAAAGCTCTGGACAACATTTTCGGTCCAGGCGCGGCTTATCTCGAAAAGATCATCGCGAAACGCCTTCACGAAAAACTCGGTTTGACGTTCGAGGAAGGCAAAAGCGCTGATTTTCTCGAATACGTGAATATCGCGAAGAGTCGGATCATGAGAGAAGGAGAAATCACCTTAAAATGATAAACTCAACAGAGTCGATACACATTGAAGAACCTAAACTTCTCTTTGAAAGAACCCGCTTTGGCGGAGACGATGGGAACGCGAGTTTTAGAAGCGCCCAATCCTCACGGAAACCTCGCGGATCGGACCAACGAGGGAGCGTGGAGGTGAAATAGCATGGATAGCGGCGCAAGAATTCTGATAGTTGACGATGACGAAAACATAAGAAAAGTATTGATGGCTATACTCGAAGACAAGGGCTATCAAATGGAGGCAGTGGGTTCAGCCAGAGAAGCCATAAAAAAAACCGACAAGAAATTCTACAACCTGGCTCTGATAGACATTCGACTGCCAGACATGGAAGGAATAGAACTTCTGATGAAAATGAGGGACACAACGCCCAGAATGCGGAAGATAATAATAACCGGCTACCCCACGCTGCAAAATGCTGTGGACGCCGTCAACAAGGGCGCGGATGCCTATGTAACGAAACCGTTCGACGTTGAAAGGGTCTTGAACACGATAAGCGAACAATTGAGAAAGCAGGAACAGGAGAAAAAGTACAGCCAAGACAAGGTCGCGGAGTTCATTGAAACAAGAGTAAGAGAGTTGGACCTAGAGAAAGACATAGCCAATAGCAAAAACCCATGATTGCCAGCTCATCAGCTTTTCTTTAGATTTATATCCCGTAATCGACTTTTATCTAACGGCAGTCGGTCCGATACTGGCAGCTGAAATCGACACACGCCCAAGGAAAAACAACTTCCCATTAGGGCGCAAGGCGGTTCTTAAATTCCGTTTCTGCTGTGATATGCCTTGAATGCGTGTTTCGAATTTTGTTCATGGATAGGATGGAGGCTAATGTGTGTGCCAACGGCCCCTCCCCCCCGGTCTACGATATGATCCAAATATGATTTCGCAGAGAACATGCGCGCTGCCCAAAGCTGGGTTCGTCCTCTCGCTCAACTTCGCATCGGCCCAAGTCGCGCCTGAAAACAGTACACTTTCTCTAATAACACATTCCATCCTTCCCTGTTCACGGCTCAATTAGTACAATTTTGGAAAATGCGCGCAAGATGCAATTGATCCTTCAAACAAGAAATTAGACTCGAACGGTCAAGAGAAGCTGCTTCATTGGTGATGCAAGGTTTTTTATTTTCGCCTCTGATGTGGAGCGGAATCGTCTTGTACTGAGGAACTTTTTGGATTATGCAAGAAATATGTACGTAAATGCTAAAAGCAGTTGGCTCCATGCTATACGTGGGAATCTATTTGAAGGCTAAGGAGGGGAAAACAATGGGTGGCAGTTTCGTTCTGCGGGTGAAGATGGGTGAGTACGAAATTGAGGTGGGAGGCACTCGTGACGAAGTTCTGAAGACCATTGATGATTTGCCAAGTCTAATCAACAATATTCAGAAGGCTTTCGACTATGCAAGACCCAAAAAGTTTGCAACGCTCACGGTGAAGACAGAGGCGCCGAAAGACGAGAGGAACGTCTCTGAAAAATATCCCAGGATTTCAGGCGCGGAAACTTGTTCCGGGGCTATTGTCAGGCTTCTTGAGACGGATTGGGGAAAGTGGCGTCCACGCACGGTTGAGGAGTTGAGGGACGCTTTGAAGGCCAACGGTCTAGAGTATCCGGGGCGAACGCTCGCAGGAGTTCTGCTTGATCTGGTTAAACAGGAGAAAGTTAGGCGTTGGAACACCGATTCTGGCTACGTTTACATTCTGGCTGAAACCGAGGTTTTCCAATCGAAACGTTAGCAATTACGTCATGTTTCTTCATAAAACCGCGTGTATAAGTGTTCCTTAATTAGCCAAAAGATGACCATCATGTTCTTGAATCGTGGGGAAGTGATGAACCTTGGCTGACCCAGGTGCCTAACTATCTGGAAAGTTCCCAGAATCAATGCGAAGTACTTTTCCACCCTTTTCGAAAGCGTATCCAAGCTTATGAAAAAAACTTCGATATATTGACTGCCTCGGAATGTTGTTTAAGCGCTGGAAAGGCCCTATCCGATTCATGGGAAACATTTCTAGGGAAATAGCGTGCGACGGCTGCGGAAAGATTCTTCGAGACTCTGAGATCATTCAAATGCCTGGGCAGGATTTGTGCGAACGGTGCTTTCGGCGCTTGGTCGGTTCGCGCTGATCTGACTACCGCCATTCGTCTATACAGGTCATGCTGTGAGGGGCACAGAGTCGTGCGGTTTGGGTGCGAAGGAGGTTTCAACTCCTTTTGTTGTGGACGTTGGTGAATTAACAGATTGAGTTGCTTGTCGGCCGGTGCAAAAATTGGAAGACAGGCAGCACTGCTAGGGTGGACCCATAGCTCAAGAAATTAGGACTCATACCTGATTGAGAACTAACAAAAAGGCCCCGCATGAAATTGTCGGGACAAAAACGTTATTACCTTCATTGGAACGATTAGGAAAAGAGAGGGATTTACACGCAGATGTCGCCATTTGTCAACGGTCTGACTGAGAGTGCTTTCGACTTGAGGATGGACATGAATGGACAAGATTGAAGTGCGAGTTAAGACGCCCTTCGGCGAAGTCGTTGTCGAGGCTGAAAACGCACAGGAAATACTGAAAATTCTTGAGGCCTTCCCAGAAGGTTTCATGGAAAAGGTCGGAGGTTTCGTCCAGAACCGTCTGATACCGTCAAACGTTCAACTCAAGGGTATCATTGAGTCCACTACAGAAGGCCCAGTCATCATCGCCAGAGAAAACCTCACTCACTATGAGGCGATAGGTCTGACACTGTTTGCCTCGGAAGGGAGAAAGAGCACAGCGGCACAGATAACAAAGCTTCTGGAATCAAGCGGAATAAAATGCATGGTCCCCGCACGACTAAACGAGATGACCAAGAGAGGCCAAGTGTTCAAGCCAGACCCGAACAGACCCGAGTTCAAGCTCACCATGCAGGGCGAGAGATGGGTGGAAGACGACGTTCTAAACAAGCTCAAAAGCAAAATAGGCCAATGAAAAAGCTGGACAAAGGCATCACGATTCGTATCTTCTTCTAGTCTATTCGAATCGGCTCGGGAACAAGTTGACAACCCTTTTTATCCATCGCCAACAATCATCACTGGCACAGTGTGGAATCTAACTTGGTTGAAGAGCGCGATGCCTCCAAAGGAGAGCCTCCTCGAAGTCGCAGAGGCGAAGACAAGGACGAGTTGACTGTTGATATCGGCTACAGAGGTGTCCAGAAAAAGCTTTCTGGAAACGTTGAATCGGTCTGGTTGAGCTTAAACATGTTTTTCGAAGAGTTCTTGCCATCCTTTAAGATTGCACAGAAGCTGGTGCTGAACATCGACCTGCAGAACTTGGCCAGAGACACTGAAGGCATCATCGGTTTCGCGAAGGAAGGATCATGCCTCCTTGTTCCGAGGAACAAATTGACAGACAACGAGACCTTAAGTCTGCTGCTTCTGGCAGGTTACCTTGCCCATCAATTGGGCTACGCCAAAACTGATGAGGTTTCCAAGGAGGAACTGCAAGGCGAGCTCGGCAAAGACACGAAGATTACAAGCACGAGGCTTGGAGAACTCGTCAAGAATCACATGGCCTCAAAAACCTCCGCAGAAAAATACAAAATCACAACCATCGGCATAATACAATTGCAGAAGGATGTAATTCCCAAAATCAAGGCAAGAAAAGGAATCTAACAAGCCTGTTATTAGTCTATTTTGAGGCCTTTTGCTTTCGTCAACTAGCTTCGTCTCTCTAATTGTTCGATTGCCTTCGTCAGCATGCTGAGAGAGAATATCGTCATGTCTGGAACTACCTTGCGGCCTTCCAAGTTGTCAAGTTTTTGCGACAGCGACAAAAGCGAGTTGGGGTCAGATTCTGCAATTCTATCTCGTCCCTCTCGGCTAGAGAAGTGAATCGCCTTCAACCCGGCATTCATCGCTCCCCAGACATCTGCTTTCAAGTTATCACCTACGTGGACGATTTCGCATGGCTGCACACCCAGTTTCTCTGCAGCCAAGTGAAAGATCCTAGGGTCGGGCTTGCGAACGCCTATCTCCTCCGAGAATATCATCAAGCTGAAATATTCGGCCACGCCCTCATCAGCCAGAAACTGGCGCAACCCAGCCCCAGAAGTCAAGCCGGTGTTGCATATGAATCCAATGAGTTTGTGACGTTTCTTCAAGTCGTCCAGAACTGTCCTAGCTTCAGGATTGAGGTAAGGAGGAACCTCGCGAACGCTCAGGTTGTAAGCGGAAACCAGTCCGTTTACCCATTCCCGTTTCAGTTCAGATGAACCTTTTGACACTTTAGCGATGATGAGTTTAATCTGGTCGATGCATGCTACATCCTTGTTGGTCTCCCAGAGCGTCAACATCGACGAAACCGTTTCGTTTATGGCAACAGACATCTCTTCAACCGACACTTGGATGCCAAGTTTGTTCACAGCCCGTGCAAGATTCCTACAGCGTGCATCTGCTCTTAGAGCGCTAGCTCCATCCCTTTCGAAAAGCAAGGTCTCCCACATATCGAAGGTCACAGCCTTCACGGTGTAATCATCAGCATCCAAGATGCTCACTTTTGAATTTTGGCTTGAGATTATAGGCAAACTCGTATCTGAAAAACTTCACTGACAAAACAGTCAAGTTGGCGGTCTTTTTTGAGCATACTGATATCTACGGGGTTTTCCTTCCCGAGTAAGTATTCCGTCTTTTACCAGATCGATTAGAGCGTGGGCGACTGCGGTGCGATCGTAGTGGAAGCCCCGTCTTGCCAGTTCGCTGTGGACTTCACTGAGGCCTTTTGCTGAAGAGAACCAGCCTTCTTCCCACAGCTTCTGTATTATGCCCTTGCAGGTTTCTGCCCTGGGGAGCTGTGACGCTCTTTCCGTCATGAGCGGTGTCTCTTTCAGTTTGTCCGTCACGGTCGAAAGGATTTTGTCCACCGTTGACTGCAGCTGGTCTTCTTGGCATTCGATTTCGAATTCGACTTCTCCGATCTTCATTTTTACTCGTATCGGCGGGTTTGCTTCTTTGTCTGCCAACATGTCACCTTGTTGTCTATTGTATTGTACATCTTGGTCATGCACAACACTTAAATACACCTTCCCTAGACAATTGGCTATTGGTGAATCTTGGTGATTGAACAATACCCTATTACAACAACACCGAAATATAACTTTCCACAATATACCATGGACACAACATTACCCCACCAGTTCATTGAACTGAGCATTCACTCACTTAAACAGACACCCGACAATGCTGTTCAACTAAATCAACAAGACATTCAACAATTCGACAGTCTGGACATTCATGATGAAACATTGAAGCTAAAGCTTCAACCATTGTCCCTAATCGCATCCCGCCAGGAAAAAATCGTCGCAGCAGTGGACACATCGACCATGAAGATCGGCGAAACAAGCAGGGGCATCATGATAGCCGTCCGAGGCGCAACCGTCTGGAAACAAAATAAACGCTACAGATACGTGCGATTTGGGCCATTCATATTCCATGTAACTGAGGAAAACAAAAAGCAAGTCTACGAAACCTTGGAAAGAACTTATTTCAGTTCCACAAAAGAACACGGCCACCAAGGCGCACCAAGCATCCTTCAGATGCCCACACGCATAGCATCTCTTCTTGAACGATGGCTTCAAACGATGGCCGCGAAAACCATAAACAACGGACTGATACTCTTCGATGGTTCATTGACGGCTGGAACCGCCGAAACACCAACACGCCGCATGAAAGAAATACTTTACTCGGCACGAAGAGGGGACAATGTTGTTCTTGCCTTTTCGAAAATGACTAACCTCAGGGCGAACGGACATCGCATAACTGAGTTGCTGCCTGATCATAAGCCGCCTTTTCTGCTTGAGACGGAAGGCCTGAGGCTCAAGCCTCCCATGGTCCTGCTCGGTGAAGTCTATGTGGCCAGGCTCACGAAGGGGAACCTTGCTTTCAGACTGGACATAGACAGAGATGTTCTGCCTGAGCCGCGGATCGAGGCGGTTGAAAGACTCTTGGGAAACGACCTGTTTGCTGAAAGTTATCCTGAAACTCTGCGTCTGGCTCACATTTTGTGCACTTTCACGGCCAATGAAGTGTTAGCTATGCAGCATTTTGTCACGAGAAGATTTGGGCTTCAATTGGTTAACAGGCCCGATATGCACAGGCTTCTGTTCGGAGTGTTCGGTAAGGGAGAGGGTTACCAATGAAGCTATACAGGAAGGAAGGCAACATTCTTCAGATTTTAAGCTTCCCAGGTGAGACGGTTGAGAAGGGCGACTATCTCCTCGTGGAAGATGCAGATGCTGGAAGAGCGCTCATCGCGCAGGTCATCGACGTCCAGTTTGCCAGCATTCCCGGCGTGCTTGAAGAACTGCTTCGAAGCCTCCCAGACGGGGGAGAACTAATCAAGGGTGAAGACGTTGACCCTTTGGAGATTGCCCCACACATCTCCTATATTCAGGACGCCAGCTTGCTCATATGCAAGATTCGTGCAACAGCCGAGAATGACGGTTTAAACCCCAGCACCTCATGGCTTCCCTCACGTTCCCAGTCAACGATAAAAAAGCTTCCGCTCCCAACACTGCTGAAACTCGCCAAGATTGATGGCAAGCTCCCTATTGTGATAGGTGGAACGAAAGACTCTTCGCTATTAACGATTGACGCGACATCACTAGACGGAAGATTGAACATAATAACGGGAAAGAAAGAGACAGGAAAGTCACATTTGTCCAAGCTTCTGATGGTAAACCTCGTCGGGTACAAAGCAACGGTGGTGGTCTTCGACCTGAACGGCGAGTATCTGAGCCTCGGATTGACGGGCGACGGAAAAAGAAACGCAAACTACGACAAGATTCACGTTCTGACGCCTTCCCAGAACTTCAAACTGGCCCTCAAACAGTTGAACCTCCACGTGATGCTCGGAATTCTCATTCACGCGCTTCACTTGCCAGGAACGTCAGCCCGCGAGTTCAGGCGGATATGGATAGCGCTCAAGGAGAAGGACAGCCTCACACTACATGAGTTGGGCGAAACAATCCGAAACTGGAATTGCAACCAGCACGTCCGAGATGCCTTGTTCTCCCGCTACCACGCTCTTGTCAACTCGGGAGTCTTCACGGATAACATCGCCGAGGCGACATCGCTAGAAGAGTTCTTGCTTAAGACCAGAGAACAGGGCGGTGCCATAATATTGAACCTCCGAAACACCTCGGCGATTGATAGGCAGATAGTGGTCGAGTACATTCTCGGAAAACTCGTTGAATCTTTGAGCAACGCGAAACTTAAGGCTGTTTTTCTCTTCGCCGAGGAAGCGCACCTGTATCTTCGCGAGACATACTGGGACGACATCGTGACGCGTATGCGGCACTTCGGAATCTTCACGACGTTCGTAACCAATCAGCCTGACACCATTCGCGAGAACATATACAGGCAGGCTGACAACATCTTTCTCTTCAACTTCACGAACGAGCATGATTTGGACGTGGTTTCTCGAGCCGCCCGAGTGGACGCTGAGACGGTGAGGTCCATCGCCAGAGATCTTCCGCCACACCACTGCCTGGCACTCGGGAGAGCCGTGAGGGACTTCCCAATAGTTGCGAGAGTGAAGGCTCTGGACGTGAAAACGATGGGAGAGACAAGACTCTTCTTTTCATCCTCGGTCGGTCAATGAATGAATGGGCATGAACCGTTTCCAGCTTTTTATCGTGCAATTCTATACGGTCGGATTCATTCGGTCTGGGCCTATTTGTTTGTCGGCGGCTTGCAGGAGTCAAACTTTTCTAGTTGTGTGCGGTTTTTGAGGAAGAACTCGTGGAAGGTTCTTGTCAAAGTGTATTTTTCTACGTCTTCCATTTTGACCCATCTTAGTTCAGCCGCGTCGCTGGATGCTCTTAACGTTCCGCCTTTGAGTGTCACGTAGTAGTCTATGATTACAAAGTGATACCGCACTCTTCCCTTTTCATCGGTTTCGACGTTGTCCACGACGTCGATGAGCTCTGGGTTGTCGACTGTGAGGTTTGTTTCCTCTTTAACCTCTCTCATCACGGTTTGTTTTGTCTCTTCGCCGAGTTCTACCATGCCGCCGGGGATGCTCCATTTTCCTTTTCCAGGCTGGTTTCCTCTTTTTTCAAGCAAAATCTTGTCTGAGCAGACTATGACGGCGCCGATGCCGACCAGCGGTTGTTTCGGGTAGAGACGCCTCACCATGAAGCCTCAACGAAGAAGTCTAGCCTTCTCCGTCTTAAACCTTCACTCGTTTCAGTTTAAGCATCCTGCTCTGTCCCTTTATTGCGCGTTCAGAACGGGAAGCAGGTTGCCTTAGCGCGAGAGGTTTACCCCCTCCCTTTTTTTTTTCTTTACGTCCGTTGTAATGTTGCTGTGTAATGTTGCGGCGTAAATTTCCCTGTTGAGTGGTGAGATGCCCCGGTGCGCAGCTGTGAGGTTAGCAGGAGTATGGAAAAGCGCGTGTTTCAATCGATCAAGGTGCCGATGCGGTCCCCGTTAATCGCTGCTAGAACACTTTTGGCTTTGAACCCGTTTACGACGATGAACTTGACTCTTGCGCGTTTAAGAATTTTGATAGCCTCTGGATCTACGATTTGATGAATGCCTGCCTCGTGTTTGTCTTGGACGCAGACACGGGTCAAATCTTCGAATTTCAAGTGGTCAAGTTTCTTCGCGTCCGGATGCTTCTTGGGATCCTTGTCAAAAATGCCTTCTTGATCCGTGACTTTTATCAATAGATCCGCATTTGACGCCTGAGCGATCATGGCGGCCACCGTGTCGGTCGTCATTCCGGGCTTCAAGCCGCCCATAACCGCGATTTTGCCCTCGTTCGTGCAAGTGATGGCTTCTTCAACGCTCAGCGAAACATGGTCGCAACCGGAACTCCCAATCCGTTTCAGAAGCAGCTGAGCGAACAGCCTCGAAACGCCTATCGCTATTCCATCTTGGGCCTCTTGGTTGAGGCTCAAGTCCTTGGCGACACCGATGAATTCTCTTGCCAAGGCTCCACCGCCCACCACCACGACAATCTGATGACCCTGCGTTCCAAGTGCCTTTATCATGTCTGCGTATTCACTGATTAGTTCAGGGTTAACGGGTGAAGCCACAACTGAACCGCCTATCCTGAGCACGATTCGCACGGTTGCACAACTCCTCCGCCATTGTCTATGCACGTCTCCACATTTAAAAATCCTGTATGGAAATGTCCGTTCATCACCCGATCTCTTTTCGAACATCGCTTCGCAGTTTGGTAAACGACAGCTTTCGTTTTTCCAGGCATAGTGTGGCATCGTCCGTGTATTGTTGTGAGTTGCATGAAAACTGTTTTTAGAAACGTACAGTAAAAAGCGAAGGAAGTAGAAGAGGAAGAATGTTGCCTACCACCGCGAACATCATAGTCAACCCAACTCCGCCTTTCGACTTCGAACTGAGCGCTTTGATTTTTTCGAACGGTGACCCGCAAATCCGAAGATACGAAAAGGGAGAATTCTGGCAGGTGATTAGAGTCGGGAGCAAGCTGATTCTCACCAAAATTGCAAGTGCAGGGACAGTTGAAGAACCGAAACTCTCTGTTCGACTGGCGTCCGATCAGAAAATTTCAAAGGGAGACATAGAAGAAGCTGGAAAAACTGTTCGCATTCTTTTCAACGCTGATTTTGATCTGAAGCCCTTTTACGAACAGATAAAAGAAGACGACGTGCTCGCACAGTTGGCTCGTAAGCTGAGGGGCCTGAGAAGTCCCACAACCCCCACAGTGTTTGAGGCATTAATCGAAACGATTATTGAACAGCAAATCTCTCTGACCATAGCAAACTCGATGGAAAGGAGATTGATCAAGTCTTTCCGCGAAGTGGTCGCACTGGGCAAGGAAGTCTACTATGCCTTTCCGACGCCCCTGGATCTGGCCTCAACAAGCATTCGAAAACTCCGCGGTTACGGGCTGAGTCAGAGAAAGGCAGAGTACATAAAAGACGTCTCAAAGAAGGTGGCCGACGGTAAACTGTCTCTCGAGAAGCTCAAATGTTACGATGATGCGGATGACATCATCGCGGAGCTTGATGCGATAAGGGGCATCGGCATTTGGACAGCCGAGATGACCATGATACGAGGAATGCAGAGAGCGGAAGCTTTTCCGGCCGATGACGTAGGGCTGAGAAGGGTAATCGCACACTACTATTATCGAGACAACAGAATCTCGAGTGAGGAGGCACGCAAAATCGCTGAAAAATGGGGAAAATGGAAGGGACTAGCTAGTTTCTATTTGATAATCGCCAACGCTATGGACATTAACGTACCTTCAGAAATACCCTCGTGATAGCGGGCAGATGATTATGTGCGCGTTGCTCAGAGATTTTGCTTCCACGTTCGGGAACTTAAATTTCCTTTTTCAGGAAGGTGATGATTGTTTCGTATCCGAAGTATACGGTGGCTATGGCCAGTATTGTTGTGGCAAACAGGTATTCTCTTGTGATTTCTGAGGGTTTGAACAGGATTACTTGAAAAACGATAGCTACGGCAAAAAACGTGAAATAGAGGAAATATTTTGGGATAAGAAGGCGATGGAAGCTGACAAAGTTCTCAAGCACCATTTTGTCTACAATAAACCCTTCTGAGGTTTGTTTCAGCAGTCCGGCTTCTTCCAGCTTCTCCAGGTGGTACGAGGCTAATCTGGGGCTGCTCAGATTGAGTGCTTTCTGAACTTCCCTCACGCCGACTGGCTTTCCCATCTTGATTGCGTACCTGTAAACTTGAGCAGTATTGCCTGTCAGCACATCGTGTTCTTTCGTCAAGGAAACGCCAGGCCCATCGACAATTATGCTTGCAAATCTATTTCTGGTTATTGATGTATAACAGAATTATACGATCGTATAAAACTGTAACATTATATCAGCGATGCACGTATGCAAAATCTGTTGGTGAAATTTTGAGCTCTTCAAAGAGAGAAATAATGAAATTTGTGGCCGTCGTTTTGGCAGTCACTCTTCTTGCTGTAACCATTTACGATGCCTTCCCGCAGAATCAAGTAAATCAACAGAGCTCCAACAATGGCTCTGAGTCTTCAGCAACGCAGTCAGCCGCATACTGGTGGTCCATGATCCGCACGATGGCGATGTCGAGCAACGCACGCGTGTCAAACTCCACATCGACAGCGCCGAGTACAAGCCAGACTATGCCACTCACCAACCAGACTTCGTGGGAGTTTGGTACAGGGATATCAGCAGCCATGGGGCTGTCACCTTCACTTGCCACGGGCTCCGGCGAAGTTTTCGTAATTCCAGCCCCCTACGCCACTGGTGCCGCGCCCATTTATGCTCTCAACGCCTCTACTGGAGCAATCGTGTGGGCTAATCCAGGCGATGCTAAGACAGGCTATATAGGCATTCCTGCTTTTGCTGACGGCCTGGTTTATACGGCTTCGGATGACAGCAACATTTACGCGTTTAACGCTACAACGGGTGCCGTTCTATGGAACTATACGATGAGCGACGAAGTCTATGAATCAGGTCCAACTGTTGCTAACGGCAGTGTCTACGTCTGTTCGGGACAAGGCAACATCTACGCATTTAACGCTATGACAGGCGCTCTGGAATGGAACTACACAACCAAATCTGCTATCTGGCAAAGTCCTACCGTCGCAGACGGCGTGGTCTTTGCAAGCACAAGTTCTCCCACCACAGTCTGTGCTCTGAATGCTTCCACTGGCGTCGTCCTCTGGACTTCACCTATAGATGGATTGCTTTTTTGGTCTTCTCCGGCTGTTGCAGGAGGATTCGTCTACGTAGGCTCAACTGATCAGAATGTCTATGCTTTGAACGTCTCCACTGGCGCTTTCGTGTGGAATTACACATATACGGGCAGTGCTCTTATGACGTCTCCTGTCGTTTCTGACGGTGTCGTTTATGTAAGCGGGGCCGTGCTTTATGCATTGAATGCTTCCACTGGCTCGCCGTTATGGAGCTGCACCTTCGATAATGTACAGTCTGATATCGGTGTTATCGTGCACGCTGTCGTTGTTGACGGCGTTGTCTACTTGGGCTCCTCTGACACCGACGTGTATGCTTTGAATGCTACGAGCGGCTCGTTGATCTGGAGCTACGCAACTAGCGGGGGGATTTCGTTTTCCCCTGCCGTTGACAATGACATGGTCTTTGTAGGCTCTGGTGATTGTGTCTACGCTTTTGGACAGCCAGCAGCGCGGGCGCTTTCTGTAGCAATATCGCCCTCTTACGTCGAATTGGATGTCGGTGAGCCCCAAGTTTTCGCCTCAAATGTTACAGGTGGCAATTCGCCCTACACCTTTCAGTGGTGTCTCAATGGCGCTCCAGTCTTTGACGCCACTAACGCGAGTTGGACGTTCACCCCCGCATCAACAGGCTCTTCCGCGGTCTCTTTGGAAGTTACTGACGACCTCGGAACACTGGCAATCTCCAGCAACGCAAGCGTAATCGCCGCCGTTCCTCCAGTTTTTAGCATCTTGAACCCTGGGCCAGAGAGTTGCCCATCCAATTGGAATGCTTCCACAACCGTTCGAAACGCAGGGACCCCCGATCTGATTTTCTATTCAAACGACACATCCTTAGGCTCAACATTCTTCGTAAACATCACTGTGACGAACGTGACGGACCTTTACGCATGGGGAATAGGCCTGGTCTATGACAACACGACACTTCAGTTTGTTAATGCCTGGTTGCCAACGGACAATGTTTTCAGTGGCGCCACGGCTTCCGGAGGCACGCTAATTCAGCCGCCAGTGGTGCTGGGCGCTGTGCCTTACAATGAAGAAAACGCTGGTTTTGCCATTATTGAGTGGGGCTGCACGTTCATTCAAGGAAGCCAGAATTGGTGTTTCAACGGAACCGGTACAGTGGCCCAATTAGAGTTCAGGATAATAAAGGCACCAAACTCGACGACGCACCAGATAATTTCACCCTTCACGCTTGACCCAGATTGGACAACTACGATCTACTGGCCAACGCTTGATTATTGGCCGGAACCGTCGCTTGGGACAGCATCCTTCGCCTACATTTCCTAAACTACCAATTGGTGATGTCAACTAAACTGCGAGCGCATGCTCAATGACAGAAATCCAATCTGCAAAACAACAGAAGATAAGTTGTGGATTCAAGAATGATGAAATAAGATCAAAGAAAATGGTTAGAATAAGCGTAGCCGTTGCACTTGGAATAATCTGCATCCTCTTGATAGCTGGAATGGCATACTTTTCGCTAACCCTGATTTCAGCACAAAACAGCAATAACAATCTGCAAAACCAAAACAAGCAACTGCAAACATGGCTAGACAGAAACGAAACATTGCTTACTCAAACACAAACGTGGCTGAGTGGAAACGAATCATTGCTCAGTCAGATGCAAGCTAACAATACAAATCTGCAAAAACAACTTAACGCTTTATTTTCTGGAACGCCTGACGACTACGGAGACCAAATATATATTGCAACATTTATGCAAGGGGAATCGGGAACATGGTTTGTTTCCAATAGCGTAGGTTCGTATACCCCTGGTATGACTGTTCAAGTGGACGCAAACCAGCCAACCATGATCGACGTTGGCGTTTGGCTAAATACTACCTCAGCAGGAACCCTAACGAAGGCTTATTCAAACGTGATGGTGAATATTACTGTAAGCGGCGTTGTGAACAATTATCCAATGATAGGCCGCCTGGGGGCTGGCAGTCTCATTTCAGACTACTGGCAGCTCGGATTTTACTGGCCCAGTGTAGATGGAAGCACTGCATGGACTCCCCCTGCTAACGCCAGCTTCGCCGTCACAGTCCAGTGTCAAGTCTACTATTCAGGTTCTTGGAATACCATTGAAACATGGGAACTTCTGATTGTAACGGGAGGCTAGCGCGCTAATAATTTAGGTAAAGAAAGCGCGTGCTTACTGCGGGTAGGCTGTGACTGTTTTTGCTGTCAACTGTGCAGATTCAGGATTGGCACGTTTGGAGAGTTCGGCACGCACTTTGCATCCGTTTCGCTGATAGTAGAAAACGCCGTATTCGACAGGCGGGATGGATGCTGCAAGATCTGAAGGTTTGTCACGTGCTTTTCTTTTCATGTTGTTCCAACCTGTCTTGGTCAGCGATAGGTCTCGCTTTTTCCACTCTTAAATTTTCAGTATGGCCAATTAAGATTCCAAATAGACATGCTACACCGTAGCGCGCACTGGAATTAATACCGGATGGAGAAATAGCAGCTGAAAGTTTCAACTAGGTTTTTAATCTCCATACACCGCTAGGTTTAGCTATCGTAATCCTTTCTCCATAGCGCTTACCAGAGAATTCACTAGCCGTTTTTGAACTGGCCCCTTGGCTGCCTGTTTCGCAATTGATAATCTATCGGTAAGAATTCTGTGTTGCTTGATTTTGCTATCATCAATTTCATAGGTACAGATTCCAGGCGTTTCATATTTTGCGCCTTGATAGGAAACTCCCTCTAGCATGTACTCGTAAACAGCCTTGTTGCCATTTACAACGAGTCCTATTCCAGCATCCTTAAACTTCATCTCACGATTCATCTTGTACATCCAAGTCAAATAGCGCTTCACTTCCGCTTTGCCTTTGAACACTCCTTCGGGAACTTGCCAGACGGTGTCTTCTGCAAAGAAGGAAAGTGTGGCATCCACATCCAGCTTCATATGTGCATCAAGAAAATTGCGTATAAGCGTCTCCACATTCTCAGACACACTGCTCACTTCCCACTGACACGCATTACCAATCTCTATGGTTGCTTTTGTGAGTTGAACTTCTATTTAGCTTTTAGGAAACATGCAGCTTCGTGCGTCATGCACGAAGTGTGAATGAAAAGGTGGAAAAGGGCGCGTTTTGATAGACGGCGTTTTGATAGACGCGTTAGCACCGGACTGGGTTTCAGATGTTGCGTGTAAGAATGAAAGAAATTAGCCATCCCAAAAGGGTTAGGCCAATAAACACGGCGAAACCTTGGCTTAATGAGGAACTTTCATCAGTGCCGTACTTTGTCCCCAAACCTCCCAGATAGGATTTCCAGACCAATCCCACGAAGCCAATGGGGACAGAAACCGCGAGCCTGATCCACAGTATCTGAGCTTGATAATTGGCGATGGCTGCTTGTGTCGCGGTCATATCGGAAACGTTGATTGTCAAAGATGGTGTCAGTGGATAGACCACCAGCACCCCTATGATCCCGAATATGACGTCTGCAATATACGCGTACCCTGTCACTGAGGCTGCGGTTCCGAATGACCACTCGCTTCCATTGTCGCACAAGGCTTTCACGAGTAAGGACTTTACCAACCAGAACGCAATGACTATCACCACACTGATTAGCACAGCAATCGTTACCACCGATGTAAGAAAGTTTTGGCCTTCAGAGATCAGGTTAGGGTCACCTATCCATTGGATCTTCTGATAAGCCAGTGCAACACCGACCGATTCCAATATAGCCAGAAAAGCGACAATGACTATGGGGCCGTTGTATTCTGGCCAACGTCCAATGTCTTCCATAGAATCAGATGGCGAAACAACAAGCTTGTACAACCGCTCAAAAACCGAATAATACTTTCTCTCCTCAGTCTCTTCCGAACTCGACTCAACTGAGACTTCAGGTTCCTTAAGGGCAAATCCAGAAGGTCTGGCCTTAACCAAGTCTGCCCCACAATTCCTACAGACCACGTCAGTCTTAGCCACTGAAGCCCCACAATTGGGACACACTAGGTTATCTTCTGCGTTCATCCTCTCGTACCGCGATTCTAAAAGGAACTATTTAGCATTTTCCCAACACGTGTGCTAACGCGTGCTCTTTCAAAAAATTGATGGTTGCCTGTTCCTAAATTCTGTGAGATGATGCGGGCGCGCTGGCGCTTATTCGAGAATTTCTTCCGTCCGTTCCAATCTGTTTCGCAGGTGGGTAGCCGCTACAACCATAAGCACCCCTAATACCACACCTAGGATCCCGAGAATTACCCCCAACAATATGCGCGGATCTCCAAAAGACTGGACACGATTATTTACTTGCTCCCAATAAATCACTGAAAAGATTACCACTCCCAAGACGATAAGAACGATTCCGAATATGCCTCGTCGTTTTAGCGCGTTTTGTGCACGGCTTATCTTTAGTTCACGTGCAAGTTGGTCGCGGGCGCGCTTGACCCATAGCGGACGCTTCAAATCACATCCACATTCAGGGCAGAAGACATCTCTCTCCTTTACTACTGCGTGGCATCTCGGGCAATACTGAGACTCTGGTGGTGAGAGGGGCGTTGCCACGTTCAAGCCTCATTGAAGATATCATGTAACCTAGTATTTAACTTCTTTTCATGCCCATATACGCCAGAACATACGCCAGCATATACGCCAGCATATACGGCCAGCACGGTTAAAAGGCGCGCGCACCTGGTTTGTGCTAATCCCTACTCCTACGACTATGCCTGGCCGTTGGTGTTTAAATAAAGGCCTGAAAATGTTAAGCACTGAAATGAAAAAAAGAAAAGCTCTTGCGCTTTTATCAGGCGGTTTGGACAGCACGTTAGCGGTGAAGCTGCTTCTGGAACAGGGCATGGATGTTGAGGCGATTAATTTCGTGTCCCCGTTTTGCCTTTGCGGCAGGGGTGGATGTGGGGCGTCAGAGGTGGCGAAGAAATTTCAGATACCGTTGAAAGTCGTCAGCGTGGGCGAGGACTATTTGAAACTCGTCAGAAAACCGAAGCACGGCTACGGAAGAAACATGAACCCCTGTATCGATTGCAGGATTTTCATGCTGAAAAAGGCCAAGAAATACGCAAAGGAAACGGGAGCTGCGTTCATCTTCACGGGAGAAGTGCTCGACGAGAGGCCTATGAGTCAACATTTCAAGGCCCTAAAGACGATAGAAGAAGAGGCTGGACTGAAAAACAGGGTTTTGAGACCATTATCCGCGAGAGTGCTCCCGGAAACGCTAATTGAAAAAAGAGGACTAGTTGACCGCAAGAAGCTTTTGGACTTTCAAGGTAGGTCTAGGAAGAAGCAGATCGAACTTGCCAAAGTGTTCAGCATAGCTGATTATCCATGTCCCGCCGGAGGCTGCTTACTCACGTACAAGGAATTCGCAGACAAAGTGAGAGATCTATTCGAGAATAAGAATCGAGTAAGCCTAAAGGACATAGCGCTGCTGAAATTGGGCAGGCACTTACGGTACGGAAAGAACAAGATAGTCGTTGGTAGGAACGAGTCTGAAAACAAAACCCTTCTTCAAATGAAATCTCCAAGCGACTACTATTTTGAGGTTCCGAACTGCGGCAGCCCAATCACCATTCTTCAGGGAACGAAAACAAAAAAAGCGATTCAGAAAGCGGCAGCCTTGACAGCTTACTATTCAGACGAAAAAAGCCCCGAAGTCTTGGTGAGATTTGGAAAAAACAGCCTAGACAAGGAGACGAAGGTTGCTAAGCTGAACAGGGAAGAAGTGGAAACGCTGAGAATTAGCTGAGAACAATAAAACTAGGCGCGGCCGACAATAGCATTCTGTTTTTAATATAAAGTCTGCTAATTGTAGAGGGTATGTCGTCCGCTGATGTTGCAGTCAAGGTTTTTCTCGAATTGAAGAACGAGGACTTCAGAGTTCTACAAGCCATAGAAACGGCCATGAGCGAGCATGAATTCGTCTCTGCAGAACAAATAGCCCGATTCACCAAGCTAGACTTGCTGCGGGACACGGACTTTCGGATAAACCGCCTCAGCAAGCTAGGGCTAATCTATCGAATGCGCGGAGCCTACACAGGCTACACCCTTAACTACGCTGGTTATGATTGCCTCGCCATAAACGGTTTGGTCAAAGCTAACGTGCTTGAGGCTTTCGGCAAACCCCTGGGCGTGGGCAAAGAAGCCGACGTTTACGACGCGCTAAACCCTAAGGGGGAACGAATAGCAGTGAAATTTCATCGCTTGGGCAGAATTAGCTTTCGCCAAATCATAAGAAGAAGAAGCTATTCCGCCGAACGTAGTGCAAGCTGGCTTTATCAGTCTAGACTAGCGGCAGAGAGAGAATTCCAAGCTCTGCAACTCCTTTTTCCATTTCGCATAGCTGTTCCTGAACCGATAAGCCAAAACCGCCACGTCGTAGCCATGGGAATCATTGAAGGTGGAGAACTCGCAGATTACAAGCAATTATCACGGCCCGAAAAAATTTTGGCAGAGATTCTTCGCAACACACGCAAGGCCTATTTAAAAGCGGGCATAATTCACGGCGACCTGAGCGAATACAATGTCATTCTGAAACCGAACAGACACATATTGATAATCGATTGGCCACAATACGTCACCAAGGAACATCCAAACGCTGAAGAACTGCTAAAACGCGACGTTCAAAACATTCTGAAATACTTCAAGCGCAAGCACAAGGTCAATGCAAGTCTTGAGGAAACGATTGAATACGTAACTGGAAAAAACAGAACCCTTACCTTACAGGCACGTCCAGCATGATGTAAAGAACGTTGTTTCCACGCAACAAAACATTTCCATAGTTTGTTATCAGCTGATCGTCCTTAGACTCTGTGGCTCCTTCCAGGAGAATGTTCATGTGACCATCGCATTTGATCATCTTGCCTTTGTACTCGCCGCCATTCTTGAGAACAACGGCGATGCCAGCGTTCAACTGCTTCACAAGAACGTTCAGCGGCTTCTTGCTAGGCTCCATTAAAGCACCCTAATCCAAACTTGATTAAACATACCACCAGCCACCACATATAAAAGCCTTGTGAAAATAGGTTCTGTAAACTCTTTGTTTGGTTTTCGGTGCTGTAAATTTTCGTTTGGTGCAAAAGGTTCTGTGATTAGTTCTTCGACAAGTGTTTGCGCCTTACTGATGAGCGATGTGTACGATGATTCTTTCGGTAACGGTATGTTGTGTTTCTCTGCATAGTCTTTGACCCATATCATAGTTACTGTGAGAGTTTCAAGTAATTCTTGGCTGAGTTGATGCATTCTAAGCAGTTCGTTCAAAGTTGCAGTTGCATCTTTCAATAAATCTGACATTTGGCTTACCTATGTGCATCAAGGTATTTTCTTCGATTTTCCATCTCTTCTTTGAGAGAGTCCATTAGCGGTCTATATTCGTCTTCGAGGGTTTGCTTAATTTTCTGAATCTCGGTTTCTATTTCCAGATAATTCTTTGGTTCTTCAATCTTGGCGGTCTGTGAAGCATTTTTCAGCTTGAGATTTTCTATCTCGACCTTCACTTCTTCCTGAAACTTGCCTACTACAACAGCAAGAAGTTCATTGACAATGAGATTCTGACCGCGAATACTGATTTGAAGGATTTCATCTGAATCGAGAAAATTCATGATCGCATTTCTGAATCGTAGGTCTGATGAGGTTTTGGAATCGTTGATGATTTTTGTCCTTTCTAGTTTGTTCACTTCAAACGCTTGCTTCTTTTCCTGTAGGTCACGGTCATTCTCCCTTTTTGCTTCCTCAAACCAATTGATGAGAAACTCTATTGTCTTAGTACTCTCAGACAATCTATTTTTCTCCTTTCTTTTCCTTGCGTGCTTGTTTGTCTATCCACATTTCTAATGCCTCTTGAAATGCTTCGCTCATGTTTCCTCTTTTCATGCCCTTCGATTTGAATATGGCTTCTCGGAATCTTTCTTCTAGCTTGTCATCAACGACAAGAGTTACTTTTCCCATTTAGGTCACGGTATAAAGTATAGGGCAATATGGTTATAAGGTTTTTGGTATAGATGGAAAACCTTTTATAGTTGATGTGGATATATGGCTATATGGTTAGAAGGCGAACAAAGATGGAAAACCAACGTGAACAAAAAGGCTTAGACATCGCAAAACTACCAGACCAAATCAAACGAATAGACGCAGACACTTACACTGTAAAATCACAGACAAACAACCACGAATACAAGGTTTTCAAGGTTAATGATGAATGGTATTGCGAATGCCCAGACCATGTATATCGTCATGAAAAGTGCAAACACATCTATGCGGTAGAGTTTTCCGTTTCGTTGAGGGCTCAAATCAGAAAGATTGAACCCATAGACACCATGACAGAATGCATCTATTGTGGCTCACCAAACATCATGAAATACGGGGTAAGACACAACAAGCGAGGCAACATTCAAGTTTTTCACTGCAAACAATGCGAGAAATTCTTCACCTTTAACATAGGCTTCGAGAGAATGAAGCATAACCCTCAAGCCATAACGAGCGCAATGCAACTCTATTTCAGCGGAGAATCATTGAGAAACACGATGAAATCTCTAAGACTGCTAGGTGTTGAGGTTTCTCATCAGACGGTTTACAAATGGATACGAAAATACGTTAAACTCATGAAGGACTATGTTGAAAAAATAAAGCCAAACGTTTCTGACACTTGGAGAGCTGATGAGCTATATGTCAAATTTAAAGGTGACATGAAGTACGTTTTTGCGTTGCTTGACGATGAAACTCGTTTTTGGATAGCTCAGGAAGTTGCAGAAACAAAACTGAAACATGACGTTAGAAACCTGTTCCATATGGGCGAACGCTTAATGGGCAAAAAACCCATGACGCTCATCACTGACGGACTTTATTCTTACCATGAAGCATACAAAAACGAATGGTACACACGCACAAAACCGAGAACTGAACACATACGACACATCACCATTAAGGGAGACAGGAACAACAACAAAATGGAACGATTGAACGGAGAAATCCGAGATAGAGAAAAGACGATGCGAGGACTCAAAACCAAAGAAACACCGATTCTAACAGGCTATCAGATTTTCCACAACTACATCAGACCACATGAAGCATTAGAAGGAAAGACACCGAGTGAGGCTTGCGGAATAACGATACAAGGAAAGAACAAGTGGAAAACGCTGATTCAGAACGCTAGTCGTTCTTCTTCTTGAATACGTTTTTCTCTTCAAAGCTTACTTCCAGAAAGGTAAAGTCATTTTCTTTCGCAAACATTTCACTAGCCTTTTTTATCTTCTCGAATGTTGCGACATCAGGAATTTCTGCAAAACCGCTTATCCTCACTATTGGCATATCAAACGTTCCTCAAAAGATAAATAGTGAGAGGCAAAAACAGAGGAACATGGTAAAATGCCCAAAATGTGAAGAGGGAGAATTGCTGATGTTCTTGGATGAAAATGCCTCAGACCATTATGAGATAGTCTATGTTTGCTCAAAATGTGGTAGTGAGATTACGAGATCCGACCTTCTCGCAAAAAGCTCAGAACATCACAGAAAATTAGAATTAAGATGACCAATTCTTTCTATTCCATCCTTCCTCACGAACGGCAAACTTTACGTCCTTTCTTGGTTTAAAATTCTCATTCAGAAACTTTGCTTCGCTCTGGGCCTTCCTCTTTGTTAGAGAGTGCCTAACGATTCTTACAGGACTAATGCCTTGTTTTCTGATAACGACATAGTTCTGTGAACTGCCTCTCTTCTGATAACTCATGAGAACTCACAGAAGAAAAAAGTTACCAAACGAAAGTTTACACGGAGAAGAACCAAACGGAGAGTTTACAGAACCTGAAAATAGGTTCTGTTCTATTATTGGGCGATAGCCTTCATGGTGCAAGTTGGGCCTGAAAATTTATCGACGTAAAATTTAAGTGAATGTCTGCCTGCTTCAAAATGATGAAAAATGAATATAGTCGTTGTGGATCATGTTTACCTCGAAGCGGAACACATCGGCAGGTTGGAATCGCTTGGGAACCTCAAAGTTTTCAAACATCCTCCCAGATCGATTAATGGTTTCAAGCAGAGAATAGCGGGCGCAGATGTTGTGATAGTTGGATGGAATAAACTGACGAAAGACATCATTGATTCCTCCAAGAAGCTTAAGATGATTTCGATATGGGCAACGAGCTGTCATTACGCCGACGTTCAGGCAGCGAAGGAAAAGGGAATCACCGTCACTCACGTTCCTGCCTACGCCACGGAAGCGGTTGCTGAACACTCTTTCGCTTTGATGCTGGCAGCGGCCAGAAGACTGCTCTCGGCAGATAAGCACGTGAGAAAAGGGGGTTTCGACTGGAGACCTTTTGGGGGCGTCGAACTTTGTGGAAAAACCCTCGGCGTCATCGGCACCGGTACGATAGGTTGCCGAGTCGCAGAGATATCTAAGGCCTTTGGGATGCATATTCTGGGTTTCGATAAATACCCAAATGCTGACAGGGCCAGGGAACTCGGAATGAAGTACGTGGACCTTTGCACGTTGCTGAGAGACAGCGACTTCATATCGGTACACGTCACGTTGACACCAGAGACAGAAAAGCTTCTGGGGCAAAAGGAGTTCGAAGCCGTGAAAAAGGGAGCTGTGATAGTTAATACTTCGCAGGGGAAGGTTATCGATGAGAAAGCCTTGATAAAGGCGTTGAAATTGGGCAGAATATCTTATGCTGGGCTCGATGTCTTTGAAGACGAGCCTCCCTCTAAGAAAAACCAGCTGTTCGCGTTGGATAACACGGTACTCTCGCCTCACGTGGGGTTCCACACCGTCGAAGCCGTCAAGAGGTGCACTGACATCTGCATCGACAACGTTGAAAAGTTCTTGGAGGGTCATCCGCAGAACCTGTGTTAGGGCAGAGATTGCCTTCTTCATCATGAGGGAGTGACTTTGGAATGAATTTAACCAGGGAAGAAGAAAGAATGCTCGCCGGCGAACTCGGCCGAGGAGTACAGGCAGCTATGGAACTGCTTGTAGCCATAGGAGACGCCTACGACGCTGAGAAAATGATTCCTATCACCCGTGCACATGCTGCTTCAAGCGGCCAAGAGGGAGACCTGTACTTCGTCGAGCTCTTGGCGAATGGTGGTGCCAAATGCCTGGTTCCAACCAGCACAAACCCCGTTTATGACATCGGGTTTTTCCACAAGATATTCGAGATTCCGAGCGACGAGGCGGAAGTGGCTCGTAGAGTCATGGAAGCCTACAAAAAGGTTGGCGCGATTCTGAGTTGGAGTTGCGTGCCATATCTGACGGAGAACATTCCTTTGTTCGGTGAAACCGTGGCCTTCTCAGAATCGAGTGCCACGCCCTACGTGAACTCCGTAATCGGTGCCTCGACAAATCGGGAGGCGGCTCAGAGCGCTCTTGCGGCTGGAGTTGTCGGCAAGACTCCCAGATACGGGCTGCACATCAAAGAGAATCGAAGAGGCACGGCGCTGATTAAGGTTGAGGCAGCTTTGAGAAGCAGTTTCGACTACACTCTTTTGGGACAGTGCGTGGGGGAGCAGATAGGTTTCGGAATCCCAGTCTTAACCGGCATAACGAAACGTCCGAGCACGGAGGATCTAATAAACTTCTGTGCGATGTCAAACACCTCTGGCGCAGTGTCCATGTTTTACATACCAGGGTTCACCGTCGAAGCTCAGACTGTTCAAGAAGCTTTTCAAGGTGATGTCCCAGAGGACAGCATCACTGTCACAGACGCCGAACTGAAGCGCACGTGGGAAAGAATGCAGACGACAACCGGAAAGATAGGTTTTGTCATGCTTGGATGCCCGCACTACACTCTCAAACAGTTGGGCGAGGCCGCAAAACTGTTGGAAGGAAAGAAGATTCATGGCGGGATCTCGTTCTGGATTTGCACATCATCAACAACCAAGGCCCTGGCCCAGAGAATGGGCTATGTAGAGACGATCGAAAAGGCTGGCGGAAGCGTCGTGGTTGACACGTGCATTGACGAACCATGCTGGACCGTTTACAGGGACAAGACGGGCATGACTGATTCACCCAAATGCGCTTATTACCGAAGGTTCAAAGATGTTATAGTGGCTGGACTGGAAGACTGTGTGGAAGCGGCCGTCAAGGGGAAATATGAATGAAAGCTGAGGAAACTAGATTGAAATGTCACAAGATCGTTGGAGGCTGCGGACAAGGCGAAGCACTCGTTTCCCATGAGCCAATCTGCTTCTATCTAACCGACCCGAGAACGGGCATAGTTCGCGAGAAAACTCATGAGCTTGCGGGAAAGAATCTGGCAAACAAGGTGCTTGTGTTTCCATCTGGAAAGGCCAGCTCAGTGGTGCAGATAGACGGCCTCTTCAAGCTGAAGTCAAACGATCTGGCCCCCAAAGCGATGATAGTCAAAGACATCGAAACTGTGCTCATAGTCAGCGCGGTGCTGGCAAAGGTTCCTCTGGTGGACAGACTGGAAAAAGATCCGTTCGAGGCAATCCACACTGGCGACATGGTAACGGTAGACGCAGATAAGGGAATGGTCACGGTGAGAAAGAACCTCTGAAACCTGCCAGTTCACCCTTGACGATTGAGACAAGTTCTAATACGTTTCATTCCTTCCCGAATTTGTTCGTACGAGATGGAGTAGGACATTCGCAGGTGCCCTTCACCACTCGTTCCGAAGCCGGATCCAGGCACGGTCACCACCCCGGCTTCGTTCAGCAGGCGCAAGGCAAGAGCGTCATCCGATTTTTCGATGGATGAAAAATCTGGAAAAACGTAGAACGCCCCGTTTGGCGCGGCGTAGGCCAAAGACTGAATCTGGTTAAGCTCATCTATCATCAATTTTCTTCTTCTGCTATACTCTCTAAGCATTTCTTGAACGCAGTCTTGCGGTCCCGTTAGTGCGCTAACGGCTGCTTTCTGGGATATTGAATTTGGACACAAGGTTGCGTAATAGTGCAATTTGCGCAATGTTGCAGAGAGCTCCTTTTCTGCCACTATGTACCCTATTCTCCAGCCGGTCATAGCGTACGCTTTTGAGAAACCGTTCACCGTGATAGTTCTTTCTTCCATGCCTGGCAGTGAGCCGATGCTGATGTTTTTTGCACCATCATAGGTCAGTTTCTCATATATTTCGTCTGCAAAAACCAGCAGGTCGTGTTCCTGCGCCACTTCTGCGATGCCTTCAAGTTCTCGTCTCGAGAACACATGACCCGTCGGATTGCAAGGATTGGACAGCCAAATCATCTTCGCTTTTTCCGTTATTCTCTTTTCCAAAACATCGATGTCTAAGCCAAAGTCCTCACTTTCCTCAAGCGGCACCGTCACGGGCGTCGCTTCCGCCACAAGCGTATCCTCAAAATATGCAGGGTAATAAGGGTCGAGAATGAGGGCTTCGTCTCCCCTATCCAAAAATCCCAAGGCCGTTATAAGCATGGCTTCCTGAGATCCGGAGGTGACAGTCACTTCTGTCTTGGCATCAGCGACAACACAATTTTCGTTCCTGAGCTTCTCTGAAATAGCCTGGCGCAGTTCCAAGGTTCCGTCAACTTCTGTGTAATGAGTGAAACCGTTTCTAGCAGCCTTAACAGCAGCTTCCACGATGTGGTTTGGGGTTTTAAAGTCAGGTTCCCCTTGCTCGAAGTGCACCAGATTTTTCATGCCAGCAGAATAATCAAGCATTCTCCTAATCGCCGATGGTTTTAGCCAGCTAACCCTGTTAGAATATCGTGACAATACTCTTCACCCATAACTCTGCAAATCGCGCGCCTGAGGGCTCTTGTATATGCGATATAATATAAGACTTGACGAGTGCAAGTGGAAAGAAAGTTATCGAAGGTTAGAACCCTTCCAATTCCTCTCCCCCTTGGGCTTTCAGACCCTTCGGCTGCACCTTGAATTGGTCGGGCGGGCTAGCTTTACAACTCCGTTTAAATTCTTCGCATAGCGTAAGCTGAAAAAAGAAGGCGGTTACGGGTAGTGTTGTCCGAAGTTTCTGGCGCAGAGCGCTATGTCTCTCATGTTGACTGTGCCGTCGTCGTTGATGTCTGCGTTAGGGTTCCAGTTTGAGCTGGGCGGGGAGCCTGGGTAAAGATAGTTGGGTCCATCGGATCCAAATGCTCTTGCCACGAGGACCATGTCTTTCATGTTGACTTTGAAGTCGCCGTTTACGTCGCCTGGAACGGAGACTGTGAGGGTTGTCGTGCACGTGAAATTGTTTGCAGCCTCACCTGATCCGCCGAGTTGGCAGTAACCTGTCAGGATATAGTTGCCATACCCGAGGGTTGAAGTGTTTCCCTGAAATACCTGGTTTACCATGGTTCCATTCGCCAGGTTTGAAATGCTTTCATAGCCCACAGTCGTGCCGTTAGCGTAGAATGTTAGGGTGACGTTTTCAGGGTTGGCTCCGAGGTTTGTGATGGTGACGTTCATTGGAATTCCGTAGCCTTTGCCAACGACGGTTTTAGAACCTGAAAAGCTTGAGATTCACGGAACGTTGAAACTAGCGTTCTGACCTGCGCCTATCTGTGCAGTCAAAACACCTGATGTAGAAGAGCCCTGCTCAGTGGATGAGAAGAACACCGCCGACGCGTTCAACCCGGTGTTCCCCGCGTTTATCGACAACCCTGAGCCTGACGGAGTGACAGTAAAATTAAGCATGCCCTGTGTCGTCGTCGAGTTCAGAACCCACTCACACAACGTGAGTTGTCCTGAAACATTCTCCGCGCGCGCTGAAACATTCTGTCATAAATTATAAATAGATCGTTAAGCAGACAGCAGATTCAACCTCTAACTATGTGAAACCTCTTCTTCAAATCAGGTTTCGCGTGATTGGGGACACAATCGAGAAAGGAGAGAAAGAAAGAATGAACAAACTGATATCAATAGCTTTGATCATAGGTCTTCTGCTGGGAGTTTCAGCGATTCTAGCACCACCGATAATGGCTTCTCCGCCGATTTCGAGACCGATGGACTTGTACGAAATCACTGACCAGGGTAACGCTCCTCAGACAGTTGACTACTCACGGGCCTACGACACTGCAAGCTGCGAGATAATACAGAACACGATGGACACGCTGCTCATGTGGAACGCAGAGAACGCAAGCGCACCGTACATCTATGCCATCGCAACGAACGAGACGGACGGTCCCGTAACCAACGGAGTATCATCTATAGGATGTCCGGTACCCTCCGGGGATTCCGTAATAGGATTGAACTTCGAAAACACGAACGCACAGCTTGGCCCCGACTCCATGTACTACTGGCAGTACGATTTCAGAATCCGCTCAGGTGTTGAGTTTGCGCCCCCGTACAACTACAGCTTGACACCGGCAGACGTTGCCTACAGCTTCCAACGCACTATATTCCAGGACGATCCATCCGGTCCAGAATGGATGCTGGATGAACCCCTGTTGGATCAAGTCGCAGGGTTGAGAGTTGCAACTGGCGGGCTGGCCGACTTTAGCAACCCGACGCAACTCACCGAGGTTGGCGCGCTGGTCAGAGACTGCGTGCGGTATAACGCTACGGACGTCTGGTTCAACATCATGTTCCCAGGCGCTTATCCACAGTTCCTAGGATTTCTATGCGGAACATGGGCATCCATCGAGAGCCAACAATGGATTAATAATCAAGTCATCACCGCAGCAGACAGACCAGACTGGTCGGGATTCTCTAACAGTCTGGGAACTGGTCAGGGCTCAGCTAGCCTGACAAGCTGGGTGCTCTACTCGGACCCCCCTTACTCGCCTCTGGACTATCCAACGCCGATGGAGTACGGTTCAGGCCCATACACTCTAACACCAGGCACACCGGACTACACCGACAACTACTATTGGAGTGCAACCAGAAACCCCAACTGGTGGGGCGGATCTCCGGACTTCTACCCGGTTGAGGCTGGTGCGCAGCCAACAGGCTACGTGAACACGATTGAAGTTTCGTGGAACTACCCGTGGGCACAGGCAGTCGCATACTTCGAAGCCGGTGCCTGCGACATTGTGGCGCTTCCATCACCTGCAAACATCGGCGATCTGTACCAGGAAGGCTACTCTGGCAGCTACTACCCGTTTCCAGCAACATCATCAAACCTTCCAGATGCTGGCATACGCGCCATTGCCTTTTATCCTGGAGAGTTGTCATCACTCTCAGGCTCGTACTTCGAGTACGACTGGGTGCAGGGCTGGTACTACAACCCCAACTATCCAGGCCTCAACTTCGCCAACATATACAAGTTCTACTACCTGAACGAATCAAACCTGCCGACCCCGCTACAGCCGTGGAGCGAGTATCTGCCCGCAGACGTTAACAGAGACGGTGTAGTCAACATGAAAGACCTCGCATCCGTCGCCAGAGCCTTCGGCTCAGAATACACGCAGCCGATTTCGCCCTATTGGGTGTTCTTGGACGACCTGACGAATGACAGGGTTATCAACATGAAGGACCTGGCCTTCATGGCCAAAGATTTCGGTTACACAAGCCCGATCGGAACTTTCGGACCATTGGTTAGCCTGAGAGCAAGCACAGGAACTGGAATCGTTTGGGGTGTGAACGGCACGGCAAACGCGGTCACGGATACAGCCCCCGAAGTGGCCATAGACATGGCTACAGGCGGCAGTGTGACCTTCACAGCAACGTGCCAGTTCGGCTACGGAAACATCAATGACCGTGTCATACAATGGTACTATGGCACGTTGACAAACGGTCAGCTAGGTGCACCGACAGCAGGCCCGTCAACAATAAACGCGGCCACATCCACGTTTACGTGGAGTAACATACCTGCCGGATCCTCCTACGTCTTCTGCACCGTAACGGACACGTTCACAGGCAGCATCGCAACAGCACGCACAACAGCGGAGCTGTCGAACACGGCTGTGACAACTTCGACGTGGGCGGGAATCTACGCCTCATAAACGCTCGAAGATCAAAACACAAAAACTCTCCCTTTTTTCTTGGTTTGATTTGACTGAAGGAAACCATAGCGCGCCGTTTTTATTTGTCGCCCCCGCCCCTGTATAATAGGCATTCTATTCTAAACTCGGAAAGGAATGGACGGGCGCGCTGGTGCTTGTCATGGTCTAAAAACATATTGGGCTGATAATGATGAAGACAGGCCATTTTTTTCTCTTGCGATAGTTCATCTCAATAATCGCAGTTCTCGTAGCGCGCGCTAACTTTAATTAATGGAGATAACAAAAACGAAAGAATTGAGTTTCTTTTTTGCTTTTGACCTTCTGATTTCCTAAAATAGGATAATAGGAAATGTGCTGTGTATATTTGGTTGGCAATCCGTTGTGCTGCGAAGAAACTGGGCTTTTGTTATGGGCAAGGTTGTCCGAAGCGTCTGGCCGCGAGGGCTATCTCTTTCATGTTGAGTAGGCCTTGGCGCAATGCGCGCGCTAGAATAAAAGGCAAATACCGAGTTTTCGCCATAAATAGACTTAAATCTAACTTATTTAGGCAAAAGGAGCTTTAGTCGGGCGGGCAGGATTTGAACCTGCGACAATCCGGTTTCTGCTTGTACGCCTGGTAGGCTGGGTGACGCCCACCTTTGGCAGACGTCTACAGCGTCTCCGCCAGCTAAAATCCTTTGACCTACGCTGGCTCGGAAGCTCTGCCAGGCTGAGCTACCGCCCGTTGTCCGACCGACAATAACAAAAACCGAAATAGTATATAACCTTAATCTGAGCGTATTTGCCGTGCTCGTGTGATTTGAAGCACTATTGTCGCAGCCACTAAGGGGCTTACCGATTATTCGAGAACGCGTCTTTCGCCTTTGGATTTACGAAAACTTTGGTTTTCCTTGAGAATCGAGGGCTGTCGGTTTTATTTCATATGTCTGCAATTGCCATATTCGTGTGAACTTAGTATCGGAATGGGTCGTTCGCGATGAAAGAGTTGACATTTTCCGTTTAATTAAAAAACGGAATTCAAAAAACAAGTCATCGTTTTACCATGGTAGAGTTTTTTAGGGTGAAAGCGAGATAGCATCTTATAGAGGTGACCGGAGGAATATGGCGAAAAGCATTCAGATTATGACTCCTTTTGACGCGAGCAAAATTTCCGTAAGCCAGAATCCAAGATTCCCTAGCGCATACATTGTTGACCTCCCGTTGGACTCTGTACCTGATCAAGAGTGGCGAGAAGCTTTCGACATGAAATGGAAGTCGAGCAGAGACTTGTGGGACAGGAAGCTTTTGCTAATCGACGACAAAGTTAGGCTCGTCACGACGCCAGACGAGTTTTTGGAAAAACTGGACTGGGTTGAAAAAACGATTCGTGAAACCAATATTGCCATTGAAGATCAATATCGCATTATTGGAAAAGAAAAGGAAATGATACGAGAAGCAACGGCAAAACAGGCGTTGCAGGCGGATATCCAAGGTTCTGAAATTATCCTAGAAACGTTGAGAAAACGATTCAGCACGTAGATAGTGCAGAGCTAATGAGTGATCTGAAGCCAAAGGATTCTAATCGTACTTTTTAACACCTATCATTTTTCTGTAACATCTTAGGTCTGAGACTACAGTTTTCAGAAAGTCCAAATCCATTTTTTTCGTTTCAAGCAGCAATAGTTCTCCACTAATGGCCTTCGTTAAAGTCCGGTCGTCGCTCGTCACCAATATCTCCTTCTGCTTGGGGAATACGCTTTACAAGTTCAGTTGCACTCCTTATTTAGCTTATGAATTCAGAATTAACGTCTGCATGTGAAAATCCTCAATTGCCATAGGATCTAGGAACAAGAGCGCAATGAAATCAAAATGGTAATTCTCCGAACTTTATGTCTGCACTGGGAACGCTGCAAGTTAACCCTTTACTCCACAAACAGAAATATCGATGAAATACGATATATGTCAAACCGGGCACAACATTTTATAAAGTTTAGGCACACCTCATATCAACAGTGGCGTGAGAAAAGGAGAAGGCTTCTCTCACCATTACGAAATTTGATTAGACTCTGGTTTTCGATTTCTTGTTCTGGTCTGGTTTCTGGATTCAAGCCGATTTGGCTTTCCAACGTGAAATTTAGATGAAAAAGACCGTCTTAAGGGACAACGTTAGGTTTGAATGCATAAAAGGCCAGTCGAATAATGACCATAACGCCAAACGTATTTTACATTTTCACGTATGTTACATTTCGTAATATGATTCTTTCATCGAACCAGCTTTATCCTTGCCAGAAACTTCTTGGATTCTTTAGTTGTCTTCTGAGGTGGATGTACTTCGCAGACTTCCAGAATAGCTGCACAGTGTTTGCATTGGAAATATGTCTTGTCACGTTTTGCAATGAGCCAGAAGCCTTGCGTCGATCTGCAATGGGGGCAGTCCTTCAGTGATTTTCGAAAATTCTCGATTTCGTTTAGGCTCAACTGCATTCCCAATCTTTGTAACTCCATCGTTTCATTTATGTGTTATGAAGCACTCTTCAGTTAAGAAATATTAAAACTGGTCTTCAAGCAAAATCCTGGTTGTCAAGAATACAAATTACTGCGTCTGACCGAAGCTGCATGAGAACAGAGCATTGTTGAACTAAACACGCCAACATTAGCCCTAATAGAGCGAGCCATAACAAATCAAAGGGCCAAAAGACCATTTCTTAAAGCGTGTTTCAAATTAAAAAGATGAGTCTAACGTCGAAAGACTTGTGAGCAAAAACTCGAACGTTTTGCACAGAGTAACTACTCATTCGTTAAACCTGAAACCTTCTTCCTCGTAGTGGAAGTGTCGACCAATGTCTCTTGCAGCTACTCGTTTTCGGACTTGGTCGCCATTCCCCACACGGCAATTAGCAGATAGATTGGAAGAGTAATCACCAAGAATACTGCAAAAAACGCCGCAACCGTTAGCCACCACGGTGGAGACGAGTAGAGTTGGGTTGGAAGGCCCATTGCCAGCACAACTATGAGTGACACCACAATAGCAATCACAGTCCAAACGAGGGCAATCACCTGCTTCGCATTTATCGTAATCTCCAATATCTTCACCTCCTCCACGTTTAATATGTGTCCTCGTATCTCCTTCTGACAGTTCTATCAATTCCTCACTAAATAAATAGTTATGGAACTAACTTCTATTTCCCCAACCTCGGACCAACATTGCACGGCCATGCGTATCAATTCTTCCGGCCAGAGAGTCGTAGTTGTCTTTCGCGGCAGAGAACAAGTTATTGCAAGATTAGCGTAAGTGTTTTAGAGCAGAACATTCGCATTCGATATTCATGAAGAAGCAGATGCTTTACGGGGGACTTGCGAAATATTACGATTTGATCTATTCGAATAAAGATTACAGAAAAGAGGCTGCTCGAATCAAATCGATAGTCTCGAAGTACAAGAAATCGGAGGGAAAAAACCTTCTTGACGTCGCCTGTGGCACAGGGCGTCATCTGGAATACTTGAAAGACGAGTTTTCTTGTATGGGCGTTGATATCAGCAACCAGATGCTGGAAGTTGCAAGGAAGAATGTTGAAGGAGTTGTTTTCGAACAGGCAGATATGACAGAATTAAACCTCAGCAAGAGTTTTGATGTGATTACCTGTCTGTTCGGTTCCATCGGTTACATGAAAACCTACACCAACCTGAGAAAAACCATTCAAAATTTCATCAAACATCTGAAAACAGGAGGTGTTGCGTTGATTGAACCATGGCTCACAACATCAACCGCAATAGCAGGCACTCCGAGCATGCACACGTATGACGGAAGGGATATCAAGGTTGCTCGACTCAGCGTCACTGAAATCAGAGGCAACTTTTCAGTCCACGACATGCACTACTTGGTTGCTGAGCGAAATAAGAAAGTCAATTATTTTGTCGACAAACATGAACTGGGACTCTTCGAGATTGACAAGACTCTGACGATCATGAAGAAGGCTGGCTTTCAAGCAAAATTCCTGAAAAAAGGTCTGATGAAAAACAGAGGATTACTTGTCGGATTAAAACCATAGACACTCTCATGTTCGATATTTTCACACGGAAATCTGGGATCGTCGTAAAAGTCGTACTCTTAATCACATTCAAGCCCCAAACAAGAGCGCTTACGATATGGCACTCCGTGAGTTTATTACGGTTACCCCAACATCATAACGCCAAGCTCATTTCATCAAACGATCATGTTTCCTTGTGATATATCCATGGAGGCACACGCTTCGGCCTTGCACTGCTGTCAGTGACAAAAATTATTCTCGTCTTTTCGTAGTTAATTATCCAAGCCCTTCGACGCCATTTCTTCTCGGCCTCGTCCTTCCTGTGAGACAGCTTCATGGTTGTCTCATCGTCTCGAGGTTAGAAAAGGCATATTCTCACAGGCGCAATATGCTAAAGACAGGTAACCTCAATCTCGCAATGCAAGTGAACTTCTCGACTCTTTTCACGACTCTCAAACCTCTGAGAGCATCAGCGTCTGCATTAGACTTTGTGTTGATGGTGAATACAAGACCGTTTTCACCATAACGCGCGCTTTTGGTTTGTTGAGGGCGGTCACAGTCTAAGGGCTAAGAATAGCAGGCCGCTCGAGATCGCTATTATTCCAAGCCGGCTGTCGTCGTCGGTTTGGGTTTGGGGAAAACTTATACTCAAATTCAAAACAGAATATTATCCTAGGCAAGAACATGAATGAAGATAATTGGAGAACTTTGGGCTACATAGCGGTAGTACTGGCTTTTCTCATTCTAATAGGCGGTTTCATCACATATGCATATCCACGACAAATTTACGTTCTTGGCTACCCCGAAGGCACCGTCTATCCGTACAGAGGCTATTCGGTTGGCTTTTTTGCTGCGGGCATTGCTTTCTTCGTCATAGGTAGTGCATCATTGGCAAGCGGACATAATAGCGAAGCGCGCGCACCAAGAAGAAACAAAGAGACTAGGCGCTAATGGGGATCCTCAGAGCCTAGAACCTTCAAGCCTGTCGTCTCATAGGTTCGCTTCAATCCCGCGTCGTTCCACAAATAGCGCGCGCAGTTTAAGCCGTGCAGTACAAAAGGTGCCAGTAAGACCCAGACATAAATATTTATTGGGGGTACAATCCTAGTTCAAGTTCAGATGGTACATTGAATATTGAAGTGAAATGCCCACGTTGCGGCTCTCCCTGTGCGGTAAGAAATAGTGAAATGAATGAGTATGAATGTGCACGTTGCGGTTCTGTTTTTCGTTTCATAGACGCAGGCCAGAAAACTGTGTTGCACGAAACGCTAACTCACAACTGCCCTTCGTGCGGTGCTCCTGTCGAGGATAAAGAAGAATATGTTTGCACAGAATGCGGAAGGGAATGGCTTTGTCCTAAATGCATTAAGAACATCGTTGGCAAATATGTCTGTAGCGATTGTATGAAGAAGAAGATGTACGTCGTGGTGACGAATACGAGCACAGACGAGACCTGTCCAAGATGCGACGGCAAACTCCGCTACATAGAAGAACACAATCAATGGTACTGCCCTCAATGTCAGGAATATGCGACTCACTTTTGCCAAGAATGCGGTTCCCTTGTGAAAGCCGAGGGAAAGTATGGTGTACTTATTTGTCACAGATGCCTAGATACTGAACCGAAAGAAGATTTCGAAAAAAAGCGGTCCAGGCTCCAGTCAAGCTGAAAGAGGATTAATAAAAAAAACTTAGCGCCCGCTATTCACTTGGGTACACACCTGAGAAGACTGAATTTCCAGTATTCAGCGCGCGCGCTCGAAGTGAATTAAGAAAAAGGGTTAGGGGACAGTTGTTGTCCGAAGTGTCTGGCCACTAACGCAATATCTTGCATGTTGACTGTGCCGTCACCGTTGATGTCTGCCGCTGGGTTCCAGTTTGGACTGCCAGGAGTGGACCCGAACGCGTGAGCCACCAGCGCTATGTCTTTCAAGTCGACTCTTCCATCGCCATTCACGTCGCCCACAAGTCTGACCACCATGTTCCCGACGGTGAAAGTGTTCGAGCCGGTGGGTGTCGTTACAACTGCCGTCAGCGTGTAGTTGCCGCATGGCACCCAAGCAGTGTTCCAAACGAAAACAAGCGTGAAGTTTTGCTCACTATCCAGGTCAACGGGGTACGCGCCTATGGTCTGGTTGGACGTTGTGTTGTAGTAGAGTGTGACCCACGCGTCTTCTGAGGAGGCTCCCATGTTGTCGACTGTGACGCTGATGTTGACACAATCATGCGGAATCACGAGTATGTCCTGATAGACCCAACTCGGCGCAATCGTGTTCGTCACGATGACGTCGTGGAGGCCGAGTGCTATGATGGTGTTTTGTGCGTGGGGGTCGTTCTGTTTAAGGCAGATTATTGCTAGAACTTCGCCTGTAGTTGGGTCATAAGTCGGATTTGCATTTGCAGCGTTGACCAATGCTTGAATGGCCGGGTAGGGTGCATAACCGTCAGTGAAGACCCATATTGCCTGTTGAACATCATTCATACTGAAACCTTGGTCGTGGTTCAGGATGTAGTTGATTGCAATCCAGTTGATACCGCTTAAGGCCGCTGGTGGCGATAGGCTGGAATATAGTGTTACGTTGTGAGATACGCTTCGGGTCATGGTTGTTGAGGTGTCTACGCACCAGCCGGGGTAAACCCCGTTACTAACGGCGAATCCTACGGGAACGCCGCTGAGTGTGGATATAAAGTAGGACCCTGTTCCATTAACGACTGTAAGTTGAACCGTTGTTAGCGGCAAATTTGGCCAAGCTGCTGAGGCCTTTACGGTCGCCAATAGCGTAGTGCTTGAAAGCATCAGCAATGCCAGTATCACTATGACTATGTGTTTTGTCTTCATTTTTTCAGATCTCGACTTATATGCACCTGGAATTTATCTTGCGGTGAAATAAAAACGCATCTGGAGTTTTATTATAGAAGAAACCTCTAAGCAATAAAGGCTGGATTGCCACGCGTTAAGAAAGTGGAAAGGCAGTCTTATCGTTTTCCACGGGGATAGAGAACGTGATCGATAGATAGGCATCGCCATCGATGACGAACTCGCCATTTGGCGGCATGCAGTACCAGGCCATGTACTTTCTTACCGACTAGCGCGTGTGATGCAAGGTTTCAGAATGGTGGAGCTCCAAACTGTTTCCTGATCATTTCCAAACGTTCGCGCAGGGCATTGTCGGGATTCTTGTACTTGACTGGGCCTGCGCTTTGCCAAATGACTTCGTATAGTTGGAGGAAATCTTTGCATTTCAGCTTTTTTTCCGGCTTAGAAGGCCAAGAATTTCACTGCGAGACAACCACCTTCTCCTCCACTGACTCTTTAAAATATCCAGAAATCCTAATAAACGAAGTTACGAATACTCCAATATGTCAGCCCGCGCAACGTCGAGATCGCGCGCGGATAAATATTCTGTTACTCTTTATCAAAAATATTCTGTTACTCCCGATCAAAATGTGGCGCGCGCTTGGCTGACAAACCCACTTAGATGCACCCGCGGGGGCTTCACGTGGATCCATACCTGAGGAGCTTGGGTTTCCTAAGTTCTATAGCCAAATGTGGCGGGCCCGCCGGGAATTGAACCCGGGACCCCCGGATTTCCATGCTTAGTACAGAGCCTAAAAGTCCGGTGCTCTGTCCTTACTGAGCTACGGGCCCTTCATTGCTGCGTATTTAGCGTCTAAAGTTGAGAACAAGGTGTTTTTTAGTGTTTCGATCCGATTGGTTTACAATCGAGTCTGGAGCTGGAATTCAGCCTTAAACGAACGAGCGCCCAACTTTTGAATTTCATTCTCAAGGGGGCATGTGGTCTCTCAGCGATTCCTGCAAAGCGGCAGATGCAATGGAATTTTTCAATTATTGACTGGAGATTTTGCATTTTTTAACGCATTGAAATGCGAGTGAAGGTTTTGGTTTTTAAAGGTCAGTCTCCTCTGGAGTTGCCGAAACTGCAGAAACTAACAGTCAGAGATATACCGGCATGTTAACAAACATTATCTTCCTCTTCTATCGTACCAGTTGCTCGGTGCAAAAATTGATATCATGGAAACACTCATACAGTAGGTTGAACGAAGAATACGAGCTAGCGAATAAAAAGAAAAAAGCTTTAGGCAGTTTACTGGATTCTGGCAAGATTTCAGAGACAACGCACAGCCTTTTCGCACGTGAGATAGACGAAGCCGTTGCAGAAATTGACTGCCAACGCAAGGCTTTGCTGGGGAAAATGGCCTCGAAGGCAATGGAACTCCAAGAACAGATAAGGACGTTGGAAATTCTTCTCGCAAACTTTGAAATCCAACACGTGACCGACGAAGTGGACGACGAAACATACCGCCGCGAAACCGAGCTCCTCGGCACGGGACTTGAGACCGCAAAGAAGGAATTAGATGATGTCCAATACGCGGTTAACCAGCTTTCTAACGACGAGGTAATTATGGAACAAGACGCTGAACCGGCAGAAATCCAAGCCCCTGAACCAGAAGTGAAATTTTCAGAAGAGACTCCACAAACGACGGAAAACGAACAGACTGAACCCGCACAGGCCGTGGTGGAGACAATCCAGTGCAAAGAAGAACCACAACATTCTGAGACAGAAGCCAAAGCAGAAGATAACCAGCAAGCGTAACAGTCAACAATAGCCCTCCCCCCCTTTTTTCCTTCTCTCAGCAGCACAAGTTCTTTGCATACGTTTTATATTCCGCGAAATTTACCTCGGTTTGAGCGCGGAGCCGTTTGATCCAGAAGACAGTGATAAGCTTCAACGAAAAACTCACACAATACGATTTGGGCGAAGGCCACCCTTTCAGGGGCGACCGCTTCGTCAACGCTATGAAGTTCTTCGAAAACCAGGGCCTATTCCGGATGCCTGAGGTTACCCTAATTCAGCCCGAACCCGCAACAAAAGAGGACCTGCTTAGAGTTCATGACCAAGACTACGTGAATCTTATCTTCAACTTGGCCAAAGAAAGCAGGCCGTACGACATTGAGACACCTGTTTCTCCAACGATTCTTGAAGGTGCACTGCTCATCCCTGGTAGCGCAATGTTGTGCGGCAAGACGGTTCTTGAAAACGGAGCAAAACTGGCCGTCTCTCTAGGCGGCGGACATCACCACGCGGGAAGAAACTACGGCGGCGGATTCTGTCTCTTCAACGACGTTGCGGTCTTGGTTGAATATCTGAGGGCGAAACATGGGGTTGAACGGTTTCTGATATTGGATCACGACGTCCACTTTGGAAACGGCACGAGCGACATTTACTATCGAGATCCCACAGTGCTCTACATCTCTCTGCATCAGGACCCGCGCACGCTTTACCCCGGAAAAGGATTCGTCTGGCAAATCGGACAAGACAAGGGAGAAGGCTACAACGTCAACGTCCCCTTGCCGCCGGGCACAGGCGACAACACATACCTCTATGCCTTGAACGAAGTCTTCGTTCCCCTCGCCGAGGAGTTTAACCCTCAAGTCATCATCGCGAACGGTGGAAGCGACCCACATTTCGCAGACACTCTTGCGAACTTGGCCCTAACTGCTAAGGGCTTTTTTAAGCTGGCGCAAATCGTCAGGAACACAGCTGACAGAGTTTGCGACGGAAAACTGGTGCTAATGCCCGGAAGCGGGTACAACCCGGAAATACTGCCACTCTGCTGGTACGCGCTTGTCGCGGGAGCAGCCGGCCTCTTCAAGGTAAACGTCGAAGAGAATCATCCAGCGCCAGTGGAACCTTCTCACTGTCGCGGAACAGTTGAAAAAACGATTGATGAGTTGAAGAGATTGTTGAGGAACAAATGGGCGTGCTTCGGCGGCTTCACAATATCCGGCGTCCAGTAAGGCCGCAAAACTATAGGACCTAGCACAAATCGGGTCAGAGAGTGAATCCCAACTTCAACAGTAACCGCTATTAGTAGATTATCCATAAAATACCATCGAGGATAATTCAGCATGGACGACGTTGAAAAGATACGTGAACAGTTTCCAGTGACCAAGAAGAGAATCTTCTTGAACCATGCCGCCGAGTCCCCGATTCCGAAACCTGTCGCTGAAGCCATTAAAAAATATGCGACCGAGCTCTCGAACTCCGGCAAGGCCTCGGTCGACTGTGAAGACGGCGGTAAACCCCTCTTCGGAAGACTGGTGGGGGCGAAAGCCGGAGAAATAGCCCTTGTCGAGAACACTTCCGTGGGGCTGAACATAGCTGCAAACGTTCTTGACTACCCGCAGGGCTCAAAAATTGTCACGACGGATCTCGAATACCCCTCGGTGGTCTATCCCTGGCTGCGCAAGAGCCTAGGCGTCAAAGTTCAATACGTGAAAAATGTTGGCGGAAGAATACTTTTGGACGACATGGAGAAGGCTGTGGACGACAAGACCGTGGCCGTTCCAATAAGCCACGTTGAATACGCAAACGGCTTCCGCAACGACCTCAAGGTTTTGAGCGAAATAGTCCATGAACACGGAGCCTACCTTATCGTTGACGCGATACAATCAGTGGGCACGATGCATCTAGACGTTAACCGCGACGACGTTGATTTCTTGATGGCTGCCTGCTACAAGTGGCTGCTGAGCCCTCACGGCGCAGCATACCTCTACGTCAAGGACGAACTGATAGAAAAGTTCGAACCACCATTCCTCGGATGGGCAAGCGTCAAACAAGAAACGTTCGACACCGCTGATTTTTACGACATTTGGAACCTGAACCTTTCGAAAACCGCGAGCCGCTTCGAAGTCGGCACGCCCTGTACGATAAGCCTGGTGGGTGCAAGAGAGGCAATGAAAATGCTGCTCGACTACGGAGTTGAAAATGTTCGAAAGAGAATCATGAAACTGACTGATCGACTAATTGAAACCGCTGAAGATTTGGGCCTCAAGCTTCAGACGCCGATAGAGAAGCATTCTCGCTCTGGCATAGTTAACTTCAAAATTGACAAACCTCAGAAATTCGTGGAAAAGCTGGGGAAGAAGGGAATAATCGTGTCCGCCCGAGCAAACGGGATACGGGTCTCACCTCACTTCTACAACACCGAAGAGGAAATCGACTCGTTGATGAAGGAAACAGGGCGATGGTTAACCTCCAATGGTTAGTATTGAAGAAATCAACGAGACAAACAAGTCGCTATTCATAGAGTCCCTCAAGGCAGATTTCATCAGACACGTCTTCGCCGTCTACGACCTGCAAAAAGACCCGCAACATACGATGGCTTATGTTGCTTTTGAGAACGGTGTGCTTGAAGGCTACATCCTGCTCTACACGGCTGCAGACGTTCCAAGCGTGGTTCTGGAAGGCGAAAACAAGGTCGCCGAGAAACTACTGGAGCACGCTCCGCAGAGCAAGTTCATCATTCACGCACCGCCAAACCTGCTTCCAGCTATAAAGAAGAGGTTCCCAGATGCGGATTACTATTTCGAAGATTGGATGCTAGTCAGAAAGAACGAAGCCACGTTTTTCGAGTCAGGACTCGTGAGACGACTCCGCACCAAAGAAGACGCTACGAAACTGGCTGATCTTCTTCTCAGTCGAAAAGATCGCCCCCCGAACACGATGACGAAATACGCAGAATGGATAAACAGGATGCCCCTCTACGGCGTCTTCAAAGAAGACCGACTTGTTTCCTATGCAGGGTCATTCATTCAACTTCCAGAAGTATGGCTCATCGGAGGAGTCTACACCGATCCGGTACAAAGAAACAACGGCTACGCAACCTTAGCAACGTCCGCCATCACCAAAGAAGCATTGGGAAGGGCTGAGGCGGCAGCCCTTTTCGCAAGAGCAGACAATCAGCCGGCAATAAGGGCCTACAAAAAAATCGGTTACAGAAAGATAGGAGAGAAAGTCTGGGTGGACGTTGGAACCGGCCTGAAACCCTAGACGCACTTCTCGAGAATATCTTTCAGCAGTTTTATCGCCGACCACGCGGCAAGCGCGCTCGTTCCAGGATTCGCAGGATGCGGATCGTTTTCAAACTTCAGAAACATGTCACCTTGCACCCATCTTACCATTATCTCATGCGTGTTTCTTCTCGCCTTAGGGTCTGAAATCAACCTGACCACCAGCCTATCACGCGGAACCGTCAGCGCCAGAGTGGCCGCAACGTTCATCTCTCGCGGAAAACGGCTAACCGCACCTTGCGCATTTCCCTCGTACACCAGCTTCTCCTGCCGGTTGTCCATGTCCAAAGTCTTGGGCTGTTTCCTAGTGGTCAAGACAACCTCGTTAACTCCAGCCAGCACAACGCTTGAAATGGCATCTAACCCTCCGATGGCCCCTGATGGAGTGTGAATCCTGCAACTCTTCAAGTCGTAATTAAGAAGGGCACCAACACTCATGACTATCAGTTCGACGTTGTTCTCGACGATTGAGCCGATGTACTCTCGGGCGGCTTCCTGTGACGCCGCCTCAACGATGACTGTAGGATGCGATCTGAGCATCTCATCGAGGTTCGACACCACTTTGGTTCCAATGTCCAATGATTGCTGGAGGCGTTCCGCCTTTCCCATGTCGCAGTCGTACAGAATCAACCCGTCACATTCGACGATTCCTTTTTCAACCGCCTCAGCGATTAATGAGCCTATTGCACCGCAACCGATTATTCCAACTCTCTTCACTTTCGACCAGCTTCTTAGTCACTGTCAGTATTCAGCGCTGAAATGGATGTCGTATGGTTTGACTTCTCGCCCCTCGCCCTTCTCGGGCAACACTGAAATGTCAGCGGCTTTGCACGCCCCAGCTACGTCTCCTTGACTCAGTGCTATCATTTCTGCAACGGTTTTTTCGCCGGCATAGATTGTCAATTTTGTAATCTTCGAATTGAGGGGCAAGTGCCTTTCAGCTTTTTCTCTTCGCACCTCGCCTATTATTGCCACGACAACATCTCCCTGCTTTTCAGCTTCTTCATCCACGAGTTTTTCATCGATCATCGGCCACGGTGACACGTGTATGCTTTGGAAGTTCTTCTCGTCGGCATACAAGGTTTGGAATATTTCCTCAGTGGCATGCGGTATTATGGGCGCAAACAGTTTCAGTGTCCTTTCTAGAACAGTATAAAGCGTGTACTGGGCGGCCTTCCTCTTTTCTTGTCCGTAGATTTCTGGATTGTACAGTCGGTCTTTCACGGCTTCCAAGTAGCAGTCGCAGAAGGTGTGCCACGTGAAATTGCGCAGCTCTTCCAAGGCTATGTTGAACTGACACTTCTCAAGCGCGTCGGTGACTTTCTCTGTTAATCTTTCACACCTGCTTAAAACCCACTTGTCCAACGGCTGGAGAGCTTCTTTAGTCTTGCCATCTGGCGTGTAGTCTTCGAGGAGGTTGCTCACGAAGCTTGAAGCGTTCCACAGTTTAATGAGGAAACGCCAGCCGTACTCGACGTCCGGCCAGCGGAAAGGTATGTCAGAGCCCGTGGCACCGCCGCCCGCGGCCCATTGCCGTGTCGCGTCGGCTCCATATTTTGAGAGAACATCTTGCGAAGCCACGTAGTTGCCGAGTGACTTGTGCATTTCACGTCCATCAGAGCCGAGCACCATCCCGTTGATCAGACAGCTCTTGTAGGGCTTTTCGCCAAACAGAGCCAAGTGTCTAACCATCAGGTAGTAAGCCCATGTCCGGATGATGTCCACGCCCGAAGGATGCACGTCGGCCGGAAACCGTTTCTTCCAGTCCTTCTCGTCAGGCCAGCCCGCATGGACTGCACATGTGATTGACGAGTCGAACCAAGTGTCCAGAACGTCCTTTTCAGGCTTGAAATCCGTTGAACCGCATTTGGGACACTTGCCGATTCTCGGGTTTTCCAAACGAGGATCTATAGGGACCCAATCCGTCTCTGCCAAAAGTACTTCGCCGCATTTACCGCAGTACCACAATGGAATCGGCGTGGCAAACACCCTCTGCCTTGAAATCACCCAATCCCATTCCAACGACTTTGCCCAGTCTATCAGACGGTGTTTCATATAATCTGGGTACCACGTGATTTCAAGAGCGTTCTTCTCCACCTGGTCGGTCAATATTCGGGTCTTCATGAACCACTGTTCTCTCTCGAGAATTTCTACGGGGGTATGACACCGCCAGCACATGCTCACTTCTTGACCCGTCTGTTCAATTCTCTCCAATAAGCCCTCAGATTTCAAATCTTTTACGGCGGCTTCCCTCGCCTCTTCAGTGGTTAAGCCTTCATACTTTCCGGCGTTCTTTGTCATTCTCCCTTTTTCGTCAATACACATTATCACGGGAAGACGGTGCTTGGCCACTGTTTTCACGTCTGCCTTGTCCCCATACGTGCATATCATCACGACGCCCGTTCCAAACTTGGGATCTGCCATTTCATCAGCTATAACTCCGACTTTCCGACCTGTTCCGGGCACCTGAACCATTGAGCCAACGTACCTTACGTACCGCGAGTCCACGGGGTTAACTGCCACAGCGACGCATGCAGGAATCAGTTCTGGCCTTGTTGTAGCGATTTCTAAGAAGCCGCCCTTATCGAGTTTGAACTTCACGTGATAAAACCTTGCGTTTCTCGTTCCGTACTCGACTTCGGCGTCGGCTATGGCGGTTTCGCATCTTGGGCACCAGTTCACAGGATGAGTTCCTCGGTAGATGAATCCCTTTTTATAGAGAAGAATGAAGGACAGCTGAGTGCGCCGCCAATAGTCCGGATCCATGGTCTTGTATTCAGTTGTCCAGTCGATCGAGAACCCAAGTCGCATCATGGATTCTTTCATCAGGGCTATGTTTTTGTTGACGAGCTTTTCGCAGAGTCTTCTGAACTCTTCTGGTAGAACTTCGGTCTTTCTTATCTTTTGCTCCTTTTCAACCTCCACCTCAACTGGCAGGCCGTGGCAATCCCAACCCTGAGGAAAAAGCACGTTGTATCCCCTCATCCGCTTAAACCGGGCAACCATGTCGAAGTATGTCCAGTTCAAGATAGTTCCCACGTGAAACTCGCCCGAAGGATAAGGAGGCGGGGTGTCTACGGAAAAAACTGTGCGTTTCGACTCGTTACGATCGAAACGATATACCTTAATTTTCTCCCAACGCGTTTCCCACTTCTTCTCAATTGCAAGAATGTCGAATCCCTTTGGCAGTTTCTTCATACTTATTTGTCGCATCCTGACGCAAATTTTGGATTATGTCAAGGAAAAGGAAATACACCAATAAAAAAGCCTTCTGGACGCCACATCATTGTCTTTTCCCCTCTTCCCTATCGCTCATCGATTGATTAGCCGGTCGCACCGCAACTGATTATTCGAGCTCCTTGTTTTGGCAAGGTTGATAGGATGCAAGACTTCACTGTCTTCTGCAGTGGACGGAACGGATGAAAAAGGCTTCCAGTTTTATTGACGATCTTCAAAAAGTTGGTTTGTTTAAAAGAAAAAGAGGAGTTTGAGGTTTTAGTTTTCGCCTAGGTTTTTGAAAGGTTAAGCTCCGTCTCCGAAGTTTCTTTCGACTAACGCCAGATCCAGCTGGCTAACCATGCCGTCTGGCACTAGGTACGTGAAGCTGGTGATGTCGCATTCTGGGTTCCAGTTGCTTGATGTTGGTGTGGCGCCTAAAGCCCTTGCTACGAGTGCCTCGTCTTTAAGGTTGACTACGCCGTCGCCGTTTACGTCGCCCACGTACCTTATTGTGAGCTGGCTTACAAGTACGTTGTTTGCAGTGTTGGCTTCTCCAGGTACAATTGTTGCTTGGGCTGTAATTGTGCAGTTGACGTTTGGCGTGAAACTCGCCGTGTTCAACGCGAACGTTTCGTTGATGGTTGCTCCTGGGGCTAGGTTGACAATGTAGAAAGTGTAGGCGGCGATGCTGTTGCTGTCGTTGGCCGTCACGGTTACGTTGAAGGATTCCGTCACGGCTCCAAGGTTCGCAGCCACGATCGTGACGTTAGTGGGCTCTCCCTGATAAGCCCATGGGCTGGGAACTTGATGAACCGCTACAGAAGCTGGATAGCCCGGGAACGTATAGAAAATGTTCGCGATTGCGACGTCGATGAGAGCTGCAATTTGCACTTGTCCTCCTGCTAAGTAGTTGTTAGTAAGGTTGTATTCCGACGGAACGTAGGAAGCAAAAGCAGCCGTTACATACGTGCCCACTGCGACCCCCGTCGTGTTCCAAGTGAACGTCAAGACGGTGCTCGTGCCCGCTGCGAGATTCACGACTGGAAGATTTCCAATGATAGTGCTGTTGTAGTAGGCCGTTACGTTGAAGTAGGGTTCGGTCAGGTTTCCGAGGTTTGCTGCAGTTACCAGTACGTTGACGAGTGATCCCTGTACGGCTGAAGAAGTCGAGGGAACAACGCTTGTTATCGCCACGTCATGGATTACAGGATATATCGTCACTTGGCCGTCCGAAAGATAATAGTTTGTGGTGTTGTAGTTTGGAACGATTGAATCCATTGCGGATATCGTATAGCTGCCCACTGGAACCCCGGTCGTGTTCCAGACGAATGCAGAAACGGCATTCGCGTTGGGTGCAAGTCCCGTGACTGGAAGAGTGCCGATGGCAGTGCCGTTGTAGTAGGCGGTCACGGTGAAGCTCTCTGTCAGGTTTCCCATGTTGGTGGCGGTTACGTTGATGTATTCGCTTTGTCCTTGGAACACCCAGCTCGGGGAAACGGCGATGTTTGTAATCGCCACGTCGTGTATTATCGGGTATACCGTCACCACACCGTCTACGTAGGTGTTTTCGTTTGTGTTAAAGTACATCTCATATGGCACGATCGAGGCGAAGCCGCTTATAGTGTAGTTCCCTAAGGGCACTCCCGTTGTGTCCCATGCAAAGGTCAACGTGCTATTTGCGCCCGGAGCCAAGTTTGTAACCGTGTCTGTTCCTATGGCTGTGCTGTTGTAATACGCGGTAACGTTGAAGGTTTCACTGATGTTTCCAAGGTTTGCGACTGTCACGTTTATGTTTTCAACGTATCCTTGAAACACCCAGCTTGTCGAGGGGACGACGCTTGTCACTGCGATCTGTATTATGATGTTGATGAACAATCCGTCGAATACGTTATGTTCAACAGGATTGCCTAAGGAGTCCCTAAGCTGTGTGTCAGTGAGGTTTATGGGCGATATTCCATAAGAGACAACGTCGAATCGGATTGTAACTAGAGGTTGCGACCCAGTCGTGCTAAAGGCACTCGAGTAGGTGAGATTGAACCAAATGGAACCTGGATACAATTCTGCAGTTGCGGTCGGAAGCTCGCCTTGAACTTGGAACAGTTCGATTCCTGCCCATCGTAAGATTGAAGAGTCATAAGTCATGTTGAACCCGCACGATGCGATATCTGAGGCGTTGGCCAACGTCACGTTGACATAGAACAAGGACGATGGAACCAATGTTAGGTCCACGATTTGCGATGGGTCAACGTACAATGACGTTCCCGCCAGCGGCGGCAGAACCGTTATCACGATTGTGCTTGACTGTGCATTTTCTCCAATGTTGTCTGTAACGTTAAGGTAAACACCATACGTGCCGCTCACTGCCGGTGTGAAACTCCACGTGCTCGACGTGGCGCTCGGCACTGAACTTCCGTTCTGGAACCATTGAAGCGTATATGGTGGTGATCCTCCGCTGACCGTGGAGTTGAACTGTACCGATTGACCGAGGTAGATTGAGGTTGAAGATGCGGCTATGCTAATTGATAGCGCTGTCGGCTGTGGCCCTACGAAACTGTATGCACAGTTGCCCAAGTTGAATCCTGACTCCGCGATGCCAAGGGAATCAAAGCCGTAGGAAAAGTTCGGGTCAAATTGGATGACGCTAGAGAGCGTACTCCCTGCTGCAGGGGCTTGGGTAATGTTGAATTCTATGATGAACAGACTGCCAAGGTTGCTCGTTGCGACATACGGAGCATAAGCTGCTTCACCGAAACCACTCGGCTCGCCAATGGTGCCGGCCGTGTTGTTCCAGTAAGCAGGTTCGGGGAGGATACTCGTCTCGGGAATACTCGAGTTTTGCAACCACTCGCTTTCTGCGCCTCCTGTGCCAGTGAACGTTCCAATCACCACCTGAAGCTGCGATGCGTTGAAAAACAACGCAGCGCTCCAACCAGTGCTGGTTTCCGTAGTGTTAATCCAAGCAGTAACATTGAAGAGTGTCCCCACAGAGGCAGTGCTGATGTTGAAAGCCTCAGTTTCAGGCTGAAGCCACATTGTAGGTGCTGGCGGTTGAGCCTTGACCATTGACACGGACATTTGAAGAACGCCTAGCAGCATTGTTATTACAAGTACCGTTGCAAGAAGTCTACTTAATTTATGATTCATTTTTCCTTCTCCCTTCTCTTTGCTTTTTTTCTTTAATTTCTTCTAAAAGCAATCTAAGAAACTCGTGATATAAAGCTTTACCCCTACAGCGACAACGACAGCCACAACTCTCTCTACAACTTAAGCAAAAACACTGAGATTCGCAACGAATAGAAGTACTTTGGGAGTCGAACAAACATTCGCTTGACGTACTGCGGGTAACACTAACACACATCGAGATTTTTGCTGGCGACGGAGGGAAAAATCAAGATAACTATCAAGTCCTCTGAATAGACACCTGTCGCCATCATCGATAACGCCAAGATCGTACGGCCAAAGGTAACGTGTTATTGAAGCTGGCAAAATGGCGTCCGTCACGGTGAATGCACTCTTTCTGGCAGGCTCAGCAAACCTATCGCCGCAGTTGGAGCATTGCATCTTGTAGTTGTAGATCGACCACAGCTTTCGCTCGCTGAGGATGTGAACAAGACACTCATCTACTCGAAGTGCTTGAAAATAGATTTACCGAATTCGGCACAAGAATCGAACTTGGCTTTGACATTATCGAACCAACAGCCAATCATACGACATAAAATCTTAGATCCGTACGGCGCGCGAACTTTTTTCTCATTTCTGGTTTGAAAGTTGGACAGCTCTGCTAATTCATAGCAACGAGATCATCCTTGCTTAAGCGATGAGAAAAAGCGCCAAAAACGTTGATTTTATTCCAGAACCTTTATTTACGAAGAGACAACAATTTCCCTCCGTAGGTTTAGGGGAGCTGGGATTGTGACCCGGCTGAGAGGACGGTTGAACATCGTCGACCCTCGGAACCTGACCCAGATAATACTGGCGGAGGGAGGAAGAGTGGATAAACTTAATCAACCTGGCGAATTGGACAAAAAGGTCTGCGTGCGCTTTAGGAATACAAGAAATTTTGTCCGCGATCTTGGAAAAGGTGAGTCAAGAGGCAAAATCCTCGGAGTTGACTGGAAACTACAGGCTAAGCCGGCTATCCAAACTGGAAAAAAGACTTTTCCAACCATAGTCTTGGCAGAGGTAGTGGTCTTTGTCGCTTTGGCGTCAGTATTGAGCCTTGTGAGCCACAGCTTTTTCAGTCTTCCCCAAGGCGGATCCATTAACATTGGAATGATACCCATCTTCTGGCTGGCGCTAAGAAGGGGACCGAAAATAGGTATCTTCGCGGGAGCAGTGTTCGGCGTAGTAGATCTTGCAATCGAACCATTCGTCGTCAACCCCATTCAATTCATTCTAGATTATCCCCTAGCCTTCTCGGCACTGGGACTCGCAGGATTCTTCAAGAATTGGCGAGTGTTCGGGCCAGTAATCGGCGTGGTCGTCGGAGGGACATGTCGATTTTTCAGCCACTTCGTCTCAGGCATGGTGTACTTCGCAAATTATGCACCGGCAGGACAAAGCCCCGCGCTTTACTCGTTAATCTACAACGGAACCTACATGTTTCCAAGCATCGTCATATGCGCAATCGTGATTTCCTCCTTGCAAGCGAGCAAGTACCTCGACATTTACCTCTGACGGAACTAAATCAAAATGGGAAAACTCAGCAGCGAAGAACTCTCAAAACTTCTGAAATGCATAGGCAAAGACCCGCGTGTAATTATTCCGCCGAGAGTAGGCTTCGACTCAGGAGTCCACCTTATTGACGATAGATACCTGGTAGTATCCACCGATCCCTGCATCAACGTTCCAGGAGCCTGGTTCGGCTGGCTACTGGTAAATTACGCAGCATCAGACGTTGCGCTTTTCGGGGCAGAACCAGAATTCTGCACCATTAACCTCCTTGGCCCGCCATCAACGAAGCCACAGACCTTTCACAAGATCATGAAACAAACCTGCCAAGCCGCACATGACCTTGAAATGGCCATCGTGACAGGCCACACGGGAACCTACAATGGACTTTCAACGATCGTGGGAGCATGTACAGCTTACGGAACCGTTGACAAGAGCAAACTCATAACCCCAGGAGGCGCTGAGCCCGGAGACCACGTCTTCTGCCTAAAACCTCTAGGTCAAGAAGTCGCCATCAACTTCGCCCTTACTCGCAAGGTGCTGGCAAAGAAACTTTTCGGATCTGAAAAGACGCAGAAGCTGAAAGAACTAGTGCCAATGCAGAGTTGCGTTAAAGAAGCCTTGCTACTTGCAGAAAACTGCGACGTTCACGCTATGCACGACGCCACTGAAGGAGGCTTGACCGCAGCATTGAACGAAATAGCCGAAGCTTCGAAAGTCGGTTTCAGAATAGACTCTGAAAAAATTCCAATCAGCGACGAAGTGCAAGAACTTAAGAGAAACTTTCGATTATCAGAAAGACAGTTTCTGTCCATCTCATCCACAGGAACAATCCTGGCTGCCGTCAGTCCTGAAGGAAGAGAAAAAGTCGAAGCAATAATGCGTCAAAACAAGGTTAAAGCAAACGACATAGGCATTTTCACAAAAGACATACGGCACAGTCTGACAAAAAACAACAGAAGTACACCCTTCCCAACGGTTGCGGATGATCCTTACGCGAGAATCCTCTTGGGAAAACTGTAGACGTTCATCCGTCTGCCTCGAACAAATCCAACCAACGTAAGCCCCACGTCTTTGGCAACGGCAATCCCTGAGTCTATGGCAGCAGCAAGCGAAGCCACTATCGGGAGACCAGTTTTCGCGGCCTTGAGAACAATATCACCGGTCAACCGTCCACTCAAAGCAAGAAAGCAATTGCGAACGTCAATTTCCTTCATGATGCACGACCCAATCACCTTGTCAACAGCGTTGTGGCGTCCAACGTCCTCAGCAAACGTGACAAGTGTTCCATCGCTCCCATATATTGCGGCAACGTGCACACCTCCAGTCTTCCTGAAAGTCTCGGCAATGAAGTTCAGACGAGTTACGCAATTCGAGAGTATCTCGGCCTTAACCTTCAAGTCGGACTTTATCTTGCCAAGCCCCAAACTTGGTTGATAGGGCGTATTGCTTCCACAGGCCGAGAAGATGACGCGAGAGAAATGTTGCGATAATTTCAGGCGCTCTTCAATCTTGACATCAGCCCGCAGGTTAATCCTGCAAATACCTTCCTTTTTCTTCAGATATATCGCCTCAATCTCCGCCATAGACTTCACTACTCCTTCAGAAATAACGTGCCCAACCGCCAGCTCCTTCAAGTTTGATGGCGAACAGAAAATCGTGGCGTACCTAGTCCTGTTCAAAAATATGTCCAAGGGCTTTTCTTCAGCCACGTAATCCGTCATCTTCTCAGCCTTTCTGGCCGATACGTCAACTCTTACGATGCTTACCTTGGACATATGAGTCACTTCTTTAGCTCAGAGAATATAAAATCCAGAATCTCATCGGCAATCTTGACGCGACTGACCGACTGCAAGCCCCTCCAGCCCGGCTGACTATTCACTTCAACAACGACCGGTCCTTTTGGACTTTCAAGTATGTCAACTCCCGCTATCTTGCAGTCGATAAGCTCAGCTGATTTAATGGCCATTTCTTCAACCTGTTTGTCTAGCTTTATTGCTACCGGGCGGGCTCCTTGGCTGTAGTTGGTTTTCCAAGCCTGCGCGACCCGCCTCATAGCAGCCACGACTCTGTTGCCCACTACGAAGGCTCGCAAGTCAGAGAAGCCATGATGCACGAATTCTTGAAGGTAAATCACTCCGTGAGAGAACCTTATCGCCGTAAAAACCGTCGAAGCAACTTCACGATCGTTGATTCTCGTGGCCCCAACGCCCCTAGAGCCGAACACGGGCTTGACGACTATGTCTCCTCCCAGTTCATCAAAAGCCCTGAGCGCTTCCTCGGTGTTCTCAGTCACAGCCGTCCGCGGAACTGGCAGACCGTTTTCCTCCAGAATGGCAAGGATATCGTACTTGTCAACGCAGTGTTCAATGGCCTCTGCAGGATTTATCACGTACAAGCCTAAACGTTGAAGCCTGTACAAGACGTCCATCCTGAAAACCAACTCCTCAAGCGAACCCTTTCCAATCGGACGGACGATCAAACAGTCCAGCTCTTCGCTGAGTTTGAGGTTTCCAGATTCCACAAACGGCTTGCACCCCACGTGAGCCATGATAGTGGGAAGACTAAAACAAACGTACGGAGTGCCACGTCTGTCCAAAGCTTCCTGCAGCTCGGCAGAACTGTAAGAGTTTGGGTTCCTCGTCGCGATTCCAATCTTCAAAAACAATCCCTCCGTGGGCTAAGTCTTTCAAAGATGCCACTTGACCGTCTTAAAGTTTCCGCGCCCGAATAAACCCCTAGAATTTGTGAATATAAGGGACCAACTCGTTAGCATTCCGAAACTCTTTATCGAGTTTCACGTCCAAGTAGGCTCCGAAAGAGTTGAAGTACGGCGCACCTTTCCGCGAAAACAGCGTCAAAACCTTGTTGTCATGGTTGATCTTGAAGCCATCCTCACAGGGCTCATGCCCCCTTATCAGAATCTTCGCGTTCAACTTCGCCAGCACCCTATCCGTCACATTCATACCGAATAGGTTTCCCGCACCTCTCGGCGATGCACTTGTTTCCTTAACTCTATCATCCGGATCGCTCCACAGGATCTCCTCTAACAAAGAGCGTCTAGGATGCAAAGTGTGGGCGTAAGCCATATCATCAGCCGTTCTCGCCTCTTTCGGCAACCCACCGTGCACCATCAAATATCGTTTTTCAACGAGCAACACGTTGTAAAAATTTTCAAACAATCTGCGAATTGCGGTGTACGCCTCGGTCCATTTCTTTCCAAATCTTGCTTGAAACTGGTCTGGCAGATCATGGGGGGACGGCATGAGATCTTCTGGGCCTTCATGGTTGCCCCGCATCAGGATAACCTGGCTTGGATGCAGCAGTTTCAACTTCAAAACTGTATAGTAGGTTTCCGCTGGGTATGGTCCTCGGTCGCCGTAGTCGCCCAGAAATATGAGGATGGGTTCTGAGGATTTGTCGATTCTTTCGAGAATGTTGCTCTGCTGCAAGACGTCTATGAGACTCTCGAGGTCTCCATGCAGGTCCCCGACGACCAAGGCCTCGCCTTTCGGGTCAACCTCTACGAGTCTGCCTTTGACGCGAAGATTTCCCACCCTTCCGTCTTCTCTCTTGAGCATCGCAGTGGCCTGTTCGACCGTCTGTGTGAATTCTGAGGCTTGAATATCCAGAGCTTCTTTAACGATTTGTGAAAGGACAGTTGGCAAGGATCGTCTCAGCTTATTCGATTTTGACGGTTTTGTTCAAGGAGCTGAGGATGTTCTTCTCTATTTCGGCCTTGTGGTTGCGGATCTTCTCTGATGTCTCTTCTTGTGCTATTCTGATGGAGGCTTCTTCCGTCTCGACTACGGCTTTTTTTCTTGTCAGCTCCTCGACGTGAGTTTGGATTTTTGCTAGGTTTTGCTGCATAACGGTTACCTCCTCTGACGTTGAAAGTTCAGTCTTGCGGGTCATTGCGTCCCTGCTCTTTTGGTGGAGATCTGCCAGAATGTTTCTGTTCACTATGCTGTCTATGGTCTGTTCGGCTTTCCGTATTTTCTCGGGTTTTAGTTTCAGTTTTCCCTCGGAGATGGAACGGTCCAGCTTCATTAGTATCTGCCTCAGCAACGGATGCCCAGGAGCTTCGGTGGAAAAGGCCTCGAACGGGTTTTCCACGTACTGGCAGAGTTTGCCGAGTTCTTCCGGTGACAAACCACTCCCTGTCCCATGGGTAGCGAGCGATTGAAGTTTTATGAATGGCTTTTGAAGGTGCTGTAAGCTGTGCTTCACTTCCATGCTCAAAGAATCTATTTCTGTTCCTGTCTGATGCAGTTGGCCAATGCTTCCCCGGCTTCTCAGTTCAGCCATTTTCTGCTGTGCTTCAACTATTTCCTTTTCGACACATTCCTTATCGTTTGCAGTTTTTGCCATCCGTTCCCTGAGACTTGCTAACTGCTGTTCAAGCTCAACCAGTTTATCGATGAGCTGGAAAGTTTCTTCAAGAGTTTTGGTCTTGATGTATTCTCTCGACAGGAAATTCTGAAGGTCTCTCAGTGATTCTTTTGCTCTGTCGAAGATGGCTTGGAATCTCCGCCTGTCAAGAATGAAGAACGGCGAAATTCTAGGGAACCAGCTTCTGATGTCAACGTCCATAACATTGAAAACCTTTTGTACTTCCGAAAGGAAGTCGCTGAAGCTATCGTATGAAACCTTTTCCGGAACCTTGAGTTGCCGCATTCGTTCGGAGAAAAGTTTGGCCAACCTATTCAGCGCCCTTGCCCTGCGGTAGGTCTTCATGTTTCTTTTCTCGATCTCTTTCCCGCTGTTATCCATGAGCATCTTGGAAACTTCAGAAAGATTCTCCAGCGTCCGGCGCATCTCGTCGATCAGTTTCTGAGCTTTAGTGTGAACAGGAATGAAGACCGATCCTGTTTCTTTTTCAAGCCATCCTTTGATGTTCCTTGAGGAGAATTTCAGCGTTTCCGACAAAGACTTTCCCATTACCAAAATATGCACACGCATATTAATCTTTCAAGCTCTTCTTCCAAGCGTACCCTTTCCTGAGTAGTTACTCTTAAATAATCACTTGCAACATTGGCTTTGCCAAGAGCAGGGAAAAACATGAACACAAGGGACTTGGCAGCCATAGCAGTGTTCAGCGCGCTTGCAATCGTTCTTAACTTTACGATTAGAATCCCCGATCCCCTCGCGACCTTTCTCGTTTATCAGATATGGGAAATACCCATATTGACAGCTTTTTTTCTATTCGGATTGACGGTGTTGTTTTTCGTGACCGGCATAAACCTCGTAATTCTTTTCTTGTTCTTTCAGGGCGCTTCCATAATGGGTCCAGTATACTGGCTGGCAGCATGGCTGAGCATGATGGCAGGCATAGGCCTCATCAAGTTATTGCTCGATAGATTTGCTGTGAAGAACGTCGCTATTACAGCTGCCCTTTACACTTTATTCGGAGTCGTCTTTAGAACTGCAGTTATGGTTCTTGTCAATTATTCAGTCCTTGGCTTTCCGCCGCCGTTGGGTTTCAGCTATCCTGAGCCGGTCATCTTGGGCCTCGTTCCGGTACTAGCGTTTTTCAATGCAACGTTGGCTCTGTACACTATTCCAGTCAGCTATTCACTCGCACGATTTGTAGCCCGCAACACTAGGACATCTATATAGATGACTTCTGGTATGCATTGATTTAAAGACTTGAACCAAAGCCAAGTTTGTTGACCATTGGCAATTTCATTTAAGATCGAAGGATCTTCTCAGTGCCTCGGGGTTTATTTTGCCAACTTGAAAGGTGTTTCCTGTTCTTGCATTATTAATAGTCACAACCGCTGGGGCAAAGAGGTCTGGGTCAATTTTGTAAAAGTCGTAATTTGCTTCTTTGAATATTTCTATGAAAGGTCTCCCATAGGCTTCGGATGCCATGGACGGAGCCCATTTTGCGATATCCATCAGTTTTTCGTCGTCCTCATGCTTGACGATGTAATGAGCAGTTCCGCCATACAAGATAGCGTCATTAGTCCTTGCCATGGCCCTCACGAACTTCGGATGGATAGGAGAAATTGGCGCGTATCCTGAAGCGTAAATGATCACGTTTGGATCTAGTCCGAGTCTTCGGAGCTTGTGGATTCCCGTTTCGATTATTCTGCCTGAAACTTGAGTTGCTCCGGCCAGGCTGGCTGTCGGGGTTAAGACGATTGCCAGATTTTGAGGTGGGATTTTGCAGTCTCTCGCAAAACCCTCTACAACATTCTCTGGCGGACTCTTTTCAGCTTCAAGCACTATGATTCCTTTGTTGAAATTGTCCTTGTATCCGATTTCTCCGTAGATATCTTTCGGCTTCTGTGCCAGTGCTCGTCCGGGTCCCGAGCCTATTGCGAAGTACCCTTCTTTGCTTATTTGCCATCCAGCATACTGAGAACCTAGTGTTGCAATGACTGGATTGTCTGAGCAGATTTGTATTGACGGGAGGTCCAAGTCTCCGTACTTTTGGTGGGTTATTGCGGCTCTTGCACATCCTCCCATGCATATCTCGGTTATGATTCTTCCGGCCTCAAACCCGCCTCTAGCATTCGCTCCTGCGTCGATTATGGTGGTTCCTGAGTCTTTTTTTTCGACCTTGACTCCGTAGAGTTCTGCTTTTTCAAGGAGTTCGTCCAGTAGTTTCCACGCAAGTCGATTTACGCTCATGATTTTTTTCATCCAGTTTTCTCCTTTAGAGGAATTTTTCGTAAGAGGCTAGATGTGGATTTTTCTGTTTGGAGACATAAAGTTTGCCGTTTCCGTTTTCCACTCGGTCGCCGAGAAACACGTATAGGGGTCCTTCGGCCACTTCGTCTTCTTCAATTTTTACTTTCGGCCTGATGCCTTCTATTGTGAATGAGGGAAGTACAGATTCCAAGCGCCCTCCCACTATGATTTTGCCGTCTACCATGCATGCACCTGCCCTTCCTTCACATTCTCCTTCAACGTAGATTGTTCCGTCATGCATGCGAAGGCCTGCGAATTGCCCTGCATTGCCATAGACTTTGATTATGCCCTTCTTCATGCTCGCTCCAACCTCGGTTCCAGCGTTTCCCTGAATGATTATTCTTCCCCCGTGCATGCCCTCTGTGCTTCCCCGGTAAGGGGCACCCAAATAGTCGCCAGCGTTTCCGTGAATCTGGATCGTGCCCCCTTTCATCATCGAACCCGCCCATGCTCCGACGTTTCCGTGAACGACAATGCTGCCGCCCTTCATCTCTTCGCCCAGATGCATTCCTGCGTCGCCGTTGATTGTCATCTCTCCGTTCTTCATTCCTAACCCGATTCTTCGAACCTTGCCGACGTCTCCGTGAACGGATATGGCTGGGCTGTCAGGGCTGTTTTCCGTTTTGACTTCATCTATCTTGAAGAGTTCGCAGAGTTTTTTCTGTTTGTTGCCTTCCCAAACTTGCAAAGCTTCGATTTCGCTCAAAGCTTTTCCTGAGAAAACATCGGGGTTTATGCACTCGGCTTGGACTGGAAACCTGAAATCCTTCAGAGGGCGCAGGCTTATCATTTATACACTAGCCTTCACGGTTATCGGGTTCAAGCCTTTGAGGTGCTCCTCGCTTACAGGATAGTTTTCATACTCAACTGTCCAGTACTCTTTGAACCTTTTCTTCATGTCATTGCTTATTCTTGCGGATTCAGAGACCTCTACGTCAAGCCACATCGTGCGGCCATCAACGTGCTTGAGAACTGCGCCGTCCTTCACAACCAGCTCTCCTCCTTTTATGGTGTAGGCAGCCCGTCTGAACGCTCTTCTAACTGTTCTGTACTTTCTTGAAATGTCTGTTGTTTCAGGGTTCACGTTGTAAACTGCCACGTCAGCGTCGGCTCCGACGCCTAGGTGCCCCTTGTTCTTCAGACCTAGAGCCTTGGCTTGTCCTGCCCTCGTCACCGTGGCAATCTCGTAGAGGCTTAGCTCACGATCAATTGACGGCAGGAGGCTTCGGCTGCGCGCCCGAGCGTTGATTCTCTTCAAGCTTGCCTCTCTCGCTTTCTTGCTTATGAGCCAAGCGATTATCTTCGGATAAGCCGTGAAAGGCCCACCGTTGGGATGGTCTGTCGTCATGAGGATTTTCCAAGGATCCTTGATTAGCAGGGCCAGTTCCAAGCCGATGGACCATTGGACCGCGTGAACGTAGCTTTTACGATGGTAACGGAAAGGCACGATGCCCCCGCTTGTCTCGGTTTCCACGTCGTGGTTCACCCACTTGTTTCCAGTGAGTCCATACAGCGCGTACTGGAACGGGCCGTCAGCGGTCATTGTTGTCGTATCCGTGAATATGATTTGACCCATGTCCATGGTGGCGTGAGTGTGACTGTTCATGTAGTTTGCTATATCTTCTGCTCCTGACTCTAGTGTTCTCCAATCGTCGCCCTTGAATGCGCTGAATTGACAGTGTGTCAAATGAATTACGGGTTTATCTCCGGTTGCTAGGTCTTCGACGCACTTCAAGGTTTCTAGGGCGGTTGTGTAGTTTCCAGGCTTTCCGAGGTTGTTTGCGTGAACGTGAATCGTGTGAGGAAGGTTCAGAAGTTTGTTTGCTTTGCACAATCCACGGATTATCTCTCGCGGTGTCGTGCAGAAGTGGGGGACCTGATCGTCCAGGTCTTTGACGTTTTGGCCGAAACCCCAGGCTTCTAGTCCACCAGGGTTGACGATTTTTATGGCATACCCTTTTGTCGAACTCATGATCCAAGCGATGTGTCTCGCGCATTCCTCGATTTTTCCTTGAGCCAAGTATTCAAGTGCGAACCACCAGTCGCCCAGAAGCGGGTAAGAAGCCTTGTCAAGCATCGGGGTGTCGTTTAACTCTTCGTGTGTGTGCTTCGCCTCAAGAGGCGGCATCGACGGGTTCATTATCGTCGTGTACCCCATTCTGGCGTAGCGGTAGCCTGTGGTGAATGTTGAAGGGATGGAACGACCGACTCCAGCCCTCGTCACGGACGTTTTTACTTCAAAATCTCTGAAGTGATCTTCGGGCCTCAGAAGTCTCCCTGTGTTGACCTCGGAGCCGGCGATGTGAGTGTGAATATCAACGCCACCAGGCATAACCGTCATTCCAGAGGCATCGATCTTTCTTGCCCTCCTGCCACTCACGCTTTCAACGATTTTTCCATCTCTGATGGCAATGTCCATTTTTTCGCCGTTAACACGATTCAGTGGGTCGTAGACGAAGCCGTTCTTTATTAGAACCTCCATTCACTTCGCCTCTGTTTGGAGTTTCTTTCTCTTTTTCACTTTCCTTACCTCCCGCAGAAGTCTTCTCAGGATTTCCTCGTCCGGCAAAACTCCTCTCGGAGGTTTAACGACTTTCTTGAGCGGAAGAGGAACGTGATCCATGCGGTAGGCTGTTCCGCTGGCTTCTATTCCAACGAAGGCCGATGGGAAGACGATGTCAGCCATCTGGCTTGTCGCGTTCATGTGTGGATCTATGGCTATCAGCGGGTTGTTCACCAAGTGTTCAGCTGCTTCTCTTGGAAAGTTTGAAACCGGGTCTGAAGCGACTACCAACGCCGCGTCTGACTCTTTCCGCAGGAGCACATCGACGGCGGACGTCTCACCAGGATTGTACCTCGGGTAACCTAAGGAAAAATCAACGGCGTACGGGTATCCCGTCTGCCACAAGAAAACTGTGTCCGCGCCTGAGACATTGAAGTGTCCTCGCATCGGCATTATAACGAATTTAGTCCTTGCGTTCAGATCGCGAGCCAAGTGTAACGCCGCATCCACGTTCCGCAGCTTGCCCTTGCTCATAGTAAGTCCAAGACCGAAAAAGATGACTCCGAAATTGCAGCCGATCATCGCGTCAGAGACTTCTTCCAAGTATTCAACGGGCACTCCCGCGACCTTATCTGTCTCCAATTCTTGATCCCGAATGAGAGCTCTAAACGCTTGCAGAAGCTCATAATCCTTGTTAGGTTCAACCTGAATGAAGTAGTCGGCGATTTCTGCCGTTCTGGTTTTTCGGACGTCTATCACTATGAGTTTTCTGCCGGCTTTCAGAATTGCGGGACAGGGTCCGCGTTCAACCGGCGTTGATGAGACTGAGATTTGCTTCTTTGGCGAAACTTGTCTCAGAGCACTCTCGACTTTTTTCTTCGCCGTTGCGGCCTTAGTTCTTGTAACGTAGGATCTCCATTCGCTTCTCTCAAACTTTCCTTCAGACAGCGTCGTATACCTCTCTATGTGTCGGGGATGAGCACTCCACGGGTTACTTCCCCAGTAGATAACGAGATCCGCCCTATGTCTTATCTGCCCCAAAGTGCACGAAGGAATGCCGACGTCCTGAATTCCCAAGACTGAAGGGCCGTGGCACACGGTTGAAGTGTTGTCAATTACTCCTCCAACCTCCTCGGCGAGTTCAATGCCCACACGTGTGGCTTCGCAGCTCGTGGAACTCCAACCATAGAGCAAGGGATAGTCTGCTTCAGCAAGAACTTCGGCAGCTTTGACGAGGGCTTCGTTGAAAGGCACTTCGACGAATGTTCCGCTCTTTCGGATGAGAGGCTTCAGAAGCCTGTGCCCACTGTAACCTAAGAATTTAGATTCGCACATTGAGCAGCCGTTCTTGACTTTGACAATTCTCTTATTCTTGATTGTCAGCTCTATGTCGTCGCAGAGACTTCCACAGACTGGACATACCACAGCCCTTGCAATCGGCATTTTATCGCTTCCCGAACTGCTCCCTGAGAAGCTCACTGAAGCCGAGAACAGCCTTATCTGGGGCAGGCTCGATTTCCGCCGGAATACCCTTGAAAGAAGGCATGCCGACGCTGTCCGTTTCCGTGCTGACAATCGCGTTCGCCCACACACCGTAAGGAATGAAAATGAGGCCAGTGTGTGGTCCTCTCTGAGATTTCAAGGCCTTGAGAATCACGGAGCCTTTATCTGTTGAAACACGAACATTAGTTCCTCCTCGTATCCCAAGTTTCTTCATATCCACGGGGTCAACGTAGCAGATCGCAACACTTTTAAAATAATCTTCCGAAGCTTTCCCACGCTCTTTACCCACACCCTGCTCTATCGTTCGTCCTGTCAACAAAGTAACCTTAAGCTTTGAATTCGCTTCCATCCTTCGAACACAGCTTAACCATCTATACTGAAGCTTGGAAACTCCTTTCAAGTTGATTCTGACTATTCAATCCGACCGGTTGATGCTCTGAATTAGAGATTCTAATGAGTCGTCCAACAAATTAAACTTGCCGTCAGATTATTAGAGAAATAGTCCTTGAAGTTAATACGTTGCGAACAGTTGCTTCGCAAGTTTTATTAGCGTAAATTTAAAACGATACAACCCGACCTGCAGTATACAAGAGATCATACGTCAGTATAGGGACGTCACGATTATGTTGGAACCGTGTTGAATGTTGGAACACTGAGATTGTCGAATATGGCGGAATGGGTGAATGAAGGCTCGAGAAGGCGATCTGGTAGAAACTGAAGCGAACCTGATTTTCGACGTCAAAGGCTTAGTTCACCCAGCCGATCACATCGTAGCCTTCATCCGCTATTTTCCCGACGAGATGGGCGGGAGGACAAGAGAGGGAAGGTGTTTTGAGAAGGTCTATTCTCTTCGGAGAAGGTATGCACTGTTGAAAGCTAGGTTTCCAGAATACCTTGTCTATGATCCTGTCTTTGACGAAACCTTGTGTGAAGTTCCAGTCGACCGTGTTAAAAGGCATTACAAACCCGTTGACAAACTTCAGGAACTGCGCAGCTCCGACTGTTTGGATTCGCTTCAAAGCAGGGCCTTGAGGTTCGCAGAACAGTTGAAAGAAACCTCCGGAATCGCGTGGAGTGCGTTGGGCATTTCAGGTTCCATCATGGTTGGGCTTCAAACAACGACATCGGATATTGATCCTGTCGTTTATGGCTCGAAAAACTGTAACATGGTGTATTCTGCACTGAGAAGCATGTTCGAGAACGGGCACGAATCCGTTAAGGCCTACACAAGGCAGGACATGAAAGTGTTGTTCGATTTCCGTTCGAAGGACACTGCAATAGGGTTCGAAGACTTCGTACGAACTGAAGCGAGGAAAGTGATGGAAGGCAAATTCGATGCAACGGACTATTTTGTCCGTTTCGTGAAAGACTGGAACGAAATTGACGAGAATTATGGTGACATTCAATACAAGAACGTTGGCAACGCGAAAATAGAAGCCACGGTGATCGATGATTCAGAATCAACGTTTACCCCGTGCACCTACAAGGTCGAAAATGCCAAGCTGCTCGAAGGATCGAAAGTCGACCACATCGAGGAAATCACGTCTTTTCGAGGCAGATTCTGTGAACAAGCCAAAGAAGGCGAAATCGTCGTGGCGGAGGGAAAGGTCGAACGCGTCACAAATCGAAGGAAAAACAGTGAACATTTTAGACTTTTAGTCGGAGGCAGGCGCACGGACCATATCGTCCTGAAGCATCGAGTCCTTTCGAGCTGATGAGTTCCGTCCTCAACTGCGAGCACGTATAGTAAATTGCGGGCGAGGCATTTGAGGGCGTGTGCAGAATTATTTCATTACCTTGCCACTTTCAGAACCTGTTCATAATATCTTGGACAATAGGTCAACGCTATTTGGAAGAATTGGTCCTTGTCGTCAGTGACCTCTTCCAGATTTCCTTCGACGTAGATGGTTTCGTCTTTGAAAGCTTGCAATCGGAATTCTTCCATGTAAGAGATAACTCGCTTGACCTCCTGAGCCTGTCTTCCGCCCTCAAGGATTTTCAAAGGTTCGATGTGGTAGACCGAAGGAATGAACGGAGCGTCACTGTCATCTCTTATTCGAGCTAACAGCTTGACCCAGCCTCGCTGCAGGATATTCTTCTCAGGGTTGTACTCGTTACGTATCTCTTTCCAATCTTTCACTGGTTCAAACTCTGTCTTTACTGTCCTTGTAGCTTCCTTGCTTTCGAACAATGAATAAGTGAGTTTCCTACGCTGATGCCACAGGAAATCCTTTGAGGTAAAGTTTCGAAATCGCCACACCTTTCCACTTATGGACTCATTTGTTTCAAATTCGTTCCGAAGCAGAGAGGACTCGGCCACGTACAATTCGCCCAGTGTTTTGCGCAGTCTCGCTATGTTTTCTTCCCCATAAATGGTTAGGTCGATGTCCGAGAATCTGGGGTGATAGAAACCGTGGAGCATCGACCCGAACACGCCAAAGCTCTTAGCTGACAAACCGGACTGCTCCGTTGCAGTGTCCAAGACGCTTCGCATTGCCGCAAGAAGACTGTCCTTGGGTTCGGTTTGAATCAGCTTTGCAAGCACTCTTTCGGGCTTTCGAATGTTGCTGATGTCACGGTTTTTGACGCCTACGACTTCCTTCTGGAGCATTTCGTGTCGAACCATGTACTGTGGATAGCTCTTTTCCAAGAACTTCCAGCCTTCATCTTCGTAGAACTTGTAGAAAACACGTTGCCCTTCGTTTCTGAATGCCTTTGGATTATCGGATTTGAACACGGCTGCTGGCGCGTATTCAGCGTCACACACATGGGCGTCTGGCGGGTGCGAGTACCCAAACACTCTGAATATGAGACCTTCCTCAGTGACGATTGCGTCGCGATCTCTCAGCTTTGAAGCGGCCAAATGTGCTCCTCCTCGCTGATGGCCGTTCCGACCACGACCTGATAGAAAACTTGTCCAGTTTCAACGTTTTCTGCCCGCTCCAGCATCCCTGAAACGCCAATCCTCTCCCCTCGTCGGGCAACATTGCGATAACAACCAATCATTGAAACAACAGTTTCCGGAACCTTACCTTTGCTAAGCTCTCCCGCCTGTACTGGGTCACAGTCCCTGATTTTGTAGGTGGCAGGCCGAAACATCGCTTCAGTGTCATCCTGAACCCTGCAGCTGAATCCCACAGGAGCCACGGCGTCGTATTGTAGCTGGCCGTATTCTCCTTTGATTTCTTCGGGTTTTCGTATCGCATTGTACATGAAAATCTTGTTCAGGTATTTTCCTTTGTACCGGCGACACGCATCTAACCGGTTGCTGAATTTGTAGCTCAGCTTGCCAGTTTCAACGAGTCTGTCTATCGTTGCTTCTAGCACACGAAAGTTTTTCGCCCCGTAGACGACGAGGTCTATGTCCGATTTTGAAGTGTGCATGTTTAAGGCTACGGAGCCGTGGATACCGAAATCTTCTAACCCTATGTCTGATTCGATCGACAGCAAATCAATAAGGTTTAGGCTCATCCTTTGCAGGTCATCCTTGGTCTCAAGCATGGTCAGATCATGTAGACAATCTCTCGGAACGAATACCTTCTCGATAGAATCTAGTGGCGCGGTGATGATCTCTTTTCTTCTGAAGGGGCAATAGTAAACGTAGTCTGGGAAGTTCTTTCGAAAGGTCTCCAGGAATATCTGGTAGTTTTTTGCAGTGTAGAGGTTTTCGGCTCGAAACAGCTTCTGTTCTTCAAAGTTCCATGTGTTTTCTAAGTATTCGATGTTGAACAGTTTCTGAAATGTGGCTGGGATGTATTTGAGAAAGGCGAAAACCCTTTTGAAAGGATGTTCGTACCCGAAAACGTTGAAGATGAACCCGTCTTTGGTCGTGAAGGTATCTCCGTCTGCGGGAATCCAACGTTTCAGGTCCGTCTGAGGCACCTCGACATGATGAGTTTGCAGTGCCAAAAAAACCTATCGCAGAAAGCCATAACGCTTTAAGCAGGAGAATACTAAAGCAACCTTGCGTGATCAGTTGAGCCGCAATTTACATCCCTATGTAGTTTTTCTTCCCTCTGAACAGAAGGTCAAGGTTTTGAGCGCTATCTTCGGTTCAAAAGCGGCTGTCGACATACTGAAATTCTCGCTCAAGCAGGGCATCTCGAACAAGATTTACCAGGGCGATCTGGTAAAGAAACTAGAATTTTCAAACAAGACCGTTATCGAAAACCTGAAGTCGCTGACCAAGCTTGGAATATTAACCGAGAAAATGGAGAAGACTGAGAAGAATGGTCGTGTCACGTGGGTCAAAGCCTATCAACTCGAGAGCGCGGGCAAGTGGTTTGCACTCTTGCTGGCTGAAGAAAGAGAACTGTCCGACAAGGAGAAGACGGAGATATTCCAAAGCCTCTTCAGAACCTACCTGCGATGGTCGAAGGATCTCTCACAGAAACTGAACATAGACCTCAAAACCTTGGAAAGAGTCTTCACAGAAGAAATGCAGAGAACACAGGTGCGTGAGGCTTGAAGGCGACAACTATCGGAGTAGTGGGCGGAAAAAAATCAGGAAAAACCACTACCATAGAGATTCTAACGAGAGAACTCACCAAGAGAGGCTACAAGATTGCAGTGGCCAAACACATTCCAGAGCCTAATTTTACGCTGGACACTGAAGGAAAGGACACATGGCGCTTCGTTCAATCAGGTGCCAAGACTGTTGTCGCCGCATCGGCAGGCGAGATCGCAACTATAGAGAAGACTCGCGCAAACCTTTCCCTGAAAGAGATTCTGCAGAGATGTAGAGGCAACGACATAGTTTTCCTAGAGGGTTTCAGAGAACTCTTGGCTGAGAACAGGAGCATACATAAGATTGTGGTCGCAGAATCTGCCCAAGACCTCAAAGAAGCAGGTGAGATGTTCATGCCCGTACTGGTCTTCACAGGACCCTACTCGCCTGAGGAACCTCACCCTAAAATCCCGTTCATAGACGTGCTTGAACATGGCAAAGAAATAGCGGATCTCGTGGAAAAATTAGTTAGAAAAAAGGTGTGACACGAGCATGTTGCCGCTAGGTTGTGGGGCTTGGAGATATTATCTGAGGGGAGATGGGAGAAAGGAGATATTCCTAAAACGTAAGGTAACTCTCCAAACCTTTCCACCCTGCGTCTCAACATGCTCCTGTCACGCGACTTGTATTCATCCTCCTAGAGCGCTTTGAATGCTTCGAACCATCTGTTGTAAAGCGCCAGCATGTCGAGAGACACGCTGGGTTTTCTGTCTTCCAGTATCTGTCTAAAGTCGTCCATTGTCAGAGGTCTCGGTTTAGCCTGTTTATCGTCTGCCTTTCCGGATTCGAAGAATTCGCCTATAAGTTTCAGTTGTGCCGATTGGTTGACGTCTCTGATGTCGCTTCCTGAAAATCCTTCTGAAAGCCGTGCCAGCTCATGCAGGTCGACGTCAGGGGCCAGCTGCAAGTTAGTCGTGTAGAGTTTGAACATCATCAATCGTGTGTGATGGTCTGGAAGAGGTACGAGAATGCGTTTCTGGAATCTTCTTATGAATGCCCAATCCAAGTCCCAAGGCTTGTTCGTGGCACCGATAACGTAGACGTGCAGGTTCTTGCCTTTGTCCATGATTCCGTCCATCTCTTTCAAAAACTGATTTCTGACCCTGATTTCGCCGCCGACTTCGTTCGCGTGTTTGCCCATCATCGAGTCCAATTCGTCGATGAACACTATTGATGGCTTCCCTTCTACAGCCGATTTCCTGACCGAGCCGAAGAGTTTGGCTACGTTCTGTTCACCTTCGCCAAGCCACTTGGACATCACCGTAGCGGCGTCGATAGACAGGAAGTTTGCGTCAATCTCTGTGGCGACCGCGGCGGCCAGTAACGTTTTGCCGCAGCCTGGCGGTCCGAACAGCAGGATGCCTCTGGGCCATCCAAGCGGGAACAGATCTGGCCTCTGAACAGGGTACACTATGGCCTCTTTCACAGCTTTCTTGGCGGGGTCAAGCCCGACGACTCCGTCCCATTTCACGTTCGGTTTTTCTATCATTATGAGTTCTTCGTAGGTTGATTTTCCGCCCTCGGTCTTTGTTTCGCCGTCGGCGCCGTTGCATTTGGCTTCGGGCCTCGGCTCTAATGACGTCACGGCGCCCTGGATTGCTTTGATTCGTTCCTGGTAGGCGATTGCTCTCTGTATGTAAACCTTGTTCAGGCTGTATTCTGGGTAGAGTTGAACGAGTTGCAGGAGGCTTTCTATGGCTTTTTGGTACATGGTTATGGCCATGCCCTTCGCCCCCTGCTTGTCCAAGCGAACTGCCTCTAGGGCAAAGTTGGTCGCGGACTTCTCAAGCTCTTGAGATGCGCTCATAACTTTTATTCTCCAGTTTTTAATTCGATTTTTATTTTTCCTTTCGACCCTAGACTTTCTAGGGCTTTCTCGATATCCTCGTTCGAGGTTTCCAAGTCAACCGAGCAACGTTCCATATCGATTTGACCGTTGCTCTTCTTGACGTACTCGAGAATAGCATCCTCTAACTGAGGGTTTTCGAGTTTCAAGGAGATTTCCTTGATTTCGGATTTTTTATAAGAAATGAGGGTTTGAGAAGAATCTTTTCCAGATTCTTCTGAGATTTTGCTTGTCTTCTTTTCTGAAGAGTTGGTGGATAGCGCAAGCATTTCTTCTAAGGTGGCCCGCTCATTTTCTTGTGTTTTCTGAGTAACTGGCGGTTCGGGCAGGTTTTGAGAGATTCTTTGTTCCAGAAAGCGTGAGACTTGGCTTAGCACTTCTTCGCCGCCTGGTGTCTTTCGGTCAACAGGAATGACTGATTCGTCGGCTGTTATCTTTGCTGAATAGAGCGTTTCGCTTATCGTGTCGTTAACTCTGCCAAGTTCGGAAGAGACATCTGGCAAGAATTGAAAGAGCTCTTGTGAGACATTCTGGAGAAGCTTCAGAGCAGGTTTGAGATCGATTACTATATCACTGAGTTCTCTAATCGTCTCAAGTCTGAGGATTACCCGTTCGATGGCAAGCTCTACCGTGTGAAGAAAGTTGATAATCTTGCGAATTTCGGCGATTTCGTTGGCATAGATTGCCGCACGATCTTTATTCTTTGCTGTGACAGCTCCAACGCATATTTGGAAAAGAACTTTGTCTTTTTCTTTAAGTCTGTAACCAGCCTGCTGAAGTCTGCCTTGCTGGATTCTTAGCACTTGTATTGATTTAAAAGCTGTTTCACGAAGAGGTAGAGGGCTCGAGTGGAAAAATCCTTTGATGATCCTTCCCTCCGCCCGTCACTCTCTCGTTCCAGTCTAAATTCCGGTTTTTCCGATTTCCTTCACGTAAACAACAACTGGCGGTTCTGGAAGCTCCGACTCAAGCGGTTTTGGTGGCTCAGGGATCTTGTTCTTCGTCTGTTCAGCAGATCTGGAAGAGTCTCCTAGCAGGATGCTGGAAAGCTTGCTGGTCGTTAGTTCCAAGTCGGTTTTTTCCATATGGACTCGTTTGATGTTTTCTTGAATCAGCGAAAAAGCAGTTTCATAATATTGGTTATCAACTTTTCCTATTTCGTGTTCGATTTCAAGGTTGACCAGGGCATAGTTTAGGGCCTTTATCTCCTCGTTGCATTCCGAAATTTCGTCTTCTATTTCTTCTTTCAGAGTCTGTGCTTCGCTCTTGAGCTGAGTCAGTGCGCCATCGAAGGTGCCGTGAAGCTCTGCGTAGAATTCTTTTGGTATTTTCTTTTTCTCAGAGAGGTCTTTGAGGGCTTGGTCCTTGCGCCAGATAAGGGGGATCTGGTCGGTCAGTATGCCTGCTTGAGCCTTTATGTTGGAGATTAGAGTTACTTCAGAGCCGTTGAACTTGATGTTATCGGCACATCGTTTCAGAAATCTTCCATCGCCCAGCGCTATAAAGACGCCGTCGAATTTTCCGCTCGGGGTCACTGCAAAAGAGGCTACCTTGCCTATGGGACGTCCGTATTCGTCGTTGATTTGTTTTCCTATAGAAAGAAAAAGGTTGGGGTTTTGTGACATCTTCTTCATCCCCTATCTTTACGAAGTTTCGGTTGACGATTTTTCGCCTACGGGGGCCGTTGGTAGTCCGGGTATACCTGGTGGCAGATCTGGGAACTTTTCTTTGACTCTCTGTTCTGCGACCGTTGCTGCCTCTGTGAGAATTTTGCCTGCATCTTCGTTCACATTGTCGAAGTTCAACGTCATTCCTGAGCCTGTTCCTGCTTCCATCATTATTCCGCTGAGCATGTTGCCGATTTCGCCAAGTTCGCTCTCTGCTTCGGGGAAAACGCTAACTAGTCCAGCTCTGACTGATCTCAAGACTCCGACTGCAGGGCCTAATGTTGAGACTACGTCTCCGAGTTCTGATACGGTGCGTAACCTTAAGACGATCTGTTCGAGGGCAAGCCTTGCGTTTATAATAAGTTTCTCCATCTTGCGTATCTCAGCCAGCTCATTGGCAAAAACGTTCGCTCGGGCTGTGTCATGCTTGGTGTACGCGTCAACTATTCTTGCGAATATCGTCTTGTCCCTTTGGCCGAATCTGTCCGTAGCTTGATCCAATTTCTGAACCTGCAATTCGATGCGTCGAACAGCAAAGTCTAAGCGGGGCTTCAATGGGCCAGGTGGTTTAACTGCCTCTTTGACACGGTCTGTGAGGGGCTGTTCATCTCTTCTCGTTTCCCATTTTTTGCTAAACCTTTCTGACAAATTAATTACCTCCAAAGACAAAAGGTCGCGGCAGAGAATCTTATACATTGTTAACATGGCGAAAACATGCCCGTATATATGTGGAGCTATATGTCCCAGCGGAAACAGTTTTGGCCTTTAATTTTCCAACTAAAAGAGCATGTTCGCGGTTTTCGGAAAATAGACAAAAAGATGTAAGTTAGACTAAAAAGCGGCTTGAATTAATTCCTATCCAAAAAGGTGAATCAAATGGGTGAAAGGTTAAAGATTTTCGTCTTCGTGGCGATCTTAGGATTCTTCGGTGGAATGATTGCAGACTTGGCAGGAACTTACGCAGTTCCCTGGCTCGCAACTGTCTTACCAGCGGTTCTCAGCGCACAATATCTGTTGGCGGGACTTGCCGGAGCCTGTCTAACACTAGTGCTAGTCAGCGTTTGGGCATACATTACCCCGCCAGAACATTAGCCTTCTCTCCTTCTCCCCCTTTTATTTGTTCTTCCGGCAAAGTTTGGTGCATCACCCCTTCTTGTAAAATAAGGCTTCAGCTAACAGCAACTTTGCGTTTTTCTGGACTCAGCAGCGGAAAAAGCGATCATTCGCCGAACAGCGTCTCCGTACCTCGATGACCTCATCGTCCAAGCAATGTTATCCGAGAGACGATTTCAAGGTTTTGGTTCGAAAGTTGTATCTTTCAAGTGCCGCGTTAAGCAGGTTCAAACTAGGAGTCCTTCTAACGAGTCTTTCCAGATAGGTACTTGTCGTTGACGAATGCTCACAGCTGTTATGGCATTTTGCGCGCGCGCAAGTTTGTTACTTGAGCATGTTAACGATGTTGTTGGAGACCACTAGGATGTATAGACTGACTGCGTAAATGAGGCAGGTGGTCAAGATGATGCGGAGGGCTCTGCTGTCATGGTGATATGAGTAGATAGTTAAGCATCCAATCATGGTGGCTGCACCGAATTTAATGAGTAACCCAAATGCGTAACCGAACGTCGCGAATAAGACTATAGCAAACTCGTTGTTTTCTTTGCAACCAGCTGCGAGGGCAGCTTTGGTGGTGAAAACATCAAACACGTTTAATGCGACAAGAATAGCTGCTAAAGCTATGACCAATCGCCACATTTTCATACAGAAGAATGGTTTTTCTATCCTATTGAGAATTATTACAAGTCGCGTAATATATCGGGTAAAGTAATATGTCAACCGTCACTTGTCTGGTACGAGCGTTAGTCGGAGAGCCAACGGCGCTTCTGTTGATGATAGCATTGATGTAACCATGCGGAATTGTGTTGCGCGGGCGCTTCCAAGCAAGATCGTGCACGAGTCGAATAATCAGCAGAAGAATAAGCTTCATTTTTGATGAATTTCACAACGGCCATGCGTGCTGCTCTCGACTGGCTAAGGTTTTTTTCAAAATAGTTTTGTGCCTCTAATGGTCTCAAGCAAGAAGAGAGCGCCGAACAGAATGAATATTAAAGCTGCGCCGATCTTAATGTACCGTTCGGATATGTACCGAGAGACGACCGAGCCGAGAAGCGTCTCAAGACCTGTCAGCAAAGTCAGGGCGAGCATTACTCCTAAAAAAACCTGAAGTGGAGCGGCGTATTCCGCGGATAAAGCAATTATTGCCAACTGCGTCTTGTCGCCGAACTCTAGGGCGGCTATCATCAGGAACGATGTTGTCACGACTTTTGAGTGCTCTTTGATTTGTACGATGCTACGTTTCTTGGGGATTAGCGTGTAGATTCCGAAAATGATGAATGCGATGCCTGCTACCAGACTGATCCAGAATGTTGGAACGAAGGGAGCTATTGCTCCGCCTATCAACGCACAAACCCCGTCAATCAAAGCGAATGCCAACATGGCACCCACGAAGACGGATCTCGGTCTGTGTTTGGCACTTAGGCTAATGATTGCAATCTGTGTCTTGTCGCCGAACTCTGCTAACGCAACGATTGCGAATGAAGATAACAGGGGAAGCAAATCTAACGGCAAAGATATGGCTCCGTCATCGCTGTTGATCTTTATGGCTATCTTACGGGTTCAGACGATATTTAAATGAGACGCGGGACGATATCCCACCTGAACGATAAACCCAGTTAACGAGTCAATTTCACGAAGGGAAGATGCCTCGGTCAAGCAGACTTGATTAAGGGGACTCAAGAGAAGATTCTCACTTTGGCACGACAGTATTGTAGGCAAAACAATTTCGATGTTCATTCAGCATGCTGTCCACTTTCCTCTTAACTGGCTCGCATTAAGCTTACGCTTTAATTATAGGAATGAAATATGAATCGATTGTTTGTGGAGAATGATTGAACCGCAAGCCTTAATTGTAAACTTCGTATAAAAATCAGTGTGGGCGTATCTGAAATGGAAAGCGACGAGTTGATTATGGCTTTTGATAAGCCTCATTTCACCGTCAAACTCTATCCAACGTTGTTAAAGCTTGATCTTAAGGAGGGTGCGATGAAAAAGCTGGAAGGGTTTGTAGAGAGCAATCCGCATCTGAGAGAAAGCCTAGGTCTCCTCTTCCAGATGGTGGTTCCCCTTGACGTCCCCCTCAAAAATATCGAAACGGTTAGAATGACCGACAACGGAAAAGTGCAAATCGTCACTCCTCACCGAAGAGACCTGCACATCACACTTGAGAAGGACGAAGCCGAGAAACTCGTGGACAAGTTAAACGAACTTATTCCAGTGGAAAAAGCGAAAGAAGCAGACAGGATTATGACTTCTTCAAAAGAAGAAAGAGATTCAGCACAGCAAAGGGCCGAATCATCATTTATGACGGGCGAGGCCGAGCGTCAAAGATAGACCATCTGAAGCTCACTTCTAAATAGAAGCAACGACAATCCCATGTTCTTGTAGGCAACGTCTCTTGAGAGTCACAATAGGACGTATGGGGGCGGACAGATGATTGAACTCTTATTAGCACGCGCTAATGAAGGATCGAATTGCATAAGACTTGTAAAAACGGGATGAATATGTCCGACGAGTTCGAGGAGAAGTTCATCAAACCAATCATTAATGCATGTTATCCAGGAACCTTAGCTGGTTTAGCCCTAGCAGTCCTCCAAATTACTCTCAATATACCCGAATATTTGAAAATCGTTCTTTTGACGAGCGCCTTAGCGTTCACCATGTCTGCATTCTTCATATTTTTTTACAGCATCTATCCCGCACGGAAGAAACTGTGGACACTTTCTGCCATGTCATTTCTGTCCGGCCTTTCTTGCTCGATACTGGCCATAGTATTGCTCTTCGTCGCACTATAGCCTGCGACGTCGCTTCAGGCTCAGATTAGCCAGAGCTTGTGCTTTGTTCACGTTCAGAAGAGCGTGCGAATTACGCTAAAGGTTTAAAATACTCTGTAAGTTAAGCATGCTTAGGCATCACATGACCTAAGCTGAGGTTTGACCGATTGAAAGGATTCCTTAAAGATTAAGAAATGGGGTTGAAAGGAGAAAATGTGTGGTATATTTGGTTTTTGCCTAAAGAAAACCTTGCCCGTGGCCAGAGTCTTCAGAATTCTGGAGAAGCTAGAGGTTTATCAGTATCCTGAGGAACGGCTTCCGCTTGGAGGCTACGGGGCAGGTATGGCTTTGATTCTGGAGGATGGTAATGTTCTGGTTGAAAAGGTTGGAAAGGTTGATGGCTCTCCTGCAAGAAAATTGTCTGAGATGGTGAAGGTTGACAGGGCTTCTGTGTTGATTAGTCATGTGCGGATGCCCAGTCCAGAGTTTATGAACACTGCGGAGCACAAGGAGACCGCACAGCCGTATGTTGTTGAAAGGGAGCCGAACTTGACCGTTGCCTCAGTTCATAACGGGAAGATTGAGAATTATAAGGAGATAAGAAAGACGTTGGGCAGTGCGCACGTTTTCGAATCTGAAAAGTTTGAACTGGTAGACTCAGAGGTGATTCCACACTTTTTCGAGGAGACTTTGAGCGAGAGAGAAGAGGTCGCGGAATCATTGTACTCTTTCTTCTGTGCCTTGCAGGGTTCAGGCGCAATAGCGATGCTGCAGCTAGGCGAAGAAGACTCCTTCCTTCACCTGCTCCACAAGGGAAAGACTAGAGGGCTAACAGTCTGGACAAACGACAAGAACGAGGTCATCTTCTGCACCAGAAAAGAGGTGTTAAAGGAAGAGCTCGACAACATGTTTTCAAGAGGCAAGTTCAAAGAGAAAGCCTCAATCGGATATCGAGAAGAAGCGGGACTCGTGCTTTCGTATTCGGTCTCTTTGACGTGAAAAAAAGGGTTTAGCAAAACTTCCTCGTGGCCTGCAAGAAATGCGTGAAGAACCTTCCAATTCCGGCGTTTTCGGTTTATTGGCAAAACCGGTGCGCTCCGCTCTGGCCGAACTGGGCTTCTCAAAACCCACCTTGCCCCAGAAAATGGCCGCCTCACCCATTCTGGCCGGAGAAAACGTGCTTCTGCTTGCGCCCACAGGGAGCGGAAAAACCGAGGCGGTTCTTCTCCCCATCTTCTCCAAGCTCGTTCAGCAGACGGCTAGAAAGGGAATAGCCATAATCTATGTTACACCCTTAAGGGCGTTGAATCGGGACCTATTGAAGCGATTATCATTCTGGTCTTCCAGGCTTAGTATTTCAATAGAGGTCAGGCATGGAGACACCGAGTTGAAGCTCAGGAGGAGGCAGGCTATCTTTCCTCCGGACATGCTCGTGACGACTCCTGAGACTCTTCAAGCGATTCTTCCAGGCTCACGCATGAGACAACACTTGCGAGGCGTGCGGTACGTGGTGGTGGACGAAGTTCACGAACTCGCTTCCAGCAAACGCGGCGTTCAGCTTGCAGTCGCGCTGGAGAGGCTGCGCCATGTCACCGGTAAAGAGTTTCAGAGGATCGGCTTGTCAGCTACAGTGGGGAATCCGGACGAGGTAGCACAGTTTCTGGCCGGAACAGGGAGGAGCGTCAGAATAGTGGAAGCCGTTTTGCCCAAGGGCTACCGCTATCACGTCGAGAACCCGGTTCCTGTTCAAGCTGATTATGACTTGGCAAGGACGCTCAACACGTCGCCCGAAGCGGGTGCGAGGATAAGACGCTTGAAAGAGCTCGTCGACAGTCACGAGTCAACCCTGATTTTCGTAAACAGCAGAACCATTGCCGAAATGCTGGGTTTCAGGTTCAATCAACTCGGACGAAAGGACATTGCCGTGCATCACGGTTCTCTGTCCAGGGAGGAACGCTCACAGATTGAAGATGAGTTTAAGACCGGCGGCTTGAAGGCAATCGTTTGCACCAGCACTCTGGAGCTTGGAATCGACATAGGCCAGGTTGATCTTGTCATACAGTATCTCTCGCCGAGGCAAGTCAGCAGCCTAATTCAGAGAGTGGGACGCAGTGGCCATCGTTTGGACATGTTATCCGAAGGCGTGATCATCACGGCCTATCCGGATGACACTCTGGAATCTGTCGCGGCGACCAGAAACGCTCAGGCAGGGAGGGTTGAACCTGTTCGCATACAAGAAAACGCTTTGGATGTTATGGCGCATCAGATCGTTGGAATCCTGATGGACAAGGCAGCGGTGAGCTTGGAAGAGCTTCTAGCCCTGATGCGGCAGGCCTATCCCTACCGAAAGCTGACGCAGAACGTTCTTTGGGACGTGGTATGCTTTTTAGAACGTCTGGGGGAAGTAAGGATAGATCAGGAAGAGAAGGGTTTGAGGAAGGGAAGAAACAGCCGAAGGTACTACTACGAGAATCTATCAATGATTCCTGACGAAAAGCGCTACCCTATTGTCAACGTGATTTCGGACAGGAAAATCGGCAGCCTGGGCGACGAGTTCATGGCTTTAAAAGCCCGCGTAGGTTTGAACTTCATCGTTAAGGGCCAAGTCTGGCGAATAGTCCAGATTGAAGAAGAAACGGGAACGGTCTACGTCGTACCCTCGGAAGATCCGCTGGCCGCAGTTCCAGGGTGGGACGGTGAGATGCTGCCCGTTCCGTTCGACCTCGCCCGAGAGACTGGACAGCTCCGAGAAAAAATTGCGCGAGCGCTGAAAGAAACTGGAAAAGCTGAGGCCGCGGCAGAAGAGCTCGCGGAAAAATTCGTTACGGACAAGTCTACGCTGTTGAGCACTGTTCAGGAGGTTGAGGAGCACCTCAAAGAGGGCGCGCCGTTGCCGACTGACAAGCACATCGTTTTTGAAGGCTTTGACAAGTTTCTGATTGTTCACGCGTGTTTTGGCGAGATGGTGAATCGCACGCTGGGCTGCATATTCGATTCGGTTCTTTCTGAGAGAGAAGTCATCGTAGGCTGTTGGAACGATGGTTACCACATACTGATTGAGACGCCGAGGAAGCTGACAAGACAGGAAGTTGAGAACACTTGTGCACGCCTGCCTAGCCTCACAAGCAAGGAGGCGGATCAGGCTTTTCAAGCGTACTTGGAGTCGAAGTTTCCGTTTTCGTACAAGATGAAGTTCGTCGCGGAGAGGTTCGGAGCACTCCCACGTGGGAAGACGATGAGCTACGAAAGGATGAGTCAACTGCCGAAACGATTCATGAATACGCCGATCGGCGATGAAACGCTGCGCGAAGCCATGATTGAAAAAGTGGACATCAAAAAGGCCAAAGAAATCATGGGCGCCGTGCGAAACGGAAAAATCAAAATCAGCACAGTGTTCAGCCAAGAAAAGCCCACACCGTTGGCATATCACATGCTTGCCAAGTTTTCGGACATGTCGGAACTGATGGCTCCCGAAAGACTGTTGATGAGCAACATAGACAAAATGAAAATGGCAATTGGAGCCAGAAGAGCCTCTTTATTGTGTATGTCTTGTGGCCAATGGGCTGAGGAAGACAGAATAAGGGACCTCCAAGAACAGCCCGCGTGTCGAAAATGCGGTTCCAAACTCTTGGCACCCTTGTATCCGAGCCAAGACGCGGAGCATGTGTACGAAGTGTTGAAGAGAAGACGCGAGGGCAGAGAAGTGTCCGAGGAAGAGCTCAAAGAACTGACTCAAGTGAGACGAACGGCGGACCTGGTGCTGAGCTACGGAAAAAAAGCGGTCATAGCATTAGAAGTGAAAGGAGTAGGCCCCGAAACAGCCTCAAGAATTCTTGGAAAAATGCACCCCAAAGACGACGATTTCTTTATGGACCTCTTGAAAGCAAAAATCCTCTACCTCAGAACAAGAGAATTCTGGAAGGACAGAGAAGAACGAAGAACAGGCTAGACCGACTCGAGCGGGCGCGACATGATTGATGAAGTTTTATCCCACATAAACAGCCATGCGCATGCAGTGTAAAACCACAGTTACAAATCCTTATTAACCGCGCGGTGATAACTTATAATAGGAAAAGAGATTATATGGTTAGGAATTTGAAAGTCATTAACATTGACACCGTCAATGGAGAACAACATTATCTTGTCCGTAGCCTCAAAAGAAATGAAAATCCAGACAACGGTGAAGATTTTGATGGGGCTGATATCAGAAGAACCATGAAAAAAGAAGCCTCTAAACCGCTTCTTCTATTGCGCGCAGAATAAAACCATCACACCCTAGTCCAGACAAAAAATCTTAATTCTAGCGCGCGCCCTGAAGCTTTTTCTAATAATAGTTGTGAGCTGGATAATTGCGCCGCTACTCGGCTCTGCCGTAGGCTTGCTCTGAATAAGGGTCGCAGGTAAATTGGCTTAGGAAAGCTTTATCCCTTTAAAGGCGCGCTATGCATGGGCTTAATTCCTTATAGCTCCTGAGGCCAATCAAGTGCGGGTTGAGCCAGCAGGCGCTAAGCTAAGGTATTTAGAACACTTCAGAGCAGTGGTTGCTCATGGAGAAAGAAAATAAGTATGTATGCGCTGAATGCGGCGAATTCTTGAGCTCAGATGCAAGGTTTTGCCCTAGTTGTGGAAGTGCAAAAAAACGCGTTTTAATTGTCGCCCACGACACCGTTCAGGCCTTCAGCGAAATAATAGAAGAAGCTAACGATCAGCTGCGAAAGATCAAGCATGTACCAGCGCCAAGGACAAAACGTTCACGCGCAAAGTAAAACTTCGTTTTCAATTTAAAGGATAAATGAGATTAGCTTCTCTATCTGTCTAACTAGTTTAGTCGTCTGTGCGTGTGAGTGCTAAGTGTGGGTGTTCCATGGTTTACCATACTATATTTCTTATAGGAGGTCGAGCGGGTAGCGCGCGCGGTTAGTACGTAGAGTTACGTAATGGCAAGCCGCTTAGAAGATAAGAGACATAGCGCGCGCAACTGAACAAAGTAACCTGATTGGCTAAGACTATTTTTGTTCTTTTCTCTTCAGCATGTTGTCTAAGAGCGGTCGCATCTTGACGTTTTCTGCTTGTATCTTCTCCTTGCCCAGAGCATGCATTTGCGAAGTTATTTCTTTCACAATTTCTGCGAATTTGATGCCTTCGGCCGCTGAGACGTATTCCACCCGGAGTCTCTCTGGACTCATGCCGAGCTTCTGCAGCATCGGGGCCAACGCATCCATTCGGGCCTTCATCTTGTAATTCCCACTGATGTAGTGACAGTCGTAGGGTAGGTGGCAGGCACCGACCATGACCATGCCTGCGCCCAGCCTGAACGCCTCAAGGACAAAGTCTCGATCAACTCTTCCCGAGCACATGACTCTGATCGGCCTTATCACGGGAGGATATTCGAATCTGCTCGTACCTGCGAGGTCAGCTCCGGCGTAGCTGCACCAGTTGCAGAGGAACGCCAGTATCTTGCCCTCCGGGTTTGTTTCCAGCGCGGCCCTTATTTGGGACATTATCTGCGCGTCTGTGAAGTGTTTCTGTGTTATCGCATCAGCCGGGCATTCGGCAACGCATGTACCGCAGCCGTGACACATCGCACTCATCGTCTGTGCAACCTGGCCTTCTGGTGCTGTTATGGCGCTGTAGGGGCAGGCTTTGGCGCAGAGTCCGCATTTCACTTTGGTGTTGCGGCATTTTGCAGGGTCAACCACTGCCACGATGGGCTGGATTTTGTAAGTAGGTTTGGAGAGGATTGTTGATGCTCTTGCCGCCGTTCCCATGCCTTGAGAAACGCTGTAGGGTACGTCTTTTGGCCCTTGGCATCCTCCCGCGACGAAGACTCCGTCTGACGGCGTGTCTATGGGTTTCAGCTTGGGATGACTTTCCATGAAGAAGCCGTCGCTTCCGCGGCTGATGTTGAAAACCCTGGCAACTTCTTCTGAACCTTGACTCGGCACGGCGGCTGTCGCCAACACGACCATGTCGCCTTCGACTTCGACGGGTGTACCGTCTTCTTTTTCTGCGCACACTGCGAGTTTCTTTGTTTTCGGGTTTTCGCTCACGTTTCTGTTGGTTAGTTTGACGCGGACGAAGTTGACGCCCAGCTGCTGAGCCTTCCTGAACAGTTCCTCGTACCCTTTTCTGTTGGCGCGCATATCCGTGTACAAAACGTTGATTTTCAGTTTGTCGCCGTATTTTTCTTTGAGGAATACGGCGCTTTTGAGAGTGAGCATGCAGCAAAAGCCTGAGCAGTATTCGTACTTGTTCACGTCCCTGGAACCCACGCACTGAATGTACGTGATGCTATCGGGCATCTTGCCGTCTGAAGGTTTCCGCAGTTCCCCAACGAGCTGGGTGTTTGTGTCTATGATCCTCTCAAGCTGCAACGCCGTTATGACATCCTTGTACTTGCCGAAGCCGTAGTTCGTCAGGTCGTAAGGCTCATAAATGTCGTATCCCGTGGCCACGACCATGCAGCCGACTTCGAGCTTCTCCTCCGAGGGCTCCTGCTTGAAGTTCACGGCGCCTTCGGGGCAGATTTCTTGACATTTCCTACAGCCGCCGTCCTTGAAGTACAAGCAGGTTTCCTTGTCGATGGTGTACGTGTTTGGTGTGGCATAGGGGAACGGTAGGTAGATAGCCTTGCGTTTTCTCATCCCGGCGTCAAACTTGTTCAGTGTTTCAACTGGACAGATCTCGGCACACTTGCCGCAGCTTGTGCACTTGCTCTCGTCAACATACCGCGGCCTTCTCGTGATGGTGGCCTTGTAGCTCCCTATGACGCCTTCAACATGTTTGACGTCCGTATACGCGAGCAGCTTGATTCTCGGGTGAACGGCCACGGCCCCGATTCTCGTGGCTACGCATGAAAACCTTGGGCAGTGAATCTGCTGAGGACAGTTTGAACAATCGAAGACTGGAAAGCTCTTTCCAAGCTGAGCCATGTGACCGCCTATTATTTCAGCCCGGTCTACCAAGTAGACTTGATAACCCATTTCTGCAAGGTCGAGCGCTGAGCTCGCGCCTGCGACGCCTGCGCCCACGACTAATGCCTTGTTGGTAACTGGAACCTCTATGACGTCCAGTGGTTCAAGGAGTCTTACTTTCGCCACTGCCATCTTAACGAGTTCTTTGGCTTTTTCAGTCGCCTCTTTGGGAGCGTTTTGATGGCACCAGGAAGCAAACTCGCGGATGTTGGCCATTTCGTACACGAAAGGGTTCAGCCCGGCTTCGGACACCGTCCTGCGAAAGGTGGGTTCGTGCATTCTGGGCGAGCACGCGGCAACCACAACGCGGTTCAGCTTGTATTCTCTGATGCCTTTTCGAATTTCCTCTTGGCCTGGATCGGCACAGGTGTAACGGTTCGTCTTGACGTAGACGACGTTTGGGAGTTTGCGGGCGTATTCTGCCACTTCTTCAACGTCCACGGTGCCGGCGATGTTGAGCCCGCAGTAGCAAACGTAGACGCCTATGCGAGGCTCCTCTGCCTTTGCCTGGACGGTTGTGCTGACTTGGCCGCTCAAGTTTTTCTTGACCCCTTCTTCATGACTGCCTGAATTTGGGCCACAATCTGGCAATCAGAATAGTTCGGCATGGTTACGGCGTCCATTGGGCAGGCGGAGCTGCAGATTCCGCAGCCGCGGCATAGGCCTTCAGTGACTTTGGCAACTGATTTTTCCCCTGTTTTTTCAACTTTGATCGCGTGGTAGCCGCAGGCTGATTCGCAAACTCTGCAGCCGCTGCACAGATCCTCGTTGACTCTTGCAACTAGTGGCTCAACCGTCCACGTGTTCTTTCCCAGAACTGAGGCGGCTTGAGCTGCTGCGGCGCTTCCTTGAGCGACGCTATAGGGTATGTCCTTCAAGCCTTGGCATGCTCCCGCCAAGAATATACCTGACACCTCGGTGTCGGTTGGTCTTATCTTAGGCTGACATTCGATGAAGAATCCGTCCTTATCTAGGGGTATGTTAAGGATTTTTGCCAGTTCCGCCGTTCCCGGTGATGGAATGGCCGCGTTCGCAAGCACGACCATTTCTGCGTTTACGGAGACGGGTTTGCCTTCTTCGGTTTCGGCGCAGACTGTGAGGTTTTTGGTTTGCGGGTCTTCTGTTATTCTTCGGTTCTCAAGTTTGACTCTTATGAATTTGACTCCGGATTTCTGGGCCCTGTTGAAGAATTCCTCGTAGCCTTTGAAGTTGCTTCTCATGTCGTTGTAGAGCACGTGGACGTCGATGGCGTCCCTGTACTTCTCCTTAAGCATGACCGAATGTTTGAGAGTGTACATGCAGCAGAAGCCTGAGCAGTACTCGTATTTGTTGATGTCACGAGAACCTACGCATTGCATGAACGCTACGGAGTGAGGTTTCTGGGCGTCTGATGCTCGAATTACCTTTCCGCCTGTTGGGCCAGCTGCGAGTATGAGTCTCTCGAACTCCATTGCGGTGAACACGTTCGAGAACTTGCTGTAGCCGGTCCATTTCAAGTCTTTGGGATCGAACATGCTGTAGCCAACAGTCACAACTATAGCGCCGACGTTGACGTCGATTTCTTCGGGCTTCTGGTCAAAGTTTATTGCCTCTCGGGCCCCGCAGGCGTCGACACACTTGTAGCATTCGATGCAGTAGTCGCGGTTAATTGTGTGCGTGAGCGGGACGGCTTGGCCGAACGGGATGGATATAGCCTTTCTCGCCCCGAGGTACATGTCCGCGTAGTTGGGGTATTCTATTGGGCAGGCGTCTCGGCATTCGCCGCAGCCAGTGCAGTTTGCCGCTATGACGTAACGGGGGTTTTTGCGGATCTTAACGTTGAAGTTGCCGACGTACCCTTCGACTTTCAATATGTCGGCGTAAGAAATTATTTCGATGTTGGGATGTCTACCGACGTCAACCATTTTGGGACCTTCGATGCATATGCTGCAGTCGAGTGTCGGAAACGTCTTGTCCAACAGCGCCATGACACCACCTATGGTTTCGGATTTTTCAACCATGTAGACCTTGAAGCCCATGTCGGCCAAGTCTAGCGCAGCGTTGATTCCCGCGATGCCTCCGCCGATGACCATGACCTTCTTTGTGATTGGCAGTTCTATCGGCTTCAGTGGCTCGAGAAGCCTTGCTTTTGCAACGGCCATTCTTACAGTGTCTTTTGCCTTCTCGTTTGCCTCTTCAGGCTTGGTTTGATTACAGTAGGATGCAAACTCTCGGATGTTCGCCATTTCAAAGAGCCATGGGTTGAGCTCTGCCCTAGACACACAGCTTTGAAATGTCGGTTCGTAGAGTCTCGGTGAACAACCAGCCACGACGACGCGGTCTAACTTGTTGTTCTTTATGGCGGCGACTATTTCATCCTGGCCTTGACGGCTGCAGGGATAATTCATGCTCTCTGCGTGCACGACGTTGGGCAGAGTCTGGGCATACTTTGTGAGAGCGTCAACATCTATTATCGAGGCTATGTTTGAGCCGCACTGACAGACAAAGACTCCGATTCTGGGGCCTTCAGCCTTGGGCCCAGTTTCTTTCTGTTTAGGTTTTGTTTTCTCGTTGACAGTGCGGACGCTCTTCGTGGGTTTCTTAGGCAAGTTGTTCCTCCTTCACGCCCATTCTCTTCTTCACGGATTCTCTTGCCCTGAGAGAACGCTTGGCTTTCAGTTCTTTAGTCATGTCGGTTGGCGAAGTTAATCTTTCCAGAGCCTTGTTCCAAGCTCCAGAACGGACTGTCGTATGGTGGATACGGGTTCGCTTGAAATCAAGCGCCTTATCAACTGGACAAACGATCTTGCAGGCTCCACAGTAGACACAGAACATTTCGTTTTCGTGTACCTTCTTGTCACTGTCAGAAAGGTAGAGTGCACCTTTAATCGGACAGATGTCCAGACAGTCTGTGCATCCTTCGGGGCAATTTTCACGTTTGATGGCAAGCTTTCCCGAAAATATTCTGCGGACGTGCATTGCGCCCTTTGGAAGCTTTGCTTCGCATATGCCGCAGCATGGACAATGCTCTTTGTCGACTTCAACCTTCATCGTGAGTGTATTCAGTTCGGACCCGCTCAGAGAACGTGGATTTTCTACCAGTTTTCCTTCGGGGGTCGAATATTGGACTTTTATCAGGTTGATGGGGCAGACATTCTCGCTTTTGTCAGGATCCGCGGGAAATTTGCTGGCGTCAGCTTTGACGTCTCGGATTAGTTGGGGAAAGCTTTCTTTGTCCAGAACTGGTAGGAGGTGTTTTCCGTCCACGGTTACGGAAATCGCGCCGTACGGGCAGGAAATGTCGCAAATCCCGCAGAAGTTGCATTTGGATAGGTCAACGTCAACTTTGGCTTTTCGGGTTTTTTCTCCGAAGGTTCTTGGTTGTTTTTCTATGCTGATTGCTTCTTTCGGGCAGGCTAGATTGCAGATTTGGCAACCGACGCACCTGTTTTTGTCAAGGTTGAGCTTGTAATTCTTAACCTGCATAACCCACTCTAGACAAAGTTCTTCCGCCGTGTCTCTCTTTAACGTTTGAAACGGCATCAGTCACCGTGCCCTCCAATCAACCAGCAGAGGTCATGACGAAACATTCCGAGTGCAGAACTGATGAACATCATTAACGAGTGATCCTTCCTTACGGAATGTTTTGTGAGGTCAAACTCTTAATATAAACATTACTTGCCTCTTCCGAAGGATTCCACGTAAGGTTCGTATCGTCTTAAACTGGATGCTGGCCTCGGTTTTTGCGTAAAAAACGCCGAAAAGGTCAAGATTTGATGTGAATTAAAACGTGGTTAGGCGCTACGGGGTGCTAATATTTTGGTGCACACCGCAACGTAACACTTTAAGCCTTTGTTTCTCATGACTATGATGTTCAAACAGGCATTCTTCAATATCTTTTCAAGTTTGTATTTCGTGAAGAGTTTCTTCAGGCCTGTGATTACTATCAACGCGTCGTCTTTAACCACGCGTCTGATTTCGTTTAGCGTTTCAGTCTGATTGGGCACGTTCTGAATGATGGTGATCGCGAAGGCCCTGTCGAATGTTTTGTCTTTTAGGGGCATGTTGTCTGCGTCTGCACAAACCAGATGCACGTTTGGATGATTCCTGGCGCGTTCTTTCGCCTTAAGCAGAGTCTTTGAGGAAACATCTAAGCCGACGGTCATCGCTGCTTTGTCGGCGATGTAACCGAACAATATTCCTGTTCCGCAACCAACGTCCAAAACCGCTTCTGCTTGTACTTCAACGTGTCTGAGTGCAGCCTCAATTTTTGCAGCTTGTTCCTCAGCGTATCGGGTATCGTAAATTTCCGCTGTGGCATCGTAACGTCGCATGATGTCTCGTTTTTTGTCCCAAGCGGTCATCGCTAGCCTTCAGAAATCTTATGAGTGGACAGGTCTTCTAAGGCTATTGGCGAGGATGCATTGTCAAGTTTCAGGCCTTTAACGGTCTTGGTCGAGCCGAGTGCTTCGGAGTCTGAAGAGGTCGCAAAAATGGCGATTTCGCGCCGTAGAACACTTCTCATTGTTGGCAAGTGTTCAGTCGATTATGTTGGGAGGGCAAAGTCGAAACTCGAGCCTGGTGAACGCATCCTTATAGTGAAGGCTGATGGGTCGCTCCTCGTTCATCGTTCAACTGGTTACGAGCCGGTCAACTGGATGCCCGGAGGCAACGTCATCTTCCACGTTCAAAGCAGAGAACAGACGCTGGAGATACGGGCTGTGAGGCAAAAGCCCCCAGAATCCGTCAGGGTCGTTTTTGACGTCATTCGGCTGGCTGCAGAGCTGAGCCTCTTGGACGATGCAGAATTCTCGCTGTATTCGAGCGAAGAGGACATGCAGAAGGCTGTACTGCTCAAGCCTGAGCTGTTAGAGGAAGGGTTCAAAATCATAAGCTGGGAAAAAAAGGTTGAACCGGGCTTCATCGACGTGTACGGCACAGACGAAGACGGGAGACTTGTCGTCGTGGAGATCAAGCGGAGAACGGCTGGGAAAGATGCGGTGCTTCAACTGGCCAGGTACATGGAAGCAATCAGGAGCAAGGCAGATCGCGAAGTGAGAGGAATACTCGCATCCCCTGACATTGCAAAAGATGTTCAAAGACTGCTGGCAACGTTCGGCTTAGAATACAAATATCTGGACCCACGAAAATGCGCAGAAACACTGCAACGAGCCGAAAACAGAAAATTAGCAGAGTACTTCGAAAAAACAAAATAGCCGGTAGGTCCCTCGAACAAGTCGTTCTCTTCTGTTCTTCGCGGGTTAAAGGAGGCAAAAACATTCAAATCAGACTCGTAATCGTAACGCAGCATGGTTTTTCTTTGAATTTGGCTGCTTTTGAACAAATTGTTTATAAGGATGAAGGGTTAAGGATAGATGCAGCGTGTAAGAATCAGTTTTCTTCACAGCGAATGGTAAGGAGTTGAAAAGTTAATGTATGAAAAAGAGATGCATAAGGCAGTCTGCGCTGATTGTGGAAAGGAATGCGAAGTTCCCTTCAAACCCGACGGAAGCAGACCAGTTTACTGCCGAGAATGTTATGCTAAGCGAAGACCGCCGCGCCGGTACTAGGTTGTAAGCTAACATCTTTACAGATTTTCAAAGAACCTTTTTCTTTTTTTATTGCTAACATATCGCGGATAAAGCCATTTTCTTCATCCCTCGCGAAATACGAGAAATAGAAATCGGAATCGGAATCACATCTGTCGATTTGCTACGCAAACCTGCCGAAAGAGAATAGTTTCGAGGATTAGCATGTTCGATTGTGTCAGATGTTGCTTTTGGTATTTACTTGCGTGTTGTAACTAGGTGTGGGCAGCTGGTGCTGAAAAGCCAGAACGTTGCACAAAGTTCGTTGGGTTTCGATCTTTTGCAGGCTATTTTGCTCCTTCTTTTCAACGGGAGGCTGCAATCATAATGTTTGGTTTTTTGTTTTCTTGCTTTAGGCATACAGATCAGTTGTTAATTGTGTTTTTTTCGTTTTTAAGATATCAGAATCATGAATTCTTAGTGTAAATATTTATTTCATCTTCATTTTGAGCAACCTCTATTTTCATCACGAAATTTGGCGACCCAAAATACCCGACTCTGCCGGTACCGTGAGTTTACGAGATGGATCACTTTCTCTTCTCTTGATAGTCCCTACCGCTATTCATAAAAGGCAGAACGAACATTCTAACGTGAGGTTAAGAAAGGTAAGATGCCTAAAGATCCTGTTTGCGGCGCAATCATGGATGACAAGACGGCCAAATTCAAGATAACCCACGATGGTGAGACATATCACTTCTGTAGTGTGGCCTGCAAGAAGAGATTCAAAAGACACCCAGCAAAGTTCATAAAGTGAAGAAAGCCTGCGCTTCAAAAAGGCACTGATCTTGGCCAGATAACGTTAAGAGAAAGCGGCATGTGCTTGTCGCGTACGGCGCGAGTTGTTTGTGGAAATATAAATTAGCCAGTTCGGCTTTTGGCTCTGATTGTTGATGAGTTATGAATTTGTGGAAGGATATTCCTGTGGGTGATGAGCCGCCCGTGTTGTTGAACATGGTCATCGAGATTAAGAGCGGTTCGAGGGACAAGTATGAATATCGTTCCGAGTGGGAAGCCTTTGTCTTGGACCGTGTAGTGCCATCATCAGTGGTTTTTCCGGTGGAGTATGGTTTCGTGCCGCAGACATGGGCCGAAGACGATGATCCGTTGGACATCATGGTGTTAAGCTATGAACCGCTCGAGGTAGGCTGCATAGTTAAAGTCAGGATGATAGGAGCCTTGGTGGTTGAGGATGAAAAAGGCGAAGACGCAAAAGTGCTCTCAGTGCCCGTGAGCGACGCGAGGTACGACGGTTACCACGATATCACTGATGTGCATCCGCACATGTTAAGGGAGATTCAAGAGTTTTTCGAAACGTACAAACGGTTGGAGCCACACAAGTGGGTAAGGTTCAAAGAATGGAAAAACGCCAAAGAGACAAATCAAATAGTGACTCGATCTATGGAAACATACAGAAAAAGGGTAGGACAAGTGATCGCTGAAAACTCTAAAAGCGTCAGATGATGGATCGTCTGATCGAAGAAAGCCAACTTCCCCGTGAAGATTTTTCCCTTGTTCGATAGGATGTGCGAGAGAAAATTTAATATTTTAGATTATGCAAGTGGAAAACCATGAAGTGGCAGATCTGCATTTCGCTTGCAAGTTTGCCTCTAACGTACCCGATATTGTTTGCCAACTATTATGTCGGGAAAAGCCTCCATGAAGTGAGCATTAAACAGGTAATAAAGAGAAACCGAGACCTCTTCTGACACACCGTCAAACCCGCATAAGCGTTGTTCCAAGTTGATCTAAAAGAGAAAATCTGTGATCCGCTTCTGGAAAAGCGAGTTGCGTATGAGTTCGCTTTCGTTTATCCAGCTTTGGAGAGGAATGCAGAACTGATTTGCTATTCTGCCCAACACTTCGTTGAAGCTGTTGTAGAGTAGGGGTTTTTGCCGCATGGCATTCCTAACGTTCTCTCTGACTTGCCAAACGCCCACAGGCATTATGTAGCCGGGATGAGCCTCGCGCAGGACTATCACTGTTGCCTGCCTTCTTTCCTTGATTAGCAACTCACACACGGCAAGACGAGCGGCATAGTAGCACCCGCCGATTTGGGCATAGGTTGTCCGTCGGTCATTGCCTTCCCAATCGGAGAACATGACAACCTGTTTGCCGTCTGGATTCCAGACAGTGCCTGGATACCATGCCTCAATGGCTTCATAACTCCACTCTCTCGGCAGCATCAGAACCTCAAACTGGTTGTCCAGGTACTTGGATTCGTAAACGCGGTACTCGTTAATCTCTGGGAACTGTTTGACCTGCTCCATGAGGTTTTTCGAGATTATGTCGTCTACGGCCGTGATGCTCCATCTTGTTGGCACTAGGCGCCGGTTTTCTTCCATTCCAAAGGCGCCGACGCTGAAGGCCTTCTGAATTCTTGTTTCGAGCACGCCCTTGTCGTACAGTTCAAGCACCGCAGGAGCGGCCTTCAAGTCAGTGTCGCTGTAGGCCTTTTCAATCTGATGATCCCAGCTCGTGTTCGACACGTTCAGGTCGCGAATCGGCGCGGAAGGCCCGAAAGGCTGGATTTCGTCGCTCAGGAATATGGAGCCGTGAGGCTTTTTGGTCAGCGTCAATTCGACGTCGACGGGCTTAACGGCCAAGGCTAGTTCGCGAGTTTTCTCGATTATTTTTCCAGCCTGTTCAAATTCTCGCACGTGAACTCGATGCTTTCCGCGGATTAGCATCGAACGGAAAGCGACAATTTCATCTATCGATTTTCCAAACCACATTTCGGGCAGGTCAAAGAGGCTTGTATCCTCCTGCACCGGAGGAACGAGGGGCCCTGCGTAGACGTTCGGATAGCCTATTCTGCCGATGAAAACGCTCGGTGGTGAAGCTCCAGCAATATTCTCGGTGCTCATCAAAGGAACGCTTTTCAAGTAATAATTGACTTTCACGATGATTGGACAACGCGTCTTGCCGCAGAGAAGCCTTGAACCCTTGCACACAACGCACAAACCGCTCTTCGAAGCCCTGGCAGTCACGGTCGGACCCTCGTCGGGGGCGACGCCTGTATTCCTTAGTATTTCGTGCAACCACGTGTCCGAGTAAGCATGCACTGGTGAGGTAAGAGTCAACTCTTGTCATTTGGAATATGATGATAGGAAGCTCTTATGTTTTCTGCAGTCAAATTCGAGCCACTCGGCACAGCCTCGCAGCGTGTGTTTTATATTGATTCCCATTGAACATCTCTATGGGAATAGTCATGACGGATGAGATTCGATACTACAAGGGAAGGCACAAAGTGAGAGTTCTGACGGAAAGCCGAGGAAACTGGATAGTTGAAGCCCTAGAAGCGTTCGAGGACACTGTTGAGGGGGAAAAGGTCAAGGTCAAAAGAGGAGAAAGACGCATCGTGGCCCCAAACCTGCTCCTCCTGAAAGAAGCTTTAGCTCCACCCGTCAAAGAGCACGAGTACGAATTGAAAATGGAGAAGAAAGTGAAGCGCCTCATCGACGAAGAGGAAAAAGAAAAAACCGCCTAGTTAGCTGGAAGCCAGTATGGTGTGGCGCCCTGGCCGGGATTTGGACCCGGGTCCTGCGGGCGACAGCCGCATATACTATTCCGGCATCGTGTGAATAGACAACACGAGTGTGACCGGACTATACTACCAGGGCTTTCGATGAACCTTTGTTCTTCATGCATATAAGTTTACTTTTTGCTGAGAATATGTTTAAGCGTACTTCGGGCTCTGGGTTATGAAAGGCTACGATACAAGCCGCGTTCTAACTGGTTAGAGTGAACAGAGGTTTAAGGTTGCTGTTCATTTTTGTGAAGATGCTTTTTTGCATATTCTTCTTGAAGTTTTTTGGACATTTGGCCATCTTCAACTATGAACGCCCCGTGATAGCCACAGTTGCTACACTCCCAAATTGACCAAAGCTGCGGCAGCCCGCGAGCCCAGTGGATCTCCGCGGATCCGCATCTTGGACAGAACTTAACACGGCGCTTTTTGGCGTTGACCTTGGTTTCAGGTTTCTCAGTTCCTTCCAAACGATTTCTCCTTCCTAATTAGTCAAGATGGTCTCCTGCGACGATTGGAATCCACTCTTTGAATCACCATCGTAGAATACCTCAAATCTTATGCTAAAAAGTTTTTATCCTTCTTCTGAGGCAGTGATGGAGCGTGACTGGCAAAGTCAGAGCTTGCAAATGAATCTAGGTGAACGCTAGCCAACGCTGCAAGCGAAGAATGCCTTGGGAGTCTGGCTGGGCGCCAATATTGAAAAATGGGAAGAGCAAGGTTAATGTGAAACTGGGTTTCATGTGATATTCATGATTTCGATTGTAGGTGCTGGAAAAGTTGGAAGTGCCGCGGCTTTCAGTATTCTGGGGTTCAAGACAAGCGACATTGTTCTGGTTGACATAGCTGGGAACCTGGCTCGAGGGGAAGCCCTGGACATGATGCAGGCAGCCCCCGCAATCGAGTTTGACGGCAAGATAAAGGGTACAAGCGATTATGGCGAAATGGAAGGTTCAGAGCTTGTCATCGTGACGGCCGGTCTGGGAAGACAGCCTGGGATGAGCCGGTCTGATCTTGCTGAAAAGAATGCGAAGATAGTCAAGTCAATTGTAAAGGAGGTCGTGAGGTATTGCCCAGACTGCAAACTCATGATGGTGACCAACCCTGTTGACGTCATGACTTACGTGGCCTACAAGGAGAGCGGGTTTGAGAGGAACCGGGTTTTCGGGATGGGCAACATCTTGGACACTCTTCGTTTCAGATCTTACATCGCACAAGAACTGGGGGTTTCGAGAGAGGACATTCGCGGCCTCGTCATAGGAGAACATGGAGACTCGATGGTGCCTCTCGTGAGACATGCTTCAGTCTCTGGCATACCTATAACTGAGCTGCTGAACAGTCAGCAGATTGAAAAGATAGTGAGCTTGACGAGGAGCTCAGGATCAGACGTGATAAAACTCAAAGGTGCTACCACATACGCTCCGAGCGCCGTCATCGCCATAATGGCCGACGCTGTTTTGAAGGGCAGGAACAGGGTTATGGGAGTGTCCACCTACCTGCAGGGTGAGTACGGTTTCTCCGACGTTTCAATCGGTGTGCCCTGTGTTCTCGGAAAAAACGGTGTCGAAAGAATTGTGGAACTCAAACTGGATCCTGAAGCGAAGGCAGAATTTGAAGAGTCAGTCGCCTCAGTGGCTGATGTCATCAGGAAAACGTACGAAACAGCACTGACAAAGCCAACGTCTGAAGCATGATGAAAATGTGGCAACGAGCCTAGGTTGCTTGACTCTTTTCATGCTTTCTGAGAAACTCGTGCGCCTTTGCGAGAACTTTCTTGGCGTTTGGGAAAGTGAGTCTTGCCATCGCTTTCTCGTAGCTTAGCCATTCGTATCCCACGTGTTCGTAGGATAGTCTAACAGCGCTTTGTTTGCTTTCGATCAGAAAAAAGATGACTTCCTTGTACACTGTCCTGGCTTCCCTTCTGTAGATGTAGTTTATTTCTTCCCTGAAACCTTCGACGAATCGTGCATCGTCGATGCCGGTTTCTTCTTGCAGCTCGCGAACCACCGTTTCCCTTTCAGTCTCGTGCGGCTCAACTTGCCCTTTTACGTAATCCCAGTGACCTGCCTCATAGTGCAGGAGAAGGTATTCAAGCTCTTCGCTACGTTTGAACACGACCGCTCCGCAGGATTTTTCACGCAAGGACATCAGCATGCCTCGACCCGTTTTGCTAACTCCAATGGCGCCAGGGGTGGGATTTGAACCCACGCGGCCCCGAGAGGCCACAAGCTTTTAGGCGTCTCATTTGTAAACGTCTCCAGGCTTGCTCCCTACCTGGCTAGGATACCCCGGCGCATCGAACTATGCTTCAAACCGTACCTACTCGCAAGTTCGAAGTAGTTCACACATTTCTCTGACTGAGCAGAACTTAAAGCTTTATCACGAGCCTGAACTCAACATGTCTGAAACATCCAGTGTGCGCCGCTTGGTCAATGTTTATATATCACTGAGCATGGACTGACTCATCGACCTTGTCGAAACAGGGAGTTGATCAAAAATGCCAGTTTGTCCAAAATGTGGAGCAACAGTGCCTGACGGGGCGACCGCCTGCAGCTATTGTGGATCACCCTTAAATTCCACTCAAGCAAGCCCTGCGACATTTCAATCTGCCCCCGCAACTTCAATGACATGGCAAATCGGATCCAGCAACAGTGACCTATCGGCGCGCATGGAAAAAGCCCTTCGGAGATCTGAATATTTAGCTTATGCTGCAATAGGCTTAGGCGCAGTCATACTCATACTCATTCTAGTCTAACACAAATGGAAAACGCGCAACGTCGGAAGGATGAACAAATGGAAAATCCCTCAGAAAACACCGTAAAGAGGATAGAGCGAATAAATACGCTGCTCACGGTAGCAGTCATAATCGAAGTCATCATCTTAGTTATCATCCTGTAGATTGACGACCTCGGTTTGCGAATGGAACTCAAATCGCTCTCGCTCATTCTCACTATCCCATTTTTTGTTTTGAGCGTAAACTTGCTTATCGTTAAATCGAACGTTGTTTTAAATTTCTGGACTGCCTAAGACATGGTAGTGTTTTAATGGAACTTACATGTCTAGCCGAGACGTCCGTCGACGGCTGAAAACGAAAGTACGTTTGTGTTTGTCCTCCAAACTAAGCAAAGATGTAAAGTGAAAAGGCAAGTTTCCATGCTAACCAAAACTTTATGTGTTAGTTGCACATTTGGTTCAATGTGGCTTCACGTGAATACTTGTGGAGTCCATCTGATATCAGAACAGAGGAGGAGGTCAAAGAAGTTGAAATTTAAGCTAAAAGCGGCGGATAAGAAGTTTTGGCTCGTCATTTTGGCTTCTGCGGCAATTTTTTCGGTCATTGCGTATGCTGCCGTTCAAGACTTTACGCTGAGTGTTCCGTCAAGCGTGGTGGTTATACAGGCAGATCCTGGGTTGGAGTTGATAGCCCTAGACAACACGACCGTCGTGACGTCCATATCTTTCGGAAACATTGTGCAAGGTGAAACAGGAACTTGGAGCGGATACCTTAACAATAGTGGCAACGTAGACCTTCACACGTTTTCAATAGCGTCCCCAGACATAGGCTCCGTTGGAACAGTTACGTGGAACGTGTCCTCGTCAGGGGACCTTAGCGTGGGTCAAATGTGGCCGGTCACCATAGGTCTGTCAATCAACCAGACTGCTGACCTCGGTTTTCAAACATTCACGATACAAATCACTGGAAGCCCCACCATCACAGGCCCTACAAACATAACAATAACCGCAAGCGATCCAAACGACCAATACCCCAGGTACTGGGGGTTGACGTTTGACCGTCCAATCCCGCCCATAGTTTCCTTCGAAGGCTTTGTGGGCGCTGACGTTAATGAGGTTCATGGCAGCGGTGACACAATGACTGTTCAATGGACACTATCGCCGGGACCGCACTACCTAATCTTCGGTGTTACACAAACTGGCGGCCCAAGCTACGGCACCTATTCAGGCACTATCACGATAAACGGCAACACGTACAATTTCACCGGTCTAGACGCAGATCACACCGTGACCGTAAACTTCGCCGTATAACTCTAGCGCCGGATTCCACTGCTGAAAGCATAAGCGTACGACTTCGAAGCCTTGGCTTTGGAGCAGGTTAATCCAAAGCGCGCGTAGCGGCTCCCTAGAATTCTTAGGCCTGTGTCAACCGCCTTCGAACTGCACGTTAAATTGTTTAGAGCTTATGCTTTTTGCATGCCACTCTGCTCAAGGTCTCGGCAGTTTCTGTGACGTAGCCTTTCGAGGACAGGTACTTGCCGATGATGACCAGAACTCTTTCGTCATCGTCCACGACTGGAATTGTCTTCTTGTTGGGGGATCAAAAGTCTTCCCTGCTATCGTCAGTCGTTGCCTTGGAGACGAGATTTTCCTTCTTTGAGGATTGGCAGTTTTATCGTGAATTTGGTGCCTTTGCCGACTTGGCTTGTGAAGCTTATCGCGCCTCCGTGCCCTTCGATGAGTCTTTTGCAGACGGGCAATCCGAATCCCTGCCCTTTGGATTTTGTAGTGAACAAGGGTGTGAAAATTCTCGAGCGGTCTGCCGGACGAATCCCAACTCCTGAGTCTTCCACGGTTATGACAATTGCTTTTGGATTCTTCTTTCTGAATGCTTTTATTGTCAGTTCTCCCCCTTCCGGCATTGCTTGCACCGAGTTAGTAATGAGGTTGGTGAGTACTCTCCTGATGATGGAGGAATCTAGGTATTCAGTGGGGAAGTTGTTCGGAACTCCTATTGTGACCGACACGTTTTGTGGAATGCTGCATGATAATAATGTTTCCTTAATTAGTGTGCGGAGATCTGTCCTGACGAGCAAAGGCTTCACCTGCCGGGCGTAATCCTGTAGGTCCGAAACAATCTTGTCCATGTAGAAAGTGGTAGACTTAATTTCTTTCAATGACTCTTTGAATTCCCGTTTTTCCTTGGGAGGACAGTTTATTTTGTCCAGTTGTTCCTGGGCTAAACCGATGTTCCCCACGATGGCTTGTAGCGGATTCCGTAGGTCGTGTCCCACCATTGCGGCCGTTCTGCCTATAGCGGCGAATCTTTCAGCCTCTCTCAATTGTTCCTCTGCCCGCACGCGATCAGTTATTTCTGTTCCGTAGACGTTAACGTATCCTTCTATGAGAATAGGCGTCACTGTAAACAAGAACGAACGGTTGTTTATTGTCTCTACGAAATCTAAATTCTTCTTGGCGGACAATGCTCTATTTGCATGCTGGCGCCAAGATTCAGACACGCGTTGACCTGGTGTCATGTTAATTGGCGCTGGAAGTTTTTGGCTTTGAGGATTTGCATAGAGTACTAGGCCTTCCTTGTCGATTCGAAGCACAGCATAAGGGTTCTCGGACGGAAACTTTGCAAGACTTATCAATTCTTTCTCCATTCTCTTGCGTTTGGTGATTTCTCTCTTCAAATTGGCTTTATAAGCAGTCAAGGTCTTCGAGTCAGCACCCATTTTGCTAAGCGCCCGCGGACTTCGCTTTTTCGGTGTCATCACAATCAGCCCTCATTTTCGACGAACGTGATGGAACCGCCTCTCGAGAATACAAGACGCAAGAATGAGCGCGCTGAGACTATCACTGTTATTACCATAAAAAAATTAGAAACCGAACTCAGTTTCATTTGTGGCCTCTCGTATCTTCAGATAAAGATACATCATCCTAATCCTTTTAATCCTTTTAATGTTTTTATTGCTTTCTAGAAAAGCATATTGTAGACTTCAGAGACTTGGACTTGATGAATTCGGACGTAGCCATAGAAACCCACAATCTGACTAAGATATTCAAGTCGCGGGACAGGAATATAGAGGCTCGAGGTTCCTTTTTCAATCGGAAAGAACGTGAAATGGTAACGGCTCTTGATCATCTCAACCTGGAAATCAGGAAAGGCGAATTGTTCGGTTTGCTCGGACCCAACGGGGCTGGAAAAACAACGTTGGTGAAAGTGCTTTGTACGTTGCTACCTCCGGATGAGGGAAACGCGATCTTAAACGGCTTCGATGCAGTGCGTCAACAGATGAATGTCAGAAGGTCGATAGGCGCACTCTTCAGCGTGGGTGAAAGGGGAGCGTTCTGGAGACTCAACGGATACATGAACCTCGAGTTCTTTTCAGCCATCTACAACGTTCCGAGGAGCAAAAGACACGAGAGAATCATGGAAGTTTTAGACTTGGTGGGCTTGAAGGATAAGGCTTTCGACCGCTATCAGAGGTACTCGGGAGGAATGAAGAGGAAGCTGGCCTTGGCAAGGGTCTTGCTTCCAGATACGCCTATCTTGCTTCTCGACGAGCCGACCGTAGGCCTAGACGTCATATCCTCCAGGACTCTGAGGGAGTTCATAAAAAACGACCTGAGCAGAAAAGCAGGCAAGACAATTTTGTACACGACGCATTACGTTGAAGAAGCGTCTCAAATCTGCGACAGGATAGGCATACTCAACAGGGGAAAGCTTGTCGCCTGTGACACCCCCAACAATATTAGGGGTATAGTGAAGAAGGGCGAAGTGGTTGAAATAAGAGTCAAGTCAATCACGGATGCCCAGATAGAAACGATAAAAACAATGGACGGCGTGACCGACGTGACCAGTGAGTCAGAAGACTCCGTGCTTGACCTGAGACGGTTGCGCCTCAACCTGCAAAGCATAAGCTTTCTGCCGATGGTCCTGGACTTTTTCTTCAAAGAAAAAATACTGCTGATCGATCTGAAACGAGAAGAACCCACGTTGGAGGACGCTTTCATAGAGTTAACTGGAAGAGGCCTTGAAAAGTAATGTCGCAAGAAATCGAAAAAATCTACTACTTCATAAAGAGAGACATCACGTCCTTTTCCACGTACAAAACAAACATGACTCTCATGGTTTTAGGAGCTCTTTTCGGAGCTTTATCGTATGCTTTTCTGGGCAACAACGCAACCATGCAGAGCGTCCTTAACCTGTACCACATTTCCTTCAAAGACTACCTGGTCATAGGCGTCGCCTTCAGCACCTACATAGGACAGGCACTTACGCTCGTCCAGGCAACAGCTACTCCCTGGCAGCTGGAGGAAGTCTTGGTTTCTCCCACGCGCTTGGGCACTTTCATAATCGGCAGTTCCGCCTGGGGGTTCATATGGAGCACGGTCGTCGTGGCCATATACCTGGCCGTGGGCTATTTTGCCTTCGGCGTAATGCTCAGCATCAACATCATCGGCACAGTGCTCGTGCTAGGGCTGGGTATAAGCACGCTCGTAGGCTTCAGCATGATAGGCGCCGGCATACTGATAGTCGTGAAACAGGGCGATCCAGTCACGTGGCTGATGGGCATATTGACAAGCGTTTTCGGCAACGTTCTCTTCCCGCCTCAGGTAATGCCCTACCCGCTTAGCGCCGTCTCCTACTTTGTGCCGCAATACTACTTTTTCACATGCATCAGGCTAATGATGATCGGCAGATCCTTGAATTCGATTCTCCCAGACATCCTCACCCTGGCCCTCATGTGCGCCATAATTCTACCACTAGGCTACCTCATCTACTCATGGTGCCTAAAAACTGCCAGAAAGAACGGAACTTTATCCTGGTTCTGAACCTAGCGCGCGCCGTTGGGACCGAGCAGGGCGAAAACTTCCTGCCTCAACCCTCAAGTCAAGGCCATCCAATGCTCGAACCTTACCCTCATAAACCTTGGTTAACGCTCGAACGGTCAAGAGCGAACTCCATATTCCAGCAAACGCCCAGCCAAAGAAGCAAACGTTTGAGAAGTTTAACCGTGACAGGCGGGCTTGTATCTACGTCTTTTTTACTCCTCGAGCGCTATTCCAGAACCGTTCTATCAGTTCTCCGCATTCAGACGGCCCGCTAATTTGGATCATTTCCTTCTGGTAGTAGCTAGGTAGCTGCCTCTTGACGTAAGGTTGCGAAACGCGATTGTCCAACAATACTATGCAACCTTTGTCTCGGGCTGATCTGTGGACGCGTCCGCAGGCCTGAACGAGTCGAAGAATAGCTGGAGAATAATAAGCGTAAGTTCGTCCCCTGCCTGGAAACTGTTGCTCAAGATAATCAATCAACGCAGCCTCATACGAGTTCCACGTCGCGAGGGGCAGACCGACCGCGACGACGCACTTGAGGATGTTGTCAGGGTAATCCATTCCCTCGCTCAGCTTGGCCCCCATTACACCATAAAGAATGTTGCGTGATGAGCTTCTCAACCTATCTATGACCTCGCCTCTCACGGTGTCTTGACTCTCCAGTATGGTGCGCCTGTTCGTCTTGACCAGGAAGGTGACTTCGTGCATTAATCCGTAACTCGTGAAGAAGACGGCCAAGTTTCCTTCGGTCACACGAGATATCGCTTCGATGTGGTCCTTCCATTTCTGAAGCATGATGTTGCTTCTCTTCTTGAACTCTGAAGACACGTCCTCGGCGGCAAGGATGAGTCTGTTCTCGGATGGAAAGGGCGAATCAAACTCCTTGAGACATGTGTGTTCAGGATTGTATAGCATCAGGTCTCTGTAGACGGTTGGTGGAGAAAGAAAACCGCTCATGAGGATCGCGCCTCGTGCTTCTCTCAAGACGATATCCACGATTTCTCTTCCGTCCAGGCTTTTAACCGACAACGCGATGCGATTTCGCCTGTCCCTGAGTATCAGGTGCACATGTTTTGGATCCGCGTATCTGAAAAAGTTCTCGATGAATAAGCCGATACGGAGATTGTAATTCGAAAGTTTCATGGAACCCAATTTAAGCTGCTCGTTCTTCACATGCTCGCCATACTCCTTGAGCGTGCCAGCAACTTCTTCAGCCGACACGCCTCTGTTAGCCAAGAATAAGTCGCTGACTTCTTGCAGGTTGAGCAGTCTGAGTTCCTCAGGTCCCAGCGTGGTTTGACCGCGCTCAAAAATCTCCTTCATGAGAAACTGCAGATGCTCCTTCACTAAGTCACGAGATTCGTGCTCAAAAGCTTCAGTCTCCTTCAGCGCTCTTTCAACCGCGAACTCCGTGAGCTCGTCGGAAAGCAGTTCTCTCGCAAAATTCGGCAGGTTATGCGCTTCATCCACGATCAAGAAGACCTTTGAAAAGCCGGGTCCGAAGCTTTTCAGAATCGACTCTCTTATGGCCGGGTCAAAAGCGTAATGGTACGTTCCGAGAAAAACGTTAGCCCGAGGCAGAATCGTCTTCAGGGCTTCATGAGCACAAAACCCTCGTCTGGACATGAACTCCACCGATTCCTCGGGCGCGAGAACCCTCCTTCCACACTCCAGAGCCAGCTGCTCCGCCTCGTCTTCTCTTTCAACATTCTTCTTGTAGAACCTGCAGTAAGGCCGAGTGGAAAATTCACAGTTTTCTTTCCGCCTCCTGCACTCCTCAAAAAAATCAAGGTAACTGAGATCGCCCCTAATTTTCAGCGGGCACATGTCCTGCTTGCTGAAAAAAGAAACACAACAGAGATCCCTCGACAACGCCCTCAGCTCTTTTAGGTAAATGTGTAGTTGGCTCCTAGTCCTGAAACAAATCATAAGCCGATTATCGCCGAGCTGAGGCAAGACCGCTACCAGAGACGCAATCGACTTCCCTATTCCGCAAGGAGCGCTTCCCACAAATACTTCCCTATTCTTGACGGCGTTGCTGGCCTCCTGAATAAACTCCGCCTGACCCTTCCGCAACTCATAATTCCCAGGAAGCCCAATGCTTGACCGAACCTTCATCCTCAACCGCTGACCGCTTTTCAGCTCAACCTCAGAAAGTCTGCCACTGGCTATCAGGAATGTTCCACAATCTGCACAAAATCGGTTACTCTCATATTCATCCAGAGAATACTTCCGACCACAACTGTGGCAAACATAGGTTTGAGGCAACTAGTCCACAGCATCAATGGAGCGGACTTCCAACATATACTTTCCCAACAAAAAACGTGAATCATGCCCTGAGAGCGAGAACTTGAACGATAGACGGATACTTGAAAGATAACCAAAGAACTGATCAGAAAACGACAAATCCTGAAACTGCTCAGACAAATCGAATTCTCAGATGCCAATGTCAGCACAATCTCGGATGAGATTAAGCGCACGCGCTCAGTATGATAGACGAAAAATGAGCCACGAGTCATTATGAGGAGGTGCTATAGCAAGCGCTAACTGAGATAAAGCTCCAGTCACTATTCGAGATTCATAACACTTTTACATCATCTTCTTGCACTATTCAAAAGGGAGTGTGAATATGGTTAATTGTCCAGAATGCGGGAAACCATTGAAAAAGAGCACACGCAAGGCCAGGTACTGGTGCGAAAACGACGCTTGTTCTGTTATATTTGTTCGTCATCCTGACAAGCCGCCCATAATGGAGATAGCCTACAAGGCTAAAGGAAGCTCTAAACGTTAAACGATGAATAGCGTCGGGTTAATCCAAAACTTTCACCAGGTTACGCACCGAGTCTTGCGCTAGATAAGACCTTACCGAACTTTAGCATCAAAAGCGATTGGCAAGCTCGATAACTGATTCCTCCATGCCTTGAGAGCATAAGGCGCTCCTTTGTGAAATCTCCCGGATAAGAAAAGTTAGCGCCCGCTCTGTAGAGCCCACCTGTTCAAATGAGTCAGGCAAGGCTGAACCAGCGATTCCAGTTGTCTAATAATAACATTTTTGAGGACGATATAACAAGATGAAGCCAAAAGAGACCCTCTTGAAAAATGCAATTCAGACAACCAAGAAAAACGAGGATCATCAGGAGAACTGAAAGTTGGCTAAGATACAAACCAATTGGGAGAACTACTATTCGACGCTGAAGCGGATGCCAAGAAGAATGAAGAAAAACGCCCAATTCATAGTCGACGCCGTCCCAGACTTGAAAAACCAAAACGTCAAGAAAGTATTGGACCTAGGTTGTGGAGCGGGCAGACACAGCGTCCTGCTCGCAAACAGCGGCTTCGAAGTCATAGGCATCGACATTTCCAAAAGCGCACTAAAAATTGCGAAACGTTGGACAAAAAGAGAGAGACTAGAAAACGTCGCTTTCGTACGCGCAACAATGACAAACATCCCGCTAAAAGATAGCTGCCTAGACGCTGCAATCAGCGTCAGCGTCATACATCACGGCTTCAAAAAGGACATCGAAACAACTGTGAAAGAGATTCACAGAATACTCCACCAAAACGGCAAGCTCTTGGCAAATTTAGCCTCGGTGAAGGATTCACGGTACGGAAAGGGCAAAAGACTTGAGAGAAACACCTACTGGATACTGGAAAACTATGAAAAAGATCGTTTCAAAGAGCTCCATCATTTCCTCACAAAACACGAAGTATCAAAACTGTTGCAAAGCTTCACCAGAATGCAGCTTGAAGTCGCAAAAGAGAAACCAAACTACTGGGAGATACTGGCCACCAAATAAGCCATATGTGCTGTCCATCATTAGACGAAGAAGCGACGCAAAGTGCGCGGTAATATTCGTGTTTATAGCTTTCGTGCCTCATTGTTTTCTTGACAACAGCACGCGGTATCCGCTTTTCCTTGCGAGCACTTCAACGTTTCCGAAGGCTTCCTCAAAAATCGTGCAAAATCTTTTGCCTCCAACCTTGGATCTCACCACCATCTGGAAAACACTCCCGCAGGCCATGTGTCTCGGCGCTTCGACTATAATCGCTTTAACGGTCTCCATACCCGCGCTCACCGGAGGGTTTGAGAGTATGCAGTCGAAAATCAGTTCGTTTACCGGTGCGTACAGGCAACCGCGTCTGGCTTCCGCATTGGTGATCATGTTTTGCTCAATGTTTTTTTCGGCAAGCCAAACTGCACGTCTGTTGACATCGGTTAAAAACACGTGCAAGTGCTGGTTAAGGGCCGCTGCTGCAATTCCAACGGCGCCGTAGCCGCAGCCGATGTCCAGCGCGTAGCCCTTCTTGGGCAGTAGCATGGATTGTATGAGCAGCCGACTGCCCAGGTCAACCCGCTGTTTTGAGAACACTCCTGAAGCTGTTAGAAACTCGAAGGGTCTTCCACGCAGGTAGGTGCGTATCAGACCGTACCTTGGCTTCGATTTTGGGTTCGCAGTAAAGTAGTGTTCAATGTTTTCAGCGCTTTTGGCCATTCTTTTCTTCGCTGCTCCTCCAACGCTTGGGGTAGGTGCCTCTGGGCATGAGCACTCGCATCGTTTTGGCGGCTACGCCGTGTTCCATGTTCAGGCATTCGTCGGAGGTGGCTAAGGCCTTTGCCAGTGCGACTGCCTCGCCTTTTAGGGACATGACAGCAACCATCGAGTCTCTTTGAATTCCCGTTTCAAGCGACAGAATTCCCGGAGCGGTTAGGCTCGCGCCGTGGCAAACGGCGTCGACGGCGGAGTCTCTTATGATTATTTTTGGAACCAATGCCAGGGCGTGTTCCATCGGCTGGACGAACCGCTTCAATAGCTTTTCGTCCTTCGTGTCTTGCCACTCCATAAACCAGTACGCCATGTCGTGCAGGATTACGCTGTCGTCTTCGACGAAAGGCCCCGCTCTCGTTCTGCGCAGTTCTTGCATGTGTGCTCCGCATCCCAGAACTTCTCCCACGTCGAAACACAGTTTCCGAATGTATGTTCCACCCTCGCAGCCCACCTTGAAAAGGACGTTGCGCCCCTCCATTTCAAGAAAATCCAAGTAGTAAATGCGTCTCGTCCGCAACTGTCGCTTGACGGAAGCCCGCAATGGTGGCCGCTGATAAATCAAATCTTCAAATTCGCCCAGCACCTTCTTAACACGTTCTCCCGGGACATCTGCATGGAGCTTCATAACGCCCACGTACTCTTTCCCGCTGTAAAGCAGTGCCTGAACGACTCTCGTACCCTCTTCAAGCGTGATTGGCAGAACGCCGGTCACCTTGGGATTTCTCTGGCCTCACCAGGCCTCTAGAGTCCCGCCGTGACCAACATGCTCAAGCTTGAGAATACGCTTAACCCAAGCGGCCACCTCATGACTCGATGGACCAGCAGTCTTGTCCAAGTTGATCACACCGTATTTCAGACAATCCACCGCTGATCTATCCTCAGGTTTGCATCCGAAGCTCGGGTCAGTCCTGTCCTCAGCCTTCACCAACAGCTTGCGTTCAGTCTGCCACGGAGCAGCAGTTCTCGGCATAGCAACACATCACTTCCCTAGAATACACAGAACCCAAGTATAAGAGTTTAAAGCGCGCGCAATTATAGCTCTAGTTTTGTTGAATTTGCAGATATGAATTTGAATGTAACAAACCTTTAGAAAAACGACTTAGAATTAGCGCGCGCCCAAATTTAGAGCGTGGGTGATTTATGAAAGTTTTTATTGAAACATAATTAAACTAAGCCTTGGTGTAACCCGGTTGTCACAACGTATTGAACAATAGCCAAAAAGAGGGGGATTATCCTGTCAGTGAGGTGATATAATGAATAAGAGACCAATTAGTGTGTTGGTAATTGCATTGTTGACTTTAATTATTGCTGTTGCTTTAAGTTGGTTTTTTGGTTTTGTGATAGTCAATGTTTTGATTGAGAGAGTTGCATTCGGTTTTAATGCTTCTAGTACAGCATGGATTTTGCTTGCTTTAGGTTCAGTACTACTTGAGGCGTATGCTTTCATGATCTCTATTGCTATGCTGCGTAGTGATTCAAAATATGTCTGGTATGCTTCAATACTATTTTGGAGTTTGGTCATAGTGACAGCGGTTCTGGACATATTTCTGACATCAACAGGTCCAGTTGGTTCTGATATAATTGCTGGGCTTAGTTTATCATCTGTGGAGTGGGCCACACTACAAGCTTTGCCTTTCGTGATATTTAGTGTCATATTTTTGATATGCTATTTATTCAAAGAAAATATAAAAAATTACTTTAACATTTAGTAGCGCTCGCCTTGTGTGTGATATCTATCTGTCTGTCTCTCTATCTATGTCTAAGTAGTAGAGAGAAAGAAAGAAGGAAAACAAACGTAAGTAAAATTGGGTTGGGTTGGGATAAAACTTTACCCTTTTCTTCTTCTTCTCACTAACGAACTAACTCTTTCTCTCCCTTCCTCTCCTCCTCACACACAACAGAGAGAGACCTAGAGAGAGACAGAGAGAGCACACTATAAAAATACATAAACAAACAAAAACAAACAAACAAAAAACTGAATAAGAAAAATCTTCAGCTTGACTGGAGCCTTTTATATAGCATTACTTTCTTTTTGCAACATACTATTACTAGTAGCGTGGCTATCATAAAGAAGGGCAAGAGGACGAACGTTGCGAATTCTGGGACAATTGTGACCTGCTCTGTTGAATGACTGTAAGTGAAGTAAAGGTAGCTTTCGGTACTATCAGACTGTGGCAGAAGAGTGTAGGGTACCTCTGTTCCGTTCACGAAGACCGTTAAGGTTTCGTTCAATAGAGCTGTCGGAAAGCTGACTCTGCAAAAACCTGTAGTGCCATTTTCTCCAGTAATGTTGAACAATAAGGCTGTGCCGTTGAACTGGAAATTAGAAATCGTTGAATTGCTGACAGCTTGAACGTCAACGCCTTGTGCAACGTTGAAGTCTGAGAACATGCCCATCAGTGGATAATTGTCAGTTACGTTTCCTGCGTCGGAAATGTACGCTGTATCGCCGATTCCGTCGCTACCGCTCACGTTCTGATAGGCACCACTGAAAATGTCAGTTCCGTCGTAATCGCTCCAGTAGTTTCCGCCTGAAGGGTAACCGTTATCCAGCGTGTTACCCGAAGAACTATCAATATTGACTTGATAAGGCGGCAAAGTGGGACCATTGATACCATTTCCAATCAGGTTATTATGGTAAATTCTGTTGTTGTCTGAGTCACTTTGAAGCTCTATGCCGTAACGTATGCCGTCTACTATGTTGTTTTCGCTGACGACATTATCAGAGGAGTTACTAAAAAGCAGACCGTAAGTATCTCCAGTCATGTTGTTCTCCATGACTTGGATGTTTTGGCTTTCACGCAGTTCCACGCCGACCCAAGTGTTGAGCATCGACGAATTTTCTATCTCTATTTGAGAACAGTTTATTAGTATTACCTGTCCAGCCCCTGTTATATTTAGGTTAGACGCACCCTCAAGGTACACGATTGGCGCACCGTTAACGGTGTTGTTTTCAACTGTGTTTCCATAGGTAGAGTCGGCAAAAATGCTACTATTAACGAACGTGTTGTTAGTAACAGTCTCGTTCTCAACTAACCCCCAAAATAGACCTCTTCCATCCATTTCGTCACCGAGTGTGATGCCTGGATTATTGTCGCCGATAGTGTTCGTGTCGCTGATAGTGTTCGCATTTATGACGTTACCCGAGCATTCTGCGGAGATGCTAATTCCGCTGTTTGTAAATGTATTATTGAAAAAAATGTTATCGTTTGAGTATAATAGTTCCGAAACAAGTAGCGAATTAGCGATTTGATTGTCGTAAATCCTGTTCGCACTTGAATAGTCGAACGATATGGATGTTCCCATGCTATAACGCCCGCCTACTAATGGAGCCGTTATATTGTTCTGAAATATCTCGTTGTTCGAGGAAGAATAGACCGATAAGCCAACGTCGCCTGCAGTTATAATGTTTGAAGTTATGGTGCAATTCTGGACTCCTGAAAGTAATATGCTGTCGCGGTCTGTGCCACTCTCCTGATGAACGGTACTTATGGTCGTGAAATCCTCAATCGTAACATTATTAGCAGTAACCATTATTGCATAATCTCCTTGCTCACTATCAACAATGGTTGTGTCGGGATTCTGTCCCACGATTGATAATGTCTTGTTTATGACAACATTTTCATCGTAAGTTCCTTCATCAACAGAGATGGTCTGGCCGCTCAGGGTTTCGTTGGCGTTTATTGCGTCTTGAATAGTAGAGTAGTTCAAGCCCGTGCTGAGATTGTGAACAGGTAGACTGCTTGACGCTTTCGCTTCAGAACTGGTAAACCTCGCAAAAGACAAACAAGAAAACAATAAGAGCAAACAAAGCACAAAAACAAGCTTTCCTTTCATAATAGATTAGTCGTTGACACCTTGCTCTTAAGTTTTAAGCTGGAAAAGCGCGCGCTAATTTAGATTGGCTATTCTAGGAATCCATGATTGTTTTTCGTTTCTCAAATATTCAGCAAAAAGCATGGCTTCTTCATTGATAAGTGTCTCAATTTCTTGTCGTTTACCCATTCTCATTCTTGGAACATCGACTTTGTTTTCAAAATACCGGTTCAAACCTTTGATGAAACTGTGTGTTTGAATGTTGTTGAGATATTCTCTTTTTCCTTTCCGATTGGCTGAGTAGTTTTCGTTTTTGACGGTGAAGTCTTGTTTGCGAAGGTTGCGGCCGTATTCGATTATGAAATCATCGACAAGATACCGGTATAGCTCTTGGAAATCACATATTAGGCTAGGCTTCCCTTCCGCTACGGTGTGCAAGAATCCCAGATACGGTTCTAGTTTTGCTTTGATTAGTGCATATTGCACTTTCCACGATAGAATCTCATAACCCAAATTGAAGAGATTGTTTACACCGTCATAAGCCTTGAATGTCTTTCTGGAATCCGGTCTGAGAAAGCAAGGAATTAAACTGAATATTTGATTGAAGTAGTTTTCAGAGTAGTGGCCTTCAGCAGACATTAATCGTGTTCTGAGTTTTGCCGTGTCCTCAGTCTTGAGGCTATTCACTTTTTCTATAACTGAGAAGTCGTGACGTTTCAAACCATATTTCTTTAAAACCTGATTCTGTCCTTCAATTTTGCTAATGACAAACTGTTTAGCAATGTATATTCCTTTATTACTTTTCGATGCTTCATACTGACATACTCTAGTCTTAACGTGCGAATCATCATCGAGACTCTTTAACATTGCAACAGGTCTTCCCTTCTGAGTAAGAAATAAACAGTCTATTCCCCAGAAACCGCAACTAGCTAAAGCCCCAGAAGAAACCATGTTTCCGCTTTTAATCTGAATCTCTCCAATTTCCGATTCGAAAAGAGGATACCTGTCAGTCTTGCCTTCTTTATCTCGAATTACGAAACAGCCTTTCTCCACACCAAGAAAAGAACCGTAGTTGTCTAGTGACAGCTTCAATGTTTTAGAGTGAACCATTGTCTTTGCCTTGTGGTCTGTTTTTTTGCGCTTGTTATGATTGGCTGGTTTGTTTCTTATTTTTGTAAGTGCCCCTTGTAGAATGCGCTTTCACAGCAGCATCGTGTCTATCCATTTTCTTTATGGAAGCAATGTGTTCAGTTATGGCATTTCTGCACACTGCACTCCAGTTCACCCAAGTATATTTCTCCATTTCCTTGCTGACATCGTCGTCCAAACGTATTGTTAAATTTCGAACCATTCAAACTCCTCGCACATTATAGTGTGCATACTGTGCATATAAACTTTGCTGTGCGGTCACAGCTCATCACTGGATTGCTCTCCTTAGCAGACACTAGATAACCATACACTATACAATGCGCCACACCTGTTCATTATTCATTTACTGAAACATATCACGAAAGATTAGCTTGAAGATAAGCTCAAAGATTAACGAATTTGTTTCTGAATTGTTTAGGTGATTAATTACAAAATAGTTTCAAATATAGTTTCTTTTAATTATTAGAGATATATTCATAAAACATTTAGCAAATCATTTCTGAATATTACCTCAAAGTCTAAAAGAAGCCCAGAACAAGCCTTAAATATCGGCCTGCCGTAGAATAAACTTGAAAAAAGGGTGTATCAGCTTGAGACAAAGTATAACCCAAGTACCGTCGTCACTTTTGTCGGAAGCTGATACACTCGACGGCACAGCAACCCTCATGATAAATCTTGTACTTCAGTCCGCGTTCATGCAACCCTTCCGCAGTCCACGATACAAACCGCTTTCACTTCTCCTTATTGGAATTGCTGGAACAGGAAAATCTAGACTTCTTCAACCACTCAGAAAACTTAAAAGTGTAACTTATCTGGACGATGCAACACCAAAATACTTAGTCAAATTCCTCGAACAAGCCAAAACAGGAAGGAAACGTTTCCTAGTCTTTCCCGACTTCCTGAACCTGACCACAAGCCACGGGCAAAAAACGAAAGCGACCTCAACCGCAATACTCCGCACAATGATGGAAGATGGAGTCACAGACTTAAGCGATTACGGCCTTGAATTCAGCTCAAAGTTTCCAGTGAAAGCAGGTCTCATAACTGCCACAACCACGGGTTCTTTTCAAGAATTCAGGGAACGATGGAAAACAACAGGTTTTCTGTCACGCTTGATACCTTTCAGCTTCAAACACAGCACTTTGACGCAAGCGCGAATAATTGGCAATCTCGAAAACAAAGTTCCAGATATGATGCTAATTTACCCTTACACAATTAACAAGAAGCCTTCATCAATCAAAACTTCTCCTGTCCTATTGCATCAACTTTCAGTTTATGGTGAAGTTTTAGGAAAGGAAACTCGGGCAATGCCTTACCGTGCAGACATTCAACTGCATACTCTTGCTGAAGCATTGGCGATTATTGAAAACGCCAACGAGCTAACCCAAGAGCACGTTGACAGAATCGTTAACTTGCTTCGTTATGTGAACTACGATTTTAATGATATTTGAGAGGTGAAAATGTGAACAGAAGGAAAGCCAAGAAAACTGGTGCAAGGGTAGAAACTTGGAAAGGTAAACGTGTCAGAGTCTCTCGAAGTTCAAATGGAAGGTTTGCTTCATGGCATAAGATAAGACCTTATAGACACAGGCAAGCTGCGCGTCATTGGGCTTCTGCTTCTCAAAGCAGACAGTATGCACTCATCCAAGGGCAGAAACGTGTTGCTGCTTACGGAACGACTAGAAATTGGAAAGGAAGAATCAAGAGAAACAGGATTGAAATCGTGGGTTCAGGAAGAGCACTGTACAACGCTGTTGTAATGATGTTCGACGGTTATGTTCCCAGAGAACCTTACACGGTAGTTAGGGCAGAAGACGTTGGCCTAGAGGATTTTGAGCGTGGTGATTGGATTGAAGGCCCAGAAATCGAAAGCCGTTAAGAAAACAAAACCTGTTCTAGGCTACTCTGACATTTCAACAGTGAAATTGGACTTTGACAACAAACCATTAAGAACGGTCAAGTATTGGGCTAACAGGGTGTGTCGTTTCTTCAAGCTTGAGGGATTTCTCATTTTGAACTCAAGCAAGGGTAGCTATCATGTTGTTTTTAATCGCACAGTCTCATGGATTGAGAACGTTCACATTATGGACTGGGTTGCTCTAATGGTTGAAGGCAGAGGATTGAAGAATCTGCCGTTGACGAAATATGGCCTTATGCAAGGTATAAAAGAATCGTCATGTCTGCGGTTAGGAAGTAAAGTGTCTAAGCCCTCTCCAAGGATTGTTCTTCGTTTTGGAAGTCAAAACGGAGAAATTAAGAAATACCTCACTTTTCGGAGAACCGTGAAACAAATAATTCGGAGAAGTTCACAATAGCTTTATCTTCTAATTTCGATAACGTGATGTCCAGTGAGAAGTATGGGTGTAGAAAAGGAAATTGATGGAAGGCAGGCCGCAAGATTTGTGCAAAACTTCTTCATAGAGCAATACGGCGCGTTTGGTGTAAATCTATTCAGCGTTACAGGCGTTGAATATGATGAGGAAAAGAAAATTTGGACCGTAACTTGCGGTTTCTATAGAACCCTAGCAGCTCCGAATATGGAATTCTACACAGTCCTTGTGCATTCAGACGGTAGAATTGCTTCTGTAAAGAAGGCAACGACATAACAATATCGTTAAGATTTGACACGCAAAATCCACAAGACATGAAAAGGTTTGTAGTTGACACTGGTCTCCTGTTGATTCATGCTGCCAGCATTTTTGAAAAGGGTAGGCTATTAGCGAAAACGGTGAGCTTTCTGAAAATACCGAAGCCTGATATTGAAGGTTTAGCAAGGATGATTGACCGCTTATTTTCTTCGGAAAGAGAAATCTGGGTAACGCCGTACGTTCTTGCTGAATTATGCAACCTTGCTCAAAGCCGTCTTGACTTACGAGATGATAGACTAGAAGGGTTCTTGAACCTCTACAACGATTTTCTTCTTAAGATGAAAGAATGGAATTGCGGGAAAGAAGAATTAATAGCCTATAAGGAATCAATGAGGTTTTGCTTCACAGATTCTTCAGTTGCTCTTGCTTCAAAAAGAGAGGGAATACCGCTTCTCACAATTGACAGCACTCTCGTAGGATGGTGTAAAAGCCAAGGAATCGAAGCAAAGCACGTTTACTACGAGGTTTATCTTTCAAATCCTGCATGAATATCTAAACACTTAATCATCGTATATCGTCTTTTCGTTGTTATCGCAATAAAATGTTAGCCCATGCTAGAAAAGTCGTTGTTGTTGCATTGCAACTACAGATTCTATGACTTCTTTATCCAATTTGGAATATTCAGATTTTCCTACGCATACTGAATCGAGCTTATGTATCCATTCATGTTCAATGTTTAGAATAGTATTGCAAATAACATTGTCTTCTGTCAAATTGTATCTGATTGTCTGTTCTTTGAACCTAAATAACCATATCCAGATTTTGTCTAATAGTATATCATATGTTGCAAAATTTTCTTGACCAACATAACAACATTTTTCTAAATCGTCTGGATTTACAGAGAATATTAAATCATCAAATAATTTTCCATCAGCAGAAAGTTTTTCTCTTATTTCCTCAATACGCAATTGAATTAAGTAATCTGTCGTTTTTCGTATGTAATTGTCCAATTGTTTTCTTAACCCAAGTTACCAGTATGTTGTGAGTTAATCTAAAAGTTTGGGTTTGGGTTTGGGTTTTGGATAAAACTTTACCCCAGCATTCTCCAAAAGAAGAAAAAGGGGGCTTCGGCTGGATTCGTTCTTACGTTTCGCTTTCGTTTTAGGAAGATGAACGCTGCCAGCAGTGTTGTCATCATGAAGAGTGGCAGAATGAGGTATGGAGGAAATTCGGGTACTATCGGCGAAGGACCGAGAGCATAGACATTGCCATCCTCTGATCCTATGTAAGCCACTCCGTTGACCACTGCAGGAGAAGAATATGATACAGAACCGACGAGTGTGCAGCTCCAAACGAGTGCCCCGGTAGCAGCGTTGAGGCAGTAAACATTAGCATCCGCTGATCCTATGTAGACCAGGCCGCCAACAACGGCAGGAGAAGACTCCACAAAGTTACCTGTTGTGTAGTTCCAAACCTGAGTTCCATTAGCAGCGTTCAGGCAGTAGACGTTATCATCATAAGATCCCACGTAGACTAGGCCGCCAACAACGGCAGGAGAAGAATCCACAAAGTCGCCCGTCGTGTAGTCCCAAACGAACAGTCCGGTAGTAGCATTCAGACAGTAAACATTCCCATCCTCCGATCCCACATAGACCAGACCACTAACAACGGCAGGAGAAGAATCCACAAAGTCGCCTGTCGCGTACTTCCAAACGCGCGATCCGGAAGTAGCGTTCAGACAGTAAACATTGTCATCTTCTGATCCAACGTAGACGAAACCATTAACAACGGCAGGCGAAGACTCCACGTTGCCACCTGTCGTGTAGTTCCAAACGAACACTCCGGTAGTAGCGTTCAGACAGTAAACATTATCATCCTCTGATCCCACGTAGACCAGACCACCAACGACAGCAGGAGAAGAAAACACGCTGCCGCCTGTCGTGTAGTTCCAAACCTGCGTCCCATTAGTAACATTCAGACAATAAACATTATCATCATCAGATCCCACATAGACCAAGCCGCCAACAACGGCAGGAGAAGACTCCACGTAGTCACCGGTCGTGTAGTTCCAGAGGGTGTTGTTTGTGATTGGTCCTGTCGAGGTTGAAGTTCCAGTGTGGCCGAGGTCGTGGTGAAACATAGTCCACCAATCAGTATTCACTAATGGAGCGGCCTTTACTAGTGAACTCGCGTTTGCATCGGCTGATTGACTGTTAAAAACCCCCACGAACACACTGATCAACAGTAATGCGAACAATATTCCACACACGATTGTTTTCAACAGTTGTCCCCTCGCACAGCAAATAGAGTGCTGAGGAAACCAGATTTAAGGGTTCCTCAAACAAGTTCCAGAAGAAGATCCATTCGAGCTCCGACGCCGAATGGGCAGTACAGAACAGATACACTTTAATCAGTAACAAGGAATCCGCTGACCTTAATGAAACTCGCGAGACCTTCGTCAACAGGCTCCTTTTCTGCTAAGAAAATGAAAAAAGATGGGATTGCGCGGGAAATTTCGCCGCATTTTCAGGGTTAAGAGTTTAAACGCCCAATCCTGCATGTATACCGCAGAACCTCTTGGGTCGCCTAAACAGCATTATGCCATCTTTCCCGGTTTATGAGTTGAATCCGACAGAGCCTATTTCGTTACTTCCACCGTAGTCGCCGTGGTAGCGCGCCCCAAAAAAGTGTTTATGAAACATCTTCCACCCTGTCACGATCACCCACTTCGAAAATGTAAAGCACCCGCGGGCTTTTCTGTAATATAATTATGAGGAAGAGCAGAAGCAGACCCATGTTTTTGAACGGGCACACTTTACGATTGCAGTTGATCCGATGCGTTTCGTGCCATTTTGACGCAAGCTGGAATTAATTTCGGTGTAGAGCCTGCGCTACCAACATTGAAATTTACGCTTACACATTACACGGCAACATTACAACGGACGTAAAGAAAAAAAAGGGAGGGGGCCGACACCGCGCAGGTTGCAGCCTTCTCCCGAATCGCCCTTCGCAAACAAGAGCCTAAAACCGAGACGAAAGCCCTGCAAAATACAGCAAATAGAAATTATGGAGTTGGTATAGGCAGTTTCAAGTTGTCAGTTTGGTTTGTCTATGTCCTCTGACCTCGTCATAAACTGTTCTTAGGGAATAGCCGAATGGGCTGAACATGTTAGCAGCCGAAGCATAAAGAAGAAGCAGGTACTTCTTGACATCCGCATCCGTGTTCTTCTCTATCAACTCCTCCGCAACGACTCTTCTCTCATACCGCCTGTTCTCAGCGCTGGTGAAAAGAAACCTCACATTCTTTCCGCCCGCAACGTCAACTCCCTCCTTCAACAACTGCTTGGCCGCTATGACCTGGCTCACCATCTGCCTGTAACTCCCAGGATCCTTGGACAAATGCTTCGTGATTATCATGTCCCAGACTGGAATCTCCCCGGCAAGCAGCCTCTGCCTATAATCCCTAAGAACCCTCAAGGCATCAGGAATCTTCTCAAGGAACTGCCTCGAGTTTCTGGCCTCCGCCAGCACCTCCAACATCCTTGTCTGAGCACTGCTTATGAAGGGAGGCGTGTCCCTCCTCCGCACCTCTAAACCTCTAACCTTGATTTTACCCGTCTCCATAGCCCCATAATAACGGTTCAACACTCCCACGTTCGGATGCACCCTGGAAGAAAGAAAAACAATCCACCGGTAGCGACCCTCAAAGTTCAGCGGAATCCTCGTCTCCCCGCTTATCTCCCTGCACAGCCCTCGATACTCCTCGTCCGTGGCATCTTTTTTCTTGAGCCATAGAGAATCAACTATACCATGAATAATCCTGAAACCCCTCTCTTCAGCAATCTTGGAAGCCTTCAAGAACGCCTCTCTCCCGAAAGCACAAACGCCTATGTGACCATCAACAGTGCCAAACCTCGCATTCCTATAACCCAGATAGCCAAAACACGTGACCAGAATCCACTTCAAAGCCGTCTGACGATTATCATAAACCTCCCTCAGCCTCTCATCCTCCGTCTCCAACATCAACCTTTTGTAGCGAAGCCTTTTCCTGATAACAGGCTCCAAAGCCGTAGGAACAATGCCCCTCTTCTTCTCGCAGATGTTATAATCAAGCTCCGGGATACGGATCTTTGAATCGGGACAACACTTGCACAGGACCGTTTCGACAGAGATGTTATTGTTAACCATCACCGTCGGATACATGGAAGAGAAATCGACCTCACCAACGTCATCGTGAACGCCCACCTCCGGCTCGTACACGAAACCTCCCCGATCCCCAACAAGCAACTCAAGAGCAGACTTGAAAGCCTCAGGGATGCTCTTGTTCCTAGGAATCAGAACATCACTCTTCATGGCTTGATAGAATTGAATAGACGACATGCTCGAACCTATCGACGAACGCGCCGCCGTGTGCAGCGAAACCCTGCAAGTCCTCGCAATCTCAAACAATCCGTCCAACCCGCACTCGGCCAAGATGAAAGTGTTCCTTTCGTCAACATGAACCCTCCCGTACAACCGCCTCATCGGAGCCCGGTAAAAAGTGCGGCCGTAAGAAAAGAAGGTTTTTCCGCGAACGTTCTTAACAACAAGAGGCACATCATCCCTGCCCAAAACAAGCCTATCCAAAACACCGCTGATAATCGCCCTGCGAACAAGATAGAAGAAGAGAAACGAATCGCCCCCCCTAGTAACAAGAATGTCAGGATCAAACTCCTTAACAACACGCACGAGCTGAAGCAGCTTATTTCTCTCATCGCCCGAATCGATGATCTCTTCCCTGCCCTCCTGGACAACCGTGATTTTGCCCACTGGATCACTCATCTGGGCAATCCTGCCCCGTTTAGCGATTTCCACACCTATCCTTGAAATCCTCAAAGGCGGAACCACGTAATCCACACTGTCAGCACAATCGAGCAGAGTATACCTCAACCGGGCATCTTCAGACTCTATTTCAACCATCGCAAGAGGAAAAACATCACGATAAAAAAAATACAGCTGATCGTACTTCAAATCGCAGTTGAAGACGCTATAACGTAAGAACCTTCCAAACTTCAAAACTCTCCGAGTGAACGACGGCGATCTCCTGCAATCCTTCAAGACCACCTCAAGAACCCGAGACTGCTCAGAATCGGTTGCCTTTGCATACCGCCGAACAAAATCCCACGACACAACCGCCTCATCATAAGAAAACTGTGCGCCAAGCCTCTCCAAACTGTCTTCTTTCCCCGAAATGTAGATTCTGGGCTCGAAACTGTCCGTTAACCGAAGACGATTTCCGTTTTCAGTTACGATCCAAACAGCAAACTGTCCAAGCGCAGAAGGATACGCGTCGAGTATCCAACCCCTGACCCCGTCAGGGTTGCGAAAGCTTCTGCTTGATTGCAACGAGTTCCTTCTCCAGACGCATCAGCCTCTTCTGCTGTTCTAGCAGTATGGACATGACCATCGGCTCAAACACCTCTGGCCGCGTTGCGCTGCTTCCCGCCGAAGCGTGATTCCTGCACGCGTCGCTCATGTGTTCAAACGCGTCTCTATCATCGGTGCGCAGAGCCTTAACGAAGCCGTTCCAACTCTGAATCTCCGCGTCCAAAGCAAGCCGATACGATTCAACCGTCTTCCCCATCACTGACCACCTATCAAGAAATCGTTCAAGGTCAGGTTCTCAGACGGAAAATCAACACATCCCAGCCTGAACGACGGATGCTTTTCAAGAGCAAACTGTTTTCCGAAGGGATAAGAAGGTTTCCTCGTTATCGATATTGTGACGTTCGATCTCGCGCACGCGACGGATTGCAAGAAAGCATTACGTCTGAAATAGTAGTGTGGAAGACAAGCCGCCAGCACGATTGTACCTGTCTTTCTGGAAAACTCGGAAATGTAAGCGGCCACTTGGATGAAAACCTCTTTGCTTTCCTCGGGAGGAATGTCCTTGTCCAAGTAAAGTCCTTGAAAATCCGATATGATTACGAGTTTCGCATCGTATTTTCTGGTTGCCTCTTCAAGGCCGTCGAGGATTATTGAAGTCATCTGGTGCATCGTGAACGCTCTTGAGACGAAGATTCGTCGCAGAGCGTTTCTAGGCCTAAGATTGTGAAGCCTAGCCAATCGTGACACTTTGTAGAGTCTGAACGTGTTTCCTCCATCCACGAAAACGACGCTTGATTCAAGCCCGCCTAACTGGCATGGCAGTTGAGCTCTGACCGCAAGAAGCAACAACAGAGCCAAAACATGGGGGAGGCCATAGATGACTGCAAAGTCGCCTGCCACGAAACCATGGAACAGACTGTCTATGCTCCGCATGTTGAACGGTAGCAGAGCTGAGGTTGAACCCGACTGAACGATGGTGTTTTGTGCCAAAATCATTCACTTCCTCGAGTCAACAGAGGGTTAAGACAGCGTTTCTATGAACTTTTAACTGTTGGCCCGAAAAGTAGAACGCCGACGGCGGAGAGTGGAGTTAAAGTGAAACGCGGAGGTGCGCAGGTTGCAATATAGACTTTGCGCGCATATCTGTTCCGTAATTGCGTTGCTTGAGCGCGAGCATGAATGAATCGAGTGTTTGCCTTTAGAGAAAGTGTGCTGTTTATTTTGCGGCCGCGATATGGACCAACGAAGTTGAGCCCAGAGGTTGAACGAAACTACGAGCAACGTGCATGTTTTGTCGAATCATATTTGGATCATATCGTGGACCGGGGGGAGGGGCCGTTGGCACACACTAGAACTCTCGTCCTCTTCATGAACAAAATTAGAAGCGCACAATCAAGCCGTGTCACAGTTAAAAACCCAATTTAGGGAACACACATGCGCGCAACAAGAGGGCTATTGATTTTGGGAAGGATGATATGAGATTTGAGAAAACGTTTTTGCTTCGATTATGTTGTTTGTGTTGCATTCTCAGCCGAAGGAAGGTTTTACGGGTTGAGCCATCGCTTCCAGTTTGCCCGACGACTTCAGCGCTTCCGTTACCTCTTCGTCGGAGGCTCCACGTTTGATGTCTATGCTATCCTGCAGAGGTTCGATGTGGTTGACGTTGGCCCTGCGTCTCCTCACACCCGTCACTTCCTTCGGGCCGGTGATTAACACGAAACTCTTGTCCGCCAAGTCGACTACAACACATTTTCTTCCTGCTTCACGACCTAACAGTTTCACGCAGATTCTTCCAACCTCTATCGCGGACACTCCGAAACCTCCCTGAAAAGACTGGTAGAACAATCGTTCAGGAGATATTTATAACTTCACTTGCGAGGACGGTCAGCATGCTGCGCCGAACGTGACGTTGTCGGCTTGGCATTCAGGGCTGTGAGAGAAGACTCATTCGTGCATCGATGTTTGAGGCGAGGATTGGTAGAAACTCTTATTCTAGGGGACTCCAAAGATTATTATAGAGGATGCTTCGGTTGGTCGCCCAAGAAAGGCAAGTCTTGCCTCGGTTGCAGGAGAACTTGGCAAAAACGGTTGGCGTCATCTCTGACACGCACGTTCCTGATCGAGCTACGAGAATTCCCGAAAGGGTCTTCAAGGTTTTTGAGAACGCGGATTTCATCGTTCACGCTGGCGACCTGGTTCAGTTCTCCGTTGTAGATGAGTTGGAGAGACTTGCCCCAGTCCTTGTTGTGTGTGGAAACATGGACGGGCCCGATGTCAGGACCAAGCTGCCGAGGGTCGATTCGTTCAAGGTTTTTGATTGGAGGATAGGCGTGACGCACAACCCTGGGGCGCATCTGGGCACTGGAAGAATGCGTGAAATCGCAGACGAGAATGGCTTTAACGTGCTCATTTATGGACACACGCACAATTCGAACATAAAATGGGAAAGAAACATTCTTTTCATAAATCCTGGAAGCCCGACAAGCCCCTCTCCGCCATTCCTGGCCAAACCCTCCGTGGCCCTGCTAAGAGTCACAAAAGAAAGGATAATCCCCGAAATCATCCACATCTGAGAATTCTTGACACTAAGGCATGGGCAAGTTCAGAGGACAGTAAGGCAAACGTGAGAAGGGCATATTTTCTTTCACTTTAACTCGCCTCTCTCCTCTTCCAAGAAGTGTCGCTTCTTCAAGAGTTTTAAAAGTGAGGAAAATCCAACCATGTCTTCTGTAGTTGGAGGTTCATGTGTATGGAACATTGCAAAAACCCTTGGCACAGGGAGTGTAAAGGAAACGATATTGAAGTGTACATACTTTTCAGAGGAGAGAGGCTGCCAATCTGCAAGCGATGCTGGACCAAGCTTGCTGACAAAGACATGGAGTGGTGAGAAAGTTGGACAGTTTCAACACGAACTGTGCAAGATCGTTCCTTGGAAAGAACGTTAACCTTCACATGAAAGATGGTTCTGTAATCGTAAATGTTCATTTGGGTGAGATTCTGAGAGGCGAGTTCAAAAAACAGAAGTTCATAACCTGCATTGCATTCGAGAACAGAAACGTGTTCAAAATACCCTTGAAAAGCATCGCCTGGGCAGAACTGCTGAACTTAAACCTGATAATAGGCGGATGACAGAGCCCTCCGCGCTAACATTGTTCGCAGTGAGCTGAGACACTGTTGAAGACAAGCTACGCAGCTTAGTCCACACAGTGCGGTTTGCTGTGAAAAAACAAGAGCTGCGCGCGCCACGGAAAAACCAAATTAGAGAGGCTTCAGTCTGAATGTGTCATGCGTTGTTCACACTGCGGAGTTTGCTGCGAGAAAACCGAGATGTTGTTGTCGAAAGCGGATATCAAGCTGTTGGAGAGCGCTGGACACGAGAGAGAAGAGTTTGTGCGTGTCAACGGACAGGGCTTTGCTCAGTTGCGAAATAGGAGAGGACACTGCGTTTTCTATCGGACTGACAAGCGCCGCTGTGGAGTTTACAGATACAGACCGTTGGGATGTCGGATCTACCCCGTCATCTACAGCGTGAAGGAAGGAGTCATTGTAGATGATCTTTGTCCACTTGCCGAAACTGTTTCCAGAGCGGAAATCGACTCCGAGGCTGAGAGACTTATGAGGCTCCTGAGAAGAATCGACATCGAGGCCGGAAAGCTTAAGGCGCATGAATAAGCTGGCCGACTTGCGGTTCACATGAATCTAGCAAATAATCTTAAATAAATCTCGGCAGATCCTCTGAATGGTGAAAAAAGTGCCGTGCACGGTTGTAGCGGGGGGATTCTGGGGAGACGAGGGAAAAGGAAAGATAATCTCATACCTCGCCCTTAAGGACGGGTTGGATTTCTGTGTGAGAACAGGTTCCGTGAACGCTGCGCACACGATTTGGTTTGAGGGCAAACGGTACGCACTGCACATGGTACCAGGTGGATTTGTGAACCAGAAGTGCCGTTTGTTAGTCGCAGCTGGAGCAAACGTTCATGTTGCGCAGCTTCTTCAGGAAATTGAGCAGACGGGCGTCAAGAATCGCCTAGGCGTGGACGGCCAAGCCTCAGTAATCGAGGAGAAACATTCGGCTCAGGACAAAGCGAGCGAACACCTCAGGAGTTTGGGCACGACGGGTTGGGGCGTGGGACCGGCGATTGAGGAACGCGTGCGAAGAACCGCGAAACTCGCGAAAGACGTTCCAGAGCTCGCATCTTATCTTGCTGACGTTGCGTTGGAGACGAATCGAGCAATAGACTCGGGCAAAGAGGTGTTGTTGGAGGGAACGCAGGGAGTGCTGCTCTCGCTTTTCCATGGGAGTTACCCCTACGTGACGGGCAGGGACACGAGCGCTTCGGCAATATGTTCTGAGGTGGGTGTCGGCCCTACGAGGGTGGATGAGGTCGTGCTTGTCTTCAAGTCGTTCGTCACGCGCGTCGGCACCGGCCCGTTGCCTGAGGAGATTTCGAAGGAAGAAGCTATCAGAAGGGGATGGTTCGAAACTGCCGCGGGAACTGGTCGTGATAGACGTTCTGCGCCTTTCAGTTTCGAGCTTGCCAGAAGGGCAGCAATGATTAACGGCGCGACCCAGTTGGCGGTCACGAAGCTTGACTGTCTGTTCCCCGAATGCCGAGGTTTAAGAGAGTACGGCCGGTTGCCGTCGGAGGCGAAACGGTTCATAGAGAAAATCGAAGACGAGACGAAGGTCCCTGTGAGTCTCATTGGCACGGGGGCTGATGCGCAGGATTTGATTGACAGAAGAGGATAGTCGCTGGGCACGGTTGCGTTGGGGTCAATAGGGTATAATTGTGTCCGTCGTTTTGTTGTATAAGTACCACCAAGAGTAGAGCGTCACAACGAAGATTACGAGTATGAGGGACTCATACGGGGCGTACAGGGCGGCGATGTTGTTGGCAAAGTGAAGGCTGACGGCAATCGCATAGAACGCTGCGGGTTTCTTGTTCGCGATTCCGTACCCGGTTATTGAGGTGCTGGCCGCGTGGAAGAAGATGCCAGGCAGTCTAACGATGAAGGGGACTTTCAGTACCAGAACGTATTCGAGGAACTCGATAATCCCGAAGCCAAGCCCGACCAGAAAGCCCAAGGTCATTATAGACTTCTTGGTCTCACCATGACGGTAAAAAAGCGGGTAGGCTTTTCCGAATTCCTCGATTATCGGAGCGAGGACGACGATTGTCAACACCGAAGCATAGGCTGGGCTGACCGACGAGGAGAAGAAGAGTTCGAAGAAACTGGCCAGCGGTATGCTGACTATTATTCCAGAGGAGAAGAAGAAAAGTTTCTCCCTCAAGCTTGGTTTGTGAATGGGAATCGTGCAGCTACGCTCGGATATGGACATCGGGGAGAACATTTGGGTTTCTGATTATTTAAGCCTGACATGCTGCGCGTTAGGTCGTAGCGCGCGGACGAAGAGGACCCTGTTTTTGCAGTTTCAGCTTTCTGATTTTGCGTTGAATGAAGTTGGAAACTCTTAAGAGCGACCTTCAATTTGTCTAGCTGCATGGTGGGTTGGATGGTTTCGGCGCCTGGAAGGCATGCTTCGTCTATCGTTGCCTTGATGTTTGTGGCTGGGCTGATTCTCGGAGGAATCGTGACAACCTACGTTCTTTACGGGCAGATTGGCGCCTTGAACACGAAGCTCTCTAACGTTGAGAGCCAGATTTCGAGCTTGAACGTGAACCAGACCGCGTACTATCAGAACTTCACCCTCTATATGAATCAGACGGATTACTCTGTGATTTACGACGAGGTGAAAGATTCCGTTGTCGTGATTTCCGGGACGGCGAACGGTGGGACGGTTGAGGGGTCGGGTTTCGTTTACAATTTGACAGGGTCCATGGTTGTGGTGACGAACAATCACGTCGTGTCCGGAGCGACGGGGATAAGCGTGACTTTTTCGGATGGGAACGGGTACGCTGCCAGGGTCAACGGCACTGATCCTTATTCGGACCTGGCGGTTTTAACGTTGCCGACTGCTCCCCAGTCGGAGTTCAAGCCGCTCGTCGTCCTGAATTCTTCGTCATTAAAGGTGGGTGACGAGGTAATTGCTATCGGTAACCCGTACGGGTTGACCGGTTCGATGACCACTGGGATAGTGAGTGCGCTCGGAAGAACTATAACAGAGTCGAATACTCCGGGCGGCTACGCAATTGCAAACATCATTCAGACGAGCACGCCGATAAACCCTGGGAACTCAGGGGGGCCGCTGCTGACCTTGAACGGCACAGTAGTGGGAATTACGACGGCCATAGTCACGAACTCGCAGGGCCTAGGATTCGCGGTGCCCTCGGAAACCATAGTCAAAGAGGTCCCCAGCCTAGCGGCAGTTGGAAGCTACAATTTGCACTCGTACTTGGGCGTCGAAGGTTCGGACATGGATTATGACACGGCTCAAAGCATGAACGCAAACGTTACTTACGGCTGGTTAATCGGCTCGGTTATCGCTGGCAGCCCCGCCTCTCAGGCAAAACCAACGTCCGTCCATACCAACGACATAATCATAGCCCTCAACGCCACGCGCGTAATAAACGGTGACGCGTTGATGAGCTGGATAGAACAGAACACGGTGCCAGGAGACACCGTCGTTCTGACCGTGGTCAGGGAAAACCAAACACTACAGCTGACAGTCAAGCTGGGAACACGGCCACTCCCATAGACATCTGCTGTGATTCACGACATTGTTCCCGTTTTCGCTGGATCATGTCACACATCTGTGGTCTCACAGAACTGCCCTGTATTTTGAAATTCTCGACGTTGGTTAATTTGGAGACGTGGGGCGATGCGCTATTTTCTCGGACTCGTTCGCCCTGCCAAAGACGAAGAAAGCGATGATCGAATAAACAGGGTAGAACCATTCGACCGCAATCCAGTAGTCTTTTGACAGAGTCAAGTGCAATTTTAGAACGAGGGATATGTCATCAAGGCTGATTAGTGCGATAGCGAAGATGTAGGAAAGAAAAATCAGCGCGATTGTCAGATTGAGCCTCAAGCCACCTTTCACTTTACCGTAGAGTAGAAAGACCGTGATTGAGGCGAGCGGGTAGAGGACGTCGAGTGGCTTCCAAAGGGCAAGTCCAAAAATCGTGTCCAAATTTCCAACATATCCCACCAAGTGTGAATCTCCAAAAGTGAGCAGAATTAGGAGCACTCCAAAAGCGAGCGCCGTGATTTCAGTTTTCAAACCCATGTTTTTGGTAACCTGAGCGTAAATGCATTACGGCAGTACTGTTAAGTCTTTTGTGCTCGATGGCATGTTATGATGTCATTTACCGTGGGTTGACAGTGCCCTTGGACTAAAGATCGCGGCGCGTTCTCTTGGGGGCTTCGCAAATCTCAGAAGAATTTTGGGGCTTGTTAATTTGACGGTGTCGGCCTCAGTTGGTTTCGGCGAGGGTTTTTGCTGCTTGTTTTACTGCTTGTCTGCTCGTGTATGTGAGTTTCCATCCTGTCTTGACGAGTTTGTATATTGAGAGTTGCATTGTTTTCACGTCGCCTTTCCATCCTCTCCCGCCGTCCACTCCGCCTGTGAACTTGAATTTGACGTGTGGTGTGTTCATTGTCGTTGCGACGGTTTTTGCTATTTGGGTGACGGTTACCTTGTCGTCGGAGCCGACGTTGAACACGTCTATTGTTCTTGTGGTTTTGGAGAAGGTTTCGGTAAGGTGTATGATTGCTTCGACGCAGTCTGTTATGTAGAGGTAGGATTTTTCCTGTTTTCCGTCGCCGAGTATCGTGAGTTCATCGGGGTTGGCCCTTAATTTTTTGATGAAGTCAATTATGACTCCGTGGTTGGATCTCGGGCCTATGATGTTTGCCAGCCGGAGGATCAGCGCTCGGTGGTTGAACGTGTGCGCGTAGCTTGTGATGAGGGCTTCGCAGGCGAGTTTTGAGGCGCCGTAGGTGGAGATGGGAAGGAGCGGCCCGTAGTCTTCGGGTGTCGGAACCTTTTCTGCCTCTCCGTAGACGGTGGACGTTGAGGTGAAGATCAGGGTTTTTGGTTTTTCACTCTTTCTCATGGCTTCGAGAAGGTTGAACGTTGCCAGGATGTTTTCTTCAAAATGCGTTTTCGGATCGGTTTCGCCCAGTTTCACCTCGGGGTTTGCGGCCAGATGGAAAATCGTGTTCGACGCGTCTACGAGTCGTCCGAGCTTCTTCGGTTTTTTTAGGTCCTCTTTGATTATCGTTAATTGAGGGTTGTCCCGCACGTGCTGCAGGTTTTCTGTTTTTCCGTTTGAAAAGTTGTCGAGCACGGCAACCCTGTGTCCTTCTTTCAGCAGCTCCTCGGTTAGATGGCTTCCTATAAAGCCGGCTCCGCCTGTTACAAGTATCGTGCGTTCAACCAATGCTTTTCACACCTCGTTCCAATTAGTCGTTGGGGCTACCGTTCGAGAAGGATGCAGGCGCAAGTATTTAGAATTTGTCTCTCCATCCATGCTGTTCCGTGACTGTCGGTAACCGCCTGTCTTGATGTACGGGGCTGAAATGTTACGGCAGCATAGGGAATGAGGATTTGATGGGTTATTCGGTTGCTACGGCTTCTCTTTGTTCCTGTTCTTGGGGTAACAAGGGCATTATGGTGATGTAATCTTGTTCTTTTTTTGCCGTTTTGGGGCGGATTTCTTGTTCTTTGCGGGTGCCTGCCCACATGATTGTCCAGCCTATTATCCAGAGGAACAGGGCGAGGGGTAGTAATAATAGTTTGATTAGTCGGTTGCGCATTTGGTTTTTCACTTGTTGAGTTTCTATTCGGACGGTTGTGTCCTGTTTCTGAAGGGTTATAGCTTTTATGAAATCGTAATATGTATCGGCGGTAGGTTTCGCGTTGTGTTGTACATTTTGGATGGGGTTTTGGGTGTTGTTGGGTTGTTTTTGGGTGTGAGCATGTTTTGTGATGTGTATTTGTGTTGGCAGTGTAGACAATAAGATTTATTAATACTTCAGACGACCCTGTTTGTTTCAGTGAAAAGTTATGGCCATGCGAAGAGCAACAACAGGAACCGTCCTTGCTTTAGCCGTCATTGGTTTGATAATGACCGCAATGGGCGCACTGGTTACAACCCGCACAGTCGGCAACACGGGCAACATCGCAGTTGTCACGCCTTCGCCTGCGGTACAGTTGGGCGTATACTCGGACAGTGGCTGCACCTCAGCGCTTTCGAGCATTTCGTGGGGAACCCTGAGTCCGGGCAACACGACAACGTCGACGATGTACGTGAGGAACGAGGGTAACGTGGCCGTCACGCTGAGCATACAAACGGCTGATTGGAACCCAGCGAATGCTTCGAGCTACCTGGTGTTCGGTTGGAACTGCACGGGTTATGTGTTGCAGCCCAGTCAAGTGGTGCAGGCGTTGTTGACGCTCACCGTCTCGTCGAGCATTAGCGGCATCACGAGTTTCAGCTTTGACATAACCCTCGCGGGCACGCAGTAGCCTCACAAGGGACACCTGCGGTAGCGAAGCGATTCGGATTCGAAAAACGGATGGGATCAACGGTTCAGAATCGCTCTTTCCCCTGTTTTCTTATCGGCGCGTTCCTCGTTGCTTCTTTGTTGCGTGCTTGTTGTGTTTATGTCTTGTTCGAAGTTGTTCCGTTGTGTTCTCTTAGGACTGCGGCTGTTGCGAATGTTATGGTGAGTGCGACTAGGCTGAGGATTATGGGTGTGAGTGTGATTCCCCATGGTGTGTAGTTGAGGAGTAGGCCGATGATGGGGACGAGGGCCAGGCTCATGCCGATGCTGAGGGCGGTGCGTTCGATGGTGTCTAGGTCTTTTTCGCTAGTTTTTATGGGGAGCTGTTTTGGGAAGAGGGCTTTGACGAATGTGTAGCCGGGGAGCCAGAGGATGAAGATTACGCCCAGTGCGTATCTTATGTAGACGAGTGGGTAGTCGGTTTCGGGTATTGTGAAGACGGCGGTGAGGGTTGCGAGTGTTAGGGCTATGGTTGTCCAGAACCAGGCCGCTGCGGATGTTTTGAGGTATGCCGATGTTGTGAGTGTCTGCTGGGGCTGTGGGGCTATTTGCAGTTTTTCCTGTTCTTGCAGTTTAAGGATAGCACTGAGAATTGACTCGTTCTGCAGTTTGTAGGCTTTTCTCTCGTCTAGCGTTGCCCTGTTTTCGCCGTAGTACGCCTGCCTAACGAGTTCGACGAGTTGGCTGACGGTTTCGGGTTTTTTTTCTGCGGCAGTCTGCAGTATGGTTTCTTCGAGACTTCTTTGGGGTTCGGTGGTCAAGTTTGCAGGGCCTCAGAAACATTACTTTTCATAGCGGAGGAATATAAGCGTGTAACAGAAGGAGAGGCTAAAAGTTTTTGCGTCACATTTTGACGTCGTTGGCCCCCCTCCCTTTTTTTTCTTTACATCAGATGTAATGTTGCCGTGTAATGGTGCCGTGTAAAGCCCTATTTATTGCTTTGGCGCATTTTGCAGAAAGTCCTCAGCAGTTGCTTCGAGGCCTTCGTTTTCGTTTCGGTTGCTGCCCCCGGCTTTTTTTCTTTACGTCTATCGTAATGTTGCTTTGTAATGTGTAAGCGTAAATTTTCATGTATCGTGCAGTGCAATTTCTGAATTTGGTAAGCTTGTCGTTCTCAACCGTTCAGAAGTGCATGCAGGAAGCACTCGGGTGGTTTAGCTCGGTTATATGGTTTTGAGGATGTTGGCTATGGTTAGGACTACTGTTGCGAGGAATATGATGGAGAAGAGGATGGCGGCGTTTTGGAGTCGTTTTCGGTTTATTTTGACGTTTATTTTTCCGTAGTAGGGTGACATGATTTCAGAGGTGATGAGTAGTATTATTGTTGTCACGGCGAGGAGGAGGCTCAGGTCGTCTAGACTTAACGGGAAGGTCATGTTGGTTTGGGCTCCGTGTCTTCCAGGTGGAATTCTACTGTTGTTTCTGTGCCGTCTTGGGTTGTTTCTTGTTTTGTTATGGTTGTCAGTTTTCCCGTGGCCTTTGCTAGAGCGCAGGCTATCGCGGATATTAGCGGTGAGCCTATGCCGTTGGGTTGCTCGGCGTTTGTTGTGAGACTGTTCCGGAACGCCGTTGAAGCTATTCTCAGTTGAATGGTGGTTGTGTCTGGGCTGTTTTGTGAGGGTTCGGATTTTGCGTCTGAGAGTTGCCTATTTTCTGGGGATTTGTCTTCTATTTCGACTTCCGTGGCGATTTCCAGATCTTCAATCAGGAGGCCGGGCAGGTGCTGTTTGAGGTAGTCGAGGTTGACGCGTGTGAAGCTTGTTTCGAGTGTTTTTTCGAACAGTTTGACGAGATCTGCTCCGGGAGGGGTTAGCAGGAGGCCTGCGGGCTTGGTTAGTATGGGTTGGTCTTCAGTTTGGGTTTGTTCAGGCGCAGGGTAGGAGCCGCCGTTTTGTTTGGGAATGAAGATTTTTGTCTGCTCCAGGCTTTCAATGTACTTGGGAGGCAGGTACACGGCGTTGCCCTCGTAGCCAAACGCGCGAAACATCTGAGCGAGTGTCTCGGTTGAGGGCGTGACGGATGCGTCGAGAATTTCGGTCAGGGCGTAATCTTCGTTTTGAACGTAGATCAGCACGACTCCCCAGAAGGTCAGGCCCAGACCTATGAACGCTATGATTTTTGACGTTATGGCTATTGAGGCGATTAGGGCTGCGACGCCCAGAACTAGGATTAAGATACCCGTGGCTTGAGGGGTTCCTATTCTTAAGCGCGTTTTGTTTGTTCTCCTCTTTGGTTGTTAGGTTCCCATCGCATGTGAGGATGGATAGGTTCTCTTGTGGGTTTGGCTTCTTATTACTCCTGTCCTACGAGTTCTTGAAGCTTACGTTCAAGTAGTTCTGAGAGCATGCCTCGTCCCGTTCTCTTCTGGAGCGCTTGTTATATTCGAAGTGTGCGGCCTTCGGATTCCAGGGATGGGTGTTGTGCTCCCCATGGATGTTTCTACGCCTTCCATGTCTGAATTGGCGTGTTGTTTTGACTGGATATTTGGCTTTTTATGATTTCCACGTTTTCGAGCTCTGTGAGCTTCTGCTCGAGTTTTTCTGGAGTTATGGTTTGCCCGGTCTTCTGAAGTTCTCCGATTAGATTTCCGAATGTGGCTGGTTTTGTATTTCTGATGGTGGTGACGATTTCTTTGTCGAGGTTGTTCAGCTTCGAAACTGCCGCCAAGTTTCCTTTTCTTTGTCTTGTGGTTTCTGCGGCGTAGTAGAAGATGGTGGCGATGAGGGCGATCGAGGTTGCTGCGCTGAGGTCTAGACCGTTCTGGGACAGGAAAAGGGCTGTTGTCTGGGGCATGTTTCCAGTTGGCAGCCAGTAGTTGTTTATCTGGGTTGCAAGATTGATGAGTTGTTGTTCGGCTTCGGGCAGTTGGGCTTCGGCGGCGGGGGATGTAATCGTGAGCTCTATCGTTGCCCGTGTATGTTCAGCAGTCTGGTTTATTATGAACACGGGGGAAACGTTCCAGTAGAGCACGGAGTTTATGCTGTCCACGTCGGTGCTTTCGTTAACGAAGTATTGTGCCGTTATTGGCGAGCCAGAGTCGTTGAGTTGGATCGTTGTGGGCGGGACTAACTGAATTGACCGCGTGAGACTGAAAGGAGGGGGGTTTGATGATTGAGGGGAAGATATGTCGAGTCCTACGCCTACGTCGTTTAGGGACTCGTTGGACAACGCGTTATACGTGTATTGGAGGGCCAGCAGCACGCCCTTGCTCTCTACGATTGTATCCTCGGTCGATGTGCTGAGTGAGTATTGATTTGTTTCATTTGGAAGTATATTGAAGTATTCGAGGCCCCTTGGGGTGGTAAACGTGATCTCGGTGCTTTGGGTGATTATCTGGGGTGTCTTGTTGATTGTGAACGCTGGGGGTTGGATGTTCAGAAGGAGGCTGGCGATGAGTAGAACCAGTGCTATCCCTGCGATGTCTGTTTTGTGGATTCTCGTGTTTGCCAAGTGAAGTATTCTGCCGCATTGTCTGCAGTAGTTTCTGTTTGATTGGGCCTCTTGGGCGCATTGAGGGCAGGTGTCGGGTTTTTTGGTGAGAATGTTTTTAAAACCTCTCTCGGAGGCCAGCAGAAAAATGACAGCTCCTGCTGAGGTGAGGATGAAGCCTCCCAGCAGGGCGGCTGCTTGAGTATTGGTGGATGGGGGGACTAGGAAAAAGAGTAAGGCGATTGGCAGGGCGAGCTGCTTGAGGGTTTCGGGGTTGAAAAAGATTAGGATGAGGCCTGCCGCGAAAATCGGCATGGCTAGAATGTGGAAGCTTGGGATTGTGAACGTGGTGAGGTGGGCTTCGTTGGGTGTGTACACGTATGAGTGCTGCCAGTACAGTAGCGTGGCTGTTGCCGAGACGAGGATGCCTGCCAGGAGCGACGTGTTTATTGTGTTTCTGGTTAGGTCATCGCGGTTCAGCGGCATTACGGCTCTGAGCATTTTTCCCTTGCGATACGCGAGGTAGAGGAAGACGAGGGGCACGGCCACGATATAGGCTGCTGCTTCGTTCTTTGTGGCATATGTGAAGACTTGGGTTAGGTTTGTGTAGAACAGGATGATGGTGGCTGCGACGATGGCGGCGATTTTTAGTGCGAGCGCCCTGTTTGTTTGCCTCGTTGAGGTTTCTTGTCGATTTGGTTCGTGCATGGACATTGGGAGTGGTTTGAGCATGTTCTGTGGCCTTTTTCTAGTCCTCCACTAGAGGATAATGTTTCTTGGGGAAGCGGAGTGTGTTGCGGTTTGGGTTTAGGCTTTGTTTTTCTTTCTTCGAAGCACTATGACAAGTGGTGCCGTCAGCGCAGCCAGTAGGACGATTGCGAGTAGTGGGTATTCTGGGATGACGTTCACCGTGTAGTTTGTGGAGGTTGCGTTTTGTGGTGGGCTGCTGCTGTCTGTTGCGTTGACGTAGATGATGTAGGTTCCGGTTTGCGGTGCTGTGAAGGTCATTGTTTGGTTGGTGGTGTTTGCTGTTGTGTTGACGTACCATGTGTAGCTGTAGGGTTGGTTTCCGCCTTGAGCGTTGGCGGTGAAGTATGCCGTGGCTCCTGAATTCATCTGGTACGTGTTGTTTCCTATCAGTGTTGCATCGCCAGTTACGGTTGCGTTAACGGATAACGGTTGCGGCATGGGAACTTCGATGATGGTGTCCTGGAAGGGCCCTGAGCCGGGCAGTACGTTTTGTGGAAAAACCATTACGGCCACGGATTGGCCTGGACTGGGAACGAAGCCGGTGCCGTTGGCGAGGGCGTCCTCTACGGTTGCGTTCTCAACGGGGTCTAGGGTGTATGTGTAGGTGGCGCTGTTGTTGACGAAGTACCAGATTGCATCTTGAGTCTCGTTGTAAGTTCCTTCTTTGTGATTCAGGATGTAGTTCACCATGTTCCATTGGACGCTGGAGAAGTTGCCCGGGGGCGGGTTGAGGCTCGAGTACAGCTGTGCCTCGAAAGTCTCGTTCCTCGTCATTACGATTGAGTGGTCGATGCACCAGCCTGGGTACGTCGCATTGGTTACGTCGTAGCCGCCTGGAACGTTGCTCAGCGTTGTCACAAAGTAGCTGGCGTTGTCTTCTTGCACAATCACGTTTACTGTTGAAGAGGGCAAGTTCAAAGCGGCGCCCTGGGCTCGAACGGGAGCTGCTATTATTAAAATCGCCATTGTGACGGCGATAATGATTACGAGGCTTCTTTTGATGTTTTTAGTCAGTTTGACCATATTTTATCCTTCCTTGTTTTGGTGAATGAGTCTGTGTGTGAATTAATATGCGTTGTGAATCTATCGTAAGAATTAATAAGCCTTGCTCCTTCTAGACGGGCAGGGGACGGGAGTCAAGTCAGGTTACACAGAGAACAGTGGCCGTTTCTGTTGACCTAATGCAAAGGGTGCATCGTTTTCGTTTTGCGCGCGCGCTAAGCGTAAATTTCCATGTTGGGAGCGTGCGAGTTCTGCGCGTGCGGAGGGTGTTAGAAGTAGTGTTCTCCAAAGTGCCGCACGACCATTGCCAAATCAGCCATGTTGACTGTTCCGTCTCCGTTGACGTCTGCGGCTGGGTTCCAGTTTGGGCTGCTGGGTGTGGATCCGAACGCGCGTGCGACGATTGATATGTCATGCATGTCGACGGCGCCGTCCTGATTGACGTCCCACGGCGGGTCTTGGAATATCCGGCAGGAGTCTGTGTAGATTGTTGTGGCGCCAGCTCCGTAGACCTCGGCGAGTCCGAAGCGAACCTGATCGAAGCCGCCGTAGGCGGTTGTGTTCAGGTTTTGAATGGAGCATGCTAACACGCCATCCACGTAGAGTTCCCCGCTCCCATCTTGAAGGCCTGCCGTCCAGTAGAGTTGGATGTTGTACCATTCGTTTAGGGAAATGTTGTCGCTGAAATAATTGCTTATCCAATCTGTTGCATTTCTGACCATCAGAGCCCACTCATCAACGCCGCCGTTTCGCTGCCATCCTACTGCGGCAACGTCATTGCCGTTGGCCCAAAATTCGATTAGGTAGAAGCTATCATTGTTCTCAGCGATTCCTGACTCGGACACGTAGAAGTAACCGCTAGCATACATATTGGAGCATGCTGGTTCGTTTTCGTAGCAGTAGGCTTCTTCATACCCGCCAGTACCGTTGGAAGTGAACTGGGCACTGTAGTTACCTTGATAAGACAAAGTATTTACAACTGTTGCCGTTCCGCCAGGGGTAGAATAGGTTCCGTTCCATGCGGTGAAGTTTCCTGATTCAAACCCATCTTCGAACTCTCCTCCTGTTTCGCACTCCTGGCTCAATACTTCAGCTATTGGAAGAAACTTTTGAAAAATTGCAGTTTCGTAAGATGTTGACGTAAATCTCAAGTAACTGCTTCCTTGGTTTGTGAGTTCCAGCAGAAAGCTCGTGATTCCGAGCCTAGCAGCGTCGCTTATGGCGAATCCAGGGCCAGCCGTGGTGTAGTTTGGGTAGGGAGTAATTCCTTGCGCCTGACTCATCGAGTCTATTCTGTTTATTGTGGAGGCATAGTAAAACTCGTTTCCGTATGTGCTTGTCAAATAGTATCCGGTGTTGGAAAGACCGCCTCCAGTGTGCAGGTTCACGTAGAATTGAGGTTTGAAAGTCTCGAAGACGCTAACCATTGTTTGAGATTCAGGTTCGCTGAGCGGGCTTGGCCCATGGTAATACTCTGAACCGGTGGTGTTATCGCCGCTATTCGCCCAATCAGTGGCAAAGTTCCTGTTCAAATCAACCTCATCAGCGTTGACCCGCGTGACATTGAAGCTGTCAACATTTACGACGGGAATCAATAGTGTATAGTCTCTTGCCAGTATCTGTTTTGCCAAAGGGTCACTGCTCGTCAGAAGCCAATCAGCGTAATCGTACAGGATTTCACTTCCACCGATTTCTAAGCCATGGATGGCGCCGTCGAAAAGCACCCTACCCCCTTCCGGATTACCGATTTTGAACATGATAATATCATTGTTATCAACTGTTTCCCCAACAGTTTCATAGGATACCAAGGCGGGATATGTGTTTGCTAGGCTCTTGAATGTGTCCATGAAAGTGGTGTAATCGCTATTCGCAGCTGCGTGGACGAAAGGAGTGCAGAGCAGCATTGACAGGAGTATGATCGAAATAGCGGTGAAAGGAAGCAACCTTCGAGTCATCAGTTCCATTTCAAGCGCCTCATTTCTAATGAGCCAGAGAGGATGAAAAGATTAAGTATGCACTAGGAGAAAAACACTTCGTTTAGGCATCTTGCCTCGTTACTTTGTTACTTTGCATTTTGGTCCGCGTCAGCCGTGACGGTTTGGGCAGGATCATAAGCGAGGTTAACCAAAGGAGCCATGCTTATTTGAGACTGAGATTGTGCTGACAACTGCCCTATGTAAGTGGTGGATATTGCTGCGTCGTCGAAGTATACCACGCTGTTGGTGCAGTTGTAGTATTCCGCGATGCCGAAGCGGACAGTTCCCGCATTGCCGAAAGCGGTGGTGTTCGTTCCCGTGATGGAACAGACAGCCGCACCATTCACATAAAGTATCGCATAGCCATTCACAGGATCATTCGTCCACTGAAGCTCAACACAGTACCAAGTGTTCAACGAAGGCGAACCAACAGAATACGCACTCGAAGTGTACCCAGTCCCAGATCTTATCAGCAGCGCCCACTTAACAACACCACCACTCATTCTCCAACCAGCATAAGCCACAATGTTGCTCCCAGCCTCAAACAATATCATATCGAGATATGCAGCATTGGCCGTGATTCCTGATTGTGTTACGTCGAAGTAGCCGCGCGCATCAAGCAGAGAGGAAGCCGCAACGTTCTCATAAACATAAGACGTCCCATACCCCGTACTCCCCGTAGTCGAAAACATAGCACTGTAATTGCCGCTGTGCGAAACAGTTGAAACAACAGACGCCGTCCCACCAGAAGAATGGCTCGTACCCGTCCAAGCACCAAAGCTCCCAGACTCAAACCCATCACTAAACAAGTAAAACGTGGCGTTAACAAATTCATTACCAGTAATCGTCAGCGTAGCAGGGTTGGCAGAACCAGTCAAGTTCCCACTCCAACCAGCAAAAACCCAGCCAGAACTAGGAACAGCAGTCAACAAAACAACATCACCATAATTATACGGACCAGTATTATTCAAACTAAAAGAACCACCACCAACAGACAACACAGTCAAGGTGTAATTGGGCAAAATGCTGAACGTGGCAGTGACAGAGAGATTTCCGGTGATTGTCAGTGTGACGGGGTTTGTAGAGCCCGTCAAGTTACCACTCCAAGAAGTGAAAGTCCAGCCAGAGTTCGCATTGGCAGTCAATTGAATAACATTCCCATAGTTATACGGACCAGTGTTGTTCAAGCTGACACTGCCTTGGCCAACAGTGCTGACATTCAGAGTGTACGTGTTCGCAACGAAGTTCGCAGTGACAAACATGTTACCCGTAATCGTCAGCGTGGCGGGGTTCGTAGAGCCCGTCAAGTTACCACTCCAAGAAGTGAAATTCCAGCCAGCACTAGGAACAGCAGTCAACAAAACAACATCACCATAATTGTACGGACCAGTATTATTCAAAGTAACAGAACCACCATTCAAAGGAGAAACAGTAACAGTCAGAGTATTATTGGTCGGGCTCTGAGATGAGGGTCCTATGTAACTGGTTGAAATTACTGCGTCGTCGAAGTATACCACGCTGTTGGTGCAGTTGTAGTATTCCGCGATGCCGAAGCGGACAAGCCCAGCGTTACCGAAAGCGGATGTGTTCGTTCCCGTGATGGAACAGACAGCCGCACCATTCACATAAAGAGTCGCATAGCCATTCACAGGATCATTCGTCCACTGAAGCTCAACACAGTACCAAGTGTTCAACGAAGGCGAACCAACAGAATACGCACTCGAAGTGTACCCAGTCCCAGATCTTATCAGCAGCGCCCACTTAACAACACCACCACTCATTCTCCAACCAGCATAAGCCACAATGTTGCTCCCAGCCTCAAACAATATCATATCAATGTAGTTAGTGTTTGATGTGATTCCCGATTGGGTCACGTCGAAGTAGCCGCGCGCATCAAGCAGAGAGGAAGCCGCAACGTTCTCATAAACATAAGACGTCCCATACCCCGTACTCCCCGTAGTCGAAAACATGGCGCTGTAGGTGCCGCTGTGTGAAACAGTGGAAACGACAGATGCTGTCCCACCAGAAGAATGACCCGTACCCGTCCAAGCACTAAAGTTCCCAGATTCAAAACCATCACTAAACAAGTAAGATGTGCTATTGGTGAACGTTGCAGTGACGGACAGGTTACTCGTCATCGTCACATACGTGGGGTTTGTAGAGCCCGTCAAGTTACCACTCCAAGAAGTGAAAGTCCAGCCAGAGTTCGCATTGGCAGTCAATTGAATAACATTCCCATAGTTATACGGACCAGTGTTGTTCAAGCTGACACTGCCTTGGCCAACAGTGCTGACATTCAGAGTGTACGTGTTCGCAACGAAGTTCGCAGTGACAAACATGTTACCCGTAATCGTCAGCGTGGCGGGGTTCGTAGAGCCCGTCAAGTTACCACTCCAAGAAGTGAAATTCCAGCCAGCACTAGGAACAGCAGTCAACAAAACAACATCACCATAATTGTACGGACCAGTATTATTCAAAGTAACAGAACCACCACCAACAGTCGAAACAGTCAAACTATTTGGAGGCGGAAGGCCAACTGTTATGGGGCTCGTGCTCTGCGGTGTCCCGTCCATATAGCCGTCGTTTGGAGTAACGGTGCACACTAACTGGTCTCCGCTGTTCACCTGTGCTGATACTAGGGTGGAGCTGCTGCTCTGTCCGTTCTCTGTTTGAACGTAGTCTTGATAGATCTGTTGTGGAGATAGGCATGTTGGGTATATGCTGACCTCATCGATCATTCCGTGATAGTAGTCGAACCTGCCTATGTAGAGGGGCTGGGTGCCTCGCTGTATGTTGCCAATGTCGGTTGCCGAGTTGTTCGTATTGGCGACCAACGCTCCGTCAACATAGAGGCTCACGCCCTGACCGTACTTGTACGTGAAAGCCACCTGATGCCACACGTTCTTGCTCAGCGGCGTCGGATCCGTCGCCCTCAAGTAATCAGCGACCAAGCCTCCATTTCCCGGCGACTGGTTCGGGTTGGGCATCAAAACCCAGACGCCCGCGTAAACCATGTTGGCCTGATAGTCTGAGAACCCTATTTCATAGCTGGGTTGCTTGAACAGCACCCTGACACCTTCCTGGTCCGTGGTGAACTTGACCCAAACCTCCGCGCTCATCGCGTACCACGAATAGTTGCCGTCCAGCGTTGCGGATTCGGGAACCATAATGTACCCGCCGTTGAAGTTGTAGGCTCCGCCCACAAGCCCGTTAGGCGTCCACGTGACGTTGTAGAATATCTGGCCGTTATTGCCGTAGCCCGAATAGTCCTCCACGTTTGTAGCATTGTTAGTATCGAACGAGTACTGAAGGTTCGTCGTGGAGGTGCCGTTAATGTCCCAGTGGTAAACGTTTGATACGTTGTTACCGTTCGCATCGGCCGTAGACTGGTTGTACGCCGTGTAGTTGTCGTTCACGCTATTCGTGCCGCTGGAAGAACTTAGCGTGGGAGTTCCCTGCGTTGGCGCAGTGTCCGAATACGGAGCAGGCGCAGTCGTAAAAACGTAGGTGTCGTTGGTCCAGTACGTGCCAGCCGACACATCTACATTCCAAGTGTATGAAGTAGAGTATTGCAGACCGCTGACGCTTACAACGTATCTTCCATTAGAGACCCCACTTCCCGAGCCTCCTCCGACGTTGGGGGATGTTGTGACTGTATAACTCATAGACATGTTCTGGTAGGATGTTAGGCTGAAGCTGAGCTGTGATGTGGTTATTGGCACGTATTGTGCCCAGGTTGCGGGTGACTCGTTATTTATTATGGGTTGGAGCGTCTCGAATGGTGGGGGTATGTACTGGTCTGTTCCGAGTCTGCGCTCGCTGTTAAATTGCACTTCCGTCCTAGCGGGCGGGTTAATAGCTGGAGCAGGAGTTGCGAAGCAGTAGAGCCATCCTCCTTGGCTTGGCACGATGATTTCGTTGTATCCATCGCCGTCCACATCTGTAATAACAGGGTACATGAGCCTGCCAGTTAAGTTTTGGCTCATCCAGATGAGCGGGTACGTGTGATCCGTCGCAGGGTTGTGTGAGCCGTCGAAGGCCATGACGACGCTGTTGTTACAGAGCACTATATCTTCAATTCCGTCGCCCGTCACATCGCCTTCTTGCGGACCGTAGTAGCATCGTCCAGTCAAGTTCCCCGGAATCCTCGCAATTTCCTGCCAGCTTGTCAAGTCCCATATGACCGTGTCCAATGTCCTATCGTATCCGAAGTCCAGATAGCCGTAGCCATCTGACATCAGCAAATCCTGATGCCCATTGCCCAAAAGGTCACACACGCTAGACTGATAATGGCCAGAGACGTTTCCCCACTGAGTCACAACGTCAAGATTCTTCCTATAAATTCCTCCGGTCGTGTCCACGCTGCCGTCGTCAGCGTTCAACACCGCGATTCCGCCCGTCAAGGTTGTGACGACGACTTCGAGCTTGCCTGTGCCGTCCACATCTGCTAGGATGGGCTTGTTGCTGCTGCAAAGCAGGTCCGGATCGCTCCACCTCTCTGTCAGGTTGCTAGCCCAGAAACATTCTACTCCTTGTCCGTAGCCCCTGTCATAGTACATGTTCCTGTCGTTCATGAAAATCTCAAGCTGCCCGTCATTGTCACAATCAGCAGCTGCCATGCCGCCAGAGCACGGGTGCCATATCTGCGTGTAATGCTGCTGAACGTAAGCGTTGGCCGTTGGACTCCACTTGTAGGAGACGAGGTATCCCGTGCTGTTATTTCCGTCTTGAATCTGCACCTCCGACATCGTGGCGAAGAAGATGGTCGGATAATCGCCTGGCGATACAGGCGCGATGACAGGGCCGTTCTGGCACATGTCATAAAAGAAAGTTGTCGTTCCGCTTGCCAATTTTATAGTCGTTATGTTCTGTTGGCTCAGACCGGTCTTGCCGTCCAAGATGTAGAATCCTGAAGGCGGTCCCAGAATCGGCACGATAATCTCCAAATTGCCATCGTTTTTCAAGTCAGCTATCTGAGGCTGCGTAGAGTTGTAAGCTCCCGGAACAGAAACATTCCAGAGCATGCTCCCGTCCGTTCCACGAATAGCCACACAATAATTCGAACCCGCCCAAACAATATCTTGGATTCCGTTATTTTCCAAGTCTCCGATTACGACTCCCTCTCCTCCGCCTGGAATCTGAGCCTCCCATTTAAGTGTACCCAACACTGGTGGCGATGGCGCGTGTACTGCTTGGACAAAGAACAAGATCGGAGCCATCAAACAACTTGTAAGAAGAATAACTGATAAGAACGCAGAAAACGTTCTTCTCTTGTAAGATGACTTGTTTATCCTCATACGGATTCTCCACTTTACTGCAATTCTCTGAATACTTCATTGATAGACCTGAATAAATGTTTTGATAGAACTTTGTTATAGAACTATGTCTGACGTCGCCCACTCAAGAGATAGGTGACGCATTTGAGATGCAAGTCTGCGCTAGCTTTATCTGTTTCTTACTTCTATGGCAGTTTGATTCTGGGCTTACAAGATGGCTGTCGACCAAGAAAATGTGTCACGAATACTCTCAACCTTGTCTCATCGTTTGAGAAGAGAGATTCTGATTTATCTCAGCGAAAACGAAGAGGCCTCATTCACTGATTTGTTAAACGCTCTCAACGTAGATACTGGAAAACTGAGTTTTCACATCAGGAACCTCGCAGTTTTCATTGAACAAACGCCAACCGGCAAATATCGGCTCAGCAAGCTTGGAGAAAACGCAGTTAAGTTGATAAACGACGTCGAATCTTGGTCGCATGAAGCTGAATTCCAAGGCAAGACATCCGGCTTTCCGATAGCCTCTTTCAAGAAACGCGTCGAAGCCTTTTTGATAGATTTTGCAATTATCTTCGGAGCCTTTTTGGTTTGGTCAATAGCCTCCTTGTCATTGATAACAGGAACTGCCACTTTCCCAAGCACGAGCATTCTCCTCTTCATCCTGGTTTTCTGGATGTACACAACGCTACTTGAAGGATTTGCAGGTCAAACGCTAGGAAAACGCGCTGTTGGCTTAAAAGTAATCAGAATCGATGGAAAGAGACTTTCCTATGAACACGCGGCCGTCAGGAATTTCGGAAAAGCATTCCTGCTTCCATTCGACCTCTTGATAGGAATCAGACTCAAAGACAAAAGATTCATCAGATACTTTGACAAGTTCTCCGGGACAACCGTCGTCGATCTCCACGCGTCAACAGCCCAAACCAAACTTGCTAGTCAACCAAGCTCAGACATGCCAAGAGAAGCTGAACCAGAATCAACCCTAAATCCTGCCGAAAGCGGTACAAAAACCACGGAATAGCAGACTGCATTCAAATGATTCCTCAGGGTGCCGCAAAAGGACAAACCCGAAACAGTGGAACTATAGGTATTAAACGCTTTTGAAAACGACTAAATTTCACGAAAGTCTGTATGGTCGTTCGACAGTTGGAAGAAGAGATTTATTAAATAGTACGATACGCTATACCGTCACGCAAAAATAAGAAGGCAAAATCAAATTGATGCTTAGAAAAAAAACAGGCTTGGTGATTGCATTCTTGACTGCGATGTCTTTGGTGTCGTTGGCCTTCACTTCATCACCGTCGCAACCATCGATATACTCTGGCGGCCAAATTGAATACGCGTCACAAAAAGATCCGGCCCCACTTTTCGGATGGGGAGGATACATAACTAACATATCAGACATCATCCCTATATTGAACAATCTCAAATCAGGCGGGTACTCCGCAATTCGTTACTGGGCTCTTCCAAAATGGTATTATGGTCAGACACCTGACACGCTTAATTTCACCATACTTGATTATCTAGTGCAGCAAGCTGCTGCAGAAAACATCGTTGTCTACATAGATTGTGAACACAACTACCCACCGAGTGCGTACATTTCAGGGAATGTGTCAAGTTGGATTAACGATCTGATAAACGTTGGAAGCCGCTATGAAAACGCTTCTAACGTTGTATTGGAGTGCGTAAATGAATACACGGGAAATGACCAACCCGTGATTTACAATGAGGCAATATCAGCTTTGAGAACGGCAGGAATCCATCTTCCATTGTTGTTTAATTTTTGGTGGAACCAACCCAACGTTGCCCTAAACGATCCCGACAACAACTACGCCATTGGAAGACATCTATACGGTTCAGGTTACGACAGTTACAATCCAACTACACCGATGAACTTGTCCGATGCAGTCGATGATTCCGGGATAAATTCAACCATGTACAAATACTTTGATGACCCAACACAAAATCTCTACCTGCAATCGGTGCTAAACTTGCACATTCCAAACGGGTGGGTTATAACCGAGTTGGGACCTACGGATAACGAATCACAAGTGAGCAACCCAAGTGTAGGAAACATGGCTTTCGCAATGCAGTTCTTGCGAGAAGCAGCATCACACAACGTGACAGTAATATGTTACAGAATAGGAGACTTGTCCGAAAAAGCTCTTTACGAACAAAAAGCGCAACAGTTCTTCCAGGAAGATTTCTTTACACCACCAGCTTAACAAACTTTGCAGCGCCTTGACAAACTTTTCTTCAATTCATTATCCAACGAAAGAGTATACGTCAAATGATGGGTTAGAATATATTTCATCATAAGTCGTATTTGTTTGAAGGCTTTCTTTGATTTGGGTATAACTGTTGTTTTGGAATGACAAGCTGTACCGCAACGCGTTGTCAAAGTATGAATTGACTGTGAGAACCCACAAGTTTGCTCCGCTAACATTGACCGGAAGCGAATAGTTAACATAATTCAGGCCTTTTGAAAGGTTGACGTAGGCAGCCAACTGCTGATATGAACTCATGCTCACGTTAAGATCGTTCAAATTGGGAATTGTGGAGAGAAAACTTAAGCCTTGACCAAAAGACGGCGTGAAGGTATTATATGCCTCTCGGCTGTACGAAACTACAGGATAACTAACAAAAAACAACATGATTAGAAATATCGTTAACAGGCTCTTGGGCCTAAAGAACTTATGCCCACCTTTTGGAACTTCTTGAAGAAGCAGAGCCATACAAACACCTCCTGCGAAAACGTAAAATATCAAGCCTCTTCCGAGAAGTGTTTGCTCTCCGGTCGAGAGAAAGAGCGCGTAGGCGAATACTGCAAAAAGTATGGCTAACAAGGAAAAAAGAAGCCCCAAGAAATCCGTCAGATTCCTTTTTTTATGCAGAGCCAATTTGTACAGATTTATTAGTATCGTAATAAGGGCAAAAGCCGCAACAATAGCGTAAATGGTCTCCTCGAGCAACGAAATATTTTGGTAGTAGAAACCACCAGTGCTCGTAAATCGAGAAACATGTTCGATTTGACTTACAAAACTCAAAGAAAGAATCCGGTCAATCGTGTAACCTATTGACTTATACACTGAGAACGACCAATAAAGGGTCCAACCTAGCCAAAGAATCACCAAAAACATTACAGTCTTTGTTGAAACTCGTAAATTGATCGAATTGAGAGAGCCCGTGAACCCGAGTTTTTCTTTGAGCATTGTAAGCAAAACTATCGGAATCAAGAAAATGCCAAGCGAGATAGGTGATATAGGATGCGTAATCACACAGAATAGAATCAGAAGAAAAAGGAGCCCCTGTGCCAGCCTACCATCTATGGTTAACATTACGAGTGCACCAAGAACAAGCACCGTCCCAAGTGAAAATGGAGAAACGTGTTCCTCAATGAAGTGCATTGAAGAGAGAGCAAACAACATTGAAAGGAATGCAATCTTGGGCGTGAACAATCTTGACAAGAATATGTAGCCCAACAGAGCCGTAAGGAGAATTATGAAGAATGGGTATAGATAAGTGCCGTATGCGATTAAGCTCAGGCCAGTTATCTTTTCCACAGAATATGTTAGAACATAAGACAGTGGATAGCTTTGAGCATAAGTCCCGAGAGGTATGTTGGTTGGGATGGGTCCTTTCATGATTTGAGGGATGTAGGCCGCAATGCCACCATGCCACAGGGCATCGGGGTTCCATGAAAAGCCCGACAGCACAAACGGGGTGTAAAACAAGACTAACGCTATTTCTCCCAAGAGCAGCGAGTGCAATCCCCTTGAATTAATATCGAAGCAGAGGCAGACGATGCAAAGCAAAGCGAGCAAAATCAATATTATCCAAAAATAAGGGAATAACGCGTCTATCATCGATAGCGGATCTACATTATGGATTGTTTGAAAGGTTCCCGCGATGCTTTCGATATAGAAAATCCATACCAGAAAAATAATTAAGGAGGCGATTGCTATATGAGTTTTTGTTATTCTTGCGGGCAACCTAAATGACTCACCTACTTCATCTTGCAAGTCAAATCACTTTGAACTAAGAATTGATCACGAGCATTTTCCAATCTTTTCTTTTGCTTATCTTGTTTTTGTTGCCACTTAAATTCTTCCCTATTATGTTTCGAATTCGAGCAATTTCCAAGCTGCAAAGCAAATTGTCGAAAACGCGGTCGAATCTATCAAATGTTCTTTTCTCTTCACCAGATTGAAAATGCACGAGCTCAGTTCTTCTTGGGCCTCGAACGATTTCGGAACACGTCAATTATTAAGGTGAATCATCTACGAGTTTGCATATTTCTTGAACGATGCGAACATTTTCACGGGCTTCCTCAAGAGAAACAGGAGGTTTTCCATCTTCGCGCACACTCTTGAAGAATGCTTCCATAAAGCCATAATGTGCGCTAACCTTGACGCCACCCGTTGCCATCGTAATCGAGTTTGAGAGTGTCGTGCCCACTAATGAAGCAAACTGAGTTGCTAAACCCAGGTTATTCTTAGCAACAGAATACGGAGCCTCTGTACGCGGCTTGAACTTGATGACGCTTCTTCCCCACAGATCGGCTTGCAACCCCAATTCTGTCCCAAGAACATTCAAGGTATCGCCATGGAACGGTGAATTGCAGGAACCCGTAACAGAGCCAACCGCATTTTCCGCTTTCATTAGAATGCGCAAGTCATCTATTTTTATCCAAGGGTATTGAGTCAATTTTTCGCCTGCAATGCATGAAGGACTGCCCCTCACGCCAAAAAGCTGAAACAGATACACAGGGTGTGGAAGTATTTCGAAGAAAATCCCACCAGGTAGAGTGTGGCACCAGTGTTTTCCGTTGACCATCATGTAATTATCTTTTTGAATGTACGTGCCCACGTCAACGCTGATGATTTTTCCTACTGCGCCGCTTTGAACAAGTTGTCTCGTCTTTTTGACCGCCGGGTTGAAAAGGTTCTGGTGAACCACGCAGAGCTTAACGTTCTTTCGCTTAGCGACTCTTGTCAACTCGTCTACATCTTCAACTGTCAGCGCCAAAGGTTTCTCGGACAATACATTGCAACCAGCTTCCATCGCTTCGGTGGCCAAAGCGAAATGTGTTTTGGGCGGAGTGCAAATGTCTACAACATCGATCTCTTGCTTCAGCATGTCTGAAAGATTTGTGAAATACTGTTTGACTCCGAACTGCCTTGCCGTATTTTGGGCAGCTGATTCCACTTTGTCGCAAATCGCAGTAACTTCAACGCCTTTAATCTTCTTAAAAACGGGAATGTGTCTATGATTTACTATGTGTCCACCGCCGACAACACCTATTTTCAACACTTTTGACACCTACGACTCTTCCTTTTTACTACGCTCAGCTTTAAGAGTTATTCTTACTTATGACTGTTGAGCTAGGTCTCGATTTGCCTAGTGCGAAGCCAACAAAGACTCCTGTGGTGCAAAAAAGTATTACTGCAAGTTGTGAAAAGGATTGCGGTTCATAAATCTTTTTCAATCTTGCCGGAATTGCTTCTCCTATCAAATATTTAACATATTCATTTTCGACAGCCATAGACTTATCGAATCTCCTGCTTTGATTAGCCACGATAGCTTTTGACAATCCCTGGAAGAATGATCTTTTGAACATGTAATCGATTCTTGCCCTTTTCTTCTGGACCCTGTGGTACACGATCGCAGCAGGATCGTAGATTATCTTTGATTTAGGAATTCCATTCAAAATTCTAAGAGAAAGTTCAGGCTCTTCACCGTCCAAGAGCATCTTACCAAACCTACCTATATCGGACTTGAAATACCCTACTTTTTCAAAAACGACTTTTCTGAAGGACATATTACAACCGATAGGATTTCTAACGTAGCTCCTATTCTCAGGAAGCCCTTTGTATGAACAACCCACTATCCAGTTTAGCTCATCGGGAAACCAGGATGGATGACCACTTTCCCAGAGAGGTTTAATTAATCCTCCAGCTCCCATAATGCTTGTATCGATATAGTTCCTGACCAGATTTTTTAACCAGTCACTGGCAGCGACTGCATCATCGTCGATGAATGCTACAATCTCACCTTTTGCAGCTTTTATCCCAGCATTCCTAGCGTTAGATAAGCCACACATATTGCTCACAACGATGTTAAATCGGTCAGGCAATCTTGATCTGTAAAACTCAACCAAATCTGGACAAGGATCTAGGACTAGTAACGTTTCACACGGTTTTAGAGACTGCTTTTCAAGAGAATCAAGACAGTTGAGGACAAGGTTCAAGTTACTCTTGGAATAGGTCGAAACTATTACTGAGACTCTTTCCATCAATTTCGACTCCTAGAACATATCAAGATTCATCTTCAAACAGGATGTTTGCGAGATAGATATGATGCCACGCATTTTTACACACGCTCTTCCGTTCTGGTCACTAGCGTATCCTCACCAGTGAAGAAACAATCTTTCCTCAAAATAATAATGTTCTGTTTCACAAATCCAGTTTCCCTGTGATGCCAACGAACCCTGCTTTAATGGGAAACAGCATCGATAACTAGAGAAGCTGGAGTCGCGACTGTTTTCAATAGCTAGCGGCTAATAATTGGACTTATGCTGAGCATAAGTTGTTGACCACAGAGGTAAAAAGTGAGGACGTTGCACTCTGATAACCATCAATGAGCGCGTGCTGCAGAATCCTTCCTTCCGTTTTTTAAGGATTCATGGAATTTTCCATGCCCAGAGCTGCTGAACATGCCTGAACGTTGTTTACTTCTCTTGACTAGATAGCAAAGGCTATTGGGCATCCTTTGAGCACATGAATTGGCTAAACGGTGATTCTGCGTTCTCAAAAACTCTTTTTTTGCTCATTCGCCAGTGAGATAGCCAAAAAATAGGGAGGGAAACCATACGACCAAAATCGTGAAAATCGTTTGCGTTTGCGTTTTGTTAGCGTTCTTCCTTGCTTTCACTATTACAACTGGCGTCAGTAACGCCTCCGGTGTCGTGCCCAAAGTAAAGGCATCGTCGGGAATCGGTTCATCATCCGACATTGGCTGGGGTGGATTCATCACATCCATAAACATGGCTCAAAGCGTACTTAATGAACTGCAGAGCGACGGATATACCTCGCTTCGTTATGAAGCTCTGGCTCCGTTTTTCTCAAGTAGTTCCCCGGATCTTATCAACTATGCAGTGTTAGATTACATCGTTAGCACGGCTGTGACGATGGGCATAACGGTTGTTATAGATCCGATACACAACTATCCAGAGAGTACCTCGTACACGTTGCAGTCGCACTTTTCGCAGTGGGTGACTCAGCTGGTCACCGTTGGCAAACGGTACAATAACGACCCGAACGTCATTCTTGAATGCGTCAATGAATACGATCTTTCAGACGCGCCGACAAAATATCAAACCATAGTGAACACTCTTCGATCCGACGGCATAACGCTACCACTTCAGTTTACATATATGTGGGGAAGCACCGGAGCTTTGATACCGCCCAAAGACCCCTTTAACGATATTAGCATAGGGCATCACGTCTACGCTGACAACGACTCTGACACGAGTTACATGCTGCCAGGCGAAACTTTCCTGCAGTACTGTATCCGCGTTGGGATTGAGGCTCGAGAAAAGGCAATGTTCACAGACCCAAACAATGAGTGCTGGTTCGGCTACGCCCTCGCGCACGGCACAAAAGTACTCTGCACCGAAATCGGCGGCAGCGACGCCTACAGCCCTGTAATGACTCATTACAACGTTGCCTTCGTGATACGTACGCTTCAATATGCACAGATGTACGGTGTCGGTGTCGACTGTTTCCGAGTGGGTCAAGAAAGCAATATCCAGCAATACGAGACACTAGCAGAACAGTGGTTCAAGGTACCACTATTCACAGCGTAAAATGCAAACTTCGCTAACAAGCTCCAATCTTCCTCTTTCATTTGATTTAATTTTAGCGCGCGCGCTCGTGTTTCAGCGTGCGTTGTTTAAATCTTCATCTCTGAAACGACAGATGCGTGCTTGTCTCCTATCGCTGGAATTTGGGTAACAAATTCCACGTCAATGCTTACGGTACCTGGTTTAACTGCCAGTACCTTTGCAACATGATTTGTCATACTATCCCGAAAAACGCTCTCGTCGATTTTGTCATCTTTTTTCTTTATAAACATTTCGAAAACATCGATTTTTTTCTGCACAAGTTTGAACTGTTCAATTTCAGAATAATATTCATAGTCGTACATAGTTGTGAAGAAAGCAACTGGAGACAAAATCCTTCCATTTGGAAGAACAAGAAGCGAGTCTTTTCGTCCTTCAATCACTTTCATAAGAGGAAGACTTCGCCCACAGGAACACTTCTCAGTTGATGGTACTCCAACATCTCCTACGCCATAACGGATTAATGGCATGGCATAATTGAATAAACTCGTATAAACGATGTTACCTCTTTCTCCACTGGCAACAGCTTCACCATCCTTACTTACGAATTCTGTAATCACACTGTCAATATCCATGTGATATCCATCTCTATTTGGACACATCCATGCGGTCCTATCAACTTCGGCGCAACCAAATTGGTCATAATAGGGAGACCCAAAAGTGTCTTCCAAATATGCCATGGAGCTTTTGTCAATAAACTCCGCCGATCCAAACATAATCCGGGGACTAATTCCGTTTTCTCCTGTTTTCTTGACCTGCTGCGCTAAAGCTAGGAGCCACCCGCTATACCCGTCCAAAATATCGGGTTTGGCCGCTTTCACAATTTCGATTTGATGCGAAATATCATCGTGTATACTGACGCAGGTTTGAGCGAATAAACCTAATTTTCTTTGAAAAGGAGTAGTGTCTGAAAAATGATGAGGCGCAGTCACAACAATCCATTTATCTCTGACTTTCTGGCCACAGCTAATATTAGCGCGCATGTAAATTGACTTTCTCCAGTCATCTTCTTTGGAAGTTACCAAAATTTGGAAAGGCTTCCCTGTAGAACCAGTTGTTCTCTTCATTTTTAGGCGGCTGGGATCGAAAGCCTTAGAAACAATTTTGCTAACACTCTCGTTTCTGATTTCATCTTTACTGGTTATGGGTAGCTTAGACAGATCCTCGACACTCTTTATGTCACTTGGCAAAATCTTGGCTTCTCTCAATTTCTCGTGATAAAATTGAACATTTTCATAAGCATACCTAACAATTGCCCGCAACCTCTTCTCCTCATAAGTTCGCAATCGACATGTGTCCCAACGAAGTCTGCGCAGTCCCGTGCCCAAATACGAGATCAACCGAGCAAAATTAGTCATATATCACCAACCTCAATAGAGCTTTCAACAATACTCGCGATCCATTGAATCCAAGTTCTCTTTCAAATCTCAGAAACTTCGCTAAGAGCAAAGTCTCTTCAGTGACCAAAGTACCAAGCAACTGTTTCTTTCCAAACCTGACTCGCGGAACTTCCATCTCACGACTAAACAGACTGCTCAAACCATCAGCCAAACGATCACTCTCGAACTTACACAGACGAATCCTATCACTCCTTAGTGCGCGCTAGCCGAGTATAGGTGTGTGAGAAAGAGAAGATAAAACTTTACCCTTTCTCTCTCTAGCGCGCGCTCGTATTCCTCTTAACAGTCGTGAATAGAATCTTGCTATATGCGTTTGACAAGAAAAATTGGCTAAATAGCTAATTGGCCTTCTCAAGAAACCTTTTAGTGTCCAGACGCGAATGATGGCGCAAAAGAGGGAAGCCATACGAACAAAAACGCTAAGAAACTAATCATCGTTTGTGTTCTTTTAGCCTTTTTTGCTGGTTTAATGAATACAAACGTCGGTAAAGGGGCTAGTTCATTTAATGCGGTTGCCTCTTCAACTGTTGCTTCGACATCGGCAGTCGGCTGGGGAGGATTCATCATATCCACGAGTATGGCTCAAACAGTGCTTAACGAGTTGCAAAGTGGCGGGTACACTTCCGTTCGGTATGAGGCGTTGGCTCCGTTTCTATCAACCAACTCCGCCGAGCTTATTAACTTCACAGTGCTGGACTACCTCGTAAACACCGCCGCGACATTGGGGATAACGGTGATAATTGACCCCGTGCATAACTATCCAGAAAGTACCAGCTACACTCTGCAGTCGCATTTTGCGCAATGGGAGAACCAGTTGGTGACGGTGGGCGAGCGCTACAACAACGCTCAAAACGTCATATTGGAATGCGTAAACGAGTACACTCTTTCAGACGCGCCGCAAAAGTATCAGACCATCGTCAACACGTTGCGTTCCGATGGAATTACACTCCCGCTTCAGTTTACGTACATGTGGGGGAACGTCGCAGCTTTGATCCCCCCGAAAGATCCTCTGAACAAAATCAGCATCGGACACCACGTTTACGCAAACCACGATTCTGACACGAGTTACATGTTTTCTAATGAAACTTTCATACAGTACTGCACTCGCGTCGGCATCGAAGCACGAGAGAAAGACATGTTCGCAAACCCCACGAACGCTTGCTGGTTCGGCTACGCCCTCGCGCACGGTACGAAGGTTCTCTGCACTGAAATCGGCGGGAGCTACGTCAACGATCCGGTGATGAACCCCTACAACGTCGCATTCGTTATACGCACTCTGCAATACGCCAAAATGTACGGGGTCGGAGTCGACTGCTTCCGTGTAGGCCAAAACAGCAACATCCAAACATACGAAACATTGGCAGAACAGTATTTCCACATATCATTTTTCACCACGTAGGTTGCGATACAGTACAAGGAACCGTCTAAATCCGCTTTCTTTGTTTTCGACAAGCATTCTGCGATTTTTCCAATATTCTGGAAAGTCTACGTGGCGCGCTTAGGGATAAGACACCAGCACGCGCTCAGCTGTCATCTGAGCTAGCTTTCTACCTCTGAAATCACTGCTCTGAGTTTTCCAGTTTTCTCTAAGGGAAGCTCATCAAGAAAATCAAAGTTGAAGGCAAGCTGTCCTGCAAGTGGTCCCAACGTGCCCCGGAGATTTTGCAGGACGTCTTTTGCTATCAAACCTTCTGGTACATCATGGTCTGCTAGTTTTATTTGAATTTCAAAGTCATCAAGTTTTCTTTGAATAATACGAAACTGGTCGATGTGGTCTCGAAATCTCGATTTGTCTACGGTGATGAAAAAGGCGACCGGAGGAAGTTTCCTTCCGTCGGGGAGTGTGATGAATGAGTTTTTTCTGCCTTCCAGAATCTTCATCAATGGAAATGTCTTTCCACATGGGCACGTTTTTTCATCCGACGGCACACCAACATCGCCAATTGCGAACCGTATAAGTGGCATTGCGTGATTAAATAAACTTGTGCAGACAACTTCGCCTCTTTCCCCCGGTGCAACCTCCTCGCCCTGTTTGTCAACGAACTGCATGACAACTGAGTCAGCATCTATGTGATATCCAACCTTTTCCTTACACTGCCATGCAAGTCTTTCAAATTCGTTGGTTGCGTACTGGTCATAGTACGATGCGTTAAAAGCATTTTCTATGACTCGCCGAGAAAAATCACTTACGAGCTCGGCTCCCCCGACTACTAGCTTAGGCCTGATATCAGTGATATCTCTTTTCTTTGCTTCCTGCGCAACCATGTAGATGGAATTTGAGAAGCCCTCAAGAACTTCTGGTTTGGTCCTCCGAATAACTGCTAGTTGAGTTCCAACGTCCTCAAAAAGTGAAACAGATGTGTAATTGAAAAACCTCGAGAATCTCTGCAATTTGGAGGGAGGTTCGCTCCTGAGAGGGTTTTGCATTATGAGCCAGCGATCAAAAGGTCTTTGTCCTACAATCATATTTGCCCTTAGACGCCTCGCCTTTCTAATCTCGTCCTCCTCACTTGTAATATATACTGTGAAGGGCTTACCCGTCGAACCGCTAGTCTCTACTTTCTTGAGGTGGGCAATGTCGAACTCTGCTGAAACCGTTTTTTCAATCTCTTTCCTGATTTCCGCTTTCTGCAAAATTGGGATTCTGTTCAGATCCTCTACGGAGGTTACGTTATGGGGTTTTATCGAATATTTTCTGAACAGCTCATGGTAAAATGCTACATTGTCGTAAGCGTAAGATATTATTTCTTTTACCTGTCGATTTCGAAAATTCGCCAGCTTCGCTGGGCTCCAATAGACATGTCTCATCATAGCAAGAAGGTAGCACCCTGCTCTGACATAGTTGGGCACTGTGCATCCCTTTCAAAGTTGAACTTTCCCAAATCTCTTCTTAAGTTCGGTTCGGCACTTTTTGACTATCATCATTTGATTTTCTTTATTCTGTTTCTGTCATCAACCAGCACAATTCTGGGATGAACAGATTCACATTCATCGATGTCAACGAAGGCAAAAACAGTTATTTTGTCACCTACAACGCTGTACCTAGCTCCAGCTCCGTTGACTCGGATTACACCAGAATCGGGATCGCCTTTCATGGCGTAGGTTTCATAGCGGTTGCCGTTTGTAAAGTTCGCCACCAAGACCTTTTCATATTCTCTGATACCCGCTGCCTTCATTAATGTCTCATCGATTTCAATGCTACCTTCGTATTCGATTGAGGCGCTGGTAACCTTCGCGGAATGAATCTTGGACTTCAAAACCGTGCACCGCATGAAAAACTCACACAATGGCTTTTGACTCTTGTCCTTCTTAAGGATTTTGCTCTTCTATCAAAACCATCGCGATTGATGTATCTATCCGCTGCCAAGACTTTGGCATAGGTCAAGAGCAAGGACGCGCAGGCAATTATGCTAGAGGCTAACCTTAACCGACCCTCATCCAGATTCTCAGAACGTGGCATTCCGATAACTGATTGCTGTTTGCCGCTGTTGCTCAAAGGTATTGTGTCAACGAACGAAACTCGAAAAGTATTTGGAGAATTGTTCTCTTGACCTAAGCAGTTCCCGACATGCTCAGTCAGTTTGTCCCGTAAATCAGTGTCAGGCAAAATTGTGTCAGTTCTCACATCGAGGATTTCGATGAAGCCTAGCTTTTTTTGGATAACTTGAAATTGGTCGACAACGTCTGAATACTGGAAAGCTCTAGCGCGCGCAGATACCAAACAAGTCTGGGAAAATTAGGCATTTGCATAATGAATCCCTAAAAATCATTTGGACGGCTGACACGTCGTTCAGCGATATTATTTGAAAGCTTCGACGTTGGAAGAGACTACACTTAATTTTCCTCTTCCTACCAATGGAAGTTCATCAACGAATTTTATGTCAAATTCTACCCCAGACAAATCGACATTTTCGACCTTTGGCAGTCCCGAAACGATATTTGTCAACAGGGTTTTTCTCAGTTTTTGTTCGTCAACCTTCTCGTCGGTTTTTTTTATCGAGATTTCCACAAGATTTTCGCTCTTTTGCAGAACGCGATACTGGTCGATTTCCTTAACATAGCTAAATGCTTTCATCGTCTCAATGAAACTCATGGGAGACACAACTCTGCCACCGGGGAAGACCAAAAATGAGTTGCTTCGCCCTTCAACAACCTTCATCATAGGCAACTTGATGCCACAAGGGCAAACGTCATCAATTGGTACTCCCATGTCTTGTACACCATATCTTATCAGAGGCATGGCTCGATTGAACAAGCTGGTATAGACAATCTCGCCTCTTTCGCCCGGCGCTACTTCAAATCCATCTTCGTCTACGAATTGCATTATTACTGAATCCACATCCATGTGATAACCGGAACGTTCAATACATTGCCAGGCCGATCGGTCGATTTCAGTGCATCCAAACTGATCATAATAGGGCGCACCAAAACTTTCTTCCAAGTACTGTCTCGAAGATTGAGAAATCAGTTCCCCAGTTCCGAAAATAATGCGAGGCCGGATGCATGCTATTTTCTGTGCTTCTGCTTCTTTAGCCAGTAACCAAAGTGCTCCTGAAAAACCGTCCAAAACATCAGGTTCCAGTTTTTCCACTGCTTCCAGCTGAGATTTTCTGCTCCACGTGACTGGAACAACATTTTGCGCAAAGATTCCAATTTTGTGTTGAAAACTAGAAACATCGACAGCACGTTCCGCATCCAAGATTGCAACCCAACGGTCTGTCAACTTCTGCCCACAAGTGACGTTCGCTCGCATATATATCGCCTTTCGCCAACTGTCTTCTTGCTTTGACACGTAAAATGAAAACGGTTGACCCGTTGAGCCTCCAGTCTTGAGCATCTTGAGACTCGCAACGTCAAATTCCTGGGAAATCAACTCACTCTCTGCTCTTTGTCTCATATCGTTCTTTCGGATAACAGGCAGTCTGTTAAGGTCACTTGGACTCTTTATGTCCGAAGGATCGACTTTCGCAGCTTTGAAAAACTCCCGATAGAAAGGCACGTTGCTAAAGGCATAGTGCACTATCTCTCGAAGTTTCTTGTTTTGATAAACTTGCATTCTTTGTTTTTCCCATTTGAGTCTGGCTCGCGCTCGCCAAAGATTGTACGATATTTTTGCAAATCTAAGCGGAGACATGCCTTTCCTCTCATTTCTCTAGGTGTCGAAAAACACAAAGCTCTGAAGAACCAAATTTCCTCATTTGCGATTCAGGACCAGTGTTTTCAACGGCATCGATTTACCAGCTTCGCATCCATAAGCTATCTTGGATACCACTTAATTGCATGCTCACTCTTAGACCTTGTTCTTAGTATAGAACAAGGGACTCCCTAGGCTTCTGCCATGATTCTCTTAATTATTGTCAGACCGTGTCTCAGCTTGAGTTTCTTTTCGCCGAGTCGATGTCTGTACGGAATGGATATTTCTTTGATTTGGAAACCTCGCCTCTCCACAAGATGGTTCAACTCGACCTCAATGTCAAAACCCTTCGACTTAGGCGCCCAATCCTTCAGAATCTCCCAACGGACAACCCTCAAGCCAGTCAAAGGATCCCGTAGCGCCACCCCATTCAACAGGTTGTGCGTGAAAGCCAACAACCTGTTACCAAAATAGAAGAGGTTATGCATCTCCTCCACATGAAAGTGCGAGTTGAAACGGTTACCACACACCATACCGACCTCTGGATTCTCTTCCAAAATCCTGATCATCGCAGGGACAAACTCGGCCGGATAAGTATAGTCCGCATCAGTCAAAACAACATATTTCGTTGTTGAATTAAAGTAGCCTATAGCTTTAGCAATAGCATCGCCCTTGCCCTTACCATCCTGCTGAATGACCTCAGCTCCAAGATCCTCTGCTACCTCGACTGTCTTGTCAATGCTTTTGCCGTCAACAACCAGGATGTGAAGACCAGGCACATATCGTCGAAGCTCCTCAATCGTCGGGCCTATGCCTCCTTCTTCATTTAAGGCGGCAACGACTGCAAGAATTGTGCTTCGACTTTCTTCTTCCACTGGCTATTATCCCACCAAAGCGATGGAATCTTCAGAATTAACTTTCCTTGCGAACAATTTAAGATGCTATGGAATTTACTTCTATAATAATCTTCAATTTCAGATTAATGTATGGTAATCGTGAGTATTTCTGAGGTCACTTTGTAGCCAGAGCTGATTCAAAGCAAAATCTGAGAGAGCAGGTTAGGTTTCTAAACAAGTTCAAGAAAACCTTGGGCGAGTAACGCGCAGCTAAGTCTGAGTCATATTGAGCCAGAGAGTTACAAATCTGCCATCGTACGATAGTTTTCCACTTTTCGGGTTATACTCTCGCAACTCGACAATCAACTGATAGTAATAGCCACCATTTGAATTATCCCGGGCTGTTGTCTTGTCCACTTCAACATTGATTCCATTAATCTGCACTTTGTTAAGAAAAATGTTGTTATCCACAGGCGAGCTAAAGTTGAAAGAAAAAGTCAACGCACTTTCCCAACCTTGTCCATCACTCAAGAATAAATTGTACTCATAGAGCGCAGGCAAGGTGCTTGGTACAGTGTTGTTCGGCAGCGGCTCCGATTCGTTACGGATTTTCACGTCCGCTTCGTAATACATGCTTCTGCCCATATGGTTAACGACATCCAAATAGACAGTGTAACTAGTGTCTGCAGAAATATTGAACGGGTAATTTCCAGCCGTACGCTGAGGGCCCAACACGTACAACTCTGAAAACTGTTCCTGAGACGGCAGAACAGCAAGTTCAATACCAGTAGGCAGAAAACAAAGAATGATGCCAATAATTCCAACGGCGTAGAAAACACGCTTGTAATCGTTGAGACTCCGCATCATCTGGTCACCGTTGGACGAAATTTCGATAAGCGCGCGCTATTCATCAGTAAACAAAATGTCAAGACAACTATTACAATGAATCTAATTGGTTCCTTCAAACCTAGCTACCTCTCGCTTCGTGCCCAAAGGCAATCAAGTTGTTGAACAGAGCCTTTAACCACCAACTGACTGATGGAAGGTTTCGACTCCCGTTCAAAATCATTCTGTCTCTCCGGTCTTCCTCAGGAAGATATTTCTGAGTAAATTGCTCTGCGCTTACCAGTTTTGTCAACGGAAATTCTATCAACGAACTCCACATCAAAATATGCTTCACTCAAATTCGACCCCGGCACGAGCTGATTGAGGTTGGTGACCAAGTGTTTGATAAGTTTATCCTTAAAAGAGCTTTGATCAGTCACCCTTCTGTCAAGCTCAATGAAAACCTTGAAAACATCACGTTTTTTCTGGACTATTCTGAACTGTTCAATTTGGCAAAACTGTTCGAACATGTTCATAACCACTTCCAATATGTTCGGAGATATCAGTTGGCCATCTGAAAGAATGAGAAAAGACTTCTTTCGACCTTCTACTGCCTTCATAAGCGGCAGCTGCCTTCCACAGCCACAAACCTCGTCTGTAGGAATACCCAAGTCCCCAACTGCATAACGAACAAGGGGCATGGCAAAGTTAAATAGACTTGTGTAAACAATTTCGCCCCTCTCTCCAGGAGAGGTATTTTTTCCTTCATCGTCTACAAATTCTGTAATGACACTGTCAACATCCATATGATAGCCAGTTTTGAAAGGACACATCCAAGCAGTTCTGTCTACTTCTGCGCATCCGAATTGGTCATAATACGGGGCGCCGAAAGTGTGTTCAATGAATTTGATAGAATTCTCGCCGACGTATTCAGCGGTTCCAAACATCATTCTGGGATTGATAGAATCTCTTCCCTGCCTCCTAGCCTCTTTCGCAAGCAAAAACAATGAACCTGAATAACCATCAAGGACATTTGGACGCGCTTCCTCTACTTGTTTTAGTTGTTGAGGAGTACTGGAGAATACAGAAACACAATTCTGCGCAAAGATTCCAAGCCTGCGCTGGAGGTTAGTCGTGTCAGAGAAATGGTAAGGCGAAGTCAAAACGACCCAATGATCTCTAGGCTTCTGTCCACAGTTAATATTTGCGCGCATGTAAATAGACTTCCGCCAGTCGTCCTCAGCCCCGGTAAGAAAAATTTGAAATGGCTGACCAGTAGATCCACTCGTCCTCACTGTTTTTAGATTTGCAGGATCGAATTGCAAGGAAATAAGATGACGAATGCTTTGTCGCTTGATTTCATCTTTTTTGATGATAGGCAATTTGGAAAGATCACTCAAATGCTTGATGTTGCTGGGTAACACTTTTGATTCCTTGAACTTTCTGTGATAAAAGGGCACAAAGTCATAGGCGTATTTGACGATCGAGTGGAGTTTCCTTTCCTGAAACGCACGAAGCTTCTCCTTGTCCCAGTAGATCCTTCTTTGCCCGTTTCCCAAGTACACGAGCATTCGAGGAAGATTCGTCATCATTGATTCCCGTACTGTCTCTTAGTCTGAAATACTCGCATTGCACGTAACAACATTGAAGTTTTTAACGCGGGCTGGGAGCAAGCTTCCAACAAACTTGTTTCCTTGACCGATCCATGATACGTGTAATACGTTTCGGACAAGTTGCATAAGACTGTCACTTGTTTCCACTAACGCCGTTCGATTCGTGTTTCAAGACTGCATTAAGCTTTCTCATATCGTCCAGCTAACTCTCACGCTGTTTCTTCCATGATTCTTTTTACTATCGTCAGTCCATGTCTTAGCTTGAGTTTCTTCTCTCCCAGTCGCGACCTATATGGGATGGATATTTCCTTGATGTCATAGCCCCGTCTTTCCACATGATGATTCAATTCGACCTCTATGTCAAAGCCTTTCGACTTTGGCACCCAGTCCTTCAAGATTTCCCGACGAACAACCCTTAAACCCGTCAGTGGATCGCGCAGAGCCACTCCGTTCAGCATATTGTGCGTGAAAGCCAACAGCCTATTACCAAAATAGAACAGACCATGCATCTCCTCAATGTGAAAATGAGAGTTAAACCTATTCCCGCACACCATGCCAACCTTCGGATTCTCTTCCAAGATCTTTATCATCTTGGGAACAAACGTTGCTGGATAGGTATGATCTGCATCTGTGAAAACAACGTACTCCACGTTTGGACCCACATAGTTTGTCGCTTTAGCGATCGCATCGCCTTTTCCCTTACCTTCTTGCTGGATAACCTCAGCGCCCAAGTTTTCGGCAACTTCCACTGTTCTGTCATCGCTTTTGCCATCAACAACCAATACCATAACGTTAGGGACGCACCGCCGAAGTTCTTCTATAGTAGGCCCTATACCCTCTTCCTCATTCAAAGCTGCAAGGACAGCTAAGACAGGACCCCGACCAGCTTTTCCCAACATTTCCAACACCAAACTAGAGTCCAATAATCCAAAACTAACGTTCTCAACAGGTAATTTATGCCATTAGGGAATATATTCCTATAACACAGTTCTATAATAGTCTTTCAGTTCAATGCGCGCGCGGCATATAAGACGAGTTTGCACCTATTCAAACTCCACATCATGATGCCACCTCTGGGCGGGATCTTGACAACTTCCTGCCATAATACCGCTTAAACCAAAGCCAAGCCAATGCCAAAACCGCAATAAACACTATTGCGCTAGAAGCCCCGATCACCAAAAGAGACAAAACGCCTGAACGCCAGCTCGCAGCTCCACTCTTCAGTGCAACCGCTTCGTTCCCAACTTCTTCAGCCAATGCCTCACTTGCGGCAGCCTGACTCACCGCTTCTGAATAATTCCCATTGTTCGAAGCCGCTTCCGCCATAGTCAACGCCAGACCCGCTTCGTCCAGACCGCTCAACAGGCTACTCACGTTCACCCCGGCCTTTTCAGCGTCCGTAACGTTAACAAAAGCCGCCTGCAACATGTTGCTAGCCTCACTTATGGCCGTCGCGGCATCTTGGCTGGTGGCGCCGAAAACACGGGGCAAACCCGTTGTCAGCAAACACACCGCTAAAACCGCAGCAACTACGATCCTTACCCAACCTCGCAAGTTCAACTCACTTCCCTTGCTACCGAGTGATATTACACATGATGTTACTGATAAACGCTAAGGGTTTCAAAAATATAGTATTCAAAACCTATCCAAACAAACTCCCGTGCCTTATCAAAATTACGTTTAAACTCACATCATTTCTCTGGACAAAGTTTTTCCAAAATTTTTTCTTCCAATCTGAAATGGTTAAGATGCTTCTCAAGACAAGTTGCACGCTTGGAATACTTCTTGTATGCCTGTAAGAACCTCCTTCCCTTAGGAAGGAGCACGTAGCAACGCGCCTTCCGCTCATAGATGACAAGACCGGAACGTCTAACTTCGGCAAGATACTTCTGCAAAAGTCTGTAACTCAAGTTAGCCTGGTACATAATCTGCGTCTTCTTAGCCCGACCGCTGGCCACATTCAGCATATCTGCTATAATATCAAACCTGCCCCTATAACCCATCCAAACCCCTCAACACTTAAACCTGAAAATCACAAGGAACAGAAAAGTGAAAAACCCAACAATTCATATGAGACAAACTAGAGATGAAGCCAACCTCTTCCACCTTTCCTCAACTGCTGAGGTTTCTTCGCTTCCTGGGGAAAATACCGCGCGGGGCCATGGACCCCACCACTGGATCTCCCCCGCTGAACCGAGTTCCTGATAAACTTCCCCCACCCGCCAATTCCTGGACTCGGCGAGACAAACTTGTAAACGGCACCTATTCCACGCTCTTCCAAAATTCCCTTGAAACTCAACAACTTAAAATCCCTAGTTGCAAGAATCACAGTGCCTCTTTCGATAAACAAAGAAGAATAGTCCTCATTTGCTACACCTTCGGCCCTGACTCTATCATCGAGTCGTTCTCTCCACAAACGCTTCCACTCAGCCCTCAACTCCTCAACCTGCGCCGCAGGGCCCCTACTTTTTTCATTCAAACACTCCACTACGAAATCCCTCCCTGACGGGAGCAGATAAGAACAAACAACATCATCAAACTCGCACTACCAAGTCTTAACCCGCACTTCCTGAATCAGCGACAACAATGTTCATAATTCAGATATTTAAACAATATTCCGTATAACATCCGTGACGATCTTCTAGAACAAATCTACATCGTTCTATAAACTCAACGAAAAAAACTAGAATCAAGAAAAGCCCGCAACAACTATCCCAGGGCGTCATCTTTAACCTCTCGGGCGGCCGCACGCCAAAAACCTGGAAGTGGACATTGGATCATCCGATCCGCGAATACTCGAACGTGAGCAGAAAGCGCAGCAAAGCCTTTAACTACAGCCTCAAACGATCCATACGCCGAAGATAAAGGGAAGAGTCATGAGTAAAACTTGGAAGATCCTGTTCCTAACCGTTCTCATACTGTCTTTAACGTTCGTTGCAACAGGTCAAGTTAAGGCACAGTCCCAATACGCGGGTATAACTGCGGAAGTACTTCCTTCTGAAGGAGGAGCGAACACGACAATCATACTTCGGTTCTTAACGACAAACTCCAGCGTTGGCAACGTGCAGCCAGCAGACATTTTCTGGGACAACAACACAATAGCCCTTAACCAAGCAGGCACGGTAGGAGCAGACGACTCAATCAATTACAACATCACCGTCCCGAACGAATCACCCCTCTCCGACGTCGGAAACCACACAATAAGAGTCGACTCAACCGTCGCCCCCTACGGAGCAATATCCTTCTTCTTCACCTTCAATGTAACAGAATTCATCCCCTCACCAGAATTCCTAGCATTAAACGACACCTACTACTCCCTGCTAACCAACTACACCAACATCCTCGGCAATTACACCCAACTTCAAACAAACTTCAGCGATCTTGAAACAAACTACCAAACCCTAGGTGACAACTACACGATTCTCTTGGATGACTACAACGCACTAGTCTCAGACGAAACTACCCTTACAGCAAACTACAACTATGTCCTGAACACGTACGGCAATCTTACCAACTCATACAATTCACTGTCAACAAACTACGCCAGCCTCCTAGCAAGCTTCCAAACCCTGAACGCCAGCTACAGCACACTCTCACAAGACTACAGCCTCCTCAACTCAAGCTACACAGGGCTATTGTCAAACTACAACGGCCTAGTAGGCCAACTGAACTTCAGCAGAAACCTCAACTACGCACTCATCGTCATAGCAATCGCCCTAGCACTGATAGCCACCTATTACGTATACTTCAAACCGAAAAAGCCAACAAAAACCAGATAGAAACCTTCGCCCTTCACGATCCGAACTCTCTCTCCAACAGCAGCCTTCCTCAACCCGAGCCAACTCCATTTTGCGCACTTTGTTCGCACAAATGTTACAAACCAAATTTAATCAATATCTTGCACCATCCAATAAAACCATGGGAGTGCGCGTCCACGGGCACGATAATTTCTTCCTCCTTTCTCCCTCCCTTTTCAGGCTGTGGAACCACTCCCACAACACATTCGCAAGACGGTTGAGAACATGAGACTCAAACATTTCGGTTCCTTGAGCCTAAATTGCAACCCTCAAAAAATCGCGGCAGTCCTGGCAACCGCAAAACAGGGAGCATCAAAGGATCAGATAAAGCGCTCAGCCAAACTCAACTTCACACAAATCGACCGGTACATCAACTTCATGCTGAAACAAGACCTACTGGCGCCCCGAACCCAGCCAAACGAAGCCTACCTCACAACACAGAAGGGCCAAGACTTTCTCAAAACAAGCCTCCAAAAAACCTAAAAACCAACACGCACCCAGCATGTGCCACCATCATGCTCCAGAAAAACAAAACCCGCACAAAAGCACTAAACAAAGACGGGCCGGAGAAGCGATACTAAAAACTCGAGACGCCAGAACTAATTCTTAACCTCGACACCCTCTTCCAGCGGCCTCACAAGAACCTCCACACCATCATCCTTCACATGAGCAGGCACCTTTCTCTGCTGACTACCCTCCGAAGTGAAACCGACCAGAATCCAACCCACCATCCAAGAAACCAGCAGAACCGGAAACAAAAATATGAGAACCGGCCGACGCCTTATCCGAAATTCTCTAGGCATACCCCACGAACCCCACAACAATAGTCAACCCAAAAGCATAAAACTTTTCTTAACATCCAGATATATCCCCGCCAAATATCCCCGCCCCAAAATCCCAACAAACAAGCTTAAACGCCACAATTCCAGCCCGGCGCCATTCCAAATCTTCCCCTTTCCATGTATAAACCAGGCGGCTTCTCCCTCAGCTCAGCGAAGAACCGCAAACAGTGAGAGCTTAACACTTTTCTAATTGCACCTGCGCTCCACGGAATATCGCTTAAATAAACGCTCCCCGAAAGATGGTTGAATAACCCTCATCAGAGAACCGTGACCCTCTTGATCTCATGCTTCTTTCCCGCAGGACGACAAGATTATGCCAGAATGTAGCGGAGGCGCGAAGTGTTGCCTGATGAATTGTCCAGGGTAACCGAGGATTCTGCCCGGGGCGGCTTCTTTCTCTTCTCCGGCTCGGCTTTGGCCACCGTGATACTGGCTGTTTCCGCCATCCTAGTGGGGAGGCTCATGGGACCGGACCTCTACGGAGAGTACAACCTCATCATAACCATTCCTTCTCTCGTGCTGCTATTCACCGATTTAGGCATCAGCACTGGCATCACCAAGTTTGCCGCCAGCCTCCACGAAGAAGGAAATGACTCTCGAGCATTCAGCATCATTCGATTCGGAGTCTTGTTCAGGCTTCTCATAGGCGTCTTGGCCACTGTTCTGAGCATCGTGTTCGCAGGCTACTTGGCTCTCGTCATCAACAGGCCCACCTACGCATTCTACATGGAGGTAGGTTCATTGGCCGTCGTTTTCCAAGCCGTTTACGGCACCGTCAACGCGGCGTTCGTGGGGCTGGACAGGTCAGAATACAACGCGCTGACGACCAACGTGCAGGCGATCTCCAAGACGGTGCTGCAAGTATCCTTCGTGATCATCAGCATCAGCATGTCCGGCGTCCTCATCGGCTACGTCGGAGGGTTCGCAATAGCCGCCGTCGCCGGAGCCTTCTTACTGTTCTACAAGTTGATTAGACCCGCCAGAGCCAGTGTGAACGCAGGAGCCGATCCGCCCTCCGAGAGTCGCATGCAAACACTGAACCTCCTAGTACGATACGGATGGCCCCTGTACATTTCAACGGTGTTGACAGGGTTCATACCCCTCTACCAGAAGGTCGTCCTCAGCTTCTTCCAATCAAACGCCAACATCGGAAACTACGCGGCCTCAACCAACTTCGTGGCCCTGCTAGGAGTAATCCCCGTCTCCATCACCACCGCCCTGCTTCCCGCATTCTCAAAGCTCGGCTCCTCCTCAACCCCAGACACGATAAACGCCTTCTTCAAGAGAGCAAACAAGTACACCTGCCTCCTAATCGTCCCCATCGCGACACTACTCCTACTCTTCGCTGATCAAGTCGTCGTAATAGTCTACGGCTCCGCCTACAGCTCCGCCGGCCTCTTCCTAGCCTTCAGCGTCCTAGTATATTTCTTAGCCGCCATAGGCAGCCTGAGCCTAGCCAGCCTCTTCAACGGCCTGGGACTAACGAGACTAACGCTCATCGTAGGACTCGTCAACGTTGCCGTCGTCGTAGCACTCTCTCCCATCCTGGTCCGCCCCTACGGCGTCGTCGGCGTCGTGCTAGCCAACCTGGGCGGTGGCGTAGTCTCAGCACTGTACGCAGCGTACATAGGCATCAACAAGCTTAGAGTCCACTTCGAAGCAGGCCCCACCGCAAAAATCTACCTCGCAGGCTTTCTAGCAAGCCTACTGCCGCTGCTACTGCTGCACTTCCTCTGGAACCACTACCTCGAAGTCTTCATCATCGGAGCCATCCTCTACCTGCTAATCTACGTCACGCTTACGCCGCTCATCGGCATCATCGACGAAAGAGAACTAGCCGCCCTAGAAAGAATGACCACCAAGATACGCGGACTGAACACACCCGCAAAACCCGTGCTCCGATACATGCGAAAAATCCTCATCATGACACATCGAACCAAAAAAACATGACACAACAGCCCTCAGCCGCTTCTCAAGTGTCCCTGTAGTTCAAAATGTACTTCTGAATCAACTCGCTCCTCAAACGCTCCTTCCGCACACCGCTAACAGTCCGCGCGCTCAAGTGCATCGCCAACACTCGATTGTCACGCGAGACCTCCGCGAAACGGTTCCTAGCCCCAACCCACGAGGCCTCCAACCGACTCCTCCGAGAAGCAATTTCCTGAAGATCCGAGGCAAGCCGACTCTTCTCCTCCCCCAACCTCTTTAAGGCACGCTCGAGCTCCGCCTCCTGACCCACAGACTTCATCCCCAAACCGATTACCATCCTCACCGTCTCCACGTCCAACGAGATGTTCAGCTCCCCAGCTAAATCAAAAACCTCACGGCTCACACCAACCCGCACACACTTGCCCGCCGACCTACGCAGCTGCATACCCCCAAATCACTCCTTCTTCCCCAACAGCCCCTCAAGCGTCTCCCGATCCTCCAGAGCCTGCGCCAACAACCGCTGAAACCTCTCAACCTCCAAAGGCAACTCAGCAACCCTCCTCCTCTGAACCTCCACATGTCCGACAACATCAGCAACCTCCCTCTCAAGAGCAGCAATCTTTAATGAGAGAAGCCCAACCCTCAAAAGCCGAACCGCCCCATCCGCACCCCCAACCTCAACCAACAAATCCGCAGGAACCCTAACCTCACCCACAGCGCCCAACCCACCCAAGCCATCTTACTCGCTCATAAAAAACCTTCCCACACCAGCCCAAGTGCAAGACGAAAACAGTCAAAACAAGTCGAATCAGGTCTAATCAGGTCGAACACAGTCGTGGACAACGCCTGAAACAAGCCTAAAAACAGATAAACAGCCCAAAACACCCTCCTCCAAAAAAAACAAAACGGCCCCCAACACCCACCCGACAACACAAAAAACAACAGAAACGCTCACGACAAACGCTCATGCTAAAGGCCTAATCCTCAACCACACCCTCTCACCCACACTCAGAACACCCGTCAAGCCGGTAACCAGCATGCTGCCCTCAAAAACAAAGTTCGCCAAGTTCAACCCCCTCGGATTCTGCGTCAACCACACCAAAACACACATGAAAACCCCCAGCGTCATGAGAGACAACAGCCCCTGCAAAGCATGAACAACCCTCCGCAAACCATACACCTTCGACTCCAAAAACAACAATCCCATCCTAGTCCGCTCAGAAATATCCGCAAAATCATCCACAATCAACGTCAAGCCCACCAACACAAACACACGACCCACATTGACCCTCAACCCCCGAGCATTAACAACAAACAAGCTCAAAAGACCAACCGACATAAAAACAAGCGCCGCAGCCACAATCACAAACCCATAGATGAAGTGATGAACCCCCAACCTCCGCACCCTCACCTGACCAAAACTCGTAATCGGAAAAAGATTCAACACCGAAGCCAAAACCGGCGCCCACAACAGATTAGCACTCAACAAAAAAGGCTCGTAAAGCCTCCAATGAGCCGAATAAAACATCACCAAAAACCCAACAGCCAACAATATACAAAGAAGACAATTAAAAGTCAACACCCAACTAACAGTCTTCCTACAATAAGTCCACACAGAACGAACCGCAGCCCTCACACACACCACACCTCCACACCGACTACTCAGGCCTAACCTCCCAACTTTCAACCACAATCTGCACGCGCCCGCTATATAACTTACGCCCTCCAACCCACCCTTCTAACCAAAGAACACGCACCCGCCGAAATCACCAAAGCCACTTCTCTCATAACGCCTCAAACTCCACCAATTTCAAACCCAAATCCTGCAAAAGCGCACACGCGAACCAATATTGAAGTGGGGCTGCCCGGATTTGAACCGGGGTCTATAGCGCCCGAGGCTACAAGCCTAGACCAAACTAGCCGACAGCCCCAACGCACGCACTGCTCACCCATCCTATCTTCAAAACAGCAAAATAAGCCTATCCCAACACCTTTAAACCTCACACGACCAAAATACTACACCCCACAAAAACAAGAGGCACACAAACAACCTTGTCAGCCACCAGCCGCACCCACGGAATCAAAATCCTAAAAGCCGTCAGCTCACCACTCAGACTGCAAACCCTCAACTTACTCTACGACAAAGGCCCCCTCACCTACACAGAACTCATGAGCAGCCTAAAAATGAACCCAAGCCGAGACGCAGGACGCTTCGCCTACCACCTCAAATTCCTACTCAAAGCAGACCTCATCGAAGCTATAGTCGACCAGAAAAAATACGCTCTAACCGACCTCGGCAAAACCGTCATCGACGTCGCCGACAGAATAGATAAAAAAGCCGCCAAACCCAAAAACATACTCATCCGCGCAAGCCGCTCAGCAATAGAAGAATTCGACCCCAACAAAATCACAAACGCACTCATAAAAGAAGCCAAGATGCCCCCTGAACAAGCACAAAAAGTGGCCAAAGAAGCCGAAGCCCAACTCCTCAAATCCAAAACCAAATACCTAACCACCCCACTCGTGAGAGAACTCGTAAACGCCATCCTCATCGAAAAAGGCCTCGAAGAATACCGCAACAAACTCACACGCCTAGGAATACCCGTCCACGACGTCACCGGCCTTCTCCACATGACACCACAGGCCCAAGGGGCAAAGTCGCTCGAAGCCGCGGGTCAAACAGTCTTCAAAGAGTACACACTGCTGAACATTCTGCCAAGAGACATCGCAGACGCTCACCTCTCAGGCGCACTGCACATAGGCAACCTCAGCACTTGGATACTCAAACCAGCTGAAACCATACACGACACACGATTCTTCCTGCAAAACGGACTAAACTACGAAACCATCAACCCCACCCAACCCAGCCAACCCCCACCGAGAAACCTAGAAACCGCCTTAGCAACTATATTCAACGCACTCTTACAAACGGCGAAAGAAACAGAAACAACCCAAACACTCGAATACCTCAACACCTTCCTCGCACCCTACACAAAGAACACTGAACCAACAAGAATCAAGGAAGCACTTCACCAGTTCATAACAAACCTAAGCCAAAACGCAGACGCCTCCATTAACCTGGAACTCACAACACCCAAATTTCTAACCGGAAAAACGGCAACCGGGCCCAATGGCCAGCAAGCAGGCAAGTTCGCGGACTACACGGAAGAAGCTCAGCAACTAGCCTCACTTTTCATAGAAGCATTCGCTGAAGAAACTCAACAAAAACAGTTGGCTAATCCCAAACTCATCGTCAAAATTCGAACAGAAACCTTCAAAGACGAAAGAGCAAAGGCCATCCTCCTCAAAGCACATGCACTTGCAGCCCATAACGGAACGCCCTACTTCGCAAACCTAACCAAAAAAACGCAGGAGCAAACGGTTCACAGCCCTTCCGGATTCAAAATCGACGCAGAGCCAAACGCCGACTGGGAAATCGACACCCTCCGCACAGGCTGCCTCGGCACCGTAACCTTAAACGTGCCTCGCATCGCCTACGAAGCTGAAAAAGACCTGACAAAATTCCAGGACACCCTCAAAGAAAGACTCGAAATGGCAAACCGCGCCCTAGACATCAAACACCAAGCCCTCAGACAACACGCCAAAAACCTCCTCCCCTTCCTCACACAACAAAACAACGGTGACCAATACTTCACAATCGAAAAAACCATACACACCATAAACCTCGCAGGACTAACAGAAGCCGCAGAAGCTTTCACTGGCAAAAACATCACCGACGAAAAAACCCAAACCTTCGCAGAAGAAACAACACAGAACATTACAAACTTCGTAAACAAAATCGGAAAAAAACGTGGAAAACACGTATACCCCGCAACGTTGCCAAACCCCGAAGCCTGCACAAGACTGGCAAAACTCGACATCGAAAGATACGGAATCGCGAGAGTCCACTTCACGGGAACAAGAGACAAACCCCACTACACCACAACAGAAAGACTCACCCTCCAAAACGGCACCCTCCCGGAAAAAACTCAAACACTCAAAGTCAAAACAAGACAAGCACAAACAGGCGGAAACCTAGTCATAATTGAGCTTGACGAAACGACACCCGAGCCGGAACAACTCTTCTCCATAACCAAAAAACTGGTAGAAAACCACAATCTAGAATTCTTCACTTATAACCGCAAAACAACTTACTGCATAAACTGTAAGAAAACTTGGCCTGGCCAACCAAGCAAATGCCCCAAATGCAACGCTATTAGCACTCTAATTCACTTCGACCGCAACAGCGAAACTTGAACAGCAAAGCACCCAGACAAACACGTGCCGTTGCCGCTTGCGTGCCATCATATACAGAATTTTGGAAAGGCGCCAGCGCGTTAGTCAACCGCGCCGAGTATCAGCGCCAGAAGCGCCATTCGAACGACTATGCCGTTACCGACCTGTTGGAAATAACGCGCGTAGGGCGTCGCGTCAACTTCGGCCGCGATCTCATCAACCCGCGGAAGCGGATGCATAATGATCAAGTCTTTTTTAGCCTCACCCAAGCTCTGCAAGTCCACCCTGTAGGAACCCTTAACCTTCGCATACTCCGCCGGATCAGGAAAACGCTCCTTCTGAATCCGTGTTACGTACAACACGTCAACTAAAGGAACAATCCTCTCAAGACTCGTTTTCTCAGTAACCGAAATCCGCTCTTTAATCGTCTGAAGGACCTCTCGCCTCATCCTCAACGTCTCCGGCGACACCAAGAACAACTCTATATCGTACAAAGAAAGCGCGTATGCAAGCGAGTGCACCGTCCTTCCGTACCGCAAATCGCCCGCGAGCGCAATCTTCAAGCCGTCAATTTTACCTCGCTCCTTAACCATCGTGTACAGGTCAAGAAGCGCCTGCGTCGGATGTTCCTCCGCTCCGCTGCCCCCGTTAAGAATAGGCACCCTCGAGAACTCCGCAGCCAACCTAGCTGCTCCCTCCAACGGATGCCTTAAGGCAATCACATCCGCATAATTCTCAACAGTTCTAACTGTGTCGGCAAGGTTCTCACCCTTCTTCACGGATGCGATCTCCGCCTCCGCAAAACCAATCGTCGAACCTCCTAACCTCTGCATAGCAGACTCGAAACTCAGCCGCGTTCTCGTGCTAGCCTCATAAAACAACGTCGCCAGAATCTTACCCTTCAACATTTGGGAACCCTTTGAAGCCAAAGTCTCCATACTTTTCGCAACCTTGAAGACATAATTAATCTCGTCGCGAGAAAAATCCTTAATCGAAATTATGTCTCTGCCCTTAAACTCCAAACTCCCACCCACAACCACATTACGGAACAACTAGATAACTCTTGCCAACGACACAGCATCCCGTCGAAACAGCAAAACTTAAAGTCTTTTATTCTGTTCCAACAATAAACTCTCTCAGAGGGAGAAACTGGCTTGAGCGAGACAGAACTTCGAGTTTCTAAAATCAAAGACGGCACAGTCATAGACCACATCACGGGTGGCCACGCCTTGGACGTCGTCAAAATCCTCGCAATAACGGGCCGCGAGAAAGGACCCATAACCATCGCCATAAACGTGCCCAGCAAGAGGTTCAAAACGAAAGACATCATAAAAATCGAAGGAAGAGAACTCAACCCCCAAGAAGTTCATAAAATCGCCCTCATCGCCCCACATGCCACAATCAACATCATCCGAAACTATAAGGTGATAAAGAAACAGGAAGTTAAGCTGCCCAAAACAATCGAAAACATCATCAAATGCGCCAACCCTGCCTGCATAAGCAACAGCAACGAACCCGTAAGACCAAAGTTCTACATCGAATCTGGGGACCCCTTAATCCTGAAATGCCACTACTGTGGCAACATAATAGAGAAAAAGGACGTGCTCCAACAGTTTTAGCGTTCAACACACCTGCAATCAACTCGAAACGTTTATATCGTAAGATGATATATTCCTTAGATTGATATGTCTGAAAACGGACATATTGTACACATGCACAACATGAATACAGATGGTGAAAAACATGTTAGAAATTTTGACTAATAATCTGTGGATAGTCATGCCCTCAAGCTGGGCTTGTCTCGCAGCATACGCGGCCTGGTACCTCACAAGGGAAAAGAGCTCGGCAATAACTCCGATGGAGGCCAAACAACTCTGGACCATTCACAGACATGATACAAACTGCCATGGCAAAAAATGGCGCCAATTGAAGAAAGGAAAACAGACAATAGGCTTCGAGTGTGAATGCGGATACAAGCACGTGCAGCAGAAACCAATAATAGTTCACACACCCGCCACACTGAACAGACCAGAAGTTACCACCTTCGACAAGCTGCACACGTCACACAAGTCAGCATAAGCGTACAACCAGAGCACTCCAAAAACGCGACTGCCTCCAAAACAGAGCGAAAGCAAAAAGCCACCCAGCCAAAAGAACAAATCTCCCCGACTTCGCCTAAATTCTTTTCACAAAGCACCGCCCTGGACGACCGCTTCGGAAATATGTGTCTGTCGAGATCAGCCCTGTCTATCTCCCCAGCTTCTCGCAGGCCCACCTGAACAGGTTTTCGAAGTACTTTCTCTCAAGGCTTTCGCCTCTTCCAATTCCAGGGCATTCATCTGTACAGAAGAACCGGAGTTTCCCGTTCTTCAAGGTAGCTAGCTCAAATGGGTAAAACCTGCACACCAAGGGCCTTACTGCATAAATTCCACAGTCTGCACCCTCAAGAAAAATGCATTTGCCTTCTCCTGGCGTTTTTCTCATTTCATAAACGTAAGGTTCGCAGCCTCTCGTCATGGTTGCGAAAGCTTCGACAGGCCTCAAAATGGCCTCAGATATCGTGCGAGCTTCTTCTTTCAGAAGTATGATGCGCCTCGTCCGACTTTTCGTGTCTCCGCAACATAGTGTACACCTTGTGCACCGAAAGTGTATACCTTCAGGGTAGCCAAATCGCATTTCCGGATGTTGCGCTGTACTTCACCTACTCAAAACTTTTGTGCTTCAAACCTCAACGTTCTCTCTTCTATTATGCAGAGAAAGTAACCGAGATAAACGTCAAATATAAACATTGAAAACAAAAATACAGCCAGCAAAAACTGGGAATCCGACTGCGAGCACAAACTGATGCGCAGCAGGCTATTACATTAGCAAACTACACGTAAAATGCCATCGAAATGGGAAAGCAACTCCGCGCACCAGCATTCAACCGCCACAACTCCATCTCACAAGCATAGTGATAAACCTGCCCTCTTGCAAGCGGAGTAAAAGGGCACGTTCTAGCAAACGAAACTGCCGATGTCACTGACCGCCAATTTTTAGCGCGTTTTAGACGTATCATACCCACGGCAGCATCTTCACCACATGACGAAAGGACGTGGGTGTAGAGGCCGGTTCGTTAACAAATGTAGCTTCAGTCAGTTTTCTGAATTCATAATCCATAATAACTTTAACGATAGAAACTCTTTGAGGGTTTAACTTTGACTGAGACAGTGAAGGATGAAGGCGTGGTCATATCGACCGAGACGGCGTTTTTAAATGAGAAAATACTCGAAAGGAAGACTATCGTTTACGAAACTCGTGTGGATCCAACGGTTATAAAAGTCGCCGGAGAAAAGATCAAGGATCAACTCTTTACGCGCCTTGGAATCTTGAGGCCTAAACAGAATGAGGTTCAATTCGTTTCCATGGGGAAATACTATGAACCTTATTCAATGATCAGCGGTAGGTACTTCATAGATTTTTATCGGAGGTGCACCTATTCGATTGATGTTGACAAAGAGGTTCTGGAAGTTGTACTTCTTGACAGCAAGCTCAGTCCAGAACAATCTGTTGATTCCTCACAGAGGCCTCGAAATGTGATCAAACTCGAAGGGGAAGAACGACTGCAGAACTATGTTAAGGCATCTCTAGTCTTGGACCAGTCTGGAAATGATGTCACATTGGAGAAGCTTCCATCTGCCCCTTCAGAGCCGCACCCAAAAGATATCCTCGAAGAGTTTGGCGCGCAAGAAGTCGCCGCAGACGCAGACTTGAATGTCCTCCGCTCCAGAATAGCTCAACGCCCCAAGGACGTAAGCCGGCTCGTCAGTGAACTCTTCGAAGTTGAAGAACGAGCCGTGATTTATACGCCAAGATTCACAGTTCAATACAAGAACTTCAAAACAGGCGAGGAGAAAACAGTAGAGTTTGACGGTGTGACTGGCGAAAGAATCCGAGAAAGCAAACGTCAAGGCTTTCATAGAAATAATCCGATTCCTCCTGTCCCTCCCCCGCCGCCACCCTGAACAATTCCTTGCATCAACAAGATCGAGCAACCAGCGTTTAGCAAACAGAAGGTCACAGGCAGCGCGCCCACTATTGGCATGATCTAGTCACTGACGCGAGAGTTGCGTCCGAACCTGCAACTCGGTTATGTTCTTGTCTGCAGCACGAGTAACCGATGCTCAAAGTGGGTTATTTTCTTTAAGGCCTCATTTGCTGTTCTGCTTTTCGGATAAATTCCCTCATCAGGGGTTGCATGGTTTGAGGATATTGCTGAATCCACGCTGCATCTTCAATCGGATTAAGGAAGCCGAGCAGCTTTTTTTCCAAGAGTTCCTGCTGAATCTGCCGGGCAGCTTTCCAGCGAAGCTTCATGTTTTCGACATCCCGAGCACCTTGCATTTCAACCTTTACAGTCTTCTTCATGCAGATACCATCCTACGCTTATGGTTTCATATCGTGAATCTCAATAAATCAGTTTTTTCGAATTTCGACATATATCGAAAACCGACACTACTCAACTAGACCAGCGTGTGCGGGTGATGCGCTGCATTGACACGTTTTGCCATGATTGTCCAAAGAATTGACCATCTACTCCGTAATCTTTCACGTTCGAATGAGGATGTATTGTTTGCAGGGTTTGAACCCTGCCTTGCTGTACACTCGCACTGCCGGAGCGTTGTCGCTGAGCACGTGAATCAATGCTGGCGGAGAATTCTTGAGGATCTCCTCGGCCAGGGCTGAAACTATGGAGGTTGCAAAACCCCTGTCTCTGTAGGCTTTGTCTGTTGCTATGGCCGAAATGTTGCTGCCGATTTCAAAGAACCGAGTTAAGCCGATCGAAACCAGCTTGTTATCCTGTTTTATGCCCAGCATGTAAGCCTCTTTCCAGGCTAACTTTTGTTGTTCGGCATCGAGATCTCCCCAAGACTCACTATCTGCTCCCTGCATCAGGTTAACGATGTCTTCTATATCTTCGGGGTCCAGTTTCACTGGCGCTTGTTTTACCTGAAGGTTTTCTTCGCCCTTTTTCATGCGCATGAGAATCAGCACGTGCTTAAACCAAGGCTTGTATCTTTTGAGCACGATGTCTTCACAATCAACGGGCACCTGCAACTCCACTCTTTCGAAATCAGTGTATCCAAGCAGTTGTTCAACTGCTTTTCGACTTCCTCTTATCTGAGCAACGCTGTGGCGTCTCCCTGGCGCCGTATACTGCAGCATCGAACCGATGACTCTTTCATCTTCCAATGTCAACAGAATCTTGGTCCGGTCTCTTTGACGGGTCCAGTCAAGAATAAAAAAGTAGTAATTCAAAGGATCTTTGTTGACGGTGTCCCAGAAAACCCGCTCAAAACCCTCCTCGACGGAGACGACGTTCATGTTAGGCACTCCGAGTCTGTCATGTGTAAAGAGCTGAGGAAAATAGGTGATTCGATGTTTTTAAGCTGTTGTTTTCGGTGGTGTTAAGCCGCATCTTTTGAGTAGCCGCTGCCACTTCTCATCCGTGAGAGTTTGAATTTGATCGATCATTTTCTCGTTTTGTGGTGTGAACAGGTGCCTGAACCGTCCCTGGACCTGCAGGTATTCTTTCACTGGCCTCTTCTTCTGTGGAGCCAAGGCCATGACTTTGCTCGGAGTTGAAAGCTGGTATTCACCGTTTATAGCCTCCCATAATGGAAAGACGCAAGTTTCAACCGCTAAACGTGAAAGTTCAATTGACTTGCTGGGTTCACTTCGCCAGCCTCGGGGGCATGGAGCGAACACGTGGAGGAATGCGGGTCCGTTAACTTCTATGCCTTTTCTGGCTTTCATTATCAGGTCCTTCCAGTAGTACGGCGAGGCCGTCGCAACGTAGGGCATGTCATGAGCCACCATTATGTCGGCAATTGGCTTCTTTTGTTCCAGCTTGCCAGGAACGGCCTTGCCAGCCTGAGAAGTTGTCGTTGACGCGCCGTAGGGAGTGCCACCGCTTCTCTGGATGCCGGTGTTCATGTACGCTTCGTTATCGTAAAGCACAAACAGGAAATCGTGTCCTCTCTCAACGGCGCCGGATAAAGCCTGAATGCCGATGTCGTACGTGCCGCCGTCTCCAGCAAAGGCCACGACGTCGACCTGTTCATTTTTTATTCTGCCTTTCTTCCTCAGAATCTTCAAGGCTGCCTCGATTCCTGACGCGTTCGATCCTGCAGTTTCGAAGGCCGTGTGAAGCCATGGGGCTGCCCAAGACGTGTACGGATATATCGTCGAGGCCACTTCCATGCATCCTGTTGCTTCTGTGACTATGGTCGGGCCTCTGGTGGCCTTCATTATCAACCTCAACACTGTTGCTGGAGCACAACCGGCGCAGGCCCTGTGTCCTGATAGAAACAGTTCAGGTTTCTCTGCTATGTCCTTCGCCGTGAATTTTCCTTCCGAAATTTCGCTCATTTTTTTCACTCCCTTAATCCGATGAATCGCACGAGATCATCGACCCGGCGGGATCGGATTATCTTCTGCAGGTCTTCATAGACCCTGCGTATGTGCATTTGGTTTGTGTCTCTTCCTCCTAAGCCATGAATGTAGTTAACGATAAAAGGCCTTGTCGCCGCGTCGTAGAACGCGTGGCGAACTTCAGGGAAAACTGCCCCGCCTCTGCCCCCGAAGCTCAGGCTTCGCTCCAATACTGCCACGGCCTTCGCGCTACTTAGCGCCTTGACCAGTACCTCAGCCGGGAACGGTCTGTAAGTCCTGATCCTGAGCAGGCCTGCCTTTACGCCTTCTGCCCTCAACTCATCTACAACTGTCTTGACGGTTCCGGCAGTCGAGCCCAGACAGACGATGGCAACTTCGGCATCTTCCAACGCGTATTGTTCCAGCAGGCCGTCTCCGTAGCTTCTGCCGCTCATTTCAGCGTATTCATCGTGGACCTGCGGGATCACTGTGAGGGCGTTTCGCATGGCTTCTTCCTGTTGTCGTTTAAACTCGAAGTAGTAGTTTGGCAGGGCTATGGGTCCCATTGTCATAGGACTCTCGGGGGCAAGCTTGTAAGGAACCGTTTTTCCCTCATGCGTCAGCACCACTGGAAACTGTCGCGTTCCAACAAAGCTTCTGACGTCACCGTCTGAGAGGGTCTTGACGTTCTCCAGTGTGTGGCTCAGTGTGAATCCGTCTAAGCCTACCATCACCGGCAACTGGACGTTCAGGTGTTCGGCGATTCTGAAGGCTTGAATGACCGTGTCGTAGACTTCTTGGGCGTTTTCGCAGTAAAGCTGTATCCAGCCGCTGTCCCTTTCAGCCATGGCGTCAGAATGATCCCCATGAATGTTCAGGGGTGCTGACAGCGCCCTGTTTGCAATGGCCATCACCACTGGCGCCCTGCAGCCGGAGGTGACGAAAAGCATCTCGTGCATAAGCGCCAGACCCGCGGATGCCGAGGCGGTGAAGGTTCTTGCGCCGGTGGCTGAGGCTGCTAGGCAAGCGGCCATTGCACTGTGTTCAGATTCTGTGCAGATATACTCTGTTTCAACTTCGCCGTTGGCCACGTATTCGCTGAACTTTTCGACTATTATCGTTTGTGGAGTTATCGGGTAAGCCGCGACCACGTCGACGTCGCATTGTTTCACTGCTAGGGCCACGGCTTCGTCTCCGTTTAAACCCTGAATCTCTTGTTTAACAACAGTTTTCACTCTTGTAGCCTCCTCTCACGTTTTCATCACGATTGCTTTTGTGGGACATTCGTTCGCGCATATCCCGCATCCTTTGCAAAAGTCCATGTCGAATTCGATGTCTCCCTTTTCAGGTTTCCAGTGTATGGCGCCGTCGGGACAGAAAATCGTGCATATTAGACACTTCGTGCACTTTGCAATGTCCCTCTCGGGCCTGAATGTTTTCCAGTCACCGGTCAAATACAGGAGACTGGACTTCCAGCAGACGCCTGCGGGTGAAGCCTCTTTCCAAGTCTTTTCCTTGCTCATTCATTTGTCACTCCTTGATAAGCTTCCTTCACGACGGCATAGTTTTTGGCGGCCACGTCTCCTCTGAAGCGTCCGTTAATCATTCTTTCGATGGTTTCGAGGCTGACTATGCTGGTTACTCGCGCCACGGCGCCTAGCATGGCCGTGTTCGTTATGGGCATCCCGAGTATTTTCAATGATATCTCTGAAGCCGGTACGGTCCACACTTTTCCGGAGTTCGTCTTTAGCTGTTTTCTGACTTCTGCCGGGTTGTCCTTTGTGTTAACTAGGATGTTTCCTGTTTTCTCGTCTAGGCCGTCGGCCACGTTGACTGTCTTCAGTAGCGTTGGATCTAGAACGGCCACGACGTCGGGGTTGTAGACGGCGCAGTGTATCTTGATCGGCTCGGTGCTTATTCTCGTGAACGCCGTGACCGGCGCTCCCATCCTCTCCGGGCCGAATTCTGGAAAAGACTGAATGTATTTTCCTTCTGCGATGGCGGCTCTGGCTAGGAGCTCACTCGCGGTCCATGCCCCCTGACCACCTCTGCCGTGCCACCTCACCTCAAGGATTTTCTTCAACACGTTTCTCTCCAATGGTCTTTCTCCCTAATTGCAGAACCCCAGATATACACTTTACTCGGGTTTTTGCGCGTTTTCTAGCACATTTTCCACTCTCCCTTGCGAAGGCAGGTGCCTGTCGCGTCAAATGCAACACTCGCACATGCGTGTTCCTAGATTTGACGGGGGATGTCTTGCGCTAGTTTTCGCCAAGTTTAGGTCGGGGTTTGCGCGGTCGATTCAGAAAATAGTGGCTCACGCGATCCCCCGTAGTTTTTGTTTTTGCATCCGTTGTAATGTTGGGTTAAGATCTCATGTTGACGAGCGAGTTTATGCTGAAAATGGCAGAAATGTTGGACGCTGGTTAAAGTCGGCCCATTTTCTTCGTGGTCAATCTGACATCATGAGGGAGACGGTTCTGAAGGGTGAACGGTGCCCCTCCCTTTTTTTCTTTACGTCTATTGTAATGTTGCTTTGTGATGTTGAATTGTAAATTTCCATGTGGCATGCAAGCTGGTTTCCGAACTCGGTGTTTTTAAGCGTGCAGGTCACGCTTCACACGCAACTCTAACTATTCGTCGCGCTGTTTTGCAGATCAAGCAGCAGACGCGTAAGGCAAGCGGGGCAAGAAGCATCAGTGACTTGGACTGATTTCGAAACAAGCGTGGACGCTGGATTTTTCCTCACACACTTTCAGCTCGAGTCAACAGGCAAGCATAAAGTCAGCAGGGCACACTTTACTTCCGGGGTGATTTTGGTGGCAGCGGCGCGGAAAGCAAGGGTTAAGGAGTGTGCGAGCAGCGGGTTGAAGTTCACTCTCGGTTCGGCGTCGATGAGAAGATGCGTTGCGAAAGATTACGACGATTGTGTTAAGTGGTTTTCTGAGAGTGAAGAGGAATCTGTCGAATTACTGGAACCTGATGACAGGATGCTGTTCGATTTGAGAAATAGGGTAGTTGCTTTGAAGAAGGCGAAGAAGGTTGAAAATGTTAAGGTTGTGAGTCGGACAGAAAGAGGAAGATTGATTGGGCTGTGGCTTGTGAAAAAGTAGAAGTGAATTGCAATGCTGAGTAATGTGGCGCCGCCGATAGGACTTGAACCTATGACCGACTGGTTAACAGCCAGCCGCTCTACCTAGCTGAGCTACGGCGGCTCTTTTCAGGTCTCACATGCTTTGATTTTTGTGGCTGTATTTAAGTTCTCCCTTAGATGCTTGACACCGGCTTCGTTCAGTGTTTATCCTTTCACGCTTATGCCGGCCTGCATCATTCTGTACTTGGCTATGCTTGCGAATATTCTGAAGAAGGGTCTGACGACGCGTTCTTTCCAGTTGCTGGAGAAGCTGATGTCCATCAGGTTGCCCAGCCAGTACATGTCGTGTTCGACGCATTTTGTCAGCAACTCGATATGCAACGGGCTCGGGTGTGTGTCCTTGAACCAGTCTTCGTCTTTGAGTCTGCCCATCGGGACGAAGAACAAGGGAACAATCAAGCTTCTGAATGGTTTTAGATCATCCATCAATTCTATGGTTTTAACAAGGTCGCTCTCGGTCTCTTCCGGAACTCCAACAATCAGGGTGCACGCCGGAGCGAGCATGTTGTCGTGCATGAGTCCCATGCCATCGATCACGACCTCACGCCAGTCGTCAGGCTTGAACGGGTGAGCCTTCGCAGGCATTATTTTTTTTGCGAGCTCCGGAGAGCCGGTTTCAAGCCCGATCTCGGCTCCCCACCAGGGCTGTTTCTGTCTTATCATCTCGGCTATTTCTGCGAAAAGCTTAGGTTTGGCAGCAACGGCCGCTAAAGAACAGTGGCTCCAGGATATGCTCGTGCACTTCTTGAGAACAGCCTTGTGGAGGTTCAAGAGTTTTTCGTCGTTCGGCAGCGTGTTTTTTGAGCCGTAAAGCATGACATCGTCCGTGTGAAGGATAACTCCCCTGTTCCTGACCTCGCGGTTCACCTCCATTTCTGCGAGTATCCTCTCAATCGGAAACCATCGCAGGGGCCTCACCGTCACGCTGCAGAAGCTGCACCCGCGGCAACATCCGCGGCCAATCTCCACCAAGCCATTGATCGAAGGTCTGACGATTTTGGGTATCTCGTCCAAGCTGGGCGTTTCCCGAACACTGGTCTCATAGCTAGCAGGAAGTTCCTCACCGTTGATTGCAGCCTTAAAGGCTTTTCCAACCACGTTCTCGGCTTCTCCCTCGATTAAGCAGTCGATTCCGTAATTCTTAACGAAGCTCGGCCTGTAGTGCATCTGCCAGACACCGGGGCCGCCCACGATTATCTTCAGGCCCCGTTTTTTTGCCTCTCTAACATCGGAAGAGCCGAGAAGGTATCGGAAGTGTCGTGCCAAAAACGGTTCTTTCTGCATTATAGCAGCCAACGTGCTTGACGCAGGGCCCAGACCAAAAGGATCCATCACATGAATGCCCAGCACTTTCGCCTCTTTCACGTGTGACTTAAGATGAGCTGGGGAAACTGTTGAAACGTTGAAACCTTCTTTCAGGAGTTGTGCTTCTATTTTTCTCAGACCGTAAGGCGCTTCGACCGGTTCACCTTTCACTGATTTGATAGCTGGAAAGAACAACCGCTCGTACATGGCGTCTGGAATGAAATTCGACGGAGCACACGTCCCGAAACCCAAGAACTCGTTGCGACGATAGTCGCTCATAAGCGTGCTGTCAGCTGTCAGAACTACCTTGTCATTCATGCGCACTGTCTCTCCGAGATGACTAGCCACAATTCGTTAATTAAAGCATTGCTCTCCCAATCCTTTTCCTCATCATATTTTTCAGGAAGAGAATTATTGCGCGCTGCTTGAAAGAAATAGGAGCGTCTGAAAGGATCTGGCAGATGCGACAAAAAGGTTGAATAGAATATGCAAAAATAGAGGCTGCAGGGTAACACTAGTTCGTTAGGACTTGCACACTGAGCTCCAAGTGCAAAAGGCTATACCGATTTGGTTTGGAGACATTTTTCTCTGTCATTCCGAAAGAAGGCAACTGCCTTGAACAGTTCCTATTCCGTTTGCGCTTCGTTGACGGTTTTTCTGCTGTATTTTTAGTACTCAAATGTGAGGTACAAGAGAACTGCTAAGGCAAGGCAGGTAAACAAGTCGGGCAACAGGACAAAGGGTCCGAGACCAAAGTCGTAGAAACCAAACGCCCGATGTAACAAAGGAATTGAGACAAAGCCCTGCAATAGAAGGACCAAAGAGAATATGATTAGCCCTATCGTGAACTGAGACTGCGTCTTTCTATATATGTTAATATAGACGAGCAATAGAATGAGCGAAAGTGTTGTATTGACGACGGAAACTACCGTTTGCAGCGTATAGAAAAGCTGATAGTCCCCACGAATCGCGACTGGGGGCGGCGGTCGGCGCTCAAACGGAAGCCTAAACGCAGAAGTGGCCCAGAGTGCAGTTATGACAGCTATTATCACTATAGCTATCACTATCATAGTTGCCGGTATCAAAAAGCTTCTCGTTTTCTTTTGCATTTGATTGTCCAATGTTTTTCCCCTCCTTTTCTACTTTTTCCACATTTTCTTCAGAATCTCCTCGAATTCGCCGTAGTTCTCCTCCATGGTCGGAGACAAGAAATACGTTTTGCCGTATCCTTCTCCGGCAGCTGTTATTATTCTGTTTTTTTCAAGCACTTGAAGATGGTGTCTAATCGTCCTGTAATCCATTCCGAGGAGGTTTGCAAGCTGATTTGCATTCTGCGGAGTTTCATTCAGAGCCTGAATTATCCTAGCGCGACTCGGCCCACCTCTTGTCCCTGCAATTAGCCATCCTATCAAGTACTTGAAAGGTCGCACACCAGCAGCCATCTTACCGCTCCGCATGCATCAAAGAGATTTGGTAACCCTATTTCAACTAGTACAATAAATATGTAGTTCAGAATTCTATAACGCCTGCCACATCTGACATCAGCCATGAACTAGATTAGGAATAGAATCTGGTCCAATTCTGAAAAACAGTTTAATAAGTAACACATCAAAACGGTGCTTGGAGGTTGAGAAAAAGTCTACAACACTCTATTCTCCAAAAAGGAACTCGCAAAGGTCCAGAAGAGCTGAAAGCCCTTTTTTCTGTCTCTCCCCCATTTTCCGCCAGCTTTTCTGGACCTAACGAGGGCCACAGGTGAATAGACCAGAAAACCGTGAAGGAGATAACAAAAAAACGGACAAGCGCAGAACGCACAAAAACTCGTTTTCAGGTGCGATCTCTTGCAGAATCCCAGCATTTTATCTCCGCACTTGGAACGGGATCAACACGTTTCTTCGAAAGGGCTAGAATGGAACCCTTAAGCGCAAAAGACGTGGTCGAATACCACCAATCAATCTTTTCGCCGATTTCGCGCAGGATTCGCAATCCGGCCTTTGGCTCCACGGAATCGAAGAGCCCAACCGTTCCAGAACCGCAGACGAAATTTAGCCTTGCAAGATTTGTCTTGCGCATGGTGACATATGCGCGAAACGCGAACGGAAAGACTTTTAGACGCACTCTCAACCTTTAACTAGCACCTACAACAAGCAGGGAATGCCACGGAAAAAGAAGATGCACCAAAGCCCCAAGAGAAACCCGACTCTCCCTACTCACGCCTTTTGGGCGTCGTTTTTCCCGCCGTTTACGTAGCGATATTGGGTGTCCTCTGCATAATATACAAGATACTCCCAGGGCCCGAGTTCATAGCTCTAATTTTTCTAATATACGCTGCGTACAACAAGAAGACTCGCCGGTTCATAGGAGACTGGGTACCCTTCATTTGTATTTTCTTATCTTTCGAGGCGTTGTATGGGATCGTAGGTGCCATGAACATTCCCCCGCACGTCATGGAGCCTATTACAGCTGACCTCCGGCTGTTTGATTCTTTTCCACCGGTCGTTCTTCAACAATTCTCCAGCAAAGGGTTTATTTCTTCTGTTATTCTTGCTCAATCTCGTTCTCTTCCAACGGTCATTCTTCAACAGTTCTACAGGAGCCCCTTTCTGGATTATCTCGGAGCTTTCTTCTATTCCCTCCATTTTATAGCTCCAACGGTTTTTGCCTTCGTATTGTGGAAGTACAGTCCAAAAAACTTTGGCAAATTCACGCTCGCCTTTGCGATCGGCACATACAGCGCATTGGTGACATTCCTAGTTTATCCAGTCGCACCTCCATGGATTGGAGTTAATGAAGTGTACGGAGCCGGCACCGTTGTTCGAGTCTTGTTCCAAGTGGACAATAACATGGGCATTCCCTTTTTCCGCACGATTTACGATTATATATCGTCTGACTCAAACGCGGCATTTCCGAGCCTTCACGCAATGTTTCCATGGTTGATTTCGCTCTTCGCCCTGAAAATCAAGAAAATAAAAGCTTTACCAATCCTCATACTTCCCGCGGGCGTGTGGTTCAGCGCCGTCTATCTTGGAGAACACTACGTCGTAGACATAATAGGAGGAGTCATCTACGGAACATGCGCCTTTCTTCTGGCTGAAAAACTTGTTCCACGCATCACTCCAAAACTCTGGCACGCCCGAGCAAACACCGCAAAACGAAACAACACTGAGGGCCAAGCAGCAATAATCTCTTAGACGTTGGGAGAAACCAAAGTCAAAGAAACCATTTTTAACAGAAGAAAAAAAACAGCGCGCGAGCGCACCTATCCTAGCGCTTGCGACCATCAAATTGAGAACAGAATTGGGTGTAATTCTGAAAAACGGTTTAATAATACGTCGTCGCTCCAAACGAGTTGTGAGTTAACATGGGGTCGGCAGCAGTGAATCGCTTGAAGAACATTTGCCATAGGGACGTTGTTTTCCAACTGGACGTATTGTTGCCCCTCCTCGGCGCGCTGATTGAAGAATGAAAAATAGAGAGTGACTGATTTGGGAGCCATGACAAGAGCAGGTAGGAATTTATCCAGAAGGAAAATGAGAGCATTGTTAGTGGTCATTGCGTTGGGTTTTTCCCTAGCGATTATGATTTCTCTTCCCGCAGGCATCCTGGCAAATCAACAGTCTACGCAAAGCATAACTACGGATTACAATAACGCGGTCAGTCAAATGGAGCAAGAGCTCACGTTAATAACAGTCACGAACAGTTCCTCCTCTTCATCTTCGTCTCCTGGTGGTGGGTATGGTGGATATGGTGGGTATGGGGGATATCCCGGAGGATTCGCTGGAGGGTTCGGCGGCCAAGGAAACTACATTAACGAAAGCGTCGTAGATGACATTGCTTCCATCCCAGGCGTTGTGGCTTTTGTGCCGATTCTGGTTGTGGGTGAAGGAATAACAACCCAAACCTTTACATCACCGTATGGCGATCGAACGTTCACTTTCAACGAAACGGCTTACACGATTGAGGGTGTGCCGTTGGATTCATCCCTTATAGCCGGCAACTATGTTCCCCTGCCAACTAACATAACTGCCGGAAGAAACCTTCAGACCGGAGACTCCGGAGTTGTGGTCCTGAGCCAAAACAATACTGGGTATTTCGACGCCACAGTCGGCGACGAGGTAAACATCAATGGAACGAATTTCCAAGTGGTGGGCGTACATGGGGAAAGTGGTTCATCAACTTTCGCCTTGGGGCAGGCGGCAGACGTAAGAACTCTGTACATGAACCTTACCGACGCTCAGACGGTGAGTGATCTTACAGGAGAAATAAGCACAGTTTACGTTTATGCGGACAACAGCTCAGATGTGACTAACGTAGCCACGCAGTTATCCCTTCTACCGTCTTCCGTTCCATTAACGGTTACGACAGAGGAAAGCGAGCTTCAAACAATAGAGACCAATTACAACTCGACATTGGCCGCTGATCAGTCGGCAATCAGTTCGACGCAGACCGTCGCGTTCGAAGAGATCGCCGTTGCGGTCGTTGCAACTAGTCTGATTGTCCTGTTCGTGATGCTATACACCGTGCGCGAGAGAACCAAGGAGATTGGCACGATGAAAGCTATAGGTTTCAGCAACTGGAATGTTATGAGCCAGTTCATTCTCGAAGGAATACTGCTGACTTTGGTGGCAGGCATTGTTGGCATCGCGATAGGAAGCGTCGGGGCGCCTGCCTTATCTGGACTTCTGCTTCCCCATGTTAGTAACCCGTTTGGTTCACCGGGCGGACGGTCCGGGGCGGGTGGATTTTTTGTGGCGCGTAGCGGAGGGGCGTTTGGAGGGGGTGTCGCCACAGCCGTTTCTGCAGCTGCCCCAAGCCCTGAGCTGATGCTTATTGCGCTTGGCGCTGCAGTTGTGCTCGGAGCCTTGGGCAGTCTGTACCCCGCTTGGAGAGCTTCGAGGACTAGACCCGCAGAGGCGATGAGGTATGAGTGAGGTCATTCTGAAAACAGAGAACCTGTTCAGAACCTATACGATGGGCAAACGCAGCATTCCGGCCTTAGCTGATCTAAATCTTGAGGTGCAAAAGGGCGAGTTCGTGGCAATCATGGGACCCTCTGGCTCAGGGAAGACAACGTTGCTGAATGTTCTGGGCTGCCTCGACCAACCGACCAAAGGAAAGTTGATTCTGGACGGAGTCGACGTGGCAAAATTACCAGAAAGCAAACTCTACAAGATAAGAAGAAACAAAATCGGTTTTATCTTCCAGACTTTCAACCTGTTACCGTACCTCAATGCTCGAGAGAATGTGGAGCTGCCAATGGAAGGCACTGTAAAATCTGGAAGCGAAAGAAAACAAAAAGCACTCAAACTCTTGGAGCTGGTCGGGCTGGCTGGAAGAGGAGAACACAGGCCGCAAAGGCTGAGTGCTGGCGAGCAACAAAGAGTAGCTATCGCAAGAGCCCTGGCAAATGACCCGGCCATAATCTTGGCGGATGAACCCACTGGAAACTTGGATACAGAGAACAAGTATGAAATTGTCAGACTGTTGGCAAACTTGAATATTGATCGAGGAACCACGGTTGTAATGGTAACACACGACAGCCAAGTAGCCTCACACACTGAGAGAATGCTCCTTCTGAAAGACGGAAGGATCATTAAGGAAAAACAGGGGCTTCATCTTGCAAAGAAGAAACGCATGTGTCCCTACTGCGGAAGCAAGATTCAACCTAACGACCCAAGATGTCCCAGTTGCAAGAAACGATTGTAAATTATGAAGGAAGAAGACTGAATGGAATCACTACTCGTTCGAAACAACCGAACGATCAACATCACAGCAAAGCACGGAACGGGAGCGACAACATCAGCGTAGCGCGCTCTGAGGGGCGTTGACAATGAACAATAGGTACCACGACAGTGCTTACTGCAGTCATTGCCAGCGTTGGATTTCTAAGACAGCTTTGGTATCCAACATTTCGGACAACCAAATGTGTCCCTACTGTCACGGTCGAGTGCGTGTGAGAAGACACCTTCATGATATCGTTGGACGGGCCAATTCCCCCGTTTGAAAAAGCATATAGTTCAAAAATTATCTGCACTTGCAAACCTTATCCAGATCAGTATATCGATCAACGGCAGTACATATGCACGGCTCTTGCCATCCAATTTTTGACGAGCAACAATGAGGTCCCAAGGATGTTTAACCAGCGGATCGTGCTTTTAAGTGACGTACGCGCACGCGTGTTGATTTCAGATTTTTTTCTATTTTGATAAAGTTTTGGGATGTTTGGATTTGGGATGGAGTTGGGTCTAATTCTGAAAAACGGTTTAATAAGTGCGCGCGTTGCTGCTCGTATGAGGCGATGTGGAAGAATGAGGAAAACCTTGAAAATAGCTGCCGTAGCTGCGGTTGTGTTCTTAGCATTGGGAGTTGTGGCCTTCGCGCTCGCATTATCTCAGAACGGTGTCACAGCTAACGCTAGAGAACAGACGAGTATGCAGAACATGCAGACCTTTTTCGGAATGAACAACGTCACTTGCCCAGGCAACACTACAATGCCGTGGGCTCGCATGGGTCGCATGCCACAGATGTGGGCTAACGGTCCTCGGTGGGCTGAAGGGCTCTCGCAGAATGCAACGCTTGCGATCATTTCTGGGACAGTGGTCTCAGAAGTGAAGGGCATTCTGATCTTGGACACCAGTTCGGGTCAGATTCGAGTATCGCTTCCTAAAGACTGGACGGTGGGCACAGAAGTCGTTGACAGGAATTCGCTCTTCAACGGCACATTTGCAAGTCCGGGCCAGAGCGTGACGATTGAAGTCATCGAAACCAGCGTGTTCAGCAACGCGAACTTCAGCATCAACGAGATGCTGGGCTATGAAGCAATCAACGCCACAAACGTGCAAGCTTACGCGGTGCTGCCCTTTAACATACAACCAAACAGCTAAATTCCTCCTTTTTTGAAATTTTCTCTGCAGAAATTAGACGTTTCTGAGAGAGCGTTTGGTTTCTTGATTTTCCAGCTTTGATCTTTCGAAAGCTTCCTTTTCACAAGAGCCAGATTCATCAAATCCAGTGCACTTGCCGTCGTTTGTAATGCGTATCACTCAGTCATGAACGTGGCAATGGTAAATACGACAAAATGCTGCACAATACTTGCAATGGTTCGACGAAGGTATTTCAACGCGTATCAAAAATCAGAAATAAGCGAATTTGCTTGAGCATCGAACACTAACACTCGGACCAAGCGCACCTTCGACGAGTCCTGCGCAAAAGCTACAGGAAAGTCAGAGATCAAAACGTTATTAGAAACCGATTCGAATACGTATGTCAGAAAAGAGAACTCGATATCCCTTGAGAAAACGGAAATAAGCATCAAAAACCACAAAGTCATCCGAAAGCAGGGCGGGGTTGCCCTATTTCCGCAGTCAATGGAGATGTCTCCCGCAACTCCCTTTTTCTCTTCTTTCCTGACCATTCCCATGTGAACAACTTTACTGCATATATCGCACATTAGCACGCGCTAAGTGTCTTTCGCGCGTTTATGTAGACCAAAAACAACAACTAGGGTTTATGACGCGCCAGAGAAAAGCCTGGTGGCAATTTAACCAGCGTTCTGACCGCAGATCCGAGTTTCTTCGCGGTGAAATATATTACGAGGGCTTCGTCAGGAGTATATAGATGCTGACCTTGTGGAAGATCATACTCATGTTTTGCCACTCTGTATACGATTCTGTTGAAATCCTCAAGGTCCTCGAGTAGTTGTTTTGGAACATCATATTCAGTTTTCTTCAATGCGTTCACGATGTTTCCCAAAGGATGCTTCAGGTCTGCCTCTGAGTCTAGACTGCTAAGAAGATATTTGGTTGCATTTTCGACGTAATCGCAGGATCTTCTCACGAAGTCCCTTGAAGTCTGAGTGAGGTCTGTATTCGATACGAAATATCGACAATATATCAAGGCGTTCTCCAGTCGGTTCCAAGATTCTTCCAGGTCAGTAATGCTCAGAATTTCTACGATGCCACCGACATAAATGGAGGAAATCGGATCTTTGCGGGGAAGACCAAGTGTTGCATCCAGATAGTAGAAAGCCTTGACTCCTTCCTTTTGTTCGAGTCTGTACTTTTCAACCACACAAAATACGGCTCGCAATTCGTCGTCTGTCAACACGCGTTTTGCCAAGAGTTGAATTGATGGTTTGATGTTCTCAAGACTCATCCTGTCGACCGCGTTCTGTGCTCAATCTAGAACTGCCGTCCCTTTCCTCGTCAGCCCGCAAAGTCTTTTTTGAAAAAGTTCAACTAGACCATTAGTGTCGCGCAAAGCTTCAATATCCTCCCGGGTTATTACCAGGATATGCAACATCTCCGAAAGAGCCATTGCAATTTCATGATATGCCTCTGTCGGAGGTTCGCTATTACCGCTTATCCCATTAGCCGCCACTAGTATCCCATGATCACATCCTCTAGATCTAAGCGTGCTTTTGAAAGTGACTACTCCTCTACTGCCCACGGCATTAGACCAGTTCTTGCATTCAACCAAGAAAATGCATGGAAGAAAATAGAAACCACGAGCATCACGCCTATTCCAGATCAAGACATCGATTTCCTCGTCATTGAAAGCACTGAGTTCGTGGTCGCCGATTACCGATACACCAGGAACTCTTCCAAATATGTAGCAGATCAGGTTCTGAAGTGCCTCACCTTTCTCCGTTCTGGTGGCTGCAGTGTCTCCTTGGTTGAAGTACGTCGTTATTTTTCTGGAAGAGTATCGGGCCACTCGATTCAGCTCCCATGAGCAACGAAGTTTCTTTCCTGCAAGAGTACTCGATCTATTGGGTTTCTGTCCAGCTTCTCAATCAAGTCACGTATGTCTATGCGGATCACCATTGGAGTTCGCAGCTTTGAGCGGTTGAAAGTGTGACCTTGCCGATCAAAGTAGATCAGTAAGCCTGAAGGAGAATTGGTTTTGGAAAGATATCTTCGCATCCGCTCTTCCGTTCTTTCCAGAATTTGTTCTGAGAGATCTCCTGCTTTTAGCTCAATCAGTATAGGGTTTCCAAAGGTCGGCTCAAGGGAGTCGATCCAAGTGGACATGTCCACCCCTTTGTCCCTGGTCCCGTCCGAAGTGTCAACGACAAATCCCTCAGAACTGAACAATTCCTTTACGAGAACAATAAACGCCATCTCTGTGCCGTGTTCTCCGATGTGCCTGAGCTTTTCCTCAAGACACGACCTATCCAGCTTCATCGACGCCTTCTTGGGCCTCGGGGATTGCTTCTTGACGCTCCTTCTGTATTTGGACAGGAATTGATCCATGTAGAAAGAAATTAAATCTTGATTATCTAGCGAGGCTCTCACATAGACTTCATCCTGCAGAAATTTCGGGATCGCCTCTAGACCCTCCATAACCAGGAAAAGTGGTTTCTTGGCACCTCGTGCAAAACCGATCTCATAAAGAACGTTAGCGTTGGGCGCATCTGTGCAGAAAACAGCAACCAAAAAATCCGAGCTCTCTATTTCTTTCTCGATTGATCGAGATACTTGATCAGACCCCACTGTATATGCATCAGACGCATGAATGTCTTTGCTTCTCAACATAGATAGCAGTGTATTGATGTCCAAATTGGCAGGAGCTGAAACGAAACACTTAACGAATGGTTTCTCTCTCATGGCACCATCACTTTCTCAACAACCACTGTTCTCGGTTGTTCACTAGGTCCGTCAGCGGACCTGCAAACTCCTTTTTTGGAAAGCAGACAAGTTTCTCCGCTCTTATTTGCTGTATAGTAGAACATATATCTCTTTGCAGTTCTGGCACTTAGCTAGACTGGGGATCAGTGCTATCAACTTTTGTTTTGCAAATTCCTCCTTTTCTTGGTGGAGCTGTGTTGTTACTTTCGTATGTGCTACTCATTCTGGCGCGCGCTACTTCGATGGCGAAGTCTCCCGCAACTCCCTTTTTTGTGCATGGCAAGAGCTTCATATAGAGAATAGGTGGGCAACGACGGGTATATGATCGCTAAGTCTTCTTACGATATCATTGTCAAATGTGAAGCAGGATTCGACATTGCTGGCTAAGTCATGCCTTTCCACTCTTCAATTTCAAACTCCAAAGCCATCCGGTAGGATGGAACAGTTTTACCCATATCTGCCAACCTCCATGAGTGCGGGTGTCAAAACAGAAAAAGCCACTTTGGAGGCTAAAAATTAATCTGTTGAAACAACACTCTTGAAAAATGGAGAGAGTGTAAGCTAAAAGTGAAAGCCATTTTAGCGCGCGCATTATTACGAATCCATAAAGTTTAACTACAGATACTATTGTGATAGTAGTTTACCCTGTGATTAAGTTGCATAATTATGATACATAGGTTTAAGGAACTATGAGATGAGGCGATCTCGAGATGAATGATTATCAAGAACGGAAGAAGACAATAGAAGAACTTCAACAGAAGCGTGGAACCGTCATAGTTACCTATTTCCTGTTGTGCGACAGAGGCAATGTGATACCGCTTTTTGTCGGTGATGACGCATTGAGACCAATGCATCGGCTTCTGGAGGATTTGGGACATAAAGAGTCAATCGATCTTTTCATACATACTCGCGGTGGCAACATGATGACCGCGCCTACGATTGTTAAGATGCTCAGAGAATATTCTGATAAATTAAATGTTTTAGTTCCTTTCAGATGTCATAGTGCGGGCACACAGATAGCACTTGGAGCCGACAATATTGTAATGTCAAAAATCGGACAATTGAGCCCAATTGACCCAACTACTGCCAACCTTTTTAATCCGCTCATGGGGCCTCAAGTAAATCCTGCTGATCCAAGAAATAGAAAGCCTATCAGCGTCGAAGATGTCCAATCGTATCTCAACTTGTCCAGGGACAGAGTTGGTTTGGTTAGCGACAGGGACAGATTGGAAGTCTTCAAAGAGTTGACAAAGTACATTGAGCCTCTTGCTCTTGGCAATGTGAATCGAGTCTATTCCGCTACTCGAATGATAGCGAAAGAAATGCTTTCTCTTCACATGAACGCAAAAGATGATGATGATAAAATCGAGCAAATCATCAAGGCTTTGACCGAAACATTTCCGCATGATTTCATGATAACGCGTGATACGGCGAGCAAAATTGGACTGAAGAGTGTCCATGCAACGCCCGATGAGGAAAAGTTGATGATGACTCTTTTTGCTTCTTATGAAGCGGAGTTCAAAATGAATACGCCGTTTGATGCTGATGATCTTCTGACGAGACAGAGTTTGCAACCGCCACCTCAGCCTGGGCAAGCACTTCAACCAGGACCAGTCGGGTTACCGATGCAAGGAATATCACCGCAACAACCTAGGCCTCTTAATTTCAAAACTAAGATTGGAGCGATCGAAGGGGCAAATGATTCATTTATTCATGTCGTAGAAGGTTCGGTTTCCTCTTCTTTTCAAGGCGCTATGCAAATGGGCGTAGGTCCAATGATTCCAATTCCTGGCGCTACGGTTGTAAACTTTAAATTGGGGAAATGGCTTAAATATAGTGACCTGGCGGGTATGAATTTTGAGTGAATATGTTGAAGTGCCCTCGCGATCTGATTGCCAAATAGTGACTGAGCAGTATCACTATTCTGAAGATATACGGCCCGTCCAATTGCCATCAGACATTCCAGTTACGGACTACATTGTTATTGCACAAGGTCAACCGGTAACTCGGCCTTAGTTTGCATTCCATTTCCTCAGCATTCTACTGCACTATTCGCATGAAAAAGAACACTTCCTTTGAAACAATTAGCGTCTTAGGAGATGTGACGAGTTGGAGATTCTGGGAAAAGTGAGGCCTGAAGAAGTCATCGCGCAATGGGTCGTCAGAGAATATGACAAGATCAAAGTGAGGCCTGACGCGCCACCACTAGATCCAGCTCTGTTAACGGACATAGATTATTCCGATCGTGAGAAACATAAACAGCGCCTCGCTTTTCTTTTATGTTGCCGTGAGCCTGTCCTAAATGTTTTCTTGGAAGATTTGGAATGGTACAAGGTGCAGGTCGAGCTAGAAGACCTGAAATCTCTGCGGGTCATTCGAGAGTCAGGCTGGATTCCTCTTTCAGGCAAAGGCGGAAAGATTGCTTCAGCAGTTGACAACTACATCAAATTTGACAATGACCCTTCAACCGCTCCAGCAGTAGCGGACACTGAAACAAAAAAGGAATTTGAGGGCTTGTTGACTAGCATCAGAGATTTTAGGGAACAAGCAGGGAATGCGGGTCACAATCTCACACTCATACTGATTGGGCCCTCAACAAAGGGTCCGTTCACTCTATTGGAGGGTAACCACACGGCTATGGCCCTGTTCCTGAGACATTTCATCGATCATCCCGAGGCGCCCTACCCCAGCCGCATAAGCTACGCAGGAATTTCTCCACTAATTCAAAGATGCGGCTGGGCATGGGTGGACTCATGAGTAGCGCGCGTTTGAAATGTCTTCCTAGAGCGCCGTGACAGTTTCGATTCCAGGGAAGGTAAAACACAGGATTCGCGATGGAGTGAGATCTACCGCGAAGACAGGTCTGGATTCGTCCGCCTGATTGGCAGATGACGAATAAAGTCTGTTGATGAAGTCTGCCGCAAATTAGCGCGCGCCACTTAGGGTCAAGAATGCGCACCTTAGTCGTATCCATGGTCTTTGCTGTCGTCCTGCCAAGTTGATTGATTATAATATTGGATTTCTACACCCGTCGCTTTTTGAAAATTAGGGTTGACTGTTCGAAGTGTTTTGATATCGACCAGGTTTCCGATGTACCAAGGATCTATAATCAACCATCCTGTGCCGTTTTTTACCTCAGCCCATTCATGATCAACTCCTATGAAGCGAGCAAGTCTTGTTTCATATCCAGAATCATGCATGACTTGCTGGAGCAAGATCGCCGCTTGGCCGCAGGCTCCCCATCCCTGATACAATATTACGTCCGCTCGATTGACACCAACGATGTTCATTATCCAAGGGTCAAGAAGACTGTCGCTTAATCGTTCATCAATTTTGAACAAAGACTCCGGTTTATTATAACAACTTTTCAAATTGCTGTTCAGAAAAGACGTTAAGTTGAGTGCGTATTCTTGAAGACTTTCGTTTGAATTCTCAGCAACAAAGGTATCAATTTTCTTGCCGCTTTGAACTGTGGACATTAGGATGAATGAAGAAGCAAACGTAACGAAAATCGAAATACATAAACCGAAAAGAACTATTCCAATTATCTTTCTCTTGTTTCGCTTGATGAGAGTTGCGAATTCCTTCTTTGTCAGTGAATCTGTGAAGCGGATCAACATTCTGCTTGGAATCAAGAGGGTCAAAATCCAAATCAAAACTAGAATGACAAGCCCCAAAATGGGACCCGCAAATCGCCCAACTTCAATATACAGAAAGGCACCTGTTGTTGCAGAGATTTCTCCCCCCATTAAAAACGGTGCCGAAAGCAGAGCTACAAAGGCTATAAAAGCCATGGTTAGTTTGATGGACTGCCTCAAGCTTATCATTGAAACATAAGCACAGCCAGCGCGGGGGTTAAAGATTACTCAAGAGTGACAAAAATGGGCTAAAGGTTTGCTTGAAAGTGACAAAAATGTCCGTTTCTGGGGGGGGCGTCAACATGAAAAAGGAAATCAAAAAACGGCGAATCCGCATGCTCAACCGCGCGCGCTGAAACCTATTATCAAGCTGTTTGGTTTGTCTTTCTTCAAGTGAACCCCGCTTTGATACTTCAAAATCCCTGCCTAAAAGTCTCGCAGGAAAAATATGGCACGCATAATCAAAGATATCTTCGGTTGCCTTTCATTCGTCGACGCCAATTCTGGTATTGGTCGAGTGCGGCGCGCATCGCGTCATGTCGGTTTCTCATTTGGTACATCGTGTTTCTTGCAGTCTGATAGTCTATGTGGCATTCTTGAGCCGCTTTAATTAGTGGTTTTCCGTGTCCGCTGTCCATGGCTTTGATGAGTGCTTCTACAAGCTTCATTTGTGATGGTGTCCACGCTACATGAGTTCCCAACCCATTTCACCGTCCATACTTAACAGGTATGGCAATTCAAAGTACACGTAATGCCTTAAAATAGGCACAATACCTGAAAATGTCAAACGCGCAAGATTTACGCTTGAGAACAAGCATTACCTGACGAAATAAAACCCCATCGTGAACGACGATTCTCTTGGAGATCCACACCGGGAATGAATCAGCACGCGCTAGAGCCTGGACTGAGCAAAGTGATATAACCCGGCTGGAACTGAGTACTGTGTATGCCAGAACCAGGAGACGCTCAGAGAAGAGCTCACATGACTATGAAATATGGTAAGGTGGACATAACTGGGCTGATAGTGGACTATGTAGAAGAGTCACGGTTCGAGGGAAGAATAATCGAGCATACATGGAACAACATGGGATGGACGCCGATACTAAAAGACAAACCTCGCGGAAATTGGAAGGCCGCCGAGGCCATCCTGTCGATTGGTCCAAAGTGCGATGTCATTCATATAAGCGCACATGGTTATCTGCATGGGATAGCCAGAGATGCGAAAGGATATGAAGGAATTCGCCCAACTGAGATGAAGTGGTTGCTTGAGCAGTTTTACCCAGCGAATAAACTCGAGGATGTGGTCCTTGTAGTGAACTCCGCCTGTAACTCATACAGCACGTCTTGGGTCAACCTGTTCACCAAGAATTTCAGGGTTGAGTGTTATGTTGGACCAAAGGGGAAACCTACATTTGACGAAGGAATCGTCTTCCCTGTCGCCTTCTATCTCAAGATGTGGGACAAGGCGTTGGCCAAAAAAAGATTGACAAGACAGACCGTCGTCACGGCTTTTGAGGACGCAAAGAAGTCAGTGCATACCGATGCTAAATGGACGCTTGGGACTCGCGATGGAATAGAGATAGAAGACTAGCGCGCGTGGCAGGAGGAGTCTTCAGCTTCGTGATGATTACCGTGACTGGGGCTGCTGGCGATCGACGGCGTCTGAGGCGCGCTCTGATTAAACGCGGGTTTCATTAACCTTGTGTTCGAGTTCTACTATCTTTTTCTGGTGAGCTAACAGAATAGACATTGCCATCGGCTCAAAGATTATTGGGTTGCAGGCTGCTCCGCCTGCCATCGCGTTGCGTCTGCACATGTCCATTAACTCTTCAAGCGCGCGCGCTGTTGGCTCTCTTGATAAATCTTGGGCATACCCAGATACAACCTCGAAAACAACCAAGAACGATGTAAGCTTCACTTTTACTCCAGTCTCTCCACATCTCGGAAAATCAGTATCAACAGACGATTTATAGCCTTGAAGTCCAAACCGCAAAGTGTGGAACGTCTGTTGGAGGTTATGATTTGGGCAAGACAGTTCCTTCCTTTCGAATGGCGCTGGAGTACGAGATTTTTTCATGGAAACGTTTCAGAAAATCTCTCGCGAACAGTGAAGATGAAGAGGCCTTCGACCAGCTTTGGGACATGTGTCGGAACCACGCAAGCGCAGGAGGGATGGCATGCCGTTGCGTTGTTTTTGAAGCTGCCGTGTTTTCCATTCTTCTGGCTCAGACGAGAAGGATTTCAGAACTCGAAGAACAGTTAAGGGACGTTTTGGCAAGGCATGCTGGATTGACGGTTATCGAAGGTTAGCTCGCGCTGAAGTCCTAAGAGGTTAGGCGAAACAAAAAGTAGTATAAGCAGCTTTCCACAAATGCGACCATGGGAAAAATCATGCAGAGTCCGCCATATCAACTTAGCCTGACCGTAACAACGCCTAAAGTCGTCATCGAAGGTGTGAACTTCAAAATTGGATACAAGGTCAAGAACATAGGAACAACTGTTTTCCCGGGCGGTCATCTTACGGTTGAAATCTCTTGGGCTTCATTAGATCAAAGAGTATACCAATCCATTGTCATCAACAACCCGCTATCCCCTGACTCAGAGATTGAAGAAAACAACTATAGTCAAGCACCACTCATGGCGGGGTATACGTGGTTCAACGTAATTGAGGCAGCTGCTTCAAACGGCAACACTGTGGAGGTTTATAATGCTGGCCGGGCACGAGTCTGGCCTTATCGGCAAATCGGGCCGGGCACATTTATCAAACAACCAGTATTTGCCGTTCGCGCAAGGACAAAGGAAGAGATTTACTCGCAATGGGCATTATGGGTTGCGGCGGGTTCACTCGCAGTTGTGGCTGCGTTCCAGATAGCTGATTGGATACTAAAATATTATCTCAAAATGGGGTAGATGCGTGCGCGGGATTTGTTTCCCCTACAGGTGGAGATTTCTCCTCAAAAATCCCATTTTTGTTTTTGAGTTTTTAAAAGAATTTCTGACGCTTGATCGTGTCTGAAAAGCTTGACATGCATTGTGGGATAATACGTGCTTTAACTGCTTATAACCGAAATAGTAAACCTTATAAAGACTTATAGCCTTTATAATTAATTATAAGTGAGTTATATGCCGGAAGAAGTCTTAACAATTGTCAAAATACCTCTTTCAGAAATAGCGGAATCTGTCAGAAGCAAGCATACTCTTCCCTCCAAACTAACTGAGGCGCGAATTGAAGGAGATGACCTCATCCTTAGCTTTACTGAAGAAACAACGGACATGGAAGAAAGCCCAAATACGTCGTCTTCAGTTCAAAATCCTCACAAGAAAAGGAGGTCAAGAAGAAAGAGAAACCGAATGAAAACAAGAGGATGGGTACCTGTCGGAAGAATTGTAAACTCGAAGGGCCAAAAATGCACGATATACAAACCATTTGTCGATGCACTCCAGAACCAGGAACTCACGCCTGAAGAGCAGAGAAAGAAAGTTGAATCAATACTGAGGGCAAACAGAAACAGACCCTCCGAAGAGTCTGTCGAATATTTCCTTGACAACACGCTTGAATACCTAAAGAGGGGTGCATAAAATGGACCTCACAAAATGGTCAAATTCAAGTGGTCAAAGAGCAAGTGAACTTGAACTTAAGAATCTGTGTCTCAGTCTGGCTAAGGTAGACACTGAGCAAGAAGTAATTGATATACTGAAGAAAGGCAAATACTGGGATGACCCGAACAACTGGCTATTTTATGGGAAAATCGAAAACAATTTCTCAATAATAGGAAATCAGCAAAGCTTGCCCGAATCTGCAATTGTTGAGAAGCTCATAAATTCGGTCGACGCTTTGTTGATGAGAGAATGTTTACGAAAAAAGATTGACCCTGAAAGTTCTGCAGCCCCCGAAGGTATCGTTGAAGCTTTGGAAAAGTTCTTTGGAATCAGCCAAGGTAGCCTCTGGAATGCAAGCACAAGTCTGCGAAAGGAACTTGCTGAAAACATTAATTTTGTCGCAACAGGCAAGAAAGAATCGGCATGCTACTCTATTATTGACAAAGGAGAAGGGCAAACGCCGAAAAAAGTCACTGATACCTTCTTGTCACTGTCCAAATCAAACAAACTTCGCATCAAATTTGTGCAAGGAAAGTTTAACATGGGTGGGACAGGAGTACTGCAATTTGCTGGTCATAACAATCTGCAGCTCATAATTACAAGGAGAGATCCGCAGGCAGCAAAATTCGAAAACGATGATACAAAAGATCATTGGGGTTTCACGGTCGTCAGGAGAGAAAACCCCAAGGAAGGTAGAAAAAGTTCAGCCTACACGTATCTGGTGATTGATGGAAAAATCCCGTGCTTTGGAGCTTCTTCGTTACCATTGCTTCCAGGAGAGTACCCACAAGCATACGGTAAGAACCTGGAATGGGGCACATTCATAAAACTGTACGAATACCAGATGCCTGGACTGAGAACCAACATACTCTTTGACCTCTACAACAGAGTCTGTCTACTGTTGCCGAAAATCGCGCTTCCGGTGAGATTCTATGAAAGAAGGAAAGGATATACAGGTCACACAATGGAAACCACTATGTCCGGCCTGAGCGTTCGTCTTTTTGAAGACAGACGAACAAACCTGGAAGACGGATTTCCTAATTCGAGTACAATGTCAGTCGTTGGAGAAAAAATGGTCTGTCAGATATTTGCTTTTAAAAAAGAACAATCTGAGAAATACAGGAAAGATGAAGGCATCATTTTTGTAGTAAACGGACAGACACATGGGCACATTCCAGTTTCATTCTTCAACCGTTCAACTGTTGGCATGTCTTACTTGGCTGATTCGATATTAGTCACCGTAGATTGTACGGACCTGAGCGGTAGGAGTAGAGAAGACCTCTTCATGAACAGCAGAGATAGGCTGAGAAGCGGTGATTTGAAAGACCAAATTGAGCAGAAGTTGGCAGAATTACTAAGCCATCATCAAGGTTTAAGAACCCTAAGAGAGAAAAGGCGAAGGGAAGAAATTCAGCGGAAACTTGAAGATTCAAAACCCCTAAAAGAAGTATTGGAGGATATCATCAAAAAATCACCAGCTTTGGCCGCTCTTCTTACGTCTGGTCAAAAAATAAAGACTCCTTTTGATCTAAGACAAGTGGATGAGCAAAAGGAATTTTCTGGAAGAGAATTTCCGACGTACTTCAAAATTCATCTTGATGAAGAGAAACGCTGCCCCGTAAATCGCAGGTTCAGAGTGCAATATGAAACTGACGTTGCAAATGACTATTTTCAAAGGGACAGATTACCAGGCAAGTTTTTGTTGTTAGTTAGTGAAAAAGAAACGACAGATTATGTTTTGAATTTGTGGAATGGTTTGGCAACGCTTACTGTCGGTTTGCCCGAAGGCGCGAAAGTGGATGACTTCTTTGACTATACGTCTATGGTCACTGATGAAACCCAGTTTAAACCATTTGAAGACCGTTTCAAAGTCAAAGCTTGCGAAGAAACTGATACAGGAAAGAGCCCCTCTACGGAACGGAAAAACCCCGCTTCAGAAAAAGAGGGAGACGAGCGCTCCACCTACTCCAAACTGGCTCTCCCGCAGGTTGTTGAAATCCACAAGGAAGAATGGAAAGACCACAAATTCAATGAATATGGTGCTCTGGATGTCAAAGGTGTCGGTGACGAAGGTTATGACTTCTTCGTCAATATGGACAACATATATCTTCTTTCAGAGCTCAAGGCAAGGCATGATGTGGAGACAAAGTTGCTTCAAGATAGATACAAATATGCTTTGGTTCTCATAGGAATGGCGATGCTAAGAAAGGAGAACCAAAACGGAAAACAAGGAAATCAAACTAATAACACAAAGCAAGAAGAAATCCTTAAAGAGATTTTCGAAACAACCTCAAGACTCTCTCTGATAATACTTCCAATGATATCTTATCTTGGAGATTTGGAGGTTCAAGAATAAATCTGTTACAGCCGCCTCCAGGTAGCTGCGCGAGCGAGTGAATAGGCTTGTCGAGTAAAATCATGAGATTCAGTGAAAGAGCAGCGGAACTGAACAAGTTGGCTAAGGGTTTTGAAAAGAGTTTTCCAAGCACATCAGATTGGCTGAAGCAATTGTCAGAGGATATGCTTCGTCCCAAGGCCACACCGCAAGAGGTTATTGCGGACTGGAAAGATGTCATGCTGGCATTCAAGAACGAATTTGTTGGTAGTATCGAAAACTGGCAGTACCGAGGAAGATGTTACATGGCTTTGGAAAAAGCTATCGATGATATGATGAGGAAATTGGGGCCAAATACAAAGGACGCATTCGACAAGATTCTGCCTGAATTGGAGATAGGCAGTGAAGCTGTTACCAATCTTGAAAGGATACATCGTGAGCTGGTGGCAGCTAAAAGTCTCAGTGAAGCTGGCAGGTACTATGGCCTCTGCTTCATGTATCTTGTGTATGTGGAAGGTGTGTATGATGAATATATCAGGTTGCTCTACACTTTCCGAAAGGCCACCGACGGAGTGAACATTGCCTTTGAGGCAATCAAAGATAAGGGCGTTTGGGAACTTGCGACAGACTTGGATCCAGTTTTCTCTGAGGGATACAATAATCGAATCAGAAACGCTATTGCCCATGCAAAGTTCAAGTATGATGATGCAAACAAAATCATGAGTTTCAGAGATCGGGCAACCAAAAATCAGCATGAGTATTCCAAGAGTCTCTCATTGGAAGAATTCGGAATTCAATACTATGACAAGATCGATTCTTTCTGTCGCCTGGTCAATTTCTACTTCGTTTTGTTAGTAGCAAGGGACTTCGCTTTTGCGCCCAGACCTTTAGGAAGGACGACAATGAAGCACCCGCGCTAAACAGAAAGGGCAGATAAAACCTTCGTTGCTTCCGTTTTGTCGCACAAGCAAACCATCGCGCGCATCTACGAGTGGATCGAGCGAAGATTTGTTATGAGCGCGTCCAAACTTCTTTCTTGGGTTGCTGTGTGACTCTTTTGGAGAATGCGGCTGATGATATCGTGGAGTCCCATGAAGTTTTTGATGTACGGATTGTTCTCATCGAAAGGAGTGTGTGGCAAATCCGGGTAGCGGGTAACCTCTTCCAGTGGGTCGATAAACGAGCCAAGCGCTGCGGTGAGTATTGCAAGCACTACGAGAGTAAGTCTTCCCAAGATTGCAGCTTTGATTTCTTCGAAGGAGGGGAGAGGCTCGTCGGCGCCTGCCTCAGTTATCTTGAACCCTGCGGCTCTTACTACAGAGATTGCTGCTCGTCGCAGTTCTGCAAGGTCCAGCTTGTCCAGTTTCTGCTTCGCCACTGTTGTGGCCTTGTCGAGGTTGTCCAGGAGCGTTTTTGCCGAGTTGACCTCTTTTTCAAGCTGCTCCGTCGACTCAATCAGACCGAAGACTTTGTGTTTGAGCTCTTTCAAGCGTTTCTTGCTTGCTCGAAAACCCTCAGCAAACTCTGCGACTCTTGGCCCCAACTCGCTTTTCTCGATGAGCGTCAAGAAGTCTTCTATTGCCGGGACGGACTTCTCGAGGTCGGAAATGAGTGGACGCGTTGTTCTATGTCCATACGCTCGTGGCTGCTTTGGCAGAAAGCCCAACATCTTCTGAACTGTCAAGTCTGCCCTTGCCTGTTTGGGCGTCATAATGCCTATCGAAAGCAACAGGGCTTTGAGCAGCTTCTCGTTACTCTGCTGCAGGTGACCAACGCAACCACCGAAGAGCTTGATGTCATATAGCGCCTTGGCAGCCTTGAGATCGTCGGTTGAAATGGAAAGCCAATCTTCAATGGCCTTGTTCTTGGAATCTTTACTCATAGGTTGACACCTTGAAACAAACAGCTTATTAGTTCTTTTCTCCGTTGTCCATGCATAAAAGCGCACGCTAGAATTCATGAACACGAGTTTTCAGCCGTCTCAAATCTGACTCTTCGTCTTTTTGGTTTCGTAGCGGCCTTTGTCTTGTTCCTGGCCCTTCTGGATAGCGTCGAGTTTTTCAGATATCGCCTGAAGTGTTTGTAGGTATTTCGCCATATACTCCTGATCTGAAGGGTAGACCGGCGGCATTGTTAAGGTCATTCTGGCCGGCTGCCACTGATCCTTCGAGTCTCCTTTGACTTCTATCTTCATTTCGCCCATCTTCAAGCCTTCCTCGCTTTGTGCTTCAGTCAGCAGGAGGTTGTAGTCTCCCAACTCGCACATAGAAACCACCCCGCGAATTGGTATTATCATCACATCACCCTGACGCCTTTCTCTTTGATTGGCGGAGTGATACTCACGGAATCTGTCATACATGACGAGATACACCGAGGGACTTGTGTCGGTCCATACCTCTTTGTAGTCTTCCAGATTTTCCTTGGACCATGAAGCGATATCCAGTAGCGCTTTTTTCACTTCATCTTCCGAGATCCTCATGATTGACCCTGTGTTGAAAGGCATGCATTCTTTTCGCAAGGGGACATATCCCAGAATTTCGAATTCGATTAGACCTTTTCCCATAAGCGCATAAAGTAACCTGTTGGATTCTATCCATCCTACATATAGGTCAATGCCTCTCACTATCAACGGGTCGCCAATGTTGAAAGCCGTCACCAGAATGTCCTCTCCCTCCAACTTGTAGCTGGAGGGGTACATCACCACTTTTCGCCGGACTCTTTCTTCCTCAAGCACGCTTTCCATCCCGCGAGTTATGCCCCAAAACGATAAGGCCAGGCCCACCAAGGCAACAATTAGCCCTACTAGCCAACTCAACTGAGCAGAGTATGGAATCAAAAACACAACAGCAAGAATCATGAATGTACCGACAATAAGGTACGCTGCCATGCCAAACCCGTATTTCAGCTTCTGCAACTTAGCTCCGGTCTCGATTCTGGAGACCATGCCCCAAGAAGCGAGCCTAACAAAATCGTCTCCGGCTTCTCTGGCTCTCCTGTCTGGCTTTTTGATTTTTCTAGGTTTGCCCATCTTTTCTCTCAAGATAGGTGTACATGCCCGTGGTTATAAATTTGGTCTAGCCATCGAGGGAGGAATGCAATAAACAAACTTTTTCTTTCGTTACCACATAATAGCGCGCGCCCATATTGAATACGCTGTCTCAAAATCGCCGGGCGCTCAGATTTGTGCACCATTTGACATAATATAGGCGTTCCATTCCTTATCATTCATAACGATGGCATCGATAACTCGCCAGTTTAGCTTCTTTGCAGCAAAATACCTTGTGTGTCCTGCCCAGATTGTTGTAAGGTCCACGTTGACTATAATTGGCACAAGCTGCCCTTTTTCACTTAGGCTTCTTGCCATTGATTCTATTCTTTTTAGTTGTTCTCGGGTTTCATAACCTGCAACGGTTGCGGGATCGAGGCGAATGTCATTCATGATGATTTTCTTGGATTTGCACGATTCAACTGGCATAATCATGCTCCTGCGCGCGCTCATCAAGACTGTTTCTCATCAAGCTCCTGAATCACTTTTTCAGCGCGATTCCAGACTTTCTGAGCATTCTTTTTCATATCGTGAATTGGAATTTCGCAAAGAGAATATCGAAGTTCATCTCCAACTTGCTTGGGAATGAACATCAAGACTTTGTCCATAAGATATTTATCTATTCCTTCCGAACCATTGTAATGGAATTCTTTTTCTTCAATAGCGGATAACATGCTTACAAGTAACTCATTTACCACGGTTACCCTCTCATGCTGATGGTGCCAAAGAAGTTTTCTGTCCCTGTACACTATTTCAGAACCAAAATCGGACAGATGCCTACGGAGTATTCTTCGTGATCCTATGCCAGCTCCTTTTTGAATCTCTTTTCGTTTCAAACCGTCTCTCGACTTTTCCAGGAGAATACGGATCTTTCGGTGGTTCTCCTCATAAACACGGTTCTGTCTACGGTCTCTCCCCTTCTTCCTTCGAAGATGAGTGCTCATAGTTCCTAATACTTGGTCACCCATAATATATCTTTCGAACAAAATCAGAAGGAGATAAGAAATGCCCATTATAAGAAAAATCATCCAGGTTGGGACGAGTCGAGCTATTTCTCTCCCAAAAAGCTGGCTTGAACTGATCGAAAGAGAAAGCGGCAGACCAATCAAAGAAGTATCCATGGAAATCAACGGAACATTAATCATTCACCCAATATTGCCAAAGCAAGACTTTCTCGCATCAAATAGAAAAAAAGGAGAGGAACTATATGATGATGGGAAAGCGCGCGCACTTCAAGAATCTCTTTCCAAAGACCAGCCGACTGCGGAAAGCTCCACTGTTCCAAAGGGGGCAAACAACAGACCGACCGCCAGGTGATCTACTGCATGATTAGCTCGCGTGTGTGCATGTGTATAAGAGAGGGCGTGTATGGAAATCCTCTTTTTGTTTTGAGTGGGGGGCTCATGAGCCTCAGCTTCGACTATTCTCTTGAGTGTGTGAATGCGTGCGTGTATGTGTGTGTTGTAGTGTATGAGTGTATGGAGTGTAAAGAAGAAAGAAGAAACTCAGAAACTCATCACGTACACACTCACTCGTACACACTGACGGAGGTTTCTTGATGGTCAGAAAAGATGGAGCAGAAGCCAAGAAGGAACGCATGGAACAAATAGCCCGGGCAGTCCAAGCAGCTCTCCACAAAGACGAGGAAATCCCTTTGTCCAAGACAATTGCTCAAATCGAATACGATTTCGGGCTGACAAGAGAGAAGATCTGGGGATACCTTCAAACACTCGAGAAATTGGGGCAATTCATGATTGATGAAGATGGCGACAAGATCAAAAAGACATCTGAAACCTGATCATATGGTGATTCTGTTTCTTTTCAGGTAATAGAATCCTGGTGGGCATATTCAGTGGCTGAGGAAAAGACTGTCTTCCACAATCACCAAGACTCGCATGCTTGCACAAAGCGGCTCAACTCAAACCGGAAGTCTGTTCAACATGAACAGGCCGCGCAGCCTCCCAAACAGCCTCATTGCCCAGAATGCCTATCTATCATGGTCTACAGAGATGGCTGGCGTCAAACAACAGAAGACCAGGTCCAACGTTTTCTCTGCAGACATTGCGGACATAGATTCAGCGAGAAAAAACCACCCCAAAAACCACCAAGACGGTATATATATAGCTCCATTGGCTCACAGTCCATCAGTCAAGTATGCGAGCTCTTGACAGAAGACTCGAAAAACTTGGCAGAAATAACCCGACAAGAACCAGCCTCGCGGGAGGGCACAAAGCAAAACGCACTAGAACAGAAGAGCAGGATGGCAGAACTAGCTTGGGCACTCAAAAAAGCCAACTACGCGGACGAAACGATAAGAATGGTCAACTCTGCGCTTAGGACGCTGGTGGCAAGAGGCGCAGACATATCGAATCCAGAGACCGTGAAGGAAACAATAGCTCGCCAAAACTGGTCCGAGAACCGCAGGCGCAACGTGGCCAACGCATACAACCTTTATGCAAACAAGTACGGCATAGAATGGGAGAAGCCTAGAACAAGCTTCAGTCGCAAATTACCATTCATACCCAAAGAAGACGAACTCGACAGCCTAGTGGCAGGTTCACACAAGAAGCTGTCAAGCTTTCTGCAGCTCCTGAAAGAAACAGGCATGAGATCCGGAGAAGCAACAAGGCTGAAATGGACGGACCTAGACGAAGAAAGACGAGTAATAATCCTCAATAAGCCTGAAAAGGGCAGCAACCCTCGGATCTGGAAAATCAGCACGAGATTGCTGGGTATGCTCGAAAGCCTAAAAAGGAAAAACGAGTACATCTTCGGAAACCCAAACACCCGGGCCATCAGAGCATCATTCTGTGACATGCGCAGAAGCATAAGTCAAAAACTCCAAAACCCTCGACTAATGAGAATAAGCTTCCATACTTTCAGACACTGGAAAGCCACAAATCTATATCACCAAACCAAAAACATATTGCTAGTCAAAGAATTCCTGGGTCACGCAAGCCTCGAAAATACCTTGCTCTACATACAGGTAGAACAAGCCATATTTGGGTTAAGCAATGATGACGAATACGAAGTGACTGCCACAAACGACAAAGAGGATATCAAGAAGCTAATATCAGTCGGATTTGAGTACATCTGCCAGAAAGACGACATCCTGTTTTTCCGAAAACGCAAATAAACAAGACCCACCACAATCCTAGATTCAGTCAAGTAAAACCAGGCAGAAGCGATGATAGCAACCTCGCAAAAAACCTGCGGGGTTGTTCAAAAACTGGGCGGGGTTGCCCTAGCCTGGTAGGGGGCAGGCCTGCTAAGTCTGTGGTCAGCAATGGCCGCGTGGGTTCAAATCCCACACCCCGCGCCACATGTTTTGCAAGAGAAGAGAAAGAAGAAAGGCTCAAACATTATTTGAAAGCCTATTAAGGAGAGGGACTTGTGTTGTTTATGGGAATTCAAATGTCAAGTTTTCCAAACTATGAAGGAGAAATCGAAAGAGGTGCACGGCTATTGCCAGTGCAGCTGAACAAACTAGCTGCTGGATCTCAAGATCAGACTTCGGCTAAGCCTTCTATGGCCTCCGCAGAGAATCTGGGCCGGAACGCTTCGATAAATGACGACATCAAGAATATTATAATAAAGAGGTTTGATGCGATAAAGAACCGCGATGAGGCTGCAGTAAGGGCACTCATTGATGAACGCTATAATAAGTTTGATGATTGGCCTCCTTTCGAAAGGCAGGACCGCGCAAAAGCTCTGGAAAACGAGTTTGCAGCGTTCAAAGTCATGTCCAACTACACCTACGAGCTGAAGGATTTTGAAGCAAACGTATTCGGAGACGCAGCGGTAGCCACGTTTACCATACACTATCAGGGACAAATAAGAGACAGACCGTTCGACATGAACTCGCGCGTCACATCCGTCCTGAAAAAAACGGACTCAGGATGGAAAATCGTTCACGAACACCTTTCCAGGTTCCCAGAGCAAAACCGACAACGCCAACAGTACATGTCCCCTCGCAGAATGATGCAGCCCTGATCGGAACATTATCTTTCGAGCCCCAAATAATCTATTTGGCTTTTCTCTCGACAAATGCATTCACTGCGTTAATCAGAGTCTCGCAGGCAGCCTTTCTGGCTTCTAGAGAGCCATCGACATCCTGTTTCTCCACTTCTTTCTCCATAACCGTAATCTGCTCGACGACTGGCTGTTTCCTCTTCTCATATTCAGTCCGAAGTTTCTCCTGTTCAGCGGCGAAGGCCTGCTCAGCCGAGGCAACCTCTTTTAGTGCTAGGTTCAGCTTCTGGGTTGCTTCTGCCTCTTTTCGTGCCTTAGTCTTTTTCGAAACGCCTCTGAAGATGCCCGTCTTCATTCTTGCTATAATATCCAATTCCTGCCTGAGACCGTCAACGTTGGTTGACAAACGTTTGACTTTCAAGTTATTCTTTCTTTCAGCTTCTCCCATTTTGGCAAGATGGTCTTTTTCAATTCCTTCAAGAAGAAGCCTATTGGCAGAAAGGCTCTTGAATGTTTCATCAGCTGAAGCCTCTTCACTCCTTTTCTTTTCGAGCTCCAGTCCGACGTTCGAAAGCGTCTGCGAACGCTCCTTCATGAACTCGTCATCCACGGTGATGATGTCGTTTGACTCAAACTCCGACAGGACCATACTAAGATCTACCAGCCATCGGCCGAAATGCTCACTGAACGGCGAAACGGCGAACACCTGATTTCCCAGATTGCTCAACCTTTTAAGAGTTCTATCCACGATCTCTTCCAAAGTTTGAACATGATCCTCTTCTAAGTTGTAGGCGCCGAGAGATTGATGTTTCCGTCCTTTTGAGCTGGCGCTAGCCTTTTCGCGTCGGCGCTTTCCACGTTCTCGGCCAGAGTCTCGTCCTGATCCCACACGCTGACGGTATCCCATGAACGAGACTTTTCACGTTTGAGGTATTTAAACAGTGCCGATTGAACACGAATTCGCCACAGCGATATCTTTTAAACCCTTCAACTAATTGAACTTCTAGCGCCGCAAAGGAGAGATGATGTTGAAGGTGCTGTTCGTGTGCTCTGGAAATGCTCATCGAAGCCCCCTTGCCGAAGCCCTGTTGAAACAACTCAGACCAGAATGGAAGGTGGATTCAGCGGGGCTGCGAGTCGCCATCCCAATCTCAGAAGAAGTGAAGACGTATCTTGGAAAAGATAAAGCACAGCAATACCTCAAGAAAGCTCCGGAAAGCCTAGAGAGCAAGCAGCTAAACGACTATGACCTCATCGTTGCAATGGAACAAATGCATAAAGACGCCGTCCTGATGAAATGTCCAGAATGCAAGAATAGAATAGTGGTATGGAACGTTGAAGATCCCTATTTCTTGAACGGAGAAGCCGCCAAAACCGTTTATGACCACATTAAGACAAGAGTGACAGAACTGGCAAAATCCAAGAACTAGCGCGTAGACCTGAGGCCAGTTTGCGTCGCAATCTTTGGGCCTAACACGCATTTTGGCCAAGCAAACTGTGACTAAAACCTGATAGAAGCCAGCAAACATCATACGCGGGCGCTATAAGTGAACTCTTGCCCTAGCCTTTCGTAACTATCTAGTGTAGGCTGTGGGATGCTGACGGACGGTCTTCTGGATTAGAGAGTCTAGAGTTGTTTGAAAATGTTTATATTGATTCAACCCGCTTCCTCTATGCCAAGACCACGATGAGCATAGCTAAACCCCTGCTGGATTATGCCAAGTCACTTAATCCTCAAAAAGGATTTGCGCAGTCCTTTTCGACTTTCAGAAGGCTGATGAAATACCACAGGAAATATCCTTGGTACCTTGCAGCGATAACTATTCTGTCGTTGATAAGAGCTATTCTGTTCGCTATTGAACCACTTTATACTTACTACATCATAGTCAACGTCATCGGGCCCCCGACGAATACCAGTCTTCTGCCTGGCTATTTGCTCGTCATCGTGCTAGCGGGAACAGGTTATGCCATTTCAAACTTTGTCCTGATTTACGTGCACGGAATAATGTCCCAGTACATAGTGAGAGATATAAGAAGTGACTACTACCGTGCGCTGCAGGGCAAATCCTTCAGCTTCTATGACTCCATTGGCGTTGGCGACCTCACTTCGAGAGCGACAGTGGATCTTCAATTGGTTGACTCGTTTCTGAGAACATGGCTCGGAACGGTTCTGAACGCTGTTTTCTTCACAATCATCATTCTGATCATAATCTACCCCATAAGCCCAATCATGACCCTGATTTCCATGGCCTCAATGCCGTTCATTTTCTATTTTACAACACGTCTATGGACAGAAACCATGCCTCTCTTCATGAACATGCAGCTGATTATGGGAAGATTGACTTCTTACATTCAGCAAAACATCGTCGGAATGAAGACTATCAGGATATTCCGTCAAGAAAAAGACGTTGTCGACGGATTCAAAAGTGTCGAAGACATATACGTCAACACTGCCATCGAGGCGGGCAGGATACAATCAATTTACATGCCACTCGGCCCGGCGATACTCACTTTGGGAATAGCCCTCGTCTATGTCTATTCAGGATATACGCTGAGCACGAATGAAGCCTTGGCGGTTATCGAAGTTGGCAACATCATCTTGTTTGCGAGATACATGATGAGGCTGACCATGCCCATAAGAGACGTAAGTATGACAATAGGAACATGGATTGCCGCGTATGCTGGACTTGAAAGAGTCCTGAAAATGACAGACGCCCCCAGAGAAGTTGAAGACCTTCCAGGGGCCAGAGATATAAAGATAGAAAAGGGAAAGCTTGAACTTGAAAACGTGACGTTCGGATACGTAAAAGACAGACCCGTACTCGCCAACATATCCTTCACTGTGCAGCCAGGAGAAAAAATAGCAATACTGGGTGCGACAGGATCCGGAAAAAGCTCCCTCATCTACCTTATTCCCAGGTTTTACGACATCCAATCAGGCAGCATAAAAATAGACGGCGCAGACATCCGCGAATTCAAGCTGGCTTCCCTCCGACAGCAGATAGGCGTCGTTTTGCAGGACGTATTCCTATTCTCCGGAACCATCAGGGAGAACATCGCCTTTGGCAAGCCCGATGCTTCACTGGACGAAGTGGTACAAGCCGCCAAGTCGGCCAGAATACACGATTTCATTGAATCCCTTCCAAGCGGCTACGACACGCCTGTAGGAGAGAGAGGGATCACACTCTCTGGAGGCCAAAAGCAGAGAATAACCATAGCTAGAGCGCTTGTGAGCAATCCGAGGATTCTGATAATGGACGACTCGCTCTCTTTCGTGGATGCAAAAACGGAACAAGAGATTCAAGCCGCAATCGAGGAAGCAACCAAGACGAGAACGACTCTCATAATTGCGCAGAGATTCTCGACGATAAAGACTGCTGAGAAGATTCTGGTTCTTGAAAATGGTTCAGTAGCTGAATTCGGCACACACGAAGAGCTCATAGCCAAAGACGGTGTTTACAAGAGAGTCTACGAAACACAGTTTGTCCAAAAAGCTTCTCCAATGCTGGAAGAAGCGGGTGGTTCCTAATGTCGGGCTCTTACGGAACGTTCTCTGCAAAAGAAGAAGAAAGAAGAAAGAGAACCACACCGGACCGCGTACTAATAAGAAGGATATACCATTACGCCCAAGCCTACAAACGAAACCTTCGAATCGGGGTCGCCGCAACAGTCATCGGCGCTTTCACCGGCCTAGCTGCGCCTTACATGCACGCGATTGCAATCGACAACATTATAGAGCCTGCTGTGGTTCCTAGTGCGCGCGCGGCTAGCCTTGCAGGTTTCATATGGTGGGTCCCACTTTTCGCCGCTATAGTCCTGGGCAACTACGTGTTCCAGTACATTCAAACATACCAAATGCGAATAGTCGGAGAAAAAGTGGTTGCGAAAATGAGAGATGACATGATGGATAAACTGCAGGTCATCTCCCTCAGGTATTTCTCAGAGGGTGAAGCTGGAAGAATTATCTCTCGTCCGACGAATGATGCCAACACAGTTAGAATATTCCTCAGGCTGGGACTCACGAGCATCCTCATCGACGTATCCTCGATAATTGGCGCTTTTTCCATTATGTTCTATCTTGACCTCCGATTGTCACTTCTCGCCATGTCAGTTCTGCCTGTAGCCATTCTACTGGTCTGGGTTCTTGGAAAATACTCAAGGGCCGCATACAGAAGAGCACTGATCACAACCTCAGGACTGACGGCAAGGATGCAAGAAGACCTTGCAGGCATGAAAGTCACTCAAGCGTACACGCAGGAGAAAGAGACAGAGAAGAAGTTCCAGAAAACCCAAGACGCAAACGTCAAAGCAACGATTAGGGCCATATTGATTGGTTCGTCATACACGCCGTTCGTGATAGGATTAAGGCTGATTGGAACGGCGATAATCCTGTACTACGGAGTCGCGGCCTTGTTGGCAGGGACAATCCAATTAGGAATTCTAGTAGCTTTCACGGAGTACCAATTTTCATATTTCATGCCACTCGTCGACCTCGTAACCATGTACGACCAATATCAATCAGCAATGTCTGCAATTGAAAGAATGTTCGACGTGATAGACACGAAAGTGGAGGTTGCAGACGTGCCACCTGAAAGGAGCGTCGCGTTACCGTGATAGATGAAGTCAAATTCGAAAACGTCGACTTCGGATATGAACCAGACGTTCCGGTTCTAAAGAATATCAACTTCACCCTTGAGCGGAATATGAAACTCGCAATTGTCGGGCAGACAGGCGCCGGAAAGAGCACGATAATCAACTTACTCGCCAGATTCTACGACCCAAACAAAGGCAAAATACTCATCAACGGACATGACATAAGAGACATACCACTAGCTTCTTTAAGAAGCCACATAAGCATAGTGCTTCAAGACTCGTTTCTCTTCACGGTTTCCATAAAAGAAAACATAAGGTTCGGAAAACCCGAGGCCTCAGACCAGGAAGTCATAGAAGCAGCCAAATCCATCGGTGCCCACGATTTCATAATGAAGCTTCCAAACGACTACGACTACGTGATACAGGAAGGATCCTCAAACATATCAATAGGCCAACGGCAGCTCATAAGCTTCGCCAGAACGCTGCTCGCAAACCCTGAAATCCTAGTGCTGGACGAGGCAACATCCTCCGTCGACGCGTACACCGAATTGGTGATACAGAGAGCTCTGACGAAACTGATGCGCAACAGGATGACGATAATAATAGCCCACAGACTTTCCACAATAAGGCTTTGCGACGAAATCTTGACCATCGACCATGGCGAGATAGTGGAGAGGGGCAGCCATGAACAGCTAATGCGTGAAAAAGGACTGTACAGCTCATTCTACAGACTGCAATTCAGGGAAGAAACAGGAGCAGACTCCCAGCAATATTCCAACACGTCAACAAAGAGACAACACAACTCTAGTGCCTACCGCGCGTCTGACCCGAACTCAACAGGCAAATAAGTCCCCCCAATTGAGTCAACCTTTTGCCCGCGGCGGTATCAGCGTCAACTATTACGGTCTTGACTTCCTTATTGTTTGAAATCTGCAACAGTCTGTTGATCCTATTTCTTTCGCTGCTATTCTGCAGATACTTATCAGTAAGCATCAAGTACTCAGGCTTAAATTTTTCATTCATCCATCGCCCACAGATTGCATCCTCCACTTCTTCAAGAGAATACAATATCCTTGTCCCCGCTTCATCGTTGAGCCACTTCTCCAAGGTGTCCACAGCGCGGTCAGCATCCGATGCGGTCGTTTTGCTGATCAACTCACGAAATGCCTTCGTCTTCACCAACTCAGCCACTTCGTGAGGCTCAATTGCAGAGCCGACGAGCACGCCGAAGGTTGCAGAGTTCGGTCCCTTCGATTGGACTAGCCAAGCATCATGTTTGCGTACGTGATCTAAAAAAATACTAGCAAAGTTTGTCTTCAATGGAGCAGCAACCACAACGCTCTTGACCCCTTCCCTCAGCACAGATCTCAAGACACCGATGATTGCTTCATGAAAACTGTACAAGGCTTTTCCATCGGATCTCACTCCGTCATGTCTCAGAGTATCGAGAGGTTTGACGACGTTACTGAAGACTCGCCACAAAACCGCCTGATCTTCCTCCAAACCTATCAGAACTGCGACGGGATATCCTCTTCTGTACCCACGTTTTTTCTTCAACCATAAAGCCTCAAACTTTCAGATTTCAAGACGCGTGCTGCAGAACTAAATGTGCAGATATAAAAACATCTTGTAGCCACATTAGGTTCAGGGGTTCAAGAGCCGGTACTGGTGATTCTCACACTCAATCATTTCATTTTCAAACAGTTTCCGCAATGACTTGAAAACTTTCTTTTCTGTCTCTCCGCAGTTCGCGGCAATTTCTTTGAGCGTCAGACCTTTGCCAGCGTTTTTCATCGCCGAAACCACAGCTTCGTCAACCTTGTTCAGTTTTGCCACGACAATCATCTCAAGATCGTCTATCATCTTCAGAGTATATCCCATATCTTTTTTCTTATAAATTTTTATCTCAATACCTGCGTTACAAGTGTTCAGTTTGAAAACGAAGAAACAGAGTTTCGAACTGAGGCGCTAAAGACAGATGCCCTACTACGTCTACATCATTCAATGCGAAGGAAACAGCCTCTACACGGGCTACACAAAAAACCTGAAATCACGCATCAGGCTCCACAAGAAAGGAAAAGCCGCTCGATACACGAAAATGCATCCACCCAAAAAACTCGTTCACGTCGAAGAATACAATTCCAGAGCAGAAGCAATGAGAAGAGAAAAAAGAATCAAGAAACTAACGCACCTACAAAAACTCAAACTGGCACACTCTAAGACGAGACGCCACACCAAGAAGCCTCCCAAAGTCAACCTCTGAACTGTCAGAAAGAAAGGCAACAAAGCCACGAAGCGCGCGCACTATCTGTGCCTTTGCAGGCTCTATTGAACATTCTCGCCTCTTTTTCGGCACGCTTCTTTGTACGGTAACGCTCACTTGGAACAGTATGGACTAGACCGTTTCCTCTCTGTCTCACAACAAGCCAAGGTTTAGAGCTGTGCCTTTGATAACTCAAGCAACGGTCACAAGAGAAAAAACCTTAATTCTGATGTTTGAAAACGTCGATGTACTTATGTTTTCAACTTGTTTAATGAATAATGAAAGAACAATGGCAACTCGTCGAGATGTCATTCAATTCATAGTTTCTTATGTAGTTATTTGTGTAGGAAGCGGGCTTTTCACATTTTTGTTTTTTAGGTGGTTTCCCTTTTTGGGTTGGTTAGGCATCTCATTTCTGATTTTGGGTGCAATCGGAATAGTTGATATTCGCAGAAGAGGGGTGGAACTTAAACGTACAAACCCTGAGCTTTTTGAAAAGCTGAGGGCTGAATCCAAAAAAAGAGCACAAGAGAGACGTGCCCGCGAGGTACGTTTCTCTGATTTTCCTCGTTGGATGTTAGTTCTTGCGATCGTTGTGGTTGTGGTTGGTTCCGCGGATGAGTTTAGGTTGCTACGGTTGAATGCATCTTTGGAGACTGTGGTAGGTGTCTTGACGCTTCTGTTCATCGTTTACTATCTTTATTATGAGTTCAAGATAATAAGAAAGAAGAGAAAAGCAAGCTCACCCTCGCTTCCACAGAAGCAAGAGCTATGACAGATAAGTTTACAGTATCGAGTTTACAGAATCTTTATGAGCCTAACTCACTTGGTACAATATTGGGGAAGGTAGATGTCTGCAGATCTGGACAACGATGACCTTGAAGTTAAGATGAGTAAAGCAAAGCGATATTCGGCGATGTTTCTGGGCGGTGCAACGTTATTTATAACGGCATTTGTGGTTCTGGTCTTGTACGGATACGATGGGACAGATGTTGGTTATTACGTCATCACTCTTTTCTATTTGATAACGATGATATTCTATTGTCTTTACAGAGGACGTACTTGGACAACTCGATACCGTCGATTTCGTGACCAATTTCAAGGTCTTGAACCAATTCCAGATGAAAAATCCCTAAATCATGACAATTAAGTTAACAGTATCCAATTTTCACAAGATTAATTATCACCGATTTTTGACATGAACCCTTCTTCACCGAAGACTTGACAGAACCTCTTAACAGGTACTGGTGCATTAAGGGATATGGATTAATATCTCATAAGCAATACAGAGAAAAGGGGCAAGGCAACAGTCATGTCGTTTCTTCAGAAGTTACGAAATCCAGAATCGACAGTTGCTCTATTCTTCTGGACAGTTCTATGGACGCCATTTCAAGCTGTTTTTCTCAGTCCTTTTTCACTAATGTCATTGGTAAGGCTAGTAAACGCTCAACATCTTCCTTTTCCAAATCTCTTCTCATTCTATCCTCAAGTATTTGTTGGTTATCTCTTTGCGCCGATAGTCTATTGCACTCTTATTTCTATGCTTTTCAAACCAAAACGATTAGTCTCTCCTTTAAATGTGGAGATTGGCGCATTTGTCCTTGTTGGCGCAGAATTTTTCGTTTCTACTTACAGTTCGCCGTTTACACTTATAACGGTTTTAGCTTCCTTGATAATTTTAGGTATTATTCTCGGAATTGCTCTTCTGGTGGGTATTTTCCAACAGATAATTGTTCGGGTGTTGATTGGCTTGGATTATGACGAAAAAGACATCCAACAACTTACTTATTCCTGTAATGCGAATTTTGAAACTTTGTTAAAGGCATTGACCACCACTTCATTTTTTAAAACATGGAAATTTGAACCCTTGCGTAACGAAAAAGAACTTAAGATTTATCGCTGGAGCCTAAAAACAACTCTAACCAAAAGCACAAACATGATATTGGCAATTGCACCCGATAATAGAAATGAAGAAGGGGCTGTGCTATCCTTTGTTGCGTACAGGAAAACTTTCAATTATGAAATAGGTTCAGCAGAGGATAAACTACTCATACAGGACTTCTGTAAAATCCTTAGGCAAGATTTGTTCGACATTAATGTTATTTATGACTTGACTGAGGATAAGACTGCTAATCTCAGCGTTTCCGAGTTGGCAAAATTATACGCTAAGCAACCAGCAAGATCCATGTTTGGAATAGCAAAAGAGCCCATAATTGGAGTTTGGCATATCAGTCATTACTACGCATCTATCATAGCTGTGACAGTAGCAATTATCGCAGGTTTAACCTTAGCATTTATATTTAGATGGGGCACCGTTGACCCGAACACTTATCTCAATATTATCATACTTGCGATTCTTGTTCTCCTTGCCGAGATTGGGATTCCATTGAGAGAGGTGCTTGACCGAAGAGAAGAGAAAAAACTCAAGTGATGTAGGCACAAACTTTAAATATTAAATATGGCTTATAGGATATGCATAGGATGTGTATAGGAATGCAATGCAAGTATTGCGACTCTGAAAAAGTCGTTAAGGTTGGCATGAAAGACGATAAGCAGAGATACCTCTGCAAGGATTGCGGTCACAAGTTTACAGAAGGTTCAGATTTTCCGAGAATGAGAACCGAGGCACGTATCATATCTTCTAGCATTGACTTTTATTTTGAGGGTTTAAGCACTAGGAAGATTCAGACTCAGATTGAGAAACTGTACGGTGTTCACGTTGACCATTCGACAGTGCTGAGATGGATTCTGAAATACTCTAACCTAGTCTCTCAATATGTCGAAACATTAACGCCTCAGTTGCTCGGCATCTATCACGTTGACGAGACAGCGATTAAGTGCAAGGGTGTTCAAAAGTGGTTCTGGGAAATAATTGACGATCAGACTAAATTCCTAGTTGCTGGTCACTTGTCAGGTTCAAGAACTGCTGAGGATGCAATAGCATTGTTTGAGAAAAGCATTAGAGTTGCTAAGAAGAAACCAACTTCAATTTACTGTGACGGGTTGCCCTCTTACATTGAGGGTTATAACAAGGTTTTCTATACAATGAAGAAGGACACAAGACCTGAGCTAGTTAGGAGAGTTGGAATTAGGGCGGTTCACAATCAGAATGTAGTTGAAAGGTTGCATAGCACTCTCAAGGATAGAATTAAGCCAACTAGGGGTTTGAAGGGCGAAAATACTGTTAGAACTTTGCTTGAGGGTTGGGTTGTTCACTATAACTATGTTCGTAAGCACCAGACTTTGAAAATGACTCCCGCGCAAGCTAGTGGGTTGAACGTGAAGAATGATTGGTATACTCTTGTGAAGGATGCAACGAAGAATGAGGCGAAGAAAGAGGAAAAGCAAGTTCGGCAAATTGAGGTGACCGTGAAATGAAGAAGGTTCTTGTAAGCTTGCCAGAGGGTATTTTCAAGATTGTGAGAGAGTTGAAAGGTCAGCTTGGAGATAGTGATTCTGAGGTTGTTCGCACTATGGTGATAAGTTTCTTGAGTGAGAAAGGGTACTTGGCAAAGAGGGAGAATGAATGAGTAAACGCAAAAAAGACCGCATTAAGGAATTAGCCTTAGAACTGGACATGGTTGACCACATGATCGCAGCGTTAGTGGATGTCTTAGAGAGAAAGGGTGTTTTGACTTCTGAGGAATGGGAGAAAGAGGTTAAGGCAAAAGTTGAGAACGCAGCTAAAACAACGAAAAGTTTTCGGGAGATAGAATCTTGAATAATTTAACGCCTTTTCCCTCACTTAGTACCGTCAAGAGATGGATAGAGTATTGGCTAAAATTCAAAGGTAAACGTGTTAGAGTCTATCTCAGAAGTGGAATCAATCTGAGCCATGAGTTGGCCAATCCGTTAAAATCGCTTAATCTCGGTAGTAATACAATTTTCAAAATGGATTTGCCAGAGAACTTGACAGGAACTATCATAGAAGTAGTCGAAAACCCATTTGGAATATTGCTCAAGGATGTTTCTATTCCTGAGGACAAAGAGGTTGAGGGTGCATTTATTCCAATGTCTGAGATTTCAAAAATGTATGTTCTCAAAAAAGAACAAAAGTGACTATGAATGACCGATTTTTCTTCGCCAACCCTCTTTTCGAACCATGAACTTGATTCCGCTACCCTTGTACGCCCTGTTCCAACTTCTAGCCTCTTTCTCAGCCTTTTTTTTAGTTCTGAATCGTTCTCCAGCAACAACTCTGATAGGGCTGTTGCCTTTTCTCCTAACAACAAGATAACTTGGTGAACCACGCTTATGATAGCTCAAACAGATTCACAAAAGAAAAATTCGGAATCATATCCCTTAACGCACCAGTACCCTCTTAACACATGCCTTATATCCAAGAGTAGCACGAGATTTTCGTAGAGAACTGACGAGGAGGTGAAGTTAGATGGCAAAGAAGGGCACGAAGTACAAATGTGAGGAGTGCGGACTCGTAATGGTCGTTGATGAGCCGTGTGGATGCGAGCCAGTATGCATTCCAGTGTGCTGTGAAACTCCTATGAAAGAAGTGAAAGCAAAACCAAAGAAGTAGGCTGTCGAAAACCGTTCCTCCTCTCATTCTTATTTTTCGAAAGCCTCAGCGCAAATAGCTCATTTTTCGATTGTTAAGTTTCATAACGGTTGGATAAGATCGGATTTGCACACACCTCTTCAGATGAATTATTGAAGAAGGTTTGAGGGGATTTCTCGAAATCATATTGCTCCCGCGAACAGGCTCCGGAGAATCATGAAATCACACTGAGCAGGCACCAAGAACGCAAACTGCAGTTAATTTAGAGCTAGACTCAACCACTGAAAAACTGGTTATGTCGAGTTTCGACATATTCTACCTCTGAAACATGCCTTTTGTGTTCAGCTTGCTCAAATACTCATCAAGGAGAAAAGGAGCAGAGGCAATGCGGCACTCAGTAGAAGGCATTGAGAAGTGGCGCACCAGAGCAATCTTCGATTTCCGAAAAACAAGAATCAGTGTTTCTGATGCAGAAAAGGGGCCCCGAGAACGCAGAAAGATTCCTGAAAAGTTCTTAGACAAACCTCTGTCAAAGATGAAACGTCCTGAAAAAGTGGGACTGCGAAGACTATCGCTTCCTGAACTCCTTTCTGGAGCATTCGCCATACTGAGCCTCGTCATATTCGTCTACATAAAGATGTTTGAGCTTGAGATTCAAGGCCAAGGGTCAATAACTCAGCTTGACACATATGCCGCCATATCTCTCGTTGTTGCAATCACCTTTCTAGTGACTTTCGCATCCTCGATGATTCTCAGAAGAGTGTTCCCTGGAGAAATGTAATCCCCAAACGATAACCATCACCTCGAAGACCGAATTTTTACTTCCAAATTTACAGTCAGATATTTGCAACCAGACGTGACGCCTGATAACTCACAACCGATAAATAGCGAAACATACCATTCATTTTGAGAGGCGAGGAGGCGGAGAATTGAAGTGGAAGTTAGGCTCGCTGGTTCCTTGGTTCTTGTCGCTGCTCTCGCTCAACGTGATGGACATTCTATTTACGAATCCTTCTCGCGAAGCCAATCCTGTGACTCTCCTATCATGGGCGTGGATAGGAATCCTCCCTTCCGCCTGTATGAAGATCGGGTCAGTTTTCTTGTTCGGAATCTTGTGTGTGATAACAAAGAAAGTGGCCAACCAAACCGATTGGAACCTTGCGGCCGGGGTGATGAGAGGAATATTAATTGTTCTTGTCGCATTCTACACATTTGTCGTAGCTTGGAACATAATTCTCTGGATCTAAAAATTCTTATTTTGGGCCACCTTGTTCCTGGCGTGAGTGGAGCCAACCTCGCACATGAGACAAATTGAGCATTACGAACCGTATAACAAATAATTTGCACTTATTGGTGATAAGCATCTGCCGCCTGATGCTGCAGGCTTTCCCTTGCTAAATGATTGAAACCTCGGGCAATTGTGGAGCTCAGCTTGAACGAGCAAAAAGGAATTCTTGGCGAGCAAATTCAGAAAGCCATTTCTCTTAGAAGCGCAAAGATAGACACTGACACGGACCTGCGCTCAGCCTTAGCAGCAACAATGAGGAAGGCTCTGAGAGACTGTCGAAAAGAGTTTGACCCCCAAGAACTTCCCGCAAAATACGCTGTGAAAGATATCGATAGAGGCAAAATGCGCTTGCTCCGAGGTTAAGGAAAGACACAAGGAGAAAAAACAAATGAAAGTTGGAATTTTAAGCGGCGGCGGAGACGCTCCCGGAATCAACGCCGTCATAAGAGCAATAATGAAGAAGGGCATCCAAAACTACGGATATGAAATCCTCGGCATAAGAGACGGATGGGCCGGACTGCTAGAAGCCAAATATTTACCTCTGCCCTTGGACGCCACTTCGGGTCTTCTTCCAAAGGGAGGCTCAATCTTGGGCACGTCCAGAACCAACCCCTTCAAAACTGAAACTGGCCCCGAAAAAATGATAAAAAACGCCGAAGAAGCTGCGATAGAGGCGGTCATCGCCATCGGCGGCGACGACACCCTAACGGTTGCTGCCAAGATGGGTAAATACGGACTCAAATGCGTGGGAGTGCCAAAGACAATCGACAACGACCTGTCAGGAACAGACTACACGTTCGGCTTCAACACGGCAGTGTCAATAGCCACAGAAGCCTTAGACAGACTTCACACGACTGCAGAAACGCACCACAGGGTCATAATCCTAGAGGTCATGGGCAGATACACGGGCTGGATAGCCCTGGAAGCTGGAATAGCAGGAGGGGCAGACGTCGTGTTGATCCCTGAAAAACCCTTCGAAATAGGCGAAGTCTGTGCGCTAATAAAGCAGAGACAGGAGAGGGGCAGGAATTTCAGTATCATCGTGGTTGCAGAAGGGGCAAAGCCGAAGGGCGGTGTCGAAATAGTCTACAGTGAAAGCCTCGACGAGTTCGGACACATCAAACTCGGGGGAATAGGCTACTACCTGGCGAAGGAGATTGAAAAGTGCTTCCCCGTTGAAACCCGCGTCGTTGTTTTAGGGCACCTTCAACGAGGCGGCAGCCCAACAGCCTATGACCGCGTGCTGGCCACAAGATTCGGAATAGCAGCCGTAGACGCGGTTCACGACGGAAAATTCGGTCACATGGTCGCCATAAAAGGAAACAAAATCGTTTCAGTGCCGCTTAAAGAAGTTGTTGGCAAAAGGAAAACAGTGGACCTTGAACTCTATGACATAGCTAGCGTGTTCTTCGGCTGAAGCTCCACGCCATCCCTATATTATGTTGAGAGCACATTAGCCAGATCCAGCAAGCTGAGGTCAATAGGTTTCTCGGTTTCGCATGACGTCTTAATGTCGAGAGCCTCTATTCTGCCATTGGACAGTCCCACTACACTGTTGCCGTTCTCTTGGAAAATCAGCTCCACCGCCTTGTCTGCAAACAAGCTAGCTAACAATCGGCTTCTTGCAGTGGGGCTGCCACCTCTCTGGGCATAGCCCAAAACGCTGAGTCTAACCTCTGTTCCAGCATCTTTCTCGATTTCCGCCCCTAGTTTTCGAGTGTCTCCAATCCCTTCTGCCGCAACGATGATGCCGGACTTCTTTCCTTTGGCATGGTTCTCCTCCAGCCTCCTGACAACCTTGGCTCTTTCAAACTTGACTTCTGGAACAAGGATTATCTCTGCTCCAACGGTCAGTCCAACTGTTGACGCCAGAAAGCCTCTCGTCCGACCCATGACCTCAACGATGAAAATCCTCTCATGCGAAATCGCAGTGTCCCTTATCTTGTCGATTTCATCCACCGCAGTATTCACAGCCGTGTCAAAACCAATCGTTTCATCCGTCCCAAAAACATCATTATCTATCGAAGCCGGAACACCCAGTATCAACGTATTAGTCTGCTTGCTAAGCTCAAAAGCTCCCTTAAAAGAGCCGTTGCCCCCGATTACAACGAGCCCATCAACACTGTCCAAATCCAGAGTCTTCGCAGCTTTTCCAACCCCTTCCTCCGTTTCGAATTCCAAACAGCGTGAAGTGTGAAGTACGGTTCCACCCAACTGTATTATGCCTCCCACGGAACGCGGAGTCAGCTCTCGAAATGCGTTCGTTATTAGACCCTCCCAGCCCCTCTCAAACCCGTAGACACGGTAATTCTTCGAATGAGCGATACGCGTAACAGCTCGAATGGCAGCATTCATACCCGGAGCATCTCCGCCACTTGTCACGACGCCTATAGTTTTCAAAGGAACCCTCTCAATCCCTAGACATGTTGCCGCTTTGATTATTAGCATTTGCGTAACCTGTGGCCAAGCCCTTGCCGACCAGAATGTTCATACGGTCCATTCTAGCAGAAAGGACGAATATTGACCCTGGCGCCTGCTCGCCAGTACATCTGTGCCTAGATGAAGAAAATCAACAGCGCATCATGGAAGATTTGCCATAAAAGTTGAAGCAAACCTGCAAAGAATGTAAAACAAAAAGTTGAGGCAGATACAAAGCAGCATCAGCTCTCCTCGTGCCAAAGATCTTTAGCCTCTCCCAAACCAGAAATAGACTTTCTCATTCCTACAATAGAGAAGAGTCGAGAGAGTAAAGTTTTATACCGTTGAGCAACGAGACATTGTTGGCGGTGGGCCTTAGGCGGGGGGGTAGGGGTCCCCTGTACCGTAAACCCTCTATATGATGGGCCGAAAGCTGAGGGTGAGGCGTTTAAGGCTGCATGGGCCTTCACTTCCGAAGCGAAGACTATCCGTCCCTTGGGGCTGGCGGTCGCTGAGCGGTTTCCGTAGGGAAGCCGTCTTCAACGTTAACCAGGTGAATCCGGCCAGGCCCGGGAGGGAGCAACCTAAGTCTGGACGTTTAGCGCTCAAGGGGGTGCGGGTACGAGTGTAGGGTTTGAGTGTCCGGTAGATTCTGGGCGTCGAACCTCTGTGGCCCACCGTCTTTCTAAACATCAATACGAGCAATAATCCTCTCAGATGGAACCAGCCGACACTGCACAAAAATGGGCTTCAGAAAATGATAAATGCCATCGGAGTCTATTCTGATTCTGGAAGTTACCTCGTGACATCCAACGAAGTTCGTAAGGATTATCTCCTCGACCGCTGGGTCGTGATTGCCACCGAAAGAGGCCGCAGACCCACGGATTTTGCCAAACAGGAAAGAAGCCAAGCAAAGACAGCAGTGTGTCCAATGTGCCCAGGCAACGAACACATGACGCCCCCGGCACTTTTGGTTTACTTGAAAAGTGGCAATGGGATCAGAAAAACTATGGACGAAGGTGATACAAGATGCAAAAACTGGCTAATCCGCGTCATTCCCAACCTGTATCCTGCCTTTTCACCGCCAAAAGACAAAATCAGCTCAAAAGAAATAATGAAAAATGCAAACTTGGCCATGGCCGTAGGCCATCACGAAGTATTGGTTGAATCGCCAAACCATGATGATGGACCAGCAAACGCGCCATTAGCGCAAGTAGTTCAGGTGATTAACGGATACATCGACAGACTTCGAGACTTGTCAGCCAGACCCTACGTCCGGTACGTTTCCATTTTCCGCAATCACGGCTTGGAGGCTGGAGCGTCGCTCTCGCACGCCCACAGCCAGATAATTGCAATGCCATTTGTCCCGCAAACCGTGAAGAAAGAGATGGATGCAAGCAGAAAATTCTGGAAACAAGAAGAAAAATGCGCCTTCTGCGACATAATCGAAAAAGAACGCTGCGGGCCCAGATTCGTGCTTGAAAATTCGAAGTTCACCGTGTTTGCACCTTACGCCAGCGTCAACCCGATGGAGTTCTGGATATTTCCCAGAAAACACGAAAGCTCTCTCCTCGAAATGGCTCAGGGCGAAGCGAAAATCTTCGCTGAAACATTGAAAACGTGTCTCACCCGATTGAAGACCTTAGTGAATGACCCGCCCTACAACTTCGGCTTTCACATGACTTTCGACGAAGAAACCCGCGACTCCTATCACTGGCATCTGGAGGTCTATCCTAGACTCGCAATCTGGGCTGGATTCGAAAAAAGCACAGGCGTATATATCAACACGATGACCCCTGAAACCGCTGCGGAAAGCCTGAGGAATAGCATCTAGCCTAGCCCTTGCAAGACCTCTCTTTCGTATCTCGGCCTAGCCTGCATCACATCCTCAACGAAAGCCCTGAGGGGTTCGGCCACGCTCCAAGCCTGGGAGATACATCCCCCGGAAGCGTGCGGTGAATCCCCGCTGAAAACTTCACTTAACGTTCCAAGTCCACGTTCAAAGATTTTTTCAGAAAATAAGGGCGTGAGGAAATATTTTAGCGCATACTGGCGTCCTGACTCCTCATACCCTCCCACTTTTAGGAATGACGTGATGAACGGACCCAGCAGCCAAGGCCAAATGGCGCCATTATGGTACGCTTTGTCTCTGCTTCTTCGGTCGCCCCCGTATACTCCGACGTATCTTGGGTCGTCTTTTCTAAGAGTCCTTAAACCGTAGGGCGTCGACAGTTCACGTTGCACAGCACCCACAACCCTCTGGTTTCTTGCGACGTCCAGCATGTTAAAGTCAAGAGCTACGGCAAGAATCTGATTCGGCCTCAACGAATCGTCGTTTTCCTTTTCGTTTATCACGTCATACAAGCAATCCATTCGTGTATTCCAGAATTTTTCGGCAAAGTTTTTCCTCGTTTTTTCAGCTATCTGAGCGCACATATCTGCCTCATTTTTTTCATTGAATTTTTCAGCCAACAATTGCACTGTTCTCAAAGTGTTGTACCACAAAGCTTGAACTTCGACTGCCTTTCCCGCTCTCGGAGTCACAGGCTGGCCCTCAAAAGTCGCATCCATCCAGGTCAATTGCGGACCGTGAGAAAGCAAACAGTCTTCGTCCATGCGTATATCGAAGGCTGTTCCTTTCACGTGATTTTCAACGATTGACTTCAGAGTCTCCCACAATCGTTCCCTTACGAATTCGAAGTCATCTGTGTATTTCAGATACTGCAAAACCGCGTTCACGAACCAAAGGGTAGCATCAACAGTGTTGTATACCGGTTCTTCAGTTCCATCTGGAAGAAAATTCGGCATCAGTCCCCGCTTACAAAAATCATTGAAGCTTAAGAATATCTTTCTCGCGTACTCAAATCTACCAGGAACAAGAATCAACCCGGGAAGAGAAATGAACGTGTCCCTTCCCCACGCTTCAAACCAGTGGTACCCGGCAATCACAGCTCTCAGATTTGTAGCTCGGCCCTGAACCAGGAATGTGTCCGTCGCCAAAACTAGCCAGTCTAACCAGCTTTTTGAATCAATCGTTCTGTGTGCTCCATAGAAGCTCACGAGGAGATTCTCACAGCGATTCCTTTCCTCATCGTACAGAGCCTTAGCCTCAGCCATCGTTGAAGGCTGCCGAATCACAACCTCCCTTGCGCTTTCCTGATCTTCACCTGCAACGGCAACGATGGCGAAATCCTTGTTCTCGCCCGCTTTCACGCCGACCTCAAAGTATCCAGGCTGATAGCAGTCATCGAAGCAGCTTTCGCCGCGATTAGCTTCCTCTCGCAGGTACATCCTTTCAACCCATTTTCCACTAGCATGATACTGCCCATCTGTGATGCCCATTATTAGAAAAGCCGAAACAGGTTTCAGGTCTATTTCCACTCTGGCACCATCTTGTTTTTGGACGAAATCCACCGGAGATTTCAATCTGTCTGTTACGGAGTGAAAGTGCCGGCCGTTTACGATTGGGAAAACCTTAATCTTGAAGTCAAAACCTCCGCTGTTCATCACGCTGTAAAGCGACGTCACAGCGTTCTTTCCATAAGGCATGAACACTGTTTTTTGAATTTCGACGTTAGGCATTGCGTAGACGTATCTTGGAAAAGGGGAAACTGAGAATTCCCGCAGAAAGCCATATCCTCGTGGGAAAAATCCGTCTTGAAACTCGTTCGCTCCAAGTCTGTAAACATCGTTTCCTATGGTCACATCTTCGTCAAGCTTCGTGAGGAAAACTCTGCGGTCTTTCGGCGGGTGTAGTGCTGCAACGAGCAACCCGTGGTACTTTCTCGTGTTTATGCCCAGAACAGTGGAAGAGGAGTAACCTCCTAGACCGTTCGTTATCAGCCATTCCTTCTGAATTGCATCCTCGAAACGGGAGAGCGTTTCCCGACTAAGGCTAACCGAAGGCAATCTCATTCACGGCATCAACTTCGCAACATTTTTTTCACGTGGAACACCGAAGAAGTTTGCGACGGGATTGCACTTTGTTCTGAAAAGCAGAACGTGAGGCTTCTTCAGTTTGTACTCTGTAATAGTCTCAGCGTAGCCCATGCCCTTCGCAAAGACCAAGTCGACACAATCGTAGACTTCGCGGAACTCTGCGGAGACCTTGCTCATTGCAAGACCGACAGAATCTGTTCCAGTGGTGATTACTCTGTCCGCGAATTTGCACATGCCGGCCACTTCGGCATCCTCTGAGGTTGCATCGTTTATTATTGGGCTGCCCTTGACGGCAACAGTCACCGTTAATCCCATATTTTTCAGCTGTTCGACGAGCAAAGTGTCAAAAACGATTTCCCCAGCATTATCCGTCAGGTAAAGAACCGTGTGCGCCTTCCTAGCCAATTCGTAAATATTGCTTGTATCATCAATAACCAGATCTTTGGCGGCGTCCCTGAAAGCTTTCTTCAGGCTACTGAACGTGAACCTGTGCCCGGGAATGTCAAACTCCATTATGTTGCCGACTATAGCGCACAGACAGGCTCTCTTGAACCTTTCCTGAAGCGTGTAACCTTCTTCGACAAGTTTTCTCGCGTAGGGCAGAAGCTTCAAGGCTTTCTCGTTGCTGAGCCTCTTGCTTCTCTTGTACGGGTCGGCATTGCCGGTCACCCATCTTATCACGGCATCCCTGTTGGTTCCCAAATCTGCCGGAACAGCCGTAGGCTTGAACTCCTTTGTCAGCAATCTCAGAAGATCGCACATACCTCTGAAACGCAAAGCAGGATTGGTCGTAGCTTCTTTGACTTCAGCTGCTCCTCTGCTGATTATGCAAGCCGCACATTCAGGTTCAACCTTCAAAGCTACCAGACCCACAGTCACTTTCTCGTTGCTTCTGCAAACTCAAGCATAATGGCGTACGGATCCTTTGCCTTCACAACGCCGCTCGCCACAAGCACGCCCTGCGTCCCAAGCCGTAAGGCTGCCCGAACATCTTCCCCGGCACTAATACCGGCTCCACACAGTATAACAACTTCTGTGTTGATTTCCCTCACAACCTGCACCGTGCCGGACACAACCTCGGGCTTCGCTTTTGAAACCGCTATGCCGCTGCCTATGAGTTCGGGGGGTTCAATCGCAATCAAGTCTGGCTTAAGAGCCGCCGCCGCCCTGCTTGCCGCGGGATTGTTGGCGCAAACAACAGAAAGCAGGCCTTTTTCTCGCGTAATACTGATTATTTCATCAATGTCTGACAGTTTGAGCTGCATTTCAGAATGGTTAATCAACGTTCCCTTCGCGCCAGCCTCTTTGACGGACTCAGCAAGAACGTGGCCGGTGTAGCCGCCGGGCCTGACAGGGTCTATGTGCTGCGCAAAGACTGGAATCTCCACTGCTTGAGCGACAGAAGCCAAGTCTGCGAGTTGGGGAGATACGCCAAAGCTGACTCCTGTCTCGTTGCTGACTCTCTCCGCTTTCTTCGCAAGCTCGACTGCTTTCTTCCCCGTTGCCTCAGCGTACGTCTTGAAGTTAATAATCGCGATTGGGACCCTAATTCTTTCAGCCATAAACTCTCCTCTCGTCTTCAATCACCTCAATTTCATTGGTTGTTTCAGGATAAAAATGGTTGCATGCGATTAAGCGCTAGCTTCAGCGTTTCACCATGTTTTTTCCAGGCACGAAAACAGCCGCAGCGATTGCTGTTGTCCACAGACCACTCTTGTCTCCCGTTGCGGACTGCGTCACGTTCGCCGTCTTGATCATCATTCCGCTGGTTTTGAACAACTGTTCCTTCTCTTCCCAAGCGATCTCAGGATCAAACTGAATGCCCATGGTTGTCGCAAGCATCGTCGCGGCCAAATCTTCCGAGTAGTCTCCTGCCTTGTCGTCGGTCTGTCCAAAAGAATGATGCTCAGAAAGGTAACCGTAGTCTTCCTTCCCTGATGGAATTGCGACTCCTATCGACGCCGCTATGAGCCTGTGCGGCTCATTCGTCGAATTCCTAGCCAAGACGACAAAAGTGATTTCTCCAGGCTTTATTAGCTTGAGCCCTTGTTCTTTTGGAATGAGCTTGCAGCCGGGAGGGACAATGCTCGAAACGCTTACTATGTTGCAGTGCTGAATGCCTGCATCTCTCAATGCCAATTCGAAGGACTGAAGCTGTTCCTTGTGTTTTCCAGCACCCTTTGTCAGAAAGAAATACCGTGGTATCATTTCCCGAATAGATAACATCGATACACTTATTAGTCTTTTGTTTATCCGAAGCGTCAACCAACAAACGAGGGAAAAGAATAACAAACCTGAGTGTCGTAATCACTCTGAGGACGAGCGAGTGCTAAGGCGTCGAAGCGTGTTCAGGGACGAGACGAAACTCGACATAAACTACGTTCCACTCAAGCTTCCGCACCGAGAGGCGGAACTGCGTCTGCTCATGGAATTCTTCAACTTTGCACTGCAATCCCCCGGAAAAATGGCCCAGCGGGTCCTGATAACCGGCGAAGTTGGCACGGGCAAAACAGCACTTTCGCAACGTTTCGGAGCAAACATCACGACCGAAGCGAACAAGCGCGGAATCGATTTACACTGTGTTTACGTCAATTGCCGCGAGCTCCGCGGAAGCCTTTTTCTCATCTTACAGCACGCGGTATCGACTTTCCACCCTAATTTTCCAAAACGCGGCTACTCCGCTGAAGAGATACTAACCTCATTCATGCAGATTCTGGACGAACAGAACTCACACGTAATATTGATTTTGGACGAATTCGAAAGCCTCATCGACAGAGAAGGCTCCGAAGCCGTCTACAAGCTCACACGCCTACAAGAGACAAGACAAAACAAACCTCAAAGGCTTTCACTCTTATGCATCGTACGAAATCTGAAGTCAATTAGTCAGCTAGACGCGAGCACAAGAAGCACACTACAATCCAACGTAATAAACCTCGAGAAATATTCAAAACAACAACTCGTGGACATCCTCAACGACCGAGTCTCGTTGGCCTTCAAGCCTCTAGCCGTGCCCGAAGATACACTGGATCTGATAGCTGACATTGCAGTCTCCGAAAGCGGAGGTGCCCGTTTCGGAATTGAACTGCTTTGGCGAGCCGGGAAATACGCAGACGCGGGAGACTTGAACAATGTCCCGCCGGAATGCGTCCGAAAAGCCGTCTCAAGTATAATCCCAGAAATGCGAAAAAGCGACCTGACTAACCTTGGCCTTCATGAAAAGCTCTTTCTGCTCAGCATAGCTAGAGCGCTCAAGAAAGACGAGAAAGCGTATGTCACGTTCACCGAAGCTGAACGTTCCTACGCCATCGTTTGTGAAGAGTTTGAGACGACTCCAAGAAGCCACACGCAACTGTGGAAATATCTGCGAAGCTTCTCCGCCATAGGCATAATCAGCTCTGAGCATCTGACAGAAACTTCCAGAGGCAGGTCAACGGGCATCTCATTGCCCAGAATTCCTACCGATGATCTGGAGAAGGAACTCAAGACTCTACTGGAAAACCAGGATTGATGAAAAGCATGAATGTGGAAGACGTCTTCTCTTCTCGACTCCGAATGAAAATTCTAAGAATGCTAGTCCAAATAGGGGAGCTCAACGTTTCTCAAATCGCCAGAAGATTAACCGTAAATTACACGACGACAAGCAAACATCTGAAAGTTCTGGAAGACGAAGGCATCCTAACCCACAAGGAGTTCGGAAGAATCCGCTTGTACAGGCTCAACGAACATTCACCAAAAGCCAAAGTCGCGCAGGCGCTAGTCGAAACTTGGGAAAACCCAAATAACAAATAAAATGACTCTATGCGCATCCGCCAACGTGTATTCTCGATCACAGAGGAACTGGACACGAGAACAGAAAAGTCGCAAAAAAGAAAACAAAACCATTTTAGCGAATTTTGAAACACTTATCACGGTCAACATCGCGGCTTACGCCGTAACATTACACGGTAACATTACAACGGACGTAAAGAAAAAAAAGGCAGGGGGGACACCGCGGAAGCCAACCTTACACCCAAAGACTCAATGACAAATCAGCTCGCGGAAAACAAAACAGAAAAGAGACAGCTCTGCCTTTCAAACTGTAAAGCAGAAAAGAACCGAGGAGGCAAGACAAGTTTGACCATGATTGACATTTCAGACAAGCCAGAAACACTCCGAGAAGCCACGGCATCGGGCGCAATCAAATTGAAGCCCGAAACGATACAACTCATCAAGAAAAAGAAGATCGCCAAAGGAGATCCCCTCTACACCTCCAAGATTGCCGCAATCCTAGCCGCGAAGAGAACCAGCAGCCTCATCCCGCTCTGCCATCCGATACCGATAACAAAAGTCGAAGTCATCACAACAATAATCGACGACTCCAAGGTGCAGGTCACGGCCACAGTCAGAACGAAAGCCCAGACAGGCATCGAAATGGAAGCATTGACAGCCACTGCCACGGGCCTCTTAACCATATGGGACATGGTCAAACAATACGAAAAAAACGCAGAAGGACAGTATCCAACAACCGAAATCGAAAACATCCACATCGTGAAGAAAACGAAGACCACCACATCCAACGAGGCGCGCCAAGAATGAGCGAAACAGCAAAAAAACACAAAGCCGAAGCCCCAAAGAAACTTGGATTCGGCATTTTCACGTGCAGCACCTCGCGTTACTCCCAAATGCAAAGAGGCGAAAAAGTCCAAGACCCCTCCGGAGACATAATCGAGTCAATGTTGAAAAAGGCCCAACACACAGTGCTGTTTCGAAAATTAGTTTCTGACGACCAAACCATGATCGCCGAAGGCATCCAGGAAGCCATCGGTCGCGCTGACGTGGATGCAATCATTTTCTGCGGCGGAACGGGCATGACACTTTCAGACGTCACAATCGAAACCGTCACACCATTCCTAGACAAAACACTGCCAGGCTTTGGCGAAATATTCAGACGCCTAAGCTACGATGAAATAGGCTCCGCAGCCATGCTGTCCAGGGCAACTGCGGGCATAGCCAAGGGCAAAGCCGTTTTCTGCATTCCAGGCTCGCCCGGTGCGGTGCAAACCTGTCTCTCGAAACTTATCTTGACGGAAACTGGACACCTGATTAAACACGCGCGTGAATAATATATGCGCGCCGAATAATGCAAGCACAGTTCTGCGCCAACCCTGCGGCCTCGGTGCCTCAAAAACTCTCTCACCCGGTCAGAGTTCACTGCATGGCGATCGTAACGTATCCTTACATTAAACAGAAGAATCTGCTCGGTAGACTTATATCGTCGTTAGCTAGTCAAGACGTTAGGCATGCACGGGAATAACGATGGTTCTTAAAGACACTTATGAACGACCACTTCTTAACATACGCATTGCAATCACGGCAAGATGCAACCTAAGATGCTCTTACTGCCACGGAGAAGGTGAAGAAAGACCCCACAACAACGCCCTCAAAGAAATGAGAGCCAACGAGATCTCTCACATCGCGAACGTTGCAGTCAGCTTGGGGATTTCACGAGTGAAATTAACTGGCGGAGAACCCCTTCTACGCAGCGACATCGAAGAAATCGTCACACAAATCAGCTCCATACCTGGACTCACAGATCTCTCCATGACCACCAACGGAAGCCTTCTGGCCCCCGTAGCCAAGAAACTTCACAAGAGTGGCCTGAAACGAGTAAACATTAGTCTCCCAACATTGGATCCCCGGACTTATCATAACCTCACAGGTGGCAAAGTGGAAGGCGTACTACGCGGTGTCAAGGCCGCAGTCGACGCTGGATTCTCGCCCGTGAAGCTCAACATGCTTATTCTGAAAGGAACAAACGAGCATGACGTGCCAGAAATGATAGAATTTGCGACTCAAACAGGAACCGTTCTGCAGTTAATAGAACTTGAACCAATAAACATGACAAAAGAGTACTATAGCGAAAAACACCAAACGTTAGGCGAATATGAAACAACATTAAGAGAAAAAGCCGTGAGAATTGAAACCAGACACTACATGCAAAATCGCCACATCTACTACCTACCCCACGTGCAGGTCGAAATCATACGGCCCATAGAAAACACTGAATTCTGCCTCCACTGCACAAGGGTTCGCATAACAAGCAACGGACTGCTTAAACCTTGTATAATGAGAAACGACAACCTGACAGATATTCTGACTCCTATCAGAAACGGAGCATCAGATGAAGAATTAGTTAAACTCTTCCAACTGGCTAACCAAGAAAGGCAACCATACCAGGCGAGCCCTTACCTAATGCAGAATTAGCAAGACAGCAGCTTGAGCTGGCGCACTCTTCCGCGAAACCTTCCGAAATATATGTATCAAAGCTCGATAATCTTGGCTTCACGCCTAACCGTGTCTAACAGAGCCAACGTCGACTTGCCAGTTAAGTACCCACAGACTTCCCCCGGGTTGACAACCAACGTCTTGCCTCTTCTGCGGATTTCATACACGTGAGTATGCCCATAAACCACGACATCGAAGCTCTCCTGATTAATCAAAGCCTCCAAGAGCTCCACATCACCTCCGTGCAACAACGCAATTTTCAACCCGCCAGCAGTTACATCTGCGAAGTTGCCGCGCAGTTCAAGATTCTTGTTTTCGCCGAACCTTTTTCTCAAAAGCTCGTGATCCCCATCATTGTTGCCGAAAACACCTATCAACTTCGCCCTCAGCTCCTTAAACCTCGGAACTACAAAACCAGCCACATAGTCTCCCGCATGGAGCGCCAGCCCAACATCCTCCTCGTTCAACCTGGTCACAGCCCTATCAATCATGGGCAGATTATCATGAGTGTCTGATATCAAACCTATTATCATCCTTCCACCCTTCACATTCTCCATCTCAAACAATAAAACCTTTACGCGCTCACAAGTGCTCGGAGATCAAGTCTCAGGATTTGTGACTTTGGCATAAGAACCCCTTTGGAATCCGATAAATTCTGCCCCTTTTTCGTCCTCGGTTTCGAGTGCCCTCTTATTTTGCTGAAAAAACTGAAACGACGATTAATCAGAGAAATAGAGGTTTGTTCTAGAGAACATTTCAATGTTCCTTGGAGTTTGCATTGAACAGTTCACTTTCGTTTTTGGAATATCCTGCCGGCATCCGAGTACTCACCCGTCACGTATTCCCAGCGCGCGCTAAGTGTGTCTGAGCGCGCACATTAATGACACAGTCGCGTGCGCAGCGAACCTAACCCGTGCGCTTTGGCAACTATAAGAATTAGCGTTTCTTCTTTTGGCTTTCTTGACCCGATACTTCATCCTTGTGTTCCGATGACGGAACGGAACTCTCGTAAGCTCTTTCTGCTGAGGCCTCTTCCACCTGTATCGGCGATTCTTCGAGTGCAGCAGCCCAGGTCTGCACGTTTGCCTCGTTTGCCTGGTTCAATTCACTATTCTGGTTCTCTGTTTCTTGTCTGGCCTGCTCTAATCTATTCTCCAGATTATTGATATTGGAGTCAAGCTGAGACAGGTCCTGCCGCATTTTCTCGTTGCCATTTGCGAGTTCAACGATCATCATTTGTTCAAGCGCTTTCAATTTCTCTTTCTTCTTTTTCTTTTCCTCTGTTAACAAGCGCCTTTCAGCCTCTAAATTTGCTCTCCTGTCTCTTAGTTCCAAAATGTCCTTGGGCAAACTCATTTCTAGTCACTGAGGAGTATGAGAACATCTCCAGAATAACTGATTTGTGAATTTGAAATCCATATTAGCGCGTGTGTGTCAGCGATTAGCTTGGAATTTCCTTCATGATGGAGTTTTCTCTCTTTTGGCTTGAGCCTATTGACGGGCTTATAACTTGCGTCGATGACGAAAAAGTCTTGCGATTGAAACTCCTTCAGCAAACATAACTTGTCGAAACCTTTTGACATTTTCATATCTTCGGGAAAAAGTCCCAGGGCTTTCATGGTTTCCCTGAAAAGGCTGTCCGTTCCTGTTGCCCGGTCGATATAGAAATGTTCTCCAGACGCAGGAGGAGACTCAGCGATGAGTAGAATTTTTACTCTTCCATTTGGCTTGTTTCTTGCGAGAATGTACTCACCGAATAACACAGATTATATTCGCTCTGACAAAAATAATCGACGGTTCATGCGTTGGTTCTATAGAAATCGGAAAGATTCTGAGCCATCAATTCAAGGAAGACTTAATGTTCAAGAGAAAAAATGGGATTGTGCGGGAGACATCGCCACTAGAACATTCTTCTAGAGAATATTTCGATTCTGGGAATAGTCAAGAATGTGAAACACGGCTTAAGAAAATCTCCGCTTTCTTGTATTCTAGAAAACAGTTCTAAAAGAGGGATATAGAAAATGAATCCATGGGGTTCGAACCCGTCTTCGAAAAGGAGAGACAAGCTCTTCATAATCGCAGAGATTCTGGAAATCGCCAAGGAAGGTACCTTGAAAACGCAGGTCATGTACCGCGCAAACCTCAGTTTCACCCAGTTGAACGATTATCTCAGGTTCATGCTGAGAATTAACCTGCTAGAAAAAATCAGTGAGAATGACAAAGAGAGATACGAAACCACCGACAAAGGCATGGATTTTCTCCAACGCTACCGAGAAATAACAGAACTACTGAAAAATGAAGATGAAATCAACGGAAAGAACGGCGTCAAAATCCCACCTCAACACCTACTCAAGAAAAGCCAAAACCTCTGCTAATTAAGAAAAATTTGCTTTCTCCTTCGCGACAACCAATCCGTAGAATTTGGCCCGCGTTCACCGTTCTGCAGATTTTAGAGTCTAAAGAATACACTTTAAACTCTTTTACCTGTTCTTTTCCTTAAGTACTTACTAGTTTTATCCCTCAGTCTTGGGAATTCATCGAGCATTGCCTTGAGCACTTCCCAGCGGATTTCATCTCTTTTCGATTCAATTCCCATTGCAATTCTTCCCACAATATTAAATCGCACTATACAATATAAAGCTTTTGCAGCACACGAGAGAACAAACCAATATATTTGATTCATATTTGGATCATATCGTAGACCCGGGGGAGGGACCGTTGACGCACAAACATCGGAATTCCTGCCCATGAGCAAAATTCGAAATACTTCATGACGCATCATAGGTAGAAAGCTGATCCAGAGGCACGTGTACGCTGATTTAACATAAGAACCAGCGATGGTTCTGAAAGAAACATTTATATCGAGTGAGATGCCATCAGTTTCGTTTTGGCGATTGATTAGCTCCGCAATTTTACGGCGGCGGCTCAAATCCAACTGCAAAGGCGCAAGTCGCCCTATAGGATGAGGATGTTGGCCTCCAATTGCGGGGACAAGGTATGTAGACCTGACATATACACGCGTTAGGTCTGAATTGGGCTTTGGCATTTAGTGGTTGATCTTCCCTCCAAATCCAGTCGAATTTGCGGTTTGTACAACGTTAAACATGAGGCTGTGATCAATGTGGAGCAAACTCCGGTTGATCCTGCCGGACCCTACTGCTATCGGGATGGGACTAAGACATGCTAGTCGTGCGCCTCCTAGCCACGCTGGAGGCGCGGCGCACAGCTCAGTAACACGTGGCCAACCTACCCTTGGGACGGAAACACCCCCGGGAAACTGGGGCTAATTTCCGATAGGTGAAGACTCCTGGAATGGATTTCCGCTCAAAGGGCGCCTAGGGCATGCTCCTAGACGTTGCCCAAGGATGGGGCCGCGACCGATCAGGTTGTTGGTGAGGTAATGGCCCACCAAGCCTTTAACCGGTACGGGCCGTGGGAGCGGTAGCCCGGAGATGGGCACTGAGACAAGGGCCCAGGCCCTACGGGGCGCAGCAGTCGCGAAAACTTCGCAATAAGCGAAAGCTTGACGGGGCCATCCCGAGTGCCATCTGCTGAGGATGGCTTTTACCCAGTATAGATAGCTGGGGGAATAAGGAGAGGGCAAGTCTGGTGTCAGCCGCCGCGGTAATACCAGCTCTCCGAGTTGTAGGGATGTTTATTGGGCCTAAAGCATCCGTAGCCGGCTGGACAAGTCCTCTGTTAAATCCAGCGACCAATCGTTGGTCTGCGGGGGATACTGTCCGGCTAGGGGGCGGGAGAGGCCGTCGGTATTCTTGGGGTAGGGGTGAAATCCTATAATCCCAGGAGGACCACCAGTGGCGAAGGCTGTCGGCTAGAACGCGCCCGACGGTGAGGGATGAAAGCTGGGGGAGCGAACCGGATTAGATACCCGGGTAGTCCCAGCTGTAAACGATGCAGGCTAGGTGTTAGGGCGGCTACGTGCCGCTCTAGTGCCGCAGGGAAGCTGTTAAGCCTGCCGCCTGGGGAGTACGGCCGCAAGGCTGAAACTTAAAGGAATTGGCGGGGGAGCACCACAAGGGGTGAAGCTTGCGGTTTAATTGGAGTCAACGCCGGAAATCTCACCGGGGGCGACAGCAGGATGAAAGCCAGATTAAAGGTCTTGCCAGACGAGCTGAGAGGAGGTGCATGGCCGTCGCCAGTTCGTGCCGTGAGGTGTCCTGTTAAGTCAGGCAACGATCGAGACCCGCATCCCCCGTTGCAACCAGCCTTGAGCTGGGCACACTGGGGACACCGCCGCCGATAAGGCGGAGGAAGGAGCGGGCCACGGCAGGTCAGTATGCCCCGAATCTCCCGGGCCACACGCGAGCTGCAATGGCAGGCACAATGGGTTCCGACCTCGAAAGGGGGAGGCAATCTCTAAAACCTGCCGTAGTTGGGATCGAGGGTTGAAACCCACCCTCGTGAACATGGAATCCCTAGTAATCGCGTGTCACTAGCACGCGGTGAATACGTCCCTGCTCCTTGCACACACCGCCCGTCGTTCCATCCGAGCGACTTCTGGGTGAGGCGTGGTCTTCCTTGGCTGCGTCGAATCTAGGTCTCGTAAGGAGGGAAAAGTCGTAACAAGGTGGCCGTAGGGGAACCTGCGGCCGGATCACCTCCTATGTAAACAGCCTTGCAAATCGACTGGAGGAGAAAGCAAGGTGAACCACAAAAAAAGCCAAAGCCCAAATCGCGGTCACTCTATTGACACATGGGAGTAATCTCTGAAATTTGCTTATCTTCTGAATGAATTAGCCACGCTGAAGTCACGGCTACTCTTGGGAGATTCGGCCTTTATTAAAGGGAATATGGTCCCTCAATTCCTCGATCGAGGTCTTGACTGTTTTTTCATGGAGTTCCTTTGGAACTTTGGCGGCTAAGATTTTCAGTATGAGTTTCAGAAGTTCTTTACCCTGCATGTCTCCTGGCACGACTTTGACGAAATCCTTTGTCTTGGCCTTTACGGCGCCAATTGGTCCGCCGAGAAACTGAAGGGCATCATTCGCATCAACCAGCATACCGACAGCCAGTTCAAGCTTGACTCCCCGAATCCAGTTTCGCTGCCCGTGAACAACAAATGCGCCGTGTCCCACGGACTCCCCAGAGGGCCCACCCTTGCTGAGTTGCTCAGGCTTGACCCAGTAGACATCAACGCTTCCAAAACCTTCTCGCCATGCTCTGGAAAATGCGGCTGCAAATTCAGCTGCTTCGCTTAAGCATTGCTGGCTAGGCTCTTTCGTTTCTGTCTTGACGACGACGAAGGGTGCACCGACGATGTCAGCGTGAAAAACAACATCACCGTCGCTGGTGTGGTTCTTGACGAGAATCTCGTTTGTAACTGCGTCTTTTCCAGCAACTACCAAGATTCCGTCAGAGGAGATAAACCATCGAAACTTTTCAAACCACTTCTTAGGCTTAATCTTGCGTCTTCCAAGTTCCTCCAATGCTTCAGCGGGCTTTCCATGCTCCAATGCTTCTGCGTCTCGTATGTTTGCTTCGACGATTGCAAGCTGTCTGCGAGAATCCTCTAGCGCGTTTCTCGCTCCTTTTATCTTCAGCTTAGTCTGTTTCGCCCGCTCATAGAACTCGCTTGCATTTTCAAACAAGGTTTTATGTGGATGCAATTCGAACCTCAAACCGTCAACGCTGACGGTGACGCTCAAACCCCTGTCGTCGATGGATTCGAAAAATGAGCTTGGCACCAGACTCTCACGTTTTTCGGCACAGACCCGTGCGACGACCGCCTTCAAATCCTTACCACTCTGTCTCCCCGTCAGCAGCTCATCGAATAGAGCTTGCAGTTCGCGGATGTGAGCATAGACTGTGTCTCCGGTTCGTCTGTCAAGCTCAGCCTTTGCCTCACCCTCAGTCAAGAGTTTTTCTTGTTCAGCAACAATGCGTTTGAGCCTTGCAGTTTCGTTCTTCAGCGTGTCAATCTCTATCCCCGCCGTGGCCCGCTCGACAGCTGAGACTCGAGTATAAAACTCGTCCAGAGCTTCATTGAAACTCTTATAACTCTGAAGTTGAACACCTTCGCGTTCATATAACCTAAGCTTGAACGGAACCACGTCAATCAACCCGCCATCTTCGCCCAAAACAACACAGGGCTCCAGTGCGCCCGTAGTGACCTGCGAGAACAAACCCTGCAAGCTGCCGTAAATCGCTGCAACCTCCTCCGAACTCAGCCCATCGCAACTTTTGGTCTTTTCTATGTCAGCTCTGACCAAAGTTTCTTCTGAGTATTCGCCGCCTATGCCCAAAAGACGTGCCAGCGCCCTGACCACTTCAATATGGCCTGAAGCCTTAAGCCCATCAGACAACTCTTCAAGACTGATTCTTAAAGGGTTTTTTCCACCGGAAGGTGCAAATTGAAAAACTTCTCCGCGCAGTATGTTTCGATCTCGCATGCGCTTATAGGTCAGAGCCTGCAGTATCTGGTTGTCCTCGCCAACGAGGATAACGTTGCCATCTCCGAAGAATTCAAGAACCATTCTCAATACGCCTCTACTCGTCCTGAACGACAAGATGACCACTCTTTCAAACTCGTACTGCTCGACGCTCACCAATCTAGCGTTCCGAAGGTACCCTCTCAAAGCCATGCAAAATGCCGTCGGTTTAGGCGGCTTCCTCAGTGAATAAGCAGTCAAATGAAGGCGTCTGCCAGCTTTCAAAACCAGCTGAAATGGGGGATGATCAACCTTATGCAACTTAAGCGTCAGAGTCTTCGAGTCCAGTTGGTAAACATTGTTGACGTGTGAACCTGAGATATGTTCTCTCAACTCGCGCACGGTTGCAGCCACGTCAAAGCTCGTAAACTCCTTCTTAAACAACGTTAGTCACACTGACCCTAATAATCCTGCATCATATAAATACACAATTTTGACAGAATGCTGATGAGATTCTTTCGCGTGCTAATTCCGTGTTTTTCAGAGTGAGCATGAGGGAAAGGAAAGGTTTAAAGTTCACATATCTAGACTCTATAAACGACATCTAAAGAAGGACCTGAAAAGAAAACAATCCTTCAGAACCTAGGATAAAAAGGCTGACATTCAGACTCAACAAAGCTTGGCAAATCTCCGTTCATAAGGCAAGTTTAAGAGATGTAGAGAAATCATGAAACCATTAGAAAAAGTATACTGGTTGAGACTAGGCTTTGGCGTTCTAGCTGCCTTCTTGGCCGTGGGCTTTTTGATTGTGGCAGGGGCAGTCAACACCAACTTGGTGCTTAACCCTTCAGTTGAAGTAGCAAATGCTGGATCCACAGCGCCACAATATTGGAATGCGTCGTCTTCTGGAAATGGAACGGAGTGGAGCACGAATTATTCCAGAACAGGGTCAAGAAGCCTGGAAATCAATGTCATAAACGACACTGCAAATTGGACAGGACAAGTCAAACCGGTAAGCGGAGGAAACGTATACCATGTTGAGGCTTTCTTTTACGGAGACGTTGCCAAGGGCCAATTCTTCTTAACGATAAGCTGGTTCTCAAGTTCAGGGGAAGTTGACGACAACGTTAACTTGCCCGGCAACTATTCAGGGTGGCAATTAGTCGGAGGTACCTTCACCGCTCCCAGCGGTACGACGAGCTGCAAAATTGTTTTCAGAGCTGTAAATGCATCTGGAGACTTGTACGGAGACGACTTTGAAGTCAGGCAGACAGAGCCTGTTCAATCGTTCTTTAACAGCGCGTCGATTGCGATTTTAGTCTACATCATCTCATACTACGTGCTGAAGTCCATGTTTGGCACCAAAGTGTCGAAGCCCTCGAAAATCCTTACAGCGGGGATAGGCATCTATATTCTCGCATGGTTGTTCATGTGGGCTTTGTTGTACACGCTAGTGGCAGCGGCCTAATCTTCTTCCTGTTCGAGAAAGTTCTCTATTGTTGCCTGACCTTTGTCGGTTGCGACAGTGCCAAGCTCTTCTCCTTCGGTAGTGCCCGCGTTCACACCGTTTGTTTCAGGAGTGTTGGCAACGTGTGGAATGGTGATTTTGTTGAGCACGCGCATACAGTCAGCCCACGCTGAGAAGAAACCTCTGTCGAAGTCTCCGTGAAGCCTGTTTCTCACGTGGTCCAAAAACTCGCGTCTATAACCATGCAACGCCGCCTTATCGTCTAAGTCTATTTTTGAGAAGAAAGCGTACGAGTCTCCGTTCGCCTTACGAGAGAGAAACATTCCGTACAAGGCTCTAAAGTATCCGCGGTTCCACTCCGTCTTCTGCATTTTTTGTTTCAACCTTTCCAGCTCCCGCTCCGCCTCGGTGAACTGCCGGTTAACCAGCAGCTGAAAGAACCTAGTAACAAGAGCTGATTGAACAGGCATCTTCAATGACCACGAGATTTCTTTAACTCCTCTTCGGAAGTATCTTCTATCCCATTTTCCGTTACCTTAAATAATTCCTCTCCTTCAGGCAAATACGGACTTGAGACCAAACGTGCTATGCGAATAGGACCGTGCGAAGCTTTCCTCAGGTAGACGCGCGTGTGACTTGTGTGTCCAACGATGTGACCGCCGATGGGATGCACCGCGTCTCCGAAGAACACGTCGGGCTTGGCCATAACCTGGTTCGTCACGACCGCCACAGCGTTAAACGCCCTAGCCAGGCCGATGAGCTTGTGCATGTGTTTATTTAGTTTCTGCTGCCTAGGTGCCAGCATCTCACGACCCAGAAATTCACTTCTGAAATGCGCGGTTAAAGAGTCGACGATTATGAGTTTCACGTTGTTAGCCTTGATAACCTCATCCGCGTTGTCGAGCAGGAACATTTGATGGTCAGACGTGTAGGCTTCAGCGTAAATGATATTCTTAACAACCTCTTGGGGATCAAGTCCCAAATGTTTTGACATGGAAACTATCCGTTCGGTCCTGAAAGTGTTCTCAGTGTCCACGTACAAGGCAGAACCACTCAGTCCGCCTCGTTCAGGTGGTAGCTGAACATTCACGCAAAGCTGGTGGCACATTTGACTTTTTCCACTGCCATACTCGCCATAAAACTCTGTGATTGTCTGCGTCTCCAATCCGCCATCGACAAGTCTATCTACAACCTTGCTCCCAGTCGTCAAACGTAGAACACTCTGCCGCATTTTAAGTAACTCATCCGCCCGAATGAAAGAGACGCCTATGGACGAACGGGCAGTTTCAATTATAGCAAAGGCCTTCTTCTCGCTTATACCTGCAGGTTCGAGCTCCCTAGCTGTTGCCATCGCCAAGGACTCAATCGTGTGATAACCCATCTCCCGGAGTTTCTGCGCAGTAGCCGGGCCGACGCCGGGCAAGTCCTCCAGAAACTCATACTTCTTCTTGGCTTCGACCTCACTACCTCCTTCCTCTTCTATTTCCTCTACCATGAATCTCTTGCCTTCTCACAGTGATAGAACAGATGAACAAGCAATATTTAAAACAAGCGAACTGGAGCAAGAGTTAGTCCGTGGAGAGATCGGTTAAAGTGAACTGCTGGAAAATGAGTTTTCAAAAAAATTTTCCATGGACTCTAATAACTGTTCGAGATAAGACATAAGTACACGGGTTTTTCATAGATGCGAACTGGAGAGAGAAAAACTTTGGAAATCGCAAAAACTGTAGAAGACGTTGCGTTCAACGTTTTGAAACAAGCAGTCATCTACTTACCGGACGATGTTAAACAAGCGTTGAAGAAGGCTTATTCAGAAGAAACAAGCGAAACTGGCAAAACTCAGTTGAAAGCAATATTGGACAATATCGAACTCGCTGAAAAGTATCAAGCCCCAGTATGCCAAGACACGGGAACAATAATCTTCTATATCAAAGCAGGCGCAAAAACAAAAGATATGGACAAAGTTGAAGCTGCACTGATAAGCGCAACACGCAGGGCCACGAAAGAAATTCCATTGAGGCCGAATGCTGTTGATCCGTTCACAGGAAAGAACAGCGGAGACAACACCGGAAGATACATACCGGCTATAAACTGGGAAATTGCACCGGGCGATGCTTTAGAAATGACTGTGATGACGAAGGGCGGAGGCTCAGAAAACGTTTGCCTTGGAGGAATGATAGTTCCAGGAGAAGGAATAAAGGGATTGAAAAAATTCGTGATAGACGCTGTGGTAAAAGCTGGAGCTCAGCCATGTCCTCCCAACATACTGGGCATAGCGATGGGTGGAGGAGCCGACATATCAATGAAACTAGCAAAGAAAACACTGCTGCTGCCTCTGAACGAGCATAATAAGGATCCCGAAATTGCGAAGCTTGAACAGGAAATCTTCGAAGCGGCAAACATGACAGGAATCGGGCCGATGGGGCTCGGCGGAAAAACCACGGTTTTAGGAGTACACATCGACTACGCCTACAGACACCCAGCATCTTTTCCTGCAGCGGTCGCTTTCAACTGCTGGGCATCCAGACGAGCTACTGCAATAATCAAGGCCGACGGAACCGTTGAGTACTTAACAAATAAGTTGAAATAAATGAGGTGAAGGAAATGGCCATATACAGATTTAAGACTCCAATATCAGATGAACAGATAAGAAAGCTGAAGGTTAACGATGTACTCTACGTAACCGGGACTGTTGTAACTGCAAGAGATCAAGCTCACAGAAGAGCTCTGGAATACTTCAAGGAGGGAAAACCATTGCCAGTGAACTTTGAGGGACTGGCTGTTTTCCACTGTGGACCAGTGGTAGCAAAGCAAGGGGACAGATGGGTTGCAGTTGCAGCCGGGCCGACGACGAGCACGCGCATGGACATCTTCGAAGACGAGTTCATAAAGGACTTCAAGGTTCGAGTTGTCATTGGTAAGGGAGGAATGGGAAAAAGGACAACAGACGCAATGGCTAAATACGGTGCGGTCTACGGTGCCTTCACTGGCGGAGCGGCGGTGTTAGCCGCCAAAGCTATTAAGAATGTTAAGAGCGTGGAATGGTTCGACCTAGGGATGCCAGAGGCAATGTGGATCTTTGAAGTGGAAGAATTCGGTCCGCTCGCTGTGGCAATAGACAGCCATGGAAACAACCTGTTCACGGACATTCAGAAGAGCGTTGAAGAAAACAAACAGAGGATCTATCAGAAACTTGGCATAATGCCATAGTTTCAACCCTGTTTTTCCACTCGATGATTTGCGTTTCAGTCTATAATAAAGGAGTTGGATTCAAATCCGGTTCTCGAAATGGCTAACATTTCATTTTCGTGTGCGTTGAAAATTTCTTACGTTTTATTTTACCTAGTTGACATGAGCTGAACTAGCTGCGCGTTGTTGACACCAATTTCCACTCGTGGAATACTGCTAGCCATGCTGGGTTGGCAAAATCTCATTTAGACGTTAGATTCTATCAATGGAAAACAGAATTTGCATTGACCTAATTCGCGTTCACGAATATGCTCGTGGACGATTTGTATCATAGTTTCTTGGTCATCACGTAAGCGTCTTCGCCGTCAGCGTAGTAGCCTCGAATAGAGCGGGAAACTTCCAACCCTAGTTTCTTGTATAGGCTAATCGCTTCTCCGTTTGTCACCCTGACTTCTAGGTAGCATTGTTTCGCTCCGTACCTCAGCATGCCTTCCATGGCCTTTGTGACCAACGCTCCTCCTATGCCTTTGTGTCTGTATTCAGGCAAGACGGCGACCGAAACTACGTGTCCCTTCTTGACTACGCCTGGAAGTCCGATGTTTGATAACCCAACCTCGACACGACTCATGATATAGCCGACAACGTTTCCGTTTTCCTCGGCGACGATGAATGCTTCTGGAAATTTGCGATACAAATCTACGAAGAAAAAGTCTGTGTAGTTTTCTGGAAGACATATCTGGTTGATGTGCGTAACGGCTGCTAGGTCGTTCATCGTGAATTTGCGCAGTTTGAAGACGTCTTGCACGCTTTCTGGCTCCTTTTATCTTGAGGCAAGTTTCACAGTACCTTAAACACTTTTCCTTTTCAATCAGCAGTTGCGACGCCCTTCTCCTCGACTGCTTTGACTTCTGTCAGCGTGAAGTTTCCGTAGGGCAGGGTCCAAACTTTGGCGTTCTTGCCAACTAGGTTCATGGCTTCGTTCAGGGCGTCATTTACCGCTCTTGCGGTTTTCAGTTTGAATACGTTTGCAGCGTAGTAGTCGGGCATCGAAGAGACTAATATTATGCGAGCCTTTTGCAGAGCTCTCATGTAGTAATAGGCCGTAGATCCTCCTAGGACGAAGCTGCGCTTTACCTCTTTTTCGACTGATTTCAAGTCTTGGAATTTGGTCATCCACTCGTAAAAATCTTGATTTCCATGGCCTTCTGCCAGTTCAGCCACAAGGATTATAACGCCTCCCCTCTTCACAATTTCTAAAGCGTTATCGACACTCTGGTACGCTTTGAAAAGATTGGCATCCGCTGGATCTCCTCCCGGGCTGACTACGACGATGTCAGCTCGTCTGTCGACTTGTATACGGTACATCTCATCAAAGAGCTTGATTCCTTCGGAAAAAACTCGGTCTAATTCTCCTGCAAATGCTTTAACGATTTCCTTTTTACTGTTCATTACGACGTTGAGTGCAAAGTCTACTCTAGCCATCGCTGCCGCCTCAACCATGTCTTGATGGACAGGATTATCGGAGAGAATTCCTGTTCTCGCATTCGGATCCAGCAGCAGAGCATGATTGTGTTTTATTGTTTCTTCTCCTGATATTCCGGGCAGCACGCTTTTTCTTCCGCCGCTATAGCCAGCAAAATAGTGAATGCCGATGTCGCCTGTCAAGATTCTGACGTCTGCTTCGGTGAATGAGCGGTTCAGGAGAACTCCTGTTCCGTGCTTCTGCGTAGTGCCCACGTGGTCCAAGTCCTGAGCCCTGCCGTCGTGACTCAGGCATTTAACGTTGGCTGAGACATGTTCACCCAGCAGCTCAATCGCTTCTTCAGGTTTAACTGCTCTGTGAAGCCCGCACGCAAAGATTAGCGTAACGCTGTCATTCTTGACTCCTTCACTGTTCAGCGTGTCGAGCAGCGACGTGACCATTAGTTTACTAGGGGCGGCTCCAATGCAGTCATCCACTACTATCGCCACTCTGCTTTCGGGTTTGACAATTTCGTTGAGCTTCTTGGAGGCTAGGGGCTCTTGCAATGCCCGGTTGATTTCTGCTATCGGATCCGGCGCGCTCGGCTTCTCTTTCGGCTCTATTGAGCCCAGGAAATTTCTGGTTGGGATTCTTAGGCAGACTTGTGACTTTCCGTATGGAAGCCAAGCATCAACCAATGGCATCACTTTGTACTGAAACACGTTGGCAGAAACTATTAAGTTTTGTCAAATTGGAAGAGTGTACTTGTGGGCTCCTGGGCGATTGTTGCAGCATAAGCCTCTTTAAAGGCTGCGTATATTAATGAGGAGATGTGGGGGATTGAAAGTGTCGATTGGAAAGACTCCTTCGAAGAACGAGGTGTTTTTCGTGTGGCTTAATCATTATGCTGGAGTGACCCTTAAGACTCCTTCAAAGACGTTGGTGATTGATCCTGTTGATGTTAAACCTCGAGAGTTTAAGAATGTTGATGCCGTCTTGATCACGCATGAGCATTATGATCACTTGGATCCGTCGTTGATTTCGGAGGTTCAAAAGTCAACGCAGTGCACGGTTGTTGCGGACCCGACGTCGGTGAAGAAACTGCGACACTCGATTCCTGCAGAGAAACTGGTTGAGGCTAGGCCTGGTTCGGAGGTTAAGTTTGACTCGGTCTCCGTGAAGGTTGAGCGTAGCAATCATCCTCCTGCGTCTACGCCGGTTTCCTTTATAGTGACGAGCGAGGATGATATCAAGGTTTTTCACACGGCTGATAGTCTGCCGTTTCCTGAAATGGTTTCGATTGGGGAGAGTGAGAAGCTGGATGTTGTTTTTTGCACGGTGGGGATTGCGCCTGGAACTTCGCCGGAGACTGGTTTTGAGATTGCGAGGTTGACTAGGCCGAAGGTTGCGGTTCCTTATCATACTGGTTCGGCGGTGGATCAGAGGAGGTTTGCTGAGCTTCTGAAGAAGGAGTTGCCGAAGATGACGTGTTTGATTCCTGAGACTGGTAAGATTTATCAGGTTTCGAAGAGGAAGTGAGGTTTTGCCGAATCATGAGGCCAGTGAGTCGGTGAAAGTTGAGATCTGTAAGATTCTTGATCGAATAGGCGCGTTCAAGTTCGGCGCGTTTAGGCTTACGAGTGGAAAGATGAGTCCGTATTACATTGATCTTCGGATTGTTCCGAGTTTTCCGGATGCTTTTCGGGAAGTGTGTGGTGTCTATGCTGATTTCATTAGGAGCAGGGTGGGGACGAAGAATTTTGAGAGGGTGGCGGGTATTCCGGTTGCGGGTATACCGTTCGCCGCTTTGATTGCTTATGAGCTGAAGAAGCCTTTCTTGTACACGCGAAAGGGAGTGCGTCGTCATGGTAGAGAGCGGAGGATTGAGGGGGTGATCGCGCCCGGAGATCGCATTCTGTTGGTTGACGATCTTGTTACTACTGGTTTGTCGATGCGGAAGGCGGCGAAGGCTATCGTTGCCGAGGGGGGGTTGGTGAAGGATGCGGTTGTGCTGCTGGATCGTCAGGAGGGTGGGAGGGAGAGGTTGGCGAAGGGTGGGATAGTGGTTCAGGCTTTGTTGAGCGTTACTGAGATTGCTAACACGCTTCATGAGTTGGGGTCGATTGATGAGGAGCAGTTGAGGACTATTTTGAGGCAGATTAGGACGGAAAAGAAAGGGTAAAAGTTCGGGCTTGTTGGGTTATTCGTAGAATATTAGTTCTTGGTCTTCGAGTATTTTGTGTAGTTTGTGGACGGCGTCGAAGACGTCTTGTTCTTTTTTGGCTCCGGTGCAGACGAGTTTTCCGCTTGCGAAGAGTAGTATGACGACTTTGGGTTCGTCCATTCTGTAGATTAGGCCTGGGAACTGTTCGGGTTCGTACATGGTTTTTCCGAGTGTGTAGGCGGCTTTTTCGAGGTCTATCATTCCGCCTAGGCTTGCGGAGGCGACTATGTTCTGGATTTTGAGTTCCGGCTTGCTGATGATTATTATTCCGCCTTTTTTGAGTTCTTTGACGACTTTCATGACGGCTCTGCGTGATTCTTTTTCGGATTTGGCGCCGGTGCAGACCATTTTTCCGCTGTTGAAGATTAGCGTTGCTGTTTTTGGTCTTTTGAGTCTGAAGACTAGTCCTGGGAACTGTTCTGGGCGGTATTCGACGCCTGGGTAGCTCTTGACCACGGCGTTGAGGTCGACTTTCTGGTTGAGGGTGGCGGAGGCGACGACGTTTTCGATGTTTATGATGGCTTTGCTCTTCGGCATAGGCGATTCCACTTCTTACTACATCAGTGCTTATATAGCCTTTATAAAACCTTGTGCCTTTTTCTTTTTCCGGGCTGAGAGTTTTTGGTTTGCTGATCTCTGAGTGTGTTGTGCCAGGTTGTTGTGCTCTTGCAGTTGTGGCTTTCGATGGCTTGAGTGTGGTGTTGGCTGGTTTGAGGATGTGTGTGGGAGGGTTTTCGTGTGAGGCTTGGGGGTCGGCTCTTGTTTTTGGAAAGCTTGTTTTAGGCTTGTTTTTTGTGGCAAGGCTTATATCAGTGGTTGTCCACGACTGGATTCGACTGGATTCGACTTGAAATGACTTGATTCGACTTGGGTTGACTGGTTTCGACTTGATTCGTCTGGGTTTGACTTTGGGAGATGTGGTGTGCATGTTGCGGGGTGGGGTTTGTTGCCTTTGACGGAGTCTGTGGTGTTTAAGGCGGTTTTGCAGAGGGGGAATAAGGTTCAGGTTCCGAGGTTGCTGCGTTGGCGGTACAGGATGGAGCCGGATCAGGTGTTGAGGGTGGAGGTGAGGAGTTTGGAGTTTTCTGGGTGTGAGAGGTTTCTCGGACGGATGAGGAGGGACGGCCGATTGACGATTCCACTGTTGACGTTGAAGCTTCTGCGAGGCGACGATGAGGGCAATCTGGAAGTTATGTTCTCGAAGTTACCCTTGAACCCGCCGGGGAGGCGGATGAAAAGCCCGGCTGAAACGTTCCATGCATCGAGCGTGCCCGCTCCACTTGTGCGACATAGTTAACAGTCTTTCGGTCGTTTTCGGACAGGCTCTCATTAGTATCTGAATTGCCGTTGATCCTTTCGGTTTTCAGCGCGCGCTGAAAACAGTACAAATTCGGACTGTAAATGGTGGGCCCGACGGTAATCATACCCAAATGGGTGCGGGCCAATGGCACTAGCGCGCGCTAAGAAGACTGACGGTGTCGCCGCTAACTCATGAATTTTCGCGCGCGTTAGCACCTAAAGAAAACTCACCATCAAAAAATCGCACCAAAAGCCTTAGGCGCTACTCCGTGGAGACATAGACATCTATCTCCAGCTCAATCCTCCTTTTTTTTCCATGTTTTCCCAAGGTTATTGAAGTTTCGCGCCGCACATAGGACACTTTATGACTGGATACTCTCCTTTGAGCACCCTCACAATTAAAACAAATGCAGATGTTGCATTTTGGACAGTGACCGTATGCACCTTGAATACGTGTGCCGCACATGTCGCAGAGTCTCGTCAAGCAACAGTCAACCACGTTTTAGCCTTCCCGAATGAATTGAGGTCTTGGGTGAAGGCCAAAAGCTGTTTGTCGAAACGACCATAGCGCGACTGAGAGAGGACAGGGGAAGTAAAAAAAAGAAGGGGTTTATGTGTGTTGTCCGAAGTTTCTTGCTTCGAGTGCGACGTCTTTCATGTTGACTGTGCCGTCGTTGTTGAGGTCTGCGTTCGCGTTCCAGTTTGAGCTAGGCAGCGAGCCTGGATGTAGATAGTTGGGCCCGTCGGATCCAAATGCTCTTGCTACGACTGCTATGTCGCGCATGTCCACTTTGCCGTCGGGCCAGCCGGTTGGGCCGGTGACGTCGCCGATTATTGATACTATTATCCAGCGGCCGGTGCAGTTGTTGTTCGCCGTGTTTGTTTGGCCTGGAACGGGCAGGGCGCAAGCGCTTACGGCGTAGTTGCCGTAGGCAACGCCCGTGGTGTTCCATACGAGCGTGACCTTTGCGATGTTTCCGGGTGTCAGGGTGACGTTTTCAGATGCCATTGCGGTTGTGTTGGCGTATGCCGTGAGGTTGAAGGTTTCCGTATAAGCGCCGCCGTTTGCGACAAGGACTGTAACGTTGCCGAGGAAACTCTTTCCGATAACGGTCTTGAGTGCTGTGATGCCCATAGTCATAACGTCATGAACGCTTGGAGCTATCTTGATCGGCGTTCCCGTTAGAACGTTCAATGGGAACAAGCCCTCCAACGTGTATGGCGAGAAAAATATGGTTGAAACACTTGTCCAGCCACCGTTTGCCCAGTAGGACATTGAATCGCTCGATTCGAAATTGGGGCTAGTGAAGTTTACTTCTGCGTATATGTTTGAACCAAAATTGACGCTTGGGATGACCTGCACGTCGTAGTAAGCGGTTCCGGGGATGCCTAAGACGCCCGTTACGGAAGACGGTTGATTATTGCCGTAGTTGGTGGAGGTGACGACAACGCTGGCGCCCTCAGCTTGGGAATCAGTGATGCTAAGGGTTACGCCTGTCACCGCCGACTGATCTACATATGCATTCCCATCTAGAACTGTTGTTGAGGTCGTCGCAGTCGGGCACAGCACCAAGGGGGGCGCGGTGCCGCTGCTTGGCGAGTTGTAATCGTCTCCGCTGTAGTAGGCAGTGATGCTTACGGTGCCCGAGCTTGGGTCAGTGTATGTCGTTGAGTAGATTCCGGGTGAAATAGGGACAGTCGGGGAGAAGCTGCCCGTGCTGCTGTTCGTGCTCCAAGATACCGTGCCCGTCGGGTTAGACCCTAACACGCTGGCGGTGCAGGTAACGGGCGAACCGGCAGCAGAAGCAGGGGGTGAGCACACAACTGACGTGGAAGAAAGGACTGCGTTTGCCAAAGTATACGTGAAGTTGCCCAAGCTTGTATTAGGATCTATAGCGCCCATCGGGTCGTAGATAAACGCGATATTCTGATCCCAGTAAACTTGGCTTGTGAGGAAGCTGCCTGCCGGAGGAACCTCCATAATCTCGAACGTGATGGCGAACAATGAGTCTGCAGAAGCAGGTACCGTAGTTGTTCCGAGCACGAGTTCGCCAAAACCGACACCGGGCGGGCCTATCGAACCTCCGATGTTATCCCAAGTCGGTGAGACGATAAAGTCAGTGTACGGCGCATTGCCACCTGCTGGGTAAATGCCTTGGTCATAGGTCCAGGCGCTCTGTGAGCTGTCGTTCGCAGTGAAAGCCACACTAACCACGTTCAACTGCGCACTGTCAAAGAACAACGCAGCCGACCAGCCTCCCTCATCAACCGTAGTGTTAATCCACGCGGTTACAGTGAACGTGCTTCCGACGCCCATAGTGTTCGTGTAGAAAGTCTGGCTGTCAGCGCCAGACGGACCAACAAGATACATGCACGGAACCGGAACTGATGGAGAAGGCTCGCCGAGCGTTAAAGTGTATGTGAAGTTTCCGAAGCTGACGTTAGGATCTGCAGTGCCAATCGTAGTGTCAACACGCGTAATAGCCGGATCCCAGTAAACCTGGCTTGTGAGATAGTTGCCAGAACCTGCCGAAGGAACCTCCATGATCTTGAACGTGATGGTGAACAGCGAGTCTGAAGCAGAGTGCACCGTTGTTCCGAGCGCAAGTTCGCCAAAACCGCCAGGTTCCCCTATCGAACCTGCAGTATTGTCAAAGCTCGGCGGCGTAACCTGATCCAAGAACGGCGCATTGCCTGTGCCTGGAGCGTAAATGCCCTGGTCATAGAACCAGGCGCTCTGTGAGCTGTCGTTCGCAGTGAAAGCCACACTAACCACGTTCAACAGTGCACTGTCAAAGAACAACGCAGCCGACCAGCCTCCCTCATCAACCGTAGTGTTAATCCACGCGGTTACAGTGAACGTGCTTCCGACGCCCATAGTGTTCGTGTAGAAAGTCTGGCTGTCAGTCCCAGACGGACCAACAAGATACATACACGGAGCCGGAACCGGGTTAACCGGTGGCTGTGCCCTGATTCCGGGTAGAACTGCCAAGAACATCACCGTCACGAGTACAATTGCAACTAGACTTTTTGTTGATGTTTTTTTCATTTTTATTCACCCATGTTTTTCATTTTTCATTCTGGATGTATTCTTTCAAGTTTGTTACGAGTTCGATGCGTAGATACCTGCTTGCATCGACATTGACGTCACGACATTCGACAAGCCCGCTGTTGTGCGTGCTGTTGCGACGGTGCCTGTGAAGGTGTCGGTAACTGTGCAGTAGACGTAGGAGGATCCGGCAGGTATGTTATTCCACGTGAACGTGGATGTTTGGGAGTTTGTTGTTGTCGGGCCTGTTGTCGGTCCTGGCTGCGGGCCGCTCGAATTCGTGCCATAATACCATTGTATGACACGGTCATTGACGTTTCCGTAGCCTTTGGCGCATGTTGCAGTGAAAGTTATGCTGCTTCCTGCGGTGACAACGTTCACCTGTGGGTTTACTGTAACCAACGGTCCGAAAGTTCCGATTGGGCTTGTTTCACCGAACTGTCTGACCATGAATGCTATGTCTTTCATGTTGATTGTTCTGATGTTGACGAGGTCGTCGACGAACACCCAGTGTGCTGGAATAGGCTGCGCGTAGCTTGAGCCGAAGGCTCTAGCTAGTGATGCGAGGTCTTTCATGTTGACTATGCCGTCATGGTTAACGTCTGCCGGCAGATACTCACTGAAAGGCTGTGACTGAGTAGCACGGTTTGATTCTGGGACGTAGTAGAACTTGTACATGTTGGCAAAGTTGAGCCCTGGATAGTTGGGGTTGTAGTACCAGCCATTAACGCAGTCGTACTCGAAGTGCCAGCCTGACGGTACACTTCCTCCTTGAGGAGGCAGAGGAGCAATGGCGCGTATGCCTGCATCCGGAAGGTTTGTCGCAAAGTCTGGGTATGGGTAGTAGCTGCCAGTATAGCCATTCGTGTAGATGTCGCCGATGTTTGCGAGTGACGGAAGCGCGACGAAGTCGCAGGCACCGGCTTCGAAATCTGCCACTGCCTCTGCCCACGTGTAGTTCCACAACACCTCAATCGTGTCAGCATAGCCTGCGGGTCCCACGCTAGCCTCGACCGGGTAGAAAGCAGGAGCTCCGCCCCACCAGTTGAGGTTTCTGGTTGCCGCCCAATAGCCGTTCGTATAGTCGGGTGTGCCTGAGTCCAGCATGTAAGGGCCTGAACCGTACTCCATCGGTGTGGGCGTGTCCAGAGGCGAGATCGCTGGGTTATATGTGGTTAGCCAAGCGTCGAGGGTTGAGAAATCTCCGTTCCAGTCGGGTCGACCCGGTTGGACCTGAATGCCGTTTACGTCTAATCCGTCGATGACCTGGTTGTTTATCCATTGTTTGCTCTCGATAGATGACCATGTCTGGCACATGTTCTGCAGGAACGATGGGTAGGCTCCGGGGTACATGATATTGAACCAGACGTCCGTATCGTTGTATTGCACGGCGTCTCTGACCAGCGCGCCGATCTCGCTGACTTGCCCGTCGTTTGTGAGAACGCCCAATCCTCCGTTAGTCTGGTCAAGACCAGCAGCATTGTCGAGCAAGGGTTCGTCCAACATCCATTGTGGACCGCTTGTCGCGTCTTGGAACAACGTGCGTTGGAAACTGTAGGCAACGTCGGCTGGTGTTAGGCTGTAGTTGTACGGAGGCGCGAACACGACACCTTGCCTGATTTTGAAGTCATACTGCCAGTAATACTGAGCATAAGTGGTGCCGTTTAGTTGCGCAAGATTTTCGAAGTTCAAGCCGACGACGCTGTCGGTGGTAAGTGGGTTCGGAACGCCAATGGTAGATATTCCATTGACAACAGGACCGTCTACTTCGCTCGTTGCGAGGGCGAAGATGTACGGTGCACTCGCGTTTTCCCCGTTCCACATGAGCAACGTGTCCATCGTGTTCTGAATTATCTCGCAGCTTGCGGAGTCGTAAGCCCGTGAGTAGTCAACCGTCAGAGGAGCGTTACCCTCAACAGTGATGTCGCGTAAGTCCATCGGTCTCTGAATCGGCGGTGATGCGAATATCGGTGGTGCTAGAATCGCTGATACTCCCAGTATAAGACCTAGAATCAATGCTATCGTAATCAGTTTGTTCATTCTTTCTCTCCTTTCTCTTTTTTCTCGATTGCGCCTCCAATCATGCCAGACCTGCCTTGCACAAGGAGGTTAGACATGTTTTGGGGACATGGATCCGCAGTCTCGTTAACTTTGTATTTATAACTTGTGACACAATGTTTCATCACTATCCACGTCGACACTACTGAGGTGTGACTGTGAGAGGAGGGCGTTGAGTTGAAGTCTATCAGATTTTCTCATCCTTTAAGTATTAGGATAGAAACCCTGCCCCTCGAAATGGGAAGCGCACGCGCCTTCTAAATAGAGTGCGTGCGCTAAAAAGTCCAGGAAAATTGGGAGCAAACTGTAAAGTAGCCATGTCTCTCAAGTTAACAGTATCCTTCCAATATTCAGTCCGCCTAGAACCCAGACAACAATGTTAACCCGCGCCAGAGCGCGGTCAGTAACCGATAGACACGAAGCATAGAAATCTTTGAAGTAATATTCCCGAAACTCCCATTCTTTGCGACCCGCACCCAAAAGGGCGTCAGCCTCGAGGTACTCATACCCAAACGGGTGCGGGCCATAGTCCTAAGGGCCTATTGGCGCGTTCTTCGTCGTAATGAGTATAATATTGGGAGCCCTCTTTAATGTCGCGCGCGCTAGGAGTATGGACCGATAACCATCTCTACAGTATTCTCAGAGAGGAATGGAAAGAACCAAAGATACTAACAAAAACCAGTTCTTCTTAGTCAGTTTTTGGTTTTGCAGAGCGCGGGTGAAGTTCCTAGAAGTCTTTCATCGTAGACACAAAAAAAGAAAAAGAGGAGGGATTAGTGTTTTGTGAGCTTAGATTTTTCTTTTATTCAGTACTGATCTGAAGCTTTTTCCGCAACAGTAAAAGAGTCCGATCGTGAGTTCGGTCCTCTTGCCACTTTTGTCTTTTCTGCCAGCCATCTTCCAAGTCTTCTTAGGAGTACTGACTTCTTTCTTACACTTGGGACATTTAGCCATAACATTCCCTTTCTGCAAGGTTACGTCCGATCAGGTTAAAACATTTTTCATGATTTAGGAATCCACATTTCAGGACTTTGTAGAAGTTTTTCATCTTAGCGCATTAGCTAGCGAATACTTATGGTAACAGAGTTATGTATTACAACAGTGGTTGCAATTAGCGCATGAGCTGTGACAACTATCAAGAAGATGCAGGTTAATCCCAGTGCAAAAACAATGAATTTTCTGTTTCTGGACATTGCTACCTGAGTACAGCCTGTAATTCTACTCAGATAATAGTTTTTCTCTTTTTTTGTCGTTGACCCCTTCCGTGGGAGATTAAATATTAGTGGGAGCGAAAGCCAGAAGTCTGAAAAAGAGAGGATTAGGGGTAGTGTTGTCCGAAGTTTCTGTCAACCAAGGAGATGTCTTTCATGTTTACTGTGCCGTTGTTGTTGAGGTCTGAGTACGGGTTCCAGTTGCTGGAGCTTGGCGTGATGTCGTTTTGTTTTTGGCACATTTCTCTAGTGTATTCCTATGAATGAGAAGTGGCTGGTGCTGCCGTAAATCATGTTGTCTGCGCTGTCAACGTATGTTGTGATGTCTACCCATGTTCCGTTATCCTGAAGCTGCATCATGCGTGAACCGCCGTTAAGGGGCAGGCCCACCGTCACGCTGCCAGAAAAGATTACCCCGTCCAAAGTGCTGAAATCGTAGTACGGTCCTGTTATGTTGCCCAAAGGGTCTCCTTGTCCATTAACAGGATTATACGGAGCGGTCGTTCGTGTCGTTGCGATTGCATAACCCGCTTGATTCACGTTGCCAAAGGTCATGTTGACGCTAGACAGCGGGAAAACCTGAACGTCTGTCCCAGTAGTAACAAGGACGCCCTGTATCGGCGGCGACGGCGGGCTCGGCACTGCATGGTCCGCGATGATGCTCGTCCACTCCGACGTGGAGGTGGCGGTATTCGACAAGCCCGCAGCCGTGCGTGCTGTTGCGACGGCCCCTGTGAACGTGTCAGTCACTGTGCAGAAGACATAGAAGCTTCCAGCAGGAATGCTTGACAACGTGAATGTGGCCCCTGTTGGGCCGGCTGTCGGTGCACCTAGTTGACCACTTGCCAACGTTCCATAGTACCATTGTATCACACGACCAGTCGGGTTTCCGTAGCCTGAGGCGCACGTTGCGGTGAAGGTTAAACTACTGCCTGCAGCCACAAAGCTTGTGACCGGCTTTATGGTCACCAATGGACCAAAAGTGCCGATCGGGTTGGATACACCGAACTGTCTGGCCACGTATGCAATGGACTTCATGTTGATTGTTCCGATGTTCACAAGGTCATCCACGAACACCCAGTTTGACTCGATTGGCTGAGTGTAGCTTGAGCCGAACGCACGAGCGATTGAGGCGATGTCTTTCATGTTGACTGTGCCGTCGCGGTTAACGTCCGCGGGCAGGTATTCGCTGAACGGCTGCGATGGACTGGCCTGGTTTGATTCTGGCACGTAGTAGAACTTGTACATGTTGCAGAAGTTGAGGCCTGGATAGATGGGGTTGTAGTACCAGCCATTAACCCAGTCGTACTCGAAGTGGAGGCCCAAGGGTGTAAGGACTGCAACGCTCGAGCAGTCAGCTATGGCTAGCTGTTGAATCTGGCTGCAAAGCGCCAGTTTTTGCGGACCGTTTGGAAGAGCGATAACCTGGTCGATAAGCCCATCCATCGTCGCGTTGGAGTAGTCTTGCCATGACGCGAAAGCGCCTCCGGTGTGGTAGAATGGCAGCGCGAAGTCGTATGTGTCTGGGAAGTCAACGAGCCACCCGCCAACAAAGGCTGATAACTCCTGATTTGCAGCAGCTGTGAGGAACGTGCCCCAGTCGAGAGTCATCACGTTGACGTGGAAGGTTGAACTTATGCTTTGAATTGCTGACTGGAGCAGGGTGCACAGCTCTTGATTCTCTGCGTTGCCCATGTTGTAGCACAACGTTATGGTGAAGCCGTTGGTCATCAGTCCTGGCCAATCGTTGAAGTATTGAGTTGCCATGGTCAAGTTGTAGTTGTAGCCGACGATGCTTGCGTTGTAGCCGTACAAGCCTGGAATAATGGCTGTTGCAGGTGTGAAGCCTTCACCCAAAGCTGCAACCTGGAGTTCCGTCGCGTAGTCGATACTGTACGCGAATGCCTTCCTCATGTCGATGCCGTACGGGTTACCGAACGGCTCGTTTCCGAAGAAGTTGCTCGGAATTCCAGCCGGGTTAAAGCTTGCAGCGCCCGTGCCTGACACTGGCGGATCGATTGTACCGAAGGGCTTCGCGCTTGAGATGTTCATCGTGAAGAACAGCGCGTCAACCTCCAGTTCAGGTAGATCTGCGTAGCAGCGTATGCCAGCATCTGGATAGTTGGTCGATGAGGATGGGTATGGGTAGTAGCTGGCAGGTAAGTTGCTAGGGTAGAGGTCGCCTATGTTTGCGAGTGATGGAAGCGCTACGAAGTCGCAGGCACCGGATTTGAAGTAATCCTGTGCCGCTGACCACGCGAAGTTCCACGACACTTCAATAGTGTTCGCATAGCCTGCACATTGTGCACCAGCCTCAACAGGATAGAATGCTGGAGCTCCGCCCCACCAGTTCGGGTTCCTAGTTCCTGACCAGTAGTTGTTGGTGTAGTCCGGTGTTCCTGGCGTCAGAATGTATGGACCTGAACCGTACTCCACAGGCGTCGGATAGTCCAACGGCGAGACAGACGGGTTCCAGTAAGGCACCCAGCTTGTCAGGTAGGTGAAGTCTCCGCTCCAGTCTTGTCGTCCTAATGTTCCGATGACGTAGTTGTCTATCCACTGCCTGCTCTCGATGGCTGAGCACGTTTGGCACAGGATCTGCAGGAACGGTGCGTAAACGCCTGGGAACATGATGTTAAACCACACGTCCGTAGCGTTGTACTGCACTGCGTCTCTGACCAATGCACCAACTTCGGCGAGTTGCGTCGTGTTCGTAAAGTCGGCTAATCCTCCTGTTGTCTCAACGTTGAGGCCTGCAGCCTGATCCAGCAAGGGCTCGTCCAACATCCATTGCGGACCGCCTATCCTGTCCTGGAACATCGTGCGTTGGAAGCTGTAGGCAACGTCTGCCGTTGTAAGGCTGTAGTTGTATGGAGGCGCGAACTCGACACCTTGGCGGATCTTGAAGTCATACTGCCAGTAGTATTGTGCAAAATTTGTGCCGTTACCTTGCCCACCGTTTTCAAAGTTCAAGCCACTGATGGAGTCCCCAGTCGGCACTGGAGCTCCTATAGAGGACACCCCATTGGTTACCGCCCCATCTACCTCGCTCGTCGCGAGTGCGAAGATATACGGCGCACTTGTGCTCTCTGTGTTCCACATGAGCAATGTGTCCATCGTGTTCTGTATTACCTCGCAGCTCGCAGTATCATAAGCCCATGAGTAGTCAACCGTCTCAGGACTTCCACCTTGAATGGTGATCTCGTACAAGTCCATCGGTCTCGAAATCGGCGGTGATGCCAATATCGGTGGTGTCAAAATCGCTGATATTACCAGAAGAAGACCTAAAATCAATGCTATCAGAAACAATTTCTTCAATTACCCTTTCTCCTTCGCTAATATTTCTCAAGATAATCTACGTTCGTCTAAGGATTTAAAACCTGCTGAAACAATGTTTCATCAGCGCGCGCGGTTTCCTACAAGTGCTAATGCGATTGAAAGTCGCTGCTTTTATCCTCCAGACAATTGCTTGACTCGGGAGCTGCGTTTTTCGGCTATGCCAAGCGATTGAAGTAAGTTATGCGAATCAACTGGGTCTGGATAGAAGAATGCGAAGAGATCAAAAGCCTCTCCGACCTTGATTCGCGGGGGTAATAAGCCTTCCTGAAGCTGGACGCCTACATATTTACGCGCTAATAATGTCCGAGGTTCAAGTCCCGTGCCACGCGCCAAGCATTTCCATTTTCGACATATTAGAATAGCTGTAACTTCGTTTATATCGCATCTTGACTGACTTTCTCTGAGGCTCTCGGAGGAATTCTTGAACATGGACAAGAAACTGTCAAACGACGAATTCTGGAAACTCATGGATGTTTTGAAATATTCTGATGCAGAATGGCCCAAGGATACAATACAGACACCCCGAGAAGTGGTGAAATCACTGACGTGGAGAAGGAAAGGGTTGTGGAACAAGAAGAACTATGAACTAAGGGACAAAAAGAGCCTGCGAGAAGCAATTAATGTGAACGTAGCCAGAGAACAAAAAACGCCAGAGCAACAGGTTAATCTGTGGAAAGATAGGCCCAGAATGGCCAAGGAAGAAATACCCAACGATGCTTTTCAGATATTGCAGAAGCAGCACAGTGTGGGAGAAGACGATAGTTAAGCGCTAGGGCTAACCTATGACCAAGACTAAAACAAGATTGGTGGTAAGAGCAGTATTCACCAATGGTAAGGCAAGGATAGTTAGTCATTATAAATTCTTAGATAATATGAGTTAGCTTTGATTAGGTTATGTAACCTTGTTCTTTCAAGAACTCCTGAATAATTCTGCGTAGACGACGGTCAAGGCTTGAAAGGTTATTCTCTGAATCTTTCCTTTCGGTGAATTCCAATGCAACCTTAGCGCGCGCTAGAGACCGACTTCGTGCCTCCACTCACAGAGAAAAAATGCGCGCGCTTTTGTCGGAACAGTTGCTATTCGCCAAAGCGTGGGACTCAGCAAACCCTTCCAGCTTTTTCTTGATTTTTTAAAAGAACATAAAGCTCTCTGCGCGCGCTATTATTAGGAAATTTCTTGAACTTGTTCATTAATTCTGGATTTTCTGATAAAGAGGTTTGATTATTAGTGAAGCACGCCTTTGAGCACGAGCCAGTCTTTTATTCATTTTATTGCCCAGCAACTTCATCTTTTATCATTTCAAGATAACAGCACTTGTGGAAAATCATTCCAAAGTCTTCGGGCGACATGAGACTCGTTGTTAGTTTAAAAAACCGTGCCTTCCGTCTTGTTCAATAATCGGCATACTTCCCAGCCAGAACAAAATCATCATCTTTCTCGATTTCCTTTCCGCAAAGTGCGCAGTTGACCATAGATTATGCTATTCTCCAAAATTGATTCCGATATCGACTAATGAAAGCTTTTTGGTGGCAAAGAATCGAAAAACGCAAGTCTAAACGTTGAGTTAACATGTGCTTTTCTCAGTTTAGCGCGCGTTACAAGATTATTTTTGACGCTTTATGCTTATCTTTAATAATTTCTCTTGCCTCAGAGATTAGCTTGCTCCAACCTCGACTTAATTTATCCATTACCCATTTCGTGCCTTCATCTACATCCATTCCAAGTTTGACAAAAATGAAGTGAAGAAGTGCAGGTATTTCGTCAAAGTGTGCCATCACGTCAGCACTTGCGCGCTCCCTCGCCTAGTCAAGTTTCAACATTATCTTTAATGGACACGAATTTGTGGATTCCAACAGTTTTTGAATCATCATGTTTCTCTCCTGTTCGCTCATTTTCTTTTTCGGGTCAGGATGCTGATAGAACCAGCTTGTCTTGGGATGTCCAACAGTGCAGTAATCTTTCATACTGCAAAGGTGACAGTGAACCAACCTAATTTTTTTCTTCATACCAACCCAATCTTTTCAGTTATCTTTTCAATTCGTCAGGCCAACATTCGCCCAACACTATCGTTTCAGCTTTTCCAAACCTTTTCCAGAAGTATCTTGCTAAAAACTCTTTGTGTTCAGCGCGCGCACCATACTCATCACCAGCTACCAGCTACTATATTGTTAGTTCTAATTAATTCTTATAAGCAGTACATGAAATGCGTTCGCCCAAACCCGTCTCTATTTTCCTGTGGTATAGAACTATCTTCCATAATCAATATCTGGACCTTTAACCCAGTGACTAGTAAGGGGAAGCATAACTTGCAGGCGCTACTCGGCCTGCCTGAAGTATCTACGACGCCTGGGGCCTTCCTGACCTTTGAATTGCTCCGGTTGAATGGAAAGGGGAATAGGAAAATGAATAAAAAGTCAAACGAACTGGTCGCAATCGTGCTTGTAACGACGATGCTTCTGGTGGTCTTGCCGACAATCAGGGCGCAACCGTCCAACACGGTTCCAGCGCCATGCGTGTACCTCGTGGGTCCGTCGGGTTCTGGCAACGAAACCTTCTACAGCGACATTATGCGTGTTGGGAGCACGTTCAACGTTACAGCATGGATCAACACAACCTCCGATGAGACTGGCTGGGAAGGGGCATTCTTCTTCAACAGTTCGCAACTTAAAGTTGTTAGTCTCGCGTACACTTACGGGCAAGTTGGCGATTGGTTCTTCGACCAAGGCGTTCCATGTAGTCGAGGCGCGCCGTCGTATAACAACATTGCCGGTACAATTGGCGAGCCTGGCGGTTTTAGTGAGCTCGCAACAGAGGCGACTGTCTTACATGCCTCTGTTGGCACGTTGTTAACCATAACTTTCGAGGTCATGATGGTTCCTCCAGCAGGCACGGGAAACTATCTCACAAGCGAGGTCGATTGGGACATGGGACTCGCATGCATGTTCAACCCAACTGGCCTTCCAGATCCTAACGCCAGCTTTGGCAACTTTACATACACGTTGGCCAACCCGCCGCAAGGCGTCGCTGTCACGAGCGTAGCGACTCACAAGACTGTCGCAAGCCAAGGATACGGCGTAAACGTGACCTTAACAGCAGCCAATCTGGACGTGTATACAGAAACCTTCAACGTCACGGCCTACGCTAACACAACCATCTTTGCTTCACAAAACGTCACACTGTTAAGCGGAACTTCCGAAAACGTAACTTTCACTTGGAACACCACAGGCTTTGCGTACGGCAACTACACGATAAGCGCTTATGCTTGGCCTGCTCCCGGCGAAACAAGCACCGCGTTCAACAATTGCACAGGCGGCTGGGTATGCGTTTCTATCGTAGGCGACGTGAACGGCGACGGCATCGTCAACATGAAAGACATAGCACTCGTTGCTAGAGCCTTCGGCTCGACGCCGAGCAGCAACAACTGGAACCCCAACGCAGACATAAACGGTGACGGAATGGTCAACATGAGAGACATCGCTCTAGTAGCCAGAAACCTCGGACAACACTACCCCTAACCCCGTTTTTTGAGTCAGGTGCTTTTTTCACTTTAACGTCAGTCTCTCCATTTCCTTCGATGTTGTTCTGGCAGACTATTTTTATCCTTCAAGAGTCGCTTTTTCTGTTTTGATGCGGGCTTGTGGAGGCTTGGCAGATATGGGTAAAACTGCTCCGTCCTACCGGATGGCTTTGGAGTTTGAAATTGAAGAGTGGAAAGACTTCAGGAACTATAGAACTCGAGCGCAAGCTGCACGAAACCGACGTTTAAGCGCACGCAAACACTCTGCGATATTCCATTTTCTGCAATATTCCGTTTCTGGATATATTTCGTAAATCGAGCGCGCACGAAAGATTGTATTTATTAGTTATGAATTCATGCACAGAATTACAAATGCGGATATGTGATGTGCTCGCGGGCATAGTCTTTCCGAAGCACGCGAGCTGGTGACCAGAAACTTCGGATGCCACACCTAACACAGCGCGCGCTAGAAGTTTTCAGAAAGGTAGATAAACGCCCAATGGCAAATACTTCTATGGCGTTGCCAAGGGAGAAAGGTAGTTTGAAGAGGGCAGTTTCTGGGATAATGCTCATACTGCTTTTGATATACGTGTTTGCATTGGCATTTGACATCAGACCTGCCTCGGCGGCTCAACCAGTGCTTGTTTCAGAGATAACATCCAACAATCCATGGGTTTATGAAGGAAAAGTGGTCAACGTCAACGTAACGGTCAGCAACATCGTAGGCCCTACCGAAAATGCTTGGGTCACCCTGTACTACAACTTAACAACCGGCCTAATCATAGGTGCATATACCTACGGGATCTACCTGGATAAGGGGCAAAACTACACATTTTCGTTCACATGGAACACCGCGGGCATACCGTGCCTCAACTACACGCTGACAGCAGTCGCAACAACAACCACAGGCTTGAGTGCAGCATCCAACACGAGCCTGACGATAAGACTTTTGGGCGATGTCAATGGCGACGGAAGAGTCGACCTGAAAGACCTTGCGTTGGTTGCCAGAGCATTCGGCTCGACACCAACCAGTCCAAACTGGAACCCAGCAGCAGACATCAACGGCGACGGCCAAGTCAACATGAAAGACATCGCACTCGTAGTCAGAAACTTCGGACAACAAACCATAACCAACTCATAACCATCACCTTCTTCTGAAGCGCGCTGAGTAAATTGTTTGATTATCACCTTATAGCTTAATGGTGATTCAGCGAAGAATCTAGCGCGTGCTAACCTAATGAAAAGTCGTACGCTTTCGAGTTCTCATAACTGCTCCCTGTTGTTAATTGGCGGTAAAGCGCTTGCGTTTGCTAAAGCGAAGTTCAAAGAGGTTTGTGGAGGGATGAATCCAACCCTCTGAATAGCGCGCGGGTTAAAATTGTGCGAAGGAGAGAAGGGATAGAGGGGAAGGGCAGAAAGGGAGAAAGGATAGGAAAGAATATGCCCTTTCCCTCAACCTTCAACGATATTCTTTGCAGTTGCTACTTAAAACTTTGTCTGGCGCATTATTCCTCGGGCACGTTGATTTGATGGTTCTAGGCTAGACCGCGCTAAGGCGCGTGTATTTCTTGTATAGGTGAGAGCAAAGTCTAACGTGTTGAGGAGGATGAATTGTGCCAAAAGGTAAGAAACAGAAAGCTACGGATCACAAACAGCACATGAAATTGCAGAGAGAAAAAGAACTGAAAAGGAAAGAGAGACGAAACACTCAACTTCCTGCAGAATATAACAAAGGCAAAAAATAGCGCGCATTCGGCGCTGGGATTATTTGCGTTTCATAGTCTTTGTTAATGGGCGCGCGCGCATAATACGGACTGTACCAAAAGTGAGGATTGGCATCGACGGACTGGTTGATGAGTTCTTGTACATTCAAGACCGCTTGATGCGGAGTACTGGCTTTCTTGGCACGGGTGCAGAGTGCCAAAAGGTATAAATCAAAGTGTGGCTCGTTTCGTTGGAGAATGACCAAGTTTGCCAAGACTTCTGGCTTTCATAGACATCTTCGTAGAATCGGCGGAAATGGACAACGTAGTGGCAGCTCTCTCCAAGCTTGAAAGTCTCGAAGAGCTTTTCGAAGTGACGGGCGAGTTTGATATTGTGACTCTGTTTTCAGCGTCCGACATTGAGGAGTTTAGGGACATTCTCAAGAACAGGGTGATGAAGATTAAAGGTGTTAAGAGCACTGTAAGCTCCATCATTCTTAAGACGCACAAAGGGCCTCGCGCCCGTTCGCGCCAGTAGGCAGGACTGGGCTGAAGTATTTGGTGGAGGGGCAGGTCATGGCTGGAAGAAGTTTTGCGCAGGCAAGGGACCCAAATGTCAAGCGAAAAGCACCGGTTTCACCCTTGAAATAGGAAGGAGCAGGAGAGGAGCGGTAGTAGGTCATCTTGTTGTTTTTTGGAGTCTCGGAATAGATGATCGATGCAATTCAAGCCTTATCAGTCGTTCTCATACTTGGAATAACCATACTTGTAGCCAGGCTCATAGCACCTTACCTTGTCAGAGTTTATAAACGGGCACCAAGCCGTCTGGACAGAGTCCTAAATCCCGTTGAGAATTTTATTTACAAAATATGCAGCATAGATCCAGAGCAGCCGATGGGTTGGAAACAGTACTTTCTTGCTGGCTTACTGCTTAACGTTGCCCAGATGGTTATCGCTTTTCTAATACTGGTCTTTCAAGATAAATTGCCGCTAGACCCTCTAGGCTTCCCGGGTTTGCGTTGGGATCTAGCCCTCAACACCGTAATCTCGTTTGCAACAAACACTAACCTTCAGCACTACAGCGGAGAGGCAACACTGTCCATATTTAGCCAGATGACCGCTATCCAATTCCTGCAATGGATCTCAGCAGCAACCGGAATATGCATGGGTGTAGCATTCATACGGGGATTCATTGCCGGCTCAAAAAACGTGGGAAACTTCCACGTAGACTTCGTCAGAACCATAACCAGAATACTGTTGCCACTGTGCCTCGTAGCCTCGGTTATCTTCGTGGCTATGGGTGTCCCACAGACTCTTAACGCTTCCACCGCAGTAACAACGTTACAAGGTACAACACAGTCAATCCTCGTCGGGCCAGTTGCCTCTCTCGATTCAATAATGCAATTGGGCACGAACGGCGGAGGATTCTACGGCGCCAACGCCGCTTATCCGTTCATGAACCCGTCGCCTTACTCGAACATATTTATGATAGCCTTGATGCTTCTTCTTCCCACAGCACTCATCTTCGTGTTCGGAGAATTCCTGGGTAAAAAGAAGGAGGCTCGACCCCTGCTGTGGGGTGCGTACATTCTCTTGGGGATAAATTTGGCAATAGCGTTTGTTCCCAACATCCCGCTCGTTGCTGCAGGCATAGAAACGAGGTTCGGAGGCTTCATGTCGAACTTCTATACGGTCGTGACAACCGCTGCCACAACTGGGTCCGTTAACTCTGCGCTCTCAGGCATGCATCCTCTGGTTATAACTTCTGGCTTTTTGGGAATGTTCATTCAGTCGATCCCGGGCGGGAAAGGGGTGGGGTTGATGTACATGGTGATGTACATTATAATCACCGTCTTCATCGTCGGGCTAATGTCTGGAAGAACCCCAGAGTACTTAGGAATCAAGATCACCGGTCGTGACGTAAAGCTTGTCATGGTGGCTTTCCTAATCCACCCCATTATAATCCTAGTTCCCACAGTGATGGCCTATGCTTCTGGGGCGGCGGCAGCCATTGGGGTCGGTGGAGACTCTGTGGGTTACACGAAAATCCTGTACGAATTCACATCAGCGGCGGCGAACAACGGTTCCGATTTCCTAGGCGCCTCGGCAAACACGCCGTTCTTTAACATAGCCACCGGCATCGTCATGCTCGTAGGACGATATGCTCCAATCGCAATCTTGCTTGCACTTTCAGGCTCGATGATCGGGCGAAAACGAGGCGAGACCATAGGTCTCAAAACTGACAGCGCAATATTCACAATAGTTCTGGTCGGCAGCATCATCATACTCGTGGTATTGACGTTCTTCCCGTTCTTGGCGCTTGGACCAATTTCATCATTCTTCGGGGGGTTAAAGAATGGCTTCTGATGACAAGAAAACTTTGACACCAACAAGAAGTAAAGAATCAGCCCCTGGAGGATTAAGGTCAGCTTTCTCTAGAAAAGTGCTAGTCGATTCTGTGGTTCGTTTGAGCCCCAAGTCATTACTCAAAAATCTAGTGATGCTGATCGTTGAAATCACGTTCTTCATTGTTGCAGCGATGGCTATAGTTCCGCAGGCTTTCGGTCCGGTTGCCAGTTCCAGCCTGCGAATCTTTTACGTTGAAGTTGCCGCAATTCTGCTCATTACAGTTTGGTTTAGCACACTCTCCGACGCTCTTGCTGAGCAACAGGCAAAAAGCACGGCTGGTGCCTTACGGAAACTGGAAACCGAGGTGTCCAGCAAAAAAATTGTAACGGAAGAATGGGTAAGGAAGATAGTAACGGTAAAATCTACTGAACTCAGAAAAGACGACCGTATCTTGGTTGAAAAAGGCGACGTTGTTCCCTTGGACGCTGATGTGCTTGAGGGAATTGCCATGGTTGACGAGTCGCTTTTCACGGGTGAATCAGCCCCGGTTCGGAAGGTGCCTGGGGACTCGCTTATCGGTGGATCGCGAGTGGTAAGCGATACTTTAACGGCGAAAGTTACGACGAACCCTGGAGAGACCTTCGTTGACCAAATGATAAAGATGGTTGAATCTGCTAAGAGACCAAAGACGCCTAACGAAATTGCAGTAACTATGGTGTTGATTGGGTTAACCGCTATTTTCACTATTATCATAGCTGCTTTGCTGGGCATGTCGATCACGCTGCATCTGGGCGCTGACCTCTCTGTGCTTATCGCGCTCTATGTTTGCCTTCTTCCCACAACGATAGGCGCCCTGTTGCCTGCAATTGGGCTTTCAGGAATGTCCCGATTGTATAAACACAAGATAATTGCCAAGTCAGGCAAAGCCATAGAAACCGCAGGTGACGCAGATGTTGTTCTTCTGGACAAGACAGGTACCATCACTGTTGGCAACAGACAAGCAATCGAGTTTGTACCGTTTGCAGGTAGTTCAGAAGAAGACGTGGGGGAAGCAGCATTTCTATCTTCATGGAACGACGATACCCCTGAAGGACGCAGCATACTAAGACTAGCATATGAGAAAGGTTTCGTGCCAAAAGAGCTGAACTGTCTTGCACTTTCAGAAACTTACCCGTTCTCAGCCAGCACCCGCATGAGCGGCGTGAAAATAACTCACTTGGGCTTAACGCTTCCCAAGGGGGACAAATCAGGACGAAACCGCCGAGTCAGAAGAAAGTCCTCAATGGTGTCCGAAGAAGGAGTTGCAGCAGAAATCGAAGCTGAAATCGAAATCGTCAAAGGCGCTCCCGAATCTATCAAAAAAACTTTAGCTTCAGTTCCTCCAAACTATGACCTCATTGTGGAAGGAATATCTGCAGAGGGCGAAACGCCTATTGCCATCGCCAGAAACCACGAAGCCATCGGAATAATCAGATTAAAAGACGTCCTCAAAGAAGGCATAAAAGAAAAAATTCAGGCTCTTAAGGTCATGGGAATACGCCCAGTCATGATAACTGGAGACCAACCACTCACTGCAAAAAGCATTGCATCAGAGGTTGGAATTGAAGAATATGTGGCGCAGGCCAAGCCCGAGGACAAGTTCAACATCGCCAAGAAGGAGCAAGCTGAAGGCAGAATTGTCGCAATGATAGGCGATGGAACTAATGATGCCCCAGCACTTTCTGTTGCTGACGTTGGTCTGGCGATGAATTCAGGCACTGAAGCTGCTAAGGAAGCGGCGAACATGGTCGACCTTGAATCAAATCCCGCAAAAGTAATCGATGTCGTCATGCTTGGCAAACAGCTGCTCATGACCCGAGGCGCGGTCACTTCTTTCAGCATTGCCAATGATGTCGCTAAATACTTCGCTATCATGCCTGTTCTGTTCGCCAGCGTTCAAGCTTTGAACATTCTCCACCTTGGCTTGAAAAGTGCAGTCTTGTCGGCTTTAATATTCAACGCCATTATCATACCGCTTTTGATTCCTCTAGCCATGCGGGGAGTCGCTTTCAAGCCTGCCAGCACCATGACGCTTTTTCTTAAGAATACCTTAGTTTACGGTGTAGGCGGCATCATTGTGCCATTCATAGGAATTAAATTGATAGATCTGTTCATCGTTGGATTATTTCACATTTAGGAAAGAATGACTATGACAACTGAACAAAAAGAAAAATGGACCCTAAAGAACCTAAAACCTATTATAGGATTAGCATTGGTTTCGCTGTTGATTTGCGGAGTTTTCTTCCCACTATTAATCACCGGTTTAGGTCAGGTTTTCTTTCCCTACCAAGCGAACGGCGATATGGTCAAGCTCAACGGCCAAACTGTCGGATCAAATCTTATAGCTCAAAACTTCACCTTGCCAATTTTCTTCCAGACAAGAAACGAGTCACAGTCAGCGTCGGGCGTGGACCCTGACATTACCCTTCAGCAAGCATATTCACAGATACCTAAAATAAGCAATGCAACCGGGATTGCTGTCGATTCGTTGACAAATATAGTGAACCAGAATCAGGAAGGAACGTTTTGGATCTTTGGCAGCCCATACGTAAACGTCTTGCAACTCAACCTGGCGCTGATAAAAGCATATCCTTCTGTCTACCAAGGCTTCCCGTAAACCAGAGATTGGACCCAGCAATAGAGCCCTTTGGCAACGTTTTTTCCAACAGATGCAGATTCCATCAGTACCGATAATTAGGGCCGTCAGTCCTGCTAATCGAAAGGTTAAAGGGATACGGTGTGTGTGCCTGTGGGAAGGATGGCTAAACGTGTCCCGCTTACTCGCGTTCGTCGACATCTTCGTGGAGTCAAAAGAAATGGATAACGTAGTGACGGCGCTGTCCAAACTTGACAATATCGAGGAGCTGTACGAGGTAACGGGCGAGTTTGACATCGTTACGGTGTTTTCAGCGTCCAACATCAAGGAGCTAGGGGACATTCTCAAGAACAAGGTGATGAAGATCAAAGGTGTCAAGAGCACCGTAAGCTCCATAGTTGCCCGCGCCCCATCGATCACGGGTTCAAGTCATGCTTTGACTCCCTAACCTTCATAGCGCGCGCTGCGCCTTGATGAACGCAAGCAGGTCCTCGTTGACTTGTTGCTTATGTGTGGTGCACATGCCGTGGGGTGCGCCTTTGTAGACCTTGAGAGTTGCTTTCTTGACGATTTTGGCTGAGAGTAGAGCTGAGTCGGCAATGGGCACGATCTGATCGTCGTCGCCGTGCAGGATCAGAGTGGGTACATCGATTTTCTTGAGATCCTCGGTTAGGTCAGTTTCGGAGAACGCCTTGATGCAGAAGTATGCGGCAGGGAATCCAGCCATCATTCCCTGAAGCCAGAATGATTCGCGTACGCCTTCTGAGATTCTTGCGCCTGGCCGGTTGTAGCCATAGAACGGCATGGTGAGATCCTTGAAGAACTGCGAGCGGTCGGCGAGGACGTTAGCACGAATCTGGTCGAATACGTCGATCGGCAGGCCGCCAAGATTAGCTGGGGTCTTGAGCATCAGTGGCGGGACGGCGCCGATTAGCACGGCCTTGGCCACACGTTTTGTTCCATGGCGGCCGATGTACCTCGTGACTTCGCCGCCGCCTGTGGAGTGGCCGACTAGAACAGCTTTTTTCAGGTCGAGCCTTTCGATTAGTTCCGCAAGATCATCGGCATAGGTGTCCATGTCGTTTCCTTTCCAAGGCTGGCTCGAGCGCCCGTGGCCCCGGCGATCATGCGCGATGCAGCGGTAGCCACGCGATGCCAAATAGAACATCTGATCCTCAAATGCGTCTGAGCTGAGCGGCCAACCGTGGCTGAAAACAACAGGCTGTCCCTTACCCCAATCCTTGTAATAGATTTGAGTACCGTCTTCAGTTGTGATTACAGCCATACAATTTCCTCGAACTCAAGAAGGATTCGCCTGATTATTTAAGGATCTGTGACATCGGAAGGGCACAACATCGATAAGTCTTCACACTCACCGCGCGCGCAATGACGCTATGGGTCAGATGACAGGCTACTCCGAGAAGAACTACTGTCGATGAATCCCGTTGACCTTCTGAATTCTAAGAGCAAAAAATGCTTTTTCTGTGCACTGTCACGTAGTAAGCTAGGTCAGAGGCATGTTCCCAAATTATGTGCATTTTCACATAAACGATTATGTGCATGGACACTTAATATGGACCCGACAGTGATAAATATTGCAACGAACAATTACTCTTCAAGGAGATGAAGAGGAACGTTCAGCATTCGAGACTTAAGCAACACGGGGATAATTCTGATAATAATCGCATTGCTCTCGGGAGCCGCCACAGTCCGCGCCTTAGTGGCCATAACTCCGGCAGCACCTGCGCAAAAGAGCATAGCGGCACCGTTGGCGTATCAGTATCCTGCTTCTAACATGATCTTTAACATTCTTCCAGGCGGCGTTAACGTCAAAGTCGGTGATACATTCCAAATTGTTATCAGCGTAACGAACGCCACGAACATGTTCGGGTGGCAGATATACGTGACTTATGACCCCACGAACCTAGAATGTCTCAAAGCTTCTTTCCCGGATGACTACCTGCTCTCTTCCTGCCTTACCGTTTGTGGCTCCTTGACGACGTATAATGGCACAGAATGGCCCAGCGGAGAACCTCTGCAAAGAATAAACAACGACGTCGGCTGGGTGCTGGCAGGAGACTGCCAGTTGGGAGCCAATCAACCGACCATCAGCGGTTCAGGCAATCTGTGTCGACTCGAATTCAAAGCTCTCGAACCAGGCACCTCATCGCTGGCACTGATCAACGCTTATAACAATGGTTTCCAGGCGTTCGTCGTTCACCCCGACATATCATCGACGATGTCGAGTATCGCGCCATCAGCTTCGTACGCATACGTCTATATCACCCCGCAGAAGTAGCCTCGTTTCCACTCCAAAACTTCCCCTCCCTTTTTCTTCACAAGCTCTCAGACATAAATCCACGGTTGATCTTGATGGGTTTCAGGTACAAGCGAAAACACGGCGACAGAGGACGGATACCGAAAACCGTCCATGTGGCCAGACACGCAGTAACTGAGGGACTGACGCCCCTATCAAAAAGCGCACGAGCACTCTTTGTTCGCAGCACACGCACAATATACATTGATATGGCCGAAATGGAAGCCCAAAGACTCGTTGACCTGGAAGGACTCTCACAAGAAGAAGCTGCAAAAGAGATGACTGTCTCAAGAGGAACCGTATGGAGACTTCTTCAATCAGCCCGCAGAAAATCAGCTCAATCCCTTTCCGAGGGCAGACCCCTCCTGATAGTGGAGGATGAAGAAAAACCCGCCCCACATGAATCAGACCCTCCGCCCAGAACCGATCAGGAACGTTAACCAACAAAGTACACAGCACGCGCGCACACATACAATCCCCAAAGAGCGCGCGAATAACCATTGCCACAACGTCTCTCGTTCTATTGTTCAAAAAAAAGCGCAGACACAATTTGACCATATCAAGACAAACGTTCGGTTCTCATACGTAGGGTTGGGATAAAACTTTATCCCCAACCCAACCGCTTACCGTAAATATCAGTGCAACAAATAATTGTCTTGAGTGACCGAGACTGATCTACAGACCATCGTCCTATTTCGCTTTTCTTCTATTACCTTGGGTTTTTATCAGCATCATGAATTTTCTATTTAACGGGTTCTATCTTGCACCAGCAGTTCTCGGTGGTGCTGTTGGCTTAGTGGAGAGCTGTCTTCTGGCGCAAAGGGAAATTAGAGCTATAGAGAAGAAAGGAGAATTTGTGGCAACATGGAGATATTATCTGATTGTGATATTTGTTCTTGTAATCGTTATTGCAGCGTATATACTACTTGTAATTAATATTCCAGCACTACTGCCCCAATCTCTGAGCCTTGTGGATATTGTTCTACTTTCCAGCTATTCATCTTACGTTTTTATTTTGCGCCGTTGGGAAAGAAAACACAAAAAAGAAATTTGGATTGATGGAGGATGGCTACTGCGCAGAATTTACGCATCTGAAAAAACTACGCCTCCACCGCCTCAATTACTTCCTCCACCTCCACCACCAGACCTCTAACATCAACATTCTAGTTTCAAGCTAGGAAAGTTGAAAAGTTCTCACCACAACAGACTTAACAGTATCTTATCTCTGGAGCTGTCAAGTTGTCAGTGAAAAGCGCGCGCTATCCTTTTCTTTTGAAAAAGTTCCCAGTGCCGAACATGACAGAAAAAAATGGGAAAGTTAGCTTTGTCGTTTTCCTCTTAGCATGCGCTAGGTTTGTTGTTCTTGTGTTCCTTTGAAAACGGTTGTTATGGATGTTTCGACGTGAGGATAAAGACGGCTACGGCGACCATGCAGATAGCTAATACGATGAGTGTTAGAAAGAGCATTTGCGGCATGCCAAATACGTAAAGGTCAACTTCATAGTCGAGGCTGACGAGTTTATCGTCGGTTGAAGCAGCGTTGGAGAAATGAAGTGTATACTCGCCTCCGTGCGAGCAGACGAAAGAATAGTCCACGCTGCCCACGTTTCCGAAAGCTTCGAAAGTGTTTCCAGAGGGATCGGTGACGTAGAAGTTGAGCATGTTTGTTGTTCCTCCAGTCACTGTGAAACTAATTTGAACGTGATCCCCGCTTGTGAGATTGAGAAGTATTGTTTCATCCTCGCCAGCAGGAACTGTAAAGCTCTCGGTAGTAGCCCTGACGGTGAGTACGAGAAGCAAGATGATCGACGCCGCCAGAAGCAAATAGGCTATGCCCTTCCTAATCGCCATAACATCGTTCGTTGTATGTGGAGGTCAATAACTATTATGAAACCAGAATTATGACCCCGAGTTAGCGAGTGCCCGCTCTCCGTAATCTACCACAACAAAATACGAGAACGCGCGCGAATGTCACTTCATTTTTCGAATATTGATTGAAAGGTCGTAATCCTTTTCTTTTATGCAAAAATAATGCGTTGAGGCGGTGCACAATGGTGGGAAAGAATGCAGAGATTCCTCAACAGGTAAGGGAGATAATTGCACCAAATGAAAATGTTCTCTATGTGGCAAAACAAAAAAGCAGCAAGTTCACTTCAGACATTGGAAAGAGACTTTTTCCGGCAATGGTAATTCTAACAGACCGCAGAATTGTGCAGATATATCCAGAAGGATTATTCGGGGGACCACTAAAGACGAGTGACTATAGCGACTATCCTTACGAAGGAATGAGGAACATCCAGCTTCACAGAGGAGTTTTTAGAGCAACGTTGAACATCACCCTAAAAAGCAACCCTCTAAGTGGGAAGAAGAAACGTGTACTTGAGGACCCTCGCATATCCGACATTGACATAAACGAAGCAGCAGACATCTTCGGAATCGTTAAAGAAATGCTAATGAAACAAGAAACTAGACCGGAAGTGGCTTCCGTCACAGTTTCTGCAGCACCTCCCTCAGAGATGGAAAGCCCGATTCAGTAGTTGGAGAAACTGTCAAAGCTGAGACGCGCGCGCCCTAAACAAGACGCGTGCTAACTTTTTCGCTCGCCCGCTAGTCTTTTATAACGTCACTTCAATAATGGATCATAGATAGACAATGTCCAAAGGGGAAGGGGCAGTTCCGCGTATTTGTCCCTATTGTAAGAATTCGCTAGAAGAATCATGGAGTGTCTGTCCGTACTGTGGAAACTACTGTGGAATGAAGGTTCCGGAACAGTCGCAACGGACAAAAGCGTGTCATGTCTGCGGAACAAGAGACGATTTAGCAGCGTGTCCATACTGTCATCGGTGGTATTGCAAAGTTCATGACCTCCACGAATGCACGCCAGAGTCTGAAAGCCCCATCTACAACGTGGGACCGTCAAATCTGTGGTATCTGGTTCCATTCTTTTTTGGGATAATCGGAGGATTGATTGCCTATGTCGGAACAAAAGATGACGACAGGGATATGGCGACTAACTTGCTTGTTTTCGGCATATTCTGGAGTCTCATCTTGGCGTTTATTACTTGGGTCTTATTAGCAGGCTAGGCGCTATGCCAAGTAGCGCGCCGCTAAAAACCGTTCTTCATGCGTAACAGCCTTAACGTTTAGACCTTGTCTCCTGAGGAGATCAGACTAATGCTTGAAAGCAATGGTGTCAGAGTTGAGAAGATAGTCGGAAAATTGTTCACAATGCCACTAGGTCTTTCAGGGCAAAAAATGATTGCTGAAGACTACACCAAAGAATTTCTTGAAAGAATGACCAAGATAGAACTTGAACTTTCTGGAAAACCTGATTCCGTGTGTCTTGGGTCACATCTTCAAGCCATAGGATTCAAAAAAGAATAATCCACGTTCCTTGGTTGTCTGCGTTGAAGATTATCTCTCTTGAGAATGCAATTTGAAAGCGAAGGAATTGGCAAGAAGTAAGCTGTCTGAAGGATTAAATGCTGACGAGTTGAAGCACCGATGCATTTTCAAGACACTTACGAGTGCTCTGGAAGGAGTCTTTGAAAAAGAGCGTTGAACCTTGTCCGTTAACATAGCGACCGTATTAAAAGCACACTATCGGAGTTTAGATGTTGACAATTTTAGGCCGCTGGCCAGTCCTTTAAAGACTATAAATCCATCCTGAGAGAAACCAGAAGATGATTACCAGTGCTAGAAGCGCAATCAAGAAAACGACTTCTTTGGTTGGAAAATGTCTTTTCGTTTTCAACACTTCTGTGGATGCTGCTTTCTCCGCAAGGTTCCTCTTCTTGAGATTGAATGTCCCTGCTTTTTCCGCTAATCTGTAACGGTTCATTCTGACCAAGGCTCGTTTAATCAGAATGCTACGTTTCCTATCTTCTATGCCAAGCTCTTCTAGCCATTTCTTGGTGAACTGAAAATCCGGATGCGAATCTTCGCCATTCCATTTGTTCTGCTTTCCCTTGCCAGGCTTGACTCTGTCTTTAATCTGTTGTGCGAGATCTTCGGTCAACCCGGGTAAAGAGCCAAGTATCATCGATACCTGTTCCGGCGTCTTTTCATCGGGGACATCATTCATTCCAAGCCCCTCAGGTATTTGAAAATCCTTAACATCGTCTACGCCTCTTATGAGAAATGTCCGAGGTCTAACATGCTTTTCACAGAACAATCTTCCACACAGTTCACACTTGTACAGTTTCTTTTCAGAGAAATCTCTGTCTCTTACAGAGCACTCCACACAAACGCCAATTTGAGATTCTCTTTCAGGTTCTATGACCTGTCCCCAAAAAAGCAGATAACAACATCTCCCTAAATACGCTTTCCATCATGACCGAATTTGAGTGGACCATCAGAGCCATATGCAAAGCGTGTGTAGTGTCAGGTCTGCATCATGTCGATTCGTGAGAATATGGGTATCGCAAGCATCGACAAGATTCCGGCGATAACAAAACCGAGGGTGTAGCCGTAGGCTGTAATCACGACGCCTCCGATTGCAGACCCTATTACGTTTGCAAATGCAACGATTGACAAAAGCTGTCCCTGAGCTGCTCCACCGCCGCCCACGGTGGCTTGGGAGACGGCAAAGGTGGTTATAGGAAGCCAAAGAACTGCAAATAATATGTTAAAGACTACAGAGAGCGTGAGAGTTATTGCGAATATCGAAGGAATCGAGCGAAGAACCAAAAGCGGAAGGATGGCCCAGATGAATATTAAGGCTCCCCGGGAAATCAGTGCGATTTGAACGGGTTTTTTCTCGCCTGTTCTGATGAGCGGGGCGACCCTTACGAAGGTGACAGCGACCGCCGCGTTTGTCGCAGCGCTGATTGCCAGTTGCATGCTGTCTGACAGACCGAGATACTTCATCAGAGGCGTCTGACCTACTTGGAAAAAGAATATTCCTATCCATTGCACGAGGCACGCCAGAAAGAGCAGCTGGAGCGGTTTCAACTTTTTCAGGTTTCTGGGAATGCGGAACCCCTTCACGTACAGATAGCGAAGAACAGGTTTAGGCGAGAAGAACCTCTCGGCATCGTGAAGATTGACCGGAAAGAAGTGTCTCTCGAGGGTCATTTCAGGTTCCCTGCCAGTTCTCCAGAGAATGAGGGCGGCAAGAAAACACGCAGCGGCTGAGAAATAGAAGAGCCAATTTGTCTTCAGGAACAGTGCGATGACAGTGTTTGCCGCGAGTCCCAGAATCGTGCCTAGGCTCGACAAAGAGTTATACCGGGCCACCTCGAGCGGCCAGTTTTTGCCCTTGCAGCACTCCACTGAGTACATTGTCGCAACGGGGGTTATTCCGCTCGTGAAAACGGCAAGAAGAGTGTAGAGCAGAATCAACTGTGGAACAATCGTTGCCATACTCATCACAATAAAGATCGGACCAAGCGCTACGAAGAAGAAAAGCAGATACCGCTTCCTCATCCCTGAAAGATCAGAGAATCTTCCCCACAGGGTGGAGAATATGATGGTAGCCGCAGAAGCCGCAGCGGTCATCACACCAATATCTTGCACACTCGCGCCTAACGACAAAGCAATTAACGTCGTGAGAAGCCCAGAGGAACCGAGCGCTACGTTAAGCGGCAGAGTGTACAGATGCACGCTAACTGGCTGTCTCTCATCATGTTTCGGGCTATCCGTCTTCTCCGCCGTCCATCAATCCCGCAAAACCTGCCGCAACTTCCAAGACTGAGTACCTATTAAACTTCACGCGCCCCAAATGCTCGCACAATCAATAAGAAACCAACCAGCTTCGACTTCCATGATTGCGACAAAGACTTGAAACAGACAGTTCGAGCGTGGTGTTCAAAGGGCCCTCACAATTGCTGACATTAACCGCTGTTTCTCTGAGTTTTGGATTCGAGTAGACACTATTTGAAGCTGGGTAGTACTTTCTCCCCGAACAATCTCAGACCCCTCACATCCGTAGCTGACTCCGGAAAGGACAGCATGAACCGATCTACGCCGATGTCCACATATTCTCCAATTCGTTCGACGCACCGTTCCGGCGTTCCGACTATACTGTGGCTCTCGATATCCAAGCTACTAGCGTCGCCGCTCTTTACAGCTGCCTGCATCTTATCCTTCACCTCCGCAGTGTCTCTGCCTATTAAGACGCCACCTTGCCAAGATTTCCTAACATTGCTGATCCTCCTTCCCACAGAATCGCAGTGTCTGGTCAGCACTTCGAGTTTATGCTTGTACTCCTCTACGCTCAACCCTATGAAATTACAGCCATCGGCCTGCTTCGCCACAGTTCTCAACGTGAGTTTCTCGCCTCCTCCGCCGATCCATATCGGAGGCCTCGGTCTCTGTACAGGCTTCGGCTCGCACACAGCCCCGCGTATGCTATAGTACTTACCTTGAAAAGACGGATTTTCTTCGGTCCACATTTTCTTTATTATTATAACTGCTTCCTCAAGTCTTCCAACCCTCTCACGTGGCTTCCCAAACGAAATGCCATAGGCTTCATGCTCAGTTCCAGCCCAGCCAGCTCCAATACCAAGCTCAAACCTTCCCCCACTTATCACATCCAGAGTGCTGGACATCTTAGCCAGAACAGCCGGGTTCCTGTAGGAAACACACAAAACAGTGACACCAAGCCTCAACCTTTTTGTCTCGCTCGAAAGCGCAGACAGAACAGTCCAAGATTCTAAACACGGTTCGTGTGATGGCCCAAAGCGTGGAAGTTCAAAAAAGTGATCGAAAAGCCACCCTGAATGGAAACCAAGCCTATCAGCCTCAACCCAAACCCTTCTCAAGTTATCATAATTCCCGAGCAACCTTCCTTGCGAAGTTTTGACGCCTATTTCAACCTTCAACGCACGCCACCTCAAACAGAAAATAGTGAATGCATAATACTAACATTTATTCCTTGTACCCTTGCAATTTATTAAGTGCGTGTTCGAAACATTGCACTCACTGGTAAAGATCAGATCTTGCCTTCGGTGCGCGTCTTAGGAAAAGTCTGATAAAGAATTTTTTGCCGCAAACTGCTAAACTTAAATTTTAGCATAACGGAGTAAGTCTATCACTCCAAAAAGTGGCCTGCATGAGCGAAAAACCGAAGGTTGTGGTGGTGGGAGCTGGCGCGATCGGATTGTCCATCGCGGGTTGGATTGCGCCTAAGTATGAAAACTTATCATTGCTGGCGCGCGGCGAGACTCTAGATGTCATCAAAAATCATGGATTGAAGTCTTACTTGAAAGGAGGGAGGTCCACGGCGACGGCGTTGCCCATGCATGTCGTAGGATCCCTGATGGAGGTCGTGTCGCCTGACGTTTTGGTTATCGCCGTTAAGAATTACGACCTAGACACAATTGCTAATGATCTGCGGGCTCAGCTTGGAGATCGTCAACCCATCATCGTAGCTTTGCAGAACGGCGTCCAGAATCAGAAGCTTTTGCCCAAATATTTTGCCCGAGTAGTTTATGGGGTCGTTTGCTACAATGCCTGGCGGGATGCCCCCGGAGAAGTGGGACACGAACCTCGCGGCTACGTCATTCTCGGCACACCTGCAAATGACCTACAAGATGAGATGCAGACAGTCAAGAAGATTTTTGATTTAGGCTTGGAATGCGTGATTACGGATCGCCTGCAAGACGCAGCCCATTGCAAACTCGTGATTAACCTTGCTAATGCCTTGATGACGCTAGTGGGGTTTCAGAAGCGCCAAATCAGATCTTTTAATCTCTTGATACACATGACGTTGAAGCTCTTCTTGGAAGGCATCCAGCTTCTTCAAGCAGCCGGCTTCCATGAACACTCTCTGGGGCTTATTCCATCGTGGAGATCCATCAAAATGGGGGCCACGCTGCCAACATTCATGACGAGCGCCATCTATAGGCTCAACGCAAAGAGACTCGGTCTGAACAGCATGGCTCAAGACGTTTTCGGAGGCAAAACAACCACAGAATTGGAAGTGCTGAACGGGTACATGCTCGACCTCGCCAAGCGAACATCCTTTCCCACGCCCATCAATGAAACCATTTACGAAGTCGCGAAAGAGCGCTTTGGACCCGACTTTCAGCCCATCTCTGAGCAAGATCTGTGGGATAGGATTAAGGTTAAATTGTAGTTCGCGGACGCCAACAATCTGCTGGCGGCTCTGGTTTAACCGAATTTCCCTGTTACGTACTTCTCTGTGATTTCGCTTTTTGGGTCTTCAAAAACGGTTGAAGTGTCTCCGTATTCGACGAGTTTGCCAAGGTAGATGAAGGCGGTGAAATCGGAAACACGAGCGGCCTGTTGAAGGTTGTGAGTAACGATTATCACTGTGTACTTTTCGCTGAGATCTCTCATCAGTGTCTCAATCTTTGATGTTGCGCTTGGATCTAATGCGCTGCAAGGCTCGTCCATGAGCACTATTTCAGGCTCAACCGCCAAGGCTCTCGCGATGCACAGCCTTTGCTGTTGCCCGCCCGAGAGGCAGAGAGCGTTTTCGTTCAGTCTATCTTTGACTTCTTCCCAAAGGGCTGCTTCCTTCAAGCTTCTGTGTACTAAATCAGAAAGATTTCTATTTTTTTCCATCTTGTGAATCTTCGGTCCGAACGCGACGTTCTCGTAAATGGTTTTCGGGAACGGGTTAGGTTTCTGAAAGACCATGCCTACGTTTCTTCTCAGCTCGTAAACGTCGGTGTTCTCGTCGTTGATGTTTTTCCCGTCGATAATTATCTGTCCTGAGGTGCGGCTGCCGATCGTCATGTCGTTCATTCTGTTTATGGCTCTTATCAGCGTCGTTTTTCCGCATCCTGATGGACCCATTATCGCCGTTACCGCATTTTCTTTGATTTCCAGGCTCACGTCTTTCAAAACGTGGTTTTCTTTAAACCAGACATTCAGATTCTCGATATTCACTTTGGTCAATCTGGCTCGCTCCATAGTTATCTTCTGGCGGTAATTACCATTATGGCGAGAGGAGCATTTATTGTTCTTCACCTGTTGGTTCATGGAAAGTTGCCCATTTGTCATATAGGTTTCTTATGTAACCTTCATAAACTATATAGATAAGACTTTAATGCATAGATTCTAGTCTGCCTATAGAGATGACATAATTGGAACATGTCGTTCGAAAGCAGGGAGGGGAAAGAAGGAAGCTTCAGATGACGGGGGGATCAACGTACATAGTCTCCTTACCCAAGAAATGGATCACGCGGAATCAACTCGAGAAAGGCAGTTCCCTCACTTTCTTCGAGGAAGATAACGGTTCACTGTCCATCCTCTCAACTTCTGAATCGGTTAGAAAAGAAAAACCAGACGAGGCGCTCATAAAGGTCAACCCAAACGAAAACCCTGACACGATAGTCAGGAAGACTGTCTCCTGTTACTTGGTCGGTTACAACATGATACATATAAGATCCAGAGGCCAACAACCGTTGTCTTCCAAACAGAGGATCGCCATAAAGAACTTTACTCGTCGCCTGCTGGTTGGAACAGAAATTGTCATCGACACTCCGACAGATTTAACGTTGCAAGTTTTGCTCAGCTATCCCGAACTTTCAATTCAAAGCGCTCTCAGGAGAATGTGTATTATAACGTCCTCTATGCACAAGGACGCCTTGACAGCGTTGAAGGAACACGATTCACAATTGGCCAAAAGTGTCGTTGAGACAGACGACGAGGTCGATAGGTTCAACATGTACGTTATACGTCAACTCAAGGTAGCCATCATGAACCCCAGAATCATAAAAGAGATAGGCCTAGTCACTCCAAGAGACTGCCTTGGTTATCGTCTCGTCACAAAATCCGTGGAGAGAACTGCAGACCACGCAGCCAGCATAGCTGAACACGCTCTGCCTCTAAAAAAACCGATGAGCGAAGAAGTTATCAGGTATCTTGAAGAAATGAGCACCATGGCCGTTTCGATGTTTGAAACTGCAATAGAATCACTGTTCAGGTTAGACTTCAACCTTGCCGAAAGCGTTATCCAGAAAACAAAAGAAATTGACTCCATGATGAAGGGAGCTTTGCTTTCATCCGAGAAAACTGGAACAGAAGAAATGGCCAACCTCAAACTGGTTATCGAGAGCCTGAGAAGAACGGCGGAGTACGCCAGCGACATCGCGGAGATCGTTCTGAACCTGACAGTTGATTCCATAATAGGATGACGGAGTTTGGAGCCAGACAATGAATCAGCCCAAGGGACAGCACGCACGAGAGGCCTATAGATCATTCAGACACAAGCTTTTCAGCATAGGCGAAGCGATTTGGAAAATCGCGGCAAAAACTGTTTCCCTTGTTTCTATCGGTCTGGGCGGGCTTCTGCTAGTCCTAGGCCTTCTCATGCTGGTCGTCGACACGGGCCTTTTCATGAACCCAACCCATGTCTCATTGGTTTCCAAAAACTTCCTATCCACACTTGCTCAATTCCCAGGCATTCCCTTTGATCTTACTGAATTGACAACGAGCCCAGCGACGATTGCCGGCATCGTTGTTTGGATACTGGGACTCGACGTCATGCTTGTCGGACTAGGCTTATGGGTCAAGAACAGGTTTGCCATATACGCTGGAATAGTAATCTTTGGACTGGCTGTTTTCTTCGATTTTGTCAAGTTTCTGCTCTCCGGCATTCTCGGTGCTCCAAGCTCAGTCATAGAATTAATCGTTAATTCGATGATACTTTACTGCCTTTTCAAAAGTGAGATTTGGGATGATGCATGACCCTGTTCAAACAAGACAACACCCTGTAATTTGCTATGAGCATAAGCCTTCCCAGTTTCTTGCAGCCGTGCGCGCCCAACCGACGTTTTCCACTTTGTTGGTTTTATTTTCCCGTTATTTTCTTAGTTAAGTGATTCCTTACTATCAACGCGACTGCGCATATCGCGAGGAACATGACCACCAGAACGAATGAGCCGGTCAGCATCATGTTGTATGCTTCTGCCATTTGACCCGGTTTTGTGCCGGCGAGAAGCAAGGTGGGTGCCATGTATATCCAGACTGGTAGAGACGGAATGGCCGCATGAGTCAGCGAAAGATGCAGAGTTGTTGTTCCTCCCCAGCCTGATCCTGTGAGTAGCACAACTGCTGTTTCGCCCAGTGCTGCGCCGAGACCGAGTAAGATTCCGGTCAAGATTCCTGGGGATGAAGCGTACAGGACTATCTTTCTCACCGTTTGCCACTGCGTTGCTCCAAGCGCCATCGATGCTTCTCTATATGATTGCGGTACAGCCTTCATTGCTTCTTCTGCTATTCTGATGTTCCACGGAAGAATCATGAAAGCCAATGAAATGCCGCCTCCAAGCAAAGAATACCCCCAGTGCAGCTGTTCAACGAAAAGGGCCAAGCCCACTAAACCGATTACTATGGATGGAATTCCAGCCAAAGTTTCAATGAAAAAGCGGACAATGTTTGTAACCACGTTATCCGAAGAGTATTCCGCGAGGTATATGGCTGCCCCCAAACCTAAAGGAACGGCCACGGCCTCGCACACCGTAACCAAAAGTAACGATCCAATTATTTCGTCGCGGATTCCCCCAAGCGAGCTTACTACTCCGCTCAGGTACTTTTGCGCGTTCAACCAATTCCATGAGCCGGTGACAAAACTTGGAGAAAGGAATGCTTCGCCTCGAACACCTATGTAGAGCAGCAGACCGGCCAAGAGACCTATGCACACCACGCCGGAAAGGGTCACCGCAAATCTTCCAAGATTCTCAGTAACCACCGGTGAATCATGTACATTCGAGGGCTTCACGCGAATACCAGGTATTTCTATTAAAGTGGCAATGGCACTCAGCGTTCCCGTGGCTCCTGTCACAAGAAGCAATTCTGAGGTGAGGAAGTGTAAAGAAAACAGCGACAAAAAAAACATGGACAACGCTCCGACTGCCGCTGCGCATGAGAATTTCCAGCCTAGAGAATGCGAATTTAGCAGCACATACGCTGTCAGAAATAAACACAGGCTTGGCAACAATATGATGAGGGAGTATGATACGTCTGCAAAAGTGTCGCTTAAAATTACCACGTTGCCCCTGTAGTTTAGTAGCCCATAACTCAGGGCATTGAAAAGCCGAACCAATCCGAAAGAAGCCGAAATGCACCCTGCTACAAAAAGGAGGCTGCTCGCCGCCAGACTCCGCCTTGGTTTTTTCTTCAAGGAATAATAGAGTCGAGTTAACGTTTTCACATTCATCTATGGTCGTCTCGGTAAGTTCACGGAACCTCCAGTCTTTCCTCTTCTTGCCACTGCTGCCCTCACCGCAAGATTCATCGCCGCTGTGATAAGGAAAAGAACAAAGGCTGCAGCGAAAATTGCGTTCCACTCAGGGCTGCCGTAGGTAGAATCTCCCTGAGCTCTGTTTGCAATGAGCGCTGTGAGCACGTTCGACGGAATTAGCGGATTAAGCGTTATCGGAGGTGCCGGCAACACATTTCCAATGACCCAGATTACAGCCATTGTTTCCCCCGTTGCATTCCCAAGCGCCAACAAAAATGATGCCATGATCCCTGAAGCCGCGCTTGGAAGCATAACCCTCAGTGTAGTCTGCCACTTCGTGGCTCCCAAAGCCAAGGAGGCCTCCTTCAAATCGTTCGGCACAGCTCTCAAAGCATCCTCAGAGACACTTGCGATAGTCGGCAAAGACATAACGCCGAGAACTATCCAAGCGGCCAAAACGCAGAATCCTGTTCCTCCGAAGTATCTCTGGATGGTGAAACACACTACGGTAAAGCCTACAACCCCAATCACGACAGAGGGAAAACCCGTCAACATTTCGAGAGCTGGCTTGATAACGTTTCTCAATCTTGTGTTTGCAAACTCTGTCAAATAAACAGCGCACGGAAGCCCGATGGCTAGAGCGACGAATGCGCCACCGAACCCAACATACAACGTGGAAAAAATCAACGGTGTTATCCCATACGGCCCGTACGGCCCCGGGTTCCAAACCGTTCCGAATCCGTGCGCAAACCAGTCGACAATTTGAGAGTATCCTTCCCGTATGAAAGAATATACGATGAAGAATATCACGGCGATGGAGGAGGCGGCGCAGAGAAACAAAATGGTTTTGATAAGCTTTTCTTTCAATAGCTTAACGTTCAACCGAATCCGCTCTCCGATTCAATATAGCTGAAGAATAAGAATACCGAAAAATTATTGGTTTCCTATTTACCCTCAATAGTCTTCTTGACCGCTATGATTTCCACTATAGTACACGCTCGCTCTCAATAGTATCACTATAGAAAACAAGGCTACACCATAGGCTAAATTGCCCAGCATAGAATACAGCGAGAAGCATGATATTTCACGCTCTATACTGAATGTCCGACGAAGAAATCGTTCAAAAAATAAAGGAGAAAAGGAGACAAAAACATGAAGATACCAAAAACGATACTAAAAATACTGCCCGTCATTGCTCTAATAATGATAATAGCGTTTTCATCAACAGCAAATAATGAAGCACATGCCTTGCTCTCATCCGGAACACTTTCGATAAGCGGATCCAGCACAGTATATCCATGCGAGGTAGACGCAAGCGCAACATTCCCAGCTTATTACACCAGCATAACGGGAGACACCATAACCTTGAACATCAACGCCGGAGGAAGCGGCGTAGCTATCCCCAACATGGTCAGTCAGGCTGACGACATTGGCGCAATGTCGCGGCCTCCGACAGACGCTGAATTCAATTCGATGCCAGATCTGCAGCAGTATGCTATAGGAATCGACAGCGTCGCCATAGTTGTTAACCCGTACCTGAGCCCATGGATACAAAACGTCACCGTGACACAAGTCGCGGACCTCTTCGAAACATACAACAACAGCGGCGTACAGACTCCATTCTATACCACTTGGAACCAATTCAACCCAGCGGCTCCCAATGAGCCAATTGAAAGAGCGGTAAGAGACCCGACCTCTGGAACCTTCGACTGCTTCTACAACTTCTTCCTGAAACCAGCCGGCTTCCCACAGACTGAAACCAACTCATCCGCGCAGGCTCAACTCGCCCCCTACACGTACTGCCAAAACAACATCGACGTCCTCAACACTATCACCGGCTCAGGAGGACAAGACTACATCGGCTTCATCAGCCTCGGATACCTCCACTACGGAGGCTTGAGCGCCCTCAACATCTGGAACTCAGCCCTAAGCACATACGTCGTTCCAAGCGATGTCAACGTCAGGAACGGCTCGTACCTGCCTTGGAGATTCCTCTGGGTAGTTGTGAATGGCACGATACCGGCAGACATGTCGAATCCGAATTTCGTTATAGGCCTATGGATTGCATACCTCAAACTACCGAGCGGCTATGCCCCTGGTGTAAGCTTCCTTGTGCACGAAGACTACCTAGACTTGTACCGCGCTGACATGGCAGGCGCCACACCTTTCAATTCAACCCTTCAACCAGAGACACATCTACAGCCCACGCAGACACAAACATACCCAGACAGCAAAGTCGACATTAACGATGTCACTTACTTCATAGACGCATACAGCAACTATTACACATACCACATCTACAACCCATACGCCGACATGAACGCAGACGGCAAAATCGACTACAACGACATAGTCCTCTTCGCACAAGACTACATCGCAGCCAATTCTGGTCTTCCGCCACCTTAGAAGGAGGAACAAAGAATGAACAAAATAATATACGCGATTGCTCTAACAATATTCATGGTCCTGCCTCTACTTGCAGCAGTAGCAACTCAAAGCGCATACGCCTCAGGCCCGACAATAAGCCTAATCGACACAGCGCCCCTTGTCACTCAGCAAGCACACACTTACTGGTACGTCAAAGCTGGCGCTACGATAAACTTGACACTTTACGTAACAGGCATAACTGAGCTCTGGAGCTGGAAAGTCAACGTTACATGGAACAACGCAATGATTCAACTAGCACCCTCAAGCAGCGTCACTGAAGGACCATTCCTGTCAAGCAACGGCGCAAGCACTACAATGTTCATCGAACAGCCACCCACAGCAGGCAATATAGGCGAGCTGTCCTCAACACTGCTTGTGAACTCAAGCGCGAGCGGCTCAGGTGCACTTGCGTACATAGCCTTCATCCCACAAACCCTCAACATCACCACCACAATCCAAATATCCGACATTGAACTCTTGAATACAACCGGCGGCGAAATAGCTACCGTCGGGCCAGCATCGACGACAATAACAATTCGCCTCCTAGGCGATATCAACGGAGACAACGTGGTCAACATGAAAGACATAGCATTGGTGGCCAGAGCCTTCGGAACGACGACAAGCTCACCCAACTGGAACCCGGCGTGCGACCTTAACTACGACGGCGTAGTCAACATGAAAGACATTGCATTGGTGGCCAGGGCATTTGGAACCCACTACCCATAGGATGGAACGGCACACGTCGGCCAGTCCTATTCAGTTCCCTTTTTTCTTGAAATTGATACTCAATAAGAAGTTTCTCGCAGGGTGTTGCATATTTTCAATTGTCGCGCTCACACTCTTTGGTGCCTTCCCAGCGAAGGCGCAGACCACGACAACAATTCTTGCGCTTGACCCCGCGAACTATGTTGCACAGAGTGTCGGAGAGAGTTTTACAATCAACCTTACGGTTACAAACGTTACGAACTTGTGGCAATGGTGCGTCGGAATCTCATGGGATCCTAATGTTCTTAACCTCACTGCCTGCCACGAACCAACAGATTCGCTTCTCAAATCTGTTGGCAGCACATTTTGGCTGCCTGTATTGGTAGCAAACGGCACGATAAATGAAATGTCGTCCACGTCGTTGGTGACTCCACAAATAGGTGCAAACGGCACGGGCGTCTTGGCGACGTTAACTTTCACCATTATGAAAGAAACCGTTGCAAGTCAAATAACACTATTCAACACCACCCTGAAGAATCCACAGATAGGCATGAGTTTTTACAACCCACTCATAGACCACGAAGTTGAGAATGCCACTGTGACACTGAGATTGGGCAATGCCCCCGTCGCCAACGCTGGACAAGATCAAACCGTCAACCAAGGCACGCAGGTAGTTCTCAACGGCTCACAAACCTCGTCCTCAGACCCAAACGCCACTACCTACGCTTGGACATTCACAGACGGCACACTGAAAACTCTGCAAGGCCAAGTCGTAAACTATACTTTCAACACTCCCGGAATGTATAACGTCACCCTCTTCGTTCAAAATTCGTACGGCAATTCCAGCGACTGGACTATAGTAACAGTGAAAGACACAACGCCACCAGTGGCAAAAATATCCATACAAAACTTCATCCCTGGACAGGCTATAGTCGCGGGACAACCAGTAACCTTCGACAGTTCCCAAAGCACCGACTTATACAGCAATATTGTATTATACACCTGGGACATGGGAGACAATTCACCAATTAACAGTGGCATGTCTCCATCCGTTCTTCATTCATACTCAAACCCTGGGACGTACAACGTGACCCTCACGGTCGCAGACGCCGCCGGAAACAACGCAACAGCCACCTTCACAATCAGCGTTCTACCCTCGAACAAGAACACGTCATCCACATCACTCAACCTGCCCACATACCTTCTCGGGATTCTTTCGATAGTAACAATCCTCGCATTAGGCGGATCAGTATTCTGGCTCAGAAAACCGAGAATAAACAACAAGGCAAACGAAACGACTTCACCTCAATCACGATGACTTTAAGCGCGCGTGTAATTGATTCAAACGTTTCACTTTGGCCAGACTTTTTGTATAGGATGGGTATGCACAGCAACAATATTGAAATCAGAAAGCTAGATGCAAAATATTTTGTTTCGGCCGGGAGCTAGTGTTAAATATTGCGCGAACTAGAAACCAGCACGGTTGAAGGCGAAGTCGTTGAAAGAAACTGAGTTGAAACTCCTCTGTGAGCTTTTGAAGGGGAGTCGAAGAAGCGACAGAGAGTTGGCGAAAAGGTTGGGGATTTCGCAGCCCACTGTCACGAGAGTCAGGTCGAAGCTTGAGAAGGAAGGGATAATCAAGGAATACACCATGATTCCTGATTTTCAAAGGCTCGGTTTTCAATTAATGTCCGTGACCTTTCTCAAGTTTAAGAAGCCACTTTCTGATGAAGGGCTCGAAAGCGTGAGGACAACCAGTCGGAAACTGACGGAGAACTATCCTTCCGCAACGATACTTGCGTTGAGTGGAATGGGCATAGACTCTGACCGTGTAATCGTGACTTTCCACAAGGATTACTCAGAATACGCCGACTTTGTCAGAAATTCAAGGACTCAGCGCGCGCAAACGGTCGTCGATGAAACCAGAAGCTTCCTCGTAAACTTAAATGACAGAACCAACTTCCTGCCCCTTACATTCTCGCTCTTGGCCGACTACCTGCAGAAATCGAATGAAAAGTCAAATGTTAAGAAGTGACATCCGCCCAGAATGCGTGGCAGTTTCTCTCCGTCTGTCCGTGTCTTTCTGTGAGAGATGGTGAGAGTAATGGGTGAGTGGTGAAGTCGTAGTCGTAGAAGATGTGTGGGCAAAGTTTTATCTAACAAAATCCAACCTGAAGGGTCATGGTTCGTGATCCGTGAACAGGAATGCGTGTCAGGAGTAAATGCCAATGAACTTAAAAGCGGTTCTTTTTGATTTGCATGACACCCTCGCCTATCTCGAAAGCCCGCTGAACTCGGAGGAGGCATCAGATTTCCTGTTGAAACATGGCTACAGGGTCTATCCTCAGTCCTGGGACGCCGCCTCCCACTATGTGGCAATGGTGGACTATCCGAAACACGGATACGGCGACAGACAAGCGCTCCTCAAGCAAATTCTTAGACGACTCGACGTTGAAGTTGACAGCAACACGCTGAAAAAGCTCGCTCAACTTTATGATCGTCGCAACCGTTATTCACTATTCCCCGATGCGGCTCCAGCGGTCAGAAAAGCCAAACAGCTCGGGTTGAAAACTGCAATCGTGACAACCATTCCCGATTTCGCCTTCAGCTCTGCAATAAAGCCCATCCGAGACTGCTTCGACACGGTCATGACAGGACGAAGGGCAACCTGTGAAAAGTCCAATCCCTCAATGCACAAACAGACTCTAGAAGAACTCAAGACAATTCCAGAACAGGCAGTAATGATAGGCGATGAACTTCTCGTTGACATAAAAATTCCCAAAAAGCTGGGAATGCACACAATCTTACTCGACAGGTCAAATGAATTCAAAAAGAAACCTCCCGAGGCTGACAGGAAAGCCAAAACACTGATTGAAGCCGTGACCATCATCGAAAAATGGCAAACAAAAAGATGAAAGCTTATCCCGTGCCACGCGCTCTCACAAGACATTCCTGCCAAGCCACTAGGAACTGCAAACGTCCAGCACCCGCTCCATGATGGATTTGTTCTTCGGGTTTGTTGCTATGAGGTTGCAGTCACACACGCTTAAGAGCGTGAATGCGGCAAGATGAGACGTCGTTAATTAATAAGGAAAGAAGGAATGGAAAAATGAAGAAAATTTTTGCTTTTCTGACAATCGTAATCGCTGCGCTAGCAATCATCTCTTCGGTAAGCCTAATCAACGCTGGTTCCAAGCAGGCAGGCGAAGTTTACACGATCGACAACGCTGCCGTAGGCAACAAAGTGTGGCGTTTCGACCGCGGATTCGATGGTTCACTGACCCTTTCTGGCTCGTTTTCAACGCACGGTAACGGAACAGGAAGCAAACTCGCAAGCCAAGGCGCAGTCATCCTCAGCGAAGATGGCAAATGGCTTCTCGTTGTGGACGCAGGGAGCAACCAAATATCCGTCTTTTGCATCAAAGGCAACATGCCGATATTCACCGACATTGAAAGTTCACACGGAACAGCCCCCATAAGCTTAACCATTTATGGAAACTTGGTGTACGTGCTGAACAACGGATCAGCAACGATACCCAGCAACATAGCAGGCTTCTGGCTGAGCAAGTATGGAATATTAACTTACATACCCGGCTCAAACCAACCGCTAAGCGGGGCTCTCAACACTTCACCAGAGCAAATAGGCTTCAAGCCTGATGGAACCGTACTCGTCGTTACCGAGAAAGCGGCAAACATTATCGACACTTATACGATAGACCCGAACGGCGTTGCAGACGCGCCCGTGACTACCGCCTCGAACAGTCCAGGACCCTACGGGTTTGCCTTCAACTGCAACGGCTATCTCGTCCTTAGCGAAGCGGCCGCAAACACCATGTCGTCATACTATGTCAGTGACTTGGGAACCCTGAGAACCCTCAGCGGTTCACTTCCAGACTTCGGAAACGCTCCTTGCTGGGTCGCCATAACTGAAAACGGAGAATTCGCCTACACGACCAACGCTCACGGAGGAACAATCTCAGGCTACACAATTTCCAGCAGCGGAATCCTAAATCTTTTCAGCTCAGTCGCCGCCACAGTCAACATACCGGCACTAGACCTAGCATTCAGCACTGGAAGCAAATTCCTCTACACACTGAATGGAAACGATACTACAGGCTTCCAGGTCCACCCCGACGGCAGCCTTTCATGGGTAACAACTGTAACTGGGCTACCAGCATCAACAACAGGCTTAGCAGCCACTTAAAAAACAAAACAGAAAAAGCAACACCCTCTCTTTTTTATCCACGCCCTGCAAGGTTAATAAGAGAAGAAGAACTCAATTTTGAACGTGAAGATGAAGCATGAATAGTAGAACCGTTCGAGAGTTCCTGACGTTTGCGCTTATGGCAGCGCTTTTCTTTGTGATTTTCTACCTCAACATCGGCATTCTATACAAGATATTCATGGCCGTCCTCGTCTTCGCAATAGTCTTTCTTCTAGGACTCGCCGATGAAGCATTAAGACAATTAGAATACAGGAAATCCTGAAACACAAAAAAACATTAAATGATAAAGCAGGGTTGAGAGAACCCTAGCGCGCGCGATCCCCTGAAACCTAACGCGTCGGAGAAAATCAAGAAACTCTCAGACTCTCCAGAAGAAAACTCCGCCCAGAAACCACGCAAAAAATGTTGGAAAAACGCTCTTGGACTGCCAGAATCGGAGAAACCAGCTAATAACACAACGGTTTGCCACATCAATCATACGTGCAGTTTTGGCTTGCACCTAGTTACCGTGTGCGTTTTTTAACAAACCAATCCGGGTCGGGCTTCCTCGTCCGAAGCGGTATTGCATCGTACTCGAACAGCGTAGTCTTCTTCATCTCTCTCCTCTCCGTCTGAGACGGAGGAAAGGCGCTGCTAAAGTTCTTTTTCAAAATAGAAACTGTATTTCTATATATTCTATAGAGGTTTCCGTGTACGCGATTCAATGCTGCGGTCTGGAAATACTCGTTTTTCTACAACTATCAATTTTTGAAGTTGCCGATGACTTGCCTTCTCTTCGCAAATAGCTTCGTGAGCAGGTGCGGCTTCAAAGCTTGACGGTTCAAAGATGAAAAAGAGGGGGAAGGTCGCATTCGATGTGAGCAGCGTGTCGGGTTTAGATCTTCCTTTTTCCTAGCACTTCACGGAATTGTTTCTGACACTTGGGGCATTGGTAAAGCCCAATTTCAAGTTCCATTCTCTTTCCTGACTTGTCAGGGCGACCCGCCATTTTCCACGTCTTCTTTGGTTTCGGTACATCGGTTCCACATTTTGGACATTTAGGCAATTTAACTTCCTCCGATTTATTTCGATGTTGATGGTTTTCTTATGATGATGGATAAATAACTTTCCATCAACTTGTCCATCTAACTCTTCAAAAATGGCGACAAGAATTGATGATGACGCAGAAATCGCTAGCCATCTGCGTTGCTCAGAGCTTGTCTTCGGGCCTCGCTGACCTTCTTCGACCTTCCATGTTCCCGGCCAAATACTTGGTTTCCAAAACGCTTTTACCGTTGGCTTCAAGCTTATTCCAACTGGTTTCAAGGTAGGTTAAGCGAATATTGAACGATAGTCCGGCAAATGCTTTTGAGTTGCTTGTGAAGCCTGTGCGAAAGCTCATCGACCATAAAGGGTTTCCTAGGCCGACTGAGCCTCAAGAAAAGACTATCCCCCTGATTCTTGAAGGAAAGAATGTTCTTCTGATTTCGCCCACGGCTACTGGGAAAACCGAGGCTGCGTTCTTGCCGGTCCTGAGCAAACTTCTTCAGGGACAGCAAGGCGTCCCTGGAATCAAAGTCCTGTACATCACTCCTTTGCGGGCTTTGAACAGGGACATGCTTGAGCGCCTCGAGTGGTGGTGCAACAATCTGGACATCAAGTTGGCCGTCAGACATGGCGACACTGAAACCAAAGAGAGAGTGCGCCAGTCCAGAAGCCCGCCGGACATATTGATAACGACCCCCGAGACCTTGCAGGCGATTCTGTCCGGCTGGATCATGCGCCAACATCTTCAGAGAGTACAGTGGGTCATAGTCGACGAAGTGCATGAAATGGCGGATAGCAAACGCGGAAGCCAGTTGGCCCTAGCCTTGGAAAGGCTCAGGACCATGGTTGGCAGAGACTTCCAGCTGATAGGCTTGTCGGCGACGATTGGCAGTCCAGAAAGGGTTGGCCAGTTTCTCGTGGGCACAGGAAGAAGCGTCGAAATCGTGCGCGTTCCAGTTGCGAGAATGATGCATCTGAAAATCATTTTTCCAACGTCTGACGATGAAGCCGTGCGATTGGCAACGCAGCTCTACACGCACCCCGAAGTGGCGGCTCGGCTCCGAATCATCAGAGATTACATCGAGCAACACAAGTCCGTTCTGCTGTTCACAAACACACGTGCCGTGTCAGAGGTTTTGGCCAGCAGGTTCAAGGTTTGGGACATCGACTTTCCAGTCTCCATCCATCATGGCTCGCTCGCCAAGCCATCCCGCATCGCGGCAGAAAAAGGGCTGAAAAGCGGCGAGTTGAGGGGGCTAGTCTGCACGAGCTCGCTCGAACTGGGCATCGACGTCGGCAGCATAGATCTGGTAATTCAATACATGAGCCCTAGACAGGCGACGAGGCTCATACAACGGGTGGGAAGAAGCGGCCACAGCATCGGCAGAGTGGCCGAGGGAATCATAGTGGCGCTGGACTCGGACGATGCGCTCGAGGCCTTGGCCATTGCCAAGAAGGCACTGAAAGAAGATTTGGAGCCGGTGCAGATTCCACCCAAGCCCTATGACGTTCTAGCACATCAGATCGCAGGTCTGCTGCTCAAGAATAGACGGCTGAGTTTCGACGAGATTCTGGAGCTTTTCAGGAACGCTTATTCCTATGAAGACTTGACGCTTGAAGATGTTGAAAAGGTTCTCAGGTACATGCATCAGCGTTTCCCGCGTCTGGCCTGGGTCTCTTTCGAGGACAAGATGGTTTTGAAGCCGCGACAGGCCAAGGCGCTGTTTGAATATTACTTTGACAATCTCTCCATGATTCCTGAGGAGAAGCAGTTTCTCGTGGTGGATGAGACGACCGATTCCTCGGTCGGAGTGTTGGACGAGGCGTTCATGGCAGAGTTTGGCAAGCCCGGTACGAAGTTCATCATCAGGGGAAGCCCATGGATAATCCAACACGTCTCTGAGGAGAGAGTGCACGTCAAACCCATAGAGGATCCAACTGGAGCCATACCCAGCTGGATAGGCGAAGAAATTCCGGTGCCCTTTGAAGTGTCGCAGGAAGTGGGCGCCATAAGAGGATTCGTGGAGGAACAGCTGGGAAAAAAAAGCAGGATGGAGGACATCGCGACCGAGTTGAGTGCACAGTACCCTGCTGACCCAGACGTCATTCTTCGCGCATTGGCGGAAACGGTTGAACAGGTGAACGCTGGTTATCCCGTCCCCACAGACAAGCGAATAACCGTCGAAGACTGGGGCGAGTTCGTGCTGATTCACATCAACTTTGGTTCGCTTACGAACAGAGCCTTCGCCCAATTGCTGGGCCAGTTGCTCTCTGAAAAAATCGGCTACACGGCCGTGGTTCAGCACGATCCGTACAGAATCTTCGTGCAGACGATGGGCACGGTTAACGCGGATCAAATCGTCAAATTGCTTAAGGAAATGCAGGCACTGCCCGAACGTATCGTCACGGACAGTTTGACAGCGGCCACTGTGAAGACTGGGCTTTTCAAGAGGCGAATGATACACGTGGCGCGCCGTTTTGGAGCGTTGCAGAAGTGGGCTGACTTCGGTAGCGTGAGCCTTCAGAAGCTGGCGAAGAGTTTTGAGGAAACGCCCATTCACGAGGAAGCCCTGAAGGAAGTGTTCACGAAGGACTTGGACCTGAACGGCCTCATCACCGTGCTCGGAGAGATGCGAAAGGGCAAAATCACGGTTCAAAAAATCGAAACAGGAGGAAACGCGTCGCCAATCGCACGTGCAGGAATTGAACGCATCAGCATGAAAACCGATTTAATCCCTCCCGAGAGGATGCGGGCTGTTCTCATAGAATCCGCGAAGGCAAGGCTACTCAATGAGACAAACAGTTTTCTGTGCACGAACTGCTGGGGATACATGGAGATGTTGAGAGTCAAGGACTTGCCAGATAGGCCGAAATGTCCAAAGTGCGGTTCGCTCGCAATCGGGCTTCTCAGAGTCGAAGAAGAGAAGGCACTGCCCATCGTTGAAAAAGGAAACGAAAAGCTGAGCAAGAGCGAAGAAAAACTTCACAACCAAGCCTTACAAACCGCTGCCCTAATAGAGAAATATGGAAAAGCCGCCGCAGTCGCCTTCTGTGCCAGAAGAATGCAGCCCTCAGACGTAAAGGCCGTGCTGGAAAAAGAACCCAAGCTCAACGATAGGTTCTATGAACTCGTCCTCGAAGCGGAACGCAAGGCCATGAGCAAAAGGTTCTGGTAAACCTGTTGGGCCATCACTGCTTAGAATGGTCCTTCCATTCTGAGAAAAACGTGGAATCATGGTTCGCGCTTATAATTGGCCCCAGGCTCTGAAGCTACGCTCTGGTAGCCATACAGCATTCTGTGAATGAGTGCGACTTACAACAAGTTTTAAATCAGTCCTTACGTATGTGTGCCTAAACACTTTGCTGCTCACCTGAGGAAAAAACTTTGGAAATAAGCAGGAAGAAGCTTCGAGAAGAAGTTCTTGAAAGAATCAAGTACGTTAAAACATGCGTTTTGGCAAGGGAAGCTTGTTTGCTGGTTCGCACCAACCGCGCCGTGCTCGAGCCGAAGGATGTTCAGGAAATCTGCCTTTCTATATCAAAGCTTTGCAAGGAAGAAGGCTGTGAGGAACAGAGTGAAATGTGCCGCAAGGCTGCTGAGGCCGCGGGGTCGGGGGAGGAAGAAAAATACCTCGAGCTGTGCGCTCAAAGCTGCATGAAATGCGGAGAAGCTAGACAGCCCGCGCCCAAGAAAGCTACCTACGTCTCCTGAACCATCGAAAGTGTTTAAAGCAACAACACTGTTGGTTAACCCAGAAAAGACAAGGAAACCAAATGGTGACAGAGGTTTTACGGTGTTCATAGCGCCCTTTGTTCCAAGTCCGCCACAAGTTGTCCATCAGATGCTAGTGCTCGCAGAGTTGAAGCCTGGTGAAGTTTTCTTCGACTTGGGAGCAGGTGACGGCAGAACCGTGATAATGGCGGCAAAGGATTTTAGGGCAAGAGCAGTCGGTGTGGAACTGCGAGAGGATCTTGTTAAGAAGGCCTTGGGCTCGGTTTATGAGCAGAATCTGCAAGACAGGATAACCATAGTCAACGGAGACATGTTCAACGTTGACCTGACGTCAGCAGACGTCGTCTTTCTCTACCTGACCACGAGCGCAAACGAGAAGATCAAGGGCAAGCTTGAGAGTGAACTCAAACAGGGTGTTCGCATCGTTTCTCACGATTATGAGATCGTCGGCTGGAAACCCGTTAACGTCGTGAATTTCTGTGAAAACCAAACCCTGGGGTTCCCTTCCCACACCATTTATCTCTACAAAAGACCCTAGGCGCTGAGACGCCATGTCCAACAGTTCTTTCAAGACCACGGTGAGAGTAACGTGGGCCGACACTGACGCGGCGGGAGTCGTGCACTTTTCAAAATTCTTCGTGTTCTTTGAAAGGGCAGAGGAGGAGTTCTACCGGTCTGTGGGGCTAAGCTTCAAGGACTTTAGAAACAAGGGACTTTGGCTTCCAAGGGTAGAAGCTTTCTGCAAGTACAAGAAACCAGCAAGGTTTGAGGACATACTCGAAGTCGAGTTGACCATTGAAGAGTTGAGAGAGAAGTCCGCAAAGCTGGACTTCATCGTGAGCAACAAGGAAACGGCGGAACTGCTTGCAAACGGCTATTTCGTAGTCGTGGCAGCAGATAAGAACACTGGAAGAGCTACGCAGATTCCGAAAGAATTCGCTGATAAACTGAAACCGTTTGCCAAGCAGATTTTATAAGAGACGCGGATTCTTGATTCCGAATGTGAAGGAAACAATGCAGTATGTTCCATGGCGGTTCATCGCAGACTGGAAATGCACTTCATGCGGAGACTGTTGCAGACTATACAGTGTCGTGATAGACTTTGGAGAATGGCTTCGAATCATCAAAAACTACGGTGTGGAATACACGATGTCCGGACTGAGCAAGCTGTTCATAAGCCGAAGAAGCGATGGCTCATGCACCTTCTTGAACAACGGCTCAGACATAGGCCTGTGCCAACTGCAACACATGAAGCCTAAGGCATGTCAAATCTGGCCCTTCAAAGTTCTGTCCACCCCTCTGTTTGGATACCCGAGCGAGTCCCTGTATCTCTACCGTGGAAAATCATTGTTCGTTTATGCGGATCCAATGTGCAAGGGTCTCAGACTCGGAAGGCCCACGTTCGAATTTGCAAACTACACTCTTGAAGAATTTGTGGAAATCGCGGCGGGAATCCGCAGCAACCAGTTCAGAACCACCGCAGGCAATAGGTTTCCTCAACCGCCTACGAGGTTCGGAGCCCTGCGGGGTAATGGCAACTTGTAGGAAGTGATAAAGCGCTTTCCCATAAGAATCGGCAGCTCTAGGCCAAATTCCTTCTCCGACTGTTCTGCCTGATGCAGAATTTCCTGCACACATGACGCCTCTGATAACAGTAAGCCATTAGAAAGTTAAGAACAAGTATCTGAAAAGGCTTTTCAATAACGACGTTTTCAACCATTACATGCAGATTTTTAGCGTTCCATAGGGTTTTGCGACGAGGTTCTCCGCAGAATTATACAGAGAGCGCGTGCGGATTCATAGTTTGGCATAGCGAATAGTTAGCGCGCTCAATAATTCAAACCTCAAAAGTGCTATCGATAACCGATTATCTAAATAAAAATTGTTAATTTTCACACAACGTTACAGAAAAAGAGGGAAGAAAGTTAGGATTCTTTATCGTAGTCTAACGCACGCCTCAGTGCAGTCCCGGGGGACTGGAGGTCTTATACTGGTTCCCGATCCAAACGTTGCCAGTGCCGGTATCGTCCCAGTAGAGGTCGAACTTAATGCTGTTCTTCACGATGTTTCCTACCACGAGGTTGTAGCTCGATCCATCGGTGAGTGCAATGCCCCACTGCGCACTGTTCTTGATCACATTAGACGTCACGTCTATGCCGTTGGCGTAGTCCACCCACACGCCCACGTAGCTCCCAAGAATAGTATTACCACTGACCACCCCAGGGCCACCGACGACGTAAACACCGGCCGACCCCCCGCCGAGGATCGTGTTCTGCGACACGACGAGAGACTTGAGGTACTCGCTTATGATCACCGAGTAAAGCCCCGGATTATTCCCGACGTAGAGTCCAGAACTAGTGTCTGTCTGAAGCACGTTCCCGGACACCACCGCGCTCAGAGTGCTTGGCGTTCCGAAGTTTGCCTCTCCAAAGTCTAGCAACGCGACTGCGTTGGCTCCGTCGTTGACCTGGAAAACGTTGTCCATGATGTACATCGTGGACGGCAACACGCCGGGCATGTAGAGTGACTGTAATCCCTCTATGCCACAGTAGTATGACACGCCCGAAACTTGGTTCCCGCAGAACAGTAGCGTGCTGTTGGATGCGTCATAGAAGCCCAGCGGGGACGGGTTGTTGGTGATCGTGTTGTAGCATATCGTGACCTTTGCGTTGGCAAGAGTTTCAACCCAGGGCCCGGATTCTGTGGAATTGAATACACTGTTGGTCGCCGAAAAAGTGCCAGAAAGCGGAATTACATCCGCTAAGGCGTTGGTCCACCCTTGCGGCAGGAAACTACCCTCGTAATTGATACCGTTCAACATGTTGGTTCCCTGGGCGTCTCCTGACGCTCCGAGCACCGTCACGTGGTCAATCGTGGCAGAGGCTTGCAGACCAGTAATTTCGATCACATCGACGAGCGAAGTATAGTTTGTGCCCAGATAGTTCCAGCCCTGGGTCGGCGCTGTATATGGATCGGTGAGCGTCATCCCGGAGATTCCGAACGATCCGTTCCAGAAGGTGAACAGGGCCGGCCAAGGATTCTTTGGCCCTGGCAATTCCGCCCAAAACGGAGTGCTGTTTGTGTTGTATTCGGGGTTAGGAGATGGCAGGTTCGGAAGCGCCTGGATGGTGGTCAGTCCTTGGCCCATCCCGACGAAGCTTCCTTGGAACCCGTACACGTAGATCTGCGCTATGTAGTAAGTTCCCTTTTCCAACTGGATCGTGCAGCCTGGACCGTGCGCCACGGCCCCGTTGAACGCGGCTTGGATGTCCGCGGTGTCGTTCTTGCCGTTCGGCCAGACAATGTAGGTTGGTGAAGAAGCAGCCTTTGCCTCTGATGCAAGTAGCCCAAACATTGACAAGCACAAAATGCCTATGATTACTAAGGCTAATATTCTCTTCATATTTTCTTTCTCCTTTCTCCATTTTCGGTTTTTAATGCGGGATTAAGCTTGCCATTAGCCGCTCCTGTACCCGCTCAGTCCAACAAACTTTTAACGTGCCCCTTGGGCAAAGACACGAGTCAGGAGCATGCCCCGTTGCACGCGTAGCCGACTCTGCCCGACTGGATGCCTAGTTCATTGCAGTTTGCCTTTAAGGTTTGTGGAACGCTGTTCTATATGATTCTCAGCAATCTTTTAAGTGTGAAAATTAAGTTATTCATAGTGCAAAAACATTTCGAATACAACAATACGGCCAACAGCCTCAAATGTTCGTGTTGGACCTTTCAGTATCCCTCACGGAGAAACCTTCGGTTCCCTTATCATTCAAATCAATCTCAACCGGGGCCTGCACAAAGAAAGTGGTGCGCGCATCACCAGAACGATAACTTCGTGCGCGTTAAGAAGGCTTTTCCCATGTTGTATCTGTTCTCCATTGAGAGGCGCGAGCACTGTCCTGTTCATGGTAGTCTCTTAGAAGTTCTCTTCTTACGCGATATGCAGTGTTTTGGCTTATCTTGAGCAGCTTCATCATTTCAGGCATGTTGATGCGTCCTTGGTCGCTCCAAGCCTTATCGTTAAGTATATGCGGAAGAATCAGCTTTGCCTTCTCCACAACATCTTCAAGTGTTTGCTTATAAGACTGAAGCTCAGATTCTTCGGTATCACAGATGGTTTACAGTATGATCGAGCCTAAAATCGGTCTCTCAATGTTGTACTATCTTGGTGAGCCTTTCGAGAAAATGGCTGACGAGATTCCTAGGACGAAGCCAACTTACATAGAGCTCGTCGATGACGGTTTTCACGCCTTAGACAAGAAAAAAGTTGCGGCACTGAACAGAATAAGACAGAGTTATGACAAGAAGTACACGGTACACGCACCCTTCGTCGGCATAAACATAGCCCTGCCGCCGGGTTCCCTATTGAACAGCACGTTAAGGAGACTGAAAAATTCCATCGTGAACGCTGCTGCTCTGGATTGCCAGATGTGGGTTTTTCATCCTGGCATGAGAACAGCCCTCAGCATGTTTTATCCAGGCATGGACTGGTCCAGAAACTTAGAAAGCATCCGACTGCTGTTCAGGTTTGCACGTGACCATGGTGTTGAAGCGAGCGTTGAAAACATTATGGAAGCGTTCGTTATGAAGAACGTGGACGAGTTCAAAAGATTCTACGATGAAATCGGCGAGGATATAGGCTTGGCTTTTGACACTGGGCACGCTAACGTGGTCGGGGAGCTTGAAAAATTTTTAACTAGTTTTTCGGAAAAGATGGTGCATGTGCACGCTCATGACAACCGTGGAGAATCTGACGAACATTTGTGCGTTGGCAACGGCAGTATAGACTGGGACTTGGTGGCCAAGCATTTGAAAAGGGTGTCTTTCAGTAAAGCGGTGATTGTCGAGTCTGTGGAGCATATTGACGAGAGTATTCAGAGGCTGGAAAAACTACTCTTCTAGCAACGGGACATCCAGCTTCATGAAGTCCTCTGCGACGATTGTGTTCTTGAAAATTCTCTTTGCCTGTTTCAGCACCTTGCTTGAATCCTTGTACCGCTGACTTATGTGGGTCAGAACGAGTTTCTTGACCTTTGCTTTCTTCGCCGTTCTTGCTGCTTGACTCGGCGTCGAATGGCCGTATTCCATCGCTCTATCAGCCAACTCTTCACCCAAGGTGCTCTCATGGATCAGCAGATCAGCGCCCGCCGCGAACTTTTCAAGCAGTCTGAACGCACGAGTGTCGCCAGTGTAGATTATCTTTCTGCCCGCCCTCGACTTGTCCATCACTTCCTCGGGCTTCACCACTCGCCTGTTTGAGAGTCGCACGCTCTGTCCCCGCTGAAGCTTTCCCCACAGAGGGCCTTCCTTAACCCCCAGAGCCTCAGCTTTTTCGGGATGGAATTTTCCAGGTCTCGGCTTTTCTATGTAGGCGTACGCAAAGCTTGGAATCGGGTGTTTCGACCGAATCGCTTCTACACGATATTCTTGCTCGTCGACGATGACCCCCGCCTGTTCAACTTGGTGAATCTCAACAGGAAACGTCAGTCCGAACGGCACCGTCTCTCTTATCGCCTCCAAGAAATCGCCAATCCTAGGCGGCCCGTAGACTTCGAGTTTTCTCTCTCTGTTGAGAAGGGCCATAGTCTGCAGCATTCCCGGAAGCCCTAGAACATGATCTCCGTGCATATGGGTTACGAAAACCTTCATTTTCTTGTTGAAGCCGCACCGTGCCAGAAGCATCTGCCTTTGGACGCCTTCTCCGCAGTCGAACATGAGTTGCTCTCGTTCCAGTTGGATTAGTATCGCTGGCAGGCTTCTCTTGGGCGTTGGCACGCCCGCGGCAGTGCCTAGAAAAACTACGTGAAGGCTCAAGGGCTACACCTTCTCGAACACCGCTATTTCCCTGGTTAGGCTTCGGTGGACGTAAACAAAATGCGACTCTAAATGTTTGTACCCCAAGCTTGTGCCGACTTGGACGATGCCCAGTTTCTTAGGAGCGGCCATGCAAATTCTTCTTCCGTTTCTCAGCATTTCATGTACAGCTGTCAGGACTTCTTCGATAATCTGTTTTGTGGTGCGTTTCATGGTGCTTGAAGAGATGCCGTAAGGGGGATCAGCTACTACGCAGTCAACCCTGACAATCGGCGGGTATTTTGCGTCGGCAATGATGATGCCTTCTGGTCTGACGTTGAAGTGAGCCATGTTCCTGATGGTTCCTTTGGCCATTCGACGTTTAATGTCCAAGCCGAGCGCTTTGCAACCTATCAGTTCGGCTTCGATGAGCGTGGTTCCTGTTCCGCAGAAAGGGTCAAGAACCACGTCTCCTGCCTTAGGCTCTGCGAGGTTTATCATGCACCTTGCGAGCTTCGCCTGCATCGCAGATGGGTGGAAGAAGGGCTTTTTCCTCGGACGCCGTTCCACGAAGGGTTTAGCCTGAATCTCTGCAAGCTTCACTCCGAAAACGAATCTGCCTTCGGTGAGCACTCCTATGAAAGCCTTGTCAGGAGCCTTCAGGTTCACTTTTGCGCTGGGACATCTGTCGACTACTAAGGCGCCGAGCGCTCTTTCAAGAGTCATCCCGTTGATTTCGGACGAGTATTCTCTGACGTGCTTCACCCGTACGACGAAGCTTTCGCCCCGTTGCAGCACCTCTTCGAGCCCAACGTTTTGTGCAGCTTCAACTATGCTGCTTACTTTTGAACTGCTGGTGAAGAGTTCGAGTGAGCAGAGCCTCGTGAACGCTGCCCTGCGTTTCAGATCTTTGACACATGCGGGGTCTGCTTCCAGCCTGAGAACTTGGTCGAGTTTTTCCGTGACCTTGTAAGGATGACTTTCAGCTTCGAGTACCGACCTCACTTCGGAGACGGGCAAGTCTTCATGCTCACCAGAAAGAAAAAGGAATAGTTTGGCCACGTCCGTTCTCCTTTACCCGGCAAGCTCTCTGCTCAACAGTGGGGCAAGAGATACCTTGCTAACACTGCTTGGAACGCTGTCGGTCCCCACGATTTCTTCCACCCCAGCTTGGAGGATCAAATGTTCCGCTTCCCCAATTAATAGTGGATGAACGCACGCAACGCAGATTCGTTGGGGATTCAGCTCCTTAAGGGTCTTGGTCGCTGCGACGATTGTTCCGCCGGAGCTGATTATGTCGTCGAAAATTATGACGGTCTCGCCTTTCACGTCGAGGGTTTTTCTTTCCATACTGACCTGTCCAGTGTACCGATCCCTGTTCTTTTCCAAATATCCACATTCTCCGCCCAAGATCTCTCTGGCTTCTTCTGCGATGTGAATTGCACCTTTGTCCGGCGAAAGCGCAAAAGCCTTCGCGTAGCCTTTCTTCACGAAGTACTCGGCAAGAACAGGGACAGCGGAGACGCTTCTTGCTGGAAAAGGAAAGCGTAAGAGCACTTTGTCTTGATGAACGTTCACAGTTATCAGCTGGTCAACGCCGGCGGCTTTGAGCATGCGGGCAATTGTCTCTGCGCTTATGGACTCGCCCTGGAGGAAAACTCGATCTTGGCGTGCATACGCCAAGTAGGGAACAATGGCCGTTATTCTTTTGGCGCCGTTTCTTCTCGCAGAATCTGCCATGAGTGCGAGTTGAATGAGTCTGGTGTCCTGAGGAGGACTCGTCGTCTGAACTATTGCCACGTCTTCGTTCTGCAGCTGGCCTTCCAACCGTAGGTAGTTCTCGCCGTCTGGGAAAGTCTTGAATGCGACTGGCACGGTTTCAGCTTTGAGCGTCTGGGCGATTTGTTTTCCCAAGTTTGTGGAAGCAGGTCCAAGGATTATCTTCATTTTTTATCGCCGTGTTTACAATGCCGCCTGTTTTGTCTTTTAGATTTTCCCAGCTTTGTATTGTTCGATTAGTTCTTTCGCTCTGTCCACTCGGACTCTGCGTTCTTCAACCATCTTCGCCGCCACCTTGTCGATGAGGTCTCCTGTTGCTCCGGCCGTGACTGCTATGTTTCTTGCGTGAAGTGACATGTGGCCCCGCTGTATCCCTTCGTGCGCTAACGCGCGTAAGGCGCCGAGGTTCTGAGCCAAACCCACAGCTGCAAGAACTTCGCCGAACTCGTTGGCCGTTTTCACCCTGAGAATTTTTAAGGCTATTCTGGCGATCGGATGCGTCTTTACAGCGCCGCCCACCACTCCCACTGCCATCGGTAGTTCTATGGACCCGAGGAGGTCACCGTTTTGGTTCTTTTCCCACATCGAAAGCGAGGTGTAGTGACCTGCGTTTGCCGCGTAAGCGTGGGCTCCAGCTTCTATTGCCCTGTGATCATTGCAAGTCGCGAGTATGACCGCGATTATTCCGTTCAAAATTCCCTTGTTGTGGGTTGCAGCCCTGTATGGATCCGCCGCTGCGAAGGCATATGCGTTCACTATGCCATCCACGACGTCTTCTCCGCCTACCGAGGCTTTGGGAACGAGGCATGAGGCTCTTACCAAACGTTTTGTGGCCAGATTGGACACTATCCGGAGGTAGACGTGCCCGTTTGCTATCCGTTCTATCATCGGAGCCACTGCCTCTGCCATTGTGTTGACGGCGTTCGGCCCCATGGCGTCACGACAATCAACCTGCAGCTCCACTATTAGCATCTGCCCCTCGGTTGTCTTGATTATCTTCGCCTCAACATCTTTTGCTCCGCCACCAGCCGAAACTAGCACGGGATCCTGCTCGTTCGCTTTCTTCAAGATGTCTTCTCTCGACTGTATCACTCGCATCCTCGCCGCATAAGGATCTTTGACGTGTACCACCTGTATCTGTCCAATCATGATCGGCGGCGTGCTGCTCGTGTGGAACCCACCGCCGTCTCTCGCCATTTTTGCCGCGTTGCTTGCCGCAGCCACGACCGAAGGCTCCTCGATGGCCATTGGAATCAGATAATCACGGTTATTTATCAGAAAGTTCGTGCCGATTCCCAAGGGCACAGGGAAGACCCCTATCACGTTCTCAATCATGCGGTCCGCCAAATCCATGGGCAAAGAGCCTGTCTTCTGCAAAAGTTCGATCTCTTCGTCGGTGAGATCGGCAAATTCCTTGACTAGAGCAAGACGTTGTTTGGGGCTCAGCTTGTAAAAGCCTGAGATCAGAGAGGATTTTTGCATGTTCATCTTTTCTCCTTGACTAGAATCAAAACATGGTTCACCTTAAGCTTTTTAAGTTTTGGCAGAACCGGCATCTCTGAGGGCTAAACCGCGACTCCATCGAGTCGGTTTTCCAGCTGATACCGCAAGATTGGGTGAAATGCTTTAGGAGAAGTCTCTTTTTGGCAGGGCTTCTGCGGATATTCCTAGGGATTTTCGGATTTCTTTTGCGAGGGTTTCTCCGTTGCTGACCCTTGAGTTGTCAGTTATGACGTATTCGGGTTTTGAACGTCTCACGTATTCGAGCAAACCGTTGAAGTCTGAGTGGTCGCTAAGGGCTACTACGTACTCTTTTGTGTCGGTCTGGCGGATTGCTGAGTCAAATTCCCATCCGCTTACGAGAACACGGAAATTGTTCAGACCGACTTTGCTCCTGGATTCCATGTGATAGAATGCCACGCACTGCGCGTTGCTCTCTAGTAGTTTTTCGGTTTCAGGCTCTGTTGACAGCATGAGCCGCCCTATGCGCATGCCGTGTTTTTCGCAGACTTTTGAGACTTGAAAAACCCTCTCAGGGGCTAGGAAAGGAACGTTCAAGCCAGCCTCGTGTAGGATTTGCATGACCTCCTGAAGCTTCCCGTGATAACCGAAAACGTAGACCGTGCCCTGTTTCAACCCCTTTTCAACCAGAGAAGCCAGCGAGGCTCTGACGTTTGTTCCGAAAGAGCGTTTGCAGGCGGGGCTCCCGTAGGTTGCTTCGATGACGAGAACGTCTGATTCGAGGACGGGAGTATCGTCGATTCTGAAGTCGCCCGTGAAGACTATCCGTTTTCCCTCAAAATCTTCAACCAACACCTGGGCTGCTCCCAGAATGTGATCGGCCTTGAAAAACGTTATCCGTTCGCCATCAAACTGCATGCTCTGGCCGTACTCCAGGGTTTCTACGCATCCTCCCAACAGAAAAAGCGGGCTTCGCATGACATCGATCATGTCTTTCGTGGCTTTCGTCATCAACACTTTCTTGCAGGCTTTCAGACTCTGTCTCAATCCAACCATGTGGTCAGCGTGAGCATGAGTGACAACTCGAAGAGACTTGGACTCCTCAAAAGCGTCACAGGCAACGTTCCTGCCGAGAAGGACCGCGCCACGATCGGTAACGGATGCTCTCAGGGACAAAGCAGTTACCACCTGGCTTTAGACGTAATCCTCGGGGCCAACCACTCGACAAGTTCGCGAGGGTCTGTGCATGCTATCTTGACCCTTATAGGCCCTAGCGGGGACTCGGCGGTTTCTTTTGAGAAGGAAATGTGTCCAACGTACGCCACCTGTTTGTTCAAACAGAAGCTGACGGTCTTCCTATCTATGCCTTCATTGAAGACAACTCGCGCCGCACTGCGAATGTGTTCCCGTTGAAGAAGGTCTCGAAGTTGAGTGATTGATTCTTTTCCTTTGCCTTCCCCAACCACCAGGCGGGCATTGTGAAGAGGTTTCACCTCCAGTTTTACATCCCCGAAGATGTTCCGGACAGCTTCCTCCACTTTTTCCTGCGACTCTGTGGGGTTGATTTCGGTTTCCACGTGAAGGCTTATTTCTTCCATTTGCCCTCCATCCTACTCAAGACGTGTTTAACCCTGTTTTCCACTACTTCCGACGGTTGCTCGTTGACCACGGTGTACTCTGCCATTGCGATGACGTTGCCCAACCCGACGCTGAGTTCGCGCATGTCTCTTTGGAGAAAAACGTCCCAGCCCTCTGCGTCATCACTTCTTCCCCTGCGGAAGAGCCTCCGGAACCGCATTTCTGGGGAAGAGCAGATGGCTACGAGACTGAACTTCGAGAACCGTTTCTTGAATTCTTCAACCTCGTCCAGACTTCTTATCCCATCCACGACGACTTTATGTTTTTTCGCCGCCATTATCAGGGGGATGCACCTTTTCGCTATCACAGCCTTTCCTTCTTTTTCCCGCAGTTCCAGCATTAATCTTCCGATGTTTTCAGGGCTTGCCTGCAAGTTTTTCTTCTCTGCTTCCGCCCTCACCACGTCGCCCATCACCACTGCGTCGTAGCCGTTCTCCTTTGCAACTCTGACGACGAGGGATTTTCCCGAACCCGGCATCCCCGCAACGCCTAGCACCAGTTTCTGATCAACCATTCTTCTTGCCCTTGAAAATGCTCTAATTGGTCAACAGATAGTTTTTTTACATTAAAAGCGTTTATGACAGAAAACAGTGTAGAACAGGAGGAGAGCGAATGTCAGAGCCGATTAGGAGTTTCGTAGCGTTTGACATGGACAATGAGTCAGTTCTGAAGAGGCTGACGTCAGTGCAGGCGCAGCTGGCAAGAACTGGCGCAGATTTGAAAGTTGTCGAGCCTAAGAACATTCACATAACCCTCAGGTTCCTCGGAAACGTCACGGCAGAAACCGTGGAGGAGATTTATGAAGGGATGAAGAGAGTGCAATTTGCTCCATTCGACGTCAAGATTTTCGGCGTAGGAGCTTTTCCAGACGCACGTTATCCACGCGTTGTTTGGGCAGGCATGACAGAGGGCGCTGACAAACTCCGAGATATTTTCAGTCAACTTGAGCCCCACTTGCGCACTCTAGGGTTCGCGCCCGATCCGAAAGGCTTCAGCCCGCACCTGACGATTGCTCGTGTAAGGTCGGGCAGGAACAAGGCGGAGCTTGCCAAATTCATAAATGAAAATGTAGGTTACGAATTTGGCACTGTCAGAGCTGCGTGCTTGCGGTTAAAAAGAAGCGATTTAACACCTAGAGGACCAATCTATTCGACAATCAAAGAAGTCTGTCCGCAGGAATGACAAGAAGGACCTGCAAATGCACGAGAAGATGGAGACTGTTCTCTCAAACGTTATGAAACGAATCAAGCCCAGAGACGAAGAACGGGCCAAAGTAAACGCACTTGCCAGAAAACTGGAGACGAAAGTTGCTTCTGCGTCGAAGCGTCTGGGCGTGAAAGCCCTGGTGCGCGTGGAAGGCTCCGTCGCGAGAGACACGTGGCTGAGCGGTGAGCTAGACATTGACGTTTTCATGCGGGTTCCAAGCTCGATTCCACGCGAGTCGCTGGGCAACGTTTGCCTAAAGATTGCCAGAAAAGCCACAGAGGGCTCGGTGCAGATTGAGAGGTTCGCCGAGCATCCGTATCTGGAGGCCATAGTTGAAGGAGTCAGAGTGAACATCGTGCCATGCTACGCGGTCGAGCGTGGGGAGTGGCTGAGCGCTACTGACAGAACTCCGTTTCACACCGACTACGTCAACAAGCATCTGAGCCAGCGGATGCGAGATGAGGTGCGACTGTTGAAGAAGTTCATGAAGGGCACGGGCGTGTATGGCGCAGAGATCAAGGTTGGCGGTTTCAGCGGCTACCTCTGCGAACTCTTGATCCTTCATTACAGGACATTCTCAAAGACGTTGGAGGCTTTCGCCAATTACAGGGAAAGGATCGTGATGGACATTGAAGGTTTCTATGAAAACAGGGAGAACGAAATCATTCTTCTCTTCGGCGAACCGCTGGTCGTCGTTGACCCGGTGGATAGGGCGAGAAATGTGGCTTCCGCCGTGCAAAGACTGAAACTTTACAATTTCATAGCCGCCTCACAAGCTTTCCTGGCAGAGCCCAAAGCTGAATTCTTCTATCCGCCAAAAACGAGGGCGCTGGGCGTGGAAGAGATGGAGAAGAGATTGAAGAGTCGTGATTCGAAAATCGTCTTTGTGGTTTTCCACGGCATCAAAGCCGTTCCAGACGTGTTGTGGGGTCAACTCTACAAGAGCCAACGTTCTCTCCGCAAGCTTGTCCAGCTGAGCGACTTCAAGGTTTTGCGAGACATTGCTTGGAGTGACGAAAAGAACTTTGGCATATTCATGTTTGAGCTTGAAGACTGGTGCATTTCGCCAGTTAAGAAGCACTTGGGACCACCGTTAAATAAGGAGAAAGAGTGTGAAAAATTCGTCACGAAATACGTGGATAGCGAGGAAACGGTGTGTGGACCCTACATAGAGGACGGCAGATGGGTCGTCTTGATCCGACGGAAACCCACTGATGTCTGCGATCTGTTTAGACGGAGGTTGCAGGATGGTGGAAGAAGCACAGGGGTTGCGGAGGGAGTCTCGCAGATTCTCAAGAAAGGTTTCAAGGTTCTGGTCAACGAGAAAATCTCCGATGTCTACGAAACCAACTCCGAGTTCGCCGTTTTTCTAACCGAGTTCCTGCAGGGCAAGCCTAAATGGTTAGAATCCCGGTCAGCGTGAGAACGATTAGAGTTATCCCGAGTGCCCAAGTATAAAATGCGAAATAATGGAACCTTTTGCTCCTCACCAAGTCCGAAACGAGTCTTATCGCGATGTACCCGAAAACCGCGGAGAAGACCACGCCGAGCAACAACGCTGTGGAACTTATGTTTTGAATGCCGAATTGACCGCGGTCATGATAGGCCTCGAACGCTGTGTCTCCTATTATCGCGGGAATTGAGAGCAGGAATGAGAACGTGAATGCTGTTTTTCTTTTCAACCCCAGCATCAGGCCAGTTGATATGGTGGTCCCGCTTCTTGACAGACCTGGGAAACTCGCGAGTCCCTGACCGATACCCATGATGAACGCTGTCAAAGGGGTTATGGTGTTGACGTTTTCTTTTCCAATTCTGGAAGTGTAAAGCCATGTGGCCCCGACTAGAAACGTGATGCCGATTATGAGTAGCGTTTGGTAATTCTGCTCGAGGTATTCCGCGTAGAGTACCCCGATTATCCCCGTTGGAATGGTTGCGATGACTATGAGCGGTATGAGTCGACCACTTTCTGACGTGAAGTCCAGATGCACCAATGCCACGAGTATGTCCTTGACGTCTTTTCTGAAGTAAAAAATTACCACTATCAGCGTCCCAAGATGGAGGGTGACGTCCAAGAGGGGCGTGACTTCCAAGTTCATCAGGTGTTGAGCTATTTTTAAGTGGGCTGTACTCGAGACGGGTAGCCACTCTGTCAGACCCTGAATGATCCCCAGTGGAATTATCTCCAGAATGCTAACTTGCCCCACTGTGAAATACACCGTCTTAGAGGAGCCCATAAGGCCCGACGTGTCATTGGCGTAGACAACGATGGAATGCAATCCCTGGGCGATGTTGGTCAAAGTCGTATTCGTGACTGCCGTGATGTTTGACTGCCCGTCCAAACTGTAGCCTGCCCACGAGACAGACGCATTAACGGTGAACGTCAAAGGCAGCTCCGAAACGGTGTAAGTCGTGTTTTCTGGCGACAAAATCGAGACGTTTAAAGCAGTCTCGTCTGCAGCTTGGAGAGTCGCGACTCGCGAGTTTGTGCTTGGAGTGGAGGCCCATGCACAACTTGTGCGACTAATTCCTGCAAATAGCATCAAGCCGAAAATGAGTGCGCAAACCGATAACAATAGAATGGGTTGCGCAGCTTTCCGAAGGGTTAACTTGATGTGCTTGAGGCTAAGGGCTTTCCACGAGTTTGGATGATTCTTGTGCGCTTCGTGTGCCAAGTGGATCCCCGGAAGAAGTTTTTGGAATAGTTTTAAAACATTAGTGAAGTTAAGTTGTTTATACGTGTGGTGGTGTTGCCGATGAGCCAGTATCCTCTCGGAAGTGCTGAAGATCGCAAGATGCTTGCGTCCTTGTCTAAAGATGATCTGCTGGATTACTTGTTCCTTCAAGTCCGAAACCTATGGAGAGTTGACGGACTATATTTTCTGGGCATCGAAAAGAAATTCGGCACAATGGCTGCAACAGAGATTGATGCGGACGTGTGGGAAACCATGGCTGGAATAGAGGCGAAGAGCCTTCAGAAAATGTTCAAAGTTGAAGAAAACCCCAGCGTCGCTAAGATTATGGAACTCCTGAAGAAGTCAAGCTGGGCCCTAGATCAACCCTTCAAGACCACCCAAATAAGCAATGGACATGCAATTCTCGGTGTAGACAGGTGCAGAACCCAAGAGACCCGCTCAAGCAAGGGGCTGGAGGAGTTCCCATGCAAAAAGGTACGGTTTGGCTATTTGAAAAATTTTGCAAAGACACTGAACCCGAAAGTTGAAGTCAAATGCGTAGTCTGCCCACCTGACAAACACCCCAAAGAGTTATGGTGCAAATGGGAATTTATTTTGGTGAACAGATAAAAAGATAGTTAAAGCACCTTCATATTACACTCTTACCGAATTATTCTCTTTTTTCCTTTTCACACTACGAAAATCTTTAATATTTTTCTTTGAATTGTTGTACTTCTATTGAAGGGACTTTTTTGTATTCTTCATGGAAGAGAGTGGCTTCACGTAGAATTCTTGGATTTTGTATGATGTTGCTTTTTCCAACATGGTTGTACTTTTTGATTCATCCACTTGCGATTTATCCAAGTTCGAACTTTTGGATACAGCTTTTGGAAAATGCTTTGTTTGTCATCCAAGGAATTGTTGCATTCTATTTCTTGTTATGGGGAGTGTTTCTGTTGGCTGATAGGCGATAGAATTATACAGACTTTCCTCTTTTTCTATAGTCCAGTTCGGAAACTAATGTTACACCAAAAAAATCATACATAGAATTTTTTGTTCTCCATATTTGTTGAGTTTGGCTTTGAATGGTGTTCCATTGATTTCGATGTCGATTTCTTGAGCAGGCGCACAATAAGCAAATACAATGATGGAAATTCTCTAGACTAAATCATGCCTTACAGAAATCTTTAATCTGCACTGCAACAGAAGACAAACTAGGTAAGACATTGCTACTTTCTGGGATAGGAGTTATCAAGGCTTCGACAAGCACATATTTTTCAGTTGCCCTTGTCTACCTAGAACGCGCGCTTTTGAATATTCTTCTTCGATTTAACCCTCGCCTTGCGTAGTAATATTCGAGACATCTACTGCACAATAGCGCGCGCTAGATAATTAAGAATTATGCTAGGAAATACTGCCTTAATTATTATCTTATTGCCGAACCTGACTGCACGGTTGATAAGGTGACATTTTTGCAAGCTGCTTACCAATAATTTTTCGGAATAGCATAATCGGTAATTTATAAATCCTGAACGTTTTCCCGACATGTTTGAGGTACTCTTCCAAATTGTGGCTCTGAAAGTCAAATTCTTGCTGGGCTTCTGTGGTATCGTACCAGTCTAAGTGGTATGTATTGATGTCTTGTGTGAAGTATTTTTGGTCTGGCATAGAAAGCGATAAAACTCCAAACAAACGGGATAAAAATTCCCTGCCTCTTAGTTGCCAGCCATTTTTTTCGCCACCTCCAAGAATATACGCCTGATTCTTTAGAGTTTTAGCGGTTTTGAGTTTTTCAGCTCCAGTAACTAAAGCGGTGGCGACATCTTCAGCCATTATCATTTCTAGTCTCATATCAGGGTGCATATCAAAAATCTCTTCCAAATATGGGAACAGAGACCTGAAGGAACGCGCAGAAAAAGTTGGAAGCACCCCTGCCAGTCTAAAAACAAGGAAGTTATCGGCGTTTTTCTTGAGAAACTCTTCACATTTTATTTTTGATTCTTCATAGTTTCCAGTAATGACCATAGGGTCATTGCGAGTTACCAGCCTATCGTGAAGTTGAGTAGGGCCCATTACGCTTGCGGATGAAGTGAAAATAAGTGGTATGTTTCGTTTAGTCTCTTTAATTGCTTTGATTAAGTTCACAGTGCCTTCAAAGTTGACTGCCATAGTCGGTTCTCGATTCTTTTTTGACGCTGGAGGGATAATTGCTGCGAGATGAATTATTGCATCAGAGTCTACAACCGCTTCTTTGATGCTTTCAACGCTTCGTATATCGCCAAAAAACACCTGCTCTATTTCTTTCTTGTAGCTTTTTGCGACCTTTCGAGTTTTCTTATTATCAATCTCGAACACTATTACTTCATGATGTCGTTTACGTGCTTCTTCTATTACCGCTTTACCTATGTTCCCGAAAGCGCCCGTAATCAGTATCTTCATTATCTATCTCTCTTCCAATAATTACTACCATTCCTTATTTTTGTAACCATTAAGAATTATGTTCGAAAATACTGAGATAATTATACGCTTAAGAATTTAATTCAGCGCGCGCTTCTGAGCCATCAAATCAGCGAAGACCTAATGTTCAAGAGAAAAAAAAGGGTTGTGCGGGAGATATCTCCACTAGCATGTGCAAATGGGAATTCACAGTGTAGCTTTTGAATTGTGATCCTTTTTCCAGATCGGATTGAGTTGTTCTTTGTTGTCAAGGGCCATTTGGTTCTATTGGAGAATTGGGCGAGGCTAAGTTTTGAGGAATTTTCCGTTTTTGTAGATGAGGTTGTCGTCTGCGTAGATTTCTCCGTCTTTCTTCATGTCTTTTAGTATGTCCCAGTGGAGGGCGGATTGGTTCTTTCCGCCTGTTTCAGGGATCGGGTTGTGGCCTAGGGCCATGTGGATTGTGCCTCCCATTTTCTCGTCGAACAGCATGCTCTTGGTGAATTTTGTTATCTTGTAGTTTGTGCCTATGGCTGTTTCGCCTAGTCGTTTTGCGCCTTCAATTTTCAGGAGCTGCTGTAGAAGGTCGTTTCCTTTCTCAGCTGATGCCTTCACAACTTTTCCGGCCTTGAAGGTTAGCCTTATGTCTTCGATTTCTCTGCCTCCATAGATTCCTGGAAACGTGAAGCGGACTGTACCGTTTGTCGAGTTCTCGATTGGTGCTGTGAAAACCTCACCGTCTGGCATGTTCTTTTGTCCACTGCAGTTTATCCATTTTCTTCCTTTGACTTTGAAGGATATGTCGGTGTCTTGGCCCACTATCCTGATTTTGCTCGCTTTGTCTAGGAAGACGCAGGTTTTTTCCTGTTCCTTCTGAACCTTCTCCCATTCAGATATTGGATCAGGTTTGTCAACCATGCAGCTGTCGTAAACAAATTCCTCGTACTCTGGAAGCGACATTGCGGCTTCCTGAGCCTGAGAGCTTATCGGAAACGGCAGACCGGTCCATCTGTATTTTCCTTCTGCCTCGCGCCGGAACAATGTCTTGGATATTTCCGCCCCTGCGGCTCTGCGCATCCTGATTTTGGCAGGATCAATGTTCGTCAGCCCTTTCGGGCTAGGTTCACAGAATATGCCTATGCTGACGTCAATGTTTTCTGCGATGAACTTTTCCACAGGAGGCACGTATTTGAGCTGATGCTCTTTGGCAGTTTTATAGAAAGTGTACTCCGTTTCAAGCCGAGGAACAATCATAGGGTAGGCGCCGCACAGCAGGCACTCCTTGTAAAGCTCGTGAATGAGCGGAAATGCCATGGCGCTCCCTCGAATTATCACGTTTTCTTTGGGCTTCAAGCCAACGCTGTAATGAACGGACAACTTTGCTAATTTCTCAATACGAGGGTCCACCATTGGTTTTCACCGTTGAAAGAACAGTATTGAGGCAGGTGATTAATAGGCTTGTTGACGACCCCCAGCGCGCGCTATTTTCTATCCTTCCTCGTGATGGGCTCTCGCCACTTCTTCGTTTGCTCCCCCGCCAAAACTGAACGCTATGATAACCCTCTTCTTCGTTTCCACTCTTCGTATGGCTGTCGTAGGCGCGGGAACCTCAAAGTCCCGGCCGCTCAATCTCATTCATTCCTAAGCGAACAGGCTCGTAGTTATGTAACGCTCGCCAGTATCGGCCAGAAGCACGACGATCAGCTTTCCAGAAACGCTTTCCCGTGAAGCTACGGAAAGCGCCGCATAAAGTGCCGCGCCCGACGAAGCACCCGCCAAGATTCCTTCCTCCCGGGCGAGCCGTTGAGCGCACCTAAAAGCGTCTTCGTCTGTCACCGCTATGACTTCGTCAAGAATTGCGCGGTTCAGAATATCAGGGATGAAACCGACCCCGATGCCGGGGATGTGGTGGTTACCCGCTGGTCTCCCGGAGAGCACTGCGGCGCCGGCGGGCTCGACGGCCACCACGCGCACGGTCGGCTTGCGCTGCTTGAGCACTTCGCCTACCCCAGTTATTGTCCCTCCAGTACCGACAGCAGAGATGAAGAAGTCAACGGCACCTTCTGTATCCTCCCAGATTTCCACGGCAGTAGTTCGTCTATGCACATCCGGGTTAGCCGGGTTCCTGAACTGGTCGAGCATGATGGAATCTGGGTGTTCCTTGACAAGGCGCTCGGCTCTGGCGATAGCGTCTCCCATCAGGATGCCGGGGGTCAGCACAACCTCGGCACCAAGTTGCCGGAGAAGCGCAACCCTTTCCTTCGACATGGTTTCTGGCATCGTGAGAATCAGGCGGTACCCGCGGATGGCCGCCACAAACGCAAGCCCGATGCCAGTGTTGCCACCCGTTGGCTCGATGATCGTCATTCCTGGCCGCAGGACTCCCCTGCGCTCCGCATCTTCGATGAGAGCAACGCCCACTCGGTCCTTCACGCTACCACATGGGTTTCGCATTTCAAGTTTGGCGACAATTCGGCCTGGTAGGCCTCTCCCAAACCGTCCGAGTTCCACCATAGGCGTCCTGCCCACAGTGGCAGTAACATCGCGGAAGATCATGTGGCCGTGTTCGTTCATAAAGCCATATAAGGATTTTCGAGCGTGCTAATTCGTTAAACGTGAATTTATTGAGAAACTAGCCGAAAGCATTCTTTTTAAGAATTCGTATCTATTCTTAACTGAAGGTGGCGAGTTTGAAGGAACTCATCGTCAGAAGCCAATCTTTTGGACGGAATCAGAAGATACCTCGAAAGCACACGTGCGACGGCGACGACGTGAATCCCCCGTTAAATATTGAACAGCTGCCTTCAGGAGCGAAGTCGCTGGTTTTGATTATTGATGATCCTGACGCGCCGAGCGGGACGTGGGATCATTGGATCGTCTGGAACATTCCTCCAACTGACAAAATTGAAGAGAACACAGTGCCAGGGATAGAAGGCACGAACAGTTTTGGAAAACACTCTTACAGAGGTCCTTGTCCCCCTTCTGGAACACATCGATATTTCTTCAAAGTCTATGCCCTAGACGCAGAGTTGAAACTTGGATCAAACTCTAAAAAGAAAGATGTCGAAAAAGCCATGCAGAATCACATCTTGGCTAAAGGCGAACTCATAGGCCTCTACAACAGAGAATGAGCGCAGTTAATTTTCTATGAACTCTTGCTGATCTTTGCCACGGCTACGGAACCATTTAAGACGCTGCTGTTGAGAAAGGTTAGCTCCCTGCCGGAGTCCAACCGAATCTTCGTGTAAAACGGCGTAAGCTCGCTGACGATGCCTTCTTGACTAAGGTATGTCGTGTATACACGGTCACCTTGAGCGTATGGAAGTCTTCGCACGACTTCTTCCGAGGCTGGAAATGTCGTGACGACTACCCCGCCCTGCATTATGGCCGTGTTTGGAATGACCACTAGGCCTCCTATGTCATTCCGTATCCTCGTCACCATTGTCGTTATCTCTTCCACTCTTCCTGGAATATTATTCACCACAACGGTGTCGCCTACACTGAAGGGTCGAGTCATAAGAACCAACGTTCCTGCCAGAATATTGCCGACAAATGTGGAAATGACGAGGCCTATGACGATCGAGGCGATGCCTCCGCCCACCAGCAATGTGGTCGGTGAAACTTGGAATATGTCGAGTGAAGAGAAAACCACCACTATACCTACAACTAGAATCATGAAGAATTGAAAGATCAAGGCCAGATGGGCACCGACTTGTTTCGATAGAAGCGGTTTGGAACGCCTGATGAAAAATACGATGATGAGGCCGAAAGAGACGACGATCAAGGTTCTAACAGTCTGATGAATCAACGTGGTAGTCGTTTCTTTTGGAAAAAACGGGTCAATAGCGAACACTATGCTCGAACCTACAGCTATCAAAATGATGACAATCAGTGCTAACCTCTTGATCGAACTTAGAAAGTCAGCCAATTCTTCTCACACCAAACACAGCAATCATGCTGATCCTGCTCTATAGTTTTTCCCTCCGACTTAATCCCCGTCCTGCTGGACGTTCTCTGACGATAAAGGCCTGGATCGAAAAAACCCTCCGATAAACCCGACCCCGCACAAAATCAAAACACATCCCCAATTTCTCGCCGCGTAACATGGAAATTTACGCTGACACATTACACGGCAACATTACAACGGACGTAAAGAAAAAAAAGGAGGGTGAACACCCTAGTTGATGAGAGGGTGAATAGCTAGTGTTCTTCGATTTGTTTTCCCACTTTGTGGTAGAAGACTTCTTCGCCAACCCGCTTGAAGAGCACTCCTTCTTTCCATTCGTAACGTTCACGAACGTGAGTTGCAAGAACCTCTCCTATAAACCAAGCATGGTCTCCGACTTCTATGACCTGAACAACCCTGCATTCGATGCTCAAAGGACTCTCTCCGATAAGCGGCGCTGACACTCTGCTTCCCGGAACCGAAGTCAGCTTCGCCAGTTTGAACTTGTCCACATCTCTTCCCGAGGTCTCTCCGCATACCTTCACCGCTTCAACCAGCTTCTGGTCAACCACGTTGACAACGAAGCCCTTGCTATTTCGAATGAGATCATAAGAAAATCTTGAAGGTGCAATGCCGACGCCCACCAGAGTTGGCTTTCCAGAGAAGTAGGCAAACATACCCACGCTGATTATGTTCTTTCTTCCCTCATATTCACATGACACCAAGCACACGGGTCGAATCGGCAGCTTTCCAAGACCCTCTCCAACAGAAACCTCCCGTTTCACAACAATCAAACCTCTCCACCACTTTCTATTCCGGATAACCTATAAAGAACTTCAGCTGACAGCACCCGCGTCACCCATGAACCGAGCACGGTATAGATATTAAGTTTGAGCACCATAGTCTGGGCAATATTGGCCTTTGTTGGGAAGCCATCTACGCATGAGCGCCCTGATCAGGAAATACTTCACGTCGCTAGTCGTGGTCCTAAGCATAATCCTAGGTTTTGCTCTTCCACAGGTTGGAAATCTTTGGAGCGGCGCGCCCTACTTGACTCTGCTGCTGATGTTCTTGATGTTTTTTGTCACGCTGAACATAGAACCGAACGATGTAACGCGCGCAGCCAGCAGCTATCCAATCATACTCGTCGGGTTGTTCACAGCGTTTGTTCTACTGCCGGCGCTGGCGCTTTCCACAAAACCCTTCTTCCCGGAGATAATCTATGCCGGAACCATGCTTGCCCTCTGCTGCCCGTCAGCGATCGTCTCTTCGTTCTGGACCAAAGTTTTCAAAGGAGACATAGCAACCGCATTAGTCATGAGCATAGTCACGAACTTAGCTTCGATACTTACGATACCCGCTACGATGCTCATCGCCGTCGGCACAGTCCTCAAAATCCCCGTTACAAGCATGATGCTCAACCTCGCAGAAATAATCCTAATACCAATGACCGCGTCCTTTCTGCTCAGGAGATACGTTCACCTTGACTGGAACAGATTCAGCGGTTACGGCTCCAGAGTGGAGCTAGGCATACTCGTCCTCATCATATGGGGATCCACTGCCTCGGGAGTCCAACCAGTGAGAAACGACGTTTCACAATTCGCCTACCTGAACATTCTGATGCTGGGAATATTCACAGTCGCCTTCGCTTCCACCCACTTTCTCACCATTAGGTTCGGACACAACAAAGCGATATCAATCGAAATTTCGACGACGGTAAAGAACGCGGCCCTCTCGCTGGTCATAGGACTAGCCACATTTCCCAAATCTATACTTCCTCCATTAATCGCAAACCTCATCGCGCAGAACCTTTTCCTCTTTCCAGCAAAGGCGATAACAGAGAGGATAGCGGCACACACAGCCACGACTCACGAGATGGACCGAACAGCAACACCGCAATGAAATGACTGCTCGACTGTAAGCACTGAAAAGGGAGCCTTGAATAGTCATATATTGACAGCTTGCCATATTGTTGAAGGATTAATATGAAGTCCAAACTCATGTACGTCGGAATAAGAGTTACAAACCTGCAGAAATCCATCGATTTTTACACGAAAGTGCTCGGCATGAATGTCAAGGGCCGAGGCAAGATTGACCAGACCAAAGGCGAAAGCGTTGGGCTTGAAAGCGAGAAAGACGGTTTCCTGCTGGAACTCAACTATTACGAAAAAGACAGCCCATTTAACACAAAATACATTGTGGGAGAAGGATTAGATCATCTCGCCTTCAAAATTGACAACCTAGAGAAAGCCTTGGATGAAGCGAAGAACGCCGGACACAGAACCATCCTAGAAATGAAAGCAGACGGCAGCAGATGGGCCTACATAGAGGACCCAGACGGAATCTGGATAGAACTCTTCTAGAACCCTCGCACGCTTCTTGGAAGCGAGAATGCAGCAAACTTAATTAGTGAATGATCAGAAACGAGAAGGGTGAACTTTTGGGGGCGAACCCTGTGAAGCGGACAATCAGCTCCATATCAGGCGTTGTCGTAATAGTCCTCTACTGCATCTTCACCTTTTCTTCCTTGGCACTGTACCCAGCTGCTTATACCCCCGTCAAAAACTGGCTGAGCGACCTCGGCAACTCGACAAACAATCCAAAAGGCGCAATTCTGTACAACGTGGGCTGCATCCTAACGGGAATAGCTCTCTTTCCTTTCTTCATCGGACTTTACGAATGGTACGCAGACGAAAAACGAAGAAAGACAGCCGTCGTGGCAACGCAAGTCATCGGCTGCGCATCCGCCTTTTCACTAATAATGATCGGCGTGTTCTCGGAAAATTATGGCTGGCTTCACGACCTATGGTCCGAAGTTTTCTTCGTGCTCAACCTGTTAGTTCTCGTAATCCTAGGGGCCGCCTTGTTCACCCATCCTCGCATCATCAAGGCCATAGCGATCTATGGATTCGTAGTCGCGGTCATAAACCTGATGTTCCTCTTCCTGCCAAACACGCCGCTACTGGAGTGGTTCACCGTCTTCACCGCCCTAGGATACGTCGGCCTGCTTTCCTACAACATGGCCGCTAAATGAGTCACAGCCAAACCTTTCTGCTATCATGCGTGAAGGCAGGCTCAGTAGACCGCTAGAATCTTCCCAAAGTACAGTGTGTGATAATCGCCCTTCGAGTAGAAAAGCGTCTTCACATCGGTCGGAACGATGTCAGGCTTAACTTCGAGTTTATACAAGACCTTGCACTCGTAATGAATCTTGCACTCCTTGATTACTGGCACCGTCACCTTCTTGCCCTTCACGATGGTCAAACTGCACTCCGCAAATTTGTCGTGTTCCCTGCCACTGACTCCACCGCAATGGCCCACAATCTTATCCAATCCTTCTCCAGGCACGTTCACCGTAAACTCATCGCTGTCCTCAATGAACTCGTGCGTAAACCGTGAATGCCTCACGGCCACGAGAAAGACAGGCACCTGCCAGAAAACTCCCACGAAACCCCAGCCAATCGTCATCACGTTGCACTCTCCACTTTTCTTTGCACCGACCAATAGGCAACCTGGATTTTTCAACCTCGCCAACGTCTCAGGAACAAACTCATCAAACTTCACGCTCACATCTCTCACCACAAACCAATGTACTTTCCTATCCTTTAGAGCGTTTTCCACATTTAACCCATTCGGGCCCGGTTGGCGCCTGAACGAAAACGCGCGAAGAAACTCCTCACAAGTCATGGACACAAAGTGATGCCGAAAGAAAAGAAATATGCCGTGGTGGAATACGAGAAACGTCGGCAACACTGTGTTAGCGTTTGATTGCACAAGTAGTCGTTCGCATGCTTTTTATTCTATCCTGCTGCATAGGTCAAGGGTGAGGTTGAAAGATATGGAATTTAAAGGAAGTCAAACTGAGAAGAACTTGTTAGCGGCGTTTGCTGGTGAATCGCAGGCCCGGACAAGATACAGCTTCTTTGCGAGTGCAGCAAAGAAAGAAGGCTTCGAGCAGATATCGGCCATTTTTCAGGAAACCTCTGACAACGAGAAGGAACACGCGAAACTCTTCTTTGACCAGCTCAAAGGAGGAACAGCGGAGATCACGGCAGGCTATCCTGCAGGGATAATCGGCTCTACAGCGCAGAATCTGAAGGCGGCCGCTGACGGGGAAAAGTTCGAGTGGGGAACACTCTACCCCGGCTTTGCTGGCACAGCAGAGAAAGAAGGCTTCGCAGAAGCAGCCAGAACCTTCCGCCAAGTCGCAAAAGTGGAAGCATACCACGAGCGACGATACCTAAAGTTTCTGGCAAACGTGCAACATAGCAAAGTCTTCAAGAAAGACGCGCCTACGAAGTGGATATGCCGAAACTGCGGCTACGTGCACGAAGGCCCCGAAGCCCCCGAGAAATGCCCAGTCTGCAGCCACCCAAGAAGCTACTACGAACTCTGGTGCGAAAACTACTGAGCAGAACAAAACAGAGATTCAGTAAGTTAGCCGTTTCAAACCTGAAAAGAAGCTTACTCCATGCACGTTAGCCTATCATTTCAACGGATGTTCCGATAGCCCATCCGGGTACGCCTTTGCGGAATTTGACTGTGACCACGCCTTTCTTGCCGTGTAAACCCATGATTTCCCCTATGAGTTTTTTCTTTCCCTGGGTCCAGACCACTTTTCGCCCAATCAGCTGGCCTGCCTTGGAGACTAAATCTGCATCGGCAAATCGAACCAGGCACCACTTGGACATTTGAGTTCTGATGCCTATCCGATAGTTTGCTATCGTGCCATAAACAGGTTGAGACACAAGCCCTCACCATCGCAACACCTCCCTTAAAACACGCAACTAGCTTTTAAACCTGCTTCGCCCCAGTCGGAACAACAATCGTTAATAACTTGTAAGGGGGAATTCTGAGGGTTATGATAGGCGAGTGAGGAAAGACGTACCGTTCAGGGACAAAAATCGTTCTAACATCTTCGGCCACCGAAATGAGCGACTATTACAATAACCCCTTCGCGGCTTTCGTGGCTGCCTTTGCGAAAGGTCCGATACCTCTCTGGATTCTGAGAAGAAGCCTTTACCCGTCTGTCGAAAGCAACAGCGACGGAAGTGCCAAGTATGCTCCCTATGGCATCAGAAAAGTCGAAGCCCTGCTCCTGAATAATGGTTTTAAGGATTCGGACGTGGCGGTCGTTCACCCGTCAAACCTTGGCGACTTCGTCGGGCCCGACACGAAGGTCGTAGGCATTTCTTCGATGGATCCCACGGGGATGGCTTACGTTAGCAAGACATATTCTTCCCTCGTCGGCGGTGGAACGCCGATGAATGCTGTTGAGTTTAAGGCGTTGGTGAGACATCCAAGCATAAGAAAGTACAGGCCTAGGGTGATCGTGGGAGGTTATGGTTCCTGGCAGCTTGAACGAAAAAAGGTTGCAGAAAGCTATGGGGTAGACTGTGTCCTCATAGGTGGAGACGCAGAGACTATCGTCGATGTCTTCGACAGAGCGGTCAGCGGAGAACCCCTTCCGAAGGTGGTGCGCTCTGAAAACGGATCAAGAGAACGACCCTTGCCTCTGATTAGGCATGCTGCTATTCATGGCGGCGTGGAAATTTCAAAGGGATGCGGCAGAAACTGCCAGTTCTGCACGCCCACCATGCAGGACAAGGGCGACGTTCCGTTGGACAAGATCATGAAGGAAGTTGAGATTAGCGTGCGAGAGGGCGCGTCTCGAATAACGTTGATAACTGAAGACTTGTTTCTGTACGGAGCGAAGCACAAGAGCTTCATACCTAACAAAGAAGCCGTGCTTAAGCTCGTTAAGAGTGTGACAAACTTTCCAGGCGTCAAGGCTGTTCAGCCCTCGCACATGTCATTGGCCCCTGTTGTTCACGATCCTGATATGGTTCGAGAAATTGCCGAGGTTCTTATTGATTATAACTGGTATTGGCATGTGAAGAAGCCTATCGTGACTGCCGAGACTGGGATCGAAACTGGAAGTGTAAGGTTAATGCGAAAGTATATGGCTGGAAAGCCGCTGCCTTTCAAGCCTGAACAGTGGAAGGAGGTTGTCACTCAAGCCTTCGGCATACTGAACGATAACAGCTGGTATCCTCTTGCCACGCTGATAATCGGTCTCCCCGACGAGAAGGAGGAGGACGTTGCAGAAACACTTGAACTGATGGATGATCTGAGAGACTTCAACGCCTTCTACGTTCCATTGTTTTTCGTCCCGCTTGAAAACTGTCTCTTGAAGGACAAACGCGGGGCTGAGCTTGACTCTCTCTCCAAAATTCGATGGGAGTTTCTGGTTCGATGCTGGCAATACAACATTCGAATCTGGCGGGACACTTTCCTAGAAAATAGACTCACAAACCCAGTTGTATACAAACTTGTGAAGCAAATGCTGATACCGTACGCCGCCAGAATCGCAGGAGTCTACTACGGCATGAGACACAGCGAAGCCATGAAGGACGCCATCTGGAAAATGGCAAACGCCTAACTATGCGCAAGCGTGTTTTAGGAAAGATTATGACAAGGGGCGAAACTCATCGCGCTTCCTTAACGGATGGGCATTGAACCGCCGACGGGAAGGAGAAAAATGTAACTGGCAGCATGATTCTTTCGTGGGCCAGACGTAGACATGGACAAGAGTTATTAGCGGGCGACAGGCTCTAGTTTTGTTGAAAGATTCTAACAAAAAGCTGTGCATGAAAAACGAGTTTGTTTACAAAATGAGTGTGTGGAAAACATGAAGACGAAATGGCTTCTTGCCTTAACACTGGCCGTTTTCTTGGCCGCATCAGCGGCGGCAACACAGATTCAAAGCGCTAGGGCGGCTACAACCCGCAACTTCACCCTGTATGGCAACTACTTGGAGGGTTGGGGTTTCACGGCATCCAACATAACGAGTCCAGGTCCGAAGATCGTGGTCGAACAAGGCGACACCGTGAACTTGACCTTGATTAGCGAAGACGGAGTTACGCATAGGTTTTTCGTCAGCTACACGAACTCTTCGACTCCAAGCTCGGGTGATCCGGAATCTTCAGACTTTTCGAACACCACTACCTATCAATTCGTCGCCACCAGCACCGTTGGAACATACACGTACTACTGTGCTCATCATCCTATGGAGATGTATGGAACCTTCCAAGTCGTGCCGACTGGTGCGATCCCTGAATTCCAACCGTTGATGCTGCTGTCTTTGCTCGTAGCAATCACTGCTCTCGCTGCGTTGGTGTACAGAAGAAAACGGTGAATCCGGCCAGCCTTTTCCTCTCTTTTTTCTAGTGTTGGGCTTGAAAACTTTTTGTTGCGAAGTACAGAACTGCGACGGCTGCCATGACGATGATTGAGATTATCCATGATTCTGTGGGCAGTGAGAACATGAGGATGATGCAGCTGGCCAGGCCGAGGCACGGTATCAGGGGGAAGAGGGGTGCCTTGAAGGTTTTGAGGTCGGGGTTTTTCTTCCTCAGTCTTATTGCTGAGGAGTGTAGGATGATGTGGGTTGTTAGCATGGAGAAGCTGGTTATCGCGGCTGTTTCTCTCAGGTCCGAGACGAATGCCAAGATAGCCATGAGTGCGCCGGTTATGAGGATGGAGAGGTAGGGTGTTCCGAGTTTCGGGTGCACTTTCGCCAATGCCTTCGGGTATTGACCGTTTCTCGCCATGGTGAATGAGACTCTTGACAGGCCTAGTAGGTTTGTCAGCAGCACGCTCAGGGTTGCGACGAGCGCTCCGACGGAAACGACTGCGAAGAGAGCGGTGCTTCCTGTCGCTTTGGCCGCTGTTGCGATGGGTGAGCTTGATGCTCCGAGGGTTTTGTAGGGTACGAGGCCTGTGGCCACGAAGCCTGTGGCGATGTACACAAGCATAGAGATGCCCAGCGCGAACAGTATTGCAAGCGGCAGCGTCCTCTTGGGGTTTTTCACCTCTTCGCCGAGCGCGGCTATTCTTCCGAAGCCGAGGTAGGCGAAGAAGATGAACGCGGCGCCTTGGAGTATGCCGAAGAAGCCGTTCGGGGCGAAGTTGGAGTAGTTTTGAGTGGCTATATGAAAGGATCCGACGATGACGAAAAGTGCGAGGATGAGGATTTTTGTGACGACTAGGACGTTGTTGAACCTTGCTGATTGTTTGATGCCTCCGAGGTTGAGGGCGGTTAGGGCTAATGCTGCGAGGACGGCGATTATGTTGACTGGGAGGAAGTGGGGAAGCAGCCCGACGAGGTAGCTTGCGAATCCTAGGCACACGGCCGAGCCGGCTACGGTTTGGGCGAACAGCCACATGTTGCCCGAGATGAAGGCTACGAAGGGGTTAATCATCTCGTATGCGTACTGGTAGGTTCCTCCTTCTTTCGGAATGGCTGAGCTGAGCTCGGCGAAGCTGATGGCCGTGAAGAGGGCGACGGTTCCGGCGATGATCATGGAGACGATAACGGCGGGTCCGGCGTAGCCGACGGCGATGCCTAAGACGACGAAGATTCCGGCGCCGATGATAGCGCCTATACCGATGGCCGTGGCGTCAAAAAAGCTTAGAGTCCTCTTTAACTCCACCATTTTCCTCCTTCAAAGCTGACATCGGCTAGGCCTTATAACACATTCTGTGACAGGGGCGAAAGTCTGGGATCATGCGAGAGTAGAAGAGTCGAACTTTGTTCTGTGGGCCCATCCCTTTTTTTTCTTTACATCCGTTGTAATGGTGCCGTGTAATGTTGCAATGTAAGCCTCCATGTTGGTCCACACGTGTGTTCCGAAAAGCGGGTTGAAAATGGCACGCGTGTTAAAGCGGTCTTTTGTGTGAGTTTAGGTTGAGTTCCGTTTTGGATTACTGAGGTTTTACGGTGATCGGCTGGTCCCTCCCTTTTTTTTCTTTACGTCCGTTGTAATGTTGCAGCGTAATGTTGCAGCGTAAACTGCCATGTTGTATTTCCCCTTGTGCGCCCAGGCGTCGTTAAACTGTGGAGAGTGTTTTTTTCTTCTTGGACCTTTGTTAACAATGCGATCACTCTCTGCGTCTCGCCCTTGATTGAGATGTTGGTGGCTGAATGTTATCATTACAATATCAGATTGGAATGAAATGTTTATGTTGTTTGTAATGGTAGCCCGCGCAGAGAGTCTCTGAATCATGCTTGAAGCCAGGCATGACTCGAAAGGTTGCGGGTTTCTGAATCAATGCTTTTAAGTAATAAAAGGCAGATAATGCTGTAGATGTGGTATATCATGGAAGAGGCTTTCGTATTAATACGTGTCCAACAAGACCCCTCAGGCTCGGATCCCGACTTCATCCACACTGTTAAACAGAAAGTTGCAAAACTTCAAGGAGTGAAACAGGTGAAGGGTGTCTTTGGGATCTACGACTTGGTAGCAGAGGTGGAAACCAAATCAGTCGAGGAACTGGGCATCCTCGTGACAAAGAACCTGAAGAACATCAAAGGCGTAGTTCAAACAGACACGATGGTCGTGGGCTTCTAGAAAAAACATTTTCCACTAAAACCACTACCCAGTGGCAAATAGAAAGACGCGGAAACAACCTTAGATGACGGAGGGACCTTCTTGAAAGCGCTTCTAGGTGCAAAAGCCAATTGTCGAAGTAGAATTGCAGGTTACTAGGAGCAACGTACAAAATTAGGAAGCTTGTTAGTTTAGGCATACTTGCCGTTACAGTAGGTGCTTTCTGCGGTTTTCTCCTGGCAGATTTCCTATGCTCGGAACGCTGGCGCGCGCTGCGTTTGCTTAAGGCTCCTAGTATCACCGAGTCTTTGTGAAAACAGTGAATATGACAGACCGCGATCGCTGATGGAAAAGATTAAATGCTGTAATATCAGCTTCTAAATTCCGACTTCAAAAAGATCGGGTCATTCAGGAGAGGAGAAAGCCAAATGGGTTCCGTTTCAGGATCAAGGGCACCTATACTCTTCAAAATAATCTTGTTGACACTTGTTTTGATGGCGAGTCTGGCCATCATTGTCTGTCCCCGTAACGTTGAAGCAGCTACACCTAGTCCTGTCGGTGTGAAAGTAGGTAATTGGTGGACTCTTGGCAATATCAGCCTTACAGGTTACACTGTTCCTCCCGCTAATGAATGGATAGATAGGCTAAGCCAAACTGACACCATTCAATTCACAGTTCAAGGCATTTCTGGCACGAACGTGTCTTACACGGTCCTCTATACTCTTGATAATGGAACAACGCAGAGCTATGACAGATGGATTGACGTAGCTATTGGGGATTCCGACGCTTCAAACTCTGATGTGGTTCCTGGAATCCCAATTATCGCATCAAACCTCACAGCTGGGGATTCCTTATTCACATCTCCGCAGTACGTCAATGCGACCATTTCAACAGTGCAAAGAACATATTTAGGTAATACTCAAGATGTGAATGTTGCGTCCTATCAAAACATGACGATGTATTTCTCGAAGGCAACTGGTGAACTTTTTGAAGTTCAGATAAATCAGTCGGACTATTCCTTCCATGCAACGCTTGTAAATATCACGCGCACGATATCTTCTGGCGAACTTACGGCTTTGTACGTTGTGATTGGAATAGCTATCGCTGCACTGCTGTACGCTGTTCTTCTTGCACGGCAAGTTTTCAAGGAAGATACAGGCAGTGGCAAAGTCAAAGACGTTTGGAATGGCATAAGGGCAGGAGCAAACGCCTACCTGAGAACACAATTTCGATCGGTAGTTGTCATGGTAGGCGTCCTGGGAATATTCATGTATCTGTCAGCAGCGTTAGCAAACTATCCTTTAGCCATCGTAGTTGGCAGAGTCGGAGCGTTTCTGATGGGCGCTTTCTTCTCAGCCATGGTGGGTTTCATAGGCATGAACATGGCTGTGCAGGGTAACATACGGGTTTCGGAGGCTTCACGGAGTAGCTTCCGCAAAGCTCTCCGAATATCGTACCGCACTGGGACCATAACTGGAATGCTCACTGACGGATTGGGTCTTCTGGGTGGCACAGTCATATTTCTGATTTACCAACAAAGTGCTCCAGAAGTCCTGCTCGGTTTCGGCTTCGGGGGAACAGTTTTGGCTCTCTTCATGAGGGTGGGAGGTGGAATATACACCAAGGCGGCGGATGTCGGAGCCGATTTGGTGGGCAAAGTTGAGAAAGGCATACCTGAGGACGACCCTAGAAATGCAGCCGTCGTCGCGGATCTTGTTGGAGATAATGTTGGTGACTGTGCAGGTATGGCAGCAGATATTTTTGAGTCTTACGAAGTGACAATGGTATCTGCCCTGCTGCTCGGTTTACTGATTTCACCCTTTAACTTCAAATGGATCGTTTTTCCACTACTATGCAGAGGGATAGGCGTAGTCAGCACAATAATCGGAACATACGCGGTTTCGCTATGGCCAGACAAGTTGACCAAAGGGGATGCTTTCAAAGCGATGGATCTTTCCTATGATGTTTCAAGCGTCATCTCGTCAGCAAGCTTCCTAATCTTGGCATTGTTCTACGTTCATGACATAAGAGTGTTCTTTGCCACCACAGTGGGTATCGTTCTCGCCATCAGTTTCAACAAGCTTGCGAACTACTTCACTAACCCCAACAGAACTCCCACCGACAAAGTTGCCGCAGCCAGCAAGACTGGAGCAGCAACAGTGATCCTGCAAGGCCTAGCGCTAGGATTTGAAAGTTCCGTGTGGACAATTCTAGTGATAGCAACAACTATCGTTGTCTCCGTGATCGTATGGACGGGAGCAGGAATAATATTCGCAATGTATGGAGTAGCGCTCGCAGGCATTGGCATGCTCACCCACACTGGAAACAATGTCGCAATGGACACTTTCGGACCTATCGTGGACAACGCAAACGGAATCGGCGAAATGGCAGGCCTTGAGAAAGAACCGCGTCAGATACTAGCAGACCTTGACGCTTCGGGCAACACTACAAAAGCAGTCACTAAGGCCATAGCCATAGCCTCGGCCGTGTTAGCATCTGTCGCACTGTTCTCGTCGTTTACACAATATATACCTGGACTAAAACTTGACATTGCCGCTCAACCGCTAGTCTTTGTCGGCATACTCATCGGAGGTTCACTCCCGTTCCTGTTTAGCTTCATCAACATAAGGGCTGTCAGCAGAGCAGCGGGAAAGATAATTGAAGAAGTCAGAACCCAATTCCGAATTCCTGGAATAATGGAAGGAAAGAAGCTGCCCGATTACGCACGAGTCGTTAGAATATGCACATCAGCAGCACAACGGGAACTTGCTAGTTTGGCAATCATAGCCATACTGTCACCATTAGCGGTTGGAATGCTTCTTGGCTCTGCAGCTTGGGGAGGATTCCTCGCAGGGGTCATCCTGACAGGACAACTATTGGCTGTATTCATGGCTAACTCAGGCGGTTCCTGGGACAACGCTAAGAAAAAGATAGAAGATGGCTTCTACGGAGGCAAAGGGTCTGAGGAACATAAAGCCGCAATCATAGGCGACACAGTCGGTGACCCATTGAAAGACACTGCTGGACCAGCATTAAACCCGATGATCAAAGTCATCAACCTGATCTCACTGCTCTTTGCGCCCGTACTAATAAGACTCGCAACCATCGACGTGTACCAGATACCCCATACTGCCTTCAAAATACCCCTAGCCTCGGGACTCACATCGTTGGCTCTTCTAATCATCATTGCCGGCGCAATAATGTTCAGCAAACGCGAAATAGAAGACCTCATCGAAGACAAAACCAAGAAAACATCGGCATCAGAGACCAAACCTGACGCATGAAGACTTCTCCACTTCTATCTTCGCAAGTTCGGTCAATAAACAATCCACGTTGAACCATTAATTGTGCTTGTTTCACCAAACTGTCTCTGATCAAAGATTGCAAAGATTGCACTAATTAACCCGCATTGTCCTTCAAGTCCGAGCATCAGAAACTGAGCACGCTTTCTAAAGTATTTCCCCAGATCTCTTGTACCAATAGAGCATTTTTGAACGGTCGAAACCGGCCAGCTCGAACTCGGCGCTCATTGCAATGGCCGCTCTTGGGCAGACTTCGACGCATTGGGAACAGAAGAGACATCGATCCAGGAAGTATTTGATTTCACATTCCATGCCCTTTCCCACTAATTCTATGGCTCCGCTGGGGCAGTTGTTCTGGCAAAGGCTGCAGCCTATGCACTTCTTCATGTCCCAAACTGGTCGGCCCCTGAAGCCAGGCGGTGTACTGGCTTTTTGCAGTGGATATTTTGTTGTGGCAGATTTACGGAATAATTGTTCAAAAGCTTCTTTGGCCATGCTCAACTCTTTCACTTCCCAATTCCGAACAGAATAAGCAACAGTTGCAGGATGGCAATGGGCAACAAGTATTTCCACATGCCGCTAGTCATCTGATCTATTCTCAAACGAGCGAAAATACCCCTCAAGAATGAGAAGAGAAGTATAACGGGGATTGTTTTAACCAGAAACATTACTATCGGCGGAATTATACCTACCTGCTGGGCTCCACCCAGGAAAAGCGAGGTTATTAAGGCTGAAGCTAAAACGAGCTCGAGGTCTCTTCCCAGCTTGAAGAGCGCCAGCTTTCTGCCGCTGAACTCTGTTCGCCACCCTGCAACGATTTCCGTTTCGGCTTCTGGAATATCGAATGGAACAAACTCCAGTTCTGCAAGCATGCAAACTATCACCGTTCCGAAGCCGATCGGCTGAAGCCACAATCCCCAGCTCGCATGGTTCACCTGCCATTGAGCAATAGTGCTAACAGATAGACTACCGGCGGCGATGGCTGGTCCAATCATCGCTAATCCCAACGGGATCTCATAGCTTAGCATCTGAAGTGCCGAGCGGACTGCTCCAATAATGCTGAATCTGCTCATGGAACTCCAGCCAGCAAGAAAGACCGTTATGACTATGAGAGTGAAAATGAACATTATGAAAATCAAGTCTCCCTCAAAAGCGACTAGAGCTGTTTGCGTGGCGATTGGAACCAGGAATAAGGCCGTTAAAGGCAATGCAAAATAAAAAATGGGTGTTGCATCGAACAGCACTTTCTCGCAGGCCGCGGGCACAATGTCTTCCTTGGAAAGCAGTTTAAGGAAGTCAGCAAGAGGCTGAAAAAGACCAGCTGGACCTGCCATCATCGGGCCAATTCGATTCTGAAGTCTCGCGAAGAATTTTCTGTCAATCCATTCATAGAAAAAAGCAAGCACCAAGAGAAAAATTAGCCCTGGATAGGCTATGATTTCTGCGACTTCAATTGCGCTCAACTTTGGCGTGCCTCTTCAGTTCCTCCATGCTCCAGACCCACTGCTTGTCTTTGCCCTGGTCTATGAAGGCCATGCGATCCATACAGGAAAAGCAGGGGTCTATTCCGGCCAGTATCAGTGGCACGTCTGCCAAGTGCGCGCCTACGAGGGTTTTTGCAAGTGAGGGAATGTTCGCGAGGGTGGGGGCTCTCACTTTGTATCGTTCGGGCTTTGTTGAGCCGTTCGACTTTGCGTAGTGTATCAGTTCTCCGCGTGGGGCTTCGACCCTTGACACGGCTTCTCCGGCAGGAACGGCCACTGGGGCTCGAATTCTTATGGGTCCATCTGGTATGTGGTCGAGTGCATAGCGGACGATATTGATGCTTTCGATCATTTCCTCGATTCTCACGAGCGCTCTGCACAGAACATCGCCTCCACCGTGTATTATCACTTGAAAAGGCGTCTCTCCATATGCTGCATAAGGCTCGTCGGCTCTCACGTCCTCCTTTATTCCGCTAGCACGCAGGTTTGGACCGACGGCACAAGTGCTGACAGCGTCTTCAGGCTTCAGGATGCCGACGCCTGTTGTTCTCTTCAAGAATGTCTGTTCGGTTTTCATGATATGTGAATATTCAATGACCCTTTTCTCGAAGGAGTCCAGGTGTTTTTTCACCGTTGGGAACGTTTCGGCAGGCATGTCTCTTCGCACCCCTCCAATCGTGTTCATCGCATAGTGAACGCGATTGCCAGATATTGCTTCGAGCAATTCCATAACTTCTTCGCGATCGCGCCAAGTGTACATGAACAGGGTGTCAAAGCCAGCTTCGTGGGCTGCTACACCAACCCAGAGCGAGTGGCTGTGAAGTCGCTCGAGCTCTGCGATTATTGTTCTAATGTACTTGGCCCTTGGTGGTGGGTCGATGTTGAGCAATTCCTCAATGGCTTGGACATAGCAGGTTGTGTGTGCGTGTGAACATATTCCGCAGATTCTTTCGGCCAAGTAGAGGTTTTGAACATAGGTTCTGCGTTCGAAGCCTTTCTCCACTCCTCTGTGAACGTAGCCTAAACGAGCGGTCACGTTCACGACTATGTCGCCATCAACTTCGAACATGAAGCTTTCAGGTTCCTTCAACGCGGGATGCTGTGGACCGAACGGAACTTTTATTGTTGATGCATACCCCATCTTTGTTTCCTCCATCACGTTTCCAAAGCTATTTTTCGAAGTTCTTCGAACTGTCTTTCTTTCCTGAGAGGATAGACGTCTTTAGGCCAGCCTTCGGGCAAGATGAGCGGTATTAGATTCGGATGCCCTTCGAAACCGACTCCAAGCAACTCATGCACCTCTCGCTCATAAAGAACTGCGCTGGGAACCAGATCCGTTATCGTTCGAGTGGTGGCCTTTTCCTTCGGGACACTGAATCCCAGAGTGAGAACGATTCCGTCATTCAGCACCATATGGTACAACAGTTCAATTTCTGTTCCCAAATCAACACCAGTAATGGTGGAGAGATGTTTGAATCCGAGTTCATTTACCGAGTACTCAAGCGTTTCCCGGAACGCCTCTCTCTTAACTCGGAGAAAAATCCTTCTTTCTCTTGGATTCTTCATCTCAACGAAATTGTCCCCCAGATGTTTCTTCAATTTGTCTGATATCTCACTCGTTTTTTCCAACTTTCTTTGCCTCCTTCTTGACTGAAAGCAGTTTTGCAATACCGTCGATTATAGCCTCGGGCTTAGGTGGACATCCTGGTATATACGCGTCGACGTGGAACAACAGGTCTATTCCGCCGTTGACGTTGTAGCAATCTTCGAAAGGTGCGCCAGTCAACGCACACGCGCCTATTGCCACAACTTTTTTTGGTTCTGGAGTTTGCTCATACACTCGCATGAGCCTGTCTTTGATCTGCATCGTGACCGGACCCGTAACGGCTAAGACGTCTGCATGTCTTGGGCTTCCCTGCAACTTTATTCCAAAACGTTCCACGTCAAACTTCGGAGTCAGTGCTGCCACGAGCTCTATGTCACAGCCGTTACAACCTCCAGTGTTGAAATGGAGAATCCATGGGGATTTTTCACGCGCCCAATCCAGTATCTTCATCATATGTGCCTCCTTGAAATGACCAACATTGCGACTGAGATAAGTACGACGAGAGAATAGACTACGGCAACAGGAACGAAACCTGTAGTATACAGAGTTGTTGCAATTAGGAACGCGAACACGTCGAAAATCAGGAAATAGACTGCAAAAACGAGAAACCTTTCCAGATCAACTTTCATTTCCTCTGCGGGCAAGTCTTCTCCGCAAGCGTAAGGGGCCGTCTTGCCAACAGTGGATACGACATTCTTGGGCGAGATTTTTCCGCCCACCCAATAGATCATCAGCCCCACAACTATCGCGACGCCGAAGATTGCAGGTAAAAGAAAAGACATATCGTTAGGCATTCTGGCATCTCTTAGTGAAAAAACTTTTAAAGCAACTCTTAAGCCTTTTCACGTCGTCCTGTGAAATCAACATGGAGAGGTGGCTTTGAATGTTTGAGGATGTTCTTCAGGTTGCCTTGATGGTTTTGACATTGCTCTTGGCGATTATGACCGTTGAGCTTAAGAACATTCTTTATGCAGTCATTGCCTTCGGCGGGATGTGTTCAGCCATCGGCGCATTGTATTGGCTTCTAAATGCCCCGTATGTTTCAGTCTTTCAACTTTTAATCTACGCAGGAGCTGTTGTAACGATTTTTCTCGCAGCGATAATGTTGACGACGCGAAAAGAAGAGATGAGGTAGAAAATCATGAACAGAATAGCACGTGCTAGAATCGAGGAGGACGACGAAACTGAATGATTAATCGCTCCTATCATCCTACGAGTTACATTCTCAAGGCATGTTCACCACGGCCGTTTAATGACGGCAAAATTGACTCTCAAAAGGAGATGCGATATAGTTGAAACCGAATAGCATCACGGTTGCTGGAGCTCTCCTTGCATTATTAATGATAGGTTTGTTTGCATTGATTATATCCCAGTCAGCCTTCCCTATCTTCAAGTTTGCTTCCAGCTCTGACCGGTTCATCAATGTCACCCAAAATGTTGGGAAACAAGACAGCTATTTCATGTGGACTTATCGCACATTGGACATAGCTGCTCAAGCATTCGTCATTTTTGCAGCTGCAGCAGGGTGCCTCGCCATCCTAAGAATTGAAAACAAAGAGCATGAGCCTGATGATTGACCTTTCATACTACATTTTCTTCGCGATAGTTCTTTATGCTGTCGGGCTTTACTGTTTGGCGACTAAAAAAAATATGATTAGACTGATTCTGGGGTTGGAGATTCTCTCAAACGCTGCTAACGTCACTTTAATATCTTTTGCTGCATACGCGGTTCCCGGATCCGTCGACCCATTAGGGCATTCCATGGTGGTTGTTTCCATTGGCATTTCAGGATCGGTTAGCGCTGTGGCACTTGTACTTGTGATTTATGCTTACAAACATTACGGCACATTGGACGTCCAAGAGCTCAGACGCTTGAGAGGCTGAATTGCTTGTTCAACACGGTCCTTGATGTTCTCTTGCTGTTCACAGTTACAACGCCTCTCGTTGGCGCCGCCCTTTCAAGACTGCGCAAGCAAAATCTCACAGGATACTATACTCTGACAGGGTTGATCATTGCAGGGATAGGTCTCTACGAAATTTATAACAACTTTACTTCAAACTCTACCCCGCCATCAAACGTTGGAATATTCTCAGCCATTTTGAGAACGGACATGCTGAGCATCTTTATGACAACTGCATTCATCATGGTAGGCCTAGCCGTAACGGTTTATTCAATCAAGTACATGGCGAAAGACACTGGAAAACCCCTCTACTACACCTTGTTGCTTGCAATGATAAGTGGAATGGTGGGAACGGTTTTTGCGGGCGATCTCTTCACACTGTACGTTTTCTGGGAATTAATGTCGATTTCCTCGTACGTTTTGGTAGCCTTCAGAAAAGAAACTTCGGAGCCGATCGAAGCCGCATTCAAATATATGATGATGAGCGTGGCAGGATCGGCAACGCTTCTTATGGGAATCGCATTCCTGTACGGAATGGCTGGAACCCTGAATTTTCAAGGTCTGGCTGCTGCGTTCAGCCAAGGGCCTTCGAACGTTTGGTTCTATGTAGCCTTCGTGATGATTCTCGTTGGGTTCGGCGTAAAGGCGGCGATCGTTCCCCTCCACACTTGGCTACCAGACGCGTACTCAGCGGCACCGACTCCTATCTCGGCCATACTTTCTGGTGTGGTAACCGAAACCGGAGTGTTCGCTCTAGTGCGCACGTTCTTCACCGCATTCCTGTCCATTCAGGTCCATTGGTTCATAGTGGTGGCTATTCTCAGCATAGTTACGATGACTTTGGGAAACTTGATGGCGCTACTGCAGAATGATGTCAAGAGACTGCTTGCATACTCAAGCATCGGAAACGTTGGGTATATGCTCGTAGGAGTGGCTGTCGGAACACAATTAGGACTGACAGGGACGTTGATGCATATTTTCAATCATGCCCTGATAAAGAGCACGGCCTTCTTATGCTTAGGAGCGATCATTTTCAGGATAAAATCTAGAAATCTCCAGGACATGGCGGGAATAGGACGCAAGATGCCTGTCACCGCGGCTTTTTTTGCTATATCCTTGTTCGCGTTGATCGGTATGCCCCCCTTTAATGGTTTCATAAGCGAATTAACGTTGTTCACTTCTTCTGTACAGGCCAACGTTCCGTGGTTAGGAATCGCAATTGTTCTTAACAGTCTGCTTTCTGGGGGTTATTGCCTGAGAATTCTTCGTAGCTTGGTTCAGCCATCAGTGTCTGACTCACTTTCAAAGGTGAAAGAAGCCCCTCTGCTAATGTTAATGCCGATAGGCATCATGGTTGCCCTCATAATATTCTTCGGAATCTATCCAGATCCCCTGATCAGGTTTGCTCAACAAGCGGCTTCTGGACTCCTTGCAACGGCAGGAAGGTAAATGCGAATGATATGGAGCTTCAGCCCTATCCCTTGGCTTACGTGGATTTTCCCAGATGTTGAGGCCCAAAAAGTTCTTGCTGAAATATACTCAAGTTTGAAAAAAGCACAGACCAGAGTGCGGTCGGTCAACGATCCCCAATTCGCTGGGTTGATTCTTGTTGTGAAGCCAATGTCTTGGCTGATGGGAGTGGTTTGAGATGCAGATTCCATATGTGTTGCTTCAAGTGGTTATCGTGCCGATAATTGCAGCTGTTCTTTGCGTCGTCTTGGGTTGGGGCAAGAAAGTTGGCCGAAATTTGAGTTGGATTGCCTTTGGATCCCTCGCTTATACAACTTTTTTGTTGCTTTATGTTGGCTGGGAATTATGGAATGGGAAGAGTCAAGTTTTGGAGGTTTATCCTTGGAGCACAGTGGCAATAAACTTAAGATTTGGGTTTTTGGCAGATGGTTTAAGTCTGCCAGTGGCACTCATAATGAATCTCATTTGTACCGCATCTTCGGTCTATTCATTCAAATACATCGAGCATAGAGTAGATGTGTTGTATGGAAAAGAAAATAGGCAGATGTTCACTGTTTACTATTTTCTTTATCTTCTGTTTGCGACCGGCCTAATGGGAATAGCTCTTTCCACCAACCTTATTGAGCTCTTCGCTTTTGTGGAGTTGGTGTTGATTCCGTCTTATTTCTTGATTGACATTTTAGGCTATGTTGACAGACACCGAATCGCCATCATGTATTTCATCTGGAATCAAGCTGGAGCAGCATTGTTCCTCATAGGAATCGTTCTCGCTTCATTTAAAACTGGAAGCTTCGAGATCACTTCACTCTCTGCTTTATCAGGGACTTCACTTGGCTTCTGGGTATGCCTCCTCATACTCGTCGGATGGCTTGTTAAAATGGCGACTTTTGGTTTCCATGTTTGGTTACCGTATGCGCACGCTGAACATCCGACCTCGATAGCGGCCGTGATAGCAACTATTGTCGGCTTAGGCAATTATGTCGTGGCGCGATTGTTGTTTGGTGAGATGTTCGCCACTTTCTCGGCTTTCAGTCTGCCACTGATGGTGTTAGCATTGGTGACCATCATATATGGCGCTTTTCTGACGATGGCGCAGGACGACGTCAAACGATTGTATGCTTGTTCCACTATAAGTCAAACGTCTTACTCTCTTCTAGGAATCGCGAGCATGACTTCATTGGGAGTTGAGGGAGGAATATTCTATTTTCTGAGCCACATCTTGGGGAAGTGCATACTCTTCTCGGTCGCAGGCATACTGGTCACTCAGACAGGATGCAGAAGCATAAAAGAAATGGGAGGTCTCGCACGAAAGATGCCGATAACTGCAACTTTATGCATATTTGGGTCAATGATTTTATCTGCCATGCCTCCTCTCAGCGGATTTCAAGGCGAATGGATACTCTTCGGCGGACTGATTCAGAAAGGAATCCAAAGCAGCCCCATTACACTCGCTGTGGCCATAGTTGGACTCTTGGCAACATTCCTAACCGTCGTCTACACTTTCTGGCCTTTCATACGCATCTTCTTCGGCGAATTGTCCCCATCCTTGGAAAACGTCAAAGAGGCACCATTGTCAATGACTGTTCCGCTGATCGTGCTAGCGGGCGTGTCGCTCGTCATAGGAATTTATCCCAATCTAATCACGCACTTGTTAAATTCAGTTCTATGAAATCAAATTCAAAGGAGACCAAACATCAATGTCGATTCCGTGCGGAATAACGTCTTTCCCGTTGATTTCTCTCAGAATCTATTTTAGACCGCTAGGTCATCAGCCTGCGCAGGAAGTTCGAATGGGAGAGCACTGAAACAATGTTTTGGAACACCGTTGTTGCGCCATGGCTGACATGGATCTTCCCAGCCATAGGTGCGCTCCTTGCAGTGGTCTTAGCAAGAGTTGGAAGAAAAGTCAGGGACGTAACGGTTGTGGCTTTCTCGTTCTTGGGCTGGGTCATGGCTGTTTCCATGTTGCCTCTCCTTTCGGAAACGCCGCTGTGGCACGACACCACTGCCTTCTGGTTCACAGTGGTGAATTTGCCTGGCACAGTTGGCAACGTAACTATTAACGTTGGCATGCTTGTAGACCCGCTCAGCATAATTATGAGTAACGTAGTTGCATTATTGGGCTTATTGATTCTAGTTTACTCTATCAAATATATGGAGAATGACAAGAACGCTACGCGTTTCTGGTTTTTCATGTCGCTTTTCATGAGCGGTATGCTTTTGGCAGTTATGGCGGATAATCTTATCCTAATGTTCGTAGGCTGGAAAATTGTCGGCCTATGCAGCTTTGGTCTTATCGCCTACTACTATCGAGACGAAAAGGAACATTGGATAGGCGGCCCACCTCCGACTTCTTTCTGGAAACCTTCCAGGTGTGGTCTAAAGGCTCTTCTCGTCACAACTTTCGGCGACGTCGCGTTGCTCGGAGGCATATTGATCATCTTTTACTATTCACACACTTTCAACTTTATGGGCGCGCAAGGATTGCTCACAAATCACGCTTGGCTATATGCAATGGCAAAAACGCCGGGTGTTCTTGCGCTAACCGCTGTCTTGATCTTACTGGGACCTTTTGCGAAATCGGCACAGTTTCCATTTCAGGAATGGCTGCCCGAAGCAATGGCCGGTCCTACTCCTGTTTCAGCTCTAATTCACGCTGCAACGATGGTGAAGGCTGGAGTATACCTGATCGCTCGCTTGTTACCGATATTCTTTTTCGCATACTGGGTGGCCTCACCTAGCAATCCCGAAGCATTGGTTTTCTTTGGCTTATCAGCGGCGGTTGGAGCTTTCACGATTTTCTTGGGAGCTTCTCAGGCGCTCGTTGCAAAAGAACTTAAGAAAGCTCTAGCCTACTCAACAATGAGCTCGATCGGCTATATTACGCTCGCTTTGGGCGTCTCAGGAATAAGCTCTGGCAATTTGGCAAGCAGCGTCGCCGCGGCAATTTTCTTCCTGATAAATCACGGCATATTCAAGGCCGCTTTGTTCTTAGGCGCCGGCATAGTTATCCATGAGTCTGGCTCCATCTACATGTCGGACATGAAACTTTCCCGAGCGAAGATGTATCTGACGTGGCTTTTCATGTGGCTTGCCGGATTGTCTTTGATGGGTGTTCCGCCGTTCTCCGGTTTCTGGAGCAAAGACGACGTTTTGATTTCGTGTTGGCAGTCTGGCCAGTATGGATTGTTCGCATTGGCGTTGGGATCGGTAATTCTCACCGCTTTCTATGTTGTTCGATTTATGGGGCTCATATTTGACTCAAAGCAATCTCAGGTCGCGACAGAAGATCATGGCAAGACAAGTTTTCTGGAACTAATTCCTTTGGGTGTGTTGGCAAGTCTAAGCGTTGCGATCGGCCTTGTGGGGCCTTTCGTGAGCGACTATCTGTCGACCTTGTTCAAGACGTACTTTACTCAGTCTCTAAGTTTTCCCTTGATTAGTGTGAGCAGTGCGAGCGCTGTTTCGGCGCCACTTTTGTTAGAAGTGATTGTGGCTGCAAGCTCGACGTTGATGATTATCGTCGGGCTCATTCCTGCTTACAGGCTTTTCGTATCGCACAAAGCCAGTCCTGAAAGTGCGATTGAGAAACATTCACTGTTGAAGTCTTTGTATGGTTTCCTCTGGGATCGCTGGCACATAGAGAGTTTCTACAATAGGGTATTCGTCGGTGGTGGCCTCGCAATGAAAGATGGAGCCGTCAGGTTCGTTGAGAATCCTCTAGACAGAGCTCTGAACGTCGATGTTCCCAGAGCTTTTGCCTGGCTACACAGAGGCTTGAAGAAGATTCAGACAGGAATCCTATCAGTTAACATGGCCTACTTCATCGGGTTAATAGTTGTTCTACTATTGGTGCTGTGGCAGTTGGGGTTGCTTTGATCTGCAGCTTCTAGCGTGCGCGGCGCCACGTAGAGTGGAATAACTTTATATGTTTTTGCAAACAAGGTTGCTTCGGCGTTGAAAGTGTCTTCGTTACTGAAAGAAATGCTTGATAAAGTGGCGGAAGAAGACTTCGAGAAAGAAAAAGAAGAGATAGAACAACGCGCGCGAAGAGGACTCCCCCGACTCAAGTCTCTCATACTGACGATTAAAAAACAAAAGACATACGATTTTGTAGTGCTGGCTGAAGGAAGCCAACCAAACGGCGCCAAGGAAACCGAAAAAGAATTGAACATGCTGGAAAGAGCCAACCTCATTAAGGGCGAAATGAAATTCACGGATCGGGATACCTATCGCAGGTACGTGCTGACCAAGAAAGGAAACGACCTGGCAGAAGAACTGCTTAAAGAAGAGTGATTCGTGGCACATATTTTTCGTCTGACGCAAAGTTTGTTTTATAGTCGGTTTCAATGCTAGGCAAAGGAGCATCTTTTCAGAGTTTTCAGAAAAGCGCACGTTCTTGAGCAGATGTTTGAATAGGCCGTTTGTTCGCAGTGTTGTCCAGATAATTGGTTCGTCTTGTCCAAGAACTCGGGCGTTGGGTGAGTTGAGCCAAAACTGCGAAGACTGTGACGGACAATAACTGCACCAGCACTATCTCGGGCTGCCGAAAAACATGCCATTGCCTCGTGAATAGCTTCTGACGCAAATAGTCTTGTAGCAAGTGAACTACACTGATCCTACAATCTGAAAAGCGAGTCTGGTGATTATCGGTGTTATAAATAGGCTTAAATATAAAATCCGTTAATCTGGACTGTAAAATTCATTGATGATGGAGAAGGGATTTAGCTTGAGTGCCTTGAGTGTTGTGCCTGTTGTGGCCTTTGATTCAGGAGACATTGCGTGGGTTACAGCTGCAACCGCCCTTGTAATGCTTATGACTCCTGCTCTTGCATTCTTCTACGGTGGACTTGTCCGCAAGAAAAATTTGGTTTCCACCTTATCCCAGTGTCTGACGATTTTCGCTGTGGTAAGCCTCGTCTGGGCCATTTGGGGATATAGCCTTGCGTTTGGTCCAAACGCGTTCGGTTTCGGCTTTATCGGCGACCTATCCAAGGCTTTTCTAAACGGTATCACACCTACCACGCCCATACCGCTTGGTTATGCGCCCGTTATAAATGGGGTACCGCAGCAGGTAATCCCAGAGCTTAGCTATTTCGGTTTTCAGCTAAAGTTCGCCGCGATCACGCCGGCCTTGATTATCGGGGCCTTCGCGGAGAGAATCAAATTCCGATCTATGTTGATATTCATAGTTCTTTGGTCGACGTTAATTTACTCACCAGTCGCCCATTGGGTCTGGGGAGCTGGCGGCTGGCTGCACCAGATGGGCGCTCTGGACTTTGCGGGCGGAACGGTCGTGCATATGACCGCAGGCTTCACAGCATTGGCAGCTGCACTGGTCATTGGCAAACGGAAAGATTTAGGATTGAAAGAGTTCAAACCAAACAACATTCCTTTCGTGATACTCGGCGCCAGCCTCCTATGGTTCGGATGGTTCGGCTTCAACGCCGGAAGCGCATTAACAGCATCACCCCTCGCAGTATCTGCTCTAGTCACGACGAACCTTGCAGCTGCGGCTGCCGCGGTCAGCTGGATGTGTGTAGACTGGTCCATCAAAGGAAAGCCCTCGGGAGTCGGAATTGCAGTCGGTGCCGTCTGCGGACTGGTTGCAATAACCCCTGCATCGGGCTATGTAGGCATTCCAGAATCGATCATCATAGGACTATTTGCAGGAATATTGTCAAACCTGGTGGCAAACTGGCGGGCCAGCAGAAGGAGATTCGACGACACCCTGGATGTCTTCGCATGCCATGGAATCAGCGGAGTTTGGGGATCGCTTGCAACAGGCTTGTTCGCATCAACAGCAATCAACCCGGCCGGAAATAACGGCTTGTTCTTCGGCAACCCACACCAGTTCCTAGTGCAGGCCCTGGCTGTGGCCGTCGTCGCTGTATTTGCATTCGGCGGATCGTTTATCTTACTAAAGGTCATTGACAAAGTCACTCCTCTCCGCGTCAGTCCTGAAGAAGAAGAGGAAGGCCTAGACGAAAGCCAACATGGCGAAGAAGCGTACGGTGAAGACTAACAACTCAAGACATCGCTTCCTCCTTCTTTCAATTCTTTAATCTAGTGCGCGCTTGACCCAAACCTGATATCTGAGAGATGAAAAATTCGAGAGTGCCTATGAACAATTGTGGCCGTGTGTGAAATAGTTTTAAATAGAAAGTGAATTGCCCTAAGACATTCCCAAAGGCAAATGGAAGGGATAAGTCGTGAGTGCTGAAGTCGGATCTGATATTGCCTGGGTAGCTGCTTCAACCGCCCTTGTAATGCTTATGACTCCTGCGCTAGCGTTCTTCTACGGTGGACTCGTCCGCAAGAAAAATTTGGTTTCCACTTTGTCTCAATGTCTAGCTACCTTCGCGGTCGTCAGTTTGGTCTGGTTGTTCTGGGGTTTCAGCCTATGTTTCGCTCCAAGCGTCAATTCTTGGGGCATAATCGGCAACCTTTCGCTGATAGGAATGAACAACGTCACTCCCACCACAATAAATGCCATTTATGCAAAAACAATTCCTGAATTTTTGTACTTTGCTTTTCAACTGAAGTTTGCCGCGATTACTCCCGCCTTGATTATTGGGGCTTTTGCGGAGAGGATAAAATTCCGCTCGTTGCTTATCTTCATAGTTTTGTGGTCGACTTTGATATACTCGCCAGTTTGTCACTGGGTTTGGGGCGATGGAGGATGGCTTCACTCATTAGGTGTCGTTGATTTTGCTGGGGGACTTGTTGTGCATATGACTGCAGGTTTCACAGCGTTGGCCGCCGCACTGGTCATCGGTAAAAGGAAAGATTTGGGAGTGAGAGAATTCAAACCGAATAACATCCCATATGTCGTGTTGGGCGCTGGATTGTTATGGTTCGGATGGTTCGGCTTTAACGCCGGCAGCGCGCTTGCCGCAAATAATGTTGCGGTTCTTGCACTCGTGACGACGAACTTGGCAGCAGCGGCCGGAGCGGTCAGCTGGATGGCTGTTGACTGGATCCGGAAAGGGAAACCTTCAACCGTGGGCATTGCTGTTGGAGCCGTATGTGGATTGGCCGCTGTCACTCCAGCTGCAGGATACGTAGGCTTGTCCGAAGCTGTTATCATCGGATTATGCGCGGGCATTTTCTCGAATCTGATAGGGAACTGGCGAGCAAGCAGACAAAGGTTCGATGACACACTAGATGTGTTCGCTTGCCACGGTATTAGCGGATTATGGGGTTCACTCGCCGTGGGCTTGTTTGCATCGGCTGCAATCAACCCGACCGATGGGGTCAGCGGCTTATTCTTCGGCAATCCACATCAGTTTCTCGTACAGGTCCTTGCAGTCGCAGTCATAGCGGCCTTCTCTTTCTTCGGTTCGTTTATTCTATTGAAAGTCATCGACAAAGTCTCGCCTCTCCGCGTAAGTCCCGAAGAAGAAGAGAAAGGCCTAGACCAAAGCCAGCATGGAGAGGAAGCATATTCAGAAGAAGACTAACAACTCAATACATCCCTTCCTCTTTCAACTCGCTCGTTGGCTCATGAACAAGCGCCCAAATCTTGATTTCGTTTGGATAAAACTTTATAATGGCTGCATCAAACTGCTCGCACGCCAAAATCTACAAACAATTCGGGTAAGCTCCCGAAAAAACCTGATCACTTGGAATGCGAATCGTTAAGTACACGTTCTGTTAATACTGCAGAGCCATGTCATCCAAAAGACGGTTGTCACTGTTGATCCTGAACATCATAATGTTTGCAGTGACGGTTGGGATTAACTCGTTAGCTGGAGCCACTACCCTGCTCAACGGCAAGACGACTGGTCAAGTTTCTGATTCTTACCCCACGCTGATTACGCCTCAAGGCTTCACCTTTTCAATATGGAGTATCATATACATCCTGCTCGGTGCCTTTGTCGTTTACCAAATTTTGCCAAGAAACCGAGACAAACCGTTCAATGAGAGAATCAACTTCTTGTTTATCCTGAGCTGCCTATTGAACGTGTCCTGGATTTTTCTGTGGCAATACGGACATTTCGCCTACAGTGTGATATTCATTTTCGCGCTCCTAGCATCTTTGATCGCGATTTACCTCCGCCTTGACATTGGCAAGACTGCCGTTCCACTCGGAGAGAGGATATGCGTGCAATTGCCTTTCAGCGTCTACATGGGTTGGATAACAGTTGCCTCGATTGCCAACGTGGCAGTTGCGTTGACAGCTTCGAACTGGAATGGCTTCGGAATTGCAGCTTCGACTTGGGCTGCACTTGTCATCGCCGTAGCTTTGGTTATCACCTTAATCATGATAGTGATGCGAAGAGACGTGGCCTACAGTTTAGTGATAATATGGGCTCTCTACGGAATCATGTCGAAACAATCCGGGAATTCGACAGTGTTTTGGAGCACAGGCGTTAGCATCATCGTAATCATTATCGCGCTGGCTGTGTTAATCATTGCCTCGAGAATGAAGAAGCAACGCTGATTGCCCTATTGCATTTCAGTTGTCAGTCCCAGAGTCTTTGCCGTCTCTTCCCATAGCCGTTTCTGCAGCGTTTGAACGTACGACGTCTGACTAGTGGTCACTTCCTTAAGTTTTGAGAAGCATTTTCCGGTTGTTCCTTCAGCTTCTCTTGATGATGCCAGATATATCGATGTTTCAGCAGCTCTTTTTGCGCTTATTTGGAAAGGCCTCACCATCTTGAACATAAACGCTTGTCTTCGACTTCCACTGTTCTTTCCCAAGTTGGTTGCAACAAAGCCTGGAAGTACAGCGTTCGCGGTAATTCCTGTTCCCCGCAAACGTCTGGCCAATTCGTAAGTGAACATTAAAAGCATTAGCTTCGCGTTGGAATAGACTTTCATACCCTCATATTTCTTCTCACTTTGAAGATCGTCGAAATCTACCTTCCCAGACTTGTGCAGACCTGAGCTCACGTTAATGATTCTGGATGGTGCACTCTTCCTAAGCAAGGGGAGCAACTTGTGTGTAAGGATAACCGGCGCCAGATAGTCAACGGCTAGCGTTTGCTCGAAACCGTCGACAGTCATTTGGCGTTTGTAGAAGATGGCTCCCGCGTTGTTGACTAAGACATCGATTCTGTCATACTTAAGTAGAAATTCTTCAGCAAATCGTCGGATCGACTCCATGGATGATAAGTCGCATAGCATCAAGTCGACAGAACTGTTACCGCTCTTCTGGACGATTTCTTCCTTGGCTTCGGCCCCCTTTTCCGCGTTTCGAACGACCATAACAACTTTAGCGTGTTTTTGCGCGAGACCTAATGCTGTTTCTTTTCCTATTCCTGAATTGCTTCCCGTGACAACGCAGACTTTGCCTTCAACCTCACTCATCAAAGCCCTCCCGAACCTACATTGACGTGCAAGTGGACGGCGCGCGCTTAATTTACTAAACCAGATTACGCGCTCTCGTATTTATTCCCATTTCGCCCTTCCGGGTATTTTAGTTTTGACGAATGCACGTTTAGGTTGACTTTGTAATCTATTTCATTTGCCTATAGTCGAAGTTGTCTTCTAACAGATTATTCTTGAACTTTGTGACGTCTATCTCTCGCTCCATTAATTTCTTCAGGGCCGATGTGCCTTTTCTATCTCCCAGGAGTATGTTTCCCACTATCCTACCTCGGTCCAGAACGATTTTCTTGTAGACGCCTTCTTGCCTGTCAACTTTTCTAATCTCCTCATACTGAGATCCTTCAGGATTCACCAACCCCATAGAAGTCAAACTTATACCGCTAACTTTTAATGAGGTGGTGTGTATCGTTCCCTTGTATACGTTCTTTTCGCCCTCTAGCATGTTCGCGGAGGCTATGTTTGCTTGCTCGACTGCTGGCGGAATGATTCCGTAAACTTGTCCTTGAAATTCAACTACATCTCCGCAAGCGTAAACATCTTCTGCGCTGGTTCTCAGGTACTCATCGACTATTATGCCCCTGTTCACTTTGAGGCCCGCCTCTGCGGCAAGCTGGATGTTAGGTCTTACGCCGGCTGAAATCAGAGCGAGTTCGCCTGGAATTTCTTTTCCGTTATCGAGAGACACTCCCTCAACCGCTTCTTTGCCCAAGATTTCAGTGGTCTTGACGCCAAGCACTATGTTAACTCCAAGGTCTCTGAGCCAATCCTCCAAGATTTCCGAGCCATCTTTATCCAGCTGCATCGGCAACAGCCTAGGACGAATCTCCACTACTGCGACCTGTTGACCAAGTTTCCTCAGACACTCGGCAAACTCCAAGCCCAAGAGTCCACCGCCTATGACAATTGCTTTCTTTCCGTTCTCAGCATATTTTCTTATGGCTGACGCGTCTTCGACCGTGCGAAGGGTAAAGGTTCCTCTCTTCTCTACACCGTTTATAGGCGGAACGAATGCACTTGCCCCGTTTGCCAAAAGAAGCTTATCGTAGCTTGTCTTCAGGCCACCTTCAACGATCAGTTCCTTGTTCGTTGCATCAATGCTCAAGACTTTTCTGTCTAGTTGAACGTTAATTCCAAGTTTACTGTACCACTCTAGCGGGTAAGGGTAGATTTCTTGGGCCTCTTTCTCTCCGGACAAAATCTCATACAGTCTCGGACGCGGATAGTACAGGTGGTTCTCATCAGTGTAAACCGTGACTTCCGTTTCTGGAGCTCTTTGCTTTATGGCCTTCGCCGCGTTGACGCCGGCCACTCCACAACCAATAATGATTATTTTCATACGCAACCCTAATATCAGAAACACAATCGAGAAATCAACATATAAACGCGCACACAGGCTTATGAACGATGGCTGATTGATTAAATTAAAGATATATTGGCGGTAGCCTAATGTTTCGCATGAGAACACATATTAAAGCATGAAGAAGGAATTGGTTTGGCCAAGGCTGATACCGTTCTGAGGGAGATTGAAAAGATGAGAAGAAGTCAGTTCCTTCCAATCATTGGACCCAAAAAGGGCAAGGTTTTGGTGGATGTAATTCGAGAAATCAAGCCCAAGCGAATTCTGGAGGTTGGAACACTCATTGGCTATTCAGCTGTTTTGATGGGAAAGGAGCTTGAGAGCGACGCACATCTGACGACCATCGAAATTCACGCGGACGAGGCACAGTTGGCCAGAGAGAACATAAAGAAGGCACAGATTCCTCCGAAGGTGGACGTCATCGTGGGCGACGCGAAGAAAATTCTGCCCACGCTGTCTGGCACGTTTGACATGATATTTATCGATGCTGAAAAAACAGAGTACTTCCAATATTTGTGCTTGATCGAGAACAAACTTCACAAAGGAAGCGTCGTTGTAGCCGACAACGCAGGCATCTCTGCCGAGCAAATGAGAGACTACCTCGACTACGTCAGGCATTCTGGCAAATACAGCAGCAAGTACCATGCTTTCGGCGAGGACGGAGTCGAAGTGAGCATCAAACTTTGAAACCAGTTTCCCACTTAACCACCACAAAACTCAGATCATTTTCAACCGCTAGAGCATTATCGAACGTGCACCTGTGATATAGTAGGCACTTTTTGAAATATCATATACTGCATTTCACCAGTAAAAACAATAGCCTCCTTTGCAAGTATGACGAAAGCGTCATGCTTTCCCGTAAACAGGGATTGACGCTCCGCTTATTGCCCTCGACTCATCTGAGGCCAGAAACAGCATGACATCTGCGACTTGTTCAGGTTTGACCCATTTGGAAAAGTCTGCGGTCGGAAAGTTGAGCCTGTTGTCCTGCGTGTCGATGGTGCTGGGCAGAATGCAGTTCACGTTAATCTCGTATTTCTTGACTTCTTCAGCCATAGTCTCCGTGAGAACGATTATGCCTGCCTTTGAGATGGCGTACGCGCCATCCTTTGCTCGGTAACGCTTTTCCGCGGCCGTCCTTGAAGAAACGCTTACGATCTTGCCATAATTTTGTTTGATCATGTACGAAAGGGCCGCCTTGGAGCATAGAAAAGCGGATTTTAGGTTGATATTCAACATGAAATCCCAGTCGCTGACTTTCGTGTTCACTATTTCTGCGCCGCCCTTGAAGCCGCCGACTATGTTTAGCAGAATGTCCACGCGGCCGTACTTGCTGATGACCTGCTGAAACAGAGCTTGCACACTATTCTCATCGGTCACGTCGGTTTGAACACTGACTAACCTATCTTTGGAGCTGCCGACAAAATCGATGAGCTCCTTAAGCTTCTCTTCTCCTCTGTGCGTTGACACAACCAGCGCACCCTGGTCCAGAAGGACTTTGGCAACAACCCTGCCCAGCGTGCCCGTGGCGCCTGTCACTATGGCAACTTTTCCCCTCAAGAACACATCGTACGTCTCCTTTTGAGCCAACCCTTCTTGAGACTAGCGGCATTCAAGCGTGCTCAGGGTTACCCGAAGAGATAATCCTCTTCTTTTTTGTCTCTTTGATTAACGAGCTTACATCTATTTTTTCGTTTTCCCTTTTTGTCATAAACACAGAGTCTCCCTTTTCCACTCGCATCTTGACTTCCACGAAATCGATTTCATCGACTTCTTTAACTTCGACGTTTTCATCCTTGTCACTGTTCAAGAAGATTAGTTGAAAAACTGGTCTCTTTTCAGGCTCTCTGGCGACGCTCTGAGAGTGTTTTGCCGTCGTGCCAAAATCCAAAACTGAGGCGATGCGCGTCTGGCTCTGTAAGAGCATTCGTGGGGTTTGGGGAGGCCTTTCACGATGGGAGAAATGGGGAAAGTTTAGAATCAGGGAGGAAGAAAGGATCTTGTACAAAAACTTCTCCCCAAACCTTTCCACTGCTCGTGCTACCTTTTTTGAAGAGACTTGGAAGGGCGGGAATGCGTTTGGCATAACCGTTTTCGGCTCCTTTCATCTTTCACCAAGCAGGACGGGGACTCTTTTGGCTTGCAAGTGTTCTTTGAAGCTAACGAATCTTAAGCCTATGTTACTGCGGGCTTGCAGTAACAGGCTCAACGCTCTCTGCGCAGGAGCGAATGTAATTCTTTATTATTTCCTGAATCTGCCTGTCTTTTTTCGCGTCAAATCCAAACCAAGTCTTTTTCCCGATTTTTTCCGCCTCAAGGACACCGAGCTTTGCAAGTTTCTTCAAATCTCTTTCCACAGATTCGCCTTTTCTACCGATTCTGGATGCGATATGGTCTCCATTATCAATAAGCATCGGGTTTCGGCGGAATAAGAGAACAATGTCCGCCATAGCTTCGGATGAAAGAAAAACATCGATTATTCTATTCGCACACAATTGTGACGTGTCCTTTCGATTCACTTTTCCATTCACACCTTCCCAAGCGTGAACCCGCTAATAAGCCATTGTGACTGTAGCCCCGCAGAAACACAGCCTCCATGTTTCAGAAAGCCGAAATGAATAGTCAGATCGAAAACCATTTTTGCCAAGAATTAGAGGGAGGCATATCTTACACAAGCCTCTTTGACGTAGTCTGCAACAGTCCATCCATCATGAATCGGAAGCTCCAAGCCCAGCCTCCCAAAGAGATGCCTAGAAATACGCCTTTCAAGAACGACGCTTCCATCAAAAAACAAATCAGCCAAGGCGCCATGAAACGCTTTGAGCTTCTCAGGAATTTCACTGCGTTTAATGTTCGCGCGTTTTTCAAGATGATAATAGAAAGCACGTTTGACAGGTTCATCGCCCAAGATCGACAAGCCCTCATCTACCGCTTCGAGAACGAGTTGATTGAATTCTTTAGATGGTTTACAATAAGCCATAAAGCCTGCTTGACCCCTTGCGCGTCCTCCCTCTTGAATTACATTAGAAAATGCACTAGTATTTACGTCTGCCCCAATTTAGACTCGGCGCCCGCTCAAGTGCTTGCTTTGATGATCTTGTTCGTTTCACTTGCGATTTTGGCGGCCAACTGCTGACTTTTGCCGGCTGAAATCAATTTTATGCCACGCTGGCGTGCAAGCTCGCATTCCTCCTCATTCGGAGGTAGACTGGTGACAAGAAGCTGAACAGTCGCTCCCACGTCCAATGCTTTCAGGCTGAATGCCAATATTTGTGGCGCCCCATGCTGAGCAAACGAGTCAACCACGATGCAGGAGTTCTTTTCATCATGATAGTTCCCAGTTAACTCAAATGAATGTTCAACACCCGATTCACCAGTCAGCTTTCCAGGCATCATCGTTGTCCAACCATCCGCATCCAAAGTCTTTCGGACTCGCTCTAGACCCTCCCTAAGCGCCTCCTGCGCCTCGATTTCGACGAGCCTACGCCGTGCCAAAACCCCTTCCTTCCATAAGGTCTCAAAAAACATCTTCATGCTCTTGGCGTAGTCGGGTGCCCTCACCCACATCGCCAAATCTTTTTCAGTTGTCAAACTCATCGAATCGTCTCGGGCAAAAGTTGTTAATGCCTCGATCTCGTCCACAAGAACCATTCTCATAGTGGATTGAAGAGATGCGTGACGAACCTCAGCAAATTCCAAGTAGTTCCTAACGGCCTCAACACCAGTCTCATCCACCTGTGTCAACACCATAACGTCAACACCCTTATCATGCAATTCCTTCAACTTGTCATCAATGCCTGCATAAATGTAGCGGTACAACCCGTTTCTGGTTTGGATTATGCACGTTTCTTTTTTCGCAGTTTCGAGCATCTTCAAAACTTGATCAAAGATGTGCTTGCGACCTTGAACGATCCGAAACTTGGGCTCCTCTGTCAATGGTTCGTTCTTCAAGTGCTCGCAATAGTCCACGATTCTTTCCTTGCTCTTTTCCAGTGACATCGTCTTTGTTTTTGATTCGTCTATGAATCGACTCAGAAAATTGACTACTGGTAGCGCAACAAATCTCGATGGTCTCTCCATCGTGGACTCGACAAGCCCCCTCTCCTCCAAGACTTTCAGAGTCCGGTAAACATTCATCCTGTTAGTACTCAATCTACGCGCGATAATCCCGACTGGGCAGGATCCTACTCTCGCAAGGAACAGGTATATTTCAGCTTCGCACTCCGTCAGGCCAAAACCCTGAAGACGCTTGACAGCTTCTTCTTCCATCACTACCGCTCTCTAGTAATAAACTGGCAACCCATTCATATAAGTTGCACGAACAACTGTTACAACCAAAACACTATTTTCGAAACTCATCCACGTAGAGTACGGAACCAGTTGGAGGAGCTTCAGTCATAACGAGCTGAAAGGAGTGTTGTATGACTATGGCAACTTTAGAAGAAGACGCAAACACGCTGAGTAATTTTGGATTCACTCATAATCAAGCCAAGATATACGCGGCAATTGCTCGGCTTCATACTGCTTCGGTCGGAGGTATCTCAAGAATGGCCAAAGTGCGCCGAGAACACGTGTACAGAACCTTGCCAAAGCTTGAAAAAATGGGCCTAATTGAAAGAGTTCTCGGTACTCCTGAAAAAATCAAGGCCATAGCAGTCGAAGATGCCTTCTCGCTACTTATCAAGAAGCAGCACGAGGAAGCCGAGAGAAAAATATCCCTATTGAGTGCTGAAGCAGAGGCTTTCCTAAAACAGCTCAAGCAAAAAGACTGGACAACCGCACCTGAAGAGAACGAATCGCAGTTTTCCCTAGTCTCAGAAAAGAATGCAATAATGAGCAAAACTGCTGCCTTAATTGGAAATGCCCAAAAAGAAATCAGCATAACTGCATCGAGAAAAAAACTGGCAAAATTCATGTTCTTCTTCTCCGATTTGCTCAAAAAATCCACTAAAAAAGGCGTTCATATCAACCTGCTGACTGAAATGCCACATGAAGACGATTCCCTTCCCAGATTCGTAGAAGAACAAATATCACCTGGCAAGTCACTAGAACTGAAATACTCCGACGAGCTTCAAACACACTACCTGATTGCAGACAGCAAGGAAATACTGATAGACACCTCAACCGAGACAGACTTTGCGGAAAGCCCTTGCCTCTCCACAAACAACGCCAGCCTGCTTGCACTTACGCAAAAAAGCTTTGCAGACGCTTGGCGAACTTCAATGAACTGGACAAAAACTGGTTCCGCAACCACATCAGACAAAGTGGTTGTAACACGGACACGCTGAAGCGCGCTTAGTTAATAAGCAAATACTAAGGCAAGACCATTCTAGCATTTGATGCCGTTTGATGGATCAAGGCGACGATTTCGAGACCAGCTTGATCGATGGTGAAGTGTTTAAAGGCCGAATCACCTCGTAGGTTCCGATATAAAGAGGAACGCGGAGAGCAAGAAAGTGATAAAGATTAAACGAATTTATGAGCAATCGGCGAAGGAAGATGGGTTCAGAATTCTCGTGGACAGGCTGTGGCCCAGAGGAATCTCGAAGGACAATGCAAAGATAGATTTGTGGCTGAAGGAAATCGGTCCAAGCGATGACGTGCGCAAATGGTTTTCTCACGACCCCAAAAAGTGGCAAGGTTTCAAAACGAGGTATGAGGCTGAACTAAGGACCAAGAAAGAACTTGTGGACAAGATCAAACAGGAAGAGAAAGAGCATGGAACAGTTACACTTCTTTACTCCGCCAAAGATGAAGAACACAATCAAGCAGTTGTCCTGGGCATTCTTCTAAAAGGCATGAATCCGCCAGTTGATAATGCCAAGAAAAAAACTACAAGATGAAAGATTTCAGACGAGCCATCGAGTTTATCGCGCGCCGTTACGATGACAGTTTTTTCCAGCTGACTCAAACATGTTGTTTCACAATAAGCTCCTCTGCAAATGGGTTTAAGTTTATTCACGGAGCTTCGTGCCTGAGCGTGCCAACTACAGTGCAGTCACATAAGCAGAAATACGAATAGATGCTTAATACTGACAGCAAACAGACGAGAAAACCGAAAAATGTACTGATTAAACCGGAAGTTTGAGCATGAAAGTAGCTATAATAGGCGAGGGCAACGTCGGAAAAGCTCTCGGCCTCGGTTTGAAACGAGCTGGACATGAAATAAAGTTTGGGCACAGAGACCCGAAAGAACCCGTTCGAGAAGCCGGAGAGTGGGGAGAAGTGATCATCCTCGCAGTCCCATACCACGCAGTTAGAGACGCCGCAAAAGAAATTGGTCCAGCCGCAGACGGAAAAGTGCTTGTAGATGCCACGAATGCCCTCGACCAGAACGGAAATTTGGCAGTGGGTTTCACAACCTCCGCAGCAGAAGAACTACAAAAACTCCTGCCCAAGAGCCGAGTAGTCAAAGCCTTCAACACCGTATTTTCCCAAAACCAGAGCACGGGAAGAGTTGGTGAAGAGCAACTCACAGCATTCATTGCTGGCGACGACAAAAAGGCTAAACAAATCGTCATGAAATTATCGCGCGACATTGGCTTCGAACCCGTGGACGTGGGTCCGCTCAAGAGCGCCCGATACCTTGAACCCATGGCCATCATGATAATAGAACTTGGCTACAACCTCAAGATGGGAACAAAAATAGGGTTTAAACTCGTAGCGGCCTAGGACAGCAAATTCGAGAACAACATAGAAAGCGCGCTGAAGGAACATAGAGATAAACAAAAACCTGGAAGTCTTGCCGAAAAAAAGCGCGCATGAAGTTTAATATCAGGTGAGTTAAGGGTAGGTATGGGCGTCTACTTCAACTTGCTTCGGAAGCTTCTTTATCCTTATCTCCAGACTCGTCGGAGTTTCTCCCTCAACCTGTTTCAGAGTCTTCAGGAATCCTATCATCATGTTAGCTAATGTTTCCTGCATGAAATGATTCAAGGGCAGTCTGATGCTGTCGACGACTATCTCAGTCTCATAATTCTTCTTGAGCATTCTGTGTTTTGAGCTCAAAACATCACCACCAAGAATAAGCCTGAGTTTTAGTTGATAACGATTGCGGTGACGATGTTCGAAGCCTCTTTGCAGCCTTCTTCCCGCGCCTAGAGCGCACTTGACAAGACAAATAAGGAGGCAACGGTAAAGCTCTAATCGCAGTATTAAACGGCAGGATTCTTTTATGGCAAGGTTCAGATGTACCGTTTGCAATTACGTCTATGATGAAACGAAGGAAGGCAGAAAATTTTCTGATTTGCCTGATGATTGGAGGTGCCCTGTCTGTGGAGCACCGAAGAGCGCGTTCATCCTCCTATCTGAAGAATTGGCTGAAAAAAGAGCAGGGACAACGGTTTCGGACATTTTGATAGAGCAGATTGCGGCTTGGGGCGTCAAGTACGTCTTCGGAATACCTGGAACATCGACCTTGGGCGTCTTGGAAGCCATCAGGAACAACGCCAAAGTAACATATATCCGGGTGAGACACGAGCAGACCGCAGCGTTTATGGCCTCAGCATATGGAAAATTGACTGGAAACATAGCCGCCTGCCTCGGTGTTTCCGGCCCTGGCGCCACGAACCTGGCAACCGGGCTGTACGATGCAAGCCTGGATCACTCTCCGGTGCTGGCGCTAACAGGATTAGTCGCAAGACAAATGATAGGGCCGGGCTCGATACAAGAGATCGACCAGTACTCATTCTTTGAGCCCATTTGCGTCTTCAACAAGATACTGATGTCTGAAGACCAGACAACCACACTCGCAACCCTAGCAGTAAAACACGCGCTGCTGGAAAGAGGAGTCGCTCATCTTGGAATCCCAAACGATGTGCAGAAACTGCCGTACGAGACGAAAACGCTGCCGTTTGAAGGCAGAATGCCGAACCTAGCGTTCTCTCAGAGTGACGAACTCGTCGAAAAAGCCGCGGCGACCGTTGACGATGCCAAACGACCTGCAATAATAGCTGGGTTTGGAGCGATGGGGCAGGGAGAGAGCCTGCTGGAGTTGGCCAAGAAGATAACGGCGCCGATCGTGACGACGTTTCGAGCCAAAGGAGTGGTTGACGAAGACAATGAACTCTACGTTGGAAGCCATGGGGGAATCGGGTCAACGTCAGCGGCAGAACTTGTTCGGAAATCGGATCTTCTCATAGTGATCGGTTCGTCCTTTTCCGAAATGACGGGCATACCAGAAAAGAAGACTGTGCAGATAGACATTAACCCACTGATGATAGCAAAGAGGTATCCCGTAGAAGTCGGTCTGCTCGGCAACAGTGCACTGCTCATTCCAAGGCTTGCGGACGCAGTGAAAGAAAAAAAGAACGATGAATACTTGGCAGAAATCAGAAGATTGAAAAGACAGTGGCTAGAGCTCCTGGAACAAGAAGCCGATCCTTCGAAGAAGCCCATAAGACCACAGTACATAATCAAAGTATTGAACAAGCTCATAGCCAGCGACGCCGTAATATCGCTTGACACCGGCGAAAACTGCTGGTGGTTCGGAAGAAACTTCTGGATGAAGAAAACCCAGAAAATGGTCATGTCCGGCTACTTGGCTTCGATGGGCTTCGGACTGCCAGGCGCCATGGCAGCTGCGATCGCGTATCCAGACAGGCAGATCGTTTGCATCACAGGAGACGGAGGCCTTGCAATGGTTATGGGAGACTTTCTCACCGTGGTCAAAAACAAGATGCCCATAAAAGTGTTTGTTTTCAACAACAAACAGTTAGGCATGATAATGCAGGAACAAAAAGTCGAACACTACCCGAATTGGCAAACAGACCTATTCGACTTCAACTTCGCAGACTTTGCCCAAAACTGCGGAGCAGTCGGAATCAAAGTGACGGAACCGAAGGATCTCGAAGGCGCAGTCAAAGACGCTCTCTCAACATCCAAGCCTGCGATAGTGGACATCGACACGGATCCAAGACGCTTCATTTGAGCCAATGGAAATCAAGCGTGCGCTCATTTCGACGTTTTTGCCCCGCCGTTGTCGTTGTCATTCGCACTTGTTTGTTCTAAGCGATTTCCGTCTTGTGCGTGGGTGGGAGCTGAGTCTTCTTTCATGTTGAACGAGGGGGCTTCTTTGAGGGCATCCAGCAGGCCTTGAATTTGGATGTCAGATAGTTTGCATACGTTTATGTTGTTAAGAAAGGGAAACATGTCTATAGCATTCTTCAACTCATGCAAATTTTCCCATTCAACTCTGATGCCCCCATGCGCCCGTATGTCAGTCTCTTCTCTCCAACCTCCTGGCGTCAGGCCAGCTTTCGATGAACCTGTTGCAGTGAACGGGCCTACGAGCGTGTTCGAATCCAGGTTGAAGAGAAAAACGAGTGAACCTACCTCCATATCACTCACAATCTGAACGTTCTCGCTAGTACAAGTGAAGAACCTGCGTTTTACACAATCCTTGACAGAGCTGGCGTCACAAAGGAACACATGACCTTCATACATAGTCTATAAGCTGTTCTTCTGCATTAATAAAAATAGCGCGTCCGCCGAGACTTAAGGCGGGCGTTTCATGGGAGTTTAGAACAGAGTGGGCATATCGTCAACGTGTGCGAGGATTTCTTTTATAGGTGTGACAAGATAGAATTCGATGTCCAAGAAATGCCCGAAACCTGCCATGAAGAGCAAATCTCTGACTGCTTCGGCGTTAGGAGCTTCGAACAACATGAACGCCTTGTGGCTAGGGTCAAGATGAACGTCCAACAGCACCTTAACATCGTACCGCTTGGCCAGTTTGGGAAGTTGCGCATAGACCTTCTTGGCGAACGCTCGTACGGTCTTGTTCGTCATGGGACAAATGTTCGGTGGATGACTACCTATGACGGCGTATTGAGGCATAAAACAAATCACCTCCTCATTACGAGAACAATTCATCACGTAGCCAACTTAAGCGTGTGTGACTGTTGCCATGCAGTATCTATTTTCAACCGCGTGTCTATTTGTATGCCAGCAAGTTCACGCCTAGTTCTTGCTCCAGCTTCTGAAGCTTCTTCAGTTGCTCGTTTGAAAGACTAGCAAGTTCAAGAGGTTTTTCGTATGCCAAGAGGATGATGCCCTTCCACTTAGCTTCAAGCTTTCTAACATCGCTCAGCTGAGATTCAGTTAGCTTTGCCAATCTGAACATCCACGATCCCAAACTGATTGTGACAGGAACAGCAATATATTCTTGCAGCGCGCGCTACTCTACGTCAATTTGTGCTCTTTGCAGCTGTCCCGAGTAATCAATGTAGACTGTCTTGATTTCGGAGAACTCGTTTATTCCTTCGATTCCTCCTTCCCTCGTTCCGGTTCCCGTGTGTTTCACTCCTCCAAATGGGAGGTGCACTTCTGATCCGATGGTGCTCGAGTTGATGTAAGTCAGCCCCGCCTTTATCCTGGTGATCGCTTCACATGCCCTTCCAATGTCTTTAGTGTAAATCGCAGAGCTTAAGCCGTACTCTACAGAATTCACTGCATCTATCGCTTCGTCCAGATTTCTCACAGATATCATGGAGACGACTGGACCAAATATCTCCTCTTGAGCGATCCTCATTCCAATGTCGCAATCCGTGAACAGAGTCGGCTCAAAGAAAAACCCGTCCATAGATGGGATTCCTCCGCCCACAAGGAGCCTGGCTCCCTCCTTTTTTCCGATTTCAACGTATTTGGCGCTTTTTTCTTGGGCAGCCCTATTGATCAGGGGACCCACATCCGTTTTCCGTTTAAGCCCGTCACCCAGCTTGAGTTTTCCTATTCTGTTGACAAGCATTTTCTCAAGCTTGTTCTTGATTTTTTCATGCACTATGACACGAGAAGCTGCCGTGCATCTCTGCCCCGTTGTTCCGTATCCGCCCCAAATCACGCCGTCCGCCGCGAGGTTCAAGTCAGCATCATCCATGACTATGATGCCGTTCTTTCCACCCATTTCCAAGCCGACTCTCTTGAGGCCCGCTTCTCTCAGAATCGATGCACCGGTGTCCCTGTGTCCCGTGAAAGAGACGGCCCTAACTTTCTCGTGCTTTACAATGTTCATTCCCACTTCGTCCCCCGGACCCGTGACCAAGTTCAAAACGCCACTGGGGAATCCTGTTTTCTCCATTATTTCAACCAGCCGCGTTGCACAAAGCGGCGTGTCAGATGAGGGCTTGAAGACAACCGTATTTCCGCATATCAGCGCCGTCATTATTTTCCAAGCGGGAATGGCCATCGGAAAATTCCAGGGCGTTATGAGTCCACAGACACCTACTGGGAATCTTGTGGTCAAGCACAGCTTCCTTTTCAGTTCAGAGGGCGCAGTGAACCCTAACAGTCTCCTGCCCTCGCCAGCCATGTACTCCGTCACGTCTATCGCTTCCTGGACGTCCCCCATTGATTCCTGGATGACCTTTCCCATCTCCATGGTCATTTCCTTCGCCAACTGCATCTTGTTTTCGCGAAGCATCTGAGCAGCTTTGAGAAGCACCAGTCCTCTCCTTGGGGCCGGTGTTTCGCTCCATTCCGAGGAGGCTTCTTCAGCAGCCTGTACGGCTCTGTACACGTCCTCTTTGCATCCCCTTTGAAACGTTCCCAGAATCTGCTTAGGCCGGGCCGGATTGTCACTCTCAAAAGTTTCACCAGAGAGCGAATCAACCCATGAGCCGCCAATAAAAAGCTTGAAGTTCCTAGATTTGGTCATGTTCTCACAATTGCTATCGTCCATCACTTTTAATAAAACTTTATTTATGCACCGGCAACGAATGAAAACTATATAAACAGGGCCCAAAGGAACCTTAAAAAAGAAAGATTTGGCTGGAACGGTGCTTATCCGTGGAAGACTGCGTGTTTTGCAAGATAGCACGAGGAGAAGTTCATGCGAGTCGCATCTACGAAGACGAAAATGTAATGGCGTTTCTTGACGCAAGACCAGTTAATGAAGGACACACTCTTGTAGTTTCAAAGAAGCACTATGAAAACATATTCGAGATTCCAGAAGAGGAGCTTGGAAACCTTTTCAAAATCGTCAAGAAAGTGGCTTCCGCAGTTTTGAAGAGCGAGAGCGCCGACGGAATTAGAATAGTTCAGAATAATGGCAGCGCAGCTCGCCAAAACATTTTCCACTTTCACGTCCACATCATCCCAGAGTACGAAACCCAAGAATCACACTGGCACCGCGAGAGCCCCCAACAAGCAGAATTAGACAAAGTTGCAGTCAAGATCAGAAGAAGTATCTAACGACCGCACGCGCCGTTATTCAGAAATCACCTGTTACTCATTGAATGGCCATATGTTCTTTTGAGTCTCGCCCTTCCTAAACTTTTAATACTCAAGGCTCAATGAGGCTAATTGTGACAAGCAGGAGTGCCATAGCATGGAGAAGAGAGTGAACGTGGGCGACCGATCTTCGGATTTCAGTTTAGAAGACCAGAACGAAGAGATGTTTACTCTTTCGAAGTTCAAAGGAAAGAAAGTCTTGCTGTCGTTCCATCCTCTGGCGTGGACCTCAGTGTGTTCTGAACAGATGAAATCGCTGGAAAAGAACAAGCAAGCTTTTGATTCTCTCAACACGACAGCCGTCGGCGTTAGCGTCGACACGGTACCGTCGAAAAAGGCCTGGGCAAAAAGCTTGAGCATCGAGAGCACGAGGCTACTGTCGGATTTCTGGCCACACGGCAAAGTCGCCGAGGCCTACGGCATCTTCAGGAGCAAGTACGGTACCTCAGAACGTGCCAACATCATCATTGACGAAAACCAGAAAGTAGCATTCGTCCAAGTTTATCCGATCGGACAGCTTCCAGACATTAAAGAAGTCATAGAGGCTCTCAAGAAACTGGGTTAACAATTCACTTTTTGAAGTATTTCTTCAGCGGTTCCCAGTAGAACTCTATCCATCCCTGCGCAGTGTCTGCGGCTTGTTCAGCGGGAACACCAGAATGAACCATAGAGAGCTCCGTGCCGCCCTCTGCCTTCTTGAAAGTGAGCTCAAGCCTTGACGGAGGGTGCCCTTCTGGCCATTCTGTCGTCAGCCACTCTTGCACTATTCTTTTTCCGTGTTCCAATTCAAGGTTTTTCCCCGAAATGTAGCCGTCCCACGCTGTGAATTTGCCTCCCACCTTTGGATCGCACGTGGCTTTGCTGCCCGTGAACTTCGAATGCTTCTTCGCGTCCATGAAAGCCTCGTAAACTTCGATCGGCGTGGCGGGTATGAGCACTTTCTGCTTTATCGTTTCAGTTTTCGCCATAAAGAACCTTCTTCCGTTACAAAGGATGCATTTCTAATATAGGGGAGAGGGGTATGTAAGCGTTGGGATTCGAGGCCATCGCTTAGAGTCTAATTCGCGGCTTCTTGTGTATTCAATTTGGGGATTTGCGGGAACGGTGTTGGGAAAGGTCGGAGGGGTCTTGGTGGCGACAGCGGTTCAGGTTCCATGTCAAGGCTTACTGAGAATCTTTCAATCATCTTCTTCACTCTCGGCCACGGTTGGCGTTATGGTGAGCTGCACTAGTCTTTCTTCGCGGAGTATTGTCAGCATCGTCTTTTTTCCGATGATGTCTTCATTTAGCAGCCCTGGGAGATCGTAGAATGTTGTCACGGGTTTTTCGTTGAACTTCACTATGACATCGCCCATGGTTAGGCCGGCCTTCTTGGCGGGTGCGCCCTGTTCAACCTGGAACACCATTACGCCAGAGTCTTGGTTTACGCCTGCTTGGCTCGCGATTTCCTGCGGGATTAAGACGGTGTCAGACACTATGCCCAAGTACGCCCTTCTGAGTTTCCCTCCGGTCATGAGTCTGTCAGTGATGCTTTTCACCCTGTTCGCCGGGATAGCTATGCCTCTGGACCAAACGAACGCCGTGTTGAGACCTATCACTTTGCCCGAAACGTCTATGAGGGGTCCTCCTGAAAAGCCCGGATTGAGTCTGGCATCCGTTGCAATCACGTTTTCCATCGCGGTTCCTCTCCAACCTCTGAGAGTGGCGCCAACGTTGGTGATTATACCTGTTGTTGCGGTCGGTTGCCTGTTGAAGGGATTTGCAAGCGCGAGAACGAACTGGCCTGTGCTGAGCTTGTCCGAATCTCCGAATTCTGCGGGCTTGAAGTTGCCCTCTTCAGCCTGGAGCAGTGCCACGTCAGAGTATGGATCAGACCCTACAAGTTTGGCCTGGAGGCTTTTCTCTCCTTGGCCGATCCTCACATCAGCGCTTCTGCCGAGAACATGGTTGCAAGTCACTATGTGACCGTCCGCCGTCAGGACGACGCCGGTTCCTCTTGTCATCCTCGAGTTCACGTTGACCACGGAGGGTGCGAGTTTCTTGACGAGTTCGCTGGTAGCGTCCGAAAGCGATTTCAAAATCTGTAATGAACTGATTTGGTTACTCATACTTTTTCACCTCAAGAAGGAAGAGGCGGCGCGGTATTTGTTGACTAAGGAAGAAGCAAAGTCAGTCACGGTTTATGCTGGCATCAAGCTCATGTCGTGACCGCCGAAGTAGGCGACGTGCCTGATCAACTGGGAGCTGGAGCACAGCTTTCCTATGTAAACCATAAGTTGGTAAGAGGCTTTCAGAGCCATGTTCAAATCCTTATCCCGGAGGAACTTGGCATCTATCGTCAAGGCGGGCTCCAGAATATTCACGTTAACTTGGATGCCCCCATCTTCCGTAGTCCACTTCAACGTGATTCCATCTTCGCCTTCCGTGCAACCCAGCCAACGCAGAAGCCCAAACCATTTGCCCTTGAGGTTCAGGATAAGCTGTTCCACAGACACGTTAGTAGGAACAAGGGTCTGCAGCAAAGCCACCCGAGACTCATCGCTAACGGCGGAATGCAAGGATTGAAACTCGTCTATCTTTGATGTAACCTTGTAGCCTTCAGGTCCCTTCTCCACGATGCCCTCTTGTTCCAGCCTGCCGAGAATCCTAGAAAGAGTCTCAGAATGCAGGCCCAGTCTCCTCTTCAGCCCGTCGAAAGTGAACCTAGTCAAGGCTTCCTCGCGTATCAAGTTAAGAACGTCAGCGTCCCGCTCGCTTAACGAAGACTCGGGAATTTGCCATTCATCATCCAATGTTGTTTCAGACCTGCCATTCACCCATGGCTGCCTTGCTCTTGAACATTGCTCTCCCAGCGGCTAGAAAACAAGGTCATCGGGGGCTCTTCAGATGTGCTGGAAGTCCAGCCTTCGCGTCTGCAACGAGTTCAGTTCGATGCAGTAAAGGCTGATTCGAGAACTTTGAGGATCCTAATCATGCCTGCTCCATCAATGGGACTTAGCACGCCTGGCCCGCTTGCCAATGAGGATGGCGAAGAGTGAAGCGGCAATTAAGGTTACGACAGCAACTGGTGATGCAAATTCTGGAACTACGGTGACTGTTCCGCCTGAGGGAAGTTGGTAGGAAATTGGATTGGAGTTAGGATCAGAAAGTTGTACGTCTTCCAAATTTAAAGGAATGGAGTTGCCCAAAGCCAAGGACTTAAACTCTATTGTCAGTAGCACTCCGTCGCCGCTTACGCCTGGCACGGCTCCCGTTAAAGTGCAAGCAACAGACACGACTCCCTCAGTTGAGTTGTAATTGTCGGTGAAGCTTACTATATCGAAGAAAGGTTTGTAGTTTCCGCTCTCATTCAGAAAAGGGCCTTCAGTAACCTGCGTCCCGTTCATAAGACTTGAGTTGTAGTACACTTCCAGTTCATACCCGTAAAGATTAGAGACGTCAGAGATGCTAACATTCACGGTGAAATAATCTCCCACAGCATTGACCTGCTGACTTGGAGGATCTATAAAGACTGTTGTTGACGCCGCGTTAGCTTTTATGACGGCACTGAGTGGCAATGTTAAGAGGACTATGATGGCTGAGCAGGCCAAAACCTTACAGAAGCTCATGAGCTGCGACATGCGAATACTCTCGGCCCATTATTTTATGTTTTACATATATTAAACTTCATATTCATCTTCTGGAAAAAAAAGAGAAAAAGGGGAATTTTAGCCTGTTTGACCCATCTGACTGGCTACTGTTACGAGGTCGTAGATGTCAACTGAACCATCACCGCATACGTCAGCTTTGCTGACGGCTCCGAAGTTTGATAGTCCGCCAAATCTGGGGTCTCCTGGAACAGCTCCCATGTACCTGGCTACGTACACGAGGTCGTATATGTCTACGACGCCGTGGCCAAGAACGTCTCCGTCCAGAAATGTCCCTACGCGGATGCAAACGTGATCCACGGTGCCTATTACATCGTCGAAGCCTGTTATGCTTAAGGTGAAGTTCTTCCAGTTTCCGTAGACTTCAAGCGTGCCTGTCGCGTTCTGTCTCAAGTATGAAGTGCTTGTTTGCCAGTCTGTCCAGTTCATTCCAGTGAAGCTGAAGGTGACGTTGAGGACTGACCATACTCCTGCAATGTACAGGTCGTTGCCTGTGTAGTTCAGTTCAGTATCCGTGGCGTTGATTAACGTTGCAGAGTAGTAAGAGTATGTATAGTTTCCAAAGGTCGCGTTCCACACTGGCGCTACCGGTAGAGGCGTACTCGTTACAGGTATCCATGTCACGTGTGCTTGCGATTCATTTTCGGCTGTACTAGCGGTTGAATTGACAATCTTTGCGTCTGCCTGCAGGCATCCCATCGCTGGCGAGCTGCCGAAATTTGTGACGCTACCGACGACTGAAATGCACTCAAAAGTCACTGGTGGCGGCAACACTGTCTGTGAAATCACGAGCACCAGTTGGCCGGTTGCTCCACACATGCCCTTCGGAAGGGTGTAAGCGTTTGGAACCTCGAATTCAGCCTGGAAAGTGCCGTTTTCAGTCATCATTGCCCCGTTAAAGTCTATGTTGTCTTCAGTAATGCGTGCGAAACCCTGGAACGTGGCATTATATGTGCCAGGAACTATCGCTGTGGGAATTCTGGCTGTGAAGTTCGCGGTAACATTTACGATGTCTGTCTGGACGAACCATCCGAGCGTCATAGTGCCTGTCGCGTTTACTTGTCCGACGTAGAAAGTCTGATTAGAGTCTGCCTGAGATAAGGCCGCTAAAACGGAAATGCTCAGCAGTGCGATCACCGTTACAGCAACCAATTTGCTTAGTTTTGCCATTTCTAATCCTTCTTTTTGACGAGAGGATATAGTCAAACAATCATAAAAGCCTTTTTCCGTTCCTTTTCGTTCCATAAACTAGAAAACGGTTTATTTTGTTATTTAATTGTTCCAAATGGTTTATTTACTCTGTTTCTCTGTTATTTACGCCTTAAACTCTCGTTCTTGAAGATGAAATTGCCCTTCACACTCCTTAAATAGCACGTTCTGTTATTACCCAAAGAGATCATGAAAAACATTGTTCCAATGCTATGCGCCCTATTTTGTTTAATAACAATATGTCTGGCCGTGGTTCCTCAAACCCGGGCCTACACGCTTGAGACAGCATACATTATTGGAATACACACGGATGGAACGGCTTCATGGACGATTGAGCAGAGCGCATACATAGAAACAGAGACCGACGAAACGAATTTTTCAAATCTCATATACCGAGCAACATCATACATCGACCAATTCACGTCAAACGTATCCGCAATAATCGATCAAGCCCATGACAAAACCGGTCGTTTCATGACATATGCAAACATTTCCATCAGCGGCAACGTAAGCGGCGTAGGCGCCTACGGCTTCTTAGATTACATGTTCGACTGGACAAACTTTGCAACGGTTTCAAATACAAACATAACATTAGGCGATGCGTTTTCCAACGATTCATTCATGTTCGGAGACGGTAGTCTCTCGATCATCCTTCCGATAGGATACACGGTGGAGAGTTGCTCACCGCCCCCAGACTCCTACTCGAACGGCGTTCTGACGTGGAACTCCATCAACTCTCTTCAAAATGGGCAGCCAACAATTCAACTGTCCACAATGCCTCCTCCTACAATTGTCATCTTATCTCCCAACAATATGACGTACTCCGTCAACCATGTCCCATTGAGTTTTACCAATAGTGAGAATACCACGGAATGGTACAGCCTGGATGGAGCAAGCAACGTGACGATAATGGGGAACATAACTCTGACAAATCTTTCCAATGGCTCGCACACGGTAACGATATACGTGAACGACGCCTCAGGCAGCGTAGGAAGCTCACCCACCGTTTATTTTGCAGTCAACGTTGCGGAGGGAGCAATCTTCACCCCAACGTCTCTGCTATTTCTCGAAATAATGATTCCGTTGGCTAGCGCCGTTCTAGCAAGCGCGTTAGTCTTAAAGTTCAGAAAGAAGAAAGAAAAACCGAACGGAACCGTTCCTAACCTAGCTGCCAAAGAAGCAGGAGACACTGAAAGAATACTTGCGTTACTAAAGAGAGAAGGGGGACAAATGCTTCAGTCAGAAATAACAGACCGGCTCAGATTCTCAAAAGCCAAAACCAGCCGAATTCTTGGAGACATGGAAAGAAAAGGTTTCATCATGAGGCACAAGAGCGGAAGAGACAAAGTGGTGCACATTCAAGATAACGCGGAAAAAAACAACAGGCAAGATTAGTTATACTATTGTTATACGACGATGAGCCAACCCTCTTGCCTGTCGCACGCTAATTCGAGATGGAGGATTATTCCAGAAGCAATAATAGGTTCTGCCAAGACTTAATGGATGAAGAGCAAGAAGGGAAAAACGGAAAGCACGAGCAGTGCGCATACTTATGGTGACAGCATGATGCGTCGAAGAACATCCGTGATGAGATTTGGTTGCTTTTTGCTTCTTCTGTGCTTAACAAGCCTAACTGTTGCAGGAAAGATTACCAGTCTGTCTAATGCTCAACAAACTGTCACAGTGAGTGTTTTACCTTCATCTGTCAGCGTTCCAGTTAACCAAAGCTTCACGATTAACGTTACCGTGTCCGGGGTTGCCGATCTTTACGGATGGTATTTTCAACTTGACTGGAACAGCTCGCTCTTGAACGTTCTCAACGTGTCAGAGGGGCCGTTCCTGCAAGCAGGGGGGACCACGTTTTTTGAGTATAGTGTGAACGCTACAGATGGTAGCATGATTGTTTATGATACGTTAACTGGAAGTATCCCTGGTGTCAGCGGCGACGGAACGTTAGCGACCATGACATTTGAGGCCCAAAACGTTGGACAATGTCCCATAAGCTTGCAGGATGTAGAGCTTGCTGACTCTTCGGACCAGCCGATTTCTTGTCAGGTTGCGAGCGGATATGGGTATTTTACGCCTCAGCACGATATTGCTGTAACGCAAGTGACCGCTGCTCCCATGGCTCTGCTGCCCGGCGGTGTTGTGAACATTAATGTTACTGTTCAGAATGACGGTGGCTTTTCAGAGGTCTTTAATGTCACAGTTTATATAAATTCACAGGCTATCGGAGTTCAACCTGTTTCCCTGGGAATCGGTGCCTGGACAATTGTCGCGTTCGCATGGGATACTACCGGTCTTCAAGAGGGAGACTACTTTCTTCTAGCGTCGGCAACCCTGCCCCCAGAAGAAAACACAACTAACAACAGTATGCAAATGTCAAATCCCATCACACTGCTTTACGACGGTCACGACGTTGCCGTCACGGATGCAGAACCGTTAAGGACAGTTGTGGGGCAGAGCCTCTTTGCTAATGTAACGGCGACGGTAAAAGACTACGGCATCTTCAGCGAAACCTTTAACACAACAATATACGCTAACTCAACAGCCATTTACACGCAGACCGTTAGCCTGCAAAGCGGAACGTGGACGACGCTTACAGTCACTTGGAACACTACCGAGTTTGCCTATGGAAACTACACGATAAGCGCCTACGCATCGCCAGTTCCAGGCGAAACAAACACGTCAAACAACAACTTCACAGGCAGCTGGATTATTGTTTCTATCATTGGAGACATCACCGGTTCAAACGGCTGGCCAGACGGACTGGTCAACATGAAAGACGTGGCCGCTGTTGGCAGAGCATTCGGTTCCACACCGGGGAACAGCAACTGGAACCCCAACGCAGACCTCGATAACAACGGCATAGTTAACATGAAAGACATCGCATTGGTGGCCAGACACTTCGGCCAGCAACTGAACCCTAACCCTTTTTAGCGCGATGCGCTAGCGCGGGTGCTCTCATCAACGATGGCATAGTCAACATGAAAGACATTGCCCTCGAAGCCAGACACTTCGGAGATCATTATCCATAGTTCTCACGTTAGGTTCGTGATGAGCAAGAGCTTCCTTCAAAATGAATGCAATTTTATTACACAATGAATTACTAATCACAAAAGGCAAGTCCAAGTTCCTTCTTCTTTGACTCTGCATCGTGTGAAATACGACCGATCAATCTAAGAAACCAACAGAATTATCTGAACATAATCACATATTGGAATCGGGGGTCGGCTTAGCTGGAAAATTTGACAAAAGTCAAGTTCACAAACCTGGACAAGGTGCTGTATCCTGAGGCAGACGTCACTAAGGCGCAGGTTATTGAACATTATGTCAGAATGGCCCCTAGAATGCTGGGCATTTTGAAGGATAGGCCGATGGTTTTGACGAGGTTTCCTGATGGCGTCGACAAGCAGGGGTTTTACGAGAAAGACATGCCCTTGGGCACTCCTTCCTGGGTGAAGACGTTTAAGACATATTCCGAATCGGCGGGGCGTGAAATTAACTATGTTGTTTGCAACAACTTGGACACGCTTGTTTGGCTCGCGAACCTCGCGGCGCTGGAGCTTCACATGACCCTTTCCAAGATGGACAAGTTTGAGAAGCCTGATCTTCTCGTCTTCGATGTTGATCCAGAACCCCCGGCGAGCATAGATGAAGCCGTGGACGTGGCGTTGATGCTGAAGGAGAAGCTTGACGGATTAAATCTCATATCCTATGTGAAGACGTCCGGAAAAAAAGGTTTGCACATTCTCGTTCCAATTGTTCCCGATTACACGTTCAATCAAACTAGAGAATATGTCCACCAGATCGGAAGGCATTTGGCCAAGGAATCTCGCCTAGTCGCCTCAGAGGTTTCCAGACCAAAAAAACCCGGCGCCGTTTATATCGATTATCGGCAGAATTCTCATGGAAGAACCATGGTGTGCCCCTACAGTCTGAGGGCCACACCGCAAGCAACGGTTTCAATGCCTCTGGAATGGAGAGATGCCAAGAAAGGGTTAAAGCCAGAGAAATACACTTTGTCAACGGTTGCCAAGTCTGAGAGCAACCCGTGGAAAGGAATGCTTGAAAACAAACAGAAACTTGAGAAGAGGGTGGATTGATGAAAGAAGTACCAATTGAAGAAGAACCAATTGAAGAAACGAACGCGCAAATTCCCAAGAGACCCTTTTGGAGTGGAACTGTGACAATAGGCCTAGTCAACGTGCCGGTTAAACTTTACTCGATGACGTTTGACAAGGCTTTTTCTTTCAAGTTCCTTCACAAACAAGATGGACAACCCCTGAAGTACCAGAGGGTGTGCGTTAAAGACAACGCAGTCGTTCTCTGGAAAGACACTGTGAGAGGTTACGAAGTGAGTAAGAACCACTTCATAGTCTTCCAGAAGGAGGAGCTTGACGCGGCGAGACCGCAATCGAGCCAGAAAATCCGCATAGACAAGTTTGTTGACTACCTCTCTATCGATCCAATATATTTCGAAAGGTCATATGCCCTCACGCCGGACAAAAACGACGAAGCCTACAGCCTGCTCTTGACGTCATTGCAAAAAACGCACAAGGCGGGAGCGGGAAGAATCACTCTGAAAACGAAGGAGTACCCTATCTTGTTGCATGCTTACAAGGGAGCCATGGTGCTGACCACGCTTCGATACGCCGACGAGATTTCAGATCCAAGTAAACTGGAAGAACTGAAACGACTCAAGGAACCGGAGAAGAAAGAATTAGACCTGGCAGTTAAAATAATAAATGATCTTTCAGGCGAGTTCGACATAACTGAGTACGAGGACACCTATGCGGAGAGAATTCGAAAGCTGATTGCCAAGAAACTCAAGGGTGAAACAATCGTCGCTGAAAAGCCCGTGAAGGAAGAGGCCAAGGAGCTCATGGTGGCGCTACAAGAGACTCTCAATCAGCTGAAGAAACAATGAGACAATATTACAAGCCAATGCTGGCACAGCACGCTGAAAAGCCTTTCAATTCAGAGGACTGGATATTCGAGGTCAAATGGGATGGTATAAGGGCCATAAGCTATATTGACGGCGGACTTAGCATTAGGAGTAGAAACGAGAAAGAACTGAAACACAATTTTCCCGAATTGGAAGAACTGAAGAAACTGACGCAAAACACGGTGATCGACGGCGAAATAATCGTCATGAAAGCTGCCAAAGCCGATTTCCAAGCGCTTGCCGAGAGAAGCAAAACCACTTCAACGGAAAACATCAAGTTTCTGTCTCACGAGTCACCCGCGAACTATATAGTATTCGACATAATGGAAAGAGACGGAAACTCTCTCCTGCAGCTTCCGCTGACGGAGAGAAAGAGACTTCTGAAACAGTACGTGCGCGAGGGAAGCTACGTGGTGCTTTCCGCATTTGTTGAAACAGATGGAGAAGCATACTACAAGGCAGCTTTAGCAAAAGGCATGGAAGGCATAATGGCTAAGAAAAAAGACAGCCAATATGAACCCGGCGCCAGAAGCGCAAACTGGTTGAAGATCAAACCCATCCTCACGTGCGACTGCGTAATATTCGGCTACACGATCGGCAAGGGAACGAGAAAGCCGACCTTTGGAGCACTTATTCTGGGACTATTCGGCGAAAAGGAACCCGTCTACGTGGGCAAAGTTGGAACCGGCTTCGACCAAGAAAATTTGGAATCAATGTTGAAAATGTTTGAGCCTCTGCAAGTCAAAGACGAAACCCTTGAAGGAGTCGACGTCCCAGAACGGATAGTTTGGCTAAAACCTGAAACCGTTTGCGAAGTGGCCTACCAAAACGTCACTAGAGAGGGCAGACTGCGCATGCCCCGATTTCTCGGACTCAGGAACGATAAGCATCCCTCAGAGTGCACTCTGGAGCAGATAGCCCAACGTAGGCTCGAACCTTACGCTTCGAAGAGAGATTTCAAAATCACTCCCGAACCATCAGGAACCACCACTCCAGAGAAGGGAGGAAACGCATTTGTTGTACAGGAGCATCATGCGAGAAGACTTCATTACGATTTAAGATTGGAGAAAGATGGCGTGCTGAAGAGCTGGGCGGTTCCGAAAGGAATCCCAGAGCAGCCCGGCGAGAAGAGGCTCGCCGTTGAAACCGAGGATCATCCGTTGGAGTACCGTAGCTTTGAGGGAACCATACCGGAAGGGCAGTATGGAGCGGGCACGGTGAAGATATTCGATCAAGGGACGTTTGAAACGAAGCTTTGGAACGAAAACATGGTGGAGGTCATCCTTCACGGTCAGAGACTTCGCGGCAGGTACGTCCTCACACGCTTCAAAAAGGCGGGGGACAAACAGTGGCTACTCCTGAAAGTGAAAGAGGCAGAATAGAAAAACTGCATGTTGGCACGATGGGGTGGAGCTACGGGTTCTGGGTAGGCCGCTTCTATCCAGAGAGGCTGAAGCCGCCAAAGTTTCTGACGGAATACGCAAAGCATTTTGATACAGTAGAATTGGACAACACATTCTACAGAATTCCGTCGACCAGCACAACGAAGGCTTGGAGAGAACAGACTCCTGATGGATTCTTGTTCTCAGCCAAGTTTCCCAGGGTCGTAACCCACATCAAAAAGCTTCGAAATTGTGAGAGAGAGGTTGACATCTTCATTTCAAGAATGTCCCTGTTGCAGAACAAACTCGGACCGCTTCTGCTCCAGTTTCCAGCATCATTCAACGCAAAGCATTTTCCAGACCTGCAGCAGTTTTTGTCAATTTTGCCACGAGGCTATCGTTACGCCGTTGAAGTGAGAAGCAAAGACTGGGCTGGAACAGAACTCAGCTCTCTTCTCAAGGAAAACGGCGTGGCCCAAGTTTCCGTTGGTCAACCTAATCTTGGAGCGACAGCCGACTTTGTATACATGAGATGGGAAGGAGATAGAAGCAAAGTGAATGGAACTTTGGGCAGCGTGGAGGTCGATAAAACGGAGGATGTTGGAAAATTGGCGGTCGCGGTGAAGAATTTTCTGGATCTACACTTAGAGGTTTTCGGTTATTTCAGCAAGTACTATTCAGGCTATCCTCCAAGCGATGTCGAGCAACTTCTGAACTTATTGCAATGAAGCATCAAACATGCTTCCGTACAACAGCCTGTCTGTTGAGTCAAAAAGATTCGCGCACGTCCCTTCGATTGAACGAGCCTGAGGAAAGTCCGCGTTCACTTTTTCTTGACTAGTGCGATCTTTACTAGCAGAGGCTCAAGATGCTCAACCCTAGCATCGCCGAACCTGTCCTTGTGTTGTACGGTGGCTATCGCTGTGGCTTGTTCGGCAGTCATCGTGTGCTTATTTAGCATTTTCATGACCGATCGTGCGATTTTTCTTGTGACGATGTTGTACCTGTCTTTCATCCATGCTTCACTTTCTGGCGTAAGTTCACTGTTAACTTCGTATAGCCAAACTTGTCCTCCAGTTTTCAAGACTCTGTGCAGCTCCTCAAACGCTTTGGATGGATTTGACAAATGATGAAAAGTCAGGGTGGCCACAGCAATATCAACAGATTCGCTTGCCATGCCGATTTCTGCGGCGTCCCCCGTGAGGACGTGCAGGTTTTTCAAGTGCAGCCGCTTTGCGTTTGCTCGAGCTATCTTTGACATATCCCACGAAGCATCGAGTCCGACAACTTCCAATGAAGGGTTCTTGACAGCAATACTGGTGGATAGATATCCTGGGCCAGCTCCCACGTCCAAGACTGTGCCGAATGCGAGTTTGTCAAGAATTTCATTTTCTACGGCGGCGTTGATGTCCCTGAAGACAGAGATTCTTCTACTCGCAAGCGCGTACGCGTGCGCTCCAAGTCCCTTAAACAAGTCGGGCATGAGTTAACACCTTTAATCTTTCTTCAGTTTCATAAACGTCTCTCGTTGCTTGTATGTCCTTTCAACTCAAGTTGTAAGCCTGAGGAATGGCTGGGTCTTTTCTTACAGTTTAGAGATAACATAACAAAGGTGTTTTTTACTTCCGCCGCACGGCTGTTTCGAAATTTCCGGATAGCAATCTTCCCGTGGCGGCGTCCAAGTTGATAGTGCGCTTGGTGTTTTTTGTTTTGTGCTGGACTTTTATGCTCCAGGCAGGAAGCAAAATCAACTCTGCTGAAATGGGAAGGACGCCTATTTTCAATTCCAGTGTTCGGTAGGCTTCATCTGTGCGAAGTTTTATTTGTGGGAATTTTCCAATTTCGTTGGGCAGTTTGGGCACGAACGTGATGCGGTTGTCCTCGTCTAAGTTTCTGATTTTCTCCGCAGTGTTTGTCATGAGCTTGTGAAAGACTATTTCTCTCTTCTCCAGAGATATTATAGCCCCAGTTTGTGCGCTCACGTAGTATGTGCGTGTTTCTTCTTTTTTGAGTAGGAGCATTTTGGTTGCCTTGTGCGTTGCAGTGACTCTCCATATGGGAATGTAATAGAACTCCGCATCGGAGATTTCTTCTTCTTTGCGCAGCAGGCCACCTTCAAGCAGGGATTTGGCTTTCTTGGAGGCTTCCACTTGAGTAATACTTGCCTGAATTGTCAGCACCTCTCCGTTGATGTCTTTGGAGGGATCGAGGTTGAATTCTGACGGCCAGTACAAGTTTTCAGTCCGATTTCTGGATCGACCCTTCTTCGCGACGCCAGCGTTAACGAGCTTGTGGAGGATTTTTTCCGTGTCAGTTGAACTGATCTTCAGGCTCTTCGCCACGGAGGCCGCTGGAACTGCCTTTCTCTCTGAGTGAAGGAATCGTCGGGTTTTCTCCTCCAGATTCGGGGCGGGAGTAATGTGGGCGGCTGCAGTCCACTTCTTTGCGATTCTCTTTTCGAGATGTTTCTGAAAGAATGCTGTTGATTCAGAGGGCACGTATTTTGAGAGATCCTTCTCATCAAGAGTCAGGTGTTTGGTGGCCAGCCAGCGAACGTTGAAGTCGACGACATCATCGTAATAGTCCGGGGAAAGCAGGAGAAATTCGCCCGTTCGCAGGCTTGGTAACTTCTGCAGAACGGCATCTGCGTGTGAGGGATCTATTGATTGGATGATTTTTTGGACTCTGGCAACGTCTTGGGTCGTCATCATGCGGCCTAGACACCACGTGTTGACCTGTGCCAGAGCTTTGTAGTCTATGTCCGTGATGTTCTGCGTGGCCGCAACAAGCCCCACCCCGTATTTCCTTGCCTGTTTGAACAAAAGGGCGTAGCCGTTTTTTGGAGGAGGATTCCGCGGGTAGGGTGGAATGTAAGGAGAGATTTCATCAACGTAGAACAGCATTCTCAAATCGTTTGAGGGGTTTTTCAACATCCAGCAATAGAGTTCCTTTAAGAGGGTGGCCAGGAAAAATTGCTTGTCGTTTTCGGAGCTTAAGGTGTTCAAGTAGATTATGTTAACGGGAACTTTTCCGTCGCTTGTGTCCAAGAAAAGGCTGATGTCTATTGGAACTCCCAGCTGAAACATCAGTGAAGAAGTTCCAACCGTCAGAAAGTGCAGTTTTCGCGCAATTTCTTCCGGCTCTTTCTTGGTCACTAGACTGTTTAGGGTCGGCGCGATTTTGGCCGGAGGGTTTAGGACTATGTGAGCCAGATGGCTTATGTCGCTGATTCTCTGCCTTTGTTGCCACGTGTGTTCGAGTATGGTGAACAGGTAGGCTTTGGCACTTTTTCCAGCGTCTACGTTCAGATCGTATCCCAGGAAGCTTGCTAGGGAGGTTGCTGTGAGGTCGATAGTTTGGATGGCTTCTTCAGGGGGGATGTCTTGTGTGGGAGATTTGAACGGGTTAATGCTTATGGGGATGGCTTTGGTGCTGGCAGGAGTGAAAATGGCTATTCTTGCCTTTGAGAAGAATTCCTCTTGAACCTCCAAAGGGGTTCCATGTTCTGTGAGTTCTTCAGGATCGCCCCTAACGGCGAGGGAGGAAATGTCTCCTTGAGGGTCGATAATGATGACTGGGATGTTGTTTCGCACAGCCTCTTCGATGACGCATTTGCACAACACGGTTTTGCCAGAACCGCTTCCGCCGAGGGCCATGAAGTGACGTTTAAAGGCGTTAACTGGCAGCTCCACTGAAGAACCATCTGCCCCATTCCTGCCCAAGAACAAGGAACCGCGAATCCCCGTTCTCGTGTTGTTTAAACTTGTTTCACCGTTCATTCTTGGCACGTCTCCAAAATAGCAGTGCGAAATATGATCAGGCACGCTGTAGTTGGTTTCTGTCTTATTAACAATTACTTTGGAGGAGATTTACAGAAAAACGGCGATTAGACACTACTTGACGAAAACAAGACCCAGAGCCAAGCCGATGAGGAATGCCACGGAGGAATAGGGTAGGACGTTGAGCCAGCCGTGACCAAGGTTGTATAGCATAGGCAGAATCTTCATTGCCTCGGAGAAAAGGCCGCTGAAGGTCACGCTCAGGATGCCAGTGGCGACTAAAACTATGACAAGTGCAACAACTAGCACCAGAAGCTTCAAAGCCCTCTTTATCACAGCACCCACGAGCAAGCCTATGATGAACGGTAGGACAACCGGGACTATCCAAGCAACCTCAGGCGGGATTGACATCGTTTTTCCCCCAGAATTTAATCCCTAGCTATTCAGAAACACTTCTGAAACGGGTATAAAAGTATTTGCAGAACCTGCTAGGCACACGAGCCACATATCCTAGGGAAGAATTAGGCAAGGAGGCAGCTATTGTTGGAATATTACAGGATAATATAGAAGCGAATGTTCATTGGTAATTCAAAAGCGAGAAGACTAACGAAAAGAACAAATCCCAGCCGCCCGGAATACACAATTCTTAATTTGTCGATTACTAGAATCTAACGGACGGTGGCTCGAACACGACGGCCCAAGCGACTGAATTTGAAGTGTTAACTTGGAATCGAATGTACAATGTTCTCTTGAGTCTAGCAAGGAGGATTCTCAGAAGCGGGTTTGTGCCAGACGTGATAGTCGGCGTTTCGAGGGGAGGTTGGGTTCCCGCCCGCGTGCTATGCGACCTGCTAAATGCACCGCTACTGGCGAGCATCGGAGTCGCATTCTACACTGGTGTCGGAGAGGCTGGGAGGCGACCGACCCTGACGCAGCCCTTGACAGTCGAGGTGTCGGGCAAGAAGGTGCTTCTCGTTGACGAGGTCGCGGACACTGGAGAAAGTCTGAAGCTGGCTAAAGAGGAGGTCGTCAAAGAAGGAGCGAGGGAAGTGAGAACTGTGACCATGTACACGAAGCCGTGGAGCATCATCGAACCAGATTATCACGAGAAAAAAACCTCAAGCTGGATAGTTTTCCCATGGGAAACAAAAGAAACCATTCAATCAGTTGCCATGGGCTCAAAATGGAAAAAGAGAAAGGAACTTGAGGATCTTCAACGCGCACGATTATCGGCAAGGCAAGCCCAAAGATTCTTGAACAAGATTCTGACGGAAAAATGCAAACTCACAGGGTCCGAACGATAATGACCGAGCGTGCAGTTCAGCAAAAACAGACTTGGTGACTGCATGGGCGAAGTCACAAGTCTTTAATACATAGAAAACAGAGAATGTGCCTCCTGGAGGAAAAACAGATTGTTTAAGCGTTGGTTACAAGCAGATATTCTAATATTCGCAATTGCCTTGTGCTTTGCAGCTCAAATATGCATCTTCACTGCCACAACGAACCAGAATGCCATGGGAATAGTCTACGGCGCCAACGGTCCGCTCAAAGGCGTCATAGTCCTCGCGGAAGGAGATAACGGCTCAAGCTACGCTATAACCGACAGTTCTGGACAATACACTATGACTACGGGCCTACAGACTGGAACCTACAACGTGACAACATTGTATACCACTGGGTACATCAACGGCGAAGATGACTTCGTGAACGTAACAGCTCCCCTAACCACATCAGGCGTAGACTTTGACTTACAACTTTCCGGTGGAATCTCGGGCACAGTCACCGATGCCGTAAACCAGAGCCCAATCAACGGCACTTATATATACGCACTACTTTCAAACGGAACAGAAATCCTCGGATCTTCGGGCGTAACAGGATCTGACGGATCCTACCAATTAAATACAAACCTCGCGACGGGAACGTACAACGTCTCGATTTTGCTGGCACCAGATGGATACATCACGCCATCGCAACCGACGACTGCAAACGTCGTTGCGGGAGTTGTGACCACGAGCATTAACTTTGCTCTAGCAAGATCTGGAACCATCTCCGGAAATGTGGCGGCACCAAACGGCACCGGTCTCTATGGCATTGAGGTCTTTGCTACCTCAACCGGTGGCAGCACAACATACGTTGGTTATACCACTACAGACATGGCAGGCAACTACACAATAGACACAGGTCTCGGAACAGGCAGTTACACTGTAGGCGCCGAGGGCGACGGAAGCTACACAACGTATGAAAGCCTCTTAAACCCCGTTAATGTTTCAGTTACTGCGGGACAACCCACAAGCGGCATAAACATGGAATTGACCCCTGTCACCATTACCGCAACACCTTCGGGAACCATAACTGGACGCATAACAGACCAGAACGGCAACCCAATTGCAGGCGCATCGGTCAGCGCCACTGGAACCAATGGGACAGGTTCAGCCGATACCGACAGCAACGGCGACTACAGCATCTCAAGTGGACTGGGAACCGGAACCGACTACAACGTCAGTGCGACAGCATCAGGCTATTATCCCACGTATTACCAATCTCTCGTATCAGTTACAGTCGGTCAGACAACATCTAACATCAACATCCAAATGACTGCACTGCCAGCACAAAGCTATGGAACGATCACAGGCACCGTTACAGGAGCTGCAAACGCGATTCCAGAGTTTCAGTATCCGCTGATGGCAATGCTCTCTCTGACACTCGTAGCTGTGGTAGCAGGCAGACTGATGCTGAAAACAAAACGCTACAAAAACGTGCATACCGTGTATTAACCTTCTCCTCTTTTTTTGTTTTCCAAGCTTATTCTAAATAGTTTAATGACATCGATTAGACTTACACGAAACAACGGAGAATAATTCGCCTTTCCTCAGACGATGGAGCCGAGATGCACTTTTCCATCGAGATTTCCAGTTTCTTCAACTCCGCATATTGTCGGTTGATTTCCAGATCCAAAGCGTGCTTTCTGTTCAGATTTCTACGAAGCCTATCCTTCAAAACCGCACGTTCTTCTTCCAACAGAGACTTCATTCCTTCCCATCCAACGCTGTCGGTGCAATCCTCTTCCATTCAAGTTCTCGCAATGGCCCAGAGCAGTCAAAACGAGAAAGGAGAGACACAAAATTTTTTCAGCTTCTCTGGGCCCCTGCGAGTGCTTTTCTGAGAGGATAGAGTATTGCCGACTTGTTCTCAACCTCAGACACCTGATGATTGGCTAGTTATTAAGGCGTTTTTCAGAATTTTTTCAGAATTAGACACTATTGTTCCAAATGCAATCCTGCATTTGTGCCATGCCGGCGCGCACGCTTAGAAGAGAGCGAGGTTGGTTAGTTTGCGAATCCGATGAGAATCCGATGAGGGATGAGCTTATCAGAAAACATAACTTGTGGTGCCGCGTAGAGATGTTCGGAGATGTTGATGAACAAGCGCTTACAGCCTCACATAATGTGCGGGGTCGGCGACGTTGCCAAGTACGCTTTGATTTCGGGAGATCCTAAGAGAGTGGAAAAGATTGCGGCCTCGTTTGACGAGAGCGTTAAAGTTGGAGAATACCGAGGGTTCGTGACGTACACTGGTAGCGTTGAAGGGATAAGAGTCTCCGCCTGTTCAACGGGAATCGGATGTCCATCGGCGGCGATTGTCGTTGAGGAGTTGGCCAAGATTGGCGCTAAGACCTTCATTCGAGTCGGAACGACGGGCAGTCTGCAAGCTGACGTAGAAGTCGGCGACATCGTTATCGCATCCGCCGCTGTGCGCGGCGATGGAACATCAAGAAGCTACGTGCCCATTGAGTACCCTGCCGTCGCAGACTTCAATGTGACGACAGCACTATTTCAAGCAGCACAAGAGTCGAAGCGTAATATTCATTTCGGTACCATTTTGACCTCAGACGCCTTCTACGGCAAAATGGAAGAACTAAGACGCTGGAGCAGGTTTAATGTCCTGTCAGTGGAGATGGAATGCTCCGCCTTATTTACACTTGCAAGGCTGAGGAAATTGGAGGCCGGAGCCGTCCTAGCCGTTGATAGCAAACCATTAATGGGCCGCAAAAAGGGTGAATTTGAACCTGGTCAGAAAACTGGAGAGATGAGCGATTCAGTTCAGCAGTCAATCGAAGAAGAGATATGCATCGCCATTGAAGCAATAAAAATCCTAGAAAATAAGACGACAAAAGAAGAACGAACAAAAGCAAAAACGAAACCCAGACGATAGCAACGCAGGAGGATGAATTTCCTCGGCTCTTTGTCTAGTGTTCAAACGTCTCCAGATTCTTTCATCTTCTTGTCCTCGTATGGTGCTGCGACTCTTCTGTAGAATTCGAGCTTAACGCACTCTAAGACACCTATGGCTTTGTTGATGTGGAAGTATCGAAGAGGATATATCTGTTTGAGTATCTTCGTTACAACATAGTTCAGCTCTCCATCCACCTCTTCCACTGGCAAAGACTTGAGGATACCTATCAGTTCACCAAGCGCCTTCTCGTATTTTACCCTGTTCTCAGGTTTAACATAGGGCAACACCCAAACCTCCAACAACAACCTGATTCACGCAGGACCCTTATTAAAACTGGTCGAAATTCAAGTCGCAGGTTCGCGCCCAAAAAGACGCGGTGTCTGGGCATCACCTCGAAAACCTAATCAGAAGTCTTGGAGACCCTCTCAGTACGTGCTAAGCGTGTGTAAAGCAAGAAAGGCAACATTGCCAAGCGAATATCTGACGCTAAATGAACTTTCGTTGAATTGAGACCAAGGTTTATTTTATGACGACCTATTAGTGACCAGTGGGTGATTGATCATGTCGACAAACCCTCTAGAAATTTACAAGGAGTTTGACCCCAAAGTGATTGAATCCTTCAACCGGTTACAGGACCTTGTGTTTTGCGAAGGAGTTCTGTCTCTGAAATCCAAAGTGTTGATAGCTTTGGCCATCGACGTGGAGCATGGCGCGCTTCAAGGAGCGATGGCACTTGGGAGGAGAGCCCTCAAACTTGGGGCCACAAAGGAAGAGATCATCGAAACTCTCAGAGTCTCATACTACGTTGGGGGAAACCGTGCCCTCTTCACCTCAGCGCAGGTCTTGCAAAGCCTTTTCAAACAAGAAATGAAACTCTAACCAGCAGGCACTCTATTCTGCGACTTCCCTTGAACGATAAACTAGAATGATGGAAAAAGACTTGAACGAAAGAAAGGATATTCCAGAGTTTCCTGAGTCCCAAAAGCTGACATTTGAAGACAAAGCACTTCTTGAGGCACTCTTCAAGGAGATGCAACCACAGATTTCTGAGCTCACTTTCACAAACCTCTATGTCTGGAACGAGGCAGAACCAGTACGACTCTCTCGACTCAACAAAACTGTGTTGCTCCAACGCCGAAGAATACTCGACGGCAAGAACGTCTTTTTGCCCTCATGGACGAATGAAACAATTTCCACGTTGCTGGAGAATTTGAGAAGGGCTGCAGTTGAAAATCATACTGAGATATTGCTCTATGGAATAGATTCGATGCAGGCAAGGCAGCTAGGCGAGCGATATCGAGTTTGGCCGGACAGAGACAACTGGGACTACATCTACCTTTCCTCTGACCTGGCCGATCTTCCTGGCGACAAGTATCATTCCAAACGTAACTTCGTAACCCGCTGCCTCGCCGATCACAAGTGCGAATATGCCAAACTTGACGTCTCAGTCGTAAACGATTGTCTCCAACTGCAGACAGAATGGTGCAACCTCCGCCAATGTGGCTCTGTACCCAGCTTGGAAGCGGAAAACAGAGCAATCAAAACAATCTTCGACAGATACCCACAACTGAGCGTGTTCGGCGGCGCAGTCTACGTGGACGATAAACTCGAGGCGTTCACGCTCGCAGAACCGCTCAACAGCGAAACGGCAGTCATACACTTCGAAAAAGCCAACCCCCAAATAGTAGGCCTGTACCAACTCATCAACCAATGGTTCTGCCAGAACGCACTTCGAACCTTTACGTTCGTCAACCGCGAACAAGACCTCGGAATACCAGGCCTCAGAAAAGCAAAACTCAGCTACCACCCACACCACATGCTAGAAAAATACATTTCAACAATAGCCTAAAGGCCGCCGAGACTCCCGAGGCTTAGCCTTGAACTCCTATTTTCTCGCCAAAAATTTCATTCGCCTTTGTCATGGTGGAGAGTGGCGCGGACAGAGCGAAAACATGAGGGGGTAGAAAAGAAACGCTTTGTCCGCGTGGTTCTCTATAACCCTTCTCCGGCAACGACATCTGTAGCGGCACCTTATGATTGTTCTCCAAATAGTGTATTGACTGGTACTTGCTCTATATAGAGAGCCTGCAAATTGCCAGCTGAGTGTAGCAAAATAACTCGTACCCTGAGACACCACCCTTTACTTAATAGGACGTCTGCTACGCGCAATACCTGTTATTCGGGAACCCTTTTTTTACCAAATCCGGGATGGAAAACCCAAGCGTGACTCTTCAACTCTAATCAAATCTCCGTACAAGCTGTGTGAAAAAGAGCAGAGTACGTTCGGTATCAGTATCCGAGGGTCTTGTCCACGACGTTGACTAGAGGTTGCTCATGAAGGAACCTGTTTAGGTTTTCGCAGAATATGGCCGTCAAACGCTCCATGTAATACGGTGTTGACCCGGCAACGTGTGGAGTGATTATCACATTTCTGAAGTCCCAGAGCTCGCTATTCCCTGGCAACGGTTCGTTCTCAAAAGTGTCTAAGCCTGCCCCCGCAATCCATCCTTGCTTCAGCGCCTCTACTAACTTGTCTTCCTGGACGATTTTTCCTCTGCTCACGTTGATGAAATAGGCCGTTCGCTTCATGCTCTTGAACTGGGCTTCCCCCATCATTCCCTCCGTCTCCTTGGTCAATGGGAGCGAGAGAACGACGAAGTCTGATTCGGCGCACAGTTGGTTCAAATCGGCCGGATGAAAGAGCCTATCAACATTTTTTGACGCGTTTTGGGAAGGATCGCGTTTTGTCGCGACGACTCTCATTCCGAGGCATTTCGCTTTCTGCGCTATTTCCGATCCGATTCTGCCCAACCCCACTACTCCCACGGTTTTGCCAGACAGCTCTTCAACCTGCTCAACCGATGACCACGATTCGAACCTTTCCCATTTTCTTTCCGCCTGATTCCTAATGAACAGGTGCAGTTTTCGACATAGACACAACATCAATCCAATGACATGCTCCGAAATCGGAGTAGGATGAACCCCTCCAGCGTTTGTCACCATCACGGGACTCTTCACAACCTCTGGAAGGAGGAGTCTGTCAACGCCAGCCCCCCATGCCTGGATCCATTTCAACTTCCTCGCCGCAAGGAACAGCTCTCTTGAAAAGAAACCTGCAAAAAGTATGTCCACATCCTCGATAAGACCTAAAGCCTCTTCCTTGCCTACACTCTGCAAAACTTCAATATTCGGTGAAACACGCCTAATCTTATCGACATAGATTCCTGGCAAATCGAAAGAAATCAAAACCTTCAATTTTTCCATCCCTGGCAACCTCCACCAGAGCCTATTCGAACACATGTCCTGTCAGACATGGACCGCACGACGCTATTTAAACGTTGCAAACCCAAGAATCGCGTCTTCCACCCTTCTTCCCCGTTTGTGAATGCGTAACTCCGAGTGTTTCGCAAAGCAAAAGTTTCTAAGGCCTGCTGAGGCCGAACAGTCATGGGCTAGCCAATGTAGTTTATTGTGAAGGATGAGCCGTTGGAAGCGAGCGGCGAGAGAAGCACTAGCTGCGTGTTTTGATTGATCAGCGTGACGTCGATATGGGGAAGACTGCTAATAGTTTCCATCTTGCCGCCTACGGTTGCTGCGCAACCAGTGAATGTTAATTCCGAAAAGTCAGCCAGATTTCTCAAGACGTCGTTTATTCTCGGTCGCTCCAGAATCCACTCAGCTGACAGCATTGAAGAAGCATAAGAGACATTGCGGTAGTACTGCCCGCTGAAGGAGTCATTGATTTCTATCAACCATGTGTTTGTCAAGGGATCTGAGAGCGATATTGAAGCGGTAATTCTGTCTCCCGGAGATATGTTTAGCGAACCTACCGTCACTTCATTGTTTGGCAAAAGCTCGTACCATGCTGAATACGTTCCGACCCCGTTTATCGAATCCTGTTCTGTTCCCGCCTGAATCAGGGAACTGTCGAATTCGCCACCAATGCCAATCCAAGCCGCACTATAAGAATTCGTTCTTGAAACGCTCACAGCAGGAACCGTCCAAGACGCTTCGATTTCTGTGACCGAAGGATGAGGGTTATTCAGGTTCGTGGCTACAACATAGCCCGACCAGTTGGAACTGAGCAAACTCCGATTCCCAGAACCCGTGAGAAGCGGAAAGAAAAGAATCAGAGCGAAGACGAGCAGAGCGTCCAGCAAAATAATCAGGAGAATCAAGGATATCCGTCCCCTCCTCACAGGAGGCTTTTCAGGAGGTCCATAGGGCACGTTCATTCGTCTTTCTCAACCTGCCATTTTGACATCTTGCTGCTCCAAACGTTCGAGATTGTTTCGCTTCTATAATAATATGCTTGATCCTGCGACGGGCACCGGCTCACTGTCGTCCACATCATGGGCGTATCATCGTCAGGATCATTTTGAACTTTTTCACTGCTCTGAGTGAATGGGGTTCTTTGGCAGGAATCACAATCATTTCCCCCTTTTTCAAGAGATTTGCTTTTCCTGAGATAACAATTTCTGCTGCTCCGTCAGCTAAGTATATCAAAGCTTCATACGGTGCCGTGTGTTCGCTTAGACCTTGTCCTTCATCAAAAGCGAAAAAGGTCACGGTTCCGACTTTTCTGTCGATTATCGTGCGACTGACCACGGAGTCTTCTTGATAGTCTGCCAAATCGACCAACTTTGCAACGCGAACGCTGGGAAAGCTCTTTTCTTTGCTGCGGGCCGTTCCTATCCCACCATGAATTATCAGGTCAAGTTGCGTTCGTTTAAATGCTTTACGTCCCCAGCTTTTACCCCAAGGGCTTTGCGTTTCTAAAAACTCTTCTGGGTCGCGTTGTCAAGCTTAAAATATATATCGTGACAATGGTCCGTGCATGAAGATTCAAGTTGTGGGCTTGGGCCATGTGGGACGAAGCCTTATCGAACTCGTTGACGAGAAGGAGAAACTGTTGAAGTCGCGGGGGCTTGTTCTAAGCGTGGTTTCTGTTTCGGATTCAAAAGGAACGGCCATTGATGAGAGAGGACTGAGCCCGAGAGAAATTCTCAGGTACAAACCACTGGGGTGGAAAGGGTTCGGCAAGTTCGTGGGGGGTTTCGCCGCCGCAGATGCCATGAGAGAGATTGAATCCGATGTGATAGTAGAATTGACGCCCTCGACGCTGAATGGCGAACCTGGACTTTCGAACATTAAAGCTGCGTTCGCTGCGAAGAAGAGTGTTGTCACGGCGAACAAGGGTCCTCTAGTCGTTGCTTACAAGGAACTCGCAGGCTCCGCCAAGGAAAACGGTGTCAAGTTCCTCTTTGAAGCGACGGTTGGAGCGCATGTTCCGGTGTTCTGCATGGTAGAATCATGCTTCAAAGCGGACGAAATTCAGAAAGTCAAAGGCATACTCAACGCTACCACAAACTATGTCATCGGAGAAATGGAGAAGGGCAAGAGTTTTCAAGAGGCCATAACCGAAGCGGTGAAGGCAGGATGGGCTGAAACAAACTATTCCGACGATGTTGACGGAATAGACTCGGCCAGAAAGCTGGTTATCATTGCGAATGCGCTGTTCTCTGCGAACGCATCGCTTAAAGACGTGAATGTCGAAGGAATCAGGCATGTCGAAACGCTAGTGAAGACCGCCCGCCATGACAACAGGAAGGTCAAGCTCATCTGCGAGATAACAAAAAACATGGACAAACTGGAGATGACTGTCTCGCCGCAAATAATTGCCCCAGATGACCCACTGGCTACCGTGAACGAGGGAAACATGGCCATAAAATACAGTTTCAAAACCTCCAAAGAAATCTTCGTCTCAGCCCAGTTCCTAGGGCCGAAACAAACTGCCTATGCAGTCTTGAACGACATCGTGAGAATCGGCCAGCAATCCTGTTGTTAGAATCCTACGCTAAAGAGGCCCGCATGCAGGTTTCAGCCCGCCTAACGCTGAGGTCTACTGAAAGAGAGCAAACGAAGGCATGTCTCTTGTTACGTCATGGTGATGGATCTCAGACGTTCAGGCATGTTCACGCAGATTGTTTGGTCTTGGGGAGTTTTCGGTTCTATGGGAAGAGTTATCGTAAACGTGGATCCTTTGTCTACGGCGCTTGCGATCGAGATTTTGCCGCCGTGGGCTTCGACTATGCGTTTACAGATCGGCAGTCCGAATCCCATGCCCTTTGCCTTAGTTGTGAAAAGCGGTGACCAAATCTTGTCTAACACCTCTTTCGACATGCCCGTGCCCGTGTCGGAAAAACTGAATGTAACGTTATCTCCGTCTCTCTCGCTTTTCACCGTTAGTTTTCCGCCATTGGGCATGGCGTCTAACGCGTTCTTGATAATATTCACAAAGACTCTACGCATCCTTTCTTTATCCACCTTGAGTCTTGGCTCAGTTCCCATTTGGTCAATCACGGCGACGTCTGGCGGAACTTTCATCAACGACAATGCGTCAGCCAAGAGCGTTTGCGGTTCAACTTCAAAAAGCTCCAGCCTAATCTCGCGTGAGTATTCCAACAGGTCGTTGATTATCTTGTTCGAGTAAGCGATGGCTTTTTCCACGGTTTCGAACATTTCCCTCTCTTTACCGTTTAATTTCTCGTCAAGTTTCATTTTTAGATAATACGTGGCGCCTGCGATGCCTGTTAAGGGATTTCTTAGGTCGTGTCCAACCATTCCAGCAAGTTCGCCTATGGCGGCAAGCCTCTGCGCCCTCAGGAGCTGATTCTGAGCCTCAACGAGTTCTCGCGTTCTCTCTTTCACTTTCTCCTCAAGCTGTCCCGCGTATCCTTGAATCTCGTTTTTCGCTTCGTTCAACTGCTGAATCAGCCTTGCGTTTTCAATTGCCACTGCGGCCTGATACAGGAAAAGCTCGAATGCCGCTAGAGAATCTCTGGTTGGTCTTCTTCCGTCCGCTGGGTCGTCGATGCTCATTATTCCCACGATTCGTCCGTTTGCCAACCTGAGAGGGGCGTAAAGCAAATCGTCTGGATCCCAATCGAACATCTGCTTCTGCGATAGATGGCTAAGAACGACACCCTGGCTGAACTTTTCCCTTACGAAACTGTCGCTCCAGGGCAAATAGTAGAACTCGCCCATTTTGAAACGTTCAAACTGCGATCCGAGACGCTCTTCCCAGATGTGCCCGGCTTTTCTGTGCTCCCAGAGGTACAATCTTTCCTCTTCGGTTAGTCCTGAGGCTACGACGTCTTCAGCTCTGGTTATCTCGAACTTTTCATTCACCAAGGAGATTACGACTCTGCCCCAACCCAAGCCTCTGACAGCGTCCAAGATTGCCTGGAGACGCTGCCGCAGGTCAACCGAGTGAATCATCTCCGCAGAACATTTCATCAATGACGCTTGCTGGGCGTTACGCTTTTCAAGTTCATTTCGATGTTTGATGTTGACGAGGGCCGTTGCAGCGTGTGAAGCCAAAACCTCAAGCATCATCGCGTCTCTTTCGTCGAACCCGTTCAGTTCTTCGCTTTCTACGTTCAAAACACCCAAGACTTCGTCTTCAGCAACGACCGGAACCGCAAGCTCAGATCTATCTGTGGGGCAATCCCGGCTCCACGGAACGTATAACTTGTCTGCAGAAATGTCTGGCAAAAGCACGGTTTTGCGCGTGGCTGCCGCCCTAACCGTCACGCCACCCTTAGAACCGTCTAAGGGCAACTCGAAATCCTCAGGAGAGCGGTATCCGCGTTGATGGCCAGATCGGATCACACCATTCTCCACAATGAGGAACGAGGCGTGATTGAAGCCCAAGACCTTTTCCATTGCGTCTAAGGTCCATTCATAGACTTGATCGAGAGTTTTTGCCGCATTCACCTTTCCGCCATACGAGTTTAGCGCTCTTGAACATTCCTCGTCGTCCATAAGTTCCCGGGTTCTTTCTTTGATCAGCTCCTCCAAATGTTCAGAATTAGACTTGATTTCCTCTTCTGAGCGGCAGCGTTCAGTGACGTCCTCCACCATTTCAATGGCTTCGATGATCCTGCCTGTCTCATCTTTGACAGGAGAAGAGATCACCCTGAAACGCCGGGTCTTCTCGCCCGTTGGAGTAATGGTGATAGATTCATGCACTTGCCCGTCCTCCAGCGTCTTGCATGTCGGGCAGTAAGAGCACACTGAATTTCGAGGCGGATTGTTGAAAGCTTTAAAGCAAACTGGTTTCTTCGAAACGTCAACACTGCAGAACCACTTCTTCATCTGGGCGTTTAATGCCAGGATCTCCATGTTCCTGCTTATCACGGAAACGCCGATAGCGATGTTGTCAACGACACTGTGGTATCTTTTTTCAGCTTCACTCAGAGCCGTTTCCATCTTTTTGCATTCTGCGATGTTTGCGGCTTTGCCTCTAACACTCAGTTCATCACCACTTTTTTTCATTCGGGCAACCTCGTTATCAAGTCAATATCGTTTCTCCGAGCCCTCCCAGCTTCACAAAACTAGGAAGACCCCTAATTATCATAGTTAGCCAATTGATCAACCCTTGATCAAGCCCTTCACAGTACGACGGCCGTAATAATTCCTCGCGTGATGATATTAATCGGTTATGAATTCCCTATCTGAATCTCAAAAAGCGTTCCAGAGACGAGCAACCGGGGCTGCATATAGGCAGTGTTGGAAAAAAGTAGAACTAGAGGTTCCCTTCTGCAGATTGAATTTCTGGATGTTGCGAAAAAAGGGAGAGAATGAAGCTATGGTCCTTTCTTGGTTATCTCTTTTATGATGCCTGCAGCCACTGTTGTGCCCATGTCTCTGACGGCGAAGCGGCCGAGTTCTTCGAATTCGGCGAAGGTTTCAACGGAAATCGGGTGCAGAGGTTCCATTCTTACGACGGCTGCGTCTCCGGTCTTCAGGAAAGTCGGCTTTTCCTCTGTTACTTGTCCGGAGCGTGGGTCAAGTTTTCTTATGAGCTCTGTGAATCGGCATGCTACTTGTCCGGTGTGGAAGTGCAATACCGGTGTGTATCCTGCTGCCACGGCTGTGGGGTGGTAAATGACTATTATTTGTCCTATGAATTCTTTTGCCACCGTCGGCGGGTTTGTTGTGTGGCCTGCGACGTCTCCGCGGTGTATGTCTGTTTTGGCTACGCCTCGGATGTTGAAGCCTATGTTGTCTCCTGGTTCAGCCTTGGCTATACGTTCGTGGTGCATCTCTAGCGATTTGACTTCGCCCTGTTTGTTGGACGGCATGAAGACGACTACGTCGTTTTCTTTGATGACACCGGTTTCGACTCTGCCAACGGGGACTGTACCGACCCCTGTTATGCTGTACACGTCCTGAATAGGAACGCGCAGAGGCTTGCCCGTGGGTTTGGAGGGCACTTCGAACGTGTCCAATGCTTCAATAAGCGTTGGACCTTTGTACCAAGGCATATGTTCGCTCGGCTTGACCAGATTGTCGCCAGTCCAGCCGCTCGTGGGTACGAAGGGAATCTTCTCGAGTTTAAAGCCCACCATCTTCAACATTCGGCTGACTTCATTCTTGATTTCGTTGTAACGTTCTTCGCTCCAGTTGACGGACACATCGTCCATCTTGTTAACGGCAACAATAACCTGTCGAACCCCCAGTGTAAAGGCCAAGAACGCGTGTTCCCTTGTCTGGCCGCCGGGCCCTATGCCTGCTTCGAACTCACCCCTTCTGGCCGAGCAGAAGAGTATGGCGCCGTCAGCTTGGCTTGCGCCCGTAATCATGTTCTTGACGAAGTCTCTGTGTCCTGGTGCGTCTATTACCGTGTAATAGAACTTCTTGGTTTCGAACTTTAGGAATCTGAGGTCGATGGTTACGCCTCTTTCGCGTTCTTCCTTGAGGTTGTCGAGGACCCATGCGAACTTGAAGCTTTCTTTTCCAGCTTTCTTGGCCTCTTCCTCGAAGGTTTTAATTGTTCTTTCGTCGACAGCGCCTGCAAGGTACAGCAGGTGTCCTGTGGTAGTTGATTTTCCGTGATCGACGTGTCCCATGATGACTAGGTTCAAGTGTGGCTTGCTCGTTTTGCTCACTTTCTGTTTTTCCTCCTTCTTCAAATCTTCCTCTAAATTTTAATGAATTCGTTTATTCAACTGTTTAATCAATTATTAAAAGTTTATGATGTTGATTTCGCGCTTATGACACGCACTTGCCAAAGCACGTGAACAGCGCGCAAACTTTTGGACTTCATGTTGCGTATGAGCTGGTTTTCGTTGCCCAATCGCATTTCATGTACATACTCAAGAGAGCTGCAACTCTTAAGAAGCTTGACTGAGGACCAACAACTCGCTTTCGAGTCAAACGTAGTTTTGCTTTATAAGGAAACGACAGTGAGGACGAACGTGCCCGTGTTCGAATGTGACTGGAGCTTATCCCTGCATCAGCCTAGTCACCGTGTGTTTGGAACTTCCTTTAGACATAGTTCACGTTGGGGGTTGGAAACAAATATTAGCTCTGGGCTTTTTTGTTTATTATCTAGGTTGCGGAAGCTATGCCGACGAATTTGCCTCCAGAGGCGAAGGACAAGTGGGAAGAAGTTGAGGCAACCAAGGAACCACGCCAGAAGCTGAAACTGTTAGAAGAGTTTTTGAGTTTGGTCCCGAGGCATCATGGCACGGCTAGGATGGTGGTGCAGACTAAGAAGCAGATTACGAACTTGCGCAAAGAGATAGAGGAGACGAAGAGGAAGCGAGCTTCAGCGGCTAGGACGGGTCCGAAGTTTTTTATCGAGAAGGAAGGTGCGGCACAGGTTGCCATCATAGGCTTGACTAAGGCTGGGAAAAGCAGTTTGCTGGCTGCCGTCACTAATGCTAAAGTGGAGGTGTCGGCGAACCCGTACACGACGCGCGTACCCGTGCCCGGCGTGATGAATCACGAGGACATTCAGTTTCAGTTAGTTGAGGCCCCTGCGCTCATGGAGGGCTCGGCAGATGGCAGAGCCTGGGGACTGCAGACTTTGGGCATCGCGCGGAACGCTGACGGACTGATCATAATGGTCGATTTGTCGCAGAAGCCTGTTGACGAATTGGCATTGATTTTAGAGGAGATGGAAAAGGCGCGGATCCTCGTGAGTCAGCCCAAGGCGCGAGTGGAGATTGAGAGAAAGTTCATGGGTGCTGGGCTTCGGATAATCGTGTTCGGAAGACTTGTGGACTGCACTTTCAAAGACGTTGAGGAACTGCTGAAAACGTATCATTTGACGGATGCTTTCGTGCGGATCTCGGGAGACGCGACTCTTGAAGAGGTGGAGGAAGCGGTTTTCGAGAACACCATCTACAAGCCAGCAGTGATATTGGCGAACAAGGCAGACTTGAAGGGTGCTGAGAGAAACTTGAAACTTCTCAGGACTTATGTTCACGGCAAGGTTCCGATCTTGGCAGTCTCATGCTACAGGAGAATAGGCCTAGAAAAGCTGGGTGAAGCGTTGTTCAGCACGTTGAACCTCATGCGCATCTACACTAAGGAGCCGAGTGAGAGGGGGTTTTCGAAAAAACCGTTCATCCTGAAGAAGGACTCATCGGTGTACGATTTGGCGAAGAGCATTCACAGCGATTTCAAAGAGAACTTTAACTATGCGAGAGTCTGGTCCAAGCGTCTGGCCTACAGCCCCCAGAAAGTCGGCGCAACATTCACGCTGCAGGACGGAGACTCGATTGAAATCCACCTAAAATAGAGGGACAAAAGCATCAACTGAAGAAACCGCTCGAAACATGACAATTCTCTGGGGGAATCTTTGAGGCCCCAAGTCTTTGGCGAACGCTTTATACGTGCGACAGTTTACGGTTTCATTGGTTAAAGTCAATGGTTTGGAGAGTTGGCTTTGGTGGCCAAAAATGAGACAGTAAATCATGAGCAATGTATTAAGGTGAGCAAGAATGGTCCCTACATCGTTTCAGGCAGAATTCCAGTTATGGAACAGGTAATCGGGACTGATAATGAAGGAACCCCTAATGAGTGGCTTCCAGGCAAGAAATACGCGTTGCAGGAAAGGTGTGGCCTCTGCCGTTGCGGAGAGTCCAAGAACAAACCGTTTTGCGATGGAACACATGCGAAAATCAACTTTGATGGCACCGAGGCAGCCGGCCAAGAGCCCTTCCTTCAACAAGCCAAAGAAATCGACGGCCCGACTCTTAAACTGAAAGATGTTGAGATCCTGTGCGCATCAGCGCGATTCTGCCACCGAGCCGGCGGAATCTGGAACCTTGTCCCACAATCAAGCAGTTCAGAAGCCAGGCGCATCGCTATAGAGGAGGCTGCAGACTGCCCCTCCGGCCGTCTTATTGCCTGTGACAAGGAAACTGGAAAACCGATTGAACCCCGGTTTGAGCGAACTATCGTACTGGTCGAAGATCCCCAGATGGGAGTGAGCGGCCCTATCTGGGTGAGAGGCGGCATCCCAATCCAGTCGGCTGAGGACAGGACTTATGAAATTCGCAATCGAGTTACTCTTTGCCGCTGCGGAAAGTCCTCAAACAAGCCTTTCTGCGACAGCAGCCACTACCCAGAAGACCATGAACACGTTTGACAGCGCCCCCTCAATGAGTTTTCAAGAGCGCGCGCAAGCTACCTCTGCTTCTTGGACATTTTGAAACGCTGTTGTTCTTGATATTGACTGCTACGGCTAGGGTTTAAAACCTGCCAGATAGCGAACATTTTCACCGAAATTGGCCGCGAGGCTTCTTGCAAATGAGCCCCTCGGATGTTTTACTCCGCATTTAACCAGTAGAGTCTTTGCGAGAATATACTATTATTCCGTTGACGATTGTCGTCTCTATCTTAATCTTCTTAATATTGTCTGGTTCTACGCTCACCAGGTCGTCGGAGAGAATAGTGAAATCGGCCTGCTTGCCAACTTCAATCGTTCCCCTTTCGGTCTCGTCAAAACTGGCGTGGGCAGCGTTCACGGTGTAAGTTTTCAAGGCTTGCTCGGTGTTGAGACCCTCCTCTGACCCTCTTTGGGCCGCGGCAGCCCATATGCCGAGCAGGGGACTGATCTCCTCCACCGGGCAGTCAGAACCTGAAACGACGAGTACGCCCTCCTTCGTAAGAGTCTTGAAGGCAAAGGCTATGCGAGCCCTTTCCTTGCCAACGCGATCGACGAGCCAGAAGTCAGAGACGACGAAGTGAGGCTGAACAGAGGCTATAATGCCGAGAGTTTTCATGCGTTTGATGAGCTCTGGATTGAGTATGGAGCAGTGTTCGATTCTGTGTCTGTGATCCTTCCTCGGGTATTGTTTCAGTGCTTCTTCGTAAGCGTCCAGGATGTTTTCGACGGCACGGTCGCCTATGGCGTGGATGGCTAGCTGCAGCCCGGCCTTGTGTGCCTCTAGGACGAGTTGGCAGAGTTCTTTCTGAGGATGCAGGAGCAGACCGTTCGAGCTAGGCTCGTCAGAGTAGGGTTCCTTCAGGGCCGCGGTACGGGAGCCGAGTGAACCGTCGGCGAAGAGCTTGACGAAGCCCATTTTGACCTTGCTGTTCGAGGCTCGGGTTGAGAGGTGCAGGTTCACGCGTCTTTCCAAAAGCTTTGGTGGAACGCCCAAATAGACTCTCAGAGGCAGTTTTCCTTCAGAATCAATGTTCATTATGGCCTGGATCTGGTCGGCTGACTCAGTTATCCAGTGAACGCCGGTGAGTCCGGCTTCCACGGCTTTGGTGCAGGCGAGGAGACTAGCTTCTTCTATGGCTTTCAAGCCTGGTTTCGGAACCTTTTTCCAGATGAGACGCATGGCGTTTTCTTTCAGAATTCCATTGGGTTGGCCGCTCGTTTCATCCAATTCTATCTCTCCGCCTTCCACAACCGTCTTCTCAGTTATCCCAGCCATTCGGAGAGCTTCACTGTTGGCGAGGCCGATGTGGCCGCAGACGCGGACCAAGAAAACGGGTCTGTCCGACACTGCAGCGTCTAAGTCCCAGCGGTTTGGGTACCGCTTTTCAATGAATTTTTCGTGGTCCCATCTTCCTCCCAGTACCCAGCCTTTTCCGGGGTTTTTTGAGGCGTGTTCCCGAAGCATGCGTTGCATTTCTTTTATAGACTGCGCATTTTTGAGGTCGGGACTTTGCAGAAAGAAGCCGAACCCTGTCATGTGGACGTGACAGTCGACGAGGCCTGGAACCACGGTTCTGCCTTTGGCGTCCACTATTCTCGTGTCTGTTCCGACGTACTGGCGGATTTCAGAGTTCGAGCCCACGGCGACTATTCGGCCATTTTGTACGGCTATGGCCTCGACTTTCGGCTGACCAGGGTTGAGCGTAACAATGTTGGCGTCAAGGATCACGAGCGAAGCGACTGGCATAATCACTGATTATTAATGGAGGAGAAAATAAAGTTTTGAAAAGATTTGGTCAGACCCAGTTTTGTCCGGGTTTTCTCTGCAGAATCACGCGTTTTTCGTAGTTGCGTCTGTTGCGATACCTCGGACCAGGACTTCTCTTGGGAGCAGCCTGAATTTTCGGAGTCTGAGACCTGACCTTTCCAGCTTTTGAAAGCGAGCCGTGCGTGGGCAACTGAAAACACCTGTGGCTATGCAAAGCTTATAGTAACTCTTAAACCTTTTCACATGCACCAATAGCATGCCATGCGGGGGTCGCCAAGCATGGTTAAAGGCGTAGAGCCAAAAAAAAGAGGCGCGAAAGCTTCAGGAGCCTATCCTGTAGAGGTTCGTGGGTTCGAATCCCACCCCCCGCACCAGAATGCTGAAAAAGTACTAAGGTCCTGCGTTTGATTTGCGCGCGCTGGTGATGACAGTTGGACGAAGAAGACGGGATGCTTTTCTGGATCTTGCGCACGGAGAGCTGAATCTGAAATTCATAAGTGATACGTAGGTGGAAAACATTTGTCTCTACAAGGTTTGATCAGCCAATGTCGCAGAAACTTCGAAAAATCATGGTGGAGAACGTCATCGTCGCAAAACCATCCGACTCCATAGGTCAAGTGGCCGAACTTATGAACAAACATGAAATTGGCTGCGTCATCATAGTTGACAGGGGAAAACCTGTGGGTGTTGCAACCGAACGAGACATGATCAAACGGGTAGTCTGCAGTTCCAAGGAGTCTAGGAAGGAAAAAGTGTCAGCAATCATGTCCAAGCCTCTAATTGAAGCGTCACCCGAAATGCTTGCGGGAGATGCTGCGAAACTCATGCTTGAGAGGAACATCAAAAAGCTGCCAATAGTGGAGAATGGAAAGCTCCTTGGTCTGGTGACATTGACAGATCTTATTCGTTCGGAGGGCGTTATTGAATACCTGAACGGGCTTTCCTTGAACGGTATATCTCCCCGCTTGAAGAAAACAATTGACATTTATTTTGACGCTGAACACTTTCTTGGTCAGACAAGAAAGCTCATCAAACGCTGTCCACTTATGATGAAGGACGGTTTTTCCGTTAGTTGCGAAGTTGAGAAATGCATGTGGTGGACCGGAGAAGAGTGTGGCATCAGTCAAATAGCTCGCCATCTGGAAGCAATTCAGATTTGATGTATTGCACCAACGAGGACAGAAACGGTGAAAACAGCATCCGAACTATTCACTAATTTCCATTGCGTAGCCCTTTCGTTCTTCGTCATAGCCTAGCCTATATATGCTTCCAAACCTATCGCGGTTGTTGCGCGCTCTGACCCAGAAGGGAAGACCCATCGCCATGCTGAAAAATCTTACGTTTACAGCCTCGCCTGCTCGGCTGGGAATAGCTCTTGTATTGTGCGGGGTCGTTTGTCTTCAAAAACCACATTTGAATACCATTTTGCACCGAATGATATGAGACTCATTAGAATGGGAATTGTGTCCTTTCCCTTTTGCGTGAGGATCCATCGGACAAGTCTTGGTCTGTCCTGAATCACGATTGGCGCTAAGAGTCCGTTTTCTTCAAGTTCATGTAATCTCATGATGAGTACTCTAGAAGTTAGGCCGGGAACGGACCGTCGGATCTGATTAAATCTATCGATTTTCAGTAACGCGATGTTCCTCAGAATGAGGAGCGTCCACTTCTTTCCTAAAACACCGAGGCTTACTCTAATAGGGCAGGTCTTAAACTCCACCGCTGGAATCAACCGATTATCTTCACTTACTGATTTCATAGTGTTTGGCCCAGTATACTCTTGGTTCCCTCCATATTTAAGTAGTATCATTAGTATACTAGAGCACCATGAACAGCAGAAGAACTCATCAAAACAGTAAAGAAGCTCGGGTGAAAGTCGCCTCAGGACACCCATCCAACAACCGCCCAAGAAAAAGCCAACGCCCTGAAGCGCAAAAGTTCGAAGCAGAAGCCAAGAAGATAGTTGAAACATTGAGTCTGGAATGGAAACCGATTGCAGGAAAGTTTTCGCCTAACGCCAAAGAAACGGGAGATTCTACTCGGAAGCTCAGCATTTGTGATGCTTTAGATCTGGCTAAGCGCAAAAACCTTGTTCTCACTCTCTCCAAAGAGAACTGCACCTGCTTTGGAGGCAGACACATGACCGGTCTGGAAATTGTTCCTTGTGAAACCTTGGCTCCAGCATTAACGACTGCGAGGCACAGGGTTTACGAATCAACGGACGCCGCCCTGGCTTCGATACGCGAGCAACCTCAGCCCGTCAACAGGGGCGACTTCTTCATGCTGGGTCCGCTTGAGAAATTTGAAACAGACCCTGACCTAGTCTTTCTCTTCGTCAACCCTGCTCAAGCCGACAGAATGCTGGGCCTAGCCTCGTTCAAGGGCGCTAAGCCTTTCATGTACTACCCCGCGAGCAGCATATGCTCAACGATAACAAACGTTCTGGCAACAGGAAAACCAGAATTAAACCTCATCTCGACATTTGAAAGAAGAGCAGGCAGGTGGTCCCCAAACGAACTCATACTGGCCATGCCCCTGAAAAACTTTGAAGCAGCAGTGGAAAACATCCCTAAGTCTGGATACGGAACACCCGAAAATCGAACTTGACAGTTTTAAACAGCTCAGCCTAACCCATGGCACCATATGCAGGATTCAAAGCTCCAGCGCACATCTCCGTTCCGAAATTGCGTTGCTTGAACGTGAGATTAAACGAACCTATGAGTGGCGAGCAATTTTTCCGAAATCATATTTGGATCATATCGTGGACCGGGGGAGGGGCCGTTGACGCACAAATATCGGAATTCCTGCCCATGAGCAAAATTCGAAACGCACGTACGCGTTGAACTACAGCTGGAAAACGAATTTAGAAACAACATGTGCGCAAGACTAAATAGTTAGCATATCTAATTATTAGAAGGTGCAATCGATATGGCCGTGACTCCACAGGAAGCGGCGCATGAGCTCCTTGAGGTCGTTCCAACAGTCATGAGGGACATACGGTCTGAGATGCGGAGTCGAAGATCGCCCGAGTTGACCGTTCCTCAGTTCCGAACGCTGGCTTTCGTGAACCGCAAAGAAGGCCCCTCGCTTTCAGAGGTGGCGGATCACATGGGACTGACTCCGCCTTCCACCTGCAGGATCGTAGACGGTCTTGTCGCACGAGGCATGATGACAAGGCAAGGGCACCCAACGGACAGAAGACGCGTGAGATTGGCTGTCACGCCTCGTGGCCTGAAGATTTTAGAGGCTTCAAGAACTGGAACACTTGGGTGTCTGGCAGAAAAACTAGACGAGGTGGCCGCTGATGACAGGGCAATCATCCTCAAGGCCATGGAAATTCTGCGTTCCGTCTTCACCAATGATACACAGGCAAGAACCGTAGAGAAGTGAGATGGAGAACCACAAGTTGATCACGTGCGATCACCTGACGAAAATCTACGGCAAGAGCAAGAACAAGGCCCTTGACTCTGTAAGCTTTTCTGTCCCTTCACACGGCATGTTCGTGCTGATAGGTAGGAACGGTTCTGGAAAAACCACTCTTGTTCGTATCCTTGCAACGGAGCTTGAACCCACATCAGGAATTGCCAACATAAACGGTATAGACGTCGTTAATGAACCGCAAAGGCTCAGAGAGAAAATTGCCATCGTGCCCCAAGAGGCGAGGCCTATACCTTGGATGACACCCATGCAGACAGTGCTATCGTATCTCTTGTGGCGAGGGTTCAGCTATGCTGAGGCGAAGGAGAAAGCATCCAAGTCACTCGAGAAGCTCGGGCTCAGCGAATCCGCTAATACGTTGAATCGCATGCTCTCCGGAGGAATGAAAAGGAAGGTCTTGGTAGCCACGGTCCTCTCCTCAGAAGCGGAAATAGTTTTTTTGGATGAACCGACGACAGGGCTTGACCCTATCTCCAGAAGAGAGTTCTGGGAGATTCTGAGAGAGATTGGAAAGGAACGTTTCACCTTTCTCACAACGCATTATCTCGAAGAGGCGGAGCAACTGGCAGACCAGATAGGCGTGCTGGACAGCGGCAGACTAATCCGCCTCGGAACGCTTGAGGATTTGAGAAAGGGACTCGACTACAATTACAGCATGAAGCTATTGTCAACGCCAACGCCTGATTTTCTCGCCTCAGTGAAAGGCGAAATAGTGACGGGAAGGGATGGTGTCGTCAGAATTTTGACGGCTGAAGAGGAGGCTTTCAGAATTTCGAGAGACCTATCAAAGAGTGGGTTCAAGTTTACCATCAATCCGATATCGCTTGACGACATATTTTTCTATCTTGTGAATCGAGAAGGAGGCAAAGGAGTCGGAGACAAAGAAGAGGCCGGTGCAGAAGAGGAGTAAGTTCAGCCAGATTCTGGCTGCCGTGCTCGTCAACGCCGTCTATGAAATGAGAAACTACCCGATTGTCCTCATCAACACTGTTCTCTCGCCCTTGTCCTTCTTGATTTTGATAGTGTTTGTGAGTCGAGGCAGCCTGATAGGAGTGGCCGTGGAAGGTGCGTTCATAATGAGCATGTTCTCAAGCGGCATGGGCCTCCAAGGCGACCTGTCGCACCTCAAGAACGATTTCAAACTCCAAGACATGGTAGTCAGCTCCCCAACCGGCTGGCTAACGTACATGGTCGGAATCGCGATTTCGGAGATTGTTTACTCTCTCCCCGCCTTAGCCGTGCTAACCGTGCTCGCACACTACTACTTGGTCCTAAGCATCGTTGGAATCCTAGAGTTCCTTGCAGTGCTAGTTCTGATGTTCTTTGCTTCCATGGCCGTGGGCTACACCCTCTCAACGTTCTCAAGCGACATAGTTCAGAGCTTTGCGTTTTCAAGACTCCTCTCCACGCTTTTCTCAACAATACCGCCTGTTTACTACAAGATCACCTACATCCCGCTGCCGTACAGATACCTAGCCTATCTCTCTCCAACCACATACGCGGCAGAGTTGGCTCAGAGCGCGGGCGGCTACTTATCAGTTCCAGTTTTGATGATGCTTCTTGACTGGAGTATCCTGATCGCCGTGGCGGTCATACTTTTCATGATTGCGAAGACAAAGGCACGCTGGAGAGAAGTTTAGCAATCACGAGCGAAGCTCTTGTAAGACGTGGCGATGAACCTATCAGAATTTCTTCCAATTAATTAGAACAGTCTCCTCTTACAGATGTTCAAGCGCTCTTGCCCCTTCTTATCGAACTGATCAACGTCAGCTCGCTGATTGGGTTTTGAAAAAACCCATTAGGCTTATATGCGAAAATTCATCTAGAGAAGAATCGCAGGCTGACTTCTTTGAAGTAGAAGGCGATGCTATGGCTGATATTTTGAAAACTATTCAGCAGAGACGGTCGATGAGAGTTCCCTTTGATCCGAATCGCTCTGTTTCTAAGGAAAACCTGAGGCAGATTCTCGAGGCGGCGCGCTGGGCGCCGACTGCTCACAACATGCAGAACTTCGAGGTTCTTGTGGTCGATGACAAGGAGGTTCTGGAGAAAATTGGAAACATCAGGTCCCGTGTGTCGGAAGCATTCATCCGTGAGAACTACGAGCAGATGGCGTTCTCGGAAGAGGAGTTGCTTCAAAAAAAGGTCGGAATCCTTGGCACCAATTTCCCGCCAGATTGGAGAGATCCCGCCAAACTGGACAAGGCTGTTCGCGAAAGCGCGCCCTCGCCTCTGAACCAGCGCATAGGAGGTAGTCCGACGCTGCTGATTGTGATTTATGATTCCAGAAAGAGAGCGCCCGCTTCCGAGGGAGATGTTTTGGGTTTCATCAGCCTGGGCTGTGTTATGGAGAACATGTGGCTAGCCGCCAATTCGCGGGGGATAAGCGTTCACATATTGAGCGTCTTCAGCGGGGATGCCGTGCAAAAAGCAGTGAAGCAAATTCTCAAAGTCCCAGCGCCCATGAAGATTGCATTTGCCATCCGCTTAGGGTACCCTGTCTCCAAGCAGCCTGGAAACTTGAGAGTGCGCCGCGACATGGTAATGTTCACCCACCACAACCAATTTGGAAACAAAGGACTCCGATAATACAGTCGCAAACAGCCGGACGGAAAACGTTGATTGTCCTCGCACATTAATGAGGACAGAGTTCCATTGAGCCGGTGACGACACACGGTGTTTTTTTGCGTCCGCTTTATTGCCAGTTTGAGTAACAGATTTATGCTTTGGAACAGACTACTTTTCTGAGGGAAAACAGGTTGGAAGCTTTAATTCTAGTCAACACTGAGGCAGGTGCCTTGTGGCAGGTTCTGGAGTCTGTGCTCAAGATTGATGGCGTAAAGACGGCTTACGGCGTGACCGGACAGTTCGACGCAGTAGTTATAACACAGTTTTCTGACATAGATGATCTCAGAAAGATTATCGAAAAAATACACCAAGCCAAGGGAGTCCTTCGAACTCAAACCCTGATGACCATTCCCGCACCAGCCGGAACAGGCGCCGTAATGACTAGCTTGTCTGAAGAGGAAAGAATGGGACCCAACGGCCCTCCTGATAGATGAATATTATCCCTGTTCTGAACCCTTTTCCTTTCTTTGTCGAGTACCGGTACGCACGAGCATAAAATGTGGGCGGACAAGGCAGAATCGCAGAACCCAAGACTGTCACGATAGAAGGTGGAAAAGCAAGTTTTTCTCTCAATCTGACGGCCCCCACCAATCTCCAATTTCCGCATCCCCTAGCCGCTAGTGGCCACCAGTGTTTCTGTGCGAAGGCGGTAAAGTCGCATTGAACGCCCCAGACGAATAAACAAAGAAATCAATCGAGAAGTGGCACGTGCTATTGAAATTCTGTCACCATTGCATCCATTATGACGATCTCTTTGAATCCTAACTCTTTCACTGTTTCTATGAGTTCTTGCTTTGCCGTGGGGGCTGCTAAGCGAATTCTGTTAACGCCTCCTCCTGCGATTTCGTTGCTTGCTTCTCCTATGAGCAGTTTCTCGATACCTAGCGACCTGTCGCGGGAGTTCACGCTTATAGAAGCGATACGGCCACTTTCTTTAGGTGTTGTGTACGTTACCTCGGCGTATCCCACTATTCTGTCATCCAGTACGGCAACCAGTTTTTTCTGAGTGGCAAGACCGAATGCGCGTTGCAGGAATGGCACTTTCAAGTCTTTCTTCGTGAAATCGAAGATTCTTAAGCTGTTAGAGTCTTCCGAGGCTTTAATCAAATTGTAGACCTGATCTAAATCATCTTTCTGGAATTCTCTGATTTTGATTTTGGACGCATTTTCTGACAGATGCACGGAACCTGTTTCTTTGACGAAATATGCCACATGTTCGAATGTTTTGAACCCTAGCTTAAGGTAAAGGTTTTTTGCAGTGGCATTCATTGAATTTACGTGGAGGACAGCTCTCGCCATTTTTCTTCTCTTAATGTGGGTGAGCGCATCTGTCACAAGTCTAGTCGCGACTCCTTTTCGTCTATAGTCCGGATGCGCCATAACCGTTGATATGTAACCAGATTTTCCTCGGTTACTGACGATTGTCGTGCCAACAATTTTGCCGTTGGCTTCTGCGACGAGAAACTTAAAGGGTTCTTTTCCAAATAATCGCATTAGGTCCAGAATAAGCTTGCCGGTCCCTCCGAATCCACGATTAAACATATCAGTTACATGATCTGGATCAAAGCCTGAAATCTCAAATTCCTCCGCAAAACACGTTTTGAGAAGATCCAGGAAATCGCTCAAATCCGATTTTCGTAGCTCTCTAAAAAGAATGTTATTATTCGTCTTGCCGAGTTCCGCATTCTGCAAATCTTACGCTTCCAATATCCTATTCCGATCCGATGTATTTGGAATTGTTCGCATTCGGCGCGTACCACTGGAACTGTGGGCCAGTGTTAGCATAATTCTGCTCCAAAGGAGGTTCCGTCATCCAAATGCCTCATTACGCCCTTGCCTCGATCACTCAGAATTATTTGTTTCTTCGGCTTTGATTTCGCCGTGCTCATCCATCGTTCCACTCACGAGTTTAATGAAAACGTCGTCTAGGCTGTCGCGGCGCGTGTGTAAATCGCGCCAGTCTAGCCCTGATTGTTCAGCGGCGGTCAATGCTGTAAGCGCATCTTCTTTTTGTCTGATTCTTATGCTAACTGTGCCTTTCTCGTAGGCGGTGTCTAGTTTCGTGTGGGTTTTGATGTAGATGGACAGCTGTTCTGTCCCACGGATTTCCAGCCTCTCGCCCGAGCCGTGAGTCTCAATGATTTCCTCGGTGGTTCCCATAGCCACAACGCGCCCGTGGTTCATGATGGCGACCCTGTCTGAGAGCTGTTCAGCCTCGTCGAGGTAGTGCGTCGTCAAAATCACGGTCCTGCCCTTACTGTTCAAGCCTCTTATCACGTCCCAAACCGCTCTTCTGGCGTTCGGATCGAGCCCCGTCGTCGGTTCATCTAGGAACAGAAGCTCAGCATTGTTTACAAGCGCGAGCGCAAGACCCATCTTCTGCTTCTGCCCCCCGGAAAGATTCTCAAACAGAACGCGAGCTGAATCATCCAGCAAAACTTCTTTCAAAATGGCATCAGGATCTACGGTGACGCCGAATAGATCCGCATAATACTCTATTGACTCTCTAGGGTTTGTCTTGTCGAAGAAAGTGAAATCTTGAGGTATAACGCCGATTCTCTTATGAAGCTGCCCGCTGTCTCTCCACGGATCAAGGCCGAGCACCTTCATATTGCCCGAATCCCTTTTCCGCAAGCCCTCCAACATCTCAATCAGCGTCGTCTTGCCCGCGCCATTCGGGCCCAACAAAGAAAAGACTTCACCTTCATTAACAGAAAAGGAAACCCCATCAACCGCATGCAGATCGCCATACGACTTTCTGACATCAGAAATCTCGACAGGAATCATTGCAAACACAACCTTGCCCAAGACGTATTCTTCGCAGAAACACTTGGAACTGGCACAGCCACATTACATTCAACCGTTCTCTATGACCGTGCGCAATGCTGGAAATATAGTTTTTGGGGTAGCACTTCCAAACAGGTCGAGCGCGCGGCGTGACTTTCACGCCTTTCTTTGGGGTTGGTCGAAGCTCAGTCCGAGGTTGATGGGCACTTTCTCTGGCGCAGGGCAGGATAACTGTTAAAGAATGGAGTTCTATTAATTGGCTCTAGAGTATGTGAAATTGGGGTGTGGATGTCAATCTATGGATTATAAGAGTCTAGGTAGGTCTGGTCTCAAGGTTTCACGCATCTGTCTTGGAACCAACAACTTCGGTGGGCAGATCAGCGAAGATGCTTCGATAGCCATAGTTAACAAGGCTCTTGATTGTGGAATAAACGTGGTAGACACGGCTGATGTGTACACCGGTGGCAGGTCGGAAGAGATAATCGGGAAGGCTGTGAAGGGTCGTAGAGACGAGGTAATAATAGCGACTAAGGTGGGATTTGGCGCCGGTCAAGCGCCGAACCGGAGCGGCCTGTCACGCAAACACATACTCTCTCAGGTTGAGCACAGTTTGAAGAGTCTTCAGACGGACTTCATAGACATATATTATCTTCACCGATTCGACGCTGAAACGCCTCTTGAAGAGACTCTTCGAACGTTCAATGATATGGTTCGGCAAGGGAAAGTGAGGTACATGACATGCTCGAATTTTGCGGCTTGGCAGATAGCGAAAGCCCACGAAATCTGTGAGGCACATGATTTGGAGAAATTCGTTGCGGTTCAGCCGCCCTACAATCTCTTTCAAAGAGAAGTTGAAAGTGATCTTCTCCCCTACTGTGAGCAGGAAGGCTTGGGGGTTCTCACGTACACACCGCTCATGGGTGGTTTCCTAACGGGCAAATATTCTAAGGCGACACCTCCACCTGCAGGCAGCAGATACGATTACAATCAGAGGCTCTGGCAACGCGTAAACCAGGAATCGAATTTTGAAGTCCTGGAGAATCTTGAAAGAGTGGCTCAAGACGCGGGCATTTCTATGTCTAAATTGGCCATAGCATGGATACTCAAGAACCCAATTGTAACGGCCCCAATCGTTGGAGCTTCGAGCATAGAGCAAGTCGAGGAAAACTGTCGATTGACCGAAATCAACCTGGGGGACGAAATTTACCGAAGACTGAATGATCTCACAAAAAACGTGAGCGTCCCCCTGTACTCCTAGATGCACCGTCTAACAGATGAATTCATTCCTGAATCACTAACCGAACAAACTGTTCCGAAAGTTTTTACTTGTGTCCCATCACAGAGATGACCAGACGTGCTTTGGAACTCAATCGAAAATTGACATGTCAGGATGATTAGATGGGCGTTCCTTGGTCCGACCGATCTCGGACAACCCGAGTTATCTTCGTGGCTGCAATCGCCTTTCTGATTGTCCTAAACCTCTACACGTTCATAGTCGCCTATCCTGAGACTTACAGGGTCGATTCGGGAATCGGCTCAGGGCCGGTTTTAGCGAAGGACTTCTCGGCTTACTACATCGGAGCCTGGAGATTATTTCACGACCCATCTAAAGTGTACGTGCATGGAAACGTTAGTGATGGAGAGTACCCAATCTATCCACAACCGGAGGCTTACAAGTACCTGCCCTCTTTCCTAGTGCTCATTTCTCCCCTTCTTCTCCTAGGCTACCAGCAAGCGCTCTTCGCCATTGATGTTTTTCAGTTTGCGCTCTTGCCGCTGATGGCTATATTGCTCTACAAACTGCTCAACAAGAAAGGTCTTTTGTTAACGCTCGCAGTTGCTGTTATCGTGTTGCTCCAGCCTTTTCCTCTGCCGCACTGGGGCATTTCTGCCAGTTACTTTTGGCAGTGGGGGGAGGGACAGGCTAAAGTCTTCGAAACCTTTCTTTTTCTCCTTGCCTTCTACCTCGGCGACTCTGGCAGACCTTACCTCTCGGGCATAGTATTCGCATTCGCGGCCTTCGACCCGAGGTTCGCACTGTTGTCCCTGCCACTCCTCATATGGTACAACCGAAAGAAGCTGAGAGCCTCGGTGGGAAGCATGTTGGCAGCCCTAGTCATTTCGAACCTAGCGTTGCTCTATCCTGGAACTGGCTCAAGCTTCTTGAACATGGCCCTTGGTCCAGGTTCCAGCACGCCGCTCTACTACTACGCGTACATCCCATTGCTCACGATAGTATCTCTGATAATCGTCAACCTCAGGGAAATTGCAATGACTTTGTCACATTCAACCTCGAGAATTCATCCTCTCCCATCACAACCTGAAAAATAGGCTTTAGCGGGCGCTACTGGAATTGTCCTTTCAATAATCGATCTGCGTTATTTCTCCAAGGACAAGATGATGATTTTTGTCTCTTTGGGCAACGTGTCCGCGTCAACGTTTATTGAAGACCCCTGGATCCTTTCAACGTTGCTTTTTCCCTTCGAGAAGTCATCGGCAGTCTTTAAGAAGCCGAACATGATGCGGGCTCGCAGTCCGGGCATGCGATAGTGCATGGGCATTATTATCTTTGGGTTGAGCTCTTCGCAGACTTTAGTAGCCGTTTCAGGTCCTATGGTGAAGAAGCCTCCGACTGGAACGAACAGCACATCAAGTTTCCCAATGTCTTCAACTGTTGAAGAGGTAAGTTCGTGCCCTAGGTCTCCAAGATGACAGAACTGGACTCCATCCAAGCCGAAGGTGTACACGATGTTCTTTCCCCTTCTGGAACCATTCGAGTTATCGTGAAACGTCTCAACCCCTTTTACTGTTAAGCCTTTCACTTCTTTGACGCCTACGAAACTCTCGAGGACTTCGCCGTCTTTTCCCAAGACGGGCTTCACATTGTTATGATCTCTGTGGCCGTGAGAGACCAGCACTACGTCGGCAGCTGCTTTGGGTTCAGGAATGCCGATTCCCTTGAAAGGATCAGTCACAACCGTGACGGTTTTTCCCTGTAACTCAAAACAGGAATGACCATGCCACAACACTTTTACCAAACAAAGCTCGCCTTCCTAACAGTTCACCAAATCAACCTAATTCTCAGTTGAGACAGAGATATTTATCAGTTGTGAGGCCACACCTTTTTTGAAACACGGGTGAAACGTACTCTCACGCAACAGCAGACGAATCTGACTACTGAGCACGAAACAAAAAAGAAGGTGGAAAAGTCAGCCAACAGTGGTGACTTCATGCTTGGCTGAAACCGCGCTTTAGGAGAGTTCAAAGTTTTCGATGAAGGGTTTGACCTTCGACGCGTGGGCTATGCTTAGAAGGGAATAGGCATGCTGTTTCTTGCTTCCTCGACTATGGGGAGCGCTTGTCTCAGTTCTCTGAAGTATTTGAGCACGGTTACGCCTCTCTGGGTTATGGCGAATACTGTTCTGTTTTTCCCGACGGGTCTTTCCTCGATCAGGTTTTGCGCAATCAGAAAGTCTAAGTATTCTTTCAGGACCTTGCAGTTGACATTGGCTTTGTACATTACATGCGTCAGTTTTAATGGTCCGCGATGGGACAAGACCTGGAGAATGTCTATGTACATCTCGAGTTTTGAGCGTCTCATGATTCTACACTTCGTTTATGTGCTTTCCACGAGTTGGCAAAAGGGGTATAAACCGTTTATGAATTAGAAACTATGGTTCTTGTCCGTGTATCGACGCGCTAACAGAGGGTTTCGAGGTATCTTTGAAGCATGTTTCTGTTTAAATTGAACCCATGCGCAGCTTGAACTTGGAACAGTTATTGCAAATATGTATTCTGAAACCAGATTCTAAGAGCACTCGCTAGGGCACGCGTTTGGCTAGTTTCTAAGCTGTCCTCACTTGAGAAACGCCGTCTTTCTTTTCGACTCTCATAACTTGGTCAGCGAAGCTTTCGAGTTCTCTCTCATGCGAAACTATGACCACTTGCGGGCATTTGAGTTCATCGAGTATATCTCTAATTTTGAATAGTTGTTCTTTGCTGAAGCCGTCTGTGGGTTCGTCAAGGATTAGGATGTTTGATTTGATTCCTGCTGAAACCTTCTGCACGATGGTGTTAAGTGAGAGTCTGTATGCGAGTGCCAGGCTGGTTTTCTCTCCGCCACTGAGATAGTAGTAGTCCTGCTCGTAACCGTCCTGTAGAACCGTGGGCGTGAAATCCTCATCGATTCGGGATTCTTTGCTGGGATCCTCCACAAGCATTCCCCACCATTTTTGAAAATGCTGATTAAATTCCTGGTTAATGTTCATCATAACGTGCTTTTCAATCGCCTCTAGGGTCGGCATCAAAAACTCTTCAAGCCACATCTGATATTCTTTCATTTTCTCAGCGGCTTTTCTTTCCTTTTCTTTGCACAGAATTTCTCTCTCCAGTTCCTCCACATCATTCATGAGAATTTCCCTCGTTGTCCGAACCTTGGTAACTTTACCATTTACAGTTTCAAGCTGCCGCCGAATTTCGTCCAGCTCCCTGGAACATGCGGCGGTTTCTTCCAGAATTCGATTGTATTCCTTCACTTCTTCTTGAGCCTTCTCAAGCTTTGTTCTGCCTTCTCCAACCTGTCCCTTCAGTGCAAGAACTCTCTCGCGTTGCTTCTCTATTCTCCCCGCGTTTTTGCTCATACGTTCGGTCAGATTTTGCAGCCTTTCTTGGTCTGTCTTGTATTTTCGGAGCGTTTCTTGTAAGGTTTCTATTTCCTTGGTCTCTGCTTCGCAGGCAACAACTTCTTCCGACGCCCTGCGTTTCTCCTCATTTTTCGTTCTTATTTTTTCTTCAAATTCGCGGGGATCTGCAGGTCTGTCGCAAGTCGGGCATATCCCATTTTTTTCCACAGATTCGTAATCGCTTATCTTTGCAGCCGCGATATCTTCCGCTGATCTGAGTTGTCGTTCCCTCCTTCTCGCAGTCTCCAAGTCTATCTTCAGTTCAGCTTCAGTTTTCGGAGTCGGCTGCCGAATCCTGCTCAGGCCATCTGCTTCATGCTGCAACTCTGTCAACTCTGCTGAAAGCTCTTCAATCTCAGCTTCGAGGCTCATCACTTCGCTGTCTTTCTCTTTGATCTGCCTGTCAAGCAGAGGAACCTCGCCCACTGCCTTTCCAAGCGCCTCCTTGGTCTTCTGGAGCGAATCAAATTTTTCCCTCAGCGCACTTACGTTCTCTTCGAGGCTGGCCTTGTTGCTGCTGAGAACTGACAATTCCTGCGCGCATCTTCCGATTTCCACCATTGTTGCATCGCATTTTTTTCGACGGCTTTCAAGGTCGGAAGCATGAGAAGACAGTCTAATGGACTTCTCCTTAATTGACTTCGCTAGAGTTGAGCAGTTTTCCAGTGCAATACGATAATCCTCGATTCTGAAAGCCTTTCTAAGAGTTTGAAGTCTAGCGTCTGCTCTCATCAGTATAATGGCTTTCATTTCTTCTTGCGGAGTAAATATAGCGTACCTGTAGATGACACTCTGGGCCTTGGGGTCTGGCGGCTCGTTAAAAGCCAGTATATCCAGGACCTTTTCCTTCATTTCGGAAGCCGAGAGTTGCAGCACTGAACCGTCAGTTTTGAGGATGCAATCGGACTGTTGGACGCTCTTGGCCTTCCTCTCCAAGCTTCGACACACCTCATACTCTTTTCCCTCAACCTCGAAAGACAGCTTTACCAAACCTTTCTTCGCTCCCACCTTCAGCAATGCTCCTCCCCTCTCTGAACCTAAACCGAAAAGTGCGAATTCGATTGCCATCAGAATGGTTGATTTTCCAGAACCTATGTCGCCCTCGAAAAGAGTCGTCCCCACAGGAAATGAGACTGACTGTTCGGCGTAACTTCTGATGTTCTCAAGCTTCAACGTCTTCAGAATCACGTGACTTCATCCCCTAAACCAAGCGCGTCTAATGCATGTCTTTGGATGCGTTCCACGTAGTCCTTCTTGGTCTCGTTGAGTTTTTGCTCCTGCCTGAGAACCTTCAACAAGTCTTGCGCAAGTTTGGCACCATTGTCCGCTTTCAACTCCTCCCGTGAAACCTTGACAGCGCCGATGTTCTCTCTCAAAAGCCTAGTTTCAATCGTCGGGACATCCTCGCCAACGACTTTGACAGAGGCGTAGTCTTTTGATGCAAGACCGTAACGGTTTATGATCACGTCCAGCGCTCCGTTCTCTTTCAGCAAGTCTCTTATCTCGCCTGAACTGATGTCGGAGGTCTTTCCTCCCGAGAGTTCTCCCTTTATCTTAACGACAGCAATCTTGTCCTTGGCCTCAATCAGGCTAAGCTTGTCAAAAAGATCCTTTTTGGCCTGCATCGAATTCTTGTCGGAAACATCGTACTCGAAGTATTCAAAATCACACACGGATACCTCCATGAATCTTACGTTTTCCACCTTGGCGTCAAAGTTCACGATGTAGAAACCTCTCTTCTCCCCCTTAGCACTGTCCTCCAAGTCTCTTGGATACCCTCCGAAAAGCGCCCCTGGATAAACCACTCTTTCATATCCTGAAAACCCTGATTCAGTTCTCTTGTGTACGTGTCCGCTCGCGTAGTAGTCGAAGCCCTTCGGAAGCAGGGATACGGGGATGGATTCCATCTGTGCGAGAGACTCCGGTTTTAGCTCTGAGATTGCACTGTGAAATGCGAAGATCTTGAAGCCCTCTTCCTTCTCTAGACGTTCTCTGTCGAGCATTTCGAAGTAATTCTTTTCCAGCCCTCCCTTCCTGCCTGAGATTCCCACGAGCTTCGCCTGTGTTTTTGAGTCCATGAAAATTTCGAGCCTGAGCTTGCCGTCTACATCTTCTCCCTTCACTATTTTTTTAATCAGTCCAGTGCTGTCGAGTATGTCGATTATTGACGTGCAGTTCGGACTGTAGTCATGGCTTCCGTATATAACATAGAACGGAATGCCAGCGTCCTTGATTTCCTTCATCTTTTTTACGGCTTCGTTGACAACGTACATGTCCGGAAGGTTAGCATGGAAGAGGTCCCCAGCTATCAATACAAAATCAACGTTTTCCTGCATGCAGACGTCCATGGCTTTGTTGAAGGCGGCCAATTCGAGCTTCTCCAGAACAGGCCCTCTGTTGGCGCCTATGTGACAATCTGCAAGGTGGGCAAACTTGAACATGGTTTTCACCCCACGAAAACGGTCTTGTTTTTCTCCTTCGGCTGCAGGTTCTCTTCGACGTACTTTTCAAACAAGGGTATTTGGATTGGAACTGCAAACCTGGTGAAGTTGCTACTCACGATTGCTTCGCCCTTGTCTAAGCTCGCGATGGTTCTGTCGTCCGATGACAAATCCTGCGCTGCGCTCTCCATTACGGCCTGTCTTTCTGTTGCCAGCTCGTTTCCCAGAATTATTTTGGTGTTCATGTTGGCCAGTATCGTCCTCGGAATCAGGCTGACCAATTGTGTTATGGCGATTAATCCCACCCTGAATTTTCTGCCCTCTCGTGCAATCGTGCTGTAAATGTTGTCCCCGCGCGCGGAAAGCACGTCTGCACCCAAAACTCTCGGTGCCTCCTCAATCACTACGCTTATCACTGGCTTCTCTTCCAACGTTCCCTCAGACTTGTAATCCTGGTACTGATGAAAAATTCCGCCCGAAATTATGCTCCCTATGAGCAGTTCAGCCTCGTCGAGCAACCTTGACGTGTCGATAACGACCTTCTTTCCCTCCTCGAGGGCCTTCGTAATCTCCCTCGTAGTGGCCAAGCCGGCAGTCTCGCTAAAAACGCGGCTTCTACACTGAAAATCGCCATGATCATCTACGTAGACGCCGAGCACGGTGTCAAACTTCCTCTTCAACACCTCGAGCGTCCTGGGGGCAACAGCATCACCGATTTCGGCACTTCGCACAATGTTTTCAATCCACTGATCCCTGAACCGGCTGTAGTACAACGATATAGCATCACGCTGAGCGTCCGTGAAATCAACGATTCCTTGGAAATGCCAGGGCAAAATCGACCTGAGATTAATGACAAGAGTATTCGTCCCAGGTACGGGGCTAGTAGAATAGTACCGCAAACACTGCTTCGCCGCAGGATGGTCCTTCAACCCCTTGCCATGCCTGCCATAGTACTCGTCGTGCGGATCCAGAACCAGTATGCCCAGACAATCTTGGGGCAGAACGCTCCAGAGCATGACCTTGACAAGGTTACTCTTCCCTCTTCCAGTTGTGGCTGGAATAAGCACGTGATGAGTGAGCGTATCTACTCCATTAACGTAAACGTCCACGTCCAGCATCTTCGACCCGCTCCTGACTTTTCCAAGATATACGGGATTCTTAGGCTTAGTGAGGAACAAGAGATCCTTCTCCTCGGCGTGTCTGATCGTGGCAAAGAACTTGGGAAGAGTCTTCGGTATCTTCAACTCGCTGTTCTTGCCGACTCGCAACAGGGCCTTGATTTGTGCTATAACATAGTTCCGCAACTGCGGCTCAAGAAAATCCATGTTAGCACCGACGCCCTCAAGCTTCATGCCGGCCATAAGCTCCCTCACAAGCTGCGGCACCTGGCTCCCGTAGACAAGCTCGTAAGCTTGAAGAATCACGTATCCTTCATCCTCCTCGGCCACGAGCAAGTCTCCTATCTCTATTTCTCCGCCGGCCTTTTCCCTTGCCAATATCTGGCCAGTTTTTCCCGCAATTATCTGTCCCGTAATTTCCAACGCCATCGTAACATCAACCTTTCAACACGTCTAACACGCTGTGCGCGTCACCCGAGCAAATATGCCTCGAAATCTTCTTCCACTTGCCAAGCTTAGATATCTCGGACATCAACGGTATCCTGTACGAATCTATCTCGTCACCGCTCACTCGAGCGAAGCTATCTGCATCTACAAGGCCATAAGGATAACCTGGAAAGCTCATGTCTTTTGAATTACTCGCCAAAGCTGAAGTGACGCCACAGATGTCTTCCTTGTTCATTTCCTTGGCCTGCTCTCCATAGATTTCGTACCTGAACACGTAATTAGCGTTCTCGTGCAGCTTGACCACGTATATGAAGGCATTGTGCTGGAGGTTGGCGACCTTTGCGATCGGAAGAAACCACGGGCCTCTTACGCTGTAATCTTCCGCAAGCTTCTGCACAGCACCCAAAAGCGAAAGACCAGTAGTCGTGAACAGCGTGCTCGTTTTTGAAATCCCAGCGAAGATTACTCCCTTTTCCATAGCCGCCTTTAAAGTTCGCGCCATGTACGTCTGCTCATTAGTAAGACTCGTCTGTAAACTGCCGTCATGGACTATTAAATCTCCCTTCTCAAGCTCATTTTCAATAACGTGCTTCGCAAACTCCCACTCAGCAAACCTTCTCGCGACAGAAGCCACGTGGCTTATGTCTGCTCTTTGATTTCCGAGCGTTAACGTCTTGTCAACAGAACTGAACGACAAGTGCCCATCTTCAGGGATTAAACCCTTGAACTCGACCTTCAAAGGAAAAACCTTGGTGTCATAAAAAATCTCTTCCTGCCTATAATCCGACATCGTAGCAGAATAGAACTCCACTCTGCTCGGCAGGGAATTGGAAGCGATTCTGTTTCGACCCTTGAAGATGTTGAAGTAAACTCTGTTTATCTGGGCTGAAAAGTTTGGCGCACCCAGTATTTCTTGGTTTCCTCCATCTACAAAAGCCATGCGAATGCTAGGTTCGGCATCCTTGATCGGAATGAAACTAGCTGAGGAAAACGGCAATAGTTCATAGTCTGCATTGCTAAAATATGGTCGACCTACATCTTCTACAATCTTCAAGTCCAAGTACTCGGCGATTATCTTGGAAATCTCCACAGACATGCTCGACTCACGCGATGGATAGATAAGCTTCAGGCTGTTAAAAGCATATTTCAACAGTGCTAACTCAAAATCATGCACACCACTGCGATTAGCAGAAGGCTATATTTTGACACATTGCTTTAACCTATTCGATGGAAGGCATTGTGGGTCAAGTCTCTGACGTTAAAGTGTTCGTTTCCACGGTCATATCTTGATCCAAACATGGATATCCACTAACGTTGCTCGCAAACTAAACAAAGAACACAAACTAAACGAGCCAAATACGCTTCCTAGTCTTAGCGCGCGCAACACGGATTTGCCAAAACCTCTTTTTGTTCGTTTTGTTCGTTTGGGTTATTCGTTTTGCCAGAGGGTTTCCATTCGGATTCGTGATTCTTCATTCAAAAGAAGGTTTGGTTTCAGTAGTTGTTGAGGCAGTATTAAACGAACAACAAAAAAAGGAACGCGGGATCGCGTCTCAAAATGTTCAAAACATTCTTTAGACGCGTGCGTGCATTAACAAATCGACATTAGAAACATAGAAGCCCACCTTATTTCAAAGTGCGTTCCGCGCGCGTGTGGGGATAAAAGTTCCCCACAAGCGCGCGTACGAGCAAGCGTAAGCATGCGTTGCCTTGCCTAAGTTGCTTTTGGCTCTGTTGCGTTGGAGTCTGGGTTTTTCTTTTCAGTTTTTTTCCAGACGAGAACGATGAAAGCGATCACGATAACGACGATGCTTACGGCGAACACGATTTGAAATGTAATTATGGTGCTTTGCGGAATTGGGCCGAAGGCGTAGAGCTTGTCGTCCCATGAGCCCACGTAGAGCATGCCGCCTGCGACAGCAGGAGAAGAAGTTACCTCCCCGCCGGTTTTGTAGCTCCACACTTGAGCTCCGGTTGTAGCGTTCAATGCGTAGATCCTGGAGTCTTCTGAGCCTACGTAGACTAGGCCGTTGGCTACAGCAGGAGAGGAATACACCGAGTTGCCAGTCTTGAAGCTCCACGCGTGCGCGCCAGTCATTGCGTTGAACGCGTAGATTTCGTTTGATATGCCCACGTAAATCATGCTGTTTGCAACGGCGGGTGAAGAATATATGAAACTGCCGGAAGTTTCGTATTTCCAGAGCAGTTCGCCGGTTGTGGCGTTCAGTGCGTAAACGGTGTCAGCTGAGCACATGTAGACTGCACCGTTGGCAACGGCGGGTGAAGAACACACTTCATAGCCTAGGTAGTAGTTCCAGATTATTGTGCCGTTGGAAGCGTTGAAAGCCCAGAGTGTGCTGTCCGGCAAGGATGAAGCGACGTATAATATGCCATTTGCAACAGCAGGCGAACCTTCTATCCAATCCAGAGCGTTGACCCACCACATAATATGACCTGTCGTTTCGTTCAGAGCATTAACGACGTTGTAGACTGTCACGTACACGAGGCCGTTCGAAACAGCGGGTGCCGTTACCATCCAAGACCAGTCGGTGTACTTCCAAAGATAAGCCCCGGTCGTGGCATTCAACGCGTAAAGAGTGTTGCCGCTTCCCAAGAAGACAATGCCGTCGGAAAACGTTGGGCAAGACGTGTAGCCACCATCATCGTAGGGTGGCCAACCAGTTGTATTATATTCCCAGAGCAGCTTTCCTGTTGCAGAGTTTAACGCGTAAATCCTCGCATCGCTTGAGCTTATGTAAACCACGCCGTCAGCAACACTGGGACTGCATTTAACCGCACCGCCAGTTTTGTAGCTCCATATAGTATTGTTTGTGAAAGGCGCCGCGGAGGTCGAGCATCCAGTGTGCGCATAATTATCGTGAAAAGTCGGCCAAGAATCAGCGTCGAGCGGTGGAACAAGTTGAACCTTAAAACCCAGCTGAAACACGCTACACAACAAAACAGTCAACAGTATTACAGCAACTGGTCGCATCATCATCCCATTTCCCCTAATCTGCGATCGAACTTAAACGAATATAAAGCCTATGGAAATTGCTTCGATAGCCTCGCTGTGTTGCGATGCTATAGGTTTGCTTTTCCAGCGCGCGCATTTGATCTTCCGTTACGTAATGCCTGCTTTTGAGCATCGATCACTTCATTCCAATCAGCAGGTATCATCGGGTAAGTCAAGTCCTATTAGGCATGGTCTCGGGCATGAGAGCGCGCGCATTATCTGACAGTAACATATGCAGCACCATAAACTCGACTTATTTATCGAGAATAGTTTTGTCCATCCTGATGGACGTATGAAACACTTCCTGATGGAAAAACACGTATCTGAGCCCTTTCGTGGTTTTGACATAGGTTTTGTCATGGTCAAAGCGTCAAAACTCCATGCTTCTCTCCATGCGTTCTGTTTCGCGCGCTAATCAGACAGCGAATTCAGGGACACAAAGTGCGCACTAAATTCCATATTCTTTCTCCGGTTCTATCATCTGAACGTTCCTAGTTATCTGTTTGAACAGATGCTGGTTCTCCGTGTGGACTGGAAAAACCTTCTTCGCGTCTATCTCAGTGACTAGGCTTCCTATTTGCTCTCTATTCAGGTGGCCTGAGGCGTGCAGTTGATGGAACTGCATTCCGAAATGGTTAAGCCAATTGTGAAGAACTGCGTCTTGAATGTCTTCCTCGCTGAACGGTTCGCTCATGCTGTGGATGAAGTGGCTACCCCGGCTCGGCCGAATATCTATCAGCTCTGCAAACTGGTAAAAGTCCAAGTCCATGACGAGCTTCCCCTGGTCCTTCTGAACAAACTCGCATGTTGCCATATTGTCCATGAATTGCCGTTCCCAAACGAAGTAGTCAGCGTCATCATACGTTCCCGACTTTTTGCGCTTGTAGTACACGAGAACGTGCTCGTTCTTCATAGGATCGGGCAGGTGCAAATGTTCATCCTGAATAAGCTTGCCCAGCAGGTACGCAGTCTTCGGCGAGATCACGATGTTCCTTCCGTTCTCGACCGCAACGTTATAGAAACTTCTGAGCCTGTCCATGTCGCGGCTGTAATGCGTTGTGAACACGATTTTGTCTGTTGAAGAAACGATTTCGTTGCTCAGTCGTTCAACCTGTTCCTCAGAATAGTTTTTGCGCTTTTCTTTCAAGGCCATCCGGGTTCCCTCGCATACGAGAGCATCAGGATTACATTCTTTCGCTCGCTCCACAAACTCTTCAGACAGGTCCTTCCTCGGACCGTGCATCCTCAAATCTCCAGTGTAGACGACCGTGCCGCCAGACGCATGTATCAAAAACCCATAAGCCGCCGGAATCGAATGATCAACGTGAACGGGCTCCACCTCAACGTCGCCTATCTTGATTTTCTTTCCAGTCCGAAAAGTGCGGAAATCATGTTTTCTGTAATCGCAGAAGCCGCTGGTCTCTTCCATGCACTCCATGAAGAGCTTCGTGCCAACGCCGAGATAAACCGGAATCTGGGGATCAACGAAACAGATGTGTGTCACGTGATCGAAGTGTGCGTGAGAAAGAAAAATCGCGTCGATCTCCGGTTCCGCATACGGAAAGTCCGTAGGCATTAGCTGCTCCTTGGCGTAGAGACCTCTAATCTTAGGCAGCAAACCGAATTCAAAATGATCCTTCAAACCATTTATTGAACGTGGGCTGAGCCAGTCTGTAAAGTAGTCGGCGCCAAAAGTGAAGGATTGTCCAAAATCAAAAAGAATCCTCGTCCCATCATTTTCCAGAAGAATCTTGTTCCCGCCAATCTCGTTCACACCTCCAAAGAATCTTAGTGTAACCATGCATACCCCTTCAGTTCAAATAACCTCATGTTCGTAATAATCTTTATTCGACTTATAGCAATGATGTCAGCAATCGCTAGCGCCTGTTAACTCGCGCGTTCAGCTTAGCACGAGTCTCATGGCTTGTAGTTCTTACCCACGTTCCACGCCTTTGCTTTCTGTTTACCCAATACGTGATAATCCCTATCGTCGAGCGAAAGCATGAAGGGTCGAATTTTTCTTATATCGATGGTTCCATCCGTTAAGTACCTGTCTTCTGTGAAGCTTGATGCGACGTCTCCGATGAACATTTCGTGTGAGCCATTATCTATGACCTTGTCGAGTTTGCACTCGAGGTTCACAGGACACTCTGTTATCATGGGAGCCGTTTTCAAGTCGCCGTAGAACACGTCGAAAATCCTCGATTTGTCAGTCTTGTGTCCCGAGAACAGTCCGCAGAAATCTGTGGTTTCTATCATGTCTTCTGAAGGTATGCATACGCTGAAGGTTTTGTTCTCTTTAATGCCCTGATTTGTGTAGTGTGCCTTGTTCAAGGCAACTGCTACTTTAGGCGGTGTATGGGCAGCTGTAGTGAACCACGCGACTGCTAGAAAGTTCGGCTTTCCCTTTACGTTTGCACCAACCAAGACTACGGGCATCGGATATGACGCAATCTTGGCTCCCAAATTGATTTTGTTTCTAACGCCTTCCTTTGTACTGCGCCCTGACATTTCGAACTCACCTGACAGATACTTAACAATCTATCCTCAAAGGTTACTCTTAAATGCTGCTTGAATCGTTCTGTAAAGTCAGGTTATTTTGAGTTCAAAATATGACTGTATCGGAGGTCAATCGATTTGCACGTTTTTCGACGTAGAAAAATAACATCAAAGTCTTTGAATGGTAGATATCATCGGCATCGAGGGAGAAAGGAAAAATGGGAAATCCTCGGTTGCCTTGTCTACCGTCAAGCCGAGAGGTGAAAACCCCGATTTATGGTTTTCGCATTCAATACAACTTCCATGGATTCGAATCCATTTAGCTGGCGCTAATCTGATTCAAGTGAAAAACAAATAGGCACACATTAGAAAAAACCGTTAGCTGCTCCCAAATCATGTTCACGGTAACCAAGTATCTTGAAAAGGCTCTCTAGGTACTGAATTCAAATCATTAAGGCGGGGGTCTGGTCATTTTGCGTCCATGACCTTTGCGGCCAACGAAACGGCATTTTCAACGTCCTTCATAATTGTGTCTGCTACGCTCGCCCTGATGCCTAGCTCTTCTATGCGTGTTCTAAGATCCGCGTCAGCCCTGTCTATGATAAGGTGATCGAGAAAATCCTGATAGAGTTTGGCAACGCCGTAGGCAGAGACTTCAAGTCCGAGACTGGACATGATTCTGTCAGCGGGCCCCTTTACTGCTTTCCCACCCACGATTGGACTGACACCGACTATCAGGCCCCTTGTGCTCTTAAGAGCGTCTCTGATATCGGGAACCGATAGAATCGGGTTGATGCTTAGAATAGGATTGCTGGGGCAAACGACTACGCGTTCGGCAGTGTTTATCGCCTCGATGACGCCTGGAGCAGGTTTTGCATCGTCACATCCCTCAAAAAGCACACGCGTAACCTCATCCGTCGCTCGTCTCTTCACGAAATACTCCTGAAAGCCCAAACGAACACAGCCTGACATGATGACCGTCCGCACAGTATCGTTGCTCATTGGCATCAGCCTAGCCCTCACGCCTAACAAACGACAAAGCTCAGCAACTGCGTCAGACAGATTCACACCGCTCCTCAACAAATCCGTTCTGACCATTTGAACCGCAACATCCTTGTCACCCAGCTTGAACCAAGTCTCAAAGCCAAGCCTCTCTAACATTGCGAGACATGTGAACGTATCATCTGAGATGCCCCACCCTCTCGCCCCATCAACAAGGCCTGCCAACGTGTACATCACGATATCCAAATCCGGACTAACGTGAAGGCCGTGAAACTCAAAATCGTCGCCAACGTTGCCCACTATCGCAAGATCCTCCGGTGGCACGATTCGAACAAGCCCTCTCAACAGCTTAGCAGCACCGACTCCTCCCGCAAGAGCCACCACACGTCCCATGAACATCGCAACGAAAACTATTGGCCCCAAACCTCATAAGATTAACGTAAAGACATCCTTCTTGCCCACGAAGACTAGAGATCTTCTTTCAGGTTGTGCTTCCTGTTTGATAGCCTGACGAGCAAGTGGAGGGCCGGATTATCTTCTCCCAGGGACCTGGTTTTCACAAACCCCGCTTTCTCTGCCGATTTGAACAGGTTCTCGCCCTCTTTCGTGCGGGTCACAATGCAGGTCCAGCCTTCAAGCCCGAGACCGCCTGCCGACAAATCAGCCAGTTCTGAGCTGAAGTCCCTGCACGACGCGCAGCCTTTTTGGGCGTACTTCTTCACTTCTGACAACGGAATCGTCGTTGCAGCGCCGGATTTCAAGGTGACGATCATTTTCCCCTTTATGTTCATGCCCTTGATGCGGCTTAAATCGAAGCCCAGCTCTTCGCCAATGTGTTTCTTGATGAGCCCTTCGTAGCTGAAGCACTCTGAGCACATGAGCCCTATCAGCAGTTTCAAAGGAGCGGCAAGTTTCATCCTGAGCATTTGCATCTTCCTGACTGCCTGAATTTGACAGGGGGTCCCAACAAACGCTACACTCCTCTTTCCCTCTTTTGCGATTTGGGGCAAGGCCAACAGGTTAGGCGAGCACGTGTACCTCGTTCCGGCGCAGCTCAGAATCTCCTGGGAAGTGAGGGCCAGTTTCGGAGAGGGGAGAAAAGGCTTCTGAGAACTGACACCTGAGAGGATGGCACCGTCGATATGCTTGCTCTCCAGGGCGTGGAGCAAAAGCGCAGTCACGGCACCTCCATCCTGACAGACCTTCAACACTCTGCTGTCCTTCGACTTTGCGATATAGACTTGGCACCGTATCCCAAACCGTTCTTCGGCTTTTCTCTCTCTGCCAAAAACGAAAGACTCAAGCTCAGACATTGACAAGTCATATCTAGGACAAACTCTGGCGCAAAACCCGCACAATTTGCACTCTTCGCAAAGGTCTGGCCTTCCTTCTACCCATCTGAGACAGCCGCTCGGGCACACCGCCACGCATGCGCCGCACCCTACACAGGCGCCTGTCGAGACAACGGTCTTGCCAAGCGAATTCGCAAAGCCCAGTTTGGAACTCATCGCTCTTCACCTAAAAAAGCGGCCGAGCCATAAGTTTAAGTCTTGCCCTAAAACAGATAATCTCCACGAACTCTGACAGGGATGTTCCTCTTGAATACAGTTCAGATAATCGCAGTTACAGGCTTGCCCATCATAAAAAAGGGGGATCGACTGGGCGAACTTGTGTGCCATGCGGCTGAAAAACAAGGCACTCCCATCCTAGACGGAGACATACTAGTGGTCACACACGTCGTCGTCTCGCGTGCAGAAGGAAACACAGTCAACCTCGACGAGGTCCAGCCGTCCGAGTTTGCCAAGAGAATCGCCGAACAGTACCAGAAGGACCCAGCGTTGGTTGAAGTTGTACTCAGAGAGTCAAGAGGCATCGTGCGCATGGGTAACGGCAACCTGATAACGGAAACCAAACACGGCTTCGTCTGCGCAAACTCTGGCGTCGACAGATCCAACATACAGGGAGAAAGAAACGTTGCCCCGCTGCCCAAAGATCCAGACTATTCTGCAGAAGCAATAAGACAGGAAGTCAGAAGGCTGACAAAAAGCAAGGTCGCTGTAATAGTCTCGGACACTCATGGACGCCCCTTGAGGATGGGCGAAATAAACATTGCCATAGGCGTTGCGGGAATGAAGCCCATAAGAGACAGAAGAGGCGAAAAAGACCTTTTCGGATACGTGCTTAGAGTGAAACAAACAGCAATCGCCGACGAACTCTCCAGCGCAGCGGAACTCGTGATAGGACAAGCAAACGAAGCCATCCCCGTGGCAATAATAAGAGGCTACAAATACCCAGAAGCCGAAAACGCGAAAGCAACCGAACTCATCAGACCCAAAGAGAAAGACCTCTTCATATGAAATACAGACGGCAAACCAGCATGTCTGACGACAAAGGTATTTAGGACTCCGAGCAAACGAAATAAGCTCACAAGCGCAGAATTAAGAAGGTGAAAAAATTGGAGGCAAAGACGCCTAAAGAGTTTTTTGAGAACGTCCTTCCGACGAAGTTCAAACCGGACAAAGCTGAAGGTTTTGATGCAATCGCTCAGGTCAACTTGACTGGTGCCACGGGTGGCAACTGGGTAATAACAGTGAAAAACCGAAAGATGGACGCTAAGGAAGGAGTTGCCGCCAACCCCAACATCACGCTCAGGATGGCAGATGCGGATTTCATGGCTCTGGTCAACGGAAAACTCGATGCGGTAACAGCCTTCATGACTGGAAAACTCGAATTCAACGGAAGCATGGCCACTGGCTTAAGACTGATGGACATGGGTTTCATTTAGCGACTTGGAAGAGAGCTTCTTTTGAACAATCTAGAGCAAACCTAGCAGGCTTGAACGCTAGAGCAGTGGACGGGAACACATTGACTGCATAGTCCGGTGTTATCCAGATATTCTTCCTCGGGGATTTTTTTGCCGCAGTGGATGCAGTGGTAGTTTTCTTCTTCTTCTGAATCAAAATCTTGTTGTCGACCTTCACCAGTAACAGGAGTCAGAGGATAATACCACTCTTTGATCGTGGTAGAGTCCTCGGTTGCTCCGGCAAACCCTTCTTTGAGAAGATGATGTATGGAAGCATCTAAGTTTCCTATTTCCTCGGGGGTCAGAGTCGAGGCGTCGTATATCTCATGGTTCTTTCTGCACTCTTTCAGGTTACATTTCATTCCTTTTCCTCTCCTGCTAATTCCTCAGGAATTCTTTTCATCTATTGTTTTTATCCTCTTTTGCCGAAGTTTATGAAGGGACTGTTGAAAAGTCATGCTCCCTTGCACATCAGCAGCAGACCTAGTGATTCCCTTCATGACTCTCGCGACGTTTCTGGAGTTTTCCAGCTCATTGGTCCATTTCGTCCACTGCGCTACAACGCGTGGTCGCAGCTTAGCCTTGACAGTACTACTGATATTCAGCGAATCGTTTCAAAGCTCGAAGCAAAACTTCTTTAACGTCTTTGACTGCCTCGAACATTCTTTCTTTCGCATCGCCGGCGGAAACGTAGCCAGTGTGCTTGCTTCTGATGTACTTGCACGACAGACTATTGAGCGTGGTCCATGGCGTTCTGGTTACAAGTATGGATGTCTTGAGCAAATGCGCATCCCAGATCATGCCACACACAGTTTTCGAGAGCTCGTAACGGAGAACTAAGACCATTTCATTCGCGGTTTTACTTCTCCGTCGGTTCCATAATTCTGCTAAGAGTCTTGTGTTTTGTCCCTTGAGCGAGTATGCGATGTTGGTTTGCATGGCTCAAATCAACGCTTCGTGTTTTAAGAAGCTTGTTTACTCACAATATTTACTATTGATAAACGCGCGCTCAGTACACATGGGAATTATGGAACCGTCTTGGCTGTAGGGAGGATTTTCCAGAATAAGTTGTACCATCAGAGTGGCAAAATTGATGCGCTGTGTCTATTTCGGCAAAAGAAGGCAGAATCGGGGTTTGCTGGCGTCGCGCGCTTTTCTTCACCGTTTCCAAGATAGGGCAGAGAGGAAGCGAGATTCTTGTTGATTCGTGTGGAACAGGCATGCTGGCAGCGGATTGTGTCTTTTGTCTGAAGCAAGAAACATTAAATAGGTTGTTGACAAAGGTTTCTTCGGTGTTTCCAATGGGGAATTACCAAACACGACTCTAAAAAAAGTTCTCAAAACCTGAGAACACTTCATAAACCCCTTGAACAAAATTCTCAGAAAACAAAACAAGAAGAACTTTCAAAGACAGATCACCGCCTACTAGGCCCGCAATTGGACTTGTTCTCGATAAACGAAGACGTTGGCGTTGGACTGGTCCTGTGGCATCCGAGAGGCACCACGGTACGCAACGCGATTCGAGACTACTGGGAGATAGAACATCGCAAAAACGGGTATCAACTGGTGTGCACACCCCACATAGCTCGTGAGGAACTGTGGCGGATTTCTGGCCACCTCAGCTACTACTCAGAAAACATGTACTGCTTTGAGAAGGACGGTGAAGGCTACGTCGTCAAACCGATGAACTGCCCGTTCCATATCCAAATCTACAAGGCAAAACCCAGAAGCTACAGAGAGCTACCGATACGCTACGCAGAGTGGGGCACAGTGTACCGCTATGAACGCTCCGGAACGCTGCACGGTCTTCTCCGCGTTAGAGGATTCACCCAAGATGATGCCCACATATTCTGCACTCCTGCGCAAGTCCAAGACGAAATAATCAAGACCCTTGATTTCACGCTGAAGATCCTTCGCAGGTTCGGCTTCAAAGAATACAAGGCAGTCCTCGCAACGCGCGACCCAAAAAACCCAGAAAAATACATGGGCTCAGAGAAAAAGTGGATACAGGCGCAGCATGATCTGGCCCAAGCCCTGGTCAAGAAGAGAATCCCCTACAATGAGGCAGTTGGAGAAGCGGTGTTCTACGGTCCAAAAATCGACATAGCTATCGTCGACGCGGCAGGCAGAGAATGGCAGTGCACGACAATACAGTTTGACTTCAACCTCCCAAAGAGGTTCAAGGCAACCTACATAGGCAACGACAACAAGACGCACGAAGTCGTCATGATTCACAGGGCGCTCCTGGGATCAATCGAACGTTTCTGCGGGATACTACTAGAACATTACGGTGGAAATCTGCCGACATGGTTAGCACCGGTACAGGTTTCCATATTGCCCGTCACGTCCAATCAAAGTCAATACGCCGAAAACACGCTTGAAAAACTGCTGGAACACGGAATACGGGCAGAGATCGACGAGAGCTCTTCAACAATCGCCTATCGAATCAGACATGCAGAATTAGCCAAGATACCGTACATGGCGATCTGCGGCAAACAGGAGACCCAAAACGACGAGTTATCAATAAGGAAACACGGCGTTGGAAACCTGGGCAAAGCAACCTTCGACGAATTCGTAAAGAAAATAGAAGACGAATCATAAGAGTGACCGCACAAATCAACCCCTTTATTCCTTTTTTTAATGATATAAATAATCGGCAGCGGCCTTCGTTCCAGACTCTTTGTCGAGGGCGCGAATCAAAAAAGACTAATGCGGATATGAAAATTCGAGAAAACGGCTAAAAAGTGCCGTCACCAACGCCTTGTTCAGTCCGTTTTTGCTTCCTTGTCGACTGGCTAAGGTTTTGAATGATTTCCTGAAATATTCCCCTCTCTTTCGTGAGGACTTCGACATAGTTTGTGAGTTCGTCCCTTTGAAAACGAAGGTTGGTTGCTTCTCCTTGAAGCTGCGAGGCTCTTTGTTTAGCTAACTTGACGTCGTTTCGCAACTGTCTACTTTCTCTTCGAAGCTTCTCCACATCGCTGGTCAAGACTTTCATGTACGCCTTCAGCTCGTCCATCTGTTTCTGCAACTCTTCATATCTGGATCTTCGAACTAAACCAAAAGTCATCGAAAATTCCTCCAACAAGGGAGCGCAGTGACGCCTACGTCTAACATTGAGAAATCGACTATCCGCCTAAAGCACGCGCCGTTACCAGAAAGCGCGCGCGAGTAACGCTGTGTGAACAGAACCGATTGATATGCCATCACTGCCATCAACGTCTCCATAGTTGATCGAAGTCTCTGGCAATCCGTTATTAAAGGATTATTCAGAATCAGAGCACACCTGTTCTTCGATGCCGCATGCGACGCTACCTGGGTCCTATCCATCGCGCAACCAACTTGCGACCGATGCTTGCAAAGAGAAAAGAAGTCCACCATGAAAAAAATTGCATCATTTTCCCCATGATTTGTTGCGGCGCACCCACGTATGTTCAGTTTACTTTTTCAGTTGCTTCCATTCTTGTTCCAAAATGGCGTAGAGGTAAGAGTCCCGCCACTTTCCCTTCGACCATTTATGCTCTCGAAGATGAGCTTCCCTTTTCATTCCTGATTTTTCCAGAACGTGTGCAGAGGCCAAATTTTCAGGATCGCAAGTGGCGAACAATCTGTGCAGATCTAGTTTTTCGAAACCGAACTTGATGAGTCCTCGCGCAGTCTCGGTTGCGTATCCTTTGCCCCAAAAGTTTCGGTTCAGACAGTAGCCCAGCCATCCTTCACGGTTTTCAGGATTTGAAACGTTGATTCCGCAACCTCCAATCAATTTCCCTGTGTCCTTCAGCATGATACCAAGATTGAAGTGGCGTCTAGGCTTTTCATTTTGAGCCGAGACCGATCTTTTGATGAATTCAGTGGTTTCATCTTCCGTGTTGGGACCCCAATCCATGAACTGAATTACTTGGGGGTCAGAAGCGTATTCTTGAACTGCATGGTGATCGCTCGCAACCAAGTCCCGCAGTAAGAGGCGTTCAGTCTCGATTGCATTCATAAGTTGTTCATCTACTGCTCAAGGCATTCGTTTCGAACTTAAAAGGCTTGCAAGTCGCTCATTTCCTCAAATCTCCACCTGACAGCATCTTGTGACGTGTGATAACGTCTGCGCGCGCTGAGTGAGCTGTTTGAGTGTATGAGTATCCAAGTGATAACGAGTAAGGATTAGAGAGTAATAGTTTGGGGACAAACTCTACACGCAAGCTTGACTTCAAACTCTTTCGTTCAACAACCATGAACCGTCGCAAACTGCAGTGTTCAGACTGCCGAACCCTTCTCTGCACGTGCCAAACCGCATCCCGTGCTTTCCTGCTAAGTCGCCCACTTTTTTCATCAGCCTAAACCTCAAGGCCTCAGGCAAATACCGGTAGCCCGACCTCACCGTTCCATCCCGAAAGTACAGAGGCTTTAACTTCTCTGCAACGTCGGGCAGCGCTCCGCTGAGCCTTCGCCAACCGTCCGGCCTAACCTTGAGCGTCGAAGTAGTGACATGCCTCACACCCAGAGAAGCCAACGTCCTAATCAAAACCTCGACATCATCGTTCACGAACGGAATAATCGGGTCCACACGCACAGACACAGGCACACTCTTGCTGATCAAAGTCTCGACAGCCTTCAAACGAGCTGAAGGCAGTGGAGCAAGAGGCTCAATCAATCTAGCAGTGTAATCGTCCTCCGTCGTAATCGTCAAAGAAACCATAGAATCGACTGCACTCAGCAAGTCAACATCTCTCGTCACCAGAGGAGATTTCGTCACTATCTGAAGCTTACAATCGTGCGTACCTGAAGACAATATCTTCAGGCACTCCCGCATCAGCCGGGTCTTCTCTTCCACGAGAGGATAGGGGTCGGAAGAATTCGAGATGGACACTATTTCGCCTTTCAACCGCTTCGCCTCCCTTCTCAGCCTGCGAATCAGATCCTTCTTTGGTCTGCAGCATGAAAACCTCGGCACATAACCCGAAGCATAACAGTATGTGCACGCGTGATCGCAACCCGTGTAAGGGTTAAAAGTCAACTTCGAAGGACAGGTGCACAGACCAGAACGCCAAGGATCAAACCTCGAGATCAAACTCACACGGTTCACTCACAGAAACTCAGGCTTAACGCATTCAAAAATGTTCGCCCGCACCTGAATAAATCGACTCCACAGAGGATTTGAGCCGCCATGCATAAACCCGTTTTCGCCCGCACACAGCAAGTTTCCGATTAATTCGTCCAGACACTGCCTATAGTCCAATACCTTAGGCGGTTGGAGACCGCGGGCTGAGCTGGTCGGCCGAAACCTTCCAGCTTACACCCCGGTTCCATCAAACCCATCTTTTATGGGAGCCTTCGTCCCCGTTTAGGGGAATGGCTGCCTATTTTCAGGAGAGACTTCGGGCTTAGATGCTTTCAGCCCTTATTCTCAGCGGCGTGGCTGCCCGGCGTTTGCCCTGTCGGACAACCGGTTGACTAGTGGCCACAGCGTCCCGTTCCTCTCGTACTGGGGACCCTTTCCCCTCAGGCAGCCCGCACTCCCAGCAGATAAAGTCCGACCTGTCTCACGACGGTCTAAACCCAGCTCACGTTCCCTTTTAATAGGCGAGCAGCCTCACCCTTGGCCCCTTATGCAGGGCCAGGATAGGAAGAGCCGACATCGAGGTACCAAGCCGCGGGGTCGATAGGGACTCTCGCCCGCGACGAGCCTGTTATCCCTAGGGTAATTTTTCTGACACATCCAGCCCCCACCAAGGGGGACATGGATGATCGCTAAGCCCGGCTTTCGCCTCTGGATCCCTTACTTTGGAGGATCCAGTCAGGCCGGCTTTTGCCTTTGCACTCTACGGCGGGTTTCTGTCCCGCCTGAGCCGACCTTAGGGCGCCCTTGATATCTTTTCAAGGGCGTGCCGCCCCAGCCGAACTGCCCACCTACCGTTGTTTCAGCGCCGAAGCGCCGGTTAGAAACACGGTCGCAGAAGGACGGTGTTCCATTGTAGCCTTCCCCGGCTCCCAGAGAAACCGGAGTATAACGGCTCCCGTCTACGCTCTGCATCCGCAAACGTATTCCAGCGGCAGGCTGCAGTAAAACTCCACAGGGACTTCTTTTCCCGCTGGGAGTTCGTGGACTGTTCGTCCACGTTATGTGGTTTCACCGGGTACTACGTGGGGACAGCGGGGCCCTCGTTGATCCATTCATGCACGTCGGAACTTACCCGACAAGGCATTTGGCTACCTTGAGAGAGTCAGAGTTACTCCCGGCGTTTGCAGGCCCTTAGCCCGGTTGGACCCGGATTTCAGGTACCTGTACTGGCCAGGATTCAGAAACCGTTCACACGCTTTCGCGCTTGCGGTTTCCTGTGTTTTTATTAAACAGTCGGGACCCCCATGTCACTGCGACCTGCTACTCCAGCCAAAGGCAAAAGCTGCAGGCACCCCTTATACCAAAGGTACGGGGCTAGATTGCCGAGTTCCCTCACAATAGTGTATACCCGACACGCCTTAGGTTCCTCGCCTAGAGACACCTGTGTCGGTTCTAGGTACGGACACGAAGAATCCATCCCAACGCCCTTTTCACTGGCTCCAAAAATCTGCTGAACCTCCCTAAAACGGGCAGCTATTCCTGACTTCACCTGGTTCTCGCCATTACGGCACTTCCCAGGCTTATACAGTTAAACAAGGCGACAGCCTTGCTCAGCATATCTCGAAGCGTCAGACGTTGAGCTTGCGTCACCGCGTGTATCCTCGTGGTTCCGGGATCTTAACCGGATTCCCTTTTGACATGGTCGGTTAGGCCATATCTTAGGACCGACTTACCCCCGGCTGACGATCGTTGCCGGGGAACCCTGGCCCCTTCGGCGGAGGGGATTCTCACCCCTCTTTGCTGTTACTACCGCCGGGATATGCAATCCTGAACCGGTCCACTGGACCTCAAGGCCCAGCTTCTGTCCAGTCAGGACGCCCCCCTACCAGTGCAACATGAATGTTGCATTCTGAGGTATCGGTGGCTAGCTTAGCCCCGTCAATTTTCGGGGCCGTCAGCCTCGGCGGGTGAGCTGTTACGCTTTCTTTAAAGGGTGGCTGCTTCTAAGCCTACCTCCCCGCTGTCTGAGGCTGACGACGCCCTTTAGTTTGACATTTGGCTAGCACTTGGGGACCTTAACCTCAGTCTGGGTTGTCCCCCTCTCGGTCATGGAGCTTACCCCCACTAACCCGTTTCCCAGAGTCTACGACGCTGGCAGATTCGGAGTTTGAAAAAGAAATGGAGCCTTTCGGCTCCTTACTTCCTAATCAGTGCTCTACCCCGTCAGCCGTCTCGTCCGGGACTGGGCTGCGACCCACTTTGGAGGGAACTAGATATCACCGGGCTAGATTGGTCTTTAGCCCCTAGCCCCAGGTCTGAAGAACGAATTGCACGTCAGCACCCTTGCGAGCCTCCACTAGGCTTTCGCCTAGCTTCGCCCTGCCCAGGGCTAGATCGCCCGGTTTCTAGTCTCAAAGCCGTGACTCCGGGCCCTTTCAGACTCCGCACCTCGCCACCTAAAAGGTGGCTGCGTGCATGTTGGTTTCCCTTCGCCTTCAGGCTTTTAACCTTTAGGCTTGCCACAGCCATGAACTCCCCGGCCCGTGTTTATAGACGGAGCGTGCAACCCTGGTCCCCCTTTCTTGTACTACCGCCTCACGACGGCCTCCTTTGAAAGGGATCCACCCTTCCGGGCCGCACACGTCTGTAACCGTCTGGTTTCAGGCACTTTGCACCCCCCTTCCGGGGTACTTTTCATCTTTCCGTCACCGTACTAGTGCGCTATCGGTCTTGAGTTGTATTTAGTCTTGGAAGTTGGTGACTCCCAATTTCCCGCACCCAAGCCAGGGTACGGTACTCCGGGACTCCAGCTCAACTTCTTCCAGCTTATCCTTACGGGGCTTTCACCCTCTATGGCAGGCCTTTCCAGGCCACTTCAGTTTTACTGGTTAAGAAGGAAGCCGGGCCCTTAACACCACATCTCCCGCAGGTTTCCCTGAAGGATTCAGTTTGGACTTTTCCCTCTTCGCTCGCTGCTAATAAGGGAATCCCGTGTTGGTTTCTTTTCCTCCCCCTACTAAGATGCTTCAATTCGGGGGGTTCCCCCTCCTAAAAAGGAGTACCACGGTTCCGAAGAACCATGATGGGAAGTCCCATTGAGGAATCCCTGGTTCTAAGGCTGCATGCGCTTACCCAGGGCACTTTCGCGGCTTGCCGCGCCCTTCATCAGCACTCAAGCCAAGCCATTCTCCAGACGGCGTAGCATATCGGACCTTTCGGCAGTGTCTGTATGACGTATCGGTGAAACTTACTTTATGTGCAGGTTCTACGGGTCTATGCACGGCGTCATCATGAGCGAGCCTCTCTGCTCACAGTCACCCTTCACTCCACACCAGTCGATGGGGAGCTGCATGTTTTTTATGGCTTCAAGTAACTAGCCAAATCATTCCAGAAGCAGGTTTCGCACATATAAGGATTACGTCTTATGAAATGTACGCCCAACTTCGTTTTTGAAGTTGAGCAAACGAAGCGCATTATACGCGTTATTGAGGTCATTCACTTGATTTTGAAGATTTGTGATTGTGTTATCCTTGCGTCGCGACCTTGGTGTCCGTTTTTGCCCAGTAACCTCTGCATACTTGCTGACCAAACCCCTCAACTTCCTAACAATGTAAGTGGTGATCGCTGCGTCAACAGCCACGAGAACAAGAATAATGCTAGCAGCGAAGGTTGAGTTTTCAGCTTTGAAGCTGAAAAACATGATGAAGAAGATGAAATTCGAAAAAATAGCCAAGTATGAGGCACTCACCCATTTTCTCGATTCGTAAAAATATTCGTGATGTTTCGTTTTGATATGATGCTGCCTATCAAGTGATGACAATTCTTTTCCGCAAATGGGGCAACGCATTTGATCCCTCGAAAAAAGTTAGACGGCGAAACCCTATATAGTTTCAGTTTAGAGGTAAAAATTTCTCCTGAGCCAATTTAGTTTCCTTATCGGCCTTACTCTTATGCGCACCCAGCCTCACTTTAGCGCGCATGCTGACGTTATAACGCATATTAGAGACTTCGGTTCTCTTTCCAAGTGAGGGAAAGGCTCTGGCCAAGGTCATTCTTTACGTGAAAAGCATTAAAATGCTTGTGGGAACCAAGGAGATTATTCATTCGCGAATATGGGCGCGAGATTCAAGAGTCGCTGTGGATACAATAGCAACTCATAAACTCGTCCTTCCAGATGATCAACAAAGAACTGTTATGATGGTTAATGCTATCTGCAGAAGACTTTCTTTGGAGGTCGAAGTTGTAGATATTGGCAGAGTGAATGCTCTCAAAAGAATCGTACACTGGAGGCGATTCAAGATGATGACTTTTCCAACTTTGCTTGCAAGTACGGGACAACGGCTTCAAGGACAGATTACCGAAGAGAAGGTTGAGTCATTCCTATATCACATAGCCAAATATGAACAGAAAAAATACCTTTAATGTTTTTAGGACGCATGAAGAAACAAAGAAATCGGAATGTTGAATGCTGATTGAGTAGCTGGATACGTGGTTTTTTTATGATAAAGATTTTGGAAGGACTATTTTTTTCACCCTCATTCAATATAAGGAAAATCATATAATGAAGACAAGACCATAAGCAAACCCACAATTCCAAATAACCTTAAATCAAGCCTCAACAATCAAAATAAGAATGAAAATAGCGATGCCTCGATAGCTCAGTCGGTAGAGCAACAGCCTTGTAAGCTGTAGGTCGCGGGTTCGATTCCCGCCCGAGGCTCTTTCCTACTGGACTGGGCTCAAGGAGTTGATGAACGAATCCAAGTTGTGATTTGCCATGCGGGAGTTTGTTCTCTATTCACGTTTAGGAAGAACCGATTCAGGCTTTACAAACCTGCACGACGCAGGTAGATTGGATATAGTTTACGAGTGTGCAGTTGCAAGCCTGTTTCTTTCACACGCCATCCGAAAAAACGTCGTTTTCGACACCTCGTTGAGCGGCCCACCAACACCGCCGTTGCATCTAAGAATAGAGGGGGCAACTCTTCATGATGTCCGCACGGATCAGCATACGTGGGAGAATATCTTGAGAAAGGTGCTGGCAGGCCAAACTCATCCGGGCATCACGAAGGATAAAATGAGCTTCGAAACCATGCTGAAAATCAAGGCTGAAGCCCCTCGAACGGCTATCTACGTTCTTGAAGAAAAAGGAAGAAACATCTCAAGCGTGGAATTAGAGGAAAACACGGTGTTCGTCCTTGGCGATCATATCGGTCTGCCAAAGACCGTAGAGAACTTTGCCCTACGGTACGCTGAAAAAATCAGCCTAGGAAAACAGCCCTACCTCGCAGCTTCATGCATAACGATTCTCAATTATTTAATGGACATCAAGGCGAACCTTGAATAAACGCTTGGTCGAGTTTCGTTTTGACCGAAGTCCCCGGGCGCCTCCAGATGAATGCATCGTGTCACGCCATATGAACTTTCAATACTTATTCGAGCTTAGCAATCCTTTAATCCCATGCTCTCGACGTCTTAGAAAAGGAGCAATCAAGTATGGCTGAACGGAAACACAAACGTGTTTCAGAAGACATAGCCGAGTTAGACGAAGATGCAGGGATTCTCCTGGAGCCGACGCAGATTGAGCTCGGTTCAGGTTACACACTGTCAGTCAGCTATGATGAGAACCAAAAACCCATAGTTGACATTAAGACTTACGGACAAGTTGACCTTGCACAGTTGCGAAAAGAAATCGAGGGAGTCTTTCCAAACGCTCGAATCCGACAAAAAGAGCAATCACACACGATGATGGCGTCAAAGAAAAACAAGAGAAAACCTGACGGAGCAGGGAAGCGGTCCCGTTAGGGGTTATCGCCCAAGAATATGATTTACGAAGTGAGAGTGAAATACAGAAAATCTCTCTCAAATATAAATTTTCTCCGAAAAGCTACAAACTCAACCGTGAAAGTGGTAAAATCCACCAACGCTAGGTTTTGAAATGTTCGTATCCTCTCGGCTGAATTACTCTTCTCTTGCCATTCGCCTCGAATAGAACAGATTTTTCGGCTACAACCGTCCCTATTCGGAAAAGCCTCCCTCTTACTCGCCTCACTGCTTTTTCCGCTACAGTCCAGAGGTTTGGCTTCACAGTTAAGATAATCTCGTACTCTTCCCCGCCATAAAGAGCCAACTCTGCTGGGTCGATGTTGTGGTCTTCGGCAAATCTTTCCGCTTCGCAGGCTATGGGTAGCCTGTCAACGGTAAAACCGATGTTGCTAGCCTTTGCAACCTCGTGCAAGCTCCAAGCCAAGCCATCGCTCGAATCGATGGCTGCTGAAACTGCTCCTGATCGTCTGAGGGCCAAACCTTCTTTCAACCGTGCTCGTGGCAGCAAAACGGAGTCAACGAGAACTTCGCGTAGCTTCTCAGAGGCATCGATGTTGTGGAGGAGGATTTTGAGACCCGCGGAAGTCTTGCCGAAAAAACCCGTAACGGCAAGAATATCTCCTGGTCTTGCGCCACTCCTCAGCATTACTTCACTTTTTGCCGCTGTTCCAAAGAGTGAAAGGCTAATGACAAGGTCTGAAGCCTCTCCAGTATCACCGCCGATAACATATGCACCGTATTCGCGTGCCCCCTCGTTCAATCCTCTTGCTAGCTCCCTGACATCCTCTTCTCGCATGTCTTTCGGCAGTCCGAGAGAGACTAATATCGCCTTCGGCTTGACGCCTTTTGCTGCAAAATCGCTGATGTTCATGACAACCGCTTTCCTGGCGGCCTGCCACAGTGTCATGCCGGGCGGAACATCCGTCTTGGAAACCAGCATATCGGTTTTCAGAATCGCGAGGTTACGGTTCCCAATGTTGCATGCTGAAACGTCGTCCCCGAAGGGGATGGGCATTTTGGGCATTAAATCAAGATGGCCTTGAATTATCTCTATTATCTTCCTTTCGCCCAGTTTTTCTTTTCTCTTCAATAGTACCCTCCTAAATGGCGCGTTTTGACATCATCTTTAATCTATCTTCCAAATCGAATCTCGATCATGATCCTAATTGCACAGAGTCCTATTAGTAATATCAAAAGGTAAAAGTATTATCATCCTTGCCACGTTCGAAAACGTGCGCAGGAATGTTCTTTCCGTATCATTTTTGATGGTCATGTGAGGATTTGTCGGTTCCGAACATCTTAAGAACAAGAGTACCCTTCACTAATGAGAAGCGGGTGCCTCGGTAGCTCAGCTCGGTAGAGCGGCTGCCTCGTAAGCAGCAGGCCCCGGGTTCAAAGCCCGGCCGAGGCTTTTCAATCTTACTTTTTTGCTAGATGCTCCTGTGAATGCTCACCTCTGATTCATGGCCTAACGATCCGTTTTAGGGAGGATTCAGATTAGCGCAATGCTCTGTGCACGAGAGAAGTGTTGAAGAGAATAGTGAAGGAAACCAAGCGTGAAGTTGTTGCCGTTGATATCTTGCGTTGCATAGGCCTGTTTTCTTGTTAGAATTTTCTGTATTGTTGTTGTGCACGTAGACAGCAATATTTATTACGTATTACGATTAGAGATATTATGGACAGAGTATATAGGGGGGTAAGCCGTGTCACCTTTCCATATTCACCATCACGCTGAGAAACTGAAGTGTCCCTACAGTGGATGTGGGAAGGAGTTTGAGAGACCGACCATTCTGACGGATTCTTCCACGATGCCCCGACAGACGTTTTATGCCTGCCCTCATTGCATGTCGAAATTAGACATCAGAACTGAGGGTTTGCGGGTCGTAGGTATCAAACCAATAGAATACGGCAAGGTCTTTGATTCACCAGCGAAGTGTGCGCATTACACTAGTTTCTTAAATGCGATGTCCTATGACATGGCCATCCCTGACGACTGTCTGGTTTGCCCAAAAATACTGCAATGCGGAATAAAGAAACAATGGGCTGCCAGACAGTAAAACGAACATCAGACAAAAATTGCGACAACTTCCAGCGAATCATGCACACTGATGTGCGTCATTCTAGAACCATCAGTCCCAAGTGATTTGGAAAACCGAAGCAGCGAAGGCTCATCAATCCGACTTTTAAGCTGTGTGAAGCGCATATTCCGAAACTCGCTTGAGTGCTCAACTCTCAGAATTTGCTACAAGCTCGATATCTTCATCATATGCTTCCGAACTTCTGACGACAGCGATTTCAGATTTTTCTTATCCATCTGTCGACTCTAGAGAAAGACTTATGTGAATACAAATAAAGATATGAAAATCACAGATGAACGAGGTCGAGAGGTTTGAGTTGTCCCTTGTGTAATCTAGATCTGGAAAAGGAAAAAAAATTTTACGAAGACAAGTCGTTTATAGTTCTAAGAACCAAAACTGAGAAGGGACACAGAGAACGTATAATGATAGTTTACAAAAGACATGAACACACACTGCCCCAGAGGGCATATGAGCATGCCTTGGACATACTCACCAACATCGGAAAAGAAGTTTTCAATTATACACCCAAATTTGTAATTATGGATAGCACGTTTGCCACGATAAACGACCATTGGCATTTGGTTGCCACGGACCTTAACCCGAAAAGTGAAGATTTCAACCAAATCTTGGGTACCAGATGGATTAAGGTCATAGACAATACGATGATCGAGGAAAGCGAAATCTAGCACACGCCATTCCACTGTCCGTTCGGATGATTCTCCCAGTACCGCATTGAAAACGGTCTATTTTGCGCTCGCTAGCTAGTGGTAAGCCTGCTTTTTCGCCAATCAGCCAGGTCAGCAAGTCGGAGTCAAATTGGCTCTTCCCTAAGCTTCACATACGCATACGAACCCTGGTTAAAGTTTTTATTACTGATGCCTTATCATCGATAGAGACCCCAGACTCCTTGGACGAGGGGCTGTCGGCTAGTTTGGCCTAGGCTTGGAGACTTGGGCTCTCTAGACCCCGGTTCAAATCCGGGCAGCCCCACTTCATTTTGGGTTTGGAACCACTAATCTTAGAAGACAAAAGACGCCGTTCTGACCTATGCCGCGCGCGAAATGCGCCAATCTGCTGCAGGATCATGATGTTAGTCGCTGGTACGAGAGCACCGCCCGCGGCTCTAGGATATCCGCTGATGTTTGTCTGCGCCGACTTGGAAGTTTTTGCGAGGTGAACAAAACCAGTCTCGGTCAGTTAGCCTCTCTGCCGGAGCGAGAGCTGCACAACATGCTAATGGATTACGTATCGTGCGCGGAGAAGAAAGGTTACGCAGGAAACTACACAAACTCGACGATGAAAGCCGTAAAGTCATGGCTCGCCCACAACAACAGAGAATTGAAAGTAAAGATAAAAATCAAGGGCATCGAAGAAACCCCGGCGCTCAAGGATGAACGATCCCCCAACAATTGACGAGCTGAAGAGAGTATTCCTCGCTGGAGATTCACGGGCTAGAACAGCCTGTGTCCTAGTAGCCCACAGCGGATTGCGTTTGCAGACTTTAGGTGATTACCAAGGCCGGGATGGCTCCGCTATAGATGTGCCTGGAACCAAAATAAACTTGCCGCCAACCGAAGTTTTAGATATTGAGAACTACCTACATGGGATAGACGGTGTCCACATGAAAAGCACCGTCGACGTCAAACCGCTAAAAAGCTTTGCACACGAAAAACTCCCTGCCACATCTCCATTGCTTTCGGTCTTGCTACTCGAACAGGACGAACTTCCGATTCGCGCGCGCTTTGATCTTTCATTGGGTAACGTGTGGGAGATAGATGAGATTTACCTGCAAATTGGGAGAAAGCGTTTTCCTCTGATTGTTGTGAAGGACCTGAAAACCTGTTTCATCGTAGCTGCGCGATTGGCAAAGTCTGCTACAATTGCAGCAATAACCGAAGTATTGTTTTGCGCTTGAGAAACTGGGAACAAATGTCCAAAGGAACTTCGCGGCGATGGGCATCCTGCTTATCCCAAAGCGGCCAAACACGCTTTTGGCGGAGAAACAAAACTAACTATCAACAAGAAAATCGGTCAGATGTGGCAGGATCAGTCAATTGAAGCAACGTTTGGTAACGCAATATGGAGCAGGATAAAGCGAATGCGAAGTCTACACAGCTGGGACAAGTCACCAATGGTCATTCGAGGATTAATATTAGATTACAACTTCGCAAGACCTTGTGAAGCACTAAACGGTAAGACACCAGCAGAATTGGCGATGGCTTGGAAGCCACTAGACGGCAAACGCGGATGGCTCGAATTGCTGCAATTGGCTGAACAGCATGCGAAGGGAAGAGGAATTCCAAGAAAGAAGAAAGAAATTGGCAACATTCAAAAGCAGACGACCTTTGATTTGTTCCTTCTTGGAAAAACAGCTGCCAAAAATGGATGCTGTCCAACCTTTGACCACAAGCAACAAAGGCGACTAGATTTATTTCTGATCTGATCTTGATTCAGCTGCGACGAAAGGAGTCTTGCCTCCGAAGGAAGAGTGAGGTCTCTTATAGTTTTAGTACAGTCTCAGTCCATCTAGAAGCTGTGCAGAAGAAGATAAATTGTCCAGTCTTCTGAAATTTCTTATTCGTGTTTTCAGCGTTCCGTTTACCCGCTCCACTAAGTTGTTGTTTTTGGGATCTGTGAATTTTGGTTTGGATATGCGGTTTATTCGGCAACCGTAGTCCTTTCGCAATGCGACATTGTAGCTGCGCAGCCCGTCCGTTACAATTTCGTCGCGCGCGCTCGAGGATTTGGAGGCACTGGCTTGTTTTCACGAAGTTGACTCCGATGGTTTTGGCAATTCCTAATGGCGTCCATTGAGAATCCATGAGAACTTTAAGAATCTTTAATCTGGTTTTGGAACATAAGACGTCTTCAATGTTGTGTTGTGGTGTGGGCGACATCGTGGTTACCCTCACTATGCTGCTCTCTCACCTGGTTAGCGCGCGCGGGGCAACCTATTTGTTTCAGCGTTGCGCATTTTGGGCTGGAGCGTTTGCAAATGAGTAATTCGGATCAGGCTCCGTCCAGAAGACAACACATTCATCATATAATAGATGAGGCTGCTGGGATTACGTTTCTATTAATATTGGATATCATGCTGCTCGCTCTCGCTATCTACTTTTCATTGCAGGGTAGCGAGTTCTCGCGTTTGTTTGGAGTACTTCTTTTAGCATTCTTTTTGGTGGTTGCGATAGTCATTTACCGGGTCGCTGTGACGGAGGAAAAGGAGGAGGAACAGTACGCGTCTGAGAGAAGTGACTGATTGCAAACCGAGCCTATGGTTAATAGCTGCGCCTCTACTAACCACCTTCTTTGGTTTAGTTCCGCCTGGTTTTGTTTCACTCAATTTTTAGCCCCAAGTTTGTCTTCTGTTGCTGAACAGATTAGTGGTTCCTGTCTTTGAGTATTTGCGGAAAACTGCGCGCGCTTTCACTCATTGCCAAACTGGGCAAGACACCATACGAGCCTCGCATGTTTCCGCTTGGGTCCTGGGTTCTTTGCCTATTCGAGGCCGCAAACATATCGCAGTTTTTGTTGTCTGAGATCGCTCGTTCTCTCTCGTTAGCTCAAAATTTATATGTATATGTCTCAGACATCGTAAAGGTGCGCCCGAGAGCTTGATTGGAGCAAGAGTGTTGCAAGGGTAGGTGATGAAGAGTGGGAATTGGTGAATCAATCAAAAGAGGCCATGACGAGTACAGGAGGTTCTTCGCGAAGTTGTTTAAGACCACTCCGAAAGATGCAAAGCTGCGAGAACAGGTGCTTACTGATTTTCAGAGGAAGCTTTATGCACATCATGTAGCTGAGGAGCTGACGATTCTTCCCCGGATGGCGAAGATTCCAGACCTAAAAGACATGGCCTTGGAGCTCGAAGTGGAACATACGGATATGAAGGTGCATTTTGAAGCGTTGATAAAGGAAGGGTACGATAAGGAGATTTGGCGTTACAGGCTGGCGCCGCTGTATGACGTCATGCACGCTCATTGGCTGAAAGAGGAGGAGACAATGATACCCTTCGGGCCGGATTACTTTTCAAAAAGCGAGTGGGAAGATTTTGGCAAGAGGTTCGACGAAATAGTTGAGGATTATTTGAGAAAACACTGAAGCACACGCACACATCAATCAGAGGCTTAATTGACAAGTGTTGATGCAAATCGATTTTGCAAGGGCACTCTGTCAGTTCGTGCTCATTACGTCGGCGCGACTTCAATCACTGGGACCCAGCAATTTGTAGAATTGGACTTTTAGGAAGTCGGTGATTATGAACATCGTCAAGGCGTATCCCCAAACGATGGCGGCAAGGCCCCAGCCCATAGCGGGCAACAGAATTCCGTAAACTGTAAGAAGCGTGGCGGTCAGCTGGGTAGCTATTACTGCGAAGAGCAGGATTTTCGCTGGTTTAACTGTCCAGAAGTGATCTCTTGTTCGAGCCGCAAGCAACACGGTGTGACCGGCGACCGAGAGTTTCAAGTATATAAAGGACTGGAGAACCGGATTGGTCAAACCTATGTGCAAAACCATCGTGCCTATCAAGAGAAGTCCAAAGGTGGAGAAAACCCCTATAATGCCCAAGAATGTGGCCATGCCTAAGACTTTTCGCATGTCCCATTTCTCTGGAAAGTCAGAGTACTTGACATTGTCATAAGCTATCGTGATAACCGGTAAATCATTCAGAATCGCCAGTAACACTATCATGAGTGCACTGACAGGGTAGATGTTAAATGCCAAAATTGATGCCGTGATAAAAAGCAACACGCGGATGGTCTCTGAAATGCGGTATATAGCGTAGTTGGTCATCCTTTGGAAGATCTTGCGGCTCTGCTGGATAGCGTCTATGATCACGGAAAGACCAGGCCTCGTGAGAACAATTGCGGCTGCAGACTTCGCTGCGTCCGTGGCCCCGGCCACTGCTATTCCTGCATCAGCCTTCTTCAAGGCCGGCGCGTCATTCACTCCGTCTCCGGTCATGCCGACAATATGGCCTCTGCTCTGAAGAAGTTCGACTATGTGATATTTGTGCTCAGGGAATACTTCGGCGAAACCATCAGCTTTTTCAACAACTTGTACAGCTTCGCTTTCAGGCTTGTTCAGAAGGGAAGAAGCCACTGCAATATCTGTGCCCAAATTCACGCGACGTGCAATCTCTTTTGCGATGGCCACATGGTCTCCCGTGACCATTTTCACGTCGACACCCATAGACTCCGCGATCCTAATGGTCTCAGCAGAGTCTTCACGAGGCGGATCGTACAGAGCGATCAAACCAGCGAATTGCCACTTATCCTGAACATCAGTCTTGGCCACGCCGAGAGATCGGTACCCTTTTACTGCCAACGAATCAACTATTTCTTCAACCGTGCCACTAATTTTTTCGTTGTCTGCAGCGAGGGATAGAACCACTTGTGGGGCACCTTTCGAGATTCTGAAGGGGGCTCCATTGCTTTCTTGCAATGTGGCTTCAGTTCGTTTGGAGACTGGATCAAACGGTTTGAAGTCACTGATTTTGTATCGTCGTAAGGGTTCAGCCAACGCTGTTATGCTCTTAGCCTTTGCGATAATTGCGTTGTCGATGGAGTCTCTATCTTCTTCTCTTGATGCAAGTGCGCTGTAGAGTAGCACGTCATTTTCTGTGAACCCGCCTAGAGGTTTAACGTCGCCAACTGTGAGCTCATTCTTGGTGATAGTGCCAGTCTTGTCTGAACATAAGATGTCCATCCCTGCCATCTCTTCAATGGCTACTAACTTGCTCACAATCGCTTCTTTTGCTGCGAGGGCTATCGCGCCTATTGCCATCGTAACTGAAAGCACGGTTGGCAAAGCCGCTGGTATCGCAGCAACGACCAAGACAAGGGCGAATTGGAGAATTTGAAGCGGGTTCTCATGGCGGAGAAGCCCAACTGCAATGATGACGGCTACAAGTGCGATTGCGAGAAAAATGAGGTAGTTGCCGATTCTGATTACGGCTTTCTGGAAATGACTTTGAGTTTTGGCTTCTTCCACAAGCTTGGTCGTTTTGCCGAAATATGTGCCCATGCCTGTGGCGACTACTAGTCCATTCATTTCTCCTTGCCGAGCGACAGAACTAGCGTATGCAACATCTGACAAGTGTTTTTCCACCGGTAATGATTCTCCGGTCAACGCTGATTCGTCGGCAAGCAGATAGCTGCCTTCAATGAGTTTGACATCTGCCGGAATTATGTCGCCTAGACGTATGCGCACGACGTCTCCAGGAACGAGTTCACGAGCAGGAGTTTCTTGCCACTTGTTGTCACGCAAAACGCGCGCTTCTAGCGCCAGTTTCTGCTTAAGCAACTCAATCGCGTTACCCGCCTGACGTTCTCGCGTGAAACCTATCACGGCATTTGATAGCAAAAGGGCAAGAATGATGGCGAAGTCCTCCCAACTCTTGATGATTGCGGACATGACGACCGCCGCTTCAATCATCCACGGAATCGGACCCCAAAAATAGCTAAAAAACTTGATCAGCGGATTCACTTTTTTCTCTGGGATCTCATTTGAGCCATATTGCAGAAGTCGCTTTCTCGCTTCCGAGGAAGAAAGACCATCCGTGCTCGCCGAAAGTCTTCTAAGCAGTTCATCAACAGTGGCTTTCTTCGCCTTTTCCGTGGACAAGAGACTTTCACTCATGAACACACTTTATCCGTTATTGACGCGCGCTCAATTCCCAGCGGTAAGGAGTGATTTGTAAATGTCTAGTGTTTGTTCTGCAACCTTTCTCCAAGTGAAATATTCTAACACTCGTTTGCGACCGTTTTCGCCCCAAATTTTTGCTCTTTCTGGATCCTTAAGCACTTCTTTTATTCCCCACGCTATGTCGACCGGATCTTCACCATTAACGTGGATCCCATTTTGATCGGGGCCTGAGGGGATGACTTGCTCGCGAAAGCCGACTACTCCGTGGGCACCGACAACGATTGGCTTCGCCATCGACATAGCCTCCAGGCTAACTATGCCGAACGGTTCGTAGACTGATGGAAAAATGCAGATGTCAGCAGCGGCGTAATGCAGGATCCTTTCGTCTTCGGGCACAAACTCAAAACGACAAGTAACATTTTCCTTAATTCCAAGCCTGGCTGCCATCTCGATTATGTCTTTCTGCTCTTCGCCCCTGCCTAAGATGACAAGTTTCGTTTTCGGATAATCCTTTAGAACCATCGGGATAGCTTGCACGAGGTTCCTGACACTCTTGACCCAGGTCAGTCTGCCAACAAACAAGAGCAAATTCCAATCCCTAGGAACACCATATTTTTCTCTTATTCCATCAACTGCGTCATGCTTGCAAGTTTCCGGATTATACCGTTCTGGGTCTACTCCATTCCAGACCACGCTGATTTTGGATTCGGTCCATCCGTGGCGGACAAGATCATCTCTCATTGCATTGCTCACTGTGATTATTCGGTTTGCCAATTGTGCTGTGGTTCGCTCAAGGTCAGAAACCACTTCAGAGCCTCCTCCTCCGCTTCTGCCCCACTCGGTGCTGTGAACATGAAAAACCACCGGAATTTTTGTCTCGTTCCTGATCATGATGCCTGCCATGCTACTTAGCCAATCATGGACACAAACAATGTCAAACTTGTACCCTTCTTTCTTGATCAACTCGTTGAGGAACTTCGAGGCACTTAAGACATTGTAAATCAAGATGTCGCTAAAGAACCGGATGTTTGTCCCCCACTTTAGCAGATCATTGGTAACGAACATTGGAAATATGTTGCTTGCATCAGCGATCAGCGGACGATGAACTTTCACTCCTTCCAAAGTCTCTGATGTTCTGAGATCTCCAGGGTTAAGAGTGAAAACAGAGACATCGTGGCCTAACTCAACATACTCGCGAGTTATATACTCTGCATACGTGCCCAAACCACCCACGAGTTGGGGTGGATACTCTAATACAAAAAAGCCGATCCTCAACCAACTTCACCTTTCGCGCGCGTCAAGACATTGCACTATCTTGGGGATTCTTGATATAAGCCTACCCCGCGGGCCTCATTTGCTGTGCCTGCTAGCAGGAATCTACGTTTTAGGTTTCGGTGACTCTTATTACGCTAACTGGGCAGCTGCCTTCTGCTGCTTGTGCATCTGCAATCTTTGAATCGTCGAAGCTGCCTGTTGATCTACCGTTGCTCTTGCCGCCTATCACTTTTGATTTTCCTTCCGAATCACCTTCAAAATGGATCGGATCAATCATGTAGCATGTTGCGCAGGCTATACAGTTGTCCCGGTCAATCTCAATTTTATAAGTCAACTGTCCATTCCTCTGAGTTTGCGCGTGCGCTGAATCAACATACTCAGCATCATCTTATGATCCGATGTCATCAATTAGCACTGTTAAGCAACTCAACTATCCAAACTTAAGGAGTTTACGGCGCGCGTTCATTGCTTATTGCTTGAGGTAATACAGCCGGTTTTCAACAGTTCTCTGTACTGTTGTTCTCAAACCTTCTCGCGCGCGCTATAATCATGAACAGAATCTTCACTCAATGGAAACCATATGATGGGCTTATCTATTTCCACTTGTTACTGGATCACCTTGCAGAAAGAAGGGTATCTATCATGAAGAAAGTTGACGCTGAAGCATCACTTGTTGTTCTTACAGTCGGGCATTCGACACGCACATTGGAGGATTTCATCAGTCTCTTGCGAGAATACGGTGTGCAGAAGGTTGTTGATATACGTACGATCCCACGTTCTAGACATAATCCTCATTTTAACCGCGAAGAACTGGCCAACAGCCTGAAAGGCTCAGGTATCGGTTACGCGCATATGTCAGGGCTTGGCGGTCTACGCCGCTCAGTTCCCGATTCGCGAAACACAGGTTGGCGAAACTTGTCCTTCAGAGGTTTTGCAGACTACATGCAAAAAGAGGCTGTTAAAAACAGCCTACAGGCGCTGATAGAACTGGCGAAAACGGGTAGACTTGCGCTGATGTGCGCTGAGGCTGTGCCCTGGCGTTGCCATCGCTCTTTGATTGCTGACGCGTTATCAGTTCGAGAAATCCGAGTCGAACACATACTGTCATCAACCAGTTTGCAGCCTCACAAGATCACACCTTGGGCCAAAGTGAATGGCACGCAAATAACATATTCAAGTGAAGAACCGCGAAACAATCACATACGCTCTTCAAAACTGGAAAAACCCAATTGAGGAAAGACAATCCTCTATTTCCGCAAGTTTCAAATATCGTGTTTTCTTCTGCCTGAATTTGGTGTTACTGTGGAAGAAGGTGGCGAGAGAAAATTTACATTAGAAGAACTAAAACAATATGATGGGAAAAACGGAAGACCAACATCGCTTACAAGGACAAGGTCTATGATGTTACAGACGACTATTTGTGGGTAGATGGCGGCCATCAAGGCGAACATTCTGCATGAAAGGATTTGACTGAAGAAATCTTGAGTGCACCGCACGGGGAAGAAACCCTTGAAAGAGTCAAACTTATTGGCACACTTATCCCCTAGACGTAGCGCGCTCCATACGGACCGCAATACTACTAGTTTAATGTATCTGATACCTTCTTCGGCAGTGTGCTTTCCTAGGAAACCTCTCTGCTTTGCATGGAGGGGATCGACAAGGCTCATCGATTTATCCATTACTTTTCTTCAAAGGTACACGTGATCAGAACGTGCGCGCGCTAAGTTATAATTGAACTTAGGACGATTAGCGCGCACACTATTAGACTACGATGACTTCATTCTGCACGCAATAGACGAAGCGGTTTAGAGGCTTCCTTCTTCATCTTTCTTCTGATTTCATCGCCATCAAAATCCATACTATTTTCTGGGGTTTCATTGCCCTCAAGATTTTGAACGACATAATGTTTCTCGCCATTGACGGTCTGAACGCAGACCACTTTCAAAGTCTTTGCCACGTTCTCTTTTCCCCCAATTACGCAACTATTGTCGTGGTGTATAAATTTTTCTTTAGGCAGAATAATGCGTGCGCTTTGTCGTTACTTTTCTGTTTTTTCTGTTTATTGTGTTATATTGGTCTAATAATCTAACCTTTGTTTAGCCGCGCTTAAATGCCCTGAACGTGGTGTACGATTGAAACTGCCTGAGAAAGGCGATAAAACGTTTCGTGAACATTGCGGCAATGAGATTTTTGCGCAAGATATGTTCAAGAAAATCAAGGACTTGATCGCTTAGCGCATGTCTGCTCTCTTTTGCTAACGTAAACTCTACCCGCGTCTTTTTGATGCCATTTAGCTGAGCGCGCGCATTGAACCGGGAAAAAATTACAAACTACACGTAATCTAGCGCACGCTGGCCCCGAACCCATTTGGGTATGGGAACGGGCAGCCCCATCCGCATTCAGGTTCAGAACAACCGCAGATAAGGAATGATCTACCCGCTAAAGTCCACGGAAAAACATCGCACGCCAGAATTATGGAAGAGGCACGCGCTGCACAACACTCTCGCCAGAGCAAGTTTTGCACCGTGATAAATTCCAACACATGCGTTGGTCCTAGAAACTGTTTTAAGAATGATGCGCTTTGTGTCATGAATTATCTCCTTAACGATGAACAGCGTGTCTGTAGAGATGGACGACAACGGCAGATGAAAATCGCCATCACGAATCTGAAATATTCACTACGAAGGAAAACGTTCCCTCAGTGCAGCCTCCCCTGACTACCGAAGAGATTCTGACTCTGCCAAAAGACGATTTTTTATCGCGCATGGGAACATCGTCGCAGGGGCTCAGCAGCGAAGAAGCCGAGCGAAGGCTAAAAATTTATGGCACTAACGAACTGGCGAGAAAGAAAAAACGTGCGGCCATAGTCAGTTTTCTCCTGCACTTCAAGAGTCCCCTAATCCTGATACTCTTAGGAGCAGCAGCGTTCGCCGCCTCCGATGGTGACATCGCAGACTTCTCAATAATACTCGTAATAGTTATAATTAGCGTGAGCATCGATCATTACCAAGAATCCAAAGCTGAAAACGCCGCCGAAGCCCTCAAAGAAACTGTCAGCACTACCGCCACCGTACTCCGTGACAACACGAAGAACGAGCTCAAACTTTCCCTGATAGTTCCTGGCGACATCATTTTTCTCTCAGCCGGGGACATCGCCCCCGCAGATGCCAGAATAATCGACGCAAAGGATCTTTTCATAAACCAGAGCGCGCTAACCGGCGAATCCTTCCCTGCCGAAAAAACAGCCAATGAGTTGCAGTCAATAGATGTGTCTTCGGGTTCGATAACTGAATGGAATAATTACGTATTCATGGGCACATCAGTTGTGAGCGGCACTGCAACGGCAACCGTGGTCAAGACTGGAGGTTCAACAGAGTACGGAAAAATCGCCAAAAGACTTGTCGCAAAGCCGCCTGAAACAGAATTCGAGAGAGGCGTGAAAGGGTTCAGCTACCTAATCATGCAGGTAACATTCATACTCATCATCTTTGTTTTCATGGCGCTCGCTTTGGAACATCGCGATTTGGTGCAATCGCTGCTCTTCGCGGCTGCCCTCGCAGTGGGACTAACGCCGGAACTTCTGCCTATGATCATTACGATGAACCTTTCTAAAGGCGCCATAAACATGTCGAAAAAAGGCGTCGTAGTCAAGCACCTTCCGTCGATCGAAAACTTTGGCAGTATGAACGTCTTGTGTACGGACAAGACGGGAACATTAACCGAAAATCGCATATCACTTGTTTCGCACGTCGACGCGGAGGGCGATGATGACGACAAAGTCCTTTTGTATTCATATTTAAACAGCCATTTCCAGACAGGGTTAAAAAGCCCTCTCGATGATGCTGTCCTCGCCCATAAAGAAATTGATATTGAAGGCTTCGAGAAAATCGATGAAGTTCCGTTCGATTTCATCAGAAGACGAGTCTCAGTCGTAGTTGAACAGAAACGACAAAGAGTGTTCATTGCAAAGGGCGCTCCTGAAGATGTTTTGAAAGTTTCGGGTTACTATGAAGTGGGCGGGATCATAAGCGACATAACTGAAGAGAAGCGAAAAAGTATTGAGCAAAAATTCTTTGACATGAGTTCGGACGGCTTAAGAGTTCTGGGCGTGGCATACAAAAGACTCAAAGTAGAAAAAGCCGTTTACACAGTCAACGACGAAATAGACATGGTGTTTCTCGGTTTCATTGCTTTTCTCGACCCGCCGAAAGAATCGGCCAAAGAATCGCTGCGACTTCTGGCCAAAGAAGGAATAGAACTAAAGATATTGACTGGCGACAACGAGCTTGTTACAAGAAAAGTATGTGAACAACTTGGCTTTGAGATCAAGGGAGTCGTTCTTGGAAGCGAAATAGTTCAGATGAACGATGACGCCTTGGCCAGAATCGTAGAAGAAGCCAACGTTTTCGCCCGCGTGACGCCCGTCCAAAAAGATAGAATAATGAATTTGTTGAAGGATAACGGCCACGTTGTCGGCTTCATGGGAGACGGCATAAACGACGCTGCTTCGCTCAAAACCTCAGACGTTGGCATTTCCGTCAACAACGCCGTTGACGTCGCGAAAGAATCTGCAGACATCATACTTCTAGAAAGCGATTTGACAGTGCTAGCAGAGGGCGTAATCGAGGGAAGAAAAACTTTTGCCAACACCATGAAGTACGTCATGATGGGTATCAGCTCCAACTTCGGAAACATGTTCAGCGTAGCAGGAGCAGCGCTGTTTCTATCTTTCCTGCCCATGCTGTCCATACAGATACTGCTAAACAATCTCCTTTACACGTTCTCTCAAACCACCATAGCGACAGACAACGTTGATGAAGAATACATCGAGCGCCCCAAACAATGGGACATATCCTTCATCAGAAACTTCATGGCCGTGGAAGGCCCAATCAGCTCCATTTTTGATTATCTTACCTTTTTCCTAATGCTTTTCGTGTTCTATCACGTCGCGCTCATTTTACCTTTGAGTTTGGCAGTCCGCACGTTCGTAAGAGTAAAAGGCGGGCGCCCGATAACTGTGATCTTTGCTAACGTGGCAAAGCAACATGTTTTCCAGACCGCATGGTTTATCGAATCGCTCTTGACGCAGACATTAGTGGTTTTCGTAATCAGGACGAGGAGATCACCGTTCTGGAAGAGCAGACCCAGCAAGTACTTGACGTTCAGCAGCCTTGCGGTGGTTGCTTCTGCCATAATAATACCGTATACACCGTTGGGCCCAGTTTTCTCTTTCGAACCTCCCCCTCTACTTTTCTATGTTGCCCTAGTGCTGTTTATTGGCGCTTACCTGTTTCTGGCCGAAATTGTCAAGAAATGGTTCTACAGTAGACATGCGTTCAGAATTGAGCAGGCACTGATTCCGAGAAGAAAAGCGGTCTATCTGAGCAGAACTGCTAGACTCGTTCAGGACATGACAGCGGTTATTTGTCTGCGTCCAGAAAGTGAAATGTCATTTGACTCGCTTCTGGAAGACCTTTCAAGAAGCCTTAGCTACCCAATAGACTCGGAGCAAGTATTGCAGAACTTGCAGCGCCTACGTCGCAGCGGATTGATAATCGTAGATTGGAATAAGAGGATTATCAGGCGGGAAAGCTCCATGAAAGAGTTTGTGTTGAAACGCGCTATGGCCAGCCCAACGTGGCCCATGGTTATCGATGACTGGGTGAAAATAAGCCGAACCGTTCAGGATAAGTACGGCAAGGTAAACTCAGAATATCAAGAAGTACTAAGTCCAAAACAACGCTAGGCTGGCTCTCCAAGCTGTTTCGACGCGCGCTAGAAAAGAGACTTTTAAAGAAAAAATTATCAGGGAATCAATGTCTTGCTTTATCTGCGGGTATTATCAGGCTTTTCACTATGCTCGAACTCGACTGGCTTCCTGTTTTGTTTCTGTCAGCGCCAAAGCGCGAAGAGTCACTAGGTGCTGCGAGTGTTCATACGTCCAATTTCCATTTTTGAAAAGTTCGAACGGGATAGTCTCTCTCGACCATTTCCCTGGGCGTAGGTCTTGAACCACATAGTCGTACGATTCCAAGAAGTTATCTCTCGCAAGCTTCGACAAAGCGTCGATGAAGTTTCGGAATTCATGTCTGGGAAGATAGACCTGAGAAACCAGCGCGTTTTCTTTGAGTATCTTGCCAAGGATGAACACGAAGGGTTTGTCCAACAAAGACCGTGCAAACTTGCCCATTTTTTCGTTATCGCCGAACTTGAAAATAAAAAAGACTGTGTCCGAAGTTGCCCGGTCAAAAGGGAACATGGCCATCTGGAAAGTTTCAATCAGTCCATGTTTGACCACGTGCGTTTCATAATGATAACGAACGTTCTGAAGCGTTGTTCCCAATTTCCTTGCAATAGAAACCAAGCTCACAGTTGCATCTTTCTCCAGCTCCTTCACTATGAACACATCAGTTTCATCAGCCTTCAAGGGAAAACTGGCAGGGTCTTTCAACGTGTAGGGCAATTCGCTTTCAGAAGTCGAAATCTCCTTCAGCCACTTTTCCCAAGGAAACACCCAGTTTTCCTTATCATTGTCAAACCATTTTCTCGTGCGATTCACAGTATGAAAACAAGTCGACCAGAACAACTCTATATCCCGTGTAATTCCCAGCCGCTTCAATTCCATCACAAAATCCTCGAATTCAGCCGTGTGCTCCACAGGAATGACGTAGATGCCCACGCACCCCTCAAACATGCCGAAACATCTGCTCAAATATATGTAAAACTTGTTGACCTTCAAACAGTTAAAGAGCACGTCCTCTTGCCCTGGAGTCGCCTTCGCGAAGATTACTGCCTTTTTCATCCCTAGGTTTGTGTGATAAATAGTGGTAAGTAGCCTCAAATAAAAAGAGGAGGACATGCGGTTGATCCTCGACAAGACGGTTCCCCTGGGAATACCGATTTCTTTAGCCACTCTTGACATGTTCCTTGGTCCATACTCAGCAAGCCCTTCAAGAATCCTCACGTCAACCTTGTCAAGTTCTTCAAGCATGCCTTTCCCATCCGCATTGAATTTCCACTGGACGTTATATTTGTCTTATGGTCCAGCCGGCGAATCAATAGGTTCCGCATGTGCCTTCGCAACCATTGACAGGACCGCTAAACCGATCGAGAGCGCTATCATGATTGCTTTCCAGTGTCGAAGAACAAACATCCTCAAATTCAAGCGCGTCACCTCCCTCACTTTATATTTGTCCGCAAGAGAGCATTTGCTTCGGCAAAAATAAAGCTTATATGCATTCCATTCTAGAACTAAACTCTATGCCTCTTGACACCGAAACCAAAAACGAAATATCAAGATGCGTCAACGAAGTGCTGAACACGCTTGGAAAAGAAGGAAAACAAATCCTAATGAACTATCTTGATGCACACATGGGCCTGAAGGAAGAGGAGATTCCGCAAAAACCTGAACTGTTCAGCAAGGGACTCAAGCTGATTCTTGGGGAACAAGGAGCTAACGCACTTGAAACCACGATCGCGCAGGAACTTCAAACAAGCTTCAAACTGCTCCACAACCCAAAATTAACTTTCACACAAGCCATCGACATCATCAAAGAAAGACAAAGCAAATCCTGCTAATCTTTGAACTCATAAATCCAAATGAATAGACCATTTTCAACCATTTTCGGACAACCTCTGTATTTTGGCACGCAATTTGAAAACTTTAAACCAAGCATTACAACGGATGTGAAAACAAAACGACGGGGCCCCCTGCACGAGTCGCCGGCGTGCTCCGAGTCCCCCGCAAACCACAACCCAGCGAAAGCCGCATCGAAACATCGCACTCCTCAGAATCAGGGAACATACGCACTCGTTTTATTCCTACCATAGACATAGCTACTCTCATGAAATTTCCTCTTTGAACCTCACCTGATCATACCCCCATCAAAACACAATTGTCAATTTTAGGATAGACGAACGACGACAAAAAACAGGGATGTGGAAGGGCAAAAAGGATCATGCGACACCTGAGTGCTAAGGCAGCGGGTTTTAACGGACGCTCCGTCTCTGGTTCGAACCTTAACCTTAACTGATTAAACAGTCCTTTAGCATAGGCCAATTCTAGACTCTGACGGGAATGATAGATTGCTCGTCTACTATCGAAACCGCCGTACACGATCCTCTGAGTTCGTAGATCCGGCCTTCTACAGTTTTGCAAACGTTGATTCGAGTACTATCATCATCTGAGGGAGAAATCTTCGCAAGTTGCTTGCTAAGCTTTGAATCGCCCAGGGTGTTCTGAACCCAATTCTGAAAGTCTCCTCTTTGAAGATGGAACACCAAACTCTCCGATTTGACAACCTTGATTTTATCAAGAAAGTCTGAAAGGTCCCTGGCAAGTTCACCCGTAGGCTTTCCAACAGCCTCATAGAAGAAGAAGGCTTCTTGATCCCTCACTGTTCTTAACGCTCGCACAGCTCCTCCATCAACTCCTAAATTCTGCCTCTTCGTCTCTTTTGCACCTCTCTTGGACATAACGGCTTTTCCCATTCCTGACTCACCACATTAGGTTATTCCGTAACTTGCATATTGAGACTTAATAAACATTACTAGCAAAGTGTAGAACCCCTAAACAGTGACCGCCAAGCTGTGCGAAACCGATCTAGAAAGTCTTAAACTTGTCTCTTGAGGCTCCACAAATAGGGCACTTGTCAGGCATGTCACCTTCAATAGTGAAACCGCAGACGCTGCATATTTGGACGGGACCCAAATCGACGTCTTTGCCTTGGTCAACTGCCTGTTTGGCTTTCTTGTACAGGGCGGCATGAATCTTTTCAGTCTCCAACGCCCATGAGAAACTCGTCTCTGCAGCTTTCTCCCCCTGAAATTGAGCCGCAGCCTTGTAGACAGGATACATTTCATTAATCTCGAAAGTTTCGCCGTCTATTCCCGCTTGAAGATCTTCTGAAGTGTTTCTGGCACCGAAAACTGCGGCGGAAACAGTTTGTGCCCCTCCTTTAGTTTGTATGTTTCTGAAATGATTTCCAGCGTGAACTCTCTCTGCGGCAGATACCGCATTGAATAGCCTGGCCACGTTAGGCCAGCCCGATTTCTCGGCTCTGTCTGCAAAGATTTTGTACCTAATGTGGGCTTGGCTCTCGCCGCCAAACGCGCTTCGAAGATTTGTTTCAGTCATCTCTTTGACCATTCATGATCACATTTTAACTTTTTTCAACATCCGGGTAAGATTTGGTCGAACCTGTATATCTCCATTTTGCCCGTTTTTTCAGGATCTGAACTAGGAGGGTCGGTCCTGAGGCATGCTGCTCAGCATCGCTTCAAAGTACTGTTTGAAGCCCCTGCGAAAGACGGTGATTCTAACTTTTTCTCCAACTTTTTTCTGGTGAATCTGCATCAAAAGATCTTCAATATTTCCGATATTAGCGCCGTCTATTTGCAGGATTATATCGCCCATTATTATTCCAGCTCTTTGTGCCGGACTGCCATCCGTGACCTTTGTTATTAGAACGCCGCGTTCAAGTGGCAAATCGTAGTAGCTGGAAATCTCTTCCGTCAGGCCTAGACCTATTATTCCCAGCCAAGGTCTGACTGAAATTCCCTCTTGGATCATTTCGCTCGTGCATTTCTTTGCAGAATTTATGGGTATCGCAAACCCGATTCCCTGAGCGTAAGGAATTATCGCGGTGTTTATGGCAACGACTCTTCCTTCAAGATCAACCAACGGACCTCCGCTGTTTCCAGGGTTTATCGCTGCATCGGTCTGAACGAGGTTTTCAACCAAACCCCCTTGAGACTCTATAGTCCTATTCGTCGCGCTTATCACTCCAGAAGTCACGCTTGGGCCGCCGGCCAATCCGAACGGGTTTCCAATTGCGTAAACTCTTTGGCCAACCCTGAGCTTGTCTGAGTCTCCCAATTCAGCGGCGATAAGCCCTTCTTTCCTCACTTTCACGACGGCTGTATCGTGCACGGCGCATGCACCGATCGTTATTCCCTTAAGGAGCTCACCGTTCCACAGTGTAACCGCTATTTTGTGTGCTCCGCCGACGACATGGTTGTTAGTCAAAATCTGGCCTTTCGAGTCAATTATCGTTCCAGATCCCATGCCCTCAATTGGGGCTGCCTGATAGAACATGCCTCGAACGAATTTAATCGTGCTTATGTTCACGACGCTCTTGCTCGCATTGTCGAGGATATCAAGGACGGCCTTTTCGTCAAACGAAGACACTTCAACCAACTACCTCTTTGCATCGTCGGACTGTGTTAAGCAGAATCCGCATTCTTCCAGTTTGATTTTTGGATCTGATTTTTGGCATAGCGCACACATTAGATTCGTCCTTCTTATGGCAATGCATGCTTGGCAGAAGAGTTGAAGCAGTTCGACACTCTGCCGTGTTCCATCCAATAGTATTATCACAATGCCATCAATGAAAGGCCGTATTTCCTCTATGTCGTCAACCTTTATTGCGCGTCCTCGCACATTTCGAGAGTACTTACTCACTGCAGACTGGGACACGCCAAGAATTTCCGCAATTTGATCTTGGCTAAACCCCTGGTCTTCAAGTTCTTTTGCGACTAACGCTCTGATGGCTGGTATAACAGATCTTACTGCTACCTCGCATGGAAGTATCAAGAGGAACTCACTATTGGACTATTCAAGTGGGAAAAGTATTTAAACATGACGTATGTCATATTAGTTATGACGTATGTCATGACAGCTTCAAATTGGCTCAAACTCTCTTTTTGGAGTATTTTGACCCTTTCTCCAACCCTGTCGTGACATACGCTTGAAGGTCCTGAATAATGGAAAATAGAAACATTATAACCTTGTTAAACGGGGTAGAAAAACAGATCACCCTTACAGATTTGTTGGGAGCCTTGGAGAAAAGCTGCCAGAATTGCAAGCCATTGTCTCCCTTCACGTGCGTATCCGGATGTAAGAACTGGAAGCTCAAGAACGAATTCAGAAAACTGCATGAAAAAACGAGAAGTTCCGACTTCATGACGAAGTTGCTGAACACTCTGAAGAACAAGAGACGATTGCAGCTTCTTGAAATGATATCAGAAGAGCCTCATTCTATAATGCAGCTTCAGCAGAAACTGCGAAAACTGGGCTTCAACCATAGCCAAGAAACAATATGCCGAGAATACCTTAACCCGTTGATAACAGTCGGACTTGCAGATGAATATCAAAATCTATACCGCTCGACTCTATTCGGACGCAAAGTCAACGATCTGGCCAAGAATTTCCCTGATCTTGAAGGCTTCTTGTCACCACACTCTGAATGCTACGAAGAGATAGCCTTAGACGCCCTCATGAAAGGGCCACAAACGCTTGAAGGGTTAAGGGGAATAATCCCTGAGAAAAGCTTATCCCGCGTTCTTAGCCGTCTGCAAAAAGCAGCATTAGCCGAAACAAACGCCGATAAAGACTACATATTCTTTTTCCCAACAAAAAGGAGCCCTGACAACTCGAATTTCTACTCAACTGAAAAGAAGGTTTACGAACGAATCCCAAAAGAGGGAATTTCCGCCCAGTCACTCGCGAAAGAAGCTGGAATCTCACTCAGAGCCACATACAAGTACCTGCGCAAGCTGAAAGGAAAGAAATTGGTCTTCACCAGAAAGAGACCAACCACCTACTACACAACTGCCAGCGGCGTCAAGATGGGCACGATGCTGGAAGACATGCACAAATTGACAGTCGAGGCTTTGACAGCAACGGCACGTCTTGTGGAAAACGAAAATCTAACTGAACGATTGAAGCTGAATGTTGAACCAACTGGAAAGCTATGAGAAACGAGCGGACGTCCACTGATAACGATACAACCATTTAGGCAAAATGATTCCTTCCTTTAAAATTCAAGTGAGACGACGCGCGGGCTAGCGAGCCGTTGAAACTAACAACGACAAAAGTTTTAAAACGGCAAAAGCCATAATCAGCAATCGATCCGTAGCTTTCTTAATGTTTTGATACTCAAGGCAGGGTGATTAAAATCCTGAAGGATTGATTGGCTATCATGAAAGACAAGATGAGGAAGGAACGGGACGCTTTTGGAGAAGTCGAGGTTCCAATTGACGCGTATTGGGGAGTAGTAACCCAGAGGGCAATCCAGCATTTTCAAATAAGCGGAAGAAGATTTCCAGTATCGTTTATTCGCGCCCTTGCAGAAGTTAAAAAGGCCTGCGCCAAAGCAAACTTGCAGATGGGCAAAATTGACGAAGAGAAGGGCAGAGCGGTCCTTGCAGCCGTCGAAGAAGTGCTAGAAGAAAAACACGCAGAACAATTTCCGCTTGACGTCTTTCAGTCTGGTTCTGGAACACAAACGAACATGAACATGAACGAAGTTTTGGCAAACAGAGCGAACGAACTCTTGGGACACCCTTTGGGAAGAAAAGGTCCGGTTCATCCCAATGACGACGTGAACAAGAGCCAATCATCCAACGACGTCATTCCCGCTGCCATGCACCTTTCGGCCCTCCACCTTCTCGACTCTGAACTGTCTCCAGCTCTGGAAAGATTATCCAAGAGCCTCCGGAAAAAAACCCGCGAGTTTAGAGGCATAATTAAGGTGGGCAGAACCCATCTCCAAGATGCAGTTCCTATCCGCTTGTCCACTGAGTTCGAAGTTTACGGTAGACAGGTCTTGGCGAACCGGAGACGATTGAGAAGCGTGTGTGCTGAGTTGTGTTACGTCCCTCTCGGCGGGACTGCCGTTGGAACAGGCATCGATGCTGACAAGAATTTCGGAAAGTTGGCGGTCTCCTACCTGAAGGATATCACTGGGTTTCCCTTTAAACTGAACCCCGTCAAGGCTGAAGGTATCGCCTCTCACAGTCCGATAGTAGAGACGAGCGCGGCCCTACGTGTTTTAGCGCTTTCAACCTTGAAGATAGCCAACGATATCAGATGGATGGGAAGTGGCCCCAACGCAGGACTAGGCGAGCTATCGTTGCCTTCAAACGAACCTGGTTCCTCCATAATGCCTGGAAAGGTCAACCCCGTCCAAGCTGAAGCGCTGATACAGGTCTGCCTGCAGGTTGTTGGAAACGATGTGGCTGTATCTCTCGGTGAAGGATTCGGGAGTATACTTGACTTGAACGTCGCCAAACCCTTAATGATTATCAACCTTCTTGATTCAATTAAACTCCTCACAAATGGAATCGACTCCTTCGTCACATTATGCTTAAACGGTTTGAAAGCAAACAGGGACAGAATCAGCTCCCAGCTTGAGAGGAATCTTATGATCGTGACGAACCTAGTTCCGCTAATTGGCTACAACAAGGCTTCCGAAATAGCGCGACGAGCAAGCAGAAGTGGCAAGACGATAAAAGAAACAATACTTGAGATGGGAGTAAAGATTGAGGGAAACTTGGATGAGCTGCTTGATCCGAAGAGGATGGTTTGACGCTTTGACAAACATGCCCTTCTCTTGAATCAAGATGCTTTAAGAAAAAAGTGATCGATGTGGCTAGTCTCTTTCTTTGAGGTATTTAGCCTCCGGGTGCACCGTGGAATGGGACGTCCTTCCAGAGCATGTCCCACCAGTCTGCCTCGGTTATGGTTTCCCCTTTAACGAGGATTTCCAGTATGTTCTTCAGGAGCGCGTGGTGCCTTTTCTCGTCTGAAAGTATTGCTTCAAGGAGAAGCGCGACTTTCTTGTCTTTGACGGTTGGCAGTACTTTGCCTATTTTTTGAATGAGTTCAGCTTCCATCTGTATGTGTTTCTCGACTAGATCCTTCTGTTTGTCCAAGTTCTCCTGCGTGAGAGCTTTCGACACGGTTGTCAACAGCATCACGGCTGAAGAGTACATTTCTGCGTGTTTTACCGAGTCCAAGGATACACCCTTCAGAACGCCCTTGACGGTCGGGTTTTCAATCTCGGGCAGGGACTTGTTCAACGATTCCACAATCTTGTTTTCGACTTTGATTTGATCTTTTAGAAACTTTACGAGTTCTTCCTTTGAACTCAAAATCTTTGCCTCCTTTTCTAGGAACATACTAGGATGGATGAATAAGTCTTTCGGCGATTCTTTTTCCAAGTTCCTTGCATTTCTCGATGTTCTCCGGGTCTGGCTCGTACTTGATAGGAAGCGGCGGTTCCGTGACGTCCATTTCGAACTTGTTTTTCATGATTTCGATAATCAGTTTTGATGCTTCTCCGCTCCAACCGTAAGATCCAAATGCTGCTCCGACTTTCCCTTTCAGACTAATATTCTTCACGGCTACCTCCTCGAAGAGGGTTTTGAAACTGATAGGCATGTCGTGATGATAAGTTGCGGCGCCTACTAGTATTGCGTCAAAACCAGCCAGTTCTTCAGGAGATATGTAATAGTTCAGCTCGACTTCAACCCCTTGAATAGACCTTGCCCCATCAGCCACGGCTTTGGCCATTTTCTCGGTGTTTCCAGTTCGGCTGTAGTAAAGAACAAGGATTTTCGGCATCGACCATCAACCCGGGACGAAGTTAATGCAATTGGCTAATAAGAGGATTGCTCTTCGAAGCGTCGGGGCTATGAGGCGTATCCATTCACATGCGAACCAAGACTTCATGCTCCAAGTGCATCTTCTTGATTATCCACGTAAAATTTTCGCAGAATGATCGAGAATAACCATAGATTTGCGTTAGTGACGAAAGACTTCAATTGGTGGTCGTGGATAAGCTTGCGCGTGCAAACTCATATTCAGCTTTAACGCGCATGGCTCAGGGCCTGAAAATATGAATTGGAAAATGCACTGCAAGAGCGTCAAAATAGTTATTTAGCTCGCCCGCGCGTACTGCTTGATAATTTGGCGACTTAATCGGGTTATCCTGTTATGCAGTACAAATGGGTGGCTTTGTCGAACACGACCCTCGGAGTTCTCATGGCCTCTATAGATAGCACAGTCGTCCTAGTCTCGCTTCCTGCAATCTTTCGCGGCATAAAACTGAACCCGCTGACCTCCTTTCCATACCTCCTTTGGATTCTGTTCGGTTACATGATCGTCACGGCGACGCTCTTGATCACTTGCGGTCGAATATCGGACATTTACGGAAGAGTTAGGCTCTACAATCTAGGGTTCGCCGTATTCGCCGTTGGTTCCATTCTCCTCTACCTGACGCCAAACACTGGGACCTTAGGCGCGACGGAGCTCATCGTCTTCAGGATAGTGCAAGCGGTGGGAGCCGCCTTCCTTTTCTCGAATAGCGCCGCGATAATAGTGGACGCTTTCCCCGCGCGTGAAAGGGGCAAGGCCTTGGGAATAAACCAGATCGCCGCCTTGGCGGGTGCTTTCATCGGCCTCGTCTTGGGGGGAACCCTGGCGACGATCGACTGGAGGCTCGTCTTCCTTGTGAGCGTCCCCGTGGGCGTATTTGGCGCAATATGGTCCTACTGGAAGCTGAAGGAACTGGGCACAATAAGCAAGGGAGAGAAAGTGGATGTTTGGGGGAACCTGACCTTCGCGACGGGCCTAACCATATTATTGATTGCGCTCACCTATGGTCTCCTCCCATACGGTTCCTCGCCCATGGGGTGGTTCAACCCCTACGTAATTGCTGGCCTAACGGTTGGGGCGGCGCTGCTCGTCGCGTTTCCCTTCATAGAACGCAAGGTCGAATACCCCATGCTAAGGCTCGACCTGTTCCGAATCAGAAGCTTCACCGCAGGAATATTCGCCAGCTTCCTGGCCTCAATCGCAAGAGGCGGCGTTGAAATCACATTGAGCATACTGCTACAAGCGATATGGCTCCCCCTCCACGGCATAAGCTACGTCGACACCCCGTTCTGGGCAGGCATCTATCTACTTCCTCTGTCAATGGGTTTCGTCACCATGGGGCCCATTAGCGGCACACTGTCAGACAAGCACGGCGCCAGAGGTCTGTCAACCCTAGGGATGCTCATCACCGCAGGGACCTTCGTGGGCCTCGCCCTCTTACCCTACAATTTCTCTTACCTCCAGTTCGGCGGGCTGATATACCTTCAAGGCCTAGGAATGGGCATGTTTGCATCACCGAACTTGGCCTCTATTATGAACTCTGTGCCCGCCGAGTGCAGAGGAGCCGTTGGAGGGACTGCGAGCACAACCCGAAACACCGGAATGGTCGCAAGCATCGCGGCCTTCTTCGCCGTTATCGTTGTCTTCCTCTCCAAGGATTTGCCGTCAGCCTTCAAGTCGGCCCTGACACAAGCGGGCGTTCCCGTTCAGTACATTAAATACTTCACATCGCTTTCACCCACGCAGTCGCTCTTCGCAGCCTTTCTAGGGTACAACCCAATGCTGGGTATTTTGAATGGACTCCCTAAGAGCGTTTACGGAAGCCTCAGCGGCCAGACGATTACCACGTTGGAGGGGCTGCACTGGTTCCCGCAGGCCATCCGCGGAGCATTCATGTCTTCAGTACAGGTTGCCTTTTACATCAGCGCGGTGCTCTGCTGCCTCGCCGCCGCAGCATCAGCCCTGCGAGGCAAGAGGTACTTCCATGAGGCTGCCACAGAAACCGACAAACCGTCGCATGAACGCAGATAGTAAAATGACAGAGTTATATGCAAGGCCAACGCCAAAGAAGCCTCAGAACTGATCGAAGCTGGTTATGAATACATTTGCGACATTGATAACATGAAACTGTTCAGGAAAAGAAAGTGAGCACGGGTTTACCCAGATTATACGGGTGTATTCTTTGAAGCCGGGGATGGGAGTTGAACCCATATACAGCGGCTCTGCAGGCCGCCGCCTGAACGGTTCGGCCACCCCGGCAACTTACATATCTTTTGAGACTTGGATAAATAGATTCTCAACCGCTTTCAAGCTTCTTTCTGACCTCTCTGTAAACCCTCAGAGCTGACTTTTCGTCTTCAACGTTTTTTATCAGCATTCTTCCGCCGTTGAAGAGGCTGATTTCAAAGCCTCTGTAGTCGAACACTATTGCAAATTGAGATTTTATCCGCACCTTGAAGTTGTGCCTGACAGCATCATAGATTTCTTTAAAACTTCCTTCCAATGGTTTTTCTGGGTTTATGTTTGCCGTGTTCTGTCCGCACAGCCACACGAGCTTTTCTTTCGTCCTTGGAAGTGCCTTCTCGCCTTGACACGCGGTACAGCCTTCTCTCTTGAAGATGTCTATGGTGGTGAAGTACATGTCGCTGAAGTCGCACACCATCAGCTTCCCCTTCAAAGCTGAACCCATCCCGGTGAGAACTTTTATGGTTTCCATGGCCTGCATGGTTCCGATAATTCCTGCCGTTGCTCCTAACACGCCTCGCACATCGCATGTTGAGAGGAAATCATCCTCAACGCCCGGCAGGACACATTCGAGGCAGGGGGTTTCAGGGGTAGCGAAAACCGAGAGGTTTCCTTCAAGTCCTACGGCTGCTCCGAAAACATAAGGAATCCCGAACCTCACACATGCGCGGTTGACAACATACCTGGTTCTCATGTTGTCTAAACCGTCTACAACACAATCCATTCCGCTCAGCAGCTCTTTCACGTTGCCGGAATTCAAGTTCTCCGTCACCGGCTCGACCTTTACAAACGGATTCGTTTTCCGCAACCTTTTGGCGCACACTTCAACCTTTGGATAGTTCAAATCATCCGGCGTATAGAGAACCTGCCTGTGAAGGTTGCTCACTTCTACCGTGTCTTGATCGATCAGGCGCAGATATCCAACCCCTGCCAACGTCAAATAGAGCGCCGAAATTGTGCCTAACCCGCCGAGTCCCACAACCGCAACCTTCGACTTGCCAAGTTTTTCCTGTCCTATCCTACCAAACTCCTTCAAAATGGTCTGGCGCGCATAGTATTCTCCGCGTTTGACGACGTTCTGCTCTTTTACCATAAAGCAGCTCTCCAGTTTACTCTGCTGTTAACCAGTCGTATATCTGCCTTTTTTCAGAAATTGTTTTTCATAAATGTCCCTGACCTTTTGTATCGTGTCGACATCATCTGGATTCTTGTCTTCTCTTATGCGAGTTATTCTCGCAAATCGCAACGCCATGCCACATTCGTATTTGGGGCTTCTCTGAATCTCATTGTAGGCCACTTCAACAACCATCCTTGGAAGGACGAGGACTTTCCCTCGTTCAACCTTTATGGTCAGTTCTTTGAGTCGGTCCGTCATTTCTATGATTTCGGCATCGGTCAAGCCCTTGAACGTTTTGCCCACTGGCAGAAACTCACCGCTCTTCTCATCGCGCGCTGCTAGATAATAATCCGATAACCATCCGTGTCTGCGTCCATAACCGTATTCAGCAGCGACGATGGCCAAGTCTAGAGTTTCGAGGATAGGCTTGATTTTAAGCCAGCGTTTTCCACGTATTCCAGGCGTGTACCCACTATCAACAGCTTTCGCCATAAGCCCCTCGTGTCCTTCGCTCATAGCCTTCTCAAGAAACGACTGAGCTTCCTGAACGCTGTCTGTGACTTTCTGTTTTGTGAGAGGTATTTGTCCCGCTTTTTCAACGAGTATCTGTCTGCGCTGCAGGTACTGCGTTGAAATTAGACTTTTCCCATCAAGATAGAGCACGTCAAACAGAAAGAGCCTAACAGGTATTCTTTCCGCCATGTCCTCTATTAAACGGACCCTTCTGAACCTGCGCATCAGATGTTGAAAAGGAATCGGAGAACCCGTATGGTCGACAGCTATCACTTCACCCTCAACAATTGCCTCCGAAGCTTGGATATTTTCCTTCACCATTCGAACAATTTCCGGCAAGCTATCAGTAACATCTGTCAACCTTCGACTAAAGATCTTCACCTCGTCGCCTGACTTGTGAATCTGAACCCTGGCCCCGTCATATTTGAACTCAAAGGCCGTTCTGCCACCGTGCAGACTGAGAGCTTCTGCAACATCGTTGGCCATCTGCGCAAGCATGAGGTTAACAGGTCTGAAAACAATGAAACCTTTTCCAGCCAACCCCCGCGCCCCTTCGGCCTCCGCAATTGTTGCAACTTCACCCACGTCGCCCATGATCATTGTCGCTTCCTGCACAACCTTCAAGGGAACATCAAAGGCCTTAGAAACCGCTTGCTCCATCAGCCCTTCATGAAAACCCGTTCGCATCTCACCTATGAGGATCTTTACCAAGCACTTGGCTTCAACAGGCGAGCATCTGCCCAATAATGAAGTTATCAACCTCTCCTTCTTCTCTCTAGAACCAGAGCCCACTGCTTCAGCCACGGATTCCAAGCTGTGTCTGACCTCCAGCAACGTTAATGCTTTCTCAAAGAGCACAGATTGCCTTGTCACTCTGCTGTTCTCAAAAACCTTCTCCGTTGCGGAGCCGATGTCCCCAGTTTCGCGGAAGGCCTCCTCAAAAACGCCCCATTCGATTCGCGTGATTCGTCTTATTATCTCGCTCAAAGTGGCCCAACTTATCTCAAGAGTCCTTGGACTCCATTTTGGAAAAGCCCTTCCCAGAAGCATCGAAACAGCAGGCTCAACCTCTTCAGACTCAAGATGCCGCAAAAACTCCGAGACGTCATCTATCATGATAAGCCGCTTTTTCGTAGCTTCCAGTTTTTCACTCAATTCTGCCAAAGCCTTGAAACTGGTCGACACATCTTCGGCCATGATTTTAAACCAAATTCTAGATTGCTCTGGCGAGGAAATAAGCGTTAATCGACGACGGGAAGAGAGCTTCTCGTTACTGACGCATGAGATTTAGAAAGAAACTTCCAGCTTCTTTTTGACCTCTTGTATCTTTTTCTCCAGTTCTTTGACCTTAGCCTTCTGGTTCAATGCATTGTAGCTGTCTCTTGCATACTCCAGCGCGCTGACGCCAAACCTGTCGAACCCTTTTTGGAAAGACAAATCAGCAGACTTCGTGAAAAGCTCAGCAGCTTTCTCATAATCTTTCAGTGCAAACGCACATTCACCAGCCTTATAGGTCATCGATGTTGAATCAAAATAATTCTGAACCTTAAGGTACAATTCACCGGTCTTCACGAAAATTTCTTCAGCTTCCTTGTACTTTCCAGCTTCAAAAAGAGAGTTAGCCTGCTTGTGCAGCCTCACAGGATCTTCCCTTTCAGTCATTCCCATTCAACTCCCGTATCGTCTCCTATCTTCCAAAGACTCACATTTAGCTCTTCCGTCTGCAACAAGGCCAAAAACGCGAGCGCGCGCAGACACCACCTACCAACATGGAAATTTACGCTTACACATTACAAAGCAACATTACAACAGACGTAAAGAAAAAAAGGGAGGGGACATCCTTCACCACCGAAATCTAAAATAACTTAAGACGCAAACCCGAAGAAAAGACGCGACCTCAACTCCCGCCAGCACCAAGTCTAAGCCTTTTTCGGAACACTGCACACGCAACATGGAAATTTACACGACAACATTACACGGCAACATTACAACGGATGTAAAGAAAAAAAAGGGAGGGGGCAAGATCAGTAGGTCCCCTTTCTTCCAAGTCGCACCGAAAAAACTAGCCTTCAAACTTCAAGAGGAACCATCTACAAAACATTGCAGCCAGAATCATGAAACTAGCATATCTCCACTAGACCAAACACGCTTGATTGATGAGGCTCTGTTCCCAGAGACGAACCAGCATCCATTCAGTTCCGGTACAGCTTAAAAGCTTCGCCCATGAATAACGTCACAACAGTGAACCAACATGACCCTCCCCACAGGAAAAATTCCCATTGACATCTTGAAAGAAATAGTGTTCAGGAACCTGGGCGCCACACGCTCAGAAATAGCTCTAGGCCCCTCCGCCGGAATCGACGGCGCGGTCATCAACGTAGGGGACGTATCGCTAATCTCCTCCATGGATCCAATAACGGGAGCCGTAGACCGCATCGGCTGGCTCGCAGTCAACGTCAACGCAAACGACGTAGCAACATTCGGCTGCGAACCAAAATTTCTACTCTCATGCATAATGCTCCCAGAAAAATCTACCAGAGCAACCGTCGAATCAATAACCAAGCAGATGGGCACAGCCGCCGAAGAGCTAGGAATAGCAATCGTTGGCGGACACTGCGAAACAACGCCCCGCTTAAAGACCCCCATAGTCGTATGCTGCGCGATAGGAATAACCGAAAAAAACAACTACGTAACGGCAGCCGGCGCAAAACAAGGCGACAAGCTCATTCTAACCAAGAGCGCCGGAATAGAAGGCACAGCAATCCTAGCATCCGACAGACAGACACAACTGAGAAAAGCATTGGACAAAAACGTTCTCAAGAATGCGGGACAATTCCAGAGGCGAATAAGCATAGTAAAAGACGCCTTGACAGCATTCAGAACAGGCGGCGTACACGCCATGCACGATCCCACCGAGGGAGGAGTAGCGGGAGCCATACACGAGATGGCAGACGCATCAAACCTAGGCGTCAAAATTCTCAGAAAAAAAATAAGAGTAGAACCCGAAACTGCAAAGATATGCGAATTCTATCAAATAGACCCCCTTCAACTAATAGCCTCAGGCAGCCTCCTAATCGCTGCCGACCCCACAACCGCAGAAAAAATTGCAGAGACCCTGAGAAGAAACACAATTCACGCAGAGATCATCGGAGAGTTCCTTCCTTCACCAGAAAAGCGACTGCTAATACACGAAAATGGAAAAACAAAAGCCCTAGCGAGACCCAAGACCGACCAACTATGGCAGGCCCTGAAACGCTCTCCAACTAATTAGCATGACCCAATCAGTTTGCAGGCTTAGATTTGTGCGACAGGATTTGATACATGACGATACCCGTGTAAAAACCGTACGAAAGCAGAAGCGAAGGATGACGAACAGCGAACTTGATGTCACTCACTATGAAACCGATATTCTGCCCGACCGTCCACACACCATCCGGTCTAAAATGAAGACAATACGGCTCATAAACGCCGATCACCTTATAACCTCTTCCGCAAATCCACGCTTTAATGTACGCGTCCTCGTACGTATGCAGATGAGAGGGCACTTGGATACCCTCAACAGCCTTGCGTCGAACCAACAAATCGTGTGTCCCACCTCTCTTTTCAAATATTTTCAGCGTAACCCTCTCAAAAAGCGGCAGCACCTTCATTCTTCTAAGCACAGACCAAATCTCGATTCCCCAAACCGCCCCTATGTCATCCTTAATCAGTTTTTCCGCCTTAGCAAACCAATTGTCAGACAGGATGACATCGCTGTCGACAAACATGAACCAATCGCTCTTCACCTCATTCATCGCCTTTTGTCTAGCTCTACCCCTGGTTCCTCCGTCCTGAACAAAAATGACATTCCCATGCTTCTTCTGAAACTCCTTCATTATCCGCATCGTATCGTCTTTGGAGTAACCATCAACAACTATCAGATTCCGGACAGGCACGTTTCTGTAAACAGAATCGACACACTCCCTCAACATTCTCTCACTATTCTTCGTGAGTATCACAACGTCTACAGGCTTCATCATGGTCACTCTCTCATGCACAGAGGACATTTTTGGACCAAAGTGGAAACAGACCATTCTGGATCGCTCATAGAATAAATGCTTATCTCAAGATAGAATCCGATTGGTTTAATCACCGACTTCATTGATACGCGCGCCACTCCTCTCCAACGATTCTGCTGCACTTTGTTCAACTGTTTACCAGAAACTTATATAAAACAAGCTTAAACCATGATTCAAATAAGCAAGCGCCTGTTCGCTGATGACAACAATGGAAAAAGCCGGAGGCATTATTGTTCGTTCGTTAACCCCAAACAGACCTTACCACGCTCAATGGATGCTCACAAGAAGATGCAACTACCACTGCAGAGGCTGCAACGTTTGGCAGGAACAGAAAACAACAGAACTTTCAACGAGAGAAATCAAGAAAGGATTAGACATTCTCAAAGAGCTGGGGGTCGTGGAAATTGTGCTTTCTGGCGGAAACCCTCTTCTCAGAGAAGACATCGGCGAAATAATACGTTATTCATCACGACTATTCATCACAACAGTGTACGACAACGGAAGCATGGCCGCCCAGAAGATTGATGCGCTACGCCGCGCCGACTTCGTCGCAATTTCTATAGACAGTTTAAACCCTGCAAAAAACGACTACATCAGAGGCGTTCCGGGCGCATTAAAGAAAGCAATTCAAGCAGTTGAAAAACTGAGCCGCGAAGGAATCCGAGTAGGCGTCGCACCGACCATTTCCCAGATGAACCTGTACGAAATAACTGACATCACCAACTACTTCTTAGCCAAGAAAATTCCTGTGTGGTACAGCCTCTATTCTTTCGATCCGTCAGAAAAACCGGATCAATTATTCAAAATCGGGAAACAAAACGATGAATTCGTGATAACAGATAAAAAAACCATGGTTAACCTTTGCGACAATCTCGGCGCGCTCAAAAGAAACAATGGCCAGATCCTCATCACAAACAGAACGCTCGAAGCCGTAAAGACCCTCTACTCAGAGAACAAAAGGACTTGGACATGTCACGCGCTTCAAAACTTTCTCATGATAGACAACCTTGGCAGGGTCGCTGGTTGCCATCTAAACGACCCAGTGGCATCCATCGAAGATCTGCCCACTCTCTGGGACAGCGACAAATTCGAAGACCTAAGACATGGCTACCATAACTGTACACGATGCACATACCTATGTTACATTTTCTATTCCCTCCATGGAACGGTTGTGGGCAATCTGCAAGCCGCAGCCGACAGATGGAGAAGTGCAGCACTATTCTTGAAGAAGAAACAAGCTAAAGATTCTTGATTCAGCGCAACGAAAAAGTTGTGAAAAACCTGAGACGTCCACAAACTAAGAGAGCCCGATCGAGCTTTTCGAAAAATGAATGCCAAGTGCGAAATACCAAAAGGTTTGCGCAGAAAAATTATGCTGCGCAAGCTATATATAGAGATTCAAAACAGAGACAACTTCCGAGATGCGGAGGACGTTTTTAGAACTTCGTGACCTTGAACATTCTGTAGAAGAGAAGCCCGACGCCGAAATTCTTCAGAAATTGCGGGAAGCGATCAAGCTTGAAGACATCGAGTGGAATAGCCAAGGTTTAATATGAGCGGCCGCTTGCGCTCCTTGTTTCTATCGGTTTTTTCAGTTTTACGATTTGAAGACAACATTGTCCAGTACCATGCACACTATCTTGAAGACTTGGTCGCTTTCCAGACTGTTCGTGTCCAAGATAAAATTAAAAGGCGCGAAATCTTCTCCCAGATTGAAACCGTAGAGTTCCTTGTATATCGCCTTTGTCTGTTTCTCCTTGCGCCTCAAAACATTCAAAGCTTCTTCAAAGGTCAATCCGTCCCTTTCAGCTAGTCTCTCCGCCCTCTTTTCAGGAGAGGCCTCCAACCACACTTTAAAAGCACCTTCAAACAGCCAAGGCATCGTCCAACTGTCGAAGATTACCTCGCCCTTGCGCGCCATCTGCAAAAGCTTCCTGTCAACTGCCTCATCGAACCTGTGATTTTTCTCTCTTTCTGCCAAAAAACGCATCCCTTCACTGCTTTCCCACCATCCGGGCCCGAGGAATTTGTAACCTTCTTCGACGGCTAGGGCCTTCAGGGCATCTCCGCCAGAAAGATACTTCAACTTATATTTCTCGGCTAGTCTTCTTGTCACGGTGCTTTTTCCACTGCCAGCCATCCCTCCAATGCAGATAACCACTGATTGTCTAGTCCTGCTCTTTCCCTTGTCGCGTGAGAGCATCAAATTGCCTTCGGAAGGATTATCTTTGGAGCGTTCTGGCAGCTTGCTTAAGGCCTGTTTTGAGACAGTCGTGACAAAGTTGACCGCCGTTCAAACGCCAAATTCTCCGCTTTCCACGGTTAAGTTTACGCGTTTTCAACGGCGAAGTGTTCGACACTCCCGTCAACTGCCGACCGCAAAGGCTGCAACAAGACAGCGTAGCCGTTCCTCCCCTGTAATCAGTAGTCTTTTTTCCGCCTGGTAGAGCCTTGCGTATTCTTTTTTTGCTCCTTGTACGTTCACTTGGTCTTGGCATATTTATTCACTAACCTCAATTAGCCTGAATGCATGCTGGAACGCCGTTCCGAAAAGAAGACTACTGAGTAAATACCACCAGAAAAGCGAAGAAAACGTAATTTTAAAAATCGGCAATACAAGCTGATTTCCTATGCCCGGCAGATACGCAATTGCCGTTGGCCCGTAGAAACCACCCAAAATCTGCCACATTAGGAAAAGCGGTATCAGAAACAGAAGCGAAACCTTCATCGATTGCCACATCATCTTGGATTGAAGCTGCATGATATATTGCTGCTTCTTCATGACCTTCTCCAGAGTTTTCTTGTCTTTACTTCCCCTGGCAGCGCGAAGATCATTGTTCCAATCTGAAATCTCCTTTCTCCAAGCTCTTGATTTCTCAGGATCTGTAAAGCGCCTGTTAACCAAGGTTGTGGCCAAAGAAATCGCTGCGGACAGACCGAGTATGAAAAATGTCGAGAAAGGAACACTCTTAAGTGGAATATCAAGGAAGACCTGAAACAATCTCTTGCAACCTCCAAAACCTCAACGCGGGCACGATCTTTCTCGTTCCCGCAACACTATTCACTGCTACGGTTCCGTTCATCGATCATTCCCCAAATATTCGCCTGAAGGCAGGATACATTTCAGTTGCTCTTTCCTGCATCAATGTTTCATAATATTGATAGATTATGCCAACAGACAGCAGGATGCCCATGCCTGAACCGAAAACACTGAAAAAGTCCCCAATGCCTGCGACAAATCCTACAATTATTCCTCCGATGACTGTGACCACTGGAATGTACCGTTTAAGGATTGCTTCAATTGCTTTTCCAGATCGTCTATATCCCGGGATCTCCATGCCTGAATCTACAAGCTGCTGGGCAACAGTTGAAGGCCCTAAACCACCCACCTCGAGCCACGTGAGCGAGAATACAACACAGAAGACGACGAGAATCCCAAGATAGCCGAGAGCCTGACCCGGAGCACTCGCTATTTGCAAGAAGTTGCGAGGGGCAGTCACGTAGTACACAAGCCCACCTGACGGGATAATCTGCGGCGTTGTGGTTGCCGTTGCGTTAGGTGGAGTGTATTGTTGAAATTGGCCGAGGAGGTTAATCCAGAAGTTGGTGTTGCCGACATTGTACGAATGCCAGAATATCTCAGAGAAGAAATAAACGTTAGCGAAGAGGGCGGATGCAAAAATCACAGGAAGGTTTGACACGTAAAGCAGCTTTATAGGGTATCTGCTCCTATATCCTTTGTAACCTGCATAAGAGAGCGGCAATTCCACTCTCACTCCTTCCATGTATATCACGACGAGAAAGGCTCCCACGGTGGCTAAGAATCCTACTATTGAAGGATACTGAGTATCCTGGGCCGATCCTGGTAATCTCGCTATAATTCCCAGAGCAGAAATCTTAGGGTTAAACAATGATTGGCCGAGCGCTACGAAGACTCCTGAGCTTCCATATTGGTCTACTGCTGGGCTAGCGTAGAAACAGTCCAAGAAAACCTTCTGAGCTACGCCGGCCATTATGAACAAACTTATTCCACTTCCGAACCCCCATCCCTTCTGGACAAGTTCATCCATTAGCAAGACCATGACTCCGGCTGCAAGAAGCTGCAGGAAGATGAATATTGCCTGTGTGCCGGTTAGCGCTCCGTACATTCCCCCAATTATGTAGGCTGAAGCCTGGATTCCAGTAAGGGCTATTGCGAATACTTTGTTGGCTGAGGTGAACAAGCCCCTGTCTTCAGGGTTGTTCATATCGGCTTCTATCATGTCGGATCCTATCAGGAGTTGCAGTATCAGTCCGCCGGTGACTATAGGGCCAATTCCAAGTTCCATGAGTGTGCCTCGTGTTGAAGCGAAAATTACTCTGAGAGCCGTGAGCTGCCCTAATGCTGTGGTCGAGGTGACACCATATAACGGAACCTCAGACATAACCAAGAAGATTACCAAAACCAGCCCTGTCCAAAATAGCTTCTCGTTGAATCGAACCCTACGCTCTGGTGCCTTTATTTCTGGAAGAGCCCTTGCAATGGGCTTAAATAGGCTCAGGAATCTTCCTGCCATGAGTCAGTCGCTACTCTCCGGTTTCCATGGTTTCCATTAAGACTTGCCCACCTGCACTCTTCACCTTTTCAGCTGCAGACTCCGAGCAAGACGCAACTCTTATAATTAGTGGCTTTGTGACTCTTCCGGTTCCGAGAAGTTTCGTATAACCTAGAGCTGCCAAATCCACGACGGTCTTGTCTTCCTGTTTTTCTGTCGAAATTTTGGCGGCTATTCCGTTCAGTGTTCCAACGTTTATTATCTTCGCTCCTTCTCTGAGGCTCTTGGGCGACGTGAATCCGACTTTGCTGTAATAGTCCGGTTCGTATTTTATGACGTAGGACCATAATGCTTTGTGTCGTCCGGCGTTCCGTCTTCCTTTCGATCCTGTCCTCCTATGTTGACCCACTCTGCCCCAGCCTTGAGTCCTTGAACCGCGGTTCTTTCTAATCTTTCTAAGTCTATGCGGCATCTTGTTAACCTGCGATTTTACTTATTGATTTTTCTTCAGCTTTTTTCAACCTTATTTCAAGCACGCCATTCTTATATGTTGTGCGTATGGTGCTGGGAATCACTCTTTTTGGAAGATTTAAACTTTTGCGATATTTCCGATCCAATGCTTCAGCGACCACAGTCACCCTTTCACCACTGACATGCACCCTCAAGTCTTCTCTGTTGAAGCCTGCAAAATCCGCAACAACTATTATCTCCTCTGTCGCTTCAAGGACATCAACCAAATGTTTCGGTTCCCGGCACTTCTTTTCCACATAAACCCTGTGAACGTTGTACCTGTACGAGTTCGTTTGTCGCTTGACACCTGAATTTCTGGTCCGAAACTTTTGGGCAACACTCTTGTTCTTGACTTTGCTGAAAACTTTGAGAATGTCAAACTTGTTCGACTTTGGTCTGTTTCTCCTCCATTTCGCGCTCAAGATCGCTTTCCCTCTGGAATAGAGGGGATTTAATATGTGACTATAAAACGTATCGCAAACAAGAATGTGGAAATCGAAAAAAAAGGCTCTGAGAGAGAATCTAGAGCATCCGGTTCAAAAGCTGGTTTATGCTCTGCCCGCGGTATCCTAGTTCTCCCCCTGCGCCATAGCCTCTCTTGATTTTTCCCTTGAAGCCCTTAGTCGGCGGGTGAAGCCTGAAGACTGGCTGTATGGCTGGCAGATTCCAGTATTCAACACGACAGGACGCGACTGCGGCTGCGAGCTCTTCGACTGATTTATGCCCAATTTTCTGAGCATATTCATCTGTCAGCTTCTTGTTTCCAGCAAGTCTTCCTTTTTCCTTTAGTAAAGAAGCAACGCTTTCTTTTGAGAGTTCACCGTATGTGATGTAGTCTCGCGCTGCACTGATCATTCCAAGAAATGATGGGCGGTCGTCAATCAGAACCGCGTGATTGTTTCTCGTTAGATTAAGCATTCTGAGAGTTTCTCTAGCTTCTCTCGACGCGCTGATTGTTCCTCGAATCCTTATGGCCAGCAGGCATTTGCGGTTGCTCAGGGGTTGAGCCAATTATCTCACCCAGTCTGTTGGAATTATGAGGCTATATGTTTCCTTTAAAGCTTCGAAAACCGCGTATGCAAAGGATGGGATGGTTCTTGTTGAACCGTAGCTTCTTGTCCAACAGTCTTTCACACCGGCAAGACCTAGAATTACCTTTGACACCTCACTCGCTACCAAACCCAGACCTCTTGGGCCTGGAACGAAGACCACTCGAACAGCTCCAGTTTTGCCTTCCACTTGGAAGGGTATCGAGTGAAGTTTTCCGCAGTCACATTCCCAGCTTCCGCACCCTCTTCTCACCGGTATTATCTTGAGACGCGCGTCCACGGCAGCCTTTTCTATCGCATTCCTCACTTGGCTCGCCTTCCCGGAACCCAATCCTATGTAACCATCTCTGTTCCCTACAGCGACTATCGCTTTGAACCTTGACTTTTCCCCGGCGTCTGTTTGCTTCTGAACCAGGTTTATGTTTATGACCTCCTCCTGAAGATCAGGTATCAACGAGTTAACGATTTGGGGTTCCCGAATTTTCAAGCCTGCCATGAAAACTTCTTCAATAGAAGTGATTTTCCCTTCCTGGATCATCTTTCCAAGACGCGTTCTTGGAATCCATTGCTCCAAGTTTTCTGAAGGCTCACTTCTTCTTCGTTTGTCTCTTTGGCTTCTGCGCGACAACCTTGCTGCCTCCGCTCTTAAATGCTTTCATCATATCCGTTTTAACTTGTGCAACATGTTTAGGAAGACTTTCTGGGGGAGTTTTCTCTTTCAAATAGCTCGAAAACCTTGATTGATATTCTTCAGCGTCTGATGCTAGGCCTTGCGCGTATTTCGCGATGTGTTCACCTGTCAGTCTTTGTTCATCGGGAAGTTTCTCCTCGCTATGCGGCACATTCACTTCAGCGTCCAATACTCCCTTCAACACAGCGAAGATCCTCGCCCCCTTCGAGGGTGGATATAATCCAATGTCGAGAATTGCTTCTTCTATTCCATGAGCTCTGGCTTTTAACCCGCACAAGAAGCCAGTCAGATAGGCTGCTGGAACGCTGCCCCTGGGAGCTTTCCAGCCGTATTTTCTCGCTATTTCTTTGCTCTGAGCTGAAACTACAACTTTGTCCCCGTTTGGTTCAGCCACGATTATTTGAGCGCTAACGTTGTTAATGCTGCAACGCGCCACGAGTCGAGGCTTTCCAGATAGCAAGAATGCCTTCCTAGCCTTGAAGTCTGTTTTTCTTTCTCTTCTCCGACGGAAGGGCAGGCAGTAACGTGAACTCGTTGCCACTAGCGTTTCCTCCAGAGTTCGTGTGCCTTCATGTACCGTTCAAGGTCAGCAACTGATTCAAACCTGCCGCTGCCCGCCATTCTGTACAACCTCTGATAAGAGTTTTCAACTATCATTTTCTTTGTTTTCAAGGTGCGAAGTTTGTTTCGTAGAGCTCGGATCTTCCTCATCCAAGCCTGTTTCTTTGACACTCTTGCATGTGAAGACCCCGTTCTGCTGCCGGGTCCGCTTCGTCGCCCCTTCTTTTTCTTTTCGTGTATAATGCGTACTCTTCCACGACTTATGCCCTTTTCCGGTGATGCTTTGATTGTTCCTTGGTGTATCAACCGTCTAACCTCGTCTCGAGTTATCGCTGCCTCGACGTCGTCTGCCCTTTCAGGATCTATCCACACACGGTTTTGTCCTATCTTGAGGACTTGCGCTGCGAGACGCCGTTGACTCTTAAGGTCCGTCATTTCTGCTCAGTCCTTTTCTTAGTCTTGCTGACTTTTTCTTCCTTTGTTGGGTCCTCTGTCTTCTTTGCTTCTTCTGTCTCAGCCTCTCCTTTGTCAGTCTCTTCAGTGGACTCTTCCTCTTTCTCAGTAGTCTCTTTTACCTGTCTCTGATTAAGGACGACTATTTTCTTTTTTCTCGCTTCAGTCAGAATTTGGACTCTCTTCCTTTGGCCCACAGCGTGGGCAATTCGTACAGCTTGAGTCGCCGCGTCAATTTGCTTCAGATCGTCTGCGTTGTACACTAGGACGTCTTTAAAACCCGATGGGTGAAGCGCTCTAGCGATCTTCGGTCCTCTGTATCCAGCACTTACGCGGGCCGGCCACCCTTTGAACCTCTTTCTGACTTTGTTATCCAGACCATGGGGCCTGCGCCAGTTTTCTTTCAAACGCACGTACTTCCAACTCTCTTGTCTGACGAAGTTTGGTTTCTTCGCTTTGACCCGCTTTCTCAGCTTCAATGCCTTTTCAGAAGCGGTTGCTTTTGGCAGGGCCATCAATCCATCCCCTCGCTTCGCTCATAAACGTATAAGCCGTCCAGGAAAATGCGTGGATCCTTCCTTTTCACCCTGGTTGCTTGCTCAATGTTTGCCGCTGTCTGGCTGACATCTTCCAGATCTATGCCCTGAACGAAAACATCTTCGCTTTGGATCTTAACTTGAACATCGCCTATTATCTTCGCCTTCCTTGGGCTTCTCTCTCCAGTGAAGTTTTCGATGAGAATTGTCTTGTCCTTGAGTTTCACTGAAATTGGGAAGTGCGAGAAAACTATTTTAACTTTGTAAGTAAAGCCCTTTCTTACACCAGTAATCATGTTTTCAACGTGAGAACGAAGCGTACCCACAAGAGAAGCTTCCTTCTTGCGGGGCCATTCAGCACGAATGCAAAGGATCCTGTCGTTAAGTTTCAACGAAATTGGAGCGAAAGAAAAGTCACGAACCAATGTTCCTTTGGGTCCTTTCACGGTGAATTTTTTGCCCTCCAGACCGACCTCTACATCTTCAGGAACATGAACGTTTTCAGATATTTCTATGGCTCGCACTTAGGGGCACCTTCAATAAATGAATGCTAACAGTCTGCCTCCGATGCGTTTTTCTCTTGCCTCTTTATGCGACAGGACGCCGTTCGGACTTGAAATGACCAACAATCCAACCTCTCTTGACGGAAGATACTTCTTCTCCCATTCTTCAAACTTGTCCATCTTAACCGAAAAACGTGGCTTGATGGCGCCGCACTTGTTGATTCTTCCCAAGAGTTGAACCTTGAACTTGCCAGAACGACCATCGTCTATAAACTCGAACTCGCCGATGTAACCATTCAGTTGCATGATCCTCAAAACTCTTCCCAAAAGCCTGGACGCTGGGCTGATTATGCACTCGTGTTTGTTTCGCATCTCACTGTTTATTATAGCAGTCAAACCGTTCGCCAATGTATCCACGTCTTTTTCCCTCCTTCACTCATATTTCTTGAATCCGAGTTTCTTGGCTACCTCCCTGAAACAATGCCGACAGAGATATAAATTGTAACGCCGGATGACTGGTCCGTAAGATCCGCACCTGCTGCAAGGCCTTGCGCCTTTCCCGTATTTTCTATCCTTCTTTGATTTCTGTTTACCCATACAGCACACCTATCTCAGACAATTTCTACTCCCAAAGTGCCTTTGACAAAAACCTTGGATTCTTCAGGCGTCAAAACGTGCTTTAGACCAATCTTCGCTCTTCCATACCTTCGGTTCTTAACACGATAGCCGGGACGAGTGACTGAGACACAGACATCCATTCCGAATATCCCCACCTCAGGGTCATATCTCACGCCGGGCAGCTCAATGTGCTCTTTTATGCCGAACGAAAAGTTGCCTTGACCGTCAAAGCTTTGAGCAGAAATCTTGTTGTCAACGACCGGCAGGGCTTTCTTTAAGAACTCAATCGCTTTCTCCTCCCGGAGTGTGACGATGCAGGCTATAGATTCTCCTTTTCTGATTCCGAAATCTCTTATGCTGTTCTTGGCTTTTCTCTTGCACGGAGTTTGACCTGTAATTTCTTTCAAGACTTTCGTGGCTTTTTCCAGCGGTTCACCGGACTTTCCGACACTAATGTTGACGGTGACTTTTTCAATCCTCGGCTTGAGCATGGGCTGCTGCTCCCACCTCTTAGCGAATTCGTCTTCCGACACCCTAGACTGCCTCCGCTAAGGATATCAGAGGGTGCGCCTCGCCAATTGCAAAAACAAATCTTAAAGTTGTCTGATAGCGGTTTCCTTTTTCGGTTTCGATAGTTACAAGTGCGTTTCTTCGTTTCTTGCCTTCTGCCTTCTCAATTTCGACTGCCTTGCCCCAATTGCCAATGTTCTTCCCGCCCGTGATTATCGCAAAATCTTGCTCTTTCATTTGGATGTGTTCCAGAATTTGTTTTTCTGGAAGGCTCATTTTCACAGTATCTAACGTGTCAAAAACGTCTTCCTGTGGATTTTTGGGGTCAGCAATCTTTATCAGAATGTTCGACCCGTCGTGGAGATGAAGCTGTACGTTTCCATTACTCACAACCGTCTTGTCTTCTATTCTGCAGAGTTTGAATTTGGCATCTTCGTTGTTTATCTCTCTGAGAATTAGGCCTTTGTATGAAGGTAACACGCAAAAGTTTTTCCCAACGTCTGGTATTGAGATTATGTCCATCAGGCCTATTGGGAAATCGTCCTTCGTCCTGATGTTTCCATCCACGTAAACTTTTCTCTGGGAGACTATCGTCTTGGCCTCTTTCCTCGTCTCAGCCAGTCGCAGAGTGTCCCGCAGCATTAGGGCCAGAGGCATGCACTTATCAAGCGAATGTGGCCCAGAAGTGGGTTTTACGACCCACGTGACATCTTTCCTGTGAATGGGCCAAAATCGTGGCGCTGGTTTTCGTTTCAGCCCAGATGATTGTCCTTTCTTGCCCAAGCTTATCCTTCTCCCTCTTCAGTTTTCTTGGTTTTCTTACGGTGGGTTCTTTTCTTCTGCGCCTTAGGCTCTTTTTCTGCTTTGATCTCCGCACGCTCAGCCCCCTTTTTCTCTGCGGCAGCCTCCGTTTTCTTACTGGGTTTTGAGACTCTCTTTTTGGGTCGTCTCTCAGTGGCAACTGCAACCTTCTCCTCTGCAACCTTCTCCTCTGCAACCTTCTCCTCTGCAACAGGTTGTTTCAGTTCAACCGTTTCTGGAGGTTTTTCAACAGGTTCTGCCTTTGGCTTCTTGAGGGCTTTTCCCGGTTTCTTTTGTGGCTTTTGTTTTCTTTCTAAGATTCTTTTTCGCCATTTGTCGTCGAGGTTCAGCTTTGTGATCATTAACTTCGAGGCATGCACTGGAACGAATATTGTGGTTCCGTCGACCTTCTCTCGTGTTAATCCTTCAGCGTAAATTCTGTATTTTTTGACGTCTATCCGACTTATCTTGCCCTCGAAGCCTTTGTGGTCTCCTCTCATGACGCGAATGGTGTCTCCGCTTCTGACTGGAATGCTTTTGGCTATGTGCGTTGCTCTTAGCTCCGGTGAGAGATGTGCAGCAAGAAGCTTATGGCGGATGTGGGCGGGTGCCCCGTAGAGCATTTTTCTTTGTTTGGTCGGCTTCGTCACGGGTCTGGCTGTCAGCATGTTTTCTCAACCTATATTATTATACTGGCGGCGCTTGCTATCCTCGGCCATCTTTCTGCCGCCTCTTTTGCCACTGGACCTCGAATCTCCGAGCCCTTCATTTCTCCTTCGGGAGTTATCACTACTGCCGCGTTGTCTTCGAATGCAACCCAGACACCATCAATTCGCCTGAACGGTTTTCTTTGTCTCACGATTACCGCTTGGAAAATTTTCTTTCGCAAGTCCGGTGTTCCTTGTCTGACAGAGACGGTTATCTTGTCACCCACGGCAGCAGACGGATAACGTCGCAATCTTCCCTTATAACCCATAACTTGAATTAGCCTCAGGCGTCTCGCCCCAGTATTGTCAGCGCATCTTAAAATTGCAGGCGGTTGCAATCCCCTTGATAGCTTCGGTCCATGTCCAAGCATTCCCTTTGCGACTAACCCTCGCGCTTTTGCTTTGGCCGCCATTCTACTTACCTTCCAACTTTTCAACAACGACAAATGACACTGTCTTGCTTATCGGGCGGGTCTCAGCTATTATGACATGGTCTCCTTCTCTTGCATCTATGCAGGGCGGGTTGTGGGAGGGTATTCGACTGCGTCTTCTTTCAAACCTCATGAACTTTGAAATGTATAAAAGGTAATCGCGTTCCACCACCACGGTCTTTTCCATCTTAGCAGTGGCGACAACTCCTTCAAACACGCGGCCTCTTATTGAAAGCTCTCCGTGAAACGGACAGTTCATGTCTTCACAGGTTTTCTTGGGCTTCTTGAAAGTGAGCGACATCACCACAATCTCCTAACATTCTTCTTCAGGCGATCTTCAGGCTTTCCCACGAGAAGCCTTCCGTTAACTTCAACTATCGTTCTGTCTGCAAACATAAAGTGAAAGACAGATGAGTCTTTTGCGACAGTTTTCTTCTTCCCTTTGTGTAAGATTGCGAAGGTATTTCGTGTTTCGCCTACTACTTTGCCACAGATTCCAACGTTGCCTCTGTGACTGCTCCGAGCGATCTTTACATCGGTGCCGATGAATTCGCAACGGATCATGTTCGGCGTTATATTCATTCCTTCTTCCTCTTTCTCGGTTCGGTCTTCCTTATTCCGTGCTTTTCTTCGTGTTCGACTGTTAGAATCTTCGCCACTGCCTTGCGGAGAGCCTTAACCCTCGCCGGATTCTCTACAGTTCCGCCCGCGCCAATCATCGTCTTCATTCTAAGAAGCTCTGTCCTGAACTCGTATAGTTTCTCCGTTCTTTCGGCAGAAGACAAGTCGCGTATTTCCTTCATTCGCAACACTGGCATCAGGACGTCCCCTCCTCTTCATCGCTTTCCACGCCAGTTCCCGTTTCTTCGGCTTTCTCCTCTTCGACTGCCGGTGGTTGCTCGGTTTTTGCCCCTTCTGCTTCTGTGTCTGCTGCTTCTGTCTCTTTCGGTTTCAATTCAAGCGGGAGCTTTTCAACTATTTTGATCTTATCCGGAAATATCGCGTCCGGGGGCATTATCTTGACTCTTACGCCGAATATGCCTGGCTTAAGTTGAACGTGAACTTCAGCTTTCTGCATGTATTTTATCGATGGATCCCCGCATTTCACCAAGTACCCGGCTTTGAATTTTTCGTATCTTGCCCTTTCAGTCCTCAATTTTCCGCTGATGACTATTTCTGCACCTAACGCGCCTGCCTCCATGACCTGATTGAGGGACCAAAAACCGGCTCTCCTAAAATGTACGCCTCTCTGCAGCGCGCTGGCAACACGTGAGGCAACTACGTAAGCATTCAACTCTGGAATTTCGATTTCAGAAACAGAAATCTGCGGGTTTGAAACCTTGAATTTCTCCTCAAGAATACTTGCAAGCTCTCTTATGGTTTCTCCGCCACGACCTATTACCAAGCCTGGCCGCATGGCATAAACAACTATGTGAGTTCCCAAGGGCGTTTTCGATATGGTTACGCCGCCGTAGCCCGCCCTTTCAAGTTTTTTCTGCAGAAACTCGTCGATTTCCGTTTTCTTTATGGAGTCCGTTATGAAGTGTTTGACGACTGACACTAGGCTCCTTCTCCCTTCTCTGGCTGTTCTTCTAGAGCTATCTCAACGTGGCACAGAGTGTTGAAACTCGGCGTGGTTCTTCCTTGAGCCCTTGGCTGAAAACGCTTGATTTTCATCGCTTGGCTGGTGGCCGCATGGATGATACGCAGTCTATCGGTGTCGAGACCTTTATTTTCAGCGTTAGCCTCAGCTCCTTCAAGTACCTTTAGAATCTTTCCAGCAGCTTTGATTGGATATCTACCAGCAAACGCTTTTTCCAATCCGTGGCGGTGCCCTGATTTTTTTCTGAACCGTTTGAACGGGACAGGTTTCTTTTTCACAGTGACATCTTTGAGATACTGCTTCGCCTGAGTGAGCATCATACCATTAATTGTTTTACATATTTCTCGTGCCGATTTATGGGATATACTAATCTGTCGTCCACTGGCTTTCACGGTTTTCTCCGGATCCAGTTCTTCTTCTGGTATTGAGTACCCCCATTTTGGCACTTCATATTCTCCTCAGTTGCGCAAATGAACAGCAGTATGGTGATTTATATGGTTTTCCTCTAAAGCAGAGGTTTGCCGAACTGTTTGCGTTCTCCGAATGCGTTTTTGGCACGGAGGCTTGAGTAGCTGAGGCTGTGGTGCGATGTGTTTATTTTTGACTTTTGAAGTTAGTATCAAGTCGAAAGCGAGCGTGGTAGATTGAACGAAGAGAGTGGACATATCACGATGTTGCACGGAGCAGGCGGAACGGTCATGCATGATCTAGTTAAGAACCACATTGTCAAACATTTCGGAGGAATCAGTAACGCGGAAGTTCCGCTTGAAGCCATGGACGACGCCGCCGTCGTTGGTGATGTGGTTTTCAAGAGCGATTCGCACGTTGTGAAACCAATATTCTTCCCCGGAGGTGACATTGGACGCTTAGCAGTTTCTGGCACAGTCAATGATATTTCAATGGTGGGGGGAGAACCATATGCGCTCGCATGCGGGTTCGTTTTGGAAGAAGGTTTAACTTTGGATGATTTTGAAAGGATACTGACGAGCATGCAAGAAACATGTGTTGAAGCAAGCGTGAGCATCGTTACTGGAGACACCAAGGTTGTGGAGAAAGGAAGTCTGGGGGGATGCATAATAAACACGTCCGGTATTGGAAGGCGAACAGTGGCCTTGGACAGGAACTTCAAGCTTGTGAGACAATTTAGGAGCGACTTTAAATCTAGCTGGACGTTGGATTCGAACCTCTCTGTTGGTGATAAAATAATCCTGTCCGGAACTATAGGCGACCATGGCTTAGCCGTCTTGTCAGCACAGGAGGGTCTGCGTTTTGGAAGCGCTATAAAATCCGATGTTAAACCATTGAACCGTTTGATTCAACGTCTGCTGGGTGAAGTCGGAGGCATCGTAGCCATGAAGGATCCGACGAGAGGCGGTTTGGCCGACGCATTGAACGAGTTCAGCGAGAAATCGCACGTCGGCATACTGACACTAGAGGACAAAATACCAATCAGAAACGATGTGAGGGCAGCATGCGAAATGCTGGGCTTGGACCCGCTAGAAATCGGAAATGAAGGAAAAGTGGTAATCGGAGTCGTTAGGGAAAGAGCTGAAGATATCTTGGAGCTTTTGCGGACAACACAACCTGGAAAAGAGGCAGAAATCATCGGAGAAACAACGAAAGATTTCACGGGCGTCGCAATGCAGACGACAATAGGCGGAAAAAGAATAATCTCGAGACCGATAGGCGATCCCGTGCCAAGAATATGCTAGGGTTTGGACTTGCCTTTCTTGCCCATTTGAATTGATGAGCTGCAAGGTTCACTGTTTAGGGACGGGATTTCATTCTAGCCGCTTGACTGTCCTTGCCCAAATGCGGCATGTTCCCTCGCTGCCGACCATACAAGCGCCTACGGGTTTTTGTGGCGTGCAAGTTTTCATGAATAGTGGACAGTCTGTGGGTTTCGTTTTGCCGATTATAACTAGATGGCACTGACAGCCGCGTTGTACGTCGACACCACGTTCAACGTGCACATTGTACTTCAAAGGGGCATCGAATGCTTCATAGTCGTGGCTTAGCAGGAGTCTGGAATGGGGTATTTCGCCCAGTCCCCGCCAGTTGCCGTCTGCAATGTCGAAAACTTTGTGCATTAGTTCCTGAGCCTTAAGGTTTCCCTCCACATGGACAGCACGCACGTACTCGTTCTCCAGCCGAGCCTTGCCTTCCCTCGCCTGTTTCAAAATCATGTAAATGGCAAATAGAACGTCGAGAGGTTCGAAGCCAGCCACAACTGTAGGCATCTTGTAGGTCTTTGGGAAAATCTCGTAAGGCCTGAGTCCGATAATCGTGCTGACATGACCTGGCGCAATGAAGCCATCAATACTTAAGTCTTTCATCTTAACGAGAAGCTCCATAGCTGGAGGGATAAGTCGATGAGATATCAGAAAGCTTAGGTTTTCAGGCGGCGATTTGTCAGCTAATTCGACGGCAGTTGACGGCGCCGTGGTTTCGAAGCCTACGGCAAAAAAGACAAAGTCTTTGCCAACCTCGTTTCTGGCCATCCTGACCGCGTCCTCGACGCTGTAAACAATGCGGATGTCAGCTCCTGCGGCTTTAGCATCCAGAAGAGACATTTTTGAACCTGGAACGCGTAGAACGTCCCCGAAACATGCTATTGTAACTTTCTTTAGGGCTAGTTGCACAGCTTCATCGATTTCGGATGCTGGAACTATGCAAACGGGGCAGCCTGGACCGGCTATCACCTCTATGTTTGAGGGTAGAAGACTTCGTATGCCAAAGTGTGTTATGGTCCATTCATGCGTGCCGCAAACGTGGCATATCTTGAGTGGGGTGCCGCTTGCTGCTTCATGAATCTTTTGCGCCACGGCTTTTGAAAGATGCTCGTCTCTGAACCTAGTGGTTGAAATCATTTCATCTGGTCCCGTTATTGCGGCTTAGGTTCGAATTCAAGAATCTCGTTCCACAAGCGCAGGGTCTCTAAAGCCTCTTCCTTGTCCAAAACCTGAATTGCATAGCCCGCATGAACTAGTACGTAGTCGCCGACTCTAACGGTTACGAGGGTTATGTTGACCTCTCTCACCACTCCTCCGCCAAAGTCCACGTTGGCCTTTTCATGCTCAATGGTTAAAACCTTTGCTGGAATCGCTAGGCACATCTCTATCAGAATAGCCGAACCTTTCGGGGCGATAAATTCATTATGGTCTAGGAATTGAAAAACCCAGATGCAACAGCTTGACCAAATGACAAACCGCCATCGCCGGGCGGAACGTCTCTGTGGGCAAGAAATCGCGGACCTGACGCCTTCACAGTATCCCCTAAGGTCAATGTCAGGGTTTCGTTTGCCGCAACTCCTCCCGAGAAACCTACGATTTCGATGCCGTTCTCCAATGCTTTTTCAATCGCCAGCGCCGCCAAGCCTTTAGCCAGATACGCGTGTGCGGAGAACGCCAAGTCTGCTTTAGAATACTTGTCTCTATTTTCGAAAATGTCCAAGAGTAATTGCGTTGTGTCAAGGGTGTCGCCTCGTATCATCGGTTTGAGTTTCAGTACGTCTCTGCCTTTTGTAGCCATTGACTCGAGTTTCATGGACGGTTCGCCCTCATATGTGCGTTCATAGCATATACCCAGAACGGCCGAAACGGCGTCCAAAATCCTTCCGCAGCTACTAGTTCTTATCGCGTTTTGTTTTTTTTCCAGCTGTTGAAGAATTATCTTAACTTCTTCCTCGCCGTGTGGAAAGTGCTGTTTATTTCGGAAGAGCCAATCTTCCAAGTCGACGTGATTATGCAGGATTCCGGCGGCCATCCGTAGCGGGTAATAAGCAGCTAGGTCTCCGCCCATCAAAGGCTGGTTTTCAAGATGAGCTACTCGTTTGAAATCGAAAGCCTCGTCAGTGCATAATAGGATTTCCCCTCCCCAAGCTTCACCGCCTACTCCGTAGCCGTAGCCGTCGCAGCAAATGCCCAAAATCTCACCCACGTTGTGCTCAACCATGAGTGCGGCAATGTGTGCGAAATGATGTTGCACGCGTACTGTTTGCCAACCGTTCTCTTCTGCCCACTGATGGGCTAGTTGCGTGGTAACGAATTTTGGATGCAGATCGCATGCGACTGTATCTATCTTGCTGTTTGTAAGACGAATTAGGTGTTTTGTAGCATTGTCCAAGAAAGCCCGCGTTTCGACGTTGTCTACATCGCCTATGTGTTGGGAAAAGAAGGCCTTGTCACCGTTCAGTATGCAGGAGGTGTTGTTCAACTCTCCTCCCAAGGCTAGCACGCAATTTCTTGCCTTCTTCCTGAGCGTTATGGGAGCGGGCGCGTAGCCTCTTGATCGTCTTATGAAAATCCTGTTGACCCCGTGAGTGCGGACTACTGAATCGTCACAACGATAGGCTATTTCGCGGTCGTGAAAAAGAAAGAAGTCGACAGTGCCTTTGAGGGTTCTTAATGCTTCGTCATTGTCTTTTGTTATAGGTTGGTTAGGTGGGTTAGCGCTTGTCATGACGAAAGCTGAGTCTTCAACTTTGTCAAACAGCATGTAGTGCATGCCCGTATAGGGGAGCATCACGCCGATGTTGTGAAGCTGTGGAGCGACTGAATCGGACAGATAATATTCTCTGTTCTTGTTCAAGAGCACTATGGGGCGGGCGTATGAAGACAGAAGTTCCGCTTGATTCTTGTCCACCTCTGCAAACGTTTTGGCCGCTTCTATGCTTCGAGCCATGACGGCAAAGGGTTTCCGGCTTCGATGCTTGACTTCTCTCAGTCTCGTTAAGGGCTCAGATTTGGTGATTGACACAGCAACGTGGAAGCCTCCGTAGCCTTTGATTGCGAGAATGTTGCCCTCTGACAAGAGCTTGCCTGCTTCTCGAACAGGGTCCTTTTCTGTTAAAACTTCGCCCTTTGCATCGGTGAGGTAGACGTGTGGGCCGCACTTTGGGCAGGCTACCGTTTGTGCGTGGAAACGTCTGTTCAGAGGATCCTTGTACTCGTTGAGGCAAAAGCCGCACATTGGAAACGTTCGCATAGTTGTGTTGTCACGATCGTAAGGTAGCTTCTCGATTATGGTGAATCTTGGTCCGCAGTTCGTACACGTGATGAAGAAGTACTCAAATCGCGGATCTCTGGGATCTCGAAGCTCTCTTAGGCAGTCATCGCAAATGGCTATGTCAGGCGGAATGACTGAACCTGACAGCTCAGATTCGTTCGAGCTTTTTTTTATAACGAATCCTGTGAATTCATTATTTCCAGAAACTTCCGAAGTGATAATGCTGTGAAACTGGGCTAATGGGGGCTTGTTCTCTTTCAAATTTTTTAGGAATTGTTGGATTGCCTGTTCCTGACCCTCCACCAGTATTTCAACTCCCGCATCTGCTCGGTTCAGGACGTAGCCGGAAAGCCCGTTTTGCAAGGCTATTCGATAGACGAACGGTCGAAAGCCCACTCCCTGAACTATGCCGGTGACTTGAATTTTCAATCGCAACGGAGCAGCCAACTTTAAACGTTAGTGAAGAAGCATGCTTCATATACGTTTTGACCATGGCGGGCGATCTTCAGGATGGCCCCCCGTTGTCTGTCGGTAACAACCGTGGTAATGTTGTGTGGTAACAATCCATGTTGAAATTCTGTTGAGAACTAACAAGTGGTGGAGCAGACTTAGGAACACGCATACACGCGAGAGTTGTCTCTAAACCTTTTGAGTTCTGATTCAATCACTTGGTGTGTGGTCGCTCACTTTACCATTTATTAGCAGCTTCAGTTCTTACCTATTCGTGCTCTCTTAGGGAAGTGTTCGAATGGCGAAGCTGCAAGAATCGAAGTTCGAGACCTATTCGACGAGTCTGTGTCCAGAATGCATGAAAAGAATTCCCATGAGGATATATGAGGACGACGGCGTGATTTACCTTGAGAAGACATGCCCCGAGCATGGCAAGTTTGAGGATGTCTACTGGGGCGACGCTGAGCTTTTCAAGTGGTTCAATGACAACTGGCATAATGCCCGCTACACAGGTAGCGGCCTAGAGAAGCCACACACCAGCAGTTCAAATGGTTGCCCGTTCGACTGTGGAATTTGCCCTCAACACAAGACGCCGACGATTCTTGGCATCATAGACGTTACGAACAGATGCAACATGGCCTGCCCAATCTGTTTTGCTTACGTCGGAGCCACCAACTACGTGTATGAACCTTCCTACGATCAAATTGTGGACATGATAAAAGTGCTCAGGTCTAACAGTCCATGGGCTTGCAATGCGTTGCAGTTCAGCGGGGGAGAGCCGACGTTGAGAAACGACCTGCCAGACCTGATTAAGGAGGCTCAAAAAGCAGGCATAGAACACGTGGAGGTTAACACTAACGGTATTCGCATCGCTGAGGACCTTACATATTTCAAGAAGCTGTTGGACTCTGGGCTGAGTACGCTTTATCTTCAGTTTGACGGTTTGAGGGAAGAAATCTACAAGAAGACCAGAGCAAGAGAGGACATGATTCCCATAAAGTTGAAGGTGCTGGAGAACGCGAGAAAGTTGGGACTAGAGTCAATTGTTCTGGTTGTCACCTTGGCGAAAGGCGTCAACGACAAGGATTTGGGAGAAATAATTGACTTCGCGATCAAGAACTACGATGTTGTCCGCTGCATCAACATTCAGCCGGTTTCAATGGCTGGGAAAGCCAGAAAAGAGGAAATGCGAAAAATGCGAATAACCATTCCCGACACGATGAAAGAAATAGAGGAACAAACGAAAGGCGCCGTCGGCAGGTTTGACTGGAGACCGGTTGACTGGCCAGTCCCGATTGCCAAGGGAATGGGCGTCGTCAAGAACAAAAGTTATCCGGAGTTCACGATGAGTCCCATGTGCGGCGCAGCCACATTCTTGATTGTTGATAAGGATGGTTCCTACAAGCCCATCATGCGATACGTAGATGTCGACAAATTTGCCGACGTTTTCTGGGATATCTTTTACTCAGGAGCTAAGGGCAAAAAGACGATGGCAAAGATGAAATTGGTCAAACTTTTGCCGATGGCAAAATCTGATTTTGTCAGAGGCTTGATTGGGAACGTTGTACGCAAGGGAAGCTATGAGGCCATGGGAGACCTTATGCGCAGAATGGTTATGATAGGAATTATGCACTTCCAAGACGTCTGGAATATAGACATAGATCGTGTTCAAAGATGTGGAATTCACTACGCCACACCCGATGGCAAGGTGAGATGCTTCTGCACTTACAACAGCATACATAGACCTAACGTGGAAAAGCAGTTCTCTGTGCCCATAATTGAGTGGACGAAGAGGACTGGAAAGAAGATAAACGAGCCTGTGTAGCCTTCTTGGGAAAAGAGCAAGGCGTACGTTCATTTGCAGCTGAAGAATTGACGATGTTTCAGGCTTTGGCTATCTTTTGCTTCTCCTCATCTAGAAGCACTCTTCTCAGAACCTTGCCCACCAGAGTCATCGGTAGCTCAGTTCTGAATTCTACTTCTCTTACTGCCTTGTAGGGTGCCATCTTGCTGTTCGCAAATTCCTTAATTTCATCGGCGGTTGCCGTTTTACCATCTTTAAGCACTACGAAGGCTTTCGGAATCTCGCCTGCGACCGGGTCCGGTTTACCGATGACTGCACAGAGTTTGACAGCTGGGTGTTCATAAATGACGTCCTCAATTTCTCTCGGGTAAACGCTGTAGCCCTTGTATTTGATGAGATCTTTCTTCCTGTCTGTAATGTAGAAGTAGCCGTCTTCATCCATCTTGCCGATGTCTCCCGTGTAGAGCCACCCGTTTCGCAGAACAGCTCCAGATTCTCCAGGTATGTTCCAGTAGCCCTTCATAACTTGAGGTCCCTTAACGGCAAGCTCTCCGTCTTGGTTAACGCCTAGCTCTGTTTCCCCTGTTTCTGCATCCATGATTTTCGCATCTGTATCTGGCCAAGGCAGGCCGATGGAGCCTACTTTAACTGTTTTCATAGTGGGGTCAAGAGGGTTGCAATGAGTGACCGGAGAAGACTCCGTCAGCCCGTAACCTTCGACGAGAACTCCCTTCGTCACTTCCATCCATTTTTTCTGAATTTCAGGTGGCAAAGGGGCCGACCCGGAAATGCAGAAGCGAACTGAAGACAGGTCGAAGTTGTTGACCTTTGGATGAGTAAGAAGCATCGCGTACATTGTTGGCGCGCCACAGAACAGCGTTACCTTGTTCTTTTGGATGGCGTCGAGGGTGGCAGCTGCGTCGAAACGTGGAAGCATGACCATTGTTCCGGCGAGGTATATTGGAGCGTTCATTCCTGTCGTCATTCCGTATATGTGGAACAGAGGCAGAACTGTTAGGAATTTCTCTTCAGCATGTTTTCCTTTCAACCATTCGGCACACATGACTGCGTTTGATAGCAGATTCATGTGCGTGAGCATTGCGCCTTTTGAAATTCCAGTGGTTCCGCCAGTATACTGCAAGGCGGCAATATCCTGCACGGGGTCGATGTCAACTTGCGGAGGCTTCTCGCCATGTTTGCTTAGGAGTTCTTTGAATGAGTATGTTCCCGGTTTTTGTTCAACTCTGTACGATGGAATTTTTCTGAGCAGTGAGCCCATCAGTGCGATGCCAGTTGGCATGAAATCTTTCAGGCCTGCGAAGATGATTCTCTTAACTTTGGTTCTGGCAACGACTTTCTCCAATATCGGATAAAGCGCATCCAGAACGACGATGGTTTCAGCTTCTGAATCATTGAGCTGATGCTCTACCTCGCGTTCCTTGTACAACGGGCTTATAGCGGTCTCGATGGCTCCAATCCTCAGAGTGCCGTAATATGAGATTATGAACTGTGGAATGTTCGGCAGGAAGATTGCGACTTTATCACCTTTCTTTACTTCGAGAGCCACGAGCGCAGCGGCAAAACGATCGCAGGCTTCATCCAGTTCTCTGTAGGTTATTCCTTTGTTAAAATAGATTATGGCGGTTTGGCTGGGATTTTTCTCCGCGGTTTTTCTCAGAATTTCAGAAAGTGGAACATTAGGGTACTCGATGTGTTTAGGAACATCTCCAGGCCAAAACTTGAACCAGGGTTTTTCGATAGGGCCTGGTTCTTTTTTGCTCTTTTTCTTGGCAGACATAAACAGCCCTATTCTTAAATATATAGGATTACTGGAAGTAATAATATTTTCCTCGGATGGGTCGTCAGTGAAAACCGAAGAAGCGTGGATACAATGCGGAAATGCGAAGCTTTACGGCGAGTTGCGAATTCCAGATCACTTTCCTGCGCCTGGAATCTTGATTTGTCACTTTATGGATGTTCGAGGCTATCATGGATTAAAAATCTACTCTTTGTTGGCTGAAAGAGCCTGCCTGAGCGGGTTTGTTTCGTTTGTATTTGATTTTCGCGGAGTCGGTAAGAGTAGCGGTGAATTCGACTACGGCTTCAGGGAACAACAAGACGTGAAGTGCGCCTTGAACTACTTGGCCTCCAGATCCGAAGTCAAGCCTGATGACATCTTCATTGTCGGGCACAGCTTGGGCGCTGCTGTGTCACTCTACGCAGCTCAGAACGAGAAGAGAATAAAGGGGCTTGCCCTCTGGTCCCCTCCAAAGAACCACGACCATAACGTTAAGAAATTCATTACCCGCACGAGAGGGAAGTCAGGCCTTTACACATTCCTGTTACTTTCCAGAATAGACCGATTCTTGAACGCTTCGAGGTTTTTCAAGCTTGAAGTTTTCGGCATAAACCTGCGACTGAGATATGTTAGGGAAAAACTCATGAAGCTGAATGAGTGTGAGGAGATTTCTAAACTGAGGAACATTCCTGTACTAATCGTGACAGGGGACTCAGACGTGATTCACGGTGAAGATGAGGCACGCGAAGTGTTCTCTTCGGCCAACGATCCGAAAAAACTCTTGGTGATAGAATCTGCAGGCCCGACGTACGACGGGAAAGAGGACGAATTGATTTCGAAGACGATTGAATGGATAGAAAAATGGAAGTAGAATTTTCCGAGAGGCTTATTATTGTTGGAGTGGTACAAACTCGTACGTTGGGTTTCCTTCCATCGAAGTTTTGGCAACCAGTTTCACTTTCATTCCAACCTTGATTTCTGAACGTTTGAATCCTGATAGCCATGCAAGAACTTTTACACCCTCTTTCAGCTTTCCGATTGCGACTGTGTAGGGCTTGTTCTGTTGGAAAGTGGTTGGCCTAATCACGACGTGCGTGAAGGTTTCGATTTCTGCTTCGTTGCTGAGTTCGACCCACTCCAAATCGGTGGTCAAGCACTCGGGGCAGTCGGTGTTGGGAGGGAAGAATATTTTTCCACAAGCTTTGCACGTGGTAGCGTAGATTTTTCCTTCTTTCAGGCCTTCCCAGAACTTCAGACTCTTGCTTATCGGGATCTCTTGAACAATGTCTATTTTTCTGGATTTGATTGATGGCATCGACACATGACTCACCTCTTAAGTATCGTGACGTAGCAGTAGTGACCTGTTCCGCCGACGTTGTGGGCGAGGGCTATGTAGTTCTTGAACGGTACCTGTCTTGTCTTTTCAACTGCTTCTTCTCTGAGCTGTTTAGTCAGCTCGTAAATCATTGCACAACCCGTCGTGCCTATTGGATGTCCCTTCGCCTTCAGTCCACCGTCCACGTTAACGGGTATCTTTCCGCCTATCTCAGTCTGTCCTTCCCTCAAGAGTTTGACGCCCTCCCCCTTTTTGCACAATCCGATGTCTTCGTAGGCCATTATCTCCGCGATGGTGAAGCAGTCATGTACTTCCGCGTCCTCAATCTTATCAGGCGTGACGCCAGCGGCCTTGTAGGCTCTCTGAGAAGCTAATACACTGGCCTCCAACCCGACGAAGTCTGATCTCTTGCTCATGTTTGCCGTTCCTGATGAATAGCCTATTCCAGCCACCCAGATGGGCGTGTCAATCTTCAGTTCCTTGACTTTCTCCTCAGAGGCAAGAATAAGGGAGGAAGCTCCATCCGTCAGGGGGCAGCAGTCGAACAGTTTGAGAGGGTAGGCGATGACCATCGAGGACAACACGTCTTCAACGGTAACTCGGTTTCGTAAATGCGCAATCGGGTTCATCGAAGCGTACTTGTGGTTCTTAACGGCGACCAGGGCCAAGTCTTCCTCAGTGGTTCCGTACTTGGCCATGTGTGCGCTCGCGTAAAGGGCATAGTACGCTGGGAACGTGACGCCGAAGTTGTGGAATTCCCACAGGTAGTAGCCCGCCCTTCCGATCCACTCCATAGCCGTAGCAGAATCTATTTCCCTCATCTTCTCTGCGCCCAACGCCATTGCAATTTCAGCATGGCCGCTCGCAATAGCTGAATAAGCAGTGAAGAAAGCCGCGCTTCCACTTGCGCACGCAGCTTCGCAACGAACCAGCCCCGCCCGTGTCATGCCACAATACTCTGAAATCACGACTGCTGGAAGCAGCTCTTCGTACCATGCTCCAGCCCCTACCGAGCCGAGAGCAACGAATTCCATGTCTGCCGCGGCCAACCCCGCATCTTCTAGAGAGGGTTTAACTGCTTCAAAAGCGAGTTCCGAGATAGTCACATCGGTTCTAGCGCCAAACTTCGAGCAGCCTGCTCCTATAATCGCTACCTTTCTCAACCTAGCCACATCCTTTCAATCTTGATTTACTTTGAAATAATATGTGAAAAGTGGATGCGAGATCATTTGCCTTTGAACTCGGCTTTTCTCTTGGACATCATGGCCTCGACGCCCTCTTTGAGATCCTCGGTGGAAAATGCCAAGCCCATTAACCCCGCTTCTAATCTCAATCCTGCTTCCAGAGGCGCTTGTGTTCCGTAGTTTATCGCGCTCTTGGCGTATTTCATAGCAATTGGCGGACCTTCTGAAAGCTTCTTCGCCATTTCCGCGACCTCTTCTCGAAGCTTCTCGTAATGCACGACCTTATGCACCAATCCTATTCTCAGAGCCTCATCAGCTTTCACTCTGGTTCCGAGCATCACAAGATCCTTGGCTCTTGGCAATCCTATAGTTCTGACAAGTCTTTGGGTTCCGCCCCATCCAGGTATCAGCCCCAAGGCAATTTCGGGGCTTCCAAGCTCTGCGTGTTCAGCAGCTACTCTGAAGTCGCAGGCTAATGCTAGTTCTAAGCCTCCGCCGAGCGCGAAGCCATTGATCGCCGCGATAACCGGTTTGCTCATTTCTTCTATCTTGCCGAAAGTTTTCTGGCCTGCTCTTGAGAATTCTTCGGCTTTCACGGGGGTTGCCTTCGGAAACATGGTTACGTCTGCACCTGCGCTGAAGGCTCTGTCTCCGTCACCAGTGATTACGACGCACTTGACTGTGGGGTCTTTCTCGGCGGTTTCGAGCATGTCGCTGAGCTCTTCAAGCAAAACGTCGTTGAAGGCGTTCAAACGGTGTTGTCTGTTCAGTATTATCCACAATGTGTTCTGTTCTCTTTCCACTTTGATGGTTTCATACGATTTGCTCAACAAATGTCACCTACTACAGTGTTACTTGACTGTGCATATATGACTTTTTTAGAGATGCTTTGCTAGTATTTGCTGAGGAGGTACTTGAGGACCTGTAGCTTCTGGATTTCGGAAGTTCCCTCGTAGATTTCAGTTATTTTTGCGTCACGATGATATTTTTCAACTCTGTATTCGCCGAAGTATCCGTAGCCTCCCATAGTCTGGATTGCCGCGTTCGTGGCTTCCATCGCAACGTGAGAAGCGTAGTATTTCGCCATCGCCGTCGCCATGGGATCCATTTTTCCTTCGTCATCCAAGGAAGCCGCCTTGTACGTTAACAGCCTTGCGGCTTCAATTTTCGTGGCCATTTCAGCCAGTGTTACGCCGATTGCTTCGTGCTGCAGTATCGGAGCCCCGAAGGCTTCTCTCTGTTTTGCGTACTTGAACGCTATTTCCCAAGCTCCCTGCGCCATTCCGGTGGCTTGTGCTGCAACGCCTACTCTTGTCTTGTCGAAGAATGCCATGGCGTAGTAGAAGCCTTTGTTCAGTTCGCCGACTATGTTCCAGTCAGTGACTTTGACGTTGTCGAAGTTGAGTTCGCCCGTCGTGGAGGCCCTTATCCCCATTTTGTTGTGGAGCTTCGTGGCTTCGAAGCCCGCGATTCCTTTTTCAACCACGAAAAGTGTTTCTCCACGGTGAGTTGGCCTGATCTTGGCGTCGGTTTGTGCGAGGACAACGATGAAATCCGCCATAGTGGCGTTTGTTATGAAGGTCTTCTGTCCGCTTATCCACCATTCGTTTCCGTATTTTGTTGCCGTGGTTTCCATCTTGGTTATTTCGCTTCCGCTCACATTTGGCTCAGTGAACGCTGCAGCGGAAAGATAGTCGCCTTTGCATATGGGGGGCAGGTATTTTTCTTTCTGTTCTTTTGTTCCGTGTTCGAGTATGAATTCGCTTCCGAAGTTACCGCTGGAAATCGCTACACCTAAAGAGGAGTCGCCCCGGCACATCTCTTCCACTACGATGCAGGTCTCTAGCAGTCCACATCCTTGACCACCGTATTCTTCTGGAAGAGCCATGCTCGTGAAACCCAGCTTCGCAGCGGCCTTGTATAGGTCCAGCGGATATTCCTCTTTTTTGTCAAGCTCTAGTGCCATTTCAGGCTTGAACTCTTTTTGGCAGAAATCTCTGACGGCATTCTTGATGTGAAGTTGTTCTTCAGTCAACTCGAATTTCATTTGTAGAATCCCCTTCCAGCTTTTTTTCCAGTCCACCCCTTGCTCACATATTCTTCGATTATGGGGCAAGGTTTGTACATTTCCATATTATACTTAGCGTATAGCTCTTTAAGCTTGCCGACGATCGCGTCGAGCCCTGTTCTGTCCGCGTGTTCGCATGGACCCGAGGGCCAGTACGTCCCAAGTTTCATCCCTGTGTCGATGTCTTCAGGGTTTGCGGCGTCGTCATAAATCAGCCAGGCAGCCTCGTTCGCGGCGACTGCCCATGACCTGTCGACGTCATATTCGTCCAGCATGTTGAACGGTATTCTGGGCCGCCCCTTTGTCCAGTCGTAGAAGCCTACGCCCGTTTTCTGGCCGAATTTATGGTCTTTTATCAAGGGGTCGATTACTTCTGAGCACGGTTTGAACCTTTCTCCGTAGGCCTCGTAGAGTATTTTCCCAACTTCGTAGACTATGTCGAGTCCGACAAAGTCGGCGAGTTCGAACCATCCCATCGGGAAGCCGCCCGTGTACTTTACTGAAGCGTCGATTCCCTCCATGGTTGCTTCCTTCCGTTGGTAAGCCCAGAAGGCCTCGTTGAAAACGGCTCCGAGAACACGGTTGACGATGAAGCCTCGCACGTCCTTCCTCACGATTATGGGTGTCTTTCCAAGTCTCTTAGCAAGCTCCACTAAGGTTGTAATGGTTTCTGGGCTTGTGCCGTCTCCCTTGATGACTTCGACTAACGCCATCATTTGAGGTGGGTTGAAGAAGTGCATCCCGGCCACTTTGTCTGGCCGTTTGGTTGCTTTTCCCATTCCTGTTATGCTTAGCGTTGAGGTATTAGACGCCAGTATAGCATGAGGAGGTGTGACTTGGTCAAGCTTGGCGAACACGGTTTTCTTTAACTCAATGTTTTCGGGAGAAGCCTCTATTGCAAAGTCAACGTCCTTGCCTGCTTGCTCGTAACTAGTAGTGATGGCTATTCGAGCCAGTGCCGCGTCAGCGTCTTCTTGTCTTATGCGTTTCTTCTCAGCGAATTTGCCGAGGCTCCACTTTATTTTTTCCTTGGCTTTCTGCAGTATTTCATCATTGATGTCCACCATGGTGACTTCGCATCCGTTCATCGCCAAGAGTTGAGTTATTCCATGGCCCATTGAACCAGAGCCGATGACCGCGGCCTTTTTTATCTTTTCAACCGCCATATTGTTTCCTCCCGTTGGGCATTCTAGAGTGCATGAAGAATAGTAATAAAACTTGTGAATTTGTGCTAGATCGCGGAGCGAAAAAGGGTGAAAGGATTTGCTATTGTTTGGCCAAGTAGTTGGCTATTGTATATTTTTGCATCTCGCTCGTCCCTTCATAGATTTCCGTTATTTTTGCGCATCTGTGGAATCGTTCGACGTGGTAGTCAGCTAAGTAACCGTACCCTCCGAAGATTTGTATGGCATCATCCGTCACTTCCATTGCAACGCGGCCTGCGTAGGCCTTGGCCATCGAGGTGGCTACGGCGTTCGGTTTTTCCTTGTCGTAGAGCCATGCTGCCTTGTACGTCATTAGCCTTGCGGACTCGATTTTTATCGTCATCTCTGCGAGTTTGAAGCCGATGGCCTCGAAGTTGATTATTTGTTGTCCGAATTGTTTCCGAGTCTTCGCGTATGCTAGTGCTCGATCAAAAGCTCCTTGTGCAGTGCCGACTGCTTGAGCCGCAACGGTTATTCTAGTTCCGTCGAAGAGTTCGAGGGTGTAGTAGAAGCCTTTTCCCTGTTCGCCTACCAGATTGGTTTCTGGCACCTTGAGGTCAGCCATTGAAAGCGAGCCTGTAACGCACGGTTTGATGCCCATCTTCCCGTGCAGTTTGGTTGCTTCGAGCCCGCACATGCCTTTCTCTGCGAGGAAGATGCTCTGCCCTCGGTGCGAAGGTTGAGCGTTCGGGTCTGATTGGCAGAGTAGGATGAGGGTGTCAGCGGTGGTGGCGTTTGTGATGAATTCTTTTGCTCCGTTGATGGTCCATTCGTTTCCGTTTTTCACTGCGGTTGAGTCCATGCGTGTTATGTCGCTGCCGTGCTCGGGTTCGGTGAATGCTGCTGCGGCTATTTTGTCGCCCCTAGCAAGGGGTGGAATGTATTTCTTTTTTTGTTCTTCATTTCCATGCTTCATAAGGACGTCTGGTACCATGAGGTTCCCAAGCGAGACTGCGACTCCAAGGCCTGGGTCTGCTCTGCACATTTCTTCGACTGCCAAACAGTCTTCCAACACGCCGTAGCCTTGTCCGTCGTATTCCTGCGGTATTCTCATGCTTGTGAATCCGAGCTGTGCAGCCTTTTTGTAGAGGGCCATCGGGAACTCTTCTTTTTGGTCAAGTTCCAGCGCGAGTTCTGGAGTGAATTCTTTGGTGCAGAATTCGCGGACTGCACGTTTTATCTCCTGTTGTTCATCGTTCAGTTTGAAGTCCATCTTTTCTTCTCTCCTAGCTACTTGCAGGTCTTCTGCGTTTTTGACTCATTTATTTTATTCTTCAGTGAAGGAACAATTTTGAACAGGTCTTCGACTACGGCGAAGTCGGCGTAGCTGAAGATTGGCGCTTTGGGGTCTTTGTTCACGGCTATTATCAGGTCTGAGCTTTTCATTCCGAGTACGTGCTGGAACGCACCGCTTATTCCGAGGGCGAGATACAGTTTTGGTTTCACGGTCTTTCCGGAAGTTCCCACTTGACGATCCGTGGGAAGCCAGCCTTTGTCCACGATTGGACGTGAACAGGCAAGTACTCCGCCTAATGTTTTTGCCAGTTCATCTGCCACTGGCAGGTTTGCGACGTCTTTTATTCCCCGACCGATTCCCACGAGTTTTTCAGCGGCCGTTATATCAACTCCGCCTGGGGGAGGCAAGACGTACTGTATGAAACGCTTTTCGGCTATTTCCTCCGTCAAGGTTGAGGCCGTTTCGATGATTTGCCCGTTTGGAGGTTGTGAAGGTTTTTGCGGCGCGAATGTCGCCTGACGAACTGTTGTGATGTAGGTTTCAGCCTTTCTGGCAGCGGCTTTGACGTTTACCTTGCCGCCGAACATTTGGCGAGTCATTGTAAGCGCGCCGTTTTCAAAAGCTAGATCTATGCAGTCTGTTGCGAGGGGCACGTTCAGTGCTGTTGCGAGTCTTGGGGCAAGGTCCACGCCGTAGGAGGTGTGGCCCATCATCACCAACAGTGGCTTGTGTTGGGTGATTAGGGTTGACAGGATTTTCTTGTAGGCTTCGGAGTTGAAGTTTTCAAGTTTGGCATCTTCAACCAGTATAACGGTTTTCGCGTATTCTGTCAGCGTCTTTGCGTGTTCTTTCATGTCCTTGCCGAGAAGAAGGGTGGTTAGTTCTGAGCCGGTCTTTTCGGATAGTTCTCGCGCTTTTGTGAGCATCTCATAGGTTATGTCTCTGAGTTGTCCCTGTCGGTGTTCAGCCAAAACGAAGATTTCGGGCATCTTATATCAACCCCCTTGACTTGAGGATTTCAGTTACCCTTGCTGCGATTTCGTCAGGGCTTCCCTTGATGAATTCTGCCTGTTTCTCTACGGGCGGGACGTACATTTTCTCTATTCTGATCCATGAGCCTGCTGCACCAACATCGTTCTCAGTTAGGCCAGTGTCTGCTAGGGTCATGAGTTTTATTTCCTTCTGCATGGCTTTTCTGATGCCCATTATCGAAACGTATCTTGGCTCGTTTATTCCTGTTTGAACCGAAAGCAATGCGGGCATTTTGACTTCAAGCTGCTCTTCCAATCCGCCTTCGAGTTCTCTGTTGACTTTGGCCATTCCTGAGGCAAGTTCGATTTTCTTTACCATCGTCGCGTGAGGGACCTTGAGCATTTCCGCAAGAACGGGGCCCACGATGGCTTGACCGTCGTCGCCTGCTTGCATTCCTGTTAGAATCAAGTCGAAATGAAGAGTCTTGATTACGCTGTGCAGGATTTTTGCTATGGCGTAGCCGTCTGAATCGTTGAACTTCGTGTCTGAAAGCCTTATGGCTTTGTCGGCTCCTCGGGCAAGACATTTTCTCAGGGTCGTGTCAGAGTCGTCAGCTCCTATGGTTATGGCCGTGACGGTTCCTCCCTGCTTTTCCTTTATGCGCACGGCTTCCTCCAACGCATAATCGTCCCATTCGTTGATGTCAAAAACCAAGCCTGTCTTGTCGATGGCTTTGCCGGTTGAGTCTATTTTCAACTCTGCCTCAGCAGTTTCCGGAACATGCTTGACACAGAGAATTATGTCCAAATGCTTTCCTCTCCAAATGATGAAACATGTCTTAGCAGGCTTTTTTCATATAACTTTTGCTTGTAAATCTTTGCTTTCTAACATCGAAAAGCCACCGTTAAAACTATTTCACTCGCGCCGAAAGATCATTTTTCATGCCTAGCAGGCTTCGTGCTCGATTGGCCAATTGGTTTAGGTATTAACCCTAATTCCTGTAGTATTGAACGAACCAGTATTCTTGCGTCTCTGTCGATTGCCAACGCAATTGCAGAATATACTGCTGCTCCCAGTATAGCGGTAGCGATGGTCAAACCCAATGTCGCCGGGTGAGGCAACACGTACAGAAGAACCGCAGTGACTGATGAAGCGAAAACGTACTTTCCTATACTTCCCCAAGGAACAACTATTCTCACCGATGTTCCCATGATAAGATAGGTTAGAAGAAACAGTATCGCATGGGAAACCGCGATGATGATTGCCACATAAGTGGCTGCTCGAACATCCTGCCCGTTCGCGAATTGGCCCAAAATGTACAGTGTCGTGGGGAGGATGATAGCAGCTTGTATGTATGGCAATGTCAGCAGCTTGAACATTTTGCTCTTGAAGAGTTTTCTGAGGGGTATTTTTGCTTCTTCGTCGAGTTTTTCAATACCATAAACCACGTTCGTGTAGAATGTCGATAGCAAAGATATGAGCGCATCGATTGACAGGACGATAAGTACGGGCCAAGCCGCGCGATACGGAAAGCTTACCATCCCGTTCTTGCCGACGACGACTTTAAGGACTGTTAAAAGGGATGGTGACATCGAGATGACAATTGCGACCAAGGGGAGCGCGAACATTAAAACTGTTTTAAGAGATGCTGTTATTTCTTTCAAGCTGTTTTGAGCCAGCAATTTCGGGTAGAGCGCGAACGCTAGGGACGAGGAATATCCGATGATGGTTGCAAACGTCGTTGCTGCGAGGTAGTCGCCTCTGCCTGATTGGGTTCCGTAAATGAGAAGCAGAATGAGAACGAAATTGCCTAATTGTATTCCAACAGCGTTGTAAATGAGTGCTGTGGAACCCTTGAGCCATTCTCTGACGTAGCTCCACTGGACTTTTTGTCGGAGTTCCTTCGAGAAGAGCTTGAGATAAAATAGCGTTTGAAACGCGGCAGCTAGGATAAGGCTGAGCATAGCTCCTATGAGCACATTTTGGTGAAGTCTAAGGATGAACAGGTAGGCCAAACTAAGTTTGACTGCTTCTTCAAGCAGGAGGCCGTATCCTATCGCTTGGGGTCTTTTCGCGCGCAGGCATGATTCAAGCGTGTTGACAGCGTATGTGGTAACTATTTGGCCTGAAGCTAAGACATAAACGCTGGCTTCAGTGACGCGAAGACTCGCAGCGATGAGGGGGGCTATTGGAATGTAGACCGCAGCTGAAGCCACGGCCACGATGAGGTTTGCCACGAAAGCTGTCTTCGTTGCCCCTTCTTCTCCCCTTGCGACAAATCGTAACGCCCAAAATGGGATAAATCCTGAAAGCAACAGGAAGTACCCTGTTACGTCCGAAATGTTTCCCCACACACCATACTGAGACGGTGACATGTTTCTTGTAAGTAACAGAATGAAAACCAAACCTGTCACCACGCTGACAAGCTGAGCCGCAAATATGATGAGGCCCGAATACTGGATTCTCAGCTCGCTCTTAGACACAGGCTTTCACTTTCCAAGGCGTAGTGTAGGTGTGAATAAGGATCTGATGTTTGAAAAGTTTTGCCTTCTTCCAGAAAACGTTTGCCAATCCACACGAAAGTTCCGCTACTTGAAACATTATCGAGTCCCGGTCGATTCTAGGCTGCGTGTTGAAAGGAACGTCCGTATGGCCTGATTTCAACAAGCGCTCGATTTCACTTGATGTTTCTCCGAAGGTCACGGCGTTAAGTTGAAGTATATTCTTCTGTTGTTTTTTCCTTTGTTTTCGGTCTTGAGCAGTTCTATTTGGCCGACCTCTCTTAGGTTCTTGACGTGTGTTCCTCCGTCGGCTTGTTTGTCGAGGTCGACTAGTTCGACGATGCGGAGGCGGGGGATGTCCGGTGGGAATGCTTCTGCCATTTTTACCACTCCTGGGATTTTTAGGGCTTCTTCTTTAGGAAGTTCAAAGGATCTTACGGGCGTGTCTCTCTTGAGTAGCTCGTTCGTTTCGGCCACGTATTTTTCTAGGATTTCAGGATTGAACTGTTCTAAGCTGAAGTCGAAGCGTATCTTGTCGGTTTCAAGTTGATTGCCTGTGACAAGCGCGCCTGTGCCGTTGCAAAGCAGTGAAGCGAAGAGGTGAGCTGCTGTGTGGCTTCGCATGAGCTTGTACCGCCGGTCCCAGTCTAACACGCAGTGAACTTTGTCGCCTGCTTTCAAACCTTGACGGTCAACCTCGTGACTGATTTCGCCGGAAAATTTGCCTACGTAGACGACGTTGTAAACCTCATTTCCCATAATGATTCTTCCAGTATCGCAGGGTTGACCGCCTCCCTTTGGATAGAAAATAGTTTGGTCCAAGACAACGTATTTTCCTTCATTCACCGAAGCAATAACAGCGTCACATTCTTTGAGATAACTGTCCTCCAGATACAACGCTCTAGTCACAGAGATTCACCGACTTGAATAGGACACTGCAGTTATGCTTAAGGTTTACTTGACACTAACCTCACATAAAGGTCAGCACACGACATTCCAGTTTTCTCGATGAGAACAGCAATCCTACCTACCGAGAGAAATTTCGTGCTTGAAGGAAGTTTCCAGACGAGTGCTGTGACTCGCCTTCCAAGCTTACATACGATCAAACGGGCACAATTGAAATAGCGCATTGACAGAAAAGGGCGCGCGCGATGAGTGAGCATGTGAGCAGGAGTGTGTGCACGAGTTAGTGTGTTTTGGCTTTGGGATAAAACTTTACCCCCAAACCCAAAGGATCTTTCAAACGTAGATCCCTCCAAGGTGCGCCTTCGCGCAGGTGCAAGGAAGGAAATCAATGATATCTGGATGAAAAGGGCAGCTGAGGGAAAACTGAAATGGACTCTGCTCCCGTATCCAGTATCCTCGGCCGCTCAAGAGGCTTCAATGGCGTTGCCAGAGTATGAGGATTTCGTGTACAAGAGTTGTTTTGTCGATAAGAAGAATCCTATCGCGGAGTGGAGGAAGATGCAGGCTGAACAGGAGAAGATATGCGAACGCTTGAATAACGTGAGCGAGATGCGTATCGTCGGAGAAGACACTGACTTGACTTTCAATGTGAAAGGAAGAAAATGGCTCAACTGTTGCGGGCTGATCAATATGCCTGACGGTGAAGTTTATACTGGACCCGTCGAGGATTCTGTCAACGGCACAATCAGGTTTACCTACCCAGGCATTTATTACGGCAAAGAAGCTGAAGACATCAGGCTGACATTCAAGAAGGGTAAGGTAGTGAAAGCATCTGCTGCCAAAGGAGAGGACCTGCTAAAAGAGATTCTAAAAATAAAGAATGCTGATCGGTTAGGAGGGTTCTGTTAACTTGTAGGGTCTCAAAGAAGTTTGTTAACCAGAGCGGCTTTTATTGAAAAGATACTGTCACCTGTTTCATCCAACACGAAAAAGGGGGAGGTGGGCTAAAAGGCTATTTTTGAGCGTCTGCTTCAGGAACCTTTGTTCTTGATCGGCGGCCATAGACCAGTATGACAGCGGCCAAGATGGCAGTGCAGATTATCATTACCACGATTACTGCTAAGAATAACGTTGTCGGCTCATTCACACTTTGGAGAACCACGTATGTGGGCACGCCCGCCACGTTTAACGGGATGTAAGATGACGACGTGATTTTGTCGGTCACCACTTCGATCGTTATGTTTCCTCCAGTTGCTCTTCCATCGTTTGGCACAATGAATGATATTGTGTCGCTCCAGTTTCCGCCATGAGCTGAAATCACTGTACTGGATGAGGGTTGGACGGTCATGTTACCGTCCCATATTGTGTTGTACCATGGGTAATAGATGGATACGTTGTAGAGGATTAAGTCGACAGGGCCGCCGTTGTACACCCAGAATTTGAGCGTCACCATTTGATTAGGCTTGTAGCTGGGTTGATCCGTGTAACCGTAGACTGTGATACTGGGTGTTTGGGCATTGAAGAGCGGAGAACTGAATGCAGCGATGACTCCAGCCCAATTTTGAGGGTAGGCTGATAATGTCACGCTTGAACCCGCCGCTCCAGACGACGGCACGATGCTTTCCAAATAGCTTAACGTAGTCCAGTATTGAGGTCCTATTATCGGTTGACCGTCCAGTAGCGTGAAATTGTTCGTCGGACTGCTTGGTAACTGTTCGTAAGTCACTATGCCTCCGATGTCTAACTGTGCGCTCGTGGGGATTGTTGTTCCTGTTAATGCTGAATTGCCTGTTCCTGAGGTGTAAGCTGTTACGTTCAGAACGCACGGGTTTAAGCCACTGTATTCGCAGATGTCAGCCGCTCCACCCTCACTGGCTTCTCCAGAAAGATTAACCGTAACGGAGGTGCCAGCGTTAGAGGTCACGTTTCCTTGCCAGATCTCAACGTCTAAAAAGTTGGAATTGGCAAACGAGGTAGCTCCAATATCTTTGTTCGAAAACCAGTTAACATTGGTTTCCGTTATATTTAAAACAGAAATGAATGAGCTAAGGCTAGATGCTGATACTACTGCGATAAGTGTGTCACCGCTAACTGGAGTGGAGGCCAACGTTACTGATATGATTGACCCGCCGTTTGTTGTGCCTCTGCAGTTACCCTGTACTCTTGAAATGCCGCTCGCGTGAACTTCTGGAATTGTCTCAAGCTGGAAAAGCCCTGTAAGAGTGAAAGCAAGCAATATTAGGATGATTGAAACGAATATGGTCCTCTTAACTTTCATTGGTGCATATCGGTCTCGGCAAGTATGATTCATGCGTCTTTTCACCTTCAACGGTAAATCCTTAGAAGTTATATTTTACATTTGCTAGCGCGCGCATACTATGCGAAATCTGAGTTACGGCTCGGGGTTGTTCAAAAAGTTGGAAAGAATAGCAACAGAGTGATTTTCAGCTTCTATAGAATCGCTGATGATACAGTCGAAGATTATGAAAATGCAGACGAAATAGCCGATTACGAATCACAAGTGCAAGCCCTTTTTGCACTCCGTATTTCGACACAGTTGTTAGGATTGTCAGAATTGCCTCCAACTTTAGAGGATTTGAGACTAGTCGCAAAAGGACTGTGTACGAAGAAGATACCAGCGAGAAACGAGATCAGAAGGTTGTCTAAAGAATTTCCCAAAAACCATCCTTGGTGGTTCAATCTTCTCTTGGTAATAGTGAGTGGCGCCGTTGTAGAAGTTATTGGGGTATTGTTGCATTTCCAGACTCACTAGAACAATATTCTATCCATACATATTAGCCTGCATTCCAGCCTTATTATTACAGGAAAGGCTGATAATGAAGACTAAAACCATAAAGATAGCTTTGGAAGACTTCGGCTCTTATTTGGGAATGGAAAAAGGCTGTTTCACAGTTAAATATAGAGAAGGCCACACAGAAAAATATCCTTTGTTTGGATAGAAGTGAAGACGATGTTTACAGGCCAAGTTTTTGTTTTATTGCGCTGCGTTTTTCTTCTGGGAACGGCCCGAACTTTTTGATTCTATCCGTGAACATTGTGAAAAGTTCTGCAGCCTTCTTGTAAACTGGAAGAGGAACGTAGCTGTAGCGCACTCTCATGCTTTCAACATTGTATTTCGCCAGTTCTTTTCCCATGTCGATCATTTTCTTTTTCGTAAACTTTTCGTCGATTTCCTGCGTTCCTTCTATGACGAGAACACCGTCGGCCCCGTACGCGAATGCGTATAGAAGATGTTTCAAGCTCAGGATGGCGGTGGTTGGGACTGGTACGATGCGGATGTTTTCAGGGTAGTTTGTACGGTCTAGGCCCAAAAAGTCCATGCCTGTGTAGCCAACGTTCTTGTCCACGAAGGCAACGACTCTGACTTCGCCCGGCTGCTTTTCTGCAAGTACTCCTCGTAGACTTGCACGTATCTCCTTGGTCGTCGCGTTCTTGAAGTCGATAGCCTCTTGAGGACAGACGGGTATGCACGCGCCGCAGCCTGTGCACAGGAACGGGTCAATCTTGGCTTTTCCGTTCTGCATGCTTATCGCGTTTGTCGGACAGGTTGTAACGCAACCTTTGCAGCCGTTGCACAAGTCGCTGATGACGAAAGCTTTCTCCGGACTTGTCGTAACGTAGTCACTCTTCAGGAACAACGCCGCCTTGGCTGATGCGGCCAAACCGTCCGAAACCGTGTCTCTCACGTCTTTGGGACTCAACGCGCAACCACATGCAAAGATGCCTGTGACCAACGAATCGACAGGGTCGAGTTTAGGATGCTTCTCCGTGACGAAACCGTCTTCGCTGATGCTGACTTTCATTTTCTCGGCAAGCTCCTTCAACCCTGCGGGCGGAACCATAGGCGTGGCCAAGGCAATCATGTCGAACTCATCCTCAGTCACCTCGCCTGTTATCGTGTCTTCCGCAACGGCAACGAGCTTGCCATCCTTGGCGTTCTTGTACACCTCAGCCACCTTTCCACGAATAAAGGTAACCCCTGCCTCCTGGTCACGCCAGTAGAGATCCTCGTAGCCCCTGCCCGTTGCTCTGATGTCCGTGTAGTAGACGCTCACGTCTATGCCGAGCATTTTCTTGAGCACAAAAGCCTGCTTTAAAGAGTACATACAGCAGATCCTGCTGCAATAAGGCACGTAATTCTTGTCCCGTGAGCCTGCACAGAGCACTATTGCGATGCGTTTAACGTCGGTGCCGTCGGCTTTCTTGATGTAGCCACTTGTAGGTCCTGTTGCAGAGACGAAACGCTCCAGATCCATCATTGTGATTACGTCTTTGTAAGTGCCGTATCCGTAGGTTTCGAGTTTTTTAGCGTCATAGAGCTGATAGCCAGTGGCGACTATTATGCCACCGACGTGTAGGTTGACGGTGCTTCCAGGATCTGCCAAGCTTATGGCCTTGGCTGGACAAAGCTGTTCACATTTTCCGCACTTTGTGCATGCGCTGAAGTCGATGGTGTAGGCCGATGGCACGGCTTGCGGAAACTCAATGTAGGCTGCCTTTCTTTGAGACCAACCCTCGTTAAACTCATCTGAAACCGGTACTGGGCAGACTTTTGCGCAGACACCGCAGCTTCTGCATTTCTGAACGTCAACGCCTCTCGGCTTCATGTGTATTTTTACGTCGTAGTTGCCTGGTCTTCCGCTGACCTCTTCCACTTCAGCGTAGGTGTATAGGTTAACGTTCGTGTTTCTGCCCACTTCCGCCATCCTTGGCGTTAAAATGCACTGGGCACAGTCAAGAGTTGGAAAAACCTTGGTAAGCTTAGCCATGTTGCCGCCGAGGCTGGACTTTCTTTCGACAACGTCAACCTTGTAACCCAAATATCCAAGCTCAAGGGCTGAAGTTATGCCTGCAATGCCTCCGCCGATGATAAGTATTTCTCTAGAGCCCTTCTCGCTTATAGGCTGCAAAGGCTCAAGCTCGCGGCTTCTCTCATAACCACCTCTTATCAAGCTAATGGCTTTCTTCGTTGCTTCGGGCGATGGGTGCGGTCCCAGTATCCATGAGTCCTGCTCCCTTATGTTAACGAATTCAAGCATAAACGGGTTCAAACCAGCCCGTTCCAATACACTCTGAAAAGTGGCAAGATGCATGCGGGGAGTGCAGCTTGCAACCACGACTCGGTCTAGATTTTCTTTTTTAACGGCGTCGAGAATCATTTCCTGAGCCGGTTTCGAGCATAAATACTTGTGATATTTGGCTACGGCGACACCTTCCCATGTCTTAACGGTATCAACGACCGTCTTGACATCCACAACTTCCCCTATGTTGCCGCCGCATTCACAGACGAAAACGCCGATTTTGGGCGATTTCTTCTCCACCAATGAAATCTCCTCTTCCATGATGTGTTTCAAACAATTCACGGGAAAACGCTTTAATAATCTTATGCTCCCCATTCAACTAAAAGCGATGGGCAACATGAACGCTCAAGAGCTCACTCAGAAACACAAGCTTCTCGAGTGCATTCAGTGCGGAACATGCACGGGAAGTTGCCCAGTTGCACGCAAAGCCAACCTTAACGTTAGAAAATACATGCGAGAAGTTGCCACAATGGGCAAGCTCACACAGCATTCGCAGAACGAGCTGTGGAGCTGCACGACCTGCAGCACCTGCGGCATCCGTTGCCCAAAAGATTTGAACCCGTACGAGTTTTTGATTGACATCCGAGGCATGGCCGTTGAGGAAGGACAAATCGCACCGACGATACGAGACGCGTTGGAAAGCATATTCAAGAACGGCAACCCTTGGGGAAGAATCCGCAACAAAAGGTCAGAATGGGCTCAGGGCCTGAACCTTAAACACATGTCGCAAGGTGCAGACATGCTGTACTTTATCGGGTGCACGTCAGCTTATGATCCGCGAGTCCAAAGCGTCGCCAAGAGCTTGGCGTGTGTCCTTGCAAAGGCTGGGGTGAACTTCGGTGTTCTAGGCGACGAAGAAAACTGCTGCGGAAGCGAAGTTTATGGCATGGGAGAAAAAGGCCTTTTCGACTTCCTAGTCGAAGAGAACATGAAAACCTTCAACAAATACAACGTAAAACAGGCAGTGACAAGCTGCCCCCACGGCTATCACGCGTTCAAAAACAGGTACAACCAGACAAGCTTCGAGATACAACACCACACGCAACTCCTCGCTAAACTGATTGAAGAGAAAAAACTGACGTTCTCGAAGGAAGTAAACAAGAAAGTCATCTATCACGACCCGTGCTTCCTCGGCAAACAAAACGGCATATACGAAGAACCGAGAAAAGTCATCGAAAGCGTTCCTAGCGTCAAACTGTTAGAGTTCGATCGTTCCCGAGCTCGAAGCGTCTGCTGCGAAGGAGGCGGAGGAAGAATGTGGGTTGACATTCCAGGTCCACGCCTAGCGGAAACCCGGGTGAAAGACGCTGTGGAGGCTGGAGCGGAAATCCTGGCCACAGCCTGCCCATACTGCCTACTAACATTTGAGGATGCCGTCAAAACTACAGGCTCAGAGGGCAAAATCCAAATCATGGACATTGCCGAACTGCTCAATCTAGCAGTATAGCAGATGACGCTTGCTTAAACTGTCCTTTTTTCGAAAACATTGACATCGAGTGTTTCGACCTGAAGGTTAGCGCGCGCCTGGAAAGAGACGAATTTGGTGCTATACTTGGTACCAGTACATTACCAACGGAGCGCTATGCGCGTATTCATCCATATTGTACCCACGTCCCTGCTCCGCTCGAAAGAAAGAAAAAGGGCAAGTTGCTTCCTTGAACCTTGAGCCGAAGGGTCAAAGCATAGTTGATTTCATGAACGTCTGTAATGTTATTCACAGTTGGGGCTTCAAAACTTATTTCATATTGCCCGCTTGAAGGCAGTTGCACTGATAACGTTGCATTTTTGGTTATATTGAACCAAACAAGCTCATAGGCAACCGCTGATGCCCCCGCAACGGCGCCAGCCTGAATATTGCCGGAAGAAATAGTGTTAGAGATATTCTGGGTATTGATGCTGGGAACCCAAATTATCACATCGAGACCCACCTGACCATTATCTGGGAAAGAAATATCCATCTCCAGCGTGGAATCATTTACCATATTATATATCCAATAATCGTCTACTGGGTGCCCCAACGGGTACGTGAAAGTGGAAATATTTTCGTTGAAGGTCAAAAGTGCGGGCGCAACCATGCTGTTGGCCTCGAATCTGTAGGTTAAAGAGCCGTTTCCCAAATTAAGGCTCTCTCCTAAAGCCTCTTTCAACAGTTCATTTTCCGTTTTTATGCTTGCACTCTGGGCCGATAGTTGACTCAAGCTTTGATATTCAAAGCAAAAAGCCGCGGATAGGAGGAGGAGTCCAACAATCAATGCGGCCACCATGTACTTCCATTTTTTGGATGGAAATGGAAAGCCTAACCGACGTATAGGTGGTCCTTCCACCTGATTCATCATTGACACGGCGGCTTCACGAAACGAAGACAGAGCGTATTTTCCGTCATCAGTCTTCAAGAGTAGATTGCCCAAGCTTTCAAGATGATAAGTCAAATGAGAGCTTTCTATTCCGAAGGTTTTTTGCATGTCTGAGAAGCTTTGAGGCCCAGCAGAAAGAGTTCTCAGAACCTTGCGGCGGATAGGATGTCTCAGAGAAGCAAAAACCGTTGAATAAGTCTCCCTCTCAGGGTTAGACATTTCTATCATGAGATAATTAGTGAGTCGATTGGGATAAGAGTTTTCGTAAAGATTTTTTTACGAAAAGCGTTCCATTCAATATCTCGAACGTTTCATCATAGTTGAAAACTAGCCTCCATTAAATAAGTCTCTCTTCCCCCGTAATGCATAAGATAAATAGCGAACCAAACGCACTGCTCTTTCCAAATTCACTTGGGATTTGGCTTATGCACGTGGTTGTGATTAATGCCGGGGGAAACGTGGAAACTCTGTGTTGCAACAACTGGAAGTGTCGAGAACTAATTGCGGCCATGCATAACTCAGCTATCACCATCGGGTTTTGGGGAGAAAAAAGGGAAAGACAAAGGACGAGAAGTACATGATTTACTTCGACGGAACGGTGAAACCGAAATCTATTGCGACTTGCTGCACATCCACTAGGTCTACTATGCCGTCCATGTTCATATCGTAGGTGGTTAGCGAGCCATCAGTATAAACGGTAGTAACGTACTTGGCAACGGCAGAGATGTCCTTCATGTTGACTACGCCATCTCCATTCACGTCGGTGATGACTGAGTGACTTAAGAGACCAAATAGTACATTTGCGACTGGCGCGCTTGTCACCTGAACAGTGACGTTTATTTGATATACATCTGTAAGTGTTTGTCCTCGATTAACTAAAACAGCATAGGGGTACCAGGATGCTTGGGTGGCCGACATGTTTAAGGAAGCAGTGCTTGCGTTAAGCGCTGCACCACTTACCCAGTTTCTCCAACGGTCTGAAGAGTTGCTAAGACTCAATATGTTCTGCACTGTATAGGTTCCCACAGCCGAGAACGTAAAGTTTGCAAAGAAGTAAACTTCCGACTTACTTTCAACAGTGAGATTCACACTAAAGTAATACGAACTTGTTTGCGGATAGACATCTGACGCTCCCAAAGTGACGTTAGCGTAGTCTTGCATCGAAATGCCACCGGATGAGACATTCTGACTTGACACATCAGAGGAAGTCGGTCCAATTGCTATGGTCACAGGCGACCCAAGGACATCACCAGAATCTGCTCGCGCAACTGCCAATAATGGTGCGCTCAAGATGAGCGCCAGCAGCAACACAGTGGCAAAAGAAATGACCATATGTTTCATTGTTATTTTCACCTCGCTTTATAATAGTTGGGTCAACAGTGTCTTTTACGGATTTTCGTAAAGAAATCTTCACCAGAAACGGTACCGTCCAGTATCTTCGGGGTAAAAAAAATTTGACGCTGGATCTGTCGATAGCATTTAGTTGGGAAAGTGCAAGTACGCTTCATCGTCCCCGTTTCCAGACTAAAAGGTACCATTCGCCATTAAATCTTCTCGGGTCAAGTCCTCGCAGATTTTGATGCCAAATACAGCCCCACACGTGCGACGATGTCGCGCGCGCTAAGACAATCGGGATGCCGATCCAGTTGCAGTCGCATATCCAGAAATACTGGACAGAGAATGAGAAGGACGAGAATGAGCGCGGGTGCAGCTCCTTAGCTGGAGGTTGACAGGATGCTGGAGAAATTCAGAAGCGATGGAGTTTCCGTTATGTTCGATGCGACCATTTAATAATGCGTGTGCTAATTTTGCAGCCGAGTTGACGAAATGCCCGGAATTATTGATGTTAAAGATCTTGTTCTAGTCTACTCAGACGGAACCAAAGCAGTCGATGACATTTCTTTTGACGTTCAAGAAGGAGAATTCTTCGGCTTTCTCGGCCCCAACGGCGCTGGAAAAAGCACTACCATCAAAGTACTGACGACGCTTCTCAGAAAAACCTCAGGAAAAGCTACAGTCGCAGGGTTTGACGTAGACAAAGATGCTGCGGCTATACGTAAAATCATCGGTGTCCAAAGTCAAGAAACCACTGTAGACGGTGATCTCACAGGCAAAGAGAACATCGAATTGCAAGGCCACTTTCACCAGATGAAAACCAGTGAAATCAAGCAAAGAGTCAAAGAACTCATAGAGCTAGTCGGACTTGAGTCCGCCGCTGATCGCCGTGGCAGAAACTATTCCGGAGGCATGAAAAAACGGCTTGACCTTGCCACAGCATTAATCCATAAGCCTAAACTGCTCTTCTTGGACGAACCCACAACCGGCTTGGACCCTCAATCCCGAGCAACAATTTGGAGTTATTTGGAGAAATTGAATAAAGAAGAGGGGATAACCATTTTCCTAACCACGCAATACCTTGAAGAAGCGGACAAGCTATGCAAACGACTTTCAATCATCGACATTGGAAAAATAGTTGCCAGCGGTTCTCCTGCTGAACTGAAACATCAAATTGGCGCAGACTCAATCAGAATTTCACTCGAGGACTGCCAAAAATACGGCCCCAAAGCAAAGGAAATAATCATGAGCATTCCAGGCGTCAACGAAATAGTTGAATCAGAAGAATGTTTCACAGTTTACGCCAAAAACGCTGGCCTCCTAATAGCAGACATTGTACGTGCATTGGACAGAAGCGACATTCGACTTCTATCAGTGACGTTTTCCTCGCCTTCTCTGGATGACGTTTTCATGAAACACACTGGCAGGCGAATAAGAACTGAAGAACTCGTCAAGGCCCCAAGCGCCACGTGGGGCGGAAGAAGGAGATAAACGAAAATGACGTTGTTCTCTGACACACGTTACATATTCGTTCGTTACATGAGAAAACTCATCCGAACTCCCATCTTACTCTTCTTTTCTCTCTTCCAACCCCTCCTATTCCTCCTACTATTCACACAGTTACTAACAAAGCTCGGCAATTTTCCAGGCATATTACCGAAAGGGGTAAGTTATCTTCAGTTTGCAGCAGCTGGGATTCTGATGCAAAACGCGTTTGGAAGCGCGCTACAGTCAGGAAACTCGATAGTGGCGGACATAGACACTGGGTTTTTGGCGAAAATGCTTGTGACGCCAGTGAGTCGTCCTGCGATTCTTCTAGGCAGGTTGAGCAGTGACGCCTTTAGGGTGATTGTTCAGACAGCTATAATCCTTGGCTTGGCATATGCATTGGGCGCCCATGTCACAACCGGAGTCATCGGAATTCTGCTCATCTTCTTCACGCTCGCATTTTTTGGGCTCGCCTGGTCAGGAATTTCTCTGGCGATAGGAATGAAAACCAGAAGCTCTGAGACCGTATTCGCCATAGGCGGCGTCATCACTTTCCCACTGCTTTTCTTAAGCCCAGCACTGTTCCCAATTAGTTTCCTGCCCACATGGGTATCAGACGTGTCAATGTTTAACCCCGTAAGCTACGCCGTAAACGCCAGCCGAGTTCTAATGATCAACGGTTACGAGTGGGGCACTCTACTGCCCGCATGGGGAGTAATCGGACTAGTAGCACTTGTGACTTTAAGCGCAACACTATACCAGTTCAGAAAAGTCATTAGTTAGAAATATCAACGGAAAAAATGGCCAAACTCTCTGACATCGAAACAATCCAGATAAATCTAAGTAAGGCTGAAGAGAACGAGTGATCGCCGTTAGAAAAGTCTGCTGTTTCATCTTCATGGCCCCGAACTGAGTCGACGCAAGGTTGAGCGCGAGGTTGAAAAGAACCTATGAGAGGCCTCAAGTTTTTCTGAAATCATATTTGAATCATATTTGGATCATATCGTAGACCGAGGGGGGAGGCCGTTGCCGCACACATGAACCCCCATCCTATCCATGAACAAAAATTCGAAATGTGCACCCGCCCCGTAACATAGTTACAAACCGAAGTTAGGAACGCACATCACGCTATTCTGATTGGCGCGCGAGGGCTTGGAACTTTGTTCTAGATGAGTGTTACGGAAACGTTATATTAGATTGGCAGATTGATGATTTCATGAGGAAGACGGTCACTTGGAAGAGTATGGGGGATTGCTGTGATTCATATAGTGATAGGGGAGAATGAGCGGCGACGCAGACTTCACAGAGTTGAGGCTTTGGTTGAATCTGCAAAATGGAACATGTACGCTGAACTCTGGAAGACCGCCCAGAATAAACTTGAAGAAGCAAGAACACTTGCAGTTTCCGTGAAAGACAAGCACATCATTGACGAGATACTGATGTTGCTTGCAAAATGCGAAGAAAAAGAAAAACCCGAAATCAACTACTAGCACACCCAAGATGCATCGCTCCGTGATTTTGGCATTCCAGAGTTGAAAACACAGGAACGCCACGCTGCCTCGAGCGTACGTTCTAGTATTGGTTTTCGTTTGCGCGGGCAAGAGAATAATTGATATGTGCCATCCTCAATATGAATCATCGAGGACGTTCGAGATGGATGATTTGGAGCTTGTCATCATTGGTGCCGGTGCGGCTGGGTTATCGGCTGGAATTTACGCCGTGAGAAGCGGCCTTAAGACGATTGTTCTTGAAGAAAAGTTAGCCGGAGGAACGGCGGCAGATGCGCCAGTGGTTGAGAACTACCCAGGCTTTCAAAGCATTGCTGGAACCGAGCTTGCGCAGAAGATGGTTGCTCATGCTAAGAGCGCGGGCGTCATACTGAACGAGCTTGAAGCGGTTGTCAGCTTTGATCTCCAAGGTGAGAAGAAGCGCGTTCAAACCCAGAAGGCGGTGTACCAAGCCGACGCAGTCATAGTTGCTTCCGGAAGCCATTATCGTCAGCTCGGTGTTCCTGGGGAAAAGGAGTTTCGAGGCAGAGGAGTCAGCTATTGCGGAATCTGCGACGGACCTTTCTTCAGAGGAAAAAACGTGCTCGTAGTTGGCGGGGGAAACTCAGCCGCAATGACAACTCTTTACCTGGCGGGCATAGCAGCGAACACGAAGATTGTCCATAGGAGAGAAGCTTTCCGCTGTGAAGAAGCCCTTACGCAGGATTTGAAGAACACGAAAAACGTTGAAATTCTCTGGAACACGGAGATCAAGGAGATTCAAGGCGACAAAGTCGTGCAGAAAGTCTTGCTGCTTGACAAGAAAACTGAGGAAACGAGAGAGTTGGCTGTAGCCGGTGTTTTTATTCAGGTAGGCGAAGATCCAAACAGCCAAGTGGCCAAGAATGCAGGGATAAAGACGGATCAGGATGGTTACATTATCGTCGATGGACAGCAAAAGACGAATATCCAGGGTGTTTACGCGGCGGGCGATGTGACAAATAATCCTATAAAACAAGTGGGGACCGCTGTGGGCCAAGGCATAACGGCGGCGTTGGAGGCATACGCCTTCATCAGAAGGCCATATTACAAACGATAGGAAACATCCCACAACCATTATATTTTCGGGACCGCCCTTCAACATTTCAAGTTGATACCGCGCCGGAGAAAAAAGGACGAGTTTACCGAGGAAAGAATGAATGACTGAAAAATGCGCTACTGTCATCAACATCAACCAAGATTACTGCAGCAAATGTAGCATTTGCCATTCAGTCTGCCCTTACGAGGCAATAAAGAGGGATTTGACAACTGGAAAAGTGGAGATAGACCTTCAGAAGTGTCAGCTCTGCGGCATCTGCTACAGTGCCTGCCCTGTCATGGCAATTGAGATAATGTACTACGATTATGAAAGTTTACTAAAGTATGTTAGGGACGCACTGCAGAAATGCAAGAGCGATACGCTTGTTCTAATGTGCAGAGGCAACTCCCCTTCAACGTGTGAAATGGAGGAAATTCTTGCAAACGAAGGCTTGGAAGCAAAAAACTATGTTCCCCTGAGGTTGCCCTGCGCTGGAAGGGTTCCAACTGAATTCGTTTTCAAAGCCTTGAAGAACGGCATAAAAAGAGTGGTTTCGATTCAGTGTGAAGACGAGTTCTGCCGGTTCAAAGAGGGCACGAAAATAAACACGAAGCGGATGACCTTAAGCAGAGCCGTGTTGGAACAGTTCGGCCTGAACAAGGATACATTCAGAGTCGTGAAGTATTCCAGAAAAGTCGTCTATGACACGGACAAGTGTGTTGGATGCGACAAATGCGTGTTCATCTGTCCATACAAAGCAATAGAGGCAGAACCCTTTGCAACTCCGAGAGTGCTTGAGGAATATTGCATGGGCTGTGGAGCATGCGCATTGGTCTGCCCGCACAATGCCATCCAAGTGAAAGGTTTTGAGTTTGAAAACGTTCTGAAACGGTACGCAGATGCAGCTCGCAAGATGAAGATGAAGGGCAAAGGTCCGATCGTTTTGGTTTTCGTTTGTCAATGGTCAGAATTCTCTGCTCTGGACAACCCTGAGAACATGCTATTCAACAAGAATGTCATACTGTTGGAGGTTCCTTGTTTCAAAGCCCTGGACCCAGTGCATGTAATTACCGCCCTGCACCGAGGTTTTGACGGGGTCATGGCCGTGGTGTGTTCGGCAGAGGATTGCAAGCTTCAGGAAGGCAGAGAAACTGCTGAAAGAAACATGTCGGTCCTACGGAACTCGCTGAAAAAAGCGAACCTAGCGGACCGGTTCGAGCTCTTCACTGGATCTCCACGCTGCGTCGGAGACTTCAACCAGAAGCTTGACACGTTTTACCGCAAGATTAGTTCGATGCCATCGTTGCAGCTAGGGAAGGTGGAGGCTAAGGCAGATGTATGAAATTCTATCGAAAAAGAACTTGGCTCCCAAGATCCAGCTCTTCGAAGTATCCGCACCGCCTATAGCAGAAAAAGCCCGACCTGGACAATTCCTCATCCTTATCATTGATGAAAAAGGCGAGCGCATACCCCTAACAATTTCTGATTATGATCCGACGAAAGGCAGTGTCTCCTTCGCTTTCAACGAAGTTGGCAAAACAACGAAACAGCTAGGACTCATGAAAAAAGGCGAAAACATATTGAACATAACAGGCCCGCTAGGCATGCCTTCAGACATCAAAAAGTATGGAAATGTGCTATGCATTGGCGGCGGAGTCATGATTGCACCATTGCTTCTTCAAATCAAAGCTTTACGAGAGGCTAGAAACACGGTTACAGCCGTCATCGGCGCAAGGATCAAGAACCTTCTTTTCTATCAGAACGAAATCAAAGCTGCGAGTGACAAGCTCTATCTAGCAACTGACGACGGCTCCGCAGGCAGCAAGGGCCTGAGTTTTCTGAAGGAACTCTTGGACATGGAGAAGTTTGACAGATGCATCACCATGGGCCCCGTGACCGTGATGAAGCAAGTTTCCGAATTAACCAAGCCACACGGTATTCCTACAGTGGTCAATTTGATGCCCATTATGGTTGACGGCATGGGCATGTGCGGCGTTTGCAGAGTCACCATCGCGGGAAAGATGAAGTTTGGTTGTGTGGACGGCCCCGAGTTCAATGGACACGAAGTGGACTTTGACGAACTCGTGAACAGGCAAAGAATGTTCTTGCCTGAGGAGCGATTGAGTTCGCTCGTGTGGGAAACGGTTGGAGGCTGCGAGTGTGACGGAAAATAAGCCGAGACCGAAAGTGAAGAAAGAAGCCGTGCCGATGCCGAAACAGGAACCCAAGATCCGCCGAAACAACTTCAGCGAAGTCGCCATTGGATACACTGAACAGCAAGCGTTAGAAGAGGCAAGCCGCTGCCTTCAGTGTCCAAAACCACAATGCATAACAGGCTGTCCCGTCGAAGTCCCCATCCCAGAATTCGTCAAACTGCTCAGGGAAGGCAAATACGAAGAGGCAATAAAGAAGATAAAAGAAAAAAACGCCTTACCCGCAATCTGCGGCCGAGTTTGCCCCCAAGAAGAACAGTGCCAAGAAAAGTGCATAATGGGAAAAGTCGGTGAACCCGTAAGCATAGGGAGGCTTGAGAGGTATCTCGCGGATTGGGAAAGAAAAAAAGGAGTGGAAACACCTCAAAAAGCGGCCCCGACGGGTAAGCAGGTTGCAGTCGTCGGTTCAGGCCCAGCAGGGCTGACAGTCGCCGCGGATCTGGCCAAGCGCGGACACAAAGTGGTGATTTTTGAGGCACTTCACCTCCCCGGCGGCGTGCTCGTATACGGAATTCCAGAGTTCAGATTGCCAAAGAGCATAGTTCAAGCCGAAGTGGATTACGTCAAGAAGCTTGGTGCTGATCTATTCAACGGGCATCTAGTTGGCAGAATCTACACAGTTCCAGAATTACTTGAACGCGGGTTTGACGCAGTCTTCATAGGTACGGGTGCAGGGTTGCCTGCATTCATGGGGTTGCCCGGCGAGAATTTGGGTGGAATCTACTCGGCAAGCGAGTTCTTAATCAGAGTTAACCTGATGAAATCCTACGCTTTCCCCACCTATGACACGCCAATAAGATTAGGTAGGCACGTCGTTGTCATAGGCGGCGGCAACGTGGCCATGGATTCGGCGCGATCAGCACTACGCCTGGGAGCTGAAGAAGTCTGCATCGTCTATCGGCGTTCAAGAGAGGAGATGCCTGCAAGGCACGAAGAGGTTGAAAACGCTGAAGAAGAAGGCATACTCTGCAAGTTCTTGGCCAACCCGACAAAGTTCTCCGGCGACGAAAAAGGCTGGGTCAAAGCCATGGAGTGCGTCTGCATGGAGCTCGGTCCACCAGACGATTCAGGCAGAAGAAGACCAGTGCCAGTTAAAGGCTCAGAATTCGTCATGGACACGGACACGGTCATAGTTGCAGTCGGAAGATCACCCAACCCGATAATACAAAGCACGACAAAAGGACTTGCCGTCACAAAATGGGGCACCATATTAGCAGACGAGAACGGCAAGACCAACATTGAAGGAGTCTACGCAGGAGGCGACATAGTGACAGGCGAAGCCACAGTCATAAGCGCGATGGGAGCGGGCAAAAAAGCCGCGAAAGCGATGCATGAATACCTAATGAAGAAACCGCCAAATCATCAAGCATGCGAACATACTTGAACTCCCACCTAACGAGATATTATCGCCAATCCCTATTTTTCCCTGACATTTTGAAGGACCTTAATGCAAGACCAGAGTTGTCAAGAATTCGGGCAAGCTCTCGCCGAGCGCTAATTTGTTTTTTGCCATGCTGAAATTGTTCTTATGAACTCTGTTACTAGAGAAACCGTGTTTTTTACGTCGTCCACGTGTGCAATCGCCGCTGGCCCGTGGATGTATCTACAGGGCACTGCCACAGTTCCGCTTGGCACACCTGCCTTTGTAAGATGAATTGCACCTGCGTCTGTTCCTCCAGTAGGCACCTTCTTGAACTGGAAGGGTATACCCTTCTCTATTCCAACGTTTGTCAATGTTTTGAGTACAGCGGGATCGGTGAACACCGTCCTGTCCATAATCGTAACCACAGGACCACCCTTCAGCTTCGCCGATGCCCTGTCTGGTCTGGTGCCGGGCACGTCGGCTGCAAACGTTCCCTCCAAAGCCAAGCCGTAATCGGGGTCCACTTGCCACGCTGCAGTGCGTGCTCCTCTCATTCCTAGCTCTTCCTGCACGGAGCCCACAGCCACAAAATTGTAGGGCGAATCCTTCAAGGCTTTAAACGCCTCCACGAGCACTACACAACCCGCCCTGTCGTCCAGAGCCTTGCCTCTGATGTAACCTTCACCCAACTCGGTGAACTCCACATCAAAAACTCCCATCATGCCTATGTCGGCACCTTTAGCCTTAGCAGCGTCTAAGCTTTCAGCCCCTATGTCGATGAAGAGATCTTCGACAGGAATAACCTTGTTCTGTTCATCAGCCGTCATGATGTGCGGCGGCTTAGTGCCCACGATTCCGCTTAGCTCTGTTTTTTCTCCTCGAAACAGTATCCTCTGCCCTGGTAAAGTATTGTTCGGAATGCCCCCAAGAGTCTGAAAACGCAGGAAGCCTTCATTCTCTATGAAGGTAACAAGAACTCCAACCTCATCCATGTGCGCAGACAGCATGATCCTGGGGAAACTCTCCTGTCCGTTATGGTAAAAGAGAATGTTTCCGAGCTTATCCACCCTAACGTCATCGGCGTATGGTTGCAGCTCTGTCTTCAAAATTTCACGGACTTGGTCCTCGTTTCCCGAAGGCCCAAAAGCGTTAGATAAATCTCTCAGCAGTCTCGTCTCAGACATTCGAACCGCCCACACTCTTGTTCATAATTTCAAAAACAAAAGTCTTACGTCTCGAAACCGCAAAAAGGACGTTATGGGCTACCGTAAGTACCGGTGACTCACGTGGAGTGATTGCTGTTTACTCGAATGGAACCCCTGCTAACTTTTGTTGACTCGCTTGCTATGACTATGACCACTTCTTTGGTCACTTCTATCCATAATATCTAATTACAATGACCATCCTCTAGTTATTCAGAGGAAAAACGAAATGTACTGTGTTAACTTGAATATTGCCTTCAAAACTATAACGAAACGCCCCAGACAAGTATGCTCCTCTGGGAGGAAGTAGGCATTGTCAGACTTGTGGTTTAAACTCATGGCTTTGGAATTCAGAATTCGAGACAGGCTAAGACCCCGCATGGAGATTGTGAAAGAGGTTGGAATTAAGAGAGGTTTCAAGGTGCTCGACTACGGCTGCGGACCCGGAGGCTACATCGCTCCAGTCTCCGAACTGATAGGAGAAAACGGAAGATTGTACGCCCTAGACATGATGCCCGTCGCCCTTGAAATGGTTAAGAAACTTATTGCAAAGAAGAAACTTCAGAACGTAGAAACCATACTTTCGGACTGCAAGACTGGACTGCCTGACAAAAGCATAGACGTCGTGCTGCTCTACGATGTCTTTCACGACCTGAAAGATCAAGACTCAGTCTTGGGAGAATTGCACCGAATCCTGAAACCCGAAGGTATACTGTCATTCAGCGACCACCACTTGAACGAAGCTGAAATAACTTCCAAAATTACAAGCCAAGGCCTATTCCGACTCTTGAAAAAGGGAAAATATACGTACAGCTTCACCAAAACTTGACGAAACGGATGCTCATCCAAGAACGGCACCAAAACTAATTTTCCATAATCGCGCGCTTGTGTTGTTGAACCAGCCTTCGTACCGTCTCAATTCTCCCTAGGCTCGATGCAGAATCCCTTCAGAACCCTGAGTGCGTTCAGAGTGACCCACTTACTCGGCTTGCCCTTCTGTTCGATGTTCACTTGTAGGCGACCGTTGAAACTTCTTTCGAGCTTCCACCTGCCGAGGCCATCTTGTTTTGAAACCACCAGATCCACAGCCTCTTGCATGCGTCCGTCACGGCAACCCAGCTTCGTCAAGATGCCCAATATCTCCAAGACGTCTGTGTTCCACATCAAGGGAAAACCAAATTGCAGCCACTCCCGCTTAGAAACCCGCGTTAAGTCATGGCTTCTCTTGTACACATGATGCAGAAGGAAGTATTCAGTTCCTTTCCGAATAGTACGTTGCAGGTCTTCGGATCTTTCGTCGGCGGGGACTTCTACTAATGCCTTCAACGCCTTCACAGCACCCATATGACAGCTGTGTCTACCCCAGCACCTTTCATGTTCGTCGTAGGGCCACCCACTCGCCCCTTCTTTCACTCCGTCATCAAACCTTTGATACTTGACGATCCAGTCTATTCCTTTCTGAACTCGAACATCCTTCAGATAGCCAAGTTTGATTAAACTCCAGACCATGTTTCCTGTGAGACACGGTAACAGCTTGCCATGTGCTCCTCCCCCACTCGAAGAGCTCATGTGGGAGAATCCGCCGCTCTCACGATCCTGAGAATACTCAAGAATGAATTCACAAGCACTTTTCACTCGCTCGTCGTCAGGATCAGCCTCAAGCTCTGCCAGAACCATGAGCTGCCAAACTGTCCCCTCGTATTTGCCAAAGTAGAAATTCTCAGGAACCTCCCAGTAGCCCCCGCTCTTCTGTTTGGACAGAATCTTGGGCACTGCGCCAACCTGCATTATCGCCTTTCTGGACTTTTCCACGTCTAGATCGTCCTCGCCCTTGTCCAAAACGTCACGCAAAATGAAGTAACGCACGGAAGGATTATCCTCACCCAACAGCCACTCCGTTGGATCTCCTTTCAAGACAGTTTTCCAAGCTTCCAAATTCCTCACCCATGAGTCTTATCATGAGATTTCGACATGCGAGACTTCACGAATGCTAATCTGTAAGCGTCTATTTTTTGTGCCGCTCGATCCTCTCGTGTTTCTGTGTTTGTCTGCGCCACTCTCGTTTTCTCTGCGTCTTGATATTCAATCGGCCGAAGGTGCGCGGGGCTGTCCCGTTGTCTTCTCTGAAGCGACTGATATTCCTGTAGAAAGTTTGGCAGTCTATTTGATTCTGCTGAAGAGCCACTATGCTGTCGTTGAGCTGTTTCTTACCCTCAGGATCAACAGTCTTGTCAAACGCCTCAGAATAAGTGAGAAAAGCGGCATGAAACAGAAAGTTGGAGGGATCATCAATCAAAAGTTTCTCAGGCGAAACCGGCTTGCCACTTTCAGATCCTTCACTCATGATTCCCAAACTTCAACGATTCATATTAACAAACCTTTGCCTTTTATAGCTAACGCACACCATACGAGCAACGCTAACGTTGCCTCTGCCATCCTGAACAGCAGGCAGTTCCAGTTTGTTTGATAAACGTCTTTTGGCTACACCTCAAGGGAGAAAAGCAGTTTTAACTCGACTTGTTGGCGAAGCGGCTTTCCAATTTATTGCAAAATCACTTCTGGAAGTTTAACAACATTCTGAAACCAAGTTTTTGCTTTGCACGCAACTTCGATCGCAACGTTAAATAGACGATTCGAGGCTAACGGTAAAGGTTACAAGTGACTTAAAATGCTTGATATTAAGCTCATTCGGGAAAACCCAGACTCTGTAAGGTACAATTTGAAGAAGAGGGGAGATCCTGAAAACGAGAAAATGCTCGAGAGCCTAATCGATTATGATAAACAATGGCGGCAAGGCTTAACCAGACTGAACGAGCTTCGCCACGAGAGAAAGCAGATAACCGGCGAGATAGCCGCGACGAAGAAAAAGGGTGAAGACGCCGCAGACAAAATCTCCATGGCGAAAGAAACGGATAATGAAATCAGCACCCTCGAAGCGCACGTCAGCGAATGGGAACAGAAGGTGCACGACCTGCTCATGCGCCTCCCAAACCTGCTCAACGAAACCGTGCCCGTTGGAAAAGACGAAAACGATAACGTTGAAATCAGAAAATGGGGTAAGATACCCAAGTTCAGTTTTCCAGTAAAAGGCCACATAGACCTCGGCCTGGACCTTGACATCATAGACATCGAAAGGGCGGGAAAAATCGCCGGAGCAAGATTCTTCTATCTTAAGAACGAAGCCGTCTTCCTCGACAACGCCATAATCAGCTTCGCCCTCGAAGAAATGAGCAAGAAGGGCTACGAGCCCATCGAACCGCCTTTCCTAATCAGGCGCAAACCCTACGAAGGCGTAGTCGCCCTGAGCGACTTCGAAGACGTGCTCTACAAGATTGAAAACGAAGACCTGTACCTCATCGCAACCGCTGAGCACCCCATGGCATCAATGTACATGGACGAAGTCCTGAGAGCAGAGGACCTTCCTCTCAAGCTTGTCGGGTTCAGCACGAACTTCAGGAAAGAAGCAGGAGCACATGGCAAGGACACGAGGGGGATTTTTCGAACGCATCAGTTCAACAAGGTTGAACAGTTCGTGTTCTGCAAGCCCGAAGACTCGTGGAAAATCCACGAAGAACTGATACACAACGCTGAGGAGATTGTTCAGAAACTCGGGCTTTCATACCGTGTTGTGAACGTGTGCACAGGCGACATTGGAACAGTGGCAGCGAAAAAATACGACATTGAAGCGTGGATGCCGGCGCAGAACGCTTACAGAGAGTTGGTTTCTTGCAGCAACTGCACGGACTATCAAGCCAGGAGACTGAACATCAAGTACAGAGAAAAAGAAGGAGAAGCACCTAAAGGCTTCGTCCACACCCTGAACTCAACAGCCCTCGCAACGGGCAGAACAATCGTCGCCATCCTCGAAAACTATCAGCAGGAAGACGGATCAATAACGGTTCCCGAAGCCCTGAGAAAATACATGGGCGGAATCGAAAAAATAACGTACAAACGGTAAAACTTTTAATAGTCTGATGTGAACATTCAAGCTGCACCCGGAGGATAAAAGTGTCTTCAAAAACAAAGAAAGTGCGCGACAAGTGGCGAAGCAAACAGTGGTACATGGTGACAGCTCCACCCTACTTCGGAAACGTCGAGCTTGGCGGAGTCCCAGCTGACGAACCGGAGAAACTCATCGGAAGAGTAATCGACTCGACACTTTATGACATTACGAACGATTTTGCCCACCAGTACCTGAAAATGCGCTTCCAGATAACCGAAATCGACGGCAAAACGGCTAAAACAATGTTCAAGGGGCACGAATACTCGCGGGATTACCTACGAAGCTTGGTGAGAAGAAGAACAACAAAGGTTGATGGTCTTTTCAAGGTCACGACGAAAGACGGGTACACGTTGAGAATTGCCGTTAGCGCCTTTACACTCTCAAGAATCAAAACGTCACAGGAAAAGATCCTGCGCGCCATAATGGACAAAATAATGAAAGAAAAAGCTTCCGCTCTCACGATGGATCAGCTCGCACAGGAAATCGTTCTAGGAAAAATAGCCTCTGACATATACAACGACGCAAAAAAGATTGCTCCACTGCGTCATGTGGGCGTCAGGGGCTCAAAAGTGGTATCTGTCTCGTCCAAACCGCAAGTTCAGCAGAACGCCGAAACCTAGTTTTTGAAGGTTTTTCCGTACTCATATCCCTTGTCGAAGGCTGCCAGGTTCAACTCTTCAGTGCCCTTGGGAATGTTTTCTTTGACAGACTCCTTCAAGGCTTTCTCGTCGAGCAGTTCGGTGATGGCGGTGAACGCGCCTAACATGACGATGTTCGCAACTATTCTTCTTCCCAGTTCATCCGCAATCTTCGTTGCAGGAACTTGAAAGACCTTCAGGCCCTTCATTTCCTTCCTGCGCGGAATCATGTCAGGATCCAGAATCACCGTACCACCAGGCTTCACATCCTCTGCATAATCGTTGTAAGCAGCCTGCGACATCACCACCAAGATATCAGGCTCAACGACCTTCGGGAAATCAATGTCTTCCTCAGAAATCACGACTTCAGACTTGCACGCTCCTCCACGCGACTCAGGACCGTAAGACTGCGTTTGAACAGCGTTCTTGTCTGAGTGTAGGGAAGCCGCCGCCGCCACGATTATTCCAGACTTTATTATTCCCTGGCCCCCGAAGCCTGCGAACCTAACCTCGACTCTCATTCTAACTCACCTTGTCCATCGCCTTTTCATTTATTTTTGAAATCTTCTCGTGCAGCATCTTCTCATAGCTCAACTTGTTGATATCAACGAACTCGCCAACGACTATCCTGTCCGCAGTGATATCGGCCTTCGATGGATCTGAAAAGTTTTCGAAGACTGAGGCCTTCTTGAACCAGCCCATCATTTCGAGGCCCGACCGCATCTTGTTGTAGCGACCATAGATTTCAGGACAGGGTGAGAGCACCTCAACAAAACAGAATCCCTCTTTTTGCATCATCTTCTTGATAGACTGCGTCAACCTCCTCACATGTAAAGACGTCCAGCGGGCCACGTAGGTGGCGCCCGAGGCTGCGGCCAAGTGGACCAAGTTGAAAGGATGCTCAATGTTTCCGTACATGCTCGTGGTAGTCACCGAGTCAAGCGGCGTCGTGGGGCCCTGCTGACCCCCAGTCATACCATAGTTCAGATTGTTTGCGCATAGCACTTTAATGCCGATGTTTCTCCTGGCTGCGTGTATGAAATGGTTTCCTCCTATGGCGAAGAGGTCGCCATCACCACTTATGACCACGACCTCTAACTCTGGGTTGGCCAACTTGACTCCTGTTGCAAAGGGTAGGGCACGACCATGCGTTGTATGGAATGAATCCGTATTCATGTACCCAGCACTTCTTCCGATGCAGCCGATGCCTGAAACGACGACCAATTTATCCAAGTCTGTTCGAAGCTCATCCAACGCGTGAACGAAAGCGTTCAACAGCACACCGTTGCCACACCCCTGACACCAGATGTGCGGCATCATATCTTCTCTCAGGTACTTCGAAAACGGATGCGAGACCACGGGCAGAACAGTTTCTTGAACCATCTACTTGCTCCTCCTTATGACCTCAAGAATCTCCATAGGAGTGTGAGGATCCTCCCCCAGCTTTGAGAGAAACGCAACAGGGGTCTCTTTTGCAGCTCTCTCAACCTCTCGGACTATCTGTCCACAGTTCATCTCTGGCACAACAATCGCCTTAGCGCTCTGCGCAGCTTTAGCCACCTGTTTTTCCGGGAAGGGCCACAGTGTTATCAGCCTCAACAATCCCGCCTTGATGCCTTTCTCTCTCGCCTTTCTGATCGCGCTCAGCCCAGCGCGGGCAACGATGCCGTAAGCGACGACGACGACGTCTGCGTCTTCAAGCATGACCTCCTCAACTCTGATTATCTTGTCCGCATTCTTCTGAATTTTGTCGACCAGCCGATGAACCAGTTTAGACTGAACCTCGGAGCTTGATGTCCTCGGATAACCGTGTTCGTCATGTGTCAAACCCGTCGCGTGAAAACGGAAGCCTTCCCCGAAACAGGCCATTGGCGGCACCAGATTTTCGTCAGGCTTGAACGGCAGATACTTCTCGCGTGGGACGTTCGGCTTCTTTCTGTTTAAAATTCGTATCTTGTCAGGTGGTGGAATGACCAGTTTCTCCCACATGTGACCAACTATCTCGTCGCCCATCAGCAGGGTCGGAACGCGGTAAGTCTCAGAAAGGTTGAAGGCTTCAACGGTGAGATCGAACATCTCCTGAACCGAACTGGGCGTCAGAGCTATTATGCCATAATCGCCATGTGAACCCCATTTGGCCTGCATTACGTCCTGCTGTCCGGGCATGGTAGGCTGTCCAGTGCTCGGACCGCCTCGCATAACGTCTACTATCACGCACGGGGCCTCTGTCATGACGGCAAGTCCTATGTTCTCCTGCATGAGGCTGAAACCCGGCCCTGAAGTCGCGGTCATGGCCTTCAAACCGGAATAGGAAGCACCGATGACGGCCGCTATCGACGCAATCTCATCCTCCATCTGAATGTAGATTCCGCCAAATTCGGGCATTCTCATAGACAGATGTTCGGCGATCTCTGTTGCTGGCGTAATCGGGTAACCTGCAAAAAACCTGCATCCAGCCGCTATTGCGCCTTCGGCACAGGCGATGTCGCCGTTCAGGAAATGGGCGCCAGTTAAGGCACTCTTCGTCTTAGGCGTTTTACTTCTCCTCCTTGTTCTTCTTCTCGGTAACGAAAATCGCAAAGTCTGGGCAGACTATGCTGCAAAAGCTGCAGTTAATGCACTGGCTCTCGTCCACGATTCTTGGAGGGTGAACTCCCCTGGCGTTTATTTCGTCCGACTGTTCCAACACCTTCTTAGGACAGTATTCGATGCAGTAGCCGCACCCTTTGCACTCATCCTTGATAATGTGAATCTCCATTTTTGCAGGTTTGACTTTTTCCAAATCAAGCGGGGCGTGTCGAATCCTTTCTGGCATACTAGTCGCCCTCCCAAACTTTTGCAAAAACCTTCTTGCCCTTCTCGATCTCCTCAGGCTTAACGTTGTCCACTATCGTCTTCATTTCACGCATTTTTGACGCGAATTTTTCGCCCTCGGCGGCAGAAGCCCACAGAAGCTGCAGACGTTGCTTATCCACACCGCTCTGTTCCATCTTCTTCCACAGCCGCTCCATCCGCTTCTGGGTCTGGTAGTTCGCGTTGATGTAATGACAGTCGCCTAGGTGGCAACCGGACACGAGCACGGTGGCGGCGCCGCGCGCGAAAGCCCTTTCGACAAACTTTTGAGAAACACGTCCAGAACACATCGTCCTTATAATCCGCGCGTTAGGTGGATACTGCATCCTGCTCACTCCAGCGAAATCCGCCCCGGCATATGAACACCAGTTGCAGCAGAAAGCGACGATCTTCTTCTCAGGCTCATTCTCGGTAATCGCATCTATCTGGGCAATTATCTGCTCGTCCGTGAAGTGCTTCTGAGTCAAAGCACCGAAGTTGCACTCGGCCGCGCACGTGCCACAGCCGCCGCATGCCGCCTCGACAATTTCAATCCTCTTCAAATCCTTGTTCAAACTAAGGGCATTGTAAGGACAAACTTTTACGCAGAGTCCGCAGGCCTTGCACTTTTCAGGAAACGTGATGGGCGTGATTGCTTCAACCGTCACATGTCCTTTGGCCATGAGTATTCCTGCACGAGCCGCAGCCGCGCTGGCCTGTGTCACACTGTCCTTTATGTCCTTTGGAGACTCGGCGCAACCGGCAAAGAAAACGCCGCCCGTCGCAGCGTCAACAGGTCTGAGCTTCGGATGTGCCTCCAAGAAGAAACCGTCCTGGTTCCTCGAAAGCGTCAGCAACCGTTGAATCGTCTCGCTGTCCTTCCTAGCCTCCAGCCCTATCGACAGAATCGCCATGTCAGCGTTAATCCTGTAAACTTCCGTCCTCAGCGTGTTCTCGCCTATCAGCCACACGTTATGCGTCTTCTTATCCTCCACAATCTCTGCTGGCAATCCTCGGACAAACACAACGCCGGCATTTCTAGCTCGCTTGTACAAGTCCTCAAAACCCTTGCCGTAGGCCCTTATGTCAACGTAGAAAACGTAGATTTCAGTGTCCGGCCAATGCTCCTTAATCAACAGGCTGTCCTTGATCGTGTTCATGCAGCAAACGTTGCTGCAGTACAGTTTTCCACTCTTTTCAGACCTTGAGCCGACGCATTGAACAAACGCCACACGTTTGGGAATCTGCCTGTCACTCGGTCTTATCAAATGGCCGCCAGATGGTCCGCCAGCGTTGATTAGCCTCTCAAACTCAAGAGACGTGATCACGTTAAGAATCTTACCGTACCCGTAGTTAGGCAGTACGGTTGGGTCAAACACGTCTGCTCCAGTCGCCACGATTATCGTGCCCACTTCAAGCTCCTCGGTCACGGGCTTCGTCTCGAAGCTTATCGCCTGCCTGTCGCAGGCTTTTATGCACTTGTCGCAGACGATGACGCCTTCTTTGTTGAGGCATAGGTTCATGTCGATGATGTAAGTTGAAGGAACAGCCTGAGCGAAAGGCGTGTAGATACCATGCCTAACGGCCAAACCGACGTCGAACTCGTTCGGAACCGCGATTGGACAGACCTTCACACATTCTCCGCAGGCCGAGCAATCCTTTGTCACGTACCGTGGCTTCCTCAACACTTTCACGTGGAAGTTGCCGATGTAACCCTTCACTTCGCTGACTTCACTGTTAGTCAGCAGCTCAATGTTCGGATGATGGCCCGCGTCAGACATCTTCGGAGCAAGAATGCAAATCGAACAGTCCATCGTGGGAAAAGTCTTGTCAATCCTCGCCATCATTCCGCCGATGCTCGGCTCCTTCTCCACCAGATACACCTTGTAACCGGTGTCAGCCAGATCGAGAGATGCCTGAATGCCAGCTACGCCGCCGCCGATGACCAAGGCCCTTCTAGTAATGGGCACCTCAGCCTCGACTGCAGGCTCAAGCAACGCAGCCTTGGCCACAGCCATCTTTACAAGATCCTTGGCCTTCTCTGTACCGGCCTCCTTATCATAAAGGTGAACCCAGCTGCAGTGTTCACGAATGTTGGCCATTTCAAACAAGTACTTGTTCAAACCGGCGTCTTCACACGTTTTCCTGAATGTCGTTTCGTGAAGTCGAGGAGAACACGAAGCCACGACGACCCGATTCAACTTGTGCTCCTTAATATCGTTCTTTATTCCAGCCTGCCCCTGATCCGAACACGTGTAACGGTTGTCCTGAGCTAGAACAACGTTGGGCAACGTTCCCGCATACTTAGCGACTTCTGCACAGTCAACCGAACCTGCGATGTTCAATCCACAGTGGCAGACGTAGACTCCGATGCGAACCTGTTCCTCCTGTTTCGGCTTCAACTCCTTGTTCTCCGTCACTGTCTCACCCTCCTCTCAGATACCAGAAGACTTTCGATAGACTCTGCCGCGCGCTTTCCATCCCGAATCGCCTCAATCACTGAAGCAGGGCCGCTCACCGCATCTCCTCCCGCGAAAACGCCTGGAACACTCGTCTCCATCGTTATAGGATTGACCCAAACCGTCCCATCCTCGTTCAATTCAAACTGTTTGGGCAAGAACCGCAGGTCCGGCGCCTCGCCGATTGCGAGCACCACCATGTCAGTGTCCCGCTTGAAATCCGAACCCTCCACAGGGACAGCTTTTCTCCTGCCAGACTCATCCGGCTCACCCAACTGCATCCGGATACATTCCAAACCGCAAACTTTTCCCTTTTCCCCCAGAATCTTCTTTGGCGAAACCAAAAACTCGATTTTCACGCCTTCAGCTTCCGCCTCTTTGACCTCCCACGGGTTCGCCGGCATCTCATCCCTTGACCTTCGATAAAGCACCGTCACCATTTCTGCGCCGTTGCACTTGACCGTTCTCGCGGCGTCCAGGGCAACGTTGCCGCCTCCCACTATGATGACGTTCTTGTCCACATGGGTTTTCTTGCCACAATTCGAACCCCATAGAAAATCCAGAGCGTCGGTGACTCCTTCCAAGTTGCAGCCTTCAACCTTGAGCCCTTGGCTCTTGTGAGCGCCAGCGCCTACAAAAACAGCGTCGAAACCCATCTTATGTAGATCCTCAAAGCTCAAGTCCTTGCCGATCTCTGTGCCTGTCTTAACTTCGACGCCCAAGTCTTCCATGAACTGGAGTTCCTCGGCAAGGATCTTCTTGGGCAACCGATATTCCGGTATGCATTTTCTCAGCATCCCGCCCACTTCCGGAAGAGACTCAAATACCGTGATGGAATAACCCTTCCTGCCCAGCTCGTAGGCGACGGTGAGGCCAGCCGGTCCAGAGCCGATTATGGCAATCTTTTCTGCCATCCGCGCCGATTTTTCAGGCTTCTTCGTCCTGAGCCATTCGTCGCGCATCTGCCTAATCTTCTCCAGAACCTTGGCGTTCTCTAACCCTGCGCGTTCTGGATGGAAACAGACCAGTGTCGTCACGAGTGGAAGAGGAACATTTTTGACTATTTTCTGAAGGGCTCTGTCAAAAGCCTTGGTACCGCCGTGTTCCTTGGCGATCAATCGAAGTGAGAGGAATATTTCAGGCAGTTTCAAACCTTGAGGGCAACGTTTCTGGCAGCGGTAACACCAACCGCAAAGCCAAAGCTCATCCAAGTTGAGAATAGATTCTGGGCTAAGATACACCTGCTCCAGCAAAGCTCGCGGGTTGTAGTCGTTTCCAAGCATCTCGGCCATGGAACAGCTGGCCGTGCAGATGCCGCATTCAAAGCAGTACTTGAGCTTGCCAGCGTCCAGAATCTTCGCAAGAGCCTTTTTGGAAAGAGCGGTCACTGGGCTTTCCAATAATTCAGCCTCTCTAGTACTGGGCGATGCCATAGATATAAAAGTTTACAAACGTAAAGGTTCTAAACGAACATTCAAGTCGAACGCTGCTCAGACACACTTTTATATGGTCAAACTCGGTAAAACATTGGCTCCGAGGAGACTAGACGACCATGGAGAAGATAAAAGTAATGTCGTACGGAATGGGCGTTGTAGGCGGTTTCATTGCCAAGTTCTTGCTGGAAAAAGAAGGAGTAGAAATAGTCGGCGCAGTGGACGTGGCCAAAGACAAGATAGGAAAAGACATCGGCGAAGTCTTAGGACTGAATCGAAAAGTCGGAATCAAGATTTCAAAAAACGTTGAATCTGCGCTTCAAGGGACAAAAGCGGATATCGCAATCCACACCACCTCATCCTATCTCAAAGACACGTACCCTCAGCTAGCCTCAATCCTAAAACAAGGGCTCAACATCGTATCAACCTGCGAAGAACTGTCATACCCCTATGTTTCCGAACCAGAACTCGCAAGAAAACTCGACGCCCTAGCCAAGAAACATGACGCAACCGTCCTGGGCACCGGGATAAACCCCGGCTTTCTCATGGACACGCTGGTCATAACACTAACTTCGGCATGCGAAAAAATAGACAAAATCGAAGTGACAAGGATCATGAACGCGGCGACGAGACGCGTGCCGTTCCAGAGGAAGATAGGGGCAGGACTGACCGCGGAAGAATTTCAAAAGAAAATCACCGAGAAACACATTACAGGACACGTCGGTCTTGAACAGTCCATCGGCATGATTTCCAACGCCCTCGCATGGAAACTCGACATGATAAATGTGGAATCCGTCGAGCCAGTCATTGCCAAGAAAGCTGTTGAAAGCAAGGACATAAGAGTCGACGCGGGAAAAGTGGCTGGCCTGAAACAAAAGGCACATGGGGCAATTAAAAATAGAGAAGTCATAAACCTGGATTTCCAAGCCTACATAGGGGCAGAAGAAGAATACGACTCGGTAACAATCAAGGGCGTCCCAAACATCAACCAGAAAATCCAACCCTGCGTCCACGGCGACATAGGAACAGTCGCGGTCATAGTAAACGCAATCCCAAGAGTAATCAATGCGCCAGCAGGCCTATACACGATGAAAGACCTCCCGGTTCCCTCAGCCACGCCCGAAGACATGCGCAAATACATAAAGACGGCCCTGACACAACAAAACAAGCCCTCGCGCCAGCACAAATAGGTCTTCGGTGAAATAATGGCGAAACGAGCGGGAGTACATCAAAAAGGAACATTCACTCTTCTAGACATGATAAACGACGTGAAGAAGGAACCCAGCTTCAAAAAGGCTGGAGCCATCACACTCTTCATCGGAGTAGTTCGCGAGGAAGACAAAAAAGGCGAAAAAGTTGAAAAACTGGAACTCGAAGCATACGAGGAAAAGGCAGACCAAACACTAGAGAAAATATGCAACGACCTGCGAAAAAGACCAGGGGTAACGGACGTCCAAATACACCATCTGCTTGGAGAGTTCAGCCCCGGTCAGGATCTTGTATACGTTTTGGTCGCGGGCTCCCACCGTCAAGACATCTTTCCAGTTCTTGAACAAGCCGTAGAGAGATACAAAAGCGAGGCGCCAATCTTCAAAAAAGAACATGTCATAACCGAAAAAGGAAAGAAAAAAGCTTATTGGCTGTCAGAAAAGGGCAACCCTCCGCCCTAACTTCCAAAGTGCGCAGAGCACGCGCAACCAAGTGCGTAAGAAATTCAAGCAACACACTTTTACATACAACATCAGAACGAATCACAATTTGGCGCGGAGAGGCGCCCGCGCGAGCCACAGTGCATTACAAGCGGCAAATCGGATTACGAGGTTCTAAGAAAGGTTATAAGTGGAATGCAAAAAGTATTATCCAACGGAGATACACGCATGGAGAAGCGAAGTTACGCCTGGTTCGAAAAACGCCGCCGAACGAAAGCCCTAGATCTGGCTCAAGATCAAATCACAAAAGCCTTGGACACCGTGACACTGCTCAATCAGGCAGTGCGAAGCCTATCGGAAGGAAACGAAAAAGAAGCCCTGCAACGCATCGAAAACCTCTTCAAAGAAGAAGAAGAGGTTGACAAGCTCAGAACCGACGTGTTCAAAGAATTGTCCAAGGGCGCAGCACTATTCGCCGACTACCGCGAAGACCTCCTCCACCTCGTAAAGAGGCTCGACACACTCGCCGACCACGTCAAAGACGCTGCACGATGCATGGAGATGCTCGCAGGCACTCGCCTACCGCAGGAAATGCTGGACAGAACCGTCCACATGACCTCTCTGCTCGTAGACTGTGCACAAGCCCTCCGCGTCTGCATAGAAAAAATCAGCGTGGCCCCGCCGGAGGCCATAACAGGCGCCGAAAAAGTCGAAGAAATCGAGCATCAAATCGACGACGACTACCTCAAAACCAAAGCCTCATTCATCAAATACGGACCGCAAATGAATATCGGCGCCATGGTAATATTCGACGACCTCATCGAATTTCTCGAACAAGCCGCAGACCAGTGCGCCGACACTGCCGACTACATCGTAATACTCGCAAGCAGAGATTGAACTAAAAAAACGGCGCCTAGCTCTTTAATTCTCCAGCTTCGCCGGATCCATTTTCTCGACGATGCTGAGCTTTCCATTCTTTCCGATTCTCAGCTGACGTTCCCCTCTGAACAGAGAAAGGTGAGCATTCTCTATCTGAATCATATCTCCGGTTGAAACGGCCTCTATCTGCTCATTCCACAAACACAGCTTGACCGTCCCCGTCTCGTCAGCCACAGAGGCGTTGGCGACACTGGCATAATTGCCAAACCTCGTAAAGACAAAAGTGGGCTTCGGAATCTCCAACACCTTTGCCGTCAAACTGATCTTTTTCATGCCGACCCTCAAATCCTTTATCTGAAAACAATACGTCGTCTCAGGCTTCTTGACTGCTCTTCTCCCGAACATTTCAGCTCTCTGCAACGTCCTGATAGGATTGGTCTTCTCGAAAAGAAACTCTTTCGGTATCGGGAACTGAGAGACGACTTTGGAGTCCTTGGTCATTAGGAACACCGCTTTGTCCTGAGTCTTGTTGCGGCACTGAATATGAAGCCCTCCGCACGTGGCTTTCAGGTTCTCCCACGCCAAACACAACGCGTGAAAAAGCTGGTCGGGGTCGACTTCATATTTTAAAGAAAGAAAGGCGAGATACTCGCCTACGGATACTTTGTTTCTCAATGTTTTTCTACTCTTTCGCTAGCGTTATTTCCATTGTAGAAACCATTCTTGCACTGTTTTCTCCTTCTCTAGGTGGCATCTGCTCGGTTCCTATGGCGATCTTGCTTACTTTAAGGTCTTTTAAGAACCGGCTTCTCGTGATTTCAGCAACGTCAACAGCTGTCGTTATAGCTTGTCCGCGCGCCTTCAAGGTTATTTCCTTAGAGTTGCTTGCTGAGAGGCTTGTGATGATCGCCAGTACGTAGCTCATTGCCGGTTTCCTGCCAATGAAAACAGTCTTCTGATTTTCTGCCATTTTTCTCACTCCTTTTTTGGTTTTTTTGGTTGTTTTGTGTAGCGTTGTGTCGCTGTTTCCCATTCAAGAACAGAACGCTACCGCGCTCATATAATGTGTCACGGTTCCTTATAAATGCCGTGCAAATTCAGAGCCCGATTCGATTTCCTCTATGTTAGTTTTTGTCAAAGCCTTAATCTGTTCCAGCTCTCCCAGTTCTCCGTAGCCCACCAGCGTTATGGCCGTGCCTTCTAGTCCCATCCTGGCAGTCCGTCCGATTCTGTGGAAGTAGACCAAGGCGTCTAATGGAACGTCGTAGTTGATTATGTGGGTGATTCCCTGAATGTCTAAGCCTCTCGCCGCAACATCGGTTGCAACGAGCAGCTTCAGCTTTCCCCTCTTAAAACAGTCTATGACAAAGTTTCTCTGCGGCTGCGTGAAGCCAGCGTGTAAGGGTTTTGCATCGTATCCTCTTGCCCTCAATTTGTCGGCCAAGAAGCTTGTCTCTGTTCGGGTCTTGCAGAAGATTATGGCTCTCCCTATATGGTTTGCGTCGAGTATGCCGCAGAGGCTTTCGAATTTGCTGTGAGGATTCACGACTGTGTAGTACTGATGTATCTGCGTCAGAGCTATTTCATCCTTGCTGACTAGTATTTTCTCAGGGTTCTTCATGTACCTGTGACACACGTTCATAACCGTCTGCTCTATAGTTGCCGAGAAGAGGCTGGTCTGCCGGTTGGTCGGAACTCTCGAGAGGATGTACTCTATGTCTTCGATGAACCCCATGTCAAGCATTCTGTCAGCTTCGTCCAAGACGACAATTCTCACGTGTGCCAAATTTAGCACGCGCCTTTCCATCAGGTCTATTACCCGGCCGGGCGTGCCCACTACGATTTGGACACCTGCTTCAAGGATGCGTATTTGTTTCTGGATAGATTCGCCGCCATAGACTGGCAGAACCTTGAACCCAGTATACTTGCCGAACCGGTACATGTGTTCCGCGACTTGTTCAGCGAGTTCGCGCGTTGGCTCCAGGATCAACCCTTGAACCCTTTTGTCATTTGGGTCTAGGCGTTCAATCATTGGAACTCCGAAAGCGGCTGTCTTGCCGGTGCCGGTTTGCGCTTGTCCGATAACGTCCTTGCCCTCAAGTAATGGAGTTATGGCCTGAGCTTGAATTGGAAAAAGATCCGTGAATCCAAGTTCCTCGATGCCCTTCATTACTTCCGGACTCAGTGGCAAGTCTTTAAAGTGTTGCATCTGCATATGTTTCATTTCTCCTGCCACAAAATTTTGCATGCAATTTCTAAAAGCTTCAAAAGCTTTGGTAAGCATGAATTAATGTGACAGGCCATTAGAGAGTAGGCCTTCTATAAAAAGCTTTACTGCCCACATCATATTTGGTCTACGTCAAAAATGCAGGGACAGAAGCTTTTCCCAGTTTCATGGCGAATACGAGAAGTTTTTTATAAGATCTTTTCGGCTTGTTAGGCATTGAGTAGAGAGAATATTGAGGAAGTGAGCCTAGATGACCTTTGTGAAAGTCGCCCTCGTGAAGGATTTGGAGCCGGGCCGCATGATTGGCGTCAAGGGAAGCGACAAGGAAATTGTCGTGGTCAATCTGGAGGGCAAGTTCTATGCCATTGGAAATCGCTGCACTCATATGAGTTGTATGTTGTCAGACGGTACGCTCAAAGGGGGAAACGTAACGTGCCCTTGTCATGGTTCGATTTTCGACGTTACAACTGGAAGCGTGATGAAAGGACCCGCAAAGAAGTCCGAACCTGCATATCAGACAAGAATAGAAGGAGAACAGATACTAGTTGACGTCTGAGAAGACTATGACGCAAACTAAAGCGAACTCTGTTTCCATGTTTCGCTGAGTGCAGCTCTTCCGCTCATCATAAGCTGTCAATGAAACCTCTGGTCACATCTTTAGCTGATTGGAAGAGCGGATGTTTTATGTTTGTTGTGTCTTGAAGTTTTCTAAGCCGGTCGACTCGGAAGTAGATAGGCGGGTGAGGGTCAAGGCTTACCCATTCTTGAATGCGGTACGAGGGTACGCGTTCGAACAGCAGGCGTTTGAAGCCTATATTTTCGAGGGCATCAGCCAAGACATGTGGTTGCCGAATAACTATGGCCGAAATGAGGTCTGCTCGAGCCTCGAAAAACTTGGCTATGAAGAATATGAGGGTCATGACTGCCCAGAAATACACGAAAAAGAGCAACGTGGTGAATAAGAACGTAAACAAGGGCAAAAGGACATAGAATCGGAAGAGAAACTCCGCCGACATAAGGCCAAAGAGAACGAGCGGATCGCGTCCTTTAAGGTGACCGAATTCGTGTCCCAACACGCTTATGATTTCGTCCTCATTAAGCTGAGCCAGGAGTCCAGTCGTGATGAGCACGGTTCCGCGGCTTGGACTCGGCCCTGAGGCCGCCGCGTTGGGAAGCATCGTGTTGGAAACAACGACTCTCGGCATTGGGAAACCGAACTTCTGACGAGTTTTCTCCACAAGCTCGTAGATGTTGACTTTTTTTGCAGAGAGGTTTTCTTGGCTGCACTCAAGACCGTACTTGTTGAAGATTTGACCGGTCGTTCCGCAGTCGATTTCACCCTTCTTAAGGATAGTTTGTTCATACACTTCTTTCTTTATGCTTTTCAGCTTGTCAGGCGGATAGTTTTTCCTGAAGCTTTCTTGTTGCCCGAGTGGTACACGGTATTCGAGCAGGTGGATGCTAGGGTTGTCTCGGGTTATACGCCAGTCAGCCGTCCTCTCGATAAACCTGTTGGAGTAGAAAACGAAGACTAACTGGATTGCCAGAACCGCGATTGGAGCTATCCAGCCGTAGCTCAAGCTGTAGAGGAATAGGAACAGGAACAGGCCAACGGTTGTGAAGACAACAAAGAGAAGGATTTGCGTCTCGAGGAAAAGCCGGTTGATGGGCTTCTTTTCCTTTGAGGAAACAACTTCAGGAACTATTTCTTCTCCTTCCCGCCACGCGAAGTAGAGTGTGTTCTGCCTTATTTGCTCCTCAAAATAGTCCACTCCGATGGCAACGTCCTGTCTGGCTTCTTCTATAGCTTGTTGAGTTACGCCTTCGCTGACCGGAGTTATTTTGATTTTCAGAGGGTTACTGCCGTTGACCGTGACGGCCAGGCTGCGTTTTGCTTGCTTGTCAATCACATCGTAGTTCAGGGTAGATTCGCCGTTCTCTGTGGATCTGGATATGTTCGTGAAACGCTGTTTCTGGGCCAAAAGGTATTTTTGGTATATAAAGTCCAACATGTTTCCTATGTAGTTGTTGGGAACCTCGGTTTCGAGAACGAAAGAAACGGAGTTGTCGAACATGTTTTACCCGCTATCACTTAGGCTTTACCTATTTCGTCATATGATCTCCCTGTTCTTTAATGTTGCAGTCCGAAAGTTTGAGATTTCAGCCGGTCTGAGCCCTCATCGGTGAGCCCCATTAGACTTGATTTTGTTCTGTTTCTCTTCCTTCTCCTTTTATGGTGTTTGCATGAATTGGATGAATTCCTGGAGCGTTCGTGGTTGCAGAGTGTAATTTGTTTGTTTTTCTCTTCCAATAGTTGAGTTTGGGAATGACCCGTAATCATGGCCTGGGTAAACTTCGATGTTATCATTCAGTTTTGCTATTCTTTGCAGGCTGACGTACATGTCATTTACGTTGCTGCCAAGGAGGTCAGTTCGCCCGCACTCGCCCACAAAAAGTGTGTCGCCGGTCAACAGTTTGCCGTCGGCTAGTAGGCAAATGCCGTCAGGGGTGTGACCCGGCGTATGAATGATTTCGATTGAAATGGCGCCAAGGCGGATCCGGTCACCATCAACAACGCTGATGTCATGGTTTACGTGTGAGAGTTTGTGGGCAACAATTTTCGAGTTGAAAGCAGATTTGAGTTCCTCGTTCCCCGCAGTGTGATCAGCATGGCCGTGAGTGTTGATGATGTATTTCAATTTGAAATTGTGGTCTTTAAGAACAGCAATTATTGCGTCAACGTTGAAGCTGGGATCCACAACCGCTGCTTCTTTGGAAGCAACGTCCGCGATAATATAGGAAAAGTTGTCGCCCCGATGCTTGATCTGTTTGAAGAACATAAAAAGTCAACCGTCAGAATTCTTCTTTTGTTTCTTAAAAACGTTGTGCGTCCAAGTTATCGCGCGCTAAGAAGCATCCCGCTTTGTTACCCAAACAACTCGGGAACTTGAGGATTTCGCTCTATGTGCGGATGTATTGATCGGTTTGGAGGCGTTCCATTTTCATGCCTAGATCGGCCAGATCTTTCATGTTTTGGACACAGCCGATGCTTGCATCTATGTTTCGGTGGATGGGGTGGAACCACATGTATTTTGGGACGAGATTGAATTGTAGAGGTATTTTTGTAGTAACACCGTACTTCTCGCTCAGGCCTTTGACTATGAGGTCTTTGGCACAAGCTACGCGAGTGGTCGTGTAACTCTTGAGCAGTTCAGAGGCACCGAACGCCCCGATTCCATGCCATAGGACGGCATTCTCAGGCGAGGCTAGGGAGTATAGAAAGAATTGAGGAGAGGACGGCGTTTCCTTGTAGTCGTAGTTCGTAAACTTGTCTCCTTCAACGATGAAAGTGTCGTCAGCTTTTGCTATGCTCACGTCGCCCTGGTCAATGGCGTTCGGGTAAAGCAGCGCTGTCTTGTAATCGACTTTCACGCTTTTTAGTTTGGCTCCGTCGAAATAGATTCTTCCCCTGACGGCCCGTTTGGAAGCGTAGCCCTTGTTTGAGTGCGGGACGGTTAGAAGGGTTGTTAGGTTTTTCATGCTTCGTCCCATGCACTTGTAGATGCATTCGATTGACTCGTAACCTACATGTGTTTCCCTTATTATGTGGTGCAGAAGCCCGTCGGGTTTCTCTTCGCCAAGAACGGTCAGGGGCATGCGCAGTGAATATACACTAAGGTTTATTCCGAAGGCTTTGGAAAGTTTTTCTAATTGTTCATACTTGACCGCGTCGACCATGTCCACGTAGCTGTTGTTGCAGGATTTGAGGTGACGACTTACGAGTTCGATTTCTTCTTTACAAATCAGTGAACCTTGATATTTTTGTGCGAAGTTCTTGTCTATTTCCAGAGTCTCTGTCTTGACGTTGGCGCACGGAAAGGCGCTCTGCCCGCTGTTCACTATGGATTCTTTCAGCGGGTTCATCGAATACCTGTCCGGTTCAATCTCGTCCGTGTTGAGCAGGAACGGAACTATTACTCCTTGGGAAGGGTCACTGAGCATCTCACACATCTCATTAACATCCTTGTCGTCAACAGTGTGGAGACCGTAGTAGTAGAAGTGGTTTCCGCAGACCTCAAGCAGACGGGCAGCTATGATTCCTTGGACTTCTTCCACCGTTAACTGCGGATTTGAGTATTCAACTGAAGCCCTCAAAAAGAAGTGGCCACTGTCAAACGTCGCTTCGTTCTTTCGTCCATTTTTAAAGTGGAAGAAACGAATCTTTTTTCCCGCATCCGGTTTGTAAGTAGCCAGCTCTCCTACCAGAGCTTCGATGCATGACCAAGAACTCTTTAGAAAATCTTCAACGATTATTCTTGCCAACTCTGACATAGGGGTCAACCTCTCTCCAGTGATTCGGCCATGCATATGCAGTCTTTGGCGACGGACGATCCGAAAAACATTCGAGCCACACGGAAACTCTCAGCAAACCCTGACGTTTTGAGAAAGTTGAGGATTGTGCTCTCTCTGCTGGGAACGTACATGGAAACCTCATATCCTTCCAACCTTCTCAGAACTGACCTTAAAAGGCTGAGGGCTACGTCTTCACGCCCTTTTTGACATACCAGCGGCCCTATCTCACCCATATGCCCGTACACTTTCGCTACAACGTAGCCAATTATATTCTCCCCTTCGACAAAAGTGTAACATAGGTTGTCCGTATCAAGAATTATAGGTTCAAGTAATTTCCTTCTGGACGCGCCGAAACATGAATTGTCGAATTCGATGATTTCTTTCAAGTCTTGTTTCTCTGCCTTCCTCACATCGAATTTGACTGGCAAGGATAAGCCTTTTCCGTTCACGACTGTAAATTCTGAGTCGCGTTTGAATCCGAGCCTCTCATAGAAAAGTATTCGGTCCATGTACGCGTAGAGGCCGATGGTTTTTACTCGCTTGTGAATCAAATATTCGACCGAATGTTTTACAAGTTGAGAGCCTGCGCCCCTTTTTCGGTGACTCTCGACGACGATTAAGTTACCAAACCAGGCCAAGGTTCCGAAGCTGACGGTCGTGGCCAGACCTATCTTTTCCGAGTCTTCGAGGAGGACGAAACAGCCCTCCGGCTCAAGTTCGATCATGAACTCGAAGTCCGCGGCCGTGAGGCTCCAGTTCATCTTTTCTGTAATTCCAACTGCAAAATCGAAATCTTCTGGAGACATAGTCTTCACGCGAAACAAGTGAACCGAACCTCTGGTCAGCTTGGCCTTCGCACTTGTCAAGACTGTTTCAGGAGCATAAACTTTACTAAAAGATTAGAAAAGTAAGGTAAATTATTCCCATGAAAACCACCCATAAACTTTACTAAGGCATTTCTCCCTGAATCTTTTTCCCTTAGCGCGCACTCTCTCTTCGTACCTGAAAGCGTTTTTATTCGGTAGTTAGCATTCATAATGCTTATTTTGATGTAAAATGAATGGATAAGAATTTACAGGGGTTTAATAAGATATTTTACGCGTGTGACAGGAGAAACAAGCGCTATGGAAACTAAGCTCAACGTCGATATACTCCGCAACGCAAAAACATGGACTGAGCCGTTTACCGAACATTTCAAGGGCTTTGAGAAGGTTGAAGCGATCAGACAAATCTTTGGGGAGAAGACAGAAAAGGTACTTTCGGAGCTTAGAGTAGAGTTTTCCGGAAGACGCGGCTACATGGGCGTCAGCGACACGGATGGACATCTGATTGTCAGCGCCGACTACCTGAACTGCGGAGATGTTGTCGACATCTACCTCGACGTGGTCCATGAGCTGGTCCACGTTAGACAGTTCATGGAAGGAAAAGAACTGTTCGATGACAGATACAGCTATGTTGACAGGCCCACCGAGATTGAGGCCTATGAGCACACGGTTGAAGAAGCAAAAAGGCTAGGTCTGAGCGACGAGCGAATTTGCGAATACCTCAAGACCGAGTGGATGAGCAACAACGAAATGAAACGCCTAGCTAAGACGCTGAGCGTCAAGACGCCTACGCGTCAGGGATTCAGGAGACATGTTCAGTAGTTCTCAGTCCACAGAGCGCGCGCTATGCAATATGTATGGATAATAATATACAAGGGTTGCAAAGGATATTTTACTAATTCGGGTTCTTTCAAAATAGGCTCTGAGAGGAGGGCTGACAGAGATAGAATCACAGTTGAAAGTCAAGATACCTCGCGACGTCAAGATTGCAATGTATCCCTTCACACACTATTTCGAGGGTTTTGAAAAAGTTACTGCGGTAAGGGAGGTTTTCGGTGAAAAAACCGAGAGAGTGCTCAGCAACCTCATGGTCGAGTTCGCGGGGATAAGGGGGTATATGGGAGTAAGCGAGTTGGATGGTCATATCATAATAGGCGCGCGATATCTGAATGAGGGTAATATTGTTGACATTTATCTCGACATCATCCACGAGTTGGTTCACGTTAGACAGTTTATGGAAGGAAAAGAACTGTTTGACAGTGACTACGCTTACATTGAAAGGCCTACAGAGGTTGAGGCTTACCGCCACGCAGTTAAGGAGGCTAGGAGGCTTGGAATGGACGACGACAGAATCTGCGAGTGTCTCAAGATTGAATGGATGAGCGATGAAGATCTGCAGCGACTTGCAAAACCGTCGGCGTCAAACTTCGGGCGGGTGTAGAAGGAACATAAAAGACTTCGTGTCAGATCCTGCAAGAAGAAGCAAAAGCGAAATATAGTCAACTTACATTTGGCATTATTCATGGTTAGAAAAATCGTTGTTATAGGCATGGGTTATGTCGGAATCCCAGTGGCAACGCTGTTCGCGGAAGTTGAGGGCTTCACCGTTGTGGGTGTACAGCGCAGATCTAAGCGTTCAGGCTGGAAAATCGACTGGCTGAACGAGGGCAAGAACCCCATCGGCGGAGACGAACCTGGCCTGTCTGAACTCTTGGCACGTGTTGTGAAAAAGGGCACCTTCAAGGTCGTGGAGGACGTGTCCGTCTGCAGGGGTTCAGAGGCGATACTCATAGATGTCCAGACCCCTGTCGATGCAAATAAGGTTCCCAACTGCGAGTCTCTGGAAGAAGTCAGTACGAATGTTGGGAAGTACATGCGACGCGGAACGCTCGTCTCGATTGAGTCAACCGTTGCTCCTGGCACTACGAACAACGTCGTGAAGCCTCTCCTGGAGAAGTCTTCAGGCATGAAGGCGGGTAAGGATTTCTCTCTGGCTTTTTGTTACGAAAGGGTGATGGTCGGACGGTTAATCAAGAATTTGGTGGATCTTCCAAGGATAGTGGGAGGAATCGATAAGGAGAGCACTGAACGCGCCCTCGAATTGTACGGTCACATCGTTAAGGCAAAGCTCATCCCGACCGACGCACTCACTGCCGAAGTGGCCAAGGTCGTGGAAAACACGTACCGAGATGTAAACGTCGCGTTTGCAAACGAAGTGGGACTCATATGCGAAAGTCTCGGAGTTGATGCTTACAAAGTGAGGGAACTGGTTAACACGTTGCCCAACGATCCTAAGAACCCAGCGTCAAACCCGGTTAGGAACATGCATTATCCGGGAGCCGGTGTTGGAGGACACTGTTTACCAAAGGATCCATGGTTGTTGAAGTACGGCCTAGACGAATATGGCGAATACAAGTTTTTCCCAAAAGTGATCGTTTCCAGCCGCGAACGCAACGACTCGATGCCCAAGCACACCATCGACCTGGTTCAGGACGCGCTGGCAGAGCACTCTAAGAAGATAAAAGGCGCAAAAGTAGCGATACTGGGCTTAGCTTTCATCGAAAACTCTGATGACACACGGGACACGCCCTCAGCCACTCTGTACGCTGAACTGAAAAAGAGAGGCGCAAAACCTGTGCTTCACGACCCAATAGTTCGAAACTTTGAATTCCCGTTCACAAACGATCTCGACGAAGCGCTGACGGGTGCGGACGCGGTGATTCTGGCGACCAAACATAAGGAATACCTGAAACTGGATCTCGGCAAGCTGAAGAAGAAACTGGCAACACCGGTTCTGGTCGATGGAAGAAACGCCTTCACCAAAGAAGCCGCGGTCAAGGCTGGGCTCACTTACAGGGGCGTCGGAAAAGGCAGGAGCAAGCAAGACTCGCAATAGGATTTCATATGCTGCGCGGTTCGGTCAGACAATTTTTTGTATTTGTTTTGCGGTGCTCCGCATGATTTTTTTCTCTGTCCCAAAAAGTCATGTTGCAACGTCACGAGAGTGTTAGCTATTTTCTTCTGCTGAACATCAGAGTTCCGATAGTGATCATGGCAATGTCGAAGACGCAGATTATCGCGATGTTGAAGTATAGTGGGTAGAGTGGATGCCAAGCTTTGCCATCGATAATCGTCCTCAATGCGTCCACGCCGTAGGTTAAGGGGTCAAATCGTGAGGCGATTTGCAGCCATCCAGGAACCCCACTACCGCTGAGAGGGATGATCGCCCCGCTGAGGAAGAACAGTGGTAGGTTTATGAAGCTCTGTATTACGCCGAAGCTTTCGAGGCTCTCTATTAAGCTGGCCACTGTGAGCCCGACACCTACTAGTCCAAAGGTGATGAGAACCATGATTGGTAGAGACTCCAGAAAAGCAGAGAGTGTTAGATTAATCCCTAGAAATGACGCCAAGAGGGCGCCTAGGACGAAAACCATTGTTCCTTGAATCAGGGCGTCTGTGCTATCGCCCAGCATTTTGCCTAAAAAGACTGAAAATTGGGAAACCGGAGCCACCATTATCTCCTTCAGAAAACCAAATTCTCTATCCCAGATCACCGAGATGCCCATGAACATTGAAGTGAAAAGAAGCGTCTGTCCGACTATGCCTGGGAAAATGTACTGCGGATATGTCAAATTGCCCAACGAAACCCCCTTTGCGAGAGAACTGAGGCCCTTGCCGAATATGGCTAGCCAAAGCAGGGGCTGAACGAAGCTGCTTACGATTCTGGCCCTGTCTCGGAGGTAACGCTTGACTTCTCGCAGCCAAAGCGTGTAGATTCCCCTTATCTCCGTCATTTGATTTGTCTCCTCCTGATGGCCGCCATGCCGTGAAGCTCATCGCCGCCCTCAGCTCGGATTGCCCTGCCGGTGTAGTGAAGGAAAACATCTGCGAGGTTCGGCTCCCGGAGAGAGACGGATTCAATGAAGATTCCGTTTTTCGCTGCGGTTTCCACTATTCTGGGGAGGAGAGCCTTTCCGCCGCGGACGGTGAGGTCAAGTCCCTCGTTCACCATATTGGTTTTCAGAACGCCTGCCGTTCCGGCAACAAGAGAAGAAAGCTTCGAGGCGTCTTTGGTCTTGATGCTAATTACGTCGCCTTCAAGGGTATCCTTCAGTTTTGCCGGTGTGTCCGAGGCGACAATCTTGCCGTAGTCCATTATGGCTATTCGGTCTGAGAGCCGGTCTGCCTCGTCCATGTAGTGCGTCGTCAAAATCATGGTGACTTCGTGGGCCTTCCTCAAATCTTCAATGTACGTCCAAATGTGCTCTCGTGTCTGAGGGTCAAGCCCGATAGTGGGTTCGTCTAGGAACAAGATTTTCGGGTAGTGTATCAGTCCTCGGGCAATTTCTAGGCGCCGTCTCATCCCGCCACTGTAGGTTCGCATGAGATCGTCAGCCCTTGCGTCAAGCTCAACCAGTTTCAAAACCCTGTCAATGCGTGGCTTCTGCTCGCTGGGTGGCACTCCGTAGAGATTGGCGTGCATGTAAAGGTTCTCCCTGCCCGTGAGCCTGTCGTCAATGCTCGGATCCTGAAAAACAATGCCGATTGACTTTCGCACTTGCGTATCTTGCTTGACGATGTCAAAACCGTTAACCTTTGCCCAGCCGGAAGTGGGCTTCAATATAGTGCAGAGCATCGAAATAGTCGTCGTCTTTCCCGCGCCGTTAGGTCCAAGCAGGCCAAAAACTTCCCCCTGCTCGACGGAAATGTTGAGCTTGTCGACTGCCACGAGGTCTTTGAAGCGCTTTGTGAGGCCATTTGTTTCTATGGCATTTTCCAACAACATCACTTTCGCTTAATCAACATTGCTTAGCAAAGCGAAGACTGGGGGCTACAAGAAAAGGTTTGTGGAGACCAAACGCGGTTCGATAGGACGTAGGACATTGACCGCCGGATTCGCAAGACAAATATACAGTTGCCGAGTTTTGGATTACACCGAGCGTGGTTTAGATTAGAAGCAAGATCAGCCGCATCGGATACATTAACAGGATTAGGGACAACCTGCTCAGCGTCAGGAAGAGAGAGTTGGCCTCTCTGTATGAAGATTTGAAGTCAGCGGACTGTGTCGTGTGCGGCGGATCTGGACGATCACTGTATTCGTTGAATGCGGCCATGAGTCAAATAGCAATCAGTCACATAGGCTGGAGAAACAAGGTTGTGCTGACTCCTGACGATCCCGGTTTTCCTGGAAAGAACATGTACGACGCCGCGGCCGAGCTTGAGAGGCGTTACAACAAAATCTTCTTTTTGATAAACTCTGGAAGCGGAGTGTCTGCCGACCCGCTGGTCCTGGCCCAGGATCTTTTCAAGTACATAGGCGAAAAGAAGTCGTCAAAGTTTTCCATGGGGCTTATAACCTCGAACTTGAATTCGCCACTGGCGGACATTGCTAGCAAATGTGGACACGTTGTCGAGTTGACAGGGAGAGGCCGAGCGAAACCGTCTCTTGATTACAGTGAGATGGGCATAATGGGCGACATTTTCGAGCTGGGAAGTTGCCTCCTCCTCTGTATGATGACCGAGGCCATGTTTAGAAACCTGGAGCCGCCCGAGGTGCTTCAGCTCTGTGAAGAGGAGTTCGCCAAGCTTGGACCAATGATTGACTCTATTGCAGAATCTGAAACGTACTCAAGGCTCGTGGACATTTTAGAAAGAAGAACCGACGTCTTTCTCGGGGGGAAAGGCACAGCAAACGAGATAGTCAAGATGGCGGCCATAAGACTCTTTCACATAAAGAGCACGCTCGGAGACAACGTGTACATCACGAGAGGTGTGAACACTCCACCTCCGAGACCGGGCGACTTGGAAATCCTGGTGTCATACTCCGGCGAAACTAAACCTGTCATAGCCTGGTGTGACATCCTGAAAAAAATGAACGGAACGGTTCTGTCAATCACTGGAACGAGAAAATCTACGTTGAAGGAAAAATCAGACCTCCAGATAACTCTAGAGGAAGAAGCTAAGCCTGGGCAACCTAGGAGATTTTACATGAGGGCAGCCTATATTTTAAGCCCGTTGCCCGTAAGACTGGTTGAAAGACTAGGCGAAAGAGGACTCAGACTGCCTGAATACATAATCACTTGGCATCATTCGCTTACTGAGTAGAAGACTGGGGTTCCATCATCGTCCTAATGCGCCCGTGGCTGTTTGGAAAATGGTCCAAAATCTTCGGCCGGATAATTCCTTACATCATATCCCATATTCTCATATCAGCTCCGACAAGGGCACCACAGCCAACATCATAGTAACACAAACGCGGCCAACCATTTCACTCATCGCATGGATTTTTTACGGATTAAGGAGTTGGCTAGATCATCCTGTGGTTGGAAATATCGGGACCTGCGCGCAAGACTAAAATAGCGGATTTCAATAACGCTGCAAATTCTAAGTTCCTGGAGTGACGTTGTGTGGACGTGAGATCTTATTTTTCAGAGAACGAGGAAATTGTGAAGTTTGTGTCGGATAATAACATCAAGATTGCGAATTTGTGTCACATTCCAGAGGATGGCAGGCTGAAGACGCTGAGCTTTTCGACGACAGACAAAAAGCAATTGTTGGAAATATTGAATTTCGGGGAAAGAGTGGACGGTTCGAGCCTGTTCTCTTTCATCGAGCCTGGTCAAAGTGACATATACATAAAACCGAAGACTGGCAGGGTTTTCATCAACCCCTTTGCGACGGTTCCGACGTTGAATATTCTCTGTGACTACCTGGATGAGAGAGGAAATCCGTTGGACATCGCTCCTACGAATGTTTTGAAACGCGTTGAGAAAAAGATGCAGTCTTCAGCCGGCTTCGATTTGAAAGCCATGTGTGAGTTGGAATTCTACATTATATCCAGGGTGGAGACTCAGATGCTCTTTGAGGGGATGTCGGACAAGAATTATCATGACTCTGCACCCTTCGCCAGATTTGAAGACGTCAGAAACGAAATCATGGTCGACTTGGCTGGTGTTGGCATTGCAACGAAATACGGGCACAGCGAGGCTGGGAGAATGTGGACTGAAGATAACACGCTGCTTGAACAGCACGAAATTGAATTGGTCCCAAAAAACATGGTCGAAATGGCCGAAACGCTGGCTATTGCAAAGTGGGTTGTCCGAAACGTCTGCTCAAAACATGGGGTGTCGGCTTCTTTTTCGCCGAAGATAGCGATGGCACATGCGGGATCAGGGATGCACATTCACATGTGCGGAATAAAAGATAACGAGAATGTTCTAGTAGGCAAAGATGGAGCCCTCAGCGACTGTGCCTTGGAAATGATCGGCGGGATCCTGAGGTTTGCACCAAGCCTTGCGGCCTTTGGGAACACAGTTCCCGTTTCGTACCTACGTTTCATTTCAACCAAAGAATCGCCCATGAGCATTTGCTGGGGCGCTAGAAACCGGCTCGCTTTAATACGAATCCCCTTGTGGTGGAATCACATGATTGAGCACCAGAAGAACCAGGACTGCCGAAGAACTTTCGAATACAGAGCCCCAGATGCATTCGCAAACACGTATCTTATCCTTGCTGCACTAGCGTTATCTGCTGACTATGGTGTGCGAAATCCGAAAGACGCGTTGAAAGTTGCCCAAGATTCATCTGCAGATGCCAACAGCAGCTGTCAAAAGGGATTCAAAGCTTTGCCGTGCTCGTGCAGCGAATCTGCAGACAACCTTGAGGCCGATAGGCGGTTCTATGAGGCCGATGACGTTTTCCCGACGAGACTTGTGGACAAGACGATCGAGAAGCTTAAAGCTTACGACGACCGTGAGTTATGGAAAGAACTCGACGGAAAGCCACACGAAGTGGATGCAATACTAAAACAGTATCTGCATTACGGCTGACCCGAGAAATATAACGTAAATTGAAATGGCCACACAGAAAGCGTTGAGCATACATGATTCCGAACTGCAATTCGAATGCAAGGTGCTTCCGATGAAAACCCTTTACGAGAGATACCACATTGCAGTGAAGGAAGCACCGCCAAAAGTCAAGTTGCCTCCAAAGTTTCTGGTAAAACGCTACAACAACTGCACCGACGCTCAAGAATGCACACAGGCTTGCATATACGACGTGCACGAAACGAAAGAGGACGGCAAGATAGCAGAGCCCAACGAAGAGTTGTGCAGGGGCTGCTACATGTGTGTCTTGAAATGCCCAAAAGCCGCCATCTCAATCGGAATCAACCCAGAATTTGAAAAACTCGGAAATTCCTATTTCTCTCCGGACAGGATAAAAACAATCTATTTCGAAGCAGAAACGGGCAAGGTTCCTGTTTCGGGCGCAGGATATAACGGCCCCTTTGCCGGACCTGGCTTTGACAGCTTCTGGTTCGATTTTTCAGAGATAGTCAGACCGACGAGAGATGGGATTCATGGCAGAGAGTACATTTCCACTTCGGTAGACCTAGGAAGGAGACTTCAATCCCTCGAATTTGACGAGAACAAGAACCTAGTTTCCAAGATTCCAAAAACAATTGAGATTCCAATACCCATGATTCTCGACGCCCCACTCAATTGTGCAGCGAGCAACAATCTCCAGTTGGCCTTGGCCAAGGCTGCCGCGGGGCTTAAGACTTTTGCCATAGTTAATGCGCGTGAGTATTCTTCTGATATGGCTCCTTACGGGGCGAGTCTGATACCCAGAATCAACGTTGAAGAGATAGACAAGTTTGAGGGTTTGGTCAAGAAATCGCAAATCGTTGAAGTCATGTTTGACGATAGCGACGTTGAAGGTCAGCTTAAGAAGGTTAAAGCGATTAATCCTTCGGCGCTGGTCTCTTCCCGGCTCATTTACGATGAAGAGGCCCCTGAGAGGGCAAATGCACTGGCAGAGTTGGGGGGCGATATTGTCCATTTTCATGTTGATGAAGGCGCTGTGGCTAGAGACCCTGACACAATCAAAAACGCCATCCTGTCTGTTCACACAAACCTTGTAGACAATCACAATCGAGACAAGATCACCGTGATCTTCAGCGGCGGAATAGCCGAGGCAGCGCACGTTCCCAAATCCATAATCCTCGGGGCCAATGCAGTCGCAGTCGGAGTCGCCTATCAAATCGCCCTGGGATGCACAGTTTGCCACGAAAACGCGCGTGGTCAAGGCTGTACGATAGAGCTGGAGAATGGAGACGTAGAACTGGCAACTCAAAGAGTCATGAACCTGATCGGCGCTTGGAGAGATCAACTGTTGGAAGTGCTCGGCGGAATGGGCCTCCGGGAAGTGAGAAGACAAGCAGGTGAAACAGGAAGGGCGATGTTCTTCGAGGATCTTGAAGCCAGAATCTTCGGTGACAAAGAATGATGCATGGTGAACTCTTCCATAAACCGGAAGTAAAACCCGCTCCTTTTCAGTATCCAGCCTCCGTAGAAAAGTACGAAGTGATTATCGAGAGGTCCAAATGTTCAATGTGCGGCAAGTGCGCGGAAGTGTGCCCAACCTGCATAGGGGCTTCATCTATAGATTATGAAGCCTATCAAAAGCCGAACGGATACCTGCGCGTAGCCGTCCCAAAGATTTCTTGTACAGGCCTATCTTGTCAACGATGCGTCCGAGAATGCCCTGACAATGCTTTGTCAGTTAAACTAAGCCCGCAGTACCTTGCCCTCGGCGACGTGCGATGGACCGCTGACCTGATAATGTCAACTTGGGAGCAGGCTGAAGTTGGAAATGTTTCAGGAAAATACGAGTACAGAGTTGGGGATTCTGGGGGCGGGTTTGACAAGCTACGATTTGATTTTGAATTAGGCGACGAAGACGTCTGTGACTGGGAACGTGACGCCGAGGATGGCGACACCTCCGTTGTTCTGAACAAGAGGAATGACGGACGACCGGAGACGAGGATCCCGATTCCAGTCTACAGCGCGGACATGTCGTACGGTTCGATTAGCCTGAACGTCATGCTTGCAAGAGCCAAAGCTGCCGAGGCTTGGAACACGTTCACCAGCACTGGCGAAGGAGGTTACCCAGACGAGCTGATCCAGTACAAGGATCACGTTATAACACAGGTTGCAACTGGCCACTTCGGGGTGAACGCTGAAACAATCAAGCGGTCAAAGATCATAGTTTTGAAGTACGCGCAGGGCGCGAAACCAGGCCTCGGAGGACATCTGCTCGCTGACAAGGTCACTCCCGACGTTGCAAGGATACGAGAAGTGGTTCCGTACATAAGCTTGTTTTCTCCATTTCCCTTTCACAATGTCTATTCTGTCGAGGATCACTACAGACACGTTCAATTGATGGAAGATGTAAACCCAGAAGCGTTGATATCCGTGAAGGTTTCAACTCCTATCGACGTTGACATGGTGGCGATTGGAAGCTACTACGCGGGAACCCACATACTCCAAATAGACGGCGGATATGGAGGAACGGGAGCAGCACCTGACATTGCTAAGAAAAACATTGCAATGCCAGTTGAATATGCCATACCAATCGTTCACAATTACCTGATAAGAGAAGGAGTCAGAGATCAGATAACGATAATGGCCAGCGGAGGACTGAGAACCGCATTCGACGTAGCCAAGGCCATAGCCCTGGGAGCAGATGGAGCAGTGATTGGAACAGCAGAACTGGTCGCAATCGGATGTAAACGATGTGAAAACTGCGAAAGAGGAAAGGGCTGTCCATCCGGAATAGCCACAACAGATTCGGCACTGAAGTTTTTCATCGACGTTGACTGGGGTTCTCAGAGGATAATCAACTTGTACAGCTCATGGAAGAAACAATGGGCCTACATCCTCCAAAAACTCGGTCTTGACAATATCAGAGAGCTTCGACCCAGCGACGAAGTGAAATTCAAGAAGGGCAGATTCAATCACATGGCACATCTAGATCATCTGAAGTGACAACTATGGACAAGAACACTTGCAGACCACTTGTTTCAGCCAAGCAACTTGGTTTCACCAACGCTGACGGCCCGATCCGAGAGAATGTGGCTGAAGGCGGATGCGGCGTTCTTGGGGCGGCCAGTTCTATCCCAATCCCAGGAAAATACCTGTTGCAACCGCTCATACAGATGCACAATAGAGGAAACGGAAAAGGCGGCGGCATCGCGGCTGTCGGTCTGTCCGCGAAGCAACTGGGCATCTCGGAGAGAGTCCTTGAAGAAGACTACATAATGCAGGTTGCTTACATCGATCCGAAAGTGAGGGTGAGCGTTGAGTCTCAATTCTTAAACTCCAACCTCAATGTTGAGCACGCAGAAAAAATCCAAGTGAAGGACCACAGAAGCCTGGGTCTAGAAGTCAAACCTCCAGAGGTGTGGAGGTACTTCGTGAGGGCGAAAGAAGAAAAGCTTCGAGGGTTCATTGAAAAGAACGGATACAGCGGGCTCAGACCAAAAGTCGCTGAGGACGAGTTCATTTATAGAAACAGTTTCGCCCTGAACAAGAAGTATTATGCCTCCCTGGGCGACAAGAAAGCCTTCGTCGCGTCTCACGGGAAAAACATCGTCGTTTTCAAGATTGTGGGATATGCCGAACAAGTCCTGCGCTACTATCAACTCGAAAACCTCGAGGCACACGTTTGGTTGGGACATCAACGATATCCTACTAAAGGAAAAATTTGGCACCCTGGAGGTTCGCACCCGTTCATAGGCCTGCACGATGCTCTAGTACACAATGGTGATTTCGCTAATTATCATTCTATAACCGAATACCTGAAGCAGAGAGACATCTCCCCCCTGTTCCTGACGGACACCGAGGTCGCCGCCCTATACTGGGACCTCTTGACAAGGACGTATGGATACCCGTTGGAATACGCCATTGAAGCGATTGCCCCAACGACGGAAAGAGATTTCGCCATGCTTCCAGAAGACAAGAAGAGAATCTACAGGGCGGTCCAAGCAACGCACATCCATTGTTCTCCTGACGGACCCTGGTTCTTCATCATCGCCAGAAACGATCCCCGCAGAAAGGAGTTTCAGCTGATTGGCATAACGGACACTTCGATGCTGAGGCCGCAGGTCTTCTCCCTCCAAGAAGGAGAGGCCAAGATAGGCTTCATAGCTTCCGAGAAGCAGGCGATAGACGTGATGGTACAGGATTTGGCGAAGGATGATTCAAGGTTCTATCCAAAGAGTGACCTGTACTGGTATGCCAGAGGAGGCAGCTACACTGACGGCGGTGCATTTGTTTTCACAGTTGATGAATCGAATAACCTTCATTGCACGGACAAGTTTGGGAAACCTATCGCAGCATCGAATCATCAGGAGCATTGCAAGAGAACAAATCATAGTCCGCATCAATTTCCATGCATCAACGAAAAACTGAAGGATAGACCGAGAGGCGTCGACCTGTTCGCATACGCTGCAAAGAACATTGGAGGCTGGAGCTTTGATGAAGTGTGTTCATTTGCAGAAAGGATGAGGGAATACGCAGACAAAGGCGACGAAGAGAAGTCCGTTGTTACGGAGACTCTTACACTGCTCATAGACAGAAGGTACGATACCGGCAGAAAAAGAAGAAGCGACATCGTCTCCCTGTTTGAGGAAAAACTGTTCGATGTTTTCGATTCAACCCGCTCTGGAGAATCGGACACAAACGGAAAATATCGTTTAATCAAGTTTGAAGAGAGAAAAAAGCTGAAAGTTCCAGCGCATGCAAACCAGACCCTTATCGTTGACGTTTCTGAATTCGCTCCCGAGGGAGGAGAAGGCACGTGCCAGCTGCTTGAAAAGGCATGCAAACTGGGTTGGAAGAACATCATCGCCTACAATTTCAGGGGGCAGAGAGACTTCGGAGCTGGCCTGATCGCCAGAGACAGAGTCAGAATCGATGTCTATGGAAGAGTCGGCGACTGCCTCGCTGCCTTTGCAGACGGACCCGAATTCTATGTGCACGAAAGCGCGCAGGACTCTGTGGCCTACTGCTTCAGATCAGGAAAGCTTGTGGTCTTCGGAGACGCGGGAAAAGCGTTTGAGTACGGCGCGAAGGGCGGAGTAACGTTCATTTTGGGAGATTTAATCGACAGGCCACTGATAAATTCCGTCGGAAGCGCAACAGCGGTGATCAATGGTTCCTGCAAAGATTACATGGGCGAATCCTGCATGGCAGCGAGCGGATTTACGATTCTCAATGGAGTAGCCTTTGATGACCATGGAAAAATGGTGGAGCAAGAAACTCCGTATCCTGGCGGAAACCTGTTTCCTCTCGCGGCAGCCAGCGCAGTCTACTTGAGAGATCCCAGAGAGACAGTTGGCGAGGACCAGCTGAACGGTGGCAAAATTCGCACAATTTCCAATGAAGACTGGGAAAGAATCCTGCCGTTGTTGAAAGAAAACGAGGAGTTGTTCGGCATAGGAGTTGAAGATCTCTTGAAGGTTGACGGTGTGATAAAAAGGCCGGAGTGTGTGTACAGAAAAGTGGTGCCCGTGGAAGTGGCTGCCTTGGCGAAATACGAAAGTGGAATTTGAGTGCATAGGCAATCGGAATTTTGTACTCGTAAACGTGTGGTAGTCGAACAAGGCGCGATTTGCGAAAGGCTTAGGGTGTGCGTTTTCAAAGAGTGCTCTTTAATTAGAATTCTGTTATTTGTCGCTTTCGACCTGCTCGGTTCTGCGTATTCTGCTTGGCCACCAGTTAAACTTCTGTGCGAGTCCCATGAGCGAGGGGACGAAGAAGGGAATTACGACAAGTACGTCTAGGAGAATAGCGGCAGAGACTGTGAGGCTGATTTCTTGAAGAATCGCGATTCCGGTAATCAGTAGAGACGCGAATACGGTTGCCAGCACAAGTCCCAAGCCGAAAATCGTTACCCAGACCTTGTCGACTGCGGTTTTTATCGCCTCGTTATCTGATTTTCCGTTCAGAGCTTCTTCACGAATCCTGGTTACGAAGAAAATGTCGTAGTCGATTCCCACGCCCAGCATGGTTACCACTACGAAAAGAGGCGCAAAGTCAAGGATTGGTAGGCCCAGCCAGCTGTAGAAGATGATTGAAAGCAGAGCCAAGGACAAGACACATCCGCACAAAATCGTGAAAATCAGCCTGATAGGAGTGAAGGCTGATCTCAGCTGGATGAACAGTATTACGTACACGGCAGCTGCAAGAATCGCAACGACCTCGGGAAGCAAACCCGCGATGAAAGACTCACTGTCATAGGTTGACTGCGTATCTCCGCCGTAATGAACTGTCACACCGTTGAGCAGCGAGACCTTGCCGACGTTGCTCTCCAACTGCAACAACGAGGATACGGCATCTGGACTCCCAGAAGAACTCGAAAGGCCCACGTTAATCAGGGCAGTCTTGTTATCATTGCCGATCATCGAAAACATGCCTTCCTCATACTGAAGCAGTAGAGGCTCAGACATGCCAGAGATGTCAGAGTAGGTGAAATTAGAACCGAACGGCCTCGTTGGACTCGAAACGGTCACGACTCCCTTGGTGCCGGCTACGGCAAGACATATCGCTTCAATCTGATCCAGCAACGTCTGGTTGAACTGGTTGTTTCCGTATGTAATCATCGTTGGAGTCGTCAAAACTACCTGCGTAGGAGATGTGGCTCCACTGCCAAAACTGTTCGCGATTACAGTCAAGCCCTGATTGCTCTTAAAATTGGGAATCAACCTCAAAAAGTCCAAGCCGGTCGGCGTGTTGTACTCAATGTAGAAAGCGCTCAAAGCCAACAAACTGATGACAACAACGACCAGTGTTTTCCGCTTTAAAACACCATTCGCTAAGCTCCTTAGTCTTTTCTTGGTGTCGCTGTGGCTCTTGTCCGAGCGTTTCATTGCGGGCCAGAAAATCCTGTCGCCTAAAGCAATTTCAAGGGAAGGAAGCAGGGTGAGTGATACTGCCAACAGAATTCCAACACCTAATGCGATGGAAGTGGCGACGCTGCTGAAAATGGGAACGTTTGCCAGGGCCATAACGAGGTATGCCACGATTACTGTGACTCCAGCGGTGAGCACGGCCTGTCCAGCCCATCTCACGGAAACGCCGACGCTGTCTTCAACAGACTTGCCTAGCAATCTCTCTTCCCTAGTCCTGCGTAGCTGCAGAACAGCGTAGTCCACGGACAAGCCCAGCATCAACAGAACCGTAAGGGTCGGAGTCAAAAACGTGATGCTGCCGTGGCCGATACCCACAATCGCAGCGTAAATGGCGGCGAGCGAAACCTCCACCGAAACACCGCCCATCAGAACCGGAAGCAAGGCAGCAACAGGTGAGAAGAACAGCAAGCCAACAATCAATATCGCAACTAAGATGCCGGGGCCAACAGTCAGCACCAAAGCAGGCGCAAACACATCCTCAACATCGTGAGTAACGACAGAGCCGCCTGTCACGTAAACGGTCCCCAAATTTCCCAAGTTAGAACTCTGCACATCCAAGTTCACGGCCGCAATCGTTGCTGCGTCAGGATAGGAGGAGAAACCAAGAATAACAAGCATGGAAGTGTTGTCGACACTAACAAAATTCTTCGTAAGTGAATTTGTCGGCACTAAGGGGCAATCTTGAAACGGCTGAGTTGACACAACATTGGCAACCGCTTCGTCCACAGCCGCTGCAGTTGCGTTCTCCGGTAGAACAGAGAGCAGGTTGGCCAGAGAAGTGCTGTTCACGGAAAAAAGCGGTGAGCCCGAGAAGACAGCCCGGGCACCGTCCGCCACAAACGCCGAAGCTAGGCCCCACACCTGAGAAAAACTGCTAGCGCGAGCGGCCAAACTGTACAATTGGCCTACGAGGTCGATAGGAGTGATGCCCAGAGCGGCTGTCAATTCATTCGGAACGTTTGAAGCCATGGCTGAAACCGTCAGGTTGCCGATGGCATCGGCCCGATTCCAGTCTGTGACGTTTAAGCCAGAAGCAACGGTAGTTACCATTTGTGCCGTCTGCGAGTTAACCTGACCACTGCCAAGAAACGCCGAAACTGATTGATTTATCGCCAGCGCTTCACACTCAATCACTGTTGTCGAGTTCCAGTTCGGTAAATTTTGAAAATCGGTAGAGTTCCAAGCAGAAAAGAACACTGAGTAATATCCAATCGATTCGGCACTGCCTCCGAAACTGTCCGTCATGTTGAATAGCGTGGCGTTGGCTTCAACGTTGGCAACGTATGGGTCTGAGACTCCTTGAGACACCACGCCTTGCCAAGTCTGGACAAAAGCCGCAGGGACACCATACACCAGTTGGGCAGTTTGGTTTATTCCCGCTTCCAGCTGAAACAAGCCCATGCTCAGCGCTGATAAGTTTTGCTCGAGACTAGCGACTTGAGGGACCAAGCTGGGCACAGATGAAGACAGCAGGCCGTACTCAACCGTATAGACACTCGACTCCCCGCTGAAATTAGCAACGCTGCTGTCGGTCGCGATGGTTTGGTTCAAGCCGAGAACTGCGTCTCTCACGGATTCGGAGTAGACCTGTGCGCCCTGAAGAACCACGAGGACGGCGTCGAGGCTCTCGTTGTTGACGTTCGGAAACGTTGCGTTCAAAATGCTAGCCGCCTTTTGCGACTCACTGTTCGAGGGTCCGCCAAAACCGCCAGTGATATTATACGAAACTGATGAAAAGAACAGTGGAACCACAGTCAAACATGCGAGAGCCACGATGACCCAGACGACGATAATCCAGCGATGCCGCTTCCTTATGAAAGCATTCAGCGGATCGAAACGAGACTTAGACAACTAAACCAAACACTCCTTTTTCAAATCAAGACTGTTATCGCTCAAACTGCAACCTTCCACCGTGCGACACCGCAGAGCAACTCTTAAAGATTTTTCACAATTTCCAGAATTCATTCGAACTGACGGCAACACACAAACAAGACCGTTTCCAGATTAGTGTGGAACTGGCCGCAATTTGAACAGATCAGTGTCGCCCATCCAAGTTAGACCTTGCTGAGATCCGAAATCTTTATAGGTGGTCTGTGAATTAGCCAACTTCAATTCAATTGTTCGGGACTGCTTATGAAGAACAAGGCACGGTTTATTCTAGGCATCGTTCTTCTCAGCCTTCTCACCCTAACGTTTAGTATTCAGTTTGCGGCGGCATCTGCGTCGGAGTTTACTCAGGCATACGGACTATCGGGAGACAATGAACTCTATTCGGTGGTTCAAACCAGCGACGGAGGATACGCACTGGGCGGCTTCACAAACTCTTCGGGTGCCGGCGGTTACGATTTCTGGCTAGTCAAAACCGACGCAAACGGGACGATGCTGTGGAACCAGACATACGGAGGAACAGGAGATGATTACGCATATTCAGTAATCCAGACCAGCGACGGAGGATACGCACTAGCAGGCTCTACCGATTCTTTCGGGCCGGGTGAGACTAATGCTTGGCTCGTCAAGACTGATGCAAACGGAAACATGGTTTGGAACCAGACGTACGGAGGAAGGGCAACGAACGAGGCCACCGCCGTGATTCAGACCAGCGACGGAGGATACGCACTAGCAGGGTACACGGATTCCTACGGGGCGGGTAGCTATGACTTCTGGCTAATCAAGACCGACGCGAACGGAACCATGCTGTGGAACCAGACATACGGAGGAACTGGAGACGACGAAGCATACTCAGTGATACAAACCAGCGACGGAGGATACGCACTAGCGGGATACACAGCCTCTTTCGGGGCGGGCATGGATGATTTCTGGCTAGTCAAAACCGACTCTTCGGGCAACCTTCAGTGGAGCCAGACCTATGGAGGCTCAGGCGACGACGAAGCGTACTCAGTGATACAAACCAGCGACGGAGGATACGCACTGGCAGGATTCACAAACTCTACTGGAGCTGGCGGCTATGACTTCTGGCTGGTCAAGACCGACGCGAACGGAACCATGCTGTGGAGCCACCCTTACGGGGGTTCAGGAGACGAATTCGGCTCGGCAGTGGTCCAGACGAGTGATGGAGGGTACGCGATCACGGGCCCCACGGACTCTTATGGAGCTGGGAACTTCGATTTCTGGCTCGTTAAAACCGACTCTTCTGGAAACATGCAATGGAATAAAACTTACGGTGGCTCAGGAGACGACGAATCCTATTCTCTGATAGTGACGAGTGACGGAGGATTCGCAATGGCCGGTTTCACTGATTCTTTCGGCATAGGCATTTACGACGGTTGGCTGGTAAAGACAGATTCTTCTGGAAACACGGTCATTTCCCAGTCTTCTTCCAGCGGAATTTCCGAGCTTGAGACAATCGGAATAATAGTCGTCTTAGCCATCGTAATCATTCTGGTAGTCGTTCTATTGCTCAGAGGAAGAAGGAAATCTTCCGGATCGAAAACGAATAGTCAGAGCGGGAACCCCCCAGCCCCGACATCACCTTTTTAGCATTCGGAGAGCTCCTGTAATTCCAGAAGTTTCTCGGGCATGTGAAACGTTCTGTCAGTTCGTGTTGAGCATCCAAAGTGGATTCCCGAGCATCTTTTTGTTTTATCGTTGTTCTGCTTGTTGTTTGAGCGCCGTGTTCATTTCTTCGAATCCTCGCTGAGTGTCGCGTAGCAAGCTGCGAGTGAAGGGAACTAACAGGCCAGTGAACTTCTCGCGCTGGATAAACTTGACAGAATTTTCGCCTGAAGGTTCAATAATAAGAGCGTGCTCGCCATCGAACAGCCAAGGTAGATACAGACGTCCCAACCAGCGCAGTTCGTGGTTTGGGTCAGCTTTCAGCACTTTGGGATGGAAGGTCATGCCCTTGGTTCCAGAAAGTTGAATGAACACTTCTAGCCTTGCTCCAGTCCTGACTTCGCCCGAGGCCCGCCGTATGAACGGGTTCCAACGGGAAAAACCCTCAAAATCGGTGATGAGCTCCCACACTCGTTTGGCAGAAGAATCAATCATTATCTCGCTAGAGAGCTGCTTCGAAAATGCCACTAAAACACCTGTTTACATTAGCCCGTGTAACCGATATAACTCTAACTATGGTCAAGATAAATGCGCGGCGGCCCCGCGCCAATCAGCTTTGAGACGCCAATGCGCACGGTTCCCAACGCGCTCCAAATGTTATTGAGGCAAGATAGCATGTTGGAGTGTGGAGGGAAAACTTAAATTTGCCTGATTGTTGTGTTCGTTATGGAATGTTTGTCGTGATGGTATGAGAGTCACTAAGGAAATTGTTGAAGAGAAGGGCACTGATAGGCTGAAGAGAGGGTTCGCCAAGATGTGCAAGGGCGGCGTGATAATGGACGTCGTGAACGGTGAGCAGGCTAAGACCGCTGAGACCGCCGGGGCTGTTTCCGTTATGGCTTTGGAGGCGGTGCCCGCTGACATAAGGGCCAAGGGTGGAGTGGCAAGGATGGCGGACCCGCAGAAGATTAAGGAGATAATAGCTGCAGTCACGATTCCTGTCATGGCTAAGTGCAGGATTGGCCATTTTGCTGAGGCGCAGGTGCTTGAAGCCTTGGGCGTGGATATGGCTGACGAGAGTGAAGTGTTGACTCCTGCGGATGAGGAAGATCATATTGATAAGAGGAAGTTTACGATTCCGTTTGTTTGCGGGGCGAGAAACTTGGGCGAAGCCCTGAGGAGAATTAACGAGGGCGCGGCGATGATAAGGACCAAGGGTGAGCCTGGAACTGGAAACGTCGTTGAAGCTGTGAGGCACATGAAACTCGTTAATCGAGAGATAGCTGAACTGAAAGCCTTGTCGAAACTGCGATTGAAGGAAAAGGCGGAGGAGTACCGCGTGCCGCTGGAACTGGTTACGGAAACGAGAGATTTGGGCAGGCTGCCCGTTGTCAATTTCGCCGCGGGCGGAATCTCAACACCGTCCGATGCCGCTCTCATGATGCAGCTCGGTGCGGACGGCATATTTGTCGGTTCAGGAGTGTTCAAGTCTAAGAACCCAAAAGGGTATGCCAAGGCGATTGTTGAAGCCACGATGCATTATGATGATCCGAAGATTCTGGCAAAGGCGTCTGAAGGTTTAGGCGAGCCGATGGAAGGAATCGACACTTCGAAGATGGATGAAAAACAGAAGATGCAGATACGGGGAACCAATTGAAGATTGGAGTTTTGGCGGTACAGGGCGCTGTTTCTGAGCATGTTGAAGCCCTAAGAAAAGCGATGAAAAAATCGAAAATCGACGGCACCGTTGCGTATGCGAGAAGCTTGCGAGATCTCAACGATGTTTCGGGCCTCGTGATACCTGGCGGCGAATCTACCACGATTGGCAGGCTCATGCTGAGCACGGGAATGGAAGGAAAAATAGTTGAACTTACGATGAAAGGGCTGCCAATCCTTGGAACTTGTGCAGGCACGATTCTGTTGGCCAAGGAAGGCGACGAACAGGTCAAACAGACCAACACAGACTTGTTGGGTTTGTTGGACATGAAAATCCTCAGGAACGCTTATGGTAGGCAGGTAGACTCATTTGAGGCCTATGTGAAAGTTCCTGAGATTGGAGACGAACCCTTCAAAGCCGTGTTCATACGGGCGCCAACCATAGAAAAAGTTTGGAACGATACCAAGGTATGGGCTGAATACAAGGGTGCGATAATAGGGGCAAAAAAAGGAAATATCTTGGCCTTGACTTTTCATCCAGAGCTAGCTGATGACCTTAGAATTCATGAATACTTTCTTAAAATGGCAAAATAATAACTGTTAGACTTCAGAAGATAGGATGACCAATATTCTGTTGGCTAGTGGCTCTATCATGCCTCAAAACGACTTCTTTGATACTTCTGCCACGCACGCTGCCAAGCGATGCAGAGACGTCAGACGTAATGGTACCTGCTGTGGCGGGCTAGTTGGCTGTGTTTAAAATTTAATAAGGCTAGGCGTTGCTCATCAGTTAACGAGTTTGCGGTTGCTGACTCAATGGCTGACAACCAGGAACTTTTGTCTTTATCTGCTGACGACGTTTTGGCCCAGTTGAAGACGTCTCAATCTGGGCTTTCGTCGCAAGAGGTTCAGAACCGCCTCGCAACGTATGGTCCTAACGAGTTGGCTAAGAAGCAGAAGCGCACGGGACTTGTTGAGATTCTTTACCATTTGAGAAACCCGCTCGTTCTTATTCTCTTGATTGCTGGCTTGATCTCCGGGTTTTTGGGAGACGTAACGGACGCGGTCATCATTTTCTTTATAGTGCTTCTCAGCATTGTTCTTGACGTTTATCAAGAGACCAAGGCTCAGAACGCCGCTGAAGCGCTGAAGAAGAGGGTTACTTCGAAGGCGACGGTGCTCAGAGACGGCGTGAAGAAGGATGTGGAGTTTTCCGGTATCGTACCAGGCGATATTACGTTTCTGATCGCAGGGGACATGGTTCCTGCTGATTCTATGCTGATCAGTTCGAAGGACCTGAACCTCAACCAGTCGGCTTTGACTGGTGAGGCTTTTCCGGTCGAAAAGAATGCCGGTCCGCTGGCGGTTAAAACTTCTGATCTTACAACGTGGAACAACTACGTTTTTCAAGGCACGTCGGTGGTTAGCGGAACCGGAACCGCGGTCGTGGTGAAGACTGGCAGCTTGACAGAGTACGGGAAAATCGCGAAGGAGCTTGTGGCAAGGGCGCCTGAGACCGAGTTTGAGAAGGGACTCAGGAGGTTCGGGGCTTTGATGACCGAGGTCACGTTGGTCCTTGTCGTTTTCGTCTTTTTTGCGCGGGCCGCGTTTTTCTATACGGGCACCGCCAGCATTTTCGATTCGCTACTCTTCGCGGTGGCTCTTGCTGTCGGCTTGACGCCGGAGCTTCTTCCCATGATAATGTCCATTAACCTGTCCCAAGGCGCCGTGGCGATGTCCAAAAAGGGCGTCATCGTGAAACGTTTGGCGGCCATTCAGAACTTCGGAAACATGGATGTTCTGTGCACAGACAAGACAGGCACGCTTACGGAGAACAAGCTCACACTTACCCAGTTTACGGATGTGGAGGGAAAAGAAAGTCAGAAAGTGCTGCTGTACGCGTACTTTAACAGTGTGTTTGAGGCTGGACTGAAGAGTCCCTTGGACGATGCCCTTGTGCAGTATAAAGAGTTTGACGTGAAGGCGGTCGTGAAAATCGACGAGATCCCCTTTGACTTCATCCGAAAACGCGTTTCAGTGGTTGTGGAGTATGAAGGGCAGAGACTCGTGATTGCCAAGGGCGCCCCGGAAGAAATCCTTGAGATATGCTCCCAGTGCGAAACCGATGAGACCTTGAACGATTTTTCAAGTGATTATCAGAACAAGTTTAAGCAGAAATATACGGACTTGAGCGCGCAGGGTTACAGGGTTTTGGCGGTCTCGTACAAGAAAGTCGCAGACGACAAAACGCACTATACCATCAGCGACGAAACTGCAATGGTTTTTCTGGGTTTCCTGTCTTTTTTGGATCCGCCTAAAGAGAGTGCAAAGGAATCTATCGTTTTATTGGCTCGAGATGGGGTGGCGCTCAAAATCATCACGGGCGACAACGAGCTGGTGACGAGAACAACCTGTGAGCAGCTGGGCTTTCAGGTGGAAGGGGTCGTTCTGGGAAGCGATATTGCTCATCTGCAGAACGATGCTCTTGCCAGAGTCGTTGAGGCAAACAACATTTTTGCCAGGGTTAACCCGGCTCAGAAAGACAGGGTGATAGGAGCCTTGAGAGCGAACGGGCACGTGGTCGGGTACATGGGCGACGGCATAAACGACGCGCCCTCGTTGAAGACGGCGGACGTTAGCATATCCGTCGAGAACGCCGTCGACGTCGCTAAAGAATCCGCAGATCTAATACTCTTGCAGCCCGATTTGACCGTGCTTGATCAAGGTGTTTTGGAAGGCCGAAAAACCTTCGGCAACACGATGAAGTACATCCTGATGGCCGTCAGCTCGAACTTCGGCAACATGTTCAGCATGGCCGGAGCGTCCCTGTTTCTGAACTTTCTGCCCATGACGGCCGAGCAGATACTCTTAAACAACCTTTTGTACGACTTGTCGGAAGCCACGATACCGACAGACAGCGTGGACGAAGAATACATTCAGAAACCAAAGAAACTGGACATCTCGTACATAAGAAGATTTATGATTATCCTTGGACCAATTAGCTCTATCTTCGATTTCATAACCTTTTTCCTAATGTTGGTAGTGTTTAAAGCATCGGTTGGAGTATTCCAAGCCTCCTGGTTCATCGAATCTCTATCGACACAAACTTTAGTGGTTTTTGTTCTTAGAACGAGAAAAACGCCCTTCTTCAAGAGCAAGCCTGGAAAATGGCTACTGACGAGCAGCTTATTAGTTGTGGGAGTCGCCTTTGCGTTGCCCTACTCGCCCCTCGGCCCTATATTGAAGTTCTTGCCACCGCCTATAGCGTTCTATCCAGCCCTAGCAGTGCTAATCGTCGTCTATCTGTCTATGGTCGATGTCATCAAGAAATGGTTTAACAAGAGATATGCCCACTTACTGGAACAAAACGTCGTTAAAAGAACCTGACAGGACATTAGCTTGTTGCGATGGCGCGTGCTAGCTTGCGAAAATAAAACAGGGGTTACTGGGTCTTCAGATTGAGTGCCGCTTCTTTTCTTCTTATTTTTTCCACGTTGCTTCTTCCATGCTTCCATTTTGCGTGACTCTTCATTCTTCTTATGAACCGTTTCGTTCTTGCCTGCTTCTTGTTAGCCCTTTTCAAAGCAAATCATCCTCTTGTGCACATCAATGGTAAACGAATATTATAATCTATGCGCAGCCGCCTCTTGCTTGTGAACCTTTCAAGAAGAAAAGTTCTGTTGGTTTTCGCTTCCCTCTGCTGTGTTTCTTTCTCCACCTGTCTTGCGGCCTTCTTTTCCTGCCTTCGAAACATGCTTTTCTCCAGAGCATCGTATCCCAATTTTCTGCGGGTATGATACAATCAGACTTCCCTGGGCCGTCTGCATCATCAAACTCTGTGGTGGAGAATTTGTTTTCTGACATCATAATGATCAACTGACCTTCCGGCTTGTTTCTCCTGCATACGTGGCTTGTTACATCAGGACGTGTTCGAAAACACTGGGCTCCAGCATCAGAATCATCTTGTCATAAGCCTCCAGAAACTCCTGCCCAGTTTCCGTCCTCCGGTATCTCACTCTTCCAGCAGTTGAATTCATCTGAATGAGATCGCTTGACTTCATAAGGTCCAAGTAATATCCAGACTGTTTAAAGCTCATATTGCAACTCGTCAAAATGCACGTAATTCCAGTTGGTTTCTTTACCTCTCTCAGAATCTTCGCCATTATTTCCAATTTGGAACGATTCCCATCTGAAAATCTATTGATTCTTGACATGTTGATGACCTCTTAGGCAAAACAAGCCATTTCTAGGCAAAAGCAAAGAATTGCAGTGACCCGAAGGCGTGCCTTCCCTTTTGTATATACTGCTAGCGGACCTTATAAGGATAAGCCAGCAAACCCCACAAGTTCAAGACGACTGAGACCTAAACCTGCACCATTGCGAAAACTTTTTGATGCATAGTGGAGACGCTGAAATCTTGCTCTTAAACATGCGTCACTTCTCAGTTTGAGAGTGCTTCATTTATAAGCCTCGACGCTAACTGTAATGCAGCGTGTAAGAAGAGATTAGAGCGCGCTTTTTGCACAGCAGAATAGGGAATTGAAATAGTCATTGTTCGAGAAAGAAATGAATAAGGCAGTCTGTGCTGATTGTGGAAAAGATTGTGAAATCCCATTCAAACCTGACCCAAACAGACCTGTTTTCTGTCGAGATCGCTATTCGAAACGTGGACCGCAAGAAGGGGATTCCAAGTTAAATCAACAGATTTGCTTAGCATCGTTTTCACCTATTTCATTTCAAAATACGCTAACGTAATAGAGGTGATTTGAACCTTGGAAAGAAGAATGTTCGAAACTACATGTACAGAATGCGGCAAAGCCACAACTGTGCCTTTCAAGCCTACGCAAGGCAAACCAGTTTACTGCAGGACCTGCTTCTCGAAGCGCAATCTCAATCGATCAGAAACAAAGAGCTTGGATTTCAGTTTCGATACGAAACAGGCATGGGCTCGGCGAGGAGACGATTGGAAGGGAAGAAGCGAGCAAGAGCCCGTGAACGTCTACAAACTGTAAATGCGATACTCTGACGCGAAGAATTATTCTGATCGCGTCAGCATTAAGGGCCAGAGGACTTAAAACCAGTCCTTGGCATGAACAAGGCGTTGAGTCATACGTGGCATTCCTGAATCTCCACTCACATACACCTATATACTCGGCCACACATCTCTTAATAGTTAGGATTCTCTAGAGGAAGAGTTCAGAGATAGTGTGCTTTTTCTCTGATCGTTCTGACTGGTCACAACCATCAATAAGCCATGTTATCATGGTTTTGGAGGTGCAAAAGTGGGTAAGAGAAAAGTGTTAAACGAAGAAAACTTGGAAAACATGCTGTATCCGGGCAAGGATGATGTGCTTGGAATGGCAATCAAGATGCTTGGTTTTGACCGGATCATGGTCAAGTGCCAGGATGGTAAGGATCGATTGTGCAGGGTCCGAGGCAAACTGAAAAGACGTGTATGGATCCGAGATGGAGACATCGTGTTAGTGTCGCCCTGGGATTTCCAATCAGACACGCGAGGCGACATATTTTGGCGATACAGAAAGAACCAGACTGAACAATTGAGACTCAAAGGTTACCTCACGATGTAGCTGACCCAGAGAGCTTTCGAAATTCCTCCCCATTTCCCGAAAAATGTAAAATCTGGAAAAATGGTGAAAAAGTTTGAAAAAGAAAACTTCAACAAGCGAGTATCTCGCTTTTCTTTCAGCAAAATACGAGGTTGACCCAGATGAGTTCTTCAACGCGTTTAACGTGGCAGGAGAAAGCAAGAAGTCTAAGTGCGGAGACCTTTCGATTGAGCGTCGGGGCGAAACACACGATACGGTCATGTTTATGATTCTGACGAATTCCAAAGTCGTTGCGCAGTTTTCAATAACCAAAGAATTCCTGCTGGAGAAGGGCCACCCTATCAAGGACTATATGCAAACTGACAGCATACGCAGATACTTGGCCAAGAAGGCTAGACGCTCATTGGATTTTGCAATCAAGGATCTGCAGAGCGGCATGACACAGATTCGTTTGAAGGCCAAGGTTTTGGAGATTTCAAAGACGAACGTGGTTTGCACGCGGTATGGAAACTACGCGAGCGTGGCAAATGCTCTAATAGCAGATGAAACCGGAACAATCAAACTGTGCCTGTGGAATGAGCAGATACGGGGTATTTCCGTTGGAGACGACATTCAGATACAGAATGGACGGACTTCTACGTTCAAAGGCCAAAGACAACTAAACATTGGAAGAACCGGCCTGCTCAGCAACATCAGCAACATCACTGAGCTAGGCTACCAAGAGAAAGCCGTCATCGTCTCAGAATCTAGTAGCAATAGAGGAGCTTTGGAGGAATAATCCTTTGAAGATAATTGGGGGCTGGAGAAAAATGGATCGACAACGTGGATTCTTGAATGAGACCACAGGGCAGAATCTGGTAGTCTCAAAGAAAGAGTTCAGCCCCACCTATGTCGCACTGCTCTTCCCCCCAGTAAGAATCGATGATAAAGGAGAAACCATATCACCAGCATATGCGACCGCAGCGAAAGCAGAAGCCTATGCGCTGGGCTGGATGGAGAAACATCCTAAAGGAACAGAATCAACCGTCGCACCCCATATAGGTGGAGGTGACTAAAACGAGTAGGAGAAGCAAACCTATGGGGAAAGCAATCGACAGACAGAAAGGTCATCAAACGAGAAGAGCACGCGGCGGAAAAAAACAGAAAAGAAGATAGTGAAATACGCGCGCTCAGTCTAGCGTCTTCAGCATCTTTTGAAACGTACTTCTAAATATCTCTTTTCCGTTCAACGCGCGCGAAAACATCCTTAGGCTGTTCAGTTGTTTGACCACTTTATAAGGAAGCATGCGTAGTATAGGGCAATAGCGTTTTGTTGTTGAAGGACGAGAAGCGCGGCAACTCTAGACGTTACAATCAATGATGAGAAAAGAGTGATGGAAAATGTCGGAAAAATCGGGAATAGTTTTCGTAGGTAGCAAAACACCAATGGACTATGTTCTGGCGGTTATCACCAGACTATCTGCTGACGATGCTAAGGAAGTAACCTTGAAAGCACGAGGACGAGCGATTGCCACAGCCGTTGACGTGGCTGAAATAATCAGAAGACGCTTCCTAAAGGACCTAAAAATAAGCAAAATCGCCATCGGAACAGAAGAGATGCCCGCAAGGGAAGGCGAAAACAGATCACGAATGGTTTCAACGCTCGAAATAACCCTCGCAAAAGACTAGGAAAACCTTGCGAAACAAATGTGCGAGCGCAATAAGAGTGAGGGACTATTGAGAAACGGGCACTGATGAAAAACAATGAAGCTTGCTGTTCTGGTCTACGAGTATCCCCCAAAGATTGTCGGTGGCTTGGGAACTTATTCAGCTGAGATAACTCGTCAATTTGTTCTCATGGGCAATGACGTTACAGTTTTCACTATGAATGATGATGCAGGTAGCCTACCGACGCTTGATATTTGGCACGGTATCGAAATTCATCGGCCGCAGCATATCGACATTTCTCAATCGTTGCCCGATGTAGTTGCAGAAGACATAAAGGAATGGGGCAGTGGGATACAGTGGTTCTCAAAAATCCTTATGTACAATTATCTGAGCGCCGCAAAACTCGTTAATGAGTTGATAAGAAAAGAAGGCGTCAAGTTCGATCTTATCGTTGCTCATGACTGGCTTTCAGCCATAGGAGGAATGACTGTCAAGCAAGAGACAGCATTGCCTTTTGCGTTCCACGTACACTCGACAGAGAAAGGAAGAACGTTTGGAAAAGGCTCAGTCACGGTGAGCAACATTGAACTCCACGCGGCCAAGGCGGCTGACCTCGTCGTGACAGTTTCTCATGCGATGAAGGATGAGCTGGTAAGCCTCGGATTTCCTAAAGAGAAAATTCAAGTCGCCTACAACGGCGTTGACGCAAAAAAATACGATCCAGCAACGGTGACTTCTGAGCAGATCAAGAATGTTAGAGCGATGTATGGTATCAAAGACGGTGACTACATGATTCTTTTCATAGGCAGACTCGTTAGCGTCAAAGGCGTTGACAAGCTTATCTTGGCGTTGCCTCACATTCTGCAGAAGAATCCAAAGGCGAAGCTTGTGATTGTGGGTCAGGGCGAGTTGCAAGAGTACCTGATGAATTTGGTCAAAACCACGAAAATGAGCGATTTTGTGAAGTTCCGTTTCGAGTTCATCCCAGAAGAGGAACGTATCCTTCACTACGCAGCGTGCGACGTCGCAGTCTTCCCAAGCTTCTACGAACCCTTCGGAATAGTGGTTCTCGAGGCAATGAGTATGGAGCGGCCGGTTGTCATCGGCGCAGCCGGCATCAGCGGTATGCGGGAGATAGTCCTGTATCACGGCGAGGAACAGTGCGGTTATCACGTAGATCCAAGCAACCCTTCAGACATAGCCTGGGGCATAAACTGCGTCTTGGAAAACGATGAGAAAAGAAAGTGGCTGGGCAAAAACGGGAGGCGCAGGGTCCTGAGCGAGTTCACGTGGGAAAACATAGCTGAAAAAACCCTGGGGCTCTATGAGCACATAATCAAACGCTAAGCTAAGTGCGTGCCCAAAAGCTAAAAGCTAAGTGTTCAGAAAGAGGAAAAGGTGATTTGGATGCCAATGGCATATGTGTTGATAAATACAGAAGAATATCACCCACAGTTGATTAAATCATTGAAGGAGATTAAGGGAGTTGAAGAGGCTTATCCTGTCTACGGCGTCTATGACATCATTGTAAGAACAAGAGCGGATACTATGGACAAGCTTAAAGAAACACATGACAAGATAAGGAAATTGGAAAGAGTTAGACAGACGCTGACGATGATCGCGCACGAAGGATAGAAAAAAGCTTCTTCAAATATAGCGCGCGCTTAGCTGAAAGCAGTTCTAGAAATTTTAAAGGAACCATGACAGATGAGTTCAGCGTGTCTGTTGGGAAAAAACTTAAGGAGTGCGCGATCAGACATTGTGAGGGTCTTTATGAATGATTTTGTGGCTCGGCAAGTTAGTCGAAGTCATGTGCTTTCCTTAAACGGTGGAATTGTTGATGTTTTTGGGCTGTTTGATCCAATAGGTGAGAAGAAGTGGTCTGAGGATTGGAATCCCTCGATTATTTTCCCTCCGTCAGGTATTTGTCAGGGCACGGTGTTTGAGACTAGAGGCATGGACGGAAAGGAAACTATTTGGGTTATTTCAACATTCGACCGGAACAACCGAAGTCTAACCTATACCACGGTTACTCCGGGTTTCAAAGTTACCATTATTGAAGCCAAATGTGAACCTGATGGTACGAGTCAGACTAAGGCTCGCGTGACCTACACTGTCACGTCTCTTTCGGAGAAAGGAAATCAATACCTTGACTCTTTCTCAGAAGATTACTATAGTAAAATGATGACACATTGGGAAGAAGCCATCAATCACTATCTCCAACACGGGTATCCTCTAGCTCACCATTAAGCGCGCGCAATTTTACCGGTAAACACGTGTTCAATTCTTAACCCCCGCATAGGGCCAACGCGCAACGTCATAAATTTGATTTATCTGATTGAAATAGCGGGGGGCATTATCCCTGTTCGGTTTCGTGCGCGGTCGCCTTCGCTGTGCGAGGTTCGACACTTAGTTCAGATGGGAATAGTTGTTCTGTGTCGTTGTGGCATTTAGCTCGGTTAAGGGCAGGACGATTTTGAAGGTTGAGCCTTTTCCTGCAATGCTTTCCGCCTGTAGACTGCCGCCGTGTGCTTCTAGTATGCGTTTGGTGATTGCTAATCCGAAACCCATGCCTCTAGCTTTTCTTGTGACTAAGGGGTTTCCGATTTTGCTCTTGAATTCTTCAGGGAATCCGCAGCCTGTGTCTATGACGTTGAATTCCAATTTGCCGTTCAAAGGTATGCTCTCTACAGTCAAGTTTCCTCCCTTGGGCATTGCTTCAACCGCATTTTGAATCAGATTCGCCAAGGCTCTGGAAAGCAAGTTTGAGTCTACTTTTATTGCTGTTTCATCATCATTTGCCCTATCGACTAAGTGGATGTTGTTTGGAACTTCAATGGAAAGTAGCGCTTTTGTGGCAATCGCTTTTGGAGTGGTTCTTGTGAGTTCTGGTCGAAGCTCCTGCGAGTATTCTACTAGGCTTCTCACTATGTTATCCGAGTAGATTATGCTCTTTTCAATCTCGTCAAGCATGCGTCTGCTCTGCTCGACTTGATTCGTGCCTTTTCTCAGAGAGTATGTAGCGTTACGGATTCCCTGCAGTGGGTTGCGAAGATCATTTCCAACCATCGTCGCCAATTCGCCGATAGTAGAAAATCTCTCCGCTCTCGTGAGTTTCAGACTCGTGTTTTCGATTCTTTCCAACATGGCGTTCAGGCTTTGAGCTAGGGACGTTATCTCGTCTTCACCTTTGACTTCGACACGTTTGGACAGGTCACTAGACTCGCCCAATGAGCCGATTTCACCATTCAGCTTGGTCAGGCGGGACAACACTCCTTTTTCAAGAAGAATCATGATGGTGCAGAATACGATCACCAAACCAGCAATAAGCAGAATTAGAAAGAAGTTGATCGTCCTTTGGCCTTGAGCAAAAATGGTTCTGGGCATCTCGGCCCTGACAATAATGGCTGGATTCGAGAATATGTCCGTTATCAAAGCATAACCACCAATGACTGTGCCGTTTAGAGCTTTGGCAAACAGAGGGTTTTCAATGGATAATGTTGAGTTTGCCACTTGAAAGTCATGTGGGAGGTTCGGATCGTCAGTTCTGTACAGAGTCAATGGCAGATGAGTCTCCTCGGACAGAGCGTCGATTCTTGCTTGGTTCAGGTATTTGCCGATGATCACTGCTCCTCGGACGGGACCATTGGCCTCACTTGTCAATATGGGCTCTGAAGAAATCATCACCGTAGTATTCGACAGAGTCAATATTCCCGCAACATACTCAGTGGGGGTGTCAAAATGCCAGAGTTCCTCGTTATTGGATATTGTTTGTATCAGTTCCTGGGAAATCGGGATGTCGCATTCAGCTGTTTGGTCGTATGCTTTTGCATACACGACTCCTCCTGTTGAATTTATGTATATCATGAAGTCTACGTCTGAGTATTGGAAGGTGGAGTCCACTAGGTTGTCCTGGATGTATGCGGTGTTGTTGTTTTCTATGAAGGCATAAGTATCATTCCATTGTGCGTAGTCGCTGGCGAATAATATCAGACTATTGAAGGTGTCATTGAATGAACTCACTACTTTTTCCATTTCTTGGCTAGTTGTCTTTTCTTCTAGACTCACAAAGCCGTTGGTCAGCACTGTCTGCGATAACAGATACACGCCAATTATCGTGCATAAGCACACGGCTGACATGATGAGGGCTGTCTTTGCACGTATTCTCATAACGTCACCGCCCAGTCCGTCATGGATAATTGATTGGCGCTGTCGAAAATTTCTGACACACCGTGCACCAACGAAGGAACGTAAGCTCCCCAGAGTGTCTCTATTTTCATTCCTGGCATGCACTCCGGATTTCACGGACTGTCTGTGGTGTCTCGGTTGCTGGCACAAAAGCCACCTGGGTCGTCTCCTGCTTCTTGTCGTTTTGGATCTTGGCAGGCAAGGTTATCGTGAAGGTTGTTCCTTTGCCTAATGTGCTCGTAACGGTTATTGTGCCGCCGTGGGCTTCAATGAATCTCTTGCAGATAACAAGTCCAAGTCCAATGCCTCTTGACTTTGTTGTGAAGAGGGGTGTCCACAGCTTCTGCAGGGTTTCATCTGGCATTCCGACGCCAGTGTCGGTAAAACTGATGGATAAATTCTCCGCGCCAGTTTTGCTGGCAATGGTCAAGCGACCGCCGTTTGGCATTGATTCTGCGGCGTTCTTGATGATGTTCGTGAAAACTCTTTCGATTTTGTCTGCTGCAGCTTCCACTTTGATATTGTCTGCTATCAGATCTTTCACGGTGATGTTCTTGGGGATGCTGGCAAGCGTCAGTGCGTGTTGAACCGCTGCTTTCGGGTTTATTAGTTGTTTTTCGAGTTTGATCTCTCTTGAAAAGTCTAGTAGGTCACTTGTGATGTTGTTCGAGTGGGTTACGTTGTCGTCTATTGTTTGAAGCATTTGCTTCTCTCTTTCATCCAACTTGGGGCTTGCCCGCGTTTTGAGGTAATAAGCCGCGTTCCTGATGCCGGCTAAGGGACTGCGCAGATCGTGTCCGACCATTGCTGCAATTTGACCTATCGCGGCCAGTCTCTCGGATTGCAACAGTTTTTTCTGAGCATCAACCAATTCCTGCGTTCTTTCTTTCACTCTTTCCTCAAGTTGCTCTGCGTATTTTTGGATCTTGGCATTAGCCTCATTCAACTGTTTGATCAACTGAGCATTTTCAATTGCCACTGCAGCCTGATGTAGAAACAACTCTAACGGTTTTAAACTGTCCTTGGTGGGCCTTCTGCCGTCATTGGGGTCATCAATGCTTAACACTGCGACTACGCGCCCGTCGGCGAGACGAAGCGGCGCATAGAGTAGGTCATCAGGGTTCCAATCAACCATCTCTTTGGGGTTGAGGTGGCTAAACACAACTCCTCTGCGAAACTTCTCTCTGACTAAGGGATCGCTGTAGGGTAGATAGTAGAATTCTCCGAGTTTGAAACGTTCAAATTCGGGTCCAAAACGTTCTAGCCAAATCTTTCCCGACTGACGGTTGGTCCAAATGAACACTTGTTCCTTCTCTGTTAATCCGGCGGTCACAAGATTCTGAGGTTCTGAAAGGTCTAGCTCCTCATCTCTCACCGAGAGTATGACTCTTCGCCAACCAAGGCCTTGAATCGCATCTACAATCGCTTGAAGACGTTGACGCATATCACTTGAACGAATCATTTCCGCTGAACTTCGCATCAATGATGTTTGTTGGCCGACCAAGAGGCCAAGCTTTTCCTCGCTTTTTTTCAGTTCAACTGTTCTCGCTTCTACCATTGTCTCCAGCTTTGCCGCGTATTCTTCAAGCTTCTTTTCCATCTCCTTTTTATCCGTGACATCCTGCATTACTGTTTCGCAGCCGACTATCTTTCCGTCATGTTTCACGGGGTTGCTGACGTATTCTATGATACGTTTTCCGTTGGGAGTTATGATTTCTGTTTCGCCCTCAGCGTTTTTTCCGCGGACAACACTAATGTGTTCCATGAACATCTTCGGCCTGTTTTTCATGGGAATGAATCTGAGCATGTTTTTTCCAATAATATCGTCCCTGTTCAGTCCGTACTCGTTTAGGAGTCTGTTCGCATAGGTGATGGTTCCCTTCCGATCCATTCTGAGTATGCCGACTCGAGCGTTTTCACAGAGGTTTTTGTATCTCTCTTCAGATGCTTCGAGTTCCTCGAAGGCTTTTTTCTGTGTGTGCTGCTTGAGTTTGTCTTTATCTTTGCCCGACGAATAAAGGAGAAAAACAGAAAGAGCTAACGTAAATGCAAAGGGGACCACCCAGAATAAGGCTTCGAACAACTGGTCTGGGTTCATTCTTCTGGAATACTCCCTGGGACAGGTTTAGATTTGAACGTTACATTAAATGCAAAAAGATTCTAGTTAAATGCTGCGAACATGCAATATATAGCTGCAAAGTGTAGTGTTGATTCAAATCCGCGTGATTTGCACTTGGAACTTCTAAGGGTCTTAGTCGTTTCAGAGCGTGCCACATTGTTCTTTCTTTGCGAATTGAGTCTCAATATTCGGAATTCACAGCTAATATTAGGCGTAGGCACTTTTTCATTATATCTGCCTTGAGGTGTTCCAATGAAAGCTAATTCAGAGTTTGAGAGTATTCTGGCAGATTCGGTTGAAAAGGGATTGTCAGTTCTTGGAGAATCTCCTAAACAAGTAATTTATTCTTATCTTGAGGACAAGTACAATCTCCGAAAAGAGAATATCGCAAGCAGGACGGATCTCTTTGTTCCAGCAATAGAGAGAATCTTCGGATCAGGAGCAGAGTTCCTTGAGGCCGAGATACTCAAGATACTGTACGAAAGACTTGGATTGACCTTTGAAGCCAGTGAGCATCCTGAAGCAGCCTTTATTTCATCTCTTCAAAAAGCCCAAGCGCACGTTGAGAAGGGAGGTGAAAGACCTTGAGCCAACGCAAACGAATTCTTGTTGTCGACGATGACTCCACCATAAGAACGACGATTTCCTTTATTCTGGAAGAGGAAGGATACATCGTTGATGTTGTAGAAACCGGAAAAGAGGCGATTGAAAAAGCACAGTGTAACTATTACAACTTGGCTTTGTTAGATTATCGACTGCCGGATATGGAGGGAACGGCGCTTTTGAGCACGTTCAAGGAGACTACTCCCAAGATGGCTAAGATAATGGTCACGGGATACCCTTCAACGTCCAATGCCATAGAATCCCTCAATAAGCATGCTGATGCCTTTCTAGTCAAACCGGTGGACCCTGCAATCTTGCTCAAAACAGTAAGAGACGAACTCAGGAAACAAGAAGAAGATCAAGCGTATTCCGAAAAGAGAGTGGCAGAGTTCATCCAGACGAAAATAAAACAAATAGAGAAACAACAATAAAAGAGAAACAACAATAAAATGATTTCCATTATCATGCGTGCAATTTGGTCGTCTAACTTGGCTAGAATCGCCTTCAATGGCGACGTCTCGCGCGCGCTCCTCCGTGATAAAATACTCTTTCTGCAAGGCGATCCAGTAACAAGTGGAAATAGATAAGCTCAGCATGCCCTAAGTGTCCTTTGAGTGTGCTCTCCCGTTCTACATCAGCAGCGTGGTAAGATGTCTTGAACCTGCAGCGAGCTGCTAATGTTTCGAGTTGACACTTGATTCTGAAGGGATAGGTTTTTATAGTACTTTGTACTGACTGTTGGTCAGTAATTGACTATTAGTCACATAATGGATGTCGGTCACATTGTCAACCAGCGTAAGGAAAGAAAAAGAGAAAGAACAACGTCGCAAGCTCATTGTGGACGCTGCCCAGACGCTTTTCTTCTCTAAACATTACAATGAAATAACCATAGAGGAAATTGCGAAGAAGTCGCAGCTTGCGAAGGGCACATTATACCTGTATTTCAAGAGCAAGGAAGCCTTGTACTCGGCCGTCGCTCTAAGAGGAGCCCATGTGATGAATGCAATGTTTAAGGATGCAGCAGGCCGTAACCAGAGCGGATTGGAAAAAGCCTTTGCAATAGGTGAGGCCTATTATGAGTTCTACAAGCGCCAACCGCACTATTTTAGCATGTTAGAAGAAGCTGAAAACCTGCCCGTTGCAACCAGCGACGACATAAACGCAACGGAATTGATGAAGGTAAGTCGCGAAAACCTCGAAATATTACTAAATGCCGTGGTCAACGGCATAAAGGACGGTTCGATAAAACCCGACTTGGATCCGATGCAGATATCGATTTTCCTCGCTCAGTCGACGAGGGCCATGATACTGCTTCCACCAGATTTCGAGATGCTTCTGAAACAGGCGCGTGCAGATAAAGACACCACAATGAAGTTCACGCTGCAAGCGCTGCGACGTTCGCTAGAGAACATTCAAACCAAAACAGGGGGACAAAAAAAATGAAAGCCGTAATCTTTAACGGAGCCAAAGAAGGCGATCTGACAATTAACGCAATAGAAAAAACCATTGCCCATCAATTGACCGAAAAAGGATGGGAGGTTGAGCCCATCGAACTGCGCAACATACAGATCGCCGGTTGCGTAGGCTGTTTCGGCTGCTGGGTCAAGACTCCGGGAACTTGTGTGATTGATGACTATGGGAGGGAAACTACTAGGAAAGCCATCCAGAGCGACCTGATGGTGTGGCTGACTCCAGTCACCTTCGGCGGATACTCCTCTGAACTGAAGAAGGCGCTCGATCGCATCATACCGATCTTGTTGCCATATTTCCAAATATACCACGGACAAATTCATCACAGGATGCGCTACAAGAAATATCCAAAACTCCTCGTCTTCGGAGTACAAGAACCGGGCTTAGACTATGAAGAAACCTTTGTGGCGCTGGCCGAACGGAACGGGCTCAATTTTCGGCCGCCTGGCTATTCTGCGAGTGTCTTTCGAAGTGATAAAAATATGGAAACGATACCCGCCTTTGTTGAGGAACAGCTGAAGAAGGTGGAGGTAATATCATGAGCCAGCCTAGAAACGTGCTGCTTTTGACGGCAAGCCCAAGATGCGAAAGAAGCAACTCTCACGTAATTGGAAAATTCCTAGTGGACAAATTGGAGGAAAAGGGTCTAGTGTTTGAAGAGGCGTTTGCCACTCGCCTAGTCAACACTCGGGAAGGTTCCGAGAAACTGTTGCGTTCCGTTGACAACGCGGACATAATAGTCCTTGCCACTCCACTGTACGTTGACAGCCTGCCCTCTTCAACTATCAAAGCCTTGGAACTGATTCATGAACATCGAAAGGCTGTACCTCAAACGAAAACGCAGATGTTAGTTGCAATCATGAACAGCGGCTTCCCAGAAAAGGAACACATGGACATCGCCCTCAAAATCATGCGCAACTTCGCTCAAGAGTCAAAATTCAAATGGGGAGGAGGAATCCGCGTCGGCTGGGGCATGGCCCTCAATAGCGAACCGCTGGATGAAAAGAAAGGAATGACCAGGAAACTCACGAGAGGCCTTTCGTTAGCTTCCGCCAGCCTTTCAAAAGGCCAGCCCATGTCAAAAGAAGCTGAAGACTTAGCATCCGCCCCCTTCCTCCCGCTCTTTCTGGCGAAGAGTATGACGCGCCTATTCGGCAATCGAGGCTGGAACAAGCAGGCAAAAGAAAACGATGCCGAAGCAAAAATGTACGATCGGCCTTACGAGCTCAATCAATGAAACACTAGCGGGAGCTCACTCACGTGCATCCGATGACATATTTGCCTAGCGACTTGCGTCAGCCTTCCGAATTTGCATTTCCTCAGTGAGTTGCCATGTTTTGCCGTTGTCATGTGTCTCCTCGGAATGCCATCGGAAGGACTGCGGAGTGATTTGGGAAAATATCCATTTTTCTGGATAACCTTCAATGGTTTTGCTCTCGAGAACAATCTCATCATTTACCTTCCTCGCGATAAAAATTCGCACGATGCCCTTAGTGGGAGAGAGCCAAGTGCTACGCCAAGCGTCGATCTTTGGATCATAAAATCGGATAGTCGTTCCGAAAAGAATCATCCTTTGGGAATTCTTCTCGTGCCCCATCCAAACATCCTGTATCGCTGTCCCACCGAGGATCCATCCAAAGTGGATCTCTCCTTTCAGCTTGATCTCAGTTCCATCCGCTTGGGTATATCGGGCTTCGATAATGTTCCAGTCGCCGACGAACTGGCCGAAGAGCATCAATTTCTCTTCCAAGTTTGGGTCAGGACCATCTGATCCTAGACCCTTGATCTTCCAGCCTCCGCTTGTTTCTTTCGATTTGTTAACCATTTGAGACTCACATCCTGAGGATTTGCGAGGTTAGTTTGTTTGGAAAACAAGATATATTTTGCCCTAGAACAGAGTAACGTACAAGCCTCTAGCATGTGCGGGCTGTTTCTGTAAATTCTTTTGAAAGTCGGGCCTCACTTTTTTAACAGCCACTGAGGCAGGCATCTCCGGCACAGCGAGAATCGCCATCAAGTTCGAACGCTAAAAGCCAATTGACACCATCAGGGACAACTTCCACACCTTTTGCTTTCCTCTTCTTCGTCTTTCTCTTCATTCTTCTCACCCTAAAGCGCACGCTAATCCTAGAAGATATCAAACCAACTAATCTGCAATCTGCAAATAGTCTATTGAGGACATATTTCCGTATATAGAAAGGAGATTCCGTGCGCTAGCATGTTACGTGTATCAGTGCGGCTAGTTTCCGGTGCTCTTGGTCTATCCTCTCAATTGCCGCGGGTGTTGGCAGGATGATCGTTTCGTATTTTTTCAGGATTTCCTGGGCTTCAGGCGTGATGGGCAGCGCTGCTTGATGGCCCGTTCCAATGTATACTACGTCGGGCTTTTCATTCTCAAGGAACGTCAGCTCGCGTTCAGAGAGAGGAGTATGACCGTATTTCGGCTTTAGATGTCTGGATTTTTTCTTTTCTCTCTTAGTTATCGTGCCGTCGGTGTGTATAACGATGTCCTTTTCGTACCTGACTCCGTTCACCTTTATCCAGCCGAACTCAGCTTCCATGTGCATACATCCGCACAAAACATATCCCACTCAGTATTGAAATAGGTTTTCGGGCACAAAGTCTCTGTCTAGATGGAGCGTGCGCTAGAAGAAGAATGGCTCATATGATAGGAATATGATGTAGCTCACGTGCCCAATACTGATTGTGAATCCAGTAGGTTAATATGCTGCGTTCTTGACTCTAACGGAGCAGCAAGATTTTTGCCCATAATATCGTGAAACCGGATTATTCCGTTTTTGCTTTTGGCATATCTGCTAGAAAAGAATTCGAGGTGAAAAACATGCAAGACACTAAGGAAATGGAAGAACGAATTAGACGAATCGAAATTTGGGCCTATCGGTCTAAAATGCACGAAATGCAACGATAGTAGATTTCACATCTTTTTTGTTTCTTTGAAGCGCATCTACTCGGCGCGCGCCTTTGGCGTGATTTTTTGGTGGTGGATTTTCTTTAAGTGTTAACGCGTGCACCGTCAGCCTTCCTAGCGCGAGCGGGTGTAATGGATCCGCGTCCATTTGGGTATGAGTACCATCGGGCGTGCGCGTGGATAGTCTTACAGTCTCACGTTATGCTTTTTCCTGTAAACCATGACTGTTAGCGGGCGGGTGCTATTTCTTTCCGTTGACTAATAGGCGGGCTATAATAGAAAGGCGAAAACCCGATAAGGAGTGCTCTCCGGTCGGACATAAAAAGGGGGGAAGGTTTCAGTTACGGGTTTTGTTGTCCTGTTGGTGCTGTTGCACGTCGCCTGCGTGCCACTAAGAGTATGGCGTACGCTATTATCGCAGTGCAAATTATCATCAGCACCGCAATAACGGTGAGCAGCAGCGTCAGTTGATTCATGTTTTCAAGAGACAGGTAGGTGGGCACGCTCGTCACGGATATCGGAATGGACGAGTACCCTGAAACCTTATCCGTAGTAACATAGATTTCGATTTGGCCGCCGGTTGCCCTTCCGTCATTCGGCACCGTGAACGACACGTTGTCACTCCAGTTTCCTCCGTTCGCAGTGATAACGGTGGAAGTGGAAGGTATGACGGTCTGGTTGGTTTCCCACATCCCAGCCGGGTCCCACGGGTAGTATATTGTGAGGTTCTCCAGAATCAAATCGGCTGTCCCCTTATCGTACACCCAGAAATGAAGCGTCCCAGAGTCGCCAGGCTTATAGTAAGGTTGGTCCGTGTATCCATTGACGGTGACATTTTGCTGCGCCACGCAGAGTGGCATTAAAGTCAATACCATCGCAACTAAAACCACGCATGGTAGAAGAGCCTTTCTTTGCATCTTAAATTCCCGCTGTACTCTGTGGGGGCAATTAATATTTAAGATTTCCCGCGATAGACATTAGCGCTTTGCGCGCAACGGAGAATGTGACGCTTCCATTTGGCACATTTTCTCGCCAGCTAATAGCGCGCGCTTCGGGTTTGCCTAAGCGTCTAAGGCTTTGAGCATACTGCCTGACCGATACCCTTCGAGGTCAAAAGTTGCGTACTTGAATCCCAATTTTGTCAGGCTTTCTGCTATCTTGTCCAGACATTCGTCTTTGAAGAAGAGTTTTCGTTCTTCTTTTCCAACTTCTATTCTTGCAAGTCCCTTATGGTCTCTGACGCGGAGTTCTTTGACGCCGGTTATTTCTTTGATTATCTTTTCAGCGTCGGCAACACGGGTCAGCTTTTCCTTTGTTATTCTTTCATTATATGGAATTCTCGTGGCTAAACACGGCTGGGCTAGTCTATCATAGATTGAAAGTCCCAACTTTTTGGATAGGGTGCGAATCTCTGTTTTAGTGAATTCTGTTTCCACCCATGGACTGTAGACGTTTTTCATCTCTTTTACGGCTTCAAATCCTGGTCTGTGCTCTCGTAAATCGCTGAAGTTTGTTCCCTCAAAAACCGCTCTGTAACCGAGCTTCTCTGCAATTTTTTGCAGTTGCTGTAAGAGCTCTTTTTTGCAGTAGTAGCATCGATTTTCGGGGTTTTCGCAGTACTTCTCGTTAGACAATTCGTCAGTTTCCACTATGCGATGTTTTATACCGATTTCTTTCGCTGTTTTCTTCGCTGTTTCCAGCTCTTCGGCTGTGTATGTTGGGGACTTTGCCGTGACGGCGATGGCTTTTGCGCCCAAGACTCTCTGACAAATTGCGGCTAGAGTCGAACTGTCTACTCCGCCAGAAAAAGCCAGGACCACACCGTGTTTTCCTTTTTCTTGAATGAAGTTTTGCAGGTTTCTGTACTTCTCATCTGAGTCTTTCGTAGCAGTCACCGTTCTCCGAGCGCTTCTTTGGAGGTTGTCGTTACAAGTTCAAGTACCTCCCTTAGGGGTCTTTTGAGCTTGTACGCTAGGCTCTTGGCGTCTTCAAATTCAGGCTTGATACTCAGAATCTCTCCATTGATGTTCTTGGCTACTTTTACTCTCACGTTCTGTTTTAATCCGTCGATATCTACCTGTATTGTTACTACGTCGCGGCTGACGATGTGCCTCTCGCAAGTGTATTCTCTAACTCCGAGTGTTCCGGTTTCTTGGATAAGAATCTGTGAAAGGTGAGGCGCATCTTTTGGATCGGCAATTACTTTGATTATCTGTCCGGGCCTGTTCTTCTTTGTGAACATGGGAGTGACGCTGACGTCTTTTGCTCCCTCCTCAAGCAGTCTGTCAACGGTGTATCCAACAACCTCACCAGTTACATCATCTAGGTTTGTCTCCAAGATGGTTATCTCATCTTTCAGCATCGCTTGTTCGAGGGTTTTTCCCACCGTGATTCGCAGAACGTTAGGCATTTCTTGAAAATCTTTGTTCCCTGCACCATAGCCTACACTCAGGGGAACCATTGTTGGATAAAAACGGCTCACTTCATCAACAACGTTGACCAGGATGGCGGCGCCGGTTGGCGTGGTCAACTCGTTTTCTATCGGGCCTCCCTTGATCGGGAAACTCTTGGATTGTAGAATAGCCAATGTTGCAGGGGCAGGACTTGGCACGATGCCGTGAGAAAACTTTAGGATGCCGCCTCCGACTGAGACGGGAGTGGAGTAGATTCTTGCATCGAATAATCCGAGATCCTCCAAAGCTACGGCGCAGCCCACTATCTCTGCTGGCGTATCAACCAGTCCCACTTCATGCAAGTGTGCATCGGCCAGACTGTTTCCATGAAGCGCTGCCTCGGCACTGACAAGCGTACGAATAGTTCTTGAAGCAAACTCGGCGGCTTTTTTTGATAACCCTATTTTTTGAGCCAGCTTTTCCACGGTTTCTATGAGTTCTTGACCATTTTTTCTGGCAACTGCTTCGGCAGAAACATCAACTTTGGTAGCTCTGAATTCTCTTCGCATGACCTGTTTGATAGCAACCTCAACGTTCGTGTAGCCTGCGGCTGGATCTTCCAAGAGTTTCACGGCATCAGTTACTTTCTTGGCGTCTGCCCCAAGATCGAGTAGTGTTCCTAAGAACATGTCGCCAGAGGCGCCGGCTGTTTGGCAGTCGATTGCAACGATTCTTTTAGAATTGGCGTTGCTATCCATGAGCATGCTTATCTCTGGAGAAGAAAAATCATAAATCATATATTGTTTGCGGTTTCCAAGAAAGGAGGATGAGTGCCATTGTACTCCGTCAGAGAAGTGCTTGAAAAAACCGCTAAAAAGGAAATTTCGGTTGCTGAGGCCGAACGATTGCTCCGTTTTCTTGCAATAGAAGAGCTGGGCGATTTGGCCAAGATTGACTCGAGCAGGGAAATCAGGAAAGGCATACCGGAAATAATTCTGGGCGAGGGGAAAGCCACATGTGACCTGGTTGAAATATCGCTGAGGATGCTGTCGAAAAATGGTCGAGTTATAATTAGTCGATGCGGCAGAGAACAGATATCAGCTATAACCGAAGCTGCCCCAAAAGACTGTGTTTTATGTGTCCACGAAAAAGCTAAACTTGTGGTTCTCAAAAAACGCAGCTTCATCGTTAAGAAAACTGGCGGAAAGATCGGCATCTTGACGGCTGGAACGTCTGATATCCCAATAGCCGAAGAAGCAAGAGTCATGGTCGAAGAAATGGGCTGCGAGGCATTAACCGCCTACGACGTGGGCGTAGCTGGAATACATCGACTGCTTCAACCTCTCAAAGACATGATCCTGAAAGATGTGGATACCCTCGTAGTCATCGCTGGCAGAGAAGGCGCTTTGCCTTCGGTTGTAGCAGGACTAGTCGACGTTCCAGTAATCGCGGTTCCAACCTCCAACAGCTTCGGCTTTGGAGAGAAAGGTCTGGCCACGCTCATGGCCATGCTTCAATCCTGCTCGCTGGGCTTGGCAGTGGTGAACATAGATGGAGGCGTGGCCGCCGGAGCTGTCGCCGCGCTAACGGCTAACCGTGCCGCAAAATTCAGAAACTGAGCTGCTTTGGTTATTACGAACAAGCTTAGCGGGCGCGCGAAATTTCTGTCTTTTTGCGATTCTTGGCCTAAAAAGTGTTTTGAATCAACTTTAGTCGACGCTCTCACGAGGGAAATCCCTTTGGTTTTTCTGGTATGCCTGCATTTGCATCAACCAAGTGGGAAGTGTCTTTGGTTGCGGTGTTGCCGGGAAAAGTGGTGGTTTTTGGTGGAAAAACTGTTTTTTCGTATCCTTTGTACCTGTAGTAAGTCATAGCAACGAGCCACGAAATTAGGAAAATCGCTATGATTGCGTAGCCCATGGTTTCGAAATCGAGGCTGGCTAGAAAACCCCAGAAGCCGCTTGTCAGACCAACTTCGCTTGCGATCACTTGGATCAACTCGATTCCTCCGATGGCGAAGGCTACTAAAACGGAAATTATCGTGATTGTGAGGTTGTAGTATATCTTCCGTATAGGCTTTAGGAATGCCCAGCCGTATGCGCACCGCATTGACACGCCATCTGACGTATCAATTGTGACCATCCCTGCGGTGAACAGAAGCGGCATTATGAGGACGTACCAGAATGGTACGCTACCGGCGATGCCTATGCTTATGGCAATTAGAGCAATCTGAGTTGCCGTATCAAAACCTAACCCGAAGAGTATGCCTACGGGATATATTTGCCAAGGCTCGTTCACAATTTTGAATAACTTTCCAAAAGTTTTACTCATGAAACTATTTTTGTTGAGGGCATCGTCCAGTTGGGTTGCAGTGAGCTTGCCGTCTCTCAAGCCCTTGAATGTCTTGTATACATCTAGAACTATGAGAACGTTGACTAGTCCAATGATGAATAGAAATACGCCGCTGATCGAGGTGCCGACTATGGCCCCTCCGCTCTCAAACGCAGGTACAGCATTTACGACTGCTTTGGTTGCAAGCACTAGAGCGGCTGTCAACGCGATTACGATGGTTGAATGGCCCAGAGAGAACCACGTTCCGACTGTTACGGGTCGCTTCCCTTGTTGCAGCAGTTTTCGGGTAGTATTATCAATCGCGGCAATATGATCAGCATCAACCGCATGCCGCAGCCCAAGCACATAGGACACGATGCCCAGCCCAGCGAGAACAGCGTATTTGAACCCAATCATTGTTGCAACTATTACAAGTAACACTGTCACAGCGGCCAAACAGCCGTAAATACTGCCTATGTGTATTTTCTCTCTCCACGTTAAACCCAATCGGTCGCATTGTTCTTTTAATTTTTGATTTTCCTCTTCTACCATGACCAGTTCTCCTCTAAGCACGCGTGCGCAGTTCCGAAAGTGCTGATGGTTGGATTATCTTCGGTCACAACTGTTCATCTAGTAATACTTTTATTAATATGCGTGTTACTAAGGCATATAAAACCTTTTAGGCAGAGCGCGCGAAGCTTTTAGGCGCAAAACACTAACAATCAATAAGCGATAGGCATGCCAAAAATCACCCGCACAGGCGTAACGTTCCCACCTGAACTCCTCAAGGACTTCGATGAAATCATAAGCAAGATGGGCTACGAAAGCCGCAGCAAAGCCATACAAGACGCAGTAAGGCTCTTCGTCTCAGAAAGAAAATGGATCCACGCAGAGGAAACCAGCAACCAAACCGGCATTCTAGTCATGGTTTACAACCACGACGTTCGAGGCCTAGAAGCCGACTTAACTGAAACACAGCACAAACATAAAACATTAGTAACATCAACCATGCACATCCACATTAGCGAAAAAGACTGCTTAGAAGCCATAGCTGTAAAGGGCAAAGTCTCTGAAATCAGAAAACTGAGCGATGAACTTGCCACCAAAAGAGGAGTAAAAATTCTAAAAACAATAATCACAACGCCAAGCGACCAATAGCACATCAACTCAAACAGACGAACAATATGGGCAAGCATGAAGTGCGAGCCCTGTCCGACCTGAACCTACAAGTGAACAGAGGGGAGTTTGTCGCCATCATGAGCCCGTTTGGTTCTAGCGCGCGTGCAAGAATTATGACTCTTTCAGACCGTTTCCGGGAAGAGGCTGCGCGGTATCTGGTGTTGGTCTTTTTCTTTCACGTTTCATAGCAACGGCAACGAAGAAAGATATCGCGGCAACGACGATGGCTAGGGCAACGACAAATAGCACAGGATGGCCTGCCGGGCCAAAGGCATAGACCTTGTCGTCCCATGAGCCCACGTAGACGACACCGTTAGTAACAGTTGGAGAAGAATCCACCGAGCCGCCAGTCTCGTATTTCCACACCGCTGCGCCAGTTGTAGCATTCAAAGCGTAAACATGGCCGTCCCATGAACCCACGTAGACAACACCACCTGCAACAGCTGGAGAATACACCTCATTGGAAGGGCCGGAACTGGTCGCAGAGTTCCACATCAGCGCGCCTGTTGTCGCGTTCAAAGCATAAACGTCGCCACCTGAACCAATGTGGACCACACCATTAGCAACCGCTGGAGAAGAACTCACAGCGTAGCTGGTCGGGTATTTCCACACGAGTACGCCTGTCACAGCATTCAAGGCGTAAACGTTGTTGTCCAATGAGCCTGCGTAGACGATGCCGTTGGCAATGGCAGGAGAAGAAAACACGTAGTTGCCGGTCGTGTAATTCCACATGAGCGCGCCAGTAAGAGCGTTCATTGCATAAACATTGAAGAGCATATTTAACGGCGCTGGAAGGACTGTGCCGTTTGCGTCGGCAGGATTATATTTCCAGACTAATGCGCCAGTCGTAGCGTTCAAGGCGCAAACATTGTCGTTTTCCGTGCCAAAATAGACCATCCCATTGGCAACGGAGGGAGAAATTGACTCGTCACCAGAGCCAACATAGACTATTCCGTTCGCAACATCAGGAGAAGATTGCACGGTGCCGCCAGTTTGGTAGAGCCACATCAAGGCGCCAGTCGTGGCGTTCAGGGCGTAAACGTCGCCGCCTGCGCCCACGTATAATATGTTGTTTACAATAGCAGGAGAAGAAGACAGTCCGTAGAAAACAGTTTGATATTTCCACACTAGCGCGCCAGTCAAAGCGTTCAGTGCATAAACCTTGCCGTCCTCCGAGCCCACATAGACAGTGCCATTAGCCACCGTAGGACTACATTCAACCCAGCCGCCGGTCTTATAGCTCCATAGAGTTTGGTTTGTAGTTGGCCCTGTTGAACTTGAATACCCTGAGTGCGCAGGATCATGGCCAAACATTGGCCAAGAACTGGGATTATCGGCCCGCACGAGTTTGACGTTAAAAGCCAATTGAAACGCGCTGGCTGACAGAAGAACCAACAAAACCACAGCAACTAGCCTTACCAGCATTTCTCTTCCAATAATCTATCTGTAACCCGTGAAAATATAAAGCCTATGATAGTGTGCACGCTTGCTTTTCAGCTTCGAAACTCGAGAAACGTCCAAGAGCGTAGCGCGCGCAGAATTGTTAGGAATTTAAAAAATGGATATGTGTCTATAATTCAACGTAAATGTGATTCTCTTTCGTTGAAATCTTGTATGTCTGCAGATCCTTTGCTCCACCTACTATCCATCTTACTGCACCGGAAACGTTTTTGGTCACTTTTCCACTTGTAACATCAAATTGTGCATGATGTACTGGACAGATTACAATATTTTTCTCAAGTATTCCACTTGGCAAGTAGCCATGCTCATGAGAACAGATGGCATCCATAGCATAGAAATTCCCATCAACATTAGCAATAAGAATTTGCTTATTCTTAACAGTAAATCCCTTCATAGTTCCCTTTGAGACATCAGAGATTTCACAAACTTCTTCCATCGGCACTATTTCGACCGCCCTTCCTTACCCCGACTTGTTGCAGAAAAGAAATATTGTCGCTAATAAGTCTTCTCCAGACTCACTCAAATCCATTCTTCACCAAGATTCTAACGTATTGATGGTTTAGTTATAACTTTTCCGCAAAATCGGAAAGACAGAAATCTTAAATTAGCGAAGGGTTTTGGAGAATGTTCTGGATTTCGTCCAGTTTCTTGACTTTGAAGTCCCCGCCGCTACTGTTGAACCCGATGGCAACTAGACCGATTCTTTTTGCCCCTTCTAGCTCATCAGAAGCATCGCTGACAAAGGCTGCTTCCCTTGGTTCAACATCAAACCTTTTTAGAACGGCGTGAAATGCCTTCCTGCTGGGCTTACACACGCCTAAATCATGCGAGGTAAAGATTTCATCAAATAATTTGTGATTCACTCCAACTATTTCCATTTTCTCAATCTTTTCTGACTTACTCCCGAGTGTGTCACTTAGAATAGCCAAGGCATAATTCTTCTTCAATTCCGCCAATAGTTCGTTGATTCTGGGTGTTCTCTTGAATCTTCCCCATATTTCTTTCCTATCAACGTCCAACCATTCACTCAGCAAGTCTTTGTGTAACCCAACCCCTTCTGACCATCTCTCATGAGCTTCTCTTAGGCTTATTTTTCCAACAGACACCAGTTTTTCAATCTTAGGCCAAACCCTGTCGTTTATGCCGAAATCATGGACGCCATGTTTCTCGAGAAATCTCTCTACTGCCTTATCTATTATTTTCTGGTTCCCAGTGTAGAGAACGCCACCTGCATCAAAAATTATGAGCTTTATCACGCTCACATTATTGCTCACCTGTAAATAAAAAGTTGGTTCAGCTATAACTTTTCTGCAAAACCGGCGAGCGTGGGGGGTTGTGGTGTGGATGGATAGGAGAGCATAAGTGTGCTCTCCATGCTGGCGGAAGTTTAGGTTTTGCTTTTTTGTTCTCGGTTTTTGGTTCTGACTGCGACTGCTAGGCTTAGTGCTGCTATGGCTATGCTTGCTGCGGCTATGATTGGAAACAGCAGTCCGTTGCTTGGGTCTGTGTCGGATGTTGGTGTGGGAGTCGGTGTTGTTGTCGATGACGTGGTGGAGGGGGCTTGATAGTTTTGCAAGATGGGGTTTCCTTGTTGTTGTTGGTATACGGTGGCGGGGATTGACGTGGGGCTTGATGAGGCTGTTGCTTGTCCTCCGAGCGTTGGGGTTGACTGGGCTTCGAGCGGCATCACCCAGTAGCTGGGCTGTTGGACCTGCAGGATCAGTGAGGCACTGTTCTGGGGAGGAATAATCATCGTTGAAGCCGCGAGTCCGATGTAGGTTGGTTGCCAGTAGACGGTTACGTTTACCTGTTCGCCTGCGACTGTGACGGTAATGGTCGTTTCATTTTGCGGAAGCGGTATGGGTATCCAGTTCCATGCGTCGATTTGGACGGGTGCCAGGGGCGTCACGAGGGTAGTCGTGCCGTCGGCTTGGGTTGTGTTCCACATGACGGTGTTGGTTTCGTAGCCCCAGTAGTAGTCGGATCCGAGGATGGATGCGGTCACGGATGCGCCTTGGGCTGCGGTTCCGTTGGCGTAGGAGACTTGTATTGTGAGCGTGGTCGTTGGGTATGATGTGACGTTCTGCGTGGAGACTGTGAATGTTGTGGGGCCGGATATCTGCTGTATCGAGTAGCCGTACTCCACGACCGGCGCTTCGTAGATTTGTATAGGCTGGGCGCCCTGTGCGATGTTTGTGCCAGTCAATGGCGCGGGCGTGTAGTAGATGTTATTGCCCGATTGATCAGCCGTGACGGTGAATATGTATTGCCCGTTTGGAAGCTCGAACGAGGCTGCTGGATACTGAGTTTGGCATGAAGAAACCATGTAGCCGGTCGTGTTGAAGGCGGAAACCGTATAGTAGTCTGGAAGGCTGCTGGCCGTTTGAACGAAAACCTGCACGCTATTGTAAGAACTTGCCAGTTCTAGGCCTGGCGGATATACGTGACCCGATGTTGCCGAAACCGTTGAGCTGGAACCCGCCATAGCTGCAAAGCTTAGTACAAGAACGATTGCCAAAACCGAAAACATAATTTTCACTATGTTCATTCAATCTCACTCCATGCCAGTTATAGATTAAAGTCTACTAGTTAATCCTAGGCATTAGTACTGCATCGTTCCAACTGTTGGTACAGCAACTTTGACCTCGCTTGAGTCTCAGTTAAGCCTGTGATGTGAATTCGTGAAGTATTATCAAACTTGGTTCGTTCTGGAAGGAGGCGGAAACGGTGCGGCACTTCCCTTCTGCGCGGGGAGAGAAGGCGGGATTGTTGTCGGTTTCTTTGGAACACGCGTTTTTCGGCGGGTTAGGGATTTCGTCGTTATCAAAAGAAGGGCAAGAACCAAGAGGAGGGGATAGTATAGGAAAGTTTCTGGAATTTGTTCAAATTGTGCGGCTGATAGGCTCAGGGTGTGAGAGCCTTCCCCGAAGGTTAGGTAGAGGTAGGAGGTTGTGTTGGTGTCGCCTTCGAGCGCGCTGATTGGGTTTCCGTCGAGGGTGATGTTGTACGGTTTGCCGAGAAAGTTTTGCTGCAGGATTATGTCGGCGAAGCCTGATGTTCCCGCTGGAACGGTGACGTTTAGGTTCATTGTTTTTTGGTAAGGGTTGAAAGAAGAGACGGTTATTGAAGCGTTTGTGAACGCGTCGACTTCGAAGGTTTGGTTTCCGTAGGACACGTCCAATCCTTGCAGTGGAGGGGTCAGCGTCGGCACTGTGTCTAGGCCTGGCACGTCGGCCTCGTCGCTGTATCCCCCGCTCTCATACTCTCCTTTGTAGTCAGTGGTTACGACTTTTATTTCTTGAATGCCGCTGGCCCATTTGTAACCGTACTTGTCTGGGACGACGAGTCGGTTGGGGCCTTCTGGGCCGTACGCCAGTTGCGGGAGCGTGGTTCCGTTTGCTTCCAGAGCTAGGATTGTCGTTGTGTTCAGGGCTTCTTCCATGAAGAGGTCTGAAGTGTAGCCGTCTGAGCATATCGTTTCAATCTTGTAGGCGTCGGGTTTGATTCCGGCTAGAGTCAAGAGGTAGAAGAGTGGTATTCCCGTCCAATTGTACGTGACGTCTGGATAGCCGTCAACGCATCTGAGCTCGGCCACTTCTGAAACCATCGGGTAAGAGTAAAGCTCATTGTACGTGAGGTTCAGGGGTCTGTTAACGTCCCCGTCTATCAACAACGTCATCGATGATTGGGCAGGGGCTGCCCTGGGCAGAGGCACAAAGGCGACCAGAAAAGAGGCTAACAATAGAGCCAGAGAAGCCATTCCCACTGTCTTGCGCATGTTTGTCGAATGTAATCGCTGCAAGTGTTTTGAGACTCCGAGAATGCTTATCCATATTTATTCATGTAATCGTACCGAAAAAGCTTTTGGAAAGGCGTTCAACGGTGTTTGCCCATTTAGAAGCATGCGTTGCTCGCATATCCTTTCATTCGATGTTGATGTCACACTTGTGATGCAATCTTGGCGTGCGCTCTTGATGGACTTGGCCCAGAAATTTAGGCTTAAATACCAGAACTTGGCTGGCACTCTGATAAACAAGAGTAGATGAACGCGAAGTGCCTGCTTTAGAACTGAATGATGTTTCTTCCGGTTATAATAGGCAAGCGGTATTGCATGATATCAGTTTTAAACTTCGCGAACCGTCAATATACGTTGTCTTGGGACCGAACGGCGCTGGCAAGACGACTATGTTTAGAACAATCGCTGGCATCCTGGAGCCGTTCAGTGGTAGAATTCTTCTTGATGGTCAGAACGTAACTGCGTCAGCCGAGGCAAGAACGAGAATAAGCTATCTCTCGCAATACAACGCGATGCCTGAAGAGATGACGGTGTATAACGCGCTCAAGTTTTACTCTGATATAGAGGGCGGATCCCCCGACAAGGCAATTGAGTTGCTGGATCTTGGCCAACTGAAAAACAAGAGGTTTTCTGACCTTTCGCAAGGACAAAAAAAGAGAGCTGCTATCGCAAAGGTGTTTCTGCGCGAGAGAGCTTTGTATTTGCTGGATGAACCTACTGCGAATTTAGACCCAGCTGTTTCAAAGGAAATTCGAGATATCATTCTAAAATTAAGTAAGGACAAAATGATTCTGTACTCTTCACATAACCTCTATGAAGCAACGGACATTGGAACTTACCTGATTTTAATCAAGAATGGTTCCGTAACATTGTTTGATAAGATCTCAAACATTAAACCTAAACAGTACCGAGTAGGTATCAAAGCCTCAGCGGACATATCTAAGATTGTTGATGCCCAACGTGAGGGCGATTACTTTGTTTTGAATGTATCTAGCCCTGAGGAAGCAGGGCTTGCTTTGAAAAAACTGGTCGAAAATGGTATTTTGGTCACTGAAATGCGCCAGCTAGATAATCCATTGCAAGAACTTTTCGAGAGACCTAACGTAAACGTGGAAAAAACACAAAAGGAGTCACAGCAAGTTGCCTAATAGTGCTTTGATTTTTGCCAAGCGAAGCCTCAGTTTAAGCAAAATACTATTTGTAGATGGGATTGTTCTTGCTTCTGCTGGGATCTTGTTATTTAACGTCGGCAAACTTTTAACTGCAAATGGGCTTGCCATTGTAAATGGCCGGGTCGCGCTCTTTTCCGTTTCTCTTATGGCGGAGGGAATTCTTCTTTCCTCAATCCCTGTTGTTTTGCTGTATGTTTATGACAAAAACAACGGGGTTTTGGAGTATTTGCTTTCGCTTGGTTGGAATCAATACGACATCTTTAAGTGCTACTTAAAAGCCGCGCTCTTCTTGGCGCTTACTCTTTTTAGTTACGAATTAGCCGTCAATGTTGCAGTAAGTGGGGTTATAGGAACATCAGGTACCCTCATTTCGAGTTTAGTGGTGTCAGCTGTCACTGCCGCGTTAGGTTTCTCAGTCGTTTCTTTTGTTACAGTTGCCATGGTTTCTTTCAGCTCATTGCTAAAGCAGAGAGTAGGCGCAAATAGTCCTCTCGCTGTAATGCTTGGTGCACCGATTATCGCTCTCACTTTCTTAATTGCGTTTAGTTTACCGTTTTTTACCGGTGTCTTAATTGAGCTGCTTATTGCCGGCGTAGTTGGTGCGCTGTCAATTGTGCTTTTGATTTTGTCAAGCAGGCTCATTAGAAGAGAAAAAATGCTTCCATAAACCGGTTTGCAGAAGACATCTAAAAGGTCTTGTCCAATCCTTGGAGCGCGCAAAAAAATGACGGTTACGGGTAGTGTCGTCCGAAGTTTCTCGCCACCAGCGTGATATCTTTCATGTCTATTTTGCCGTCTCCGTTCAGGTCTGCCGTCGGGTTCCAGTTTGGACTCCCAGGAGTGGAGCCGAAGGCGCGGGCCACCAATGCTATGTCTTTCAGGTCGACTCTTCCGTCACCGTTCACGTCTCCCATGAGTCTAACGCTTATGGTTCCGCCAGCACGCGCGTCATAAGTGTTTGGAGTGATTGCAGCCGCTGCGAACCCCCAGGTGAGACAAGGTGTCCCCGCTGTGTTCCATTCGAAGAGAAGTGTGTAGTTTTGCCCTATGCCTAGGTAAACAGGGTAAGAGTTGATAGGCTCGCCTTTGCCAGTGGTCGTGTTGTAGTAGGCGGCGACGACCCAAAGGTTTTCAGGAAAGTCTCCGGCGTCGCTCACTGTGACGTTGATGTATGCCATTCGCCCCTGGTATGCTATACTGCTGTTGGTTGTTATCGCCAAGACTGATACTTTATGAACGTCGTCCACATAATTGCCTATCACGTTTCCAGCACCATTAACCGTGATTGAGCCCGGCGACAGCGTGGGCGAGCCATTCGCGGTAACATTTTGCAAGAAGTACGGTTTCGAACCTGCACTTTGCGTGAGCGTTGACTCGAAGCTGAACGTGTGTGTTGAGCCGCTGTCCCACCAGAAGCTCGGCGACTCGTTCCACAAATAGTTAGAGCCGTCGACCGTGAAGACTGTCCCCGTGAAGCCCGGACCTACGCCCACTTGGCTAAAGTTGATCTGGTACTGGGTCGTCCAGGTCCACGTGATGGCTGACGCCGCAAGCATCACGAAAGCAGATCCAGGCGTGGACCCTGAGGTTGGAGCACTTCCAGAACCCGTCCAGCCTGTGCAGACGTATTGAATGCCTGGACCGGCAGATATCGTAGACGTGACGTAAGCATTGACGTCGGTTCCGGAGTCGAACCATCCGCTCTCGAGATTGGTAGAGCCGTAAGCAGTGACTGCGAGGTAGTACTGGGTCGCGTAATTGCCTATAACGTTTCCCAGACCGGAAACTGTTAAGGAGCCATTTTGCAGTGTTGACAGACCCGTCGTGCTTGCCCAAACGTACTGTTCAGAGTTCGAGGCAACCAAGAGAGGTGACTGGAACGCAAAAGTGTGTGTTGAGCCGTCCATCCAAGAAAACGTTGCAGGAAGCTCAGCATAGGTGAAGTTGCGACCGTCTATTACGACTACGGTGCCCTTGAAGTCGGACGCCACTCCGACTTGGCCAAAAGTGATTGTGAAATTGCTGTATGAACCCACTGTCAGGATGATGCTTCCGCTGCTCGGCGAGTTCTCGGAGTCTCCGCTGTAGCTTGCGGTAATCATTACAGAACCGAAGGCAGTATCAGTATAGGTTGTCGTACAGCCTGAGGCTGAAAGCGTGCAAACATCTTGACTAAAGCTACCCGTGCTGCTGTTCGTGCTCCACGTTATCGTGCCCGTCGGGCTGAGACCCGACACGGTGGCTGTGCAAATAGTATGGAAACCCGCAGCAACAGGGTTTGATGAACACACAACGGATGTTGAAGATTGCCCAGAAGCCAAAATATACGTGAAGTTTCCGAAGCTAGCGTTTTTTTCCGGCATTCCGATTGTGTTGAAAATGTTGGTGTTGCTTGGATCCCACCAAACTTGACCTTCCATATACTCGCCCGGACCTGGAACAATCATCACCTTGAAAGTGATGGTGAACAACGTGGCTACTGCGGGATGCACGTTAACAGGGTTCAACGCAAACTCGCCGAAACCGCCGGGCTCGCCTATCGATCCCGCGGCATTGTTAAAGGAGGGCGGTATTGTCCAGTCCATGAACGGGGGAACACCCGTAGCTGGGGCATAGATTCCTTGATCGTAGAACCATTGGCTCTCTGAGCTGTCGTTGGCGGTGAAAGCCACACTGACGACGTTGAGTTGTGTCTGGTTGAAGAATAAGGCAGCGCCCCAATCGCCTTCATCATAGGTTGTGTTGACCCATGCGGTGACTATGAAGGTGCTTCCAATTCCCATCGTGTTTGTGTAGAAAGTTTGGCTTCCTGTGCCTGATGGGCCCACAAGGTACATGCAAGGCGCCTGAACAGTGTTAGACGTTGCTGGGGAGATGAAGCACAACGTATACGTTGCGTCCTGGAGGTTGGCTGCAGAAACGACATTGTTTCCGTTGGCATCGCTGAAGAACGTACCGCTCGTGCGTGTAGCGCTTATGTCAAATAGCCCCGTGAGTAGGGGTGTCGTTGCCGTGGGCATGGTTGTTATGTTAAACTCGGCATACATCAAACTGGCATTTTCTTCAGGTAAATAGTCATACGGACCTATGAGGCTCTCGCCGAACAGTATGCTTCCCCCAGCGTTGTCAATCACCGGGGAGACAGGTATAGTAGTGTGGCCGGCCAAGTATGCGCTTGTTGCGCCGTCAGTGTAGCCAACAGCCACGCACTGGAATACTGACGGGTTAAAGTTCATGGTTACCTGCCAATAGTAAGTGCCGTTCTGGCAGTTAGCCCAAACCGTAAGGTTGAACAACGTTCCAACGCTAGCGTCGTACTGTGTATAGTTTATCGTTGAAGGAGAAACCCAAATCGAATTAGACAGAGACGCTTGAGGACCAAGATAGGACAGCGTAAAGCTTGCATCGTAAAGATTGCTGGCCAAAACGACATCGTTTCCGTTGGTATCGGCGAAGAACGTGCCGCTCGTGCCCGTAGCGTTTATGTCAAACAGCTCCGTGAGTAGAGGTGCCCATGCTGTGGCCATGGAAGTGATGTTAAACTCGGCATACATCAAACTAGCATTTTCTTCAGGCGCATATTCTGTCACGCCTATTAGGCTCTCGCCGAACAGTATGATTCCTCCAGCGTTGTCAATTTCTGGTGAGATGGGGATGGTGTTGTGCCCAGCGAAGTATGCGCTTGTTGCTCCGTCCGTGTACCCGCAGGCCACGCACTGGAACACTGACGCGTCGAAGTTCATAGTGACCTGCCAATCGTACGTACCGTTCTGGCAGTTAGCCCAAACCGTAACGTTGAACAAGGTTCCGACACTCGCGTTCTCCGTGCTGTAATCTATCGTTGAAGGAGACAGCCACATCGAGTTAAGCGATGACCCTTGAGGACCAAGATAAGACAGCGTAAAGCTTGCATCGTAAAGATTGCTGGCCGAAACCACATTGTTTCCGTTGATATCGGCGAAGAACGTGCCGTTCGTGCCCGTGGCATTAATGTCGAAGACCCCAGGGTGTGATGGCATGCTCGAAGTGGGCATGGTTGTTATGTTAAACTCGGCATACATCAAACTAGCACTATTTTCAGGTACGTAATTAATTCCTATGAGGCTTTCACCAAACATTATACTTCCTTGAACATTATCTATGATAGGAAAGACGGGTATAGTAGTGTGTCCAGCAAAGTATGCGCTTGTTGCTCCGTCCGTGTACCCGCAGGCCACGCACTGGAACACTGACGAATCGAAGTTCATAGTGACCTGCCAATCGTACGTACCGTTCTGACAGCAAGCCCAAACCGTAACGTTGAACAACGTTCCCACACCCGCATTCTCCGTGCTATAAGCTATGGTTGAAGGAGAAACCCAAATCGAATTAACCGACAGCCCCGGAGGACCAAGATAAGACAGTGTGAAACTTGCATCGTAAAGATTGCTGGCTGAAACGACGTTGTTTCCGTTGGTATCGCTGAAGAACGTGCCGCTCGTGCCCGTAGCGTTTATGTCAAATAGCCCCGTGAGTAGAGGTGTCGTTGCTGTGGGCATGGAAGTGATGTTAAACTCGGCATACATCAAACTAGCATTTTCTTCAGGTAAGTAGTCATACGGACCTATGAGGCATTCGCCGAACAGTATGCTTCCCCCAGCGTTGTCAATCACCGGGGGGAGAGGTACAGTAGTGTGTCCGGCAAAGTATGCGCTCGTTGCTCCTTCCGTGTAACCGCATGCCACTTCTTGGAACAGTGACGCGTCGAAGTTCATAGTGACCTGCCAATCGTAGGTTCCGTTCTGGCAGTTAGCCCAAACTGTAACCTCGAACAGCGTTCCCACACTCGCATTTTGCGTACTATAGTCTAGGGTCGAAGGAGAAACCCAAATCGAATTAACCAGTGGTCCCTGACCTCGAACTGGCTTAAAATTGAAGGCCAAAGTCACTGTGGCCAAAAGAAGCAACATCATAATCATCCAAGAAACAATTCTTCTCGTGTTCAGCGCACGTGCTACAATGTGTCTTCTGCTTCTTTTATTTCCATTCCTTTCCCTCATGCAAAAGCCTCTGTTATCGTATGGGTTGAATGCTGGATATAAGTCTAAGCATTAGAACGGTAGATTCAAGAAACCGGTACAGTCCAAGTTCAATATCTTCCGTTTCTGTGCCGAGCCAAAACCATTGATACACTCTTTGCACGCCATAAAAAGCGCGCGCGCTGGTCTATGGCTACAGGATCTTTATAGAAGAAAAGGTTCTCATAAGTGAACTCGGCAACTGTTACGCTGAGTACATGAAACGAACAAAGCGATTAATCCCCAGAATAGTGTAAGGGGCGCGCTAGACTCCACTCTTCCCAATGGGGCAGGCATCAATGCAGAACGTGCACTCAATGTAACTGCACATGGTAGGTTTCGGGACAAGCTTCTTCTCTAGCTTTCTCACGTCTTCTCCAACGTCCGTAGCCGACAAATTCTCCGCCGCATAAGTCATGCATCGATTGATCTTCAGCTTGTAGGGCTCCAGCGCTCCTGTTGGACAGGCGTCAACGCATCTGTGGCAATCCGCGCAAAGATCTGTTCCAAACGGTTCATCTACGTCCAACTCTGCCTTGGTCAGTACAGAGATTAGCCTAACCATGGGTCCATGCTTTGGATGAATGAGCAGAGTATTCTTGCCCTGGCACCCCAACCCACACCTGACGGTTCTCATAAGTGAACTCGGCAACTGTTACGCTGAGTACATGAAACGAACAAAGCGATTAATCCCCAGAATAGTGTAAGGGGCGCGCTAGACTCCACTCTTCCCAATGGGGCAGGCATCAATGCAGAACGTGCACTCAATGTAACTGCACATGGTAGGTTTCGGGACAAGCTTCTTCTCTAGCTTTCTCACGTCTTCTCCAACGTCCGTAGCCGACAAATTCTCCGCCGCATAAGTCATGCATCGATTGATCTTCAGCTTGTAGGGCTCCAGCGCTCCTGTTGGACAGGCGTCAACGCATCTGTGGCAATCCGCGCAAAGATCTGTTCCAAACGGTTCATCTACGTCCAACTCTGCCTTGGTCAGTACAGAGATTAGCCTAACCATGGGTCCATGCTTTGGATGAATGAGCAGAGTATTCTTGCCCTGGCACCCCAACCCACACCTGACGGCTGAGGTCTTCAAGGGAATAGACAACGATGGCTTGGATTCAAACCCAGCCTTTTCAAGGTAATCAACCAAGATCCACGCTTTGCTCCTCATAACCTCGGCATACAACTGAAAACTGTCTCCCCTCTCTCTAACCAGCGCGCTGTGAACCCCGGAAGAACTAAGCCGCGCGGAATCCACCATAATGTTGAACGCTCTGTCCCAAACATAGTAAGCCAAAAGAACCACTGATTTCGTTCCAGAAAACTCCTCCTCTGGACTCTTCAAAAAATAACCCGTCCAAACTTTACCATAAGGCAAACCTTTCAGATTCTCCGGACGCGTAACTCCGACACCCACAAACCCAACTTCCTCAGCCCTCTTCTTGAAACTCTGTGCAAGAGTCATTCTCCTTCACAATCCCCGCGTGTTGTAAGCCGATTAATCCCGTTGCTCACCTGTGCATAGCACGCGCGTCTATAAATCTGCTTTCGTCTATTGGAGCTTCAATGGACTCCTTTGATGAGCACATTCTGGTGCGCGCGTGCAAGTCTTATTCTGCCCTTGCATAATAAAGGAACAACAGCGTTCCAGCGAGGGGTACTAGGAATGACGGAATGATATAGTATAAGATTGAGTTCGTCAGACTGGCCAGCGGAGCGATTAACGAAGTGATAGACAAGCTGGCTCCTGAAATGACGCATAGGATTCCCATTATCAAAGTTGCCGTCGGATTTCTATTTGACAACACGGATCCCGCACTGAGGAGTCCGAACAGCAGCCCGAGAAGAGTGAAGACTGCGAACAGCTCGTCGTAGATGAACCAGGTTTGCGCGATAAATTGCGGGTACCAGGTGTATATTCCTTGCAAAGCCTGAACCGATTTTACAAACATGATTAGACACCACACTGAACTAACAATCATCAACACTGCCGACAAGAACAAGAAATCGATCTTTGAAAACGAATTGCCGTCCGAGCCTGTGGCCACAGGCATGTTGTGATCGGTTGCTCCTGTAGTGTTTGCCGAGGCAGGAACCATGCGATCAAGTCTGGCAAGTTTGAAGATAAGTCTTGCGCAATGATTTTATTCGATGTCTGTCATAGTTTCATGTCAGAGAATCCATGCAGCGCAGAATCGTTGTTCTTGTATCGGTTCTCATCGCGCTTTTTATGGCAGAGACTGTACCTTTTTCATTATCCGCAAGCTATGGTGCGCCAACATTCGTTGCTACATATACACATCACGTTGCGCAACTCACATACATGCCGTACGTAGCCGGGTTTCAAGTTTATGCTGATGATTTAAGCGAATATCTGGAAGTCAGTGGCACCGCTGTAACAGCGAGTTTCGACTCAACCCAACCTGAATATTTTCCAGCTGACAGTTGGTTAGGGTGCGGCATGTTTGTTCAGGCGCAGGACCACTATCTCTACAATGTGGACTATGGTTTTTACATGATGCTCGTCATAGATTCTTCAGGAACAATGTTCATTGACGTAGGCCTTCACCAAACCGAAGAGGCATCGGAACCGATTCAGGCTGCAAATTCAACGTTGGTTTACTGCTACACGTGGCTCGTTAAGAATGTCGACAAATCGGCCGAGGTAGAACTGTTCCAGACGTGGCTGAACAGCACCTCAGTCCGCTATTCAGTTTCAGTTTCGGGGCTCAACCAAACACTGGCAGACATTAATGTTAAAGCCATGCCCAACTGTAATAACATCATTCCAAAGTTCTATGCGGGAAACGTCATTATGGGCGAGTCTCCGTTCGTCCAAGTCGACAACTTTTTTCAGTTCGGCATAATAAGCAACGCGACAATCGACAACTCGCACTGGCAAGCAGACATCGAGAACCCCATGATGCTGATGACCAACAGAGGCTGGGATCTGGCAAACAAAGCTTGGCTGCTTGATGGAGACCATTCTTTCATAGATCAAAACGCCCGGTGGGGCGGAGAAGCTTATCCAGGCATAAGCGTAACGCCAAACGTTGAACAATCTAAAAACCTCTATCAACTCAGCTTCAAATACACGGGAAAGCAATACTCTGGTTCCAAGACCCTGTGGAGCTTCGAGTCAAATAGCACGGGCATACCCTTCGAAACAGAAAATCAAAATTTGACCATAACATCACGACGATTACTGCCAATAATTGCAGCTCTCTTCGCAGGGATCATCATAGTTCCCTATGTTTTGATAAGCCGGAAAACTCGCCGGCATCGCGTTAAATGTTGACGCACGCGCAAGGGAGCGCGCGCTTTCCATGGGGAGGCTCCGTGCTAAGGGGTGCAGCCAAGTGCATTGAATGCGCAAATTGGTTTGGCTGCTGCGTTAGCGGCAATCGGGAGAAACTCTTCAGAAGCGGTCTGATAATAACGCGCGGTTTTAGGGAAAATAAATGGAGGTTCATTGTCGATTTCGGGTTTTCCAGAAGGTTTATTAGTCATATCGATTATTCGATATATCGATTAACCGATATCGAATAGGCGATAAGAAATGTATGAACAAGATGATCATGAGCATTATGAACACAATCATTTTGGACATGGGCATCATTTGGGCTGGGGGAGTCACCACAGGCGGGGAGGTCTCCGAATATGGGTGTTATCAATACTTCAACAAGCACCAAGGAATGGCGCTGAAATAATGAACCAAATAGAATTAGCCAGTCAAGGAAAATGGAGGCCCTCGCCAGGCTCGATTTATCCTCTGCTAGATGAGCTCTGCAAAGATGCAAGCATCAGCAAACGTGAAGACGGACGATATGAAATCACTGAAAAGGGCAAACAGGAATTTGAATGGCCCTGGGGTAGACTAACGAAGCAACCGCGCTCTATAGAAGGCACAGTGGAAGAGATGAACAACTACATTTCATATCTTGAAGACTTAAACCGGATGGACGCCTCCAAGATTGCTCCCAACGTTGATAAACTGAAAAACATCAGAGACAGACTAACAACACTCATTGACACGAAATGACCCCTTGGAGAAATACTTGCGCCAGAAGCCCATTGCTCAGGACGACATTTCAAGGTGCATTGTGCAAGCATTGCCTGCAAAGGGGGCGCTGAACATTTGGGCCATCACGCGGCAGTTGGCCACAATGCGAGGAAAGGCAAGCAGACGTATAGCGCGGGACAGATTGAGAAATTTGACGAAGCAGGGTGTTTTACTGAAGGCTGGCGGACCTGTTCCTACTTGCGAGCTGGCTGAGAAGGCTGACCACTACACTGGTCACTATTGTACAGAACACCTAACTCTCGTGACCACTCCTCTGATAGTTTAAGGCGTGAATAAACGAAGTTTGGATACTTGCAAGGCGCGATAAAACATGACACAACAATCAGGAATTCAGGTTGACCATTCAGTTAAGCTATCCAAGAAAGCTGAAAAAGATGCATTGGCTGTCGAAGCTCGTGGACTCGTCAAAGTATTTGGCGATAACCGCGCGGTTGACGGCGTCGATTTAGCCATACCGACTGGCTGCATATACGGCTTACTTGGGCCAAACGGTGCCGGCAAAACAACAATCATCAACATTCTTGCGACACTGCTAAAGCCGGATGGTGGAACCGCTAAAATATTCGGTCACGACGTGGAGCATGAAGCTCACACTGTCCGTCAGCTCATTGGCGTAGCAGGTCAAACCGCCGCCCTTGACGAGAAACTATCTGCGACTGAGAACCTGATGATTTTTTCACTACTGCTTGGCTTCAGTAGATCTGAAGCGCGTAAGAAAGCGGCAGAACTGCTGGATGAGTTTGGGTTAACCAAGGTCGCCAAGCGAACAGTCGACAAGTTCTCGGGCGGTATGCGACGCAAACTCGACCTGGCCGCTAGCCTTGTTTTGCAATCACCACTCATCTTTCTGGATGAGCCCACAACAGGCCTTGATCCACGCATGAGAATTCAGATGTGGAACACGATTAGACAACTCGTTTCGTCTGGATCTACGATTCTTTTGACCACGCAGTACCTTGACGAGGCCGATCAACTTGCTGACCGAATTGCCGTCATTGATCATGGGCGCATAGTTGCTGAAGGTACGCCTAATGAACTGAAAGCAACAGTCGGAATTGCGACATTACATCTACGGCTTGCTGATGAGAAAGACACTGCTGAGGCAACGCGCATCATTCAAACAGTACTCAAGGTGAAAGCATCGACATCCGACCCCACACTCATTACTGCCCCGATGGCGGATCCCGAACGAGTAACCGACTTACTCCTCGCCTTGCGCGAAGCGGCCATCCGCCTTGATCAGGTGAGTGTGCAAGAACCAACACTCGATGAAGTCTTCTTGGCTCTGACAGGTGATATCAAACAAGAAGAAAAAGGAGCAACCAACGATGAATAAGCAAATTATACCTGGTGCGGAACGCAAACTCAAGAACCATACAAGTTTTCGTATGACCATCAGTAATTCATTGACGATGGCCTATCGTAGTCTGCTTTTGATTCGGCGGACGCCAGAGCAGCTGTTTGATGTTACGGTGCAGCCAATTCTGTTTACGCTCATGTTTGCCTTTCTCTTCGGCGGCGCGATCGCCGGTAACGTGCATAATTACCTACCAATAATTATCCCGGGCATTTTGGTTCAGACGGCGATAACAGGGTGTATGGCTACAGGCGTTCAGCTTCGCGAGGATATGGATAAAGGAGTGTTCAACCGTTTCAAATCCTTTCCAATTGCCCGTATCGCCCCACTGACTGGACCAGTGCTAGCCGACTTGCTTCGCTACGGCATTGCCACTGGTCTGACATTCTTTATGGGCTATATCCTTGGCTATCGTTGGGCAAGCCTCGGAGGCGCTGTAATCGGTGGCCTTCTCGTTATTCTGGCCGCATGGTCTATTAGCTGGATATTTGCGCTCCTCGGCGTCATTGCTCGTACGGCATCTACTGTGCAGGGGATCTCTGCGGCCATCCTGTTTCCCCTGGTGTTTCTGTCCAACGCTTTTGTGCCTACCAATACACTACCCGGTTGGCTACAAGCATTTGTCAACGTAAACCCAGTGACTTATATTGTGAGCGCTACCAGACAGCTTTTCAACCAAGGCACTATCGGCAATGACTTTTGGCTGTCACTCATCGGAGTGGTGGCGGTTGTAGCCGTATTCGCTCCCCTTACCTTATTCGCTTATATGCGCAAAGCATAGGAGATTCAAGAAACTGAAAAAAAGTGAGATTTGTTTTGAAATTTATGAGAAGAAATTGGTACAACGTACGTCGGAGATGAGTATGGATTTGGATAATGTAATTCTTTATATTAACACTCTATATGAGAAAGGCGCGCGCTGAGCCATTCAGTTATGAGGCTTATGCTTTTAGGATATTCCAAGAACGTGATTCGCGTTTTTTCAGTGCTTTTCGTTAAAGGCGTGAGGTTAAAAACCTGTAGCGCGCGCTAGTTGTGACACGTGTAAAATGTAATGTAAAATCTGAAAGTATAGCAATTTTGAAGGACAAAACCAACTAGGATTGGATTCAAGCGCGCGCGCTTTGCTGTTTGCTCAATACCTAAGAAATGAAAACTAAACGTGGATTCTTAGAGTTATGAATTTGAATTAGTCTGTTTTCCGCGCGCGCGTTAGAATTTCAACGAAAACCGCAATGGTCGCAAGCCCAAGAATTCCGGTTATTGCTAATAGGTAATTCATTAGTGTGGATTCATTGTTAATAGTTGCAGCAGTCTGATTTGTTAGATTCATCCACTGCAAATTGGACGGTTGAACAAGATATGAAAAATAAAACAATAATGAACCCAAGATCAATCCGACAAGAACCAAAACTTCCTCCCAAAGCTTCGCTTCCTTATCTAGGAATACTGCTGATAAACTGACGGAAAGGCAGAGAATAACTGTTATCAAAAGCTCAACGCCAGTCGTCGCAGTTGGCGCCGAATCAACATTACTCCAAAATGCTGCCCTATAATCGAGGAAAAGAACGAGGATTACAAGTGCAACGATCAACACCCATCTTAAGAAAACTACCAACCATCGCCTCATAGGTTTGCCCAACCTATCAAAACCCTGTGTGAAAGGTTAACAACTTATGTTAAGTCTGAACCAACTCTTATTCTTGTCGTCTTAGATTCAAGATTTCAGCGCGCGTTATGTTGTCTTTTCTTCTCTGTTTGTTTGTTCTTGTTTGTTTGTCTCTTAGAAGGGTAAAGAGTTGGGTTGGGGGTAAAGTTTTATCCCAAACCCAAACAGCCTTTTGTACGATGTGGTCTAGGATTGTGCAGAATCAAGAGAGAGTGGTCTAGTAGTAGTATGCCACGAGTATGGTCATACTTTCGTTACTTGAGTTTGTATTGCCGACTCTAATTTGGACAGCCGCACTAAGCATCCTTCTCTGGACGAGTTGCGATTATGTAGCCTATACAGATTGCAGACACGAGTGCTGAGATAAAGAAGAAGGGCAGGCTTACTTGGTAATTGCTTTGATTTACTCCGCTTAGGGGATATTGTGAATTGAGGTAGAAAAGGACCAGATAGTTTCCTAGAAAATACAGGCTCAAAAGAAAAAAAACGACTCCAACAAATCCGACAAATATTCTGATGCCTTCCTTTGCGCGCACACCATTTCTCCTTCTACTTCCATCTTTTTAGCTTTACAGATTGTTTAGGTAAACCTGCGCTTAAAACTTGTGTTGCGGTCGCCTTTCAGCGCGCGCTGTCTGTGGGGGGGTAAAGTTTTATCCCAAACCCAAACCCATGTGACGACGACGAACGACGACGCATATATTTATCTGCATTAACAGAAAAGCACAGAATGTACAAGAAAACTTGACGCGCGCGCTAAATCGGCGCACACGGAGAGACGGATAGAGATAGAGAGCGCGTGTCAAGAACGGCTATGTTTTTTCTTGTAGATTGCGATTGTCAGTAGTGCCGCTAGCATGAACGTCGCTAGGATGAGTGGATCAGGAAACTCGGGCAGTATTGTGACCTGTTCTGTTGAGCGGCTGTAGGTGAAGTACAGGTAGCTGATACTGCTGTTTGAGCCAGCCAGTAGGCTGTATTGAACCTGCGTTCCGTTGACGAAGACTATGAGAGTGCCGTTCAACAGGCTGATTGGAACGTGTATGTCGCAGAAGCCCGTCGTGCCGTTCACGCCTGAAACGTTGAAGAGTATGGCGGTTCCGTTGAACTGAAAATCAGAAATCGTGGAATTGCTTACCCACAACAAGCAACGCCACAATCATCCCAAAAATAATTCTCCTCATTCGCCTCTCCCCTGCTCATTAAGAATGGGTAGTTGGACATGGAATTAAAAGCTTGCCCAAAAGTTTATAGACAGTTTCTGCTTCTGCTGAGGGGAATATGACCGTCCAGATTGTAGAATTCGCTGAGAGGCATTTGCCGGCTGTTGTCAGTTTGTTGAATGATGAGTATAGGGATGACGTTGAGTTCATTCGATTCGATGAGGAGAGGGTTCGGTCTGAAATTCGTAGTCGCCGTCTGAGGCTTTTTGTGGCGGAAGAGGATGGCAGTGAGCTGGGCATCATCGCGACTCACTCTCATGAGGATTCGGAGCACGTTACTTGGATGGCTGCGGGTAAGGGACAGAATCGGAGAATCGTTGAGGACATGCTCGTGAACGCGGTTGAGAAGAGTGCCAAGGCCGGCGCTGTCATGATTATGATTGATGAGGGAAGCCCTAGAATAGCCGATTGGATCAAACGGGGCTACACGTTGCAGCCGGGCTTTCAGCGAATGACGGCAAAACTCGACGGGTTAAGACCAGTCCCCAAGGTTGACGCGGACACTACGCTTCGAAGCCTGAGAGCAGACGAGGAGGAAGAGTTCGTTGAGGCCATGAACAGAGGGTTTGGATGGAAAAGGCTGGAAGTCGGAGATCTGGAAAACTGGAAGGTTGAAGATCCGCCGTTTAATGAGGAGTGGGTGCAGGTCGCCGAGGTAAACGGTAGAATCGTGTCGGCCGTCGTCGCAAAGCCAGACACAGACGCGATAAAACATCTAAATCTCAACAGAGGCTACCTGGGCCCAGCAGCGACCCTTCCCGAATTCCGCAACAGACACCTCGCATCAGCCCTCACCGCCCGGGCCATGAATTTTCTGTACAAAAAAGGAATGAACCACGTGATACTGGGAACATCCGAACAAAACCTATCCTCCATCGCCCTACTACGAAGCCTAGGCTTCCAGGTGGAAAAAGTAAGCAAAAGTCTAACTCACAACCACGCCTCTTCGCGATAAATACACTTTCTGCAAGGCGATTCAGCAACAAGTGGAAAAAGATAAACTCACCATATGGTTTCCATCAAGTGAGGATGTAGTTCATTGCCAAGTAGCCCACGGGTTATCGCGTGCTGATGGGTTCGCTGAGCTTAGAACCCAAAGGGGCCAAGTGGCGCGGCCATGTCGTACATATTTTGTTTATGCATAGTTACGCTTACTTGCATTTGATTAGTCTAGGTTGTTGGCGAACCGCATTGAAGACATCTGAAATGCATGTTCGCATCGTAACGAGTTTTGCAGTATTGACGATTGAGGAATTGGTTTCTTTGTTATTTAGTGATGATGGTTTTCTCGACTTTCTCGAAAATCATTGTCGTAGGGTGAATTTGTCTTGGCATAGGAGACCAAAAACCAGTATTATAAGAGGCATCTTCAATTTGCTTAAAGGTGTAACCGAATTTTGTCGCTACATCTGAGTAGATTGTCAATCTTCTTTGTCTATCCTGTATAATATTAATCAGTGTGTCTTGCATAAATACGGTTTTTCTGTCCTGTGCTCCTCTAAAGTGCATTTCGGCGTATTCCTTAACCATGCATTCTCTACAGAATTTCCTGCCTTTATACTCGGGATGCTGCTTTATGAAATATGGCGCGAATGAACAACTCGCATTTTGCCCCATCCAGCTTAATTGCTTTCCGCATTTTTCACAGTTGCTCATCTACGATTACCTTTCAGTGTATTTGATTAATTGGAAAAAGGGAAATATGGTTTATGAATCACAAATCTGTTTTCCAGTATGTTGAACTACGACGAACAGAAAGAAAGATGATTAATTTGCCTAACGATCAAAAAAGTGAAAAGAGGCGTTTAGGTTCTGTTACAGATTCTTCACTTTCTCTGGAAAAGCAAAGCGCTCAAGCAAAGGCATGTTCTTCTTAGATATGTTCAAACCCCATTCCGGGTCGCTTTTCTTGCCTTTATAATCGTGACTAACCAAAAGGGCGTCAGTTGTTCTCCACGCCAATGACGGGATTAGATATACCTGCGGCATTTCTCCTTCGGGAAAAATCACAACGGTTGCCAACAAATTCTGGCGTAGGTCGAACTTGTCTTTGGGAAAGAACACGTAGCCGTTTTCCCTTACAGACTTGACTTGAATGTCATAATAATTTGTCATGGCATTCGTGCGTTCTTTGCGGACTACAAAATCAATTCCTCTGTCATCCACCTCAGAAGAGTAAACATCAAATCCGTACTGTGTAAACTCCATCTTAGCGAAATATTCAGCGTATTTACCAATTTGCAGACTGTTAAGTTCGCTCCAAGCATATTTTTTCATTAGTAACTCTCCAAATTGTACTGTGAAGTCTGCATATTTATGTGCTTTTTGCTCAGCCTCAGGGACAGAACTCAAACCTGCACTGCAAAAGAAGCTATGAAACCGTTTCGGGATATGCTGAAAGCGCAGAACTGAAACGATGGAATTGGCTTCTGTCTGAAAGAACACTATACACCATAAAGTGGTTGCAGTTCAATCATTTGCAGTTTCTTGGGACGAGAAAATCCTAAACTGTTTTTCCAACAGACAATTACATCGCATCCTTTTGGGTCGTAGCGCGCGCTCTCAATCAGAAAAGTATTCTTCTGCTAAGGCTCTGTGTCTCTCGATGTCCGCCTTTTCGTATGACAATGCAACGGTATGTTTCAAACACCAATCATAATGGGCTTTCAGAGATTTGAAGAGGAGGGAGGCAATCAAGTCGTCACCATTTTGATTATACAGCTTCCACCATTTCCAATAAGTTCCACTCAAGACTTCTCCATTTGGTGCAAAACTCCGCGTTGATTCGTGTAGAGCAACGCCGAAGGGCGCAGATTGCTTTTCGACTTGATATGCTTGCGTCAATGGGGGTCCAAAGAGTATTTGCTTCGCATAATTACGATTGTAGCTGAGATCATAAGAACATTGCAGTGCTCCTGTTCCTCTGGCAACTGGGCCAAAAGCTAACCCGCTTCTAATTACAAATCTGTGCAAAGGGTCTTTTTGGTGTATGAAATCTTGTGCAAGCGCCGAATAGACCCTGTTGACAAAATTCAAGAGAGGGACTTTTGTCTGCGAGCACACATATATTCCATCTATGACTGGGTACAGGTATACAGAAAACTGCCTAGAAGCACGCAGAGCTGAAACATGCAGTTTCATCAGAAAGTTAGAAGCAATGCTAAGAGACCGCAGCATAACGCTCTGAGAGCCCATGACATCAACCCAACATACGTATTCATTGGTTGGAGATAACATTAGACTTTCATTAAAGTAAGGGCGTTCGTGTTTTCGCTGTTCGATTATTGAAGAAACGGTACCCCTATCAACGACTTCAGAACTCATCGCTTTCTCTCCTTGACTAGACTACTTCGTTTTTTTGATTTATAGCTTGTGCGCACGCGTGCATAGCGCGCGCTCGCGCTTTCCTTTTGTTTAGCGTGATGTGCGTGATTTAGTAGAAATGCCATGACTCTTGATCTGGGTACTTGTTTTTGAGTCTTTCATAGTCGAAGTTGTTCCCCTCTGCTACTAGTTGGCTGAGCAGTAAGCTCAGTTGAGAGGCCATTGCCTTTGTCATATGTATCGGCATTTGGCTTCCTTCCCTGTAGATGCTTAATGTGATAAAAGAGGCATGATTCGATTTCTCAAACAATCCTTCTTTTAGATGTAAGTCAATCCGTGCGTTCTTGTTGACTCTGAGGCTGAAGCTTTTGAGAGGCTTCTTCTCGTTTTTCTTCATCTTCAGACTTCTCCGAGTTTTCTCGGTAAATCAGACAGATAGGGTTTTGCTTATGAAGTTTAGCGGAGGTTACGGTTTTTTTGTAGAGCGCGCGCTTGGTCAGGCAAAGTAGGATCGTAGCCGATTATTTGTTAGCCAGCAGCGTCCTTATTCGTTCCTTTATATTATCAGAGACTGTTGTCAATCTGTCCTTCGCCTCATCCGTAAGAAGAGCTGTATGCGCGATAGCGTCTCTGATCGGTTTGTATTCATCGGCGTCCCTAGCAAGGCAAGCTTCCTTGACGCTGTCTCTTTTATCGACCAAGTTCGCCAAGTCGTCCATGGCTAAGTAGCTTGTATCGACTGGAGTTTTTCTTATTGGTATGCTTACGTTTCCTCGGTCCTTATTCGTCTTCTCTTTTTTCTTCCACTTAGTTACTTCACTTTTGGCTTCCCTTGAAAGCTTGATCTTCTTTTCTTCGATGTGTCTTCGGATCAAATTCTCTGAGATGAAACACTCCGTGTATGAGGGTAAGTTGTACCTTGCGTCTTCAGTGAGTCCGTTGACCCACTCGTCAACCTTCTCCTTTTTCCAAGGATGTTTTGTACCAGATATTTCATAATCCTTCGAAACTTCGTTGAACAGTTCCTCAGCCTTTCTCTCTTTTTGTTGGATGCTTGGGTTGTCTGAGTCGCCCGTCTTGTGTTGTTTTCTCCTCCAATCGTCCCAGTCTGGAAAAACAGTGTCGTTGAGAACTTTACGTAGTTCCTCGAGTAGTCCTACAAACTTCTTATCGTCGGGGACGACGCCCTCACGACTGGTCGAGAATCTATCTATATCATCATCCAAGCTATTAAAGTGAATCTGTCCATATAGATAGCTCTCTACAATTCTTGCAGTAGGGATGTGCCTCAGGATGTCCCTTTTTCCCTAAGCCTTCCGTTTACAAAGAGGTCAACGCCGACTTTTTCTTCCGTACTCATGATCTTGAGGTTTCTTGGCATTCTCACCGAGGCGATGAAACCCTTGATATCTCCCATCATTTCGATTGCCTTTGATGGTTCGAGAAGGTTTGCATTTCGTCTACGGTTCGTTTTCTTATAGGTTAGACTTTTTTTGATGTAGGGATCGTCAAGACCGTTTATATTCCACAAGAACTCGGTGTCGTCAGCCAAATCTTTCAAATCGTTTAAAGTTATTCTTTTTCCATCGACAAGTATTTTGAAGGAGTCGTCAACGAGAGAGAATCTGAAGTAGAGTGCGATCAGTTTTCGCAGATAATCTAAACTGTTCCTTATTCCCTCCTTCATCTCCTCGAAGTAGATTATGGTTCCTTTCTTATGATCCTTTATCAGTTTGCTGAAAATGCTCATATCGACTTTTTCGAGCGGATAATCTTCAGGTTCTAGATCGCTGGTAATAGCCTTGTCCAAAGCCGAGTTGTCAATTACACCTCCAACATAGTCGTGGCCGCTGACTTTCGAAATAACGGCAATCTTTTTAGCACAAGAGAGTAGCGCAAGCTTTCCTATTCCCTTTCGACCAATGTAGGGTCTTCCTCCAAGAGATTTTGTCTCACCCTTTTTTCTTTTCGAGTAACCGATCTTCAGGAATTTGTTTTGAAAATCATCCGCACTCATGCCGACTCCGTCGTCTTTTATGAAAAAGCTTCCCCTTTCCCTGTCCACATAGATCCACACTTTTTCTGCGTCCGCATCCCATGAATTGGAGATGGCCTCACCTAAGACGGTGGAAAAGCTTCTGTAAAGGTTCCTTCCCAGATGATCCAAGACGCTCAGCGATATGGCAAATTTGAACGGTTTGCGATCAGGCAAGATTGACCCTCTCTATGTGTTGCTTGATGCTTTTCGCAATGACCTGTCCCAGTCTAACTGGTACTGCATTTCCTATGTGAGTGGCAATTTGCTGGGCAGAAAAATCAAGGTCGGGGTCGATGAAGTCATAGTAAAATGGGAAGGTCTGCAGTAGAGCTGCTTCCCTTAAGGAAATCGCGCGGTTTTGAGTGGGGTGGCCAAATCGTCCAGTGCCAAGACCTACGAATTCGGTCGTAATTGTGGGGCTGAGATCATCCCAGCTCATTCTGCCGTAAACGTTTCCGAAAGATTTGCCAGATTCTTTTTTGTGGCATTCCAGCATTAATTCAAGAGGCCAAGATCTCCAATCTCCGCCCTCTCGGGTTGCCTTGATGCGTTGCATGTTTTTAGGCGTGAGGTTTCTTGACCTATGTAATGGGTCTTTCTTATCCGAACCCCCCGCTCCTATGGGCGGAAGCTCTTGGATCGCATCTCTGACCTTCACGTAATTTTCTATTGAATGCGTTTTTGGAAGTAAAGCTATTTCGCCCAATCGAGAGGCCAGCAAGACTAGCCTTCGCCTATGTTGCGGTACACCATACTCTTCGCATTTCACCACTTTGTGCCAAATGAAATATCCATTTTTCTTCAGATTGTCAATGAAGTCTTTTAGTACTTGGCCATTCTTGTAAGAGAGTAAGGTTGGCACGTTTTCCATGGTAATTATGTCGGGTTTAATCTCGTTGACCAACTTCGAAAAAGAATATAGTAATTTCCACTTGTCTGACTCCTTCTTCTTGGTACGGACATAAGGTGAAAAAGGCTGGCAAGGAGCGCAACCGGCAAGGATTTTCAATGATCCCTCGGGGTACATTTTCTTGATTTTCTTGATTTCGTTTGCATTTATATTTTCAACGTCTACGTCGTTAAAACGTGCCAAGTTGTTTTTCTCGTAAGCATATTTGCAGGTGTTATCTATGTCGAATCCAGCTACGATCTTAATGCCTTCTAGGAAAAATCCGTGGGCTAGCCCTCCAGCCCCGCAAAACATCTCAACCGTTGCCAGACGTTTCTTTGGGAGAGGGTTTGCCGTTTTCATTATCTTTCTTGCAACGCATTTTGGGTTATTCTCTATATCTTCATCCCAGAAACGAAGAACTTTCCAACCAAGTTTACGTAGAAGGATACTGTTCTTTTTATCTCGGTCAACGTTAGCCTTTATTTTTTGTTCCCAAAAGAGTCGATTCGTTTTGAACACTTGCTTTTTTGTCGGCCGACCATGCCAAAATGAACTATCGCAAAAAATTGCTATTTTCTGGTCTTTTAGTATGAAATCAGGATGCCCGATCATCTTTGGCTGCTTTTCGTAGCTGAGGTAAAGTTGTCTTAGCAAACGCTCCGTTGTTCGCTCAATCTTGGTGTCTTTGCTTCTAACCTTCCTCATTCTGTCCGATGTTTCTTTGGAAGGCCTTTCAATCAAAGTAGTAGCCACTCATCATACCTCTCTGCAGTCGGTACACCCAAGGTTGCCCATTTCAAGTACATCCGGACGTGAAGTTTGATACTTTTGATAATTGTATGCACTTGCGTAATAGCCTTATGGTTTCATAAAACGCGCGCGCATTTCGGCTGGGGGCTCTATACTTTGAGACGCACTTTAAAGTTGCCTTAGATAACGAGGCTAGATTGTCGAGGAGCTAAGAAGCCTTGCCAAGATTCTCGAGGAGGACGCAGAAACGAGCGAATGAGCGCAGTGACGGAGCGAGACTGGGACAACGACATCCAAAAAGAAGTGCGAGCCTGGACAGTGAATCTAGGTGTTGGCCGAATTTTGATGGTGCTGTTCGTTTGCGTCAATGAGGGTTTGCTTTACTCTCACTTTATCTTCGGTCGAACCTTCTTTGGGTTGGAATTCAATGAAGTCAATCGTTTTGAGCAGCTGCGATAAATTGTCGTAACCGTATTCTGCAACATTGAAATTGGGCGACTTTTCTTTTATTTTTCCTTCTACAAGAGGTAGACATGCCCACCCTGTGTCATCTAGAGAACTTTTGACAGCTTTAATCAAGAGTTCATGAAGAAGCAAATCATTCTTGGGGTTCAAAACTGAACTGGGGTTCACTAAAAGTGTTGCACATATGTACCTCTGGTCACCGACTTGGTATTCTTTGTCTGAGTCAGGTATCAATTCCATGCCGTATGAATTTGTCAGAGTGCCGATAATTCTCCTTGTGAATTCGATAGCATGACTGAACGATATGAAAAATATCACTTCGCATTTATTTCTTCGGTTGAGTAAGGCTCGCTTCAGATATGGTTTTATGCCTTCAAATGCCATTTTTCGCCTTAATGCGACATATATTATCGCGCTCTTTATGCGTGGGCCCTCATAATTGAGAGGTATGTGTTCATGTTCTCTTCTTTTAGCGACCAACTCACTGTAATCTAAAAATTTGTTTACGTCGTTCCTAACCTCTGATAGATTTTGGAAACTCAGACCTGATACGACAGGCAATTCCTTCAATTGTCTCAAGAATAATCGCGTGAAGAATCCTTTCCCGTCAATAATTTCTATTCGCTCCAGAAGGTGTAAAACATCTTCGTCTGTTAATTCAGGAACTGCCATCTCATTAACGAAATATCTGTAAGCCCCTCTCTTCCCTTGGTTTGAGAGCATCTTCTTGACTAATGCCAAATCAATAGCGAGATTCAATTTTGTTTCTACGTACAATCTGCTTTCAGGAATGACTCCCTTGCTGACTTGCAAAAAAGACGCCTTCGCTAAATTTACATCATTATCTTCACAAGGATTCATCCGAATAATGATTTTCCCTTTGTAATAGTCAAAGAATGATTCTCTATTGGTTTCCGTGACCCACTCGACTTTAGCTTCAGGTATCAAGTCAGCGGCTTCTTTGTTTACTGCATCTCGGAATTGATTGATGTTTCCTTGAATATCATATGCAATAGATGCCATTTCGGCTCTTCTTAACCAACTGAACGAGCCGAGAATGGAAGACGCGTTCTTTTGAAAACTCGGCAAGCTAATGATAAAAAGGAAAAATATGGACGTAGCAGAAATAAAACCTCCTGCGCTTCCAATTAACTGAAACACAGTATTGATTTCTAGAAAGAAAAAACTATAAAATGCGATAAAGAGCGCCGCAAAGAAACAGAAATAATAAGCATATGCTCTAAGGTTCACTAGGTTTCTCTCCGCTAATTCTTCTAAGAGGAGTGACTTCTTCAAGGGCTTTTTTGAGACAATCCAACTTGTTGCAGCAAAGCCTTATTTCCTTATTTATGGGATATATGCAACCAATATTCTCTCTTGACAGCTTTGACCCACAGCAGCAACAATCGAGTTTCTCTTTCGTCAAATCTTCCATTAATCCTAAACTCACCAATAACTTGTCCAAGTCTCTGTTGGAAACGGCATGAATCTTTTCTTTCATTATATACCATGGCGATATTGGCAGCTTGAGAATAAGAGATTTGCTCATCTTTCAAGTCGGCAACCTCGCAAGCTATGGTTTGCTACGATGAAAAAAAAGAGGGATTTTATTTCCTCTTTCTGTAGATTTTCATTCCGTCCCTTTCTGTAACTGTTGGCCATAACCCGCCGTCTGTTTTATGTATCATTCGGCTAATAGGGTTGGATGAATCGGATTGCAATTTGATAGCACTAGAATTGTCACGACAATGAAAACATGTATTTTGTGGGTCTTTTCACGAAGAGACCGTGAAAAAGGCTTTAGAAAGACGTGGTGCTGGGGGTTAGGTTTATACTGTCGTTTAAAACTGTCAAGTCGTTTGGCGCGCGCGTTAATTTGAAACTTTATGCCGCATGGCCTTCATGTGATTCTCATGGTCGTAGACCCACACATTTCCATTGAAGAGTGGAGGGGAAATCGTCTGTCGACATCTTATTCGCAAGTCTTGTATGGCGTACTCGTAGTCTTTCACAAGTTTCATTCTTACCATCGCTGATAAGGCTTCAATGAATCTTCTGAACTCTTCAGGGGGAAGAAAGACCTCAACTATGAGACGATTTTCTCCGAGGTTTTTTCCCATCGTGATTACGAAAAACTTGTCCAGAAGAGATCTGGCAAATTTGGCAAATGTTTCGTGGCTGTGAAAGGTTATCGTAAAGTAAGCCATGACAGAAGGAGAGTTGCCGTAGCGCATCACGAACACTTCGTAACCCTCGATGAGGTTTCTTCCTAACAGGTGCTCTTTATAATGAAAGCGTGCCAGCTGACGACTGATGCCGAGACCCCTTGCCACCTCAGTCAGGCTTCTAGTTGCATCTCCTTCTAGCTTTTCAAGCATCTTGATGTCAATTTCATCCGCGCGGTTGAGATAAGACGGGGACTCCACCAACGTGTAGGGCAGATCGGTCTTCTGCGCTTGAACTTCTTTTATCCAATCATCCCATGGAAAAACCCATCTGCCCAAGTCATTGTCAAACCAGTTCAAGGTTATCCGTCCACCCTGAAAGCATGTGGACCAATAAATGTGAACGCTTCGGGCAACTTCTAAGCGTCTCAACTCGTACATGAACTCCTCAAATTCGCGGCAATGCTCTATTGGCACTGCATAGGCTGCCGTGCAACCCTCACCCATTCCGTACGATCGACAAACGTAAAGCCAAAACGGATTGACAGGTAGGCAATCGAAAAGAAGTTGCTCCATACCCGGGTTGGCTTCGACGAAAACAACAGCCTTCCTCAAACCAATGTTCGTGTGGTACACTGACGTGTGTATTCTCAGAAAAAATTTGGAATCAGACTTCATGTGCTCTATCCGTGACTCTAACGTTCGGCGATGGATGCCCACAGTCTCTGCGACTTTCGAAAGATTTCTTGGACCAACCTCCCACATCGCACGCAAGATCTTGACATCAAGAGAGGTTAGCTCTTTGTGCATAGCATCATCCTTCGTTCTGCACCAGTTCAGCCTCTGGATTTATCCGCTTGTGTTTTTATTACTTATGTAGGTCCGCCAGGCGTATCGATAGGTTCATTGGGATTGATGGGTGTTCCATTATCGTCCACAAGAGCCAATGAGGGAGAAGCCGTACCGCCAGTTTTCTGTCTGATTGCTTGAGAATGTGTCACGATAACTGCGAAACAGGTTGCGAACATTGCAGAAAAAACCAACAGGACCAGTGCCAGAGCTTTCAGTTTCATTAAATCGCCTCCTTTTACATTTAGTCAAAATCCTCTTTGTTTTTTTCCAATAAGACAGTTCATGCGTAGTGAAGAGAGACACACGATTTTACATTAAGTCATTGAAACAAAATAAAGTTGCCTAAAGTAAAAAAATATAAGCAAGTAACACAGTTTAACGAATCCGTCTATGGGAAGGGCGAATTTCCAAACTTAAACTGTTATGTATGGATTGTCACGTATGTGAGAGGCCTGAAGATTGGAGGAGTTTGATGATATATTGTCGCGGGTCATCGACAAGACAATCCGCGACGTTTTCGGAGACAGAAACGCAGGCATAATCTTCGATTACCTGGAGAAGAGCGGGTGCCCAATGGAGGAAATCCCGATAAAACCCAGCCAGTTTTCTGTAGAGTTGGGGAAAATATTAGGTTCAGGAAGGGGACAGCTTCTTGGAGTTGCTTCGATATTGGAAGAAACGATTCTAAAAGCCTTTTGTGCCGAATTGAGAATGAAGGTCGACATGCAGGGCGGAACGTGCTTTGAAGATAATATCAAGATACTTAGACGGGTCTACGAGGAAAACGCAGGACCACCACATCTGGCACGTCTTGAGCGACACACAACCCAGTGCTGACACGTATGTCCTCGCCAAAAATTGGAAGTGAAAATTGTTGCACTCAGAAAACACAAGAATCCTTCTGGTAAACGATAACAAACGTGTCTGCGACGTTGTGGGTATAATATTGGAGAGCAGAGGATACGAAGTCGATGTTGCAAGTAACTGGGACGAGGCGATTGAAAAGTCGAAAACGAATGCATACAACCTAGCGGCCCTTGACACAGGTCTTTCAGACATTGAAAGCAAAAAACTGCTCAGAACATTGCATGAGACATGTCCAGAAATGATAAGGATAATTGGTACCGAAATTACTCGACCGCAAGATTTCGTCGACGCTTTCAGCGACTGCGCCGAGGGGTATTTCCCAAAACCTGTAGAACCTAGCCGCCTAGTAAGCATGATCGAAGAAAAACTGGAAGACCAGAAATACGCGAGGATGGCTCGGGGAACAAAGCAAAGAGCTCATATCGGGAGCAAAACGAAGAAACTTTTGTAGGGACACTATTTTGAAAAGAACTAGGCTCGTCTTAGCGTGCGTGCGAAAGAGGAATCGATTGGATGAAAAAAACTGAAAATTATCTTTCAAAACGATTGTCGCCCGAAAGGGTACGGGACTTTGCGTCTGCGATATGGCAGAATCAACCCTCTATAGCAGCAGATGTTTCGACCAGAGCTTCAAAGATCATTCAAGTAGCTTACGAAAAAAATCCCACTTTTTTCAGTGGAAAGAGCGAGAAAGGGATTCTCTCAGGACTATTCTATCACTTGGCAACCAATGTTGGCAGCATGAAGACTCAGCAAAAAGTCGCACTGGCTCTCAGGACAACGGAGATGACGATCAGAGCATCCTGCCGGGATTGGGTCAAGTATTTTCCGGAGCTTCTTTGAGCCGACAAACCGCCAGCGCTAATTAGTTCATAGAATCTCTAAAAGACTTATTCCACGTGCAGATATGCCACGCTAATAGAATGAGATTAACTAACCTGCACATGTCGACAGGCGAAAGACCTATATTAAAAGCTTAAGAATCTTTCGACAGCCGGTTCTGTGAAGTCTCCGTTTGGTAGGTTTTGTTGTGAAAATTCGTTTGGTAAGAGGTGATACTGTTAATTATTGTTCATGGTTTTGCGCTTACCATTTCCTTCCAATGCTTCAGTCAAGTCTGAATTTTTGGGATTCGACAAACAGCAGGAACCAAGTCCGTTTTTGATACCAAACCAAGCCTTCAGCGTCCATAAGCATTATATCTTTTCGTATCGTAAGATAAGTTTAAGGTGCGTCATGCAATATCCTTTTCCCGTTAAATGGACACTTGCGAGTTCTCGCGAGTTTTTTGGCATGACGCACTCCTCTCTCTATAAAATCACGATTTTTCTTTTGTGAGTTCATTTGAGTTATCATAGGCGTGGTTCGTCTGGAAAACTCTGAGAGAGAACGCAAGTAAAAAAAGATAGGTTTTTGTCTAGTCAATTACTTGCTTTTACAAGATACCTCGCAAGTCCTCAAAGTCAAACCCAATAAACCGCTTACCGTAAATATCAGTGCAACAAATAATTGTCTTGAGTGACCGAGACTGATCATCAGACCATCGTCCTATTTCGCTGCTCTTCTATTACTTTGGGTTCTTATCTTCATCATGGATTTTTCATTTTACGGGTTCTATCTCGCACCCGCAGTTCTCGGTGGTGCTATTGGCTTTTGGATCTATCTTCCGACGCAAAGGCAACTTACAGCTATAGAGAAGAAAGGAGAATTTGTGGGAACGCGGAGATATAATCTCCTTGTGATATTTGGTGCTGTAATCGTTGGCGCAGCGTTTATCCTATTTGCAATTCATATTCCAGCAATGCTCCACCCATCCCTGAGCTTTTTGGGTATTAATCTACTTTCCAGCTATTCATCCTACGTTTTTCTTCTGCGCCGTTGGGAAAGAAAACACAAAAAAGAAATCTTAATGGATGGAGGATGGCTACAGGGCAGAATTTACGCATCTGAAAAAACTCCGCCTCCACCGCCTCAATTACTTCCTCCACCTCCACCACCAGACCTCTAACATCAACATTCTAGTTTCAAGTTAGGAAAGTTGAAAAGCTCTCACCACAACAGACTTAACAGTATTGGTAGCCTTACCCACCAAACGGTTTTTCACATGAACCCCCAACCAAACGGAGACTTCACAGAACCTGAACCCTCATTGAGTTAACCAAAGGCATAGCTCTAGACGCAAGGAAAAGGTCTAGTCCATACTGTTCCTAGTGAGCGTACCGCACAAAGAAACGTGCGGAGAAAGAGGCTAGAATGTTCAATCGTGCTTGCAAGGGTTCTGAGGTGCATTTTTTGGTTCGTAAGGAAGGCTGGCGAAATCCATTAAGCCTTGATCAATTGGTACCCACTTTGCTTTGTGTTTCGCCTCTGATTTCTCGTGCTTTTTCTAATGATTTATCATATCGAGCTTCAAATCCTAGTACTACTCATTTCAAAAGGAAAATAGGACTAGATCTGCTGAACCATTCTTAACTTGAACCAGGTTGACAGTTTTAAACCCTGAAGTGAGAAATGGTGCGGGGGGTGGGATTTGAACCCACGAACCCCTACAGGATAGGCGCCTCAGGCCTACGCCTTTGACCATGCTTGGCAACCCCCGCTTCAAAGATCAATCGCTCTATCCTAGTTTACAGACCTAAATTAAATCTTATCTATCCGCTGATACTGTTAAGTTATTGGCGACAGCCTCGCGCTATTCTGGAATAGTCATGTTTTCTGTGAAGACAACAGTCATTTCGCCACTTGACAGAATGCCAACTAATGTCTTTTCGTAAGCCATGAAGGTGAAGGCAAAATCAAAATAATAGTAGGTTCCTATAGAGTCGACCTGATATTGCCCAAGAACAATACTGCTGTTGCCATCGTTGAGTCCGAAGCTCATAGTGCTCGAGAAAGGGATAACGATATTCGTAGGTCCGGATTTCACGTCAAGGCTTACGCCCACGAGGTCAACACTTTGAGTGAAAAAAGTTTTATTTTCTTGAATTTTGAAAATGTACAGCAAAACGTATCCCGGATTTGGAATTCTATACAATGATAATACAAGCAACCACGTGGCCCCGTTACTTGAAAATATGTGTGTATCATTTATCGCGATATTCATTGCTCTCAGGTGAGTTAGGGCATAATCGGCCGTTACAACTGGCAAGGTGGCAACTTGCACGTAATTGTGTGCGTAAACTTCTGCTCCGAAAACTGCGATCAAGATAAGAATAACTGCGATGCCAATATATCTACGAGGGAGTTTTCTCGCCGTCAACCCCACCTTTTTGCTTGGTCAATGATGACAAGGCAACGTTGCACTGTATAAGATTTTCTCGCATCGAGAATGAAGCTTCTTCGCCCTAAGCCGGAACGAGTTTGCTGGTTTGCGACGAGCAGAAATCTAGATGAATTAGCTGGTTTCTGGTGGGGGCGTCTGCTTCGGTTTTGGATAGTATTGAGCTATCGGAACCGCGCAGGCTAGAATGAAGCTTGCTGCCAAAAGAACGGGAATGTCTTCTTTTGCCTGCAGGACAGCTGGGTTTGGAACGTCCAGTGAATCCTGGTAAACCCATTCTGTGCTGTTAAAGGGGCCTCCTGCGAAGTATGGATGGCCTGTTGTTTCGTTGCTGGCCGTTACTGTGGTTGCAGTTCCGTTTACGACCTGCACGTATAGTGTATAGTTTTGCACGTAGGTTTGATCTATCCATGCAGACTTTGTGAAGCCGTGCTGGGGCGGCTGAGTGTAAAAGGTGGCTATTAATCGACCGAAATCTAGGCTCCAATTCAAGGTTAACGTGTCGTTTACGACGTTTGAGCTGGAGATGATATCGTTCAAGTCAACCACAATCGTTGGATAATTCCATCCTTCAGTGCCATCTGGAGGAGTGATTCCTCTGGAATCGGCAACCCAATAAGTGCCGCTCAAGGGGGAATCGGACGAACTGTTTCGAGTATTCAGCCAAGAGTACGAGACGGCGACGTGAAAGTTGTCATCATCAGCAAGGGGCGAGCCATTACCCCAACCCATAAGGTCGTCTTCTATTGTATCTGGAAAGATTCTCAGCCTGTCCATCGGTAAAGGCTGATAAACAGAAGTAGTAACATCCCAGTACGAACCGTAGGTAAAGCTAACAGAAGAAATGGAGTAGACAAACGAAATAGGGTTGACACTCGCCTCGTAGCCTGGCTCAACCCATACATAGTACGTGAACGTGCCTCTGATGGGAAAGCTTTCGATAGGCATGGAAGCAATCACGATCGTCGAACCTATGACAATAAGAAGCATTGTAATGAGAGCAACTAGAATCGTTTTACGAAGCCGGTCATGCACCAAACCAGTCCTCTCCAAGAAAGAATAGTTGCAAATGCCTAATTAAACTTCAGATTTGTCAAATATCCCTTCGCAACTTCTGACTTCTTAAGCGCTCTTCATCTTGCCACGTGCCCAACCTGTGCTTGAAACCTTGTTTCAAAAGACAAATAACGTTCTACGCACGCGCGCGCTGCTTACTAGCCCTTGAACGTAAGGTCTGCAGCCGAGCTTGGACTGGCTCCAACAAGTACAGCAACAACGTGTCCGAAGTCATGAATGGAAAAAGCCGCTGGAAACCAGAGCTACGCGCGCGTTAATCTTCAAGACCGCGTCCAAAAACGATTCTCGCGCGCTTTACTCGCTCTGCCCGCGATGAAGCGAGGTCACGATGAGCATAAGCCCCGTGCAGCAACACAGGAAACCTTTCAAAATCCAAGTTGAATAAAACAGGTTGTCCAAGGCAGCGAATTTGGCCACTTCTGGAATAATAAACCTAGTTGCGTCCTCGCTCCGATAAGCTAGGGCAAGAAAGATAGTAAACAACCCGTATAGAATGACAATGAAAGAGAGACGGAAAATCACGTTTGCTTCTTTATCTGTTCCTTCTCGCTTTAGATAGCCATTAAGATAAAAACCTATCCCGATTGCTAAGAACGCCACTATTGATACGTTCCAAGCTATACCGGGTTGAGGGGACTCAAGATACTGATCGAGTTGCCAACCCGCCAACGGCAAAACCACTGCTACAGCACAGAGGGAAAAGACAGGCGCTAGCAGAATCAGAATTGAACCTGCAAGAAACTGTCGCAACTCTTTCCCCATCAATCTTCTGTCGCCTGCCACTTTAAAAGTTTGTCGACCTTGCCCTAGCCCATGTCCTAAGAGATACTAGCGCGCGCTGAACAGTAGAGAGAAATTAATCGCGGCTATTCAGAAAAGGTAGACAAAGCCGGAAAAGCAGGAGCAACCTTGCGAAACCCATTCGATTAAAGAGAAGATTGAGCATATCGAAAAAATAGAAACATAGGTCCTGACAAGCACTTGGAGCTCTCACTAGCGTGCGCATCAGAAAAAATCTTAAATCACCGCATCAACAGAGGGTAGACTGGGGATAAGGATGGATGAACATAATAAACCGAAGAAAGTGCTCAACTGGAATTTTGCAATAGCAGCACTTGGAATAATTTGCATTGTATTGTCCGTTAGCCTAATTGGATTGAAGACGACCTATGACAATCAAACTGTTGCTGCTAACCGTGCAGCGTATGTTTTGAGCAGAACCATGGTATATATCAACAACTACACCATACAATTGAACTCCACATTCGACAACCCTTTCGGCTACGCTAACTATTTCACCGTGTATAATGCGGGCTATCTCTCGGTTGACGTCAAATCCACGACGGACAAAACCTGGGTCGTGGCAGAATGGAATTATCCTATTGGAGCGTTTGGTTCCTACAAAATCAGCTATGAGAATATGACATACGTTGGAATGAACGGTACTGCATACTTTCCAGTGCTGTCTGACGCAAATGTTGCAATCATACTCGGCGATAACAACACCAACAACGAGGCAACAATAACCTTCTCAATAACAGGCCACTACTAGAATTCATCTGAACCAACAATCGAAAACAAACTGGGGGTTCAAGAATGAGTGGAAGATTCATGCTGTTTAGAAAACTTGCGATTATGCTAATCTTTGTTCTGTTAATATCTTCAGTGATAATTGTTGTATATGCTCAAGCTGGACAAGTTTACCAGGAGGCAACAGATAGTACTTATGTTGATTCTAACTATCCAAACTCAAACTATGCTGGACAGGAATATCTCCAAATCAAGAATTATCAAGACAAAGAAATAGTGTGGCTGAAATTCAATTTGTCTTCTGTGCCAGAAGGAGCAGTGGTTGACAATGCTACACTTAGCATGGCCCTCAATTTGGTGAATTATATATCTCCAGTTTCATACAATGTTCATGCCTATTCATGCTCTGATAACTCTTGGAACCAGTCATCATTAACATATTCTAACATGCCGAGTTACAACTCGACATCAATGAGTTCAACATTGGTTTCAACATTAGACCCTCTAGCTTGGTACGGTTGGAACGTAGTTGATGCTGTAAGGGATGCCTTGAACAGCAATGCTAAAGCAGTAACAATAGTCCTATTTGACCCATCTCCTAATAGTTCCAATACAACCCTTACGTTCGCAAATTTCGTCTCTTCTAGCGGCTCACCTCCTAACCTCTACATCCAATGGAGCAGTATCGCTGTTCCAGAATTCCCAACACTCCTCATCCCATTCTTTATGATAGCAACACTATTGGCAGTAGCATTCTACAAAAAGAAAACAATTCAGTACAGAAGGCTCTAGTCAAGTTGAAAAGAGAATTAATAGAAATCGTTAATCTGAACAGCGACAGAAGATAAACTGGGGGTTCAAGAATGAGTGAAAGAATACCGCCACTACCAAAGAAAATGGTTAGTAGAAATGTTGCAATGGCACTCGGAATAATATGCATTATGTTGATAGCTCTTATAGCATATTTTTCGATAACTGGCATTTCAGCACAGAACAGCTATACCAATCTGCAAAACCAAGACAAGCAACTTCAAGCATGGCTAGACGGAAACGAAACATTACTTAATCAAACGGAAACTTGGCTTAATGGCAACATCACCTACTATAATTCTGAAATCAGTTCTTTAAATTCTCAAATAATATTCCTGCAAGACCAATTGAATACATCTACGAACAATGTTCTCCTCGAGACAAACATGGGAAACATTACGATTCAGTTGTTTGACGACATGCCCATCACAACTGGAAACTTTGAGAATCTGGTAAGAACAGGAGTGTATGACTGCCAAACTTCACTCGCATTGCTCCAGGTTTTGTAATTCAGGGAGGGGACGCAAGCCCCAAGGGAATAATAGTGCCTCCGATTCAGGATGAGCTCCCCAACAAACACAGCAACATTCTAGGCACCGTGGCAATGTGCAAAATAGTCAACTCTTCTGGTGCCGTTATCCCCAACTCTGCTTCGGACCAGTTCTACATTAACTTGGCGGATAACTCTGCATATTTGAATGCTAGTTACACAGTGTTCGGCATGGTGATATCGGGCATGAACGTTGTGGATGCGATTAGCCAGTTAATACCTTCCGGCTCCAATGCTACCGGCTATGATGGCCCACCCTCGACACCCGTTACGATCATAACAGCACAATTTGTCGGCTAGATTAGCTACATTAAAGGAAATTAATGTGGACAAGGGCACGCCACAGAAAAAGCTCCAGTCAAGCTGAAAGAGGAATATTGAAAAACAGCATGATGTCGAAAGTGCAGAGCAGGAAGACGTTCGACTTGGCTCCCTTTTGCTTTCTTGGTCACGATTTCAATTGAGGATTCTTCCGAAAATCGTAAGTACGGATTCAATCAATCCATAAACTACGTGTGGAGGGGACAAAGGATGAACAGAGTTGTTTCTGTTTTGGTTGTAATTCTGCTTTTGCTTTCTATATCGTCAATGACGGGATTGATAGGAGTAGTCAGGGCTCAGGGTGGAACCATTATCATCAATGCTGATGGAAGCATAAGTCCGTCAACTGCTCCTATCTATACCGCAGACAACATCACATACACTTTAACTGGCAACATCACCATCACCAACATCAGCGACCCCGACGGAATTGTTGTTGATAGAGACAACATTGTTTTGGACGGGGCAGGCTACACCGTGACAGGAAGCGGCTTGAACGGTTTTCTGCTTATTGTCGGAAATGGAATAAAGCTTGACAACATGAGCAACGTGACAATAAATAACATGATGATAACAAACTTCACGACGGGCATTCTGCTCGACTCTTCTTCGGGTAACACTTTGTCTGGCAACAACGTTACAGCAAACATCGATACTGGTATTTATCTCCAGCAATCTTCTGATAGCAACACTTTGTCTGGCAACAACATCATTGCAAACAGCGCTTGGGGCGTTTACCTCGACTCTTCTTCTGATAGCAACACTTTGTCTGGCAACAACATCACAAACAACCATGAGGGGATTGAACTACTCTACTCTACTTCCAACAACGCAATCTACGATAACAACTTCATAAACAACACTTACCAAGTTGACTGGTACAGCTCAACTAACGTTTGGGATAATGGCAACGTGGGTAACTACTGGAGCGACTATCTGACGAGGTATCCGAACGCCACTCAAGTTGACAACTCAGGCGTCTGGAACACTCCATATCAAATCGACGACAACAATTATGACCTCTATCCACTTGCGGTTCCATATGCAGTGATTCCAGAGTTTCCATCATTCCTAATTCTTTCGCTATTCTTGATAACAATATTGCTAGCGGTCATAATCTACAAGAAGAAAGCTACGCCGTACAAAAGGCTCTAGTCAAGCTGAAAAACAGAAATCTTAAGCGGGCGCCGCTCACTCTGCTTTGTCAACACAGACACACACGTGGATCCATTGTGCGGATCCATCACTTCAGAGATGTATAAAAAGGAGGGGCCGGCAGACTCTCACAGCCCGCGTCAACCGTCGACACGGACATTTAAATATGGCTTTACACGGCACCATTACACAGCAACATTACAACGGATGTAAAGAAAAAAAAGGGAGGGGCCACCCTCGCATGAATTTCGCTTTTAGACCTTCGGCTTCTGCATTAAATCTTCCATTCTTGCCTTCTTAAGCAGGTTGACGTGTCTGACTAGCTCAACTATGCAGGCTTCCAGAACTTTCTTGCCTTTCTCCGCCGAAGCAGTTGACTGCGTCCCGAAAACGCCTGAGCCTGTCTCGTCCACAGTGCTCAATGGTAGTGTAAGGCCTTCGCCTCGCAACGCGTGTTCACGAGGCTTCTCATCAAACGCTGCTTTCATGTTAACAAGGTTCGGGTGCAAAGCCAGATTAACAGACGTTTCCTCAGCCCCTGCGTGTCTCCGTTCTATAGCGGCGAAAACGTCGGGCACAAGCTTCCCAGCCGCGGGCCACCATTCAAAAACAGACATGAAAACACCCTGTTCCCTCAACTCCCTAGCCAACTCCGTCAGCGCGGCCAAGTTGCCCCCGTGACCGTTAACCACCACAATCTTACGCACACCATAATACATGAGCGATTGACATGTGTCTCTCACGTAACTCTTCAACGACTTAGGAGAAATAAAAATCGTCCCCCAGAACTGTTTATGATGAGCGCTCACACCGAAAGGAATAACCTGCAGACACACCACGCCCGTGCGCTTGGCAGTCTCCTCGGCTATGCCCTTGGCAATCAGATGATCCGTCCCCAACGGGTTCGCCCTCCCATGCTGCTCATTAGCGCCTACTGGCATAATCGCCATGTCGTTCTTGGAAAAGTACTCTTTAGCCTCAGGCCAACTCATCTCATGAAGCAAAACCTTCAAGCTTTAACACCAAACTGTTTTATTAGCAGACACACCGCATATAAAACCTACATTGTACAGGCGGTGAAAAAACCGTGAAAGCAGTTATTCTCGCAGGGGGCTTCGGCACAAGACTAAGACCGCTCAGCTGCACAAGACCAAAAATACTGTTTCCAATAATTAACAAGCCCCTGCTCCAGTGGACTTATGAAAGACTCGCACGCAATAATATACAAGACGCCACAATGGCCGTCTTTTACCAGACTGAGATGTACATAAAACACCACCGAGTCCCAAGATCCGGACTCCACGTCACATACTCACACGATCCCCTCAGAAAACCCCTAGGAACCGGCGGCTCAATAAAAAGAGCAGAAAAACGAATCGGACACGACCAACCCTTCATCGTACTCAACGGAGACATCTTCGCAGACGTAAACTACACAGAACTCATGCAAACCCACAAACAAAACAAAGCAATGGCAACAATAGCCGTCCGCAGCGTGGACGATCCAAGTAGATACGGAGTCGTCGAACTCGCCAAAGACAACCACATAACAAGGTTCGTCGAAAAACCCCCACCAGGAACCGAACCGTCAAACCTCATCAACGCCGGAGCCTACATCTTCAACCCCGAAATATTCAACTACATCCCCGAAGGACGAGCCGTCAGCATAGAACACGAAATCTTCCCAAAACTCGCCCAAGAAGGCAAACTCTACGCACACACCTTCAACGGCCTCTGGATGGACATCGGCAAACCCGAAGACTACATGGAAATCAACCGAAAAATGCTCACCACCACCCCAGAACAACACAAAAACAGACCCGCCAAGAACGTGGAAATAACGGAGCCCATGGCCATCGACAAAAACGTCCGAATAGGACAAGGCTCCACCCTAGGACCCTACACAGTCCTGGGCAAAGACGTCATCATCGGAAAAAACGTGCAAATACAAGACTCAATCATCTTCTCAGCAGCCATCATACACGACTCTTCCACGATAAACGGCGCAATAATCGGCGAAGGCGCAACCATCGGAGAAAGAGCCAAAATCCAGAAAGGCTGCATAATCGGCGACCACGCCAAAATTAAAAACGACGTATCCCTCGCCGAAGGAATCACAATCTGCCCAGCAAACGAAGTCTCCGAAAGCGTATTAACGTCTAACGGCATCTGATAGAAAGAGGCTTATCAGATCATGTCAACCTCAAAACACTTATTCGGCACCAACGGCATCCGCGGCCTAGCCAACAAAGAACTCACCCCTGAAATGGCCATCAAAGTCGCCTATGCCGTAGGCACGTTCTTCAAACAGGGAACACTCATAATCGGCCGCGACGCCAGAACAACAGGACCAATGCTCACAAAAGCCGTCGTCGCCGGCCTAAACTCGACAGGATGCAACGTCCTCCTCGCAGGAATGGCCCCCACGCCGGCACTCCAGTTCGCGGTGAAACATCACAAGCCCAGCGGCGGAGTCATCATCACAGCATCACACAACCCGCCCGAATACAACGGAATCAAAGTCATAGGAAACGACGGAATAGAAATACCCCACGAACACGAAACAGAAATCGAAAACATCTACTTCAACAAAAAAACAAAGCTCGCCCCATGGAACGCACTGGGAACCACGCAAGAACTACCAGGAATAAACGACGAATACATCAACGCCATAAAAAAACACGTCAACACCAAAGCCATAGCCCGGAAACATTACCACATACTAATCGACGGAGCAAACAGCGTAGGCAGCCTAACAGGACCACGCCTCGCACGAGAACTAGGATGCAAAGTCACAACGATAAACGCAAACATAGACGGAACATTCCCAGGCAGACCTCCCGAACCCCGCCCCGAAAACCTCGGAGACCTATCAATCACGGTTAAGGCGACAGCCTCAGACCTCGGCGTTGCATATGACGGCGACGCTGACCGCTCCATATTCGTCGACGAGAAAGGCAACATTATCATGGGAGACCAGACCTTCGCCCTCGTCGCGAAATACTTTCTCAAAGATAATCCAGGCGAAAAAATCGTCACACCCGTGAGTTCTTCAACCATAATCCAGGACATAGCCGACGAATACCACGGAAAAATCGAGTGGACCAAAATAGGAAGTGTGACAGTCGCGCAAACCATGAAAGAACTGAAAGCCAAGCTCGGAGGCGAAGAAAACGGCGGAGTCTTCTACGGACCTCACCAGCCAGTCAGAGACGGCGCAATGACAACCGCCCTAATCTTGAACATCATGGCCAGAACAGGCAAAAAACTCTCAACACTGATAAAAGAACTGCCACTGTACTTCATCGAAAAAGAAAAAATCGAATGCAAAGAAGAACTCAAACAAAAAACCCTGCAAAAACTCATCGAACAAACCAAAGGGCTAAAAACGAACACTCTTGACGGCATAAAAATCTGGTTCAAAGATAAGAGCAGCATCCTAATAAGGCCAAGCGGCACCGAACCAATTTACAGAATATACGCCGAAGCCAAAACCAGCCAAACAACCAAAAAACTCGTCAAAGAATACAGTTCGAAACTCAAAACGATAATCAAAGGTCTAAGCTAGACAGCTAAGACAGAGCCACGGAGAACAGCCGAATGTCAACGCCTATGATGCAGACCAAACCAGAGGAACTAGATTCCCCAGAAAAACGGAGAAACCGTGTTGTAAGCATAATAGGATGTGGACAAGCAGGCATTCTACAAGCAGTCCTTTTTGCAGACGCAGGTTTCAAAGTGACATGCGTTGACGCTGACCAAACCACCCTCGCCCGCATAATGAAAGGAAGGACCGTGGGCACATCAGAAACATGGGCCAAACTGAAAAACCACGTGAAAGCAGGACACTTGACCGCCACCAGTGAAATTGGAGAGGCGGCTGCCCACAGCGACTTAATCGCAATCACCACCTCGGTCAAGATCAACCTGAGGAAAAAAGTAGAGTGCTCAGATTTAGAAAACACCTGCAAAAAAATCGGCTCAAACCTTCGCCCTGGATCCCTCATAATAGTTACGAGTCTAACCGGCATTGGCCTCACAGAAGGCCTCATAAAAGACACGTTGGAAAACACTTCAGGACTGAAAGCGGGCAAGGACTTCGGACTCACGTACAGCCCAATCCAAAAAGTGCAGGCCTTGACTTGCGAGGAAGCCGCGAATTATCAGAGAATCGTCACAGCAACCGACAAGGACAGCCTGAGGATCGCGTCACAAGTTCTGGAAAAGCTTTCCAAGAGAGGCGTCAGAGCAACAGCCGACGTGAAAACGGCCGAAGTGGCCGCGCTCCTCGAAGTCTTACAGCGGGATGTAAGCATTGCTCTGGCAAACGAAACTGCTTTTCTCTGTGAAAGAATAGGCGTGGACTACGCTGAAGCCCTCAGAATCACCGGGACAGACATTGACAGGCTGTCTCCAACACCGACGCTCGTGGACGACAGCCTCAGCGACGAACCATACCTTCTGTTAGATGCTGCCGAAAACCTCAACCTTAAACCTCGACTGGCAACGGCTGCAAGAGACACGAACGAAGAGACAGTTAGACACGTGGCCAACCTAGTCAAGGACGCACTGAAAAACTGTGGAAAAACACTGAAACGAGCAAGAATCGCCGTGCTGGGAGTCTCACAAACCCCCAACTCGCAAAGCCCCATCAAGAAAACAGCAATAAAAATCATTGACACTCTGGAAGCAAGAGGAGCCAAAATAAGCCTCTATGACCCGCACGTTTCAGAAACCGAAATCGCAGAAAGCTCGTATCACTTCAAAAAAGACTCAACCGAAGCCATGGAACGCGCTGACTGCGTAATAATCTTGACAGCACACGACCAGTTCAAACACTTAAACCTCAAGAAAATGAAGCTCACGATGAAAATGCCAGCAGCCATAATCGACTTGCAGGGCGTGGTCGACCCTAGCAAGATTGAAAAGGAAGGTTTCCTATACCGAGGACTAGGACGAGGTGGCTGGACCGAATGAACAAAGTAAAAACGGCCGTGATAGGAACAGGTTCTTGGGGCAAAAACCACGCGAGAACATACAAGGAACTGGCAGAAACAGAACTCCTGGCCATATGCGACATAGACGCTGAAAGGGCCAACAACCTGGCCAAACAACTGAGCGTCACACCCTACAGCAGCGTGGAAAAAATGCTCAAGAACGAAGACATCGAAGCCGTGAGCGTTTGCACATGGTCAACCAGCCTAGCAAAGGAAGCCACCAAGGCTGTAGAGAACGGAAAACACGTCCTCGTCGAGAAGCCCATGGCCGCAAACACGAAACAGGCGGAAAAACTTCTCGCCGCATCTGAAAAAATGGGGGTACTCCTGACCGTCGGATTCTTGATGCGGTTCATCCCAGGATTACGAGAAATGAAAAAAGCAGTTGAAAACAAATCAATCGGGGAACTCGTGTGCGCCACGGCCAAGAGAGTTTCTGAATGGCCTGAAAGAATAGGGGACGTCGGCGTGGTCAAGGACACCGCTATTCACGACATAGACGTAATGCTGTACCTGTTCAACCAAGACCCGATTGCCGTTTACGCCAAGACTGGAAACATGAAACACAAAAAATTCGAGGACTACGCCCAGATAATGCTCACCTTCGAAGGAGGAAAAAGCGCGTTCATCGAATCCAATTGGCTAACCCCGTACAAGACTCGAATTCTGACAGCCACCGGCAGCGAAGCCATAATGAAACTCGACTACATCACCCAAGAATTAACGGTTGAAGACGCGACGCAGACGATGCAACCGAGATATCCAATCCAAGAGCCCCTAAAACTTGAGCTTCAACACTTCGCAAATTGCATCCTTAAGAAAGAGAAACCGCTCGTAACAGGCCTCGACGGCCTGAAAGCGCTCAGAATAGCCGAATCAGCTATAAAATCCTCATCAACCGACAGAATAGTCAAACTGAAATAGACAAATCAGATTCTTAACGCTTCCCCAAGTTGAAGGGCTGCCCTTCCTTCAGAATCTTCTCAGGAGTTTTAGCCTTCCACTTCTTCAAAAAGGGCAAATCATCCTTTTCAACTCTCAACTCATCCGGCAGCATTTCAGGAATCTCATCGCGTATAGGGTACCACCTTGAACATTTCGGACAGATGATCATCCCTTCCACGATCTCTTCTTTTTCCTCAAAAACAATCAGTTCTAAGGGATAATGCTTGTCAATCGGACATGCGAGTATTTCCATCAACTTCTTCTTGATGAACTATTCCCCCAATTCCCATTTTGCTTCGTAACTATAAAACTCTTTCATAAACGATTCGGGTAACTTCATAGGTGATGGTTTTCGTCGTTAAAAATCGGGTGACAAAATAGTGGTTTTGATTTTCCATGTTAATTGCCGGGTGATGAACTGAGTTTTTCTTTCTTCATTCTTGGTTCTGTAAAGTCTGCGTCTGTTAACTTGTGAAAATTCGTCTGCTAGATATTCACGGGGCGAACGGCGCTACGTAATTACGTAGGTGTATTTTTTGATTCCTGTTGTTTTTGGATCAAGTTTCTAATTGTGTTGAGAAGATTCTCGTAGTCTACTGGCTTTATGAAAAAGGCATCTGCATGTTTGTTCACGCATTCGATTGCGTTTTGCACTGTAGGATAGCCTGTAACCATTATCTTCACCATTTTGGGAGTTGTCTCTTTGAGTGCAGTCAACAGTTCTGTGCCCTCCATGTCGGGAAGCCGAAAATCTATCAATGCAAGGCTGTAGAGATCGGTATTTGATCTCCTTATCGCCTCTGTTCCATTTTCAACCGTATCAACAACGTATCCTTCACTCTGCAATATTGCAGCGGTCGTTTTCCTAATGCTCTCGTCATCGTCGATCACAAGGATTCTGAAGTGTTCGTCCAAACTTCCTCACCTAAAATGATTTGTAGCACTTCACTTTTGTCCTATCTGATTATCAGACTAAGACAAAGCTAAAAAGAATTATGAATATCCAGTTCATATCAGAACGCGCATCAATAAGGAACTGGAATCGAGTTTCTGGCTTCTTCAACTATTGGCAAGGCCATTTTTAATTCTCTGAAGCACTTCAGCACCGTTATGCCTCTCTGAGTCACCGCATAGACTACTCGATTCTTGCTCACGATTCTCTCTTCAATAAGGTTCTGCTTCAACAGAAAATCCAAGTATTCCTTAAGGACTTCACAATTGACATTAGCCTTATACATGATATGAGTCAATTTTAGAGGGCCACGATGTGCCAAGACCTTCAGTATGACGATGTACATCTCTAGTTTCGAGCGTCTCACTTCAAACCCTTTCTTAAAGTGAGCCTCAGCCGCTCAATATAAACGACTTATGAATTCCAAATCCAGTTTTTCGGGTTCATCCTCTTTCCTTTCCCCGTTAATTTGCGCTCGCGAGTGCTCACGAGTTTCTGCATGACCATTTCTCTAATGCGGAGTCAGGGACCCAGAAATCTCTGGAAAACATTTAAAAGCAGAATGGATTTCCTTCTTAGCGAGAGGAATATCATGGAAAGCGCATCAAACGGCATAGTTTACGAGTGCGTAAGGTGTGGAGCAAAGGTTCCTTCTGAAGAACTGGAGATGCGCGGTGGGGAAACTAAATGCATAATTTGCGGCTACAGAATTCTGCGCAAGGTTAAGCCGCCCGTTGTCAAGCGTATTCCAGCCAGGTGAAAGAGAAAAAATAGAGTGGAAACGATTCTTCTGAAACTCTACCTCTCTCACTCTTGTGAAAGTCCCGGTTCAGAATATCTCCTTTTCTCCGATCTTACGGAGCGCTCTGCCGTGAAGCTTTATCGCGGGGCCCACGACGTCGTCTGGTTGTTTCTCAACAGTTTTTCTCTTTATGGTTTCTCCGCACACGCCTCTGGGTAACAGCCGCCTTTTCATGCACATCGCGTACGTGCAGTTCGATATGGCGCACACGTCTTCCGTCCATCTGCACCACACGACATCCCGGCGAGGGACAGTTGCGTCTTTTGCGCATTTGAAGGATGGACATGTTGGAGAACAAGCCTTAACCTGTGCCATTGTATGCACTTCCTTTGACCATTTCATTCACAAAACTGCGTAGTTAGCCAAGTCTCTTATGCAATATGTCCTATTAGATATCATATAAACTTTTTTCTTCAAAGCTACTTATTTTGGCTCAACCGTCTGTTTTGGGCCCTTGACTCTTCTTTTCCTGAAAACAAAGATTTCCAATACGAGCACAAGAACCACGGCCAGAACGATTATTACGACCACTGCCAGTTCAGTTGTTTCAACCGGATGCCCGGCCAGCAACACGTACTGGTTCATCCTAATCGTAACGTTCGTTGAACCGCTAACAAGAATATCGTCAATAGCGTTTGGCGAGCCATTATTTGACAAGTAAACCGAGACATTGTAACTGTTACCTATCAGATTGGTAAACGTGATTGTGCCGTTGGCTTGTGTCCGACTCGAAATCGGTTCACCACCATTTCCCTGTAACGTTACCTCTGTGTTCGCAAACGGATGACCAAAGTAATCAGTCACGGTAACCGAAATACTCAGGCCGAAGAGATTGCAGTTCATGGTCACGTTTTGATCCTGGAACAAGTCCACTATCGTGCTGTTAATCTGCGCTCCTGCACTGTCAAAGACCTCCACATAGTACTCGCCAAAAGTGGCATTGGGAAAAACGGTAACACCACTCGAATCGGTGCTTCCTTCATAGTTGATACCGCCAGTCAGCTCGCTTGCCTCAACCGTGGCATTACTGAACGGCTGCCCGTTTGCCTCTAAAGCCTGAATTTGAAACACGTAAGTCGGGCAAGCTATGGTCACATTGAAGACGGCAACTTGGTTTCCATCAACCAGAAGATTTGAAAGTGTTCCGTTACTGGAAGTGACGTTTGAAGAAGACTGAATAATGTCCGTCACGTTGAACAGTGAACCGTACCGCATTCCAGTTAGAACATAAGGAGTAGTACTATTCGGCAGCAACGATTGCTCCTCCGCATTCCCGTTGACATCAGTCGTCAAATTCACGTCCGTAGGCGACAAGTTGACCCCCGCTTCGGGAATGCCCACTTCATTGCCGTTCACAATCGCAACAACTCTAACGCCAAGATCCGTAAGATTGAGTTGAAGAATGCTTGCCTCGGTGTTGTTTATCTCAAAAGTGCCCTCTCCGACATTTACAGTTTGGAAATATCCTTCCCAACTGTAGTTTCCAATTTCAAGCATCAACACCGCCAGACCGTTCGTATCGGTTGTTTGATTGGTAACCGATGTCCCGTTTTCAAACGCATCAACCGTGACGTATGGCACGGTGTCATTGGCCAGATTCACCGCAGTCACGTTGAAGGCAAAACCTGGGACCATGAATTCCTGAGTATCCGGAATAATCTTCACCGTCGGATAAGGAGACGCTGTCGAAACAATGTTAACAGTGTAGGTGCTCACCGTCGCATTCATCGGCACCACAAAGCCCGAAAAGTTGATTACACCCGAAGGGCTGGCGGTCAAGGGAACGGTGTATTGAACGTTGGCTCCTGTCACGTTCAGCGAAACGGTTTCGTTAGACGCGTATCCGGCTGCCATTATGTTAACCGTGTCAAACCTGTGATAATCCGTCGAATTAGTCAAGCCCACGATGAACCCGATTGGCGACACCGAAGAGTTATCAGGAGCAGAAATCGCGTAAGCGCCGACTTCGTTGGTGTTAGCGCCCGAAGTGAAATCCCCCGGATAAGACACTGTTGCGACACCGCTTCCAACGGAAGATGTTGTAAGGCTTACCGATGCAGTGTATGTTGAGTTATCGGGGTTTGCAACCTCAATCTGAGCGTCTTCAGTCACGCCGGCAGCATCACCGGTCACATTGTACGAAATCGGCACTGAGTTGCCTTCCTGAAATTGAGCGGGGGCAACAGGCACAGTCACATTCAAGAAATACGACGTCAAAACAGTGAAATTCTCATATGTAGCGTTATCAAGGGTGGTCACATCGATCACCGTTACCGTGTAATTGGCGACCGTTGCTGGCGGAACCAAAAACGAAGCGGTCACACTATTTCCAACGGCAGTTCCAACCGCCACAACTGCCCCATTAAAAGTAACGTTATACGCCCCGTTCGTCGTAGTCACGTTTGCCGTCACCGTGACGTTCGTACCGATGGCCCCAGAGGTAGGACTAATCGAGAACACCTGCATCGCAGCCCCAGCCCTAGGCAGGAATGAAAAACCCAGCAGCACAGATGTCAACATCAAGAACAAACACGTCAACTGTTTGGCTCTAAGCCGAATCTTCGCCAACCGTATTCCCTCGAACCATACATCCAAGATTGTGAACAACTCTAACACTGGGTGCATTTTAAACTTTACCTTTTCCTCCCCCCACAAACCCTCACCCGCACATCCCTTCTGAAAATAGGCCCCAAGCGCTAGCAAAAGAGCCCCAAGACAATCTTCAACCGTTTCTCAAAAATACACATCACAGCCAACATCGCCGTTTACGCTGCAACATTACGCCACAACATTACGTCAGACGTAAAGAAAAAAAAAGGAGGGGGCACGCTTCATCGCCGATACCACATAATTAGACGGCAAACTCGAACAAAAGAGGCGACTAGCGCGCTCAGTGCGTGCCAGGCCCAAATTTTACCCTTTTTCCTGAACACTACGCACACAACATTGACACACACGCAGATCCATTACACGGCAACATTACAACGGATGTAAAGAAAAAAAAGGGAGGGGGCCGACCGCACCACTCTTCGCAAATCATCGCCCCGAGAACCTTGAACCAGCACGCGCGAGGAGACGTGTGTCGAATGAAAAGCAACTTAAGCCTGAAACAGACATTATTCGGGTTTGAGGCTTGAAAAAAATGAGTGAAGAAATTCTAAACCTTGTCCGCAGGCATGAACAGTGGCGCGGCAAGCAATGTTTAAACCTCATCCCGTCCGAGAACATAATGAGCCCCACAGCCCGCAAACTCCTCTCCTCGGAACTGGCACACCGCTACACCTCCGTAGACCGGTTCTACATGGGAACACGCTTCACCGACGAAATCGAACAAACCGGCGAAAAACTCGCAAAACAACTGTTCAAAGCCGAAACCGCAGACCTGCGACCCCTCTCAGGGCACATCGCCGACACCATCGTCCTAGCAAACCTCACAAAACCCGGCGACACCCTCATGTGCATCAAACCCCAAGACGGAGGATACCCCGGAATGTGGAACGAAGGCCTCGCAGGACTCTTCAAACTCAAAACAATCGCCTTCCCATTCTCAAAAAAAGACTGGAACATAAAAACCGAAGAAGCAGAACAAGCCATAACAAAATTCAAACCCCGAATAATCATCCTCGGCGCAAGCCTCATCCTCTTCCCATACCAACTCACCACCCTAACCAAAATCGCCCACCAAAACGGCGCAACCGTAGGATACGACGGCTCACACGTCCTAGGACTAATCGCCGGCCAACAGTTCCAAGACCCACTGCGAGAAGGCGCCGAAGCCCTGTTCGGCTCAACCCACAAGAGCCTCTTCGGCCCACAAGGCGGCATACTACTCGCAAACAAGGAAATCGGAGAAAACCTAAAACAAAAAATCTACCCCGCCTTCGTAGACAACGCCCACTGGAACCGCATCGCAGCCCTCGCACTAGCCCTGGCAGAAATGAAACGATTCGGCAAAGCCTACGCAAAGCAGATCATCCGCAACTCGAAATCCCTGGCCAAAGCACTGAACGACTTCGGCCTCCCAGTCGTCTGCCGCCACCTAGGCTTCACCCAGTCACACCAGGTCATCGTAGACTACGGAAACTACGAAAAAGGAAGAACCATAGCAGAAAAACTTCAACGCGCAAACATAATCACAGACTGCGTCATCAGGTTCGGCACTTGCGAAGCCACAAGACGCGGAATGAAAGAGCCAGAAATGCTAAAAATAGCCGAACTAATCAAAAGAACAATCATCGACAACGAGAAACCAGACACCATCAAAAAAAGTGTGGCAAAACTCGCCGCCGAATTCCAAAAAGCCCAATACTGCTTTGACGCATAACATTACGACACCTCCATTCTCATCTCCGAAACATCCGTGCAACAGACCCGAAAACGTTGCCAAACCCGAAACAAGCGTCCGGCCCACCACAGAACGCCCCGATTGTACTGTTGAGCAAACCTGGCAGTTCGACGAGATTTGACAATGCGCAATATTCTTTGCATCCAATTCAATATTGAAGAACTTTGCGGATTAAGGTTGAGTTATTCTTGAATCAAATGAGAACAAGGCTTAAATATTTCCTTGGACATTACCCTTGCTCTTAAACCAAAGATTGAATCGAGGTGTTGATGGATGGTTAATGACGGACGAGGACGCCTATTCAGGAGAAAAGACGGCAAATATCTCATCTACATACCAAAAGACTTAGCCGAAGACAGCATGTTTCCATTCAAGGGCTCCGACTCCATATTCGTAAAGATTTCCTTCAAACCAAGCGGCGACACCAGACTACTGGTAGAAAAATGGAAAGAACCAGCACCTGAACAATGAGCAAAGTACGGGCAGCAGTCACCCGTCCCTATTTTTTAGGATACGATAAAATACTCGTTCATTCTACACATTCCAACCGAAACAGGTGCCAACGCAATGGACACATTGAAAAACATACTAACCGAAACAAGAAAAGAACTAATGTGCAAAGACAAAGTCCGTGAAACAGCCTACAAAGATCTAAGAGAAACAACGAGCCTTTCCAAACAAGCAATACTCCTCATTCATCAAAAAAGGTTGAAAGAAGCCGAAAAATCCATCGAAAAAGCCCACAAAACCATTCTAAGAGTCAACGACACTTCAGCCTCACAACCCAGCATAATTTTTAGCGGCCCATACAGCGCTGCGCTTCAAGAATACTCAGAGGCAAACATATTCCTCAACCTGGTCCAAGAATCAAGGTTCATAACGCCCAAGGAAATTAATGCCCCTTCAGACGACTACGTCCTCGGACTGGCCGACGTCATAGGCGAATGCCGACGCGCCGTGCTGGACGCTCTGCGAGAAGGCGACACAAAAAAAGGGGAAAAATACCTTGAAACAATGGACCAAATCTACATCGAACTCATGGCCATGGACGAATCCTACATGCTCGTGCCAGGCCTAAGAAGAAAATGTGACGTCGCCAGAAAACTCATCGAGATCACTCGCGGAGACATAACCCAAGAAATCCGAAGAAACGAGCTTGAAAAACACCTGAGACGATTTGAAAAGTACGCAAGAAGCAGAAAACGAACCAAACTTGGCACCGAAGAAAGTCATCGGTGAAGAACATCAAGCATCACTTTTCTGCCAAGAAAGCCCACAAAGCACAGCTAAGCATGTCCGAGAAGATCATCTTCGAAGACCGACTGCCCAAGAGAATCTGCTCAGTAGCCGGCGTAGACATCGCGTATGCTGAAGACACGTCTATAGGAGTGGTGGCAGTTCTTGATTATGACTCCCTCAAGCTCGTGGAAAAGCAAACAGCCTTCTGCAAGACCCGTTTCCCCTACATTCCAACCCTACTTTCCTTCAGAGAAGCAGAACCCGCAATCCAGTGCATTAGAAAACTGCGCAACCAACCGGACTTGTTCTTGGTAGACGCGCACGGGTTTGCGCACCCTTACCACTGCGGGTTTGCAAGCCATCTGGGACTTATTCTGAGAAAACCGGTAATCGGCGTTGCAAAAAACAAATTGATAGGCGAAATCAAAGCCGCAAAATCCAAAACCGACCTGAGCCTTATCGAGTATGACCATGGAATCGTCGGTGCGGCTGTCACTACAAAGAGAGGATGCAAACCCGTCTACGTAAGCGTTGGAAACATGATTTCTCTGGAAACTGCCATCGAGATAGTCAGGCACTGTGCCAAGAACAGCCGAACACCAGAACCTATTCTCATGGCCCATGGCATAGCAACAGCGGAGAAACGAAAAATCAATATCCTCTCTGACACTAAGAACCGTTACAGTGAATGAATTGCTGGATCCAACACTGAATGCGCTGGCCAAAAAAATTCGCAGCGAACCTCTTCGCCGAAAAGTCATTGAACTGTTGAAAAACCCCAGCATCGAAATCGACAGCAAAACCTACACGGGCTTACCACTTAAAATATCGCCCGCCGGCATATCACGTCATCACAGCTACTCGGGCGGATACATTGAACACGTCGCTTCAACAGCAAACATCGCGTTGGCAATGTGCGATTCCGTGGAGAAGACGTACCACGGTAAAGTAAACCGCGACCTTGTCATATCAGGTGTTCTGTTGCACGACATATTCAAACCAGCAACTTACACGATCAACAAGAACGGAAGCTACAGCTCAGCAGGCTTGGCCGACTACTTGGACCACCTGTCACTCGCAACTTCGGAACTCGTTCGCAGGGACTTCCCGCTGAAACTGATTCACATAGTATCAGCACACCATGGCGAGGCAGGACCCATAAGACCGAAGACTATCGAGGCTCTGATATGCCACTTGGCAGATTCCACAGACTCACTTTTGAACGGTGAAATCTTGAGTGCGGCAGCATACCTTTCAAGAAGAGCCGTAGGTCAAGAACTTTTCATGATGAACTCGAAGGAAGCCTTCGAAATAGTCCATTCGAAGTCCGTCGAAGGCTGGAAAGGCGTTGAAAAAACCATCGAAAAAATACGTCGCAGAAGGAAAACGCACAAGACTTAATAGCAGAACCCGCGTGAAAACTGAGAAACAGTGAAACAAGATTGGAAATCTCCTTTGATGAATTCCAGAGACTCGATCTTCGCATTGGCAAAATAGTGGAAACCAACCAAATCCCAGGGTCACGAAACCTCATAAGAATGATAGTTGACTTCGGGACCGAAAAGAGACAAGCCGTTGCTGGCCTCTTGCAGTGGTACAAACCAGAGGATCTCACGGGCAAAAAATGCGCCTTTATTCTCAACCTTCAAAGACGCAAAATGATGGGCGTCGAATCCCAGTGCATGGTATTCGCCGCAGAGGATGACAAGGGCAACGTCGTGATCTTGCAACCAGAAAAAGACATTGCGCCCGGCAGCAGAATACATTAACAAGTGGCGAATAGCCTAACCCATAAGTTTGATGATAGCTTTAGCCTTTTCAATGCTCTCGACAAGATACTCAACCATTTCCTGGCTCAACTCCAACCACTTCGCCAGTCCGGCTGCCATCTCAGCGTTATTATTGAAAATTATCTTGAGGTAAGGAAGGACTTCCGTCGTGGCCCTCTTGGCTGAAATGTGGTTCCTCCGCTTAACCAGGCCACCTATGCTCAGCTTCATGGCACGCTCGGCCCTGGATCTGGACAACATCTGTATACGTTCAGGGAACTTGAAAGGAATCCACCCTGGAGGTCTGGTGTTCTTTCTGGACAAGGCGACGCCAGCGGTCATGTAATCCATTACGTATCGCAGCAGACCCCAATCCTGCGTTGCGCGAATCCTGCCGCGGTAAACATCTGCAAGAGACAGTGCATTCATCGCGTCTGCCAGATCATGAGGATCAGTGAAGTGTGCTGGAACGTTCTCGTATATCCACTCGAAAAGCATGTCAGAGTCAACATCCACCGTGCTGGCCGCCTGCTTCGCATTGGAACAGGTCTTTCCGTAGAGTATCATTCTCAAAACGTTGAAGATGCTGTCTTGCCTATCTCTGTACCCCAGCCAAGAAACATCCTCGTAGGTCAACATTTTCTTACCTTGGCCCAGCGCTTGAAGATCGTTAATCGCCGACCGCACGTCGCCTCCTGAGCGTTGAGCAATGAACTTCAGCGCCGCCTCGTCTGCCTGAATTCCCTCGTCTTTGCTTATCAACTTCAGAAGCTTCGCAACTTCGCCAGCTGGCGGCTTCTTGAACTCTATCAAGAGGCAGTAGGTGCGAAGAGTTGAGAAGCGAGGATCGTAAGCGCTGTTAGAAATCAAGATAACCGGGCACTGCGCGGCCTTGACCACGTCGGTTATTGCCTTCACGCCGCCCCTGTCTGAAGTCCCCGTTAAACCGTCCAATTCGTCAAGAAGAATGATTCTTTTCCCACCGAACAGTGAACCGTATTGGGAGGCCAGTCCCGCAAACCGGTTTATCGCATCCTCGGTTCGATAGTCGCTCGCGTTTTTCTCCACGAACTCCATGCCATAATCATGAGCCAGAGCTTCCACAGTGATCGTTTTTCCCACGCCTGGCGGTCCATAGAGAAAGGCAGCCCTCTTCTTTGGAATTCCTTTCTCCCAAGAGTTTGTCCATTCAACGAGCTTTCCTACCGCTTCAGCGTTCCCGATGACTTCAGTCAGTGATTTTGGTTTGTACTTGGCAGTCCAAGCAAAGTGCAAGAGTCTGCACCTATTTTGCGCTTCTCATGTCGCAGCCGGCTTCAACGAGCCTGGCCAGCAACGCGCTCAACTGGATCTCCTCGTCAGCTCCTTCAACGAGCCTGAAATCCGCCTCACCTACAATGTCAGCCAGCTTTATCTTCCACTGCTCGGGAAGCTCAGACCTGAAAATCTCCGTATGAATCTGACGCATCAAATCGCTCCCGGCGACACCGTACTGTTGGACCATTTCGCGCAGTCTTTTTCTCGCACCAACAAAGTCACCCTCCATAGCCGTCTTAATCATTTTTTGCACGTCTGCAGGGCTAGCCTTTCCAGTTACAGAATAGACAACCTTCGCATCGACAGGCTTACCCAGAGAAGCAGCGGACTGCAACGTGTTTATGGCACGTCTCAAGTCCCCGCCAGAAACCTCAAAAATAGCATCCAACCCATCAGCCGACAGCCTCACCTTCTCCTTTTCAGCGATGCCCTTCAAGTAAGAATCCTGGGCTTCTCTCGGCAAATGAGCAAACCTAAAAGGAGCACACCTAGACTGGATAGGCTCGATTATCCTACCGCTATAGTTAGCACACATGACAAAACGGCAAGTCTCAGTGTAACGCTCCATCGTCCGCCTCAGCGCCTGCTGAGCATCAGAAGTCATGTTATCCGCCTCATCCAAAATCATAATCTTGAACGGAATCTCACCAATCGACTTCACCCGCGCAAAAGTCTTCACGGTCTCCCTCACCACGTCAATGCCCCTCTCATCACTTGCATTCAACTCCATCATATGCTCCCTATAGACATCACCATAAAGATCCCTGGCCAGACAGAGAGCCGCAGTCGTCTTCCCAGTGCCCGGCGGCCCAGCAAAAATGCAATGCGGCACATTCTTAGATTCCGCGAAACTCTTCAACCGCTCCACGATGTCCTTCTGATCAACAATATCGCTAAGTCTCTTCGGCCTGTACTTTTCAGCCCACATCTCGAAACTCAAACAACACAACCCTCCAAGCCTATACGTTACTTCCAAGCACTAATAAAAGCATACTCACATCAAAACATCATGACCTACAAGAACGAACCCTCATTCGCACTCATCGCCACAAAAAACGCCGCGGCGAAAAACAGAAAAAAACGAAACCCAACCACGCAACCGCGAGACCCCACCCCAGCCTATTTTAAACAAGGGTTGTCACAAAACAACATTTCACGCAACCTCACAAACGCTGAGCACAGGAGCAAAAAAACAACATGACGGCTTACGCACCAACATTACACGGCAACATTACATCGGACGTAAAGAAAAAAAGGGGAGGGGGGCACCCGTTCACCGGTGAAATCGCAATCCAGCGTGAGCTCAAACCCAAACTCACACAAACGGGCCGACCTTGACGCGCGCGATATTTTCAACCCGTTTTTCTGAACAATCTGCACGATACATGGAAATTTACGCCTACACATTACAAAGCAACATTACAATAGACGTAAAGAAAAAAAAGGGAGGGGCCAGCCGATCACCGTGAAACCTCGCAATCCAACACAGAACTCAACCTAAACTCCACAAAGAACCGCTTTAACGCCTATGCCATTTTAACCCGCTTTTCGGAACACACGTGTGGACCAACATGGAGGCTTACATTGCAACATTACATTGCAACATTACATCTGATGTAAATAAAAAAAAGGGAGGGGGCCCGCTGCTGAACGAAACGAACGTTCCTGAAACCGAAACATTCCACAGGTTCTCATGATGGGCTGATGTTCAATAATGAACGTTTCATCCTCCCTCCAAGGTAACGCTTAAATCCTGATCGATTCACACATGCTAGTTCCAAAAAGTTTGCATATGTAAAGGAGAGAGAAGAATGTCAGAACGAACACACAAAAATAGTTCATACCTAAACGGCAAATCAACAACCGGAAGCCAAACCCGCGTCAAAGACACAAGCCCCACAAGCGGAATGTGCCCCATATGCATCCGCGACTGCCCATTCATATGCGAAATCAGCCTATCAGCATTCAGAGGACGAGAAGCCCTATACCCAGAACCAGCACAGTTCGGAACAAGCACCGCAGGCGCCCTCAAAGACTTCGGACTAGACTGGTCACACTTCAACATACAAGCAGGCCTCTTCGAAGCAGACGGCACCGAACCCATCAGCGACGTCATGATATTCCCCAACGTAAACCTAGAAACCAAAGTCGGAGGCATACAACTCAAACTCCCCATCATGAACGGAGCCTTCGGCTCAACAGACGTCGCAAGACTCAACTGGGAAGGCCTAGCAATCGGCTCAGCCCTCGCAGGCACGTCCGTCATAGTGGGCGAAAACGTCGGCGGCATGGACGCAGAAGCACAGATCACCGGAGGCAAAATCACCCAATCCAAAGAACTCAAACGCAGAGTAGACGCATTCCGAAAATTCTGGGATGGAAAAAACGGTGACATAGTAATACAGACAAACGTTGAAGACCAAAAACTCGGAGTCGACGTCTACGCAATATCAAAACTCGAAGTAAACGTCATCGAAAGAAAATGGGGACAAGGCGCAAAAGCCATCGGAGGCGAAGTCCGCGTGCGAGACCTAGAAAAAGCCATCCTGCTCAAAAAAAGAGGCTACGTAGTCATCCCAGACCCAGAAGACCCCACAGTTCAAAAAGCATTCAAAGACGGCGTATTCAAATCCTTCGAAAGACACAGCAGAGTCGGCATACCCAAAGAGAAACCCTTCATCGACGACATCGAATGGCTCAGAAAACAAGGAGCAAAACACGTAACACTCAAAACAGGAGCCTACAGACCATCAGCCGTCGCATGGACAATGAAAATGGCATCAGAAGCCAAAATCGACTACGTCTCCTTCGACGGCGCCGCAGGCGGAACAGGCATGAGCCCCGTCCCAATGATGGACGAAATGAGCATCCCCACAGTCTACCTTGAATCAATCGTCCTCAGATGCGCACAAATACTCAAAAAGAAAGGACGCTACGTCCCAGACCTCATAATGGCCGGCGGATTCATCGAAGAAACATCAATATTCAAAACCCTAGCCATGAGCAACTTCGGAAACGGCCCATTCATAAAAGCCGTCCTCCTCGGACGCTCACCAATAACCGCCGTCATGAAATCCAGCTACTTCAAACAACTATCCGACGAAGGCAAACTGCCAAAAGCCTTCTCCGACAAATTCGGCACCACACCAGACAAGTTCTTCATCGCAACACCCGACCTCAAAGCAAAATACGGCACACGCTTCAAAGAAATACCCTGGGAAGCCATAGGAATGTACACCTACCTAACAGACAGAATAGGCGTAGGACTCAAACAACTACTAGCAGGAAACAGAAAATGGAAACTAGAACTCGCCAACAGAAACGACCTCATGAGCCTATCTGAAAGAGCCACCAAAGTCACAGGCATACCAATGGCCGACGACGTAGAAAAAGACGCAATCGAAAGAATCCTCGAATAAAACACCTCTCTTTTTTTTAATTTCCCAAGCAACACTTAAAAGCCCAGATTTCTCTAGCCATAGAAAACAGAGGAACCACCCATGGCAACCCAGACAGCACTCTCCGTAGCCCTAGAACAACTAAACATAGCTACGGACAAACTAAAACTCGACTCAGGCCTACACGACATGCTAGCGAACCCAAAACGCTCACTACTCGTTTCAATCTCAGTGAAAATGGACAACGGAGACATAAACGTCTTCAACGGCCTCCGCGTACAACACTGGGACGCCCGAGGACCATTCAAAGGCGGCATAAGATACCACCCCAACGTCACTTTAGACGAAGTATCCGCCCTAGCAATGTGGATGACCTGGAAATGCGCCGTAGTAGACATCCCCTACGGAGGAGCCAAGGGAGGAATCTGCTGCAACCCAAAGAAAATGTCAAAGGGCGAGCTGGAAAGAATGACAAGACGCTTCACAAGCCTCCTATACGACTTCATCGGACCATACCGCGACGTACCGGCTCCCGACGTCTACACAGACTCACAAACCATGGCCTGGATAATGGACACCTACAGCCAAATAAGAGGCTACAGCGTTCCAGAATGCGTCACCGGAAAACCCCTAAGCGTAGGCGGCTCGGAAGGAAGATCCGAAGCAACCTCCCTCGGCGTCGACGTCTGCGCAAGAGAAGCTGCGAAACAAATGGGACTCAAACTAAAAGGAGCAACCGTAGCCGTTCAAGGCTTCGGCAACGTGGGCTGGAACGCCGCCAAAATAGCCTACGACATGGGATGCAAAATCCTAGCAGTCAGCGATTCAACCGGAGGAATCTGCACCTCAAAAGGCCTGAATCCCTATCAAGTCTATGACCACAAATCCAAAACTGGATCCGTCCTCAACTTCAAAGGAACCGAAAACATAACGAACAAAGAAATACTTGAAACAAAATGCGACATCCTAATACCCGCAGCACTCGAAAACCAGATAACCAAAACAAACGTAGACAAAATAGACACAAAAATAGTAGCCGAGGGAGCAAACGGACCAACAACACCAGAAGCCGACAGAGCACTCCACGAAAAAGGAATCGTCCTAATCCCGGACATCCTAGCAAACTCTGGAGGAGTCGCAACAAGCTATTTCGAGTGGGTTCAAAACCTAACCCGCGAGCACTGGACCTTGGAAGACGTCTGCAAGAAACTCGAAAACAAGATGGTAAAAGCATTCTACGACGTCCACAAATTGGCCAAGAAAGAAGACAGCGATTTACGCACCGCCGCCCTAATGCTCGGCGTCGGAAGAGTTGCAGAAGCAATAAAGACCTTGGGCCTATGGCCATGAGACCAAAAGGTGAAAAATTTCTCCTTTTCCCAGAAATTCCAAGAACGTAATCTCATTATCTGCCACGCTAAACTCCTTAATCTAACCTTTTAAGCAGCAATCTCCATCTTGTCCTGCACCGACTGCAACGAATCAAATACTGGGAAGGGGAAGAAGATGCCACGAACCGTCGCGTCAAAAATCGCATCTCAAGATTTCTGCTTTGAAAACTCGATGGTCAGGATACTCGCGAACAGAGCCTCCCCAGAAATCAAACTCGGAGGTCTATCCGTGGGTCCCTTTCAGGAAGGGAACGAATACGAAGTTTATTTTTGGGCCGCTCTAGAGCTTGAAAAATCAGGAATCGCCCGCATTCATGAAGAAGAAAAAGTTGATGCGGCCAAGCTTAACAAGATTCAATGGACTGAGCGTATACAGAGCCCTGGTCAAATATCTAAACTCCCTGAGAATTTCTACCCTAAGGTTCGAAGATACCTGAAGAACTTGAAACAAGAGATTGTGAAAGATCCAGAAAAGGTGCGCGAATTCGAAAGAGTTAGACAATTGGCTCAAGATATCGTAAACTCGAGAATGAAGAAAATCATCTCCATCGCCTCGGCCCCCGCCCAAACGGAAAATGCGTTGAGAAATCTTGCAGACGAGGAAAAGTTTCTTTACGAGAAGCTGTTCAAGCTTATCTGTCAGTGGAAGACCCAAATAATAGAACAGCAAGAGGGACGCAGATGACCGAAGAACTGGAGGCTCTAGACCCCCAAGAACGATTCCAAGATTTCCTAAAGATGGAAAGATACCGTCAAAGGATCTCGCAGATGGCATTGACAGGCACGACATCGTTAGTAATGGAGTTTGAAGATCTTCTAACTTTTGATCAAAGGCTAGCAGAGGAGCTACTAGAAAAACCTGAAGAATATCTAAAGCACGCCAACAATGCCGCCTTTGCCCAGCTACAGATAGAAGATCCAGAATACGCCGAAAAAGCTACAACCGTGAATGTTAGAATTGTACGGCTATTACAAGCGGAGCCACTGCGGAAACTTGGTTCAAGGCAGATTGGCAGACTCGTAATGGTTGAAGGGATAATAGTTCGTTCATCACCAGTTCGCCCAATGGTCATGCAAGCGGCATTCAAGTGTAAAAGATGTGGAACGTTGAATCCAGTGAATCAGACGGGCACATACCTAAAAGCACCTTTTGCATGCAATAGCCCAGATTGTGGATCAAAGGGCCCATTCGAATTTGTCCAAGAGGAATCGACGTTCATAGACTCTCAAGAGCTGCGAGTCCAAGAAAGACCGGAAGACTTGCCACCGGGACAACTGCCCAGAACGCTGAGCATCAAACTGGTTGGAAGCGAAATCGTTGATATCGCAAGACCCGGCGACGACGTTTCCACAGTAGGAATAGTGCACGCTTTCGCGCCGACACTGCCCGGCGTTGGAAAGCTTCGAACCTTCATTCTCCACTTGGATGCCAACTCAATCGAGGTTCTTGGGAAAGAACCAGAAACAGCACAGCCGTCGCCAGAGGAAGAACAAAAAATCCTAGAACTCGCGAAGGATCCCTGGGTGCATCGCAAAATAATAGGCTCAATCGCCCCATCAATCTACGGCTATGATCACATCAAAGAGGCAATAATGTACCTCTTGTTCGGGGGTGTACCAAAGACGCTGGCAGACATCTCGATAAGAGGGGAGCTCAACGCACTAATAGTGGGTGACCCCGGAACCGCAAAATCTCAATTATTGCAATACGTGGCGAGAATCGCACCACGAGGCCTATACACGTCTGGAAGAGGCACGACGGCCGCAGGTCTGACGGCTGCAGTCATCCGAGAAAAGGGAGGCGGAATGAGCCTCGAAGCCGGAGCCTTGGTGTTGGCTGACAAGGGAATTGCATGCATCGACGAAATGGATAAGATGCGCCCTGAGGACAGGGTAGCAATCCATGAAGCCATGGAACAGCACACAGTATCAGTTGCAAAAGGCGGCATCGTAGCAACACTCAACGCCAGAGCGGCGATCCTTGCGGCTGCAAATCCTGCATTGGGAAGATACGAACCGCACCGTACTGTTGCTGAAAACATCTCCTTGCCGGTCACGATACTCTCGAGGTTTGATGTCATCTTTGTGTTGAGAGATGTGCCGAACAAGGAATCGGACACGAAGATGTCTGAACACATCCTCGAGATACACAGAAAAGGTTCCAGCCCCATTGAACCACCAATACCAGTGGAGCTCCTTCGGAAATACATCAGCTATGCTAAGGGAGTAAAGCCTGTTCTAGGCCAAGAAGCCCTCAAACGTCTAGGAGATTTCTATTTGGCAATGCGTTCGGCCAGCGAAACAGAAGGCTCTCCCGTGGCAATCACGGCACGACAACTGGAGTCTCTCGTCCGAACAGCCGAAGCAAGAGCCCGCGTGGCTCTCAGAAAAGAAGTAACGGCCGAAGATGCGGAAGCTGCAGTGGCGATCATGAAAAGATCACTCGAAGAAGTCGGCATAGACCTGTCCTCGTACAAAATAGACATAGACATAATTATGACAGGAAAACCCAAAAGTATGAGAGATCGGCTGCAAATAATCCTCTCAGCGCTGATTGAAATGGAGAAAGAAACCGGAATGGTCGAAAGAGTGGCACTTTTCGACGAGCTTGAAACAAAATACAAGATTCCAAGAGGAGAGGCAGATCGTCTCATAGGACAACTGCTGCGTGAAGGAACAATCTACGAACCCAGAGAAGGCTACCTGAAAAAAACATAGTTAGTCTCCTATGTGTTTAGGAAATGTAGGTTACTTTCTTGTCTTCTTCTTTCCGCGTTTCCTCAGCTTCCAATGTTCTTTTTTCTTCGATGCTCTGCAAACGCGTAACCATTTTGTCCGCCTTGGCGATTTCCTCATCTAGTCCAGCCAAGCTCACTTCAGTGCCGAGGAGTGACTGCAAGACTTCCAAGACGCTCTTGGCTGACTTCGGGTCCGGCAGGTATCCTCGTGTCTCTCCCAAGAGGCAGAGAGCATCAATCTTCTTGAAGTGCGAGAGTCCCAAGATAAGTCCAGCAGTACCCACAATGGGGCTTCCTGTCGGACTGATCTCAGCACCTGCTTGTTGTGCTTTGTTCAGTAGTTCTTGGCTTGTGGCAGCGGCGACAACCTTAGGCTTGTCCTTGGCTTCCATTCGGTAGCCACCTATCGTTATAATGGTCTTCACTTTGCACTGACTGGCAAAACTCAATATGCTGTTAGAAATCTCATATTGGCCTTCTATTGTCTGCGCTTGACTGTCACCTGTGAAAAGGATGATATCGTTGTTTCGGTTCTTGGTCTTCCAGAAATAGAACGTCCCACGTAAAAGTCTCACGTTTCCCTTCCTACTCACGAGCACAAAGTAAGGAAAGTGCGGTGAATAAATGTACGCGAGTTTGTCCGCCTTCAACATTTTCACGAGATATCGAATAGCGATTTTGCCTACAAGCCCTAAACCAGGCAATCCCTCGACTAAAACGGGGTTGTTCAATTCAACCTTCTTGAGTTCCTTGATCACCGTTTTTTTCACTCTTTTGGACTCTCCATCTTCAAGGCCATCCGGTATCTTAGGTACTTGTCTTCAGGTGAGAATTTTGGCGGGTGAGGCACTTTGAGCCATCCGCCGCAATATGGGCATACGCTCCTCTTCAATGTGTAACTTCCACATTGCCGACATTTTCTCAGCAACCAAACCATCACTTTTCCCTCTTGAAACTGCCCTGTCCACCAGCTTTGGTGATGCTCGTGACAATGTTCTGAGCTACGCTTGAAAACGTGTCTTCAGCGCGTTTATAGTCCTCAGCCAAGACTTCTATGCTGTATTTTGGAGCTGCGATTACATAGAAACGAATCTTTGTGGTGCCGAGTTTTTCTGTCTTCTTGGCACTCAAAAAGGCTTCCTTTATGATTTTCACTCCGTTCGGCTTCATAGATCGAAGCTCGATAGTTCCTTTCACCCTGACCATTGGCACATGTATCCTTTCTTGACCGACCTCAAAGATTGCTTTGGCAATTTCTTCAGATATGCCGATTTTCACCAGAGGTTCCGCGCCTTCCTTTACGGCCTTTTCGAAGCCCTCGTACAAACCGTACTCATTTTCCATGAGCCCTCCTGCTTTATCGTAGATTTCCTGCAAGGGTAAACCTGTTTTCTCAGCGACACCTCGAATCAGAGCTTCAGCTTTCCTTTCTTTCTTCCAAGCCATCGTCTTCTCGATTTTTTCCCTCTTCGTCACTCGTCTCAGCGATAAATCCACGTGTTCCTTTTCAGGATCAACACGCAGAACCTTCAAAACAAGCTTCTGTCCCTCTCGGACAAAATCGCGAATATTACGAATCCACGATGAAGAGATTTCCGAAACATGAAGTAACCCTCTCTTGTTGTACTCATCTAATTTTACGTAAGCACCGAAATCGGTGACAGTTTCCACAGTGGCCATTACCAGGTCGCCTGTCTCGGGCCACTCTGACTTTCTAAGAGACATGTGACGCCTCTTCCCTATTCGAAAACTGCGACTATTTCGCCCTTAATACTTGCTTTTCCGCTTGACGGTAAGGCAAGCTCGGTTCCGCAAACGTTGCATTTCACTTTATTCACAGCGCTACTGAAAACTATCTGCTCATTCCCGCATTTCAGACATTTCACACGGACGAAACTGCTTCTCGGTCTCGGAATGAGGCTTTCCCAGTCTGACATAAGAATACTCCCCAAACAATTACACGATAGCCAATTTTCTGAGTCGTATACCGTCCTTGGGCCTCATGAAACCACAGACTTTACACTTCAACTTTAAAGTCTGCTTTTTCGTTGTCTTTGCAAATTCTCTCTGAAGCGGATACTTTTGCCCACCATAACCCCTCTTTTCCCGCGAATGTTGACGCTCACCCTTGGCCAAGGCTCTCCGTTTGCCAGCCTTATAAAGAGTGACAGAATGAGCCTGATGCTGTTTACACTTTGGACAATATGTTTTTACTTCCTTTGGAACGTTCACGTTAGGCACGACCAGCTTTGCATAAAGAAACGACAGATACACTTATACTTTTTCGCGCTTTCTCAAAGAGGACAAGTCACGAATGTTTTCCATTTCTTCGAGAAATCGATTTATTAGTTGCTGAGTGTCTAAACTGTGTCAATAAAGACCACATCGTGGTTCTGAATGCTGAGCAACACATCTAAGTCTCGTTCGATAACTAATACACTTTTGATACTCCTACCTTTGTTTGCTTTGCTCATACCCATTACCGTGTTATATTTTCTTGACCCTGTCGTCTTCATGAAAACATGGAAGGGCAGAATATTCTACGTTTTCTTCTTGTGGCTGATCTCTTTGGAAATAATCTTGAGTTGGGAAGAACTTCAAACTGGAAAAATCAGAAAGATGAGATCCATACGAACTGGTGTTTTCATTTTATCTCTTTTCTTGCCTATTGCATACGTTGTGATATCTAACTTTTATGGGTTGAATAGTATGATTACGAACATAGCGCTTAGCAGTGGCATCCAGCCCACTTGGGCGGATGTGATGCCTCTCTCAACTGAATACTTGGTGTTTGCAGCTCTTTTTGCACTGATAGTCCTGCTGGAGTACGGAGTTCGCGGTTTGAAGGTGCACTCAATATCTGGGGTTTTCTTAGGGCTCATCGGATTGATATATACCATAGACAACTTCTACCCTCAAGGAAGCTTCACGCCTTTCCAACTTTTTGTGCCAACCACAGCGTCGTTTGCAGCTAATTTTCTAAATTTCTTGGGGTATCGGGTGGTCGGATATGGCGTAACCGGTGGTGTGCCCACGATGACTGCAATCGGTTCCCACGGATTTTTCGGGGCACAAATCGAATGGCCTTGCTCGGGCATTGAGAGTTTACTGATATACTCTGTCACAATTCTGTTATTCTTAAGAAACAGTGGAATTCCCTGGAAGCAAAGAGCAGTTTATTTTGTGGCCGGAGGCGCTGTCACGTATTTTATAAACGTATTGAGAATAGTTACTATTTTCATGATCGGAGCGAACGGTCCCGCTGGTCCCGCTGCCGCTCAAACCTTCCATGATTATTACGGTCAATTGTTTTCCATTGCATGGATAGTTTTCTATCCGTTGCTAATAATGAGCAGCCGAGCATTTTGGAGTGGAAATGTGAATATCGACACAGCAACCGCTGGAGATGGTTCAGACTAGTTGATTTCAACTTTTTCAGCCAGATTTTGCTTGGCCAGAATCCTTGCGTTTTCCACAGGAATGGATGCAACGTCCTCGGTTTTAAACGGTCCGTAGGTTTTCATGTCTGCCCCGATGATACTTGGGATTTCCTTCAACATGCGCATTGTAATTCGCTTGTGTTTCGAGTCGCTCATGGTTTTTGGCTCATGCCCCTGCAAGGTTTCGGATGTAAAATTTGAGACTGTCTCGACCAAGGGTGAAATTTTCGCGTAAAACTGCTCCTCCTCTACCGTCAATACTTCTCGAGGTGCCTCCTCTCCGCCCGTAATTTTGCCGAGGACCTTTCGGTACCTTGCCCGAACCAAGTCATTCACCATGCGCTTCGTGTTCTGCATTTCTTTTTTGAGAAGATTCGCCTTCACTGTTCTCTTGTCGAGCATTCTACTTTCTTCTTTGAGCTTTTTCACGTATTCGACAATTCCCGCATAAAAGTCTGGCGGCAGCTTGACCAATTCAGGGTATTCGAGCTCCTGTTTCCAAACTTCATACAACCGACTGTACATTTATTGTGTCACTTCTGCTCTTTTTCTGCAGACAAGAAGTATAGCCGCCGCTGTTGGAAGCTCAACTTTTTGATTTCTGTAAGGGCCAAACATCTGATCTCCCAGCCTAAACTCAGGTGCATCGGAGACCAGAACTGTGGCTGTGCCCTTCTTAAAGGCTATCGCACTCTTGAAAGGGTCAAAGCTCTGAATAGTTGGTATTGGAAACTCCGTTTTTCTCAGTCCCGTCTTGCCGTGCAAAGTGCCCCCCAATCTAATCAGACGATGAGTGTCCGTTGTAACAACGGTATCCACACTGGCCGATTGTGACCTTACGAAGTGTTCCACTATCTTCTTCCACGTTTCGGGACCCACTCCCTTCACTGCTTCCCATGGATTTGATTCGCTGAGGTTCTTCAAGATTGCAGCCCTGCTCTTGACCAAAGCCTCAGCCACATTTCCTTTCAACCCTATGTCCCTGTAATCCTCTGCTTCTGCGTTGAGCATAAAGTCATGGGTGCTTTTGGCGATTCGTCCTCGCCAGCCAGGATCGCTCACACTCAACTTCTTCGATCCTTTCTCATTCAGCCCGAAGAAAGGGTTCTCCAAGCCCAGGCCGCAGACATAATCAGCGATTTCTTTGCGGGCGACGCCGTTAAGATTCTTGGCGGCTTCATGTTCAACGTGTACGTGATAGCCCCTATGCCCTGAAAAGAAGACTCGAAGTTCTTTGTCAGAAAAGCCGAAATCTTTCATCAACATATCTAGGAGCTTCACGCTCTCGTATTTTGCAGAGGCTAGGCAAACTTCACAGGGCCAAGTGCTTTCGTCGAACTTTTCACTTCCGCAAACAGGACAATTCTCCGGCGCGACTCCCTTTCCTGCGAAGCCGCACTTGCCGCAGGCCCATCGATCATGAACCTTTTCGCAAGACGTAGGAATATGATCGGCGTCAATGTCGAAAACCAAGTCCGCCCCCAACCATCCCTTTCTTTCCATCTCGGCCTGTGGATCTTCATAATAAGCGCATGAGAAGTAGACATCTCGCGGCGCTGAATCGCCAAGAAAAGAGATTAATCCATTCCTACTGTCAAAACTTTTATGGCGAATTATCCATCCCTCAAAGGATGCGAAGCCGAATTCGCGCTTCTCAATCATTGGTGGGCATTCGTCGAAAGAAAAATCTTTCGTGTAGTGTTCTCTAAAAGCTCTTTGTACAAAAGCATTTGACTTCAAGTATGTTCAACTCTAAATCTGATATAAGGGTAAAAAGCATTTCGTTCTACGCCAAATTTCCAAGTAAGCCCACCACCATAGCAAATGCTTTCATTCCAAGAAGAATACTGCGTCCTAAAGTTAGGCCAGGTTCTTTACCCAACTCGGACAGAGTCTCTCCCCAGGTGAGCAATGAATGTCTCATTACTCGCTGAAAAACTTGTTTTTCGGAGTGATTAGTGAAAGTTGGGACGGACTCCCAGTAGCGCAGGTTCCTAGCCATTATTTTTTTAATAGATGTTGGTTCACAATGACAGAGCATTGACTGACAAGAGATTTCCTTGGCGTTCATTTTTTCAATCTCTGATAGAGGTCATAATCTTCCCCAAAACAAACCAGCATCGAACATTCCGACCCGAATTAAAAGTTCTTTGGGAAAAAACCGCGGTTCGCCTGACAAAATGTTTCCCCGAGTTCCGAATCTCTTTTCCACCTTCACATAATCATTCTTCCATTCCGCTGAACAGGAACCCCAGAATCCTTCTCCAATGAAAAGTTCAGGAATCTCACCATCTCCGCATTTTCCTCATCACCAATATAACACATTCTTCAATCACACATCTGGATAGGATCTGATCAGAATCAACGAAGAAGACATACTTCTATGCAGAGTTGGCAATGCCTACGTTCCTTGCTAATGCAGGATTTGATTTCGTTTGTGCAACCTTCGCTCCAAAGGTTTTCGCAATATTAGTGGTATTATCATCGCTGAAATTGTCAACGACAACTACTTCAATGGGAGAGTAGCTCTGACTTTGGATGCTGCTTAGGCAACGTGCAATTGTAGTGTCTAAGTTGTGCGTTGGGATAACTATCGATACCTTTGGCCCTTCCATAGGCTAATTCCATCCATTGGCAGTGAATTGTTCCATTCGGACTTTTTAGTTAGGTCGTTGAAATACGTAAGAGCTCTGATGCAACAGGGACCAATTTTGCAAATCGTACAGCGAAGCCATTTGTTTTTGGCGCGCCGAAATTCTGCAATTGTCTGGAAGCTTCTTGACACGTAAACATCACCCAAAGCGGCTCTTTTCAGTTACAAGTACCGTTTGAATACATTAAAAGGTTGATGTCGTTATCTCAAAGGATTCATTGATGTACCATTTCCGCTTATCATGCTTCTGTCTTTCGAGAGTTTCGGTGCATCGAGCGGCCACTTTACTAGCCATAAATGGCTGGCATAACGGAATGGAAACCATCTTCACGTGTTTGAAATTCCTGCGAGTTTTTCGCATTGGAAAACTATAAAGCATAAACATGAACATTCTGAGAACGAGAAAGATGAAAGTGCTGGCGTTCGTTGAGTACTTGCCGCCAAAATTGGGAAGCGACAGAAGGATATTTGAGCTCATGAAGCGGATGGCCATTAAAAATGAGGTGCACTTTGCCGTTTTTCCTCCATTTCGTGAATTACGTGACAAATCATACATGGAAAAGCAAGCCACTCAGAGTCATTCACACGACGGGAGGGCCGTTATTCGCTACGAAGGTATTTTTGAACATTCGGTACGACTCTCGCCCCGAGTTTCTCTATTGTGGCAACATTCATTGATAGCTGCGTATTTTGTGACTGCGATTTCAGTGTTCTTCAGTTCATTCACGATCTTGAGAAACATAGACCCCGATGTCATCGTGCTAAATTATCCCAGTCCTTACACTGGTCTGTTGGGCTTTTTGGAAGGAAAGCTATGGAGAAAAAAAGTTGTCGCTGATTTCAATGATTTAATCGCTCAGTACAGTAGTGTTCTCCTCAATATTGACCCAAAAAGTTTAACAGCTAAGCTACTTGTTCAAGTTCAGCGGTTTGTTGTTAGAAACTCGGATAGAACAATCGCGCCTACACGGTTCATAAAGAACTACGCAGTTTCGTTGGGTGTTCCCGAAGACAAGATTTCGATAATTCCAAATGGTGTCGATACCAAGCTGTTCGACCCGAACGGTTTGGATCCTGCCAAGGTGAGATCAGATTTGCATCTCAACAAAGAGAGATTGTGTGTTTACTCAGGGCGCTTGGACGGATGGGCGGGAATGAACATATTGTGTAGGTTATGCGAAGACGCCAGATTGAAAAAGCTCAATGTAAGATTTTTGTTCGTCGGAAGTGGTGACAGCAGGAATATCACTGAGGATAATGTCCTGTACGTAGGAGAACTGCCCTATGAAGAGATTCCCTCCATATTAGCAGTTGCAGACGTCGTACTTGTCCCGTTTCCTAACAACGAAATTTCCAGTGCAGCAAGCCCGCTGAAACTTTTCGAGGGAATGTCAATGCAGAAACCTGTCATTGCCAGCAGGGTAGCTGGGATTCAGGAGGTAATTTTGGACCGAGAAAATGGTTTTCTTGCAGATCCAGATAGTCCTGAGGAATGGATACAGAAGCTTGAGACGTTGTTGAACTCTGAAAAGCTCCGAGCAAGAATTGGAGAAAATGCTAGGCGGACCGTTGAGGACAAATTCGATTGGGGTACGTTGGCAAAGCAGTACGAAGAAACCTTAAAAGCCCTTTTGTCTCAAGCACCATACATTACTTGATCCAAGCCGAGAGTACAGAACATGCGTATACTGCAAGTCACACCGCGGTTCCCTCCAGCAATTGGCGGAGTGGAAGAACACGTCTATCGAATTTCTCGAGAACTTACTAGAAGAGGGCACAATGTAACAGTCATAACTTCAAACGAGGTAGATGGAAAAATCTCTCCTGTAAAGAAGGAAAATGTCGATGGTATAGAAGTTTACCGCTTCCCCTTGTTCATGCCGAGGATTTTCAGGGAACTCTGGTTCATACCTGAAGTTGTGAAGATTGTCAGAGAAGTCGGGGCCGACGTAGTTCACGCTCATGGCTATAGGTGCTTGAGTTCCCTCGAGGCGGTTTATGTCTCTCGCGTGAGGGGTGTCCCATCTGTTCTCACACCTCACGGAATTTATCCTCGCAGATCTCTTGCAAACGGATTTGCGAAAGATTTTTTTGACAAGTCTTCAGGCCGTCTGCTACTTAATTCCTCTGACAGAATAGTAGCGCTAAGCAGGCACAACAAACGTTTAATTTCAAGTTTAGGCGCGCCAGAACACAAGATAGCCATCGTGCCCAACGGTGTTGATGCCGGAGAATATGCAAATCTTCATCGAAGCATGAGAATTCTTGAGGAATTACACTCAGACGGTCCCATATTGCTCTACGTTGGGAGGATAGATTGGAATAAGCGAGTGGACAAGATCGTGGGGGCGCTACCCGCCATCTTGAAAGATTTTCCGTCCGCTAAGCTTGTTGTTGTTGGTCCTGACTACTCAAACTGCGTGAATGAACTTTGGAACATCTCTGAGAAGCTCGAAGTGAAGGATTCACTTGTTATCACGGGCAACATTTCGAGGGAAAGGCTGCTCGATTTCTATTCAGTTGCCAACGTTTTCTTATTACCCTCTTCCTACGAAGGGTTCGGCCTAAGTATGCTCGAAGCAATGTGCAGCAAAATCCCTGTCATTGCTTCTCCTTCTGGCGGCCCAGGCGACATTTTGAAGGATAGAACACACGCGTTGTTACTCAAGGAATCAAATTCTTACGAAATCTCAAGATTGGTTCATGAATTGCTGACAGATCAGTCGTTGAAAGAAGCATTAGTCAAAAACGCATTAGAACTCGTGGAAACAAAGTATACTTGGAAAAACGTCGTGAACCATTTAGAAGTGGTTTACGGACGAACTATTGCAGAGAAGAGAATGAGCGCGTAACCGTCGGCCAAAGGCTTATCCGACCCAGCGCATGCGCCATATTCCATTGTCATATGCAGATGATATCTCTCTCTTTACTTAGGTATGTTACCCTTCAAAAACGCGCCCCGCGTTTTCCTTTTTATGCGCGCAGATTTCAACGAGTTTGTTCAGGCCTAAAGTTCAACCAACACTAGCATGCCGATCTTTTAAGTTTCTTGATTTTCAAAATCTCCGAAGTGAACTCCTTGATTTCGTTTGCAGAGAGCTTCGATTTCCCGTTTTTTCTATTAACAAAGGTCATTGGGAACTCCCTTACGTCAAATCCTCTTTTGTGGGCTTGCCGTATGGTTTCTATTTGTATTTCGTAAGTTTCACTGTGCAGGTCTGGGACCATTTCTCTGACAAGCCTTGTCGAGTAGCACCGCAAACCGCTAGTGTAGTCATGGATTTTTGCTCTCACCAACATGTAGGCAAGGATGTTTGCTATACGACTCGTCAAGCGTCGAAATATGCTCCATTTTACGACGCCGCCTCCCTTGCAGTATCTGCTCCCTATTGCCAGGCCTTTGCTTTCTCTTGCGGTTTGGATTGCGCGTGGGACTTCTTTGGGATTGTGCGAGTAGTCTGCGTCCATGGTCACTATGTAGCTTGGAGGGTTCTTCAATGATATGAGTGTCTTAAAACCATCGGTTATGGCTGTTCCAAGGCCGGACTTTTTCGGTCTCACAAGGAGAAGAATGTTGTTGTACTTTTTCTGCAGTGTCCGAACAGCATCAGCCGTCCCATCGGGGCTGGAATCGTCTATGACTAGCACTCGAACATCAAGATGCAAGCTTTCGATGTCGCCTATCAGCTTTTCAATGTTTGAAACTTCACAGTATGTGGGGAGGATCAGACCGATCTCTGATTTTGCTCTTAAGTCTCCTTCAACATGTGCGAGGTTTGCTGTTCTTGTTTGGTTCATCTTTTCCGGTCCTGCAGGACGAACTGATTTGTAACACTGTCAATATTAAACTTTTGACTGTTCTGGCATAAAAGCATACAACCATCGCGGTTTTAACTCTTTCTAGTGTGGGGACGTAACCTTTCTTCTGTAATAGCCCAATGGATGGTGTATCCTTCTGCACAGGCTATCAGGGTTTATACAGACTCCGTGAGTTTTTAGTGTGTCACATTTCGGGGTTGTGTAGCGGGTTCTGGAGCCTCTTTCTCCTGCTATGTGTTCAACCTGGTAGCGGGTCATTCTTTCGTTGTAATCTGAGATGTTTTTGAAGAGTTCAACAACTTTCGCCGAGGGCATTCCGATGTTTATGAGGAATGAGGTCAGAGTGAATCTGCCTATGTGTGAGAGGTGACGTCCGGATGAAAAGGCCTCGTATAGTTTCTGTATGCAGGGTGGAAAGGCTGTTTGCGTTATGGACCTCGGAAAGCCTTCCATCTCGGTTTTGCCTATTTTATCTATTGACAGTTTCTTGATTCTCTCGGCTGTTTCCAAGATTTTTGGTGGGAACTTTGGCAGTTCTTCGGCTTCTGTATGATCTTCAACGTATCTGCGAACTTCTTCGGCGAGCAGTCTGGAGGCTTCATTCCTTGTTAGGTAGACTTTTCCATTTGTCAGGGTGCGGTTGATGAGTTTCCATTTTTTTTCTCGCAGGTATGTCGTGTTCTTGAGGTAATCCGTGAAGTCGAGTGCGAACTCGTATGGTATTTGAAGGTTGGTGTTTGGCTCCAGTTTCCATTCGAAGTTCTGTGCGATTTTGGCGAGTTTTTCTTTGGGTTCGAGCTTGAAGTCTTCGTATGCCTGTTTTGCTTCCGCGAGCGCGTATCTCTTCTTGATGAAGGTGTTTTGGGTTGCTATCGTGAGGACGATGGCAACTGTGAATGAGAGGATTTCCACGTCTTCGTCGCGGTGGGGGTTTCTGGCGACTCTTGTGTACATTATCGCTTCTTCGATTCTTTCTTCTGCTCGGTCTAGTATCTGTTTGAGCTCGGTGTTTGCTAGGTCTTCGATGTCTAGGTTTGGGAGTTTCAGGTATTTTGCGGCTTCTTTTAGGAATGGGTATTTGGTGTAGTCGCTCTTTGCGAATTTGGAGAAGACGGTTTGCATTTTGTTTTTCTCGTTATTCGCTTTCGATTCGGGGTGCGAGGTAGAAGGTTAATTTTCCTTCTTTTGCCTGTTGGAAGTCGAGTTTTATTGGCATGTCTGATGAGAATTCGAGTGTTGCTATGTCTGAGGTTGCGGATGCTGTTTTTATTATTTCCGTGAGGTAGCTGAGACTGAAGGTTGCTTTTTGAGGTTCTTTGGCGTCGAGTTCGAGGAGATTGTCGCTTCCTTTTTGGAGGGTTATCGTTGCGCCCATTAGGTCTCCGGCGGCGTTGAAGACTACTTTTTCGGGGTCTGCTTCGATTCTCACATGGTCGCTTACGAGTTGGGCGTCTTCGATTGCTTGACTTAGGCCTTCGGTGGTGGCTTTTATTTTGACGTTGAATGTGATTTTGGGTGTTGGGACCTCCTCTTCTGAGGCTTCGAGTGTGGGCATGGTGAAGTTGCGCGTGTATTTTCCGGAGATTGAGATCTGCAGTTTTCCGGTTTTTTCGTCTTTTGAGAGTTCGAGTGTTTCGTCTTTGCCGGCTCTTTTGAGGAGTTTGAGTAGTTCGGTTATATTTACGCACATTTTTGTGGGTTCCGTGCACGTGTATTCTTCGAAGATGGTTTTGGGCCATTCGAAGTCTATCATGGCGACCCGTGATGGGTCCATTGCTCGAAGTTTGATGCCTTCTGCGTCGAGCTTGAACGTGGCTTCGTCTACGAGTATGGATATGGATGTGATCATGTCTCTGAGTTGTTTGGCGTCGGCGACTTTGACTTTGAACATAAGTGTCACCTTTGGAGGTGTGTTTAGTTGTTGTTTTTGACTTTATTTAGCTTTAGGTTGTTCTTTGCTGAGACGTGCTGTGTGTGTCCCCCTGTTTGGGCTGCGGTGGTTGATGGTTTTTTTGCGATATTTTTAAGTTGGTCTTGTCCGTAGGCTCTTGGTATGCACGAGTGGGCGTTGGCTGAAGCGGTGGTCTTGGCGGCTTCTGAGGCGGCTGAGAAGGAGGGTTTTAGGGAGGTCAAGGAGGTGATGGTGAGGGTTGGGGAGCTGCAGCAGATAGATAAGGATGTGTTGTTGTTTGCTCTTGAGCAGGTTAAGGGGCCCAAGCTTGAGGGTGCAGTGTTCAGGGTTGAGGAGGCGCGGGCGAGGATGGTTTGTCGCGTGTGTGGTCGTGTGTGGGTTTTTGACAGGAAGAAGTTTGATGAGGGTGTGGTTGAGGCTATTCATTTTGTTCCTGAGGTGGCGCACGCGTATGTTAAGTGTCCTAGGTGTGGGAGTCCGGATTTTGAGGTGGTTGAGGGGCGTGGGGTTTGGCTTGTGGATGTTAAGGGAGTGAGGTAGGTTTGGTTGATCCTCGGATGAGCATTGTGCATGAGAGGTTGAAGGCTGTGCGTCGTATCGTGGCGGTTTCGGGGGGTAAGGGCGGGGTCGGTAAGAGTCTGTTTGCGGCGACGTTTGCTTTGATTCTTGCTGGGGAGGGGTTCAAGGTGGGTTTGTTTGATCTGGATTTTACGAGTCCGTCTACGCATGCTGTTTTAGGTGTTGGAGACTTGCGGCTCGTGGAAGAGAAGGGTATTGTTCCTCCGCGGGTGCGCGGTTTGGAGTATATGTCGATTGTTTATTATTCGCGTGATCATGCGACTCCTCTGAGGGGGGTGGATGCTTCTAACGCGCTGTTGGAGCTTCTGTCGGTGGTGGTGTGGGGAGAGCTGGATTATCTTGTGCTTGACGTGCCGCCGGGGATCGGTGATGCGACTCTTGACTTGGTGAGGTTCATTGAGAGGGCAGAGTTTCTGATTGTGACGACGCCTTCGCGGTTGGCTTTTGAGACTGTGAAGAGGCTGGTCGGGTTGTTGCAGGAGCTGAGAGTGCGGGTGATAGGGGTTGTGGAGAATATGGAGTTGGCTCGTTCCGATTCTGTGGAGCGGGAGGCCGATGCGTTGGGTTTGAGGGTCTTAGGGAGGATTCCTTTCGACGATGGCGTGGAGGGGGCGTTGGGGAAGCCTGATGAGCTTCTGAAGACTGTCTTTGCGGAAAAGGTGAGGCAGCTTGCCTCGAGAATCTGACAAAATCGGTGCAGTTTGCCCCCCTCCCCTTTTTTTCTTTACGTCTATTGTAATGTTGCTTTGTAATGTGTAGGCGTAAATTTCCATGTATCGTGCAGATTGTTCAGAAAAACGGGTTGAAAATATCGCGCGCGTCAAGGTCGGCCCGTTTGTGTGAGTTTGGGTTTGAGCTCACGCTGGATTGCGATTTCACCGGTGAACGGGTGCCCCTCCTCCCTTTTTTTATTTACATCCGATGTAATGTTGCCGTGTAATGTTGCAGCGTAAATTTCCATGTTGAGTGGTGCTGTCTATTCAAGAACAGCGCACTCGCTCTAGCGGCGAAAGGTCCTTTCGATGCTCTCGACGCTCTTGCAAGGCAGTTTCGAAGTGGATGTGCGTTTTAGATTCCTAGGCTGATGAGTACGGCTGTGAGTATGCCTGTTGCGATTGTTAGTGCGAGTGCGACGATGAGGTTTTTGGCGTGTTTTGAAGAAAGGAAAAATGTCTTTATTAGCGGAGGGTGTTCTAGTCACGGTTCATGAGAGTTGGGGTGTTGTTTTCAGGGGGGAAGGATTCTTGTTTGGCGTTGCAGAAGTCGATGGGTTTTCACGATGTGGTTTGTTTGATCAGTTTGATTTCAGAGAACCGGGAGAGCTACATGTTTCATGTGCCCAACATAGAGGTGACTGGGAAACAGGCTGAGGCCATCGGGTTGCCGATTGTTCAGAGAAGGACGAAAGGCGAGAAAGAGAAGGAGCTTGAGGATTTGAAAAAGGCCGTCGATGAGGCTAAAGCCGATTTTGGTTTGGGAGGAATCGTGACGGGTGCTGTGAAATCAGTGTATCAGTCGACGCGTGTGCAGAGAATCTGTAGGCGACTCGGTTTGTGGTGCTTTGACCCGTTGTGGCTTAAGGATGAGATTGAACTCTTGAATGAGGTTGTCCAAAGCGGATACGAAGTCATCATATCGGGCGTTTTTGCTTTTCCTTTGAACAGAGAATTCCTCGGCCGAAGACTGGACGTTGATATGATTCGGAGGCTGGAGAGGTTGAAGCAAGAATACGGCTTGAGCCCTGCTGGAGAAGGTGGAGAATTGGAGACCACGGTCACGGATGCCCCTTTTTTTAAGAGGAGACTCGAAATCTTGGAGCACGACGTTTCTTACAGAGACTATTCAGGCGTGTTTACGATAAAACGTGTCAGGTTGATGGACAAATGATTCTTATAGTCAACGTTTGTTCGGACGGACTCAGCTATTTTGAGTTTGTCAAACCTGTCGAAGACATTGTCAGAAAAGCCGAATTGAATTCTGTCCCAAAGCACTATCTGAGTCTGAATCGCCGGGACATCAGCCAGGCTGAAAGTGTGATCATATGCGGAACAGCCATGAAGGATTTTGGATATTTGAACAAAATAGAGAAATTCAGGTGGATAACCGAAATTGACAAGCCCGTTCTCGGCCTGTGTGCAGGAATGCAGATTCTTGGAAAACTATACGACTGCAGACTTCTGGAGAAAACGAAGATCGGCAAATACAGAGTCAAGATTGTAAGGAAGAACAGCCTGACATCCAAGAATGAGTTCTATTCGTATTTCTTGAATTCCATGGCTGTGGAGCCGAATGAAAACTTTCAAACGCTAGGGCATTCTGGAAACTTGACATGCATGTTTGAACACAAAAACAAGAGGTTCTATGGTTGTTTGTTCCATCCAGAAGTTCTGAACCCAGAAATCATCGTGAATTTCATTTCACAACCGGCGCCAGAGCGTGCGAGTGGAAAGAGCTAATCTCGAGGCCCTCTCAAACATCTGATTTTGAAGAAGAATGTAAGCAGTTTTGGCGAGATAGGTCTGGCTCTCCACAAGAAGGGTGTTGGTGCGGTCGCCGAGATTTGAACCCAGCCCGTCAGCGTGGCAGGCTAACAAAGCCTTTTAGCGCGCACCAGAACTCAACATCATGGCCAACAAGCCAGTTACTACCTCTCACGCTCGAAGCCACGGCTGCTTCAACAGGTTCAGTTAACCGCATCCTCGTTCAGCTTTTCAAAGTCTTCTGAGAATTTTTTCGACTTCTCTTTGATGTCTGCGATCCGCGCTTCAATGACTACCTTTGCTTCACCCTTCGCCTTCGCTGCTTTCTTTTCTAAAGCCTCCACTTCAGCATTGGCTTCTTCTTCTATTTCTTCTAACCTCTGCTTCGCAGCCAATAACTTAGCACTCAACTTCTCACTCAAGATGTCAATCTTAACCTGAAGCATGCCCTTTTCGACCACCCGCGATTTGCTTTGCTCCTCCTTCAACTGGGCAATGTCCGCTCTCAGAGTTATCACATCTCTGGCGTAATGTTCTAGCTCGATATTTTCTCGGGTGGTACGAAATACGGTGCCTCCAAGCGCTTCCATTTTGGTATCGACGGGAGTCACCCACTCTTCGCTGACTTCTGTAACTATCGCCCACTTGCCGGGTGTAAGTTTGGCCGATACTTCAGTGAGGAAATCTGCGTCGACCCCAGCACGGTGCAAATCCAACATGTTTCCCGCAAAAGTTCCCGCAACGGCACCAACACCTAAGCCGATTGGACCTCCTAGAAGCCCAATTAGAGAGCCCACTGCCGTTCCACTAACTGTTCGAATCGGAAAATTTTTTCCCATCTGCTTTATGCCAACCGTGCCATTTACATATTTTTCTATCACAGCTTCGGCGTGAACTGAAATGCTTCCCTCAGAATCTAGTTTGACTAATGCTTCATCCCCTTCGTATGTTTTCAGCATGCCATCAAAGACTATTACCAGTATTCTATCCATTGTTTAGTTCATCTCTTTTTGAAAAGTTTCATCAGAACAATTATTTTTTGAGAACGCACGCAAGTTCTAGCGCGAATTGGGTAAGGTGTCATTTCTTCAAATCCCAACCCATCGATATTAACCAATAGCTAAGAACAGTTCGAAATAGCTCTTAGCTAGAAATTATATAAAAGGTTTTGCAAAAAGCAAAGCGCGCTCTCAGAATCTTCATTTTCTAGCGAAAGCTTTTTTCTTTGGCGCTTGTCCTTCAGGTTTGCCAAGTTTTTATCTGCCATGCAATGTTGACTATGCACGCATGGTTTTTGCCTTTTCCAGGTGCATTTCTTCGAGTTTTCTGTATTTTTCTGCGCGGTCTTCGAAAAGATTTGATATGCTGGTTCTGTATGCTCTGAATTCTCGGCAAATGTCAGACTCTGATTTGTCGTCCATCACCCTAGCAATTTCGCCTTCGCTCTTGGCCTTCACTGCGTCAACATCGCTGATCTTTCTTTCATCATAAGCGATTGCGGCGTAATGCTTTTGACGCGCAGCGACCATTTCCGTGTCCTTAGCCAGCTTGGCGTAAAGCCTTGCCTTCTGTCTCTCAAGTTCCTTTCTTTCCTTTGGTGTAATCCTAAGGTTATCCTCCGTGAAGCCCATCCGGAACAATGCTTCATGAATGCCGTGTTTTGCACCGGCTGTGTCCCCTTTCTCTAAACACATCAGCGCATAATGAAGTGCGCCCAAGACTGGTTGCGGGTCTAGAGTCACATCCTTCGTCATTTTTTCACCTATCTCCAAATTTCAATTATATCAAAGTCTGAAATATTTAAATTTTTAAGGAGCACCCGAGACCTTCCTTTCCGCATCTTTCAACGCTGGAAGTAGGGCTGATTTTTCGCAAGGTTCTCTGCGAGTTCTGAGTAGGTGTCGATGATGGCTTCCCTCAAATCCGTTCTCTGGCTTTCCTTCTCCACCCTTCTCCGCAGAATTTCAGAAAGGTTTCCACATTCTATCCTTCTCTGGATAATAGGGAGATATTTTTTTTCGTCCGCTGTGGCGTTCCCCAGAGCGAGGTTGTAATAATATTCACAGACTCGACGTGCAGTCTCTCCATGCGGATGATGAACGCTGGCACTGAGTCCATTCATAACGATTGCGTTGAGATCCTGTACTAGCACTTTGTGAGGAAGAAACTCCTGTTCCTGATTCATTAGTCCCCTCAATACGGCCCTGATGAAACAGCTCAATGCGACATCTGATTTAATGCATTCTTGTTCGTCCATTATCCGAATTTCGATGGCTCTCCTGTCAAACCTAAAAATCACTCCTCGACTGTTCACCCATTCCTTGTTCAGGATAAGCTTGTCTGCGCCTGCCTTGGCCATATCATCTGAGTACTTGCCTATAACGTTCGTTTTATACTGGCTGAATGAGGATGTATATTCTGGAATCACGTCCCCGGTTACTGATGGGATTTCTTTTTGGTTTTGCTTGTAGAAGTACAATCTGTTGTCGACTCTGTCTCCGAACCTGCCTTCATAGATTGGCGAAGAAGCGCTGATTGCGGACAGGTAGGGACATATGTTTGCGAGAGTGTTGTTAAGCAGAATTCCACTTTCTTCGTTTGAGTATGGGAGGTTGAGGTGGAAGCTCTGAATGTTAAGCCATCCGTGCCGCCTGAGGTTGAAAATTTTGCTGTAAGCCTCGTAGATTTGTCTGTGGCGATGGGGCCAAATGCCCGTTTCACCGAGTTTTAATAGAGGATGCATGCCCGTTCCAAGCAGATGTGCATGAAATCTCCGTTGCAGGAAATCCTGAATTGTTAATACGGCTTCCTGCATTGTTTCTTCAAACTCGACTGGCGACTTGAATGGAGCGTTGGGCTTGAATTCCATGACGTGCAGCTGAAGCTCTTTCCCAAAAGTGAAGCCCGGCTGTTCGACAAAGTTGACAACTCGGCCATGGAAATCCTTTATGATTCTGTCTACGATTGGCAACGCCTCAAGCTCGTCATTCACAACTGAAAACTCTTGCTCTGGACCTAGGACTTCCAGCGTGTGGTACGTGAAGGCTCCACTCTTGCTGAAGCTGTTCTCAAGATTTAATATAAAGTTACAATCAATGCGCGCGCTGCTCAAGACTTGGGTTTTCCGCCCATGTTGCTCTTTGTCAATTCATTATTGATTGCATTTACAAATCTATCTCTTAACGCCTTCTGTCTATCGTCGGAATTTTGGGGGGATATTACTTTGAGATGGGGGAGTTCTATACTCAAAATATCAAATTCGAGAGATTCTTCATTTTCATTTGAGTAGTCTATATGCACCCCGTCTCTAAATGCGGACACACTTTGAATTTTTTCAAGATTGATTTCTATCCGTTCCTTTCTCAAGACTAATTTTCTGTCTGTCAGACAGAATTCGCCTTCTCTATGCTCAAAAATGTACTTCCCTTCAAATATGAGTTTTTCAGACATTTTACAAAAACTCCTTGAAAAGTTCTACTAACATCGCTTTTTGAACCTCTAGTTTGCCTTCTGTTGCTGTGCGAATTTAAGACTTCTGTACGGCCTGAGAGAGAAATTCTTGAGTCGGAAGTCATTCATGAAGAGGGTTCTGTTAACTCTACGCGGGGTTTGTTTTCCTTGGCGCGCGCCGCTAAGAGGACCCACAAATAAAGACTCAGTTAGGAGTATGTGGTTACCCTCGAATTTTTGGGGAGCGCATTTGAGCATTTCCCAAAAACCTTAAATTTGTCGCAGAAAATGTTAATTTTGTGATTTTTGATGCCTGTGCCAAAACCTAAAGCAAACGAGTCAGAGCGAGATTTCATTTCGCGTTGCGAAAAATTCATGCATGAAGAAAACAAAAGCAAACCCGAAAGCGAAAAACGTTCTAACGAACAAATCAGCGCAATTTGCTATTCTGAATGGCGCGAACGCAAAAAATAAAAAAACAGACATTTCCGAAAAGACTTTCATAACGTAACGCGCGTAATTATATCTCTGACACTTGCGCTCTTGGTCGTTATCTTCCCAGACTACGGCTGATGGATAAGCCTAGCGCCGCTCAATCTATTTCTTGGTTCTATAATCCAGCGAGGAGCACGGCGATTATACCAGTTAAGAATACGCCGTCGAACGTGCCTGCTCCCCCTATGCTTGCAACCGGTGCCCCGAGTTCAGGAACTTTCGGAAGGTTCCATAAGTCAGCACCTATGAGCGTTCCAAGCACACCTGACACGTAAGCGATTATGAGGGGGTGTGCTGGTGAAAGAATTACTGCAGCTACAGCCGCAGCTATCGGCGGAATAAAAAATGGAGTGGTTATCCCAACGCCTTTTACTGGCCGGGCGACTAAATGCGTCACTATCGCAACGGCTAATACACCAACGAGGCTTAACAAAATCATTGAAGGCGCAGATCTTACGAGCAGATAAATGCAGACGCCGGTTGGTATCAATGCGCCTCCAACGTTAACTGCAACCACCGTGGTGGTTTCTCCGAATTCAACGTGGGGGATGCGGTAGGTCATACCCAACCAACGCACAGATTCTTCTCGAACAACTGGCACGTTAGATTTCAGTTTTAGCAACGGAATGTTAATCAAGCTTCCAATCAAGGTTGCAGCTAAAAGCAGCAAGATGGCAACAGGAGTAAACCCGATATTTTTGAAGGCGACGCTTATGACTCCAACAAAAACTAAAGCAGCAGCAGCAATCAATAAAGCCAGAAGTATCGCTAAGACTAGATAGCTATGGTGAGCATAGATTGTTTTCCCGCTCATTCCTTCTCAGCCTACCGGGTTATTTTAAAGATTCATAGGCTGTCCAAAATTATTAACCTTTAAATATAGATTTTTCGCGTGTCGAACGTTGCAGGTTTATTTCCAAGCTTAAAAGTTCTCCTGATTTTTTACAACAAAATTTTCTTTTCAATTTATACTATTTTTCCATAAAGAAAGCAGGAAAAACTTTTCTTGCCTAACAATGCAAAAGATTATGGAGATTATAAATTTACCTTTTTAAGAACGCATGTTTATCGATACGAAGACTTTGAAACAGAACGCGCTAAACTTAAAGGATGTATTCCTCGGTGCGCGCTAAAACTTTAAAAGTTAATTTGTACGGGAAACAGTATTGCCACGTAAACTTGCATTTTTTCATCAGTCTTACGTGTTCAAAAATCTACCGAGGGAAGAAAATGGAGAAAAAGGGAGCTTAGGAGGGTGAATGTTACTTTACAGCAACTTTATGTTTCTTGGGTTCTGGTGTTGGGGTCTTCTTTGGGACATCAACTTCGAGCACTCCGTCTTTTACGGTTGATTGTGCCTTGTCGGGAACGACTTCTTCTGGGAAGGCAATTCTCTTGTAGAAGGAAGAGTGTCCTCGTTCTCTGAAAACATAGCCTTTCTTCTTCTCTTCTTTTTCCGTGCCTGCCTCGCCGGAAATTTCTACGTCGTCTTTCGTGACTGTTATGTCGATTTTATCTTTGGGTATGCCGGGGACTTCTGCATGTACAACGAATTTGTCTCCGGCGTCCCTGAGATCTGCAAACGCCTCGCGAGCCGGAAACTCGGCTGTGTAAGGTTCTATAGGTTCCCAGTCCCAAGGCGCCGATATTATGCTTTCCCTGAATCTTCTGTTAAAGTCGTCTAGCAGGTCGTCGAAGGTTGCGAGAACGTGGGTTGTCGGCACATGCTTCTTCGGCCTTATTGCCCTTTGATTTTTTGCAGGAACAATCTCGGTTTTCTCTGCTGTTTTCTTTTTTCCTTGACTCATTTATTTCACCTCCTTTTGGTTCTGAATGTTAAATAAAAAGAAAAGGGGTGCCCAAGGACTTGTCTTTTGGGTTTGGTTTATAGTTGGGTTACTTGGTGATTGAGCCGAAGGCTTCGTTTAGTTTTGCTTCTTGCGCGGTAGATAGTGAACTGCGAATAACTTTTGGATGAAGCGGGTTGAGCGCCTGAACTACTTTGTCGACCGTAACGTTTTTGGCTAGGATTGCAAGGGCTGAGGTTCCCGGTGTTACAGAGGTTTCGATTTGCTTCAAGTAGTCTTCGCTGATGCCGAAGTGTGCGAAGTGGCCTGCGATGGCGCCTGAAACTGTTCCGATGGCAAATCCAAGGGCCGGAACGAAGAACAGAAGACCGAAAAGTGTTCCCCAAAAGGCTCCGCCTAGTGCTCCGATGCCCGTTAGGTTGCGAATGTCTTTTATCTTGATCTTACCGTCTGTGTGTCTAACAACTTCGACTGCATCAACGAGGTTAAGCACGTATTCATTGTTTAGTTCTACCAGCTTCTGTCTTCCCATGTCTGCTCCACCTTCACTATCGAAAGCGAGTACGACCATATCAGTCAAACTTCATTTCACCTCCCTTTACATTGAATTATCTGGAGCATTCGCTCCTCTTCCTTTTCTTTTGATTTCGTTTTCGCTGATGTCAATTCGCAAAACGCCTTTTCTGCCCAGCACTTCCAAAACCATATCCTCGACGAATTCGGCATGTTCCAATTTGCCTATTGTTCCTTCCACAATGGCGTTTTCTTTGGAGTCCTTGGTTAAGATTATGTTTTTGACATTGGCTTTAGATTTCAGTTCGATAGAGAAAGAACGTTTTTTCTCCGTCGGTTTGTCTTCATTCGTCATTTTTTTTCCTTGAGAATGCAAATTGTCTTGAATACTCATTAGCCTTGTTTGACGAGCATGTGTATTGATACACAACTATGTGCACGCTTCAACATCGGCGATAGAAATCTGTCACGTCAAGATCAGTTAATAAGACTGTGTGACTGCTGGGGCGCAATCACATTTGGCGCGCGCAAGAAGCTTAAACCATTACAGATTTGAGAAAGGCTGATACTGCAAAGAAACTATGAGAAACTGTAGAGCTCAAAAATGCCCTCGGATCATAAGAGGCTAATAAATATAATTAAAAACCATTTTCGCAACAAGCTGGCGCGTTATTTATTTATGGTCTAAATATTAAAGATAATGGAGAAAACCAGGCTCAGCCACATCGGGTTACAGCGATATCTGGCATGATATTCTCTCTATGCCTAGGTTGCCAAGGATGAGTGAGATTTCCGAGTTTATCTATCCGAAAAGGCACATGAGCATTCCAAGTGTTAACCTAATGAAGCTGTAGACATTAACCTGCGTGTGTGTTCTTTAATCGACGCTACGAGTTCGACAGCATCGTCGATCCGACGAAAATTGTCAAACCGTACGTTCTCCGACGCTGAATAAGATCCAAAGTTCAAAGAAGTGAATTGGATATCACACTTCTTGAGATCTATGGAGTCATCATTACGGAAAATTGTAACGGCGTTATGGAATTCTGTAATGGTCAACCGGGCTAAAATTAAGCTGCGAAAGAAGGGTGTTGGTGCGGTCGCCGAGATTTGAACCCGGGTCGTCAGCGTGGCAGGCTGATGTCCTAGACCAAACTAGACTACGACCGCTCGGGACATCAGTAAATCCCATCCCAAATAAAAACCTAACCGCTGAGACAGAAGCAAAGATCGCAAACACCCTTATTCAACTCAAAGCCAATGGAAGAACCGCAGACAAGACCATCACACGAATAGCCAGCAACCTAACCAAACTAGCCCAGCGCGCGGTCCGTGCACGCTAACGTTCTTGGCGGTACCTGTGTATTGCCTTCCGGAGCAGCTCTTTAACGGTTTGACCTGTATCGCCAGTTGAACTGGGTTGTGTTGGATTCTTCTTTTCAATAATATATTGTTCCGCGCGATCCCGCAGTTGTGGAAAATCATCAAGCATAGACTTCAATACATCCCAACGGATTTCAGTTGGATCCGCTGTATTGTCTCGCAATATACACTTCATCCCCATAGTAATACGGCAACCCCGAAATTTAAGCATTATGTACACCTGTAGTACAATCAAAGGAAAAAGATACAGTTAATCCAAAGAACAATCGCCTAGCACGCATGCAAAAATCAGAATTCTACCAATAGCACGCGCGTAACCTGAAAGAGATTATAGAAAACCTATCTGCCACAACAACGAAAGACAAAAAGCCTATTATCTAAAGCAAATATGATTTGTCGAGGAATCGTGCAAATTGTCTTAATTCTGGCGGGAATAGTTCTTTTAGAATATTTTTATCAGTCTCGTCTATCTCAATGTCGCCACGCACTTTGTCCAGTTGTGCTAAACTGCTCTTCCATTCCTTTACTATCCTGTTCTTTTGATAACGTTTCAGAAACTGTTCGTTTAAACCATGTAGCAGAGACTCAATCTTTTTCTCTAACACTTCAGATTCTTCTTTATCAATCTTCACAGGCTTAATACGCTTGGTCAGTTTTTTCTTATAGATACGAAAGAAACTAAAGAAACTGCCATCAATAACAACCTTGTTCTTCGCTACGTATGTACTCCCCATTCTTTCGATGAAATCATGCATGAAACGGTCAGTGCCTCGTAGACCATCCATGAATGCTCTGTTCATTGAAATATCCTTACAAGACTTTGCGGAATTAACAAACGACGTGATTAAACTTGCCAAAATTCTGGGAGCTTGAGACAAGCAGTCTACAAATTCTAATACTTGTCCGGGGTTAGCCTGTCCTTCGACTTGTTTAATCAGAGGAAGCGCCTTCTCCCTAAGCTCTTCAAGCTCCTTGAATACTTCTTCAAATTCCTTTGCTTGAGTTTCAAGTAGAGCGCGCGCATTGGCTGACTGTTCGTTCATGTCCTTCTTCTCTTTGTAATCGTGTACAACCTTTCCCATTGCTGCTACCGGAGTAGCTAAAATACTGAAGAATTGAAGAACAATTGACATTTGTTATTCCTGAAAATAAACAAACTTTGCAACTATTAATGGTTTCTGAGACGAATCTTCATTGAAGGGAGAGAAGGGTGATACAACAAAAGACCTTCTCAGGTTAGTAATTACTTAGCGCGCGCTAGAAATGGAACCCCCAAACCTGCTTCAAAGAGGTGAGAGACATGAATGAAGAAAACATAATACAAAACACAACACAACAACAAGAACCCCATCAAAATACTAAGCCTAATAGGCAGGCTGATGTCCTAGGCCAAACTAGACTACGACCGCACTCGGACACACAAGATTTTTGCCCACTAATAAATCCTACCCCACTAGAAATAGACGCAAGAATAGCTAACAAATTCATAATAGCCAGAAACAACGGGCTCACCAACAAAGTCGCTAAAGAACTGGAATACAGACTAAGACAACTTACACGAAACTGCAACCTCTTAGACCTCGAAAGCGTCAAAGCCTACATAGCAATAGCCAAAACTCAGAAAACCAAACAACTGGGCTGGAATGGCTAAATCGTTGCTAGAAGAACAGCGATTATTCCCGTGAGGAACACGCCGTCGAAGGTACCTGCGCCGCCGATGCTGGCAACTGGCGCGCCAAGGTCGGGGATTTTTCCCAAGTTCAGTAGGTCTGCGCCTATGAGCGCTCCGAGCGTCCCTGATACGTAAGCGACCACCGCTGGATTAGAGGGGGAAAGAATAATGGCAGCCACCGCAGCGGCGATTGGTGCAACGAAAACTGGAGTTTGAATGCCGACTCCTTTGACGGGTCGGGCTACTAAATGGGTGACGATGGTCACTGCCAGTACGCCTATGAGACTCGAGAGGATGACGGATGATGAAGAATTAACAAGGAGGAAAACGCTCATTCCAGCCGGTATCAACGCGCCTCCAACATTCACATCCACTTGCGTAAATGTTGCTCCATTTGAAACCCTTGGAATCCGATAGCTTATACCAAACCGCCTGACGTATTCTTCACGAACCAAAGGTACGTTGGCCCTAGTTTTATACAAAGGAATATTTATAGAACTGCCAAGCAGGCTACCCACTAAGATGATTATAAGGCCAGCATCACCAGCTACAGAAAAAGTAACACTTATCAAACCTGAAAATATGAAGATGAGAATTGCTAGGGCCACAAGTCCAAGCAGAACGAAATATGAGGTACTGTGAGGGAAATAGTTTCTGTTGCTACTCATCGGCGTTCCTTTCTCACTTGTACAATTAACAGCAACCTTTTTTCAAATTTAAAACGTTTTCGATTTAGTTGAGATCTCATTTTTGCAGCCCTTATTACCGAGAGAAAGAAGTACGAATTAGCTTCCAGCTTTTTCCTTTTGGAAGCCAAGGATGGTCAGCTGGAATTTCACTACCTAGATATGCAATCTAATCCCCGCCATCAGGTCAGTTATAAAGGCAAGTCGGCTAGTATTCATAGAAGAACATGTTTTCCATTAAGAACGTTGAATGGACGAAGGCGATAGAGTTAAGTGCCTTGGATACGAAGCAAGAGGGAAAGAATACCTCCCCTCCCTGCCTGAACATGGTGATGGAATGAAAGTGCTGATAGCTTACTATAGTCGAACTGGGAACAACGAGAAGCTTGTGAACGAGCTTCGAACGAAGCTGGAGTGCGATGTCGAAAAGATTGTTGATATTGTTAACCGCAAGGGTGTTTGGGGTTGGATTAAAGGTGGAAGGGACGCGTCTAGGAAAAAAATGTCTAAGATCGAACCGACTGCGAAAGATCCAGGAGGGTATGACGTGGTTGTTCTCGCTTTTCCATTGTGGGCGAGTCTGATGCCTCCGGCGATGAGGATGTACATCTTCGAGAACAAGAACAAATTCAAGAACGTTGCGCTGATGTCAGTTTCAGGCTCTGGCAAAGGCAACGAAAAGACGATTCCTGACTTTGAATCAGCCGTCGGGAAAGAGGCTTTTGCGCGTCTGATGCTAAAGCAATCTGAACTGAAACATGGCGGATACGAGAAAAAACTGCAAGAGTTTTCCGACTCAATCTCAAAGCTCGCAGATTCTTAGACTATCCATTGAGCCGCTTGCTTTCTGGCCTGACCCGCGCGCTAGATCTTTGACGGACACTTTAAATAGAGAAGAATAAACTGGAGCTTGGAGACTGGTGCCCATGGCGATCACGATTGGTGCGGAGTTTGACAGCATCTCCGAAATCTATGATTCAACGAGACACGCCGCCACTGAGGCCGAGCTCAAAGCAGTTTCAAGCGAGCTCAGCGGCTGCCGCACGATACTGGATGTGGGCGTTGGGACGGGAAGGTTTGCGAAACCTCTTTCCGACCTCGGGTTTGAAGTGGTGGGAATTGATGTCTCTCGCAGGATGATGTTGAAAGCAAGACAGAAGGGAGTTCAGAACGTCATCCTGGCAGATGCCCACAGAATGCCCTTCAAGGACCAATCGTTTGACGCCTCAATCATCATTCACGTCCTTCACTTGATCCCAGATTGGCTGAACGTCGTACGCGAGATGGGCCGCGTAACGAAGAGCATGGTTGCAGCATTGCTGAGGAACAGGAAGAGTGAATTGAGCAACGCACCTAGCTTGACAGGCGATTCGCCGACGGCGACTCCAGTGTTTCCAGAGCTTTGGACGCGCTACGCGGAATTAAGGGAAGAAATGGGATACCCAATCAAGCGGAACAGAAGAATGTGGCAGAACGAAGAAGAAATCCGTTCACAACTACCTCCGATGAAACTGGTGAAGATAAGCGATGAAGTTGTCGTAACGAGCATGAACGACATGATAGCAAGGTTTCAACAAAGAGCCTATCCATTGCTGCACGACATTCCTAGAGATGTGCACAAAAAGATAATTCACAAGCTCCTATCATCCACTGCTACGGCCAACACCGGAAAGGAGACTGCATCTACTTTACAGCAGAAGCAAATAGAGAGACGGATAATCGAGGAACTTGCCATCTGGCGATCTTGCCAGCTACGCCAGCCATAGAAGCATGTTCTGCACGTTTCGGTAATCAAGCGAGAACCGTTGGGAAAATGGTCTCAGTCAGCTGCGTAGACAGCTATGTTTCCTCTTTCTGTCACGACTTTGACGATGTAGGGTTCTGCTGGCAGGTTTATGCTTGCAGTGGTGTATGAGACTGTGTCTCCCGAGTTGATGAACACGCTTATGTCGTATCTTTGATGCAATGTGGAGTTGTCTATCCACAGGTCGATAAGGTGGACCGTGTTGGATCCGTCGTTTTCGAAGGTGAAGCTTGTCATCGACGCCGTCACCCTTACTGCCATGAAATCGATGTCGATAATTGTCTGGTTTGTGCCTGTTCCCTGATCATACATCTTTACCAGTACGGTTCCGTTGCTGCTGACGTAGCTGCTCCATTGGTCGGTCAGGTTTACTGCATAGTTGTTCCATCCTGTCGTGGGAAGACTGCCTGATGTCGAGTTGAAGCCGAAGTCGCTGAAGGTTGATGAGGTCCAATTGTAGGCTTCCATATACAAGTTCTCGCCTGTGTCGCTGGAATTATAGGTCATAAGGATTTCGACGGTTTGGATGTTATTGAGGGGGTATGTTGAGATGTCTATTGGAAAAGTGCCGTCTATTTCGAGTCTGTTGTTTAATTGGCTTTGTGAAAAGCTCTCATACGAACCGTCGAGGCTTTGAGTATCCACGTAAGTGCCAGACACTATGCTGCCCGCGTCCACCGTGAATTCTTGCTGAACGGGAAACCAAGGAGAAGAACCGTTGACCTGAGAAACGTCAACAATCTTGACGTCCTCTTGCATCCTTGCCAGATCGATCTGGTTCATCTGATAGCTCCAGAGGACCACGTTGACGACGATGATGACCAATATGATAAGGCTGAGCATCACAACTACTACGTTGCTGAGACCCCTCGAATCATGACCAATTCTGGATATACGGCTCCCACCAGAGCTAACCATCAAGCTTGTATGGTTTTTGTCACGACCCGAGGGTAAAAGAATTACGAACCCACAATTCATATTCAAGCGATACGACAAGAAGCAGATGAAGGACGACAGCGCACGATAAAACGGCAAGGAAACCAAACGCATAGGCATAGTCCGTTGGCTCCAAAGGTCGGTGATTGTCCTGCAATGCGGCAGTTTGTTTCAGAGGTGGATGGAACAAGGCTTATGAGAGGAGAGTCTAAACTTAATCAGGACGATTCAAATGCTGCTGAAATTCCTTGAAAGCAAATACCTGGTTAGCACGCCCATCGAAGAGTGTTCTTCTTTGGTCCAAAGGGCGTTGAACGAGGTGGGCTTGGAAAACGTGATGATAAAAAAGGAAGTCTCACCTAACTACTTGTTGATAGAATACAGCCCCGGATGGATTGGAAAGACGCTGGAAATAGAGTTCGTTTTCAAGGGAAGACAAAACGGCACCGAGGTTTATGTCAAATGGCCCTACGCAGAAGAAGTTCCGTCAGACAATGAGAGTCTCATCGAATTCTATAAACAGGAAGAGGACCGGAAGCAAAGTACCGAACGCCTCATCAAAAAGTTCAAGACAAAGATTGGAGCAACAGACATTCCGCAAAGCTAGCCTTTAAGGTTCTCATTGGCTATGTAGCCCATTTCTCAGGTATGACCCAAGGAATTTCGCGAAGCGTGCAGTGTAGAAACGTAATTTGAATTGAGTAATAGCACAGCACTTCGGCGTTTGCGCCCAGCAGTTTCACTTCACGATTAGGATGTTACGATTCGAATAGTGCAGCACGTGATTGCTGACACTGCCAAGCAAGAATTTTCTGACGCTACTGTGACCCTTGTCGCCCATCACGATAAGATCAGGGTTCTCCCCTTCCGCGATGCTGGTAATCACAGTTCCAGGACTGCCAAACTCTAGTCTCTTGTCAAACTCCACGTCCTTGATCAAGTCTGCGGCCCGCGCCAGAATCGAATTCCCGATATCTTCCGCCAGTTCAGGCCTGATCCTGGAAACTGCGGACTCTTGAACATGAAGCAACGTGATCTTCGCGCCCAGCCTCTTCGCAAGGTCAGCAGCAGTCTTCAAAGCTTTGTTTGCCGCCCAAGACCCATCAACAGGAACCAAAATCTTTGATATTCGCCTCGAGTCTGCGACCACAAGAACTGGGACTTTGGCGTGGCGCACAACTTTCTCAGCCGTGCTTCCGAGATGCGGCAGTTTTGGCTTTTCGCCACTTCTTCCCATTGCAATGCTGTCATAGTCTTCGTGTTCAACCTGTCTGATTATGGCCGAAGCGGGGTCATGAAACTCGATGACTCGTTTGTCAACCTTGACATCTTCGGCTTCAAGCAGTTTGAAAGCTTCACCAGTTATTTCCTCTCCCCTTTCATGGTACCAATCATTTATCTCGCCAATCGCCTCTTTAGGCATTGGCCTAGCCTGGTCTGGCGGGCCGAACATTTTCGGCATGGAATGATCACCGGATCTAGCAGTCTGGCTGGGCGCATACTCCTGTTCTGCCACTTCCCCAACCATTTCCATCACGGGAGCAGTCATAAACGGGTGAGAGACAACGTAAAGAGCCGTAACGTCTGAATCGTACTTCTTAGCTATTATGGCTACCAGTTCCTCAGCCGCCAAGGAGGGAACCGAATCGTCCACGGGAACCAGTATCTTCTTGAAGAAATCCACTCCGCTCATATTCTCTTCACCTGTTCAGCGTAATGCAAAATCGTCTATTAAGCCTTGTCGCATGGCGGAAATAAAAAGACAGTGGGTATGTTTTAATCAGGGTATAGCGAAGAAAGCCTTTCTCGTTGTTTTGCAGCCCTTTTGGAGACAAAGGCGGAAAAATTAAAATAGCCATTTAAGACTCTTGCTATTCGAGATTTCAGGGGATGTGGCTTATCTCTTGGTAGAAAAGGAGGTCTTGAAGAAAATTCTTGTTCCCACAGATGGGTCGCCGTTGAGCGTCATAGCTGAGGAAACAGCCGCATCCATCGCCAAGAAGACCGGAGCTTCTATTACAGCCTTCTATGTTCTGCCCGAGTTATGGTCTTTGTACCCTCTTCCTAGAGGAGTCGAGAATGAACTCCAGGATAGTGTACATCAGCGCTCCGACATTATCCTCAACAGTGCTCAGACATTGTTCAAAGAAGAAAACGTCCAAGCGAACACAGAAACTGCGAGCGGAGACGCAGCCGAAAAAATTCTAGAATTCTCGAAGGAAGGCTACGACCTGATTACGATGGGAGCCCACGGTGAAGACGAGACCGAGCTCTACGTTCTTGGAAGCGTAACGAGAAAGGTCATAATGCACGCAGATTGTCCGCTACTCATCACAAAAAAAGTGACCAGCCTGTCAAGAATGCTCGTCTGCGTTGATGGATCTCAACGATCGAAAGGGGCTTTGGATTACGCTCTTAAACTGGGCGAGAAGGTGGGTTCAGAGATCACCCTAATCAACGTTCAGGAACACGCGCTTCACAAAGTATCTCCCAAAGTTGCTGAAGAACATGGTGCCCGAGTCCTTGAAAGCGCTCTCACCAACGTTGGAAAGACAGGACTCAAGGTTGAGAGAATTCTTGAAATTGGAGTACCATGGAAGACGATTCTCGAAGTCTCCAAGAAAGGGGAATACGATATCATCGTGGTGGGTCGGCGAGGGACTGGAACAGTGAGACGATTTCTGCTCGGCAGTGTCAGCGACAGCGTGAGCCAAAAGGCGGAATGTTCTGTTCTGATGGTGCCTGAACGAAAATGACACTTCATAGCGCCCAATAAGGGCGTGAATGAAGCTCTGCGCAACCTGCAGAAATGGTGAAATGAGTGGATTCGAAAACTGAGTTAAACGAAGAGGATTTCGATTTAATTCGGGCAGCCAAGGAAGCTGCTGACCGGTTGCACGTTGACGACATTCACACGGTTGCCGCGGCTCTTCGGACAAAGGACAAGAAAGTTTTCACTGGCATTCACACTAATGCAAGCTGCGGCTTTGCCGATGTGTGCGGAGAAGTTGCGGCACTGTGCCATGCACTTGCGCACGGTTACAGGGATTTCGAAGCTATAGTGGCTGTGTGGGGAGACGGAAAAGGTTCCTATGAATTGATGAGCCCTTGCGGGAGGTGCCGTCAGCTGATTAGCGATTTCGGCAAGGACATTTGGGTAATCGTTGGATCGTTAGAGCATCCATACAAGGTGACGGTTGCTGATTTGCTGCCTCTGAAATTCGAAAGCCATCGTCATCCCTGAGAAATAGTTTCCATCGTGAAGAAACTGATAAATTGGTCTCTGTCGTAACTGTTTCGAAGGTGCCAACTTTGGTGACTGAAAAAGTAACGCATTTTACCGGATGCCAGATGGCAACCAGTAATTCCGTGAAACAGCACAAGCTGAGGAAGCTCATGGCGTGCCTGTCGGACAAAGAGGGGCGGGGAATGGAGTTCGTCTCGCTCTACATACCTCGGGAGAAACCAATAGACGAGATAGTCGCAATGCTCAAGCGGGAGTCTGATTCTGCTGTCACGAAATCCGAGAGCGTTAGGGATCGCCTTCAAGAGGCCCTCAGAGATGTGATCCAGCATCTAAAGCTGCAGAAGGAAATTCCGGATAATGGACTGGCATTATTTGCTGGAACTTTCGCCGCGGGCGATTCGGAAAGCGAAGTTTTGAACGTTGAAGAGATCGTACCGCCGGAACCGATTACCACCTTTCTTTTCGAGGTTGATGATCATTTCCGGTTAGAGCCGCTTAGGGAGATGCTGAGGGACCTGAGAGTTGTGGGGCTTATCGCCGTGGATGCGAAGGAAGCTGGGTTCGGGATACTGGATGGTGAGCGATTCGAGTTAGTCGAAGGTATCACGTCGGGGGTTCCGGGAAAGTCAGAAAAGGGCGGGTGGAGCCAGAGGCGATACGAGAGAGAGCGAGACATGGAACTCGCATACTATTTCCACAGGGTTGCTGAGCATGCGGCAAAGGCGTTTCTCGATAGTCACAAGGTTACGGTGTTGATAGTCGGGGGACCGGGTCCGACGAAGGAGGATTTTCTGAAGGGTGATTACCTCAATTACGAATTGAAGAACATGCTTCTCACCGTAGTCGATACGCAATCGGCCGGCAGAGAAGGGGTGAAGGAGGTGCTTGACAAATCGTCTGAAGCCCTGAAGAACATGTGTGCGCCAGAAGAGAAGAGGATTGTGCAGCGTCTTCTAGCGGACATTGGCAAGCAGGACGGTTTGGCCATTGCGGGTCTGGATTTGGTGTTGGATGCGCTCAAGAATGGTGAAGTGGAAGTTGCACTCGTGACGGATAGCACGGATATGATTGAGGCTGTTGTAAAGTGCAAGAGATGTGGGCTGTCGAGGGCGAAGATAATGGATAGGAAGAGGAAGGTTGAAACTGTTCAGGAGATGATATCGAGCCCGTGTGAGAAGTGCAACGGCGTTGAATATGAGGTAGAGGAGAAGGACATAATAGATGTCTTAGAGGATGCGGCTTCGCAGACAGACGCGAGGGTTGAGGTGATATCTACGGAGTCGGATGAAAAAGCAAAGCTCATGGCTTTGGGAGGCTTTGCCGCTCTCTTGAGGTACAAGCCTGGATAAAGTGCTGGTGAGAATCGCTGTTTATCTGGGGCTAACTCCTGGTCAGAGGTATGCGTCGGTTGCGTATCTGCGCATCATGCGATGGGTGTTGAAGTAGTTTGCAATTTTTCCTATGGAGTTTTTCATCATGTGTATCCAGCTGTCGCGTTCCTGGTAGAATTTTGGAGTGATGAGGTATTCCAGTTTGTTGTAGAGGTCTCCTAGTTCTCTTTTTCTTCTTTCTTCTTCGCTTATCGTTTGATCAGGGGGTGGGCCTATGGCCCAGCCTGTGAGGCCTTCGACGCAGCCTTCTATCCACCAGCCGTCTAGGACGCTGAAGTTTACTACGCCGTTGTGTGCTGCTTTCATTCCGCTTGTTCCTGAAGCCTCGTACGGTGGCAGGGGCGTGTTCAGCCAGACATCGACTCCGGAGGTGAGTTTCGCCGCCATTTCCATGTTGTAGTTTTCGAGGTAGACGATTTGAACCTGATTTTTCAGTCGGTCAATGTAACCGTAGATGTCCTTGATGAGTCTCTTTCCCATCTCGTCTCGGGGGTGTGCCTTTCCGGCGAAAACGAGCTGAATCTTTCCCTGTCTTTGCACTTCTTCGAGTTTTTCCAGATCTGAAAAGATCATTGTGGCTCTCTTGTACTCTGTGGCTCTTCTGGCAAAGCCCAGTGTCAACGTGTCCACATCCATCCTTGCACCGGCATTTTGGTCGATAAAGTCAAGCAAATCCCGTTTTGCTTTCATGTGGGCTTCCCACAGTTCTTCGTCTGGGATTGTGTCGACTCTTACGAGAAGTTCGGGTTCGTTTGCCCATCCTTGAATGTGCGAGTCGAAGAGCTGTCTGAAGTATTGGCAGGTCCAGGTGTAGGAGTGAACGCCGTTGGTTATTTCTTGTATGTGGTATCCTGGGAAGAGCTTTCTCGAGTATTCCATGTGGGCCTCCGTCACGCCGTTGGTGTATTTGCTCAGGTTCAAAGCCAGAAGCGTCATGTTCAATCGGTCCGACCCGCCGTACCTCTTCAAGACTTCGAGGGGCACTTCGGTTCCGAGCACTTCTGAGACAAGGTCGTAAGAGAATTTGTCGAATGCGGCTTCAACAGGCGTGTGAGTGGTGAAGACGCATAGGTTCTTGACTTTGTCGGAGTCCATCTCGTTTTTTCTCAAGAGCTCCAGAGTGAGAAGGCTGGAGTGGCCTTCATTCATGTGATACTTTTTGATGTTGATGTTTAAGGCTTCGAGGATTCTTACGCCGCCTATGCCTAGGACTATTTCCTGTTTCAGTCGATATGTGTCGTCGCCCCCGTAGAGATAGTCGGTTATTTCTCTGTCTTCTTGGGCGTTTCCTTCAACGTCCGTCGTGAGGAACAGAACTGGGACGACTCCTCCGGTCAGGCTCTGTTGATCAAAAGCCCAAGCTCCGACCTTGACGTCTCTTTCACCGATTCTCAGCGTCACTGTCGTGGGCAGCAGTCTAATAAACTTGGAGGGCTCCCACTCCTCCGGGCTGTCCAGTTGGGTTCCGTCCGGCGTTATTTTCTGTTTCAGGTAGCCCTTCCTGCTGACCAGGGTGACTGCGATCAATTGGATTCTCAGGTCTGCGCTTGATCTAATCACGTCTCCTGCTAGGACGCCCAGTCCGCCGCTGTAGGTTGGCATGTCGCTCTTCACGCCGATTTCCATGGAGAAATAGGCGACTCTGGGGCCTTCGATGAAGTTGCGCATGCAATAATCGCTGTCAAAATAGTATTGCTCGGTCAAGAACTCTGTCTTGAACTGTGTTTTTTCGGGATCTAGGGGCATTCCACAAACGGGATCTTTCACGCTCACGGTATCACAGTCTTTGTCGACGCGGGGTGGTTAGCGTGTTTTGCCTGATTAGGTTTATAGCACTTTTGAATTGGTGGGGCGTGATTGGTAAAGGTTTATCTTCAGAGTCGACGATAGTGCGTGTTGCTGTTGGAGGGTGGTTTTTTGTCGGCAGGTTCGTATTCTCGTGCTCCGAAGGTTGCCGTTATCGGAGCGGGGTTTGTGGGGTCGTCGTTTGCCTATTCTCTTATGATTCACGGAACCGTTTCGGAGATAGTGCTCATCGATGTTGATAAGAATAGGGCTGAGGGTGAGGCTATGGATCTGAATCATGGTGTGTCTTTCGTTCAGCCTGTCAGAGTGTGGGCTGGGGATTATCAAGATTGTGAAGATGCGGACATTGTTGTCCTCACGGCTGGGTTGGCTCAGAAGCCGGGTGAGTCGCGGTTGGATTTGGTGACGAGTAATGTTGGGATTTTTAGGCAGATCATCCCGAAGATAATGGAATATAACAGGACGGGTATTCTTTTGGTTGCGACGAATCCTGTTGATTTGATGACTTATGCGGCTTTGAAGTTGTCGGGTTTGCCGGTTGGCAGGGTGATTGGTTCGGGTACGATTTTGGATACGTCGCGTTTGCGGTATTTGTTGGGGGAGCATTTGAGAGTTGATGCTAGGAATGTTCATGCTTACATTATTGGTGAGCATGGGGACAGTGAGGTGCCTGCGTGGAGTTTGGCAAGCGTTGGGGGTGTGGGGCTTAAGGATTACGGTGCGGTTCTTGAGAAGGGGCTTGATGACGCTTATTTGAATGGATTGTTTGAGGAGGTGAAGAATGCGGCTTACAAGATTATCGAGCTTAAGGGAAGGACGTACTATGCGATTGGGCTTGGCCTAACCAGAATCGTTGAGAGCATTATTCGTGATGAGAACGCGATTCTCACTGTTTCGAGTCTGCTTCACGACTATTATGGGGTGGATGATGTTTGTCTCAGCGTTCCAACAATCGTGAACAGGAGCGGCGTGAGAGAAGTTTTGAAGCTTCCCTTGACGGAAGAGGAGATCGCGAAGCTTCAGAGTTCAGCATCAACCCTGAAGAACATCATGAAGTCGCTAACCCTCTAGCCGTCAACGGCGCAGATGCTTGTTTCCCGATTTGAGGGTGTTTTATGTTGGCCGCGTCTGTGAGTTCGGGTCAAAATTATTTTGGGATTGCATGGGCGGATCGTTGCGGGTGGCCCCCTCCCTTTTTTTTATTTACATCCGTTGTAATGTTGCCGTGTAATGGTGCCGCGTAAAGCCCTATTTATTGCTTTGGCGCATTTTGCAGAAAGTCCTCAGCAGTTGTTTCGAGGCCTTCGTTTTCGTTTCGGTTGCTGCCCCCGGCTTTTTTTCTTTACGTCTATTGTAATGTTGCTTTGTAATGTGTAAGCGTAAATTTGCATGTTGGGTGGTGAGACCCTCTGGCTCCTCGGTTGTGAGGTTAATTATAACGTTGCATTGTGACAAATCACGTTGAAAACAGGCTTGACCGTGCCTTACGGCCGACTTTTCCCAGAGGGTGGAGAAGAACTCTATTGTCGTTGCTCCCTTTTCTTAATCTCATTGTATAGGTTTTCAAACCATTGCCATGCTTCTGGATTGCCACTTTTCTTTCTACTGCCTATTAGTATCGGTCCGAGTTTTTTCCATGCGACGTCTACGGGAAAGAGTTCTCCAATCACTTCAATGTCTACGAGTTTTCTGTGAAAAAGAGCGCCTATTCCTTCCATGAACATAGCCATCATCATGATTGCTGTTTGTTCAGGTCCTTCGGCACTAAGAGGACCATACTTCTTTTCAAAATCGTCGTAATCATCGACTTTCAAATTCCTAACCTTCTGAAATGCATCAATAAATTCTTTACTGACTACCTGTGAATGCAATCGCATGATCAGGTCTGTTTGTCTGGCTTTGAACTGATGTCCCATGTCAAAAATGTAATAGATAACACCAAACAGTACGCCAGCAGCAGCCACTATTGCAGAAATCTCTGTTATACCAACCATAATTTGACACCCGAGTTTACAAACATGCAGTCTATCTAGGTTCAGCTATAACTTTTCCGCAAGGTTAAAAACTGGCTTAGAAAGACTGATGGAAGTATCTTCTGGTCAGGTTAGAGTCGAATTGGCTTTCGTTGACGCTTTGGTCTTATTTGTGTTTGACAACGGGTTGGACAATGCTCTTTAATTCTTCAATAGACTTGTTTAGGGAAACGACATCTGCGACCGCGCTTATTACAGTGACTGGCAAAAGAACCACAGGATGTCCCATCATAGGTTTCTTGAATCCAAACCGTTCCGTTGCTTCACCAGTTAGCTTCACTTGAAGATTTGTAATTTGCCAATTCTTACCATCAAACTCGGCTCCTTCCACTTCGCCCAGAGCGAAAGCACCTGTATCAATGACCTTCTTTCCATTCAATTCACTAACACTTGTCAAAGGACCACCAAGTAACAACAATCAACCTGTTTGAAATATAAACTTTCAGATAATCGACTTCTTGCTTGTTCAAAACGGATCATCCTCGTCCAACCATTTGTCAAACTCTTCTGAGGATTTTTTCGATCTCTCTTTGATGTCGGCGATGCGAGCTTCAATGGTCGTCTTTGTTTCATCCTTTGCTTTTGCTGCTTTCTTTTCTAAAGCCTCCACTTTAGCTTTGGCTTCTTTTTCCTGTTGCTCTAGCCTCTGCTTTGCCTGCTCCATCTTAGCGTGCAACTTTCCTTGCGATTTGTCAATTTTGGCCTGGAGCTTGGCTTTTTGCTCTTTTCGTGACTGAGCTAGCTCTGCTTTCAACATGGCAACGTCCGTTCTTAGGCCCGCTATATCTAGGGCATTTTTTTCGTGTTGAACGTCGTGTTGCGTGGTGCGATATACGAAGCCGCCCAGCGCGTCCATTCTGGTGTCTACGGGAGTCACCCACTCTTCGCTGATGTCTGATACTACGGCCCATTTGCCCGGTGTGAGTTTGGTAGATACTTCATCAATGAACTCTGCGTCGACTCCGGATCGGTCCACGTCCCAGACGGTGCCAGCGACAGCCCCGACGGCCGCGCCAATGCCCAAGCCGACTGGTCCCCCGAGAAGTCCGATTAGAGCACCGATTGCTGTTCCGCCAACTGCACGAATCGGAAATTCGTCTTTTGACTGCTTTAGGGTAATCGTGCCATCAGCATTCTTCTTTATCACGGCTTTTGCGTGGACGGAAATGCTCCCTTCAGAATCGAGTTGAGATAGTGCACTAGATCCTTCGTATGCTTTCGATTCGTCGTCAAAAACTACTACTAGCATTCGCTCCATTGTTTAGTTCATCTCCTTTTGTTTTGCATTAGCTGGATTCGCGTCGCAAACACCCATTAGTCTTATTTGACGAGCATGTGTATAAATACACAACAATGTGTAAGCCATCACAATGAAGATGGAACATGGGAAAAGGCGAAGGTATAGAAAAACTGTTTTTTGATCTTGCAAGCGAGAGCAGGATCGGCATAATGACAGGATAGAGGAATGTTCCATAAACAATTTTTAACTGAAAGACGATGCAAAGGTGGCGCGCGCCGTAGACCGTCAATTTTCCTGATGTATTGGGGCTGGGCACTTAGAGAATGAGGAAAAACTATAAGCCCACACGCTGAAAACTCGCTCATCAGTGTGATACGACCTTTAAATAATTTAAAAGAAAATGGAGTAGGTTGATGAGGCGGAGAAGCAATGACCGCAGACTATCTCTTCATAGTTAGACATGGAGAAACCGAAGCCAACGAAAAAGGAATAGAGGCAGGGCTATTGGATTACCCCTTGACTAAGCAGGGAGCGAAAGAAGCCTCATTCATAGCCAAGACTCTTAAGAAGGTGAAGATAAACGCCGTTTACAGCAGTCCGGTGTTTCGCGCCGTCCAGACTGCAAAAATTCTGGCGCGCCCTCACAAATTGAAGGTGAAAACCCTTGAGGAACTGACAGAAGCGAAGCTTAAACCCAGATTCGTTGGCAAAAAGGGAAGACATCACATATTGACCAACCCTGCAGCGTTCTCAGAGACGAACAACGAACTCCTAGAACGAACTGGAAAGGCCATCAAAATCATCAAACAGGAAGCAGAAGGGAATGTGATAGTCGTTTCCCATGGTGACGTGATAACTGCATTGCTTGAGGGTGTGGTCGAAAGAAAGGTTAGTACTGAGAACTACTATACTTTCCATACAGATCCTGCAGCCCTGAGCATTGTCGAAATCAAAAGCAGACCATTTCTGGTCTTGTATAATTATCATCGCAAAATGTTTGCGGATTTCTGATCCTAAATTCGAGGATTTAATGGGAAGGAATCTGCGCGCTTAATAGGCTCCTTTTTTTCTTCTCGATTACAAAGTGGTGGGATCGATCGAAGCGTTTATGAGTTCAGTCGTTATTAAGCAATCAATGCAAAAGTTTGGTGGAGAGTGATTTAGTGCCTGAGAGAAAGAAATTGGCTTTGATTGTTGAGGGTGGAACATTGGACAAGCTGTACTGTGCAATGATTCTTGGGTCAACGGCTACTTCGATGGACTGGGAAGCGCACCTTTACTTCACTTTCTGGGGTTTGCAAGCAATTGTTAAGGGAGCCATGGAGAAAGCGGTCTTGCCTGGTGACTACAGTAAGATGGAGAAGCAGATGAGAGAGAGACTCAAAGCTATGAACTACCCGTCGCCTTACGAGATGCTCCAAAGAATGAAGAAGTCTGGGCTCTTGAAGATATACGCGTGCACTCCGACGATGCAGATGTTTGGGATCAAACAAGAAGACTTGATTCCAGAAGTTGACGAGATGGTTGGAGCCAGCACTTTTCTAACCATTGCAGCAGATGCCGACGTGACCCTCTTTATCTAGCACTCGAAACAAGATGAGCCGCTAAGAAAAACCTTGAGAAGCAAAGCGCGCGCCTGTTATTCCTTCTCTTTCTTTTTCGAACAAACATTAGAGCGTACGCGCTTAAGAATGGATTGTTGTACCACCGCTTCCTTGAAGGGAACTTGTCGCAGACTCGATTGAGGTTATTATCGCTTTTTCTCCTTCAGACTTGACGAAACGAATTAGCGCGCGCGCTCGTTGTTGTTTCGCCACACCCTCACATATTTAAGAAAGCCTGAATCCGCTTATAGGGTGTTTAGGTGTAATCATGAGAAAGAAAAAGTCTCAACAGCCTCACACGTTGGAAGCCCACTCATCTCAAGATATACCGGCGAGTGGAATAGAACCAAACCAGATTCGTTGTTCAATCTGCGGAAAAACCTTTAAGACCAACTCGGAGATGGAGAGACACAGAGATACAACGCATGAAATAGAAGGACACGAGGACTAACCACTACTTTCAAACCCAACAGAATCTGCTGTGTCGAAGCCATAGAGAACCAACATTAAACTCTCACAAGAAGTTGGAAGTGACTTTTCAACTTAGGGACAAAGTAGCGCGTTACAATGAGTGGAACAAAAGCTAGTCATGATCGCACTCGCTGAACCAGAATTTTTCCGATGACTGAATGGCGCGCGCACCTGCATCGACGAGGACCAAGATACCACAAAACATTTTAGCACTCCCGAGCAGAATCTGCGTCAATGCACGTGTGCTACGGCCCTGAAGGGGTAGGAGTTAGATGAGCGGAAAAACAATCTATTCTCCTTACAGCATTCTGGTTCTTGCAATCCTTCTTGCGATACTGTTACCAGTCGTCGCTTTAGTTTTTGTTGGAGTGCTAGGGGCTGCCTTCGCAAAAGTCGGCTTAAGCCCCATCGCCATAGCTCTAATCCTTATTGCCACATTCGTCGGAAGTTACATCAACATCCCAGTTGGGAAACTCAAATCCTCGGTGCCTGTCGCAAAAGAGGAGTACGTGAACTTTTTTGGAGTCAGGTACCGAACCCGCCAAATCGAGTACGGTCAATCCGAAACCGTGGTCGCCGTCAACGTTGGAGGAGCTTTGATGCCTACTGGCGTCTGCATCTACCTGCTCAGCAGATCAGCGTCTTCAACAATTTTCTACAGCATAATCGGCGTAGCCATCGTCGCATTGATAACTCACCTAGTAGCCAGACCCGTGAAAGGAGAGGGCATAGTTACTCCAACGTTCGTTCCGCCAATAGCCGCAGCTGTAGTAGCCATCATTCTCCAACCGAGTCACGCAGAAATAATCGCGTACGTTGCCGGCGTCCTCGGAGCCCTGATAGGCGCCGATCTTACAAACCTACGCGCCATTCCGAAACTCGGCGCGCCCATGGCCAGCATAGGCGGAGCAGGCACATTCGACGGCGTATTCTTAACTGGCATAATCGCCGTGCTCCTCGCTGGACTATAAGCGCGCGCTAATCTTGAGTAATTCTTGGCCGCCAACTATTAGAAGGAACACAATTGAATTCGGCCGGCGAATATCTGCGAAACATTAAAAGGAATCTTAAAAAAGCAAATACAAAGACCGTACGTGCGCGCGCGGAGATAGTAAATAGTACAGGTTTTTTCGTGGTGTCGCGTTTAGTTGATTGTATTTTTTCTTGATAAGCGCTCTGTTCCACTAGGTGCGTGGAGAGGAGGAAGACGTACTCGGCTCGTCAGGTCTAGTCATTCATTGCGGCGCAAAGTTGAGGGAATGACTATAATATGCAGCGTAGTAGATGATTTCAAGTGGATGATTTCAATTGGCGCGACAGCCCGTGAGATGCGGAGAGAAACATGAATGAGGGCGACAAGCCTTCCGAAAGGAAGTGGTTCGGGTCGGATCTGGAAGACCATTCGCGGGTTCGGAGGAGACAAACACGGGAGGCCGCATAAATACTGGCACTATGTCTTCGTGATTTCGATACTCGTAATATTACTGAGTGTTCTGGCCCTGCTGAACGCATATTTTCGTTTAGTCAAAGTATCGTCCTATAATATCGGTCAGAACGGTGTGTCTTCGACTTTTTTGTTTGCGGGTTATGTCGGTATGTTCCTTAACCTCGCCATTTCGCCAGTTCCTGATTACGTTCTCGTTCCAGCGTATGGTTTTCTATCATCGATAGGGATATTCAACCCGTATTACACGTTTCTGGTGTGTCTCTTGGGCGCCCTGTTTCCGATAGAGTACGCTTGCGGCAGACTTGCGGCCAGACCACTCTTGTTGAAGGCCCTCTCCTTTTTCCGTATATCCGAGAAGAGCCTCGAAATAGCAGATAAATGGTTGATGGATCACGGGAAATTCTCCATTTTCATATCCACCTTCATACCGTTCTTCTACAGCGTCACTTCCCTGGCTGCCGGCACACTGAAGATGAATTGGGTCGGATTCCTTGTATCCAGTTCCGCTGGATTCGGGTTGAGATTCGTATTCCTCGAAGGCGTTGGCTTCTACAGCATTTACATCTTCACAGCTTCATTTGACTATTCACAGAGAACTCTCTTCTTTTTGCTCCTGATTTTATCTTCTGTTTACGCGGCACTTCATCTCGTAAGAACTTTAGCGCTGCGCTACAATCGAGTGTCTTCTAGCAGAGGCAAGTAATCCTAAGCGCGTTCAACACTTCAAACCGCGTAGATCCGTCAATTTTCATGAGGCATCGAGACCGGGCGCTTAGGAGAATGAGGAGGTTCTGTTAAGTCAAGTTACTCAACTACTTGATTGTTTTGTCGGAGCATTCACTAATGCTAATATTTCAGATATGTCCGATAGAAACAGAGTTTGAACTACTAATTGCGCGTGCGCTAAATATGAAGACCAAAATCTTAGAGGAGCCAGGTCGCATCAATATTAAGCAACCCCTGAAGAAATATAGGGCAAAAGATAAAGAGAGACAAATAGCATGACAACAAATTCTCCTTCATCTAACAAAAGAAAAGCCTACAAGGGCATAGCAATGGAAGGCATCATCGCTAGGCAGTATAATAGAATTCAGAAGAACAGCATTGCACAATACAAATCCTGGGCTAAGCTTGTAAGCGACAATACTGCACCCGGCAGTAACGTGCTGGAAATCGCCCCCGGTCCCGGTTACTTAGCAGTCGAACTTGCAAAGCTCGGCAATTACAACATTACGGGGTTGGACATAAGCAAAACATTCGTGAAAATCGCTCAGAATAAAGCTAAAGAAGCGGGAGTACAAGTTGAATTTCGCCAAGGCGATGCCGCTTACATGCCTTTTCCAGAGGATAATTTCGACTTCGTCATCTGCACTTCTGCTTTCAAAAACTTTCCAGAGCCTGTAAAGGTAATCGACGAAGTATTCAGAGTTTTGAAAACAAAGAGTAAAGCACTGATTATTGATTTGAATAAGGATGACCCAAAGACGAAGCTTGATGAGTACGTGGACCGAATGAACTTGAACATGTTCGATTCGTACTTTACTAAATTAACTTTTAAATCGTTAGCGAAATCGGCTTACACCAAAAGCGAAATCCAAGAGGTCGTCAAAAAATCCAAATTTAAACGGTGTAAAATTATCGACGAAGAGGTAGGGTTTGAGATATGGTTAGAAAAGTTAGGGAGCACCGATAAGTCCTCTAACTAACTCATTGTGAACACGCTTTTCGTTTTGTCTTTACGTATTTGTTTACATGTCTTTGTTAGGGGGTAGAGAGAGTTCATCCCCCTTAAGCGGGTAACTTAACTTAACAGTACCGAATCAGGAAAACTATAAGCCATTCTATTAGCAACACTTGTTCGGGCGATTTTCATGTGCGACATTCTTGTTGCAACTGCCAAAGTTACTGAAAATGGTGAAATGCTTTTTGCTAAGAATAGTGATAGAGATCCGAATGAAGCCCAGATTTTGGAGTACATTCCTCGTCAAAAAAACCTTGAAAAGGAAGTTAAGCTCACCTACGTCGCATTTCCTCAGGTTGAAGAGACCTATGCGGTTATTCTTTCTCGTCCGTGGTGGATGTGGGGATCGGAGATGGGTACCAATGAGTTTGGGTTGACTATTGGAAACACCGCTGTCTTTACAAAAGAACCCTGCGATGAGGTGGGCATACTTGGGATGGACATGCTCAGATTGGCGTTGGAGAGGAGGAAGACCGCGAAAGAGGCTCTAGAGTTCTTGATTTCGATTATTGAGAATCCCGAGCAGGGGGGAAGCGGAAGTTATGAACATAAGTTTCTTTACCACAATTCCTTCGTGATAGTAGACCCCCAGCGAGCATTTGTCTTGGAAACTGCCGGAAAGTTCTGGGCAACGAAAGAAATCAAGGATGTTTACAGCATTTCGAACGCCCTTTCAATCGTTGACGATTGGGATTCTGCGTCAAAAGACCTTGTGGAGCACGCTGCTGAAAGGGGTTGGTGCAAGAATAAAGGAAGGTTTAGTTTTGAAAAGTGCTATTCCGACAGATTCAACACTTATTTCGCTCATGGAAGGGAGAGGAGGGCTTTTACTTATCAGAAGCTCAAGGAAAAGCAAGGAGAAATTAGTCTAGAATTTATGATTGAGATGCTGCAGTCTCATCAGAAGGAACCTTTCAAACCGCAGAATGGGTCAACAAGAGACGTGTGCATGCATTACGGCGGCCTCACGAGGCCCTCCCAAGTGGCCTCTTCTCAAATCTCGGAGCTGGATGTGGAGTCTCAGGTTCACTGGTTTACAGGAACGAGCAATCCCTGTCTAAGCCTCTTCAAGCCTGTATCTTTTGAAGGGGGCATTCCCGAATTGGGGCTTCAACCCACGAACAAATACAATCCAGATTCGTACTGGTGGCAATTTGAGAAATTTCATAGAGAATTCCAAACAAACTATCAAGCCTACATTGAAGGATTCGCCAAAGACAAAAAACAGCTGCAGGGAGAAATCATCGAAAAAGAAAAACAGCTATGGTCCTCAAAGATTAACGCAGAGAGTGATCAGCTCGATTTGACGGAATGGTCGTTTCGCACAGAAAAAGCGCTCTTGGATAAGTGGGCAAAAAAGGTGAAGCCCGGAAGACTGCCTCCGGTGTATGAAATGAATTGGAGAAGAGTAAACGTCAGGGCTGAACTGACGCTCTGAGATTGTCAGGCAAGTCTTCATCGAGTCCCGCCTTTTTGCAGTCGGCGTTAATGGAGTCCTCTGTAGCGCGCGCTTTGAGGCAATGGCGCTGGCGCGCTGGCACTGATGTAATGAAACTTTGTTCCACAAGTTTTATTACCTGTTAACTCGAAATGACACTTGGGGGGGAAGGTCTGCAAACCTTATTTTTGCGAAGGAGCAGTGACGTGAATGATTAAGAGGTTAAATAAAGAAATCGCAATTGTTCTAATAGCAGTGATGTTGGTTGTGGTTATGCCAGCGATCAGGGCGCAGCCGCCCAGCTCGGTGCCAGCGCCCTGCATGTACCTGGTAGGTCCATCAGGCAGTGGCAACGAAACTTTCTATTCAGACGTTATGGGCGTTGGAAGCACGTTCACCGTGACAGCATGGATTAACACGACGTATTATGAGGGTGGCTGGTCGGGCGAGTTGTTCTTTAACAGTTCGCAGTTGAATGTGGTCAGTGTGGAGTTTACTGCGAACGGAAGCTCGGAGAGTGCCTGGTTCTACGACCAGGGCATTTACGCTCCACTTACGGGTGCTCCGCCGTTCTTGGATTACGTTATACCGCCAACCTTTAGTAACAGTGGAGGTTACATGGGCGAGCCTAGCGGTTTCGGCGAGATCGCGGTTGGGACAACTGTCTTGAACGCTTCTGTAGCCTCGTTGTTTACTATCACGTTCGAGGTCATGGCGGTTCCTCCGGCGGGTCAAGGCAACTTCCTAACAAGCGAAGTCTATTGGGACCCGACCGTCTCATTCGTCTGCACCACAAATGGTGTTCCAGACCCTAATTCCAGCTTCGGCAACTTCACATACACATTGGCCAATCCACAGGCAGACGTGGGAGCAAGAGTTAACATTTACCCCGGTGCTAGTTCAGTTCAATATGTTGATTCCTCGGATTACTTCTATGTTAGCCATGGATGGGTACAAACCAATTGGAGTAGCATACCCCTGCCAGCGCAAACGGCGTTCCTAGACCCTACACAGACCAACTTCACTCTGGAGACAAACGCGTCGGGCTTCGCAAACCCGCCTCTGACCCAGGTCACATCCTATAACGGCACGGGGGACTCCATGTCCAGTTTGTTCTCGTTTCAGTTTGTCCCTGGGGACCTTGCTCCAGGAGCCTACTTATTCACGGGCACATGGGAAATGGATGCGGCTGCTAACCCACCGAATTATACCGCCGAATATTTTCAAAACACTATTACGCTTGTCGTGGATCTTTCACAGTCCCAGACTTTGGTTTCCTGTTCACCCAACTCTGTCTCTGCCGGTTCGCTTGTCACCTGCACCGCCACAGTATCTGCGTTTAACGTGACGGGCACGGTTACTTGGAGCACGAGCAGCAGCACGGGCAACTTCTTATACACGGGCAACTCCAGCATACCTGTCTGCACTCTATCTTCTGGAACCTGCTCAATCAACTACACCGACACCAGTACCGGCTATGCAACAATCACCGCGAGCTACAGCGGAGACTCAGACAACCTGCCGAGCGTCGGCAACACCACTTTGACAGTGTTCGTAAGCCTCTCGACTGGCACGAACGTCACGGTCAATCCTACGAGCAACCTTGAACTGACCTTCGCCAACGTTACAACCGCGGGCATCGTGGTTGCAAACGAAACTCCAACGGTTCCAGCGCCCTCACCCGATCAGGTCGGAGAGTACTACGTCATCAACGTCACGGCAGGCTTTTCAGGCAACGTCACGGTGAGCCTAGCGTTTGACGGTTCAAACATGACACAACAACAGAAGGACAACCTGACGATGATAGAGTACACTCCTATAGTGGGCAACATAGTCGCGCCGTGGGGGCTAGTTACTATGAAGGACGTTGCCATCGTTGCCAGAGCCTTCGGATCTACGCCGGGCGCTAGCAACTGGAACCCAGCTGCAGACCTCAACGGCGACGGCAAAGTCGACATGAAAGACATAGCCTTGGAGGCCAGGCACTTCGGGTTCACCGCCAACTGGGTAAACATCACAACGTACGTTGACACCACAAACAACATCATATACGGCAACACCACACACTTCTCCTTCATAGGAATACACTAAAGAAACGTAAGAAAAGCGCGCGCTGTAACTGTCACGCTCGCAGACGGGGATGGCGACAGGCATAATAGTCGATTTGGATTTAATATTAGGTGTCATACTCTTCGCTGTGGGGTAAGGGTTGGCGAGGTTATGAGGCTAGGTTTAGGTTTTCTCCTTAGAGTGGTACTTGTCATTCTTGCAGTCTTGGCGCTTGTCATCGCTGTTTGGCTTGTGTTGCTCCCTTCTCGGATCCTTTATTATTCGCAGTTGGGGCCGAGTGTTAGCGCTAGTGTGGAGCTTTTGGTTATTGCTGTTCTCTTTGTCTCTGTCAGTGCTTGGATAAGGTTTGGAGACGAGGTGAAGGATTGGGAAAAACCATTGCTGTTACTTGGGATTCTGGGTGGGTTGCTGCTGGCCCTGTGTATAGGCTTTGTCACTTCGACTGCCACTATTGACGAGCCTCCTGACCTATACAGTCCTACGCTTCTCAACAATCTGGCAGCAACAACTGACTATATGCTCATAATAGCTGCAATCCTGTTCGCAGCCATCTTGGGTTTCACTATGATCCCTAGGCGCAAATCAATTTTAGAATGGATGAAAAACGTGTGAGTCTGGAACACAATTCCAGAACATGCCTGTGTGCTCGAGTGGTCTCCTGTTATCCCTGTTTATAGAGCACAGTCTGATGTTGGATGATAGGCTCTGAAAAGCAATTCCGCAATCTCGAATAATCACTTAGGACGTAGATCTTAACGTGCAAATGTGTCTGAAGCGTGCGCTGTGGCAAACAGATTTCATAGATAACCGTGCGCTGGGAAACAATAATAAGCTAGATAGATGAAATAGATTTTATGGGTTCTCAAGAAAGCCGCGTCTACGTTCTGGTTGAGATTCAGCCTGGAAAAGAGAAAGAGTTTGCAGATGAAGTCTTATCAAAGGGGTTGGTTGCTGACTCTAAGGTGGAGCGGATGGATGTCGTCCATGGGTCTTTTGATTTTGTTATAGTACTTCGTGGACTAATGAAGGACATAGATGCCAGGGTCATGGAGCTGAGGAAATCTCCGTTTGTCCGCAAGACGGAAACACTGATCAGCTTCGAAATGTTCAGTTGGGAAGATATATCGGGTCGATTGGACGAACAGTAACGCGTGCGGAATCAGCAATAGGTTTTCCTTGGGTTAAGCTCCGTCAAAACTGTGATGGGGAATATCGAGGCGGATCTCGGATATGAAGAAGTGGAAGTGCGCGCGCTGATGTTGGATCATGGATTCTGAAACGCATTGTTCGCACGTGCGTATCTTTCTATAGTGTCCAGGCACATGAGTTAAATTTTTTTGCACGCGCTAATCGCTAGGTAACATACTCTCCTATCCAGATGAAGTTGCCTCCTGGCATGGTCGCGTTGAAGTTTAATATTATTGTTCCATTGGCTTGGTCGGCCATCATTGTTATCGGGAACTGGTATGTGCCATCTGCTTGTTTTTGGATGAGTACAGGGGATTGGAGGTTTATCATTCCTGTTGAAGTTGTTGTGCCATTTTTTATCGTGTTTATCCACCAAGTTTGCCCTGGGTCGGTCATTCCTGCTATGAATATTCTAGTGTTGCTTGCGTCTCCTCCGACTGGTGTCCAGTTGAACGTGAGGCCGTTGAGGAGGACCCAAGCGGGTGGGCTGCCTGAGCCGTTGTACGCGTTTTCTGCTGTGAGATAGGTTCCGGTCAGGTTTGTAATGGCGAAGTATGTGCTCGAAGCGTTGGGAAGAAATGCGGCCAGTTGGTTTGTCAGGTTTGCAACCTCGCTTGTCAGGTTCGTAACCTCAGATGTCAGAGAATTAATCGTGGAATTGAGAGATGCAACTTGGTTCTGCAGGTTTGCGTTACCGGTTTGAGTCTGGTTGAGCAGTGTCTCGTTTCCATTCAGCCACTTTTGCAGTTGTTTGTTCTGGTTTTCAAGATTGTTATAGCTGTTGTTCTGTGCCGAATTGTCCGCTACAACAAAATACGCTAAAGAACCTACCAGAAGGATACAGATAATTCCAAGCGCAATAAGCACGCCTTTCCTGGCTATTTTCGATCCATTTGTTGCACCCAAGTTTGACACCCAACCAAAGTAATACTCAGTTCCACATATAAGTATCACACCCAATTAAAGAGCCTTCCGCACACTGCACAAAACCATGGAAGCGCAGGCTAGCGGGTGCTAGATTTTGAGGTGTGATGATTTGAGGGCCCCCTCCCTTTTTTTTCTTTACATCAGATAACAATACTCTGTATAGAGTTTCAAAAGACTGTCAAAATAGAAAAAAAAGGCGAGGTCGAAAACGCAACTTGGAGTTTTACATTGCAACATTACAATTAACCTCACAACCGTAGAGCCGAGATTCTCACCACTCAACATGGAAATTTACCGTTACACATTACAAAGCAACATTATCAGTCTTAGTGAATTGTTTAGAGATAAACATTATAGATGTTTTCTGAATCAATTAATCAGTTGATCAAAAAAGTGCAGAACAGAAAAACAGCATAATTATTTAAGCTATAACTCCCAAGAGAACATTCGAGTGCAATATATTATGGTTGACGAAAGACTCAAAGAACACAAAGAAGCCCTTGAAAACCGTAAGAGGACATATAAGGCAATGTCAAAAACGGGAAAGGGTGTCATGTACTTTGGGCTATTTTTGTGGGCTTGCGGTCTTTTGTCCATTCCCCTATATTATAGCCATTCTGTTTCTTCAACCATGGGATGGGATATATGGCTTAGTCTATTAGGCGCTGGCTTCTTCATAATTGTAATTGGAGGTGCGTATAACAAGTTAAAGGGAGTAACAGCATTTTATTTTTCTTCTGAAGATACAATCTTCTTAGAATTGTTTGAGGCACTGACTTCTCTTGAGACATACAATAAAGAGAAACTTGAATTAGCGAGAAATCAATGTTTGAAGGAGTTAAATGAAGTACTCAGACTAATCAGGCTTTATTGGGCTTTTGGCAATGTTCAAGTTGTGATAACAGAAATTGGTAATGAGATAGAAACTTTTGAAGAGAGATTTGCTAAAAATCTCATCTTCACTCTCGAAAGTGGCAAAGAAATAGAAAATGTAGAGGGTATACTGACTGAATTTGGCTTATACCTAATTAGCCCAAGCAAAGCTAAACTTGTTAGCCTTAATAAGAACATGGGTTCCTTACCACACTCAGAAGGGACACGCGCAGGCTTTATGCATCATCGGATTATCCAGCACATTCTCGTCATAGGTTTGATTCTTGCTGTTAGTTTATTTTCTGCTTTGTTTGGCTTCTACTACAGTCACATTTCCATTGATACTGCATATGTGGTTTTTGCTACTATTTTTGGGCCAGCTGTAACAATATACATAGCATACATATTCACTTATGTTGGTAGGAAGGAAACGCTAAATAAACCTTTATGGAAACCCGCATAGACAGAAATCTTAAATCGCACAGCAACAGAAAACGAACTAGGTTAATTTCTTTCCGCATTTCGAGCAGAAGACCGAATTAGGTGTGTTTTGCATTCCGCAGTAAGGACAAAATGTTGCGTCAGGTGGTGGGGGGGTTCTGGTGAATGGTGGTCGAACCTGTCTTTTAGCTTCCATACGAGAAGCAGAACCAATGGCAGCAAAGATAATGCCGACCACCGCAAGTCCTATAGAGTATGGATAATTAGGGAATTCGATTGACATACTCGTCACATTTCCAAACAAATCAATTGAACGGTGGATTTGAATATTCGTAAAAAGCACAAGAATCGCCAAGACTATGAGTGCTCCGCCTATTCCTAAGCCTATTCCTCCGATGGTCCGATAGTTCGCCTTATCAGAACTCACCTATGTCTTCCCCATCTAAGAGTGAATCGAGATAACTTAAAAGCCTTATGAAAAGCGACTTCTAGCTAAAAAGACAGAGAAAAAAAATCTTAAATCTGCATAGCAACAGAAGACAAACAGAAGAATAACACAAAACGAGTTGAGAAACATGATAGAATTTGTAGTAAAAGTTTCTCCAAAGCCAGAATTCAGTAATGCCATTGAGCTGAAGAAAGACATTGAGGGTCTTTTTAGAGAATGGGAAAAGCACGGATTGGGGAGAGCTTACGGACATGAGGGAGTAGCTGAATATCCAGATTGCCCATCTGGTAGTGACAAAAACAGTTACATTAGACAATGTAAAGCAAAAATCGCTCAAAACATAGTGGATTACTTTGCGAGAAAGGCATACGATGGAACACCAATAACCTATGACATTCAGGAATTGAAATATTCAAATCCTTAGGGCATTGAGCGACTTAATCAACTGTTTAAAAAAACGCAACCTAAGCAAAAAAAGAAGAGAGCTAGGGTTTTCTGCATAGACAAGAAATCTTAAATCGGCACGACAACAGAAGACAAAGTAGGGATTCTTCAAAAGTTTAACATAACAATCAGTGGAGCGCACCTTTCTTGTTGAAGAATAAGAACAATAAGTGGGTTGAAATTCTAGAAATCACAGCAGAAGTGTGGACTGAAATGATACGGGAAATCACTCTTGACAAAATACCTATGTTATTGGACTGCGCAGAAAAGCTCCTGCAAAACGGAGGCAATGAAGCAATATGTGCTGGAATTTATACCTATGCGATAGAAGAATATGGTAAGCTCTTATTATTGAAAAAATACACCCCAGTTGATGGAAAGGTTAAGATAAAATACAAAGAGGAATTTAGAAATCATACTGCAAAATTCGGCATTGCAATTAAGAATCTTCCTACAGAATGTTATATACTCAGCAAAGGCATTTTCGACCCAGATATTTTCGACAAGCAAATCTTCGATGTAGGGGTGCTCGCAGACCTTGAGGCAAGGCAAGCCATATTCTATTCTGATTTCACAGATTCAGCAAAAGGCATTAAATCCGCTCCTTCCGTTGATAAAGACCTTCTTCAAAAAGCTATGCAACAATTCAAAAGGCTCTGGTCAAGCTGAAAGAGGAAAGTGACCGAGCGAATTAACAGCTTTTGTTAAGCTATCAGTCCAAGATTCCCATGATGGACCCAGACCATGAAGGTACGGACCGTATTCGATGCTCAGAACACGAATATTCAGTCGGTAGGGGAGTGTTTTAGGCTTTCAACAGGTGAAAACACGAAAAGGATGGAAAACAGGCAATTTTTCAAGGTTGCAGAGCTGAAACAAGGCGATTTTACGCCTTAAAATGTTAGCTCAACAAAGTTGGAAAATCTATAGGCAACGTCGGAAACGCGCCTCAAAATGAAGGTTTTGGTCTTGCAAGTGGTAACAAACGATTAATCGAACCGTGACCGTGATTTGCAAGGATGGGCTGTGGACACAAAGGATTAATCGGATTGTGACCAATTAGAGAGTGACCATTAATCATTGCAAAATCGTGACAGAGGACGGTATATCTCCATCCTTTTCTCCATCCTTGTCGGTGTTATGAAAATTCTTAACGTTTTTGAGGCGCGAGTCCGTAGGAGTCCGTACCCGAAAAAAATGCTTTGTACTTTTTTGGTCGAAGTTCTGATTTGCGTTACCACTTTATCCATCCTTTTTCCATCCTGTTTCTAGTGGTCATGGTTCGTTTAACGCTGTCGTTTTCCATCCTTTTTAGTGGTCACAAACGATTAATCGAACTATGTCCGTCTTTCATGGGTTCTCACCAAACAGTTCCTTGTTTGACGGACGCCACTTGTGACGCTTACGGTTACAGCGGTCACAAAGCAAACGTGTACCTGGTATTCGTCTGTTTGTTCGTGCAAACTCTCTTAATTCCTCATCTCGAACAGGACTTTGTGAACCTAACTTTACATCTGGGAAGGCAACATGGTCAATGCTGCAGGTGGCAGGGTCAACAGTTACACCGCACTCTTCACAACGACCACCCATTACCTGAATGAGTCGCAAGCGAAGTTCTTTTGAACCTGTCATGTCCTGTCGCCTCTTCAAAAGACTTCAAATCTACCTCTAAATGTCAAAATCTTGGCAGAACAATGATATTTCAAGAGCGTCAACACGTCACCGCAGAACAGGTATGAAATAGTTTAGTTAGTTTATTTATTATTAAACAAATCCCTTTTTCAGCTCTTCTATCCTCTGCTGTAAACCTGCCATTCTCTCAGTGTACGTTTGAAGCACTTTCCTATGAAACTCTGCGTCCGGCGTCTGTTTGTCTTTAGTTTCACACCATGCGTGAGGCCCAGGATGATCGATGTATTCATGCAGGTTGGTATCATGCTGCTCTAAGTAGTTTCTTTTTTCCTCTCTGAGTTTCAGAAGTTCCTTTTCCAAAACGTCGATCTTGTACTTCAGTGTAAGCGACGGCAGCTTAGCGTCTAGCTCCTGCTGCTCTGCCATGATGTCGTCCAGTATCCTTCTAACATACTCGCTGCTGTTTGGAAACTGACGCAGAAACTCACCCTGCTTAAGCGTTAAGGCAAAAGAATAGGGGTATGTTTTCCGTTCTGTTTTCGGTCTTGCCATCCTCTTCTGTTTCGGCATTCAAAGTTCCTTCATTAGTTTAATAATAAATAAATAAACAAAAACATTTTACCTCTATCTCTCACTGTCGTTCTGTCGCTTTAGAATACATTCACCGCAGCACCTGATCTTGACACCTTTTCTTTCAGACGGTGGAAGTGCCGCTTGTCGTATAACCTCTTCCTGGTTAACTTCAAGCAGGAATGAACAATAACAGCAGTTGTTGCGATAGTCTTCTGCGCTGACCGTGAAAACTTTGGTGTTTTCAGACATGTTTCTTTCGCTCCCATGTGCGTTCCGTAACTATGACGACGAATAAGCCAACCACAGCAGCGAGCAGCAGTTCAATCATGCTGAAGTCGCCAACTGCCTTTTCTCTCGCGTCCTCGTGCCAGGGCGACATGCTTGAGCTTCAGAAAATGGTTGGTCGGCAGCAACTCGAAAGCTTGGGTTTCGTCATTCCAGTATAGCGCCTGCTTTGCGTGAGGTCGCGGTTTTCTCGGGTGTTTTCCTATTGAACGTGTCATGTTTGATTACCTTGTGAATATGGGGTAGGGGCAGTGTCTGAAGTCACCGCCCCGTCTTGACCACGCCACTGAAGGCGTAGCCATCTCGCCGTTTCATACGAGACTGTGAATTTGGAGACGCAAACGCTAGCAAACTCACGCTTGCGCCTCCGTATCGCGGTTTCAGACAGGGAGCTGCAGGAGCGGGTTAAGAACCTGCAACTCCGACCCAGGCAGGGCTGAAATGCCTGAGTTTCGCGCCATCTCAGACGCTCATCGGGGAGTTTAAGGTTGGTCGAAGACGTTCAGTATAGCTCGGATTTGGCAGCTGGGGATTTGGTGTTTGGTAAGGAAGTCTTGTAATTCTTGATACGTTGGGTTCAGTGGCAGGTTCTGAATGAAGCTGCTGAGAGTGCCTGAAACGAGATTTTGCCATGGCGGGAACCGTTGAACATATGCAAAAGTCAAAGATTTCACCTCTGTCATTTGTTGTATGCTGCGAGTCCGTTGGTAACATCGGTCGGGTCTAAGGGAGGTACACGCGATTGCAAGAACGTTAATGCTGCTGCTGCGCTGTTTACGGCAGAGGCAAGTGCAACATCGTTGGTTTGGGAAGGTGTTTGTGTTGATGTAGCTAAGTTTTCATCATTCTGCAGTAGTGGAGGACAATGCGATTGAACCCATGTGACGAAATCTGCTAAAGCCATTCGTTCACCTCCTAAGTGTACACCTTCATAATCCGTATCAAAAGCTGCGAGATAATAACCAACGCCGAAGGCACGTCAACCGACGTGTCTGTTATTGTGCCTTGACCTAGCGCGGTGGATATAGCGTTGTAGTAGCGGATGAAGGTGTGGCAGGCATTAACGTCTGTGCTTAGGTCGTCGCTTGCAAGGGGATTTACGCCGTAACCTGCGGCCCAAGCGTGCAGGGCGTTTAAGGTGTTTGTCAAACTTGCATCTACCATTGCTATTCACCACCTGGGTGTTCGATCAGTGGGCCAAGTTTCTTGTTTGCTTCTTGTGCCAATTTTTCCTCTTCGGTTGGAGTTTCAATTCTGGCATCCTCCCTAGCGAGTCTGGTAATGGCATTAATGACCGTCTGAAATTCTTCGCCATATTTTCGCGGTGGTTCCTCAATGAACAGTTTCAGTGTTTGTTCCATCTCATTAAAGAGAAATTCATCAATGTCTGCTGCTCGCAGTTTTTCAATGTATTCCACCGTTATCGCTTCAATGTTTGGTTTAGGCCGTCGGAATTTCTCAAGATAATTAACAGGCCACTGTTCCCGATTGCGTAGGCGCGCCTTCTGTTCGACGGTTAGCAGTTTGAGAGCATTAGCATAAGTTGCAAATGTGGGGGCGTATGGAATAGACGGCCCGCACACCAACATCTTTACGGAAACGTCAGCGTCAATATGTGCGTCGCCTGCTTCAGGTTCTTTGCATGTGAAACTCAATCCTCTTTCCATGCCTGCATTTTCGCGGTCAAGAGCGTCCAGTCGTCGATTGCATTTGGCAATGGTCAGGTCGAATTCGTACTGAGAACGTTTTCCCGCTTCAAAGTCAGCGTCGTTCTTGTTGAGTGTGCGCGTTATCTTTGCGTATTCAGGTGCATTTTTAATTTGTATCAGCGTGCCTGTCCTAGCCCTGCTGGCATCTTTGACCATTGGTTTCAGATCGCAATGCTTGGGGCATAATCCGCAATGTTCAGGCGTTACAATGATTTCAAAATCAGCCATTTCTATTGCCTTCTTTTCCTGAATTTCTCACACGCTGAAAGTTCACGCTGTGGCTTTGATGTCTCTGTTTCCTGCTCGTGTTGTGGTGGGTTCTTGAGATATTGGGCTGGAACTTGACGCTCCAACTGTTCAATGAACGCTTTCCTTTTTTCCTCAGCAACGTGTTTCGGGTCGATTTCAAACGTCTTTTCTAGTGCCTCTAGAAACCTGAGTGTTGTTTGTTTATCGCCTGGTTCCATTACGCGCGGGTCTATCAGGGAGAGCTCTTCAAAAACAAATCCGAAAGGCGCGACACCATCAGCAAACTTTACGCCACCGCCCTGAACCCAAGGATTAGCGTTTAATGATACGCTTCTAATGTTCAGTTCGTTGATCATGTTTGCTACTTCGTCTGTTACTTCGCCTTCATACGCCACACCGTCTTCTTTGTCATCCCACTTCAGAGTGGCTTTGCAACCCGGCAATGGTTTTTCGTGGTTGAGAAAGATTGGTATGTATTTGTTGCCTAGTTTCTCCACACTTTTCCGAAGTTCACCGCCAATGTATTTCCGTTTGCTAAAAACCTCACCTTTGTGGTAGGTTGTAAGACCTTCGTGACTTGCAATGCCTGCTATTTTGTGTCTGTGGTTTGACAGAATGCCCTCTTGAAGTGTGATTGTGCCGAATAACGCAAAGTTGTCTGTCATGCTTTCTTGACCTCCTCTGCATGTATCATTCGTTCCAAATCTTTTTGATATTCGTTAACGTCCTGCTTCCAAAGCCAAAACTCAACAGCCTCCCTGATCACTGCTGATGTTTTGCAACGTCTGACATTGGCAATCGTCTCTAACCTTTTCAGTCTGGATGGTTCAAGGAAAACGACAATCGGCTCCAGCTTTTCTCTGTGTGGTTCTTGTGCTTCTTCTGACATTTTATTCCTCTTTGTATCAGTAACTACAAGTTAGTAGTACCGCAATGCCACATATAAGTGTTACTTTAGAGGATACTTCTAGAGGAATAATCAGTCGATTTTCGATATATCACAGCAAGCGAACACAACACGCACGCCAGTTGTCGCCACAGATGCACTAAACTATTTAACCATCAAAGCAGATATGAACATGAGCAAAATGAAACAGTATCTTCCTTGGATGATTCTTCTTGTGATTTTCACTTTCATTTATGGATTTCTAGGCTCACCATCTCTTAATCCGAACTCATTCAAGGTTGAGCCAGCATATTTGAACGGCATTCTAACAGCTTCAGGCATTCTTTACGGATTATGGGCAGTAGTCATAGGAGGAAAGCCCGAAACAGAACTGAAGAAGTGGCAGTATTTGAATGTAGTTAAGGAGGTTTTCTTTTTCTCCTTTTTCTTCCTGGTATTTTCGGTCATCTACGTAGCCCTTACAGCAGCTAACCTTTTTTCATCAACTTGGGCCCTCTATTTTTGTACTGCCAGTTTCTTGCTCAACGCCTTTTCAATATTCCTATCCCTTTATTTCTACAAGTTCAGCACAGAGGATTAGCGTTCGGGTCGCTACACTTGAAAACTCTGACAAAAAAAAGAGAAGGAAAGGTTAGGTTTTGTGTTTCTTCTGTCTGAGTGCTACAACCCGTCGCTTGCGTTCTTCAGGTGTTAGACTGTCAAACTGCTCTTTCAACTCGTTGATTTCCTTGCTGCGTTCTAAATCCCTCTGCTTCAGCACTTCATTATCCATAAGAAGATCGCTTAACCGTCGGCTCATGTCTGCAAACTTTGCTTCTAACTCTTCAATCGCAGCATGGTTCTTGCTGTTGCCGTTGATAAGGATTAACGGCATAGCTTTTTCATAGATGCCTCTCAGTTGGTCAGTTGAAAGATACGCTCCTTCACTTATCGCCTTGCCGATTATCTGTTTAGCTTGTTCTGTGCTTGCAACGGCGGTTAAACGGTCAAAAAGATATTTTCTAAGCAAGTGAAATCTAATTCGTTTTCCACCTGTCTGCAAGTGCGCGCGTTCCGCTAGTCGTTGAATGGTAAGCGTTAAAGATTGTTCATCGAGTTGCAATACACGGTCTTCGTTCTTCGCGTCCGGGTTTCGTTCTAACATATTGCGAACGACCTGTACCGCGTCGCTGTCAAGAAACGGATACGCTTTAACATGTTCTTTCTGTGTTGTGACTTCACCTAGTGAGATTGGCGCTTCACCGTCAATGTGGCTGCCTCTAAATGAGCCGTATGTCAACGTCAAAAAGTCGCCTCCGCGCAGCCCGACACTCTTGCCGACAATCACGACGTATTTTTCCTGCAGATTTCCTTGCTCGCTCATCTTGAACAAATCTTCTTTTGTGAACAGATAATCCGTTGTGGTACGGTTTCCCTCTCCTAGTTTCTTCGCTTCTTTGCGGGTGAAGACTAATGGAACGCGGTGACTAGCATAAAAGCCTCTGACACACGCTTGAGCAACACGCGCGTAGTTTTCGCTTTTCTTCTGCTCTTGTATCATCCACGCTTTGAAACCGATCACCTTCTTTTCCGTCTGTGCGTCCTTGTCGTTGCGTTTAAAATCAAGTGTTGCCTGGCCGTTCATGCCGCTGAACTGCAACCAATAACGCAGGCAAGTGGCATAGTTGCTTTGGGTGTGCGGTTTCTGCTCGTTCAGAAACGCCTTGAAGATTTCATCAAAGTTTTCTGATTTGATTTTTCTCATTTTCTGTTCAACCTTCTATGATAACACTATCCACACCCGACGATTTAAACATTTCTCGTAAACTCTATTGAAACTAGGATTATCATCAGATGTAATGTTGTGATGTAATGGACACACGTGTGTTTCCATGTTGTGTGCGCAGCGTTCCGAAAACGGATCAAGAATGGCACACGTTGTAGTTCCCCTTTTGTTCGAGTTTGCCGTTTGGCGTTATGTGATTTCGACATTGACGGGTGCTCCCCTCCCTTTTTTTTCTTTACGTCAGACGTAATGTTGCCGTGTAATGTGTAAGCGTAAATTTCCATGTATCGTGCAGGTGTTCCCAAATCAGTATCCCCGCACGCCACGCACTGCTCTGTGAGAATATAAAAAGTGTGTGCTCTAGGCGGTTCTCTCACAGAGGCTTTTCGCTTCTCTTTTTGCGTGGCTTATGCAGCACAAACGTGTGGCCTCGAACGTCGATTACGGTGGATCCTGTTTGCTGAGCTGTTTTTGAAGCGATGTCTTTGGCGCTCTCATTCATAAGCGCGCCTCTCAATATTTGGACTTTCACGATTTTCCTTTTTTCCAGCTGCCTAGAAATCTCATTCATCGTCTGCGCCGACGCTCCCTCCTTACCAACCCAAATCGTCGGCTTCTCCAAGCTTAGCTCACGCTTCATACGATTCTTCGCCTTAGACGATATCATATTTCAATCCGCTCCTTCAGCCCTGGCCAAACCATTCACATTCGAACAGTACAATGGAACTCCTAAGATATAGGCATCAGCCTTATCCAAAATCGCATTCAGTTCTCAGGGTTCTTATGTCCTTCAAACGCGTGTGCACCTTGATAAAATAGATAAGTATTTTCTTTTTAGCTTATATGATAAGCATAATCTTTTTATTCTTCTCATTCGTGTTTGTTGTGTGTGGCGTCTGTATGAATAACGATCTTCCTGACTGGATAAGTCGTCGCTATAACATCTTGTGCGATGTTTTTGGCGATAAGACGTTTAGATTTGAAGATGCGGCCAAGGTTTTGATGGAACGGAATAAGGATGTGTCGGAGCAGGTGCCTGTTTTCCTATCTGAGCTGCGGAAGGCGGGTTATCTCATTGTTGAGTCTGATGTTCTAGATGCGAGACAGAAGTTGTACCAGCTGAAGAGCAAGGATGTGGAGTTCGAAGAGAAACTGGGGCGAGGCGACATAGACGCTTTGCTTAAGCGGGCAGCAGACCTGATTCGGACTCGTGTGGACTACAAGTTTATTCTCATTTTGCTTTTCATGAAACGCATTAGCGACAAGTGGGACATGGAGTTTGAAGAAGCATACAAAGAAGCTTTGACAGATGGCTTAAGCGAGGAAGAAGCGAGGACTGAGGCTAGACGTGACGAGTATCACCTGTTCAATCTGCCTGAAGAGTTTCTGTGGGAAAATCTTCGGAAAAATGTGAGCGGGCTCACTGAGCAGTTTTCAAAAGCATTGAAGGCAATCGCGGAGCGAAACCCCGAGCTCAAAGATGTCGTAGATAGTGTTGATTTTGTTCAGTTCGCCAGTAGCAGAGAAAACGCGGAGACTTTGAGGCAGCTTGTAGAGCTTTTCAGCGAGAAAAAACTAAATCATGTTTCGGCTGACGTACTTGGCGATGCATACGAGTGGATTCTCAGGTATTTTGCGCCTACCAAAGCTAAGGAAGGCGAAATTTACACCCCAAGAGAAGTTATCAAGTTGCTAATCGAGATTCTGAATCCGAAACCGATGGAGAGCGTGTACGATCCTGCCTGCGGTTCAGGTGGCATGCTAATCGAAGCGTTCAAGCATGTTGAAGAGAAGTATGGATTCGAAGAGGCTCAGAAACTGTTCTTGTTTGGGCAAGAAGTTAACCAGCGAACCATAGCCTTAGCCAAAATGAACATGTACATCCACGACATCCGCGACGCACACTTAGAGTTCGGAGACACTTTCTTATATCCTAAGTTTAAGGAAGGCGAGGGCATAAAGCAGTTTAATGTGGTTTTGGCCAATCCGCCATGGAACCAAGACGGCTATGACGAAGAAGTCCTGAAGAAGGGCGAGTTCCGGAAACAAAGATTCAGTTATGGTTTTGTGCCCCGCCAAAGTGCAGATTGGGCTTGGATACAGCATATGCTTGCATCAGCAAAAGACAACAGCAGAGTAGGCATAGTTATTGACAACGGCTGCCTGTTCCGAGGAGGCAAAGAAAAAGCAATACGCTCAGCACTACTAGGCGAAAAACACGACTTCGTTGAATGTGTTACACTCTTACCAGAGAAACTATTCTATAACACAGGCGCACCTGGAGCCATCATAATCTTCAACCTGCACAAACTCCCTGAACGCAAAGGCAAAGTATTGTTCATTAACGCTTCAAAAGAGTTTGAGCAGCATTCTGAAGTACGCAAGCTTTACAGACTAGGAGACGGCAACATCAAGAAGATTGCAGAAGCATACAAGAGTTACAACGAAGAAAAAGGCTTTTCACGCATTGTTTCCTTGAAAGAGATCGAGCAGAACGACAGCAACCTAAACGTGACGCTTTACGTTATGCAGGATGAGGAAAGCGAAGCAATAAACATAGCTCTAGAATACGCAGAACTCAAAGAACTGGAAAAGCAAAGGCACGAAGTCGCAGACAAACTTGAAGAGTATATTGCTGAAGTAACGCAAGCAATGGGTGAAAAAGACAATGTTTCGCAGGGAAACTAACTTTAGTCAAACACCCATAGGGAGCATTCCGAAAGAATGGCAAGTTGCTAGGCTTGGAGACATAGCTAAAATTAATAGAGAATCATGCGATCCCTCTAGAGAATTCCCCGAGGACAGATTTCTGTATATAGACATTGAATCAATTGAAGCTGGATCAGGGAGAATAAAAGAAGCAAAAATGATAATCGGAAAGAATGCTCCCTCAAGAGCCAGAAGAGTCATCCATAAAGACGACGTTTTAATGTCGACCGTACGCCCATACTTGAAGGCGTTCACCATAGTTGCTAATGAATATGAAAATGAGATTTGTTCTACAGGGTTTGCTGTATTAACGAGTAAGGAGGAAATGAATCCCCGTTATCTCATGTATTCTCTTTTTTCAGACACTTTCGTGAGCCAATGTAATAGAATAATGGTTGGGGGGCAATATCCAGCCTTGAACTCTTCTCAGGTTTCTGAGATACAGCTCCCTATTCCACCTATGTCCGAACAACGCGGAATTGTCGAAGTTTTGAGTGTTGTTGATTCTGCGATTGAGTTGGCGGATAAGGTTGTTGCGAAGACTGAGCGTTTGAAGAAGGGTTTGATGAAGCAGCTTCTAACACGAGGAATAGGACACACAGAATACAAAGACACACCAATAGGAAAAACACCAAAAACATGGCAAATAGTGAGGTTAGAAGATGTTTCAGAAGATTTCATCGGTGGGGGTACACCTTCAACCTTTAACCCAGAATATTGGAACGGTGACATTGCGTGGATGACAAGTGCCCACATAAACGGGCGACTAATAACAAAAGGACAGAAATACATCACCAAAAAAGGAGTGGAAAACAGTGCAACGAATATTGTTCCAAGAAACAATCTCCTTGTCTCTACAAGGGTAGGCATAGGAAAAGCAGCGATAAATAAAATCGATATCGCAATAAGTCAAGACTTAACTGGCGTGATAATAAACGAAGAAAAGGCTTTGTCCGAATTCCTGTATTGGGTTCTGATTCACAGTGAAAGGAAGCTAAAGGCGTTAGCTCAGGGGAGCACCATAAAAGGAATTCTACGAGAAGAACTTGGTAGATTGCATATTCCTCTCCCTCCAATTGCGGAGCAAGAAAGAATTTGTGAAATCCTCTCCACCGCTGATAAGAAGCTTGAACTCGAAATGTATGAAAAGACAAGGCTGGAGAGAGTTAAGCGGGGTTTAATGGATTTGCTTCTTACAGGGAAAATTAGAGTGAAGGTGGATTGATGTCTAACGAAGAGATGAGCTCAGCTCTAGAGAAGCTTGCGGAAAAGGTTCGAGAAATGATTGAAAAACGCACCTCCGACGGCTCTCTCAAGCCCGAAGAGGAAACATATTTTCGCTGGAAGGTGGAGCGATTCCAATACACAAACAAAGGGATTTCAGATTTTGCAGCAAAGGGAGACTACTTCGCCAAGAGATCATGGTTTCGTGCAATAATTAAGATAGGTGAAGACGCAAAATCGACTGAAGAATACTCATCTACCCTCGATTACTTAAACAAAGCCTTTGGCACAAGCGAGAGATTCACTCATTATCTTGATAGCTTTGTGACGGCTGTAGCGAATCAACAACTTGATGACGAAGCAGAAAAAGTTAGCATAGATTCGCTTGTAAAAATCTTCATAAAGGATTTGAAGGAGGAGCCAATTAAAAGCGAAGCTGAAGTTGAACTCCAAGGGCTTGTGCTCGGCCCCGAAATAGTTGAGCCCACTTTTGGAACAATTTTGAGGAGAACAAAGGTAGAGGATTTAGAAAAAGCTATTCCAGCTCACGGTCTTATTAATCGCACTTTTCTGGCAAATCCTTCAGCAATAATGAAAATCGAATTGCTCGAAAGAAACCCTGCCGAAATACAGAAAAAAGTCGAAAACGCGATAACAATCCTAAGACTCTTTAGAATAGGCAGCGTAAAATGGATATCATACAAATTGTCATCGGAGTCGATTGCTGGATGGATAGGTGGAACATTATCTTCAGGCAGTTCAGAAATGGCTTTAGAATCATACATACTTGAAAAACAAGATGCGACGAAGTTGAAAAGGTTTTGGAAAGCACTAAACACAGCCATACCTGAGAGTTTTTTTGGCCCAGGTTCAATGTCCAATTACCTAACAATAGCTTATAATCGATACATCGAAGCCCTACTGAAAAACGGCCTTTTTGAACGGCGAGTAGCGAATGCAGTAATGGGCCTAGAAGCGTTAGTTCTAAAACCTGGGGAAAAGCAAGAACTTACATATCGTCTTGGAATAAGAATAAGCAAACTTCTCGCGCTATTGGGTTACAACCCATATGAAGCCAGAAATATAACTAACGACGCGTACAAAGTCCGAAATCTGTTTGCGCATGGTGGACAACTCGACTATAAAGGTAGAAAAAAGCTGGAATCAAAATACAACGACACCAAGAACCTTCTGCTACCGATATTAGATTACTTGAGGATCTTACTAGTCATCATGATTCTCACCAAAAAAGGAAAGGACGAATTCATAGATCTGATAGATGACTCGCTAATTGACAAAGAAAAGGAATCCCAATTGAACGCAACCCTTTCAGGGGCGAGAGAAATCATCAAGGAGGGATAAGTATTCCACTATTCAATGAAAAATCGCTCGTTGAAGATTATTTTAGTGAAAAACTGCAGAAGAAAGGCTGGAAGTTTGTCTCTTCAGATAAGCTTGAAAGAGAGAACATTGAGGAGCCGCTCCTTACTCCTGCGTTGATTCATGCGTTGAAACGATTGAACGCCAGCATAGGCGTAGGCGACGAGGAGACAAAACAGGTTCTAAATGAACTAAAGCTAAGGACCAGCGGGAGCGAAGATTCAAAGAAAATCTTGAGCTACTTCAAAGACGGCGTTCCCGTAAAATTTGAGAAAGAAAGAGTAGTGAAGTACGTCAAACTCTTTAATTACGAAAATAATGAAAATGACTCTGAGAAAAATGAGAACAACGATTTTGTCATCAGCAGTCAGGTTGTTCACCAAGCTGGAGACAAACAAATCCGCCACGACATAATCCTCTATGTCAATGGCATTCCTCTCGTAAATATTGAGTGTAAAAACCCTGCTAGCCTAACTGAAAATTGGTACAGCGCATATAGACAAATCAAAGAATACGAGAAAGCAGTTCCAGAACCCTATAAGTACATTCAGATTGGCGTAGCAGCAGAACAAACCGCCCGCTATTTCGCAACCGCACCATGGCAAGAAGAAACATTGACTCATCAATGGCGAGAACCAAACAAAGACACAGTAGACTCCACTATCGGAATGCTCACACCCAAAACACTGCTCAACATAATCCGAAACTATCTTTTCATCCGCATAGAACGAGGCGCTACCACCAAAGTAATCACCCGATACATGCAGTACCGTGCAGCTGAGCATATCTGCGACCGCGTGCTAAACAACATGGACGGAAAAGAACCAAAGAACAAAGGCTTAATCTGGCACTGGCAAGGCAGCGGGAAAACACTGACAATGATCTTCGCAGCAAACAAACTCTACCGCCACCCCACCCTTCAAAACCCAACAATCTTCTTCATAGTAGATCGCGAAGAACTTGAAACCCAACTTGGTGACGAATTCAAAGCCCTTGACATAACCAAACCCGAAACTGTAGATTCCATACACGCACTAAGACAAATAATAAGACACGACGGAGACCGAGGCAAACGCGGCATATTCATAACACTCATCCACAAATTCAGACCCGAAGAACTAACCAAGCTTCAGAAAGAACTCGACACTCTAAGCAAAACTCGAGAAACCATCCAAACCCGCAGAAACGTCATCCTTTTCATAGACGAAGCACACCGCACACAATACGGCACACTGGCAGCCCAAATGAAACAAATCTTCAAAAATGCCCAACCATTCGCCTTCACCGGCACACCCATCGCCAAAACTGGACGCGACACCTACAGCCAATTCAGCTACCCACCAAAAGAGCCATACCTCGACAAGTACTTCATAACCGACAGCATAGAAGACGGCTTCACACTCAAAATCGCCTACCAACCACGACTAGAAGAAGACGTCCACCTCAAAAAAGACATGCTCGAGACATTCATCCAAGTGGAATTCGACGAAATTCCAGAAGAATACCGCGAGAGGACAGAAGAAGAAGTCAAGAAAAAGCTCAACACAATCAAGATTTTTCTGGAAAACAACGACCGCATCAAACTCGTCGCCCAAGACATAGCAGCCCACTTCAAAGAAAACCTCGACGGCAAATTCAAAGCCCTAGTCGTGGCCGTCAGCAGACTCGCCTGCGTACGCTACAAACGAGAACTCGACAAACTCCTACCAAAAGAATACTCAGAAGTCGTCATGACCTACACCAGAGACGACGCGAAAGAAATCCACGATTACCTCAAAGAAGAGATCCAACGAAACCACGGAAAAGAAATCGAAGACATCCGCAAAGATACCATAGCAAAATACAAAGAGGAGCAAAACCCCAAAATCCTCATCGTCAAGGACATGCTTCTCACAGGCTTCGACGCCCCCATCCTTCAAACCATGTATTTAGACCAGCCATTAAAAGAACATAGGCTTCTTCAGGCCATAGCCAGAACAAACCGACCTTACAATGACCTCAAAGAAGCAGGCCTCATAATCGACTATGTCGGCATACTCAAAGAATTTACACGCGCCTTCGAAAACTACACCAAAGAAGACATAACGGGCATACTCATCAGCACAGACGACCTCACAAAAGAATTCACCCTAAAACTAGACGAAACCACCGCACTCTTCGCAAATGTCCCCAAAGACCAATATGACAGGGAAAACATGCTCAAAGCCTTCGAAACCATTACTATAAACGAGCAAAACACCAAAAAATTCCAAGCCAATTACCGACGCCTAAGAAAACTCTTCGAACTCCTAGGACCCCACCCAATCAAACTGGAAAAACTCAAAGACTACACCTGGCTAACACAAGTCTACAACTACTACCTCCACGAAACCCGGCAAGATCTCACCAAAGAAAACGCTCTCGCCCAAAAATACTTCCAAAAAACACTCAAATACATCTACAAAACCACCGAACTCGCAGACATAGACAGGCAATACCTAACCATCCAATTCGACGCTGATTATCTCAGAAACCTCCAAGAAAAAGTCAAAAACAAAGAAGAAAAAGCCGCCAACATCCTCTTCACCCTAAACCGCTTCGTCATCATAGACAAGCAGAGAAACCCCATCTACGAAACCCTAGCAGAAAAAGTGGAACGCATCCTAAAACTCTGGAAAGAAAAAACCAAAGACTTCGAAAAAATCTACAACGAAAGCGCCAAAATCTTCCAAGAAATCCAAACGCTCCAAAGCCGCCAAAAACAACTCGCCTTCACAAACCTACAATACGCCATACTCCTAAACATGGAAAAAACCCTCGGCACACACAACGACTTCACAAAAGACACACAAGAACTCACCGCCATTCTCCAACCCTACATGTTCAAGGGCTGGCAATACCAACAAACCGCCAGAAAATCAGTTGAACGAGAAACACGAAAATACCTAAGAAAATACATACGCCAAAACAACCTCACCCTTGCCAAGATGGAAGAACTCTACCAGAAAATAGTCAACAGCGTGAAAACCTATGCCTAATCAAACAGAATACACCGTAAACTACCGCAACGTAAAACATCCAAGACTCGAATTCAAAACAGGCACCCTCCTTCTCATACTACCAAAAAGCGCCAAAGACGAAAAACAAACCCTCGAAAAATACAAGAAGTGGATACAGAAGAAAGAACTCGCCATCAAAAAAGCCTTAGAAGAAGCACAAACCAAAAACCTCAACCTTGACAGAACAGACAAAGAACTAAGAAACCTCATCCAGACGCTCGCCAAAAACTACCAAACACAACTCAACACAAAAATAAACAAAATCTACTTCAAGAAAATGAAGACAAAATGGGCAAGCCACAGCTACAACGGAAACCTTACTGTCAACACACTCATGAAATACTTGCCAGAAAATCTGATAGAATACATCACCTACCACGAAATAACCCATTCAATAGAAAGAAAACACAACGAAAGATTCTGGAACATCATAACAAAGAGATTCAAAGACTGCCCAACGAAGGAAAAAGAACTGTTCACCTACTGGTTCTTGATACAAAGGCAAACTCCTGCTCCCAGGTAAGTCCCAATGTCAGAAATAGACTTCAGAAAACTGCAAACTCCTAAGCGAAAAATCTTCAGGTCTGGTTACTCCTGTCTAAAAGTTTTATATGACAACTGCAAACCTACTGACCCTTAGAAGGACAAATCTACAAAAATGTTCGCTTTTTCCGAATCTTCTCAGTGCGAGCTTCCAGAATACCTAGCTCGAATAGTGCCAAATCTTTTCGAAGACTTTCTGCAGCTCATTCTTAAATTCGTGAGGAGATCGGATCATTATTGGAAAGAGGAAGCTTTTGTATTTCGCAGAAACCTCGTCAAAGGCCCGAGTTGTGCGTGTGTTCATAAATACGAAAATCACCGAATCAAATAACCCGAGATTGCCCACTTTGTCAATGATGTTTTTGACGTCGTTCTTTTGGTCGTCAACTGTCACCTGCTCCGTACATTCTATAGCAATCGATTTCCCGTTGCATACAACGGCTAGATCAACTTCTTCGGGTCCTGTAACACCGATTGTTCCAAGAGGCCGAAAAGAGACGCCGGATTCGACATGTTTGCAGGGAATCCTACTGAGTATCTCTCTTGTATATTCCTCCATCCAGACGTTCCAAGCCTGATAAGCTTTTGATGAAAGAACAAATCCAGATTTCACGTGAACCAATGGGACTTTGTCTTCTACACAATTCATGACCTCAACTTTTGATGAAGAGATCTTGGATACGGCAGTCTTTTTCTTGCATTTCGGACATTCGTAGATGTCTACAGGCAAGAGTTGTTCGTTCTGCAAAAGAACATTCAATTCCTTTGGAACGTTCTCAAGAATCCCCTCTTTTGTTTTTATAGCTGTCATACATTCAACGAGCCTTCCGTAATTTTCCATGAGCACGGGCAGTAGGAAATCTCTAAAATATTGGCGTTCTTCTTCCTTAAGACTCCCAGTTTTGCATTTTTTCCAATTTTCCAATATTTCCTGGTTTCTCGGTTCATACTGTCTCAGTTGGCGCGTCTTGGTCAGTAATCTTCTTGCGTACAAAATTGCGCCCCTTAGACACAAGCTTGCTTCGCCCACGTCGTTCATAGGTTCTGTCACGGACGAAATAAAGAGACCGAGAGGGATTGGTTTCGACACGTTGACACCCAAATCTTCAAGAAAGGCACTAACCTCCAGTACGTTGCTCGACTTGTATCGCTGTTCGAAAATGGCGTTCAACATGGAAAATGAAGTTTGAAAGATCTTTATGCAAAAGTCAAACTTTCTCGAAGTTTTCTCCGTCAAGGATGACCTGCTCTGCGGAATCTATGGAGTCCAGTATTTCTTTGCACTTGAAAAATTCAGCATTTTCGAGTTCAATAGTATTTGGTCTCCATCTGTAGCTTGAGGTCTCATCATCTTTCATAAGCTTCCCTTCCGCAAGCAGTTGGCTGACAACAAGTGGGATTGTTGCACTTGTCTTCTTTTCACAATCCACTTCAAAATGGTCTTCCAGTTTTTTCCTAGTCCCTGGATTTTCAAACAATAGTCTACTGCACTGATTATAGTCCAACCAATTGTTTGAATGAATTTCAAATACCTTCTGAATCTCTTCTTTAATTACGAGGTCTTCTTTCTGTGGTGGAGCTAAAGTGTCGACGTCAAATTCGAGCTCATTGAGTATAACTGGAAGTGCAACGAGAGACTGATGCATTTCTACCACAAAATTAAACAGTTTCTTCAGATCACCCTCGATCGCCAAAAAGTTCTGCGCTTTGTCAGGCTTGAGGCAACCCCGAGACATCAGTAGTTCTAAATGTCTTTGGTAATCGCTATCAGTCACAGTTATACCAATAGATGATCTCGCTTCATAGTTCAAGGTTTTAGAGATACGCTTTCCCTCCTGATTGAACGTAGCAAATAGTATGTTCATTCCTTGTCTTTCACCATAAATCATTCTCAGTTTTTTGAAGGCGAGCCTCGCATCCGAATCACTTATGACAAACTTGCAGAATTTCTCTTTTGCATCTTCACTCCATACTATCTTGCGAGCCAAGCCTGGGCCAATTGCAGAGAGATGCTCTCTTGCCGCATAATGAAGAAGAGTTGTGCAGTATTGAAGTATCTCTCTTGGGTTACCTTGAAAATCCTCGATCAACATCTCCAAGGCTTTGTGCTCAAAGGGATTCTGATATATCCCAATAGTTTCTAATCTTCTTTTTAATAGAGTCTCGACTTCGTCGACTGCCCAGACTCGAAGACCAATTGAAACCCCACGAACTCCACTGAACTCTTTTGCTTCAAGAGTTTCTCTCCACGAAGGGTCAGCTGCATCTACGAACACGCAATCGTACTTGCTAATCAAGCTATTGAGACGTTCTTGAGTGTTTCTGAGGAACTTCAACACGACACCAGTGTCTTGTTTATCCAAGCCATCTATCAGAAAGACGATTTTATGAAAATTCCCTCTCAAGTGTTCCAATTGATTATCAAAGGCTGTATAGACATATTCGAGAGTCACATGGCCGAAATCCTGGACCTGCTTCTTGTACTCCATTTTGGCCTTGGTCAATCGTTCAGAAGTATCATTGAGGGCATCTTTCAGATTAAACTTAATGATGTCGGAGGGGATATCAAAAAGGCTCTCTAACAAGCTTCTGAAAAAGACCAATTCAAGTTCTTTTTCATCCTTTGTAGAGCCGAGCAAGCTTGAGTAAACTGGAAGAACCTTGCGATCAATTATCGTGCTGTATAGGCGAAAAGCGATGTAGTTTAAGACTGTAGATTTTCCAAATCCCCTTGTTCCTACGACATGGTATCTTGAGCTTATTGAGGGAGATTGTATGTTGTCAACTATCCTATTGACGAGTCTTATTCCGTCAGTTTCAACCAGCAACTGACTCATGTCTTCTCGGTTTCTGAAACTCAGTTCAGTTCCACCTCTTGCTAGATCAAAACTCGGGTCCCAGTGAGCATGCCAAGCCATTTTTCTACCTCTAAGGAGAATTTCGCACATATAGTATGTTAGGTCCTTCAATATATGGTTTAACTCTAGCGTACAAGCCTACGCGTGTAAGGTCTTGGAAACTGACCGCGAGATCTTCACACTTGAACTCTTGATCTCGAAGAAATTCTAGACGCTCTTTCAAGGTCCTCCGTACTTACACGCACTAGCGTGCGCTATGAATATGCGTCATTTGTTCGGTGTTTGTTGTGGTTTTTTTAGATGTGGGGGAAGAATGTTCCTAGGACTGCTATGTGGAAGAGGGTTCCGAATATTATGCTTACTATGACGAAGATTATCCATGCCAGTATGGCTATTGCTATGGCGCCGAACCAGCCCGTTCTGAAGCTTACCTTGTAGACCCACAGCAAGGCTATGAGAGCCAAAATCAGCGCGATTACGTATGCCACTGAGCCGATAAGCGCCCCTAGAAAGTAACCCACAACAAACAATGTGACGGCATAAACTATCGGACCGAACAGCTTGGCAATCATAGCCTCGCCAAAAGTGGCTAATCGTTGACGGTTTCAAGTCAAGCACTAAATACGCTTCTTTAGATAGAATATCCTGTTTTTCCGCATACGTGCCCGCATGTGCTATTTCTTCTGTGTTCTAGCGAAAAATATTTAATTCTCTTGTTCACAATGCGTGCTTTCGGGTTGGTATCTTATCATGCGACATAAAATAATAATATGTGTTTTTCTGTGCATCCTAACAGTTTCCATCCTGGCGAACGTTGTGTCAGCCGACGACTGGTCAATGTTCCATCATGATGCGGATCATACTGGATACACGACATCTAATGGTCCTCTCACAAATAGCACATTGTGGACCTTCAAAACCGTTAATTCTGTAGAATCCGGCATGGCCGTTGTGAACGGCTATGTCTACGCCGCCTGTGGTGACATCCTCAATTGGGCCACTAACAATATGGTCTACTGCCTCAACGCCCAGACCGGCGCCTTGGTATGGAATTTCACACCTAGCGGTTACACTTTCACCCCGGCTGTCGCTAACGGCTACGTATACCTCGGCTCATACTATTCCGTCTCAAGCCCCTATGATGGCTACGTCTATTGTCTTAACGCCAACACCGGCAACCTCGTATGGAACTACAGCGCCGGCAGCTACGAAAACGTGTACGCACCAATCGTCGCCAACGGCTACGTCTACGCCGGCACCGCTGCCGACGAGCTCCTATGCCTCAACGCAACCACCGGCGCACTGGCTTGGCAGTTTGCCACTTCAGGCGCTCCCTACGACCCATCCGTCTCCGGCAGCTACGTCTACGTCGGTTCTGACTCAGGCACCGTCTACTGCCTCAACGCTCTGACAGGAACATCAGTATGGAACTACACTGCGAACGGTAAGGAAAATGACGCTCCCGTCGTCTACAACGGCAACGTCTACTTCGGCTCCACGGGCGCTTTCATCGACAATTTTAACGTCACCTGCCTCAACGCCCAGACCGGCGCCTTTGTTTGGAACTTCATTATAGCGGCAGGAGAATTCGGAACCATAGCCGTCGCCAACGGCAACATCTACGTACCCACAATCAACCACGATCTCTACTGCCTAAACGCACAAACCGGAGCTCAAGTATGGGCGGAGGTGTTAGGCGGTACAGTAGACTCCTCGCCCGCGGTCACGGCAAACGGCTATGTCTACGTAGGCGCCGATGACAGCAATGTCTACTGCCTCGATGCCACGGATGGTGCTGAGATGTGGCAATACACCACTGGTGGGGGAGTATCCTCGTCCCCAGCCATCGTCAACGGGGTCCTCTACATCGGTTCTGACGATTACAACGTGTATGCCCTCGGGACCACACAAGCCCTGCAGAGCGCAACGCTGAGCATAGATGTTTCCACAAAGAACCAACAAACATCATACCTCCTAACCATCTCAGGCACACTCAGCCCAGCTCAATCAGGAACAGTAACCATTTATGAGACGGTAAACGGCTCAGCATGGGGGCTTTACACCACCAACGAGGCTGCCCTATCAAACGGTGCCTACAGCATACAGGTGAGGGTATTTGATACGGGTGTATACCAGTTTTATGCAAACTGGCCAGGCAACTCACAATACGATGCCGCCGCTTCCCCGATAACGACTGTAGGCGTCGGCGTCACCATTCCAGAGTTCCCCTCGCCTCTCATCCTGGCAGTGTTCATGCTAGTGACACTGTTAACAATCGCTATCTACAAGAAGAGACACAACCACTCCTAACACGCAGTCTTTTATCTGTCCCCATTTCTACCGTGCGTAGCGCGCACGTTGAACCGCAAGCTTTCTCATCTTCGTTCTTCTGCCGAACATGCTCCTGACTTGCTCTTCTGTCATCGCGACCACGATGGTCGTCGGTTTACCTTCCCAACTACTGTCAACTTCCAATAGCTGGATTTCCGGCGTCAATTCACTAGCAATGTTGCTGAACTCCGGCAAGCTAAGCTCGCCCATAAGGAAGGTCACTGGAAAGTCCTCCGAAATGTCCTCGACGAACAGCTTCTTCCCGGTCTTCTTGTTTCTGAACGAGTCCATCTCCATTTCCTCATCCTTTCCTCGGAATTCCCAACCCTTGCTCGTCAGGAACTCGCGAACTCTGGAATAGGCCATCGCTATTTTGAACACATTTCCTGCTTCCAAGACCAACGCCTCTCCCGATCTCCTTGTTGTATACTTTCTCATCAAATAATAGCATGCCGCTTGAATCACTGGTTGGCGCGTTTTGACTATGCGTAGTTTGTTGCGTGTTTGTCATGGCTTTTTTAGATGTGCGGGAAAAATGTTCCCGGGACTGCTACGTGGAAGAGGACTCCGAATATTACGCTCACTATGACGAAGATTATCCAAGCCAGTATGGCTATTCCCAGGGCACCGAGCCAGCCCGTTCGAAAGCTTGCTTTGTACACCCACAGCCAAGCTATGAGAGCCAAAATCAATGCGATTATGTATGCCGCTGAGCCGATTACCGCCCCAAGAAGGTAACCCACTATAAACAATGTGACAGCGTAAACTATCGGGCCGAACAGCGTGGCAAGCATAGCCTCGCCAAACGTGCCTCTTCCGCCCGTTACCGCTTTGCCAGCCAACCACACGGGAATCGAGACTATTATCCACAGAACAATCAAGCCGACTATGGTTACCAGCAGACTCTCCCAACTCACATTTCCAGTAATCAGATTGCTCAAGCACCACACCATTCAAGCTACATAGAAGCACGAATGACTATTAAACTTGTGTAGCTGCAACGCCACAGCAACAGAGCAGCTACTGTACACGCTTTTATAAAGCGCGCACGCATATATCGACGGCTGTCCGTGGATTAAAAAAACTTCTTGACGACCCAATCTAGGTGATAGAGATAGTCTTCCTCTCTGGGAACATACGTCGGACTTACGAGAGCCGCTCTTGCCGTTATATCGTCTTTTGAAATCTTGAATTCTCTGATGCAGGTTTCAATGTCTTGGATGTCTCTTTGATTTAGTCTTCCAATTTTCGTTACAACTATGTCGACTGGATGCAGAGCCTTCAGCAATATGTGACTGTACTCTCTTATTCTAATGCTCTTCTCTAAATAGTCACTAGGTAAGGATTGACAGAAAACGTACCCATCAGCCCACCGGTGCACTCTAAAGCCTGGCGGATTATTCTTAAGGGCTCGTTCAAATTCAGACAAGTCACTGCTGGGAATCGTAAAATCAATATCAATCGTTGACGGTTTCAGATCAAGCAGAGTCATCGCTGTTCCGCCCACAGCCACAAGAGTAACCTTTCTTGTGAGATCACCATCGAAGACCTCTAAGAATTCGAGCAACGCGCTCTTGTCACACGGCATTGTATAGCCTCATCTTTTGCAGGATGCTTTCTTTGTCAGCAGGTATTTCCTCTTGTTCGAACGTTTCTAGCAAGTCTATTGTCTCAGCAATTTCCCGCGTTGGTTTGATGGCGTGCAAGATTTTCAGCAAGCCGATTAGTTTTCCAGCCGTCTCGAACTTTTGACTTAAGAACGCCAATATGTTGCTTTTGAAGCTGTTTTTTGCAAGGATTATGGGTATGGCTTCTATCAGTCTCGCGTCTTCACGAAGCAGCATTGCGGTTATTATGTATTCAATGCAGAATTTCTTTCCCTGCGACAACTGAACACCGAATTCTTTGTACCCGAATCTATTAAGATTGTAGGTTAGGTCTAAATCGGAAAAGTCAGCAGGTTTTGTTTCCGGCTTAATGCTCCTAACTTCTGTTCTTTCCGCGACCTGCTTGATTTCACTCCAAAAAGCTTGCGGGCAGAAAAAAATGATCTTTTCGCTTAGAGCTTCTTTGAGAGGATTAGTTTCGTCTGACGCTATTAGATCGTAAAAATCATCTCTGTCAATGATAAGACTGTTAATTTTCAGGTTATACTTTTTCTGCATTTTCAGCATTTCTCTGTAAAGCTGAAGCGTCTCATTATGATCCTCCTGTGTTTTCTGGAGTAGAAAGAGCAATTCTGTCTTGTTAAGTTTGATGTTTTTTTCTGGATCTATGGAACTGACTGATCTTATTATGCACGTATCATTGAAGAACTTGTCGATTTCGGCTAGGAATAACAATTGATCGCTTCTTTTTGTCAGGAAATTCTTCTTTTTCTCGATTTCCATTTCTGCTAGTGTGTCGATCAGTAGATAATTTTGAAAGTTCAATTTGATATTAGAGGATCGTCCCGTGAGGTCTAGACTGAGCAATCCTTCTTTCTTCAGTTCCTGAATTTTCTGATAAATGTTTGCGTAATGTGCAGTGCCGTATTTTTCTCTAATTCTGTCAGTCAATTGATTAATTGATAGAGAATCGCCTAAGTTAGATGATATCGTATCCAAGATTCGAAGTGTAGGCGTATCCATTATTGTTAGCCTTCACATTATAGTCGATTTGCTATATATCCAAATTACTATAACATTATAGTAAACATACTATAATAAAAATCTTCTGACAATCATCTGCAATTCCAATCTCCACATCGCTATTGGCAATCCAAAACTTGGACTACTGAGCGGTGCCGCAACTAATCATAATTCACTTCCTTCCCGCTTAGCGCGCGCGCATGGGCCTGAGAGAAGGCGCAGGATTGAAACTGGAATTTTGGGTCGAAACCCCCTCAGGAAAGTCCGAAAAGCAGGCCACAACAGAAACAAAAGAACTCTCCGCCGGAGAAGAAGCCCGCTACACAGCCGAGTTCAAACCCAAAGAAACAGGGTCCTACACGGTATACGCGTACCTATACGACGGATGGCGAAGAATAGGGCGCAAGACAAATTGCGTCTACGCGCAGAAAACATGACAATCACCAAGTCGACTGGGAAATTTCCAACTTTATGCTTTTGCTCTTGACTAGGCAATCCCATCTTTGGGGTACATACGTTTATAAGCCATGCTGAGTGTGTGCTACACGAGAAAAGTGTGCCGTTGACTCGTAACAGTTTTTACGTGTACTAGAAATGGCTTGCTTTTTTTATAAGGCACGAGAACATGAATAGGATGACAAAACCATCTATCGGAAACCGTAACAAGTTGCAGATAATGGCGGAGATTCTGGGTAAGCTGCGGGAACCAGTCAGTAAAGCGAACATTATGTTTCATTGCAACATGAGCTCCCTGCAGTCAGGCCAATATCTGAACCTGATGGGATCAAGCGATCTCGTTCGAAAGGATGCTATGGCTGGAAAAGTCACTTATCAGAGAACAGAAACTGGCAGAAAGTTTCTGGACGCATACAACAAGATGATTCTTCTAATCGATCCAAGCATTTCTGCACCCTTTCCAGCCTGACGAAAGAAAAGAAATTATCCAGACAGAGGTGATGTTGTTGCTGAGCGCGAAGGACGTTAGAAAGTGCAGAAACTCGTCAGAACTGAACGATTTCATAGAAAAATACATTGCAGAGAGGAACTCGCCAAACGAGAGTTTCAACAGCACATACTGGAATCTGTACGAAGAGTGGAAAAAAACACTGAAGAATAAACCCTTACGAAGGTAAAGATCGATCGATAGCGCGCCCCCTTCAGTGGATGCACGTGCTCATTATTCTATTATTGATTGTACTCTGCCCACTTTGCCATCCGTCAGTCGCACCTTGATTCCGTGGGGATGAGTTGAGCTGTTGGTGAGAATATTCTTGACGACGCCCTCAGTTAATCTGCCGCTACGTTGATCCTGCTTCAAAACGATTCTCACGCGGATACCAGGTCTGATTTGGCTCCTCTGCTGATTAGGCTGCATTAACGATAACAGGTGCTTCGCGGCTTATAGCGTATTCGCACTGCTCGTTCAAAACGATAAATTGATGCCGATCGCTCTCAACTGCACCATTTTCTCCCAACCCATGAAGCGCTAATCGATGAAAGTTTCTTAAACACTAGCAGCCTATACTGTTACCAGACAGTATGGTTTCGTGGAGATTAGTGTATGCCCTCATTGGAAAAAAAGAACAAGCAAAAGAAGAAAAAACACTCGGACAAAGTTGGGAAATAGCGCAAATCTCACATTTTGCGTCTTGCGGGTCTTCGCCGTAGCGCGCGCTGGATCATAAACTCCACATGAAACTGCAGAGAGAGAAGGAACTGAAAAGGAAAGAGAAACGGAGCGTTGAACTCCCTGCAGAATATAACAAAGGCAAGAAATAGCGCACGGGCACGCTAAAATCTTGAAATCTGCTAGAAACCGGCAGATATTATGGCGGTTTCTATGACGGCGCTCACCAGCAGGATGACTGCGCACACGGCGATGAACTTGGCAGTGTTTATTATCTCATGCCTGAAACTCCCCTGAAGCATGCGTGCCGACAACCAGAAGCTTGCCGCTATCGCTGTTGAATAAGCAATGAACTCCAACCAAATAATGGGCAAGACAAACTCTGCCGCAAAGTACACGCCTGGAGGATAACCCCGGGCAATAGCCTCAGACTCAAGAACTACACCCGTGTTGTAGAATGTGATAAATCCAATCACGGGCCCGATGAAGGGTACGAACATTATCATAGTAAGGAAGAAGTTGTTTCCGAAAATACCGGTAAGCAATGACTCGGTCCCCAGCCCCTGCAATGCTGTAACGGTCTGATTGACTTCGTTATTGTTGTCGACTGCTTGTTGATGCGTTTGCGGTGTCAGCATCGCAAGCCCAGTCGTGATTGTTATGGCCACGAAAACCAGAGCGATTGTTACGATTCTTTTTTCTCTCGGAGAAAAATTGTTCCAGAATCCCAGATTCATGCTGCTGCGACCTCTAATCTAATCAGCGTTAATTTTAGGGTTCGGAAACCTCTCACGATTGGGTTTAACATTTCCACAATATTAACATTGCCCAGAATCGCACGCACTTTCCTTTTCTTCTTCGCGCGCGCTAGTCATGATCTAGTTGTTGACTTGCCTGCCCTATACAAGAAGGCCTCTATCTGCTCTCTCGTCATAACGCCTTCCATGATTTCGCCAGAATCAGTCACCAGAGCCGGAAGAGTCTTGATTTTGTTGGAGTGCTCTATCCTCCACCTTGAGAAAGCACTATCCCTCGCCAGGTCAACCACCGTCAAAACGAAACCGTGTCTTGAGGCAAGCTCTTTGACATCTTCAACCATTCTCTGCTGGTCTTCCGGAAGCACATAATCATATTCAACAACGGTTTTCACGTCATAGTACGGCATCGGCATCGGCGCAGGGCTATATTTCGTTTGAACCCCCGCTGTCGCTCCCTCCCTGTAAACACCAACTTGCTCCTCTCCCGTTGCGGTCTTGGTGCTTCTCACGTAGAGAATAATTTGAGGACTCGTACCTTTCCCTTCAAGTATTCTTCCACTGTTCTCCGAAAAAAGGGTTGTGCAAGCGCGCGCGATTTGCAGCGCGCACTATTCAACAAAGGCTTTTATGGATTTGTAACATATAGTGGGGCTTTGAAGGTCATTCATGATTGTACAAGCAGCACAAAACAAACCTACCGCAGCGTACATATTTTCTTTGATTGGGGGAATACTGGGCTTTCTTACTTGGTTCCTTTTGCCGCTATTTGGTAGCCTTTTCGGTATAATTATAATCTTTTCAGCTTTGATGTTGGATTCAAATCCGTTGAAACATACAACATGGGGCCTAATAATACTCACCTTCTCAATATTTGGTCTAGCATTAGGCTCCTGGATTTTCATAATTGCATTAATGGGCGGAATACTGGCGTTGATTTACAAGCCAACAGTTCAGCCCCCTCCGCCACCCGTACAGGCTCCACCCGTACAGGCCGCAACAAGCACGCCTATTCAAAAAGAAGTAATAAGAAAGGAAACAACGACTTTACCACCACCCAAACCCAAGCAGTTACTATTATAAAGAAATAGACAGGTAATGAACGTTCAATAGGTGATTACTGTGTTCGAAGGGGAAAAGACGATGGTTTTTTGGGTTGGTTTATTGGTTTTTGGTTATTCTCTTGTACAGTTTTGTTCAGCAATTTGGCAAACGATTTATTACGTCGCAATTTATCCGCGTGTGTTTTCATCTCCATTGAGCAGTGGTATTCTTGAGGCTGAAGAACTTTCCTTACAGATTCCCCTAATTATAAGCGGAGTCATTTTTGCCGTCATAGGTCTATACATGATGAAAAAAGGTGTCAAACAACAGCAACCTTCAACCCAGAACTAACTATCTGACGAATTATTCAAATGAAGCCAAATCCGCGCGCGCTACGTGTGGCTTCCGAAATGTCTTGCCACCAGCGCGATGTCCTGCATGTTGACTATGCCGTCGCCGTTCAAGTCTGCGGCTGGGTTCCAGTTCGGACTGCCCGGAGTAGAGCCGAAGGCGCGAGCCACCAAAGCGATATCTCTCAGGTCAACCCTTCCATCCCCGTTCACGTCGCCCATGAGCCTGACCGTGATGTTCCCATCGGAGAAAACGCTTGAGCCTGTCGGTATTGTTGCCACGGCTGTCAGCGTGTACGTGCCGCATGGCACGTCGGCAGTGTTCCAGACGAACGTAAGCAAGCAGCTACGCCCTGTCTCCAAGCGCACGGGATATGCGCCTATGCTCATGTTGGCAGCTATGTCATAGTACAGGGTGACCCACATGTTCTCGGAAGAGTGGCCGAAGTTGTTGGCCGTGACGCTGACGTTGATTGTTTGTCCTTGGTAGACCCATGTGCACTTGGTTGTTATTGCTGCAACAAGGTATCCTGTCGGTGTTGAGGATGGGCCGAAGGGTTGCATCAAGGGATAATTGTCCGTGTTGTTCGAGTCGATAATGTATGGCGTGTCGCCTAAACCGTCGCTTCCTGTCACATTCTGGTAAGTACCGTGGTACGAGTCTGTGCCGTTATAGTCACTCCAGTAATTTCCGCCAGACGGATAGCCGTCGTCCCAAACGTTCCCGACGCAAATTGACACGAAGGAAGCCTGAGCAACGTTCCCGACGAAGTTATTATGATACATCGTGTTGTTTGAAGAGCTTTGAAGATAAATGCCTTCGCCGTTTGCTGTTACATCGTTTCCGCTGACAGTGTTGTTTGAAGAATAGTCAAGTCCGATGCCCACAATGGCGTTTGCCGTTACGTTGTTACTGCTGACAGTGTTGTTTGAAGAAGAGTCGAGAAAGATGCCCACGGCGACGCCAGAGTTTGATGTTGCAATGTTCCCGTTCACAGTGTTATTTGAAGAGCTGCCGAGCCAGATGCCGCAGTCGCTGTTTGCTGTTGCATTGTTACCGTTGACAATGTTGTTTGAAGAAAAGTCGAGGAAAATGCCATAATATGTGCTTGCTGTTGCCTCGTTACAGTTAACAGTATTATTGTTCGAAAACCATGTCTCGATGCCGTACAGGCTTTCTGTCACGTTGTTTCTGCTGACAGTGTTGTTTGAAGAAAAGTCGATGCCGATGCCATTCCAGTTTGCAGCTACGTAGTTACCACTGACAATGTTGTTTGAAGAAGAGTTGAGGTAGATGCCATCGCCGTTCACAGTTACGTTGTTACAGTCAATCACGTCGTTGTTTGAATCGAAAAGACAGATACCGACATCAAAGCCTCGGACGTTGGCGTTTTCGACTGTAACGTTACTCGCGTCCCTCAAGCCTAAACCAACTGATTGATCGAGGGAACCATAGGGCACTTCAATCGTGTAACCATTTTCGACGACAAAAAGAGGGTCCTCCACCGTGAAACCTTTTCCATCGATTACGGTGTTGCTTCTTTCGACGACTATTCCGTTGTAAGTTGGGAAGCTGATGTTGCTACTGAAGGTATACGTGACGTTGTCAACGGTGGAGATTGGCGCATTAGACGGCGTTACGCTCCCATCGCTCTCGATGTAAACTGTTTGAGCTGCTTGGAACGTGGTCAGACCAGCGTAAGGCTTCATCAGAGGATAGTGATCCACGTTGTTCGGGCTTATCACGTATGGCGTGTCGCCTATCCCGTCGCTTCCCGTAATATTCTGGTAAGGCCCACTGTACAGGTCTGTGCCGTTATAGTTGCTCCAATAATTACCTCCATAAGGATAACCTTCATCCCAAACGTTCGACTCATAAGTGGAAACCTCAACCGTGTTACCGATGAAATTATTATGATAAATCGTGTTGTTACTAGCTGAGTTCCCGAACGAAAGGCCATAAAAGTTGTCATTTCCCGTAATATTATTTCCAATTATTTCGGCGCCGGAAGAATCTAGATCGATGCCATCACCATTGTTTGTTATGTTGTTCTCGCTGATGATCGTATAGTTGGAAGAAAAATCCCCGATGCCGCAATCGTTGTTTGCTGTTATGTTGTTTCCGATTATGCTGTTGCCGGAAGAAGACCCTAGATAGATACCATAGACATGATTTGCCGTTATGTTGTTTCCGATTATTTCGTTGTTGGAGGGAGAATAGAGGATATCGAAACCATCCTCGTTGTTTGTTATGGTGTTTCCGCTTATGCTGTTGTTGTCGGAAGAATTATCGACTGTGAAACCGTCATAGTTGTTTGCTATGTAGTTTCCATTTATACTGTTGCTGCTGGACGAACTGGTAAGCCAAATCCCTGTCCCGCCGTAGTTTGTTGCGGTCGTTATGGTGTTTCCGCTTATGCTGTTGTCGCTGGAAGAATTGAGTATCACGCCGTCAAAGTTGTTTGTAATGTTGTTTCCGCTTACGGTGTCGCTGGAACAAGAAACGAGGTTGATGCCACAATCCGTGTTTCCCGTTGCGTTGCTATCGCTAATCACGCTGTTGTTCGAATCGAAGAGACAGATGCCGACATCGAAACTCATGACGTTGACGTTCTTCACCGTCACATTGCTCACGCCTGTCAAAGTTACGCCGTTTCCGCCTATCGAAGGTGTGGGAAAAATAGATTGGTTCCCCTGGACCGTGTATCCGCTTCCGTCAATCACAATGTTGCTTCTTTCGACAACGATCCCGTCATAAGTCGGGTAAGTCATGCTGCCTGTAAACGTGTAAGTGATGTTGTCGACGGTTGAAACAGGCGCGGAAGAGGGAGAAACACTTCCGTCACTGTTTATGTAAACCGTTTCATATTGGGCATGGACAAGCCCAACGTTAAACGCCAAGGCTAAGGTGCCTGCAAGAAGCAACGTTAAAATCATCCAAGAAACAATTCTCCTCACTGCCCTCCCCCCTGCCTACTAAGAAGAAACGCCAGCCATTGAATTAAAAGTTTGCCCCGAAGGCGCTTCTAAAAAGACACGCTATCGCAACACGACACGGTATGTATAAGAAAAATAGGAAAATGACTGAGCCTGTAAAAGAAGACTCACTTTGGGCGCTTATAATAAAACCTTAAGACAGCAATTACCAGCAGCACGACACCCAACACAATTAAGGCGGTGCCTAGACCTGATCCGCGCAGATGCGTACCACGAACAGTTGCCACTAATATTCCAGCGATCAGTAGGATTATTCCTATCACACTTAGAATGATGGCATGCATGTTGCGTTTGTCAGTAGTTTTTGGCTTTTCTTCCATTTGCAAAGTCTCCATTAGCACTTGATAGCGTTTCTTTTCACATATAAGCTTATAGCGCGCGCTTCGAAAGCGTTTAAAGAAGCCTCGTCTGGGGTAGCGATTTTTCCTTTCTGCGGAGAGCGGTAGCTCCGGCAACTCCGACTAGAGCCGCCATGATGATCACCATGACCAAGGGCGAAAACTCTGGCACCACAGTCGTCCACGCATTCGTGGCCACGAGAACATAGGTCTCGTTCAAGGTGATTTCACCTGAAACGGTGTCGACTTCGGACACGTTAACCGGCACGCCCGTCGCTACATCCCAATACACATCCAAAGTATCGTTCTCCGCTCCTGTCACATTGCTCTGGATAGAGTGATCCGTCGGTCTCCCACCCATAGTAACGGTTTCGTTCGCCCACGACCCCGAGTTCGGATAGGTCGACTCGTCAACACTCAGGTTAGCAACAACTAAATTCCAATCTATCGCCGCATTCGCCTTGTTCTCCGTCTCGCCGGTCGACACGTCCACAGACACCGTCGTTCCTTTATCAGTCCCATTCTGGTACTGTCCCTCCAGCGAGTAAGTGACATTCGAACCAGTCACGTCCGTAACAGTCGCCGTAACGTTAGTAACGCCGTACGCCCGCCCACCGAGAATTTGAGCCTGAGAGCCAGACAGTGAAACATCATACTCAAAATAGTTCCCCACCTGAACACCTACACCCGAGTTCTGCGCACCTACCAGAGCCAACTGAGCTGAAAAAGCAAACATCATCAAAAGAACAAGCAGTCCTACAGGCACAAATTCCCTTCTCATCGTCTCAATCCCTAAACAATCCTTCCCTTTTAGCGCACTTGATTGTACCTAAACTTATTTAAGCGTTTGCGCACGCCCGCACACATTTGCAGAAAAGTTATAGCCGAACGAACAGCGACTGCTTCGATTGGACTTTAAAAAGCAGGTTATCATCTTCTTTCATCATGTATCACATGTTGCTGTATTATCCAAGGTTTGACAATAAAGCTGAAAAGAACATCGAGGCGTTTCGTGAGTATGACCCCTTTGTGGGTTCTTTGAAACCGCACATACCATTCATGTTCCCAGTGCCTTGCGATAAGGTTGAAGAAACGAAATTGACAGGGCATATTGAAACGGTGTTGAGAAATTGGAAACCTTTCCCCATTCAGATAAGAGGCTTCACGAAATCATGGGATCACTGGCTGCTTCTTCTACTGAAAAAGGGAGATGAAAATGCCATCGCTTTGCACGATGAACTGTACACGGGCATTCTATCGCCTCACCTGAGAAAAGACATCGAGTACATTCCCCATATTGGAATGGGATTATTCGTGAAAAAAACCGCAGAGTACGATGTTTTGGACCCAAAAAAAGTTGACTTCGATGCGAAACTGTATTCCCAAGCATTGAAAGAAGCGAAATCCCTAAAGATAAACAGCTTTGACACTGTTGACAGACTATTTCTAACCAAAATAAAAGTCAGAGTGAATAAATCTCTGCAAGCAAACGCACAATCAAGACATAACCTTGTAAAAACTGTCAGTTCAAAAGAAATCAAGTTACAGCATATGACTAATGCATGACAAGAGTTGCCCAACCACGACCAAACCAAAAACCCATTTTTTGTTGTAGCACGCGCCCACACACATGAACGCATACATGAAAAGAGAAAGATATGACTCTAATCCAAACTCACAGGAACATCTAATTGCGCGCTGGGGTTGGCGGTTTTTTCTGAACCATACCCCCAGCTCAATCGCCACAGCGGCTGCCAGAAAACCGATGCCTAATAGGCCAATCGAATCAGCGCGCGCCTTAGGATACTGCATCCCGATAAGACCCGCAAATTTTAGTCTAGTTTTCAGCTTGCGCTAACCAGTTAATCCTTGCTGCGCACTACTAATATACTGGTTAATTGAATATTAGCATGCTAAGGCATCCGGGACGCGGAAAGGATGAGCTACGAGGAGGAAATGGAAAAAGGAGTAAAAGAGCGCTCTTTGTCTTTTGAGATGTGGTTGAGACACGTTAAGAAAATGACTGGACAACAAATCTTTGAAATGAAAAATGAGGTCAATCGAGACCCTGCCAAGAACCGTGAACTGCAGGAAGAATACGAAAAGTGGAAGGCCAGCCGCGTTTAAACAGTAGTCAATTAATCGTCTGCGTCTAATTTTGCAACAAGCATAGGGCGCGCGATCTCTCATCTTCCAAATCAGCGCCCGCGCTTACGTAAGCTTTCATGCATGAATCCAATAAGGCGAGTTCCTAGCCCGCGTTGCACAGTTTTTGTGTGTTCTTTTGAGGGAACGCAGTGTTCTCCAGTGAGAGTTATTAAGTCAGAATGCTCCATGCGATACGTGGAGGCCTAAAGTTTGGTTAATAGGCTTGTAATCGGAAGTTTGTTGGCCTTAATTCTTGGTCTTTCAGTTGGGATGCCTGTTCTGTTCAAAACAGTCACTTTTGGAGAGCCGCCTAAAGTCTACGCCGACATCGTCTACGCCTACTTCTCACTTTTGCCCTCCAACCAGAGTGTTCCCGGACTGCAGCGGGAGCAATTTCTCTCGTTCATGTTCATTTTAAACGTGACCAACCTCTCAAACGAGGTCGTAGCGATAACACAGGCGCAAGCAGTGGCCGCTCCACAAATGGAATTCCTTCCCACCACGAGGAAAGGAAATCAGGTCATCGCCATCGCCAACGTGACAATCAGTAATCCGTACACCAATGAAAACGCGTCGTCCAACTTTGAATGGAGCAACGCCACGCAAGTGCGGTATCAAGACAACGGAAGCCTAGCCTTCGGGTTCGCCGACTCTATAGCAACAAGTTCACAAAATTATGAAGGCAACGAGTACTACTGGAACGAGAACGCTTCCAGGCTCCTGATTCTCTCGGGCATTCTCCAGCTTCCCCCGTGGGGCCTTGCCACATTGCAGAACAAAAACATCTTCGTGTTTTCCCACGTTGACGGAGAAGCCATCTCAAACAGCATCGAAGCCTACGGTGCATACGTGATAAAGGGAGTGCAACTGGAGAATTTCGGGGACCGCGAGTTTGTCTTCAACGAATTGTTTGAGGCTAACGAGACCTTGCATTTCGATCCAACTGGAGTGCCTTATGTCTCGGGGAACTAAGCCTTGGACACCGACGAGATTGAAGGCACCACTTTCAAGGTGTACCTTTACCTCGTGAAGGAAGCAAAGCCCTCAGGCCCCAGAGACGTCATGCGAGGAACAGCCCTCAGCAGCCCCAGCGTGGCTTACAGGCACCTGCAGAAACTCGAAGACCTGGGGTTGATACAGAAGAACAATTACGGACAGTACCTCGTGAAGGAGAAACAGACGTTCAAGGGCTATTTCTGGGTCGGCCGAAACCTCATGCCCCGACTAGTGTTCTACTCCTTCTTCTTCCTCGGCCTATGCGCGATTGGGATTGTTACTGTCGTGGTGCGCGTAATAATGGAGGAGGAGATTCAACTTGAACTTCTGTTTTTGATATTTGCGACGGGCGTTTCATCAATTCTATTCATGGCTGAAGGAATCGCGTTGCTCAGAAGGTTGAAGGAAAAGAACACATAACCATAACATAACATCAGGTTCATACGTGAAGGAGTTTCGCCAAAGCTGATAGATAGCGCTTAGTTAGCGCGTATTCCCTTTTCTTCTGCGACGTGTTAGAAGTGTGAGGTTAAATGGGATAGTGGAACATTAAACCATTCAACGATACTGTGAAGGCGTTATGTTTTGAATTGAGCGTGCTTAACGCAAGAACCTCAAAAACGATTCAGACAGGTTCGAAAAGAAGCGCGCGCTTCCAGATGGTCACCAGAGCTCCTTCAGTGGCTTCAACGTTTCTTGCCCTTTTCAGGAAGCTGCTGCCTCAACTGTTTCTTTTTCGCTTCTTTATCCCGTTCCATCTTTTTCTGCTGTGCGATTTGAGCGTTCTTTTGTTTACGTTTCAAGGCACTCGGCATAAACCTCAACTACAAATCAACTATAGATAAACAAGCTAAAACATATCTCTTTCGCACTGTTGAAGGAAGCCAATAATACCCAAAACTGACGCGCCCTTCCTTTCATTTCACTAAAGAAGCCAACTTTACAACAAAAAGAGAAAAAGAGTTTTGCAAGCTCCTTCATGGAGCTTAAGAAGTCTGCGTTTTGCTTTGCTTCTCCTTACGTTTTTTCCTTTTCTCGTCTCGCTCTTTCTTAGTTAACGGCTTTTCTTTTTTCGGCATTTATATTCCCAGAAGGTATAATATTCGCATTAGTGCCTTAATAATTTTGGCGCACGCGCTAAATCAACAATCAAGTTTGCAGAATAGGAAGGTGAGAAAAGATGAGCGAGAGAAGATACAACAGAAGCAGAAGCTACAAATGTCCATCATGCAGTCTAGAATTCAAGAGTGAAGGAGTACCGGGACACTGTCCACGATGTCACTCTGTAATTGAGATCAAAAGAAATAATAGGAGATAACAGCGCACGCTCGACTTCAAGATTCTAGACACATTGTTTATAAGAAACGATGCGAACTGTGGACGAAGCGTGTAAGAAGCAATTTTTGCACAGCGACTGAGAAGGAGTTGAGAGAGTTGACGTATGAAAGAAAAGAGATGCACAAGGCAGTTTGCGCTGAATGCGGAAAGGAATGCGAAGTACCATTCAAGCCCGATGGCAGCAGACCAGTGTACTGCCGAGAGTGTTACGCAAAGAGAGCACCCCCACGAAGAAATCGATATTAGATTAAGCAAACAGCTCTAATCTGAAACTGATTTTCCAGTTTCTCCATTCTTTTTTAGCACGCGCCGACGTTAATAGAGAAAATGGTGCGGACTGATTTTCTGTAATATAATACGAGGAAGGGCAGAGGAGCAACACCGCTATTTCTTAGTCTCATTTCGGAACCAACGGAAGTCTTGATGGCGCAATACATCATCGCCAAACGGTAGCGCGCGCCTCACAAACATTACGCGGATTTTCATTCAGGTTATACGCATTTTCCAACGATGTGCACACGCGATTGACAAGACTGTATCTTTGAATGGAAAAGATAACATTAAACCTATCAACGATATTGTAAATGCATTATCTTTTAGACTCTGATTTTCAACAAGTAGCCCACGCGTCAAATCTCCAATCCTATCAAACCTTTTTGGCACGAAGTGATAGTATAAATAGCCGTGCAACTAAAGTAACTATAGGTACCCTTTGGGAGGCCACCTACTTGTTTCCTCAAAAAAGAGGAACTTTAACGGTAGACAAAAACAAAGAGGAAGAGAAGAACACATGGGTCTGTCCTTCTTGTGGCCAAAGATACACAACGCCGCCGACAGCAGGAGCACACATCAAATGCCAAAACTGTGGGAGAACATTCTACACCGAAGGGATCGACGTGGAAAACCGCGAATCTCGAAAGCTCCAAGATGAAATACAAAGACGCAGACGAAGAGAAGTTGAAGCAGACAACGAAGACGAATGAAACCTAACGTTCGCGCGCGCTAGAAATGGGGGTCATGTGAAAATTCTATTGACACTGTGGGAGCAACGCGGATACTGTGAAATGTTTAAGTTCGTTATGCCACGTAAATAGCTTATCGTCACGAAGGTTTCGATAAAATGAAGTTCAACGCGTTTATCTTGATTAATGTGAATCTCGGCTGTGAAATTGAGGTCTTGAAAGCTCTAAGGAACGTTCAAGGTTTTGAAGAAGCCTTCTATGTCTTTGGCGACTTCGACATGATAGCAAAGGTAACCGCGAACACGATGGAAGAGCTCAACCAAACTGTGTCGCAAGTGAGAAAACTAGCAAATATCAAGTCAACATCCACAATAATTTCACGCGACCTATAGGCGTGCGCGCGAATTAGTAAGAAAGCCAGAATGGAGGAATTTATGTGCAAAAAATTATCACATTCTTGTGGTTCGACAATCAAGCTGAAGAAGCCGTGAAATTTTATGGTTCCAGTTTCAAGAATTCGAGGGTCCTGAGCACGTTGCCGCAACCGGATGGAAAGCTCCTGTCGATGACATTCGAGCTTGAGGGACAAAAGTTCATGGCCCTGAACGGTGGGCCACTGTTCAAATTCACAGAGGCTATATCGCTCTTCGTCAACTGTGAGTCGCAGGAAGAAGTTGACAACTTCTGGGAGAAGCTTTCCCTTGGCGGGGAAAAAGGAAAATGCGGCTGGCTCAAAGACAAGTACGGCGCGCGCGCGCGCTATCGTGGCAGATCGTCCCCACTATTCTAGGTGACATGCTGGCCGACAAGGATCATGAAAGAGCCAACAGAGTCATGCAAGCAATGCTCAAAATGACCAAAATCGACATCAAACAACTAAAACAAGCATACGAGGAACCAACTCAGATGCCACACTTATTATGAAATAGATTGCCGGGCACGCGACAATGAACTTGCTCTAAATCCCCTTGAAAATGAATAAGCCGTCTTGACTAATCGTGCATCAAGACAACCTCTCCGGGAGCGACCCAAATATCCCTATAAAACTCGAAGGTCCGCCAACCGAAAAGCCGCCAGAGCCCAAGAAAACTCAGCCTCCTAAAACCTTGCCCTTCAAAAACCGTTAGAGAAGCAATGTTCCTCCTCTGCACCGAAGCAAACACAGCCCCGGCCCCAGCACGCTTCAAGCACTCAACGCCAGCATCCACAAGCGCCGTTGCAATTCCTCTTCGACGAAAATGAGGGTGAACCGCAACCCACAATACGCAACCGAACTTGCCGCCGCCCACATGAACATCGATCAGTTTGACAAACCCAACCGCCACTCCCCCCTGCGTCTGACTCACGAACACTTGTCCCCCTTCTCGAATGCTATGCAGAGCGAAAAAACGCAGGAACGGTGAAAAAGACACGTCTATAATTTCCTTAAGCCCACTCGCATCACTCGGAATCATCGGTCTTATCGTTAACTCGGCATTCACCATAATCCCAATTGTTGAGTTAATAGTTATGGTATTATAAATTGGCCCCCCGAAACTTGCCTGATTAGCAAATATGACGTTTGCACATTCATTCGGCGTAAGTATTAAATAGTTAGAACTTCTAATTATTCGACATATAATCTATTAGAGGGTCTAATTAAAATGACCGTAACTCCTGAACAATCCGCCGGTGAACTTCTCGAAGTGGTTCCGATGCTTATGAAGGAAATTCGATCCCAGATGCGCAGCCAGGGAGCACCTGACTTGACTGTCCCTCAGTTCCGCACGCTAGCCTTTGTAAATCGCAACCAGGGTTCGCCGCTCTGCAAGGTGGCAGATCACATGGGTCTGACACCCCCTTCCGCGTCTACTCTTGTGGACGGCCTCATCAAGCGTGGCATGATGACACGAGAAGACCAACCTGATAATCGAAGACGTGTAAGACTAGTTGTCACAAGCCGTGGGAGGGCTATTCTGGAGGCCTCTCGCCGCGGAACCATGGCATACCTAGCAGAAAAACTGAGCAGTGTAAGCGCTGACAACAGAGAACTCATCGTCAAAGCAATGCAAGCCCTTCGCTCGGTCTTCACGAATAGCACACCAAAAGGAGCGTAGCCAAGCAAGACCATGCACACTCTCACGAAACAGTCCCTCACTCGCAGATTCGAACACCAAAAAGCCGCCGACGAATCGAACATTCACAGCAACCATGCGCCTAGCAAAGAGTGACCGGAAGCTGAATCTCGAAATAATTAACCTCAGCAAGAGGCTAGGCAAATTCACGGCTGTGGATTCCATCAACTTCGAGATGCTCGAAGATGAAATTTTCGCGCGCACCAACTAGGAGGAGAAAGGGTCTGATGTTTGAATGAGTGTCGCCAAACCGGTGCTAGATTGGATAGCCAAGATGAAGGTCAAACGTGGCGTCCTAGGTTCAGGAAAAGAATTCAGGACCTTCATGAAGTACAACAGGCCATACATCAAGCACTATGTTGGCATGACCGTGATAAGCGGCGTGAGGGCCGCCCTTTTCGCCCTGGAGCCCCTTTACCTGGCCCTGATCATCGACAAGGTAATCATCGGACATCAGTCGGCGCTTCTCCCAGGCCTAGTCCTCAACACGATACTCGCGGTCATGGGCGTCGGACTGCTAACCTTCGCTGAGTCGTTCATGAACAGCTACGTCGCCGAGTGGCAGACAAGAGACATCAGATCGGACTACTTCCAGTCGCTCGAGGAGAAGTCTTTCGCGTTCTTCGACTCCAACGCAGTCGGCGACCTCGTCTCCCGCGCCACGATGGACCTCCAGGCAGTAAACAATTTCGCCGGCAACTGGCCGACCAGCGTCACCGACTCCATCTTCGTAATCGCCGCTTGCCTGCTCGTCATGATCCCGATAAACCCCGTGTTGACGCTGCTGACCCTTGCCCCCATGCCCCTCATCATGTACCTTCAGTTTAGGCAGTTCACCCAGGTCCGACCATTATTCATGAGAATGATGCTCATCCTCGGCAAGCTCGGCGCCTACATCCAGCAGAACATCATCGGCATGAAGAACGTCAGGATATTCAGGAGGGAGGAGGAGATGAAGGATGGCTTCAAGCAGGTAGAGTCGAAGTACGTCGCAACCGCCATCTCCGCCGGGAGACTGCAGGCCTTCTACACGCCCTCACCTCAAACAATCCTCCAGATCGGCATAACGTTCGTCTACGTGTACGGCACGAGCCTCCTCTTAGGGCCGAGCCCAATCCTCCTGGTAGGCAGCCTCATACTATTCGCCACGTACATGCAGAGAATCGTCCCTCAGCTCAACTCGTTTGCCAACGTCATCGGTTCCTGGGTAAACGCCTCCGCAAGCCTCGAACGAATGGAGGAGATGGAAGATACTCCAATCGACGTCAAGGACTCGCCCAACGCCAGGGACATCACCATCGAGCGGGGCGAAGTCGAGTTCAATAACGTCTACTTCGGTTACGTTAGCGGCATCAACGTGCTAAGTGACATCAGCTTCAAAGCCGAAGCCGGGGAGAAGATAGCTATTCTCGGATGCACTGGCTCCGGCAAAACGTCTCTCGTCAACCTCATTCCCAGGTTCTACGATGTCAAGTCCGGAAGCATAAAGATCGACGGTGTAGACGTCAGGGATTTCAAGCTTGCCTCCCTCCAAAAACAGATAGGACTAGTGCTGCAGGACGTCCTCCTGTTCACAGGCACCATCTACAGTAACATATCCCTAGGCAAACCTGACGCGACCCTGGAGGAGGTCATAAACGCCGCGAAGCTCGCCAGGATACACGACTTCGTCGACTCCCTCCCAGACAAGTACGACAGCGTGGTTGGCGAGAGGGGCATAACCCTCTCTGGCGGACAGAAGCAGAGGGTAACCATTGCCAGGGCAATCCTGACGAATCCAAAGATACTCATCCTCGACGACTCATTATCCTTCGTCGACGCCAAGACCGAGCAGGAGATCCAAGAGGCACTCGAGGATGCGATGAAGGGACGCACGACCTTCATTATCGCGCAGAGGCTCTCCACGATCAAGAACGCCGATAAGATACTGGTGCTTGAGGATGGCAGAGTCGCCGAATTCGGGACCCACAGCGAACTCATGGCCAAGGCGGGCATCTATAAGAGGGTGTATGAGACCCAGTTCCTCGATAAGACCCCCGCGTGGGACTTGGAGGTGCCCTAGACGTCGATCGGCAGCGGTGGAGGGGGGCCAGGGGGACCCGGCGGTTACGGCGTGTTCTCGACGATTGGCGAAGCTCAGAAGAAGCGAAACACTAGAGACAGGGATCTTCTTCTCAGGCTTTACAGGTACGCGGTCGGCAACCGGAGAAACTTTATCATGGCGACCATGGCCCTCATCGCCAATTCGGCGACAACCGTGATGGTGCCCTTCATGAGTAAGCTTGTGGTGGATGACATAATCACTCCCATGAACATGGCCGGCTTCGTCTGGTGGGTCCCCGTCTTCTTGGCCATAACGGCCGGCTACTACTACACGCAGTACGTTTCGACGTGGCAGATAAGGATCCTCGGCGAGAACACCGTCGCCAGGATAAGACAGGACATAATGTCCAAGCTGCAGATCATCTCGCTCAGGTACTTCTCCGAAGGAGAGACGGGGAGAATAATAGCCAGACCCATCAACGACGCAAACAACGTCAGGATATTCTTCAGGATGGGGTTCACCAGCATTATATCGAACGCGGGATCCCTCTTCTTAGGCATCGGCATAATATTCGTCCTAAACGTGAGACTTGCTCTGCTCGCCGTAGCGGTCATGCCCGTGGCGGCCATAGCAACTTACTACCTCGGATTTCTGTCGAGAAAATACAATAGGACTGCCTTCCTCGAGACGTCGGGGATGATTTCGACCATGCAGGAGAGTCTCTCTGGGATGAAGGTCATTAAGGCGTTCGTCCAACTGGGCAGGTTCAACAAACGCTTCAACGACGAGCAGGACAAGGTCGTGAAGCAGCGGATCCTAGCCGTGCTCGTCTCATCAATCTACCAGCCGGTTGCCTACGCCATCAGAGTCGCTGGAACAGCAATCGTTCTCTGGTACGGGGCGATCATGACGATGAACGGCCAGATAACCCTGGGAACATTCGTCGCCTTCACCGCGTTCCAGATCATGTTCTTCAACCCTATCCTAGCACTCGTCCAAGCGTACGATCAGTACCAGCAGGCCATGTCCGCGACCGAGAGAATGTTCGACCTCATCGACACAAAACCAGAGGTGGAAGATCCGCCGGATGACACGGCAGCTCACGTTGGAAAGTCCGAGAAGCTCAACTCAGAAAACGTCACCTTCGGCTACGACCCCAAGATACCCGTCATAAACGACATCAACTTCGAGATAGACCACAAGACACCGAAGCTCGCCATAGTCGGACCCACCGGCGCGGGAAAGAGCACTATCATCAACCTAATAGCAAGGTTCTACGACCCGCTCAAAGGCGATATAAGACTGAATGACCAAGACATCAAGAACCTAAGGATCTCCGACCTGCGCAGCCACCAAAGCATCGTCCTCCAAGACTCATACCTATTCCCAATGTGCATCAGGGACAACATCCGCTTCGGGATGCCCGAGGCGACCGATGAAATGGTCATCGAAGCGGCCAAGATGGTGGGGGCCCACGAGTTCATCATGAACCTCCCTGGAGGATACGACTACATCATCCAAGAGGGATCTTCAAACATCTCCATCGGCCAGAGGCAGCTAATCAGCTTCGCAAGGGCGATCCTGGTCAACCCAGACATCCTCATCCTAGACGAGGCCACGTCCAGCATCGACCCCTACACCGAACTCGTTATACAGAACGCCCTGAAAAACCTGCTGTCCAACAGACTAGTCATCATCATCGCCCACAGACTCTCAACCATAAGACTCTGCGACGAGATCATAGTAATCGATCACGGACGCATAGTAGAATGGGGAACCCACGAAGAACTCATGAAGGCAGACGGAATATACTCCTCTTTCTACAAGATGCAGTTCAAAGAAGAGAAGGGAATCAACATCGACTATGGATATCCATCCTAGCATCCCCAGAGCAGGCTCATTCAGCAACCCTTCCGTCCACAAGCGCGCGAATTAGCTGTTCAGTAGCGCGCGAGTGAAAATTATCATGAATGACTGTGAAGGAGAAGCTAAACGCGAAGCCTTGAATGCGGGAGTAGTTGATCTGCGATAGAAGGAATTAGCCGCAGAGTTTGAATACAACAGCGTTCCAGTTGAGATTGACAAATGATAGAAGGAAAAAAACAGATGCAGTTTAGAGATTACGTAGAGATTGTTCTGTACCCTTCTTATCGTAGGTTGCCGCTATTTCTCAGGTTGCTAATTCTGAAAATTCTAAGACAGATGATTTACGGCTCAATACTCTGAATTTTTGGCCGACGCTTTTTTCTGTCCGACGCACCCCTTACAGCCCTTTCCAAGAGTTAGCAGGAACCGCTAACATTCTCCAAGGTACTTTTTTAGTTTCGCGCGCGTTACAGATTTAGCAGCTTTTGTCAACTCTGAAACAGCGCGCGTTAGTCAGAATCAGAGATTTGAGACGAATTCTTGAAGGTCGCCATCTGGTTAGCTGATTGTTATTTGTATGGGCGTTGTTTCCAGAGTGCTGTTCTCGTCTATGAAGAAGGGAGGGCCAATTCTTCCAACAATATAATATGTTCCGGGCGAAACTGGAATGCCCTCTGAATCTAGGCTGTGGCTAAACGTCTGCTGCCAAACAAGGGTACTGTTCAGATTCTCTCCGGGATTTAGCGTTTCAAGAACGATAAACATCGGAATAGCTCCGCCTAGCCAAATGCTTGTATACCAGTAGATGTTGCTGTTTGTGGCATTGTAAACGTGAAAGTCAAACTGATTGCCATCGGGACCCAACCCAAAGCTTACTGTTTGGTTGCTGTTGTTGGTGATTGTGAGCAGTATGTTTATCGGCTCGCCGAGGCTGTAGTTGGTTTTTTGAAGCGTCATGCTGAGTTGTAAGCCAAGCTGTTGGTTAAGGCCATCCACCGTGTCACTGTACAGGCTGCCGTTTATCCAATTCAGATAGTAGGTCTGCGAGTAACTGTCAAAACTGATTGTTCCGTTGATTGCGACCATGCTTCCAACCGTCCATGGGTTAATGGGCAACGTTGATGCAAGTTGACCGTTAAAAGTCAAGTACACAAAAGAACCAGTCAGATTCGGAAAGAAGCCTGGATTAATGCTCGCCACAGTCATGCCGAGGATGATCGCGCTCACATTAGCGTAGCCTAAGCTACCCACCACGGTGTAAGTCGTGTTTGAGTACAGTTGTTTCTGCAGATTCGCAACCTGAGAGGTCAGGAAATTAATCGTAGAGTTTTCAGAAGCAACCTGGCCCTGAAGATTTGCCACTGTAGAGTTTAACTGAGAAACCTGATTGTTCAAAGACGAGATCGTGTTGCTCTTGTCGTTTATCATCAACGTATACGCTGCAACCACACCCACCAAGCAGGCTACTAAAATGATACAGATTATTCCAAGCGCAATAAGGACACCCTTTCTAGCCATTTTCGGTTCCTTTGTTTCACTCACGCTTCACACCCATTATAACACAAGCAACGCGAGATATAAGACCAAGCCTTAGAACATCACATTCCAGAGCCTGGTACGATTTCAAAAACAGCATCGATAAACATGAGAAGCGCGCGCTTGAAAAAAATCAAACCAAAGGCCTGATTCTTCTATAGATGAACCTGACAAACAAGTAAAAGAAGAACACTATGGTTGTTATGAAGAAACTTACTGGGTACGGCGTCCAAAACGCGATAAAGAGCCCCGACCACGTTGCTATCAGAGCGATGGCTACAGAAATAATTATGACCTGCCTCGGTCGTTTTGCCAATAGTTGAGCAGTTGCAGCTGGAGTAACCATCAATGAGAAAATGAGAAGAACACCAACTACTTGAACCGCAAACGACGTTGCAACCGCGACAAGGAGCATGAAAATCAGGCCCAGAAAAGATACGGGTATTCCTTTTGCTTCCGCCACATCTTCGTCAAGCGATGCAAACAGGAGAGGTCGATATACCGCTGCGGTGAGGATCAGAACTATCACGGCAGCACCGAGGGTTAAAAAGACATTGCTGAGACTGACTCCCAGTATTTCTCCAAACAATATGGAGTACGCCTCCTCTGCATAACCGGTGTAGAGGCTGAGGAACAACACACCCAGGCCAAGCGTGAATGCTAGAACTATTCCGATCTCAGTGTCGCGATTGGCGGCGCGCTTACCAAGTGCGGCTATCCCTGCTCCGCCCACGGTTGTGAAAAGGAGAAGACCGTAAACCGGGTTGACCCCGACAAGTACAGCCGCAGCTGCCCCAGAGAAACCTATGTGGGATAATGCGTGCGCTGCGAATGATGAACGGCGCAAGACAACAAAATAGCCCACGATGCCCGCGATGATTGCAACTATTGTTCCTGCCTCGTAGGCATGTTGCATGAACGCGAATTGAAAAATCCGTTGTATGTCGACCCATGGATTAATGCTGAAAGAAGTGGGAGTTGTCATTCTGGTTGACACCTGTGGTAATCTTCAATGCCTATTACTGCAATGTTTCCCCTAGAGTCTCGCATAACCTCAACTTGACCTCCGAACAAAGCCGAGAGACTCGCTGATGTCAGGACCTCTTGCGGCGTCCCAGCAGCCACCTTGCCGTTAGCGATGTAGACTACTTTGTCGAGATACGGCAAAATAGGGTTGATGTTGTGGGCTATTAAAAGTACCGTTACGCTGCGTGATCGAACTACACTATTTATGAGCTGTAGCAACTCTCTCTCGCGCATCATGTCAAGATTCGACAAGGGTTCATCGAGCAACAGGAGAGTGGGCTTGCTTACCAGCGCCTCGGCCAGAAATATCCTCTGAATTTCTCCGCCCGACAATACGCCGAGAGAGCGATGGGCAAAATTTGTAGCTCCAACATCTTTCAGCGCGTCGAGAGCGGCTTTGTGGTCGTCGTGGGACAGGCTGAATCCCCACGTTTTGCCTGAGAATCCCAATCGTACAAGTTCAAGAGATTCAACATTCGTATCTTTGTCGAATGCATGACTCTGAGGCACGTAACCAATCTGCTGATTGCCACGCTTGGGCGTTTCACCGAATATCTTGATTGTTCCGCTGATGGGCTGTTGCAAGCCAAGGAGCAAACGAAACAGAGTCGTCTTGCCCGCTCCGTTAGGACCGATAACCGCTACAAACTCCCCACGATTAATGGTGAAATTGGCGTCATGCCAAACCATGCTACCTGGGTAGCCGGCCACCAGATTTTTGGCCGTGATGATCTCGTATTGTGCGGTCATTTTTAGCTTCCAAGGGCTGGTTGGTTAAGTGCGTTTTGAATATCGAGTAACTCAGCGTTCATCCAGACTTGGAACGCGACATCCTTCGGCTGGACAGTTTCTGTCACTCCAACGATTGGGATGTTATATTGGGCAGCCAGCGATTTGATGCTCTGCGTGAGCGGAGTCACCGTTTGCTCGTTGTAAACCAACATAACGATAGTTCCATTCGTAATGAGATTATCGAACTGTACGATGCTCTGCGCTGGGGGATCGTTTCCTTCGGCAACGGCTTCCATGAATGCAGGAGGAGACACGAGGTCGAGACCGCAGGCGGCTGCCAAATACACGAATATGCTCTCCGTAGATGCTACTTTTGCGCCTGCAAAGTCTTGCCGTATCTCATCGATGCGCCCGTTGTACACCGCAAGCGATGCGTTCAATGCAGCATACTGCTGCGTGTAGTATGAAGTGTGAGAGGGATCTATGGAAACAAGGTCCTGGTACATAGCGTTCACCGTTTCATTCACATAAGTAGGACTGTACCAGAAGTGCGGATTGGCACCAACTGTTTGGCCAATGAGTTCCTGCACGTTTAAGACTACTTGATGCGGAGTATCGCTTGCGGCTATAAGCTGTAGAGCCCAATCGTCGTATCCGGCTCCATTAACGATTACCAATTGCGCGTCTGCAATTGCTATGGCGTCAGCAGTATTGCTTTCGTATTCATGAGGATCAGCATTGGGGTCCGTAACAATGCTTAGCACATTAACACGTGCTCCGCCAAGCTGAGACACCAGACTGCCCCAAAAATTTTCAGCGGCAACTATCTGCAACTTTGTACCAGTTGAATTTGAACTCGATGAGGATCTACCTAAGATATAAGAACTTGCCAATATCGCTGCAACCAAGACCACAACTACCAAAACCACAATAGCCACATACTTAATTTTCTGCAATCACAACGCTCTCCACAAATCTTCCTTTACCCGCTATTATTGATTTCTGTTATCGATAAGAAAATATATAAATATTATTGATTGTCATTATCAATAAGAGAACATGCCAAAACTATCGAGAAAGACAAAACAGAAAGAACTTCTGAAATCAGAAATTGAAAAAATCGACACCTTCTTCACCGCCGACGACTTGCTCAAAAGAATCAAAGAGAAAGATAAAGAAATAGGCATAGCCACAATTTACAGGTTTTTGAACGATTTAAAGACTGAAAGAAAAATTCATTGCTACTCTTGCGACGGAAGAACCACATACTCCAACGACAAAAAGAACCACTGCCACTTTGTGTGCATGAAATGTAACAGTCTGACACACTTTGACGTTGACAACATCGACTTCGTCAAGAAGAAGATTGACGGTGAAATGTGCCATTTCCAAATAGAAGTCCATGGAATCTGCAACAATTGCTTAAAAAAAGAATAATCAAGCGCGCTCCCAGTTCGTTCGTTTTTAGGCCAAATTTACATATCTCGCCCGAGAAGATAGATCAGGGCGCGCTGATCGTCATCGATTATCGCACTAAACTTTAAACTCCAAACTAAAACCAGAAGGGATAGAAGATAAAAATTCGTAAATTCTCGGGTGACATCCGAAAATAGGCATAAAATAGATCTTATTTGAGAATTAGAAATATGCCGAGGGCCGGGTTTGAACCAGCGACGACTCGGTCTTCAGCTTCGCCCCCAACGCATAGAAATGCGATGAGTCGAGCGCTCTCCCAGGCTGAGCTACCTCGGCACTCTGAAATACCTTGGATACTTTACTCAGTTACGTTTTTTCGGGAATATTAACATATCTTTTTGATAGAGATATTAGAGGCCGCTTCTAACAATGTTTTGATTTCCTCGGGTTTTTCAGTCACGTTGAAGGACCTATCGTTGGTGCGACCCACCGCTAATAGGGCGGCCTGATGTGAGATCTGCGAAAGTTAATCAGTCAAAGTGCTGGAGTAAACATCAGAGGGGCGATTAATGGCGCAGTATAACATCGGAACCGGCGGCTGGGCCTACTTCAATGTTCAAGGCAAATCCCCATTGAAGGCGTATTCCAAAATATTCAACTTCGTAGAAGTGAATTACACTTTCTACGAGTACCCGACTCGGAGAATGGTTGAACACTGGCGAAGGATAGTTCCGAAAGATTTCACGTTCACCATCCGATGTCACCGAGACCTCACACACAGAATAGGTTTGAAGCCTGTCGAACAAGCGTACTACGTTTTCAACCGGATGATCCAATTCTGCAAAGTCCTTGAAGCCCCGTTCTTGCACTTGGAAACGCCTAAGAGCTTCAGCCCTGAAAAACCCGCCCTGGAACAAGCGAGGGACTTCTTTTCAACAATCAGTCTCAAAGGTGTACGGCTAGCGTGGGAAGTGAGAAGCAAAATAACCGAAGAAACCGAGAAGCTGATGCAGGATTTTAGCATAGTGCACAGCGTTGACTTATCAAGAGAACAACCAGCCCACAGCTCAGATACGGTGTATACGAGGCTGTTCGGAAAGGGCGAACATAACATTTACCAATTCACGGACGAGGAATTAGTAGACATCGATCAAAAAATAGCGAAGTCGGAAGCCAAAACTGTTATCGCCTCTTTTCACGGAGTGAGAATGAACACGGACGCCTTGAGGTTGAAGCAATACAAAGAATCGGGAATCTTTCCGACGGTCACACCATTCGTTGGAGCAGAATCCGCCCGTTCAGTTCTGCAAGAGGACGCCGTGTTCCCCTCTTCAAAACAAGAATTGATCGAAGATCAAGGCTGGAAGATTATCGATCTCACAACCGACAAGAGGGTGCGCCTCTCAGAAATGCTCGCAGGAATCCCCGAAAGAATCTACAACAGCATAGACGAGGTCATTCTAACGCTGGAGACGAACTTATGAACAAGAACAACATAGTTCTCGGCACTTCGGGATGGAGCTACGAAGAATGGGAAGGACCATTCTATCAAAAAGGAGAAAAAAGGAAGCTCAGAGCCTACAGCAAAGTATTCTCAACAGTGGAAATCGACTCAACATGGTACCGGGTCCCCACAAAAGGAACAGTCATCGGATGGCTGAAATACTCACCATCAGAGTTCGTGTACACCGCCAAGATGCCCAAGCTCATCACCCATGAGAAAAAACTAGGCCTCAAAGGAAACATAAACGCAGATTTGAAAGCCTTCTCAGAAATAATGCTGCCTCTCCAACAGAGCGGAAAACTTGGCTGCCTTCTCATCCAGCTCCCCCCGAGCTACACCTACAACCCTGAGAATCTGGAGTCCTTCTTTCAAATGCTCGACCCAAGGTTCAGGTTCGCCGTCGAGTTCAGACACCTTTCCTGGATGAGAGAAGAGACCTGGCAACTCCTAAAAAAGCACAAAATCGCCTACACCAATGTTGACGAGCCGCTGCTACCACCAGACATCCACCTGACAACCGATTTTTCATACTTCCGATGGCACGGCAGAGGAAAAAAGCCCTGGTTTGACTACCGGTACACCGAGAAAGAGCTAGACGAATGGATCCCCAGGCTGGAAGAGGCCGCAGGAAAAATCAACAAGGTCTACGGATACTTCAACAATCACTTTCACGGATACGCCCCTGAAAACTGCCTATACATGATTCGAAAACTCGGACTAACCACAGAACAACAAAAAAAGATTGAAGAAAGAACACGAGCAAAACAAGCAAACCTAAACGACTTCTTCAAAAGCTAGCTGCACCAGGAACTCGGATAATTCTTGCCGAGTCTCCGAAAAAGCCAGAAGCCCACCTGAACTCACTGTTTACGTCCCTTTAGGTTTTCACAAGAGTAAGCTCAAAATCGCTCATTCTCAACCCGAATTGCCTAACCACTCGCATTACCCACTCATGCACCGCGAGAACGAGAAAAACAAAGACAGAAAAGAGAGGAATTGTGCGGAGGACTTCTCCGTTCAGAATGAGCCTGAGCCACGCCAGCAACCGTGAAGAAAGAGGTGCAAGCTTGTTTCTCCTTTCTGCATAAGGGAGAAGGGAAAGAAGAACAATGTAAGTGTCTCGCTTGCACCTCTTGTTGCGCCAATCTGGACACGATTGCTTAAAAAGTTTATGACACATTGTTTCATAGTTTCACCAACCCATGCTGTTCCCATTGCAGCCTGAAGGGAAGGACGCATGGCATCGATTCTCAGAACACGTGATTCCGATTTGATTCAAAAACGCCGGAGAGCGGTCGACAAGGATTTTGACAAGCGACTAGAAAAGCAGAAAATGAATAACACCGTAGCCGATTACGGCGAACACTAAAGAGATTAAAGTCAAAAGAACCCTGTCAATCTTCTGCTCCTCTTCCAATTTTCCATCAATACAGGAGAGGCTCATGTTGCTCACATCTCTCCTGTTTAAAGCCCTCAAGGAAAGGCTTTATGAAGCCAAAATACTTATTTCAGAACCCTGAATCCGCGTGGCTCAAACGCTCTAAAGTCTAGGCGGGCTCGTAGTCTAGCTGGCTAGGACGTCGCCCTCACGCAGTCTAAATGCTGGAGGATGCGGCGAAGATCCCCGGTTCAAATCCGGGCGGGCCCACCAAGTGTTTTCCTGTTGAACGTGGAAATGACAATGTTTATTAAATATTAACATTTAATATACAAATTCACGGGTTGAACAGTATGCACAAAGGACAAGACTTACAGGAATCTGATGAAGACTGCCCCAAAAAACCGGGCGAAAAAGGCTTCGCATGCGACGAATGTGGAAGAACGTTCCAGAGACCGATCTTAGCAACAGTTTTGACAGGCGATCAACCGCAAACCTACTACGCGTGTCCACGATGCATGACCAAGGTTCAAGGCTTCAAAGTGGAATCGAAAAAAAATGAAGAAGATACCACAATTTTGACCATGGAATCCCGGACGTTGAAGACAGAGCCAGAAAGCACCGTCAAATGCGCACATTTCTTCGGTTACCTACACAAACATCAAAAGAACACGCCTTTTCCAGACGAGTGCCTAACGTGTGAGAGAATGTTTGAATGCATGCGCCACTGAAAAGACCACGCAAGACTCATTGGAAAAGTTGAGGAATAAATACTTCTAAATGAAACCGTTCCCTCATAGCCTACGTCGACGCTCGGACCTTTTTCCAAAATCAGGTTTTCACTGCCTTATCCTGCTAGTAACCATCAGGGGTCTGTCCGTCATAAGTTCTTCATCTCATAAATCAGACTGGGACGGCTACATCATCCCCCATACCTTAGCAGCGTTCCAGACAAATAAACTGTTTGCGAATGTTTTTTTCCTGAAAGAGGGTAAATTTATGCATTGTTTCCAAACCGGTAATATTGCACATTTCGGAAGCAGTTGATGCTTTCATTTCCATATATTTTCAACAACTCGTGAGCATGATGCATTAGATTGCGCCAGCGATGCGCTCGAATAGAAGATTCTTCTATAACAATCTTCCACAAGGATTATGTAACTCTTCAAGAGAGTCTTCAAAGGAAGGAGAAGGGAAGAAACAAAAGCAAGGCGAGGGAAAAGACAGGGGAGAAAGGAAGAAGATTTTCTGTCTTTCCCTCAACCCTATGCAGTATTTTATGCAGCTTTTTACTTAAGTCGTTGTCGCTTTCTTTGGACGTGCTCTTCCTTGCCTTGCGAACTAGATTGGAGCAACATTCGAGGGGAAAAGTCAACTATTAAGCAGGAGAACAGAGATGCATGCGCCGGCGCATGCATCCGTTGCATATAAGCGGTAAGCTAGGGGGCTAAGCATTGAACCTTGAACCATCAAAGCTAGATATCAGCGATTGCATTCTCGCCTATCACACCTGTCTAGAATGAAGCCCCAAGGAACTGTAAACGAATCGAAGCGTCCGCATCTTGAAAGAATGCTGAGTGGCTATCCAAGACGAAAAAGTGCTAGAAAGCCGAATGGTCGTCCAGTCTCTTTTGAAGAGCTTTTATTGTACCTGAAACTGCTAAGACGTGCATGGCCACGGGCTTTTTTCCAACCTGGCTTATTGATGCCAAAGCGGTTCGAACCATTTCAAGCGTCGTGTGCCCAGTGCGAACAATCGCCAACTTATTGGCCGCGTCATAGTCAATTAGACTTAAGCCAGCTTGGCTTGCACCGTACTCCCCGAAAAGCTTGGAAACAGCCCCCCATACGGCATCCATAAAATCGTGGGAACCTAACGTTTCTTCGGAGTCTATTGACACGGCCAGATAGCGACGCTTCAGTACCTTCAACTGTTTCTTCCTCTTCTGATGATCATTACTCCAGGAGCGACAAACCTTGAACTGAGCTTCTCCCTGTTCCTTTTCACTATTGCCATGGGATTTTTGGAAACCGCCTCACAAGCCTCCCCCTTAGACAAGTCGAAAAGCGATGCCAACGCCGCAAGCTCCCTCGGTCTGCGCATCAGCATCTCATCTGAGATTCCACTCGATATCACGACTGGAACATGAAATTCTCGAGCTGTGGCCGCTTCCCGACGCAAACTCGAAAGAAGCCTTATCCTTGCGGGTCCTTCCAGCGTCAACAATAGTTTCACGTCTATTTCAAGGGAAGCCAAACAGTTTGAGGCCAATTCAGCTTCGGCCGCATCGAAGAAGCCTCTGCGAAAGTCGGGTTGAGGAAAGTTTAGCAGGTCCACACGACGGTCTTTTGCCGCTTGTCTTGCAACACTTTTTGATTCGCACATCACGGCGACCACATCGAACCTGCGTCTGAGTTTCCGCAAGAAGCCGATGAGCTCTTCCGGCGTGCGGGGTCTCAGATCCACGCGGGACGCAAAGTCCATGTTGCATCTGTCACAAGTTTGCCGTGCCTGCCTAATCTGCTCTTCAGAAAACTTTCTAAACGGAACTGCAATCAATGTGTAACCGAGTTTCGACGCTTTGCCTACTGCACGTGAAAACAGCTCCATCTTGTCGCCGTCTGCGCAGAGATGCAGATCCGAGTAAACCCGTTTCATGGCAGCAACCCGAATTTTCTGCAGATGTCTATCACTTCTTCGACACTGGGTTTTCTGAAGTGCATTCGCACATGTATGGGATCGGCTGAGCCTAATCTAAACTCGCCCAGGTAAGCAGATTGTTTGTCGAGGCGTAGGAACAGGTTTCCACTTTCCACGTGCTGAGCGATTTCGCTGTTGAGAGCTTCTTTGTCCACTATGCTTAGGCTTGAAGCAAGCCTCTCAAGAAACATCCGAGCGGCCTTTTTGTTCTTGATTCGCGCTTCGAACAGCGTTATTGGGTTTCCATGATGCCCCGTCAAAGCCGATTTGTTGAAAGTGACGGTATCTGCCATTTCCGTTGGCAGAATGTTGCGGACAGCTTTCAGAACTCTTTCCAAGTCTTCCGTTGCATGGGCAAAGACTCGCACGTCAACGTATGCAATTGGAGCCACGGAAGACAAAAACACATCACTAGACCCTGTTGGCGCGTATCAGCTTTTAGGTTTTCTTCTTTGGCTTTGGTTTGGGAGCCGTCTTCGGCTTTGGTTTGGAAGCTGCCTTCGGCGTTGGTGTAGGAGCGGGCTTCGGCTTTGGTTTGGAAGCGAGTCTCCTATCCCGAACGAGAGCCTTGGCATCCTCAACGTTCTTGTCGTGGGATGTTTTTCTCTTATCATCCACGGGTAGGCCGAGTCTTACGGCTTCTTTCAGGTTGGATCCAGCCTTTTTCAATTCTTCTCGGCTGAAACCCCTTCCGAACCGTTCTTTCCCATCGTTCTTGAAAATTTTCGGCCTTGGTGTCGTCACGGATTATTTTCCTCCCGCCCCAGCTTTCAAGCTGGGCCTAACCTTTTCCGCTCCGCGTCCTCTTCTTCTCAGAGCCCTGACCTTCTTTCCTGCACTGGTTAGGCTTCTTAGCGCTCTTCTGCGGTGTTGCCTCTGGCCTATCCAGCTGATGTTTTCATCAGCCTTTATCGCCGGATGATGCGGGTCAACCATTATCACTTCAAACCATTTTGAAACGCCGTCTTCCCCAACCCAGTAAGAGTTCAGAACTTCAAGGTTAGGAAACTTTCTTGCGACTCTTTCTTCGGCGATCAGCCTCAGACTTTTGGAAGGCTTAAACTTTTTGACACCCATCCGTTTCGGCCTTCTGCCCGCCTTAGGCCTCTGCTTTCGCATTCCCCCTCTTCTGATGCGAACGCGCGCCAACACGAAGCCTTGCTTCGCCTTGTATCCCAGCTTTCTAGCCTTGTCTAAGCGTGTAGGTCTCTCCACGCGGGTTATAACCGACTGCCCGCGCCATTCAATCAACCTCTGACGCATCAACTGGTCGACATAGGATTTCTCATGCTTAGCCCATGCCTCAGCAATGTATTTGTACGCCAATCGTTTCCACCTTAACACTAGTTTACGGTTCAGCCTTTACGGCCACATCCCTGCGGACATCAATCCGCCAGCAACTTTGACTCATAGCATCAAGCAACAAAATAAACCTTTCCAGAGCGCACGAAAATTGACTGCTCCACATTGAGAGGTAGCCATCGCATGCGCACAGAGTCTTGGAAGCGAGAAGGACCTACTTCACGACTCTTGAATTGGCTTCTTTAAAAATGTTTAATGTCTGCAACCGCCACTTTTCAAAGTCCTCTGGAGCAACGGGATACGTCTTGTAGTGGGCTTTAACTTGTTTCATCATGTTCACCGTGAGGCGCAACCTGTTCAGGAACCTTATTCTCTTCAACCCTTTGAAAACGCGTTTTGCAGTCTCCGAAACGTTCAGATGAAAGTCTTCGCCCATACCGGCCTTCAGAACATCCTCTTCTTTCAGTAGCTGATAATTCATTCCATAGTTGAGGTCTTCGTCACGGCTCTTCAGGAGGAGCAAACGGAAAATGTCGAGACTGGCTTGTTTCGCTCCGTACATTTCCTCGTACCTGCAATTGTAAGGCCACAGTGCCTTCCTGCTGAAGTCATCTTTGCTGGAGGCCTCGATGATGGTTTTGCCGATAAGGTAGCCGCTGAGCATTGACGGGCCTATGCCCCCGCCGTGGATCGGATTGACCAGACAGGCTGCGTCGCCGACTATTGCCACTCCGTTGCCCACCATGTTATCAAGAGGCCTACGCGTAGGATCGTACCACGCGCCCCCGTCCAAAAGCAATGATCCCTCGAACATGGGTCTCGCCAGAACATGCTGGTAAAACTGGCTTTTGGGGTTCGGAAAATCCCCCCGCATGCAAATCCCCACGCCCGCGTTGACTCTCGCCCCGCTTTTGGGAAAAATCCAACTGTAACCTCCTGGGCTAATCCTCTGATTCAGATAGATTTCGCAGTACTTTGTATTTTCAGTTTCCTGCCTGAGCTGCCGTATTTCGCGATAGCACGCTTCAACATCTTCGTTTGCAACGTCGTTTTCGATTCCCAATTCTTTTGGAAGCTTTTTTCTGACAACGGCCACAAACCCACTCGCATCCACTAGTACTTTGCTCTTCAATCGGACGTCTTTGCCAGTCTTAAGATTTTTGACCACGACGCCATTTACATAATTCTTTTCAATGAGCGGTTTCAGACACTGTGTTGAATCCAGCAGGCTTGATCCTTCATCGAGCGCTTTTCTCAACAGCCATTGCCCGAAAAGGTGTCTATTCAGCAGATAGCCCACAAAATCCTCATGTTCAATGGTGAAGACCGTCTGCAGATCGGGTGAATATATCTTGATGCCCTCGATTCGCTTCTCAAGTTCACCGCCCTGCGGCTTTTCCAAACCCAAAGCTTTCAGATGATGCTCGCCCAACGCGTCGCCGCAGACTTTCTCTCCAATCTCCTCGCTCTTCTTCCTCTCCACCATACAGACTTTCAAGCCTGCCTCACCTGCGGTTTTCGCCGCCAAGCATCCAGCGGTCCCAGCCCCAACAACTATAACATCAAATTCTTCCAAACCCACACACACTCAACGGTTCAAATCTAGTTCGCATATAGAGACTCATAACTTTTGCTGAATCTTCACATACGTACTTGCCATTCGCCTCCCTCAGTTCCGAGGAATAGTCGAAGGTTTGGACATGCCAGCAAGCATATTTGCCGTTCGCATCAGGCTGCAGGAGCTCGTGTTTGAAAGACGCCGAAATGAGAGTCTATTTATAGGAAATGTGTAGTTCTAATACATATTAGCTGTTCATAATCGTTAATATACTCAAGAGCAACCATGGACACAAGAATTAAAAAAGGTGTGCTTGACGATATGATGAAGAAAGTCGATGTTAAGAAAAGCATGGTTTACACGATTGACTTGACGAAAATCGACGGAGACGGAGCTTTTCCATGCCCGAAATGCGGATCTGTAATATCGCCGGAAGACGAAACTGACACGACATACGAGATCGTTGAAACCAGAGTCAAAGGAGACGATCTGGAAGAACTGGTGCTAACCTGCAAGAAATGCGGGACCACCATCAAACTTGTAGGCTTCATGTCACAGCCACAAGCTTGACTTCGATCGCTTCCGTTTAACCCCCTTGTTCAAGTTTCCTACTTAATCCAGCAAAGATCGCCCATACAACGGCGCCGTAGAAGAGACCGTTAAGGACGGCGCTAAAATACAAGGTGTATTGGTATACAGTGGACCCAAGCTTGTAGCATATGAAATTTCCTGGAAACATGGGGAAAGGAGCTAACAGAGACGCAGCTGTAAACATAAAGAAGAAAATAATCAGAATCGGCGTCCCTCGCATTATCCATTTCACCTTTAAAGGCTTCGAAATGTTCTTGAGCGCTGAGTTCAAGGGTCTCGCAAGATTTAATAAACGTTCTTGTGTGCATGTACAACAACGATACAGATTACGAATAACTAAAGAATCGGCGTGAAAGGAACGGCGCACAAGATGAATATGACCACCAAACCGACCGCGACCAATTTCCTGCTCCGTGACAGGCTGGAAACGTCATCCAAAGGACCTGGGTGCCTGAAGCCCAGCATCAAGACTACTAAAAAGGCCATCGGAATGAGCCCTTCAATGAAAAGGTACACGACTGAAACGGCAGCAAGCGCAAGTCTAAAATTCCTGTTTTCCCCAAGAACTGACCGGGCCACGTGACCCCCGTCCAACATCGCAACGGGGAGCAGGTTGAGCGTCGTGACGAGCATTCCAACCCAGCCAGCAAATGCCACAGGATGCAAAAACAGAACGTCACCCTGCGGAGCCTTAGGGAACAAGTTCAAACCCCGCAGAAACAATTCAAGAATCTTCCACATTATCGGCTCACCCAACGAGGACGCACCCGGAATTGAAGGGCCTGGAATTAGAAGCATCAGTCCAATAATGCTGACAATGACCGCTATTACGAAACCGGCTATGGGACCGTCAGCCCCAACATCGAACAACGCATCTTTGTTGCGAGGAAGAGACTTCTGCATGATCACCGCGCCGAACGTCCCAAAACCTCCCACGATCGGCGGCGGCCCTGGAATAAAATAGGGCAGCGTTGCTTCGATGCCCTCTCTGTTGGCAGTTATCTTGTGGCCCATCTCATGAATTCCCAGCACAGCCATTATGGCTATCGTGAAACTGGCGCCTCCGATGAGTGGGTTAACCTGGCTGGGTGAAAGCATGTAGCCAGTTACAAATGTTGTTGCGATTGTCGCCAAGAAAAGTGCCCAGTTTATGAGAGTGTTGCTCGGTTTTACGGCAGGCTTTGAGACAACCGTTAGAACTATTCTGTCGCCTGTTCTTCGGAGCATAGCGATCAGGTTCATCGGTTGTAACTTCTCTAGGAGTCTGAGAAAAGCCTGTTTTGTTTCTTGCGGCTGAGCCAGATAATACGTGGGAACGCCATTGTCCATCAGCGCCTCTTGAACCCGAAACTCGGAGGCGACCACGCTTGTGACTTGTTCAAAACTGACCGGTGTGGAAGACGGTTGAACGCTCTCTCCCGGCATTGCGCTCATGACGGTTTTCCTTTTTTGGTGCACTAGAGTCGTCAGCGATACAAAAGCCTATTGGAACTACACGCTCAGACCGTGGCGATCTGAGCCTGCAAAGATTAATGGAGCGTATCCAAGACCCGATTTAAGGCGCAACGGCCGGGCGAGAAATGCTTTACATGCGTTTTCCGGCAAAGCTACTGCTGCTCACTGCTCGAAACGACCTCTGACACTAAGCAAGTTTTATATTATGTGGACACCAAATCTGTTGGTCAACTGGTTGAGGGTTATCTATAAGAGGAAAAAGAAACTCATGAGATTTACCAAGCTCAAAGCATTCCTTGTTCTAAATCCAGGAGCAGTTTTCATAATCCTCTTTGCCGCGTTTGTTCTCACGTGTGCTTATCTCCTGATTCTGGGGAACCCAACTACCGCCATTGACCCTGTGGCTGTTCTTGCGTATTCTTTCTTGGCTATCGGCATTGTTTTGCAGGCGGTGGGTTTCATCAGAGCCAGGGCTCTGGGAGAGCGAGTGTAAATGGAAGACATCATTGATGTTTCTGTAATTCTGTGTGCGTATAACGAAGGGGACATCATAGAAGACTCCATTGACAAAGTTGACAGCGTGATGACAAAAAGCGGCTGGAACTATGAAATCGTGGTCGTTGACGACGGCAGTTTAGACGATACTAGGGAGAAGGCTCTCAAGTGCAGACGTGAAAGGAAGAACGATCATTTGAAAATTGTCAGCCATGGAAAGAATGCTGGCAAAGGAGCTGCCATACGGACGGGTTTTTCCCATGCCGAGGGAAAATTCATCGTTGCCATAGACAGTGATTTGGACGTTGATCCTTACTTGATTCCCAACTACGTTGAAGCTTTAAAGACTAATGACATTGCAGTTGCTTCGAAGTGGAATCCCAAATCACGCACAATAATGACGTCCAAACGGAAAGTCCTGAGTTTCGGCTTCAACGCGCTTTCCAGATTGCTCACGGGAATAAAATTGAGGGACACGCAGACAGGGTTGAAGGCGTTCAGAAGAACAGTGTTTGAAAGAATGGCGCCGAAGTTTCTGGTAGAACGTTATGCCTTCGACTTGGAGATGATGTCCGCGTGCAATCACGCTGGTTTCAAAATTGTTGAGTTACCTGTTAACGTTCACGTTGAAAGCATGGTAGGCTTTAAGGAAATCCTCAGAATGAGCAGAGACATGGTCGAAGTCGCATACAGACTGAGAGTAAAGAAATATTACCAGCGCAACTAGTCTTTAGGAGTGTTGCGGTCTGGGAACGGATGCAGAGACTAAAGATATTAGTTTTTAATTGGCGATGTTGGTCAAACCCTGAGATGGGTGGAGCAGAGGTTTTCACACATGAAGTGCTCAAGAGGTGGGCCGCTGCAGGCCACAAGGTCACTCTGTTCACTGCAAAGTTTAGAGGCAGCAAGCAAAACGAAGTTGATGACGGCGTTAACATAGTCAGGAGCGGTGGGCCATACTCTGTCTATTGGGATGCAAGAAAATATTACCGAAGATACTTCTCGAAAGAAGAATATGACGTCGTCATAGATGAAATCAACACGGTACCCTTTCTGACTTCAAAATTCGTGAAGAGAGGAGAAAAAGTCGTCGCTTTGATACATCAATTGGCCCGAGAATACTGGTTCTATGAGACCCCATTTCCTGCAAGCTACTTTGGATACTACGTCTTAGAAAAGAGGTGGCTCAAGAATTACAGAAATATCCCCACGGTGACTGTGTCAGAAAGCAGCAGAAGAGACCTGGCTGACTTAGGCTTTGAAAAAGTTTTCGTAGTCGGCGAAGGATTGAATTTCGAACCTCTGGAAAAACCAGGCGAAAAGACAGACTTCCCCGTAATAGTATTCGCTGGAAGACTGAAGAAGGCAAAGAGACCCGACAACGCCGTCAAAGCTTTTAGAATCGTTAAACAGAGAGTCCCGAACGCTGAGCTTTGGATAATCGGAGACGGCTATCTCAGAAAGAAGTTGATGCGAAACGCTCCGGAGGGCGTGAGATTTTTCAACTCACTTTCAAATGAGGAAAGAAGAGACCTGATCAAGAAAAGCTGGGTATTAATCAATCCTAGCGTGAGGGAAGGCTTCGGATTAAACGTGATTGAAGCAAACGCCCTAGGAGTTCCAAGCGTTGCCTACAACGTAGCTGGATTAAGAGACGCCATCGTTGACGGAAAAACGGGGCTTCTCGCCGTTCCCGGGAGCACTGAGGATTTGGCCAGTGCGATTATTCGCATACTGGAAGATGTGGATTTGAGAAACAGGCTTTCAGAAGAGGCGTTGGTCCGAGCCAGGAACTTTAACTGGGACAAAGTGGCTGATGATTTTATGAAAATCATCACGTCAGATTGACGGGACTTGCTTCGAGGAATGACTGAAAACAAGCCTTTAGTTTCGATTATCGTTCCAACGAAGAACTCTGCAGACACGATTGGCAAGTGTCTGGCATCAGTGAAGATGCAGAGTTATGGCAAGATTGAGATAATCTTGGTTGACAATTACTCGCGCGACGACACTCTGAATATTGCCAAGAAATACGGCGCGAAAATTTACCAAACAGGCCCCGAGAGAAGCGCACAAGTCAACCTTGGCGTATCCAGAGCCTTGGGCAAGTACGTCTATAGAGTTGATTCAGACTTCGTGCTCGAGCCGGGTGTTGTGTTCGAAGCAGTTGAGAGCTGCGAGAAATTCGGCTACGATGCAATCGTCATTCACAACACTTCGGATCCGACGATTAGTTTTTGGGCCAAGGTCAGAAAAATGGAGAGAGACTCTTACAGAAACGATGAAATCAACGTCGCTGCGCGCTTCTGGAAAAAAGAAGTATTCGAGGCAATCGGCGGTTTTGACGTTAATCTGATTGCAGGAGACGATTACGATCTTCATAATAGGCTCTTGAAGGGCGGCTACAAGATAGGGTGGATCAAGGCAGAGGAAACTCACATTGGAGAGCCGAGAACCATGGCTGAGATTTTCAGAAAACATTATTTTTATGGCCAAAACTTGGGACGCTTTATCGAAAAAAACCAAGAAACAGCCTTGAGACAGCTCAGCCCAATGAGACGAAGCCTTGTAAAAAGTCTTTCAGGATCTTGCCAGGAGCCTACCATCATAATGGGGTTTTTCGTGTACCAATTTCTCAGGTATACCGCAGCAACTCTTGGAATGTTATCAGCCAAACTTAGCGGTCAGCGCCCGCAAGCCTGAAATCAGTTTTTTCCTGTTCTGATCTTGCGCAGGACGTTATGAGCGATTTCTCTGATATTCTTTCTAACCAGAAAGATAACAAGTAATGCGGGGAGGATTGTTGAAGCAGCAACCGAGGCAGTTAGAAGATTTTGCGTCTCATATTCCACCGTTATTGTGAGATTTCCTGTAGCGTTTACCAACCATCCGTTGGCAAAATCGTTGACTTCCACATGGTTGTTTTCTGAGATTTGACGGCCGTTCACGAATGCCTCCCAATGCGTATCATAGCTTTCCAAGAACACCAGCAAAAACTCTGAATTTGATTCTGCCTTTGCAACGTAGCTTGTGGGAGATGTTTCCTGCCATGAAAAACTATCAGGTTCTTGCAGCGTTCCGATTTGCGACGTCAAATTCGCCCCTGCAGTCGAGCTGATGAAGGCAGAATGCTGGAGAGTGGACCAAGCTGAGTCATTTATAAGCTGATACATGTCATCGAGGCTTGAAAACAGGAGAACGTTATCCGCGGTGTAGAATTTTTCCAGCGCGTAAGAATTCTCGTACAATGAAGCTCCTTCCCACTCATTAACTAAAGAGATTTCTGCGCTCCCATTCAATAGCTTGAGGTCGCTCACATCGGTCAAGTTACCGCTGATAAGGTCTTCTTCAACGAGGAAATCTTTTATGCCTAACATGCCAAGAAATTTCGGGGCCACGTCATTTTCAGTATATGTCTCCAGTTCCCACATGCTTACCATGTTGAAAGGCAACGCCTCCGTGAAGATTATACGCAGTTTTGTTGCGTAGACTACTTGCGGAAACACGTATTCCGGTTCAAGACTGGTATTGTTAACAACATTTACTTGGGTTGTCCAGACCGAGCCGTTCCATGTTTCAACGGCGTAGTCGTTTGCATATGCGTTCTCGAAAAAGATTTTTACGGCGGATAGTTGCTGAGTCGTGTTCCAATCAATTTCAAACCACTCAGGCATACCGTGCTCAGATGCCCATCTGGTGTCATAATTTCCGTCTATAGCTTGAGCTGGTACGAGTCCCTCTTTTTCAACTGAACTCGCCGACGCTCTCCCTTCGGGTGCCACGTTTATGTATCCGCTAGTCAGCACCAATCCATAAACTTCGTTCAGCAAATCCAGGTTTTCCGACTGGACATATTCCGTTCCGTCACCAGATAAAATGGGCTTCGAAAAGACGAGCGGATACGGGTTTCCACATGCAAGTATTCCACCATTTGTGAAGTTATACGTAACGTAAGTCGCTCTCTGCGGTAACAGAATCGTCCAGTAATTGTCAGGAATTGCGTTTTCAGCCTCTTGGAAGTAGGGTGGAAGATATGATCCCTTAATTTCTGTGTTCAGCCAGTTTTCTGTGACGGCGCCGGTAAACAGTGGGTACGATACGTAAAAAAGCAATGCGATAATCAAGCCTACGACAAGTAGTTTCAAAGCGACGTTTTTTATTCTTCTGTACGAAGTTGAAGCGACCAGACCAATCAGTATTCCATAGGAGAGTACAACGAGAAATATCCAGTTAGTCGGCTCTCGAAATGCTGTCATCAGTGGAAAGTTATTTGCTAGCCAAACATAAAATTTATAGAATGTCGGAGTGAAACCGCTAGTAAAAGCCAAAAACACCGCGGCTACTGAAGCAAAAAAAATCGCAAGTTTGCGTGATCTCGACACGAATAAGGCTGCAAACGCAAGAATTGGTGGAATATAAGACAAGAGTATGAGTATTGGGTTGGTAAGATATGCCAGTGAATAAGGAGTGTAAAGATTGCCGAGAGCACCAGAATAGAAACTCCATTTCGCTATAAGTCTCAACACGTCATGGGGCTCGATCAAGAGGCCATAGGACGACACCGTTGTCGTTGTCTGACCATATGCCGTAAGAAGAACACTGAAGTTTGCTGATACGAGCACCATGACCCATATTGAAGCAAGAAGGACAGCCACTATAAACACAGCCAAGCACTTAATGTACTTGCTGAATAGCCTCCAATCGAAAGAAAAGTTCAAAAATTTGGCGTTTCCGTCTTTATGGTAACCGGCTCCCAGACCCTGGCTGATGTACATGAAAAATAATGTCACGAGCAGTCCGACTATACATAAGACAGGTGCGCGATAGTTTGGAAAAGCCCCGTATGTTAGAGTGAACAAAAAACCAGAGATGGCAATTATTGTGTAGGATTCTTTCTTCAAACCTTCGGCAAATGCTACAAGGCAAGGCAGAATCATCAGCGACATATCAATAAAACCGATTGCTGTTTGTTCTCTGTCCACGACCAAATGTATGTTCGACGTGAAGAATAATGCAGCTATAAACGCTGCTATAATGTCGCCGTTTGTGAGACGTTTGGCGTAGATGTATACAAGGATTGAGACGAGAACATACATCAAATAAGTTGCCATCAACTGGGATGCAGTAATGCTTATTCCAGCTTCTTGAAAGGCTGTTATAAAAAGGGAGAATGGATCAAGGATTCTGGGCGAATATACCGAAGGGATACCCCAGTCTATCTCATTCCACGTATATGACACGCCTTTAAGAAAAGCGGTCGGAAATACCGGAGGCCTAAGATCGCCCCCCATCACGATGTAGGGAGGTTCAAACCAACCCAAGACCCTTAAGTTGACTAACAAAAAGACTACGAGCAGGAGCAGCTCCACGTGATTTAGATGTATTCTGTCTCTAAGTCTTTTCAATACGGTCAATCAGTCCACAAAGCTACTTGAAGCCAGTTTGTTTAGTTCTGACTTCAGAGTTATATAAACTTCTCCAAGAAGCTTGAGTCTGGCATAAATGACCCAGCTAAATTAGCGCGCGGACTCGTTCTGGCGCGCGCGTAACTATGAGAAAATAGTTAAAACGTTTCAAGTTTTGACTAAAAAACCTCGTGCAAAACGGTTTCAATTCTCTTATTCCGTGTCTGTCTGTGCGTATCTGTGTCTATCTGTGTGTATCTGTTACCCTGAGTAGTGGTAACTAGTAGTAGATAGTAGATAGAGGAAGTAGAGAGAAAAAGAGCAAACTTTGCCCCCAAACCCAAACTTATATTTGTTGAATCGTAACTGTGTTGATGAGGTCTAGTGAATGGGGGTCATTCAAAAGAAATGTTCAGTTTGCGGAAAAGTCTTTACGACATTAGATAACAAAACCAAATATTGCAGTGCCCAATGCGCTAAAAAAGCGAATAAGAAAAAATAAAGACGTCTCAAAAAGATACAGCGCGCGCTCATGAATCAGATTAAGTATAGAATTGGGTGAAATTCTGAAAAACAGTTTAATTGATAATTCGCGCCTCTCGATAAGTTGCGCACGACAAGCAAATTAGTGGGAGGTATGCCGATCCCACCTATTGCTTCAATATTATTCGTCTTATTTTGCATTGGATTGCTTTATTTTTTTATCTTTGGGGGGTATATGTACGGGGCTATGTGGATGCCGTTGCCTGAGCGGAGGGTTAAGCGAATGCTTGGGCTGGCAAATTTGGATAGTGGCAAGCTTGTTTTTGATTTAGGTGCAGGATACGGAAACATCGCTTTCAAAGCTGCCAAATCAGGGGCACAAGTAGTTGCGGTGGAAGCAGATCCATTCAAAGCATGGTGGATTCAACGAGAAATCAACAAAAAGAAACTTGACCGTGTTACCTGCATAAAAACCAGCCTGTTGGATGTTAACTTGGCAAAAGCCGATGTACTGCTCTGTTACCTATCAGGCAGTTTAATGAATAAAATGGCAGAGAAAGAATTACGAAAAGGAACCATAATCGTTTCCGCTGTTCACAAAATCAAAAAGTGGAATCCGATCAAAATAGACAAGGATAGCATATATCCAATCTACGTCTATGCTACGCCATAACTTTCTTAAAGAATTAGCGCTTCGCGGCAGAGATTTGGCTGCCTCTGTCTGTCAGAGAGTATGAGAGAGAGAGCGCGCGTGGTTCTCACTCATTTTTAACCCTCTAGTTTGTCTTCTGTTGTTGTGCAGATTCTAGATTTCTTGGCTTTCCGTAAACCAAACGCCAGTAGTGTCAAGATGAAGAACCCAGATAGAATTAGGAAGGATGGAAACTCTGCGACAACCTCTTGTGTTGAATGCTGATAGGTTAAGTAAAGGTAGCTTTGGGTGCTGTTGGATTCTGGCAGTAGGCTGTATGGTACCTCAGTTGCGTTGACGAGGACTGTTAAGGTACCGTTGATTAGAGTTGTTGGAACGCTTAGTCTGCAGAAGCCCGTTGTGCCGTTCTCGCTAGCGGCGTTGAATGATACTGCGGTGCCGTTGAACTGAAAATCGGATATCGTAGAGTTGGAGATGACTTGAACATGATATTGCGAGGTTGCGTTAAAATCAGAAAACATTCCCATCAAAGGAAAATTGTCCCAATTGCTGCCGTCAATAATATAGGGTGTATCGCCTATTCCGTCGCTTCCAGTCACATTCTGATAAGGCCCAGTTTTCAAGTCCGTCCCATTGTAGTCGCTCCAATAGTTGCCGCCAGAAGGATAACCGTCGTCCCAAATGTTTGCCGAGTCGCTAGTGGAATAAACCTGGACGCCATTGTTGACAAAGTTGTTATGAAAAATGGTGTTGTTTGAAGAAGAGAAAAGCCCTATACCATGCCCGTAGTTTGCCGTTATAGTGTTTTCAGAAATGCTGTTGTTGTTTGAACTGGAGTCAAGCCCGACGCCATAACCGTTATTTGCTATGTCATTTCCAGAAATACTGTTATTCAAAGAAGAGTAAAGCCCCACGCCATAAACGTTGTTTGCTGCCATGTTGTTCCTGCTAATACTGTTGTTCGAAGACGAATCAAGGCGTACACCGTTCCAGCTGTTTGCTGTTATGTTGTTCCCACAGACACTGTTGTCTGAGGATGTTTCAAGATAGATACCATACCCGTTGTTTGCGGTTATGTCGTTTCCACTTACCGAGTTGTTCGAACCAGAATTGAGAGTAACGCCATCATCGCTGTTTGCAGTTATGTTGTTCCCACTAATACTGCTGTTCGAAGAAGAGTCAAGGTGGATGCCATCCCAACTGTTGGCTGTTATGTTGTTTCCGCTGACATTGTTGTCTGAAGAGTTGACAAGGTGGATGCCATACGCCTTGTTTTCAGTAATGTTGTTTCCACTTACCGAGTTATTCGAAGCAAAACCGAAGGTGACGCCGTCGCCGCTGTTTGCCGTTATGTTGTTTCCGCTGACAGTGTTGTTCACAGAATAATCTAGCCCGACGCCCCCGACGTTGTTCGCCACGTCGTTTCCATTTACACTATTGCTTACAGAGTAATAGAGATAGACGCCATGCCCGCCGTTCGCCGTTAAATTGTTTCCGCTGACAGTGTTGTTCACAGAATAATCTAGTCTGATGCCATAGCCGTAGTCGGCTGTTACGTTGTTTCCGCTGACAGTGTTATTCACAGAATAATCTAGCCCGACCTCTTCGACGGTATTCGTCGCGTTGTTTCCGTTTGCGGTTTCATTTGAAGAGTTTTCGAGATAGACGCCATAGTCAAAATTTTCGATATTTGTGTCCTTTATTGTTACGTTGTTCATGTTGGCTAGGTCTATTCCGTTCCCAGTTCCATTTCCCATCACAGTGTAGCCTGCCCCATTCAAGACAATGTTGTCTCTCTGAATCACAATTCCATCAGCTTCTGCCGTTATATTGCCCGTCAAGGTGTACGTAATCTTATTTACAGTGTAAATGGGGGCTGTCGAAGGATCTACTGAACCGTCGGCCTCTATGTAAACGGTCCCACCATCAGCCTTGACTACTTGAATCAAACCAGTTAGTGACGGAAGGAAAAGCAAAAAAAGAATTGCCAGCGAAACAAAAACCGTTCTTTTCACTCCTTGTCACCCACTCACACTTTATGGACTGACTGAATCAGTTCTTATTGTTTGCGGAATAATCCCCAATTCGAATTCTGAACGCAAGAAAAGCGAGCATTGACACAAAATTTGCGCGAAAAAGTCAGGTTAAGTGCACGCACAATTGCAAGAAAGAGCTAAAAATCGGACAAAGAGATGGAGACCGGACTCAGCAGAGCTACTGCAGCTAATTTAAAAAGAAATAGATTCGTGAGATCTTTCGAGGATTCCTAGGGTTTGATTTGCGCGCGCCACATGTCTCGCCTAATTCATGTTGGAGCAGCCCCTTCCATCATTCTAAACGCCTTCGAAAAGACCAGCAACACCGTGAAAAGAGTTAACGGCAACAATACCGCGACCGCGACTGAATAGAACGTGATCTTCAAAGGTGAATATATCTCATCAAAATTTATAAAAATGTGGAAAAAAGAAAGAAAAGAGGATTTGCGTTTAGCTAGATGGTATGTATTCTACTGATGCTGTGGATGTTGTGGGAAGCTTCTGATACCACCAAACAGTTGAGTCAGGTAGCGTTAGTGGTGTCACCAATCCGTTCCATGTGTTAGCGTTCTGGTCAAATGGATGGGCTCCGCTGACGAATGCGTTGGTGCCGAATTCTGTTATGGTTCCCAAAGCTTTCACTATCGTGAACGCGCTCGGTTCACCGTTTGGTCCTCCATACGTCATTTGAAGTATTATTGCAACTGTTCCAGCCGGAAGGAACGTTCCACTAGCATCGAAGAGGTATTGAGACGCCCAGACCGCAGCCCAGTAGGTGTCTTTACTGTTCCAGCCATAAATGGACAGACCGCGTGTTCCGTTAACATCTTTGACCAAGCTGATGACTGCATAGTTTGCAGTGTAACCGAATGTCGTGGAGGCTACATCCCAAGTCGATATCGGGAAGAAGTCTAGCGTCTTCATGGTTGCATCGCTAGTCGGCGCTGTTCCGGTAACTGTTCCTCCGCTGACCAATGCATCGTAACTGCCACTTGTGCCTTCTCTGTCAATCGCGACGCCGAAGTCGTTGAAGTACCTTGTGATTTGATTGGCCTTGTCACCACCCAACGTGAGTATACCGTTAGGACTATATGTCACTGGCGTCGTTAGAGCCGCGACATCACTTTCAGTCCATGTCGTGCCGGAATAAGTCCACGTTTGGGTAAGTGGATTTGTCGATGGGAACCATGTGTCGTTGTCAACGTCCCAGCCTCCTGCTATGGGTTGAGGCGGAAACGTGTTCCCGGTTTCTATTTCTTCATTAGTTCCGGGTACGAAGTCCAGGAGTCCTCCTCGCTTGTAAGTCGTCGTGTCCGAGCCTGTTCCTTCGCCGCTGTTGCTGAAAGTCTCGTAGTAGTTGCCTGTAAACGGATCTAGAGCGAAGGGTATGCTTCCTGCCGTATCGTTTTTGTCGAACAGTGGGAGGGCCGTCTCATTTCCCGAACCGCTTGCAGCGTATATAGTATTTCCAAGGACGCTTGCAGCTGCACTGTCGGTCGTAAGTGAAGTTTGTCCCAAAGCAGTGTACATGAACGGATCTGTTGATGTCTTCAATGAGTTAAGATCTGTCGGGTTGAACACATTGTATAGCGTGTACAGGACCTCAGTATCTATTTGATTCACACCGTATAGTGCGTCATTAGCATCCTTAGCTCCATGCGGGTCTGTGTTGAAGTCGGTCATGCCCAAGACTGCGACGAACCTCATTTCCCTGGCTGGTCCCTTGGCAAGAGAAGTAACAAGGTTGGGATAGAGCACGCTGTTGTACTGCCACTGAGTAATCACCCATGGTGTGCTAGGCTCCTTAGGACTTGTTGGTGGTCCCGGCAGGTCTGCGACCGCCGTGCCAGGAGCAAGGATATCCACGTTGTTACCCGTTGGATTCGGGAGCAGCTGGTTGTACACGGTGTATTCGGTAGTGCTCGGCCAGTAACCTGCAAAGAATATGTTATTCCTATTTACGTCGTAGGCCTGTAACACGTCATAAGTGCTTGTTCCCAATAATGGATACTCATAAACAGAGGTGCCCGAGGCGTGGTAATAGTGTATGTAGGCTTCGTTTGAGGGGTTCTGGTTGGCGTCAATGTCAAGCTCGTACCTCGTGCTGAAGGCGAAGTTGTTTATCAGGTCAAGTATCTTCGGCGCAATCAGTATCTGCACATCATAGTCAACTATGGCATACTTCATGTCCTTGTAATAGTTTACAGTTACCCAGATTTCTGCAACATCTTCATTGTAGAAGTTGTCATGGATAATAGTTCCTGTTCTGGCAACCACGAGCCTTGCACTGTCATACAGTACTTCTATGCCTGTGGGATTCAATGTACCTACCGTGAGAACAGCGCCAACGTCAGCAGGGTTATAATTACCATACCAGCTGTAGGCCTGTCTTGCACCTTCAGTCGTGGAGGTGTTGCTGTACATCGCCCAAGCTTCTACCGCCCTCTCAACTCCCTGTCTGGTGTAGTTCAAGAAGAAAACCCATCCTTGGATCCAAAGTGACGGCGGAATTTCAGAGCTTGCCCAAGATTCTGTGAGATTCCACTCGGCGTTATTTGCTCCGTATGCGATGCCGGCGTTTGCTGGGGTTGCCATTTCACCGTATGCCGTCAGACCGAGTCTGAGACTCTTGGTCGCATCATAATAAGTGTTGCTCGGGTTCGTCCCGCTGTAATAACCTTGGCTTTGTGCCCATTGATTTACCATGTATGAATACTGCATAGTTGAATAGGCGTCGCTTCCTGCTGTGCCTTCTAGAACGACATAATTAGCTCCTGCAGGTGATGTTCCACTTTGAAAAGCCAGTGTTGGTACCACAATTGAAATTAGCATTACTAAAGCTGTAATTATCGCAAGAATCGTCTTTGTAGTATTATCTATTTTCAATTTTTCATTCCTCTCAAATTTTTTTTCGTCCTTCTATATGTCTTAGCTAATCCGTTTAAAAGTCTTTCCATCCCAAGAAAAGAGAAAGCAGCACGTGCTCTCCCTTCTTTAGCCATCGTTTGCTCGGCAAACACCAAAGTGAAATCAAAAACCTAACACGTTTAAGACGGCGCATAAAACCGACGCGAACGTAGGTTGCCAGCGCCGCGAACGCTATGTGAGTGCAACAATCTACGTGTTGATAGGAAAGCAATGTTTTTTTGGGGGTCAAAGCACGTTTCGAAAAAGATCCTCGTTTCTTGAAATAAACACGTCTTCGATCCGGCGCTTCTGCCGCGAGACCAGAGACTCGTCTAGCCCCCTCAAAATAACGACTGGTCTGCCCTCATCACCTTGACCCATGACAAGTTCAGCTGCTGCCGCAATTTCATCAACGACTGCAACGTTTTTGACCTTGAGAATCTGCCCGAAAAGATCGCTTTTTCCCCTGTAGTCCCTGAACGGATTGACACCTGCGACGCCTATCGCGAAATTGACTTGCCCTCGCCTGAAGGGACGACTGTAAGTGTCGGATATCACTAGCGCGACTTCTTTCCCAGTCAAACGTTGAATTCGCTCGCAGCACTCTTGCGCCGACCTATCAGGGTTCTCGGGCAAAAGTGCGAACTCGTTTTTTCCCTTAACGTTTGACTTGTCTATCCCGGCGTTTATGCACACCAAGCCGCGAACGTCTTCGACGAGCAAAATCTCATGAGACGCCTTCAGCACCTTCTTCGTTTCCCTTAGAACCAGCTCCACAAACCTCGGATCCTTCCTAACAATCCTAGCCAGTCTTTGAGCTCTCCTCGAAGCCACAACATCTCCCAAGTTGACCACCCTCCCTTCGGCCTTCGAGAAAATCTTCTGCGCAACCACAATCACATCCCAGTCTTCCATTCCTAAACCATTCTTAACTGCAGTTTCAACGATGATTTTAGCCAAGTCGTCGCCCGAATCTATCAAAGGGAAGTCTTCAAGAGCGAACCCACTGAAGCTCTTCAACGAATTTCTCCTCACCGAACTCTACACTGCCCTTACACTACGTTAAAACTCTTTTCTCACAGTGCCAAGTCTGACATGTGCATAAGCCTCAAGATTTCCAAGTTTAATTGCAAATTCATAATGCTTAAGCTGAGCCCAGTCTGAGGGTTAGAGCAAAACAGAATGCATAATGGATGTACGTTTATGAACAGAAAGTGTATTTCCCTGTTTGTTATACTTGCCACGTTTCTTTTTTTGGGCGTGTTCGCAAGCGCCTACAGACTTTTGCCAATAGCAAAGGCAACATATGTAGAAGGAACCATCACCCAAGACACGGTTTGGACCCTGGTTGACAGTCCGTTCATTGTTTCAGACAACATTACTGTGAATCCAGGCGCAACCTTGACCATAGAACCTGGAGTTCAGGTGATGTTCGGAGACAACTTCTCCTTACTGGTAAACGGAGGAATAATCGCAGACGGCACAAATGACAAACTGATACAATTCACGTCTGGCGATGTGAGCGCCAGCGCGGGAGCATGGGGAACAATTCAGATTAACGGAAACCTGCAGTCCTCGATTACAAACTGCATAGTTGAATACGGACAAAATGGGATAACCCTCACCGGAGGCTCTCTAAACCTTCAAAACGACAACATTGGACACAATTTGAATGGCACCGTGGTGAACAGTGGCAGCATAACAATTGAAAACGACCAGATAATCAACAACACCCTCGACGGCATCAACATAGCGGGAGACGCTGAAGCCACAGTACAAAACAATGTACTAAGTTCAAACGGAAACGGAATCGATCTAACTGGAGATTTGACTGGAAACATAAACATAGCACAAAACAACATCACCCTAAACAACCAAAGCGGAATAATGCTCGAGGCTGATGCATACCAAAACACGGCTATCATTCAAAACAACCTTTCATTAAACAATTACGGATTTTACGTCGAATCGAACACGACCACTTACATCACCAACAATTACATTTCAAACAACACGGAAGGAATCTTCTACGAAGCCGGAAACGGCCATGAAGCTCACTTCAACGATATCTACAACAACACAATTGGCATGGACGTTTCGGCCCAAGCCAGCGTAAATGCAACCTACAACTACTGGGGCGACCAAAGCGGCCCATTCCAGACCTCACTGAACCCAAATGGAAAAGGAAACCCAGTGGGCGGCGATGGAATAAACCTTGATTTCATATTCTTTTTGACGTTACCTTTCGAATATAACGACACGGCCCCGACAGCCGTCCTTCAAACAGACAAGACGACGGTTGCACCAGACGAAAACGTAACCTTCATCGGCACAAACTCATTCGCCGCCGGAAGCGTTGACCAATACTTCTACGACTTCGGAGACGGAGCAAACAGCGGATGGACAACATTGTCCCTCTTCAACCATGCCTACACCAACAATGGAACCTACTATGCAAGTCTAACAGTTATGGACGACTTCGGCAACTTGAGCCAAAATGCAGCAACGGTAACCATCAATGTAGCAAATCTGGCGCCCCTGAACGTCTCGATGACACTGAGCAGCCTTGTAGTTGATGACAACGGAAACATCAATGCCACAGTTTATGTGTCAGACCAATCTGGAGCAGCAGTAGCAAATGCAGCAGTAACGTTACTTCCGTTAAAAGGCGGAAGTTTCTCGCCGGCATCAGGTGTAACCGACTCAACAGGCCAATTTGAGACAACATTCACAGCCCCAAACGTTACAGCCACCACTTACATCAGATTGATCGCCACTGCCACTGAAACTGGATATGCTGACGGTTCCGTCTACACTTATGTGAAGGTTCTTTCACCGTTGCTTATTCAAATGACAACTTTGCCGGCGACAGTCAAATCTGAAGCTGTCGTAGCGGTGATATTCACTGTTACGGACGGTCTCGGTCAGCCCGTCGGCAATGCCACACTCACGGTAGTCTCCGACAACGGAACGCTCTCAACGAACACAGGGACGACCGCTGCAGACGGCACCGTGACATTCAATTTCACTGCCCCATACACACTCACCCCCACAAACGTTACTTTCACAGCAACAGCCCAAGAGCCAGGGTTCACGACCGGGAATGCCCAAGAAACAATCACAGTATTACCAAACATCCTGGCCGTAGAATTGACTCCTCAATTGGCATCAATCGTTTCTGAAGGAAGCACAAGCGTAACTGCCCTCGTAACATGTGACACAATTCCTGTGCCAAACGCAAACGTCACCGTATCATCTGACAACCAAGGAAACTTCAGTTCAATCGCAGGAAGTACGGATCCAAATGGCCTCGCCAACTTTCTTTTCACCGCACCCGAAACAACATCACTCCTCAACACAACATTAACGGCTACCGCATCAAAGAGTCACTACATAGACGGAACAGGCCAAACAATCATAAGCGTAATACCAAAAACACTAATCGTGCAGTTAACGGCCCAGAACTATACTGCAATTTCAGAAGATAACGTGTCCATAACAGTCGATGTAACCTACAATCTTCTTCCAGTTCAAAACGCCAACGTCACCATGACAACGAGTAACGGGGGAAACTTTTCACAGCCAACAGGAACAACTGACGCCAATGGTTTAGCAACCTTCTTTTTCACGGCACCACAAGCCAACGCGCCAACTGCCGTAAACCTCACGGCCTACTGCTCAGAAACAGGATATGCCGATGGACAGAATTTCCTAACACTAACGGTCAACCCTGGAAACATCAGCGTTCAACTCACCGCCAGCACCTACGCACCCATACCGAACAGCAGCATCTTCATAACTGTAAGTGCTGCGGCAGGTTCAAGACCGGTCGCAGGCGCCCAAGTCGTCATTTCAGCGAATTTCGGTAACTTTTCTAGCGGGACGGGTCTGACTGACGTAAACGGGGCGTGCGTATTCGTGTACAATGCTCCAGCCACTAGCGTGCAGTTGCCAGTCACCATAACAGCCAACGTTACCAAGAACGGATACGTAGGAAACGGAAACCAAACAACGATAAACGTCGTTCCAGTAATAGTCATCCACAATGTGGGCGGTTTTCCGGTGCTAACCCTGCTCCTGATACTGATCCCGGTTATCATTGTGGTTGTAGTTGTTGTCTTGGTTAAGATGAAAGTGATCGTTGTTTCCACGGAGCAAGAGAACGGACCAGAATAAGATATCGTGAGACGCAATATTTAATAGACTGTCCGTCATTAAATACATGTACAGGAGAAGAACAATGACACAAGAACGTCTCAAAGGAACACTAGCGAAGCTCAAAAGAGTGCAGATTAGACTGAACTTCAAGAAGCATGAGCAGCCGGCACCTGCAACCGTAACTCCGAAAACCGTGCCCAGAGGGTTCAGAATAGCCGAGAAGTATCCGCTCTACGAACCTTTTGCACACGTGGCCATTGCACAGAACCCAAAGACTGGAGAGTACAAATACGTTCTAGACGAGCTTCAGCTTGATCCTCTTGAGAGAAGCGTTTACCAGAGAATCTTGGAGATACTTCTCGCCGAGATAGAATCGCCGAAAGAAGAGATTGCTGATCCAAGAAAGTTTTTCGCTGATGAAGCTAAGAAAATCGTGGATAAGTACCGGATAAGCCTAGGTTGGTTGCCGGACGTTTCCTGGTACAAGATTCTCTACCATGCCGAGAGAGATCTCGTAGGCTTCAGTTCAATCGATCCGCTGATGCGAGACCCGAACATCGAAGACATATCATGCGACGGAGTTCAGAAATCGGTCTACATATGGCACAGAAACTACGAGAGCCTCGAAACGAACATCCAGTTCGAAAACGACGAAGAACTCGACAACATGGTCGTCAAACTTGTTCACATGGCAGGAAAACACGTCAGCTCAGCCTTTCCAATAGTGGACGCTTCTTTGCCCGGAAAACACAGACTGGCAGTCTGCTACAGACGTGAGATCACACCGTTCGGAACCGCCTTCACCATCAGAAAATTCAGAGAAGATCCATACTCGATAATAGACCTGATCAACATAGGCACCTTCTCAGAAGAAATGGCAGCCTATTTCTGGATGTGCCTTGAAAACAGGGCATCAATAATGGTTCTGGGTGGAACGGCTGCCGGTAAAACCACAGCGCTGAACGCCCTAGCTTGCCTGATCAAGCCCGGAAGCAAGATAATCACCATCGAAGAAACAGCAGAACTCAACCTGCCTCATGAAAACTGGATTTCACTGATTGCAAGACAGAGCTACGGTTTGGGGGGAAACAGCATAGGCGAAGTTGCACTCTTCGACCTAGTAAAAACTTCGATGAGACACCGCCCGGACATACTAATCGTGGGCGAGGTTCGAGGCCAAGAAGCCTACGTTCTTTTCCAAGCGCTCGCCACTGGCCACGGCGGAATGTGCACGATGCACGCAGAAAACTTGGACTCAGCGCTCAAACGTCTAACGCAGAAACCCATGGATATCTCGCCAGCCTATCTTCCTCTGATGAATATAATACTCTCAATTCAAAGAGTCCACCTCGTTAAAAACAATGAAAGGAGAGCCTTCAGACGCGTGCTCAATGTTAATGAAATTGCGGATTACCAAGATTACAGAGGAACCTTCAAATGGCAACCAGCCGACGACCAGCACATACCATCTTATGACAAGAGCGTCATGCTGCCAGCGATTTCTGAACGAATAGGTTGGACCAAGAAAGACCTGCTCGATGAGATTGAGAGACGCAAGAATGTCCTGCATTGGATGATAGAACGCAAGATAAGAAGTTACAAGGACGTTGCAGCGATAATTGCAGAATACTACGCAAGGCCGAAGCAATTTTACGAAAAAGTCCTAGCAGGAGAGGAGGTTAAGGTTATTGCCCACCCTAAAAACGCTTGAGGCATGGTCATTCCGTCTTTTCGGATCCATCGCACCGTCGTTTCTGAAGAATGTGTTCGAATTCAAGGGTTACCTTGAACGCGCAAAAATCAAGATATATCCAGAAACGTACGTCTCATTAATGTTCTTAGCTGCTGTGATGATGATTCCACTGTCGATCATTGCGGCGGTGATAGTCATTCTAACCGGTTTCCTGCCACTTATTTTCTTGATACCAGCTCCGTTTTACGTGATGATCGGATTCATGGTTGTTCCCATGTCCAGATCCGGCGAGAGAGCAGCCAACCTGGAAAGAGAAATGCCCTTCGCCACGGCTTACATCAGCGTCATGGCTTCAGGCGGAATAGCGCCATACACCAGTTTTAAGAGACTCGCACAGGTCGAACTGATGCCGGCGATGAAAATGGAGGCAAGGGAAATCATAAAAGACGTGGAGATATTTGGAATAGACCCATTGACCGCGATTCAGAACGCGGCGAAGAATAACCCGTTAGACATTTTCAAAGACTTTCTGGCAGGATACGCATCAACCGTAATCATCGGGGGAGACATAATACACTTCCTAGAAAGGAAGGCAGAAGACATTTTCAAAGCCAGAGCATTACGCGTCAGAGCCGCAGCCGAGCGGCTTGGAATGCTCCTGGAAACGTTCATAATAGTCAACGTCATGATGTCCCTCTGCTTTTACATAATGTTCAGCGTACAAAACATCGGCGTCGGAGGAACATCCGGCGGCGGCAACGTATCAACCATCATTCTCTACACGTTCGTCCTGAGTCCAATGCTATCAATAATGTTCGTCTACTTGGCGCACACCATGCAACCCAAGAGCCCGATCGTTGAAATGCGCCCTTACAAGGTATTCGGAGTCTGCGCCGTTGCAGGATTAGCGTTGTTCCTCTTCCTCTTTCTAAGTGGCAGTTTTGGCATATTTAGTACGATGTCAGTGGCGCTTGCGTTGGCACTGTTCGTTTCAGCTGCACCTGCAGCTGTAGTTCACGAAAAACTTTCAGGCAAGACGACAGGCACGGAACAGGGTGTGAACAGTTTCCTGAGAGACATGACAGAAGTCAGAAAGACTGGACTCTCACCCGAGAAGTGCATTGAAAGTCTTTCGCATCGTGATTACGGCATATTCAGCAAGGAGCTCCGAAAAATCAGCTCAGAAATTTCCTGGGGAATTCCGCTGAAGAAGGTGATGATGGACTTCGTACAGAGGACGAGAAGTTGGATGACGCAGATCGTCATGTTCTTGCTCGTTGAAACGGTAGATGTTGGCGGTGGAACTATTGAAATGATAGAGTCACTTGCCCGATTCAACAACCTGACGCAAGAAGTTGAAAAAGAAAAGAAATCTTCAACTCGACCTTACCTCATGATGCCCTACTTTGCGGCACTCCTTCTCGTCGTCACCACTTCCATGATGCTGGGCTTCACAACTGGCACCATAGGAGTTGCCGGCAGCACCCCTCCGGCGAACATGGGCTGGATCAGACAGGTTTTCATGACATCATCCATTTTCTACAGCTACATGGTGGGCATCGTTGCAGGAAAAATCAGCGAGGAATCCGTAGCCGCAGGGTTCAAGCACTCGGCGATTCTGGTCATAATCTCAATCATAGCAGCAGAAATATTGCCCATGTTCATCAAGATCTGAGCATGGAAGGGAGAGAGTGGAAATGGCTGTAAAAAAATCTCTCAGACGCTTTCGAAGGAACAAACGAGGCATCAGCCCGGCCGTTTCCACGACCATATTGACAAGTGCCATCATCGTGATGCTTCTAGTGGCCATTGCTTTCGTAAACAGCTATTTGAACGGGCAAATCGCTCAAAACGAGTTCAACTCAATGGAACAGTTCATGCAGACGCTTGGTCTGCAAATGGATGACGTTGCGTGGATTCCCGGGCGCACTCAAACCTTGACCTACGCTAGCAGATACGGAGCAATCACGTTTCGATCTCCGGCCTTAACCTACAGTTTCTACTTTGACGGTTTGCTCGTGTCCAGCTTCAGTGTTGGCGTAATTATGTACAACATACCCGTGACCTCTTATTCGATTGCGAACAATTACTTTGACGAAATATTTCCATCGTCCAGCAGCTTCCTGCAAAACGGCACTGCTGCCCCCGTGGGCAGAGTGTTTGTCACGGAAGAGATGCCTATGCAGGACGGAAGCTATGTCAGGGTAGTAGTCGCGCCAATCGTCCGCCAGCTCAATGCAGTGATAAACGGCATCAACTATGCGGACTTCTATCTGCCGATTCTCGTTCAAGGTCCATCGCCAGAACTTTCGCAGTCGGTTACCTTGACAGGAGTAAACGTCCAACAGGAAATATTCAACAATGTCAACAACGTCACCATCGCTGTGACTTTTCCTAACGCCGTTGGAATGGGTTTGTCATCAGGCTTTTTCAACTTCGCGGCTACGAGCCAAACTGTCATGCTAGGTCAAAATTCGGTTGTCGAGATTTTCGGGGGGAATGTGACTGTTTCGCTAGGTTCCAGCTAGAAGAGTTAAAGGAGACCCATGTATGCCACACGTAACCATCGAACACGTTATCATGATCCCGATTCTCATCCTACAGATATTTCTGTTCCCCATCGTCGCCAGCTATTTGATGAACGTTTGGGTTGATTCGCGAAGGACACTTGTGCTTCAAGATGCAGCCAGCAACATTGGAAGCACAATACAGCAGATGTACTTCGCACTCAACCATCCCACAATACCGGCGGGAACAACTTCCGATCAATTTGGACTCCCACCGTACATAGACGGGTACTTCTACCTGGCAAACGCGACACTTCAACCTTCAAGCTCCGCGACAAGTTCTAGCCGGGTGCTCGAAATAACAGTCACATTGGCTACCACCACCAATGAGGTTACATCATCAGTCCTGTTAGGTTCAAATGTTCAGTGGAATAGCGCCACAACGTTTGAAAGCAACTCCACGACCGCGAACGCTTACGCTGAGAAGTTTCAAAACGGGACAATATTGTTATGGTTCGGAGGTTAAGCAGGGGCGGTGTATAAGTGCCAGGAGCAACTATAGATCATCTGGTCGCCTTCGTTGTTTTCTTAGCGGCCTTGCTGCTTTTCATCGGATTCTATAACCAAATGAACCAAACAGCAATAGTGTACCAATACCACACGTCTATAGCGACTAAGTGCAGTGACGTCCTCGACAGCATGCTGTTAAACCCAGGCTCTCCATCCGATTGGGGACTCTCAGACAGTAGCACTCAGAACCTCACGTTCTTTGGTCTGCAAGACCCAGAATTCGAAGAGTACAGGCTAAGCCCGTTTTCCGTGATGAGACTACTTTCTCCATCAGCTCAACAATACAATAACGTGTCATGGAACGTAAATGGCGGATACTTGCTGGTTCAATCAAGCGAGTGCATCGGCTATCACAGCGTGACCAGCATGTTAGGGATAAACGGAACATATGATTTTCAACTGTCAATCACACCAACAATCACAGTGAGTATCTCCCAAGTACCCAGCACAGATCTAAAGCTCGAGATTAAGGCGTACGGAACCGGGTTCCCATTCAGCAACGCATACGTAAACTATCTTATGTTTTGGGCGACAACGAGCACGTCGGGTAATTATCCGGTGCTTAACTATAATTTCACATCTAACCCTCTTCAAACAGACTCCTCCGGAATCGCATACATAGAATTTCCATCACTGAGCAATGGAACCGCATTCTGCTTCATAGCAGAAGCCTACACAGGAGGAATTTACGGAACAGGTTACTTGTCACAAGACATTGCGACGAACGCAGGAAATTTGATTCCCTATATTGAGAGCTACGATGGAGGAAACGCAAACATAACGCTCGCGCAGAATCCGCAGACGGGCATGGGCAACCTGTATTTCAACGCCTCTTTCTATGCCCTACCAGATAATTTCGTGCCAGCTCAAGCCGGAAACTTTGTTGGCATTTTAAACGCTGGCACTCCTAATGAGAACTCGACTATCTCAACGAATAATCAAACTGGCTTTCTGGTTGTGGCCTATGGAGATGGAAGCAACTGCGGGATGGTGATAACACCTCTTGGGATTGAATCGATAGGAATGCCCGTGACTTTTGGTGCCAACGTTTCTGGAAAAAATTGGGTCGCCACGGATTTGCGTCAAGTCCTCATCGGGGACATCGCGTATCAGGCGAAGTTGTCCTTGTGGAGTCTACAAGGTTATGGGGTGACAGGCTAAGATGATGCGCACAGTTGAAGTGTTTATCGTTATCATGATAATGACCGGGGCCTTCTTGACGGCCTCGTTCTTTGCTGTTTTACCCTCGCCTCGGCAGGTTTCGCCTCTGAACCTGAGCAGACTTTCCTTGTCGACGCTGGAGACTCTCGATGCAGAGGGTGGCCTTAGCACCGTTGCCTTCGACACGACAAATGATACGGCTTGGAATCAGCTTCAAGTTGCACTCGCAGCCAGTTTGCCCTCGAACGTAATCTACAATCTGACCGCCTACGAAATTTCAGGCGCAAACGGACAACCACTCTATTCTGCGAGCAGATCGATTTCCAATGCTCAAAGCCTAGGTGCCGGCTCCAACGCCGCATCATACATGGTTGCCTCCTCCAACGTGACCTTCAGTGTCACACCACAGAAGATACCGGCAACACTGTACATATTGAACTGCAGCGACTCCAACGGCTGGTGGATCACGGGATACACGGTTCAAAGCATCGCACAACAATTTCTAGACATGTTTAGTTCGTACTTTAACCCGTCCTCTATCGTGATGGTGCAAAACACTACACAGCTTGGACAGCTAATGAGCGGACAGCCTCTGGGAAATGAGACTCTCCAAAATGCCATAATCATCAACACGTGCGGAGAAGCTGTGCCCATTCCCTCAACCTACGCAATCAATTATTCAAGCGAGTACGATGAGTACTGTTACCAATTAGGCAAGTGTGTCAACGAGTACAATTGGACGTGGGTGAGCATAGTGGGTTACCCATTCTATTATGTTTCAAACACTGTGCAGCTCGCAGGTATCCAGAACACATGGGGCATATACGGCATGTATTGCGATAGTTGTGCCGGACTCAACGCTTTTCTCGAGGGCATAGACAACCAACCATACAATTACAATGACAATTGGCTCACTAATGATGTCGGCGTCGTCGGGCTTACAGCGTCAGCTCTAAGCAACTGCAGCTATTATGGGATATTCCCTTCCCCCACCCAAACAGCCACTAGAGCCTTGCCAGATTCAATCACTGCTCAGTACAACCTAACCGTCGCAAATAATGTTTTGAACCCAACGGGCGGCAATTTGCCCGGAACAGTGTTCAACCATATTTTTAAAGAAGCCACAAACGTCACAGGATCTCTTTTCGCGCTAGGCGTAACCCGAGTCCCAGACACTAGACTCGCGGCCTTGGGCATCTTATCCGACTACAACCCCGTGCTCTACAAGTCACAGTACACGGCTGCAGGCACTTCTGAACTCATCGTCCTGCAACTCGGACTAGCAGGAGGGTCTTAATTGAATAAAAAAGGTCAATTTTCAATCATCGCCGCTTTACTCGTCACGGTGATTCTCGTATCAACCGTCATGATAACCTACACAATGATACAGAATAATTCGATTCAGGTTCAACCTCAAGTTTTAACGGCCATCGACGAAACCAACTTTGCACTAAAACAGTTGCTGGGTTTCAGCGTAGGCTATTACGGTTCAGTCATCCAAGTCACAGGAGACAACTCATTTGCCAATCAAAGCACGTTTAATTACACTACCAGCGGACTCGAGTACATTGCAAACACTCACCCAGACTGGGGAGCAGGGTTCAGCCTGACAAACCTCACTATCCAAACGTGCTGGTTCAGTAACGTCAGTTACAGCACTGGATATCTCGACGTGACTTATAATCTGACAAAACTCGGAATTGACGGAGTCCAATACGCGCCCTCATGCGGACTGACTGTGCAGATTTCAAACACAACACAGAACAATCAAACGAGCCTTGTCGTGACCGAAGATCAAAATGAGCCTGTGACAGATCTCGGAGACCAAAACTTCCAATTCTACCAGTACGAAACCGCAAACTCGACCTGGGGATTAGTCTCTCCAATCACTAGTCCAACAACTTACACAAACGGCACGTACCAGATTCAACCGCCAACGGGGATAGACCCCAACTCTTACGTTGTTCAGGTGACGGATCAAAGAGGCATAATCGTGGTAGCCTCGCCATATTCCTCGTACAACATAAATATGACATGGCCAGTCTCCTCATCAACCTCGTCATCAACGGACTACGTGAACAACAACGCATCAGATGTAGATTTCAACGGTAACATAGGCACGGAGTCGAACTTCACAGCTCAAGGGTATGGCCCCGACGGCATATATGACACTCTAACGGAAGGCACCGTTCCAGCCTTTTACACTCAATTTGTACAAACCAATAATCAACTTTATGATACCGACATTGGAACACAAAGTAATTTCTCCGCCGAACAGTCGGCAGGCAACACTTACGACACATTAACCGAAGCCAACACAAATGGAGGCTCAGTAAGTTACGTCCCCATCACAATCATCAACAGCCAATCATCAGCCACGCCGAACCCGTTCCAAGAGATGATAACCTGGAACCCCTCCAGCTACACAAGTTTTGAAGGGGGGAACCTGGGAAACATCCGATTCTACTCGAATAGCGCCCTCACTTCGCCTCTATACGCGTGGCTGGAATCCTGCTCGCCTTCACTCTCCAACACCGCAACCAGTGCCACAGCATGGATCAAACTGACCAGCCCCATCGCTGCGAACGGAGGCACACTCACAATATACATGGCCTTCCTATCCACGACTACAACCTATGACGGCAATTACTGGGGAGAAGCGCCCAATCTCTCCGGAACTTACGGCGCCTACGACAACGGTGCCAACGTCTTCAATGCGTATTTCAATGGCAATACCGCAACTTCGAGCTTTTCTGTATATAGCGGGTATACGCTCTCACAGGCGACAGGTATTTCTGGCCCTGGAGGAACGACAATTAACGCAATAAGAGCAACAGGTTACAATGGCAATAATCCCGTCTTCGCATTCAATAAGGCAATGAGCAATACCGCTCTAATAGTAGAATCAAGTTTTTCTTCCCCAGGTTCCGTCAGTCCTGGCACTGATACAGGCGCCGTTGGACTCGTAAATAATGCTGCAGCATCCAGTGTAACTAATGCAATCAGCGCAAATATAGGGTACGGTCAAGCTTATTTCGACCAAGACTACGAGACTAGTGGTGCAGTAACCGTCGACGTGAATGGTCAAGGGACGTCAACTTCCAGCTGGCTATATGCCACTGTAACATACACGGGTTCAGGGGCATCATCGTGGAATGCATACATAGCCCCACAGCTATACTCCTCCACAGGAGGATATTCTGGCACTGTCCCAAATAACCCACTGAGTTCCGCAACTAACCTTTATCTTGGCCAAATAAGCGCTACAGGCGCTGCCTGGCCTGTAAACATATATTACAACTTCGTTCGTGCTAGGGCATACCCTCCAAACAATGCCATGCCTTCGGCCTCGTTTGGCAGCATATTCCCAACTCCAAACTTTCAACTTGATTTGGAGCGGCAATGGACGACGGCATCGTACAACGCAAACTCGTCAAAACTCCTCTGCATAAAAACTGGAGCCTTCAGCGGCAGTGAAGCATTGGAAGTTGACGTGTGGAACGGAGCATGGACAGTGTTAAATAGCAACCTGGCTGCCAACAGTTGGAACAACATGTCAGTAGCATCATACCTGAACTCTGCAAGCTTCGCGATAAGATTCATCGGCGCAGCAAGAGGCGACCTTACACAATCATCATGGCAAATCGGCAGCGTACTGCTTCAAACATCGAACTCCACAGACTATTACGGCCTTGACATCGAAGAACAATGGACGAACGTCAACTATTGGGCAGCGAATGCGAGTTTGGACATTTTCACTGGAACGTTTTCCAGTCCTACAAAAACTCTGGGGGTGCAATGCTGGAATTCCACTAATGCCTCATGGTCGCCCTTAATTTCCAGTTTGAATCCTAACAGTTGGAACAACGTGTCAGTAACAACGTACCTTACGGGTTCAACATTTACCATTAGGTTTTTGAGCGGAACCGAGACCGATCTTGTGCAAAACAGTTGGCAGATAGATGCAAGTGTCCTTTTCCTTAACGGTACGCAAGTTGCTCCGTCGTCAAACCCTATTACGATTGAGCTACTGCAGAATGGCACGATGGTGTGGCTGGGACAGAGCCTACAGATGACAACTCAGGCCATGCCGATCCCGCCGCTTCCAGTCAAATCGATAATCGTAAACGAGACTATAAACGGAGTTGATTCTGAAGTGCCTTTCCAAATAGAAGACTGGGCTTCCGATTACATGATACCGTTGGGCTTGACGAGTAATTCAAGTGTCTTCAACGATGGAAACATGATTGTTTTCCTCGCGAACAGTAACGTTTCAAGAGTCACGATATGGTGGAATGGAAGCGACCTGGCCACCCAGACGCCCTACGCATTCGTGAACAATTACTTTACAGGAGACAACCCTGCAGCAGGAACGCTGACAAACGGCATACTGACACTTCAGTTTAATGGAAACTTCCAGTTAACCTCCACTGTCGGGACCGCATCGTGCACTGCAACTTTCATGCGAATAAACAATCAATGGAGCACTTACGGGGCAAGCCCAGCATACATAATCACCGATGGAGTTGTAAGAGACATAGTTCAGCAAGAAGCCGAATGGGGCAATGGTGTGCCTAACTCTCCGAACCTCTATTCTCACATTGTTATAACTTTGCCGGCGAACGCCACCTATTACACGTATCAATTGAGGGTTTTGTTCGTGCAGTCACCGCAGAGCAGAACCGTCACAGATCTGTGTCCAATTGAATTACAAACTTCTCCAATGCAAACTCAAACTGAAAACGGAACGGCAAACGGGTACCCGGTAGTCTCAACAGCAACAGGCACGTTTTTCAACCAATCAACAGCTTCGGCGCATCATTGGAGCCAACTCAGTTCAGGAACAAATGGAGCAGGGTTGATGTTCACGGACACGGGAAACAATGAACTCTACTGTTTCGACAGTATGGCTGGAACTCAGACTGGAGGTCTCAGAGTAAACTCGACAGCAGGAACGATTGAACTGCTTCCAGTGGAAATGGCCCCAGTAGCCTTCACCTACGCACTGAACACGATTTGGTACGGGGCAGTATCCACATTCAGCAACACAACACCAATCTATCAATCAGCAAATGGCCAAGTCAGCGGCTCTTGGACAAGCGTTGAATATCCACCAACTGCAACGGTTTACACTGGAGATTAAGGGATTCTGTCAGAGTGTGACGTGCATCGTGAACAGTAACAGGAGTAATGACAGGATAGAGGCGTTGGAAGAAAGCTTGCCATGTCTGACTAGTCCCTATCGACCGGGTATCTTGATCAGAAATGCAGATTGAGGGTTCATACGTGTTAAATAACGAAATTGAGTCTTCCTTAAACAACAGAAGGTGAATAATCTGATACGTAAACTATCCAAATCCAAGAAAGGCATTTCGCCAATACTGGCAACGCTACTTCTGGTCGTAATCGCTGTGGCGGCCATCGTGGTCACCTACGCCTGGGTTATGACGTATACAGGTCATTTGACAGGTCAAGCTGGAGTTGTTCTTTACCCGGCAAACGTGAACTTCTATGGAAATGGAACCTTAATAGACATTGATGTAGGAAATTCGGGGACCTCAGGCACCACGATAATTCAGGTTTACATTGGAACCTCAACGTCGACAATGGACAACCAGACGATCACTCCCGTATCACTCGCGGCGGGCTCTGTCCAGAGAATAACGGTGACCTATTCTTGGCAAGCTGGAGTAACATACTATTTCAAGGTGCTAACGTCAAGTGGCCAAAGCCTGCCATGGAGTGAACAAGCGCCGACATCATAGAAAACCCCTTTTTTAATGTTCATCCATTTCATCTTGGCACCCGTGCTTAGAGCCCACGTGAAAAGATAATTAAGCAGAGAAGACAATTCGGAACTTCCGACGGTGTCACTTTGCAGTTTCTCTCGCAGAGTCTGTTGGACGTAGCAAGAACGGCATTGGCTTTAGCCTTTCTTTTTTATGCTTCATGGAGCGATAATGAAACGCGAGAAGTGAGTAATACTGTTTGGATGATTTTCGCTCCGCTTGCCTTCGTGCTCACTTTTGCAGAAGTTTACTTCTACCAATTTTCACAGTTGCCCCTCTATGGAATTTGCTTCGCCTTCACCGCCATCTTTGCCATCGTGATTTTTTACGCTGGCGGCTTCGGGGGGGCTGATGCAAAAGCACTGATGTGCCTGGCACTCGCGTTACCGTTCTTTCCAACGAGCCTGCATAGTCCTCTGTTCGGAGTTTCCCCCACCCAAAAGATACTCTTTCCTCTGAGCATTTTCAGCAATTCCGTTCTGCTGGCGGCTCTCATGACGTTTGTCATGCTCGGGTACAACATCGTTTGGCGCGTGAGAACCGGCAGAGAACTGTTTGATGGAAATTACGAGAACGGATCCGTCGGCAGAAAGATTCTGATCTTAATAACCGGCTACAAAGCCGATATTCAGAAATTGAAAGACAAGTGGCACATTTACCCCCTTGAGGATGCAAACGAGAACTCCGAGAACAATCTAACTAGAAAACTGATCGCAATTCCCAAGGACGAGGGCAGAGATGGCGTAGTTCAGAGACTTGATGAGGCTATCAATGAAGGAAAAATCCAAGATGGGGTTTGGGCATCTCCAGGATTACCCTTCTTAATCTTCGTCACGGCAGGTCTAGTGCTAGCGCTCTCCGTTGGCGACATCGTGTGGATTTGCATATCGCGCCTACTCGCAGTCATCTAGCATCTGATTTTGAATATCCCAGTTCTTCGAAGAGAAATCACCGAACTGGCGCAGTTTTAGGTGCTTAGTTTTTTAAGAGAAGAAATTGTTGTTATCATATCTCTTAACTGTTCGGGAGACCTGCATCAGTGCGATTATTTGGCAGCTCTGGAGTGCGCGGTTTAGCCAACGTGGAGTTGACGGCGATCTTGGCGGAGCAAGTCGGTTCAGCTGTAGCGACATTAGCCGAGGCCAAAGAAGTGCTCGTGGCCAGAGACACGAGAGTTTCAGGAGCAATGCTCCAGAACGCCCTGGTTTCCGGCCTTGTATCAGGCGGGACGAACGCAAAATCCCTTGGAATCATACCGACCCCCGTCCTTGCTTGGTTGACTAAGAAAATGAAGGCCGATGCTGGAGTGATGATAACGGCTTCTCACAACCCGCCTGAGTACAACGGCATCAAGATTTTCGACCGTGAGGGCTTGGCTTTTGATGAGGAAAAGCAAAACATGATTGAACGGATAATCGTGCAACAACGTTTCAAGCTTGCAGACTGGGAAAATGTTGGCCACGACCAGTTTGCAGACAAGGCAAGTCTGTATGTTGGAGATATAGAGAATAGTGTGAAACTTTGCAGGAAATGGTTCGTAGTGGTTGATGCTGGATGTGGTGCCACGTTCAGTCTTGCTCCGACAGTTCTGAAGGATCTGGGCTGCAAAGTGACGGCGTTGAATTCACAACCGGATGGATTGTTCCCAGCAAGAAGCCCCGAACCGAACCCTAAATCTCTGACGAACTTGGCCGCGGTTGTCAAGACTCTGGACGCGGACGCTGGTTTGGCCTTCGACGGTGACGGTGATCGAGTGGCCTTCGTAGATGAGAAGGGCCATTTTTCGGATTTTGACCAAGTCCTAGCAGCCTACGCGTCTCACGTTGTGAAGCAAAATCGTGGCGGTAAGATTGTGACGAGCGTCGAAGCTTCGATGTCTGTGGAAAAAATGGTTGAACGGCAAGGAGGAAAGGTTGTTAGAACAAAGGTCGGCGACGTCTATATTGCCGAAATGATGAAGAAGCACCACGCGATATTTGGGGGCGAACCGTGTGGCGCGTGGATACATCCGCAACTCAACTATTGTCCAGACGGCATACTTTCGTCAGTCCTGCTTCTGAAGGCGTTAGAAGATGAGAAAGAGAGCTTGGCAGAGTTTGTTGCCGAAACTCCGAAGTACCCGATTCTGAGAGAGAACTTCGACTGCAAGAACGTCGCGAAAGAAGTAGTTGCCGAAAAAATCGGAGAATGTTTGAAAACTGCTTTTCAAAAGTATCAAGAATTCTCGAAAGCTGATGGAGTTCGCCTTGTTCTCGAAAAAGGATGGCTGCTGGTAAGAGCTTCGGGCACCGAACCCGTTGTGAGGCTGACGGTGGAGGGTGAATCGTTAAAAGCAGCAAGAGAAATAATGGAAAAAGGAGCAAAATCCATCAGGAACCTGCTGGGAAATGATGAGAAATGAAAGCCGCAATCTTGGCCGCGGGAGAAGGCGTCAGGCTTCTACCCATCACGGCGACTAGACCTAAGCACCTGATTAAGGTGGCAGGGAAACCTATACTCGAGCATTGCCTGAGCGCGTTGAAGAGGGCAGGGATAAGCGAAGCTGTGATAGTTGTCCACTTCATGGGAGACGCGATTCGCCAACACTTCGGCGACGGCAAACAATTCGGCATAGAGATTGAATATGCAGAACAGCAGGCAGTCCTTGGAACAGGCAACGCCGTGAGTGTTGTTGAACCTTACATGAGCGACGATTTTCTGCTAGTCAACGGCGATATGCTGTTTGCCGCGGAGGCTTTAAAAACCGTCGTCGACTTGCATCAAACGGAGAAACCTGCCACGACAATGGCCGTAGTGCCAGTTGAAAAACCGGAGAACTACGGCATTGTCGAGCTAGAAAACGGCAAACGCGTCAAGCGCATAGTGGAAAAACCCGCTCGAGAAGAAGCGCCGACAAATCTAGCCAACGCGGGCATCTACGTTTTCTCAACGGAAATATTCGCCAAGATAAAACAAACCTCTGCCACTGCTCGAGGGGAATGGGAAATCCCAGATGCGCTCACGCTTCTCATCAACGAAAAAAAACCGGTGCTCGCCGTCAACATAGCCGCTAAAGACTGGATTGACATCGGAAGACCGTGGGACCTTCTTGAAGCGAACCGCTGGGCACTGACGAGGATGAAACGCAAACCTTTGGGGTTCATAGAAGAGGGTGCTCACCTCTTAGGCTCAGTGACTGTTGCGGAAACCGCGCACGTCCGTTCAGGAGCATACATTGAAGGACCAGCCTTCATAGATGAAGAAGCCGACATAGGACCGAACTGTTACATTCGCCCGTGCACGAGCATCGGCAGAAAGGCAAGGGTGGGAAACGCTTGTGAAATCAAGAACAGCATAATAATGGACGGTGCACACATAGGCCACCTTTCCTACGTTGGTGACAGCGTAATAGGCGAGAGATGCAATCTAGGCGCGGGCACGATAACCGCGAACTATCGGCTTGACGCGGGCACAATCAAGATGATGGTAAAGGACAAACTCATGGACAGTGGAAGAAAAAAACTTGGAGCAGTCCTAGGAGACAACGTGAAAACAGGCATAAATGCGCTTCTCATGCCAGGGGTCAAGGTGGGAAACGACAGCTGGATAGGCCCAAACCTCATGGTTCAAAGAGATCTGCCGCCAAAGAGCAGGGTGTTCCTGAAACAGGAAGTCGAAAACAAGAACTGAACCGTTTTCCTCGGAACTCCGAAAGAGATAAATGCTGTGATCCACTGATTTTGGGTCGAGACTATGAAAGAAGAGAAAATTCTCAAACTTTTGAAAGAATTAGTCAGAAACTCGAGGAGAAGTGATAGGGAACTTGCAAAAGCGTTGAGAGTATCTCAGCCCACCGTCACCAGGAACAGAAAACTCGCAGAAAATTACGTGCGAAGCTACACAGTTGTTCCAGAATTTCAGAAGATCGGATATGAAATCTTCGCGATCACCTTCGCCAAGGCAAAGACCTACGATAAGAAAGAAGTGGAAACGAAACTGGAGGCACAGAGGAAATGGGTCATGCAACAACACAACGTTTTCTTTGCATCTGATGGGGAAGGCCTTGGAAAAGACGCGGTGATTCTCTCTCTCCACAAGGATTACTCGAAATACGCCAATTTCATGCGAGAATACACCGTCAACTGCGCAGACTTCATCAGCGACGTCCAATCATTCATCGTGAGCCTGAAGACGGGAATGATAATCAAACCGTTCGACCTGAAGTATCTCGCAGAAGATCTGTAAGAATCTCCTTTTCAAAGACGATTTCCAAACCCCACTTTTCAAGCATCCAATCTTCGACTTGACCAAAAGTAACTCGACTAGCGACTGCGAAGGCTTTCACAGAAACTGTTTAAAAGACACTGCCAAAGTGAGAATTGTCGGATTCAAATGCTGAAAAACTGAAAAAAAACAGTGATACGACGCGCTGTAAAAGGTTATAATTATCATTTTTAAATAAGCGTCCTGCACGGTTCATTTTCTGCAAAGTATAAAAGAGACGGTGCTATATTACTATTAAGGAAAAGTGAAACAAAATGAAAGCAATACTTGAAGCATGGATTAACGAACACCCTAAAGTTTCCGAGTGGGTGAACAGAAAAAGAAGCAATGCGACACGGTTTGATTATGCCGAAAGACTTCACAACTTTTGCGAAGAAATGAAGATGAACCCAGAAACTTTAGCGGAAATGGACGATATAAAAGCGCAAGATATGTTAGAACAGTATTTTGCAACACGGGAGAGAGAAGAGAAACCCACAAACACCACTATGTCAACAATCACGGCAATAAGGGCTTTCTGGTCACGGACGCACGGCAATAAAAAACTAGCTTTTGAAAGAGGCACTTTCGCACCGCCTCAGATAGGCACGCACTCATACGACTTTCAGAGAACCGACTTAAAGAACATTTTCGCAATAGCCAACACAACCGAAAAAGCGATAATTTCAAGTGCTGTTTCTCTCGGTTGGGAAATTTCCTCTTTTCTTGACCTAGACAGAGACAAAATTAAAACCCTCATTGCTCAAGCAAAAGCCAACAAAGAAGAAACTGTTTTCTTCGAAGACATTAGACACAAAAGGAAAGAACACAGATTAGGAATTATAAACCCTCTAGCTATAGAGTGGCTTTCGAAATATCTTGAGAGTGCCGAGCCAAACGAAAAACTCTTTTCTTATAGTGAGCAAGGCTTAAACAAAATTGTTAAGAGGCTTGTTAAAGAGGCACACATTGAAACGGGAAAACTTAGGGTTCATTTTCACCGACTTAGAGCATGGCACGAAAGCGCACTTTTCGGTGCTGGGTTTAACGCTCAACAAGTCGATTTTATTCAAGGTCACGCACTCGGTGCGGTTCGAGCCACGTACTATAAGGAATTGAGACAGCAAATAGAAGAGAAATACCCCACCGTGTACCACGAAAAGCTAGACATCTCGAACGGCAACGGCACAGTGATAAAAGCGAAAGTTGGCGAACTTGAGCTAAGAGCACTTCAAGCGGAAGAGGAAAACGCTAAACTCAAGGCAAGAATCGCCGAACTTGAAACCGAAAAAAGCACAAGCGATAACGTTCTAAAAATCTTAGCTAAAAGAATGTCAATGTCTAAGGGTGTCACTGAGTCGGAAGACGACATAGCACTACAGAAATTCATTCAAGGAAAGTGAAACCGTGTTTGACCGAATTAGAGCCTATTTCGCAGAGACCAAGAGAAAAAACGAATTAGCGCGGAAGAGACACAAGGCAAAACTTAGACGTGAACGACTGAAACGTGAGAAAGAACCCGAAGAGGAACCCGAAGAGATAGACGAAACGGAACAGCCAACAAGGGATGAAACCGACTTCGATACGCAAGAGGAAGAGGAAGAAAGCGAACTTGACCCAGACTTTCTTTAGTAAATACCCCTACCTTTTTCTATTAAAATTGGGTTTGGGTTTCTCTCAAACGGTTTGTTTCGCCGTTCTCATCGTCATGCTACACCTAGACCACAGTTAAACCACTGAAACCTTTAAGCGTCTTGTTCTCCATTGCACACGGGACACCCGTTTTTTCCTAGAGCGCACCCGTGAATAGGACATATTGAATTAAGCGGAAAAGCTACACCGTCACGATAAACAAAGTCTTCCGCAAAAGGCTTTTTTTCGCCGAAAACCTCAGACCATCCTTTTAACTCGGGAAAGTCTTCACCCTTTCCCACGTTGTTTAAATCTAGCGTGTCGTGCTTGTTCCGCGCATACCACCCACAACACGAAAGGCACGTTTGAATGTGATTATAAAGAAAATCGCTTTTTTGACCTTTCGAAAATTGGTTTCTCCATTCTAAACAGTCGGGTTTATCAGTGCCAAATTTTAAGGCTAGTTCGCGCGTTTTCCGCGCGTTTTCCTGTTCCATTAACTTTAAGTCTTCCGCACTAAGTTTTAGCGGTGTGTGTCGGTGCTTATAGCTCCGCGCACTTTTCCGACATTCTGAGCATGTCTTAAAGTTTTCAGTCTTCAAAAACACCTTTTCTTTTCTACAGCGTGAGCACTTGCGAACCTCTTCATAAACCGAGCGCGGAAGAATATCTTGAGGCACGGTTTAACCCCTCTCACTTAGACCGCTTTTTTTCGAAATTTTAGTTCTCACTGACTGTTCGCCCCTAATTCAGAAAGTGCCCTGTCCATAATCGCGTCAAGTTCAGCTTCGTATTGTTCAATCGCCATTTCAAGAAATGGGACACCCTCATAAAAATCTCCGTTAGGCATAAAATGACCATCCTCAACAAAAAGCGCATATGTGTCGGTGCTTTTTCCCGTTTTCGGGTTTATAATGTCGGGTGAACCCGCGCTCAGATTAAACCCGTAAAAGTCACCCGCTTGAATCGCACCCGCTGAATCGTCTAGGCTAATGCTAGAAGCTAAAGCACCCGTGTCTTTTGGGCAATAATCTATAGCGGCTTGAAGGATTTCTTGAGCGATTTCTTCTAGTTCCTCTTTTATCTGTTCTTGAAGTTCTTCTGGAAAGTCATCCAACCAATTTAAAAGCGCGTATTCTTGGTCAAAACTGCTTTGGTCTTTGTAAACTGCCATACCCATTAAACCACATCCTCAAACGTGCATTCTTTCTTTTTGCATTTGCGACAGGGCAAATTATCAATTTCTGTTTTGATTTTATCGAATTCTGTTTTTATCTCTTTTACACGGGCAAGAATCGTTTTTAACGCTTCTATTTCTTCTGGTGTCATTTCTAGCACTCTCGATATTTTGGTTTCTTGTCTGGAATTGGAACAGGTAACCGCTTTTGAGTTGGTTTATAAATCAAGTAAATTGCACCTTCTGAAACATCGATTGTTTCTCTTTCTTCATGTACTCTTTTCTGACCCACCGCGCGAACTTTACGTTCTTCGTGCGCTTTCTTGAAGTCGTATAGCGTGAAACGTTTATCCAACACGGCGAACCCACTGTTCTAACCTCTGTTGTTCTTTTTGACGCAAACTCTCTTTTTCGTCCCGTTTTCTTATTGCTAGAAGTCGTTTGTCAAAATCGGACGCACAACCTTTTCCACAAAACACCCTAGTACGTCCGTCTAGGCACTGATGATAAACCCGTCCACTTTTATACGTGGATTGACCGCACTGAGCGCAATTCAATCTTTATCGCCCTCTCTTATCCAATCGGGATAGTTGATTTCTGTGTTTACGGGTCGTCCGTTCGAGTCGAAAAAGTCATATTGAAAACTGATTTTTCCGTCCTTAATTTTAATCGTGATTATGCCTTTTGAAGCCATTTTGTGTGTCATACCGTAAACAATAGCAAAATACGTTTTCAGAATTTTCTCCATATTGGGATTTGACAAAATCGCCGTCCAATATTGCCCGAAACTTTTCAGTGTTTCAAGCTCTTTCTTTAATGCCTTTACCTTTTCAAGTTCGTTGGCGTACTCTGAATCTTGGTTTTGTTCTGAATTAATCCGACCCATTAACCCATTTAAGATTCTAGCTTTTTTTCTTTCGTTTTCCAGCTTTAATTGCGCCGTTTCAACGTCCGTTTCAATTGTGTTGGATTCTTCGAAGTTTTCTTCCTCTAAGTTTTCCTCTTGTTCTTGTGGTTGTGGTGTGCTCTGTTGCTGGGAAAGTCTCAGAGTGTTCTCTTCAAGTTCTCTCTTTTTGCGGTAAGCATCCCACCCGTACAAACTCACATAATATTTGTCAGTGTCCGAAAGCGAATTGTATTCATTCATATCAGACATTAAACTCAAACCTCACTTCGATAGGTACATTCAACGGTTGAACGGGAATTTCAATTTCTATTTTTCTCCGATAACCGCCTTTTCCACCGCTTGCCCTGTAAATTCTTGCATAAATTCGGTGCGTCCGCTTTCCCTTTTTGGATTTTCTGTACTTGTCACTTGCGCGTTTTTGCGCTTGTTTGTGTTTTTCACTTGTCATATTTTTTCACCTATAGTGTCGTGGGTGTCGGTTGGTGAGTATAGAGAGCCAAGCCAAACACCCGTGACTTTGTGAGCACGGTTAAGGAGTAGATGATTTGAGCGAACTAATCAAATAGGAGAAACCCCTTAACCGTGTTCGCCGCTGTGATGTCTTCTTATGTTACTGTCCCTCTCCAAACGGGTAATTTTCGCCCTTTACGACCTCATCATGTACGTTTTGCTCGGTTTTATCGCCGTCCGCGCTTGTGTCGTCTTTCTTTGGCGTGTATGCGTCCGCTTCGACTTCTTTAGTTTCCAATAGCTTCTTGCGTCTTGCCGCGCGTCTTTTTTCTGCTTCGTCCACGGAGAAAGTGGGGTTTTCGCCCTCACCCGTTAATGCGTTATTTTTGCTCGTATCAGTCACCACCTTTACCAGATTAATGAACTGTCTAAGCGTCTTTCCAATTCGCCACTTGCCGAAAGTGTGAAAATTGGTGCACCGCGCTTTATGATTGTGTCGGGTTCTAACCGTTTGGCTTTTCCACGTTTCACAAATTCGCCATCATTAACGCTACACTCTGAGCACGTGCCGCTATTGAACCAAGTTAAGAAGATTCTTCCGCTCTTGGCTTTCTTGAAATATGCCGTTTTGTATTTTGCCTCTTGTGGAATTTCGAAGTTAAGCGGTAGCTCATAATAGACGGTTTTCTCTTCTAGTTCGTCATTCTCAGTTTTATAAACGTAAACTGTCCAAGTTTCCTTTTTGCTGAATCCTAGCTCAGTCGGTGTTATGTGCTCTGTCTTCTTGTCACTTGGCATTCTCTCAAAAACGGGTTCGCCACTGTCACTTATTCTAATGAACTTGCGCGTTTCAATTGTCTTTATGAAATATAGTTCGCCCTTTTCGGTTTCATACACGCGACCCATATCTACATAAGTTCTTAAGTCGTCTTGGTTGCTCACGCTTTCACTGCTCCCTCTTCCATCTTGCGCTTTCGCTCTTCACGCCACTGTTTCTGTAAACGTCCTAAATCGCCGTCTTCAACCTTAGAGGGCGTTAAAAATCCGTCCTTTTTGACTAAGCTCAATTCGTCTAGGGCTTCTGGGCTATTTGGCTGAAATGCTGGTTCTGGGTGGTGTGGGTCTTGCATTTTTAGCGTTCTGTGCAACTCAAAAAGAGAATCTAAGTAGCTCTGAGCCTCTTTTGAACCGCTCCGCGCTTTAGCTCTTAAATCGTCAACCATTTCTTTATGCGTCGCATAAGGCTTAGTGTACAAATCTTGGGGTCTGTTAGCACCCGTGAATTGTTGATTTACTAGGGGTGAACCGCTTGGTGTGCCTTGACTTTTTGAAGCTAAGTCGTTTATGTAACCCGTTATCCGTGCGCTTAGGCTTTCTTTCGTTTCAGCGTCTAGGAAAAGATGAGGGTCGGCGTGTGGAAATTTCGAGAGTGCTTGAACCTTTAAATCGCTTAGGTTAGGCTCGGTTTTCATTCTCTGTTGTTCTTGTTCTTTTTCTGTTCGTTCTTGCTCTAAAAGTTGCGCTAGCTTTTCCGCGCTCGGATTATCCACCTTAAGGTTAATGTTCACCTTTTGCTTTTTCTGTTCGTCTTGTTCCGTGCTCATTTTTGAACCTTCTTTTCAAATCGTTTTTTCTGTTCCGCTAGAAGAATGTCTATGTCTTCACTGTTGAAACCCTTACTCAGTAGCTCTTCTTTCGTGTAGAATCGGGTTTTAGCTTCTCCGTCTTCAAGATATTTCTCAAGAGCATAATAGTTTTGAATGAAGTCGGGTAGTTCGTTTAAGTCGTATAGCTCTGCTTTCTGTTGGCTTAGGGTGCTGTGCAATAGGTCAATGTGAAAATCGGTTAGGCTTATCTTACTGCTTTCTTTGGTTTCTTCGCATAGTTGATAGAGCGCGTCAATGTATCGTCCTATAAGCTCCGTCTTGGTTTCACCCGACTTAACCGTTATGATGTCTAGTTTTCGGTTGCGTTCTTTGCTCAGTTGAACCGTGGTGTTTTCCATAGGTTAACCCTTCTAGTGTCACTATAGAGGGTATAGAAACGGGTATTTAAAACTTTCGGCTTTACTTATCAAATTTTGTCACAATCGCCGATTAGAGGCTGTTATGAGCCTCAAACGCCCGTCAGACCCCTAACCAAGCCCACACCCACCAAACCCCAATCAAAAAGTGTAACCGCGGACGGGGTTCGAGGCTAAATTACGGGTTTTTTTTACTAGTAGGGGACTTTTTGAGCCACGTTTGGCACAAGAGGCTTAAACCTTGTCGTTCTATGACGTCCGCCGTATGATACACTATTCACAAATAGTAATGCTTATCCATGCTTTAATGATAACTCGGTCGAAGTTTAACCGTTTAGTGTCACCAACAGCACAAGCAGAATCACTTAGGCGCGGTTTTGGTTGAATAGACCCCTAGTCTTCTATTGAGGGTTAGGACGGTTTCAATGGTGGTTTATAGTTCTGTAGTGGTTGCACGGGTGCTGTTTGTCGGTGTTGGTTGCACGGTATATGGAAAAGTTCCTTGTAGTGGTTGTTTGTTGGTTGCACACTTAACTAAATCTGGGTCTATTATCAAATCTGGGTCTATCTAGAAACCTTCTATTAGTGCTCGGTTCTGTCTCTGTCGTGCTGTTCTCTGTTGGCTCCGTATGTTGGTATAAGTAAGTTAGTATATTCAATGCTGGATTAGACACAACGTACTGAGGTAAAGTAGTGATGCTTAGTTGGTTAGAATTACTGAGCTTCGATTTTTTGGGTTTTAGGTGTTTGACTACTGAGTAGAGTTTTGAGCGGTATAGTGCTCGGAGAAATGCGGAGCGGTTGTTTGTGTTGGCATAGCGGTTTAAAACAATAAGTGTTATTCCGAGTTTGTCGATTAGCTGTTTAATTGTGTCCGAGAACACGGCGAAACTGATTATTAGAAACCACGGCAAAAGATGTTTGGGGTCTTTCCTAGTGAAATAGTCTAACTTTTCCTTTACTATTTCGTCACTTAGGAAAGTTGTTTCTTTCGGGTTTGTGCACTCGATAAGTGCCTTGTTTGTGATGACTATATCGACAATATTGTGATTGTCAAACGGGTATTTTGAGGGGTTAAACGTGTTATGGTCTAACTCGCTACCGAAACCGTTCTGTTCGAAAAAGCGGCACACGTACTTTTCTAAAGGTATGCCGTTATAATATCTGGGTAAATTTTCTGTTGTCAAGGATGTGCACATCCACATGTGGATGTATAATATAATAGACGGTTCAACTATATAAGTGTTATGGGACGGTTGAACTTTTTAATCAGTTGTTTAAATTCACATTCTTTTTTAAGTTGTCTTGTGTCGTATATCTTCATAGAAGCTGAGAAAACGAAACAAGAAAAGAAAACTCTTAAACCCGTGGTGGTTGACAGTCAACCAACATACGAAACTGTTCTTATTCCTGTTGAAAAGCTAACTTATGACCCTATGAATATGCGTGAAGGAATAGGCGACACACCCGACACGGAATTTAAAGAGGACATAGAAGAGAACGGCATAACTAACCCTCTTCTGGTGCGTCCTATTGGAAAAGGCAAATTCGGAGTAGTGGCGGGTTCACGTAGATTCTCTAAAGGCATTAATGCGGGTCTAAAGGAATTTCCGTGTATCGTTCGAAGCATGGACGATATAACCGCTCTGTCTAGGTCTATCTCTGAAAACGTCTATCAAAAACCTATTGAAGCCTATGTGTATCAACGGATTTTCAATAAGCTGTACTGCATGATAGAAAAGGCTAACCCGAAACTAAGCAAAAACGAAGTTATAGCGGTTATGCACAAAGAAACGGGAAAAGCTGAATCAACCATTAAGGGCTATTTGGTTATTGCAGAGAAAGCAACACCCGAAACTAAAGAAGCTATGAAGACGGGAAAACTTGGCGATTCTCGAACCGCTCAAGACGTTGTTAGACTACCGAAAGAAAAACAAAAAGAAGCTATTGAACTAATCCAAGACAAACCCAGAAGTGAGGCACAAACTATTATTCAACAAGTCAAAACCGAAACTAGAGCCTTAACGGGAAAGACAGAATCAACTGAGAAACCGAAAGAAGAAAAGTTCGTTTTCAAAATTGAATTACCGAAAGACATCTATGCCCTTCTGGAAAAGCACTTTTGGAAGAATGAGGGCAAAAAATGGAGAGAAAAACTTGAATACTACGCAAAGAAAGACAAAAAGCCTTTCTACTGTAACCAAATACTTCTTAGGAATAGCTTGACCGAAAAGTGCGAACACATAATTGAGCAATACCTTAGAAAGTGAGATTATGACCACACCACAAATGCAACAAGCTAGAAAAACGATAATTGAATTTCTTGACGATTGGGATAGAGCGCACTACGAAAAAACGGGTTTCGCAAAATCACCCTCACAATTTGAGAAACAACGGCAAGAGGCTTTACGTGCTTTAGAGAACTACGGACTTCCCTAACTTCTTTTTCCCCTTTTTAATCAGTTGGTTAACTCGAAGTTTTTCCTTTCTTTTCTGATTTATCTGTGAGTTTAGTTATCTTTGCTCTTCAATGCTTACTTTGACCGTGTAAACCGCTATACCGAAGAATATGTAAAGTGATAAGATAAGACCGCTTAGGGCGATTCTAACAGCATAGTAAGAAAGCCAACTTCCCAAAACGCCCCCAGCCAAAGAAGCATAAGTCGTCCATAGCATTGTAATAGGAAACAACAAAAGAAGCATTGCTCCGTAGTAGAAATTTTTGGTTCTTCTGGGCATCTGTTCGTCTCTAAGCATTATCCCAATTATGACTCCCGACAATCCTATGATGATACTCGAAGAAGCTGTTGTTCCATTCACGAAAGTTGGAAAGACAGAAGAATCGACCTTTATGTTAAGAAATATGTTGACCCATATCAGAACTATAATGACCACAACGCCGAGAATGATTACAGCGTAACCATATTTATCCAAAATGTTCGCCAATTTCTATTGTTGCTGTGCTGATATAAGATTTCCGTCTTTGACGTTCTTGCCTCTTATGAAAAAAGTAAAATAGAAATTGAGTGTAGAGGTTATGGGAGATAAGATTTGGGAAAAGAAACTAAAAAGAAAGTTTGCGGTACTTGTAGATTCTTTAATCCGAATACTTATTCTGTGGCACAAACAGCAATGGGCTTCTGTGGTTTAACTAGCGAAACTATGCAACTTGAAAATCATTGCAATAAGTGGCAACCGCGATATTCTTGGCTTCAATTGCATCCGAAGACTCAGGGACTCATAATTTTCATTGGTTCTGGGGTCTTCACAATCGTGGGATATTTACTATCAAGAATCTAACAAACCCTATGTTTTCCTCTTTTTAATCAACTGATTAATTTAACTTTATTAGGCTCAATCCTATAGTATAGTTCAATCCGTTTATGCAATGAGACTACAGAGACTTTTACAAAAATTCGTAGCTACGACTCTGTTTTGTTTCAAATAAATGAAACTAAATGTTCCGACATTTTTAAATAGTTGATTTGCAATCTCGTTAGGTAGAATGGGGGTTAAATGATTGTCTGTTGCGCAGAGAAAGTTCTTCAGTGAGATCTCAGCGTTGGCGGATAGGCACGTGATCGTTGGGACTATAACTGGAAAAACGTTTACCGGAACGTTGCTCGGCATTAACCCTGACAATCTGAGCCTTTGTCTCTCAGAAGCGAAGGATGAGGAGGGGAAGGCTTTGCACAGGGTTTTTCTGAATGGCAATGTTGTAGCCCAGATTTTGAGTGTTGAAAAACCTTTCGACTTGAAGGCTCTGGCTGATCGTCTCGAAAAGGTGTTTCCGACGATGGTCAAGCTCTATGAAGACAAGGGGTTCATTTGGGTCATGGATAAGGTTAAAGTGACGGAAAAGGGTGTGGTCGAAGGCTCGGGCCCGGCTGCTGAACGCGTGGAAAAGGTATATGCCTCTTTCATCACTGAGTCCAAGGGAAAAACTTAGATAAACCAGCGGAACTGCTGTTCCTCTTTCTTCTTTTCTGTCCCGACCGTTCTTATCAAACCGAAGGATTCCAAGATTCTCTTGGTCTCTTCCGCAGCTGCGTCCATGTTGGACAGGTCGACGTTCATGTTCAAGAACTTGTTCAGTGCTGCCAGCACGTAACGCGTGGCGTTTGCATCTGGATACATGCCCAACGTGTCCACCAAGAGCGAGAAGCTCTTGAAACCTCTGAGCCTGGCCAAGCCGACAGTGAGCCCGGCGATGCCGAATATCTGTCCAACCATTATCTTCGCTCCGAGGCTGAGAGCACTGTTCAATGTCTCATGATCCGAAGCAGCCGTGTAAATCTGAGGAACACCTTTAATTTCTTCCTGCCTGAATCCGCCCAAGGTCACCACATGGTGGCAGTCCAGCTCCTGAGCAACGTCCAAAATCTTGCCGCACAGTTCATATTGTCCTGAAGTCGTTAAAGCCTGCGTGTTGCCGTACCAGATTATCAAGTCGCGCCCTTCCTTCTCGCTCTTGTGATAGTACAGTTCGTTCATCGGACACTGCGCCCCACCATTCGAGGTTGTAATCGCCAGGTCTTGGAAGGCCGAAGAATGAACCTCGCCGAAACGTTCTGCCTTCAACTCGCGAATCAAGTGCAGAGCAGCGATGTTGGCTACAAAACCTATTCCGGGCAGACCTTCAATTAGAACAGGATCATGAAGTTTTGGTTTCTCGAAGATTTCAATTACGCAGACCATTAGTTCTCCTTCTGATAGAGGCGCGCAGGTAGTACATGGAAAAATCGTGATATAAGTGTGTTTAGCTCAAAACGTGAGGCTAGCAGAGTTCGACAAGCTTGGATTTCTCAAGGTCCCGCAGAAACTTCAACACATGTTCAGGATTGGTTTCGCTGTACTCCGCAGAAACAGCCATTACAATCTCGCAGATGCTTCGTTTACCATTCATGAAGTTCAGCACTTCCGCCGTCTTCTTGTCGAAATCCTCGTCTATCTTGCGCACTTCCTCGTACGATTCCAGCTCTTTTTCGCTCAACGTTTTCCTCAGAACATTAGAATCAAGCGGGCCCTTGAAAAGTCGCTTCGGAACCAAACTGAGTTCCTTGTTGGACTCTGCCTGGTCATTTTGGTTTGATAGAGTCAACGCCGATGCCTTGGCTGCGAAGCTCAGGGCCTCCTGGAGCCTTACGAGTTCCTGAGTAGCTATGTCTGCAATGTTTCTGCAGAGTACGCTCAGGGAAGCATTCAGTTCAGCGCTTTCTCCGAGTCTTCTCACTGATTTGACTGCTTCTTGTTCGCGCCACGCGAAATGTTCTATCCTGTTCTTGTGGAAAGAAGCTGTCCTCTCCAGTTCTCTGGCCAGTTCCTCAGGCTTGTCTCTAAGCCTCTGGTCTTGCCTCTTCTTGAACAGTTCTTCAACAGCTTCTCTATTGCCTTCTTCGATTCTGACGATGCCCTTGGACGCGGTTTCATGCGCAAGCTGAAATGCCGTTTCAAAGGTGGCGTTTGCGAGAGTCAGCATGACGTTTGTCGTTATCCATCCGACCCTTTTTAGGCTGTCCTCGCTCACTTTGTCAATTGTGTCCATGCTCGTGTGATAGAACAAATCTGGCCATTGGAGCAGCATCACGCATGGAACTCCTATCGTTGAGTCGGTGAATTCTGCGTGGTCACTACCGCCGCTGAAGGCCCCTGTTGCATAACGGAAGACGGATGACGAGCCGAACGAAGAGGGGACATCAAATTCTTTAACGGATTCCTGCAGGAAACGGAAGACCAGATCATTCAAATAAGATGGCAATGAATCTGGAGTGCGGTCAAGGTTGAGAGTGGACTTGCAGAGTTCCTGATTCTGACCCACCATGTCCAAGTTTATGCCCGCGATGAGCCTGGTTGGCAGGTCCTCATGGCCGTGGAGGTAGCTTACAGAACCGAACGTTTCGGGCACCCACAAGAAACGTATTGTCCGAGCTGGGCGCTCAATCTTTCCTGATTCAATCAGACTATTGATTGTTCTGGCAATCTCCAACAGCAACCCACTGCCGGAGGCATTATCGTTGGCGCTGGGCTTTGGGTGGCAGAGATGAGCGACTAGAAAAACTTCCTCTTCCGGTTTCAGCCCGCCTTGTATAGTTGCTGTCACCACATCCAAGTTGCCAGGAAACAGCCGCGCGTCAACTTTGGCCTTGAGCTTTACGGGTTTTCCGCGTTTGAGCAGAGTCCGCAGCTGGTTTCCTTGCCGTTTGCTCAGAGAGAATCCGAACTTGACCTTGTCCAACACTTCCGCGGTGGGCCATATGGATTGGTACGCATGGGCGTCGGGAATGTCCAGACTTTCTCGAACGTTGGGTATTTCGAAAGTAATTGAGTCTGTGATTACACCGGCGGCTCCCAACTTGTAAACGGCTTGCTCGTGAACAGATTTTGCCCTGCCAGTCGCTAGTACGAATTTGTCCTTAACGTCTTTTCCCTCATAATCGGCTGGTTTGGTTCCAGCGCCGACGTCAACAAGCTCAGCTGTGATGCCCTCCGGAGGCGTAGCGTTACTGCAGGTGTGCAGACTCTGAGGCGTGTCATTATACGAAGCAAGAAGCTTTTCCTCGGGTTCGAGGAGTCGAAGCTCGGCGCTCTTCACCGTCCAGCCCATCGGAGACGTGAAGGTCCAGTATTTCTTGGCTCCGTCAGCCTGAAACTGTTCTATAACAGCGTCCTTCAGCCCTATTTTCAGAAGCTCGCTCTTCACGTATTCTGCGGCCTCGTGGAACATCGTTGAGGCTTGAACTCTGTGAAAACGGGTAATTTGTGCCACGTATGATTTGGCGACATTTCCAGAAAGCTCCTCTTTGACAATCTCATTTAGACTCATGTCCGAACCTCGCATTCTCATCTGGTTGTCATTATCTAGTGAATGTTTTTTATATCTCTGCTTGTTTTCTCTTGTCAGAGTTCAAACATGTCTTTTGAGATAAAAGAAAAAGATTTGCTGGCAAGAATTGGAAGACTTCAGACCAAGAGTGGAGTACTAGAGACGCCGCTGCTTTTTCCCGTAATAAACCCCATCGTGCAGCCTGTTTCTCCGAAGAGAATTAGAGAAGAGTTCGGGTTTGAGGCCCTGACAACTAACGCCTATATTTTGAAGAAGCATTCAGAGAAACAGCCTACCAAGAACGGTTTGCACAGCTTTCTGGATTTCAACGGTGCAATTATGACCGATTCCGGTGCCTACCAGATTCTCGTGTACGGCGACGTGGAAGCGACGCCGAAAGAGATAGTGGAATACCAGGAAGAGATAGGTTCAGACATAGCCACGATACTTGACATTCCAACAGGCTGGAAAGTTACAGAGGCCCATGCGCGACAAACGGTCGACGAAACTCTGAAACGAGCGAAACAGTTCTTCACGTTCAAATCGAGAGAAGATATTCTATGGGTAGGACCGGTGCAAGGCGGAAAATACCTGGACCTCGTTGCCAAGTCCGCCAGAGAAATGGGAAAGCTTGGCTTCCAAATACACGCCTTAGGAAGCCCAACTGAAGTTATGGAACGCTATCGTTTTGACGTCCTAGTCGACATGATAATGACTGCTAAAACAAATCTGCCCACCGAGAGGCCGCTTCACCTCTTCGGCGCCGGGCACCCTTTCATGTTTGCTTTGGCAGTTGCCTCAGGATGCGATTTTTTCGACTCGGCAGCTTATTCGTTGTATGCCAAGGAAGGTCGCTACATGACCGAAGCGGGCACCTGCAGACTGAATGAACTTGACTATTTTCCGTGCGTCTGTCCAAAATGCGTGAGAACAACTCCGAAACAAATCATGGAACTGCCCCCGAAAGAAGTGCAGACGTTCCTCGCCGAACACAACCTTCACGCGTGCGCCGCCGAGTTGAAACGCATTAAACAAGCCATCAGAGACGGCAGATTGTGGGAACACCTAGAAATGCGGGCCCATGGACACCCAGCCTTGTTTCAAGCACTGAAAAAACTGAAGAAATACGAAGATTACCTAGAGAGACACGACCCATCGGTAAAAAATAGCGGATTGTTCTTCTTCAGCTCCATCGGGCTTGCCCGACCCGAAATAGTCCGGCACAGAAAGAGACTAGCCGAAAGGTATACCGCGCCCAGGGAAGCAATGATCCTGCTGTTGTTGCCTCAGACAAGAAGAAAGCCGTTTCACAAGTCAAAGGCGTTCACGGATATCATCGGACAGCTCCAACCGCTGAAAAAGCCAAGCATGTTTCACGCGTGCGTCTACAGCGCCCCATTCGGAGTCGTTCCGGCCGAGCTTGACGAGATCTATCCGCTCTCACAACATGAAACAGTTCAGAAGCCAGACAAGGAAACATCAGAATACGTGGCAATCCAGCTCGCTGATTACATTAGTCGCACTAGATATGAAACGGTAGTGCTGATCGACGACACTGAAAACTGGGGTAAATCAGTCCTCACCGCGTGCAGAAGGGCCTGCGCAAAGAAGAAGATTAGATTCAAACGCATTGTCGCCAGAAAAGAGCGAGAGAAGACCCTGATAGCTGCTTTGAAGGACGCTCTGTGAGGAGACAATAGAATGTCTTGATCCGTGGAGTGTTTCTACGGAAATCGATGATTCGTTGAAGGTCGACGAGATTCTAAAGGCAATTAGAGAAGGTTCCGTCAAAGCTTCTTCAATCGGCAAGTCAATATGTTTTTAAAAGAGCGCAAAACATGAATAGTGAACTAGCTGATGAAGAGAAATGGGACAGTTGCAGTTAGGCTTTTTGGGCGGAACCCGGGAAGTCGGTAGAATAGCAATTGCGGTTAAAACCGAAAAAACGCAGATCCTGATGGATTATGGAGCCATGTTGGATCATGAGCCAGGGTTCCCCATGCACGTACCTCCTAAGGACGTTGATGCCATAGTCTTGTCGCACAGCCACCTGGATCATTCGGGGGCTATCCCGATTTTCTATGTGCAGGGAAAGAAACCCTTGTACACAAACAGAATGAGCGCAGAACTGAACCAGTTATTGATTTCAGACTTCATTCACCTGTCCAGCTATTACCTGCCTTTTGAGTATCTTGAGCTCAAATCGATGACACAAAACAGTAGGCACGTGGATTTCAACGTTGAACAGAGAGTTGGAGACATATCATTCCAGTTCAGGAACGCCGGACACATTCCAGGAAGTGTGCAAACGCTCGTTGAGGCTGAAGGAAAAAAATTGCTGTACACGGGAGACTTCAACATCATAGACACAAGGCTCCTGGAAGGCGCGAAAATGGATTACAAAGACTTAGACGCCGTGATAATCGAAAGCACCTACGCCAATGAGGAACACACCGAACGCCAAGAACTCGAAAAACGGTTCGTAGACACGTGCGCAGACGTTGTGGAAAAAGGAGGCACTGTCCTTGTACCGGCTTTCGGAGTTGGAAGATCACAGGAACTCGCGTGCGTACTCGCGGCTCATCATTTTGAGTACCCAGTCACGATTGATGGGATGGCGCGCGAAGTGAGTAGAGTGATGATGAACTATCCCCAGTTCCTGAGAGACGGAAGAACCTTCAGTGACGCAATACACTCTACGACATGGGTTGAAGGTTGGAGGGACAGGAGGAAAGCCACAAGAACCCCGGGCGTGATAATCTCGCCTGCAGGCATGCTCAAGGGTGGACCAGCAATGTTCTACATTTCAAAAATCGCAAAGAGATCAGACAACGCCATCTTCTTGGTAAGCTATCAGATTCCAGGAACCCCTGGAAAAGAGTTGATGGAAAAGGGATTATGCGTCATCGATGGAAAAATGCGGAAAGTCAAGGCTAACGTGCAACACTTCGATTTCTCGTCTCACTGCGGAGCAAGCGAACTGAAAGAAGCGCTCAGCAGACTTGGCGGAAAACCCAAGGTATACGTGGTTCACGGAGCAGAAGGAAACTGCGAACTGCTGGCAAAATGGGCGAAGAATGAACTCGGTCTAGAAGCTTCAGCGCCCAGAACAGGGGACATCGTCAAACTCTAGAAGAGAAAGACAAGATGGAAATTGGAATAGTTCGCGTCGGCCAAGTGGATTCTGACGTTATAACTGGAATTAAAGAAAGCCTGGAGACGGATCTCGCGGAATCGAAGACCACGCTGATCGCGGAGACTCTGCCGCTGCCTGAAGAAGCCTATGCTGAGACGAGAAAACAATACCGTTCAGACATAATCTTGGGAGCAATCCGAAACATCGCTGAAAAGTTCATTTCCTTCGATCGTGTCCTCGGAATCGCGGACGTTGACCTCTTCGTGCCCAGGCTTAGTTTCGTCTTCGGAGAGGCTGAATATCCGGGAAAAGTGGCCGTCATTTCGTTGTGGAGACTCAGACCTGAGTTTTACGGAAAAGCCTCAGATCCTCAGCTTCTTGTTGAAAGAGGCACGAAAGAGGCAGTTCATGAGCTGGGACACACTCTGGGACTGAAACATTGCGACAACCCGTTCTGCGCCATGTATTTTTCCAACTCCATCTTCGAAACGGATAGAAAACAAAGCTTATTCTGCAACAAATGCTACGTGAAGACAGCGGTGAATGCCGATAAGGGTAAGGGTTCTTGAAAGAAGAGTTTAAGATTGAACCGATACAATTGTTGCCAGTTTTGGCAAGCTTAGGGTTCGGAATCCTGTGCGCCTACGTGGTATTGACATCGAACATCAGCCTTTACCCAGTCACACCATTCCCAGAAGGAGTCGGATCGTTCGTCAACGCACTCTATTTTGTCCTGCTTGCCGGAGTCGGTGCAACACTGCTGTACCTACTCGTTAAACGCAAGAAACTGCGGATAATCAGCGTAATCACGGGCTTCGCCATAACAGCCGCGATTCTCCTGCTCTCAATCGTCTACCTGTCTGCACTGTTCTCTCTACTCGCAGTCTCCTCCACAACCGCGTTGATACTGACTTTGGCGATCGCCATCTCGGTAACGGCCTTGGCGGATCTTGCGATCTTCAAGGTTCAGGGAGGAATTTCCAACGCTGTAATTCTTCTTCTGGGCGGAGGTCTGGGCGCTTTTCTGGGAGTTTCGATACCGCTTTATAGCGCGATATTGATTCTGGCTTTCCTAGCTATTTATGACATATATGCGGTTTATCGCGGCGCGGTGGGAAAGATAGCCGAGCAAGGACTTGAAGAACTTCGCGGATTAAGCTTTTCTTTCAAGAATTTTCAAATGGGACTAGGCGACCTCACATTTTATTCAATGCTCGCAGGCCTCGTTCTCGCAAACGCTGGTCCAATCTTGAGCATAGTGAATACGGTCTTCTTGGCCGCCTCGGTAATTGGCATAATGGCCGGAGTTATCTTGGTCCTAAAGATGCTTGAAAAGAGAGGCATGTTCCCGGGGTTACCCTTTCCAGTGTTTCTCGGCCTTCTGCCATTGCTAGTCTATCTTCTTCGGTAAGTCCGTGGTAATCAGTCAAAAACATGAAACAGGGTCCAATGAATTCAAAAGCCGTCGAAGCGAGCGTTCAGTCCATATAATGCCCCGCTTCTCGATTCTCAGGAACTTGAAAGAACCAACCGAGTAGAGTTCACGTTGACTTCCAGTATTTTACAATTCTTGAATTCTTTGGATTGCCCGAGGACATCTGTAACAGTTACGTTGCTGCCTTTGAGCTTGGCTATGACAGCGTCCTTAAACACTGTTTCTCCGTCAAGAATCACCTTAAATTCGCACATGTCTGCCCACTACGCTAAGGAAAAGAATCGGGTTGGTTATAAACCTCTTCTTTGTATGATGGTTGGATTGTTGTTCTCATCTGAAACGAAAAGTGTTTTGTCTGTTCTACTTTATGTTTTTGGAGATTTTCAAGGCGACCTCTTCGGCTTTCATTGCGTCTTCGGCTGTCACCTGAGGTTTCTTGTGATGTAGGACGCAGTCTATGAAGTGCTCGTCTAGTTGACGATGTCCCCAGACTCTGGTGCCTTTAACATCCAAATTCCATTCCTGCGGTTGTTCACCAGATCCGTACAGCAGAATCTTGTTGAAATTAATAGCGTGGATAACGTCCGTGTTATCCCCGTACACTTCGAGCCTACTGAGAGCTGCTGAAGGCGTCACTGAGGCACTGTAATGAAGTGAACCCACGGCACCGTTTGAAAGCTTGACTACGCCCATCGTGTTGTAACCCAAGATTCCCCCGTACTTTTCAAGTTTGGGATAGCTTGCCATCCATTGGACGTTTTCTATTTCGCTCTTGAACAGCCATCTAAACATGTCCAAGGACCAGACGGACAGAGTGAAATCAGGGTAACCTCCACTCTTCTCGATGTTCCAAGCCCAGGACCCAGCCGGCCACTGTTGAGCGATGCTCGAAGCCGGTATGAATTCGCGGAAATGGAAGGCCACCGGCTTGCCGATTTGCCCGGATTCTATCATTTCCTTCGTCTTCGTGTATATAGGTGCAAACCTGAACTGGAGAATCGGCATCAGAATCACCTTGTTCTTTTCAGCGGTTTTTTGAAGTTCTTTCACTTTGTCTATCGTCGGGGCGAGAGGCATCTCACATAAAACATGCTTACCCTTTTTCATTGCTTTCATAGCAAGGTCGAAATGCATCGGCGTTGGAACGGCTAGGACCACGGCTTGAATTTTAGGATCTTCCAAGAGTTTGTCAAAATCCAGATAGTATTTGACGCCGTACTGTTCAGCAAGAGGTTTCACACGTTTTTCCGTAGTGGCTCCCAGCGCAATCAGATCCGAACCCTCGATTTTCTTGAAACTCGGTACATGCGCTTGTCCCCCTACAAAGCCCACTCCGACAACGGCGACACCTACTTTTTCTGACATCAAGTCTCACCTGCTCAATTCCTTGGAAGAGCTACACTTTGTATAAAACACTTGTCCCTCCCATGTTCCTAGGAAAGGGTATACTTGCCTAGGAGTTCAATTCGACGCTTGTTTTGAAAAGATTTGAACAAAAGAGGCATTCTAGAGATGTTTCAGAGAACCGCCGTCGCTTTTTTCCATTCAATCCTCGGAGTGCTGAACCAATGCACATTTAGGGTTAGGATTGAATAGTTATGATTTGTGAATCTAATGCAGATTCTGATGAGCGCTAGCTTGAAAGATGAAGTAGATGCCCAATAAAGGCGAGAAGTCTCCGAGCGTCGATATATTCGAACTCTTAGAGGATACTGGAAAAAAAGAGAAGAAGAAAAGAAGGAGGGAAATTCTTTCACCCTTGGGCACGAAGGAATTCTTTGCTGAAGGGACCATAGCCATTAACAAGAGAATTTGTCACGGTGTGGAATGCAAACTCTGCGTCAAAGCATGCCCAACAAATGCCCTATTCTGGAAAGCGGGAGAAATCGGACTGACAGAAGAGCTTTGCATATACTGCGGAGCATGCGTTCTAAGCTGCATCGTCGACGACTGCATCAAGATTACAAGGAAAAGATTAACCGGCGAAGTTGAAACCTTCAGCAAACCAAGAGACTTCATAACGCAACAAAGCAACGTCAACACAAGAAAACGCCTAGAACGAATTAAAGAGGTCTTCCCAGAGCCCGAAGATTATCTCAAGCGACCAAAGAAGAAAACTCCATGAATTCGACTTAATCTCTCGTTAACCAGCTCCCCAGCAACAAAGCATGTTTAGCGACCCATTTGCGCCAGAAGGGAAAACATAAAAAACACGACAAGCTAAGATTTCCCATGTGGAACGGGCTTGAACCCGAAGGATAAAGCATTAACCCTCGTTTTCGTTTATAGCGGCGAGTTTGCGGAACGCGTGATAAGGAACGTTATCAACGATCCAAGCTTCTGTAAACCGTGTGGACTCTACTGTGATTCTTGCAAGTATGGCGCTTACACTCATGTTCAAAACATAAAGGCAGCGATAGAGCTTCTAGGTCCCGCAGATCTTCCAGCTTTCATCGATAGCCCCGATGAACACATGCCGAAAAAGATTCCCAAGGCAGACTTATGCATTGCGTCGGGCCTGCATAAGGATTTGTTGCTAGAGCTGCCGAATCGCCTGCATGCGGCTGGGGTGAAAGGGTTAATCGTTCCCGTTGAGGATTTTGTGGAGGTTCCGATGGGCCTGAGGAAGCAGGTTGAAGAGAAGTGCCAGGAACTTGGTCTTGAAAGTGCCTTTCCGAAACCTTTCTGTTCGCTGGAACCGTCCGAGAGCAAACCAACGATATCTAGATGCGTCACCGAATTGAAGATAGGAAAGCCCGTCTTGGAGATTTCGACTGAGAAGAAAGATAAGTGTGAGGTCATAGAGGCAGCGATTGCTAGAAGAAGCGCGCCCTGCGGTTCCACGTGGTATGTTGCAAGGAAACTGACGGGCGTGGACACAGAGAAGAGTATTCTTTATGACGTAATAGCGAAGGCTCATCATAGTTATCCATGCACAGCAACGATGGGCGTCGACCCTGAAACAAAGGAGCCAATACTTCACCTTGGCGGTTTCATCATTCGAGAAGCCGTAGAAAAGGCATTAGAACAAAGAAAGTGATAACGGCGCACTTTGCGCCCTTCTCTCTAAGGAGTGCGCTTAGCTTTCGGTTTTCTCTTCTGCAGGCGTTGATGGATATTCCTTGAGTTTTTCAGCCATTTGTTTGATGCGTTTGTCCACTCTGTAGTTGACGGTTTCTTCTTCGAAGGTTCCGTCCTCCCGTCTTTCGCCAGCTTTGACTCCCGTTAGTACTTCTATTCCTTGATCAATAGTTTTGACTGGGATTATGTGGAATTTTCCTTCTTTGACAGCATCGACTATTTCCTCTTTTAGCATGAGGTTTTGCACGTTGCTTTCAGGCATCATTACTCCTTGTTTCCCAGTGAGACCTTTGGCTTTGCAAACCTCGAAGAAGCCTTCGATTTTTTCGTTCACTCCGCCGATGGCTTGAACTTCGCCCTTCTGGTTCACAGAGCCTGTGACAGCGAAGTTTTGCTTTATCGGTAGCTGAGAGAGAGCTGAGAGAATCGCATAGAGTTCTGTGCTTGAGGCGCTGTCACCTTCCACTCCCTCGTAGTTCTGTTCGAAAACGAGGCGTGCCGAGAGACTAAGAGGCTTGTTTTGTGCGTACTTCTCATTCAGGTAGCCGCTCAGGATCAGAACGCCCTTGGTGTGAATGGGTCCTCCTGTTTTGGCTTCACGTTCGATATCGATGACTCCTTCACGCCCGAGGCCTACACTGGCAGTCACGCGTGAAGGACTTCCGAACTCGAAGTCTCCCAGCTTCATAACAGAAAGGCCGTTTACCTGTCCTACAATCGATGATTCGGTGTCTATGAGCAGGATGCCTCTTTTTATCATCTCATCTATCTTCTCTTGTATCAGTTTCGAACGGTAAACCTTCTCTTCGATGGCTTTCTTTACATGAATCCCCGTGACAAACTGGGAGTTCTCTTGCACTGCGTAGAAGTTGGCTTCCCGGATTGTGTCCGCGACCTCTGCAAACCTTGTTGACAGTTTCTGCTGGTCATCAGCCAATCTTGAACTGTGCTCTATCAGTTTGACCACGCCTGAACTGTCAAGGTGTTTCAGGTTTTCCTTTTCGCACAACATGCAGACGAAAGCAGCGTATTGCTGTACGTTTTCTTCAGTTCTGTCCATCGTCGTGTCAAAATCTGCTTTAACCTTGAAAAGCTGATTAAAGTCCATGTCCAAGCTGTACAATTGTTGGTAAAGGTAGGGATCACCGATGAGAATCACCTTAACGTTGAGTGGAATCGGCTCGGGCTTCAAACTTTTTGTCGCTATGAAGCCTAACGTCTCTTCAACCTCTTCGATAACTATATGATCGTTTTTCAAGGCTCTTTTCAAACCATCATACGAGAATGAATTGCGAAGCAGTTCTTCAACAGGAAGAATCAGATAACCACCGTTGGCCCTGTGTAATGATCCACCACGGATCATTGTGAAGTCAGTAACCAGGGCCCCAAACTGCGCTTCCTTCTCTATCCTGCCGAAGAGATGCTGATAAGTGGGGTTTAACTCCATCACAACCGGGGCGCCACTGACGTTCGAGTTATCAACAATAACGTTCACTTCATACTTTTTGAAGGGGGTCTCCCTCATCATCCATCGAGCTGGAAAAGGAAGTTGCGGAGACTCTTCCCCCGGCTCTTTTATGAAGTTAGACAGGTTGTTAAGAATGTCAGTTTGCACCTCGTCGATGTAAGTGGTCACGTCCGGGAATTCTCCGTATTCATCCTTCAGGCTAGACACGAAGTGTCCGATGGCGAAAAGGGCAACATCATGGTTGAGTTTCTTAAGAGCCTCGTCAGCTTTTCCCTCTAATTCTTTGAGTTGCCTCATAGCGTTTGTGAATTGATCAGTTAGCTGCGCTCTTTTCTTCTCGATTGCATCCCGTACTTTCGGGTCTAAGGCGATGAAGTCTTGGTCGCTCACTGGTTTTCCTTTGATTACTGGAATCATGAGCCAACCGACTGGTGAGGCCTGTAGGATAAAACCTTGTTCTTGGGCCTGCTTCGTAAGTTGGGCGATTAGTTTCTGTCTTTCCTCTTCAACAGCTCTAATTGCGGAGGCTCTTCTTGTGCCGTAATCCTCGCTTTCAAAGGCTTTCGGCAGAGCCCTCTGAGCTTCGCTGATGAAAGTTGCCATGTCATCTCGAAGGTGTGTCCCTTTTCCAGCTGGAAGCTTTATGGCTTTAGGCTCGTATTGGTTATGAAAGTTGTTCACGTGGCACCAGTCAGAAGGGACCAATCCTGTCTTGGCCAGATCCGAAACAAAGTTCTTAACAGCTGTCGTTCTGCCTGTTCCAGGAAAACCTGCAACGTAAATGTTAAAACCGCGATCCTTGATTCCCAGCCCGAACTTGAGAGCCCTGACAGCCCTCTCCTGGCCTATGATCTGCTGAAGAGGCGCCAACCCTTGCGTGGTTTCACAGGGCATAATGTTGGAAGTGCATTCTCTTCTGATCTTCTCTGCCGATAACTCATCCACCATTGAACACATCCTCCTCGTTCTCAGAAAATCAATTTTTCACTCATAGAGATAAAAGTAACTCTTTTATCAGTTTCGCTTCCCACCTTCAATGACAAATCTTTTGCCCGCTCTGCCGCGCATGAATGTCAAGTTGTCCAAATGCCCTCTCCTTTGGAACGGGCTATACAGCTAACGAATATATTGTATGTCTGGCTGACGTATTCAAACTTGTTTTTGCCATTTTTCCTGCAGAAATTTAGGAATCTCAGAGGAATCTCTGGGACCTACCATGACTTGCCAGCCGCTGAGTTCTTCGATTTCGCCGCTTAAGCGCGCAGACTTTCCTGGAATTATGATTTTCTTGTGTTTGACTTTGTTTTCAATTCCCGACGCCTTTATGGCCTCCGCGATTTTTTCCGCGGTTAGCTTTCTGCCTGCAACTGCGCTGTCTACAGCTGTTCCTTCAGTGTCGACAACAAGCACGTACGCGTTGATTTTCGCGGATTCGATGTCCGAAGCGACTGTGAAATATGTGAGTGCGAAGTTTGTTGTAAACATGACCGGTGAGTTTTCTTCAGGAGTGCCGAACACTTTCAGTCCCGATTCTACGGCCACCGGTTTTCTTGGGTCTGTGTAAATGTTTTGTCGCAGTATCACGCTCGGGAGAAGTGACCAGCCGTCAACGCTGTGCATGATGATCATGTCTGCGAAGCGGACGATGAACATCGAAGCCAGGTAGGCTTCTCTCCACTTCACGATTTCGTCCACGGCTTCGCCTCTTTCCATCCAGGCAACCATGGGTACACCTATGAGCGGAAAGCCGCAGAGCTCGTCTCCTTTCTCGCACGCAGCCCTGCGAATCATCGTGAAGTTATTCAGTGTGTCGGCCAGACCGTCGCTTGAGAAGGTGCCAGGGTCCAGTGCCAAGTCCTCAACGCCGTATTCTGTCAGAGTCTTGGCCAGGGATAGGAGCGTTTTCAAATCGTTTGGCGCAAAAACGGCTAGGGGGCAATTGTACATGAGAGCAAGCTCGGCCATTTCCTTCCAGTTGTCTTTCGTAGCTGCGTACAAGAGCGGTCTGGATTTTGGAATGGCCATTACTCCCGCCTCAAGAACATTTGGGTCTAGCGAGCACAAAACGAGTGGTAGGTTCGTGTTCTCTGCCACTTTCTTGACGGTGGCTGCGAACTTGTCAGGGTCTTTTGAAGTGGAGCGGACGGCAACCATGTTGAGTTTCAACATCTGTCCTATGTACTCGAAGTTGAAGCTTTCAGTCCGCTTAACCCGGTCCAACATGATTTCATCAGTCATTTCGTCTGTGACGTCGATGGCGATTGCCGTCGGGTTGGTGTACGTGAACTCATGTCGGTACATGACGAGTTTTCCGCCTATTTTCACAGCTTTGTCACCGACGCCTACGATGACTTCTTTTATGGCTGGTTTCAGCATTTCTTTCAGTTGTCTGTAGGCTTTCTCTTGCATTTTGGCCAGGAGCGGTTTGCATTTTTCCAGCGTTAATTCGCGATTGACGAGTTTTGTCGCGAAAGCTAAGCAGTTTTCTTCTCCGCACTCTTTGCAGTTCGTTTTTGGAAGAAGCTTGTAAACAGTTATCGGACTTAGCTCTTTTATGCCGACTCTTCCCTTGCCTTCCTTCTCACTCATACAAGTCCACCTTGAAGTCTAAACTTTGGCAGAGACCCATTCTGCAAGTTTGTCTGCGTTGCCCGAACTGCCGCACTCAAGTTGTCGAGTTATGTCCTTGAGGGTTTTCACGGCGGCCGGGTGCATCATCATGAACAGGTCGACGCCTGCGAGCAGAAGCGTCACGGCCGTGGTCACTTCCCACAGGGGGCCCCGCAGTTCGCGAGGTTCCCATTCGGGAGCCATTTTCAGCCAGGCCTCTCTTGCTGCCCAAGCGTTTGTAGTTCCTGAAGACATTGGATGCGCCAGCTCTGGGTCTCCCATCAGCCCGCCGAGTCTGGCCCGCTCCATGTTGGTGAACGCATAGTCCAATCCATAACCGAGTGCCGCCGTCGTCAAATCCATGACGATGTCCTCTTTTGGCATGAAGTCGTAGAGCCGACGGTTGAGCTCTCTAGCCAGGTTCAAATCCATAGGAGTGAACGACAATGCGACATGCCCGTTTTTCTTGATGAACTTCGCACAGCGCTCCACGTCCATGTCCTTAGTCACGGAGCTCATCAGGAACCTCTCGCCCGCAAAGGTTTCCGCAATTTCCGCGAAGACTTCCGTGTCTTTGACCGGATCCCCGCACCCGCCGATTACCAACGGCACGTCCACGGCCTGAACTATGTTCTCAACAGTCTTGACTGCGTCTTTCGGCGGAGCGTTCTTTAGGAGTGGATCAATGCTGATCAAGTGTATGGTCAGGAGGTCGGCTCCAAATTTTTCGACGGCGAGCTTGGCCCAAGCTGCAGGATCGCCAATGACTTCTTTGACGTGCATCTTTACGGCTTTTGGAAGCGGAACTTCCATGTCGAAAATGTCCAATGTCACGACCGGAGGATGAGGCATGGACCTCTCAAAAGTGTAGAAAGCCGGCGCAGTTTCGCCGCCGATTACGACGCATTTTCCGCGGGTTCCACCTTCTTTTTTCGTCGCCCCAAGCTTCACTTCCACAATCTGTCCTGGATAGGTCTTGACCGGTGGAACAAATTCTGTCTGTAAGATCGTTTGGGGCTTAACCCTTGTCGGTGCAACCACCTTGGGTTGCGAGATTACTCGCGGAGCAACCGCGCCCGGTTGAATTGAGATTTCTAAGCTGCCCACTTCCATCTCGAAGTCATCAAGTTCTATTTCTTGGAGTTTAGCAAGTAGCTCTGTCAGGCGCGGACTAAGCTTCACTCCTAGAGGAGTTTCTTCTTTATCTTTCTCATTTTCAGGCAAACTTGTTCACCTGTTCTCCGATTTTTCGCTTCTGAGTTGACGAATGATCACTTTCTTCGCGTAGATTTTTGCGTCCTTTAATATTATTTTGAAGCCTCCGGCAGTTATGGGAAGTGTCGCCGCCGTTACAGCTGGCACCAGTTCAGCTTCCGCTTCTTCTGCTACTGCCCCTGCGACTTCTGGAGTTTCTTCTTTCCAGCCCGCAACGACCGGGTGGTTGCGTTCTTTCAGGAAAGCCTTCAGCTCGTCAATGGTTTTTGCGTTCTCTTCGGTGGCAATCTTGTCGATAACGTCTTTTGGGATGAAGCTCTTGACCTTGTCTTTGATTTCTTTGGGCAACCAGACCACTCGGTTCCAGCCGCCGTCGGCCTGTAGGAACTTTGAGGATCTCATGTACTCTATTGAGAGCCCGTGGAAACCATCCACTTGGCGACCACCCGCCGTTGAGTCGGCCAGCGTTGAAAACGCCAGCCCGTTGACGGTTACGTCCTTGAAGCCTCTGTGAACGATGCCGAACCCGTCTGCTTCCGGTATGTAGAAGGCGACGCTTTCAAAACAGCCGCACGAGGTGTGCGGATGGCCGAAAGCCGTGTAGAGCTGGACCCTCGTTATTTCTCCCAGAGACTTTTTCTTGACTGCCTCGTTCACGCCTGAATACTCTCCCTTTACGGCGTCCAGCTGTTCCCCACGTTCAATGGTGAAGACGGGGCCTTTCGGATCTATGCTTGCAGCTGCCTTGCCGTCAAACCAGCTTATGGCTCCGCAATTGGAGTATCGTTGAGGCGTAATAACGCACACGTGAGACGGAGCGAACGATTGGCACAAGACGCAACCGTAGAACTTGTCAACTTCTTCGTCCTTCAATCCTCTGGCTCTGGCGTCCCTGGCTTCATAAATCTGCAGAGACTCCCCGTACATCTCTTTCACCTTTTCAGGATCTGTGATGAATGTCACCTGAATTTTCTCGATTATGGGCAGTTCGCTCTTGAAGAGTCGATTCAGGACTTTTCCGATGTAGTCGAAGGAGTTCAGTCCTTTCTGAAAGGATTTCTTGCTCAGCCTTAGCCAGATATCGTAGCGTTGGTTGAGGTGCATGAAGCCTTCGATGTAGTTGCTGAAAGCGTGTATGCGCCTTTCTATGACGCCTTCAAGTTCCGGGTCTAGCTTGGCGCCGGCAACTTCGATGAGGATACCGAACGGGTAGATCTTCCCCTCTTCCATGTCCTTCAAGTCGGGTCCTATGATGGTCACTTTTCCGTCTTCGATTTCCTCTGGCTTCTTCACTCGTGCCAGCTCGAACTTCTCTTTGACGTCTGGCCCTCCCAGCTCCACCTGCATGTCTTTTCTTCGAATCCGTTCTCCCTCATAGATTACGCCCACGTCCACTGGGATGTCTTTGAACATCGACATTTCTCTATTTTCCTCCTGCTTCTGTCTTGTCAATTATGACCTTAAGGTTTTCCAGCCAGTCCTTCGCTGAGATGTTTGGGAAAGACCAGCTTGCAGGTGAGTGATAAACGTTGTCCAACGTTACGGTTTTGAGATTCGGGGCGTAATGTTTGAGTCCGGATAGAATATTCAGCTCCATGTAATAGGGCAACCCGACGAACAAAGCCAAATCATGCTGTCCTTTGCCGTCAATCCCTTTCCATTCCGGATCTACAAGTCTGTTTCCGATGTCTACCGCCGGCATCCACCCTGCTGGTTTGTAGGATCTTTTCAGAAACTCGCTTACTGTGTGGGCTGTGGCGACGACTGGAATCTTCGTTTTCTGGGCAAAGTCAACGATGAAGTCAATCAGCTTTCTGTCTTCGAGATCTATCTCCGTGACTTTGTGGCCGACAACGAGTATCGGGTGTTTAGACTTCTTAATCATCGCAACGACGACTTCAGGCTTTGTTATGACAGAGGCTTTTTTGGGGCCTGAGACTTCGGCTGTTTGCCAAGGTTCCGCTGCCACGGCTCTCTCACTCCTTTCTCTTTCGGATCATTCTGGGCAAGAGTGTTGGGTCAGGTATGACTGTTTCATTCCACTTCTTGTCCTGTAATATCTTCATGATTTCATCTTTCATCGTGACGGGCACGTCGGTAACCGTGCGCACGAACTTGGGAATATCCTCAGGCATCGTTCCAAACAGCCTCTTATGCAAGTCTATGTAATGGGTCAGCTTTATCGCCCGACCCTTCGACGTGTCATTAGGCCTCATACAGAGCTTGGCAATCATAACCATTGCCTCTTCCTTCGTCTCAACTGCGCAAAACAAGTGTTCCGGCGTAGGCCCAACGTAAACTTTCTCTCCGGTTCGCGCGTCACAAACGTACCAGTCTTCTTCACGGTCAGCTCTTCCAAGCAGCATCCGACGATACTTTGTTCCATGCGGACCCACCACAACGGGTATTCCCAGTCTCCAGAAGCCGCTCGCGATTGCCGCTGCCTTCTGGGACATGGCTCCCCATGCCACTCCGACGGCGCCGACACGGTTCAGTATGTAATCGGCTATTTCCTCGTAGTTGCCTCTTAGATTGCGTTTGGCAAATATGTTGGCGATTTTTATCACGGCCCCTGCGATGTGCGCATTCGCTACGCATGAGCCGACATTGACGACGCCGCCTGCGGCGAATTCACCCGTAAATTCTTCGTAAGGAGTCTTGCCCTCTTCATTCTTGTGCATAGCTGCAGACATTGCTGAGCATCCAGAAGTCACGACTATGTAGCGCCTATTGGCAAACTCGGTTACCATCTCAGCGACTTCTGCTCCGCCCTTGGGATAGTTGGCGCAGCCCACGAAGGCAACGACGCCTGGAATTTCGCCGAGGACGATGGGGCTTCCGACGTTCCTTATTTCAACGTCCTGTATCGCTCCTCTTCCAGCACGGATCTTGTAGGTTTCTTCTTTCAGCTTCTTTTCTCCGGCCTTCACTATGAAACTGTGGATTTTTAGGCCAACGGGACACGCCTGTTCGCATCGTATACAGCCTACACACGATTCGTACAGATCTGACAGCATCGTCAAGTTTTCCTTTCCGGCGGCCTTAATGGCCTCCGGAATGTTAAGATCCTGTGGACATGCCCGTCTACAGTCGTTACATTGTTTGCACTCCTTCGCCCTCCGAACAACCTCTTCAGCCGATGGAATTGTCTTGAACTTCTTCCGCATGGGCGCAACTTTCAACGCGGTCTTAACTGCGACTTCTCCAACTTTCTCTGCATCAAGAATAAGCACTCCAGGGGTTTTTCCGCTCACAAGATCTTCGACTATTTCGTCTGCAGCGTCGCCAGTGCGATCTGGCAATCCCATGCAGTTCTTCTCAGAGGCCACGATGACGGGTGCCTTGATGCTGTGAGCTTCGTCCAAAGCATCTGTTCGGATGCACTGCTCATCCAAGACAACCACGTCTGGAACACCGCTTCTTATGAAGCGCAACTGCCACGAAATCGGACCCACGATCTTCGCTTTTTTATGATACCGGGTGATGTCGTGCGCCGTGCAGCAGAGGCCGCACACCTCAACTTCTGTGTCAGCTCCGCTCTCTTTCATATAGTCTATTATTCCGATTGAAGGAACTACATTGTGACCTATGACAAGAATTACGGGTTTCTCGTGTCTTATGGTTCCAAACCCCAAATCTACGAGAGGAGAATCAGGATCCGCCTTTGGAAAGCCGTATGTTGCAACCTGAGCAATGTCGGCAACCTCCAATCCAACGTGGTCAATCATGCCGGCGTGAAGAACTTTTGATTCAAAATCGGTGCTGTTTCCTTCCATGCCCGTGTGTGTTACCGAGAGTAAATTGGTAAGCTGAGTTTCAGCATAATCCAAAATTTCTTCCAAGTCCCCAAGTGTTTGGGGTTTTGTTCCGCAGACCAAGCGTATGATCGGTGCCTCAACCTTAATGTTGAGGCCGCCCACGTCAAGGATTTTTCTGCGGCCGAACTTTTTGATTAAGTGTTCGACGAGATGGCGAGCGTGTCCGATGTGCGTTGACGTTCCTATGCAGCAAGCCAGCAGGACTGTTCTCGACTGCTGTGCAGACATGTTTATTCCACAAGCGCCGCGTTTGTTGCCAGTCAAGTCACATTTTCCATAGGTGCAGAGGCAGCACACGTCACAGAAGGGCATGTAGAACGGTTTGTATCGTTGGAGAAGCTTCTTGTCCCACTCCCTGAGCGTGGTCATGGAAGGAAATGGAGTTGGCCCCATAGGCTCAGTCCATGATTCATCAACAACCTTACCCACCGATAGTTCGAGGTTCTTTACAACTCCAACATCGGTCTTCAATTCTCCAATCTTTACTTTAACGCCTTTTCTACTCAATTAAAAACCAGCCTAGATACCTGCAGAGATTGTAACGTGGTCACTGAATTATTTTAAGTTTGTCTCGAAGATTCAGCCGTTCCATCATCGCAAATTCGGGTTTGAGAACGACATTTCCGCATGATTAGTGTCGACCGGTCAAATGCCACGGCTAATTAGTGGCTGGCATAACCGGCAGACTTCAGTATTTCTTTAACAGAAACGAACCCCGGAGAATCTGAGGGCAGGTCGAAGAGAGATTTTCCTTCAAGAACGTACTCTTCGACTTTTTCATCTCTGGCAATCTTGCCCAAGTACTTGAATTTCAGAGCGTTTTCAACATGGCTTCTCAGGTTTTCTGGAAGCCTGTAACCGCCGACGACGTAGAAGTTCTCGAAGGCTATTTTGACCTCTTTGGCCACGCGGTAGGCTCGTTCAACGTGGTCGATTGATTTCTTCGAAGGGTCGATGACGTCGAAAACATCGTTGATTTTTGTTGCGATTCTTCGGTTTAGATGCTCCAATCCGGCCGGCGAATCGATAAGCACGTACTTATAATTCTTCGTCAGGGTTTCGAGTGCTCCCTTCAGTGCTGCGTTTGGCAGGCAGTAGCATCCTTCGACCCATTTTGTTCCGAGGGCGATGAAGTCGAAACTGTCGCCTTCGTACATGCCTCGAGCCCATATCTTGTTTTCGATGCGTTCAGTGGGGGCAACGCCGACTGTGGTCCCTCCCTCTTCCAGAAAAGTCTCCACGAGCAAGTCTGAGATTGACTTTTTGCCCACTTCTTTCAGGTCTACTCCGACCATTTCGCCCAAATTCTGGTCAGGGTCAGCGTCCACCAAGAGAAGAGGTGAATCTCCAGCCTCGCTGAAATACTTGGCCATCATGGCCACAAAACTCGTTTTTCCCGTTCCTCCCCGGCCGATAGTGACAAGCGTCTTCAAAGGTCCTTCCTTCTACCTTGAACAGAAGAGCGTTCTTTCAGATTTATGACTTTGTCACTCGTCGTGAAGTTCTTGCACAATCTTTCTATAGCGACCAAAGCCTTTGAAGTCTCATGTTTGAGCGGGGTCTCTCCTCGCATTTCTGCATCCATGACCGTTTCGTCGAATGGAATGAAATCAAGAACCCTCAAACCATTCTCTTGTGCATATTTTTCGATGACGCCTTTTTGATTTTCGTTAGCAATCTTGTTTCCGATTAGAAAAACCCGTTTCATTCCCGCGCCAGCGGCCAGTGCATGAATGTGGTTGGCAACCTCCAAGGATTTGCTGTTTGCGTCCGTAACGATGAGCATGTAATCCACCCGCCGCGCTGTCCCTCTGCCCATGTGTTCGCAGCCTGCTTCCATGTCAAGGATGACAGCCTCGCCCCTTTCCACAACCAAGTAGCGCATCAATGCCCGCACAAGCGCGTTTGCGGGGCAAGTGCATCCTGACCCCACCGACTGCACGGTTCCCATTACAATCAAGTTAACTCCAAAGGGAGTCTTCACCGAGAAGTCGCGAACAACATCATCCACGCTGAAAGACAGGCGAAAAACGCCCGAATATCCAGTGCTCGTTTTGGACTCGACAAGCCTCTTGTTCTCGGAGAGCGGCACGATTTTGCGCGCTTCTTCTGCGGACAGACCCAAAGTTAAGGCAAGGTTCGGCGAAGAGTCAGCGTCAATCGCTATGATGCTCAGTCCCTTTCTGGCAAGGAAGAAAGCTAAGCCTCCAGCCAGCAGGGTCTTTCCAACACCTCCCTTGCCCGCAACTGAAATCTTCAGCTTATAATCCCCCAAGTTCGTCTATTCAAATAGGCGAAGTGGCTTCCTATTACGTTTTCTCAGGCAGGATGCCAAACTTGGCGCATGCTTCATCATGAATTGTTCGTCTAGAGGATTAATTTTTATTCAGAATTCATAACTCTTTTACTGTCCGCGCCGCACCTTTCCTTGTTGCGCAGATACGCTTGCGCATGGTTCATGATAGAGGCGTTAAAAACTTGTCTGAAGCGGCGAGAATTGCACTTCTTCAAGAAATGATGAAGGATGCGAAACGTAACGAGAGAGGGGGCTTTCTAGCGTGTCTGGTGGGTGTAATTGTGTCGGCCGCAGGTTTTTTTACTCCAGCGCTCGTGGGAAACTCTCTTGAGCTGGGAGTTGTAGGGCTGGTGGTTGCTGCGGTCGGGTTCGTTGTGTACCTCCATTACGCAGGCGTGTACTCTAGATTCGTCGGACAGTTGGCGAAGATTGCATTCAAGAGTGCAGAGCCGTGTCCGCAATGTGGGAAAGAACTGCCAGAAGGTGAATTTGGTTTTTGTCCTTTCTGCGGAACGTCTCTCAAACGCGAGGGCGTCATACAACAAGAGTTGTTGGAAAGAGACGCGACCCCGTTGCCTTGATTCTTGCGCCTGCTAGGAGAGAACGTCAAATATAAAAAAAGAATGCGCGCTTGCAGAAGTGTTTCTATATTTCTCGGATCTCGCATTGGAGTTTCTTGATTATTTCCTCAGCCTTCAAAGGCTCGATTTTTAGCGTGTAAAGTCTGCCCGGGGTTCGAAGCTTCAGTTTTACGACGCCTTCCAATCTTTTCACTGCACAATACTCAGCGTTGCCACTGATTTCGACGAATCGTTCAGGATCGGAGATTTCTGAAGGCATTGCATTTCACCGTTTGTTCAGCGCATTCATGGTTCATGCTCAAGTTCTTATTTGTTTTGGTGGCGCGCCAGATGGAAAACGCATTTGCCTTGCTTTCTGAGGCGAGAAGAATGAGGACCGACTGAAATAAGCGTTGAAAGGCTATTAAGGAAGAGCGCAAATATCGAGATTTACCGGTAAGCCGGGGCTGTGAATTAAAATAGGCATCTTTAATCCGAGTGCGCCGTTTCTTTCGGACTTGAACCTGATACTTCAAACTGTCATCCTCGTCATCCTCGGATTGGCAGTGTACGCTAGGCTCAAGCATAGCATGGTGAAACACGCCGTGCTGATGGGAAGCGCAATCGGGCTGCACACGCTTGCGATAGGAGCAATAATGGTTCCGTCCTTGCTGAGCATGGGCGCCCTGTTGAGGAAGCTGTCGACAAGTTTTGCTTTGTTAACGATAGTGCATGCCACTCTAGGAAGCATCGTGGAAATATTGGGGGTCTGGCTAGTTGCAACATGGCTTTCGAACACGAACAACGTTGAAAAATGCTTCAAAAGGAAGAACGTTATGAGAGTCACCATAGCCCTTTGGCTTACCGAACTGATTCTAGGCATCTTTGTCTACATGATGCTATATCTCCCCGCCTAGCCGCCCGTGACCAAAGCGCACACATCTATTCCGAAATCAAGTCAAAAACAGCCTGTATTCATTTGACATTACGGCTCTTGCACGGGCTTACTAAAAAGACCAATTCCAGCAGAGAGAACGACGAAAAACATGAGCCCGCCGACAAATTGAACACCAAAAACAGACATACACTGCAAAAACCCCTCAAATCGCAAAGAAGGAATCAAAACCATCTCACCATCTTCTGAATCTGCACACGCAACATGAAAACTTACACGGCAACATTACACGACACCATTACAACGGACGTAAAGAAAAAAAAGGGAGGGGCAGACCGCACAACTCGCAGACTTGTATTCTGCGAAGCTTTCCCTTGGCGGCCAATTCAAACTTGTGGGTCAGAAGAATCTCGCCAGCAGGCTACTCACTGAGGGAATGTGTACGAACAGGTGAACGTAAATGGCTGAGGCTAGGACTCCGAGTGTGATGACCATCATGACGGCATCGCCTCTGTGCATCCTCAGCACGTACAGGTTCGTGCGTTTTTTTGTGGCTCCCCAAGCGCGTGACTCCATGGCTTCAGCCAGTTCCAGACTTCTGCGAATCGCGCTCACAATCAGAGGGACGAGAACCGGAATGTAATTCCTGATTCTTTTCAGGAAACTTCCTTTTTCAAGCTCCAACCCTCTCGCCTTTTGCGCGTCCATAATTGTTTCAGCCTCCTCTGCCAAGACTGGGACAAAACGTACCGCCGTTGTGAAGGCAAAAACGAACTCGTAGGGCACTCGTGTCTGCTCCATAGCGAGACCCAGATGATCTGGCGAAGTTGTGAGAAAGAAAATGGAGAACGATTCCACCAGCACGACGAAACGCAAGGTCAAAGCTGTGGCCGATTCGATTATACTAGGCGTGAATGTGTAGTGATTATAGAAAAAGTAGTAAAGTAGATTTGTCAGAAAGATTACGCTGGCAAGGAATGCTGCTCCACGCATTGAACGGAGCCATTCACGTCTCACTCCGGCCAGTAGGACAAACGGAACTTGAAAAAGAAAAAGCGCTATCAGAGGCAGCAATTGCCCGAAGATTATCGCAACGCCAAATATCACGCAAACATAAATGAACTTTATTCTTGGGTCCAAGTTGTGAATGGGCGAGTAGACTCTTCGAAACTTGAGCCCTTGGAAAACGCTCATTTTTCGCATTTCTCCAGCATTTCAAGCAGGATTTTCTGCGCTTCGTAAATGTCAATGACATCCTCGCGGACTCCGAGGCTGCGAAGCTGGAGGAATATCTCAGCTACCTGTGGAGGCACAATCGACGCCTGAGTCAGAGTGTCCTGCTCCGTGAGGATTTTTCTCGCCTCGCCGTCAGCAATGATTCTTCCTTCACGCATCAGCAGAACCCTCGGGTTGCATTCAGCCACAAACTCGACATCATGTGTCACGACGATGACCGTTTTCTTCTGCGTGTGCATCTGCAGGATGAACTGTCGAAGCTTCTCTTTTTGTTCATAATCCTGCCCAATGGTCGGTTCGTCCAGTATCAGCATCGCCGGATCCCAAGCCAACACCGAAGCCAAAGCCACACGTTTTCTTTCTCCACCGCTGAGCAAGAACGGAGAGGTCTTCCTATACTGCGTCAACCCCAAAAGGTTAAGAGCCCAAGTTACCCTTTTTTCAATGACCTCCTCGGCGAAATTGAAGTTTTTCAGTGCAAATGCTATTTCTTGCTCCACTGTCTCACTGAACAGTTGATTATCCGGATTTTGAAAGACGAACCCAACGCTTCTGGAAAGGGCCGCCACGCTGACCTTTGTCGTGTCGACCCCGTCTACGAGCACCTGTCCGGCTGATGGTTTGAGCAGGCCGTTGAACTGCTTTACCAGTGTCGTTTTTCCTGCTCCGTTCTGACCCATTATAGCTATAAACTCGCCTTCTTTGACGGTCAGGCGTATTTCCTTCAAAGCTTCCACGTTGTTCGGATACCTGAAATAGACATCCTTGACCTCTATCATCAGCCTGCTAGAGCCTCCTTAATCAAGGCTGCCATTTCATCAGAAGACAAGGGGACCACATCCCCCAGTTTGGCTCCGTCTTTCAAGAGCATCTGGTAAAGCCTCGTTGCTTTCGGAATTCCGACGCCGACAAGCCGAGCTTCTTCGGATTTCAGAATTTCGTGCGGATCCCCTTCTAAGAGGATCTTTCCCTGATCCATCACGATTATGTGATCTGCGTACTTGGCCGTCAAGTCAAGTCTATGCTCTACGAGTACAACAGTGATTCCGAGGTTTCTGTTCAAATCATGAATCACCTCGAATATTCTTCTTGCCGTCAACGGATCAAGGAATGAAGTCGGCTCATCCAGAACAATCACCTCCGGCTTCATCGCCAGAACTGAGGCAATGGCCACGCGTTGCTGCTGTCCACCCGAGAGTTCATGAGGCGCCCTTTCCCTCAGATCATTGATGCCGGTAAGCTGGAGCGCCCAATCAACGGTTTTGCACATCTCCTCTCTTGAAACGCCCAAGTTCTCAAGCCCGAAAGCCACATCCTTTTCCACAGACAAAGCGAAAAGCTGATTCTCAGGATTTTGAAAAACCAAACCCACATGTTGAGCCAACTCGTACGTTGGGTGTTCCTTGACCTTCAGCCCCGCGACGGTTATTTCACCATTCATTTCACCCTGATAAAAATGAGGAATCAACCCGTTGAAACATCTGCAAAGCGTCGTCTTTCCGCATCCGCTCGGCCCTGTGATAAGGACGAACTCACCTCTGTCTACACTCAACGAAACATCACTGATTGACTGCCTTGTGCCGCCTGGATACGTATACGATAGATTGGCCGTTTCAATTATCGCCATGCTGACAGTGCCTACCCACTTGGAGCAGGCTCTCGGCTCATTTAAGAGTAACTACCTAATTATGGTTACCCAGCTTTTCCTTCAGAAGCCACAGACACCGTTTGAGCCCGAGCTCTATGTCCCCTTTCCCGTTGACTCCCGCCGCCGTGGCATGCCCCCCGCCCATACCGTGAAGGTATTCGCCCAAAGGTTTCGCCACGTCTTTTCCGAGGTGAACATCAGTTTTTTTATAGAAATCAATTGAGCTACGCAGGCTTATTTCCAGGTTTCCATCTCTCTCTCCTGCTACGGCGGCAACGTGAGCCCCCAACTCAATCATCGCCCGTGCGGCCGAAGCCTCGTAAGCGCTGACGTGTGACAGAGCGATTATCCATTCTCCCACTCTGAAGAGTTTGGTTCTCCGGCAAGCCTTAAGCCTCGCTACGCGCTCGGAGAAATCCATTGGCAAGGATAGCAACGAAAGCGTCTCTTGAACGTTAACGCCTGCATCGATGAGTCCCGCGATGGTCTTCAACGTGCACGAGTTTGCTAAGATGAAATGTCGGGTGTCAAAAGCTATGCCTAAGAACAAGGCCTTAGCCTCGTCCTCGCCCGGTTTTATTCCCATTTGCCCGTAGAAATCGTACACGATCTCGCATGTGGATGATGCCGTTTCGTCCGTTATAGAAATCTTCGCCAACCTCTCAGTCTCGGGGTGAACGACGTGATGATCAACAACGATGATGGGAGCCTTCGAATTCCTAACCGTGTCAGCCAAATCGTCTAACTGCTGGACAGTGTTCGTGTCGAGCAAGACTATCGCCTGTGCTTTTTCTACACTTGGTTGTATTTTCACTTCTACTGGCAAGTGCTTGAGAAGATGTTTGGAAAGTCGACTTATTCCATGCGCTGCCCCAATCTCAACCGTTATTTGTGGCCGCGACTGGCTCAGCAAGCTTGAAAACGCAAATGCCGAACAAATGGCGTCCGGATCGGCATTATGGTGGCACAGCAGGACAACAAACTTTGCGTCAACCACGTCCAAGAGGTTGATTATTTCTGCGAATGACACGCTATTTCCCTCAAGTGCTTTTCAACGGAAGTGAAAGCCTGTCTTACTGCTCCGTCAACAAGCTTCTGCACATCGAATTCTCTCATCGAAGGAGACAACGTGACTGCCACGTCAACCTTCAACGCCACGGGTTTTGAACCCTCTGCTTCGGCGCTGATGTCGAGTGTTTCTATCTTTTTTGAAGGGATCTTCGACAGAATGTGTTCTCTGGCCGCTTTCTCCGCAATCAGACACAGGGACTCAATCTGCTCAATGGTTAACTCTGGTATTCCCAGCGCTTCCATAAGCCCCACTTAGAAACGATGATTTACTCAGACGAAGGAGAAACGGGGTTCAGATCTTGCTGAAGCTTCGTCTGCACGTCTTTCAGTTGAGCGCGTAAACGCTCTTCTTGTTTCGTGAGAATCGTGGATCTTGTGTTGAGCAGGTCCTTTCTTTCAGTTAATTCTGTGATTACTTTCGGCCGTTCAGACCTCATCAGCAAGGTGCCGGCAGATTTGTATATCACCGCTTCGTCAGTCATTTTTTGCAGTTCATTCAAGGCTTGATCGATTTCGGTTGCTTCAAGCTCTACCTGCTGCTTTTGTCCAAGAATTGATTGAAGCGTTTGCTGGAGCTGTTGAAGCCTGAGCAAACGTTCTTGAACCGGCTGCGGAAGCTGCGAAATCTCGTCACTCACGTAGATCCTTCCATCTGCACAGCAATAAGCCGGGCTATTAATTAACATTTTCTCAAATGGTCAGTAAGCTCTCAATTCAAGCCGTCGTGTCCGCATAGCTGTGACTAATTATCCTTTCCAGCTTAGGAAATGCAGTTCTCGGGCTGCTCCACTCGGATAACCGACTAACGGTTTCTTCTGCTGGAAAATCGAGGTTCTTTCAGGAGCTGAAAGCACGATAAATTCGCATGGAAACTCAAGTGGGGATTGGGCGCCCTTCAAAGCGGTGCGGCGTCATGTTACACGCTCTTCTTCTCTTTCAAGTGTCTGAAAAACGTTCAGAATCGAGCTTATCCATCTCAAGTATGCGTTTAGGGCAGCGCGCAGCGCAACCGTGTCTTTGGCCTCAACCTTTAGAAGTAGACAATCGCCTTCTCTGGCCAGACTTGCTCGCGAACGCGAGGTCGGGCTGTTAGTCTCTGGCTCTAGGGATGTGAGAATCGTCTGCAACTTTTTTTGCTCTGACTGTAACTTCAGGCGTACGGTTGCTCCAGCTTTCATTAAGTCAGTTCCAGAAAACCGTTCACAAGCTCAAGTTCAACTCAAATTTCGGAAAAGAGGGGAATACTATGCGGTTTCTTCTTCCGCTTCTTCCAGCGTCTCTTCCGCTGGTGCGCCCTTTGCTGAGCGTTTTGCCACTATTCCGAGTTTTGTAATTGGGGTGTAGGCTCCGCCAGTGTATGTGAAACCGCATTTTTTGCATTTCCAGATTCCGACGCTTTCTCTTTTGACTCTCGAAAAGCCGCATTGGGGACACTTGTGGGGTTTCTTCATCTCTTGCATTACTTTGATGTAGCGTTTTCTGACGGTTGAACCGTAGCGGGGACCCAGTCCTCGAGTGGGTCCGACTTTTTTGGTTCTGTTCCCCATCGCGTTTTCACCAGTTCAGTTTTTTCCGCATGTCAGTGGATTTTTCTTTAGCTATTCTTGCTGCTTCGAATACTTGTTTGGGTTCAAAGTATCCGCTTCCGCCTTTTTGTATGGCACATATGTTTTCGTCGTCGTCGAATGCGATTGAGATTCGGGCATCCATGACTTGCTCTTCTTCCAACCAAGGGTCAACGACGAGTTTGTCGGCTATTTTGGCGCAGGTGACCGTTATTGGGTGTTTCTTTAGTGGAAGCTGCTCGTACCCGGATTTCATCTTCACTTCTTCACCCTCGACTTCGTACTTGCCCATTTTCGTGTTAAGAAGTGCAGCCATCGCAGCCAACGCTGAGGCGTCTATCAAATTTCCGTCATGATTCAGCACGTAGACATCAACGAACACGACGAACACTTTCTTTCCAGGTATAACGCAGAGTTTTTCCATATCGATTGCTTTGGACTCTCTGATTCCCCTGTCGACTATTCTCGCGAGCTCTATCGAACTCTCGTCCGGGGGTCCTGGTTCAAAGCCGGGCGACGCTAGCGGTACGAGTTCTGCGTTCACAGTCAAGACGGCCTCGTTCGGCGTATCCGAGAATGGTTCGCCTGTCTCAATTTTTACTCCGACGACGACCTCGGTTTTTCCGAGAAGCACCCGTGCTGAACCCTCGGCTTTTTCAATTATGCCCTGTTCGATTTTTATTTCGCGATAGTCTGTCAATTCTCTGCCGTCTAAGCGTTTTCCCTTGTCTATCAACTGTGCGATCTGTTTTTGTTTCACTTTCGTGATTACTGCTGCCATTATTCTTCAGCCTCCTCCTTGTTTTCTTCTTCTTTAACGTTCACGTACTTGGTCCTTAGCGCTTCTTTCTGAAGTGTATAGATTTGTTTGCACCCTTCGAGAGCCAAGTTCACCGCGCTTTCGAACTCGTCGGTTGAGAGTGAACCATCCATCTGCAGCAACGTGATGGCGTTCAGGTTAGGCATCAGAGCCACGGGAACATCAGCGGAGCCCAACTTGTCTTCGGTGTCCATCAAGTCGAGAACGATTTTGTCTTCCACTTTGCCCGCTGCGCAGGCGACGATTAGGTCCCGCATCGGTATGCCCGAGTCTGCCAAGGCCAGAGCCGCTGCCGTGATGCTGGCGCATCTTGTCCCTCCGTCGGCCTGTAAGACTTCGATGAATATGTCTATCATCGTTCGTGGATAGTATTCCATGAAGATTGCGGGTTCCAACGATTCCCTGATCACTTTTGAGAGTTCGATTTCCCGTCTTGACGGAGCAGGTGACTTACGCTCCTGAACAGAGAACGGTGCCATGTGGTAGCGACACTTAACGACCGTTCTATCCGGGAGGGCTAAATGTTTGGGATGCACTTCTCTCGGCCCGTACACGCCGGCCAGAATCTTGTTTTTTCCATGTTCAATGTACGCTGACCCGTCTGCGTTTGATAACACGCCTACTTGAAGCTTCACCGGCCTTAACTCGTCGAGCTTTCTCCCGTCCAGTCTTAGGCCTTTTTTATCGAGCAATTTTTCAGGTTTATCATTCATTCTTCTTTTCCTCCTTTCCAGTTTTTGCCTCTTTAAGCATCTTGGCTATGCGGTCCGTCAGACCGCTTGTGTGGGATTCCGCTTCTATTTTCAGAATCGCCATCATCGCCAACTGTTCGTCTTCAAGAGTCTTTCCAGTAATGAGCACAACCCCGTTAACGCCCAGGATAATGTTGCAGCCCGTCTCTTGCTTTATGGTGGATATCATCGAGCCTTTTCTGCCTATCACGCGGGGAATTTTCGTCGGCGTGACCTTTAGTATCTGCCCGCGTGTTATCTTTCCGAGCCCAGGTTCTGCAACAGTCAACTGTGGATCGTGCGTCCGGTCATAAGAGACTATCTTGGCCACCACCAAGTCCCCGACATCAAGAACCTGCGGCAAATCGTCTTTTTGGGGTCTAAAGGATCTGCTCAGTACGTCTGAAGCCCTGAGAAGAGCAGGATAGGGCGAATTGATGTCTACAGTCCACCCGCTGAATCCAACTTCCGTGATGGTTCCTATTACGATGTCTTCCATCCTCGGAACGTAAAAGGACTTCAGAGCGACTACATCCATTTTTTTTGTTTCATACTCGACGATTCCAACTCTTGAAGCGTAAATCTTGTTGTTTTCCATGTACGTGTTTTCTCCAGCTATGTAATCGCCTTCCGCGATCAAGTCGCCAGGCGTCACAAGCTGTCTTTTTTCCAAGAATATTGGCATGAAATCACTCCTTTCTATCATACAAACTTTGTTAGGGGTTGATTTTTGCTTCTCCCGTTCCCTTGGTTATTTCTCCGAGTTTATCCAGGAATGGGGCGTAGACTCCTGCGGGCATTTCCAGAACCCCGTACCATGAACCGTTTGCGCGCCATTCTTCACGTTTTATCGTTCCAAATCCCTTGATTGTTCCGTAGGCCTTAACGGAATGTTCCGCGGGTATTGTAACGCCGATGGTTATCTGCTCCATTTTCAGCGGCAGAATCGTCCGCAAAAGCTTGATTATTTCTTTAGCCTGTTCTTCCACAGGTTTGAAAGGGTCTATCGAGTAGCGAACCTGTTCCATAGCGTTTTCGATTCGTGTCGGCGGATGCGGAAGATTTGTTCGGGGATCAACGCTCTGTCTCGATATGAAATCCACTATCTGTTTTCTCTTGTCCTCAATCATTTTCCTGCGTTGTTCAGTGGTCACCTGCAACGTTCCCTTTGTGAGTATGGTCTCGGCTATCTTCAGCGAATCCGTAGTGCCGAAAGCCTTACGAAGGCTTTCTTCAGAGGGCTTCGTGCCCTTGTTTGCGTCAGAAAATATCGTTTCAGCCGCCAAAACTTCAGTTATTCCCGCTATTTTTCCCATTCGAAAATCTAGGGCTTTTTGAGGTTTTACAAGCACTTCAAAGTGTTCGTTGTCCTTTGTAATGCGAGCAACGGTGTACTTATCACTCATCAGCGTGTCACTTGCCCGCGCCTAGCTCTTTCAGCATACCTTCAATTTTCTCGTCGCTCAACATTTCCAGTTTCTTGGTTTCTGTGGACACCACGGCTACTTTGATTCTAGGCGGCAGTTGTCTCGCTTCCAAGGCCTTAGCTAAGCATTTGACCGTGAGCTTCGTGGTTTCTTCGAGGCTCATATCCTCCTTGAATTCCTCTTTCAGGATGTTGAACACTGTTTCTCTTCCAGCACCTTCCGCTCTGGCCTTGTAGCCCCTGTAGGTTCCGCTAGGATGCGTTCCGAAGACTCGGCTTCCAGTTTTGTCCACTCCGGCAAACACCATCGACACGCCGAAGGGTCTCACACCCGCGTGTTGTGTGTAAAGCTGCTTAATGTCGGAGATTCTCTTGGTCACGACTTCAACGTCGATCGGTTCATCATACGTTAGCTTGTTAGATTGTGCCATAACCCGCGCTTGATCTATGAGGATCCGCGCGTCCGAACTCAAACCAACGATGGCTGCGCCCACGTGATCGTCAACTCGAAATATTTTCCATGAATACTCCGTTTCTTCCAGCGGGTCAACGGTTTCTTCAGCTCCAAGAACCACTCCTTCTGGGCATCGTATCGCAAGGATTGTCGCTCCGCGGTTGACAAGTTCCATCGCGTATTCAACTTGAAAAAGCCGCCCATCGGGTGAAAAAACAGTTATCGCACGATCGTAAGCACCTGGTGCTGCAAACACTGACATTCATTTCATCCTCACAGTATATCCTAACTATTTGCAGTCTCAGATACAACAACTATACTAAAAACCTTTCCTATACTTTGCAGTCCTTACTTCAGGGTCTCTTTATCAATATTTTTTCGCTCTAACGTTCTCGCGCACGGGAAACTGTTAAACTTGGCCTATTCTTTCCAGTCGAGGAGCCTTCTTTCTCCTTCAATCTTTTTCAAGTCTGTTAGATCCTGTGTGACTTCCATCGTTCCTAGGTATTTTCCGTTCTTGTCTCTCACCGCGAAGTACCGTATGTGGACTAGACGGTTGTTCATGTTGATCCAGAACTCCGCGGTGTTCTTTTCGCCGGTCGTGAAGGCTTCTATGATTTTGTTGACTATGTGAACGCTTTTCTGAGGGTGGCACAACTGCACGCTCCTGCCGATGACTGCTTTGGTCCTCACGAATATTCTCTTTTCAGCCTTGTTGAAGTACTTCACACGATCGTCCTTGTCGATGAAGGAGATGTCCACTGGCAACGTGTCGAGGATAGCCTCAGCCTCTTCTTTGGAGAGGCTGCCAGTTTCAAACTGCCACGTATCTGCGGACTGCTTGGAAGTTTTAGGTACCGATTCCGCGGGGTGAAAAGCTACTAGGACGTTTGAGGGCGTAAAATCGGGATATCCAATTTCGTCGAATTCTCTCCTGATGTCTTCCCATTCTTTGTCCGTGACAACCTGAAGTGCAGTGGGAAACAGTATGTTGTTTTCTTTGAAAAAGTGATCCGGAAGAACGCTGCACACGGGCCCTGCGTCTTTACTTAAACGTTTTTTGAAGTCGGAGTAGGGCATCGTGTTCCACTTTTCAACCGTGTTGAGGAGTTTCTTCTTTGTCTCTCTTATTCGGTTGTGTTCCATCCACATTATCGCTGGCGGTTCAGTGATCCCATGTTTTTCCATGGTTGGGAAAAGGACGTTTTCCTCCCGCTGATAATGTTTCTCTGAGTCCTGAAAATTTTTCACCAAGGTTTGCAGTTCCGTCAACGCCTCGCCAACGTAGACAGAGTCACATGCTTCCTCCAACATTTTCACTAGAGTTTCCAGTCTTTCAGCCTTTTCCAGCATGACTCTGTGTTCCTCGATGAGTATGCTGATTGGATGGCCTGCGGGAATGTGTAGTTCTTGATCTTGGACCTGTTCGCCGAAAACGGCTAGATGAACGTCGCAGAGTCTTTGAAGCTCTTCTCTCGGCATTCCTTCCTTCACAAGTTCCTGTTCTATCTTGGCAATGTCCTCGGGTTTTGTGCCCTTCAAGACTTCCTTGAATTTCTCCTTAACTTCGGTTGGCGAAGCTCCACCATGTAATTCCTTGATTACTTCTTTCAACATTTTCTTCTTGTTCGCATTCTCCTTCGCCATCTTCACGCGCCTTCCCTGAGGGTTCAAGTCATAGATTTCTAGGTGATAAAAGTTTGGGAATTACGGCATATTTTCCGATTTGATCTTGCTTGCGAGGGCCTTGCCGAACCCCACTATCTTGTCGATGTCGGCTTCAGTGGGCGGGCCGTTTATTTCCAGTGCTCCGACGATTTCCATTTTTGTCGGTCCAAGCGTTTCTTGAACGTGTTTTATCGCTCCGCCCGCCCATCCATAGGAGCTGAGGATCACTGCGTATTTTGTTGGTGGTTTCAGAGCTCTAACCAGATATGTCGCGTACATTGCTATTGGGTGAGCGCCGCCGAGAACCGTGGGCGTGCCTAGGACGATGGCTCTTGAGTCTACGAGGTCCTTTGCTACGTCGCCTATGTCGGCCGTGACCAAGTTGTGCCGCACGATTTCGATGCCTTCGGAGGCCAAGACGTCTGCGATTGTTCTAATCATCTTTTCTGTGCTGTTCCACATGGTTGCGTAGGCTATGATTGCCTTCTGCTTGGTTTCGCCGTTTGACCATTTCCTGTAGGCTTGAAGGATGTGTTCTGGGTTTCTGTGTATTGGTCCATGGCTGGGAGCGATGGTTTCAATCGGCAAGTCTTTTATCTTTTCCATTCCTTTCTGCGCGTTGAACCGGAAGGGCATCATTATCTCCCCGAAGTATTTCTGGGCGAAAACGAGCAGGTCGCTCACTTCATCGTCGTATAGCCCTTCTGCCACGTGGGAGCCGAAGAAGTCGCATGGAAACAGGGTTTTGTTTTCCGGGACGTATGTGAACATGGTTTCGGGCCAGTGGAGCATCGGAGCCTCGATGAAGCGAAGCGTTTTGCCGCCTAGGTCGATGGTTTCTCCGTCGGCGACGGTTTTTATTCTGTTTTCGGGAACTTTGTAGAATGTTTGCGCCATTTTTGCGCCTCTGCTGGTGGTTACCAGTTTGGCTTTGCTGTTTATTGACATGATGTAGGGGATTGAACCTGCATGGTCGGGTTCAGCATGGTTCATTATCACGTAGTCCAGCTCGGCAGGGTCGGTAACTTTGCTGATTTTTTCTTCAAGCTCCTTTTCAAAGCCCGGGTTAACCGTGTCGATGAGGGCTTTCTTGTCTTGGCCTATTACGAGGTAAGCGTTGTAGGTTGTTCCCCTTGGAAGGGGGATTAGCGCGTCAAAGAGCCTACGATTCCAGTCTCTGGAGCCTACCCAGTAAACGTTTTTTGAGATTTCGGCAATATTTCGCCAGTTCATGTTGAGCGCCTTCAAATTTATATTACGATTGTAATAAAGTATATTTATGCCTTTCGACAACAACATAGTGGAAGTCCCATCGATGTCTATGCCCTGCGAAGTTGCGGTGAAATGCGTCCTGCCGGTGATCCGCGCCATGTTGGCCAAAGAGCTCATGGCAAAAAACCGGATGAAACAGACGGAAGTCGCCGAGATACTAAGGGTCAGTCAGCCGGCCATTAGCCTCTACTCCCGGAAAATCCGCGGGAGAGCCATCAGCCTGGAAAACGATGAAGAGATCGGAAAATTGATTCACAACTTCGCAGAGGCGTTAGCCGAAGACAAGCTTTCCCGCCGAGACATGATTCCTAAGTACTGCGAAATATGCAAGACGATAAGAGCCAAGGGCTTGCTTTGCGAACTACACAGGACGTTCGACCCGACAATCAACATCGAAACATGCGATTTGTGCCGCACAAACAACCCTCTAGCCTGCACGTAGTTTTATGTCCGAACCCCATCAGATCACGCGGCATGCCGAAAGAACTTTGCGTATCTGTGGTTTTAGGATATTGTCTCCGATAACTACTAATTACCCTCATAGACTCGAATGGGCGAAAAGTTGAGACAATAGAAATCTGAATAGCTGCCGTCTAGTAACCTAAATTAGAAAAATGGGTTGTGGATTTAGAAGCACGAATTTGTGTGCCGGTTTTTAGCCGACTATTTGTGTTATTTCTTTGATTACGGTCTTTTCCACTTCCCGGGTCCACAGCATCTCTGGGACGTCGACTGCCAGAAACAGCCATGATAGAAGTAATGTTTCTGTTGCTGCGACTGCTATGTTTTGACCCCATTTGCCTATTCCGACGTGAATTGAAAAGTCGTTAGGCTGTCCAGCTATCATTATGCTGAAACACCTGTCCGCAGTGATGATGTCTCGGAGAATCCCAGCTTTTTTTGCTTGTATAACGATTCCGAGCGGGGGAGTCGCCACTTGTGTTTTGTACCCTTCGCTGTTCAGTTGAGTAACAATCTGTTGAGACAGCTGGTTTAGATCCTTGTTTTTTCCAGTGAAGTGCAAAACTTTTTCTGAAACCAATTCATTCACCTGCAGTTTGTCATTTCGAAGCAGGGTATTAAACTTTGTGACTGCCAGAGCACAGTCACATTTGTTCGAGGATGACGCACGGCAAAGCTCACGCGCGAATGCAGCCTTAACCGTTTTCGCTAGTTCCGTTCATCTCGAGCACTAGCCATTCAAGCTGGCACGTTTGTCATGGAATACCTTAAGCTTTATATTTTCCAGTCGGCTCTTGGCAACAAGAAAAGAACAGGCGATCTAGCATGTTCGGTCAGCCTTCATGTAGCCTCTTTTTTGGGGAAACGCCCTCGATGAGGGGTGCTGTTGACTGAGGGCAGGGATGTTTTAGGAGAAGAGAAGCCATGAGTTTACGGTCTTATGCGTGCGTTTGTTTGTTATTCTCTTCCGTTTTCTTCGTAGCCTTAACTGGTTGCCTCGGACTTGTTATGAAGGGGTTTGCACAGGGAAATTCGGGTCCGGTGGTCATAATCAATTTCGATGTGCCAGTTGACCCTGGTTCCTCAGGATTCGTTAGCAGGGCTGTTAGCACCGCGATAGGGCAGGGCGCCTCCGCGATAGTTATAGAGATGAATACTCCTGGCGGCTTGCTGAGTGACATGCTGTCGATAGTGAGTTCGATAACGAAGGCAAACGCATCAGGCATTCCGACTTACACTTTTGTCGTGCCCAATGGCCTGGCAGCCTCGGCTGGAAGTTATATTGCGATGGCAACCAATGGAATATACATGGGGCCCGGTTCGGAAATAGGGCCTAGCACTCCCATCGTCGTGGGAGGCACCGCCTTGGAACAAAATCACACGCAAGCGGCGATGCTGTCGCTCATGCAAACTCTTGCTGATGACTGGGGACGAAACAGCACAGACGCCTACAACATGGTTCAGCAAGACGAGGCCTTCACGGCAAATCAAGCCGTCGCCGATCACTTGGTCGACGGACTAGCGAACTCATTGGAGGACGTTATCACGAGGATCGGCCTTTCTGACAGCCAGCAGATCACGCTCAGCGAGTCTTTGTACGACCAGTTCGTAAGCGCGCTGAGCAACACCACGCTCGACGGAATCCTTATTATACTGGGAATAGTGGCCATCGCGCTGGACTTCTACCATCCTACGATTATTCTCACGATAGCTGGAGTCTTGGCCATAGTTATGGGGCTGATAGGTGCTGAGGTGGTCGGAGCGTCTTTTCTCGGCTATCTGATCCTGGCGATCGCGGCGGTCCTTATTGCACTTGAACTGAAGCTGGGACACGGTTTTGCCATGATGGCAGGAGTGGCCCTCGGAGCGTTCGGCATCTATTACTTGGCACAGGGATTAAATTATTCGCCCTCGCCCATCAATGACGTGACAGAACTGGAGCTTTTCCTGGTCGTAGTGGCTGGAGTAGTTGCGGGACTCTATTTTAGATGGATAATAGGCCCGATAAGGCATCGCGGCAAACTGACCGGACCGGAGGCAATACTCGGCAAAACCGGCGTAGCTGCGACCGATCTGAAGCCTGACGGGGAAGTGAGGGTAGGAGGGATCGTTTGGAGGGCCAAGTCGATTGAGGGCGACATACAAAAAGGCGAATTGGTGAGAGTGAAGTCTCTTGAAGATCTCGTGCTGAAAGTCGAGAAAGCCGAAGAGCCTTCGACTCAGACCAAGAAATAGGATGAACGAGCACCTTTTTTCTGTCATGGCAAAATTAATAAGTGAAGAGCTTTCTCTCAAAGTTGGGGCGATTCTGGACGGATCCAGTCATTCTAGCTATAGAGATTTTTGTGATTCTGATCGTTCTAATCATTCTTCTCAGCGGCATAAGAGTTCTCAAAGAATGGGAGAGAGCTCCACTGCTCACACTAGGCCGATACAAAGGACTCAAAGGCCCAGGAGTAATATACATACCGCCAATCATAAGCCGCGTACCTTTTGTAATATCAACCAGACTGCAAGTAGTATCATTCAAGACTGAACAGACCCTCACCAAAGACAACGTACCCGTAGTTGTCGACGCAGTCATGTACTTTCAACCCGTAGACTTGCAAAAAGTGGTGCTGGGCGCCGAGAACTTCAGAGACGCCACCGATTTTGCCGCACAAACCACCCTTAGAGAAGTCATCGGACAGGCAACCTTCGACGAAGTCCTCACCGAGAGAGAAAAGGTCGGCTCAATCGCAAGGGGCATAATCGACTCGAAAACGGAAGCCTGGGGCATAAAAGTAACTGCCGTAGAAATCCGCGACGTCGGAATTCCGCAGGTGCTCCAAGACGCAATGTCAAGACAAGCACAGGCCGAACGCGAAAGAAGAGCAAGAGTCACACTGGCCACAGCAGAATTTGAAGCCGCACAAAAGATGATTGAAGCCGCAAACCTCTACGAAAAAAGCCACGAAGCCCTCAGACTCAGATGGATGAACATCCTCTACGAAATTGGACAGCAATCCAGCACAAACACGATAATGCTCGTCCCCTCGTCCATGCCAGAAGCAGGATGGCCGCCGATAGGCATGTTCGGCTTCAAGGAAATAGTCAAGGAAACGACCAAAAAAGAGAACAAATAGGCCTCTTGCCCAGGCAACTTTACAACAACGAACACCCTCCGTTTTTTCTTACCAACGCGCGGCATCGCAAAGGAGGCCTGGAGAATTCTGGTCTCCTGCTTCAAGAAGCGGCAGTACTTAGCCGCGAAGATGTGTCAGCTAGAAATTCTGACACGTCATCAACAGGTTTTCTGGATTTCGGCTGCGGGGTCTCCGCCGGCCACCCGATGGTTACCGCGGCCACTAGCTTCCAAGTTTTGTGGAGATGTTTGGTGAGTGCTTCTGTCGCGTAGTAGATGTCGCATATCCACAATGAGCCCAAGCCCTTGTCGTAGGCTTTTAGCAGCATGTTTTCTATGGCTGCTGCCACGCTCTGCAACGAAGACTCGTTCAACTGTTTGACCTCGTTAGAGTCCCAGACAAAGATGACGACGGGTGCCTCTTCCATTACGCGGCAGGAGTTGAATGACGACCCCATCCTCGCCATGCCTATCTTTTTCGATAATTCTTCGAGTTCGTTACGGAAGAGTGTGGTCAACTCTTTCTTGGACGAGCCGGTGAGCACTGTGAATCGCCATTGTTGACCGTTTTTGGCTGATGGCGCCCATGCTCCTGCTTCTAGCACTTCGCGAACAACCTGCAGGGGCACAGGCTTGTCTGTATACTTGCGCACGCTCCGCCTTCCCCTTATAGCCTCATCGACATCCATGAAGGCCAACCCAGGTGACTCTTTAGTCTTAGGCTTCTTAAGAATTCTGGTCTGTCAGTGAAGACGTTGAACGGCGCCGCTATTTTGTTGTTTGTCGGTGAGGTTGAACCCGCGTTTTTTGAGCTGCTTTAGCAGTTCTTTCGCGTCGGGGTACCATTGTCCCCACTTTCTGCATATGTGTTCGGTCCAGCTGTAGTTGTCATATTCGAAAGCTTCTTTTCTCCCGCCTTCAAGCGGTATCTTGGCTTTTGCTTTGCGGTAATAGTCCTGGGCCAAGTAGCCGTCGTCCATCTGTTTCATCGCTTTCGCGACCATCTTTGCGTTAAGCTCGGGGTATTTGTCCTCGAAGAGTGTGAATTCCATCGGGTATCTGGGTCGGGTAGGCGGATCTTCTGCTGGGTAGCCGATGGTCAATTGTACGAGTGGAAAAACTCTCTTCGGCAGTTGATATTCTTCTGCGATTTTGTCCGCTCGGAACATTGAGGAGCCGAGGAAGCAACTTCCAAGTCCTAGGCTTCGTGCAGCGGTGACCATGTTCTCGGCCATGAAGGCGGCGTCTTGAATTCCGAAAAAGAACAGTGTCAGGTCGTTTGTGACCAGTTTCCAACCTCTTCTTGCCATTATTTGCTCAAACTTGTGAGAGTCGACGCAAATCGTGAATAGCAGTGGAGCTTTGAATGGGTTTCGTTTTCTGTTTCTCGAAAGCAGAACGCTATAGAATTGCGACGCGAATGGAGCTTGCTGACCTGCTCTCACGATTGTCTCAACCGTCTCGTCTGTGGGCGTCTGCTCGGTGTATTTTCTGATCGACTTGTGATCAAGCATTGTTTGGATAACGGGATTATTCTTCACGGAAAATCTCTCACTGATTCCAGATGTCTCGGTGACAGTCAATTAGTATGGTTCAGCCGCCGTTAAGTAATTTATTATTGGTTGGAAAAGACGGACGTCGCATGCTGTGCGTGTGTTCATGTTTGGGTCAGGTTTAGGTTGAACCTTCGTGACAGATTTGCCAGATCGTTCAGTACGTAGATGAACACATAACCTTTCCAATTGCCCCATCGTTCCTCCGCTATTTTCTTGAGCTTCGGAATCAGGTCGCGTGGAGATTCTGCCTTTTCTTTAAGAAGAAGTGTGTTGAAGATTTTTGCGCTCCAGACGTCTAGGGCGAACCCAGAATGGGGCAACACGATGTCTGCCGAGTACTCTCCTATCCCGTTCAGTTGCTTGAGCTTGGATTTGGCCTCTTGAGGTGACATTCCTTCGAGCTCTTGAAGCGAGGGAAACCCAGCTCGCAGTGTTTCCGCTATGTCCTTGAGGAATTTCGCCCTGTAACCCAGCTTACACTTCTTTTCAAGTTCTCCAACGCCAACGTTCGCTATTCTCTCCGCGGAGGGCCAGTACAAGATGTTCTTTCCGTCGAAGCTGACTGGGTCGCTGTATTCCTTTATCAGCAAGTTCATCATTTGGTTGCTTCTCGTTATCGGAGCCATCTGCAAGGTAACCGCTAGTATGAGACGTGAGAAGAGGTCAGGCTGCTTTGTATTTCTCATCCCATACAAATCTTTTGTCAAAGCCTTGACGAGTGGGTCTCGTCTGGCAAGTGAGTAGAAACCTCTGATGTCCTCTCTGAGATTTAGCATCCACGTCAAGGTTTCCAGCATCTCTCTTTTCTCGCTCGTCCCAAGCTTTTGGCGGGAATATATCTCACAGGATATTCGTGGCGTCTCAACCGTTCCCATGGACTTCAGCTTGAGTCCGAATAGCTCCCCTGAAAATGCTCTCATGACAGTCCACAGAGCGCCGTTTTCGAACACTTCAATGGGTGTCGACAGCGGCCACCCAGCGGGTTTGTGGACAGATAAGTCAAAATCGTAGGGCGGAAGTGCCTCAAGTTTTAAGGTGGAGGAACAAGTCAGATTGTTGAGGCCCATTTCCATCCATCGCTTTTCTTGTTCAGAGGCCGATGAAATCCTGCTTGAGATTTATGTCCATACGCAGTTTCTCCCCGCTTGCTAATTATTTATGTCATCTGCCGACTCGCTTGGGCGTTCTTCAGGTTTTTGCGCAGGATTTTTCTCACGTTGTCTACTTGAAAGCCCAGGCCGTGTAGCAGAGTTTGTGAGGGAATGTTCAGTTCTGAGGTTCCAAGTCTGGCCGAGTTCATTCCTTTTTCGAACAAGAGGTTCATGGCTTGCGCCGTGAGCGCTGAGGCTAGATGCCTGCTTCGAAACTCTGGGAGCGTTGCCGCAGGGCCGAGAGCGCCGCGTCTCAGATGTAGATATTTGTTTGATTCTGTGTCCGGCCTCGCGACAACGGCAGACACAATCCTTCCTTCAACCTCTGCGACTTTAACCCAGTCCTCGGTGAACGGTGGATCCTCGGATCTCCAACTTTCAAGAGCCCCGAGTTCCAGTCTTCGCCAGCCGAAGCCGTTGTTCATCATTGCGACGAGTTTTTCTTCTTCTGAAAGCCTCAAGCTTCTGAGCTTGGTGTCTTCGGCCACTCTTGGTATTTCTTTCAGATGGTCGAGTTTCGCAGACATTCTTAGCCAGCCAGGGTTCAGTGAGTAGCCTCTTTCAATCCAATCTTTTGTTCTCGGGCTTCCTTCCTCAACCCCTGCTGACACTGATTCGCCCTTGGCTTTTCTCTCAACTGTCTCTACAAGCAGGTCTTCTATGCTTCTTTGATCTGATCCTTCTCGAGCGGCGAGCCAATAGATGTCCACCTCGTCGTGCTCCTCAAGATGAGTTCCGATGAGCCCTACTGCGTCACCCTTTTCCTCTGCTACAAGGACGCTCATGTTTCGTCTTCGAATTTGATATCTGATTCTCTCCGCACCGAACGGGATGAACTCGAACGAGCCCCTGTACTCATCGTTCAGCAGCTCGGCTGAGGCCTTTAAGTGCCTGTCGGCTAATTCTAAAATCTGAATGGTCATTTCGCCTACAGCAAGAGCCCAAAGCGGTTATAAACTTTTAGCCTGCCAAAAAAGCGAGCTCGACAAATGGCGACCCATAGAACAAACGGAATATTTTCTATAACTAAATACTAGGACTGAAAACTAGAGACAAATATTATCGCGCGGAGCCAGGAAAGCGCCAGGTGTGCTGTTTCAGACTATGAATAGAATTGCAACTCCGATGACCGCTACGACGGCGCCTATTATGCCGCGCCAGTTAGTTTTTTCTCTGTAGACAATCCATATCACGGGAATGATGAAGATGGGCATCAGGGACATCAGAGTTTGAGCGATTCCCGCGTTTAGGGTATCAGCAAGAGCAACCATGGAGAGCGTCATGCCCAGGAACGGTCCGACCACTGCGCCAGCCGCGGTGTACTTGATTCCTTCCTTGTCTTTCGCGGCTTGGCGTATCGCCGGCAGTTTTCTCGCGAAGACGGCGCACACCCATATGAAGGCGCCAGCGAACAGCATTCGTATCAAAGCTGTGGAAACTGGGTTCAGCGCAACAGTCGTGTCGAAGTACATTCCTTTTTTTGAAAGAACCGCTCCTAAGCCTTGACCCGTGGCCGAAATCGCGCCGAAAAGCACTCCCCAGGCCTTTCGATTCTTCGCAACAGATTTCATTTCTGATTCTTCTTCCTCCTCCGCCAGCACTACAACGATGCCCAGCAATGTCAGCGCTATACCGAGGGTAGCCAACGGTGAGATTGTCTCTCCCAGTATGAAGTACGCGCCGAACAACGTGAATATGGGGGCCGAAGCTTGAATGAGGACGGTGCGTCGCGGACCGATTGTGACGTACGCGGCAAACAAGCCGGAATCGCCGATGCCGAGCCCGACGATGCCGCTCATACCAATCCAGAACCACTGCCCACTGCTCGCGAGAGGCAATAGGGTGCCCAGTAAGACGACTTGCGCAACGAACAGAAGCCCGATGGCCATCATCGTCCGGTACACGTTGACGGTGAACGAGCCGAATCTTTTGCCGGCCGCCGTGAAGAAGAGACAGCTAGCCGTCCAGAGACACGAAGTGAGAATCGCAGCTGAGTCTCCCGTCAGATTCGAGTTCAAATTCCTCACTGTTAGAGTAGACCAACACGATTCTTGTAACCTTAAACCTTTCTCGCCCTTTACTGAGTTCAGAATGACGCTGGCACAATGCCATGCACTCGGCATGTTGTTCGCTTATCGAACATGCGCTGGCGGGGTGGAAAAGAAGGCGGTGTTTTGTGAACTACCCGCCTTGAAGGAGCTAAGCTCTCTGTGATTATGGAAAGATTCTTCGAAGAAGGTGGTGTGGGTCTGGCCGCGGTTATTTGGGAGCGTGTGTGTACTTGTTGACGAGGTCTCTTTTGTTGACGACGTTGAGCTGTTTGAAGAGGAAATCAAATTTGTTTTCGACTTCTGCTGCTATGACGTCGCGTGTTTTTTCAGGCAGGCTCATGATGTCTTTCTTGAATGGACCTAGCGCTTTCTTTCTGGTTTTGTATAGGAATTGTTCTTCTGTTTCGCCCTGTTTGGCTTCGTTTGCGGCGTTGATTTTTAACCATTCATAGATTCTCTTCTTGAGATCTGCGGGTAAGTGTTTTGATTCGTAAATCATGTTCTGAAACTCTGTTGCCAAGTGCACTTCGGCGGTTTCGCATTCGACGAATTTGTGGAATGCTTGGGGAGGTAGGGTTGATGCTCCGTGCTGTACGGCTCCGGCTAGCCCATATTCTTGGCGGGCAATGTTTGAGAGAGTTTTTAGGGTGTTGAAGTCGAGGTTTACCTGTGCTACTGAGCCGTCTGGCAGGACGACGCCTCCGTGGGTCGTCCCGGTCTGGACTGAAATCTTGCTTATTCCTGTCGCTCCATGAGGCAGCTTCTCTTCGAGGCCGGACATGAAGGCGCTTAGGTCTTCGGGCGTTGAGTTTTGGTGTCCGATTTCGCCTATTTCTCCGCCGACTGAAACGGTGATGCCTTTGGGCTGGATGTTGCGAATGTACTGTGTGAGTTTTGCGCATACTTCGTAGTTCAGTTGCTGTTGTGTTTTCAGGTCGGGTTTGGAGAGGTCGACGAGTGTGGATGAGTCTATGTCGATGTTGTAGAAGCCTGAGCTGATGGCGTCTGCGATGAGTGTTTGTAGGCTTTCTATTTCCTTGTTGGGGTTTTCTTTGAATTTGGTGGCGTTGGCTTGGAAGTGGTCGCCCTGGATGAACACGGGGCCCGAATAATTCTCTTTTATCGCCGCAGCTAGGACGGCGCTTGAATATTCTGTCGGTTGTTGATCAGTGTAGCCTATCTCTGACCTGGCAATCTCGAAGATGAACGTTCCAGAATTGTTCTTCTCGGCCACTCTAAAAATGGCACGAGCCAAGTCGTAGGTCATGCTTCGCAGGTTTATCGCGGGAACCGTGAAACCTTTGAATTCGCCCCTGCCGCGAGCCATGTAGAAATCAAAGATGCTCGCCGAGTATATTCCTCGCTTATGAGCAACGTCAAGAATGGTCTCGGCCAACTGCTTCTTCTCAGCGGTATCGCCGGTTATTACTAATTCTGTTATAGTTCCGTCAACATCAAACGATTCTCTTTTCATAATTTCAGTGCTTCCTCAAATCAATATTCTATTTCCACACTTGAATTCCTGCGTTTGAATATTAGGCTAGCGGTTGCTTTAGGGCGAAGGATGCTGTTTTGCGAGAAACTCATATAATGACGTGGGCTTTTATAGCAGGAGTTTGCGATTGCTATAAGCGCGCGCTAGTCCGTCTTCACATGACCGTTTTCTTCTATGGAAGGACCATGAAAACTTGCCTGCAAAGTGCGTGTCTAATCTGCTCAACGCTGAAAGAAGTCATTGCCATAGCGCGCGGGCAATCTGATTGCGGTTTCCTTGCCGATTCCGGAATTGCTCCCTGTTATGATACATATTCTTCCTTTCATCGCGTGTTATGATCAATCCTATTTTCGAGCGATACTGCATCTTTCGCAAATGCCGAAAACGTCTATGCGTTGTCGTTTTGGCTTGAATTTTGCGGCGGCGGCAACTTTGCTTGTTTCTTCTATGGCAGTAGTCTCATCCAAGTCGACGATATTTCCACATTGTAGGCAGATGAGGTTTATGTGAGGCTTCATGTATGAATCAAATCTCGCCTGCCCTTGAGGTAGATTTATTTCCTGTATCAAATCCAGACTCTTCAGCACTTCAAGAGTCTTGTAAACTGTGGCAAGGCTTACCGTCGGATGGATTTTCTTAACTTGGTCGTACACTTGTTGGGCGGTAGGATGGTCTCTACTGTTGAGGGCAAACCGGCAGATGGCTATCCTCTGAGGAGTCGCCTTGTAACCCTTCTCGCGTAAAGCCTCAATTACTGACGTATCCGAATGCTGAAACGTCATATCACATCAGTTATTAGATAATAGCAATTCTTAAATAAAGCTTTTTGACATATCTTTGCATCGATAAAAAAGGAGATTTTGAAAATGACAGAAAAACATCTTACTACAAACCAAGGAGTTCCGTTCTCAGACAACCAGAATTCCCTCACTAGCGCGCGAAACAAAAGACTACATAACAAGGTGATTTCAAAATGACTGAAAAGAAGAGACCAATGATTACTTCAGGCGCGCGGGGCACGTCGAACCAAGACTGGTGGCCGAACCAGTTGAACCTGAAAATTCTGCACCAGCATTCCCCATTGTCCAATCCGATGGGCAAGGAGTTCAACTACGCGGAGGAATTCAAGAAACTAGACCTGAAAGCCGTGAAGAAGGACCTCTATGCGCTGATGACCGACTCGAAGGATTGGTGGCCGGCCGATTACGGTCACTATGGGGGGCTTTTCATCCGGATGGCGTGGCATAGCGCAGGCACCTACCGCAAGGGCGACGGTCGCGGGGGTGTATCCGGGGGCGCGCAGCGTTTCCCGCCTCTCAACAGTTGGCCGGACAACGTTAACCTCGACAAGGCGCGCCGTTTGCTTTGGCCTATCAAGCAGAAATACGGCAAGAAAATCTCCTGGGCCGATCTGATGATACTCGCCGGCAACTGCGCTCTGGAGTCGATGGGATTTAAGACCTTCGGTTTCGGCGGTGGACGCGAGGACATCTGGGAGCCGCCAGAGGACGTCTACTGGGGTTCCGAAACCACTTGGTTAGGTGATAAACGCTATTCAGGGGATAGGGATCTCGAAAATCCGCTTGCTGCTGTGCAGATGGGGCTAATCTACGTCAATCCGGAAGGCCCGAACGGCAACCCTGATCCGCGTGCTGCTGCCAAGGATATCCGCGAGGTCTTCGCTCGCATGTCGATGAACGACGAGGAGACGGTGGCCCTCATCGTGGGCGGCCACACTTTCGGTAAAACCCACGGCGCCGGCCCTGCGTCACTGGTGGGTCCCGAGCCTGAAGCCGCCCCCATCGAAGAACAGGGCCTCGGCTGGAAGAGCAAATTTGGCACGGGCAAAGGCGATGACACGATTAGCAGCGGCCTGGAAGTCATCTGGACCAAGACGCCAACTAGGTGGAGCAACAACTTCTTAGGGAACTTGTTCGGCTACGAATGGGAACTAACCAAGAGTCCTGCCGGTGCGTACCAGTGGAGGCCGAAGGATGGCGCAGGCGCCGGTACCGTGCCGGATCCGCACGACCCGTCAAAGCGTCACGCGCCATCTATGCTGACCACTGACCTCGCCCTGCGGTTCGACCCGGTTTACGAGAAGATTGCAAGGCGCTTCTACGAGAATCCGGATCAGCTAGCAGATGCCTTCGCTCGAGCGTGGTTCAAGCTTACCCACCGCGATATGGGCCCCCGCTCGCGCTATCTCGGTCCGGAAGTCCCCGCGGTGGAACTGATCTGGCAAGACCCAATACCGGCAGTCGATTATGAGCTAATCGATGAGCAGGACATCGCAGATCTCAAGGGCAAAATCTTTGCCTCTGGTCTGCCGATCTCGGAACTGGTTTCAACCGCCTGGGCGTCTGCGTCCACGTTCCGTGGCTCCGACAAGCGCGGCGGTGCGAACGGGGCTCGCATCCGTCTTACGCCGCAAAAAGATTGGGAAGTCAACCAGCCGGCTCAACTAAAGACTGTGCTGCAGGTCCTTGAGGGAATCCAAAAGGAGTTCAACAGTGCGCAGTCAAGTGGGAAGAAGGTTTCGCTTGCCGACTTGATTGTTCTGAGTGGATGCGCAGGTGTCGAGCAGGCTGCGAAGAATGCCGGTCACGATATAACTGTTCCTTTCAATCCGGGACGCACAGATGCATCGCAGGAGCAAACCGATGTGGAGTCATTCGCCGTACTCGAACCGGTTGCAGACGGGTTCCGTAACTATCTCAAAACTAAATATGCCATATCGGCAGAGGAACTGCTGGTTGATCGTGCGCAACTGTTGACGCTGACGGCTCCTGAGATGACGGTTCTCATTGGCGGTATGCGCGTTTTGAATGCCAACTTTAGACAGTCTCAGCACGGCGTCTTCACCAAGCGGCCAGAGGCGCTCACCAATGATTTCTTCGTGAATTTACTCGACATGAGCACGACTTGGAAAGCAACCTCGGAAGACAAGGAAGTGTTCGAGGGTCGTGGTCGCGCAACGGACGAACTCAAGTGGACTGGCACACGTGTCGATCTCATCTTCGGTTCGAACTCCCGACTACGGGCCATAGCAGAAGTCTACGCATGTGAGGACTCCCAGGAGAAGTTCCTGCAGGATTTCGTAGCGGCTTGGGACAAGGTAATGAACCTTGACCGCTTCGATCTCGCCTGAGCGCGCGCGACAACCCCAAAATCTTCCGAAAACGCAAATGGTAAACGTCACCCGGATAAACCCCCACACTTTTCAAAATAGTGGTGCGGGGGATGGGGTTTGAACCCATGCAGCCCTACGGCAACAGGTCTCTCAAAGCGCAGCCTATTCCGATACAAATCTTTTGTTATTCCGGGCGGCGTTCTCCTAAGCCTGTCTCCTTTGGCCAAACTCGGACACCCCCGCCTAGTGGGGAAGGTTCAATCTTGAATCAGCACCTTCTTTTATATTTGTTTAGTTTGGCGGTACTTTAGTTTTGGTCATGCTAAAGGTTATATTTGGTCATTTATGTATGATTAAGTGAGCGGCAGTCTAGGAGAAAGGTGAAAAAATGGAAAATGAAAATCAACGCGAGGATCGTGTGCAAAGAACTGTTTCGGAAGTTCGCTCTGAGAGAGTGCCTCTGAAACACACTGAAGCAGCTCTTCTTTCGGAGTTGATCATCAATTCTAGAAGAAGCGACAGAGAATTGGCCAAAGCCATCGGGGTTTCCCAGCCGACGGTGAGCAGGATGATTAAGAGGCTGGAGAGTGACGGAGTCGTGAACGAGTACACGATGATACCCGATTTCAAGAAATTGGGGTACACGCTCTGCGCGCTCATTTTCCTAAAACTCAAAGATCTCCCTCCTGGAGGAATCGAAACGGTGAGAGAGGCCGTGAAAGAAAGTTTGAGCCGGAGCCGCTTCGTAATTCTCTTGCTCGAGAGGGGTTTAGGGTTTAGCCGAGATGCTGTGATGGTGTGTCTTTACAAGGACTATACATCTTATGCTGAGCACAAGAACGTAATCAGAAAATTCCCTTATATCGACGCTTCAGATGTCGATAGTTTCCTGATAGATCTGTGCGACGACGTTCATTATCGGTACCTTTCCTTTGCGAGTTTAGCCAAAGATCTGAGATCCGTCGCCCAAAAAGAATGAACCATGAAAAGAGAACGCTAAAAAGGGCGATTGGACAGAAAACTCTAAATTTCATAGAATCCTTTTCAAACGAGAGTCTGCGCCTCGGTAGCCTAGCCTGGTGGGGCTCCGCCTTGGTAAGGCGGGGGTCGCGGGTCCAAATCCCGCCCGAGGCTCCACTCATTTGAACGAGGGAAAAATCAGCGTTCTGGGCCAATGGTCTTATGGCCGACTGGAGAAATGGCCTTTCCTTGTCCTCGAAGCGCGTCGGGGACAGAGCAACTCGCTGGCGAACGTGTGTGTTCGGGTGCAGTCACAAGCATTTATTAGGATTTATCAAGCTTGAGACTGTCGAAGCGTAGATCATGCTTGCCGCATTTCTGCTTGGTGTTTGAATATGTCGCCCGATGAAGGGATTGGAAAGGTTACGAGTAACCCGTTCACGATGAATGACAAAGTTCTCTTGAGCAAAGTTGTGACTGCGGGAGACGTGAAGACGGAAATTCTTAGGGCGGTTGACAAGATTGGCGGTTTCAACAAGGTCATAGACAAAGGTGACCAAGTCTTGCTTAAGCCCAACTTCAACAGTGCCGATCCTCCGCCCGCTTCGAGTGACCCTGGATTTCTCAAGGCGATTGTGGAACTGCTTTTTGAACACGGCGCTGGAAAAGTCATCCTGGGAGAATCTTCCTGGCAGGCGCTTGCCACTCGGAAGGCGCTGGAAAAAACTGGAACACTTTCTACACTGAAAGACACGAATGCGGAAATCGCGTTTTTTGACGAAGAAGAATACGTTAAAGTCAACGTGGGCGGAAAGTACCTAAAGCACGTAAGCCTGGCAGAACGAGCCATGCGAGCCGACAAGATAGTGTATTCGTGCTGCATGAAAACGCATTTCCGCGCCGACTTCTCGCTCAGCCTGAAGTTGGCCTTCGGCTTCACAAAAAAGAGCGAAAGAATGGCATTTCACCTTGGACACTTAAAAGAAAAACTCGTCGATCTGAACTTGGTTGTGCATCCAAACCTGATAATCATGGATGGAAGAAAATGCTTCATATCGGGAGGACCCTTCAGTGGTGAAGTGCGAAACCCAAACGTCATTCTTGCCTCAGGAGACAGAGTCGCCATCGACGTCGAATCCATCAAAGTCATCCAAAGCTTCGAAGGCTCCAAACTCAAAGACAGCCCATGGAGCTACACTCAAATCCGCCATGCAACATCCCTCGGCCTAGGAGTAAAAAACGAACAAGAGTACACAGTGCTATCCGAATAGGAAAAAAGAGGCACATTAGTGTCCCCCTTCAAAAGCCTCAAATAACCCATCAGGTCTAAAATGCGTGGTGCCAACTTGGAGAACGTTCAACGTAAGTTCACTCTGGAAGAACTGAAACAGTACGACGGAAAAAACGGCAAACCCGCATACATAGCCTACAAGGGCAAAGTGTACGACGTCACAGACAACTTTCTATGGCAAGACGGAGATCATCAGGGCGAACACGCAGCTGGCAAGGACTTAACAGAAGACATGGCAAACGCGCCACACGGCCAAGAAAACCTAGAGAGAGTCAAACTCATCGGCATAATCGTCCCGTCACCCTGACAAAGCCGCACATTAAAGAGGACTTTTCTCCCCCAAAACATTTTGAAAACCCTTTCTGTGATTCAAGAAGTTCTGATCAACTGGTTCCTAAGCAAATCCAGCGTTTAGATAACTTATATATGGATTAGGTGCAATGAGGATAAAGAGGGACGCGGTTATTGCTCTTCGATGACACCTTAACTGTTGCAATAATCACGGTAGGGGTGATCATCGCCGCCTGTTTAATCGTTGTTTTTGCCATGCGCAGGCGTGGAGAAAAGGAGAAGAAAACGAAGGAAGAGGAATTACAGGCCGATCTTAAGGGTTATCCCTTCAGAGTCAGCAAGAGCGTCCCAGCCGAAGACGCTTCACACGCCAAAGACGAACTCAGAATATTGGATTTGGAAAGAGAGATTCTGAGCGACGCCATCAGGCGACTCTATGAAGCGCACGCGGAAGGCAAAATAACGGAAGAAGAAAGAGACAGACTCGCGCAAACGTACAAGTCCAGAATGATGACCGTAAAAGACGCTATCTCCAAAGACGAATCCGTCGTGGCCTTGCACGAGCTGGAAGGCATGCAGCAAGACCTGATGAAACTGTTCAGCGAAAAATTCGACGACCTGACCTCAAAAATTGAAGAACTTCGAACAAAAACCGAAATCAAACCGATAAAAGAAATAACAATAGCCCCGAAAGCGTTGACCAAAGAAACTCCAGCAGTTGAAGAAGAAAAAGCCACCGACGAAGAGAAAGCCAGGAAGAAGAGAAAACCCTCACCAGCAAAACCCACCCCACGAACGGAAGCAGAAAAACGAATAGAAGAAATAAGGGCCGAAGTCGAAAAAGTCCTAGACAAACTCGGGCAGATGGAAATTGAACCTTAAACAGGAATGGGTTGAAAAAGCGAAGAAAAACGCCGCCCTAGAAGCCACAAAAAACGTCAAAAACGGCTTCAAAATCGGCCTAGGCAGCGGAAGCACAGCAGCATACGCCATCGAAGAAATCGGAAAAAGAATAAAAAAAGAAAAACTGCACGTTCAAGGCGTACCAACATCATACCAGGCTTTCATGCTCGCAGTGCAACACGGCATCCCAGCAACGACGCTTGAAGAACAGCCTACACTAGACTTGACGATAGACGGAGCAGACCAGATAGACCCAGAACTAAACCTCATCAAAGGCATGGGCGGAGCACTCGCACGCGAAAAAATCGTGGCCTCCGCATCCAAAAAACTGATAATAATCGCAGACCAAAACAAGAAAGTCAAAACCCTAGGAGAAAACAACCACCCAGTGCCCCTGGAAACACTCCCCTTCGCAGCCTCACTCGTGATGCGCAGAATAAAAGAAATAGGCGGAAAACCCGTTCTAAGAGAGGGAAAAATGAAAGTCGGACCCGTCATAACCGACAACGGAAACGTCATCATAGACGCAAACTTTGGACTCGTCCACAACCCAACCGAGCTAGAACACAAACTCAAGTCCATCCCCGGAATTCTAGAAACCGGCCTCTTCGTCCAGATGGCACAAATCGCATACGTCGGATACCAATCCAAAGTAGAGACACTCATCAGAAAAGCCCTAAAACTTCAAAAATAACATCCGCACGCGCTAAACGGACTTCTTCAGCCAAGACGAAATTCTATTAGCTTGCAACTTTGGCAATTCTGCCCTGCATGGTCCATGCAAGATTTTGGAAAATCTAGGGAGCATATTAGTTCGTGAAGATGCTGCCTTTCGGCTTTTTTAATTGTTCATTAAATCTGTTGCCCCTCTCCATGTCCATAAAAAGGCGGATTTTTTCGGCGTTCTTCTCGTCTAAGTGTTTTCTTATTGTTTCGAGCAGCTGCTGTGAATCGATGGGTTTCAAGACGTATCCGTCGGCGCCCTCATTTAATGCCTTTATGGCGTTGTCCACAGAGGGATATCCAGTGACGATTATTCTGACCATTCTGGGCTGTTTCTCCTTAAGCCTACGGAGGAGATCCACGCCTTTAATGTCGGGCAGCTGAATGTCAATCAAAGCAACGTCGAAACACGCTTCCTCGACTGCCTTAAGGGCTTGTTTCCCATTCTCCCTCGTCTCCACCACATATCCCTCTAGAGACAAAATCGAGGAGAGAGTTTTCCTTACTCCGGCATCGTCGTCAACGATGAGGATGCTTTCATTCACTTGCTACACCACCCGTCAACGTAAGTCTCACGTGTATTGATTGATACGCTCGTTAAATAAATCCTCTATGAAGCCTCAATATGAATCAGTATTCATTCACAGCAAGAGACGCAATGGAAGTGAAAAACTTCGTCTCTTGGAGATAAAAGGCAAAGTCTGCCGTAATCACCACCACTCTTACGACGGCAGCAAGGCTGAATTGAAAAAGAAGGTTCAGAGAAACAGAAAAAAAACCCTCTGAGAGGCATAAAAATACAGTATTCGGAAGCATAACAGGGTCGGCAAATAGATTTCTTAATCCCCTCTAGACTAAAGCGCGCCGCTTTAGTCTAGCACTTTCCCCATGTATACTTGCTCTGTCTTGAAACCCATTTTGTCGTATAGTTTTGCGGCAGCTTCGTTGTTGACAGATACCATGAGCAGGATTCTGGAATAACCTTTTTCTCGACAAAAACTTTCAGCCTTTTCCAAAAGTGTTCTTCCAACGCCTTTACCTCTGAATTCTTTCTCGACAAATATGTCATAGATGAACCCATGCCTCTTTCCAGTCATCATATTGCTGCCTTCTCCAACCCAAAGGTACCCGAGGAAAACGTGGCTCTCGTTCTCGGCTACGAATATCCTGTGAGTCTCTCTGTTAAAGAGTTTCTCGAACAATTCCTCTATGTGTTTGGCCCATTCTTCTTTGTCCAGCTCCCCTCTCTCGGTTTCGGAAAGACTTGCCCAGCCAGTCTCAACGGCGTGTTCTCTCATTAGTTGAAGATCCGATTCCTTTGCCTCTCTGATGATTACTTCCGTCTGAAGCCCCTCTTCTATAGCGTAACCAAGACTTTGAAAAGCAAATAAGTTCATTGACACTTTCAGTTCTTATGACTTGCGGAAAAACTCCGGCCGTCTTCCATCTCCGGACAACAACGGACATCCAAGCTAAGAATAGGCAGCCGAATGTAGCGAAAGTGCCAAAAATGCGCAATTTGAAATCCATTGGATCAAATGGCCCAGAAACATCGACGCGCGCTACGTAAGTCAATGATCGTTGACTGCTTGGTCAATGACACAGGAGTTAACTGTGTCTTCCTGTATTGAGACGTTATGGAGTTGATAAGCTATGTTTGAGGGTGAAAAGACCAGAATTTTTTGGGGAGGCTTGTTTTTCGCTGTTATTTCCGCTGTTGTTCTGTTCCATATATTCTGGTACACCCTAGCAATCAGCACAGGCTTGGACCTGATATCCTTGGGACCTGAAATCGCGGGCAGCACTGTTTTCCTGCTTGTCGGATTGTATATGATGAAGAACGGAACAAGGAAGAAGGCTGATAATAAAATGAGAAAAAATGAAAGACCTGATGGAGTAATAATAATGGCAGGGTTGACCTTGTTCGCTGGGATGGTTTTAGGATTCTTTGTTGCATTCACATACGCACTCCAAGGTATTGGGTCTAACCCTGAGATAACCTTAGAAACGACGTCTTATGGAAATGGAGGATCTCCAATAGATTATGTTTTGTCACTCTTGCCACTGTTGGCGTTAGCTCTCTATGCTGTTTGTTTATCAATTCCGATGTTGATAAGTAATTCGAAATATGTTTGGTATTCATCCCTTATCTTTTGGGTTGCAGTTTGCGTTGTGTTTTTCCCGTTTACATATTCTATTTGGACATCAAATTCTAATAATCCATGGTTTCAAAACATAGCAGCTTGGCAGATGGAACAAATGGAGGCAACCTTGGTACCATATATCTATGCAACTATGTGTTTGTTATACTTTCTCTTGTCGAAGAATGTGAGAGGTTATTTTGGAATATCAGGTTAACAGTTTCGTCAGACCGTAACAATAACGTCTACCACTGGAAGCGCGCGCTGAGCCGTATGAAAAGCTGTGGCTTGATTAGGAAAGAGGCTTTTTCCTGAAATAGGTGGCTGCAATTAGTCTTATCATCGCGCCTGATGCATGCGCGCGCTAAAGGCGGAGTTAGAGACCATACCGGATGAAGCACTGGACATGCACACGTTGCAAGGTAGAAGGATGGGAAGAGGCAATCTCTATTGGTTTGAAGTGAGCAGCGAAACGGAGAACAAGACTCCAGAATACAAGGCATGGAGAGAGCAGTTCTTCAAGCCGCTAATGTTACAGCTTGAAAAGAAGAAAGGAAGAGAAAAAAATGAAACATAAGCATCTGATTACACTATGCAAAATGCATTTAGAAGGTCTTACCCTTTTGGATGGAGGGGACGTTTTTGGGAACTATTTTTGGAGGAGTAGCAGTTGAAGGTTCTTTGTTCAGTTTGTGGCAGGATGGGCATTTTGCAGGTTAGGGGTAACAGTCAGAGGGTTGGTCATTATGTTGGATATAAGGGCAGAACGTCAATTATTGAGTGGCATAATGTATCGAGCGGATCTTTGATAAAGAATTAGTGGTAAAGAATTGCTCTTTGAACACTGTTATAGAAAAGCCTTTAATGTGGCTTAAAAGTAGAAACAACGGCGAAAAGGAACTATTAGAGAGCCGGGGTAGCCTAGCCTGGCCAGGGCGCCAGACTCATAATCTGTCCCAGATGAGAAATCTGGAGTTAAAAGGGCTAACGCGCCTGATACCAGAAGTCGCGGGCTCGAATCCCGCCCCACTGACGGAGCAAGCCTCTGCCAGGGCGAACGGCACCAAACAGAGCCCGCAGCTTAAGCACAGTATGGCCAAGCTGTGGCCAACATGGGATTTTCCCCTGCCGCGGCCACATTTGCCCAATTTCTTTTGTGCAATTTTGGATAGTGCGAGCGCGTTCTGAGCGTTTATATCTCTTTACTAGCACTTGTCATTCCAATGCCGTCCAAGATGGGAAAGAGGTACGCAAGCGACTACACGGACGAGGAACTCCGAGCCGAAGCGCATAAACTTGAGAACGCCATCACCATCCCCGTAAACGTTCAGATCCAGGCAGACCACAGAGTATTCGACCTCAGCGAAGTCGAAAGCATCCTGAAACAGGCCAGGAAGATTGTTCTTCAAGACTGTGGCTGCCGCATGGAAAAAGGAAACTGCGACGCCCCCCGACACGTCTGCATAAACCTGGAACCGGCAGAGAATTACGTGACAAAGTTTGCCAAGCACAATCCCCAAGAGGTCACGCTGGAAGAGGCGCTTAAAGCCCTGAAAAAGAGCCACGAAGCCGGCCTCGTCCACATGGCCTACACGATGAAAGGCGACGACCATCCCACGATAATCTGCAGCTGCTGCCCATGCTGCTGCCACACTCTAGGCGGACTACTCCGCTACGGAATAGCAACACAGGTCCTCACATCCAAGTTCGTGGCCGAACAGAACCCGGAAAAATGCGTCGGCTGCGGCCGATGCGTTGACAGATGCGTCTTCGGAGCCCGCGAACTCCACAACGACGAACTAAAACACGACAAAACAAAATGCTTCGGATGCGGATTATGCCTTTCCACATGCCCCACACACGCAATAACACTAGTACCTAGACGATAGGGTCCACTATGAAAACCCGACTTTAAACAATTTCCCAACAGCGCACGCAGAAGGGCGAAAAGCAACATCGCCGTTTACGTTACAACATTACACGGCACCATTACAACGGACGTAAAGAAAAAAAAGGGAGGGGCACGGCGCATGCTGAGATTTTGTAATCTAACCCATGTTGGCATCAGACAGTCTCTGTTTCGACCCTTTGCGCTTCAGGCTTCCTTAACTATCGAAGTTGCGTTTCTGGTCGACAGTTCCAACTGGTCGCCGAAGCCCTTCTTGACATAAACGTTCTTGATGACCACTCTGTCGCCGACGTTCAAGTCCTTCACCGAATCCGCATGGTTTCGCCACGCCGAAACCCACATCCTGCCCGTCTCATCTTTCAACTCGAAAGTAGCCAACTTCAGAACCTCCTGCCTCGAAGTTTTCACTTCCCTAACCGTCGGCCTCGTCGCAACTTCACCCACAACGTTGACCTGCCCCGAACCCTCCTTCAAACTCGCCAAGGGCGAAAACTCTGAAAAGCCCTGAACACAGACAAAAGTTGCCGAGTCAACATGAACCTCCAGCCCTCCGGCAACTGCCTTCTTAACCTTCCCGTTCACCACCTGCAACCCTCCGCCCACCCTAACCAGGTCCGCAACCTCGTCAACCTTCTCGTTCCAAACCACGACTGCCATTTCCCCAGAACCGTCCGACAGGAAGAACCTCATGACCTTGCCAACGCTCGAATCCGACCTCTCAAACTCCGACACGGAACCCAAACGCCCGACAATTCCAGCCAAGTTCACCCTGCAGCTATTCGAAACGGTCTTCGACAGCTCGCCAATCCTCGTCGTAAACTTGCCAATCGAAGGATAACCCTTCGAATTCACGTCCTGCGGATTAACGTCGACAACGCTCTTCTCCCCAACGTGCACCTCAACCTTGCCGCCGAAATCCTCACGAGTGTAACCGTGACGAAAACGAACCACATCACCAACCTTCACTCCGCCAGGTTCTGCCAAGCCTGCCTTGTCGTTCCACAACACCACTCGCAGAACCGCGCTGTCATCAGCGATGAGCAAGCTTGCAAACCTCCCTTTTTTGACGCTGCCGAAAGCCCGCGGAGAAAAAACAGCCACAACCCGCCCCACAACGCTCACATTGTTCAGGCCGGGAATTAAATCAGCCACCAACAGAACATGCACGGCAGCCTCACCGCCCGGAAAGTCACAGCCAAGCCCCGCTGCAATCATCCTCAGAAGAGCCTCATCCGAAATCAGGCCGCCAGCCCTACTCCTCTCCGTCTCCAACCTCTCCAGAACAGACTCCCTCGAAACCCCAGGACAACATGAAAGAATGCGCTCAACCATCTCGTCAAACGACATCTCTACTTCAACACTGCAAAAGTAAAATCACTCACTCTATAAAGCTTATTAAAAACGGCAGGCGACTCTAAACATCAACAGGAGCCCAATCAAAAAAATGACCCTTGGAAACCTCTACAGCCTAGGCACAGCGCTGGCCTTAGCCGGAATGCTAATCATGACAGTCGCAACCGTGCTCCTCCTTCTTTCAAAGAAGGAAAAAACGGGGAAAATCAGAGGCGGCGGAGTGATATTAATCGGACCAATCCCGATAGTCTTCGGCACAGACAAACAATCACTCAAGACAATCCTGCTGCTCGCGATCGTCCTCACGACACTTCTCATCGCACTGGTCATAATCCTGTATTTCCTGAACAAATAATCAGGGAACTGTGGCCTAAATGCCTGAAACACCCGAACCCGCAGATGAAAACTCACCGCGAAAACTCCTTGCCCTCTTCATCCTCGGATTCTCAACGAACCCGTCGGCCTGATACTCATCACGATCACAGCCACAGTCTCCCAAGGCGGCTCGACTGGTTTTGGAGGAATCATCTTCATCGGCCCTATCCCGATAGTGTTCGGCGTCGGCCCCGGAGCGCAGTGGCTGATTCTGTTCGCTGTCATTCTGGCAGTCATAAGCGTCATAATGTTTCTAATTTTGCGCAGAAGGCCAAGCATCACGCGGCTCTAAGATTCCTCTTTTTCCTCTTTGCCGAAAAACAGGTACAGGAATACTAAGGCCAGCGCGATGAACGTCGCGACTATCATGACGTACTGAAGCAGGACAAAGTACTCGCCTATTTGCATGCGTACAGCCTCCTTTCACAATCTATCAGAGTTTAAATATTTAAACCGTAGCTTTTTTCCACTCGTTCATGAGCGAATCGTAAAGTTCATCATGCTCCTCTATTCCCTCATACCAGCCTAAAGCCTTAGCCAGCTTCTGCGCGATGAGATGATAACACAGGTGAACCTTCTTGTCCACGACTCGAAAATAGAAATCGTCACAGGTGCAGAACTCAGCCTCAGCCATGATCAGGTAGTCCCGCTCCTTCCCAACTACTATCCAAACGTTCCTGCCGCTCGGCCTGAAAACGTACTTCTTCACCCGATTCTCCTTCAAAGCCTCAAACGACCTCGTGAAACGCTGCCCAAAAACCTCGAAAAGCCTAGTCAGATCCCCGCCGGTCAGTTTGCCCTCTGTCTTAGCTTCCTTGCAAACGGTAACCAGCAGTTCATTCTCAGACTCTTGGTCCATAACACCTGAACTATCCAAAAAGCTGCGCCTAAGCCCAATGCTACTCTATGTTTATGGGCTCGCCCCTAGGCGGCTTCCCATCCTTCGCCTTCGGCAACGTGACCTCCAGAACACCGTTCTTGTACTGCGACCTCGCCTCGCGAACCCTCACTTTCCCGGGCAACGAGACCTCCTTGAAATACTTGCGCTGAGGATTATCAACCACAATCGTGAGAGTGTCTTCCGTTCCGCTCAGCCTAATCTCTTTCTTCTCAACCCCAGGCAGTTCGGCCACAACCTGGATTTCACCGTTCGCCTCAATCACGTCCACAAGAGGCTCACGCTCCTCCTGAACGTGAGGAAGCCCGTTCCTCCTAGGCTTCACGTTCCCAAACTCGCGAATTTCAGGCTTCCCATCAGGACCGACCTTCATGCTATAACCGTAAACGAAAGGCCCAAACTCCCGCGACGTCGAACCGTCCGGCAGCTTACGCTCCCTCACGTACTCCTTCGGAACCCGCGAAGCAAAATCTTTGAACTCCTCCTCCATCATCTTCTCCATCTCCTCGAAAATCTTGTCAACATCATCAAACCCCAAGTCTCTGAAGAACGGAGAACGCCTACTCCTGTACCACCCCGAAGAATCATCATCCGAAGACATAACAACCGCCACCAACATCTAGCATAGAACGCATTTATCTATAAACATTACGCGAATGACAACCAAAATCTACCCGCGAAAATCTGTGCTGACCGGTTCAGCTATTACATCAGCCTTGACCCCAAAAGATGACCTGACAACCGCAGGCCCCACGCAAGCCACAGCCAAAAAGCGCGCGAGGGCATCACAAAACATCGCAACCCAGAGAATTTGAGAACAGAAACGCGAGTTGCAGGTATATCTCGCCAAACAACAAATGGAAACTTGCAATGCAACATTACAGAGCAACATCACAATGCGACATTACAATTAACCTCACAACCGTAGAGCCGGGATTCTCACCACTCAACATGCAAATTTACGCTGCAACATTACAACAGACGTAAAGAAAAAAAATGGAGGGGGGCAGCCACAAGGCTCAACTCAGGGCTCTGAGCTGCTCAATCGTTCCGAGCAACGTTCCGTCAAGCAGGTACGCGTCTGCCCCTCTCATGTCGACGGCATCCGACCTAAGAACCGGACCCGTCACCATCTCAGCCTTGCCTCCGGACGGTCTCCTCTCATTCAACGGTCTGCCACCTAAGAAATCGTTAAAAGAAGGCATTATGAAAAGCTGCGAAGCCCTCGGCTTCATCCCATAAAGTTCAACGAAAGCCTCCTCCACACCGGCCTTAACCTTCACCCCGTGCTTCTGCAACAGAACCTTAGAAAGCCTGCCCCCATGACAACTTGCTCGAACCCAAACCTGCCTCGTCACCCTGAACCCAGCAGGGTCACGAAACCCAACAACCGGGTGAACATGCCCCATCACCAACGTCCTGCACTTCAAAAGATCTGGCGAAGGCCACTGATGCCCATGGAAAAAACCCACATCATCGAAGACCGCACCAGATGCCGGCAACACCCTTATTCCCTCAGGAAGCAACGGCTCAAGATTTCCATCGTGGTTACCCCGAATAATGGATATTCGCCGCACACGACTCCTCAAAGCGCCAAAAAAGTCGGGCACATCGTGCCACTCCATCTTCTCCGCCGTCGCAACCGTGTGCTTCACATCGCCCAACACAAGGACTTCATCCGGCCCATACTCAGATATCAGGCTTAAAAGCCTCTTCAGAAGCTTCGACGTCTGCGACGGAACATGTATGCCCTCGCTCGAAAGAGACATCTCCCACCCCAAGTGCAGATCAGCCACGGCCAACAGCCTAATCCCGCGCGATTTCAGAAGCGCAGCCGGATACGGCGGCAGAGGCGTTATCATTCCTTTTCCTTTCCAGGCTTTACCAGATCTAGTATCCTTCGATGCATCTCAGCGTTGCCAGCGGCTACAAACTCGACCTTCTGCCCCGGATCCAACCTCGCACCCAAGGGCTTTCCATCCGAAGCCGTTAACACTGCACCCGCCTCCTTCACAATCAAACACGCAGCAGCCACATCCGTCGTACGCAACTTTCCACGAATATCGATGAAGGCATCCGTTGACCCGTCCGCCACGTAGCACAGCTCCAACGCGTTAGCCCCAAAATGCCGAATATGTTTCGTTCTCTTAATCAAACCCGTAAGCCTAGGAGCAATCCTATCCACTTTATAGCTGTTCAGATCCAAACCCACTACGGCCTCTTCAAGCAAAACGTTTTTGGACGGATAGATTTTTTCGTCGCCACGACAGGAACCCTTACCACTCTGCGCAGTGTACGTTACATCATGGAACAAATCAGCCACCAAAGCCGAATGCACGTCCTCCAAGAACGGTCTTCCAGACACCGCCACAGATGTCGCATAGAAAGGAAGACCCCTCATCAAGTTCGTCGTGCCATCAATGGGGTCAACAGTCACGAAGCATTCCCCAGGCTTCTCTCCATATTCTCGAAAGCCGGATTCCTCACTTATCAACGTGAAAGAGACCCCTCGCCCCGTCAAAGCACTGACGATCGCACTCTCGGCCGCCAAGTCTATCCTTCTGATAGGATCCCCGCCTGCACCGATACCCAAGTCAGGCTGAGGTTCGTCCAAAGTCTCAAGTAATGGAGCGATTTGCTTCCGTATCGTTTCCTTGCACTCCACCAACATCCGCGGCCAATCAAACTGCCTCATCAAAAGCTCTCCATTCCTGCTTACAACTACTTTCGTTAAAGCCTTTGCTGAAGACTTCCCGAGCTTAGACACTTTAGCGTCGAAATCCTAGCCCCTCCGCACACGATAACATCGATATGAAAGATTACTCTAGAAAAAACTTCTCGAAGATAACATCAGAAAGGCTTTAAACGCATATGAGCAAAAGAGTCTCCGCTGGACCTGCAGATGGCTTTCAAGATTGCCGGAGTTCTCGAGATGCTAAGCGACGGAAAGTGGCACGCCCTGCAGACGATTCGAAGGAGAATGAAGCTGAACGAAGACCAAAGCAAGCAAATTGCACTGTTTCTTGAAGAATATGAATTCGTGACATTTGACCATACAAAAACCAAGATCAGAATCGAAGAAGACGTTAGAAACTTCCTGACCAAAGAAGCTACTTCATAAGGGCTTTCAAACCCTTATAGGCTTTCAAGAATTCTCTGCCCTTCTCAGTAACTTCGAACATCGCATTTTCGGATCTACCTGTTCGATGGTCCAACTGTAACATTCCGTTCCCAAGCAGAAAACGCGAGTAGCCCTTCAACTGTTTAAAGCTCAGGTTGCAGCGGTACATCAGACTCGTCTTCCCAGCGCCTCCATAAGAAGCATCAAGTATGTCCGCGATGATGTCGAAATTTCCACGATGGTTCGCGCTGATTCTTTCTTCAGCCTCAATCAATGAACTCACCAATGCATCTTCAAGGAGCCGTTCGAAACCCTTTTCTCCTATTAAATGATTGAACTAACCGAAATTTAAACGTTCTGAAAACTGCAAAAAAACAGAAACCAAGTCGAAAATCTCCATCCGAAAAGCAAACCGCCGATTAGGCACCCATGTTGTGAGGAGAGGGTCATCGAAGGTCCAACGAATAATCCGGAACCCGCTCCCCTCTACAGCCTTGCCCTTCTCCCTCTCGCAAGACTGTATTCTCCACAGGAACGGATTTAAGAATTATGGAATCTTGTTCTATTCCAAGTGCAAAGTCCAAACAACAAACAACTGCAACCCCCAAAGTCAAGCTATGTACGAAATCAAGACGAAGCCCGAAACGCAGTCAAGGCAGACTGGACAGCTTTGTGACCTTGAAGACTTCACAATACTTGCCTTTTCCTGTCATTGCTCCTCGGTATCTGGCCAGGCCTTCGAAGGCTTCATCGTATCGAGCATTCTTAATCTGTGACTCATGCTTCCTCAAGGCGGCGACTTTTTTGTCGATGAAACTCGAAACGTCTTCCACGTATTCGAAGCCCAAGAGTGGCGTCCAGACTTCATAAGTCAAGACGGTCTCGGTGGGCCAAGGAGCCCCTGTATATTCTTGGAATAAGCGTGCACTGGCTCTTAGCAGTGCCTCGTTCACTAGCTGAAAAGTCGTTCTGTGATCCTGATGGCCATCAGATGGGTGATGAACATAAACCAAGTGCGGTTGCTTTTTTCTGATGAGCTCAACCAGCTTCTTCAAGTTGTCCTGATCATATTGCAAATAGCCATCTGGGTTTTTCAGAAAGGTCAGATCTTGGAAACCAATTACCTGAGCGGCGTTCTTAGCTTCTTCTTCCCTTATTCTTGATAATTCTTCTTTGGAGTGATCCAGACTGCCTGCCTCTCCAGAGGTCATGTAACAAGCGGAGACGTGATTTCCCAGTTTAACGTGTTTTGCCAGACTGCCACCGCACCCTATTATATCGTCGTCAGGATGCGCTGCAAAAACCAGTATGCGCCTCATAATAAACATGCGTTACCCGCCATTTCTATTAAACATTTAAGCCGGGTTCTCTGGCTCGTTGGAAGCATCATTCGAAATTATCACCAACTAACTGCAAGTATGCGTTTGACTTCGCAGGGCTCGGGAGAAGACCACTATTTTTACGGAGTCGTCCTCCCACCTCATCGTTGGTAACAACCGTGGTAATGTTGTGCGGTAACAAATCATAGAGAAATTCTAATGAAATCTCTTCTTGGGATTTGTCCTTTGCTCATTGGTAACAACCGTGGTAATAGCGCGCGGTAACAAATTGTGAAGCACGTGCTACGGTTGGAAACGAGTCCGAACGGCGAAAATGGCGCTGGAGAAAGATTCAAGCACAATTTGCCCAGCAAACAGTAGCAAAGTTCTCTAATATCTATACTTGATGTGCAAGAATGTGGAATCTTGTGTTGGATAGTACGGTTGTTGGATAGTACGGTCAGTGCTTTGATATATATGTCAAAGCCGCGGCGATGGCTCCGTAAAGGCCGACGTCGTCGCCTAGATGTGTGACCGTTATTTTTGGGATTCTGTTCAAAGCGAAGCATTTTACCTGTCTTCTTATCGGATTCAGAATCATTGCCGTGTTCTTCAGTGTTACAGTTCCGCCGACTGTGATCAGCGATGGATCATAGGCGTTTATTACGTTCGCGAAGCCAATCGCGTTCAGACGCCCAATCTCCTCTACCAGTCTTGTCGAAATGTGGTCGGCCTTTTCTGCTGCGGCGAACAGATCAATTGAGCTCAACTTTGACAAATCTCCTCCTGCCATTCTGAGAAGCAAACTTTCCCGCACTTTTTTCTTGGGCATGTCTTTGAGTCTCATTCTGATGAAGTTTGGAATGTTGCTCCCTGAACAGTACGCTTCCCAATGGCCGCGTTTTCCGCAACCGCATTTGAGGCGACCTTCGTAGTCTATGACGATGTGGCCGACTTCATGGGCGTTGCCATCTTTTCCCAAAAGAAGAGTTCCGTTGACAATTGCTCCACAGCCGATGCCCGTGCTGATGGTTACGTAAGCATAATTGTCTAGTCCTTCGGCAGCGCCGAACATTTTTTCGCCAAGAGCGGCACCTGCGGCATCGTTGATCAAGCAGGACGGTATGCCCAATTCCTTCGAGAGGGGCTCCGTGATGGGCACGCAGTCAAAGGGCATGGCGGTCGGATGCAAGAGGACGCCTTCTTTCTGGATCAAAGGACCGGTTGCGGCCACGCCTACGCCTTTTAGGGACTTGATGCCCAAATCATGTTTGCTGCACAGGAAACGGCTAAGTCTGATCATCTGATCACTAATTGCCTTTGCACTAGACTTGTCAACCTTTTCACTTGTTTTCGCAATAAAGTGCCCACTCTTGTCCGAAACGGCAACCCTTACCCACGTACCCCCTAGATCTATTCCAATCCAATGCTCATCTTTAGCCAATCTTTCCACCCGGGAAAGCACGAAGACGTCGTGAAACAATCTCATGCACAGTTCTTATTATTTGCGGATGCCACGCACGTTGGTTTTGACATACGCGCCAATGTCTTGTAATAAGTCATAAATCGTAATATTCAAGACACTTGGCGGAATGTCTCCCGCAAATTCCTCTTTTTTCTTTCAGAAAGAAACGAATTGATGACCTCAGATAACTCCTCTTAGTCGGAGGCGCGCGCTGTTACTCGTCGCTAACCTTAACTTGGTGTATGTCATATTTTGGAATGCCCGAGGAGACGTTTTGTTGAAGAAAACAAAAATCATATGCACTGTTGGTCCCGCTAGCTTTTCAAAGCAAACGATTGGAAAAATGTTCCAAGCAGGAATGAACGGCGTAAGGATAAACACAGCCTATGGAAATCTCGCTCAATACCAGTCGGTTATAGAAACAGTGCGGGAAATTGCAGAGATCCCCATAATAATCGACATCAAAGGACCAGAAATCAGAATCAAGACATCTCAACGGAAGATCTTCAGCAAAGGAGACATTTTAGAAATAGGCTTCGACGACGAAGTCCGTTTCAATCACGATTTCTATGATAAAATGGAGGTTGATGACGAAGTATATATTGACAATGGAAAAATCAGAACACGTGTAGTTGAAAAGAAAGATCGAAAACTTTGGCTTCTAACCTTGACCAGCGGCGTCATAGAAGATGGAAAAGGGGTTAACATTCCCAACAAGCATCTTTCAGTCCCAACCTTCCCCGAGAAGGACTTAGAGATCATAAAATTTGCAAAAAAACATGACGTTGAATACGTTGCACTCTCATTCACAAGAAATGCAGAGGACGTGAAAAACTTGTCTCAGACCAATAGTTTTGAAGGCGGAATAATCGCCAAGATTGAGAACTCTGAGGGTGTGCAAAACGTCGAAGAAATTTTAGACGCCGCTAGTGGACTAATGGTTGCAAGAGGCGACTTGGGCGTAGAAATCGAACCTGAAAAAGTGCCTCTGGTTCAGAAATCCATCATCAGACTAAGCAATCAGAAGGGTAAACTGGTTGTAACTGCAACAGAGATGCTTGAATCGATGATTAATCAACCCAATCCAACCAGGGCTGAAGTCAGCGACGTGGCAAACGCCATACTAGACGGGTCTGACGCTGTCATGCTTTCTGGCGAAACAGCGGTCGGTAAGTACCCTGTGGAGGCCGTTGAGATGATGACTCGTATAGCGAATGAAACAGAGAAAGCGGTCAAGAGCAACGTTGAAGATACTCCGTTCATCAACATTTCCGACACAGTGAGCAAGGCAGTCCAGAGAATATGCCTAAGTATGCCCGTTCACAAAGTTATCCCTTTGACGCGGTCAGGCTACACGGCCCGAATGATAGCTCGCTTGAAGCTTGCTCAGCCGATAATTGCCATCACCCATGAAATCAAAGTTAAAAAACAGCTCGAACTTACATTCGGCGTGTACCCAGTTCTGATAAACTACCACAAAGAAAAAGACAGAATATTGACAGTTGCAAACAAACTTCATGAAATGCATCTGGTTGATAGTGAAGAAACTGTTTTGTTCACCGAGGGCGTGAGAACCACTATGGAACACGCCAGCAACTCGATAGAGATACATAAAATTGAAGAGTTGAGAAAACTTACTTCTTCTTGATGGCGCGCGCAACCCTCGAAACCCACTGAAGAAGTATTATTAAGTCCAAGCAAGGGCCTCAGCGCACGCGATACAATGCTGAAGCAAAGAGTAAAATCTGTCCTCGTGCCAAGTATGACAAAATTGAGAGGTGAAGTCGGTTGAGGATTGGCTTTTTCGTATTGGAGTATCCACCCCAACTAGTGGGTGGTCTAGGGACGTATGCGGAATATATAACTCGCGAGTATGTTGAGTTAGGCCACGATGTCTCAGTTTTCACTCTTAACCCGGGAAATCTCCGAACAACAGAAACCTTGGAAGGAGTGGAAGTTCATCGTCCACTCATCGCCGATGCAAGCAACGTATTTCCAATGATCGTTACCAATGATCTGCTAAAATGGGGAACAAACATCCGGTTCTTTAGCGACATCTTCATTTACAATATCTTAAGTGCTACGAAATTCATCAACGAGCTGATCAAGAAAGAAGGACAAAAGTTCGACATTGTATGCGTTCACGACTGGCTAAGCAGCATCGCAGGCATCATAACCAAGAACGAAACAAAAATCCCCGTAGTTTTTCATGTTCACAGCACCGAGTGGGGCAGAAGCGGAGGAGGAGGCTCTGAAGTGGTTTCCCACCTTGAGCAGACCATAGCACAACTGGCAGACCGAATAATCACAGTAAGCAATGCAATGAGAGATGATCTTGTCCGCCACGGATGGACCGAATCAAAAATCAGCGTCGTCTGGAATGGAGTAGACCCAGAACGGTATAATCCAAAGAATTGCAAACAAGATGCAGTTGATAGAATAAGAGAAAAATATGGTGTTCCCAAGGACTGGAATATGCTCTTGTTTGTTGGCAGGCTCACATGGGTCAAGAGTGTCAGGAACCTAGTGCAAGCTATGCCGATGGTTCTAAAGGACTATCCGAAAACGAAACTTGTCATCTTGGGCAAGGGCGAAGAGCAGAAAGACATAATCGAGATGGCAGCCCGGCTTGGAATTAAGGAGAACGTTGTTTGTCGTTTTGAGTTTGTGCCTGAAGACGAAAGAATCCTGCATTATGCCGCTGCCGACGTCGGCATTTTTCCATCAGTCTACGAACCGTTCGGCATAGTTAGCCTAGAGGCTATGTCGATGGCAAAGCCAATCGTTGTAGGTGCCCACGGAGTAGTCGGGTTTCGCGAGCAAGTCATTCCTTCAGGCCCGGATCAAAACGGAATGCACGTCAATGGTGAAGATCCGGTCGACATAGCCTGGGGAATAAAAGAAGTGCTTAAGGATCCACAAAGAGCAAAAACGTGGGGCGAAAACGGTCGCAAACGAGTGTTAAAATATTTTACTTGGAAAAAGGTCGCAGAACAAACCCTAGATATTTACAAATCACTTCTTACAGCGGGGAATTGAGCGCGCGCGCTAAAATAACGAGCATAGAGCTCGAGGAATCCTGCAAAACAGAAAAGCTTTTGGATTTGGGTCTACTGAATCTGGCAAGCGTGTTAGCGAAATAATTTTTCGTTACTTTCCATCGTGAAATTTCACCCGATTCAATTCCTAAAGCGCTAAGTACCCAACTTTTAGTTTACTGACATCAATTTTGTTTTGCCAGTATTTTTCGGGTTTCCCTTTTGTAGCTTTCAACGTTTGGCTGATCGAAAGGATTTACATCTAATAACTGCCCTAAGTAGATGGTCTCTATCATCTTGAACTGCAAGAACTGGCCTACAGAGTACTCGGATTTGTCTGGCAGAGTTATCTCGATGAATGGTCTCTTGCCGCTTCTAAAAGCCGCCTTTGTTCCTTCCAGTGTTGCATCCATTATATCCAACAGACTCTTACCATTAATCTCAGAAACCAGCTGAGAGTAACCCTCAACACTTGGCACTTTTAAACATGAACGACTGTTTTTGACCCTCACGAACGTTGTAAATTTATCGTATGGACCTCCAAGATAAAGCTGCCCCGTTGAATGCAAATCCGTCGAACCTATTGAGACAGTCGGGGTCATACCAATGTTCACTCTTTCCCCCTTCCTGTCAAACTCTTTGCCCAGGCTTTCAGCCATTAATTGCCTATACCACTTGCCCAAAGACTCCAAATCATTCGCGAACAAAAACAAGTCATGTATGTTCTTTCCGCTCTTGTAATGCAAATATTGCGCAGCTGCACTTATCGCTGCAGGATTCTTTTCAACATTCACATTAACACAGATATCTCTCATAGATCTTGCCCCATCCAATAACTGTTCAATATTTATTCCTAGTAATCCGAGAGGAAACAGACCTACAGGCGAAAACACAGAATACCTTCCACCAACTTTCTTCGGTATTTCCAGAACATTAAATCCTTCTCTGACGGCAATCTTCCACAGTTCTGAGTCTTTATCTGAAGCAAAAGTAATACAATTTTTGCAATTTTTCTTGTACCTTCGTAATAAATCTATGAGCACCTCGGCGTTAGCTATCGTTTCCGTTGTGGTTCCAGACTTGCTTATCACATTCAGCGCGATGTTGCCTCCTCTCTCCAATACAGGCTTGACCAACGTGATTATGTTGTTAATGCCGTCAGAGTCAACTGTGTCCGCGTACAACACCTTTGTAGACGCCGTCAATTGATTGTACAACTTTCCAAGAACAGCTTCCTGAACAGCTATCGTCCCTAGAATGCTGCCGCCAATGCCCACGACAACGAGGTAAACCGGCTTCAGTTGCAGATTCTCGCCTATAACTTGTCTGACTTTGTCTAGCATGAGCTTGTCATCAGGCAGGTATAACGAAGCCAGGTCACCTTCGTAGCCTTCGGAAATGGAATTGGCCATATTTCTAATCTCAGGTCTTAACCTTTCTGCCGTTTCGAGGATCCTCTGTTGAGGGATCATTGCGTCTCCAAAAGAAAATTCTATGTCTTTCACTCAAATGTCATCTCCAAAATCTGTTCTACCCAAAAACCTTTGAGTACTTCGCCTTTTCTCCTAATTCTTCTTCAATCCTGAGCAGTTGGTTATAGTTACAAGTCCTCTCACTTCTTGCGGGAGCGCCATACTTGAATTGCCCAGCATCTAAGCCAACAACCAAATCCGCAAAGAAGGTTTCTTCAGTGCTTCCTGATCTGTGAGAAACGATAACGTTCCACCCGGCTTCTATGGCTAATTTGGAAGCATCTAGAGCTTCGGTAACTGTTCCGATCTGATTGAGTTTCAGTAGCAAAGCATTGCAAGCATCTAATTTGATTGCTTTTCTAATTCTCTCAACATTCGTAACCAGAAGATCGTCTCCGACAATCTGAATCTTTTTCCCCAGTTCGGATTTCAACTTAATCCAGCCATCCCAATCGTCTTCACTCAAGCCATCTTCGATTGAAATTATCCTGAATTTTTCACACAGTCCAGAATAGAAATCCGTTAATTCTGCAGAAGAGTATTCTTTTTCCATGATGTTATAACGCCCCTTATCATAGAATTCTGATGCTGCAGCGTCTATTGCTAGACCGAATTCTTTCGTGTAGCCAAGCTCTTCTATGGCTTCGGATATGAATTTGAGTCTTTCATCGACGCTTTTCAAGGGGGGAACGAAGCCGCCTTCATCGCCGACTAGTATCGCGGAGTTTCCAAATTTTTGTTTCAGGTTTTTCTTTAGAGTGTGGTAAGTTTCCGAGCACATTCTTAAAGCGTCAGAGTAAGTTTTGGCTCCGAAAGGGATTATCATGTGTTCTTGGAAATCATTTTTTATACCAGCGTGCATTCCACCGTTGATCACGTTCATTTGTGGAATGGGCAAAGTCACACCTCTTGAATCAACAAGCTCAGCAACATATTCATAAAGAGACAAGTTTGACTCCAATGCTCCCGCTTTGCAAACGGCCATACTAACCGCGAGAATAGCATTAGCCCCCAAGTTGGATTTGTTAGGAGTTCCATCCAAATCTATCATCAACTCGTCGACCTCTTTCTGTTTTGTACAATCCTGTCCGACGATCTTCTTTGCTATGACATTGTTAACATTGCTAACAGCTTTCAGAACTCCCTGTCCCAAATAACGCCTTCCGCCGTCCCTAAGCTCACAAGCTTCGTATTCGCCTGTGCTTGCACCAGAAGGAACAGAAGCCCTTGACAACCCTCCCTTTGTAAATACGTCAGCTTCAACGGTTGGATTGCCCCTCGAATCAAGGATTTCCCTCGACCTGATCTTCATTATCTTTGACATGATCCCACTTCATCAAGAGTGATGTGATTTTGTTACTCTTATCCTTTTGACGCTTCGCGCATGCTAGCCAATCGAGAGTATCTCCTGCGTTCGGAATTCAAAATTAGCGTGCGCACTTGGCCGTAAACAGCGAGATGAGAACAGGCAAAAATCTTAACTGAGCACGCGCTGTACTGTAGATGATAATACAGATGAGGGAGCAATTATGAAAGTGCTTGTTTATAGCGCGCGTCCTTATGATAAGGAATTCCTTGAGGCTGCTAATCAAAACAAACACGAACTAAGTTTTATTGAAGCTCGGCTTGAAGAAAGCACAACCGTCTTAGCGCGTGGATTCCTTTCGGTTTGTTGTTTTGTTGACGATGTTCTAAGCCAAAAAGTGCTACAGCAGTTATATGATGTTGGCACACGGCTCGTAACCTTGCGGGCAACTGGTTTTAATAACGTGGACTTGCAGGCAGCCGGAGAACTAGGCATGACTATCATGCGGGTATCTCGGTACTCGCCTTATGCTGTAGCCGAATTCGCCGTCGGCATGATGCTTGACTTAGACCGCAAAATCCACCGGGCATATACCCGAGTTCGAGAAGGTAATTTCTTGCTCCATGGGTTAATTGGTTTTGAACTGCATGGCAAAACAGTGGGCATTGTTGGCACCGGAAAAATAGGTAGCGTGCTTGCCCGCATTTTGCAAGGTTTTGGTTGCCTTCTCCTAGCCTACGATGTGACTGAAAACCCGGAATGCACCAAACTGGGGGTCCGCTATGTCCCGCTCAAGGAGTTATTGAGTGAGGCCGATATTGTCAGCTTACATCTTCCATTAACACCTGAGACCAGCCATTTGATAAATGATGAGAACCTCTCGTACATGAAGCCGGGAGCTATGCTCATTAATACCAGTCGCGGAGCGCTGGTGGATACTCGTGCTCTTATCAGCGCGCTGGAAAAAGGTCATTTGGGAAGTGTGGGTCTTGATGTTTACGAGGAGGAGTCACACATTTTCTTTCAAGATCTTTCTGACGAAATAATTCCTGATGATATGATTATGCGGCTTCTGACTTTTCCTAATGTACTGGTTACAGGGCACCAGGCCTTCTTTACCAAGGAGGCTTTGACCAGTATCGCTGAAACAACTATCAACAATATCAGCGACTTCGCCGCTGGCCATGAGAATGAAAATACTTTAAGGCCTACGAATGTGCAAAAAGCCTCGGGTAAGGATAAACAGTGAGGAGACTATCATGACTGTATCCAGCAATTACCTATTACCTACTCTGCCGGAAGGGCTAGAAGGACTCGCCGAGTTAGCCCTCGATCTTCGCTGGTCATGGAATCACGCCGCTGACAAGCTATGGAAATATATTGATCCCGAATTATGGAGCATGACCTCTAACCCATGGCTCATGCTTCAAACAGTTAAAGCGAATCGTCTTAAAGCACTGGGGAACGATTCCACTTTCCGGGGACTGATGGATGAACTTGTGAAAGAACATCGCGAGGCGATAGAAGAGAAGGCCTGGTTTCAACAGACCCATTCTAAATCGACACTAAAAGTGGCCTATTTCTGCATGGAGTATGGACTTGGTGAGGCTCTGCCGATTTACTCGGGCGGTCTCGGGATTCTGGCTGGTGACTATCTCAAGACGGCCAGTGACCTAGGTGTTCCAGTGGTTGGAGTGGGTCTTCTCTACCAGCAGGGCTATTTCCGTCAAACACTAGATGCCCGTGGAGACCAGACCGAGTTTTACCCTTACAACGACCCCGGCCAGCTTCCAGTTATGCCAGTCCGTGACCAAAATGGAGAGTGGCTCCGGATAAGGATAGACTTTCCCGGTGGCACTTTGTGGTTGCGTGCCTGGGAAGCCACAGTGGGAAGAGTGAAGCTCTATCTTCTAGACAGTAATGATCCTATCAACAGTCCCCCTGACCGCGGGATCACCAGCGAGCTCTACGGTGGAGGATCTGAACTGCGCCTACAGCAAGAGATTGTGTTGGGAATCGGGGGCTGGCGACTGCTCGATGCCCTTGGTATTCGACCTGAAGTATGTCACTTGAATGAGGGACATGCGGCACTAGCTGTGGTCGAGCGGGCGCGCAGTTTTATGTTGGGTGAACATCAGCCTTTCAATGTGGCTTTGGCTGCAACTCGTGCGGGCAATATCTTTACCACGCATACGCCTGTTGAGGCGGGTTTCGATCGATTCTCACCAGAACTGGTCAGCCGTTATCTGGCAAATTATGCGGATCAACTAGGTATTGGGTTGAGCGGTCTCCTGGCTTTAGGCCGTCAGGATCCTGCCAACTCACAGGAGCCACTCAACATGGCCTTTCTGGCTATGCGGGGTTCAGGAGTGGTCAACGGTGTCAGCCGTCTTCATGGCGAGGTAAGCCGGCACATTTTCCAACCATTATTCCCCCGCTGGCCCACCGGCGAGGTACCAATCACCCACGTTACCAACGGTGTTCACGTGCCGTCATGGGATTCTGCAACGGCCGATACGACCTGGACCAATGCCTGCGGAAAAGAGCGTTGGCTAAATACCATGGATACGATTAAAGACGATTTGAAGAAGATAACTGACGAGTCGCTGTGGCAACTACGCACGGAAGAAGCAGAGCAACTTATCCATTACGTACGTGCACGTCTTGGCCGTCAGCTAGCGAGAGCAGGTGCCTCGGTGCAACTCATAAAGCAGTCCAACCAACTACTGGACCCTGGCGTCCTCACAATGGGTTTTGCGCGACGCTTCACCGCATACAAACGACCAAATCTATTGCTCCATGATCCCGATCGGCTAAGCAGAATACTGAACAATCCCAATCGGCCTGTTCAACTCGTCATTGCCGGTAAAGCCCATCCTCGCGATGAAGAAGGCAAAGCCCTGGTGCGAGCTTGGTGGGAGTATTCGCTTCGTTCCGACGTGCAAAACAAGGTAGTCTTCCTCTCTGACTACGATATGGCCTTGGCTGAGCAGTTGGTACAAGGCGTGGATCTTTGGATAAACACACCCCGCCGCCCCTGGGAGGCTTGCGGCACAAGCGGCATGAAGGTTCTGGTAAACGGTGGCCTAAACTTATCGGAACGCGATGGGTGGTGGGCAGAAGCTTACCGGGCCGAGGTTGGCTGGGCTATAGGCGATGGGCAAGAGCACGGGGAGGACCCTAACTGGGATGCCCAAGAAGCGGAAGAGACCTACCGTCTCCTCGAGAAGGAGATTATTCCGTGCTTCTATGAACGTGATGGCCGAGGCATTCCCGCCAAGTGGATAGCACGCATGCGGACGAGCATGGCCGAGCTCACGCCGCAATTCAGTACGAACCGAATGCTGCGAGAGTATGTCGATAGGCTATACGTCACTGCTGCCCAGAGATATCATAAGCGCTCTGCCGAGGGGGCAAATGAGTCAGCAAGATTATGCCATTGGCGAGAGTTACTGGAGATGTATTGGCAGAAATTACACTTCGGAAGGCTGGGTGTGCAGAGGGAAGGTGACGAATATATTATGATGATAGAAGCGTATCTTGATAAGCTCGATCCGAAGGCAGTGCAGGTCCAGCTATTCGCCGAGCCACAGGGTAACGGAGAATCCGAAATTCATGTCATGGAGGTAGCTGAGGCTGCTGGAGCAGCGAATAGCTATCTCTATCGTGCCCGTATTCCGGCCCGTCGGCCAGCAGAAGACTATACGCCGCGCATCATTCCCTATTTTGGCGGGGCTGCGGTGCCCCTAGAAGCCAGACAAATATTGTGGTATGAATCATAGTTGGCCACGCTTCGACACAAAAGTATGTGGAAGATAACGCTCAGAGAGTATTGAAAAGGTTTCAGAGACGAAAGAAAAACTAATCCGCACGTTAGCTTGGCGCAAATCCATCATTCTTTTGCAGTGATTTTGGTAGCGCGCGATGGATGCGAGTCAATATTAAAGATGCAACCGTATCAATATACGTATCTAAAATGCGTTTCCCGCGCGGTCCATCATTTTCCATGCGCGTAAGTCCATCAAAATTACGCGGTGATACCGTCAAGCCACTCGTGTAGGCATGGACTTAACATGCGCGTAAGTTTAACTCGTCCCCCGACGTGGGGAACTGTCACAACAAACGCGCGCGTTTACAATTCGAGTTTGGAGTCTATGTCAAAACTGTTAATGCACTGCTCATTTAGCAGGGGTTGGCGCGTGCTTGGTAAACGTCATTTTGTCGCTTTGTTCGTCGAAGTCGACTAGAACTGCATCGCCCTCAACTATTTTCCCTGACAACATTTCTTTGGCAAGGGGAGTTTCGATTTCTGTCTGAATCTTTCGTTTCAATTCTCGAGCGCCAAATTCGGGCACGTAACTGACGTCTGCGAGCCTGTCTAACGCTGCATCTGTGAAACTCAACTCTATTTCTTGTCCCAGCGCAGTGCGTTTTACCCTTTCGAGTTGAAGTTTCACGATCTGTCTAATCTGTTCTTTCGTCAACGCGTGGAACAGGATTATGTCATCGATGCGGTTCAGGAACTCTGGCTTGAATCGTTGACGAAGTATGTCCATCAATTCTTTCTTGAGCTCCTCGTATGCTTTGGGTTTCTTAGAGGTCAGATTGGCTTGAATGAGGTCTGAGCCTATGTTGCTGGTGGCAATTATGATGGTGTTGGTGAAGTCGACGACTCGCCCTTTCCCATCTGTCAATCTTCCTTCGTCGAAAACCTGGAGCAGAATGTTGTTCACGTCGGGGTGCGCTTTCTCGATTTCATCAAGCAGCACGACCGAATATGGTCTTCTCCGAACTATTTCCGTCAGCTGCCCGCCCTCTTCGTACCCGACATAACCAGGAGGAGCGCCGACCAGCCGACTGACCGCGTAGCGTTCCATGTACTCAGACATGTCAATTCTGACAACAGCGTTATCGTCACCGAAAACTACCCATGCCAGAGCCTTGGCGAGTTCGGTCTTGCCTACTCCGGTTGGACCCAGGAAAAGGAACGTTGCGATGGGATGTTTGCCTTCGGCAAGTCCGGCTCGACTTCGGAGAATGGCGTCAGAAACTGCGTTTACAGCCTCTTCTTGGCCGATGATTCGCTCGTGCAATCTATCTTTCATCTTGAGCAGCTTCTGTTTCTCTTCTTGGCTCAACTCGGTCACTGGGATTCCGGTGATTTTTGAAACGATTTCAGCGATGTGTACGCGCTTGACTTCGGAAGTCGTGACGCCCTTCTCTTTTCGCCATTTGTTTTCAGTTTCGGAGCGTTGTTTCTCTAGCTTTTCAATTCTTGCTTCCAGTTTTTTTGCTTCTTCAAACTTCTTGCGCAGAGAAACTGATTCGACCTCGCGTTTCAGCGCGTTAATCTTCTCATCTAATTCGGCGACTTCTGGCGGTCGGGATGTGATGCCGATTCGAACTCTGGCGGCCGCCTGATCGATGAGGTCAATGGCTTTGTCGGGGAGAAAACGGTTCGTTATATATCGGTCTGACAGTTCTGCAGCGGCAACGATGGCTTCGTCCGTGATTTTCACTTTGTGATGGGCTTCGTAACGGTCGCGCAAGCCTCGCAGTATCTCAATCGTTTGAGGAACCGTCGGCTCAGAAACGAAAACTGGTTGAAACCGCCGTTCGAGGGCCGCGTCTTTTTCTATGTATTTTTGGTATTCATTGAGAGTTATTGCTCCGATTAGATGGAGTTCGCCTCGTGCCAAATGCGGTTTGATGACTTGAGAAACGTCTAGGCCGCCTTCTTCTCCGGTACCGCCTGCCTTCATGATAGTGTGTAATTCATCTATGAAAAGAATCAAGTCGTCTTTTTGGGCCAACACTTCATCCAAGACTTGTTTGATTCGTTCTTCGAATTCCCCGCGGTACTTCGAACCTGCAACCAATGCGTTAATGTTGAGTTCGATGACTCTTTTGCCGTGAAGAACTTCAGGAACTTCTTCGTGAAGTATTCTCTGAGCAAGTCCTTCAACGATGGCGGTCTTGCCGACGCCGGGCTCCCCGATTAATACTGGATTGTTCTTTGTTCTGCGCGCTAAAATCTCAATTGTCGTCTCAATTTCATCAGCTCGTCCTATCACGGGGTCTAATTTTCCTTCTCTGGCCAGCTTTGTCAAGTCCCGCGAGTACTTGTCTAAGTGGGGAGTCGTGCTCTGCGATTCTACGCGACCTTCTTGAGCGCCTTTGCCGACGACCTTGATGATTTTTTGTCTTACGGACTCTGGCGTCAACCCGTATTTGCGGAGGAGGTCTCCAGCCATCCCGTCTTCTTCTTCTATGAGGCCTATAAGAAGATGTTCCGGTCCGATGTAGCTGTGACCGAGTTCTTGAGCCGCTTGAAAAGCCAGTTCAAACACGTTTTTGACTCTGGGCGAGATGTACAGTTGAGCTGACTCGCCTTTCTTCACTTCCTTGACGCCTTTAGGCGTGTTTGCTTCTATGTAGCCTTTTATGTCATCCGGGTTGACTTTGAACTGCTTGTATATTTCTCTGACAACGTCGCTGTCGCTTATCGCATATAGGAGATGCTCTGTGTCGATCTCGTCGCGTTTGAACTTTAGAGCTATCTGAGCTGCATTCTGCAGCAGCTCCTTCGTATGTGCAGACAAGTACTGATCGATATCCACCGCTTCACGGTGACGAGGCAAAGGCTGTTCCCGTCCAGAGGGAACGCCGCCGAACTCATCCATGCCGTGAAACAAATCGTCGATAAAGGAACCGCCGAACATACGGTCAAAAGGTGAAGCAGAATGCTGCTGGAGCCTTCTCAAATCCTGCGCACACACATGAAGGGTTTTTCTCCGTCCATTCTCTAGCACATCAACCTGTGCAACGGCAGGTCTTTTCTTGCAGATTTCACACAATAATTCAGACATTTTCTCACACCCGAATTCTGAACTTGCCGACTTGATGCAAATGCACTACGAGAAAGGACCTCATTAATCTTATGTCACACCGAAACTAGCGCGCGCGTTTGTCACCGCTCGCGTATTAATGCGAACCCGATTAACTGATTTTAGAAACAGTCGTCCCTAACCCTATTTTTCTTTCGTTCGTTCTCCCTACTGCGACCACAACCACATAAACTGCAAGTCTCTGAAAACCATAAATTCCATATCTGAATGGATTTTTTTCTTTTAGCGAATTTCGCGAATGGATTATCCTAACAAAAAGGATTAAACATAAATCCGTGTAGCGCGCGCCATTTCGATAGTATGGTTTTCAAGATAGGACGTTTTTAACCTCATTCTTCAATCGGTCAATGTACGTAAAAATCTCCGCCTGAGAGCGACACATTTTCCTCGGAAGATTCGTGCTCAGCTTCCTCTTTTCTCTGAAACCTGTTTTCTTCCATGATGCGTTTAAGCTCTTTCTTTTTCGTTGCTGGAACTAGTTGATTGAGCTTGTCTACAAGTCTCTTGGCGTCTGTCGGCTCAAGCGGAATGACGACGTCTCTATGACGAGGACGCTTGAGCACCACCTTCCCACTCTTATCCATACGGACCGAGTCTATGTCGCTCAGATGCACATGCAAGGGAACGAACATCCCGAGTATGCTTCCTATGCTCTGTTTCAAAACAGGCGAGTTCTCAAATGCTTCCTCTATACCATTCTTAACGCTTCCATTAAGGTCTATCCTTAGCCGATCCTCATAGACTCTGACCGTGAAATGAGGCCTGACAATTCTCAAAACTTCGGTCGCTTTAGACATACTCTCAGCCAGTTCACTACGTGTAAGCAAAGAACTAATAAACTTTCAGATGCACGCCTAATAGCGCGCGCTCTTTGATCGACCTCTATGCCTTTTTCTTTGAAAAGGACCACGGCATCGGCGACTGTGGCTGTTCCTCTTTGTTTTAGCGACGCGGTAATCTTCTCAAGGACTTCTGGTGCTTGCGGCAAATAGATTCTTCCTCCCCACCATATGGGAATGTATCCTGGCCCCTATTCTGGGGGAGTTCTTCGGCAACAACAGAGGAGTGTGAACCATCAGTGGCTACAAGAATTTTGTCAAACCAGCCTGGGCTCGCCAACTTTGTTCACCCAGATTTCAGGTTCACTTTTGCCATATATCACGTTTTGTTCTATTCTCGCGGAATGTTCTGAGATTCTTTTCATATCTTGCTTGAGGAAGGAAGAAAAGTTCAAGCACTTTGATTTTTCGTATTTTCGACGTGCGCGTTGGTTGATTAAGTGTCTTTTGTCTGGGGTACGAGAACCTATTTTGGACACTGTTGTAGAGATAACCCGGGAAATAGGAGTATGAGAAGCCCAGATGCGCGTGCGACGAGTTATCTTTTGGGAGGCGTTGATGGTTTTTCCTTAACCTTTTCAACCGTCAACTCTGAGCCCTTCATCTTCTTGATTCTGACGCTTTCTCCTTTGAGAATGTCTCCAGAAACTGACGTGGCTCTCCATATGATTCCTTCCACTCTGACTTCTCCTTCAGGCTTGAGGTCGGTTACAGCCACTGCTGTCTGTCCCAGAAGCACTTGAGGACCCGTTAGTTTGTGGCTCATCTGAACCGTCTCACTGCCTTGGAAACCTCAGATTATCTTGTACGTGCGGCAATTAATAAAGTTGTGCGATCTGCTCGCTTGAATATGTTTCAGGAAACGCGCTATGGTGCCCATCAATATAGTTAGGGTGGATGGCTTACTTTGCGCGCGCTACGTGTGTTAAAGCATAACTAATAAGAAAAGGATCGTTAATAGAGAACGTCATATTTGAACAAACAGAACCGTTGTGATAGAGGATGAGTATCTTCAGAGCTTACGACATTAGAGGAATTTACGGTAAAGACTTGACAGAGGAAATCATGACGAGAATCGGTGAAGCAGCCGGAACATGCTCTCCCGGAAACTTCACGATTGGAAGAGACTTTAGAGAGCATGGAGCCCAACTCGAGGAGGCGTTCGTTTCAGGATTGAAAAAGACCGGGTCAAACGCCAATCTAGTCGGAACCTGTCCCGTGACCCTCTGCGTCTTTGCAAACTGGAAAATGAAAAACGACGTGGCCGCGTACATAACCGCCTCTCATTTGCCTGCGGAGTGGAACGGAGTCAAATTCTTCCATCAGGACGGCGTCGGCTTCTTTGAAGACGAGAACAAAAAGCTGGGGGAGATCAGCTCTCATGGAAATTTCAAGACAGGCACAGGGTCCGCAAAAAAGCTCACAGGAATGGACGAAGAGTACGCTAATTTCGTGGCTGAAAGAATAAAACCTGAGAGGATTAACGTTGTCGTCGACTTCGGAAACGGGGCCGCATGCCAACTGGTCCCGAAGATTCTCAAGAAAATTGGTGTCAAGGCAACTTTCTTGTTCGATTGGCCTGACCCAAAGTTTTCGAACAGGGACCCTGAACCGAAACCGGAATCTTTGACCGCTCTCAGCGAGAAGGTTGTGAAACAGAGGGCAGATCTTGGAATAGCGTTCGACGGCGATGGCGACAGAGCCATGTTCGTTGACGACGCGGGTAATGTTATGATGACCGAGCAAAGCGCAATCCTTTTCATAAGAGACATAATGAAAACTCAAAAAGGCCCTGTAGTCGCCAACATAGAATGCTCAGACATCATAGAAGATGAGGTTAAGAAATACGGGGAACGCGTGTATCGGATACCGGTTGGCCACACATTTCTAGTGCAGGAAACCAAAAAACACAGCGCTGTCTTTGGTGTTGAAAAATCTGGACACATATGCGTACCAAAGTTCTTCTGGTTCGACGACGCAATAATGAACAGCATCTACATGGCTGAAATAGTCTCAAAAATGGGACAGAAACTGTCAAAAATCGTGAAAGGTTTGCCGACACGGCTTTTCGAAAGAATCGAAATAGGATGCACTGACAAATCTAAATTTCAAGTCATCAACAGAATAAAAGAAAAGGCCATGAAGACGTACGAAAACACAATCACTATCGACGGCGTTAAAATTGTTTTTCCAGATTCGTGGGCTCTGATCAGAGCATCAAACACCTCGCCTATACTCCGCTTATCAATAGAGGCTAGGAATCAAAAAAGACTTGACGAACTTAAGACCGAAATGACAGAACTGATAAAAAGCGTCAACGCCAAATGCCAAACGCCCGTACAGTGAGATCAACGCGCACTTGCAACTTGATTGCGACGTGATTATATTCGAAGTCAGGTGCGCCGTTTCTTTTCGCAATCATGCGGAACTAGTGCATTTTCAAATGACGTCTGTTTCAATCTCGTTATCCTTAAGTTTTTGAATAAAGGGAAAACCTCTGCCCACAATCTCTCCTATAGCGTGCGCATGGCTTTCGGAGAGTCAGCAACATCCTAATTCGCTACCTTTTGCAGGGTCCGCTTCATGAACTCCAGATACCTGGCCCATCTTGCTGGATATGTGCTCCGATTGGCTATCCATGGGTGCAGTATGCAGCTCCTGAGGACATAGACCTTTCCGATGCGGCGCCATTCCTTTTCAGGAATGCCCAGCGTCTTTACGAAATTAAGCGGAGCATCGCCATAATCCATAACATTCAACTCAGTCTTCGATGTAATCCATTCGTCAGCATAGACAGGGCCTGATTTGTATGAGGTGGCATCGTAGATCTGCTCGTTCAAATCATTCATCTTTTTGAGACTCGAGCAGCCCTTGAAGTTGAAAGCATAGCATACTATATTGAAGTCTGGGTTGACGAGCAGCGGCTGCACCACGAACTCTTTGTCGCCGACCTTTAGCGTCCTCACGGAGTTTATGGACTTTGCGAATTGCTCTGCACCATCAATGCTTCGGCCGACAATCTGCCCATACCCAGTCACGTTCAAAGGAATCAGTCTATGCGCCGCCCAAACTGCAGCCGCAGTAGCTCCGGCTTTAGATCCTTCCAGAATGACGCTACCGAAGTTCGTGGAGAGGTCTCCCTTGTTATCAAAAACATAAGCTGCGTAATATGAGATCAAGCCGAGAATTCGCTTGTCCTTAATCGCAATACCACCTGCTGCATAGGGAACATACCCCATCTTGTGCGGGTCAATGGCGACGGAGTCAGCGGACGGGATGGCGCGGTAGTCCTCCCACAACTTCTTCGCAGGGTAATTGGAACCAGAGGTCACTGCTCCGATCTTCCGAATCTTCTTTTTCATTTCTTCGTAGTCCATGAATCGGTTGTTCTCGTCAAGGTATAGCGCGCGCGAGTATCCGCCGTAGGCAGCATCTATATGGAAGAAGAATGAAACTCCTGCTTTCTCATATTCATCTCTGAGCCTTGCGATTTCCGAAATTTCATCTATCTGACCCTCCTCTGTGGTCCCTACAACTGCGACCACGGCGAGTATCGGAATCTTCTGCTTAACAAATCCATCTATGGTCTTGGCCAGCACCCCGACGTCCATGTGGAAATTGGAATCGACCTGTATGTTGACAAGGTTTTTCTGTCCGATACCCAATATGTCCGCCGCCTTGGTTAGAGAGTAATGCTTGGTCTGGGGTACAATGACCTTGCCTAACTTTCCATATCCCGCGCCTTCCCCTCTAGCTGAGGCCCTGAAAGCCTTTTCGAAGGCGCCGGCTTTCTTGGCCGTGTCGATTAAGTCAAGCACGTTCTTGGTGGGCAGGTTAAGCAGCTGCCAATCATCCATTCCTTGTAGAAGCTTGGGGTTTACTTTCTTCACTCCTATTGGGAACGACTTCAAGTTCCTTGCCAGCCAAAGAGCTTCGTAGTTGGCAACGGTCCCGTCGGTCGTCACGTGCCCCCAAGCTTTCTCGGGGTCGTATCCCAGCAGAACCGCGAAGTCCCTTCCACACTCGATTTCCATCGGAGACGTAGCGGTAGAAGATTCGTATGTCACATTATTGGGGTTGTAAAGCACCGTGGCCATGTAGGCAAGGTTCGCAACCATAAGCGTATCGGAATTCATGTGCCCAAGGTAACGTGTCGAGAACCAAGGGGTTGACGAATTTTTTAGCTTGGCTGAGAGTTCGAGAAGGATCTCCGTCGTCCTGTCAAGGGTCTTCTGGAACTGCTCGTCGCGCATTTCCTCTGGTGTCACCACTGCTCTGTCTTCGGGGTGAAAGTCTCTGCGCCAGTGAATGTGCTCGTCCATGAGAAAGTCCAGCGTATCCTTGAAGTACTTCTGATTCTCGGATTTAGGGCCCATGAAAAGGGCTTCCACTTTCACGGGCATCTCGTTCACGGTACTATCTTTGTTAGGGTTTTTCTTTGGCATAATCTCACATCATTCCTCGTTATGATCGCAAGCGCGCGCTCGCAACATGACGCTTCGTTATTTCTTGGTTACTTCTTTTGGCTGATCCTTTGGGATCCAGCTTGGCTTACGGAATCTGTATATGATCAACGGGACGATAGACACTCCGATCGTTCCGAGTACCATGAAGACCTCGAACAATGCAGTGCTCGTCGAGGAAACGGTGGCTTGGCTGGGCGGTAGCATCGCTACTAAGAAAACAAAGGCGATGGCGGCAAATCCCCATCCAGCAGTGATCCACATCCCAAGCTTGCCGCCCGGGACTTTGAACGGCCTCTTAACATCTGGCTGTGAGTACCGCAGTTTTATGGCGGCCGCGTACATCAGGAAATACATCACGATGTAGACCGTAGTGGTGAGTGCAAATATCATCCAATAGCTCGAGTTCACATTTCCAGGCAGCAGAACGAAGACCGCTCCCCAAAACGTGAGCAATACTGCTTGGAATATCAACATGTTCACAGGGACATCCGCCTTGTTGTGTTTCTGAAGGATTGGCGGGAGCATGCCCTCAGCGGCTGCCCTGCCGAGTCCTCTTACGGGGCCGTACACCCAGGCTATAACCTCGCCCATCGATCCTACTATGAGAAGGATTCCCATCAAGGTAACGACCCACGATAGGCCAGAACCGAAAATGGTTGTGAACGCCTGCATTAGGCCAGCGATCAGGCTGATTTTTGCGACAGGGACGACCCAGGCCACGACCAGGGATCCTATTATAGCGCTCACCGCCATGATTACCCCGACGATGAAGATGGCAATTGGGTAATCTCTCTTCACGTTCTTCATCTCCGCAGCGTGTGCCGCGGTCACTTCGAGACCTATGTAGACAAAGACGAAAGTCACCAGCAGTACGAATTGATTAATATTCGTAAAATTGGGAACTAGATCTGACCATGTTGGACTCACTGGGATCAGGGTCGAGTGTCCAGTGCCCACAAGCCATAGACCGCCGACTATGAGTATAATTATCGGAACAAACGTCCCCAAAATGACAAACACGGTCGTGAAACGAGTGTAGGTCTTCAAACCCCTAAAATTGAGAATCGTGGCGCTCCACCATACCACCACTATGATAAGAAAGATGAAGGCTTTGTTGCCGGCTAGGGAGGCGTTGAAAAGGTAAGCCAGTGTACCTGCGATGAAGGCAAGAATCCCAATGAAACCGGTGGTCATCTGGAACCATTGAATCCAGCTGGCGGTGAAGCCCCAGCGTTCGCCAAAGGCCGCCTTCACCCAAACAAAGACACCTCCCTTGCCGGGCCAGCCTGTTGCAAGCTCGGCAGCCACTAGCGCGCATGGGACGAGGTACAACACGATTGCAAGTACGTTGAACAGAATCGTTTGCCAGCCGACAATTCCCTCCGTCGGGAAATTCCTTATGCTAATTACTGTAGCCGCCGTGATCATTACAAAGGAAAGCAGTGTAAGGTAGTACCGCTTATTCGACTCAGCCAAGAGTTACAATCTCCTAGCTCACACGCGTCTTGACGCCTCTGTCTCTGCATTTGAATATAAATGTTTATGCCTGCTCGACAACAGTCACAACAGGTGCGCTTTGAGTTTTTGAGCCTATTTTTTTAACGGGAGCGCTGTTTTTATGAAGACAAAAGTTCAAGTATTTTCTTAACGGCATCAATGGCGGAAACGACGCCCATCAATTTCTTTTTCTCGTCAACTACAAAGACGTGGTCCTGCCGAGTTTCTATCGTAAGCTGAGCACGCGCGCGCTAAACTAATATTCTCAAATAAATGAGTTATTGCGGAATGAGGATAAGAGTGACGATAAATAGATATGGCAGATTTGGGCGCCTCTCGTGCGCTCGCGCTGTTTAATTGTGAATCGTCCATTCAGCTAGCATGCTCATGGAAACTCGTCCAGATGTTCGTGGGATTCCTCTTCAGATTCTTCTTCCGTTTCTTCTTCTTCCTCGGCGGCCTCTTCTCCTGCTGCTCTTGCTTCTTCTTCAGCTTCTCCTCTTGGAGGAAAAGCTCCATCTAACCAAACTCTAAACTGTTCTTCACTCTCAGCGTCGGAAAACGCCCACTCACATAGTTCACTGACGACAACGTTGACGTCAATCCCATGATCGCTGGCCAAGCGTCTAAGAAACGATTCCCACTTTGCAGGCAGAGACACAGCAGGTCCAACCATATTGGCTTTCACCATTGTTTAGTATCATTCAAGCCATATTTAAGCCTCAAACCCGCACTCTGCCCAAAAAAGCTTGTCTGCAACCTAGCTGACACGCACTTTCTAAAGTGCGCGCACTTTAAGCAGGACGAGGTTGACAAGATGGGCTTACTTTCGATAAATGACGGAGAACTCCGGGAGATTGTAAGAAAGAAACTGTTGAGCATGGAAGTGGACGATTGTGCGAAGGAAAAGTTGTGCCCAACGCGCGCGTACGCTGAGTCTTCTACTTCCAGAAGAATTCGAAACTGAATAGGTGGGTACTAGTTCTCCTAGTGATATCTTTGCGCGCGCGCAAATCAGAGATGGCATCAGAAAGAAAAAAGTGAGATAGACAACCTCTGAAGCCAACGCGCTAAACTGAGACATGAAAAGTCCAACACATTCTGTGTCACCTTATTGAGTGACTGACATATACTTAGACCAGCACGCGCCAAGACTGATATTCGGACATGCAAAGAAGCCAACATATTGAAAGACTAGAACATTGCAAGGTGCCACGCGCAGCAATAAGGTAGGTGAACGGTTAATGAGTACCAAAAAAGTGACTGAAAAGACGATTAGTACAGAGTTAGTATCAAAAATTCTGAGAACCGTTTCCATGACAGAGGTCTTCCATTTCTTTACAGACATCGGACAGTATGCGCGCGCTATGGTGGACTTATCTATTTCCACTCGCTACTGGATCGCCTTGCAGAAAGAGGGTATTTATCATGAAGAAAGTTAACTCTGAAGCATTGCCCGTTGTTCTTACCATTGGGCATTCGACGCGCACGTTGGAGGATTTCATTAGTCTCTTGCGGGAATACAATGTGCAGAGAGTTGTTGATATACGCACGATCCCGCGTTCCAGGCATAATCCTCAATTTAACCGCGAAGAACTGCCCAACAGCCTGAAAGCCACGGGCATCGGTTACGTGCATATGTCAGGGCTTGGCGGTCTTCGCCACTCAGTTCCCGATTCGCAGAACAAAGGTTGGCAAAACTTATCCTTCAGAGGCTTTGCAGACTACATGCAAAAAGAGGAATTTGAAAAGAGCTTACAGGAACTGATAGAACTGGCGAAAACGGAGAGACTTGCGCTAATGTGTGCTGAGGCTGTGCCCTGGCGTTGCCATCGCTCCTTGATAGCTGACGCATTATCAGTTCGAGGCATCGGGGTCAAACACATCCTTTCATCAACCAGTCTGCGGTCTCACAAGATAACACCTTGGGCCAAAATAGATGGCACGCGCATTACATATCCAAGTGAAGAACCGTGAAACAATCAAATGCGCTCGTCAAATGTGGAAAAATCCAATGAGGAAAGCGCGCCCAATTCAACTGTTTATTAATAAGTCAATGAACTAATCTCTTTTGAGGAAATAACTTGCCGAAAAGCGTGGCAGAATCCGAAGAGGAAATAGAGCAGAGGATAATCGACTGCCTAAAAGATATTGAATGGGACATAATACAGGGAAAAATTGATACTGTGGTGACGAAACTGGAGGAAGCGCAGAAACTTACTAAGGAATGGAGAGAACAAAAGATTTAACAGTGCGTCACACGCGCCCTAACTGGCCAATTTCTTCAAGACTGCGCGCGCTTAATCGATTTTGCGAAAAGTTCCCTTCAGGCGGGGGCACAACAATCCATTCATAGCGCGCGCGGAGATATAGGCTGATAGAGGTGAAAAAATGACTAGAGTTATAGATGGTCCTTGTCCACGGTGTAATGCTGGCAAAAGCAAAATATTTCAACCAGACCCAGTGAATCATCCAACATACTTTGTTTGTTCAGCATGTGGATATGATGAATCGCTAAGTGCCAAGTTTCCAAGTCATACACAGTGACATCCAGTCTCTCTCTCGCTGAGAGCACGCTAAGCCATCAGACAATCTGTCTGCGAAGTTATGTTTCAGGTTTCTGAGGCTGCGGAAAGCTCTGCTCTAGATATGTCCAGCGCCTGTCTTCAATACGGTCATAGTATCCAACTTCCCAGTGAGTTGGACTCATCAAACCATACTCGGTACAGCCTAGCATCCAAGACATAATGTGCGCGATTTCAGTTCGTTCATCAGACTTGAAATAATCATTCTTGAGCATCTGAATGATTAGATCACTCAACTTGCTGAGAAGATCACAAAACTCAGAAAATTCCTCCGCACCGACTTCTGACGTTCTTTCTTCAACGTTCCACGCCACATATTTCTTGAGTGGATGTCTACTGTCAGGATCAACAGCAAACTTGTCAGGAACAAGGCTGCCAAGCTTGAAACGCATCTTACTCTTAATGATCTCTTTGCTCTTCTGATCTGTCAACACACGAAAGCATACAACAACCTCGCTTCTGACACGGTCTCTAATCAAAAAATGAAGACTCTTCACGCCGTCAACACCTTTCACAAAACCATAGAAATCAAGGAGAACCTTCTGGATGTTCTCTTGTGTGCATTTGAAGACAGCTACACACCAATCATTGCTTGCCATCGCAACGTCACATCTCCAACTATTCTCTTGTGTGCTTCTATATGAAACTCATGTAGCGCGCGAAGCAAACTAGTTAGCAACCAGCGAGATGCTTTTCTCTAGCGCGCGCTGGAGCGTCAAACACATCACCGATACTCCGCTTATCCATAGAGGCGAGATATCAAGAAAGACTTGACGAACTCAAGAAGGAAATGAAAAAACTGATAAAGAAAGTTAACGCCAAATATTAGACCAGTGCACCAAGCCTGCTAGAGTGAATTCGATGCAGGAGCTCACACGGGCGAAAACTAAGTTCGGTCCTGAACATAATGATATAAAATAAGGGTGTCATGTTTGCGCTTAGGATTAGTAAGAAGCAACAGATAGGGTGTGTTTACGAGCAAGAGTCTCTTGTCCACGGAAGAGGCGAAGAAAGCCAATGTTGATGAACTGTTAATCAAGCTTTCAGCGAACAAGGATGGACTTTCTTCTTCGGAAGCAGAAAAGCGACTTCAGCAATACGGGGCTAATGAAATTCAGGAGAAAAAAGTCAACCCGCTACTCAAGTTTCTTCGGTATTTTTGGGGTCCGATTCCATGGATGATAGAAGCAGCAGTAATAATGTCTGCGGCCATACAACGATGGCCTGATTTTGCAATAATCTTAACCCTACTAATGGTAAACGCCATAGTAGGGTCCTGGCAGGAACACAAAGCAGGAAACGCCATAGAACTGCTCAAAAAAAGACTAGCCCTAAAAGCGCGAGTCCTGCGAGACCGCAAATGGCAGGAAACGCCTGCTGAAAAACTGGTGCCAGGCGACATTGTTCGACTGCGCCTAGGAGACATCATCCCCGCCGACGTGAAACTAATTGACGGAGACTACCTCTTAACCGACGAATCCACACTAACCGGCGAATCTCTCCCTGTAGAGAAACACTTGTCCGACATAGGATACGCAAGCTCCATCGTCAAACAAGGCGAAATGAACGCTCTCGTTGTCAACACCGCCGCCAACACCTTTTTCGGCAAAACCGCCAAACTCGTAGAGATAGCAAAAACCCCAAGTCACTTCCAAAAAGCCATCAGCAAAATAGGCGATTACCTGATCTTCCTAGCGATAGGACTCGTAACAGTAATCGTTCTAGTCTCGATTTTTCGAGGACAAAACATCTTAGACATCATCCAGTTCGCGTTGATCTTAACTGTTGCAGGAATACCCGCAGCACTTCCCGCGGTCCTGTCAGTCACCATGGCCATAGGCGCCATAGCCCTCGCCAAGAAGGAAGCAATAGTAAGCAAATTGGTCGCGATTGAGGAAATGGCAAGCATGGATGTGCTGTGCTCAGACAAAACTGGAACAATCACCAAAAACGCCCTCACCATGGGACAAACCAAACCTTACGCCAAATTCACAGAAAACGACGTACTACTGTTCGGCGCACTCGCTTCAAGAGAAGAAGATCAAGATCCTATTGACAAAGCAATTTTGACGAAAACCAAGAGCACACCCGATATTGCCGCTAAAATTGATCACATCAAAGTGACCGGTTTTAAGCCCTTCGATCCAGTCATAAAGAGAACGGAGGCAACGGTGCAAGAAGATGGAAGTCAGTTTAAGGTAACTAAGGGAGCCGCTCAGGCAATTCTGGCCCTTGTTGAAGACAAGAAATTAATCAACGACAAATTGACAGAGGATGTTAATGAATTCGCCCAGAAAGGGTATCGGGCGCTGGGCGTGGCCCGGACTGATAAGGAGAACAAGTGGCAATTTGCGGGTCTAATTGCTTTGTTTGATCCGCCAAGAGAAGATTCGGCCCAAACGATAAAGACGGCTCAGTCGATGGGTGTTAGCGTGAAAATGGTCACCGGTGACCATATAGCTATTGCCAAAGAGATTTCGCGCCAGGTAAACCTTGGAAACGATATTGTGTTGCCCGCTGCTTTTTTGGATAAGCCTGACAGTGAGGCTCAACGCGTAGTTGAAGAGGCTGAAGGTTTTGCAGAAGTCTTTCCTGAGCATAAGTACCGCATTGTTGAGTTGCTCCAAGAAAAAGGCCATGTTGTGGGAATGACGGGAGACGGGGTTAATGACGCGCCTGCTTTGAAGAAAGCTAACGCGGGTATTGCTGTTGAGGGCGCCACCGACGCTGCGAAGTCCGCAGCGGCCATAGTTCTGACTAAGCCCGGTCTTTCTGTTATTATTGATGCGATTAAGGAGAGTCGCAAGATTTTCCAGCGTATGACGAATTATTGCACCTACCGCATCGCCGAAACCATACGGATTCTGCTTTTCATGACTGCATCAATTATCATATTCCAGTTTTACCCTGTTACTGCTCTGATGCTTGTTTTGTTGGCGCTTCTAAATGACCTGCCGATTATGACGATAGCATATGACAACGTGAAGTACTCGGATAAACCTGAGAAATGGGACATGCGGACTTTGTTGGGAATAGCTACGTTTCTTGGGGTAATCGGCATATTCTCGTCCTTCGGCATGCTTTACATCGGATTAGTTGTACTGAAGTTAAACACACTGGTGCTCCAATCTCTCATATACCTCAAACTTTCAGTTGCAGGACACTTGACTGTGTTTGTCGCGAGGACTAAAGGTCATTTTTGGTCGGTGAAACCAGCAAAACCTCTCTTTTTCGCCATCATTGCTACTCAACTGGTTGCTACAATAATCACGGTGTATGGGATTTTGCTTCCTGCAATGGGTTGGGGGCTAGCCGCTCTCGTTTGGGGTTATGCTCTTTCATTTTTCGTGATAACTGATTTTGCAAAAGTGGGCCTATACAAGCTACTAAACACCACAGACGCGCGCACATGAAAAGGGAAAAACCGAAACCTACTCGACACCGTGCCCCTTGAACATGGCTAGCGCGCGCTTGATTAATTTATTATTAGACTCCTAAAAATACGGGAATCAACTGTTCCTTGAACGACTTTTCATTCACCTTAATTCGCTTGTCAGCATAAGCTACGCGCGCTATATAGGTATTGCATCGCGGGCATGTGTGCTATCTTTTTAGCTGGAAAGTTACTTATGAAGGAAGCGCGCGCTAAGTTGTCATGCGAACGAATATTGTGAAAACCTTTAGAGATTTTCTGGACCTTGTAGTATACACTCCGTTCTACATTGTCAAGGCTATTTGGATTCAACTTTTAGTGCTAGCATCAATGTTTATTTTCGGAGCGCTTATTTTCATGCATTATCAAGGTCTCGACCCCTTGACGGCTCTTCTTGGTGCTGTCTCAACGATTACGACTATTGGAATCTATACGCCCAACATTGTCATAATGCCTGTCCTTGAAAAAGTACTTCTAATAGTAGGCATCATAGTCAGCGTGGGATCAGCAGCTTCTCTTCTTCAAGCGATGTTTACTATCGCCATGAAAAGAGAACTACTTACCCAAACTCTCGTAACAAGGAAGATAAACAGGATGCGGAATCACGTAATAGTAGTAGGCTACAAATTCCTAGGCAAATACGTCGTCGAAGGCTTAAAGTCCATAGGTAAGGAGTTTGTAGTTATAGCAAAAGATAACGATCAACTTGAAACGCTCAGAAAAGAGGGCGTAGAAGCAGTTGGCGGGCCAACTACACATATCTACGAAACCCTGAAAAAAGCCGGCATAGAGAAAGCTTCCTATTTGATATCCACTTTCGACGACGATGGAGACAACATGCTTACCGTCTTAACCGCAAAGAAGCTTAACAAGAACATTCATGCAGTGTCAATAATCAACGATAAGGAACTATTAGAAAGTGCCAAAGCCGCTGGATCAGATACTGTGGCTCCAATTTACGACATGATAGGGCAGATGCTAGCATCTTCGACAATTTCGAATGAAGTAGCAGGCATAGTTTTGTCTGAAAAACTAAAATCCAAATACGTTGTTGGATTCGAAATAACTTCGCAAGACCTCAAATACAGGGACATCGATGAAGGCGACCCAATATTATTAGTCTACAGAAATAACGAAATAATTCACAACATGACAGCAGACTTTGGACTACAAAAAGGAGACTTCGTCTACGTACTTGCCGATAACCAGTCTGCGGCATCTTTCAAAAAGAGACTGGACTCATTGTCCTCAAGAAACAAGAATGCAGAAGATGTAAAACAATAGATCAATATTCTTTCGTGTTACTGAATTTGTTGACTAATCTCTAACGCGCGCCGTGCAGTGTCGTTTCGCGCGCGCGTATGTTTGCGCTAGGATTAGTAAGAAGCAACAGATAGGGTGTGTTATGAGTCAAGACGCACGCGCTAAATTAGCCTTCTCTAAGGAGGCTTTCTGCTAAATCGTCACCTTTCTTGGTCAGCACGTAGCTTCGGTACGTATCTCGGCTGGTGAATTTCAACTCACCCTTGATGAGGTTGGCCCTCTCCAGCATATTCAGATCCTTCTCGTTTTCCTTAATCCCCGCTGGTGCAGACCCTTCAGCCAGTAGTACGAGGTCATATGTCTTAGCTTTCTTGATGGCGAGTATGAGAGCCTTGAATTTTGGGAGTCCCTTTTTCGCACGTTGAATTATCTCTTCTTTTTCCTTCTCGAAGTCCTCTTCCGCCACCTTGTCAAGGTATTCTTTCAACGATGTTGACATCTTGAGCCCGAATCAACTTTGTCCATAAATGGATATAAAGATATTCCAGCGTGTAGCGCGCGCGGTTTCGGAGGTCATGTCCTCGCCTCTCATAGCAATCAAAGCGAATGTTAGCCTGAAGAAAGCTGCAAGAATTACGAGCAAACGCAGGATAAGACGACTTCCAGTCACCGAGAGAGGAGGAGTGGTTGCATCTGACGTATTGCGCCAGCTGTCCAAGAAAACCTTAACCGAGGGTATCTGGGAAGCCCTTGTTGGGGAGCATCAGTAGCAAGTTTCGTCGCAAACGCCTTCCTATCCATGACATTTTGCTCTTTGAAGTGCACCCTCTGAGAGCGCGCGTTTCAGCCGACATTGAAGGCGCCCATAAGGCCTTTTGCCGCCCGTTCCAAGCTGCAGGATATTTTTAAGCAAGTCATTCATGAGCGTGCGATGTAGGTGCGCTAGGAAGGTAAATATAAAGCTCTCACTGAAATTGAGGAGCGCGCACTGGCTAGAAGGATACGGATATGTCCGAAGCAATTCCAGTTTTGGAAGTTGATAGGCCACATATTACTATTATGCTTTATGAAAATCTGCTCAAAATAGACCTGAAAGGAAGCTTCAAGAATGAAATTGAAGAAGCACTCGAGAATAAACCAGTTCTCAAAGAAACGATTGGCAGCGTGCTCAGCATATTTGTCCCATTACACATACGTCTCAGCGACATAGATTCGGTGCATATGGACGAAACAGGAAAACTCAAGATAAACCTCCCGCTTCATAGAAACATCGTCATTCCACTTGAAGGCAAGGACGCAGAGAGACTTGTGAACAAACTGAACCAATTGATCCCGAAGACGCATGCAGGAGAAAAAAGGCAGCTAAAAGTGGACTTAGGTGAACTGAAGAACAAAAAAGAATCATTGGTCAGTTACTTGCGTACGAAACTTGAAGGCAGCGTCACCTCAAGCGGTAGGGAGGTGATTGTGAATTCTGGAAATCTGTCCGCGAAAGAATTGGAGAAAAAGGTAAACAAGTTTGTTTACAGTCAAGAACTAAATAACAAGTATTGGGTTGCCCTAGAAGGCGAAGTCGTCAAAGTCCATAAGTTCAAGCACCACGAGGAAAAAAGAAAACGAAGAAAAGACTATGTCCCTATCTGATTGCGCGTGAACATGAACCGAACGACGGAAGGGAAAAACGCGAGCGAGCTAACTAGTTGGCAGCCACGGGGGAGAAGCTTTTCTATCGCGCGCGCCTCTAGGTAAGTTTAACATACGAGGCTGAGGAGCTATTCTGACCTAGAAGCACGCATCGAACTGTATTGATCATGAACATCCGCGTCAATTTGTCACTTAGGAGCTCTAGCGGGGATCGCTTGTCTCTTGGTAAATCCTTTGAGGTAAACTGCCTTCAATGCTGTTATCGTTGGCAGGGTGTCACTTTGACCCATCGTTAATATGTTCATTACGTCTGGCGCCAAGTCCCAAGCATTTTCGACCCAGGCCATTTCATCCAGAATTCCACAGCACACTCTCAGTATTCTTTCTCTTCTTGCCTCAGCTTCAGATCTATCTGTCTCTTGTCGAGCGCGGAACCTGAAAAGTTGATGTGCAACTGGACCGATCGTTTCTTCGTTGAATATTTGAGCCTGCTCCTTTTCAGGAAGTTTCTCGGCCAGCAACGCAAGGTCTTTCAATGCTCGAATGGTGTAGTTTCGTATTCTATTATTGTATACGCTCTGGGTTTGTCGACTGTACGCACTCTTATTCTCGGACATAACATATTTCCTCATTGCATTGCCCAACACATGCTTCAACTCTTAACAATAATTGTTTTTCAAACACTACAATTAGACAATAATTGTTATATAAGCATTCCGCAAGAAACATTTTCCAGTTGAGGAATATGACTAGCAAGAAACTGAAATTCTGGAACATACCCGTTACAGAAATCTTGGACGAATGCCTCGAAAAAGCTGTACGTGAAAACTCGTACGTCAGCAAATCAGATTTTGTCCGAGACGCAGTCAGAGAAAAACTCGCAGAAATGGGTTTCCTAACAACACGAACGAAGGAGGTGCAACCCTCATGAGCGAACTCGCAGAAGAAATGCTCCTCGATTTCGTGAACGCTGTAGAAGCCGGAATAACGGAAGTCAAACAAAGATACAAAGAACAAAAAAACCTAGCTCAGAACAGCTTGTGCTGGGATCCAAGCAAGATCAAGTGGAGGCTAGCCCAGGGCACCGCAGGACCTTACGAAAGATCCGAGGATGCGGACAGCCCTGATTTCAAGCAGCTCATCAAAGATTTGGCTGAGAATGGAAACAAACTGGCCAAGAACGGTTACTTCTACTGGCTATTCAACGATGGTTCAGCAGTTGGCCGCAAGAAACGGAACTGATCATCACGAAGGAAGAAGAGAAACAAAAACCAATTTCCTCCCCAGGCATCGCCTTCAAAGACGTCATCTTCGAACAAACAGATAATGGCTCATACCTCATCTTCGACCGTGCAGAACAAAAGTTCATCGTCTCCAACGATTGCTGGACGAGTTACTGGCACGGCGACACACAATACGCTCCACTGAAAAAATTGCCTTGGCCCTCGGGAACTGTGCCAAAAGACGAAAACCCAGAACAACTCTACAACATGATCAAACAGTTCCTCATCGATCACCTAGACATTGCAGATGAACGTCTCTACGACGTCTATAGTTGCTTTGTCTTAGCTTCTTGGCGTGTTGAGGACTTCACCGTTGCCCCATATCTCTTCTTCTTAGGTCCAATGTCAAGCGGCAAGACAAGGGCCTTAGAGTGTTTCCATCAGCTATGCTTCAGAGGCATAATGGCAGCTTCAATGAGTGCCGCCTCATTGTTCAGAGCCCTTGAAGTCTGGCAGCCCACGTTATTGCTCGATGAAACCGAGATTTACAATCATGAAAGCATGGTCGAAGTCCTAGCCCTGCTAAACACTGGATACAGAAGAGGCCAATGCGCCATACGCGTGGAAAAGGTGGAGCAGGGAAACCTTCAGATAGCCCTGTTCGATACCTTCGGCTTCAAAGTATTAGCCGGAACCGAAGAGTTAGCCGCAACGTTGCAGAGCAGATGCATAATCACTTCCATGAGCAGGGCGGTTAGACAAGTCAGACTGTTTGTGGATGAGGAAAGAGCTCAGGAAATCCGCAACCGTTTGCTCATGTACCGCTTCGAGAACTTGGGAAATCCGCTTGAAAAAATAGACCTTGAAAACATTTCTCAGAACGGCAGGTTAATCGAGCTTTTCATCAGCCTCGTCCAAGTCGCGCCTAATCAGAACGTTCGCCAGCGACTCTTGGACTGTATGAGAAACATAGGCAAAAGTCAGTTGGAAGAGGAGCAAGTCGGGATCGAGGCGCGGGTGTTTGATGCTGTACAGAAGTGTGAAGACAAGGTTGAGGATGGAAAACTCGTCACCGCCACCGTTACTGAAACATTCAATGAAGGGTTGCCCGAGAAGGAGCAGGCTACAAGCAGGTTTATCGGTCGAAAGCTCAGAGCCCTAGGGTTTGAAAGATGCCGAGTTGGAAAGAAGGGACAAGCTGGCCTACACTGGGACCGCACCCTAGTCGAAAGATTGAGAATGCGGTATCACTTGCACCCTTCAGATTTAGCTTCAGTTACTTCAGAAACTTCAGTAACATCAGCCAACACGGACCAAAAAGCCAATCTGCCCATACCGCAGGCTGCACTAACTGAAGACAACCAACAGCTCCAAGAGCTCTTGAAAACACCTGAAACACCGTCAACGGCTGAAGTAACTGAACAAACTGAAGTAACTGAAGTCAAATCAGAAACCCTTCCCAAGCCTGTCATGGAACCTGATGCCGTTCTTGACCGTTTCAAGGCCGTTTACTGGAGCGATGGATTCTATGGCTGGCATGATTGTGCCGGCTGCGGAGACACGAAGCTGACAAGTTGGCAGGCTGAGACGTTCAAGGACGAGAAGCTCTGGCTCTGCGACGACTGCAAGACCGCCTGGGAAACACAACGAGGCCAACAATCATGAAACGAACACTAACAACCGAAAGGATAGTCATCGGCGGATTACACATAGACGACTTCGAATGGGCCTGCAAACAATATGAAAACGCCGGTTACGTGCTAGTTTGCTTCGAAATGGACATTGACCATTACCACTGGAACGCAGTTTACGTGAGGGCTGACGTGCTTGAAAAAAATTCTTAATTTTCAGGAGAGTCTCCCCCGTCTCTCTCTGTCTGTACATGCAGACCCGAGGTGAGCTATTGTGAGCCTATTTGACTCTAACGTCGACAGCATTATCCAGAAGCCCGAATGGCTTCAACCGCTTTCAAACCCTCCTGGCGGAAAGCCACTCTGCCGCGAGGCTTACATGAAACTGATGGCCCAACACCTCGCCGACTTGTTCACGGCCGGCCAGGCGAGAAACCTGTTCGTCTACGGAGAACCAGGCACCGGAAAGACAGTTTGCGTCACCTACATCCTCAATGAAGTAGCAAAACATGCGGTTGAGATAAACAAGCCAGTTCAAACTGCCTACGTGAACGCAGGCAAGACCAGGAACCCATACTACACCATGGAAGAAATCGTCAGACAACTCGGCACAAAAGTTCCAGCTGCTGGCTGGCAGACCTTCCGCCTGAAACGGGTCTTCGAAGACCTACTCGCCGCAAAATCAGTTCTAATCGCCGTCGACGAGGTGGACAGCGTACTCTTCAAAGAGAAGGAACCCCTAGTGTACTACCTGAGCCGCCAACCCAGAACAACCCTCATTCTGATCAGCAACGACGTGAACGACGCCGTGAAACTCCCAAAAAGAGCCCTAAGCACCCTCCAACCCATTCTAATACCCATGGCCCCATACACGAAGGAAGAAACCCTAGAAATACTGAAAGAACGCATAGACCAAGCATGCACACCAGGCACATTTGATCCAGGCGCGCTGACCTTTACAGCCGAAGCAGCATCCCTCATGAAAGACGTTAGATTCGGCTTTCGCGTTCTCCTCACAGCCGCCTCCATGGCTGAAAAAGCAGGAAAACAAACGGTCGACAAACTCGCGGTAGCAGACGCGATTCAAGAAGAGATCAAGCTTCGAAAACTCAAACAACTAGAAGCCCAAAAAGACAGACTACGCAAAATGACCCGCACTCACGGAATAAACCTCAACTTCTGAAGACAGTTGACCAAGCCTTGACACAGAGATCAGAGGACCGCCCCATCGAAAACTCAAACCCGAAGGACAATACTGAAGCTCAAGGCTTGCGATGCCCCCAGTGCGGTTGCGAAAAAATCTACAAGGATGGAATGAGATATACTGCAGATGGAGACAGCATTCAAAGATGGTTGTGCAAACAGTGCGGCTATCGTTTCACCCCGCCAAATCTCAATCCTTCAAACATGTCCCAACGCATCTCAAGAATCAATACAGAGTCATTAAATCGTGGTTCTGACTATCCTAGTAAGCGTCAAGTATGCGAGCTCTTGACAGGAGACTCGAAAAACTTGGCTGAAACAACCCGACAAGAACAGGCTCAGCGGGAGAGCTCAAAGCCAGACCAAGCAACTCTCAGGGGTAAAGTCATAGAATTCGCATGGTACATGAAGAAGCAAGGTCGCAAGCCAACATCAATCAACACTTACACACGCTACCTAAACGACCTACTAACAAACGGAGTCGACATACAGGACCCAGAAGCCGTCAAAGACTTTCTTGCAAGAGCACCCTGGAAAGACGCAAGCAAACACACATTATGCCACATCTACAGCACATACCTAAAATCCCAAAACCGACGATGGGAACAACCATCATACCACCCCCAGCGAAAACTGCCATTCATACCGACCCAAGAAGAAATAGACCAACTCATAGCAGCCAGCGGCAAAAAACTCGCCGCAGCCCTCCAAACAGCAAAAGAAACAGCCATGCGAATAGGCGAGATATCAAAACTAAAATGGACCGACATAGACTTCGAGAAAGACATCATACTCTGCAACAACTCCGAAAAAAACTGCAACCCCGGCATATACAACGTCAGCCCTAAACTCATATCCATGCTAAACACCATACCGAGAAAAAAGGAATACATATTCGGCCCAAGCCCATACAACCTCAGAACACTGCTCAATTCGGCTCGAAAAACGATTATGCGCAAACTCTGCGAACCCAGGCTCACAGCGATAGGTTTCCACACACTCAGACATTGGAAGGCCACAACACTCTATCACGAAACGAAGAACCCATTGCTAGTGAAAGAATTTCTGAGACACAAAAACATGGATTCAACCCTCCTCTACATTCAACTGGAAAAGGCACTCTACCACGAGAAAAACGACAGCTTCGAAGTCATGGCCGTCAAAGACCCAGCGGAAATCAAAAGCATGCTAGAAGTAGGCTTCGAATACGTTTGCCAAAAAGACGACCTTGTCTTTCTACGGAAACGCAAATGATGAGAAATAAGTCATATTCCCTACGAAATAAGTCATAAATCGTAATATAGGTTAAATCTTTTAAGGATGAAAGATAATACAAGAAAAGAACGGGATGATGAAAAAATGAAAGATGGAGAAGAGAAGAAGGCGATCAACATTCTGACGGACTCGAAGCTTTCGGCGATAAAGGCTATGCTTGAAAAGGACCATGCTATAGATTGCATTCTTTTGTTGCACATCAGCCGCGGAAAATGGAAAGATGCTAAAGACTTCATGCGCCTGCACCATCTGACGCTCAGCGACGGCACTTTTAGGGCTAGAATGATAGAAATCGAACAGTTAGGGTTGGCAAAGAGCGAGCGAATAGACCCGCTCAAGAAGCTCTACAAGATTACACCGCAAGGCGAGAAAATCGCGGAATTACTCATAGACCTGTTTGACAAACTGGAAGAATAAACAAGAAAAAGACACAAACAGCACAACTGTACAACACTTTCTTCTTCGACGTTCGTCACATACTGGGCTGGCGCCGCTTTGTTGGAGTATGCGTATTTTTGTCATACAAATCGGCAATCTTGTGTAGTGAGTCGTAAGATTTAAAAGCCAAGCCTCCTCCTACATATTCAATAACTCCACAAGGAGGGATAAAAAGAAAATGAAAATAAGGCGCAGTAGAAAAGCCCTAAGCCCCGTAATAGCCACAATCATACTCATCGCAGTAACAGTCGCAGTCAGCATAGCCGTAGCAGCATGGATGGGAGCCTTAACATTCAGCTTCATGGCAACAGAACAAGGACAAGTAGAACAACTACAATTCGTCACAACGGCGACCCCCACCTACATCCTGGTCACGTTCAACAATACCGGAACGACCGCCATAACGATCACCCAGGTGTGGGTAAATAACGTACAAATAGCGCCCGCGAACGTAGTTCCGTTTGCTGGTACAACACCCGCAACTCAATTGGGTCAATCTGTCGTAGCCAATTCAGGAGTTCAATGGCAGGTCACGACGCCCATTACCGCAGGCTCGACCTACGCAATCATGCTAGTAAGTTCGAAGGGCAACAAATTCACCAGCACTGGCTCAGCACCCAGCTAATCTCCACTTTTTGTGGATGGCAGGGGCGGGGTGAAGAATCCAATAGTTTCCCATATTGTTTCCTGTTTGGAGGTGCAATGAATGGTTGTTGAAATAAAAGAGTACGGTTCAGCAGAAGATATAGCCGAAACATTGGACAAGGAGATAACCGAAACAAAGAGTACGTTAGGCGAGTACCTGCGTCGTTTAGACGACATCAGAGCCTTAGCGGAGAAGTCGAAGAAGATTCACGAGGTAGTCATGAAACTCGCAGGCAAAAAAGCGTCTTCGGAAAATCTCGGAGAGATTTCAGTTGGCAGCTTGAACATCGTGTTAGACGCAAATCCGTTCCACGAATTGACCGCAATCGAAGAGGTTGTGCGAAGCCATCAGGAAAGACTGCTGGTTTTGCAGAAGGCTCGCGATGCATTGAAGTGGCTAGACCAGCTCGGCGACACTGAAGGCCTCAAGTACCTCGTCATTGAGAGCGACGGCGTTCCTGAACGAATACTCTTCAGAATAACTTAGCCTCATGAGAAGTGACAATCATGGAAAACGACGTTTACTCCCTTGTCCTAAGGGACACTTTGACCGAGATCACTAACGCTTGCCCAGACATACAGAACATCTTCTTGTTCAAGGAAGACGGCAGCATCATAAGCAGAGAAGAGAAAAGCCAGGAAGAAGCCACAGTGCAGGCTGTTAACGCTCTTGACGAAGTGCTTGAAAAAGCCAAAGTGTTAGGCGGCACACAAAGCATGAGCCTCGAGGGCGCCAAGGGCACAATCAATGTTTCGCGGGTGAACGACTTTTACCTCGTAACCGTGGTGCCGGAAAAAGCCGACCTGAAATACGTAAACATCTTCACCGATGTTCTTCTTCCAACAGTTTTGAATCTCCTCGACAAAATCGCGCCCGCCCTCAACCAAGACAGCCTGTCTGAAAAGGTAAGCGTAGAGCCCAAGATCAAACCAGCCATAAAGCCCAATGAAGACCCTGCTGAAGAGACTGCGGAAAATCGCGAGAATCATGAGGCAGCAGAAGCTAGCGCAGAGAAAATTCTTCCAGAACCTCAAGTGAACCAGTTCATCGTTGAAAACGTCGGAGGACTATTCGCATCGTCAGATACGGTGCGCGTCGACTGCGACACGCTATCACAATGGGCGGAACTTTATGAAGACAAAAAGATCGAGGAAGCCACGGTCGAGACATTTGGAGGGAAATCAGTCCGGTGCAAACTCAAGCCACTAAAGAGCGCAAAACTCGAAGGTAAGGGAATAATACAGATTCCCGAGAAAATCCAGCAGATGTTGAATGTTGGAAAAGGCGAACTCGTCAGAGTTAAACCAGTAATCGAGTGACTGAGGCTTCAATTATGGTTAAACAAAAGAAAAGCCCTGAAGAAACTGTCAGCGAACTCGAACCGATAGCTGTTGAGAAAGCAACATGCGAAGACAACGTGCGACCCGTGTTAGAAGAGATCAAGAAATCCGACGGAGTCATAGGCTACATCCTCCGAAACACCACGTCAGCAACAATAGATCTCAACGATCCAACAAAATTGATAGACTACGCAACTCTCTCCTCTTCAACCTTTGAGGCAGGTGAACAGCTCTCAGAGCTGTTCGAACTGGGCAAAATCAGGCACATAAAAGTCGAAGGAAAGGACATAAACACGCTCCACCTGAGCATCGACGAAAACGACATAAGCATCTTCATGGAAAAAACTGCAGACGCAAAGAAAATCCTAGAAAAAATGCATCAAGAGTAGCGAATCGACGGCAAGTGAGCAGTCGCATCTGCGAACGTTCAACAATCCTTTCCCGAGACAAACGGCTTCTTGACTGCAAAATGAAGTATCCTCTTTTTCTTCCTTCACAGTTGAAGCTTCCCGTTTACATCCCATTCACAATATATAGTGATCTTTGTGCCATGAGTTAAGACCTAGTTTCATTGAAACAAATAAGAAAAAACACTCACAATCCGCCTTTACACATGGATCAAGCGACGGATCAAGGGTTGCAGCATTCTCGTTCCATATTTTTTTTAGGGAATATTGTGGTCAGAGAAATAAAGTATTATCTATTAAGATACGACTTATTCAATGTTGACACCAAGGTGAAGGATCATGCTGAAAAAAACGGAATTCTTTGAGGAAAACAACTTGAATGAACAGGCTGACGCTAAAAAAACGATGGAAGCGACCCTGCAAAAGCTGCAAGCTTTGAAAAGCAGAATATCAGAATTGAGAACCCATTTGGAAGAACTCCAACTCCAAACGCATATTGGAGACCAAAGCAGTTTGCGTTGTGATGAATGTGGTCGTGCCATAGAGCCCGGAGAGGAAGTCGAGGCCAAGAACTTCGATGAAAACGTGCATTATTACCATAAGGAATGTTTTCAAAAACTCTGGTCACAATGATTCTTGCGAATGCATTCTGCTTGGTGACCGTTGGACCACGCGCTCTTTTCTTCGACGAGGCTTAAGCGTCTCCCGCAGAGTCTTCTCAGCAGTTGCGACGGAGAAGAGAAGGTCGTCCACGGTGGCGACAAACGTCGCAAAACTTTCACAACACTGTATTTTGGTAACTACTTTTGTCTTTTCAGCCCTTGTCTCGGCTGACAGGCCTGTCGGCGTTTCATAGTTGTCTGGGAACACGGCGTCCGCGATGGCTTTAGCCATGTTTGCATCATCATACTCTATTGTTATTTCAGCTTCCACTTTTCTCGCCTTTCAACTTTTTCCCAACTAGTTCATCAACGACTTTTATGAAGTTGTTTATGTCCTCGATCGGTACCTGTGCACCGGCGGCAACATTGTGTCCCCCGCCTTTTCCCTGAAATTTTTCTGCTGCGGCCTGCATGATCTCTCCCAAGTTGAGGCCTCTGCTCGTGACGATGTCCGATGCTCTAGCGCTGATTTTCGCGATGTCTTCTCCTTCGACGCTCGAGTATGCGATTAAAGGTTTTTCAGGGTTTGGGAGGCTTCCTGAGAGTATTGATGAGATCGCGCCGATTATCTTGTCGTCTATGAAGTCTTCGCCAGAGACGACGTAGATGTTTTCAAACTCTTTGACGCGTTCGGGCTTTTCCATGATCCATCCTAGATACTTGTTTATCGTTGCTCTGTAATCGTCCAGAACCTTGTTTGCTCCTTCAAGCCCTTGTCCTCGGTCGCCCATGCACACTGCTATTCCTAAGCCTGATTTGTCCATTCTTCCAGTGGCATTCAACAGAACTGCAAATTCTCTGGCATCCCTGAGCGGAGTCCAAGGTTCTTCACGGTTCAAAATGTAAACGTGCCCTATGAGGTTTGAAGCTTCGTATCGCAAACCCTTCGAGAGCAAGTGATCTGCCAAGGCCGAACAGAGTCGCTTCTTCTCTTCCTCGGAAAGGTCTCTGAGGGCCCGCCACTTGTCGCCCTCCCTTGCTTTGATGCCCAGACTTGCCAGAAAAGCCAGGCTCCTATCTTCTTCTCCGCTGATTCCAGGAATAAAGGGGCTAGTGGCTGAAGACAAAGTCTTATGGATGGGGCGGGTTTCCCTCCCGAAGAATACCAAGTCTTTCTTCACAGTGAGAAGGCCGGAATTTGTCGCATCCTCAAGTATTCTCCCGTTGAGTCCTCCGAGCATTCGCTGATCATACTTGTCCTGCATGTCTCCTAATGCCCCGACAACGGCGATTGGAGCCAGGTCAACGTTGACCTTGTCAACTGCTTGAGCGACAAAATATGCTACACCTGATCCGCTAACGTCCTTTGCGCCGTCAATTCCGTACAGATGCGGATTCACGTGAACAAAGTTGGCTGATTCCTTTCCGATTATCTGGTGGTGATCCAGGATGGCGATTTTAAAATCAGCGAGTTTCTGGCTAAGCAAGTCCACGTATCCGCTTCCCAAATCGGTGAAAATCACCAGCTGCGGCTTATCTGAGAGAATCTCGCCGACTATCTTCTGTTCAACCCATTGAGTTATGCGAATCCTGAACCTCGCGTCAAGCCTGAACAGTGCCTTTCCAATAATTCCGGCTGCTGCCACTCCGTCAGCGTCCAAGTGCGAAAAAACATGGATAAACCCGTCCTCCTTAACCACCTCTAGAATCGTCTTGGCTGCCTCATGAGCCGAATTTAGAAAACACGTAACCTGATTGTCGTTTGAGGTTAAAGCCATAGGCTATCACTTTAGGCTAGAGAATCAACTTATTTAAGGATTTAAGACTGGCAACGAGCGTTGTTCTGTGCTTGGGCGAAAAACTGGCTGAGGGCTCTATGTTATTGAAGCTATTTTTGCTTCATACTTCCAGTTTTGAGGCAGGATGCCCTTTTGCTTGTAGTATCTGGAGATTTTGTGTATCTTCGCCTCAATCAACTGAAGAGATCTCTTGTTATATTGGTCAGTCCTGTTCTTTTCAAGGTGAAGCGATAGGCTTTCAGCTTTTCTGAGCAGACTCGCCAAGTCTTCAGGCAACGACGGGGCGAGCTCATTCTCTTTGAGCACCTTCATCACCCTTTTTCCGATTATCGGCTTTGCCAAAGGAATTGCGTGCTGATCTCTGAGAATCGTGCCAATACGGCTGGGAGAGTTGCCCTCCTTCCCCAGTTTCACGATTAAGGCCTCCACTTCTTCCGGCTGATACTTGCACCAACTCGGAGGCCGTTTGCTAACCGGCCTGATTTGATGAGACTTTCCCTTTTCTTGCTTAGGCATCAACTATCCCTTAAACTCTATCAGCGAAGATACGCACATATTTAAAAATACCTGTCTCTAGCCTAACTAATTTTAGAAAATGGTTATTTTTCTGTCCGGTTTTGGGTTTTAACATGGGTTTTGTTTTGTTATTGATAACTGTTCTCATTAAGATGTTGTTTTCTGGTTTTTCTGTCATTGGTCAGTTCACCATTTAATTTTGTTTCGTCTATAATAGATGATTGGGCCGAATGGTGTTGTTTTGACTGTGATGTTGCTGGCTTTGATGTGGTTCTGTTTGGCTAGTTGTTGCATGATATCGGTCATTGGTGGTTGTTTTTTTCGTTTAAACAGGTTCATTGTTTCCTACTCTCCATTAATTTTGGTAATTCGATATCGGCCCATAATCTGCCGTACCGTATTTCTTCTAGGTTTCTTTTGTTTGGTTGCCTAGCGAGTTTAGGCATGTACTCGCAATTTCCGTTTTTGCATGTCATTTTTTCATCTTTTTATGGTGGTCGCTTATCATGCAAGCGACATTCCTTTTCGTCGTTTTGTGGACGAGGAAATGATAAATATTTTGGGATGGTGGGTTCCCGAAATGTTTACATTTCCGAGGACTGTGGTGGTTGTGAGGGGGGTTGGGGGGGAACATGGGGGTGCCCCTTTAGGGGAATTGTTCCCCACGTTCTTTGCGTTTTTTGTGTTTTTGTGGTCATTGTTACTTTAGCGCGCGCTGTTCCGTGAGGGTTTTTTCCCTCTTTTTTTATGTTAGAAAAAGGGCGCGCGCTTTAATCTCCATCGTCTTCTGAGACTATCTTATTGTATATGGCAAAGTCAATAAATAAAGTTAGAGTAAAAGCAAAAGATGTTATGATTAGAGAGGTTGCCAAATTGATTAATTGATGTACTAGATAAACTAAAAATCCTGAAACAATAATAAGAAAAATCAATAATGCTACAATTCTTGCTTTCATTGTCTTACTAGCTTGGTTCGTTTTTGAACTTTTGGCTTGTCTTCTCTCATTATACAGATTTAGAATTTCTGGCTTTCATATGTTGATATCTCTCTATGCGACATATGTAGATAGGTAGTCAGTTTGGGTTAGCGTGCGCGGGCGCGCTGGCATGAAAGGGGCTGTGAGAAGGGTGTTTCGCGTTTGATTATGAGAAAGGAAGGTTGCGGTGGCTTCGTTAAGAATGAAGGTTTGCAGTTGAGTGTGTGATGTTGCGTCGCTGCTGCTTCAGTTCCCCTTTTTTTCTTTTGGTTTTTTTCGCGCGGGCTAGCCTGAGAAATTTTATATAGGTAGTATTCCAAGCGCGCGCGCTGGCAACTTGGTTTGGCAATAACTTGTTTTAGCGCGCGCTATTGTCGTGGCGGTGCTAATAGAATTGTTCGCGAGATTGCTTGGATAATATTGAATTCTTACTGAGGTTTTTTCTAAGAGCGCACTTGTTTACGATTGTCCGTTAAACGTATCCACGCTGGAATCAAAGGCGAAAGTTACTTGAACGTTGTATGTTCCTTCTAGCTCGGGCGTGAACGTGTAGCTTTGTGTGTATACGCCGCCCGCAAGCGTTATGTTCGTTGGTTCTTGAAGGTATTGAACGAATTGCCATTGAGAAGTGGTCATGTTCCAATACTGAAGTTCTGCAGTGTAGTTTCCGTTGATGTTTATGTTTGACAGATTGGCAGCGGGCACGGTTGCCTCAAAGATATTGACATCATCGAAATAGTCGGTTGTTTCAGTGTAGCGTCCGCTAATGGCAAACCCATCATAGTTGTACGGGTCATTGCAACCTGGAAGGTTCTGGCCTTCTAAAGTGCCATTGATCCAAACGGAAAAGACTTGGTTTGGCCTGTCAACGATCAACTTGACGTCGTACCAGTTGCCAGGCGCCCACGATTGAAGAATCTGACCGCTTGGGAAGGAGTTTGCTCCGTTTGCAATTATTGTTCCGTTATACGCGAAAGTTACGCTTTCATACCACGCTGCGTCGCCCGAGTCGATTTGTTTCCAGAATCCCACTCTGGCTGCGTCGTTGAACTGTGCATATTGAGGTATGCTGCTGCTATTGTCGATTCTAACTTCGACTTCAAAACCAACCGTTGGGCTGCTGCTATTGAAATATCTCACGGCATCAGCTGACCAGTTTACGTTGCCCATTAACTGCAGAGATTGGTTTCCCGAGCATGAAACGTTGTTTACGACTTGCTGATAGTCATCTCCATTTCCATTGAACACCAAGGTCCACTGGGAGGAAGGAAAAGTGCCTGGCGTGTAGCTTTCAAAATCATCGCTGAAAATGGTCTGTTGAAGCCCGAGAGAAACATCAACATTAATGGGAAGATTCACATACCGATAACCTCCCACATTTATATTGCATAGGATGTCTGGCTGTGTGACGTCGAAAGTGTTGTTCCAAACGAGCGTGTTGTTGAGCTGGGCTGCCACGAAGAATGCAATTGTTGCTACCATAACTGCTGCTATCAAGAAAATGATTATTTTTCTCACAAATCTTTCCCCTTAATCCACTTATGTGACCAACAATTAAACCACAAAGACACTTATACGCCTTGTGTACACATTCCGCGCTTACATAACGCGTGCAAGTTGTTGTAGCGCGCGCGAAGTTTGTCCTTTTGACGGATTACCGTGCGAGTATGTTGAGTCTTGCGATGATGTTAGCGCGCTGTTTTTTGTTTGTTGGTATTGTTTTGTGTTGTTGTTGGTTTTTGTTTTGTTTGGGGAGCGTTTAGCTGGAACGCTAGCCATCGGTGTTGATGGATTCGTTTGGGATTGGGGGCGTGCTCCCGCGCCCGTTTGCACGTTGGGACCCACGGTGTGGGGAGGTGCGTTTATGCGTTTGCAAGTACGCCTGAGGGCTGCTCGTGCCGTCGTTGCGTGCTTTGAGTTTTTAAGAGTGCTGCTGCATGCCTGAAGGCTGCTGCTGGTTGCTCGTGGTTTGTTGGTTGTGCGGGCGTGTTTTATTATAAGTGTCTGTCTGCGTGCCGTGGTGCTAATGCCTGATTGTCAATTTTTGATTGGTTCTCTCAAGTGTAGCACGTGTACGTGCGGGTTGTTTCCTAATGCGCCATTCGCAGAATTGATTTTCAAGTGTTCTCGTTTTCTTGGGGTTATTTGATTTTTTAGCATGGTTAGGTTTTTTGGTTTGTGCTTGAGTAGTCTGTTGGGCATTTCGGTTTTTTTTTGGGTTTGCTTGTAATAGGGAGGCGAGTTGTTGTTTGTTCGTGCCGATAGGGGGTTACTTTGGTTTTCTGAATTTCATGTAGCCGTCGGGTATTGTGAGGACGTATGTGAAGTCTTGTTTGAGTAGTTCGTCGGCTCTTTTTTGGTCTGTTGTTGATTCTACTATCCATTCTCCTGTTGTTCCTGCGAGTAGGTGTAGGTATTTTTGTGTGGTGTTGAGGTTTTTGTGTCCTACGATTTGTCTTACGATTTCCGTGTTTTGGGTTTTGCGTAGTTGTCTGGTGACGTATGCGTGTCTGATGTCATATAGTCTGATGTTTTCGATTTGTGGGTCGTTCAGTTTTTTTGCTAGTCGGGTTTTGAATCGTGTAAAGGTGTTGCTGTATGCTTCGGAGTCTTCTTTGAATAGGATGTCGTCGGGTTTTAGGTTTTTACGGGTTATGTGTGCTTGGATGCGGGCGGTTAGTTCTGGTGTTATTCTTATCGGTGGTCTTGCGTTGCAGCCTTTTGCGCTGCGGGCTGTGATTGTCTGTTGGTCTGTGTGGATGTCTTTGCTTTGGAGTCCTTTTTCTCCCGTGATTTCTATGGGTCTGAGTCCTGTTTGCTGGCTTATCTGGATTTTTAGGGATAGTGTGCTTCGGGCTGCTGCTACGAATTGGGCTATTCTCTCGTCTGTTGGTGGTTGAATGCTTTTTTCTTCTCTTGTATATTTGGGTCTGTCTTTCCATGTGATTTCGAAGTGGTCGCAATAGATTGAGTAGGAGGCTAGGAGTAGGTTCTTGTAGCCGTTGGTTGGTGATCTGCCGTTTTTCTTTTTGTATTTTGCTATTGCTAGTTCCACTTCCTGCGGGTGTGTTAGGTCTGCCCGTTTTGCTAGTTCTTTGAGTTCTTTGATGCGGTTTTTTATTGTTCGTGGGCTTCTGCCTTTTTTGAGTAGGTGTAGCTCTAGGGCTTGGAGGTTTGGTATTTCCTTTGTTAAAGATGCTGGTATTGCGCTGGAATGGGGTGTTTGTTTAAAAATACCTGTCCCTTTCAACCATGAATGCTTTTCATCCACCGTTCTCTGAAAAGTTTCTTCCGCCCAATCACCCCAGCCCATTGGACTTGTTTCTGGCAATTTGCTTCGCTTTCAGGCAGTTTCTCTGAGTATATGCTCAGCACTCATATTGAAAAAGTGTGTCTTCGATATTTCCAAGCGTCTGGAAATGAATAAGGAATTACCCACATGAAGGCGTAAAGAAAGGATTTTAGTAGATCAAAACCTGGACTGACTCTGTTAATAGTTCTTGTGAATACGCCTGCGTGTTTTTCGTAGGATACTCTTCCGTACTCGCCCAGAATCCTTGAGAACTTGTGGTCTTCTGCGACGGCTAATTCTGGATCGTATAGATGTCCACAATCTGCGCGAATTCTGAGAGCTACTTCCCGCAGAACTGCAATGCTGAAGCCTGGCACACTCGGGCCTGAGACAGGAGTTCCGCGAATTTTCAATGTCGGCATCTTTGTCGAAAACCAAACTGTGTAATTCTCGCCCATGGTTCCGAATCTTCGGCTGATTTTCTGCGTGTCGCTTGCCCTGGCAGAAGGGGCTGCTCCAACGATGTTCTTGCTTCTTAGCGCTTTATACATCACGTCAAAGTAATTTTCGTACTTGTCAAGTTTTGAGTTTACGTACTTGAGATCCAACTCTGTGCCGCTGGAAAATTGGGTATCTATGTCCTGAAAGACCACGATGGTTCCTCGTGCATAAGAGAAGCCGAGGTTTCTGCCTATCGTGGGAGAGTCCCATGATTCGTACTTGATTTTTCCAGACTCGCGAAGGCTCTGTCTGTATTTTTCGTAGGTTTCATGATCTATTAATTTGGAATCACTCAGTTCGGGAAAGCATGCGTTTTCTCCTGCATCAACGATTACGAATTCTATTCTCTTGCCGGTCTTCTTCTCGAAGAGTTGCTTGACGGTTTCCCAGTTTTCAAAAGCCTCCTTCAAGAGTCCCTTGTTCTTCTCATTCTTTGCTGTGGTTACGACCGAGAAAGTTGGTTGTGCCATGCTAGGAAGAGAATGCACTGGATTCTTAAACTTTTTTCACGGGCATTCCGACCTCTCAACGCTTTACACGCGTTCTGGCGCAAATCTAAGAGGACGAAAGCGAGGAGGGTGAGGGCACCTCAAATAGTCGAACTTTGAAGCGTGCATGCCTTTTCCCCTAATTGCGACTTTCACCTCAGGTATGAGGCCTTGGTTGCGAGAAACGATTCAGGAGAAGCCTGCGAATCTTGCGGTCGCCCCCCTCCTTTTTTTCTTTACGTCTGACGTAATGTTGCAGCGTAATGTATAAGCGTAAATTTCCATGTTAGTAGCCACGCTTGCTTCAAAAACGACTTTGTGAACACTTCGGACGAGTGTTGTACAGGATGGCTGGTCCGTTTTGACCAATTAGGGACAGGTCATGTGCCTTCGTTTGGTTTGATGAGAAATTTCAAGCTGTATCACTTGTACCACGCGGCGAACTGGCGAAAAGCTGCTGCTCGATGTGAACGCTTGCATTTTTCAAAAATGTTCATCTGCGCAAATGTCTCGTCGCTCTTATCCGGCTTGAATATGGGGTCGAAGCCGAAGCCTATTTTGTTTTCATCACTTTGTTTACGAACTATTTTTCCGGAGACCGAGCCTTCAAAACAAATTGGCGATTTTAGCTGAGACGAAAAGTATGCAATAACCGATCTGAAAGTGGCTTTTCTGTCATCCACCTTCTCCATAAGCCTAAGTAAGCCCTCGTTGCCTATTGTTCGATACGCGTAAGCGGCGTAGGGACCCGGAAAACCATTGAGGGCATCTACGAACAACCCGGCATCTTCAACCACCATTGGCAACCTGTATTTTTCAAAAGCCTCCACAACGCTGGCTTGTGCAATTTCCTCTAAACTGTCGCTCTGGATTTCTAGGGACTTGACTCTGAGCATTCCAACTGCAATGTTGTTCTCTGCCAAGACCGTTCTCGCTTCGTTGAACTTGTTGACATTATTTGTTGCGAAGAAAACGAAGTGACCTTTCAGTTGAAAACTCATTTTGCTTCACGTTTTCTATTCGCATTTTCAGCTGAAACACTGAGACATTTTTCCCTTTGTTTCTGTTTGATCATTCTTTTTCCTTCCTTTCTGCGACGTAGCGCCCTCTTTTTTCTATTTCTTTGATCTTTTCTAAAACGTTTTCTGATGTTTCGGGACCTAAAACTGTTGAATACCCCATGATTGCAGACTCGAAACATTCGTCGGCAAACTTGTAATGGGTGCTTTGAAGCGCTCTCTTCATCAGATGCAGATCAACTCCTCTGGCTTCAAGTTCTTTGGTTTTGTCGCCGAGCCCGAAATCTAGGAAGAAGATTTTTCCCTCTGAGCGTAGGATGAGGTTTGATGTTGTTAGGTCACCGTGAACTATTCCATATTCATGAAGTCTACCTATCAGTTCGCCAATTCTAAAGCACAGACTTTGTCTCTGACTCTTGGAAACTTCGTTCAGCATTTGCTTGACCTGCTTCCCTTCTATGTACTCCATTACTATGGTCTTGCTCTTGTGATCAACCAAGAAGATTATCGGTGTGGGCACGCCGGCTCTTTTGGCTTCATGCATCAGTTGAGGTTCATGAATCGTTCGGTAAACGCGGATTTGTTCATCCAACATTTTGGGTCGATACTCTTTTGGCAGACGCTTCTTCAGAACCGCTTTTCTTCCATGCCAATCCACGAGATAAAGATTGGCTTCGGCTCCCTTTTTCATCAGCACTGGCCGCTTCATTGCATCCAAGGAATTTCAACCTCCTCAAGCCGCCACCTCAGCCGCACCTGACTTTTTTCAATCGCAGTCACCGTGCCGTGCATGTACGCCAGAACGCCTGTCCACGCAACCATAGCTCCGTTGTCAATCGCAAATCGAGTCGGAACAACGTCGAATCGGGCGTCGTGTTCTCTTGCTACAGACTCAATCATGTTTTGCAGTCTTTTGTTAGCCGCAACACCGCCTGTAAGTAAAACCTCTTCTCTTCCCGTGTGTGCCAAGGCCCTCTCTGTCACCTCCGTAACCATCGAAAACGCTGTCTCTTGAAGACTGTAGCAAAGATCTTCAAGCCTGCACCCTCCTTTCCTAGAGAAAGCAACCGCGGCAGTAAGCAAGCCGCTAAGAGACACATCCATGCCTTTAACAGTGTAGGGCATCTTGATCAACTGTCTCCCGCCATGCGCAAGCTTTTCAACAACGGCCCCGAACGGCAGACCTAGCTTTTGATGCAGCCCAGCTTCCCTTGCAAAAACGTCCAAGCAGTTTCCCAAAGCAATGTCCAGCGTCTCGCCGAAGATTCGGTACCGTCCGGCATCGAAAGCCGCAACGAGGGTGTTACCCCCCGAAACATAGAGCGTCAAAGGATTCTTGGTTCCAGTTGACAGTTTTCCTATCTCAATGTGCGCCACACAATGATTAATTCCCACGAGCGGAATCTTCAAATAAGAAGCCAACGCACGAGCCACCGTTGCTCCGGTACGAAGGCATGGACCCAGCCCCGGGCCTTGCGAAAACGCGATTACAGACAGGTTCTGCGGCTTCACTCCAGATTCTTTAAAAGCACCGCCCAAAACCTTGCTTGCCACTTCAGCATGATGCCTCGCAGCCTCCCGCGGATGTATACCACCCTCCGCCGGAACATACGCGTCTATTACATTCGCCAATATCTTCCCGTTGAATGTTGATATTCCAACACTGAAATCATCGGCTGAGGATTCTATTCCCAAGCTGTAATGCTCTTTTGCCCTCTTATTCGTCATTTTTCTCGTCCTTGAACATGCGATTTTTCGAATCTAAGCATACATCTTTTTATTTAAAAACAACACATATTAAAGTGGATTGGAACGGATCGAGATGCCGAAACGCAATGACTTGGAACAGAAGGCTTTACAATTCATAGTGAACACTGGTTTCAACGGCGTTCTTCAATCAGACCTGTGGCATGAACTCGGAGCAACAAGCCGAGAAGGCTCTAGGATATCGTTGAAGCTGGAGATTAAGGGGCTCATCCGTCGAGAGAAAGAGCTTCGAGAAGGAAGATGGACCTTCAGACTTTTCCCGAAGAGGTTGCCAGCCTCAATCGATTCCATAGCGGACTGTCCATGCTTAATGTGTCCAGATAACCCAAGATGCGACCCATCAAGCGCAACTTCACCCCAAACCTGCGATCGCCTCACGGACTGGCTCCTCAACATATCTGGAACCGCCCAGCAAGGCACGATGGGTGACAGTTAATCTCGCCAAAAGCGTGGATCCAAGACAGGAAAAGAGACTATTATTACCAAAAGGCAAAACAAGAGAAATACCGTTCCAGAGCCTCGTACAAGTTGTTTCAAGCAATCCAAAAATACCATTTTATAGAATTCGGCGATGTCGTCGTTGACTTAGGCGCGGCGCCTGGAGGATGGATTCAGGCGGCGAGAAAAACGGCTGGAAAAAGAGGTTTCGTCTTGGGCGTCGATTTGAAGCACATCGAACCTTTTCCTCAGGATTATGTTAGGACAATAATCTGTGACATTACGGAACAGGATGCTGCTCAGCAAATTTCACAGATGCTTCCTAGAAAAGCTGATGTGGTGATTTCGGACGCTTCTCCCAACATCTCGGGAATATGGGACGTTGACCATGCTCGCCAAATAGATATGGCACAGCATGCGCTACTAATAGCATTAGAGACGCTCAGACCTGGAGGTAACTTCTTCGTGAAGGTCTTTCAAGGTGACATGCTTGACGAGTACACGCATGAGGTGAAGCAGCACTTTGAAACTGTGCTGGTGATAAAACCAAAAGCAAGCAGGGCTAAGAGCTCGGAGATGTTCATCCTAGGACGATGCTTGATAGAGGCCGCTTAAGCAGCAAACATAAATCCTATCAGTTAATTTATGTAGACTCGGTGAAAGCCTGAGAATCATCGCGGCGGACTCGTCTGCAGCCGTTTTGAACGAGAAATTCGAGCCCTTGTCAATTGTCGCCGCAGCGTCAGTCTTGGTCGTTCCGCCCTACCGAGAAGCAAGCACCTTCTTGGCAGAGCCGATTTTCGTAAACGCAGCCAACGGAAGCGAAGTGGTCGTTCACGAGGCAGAGCTATGCAGGGAACTCATTGGAAAAGCGAAGGCAGACGTGGTGCACTTAGACATGTCTCTTGGATCTACCCCACTGGAACAGCTCTCACCGATTCAATTCACTAACATGAGAATATCCTCCAAGGCAAGGCAACACCTTCTGAAAATCTTGCCAAGGATAAGAAAGATTGCGAATGAGATAACGCTGAAGTATCAGGCGGAAGTGTTGGCCATAGGCAAGGAAAGCATGCCCGTGAGGGTTGCCGAGTTGACGGCAGGAGCGCACGCAATACTGTACGTGTCTGAAAAGGCCGTCGCAGAAGGGAAGCCGGTCCTACTGGGTCTGCCGTCCAGATGCCAACCCCGCTTCACCGAAGGCGCAGTGAGCCTCTACTCACTTATGGCCGCAGAACACGACGTGAGAGGCGTCGCAGAAGACCCAATGAAAACCCTAGACAAGGTTAATATCGCGGAGATGTTAAACCCAATTGCAAGAGGCTTTCGAGCCTTAAGAATAATGCCTAAAAACTGAACGAGGATGTTGGGCCATGAGTCTAGAATTGTGGAAAGGCGCCTCCCCGAGAGGCAGAAGGATCATAATCATCGTGGCGTTTTTCCTGTTCGCAATATTGGTGACCATAATCGGCCTTCTAGCCCCCCTGAGCCCTCAACAGATCACAAGCGAGAACAACGAATTGAACAGTACACAACAGAATGTACAGAGCATGGATTTGGCTCATCGAACTGCCGCAATCTTCCAAAACAACTTTGAGATATGTCTCCTGATGTTTGTGCCTTTCCTAGGAATCTTCATAGGAACATTTGCACTATTCAACACAGGCAGTGTACTCCAAGCGCAGACGATAACCCTTAACGCGAGCAACGGTACGCACATTCCTCCGATTCTAGTCCTCGCGGTCCTGTTTGTTTTTCCATTCACATGGCTAGAATTCATATCGTACTCCACAGCTCTCTCAGAGGGCTTTTGGCTCATCAGACGCGGCTTACAGGGCGAATTGAAACGAGAAATCAAGAATCTTGCAAAACTCATCCTCATTACCGCAGCCTTGCTTGCCGCAGGGGCCTTAATAGAAGCAGCGCTCATCTGAACTCTCAGCGTTGTGGATTCGCAGAAAGAACGCTACAGGTCCTCCGTCGCATTCACAGGACCTGAATTAGTCTCTTGCAATTTTCAGGTTTATATCTAAAGCTCTAGGGCTCTCTGTTATTTCTCCCAAGCTTACAATATCAACTTTTGTTGAGGCATAGGCAAGAACGTTCTCGGCGGTGATTCCGCCGCTGGCTTCGATCAACGCTTTTCCGAGAAAACCAGCTTTCTCCAGAAGCCTGATTGCCATCTGCACTTGCTTTGGAGAAAAATTGTCCAGCATGATTGTGTCGGCTCCTGCCTCTGCGGCTTCCACGGCGACAGCGGCGCTAGTCACTTCAACCTCTATTTTCTTGCTGAACGAAGCTTTCTCCTTAGCGGTTCTGACGGCCTCTCGCAAGCTTCCGGCCATAGCGATGTGATTGTCTTTTATCAACACCATGTCGTCGAGATGAAGTCTATGCGTGTCGCCTCCGCCCAAGAGAACTGCTTTCTTATCAAAATAAAGAAGTCCCGGTGCCGATTTCCGTGTACACGCAATTCTCGTTTTAAGCCCCGCCTTCAGGATTTTCTTCACCAGCTTTCTCGTTGCAGTTGCTATGCCGCTCATACGCGAGAGAAGGTTGAGCAGGGTCCGTTCTACCGAAAGGATTGTTCTCGCATCACCAGATATCCTCATTATGACCTGATTAGCCTCCACTTCGTCCCCGTCCCCGAACAAAGCTTGAGTCTTGAGTCCTAAACTCTCGAGAAGAACTATGGATTCTTCAATTCCCGCGACGATCCCTGACTCCTTAAACCTCACCTCGGCCCTTCCAGTTGCACCGGCCGGAACTGTCAGCGCCGTGGTTATGTCTCCTTCACCTACGTCTTCGGCCAACATGTTCCGAAGCCTATCTTCCAAGATTTTGCGGGGCAAGAACATGCCCGTATTTCTTAATCTTCTAACCTAAAACACTTGTCTATTTTAGGCCATGTTAATCATTGCCTTGACAGCCTTTCAAGAGGCGCTCGATTATATGTTGAAACTTGTTGAATAAACCAAATCTTGGGATTCACAAAATTATCAACCACCAGCGATGAGATTCTCGAGTTTGAAACGTTTACCCTTGGTTTAAAGTGATGTATCGCTCTCATTTCTCATTTTATTTTATATGATTGTTAACGGAGGGACGATGGAATTGGTTAGTACTGGGTAAATAGATTTTCAGCGTGCTACTTTCCGCTGAGCACCTTACGTTTTATGATGCCTCCAGGGGTCTCTTCCTCGAAAACTATGGCTTGGAACTTGTATACTTTCGTGCCCTGCCGAAGCCAATAGTCAGAGAGCAAACCCGCTTTGTTGCAACATTGACACAAGAATTCCTGTGCGTTCCAACCCCACTCTACCGGCACCTGGGGGAGCAGCAGTCCCTTGTACATGCCTCTCTCAACGATGAGCCCGTCCTCTCCCACCTTGATTTCGGTGCAGTATTCTTTTGGATTCTTCGCTTTTATCAGACTCGGAGGAGTGAGAACGCTCACTTCGAAGACTACGTGTTCAAGTTCGCCTAAAGACAGGGGAGGAAAACGTGGGTCTTGGGTCGCAGCGTTTATTGCTGAGTCAATTACTGCTCGCGCCAGAGGTAAAGTGGGGTAAGGAAAACCAATGCATCCTCTCAGTTCCTTTTCTCCGTTTGAAATGCTGTTTATCGTGACGAAAACGCCGCTTGGCTGCAGAAGCTTTTCAGACAGACCCTCTGGAGCGTCTATGCATTTTCTTGTTTTTAAGTAGTGCCCGACGGCTTTGCGGGCGAGTTGGATAAGTAAGGTTCCTTCTTCTGAGTCTAGTTGAAATGGCAATCCTGTCTCCTCCATTGATAGCACACGCTGATGTGCACGTTTGAGTGTTTAAGGGTTTAAGAATTGGGCTAAAACTTTGTTGATTCTTCTTGTATTCCGTCTCTTGTGATTATGAAAAAATCTGTTCCGTCGCCGCTCATGATGTCCCTGCTTATGGCGCTTTTCATAGCTTTGACAACGAGCTCTTTTGCCTCTTGAGCGGTCATGTTGTCTTTGTATCCTTCTTCTATAACTCCCATGGCGAGCTCTGTTCCAGAGCCTACGACAGTATACTTGTCAGGCAGCACTGACCCTAGTGGATCGAGCGAGTAGAGCGATGGTCCTTCATCGTCTATTCCACCAACTATCGTCTGAGTGATTAGCGGCCCCAGGCGGCGGTTGAAGAGCACGTTTGACATCAGCTTCGCCGTCGACCTCACCGAGATAGGTCTACCAGCGTCGAGAACAAACAGGTTCACGTAGGCTTCCACTTCCCTAACCAGAACCTGCATGTCTGAAATCAGTCCGGCGCAGGCTGCACCGATCAGGTCAGTTATTTTGAATACTTTCTTGCCGGTCTTGCTGACGACGAGGTAGCCGTACGAGACACGTTTCTCAGATGCCAAGATGACGCCATCCTTGAACGTTACTCCAATGGTCGTTGCTCCCGGAATGAACATGTAACCGTCCTGTTGCGATTGTTTCTCCACGTCTGACACCTTTCTCGCTTTTATACACGGACAACCTATTAAACTTGATGTCCCAAGATATCTGGACGGAGCGAAATCGAATGGTGGATGTTTATGCGCGAAAAGTTGGAGACATGTGGTTCGGTGTAGCGTTCGAGGGTGAGCGGATCTATGCCACAGGATTTGGCTCAAACAAGGAAAGTGTTCTTCAAAGCCTACGCGCAAGTGTTCCGCCGAATGCTCCATTTCAGTTTTCGAAGGAACCCTCAGCGTTTGTCGATCACGTCATTACCGTTTTGAAAGATGTCTACGATGGGAAAGACGTTTCACAGAATTTTGTCTTCGAAACGAAGCATTTGTCTAGCTTCGCCAAAGGCGTAATCGAAACCGCCTGTCTGATCCCTCCGGGCTACGTTGCTTCTTATGGAGGAGTAGCTCATGCTGCAGGCGGAAGCCCCAGGGCCGTTGGACGCGTAATGGCAATAAACCCTTTTGCGCCACTTTGTCCGTGTCACAGAGTTGTCGCATCGGATTTCAGCCTGTGCGGCTACGGCGGAGGCTTAGATGTGAAACTGGCCTTTTTAAAGCGGGAAAAAAGAGGTCATGCTTCAAAGAAAATGGTCGACGCGAGAAGCGGAAAGCTCGAATTGTTTCCAGTTGAGTTTGTTCTGGATAGAGCAGAGAAGAGTGAGTGTTGATTGTCTTGAACTAGGGACGCAGATGGCGGCGTTTGATGGTTAAACGTGGATTGTACGTAGGAAGGTTTCAGCCGTTTCATTTGGGTCACCTGAGCGCGGTGAAGAGCGTTCTGAAGGACGTGGACGAACTCGTCATAGTCATCGGCAGCGCGCAGTACAGTCATACCACGGCTAATCCTTTCACTGCAGGCGAAAGGTTAATGATGATCCGTATGGCACTGGACGAGGCGAGTTTGGATTACAGTCGAATCTGGATCGTGCCTGTGCCCGACGTACACCTACACATGCTCTGGGTTGCCGCACTAGAAGGATACACGCCAAAGTTTGAAATCGTGTACTCCAATGAACCTTTAACGCAAAGGCTTTTTACGGAGGCCGGGTACAAAGTCAAGCAAATTCACTTCTTCGAGAGAAAAATCTATTCTTCAACAGACATCAGGACAAAGATGATAAAGAACGAAGAATGGAAGAAGCTCGTTCCCAAGAGCGTCGCGGCCTTCATAACAGAGATAGACGGAGTGAACAGACTCACTGACCTGACAAAGAGTGATAAAGTTTAACACTTCCGTGCACATTGACACCAATAACAGCAGACGCGTAGTTGATCGCGCCATTGAAAACAATCACAAAAGACCTTCAAAGAAGACTGCTAACGAACCATATTCGAATGAGGCTTGCTTTTTCGGCCTAGCCAATCACAACTTTGTCATCGATCTGAGTTTTGAAAGTCTTAGCAGCGTTGCCTTGATTCATGGAGATTTCGAGGAAATTGTGGCTCCCGATGATTGCCAATGGCCGCCCCTTTTCGACATCACCATAGGCGATGCAAAGCGTCAACCTTAGCTTGGCGCCACCAACCTTGACATTCAGTTTGTCCTTGATTTTCGTTGTCTCTAGCTCTTTTTCAGTGAAATTTGTAATTATATTTCCGAAATCATCTATGTAAATGACCTGACCTTCCAGCCCGCTTTTTCTCTTAGTAATCTTCGCAAACTTCGGCAATACCATTTGTTGAATCTTCGGCCCAAATTCAGCCGGACATACGCCCTTTGCTAAATAAGCAGCTGCTGGCGCGAATATGTCTCTTCCATGAAAGGTGCTGGAGACTCTTGACAACATGAATTCACTATTGGTTATGCCGTAGATACGCATCTTGTCGCCAATGTCTTTCAAGGCTAGGCCTAATACGCCATTATCGGGCCCAACAAAGAAGCATTTGTTCGTCTGCACGATTATAGGTCGCCTTTTCGTTCCGACGCCAGGATCCACAATTACCACGTGAACCGTACCGTCTGGGAATTGAGGAGATGCAGAGGCCAATATATATGCACCCATTCTCACATTAAACTTCTCAATTTGGTGAGTTATGTCAACGACCCTTGCGTTAGGGATTATTTTCAGAATCACTGCTTTCATTTCCGCTGCATACGAGTCTCTCAATCCAAAATCCGTCGTCAGAGTGACTAATGGACAATCCATGCTACTCTTTCTGTGAACAGCACATTAATTAGATTTGCACGAATAATGGGCCGCCTGCGCTACGACACTTCGTGGGAGAAGACTTTGACCGTTTCATAAACTGATGTTGCTGCGGCGACGCCAATTACAACTAATGAGAATATGTAGTCTCTTGTTATTATGGGTGGTCTGAGAAAAACTGCGAGCATAATCAGGGAGGTTATGAGGAATATCATGTAAAAGAAATTCCTCGGTATCAGTATTCTCCTGAAACGGATGAGGTTTTCGAGGATTACTCTGTCCGCAATGTATCCGTTCGATTCTTTCTTGATGAGTCCCGCTTCCTCAAGCTTGTTCATGTGATAAAGTGCAAGCGTGGGACTGCTCAGGTTCAGTGCCCTCTGAACCTCACGAATCCCGACTGGTTTTTCACTCCTAAGAACGAACTTGTAAACTTTTAATGTGAGCCCTCTGAGAACTTCTTTCTGTTCACCCACGAATTTCCAGTCTCCATATAAAAAGAGCTGCTTCTTTTTATTTGGTTATTGCTGTTCAAATCGCTTGTACACCTGTGCAAAAACGTAGAGTTAAATGATTCATTGATAATTCAATATATGGTGGCGTGAGTGGACGTAAAGAAAGAACTATTGCTGACGTCGCTGCTTGCCATAACTCTTGCTGTAGGCCTCGGAGCGTTGAGTTTCGGCCTTTTTTCCGAGACCTCTCCTAACGTTCAAATCGACGTTTCTGCCGAGAAAAACGGGGCGCCCAGCCTCTCCTTTCTCCCTTCAGACCAAGTCCTTATAGAGGCGCACGTATCGAGCAATAACGCCTCGGTAGTTGGCATCCCAGTTGATTTCGACGTTGAATCGCCGAACGGCACTGACTTTCTCGTTCAGTCAGCCCGTACTAATAGCCTTGGATTAGCGAATGTCACCTTCCAGATACCTTGGCCCGCAGATTGGCCTTCAATTCTCCCCTCAGAAACCTTGTGGGAACTAGGTATGTGGCAAACAAATGCGACGACTAAAATTTATGGACAAACACTCTACGCCACGACAAACTTTACCTGCGAAACTCTGACGCCGACAATAGACATTTACACTGAAGAAGGCGGACGTGGACCGAACGTTCCGGGCGGGAATTTTACCACTGAAGAAACAGTGTTAGTTTACGCCGAAATTCGGGATGAGGTGAATCACACAGTCCCTGGACAGCTTGTAGGTTTTGAGAGCCTAAAATATGAAGCAGTTGACTCCTTTCCCACTATTAGTTCCAACACGACGGACGCCTCCGGAATTGCGACCTTTAGCGTGCGTTACCCGAACAATCTGAATGCCACAACTGAGTATGAAGACATTGCGACTGCCGGCTATTCGTCTCCCATTACCAAGTACACGATATTGACGGACAGCATGATAATAATCGTGCAACCCAGCGGCTGAGTCGATGGAACAAGAGCGGCTCCGTGTCAAGGAGTTTCAACTCTTGAGCGTGTTCATGAAGATACACTCTTTGAACGGCATCATCATCTCTTCTGAAACATGAACGGCATCGTCGAAATCCACAGGAGCATCTTTGATGAGAACAACAGGAGTCTTCTCTGCAGCCTCGCCCATCAGTAAATGAGCTGCAGAAGCCAAATCATCCGCGACCGCATGCCTTGTAATGAGTATAATCCTTCCGTACAAGTCTTTTCTGCCTCTCCACTCCCTTATCGGGTTGAAGCCTGCAACCCCTAAAGCCAATCCAACCGTGCCTATCCGAAGTGGAATCAATCCACTATCAACAATAATCACAGCGATCTGCTTACCTGTTCTGCGGTTGATTTCGTCTCTGAAAAATCTCAACCATTCAGCAAGGTTCTCAGGCCACAATACGGCCGAACCGGCAGGAGCGTTCTTGTTGTCTATGCCGGCATTTGGCGTGATAACACTGTCTTTTAGAGTTAGAACCGCCTTTTCGACACCGCCGTAGACTTCTCCAGCTTCACGAAGAATAAGCTCTGCAAATTCGGGCTCTAGAGAGTATTCTTTTGCCATTCGTCTCGCCTTTTCTGAAGGCTTGACGTCGCTCAGTTTCACAACACGATTTTGAGCGTAGGCCACGATTTTTGAAGCCAACGCCAGCACGTCATTGTTTTCAACATCAAGGTGCTGTCTTCTCAAAGCTTCATGAACTAATTCAGCCAAATCATCGCCAGGTTTCACCATGCGCGTCCTGACGGGATATAGGCGCATGCGCTTTCATCCTCCATGCACAATTGGGACGAAAACCATTTCGTCCCCATCTTTAATTGCCGTTTCGAACCGGTCCAAGACACTCATCTCTTGTCCATTCACGATTATAAGCAGGTTTGTTTTCGGGTTTTCAGATTCTGGATCGATCAAAGCTAACTCAAGTTTAGGCAGTTCTTCGGCAATCATCTTGATGACGTCTCTGATCCGACAAGGTCTTCCAAGCCTGAGTTCGAGCGTGCCTTTGCCAGAAAGACTGTGGAAAGAACCGATGAACCTAACGCTTACAGTCATTCTATGCCTCTTCTAAATCACAAAACCACTATCACAGACACATCGTTCACGTTTGTACCCGTAGGCCCTGTGAAGATAAGGTCACCGAGTTTTGAAAAGAAGTGATACGAATCATTTTCCATAAGAAATTTTTCAGGAACCAAACCCATTTCTAGAGCCCTTATTACCGTTTTCCCATCGATAACCGCCCCTGCCGCATCCGTCGGTCCGTCTACACCGTCCGTGCTAAGAGAAGCCAGAGCTATTCCCTCGGACCCTTTGAATCGTGAGGCGGCGGCTAATGCCAGCTCTTGGTTTCTTCCGCCCAGCCCCTTTCCTGTCACGGTCACTGTCGTCTCTCCGCCTGCAACTATACCCGCAGGCTTTGGAGCAGGATTGGCAGAAACTGAAACTTCCGAGGCTATGGATGCTAGCATGGTACCTATGTGTCGAGCTTCTCCTTCCAATGTTGCCGTCAACAAGAGCGTATTGAGCCCATCAGTTTTCAGCTTTTCACAGGCCGCCAAGCTTGAAAATCTGTTGTTTCCGATCACGACATTGTGGACCTTTCTGAATGCCCTGTCTCCTTCCTTGGGAGTTTCCGGGATAAGCCCTCTCTTTCCTTCTAACAACACTTTTCTTATCGACTCTGGAGCTGTAGCCCATAGACTGTACTTCTTCAATACAGCGATGGCCTCGTTGAACGTTGTTGAGTCTGGGACTGTTGGGCCAGAAGCAATAAACTCTAGAGGATCACCGACAACGTCAGAGAGGATGAGATTCAGAATCGTCGCGGGATAAGCCTTTTTCGCCAGCCAGCCGCCCTTGAAGTCTGAAATGTGTTTTCGAACCGTGTTCACCTCGTTTATGGTTGCCCCCGACTTCAGCAAAGCCTGCGTCATCTCCCTCTTATCCGCAAGTGAAATCTTTCCGCGTGGGAGAGGCATCAAGCTTGAGCCGCCTCCGGAAATCAAGCATATAATCAAATCGTTGCCTTCTGCTTGTTCCACTATCTCCAGCATGCGGCGGGTTCCTTCAACTCCCGCCTCGTCCGGAACCGGATGGTTAGCTTCGTGGAGCTCGATTCTGCATGTCCTGCTTGTGCTGCCGTGAAGAACGTTAACTATCCCACCTGTTACTCGGTCCCCCAGTATCTGTTCAACAGCTTCAGCCATTGATCCGCTTGCTTTGCCACCACCCACAACGTAAACTCTCTTCAGTTTCTCAAGATTGAAAGAGAGCTTATCAACACTCAGAGTCGAGTCGTGAAGAAGAAGATTTGATTTCAGCAACTGCTTTGGGTCGACTGCTTCTAAGGCAGTTTCAAGACTCGTTAGAGCTAACTTTCTTGCTTCTCGGTCGAGCTTGGTCTCCCCGTTCTCAACCATCTGCGTCTTGTTCCTAATCGCGATCATCAATGTAGCCCGATACGCTTTTTCAATAGTTAGTGCGTAAGTGTAATAAGCCAACGCTAATAAAATATTCCGTAAATCAATGTCTGGTGAATTGCATGCCAAAACTAAGGATTTATGTCACGAGGCAAATGCCTGAGAGAGGTTTGATGATAATAAGGAAATACTTCGACACTGAAGTCTGGCCAGAGTATGCCCCGCCCCCTAAGAAGACGATAATAGAAAAGGCCAAGAACGTGGACGCTCTTGCCACACTTTTGTCCGACAAGATAGACGCTGAAGTCTTTGACGCCGCGCCGAAATTGAAGATTGTCTCACAGATGGCAGTAGGTTTTGACAACATCGACCTGAATGAAGCCACTAAGAGAGGCATCTACGTCACGAACACGCCTGAAGTGCTGACCGATACCACCGCGGACTTTGCATGGGCTTTACTTATGGCTGTCGCGAGAAGAGTCGTTGAGGCAGACAAGTATGTTCGCACGGGTCAATGGAAGGTCGGCTGGCATCCTGATATGATGACGGGCCGGGATGTTCACGGCGCAACTATAGGCATCGTGGGCGCTGGCAGAATAGGCTATGCGATGGCGAAGAGAGCAAAAGGATTCGACATGAAAATTCTTTTCTACGACGTCATCCCACGACCCGAGATGGAGAAAGACTTTGGTGCAAAACGCATGGATCTTGAGGCACTTCTGAAGGAAGCGGACTTCGTCACCATACACGTTCCGCTTATGAAAGAAACGCAACACTTAATGAACGAACAAAGATTTAGAGTTATGAAAAAAACGGCCTACTTGATAAACAATTCACGAGGCCCAGTTGTCGACGAGAAGGCCTTGTACAAGGCATTGAAAGAGGGCTGGATCGCGGGCGCAGGAATCGACGTTTTCGAACAAGAACCAGCAACATTGGACAATCCATTGCTCAAGCTTGACAACGTTGTTCTCGCTCCGCACATTTCAAGCGCCAGCCTCGAGACCCGCGCGAAAATGGCCGAAATGGTGGCAGACAACCTCGTCTCGTTCTTTGAAGGAAAGAAACCTCCGAACCTCGTTAACCAAGATGTTATGAAAGTGCGTCCGCTGTCAAAGCAAATTTAAACGTGAAATCATAGACTTAGCCGCAAATAGTTAAATACCACTTTTCTTTTAACCTTCAATTTCCTTTCAAAACAAGGTGACCAATGTGGATACTATCTTCGCAGATAGAATGAAAACTCTTGGAACCGAAACAGCTTTCGAAGTGCTCGCAAAGGCAAAGGCACTCGAGAGGCAAGGAAAAGACATTGTGCATTTAGAGATAGGCGAACCCGACTTTGACACGCCTAAGAACATAAAAGATGCCGCAATTAAAGCGTTGAATTCAGGCTACACGCATTACACTCCATCCGCAGGCATGCCGGAACTGAGACAGGCTATAGCGGACTACATTTCGAAAACCAGAAAACTGGACGTGAAACCGGAAGAAGTGGTCGTCACACCTGGCGGAAAGCCGATAATGTTCTTCAGCATCTTAGCGTTGGTGAATCCTGGGGACGAAGTCATGTACCCAAACCCGGGATTTCCAATATACGAGTCAATGATAAACTTTGTCGGCGCTAAGCCCGTCCCGATACAACTCAAAGAGCAGAACGAGTTCGGCCTTGACACTGAATACGTCAAGAAGATGATAACGAAGAAGACCAGGATGATAATTCTCAACTCTCCAGAAAACCCGACAGGCGGAGTTGTAACACGAGAACAACTCAAAGTAGTGGCTGACAGCATATCTGGCAGAAACGACGTGTTTGTGCTCTCAGACGAAATCTACAGCAGAATAATCTATGAAGGCAAGCACGAAAGCATAACGCAATTCTCTGGAATGAAGGATAAGACAATCCTGTTGGACGGTTTTTCCAAAACGTATGCAATGACCGGCTGGAGACTCGGCTATGGAGTTATGAGAAAGGACATAGCAGAAAAAGTTGCGCAACTAATGACAAACTCGAACTCCTGCACTTGCGCTTTTACTCAGTTGGCTGGGGTTGAAGCCTTAACAGGACCACAGAAAGAGCCAGAAAGAATGGATGAGGAATTCCGAAAGAGAAGAGAAGTCATAGTTCCAGGCTTGAACAACATCGAAGGCATAACATGCAAAAAGCCCCACGGAGCTTTCTACGTTTTTCCGAACATTACGGGAACAGGCATGGACTCTCGCACGCTACAAGATCATCTGCTCAACAACGCTGGCGTAGCAGCTCTAGCAGGCACATCCTTCGGAAAATACGGTGAAGGCTACCTGCGCCTGTCGTTCGCCAACTCAATCGAAAACATAAAGAAAGCACTAGAGCGTATAGCAAAGGCCGTTAAAAAGAAATAAGTCGGTCTACTCTTCCACTTTTTCTTCGGTCAAAGTCTCAACAATATCTGAGGCCAAACGCACCAGATCGTCGGCCTGTTTCATAGCTTTCTCACCATCGACCTCTTCAATCTGAGTCAACTGCTGAAACATCGCCTCAATTTCAACAAGAAACTTCAGAATGGGATCCGTAATCGGTCCCTGCGTCTTCTCAGCCGTTTCCCTCACAACTATCTCAACGAAGGCTGGCTCTCCAAGGCTGTAGTAGATGGCGTTCCTAGCTTTTCTGATAGCCTCTAGAACCAAACTTGGAGCCATATAGGGCATCTTTCTTGCAGCCTGAAGCTCCGCTTTTGCTTCGCGCAAGTATCGCAACGCCCAACTTCTTCTATAATCATCCATCATTACAGCTCGACCCTCATTCTGTTGAAAGAGCCGACTTCAACCGAGGTTACGCGCCCGCTGGCGCTCCTTCAGCCGATTCCTCGTCTTCCAACTCCACTTCCTCGGAGGTCTCCTCTCGCAGTTGTCTTTGTTCCGTCGCCACAAATCGAGTTATGTAGCCCGCTATCTGGTTCAGAACCTTGGGAGTCCCTCCCTGCACTAGAGTCCTGACCAAATGTTTGTTATTCTCAAAATTATTAGAGAACCTGTCAGGAAATCGTTTTATAAGCTCCTTAGCTGTCCGTTTGATTTGCTCCGTCCGCACATTACCCAAACTTCACGATCCTCCGAATGTCCTTGACTTTCTGCCCGCTCCGAAGCATGTTAACTCCAGTTTGGACTGTCATAAACTAAGCATACTAATTTAAGCTTACCCCACGGCACTTGCTAATTACCTATCCAAGATACATCGAACCATGCCAATCGCTCACGGATGGATCCTTTATCTTTTACGCGGAAAGCAGACAATTTTCAAATCAAGCAAGTTCATCTTCATAGAAAGGGCTCAACGTCGAAGAAATTTTGGAAATTATTAAGTATCTGCCCCGCAACTTCTTCTACGCTTATTTTCTTGACCTCCGCGAAGGCCGCAATAACGGCGGGAATAAAAGAGGGCGTCGTTCTCTTTCCTTCAAAAGGTTTCTTGAAAAAACGAACGGGGCCATCAGTCTCTGTTAACAGGTTGGTCAAGGGCACCTTTTTGACCACTTCACGTATTCCATTTGAATATAGTGTCGCAGGCCCCTCAGTGATATAATAATCTCTTTCGACGGCTTTATCGAGCGCGCTGATTGGGTTACTGAACCAGTGCAGCAACACCTTCCTGAGCTTGTAGGAAGGAAGCATGTCAACGACCTGCACAGTCGCGCCCCGCGAATGAATAATAGTTGGCAAACTAAGCTTTTCAGCTAAACGCAGGGTTCCTTGACAGGTCTTCAGATCCATGGAGTTTGAAACCAGAGCTACCACGCCTGAGTTTTTTGCTTCAGCCAAAACTTCATCCACAACTCCAGCATACTCCTCGTCTGAGAGATGAATGTGCGCGTCAACAAACTTCATTGCCATCACGTTAGGCAACACTCATGCAACATCTGCTTTAATAAATTCCCTTGGTAACGAGCTTTTGAAAAATTTTTTCATTCATATTGCTTCTAGTTACCTTCCAAAACAGGCTCCCCTCAGTTGAGCCCAAATAGTATGTTATTTGTTTAGAGTCTTCAGTATTCTGAACCCTGACCCACTGCTTCAGTGACATAAAGTCAGAACCGATAAGCGTAAATATGCCTTGAAATAGTAAAAGAGGCTACTGAGGACTCTTTATGGTAGATTTAGAGTTGGCCGTAGCTCCGATGCATAGACTGTGCAAAAAGGCTGGAGCTGACAGAGTTAGCGAGGCAGCAGCGAAAGAGCTAGCAAAAGCCTTAGAGGAAATTGGGGTAAAAATCGCCAAGGAAGCTCTGGACTTCGCAATGCATGCTGGAAGAAAAACTATAAAATCTGAAGATATTGAAATCGCAGCCAGAAAAGTCATGGGCAAATAAACTCTTTTTCCCAGTTTCTCCTTTCTTTTTATTGAAATGGCGCAGACCGATACAATCGAATACCTGCATTAATGTGAAAACGCTTAAGAACTTCGAACAGACTTCAATATTTGAAGTTGGTAAACATGGGTGGAAAGAAGAAGCTTAACCTGAAGCAAATGGAACGAATGCAAGACAAGAAGGATGAGGAAGACAAAGAAAAGAAGAAGAAAGAGAAAGGTGGAGCTCCGAAAGAAAAGAGGGCTTCGGCAGTGGTTCCGCCTGACGCTAAAAACGACAAAATAATCGCAGAGCTCAAGAAGATGCATGTCCTGACACCATACGCCGTGGCAACCCGATACAATATAAGAATTAGCGCAGCCAGAGATTTCCTTGAAGAACTGAAAGAAAACGGCACGATCCAGGTCGTTTCAGGAAGCCACAACCTCAAAATATACAAGGCAGACTGAATTTTCCCACTTCAAAAATCATTCGTCTACGCAAGCGGTTCATAGATTATTAGAGGTTAGAGCCTGTTTGGATTTTCCCAGGAGAATCTACACAGATGAAGAAGTCGTCAGGGCAAGAGAACTGGTTGAGAAGGGATACAAACACATTTTGACATCAGAAGGCAGTCCAGCCTTCAAGCAGAAGGTGAGAAGAGCACTCGATCTCGTCAAAGTCGCTGGTTACTACGATTTTTTGAGAACTTACATTCGTGCAATTAAGGAGATTGACGGCTTGACCCAGCTCAGACAGGCTGAAGCTGCAATATGGGCGAACATGTACGCCGTGGAGAATCCCGTTGATGCGGCCAGTCTTTTTGTACAAAAGGCCAACAGCATGAAGGAATATCTAGAGGGCGAGCTATACTATGGCGGACCGGCGGAGAAACGTTCAGACGAAAAACGCATCGAATTTCTAAAAGTGTTAGAGGCAAAGAGTCAGGAAAAGCAGGTTAGAGAAGAGTGTGAGAGAATTCTCAAGCTGTGGCGAGAGAGTTATTGGGTGTATTAGACGCTTTCAACCCTGATTTTTGTTCCGCTCTTCACTCTCTTAAATAGCTCAAGATTCGACGTGACTTTGCCCACAATGCTCACGGGGCTGTAAGGCTGTGAGGTACCGTAGAAGATGCATATGGCGCTTCCCATCGGCCAAAACGCGATCGTGCCGGTTTCGACTGTGCCCTTGGCTTTCTCTTCTCCCATCTTAATGGGTGTTTCGAAGTACACCTCTTCTTTCCACATTGCCGCTCTACCCTCGATCGGCAATTTCCTGACTATCAGATCCACCGTTCTGGGCGCGAGAAACCGAACCAGTTCTCCTTCTGCCTCGCCCAGCCCTTCGACTATGAACTTTACTTTTACGCGAGATATCTCTGCTTGTTCTTCACTCATTTTTCTTTCCGGCTTCTTTGAATGAACTCGTCCAGAATCTGCTCAAGAGAAACTGGCCCCAAAACTTTGAGCTCATACTTTACTCTTACCGTAGGCTTGTTAATAGATATGATCCTTCTGAGGTCGATGGGCGTCCCGATGACTACGACATCGCAGGGCGTCCGATCGATTGTCTCCTTCAGCTCCTGCACCTGTTTTTCACCGTAACCCAACGCAGGAAGAACCGCCCCCAGATGCGGATACTTTCTGAACGCATCCCTTATCGACCCCACTGCGTATGGTCTCGGATCAACCAACTCGGCCGCTCCAAATCTCTTCGCGAACACGACGCCGGCCCCGAAGGACATGCCACCATGCGTCACGGTTGGTCCATCCTCAATCGCCAGAACCCTCTTTCCACGGACAGCTTCCGGATTGTCAGCGGTTATGGGTGAAGCCGCCTCCAGCACTTTAGCGTTCGGATTGACGGACTTGATGTTTTCCTTCACTTCGTGGACCTTTTGTGGATCTGCCGTGTCAACCTTGTTTATTATGATAACATCCGCCATTCGCAGGTTGGTTTCGCCAGGGTAGTATGTCAACTCGTTTCCTGCCCTGTGCGGGTCGGCCACTACGATGTTTAGATCAGGTCGGTAGAATGACATGTCGTTGTTGCCCCCGTCCCACACTATCACGTCAGCTTCGCCCTCGGCTTCTCTCAAAATCTTTTCATAGTCTACTCCTGCGTAAACGATTATTCCGTTTTCAATGTGAGGCTCATACTCTTCTCTCTCCTCAATTGTGCACTCATACTTGTCCAAATCCGCCAAAGAAGCGAAGCGCTCGCACACCTGTCTTCTCAAATTTCCGTATGGCATCGGATGCCTGACGGCTGCAACGTTCAGACCTTTATTCTTCAAGATCTTTGCAATCTGCCTTGAGGTTTGGCTCTTGCCTGATCCTGTTCTGACAGCACACACGGAGACAACGGGAACCTTCGCCTTCAGCATCGTTGTCTTGGGGCCCATCAGACGAAAATCTGCACCGTTCGCCAACACCTGAGAAGCCTTGTGCATCACGTACTCATGGGAAACGTCGCTGTAAGCGAAAACGACCTGGTCAACATCATGTTCTCTTATCAGTCTGGGAAGCTCTTCTTCTGAGCATATTGGTATTCCGTTCGGATACTTTGGGCCGGCAAGCTCAGTCGGATAGCAGCGTCCCTCAATTCCAGGTATCTGGGTGGCTGTGAAGGCTACTACGTCATAAGCGTCATTGCCTCGAAAGAACACGTTGAAGTTGTGAAAGTCCCTGCCAGCCGCACCCATTATTATAACCTTGATTTGTTCCATTGGAAAATCCTCCAACAAAACCCCAAATCTGGGGGTTCAATACTAGCGCTGGCATTCCATATAAACCTTGACGTCGCAGCACTATTCTGTCAATTGGAGGACGTTGTCGCTTATGTAGTCTATTTGTTTCGCCGTGACGCCAGGATGGACGGGCAGCGAAAACACACGTTCTGCCGCTTTTTCTGTCTCTGGAAGCCTATATCTGCCGAACTTGCGATAGTACGGCATGAGGTGTATAGGGTTCACGTAGCAGATGAACGCATCTATTCCCTTCTGTTTCAGCTTCTCAACGATAGCGTCCCTATCTTTCTCCTTTGCTTTCTTCAATTGGACAGTGTAGAGGTACCATGAGCACTTGAAGCCTTCCGGTTCGCTTGGCAGTTTAAGACCTTTTGCCTTCTCCAGATTTTCTGTCAGTCTTTTCGCGTTCTGGCGTCTTCTGGCCACGAACTTCGGCAGTTTCTTGAGCTGTTCGATGCCTATGGCGGCTGCTATTTCAGGCATGTGGTAATTATGCCCAAGCATCAGGGATTGGTACTTCTTTTTCTCTCCGTGGCTTCGAATATATCGCGGAATCTCCGCAATCTCATCGCTGTTCGTTGTTATCATGCCGCCTTCGCCCGTTGTCATGTTCTTGCTTCCGTAGAAGCTCCAGCAGGCAGCGTCAGCAAGGGTTCCTGGAGGTTTTCCCTTGTACGTTGCTCCATGCGCTTGAGCAGCATCCTCGATGATTTTAAGCCCATGCTTGTCAGCAACCTCTCTTATCGGATGCACGTCAGCAGGCATTCCGTACAGGTCAACCGGCATTATCGCTTTGGTCTTTCTCGTCACAGCCTTCCGAACTGCTTCCGGAGAAATGGTGTATGTGTCCGGGCTTATGTCAACAAAGACTGGTTTCGCTCTGTTGAACACTATGACCTCCGCTGTTGCCACAAACGTGAAGCTTGGAAGAATCACCTCGTCGCCGGTCTTCACACCTGCTGCTGTAAGAGCCGAGTGGAGAGCGGCTGTCCCGGAGTTCATGGCAATTCCATGTTTCGCCTTTACAAAACTGGCAAAGGCTTTCTCGAATTCCGTGACCTTCGGGCCTGCACCCAGGCCTGATGTCAGCACGCCGCTTTTCAAGACTTTGACGACGGCTTCGATCTCTTCCTCGCCAATCTGAGGAGCATTAATCGATATCATCACAACGCCTTCCATTAGTGTGTCAGTTCTATGTTAATAACTTCTACGTTTCCTTCCGATCCAAGTCTGTATGTTGACAGAGAAATTGGAATTTGTTGACTAAGCCTTTCACTCTATTGTGGAACCCTTGGCTTAGCGCCCGCGAATTTCGATACGTCAAAAAAGCACATTCATGACAGAAAGGATAATAGCAAACTTCAACCGCAATTTATTCATTCTAATCACGGACGTCTCCCTGATGACCAAGATTGGCGTGTACGTTTGTCACTGCGGCATCAATATTGCTGGAGTAGTTGATGTTGAAAAGGTTGCGGAGTACGCCAAAACTTTACCTGATGTCGTGGTATCCAAGCATTACACGTATATGTGCAGTGAATCAGGACAACGCACGATTCAAGAAGACATAAGGAACAAGAAGCTCGATAGGGTCGTCATTGCAACGTGCTCGCCTCGAATGCATGAAGAAACGTTCCGGAGAGCAGTTGCTGAAGCTGGACTCAATCCGTACCTAACGGAGATAGTCAATCTGCGGGAGCAGGTTTCTTGGGCGCACACTCATGAGCATGAAAAGGCGACTGAGAAAGCTAAAGCGCTCGTCAGGATGGGAGTCGCGCGGTCCCGGCTCCTAGAACCTCTTGAAAAACATAGAGTGAGCGTTGAAAAAAGCATATTGGTTGTTGGCGGGGGAATCGCTGGCATACAGGCCTCGTTAGATCTTGCAAACGCAGGTTTTCCAGTCTATCTTGTGGAAAAAGCTCCGAGCATCGGCGGGCGCATGGCGCAACTGGACAAAACGTTCCCAACTCTTGACTGCAGCGCATGCATATTGACGCCTAAGATGGTTGACGTGGTTAAACATCCAAACATCACGATGCTTGCAAACGCTGAGGTCATCGACGTGAAGGGCTTTGTTGGGAACTACGAAGTTACAATCCTCAAGAAACCGCGATATGTTGACGAAAAAAAGTGCGTCGGTTGCGGAGTGTGCGCGCAAGTATGTCCGGTCAAAGTTCCAGATGAGTTTAACGAGAATCTGACGCAAAAACGAGCCATATCCATCTACTCAATGCACGCGGTGCCTAATGTCGCCATAATCAACTCGAACTTCTGCCTCAGATTGAAGCATGGCAAGGGCGTTTGCGGCAAGTGCCAAGAAGCATGCGAAGCCAAGGCTGTAGAATTCGAGGAGCAGCCTGAAACAACTCATGTTAAAGTGGGCGGCATTGTCCTAGCCGTGGGTTCCGAAGTTTTCAACGCCTCGCAGATTGGAGAACTCGGGTACGGACGCTTCAAGAACGTGATTTCAAACATCGAGTTTGAAAGGATCTCAGACGCGTCGGGACCGACAGGAGGCAAAATACTCTCACCGAAGAACGGAGAGACACCCAAGACAATTGCTTTCATCCAGTGTGTGGGCTCTCGAGACAAGCGTTTCCATGAGTACTGCTGCCGAGTAGGCTGCATGGTAACCCTGAAACAGGCGATTCTGGCCAAAGAGAAAATTCGGGAAAACGTGAAAATATACGTCTGCTACATCGACATGCGGGCCTTCGGCAAGGGCTACGACGAGTTCTACACACGTGCAAGAGACATGGACGTAGATTTTGTAGCAGGCCTGCCCTCAGAGATTCACGAGTCGCCAGACGGTTCACTCTACTTCGACGTCTACGACAAAGGGACGAACAAACTCTTACAGATACGCGCAGACCTAGTTGTACTCGGAACCGGACTTGTTCCAAACAAGGATCTGGCAGACATTAGCGCACTGATCCATGCTTCAAGGAGCGCGGACGGTTTTCTGCTGGAAGCGCACCCGAAACTCAGACCGCTAGAAACTGCTGCGGCGGGTGTCTTTCTCGCAGGCGCGTGTCAGGGACCCAAAGATATACCGGACACAGTGGCGCAGGCAAGCGGAGCCGCGGCGAAGGCCTTGGACCTTCTATCTCGCGGCGAGATTGAGCTTGAACCCTTGAAAGCCACGGTTGAAGAAGATTTGTGCAGCGGATGCAAAATCTGCGCGTCAATCTGCCCGTTCTTGGCGATAGAGATGACAACTGATGCCATTGAAGGAAAAGAGAGAACCAAAGCAACGGTTGTCGAGGCCATGTGCCAAGGGTGTGGTCTTTGCGGTTCGGCATGTCCGACTGGCGCTGTCAAAATACAACAGTACACCAGCACTCAGGTCATAACTCAAGTTGAGGCAGCCTTTCCTGAACGCTGCGTCAAAGGGGGAAAATGATTTGGGCCTCTGTGATTTGATGACGATGGCCAAGCCCAACATCGAAGCCCGAGACAAGATTCTAGCCAGAATCGGCGGAAAAGAGTTGGTGAACTGCTTTCAGTGTATAAAATGCACGAGCGGATGCACCGCCCTGAAGCTTCTGGAGCTGAAGCCACATGAAATAATAAAACTCGTGAACTTGGGCTTCGTGGACGAACTGCCTTCCTCGGACATAATCTGGACGTGTGTAACCTGCCTGAAATGTGTGCAAAGATGTCCCCAGAAAGCCTCGCCCTATCATGTGATAATAGCCCTAAGAAACCTTGCCGTTGAAAGAGAAGCAAAGGTGCCGGAGGGCTACTTAAAGGCAGTTTCTCAGATACTGGAAACCGGACAGGTGGACACTTATCAGAAAATCGTGACAAGGAATATGGAGACAGTTGACCGTGAACGCTTGAAACTTCCCAAGATATGCCCGCCTAAAGAAAGCTTTCAGATTGTTTTCATGAGGACAATGGAGGAAAAGACAGCTTGAAGATGGCGGTTTTCTGGGGTTGCTGCATACTGACAAGCCAGTACGCCTATGAAATGTCCATTCGTCAGGTTCTACCACATTTCGACATCGAACTAGTTGACCTGCCCGAGGCTATTTGCTGCGGCGACCCTATCAAGAGCGTAAACAACTTCTCAGCCTGCTATCTTGCAGCGAGGGCTCTCAGCTTGGCAAACTCGACTGGGTTAGAAGACCTGCTGGTTCCGTGCAACCGCTGCCACTTCACACTCTCCGAAACGAAAAAAATAATACGGGACAACACTAAGACAGGTCAAAAGATGCTGGGTTTGCTGGGAGAGGAAGGCTTGAAGTATGACGCGAACATCAAGATGTGGCATACCATCGATCTCTTGCACGATTATGTTGGACTCAAAAGAATCGAAAAAGCTGTGACTAAACCTCTCAAAGGTCTGAAGGTAGCGGCCCATGCTGGCTGCCAGATCATCCGGTACGCTGAGCTCGGAAGGGTTGACGATGCTGAAAACCCGAAGAAACTGGACGAGCTCATAAACGCCTTGGGCGCTGAGGTCATCGAATATCCTGAGAAACTGGATTGTTGTGGAGCAGCTCTGATGCGCAGCCACGTTGATTCTGCACTTTCGCTCGCGGGTTCAAAGCTGAAAGCAGTGCAGAATCTCCAAGCGGACGGAATGGTCGTCTCCTGCCCAGAGTGTCAATTGATGTTTGACGCAAAACAGAAGGACGCTGGAACAACCGTCGGGGCAAAGCTACACGTTCCGGTGGTCTATTACACTCAGCTGCTCGGTCTGGCCTTGGGCATCGACGAGAAGAAGCTCGGGCTCGACTTGAACCAGAGCCCCGTAGATCAACTTCAGGCGAAGATTTGCGCCTAGACCGCCCGAACAACTTTTATGCATGTAAATCCAACTCGTTTCCAAAAGGTGAACTACATGGTGGATTTCAGTTTCACAGAGGAACAGGAGCTTTTCCGCAAGGCAGTACGAGAATGGTGCGAGAAGAATCTGCCGATGGAAAAAATAAGGGAAATGGACACTCAGGGCTGGATCCCGCAGGAACTGCTTCGGAGCATGGGCGAAATGGGTTTGCTCATAATGACCGCTCCGCAAGAACACGGCGGAACCGGCTCAGACTGGGTCACGGCTTGCATCGCCGCCGAGGAACTCGGCTATGCGGACGTGAGCATAGCGCTACCCGTGCTTTGGCTTGTAGAATCATCGTGGGGCTTCGTCGTCGACAGGTACGCCAGCGAACAAGTGCGCGAAGCGGTAATCCGGAAGGCGATAAAAGGAGATGCATTCATCGGAATAGGCTCGACAGAAGCTGGAGGAGGCTCAGATGTCGCAGCCTTCAAGTCAACGGCGAAAAAACAGGGCAACGACTGGATTCTCAACGGCGAAAAAGCTTACATAAGCGGCACCGAAGAAGCCAAGAAGATAGGCGGAGGTTACTTCGTCGTCGCCCGAAGCTCACCAGCACCGCCGGAAGCTTCACATCGCGGAATGACAGGCTTCTACGTCCCAATGAATGCGCCGGGAGTTGAAATCAACAAACGCTACGAAGACATGGGAAGAATGGCAATCTCGACCGGCGGCTTCCTGATGAAAAACGTCAAGTTGCCAGACTCGCATCGGCTCGGAGAGGTGGACAAGGGCTTCTACCTGACAATGGAAGGGTTCGACACTGCCCGCATACTCATATCAGCCGTCTGCACAGGAGCAGCCAGACGCGCCTTGGATACTGGAATAGAATACGTAAAAGAACGAAAAGCCTTCGGAAGACCAATCGGCAAATTCCAAAGCATACAGTTCGAGATAGCAGACGACTGGGCCCACCTGGAGGCCTTGCGATCGCTAACATTCCGCACCGCGTGGATGATGGACATGCGCTACAAAGAGAACAAATTCTCGCCGCTCGAAGTGACCAAGATGATCGCCGCCTGCAAACTCCTCGCGCCTCACCTAGCATTCGACATCTACAAACACGCGATGATATGGCTAGGCGCTTACGGATACACGAAAGAATGCCCGTTAGAGATGGGACTTCGAGGTGTCATGTCTTACTGCGTCGGCGCTGAGGGCGCAACCAACATTCAAAGAACAGTCATAGCCAGAGAACTCTTGGGCAGGGATTTCATAGCCTACAAATAGCTGCTTCCCGCTTTCTTTGTCCTATTTAAACTGGGACAGGATTACTGGAGTTGTTTTTTCAAGGCGTCTTTCAGCGCTGGCAGAACCTCGTACAGATCGCCTACGACCCCGTAGTCCGCGATTTCGAATATCGGCGCTTCGGGATCTTTGTTGATGGCCACTATTATCTTGGCATCGCGTATTCCAGCCACGTGCTGGATGACCCCTGAAACTCCAGACGCTATGTACAGTTTAGGTTTCACCTTGTGCCCTGAGAGGCCGATCCATTCGGAGAACCACTTTCGGTCTTCCACAAGCGGTCTCGAGCAGCCCACTTGACCGCCGACAACATCTGCAACCTGCTTCAGCAATGCGACATCGTCTTTTTTCTCTAAACCCCTTCCACAGCTGACAATCACTTCAGCTTCTTCAACCCTTTCACTAGAAGTTTCAAGAGGCTTTCTCTCGACAACCTCAACCCTCGATGGTTCAACCTTGGCATCTAGTTTCACAATTTCTCCCTTGCGCTCTTGCGGAGCTCGCTTTTCAAACGCCCTTGCCGGCACGGTTACTATTTGCGGCTTCGACCTAAAGGCCACTTTTGCCAAGGCGTTTCCACCATAGGTTATTCTCTCGCCGATCAACCTACCGCTCCCATCTACCTCAAGGCTGATACAGTCGGGAACACATCCCGCGTCAAGACGCGTCGCGAGTCTGGCGGCAAGAGGCTTCCCGTTCCTCGTCGATCCAATCATAAAGATTTCAGGGCGATCCCTTGCTGCGATGTCGTGGAGGACGTTCAGATAGGCTTCGTCCTGAAAAATTTCTAACGTGGGGTTGTCGACCGCGTAGACCTTGTCCGCTCCATACCTTACCAGCTCGTTCGCTTTTTCCTGCGCGTTTTTTCCAAACTGTACAGCTGAAAGCTCCTTGTGCAACTTGTCTGCTAGCTCCCTTGCCTTTCCTAGTAATTCCAAAGTGAGGTCGTTAGCTTCTGAGAAGACGCAGATTCCGCCTTGTTCGTTCATGCTCTTCACCTTCCGATGACTCCTTCTTGAATTAACGCTTTAGCCAGTTTTTCAGCTATTTCCTGCACTGTCTCGCCCTTGATGATTATCTTTTTCCTCTCCATCTTGGGCGCCAAAGCCTCCAGCACTTCTACCTTCGACGCGATGTTCTCCTTTTGTGCACCGATGTCTGCAAGCGTCCACCTGACTATTTCTTTCTTGGAAGCTTTCATTATCATCATAAGAGAAGGGATTCTCGGCTGATTTATCTCCCTCGTCACGGTTACAACTACAGGAATTTTCGTCTTAACAATCTCGCTTGAGTCTTCGAGCGCTCTCTCTGCAACGATGTTGTCACCGTCTACAGAGAGTTTCCTGACCGAGCTTATCTGGGGCAAGCCCAAGAGCTCTGAGAGCCTAGAACCTACGAGTCCACAAAAGCTGTCTAGAGAAGATTCACCACCTAAAATCAGGTCAAATTCTCCGATTTTCCTCACTGCTTGGGCCAGAATGTAAGCGGTGCCCGAGGTGTCTACTGCTTGAACCGCAGGATCATTTACAAAGTAAGCCTTGTCGGCTCCGATTGCCAAAGCTTCCCGCAAGACTGCTTTGGCATCCTCTGAGTCGACAGTCAAAGTGACAATTTCGATCCCACCGAGTTTCTCCCCGATTTTTACGGCTTCCTCCAAAGCGTTCTTGTCGAAATCGCTGATTTTTCTGGGCGCCCCAGCGGTGATCAACTGTCTCGTCGAAGGATCGACCTTCAATTGCGATACGTCCACTGCCTGTTTGAGGCAGACGATTATACGTTTCATAGAGTTTTACCTCTCACCTGACCAAAGTCGGGAACTAGAAACCTGACATTCGCAATAAAAGAGTTTCGCCTCCCAAGCCGTAACCTAACACAACGCGCACGTCAACAGGAAAACACGCTTGCCATGGCAAAAGAACGTTCCCTATAGCGCGCGCTGGCAAACACGTGTTCTCATGCTGCGTTAACGTTGATAGACAACCACCAATTCCTTTGACATGCGACTCAGCATTTTTCTCCCCGTCTTTGAAACAGCCATGTTATCTTCGATTCTGACGCCAAACTTTCCGAAGAAGTATATTCCGGGCTCGATGGTGAACGCCATGCCGGGTTGCAGTCTTGTTTTGTTGCCTTGAACGATATATGGTTCTTCATGCACCTCTAAACCTAACCCGTGACCAGTTCGATGAGTGAAGTACTTGCCGTACCCTGCGTCCTCTATTACCTTTCTTGCAGCGGCGTCAACTTCTTCAGCCCTGATGTCCGGCCTCACGCATTTAATCGCAGCTTCCTGCGCTTGAGCCACAACGGCATAGATCTCTTTTTCTTTTTTCGTCGCTTCTCCGACGAATATTGTTCGGGTGAGGTCACCATTATAACCCTCATAGACCGCTCCTACGTCCATCAACACAACGTCTTTTTCACTCACTTTTCTGTTCGATGTTTCCCCGTGAGGAAGAGCTGAATTTGACCCTGAAAGCACTGAGCAAAAAGGAACGCTTTCCCCGCCGCTCTCTTTTATCGTTCGCTCTATTTGGCTGGAAATCGCCAACTCAGTTACTCCGGGCTTCGCGAAGTCTATCCCCGCTTCAATTCCCTCAGCAACGATGCCTGCGGCCTTCTCTATCATTCCCAGCTCATGCTCGGATTTTATACATCTAAGTTGACTGAAAAGCTTTGAAGCGTCTTCTGTCCTTATTTTTGAGGACGCGACCGCCAACATCTGGTAAAACTTGAAGGGTAGAGTACCTTCAACACCAAAGGTGGCTTTTTCTAGTTTCAGCTTTTTTACCACCTTTTTGAGCAGAAGTGCTGGACTGTCCGAGTCAGAATAGCTCATGATTTCTTTGAGCGGAAACTTCTTCGCCTTTGTCTCCTCAAGCCTCGGAACTATCACTATTGGAACGCCCGCGTCAACTGGAATAACTGTTCCGGCGAACCGCTCTATGGCCAACGTTGAAAAGCCGGCCAAATATCTCATGTTCTTTTCGGAGCTGACGAGAAAAGCGTCGATTCCGACCTTCCTGCCTTCTTTCTTCAGAACTTCTATTCTTTCCTCGAATACTGTCATACTTCTCAACCTCAAGATTTAATTCTAGACAATATTCTCGTCAGGAATATATTAGCTCGGTGCAAATTTTCGCGCGCGAGAATAATGCGGCATGAAATTCCAAAATCGGCGCACAACGTTTTTAAGAACTCTCGAGGCAGGTTTAGCTAACAGGCGTCCCTGAAAAGGTGGAAAAGACCATCCAAAAAGGCATTGTTTTTGAGGTCAAAAGGTATGCCACGGACGATGGGCCAGGAATACGCACAACTGTATTCTTCAAGGGGTGTCCTATGCGTTGCTGGTGGTGCCACAACCCTGAGAGTCAAAATCCGAAACCCGAGTTGATGTACAAACGGAGCAGATGCAAAGGATCTGGTGAATGTGTAAAAAGCTGTCCAGAGAATGCAATCTCGAAAGGCGCTCAGCACGTCTCCATCAGCAGAAAACTCTGCAACCTATGTGGAAAGTGCGCCCTAGCATGTCCAAGTGATGCCCTAGTGTTAGTCGGCAGAACAGCAAGAGAGGATGAGATGCTGAAGGAGATAGAGAAGGACGTGACCTTTTATGATGAGTCTGGCGGAGGCGTCACGTTCTCCGGCGGGGAGCCCCTTATGCAACCCGATTTCTTGGAAGCTCTGCTTGATGATTGCAAGGAGAGAAACATTCGCACGGCCTTGGATACGTGTGGATATACATCATGCGAAACGGTGGATAGAATAAAGGACAAAGTTGATCTCTTTTTGTATGACATCAAGAGTATGGACGACCGGACGCATAGAAAGTACACGGGAGTGTCAAACAGACTCATCATTCAGAATTTCAAGAGATTAGTAGATAATGGAAGCATCATTTGGGTTCGCTTCCCAGTCATTCCTGGCGTCAACGACAACGCTGAAAACGTCGCCAGGACAGGCGAGTTTGCACTTTCACACGACGTAAAGCAAGTGTGTCTTCTTCCTTACCATAGAGCAGGGATTGAAAAGTACGGAAGTCTGGACAAGGCTTACAAACTCGAGAGCGTTCAATCTCCCTCGGACGAAAAAATGCAGATGATCAAAGAAAAACTCATCACGCTTGGGTTAGACGTGAGAATAGGAGGAGGGTAAGATGAAAGACAGGGTTAGAAAGTTGAGAGAACGTAGCGTCGGCACTAAACCGTACATTACCCCGGAAAGAGCCGTTCTAATAACGGAATTTTACACGAGCGAAGGAGCCAGCCAGTTAGCATCCACACCCGTGAAAAGAGCCCTCACCCTGAAGTACCTGCTTGAAAACAAGCAGATATCCATTGATGAAGGTGAACTCATCGTGGGCGAGAGAGGACCCGCTCCCAAAGCCGTTCCAACTTACCCGGAGATATGCTGCCACAGCCTCCAAGATCTCGAAATTCTGAATTCACGGAAGAAAACACCGTTTGCGGTGAATAGAGAAACGAGGAGAATATACAAAGACAATATCATACCTTTCTGGAAGGGCAAATCAATAAGAGAAATAATTTTTGAGCAAATGTCGGAAGAATGGAAAGCCGCTTACGAAGCCGGAGTGTTCACAGAGTTTCTGGAACAGAGAGCCCCAGGCCACACAGTTCTCGACGACAAAATCTACTGGAAAGGCATGCTTGACTTCAAAAAGGACATTAAGAAGAGCATGCAAAACCTCGATTTTCTGAACGATTCCGAAGCCCTCAAAAAGATGGAAGAACTCAGAGCCATGGAAATCGCTGCAGACGCATTGATATGCTACGCAGAGCGACATGCCGAGAAAGCCAGAGCTATGGCAAAGAAAGAAAAAAACCCGACAAGAAAAAAAGAGCTCGAGAAGATAGCAGATGTCTGCTCCCACGTTCCCGCTAATGCGCCTCGCGACTTTTGGGAGGCTCTGCAGTGCTATTGGTTTGTTCATTTAGGAGTAATCTCGGAACTCAACCCATGGGATTCATTCAACCCCGGCAGGCTTGATCAGCACCTGTATCCTTTCTATAAACGAGGTTTGGAGCAGAACACGTTAACGAAGGAAAAGGCCAAAGAACTTCTGGAACTGTTCTGGATAAAATTCAACAATCAACCCGCGCCACCTAAGATCGGCGTCACAGCGGAGGAGAGCAGCACCTACAACGATTTTGCCCTCATAAACGCTGGCGGTGTGAAGGCCGACGGCTCAGACGGCGTCAACGAGCTCTCGTACCTGATACTGGATGTCGTGGAGGAAATGAGGCTGATTCAGCCTAGCTCTATGGTTCAAATCAGCAAGAAAACTCCGGACAGTTTTGTGAAGAAGGCCGTTGAGGTCATAAGAGAAGGGTTTGGACAACCCTCAGTCTTCAACACAGACGCGATAATTCAAGAACTCTTACGACAGGGAAAATCGATAGAGGACGCGAGAAACGGAGGAGCGAGCGGATGCGTTGAAGCAGGGGCGTTCGGAAAAGAAAGCTACATTCTCACTGGATACTTCAACCTCAGCAAGATCCTGGAAATCACTTTGAACAACGGCATAGACCCAAGGACAAAGAGAAAAATAGGCCTTGAAACTGGGGATCCCTCAGAATTCAGTTCTTTCGATGAGCTCATCACGGCGTATGAAAGGCAGCTAAACTACTTTGTGGACGTCAAAATCAAGGGTAACAACATAATCGAGAGGCTCTACGCTGAACATCTTCCCACCCCCTTCTTGTCACTACTAATAAGCGATTGTATAAAGAAAGGAAAAGACTACAGCGACGGCGGCGCTAGGTACAACACAAATTACATCCAAGGCGTGGGTCTCGGAACGATAACTGATTCTCTTACCGCAATTAAACACCAAGTCTTTGACGAGAAAAAAGTCAAGATGAAAGAACTGCTCAAGGCTCTACACGACAACTTTGAAGGGCATGAGAAGCTTCGGCAATTGCTCCTGAACAAGACGCCCAAGTATGGCAACGACGACGATTACGCTGACGACATCATGAGAACCGTGTTTGAGATTTACTATTGCGCAGTGGAAGGAAGACCAAACACCAAGGGAGGCTGTCACAGAATAAATCTCCTGCCGACGACGGTTCACGTCTACTTCGGAAAAGTTCTAGGCGCAACACCTGACGGAAGAAACGCAGGTGAGCCCCTGTCCGAGGGCGTTTCACCCGTCCAAGGAGCCGACAGAAAAGGCCCGACAGCGGTGATAAAATCCGTTTCAAAGATAGATCACCTCAGAACAGGCGGAACCCTTCTCAACCAGAAATTCGCGCCCGAACTGCTCGAAGACGAGCAGGGAAGAAACAAACTCGGCCATCTCATACGCACATACTTCAAGCTGGACGGACATCACATCCAGTTTAACGTCATAAACGCTGAGACCCTACGAGACGCGCAGAAACACCCCGAAAAATACACAGACCTTCTGGTGAGGGTTGCAGGATACAGCGACTACTTCGTCGACTTGAGCACCGAACTCCAGAACGAAATCATCAAGAGAACAGAACACAAATCGTTCTAGGTGATGTGCAAAAACAGCTAAGACCTAGTTTCACGAACGTTCAAATCTCCATTTGTTTTCCGACTCCCTCTTCCTTTGCCTTGTCATATACCATCTTTGCCACGGCCGCATCCTTAATGGCTAAGCCCACGGTCTTCCAGCATGTCGTTTCGGTTTGAGACGTTCTTTCAGGTTTTTCTCCGCCCCACTATCTCATGAAGTTCAGCGCATATGTTATCCTTTGAAATTATTCCGGTTCAAAGTCAGTGACATGAGCCTCGAAAAAAGATATGTGGAACCCGATAAATAGTACTCTAGCGCATGCGTGCGCTTAATGCAAAAATGAACAAGGAAAAAGTGAAAAGATGAAAACGAAAAAAACGACCAATAACTTTTGGTCTGGAAACGAAGCTTGCGTCGAGGCAGCGATAATTGCTGGTTGCCAATTCTTCGCGGGTTACCCGATATCGCCTTCAAACGAGATACCTGAAGGCCTTTCAGAACGCCTGCCAAAGGTTGATGGAATATTCATGCAGATGGAAGACGAGCTGGCTTCGATAGGTGCGGTTATGGGTGCGAGCTGGGCGGGAAAAAAGGCCATGACTGCCACTTCGGGTCCCGGTTTCAGCCTGATGCAGGAAACCATAGGGTGGGGATTCATGACTGAAACACCCTGCGTAATAGTTGACGTTCAAAGAGTTGGACCTGGCACGGGACAAGCAACCAAATGCGCCCAAGGAGACGTTATGCAGGCTCGTTGGGGAACGCACGGTGACTACGCGGCCATTGCGTTATCTCCAAACTCGGTTCAAGAAATGTTTGACCTCACCATCAGAGCATTCAACCTCGCTGAAAAGTATCGAACGCCAGTCATTCTTCTGGCAGACGAGACCATAGCCCATGTCAGAGAACAGATAACGGTTCCTCCGCTTGAGAGCATAGAGATAGTCAATCGCAAAAAACCAAAGACGGGAGAAACCGAGTTCTTCGGCCTGAAAGAAGTTGCGCCAATGCCAGCCGTTGGCGAAGGCTTCAACGTGGCCGTGACGGCTTCAACACACGACGAACGCGGAGTCCGATTCACGCAGGACGCGGCCGTGCACAGAAGGATGCTTGAAAGCCTCAATGCAAAGATAGATGGCCACGCGGACGACATTGTCGAGGTGGAGAGCCACAACATTGACGATTGCAGGGTAGGCATAGTCTCTTTCGGCTGCACATCCCGTGCAGTCTACGAGGCGGTTGAAAGGGCAGAAGCGTTGGGAACCAAGACGGGTTACATCCGCCTGAAGACGGTATGGCCCTTCCCAGACGAAGCCGTCCGAAGACTAGCCAGATCTGCTGAGAGAATTATCGTTCCAGAGATGAATCTGGGACAGGTTGCCAGAGAAGTTCAGAGAGTCGCATGCAAAACAGAGATTGTCAAGTTGAACAAGATAGGAGGGGGCGAGCTCATCACGCCTGAGGAAGTGCTCAGCAAAATAGTTGAAGGGGGAAAATGAAGTGTCCGGGGAGTTCTCGTCTCGTAAGTACATGAGGGATTTGAAGCTACCGTTCTGTCAGGGCTGCGGGTTGTTTTCAGTAGGCGACACCTTCCTAAAGGCTGTGCATGAGCTCGGCCATGAAAACTTGAACGGATTCTGTTTCGCCAGCGGAATAGGCTGTTCCTCGTGGATTCCTTCCCCCTATTTTCTCGCCGATTCAGTTCACACCCTCCACGGCAGAAGTATACCAGTTGCGACGAGCATCAAACTCGTGCGACCAGATCTCAGCGTGGTCGTGTTCGGCGGGGATGGAGACATCGTTGGCATCGGCCTGAGCCACTTCGTACACGCTGCAAGACGCAACACAGACATACTGGTCATAATGGGCAACAACATGGTTTACGGAATGACAGGCGGACAAGTAGCTCCAACAACACCCTTCAAGACCCAGACAGCAACCACTCCCTACGGAAGCTTTGAACATCCACTGGACGCTGCAAGACTCGCAGTCGCTGCTGGAGCAGCATATTCTGCACGCTGGACTACTACGCATCTGAAAGAACTGAAGGAATCGATGAAAACTGCACTCCAGATGCCCGGCTTTAAGTTCATAGAAGTCGTAACCCAATGTTTTACAGCTTACGGCAGAAGAGCCGGGTTCAAGGACATAGGAGAGATGCTGAGATATTTCAGAGAAAGCGCCGTCGCGGCACGGCAAGCTGAGAAAATGAGCGAAGAAGAGCTCGAAACGAAAATCGTTGTTGGAGAATTTGTCAAGAGAAAGCGTCCGACACTCGTTGAGAATGTTTACGCAATGATCAAGGAGGCAAAGACAAGTGGCGAACAAGACTGAAATAAGATTCGGCGGAAGCGGTGGACAGGGAGTAGTCTTGGCCGCGCAGATACTTGGAAAGGCCGCAGTTCGAGACGGAAGAAACGCTCTGCAGACACAAGCATACGGAGCCGAGGCCAGAGGAAGCATGGCCAAGAGCGAAGTCATCATATCTGACGACAAAATAGGCTTCCCGGCCGTTAGGAAGTGCGACATACTCGTGGCGATGAATCAAGAATCACTCAACACATTAATAGGGAATATGAAAGAAGACGGAATGCTCATAGCGGATAGCACCAACGTGACAGACTTTCCTGAAACAAAAGCACAGGTCTACAAGATTCCAATCACGGAAACTGCAAAAAAAGCATTCGGAGAAGCATTCTACGCAAACATGATTATGCTAGGTGCCTTCACCAAACTAACCAACCTCGTGAGCATTGAAGCGATGGAAAAAACAATAAGAGAAAACGTCTCGAAAAAAACCATCGAAAACAACATCAAGGCTTTCAGGAAAGGCCTAGAACTAAACCATTAGAGAATGAAAATTCTCGGAGAAGGATGGAGACTCGCAAAGAAGACATAGACATTGCGGCATCCGAAAGCGTCTTGTAAGTGCATTTGCTAAATCTTTGAAAAAGCAGCTTTCCATGTTGCTGATGAACGGGAATAGGGGTTCAGATATAAGGTTCTGAAGAATTCCCGTAGTTTGCCTTTTCGTTCAGCTTTCTTGAAAGTGGGTAGCACGTAGTCTCTTCTTCCGAAGTAATACGTGTAGACGTAGGGTTTGAACAGGTTAGGTTTCCCGTTGGGATTGACAGGTCTGCTGAAATTGAGTGATTGTTTGGCGTCCTCAATTGGAATGAAACCTTCCGAGGAGACGTATTCTGCAGCCTCCTCATCGTCGACGCTCTCCACGTTTAGCATGTAGGCAACGTTCAACCCTATCATGCTTTGGAGGGTGCCGAGCGAGTCCAACAATTCACCGTATTCAGTTGGCATCAGATTCAGGAATTCTCTCGCGCAGTCAGCCGTTCCTTCATTGATGATGCTGCGTTTCGTATGCAGTAGGGCAACGGACATGTCGAGCGCCTTGGTCTTACGGTAGTAGTGTTCGGTGAAAACGTTGGCGAGGTGATGTTCGTATTCGTGGCAGAGCATGGCGACAAATCTATACTTGTTGAAAGTTCGGTCCAAGTTTATCGCGTTGACGCTCATGTAATTTTCTTGATAGTAGTTGTACGCGCCCCACGGTTCGCCACTGACGGCCCTGTAGATAACTCCTTTATTCTTGACTTTTAGAGGAAGATTGCTGAACACTTTTTTCTCAAACAACTCCTCGATTTCTTTAGTGTGATGGACGACTTCTGTGTCTATCATTTTCTTCAGTGCTTTCCCGGAGATTTTGCTCTCTTCCCTCCATGTTGCAATTTTTTCCGAAACATCAGAGCCCGGGAGACCCGTGCTCGCATCCTCAACACGCTCTCGTGCTTTGCGAATCTCGGCTTGGCTGAATTTCGATGGAGTAATTCCGAATATCCCTTTCACCAGCTGCGGGTATGGAATGGTATCTCCTGAAAGCCATCTTACAACGAATTTCATGGATTGGAGGTCAGTTAGTATGACGATTCTCCTTAGTTTGTCGTCTAGTTCTTTGCCTCGATCAATCAGCCTTTCCAGGTCCGATATTAGCTTCTCAGAAGAAGAGAGAACCTGTTCCGTTTTTACGGGCAAGAATTTTTTCGGTCCAAAATACGCGTCCACGATGCTGATTCCCGTGGCTTCCTTCGTGAAATAGCCTATATGTATGAGCAGTTTCAAGTAGTCTTCGTCCAGAGCCAAGACGGTTCCTCGAACATGCTAAATGGCCGAGTGAATATAAATTAGTTTGGCGGATTCGAATAATGTCTCGTGGCGACTTATCCGCCATTTTTTCTATCCTCCGCCATCTTTTTGTATTGCACGGGCTACTTGTACAAGCATCAGTCAAATGCTAAGAGAGGTTAAGTGCGTCTCTATGAAGTACGAAATCAAGTGTTCAGTTTGTAATAAGTCACCTTCCAGTTTGCTTGCGTTCAAGTGTCCGTCATGCGGCGAGCCGTTAGACGTAAAACTGGATTTCAATTTTGAGCCTGACAAGATACGCACAGGTAATTACAGTCTATGGAGGTACGAGCAGTTCTTCCCCTATGCTCAAGAGAGGAAAATAATCACTCTTTCTGAAGGTTGGACTCCATTGGTCAGGTTCTCGGACAATGTTTATGTCAAACTTGAGAGTGCGAACCCCACAGGCTCTTTCAAGGATAGAGGCTCAACGGTTCTGGTTTCGGCTTTGCACGAACTGATAAAGGAGGCCGAGGGTTACATTTCTGAAGATTCCTCGGGCAACGCTGGAGCTTCGATGGCGGCCTACGCCGCACGTGCGGGATTGAGAGCCAGGATCTACGTTCCAGAAAGCGTTGCAGGACCGAAGTTTAATCAAATCCAGTTTTACGGGGCGCAAGTAACCAAAGTTTCAGGCGGCCGCGCCCGAGTTGCCGAGGAAGCGGAAAAGGCGGAGAGGCGAAAATTCTATGTGGGCCACATACTTCACCCGCTGTTCAGAGACGGAATGAGAAGTCTTGCTTACGAATTGTTTGAACAGTTCGGATGGAGTGTTCCAGAACGCGTTTACCTTCCAGTCTCCGCGGGAACCCTACTTCTGGGCCTGATAAGCGGCTTCAAACATCTGTTAGATTCACAGGGTATCGACGCCCTTCCGAAGATCGTGGCATGCCAGACACGGCAGGTCTCACCGCTTTATCACCTATTCAAGGGCTTGAAGTATGATCCGCCGGAAACTGTTTCATCCGTTGCTGATGCTCTGGTGAGCGTCAAACCTCCTCTGCTAGATATGATGGCAAGGAGATTGAAAGAGGTTAAGGGCGATGCAGTCATGGTTGAAGAGGATGAGATAATAGAGGCGTTTTTGGAGCTTGCGAGGAGCGGCTTCTTTGTTGAACCTAGCTCGGCCGTTGCCTATGCTGGTTACAAAAAACAACTTGGGACCAATGCATTATCAAAGCAGGACAAGGTTACGATAGTTTTGACTGGCAGTGGTTTGAAAACGACAGTTAATCCAGTTTGATATGGAGTCTCATGGGTTAATGCTCGAAAATCTTGCTTTCGGCCGAATATTTTAGAAATACTTATATGGTGAAGCTGTTTTTGTTTGTGACGCATTAAGGAGGTTATAGGATTTGTCATCGCAACAATCAGCTGGCGGTGTTCCAGTTTTAGTGCTGAAGGAAGGTTCAAGCCGTTCAAGAGGAAAAGAAGCGCAGAACACAAACATAGAAGCAGCGAAGATAGTGGCTGAAGCGGTCAAGAGTTCCCTAGGCCCTAAGGGCATGGATAAGATGCTTGTTGACAGTTTCGGTGACGTCACGATTACAAGTGACGGGCGCACAATCTTGGATGAGATGGACATTCAGCATCCAGCGGCGAAGATGATGGTGGAAGTTGCTAAAACGCAGGACAACGAAGCTGGAGACGGAACGACAACGGCCGTGATAATATCCGGTGAGCTTCTTAACAAGGCTCAGGAACTGATTGAGAAGAACGTTCATCCAACGATTATAATCGACGGATACAGAAAAGCCGCAGAAAAAGCACTGGAAATCTTGGAAAAAATCGCCATACCGGTAGACCTGAACTCTCAGGATTACTTAAAGAAGGCTGCAATTACATCGATGGCCAGCAAACTGGTCGCCGAACACAAGGAATACCTTGCAGACTTGGCTGTAAAATCGATTCTTGCGGTCGCAGAGAAGGAAGGCGAGAAGTACAAGGCAGACGTGGACGATGTGAAAGTTGAGAAGAAACCCGGCGAATCCGTGAAGGACACGAAGCTAATCCAAGGCATAGTATTGGACAAGGACGTCGCCCATTCCGGAATGCCTAAACGCGTGGAGAAAGCAAAGATTCTTTTGTTGGACGCGGTGCTTGAGATTGAAAAAACCGAGTTCGACGCTAAAATCAACATCGAAAGCCCAGAGCAGATGGAGGCTTTCATAAAACAGGAAGAAGACATGCTGCGCGACATGGTTGACAAGGTCGTCAAGACAGGCGCAAACGTCGTTCTCACCGAGAAAGGCATCGACGACATGGCCCAGCATTTCATGGCGAGAAAAGGAATACTTGCAGTTAGACGAAACAAGAAGTCAGACATGGAGAAACTTGCAAAGGCCACTGGAGGAAAAATAGTTTCGAACTTAGATTCCATGACTTCGGAGGATTTAGGCTACGCGGCTCTTGTCGAAGAACGGAAGATAGGCGACGATAAGATGACGTTCATAGAAGGCTGCAAGCATCCGAAGGCCGTCACGATTCTCATCAGAGGAGGGACACAGCGCATAGTCGACGAAGCTGAAAGATCATTGCACGACGCGTTATGTGTGGTCAGAGACATAGTTCAGGAACCGAAAGTGCTTGCCGGTGGCGGCGCGCCTGAACTGGAAGTTTCTCGCGGACTGAAAAAGTATGCTGAAACGCTTCCGGGAAGGGAGCAGCTGGCAGTCGTAGCTTTTGCAGAGGCTCTTGAAGCGATTCCGACGACACTGACAGAAAACGCTGGTTTGGACCCGATTGACATACTCTCGGATCTAAGGTCAAGACACGAGAAAGGCGAAGTGTGGGCAGGAATAGAAGTTAACACTGGAAAACCACAGGACATGAGCAAGGCCGGAGTTATAGAACCGATTTCCGTCAAGAAACAGATAATCAAATCGGCCACTGAAGCTTCGACGATGCTTCTAAAAATCGACGATGTGATAGCTTCTGGAAAGATGAAGACTCCTCCAGGACCCCCAGGAGGCGGCGGCCCACCGGGCGGGATGGGCGGCGGTTACCCTGGCATGGGGGAGTACTAGAACTACGTCAGAGAAAAAGAAAATCACGATTGGACCGCCAAAAATCACCCGATTTGAAAAGGCAAGGATAGTGGGGGCTAGAGCCCTTCAGATATCCATGGGAGCCCCCATACTTGTCGAAGTGTCGGAAGGCTTCACGGGACCTATACACATAGCGTTGAAAGAGCTCGCAGCCGACATACTGCCCATGACAGTTAGAAGGACATTGCCAGACGGTAGCTTCCAAGACATTCCATTGAAATGGCTTCTTGCGGAGCACTAAACGTTCCTTTTTTTTAGTTTCTGCAGATTCCATGAAATCTCCAGCGTTTCTCTAATTTTCGTCCAGTGCGCGCCCTGCCAGTAGACTTGCCCGCACTTGGGACATTCCCAGAAATTGATGTTATGTTCAAGAGTGCTTTTCTCAACTCGGTTTGCGACTTTTTCTATTGGAACGGGCTTGACTTGGGTGTTGCACTTAGGGCATCTGGAGGTTGCCATGTCGATTTCAAGGCTGATGCCAAATGTCGCGGCGAGCTCGGCCAGCCTCTCCTGTTCTGTTTGTCCTTCAACGTAGAAGGCTTCGATTTCTCGGGCAACGGCACGTTGATAGAGCGCGAAATCTCTTGTGAGCAGAATCCTGTGCTCTTCCTTGGCGATTGTCAACAGTGTAGAGTCATCGGTGCTGTTTGAGTATTTTACGTCGTGCCCCATCATTCGAAGCCAGCGAGCTAGTTTCCCTAGCATCCCGTCGATGACAAACTTCAAGAGGTCACTCTCTCCGGATTATTCTTCCGCTTCTAGGTTTCGCCACGATCTCGCCGTCTTCCATGATCAGTTGACCAGCAACGATGGTCTTGACCGGTTTCCCCTGAACCTCGCGGCCTTCGAAGGGCGAGAATTTTGCTTTTGAATGGAACTTTGATGCTTCAATTCTGTATTTTTTGTGGAGATCGACAACTGTTAGGTCGGCGTCGTTTCCTTCCTTCAAACGGCCCTTGCCTTTCAGTTCGAAGATATCCGCTGGTTTTTCGGACATGAGTCTAGCCACATCTCCGATTGACATTCGACCGCGCCCAACTTCGGTAAGAAGAAGCGGAAGCGTCGTTTCTAAGCCTGATATTCCGACTTTGACGTCCCAAACAGACTCTGCTTCCTTTTCCTTCAGAGTGTGTGGAGCATGATCAGATCCTATCACGTCAACCCAACCATCCTTGACAGCCTCCCACAAACCGTCCACGTCACGCTTATCACGCAAAGGCGGCATGGTCACGGCCAAACTTCCAGCCCGTTTCAAGTCCCTAACGGACAGGAAGAGATGATGAGGCGTTACTTCACAAGTTACCTTCAGCCCGGACTTCTTGGCCTCAATTATTTTCATCATTCCTGCTTCTGTGCTCACGTGACAAAAATGCAAATGCATCCCAGTTTGCCTCGCAAGTTTCAACAAACGTTCGACAGCCTTCACTTCGGCATCTCCACAATGTGCCATCAAAAAGGCGTCTATGTTATTTCGACCGACGCTCTTGAGGTTGTATTCATTTCTTCTCAAAGTCTCCTCATCTTCAGCATGTACAGCCGTTGCCATCCCCAAGCTGCCGGCAGCCTCGAATGCTTCCATAATAGCTTGGTCGTTGTGAATGTCCAGCCCACCGACTTGTTCAGCCATGTAAAGTTTGAACCCGACTGGGCCCTCTCTTGCCACTGTTTGAATTTCCGAATTGTCTTTCGGAAACTCAGAGTAAAATCCGACGTTCACCAAAACATTCCTCTCGGCAAGTGCCATTCTGTTTCTCAGAGTTTCAACGCTCATTGTCACTGGATTGTTGTTGGGCATGTCAAGAACAGTTGTCATTCCACCAGCAGATGCCGCAGCTGTGCCACTGTAAAAATCCTCTTTGTAAGCTTTGCCTTCGTCTCGAAGATGCACATGTGCATCTATCAAACCAGGCAATAAGAGGAAACTCTTCAAGTCCAATCTGACGTCTGAATTAGGCATGTTAGTTTCCCTGCCTATCTTGAGAATCTTGCCATCGTCAATTGCCAGGCTACAATCCACTATCGTCTTGTTCATGTAGGCCTTTGCATTGACCAAAACCATGTCCACGATCAAACCAACACCACTTTTCTTGCTTGATTAACATCCAGCAAACGTTAAAAGTTTGTCTCATAAGCGCGCACTGGCAATCAACACTAGTTGGCGCAGCCGCAAGAGCGCTCCTTGTCTGTTTCAGGATAGCGTTGCTTGAACGGGGCAGGACAGAACCGGATGAATGGCACTGAAGCAACGTGCCATTCGTTTTTGTTGACCGCGACCTCGTGCCGATGTCAAATTGCACTAGAGGTTAAACGAACCCATAAACGCGTGCGTTCTTTCCGAAATCATATTTGGATCATATTTGGATCATATCGTAGACCGGGGGGAGGGGCCGTTGGCGCACACATTAGCGCCTCTCTCGTCAATGAGCAAAACTCGAAACACGCAGCCGCGTTCTATTGGAGTTAGAAACCGAATTTAGGAACACCCAGCGCAATTCTCGGGTGGTTTATTCGATTATCTTGAAGAAGTCTCTTTCCGTTATCATGCCCACGAGCTTCTTATTCTTCTCGACAGGCAGGGCTCCTATGTTTTTTTCCTGCATAATCTTAGCCGCCTGCCCCACATCCGCTTCCGGCTCAATCGTCGTCACGGTTTTCGAAGCTATCTCCATAGCAGGATTGTTCAACACTTGGATGATTGTTCCTGATCGCAAATGTGAAAACGCTTCCCCGCATCCAAAGAATCGTATAATATCCATAGCGGTGATTATGCCCACAACCGCTCCGTTCGACACGATGGGCAGCCTGCGGAAACCCTCAGCAGCCATCGTCTTCTCCGCCTCGAAAATAGTCGTCTTCGGCAGAGCGGTTATCACCTTCTCTGACATAAGCTGAGAAACTTTCACTCCGCTGGTTCTGTCTGCGAAAAGGTTTGCAATGTCCCTCTCGGTGATTATCGCCTTCACGCGGATTTTTTCGTCGACAACCGGCAGACCGCCTAGGTTTGACTCCTTCATTTTGCCTATCGCTTCACTTATTTTCGCAGACGTGTTCACAGATACGACGTTTTGCGTCATGACCAGTTTTATAGGCTCGTTAATTGCCTTGAAAAAGTTTCCATCAAACCTCTGTTGCACGATTTCAAATTTTTCGCCCCCGCCCAAATAGTCGACCAGGTCTGTTGCGGTCACTATGCCTTCCAGGTGCTTGGTTCCAGCGTTAACGATTGGTAGCCGCCGAAAACCCTTGTCCGCCATCAAGTGAATGGCATCATAAATTGGAGTCGTCGAAGCCACCATGACAACAGGACTCTTCGCCACGGTCAAGATTTCGCCGTCGCGCTTCCTCGATCCGCGAATCTTTAAGTCAACGGGACTCCTTCCCAGGCTTCTTCTCCTAAAACCTTCTTTGCTCAACTGTTTCCCCTCTCACTTCACGGTCAGCCTAACGATGTCTTCGCGGTCAACAATGCCGATGAGCCTGCCGTCCTTATCTTTGACCGGAACCCTGCCTATGTCCTTTGAAACCATGACCTTAGCCACTCTGATTGCCTTCACTGAAGGCTCCACGGCTACGACCTCTGTTTTCATCACAGAAGAGATTTTGGGCGAACCTCGAATCTTTTGAGACTCAAAAGTCGGCAGAAAGGCGCCGCTATGCAGCAGATCCTTATGCGTCACGATTCCAACAAGTCTACCATTCTTGACCACTGGAAGACCGGCAAAACGCCTCTCCTGCATCAGACGCCAAATGTGTTCAACCTCGTCATCGGGCGAGCACGTAACGAGGTTCTCAGTCATTATGTCCGAGACGTCTTTGGCGAATTTTTCTGGGTTTGTTTCGATTTGCTGCTCTATAAAAGCTTCCAGTCCTAAGACCCCTTGGTAGGTTGGGTCTTGAGATGACATGACAACCGGCGCGCACCACATGTCCACTTTGAGCATCGTTCTAACGGTTGACGTCACTTCATCATCGACTGTTGCAACGTGCTTTGCAGGAGTCATTATTCCCTTGACAAGAATCGAAGACTTGGACGACGATATAATCATAATGTCGTGTCTGGACACTTTTCCCAGAAGTTTTTTGTTCTCATCCGTTACAGGCAGAATTCTAAGATTGAAGTCCCGTATCATTGCACGAGCTTTTGTAGCGAGCTCATCTGAGTAGATGGACGGATGTTTTCCATCCATGATTTCTTTGACACGCAAGCAAGCCCCTCTCACTCTTCGGTTTCTTCCAGCTCAACCCTGCAGTCTTCACAGTGATATTCGCCGTTGACTTCCGTCAGGGTGTCAGACCAAACACCGCAATGGTCGCAGTAGCCTGCCAGCGGAGTCCGTTCTTCCTGTTCCTCCTCAGCCATGTTTTCGCCTTCAATCATGGCTTTTTCCTGAATTATTTCGAGCAGTTCAGGCATGACGCCGAGGACGTCTTTGCTCGAGATTATGCCAACGAGCCGCCCCTTATAGACAACGCCGAGTCGTCTTATGTTCAACCTGCTCATCCTTCTGGCAGTCTCAGCGATCGTCGCATCTGGCTCGATGGTGATGAGCGGTGAGGTCATAACTTCTTCCGCTTTAAGCGTGTCTGGCTTAGCGTTCTTGGCCAGCACTCTCAGGACAAGGTCTCTTTCGGTTATAACGCCGATTGGTTTTTCCTCTTTGGTCGTAACTATTATGCAACCCACGCCGTGCTTGTCCATAAGCTCCGCAACACGATTCGCGGGCGCCCTTTCCTCCACAGTAATGGCTGGGCTACTCATGACATCCTTGACCAGCATTTTAGGCCTTAATCCAATGTCAGACATATTGTTCAGCCACACACGCAAGTGCTTCGAAACGTTTTAACTTTACTCAAGTGAAAAGATACTGTGTCATTTAAGACTTGCTAACACAGAACTAGGAACGCCGAAACCTCTTCTATGCCTGTGTGCCAAGTCTTATATGCCAGCACTGATAGAAACAATTCCTCCAAGGGGAATGTTCATGCTGAGTACTAACGTTGACAAGTTGGTTCGGCTTTCTGTGGTCGGGGAGGCCGTTAGCCCAGTTTTCGGAAGGGGAGTTTACAGGATTTCTGCGCAGGGCAATCCTATGGTTTTGCCAGGCGTGGGCGGCATCACTTACAACGTCAGGGTTGGCGATCTGGCTTGCGGGTGGGAGGCTGATCACGTGGAGCCCGGCGTGAGTGTTGAGAACAAGGAGAATGACGTAAGGTTTGGACAGGGCGCGAACGCCGCGTTCAACGTACTATCATGCGTCGGAAACGAGGCTATTGTGGTTACTGGCGAGGCAAAGGGTGCCAAGGGCGTTGTCACGGGCAAACACGGCGGAATAGAACACGTTCTGGTAGACGTCCAGCCAGAGGTCATGGAAAAACTTATGCTCGGCGACAAGTTCCTCGTGAAAGCCTTCGGCGTTGGCTTGAAACTCCTAGATTTTCCAGACATCATCGTCATGAACATAGACCCAAGATTTCTTGAAGCGCTCAACCCAAAGACAAACGGCGACAAGCTAGAAATACCGGTGACGCATGTGGTTCCCGCCGCAATCATGGGTTCCGGACTGGGTTCAGACAACACGTACTCTGGAGATTATGACATCCAGCTCTTCGACGAGAAAGCAAGAAAGCAGTACAAACTTGACAACCTGAGGCTGGGTGATCTCGTCGCCATAACCGATGCGGATCACTCGTTTGGAAGGATATACAGACAGGGCGCGATTTCCGTCGGCATCGTCGTGCACACGAATTGTGTGTCAGCGGGCCACGGACCTGGAGTAACAACTCTTTTCACATCTCGTGCCGGAAAAATCAACCCGAAGATAGATACGAAAGCAAACATTGCAACCATCCTGAAGTTGAGGGCCACCAAGCCGAAACGTTGAAGGAGCAGCCTAAGATTTGAGCCCCTGCGCCCGAGCAGATGATTCTCGCCCTCTTTAGGGTGGAACGAGTCGCTTAAATTATTCACAAGTATAGCAAATCAGAGGCGGTAACAGAAAAATCATAGGCAATAATGCGCCTCAATTCTCTTTCCTCCATCGTCCATGATTTCGACGAAAAACAAGCAAACAGCACTGGCGTTAGAATAGATATATAAACCCACATGTTCATTTGTTTGTTGAAGAATGATGAGGAGTAATCAGGTTGCCGTTTAAGCGTAAGAGCCGTGGTAGATCTAAAGGTGGCAAGGGCAGCAGTGGTTCTGTTCAATGTGCCAGCTGCGGAGCCATGGTACCGCGAGACAAGGCCAAAAAGGTTACAAAGAGACTTTCCTTCGTCGATTATGCCTTGGCAAAGGAGCTTCGACAGAAGGGCACGTACATTGCCGTGCCGTCCGACACGAAATATTACTGTGTTTCGTGTGCGGTCCATCGAGGAGTCGTAAAGGTAAGAGCTGAGAATGAGCGTCACATTCGCACTCGACCTGGAAGAAGATACTAAGGTTCAGATAGTTTCCTTTTTCTTTGATTTTCTATAAACGTACAGGCTTCTCTGCAGCACGGTTAGGTTTGAAATTATCGCCAAAAGGATAACTGCTACGTTCATCACCGTCGTCGGCTGCCAAAAGACCGCTATCAGCGTTGCCACGAGCAGTATGATCATCCGTTCAGCTCTCTCTGCCAGGCCGACGGATTCCATCTTGATTTCTGCCGCTTCGGCCCTTGCCCGACTGTAACTAACAAGTAAGGAACCGACCATTGCGATTAAGCCCCAAAGAACGCTGCATAAACCGCCCACGATTATGCCGACGTAAACGGCAGCGTCAGCATACCTGTCTAGCACAGAATCTAGGAACCCGCCGAAAACCGTCGTCTGTCCGTAGAGCCGCGCGACTATTCCATCCAACGCGTCGCAGAAACCCGAAAGCAATAGCAGAACAAAAGCGAGCAAGAGAAAAAATGTGCGCCACGCTAAGTTCTGCCCCCATTCTCCATAAGCAAATGCAGACAGAAAGGCCAACAGCCCGCCTATCACGGTTATCATGTTTGGCGTCAAGCCGATTCTGTGAGCCACTTTTGCCTCAGCCGCAAGCATCTGCTGGACTTTCTGCTTCAGCCTCGTAAGCATTTACGGTTGCCTCTCCAACGATTTTTATTTAAGGTTGGATTATGTAAAGAGCTTGAATTAAAAGGTGTTCGGAAATGATTAACGTCACCACTGTTAAGATTGAGGACAAAACTTTTCTAGGCCTGAGAGTCGATTTGCCCGAAAGCCCGCCCCTGCTTCTTATTGTCGCGGACAAAGGCTTCGTGATGTGCGGCTTCCTCAACATTGACGCAGCCGAAAAACTAGGTGTGAATGCAGTCATGGTCAGCGGAGTGAAAACCTTCGAGGACGTACTCAACGCACAGGTCAAGGCGACTACGACCAAAGCCAGAAACTCGGGTGCAGATATCGGCATGAAAGGCTCTGAAGCCTTGAAGCACATGTCCTAGGATTTGTTCTCAACAGCTTTCCAACCCATGAGAGGGCAACTCCAAATTTCCCAGTTCTTGCACGCATTCCAAGCTCCTAAGCTCGTGTGTTATGTTCTTATAGCTGCGGACTAGTCTTTAGCCTGATGGTGTTAGAGTTGGCGGGGCTTCTTGATCCTCTGGAAGTGAAAGGGCTAACTCTTAGAAACCGAATTGTTATGCCTCCCATGCAGACGGGTAGGGCCACGATTGAAGGCGCAGTCACTGATAGGCTCCTAAGCTTTTACGTGCGACGCGCAGCGGCCTTGGGCCTGTTGATCGTTGAGCATGCTTACATTGCTCCGGCTGGAAAGTTGAGTCCAAAACAGTTGGGAATCTATCACGACAAATTGATCAGCGGGCTAGAGAAGCTTGCAAGCGAGGTTCACGCCTTGAGCACTCCTGTCGTCGTACAGATTACGCATGCTGGAGGCGTTGCGAACAGCAAAGTAATAGGCGGAAATCCCGTTGGTCCTTCCGCGACTGGGAAAGCGCGTGCACTGTCAGAAAGCGAGATTGAAGCCCTAGTCGAAGAGTTCGCGGTGGCTGCCGACCGTGCAGTTAAAGCGGGCTTCGATGGAGTTGAACTTCACGGCGCGCATGGCTTCCTGCTTAACCAATTCTTTTCTCCATTGCTAAACAAACGCGTAGACGAATATGGCGGATCCCTAGATAACAGGATGCGTTTCCCACTCATGGTGGTCAAAAAAGTTCGGAAAATTGTCAGCGGTAGACTCTTGCTCTACAGGCTGGGCGCGGATGATTTAGCCGCAAACGGCACTCACATAGATGACTCGACTGTTTTTGCTGCGAGGCTTGAGCATGCCGGTGTCGATGTCATTGACGTATCGGGCGGCTTGTGCGGAAGCGAGCCTAAGCAGCTTAAAGGCGTCAAGGGCTATTTTGTTCCGCAGGCCCATGAGATAAAGAAAGTCATCAGGGCTCCCGTCATCGGGGTCGGAGGAATCACCGAGGCTGAGTTTGCTGATAGGCTGATTCGAGAGGGAAAGGTTGACCTGGTAGCCGTTGGCAAAGCACTCTGGAAGGACTCAAAATGGGCTGAAAAAACCGTTGAAGCCCTGAAAGCGTGACGACTCATCAGCGTATTTTGCATCAAGCTTTAAAAGGTCCAGACAATCCATTAGCTTGTCAAAGCGCAAGAGGCTGGACTGAATGAAAGTTTTAATCGTATATGACACGGTGTCTCCTTTGAAAATCACTGCTAAGGTCGCGGAAACCATTGGCGAAGTCCTGAAAGAAAAGGGAATAGAGGTTGACTCCTTCTTCGTCAATGAAGTTGACCGAACAACCGTGAAGAATTATGATTGTTTGATTGCTGGTTCGCCCACTATGTATTTTAGGACGTCGCCCGGAATAAGGCGATTCCTCAACAGTTTCTCAGATAAGGAGTTTTCCGGAAAAAGAGGAGCTGCTTTTGACACACAAATGCAATCTAGGATGAGTGGAAACGCAGCCAAACGCATAGAAAAGAAAATCAACAAATTAGGTTTCAAGGTAATCTCGCCTCCTCTCGTCTCTTATGTAGAGGGCAAAATGAACGCAATGCAACTGAAAGCCGGAGAACTGGAAAAAATAAAGAGTTGGACACAAGAAGTGGCCAAAACGCTTTCAAAATAGAACCTCAACATCCACTCCTCAAAATCTGCATCAAGATATATTGATTTAACCTACTGACATTAGCGCGTTTGCCTGAATCTGAAACCAACGCTCTTATGCCTTAGCAGCTGTGATGCTTATAAGAGTAAAAAACGGGCATGAACCAGGTTAAGAGAGTGTTGTCTTGTCCAATAGACGACTCCTGAACGATGTGGCTTCAGAGGTCATAGTCTGCACGAAATGTCCGCTCTGGAAATCGCGCAAGAATGCGGTTCCTGGCGTTGGAAGCCCTGAAACGCGAATAGTGTTTATAGGAGAAGCTCCAGGAAGGTCAGAAGACGCCAAAGGCGAACCCTTCGTGGGCACAGCGGGCAAACTCCTCGACACACTCCTGTCACAAATTGGCCTTTCAAGAGAACAAGTTTTCATCACAAACATCGTGAAATGTAGGCCCCCCAGAAATCGTCAGCCCAAACCTTTAGAGATACAAACATGCGCCCCGTACTTGGACACACAGATACTAACCATAAGACCAAAGTTCATAGTAACGCTTGGCAGCCACTCGACAGCCTACATTTTCTCAAAGGCAGCACTATCTTTCAGCAACATAACACAAGTTCGGGGGAAACCGCGGAAAACATGTGTCCTAGGTTTGCCGCTGACGGTCGTTCCAATGTTCCATCCAGCATCAGCCCTTTACAACCCAGAACACAAGAAAATATTGGAGCACGATTTTCAACTGTTGAAAACAAAGCTCCGAAGCATCCAATCAGACCCTCGTGATCGCTAACTCGCCCATGTGCCACAAACATCATGCACTGACCTGCGGCGGCGGTCGAACGGGTCTGCCCAGTTTCTTGCGAAGCGCAATGCGATACAGTTTTCGCAACGATTTCACGAGCCTTTCGACGCTGGGCAAGCCGGAGTATATTATGGGAATTCGGTCATACTCTGCCAGTCGGATGGAATACTCGTCTGGTTGAACACCGTGAAAGACGACAGCGCGCGGTTTCAAGTTGCTTATTCGCACCATGAGCATGGGTGAGATGCCGTTTTCTATGTTCGTGAATATCAGCGCCCGCTCCGTCGTCGCCCCGAAAACCTGCGAAAACTCCGAGCCCGAGAGCGTTTCCACGGCCCTCTTGCTGTCGACGACGGTGTAACCGTTAACCTCCTTAACATAAGCGTCCACGCATGCTATGGTTTTGCCTTCTATAGCTTTGCAAAGGTACTCCAGCCTGACGGGAATTGGGAACTCTCGAAGGTCCACAATGGCGTTGCTCGGCGAGCTTGTGAGCTTGGCGAACTCGTGGATGAAACGTCCGCCCCTTTCCTCGTCGATTTTGAGCAGGGCCCACACGAACCTTCGCACGAATTTTGTGCCTGGACTCGGCCGCCTGCCGCTCTCATAGTCGCTGATAACCGACGACGAAACCATCATCTTGTCTGAAAGCCTCATCTGCGAAACTGCAAATAGCTCACGCCACTTTCTCATGGTTGCCCCTGGCTTACTTGAGAGGATTATCTCTCCCGCAATTCTTCTCGCCAGAACAGAATCGCGCAGACTGGGAGACGTGGCCATAAGAGCTCGACCCTTCCAATTCAGCACGTTCCGTAACTACGACGTGCCCTATAAAAACCTATGCACGCTCAGATTAAAGGGTTAGACGAGGAATATCATGAAGATTCCTGCGACGATCATCACCGAACCTAGGGCAATTTTGGCGTTAACCTTCTCATGCAGCAGCAGAACTCCTGCAAGAGTGGAAAAGAGAGGCGTCGCAGACGATATGGGAACGGCCCTTGACTGCGGAGTGTCTATAAAACTGTAATTCAGAAGAAACCAACCTAATCCAAGCGCCACAATTCCGCCGACAAGCAACGTGACCACGGTTCGTTTCCTCATTTTCAAGAAACCCAGACTTCTGTCCACAAGCGGAGCAGCAATGGCCAAGGAAATAGCAATCGCGAAAACTCTGACAGCGTTGATGGCGAACGCATCGTCCAGATTCGGAGTTTCCTTCACAGCCAAGCCCATCATCACTATGCTCACAGACCACAACAGAGCCGTTGCAAGAGCCACGGCCAACCCTTTAGCCAGCACCTTCCTTGGGGGACCTAACGCTTCTCCCTTTTCGCTCAAGCTCAGCATCCACACTCCTAAAACTATAACAACTGCGCCTAGGGCCACCGACCACGTGACGGCTTCGCCTGCAAAAAGGGCAACCCACAAGAGATTGAAGAGCGGGTACGTACACGTCACCGGCACTGCTCTTGCAACTCCAATCATTTTCAGGCTGGCCATGTACAGAGTATCGCCCAATCCTAGGCCGATTACACCGCTGACACTGGCAAGAACAACTACGCTCATAGGCAGTTTGGTCAAAACTCCAACCAGCCCGACGGCAACCATGAAAGCAAGCAGCACGATGCTGGTGAGCGTCAGGCGAACGATGTTAGCCGAAACAGGCTTCGCGTCAGACAACGCCTTTTTGTAGAGCAGAGCCGACACCGTCCAACTTACGGCAGCTCCCAAGGCAGCAAACTCGCCTATCATTTTTCATGGCCCTTAGGCAAGATTCTGCTTGAAGCTGTTAAATAGCTAACGCCCAGAATAGGCTTGAAAGGTGCTAAAATCGATGCAAACAGACGTCACTTGGGACGAAGAAGCCCTCTCGAAGTTTCCAGAACTCGCCATATGCATCGGAACAATCAGTGGAGTCCACAACGAGAAAGATAACGACCAGTTACGCCGGCTCAAGAAAACCGTGTACGAGGAAGCCAAGGCCAAATACAGTGTTGAAGCGTTGAAGAACAACCCGACTGTCAGAGCTTACAGAGACTTCTACTGGAACCTAGACATAGACCCCACGAAAACGAGACCCTCAGGAGAGGCCCTCCTGCGCAGGGTTCTCAACGGAAATGAGTTGCCAAACATATCCACAGTGGTCGACGCTTATAATTTGGCCTCGATGGAAACAATCGTTCCCATCAGCGGGTTCGACAGAGACCAGCTGAACCCACCGTTCCACGTCCGTTTTGCAAAGAATGAAACGTTCATCGGAATCGGAATGGACAAACCAATGCTCCTCACGGAGAAAATGCTGGTCCTGACCGATGAAAAACAGATCCTCTGTGTTTACCCTTACCGCGACTCTGGCCACACGAAGATCACCCTGCGAACGCAGAAACCAGTGATAATCGGATACGGAGCCCCGGTGATAGGCCAAGAACAGCTCAAGGCAGGCGTCGAAAGAACAATGGAGTACATCAAACGTGTTTCTGGCGGGGAAATCGAAACAATTAGTGTTTTTGGAAGATTCACCTAGACTGCGTACCCATTCCACGGCTCGCGGCCGCTAACACGCCCTAATATCATCAGGCTAGGTTGCTGCTGGAGTAGTACAGGAATGGCAAAGCGAGCAGAATGGTGTTTCGCCCCCGGGTAGTGAGAGAGTATTTCACCCTCAAGGGTGGACCTTGCTCCACATCTCTCTTGATGTAACCGTAGTGGTCTAGACCCTTCAGTTTGTCGGACAATGTGCGAGAGTTTACGCCCAAAATCTTCTTCATCTCGCCGAAACCCGTTGTCTCCCTCAGAAACAATATGTAGAGGATTTGAAGACTCCACTTCTGTGACAGCAGACTGAAGCTTTCCTCGAGACTCTTGATGGTCTCTCTCATATCATCCAGACCCAGTTTCTGGTTGCGAAATATCTCGTTGAGCGTTTCTTCTATGCCTTTGAGGTTGACTCTCATACGAGACTCAACTAGTCTTCGAAGTTCTGCGCTCAGCACGGTTCGGGAGTTCACGCTCGTACACCCATTGTGCGAATAGTTACTTCATGATTTATAAAGTTTAAGTTTTAAATCTAGTGTGTAAAACACACCAAATCTGCTGGTGCAATAAGAAACTGCCGACCAAGAAGTTGGAAGACATCGTCAGAAGCCCAGCATATCAACAAATCTTTTGCAGATTTCTAAGAATGAATCCCATATCAAAAGAGTTTTTAGCCCTGTCTGCGAGTAGAAAGAGGTGTTCAAACTTGTCCTTCGACGCTAGAATGGCTGAGACAGAAAAGAAGAGAGAATCCAACATCGTACTGGCTCTAGACTTCCCATTCGAAAAACCCGAAAACCGCAAAAAGTTGTTCTCCAAAGCAGAAAAACTACTCGAAGAAGTGCACCCTTACATCTGCGCCGTAAAATTTAACCATCACCTCGTCCTTCCACTGGGCACATTTGACGGCGTCCACAGACTCGTGAAGAAGGCCCACGACGAGGGATTGATGACGATAATGGACTGCAAAGTGAATGACATCGGCTCTACAAACCAGGTCATTGCAGAATACTATTATGCTGCAGGATTCGACGCGTTGATAGCGAACCCTTTCGTGGGATGGGAAGAAGGATTGAAACCAATCTTCGACGTCGCTGCGAGACTGCACCGCGGCGTAATTCTGCTCATTTACATGAGTCACAAGGCAGCTGGCGAGGGGTACGGACAGATGGTCATCGATCCTAAAACCGGAGAAAGACTTCCTCAATACGTTTCATTCGCAAAAAAAGCCCTAAAATACGGTGCTGACGGAGCAATCGTGGGCGCCACCTTCCCTGAAAAAATAAGAGAAATACACGAGATACTCGACGAAAAAGTCCCAATTTTCTCGCCCGGAATCGGAGCCCAAGGCGGAACAGTCCAAGCCGCCCTGATGGCCGGTGCAGCCTACCTTATCGTGGGAAGAGAGATAACGCTGGCCCAAAATCCTGCTGAGACAGCAAAGAGAACCAGGGACACCGTAAAATCCGTCAAAAGGGAACCCTAGTGCGCGCGCTAATTATGTCCAACCGCATCGATGAGCCTTGTTGGCAAAGGAATCGTGTATGGTTTACGTTCTCCGCAAAATTTCATCTTCCACGTCTTTCCCAAAGCTCTTTCTTCAGCAAATCTCTCACTGAAGACCTAATTGCCGAACTTCTGCTCGGATACATGTTCGCTCTGACAAGCTCATCCAAACCCTCCAAATAAGCCTCCGGTAATAACACGGTAACGAGTTTCAACTTACACCCTCCCTCAGCATGTCATGCATATAACATGAACGGAATATAAGATTTGACCCAAAACCCAGACAAATCCTCGCAAGAGCCAGCGTCGAAACCAAACAGTTGAGCAAAGAATACACAATCACAAAAAAATCAATCGAGGATACGCGCCCGAAAAATTGAAATGGAAAAGCCCTAGCCAGAAAGGTATAAAACATCTGGCAGATTCTAGTGTGAATGAAAAGACATGTTTCGCGTAAGAGTGAACAAGATCGAATCCATCCGAGACATTGATGGTAACCTTGGAAAACGCATAGAGCTGATTGAAGACCGGCAGATACCGAACTTTGTGGTCAGACCGCAGACCGAAGAAGCCAAGATGGTGCAGGACGTGATGCAAGCTTTGCAACAGCAGATGCCGATGTTTCCGATGAGAACGGATGTGGCAATTCCAAAAATAATCTTATTTTTGACCGAACAGGAGTACGAGAGCTTGGGCATCGAGTTCGACGTGAACCAAGTCTATGAAATAACGCTTGAAAACCAGACGCTGAAGTTCATGAAAACTGCATGATGTCTTTTCTAATCCGTCTCAAAGCCCGATGTTTTGGGTGGAAAGACAGCACGAACATCATGTTCCTCAATGCCTCGCAAACTTCATCCATTCTGGACTGGCCGTTGTTGCTGCAATAGATCGGAATAGGTTCTTCGTCGCCTGTTTTGTAGTAGACGTAGATTGGGGTGAAATTCTTTCTGAACGTTTTTATTTCAAAGTTCAACTTTAGGAGCTTGGCCATTTTTTCCGCAGCCATGCTAACTGGCTTCATTCTTTTCTGACTAAAACAAGAAGCGTAGACAAATAGCTCTCCTACGGAACAATCCAACGTGGCTCACACCAAGAAAACAACGCCTTACCACCAGCATTTAAAACAGGCCTCGCAACAACATGTTTAAGCGGCGGAGAGAGATGAGTGAAAGTGAACGCCTGAACAGTGAAAAACGATGAAGGCCAGAGCACATGTCTTCATAAGCGGTAGAGTTCAGGGAGTGTTTTTCAGATCTGAGACAAAACATGAGGCAGCAAAACATGGCTTGAGTGGTTGGGTTCGTAACTTGCCGAACGACAGAGTTGAGGCTGTTTTTGAGGGTGAGCAAGAAGACGTAAAGAAGCTTCTGGAATTCTGCAAGAAAGGGCCACCAGGGGCTGAAGTAGCAAGGATAGACGTGAGCTGGGAAAACTATTCCGGAGAGTTCAGAGGCTTCGAAATCAGATACTAGGAAGAGCCCACTGGTCGGAATCCGCACGCTCAGGTTCTTTTTTTGGGCACCCTGAAGTGTGAACCTTTTCCAGCGCTCACGTAATCTCCGCCGGCACTGCGCACGACCGAAGCGATTTTTGAAAAGTTGTCTGAACCTAGGAATTGCCGCGGCTTTATCATTATGTAATCGTCCTTCTCCTCGAAGCTCAGCAAGTTCTCCAAATCCTCCGGAAACATCATTTTAACATCTTCTATCACCTTCGATTTTTCTTGAGGCTGAGGTGCTCCAGGCACGGCCTGAGACAATGCTGGTGCCGGATGAGCCGCTATTGGCTGAGTTATCTGTGAAACAGCGAGAGATTTCAGGGACGCTGAAACCTGCCGCAAATCATCCATGATACCGTTCATAATCAAAACAAGCTCGTCTACTCTCTTGGTGAGGGCTTCAATTTTCTCTTTATCCGCGCTCATATGCCTTCTTCCTAATGAACCCTTAATACTCAACGCATTTATTAATGGTTTTTGACTCTTCAAACAATCTCAAACATGGAGTGACCCCCAGCCTTGATAGAGATTGACGGGAGCGAAAAAAGCGGAAGCGGCACGATCCTGAGAATGGCCATCGCCCTGTGCGCAGTAATTGAACAACCGTTACACATTTACAACATTAGACAGAACCGTCCGCAACCAGGTTTGAAACCTCAACACCTTGAAGCCGTCCTGACAGCCGCCAAGCTTTGCGATGCTAAATTGGAAGAAGCGAAAGCAGATTCACGTGAGCTATGGTTCAGACCCCAAAAAATAAGAGGCGGCAAGATTGAAGCAGAAATCGGCACTGCTGGAAGCATTCCTATGCTCCTGATGACGGTACTGCCTATGTGCACCCACGCAGAAAAGGCGGTGCAGCTTCACATTTCAAAAGGCGGAACCGACGTTTCCCACTCACCAACCATAAACTACATGAACTTCGTTCTCCTGCCGACACTGCAACGCATGGGACTAAAAGCTGTTCTCACAGTTCACAAGTACGGCTATTATCCCAAAGGAAACGGGGAGGTGACAATAACCGTACAGCCCTGCAAACCTCTGACAGCTTTGAGCATCGAGGCCTTCGGCAACATCAAATCTATAAAAGGAATCTCAGTCTGCACGTTCCTTGCCGACCGAAAGGTTGCTGAACGTCAAGCGAAAGCGGCGAACGGGTACCTTCGCGAAAGGGGCTACAACGCCGATGTTCAAGTAGTTAATGACTTCTCAAACCCACTGCAGAAGGGCAGCTCAATTGTCTTGTGGGCTGAATCTGACGCTGGAGCCATTCTGGGGGCAGACGCAATTGGGGAATTGAGAAAACCAAGCGAAGCAGTCGGCACAGAGGCAGCCGAAAAACTCTACACAGAAATCATTGCAAAACCCACCGTTGATACGCACCTCGCAGACATCCTCGTTCCATACATCGCACTGGCCCAAGGCGAGTCAAACTATTTAACACGCACCTTAACGGAACATCTGAAAACAAACATTGCTCTGGCCGAAAGAATATTAAAGGTGAAATTTGTCCTGGAAAAAAAGCATGAACTTTACAGACTGGAGAAAGTTGGTTGAACTAGTGTAATGAAGATTGAGAACGAGATTTTGGTCTAGATCCTCTAACAAGATATTGTACTACAAAAAAAGTCAGCGATCCAAAGCCAAGAATTGGCAAAATGGCGATAAGTGGTTCACCCACTAGCGTAAAAAGTTCACCTCCAGTCCAAACCATGAGGAAACAGTCTAGAGCAATGATTGCAATCGCACCAGTTGATCGAAGCAACAAACCAAGAATCTTACGCAGATGCTGCTTTGTTGTTCTTGGCGCACGCGCGCTTCTCACTGTCATTCATAAATCATGATATTCACCAAATATTTCTCCTTTTCCATCCATAACTCTGATTTGCTCAAGCCCAAATATTGTTCTTGCCGTCATTCTACAACAGGATTTCGTCAATTCATGCGATTACAGCTTCAATTTAGCCAACGCCCAAACCATTCTTAACCTTGCCAAAACAGCGATTTAAGCTGTGGATAACAAGAAATGGGCACGTAAATGTTTATTTTTTGGTTAGTAGTAGCGTTTGTAAATCAAAGGAAAAATTAAATGAACAACGTTGCACGCAAGAAACTCGTTCGAGAATATTACGCAAAAAGATCCAAGGAGTATGATTTACAGAAAAGCAGAACCTGGAAGACAAGAGAAGGCTTTGGAAATGAAGTTTTTGACGAACTGCTGAATGCCTCGGAAGGGTCTAGAAACAGACTCTTTTTAGAAGTTGGGGTGGGAACAGGCAGAAACGCATTACCCCTGCTTGAAAGGGTCAAACCAAAACTTGTAGGTTTGGACTTGTCAAGAGAAATGCTGAAACAGGCCAAAACAAAGATGCTTTCTTTCAAAGACAGGCTTGACTTGATACAGGCCGACGGCGAACACCTGCCTTTTGCGTGCCACGCTCTTGATGCGATCATATGCATGAGCACGATGCACTATTTCACGTTTCAAGGGAGAATCCTAGGGAGATTCAGACAAACGCTCAAAGATAATGGGACTCTCGTAATTGGAGATTTGACGGTTCACGAGAAGGATGACCAAGGATTCTTTGAAGGACTAGAGAGAACCCTGTCTAAAGCTCATGCCAGATACTGGAAGCCGTCACGAATGAAGAGACTCATGGAAAAACGAGGTTTCCGCATCTCAAAGACGAAAACAATTGCCTACCGAAAAACCTTCAACGCTCTAATGGAAGATAAAGGACTATACTTTGGTGTCCCGCGAGAAACGTTTAACCAGTACCTAGAAAGAGCCCCTGCAGATGCGAAAGGGCAATACGGCTTAACCAGCACTGAGATGACATTGTTCTACACCATTATTACAGCGAAAAAGAATGAATTAAACCCCGTGATCCCATGAAAAAGGCAGGTTGCATCAAGACTCCAAGAAAAGAAGGCGAGAAAACCCTGACAATGGTCAGAAAGCTCGGGCTGATCAACAAAGAGCTGGAAATTCAAAGAGACGAAGAATTCATTTACATTCCGCTGACCAAGCAACCATCAAGAGAAGAGCTGGAAACTCTCAAGAAGCAAATGACAGACTGCAAAGTAACGGTTCACTCTTTTCCAGAGAGAAAGAAACATGGAACGTCGCTTGCTCAAGTTCTTGAGGATAAGCTTTCACCACAATTATTGGCTAGCTTGCCCCGCGCCATAGACTTCGTGGGCGAAATAGCCATAGTGGAATTCCCTCCCGAGTTGGCGGCGTGCAGAACTGCGATCGGCGAGGCTATCTTGAAAGAGCACCAAAAAGTGCGCACCGTGCTCGCTAAGGCGAGCGCAGTAGGCGGGAAATATCGGTTGAGGGAGTTCACTATCGTTGCAGGCGACCCTAAGACGGATACGATTCACAAAGAATACGGATGCCAATACTACGTGGATTTGGCTAAGGCATTTTTTTCTCCACGACTCTCGTTTGAACACCGGAGAGTCGCATCTCAAGTGCAGGAAGGTGAAGTCGTTGTTGACCTGTTCGCAGGGGTCGGGCCTTTCGCAATACAAATCGCTAAAACCCATCAAAACGTGGCAATCTACGCTGTGGATGCGAACCCGGACGCGATTGAGTGCCTGAAAAAGAACGTTAGGCTCAACAGGGCTGTGAGGAAGGTTCATCCCATTTTAGGAGATGCAAGACAAGTTGTCAAGGACAAGCTTTCTGGTGCTGCAGATCGCGTAATCATGAATTTGCCGGAAAACGCCATCGATTTTGTAGATGCCGCCTGCGAAGCCATCAAACCTTCAGGAGGCATAGTGCACTTTTACAGTTTCGTTAACAAGTCTGATTCGTTAGAGAATCTCAAGGCTCGCTTCGCTAATGCCGTTGAAAAGTCTGAAAGGAGAGTAGAAGAAATCTTGCTTCTAAGACTTGTCCGTGAGACAGCCCCGTACGAGTGGCAAGCAGCGCTAGATGTTAGAGTCTGTTAGGCTTAGACCATCAGTGTGATTTTCACTCTCTGAGCAGGGTTCTTCAGTTTCTCGACGAGATCTCTGGACAAGTCAGCTGAAGCTTTGTCTGCTTTGACCGCCAACGTTCTACTACAAATGTAGTTGCTCTTCCTCACGACAATTTCGGTCGGATGAACCAAGGTGAGATGCGCGCTTCCGTTCGCCGTGACCGTTTCGGCTATGCCTCCTGCTTCTATTAGAATAGTCAGTCTGGCGTTTTCATCGACCAGTCTTTTTTTGAATTCCACACTCAAACTGGGCATAGCCTTGTCTGCTGACACGGCGACTATGCAGTCACCGCTTCTTGATATTTCGTGTTCTCTTGTGAACTCTAGGGTTGTGGGATGAATGGCAAGAATGTTCTCGTGTCCCTTTGCAAGTATGATTTCTTTCAGTTCCGCAGGGGGCAAGTTATTCCAAAACCTCTATTGAGTCAACTTTTCCGTCGCCGTTCAAATCAAATCCTTGAATTACTCTCGCATAGGTCTCCTCGCCTCTGTAGCCTTTCAGGGTTTTCTGCCAGTAGTCGGTCAGTGCCAGCACGCAGGCCTTCGTGCCCACGGCTTTGTTTCCAGCCAAAACAATTACGCGTTTGTTCTTGTCCCACGGGTTTACAACTTTCGCGACAACCCCAACCGCGTCTGCGGTGTAGACGTGGCCAGTCTTTTTGGAAACCAGACCGCCGAAAAGAAAGCCTTCTTCTGAGGGTCGCATGTTGAATTTGATGGGTAGACAATCGTTTACTTCTTCCGCAAGCAGGTTCGTTCCGGGCCCGCCTACCAGTATCAGGTTGTTCTTTTCCTCTTTCTCCGCCTTAACATCAACGTCGAGTTTTATCGCAAAGTCTTCGGGAGGTTTGACGAACTGCCCCAGAAAGAAGGCCAGATGGGAGGCGTAATGCCCGTCCCTTGCGCTTGTCTTAAACGGCCCGTGCGGCGTCGGGCTACCCACGACAATCTTTCCGTCAAAAGTGCCATCCTTTGTCACGAATTCTCTGAAAAATCCCCGGATTTCCTCTTCCATTCCAACCAAGGAGAGCTTCTTGATGGTTCTATACTCTTTAGGAAGTTCTATTCCAAACGCTGGCGCGGCCACTTTATAATACTTTGCCGTTGCCCCTTTCTTCTCCTCCTCTCTTGCGACCGTTACGGCTCCTGCACTGCAAAGTTTTCTAATGTGATAATAGACCTTCTGTTCGTGGATACCCAATTTTCTAGCTATTTCCAGAGGATACATTTCTTTCTCAGAAAGCATGATCAGTATTTTCCAGCTCAACGGGTTCAAGATTAGTTTGAGTTTTTGCGGGTCGTTGAATACCTCGATGTCTTTGACCTGCTGTGTCTTGTTTTCTTCGCGAAGCAGCAGTCTCTTATCCAAGGTTGTTCCCAATTATAAACGCCCTCCATTATTAAAAATCTTGTTATGGTAGGTTGGGTCAGAAGCCAAAACAAACTGCTTCAATGCTGAAGACCGTTAAAAAATATCTTTTAATACCGTGTGAGAAGTCATCATAGTTGCTGAATTGTTGATGGAAAAATCTTGGAAACCGTTTTTAGAACTAAAAATTTTCTCCTAAGAATGCTTATTAGAACAGCAGTGCTTGAATTGCGGTCACTGACAAGCAGTGAGGTCTGGAAATGTGCGGCATATTCGGTTGCGTCTCGAAGGAAGGAAACGTTGCACCACTGATACACGCTGCCCTGAAAAGACTTGAATATCGTGGCTACGACTCGGTCGGCGTTGTAACCCTGTACGACGGCAAGCTCTACTTGAAAAAAGATCAGGGAAAAATAGACGACGTCAACAAGATCCAAAACTTGGACGATTTACCCGGCAGCGTGGGCATCGGGCACACAAGATGGGCAACGCATGGCGCCCCCCTGCAAGTGAACGCTCATCCGCACGTTGATTGCAGCGGAAGAATAGCTGTCGTCCACAATGGCATTATAGAAAATTTTGCCGACTTGAAAACAGAGCTTGAAAATCGCGGCCACGTTTTCAAATCCAGAACCGACACGGAAGTCATACCCCATCTCATCGAAGAAAATCTCAAAAACAACCCCAGTCTGAGCCTTGAAAAAGCAGTGCTGGAAGCAATGAGAAAGCTCGAAGGATCATACGCAATTGCAGTAGTCTCCACTATCGAACCAGAGAAGATAATCTGCGCAAGAAACGAAAGCCCACTCGTAATCGGAGTCGACCATGACGCTGTCTACTTTGGCTCTGACATCCCGGCGTTCCTACCTTTGACGAACAAGGCAATCATTGTGGATGACGGCGAACTGGTCACGCTTTCGACGGAAGGGGTGGAAATCAAAAAAATCGCTGACGAAAAAATCGTAAAACGAGAGCCAAAAATCATAGACTGGACCCCTGAAATGGCCGTCAAGCAGGGCTATCCACACTTCATGATTAAGGAGATTCATGAACAGGCCGATTGCCTTAGAAACACGCTCAGGGTGCAAGAACACTATGCGGATCTGATGGCCACGTTTCTGGACCGAGCGCGAGAAGTGTACCTCGCCGCGTGCGGAACATCCTATCATGCTTGTTGGGCAGCCTCGTACATGCTTTCAAAACTCGCTTTCCTACCAACATACCCAGTAATCGCCTCTGAGTTCATAGAGCAACACGGCAAATCCGTCAACATTGAGAGCACGATTCTAGCAGTGAGTCAATCGGGTGAAACAGCGGACACTCTGGCCGCGGTTAACGCGGCTAGACAGAGGGCAGCAACGATTCTGGGCTTAACTAACACGATAGGGTCAACATTAACTCGGGTTTCGCGAGTCTACATCGGCCAACAGTCAGGCCCCGAAATCGGAGTGGCAGCTACCAAAACGTTCACCTCGCAACTGTCGGTCATGGCCCAGCTGGCCTTGAGACTGGCAAAAAAGAGAGGCAAAGTCTCTCAGGACGAAATGGACTATTTGGCCGAGAGACTATGCAAGCTACCAGACACTGTTCAAACGATAATCGACACACAGGAGGAAAAAGCGAAACAGATAGCGAAGAAATACAAAGACAAGAAAGACTTCTTCTTCCTCGGACGAGGAATCAGCACGGCAACAGCCTTTGAAGGCAGGCTCAAACTCATGGAAATAGCCTACGCGCCAGCAATTGCCTTTCCAGCAGGAGAGAGCAAGCACGGCCCCATAAGCCTCATAGAGCCAGGTTTCCCGGTCATCTTCGTGTGTCCAAAGGATGAAACCCATAAGACGTTGATAGGCAACATAATGGAAATGAAAGCACGAGGAGCCTTAGTGATAGCAGTCATAGAAGAGGGAGATGATGAAGTCAAAAGTCTAGCTGATGATTACATGGAAGTGCCGAGCGGCGTTCCAGAAGTTCTGTCACCAATAGCATTCATCATCCCGCTGCAACTATTCGCGTACTACATGGCTGTTGAAAGAGGATACAACCCGGATATGCCAAGAAACCTGGCGAAATCAGTCACAGTGAAGTAGACAAGTTCAGGTCAGACACTAACCTGCCAGTGGTCCTGTAGAAGCTTTCAAAAGAAAGAAAGAACCAATTTGGAAACCGTAGCGTAGCATCATGCGTTGAGACCTTTAAACAAAGGAGTTTGAGGCTCACGAATAGACTCGTGGCCTAAGATCGTTCGAAGTTGACTGCAACTTGCCGTCGGAACATATTGGTTATACTGTTTTTCAGGTCGTTGTAGCAAGCGCTCAGCCTTTTTGCGTCTTCCTTTGACATCCCCTGTGAGACTAGTTGTTTCTCAAAAGCGGTTCTTGTTTTTCGGACTCTCCATCCGAGGGTCGAGTACATCCAGAAGAGACTCGTGCCCAGGATAGCCAAGTGCGGAGTCGCCTTGAACAACGCTTTGACCGTCGGCATTGCGCTCATTTTTAATCAGCTCACCAAAAGATAGGGAAGAAAGAGATTATTCTTTTTCCTCTTCCTCGCCTTCTCTTTCTCTGTCCGTATCTCGATTGACTCTCTTGTCAAGCTTCTCGCGAACCCTTTTTTCGATTTCTCCGCCAATGTCCTCACCGGATTTCTCGCCGTGTCGTCTCATACCGCCGCTTCTAAGCATGTCGCCGATACTAGTGAACGTTCGCATGTAATCTTCGGTCATTTTCACTGCTACCTGTTCAGGCATCCCGCCGTTCTTCAGCTCTTTGTAGTAAGCCGCCGCGGCCTTGCCCATGTTTCTTCCCGCTTCTTCTGAAAAGACCGATGCCAAGATGCTCTTTATCAGCGCCGGAACCTCGGAGGAGACGACACCGAGTATCTCTTTGATGTTTTCTGGTTCCATCCTTCTGTCTTTTCTTTCATCATCAACCATTTTTTTCACCTCCCAAATCTCTTCACCCTAGATTCAGACGAAGTCTGTTTGAAACCGCCCCTGCCGAACCCCTTTCATTACGGGCCAGTTCAGTCAACTGGCAAGTGGTTTCCTCGATTATTCTGGGTGAATTTGAATTCTTCTCCGCCAAGGAGACAAGCATGCTATTCTTCTCCTGTGCGTCTTGCAAGTATCCAAACTTCATTTATTTCCACCTTAAACTATTATAGGAGTGGTCACGAGAGTTAGGTGTTCTGTACAATAGTGACCAGTCTAGTGGTCAGCCCTCTCAGCCAGCTCATAGGTAGGAACACGTCCGCCAGCCTTCAGTAAAACACCATGCTTCATCAAATTTTTCACTCTGTCCCGCACTATACGTCTGCTTGCCTTTCCTCGCATTGTGGCCACCTGTCGCGTGATGGCCGAAATGTTCAGCGCCCCCTTTACAGCCAATGCTTGCACAATGCATCTTGAAATGTCGTCCTGAGCAATGGGCTTCTGGCGCAAGTATTTCTCCGCACTTTTCAAACGGGAGGCTATCTTCAATGGTTCACCGTACATTCCTATTCCCATCTTCGTCAATCTCAACGTGGCAGCCAGTCCATCGTACTCTGGCTTCTCAAGAATCAAATCTTCTAAAAGATCGAGTCTGCGAATTATCTGGTCGAGCTTCTTACTCAATTCCTCCGCATTGGAAACGGTGTCCTCTTTTCCGGTCAAGTTCTCCCTGCTGTTCAAACGCGATTGAGTTAATTAGTAAATCCATCGTTTAAATGATTGACTAAAAGAAAACTCAAAGACTTTGTAACTTCTTCAACACTATCGTCAATTTACTTATGCAAGATTCTCTGAAGTCTTTCTGTCCATTCGACGTAGCGTCGTTTCTTATTCTGCATCTTATTTTCAAATGCAAATGTGTTAATACTTACTTCGTGGATGTTTATTATGGTGCTTCGAGTGGAAGATAGTGAGTGGGAGAAGCTCATTCAGAGCTTGATTAAGGGTGATATCCTTCGCTCTCCAAAGGTAATTCAGGCAATGCGCTCCGTTCCTAGGGAGAAGTTCCTCCCCGAAAACATGCGTTCCTACAGCGCTGCAGACACGCCGCTTCCAATTGGGTTCGGGCAGACTGCTTCGGCGCCACATAGCCTCGGCTCAGCTCCGAGACTAGGCGAAACATGGTTTCAATCATGAATGAAGCGCTGCAGTTGGAAGTGGGCAACAAAGTTCTCGAAGTCGGAGCCGGTTCAGGTTGGCATGCCGCCACCATAGCGGAGCTGGTTGCGCCAAGTGGTGCTCCCAGAAGCGAATATGGTCATGTCTACACTGTGGAGATCGTTCAGGAATTGGCTGATTTTGCGAGAAAGAACATAATGAAAGCCGGCTATGGCGATCGCGTTACGATAGTCAGCGGTGACGGTTCACTCGGTTTCCCAGAAAAGGCCCCTTACGATAGAATCTTAGTGACTGCGGCCGCACCTGACATCCCGAAACCGCTAATCGACCAGTTAAAGTCGGGCGGCATTATGCTAATCCCCGTTGGAAGCCCATCTCTGTTCCAAAACCTGATTAAAATAACAAAAACAAACGGCAAAACCAAGGAAGAAAACCTAGGTGGAGTGGCCTTCGTCCCGCTCACAGGAAAACACGGCCACAGATTTTGACGAATCTTTACAATTTTTTCCCAGAGGCCGTGTGATCATTGGATTCCAAGTTTATCCCTATAAGCGTCTAAATCTAGCCAGCCGTGTCCGCTGATGTTCATGCATATCGTTTTTTCTGTGCCCGCTTTCTCAGCCTTAACCGCTTCGTCTATCCCTGCCCTGATAGCGTAGCTCGATTCTGGTGCGGGCAGCCATCCCTCCGTCTGCAGGAAAATTCTTGCAGCTTCGAAAATCGATTTCTCATCGATCGAGTATGAAACTGCCTTGACGATGTTGTGTTTTCTCAATAGACTTATGATTGGCCCTGCAGCGTGATAGCGCAAACCGTCAGCCCTAACTGGCACCATGTCGGACTTGTGGCCTAAAGTGTACATTTTCAGCAACGGAGTGTGCTCAGCCACGTCGGCGAAGTCATACTTGTACTCTCCCTTGATGAGGTTCGGAGCAGCTGCGGTCTGTGCAGCCAAGAATTCGCATTTCCGCTTGCCTTTCAAGACTTCGCCGATGAAGGGAAGTGCTATTCCGCCGAAGTTGGAGCCGCCGCCAAGGCAGCCAACGATCAAGTCAGGCTTCTCATCAATCATGTCAAACTGTTTAATCGTTTCGAGTCCTATCACCGACTGTTGCGTCATAACATGGTTCAAGACAGAGCCCAGACAGTACACGGTATTCTCATGCGTTTCAGTGTACTCCAACCCTTCAGAAATCGCGATGCCTAAAGAGCCTGGGCTCTTCGGATTCTTGGAAAGTATCTCTTTGCCCATCTTCGTTTCTTTGCTGGGCGAAGCAAAAACTTTCGCACCAAAAAGCTTCATCAACGTTTTCCTGTCAGTCTTCCAATCATACACAGATCTAACCCAAAACACGACGCAATCGAGGCCCAAGAGCTTTGCAGCATACGCGAGCGCCGTCCCCCATTGTCCTGCACCAGTCTCCGTGCTCAACGTCGTCTTTCCCTCCTTCATCGCATAATAAGCCTGCGCAATCGCCGTGTTGGTCTTGTGTGAACCAGTCGGAGACAAATCCTCACGCTTGTAAAACAGCTTAACCTTCTTCAAACCCAAACTTTTCTCCAAGCGTTTCGCGCGATAGAGCGGCCTCGGCCGTCCCATGTGAATGTACAACTCACGAATTTCTTCAGGAATAGAAATCCACCTCTGCGCTGACATCTCCTGCGTAAGGGATTCTTTGATCATGGTCCTGCCCAAGTACTCCATCCGTGAAGGACCCGTCTCAGGCTCCTTCGGAGGGGGAAGCGGCTCGGGCAAGTCGGGTACAATGTTGTACCACTTAGTTGGAAACTCTTCTACCGACAATGCAATCTGATCAGGTTTCATAACCGTTCACCGATATTGAGGAAGCCTATAGTATAAATCGGTACGCATTAAAGATTTCTGCTGGCCACTGCGACTATCCGAACCACTTCTCAAGCGTCGTCTTTCCCTTTTGACCAGTAATACCCTTCTGCATTTTCTCCAAAGATTTGCGAACCCGCTCTTCAGAAAAATCCCTCCCGCGGCAGATGAAATCCACAACCCGTTCAACATCTGGCGCGCGCCAGTCCAGCCTGTAACTGTCTGTCACGTTCGGATGGAGAAAAATCTCCCTGATTCTCGCAGGTTCAACCGGGAACTCTGCGTTTTCAACATGAACAACGGCTTGCTCCAAATTTCCATACTGCTTAATCAATTTTAAGGCAGTTTTAGGTCCTAAACCCTTGATCCCGTCAGGGTTAAAGTCCGTTCCAATCAGTATGCCCACATCAACTAACTGCTCATAAGTTATTCCGCACTCACTCAGTACCTGCTGCAATTCCACCAATTCCGGGACAACGTCGATGTAAATGTTCTTGCTGGGAAGCTTTCTTCTACCGGAAATTGTGATGTTCCTGACAAACTTCGGGGCGCCGAAGAGGAGGCAGTCATAGTCCTGACTTGCACAGTAATCAGCGTCTCCACGCTTGGCCAGATATGCGGCTTGAGCCTCCCCCTCACTGGGCGCCTGGATCCACGGAACACCCATAAAACCCAAGAGAGTCTTGCTGTCTTCCGCCATGTAATCCTTCAAGTGCGAAGTGGCCTGAGCGTAAACTCTTGCCTCCTCGGGCTTACCCTCCCTCAAAGCCCTCTCATATCTAACCGTAGCCTCCTCCTTCACCCTCATTCGTCGCTTAATCTCCACCTCTTTAAGAGCAGGCGGCGCACCGTCAAAAACGTAAACAGGTTTTATCCCCAACTCCACTAAATTGCTCGTTCGATAAAACAACCCGCTCAGGTGACTCGTGACCCTTCCACTGCTGTCCTTCAACGGCGTACCGTCGGGCTGACGAATGATGGCCAGAAACTGGTACAGAGCGTTGTAAGCGTCTATGGCAATGGATTTGCCTCCCAAATCTTCAAGTTTGACAACCGTCTTGGGAACGAGGTCGCGGAGATTTACGCCCAAAAGTGCCCCCGCAGAACATAGCATCGAGTCAAAATAATAAACTTGCGCGCTCTAAGCTATTCTGAGTGTTTCGACAGAGGCTCTTAACAGTAGCGTTTTGGATGGATTCTGCTAAATCCACCGGGTTTGATGGTAACACGAGTGCAAGTACTTCCATACGAATCGTGACTCAAACGATTTATAAGGAAGAGTCGCAATTACAGAACGTCACCGAGGACGTTCACCATGAGTGAAAGAGCAGCAACATTAACACTGATCACATGTACGAGCTGCAACAAGCCCATCCCACCAGGAGGAGAGGCAACGAAGTTCATGTGCCCGAGCTGCGGAGAGATACAGATAAAGCGCTGCGGAAAATGCCGCAAATTTGGACGCCCCTACAAGTGTCCAAAGTGCGGTTTCATCGGCCCATAGAATGAAAGGGAGGAAATGTTGAAGGTGGGTTCTGTAATTGTCACGTACAAGGTTTTTCCAACAGATATAATAAACGATTTTGGTCCGATGAAGAAGAATCTGGAAGCGATAGTCCCATCTTCAGCGTCTGTCAGTGGTTATGGTGAAGAGCTCGTGGCTTACGGCTTGAAGGCACTACTGGTTCAAGTGAAGTTCCCAGAGGAAGAGACAGGTCTTGTTGATGAGTTCGAGAAGAAGCTTGAAACTGTGGAAGGCGTGAGTCAGGTGCAGACGCTCATGGTTCGCAGAACCAGTAGATAGTTCCTGACCTTTGGTCAAGACATTTATATTGGAACACTCTCTTGTTTCGAACGTAGAATTGTTATGGAGGGATTCTAGTTGAGCGAAGTACAATTACGTGTCGGAGATGCGAGGCAGAGAGACGTTGGCAGAGGGATAGCCCGCGTAGATCAGAAGACGATGCAGAAACTTGGAATCTCAGCGGGTGATGTCATAGAGATATGTGGAAAAAGAACGACTTCAGCCATAGCGTGGCCTGCCTACAGTGAAGATCAGAACCGAGACCTGCTCCGCATAGACGGTTTTTCACGCAAGAACGCCGGCGTAGCTATAAACGAGTACGTTGTCGTGAGAGGCGCCAAGGTGAAGACGGCCCTAAGCTTAACCCTAGCCCCGGTTGACATGAGACTGAACGTGGACGAGGACTTCACCAATTTTGTCAGAAACCGTCTCATGGAAAGAACGCTAGTGGAAGGTGACACAACCTTGGTCATGATGCTCGGCCATGCCATACCCTTCACCGTCACGAAAACGCGGCCCCACGGAATAATCAAAATCACGGCTGAAACAAAACTCACGATATTAAATGAACCCGCACCTGAAGGAAAAGGGTTGCCGAGAACAACTTACGAAGACGTAGGCGGGCTTCACGAAGAGATCCAAAGAGTAAGGGAGATGGTGGAACTCCCACTTAGACACCCAGAACTGTTCCAACGATTAGGAATAGAACCTCCAAAAGGAGTGCTACTGCACGGTCCGCCCGGATGCGGCAAAACCCTCTTGGCTAGAGCCGTGGCAAACGAGTCTGAAGCCAACTTCTTCTCGATAAATGGCCCTGAAATAATGAGTAAGTTCTACGGCGAATCAGAAGCCAGGCTTCGAGAAATCTTTCAGCAAGCCCAACAGAACGCTCCGAGCATAATATTCATAGACGAGCTGGATGCCATAGCCCCGAAAAGAGAAGAAGTCACGGGCGAGGTGGAAAGACGCGTCGTTGCACAATTGTTGGCACTAATGGATGGTTTGTCAGGCAGAGGAAACGTGATAGTCATAGGAGCAACGAACCGACCCGGCGCCCTCGACCCGGCTCTCCGCAGGCCCGGCAGGTTTGACCGTGAAATCGAGATAGGTGTACCGGACAAGCAGGGAAGGTACGAAATTCTCCAGATTCACACGCGAGGCATGCCTCTGGCAGAAGGCGTTGACCTCAAGAAACTGTCAGAGATGACACATGGCTATACAGGAGCCGACGTCTCTTCGCTTGGAAGAGAAACGGCGATGAAAAGTCTTCGGCGATACCTGCCGCAGATAAACCTTGAGGAAGAACGCATACCTCCTAGCGTGCTGGAAAAAATGGAAGTGACCATGGAAGATTTCATCAACGCCTACAAGGAAATAACGCCGACCGCCATGCGCGAAGTGTACATAGAAATACCCACGATACACTGGGATGAAATAGGCGGACTGGGAGAAGTCAAACAGGACTTGCAAGAAGCGGTGGAGTGGCCCCTCAAGAACCCTGAAATCTTCACACGGCTAGGCATAAAACCGCCCAAAGGAATACTACTCTATGGACCTCCTGGTTGCGGAAAGACTCTCCTGGGAAAAGCGGTTGCGACAGAAAGCGCGGCCAACTTCATTACCATCAAAGGCCCAGAGATCTTTTCGAAATGGGTGGGCGAATCTGAAAAAGCGATAAGAGAAGTGTTCAGAAAAGCCAGAATGGCCGCGCCAGCAGTCATATTCTTCGACGAAATAGACTCACTGCTGCCCCGCCGAGGCCTAGGATTCTCAGACAGCGGCGTCAGCGAAAGGGTAATCAGCCAACTACTGACCGAGATGGACGGCATAGTCACACTTGAGGATGTTGTCGTCATAGCCGCCACAAACAGGCCCGACATGGTGGACCCGGCCGTGCTCAGACCTGGAAGGTTCGACAGACTAATCTACGTACCGGAGCCAGATGAACAGAGCAGAACCCAAATATTCAAAATTTACACGAAGGACATGCCAATTGCAAAAGACGTGGGCATGACACAGCTGGCAATATTGGCCAAGAACTACTCTGGCGCCGACATATCAGCCCTTTGTCGAGAAGCAGCCATGTTCGCCTTGAGAAGAGACGTTAACACTAAGGAAGTCAAGATCACAGACTTCGAGGAAGCGAAGAAGAGAATCGGACCATCAGTCACGCCTGACATGGAAAAATGGTACAAAAGCTTCATGCAACAGGCTAGGCAGGTGCAAAAACCCGCCACGCCAGTGGCCTAGGTGAAACCAGCATGCCCATGCCCACAAAAACTTGGAAAACTTTACCCGCCTACTTCACTCTCATGGAACTTCTGAAAAAGAAGGGCGCTCTTCCAGACACCGAACTCTACGAAGCCATAACAGACGAGTTCGAGGACTTAGGCTACAAGGATTTCAGCGATCTGTTGATGCGACTGGAAATCAGCGGGAAAATACGCGTTACCTCCATGTCTCGTGGGAAGAGACGCGTTGAACTTCTAACATAAGAAACTATAGGCCCCATAAACTTCCGCGTGCAGCATATGAACGAAGCTTCAGACGTCATAGTCGTCGGAGGAGGCCCATGCGGCTCCTTCGCCGCCCTAAAACTTGCAAAACTGGGCAGATCGGTGACGCTTTTCGAGGAACACGGTCAGATAGGGGTTCCATCACACTGCGCTGGGCACCTTAGCCTGAAGGGTTTGAAGCAGTTGGGACTGAACTCGCTCCCGCCAGAAATTGTTGAAAACACTTTCTACGGTGCGAACTTCTACTCGCCCAATGGAAACGAGTTCTCAGTACACCTCTCTCAACCAATAACGTGCGCCGTCGACCGCGCAAAGTTCGACAAGTATATCTCCGAAAAAGCCAAAGACGCAGGCGCAAGCTACCACCTGAACTCCAAGGTCGAAGCATTAATCATGGAAAACGCGTTTGTAAGGGGAGCAATCGTCAACCGAGAAGGGATAAGCGAGAAAAAGCGGGCAAAGCTCATCGTGGACGCTGAAGGAATATCCTTGAGAATAGCAAGGGAAGCAGGCCTGCCTCAGCCCAACAAAATTCTGAATGGAGTGGAAGCAGAGGTTGAAAACGTTAAAGAAGCAGATTCTGATACAGTTGACGTTTATCTCGGAAACAGCTATGCCCCTGGCTTCTATGCGTGGCTAATACCTAAGAAGGAGGGAAGAGCAAAAGTCGGCTTAGCCACAAGAAAGGGAAACCCAAAAGATCTTCTGCAAAAGCTCATGTTGAAACATCCTGCAGCCTCAAGAAAACTAAGATCGTCACGCATCCTGAGAACCATGTTTCACCCAATAACGCTTGGAGGCCCAACCAGACAGGCGTATTCAAACGGGTTCCTAGCGGTGGGCGACGCCGCCTCACAAGTGAAACCCACGACTGGAGGTGGCGTGATCTTTGGGATGACCTGCGGGCAAATAGCGGCTGATGCGGCCTCCGAAGCGCTCGACAGAAACGATTTCTCCAGACAGTTTCTAGCCAAGTACCAAAACAGATGTGGAGAACTCATCGGTTTCGACATGAGAATCATGCTCAGAATTAGGAAAACTCTCGACGCGTTGTCTGATCAGAGAATTGACGAAACAGTTGCCCTTTGTGCAAAACTCGGCCTGAACAAAACCCTCGAGAACGTCGAAGACATAGATTTTCAAGGACAAACCCTGCTGCGCGTCCTTCGAAGCCCCCGAATGCTCACAGCCCTTGCCTACTTCTTTTTTGCTTATCTATCTGCGAACCCTTAAAATCCCACAGAACGAACAAGGTACGGAGGTGAGGCAAACCAATGTCCCAGTTTCGTTACAAACAGGTCATTGTCTTCCGATCAAACCTGAGGCTGAGCAAAGGAAAGACGGCAGCGCAAGCTGGACACGCCGCCGTAACAGCGGCAGAAGAGGCTCGCAAGCATCATAGAGAATGGTTTGAAGGCTGGTCCATGGAAGGCCAGTGCAAAATAGCCGTCAAAGTGAAAAACGAAGAAGAATTATCCGATCTGGAAGAAAGAGCTAGGGAAATGGGTTTGCCACACGCTCTCATCATCGACAGAGGTCTCACAGAAATCCCAGCCGGAACTGTAACATGCCTAGGAATCGGCCCTGCCCCAGCAGAAAAAGTTGACAAGATCACCCGGAGCCTCCCGCTTCTCTAGATGGGCACCAATCTTGCAACCTCCAAAACTTGAAAGACAGATAGGCATCGAAGTCTACGCTAGCCAATCGAAGGGCATCGGCGGAACCATCCGTGAGAACATTGAAGACTTTCTCGTCGAGGAACTGTTAGTCGACGGCTCAAAGGCTCAGGCAGAAACCTCTGAAAGCTACATCGAGCACCAAGTGCTGGGCTGTTCTATGACCAAGAACCGTTATCTGTTATGCACTATGGTGAAACGGAACTGGGACACATTTGTGGCTATCAAACGCATCGCCAACTATTTTGGCATAGGTTCGGAACAAATTCAAATTGCAGGAATAAAGGACGCAAAAGCTCTAACTGCCCAACACATCACAATCGAAGGCGCCTCACTCGAACAAGCGCAAGGAATCTACATCAAAGACATAAAAATCCGGCCCCTAGGCTATTTGCACAACAAGCTTTCAACCTACTACCTCTTAGGTAACAGCTTCAACATTCACATCAGAGCCCTGAACCACTCAAGACCTGTAAGCAAGAAAAGAATTGCAGAAACAGTTGAAGAACTCAAAACAGTCGGCGGCATTCCAAACTTTTTCGGACACCAACGCTTCGGAACAATCCGCCCAATAACGCATCTGGTCGGAAAAGCATTCATTAAGAAAGACGTAAAAGCAGCCGCAATGTTGTTCCTGGCCAAACCAAGCCCATTCGAACATGCCTCATCACGACGTGCTCGCCAAGAATTGCAAGCAACGCACGATTTCGAAAAAGCTGCAAAAGAGTTCCCCAGTCAACTTCGCTACGAAGTGTCGATGCTTAAACACTTGGTCAAACGGCCAAGCGATTTTGCCGGATCTTTCAGAACACTGCCCTTCAAACTGCAGGAGCTGTTCATCCAGGCCTACGAATCCTACTTGTTCAACAAGTTCCTCAGCAGAAGAATCGCACAAGGGCTGCCACTTAACATGACTGAAGTCGGAGATTATGTCGTCGCCATAGAACGCTCTGGACTACCAAGTCTCAACATATTCAAAACAGTCAACACGGAAAATCGGTCGGAAATTAATAACTCGATACGATCCGGGAAACTGAGACTCGCGATTCCGCTCATTGGGTTCAGGCAACATCCTTCACAAGGAGTTCAAGGAGAAATCGAGAAACGTATCCTAGAAGAGGAAGACGTTTCTCCAACCGAATTCCGCATCTCCTCGATGCCTGAAGTCAACACCAAAGGCAGACTCCGAGCCGCTGTGATTCCGATCAACAATTTTTCAACAAGCGATATCTCGCCTGGCGCAAATGGAACGGTTGGACAAGAGATCGGAGTGACGTTCATGCTGTATCGTGGCTCATACGCAACGATATTGCTGAGGGAAATCATGAAGCCGAGAAACCTAATAAAAGAAGGATTCTGAAAGCCTTAACCGCCTTTAGCCTTGTAGCCAAACAATGCAAGTTTTCGTTGCGCTTTCACATAAGGTCCGCTAGGTTGAAGCAGCCAACGAAAAACGCGCCAGACGATGATTTTTTTTTCCTCTGTGCAATTCATCGTATGCATGCAGTACTGATATACACTTTCGATTACTGATCTCCGCTTCCGTCATGGAAAGATTTTGTTGCTATTTTCTAAAGCTTTATCACTTGGCGAGCCGTGAGTAGTGAAAGATGACTTGCCATGGAAGCAGCTGAAGCCGCAAGAAATGCCCTTGAGTGTGTTCTGGAAGCGAAGAAGGGTGAAGCCATAACGATATTTTGTGACGATGAAAAGATGGACATCTGCGAGCCGTTTTCTGTAGGCGCCCTTAGGCTAGGCTTGAAAACACGCTTGATAAAACTGAAGACCGAACCGACTTTCCGAAAAGAAATTCCTCCTTATATCAGAGATATCTTAGCAAAACAAAGAACAGATATTTTCGTCAACTTGCTGCGCGGAAACCGAGAAGAGACGCCCTTCAGGATAAACCTCACCGAATTGGAAACGGAGGATCATAAAGCCCGTCTTGCCCATTGCCCAGGCATCACATTGGACATGCTCACCGACGGTGCTCTAGCTCTCACCATCGGAGATCACAGAAAAATGCAGGACTTTGCGGGCAGTCTGATCCAACGGCTAGGACAAGCAACCCGCGTGGAAGTAACGAATTCGGCAGGCACAAACATCTCGATGAGTGTTGAAAGGAGACGTTTCTTCACGGACACCATGTTAGATTGGAAAAGCTTGAATTGGATGAACATGCCAACTGGAGAGGTCACAGTTGCACCTGTTGAAGACTCGCTTGATGGTGAACTGATCTGCGACATGGCAATAGGCGGAATAGGCCCAATAAAAGCTGCCGTAGGGATCACAGCAAAGGACGGAAAGGTAATGAAAACCGAATCTCAAGACGATCGAGTGTTGAAAAAGGTTGAAGAATCATTAAGGACCGACTGCAGAGCAAAAATTGTGGGAGAATTTGCTTTCGGAATAAACCCAAAGGCAAGATTTGTTGAAGAGTTTCTTGAGGCTGAGAAAATTCTGGGCACGGTTCACGTTGCCTTTGGCAACAATTCGGACATGCCTGGTGGAAACAACCCATCAGGCAATCATATGGATTTCCTGATATCAAAACCCACAGTCAAAATAATCAATAAGGACAACACCGCCTTCGATGTACTCGTAAACGGAACGTTCAAAAGCTTATAGTGCGTACGCCAGATGAAACCTTTAAGTGCAAACAATAAACCTATGATTGGAAGGCGGGAGCATATGTCTGACAAAACGGATGAGAAGCTGCCAATATCCGAATTCTATAAAGTAGTTGATTCTGTAACGATTTTCAAGAGTAAGAACTGGTGGGAAGCCATCGTTGTCTTTGAATCATCCGGAAAACGGTCCATCGGCATGTATCTTTGGATAAAAAGGCAAGACGTCTGGAAAAGAAAACACAAATTCAACGTCAGAAACCTGGAAGAGTGGAACAAGCTCAAGAACGCCGTGGAGCAGCTCGCACCAAAGCTTGAGTCGAAATAATCCTTTTTCGTAATTCAGCGTTTCAATCCTTATTCTGTGTCAATATTTGAAATTGAATAATCTTATTACTGGACAAAGGAAAACAAAACAGGCGAGAAGCATGAACGAAACAGAACAAAAGCAGCAGATTACTGAAGATTGGGAAGTGGATGAAGACAGCCAACCGCAAGAACAAGAAATCAGTCAACCAACTGAGAATGAAAAGAAAGAAGCGCCAGCTGAGAACGTTCGCACAAAAAGAAAAAAGAACGAACGAAAACATGACCAGGTCCCGAATCAGGAGAGAAGCAATTTTGTCCATGGGCTTTCAGCTGGTCTCGGAATCGGATGCATCGCAGCATTCATCATGTTATGGCTGACAGTGTTCTTCACACCTCAATTACCGGCTGGAATCACCTATCAAGACATGCTATCACAGTTCATTTATCCGCTAATCTATCTTTTTGGGCTCGGTTTGATATCCCTGACGGTAGGAATCGTTGGGGAAAAATACGCCATGAAAAGCCGTTTGAAGACGAAACAGGGCGCGCAGTAAGGCTGAAAATCATTCGCTGAGGCCGGAGAACATCAGGTAACAAGAGAGAAAATTTAGACGTCCAATCCTTAGAAGGTGTATTTGTCTCCTTGAGATAAGATGCGCTCCAAGCCCGCATTGAAGTTTATGATACCCTCGCTCGTTTTTGCCGAAATAGGAGTCAACGGAAATTTCCAGCCCAGCTTGTAAATCGCCTGCATAACGTTTCTACTAAGCAAGCGTTTCATCCCATCAAGTTTTTCGTCAATTGCAGAAGACAAGGCGTTAGGGTTAGAGGACCAATCCACAACTCTGTCGACTTCCTCCTTAGGAAGCAAATCACACTTCGACAAGAGATGCATTTGAGGCAAGAAAAAGCGGTTGTAAACCGCAGCCGAGAGAAAAAGGTTAGAAACGTAGTTGAGCGGGTTCACCGAAAAAACGGCGTCAAACAGGTAAACTATGGCTTTAGACTCGGCAGTGAGCTCGCTGACGATGTATGGCCCGCTGGCCCTGAATGCAAACAACTCCATCTGCCCAGAAGTATCCACCAAAACTATATCACACTGCAGCTCCTCGATCTCCTTTGAAATCTTCTCCACCTGATCAGCGATCAAGTCTGCAGCCATTACCAAAGCCCCGTTCGGGCCTAGACCATATTCTTCCATTAAATTGTCAACGTCAACGTAGTCACGAACATCCACTTCGGGCGAATAGGGAAGCGTTGACACTCCAGGATCCAGATTGACCGTCGCAACATCCTGTTTGGACATTTTTAACCAATCGCTAAAGGCCGCCGTGAGCTGAGACTTGCCAGATCCGGCAGTTCCTATTATGAAAGCAACAAACATATTCTAACACAACCTTTGTTCAAACATGAAACGCAAATATATCGAGGCTTTGCTCTCAAGTTAAAGCTTTTCTCGTCAAGAAGGAGTTTCGGGTGGCTGGCAGTGGTGCTTTTGGACCCTGCGCCTTCACGGCAAAATGCACATGGCCGCTTATCCCAATGTTACTATAAAGGCTAGAAGGGTGGTGAAGACAAGGAAAATGGGGACCCTCCTTGGGGAACTGTCTATAAGCCATAATCTTCGTTACCATACCATATCAACTTGTCCGAAGAAAACATATGTCCGAAGCCCGGCGTGGCATACGAACGCGAAATGGTTGCTGGAGCCTGTCGGGATGATGCAAATCGTTACCAAGTAAACACTTACTTTGGTATGTATCGGTTCAGCGTCAGATTTCTTATATTCGTACGGAAACTCTCTCTCGACAATCGAAAACAAACGTATGCGTGTAGCCCACTCTTTGTGCAAGTTTGGTCGCTTTCTTGAAGCCTCGTCCGACATCTTCGGGTGTGTGGGCATCCGAACCGAACGTTATCGGGACACCGTGCTTGTGCAGTATTCTCAAGAATTGCTCACTCGGATAGATTTCTTGGCAGGGTCTTCTCAAACCCCTTGTGTTAATCTCTATACAAATGTTTGAATCTGCTATGGTTTCCGCGGTTTCTTCCAGAATACACGAAAAATCGGTCTTCGGTTTTGCCCCGAAGATTTTGATTATGTCGGGGTGTCCCAAAACATCGAAGAGGCGGGAACTGGCCGCGCTTTTCAGAAGACTGAAATATTCAATGTAGAGCTGCCACGCGTCTCTCTTTGAGTATTCATGCATTTCTGAAGGGTCATCAAAAATCCAGTTACCGATTACATGAACGGATCCTATCACGTAATCAAAAGGGTACTTCTGGATGGATCTTCCTATTTTGCAAACGTCATCAGGGAAAAAATCTATTTCTGCGCCCAGCTTGACGGGAACACTTGATCTTTCCTTGAATTCTACAAAATCGTGCACGTAGGCCGGCATTTGCTGGATAAAACTGTCCGAACGCCCTTTGAGAGGACGCAGCAGAACATGCTCTGAAAAACCTATCTCTTCAATTCTTCTCTTCTTTGCCGCTTGTACACAGTCAGCCATGCTTCCCTCAGCATCCGGAGAAGCTCGCGTATGGACGTGATAGTCCGCAACCATTCCATTACACCTGTCTCTAGCTTCCGAAGAGAACGTTCTGAATTTCAGGTTCTGATTTTTCCGCCATTCTTACGCACAAGCTCCGATAACTCAGATGCCGACTTGTCCAAACGGTCTCTAGCAGTTTCAGGATTGTCGGCTGTTGTCGAAAAATGAAGCTCAATATACGATCTCCCTCCCTCAAGCTGAGCGATAGATTTGGTGTAGACATGCGATTTCACGTAAACGTGGGGGTTGTGATGCATGACGGTGTCAATCAAAGGTGCCAGATTTGATTCCATTATTTCTTCTACATAAATGCTCGTCTCAAAAAAGGAAGATTTTCCAGCCTTTTGCTTAATAATTTCTGCGATAGACTCGTTGAAAATAGCCTCCATTTCGGGAGGGACACCAGGCAACGCTATTATGAACGTCCCTTCCACTTCAGTGATCACACCAGGGGCAGTGCCAACAGGGTTGGATAATGGCCGCGCGCCTTCCGGCAAAGTTGCCATCTTTACCCTGGGCGGCGTCAGTTCGATCTTCTCAGTCTTTCCTGTCTTCTCGAGGTAAGCAACATACTTTTGTCTCACCATTCTTAAGGCTTCTTCATTGACTTCGAGCCGGCGATTAAGGCCCCTAGCAATTCCTTCAAGCGTTTTGTCGTCAAAGGTCGGCCCCAGCCCGCCCGTTGTTATTATAAAATCAGGTTTTCGACGCAGCGTTTCTTGCACGGTTTCTGCGATTTCATCCAGCTCATCGCGTATGACTACAATTCTCTTGACCGTTAACCCGAGAGAGGTCACGCGCTTGGCTAGCCAAGTTCCGTTCGTATTTAGAGTTTTTCCAATCAGTAATTCATTGCCCACGCAGATTATTTCCAAAGAGTTCACCCTTCTTTCTAGTTTAACAGCTTGTGAAATATAACTGTCGCCAAGAGCAAGTTAGGTTTTTTTGAACCCAGTTATATCCAAAATCTTGTATACCTGGAAATCGTTTTGGATTGAGATATAATGGATGTAAAATCTCGCAGAACGGGTTTTCTAATTGACATCGAAGATTGAGCTGAACGATATTTACAAACGCCTAAAAGGAACTAGAAATGATGATTTCGCAGAACCATGCTGTTTGCTGATTTTCGGTTTCGAGTGCGGCGTCAGAGTTTATTCTTTCTTGCTTAGATACCATTTAAGGTATTCTTTTTTCTTTCTTTGCCGTTCTTCTTCCTTCGATTCCATCTCGGGTTTCAGCTTGTCTCTGAGTTCCATCAGTTCCTGCTGGGTCACCGACAGTCCGCAGCTTTTGCACACGTAATGTTTAGTGGCTATCATGTACTGCATTTCGCCACCACATTCCGGACAGTAGGTCATTCTTGTTCCCTTTTCTGCGTGAAGAAGTTGGATTGGTTTGAGAAATATGTTTCGCCGTGTCTGACAGGTTTACGTAATAAGATTCCGCAAATTCGCTTCTTTAGCCAAACGAGTCGCCTTGTGCATTTCGTTGGATGTCAGCTTTCTTCCTAATTCCGGGACGGTGAATGCCTTCCACTCGGGTCTGTACTGGAACATGAGGTTCACTCTTGTTTCGGCGCCCAGGTTTTGGGCTATCCAGTCGACGATTGGTTTTGTGCAGCATTCCAGATGGTTCGGCAGGACAAGGATCCGTATTATGAGCTCTCCGTGTTTCTTGGCTTCCAAGTGGTTACGGATGCATGTTTCCCAGTAGTTTCGAACATCGGAGATTTCGGTTGCACATCGTCCTGGTCCGTACTTGAAATCTAATAGGTAAACGTCCGCGAAGCCTGCCAGAAGCGCCGCACTCTCTGAACTGTAGTAGCTGTTTGAGTTCCAGACGACGGGAACGCTTGTTTGGACGTGCTTGAACGTTTTTAGCCACTGCGGAAGCCATGTAGTAGGCTCTCCTCCCACGAGGTTCACATTTTTGCAACCGTTAAGACGCAACCGTTGAACCTCATGAGCTAGGTCTACCGCGCCATAGATTTGACCCTCTTCGAGCCATTGAGATATGGTCCAGTTTTGACAGTGCTTGCACCGCATCGTGCAGCCTAGAGTGAAAACTGTTCCCGAAGGCACGAGCTCTGGCTCTTCGCCCATGTGTTCGAAAATGCTTGAGACAGCTATTTCCAAACCGCATCCACAATAGCCAGTCTTTCCTTCTAACCTGTTGACGTTACAACCACGCACGCAAAGGCGACAAGAGGACAGAATCCTGTTTGCAATTTCGATTTTCAAGTCCAAGTAAGATTTATCTGGAGTTGAAATTGCGTGAAAAGCTCTTTTTCCTTCATCAATTTCTCTCTGAATTCCGTTAAACTCCTCTGTGACGGCAGCGTGTATTCGCCAAAGCTGGTCAGTGGAAGCGCTATTACGGAATTCTGCTGGAGTCTTCTTGGCTATCAGAAATTTCGCAGGCAATTGGTTCTGCATGACGGCGAAATATCTAGCTAGACTCTTGTTGGTTAATTTATCGTTTGGAACGGCAATCGCTTCTGGGCGTCGAAACATCTACATTTTGCTCGATTTCTCTTGAGGTTGTCGAGTTACTAGAACAGAGCGAACGGAAAGGATTGCCCACTTGTGTGCAGTTTGCCCTTAATTGGGATTTCGTGTCCGCATACTGGACAGCGCATGTCCTTCGTGAGATTCCATCGCGTTATCATGAAATTGTAACGCTTAATCAAGGTTTCATTACACTCCGGGCAGTAAGTGTTCTCGGCCGGGTGACCGGGCACGTTCCCGACGTAAACATACTGCAAACCCGCCTCCTTTGCGGCAACGTAGGCTTTCTCGAGAGTTTCGATAGGAGTTGCTGGGATTGTGGTCAGCTGGTAGTCTGGGTGGAAACGCAGCAGGTGGAAGGGCGTTTCCTTTCCGATGCCATCCCTGATCCAGACGGCAAGTTCCTTTATTCTCTCAATCGAATCTCCGGATTTGGGCACGATGAGGTTCGTAATTTCTATGTGAATGTTATTCCGTCTCATTTCCTTCAGAGCCTCAAAAATTGGCGCGACTGAAGGAACAGCGGAAAAAGTCTTGTAGAATTCCGGATCGGCACCCGCTTTGAAATCCACAGTCGCGGCGTCCAAGTATGGAGAGATTGTTTTTACGGCTTCTGGCGTCATGTAACCATTTGTTACGAAAGTGTTGAAAAAACCAACTTGGCGAGCGAGTCTGGCAGTGTCGTAAGCGTATTCGAAGAAAATGGTTGGTTCCGTGTAAGTATAGCTCACTCCTTCGCAACCATTGTCTCCTGCGGCTTTAATTACATCTTCTGGAGGAAAGTGTTTACCATTCATCTTTTTTTCTTGGCTTATCATCCAATTGTCACAGAACTGACAACGAAAGTTGCAGCCAATCGTGGCAATGGACAACACTGTGGCCCCTGGGTTGAAATGTGCAAGCGGCTTTTTTTCAACTGGATCTATGGCCGCGGATATTGCCTTGGCATAGTTCAGCGAAAAAAGACTTCCTCCTTCATTCCTCCTCACTAGGCAAAAGCCCGTGCCGCCATCGTTTATGAGGCATTTTCGGGCGCACAGGCAACAGTTGACTTTTTTATCCTGCAGTTTTTCGTAAAGCATTGCTTCATGAAGCGACATTCAACCAGCCTCTCGGTTCTCTAGATAAATCAATCTCCGCAATATTATTTCTGTTCACTCGCCTCTGAATGTGGGTTTTCCCTTATCTCGAAAACCAATGGTGGAGACGCAGTTTTGGCCTCCAATTCTATGTCGAGCAAGCCTTCGAGAAAGCCAGCCCAAATTTCAGGTTCGTTGATAAAAGGCGTTTTTATCAGGAGATATTTGTCCTTCAGATAGAAGTCGCCGAACCCTTGCACTCTTAAGCGTTTGAAAACTTCTGGCCATTTCTCACGGGTTGTGGTTTGTATTCCTATCGCGGTTTCTATCGAAACTTTTGTGGCCTCTCCCATTTTCTTTCCGATACTCCGCCATTTCTCCGTCGGAGCGTTGTTTATCAGAATGCTAACCAACTCCGCATTTACGAAGGCTATCCGGCTTATCCCGCAGTAATACTCGCCTGGAAAACGCCAGTCGTAAATCATCATGCTTCGATATACATCAAGCATTTTTGAAATAAGAGGTTTTATGCCCGGCTCCTTTCCCTCCCTAATTAGGGAGTCAACGAATGCTCTCTCATCTTTCTCCAAAATTATCGTTGTTCTCTTTGCGGAGGTCTCGCTTTTCTTCATCAGTTCTTGAAGTTTCTTCTCTTTGTCCTCTTGCATAACAATTATATTTTCCAGCATATTTTATATAATTTGCGTTGAAGTCAAAGCATATCAAAACATATACCCATTGGAATAACCTGGACGTTGATGAACGACCGTCGCAAGATCGGCTCCCGAACGTGAACAATAATCATGAACGCAAGAAAAGCAATAGCTGCGACCGAACGATTTTTAATAGGCTTAAGCGTCTTCTAGGACTGCCGATGAAGAGTTCTTTTGCCTGAAAAGATGATGTGCTCTAGGGTATCTGAGGCAGAAGTTTTCTGGCGTTTATGTTATGACTTTGTTCTTGATAAGATACCACACTAGCAAAAATCCTATTATCAGCGAAAGCAATCCGCCTGCGAAAGAGAAGAAAACTCCTCTTTTGAGAACTTTGGATGCCAAATAAACTACGTAGGGAGCACCGAAAATGAATAGCCCTGCAAGTATGACCAACAGCAGTTTCCAATACTTTGAACTCATTAGTCCGGTTTCGGTTTCTTTGTTTTCCTGGCTCATATCGTATCGCGTTCCGATGGATAACTAAATTTCACGCTTTCTCTTATAACCCTTCCTTCACTTCGTTGCCCAAGGCTTTCATTAAGAATTTGAAGACGGAAAAACCGGCCCCGCGATCCGCTTTAAAACCCGTCGTAGCACCAAGCAGACATATGCCTTCCAAACCGCGTTCCTTCGCAAGAGCCAATGTTAAACCTGTCGCTCCGACTATCCTGCCCTTGCTGTAGATTACTCCGCCTTTTTCCATGAACTCCAAAGCAAGTCGAGGTGAAGTGGCTGCCACATACACCTGCGACTTTTCTTCGGTTATTGGCACACCCCCCATCGTCACAAGGAAACTGCAACCCTGTTTCTCCACAAAATCCAACGTTTCACCACAAAGCCTGTAGTGAGCCGCAACATCGTCAAAAGAAGGCTGCGTGTCTCCAGTCATTATTATGAAATCGTTCTTCTCCATGGGCGCCGCATAAAACTCGTATCTGGGCAAACGGCAAATTCCCTTTGAACTAATCGAAACATAGTCAGGAAAATAGGGTGAATACAACTCCGCAAACGGTTTTGCACCGCAGAATTTCAGCAACAGATAGGCGGCAATCTTCCCGACGTTTCCAAACCCTGGTAAACCCTGAACAAAAATGGGTTCCTCAAGAACTGGACTGGATAACTGACGAAAATAGGGTTTCTCCAAATTGACCACATCAACATCAATATTAAAGACTGTATAAAGCGTTTCCTAATCGCAGTGGCTCACGCCAGATTGAACATTGAAAACATGTCAACAGCACCGCATCGACAAAAGGCTGTTAAGCACATCCTATTCTAGCACCGCATGTGTGTTACTAAATTAGGTTTCTAACTGTAATACGGCTTGATTGTGCGCTTCTAATTCTGTTCATGAAGAGGACGAGAGTTCTAGTGTGCGCCAACGGCCCCTCCCCCCGGTCCACGATATGATCCAAATATGATTCAAATATAACAGGCATTTTTCGCCAATGAGTTCTTTCAATCGCTCGCTCAACTTCGTTGGCCTAGGTCGCGGCTGTAAAAACAAAACAGCACACTTTCTATAAAGGCAAATAATCGATTCATTCCTGTTCGCGAGCAAGTAACGCAATTTCGGAACAGACATGTCCACAATGACCCTTCTTTTTTCGCATCGCACGATGAAAAGTTTAAGAACGTGACGCGCGTATCAGAGAGAATGTTAACGTAGGCCCTTCAGCTCACTTTAATTAAATCGTCTGAGGGTAAAGCCAATTGCTAGACACTCAGGCTTAAATCAAAGTGGGTTGTTGGTTTCCTAAGACGAATCCTGGCGTCGTCAGTCCAACGCAGCGGGGTGGGGTAGCCAGGATTAACCCGCTGGGCTCATAAAAGCTCTGTTGCTTTGAGAAACCCAGAGATCAGTAGTTCAAATCTACTCCCCGCTACCAATGCCAACTTGAGACCTTTTTTCCCAATACTTCTCTTCTCGTAATTGGGCTTCAGAACGCTTCCTTCCCGAAGAGACGATGCTTCCAAGTTCCCAAAATGTCTGAGGCTTTGATGAGCAAAACAAAGAGATCAAAAGTATTAATAACGCAAGACCACAAATTCTAATGCGGATTACTTTGCAGATTGATGCCCTAGAAAATTCTTTGCTTCAAGTCGTTGAAGGGCAAAAGCTCACTTTGAACTGGACTTGACTCCCAACCAGAGGTACGAAGTGCTGGAAACCATGGGCAAAGAAATAGTGGGACTTTACACTCAAAAGAAAGAAGAGGAAATCAAAGACGGAAAATCGAATTTAAAAGTTGACAAGTTCTTCAGCACGTGTCCACAGTACGCGCTCGTTACAAAAGAGCTTTCACGGAGGTATGGTGAAAAGTTCATGGTGGAAGCCCACTATGCGGCAAAGCAGGGTGTTGAAAACGTCGCCAACTTCCTAGGCGGATGTGGCGCTGGACGGTTGTACTGCTGCCTAGAGCCAAACGGAGACATAAAACCGTGCGTCTTCTTCCAAACTTCCAAGGAAACGATCCTGGGAAACATTCTGAAGGACAACTTCGAAGAAATATGGGATACAAGCTCACTACTGTGGAAACTCCGCATAAGAGAAGACCTTGAGGACTGTTCAATAGACGGAAAGAGAGTGGGCTGCGGACAATGCGCCGACAAGTTTATATGTGGAGGTTGGGCAGAGCCAGAGCCTACAGTTACTTCGATGGCAACGTGAAAATGCCAGACATCGACTGCATTCAAAATAAGCCGCTGTAGGAAAGGATATCTAAGTCAGAGAGATAATATGAGAAAACCGATGCCATGCCAGCAGTCGGCGGAATCAGGCCTTTCCTTTCTCTTCCTTTCCGAAGTAAGTGGTCCACTTGAGTTTGCGCGCATCTCTCCTCAAAAACAGGGAACTCTTTCTGCATTTGCTGGAACAAAACCACAATATCGATCCGTCATTCTTGATGAACATCATGCCAGTGCCCGCTGGGAATTCGCCGCCACAAAATGAACATTTTCTGGGCCTCGGCATCTGCCGTCTCTCCAAATAACCTGATTGCTAGCTTATCTGTTAATTTTCTTTGCTTCTCTTTCGGTTTCTCTGAGCATTAAAAGGTCTTGGATTCGCACTGGTCCTTTCACGTTGCGGGTTATTATACGGCCCTTGTCTTTTCCTTCAAGGATGCGTATTCTGACCTGCGAGATTTCCCCCGTTACGCCGGTACGTGCAATTACCTGAAGCACCTCTGCCGGCGTAAGCTCTGCCTGTTCAGCTTCTTTCTCCTCTTTGCTCATCAGGTCGTTCCTCTTTTCAACTGTTCAATTCTCGTGACAATCTCTTTTACGAGTCCCGCAGCATCTCCTTCTTTGACGATGCACGCCGCTCCTGCAGGAACGTCAATACCTATAGCAGTGCCAATCTTTTCCTTGCTCGGAACAAATACGTATGGAATTTTCCTTTCTTCACACAGCAGAGGCAAATGGGCAACGACTTCAGGCGGCTGTACGTCTTCAGCTATCACCACCAGTTTGGCTTGAGCTCTTTCGATGGCCTTCGTCGTCTCATTCGTGCCTTTTCTGACTGCTCCTGTCTTTGCGACTATTTGCAGGGCTTCATAGGCGGCATCTGCCAGCTCCTTTGAAACTTCAAACTTTACGTAGAATGGTTTTGACATAAGCCTCACCCTTTCAAATGCACAGTCTAATCAACACTACCTATTTATGAATGTTTCGACCTTGTAAACCAAGGTTCGAACAGGTTCTTTTCAAAAATATTTCGGCTCTTCCTAATCTCGCGCTGTCATTGCCAGTTTGCTCTTGTTCAATCCTTATGGCAATTTCATTTGCTCTGTTGACTTACGCAGCGATGTATGCTAGGCTTCTAGTATCAAATCAAATGAGAACCGGGTTCAAAATGTGAAATTAAGTCGCTTTGGACGTTCAACCTAAGGTTGGGGAACGTGTGAACGTAGAAAGGTTTAAATAGGCTGCGTGGCTGAAGAATTTTGCTTTTCATGAGGGGATATATAAAGTTTGCAGAGATTAGGCCTAATCCTTCATGTAACCCCATCCCGTAACCTAATAGCAAAAATTGAAAACGTACCCAGAATCGGTGAAGTAGTCGTGGATGAGAGTCTGAAGCCTGTCGGAAAGGTTTTTGACATACTTGGTCCAGTGTCTTCGCCTTACGCGACAATAGCTGCCACGATTCGGGACCCTGAGAGGCTCGCTAACAGGACGGTGTACACACTCCCCTCGAAGAGGAGAAAGGAGAAAAAAAGGTATGGACGATAGTGAGGAAGTGAGCGCTGATTCAGCTTCTGCAACACCAACGCAAAGCCCCGAACGCGTGAAGCTGCAAAGCTGTCCAGAGTGCGGCAGTACTAGGATTATGCGTGATTATGAAAATGCCGAACTTGTCTGCATGAACTGTGGTTTCGTGCTAGCTGCAAAGATAACCGACAGAGGACCGGAATGGAGAGCTTTCGACGACGAGCAGAGGACTAAAAGGACTAGGGTTGGCGCGCCGATAACGTACACGATTCATGATAAAGGTTTATCAACGATGATTGACTGGCACGACAGAGACATTTACGGCAAGAGCCTGTCACCTGGACAAAAGGCGCAGGTGTACCGTCTTCGAAAATGGCAACGTCGAATAAGAGTCTCTGACGCGACGGAAAGGAACCTCGCCTTTGCATTGTCTGAAATCACAAAAATCGCTAACAACCTGAACCTTCCGAAAAGCATCCTCGAGACAGCGTCGGTGATTTACAGAAAGGCCGTCAAAGAACGACTGATACGAGGGAGATCAATCCAAGGCGTAACGGCGGCAGCTATCTATCTGGCATGCAGGCAATGCGGACTGGCAAGAACGCTGGAAGAGATAGCACAAGCGTCAACGGTTAATAAGAAGGAAGTGGGCCGAAGTTACCGTTTCCTGATCAAAGAACTCAACTACATTATTCCTCCGCTCAGACCGAGTCAGTACATAACTAAGTTCTCAAACCAGTTGACGATGCAAGGAAAGGTTGAAGAAATCGCCCACAAGATCTTGGCAGCTGCAAAAGAGTTGAAGCTGACTTCGGGTCGAGGCCCAACCGGCATCGCAGCCGCAGCCAGTTATATTGCTTCAGTTTTAACCGGAGAAAGAAAGACACAGAGAGAGATAGCCGAGATAGCACAGGTAACTGAGGTCACCATCAGAAACCGTTACAAAGAGCTTGTTGAACGATTGTCATTTCAAATGACGCTCTAAACCCTCTTCCCATTTTTTTAGTTTCAGACATATTTCAGACCCGATTTTTGGACGATTTCTAAGAGCCAGGCCACGGTAGGTGAACGGACAAAAAGTTTAGCCGCCTGCACGTTCGGTTTGGTTTTCATTGCAAAATGCATTTTAGGATCAAATGTGAGTTGTTTATTGGCGGACGGAGGGGAGAAATTTGGTTAATTGTCCGAAGTGTGGGGGATGCGTGAAGACACCGGTCAAGATTTGGGCTATTCCTTCAAGAGGGCCCTTGAAAGAGGGCGAGCAACCCCGGCATGTTGGGATTTATGAATGCCCGAACTGCAGGGTCAGATTCAGATCTGCCGTGGAGAGTGAAACCGTACCCGGAGAAAGAGCAAACATCGAGAACGTAGTTGAAAGAATTAAAAGCATAAAGGGGGAACTCATGCAGACGCTTGTGAATCTTCGCGGAAAAATAAGCACCCTGGAAACTGAACGCGCAAGTCTGATGGTTGAAATCGAGAACCTGAGAAAGGTTGCGGAATCAAGAGTCGATACCCTTGAGAATGAGGTAAGCATGCTGCGAAGCGAAGCAAAATCTCTGAGGGACCTCTTGGGTTGTGAAGAAGAAAATCATTAGATACTCTTTCTGAACCTGTTGCCATAACTGCTTTGGTTTTTTGCTCCACCACGAATTAAGATTGCAAACTTCGCTTGTAGTATTCCTGCGCCTTGGCCACGGCTTTTTCCGGATTCATCAAGATACGATACTTCTTGCCAGAAACTCTCTCCGCCCCACCGTAGTACTCCACCACCTTCTTCGTGTCGCCCTCGTAAATTGCTAGCCCGCCAGCAACTTCATACCACATTCTGGCGCTTGGGAAGTCCTTTTCTTTCTCGGCTTTCTTGGCTTTGTCAGCAGCCTGTTCCGTTGAAACGTCGATTTTCCTAGGATCAAGGAACATGTAGGACAGGGCTTGATACGTCTCCAAGTCGTCTCCACAAATCTGTGCGAGTGTTGTCGTGTTTGTAGCTGTTATCGTGTTCGGTTTGTTTTTCTCTTTTCTTTTCTCAGAGGCTTTTTCCAATCAAACCATCTCTTTCTCGTAAGTATTCTTTATTTGACCGTACTATAATTATAGGTAATCTTAAAGCTTTGTTCTACCTATACAGGAGGCTGTGCCATACAAGTTTACGTTCGATCTTTCAAGGATATCACGGTTCTTCTTCACAGAAGTCACTACGGCTGCCTACCAAAAGGACGTGCACAGAAAGGTAGGCAAAACCGCCCAAGAAATGATAAAAAAGTTCAAGATTCAGGAGGCAACGGGTCTAAATTTGTCCGACGCCGTCACTCTTCTTGAAGATCTTATAGATGTGCAGGCAAAGAACCTAATCGAGAGGGAGAGATTCATTCAAACGAAGAGAAGAGCGTTGCTTCTGCCTCACTGCTCCAGAAAATACATGGACAGACGATGCAAAGCAGTGTTCGACGCCGCCCTGCCATCATACGTCTGCGCTCACTGTTCTCCGGACTGTCAAGTTGGAAAAGCTGAACTTCTAGCGAAGGAAAAAGGCTATGACGTTTACATCTTGCCCGGGGGCTCTTGCATTCCGAAGATATTGAGCGCGAACCACTACGAAGGCGTCATCGGAGTGGCCTGCGGCGAAGAGGTAAGAACCGGAGGGGAAACACTGAAAGCGATGAACATAAGCGGCCAGAGCGTTCCATTGATAAAAAACGGCTGCGCAAACACTGCTTTCAACATTGAAAACCTTCTAAAAATCCTCTGAGGAAAGCGATAGGTAGATTAGAACTATTTCACTAGTTCCCGTTTCTTCCATCTTAGATTCTTGCTGTGACATTTTCTGCATTTTACCGCGGTCGCGGCGTTTCTTGCGCCGCACTGTCGGCATATCTTCATGTAGAGCCGGTGTCTCTGAGCTAGGGTTTTCTTGAGAGGATCAAGTATCGGCATTTGTTCATTCTCTCTTGTGTGGGTAAGAGTGAGACATTTCAGTATCAAATATACTTTTTGCCAGTTCGCCCTAGCCACTGGAGGATCTTTCAGGCTTTAATCATCTTGGCCAGGAGCTCTGCCACATCGTTTGGCTTTTCTGCAACCTTTACTCCTACCTTTCTGAAAGTGTCGATCTTGTTTTCAGCCGTCCCAGCTTTGCCCATCACGATTGCTCCTGCGTGTCCCATGCGTTTTCCAGGCGGAGCCGACCGCCCGGCTATGAAGGCCACGACGGGTTTTGGATAAGCTTCCTCTGAAACGTATTTTGCTGCCAACTCTTCAAGGTTGCCTCCAATCTCCCCTATCAGTACTACGGCTTTCGTCTGTGAGTCGTTCTTGAACATTTCCAGAGCATCTACGAAATTCAGTCCTGTTATTGGGTCTCCTCCCAGACCTAAGCACGTGGACTGCCCCAGCTGCTTTCTCGAAAGCCCTGCGGCTATTTCGTACGTTAACGTTCCGCTGCGTGAAACCATGCCCACGCTGCCGGGTTTGAAGATGTGGGAGGGCATTATGCCTAGTTTGGATGCCTCGGGCGATATTATGCCCGGAGTGTTAGGCCCGATTACGATTGCGTTCGTCTGTTTCGCGTATGCCATGACGTTGATGGCGTCTTTGATAGGAATGTGTTCAGTTATTATGACCACGGTTTTTATTCTATTTTTCATGGCTTCAAGAGCCGCATCTGCGGCGAATGGAGCGGGCACGAAGATTATTGCGGCGTTGGCATGAAGTTTTTCCTGTGCTTCTTCGCCTGAGTCATAGACCGGCACGTCTTCAACGCGAGTTCCTCCTTTTCCCGGCGTCACTCCTGCAACTATTTTTGTGCCGTATTCTAGCATGAGCCTTGTGTGGAAGCTTCCCTGAGTCCCAGTTATTCCCCAGACGATTGCACGCGTGTCTTTGTCGATTATTATTCCCATGTTTATGAGTCTCCTTTGTTGGAGATTTCGACTGCTCGTTGTGCAGCTTCTTCCATGCTTTTCAGCACGTCGATTCCGGCCTCCGTCAGTATTCGTTTTCCCTCCTCCTCGTTCGTGCCCATCAGCCGGATCACCATCGGCTTCGTCACTCCGACTTTCTCCTTGGCTTCTAGGATTCCCTTTGCAACTTCGTCGCAGCGGGTGATTCCTCCGAGGATGTTTATGAAGAGCACTTTGACGTTCGGGTCTGAGAGCACAATCTTGAGGGCGAGCGCCGTTTTTTCTGATGGGGCTCCTCCTCCGACGTCGAGAAAGTTCGCCGGTTTTCCGCCGTAGTATTGGATCGTGTCGAGCGTAGCCATCACCAGGCCTGCTCCGTTGCCTATAACTCCGATGTTTCCGTCGAGCTTTACGTATGCTAAATCGTTCTTGAGGGCGTCTATCTCTTGTGGGCTGAGTTCGCCCTCTCCTTCGAGCAGTTTCTTGCGGTATTCTTGGTGACGGAAGAGTGCGTTGTCGTCGATTATCATGCGTGCGTCTGCTGCGAGGAATTTTCCGTCTGAGGCTTCAACCAGCGGGTTCATCTCGATGAGTTCGATGTCGTAGTCCATGCCGATTAAGTAGAGTTTGTCGAGTATTCTGCCGAGGTCTGAGATTTGGGCCCCTGTGTAGCCCATTCTTTTCGCGATCTGTCGTGCTTGGAATGGGTGGAAGCCGAAGTTGGGGTTTATCGGGGTTGTTATCACTTTCTCGGGGGTTTTGGAGGCCACTTCTTCTATGTCCATTCCCCCGACGGCTGAAGCAATCGTGATGTATTGTTGTCTAAACCTGTCCGTGGTTATGCCGAAGTACAGTTCTCTTTTTACCTGAATTTTCTCTTCGACCCACACGCTTTTGACTGGGATGCCTTTTATCTGCATGTTCAACAGTTTTTCCGCGGTTCTCTCAACCTCTTCGGCAGAGTTGGCGAACTGAATGCCGCCTGCTTTTCCTCTTCCCGCGACCAAGACCTGTGCCTTGACTGCGACGGGCATTTTCAGTCTCGCCGCAACTTCGCGTGATTGCCGCGGGTCTGAGGCCAAGCCGCCTTGGGGCACGGGAACGCCGTACTTTGCAAGTATGTTCTTTGCTTCGTACTCGAAAAGTTTCATTCTGACGTTCTCCTCATCTTATCGTTTCTATCGCAATGTAGGACTTTGTGTCCTGTATGCCGTCAATTGAGGATAGCCTTTTTAGAATTTCGTCGAGTTTTTCTCTTTCAGTCATCACCAGAGCATCCACGTCACCAGCTATTCTGAACGCCTTCTGAACGGCAAGCTCTTTGATTTTGTCATAGACGTAGCTTCTCTTGAGAGGTGAAACCTTGATGAATATGAAGGCGGGAGTCGCGGAAATGCCGAGCGCAGTGAGGCCTTCCTCGGTCACGTCGATGAAGCCTCTTCCGGTTCTTATGTAGTTCAGGTCTCGTAGTTTTCGCAAATGGACGTTCAAGGCTTGTCTGCTTATGTCCAGCTGCCTTGCCAGTTCATCCTGCTTTAGGCGCAGAGTGTAGGCGTTCGTCGATTTGCCCTTGTCGCAGAGCAACTGCAAGAGATGCCTGGAACGTCTTGTGAGATTCTCCAAATTGTCTCCTCGATCATTGGCTTTTTGTGAAGATTGGTGTTTACGATAGTGTCGTTTATTTAAATGTTTAGCAAGAAACAGGAACAAAACAGATTCTTTTCAAAATCACGCTCTTGATAGACTGTGGATTTAAACCGTAATGTATTTATTAGCGGAGAAAGAAGGTTATGAAGCCTACAAAAAAAATGGAAACTAGGAGCGAGGCGGTGAGGAAATGTCTGAAAGCAATGCAGTGTTGATCGGAAATAAGCCAGTAATGAACTACGTACTGGCATGCATAACCCTCTTTCACGGCGGAGCTAAGGAAGTTAATGTTAAGGCGCGAGGAAAATCGATAAGTCGAGCGGTTGATGTCGTCGAGGTCGTCAGGCGCCGATTCTTACCAGACGTGAAGATCAAGAGAATTGGCATTGGAACACAGCAGATGGCACCCAGAGAAGAGGGTGGCTCGCCTTCAAACGTCAGCACAGTCGAGATTTCGCTTGAACGATAGAATACCATTAGTTCGGAAAGCAATGTGCTCCGCCGCCCCTCCTTTGTTCGTGGAGGGCCATTCTATAGTTGAAGATGGGTCTTTGCAGTTTCTGCCTAAAGAGCGGTATACTGTGTCAAAAGTGTTCGGCTAAAGTTAAGTCTGGGGAAGTAAGCGAGACAGACTTGCGAGTGGCCCGTTTGCTTCTGTCCCTAGAGGAAAAGTTTCCTTCACTTCAGAACGTGTATTTTCATAAGACGGTTGAGACGGATGGGACTTTGGCGATTGTGGTCGGGCCGGGGGATGTTCCCCGTCTTCTGGGTTACGGAGGAAAGATCATTAAGACGTTGGGTGAGGAGACGGGGAGGAACATTCGTGTTTTGGAGAACGGGGTTGACAATCGGAAGTTTTTGGAAGACTTGTTTGCGCCGTTAAACATTTTGACGATTAACACGATTTGGCTCCCTGATGGGAGCACGGAGACCAGGGTTATTCTGGGGAGAAAGCGCGGTCGTTCTTCGCTTGATGTAAAGGCTTTAAAGGAGATTGCCAGTAAGGTTCGCAACATAACTTTGCGGGTTGAGTTCGCGGACTAGGCTTGGGCGGGGCGGTTCTGATGAATTTGGATTCAGTCGGTGACTGGCGTAGAACACATTATTCTGTGGATGTTAAGCCCGAGATGGACGGCCAAGAGGTGACGCTTTTTGGCTGGGTTCAGGAAATCAGGGACCTAGGCGGGATTAGGTTTGTGATACTGCAGGACAGGGAGGGCACGATTCAAGTGACAGTTTTGCGGAAGAAGGCAAGCGGCGAAGTATTGTCGAAGTCGGATGCGCTGCAGAAACGTTTCAGCATAGGTGTTAAGGGAACGGTGAAGAAGACCCAGATGACGCCGAGAGGCGTCGAAGTGCTGCCGAAGGAGATCAGAATATTTAACACTGCCGGGGAGTTGCCCATAGACATAGGTGGAAAGACCCCTGCAAACCTGGAGGTCTGCTTGGACGCGAGGGCGTTGGATCTCTGTCAAGAGAAAAACATCGCGGTGTTCAAGATTCAGCACGTGGCGACTGAGGCGATTCGAAGTTTTCTGTTCGAGAAGGGCTTTTTGGAGGTGCATACACCGCGCATAATCGCGTCGGCTACGGAGGGCGGTGCGGCGCTTTTTTCGGTGGATTATTTCGATAAGAAGGCGTTTCTTGCTCAGAGTCCGCAATTGTACAAGGAGGAGCTGGTGATGAGCTTGGAGAAGGTGTTCGAAATTGGTCCGTTTTTTAGGGCTGAGATGTCTCACACGCGCCGTCATCTGAGCGAGTTTACATCGATTGATGTTGAAGAGGCATTTGCGGACGCTGAAGACGTGATGCAGCTGCTTGAGCAGGTGATCCAGCATACGTGCAAGAGCGTTGTTGAAAAGTGCGGGAAGGAATTGGCGACGCTGAATCATGCTTTGAAGGTGCCTGAGGTTCCGTTCAAGCGGTTCACGTATTCTGAAATTATCGAAGAGTTGAAGAAGGAGGGAGTGGATGTTGAGTGGGGTGAAGATATTCCCACGCCGGCTTTCAGGACGGTGGGGAAGCTTCATCCTGGTTTTTACTTTATTGTTGAGTGGCCGACTGAGGCGAAGGCATTCTACATTAAGCCGCGGGATGACAGGCCTGAGGTTTGTGAGGGTTTTGATTTGATGTGGAAGTGGATTGAGCTGGTTTCAGGCGGGACGAGGATAGCTTCGAAGGAGCTTTTGACGAGGCGTTTGAGGGAGAAGGGTTTGAACCCTGAGTCGTTTAAGCATCATCTGCAGGCGTTTGATTATGGGATGCCGCCGCACGCGGGTTGGGCGATAGGGCTGGAGAGGTTGACGATGGTGCTGACGGGTAAGAAGAACATTAGAGAAACCACGCTGTACCCGAGGGACAAGTTCAGGCTCACCCCATAAAGCTGACACGCACCTGTTCCAAAGATTCTAGAGTTTTCATATTTTTCGACGGCTTTCGCCCGGTTTTTAGGTCTGTTTCACGCTGGGACAATATGAAAAAAGCCTTCAAGCGGGCGGTCGACCCCTCCTTTTTTTTCTTTAATCAGATGTAATGTTGCAACGTAATGTGTGCGCGTAAACGAATGTTGATTTTCGCCCTTATGCTCTGAGTTTGCATTTAACTAGCAATGTTTCTTTGCGACAGATGATGTTGGAAGCAGGCTGAACAAGGCTTGAAGCGCGCGCTTCAAGAATGTTTCAGAACTCTTTTTATCCGTTTTCCTTATGCGCGAGATTTTCCAGCTGAACAAGACAACGAAGTTGTTCAATAGGGTTTGTTTGACTCTTTTATGTGCTCAATTATCTTCTGAGCTGTGGATATCATTCCAGTGTAGAAAGGCGTGAGTTCTTGTTGTTCCTTAGGTTCGACAAAAGTTATCGTAGCGCACAGCACTTTTCCCTTCCACCATTCGCCTTCGTGCCTGGGGCTCCTCAGATAAATATCGTAGCACAGAAACGCCGCACCACGAACCGTGCCGGAGGGATCCCCCAAACTTCCAAGTTTCCTGAAATAATAGTGGTTCCCCATCCAACTGCAGATTTGTTGATCCGTGGCCACAAGCCTCATCCAAGAGACTTCGCTGCTCTTCCAATTCTCAAACCTACTAATCGTAAGAGGAAACCGTCCGCCTTTGAAGGTTTTCCCGTCGAGCCTTGCCTTAATCAACGGAGCCGTCATGACAGCTTCCGGTCCCTTCATGAAAGTGAACACGCGGAAGTAACCTCGTCTTCCCAAAAACTGTATTTGAACGTAGTAGCCGTCCGAAAGTTCACAATCAGCTTCATAGGAGTCGAAACTTCCACTCAGGGGACCGACACAAGCCCAAGACGTAACCTTGTCTGCGCTGGAGTTGATGAACCCGGCAAGCTTGCCTCTTCCCCCACGCAATGATCTAACATAAACGATTGCTGTTGCAGCACACAAAAACAGCCACAAGGCCGCAAAGATAATGGAGAATTTGCTCCTGAACAAGGCGAGAACAATCAAAACTAATCCTGCTACAAGAATGGCCAACAAAACCCATAGAAGTATGTTTCCTCCTCGAACTCTATGCTCGTAAGCAGGCTTCGAGACAAAAACCTGTTTTCCAGAAACTCCCATAACATTATGTTATACCTTATGCAATAATAACATTTTCAATTTGCTAACAATACTAAACTACCTAGCTGAATTTGGAGTCTGGATTTTGGACAAGCGTACTATCAAATTGCCAAATAAAACGTTGCCATTCTAAAAGCAGCGCTTTGGGACTAGCGCGCGCTTCAGGGCCATACCTAGTCTATCATTTCGGCTGTCGAGATGTGAAGGATAGTTGCTATCAGCGTACATCGAAAGTGTCCTTAATCCGTGATATGGAACTGTTTGGTATATTCATGCATCGCAAGAGAAAAATAGGAGTTTAACCTATAGAATAATAGGGGTTAGGGATGGCCAAGTTTTTCGAGCGAGCCGAATGCAGAAACTGTGTTTCCAAGGGTGGCAGCTACTGTTGGAACCAGTGTTCATTCAATACCTGGTTCGTTTCATTAATTCTGCTTTGTCTCAACAGTTTTCCGTTCTTCACCTTTTTTGAGCGTCCGCTCCGTCGAGTCTCTTCATAGTCATTATCGGGTTGAGCGCTTAGAACGCGCGAACTGGCTCACAGTCAAACGAAGGAACTTAAAAACAGAACTGCCCGGAGTCGAAGTTTCTGTACGATGGCACTCGTGCCTTGGGTTCAGTGTTTGGTACTATTTCTGTAAAAGTTAACATGGTTTTTAGTTAAAAATGTCCTAAAAACTGATAAACCCCTCTTCTATCTACTGCGCAGCATGCAAGATGATCTCAAGATCGCGTGCGGAGTGTTCGCTGCAAAGAGTCTTGAGAACAAACCAGTTTTTCCTTACATTTATTGGGGTATGAGGGCGCAGAATCATAGGGGTCATCAGTCGCACGGTTTTTTGACGTTTCAGGACGGTAAGTTTCACGTTCACAGGAACTTGGATCTTGTGCCGAAGATCAGGACGAGTGCGATTCAAGAGTGGTTTGGGCGGCTGCCCGGTAGCATAGGTATCGGTAACGTGAGGTACACGACTTCCGGCAAGTGTGATGAGAGGTCATTGATTAAGGGAACGCAGCCGGTTACTGCCACGAAGAACGGTAGTAAAGTGGCTGTTTCGTTCAACGGTAATGTTGTTAACACTTTTCAGCTTAGAAAGGAGATTGACAGTAAGTTTCGAGGTTTCGATTATGAGTGTGACTCGGACCTGATTTGTCATAAACTTTTGATTGAGCTTGTGAAACGTAAGAATTTGGATTCTGCGGTCAAGGCGTGCATGCAGGAGATTGAGGGAGCCTTCAGCGTCGCGGGCCTTACGGAGAAGGGCGAGTTGTTTGCTTTCAAGGATCCGCACGGCATAAGGCCGCTGTGCGCGGGTCACAGTCCTGACGGTTCGACCCTCGTGTTTTCATCCGAAACTGTGAGTTTGGACATTAACGGTTTTGAACGGGACTTTGAGCTGCAGCCCGGAGAGCTCGTGACGATTTCTGGCAAGGGTTTCGAGAGACGAAGGCTTGTGAGCGGTGAGCGGAAGGCTTTCTGCGCGTTTGAGTTTGCGTATTTTGCGAGGCCGGATTCGCGGTTCGATGACAGGTACGTGTATGAGGTTCGGGAAGAGTTTGGCAGGAACCTCGTCAAAGAAAATCCCAGCGCGGTTAAAGATGCGGATATCATTCTTTCCGTGCCCGAAACGGGTGATGATTCGGCGATGGGTGTTCACGAGGCTTCTGGGATAAGGTGGGAGAGGGCCACGCGGAGGCACAGGTACGTAACTGAGAGGGCTTTTCTGTTGCTAGGAAAGGATCGCAATTCGACGATAGACAGGAAGGTCAACATTCTGGGGCCAAAGGTTGAGGGAAAACGGATCATAGTCACGGAGGACAGCATCGTCAGGAGCGACACGACCCGAATAATAGTTGAAAAGCTGCGAAGAATGGGCGCCAAGAAAGTGTACGTGTTCGTGACTTTTCCACGCATAATCGGACCTTGCCTGTACGGCATTGACATGGCAACGTACGGCCAGCTGATAGGTTCACGCCACAGCGCCGAGGAGATTGCCAAGATAATCGGAGCGGACGCGGTTTGCTATCAGTCTCTGGAAGGGCTCGTGAAGGCGACGGGCTTCAAGAAAGACCAACTGTGCACGGCATGCGTGACGGGCAAGTATCCCACGCCGATGGCTCAGCAGATAGCCGATAAGATGAAGAAACAGTTCTTAGAAGGCCGAGAAGAAGACAGAAGAGGGTACGAGATAGATCCCGCCGAGATGGCGTAGCCGCAAGCATGGTTAAACGTTTCAAAGTTAATTCGTAAACACGGAGAATATGCTCTTGGAGAAGGTGGGCGTACTCATCGTTTCATACGGTTCTAGAGAAGCCGCGATGGTTGACGCCTTCGCGAGAAGCCGAAACTACAGGGTGGAGCTTTATGTTGCGGACAAGCAGCGGAACCCTTTCAACGTCGAGAGGGCCACTAAGCACGTTGTCATACCAGACCTCAACATTGGTGAAATCTGCAAGTTCGCAAAGGCCAACAATGACAGCATCGACTTCGGCATAATCGGTCCAGAAAAGCCTATCATCGAAGGCGTGCGCGACCTCGTGGAAAAGCAGACAGGCATACCCTTGATCTGCCCGACGAAGGAGTACGCCATAGAGGAAAGCAAGGTGCAGCAGAGGCTTCTTTTTCAGGAAGTCGCGCCTGAAGTGAACCCTCGTTTCAAGGTTTTTGATCCTAAAGAGTATAGGGACAAGGCGCAGGTGAAGCAAGCTGTTGAAAGCTGGGTTGACGAACTGCAGGAACAGGCGGTTGTCAAGCCTGACAAGCCTACAGCGGGAAAGGGAGTGGGCGTCTGGGGCGACCATTTCACGACGCGAGAGGGACTGTTTGAACACTTCCTATCCAACTTTCAGTATGGCACGGTTATTATTGAGGAGAAAGTTGAGGGGGAAGAATCAAGTTTTCAAGCCCTCTGCGACGGCAAACGGCTCGTGTCCCTTCCTGACACGAGAGACTACAAACGCGCGTTCGACGATGATAGGGGACCGAACACTGGAGGAATGGGCAGTTACAAGGACAGGGGCGCTGTCTTGCCGTTCCTGTCCAAAGCGGATTTGGAGAGAGAACTGGCGGTCGTGGAGAAGATTTTTGGAAGATGGAAGTCGAGCTCAAAGGATACGTCAGGCTTGAGGGGCGTACCGTTGTATGTGGCGTTCATGCACACAGGCAAGGGGTTGAAAATTCTTGAGAATAACAGCCGCCCCGGAGATCCAGAAATAATAAACGTTCTACCAGTCTTGAAGGACGACTTTGTGGACGTCTGCTTCAGGATTCTAGAGGGAAATTTGAGCCAGGTCAGCTTGGAAGAGTCTGCGACCGTCGTAACGTACGAGGTTCCGCCCAGCTACGGTGGATACGTTGAAGCTTTTCCCAACCTTGTCAGAACACGAGAGGTGGGTAAGCCTGTTGACCTGTCTGGAGCCTACGCCCTGAACAAAAAGTATGGTGATCGTATTCGTGTCTATCCTGGTTCGATGGATTTGCGAGACGGTGAAACCTTTGCTCTTAAGTCGCGAGCTGTGTGTGTTGTCGGTGTCGCTGAGGATTTGGAGACTGCCAGGAATGTTTCTCTTGAGGGCATAGCCGCCGTAAAAGGCGGAGCATTGTGGAGCAGAACTGACATCGCTTCCAAGGGACACATTGGGAAAAGCGTGAGGCACATGGAAGAGTTGAGGCGCAAACGGTGAAGAGAGTCTTTGTCTCGGACTGTGAAGGGCCGATTTCGAAGAATGACAACGCGTTCGAATTAACTTCTCATTTCGTTCCTAACGGGAATAGGCTGTTCACGGTTGTGAGCAGGTATGACGACGTGTTGGCAGAGGTTGTTAGGAAGCCGGGGTATGAAGCCGGTGGCACGATTAAGCTGATTCTGCCTTTTCTCAAGGCTTACGGTGTCACAGACCAGAAAATGCGCAAATTCTCGGCCGAACACTTGGTGTGCATCGCGGGCATAGGGAACACGCTTCAGCATGTTAAGGGTTTGGCCCCTACGTTCATAGTCAGCACGAGTTACGAGCACTATCTGAGAAGCCTATGCGAAGTTTTGGACTTTCCCTTCGAGAACGCCTACTGTACACGAGTATGCTTGGACAAGTATGGTCTTGGAGCGAGGGAAAGACAGAAGTTGAAGCAGTTTGCTAAGGAGATCGCGAAGATGCCCGTCTTTGACATCCCTTCAGATACCGAGTTGCTGGATGATCTAGAAGAAAAGGAACAGGAGACGGTTAGGCGTCTTGACGAGATTTTCTGGAAAGAAATTGCTGTTGAAATGGAGATTGGCACGGTCTATTGTGAAGTCAAACCAGTGGGCGGAGGCCAGAAAGCCGAAGCCATCGAAGACATAGCCCGAAGGTTGAACGTTGCGGTGGCGGATGTCATGTATGTAGGTGACAGCATAACGGATGACGAGGCTTTCAGGCTGGTGGAAAGAAAGGGCGGTTTAACAGTGTCTTTCAACGGCAACCAGTACGCAGTTAGGAACGCGGAGGTCGCGGTTCTTTCTGAAAACAGTATTGTAACAGCTGTCATTGCCGATGCTTTTCTCAGGCTTGGGAAACCCGAAGCCCTTAGCTTGGTGAAAGACTGGAACAGAAAAGCGCTGGAGAAAAGCGGTATCAGTCAGTCTTTGATTAAGCGGCTTTTCAAGTTGTATCCGAGTAAGCTACCTAAAGCCGTTATAGTTACCAAAGAGAATGTGGAGGCTCTGGCGGAAAAGAGCAGCAGGTTCAGAAACAAAGTCAGGGGAGAGGCCGTAGGAAGGTTGGGTTGAAACTCGCGCCCCCATCTTGACGCGGGTATGGTAGAGCGTGCACAATGTTTCATTAAAATGAATTGTGGTTTTATACGCCGGCAAAATCCGGTGTTCTAGGAGGTAGTCTGCGACTCTTTCTTTTCCGGTTGGTTTTGTGGTGTTGCGATTTCGCGGGTTTCTCCCGGAGGGATGACCATGATTTGTGGTTCCGAGGGTTTGAGCTCTGGCTTTGTGGGTTCTATGGGTTGTTTTTCGGTTTCTGTTTTCTTGGGTTCAGGTTGTTGTTCTCTCTCGGGTTTCTCGGTGGCGGGTGTTGATGTTTCTGGAACGTGTGTAATGATCGTGATGCCTCTTACCGTGAGAAGTGAGCCTATCCATACCATGATTCCTAAGAAGATTGAGTGGATGCCTGCTGCAATTATGGAGGGAAGTGATGCACTGAGCGTCCGTACTATATCTACCGAAGCGATGATTGAGAGGCTTTGAGTCAGGAAGCCGTAAGCGCTTACGAAAGTGAATATCAACAAGGCGACTCCTATTATCAGAACGATGATTCCTGAAAGGGCTACCTTGTCCCTGAATTTCTTGAACATGTTTCAATTCCTATCTTGTCTTGAAAAGAATCCAGTGTATTAAATATTATGACATATGAAACTGAATTCTTGTTAAACATTGAAAGAATGAAACAGAAACATCGAGCACGTAGAAACTGGCCCGCGCCACTTTTGGAGTCATTAACGGCTTAATCCGTTTTCATTCAGTTTGCGCGCGTCAACAATCATCGAGGATGTTCAAGAGTTCAGTTAGACTTTTGACAATCTTGTCTGGTTTGGCCTCAGAGTGATTCTGCCCGGCTCTTCTTTCTATCAGGATGGTTTTCATGCCGACTTTTTTGGGTCCTATGATGTCTAGATCGAGCATGTCTCCGATGAAGACTGTTCTTGAAGCAGGCACGCTTAAAGCATTTAGTGCCCTCTCGAAGATTTTGGGGCTGGGCTTTCTCACGTTAATCTCGCCGCTGATCAATATGATGTCGAAGAACTTGCTCAGACCGAAACGGTCTAAGAGTTGTCTGCCGCATTCGGGGAGGCCGAAATTTGATATTAGGCCAAGCTTGTATTTTTCTTGTAGTTTCTGCAGAACGTTATGCGCATCGGAGTCTATGCTTACGTGATGCATGAATTCTTCGGCAAATGCCTCAGTTGCCTGTGACACGATGGGGTTGGATGCTGCAAGGTTGAAGCCGAGTTTCTGCAGTGTCTGGGCGACCCGAACGTTGAAGTGGGGTTCCTCTAGGCTCTGGCGAGACTCCGAGTAATATTTGTCTCGAATCTCGAAGTAGGCGCGGCTGAAATCTTTGAATGTGACGTTGATTCCGTTATTAACCAAGGACTCGTGAAGCTTCATCAAGCACTTTTCATAGTACACTTCTCCAGGTTCGAGCAGCAGCAGGGTGTCGAAAAGATCGAAAAACACAGCCTCGACATGCATGTCCAACACCCTGAATGTCGTCTTGGAATGAAAAGATAAAAGGGTTTTTGCCCCGAAACAGCTGCCTAAAGTCAAAGATTCGGGATTTTCAACTGCGACTATGCAAGTGGGGTGAACCAATCCACAAATTCTCTCCCAAAGAGGACGCGCGCCGGATGTAATCAATGAACGCTATCTTGAGTGTCTGCCTCTACACATTTCCATTATTCTTCCATTCTCAGATGCCCTCGGTTTTGCTCTGTTCCTTCCTGATATAGTCTAGAATGGCATTCCTAAATTCTTGCGTCAGGTTAGCTACTCCTCGTCTTGAATACTTAAAAAGGTCAACACTTCTACTTGCTTCTATTTCGTTCAGAACTTTGGATGCTCCAAACACATACATAGTAACGCGAGAAGGAGAGTTTCTCAGATACTGCATTATGTTCGATCTTTCAAAGAACAGCTTCTTGAGATTGTCGCTTTCCAAGGAAACGATGATTAGGGTGTACCGTTTTTTCCCCAGAATGTTCTGCGCCGATCCAACGTTTGTATCCCCCTTCTCACTTATCTTTTTTTGGTTGAAGAAAATAGAATCCTTTGAGAACACGAGCAAATCGATTTTTCCAACAAGCTCTTGGACAGTCTTTCTTAATCCAATAATCTGTTCAAATGCAGGTGCTTCGGGATCATCTGCTATTATTAGAACTTTCAAATGACCATATCCTGAACATGCTTCTCTAATATGCTAATTCTCTTGGTATGCAAACTATCCCATGATATTTGATTAAAAGGTTTCTGGCAGTGTAAGCGCGCTAAGCGCCCATGAATGCTAGACTCATGCGACAGACAACACTAAACACGAGAGCTCAAGCCTGGAGGGCACGCGCCTATACCCTCAAACTGACTGCTGAGGTTCAAGTAGAATGTCCTTCCCTTCAACTTTCACCACATAAGCAGGTTCATCTTTGATCTTTGGGTGCATGAAAAAAATCTTTGGACCAGAAACAACCTTGCCGGTTGTGACGTCAAATTTCGCCCTGTGCTTTGGACAGGTCACTATATTTCCTTCCAATATTCCTTTTGAAAGGTCACCGCCCATGTGTGTGCAAATGTTTCCCATGGCGTAATAGACGCCGTTTACGTTGGCTATCAAAACTTCTTTTTCAGCAAGCCTTACGATCTTCATTTGTCCAAGAGGGATCTCCGAAGTTTCGGCAACTTTCACAAGAGTCAATTTTTCAGCTCCGTTCTTCATCGTCTAAACCTTAAACGTTAACCAATGTGCTGCGGCTTTCCGCCTCGCGCGCGTCCAGGTAGTCCCTTACTGTTATTGTGTCTGCGCACTTGGTTTGCAAGGTTTTTCTACTCTTTTGTAAGGGTTATTTCGAGCGTTGAAACCATTCGTGATCTGTTTTCGCCTTCCCTTGCGGGCATCTCTTCTGTTCCGATGGCGATTTTGCTTATTTTTAGGTCCTTTAGGAAGCGTCTTCTGATTATTTCAGCCACGTCAACGGCTGTTGTGATTGCTCGTCCTCGTGCCTTCAAGGTTACTTCCTTAGCATCGCCAGCAGATAGTCTGGTGATAACCGCCAGAACATAGTCCATTGGTGTTTTGCTGCCTACGAAAACTGTTCCCGATTTTTCCGACATTTTCCATCACTCTTTTCTTATTATTCATTGTAACGTGTAAAGTTGCCGTGGTTCTCGTCCTTCAACAACAAGACGCTACTGCCCTATACTACGCACACTTCCTTATAAAGTGGTCAAACAACGAGTAAGCTAGGGATGTTTTCGGCCGGTTCCCTTACCATAGTAGCGCGCTAAAATTTTTATGCTTATTTCTTCAGCGCGCGTTAAGAAGTGAAAAATTAAACTTGGAAACCGAGAATAACAGAGCTTCTCAACTAGCTTTCATTGGGCGCGGAGAACTCTGTTGCCGTCTGATCGTGAGTCGAGTCGACGGTTTAGCTGGGGAAAGTCAACGTTGCCATGTCTGGATCAGCTCGGTGAAGGCGCTGTAACCGTGCGATGGTTATCACGGCCAGGGGGGTGGAAGAGGGACCTGAGGCTTTGTTTCTGAGGCTTCTTTTGGTTTGAGCGAGTTGAATCCTGCCGCTGCACAAATCCACGCTATCCAAACGAGCAAACTTCCTATCAGCAGAATTGTTAGTACTGTGCCGAGCAAATAGAGGAGTGCTGCAGTTTTGAAGTTGCCCCTGCCTGATTTTTCCGCTAGCATGTTGAATGCGCGCATGTAAAGTACGGCGCTTATTATCCCTAAGGCAAAGCCTATGGCAAGCGCTGCATAGTACCCGATGGTGAGTTCCGTTGAAACGCTGGCCACCGTCGAGACGGCTGGTCCAAGTGTGGCAGCCAATGGTGTGGTGCCTGTTTGATTGATGCTCCTTATTGATTCTAGGAGGATGGTGAACTCTATGACTATTGCAGTTACCCATCCAACTATGTTTAATATGAAACCGTATAGAACATTCTTGAAAATGCCTGGCTCACCGTAGTAACGGGATAAGCGTCGCATGCCTATGATGAACAGGACGATTCCGATGAAAGTTATAATTCCCAGCAGGATAAAAACTATTAGAAATACTAAGGAGGTTGAAAAGAAGGATGGAATCGTCGGGTTTGATGTTGAAAGAAGAGATGAGATTATTGACCAGATGTAAAGTACTGCTGTTGCTACGAGTGCGACAGGCATGATAATCTCTATTAAACTTCCAGTCAGACCCAGTTTTCTGCCTGACTCAAAAGATATGGCGATCCCCAAAATGCTATTTGGGCACCTTTATGAATAAACCTTTCGAGAGCACAGCGCACGCCAGCCCCGGGACAAAAAAAGAGAGACTGGTAAGCGTCCACAGAACGAACCCAACCATAAGCAAGCCTTCGCGGCTCCGCTTTGACCCCTCAATTCTGACTAAGGCTTTCCTCGGCATTATCCTGCGTGCGACGATGAAAAGTGAAAAATCAAAGTTGGAAACCGAGAATAGCGGAGCATGTCGGCTAGCCTTCATCGGGTGGTTTTTGTTAGCATTCTTGGTTCTTTCCATTCTTCCCTGAGGATGCTGAGGAGATGGGAATCGGTCCAGACTCCTCTCACGAATTTCAGTTTTCTGATTGTTCCTTCTGTTTTGAAGCCTGCTTTCTCCAGAGCCCTTCGTGCCGTCTCGTTCTCCACGTTTGTTGTTGCTTGTATGCGAACGATGTCTTTGGTGAGAAATAGGTAATCGACCATTAGCTGAGTGGCTTCTGTTCCGTATCCTTTCCTCCTTTCGCCTGGAACCAAGAAGCAGCCGATTCCCATCACGCCATATGGCTGATAAATCCGGTGATACGTGAGGCCTATCCTGGTTCCGTCCTTCTTCTGAATAATGAACAGCTTCCACTCAGTCACTTTTTGGAAGTCCGAAGGATTATGAAATAGTTGTATCAATGATGACTTCGAAATCTGCTCAAAAACAGGGCTGTTATACTCCCCCCAAAAATCCATGTCATTAAAGCATTCAGCCTCAAAATCAACATCCTCTTTTTCCAAAACCCTCAAATTCACATTCTTTCCTTCAAGCAACCCAGTTCACCAATCGATAGTTATTTTCAGCTCGGCTATAACTTTTCTGAAGTGCGTGTGAGGATAAACTTCCCTCTGGCTAATTCTAACTCTCTCCAGCGCGCGCTATGTACTTAATCCGTATTCAATAGGATATACTAGTGTTCCACTGCAGTTTTTCAATCCGTCTTTCTCCAACTCGACGGCAAAGAGAGCGGTGTCAGACACGTCGAATGGTGCTGAAATTCCGTATTTGCTAGTTCTCTCAAATCCAAATCTTGGATAATACTTGCAGTGCCCAACAACTATTACGGACTTGAATCCGAGTTTACGCGCCTTCTCTAAACCTTCCTTGATTAATCCACTGCCCACCTTTCTGTTTTGAAAGCAGGGAATCACGGAAATAGGTGCCAAAGCCAATGAGTCGCATTTCTTTCTACGTGTACGGATTTTTATGGGGTAGAACAATACGTGTCCAATAATCGCATTTCTGTATCTTGCGACCAGCGATAATTCGCGAATGTAGATCGGCGTCCTTCTCAATCTCTCTACGAGTCTTGCTTCGCCGTCTCCATTAAACGCTAAAGTGTGAAGCCTTGTTATTTGCTCGTAATCGTCTTCAGTTTCAGCTTCGATAATTATTCTCATTTCAAGGTTAACTGCAGCCGACTTTAATATTTGGGTTCTGTGCGCAGAACGGTCTTTTACGCCCCGAAATCGCACGCATGGAAGAACACACGAATGAAAGAAGGAGTAGTTTTATCCCGAACAAAACACATACAGGACACATTCTTAAACAAGTTGTTCCACAACTTTCCTGTGAGCCGATGCGTATGAACGAGAAGGAACATTCGGTTGACATGTTGTCAAAAATCCCTCAGATCTACGCGCCGATAGTTAATCATTCAAAGGACAAAGTGGCCTTTTTCTGGGATAAGACTGGCAAGTTGGAACTGTATGCTTTGGATTTGGAAACTAACGAGATACGGCAAGTGAGTCACGGTGAGTGCCCTAGGGCTATTCGGGCAGGATTCGTTTGGACGAGGGACGATGAAAACCTGATTTTCGCCAAAGACAAAGATGGCGACGAAAACCACAACCTGATTAAAATCAATGTCAAATCTGGAAAGACTGAGCCGCTCACCGAAACGGTTGGGGTTCAAAACTATGCTATTGACACGAGTGCCGACGGTAAGTACCTAGTAATATTTTCGACAAGAAAGGGGCAGCTCAACCTCTTCAAGTTGAACCTTGAAAACAAGGAAGTGAAACAGCTTACCGATCACGTGAACCCGACGATGGCTGGCTGTTCTTGGAACCCGAAGCATGATTGGATAGCCTACGGCGTGAATGAGACTAAGGACTTGCGGAACATGGACATTTGGCTCGTGAAACCTGACGGAAGTGAAAAGAAGAGAATAGTCTGTGTGAAAGAAGGCTCCGAAGACAATGCGGTTGAATGGAGCAGAGACGGCGAACTGCTAGCCTTCACGACCGATGCTTACGCTGTGAAACAGCCCGGCATTTACGATCTTGAGACAGGAAAAATAAGACTTCTGGGCGGCGAACGTGAAGAGACTGCTGCAGGCTTTTCGGAAGATGGGAAAAAACTGGTGTGTTTGAGAAATCATGAGGCGACGGTTCTTCCAGTCGTTTACGACGTTGAAAGTGGAAAGTGTGATGAGACGAGGTTTCCGAGAGGCTTGGCCTCAAGCGTTCAGTACGCTTTGAACGATCGACTCCTGGTAGCGCCTCTGAACACTCCGACGATTCCGAGCGCTCTGGTTGCCTACGATTTTGAACTTGAAACCATAAAATACCTGGTTGAACCGCAGTATGGAAACGCGGATCCAGACATCTTCGTTACGCCGGAACGTGTCAGGTACACATCTTCTGACGGGCTTGAGATTCCCGCGATACTCTATAGACCTAAGAACATTCCGAGAGGTAAGGCTCTTCCGACACTTATCATGCCGCATGGAGGACCGACCGGTCAGTATTTCTTCGATTTTGACATGTTTGGGCAGGTCTTGGCAAATGAGGGCTATGTTTTGTTGTTGCCCAACGTTAGAGGAAGCACCGGGTACGGCCGAGAGTTTCAAGACATGAACCTGATGGATTGGGGAGGTAAAGATCTTGAAGATGTTGCCTCGGGCGTTGAATATCTCAGATCCCTCCCATACGTGGACAAGGCGAGGATGGGAATATTCGGTGGAAGCTACGGAGGTTACATGACTTTCATGGCCGTGACCAAGAAACCCAGGTTGTGGGCTGCCGCGTGCGCGTGGGTGGGAATTTCGCGTCTCAAAACCTTCTATGAACGCTCCCAGCCGCATTTCAAGTATTTTATCAGGGTGAACATGGGCGATCCTGAAAAAAATTCGAAGCTGTGGGAAGAAAGAAGCGCATTAAACTTTGCACAGAATATCAAATGTCCAATCTTGATGATTCACGGTGTACACGATCCAAGGTGCCCAGTGGAAGAGAGTCGACAGTTCAGGGATAAACTGATTGAGCTGGGCAAGAAAGAAGGAAAAGACTTTGAGTATGTCGAGTTCGGCGAAGAAGGACACGGCGCTTACACGGACATGTCGATGCGCACACGAACGTTCGAGATAATTCTTGACTTCTTCAACCGCAGACTAAAATCAACATGGGTGCCAACCGTCCCCTAACTCTTTTTCTTAGTCATTCCCGAAAACCCTCATGCGCGCGCTAGTGTTAACGTGCAATAGAACTTTCTTCTATAAAACTTAAATGCTGAGTTCACACTACACAGGTGTACGGAAGGAAAGGAGAAGAAGAAATGAACAAAAAACATTGGTTAAGCTTGACGTTGCTAGGCTGTCTACTACTTTTCGTCCTCGCAATTCCATTCACCAATGCAGTGATGGAAACTCAATCAGAGGTAGCTCCCACAGATCTAGCACCCTTCAGTTATAGTGCAAACCCAATTACCGTCAACTTCAACACGTACACCGGAAGCGGCTTTCTGTACAACACGGTGACAGAACTTCGAGCAGCCTACGATTTGAACACGCTGTATACAAAAGGATATGATGGGTCAGGCCAGACGGTCGTCATCGTCGACGCGTTCGGAAGCCCGACGATCTACAGTGACTTGCTGAGTTTCATCCAATGGCAGAATACATACGCCGGAGCTAACCTGCCCTGGACAACGATGTCTCAAGTACAAAGACACCTGACTATATATTATCCTGAAGGATACGTGTTTTTCAACGCCTCAAACGCGGATGAAATTGGTTGGAGCACAGAGGTGACGCTTGACGTTGACATGGTTCACGCGATCGCGCCAGGTGCAAACATCGCTTTAGTCATCTCTTCAAGCGATAATGATGTTCCTATGAACTATGCAGTGCTGTGGGCTATTAATCACCATTTGGGATCAGTGATTTCTCAGAGTTGGGGCGACCCAGAATGGGACATAGCATCATCAGGCCGGAGCGGGTATTCTTACCTGATGCAGGCTCACTTCACGTATCAGTTGGCCGCACTCATGGGCATAACCGTGTTCGCATCAGCAGGAGACGATGGAGCATCATCCTTGAGCCAGTATTATCTTCCAGTCGGGTACAACAGTCCGAATTATCCCGCTTCGGATCCATACGTAACCGGGGTCGGAGGAACAAACCTCTTCATGAACTGCCCGGACGGCTACAGCGAAGGAACTGGAAATTGGACTGGACAAACGTCGCCTGGCTTAACATACAACTATGAGATTGCCGGAAACGACTACGAAGCAATAACTGCAGATGGATACCCAGCTCCCTTTGACCTTGTCACAACAGGCGGCGCTATGAGTGCGTTCTTCCAGCTGCCGTATTGGCAACAAGGAATAACCATGACATATGCGAACGGAACATCATTCAAACCGACTATGCGATGCGTATCGGATGTGTCGTTTGACAGTGGAGTCTACGGCGGCTTAGGCGCAGTACCATGGAGCGCTGCAAGTCCAGGGTCTCCAATATACTACATCGTCGGAGGAACGAGTGCGGGTTCACCGTTCTGGGCTGCTCTGACCGCAATCGCAGACCAGTACGTACACCACAGTCTGGGATACATCAACCCGCTTCTGTACGCAAACATGGGAACCTTCTACAGCACGGGTGCTTTCCATGACATAACTCAGGGCGACAACACGTACCCCACGGGCTCACCGCTGATAGGCTACGAAGCAACGAAAGGCTGGGACGCACCAACAGGCATAGGCAGTCCAGACGCTACAAGCTTGGTTCTGCAGATGAAACGATTCTAAAACGATTGAACTGCCCAACCACTTTCCCCCTTTTTTGTTGATATAAAATTCAGGCACTTGTTTGTAGCATTTTGATGTTTGGCAGAGCGTGTTACTATCTGCGGTCGTAACGTTTATAAAGTTCGCTACTATAGGACATAGTAGCATTAAACGGTGAAAAAAATGAACAGCAAGACCGTATGCACAAAAAACGGCACCACACACGGCGTGAGAAATCCTCCACGGACAAAAAATTTGGCAAGCCTCAGGAGTCGATCATGATGCAACCACAACCTGAAAAACCAAAAACACGCAGTCTAACCACAGTTTTGATAGGAATAGCCCTTGTATCTCTGCTGATAGGCGGAGTACTAGGCTACGCGATAAGCAACTTTACCACTTCAGACCAAATAAACAACTTCAAGAGTCAAATATCGAATCTAGAACAAGAACTACAATCAAACTCAACCCAAATAGGAAACCTCCAAACTCAAATATCCAACCTAGAACAGGAACTACAATCAAACTCAAGCCAAACTGCCAGTCTCCAAACTCAACTGTCAACTCTGGAACAGGAACTACAATCAGACTCGAGCCAAGTCAGCAGCCTTCAAACTCAAATATTAAATCTTGAACAGGAGCTGCAGTCAAACTCGAGCCAAGTCAGCAGCCTCGAGACTCAAGTGTCAAATCTGGAACAGGAACTTCAAACGATGCAAAACGCATCCGTCATTAACATTACGATTTCGGGAGAGAACGTTTCGCTTTCTCAGCTATACGATCAGGTCAAAAACTCGATAGTCATGGTTGAAGGAAATGTACTGGAAGGCTACGATTTCTACGGCAACGCCGTCTACGAGGAAGTGGAGGGTTCAGGGTTTGTCACTAACATGACGGGACAGTTTGCAATCGTAACAAACTATCACGTTGTGGAAGACGCAGTCAACATTACTGTCACCTTCACAGACGAAAACACTTACCCAGCAAACGTGACGGGCACAGACCTCTACTCGGATCTGGCCACGCTTTCAACTACGGCGCCGGAGACCGAGTATCATCCTCTCACGATTGTGAGCTCGTCGACGCTGCAGGTTGGCGACCCTGTTTTCGCGGTCGGCAATCCTCTTGGACTGACTGGGTCGATGACTTCGGGAATAGTCAGTGCACTCCACAGGTCGGTTACAGTTGACTGGACCACCTATGCCATAGCTGATTGCATTCAGACGTCGGCGCCGATAAACCCGGGTAACTCGGGAGGGCCGCTGTTGAATTATGCGGGCGAAGTTGTTGGAATAACCTCTTACACTGCAACCTACGAGGGCGTCGCCGCTCAGGGACTCGGCTTGGCGATTCCATCCAGCTCGATACTGCGAGAGGTCCCTTCTCTCATCGCAACTGGTTCGTACAACGAGCATCCCTATCTGGGGGCAGACGGAGTTGACATGAGCTATGAGCTTGCGCAGGCGATGAACACTACTGTAACGTACGGTTGGCTGATCTCTGATGTGACGAGCGGGGGACCTGCTGCCACGGCGGGCTTGCAAGGTGGCACGGCGCAGTTTACTGACATTCTTGGGTATACGTACACTATCGGTGGCGACATAATAATAGCCTTCAACGGCACGAGAATCGCGAACGGAGATGCCCTCTCAAGCTACCTGGAGGAGAACACCCTGCCGGGCCAAACGTTAAACGTCACGGCCATCCGAAACAACCAGACGATTAATGTTGCAGTAACGCTGGGAACCCGACCTCCACCGACGTAGCATACAGTGGACAATTTGACTGTAGCGCATCCGTAGCCACTCGTTGAAAACTTGTGCGAACATGCCTAGCGCGCGCCGAAGGGGCCACTAGCCCTCCCACTTTTTATGGACTAAGCCTTGTTCATGCCGATAAGTAACGCGTGCGCTTTGTGAGGATTTTACGTTTAATGGGTTAATAAGCGGAATATTCGTTATCTATTGGAGTCGGTTCTGCGCGCTCGGATAGTTCATTTAGTGAATGGTTTGTTGTCAAAAAAAAATTAGGGTTTTTTGTTTGTGTCGTGATGTATCCACCAAATGACCGCTATTGCAACAGGAATTGCGAAGATGGCGGCTATCCAGACGAGTATTGTTATCATTGAATTGACGACATAGTCCAGTGTCCAACTTGCAATGGGCATATTCCAGTTTCCGTCAACGTAGACTTTGATGGCGAAAGCGATGAAGAACAATGGTCCCACTGCTCCTCCTGCTCCAGTTGACCGTGAACGTTTCCCAAAGAGATTTTCTTTCTTTTCCTCGTCAGGCAGTCTCTTCCACCATTGCCATCCTAATATCGCACAGACAGCTGCGGGTATTCCGATTAGTACGAGCTCCCAAAAGATGGCGTACAGAATAAAGCTCACCATGTTGCCCATTGTCCACATGTTTAGAGTTGCTGGTACTAGACCCGTTGATTGCGCATTTCCCACGAACCAAAGAAAGACATAAACTGCGCCTATGAACGCCGAAATGGCTGCTGCTGCAAACACGGCAACTGTTTTCCAGTGTTTTCTTATGAATTTCTTTCCATCAGAAGCTTTTCCAGCTTCAATTTCCTGAGTCATCAAATCCCTCTCCTTCCTAGCGTTTCTGATTGCGTATGGTTATTGTGGTTCATCCCTTTACTCTCGATTAGTTCCCTGCGGGGTTGTGTTGATTGGTGATGGTGGGGGTGGTGGAGTGTATGGATATTGTGGATTTTGTTGTTGCTGTTGTTGAGGTTTCATTGTGAAGAATCCTATTGTTGCGTATATCCAAGCGATGAATATCAGTATCAAGCCGACGAGAACGATTGTTAGTATGGCTCCCCACCGGAGCAATTTGCCTGCAGTAGTAAACGATGCTTCTCCTGATTTTTGTGCGAGTGTGTTGAAGGTTGTTCTTAAGTGCGATGTTGCGAGCAAGTAGAATACGAAAGCAAGGATAAGCCCTGCGAGGAAAGTTACTAAGCCGATTCCGAAGCCTGCTGTGGGTGCAAAGGCGGTTTTAAATTTGAAACCTGTTGCGGATCCAATACCAATTGTCAATGCGGCGATGGCAGCTCCAGCCGCTACCAGAGCTATTATGTAGAATTTCACGCCCGTGAGTGAGTTTTTGTAGATTTCTTCATCTTGGTAGTAGTTTGAGAGTTCCTTCATACCCCTGAGTAGCAGGATTACGCCGATTATTCCTAGTATCCAGCCAGCGTAAGGAACAAGGCTTAGTAAAAGGAGTATTGCGCCTTCGCCAGCCAGGGTCTTGCTATATTCGAGACTTACATTCATCTTTTTTCCTCCATTTTTTTGGAGACATACTGACCAATGAGGGATATAGCCCTAACATTTAGAATAACAAGCCTGAGACAGCCCTAACAGTTAGAGTGCTAGCTCTAAGAGTTAGAGTCTTAAGCAAAAGCTTGGTAGAGCCAAAACATGCATAAAAATAGCGGATGTAGAGCTGTGTTTATCTAAAGCTGTGCAGCTTAGCAAGGGCAGGGCTGGCGTTGTCGAAGTCACGTGGAATAAGTGCTGATATTCAGTCGCCAAGAACCAGACTGCTGTATCTCATTTATTCCGCCCCTAATAGCAAAATTAAAGCTGTACCTGGGATAAAATCAAGTATCAGTTCCGCGCTAGGTTACAAGTCTGATGGACATTTTCACTACGATTGGAATTACCTAATAACTGCAGGTATGATAGAGGAAAAACAGGGCTACTATCTTGTGACCGATACGGGAAAGAAAGAATTTGCTCTGTATTCAACAGCTGCCATGAGTAACACTATAATGGTTGTTATGGGGGTTGCAATGGTTTTTTTCACTATTGGACTTAACCTTGGAATTTTACCGAATGAGAGTGTAGCGTTCTTCGGGATAGCATTAGTTTCTATTGGATCCTTGTTCTTGATCGTAGGCGGAAGGAACAAGCCCAAACTCCCACCCGAAGCCAAAGCTTTGGTAAAAGAATTAAATCGACGCTGAATTGTGACAAATTAGGGGCACGTGCAAGTGAAAGAAGGTTATATTCCTTAAGACGTGTATTGACAACGAGGATTTCAGTGGGAAAACACTGGAAGCCGGGACCAAAAAACACAAATTGAAAATTTGCTAACGAGTATGACAGGTTGGGTTGGGATGGTTAGGAAGAGTTTGGTTGAGGACACTTATGCTGAGGCGTTTGGCGGCCTGTACGTACGATTGTTGGTCACTGCGGACGATGAGGAAACGTTGAAGAAGGCGGCGGAAGACGCTACGGCTACGCCTTCGGGGGTGATAGGCAGGCTTGAGGGCGGAATTGAAAAATGGCTCAGCGAGAAGGAGACGCCGGACAAACGGAAAGGAGCGATTCTGCAGCTCTGGAAAGGACTGGAGAAGGATAAGCCCTTGGAGGGTGTGGTTGAGCGTTTTGAGCGGGAGCTTTCTTATCGGATTAGGCAGGACATTCTGGTGAAGCCTTTCACGGCGGTTTTTGAGGCGTTGCAGGGTAAGCCCTTGGGAAGGATGGATATGGTGGAGAGGGTTGGGCACTGTGGGGATGGATATGAGTGGGAGGAGCGTGTTTACGGTCGCCGTATGATTGTTGTTCCGTTGATGGTGCCTGACTTTCTTATAGAGCGATACGTTGGTTATGCGAGGGGGATTTCAGGAGGCAATTTCTTGATAATGTGCGGAACAAAGGAAGCTGTCATTGAGGCGGGAAAAGCCGCGCTAGAAGCTATAGACAGGGTTGAGGGGGTGATTACGCCTTTTGATGTTTGTTCAGCCGGGTCAAAGACCGAGACCAAGTTTCCGCTGATCGGACCGACTACGAACCATCCCTATTGCCCATCGCTGAGGGAGAAGCTGGGCAGAGATTCAAAAGTGCCAGACATGGTCAAGTACATTCCCGAAATAGTGATTAACGGCGTTTCGATGCGAGCGGTGAAAGAGGCGATGAAGGCCGGGATAGAAGCAAGCCTAGAGGTTGACGGTGTTGTGAAGGTGTCGGCTGGAAACTACGGTGGAAAACTGGGCGAACACAAGATATACTTGCGAGAGCTGTTCCGATGAGCAAATTTGACGTTATAGGATTCGGCGCGCTAAACGTGGACAAACTCTTCCGAGTGAACAGGATAGCCGCAGCAGAAGAAGAGAGCTTCATAACAGACTTTACAGAAACATGCGGAGGATCAGCAGCAAACACCGTCGTAGGCTTAACAAGACTCGGATGCAAAGTCGGCTTCATAGGAAAAATCGCCAGCGACAGAGAAGGGAAGATGCTGCTTGAAGAATTCCGAAGAGAAGGCGTAGACACAAAAGGCATAGCGATCGCAAATAGGGGCAGAAGCGGCACGGTTATGGGTTTTGTGGACGAACACGGCGAGAGGGCGCTTTACGTTGACGCGGGCGTAAACAACCAGGTAGGACTCAGCGAGAAGATCAAGAGATATGCGTTTCAAACGAAGTTTCTTCATCTAACATCCTTTGTGGGAGAAGAGTCCTTTCAGACACAGAAGAAAATTGTTGAGAATCTTCCTGAGGACGTTTGGGTAAGCTTTGATCCTGGTGCACTGTACGCGAGGAAAGGAATGGCTGCGTTGGGATCGATTGTTGAGAAAAGTTTTGTTTTGATGCCGAACGCAGGTGAACTTGAACTTCTGACGGGCATGGCTGATTATAGAAAGGGTGCCGAAGCGATGCTCAAGAAGGGTGCGAAGGTTGTTGCAGTCAAGTTGGGCAGCAGAGGATGTTACGTGGCTGATGGAAGACGAAGCTACAACGTAGAAGCTTTCAAAGTGAATGTGATTAGCACGACTGGTGCCGGGGATGCTTTTTGTGCGGGGTTCCTTTACGGATTGATTAAACATAAGAGTCTTGAAGAATGTGGAAGGATAGGAAATTTTGTGGCATCAAGATGTATAACAAAAATGGGGGCTAGAGTGGGACTTCCAAACCTGGAGGATTTGGCGAAGAATCACTTAACATGACATTTATCGGCCTCCGCCTTGCTTAGCACAAGAGAGCGCGCAAGTCTTTTTAGATGTTGAGCTGAAGTTGTGGTGGGGAGTGCCTTGTTGTGGTTGATGAAATTGATGATAGTGTTTTGGACGAAAGGGTTGGGGGAGAGTATGTCACTCTTAGCGTCTACGTTTTCATGCTTAGGGCAGGCGTAGCTTCCGCAAGGGACGTATTTCGTGGCTGTGGCCTGTCTAGTCCATCGTTGGCAATGCATCATCTGGAGAAGTTAGAGGGGCTTGGCCTTGTTCGGAAGGACGAGAAAGGCCTCTATAATGTTGTCGTCAGGCGGTTCGGTGTCCTGCGTTTCTTCTACAAGACTGGGAAGTGGCTGCTTCCCAGAAGCTTCTTCTACATGATGATGTACGCAGCCATCATCGTGGCATCCGCTATACTACTTCCTTCGGGCATGCGGGATGTGGCCGTAATTCTTTCCGCTCTCGGGTTTTCAATAAGCTTGGTAGACACCGCCGATTTTCTGATGTTGATTCCGCACCGTTCAAGAAGTAGAACAAAACCGTTCAACAATTAGATTTATCTAACGCCCCCCCGCGACTAGAATTCAGGAGTGAACCCAATTGAATATCTCATTCACGCGTCTTGTTCTGATTTCAGCATTAATAGTGCTGCTCGGCGTCGCCATGGTTTACGGCATGAGATACGAGTTTCAACCACGAACCACGTCAAAACCCTCTAGCGAATCAACCAGCGGACAGACGAATAGCTATTCATCAGCCGGCGCTCCCGGTCTGGCGACACCCGCCGACTCGTACGTGCTCGTTTTCGCATACGATGGTGGCTCTCAAGGCTTTGTGCAGGCTTCAGTAACCATTGCCGGAGTAACCCTAGTTAGTCCTTTTGTCAACGGGGAACCGATAGAGAATCAAACTCTCGTTTCGAATGGCACGATTTATTATTTAAGCTCTTTCAACGGCACAACGACAACTGATCTGCAGAATCCTCTGATCTTGCAACTTTTTCCAGCAGGAGTCTATGCGCTGTCAGCAACGTACGGTTCTTCGCCGCCGCAAAATCTGACGCTAGACGTGACCGGATTTGGGAGCTATTACCAAGCAGTCTTCAACTTTGGCTCGTCTCCTCCGCCGCCTATGGGTCATCTACTCATTGAAGCATTTGCCAGCACCGCCACAGGCGGCATGTGGGTTGGCTCGTTTGTTCCCGCTTCAGTAACCATAACCGGACCAGAATCTTTCAACACTACATTAGGTTACAATGGAACTCAAGGAGTTTACACTGTTCCCCCAGGAGCCTACACGATAACTGCCACGTACGGATCCTATCCACTGCAGACAGATACCGCAAACGTAACGGACGGAGATTTTGCCGGAGCATTCTTCTTACTCAACGGCCCTCCTCCACCCTAAAAATCAATTGCTAGCAACCTAAACAGCGAATAGGTAATGACAATGCCACAATCCCAGATTAGGCCAGCGACATTCGTCTTCCTTTTTTTCCAACAACACTTTTGAAGCAACACCAAAGGTTGAGCACCCTCTTCCTTTTCTTCTAACTTATTCTCGAAGTGCGCGCGCGAGAGGCGTCGGTCGCCTCCGAAACTGATGTTGTAGATTGATTTTCTGTAATATAGTATGAGGAAGGGCAAAGCGGAACGCTCTTTTTGGCAGTTTACGGGTCTTTTGTTTTCTGTTAATATGACTGTGTAATGACTTGTTTCTCAAGGTCGAATAGGTATTTTATTGAGAAAAGTGAGGGAAGATTGGAGTGTGATCTTCTATTCGATATGCCTATTGGTTCCTTGCTGGAGCTCTGGTTGTTTCTGCGGTTAGAAGCGAGGTCGGCTATTTCTTTTGAGGCTGAGGCTGCATTGGTATTGGGATTATTGATTCTCTCGAGAAGTTCTGCATTTCATTGAGTATGAGCGTGAGTGCTTTTCCTTCTGGTATGATCATTTTGGTGTTGTTCATCAATGACGTTGAGATGGTTTCAAGCTGCTTGAAGATGATGGCGTTGTCTTTGAAGTACGTGGTCAAAGCCTCGTTGCGCAGTTTCGTGGCTTGCGCGTCTCCTTCAGCTATGGTAATCGTGGCTTGTCTTAGACCTTCAGCTCTAAGGATTGATGCTTGTTTTTCTCCCTCGGCAACTTGTATAACAGCGTTTTTTTGTCCGGTGGCTAGAGTCGCTTGGGCAACCGCGGTTTTTTCGGCAGCCTGCCTGTCGTTGTCTGCTTTTAGGACCGACTCCATCGACGCGATTAATTCTTTCGGTGGTTCGAGGTCTTTTATTTCTGCGCGGACTATTTCGATTCCCCAGCTCTCGGTCTGTTCGTCAAGCGCCTCTTTCAGCTGTTGGTTTATGATGTGTCTTGACGTATTAGCGACGGTCATGTCCATGCCGCCGATTATGTCTCTCAGAACCGTTCGAGCCAGAGTATCTATTTGCACTGTGTAGTTGTTGACACTGTATTCTGAGGCCTTTACGCTCGTTTCATCTCTTTTGACTCTGTAGAAGACGACGGCGTCTACGCCCATGAACACTTTGTCTCTGGTTATGACGTCTTGGCGTTGCACTGGAGTCATTTGTTCTGTCGTATTGACTTTGATGAGTCTGTCCACGTATGGCACTAAGAACGTTATGCCACCCTCGGCGAACCTGTAGTACTTGCCTAAGCGTTCCACGAGCCCCCTCTGCGTAGGCCTGACCAGTCGTATCGAGGCACTTAGCAGCCAAGCGAGCAAGACGACTATTAAGACAAAAGCCACTGCAATTATGAAGAAACCTGTCAGATCCATTTTTTCCCTCCCTGCTCTCATATTTGCACTCAGGGTGTATACAAGGTTTTTGACTGATCCATGAGCGAAGAAACTCGACGGTCATCGACACTCTATCAGCCTCATAGCGAGCTGCTGAAGAACAAAATTTAACAGAGCGGGCTAAGTGAACGGAATTATATCACCCATTGATAGGCGATATTTTGGGTTGTATCGATGACTGTGAATTTTTCTTGAGGAAACACCAACCAAGTGTGCGTGTGCTGATCGAACACGACAAAGTTTGGCTGTGCGGAAAGACTGAGACACTTCTGCTCGAAACTGTTCAAGTTCAACGTCACGACATTTGTATAGGTCACTGCTCCAACTGTTATAGGCAAGCTGTGATCAGAAGCGAATTGTCTAAACAGGGAAATCTGCGTGTTCCGATTGTTCTCCACCTCAATGTACACCACAACGCAAACAACCAATAACACGATCACAACAATCGCCAAGATCAAAGGCAAGATTCCACGATTAACCCTGCTCATCAGCATCTTTCACCTCTAACCCTACCTATCAATCAACTGCACAGTGATTACAAGTTCCGCGCAGACGCTCATCTGTGCGAATTTGAAGCTAACATCTTAGCTGAAGACTTAAACCTTCTGTTTGAACGCACTGGTTTGCCTGCAGGCGTAACATGTTTTGTTATGAACATAAATCGTTCCGCCACAAGTGGGGCATTTCCATCTTTCTTGTTCTTTTTTGAGGAATTTCCTGATGCCGTTTATCTGAACGTACCTCAGATTCTCAATCATACTCATTCCATATTTGTCCCTATAGCGTCTATCAAGTTTTTCCAGTCTTTCGCATGGAAAACCTGAGCATTCAAAACAATACTCAATTTGCTTAGTTGCCAACCTACTGCACTGCTTCTTAATAAATGCGCACTGGCTATCCCTCAACCGACAGCTAATACAGCTATGTTTTCTCTTTCCACCTTTCAATGTATAACCAAAAAATGCTACACACACTCCACAATTCATTCCACATGGCGCTATAAGTCCAGGCTTGAATTTCCCTTCTTGCATGGATAACTAATGAAATCGCATCTAAATTTTTGGGGTATTGGCGCGCCCTACAAGTATACACAATTTTAATCTTTTGCACTAATTCTTGGTTTTGTCGTTTTAGCAAGCTTTGATCATGGCGCATTGTACGCGAGAAAAGGGATGCCTTCAGTGAGACCGATTGCGGGGAGAAGTTTTGCTTGATGCCGAAGGCAAGTAGGCGGCGAATTATGCCTTTGTTTCTATTGCATAGCGCACGCTCGATAGATTTTTGTAGATTGTATTGTCCGTGAAACTGAATTTGCGATGATCAATCTTCCGCGTGGCACGACTAAGGTGATCTGTCGCAGAAGGTGCATAGAGCCATCTTTTGCAGAGGGATAAGCCAAAATTGAAATAGTGGCTGCATATTCAGTTAGGTGAGGGATACCCCTAGTGAATGAGTGAATTGTCTGAAATTAAGTTTGACAAGAGAGAGCATCACTTTTATGTCACCCCAAAGACTAAAATGGGAAAATTCAGTTTGCAGCTTCCACTATCTGTTTCGTTACAAATCACAAGAAATTGCAACTTAAGTTGTGTGTACTGCAGCGAAATAGGAGGCATTCCGAATGCTCCAATCGCAAAAATGAGAGAGATTATCAAGAGTCTTCAAGGGACTAAGAGAATAATTGTGACTGGTGGAGAGCCGCTGACACGGAAGAACTGGTTTCAGATCTTAGAATACATCAAGGAAATGCATTTTGAGAACATATCTCTTGCAACAAATGGCGTACTGATAGACCCGTATGTTGCAGATAAACTCCAAAGTCTTGTTGATTACGTTGACATAACGATAGACGGACCCAGAAAAATACACAATGAAATACGAGGAGAATATGACGCAGTGATAAAGGGAATCAGGACGCTTTCAAACGCAAGAGTACCTTTTTCTCTCGTGACTGTACTTTACAGAAAGAATGCGGATAGCATTCTCTACACATGTCAACTGGCTAATGCCTTGGATGCGATGCAATTGAAAATAGTGACACCTATTGCCAAAGGAAGAGGCAAAGGAGTCATGTCACAGCTTCTGAGTTCAGATCAGCTTGCTTCGATATTCCAAGGAATCAAGTCAGAAAAGGAAAGAAATGGTTGGACCGTCAGAATAGCAATGACGGATTGGAATAGAGTTGGAGAAGGACACGCAATCTTGGTGCTACCAAATGGTGATGTCGTAGCGTCGCCAGTTCCCTCACAAGAAGAATGTGTTCTTTTGCTCGGCAACATTTTGGAAGAGAGCATAGAATCTATATGGAAAAAATACCCATACAAGGAGAACCACCTAAATAAATATCTCGAGAAAACCTTGTACGTTTGCTGAGAACGCCGTAGTGAGGAAAGATAAGGACTTGGACCAGAAATATACCAATCGCAAAGGCTCGTTAATTGTCTTTGAAGGAGGACACGGATCTGGCAAAACAACGCAAGCAAAGATGCTAATCAAATATCTACAACGCAACAACATAAGGGCACGTTACACCAAAGAACCGTACGGTAGTGATCTGATTCCTTTGATAAGCAAGTACTCTAATGGTGACATTTTAGGTTCGCCTGTTTTAATGTATCTGCTTGCAGCGAGTAGATACATTCATGTCAAAGATATAGAATCTTGGATGCTCAATGGAGAATTTGTAATATGTGATAGATACGTTCTTTCAAGTCTCGTTTATCAACAGATCCAAGGAATATCTTTAAACATCATAAAGAGAGTGAATTTTATTGCCATCAAACCGCACATAACCTTCTATATTTACGTGCCTTTGAAAGAAAGACTAAAGAGGCTATCCAAAACGCACAACGACAGGGAAAATTTCTTTCTTCAGGAGGACAAGCTCACGAGAGAGCAGGGCTTGTACGATAACCTAGTTCGCCATTGGAGTGAAAGGCGCTACGGGAAGGTCGCAATCATAAATGGAGAAGCAAACCCTTCTAAAGTTCAGGAAAGCGTCGTGAGTTATTTGAACACGGAAATAGAACAATTATCTCGATCGATCTGAAGCCTGAGACTACATCTGTTGGGTGAACTAAAAAACCAATTGTGCTTGATGATTCAGCGCGCCCATTTGTTTCTGTGCGAATTCAAACCAAGACTCTGGACTTCTAGAGACCTCCTTCAACCAAATTAAATCCTGGATTGCTTCTGGCGACTCGACAATTACAGTATAATCATAGCTCGCTTCATTAAGTACAGCAAACAAAAAAGGCAAAGGAGGCTTGCAAACCTTTACACTTAGATGTCTTTTTTCATTTCCATCTTTGTATTCTATTCCGCTTGCATGGAAATAGAATTTCTTAAGCCCGACTTCTTCTTCCAGTCTTGAGAGTATTCCACGGAAATCGTCCATTTTTCGCGGAAACTTTCCGTTAGATCTTGCGAACATATGAGCCCAATCTATAACGGGGAGGGCTTTGTTCTCGGACAGTTCATTTACTATGGACAAGACTTCGTCCAGCGACCCCACTTCATAACTTTTGCCAGTCGTCTCTATTCCTATGGCAGATCCCCTCAAATCAAAGGTCTCTCTCGCCATATTGATTGCTTCGTCCAAACCTTTCAGTATTGTTGGCTTAAGATCCTCGAAACTTTTCCCACTGTAATACCCCATGTGGCAAACTATGACTGTGTGCAATCGAGCGGCGAACTTAACACCCTTAAGAATATGCATAACGGAGTTCTTTGCCTTCTCTTCGTTCGACCAGCTTATGAAAAAAGGGGCATGTCCACTCAGCCTAATTCTCAGATTTTCAGCTAGTTTTATCGTTTCTTCCGAGATATCATCACGAACGCCGTAGGCAAATCCCATTTCATAGGCTTCTATTGAATCCTTCTGCAATCTCTGCAGAAAGGAATCTATATCTTTTCCGTACGTTCTAGCAACGCCGAAAACTGGCATAGTATAACCCCACTGACACCTATTGCGGTTGAATTCTAAAGTTTTTGGGTACGCTTTTTAATGTATCCCTTTTCCCGAAGCCTGTTGAGCAATTTTTCTGTGTCTGGAAATATTTGATCGGCCAGCTCAGCTACAAAAGGGCTTTGGGAGTCACCTGGAGGGTTAACTACGAAAGTTTCGACACGACCGGTATCTCTTGCGTATTGCAGTTCATGTTGTGCCCCGGGTGATTCCGTAGGTCTATATCCAATAACCATGTCACTCTGCATTACGAGTCTTCTATCCCTTGACACTATTTGCCCATTTATATCGCTGATTATGGGCAGTATGTCAATCAATTCATACTGCGAGTCTTTGTTCTTTCCCGTTATCTGTATATAGGGTTCGGGATGAGGTGAACGCAGATTCTCTATTAGAGCATCATGCAGTAACTTCTCTTTAATAGCCATCGGGTCAAAAACAACGAAATGCCGCTTTAGTTTTTTGAGGAAATCCGATGTTTCATGGCGAAGTTTGGAATCGCTTTTTGCCGTAGTGACAGGATAGCTTGCGTAGACTTTCTTTTTGTCAGGTTCGAACATCAATTGAAAGATAATAGTTGGAGCTTGGCTCAAGGCAACTAAATAGTGTGGAATGCTATGATCAGAGATGTTTCGCGCTATTTCTCTCGTCAAGAGGTATTCCGTTTCTCTCCACCAGAGTATATCTTTCAACGAGATGAACCGGACTGACCCTGCGTTGGGGTTAATTCCAATACGATTCTTTATGCTGTATACATCGTCAGTCAATGTGACAAAGAGTTCAGGTTCAAATTCCCTAAGCTTGTTCCAATCAAACACACTGAATAGGCTGCTCCTCCTATAATAAACAACGTGCATAGCCAAGATTATGTTCTTCTTTCCTTTAGATCTAATTGTGAGCTTCTCAAGAGTTCTATTCTTAGCACCAAGAAGTTCGTTCTCGGGTATATCGAGATAGTTAGGAGTTTTGAATTTCTCGCACTGGCACATTTCATGTTCGAGGTCAAATGCTAAATCAATGTCGCCGGTATGATCTAATTTGACATCAGGGTCAACAGTTTGCCGATTCATTCCGTCTTTTTTGCCTACTCGTTTTATTTTCGCTAATATATCTTCCTTGGCAAGACCAGAAATTCCGGTTAATACGATTCTCATGTGTATCCTGATCAGTAATACCAAGAATTACATATAATTGGTTTTTGCAAATCCCGTTCCACATGGTGCAGGTTTCTTTCAACCCATAATGCCCCGAAGAGATAGCATGCTGCGATTCCGATGAAGTGCCTATAGCGTTCGAAAAATGATTCGACTTCTTCCCAAGAAATAGTTTTTTCCTGAAAATAAACTAGCGATATGGCCTTCTTCAAGGAGATGTCATGTATAGGATATTCGTCAAGTTTCTTCAGACCGTCGTACAAAAATATCCGTGATGTCCAGTAACCTATACCTTTGTTTTCCGTAAGTATGTCGACTATTTCTTCGTTTTTCAGTCCTTGCAGTTCGCAGAAATTCAAATCATTCGAGGCTACGTCTTTGGATAGCTTCTTAATGAGCTTCCATTTGTAGCCTACTTTGCAGCTGAGTAAATCATTCTTCGTCGCTTTTGACAGTGTTTCAGGAGAGGGAAAGCTGTAATAATCTTCCCCATCAATCACCTCATTTGAGCCAAAGCGGCGGATCAACATTGAAATGGAGCGCCGAGCCGTATCAGCGTGTACTAGTTGCCTTATTACAGCTTTTATGAGTGCTTCGAATGGGTCTTGAGACAGGTTCGGTTTTAGGCCAAATAGCTTATTAATTATGAGGAAAAAGCTGGCGTCCTCGAACACTTCTCTGTAGAAGGGTTTGAGATCTAGTTCGCAGCAGAATACCTTGGCTATATCTTCCCTGAGTTGGTTCTGTTCATCCGTACTACAATCTCGAAGAGGCTTTACAACTAAGTACGAGGAATGTTCATCCCTAGCTGAAACAACATATGTGGGAATACGATTGCCAGTTCGCGCTGTTAAAATGCATCTCCAGCTTGTTTCTGAGAATAAGTAAGGAAGAGGAAAAGACTGGCCATGCAGCATAACATTATAGTAGAGCACAAAATCAAAAGGAGGCTTGACTACTATCTTGAAAACACCATCTTTCGAGAAGGATGAATCATCTGATGCAGGCAAGCATACAGATTTCGTGAGCAACAAAGCAACATCCCTCCATTTCCGAGTGGTAATGTCAAGTTTTGCGTATTGACTTTAACAATTAAGCCCTCGAACTTTTTAACATTTGCGATTTTGCAATAATGCTTTCGTTGTCAAAAGCTTTTTTAGCAATATCTTTTAGCAGGTTCTAAACATATATCATTACGATAGAACATATCCGGCTGCATCCTGAGGCGGAACAGGAGAACTTGAATTGGTTAAACGTTACAATGAACTGCAATCTTTGGTTCTTTGGAAGGGAATAGGAACTGGACATTACTATCACATTGACATAAACGGAGAGTTTAGGATATTCGTGAAAAACCAGGTCAAAGAAGCAATACATGTCAAGCAAGAACGAATCGTGGAAAACAGCCGGCGAGCTGTACTCAAAAGTCTGCGTGAACGAGGAATCGAAATAGCCGACCAGTTATCGGGTTACGATGAAAATGACTTGATTGGCCTCATAGGTGAGATAGTGATCAACGACTTCGCTGTTGATATCGGCATTGAACCCATCCTTCCAAAGTGGCAATATACAGGAACAAGCAAGTCCAGCGGGATCGATTTTGTGGGGCGAGAAAAACATGGAGACGCGTGGGAACTGATACTATGCGAAGCCAAACATCTCCATGGCGAAGTAAGAAATGAAGAAGCTGAATGCCACACTCTGATAAGAGCCAAGTTCAGAGCTGGAATTGATGAATTTGAGGACGAAAAGACAAAAATCAATCTTGCCAACATAATCATACAGCTGGGAAAGTTCATTCGGTTTGGAGAAGCAAACGAATCAAACACGAGTACAGCCAAAGAGCATAAAGACTTTATTTCGTCAAGCCTTAAGAATGATCAGTATCGCGTAAATGTTGTTGCCCTAGTTGATACCGAGTACTGCAATGAGACGACCCTTGAACAAAGTGTCTCTAAGATATCTATTCCACTGGAAGTGGGCAAAAACCACTTAGTGTTGTTGAGCCTGATAAGAGGCGAATCCCTCGAGAAAACAACGGACGAGGTATGTGAAAGTTTTGTGGGAGCCATCTGACAAGTCAACTCTCGGAAAGGGGTTAGGTCTTCTAGCAGATGCTTTGTTCGAAAAGGATAATGCGAAACTATCAACGGCAGCTAGGATCATCGAGGCTATGTGCGATCAAGGACATATTTCGAGGCGTTCAGAACCTATCCTTCGGGCGGTTTCTGCTTTTGCATTTGAAGCTTGTGGTGAATCACCAAGAAGCAAACGATCCTATCGCAAACTCTTGGATGTGACCCTTCCATTGGAGGAAGTACTTGGATCGAAGGAACTGGCCAAGGAGTTTACTCAGTCAGTTGCATACTATGGAATGCGCACGCTCGACGGATTCAGGACACTAACTGAATCTTTCTTCAAAGAATTGAAAATGCAACAGAAATATCTGGGTTCAAAACTCGACGTTTCCACAAACTCTGATTTCATTGTTTCCCTAGGCACACTAGATTCACTTCTTACCTATTGCGAAGCACTTGAAAGAAGAACAAATCTAAGCAATGTTGCCATTAAAACTGAGTCATTGGACCAAACGGCCGCAACATCTTCTTCTTGGATTGCTATTCTGGCACGTTTGGTTTGTTACATGCTTAGTTCTGTAAGCGAAAGAAGCATCCTTAACCTTCCTCTTTCTAGTTATACTCAATCTAGACTCGTCGGGCGTGGAATAACCGAATTGTGGATTCCACAAGCTGAAGCCGTAGGCAAGGGTCTGCTCCGTGAAAGCAACATAATATACTCAACAGGAACCGCTACTGGCAAGTCGCTTCTTGCATATTTGCTGGCAGGAAGCGCAACAGTCGACAAAAAAGCGATTTATATAGTTCCGACAAGAACCCTTGCAAATGAGGCATTTAGAGTCTTAAGCGACATGGTTGATACGACCCAGAATCCAATCGTCGTCACAACTCGAGAGAAATCGGAATTTGATGACTCACTCCCTGGGTATGCAATCATAGTCGCTACTTATGAGAAATTTGACAGTTTACTAAAGCAAAAGAGAATTGCAGAAGCCAACATCAAGTGCCTAATAGTAGACGAGGTTCACTTCATTTCAAACAGAGAAAGAGGCATTCCGCTGGAGTTTACTCTTACTGAAATGAAAAGTAAAGTTGGAGCGGACGATCCTCAAATGGTAGTCCTTTCTGCAATGATCAGTCCAGAAGATGCAGAACAAATGTCTGCCTGGTTACATGCTTCAAAGATTCGAACGGACTGGAGACCAGTAGAGCTGGACGAAATGGTTTTCTACGATGGTAAACTGTACCACAAAAATGGCAGCATCGAGGAAGTTCGACCTCGTATCGGCTTGGCCTCTGAACAAGAACCAAAACTGTTTCAAAGAACAGTGATTATCTCGCGCCTTGTCAGAGATAGCCTTGTGAAGGAAGGCCAATGCATGGTTGTGGTTCAATCAAGAACGGATGCAGAGAAGGTGGCAGATGATATCTCTAGATATTTGGGCGCTTCGACGTTTTTCGACCTTGATTCAAAGGCTCAATTATCTATAAAGGAAGGAGAGAGGGAGAAACTTAGACGCGAAATTCGCCGTTCAGAACCTGAACTGCCCGTTTGCGCACAGAAGCTGGTCCAGTTTATGAAGAACGGTGTGGCGTATCATCACGCCGGTCTACCGGCAAGATACAGAGGACTCATAGAACGTGGAGTGAGAGACCAACTCGTGAAAGTTCTTGTCACCACCACGACATTTGAAGTCGGAGTGAACTTACCTATTAGTTTGGTGATTTTTGCTGATGTCAGGAGAGGAAACAATGAAATGTCAATCAGAACTTACAGAAACTTGGCAGGAAGGGCTGGAAGGCCTGAATTTGACGTTAGGGGAGAATCGATTATCATAACCTTGACGAAAGAAGAATTCGAGAGAATTCGCAATCGTTACTTCGATTCAAGAGAAGAACCATTGGAATCCGCCATAAAATACTTCATGCGGAAGCAACCAGTTCCGAGATATATCATTCAATCGGAAATTCTTGAGAGGGTTGCTGAGCGAAATGAGATCAGTCTCGAAGAGTTGACGAGCTTTGTGAAACAATCTTGGTTCTGGATGAGAGCAGATGAAAATACCAAGATGATATTTGCGGAAAGACTCCGCACGGAACTCTTCAAGCTTGAAGTCTTTGGTTTTGTCAAGCGTACAAAGAACGCCTACAAAGTAACCAATTCTGGAAAAGTGGCTGCAAAGGGGATGCTTTCGCCTTTCAGTATGAAAAATCTAATCAACAATGCAAGGAAAATATTCGAAGGAAATTATGATAAGGAATCGCAAACTATTTTGTTATTGTCGCTAGTGGGAATACCTTACGAGACAGGAGATAACGACGAAATCGTAAAACGCGTGAAAACATCTGACAAATGCGGGTTTGTTTCCACAGTATTAAGCCAAGATCAAGATCTGTATGAACCTGCCGAAAGAATGCAGCTTTGTCCACAATATGCGACTGTCCTGTATTTATGGATAAATTCGCTTCCAACGGAACAAATACTGAAGCTGAGCAACCTAGATCCCACGGCGGATGCAGCTTTATTTGAAGAACTTCTGCCAAACGATGCATATTGGGTTCTCAATACTCTTGCCTCTGTCCCAAACTCAGCTCTTCCAATGTCAAAAGAACAGCACGACTTTGTCAAGCAATTGGCAACTTGGTGCAAACTAGGCTCGTCCGAGAACACAATAATCGAGTTGCTAAATCTAGGACTGAACCATATGGGGAGGAACACAGCGATCAAGCTTGCAGAATACATGCGGAGGCAGAATAAGCGCATCGAGGAGCTCACTGAATCAGACTTGTGCGTGCTATTCTCAACGAATCAGGAAAGCGCCAAAATTCTCTTCAGCGAGCTCCTTGAAAAAAGACATACCCAACCTAGTTAGAATATCAGGAATGAGGGTTTACTTCCAGATCCCATTTTTAACCCGTAAATTACCAATAATTCTGACGTCATTTTGATCAGAGCATAGTTGCTTGCTTTCTCTCAGGGCGCGCCTTACGTGCACAATCTCAACTCAGCGAAGAATTGGAGGCTGATCTGCAACGTGAAGAGACCAAGGTTCATAATCCTTGTGGGAAAGCCTGCATTCCCCCCTATTTTGCCTCTCTAAATTAGGAGGACCCAAGAACTTTATAAAAACGAGCAACATCTATACCGTCGATGAATATGGACAAGCCTGAAAGAAAAGTCACCGCAACTGTATCTGGAAGTTTCAAAAAACATCTGAATAGGATTAATGAGACTATTCTTGAATTCAAGAAAAATGGAATCGAAGTTCTCTCTCCTCAGTTGTCTCGCCCAATTTCTCGCGAAAGTGACTTTGTGATTCTAGAGAGTGACAAAGGCAATCTGAAAGAAATAGAATCAAAACACTTGGAAGCAATCTCTCAAAGCGACTTCCTTTACGTTGTTAATCCCAGAGGGTACATCGGAAAAAGCTCAGCTTTGGAAATCGGGTTCGCGCTTTCTAGAAACGTGCCAGTATATTCTCTGCAAAAACCTATTGACCCTGTATTTTCTTCTTTCGTAATATCGAAGTCTTTGCCTACCATAAAAAGATCAATTGCTTCCGTACAGGATAAGATACGCTCAAATGAAAAATCACTTACCTTAGCCGAGCTTCAAAGTCAAGTCAGACACTTGGTGAAGACACATGGATTTGAAGAAGAAACGGTTGAAGATGTTCTTTTGCTTCTTGTTGAAGAGATCGGTGAACTTGCGCGAGCCACGCGCAAGCTCTTAGGCCTAAAAGTCAGTCAGGACTTTAAGAATTCTAGGGAAAACTTCCGCCAAGAATTGGCAGATTGTTTGATCTATTTGACAGACATTGCAAACCTGACAAACACCGATTTGGAGCATGCTTTCCGAGAGAAACATGAACTTGATTTTGCGAGAAAGTGGCACTAATTTACAACCTTACGCAAATAGAGATTATTCGTGACGCCGCTTGCAAGAGTTTACCCAGTTAAAGCTCGCGTGCTCAAGAGGCTTGCCATTTGGTTCCTTGCCCTTCACAGTCACCACTATTTTTATCATCAACTGTTCCTTTTTTCCAAAGTCAATTTTCTTTGTTATAGTACTGAAAATGTGTCCCCAAGCAGCATGTACTAGATCACCATAATCTTTGACAATTCTTTCCTTGTTCTTCTTTGCCCAGTCATTGTATTTCTTCACTAGCTCACTAATGATGTTCTCCTCTGGCTCTTCGAGATCAAATTTCAAAGATACCCTAAATCTCAATTTGCCGTCGTCCAAATCATCTCTTTCGATATGGATCAACGGAAACTTTCGACACCTCACGATTTCAGTAAGTACAAGTCCTTCTGGGCGGTAGAATTCTTGCAACTCATCAAATAGAATAAGTAGAGAGGAAAGGGGGAATTTTGAGAACTTTATCGGAAAAATCTTTGGATTTTTGTCTGGATCAATATTGTGCAAAGCTATTGCCAATGCAGCCCTTGTCACGTCTTGCTCGAAGACGTAATCATTGAAAATTTTTGTTTCATTCATCCCAGAATTGTATATTCGTTTCACCTTTCGAAGACTGATTTTTGCAAGGCCATTCTCTTTGAAGATTTTGTCCCATTCACTCTTTTTGTCTGAGAGTTCGATAAGTTTGTCATCGCAACTAATGGCGCATATATCCAAATCGTATTTCAGATTTTCATGACTCCCGGATAGAAACAATTCCTCTATGCTCTTAAACAGAAAATAAGCTCCCCACACACTATGGTTGAAATCATTCATCGCATCTGCCAAGACCGACCTGAAATAGAGGTATGAGCCAGTGCGCGTTTCACATTTTTTATAAGTGGGAGAAAATGCCGTGCCATTGAAGGACAAACCACTGGCAAAGAAGTATGACATGAGATCGGCATATCTGCTGACTTCAAACTGAGTCATGAATGGGAAAACAAAATCCGATTTTTCAGTTCCAATTCTGAAGTATTCAAGATATTTCCCAAGGCCCCTAACGACTTCCTTTCTATAATCTATGGGGATGGCTATATCGTGAAAGGTTGAGATCAAGCACCAGAGATAATACAGTCTCCTATATTTGTCATACCTGCTTGGGAAAGGAATTTTACTCGATTCCTCCCTCACCTTTAGGAGCTCAAATACCTTATCCTCATCTTGTTTAAGCATTCTCGACAGCGTTACGACGCCCATATAATATACGTTGAAAGCATGCATCAAGTGGTCACGATAGCGTTCGCTGAAACCATAGAGTGCCTTTTCAGCTTTGGCAAAGTCGATAAATATATCAGTATATGCGCCGAGCGAGTAATGTTCCCATATTCTTTTCAGAAAACGAACTATGTCTGTCGATGTCTTGTCGAGATCCTTAGTTTTGGAGAAATCATTGCGGATTTCTTTGATTCCTTCGACAGTCTCTTTCATCTCCTTGCTGTCTTTTTTAAAGAATCGCTTGTCGATATCCTCTTCAATGCCCTTCGCTTTCATACGCAACAAGAAGTATTCGTTATCTATTTAAAAACTGTCTTTTAATACTCTCAATTGACATTCTGGCCAAAATATCCATCTACCGTTGTATCTACTTGCTTGGGTATCGGTTCACTTTTCTGAAATTCCAGAAAATCGCGCGCGCGCGAACAGCGACTAAAGTCAGGAAGCAACGGAGAATAGAGTTAAAATCGTGCTGATTAGCAACAGGATCATTCTCGACCCTAATCTTTTTTCTCCAAATAGTTGGTCAAACTTTCGAATATTAGTTTTCCGTCGCCGAATTCTGTCATCTTCTGCTGCTTTGTCCAGTCGGCTTGTTGCCACCAATGGAATGCTCTTTCGGGATGAGGCATCAGTCCGAACACCGTTCCTTCTGGGTTGCATATGCCTGCTATGTCGTGGGTAGAACCGTTCGGATTCGTAGGAAAAGTGCCTTCAGCGTACTCGCCTTCTTTATTGCAATATCGAAAGACCAGCTGGTCATTCTCCCGAAGCTTCTCCAGGTACCGTTTTTCCTTCTCTTTCGGGAATAGAAACCTGCCTTCGCTGTGTGCGATCGGCACGTGCAAGACCTTTCCCTTTGGAATTTGTGAGGTGAAGGCGCATTTGCCGTTGTTTTCGTGTTTTAGGCTTATCCAGCGGCAATTGTATCCGGGCGGAAAGTTTGTCGCCAATCCTGCCTCGGGATATGTGCTCATTCCTTCAAAGCCCGGAAGAAGGCCTGTTTCAACAAGCACTTGAAAGCCGTTGCAAATTCCAAGAATCAGACGGCCCTCATCAACAAATGCCTTCAACTCTTTGCCTAGCTTCGCCAGAATCCACTTTGCCCAGATGGCTCCAGCCCGAACATAATCTCCATAAGAAAAGCCGCCTGGAAAAACCAGCACGTCATAACCCATTAGACTCTTCCTCTTCACAACCTCATTCACATGAGCAACCTCAGCCTGCACACCCAACGCCGCGAACGAAAGCCTCGTCTCCGCATCACAATTTGTCCCACCTACACGCAAAACACAAACCCTAATGTCCTCACGCTTCACAACTCACACCCCACTGCTCAGCGTTCTCTTCCAACTCTTCAACAAATCACCAAGCGAAGCGTCCACAACCACTTCACCAGCTAATCCATTAACGCACAGCCGGGGAGGCTTCGTGACCTTGCCGACCTCAGCACAAACCACGCCCTTCATCAGACCTTCAAACTCGTTCTGAGCCTTCCCAACGACCTCCACGAGAAACCGACTGTTCGACTCGGAAAACAGGACGAAATCATCACGCTCCAGACCTTTCGTCGGAACCTTGCGCAAATTCAACTCCAAACCGTAACCTCCGGCAAAGGCCATCTCCGCCGCCGCCACGGCCAAACCGCCCTCAGACAGGTCATGACACGCTTTAACCAGCCCGCCGTCAATCGCCTTGGTAATCGCCCTGAACCCCTTCCTAGCCTGAGCACCACGCACGTTGGGGACAGACTTGCCCAGGCATCCCTTCAGCTTGTAATATTCTGACCCGCCCAGCTCTGGAAAAGTTTCGCCGACAACGTAGACAGAATCGCCCGGTGCCTTGACGTCCATCGAAACCGTTGAACGAATATCAGGCATGAACCCTAAAGCCGTAATCAGAAGCGTCGGAGTCACGGGTCCAAGCGGCGACTCGTTGTACAAGCTGTCTTTCCCAGATATGAACGGCGTCCCAAAAGCAACGGCAAAGTCGTAACACGCTTCACAAGCCCGCACCAAGCTGCCCAACCTTTCAGGCCTTTCAGGATTGCCCCAAGTGAAATTGTCCAGCAACGCGATCCTTCTTCCGCCGACGGCAACGTTGTTTCTCATGGCCTCATCAATCGCCGAAGCCGCCATCCAGTAAGCATCGATCCTACCGTAACTCTGGTTCATGCCGCATGATACTGCTATGCCCCTCCAAGAATCATCCAGCGGTTTTAACACGGCCGCATCGTTAGGCCCGCCGAACTCACCCTGCAACGGCTTAAGCACCGTGTGCCCCTTCACCTCATGATCATAACTCCTCACAACACTCTCCTTGCTAGCCACGTTAGGCGAAGCCAAAACCCGCATCAACACCTCGTTCAAGTCTTCAGGCTGTGGAAACATCGGCTCCGCATCGTCTGAGGGGCTGTACTCTGCCGTCCTCGTGATCCTCGGCGGCTTGAAAAGGAAGGAAATGCTCACCTCTCCAACCCTCTCACCCAAATAATCAAGCCTCAGCAACCCGCCGGAAATCAGTCTCCCGATGACCGTTGCTTCAACATTCTCCCCGCCGAAGATCTCGAGAACCTTCTCAACATTGTCAGCGGGCACTGTTAGCAGCATTCTTTCCTGCGACTCTGAAACGTAGATTTCCCACGGAGCCAACCCCGCATACTTCAGCGGCACCTTGTCAAGGTCAACCACCACTCCGCAACTGTACTTGTTAGCTGTTTCGCCAACAGCCGAGGACAAGCCTCCACCGCCCAGGTCCGTTATGCCCGAGGCCAGCCCCAAGTCTCGGACCTGAACAATCGCCCTCTTCAGCTTCTCTTCCTCAACAGGGTTCGCAATCTGCACGGCGGGCCGAGAAACCGTCTCAGACTTCTCCGTTAGCTCTGCAGAAGCAAAAGTCACACCGTGCACACCATCACGACCTGTCTTTCCACCCGCAAGCACAAGAGCATCATCGGCCTTCGCATCCTTCCTGAACTTGTCATAGGGAAGCAGCCCCACGCAGCCGCAGTAGACGACGACGTTGCCCGTGTAGCTCTCATCGAAGTATATCGCGCCGTTCACGGTTGGAATTCCCATGTTGTTTCCGTAGCTACCTATCCCCGCCACGACACCCATGTACACATACCGAGGGTGTTTAACACCGGCCGGCAGCTTCTCGTATTCAAAATCCAACGGCCCAAAACCCAGCACATCCGTGCAGGCTATGGGATCGGCCCACACGCCCAAAATGTCCCGGATGACGCCGCCCGTTCCCGTTGCCGCACCGCCGAAGGGCTCCACAGCCGACGGATGATTATGCGTCTCAACCTTCACCGCCACGCCGTAGCCCTCTTCAAAGTTCACGATACCAGCGTTATCCTCAAAAACACTGAAACACCAGTCAGGCCTAATCTTCTTCGTCGCACTGGCAATGTACGTTTTGAAAAGACCGTTAACCACTTTCCCGTCAAACCTGATCCTATCCTTGAAAGTCTTGTGAAAACAGTGCTCAGACCACGTTTGACCGATTGTCTGAAGCTCCACGTCAGTCGGGTTCCGACCCCGCCTGCTAAAATGCTTCTTAATCATCTTCATCTCGTGCAGGCCCAGGGCCAAGCCAAGCTCACGACTGATTTCCAGAAGCTGCTCGTCAGAAGCCCCCAGAACCTTCACATCAACCAGAGAAAAACGAGCTTTCCTGCGCACAAACAGGCTCGCCGACTCCGTCATCTCGTCTCCTCAACACGAATAACATAATCATCCTTAGTAGGGTTCGCCAAAAGCCTCTTACACATCTCCACAGCCTCAGCCTGCGCCTCCTTCTTGGTGGAAACATCAAGAACAACACTGTAAACTTTTCCCACGTTAACAGCTTCAACCTTGTAGCCCAGCTCCTTCAACAAATCGGCAGTAGTCTCGCCCTCAGGGTCACTGTGACCAGGCTTCAAGCTGACTTCGATTTTGAGACGGTACTTCATAGGCTAAACTGAGCCAAACAAGATTTAAACGCTTTCCACACTATCAAAGCAAACACTACTTCAGCCGATACCGTGAACTCGTTTGTCATGCCTCTTACCTCCAACATTTTCCTCCTATGCTTCAGTCAAGCCTGATTTTTTGCGATTTGACAGACAACAAGAAGCAACTTTGTTTTTGATACTAAATTCAGCCTTTCGTCTCCATAACCATTAAATCATGTCGTATCATAAGATAAGATTAAGGTGCGTCATGCAAAGTCCTTTCCCCGATTATATATGTGCGCATTTCTCGTTGTGCATGGCGCACCCACCAAAAAAAACACGATTCTTCTTCCGCAACTCCGCTTGAGTCATCATAGGATTCTTCTCTTAAGCCTTGGCTTGTTTCCAGACGAAAAGTAATAGTATCTTCATTTTTTGCTGAAGAACGCTGCAGAACCCGCGAATGGCAAACAATATAAATGACTTTGCGAGTCTTCCTCGATGGGGAAGAATCGTTTGATAAAATGGAATATTTTCTCAGATTCAGATGCTCCGCCAACTGTGGGGCAGGAACCAATTCCGCAACCGCCTATGGAACCTGTTAAAAAGTCTAGGAAAAAGCTGTACGTGCTCATAGGGGCTGTTGCAGTTGCGGCCGTGCTCATCGCCGTCGTACTAGGATCAATACCCCCAGTTCCCCAAGGATTGGGAGAGATGATTCCGTACAGTCTCACCTACACCGTAGGAGAAAACCTCACCTACAGCATATCTGCCACAGTGAACGAGAACGGACAGCAAGTGACCGAAACTGGAAACATAAACATGAGCGTGGTAAGCTTCGACGGAGAAAACTACACCATCAACGAGCCAATGCATCTTGAAGCAGAGGGAGTCCCGTACGACACATCGACGACGGTGATAATTAACAAACTTGGACAGACAGTTGGACCATCAAACCTTCCGTCCCAGCTTCAGAGCACCTATTCGATGACCCAGGGCACTCCAATGACCGCCATGTTCTTCAACAAATCAGAAATTCAGGTAGGCCAAACTTATCCGTTTCCAATTAGCTTCAGCAACTCCACCATGAACATGAGTGGAACGATGAACATCAAAGTGGCCGACATCGAAAACGTCACTGTACCAGCAGGCACCTACAAAACTTTCAAGCTGGAGCTTTCAACAAGCAACTTTCAAGTTTCAAGCCAAGGTACCAGTGCGACCTTCAGCCTCACCGGGCAGATCCGTGAGGACTACACAACCTGCCGCCTCATTGACTTCAGCCTCCAAGAAACAGGAAATTCAGAAGGATCAACGATGAGCATCACAATGAACATGGCACTGACTTCAGACACAACACAATAACAAATACAACATCAATTCCCTAACCGAAATCGAGAAATCACCAAGGAATGTCCTGACGTCTTCCGCATTTCGCGCACCCTATAACAATGTTTCTAGTCTAGTCCAATCGAAAAATACCACTCGCCTTCACGATTGGAATCAGCATCAAGATAAACGTTACTTCAAAGCAATCTTCCTTTTCTCGTAGAGAATCTTGACCCCTTCTGCACGCGTCACGCGACCTATCTTCTCAGCCTCCGTGCCAGCCTTTTCCAGAACGTCTATTGTTTTTTCACAGTCTTTCTTGGCAACTATCAGGGCGAAGCCCCATCCCATGTTAAACGTCTTGAACATCTCCTCATCCGAAATCGCCCCGCCCAAGTCGGCCGCGGTCCTCTGGATCAGACCGAATATTGGATGAGGCTTGAAATTGTCAAACTCGAACCCAACGTCCCCTGAAAATTCTCTGAGCCTGTTAAACTTCAGGTAAGCGTCACCCGTCACGTGCACCGCGGCCTTGACTTCAACCTCCTCCGCAACGGCCATAACAGGCTTAACGTATATGACAGTCGGCTCCAAAACCTCCTCAACCACAGCCCTGTCCAAACCCTCAGGCACCGCGTCAGCCTCAAACTTTCCACCCCACCGCTTGAACAACACCCTCCTAACAAGTGAGATGCCGTTACTGTGAACGCCTGAACTCCGCAGGCCCACTATCACGTCTCCAGCCTTCACATTCTTGCCCGAGATGACCTTATCCTTGGCCACCGCGCCCACGGAGGCGAACACCATGTCGAAACCCTTGCCCTCTGTCAGCCCTTTGATGAGTTCGGCAACGTCACCTATCTCGCCGCCCGGCACCACACACTCGGCATCCGCCGCGCCCTTCACAATCCCCTTCATAAACTCCGAAATCAATTTCGGATCAGAAACCTGAGCGTGAATGTTATCCGCCACCGCAAGCGGCCTCGCCCCAGAACGAATCACATCGTTAACAGCCACCGAAACACCGTCAACGCCTATAGTGTCAAACCTGTCAGCCAACTGAGCGACCAGCACCTTAGTGCCCACACCCTCAATGACCAGATCCAAGAAACAATCGCCAAAAGGAAATATCCGCCCGTACGGAAGCACGACAACCTTGCCAAACCTGCTGAAGCCATAAGTCCTCTTCAGAACACTCAAAGCCTTCTTGGACTCAGCTCTCACATCCCTATCCACTCCAGCGCCAGCATAAGTAAGCCCGCGACCCACGACAAACCCCGCTAGCGTAGTAACCCGTCAAACTTATAAAATGATAGCGCGCGCAGACTTGCAGGACTGAGCGTCTTCCGTCATAAACGGATGGCGGGTGGCGTAACATCACTTTTGATGGTTCATCCGAGCGGAAGGATTAAATTTTCCCGCAGGAACATGGTTTGTAAGGGTGGGGCTCTTGGGGAAAAGGCTCAAAATCATATTTTTGCTTGCCGCCGTCCTTTTGTCCATTATCCTGCTCTCGGTTGTTTTTAGTTTTCTGGTTTTCTACATTCCCAGCGGTACGACCAGCAACATATCATACTCAAACGAAATAGTTGTCGACGGCCAAGGAGGTTCGGGCGGCGGCTCTTCTCCTCCATTGTTCTCCATAAAAGGGGTCACTCAGACTTCATATCTGAGAAACCTCGTCGGTGAAACATACGAAGACGGCAATTGGCTGCCTCTTGAAAATGCTTCATCAGTGCAGTACACGGGCGGCCCGATCACTTACAACGTAACGGACTATTCTTCGGCCAGTGAGGTGACCTTTCAGATTCAACCTTCATCCGCTTTCGGCGGGTACATACCTTCAACCAAGGAAACAAACTGGATTTCTCTCAATTCGTCTCTTCAATATTATCCGGACCAACAGATTTTCCTCTCAGGCAACACGTTCACAAATTCCTACAATTTATCCTATACTTCTTACCAGTTTGATGAAACAACGCTGAGTGAAGCGCAAACCGTGCCGGACAACAGCTATCTAGAAGTCCCACCTGACATCCTTCAGATGCTCAAACCGCTCGCTTTGAACATCACCCAAGGCTTAACTTCTCCACTTGATCAAGCTACCGCAATCGAGGATTTTCTGAAAGAAAACTATTACTACAATCTCTACTACACGCCTGCTCCCTCAGGTGTAGACCCTGTGATTTGGTTCCTCTTCAACAGTAAACAGGGCGTGTGCACCCACTTTAACTCGGCCTTCGTGCTACTGGCAAGATCGATAGGAATTCCAGCAAGACTCTGCGGTGGGTTTCTAATAGACCCCTCGAGTAATTACCAGACAGTCTATTCTACACAAAGACATGCCTACGCTGAGGTTCTGTTCAAAGACCTAGGATGGATAACCTTCGACGCCACTGGCTCAAAAGTGGAACCCTACATAAGTATAACCTACCCGACCCAGAACTCAACTGTTTCTGGCCAAAAAATCAGTGTCGCAGGACAGGCTTTCGGCTTCGGTAAAGATGTCGAACTTTCTACAAACAACACGAGCTTTGACCTTACCTCATTGAATAGCACTGACGGTGTCTTCTCGTTCAGCAATAGCAGTTTCATTGCAGACGGTACGTATTCAGTGATGGTAAGCGCCGCCGATGCGTCAGGCAACAGCGCCGCCGCTACCGTCACGTTCACAGTTGACAATGCTGCCCCAACGGTCAACATCGAGTATCCCGTCAACGGAACTATTGTTGCAAGCTCCTCAATCCCTGTGGACGGCAACATAGTTGGGGCGAACAGGGACGACTTGGAGCCTTTCATAAATGACTCGAGATTCGTGCTGGATGATTGGAACGCTTCTTCCGGCACGTTTTCTTTCGCAAATGTGACCAATGTGACAGGTAACGTTTCTCTGCAGGTTTCTTTCAGAAACACTGTTGGGATCGTTGGGTCGTCATCTGTATTCTTCGACGCCGTATCCGCGAACCAAATTCCTACGCTGACAACGATAACCTACTGCAGCAACGTCGGAATCAAGGGCTCAAACTTCACGGTTGAAGGACGCGTTGTTGACGTCAACGGAAGCGGTTTGGACAACTTGAATGTTATGATTTATCTAACAAAGAGCAAAAATGAAATCGGAACAATCTGCGGACAAGGCAAGACTGCCAACGGGGGTTATTTCAACATAAGCTGTTACGTCGATGTAAACGTTCAAGTTGGCGAATACCAAGTTGTCGCTAACACTCTGGGGGACCTTCAGTATGGGAGTTCGTGGAGCGATCCCGAAATCAGGATAATGGCTGAGACCAGCGTCTCTTTGTTATTCCCGAGCGAAGTGATTATGGGCAGAACATTCACGGTCGGGGGCGCACTTGAAGAAGAACTGTCCAACCAGTCCGTAACAGATGAAACGCTGCTCTTAACCGTGACAGGAGAAGCGCCGCTCGCTTCCGATTCTTTGGTTACAGATAATCTCGGAACCTTCAGTTTGAATTTGACCCTTCAGAATCCTGGCAACTATACGATAGAGGCCTATTTCAATGGTTCAGAAAACTATCTAAATAGTTCGACGTCTGGAGCCTTGACTGTTTTCGGAATAACCATCTTTCCAACGACAAACACAACTCTGATCAGGTATGAGGGCGTGTCTCTGACCGGACGCGTTTTTGCTGGGGACCTTCCTGTTAATAATGAGCCCATGACCGTGTTGGCAGGTAATGAAGCAATCGTACAGAATGCGCCGACTGACAGCCAAGGCTACTTCAATTTCACCTTTCCTGTTTGGAGCTCCTCTTTCTTCGGAAACCAATCCCTCGGACCGATTGTAATCGAATACGATGCGGAAAACTATCCGGACGTAGTTGCAAGACAGAACGTGACAATTGAGGCCAGAACCTCGCTCACGTGTAACGCCGCGCGGACCCTGAAGCCAGCCGACACCCTCAACATCACAGTTTCTCTGAAGGACGATCAAGAACAGCCGATGGAAAGCATGCCCATCAAGCTGGAATGCGTCTTCAACAAGCACGACAGCTCTATTTTGACGAGGGTAACTGGGAGCGACGGCAACACTACGTACGTGGGCATAGTGATTCCCTCTGGCACGTCGAGCAATTTGACTTACACCGTGAGTTTCCCAGGCAACGCGACTTATCTGCCCTCCATCTATTATGGCAGCGTGAAAGTGTACTCACCGTCAAGTCGATTCAATCTGCTGCTCATCGTCTTTGGGGTAAGCGTGCCAGCATCGTTGACCGTCGTTTCAGCCATCATTTTGAAAAAGAAAAAGACTTCCCGCGGCAACGTTGAACAAAGCGCTCCCGTCGTCACAGAAGCTCCCCCTGTAGTAATACCCGCTCTTCCATCAAAAATGAAAGCCCAACTGCGTATCAGGTTCCCGCAGATTTCAGATCCTTTCCCAATTGTGTGGGGAGTCAAAGAAACTCTGACAATCGAGCTTGACCTCGAAGGTTATGACAAACCTGTTTCTCCTGAAGATTTTTCGCTCCGAATCGACGATGAGCGTGAAGTTTCTTTCAATGCTTCAGGGAGCACATTCCTTTCCAGCTGTGTTTTTGACGTTAAGGGTGTACACAAGCTGAAGGCAAAATTCGTCGGAAGCGAAGATTTGGAAGAAGTCATCTCTGAGGCTGAAGTCAAAATAGTGGATTACAGGGAGGAAATAGTCGATCTGTTCAACTTCTTCTTCAAGTCGGCAAAGACGAGATTTCAAGGAGTAGAGGATGAGATGACTCCAAGGGAGTTGCAATACACGCTTGCCAGTCAGATGGAGGCGTCTAAACAGCAACCTTTGGAGACCGCTGTCTCAATCTTCGAGGTTGCAGACTACAGTCTCCATCCAGTCGCCAGACGAGAATATGAGCGGATTTACACTGCCCTGAAAAGGCTTGAAGGTTAACAAAATGGACAAACGAATATCCACAGCTTTGGCCATCCGCACCGTAATCTTTGTCGTCCTGATCCTCATCCTTGCGTTCGTCTCAAGCCACAGCAATGTGCTAACGCAAGTGCTCGGAGTCAACGTGTCCTTCACGATTTCGCCCCTGGTAGTTGTTTCAACAATGGTATACCTGGTCGCGTTGGCCGATGTGCTCGTAAGGGGTGAGCTTTGGATGGCTGTTTTGAGGGGGGCATTGGGTTTTGCCGTCGGGTTGTTTCTCTCAATGGTTGTGATGGCTTTTCCTTCTCCAATGGACGTTCAGCTAATAGGCTTCTGGCTTTTGGCCGCCGTTGTCGTGGTCGTGGTCGCCTACATTTCTCGCGCAGCGTTCGAGTCTTACCACGTCACTGTTCTGAGGGTTCTGTCATTGAGCGTTGCGCTTATCATAATGGGTTACATTTCGAGTCAGATGGTAACTCTCATTTCGCAGCAAGCAGCAGTCAATTTCCCCCCGTCCTTTGATATCGTGGTCCTCTGCAGTTTTGCAACTGCTTCTGCACTGTGTCTCATAGGTGTTCTTTCAGGTTCAGAGAATCCTTACCTGTCTTACATCGGCAAGGAATTGAGCAAGCTGTCCACTTTGGCAGCGATACTTGTGTTGGCGGTGTTCTTATTTCTCTACTCCTTCGACGTGCGACCGATTCTTGCAGCTTCTTATTCAATCGATCTGCTTCCCTTCGAATGGGGAGCTGTTTTTGCGGTTTCCTTTGCGATTTACAGAAATGCCAGATCATACGTTGCGAAGTCTTTGGCTCAAGACTTGGACTTGGGAAAGTGGACGAGGCTTGTTCAGAAAATCGAGCAAAATAAAGGCAAGGTGGAAGATGTCTCCAGAATCGTCAGGAAGTTTGTGGAGGAAGGAAGCAAGGACGACGTTCTTGTCTACCTAGTCTCAACACTATTTGAGAACCGAGTCTCGGCTTCGGAAACGCTGGCTGCTATCCGCGGAATTATCAACTACCGAGACATTCCAAGGTCAAGACTGGCCCTTTTTTCAAAACTGGAAAGCTGTGAAAGAGAAAACAAGACTCGCCGAAAAGAGGCTTTACGTCAGACTTTGATGGATACCACAAACGTTCTGCGTCTTCACCTTTCACCCGCTCGCTGGTCAGATTTGCAAAGGATGGAGGATTCTGCATGAACACGGAGAAGTTTCAGGAATTATCAAACACGGTGTTGAACGCTGTTGGAGGCGTTTTCGTCGGTGATCAGATGACGTTGCGAAAGCAGCTCTGCGCCGCCTTGGCCAACGGCCACGTCCTTTTCGAGGATTATCCTGGGTTGGGCAAGACCTTGCTCGCGAAAATCTTTGCCAAAATCACAGGCTGCGAATGGAAGCGGATTCAGTTCACACCCGATCTCATGCCTGCGGACATAGTTGGCACCCGTGTATGGAAAGGGGCCAGCTCGGAGTTTGTTCTTGAGAAAGGCCCCATTTTTACGAACATACTTCTGGCTGACGAAATTAACAGGTCTCCTCCGAAGACGCAGTCGGCTTTGCTGGAGGCTATGGAAGAAAGGCAGGTCACGATTGAAGGATCTACACAGAAACTCGGGACACCGTTCTTTGTGATTGCAACGCAGAACCCCATTGAGATGGAGGGAACTTTCCCGCTTCCAGAAGCACAGGTTGACCGGTTCCTGTTGAAAATGTCCACGGGCTACGTGAAAACGCTTGAGCTGGAATGCGAGATTCTGAAGAGAAGGATCAAATGGAAGGCTGATGACCCGGTTGACAGCGTTGAACCCGCGATTAAGCCGCGTGACTTCGTTGAAATGCAGAACCATGTGGAAAACGAGATTTACATCGACGATCAGGTTCTTGAGTACGTAAGCAAGATTGTTAGAAGCACAAGGGAACATCCGGCCGTTGAGGTCGGTTCAAGCCCCAGAGGCGGGTTGGCACTGCTGAAGCTTTCAAGAGCCAGCGCTGCCTTGGCGGGCAGAGACTTTGTGACGCCGGACGACGTGAAGATTTTTGCGAAGGAGGCTCTGTGCCACAGAATCATAATAAAAATGGAGTATGCGTTTGACAGTAACGTGTCTGCGGAAAGCATCATTGAAGAGGCTCTCTCTGAAATCGAAGCTCCGAAGAACTTTATGCGGCGGTAAAGGAGATTGCTCACATCCCTCATTCTTAAGACCACCAGCATTTTCTTCACTCTTTTACTCGCGGCCATACTTTTTGGAAACGTCATTCTGCTGTACCTTTCGATTGTGCCCCTGCTCGTCACCGTTTTTGCGGTTGCCTTTGACACGCCAGGCAACGTAAGGCTTGAGCGTAAAGTGAACAAGCTTTCAGCGTGGGTTAACAGCACAATCGACATGTCAGTGAAAATCACAGCGACCAAGGGCTTCGGAATCATAACCGTCGCAGACACCCTCCCTGAACACTTCGAACTCGTCGAGGGAAACAACTTCAGGGTCTTCTGGAAAGGCTTCGGAAAACTCTCTGAGGAACTACATTACAAGGTAAAGTGCACGAAAAGGGGCGTTTACACCATTGGACCCGCAAAATGTGAGTGCCGCCACATCTCAAGCTTCAAACAGACACAGATGAGCCTCAGCGAAGACAGCACCGAACTGATCGTGAGACAAAAGCCGTTGAGCATAAGAAGACTCAGAGACCCGAGGGTGGTTTCAAGGATTCCCATGCCGCTTGGTTCCACGTCCAAGATGGGCATGATGACGACGGACTTCAAGGAAATTCGCGAGTACACTTCCGGAGACTCCTACAGACACATAAATTGGAAGGCCACGGCAAGGTCAGCTAATCCTATTCGCAACATGCCCCTCGTAAACGAGTTTGAACGTGAAGGCAAGAAGATTGTCTGGGTGTTTCTTGACGGCTCAGCGTCCATGGCCATAGGGACAAACGTCGAAAACATCTTTGAGTACGCTTTACAAGCCGTTCTAGGATTGTCCCAGTTCTATCTGGCCCGAAATTGCCACATAGGCCTGTACGTGTACAACGACGGGGGCAAGTGTCTCTTTCCCGACACGGGCAGAAGACAAGAATACAAGTTATACAAAACAACATTGGGACTGGATGTCTCAACAACTAGAGAGCCCCTTGTCAAAGCCGTGAAGAAGTGTCGTGGCCACTTGGTGGGAACTAACCCCTTCTCGATAATCATCGCAAACGTCAGGAAAGATAACCTGCAGGAACTGTTGGACGGCGTTACTGAGCTCAAAAAATATTCCAAGACCATAGGCAAAGAGCCGCAGGTACTCGTCCTCCACGTCAACGGCTACAGTATCGCCGCAAAGGACTACTTTGAAAATGCGGGTGCAGTCATGCTAGACTTGAGAAATCAGGCTACGATAAGAGCCCTGAGACATGCTGGCGTCTTCGTAACGTCTTGGGATCCCAAGAGCCAATCTCTCGCAAGCCTGATGATGTTGGGAGTCAAGAGAAGATGAAGGCCACATCACCTGTCGCAACATGGTTGACGCAGCTGGCAGCAGCCGTCGCGGCTCTATCTCTGGTGCTTGAAGTGTTCATGCACAACCAATTGTACAGCACGATACTGAAACACTTGGACTTTGCCCTTCCAAACATCAATAGCTATCAAGCGCCAATTCTCGTCCTACTCTTCGCCGGCCTTTTGATTCTAATCATGTTCGGGAACGAAAAGGCCAGTTCAGGAACCTACGATTTCCTCTGGGTTCTTCTTTTACCTTCAATCCTCTGGTTTTCAAACGTGGACTGGTTCAAAATACTGGGTCTACCCTTTAACTTTGAAGCGTTAGCCCCAAACCTTCCTTTCACGCTAGTCCTTGCAACAGGCTTAGTGCTCGTCACCACGAGAGTCTTCTTTTCTTTCGTTTCTCAAATCAAGACCACGAGACAGGAACTCTTGGGGCGCGGCGCTTCGGAACCGGATACCCAGAAAGCTTTGAGCGAACAATCCCACTTTTTCTCAAAGTTCATCCTCGCCTGCGCTGGAGCCGCTCTTCTCATTATTACGGTCGCGTCAACGGCAAGAGGTGTCCTGCAACAATCACTGCCACCCGTGCAGTATCCATACGTTATCCTAGGGCTGGCAAGCGCAACCCTGTTGGCGATCTGTACGGCACTTTATTTGAAAAGTCACGCTGAAATCGTCAAACAATCTCCAGTCAGTTCAGGCTTGACAAGCGTGAATACGCCTGCTGTCACCGCGAACGTTGACTTGAGGCGCGGCGCTTCGGAACCGGATACCCAGAAAGCTTTGAGCGAACAATCCCACTCTTATTGCGGATGTTTTGACAGAGACGAAAAGTGTGGCGCCATGAAGAGGAACAAGCTATGGGCGTTCGACTTATGGGCGCATGCACGCGCTCTTAGGACAGAAAAATGCCGCAACGAATTCAAGGATTGCTGCTGTTATCTGTGCAACCTGCGCCAGAGCTGCACGATAGTCTGCTCTTTTCCCGACCCGAGGGAAAACTAGGGACTAAGTGCGCGCGGACGCTTCCTCGAAGAATGGGCCCAACCCGGAGTGACCGATGAACTCAGAAAATCATTCGCACACTACGACAAAGAAGACACCAAAAAATGCTGAACGCATCCATAAAACTGTTCACCTGAATAGCAAACGAAACCGCACTGAAGCTGGGCTACCCTTACCCAACAGACACAGAACCGACGATAAAGGGATGGATCGAAAAAACCCTCCGATAAACCCGACCCCTCACAAAACCAAAACACATCCCCAATTTCTCGCCACATAACATGGAAATTTACGCTGCAACATTACGCTGCAACATTACGTCAGACGTAAAGAAAAAAAAAGGAGGGGGCCGAACCCGTTCCGCCAAACACAGTCTCTCACGCGCGCTAAGACCTTGACAGATTTGCTACTTAGTCAAGTCGGCTTCTTCGCGTCCCATAGTCTGTTTCGATGGTTCTTCACTCTTTTCTGGCGGGCGCGGGGGCAACTCATTTCCAACTGGTCCGAGAACAAAGGAGAACAGCAAAACAATGATGACGACGAGCACGGAGGCGACCAGATAAACTCCGCCCGAGCCTATGTAGTGTGAAATCAGCTGTGCCATTGCCGTGTAGAAGTTACCCTCCAGTGGCCGTATGAACCACGGATAGTAATCAAAGTACGGCCTCAAGACCCACGCCAACTGAGTTCCAACAATCATAAGGATCAAACTTCCAAGCAGGAACGCGGGCTTCCAGTTCTCCGAAGACTCTCCATATAACACTTTAGCGCCCTTAACAAAATTGGTGAGCCCAAAGAAACCAGCCAGAGTAAAGATTGCAATGTTCAAAAGAACCATAAAAGCATACGTATTAGAAGATCTTGTCGTTGTAATCACGAAGAACAGATTTATAGGAACGAGCGCAATCAGAACCGTCGCCATCACAGTGAAACTGAACAACAACAGCACAGTAGTCTGACGCAGAGATCGCTTCCCACCGAGAAGCGAATAAAGCACATAATAACTCGGAATAGTCAAATAAAGAGAAATAAGCAAAAGTATCGGAACCTTCACCGCGCTGAAAAGAATCGACAACCCACCAGCCCAAGCTCCCATAGTCGCCCCATAAACAGCCGACAACGCCAAAATCGCCAAATTAGAATCAACAAAATAATCAGTCAGACCCTTCTCCTCAATCAAATTCTTTAAAAACTCATCACTTCGCTTCAGAAATTCTTCAATAACAGACAAAATTCCCAAACCGCATACCTAACTGAATCATAGCCTAATTCAACTAATAAGCTTGGCGACCTCACAACCGCAGAGCCGGGAGTCGAAACGCAACATGGAAACACATGTGTGTCCATTACATCGCAACATTACATCTGATGTAAAGAAAAAAAAGGAGGGGGCCGAACACGACAGCCACAGCATTTCCCAATCACTCAAGACCAGGCAGCCCTAGAACATGGTCCTGAAGATGGCTCAGGGTCAGGGACGCGCACCGCCCATCTTTCCTGCTATCTCAGATTCTCGCATTCAACAGCATGTCAACCAGGACGTAATACTGTCTCAGAAACTCAAGACCTTCCTTGCTTGCCCTGTAGAAAATAGTGCTTCTCCTAATTTCAACCTCAAGAAACCCAATCTCCGTCAGAGACTTCAAGTACTTCTTGAGCTGCGTAAAGTTGACGCTCGCGTGCTTCATGATGGAGAAGGGAGTGGCGCTCTCAGCCTTCACGGCCTCAAGCACCAAACCGATGATTTCAAAGTGGCTCCGGTACTTCTTGTGCAAGGGCTGCAAACTGCTCATATTGTACTTTCTGCTCGGCGGCAGGAACAGCATATCCACGGTTCTCACACGGTTTGCCATACCTCGCACCCTCGCAATATACATAGGCTCATTGACAACTTTAGCAGTTGTTTCAGTTGAATGAATTGATAACGACCCCTGCAGAACCCTGCAAACCCCAGAACTATTGAAAATACGTATCCAGGCCACGAAGCCTTTATTATATTGTTTCAACTGAAAGTATTGAATAGGCGACGAGCGTGTCAGACCCCAGACTGACGCCTGACGAGGCACAGTTCCTGCAAGAAGCCCTCAAAACGGATTATAAAATAAGCAGCATACGCTTACGCGAGGGCGAACATCAGTTCAGCCTCGCCAAGGCAATAGCATCCTTTCAGCTGGAACTAATTTTCCCAGACGTTAAAGACATCATAAAGAGGCTATACGGAGAGGAGAAAACAGCCGACGTTCAGCTTGTAAGGAAAATCCAAACAATACTGAAGAAAATGGAGAAAAACGGCATAGTCAAGATCCTGCCGAAAAAGAAACCCTGGGAACTCCAGAAATACGCCCTCTCAAGCTTCAAATTCCAAGACATCGACAAAAACATGACAGTCTTGGCAACAGATGAACAGATAAAACAGGCACAAAACCTGCTCAACACGACAATGAGCCAAATTCAAGAAGGATCAAGCAAACCCGGCCCTAGGCACAAGGCCTACACGTTCACCCTCGCACTCGCAATCATCGCCTCTTACGCAGCCATCGTTTGGGAGGTTCTGCAGCCGGCTGTCAACGCCCCAGTCCTCGTATCTGCTTTCTCAATCGCAATAGCAGGTTCGGTGGGCCTAGGAAAGATGCTGTCAACACTCGACCTGCATGCTCTACTGAAGTCAAGGTGAAATCGTATGCACGAAAGAAAAAAATCGTCCATATCGAAAAAAACCCTTTCAGTCCTCTGCATCATCTTCTGCTTAATCCTGGCATTACCGTCCAGATTCGAATTGTCTGCAAAGGCACAGTCGACGAACGTAACAGTGGCCCCGTCTCAGATTCAGGCAGCCATCAACAACGCCACGGCCGGAGAAACCATCTTTGTGACCCCAGGAATCTACAACTATAGCCTGCAGGTCAACCAGACCGTTTCCCTAATCGGGGAGGACCCAAATAACTGTTTTATTAACGGAACAAACAACCAGTACATAGTCAACATAGAGGCCAACGACGTTACCATCCAAGGCTTCACAATCGAATGCACATCCAACCTTAACCCCACCAGCGGAATAGCCATATTCCTTTTCGGAGGATGCACGATAAGTAATGATGTTATAGAGGATGCGCAACAAGGAATCAACATTGAGTCCTCCTCTAACAACATAATCGCAAACAACATAATAATGAACAACAATTCAACATATGAAGGAGCCATTACCCTCATCGCCTCAAGCGACAACCTGTTCTATGGAAACGTCGTTTCAGACAACAACGGAGGAATCTACATGTACACGGCAAGCGGCAACACATTTTCAGGCAACACTTTTGCCTACAATTATCCTTTGGGAGAAACTATGGATTCGAATTGTTTTTACAACATCTTTTACGACAACAACTTTTTAGATGAATTTCAGGTTCGCGGCAATTCGATTAGCACCAAAAAGATTAACAATTTTTTTGACAACGGCGTCCAAGGCAACTATTGGAGCAACTATGAAGGGCAGAATGGTGGGAACGGAACAGGCATTGAGAGTTATAGCGTAGCTCCGGGCAACCCAGACAATCATCCACTAATGGGAGAATTCTTGAGCTACACTGCAACCTATATAGGAGAACCCTACCAAGTTTCAATAATCAGCAATTCCACAATCTCCGGTTTTGCGTTCGAGGTTGGAACAGAAACAGGGAACGAAATAATACAGTTCAACGTCACGAGTGTTGAAGACACCCCTGGTTTTTCGCGAATAGCTATCCCAAAGGCTTTAATGAGCACCTCCGTTGTGGTACTAGTCGGCGAGGAAGAAACCACTCCGACCTGGCTGAGCATCACACAAAACACGGCATTCAATACCCTATATCTCACATACACATCAAGAAACCAGACCATCCTAATAATCTCGTCCGAAACAATGGATCTTTACAATCAGCTCTTAGCGCAATATGACAGCCTGAACGCAACGTATTATGAACTACTCAGCAACTACACAACACAATTCGGCACACTCAACAACGAAACTGCTCAACTTAACCTGCTCAACAACGAAACTGCAGAACTAAACAATAACTACAACGAACTCCTCAACGACTATACCAACCTGTTGGGAAACTACAGTCAGTTAAACGTTTCTTATCAACAGCACCTGCACGACGAAAATCAAAACCTGCAGAACGTGCACAGCCTAATGTACATCTTCGCAGCAGGCACAGCAATCCTCATAGTAGCCACAGTTTACTTCTCAAAACGAATGTACTCACAGCCAAAAGAACCTCCCCAAAAGAGAGAACCAGTTCTGACCCAGCACGCCAACTCTGTCATCAACAAACTTGCATGAGAGAAAACCTAAATAAAAGTTCAAACCATTTCCCGCCTCATAAACCTCCAGAACATTATGCGGTCGTAGTCTAGCCTGGCCAGGACATCGGCCTCCCACGCCGACGACCCGGGTCCAAATCCCGGCGACCGCACCAAATTTCGAGTTCAAAACCGGAAATTAGCTTATCCTACTTTGAAGAAAAGGCAATTGTCAGATTTATTACGTGTGGATTCACGCTGAAATCTTTTGTAGGACGAGGATTTGAGACGTTGATATAGAAAACTTGTTTGCGGTTCGCCGGCATGCAGTAGATAGAAAATATTAATATGTAAAGTAGCACCTAATCCCACAGATGCTTATGAAGTGCGCTTTACTCTATGGCCCCCTTGACCTCAGAATTGAGGATCAAGACAAACCTGAAATAGGTCCGAATGAAGTGCTCGTCAGAATCAAAGCGTGCGGTGTTTGCGGAACAGACATAAACGCTTACGTAGGAAAGAAACCCAAGGGATGGGTTATGAAGTTTCCCTATAGACTGGGCCACGAAGTGGCGGGCACCATTGAAAAAGTCGGAAAAAACGTGGACGGCTTGTCAAAGGGCGATAATGTTGTGGCTGATGGTAGAGTCTCCTGTGGTTACTGCTCCTATTGCCGAAGAGGAGTCTATAACCTTTGCAAAAATCAATCTTACATCGCTGGGGGATTCACTGAATTTAACAAATATCCATTCAAAAATCTAATAAAGATTCCAAAAAAATTGAGCATCGAAGAAGCCGCCCTCACAGAACCCCTGGCTTGTTGCGTAAACGGAATCGAAAAACTTGACGCAAAACTGGGCAGCTCGGGGATCGTCATCGGGGATGGCCCTATCGGCATGTTGCATCTACAACTCTTAAAAAATAGAGGTGTAAGCACCATTATGATCGGGCACCATGACCACCGGCTGAAAGTGGCTGAGAAGCTCGGAGCCGAAGCAACAATAAACTCCAAAATGAGCGACGCCTTAAACGCTGTGAAAAAACTCACTGATGGCAGAGGCTCAGACATAGTTGTCGTTGCAGTGGCGAGTGAACGGGAAGAAGACTGTTTACAAGGGGAAACCGAAGGCTTCAAAATGCTTGCAAAGAGGGGGCAGATGCTACTCTTTGCAGCAACCCATTTCCAGGGTAAGCCAGACATAGACTTGGACTCAATCCATTATAATGAATTGAGGGTCTTAGGAAGCCACGACTCCACCATAGGCCAATATGAAACAGCATTACAACTTTTAAACTCCAAGGCGGTAAATGTCAAGCCGCTGATAACCCACGTACTACCACTTGAAAAGATAAAAGAAGGGTTCGAAGTAGCCGCTAAACGGGAGGGCTTAAAAGTTTTAATAAAACCAGCCATCACCTAGGACTAGCTTGATCGAAATTATCTAACTCAGTAAAGCATCGTTTCAAAGGACTGACTTGAACCAGCCAACACGGAATTCTTCTTGATGTTTTTTGGAGCTTCAAAGTCGAAACTGCATCATTAGTAATTGGCTGTCTCTTTGAAAAGGTCTCTTAGTGAAACATAGAGTTTCTTATACACCTCGAACCATTTCGAGTATTTCTCGAAATTACGAAGGTCTGGTTCAAATGTTGCCCTGATCTTTACCGCTTTTTCCGCAGCTTCGACGTAATCTTTGAAGGCTCCGACACCCACGCCAGCCACAATCGCTGATCCCAGAGGCTCCGCGGACTCGTGAACTAGTTGTAGGACCGGAACATTTAACATGTCCGCCTTTATTTGGCACCAAAGCGAACTTCTGGACTGCCCTCCAGCGCTTCTAACTTCTCTGACGTTTCCGCCTGCAGATTCAATAGTTTCTTTAATGTGCCTCAGCCCATAAGAAGTAGCTTCAAGGATTGCTCTAACAAAATGCTCCTTTCTATGAGAAAGCGTGAGACCGAATAAGACCCCCTTCGCGTTTGGGTCCCAAATCGGGCTTCTTTCTCCCGCAAAATATGGAAGCAGCAATAAACCGTTTGATCCAGCTTCGACTTTTGAGGCGAGGTCACACAATTTACCGTATGGATCTGCATTAGTTTTTGATGCCTCTTCAACTTCTTCTCGCCCAAAGATTTCTTTAAACCATGCAAGGATTACACCCGAAGTTGACATCATCCCGCCGATGTTCCAGTGGTTAGGGATGATGTGGGGCGTGACTAGTATACGGTTTTGGGTATCGTGGAGGGGCTCGTCCCAGCACAGATTGAAACCTTGAGAAGTCCCTCCGTAGTCCAATGCTATTCCAGATCTTATGGTTCCGGAGCCAAGTATAGCGTGGACAAAATCCGTGACTCCCTGCACTACTAACGTCTTCTCGCTTAGACCCGTCTCAGAAGCAGCTTTCGCTGTAACGGGGCCGATTACTTTTCCCACAGCTAGAGTTTCTGGCAACTTCTCCAAATCCACGTTAACTGCGTTTAAGTGGTCAGGACTCCAGTAGGGTATGTTAGACCAAGGGGTGTAGCCGGACCTGATGACTCCTGCATAAGCCCTATTTGTTAATCGATAGGAAATGAACTCGTATGCATTCAGAAATTTGAAGGTTTTTTTGTAGACTTCCGGCCTATGCTGTTTCAACCAAGAGATCTTGGTTTCCAAGAGGTAGGGGTCAACAGCGTCTCCAGTAATCTTCTTGATCAAATCAGCTTCTTCGGTGGCTCTTCTATCCATCCAAATAATGGAGTTGTAAAGGGGTCTCCCCTGCTTATTCACTGAAACTAAAGATGGGCCTTGTCCACCAACGCACATGGCCAAAATATCTGATGATTTAAAAGTCTTCCAGACTTCAACTAGGACTTGTTTAAGAGCTGACCACCAAAGCTCCGGATTTGACTCCACCTCCAGCCCTTTGGCGATGACTGGAGGCAAACCAGCCGAGACCTCATGTTTCACAGCGCCCTCAAGATTCAGAATCACTGCCTTGACACTTGATGTCCCTAAATCTACTCCCAATAAAAACTGCTGCTTCAATAGACTTACCACGCGGGTTAGTGATTAGCAGTTCATGAGTACGCCGGAACTAGGCTTTAATCCTTATTCTCCTCTTACGCCTTTGACGCTTATAATAGGATATATTTCCAATTCTCATGAAAGGCTCGATCTACACGATTTTTCGAAGCGGATGGGTTTCCTTTGGTCTGACATTGTTTTCAACGGCTGTTAAGGCATTGGCCATGGCGCATACGGGAAAAACGAAGGCGCAGCCTTCAATGGGGCCGTACAGTATGAAATCGGATCCGTACATGATGGGCACGGCGCTGGCGAAAGATGCACAGGGCTTGGTTGCTTCTGGCGGCATTTTCTTTTTTAGTCCGCGCCAGGTTGCTATGGCGTTGTGGGCGCCACATCCGACCGGATATCCTAGTTCGTTTTTTAGTTCTCTTATTGCTTGGCAGGCGAGAGACAATGATGGTAGATCCAGTACTACTGTGTCGATTAATGGTTTTTCTATTCCGATGTTTTGGGCTGTGGCCAGCAAGCCTGGGTGCCCTTCTTTTCCTTTTATCGCCGCTATTCGCCCTTTGAGGGTGAAGTCGAGTCTGTTGAAGGCTAATAGTATCGAGGTGGTTATCTTGCACTCTTTGAGCGTTTCAAGCTCCAAAGGTTTTGCGTCTGGAGTTAATGAATTGTAGATTATCCTGTTTTGCAGTCCTACCTCGAACAGGCGTTTGATCGCCCCTATTCTGACGTCTGCAACGGGGCCGTCGAGTAGGAGTGGAAACTTTGTTATGCCTGCCACGAAGTCTATCTCTCTGGTTAGGGCCTCCGGGGAAACGCCGACTACGTCAATCATGGATGGGTTTCCTGTTAGATCGGACATCTCATTTTGCCTGTTTATCATGGCCTCAGCCTTTTCTTTGTCGAAAATCCCTTTTTGTTCGTCTGTTACGATTTTTTGGCCGTGGTAGAATATACTACCAATCATGACTGTGGGTTGCTCTCCGGGATTGCCGCCCATTTTTATGTTTCCTATCTCGAAAACCTTGGGCTCAACTTTTGGTGTTGACATTTTCTGTTCACTCCCGTAAAACGTTCTTGAGACCCGAACTTAAGGTTTTAGTAGTTTGTGCTTGAACAGGGTTTCAGCTCATGTGGCCGTGAGTGCCCCTCCCTCCCTTTTTTTTCTTTACGTCTATTGTAATGTTGCTTTGTAATGTGTAACGGTAAATTTCCATGCTACGTGGGCAATGCTTAGAAAAAAAGGGGTGAAAATGTTTTGATTCCTCTTTTTGCGATCGGTTTGGAGCGGATTTTTCCTAGAGTGCCGGACCTAGCGGAAAAGCGATCCGCTCTTCGCAGAGGAACATTGGTCTTTCAAACAGTCCATATGCGACTGGAGCCTTCAACAGGAGAACCGTTTTTGAACAATTTCGGAAAGGCACGCTTACAACTTATTCGAAGAGTTTGCAGAGATAAAACTTGTGTATTCCAAATTTGCCGCCCTCGTTTCTGGCTCCTATTTTTCTCACACCTGAGATCTTCACGGCTGCCTCTATCCCATTCTTCATAGCGTTTTTCATTAAACCGTCATCTAGTCCAGACATCAAGAGTGTAATCAACGCATTAACGCCTTCTGGAACTTCGGTTTTCTTCACTTTCTCGCGAATTGTCGGACAGCTTTCGGGATATTTACCCATTATTGCTTCGGTGCCAAACCCAATGGGGGCTACGCCATTGACGAGTCTTACAGCGTTCTTTGCCGCCTCTGTCGCGGCGATCCCTGCAAATGCATTGTCTGCGTAGACGATGAAGTGTCCGTCGCAACCCATCGCGATGCTGATTTGTTCTTCAAGGATCCATTCTCCGCTTGTCGAGGGAAACCGAATGACTTTTCTGCCGTCGATTTTGTCCTTTTTTTCGTATCCTTTGCCGCGTGGAATTATTCTTTTGCTGATGTCGAACTTTTCTCTTGAATATTTGTCGGGCGTGAAATCGAAGATAGAGGTTGTGGGTATTTGGGTCGATAGGATTATGCGTTTTTCTAGATCTTCGCGGAACTTCGCAGGGCCGTACGGCGATTTAGGAGGGAGACTGAATTGGACGATCACGCCGGGCCTTCCGTCGGGCGTTTCAGGCGGAATGGCAAGACGCTCGATACCTCCTTGAATTGAGAGACTCAGCTCGCATGATCCTCCAGCTCCGGTAATCTGTTGGGCAGCAGCCACAGCCAGCCTCTCTGACGCGGCGGTTAGCAAAATTCTTGCTATTTGAAGCTCCCAAGCCTCAGCAAAGGTGTCTTCGATTTCAACTCCATTGAGTTCCATTTTCAAACCCCTGTTATCAAGACATTGTTCTTGGTTCATATCACATTAGGCTGTTTACAATTTCTGAAATATCCTTTACGCTGGGGGCTCCTTTAACGTATCTGGCAGACCGTGTGAAGTTGATGTAACAAGCAGGACAGGCTGTAACAAGTGTCTCGGCGCAACTTTCTTTCACTTGTTCCAACCGAGCTGCGGCTATTTTGGCGGAAATTTCATCGAAACCCGACAAGCAGCCCCCTCCACCGCCGCAGCATTGTGAATCTCTGCGTTCAGGAGGCGTGTCAACTAGTTCCAACTTGGGAATAGATTTCAAAATGACTCTAGGCTCGTCAAAGATGCCCATGTGTCTTCCTAGAACACACGGATCGTGATAGGCTACCTTCTTTCCGTATTCTTTGAGGTGAATGGTTCCCTTTTTGATGAGTGGAAGCAGAAACTGAGTGATGTGTTGAACTTCAAAGTCGTAGGAAAGGCCGAGTCTCTCAGGATAGTTTGATTTAATGCTTCTGTAGCATGCCGGGCACGTTGTTAGCAGGATTTCAGGTTCCTTCTTCTTGATGATGTTAAGCGTTCTTGTGGCGGTCTTCTTGTAAAGGGATTGTTGGCCAAGCTCGCCTAATAGATCTCCGCAACATGTTTCTTCATCCAAAACGGTGAAGTCTTCATGCAATTTGTCCAGAATGCCTATTGTGGCGTCGGCGATTGTCCTCGTTTTGTAGGTTGGCGTGCACCCTGGATAATAGAGTATTCGAGCTTTCTTGGGAAATTTGGTCGAGAATAGACTTTTTGCTTTGCGCTGAGGCGTCATAGGGCCATAGGGGTTATGGTACCTTTGTATGTTGGATGATATTTTTTTGTGGGATGGCAAAAGTAAGTTCATTTCGGAAATGTCAGTTCTCAACGCTTCAAACAAATCAACCAGTGGGATTCCGATTGGACAATGCTCTGCGCAGTTCTTGCATAATGTGCATTTGTAGGCTTGTTTAACGAAGTTTTCATTCAAGTCAGCGGGACGAAGCTTCTTCTCAAGAAGAGCTTTTGCAACTTGAACTCTTCCACGGGCATAGTTTGTTTCCCACTCAGGCGTGAACGGTAAAACCGGACAAACCGCCCCTACGCCCTTCCAGTCCCACTGCTTGCAGAAACCGCATCTACAGCACAAGTAGATGTCGCGTCGAACTTTTTCTAAATTCGAAAAATCCTTTGACTTCGCCATGTTTCACTTAAGTCCTATAACGTCAGGGTTGATTATGCCGTTTGGGTCAAGAAGCTTCTTTATCGCCTTTAAAGTTTTCCAGTATGTAGTGTCTTTTAAATGTTCTTCAAGAAATGGGCCCCACTGCTTGCCCTTCGTGTAGGGCACTCCGCCCATTTGAAGCGCTGCCCTCATCATTTCGTCCATCGCTTTGCGGATTTTTTGATATTCTTCTCGGTCGTCTGGGTAGTAAAACATCAGATTGGCGTGTTCGGAAGAATTGGGCATGGGAAACATTTCGGTGCTATACTTCTTCAACCCGTGCTTTTTCATGATGCCCTGCATCACATTCGTGGCTTCTTCGAGTTTTGAGAAAGGAAGATAATAGGTAATCACTGCTGCAGAGCCCTGTTTGAATTCATCGCCCATGGCGAAGAAGCGCATGCCCCAAACCTTTTGAGAGTCTTCAGTACCAAGAGATTCTCCGTGGGCCTTTTCTATGATTTTCAAAACAGCTTTTCTATAATGAGCCACTTCTACTTTGTCGCCTTCGATGTAGATGTCGAAGATAACCTGGTATGGTGATGGAGGAATAATTTTAAAGGCAGATATGTAGAACGACAGCCTTTTTTGAATAATTTCTCTGAAAGCGTCAATTGCGTCTCTCAGCTTTGGTATGGAAAATTTTTCAATGTAGATTTCTTCAGGGTATGGATACATTTTCAGGGTGACTTCTGTTATTATGCCTAGAGCGCCTTCTGAACCGAGAAAGAGACCGGTTAAGTCTGGTCCGAAACTATATCTGGAAAATTGGCCAGCCGTGGGTGATGCTCCCGTTCCGGTGCTCATTAAATCTCCGTTGGGCAGAACAACTTTCAGGCCGAGTACTTGATCGCCCTGAGTGCCATACTTGATGTTTCCCCACCCTAAGGCAGGTTTTGAAACATGCGCACCTACTGTCCCGCCTAGGGCTCCAGAGGGAGTTACTCCGATTTTCCAGCCTTTTTTTTCGAGAGCGTCATCAAGTTTTGCGAAACGAATTCCGCCCTCAACCGTGACCGTTCCAGAATCTTCATTTATTTCAAGTATCTTATCCATCCTCGTAGTTTCAAGGATGATTGAATGTCTGCGAGTTGGTAGGCAACCTCCTTCCTGAGCTGTTGCGCCTCCCCGTGGAACAACTGAAACCTTAAACCGGTTGGCCAGTTTCAATATTTTGGATATTTCTTCTGCGCTGCCAGGTCTTACGATAAAATCTGGCAATTGGAGAATCTCAGAAGGTTGTTCTCCGCCGAAATCGCTGATATACGCCATTATAATGAACTTCTCGTTCGTAACATATTCGAGACCCACGATTTCTGCAAGGGCCTTGCACAAGTCTTGCGCACTTAGCTTCGCCGGAGTCATTTCTTCTACTCCTTTACTTGTAAGCTCAAGAAACCAACATAAAACCTTTTTTTGCAATTAACCGAAGAAGCCTATAGTTTCGGCGAGCATGAAAAAGCAGTCGGAGTCCTCCTTGACCAAATTAAAGCTGACCAATTAACTGAAGGCACAAAGAAAAGTGAAAAGGATAAACAGCAGTTTCTCACATCATCTCTGACAGTATGGAATAGAACTAAACCGTCTATTCTAACCCAGCCTGTTTGAATCGTGTGATGCCAAATTCTTCTGCCTTATCGACCGTTTCTTGCTCGTTAATCGTCAGCATTTTTCGGTTCTCCATAACCATTTTACCGTCTACGATCACAGTGTTGACATCGCTTCCCCAAGCGCAGTAGACCAAGTTGTTTACTATGTCGTGTAAAGGTCTCAAATGAACTCCGGTGAGATCTACAAGGATTATGTCAGCCTTTTTTCCAGGCTCGAGCGATCCCACTTGATTTCCTAGACCGAGTGCTCTTGCGCCGTTGATGGTTGCCATCTCAAGAACATCATAGGCTGAGAGAACACTGGCGTCAAGGTTAGCAACCTTGTGCAATAATGCGGCTGTCCTCATTGCTTCGAACATGTCCATGTTGTCGTTGGAGGCGCATCCGTCTGAAGCCAGGGCTACGGTAATGCCTTCTTTAAGCATCTTGACTATGGGAGCGAGGCCAGAAGCCAGCTTCATGTTGCTTTCAGGATTGTGGGAAACTTTGGTTTGGGTTTCCTTCAAAATTTTGATTTCTCGGTCGGATAGCCATATGCAGTGTGCGGCCAAAACGTCTGGACCCAACAATCCAATTTCTCGCAACCATTCAACCTGCGACTTGCCATATTTTTCAAGCATACAATCTCTTTCGAGTCTGGTCTCTCCTAAGTGGCAGTGAATCGCAATTTTTGTCTTGTTTGCTAATTCACGAACTTCCCTGATGAGGGATTCGCTGCAGGTAGTTGGAGAACACACTCCATACCTGAACTTGATTCTGCCATTCTCCCCGTTATGCCATTTGGAAATGATTTCGTTGGCCAGCTTCATCGTTTGGTCGTGCGTCAGTCTTGCTTCCGGAATCAACGCGCCCAGAAGGTCTTGATCGGCGAAGTACAACGCATGGTCAGCCCTTATCCCCGTTTCCTTGTAGGCGTTTAGAGCGTTAGGATGAGTGGCCCACTCCATATTCGCTAAGCAAGTGGTGCCTGACTTGATTGCTTCGATGCAACCGAGCATCGTTGCATGATATTGGAGACCGAATTTGCCTGCTAAATAATCCTTTACGACGACAATGATTCTTGGAATTGAAACGCGCTCAGCCCATTCCAGTAAAGGAACATCGTCACGGAATCCCTTGATGAAATTTTGGAGTAAGTGAGTGTGAGTGTTGATCAGCCCGGGAAGCACTGCCTTGTGACTGGCATCGATTATCCTATCGGCAGAATACTTTTTGGTGAGGTCTGCGGTTGGGCCTACATCAACAATTTTGCCGTTCTGAATTGCCACGGCACCATTTTTTATTATGCTTCTTTCTTTGTTTACGGGCACGACTGTTCCATTTTTGATTAGAATGTCAACCATATCGAACTCATCTTAGGTTAACGATTTTCAGCTTTCAAGCGGAGGTGTCCATTCGTTCAAAGTCGACTCCGAGATCTTCCAGCTCTTTCTTGACTCTGCTGTAGATCTCGAGCCACTCTGAGCTTGGTTTAATTTTTGGTATGTCGTAGCATTCGGTGAATAACTTCCCTTTAGGCGGGTTCATTAGTTTGTCCTCATACTTCTTAACCAGCTCTAACACTACTTCGTTTGCGACTTGCCTCTTTAGACCACTCTTTGGAACGACCTTGCATAATTCGCCGTGAAATCTACCCTCTAAGCCCGAGCAAGCGTTGGCGATTTTGCCTCCGCCCGTTCTAGTCCCTGCAGATAATGAAGTCCCAACTGTGACATCGCCGATTATCGATGCTGCGGTCTCGTACAACAGCATTTCAGTGCAACATCCAGCCACCGGGCTCGCCGCTCCTCCGTTCAAAACGTGGGTATTGCGTGACATAGCCATGTGTGCGAGATTCTGCGCCCACATCGCCTCCCTGATGCTGTTTCCAAATGTCCTTGCATCTGTCACTGTGCCCATGGGTAACTTTGCGCCGTGAACTGCACATGCAAGAATCAACACAGCAACCAAAGTTACAGCACAGGCTTCAGGTCCTCCTACGTAACCTCCGAACAGAGGATTGCCGTAGCCCAGAATGTTACCTCCCATCGCGATTGCATTAACGACTTTGTTAAGTTGGTTCCAGTTGGTCTTCAGTTCGGCGAGGAAACCGACGAGTTGAATATCTGTTGGATAAAAACCAAATTCGGGGTTTGCGCCTGTAAGCTGCCCTATGCTTGTGGGGCTGGTTTCAATTCCCACAACTGGCATGCCTTTCCTCCCAGCCATCACACAAGCTTCTCTCAGCATCACGATGTCAAGTATTCCTGCCAAGCCTTCAGTGGGCGAAGCGGCTCGAATTCTTCTTCCATAAACCTTGTCCAAAGTCGGACCGTCAAAAACGTCAATGCTGCGTTCTTTCACGTAGCTGTAGCACACGGGGACAAAAAGTTCTTGCGAGAGAATATCGCCAATAGGTCCTCCTTCAGCAACCGTTGGGCGCGTGTCCTCTGGTCTTCTGTGTTTTATTGAAACCTCATCCGTATCGCGGCCGACGGTTATCTCTGACGGGGCATCCCTTAAGACTTCCTTCAGTTCCGACTCGGTGAACATGATTCGCCTTTCAGTCGAAATGCAGAGAACCCCTGCCTCAACTGCAACTTCGAGACCGGCCTTGAAAACTTCGTCCGCCAGATTATCATCTGATGGAACGAGTTGATCACGATTGAATGTGCGAAGCAAACCGTGCTCCGCAACTTTTTGTCTAACTATGCCTGGAAGGACTTTCATATTCCAGTCCTTCTCTGCGCATAATGGTCCAGATTCGGCTCGATCCAGCACTTCCAAGAAATCAGCGTAGGAAAACATTTCCATCACGTGGATAGGTATAAATAACGTTGCATATAAAACGTATTCTATCGCACGAACGGTGATGCACGACGAACTCGTCTACGGAAGAAGAAATTCTTAGCAAATTAAAAGAAGCGGTAATTATTGGGGATTCTGAAACAACGGAGAAGACGACGAATGAAGCTCTATCTCGCGGCATAGATCCTTTACTCATTTTCAATGAGCTGACAAGCAGTATGAAAATAGTCGGTGATAAGTTTGAGAAGCTGGAGATTTTTCTCTCAGACATGATGTGCGCCGCGGAGGCCTTCAAAGCTGCCGTCAAGATCCTTGAACCTAAATTATCGAGTAAAGAGATTTCCAAGGTAATGGCAGGAAAAGTTCTCATCGGAACTGTGGAGGGAGACGTGCATGATATTGGGAAAAACCTTGTATCAATAATGCTTCAATCAGAAGGATTCGAAGTGTGCGACATAGGCACCGATGTTCCTCCAAACGAATTCGTAAAGAAGGCCGAAGAACTAAACGTTGATATCATAGCATTGTCCTCACTAATGACCTCGACGATGATTTATCAGCGTGACACCATCCAACTGCTCGAGGACAAGGGAGTTAGAAAAAAGTACAAGGTTATGGTCGGGGGTGGCGCAGTGACCAAAGAATGGAAAGATGAGATATGCGCCGATGGCTTTGGAAAGGACGCTGCAGAAGCGGTCAAAGTTGCCAAAGAAATCATAAGATCAAAAAAGTAAACCTCGCAAAAGCAGCTGTTGAAGGTTATTTTGATCGATGAGGATTCGTGTCAAATACATAGAGTTGGGGTTGAATGGACAGCGAATTGTTTAACGCAATTGTGGAATTAAGAGAGAACGATGTTTTGAGATTAGTTAAAGAAGCAATAGAATCTGGAGAGGATCCACTCGCAATCGTGGAACGATGTAGAGAAGCCGTGTCCGTCGTCGGTGATCGTTTTGCCAAAAACGAGTATTTCCTTTCTGAATTGTTCATGGCTGCTGAGATTTTTAAAGAAGCCATGGCCATTTTGGAGCCCGAATTACGTAAACACGCAAGCTCTGACAAGAAAATAGGAACCGTGGTTATCGGGACGGTTAGTGGAGACGTTCATGACGTTGGAAAAAACATCGTGATAAGCATGCTCAGAGCCAATGGCTTTGAAGTCTATGATCTGGGAGTCGATGTTCCTGCTGAAGAATTCGTCAAGAGAGTAAAGGAAGTGAAGCCGGACATCTTGGCCATGAGCGGGCTTGTTACAATTTCCTGGGATTCCATGAAGCAAACCGTGGAAGCGATAAAAAAGGCTGGCATCAGAGATAAAATAAAAATCCTAGTCGGTGGCGGCACGCTCAACGAAGAGATCGCCCAGTACGTGGGTGCCGATGCCTTTGCAACCTTAAATGATGGTGTGAAACTCTGTAAAAAATGGGTGGGAGCATGAGAAAAGAAGCGGAAGAGACGTACAAAGAGAGGCAAGAAAGAATAGAGGCCACTATTAACCTCAAGATTCCAGACAGAGTCCCCGTGTACTTCAATGAGGATGGCTATGCCTGGGTCAACGCGGGGATCAGTATAATGGACTACATGAATGACAACGATAAAATGATGATTGCCCTAGAAAAGTTTCACAAAGACTTTCCCGTAGATGCCCAAACTTACCCTCCCGCGCCCATGGATCCGCTGACTTTGGTCGTTGGCCAGCCCACATTGATAAGACTCCCTGGAAAGGAGCTCCCTCCGAACGCGACGCACCAAGCCGTCGAAACGGAAATCATGAAAGAAGAGGATTATGGATACGCAATTGAAAATGGATACATGCAGTTACTCATCAAGCTGCTGCCGAAACTTCGTCCAGGCGTCCCCGAAGTGCAACAGAGGTTCCAAGACATGATGGCAGCACGTTCTTCATTAACTCTGACGAACATGAAAATACTCAAAGAGGATGGAATACCCTGCCTGTATGGAAGTGGTATCGAGAGCCCTTTCACCCTCCTGTCTTTGATGAGATCATACGAAAAGTTTTGCCTCGACGTGTTCAGACACCCAGAAATAGTGTCCCGCACCCTTGACAAGTTTACCGAAGAGATAATAGAAATGTCCGTGGACGGATGCCGGTTCATGGGCATTCCCAGGGCTATAATCTGCATGCACAGAGAATGCAGCTCTTTCTTCTCCTTGAAACAGTTTGAGCAATTTGGCCTTCCTGAAATGAAAAAGATAGTCCAGGCTTTCAGCAGAGAAGGCATAACCACGGTGTTTCACTGTGATGGAAATTGGACACCTAATTTGCCATACCTCAAAGAGCTTCCGAAAGGGAAATGCTTTCTAGAGCTGGATAATTTTACGGACATTTTCAAGGCAAAGGAGATATTGGGAGACCGAATGTGCTTTGCAGGGAACCTTATGGAACTTACTCTGTCTAGGGACACGCCCTCGAAAATTGAAGAAAACTGCAAAAATCTCATCGACGTCGTCGGCAGAGACGGCGGGCTCATTCTCAGAGGCGAACCCTCTCCCGAAGCAAAACCCGGAAACCTAATGGCAATGATTAACACGGCAAAGGAATACGGAGTATACAAGACCTAAAGAATAAACACTCATTTTCTATTCGCACGCGATGGTAAGAACAGATGCTCGATCCGCACAAAAAACTTATGAGCATATACAATATTCTCTGGTGATTAGGATCTTTGAATTTCCAGAGTTTGTTTTCGAAGTGACAAAAAAGAGAAGGAATGAAAAGGAGACTAGCTGGCAATGGCACGCGGAGAAATAGAGATAGTTTTTCAGCCAAACGGAAGGAGAGCGGTATTTCAACGGGGAATTACTATTTTGGAAGCGGCCAGGAGGTCAGGCGTAGATATTTCCTCACTTTGCGCTGGAAAAGGAACCTGCGGAAAGTGCAAAGTCAAGGTTGAGAAGGGAAAAAAGGGGACAAATCCGCTTACTGAGAAAGAAATGAAACACTTATCAAAAGATGAGAAGAAAGCAGGCTTCAGGCTGTCATGTCAAACTCGGCTGTCAATTCCGTCGACAATTTACATCCCGGAGAGAAGCAGGGTGGGAAAGCAGAGGCTTCAAACAGAAGGACTTGAGGTACCAGTCGCACTTAATCCGCTTGTAAAAAAAATCCATCTTAAGCTGTCTAGGCCAACCCTTCGTGACGCGAGATCGGATGAAGACAGACTCTTAGATGCTTTAAGAGAGGAAAGCGATCTCACCGACTTAGAAATTGATTACGATATGACAAAGACCTTACCAATTGAGCTTAGAAAGAAGGACTGGGATGTCACGGCTGTCCTGTGGAAAAATAAAGTCATGGCTGTCGAGCCAGGAGATACATCCAGCCGCTGCTTCGGATTTGCCGCTGACATTGGTAGCACGAAACTGGCTGGTTTTCTCGTAGACCTTACATCGGGCACGGTTGTTTCAACGGCTGCAAGAATGAATCCGCAAATTCCATTCGGGGAAGATATCCTTTCTAGGATAACTTTCATCGTGGAGAACGGCCAAAAAGCTCCGGACGAGCTACAAAAAGCCGTTGTCTCGGGTATTAACGAGATGATTGATGAGTGCTGCGAAAAGACTAGGATAAGACCGAAGGAAATATACGAGCTGAACTTTGTTGGAAACACCGCAATGCAGATGCTTTTCCTCAAGCTGTGGCCTCAATACACTGCACTTGCCCCTTACCCTCCAGTGATACGACGAGGTGTGGATGTCGAAATTGCAAAGATAGGAATCAGAGCCCATCCAAACGCAAATGCCCATTTCGTTCCAATCATAGGCGGTTTCGTCGGAGCAGACAGCGTCGCCGACATGATGGCCGTGGGCATGCTCGAATCCGAAAAAATCGTGATGGACATCGACATCGGAACGAACACCGAAATAGCAGTTGGAAACAGAGATCTGGTGATGGCCGTGTCATGCGCTTCTGGTCCGGCGTTTGAAGGCATGGAAATCAAACATGGCGTGAGAGCCGCAACAGGGGCAATAGAGGAAATCAGCATAGACCCTGAATCTTTTGACGTCAACTACCGAACGATAGATGACGCAGCTCCGTTGGGAATCTGCGGGTCGGGAATCATAGATTCCCTTGGAGAGATGCTTAAAGCGGGTATCATAGACATGAGCGGCAAAATAATTCAGGAACTGGCTGAAAAGACGGATAGGTTGAGAAAAACATCCGAGGGATTTTATGAATTTATCCTGGTCAAGAAGAATGAAGCAGCCGCCAACACTGACATTACAATAACACAAGCTGACATAAGAGAGCTACAAAAGGCGAAAGCTGCAATGCGCGCCGGTTCCGAAATTCTTTTGAAAAAAATGAACCTTACAAAGGACGATATTGCGACGCTCTACGTTGCAGGCGCATTCGGAAACTACATAGACCCAGAAAGCGCCAGAACAATAGGCATCTATCCGGAAGTGCCGATTGAGAGAATCAAGTTCGTCGGAAACACTGCAGGCACTGGCTCCAGAATGTGCTTGGTTTCGAAGAATATGAGGCAGTACGCTGAGGAAATAGCGACTAAAGTGCACTATTACGAGCTGGCGTCAGATTCAGATTTCTTAGACGAATTTGTGAAAGCAACTTTTATTCCGCATCGAGACTTGAGCAGACAACCAATCATAGCCGAAATGCTGAGAAAACTTGGACGCATAAAGTCAAAAATGACTCCAGCATAGACAACGCGCTTGCATGCAAAGATTCCCTGACTTCAGAACTGTGGAAAGTACGATCAAACTGTTCGCAGCGTATCGATGTCAACTTTTTATGTGGTCTAGAGCCTTGTCTACAGCTTTGTCCTTGTGTACGATGTCAACTAGTGCCTTAACCATGCCCAGCGGGTTGCATGACTGCCAAACATTTCTTCCGAAAGCGACGCCGTTCGCTCCAGCATCGACGGCTCCTCTTGCCACTTCCAAGGCGTCCTTCTCCGTCTTCATCCGCGATCCCCCAGCAACCACGACAGGAGTCAGGCAGCCCGATACAACTTCCTTAAATGATTCTACAGAGCCAGTGTAGAAAGTTTTTATCAAATCGGCTCCTATTGCTGACCCGACCCTTGCGGACAGTTTCACGAATTCAGCCAGCCGTTCCTTTCCAGAGAATTCGCCCGTTGGAAACGTTTCTGCTATCAATGGCATACCGCATTCTTGGCATTGCGACGCAACATAGCCGAGCGTTCTTAGACTCATCGTTTCGTACTCGGTTCCAATGTAAGCCATCATCACGACGGCATCTGCACCGAGGTGAATAGCACCTTCAACAGTGTAGGTGAGGGCAGAACACGGCGTAGGATTGGGATGTAAGGAAGTATGTCCGCCGTCTATTCTCAAAATAACCCCTAGCTTTCCAGCAATACTCTTATAATGTTTCAACAAGGTTCCTGGCGTGACGATAACCGCGTCTGCTCCTCCCTTCGCAGCCACTTCTAAAACCTTCAGTGGATCTGCCAATCCGGCCATCGGGCCGGCGTAACTGTCATGATCCAATGCTATAATCACTGCCCTGTTTTCCGAAGGCTCTAAAATTCGACCCAGTCGTAATATCTTTCCTGAGGTCAAAATCTTTCCCCCTATTTCAGGTCTGTCTCCTTAATTTTGGGCGAACCTTGTCTTTGAATTCACGGATGAGGTGCGGCGCTGTCCATGCTGGACCTCCCATAGTTATTAGCCTTACGCCCATGTCTACGTAGCGGTTGATTCTCTCGATGGCTGCTTCTGGGGTGAACGGCCAGCTTTTGACATAGTTTATTGCTTTCTCCCAAGTCCATCCGTTCATGACGAAGTAGCTTGCTTCATACCGTATTTCTTTTTCATTGGGGTTGTAGAGCTGGGATATTGCGATTGACGGTGTTATCTCTGAAAAGTCGCGCCCGATGTTTTTGCATTCATCTCTTATAATGTCGAGTCGACGTTTGATTACCTCGTCTTCTTCGTTGTAAGCGAAGTGTATGATGTCAGCGTATTTGACGGCCATCCTAATTGTTTTCTTTTCTCCTTTTGCACCGATTATCAGCGGTATTGTTCCATGAACTGGTCTTGGACTATTTCGTATGTTCTCAAACTTGTAGTATTTCCCTTCAAAAGAAAACTCTTCATTGTTAACCATTCCCCTGATTATCTCCATCGCCTCACCGAACCTTTCGACGCGTTCCTTCACGGTTGGGAAATAACCTATGAAATGCTTGAAGTCTAACTCATGCCATCCGGCGCCAAACCCGAGGACCAGCCGGCCGCCACTGATTATATCTACAGTTGTTGCAATCTTGGCCAACACCATTGGAGTGCTTCTGTACATGATGCATGAAACCAGTGGTCCCATCTTGATCTTTTCGGTACAAGTCGCAATAGCTGCAAGCAATGTCCACGCCTCAAGAGCATGGCTCTCGGTGCCAAAAGGAACTTTTGCCAAAGGATCAGGCATGTTATAGAAGTGATCTGTTAAAGTGAACATGTCGAACCCTGCAGCCTCAGCCTGTCGCGCAATAGTCTTAACTTCTTCCCAAGTCTTGACTTCGGGATTGTAATGGAAGTCGTACTCGACTTTTTGTTTTGGCAAATCAGATCACCTGCCAGTGCAAATCATATCGAAGCCTATTAATATTTACCTCAAAACGTCAAACAAAGAAGCGAGCTTCGCAACATTTGACCAACCGTTTAGGTTGAGTTAATAAGATCTTTTCAAGATGATTTTCAAGCGAAAGTTCCTATCAATCAAGATTGTTTTCAGATTGACGGTTTGTCCCTGGACAGGCCATCTGGAATGGTTCGTTAAGAAAAATCTTGCTGTCTGTTATCGTTCAAGGACAAGTGTTTAGAATTTTATTTGTTGCTTGAAGATTAAACTGCATAGCTTTGGATTGAGTATCCAGAATATCTAGAGGATAAGTTCTTTCGTCTTTGCGTCGAAAACGTGTATTGCTTCCTCTTTGAAGTTGATCCAACATTTCTCTTCGATATCTAGTCGAGTGTGTGGTGGGGCGATGAGTTTAATCAATGAGCTTCCAGCCCTTACCGTCACTAGCACCGCGTAGCCTAGTGGTTCTGTCATATACACTGTGACCGGTTCGCATTCCGTTGAGTTACTATCGTCTATTAAGATGTCGTCGGGTCTGACGCCCAAAATGAAGTTTTCTTCGGGTGCCTTGGCTCTTAATGCTTCGATTATCCTTGCTGGAGCCTTGCATTTGAAGGGTTCGCTCAGCAAGAGACCGTTGTTGGAGTCAAAACGGCAGTCTATAAAGTTCATTGAAGGCGAACCGATGAAGCCGGCGACGAAGACATTTCTGGGTTTGCGGTACATTTCCTCGGGGTCTCCGCTCTGCAAGATGTGCCCCTCGTTCATCACGACCAGAGTATCGGACATGGTCATGGCTTCAGCTTGATCGTGAGTGACGTATATCGTCGTGATCCCCAGCTCCTTCTGCAAGCGTTTCAGCTCCGTCCTCATGTACACGCGCAATTTGGCATCGAGATTCGAGAGAGGCTCATCCATCAGAAACACGTCCGGCTCTCGGATAATAGCCCTTCCTACGGCGACTCTCTGCATTTGACCCCCAGACAATTCTCGTGGCTTCCGAGCCAAGAAACTGGATATGTCCAAGAGCTTCGCGACTTCTTCCACCTTGTTTTTAATTTCTTCCTTAGACGTCTTCTTTGCCTTAAGCGGAAACGCTAGGTTGTCGAACACGCTCATGTTCGGGTATAGGGCATAGCTCTGAAAAACCATAGATATTCCGCGGCGCCAAGGAGGGATATCGTTGACCAGTTTGTCTCCAAAGTAGATCTCGCCTTTCAAAGGCACCTCAAGGCCGGAAATGAGTCGGAGCAGAGTTGTCTTTCCACAGCCTGAGGGGCCAACGAGTACGGTCAGCTCCTTATCTTTGAAGGTGAATGTAACATCATCTACGGCTGCAACGCCTCCGAATTTTTTTGTCAGATTCGCTGTGCGGACTTCAACCATTTCAAGCATCCCTTAACCATTTTTAGTACTTAACCGAACCTGCTGAAAGACCCCTGATTACCCATTTCTGAAATACTAGGACGATAACTATCACTGGAATCAGGGACAGCATGATCGCAGCCGATACCCGTGTCCATTGTAGACCAACACTCTGGGAAAATCGTAGGACGCCGATTGGCACTGTTGCTACGTTCATGTATCCTTCGGTGACGATAGACGCAAGCATGAACTCTCCGTAAGAGCCTAGGAATGCGAAGATTCCAGCTGAGAACAAACCCGGAGTCGAGATGGGTAGGATGACTCGCCAGAAAATTTGGAGTGGAGTGTAGCCGTCCATTTTAGCCGCATCCTCCAGTTCGAATGGTAGCGCACAGAAGTAAGTGGTGAGCAAAAAAACGCATAGAGGCTGACTGTAGAACACGTTTGGAATGATCATCGCTGGAAGTGTGGCTAAGAGTCCCATTGCTCTGATGAGCACGTAGGTCGGGCCAAGGGTCACAATTGCGGGAACCATGCCCCCTATCATGAGAAGAAACAGAGACTGCACCTTGTATTTGAACCGGAGACGAGCGATAGCGTAGGCAGATAGTGGGGCAATCGTCAAGGCCAGAGCCATAACTGATGAGGAAACGATTATGCTGTTGAGAAGAGGTTGCAGGAAATCGAAGTTGCCTCCTATTACAGTAAAGTAGTTGTTCAACGTGGGGTGTGGAGGGTAATACTGCATAGGCAGAGTGTATTCGGTCCCGAAGGGTTTGAGTGACACGACCACAAGCCAGTAGATGGGCGTAAGGGTAAAGATCCCTATCAAAACTACTATGGCGACAGATAGTGCGACATATTGCAGATGCCGAACCCTATGACTTGTCACTTGATCTCACCCTTAAACCTCAAATGTTTGCTGAGCCTTGTGACGTACAAGAGGCTAATAACGAATACAGCTAGAAAAACAACGATTGCGTATGCAGATCCCAAGCCGAAATCCACGTATGTGAAATAATACGTGTAAGATAATAGGCTGAGCGTAGTTGTTACGGTGCCAGGCCCCCCTCCTGTCATCGCGAAAATTAGGTCAAAAAGGCGAATCGCGTCCATCATCCTGAAGAGAAGAGCTACCATTATCATTGGAGAAATCATCGGAAGCGTTATCTTCCAGAACCTGTACCATGCTCGAGCTCCATCCACCTTCGCCGCATCCAAGACGTCTTTTTCAATAGTTGCAAGTCCTGCCAAGAGGAGAATAGCCATGATTGAGGACATCTTCCATGCATCAGCAACCATAACCGTAAGCTGGGCAAAGGCTGGAACTTCAAGGAAAAGGGGAGGACTTTTAACTAATCCTAATGTTACCAATCCCTGACTGATTAACCCAACATTATAGTTTAACAATAATTTCCAAATCAATCCCTCCATAATCGGCGGTATAGCCCAAGGCAGCACGATAAAGACCAACACTATACCGCGCATTTTAGAGGGTACCCAGAACGTAGCTAACGCCATTCCCAACCCTATCCAGAACTCGAGAGTTATGGATACGCCCATAAAGTATAACGTGAAAACCACAGCATCCCAGAACTGAGGACTGCTCAAGACAGCCGCGTAGTTTCCCAAACCCACAAATGGCGCTGTTATCCAATCTTGAGTATGATTCAGCTTGTACAGGCTGAAGATCACGGTTTGCGCGACAGGATAATAATAAAAAATTGCTACGCCAACAAGTGAGGGAAGGATTAACAAAAGGGCGATTTTCGTCTCATCTTCTATTTTCACTTTGATGCACTTTTTGGCGCGCGTTCTTTCAGATCATAGAAAAAAAGGTTTCTAGGTGCTCTGCGCGTTTATCGCGTCGATCCTTGTGGCTGCGTCGTTCAAAGCTGCAGTAGGAGTCATTATGCCGGTGAGTGCTGCTGAAAGATCCTGTTGCAAGACGTCGGATACAGCGGTGTAACTTGTGCTTACAATCGAGTTTTGTCCTGTTGGCATGACAGAATAGAGTGCCGGTAATGTTGGATAGTATGACAGAACTTCCGAGTCGTTGAACAGCGCTTCTACTCCTTGAAGTGGTCCTTGAGAGAGCAGGATTTCTTTCTGCATGTTATAGGTTGATAGGACCTGCAATACGTCCCAAGCCTGCTGCGGATGCTTGGAGAACGCGTTGATGGCCATACTCCACCCTTCAAAAGCTCCAGCGTGGAACCCGTCAGGTTCGGCCGGATTGGGCTCAAAGCCCCATTCGTTATATACAGGTGAACTGGAGCTGGACAAAGTGGAGAATAGATCGTTTCGTCCCAATTCGAAGATTGCCTTTCCTTGTTCAAAGTCAACCTCGGCCTCCTCTTCCTTCCATGTTGTAACTGCAGGAGGTGAGATTCCTTGTGTTATGAGATTATGCATGTAGGTGAGCGCTGCAATTCCACCTGCATCGTTCACAGTGCAGGCTCCTGTCGTACTGTTGTACCATTGTCCTCCAAATCCGTCGAAGTATGCGGTCCAACAATTGACTAGACTCTGGTCCTGCATGCCTGGCCACGTGTATCCTACAAGCCCTGGGTTCGCTGCCATGAGTGTTTGATTTGCAAAGATTGTGTTGACGTCAGACACCAATTGGTCGTACGTTTGAGGTGGTTGTAGGCCGCAGTCGTTAAGCAAATCAGATCTGTAGTATAATCCGCCTATGCCCGCCCACCACGGTATACCGTACAGTTGTTGACCGGCCTCAAGCGGATAAGATGCTGCTGCCATCACTTGAGGGAACCAGCCATTTTCAAACTGTGCGATGGTTTCATTCAAAGAATTTTGTATATAGCCAGATAGCGGAAGAATCCACTTGTTCGTAACGAATTCAGGCAACCAGTAATTTATGACTCCCAGTATATCCGGTGTGCTGGCACCAGCGGTGAAATAAGTGACATACTGATCGTGCCATGTGTCCAGTATTGAGGGCGCTTCAAGAAATACAAGGTTGATATTCGGAAACGATTGATTAACGTAGCTTACTAGGGAATCCCATGTAGTTGGAATGCCGGTTGTGAAACTATCTTGGAAGTATTGGTTGTAGGAAAAAGTAATCGTTATTTTCCCTGAGCTTGAGCTCGGCCTAGTGTAAACATATGCCAGGCCTATTGCTATTGCAGCAACTATTATTATTACAGCGATTATAACTGCGTACAGTGTTTTTAGTCCTTTCTTAGAAGAAAAAAATGTCATTTTTGTTTTTCTCCTCTCTGCTTTTGTTTTCTTTTTTCAGACTATACACTTAGTCTGAAAATTATCATACGTAGGTTCGCTTATAAGTTTTTTCCTTCGTATTGCGCGGCCGCCTATTTTGCAAATGAACCACAAAATATTTATGCGGATTAGTAGGCTATTATGTTCATAACTCGCGCTGAATCATAACGTGAGAGAAATTTGATTGTTCATTGGAGGAAGACGAAAATGAAGAAAATATATGTTATGATTGTTGTGGGCATTATGTGCTTGTCAATGTTTGGGGTTCTTACGTTGAACGTTGGGGCCCAGTCTGGCGTTGATTGGTGGACTGAGTTTCATCATGATTCTGCACGCAGCGGGTCTTCAACTTCAACTGCGCCTGTTACGAACAACACGGCTTGGAGCTACACGACTTATGACTCTGTTTATTCTTCTCCTGCTGTTTACAATGGTCTAGTGTACGTTGGCTCAGATGACGGCGATCTTTATGTTTTGAATTCGACGGGCGGGGTCGCGTGGAGCTTTTATCCAGGTATCAATGTGGAGTCTTCTCCGGCGGTTGACAACGGCATGGTTTTCGTAGGCTGCTACAACTACGTGGTTTATGCTATGAACGCTGCAAACGGCAATCCTGTGTGGAACTTTACAACAGGTGGTCCGGTGCAGTCTTCTCCGGCTATTGACAGCGGCATGGTTTTTGTGACATCCGGCGATGGCAATCTCTATGCTTTGAACGAGAGCACGGGCGCGATGATATGGAGTTTCAAGACTGGCGGTGGTGAATCCTCTCCTGCTGTTTCTGGCGGCGTTGTGTACGTGGGTTCAGAGAATGACAACGTTTATGCTGTGAGCGAGACCACTGGTACCGAGATATGGAACTTTACGACGGGTTCTTATGTGGAGTCGTCGCCCGCAGTTGCCAACGGCATGGTTTTCATAGGCTCGGATGATGGCAATGTTTACGGTTTGAATGCTTCGACAGGCGCCCTCGTGTGGCAGTACATGACAGCCCGTAGCGTGTACTCTTCTCCCGCCGTCACTAATGGCATTGTGTACGTTGGCTCAGAGGATGACAACGTCTATGCCCTGAATGCTGCGACGGGCGCGAAAGTGTGGAGCTATCCAACAGGCGCCGCGGTGTACTCTTCTCCTGCCGTTGCTGGAGGCGTAGTATTCGTAGGATCAATGGACAACAAAGTTTACGGATTGAACGCTTCAACGGGCGCGGTCGTAATGAGCTACGAGACTAGCTCATCTGTGGAGTCTTCTCCGGCTGTTGTCAACGGCCTCGTGTACGTCGGCTCGGACGATGATAACGTGTACGCCTTCGGGGCTGCCTCTACAACCACTTCAAAGAGCAGTTCAGTCCCAAACATTGTGATATATGCTGTGATCGCCGTTGTAATCATCATCATAATTGCGGTCATCGCATTCTTGTACATGCGCTCGCGCCCCAATCGCAAAAAAACTTCGAAGTGAAACAAAAAATCAAAGCATATTTCTCTGTCCTCTCTATTGGAAGTTAAAAACTTCGATCATCGGGGTTTTGATTACCCTTATTCAGAAAGAACGAAAATCGATCGTTAGGTTCCAAATGTTTTTCGCAGACTTTTGTTTTCTTGATATTCTTAGCGCGGACTCTCTCTCTTCGTGCTTTGCGATGCCGAGTTCTAACATAAAGCAGGACAATAGCCAGGACTACAACCACAGATATTGCGATCACAAAGAACTGCATGTTCTGGTTAGAGGTGAATGCAGCTTGCATGCTTACATCTGTACCTTTCACGGTCAACGTTCCCATTGGCAGAGAAGAGACGTATCCGGTAGCGCCCGTATTATAGGCGTATGTCCCGTTGGGCAGAGAGAAGAAGTATATCGTGTTTGAAGTTGACGACTGATTGACACTGTTGAACTCGACCCACCACTCTCTGCCAGGAGGTAGACCCGATTCAGTGAAGGTAATCTCGTATGGTGACGCCTGTCCAAAAGCGTATATCGTGTGGTCGTCCGATCCGATGAAAACAACACCGTCAGAAACGGCGGGGGACGAAGATGAATCGATCGACGTGTTTCCTCCCGTCAGGTAGCTCCACACAAGCGTTCCAGTAGTGGCGTTCAGAGCATAGAATTCGTTGTCGAACGACGTGATGAACACGATGTTGCTGGCAATTGCCGGAGAATCATACACGCTGCTGCTCGTCGCAAAGCTCCATATCTCTACACCGGTGTTAGCGTTCAGGGCATAAACGTTGTCGTCGGATGATCCAACGTAAACCACGTTGCCGACAACAGCTGGAGATGAATACACTGGACCGCCAGTTTGGTATTGCCATAAAAGTGACCCTGTGTAGGCGTTGAGCGCATAAACATAGGTGTCAAATGAACCCACGTAGACTATGCCGTTGACGACGGCGGGAGAGGAATGTACTGGACCGCCAGTTAGGTAGCTCCAAATGACTGAGCCGGTTGAAGCGCTCAGGGCATAGGTCTTGTTGTCAAATGACCCGAAATAGACGATGCCGTCAACCACAGCCGGAGAAGAAGTCACAGAGCTGCCTGTTGTATAGCTCCAAATTAACTGGCCCGTCGATGCGTCCAGAGCATAAATGTTATCATCAGTTGAGCCCACATAGACCACACCTTCTACGACGGCAGGGGAAGAAAAGCCGGAATTGTTCGTCGTGTAATTCCAGACAACCTCACCGGTCGAAGCGTTCAAGGCATAAGTTTTGCCGTCAGATGAGGCGAGGTACACGATACCGCCGCTGACACATGGGCAGGAAAACAAAGGTGTACTGGTCGAAAATCTCCACAGCAGAGCTCCAGTTGAGGCGTTCAAGGCATAGGTGTAATTGTCGAGTGATCCAGCGAAGAGCATACCGTCGGCGACGGCTAGAGGGAACTCAACTTCTGCTCCCGTAGTGTAGGTCCACAGAGTCTGATTCGTGTCCGGAGCTGACGAGGTGGACAGTCCAGCGTGAGTTGGATCATGGTGAAACATCGGCCACGAATCTGCGGGGTCCGCACCAATCTGTGCGTTGAGGGATGTGGAAGCACCACGAGGAAATGCTGATACGAGTGGGAAAGGCACGGAAAGAACCAAGGCCAGAACAATCGTTGCCAAAGCAAAACACAATACGATTTCTTTTTTCATTCTCTCTTTTCCCTTCTCAGGCGAAATCAAACAGCACACAGATTGTCTGCTGCGGATTCGATGAATCTTGGTCCTTTTCTTCTTGTCAGAAGCCATTGCAATGTGATTTTTCGACAATGCTAATAAACAATGTGATTTCCAGCGCACGCGCTGTTCGTCGTCATAGTGACATGAAGAGGGCCTTCACTTGTTGAATGCCTCGCATTCCTCTTACCCTTCCGATTAGATCGAGAATTCGCTGGTTCTTTCCTTGAGCGATGAAGATTTCTAGGCAGTACTTGTCGTCGATGTGTCTGTGCACGTTTTCCACCACTACGTCGTCGAATTCGTGTCGGACTTCGCTCATCCTTAAGTCAACGTCTCTTCTTGCGTAGTCGGAGGTGATCATTATTGTTGCCGCCACTTCACCAGTCTCAGTCTTGGCCATGTCCGATTCGACGATGATGTTTCTGATTGCGTCTCGAAAGGCTTCTGATCGGCTGTAGTAGCCGCGTGTCTTCATGAACTCGTCGAACTTTGTTAGAAGCTCACTTGGAAGGGTGATGCTTATTACCGTCACTCAAACCGCCCTCTGTTATTAACATAAGCTCTCGTTGCTATTAGCTTATTAATATTTCGTCCAAAGACGTTAGCACTAGTTTAATATGACAAAATACGTCTTTAACCATGGTCGCCGATGAGCCGCCCGGACAGACCCGAACTGGAACAGCGTGAGCAACGCGAAACAAAGAAAGTCTGGATTCTTCTAGCCCTGGCCTTCGGTTTAACCATGCTCATTTCAGGTTCACTCGATCTTCTGCTGAAAGGAATCCCCCTTGGTTTTGTCATACCGTTGATCAACGAGCCTGCAACAGTATCGAGCGCAATCTACTACGTTTCGGTCATCGTGGGAGGAGTGTACGTCGGCGTTCTGGGCTTGAAGGAACTCGTCATAGAGAAAAAGTTTTCAGTAGAGTTTCTCATGTCTGTCGCAGCTTTGGGCGCGGCATATTTGGGTTTTCTCTTCGAAGCGGCAACCGTGCTTTTTCTCTATTCATTGGCAGAGTATTTTGAAGATTATATTCAGGATCGAGCGATGAGAACTGTCGAAGGGCTTTCGCGGTTCATGCCTGATAAGGCTTCCGTAATCGTCGACGGTTCTGAAAAAACCGTTGACGTAAAAACGGTTCGACCAGGCATGATTATGATGGTGAGGCCGGGCGAAAGAATCGCGATGGATGGCACTGTGGTTGAGGGCTCTTCCTCTGTAGATCAGTCTCTCGTCACCGGCGAATCCGTTCCGGTTCCAAAAAGAACTGGAGACTGCGTTTTTGCGGGCACGGTGAACTCGGGCGGAATCCTCAAGGTCACTGTAAGCAAGAGCGCTGAAGACACGTTGGTCTCAAGAATTGTCAGGCTTGTCATTGAATCCAAGAAGAGAAAGGCACACATTGAAAAGTTGGTGGATAGGTTCGCTCGTTTCTACGTTCCAGTCGTAATAGCCCTTGCAGCTTTCACGGCATTCGGAATCCCAAGATTGACCGGTGGAGCATTCAGCACGTGGCTGTACAGAGCGTTGATTCTACTGGTGGTCTCTTGTCCCAGCGCTTTTATTATCTCGGTTCCGGCGACCATCTTTGCTGCCGTGACTATTGCCGCCAGAAAAGGAGTCCTGGTCAAGGGTGGAATCTCCATAGAAAAACTGGCCAAAGTCCGAGCCATCGTCTTCGACAAGACAGGCACCTTGACTTTAGGCAAACCGACCGTGAACGATGTTGACTCTGTCGAAAAGTCGGATCAACGAGCGCTGAGATACGCAGCTGCCCTAGAACAATTCTCGAATCATCCGCTCGCTCAAACCATCATCAAGAAAGCTAAAGATCGCAACCTGGACTACAGTGACCTCAAGGTCGAGGAGATAGAAGAGGTTCCCGGCAAAGGCATGACGGGCTATGTTGAGGGCGTTCACGTTGCGGTGGGCAATATGGAGCTCATGAAACAGCACGATTGCAACTGCGAACCGATAAGTGAGAACTATGAGAATGAAAAACACACTGCTGTCTGCGTTTCGATGAACAAGACCGCTGTGGCCTCTTTCTGCGTTATGGATGAAGTTAGAGCGGACGCCGCTGAAGCGATGAAAGACTTGAAAAAGTCGAATATTCACACTGTGATGCTGACTGGGGACAAACGGGAAATAGCGGATGACGTTGGAAAGAGACTTGAGATGGACGAGGTGCATTCAGAACTCTTTCCTGAAGACAAGCTGAGAATTCTCAGCCAAATCAAGGCAGAATATGGAACTGTTTCGATGGTAGGTGACGGAGTCAACGATGCCCCAGCTCTCGCTGCGTCCGACGTGGGAATCGCGATGGGAGGCAGCAAAGTCGACATTGCCCTTGAATCGGCGGATATAGTGCTGGTAAATAACGAATTGTCCCAAATTCCCTACATGGTCAAGCTCAGCGATGAAACCGTAAATATCGCTAAACAGAACATAATGGCTTCGCTAGTCGTCAAGATCCTTCTCGGCGCCCTCGGGCTGCTCGGGTTTATTCCGTTATGGTTCACCGTTGCCTCAGGTGACGACGGCGTAACCCTGCTTCTGCTCCTGAACACTCTGCGTCTGGCGCATGTGAACCCGTAGCATCCGTCTTTTTGGTTTGAATTTCCAGAAGTTATATGTTCAGTTTCAATTTGCTCATGTAGTGTTCCCTAAGCTTTGCCAGTTTCGGCGCGATGACTAGACTGCAGTAGGCTTGTTCCGGGTGACGTTTGAAGTAGTCTTTATGATAGTCTTCAGCCTCATAGAACACTTTGAAGGGTTCCAATTGGGTCACTATGGGGGCGTCGAAGATTCTCTCTTCAGTGAGGTCTTTTATCACCTGTTCAGCCGTTGCCTTCTGTTGATCGTTATGATAGAATATTACTGAGCGGTATTGAGTGCCGACGTCGGGACCTTGACGGTTCAACGTCGTCGGATCATGCGTTGAAAGGAAGATTTCCAAGATTTCCTTGTAGGATATCACGTCTGGATCAAAGGTGATTTGGATGGTTTCGGCATGCCCTGTCCTTCCGGTAGAAACCTGCTCATAAGTCGGGTTTTCAAGCTTGCCGCCAGAATAGCCAGGTTCGACCTTTTCCACGCCTTTCAATTGACTGAAAACTGCCTCGGTACACCAGAAACAGCCTCCCGCCAGAGTCGCCACTTCCACTCGCCTTGTACCAACCGTTTTCGACTTTTCCTCACTCATGAACGTCACTTCCTAAAAATGCAGAATCGAGACATTTCAATCACGTTCCTTAGTGAGCACGCGGAGAGCAAACATAGCATTGATTACACCTTGATATTTGGAACACTACGACGTGTTTATAAACAAAACGTTCAAGGAAGCTGCAGAACAAGATGCTTTTGGATCGCGCGCGTCTTTCAGCCAAAGTTGAGAAGACCATAATGTTGAGCCATGCTTCGGCGCCCTTCAGTCAAAAAAGGAGACAAGTTTCACGAATCAGTGTTCGCTCTACCAGCGATTATGAGCAGACTAGCAAGATGGTGGATGAATCGGTCATACAGCTTTGGCTACTATGTTCATATGTGTCAAAGGACTCATTGGTTGAAGTGTTGCCAAGTTTCCATAGAATGCAACTGTTTCCCATCCTGCCTTTAGCAGAAGTGAAGAGAGTTCGCTGAGACTGTAAACATGGATTGTGATGTCAACTTTGTCTATGAACTGTAAATCCTCTCCACGTTTATTGTAAAAAATCCAAGAAGTGCTGATTTGCGATTTTATTGGGTCGTACTTCCTATTCTCTAACATGACAATGTGGTCCAGTTCTGTATAGGAAGTGGGAGCGAACTTGAGAGACAGATACTCAGTGTGAGTTGTTTCGGCCACGAACAGGATGGCACCTTCCCTCGAAAGCTCTCGAGCTTGCTTGAAAATGTTCAGATCTTCCTCTTCTTCACATAATCCTATAGATGTCCAAGCATTGACAACCACATCGAAGGGAACTGAATATTTTGTATTAACAACCTCTCTCAATTTTCGAACGTCTCCTTCTAGGAAAGTAACTAATCTCGAGACCTCATGTTCCCTTGCTTTTCTCTCTGCATCTTCAATGAAGGCTCTGGAAATGTCCACTCCTACAGTCTTGAAACCTTTCTCTGCCATGTAGATGGAGATTCGACCATTTCCACAGAATAAATCAAGCAAATTGCCTGACTTGATTCCATAACCGTCAAGCACCTTGGTCATGCCATTAACAAGTTCTTCAGTTTTCAACCATTTCTGGTTTAGAAGTCTCAGGAAAATATCAGAACGGTCAACAAACAGTCTGCTTACCCAATCTCTGTACATAATTCAGAGTGAAGTTATGCTGATAGATATGCCTTTATCAGAAATAGATTGTTCTTCGTTCTGCATTCTTTTTTTATATCCCTATTTTACACTTCCATAATGGTTCGGTCACACACAAATCATTTATGATACGTGGTTCTGTGCAAGAACTACGATGAAAAACTACTATGGACTTTCTGAATCTTCATCAGTTAGGGAAAAAGAAAACCTGGTAAAACCATATTCACTTCTTTTTACGTTGTGTCTCTTTCCTCAGTTTCTTAGGTTTGTTCTGAGCTTGTATCTTCACTTTCTGTTTATGAGTGACCATTCTAATCACCTATTTACTACTCTTTATTCTCCTACTCTTTATTCTATCTTCTTGCCAATATGATGATGGGTCAGGTCGCCTATTATTCCATGATTGTGAAGGAATATTAAACTGGATTGTTCATGGTATGGGTTCAGCTTGACTAGAGCCAGTTGAATTGCTTAGAAAAGGGTGGTTCTAGTAGTAGTATGTCGCATTTATCGTTGTAAGCATTGGAATACTAATATCGCTGACAGCAGGTATAGCTCCATTGTAAAAGGCGACCAACGATACGGGTGAGGATGGTAACACTGGAAAGATTGCTGTTCCATTTCCAGTGTTGAAACTCATTTGACTGCTGTAATTGAGGCTTTGAAATGTGTAACTCAGTTCAATGGTTCCTCCAATAGTTGAGACTGCACTAACAAAAAGATACCCAGCATAATTGAGAGAGTAATTCCATCCTTCCGAGTAAGGTGCACCATCGATAGTGTAGTTATTCAGCAACACAGTGGATTCGTTAAGGTTGAGAATGCTTTGCAGATCCGTATTATTGTTCTGTATCTGACCAAGCAATGTATCATTTCCAATAAGCCATGTTTGGGTCTGATTAAGAACAGTTTCATTGCCATCTAGCCATGCTTGAAGTTGCTTGTTCTGGTTTTGGAGATTGTTATAGCTGTTTGTTGCTGAAATGCCCGTTACTGTGAAATATGCTATTAAGGCTATCAAGAGGACGCAAATTATTCCGAGCGCGATAGCAATGTTCAAACTAACCATTTTCTTTGGGAACGTTGGTTCTTTTGTTGTTTCACTCATTTTTGAACCCTTAGTTTTCTTCTGTTGCCGTGCAAATATAAGATTTCATGACGATGTGACAGATGATCTTAAGCGTAAGGTAGAACGAACCTTCGATGAAAAACTTCGGGGGAGTCCATGAAATCCTCCTTTTTCCCTCTAATTAGGTATGTTTATCTTCTAGAAGATAGTTCTATATAGTGAGGGAGAGTGTTATGGACTTGACTTTCCCGTCGAAAAGGAGAAGTTCTTTGATCATTTCTGTAGCCATTCTGAAAGCTGCAAAGAAGGGCACCAGGCAAATACACTTGCTCAGTTCGGTTTCTCTAAGTTATGGACAATTCACCAGGTATATCGAGTTTCTGAAAGCCCATGGTTTTATTGAAGAAAAGGGCAACATATACCGAACCACAGATGAAGGGTTGAGGCTGATTGAGGAATTTGATTCTTCATCGCTGATACAAAGTTTTCTGGTCATCTAAGGCCCAACATTTTCGCACATCACTAGTTCCCTTTTTTCTTTGTATATAGAACAGTTAGAACTACGACGAAAAACTTCTAAAGAGCCCTGAAATCTTGGATTTTAAGGCGTCGTCGGTTAGCTTTCTTTCTCATTCTTCAGTTGGTCTGCGAGGTGTTTTAGAGAGAGAGGTTGGATGACTTCTTTGCTTTTCAAGCTTACGATGAAAGAGTCTTCGATATCCATGATATCTGCCCATTCACTTCGCATCTCTTGGAAAAACTTGGAATAGTCGGAATAGTTTCTGTGGATTGAGATTGCAATTCTGTCATGACCCATGCCACTGCCAAAAGCACCAAATATGAGCCCTGGGTGTCTTTCTGCGAAGTCTTTGGCTTTTTGGAGATTTATTTTAGGATGTTTCTGGTAATCTCGATTTCCGAACGTTACAGCGATTATATCGAAGCCAAGCTTAGCAAGATTTGGAAGGGCACTGTAATCTATGAGCCCTTGTTTCTCAAGCCTCAATCTCGTTCTTGTGACAGTTGGTTGAGAGACTCCGAGTGTCTTGGCAAGCTCTCTGTCACTCCTCCTGCTATTCCTCACAAGTTCAGAAATCAACTTCAACTCGATATCTTTCAAGAAGCATCACTAGTATGCATTATTGAGTGGAACCAGTATTAAAGATTGCATCATGGCAATTAAACTACATCAAATAAAAAGAAGCCCAGCTCATGAACCCATGGGCACTTGACTTCTTCTACTCTCGACGTATATTATCGCGTTTTTATTTAGCCTGCGCTCTCCTCAAGATACTGGAAGATATGCTCGCCGCTCATTAAACCCACATTTGACTATGTGCTATTCCGGTGTTCCATATCCCTTATCTTCTACGTAGTATGAGAAAGCAGTCTCTGTGTGCAGAATCTGTTCTTGTTTCTGAAGCTGTTGAACGACGCGGCTAATGGTCTTCATTTCAGGACTCTCTACGATTGCGATCACATCATATCGACCAAACACACACTCAGCGCTCTTGACATTTTTGATTTTTTTGAGAGTTTCGGCTAACCCGTTTGCTGTCCCACGTTTCGCTGTTATCAGAACATATGCTTTCATGCTTTGTTCACCTCAAATTGATATAGAGCCTCTGATCTGGACTCCCTTATAAAATGCGCGCTCTTTGCTACGAGCAAGTGTACCAGGAGATTTTTCTTAATGTGTGCGCATGCGCTAAAAAAGAAAAAGGGAAAAAAGATAACTTAGGCATATATGCCCTGAGCGATCATTGCGTCCGCAACCTTCAGGAAACCTGCTATATTGGCACCCATGACATAGTTGCCAGGCTGACCAAAGAGCTCGGCAGTTTCGTAGGAATTCCTGTGAATGTTGCGCATGATGCCACGCAGCTTATTGTCAACCTCTTCAAAACTCCAGAAATAGCGCTGGCTGTTCTGAACCATCTCCAAGCCACTTGTGGCGACTCCTCCAGCGTTACTTGCCTTTCCTGGAGCATAGAGTACGCCCGCCTCCTGCAAGGTTTCAACTGCCTCAAGAGTGCACGGCATATTTGCACCTTCGGTTACCGCTTTAACGCCGTTGTCTACTAACTCCTTTGCATCTTCACCAGAGAGCTCATTCTGCGTAGCACATGGATATGCTAGGTCGGCCTTGATGCCCCAAGGCGCCTTCTTCGGCTCGTAAGTAATGCCCTTGAAATTCTCAGAGTATTCGCGGATGCGTCCTCTCTTCACGTTCTTAAGGTCAAGCACGTAAGCGAGTTTTTTCTCATCAATCCCTGCCGGATCGTAGATGTAGCCATCAGAGTCACTCAAAGTTAACACCTTTGAGCCGAGCTGAATGAGCTTCTCAGCAGCGTATTGGGCGACGTTGCCGGAGCCAGAAACGATCGCAGTCTTGCCTTTGATTATATCCTTCTTTGTCTTCAACATTTCTTCGCTAAAGTAAACTGCACCATACCCAGTTGCCTCTGTCCTCACAAGGCTGCCACCATACGTTAGACCTTTGCCTGTAAGTACGCATGTTCCGTGGTTGTCAGTGATTTTGCGGTAGGCACCATACATGTAACCAATCTCTCTCGCGCCAACACCAATATCGCCTGCAGGAACGTCCACAAACTGACCAATGTGTCTATAGATCTCGGCCATGAAGCTTGTGCAGAATCTCTCCACCTCAGCATCTGTCTTTCCCTTCGGATCGAAATCAGAACCACCTTTGGCACCGCCCATAGGAAGAGTAGTCAAACTGTTCTTGAATGTTTGTTCAAATCCCAGAAACTTCAGGACTCCGAGATTCACTGTCGGATGGAATCGGAACCCGCCCTTGTAGGGACCGATCGCAGAGTTGAATTGGACACGGTAGCCGCGATTTACTTGAATATTTCCATCGTCGTCCTTCCACGGAACACGGAACTGTATTATTCTCTCCGGTTCAACGATACGCTCAAGAATTGCGTTTTCCTTATACTGTGGAAACTTCTTAATAACCGGCTCAATTGTAGCCAAGACTTCATATGCTGCCTGGTGAAACTCCTTCTGAAGAGGGTCTTTATCAACAATGGTCTGGTAAACTCTCTCTATGTACTTGTCCAATGCCCTTCACCTTTACGTTTGTAAAGACTCGGAAGGGAGAGTTGAATGACAACCTTTTAAGCATTACCTTCTTTGCGGATAGAACCCACGATAAAACTTAACGCGGCTGGATTCATTTGTGGCGGGCGGGGTGGGATTTGAACCCACGACCCCCAACTTAGGAGAACTAGTAAAGTCAATCGCATATGCAGATTGGGTTTATCAGAGATATCCCAATAGACTTACAGCTAATGGATTACTAACCTATGCTAGAAGATTCTACTTCGCTTATCATGAAGTTTCTAAGATTTCAGAGATTCCTCTATCCATTAGAGCTAATGTCATTAAAGCCTTAGTCTGCTTAAGCAAATACTTGGGAGACTATGAGATATTCAAACTTGGGCTAAAATCTCATGGTATTAAATGGGTCAGTGGAGACGCATTCAGCTCATTCCTCAACATAACTAACAACAATCATGCAGAGGTTAAGCTATGGTACAAAGAGGCTACATCTAGGCTCCCTAAGAATGAGGCATTGTATCTAAAGTACTGCTTAGTAAGTGGAATGAGAGCTAGAGAGGCGTTAAGATCGTTTAATCGGATTATCGCATTAGCTAATGAGAACAGACTTAATGAATACTACAACTCTAACACACAAATTTTGGAACACTTTAGGTATCCTGACAACCTGAGGAATACTAAGAACTGCTTCATCTCAATAGCATCTAAAGAACTAATAGCTGAGATAGCTCAGTCGAAGAGCATCTCTTACACTATGATTAGAAGACACCTCTATAGGGCTAAGCTGCCACTAATGATTAAGCCCCTAAGGAGTCTATTTGCAACATTCTTGCATTCTAAGGTTCCATCAGAGACTATTGACATTCTACAAGGAAGAATACCTAAGTCAGTGTTTGCTAAGAATTACCTGAAGCTAAACCTCACAGAATTGTCCAATCAGATATTAGCCATAACTGAGACCTTAGAGACAGATCTCTAAGATTCCCACTTTCCTTTTTTTGACCAATGTTCTAGAGCCTTATATTTCCCATTCATGGGGTTCCCACGCTCAGAGACTTTAAAGAGGTGATAAGTTTGTCTATTGAAGATCTCACAAAGGAAATATCACAAGGAGCTGCCAAGAAACAGAAGTCAGAGAATCCTGTCCATTACATACAGTTCAAGAAAGAGACATTGGATGACTACAATGCTACAATTAGGCCCCTTAACCTTACCACTGATCAGGAGGCTAGGCTGTTCCTAAGATTAGTCAAGGAATTCAATTCAGCACACCTAAAAACAGATCAGCCCCAGAAACCAAAGAGGGAATCCAAGGCTACTGAGAAGACAGCCTAAGCCCAGGATCCTATAATCATATTTTTTTTGTTCTACGTTCTGCTGAATATCGAAACAAATCGAAATACTCTTTCTTCTGTGAAGAGCTACGATGAAAAACTTCTGGGGACCATCTGAAATTGACAGGTTAGCCTCGAGTATGATTATGGGAAAGATATGAGCTTAAGTGGTTTTGAAAGTTGTCGGTTCCTTTTTTGCTTCTCTAATCTTGATTAGGTTTGAGATGTAATACATTTCGATTTTGAGTTCAGTCAAATTGTGGACTATTCTGAACCGATGTTGAATGAAGTGGGAAAGGTATGAAGACTTGCTTACTTTACGAGTTAAGATAGCTGATGCCCCGAGGAAAACCAAAATGCATAATGGGACGACCCAACCAATCCAGTCTGAGAAGGAAGTTTGGACCGAAGAAAGAAAGTTGTTGATTGTTAATATCGTGAGAGTCACGAACAAGCCGAACAATCCAGCCAGAAATATGGTTTCGAATACGTCAAAATACCACTTGTAACTCTCTTGGAGAGTCTCAAGCATAGTTTTGAGGTATTCATCTGGAGCCCCCTTGTATTGTTTGCATCTATCTAGAATCCTCGGCCTGAAACGTAGTTTGTTTTCATTCTCCTTTTTTTTAAAGTCCACATATTCGCCACTGATCGTAAATTCTGCAGAGTTTTGTTCTATCCAATCACTGACTAGCTTGTCAACAATATCCTCTTCCTTTGATTCATCTGCTGACGACTTTTCTGCTTTTCCACTCATACTGATATTTCCCTTTCTTCCCTTTCCCATATTCCTCTTTTAGTTTGACTAGGGTGAACAAATATTAGATTCTAAAGTAATTTTCATTAATCTTCTTGATTAGAACTTCAATAAGAGCGACGGCGATAATGTTAATTTTTTTGGTTTCAATCCAAAATTCATACAATTGCATTTCCTCAACGTCTTCAAGATAGCTGTTTGTTGCTAGGTATATTTTACCATTTTCAAACCAAAAAGTACCGTGTGCCAATGAGTTTCTTATTCTTGGATTAATCATTTTCTTAAGATCCTTTCCTATCTCGGGAGATATAGTCTCAATTTGCCGAAGTAATTGCCCAAGTGCCATTGTTTTTGTTATGCCCTTCTCCTCTTCTAAAAAGAAAAGCAATGAAGTTCTAAAGACTGATTCTAGATTGATAAGTGCAGTACCTATCAATTGAGAAATGAGGACATAAGTTGCCGATGTTGAAGTCAAACCAGCACCTTTCAGGAACTCTAAAACGCTTTCTTCGTTCCTAAACTTTTCAACCATTTCATTCAAAGCAATCCCAAAATACCTGCTATTATCCCAAATCAAGGATAACCTTCTTCGGTCCATATTTATAGTTCCTTTCCGAAGCAGACCCTTCGAATTAAAATCATCTAACATCTTCTCAAAAAGAGCAACTGCTTCGTCCCAAAATGGCTTTTCCGCACCTGATAGTTTGTCTCCATAGCTCAATTCCATTCCTCACTTTGTCTTCTCTTGCTATGCAGATTTAAGATTTCTGTGTTTTAATCTAAAGGCATTTTTGACCAATGTCCTCATTTTTAAAAGCGGTCTAACTCCTTAGCTTATTCTTTGGGTTTGGGTAGGATTTGAATGTGATTTCAGATAGAGAAATCTTGGACAGAACCCTAACGACAGTTCTCAATGCTATTCCAGAGGATGTTAGGTCCTACGTCCATGGGCACGTTGAGTTCTATCTCAGTAATCTCTACAAGACTTCCATGTGTGTTGATGCAAACCTTGTGAAGGATCTAAAAATTAGGAAAAGCACTCAGAAGGTTATTTTCATTCATTCCAAACACATAAGGTCCAAATGGGCTATAGCTCATGAAATTGCTCATGCCTACCTTGACCACATAGGTCAACCAAACACAGAACAGATGGCCAACGCTCTATCAGATGGGTGGGGATTCCCTAAGGAAGTCAAAGCTCAATCTCCTATCAATCCCTGTCCCAGGTGTGGAGAGTATATGCTAAAGCTGGACACAGGATATCTCTGCTCAAACTGTGGGAACTACATACATGTGGATCCAGTGATGTCTGAGAGTGAAGATGATTACAATAATTGGATTAGAGCCTCAATATTTACCATGTTTCTGAGGTAGGTCCTTCTTATCCTTCTCCAAGTTTTCTTTTAGAGACATAGCCCTCTTTCAGCTTGGCTAGAGTCCGACCTTCCCCCATGGTGTGGGTTTAGCCTTCCATCATATTCTTCAGCTTCTCAATTTCTTCAGCCAATGCAGGATATAAATATCCAAGAAGTTGGTCTGCATCATTCTCTGAATAGCCCACGACCCTAAGAAGCATAGTGTCTAACTTCTTCCTTGGAGCAAACTCTGTCTTCAACTGATCAAGAATACTTGGAGACTCTGTCTTCCCTATCTTCTCAAACAAGTCCAGCAAATCTTTCTTCTCATTCTTGCTTAGAGATCCAACGTCGAGAAGCAAGAAGCCATTCAGCATACCATCATTTATCTCCATCCAAGTTCCTTCTGTTTCAACTCTCTGAAGATATATCTGCAGCAAGTTAAGTGTGGAATTGAACCAAAGGCTCAGAATCATAGCTTCTTCGTCATTGACTCCCTTCAGACTCCAAAGGTTCTGTCCTGTTGTGGGTTCTTCTGAATAATATGCTAAGAAGTGTGTGCCTGGAGCTGACAGATTGAATCGTCTAGAAATCAAAAACTTGCCAAACCTGCTCTTTACATATCGTCGCCAGTTCGCAGAATGCCTCATGAAGTTTTGCACAGATTTTGAGGGAAGAAGCCTCTCTATTCCTTCAAAAGGTTCTGTTACGACAAAGTCTAGAGAGTCTGAGAGGTCAATAATGTTCATTCCACTAGCCCGTCTGATTCCATGACATAGTCTCTTGCTTGGAATCTCAATCGTTTCATTTGTGAACCTGTTCTTAGCCAAGATCTTTCTGTCTTCAATCTTTTCTGCAAACCAAATATCGTACGATTTCAAGGCTCTGTTTGAGTCTTTAACGACAAAGGCTTCATAGAATGGGAAGCCAAAGTATCCTCTTGTTTCAACGCCTCTGATTATGTTCAGCTTTCTCTTTCTGACGTATTCTCTGAAAGCCAATAACCTCTTAATGGCATGAGAACGCAAACTCACCCATGTTTTCAATATTCTTGGATCAAATGAAGCAATATGCACAAACCAGTTATCAAGTGTCTTTTTGAGTTCCTCCTGAGTGATAGTTGTAGCCATTATTCGCTCGTTGTTGAACTCGGAGGTCAAGGTTTTCATTTCTTCTGCAGTGGAGTGAGCCTCTTCCATGTTTCTTGGCAATGATTTGAGGTTCACAATCTTGCAGTTTAGCGTTTCATGTTTTCCGCTATGATACAGCTTCTTCAAGATTAGAAGGATTTCCCTGAGTTGTGTGGACTCTGAGAATGCAGATCTTTGCCAACTTGTTATGACATATTCCACGTCGTAATTATTTGAAATGAACTTTCTGATATGTCTCGCGGACTTTGCAATGAGAGGCCTTGAAGGGTAAACAAGAGCTATCCGTCCGCCTTCCTTTACGAAGCGATCGCCTAACAGAAGGAAATATCCCCATAGTCCCAACTGTCCACTTAATTCATTCTTGTATTCCCCAAGTCTCTTCGACAAGCCATCCTTGTATTCTTTGGGCAGTCTCTCTTGTCTAGTGAAAGGTGGGTTCATTATGACAAGATCCACTTTCTCAAGAGGTATCACCTGTCCACCGACTCCTTCAAGAGTGACTGCACCTTTCTTGATATGAGCATCTTCTGGAATCACAAACCTATCTTTGAACATGTCCAGAGTTGGCTTCCTATAAGCAGCCCTCAGCTCACTAGCGATAGCAGGAATATTCATGTTGGGTTTCAGTTGGGTCGAGTCCCAAACAGCAACTCTGACTTTCTCCGTTTCATGAAGCAGGGCTTGGAGAGAGAGGTGCATGACTGCAAGGTGAGCTGCAAAAGGCATTATGTCCACACCTGTCAGGTCGTGCTCCAAGAATCTTTTGTGATCTTCCAAAGAGATGCCCTTGTTATCACAATGGAGCAGCTCTCTCTTTCTCCGATATGCAGCCACTAGAAGGGTTCCACTGCCACAGGCTAGATCCATGACTGTTGCATCAGGCTTGTCTATGGACAGACTTGCAAGTAATTCTGCTGCTTCGTTATTTGTATAGAAGGCTGCAACAGCCTTTCTAATATTAAATGGTATCAGCTCATGAAACACCTTGCCCAAAACATCATGTCCGATCTTCTCAGGTGCAAGAGCCTTGACCGCAACCACTATTCTCTTGATGGTGTTTGTTGCAGACTCAGGTAGCTTTGAAGCTACGTCAAAACCAAACACAGAAGTGTAGTCTATCTTCAGGACAGCTTCGAAGTATAGGAGCAGGTCAACAGGTTTCCCAATCTTGCCTTCATCTATTGCTGGAAGCTGTGGATTTGCTGTAGAAAGAACATGGTAGAAGATGATCTGATTTACCAAGAGATACGTTGCAGCTTGTCTCATTTCATCAAGAGGATAATGCCCTTCTTCATATTGCAAAACGTTCTCGAAAACTGTTCTTCCACCAAAGATCTCTTCAAGATCTTTGCTCCTCAAACTCTTCACACTTAGAGTTATCGCATCTACAGCTTCAGTCAAGACTTTGATTGCAAAACCTGTGTCAGCCTCAACTGCAAGAGGCTTCAAAACTTGAGAAGCAATCCAATCTGCTAATTCAAACAAGTTGCCTTCATACTTAGTGCTAGCTCTGAAATCTTTGAAGATGGCAGCGGCAATGTATTTCAGTTTTGGATCAATTGCTATTTTCTCTAACATTTCAACAGGCCAAGGTCTTCTCAGCTCTTCTGGAAATAGAATTGCAAAGGCACCTTTGGCCTCAGTGTATTTGGAATAGTCATAAAGTCTGACTATAGCATCCAGAAGTTTCGTCTCTGCACCTAATTTTGTTTCAACAACGTATTGTGCACCATTCCTAAGAAGCAGATCAGGAACAAGACGACCAATTGGAGTTGTATAAGAATATTCACTTGTCACCTTGACCTGTCTCTTCTCCAATTCCTTCGTCAAGAAGTTTCTGATTGTCATTTCAGTTGGCAGTGGAGTGCTCATAGTTTTTCAATTCTAGTACGCTTCAACCAAAGATATGTCTTGCTTATCGAATAGTCTTTGCAACTACTGACTTTAAACAATATAGTGAACTTTGCTTTCTGGGGAAATAGTCTTTTCTGTTGCTGTGCTGATTAAAGATTTCCGTCTTTTTGCTTTTTAATCAGTTGATTAATTGAGTTTTCCGTGCGTCACGGGTCAAGTTGAGCAATAGAATCATCGATTGATGCAGTCAGCTTCTTGAAATCGGTGAACTGAAATGTGGTCTAAGTTTGGGGGAATCACAAGATGACCACGCTTATCAGGTTCACAATTCAACTTCCTTATTTCTTCATAGGTTCTTTGAACCTTAGCAAGCGAGTCAGGTTTTAGGAATGATGCAAGTTCAATTCTAGCCGAATCATATGTCTCTATTATGAAAGGATATTGCACATCAGGAACTCGATTGTCTTTTTTAAGGGCATCAGAAAACGCTTTTCGGATTATCGAAAGCTCATTGGTTAAAGCTCTCTTAATCATTGTCTTTCTTCGCTCGTTTCTTATTGAATCCGTTAGCTGAGATAACAGCCAACCTATTACAACACCCATCACCGCAAAAATCGATTCCAGCGGTATCTGTTCACTCATTTTTGAACCTCTAGTTCGTCTTTTGTTGCTGTGCGATTTAAGATTTCTGTCTTTGAGGTATTTCTATTTCAACTTCTGCAAAATTACCAACAGCAAAAGCTATTATGATTTTGATAGACATGATCGACACAGTTTTTTCTTGAAAACAAGACCTTTCTCATTAATGCAATCAGGACATACTTGTGTACCGCAACTATCGCAGCTGATCGCATCATGAATAAAGATTTTCTTTTGGCACTCCGGGCAGTATACAAATTCGTTCCATTTCCTTCCAGATGCTCCGAAAGTAACACTCTGATAATGTCTTCTCTCTGACTCAAATATTTCGTAATACCAGTAAGGAACTTGGACAAAACCACTCTTGATAAATGACACACTGTTTCTGTAAGGAACAAATACTCTATCATAAGATCTAACATATATTCTGTCACGATAGCTGGATCTATAGTCCTGCGTGTAGTGTCGTGTATTCTTCGCTATAATGTAGTTCAAAACCAGTTCTCTCGCCTCTCGAAAGCTTTCTATTTTTTGCGGGCGAATTGTTAAACGGTATTTGTCTTCGGTCTTTAAGACATAATCTTTTATGGGATTGTTCTTGATCTCTTGAACTAACAGATCATCGATAACTGTGTGGCGAGTTTCAGCATCCAATACCACGAAGCCACTATCCTCAAACAAATGCCCTTGCATCGATGCTCTAAAGCTGAACTCAAAGAAATAATAAGGATGATAGACCAATTCCTTATCTTTGATTTTAGTTTGGTCAACATTTCCAAAGTTGATGGATAATGGCAACGCATCTCTTATTGAATGTGAAGTTCCCACAGACAGCTCTTCATTTGGCACACTTTCGCTCTCAAAAGTCATCCATAAGTTCATGAACTCATTTCTTATCTTTTGCACTTCTTCGCTCGTTTCAGCTATGCTTAGATTCTCAACATTGGAATTCAATCCACTGTAAGTCAAGTTTGCTGATCCTGAGAGCCCGTATTTGTTATCTACAACGTAAATTTTAGCATGAATAAAAGATGTCTTCTCTTTGTCTAATATCAGAAATTTGAGGCTTTTGTTCTCAGAAGCTTTGAGGATTTCAATGGATTCCACATTAAAATCATTATGACTTGTAATTATCCTAACTTGGATTCCTTTTTGAGACAACGATGCAAGTTGCTCAGCATAGTCTTTTCCTAACCAAGGACTAATGATCCAAATAGATTCTCTCGCATTCCACAAAACTGGTAGTATTTGAGAACCTGCGTTAGAACCACAATAAGTTTTCATATTTACCAGAACATTTCATACATTACCGTTTAGGATAAGTCTTATGTCATCTCCGTTGTGTCACTTTCGACATAATCCAGATTTTCGTCTGGACGAAAAATGGAACGGCAGCTTAATGGCGTACGAGAGAAATCCCGTCCGGGACGACAAATTATGTTCGAATTGCTGCTCTCCATAGGGATGTCTTCCTTAACTCTGTCCTCATAACTACAGCTTTTCGTCCTTGGTCGAAGCTTTGACTTACCTTGATCTTCAACTCATAGCGCATAAACAATTGATATTTGGGATGATCGGTGTAGTTAGTGTAGTTAGTGAATGTGGATCAACATATAGCGTCTCACGTAGAAAAAAAGAAATTAAAAAATAGGCTATATTTGATCTCGAAGGATCTATCTAGGCCATTTGGACAGTATCTACTTGGTTTTCAATTGTATGAACTGTCGCCGCTCTCTCTATAGACTTAAGTATGGTGAGTTTGTTAAACGCATCTATCAGCGAGACCAAACCACTTTCTTTCATCTTTGGAGTCGGAGTGAATCCTGCAAGAGAGGCATTGACTAGATCGTCGATAAATAGATAGATCTTTTTTCGTATCTTACTTCTGAGCTTCCTTTCTTTGACACTCATAGGTCTCTCTAATGGATCGTCAAAGTTTCCATCAAAGCCTTTGCTGAAGTTTCTCTTGATTAAGGCATCTATGTAGTCCGTCTCATCAATACTAAACCCGATCAATGTAATCACCTCTCTGTACTTGAATTTGGATACAACTCTAATAGGATCAAAATTGGGTTCGACTCTATTCCTATGAGTTGAGACCCCTATACCTCAATAACAGATCCCTTGCCCTTTCTTTGTAGGGATCTTCAATGGATTCATTGTTTAGTCTGACTCCTTCAGTTAGGAAATCTTCCAAACCTCTTCCCAGCATTCTTCCCCTCAACGTGTGTTTGTCTATCGCATAATCTGGCATTGCCAGCTTTCTTTCCTCATGTTGGATCTCTCCATAGACAACATTCAGCAGATTATCAACTATCCTAGATTTCGGAGATCTTGCCAAGTATAGAACGGCATTGACAAGGAATAGCCTGTGTGAATTGTCTTCCTCATTACACTTTTCCTTCTTCTCAATGAAATATGCGTACTCTCTTTCCAACACATCAATGAGTATTGGTGCCATAGGATTGGCAATTCCAATGTCTTCTGAAGCTATAACTCTCAGTCTATTCCAGACTGCTTTTGGATTGAAACTCTCTCCCTCAACAGCCCAGAACACTGCATTATACTCATTTCCTCTTCGGATCTCCTTCTGTATTGCAGAGAGCACTTCATCCCAGTTGTACCCATTTTTGGTCACTTTGTCTCTAGCGATCTTTGAGTTGGACTCTAAACACTTAGGTGGATCTTCCAGAATATTTTCAGAATAGGAGAACTTTGTTTGGATCTTATATCACCCCTTTACAATAGTGCAGATCATACACACCCACACACGTACAAACATCCACAATAACAACTACATACTCCAATAACAAAGATCTAGGGTTTCCTCAGAAATTTGATCACATTATTCTCAACAGTGATGCAACCATAATTGATCCAATCTCTCAGATACTCTCTACCAGTAGCTTCACGTATTCCATGACAAACCGCAATTGACCCAAGAAACTTTGATACCTCAATCTCCTTGGCAGCCTCAATCTCATTAAGCAGGTATGCCATCCTGCCCTGTTTCATATGCTCCCATTTGTCAAGGCTATCAAATATTGGATTAGGCTTTCTATCATTGGGCACTACATACCATCTCTTGGAGCATATCTATTGGTGATTGTGTGTGGGTGTGTGCATGCAGATAGTGATTGATCCAGATCAAATGAAGTAACAAGCCTCACTTTCTATTAACCTTCTTTAGGGCTACTTTATCTTCCCTTCTTATGAGCAAGACATCGATTCCTAATATGCCAAGTTTTTCTTTGGTTGACTTCTTCTTTTTCCATGCATAGAAGGAAGAAGCAAAAGAATCCTGTTTGGTGCTTTTCATCGCTGATCCTTTTTTAGCTTCAGGCGTAGGCAATCTATTCAGATTGACTTCTGCCATTTCCATTTTGGAAGAGAGAAAACCTTCAATAACCTCCAAAGCCACGCTTTGTTTCTGGGGCTTCCATCGCCTAACTTCCTCACCTTTTATCTCCCTTAGAAACTTACTTTCACTACTCAACAGACTATACCTCTTATTTTATACTGACTTATACTTTTCATACACCATTGTACACATAATAATTTAATAAATGTTGTGGTATTCCAGTTATACAGTTATACACTCTCTAATCATTCAATCTTAATATTGAGAGTGAAGTAAAATTCAGACCAAGGTCGAAAATTCCTCTTCTGTTTGTAGCCATTAACCGTGCAGAGAGATTTTCACGTGTACATTTGAGAAAGTCAACGTAAGTGACTTTGTTATAGAAAATAGATACACAATCGATATCTACCTATTCCGTTCCCGTAGGATTAGGAGAAGGAATAATGTTAGGAAAGAAGAAAGTAGTCCTCATCAGCGTTCTCTTGGCGTACGCAATAGTAGTGCCTGTCTTTGCTTACTTGTACGTGTACACGACACCTGTGAAAGCTATTAGCAGTGGAATAATACTTCAGAACTATACACCTACAATGCAACTGGGCTATTACTGGGATGCATATTGCACGCAAAATGTCACAGAATTTGACTTTGGAGCGATGCCGTACCCGGACCAAGTTACAACACTTTATCAGTGCGTCTACATAAAAAATGAAGGCAATGTGACAGATACCATCTATTGGAATTCAACACTAAGTACGGTAAGTAATCAAATTCAAGATGAATGGAACTGGTATACCCCCTACTGGAACAGTAATGGAATTAATGGCACGACTTTAGGAGCTGGGCAAGTACTGCAAACTTGGTATATGATACAAATACCAGCGTATGCAAATGTCGGCACTTTCAACTGGACTGTGAATGTCTGGGGAGCAAACTACTACTAGAATGCCTTAAAAAAAGAACAAAGGTTTCCCGTGATGAGATTCGTAAAGGCCTTGATATTGCTAATAGTTTTGATAATGTATCCTCTGTCAGTTACCTTTGCCTACCAGTATTTCTACAGCACAAGCCCCAAGACTTTGTCAGCAGGTCTAGTAATTACATACGAGCATTACATTGCAGTCACTAACATAACTTCTAAAACAGTAGTTGGGCAAGGCCTCACTTTCAATATTACTCTACCTATTACTAATCAAGGCTTGCAGTTAGAGGCATTCAATGTTACCTTGATGGCTGATTCATCCGTAATTACTAGTTGGGAGAATATGACTTTGCAGAATGATGCAAATGAGATTATCTCATTCACTTGTAACACTACTAGCTTCGCATTCGGTAACTATACTCTGAGCTCTTTTATAGAGCCTGTTCCAGGTGAAACCAACTCAGCTAGCAACAATTGTACTGGTGGATGGTTCATTGTTTCCAAAATAGGTGACATGACAGGTCCAAATGGCTATCCTGATGGGAAGGTTGACATGAGAGATGTAGCACTCGTAGCACGTGCCTTTGGATCCACAATAGGTTCAAGCAACTGGAATCCCAACTGTGACATCAACAACGACGGTGTGGTGAACATGAAGGACGTTGCATTGGTAGCTAGACATTTCGGAACATAGGCAAGTAGGAACGAACGCCATATACAATTATTATGTGATTTTGTGACCCTCCACTTCCTTATTCTTCTTTAGCAACATGGGAGTCACATCTAATGACCAGGTCATCAGCTTCATAGGCTGAGGTCATGTTACTTTACCATTGACCAATTGGTTTGCTCTCAGAGAAATGCTGTGTTCTGGATACTGCTAAGTCATGAGTAAGATAATAAAAGAAAGAAAATAGAAAGCTAGATCAAAAGAATCTATGTGTTAGTGTTCTCCTACTTTCTCCGTTTATAGAGTTCAGCTTGATGTTGAGTGATAGGGTTTGAAACGCTCTGAACTGCATATCTTAGAGGGTATGCGTTAAGGATGTATATTTTAACGCTCATAAGGTGTTTCAGGGTGTTTAGTAGCGTTTAGAACTTATTTTGAAAACTTGGTTATTGGGTTCCATTTCTCAGGCTTAACGCAATCTCATAGAACAATTTTAGCATCACAACAACTGAGCTTTGATTCGAACGCTGTCTAAGACTGAATTGGAGCTTTATTAGAGTCAGGTGTACGAGCCTCTGGTCATTGAATGCCTAAGGAGGTGATAAGAATGGCAAAGGGGAAATGCCCCGTATGCAACAGGACAGGTTACTTGCAGATCCTGAATAATGGCAGATATGCCAGAATGAGGCACTATGAAAAGATGGTCAATTGTAAGCCTGTGTTCAGCTATCACCAAATATCCATCAATGAGGCTGATGAAATCTCGCGCAATTCAACATTGATCAATAGGTCAGGTTTTCCATTGATCAGTCAGGCTTCTTCCAATGACCTAGAAAACCACAATTCAGCCTCTAATTCACAAATGGCGGGCGGGGTGGGATTTGAACCCACGACCCCCAACTTAGGAGGCTGGTGCTCTGTCCGTACTGAGCCACATAGCACACGATATCCACCACGTGGACACAGTTATCCGTACTGAGCTACTCGCCCAAGCTTTTGCACATTCAGAACATTGGGCGCTTCTGAATTTTAACTTAATGCCGTCTCTCTGAAAAACTTTAACTACGAAGCAACATCAACCTAGTGATTAACGCGGGGGTACCCGAGCCAGGTCTAAATAGGCAGGGCCAGAAAAAAGCCTAAGACAAGGGGGAGGACTTAAGATCCTCTGGCGAAGGCCTCCGTGGGTTCGAATCCCACCCCCCGCACCTCCGGTAGCAAAAGCTTGCTAGACGTCAGAATTCTTGTTCTTCGAAATAGCTCTTCTTCTCCAAGCCAAGACCGCAACGATAAATGTCAACACAATTATCGCTACGACAATTATGATTGATGTGTTGACCGACGCCGGTTCGATATCGATGTCAGAATAACCTGGATAATCCAGCTGACCATAGGTTCCATTCAAGTATGTTTCGGCAAAAGAATACCCGGCCGTCTCGGCCCTCATCTGAAGTGTGACTGTTGTATTGCTGTCTGCGGGAAGAGTAATGTTTGCATTCTGTCCGTTCACGTATGTGAGCCCAGGACCCAGCTCAAGCAAGAAAGAGGCTTGATATGGAATGTTTTCCAGATTTTCAATGACAGCGGAAATGTTGGCCACAGTGTTCACGCGCATCTTGCTTGGCACGTTCACAGAAAAGTAGATTCTCGGAGCAGCCACATTTATCTCGGGTATGACCTCGTTCAAAGTTGTTCCATTGTACAATGCCTCAACGGTAAGCAACTGCTCGCCTGAAGTCGTAGGCGTGACCTGCAACGTTAGGAGTTGAACAGTTGCGTTTGGAGACAGAACTAGTGAAATGTTATACGGTGGATCGAAGGCGTACGGATAACCTGCCCACGGGCTACCTGCGATTAGGGTTAAAGGAGCAGTCAGCGGATCAAGGTTCGCGATGGTGACGTTCATTGATGACTCAATACCCACAGTCATGTTTCCCGGAGCTGCAACTCTTAGAGAGACATTGGGTATGCTCTCAGCAGCGAAGGGAACGCTGATGCCTTGGTTTTCGCCTGAAGAAGGATCTACCCAGGCGAAGTTGGAGTAACTTGTTGCAAATCCATAATCAAGCGGTTCTTCCTGGAAGTCGATGGTCAATCTGTCGCCTGGAGGGATGGTTCCTTGCCAAGTCGTCTGACCAGACGTAACTGCGAGTTTCTCTGGCAAACTAACGTAGAGGTTAGCTTCGCTAATGTCTGAAGGTCCGAAGTTTAACAGGTTAAACACGGCGTCCTCAGGCTGACCGTAATGAAGCGTGGAAGCTCCAGTGTAAGATGCTGCGAAGCTGACGTTTCGACTCTGCACGATGACGATGTAGCCCGTGTCCGGTGCGACAATGCGCTCCCAAGGCAACTCGAAGACAAGGCCGAACACGCCCGGGTCGCCCAGCAGGCTCAAGCTAATCCGCCCTTCGTACCACTCGTACCCATTGCTCAACCCATAGCTTCCGTACCCGACCTCTAATGAACCGTCAGCCGTTCTGAAGCCGCTGTGCAGCGTGTTAAAATAAACCGTCAGGTTGAGGCCGGCGTCCACCCAACTGTTTCCGCTCCACTTGTAAAACGCCTGATTGGCAGACATTTCGAGCAGGTAATTCGCGTACATGCCGTTCACTGCGTAACCCGTCTTGCTCGACAAGTCCGTGCAGAAAAACATCTGGTAAAGGTCGCTCCCCCCTGGCTGCTTCTGAAACACAAAATAGAGAAAACCCTGCTCCACAAGAACGTAACAATCAGTAATCCCGTAAAAGGAAGGAGAACTTCTATCCCCTCTAGTCCCGTTGATAATAGGATAGACACCTGCCCAATCACTCAGGTTCCCATCAACCACAATATACGGCACACCACTCGACTGCAAAACACTTGACTCTGCCGCAGCCTCTCTAACGAATTCATACCGTACCACTGAAAAAGCGGGCGCAAAAACCAAGGAAAAAACCAGAACACCGACAAGCAGTAAAGACACAGTTGTCCTCACTCTTTTCTTTCTCCCTTAAACCAGTTGAGCTATCCGAGTGAACTTGAAACCTGACTGCATATTAAAGATTACTGCTGTGGCGATGTGTTAAAACCCAAACCCTTCTTGTTCATTCGAGACCCGTCGTCTTCTGTTGTTCGATGTGAAAATAAGATTTGCGTATTTATGTACTGGTAACCTTGAGTTTTCGGACTACTATGCCCCCAATGTTGAGGAATTGTTATGGACAGAGAAAGTTTTCTTAATCCATGTTACTGTGCTGTTCTTTTCCAGAGTGATTCTCACAGTTTTTGTAGTTGTGTCAGAGCTGATAACCTCAATAGGGAAGCTTTTACTGTCAGTCTAATTGATATTATTCCAGATGTGAGAAAATGAATGTGGATGATCGATACGCTGCGATTTTTAAGAGAAAATCAATCAGGGACTATGATTTGACACCTCTAAATCAAAATCTCCTGGATGAGATTTCAGAGAACCTGCGCAGTTTGAAGCCAATGAGCCCTGACATTAAGACGGAATTCAAAATCATTTCACCAGATCAAGTAAATAGAAGAGCCATGAAGAAAGCACCCCATTATATAGTGGCATTCTCTGAAGCGAAGGACGTTTACATGGCTAACGTGGGTTTCATGCTACAGCAAATGGATCTTTATTTTTCAGCCACTGGTTTGGGCAGTTGCTGGGTGGGCATTCCCAAGCCTACCAAAGAAGTGATAGAAGGCTCGAATCTTGAATTTGTCATTTTGATGGAATTCGGAAATTCAAGGGAAACATTACACAGGACCAGTGTTTCGCAGTTCAAGAGAAAACCTCTTTCGGAAATAACTGATATTGAAGGCGGTGATAAATTGCTGGAACCAGCCCGTCTGGCTCCATCAGCAATTAACTGTCAGAATTGGTACTTTACAGGCGATAAGAACCTGATTCATGCCTATTCCTTTAAACCCAGCTTCCTTAGGAGTCTCGTTGGCGGGAGATATTTCCCTATCAACGTGGGCATTGCTATTTGCCATTTGAAGGTCGCAGCCGAACACTTCGGTAGCAAAGCTACAATTGTGTTTGACGAAAAGAAAAAAAAGGATCCACCAAAAGACCGTGACTACATTGCAAGTCTAGAGATTGAACCGCCACCAACCAAAGAAAGTGCTTGAACCGATTGAACAGAAACTAAAAATTAACCAAATTAATTCGCGCGCTAGGGCAGAGTTCTGCCGGTTTTTAGAGGGTTCGCAGGAGTTCCTGAGTTGTTTTGACCTTTAAGAATACGTCTTTTGCGATTCTTATTACGGCGTCATGATTCTCTTTGGTGGTTCCTGCGCAGGCGTCCTCCACTAATAGAACGTCGTATCCTATGTCGCCCCCGTAGATTGCGGTTGCGAGGACGCATTGATCGGTCAGGAAGCCGGTTACGATGACGCTGTTGATGTCCATGTTTCTGAGGACGAAGTCCAGGTTGGTTCCCGTGAATGCTCCGCCGTTTGTTTTTGGAAAAACAAGTTCTCCTTCGATGGGCTTGACTTCTTTCAGGAATCTTCCTCTTTCCGCATCGTTGGGCACTATGAAGTCGGCTTTTCTGTTGACCTTGGCTGTGTGCAGAGGGTTGTCGGTCTGTGCTCCCAACTTGACATGCATGATGTCGTAGCCTTTCTTCCTGCAAGCCTCAAGTATTCTTTGGGCATTCTTCACCGCCTTGTTTATTCTTCTGTCGTACTCCCGCAAGGCCTCCCTCACTTCCCTTTCAGGCAACCCCGCGCCAACTGCCTCTCGAAACAGCGGTTTTGAACTCACGAGCTCTTGAAAGTCAATCAGAAGCAGAGCAGTCTTGCCAGGTTTTACCTCAAAGTCAGGGAGAGGCTTTGCCAAAGCTTTAAAAACGTCTTCCATGGTCAGCTTTCCCATTCAACAACCTCAAATGATTCCTAGTTTGGATCGTTAACAAACACTGCCGCGCTGATTGTAACGGTTGTCGAGGGTGCGCCATCATAGCCAGTAGCAGTGGAGCCGGAAGGTACTAACTGGCTAATAGCGTTTACAACGTTCATGCCTGATACGACCATGCCGAATACTGTAAAATTAGCATCCAATTGAGCAGAATTATCCGCCAAGTTGATGAAGAACTGGTCTGAAGCGGAGTCTGGGTTATACGCACTAGTGTTAGCGTTCATCGTTTTAGCCATCGACACGGTCCATTGAACGTTACTGTGTTTGGTTGGAAGCTCGTCAGTTAGGTTTGCCACATTAATCCCGGGGTGACTTGCAGTTATGTCCCCTCCCTGGATGACGAAGCCCGGAGCGATACGACTGAAGGTTGTACCGTCATACCATCCATGGCTCGTCAGGTTTTTGAAATTCGCAGTTGTTATAGGCTCGTCGTCAAACAATTGAATCGTAATGGTCCCCATGTACACGGGCGGGTTGGTCCCCATGGTTATATTGAGCAGAACGAAGTCTGACGTGACGTAAAGTGTCTGCAACGGAATCGAACTCCAATGGTTACCCGTACCGTTGCACCAGAACCCCCAGTTAACGACATCGCTAAGATTACTGTCCAACGTTTCAGTCACACTGGAAAATGCGGTTGTCTGATTCAAGAAATCGAAGAACGGCGTCCAAGTGTCATTAACAAAGACGCCCGTGTTGTTCGATCCGAAAATGTAACCGCTAACGTTCACGCTATCCGACCACAGAGCACTGAATGTACAAGCGGTACCCGCGTTCGTAGAGGTGGTTGAGACAGTTGAATATGTTGGAGGACCCGTCCCACGCAACTCGTATTCGGCCACAACCACACTAACGATAACGATAAAAACAATCACAGCGACTAATGCATTCCTTAGAATATGAGACTTCTTACGTCTACGTTGCATAAAAGAATCTTTAGCATAAGGACATATAAACATTAAACCCCAGAAGCATCAAACCGATAATAAAACCCCAAAATCGCCTCGGACGCGGTTCCAGACGAACTAGCAAAGTTCAATGAGTTGTTTAAGACTCTAAGCCGCAAGATTAATCACCGCGCGTGTGCCAAAAGAAAGTCTTTCTGAGAAACGTTTACATTAGAAAAGCATTCATGTCAGATGTGTTGAGCAAAGACTCGGCGGAGACGGACGACAGGTGAACGACAACATCAGAACTATCGCGAGACAACGCGTTCGAACGCTTTTCAAATTGGCAGAAGAAACCTTGAATCAAGACCCAGCGTTGGCCCAAGAATATGTGAATACAGCTAGAAGAATAGCCATGGCAGCAAGAATTCGCCTACCAACGCAGTACAGACGCCAAATCTGCAGGAACTGCAAGAGCTTCATCCTGCCAGGCGTGAACTGTCGCGTGCGAGTAAAGCAGCTGAGAGAACCGCACGTTGTGATTACTTGTTTCAACTGCGGAAAACAGATGCGAATTCCCATTTCAAGAAAGGAAGGGAGGAGAGAGCAATGAGCAAAGTGACTGTTGCAAAGAAACGGCACGTCAAGAGCAGGCTTGCCCAAGGAAGGCCCACGGTGTGCGTTGGCAAGAATGGCGCTTCAAAGGACGCAATAGATGAAATCGAGAAACAATTGAAGAGTAAAGAAATGGTTAAGGTCAGGATCTTGAAAAGCGCCCTTGCCCACGAACAGGCAAAACAGGTTGCCATGAAGATTGCTGAGCAAACAGAAGCTTCATTGGTAGAGGTTAGAGGCCACACGTTCATGCTATACAAACCTGACAAAAAATGAAACTCTTAGGAGACTCAACACGTCCAAAAGCGAACTCACTTCCCGCTCTAGCGCGCTTGGAACAGATACGTGCAGAATAGAATTTAGTACTATAAGATTTCTTCAGAAATGTTTAAGAACAATAGCCATTTCAAAAAAACTGGAAGAAGAGAATTATCTTGAGCAGTCTCAGAATCATAACGGAGAAAATTAAAACCTTAGACGCTGAAAAAAACAATCTTCTGCTCGAAATTGAAGAGCTCAAAAAGTTGGCTGAATCCAAGACCAAGGCTCTGGAGAGCGAAGTTGGCATGCTGAGAGAAGAAGTGGAATCGTTGAGGACACTTCTTGGAGTGGAGGCAATGGATCCTCCCAAAACTGAGTCTGGACAAACTTCATGCGAAGACCCACAGTCACTCTCCAGTAAAGAGAAAGAAGAAGCAGAAAAGTGGAAGACCAACTTTCTCAGGCGGAAAAAATAATCGAACCCGCAGTTGTGACTTCTAAGACAGATCAAAAGTCAAGTGTTGTCTCCAAGCGTGCGCTGTTGGTTTGTTGTTAGCTCCTTTTCCTTGAAACCGAACGGCTAACAATAATGGAAGCATCGCGCGTGCACCCGCGAATATGACAAAGCTAATGTTTTTTCTTATAAATGAGAACTGCAAGGGCAACGAGCATCAAGGAAATGAACAGTATATCGGCCGAGTATTCCGGTATCACCGTAATCTCTTCTGTTGAGAAGTGAAGGGAAAAGTACAGGTAGCTGAGTGAATCGTTGGAACTTGGTATCAGTGCATACGTGACTTGTGTGCCGTTCACGAAAACTCTGAAAGGGCCAATCATCATATCCGAGGGAATGCAGATTCTGCAGAAGCCGTATGTCCCGTTTTCGCCGGTCATATCAAATATTATTGCCGTGCCATTGAAGCCGAAATTCGAAATCGTTGAGTTGCTTTCGATTTGAACATTTTGTTCAGAGGTCGCGTTGAAAGAATAGAAAGGCCCCGCTAAGGGATAGAAGTCAGTGTCGTTTGCGTCCAGAACGACTGGTGAGTCGTATATTCCATCGCTTCCCGTGACGTTCTGGTAGGGACCACTGAACCGGTCTGTCGCGTTGATTCCGGCCCAGTAGTTTCCGCCTGAAGGATACCCATCGTCCCATGTGTTGCTGTTTGGGGGCACAAGGGTCACATCCATATTTCCAATGAAGTTGTGGTAGAAAGAGTTGTTCGAGGAAGAAGCAAGCCATATTGAAATCGAGTTTCCCGTTATGCTGTTTTCGTAAACAAGGTTGCCGGTACATCCTGACAGGCGGAAGTTGAACCATCCGCTATCTGAAATAATGTTATTGGCGATGGTGTCGTTTGATGAATCGATGTTTTCGAGCCCCTGAAAATTGCCTTCAATAGTGTTTCCCACGATGCTGCCAAAGCTTGAAGAACTTCTGAGGCTGAGGCCTTCGTCGCAGTTTGTCATATCGTTTCCAAGAATCGTGTTGTAGTTCGAGGAGTCAAGAAGAATTATGCCGTTTCCATAATACGCGCTGGCACTGTTAAGAGTCAAAGTGTTGTTCGAAGACCCGTCCAACCATATACCGTCATAGGTGCTCGAAACGCTGTTCGCATAAACATAATTGTTGTTTGAATCGTTCAAAAATATCCCCAGGGGGTTGCCTGTCAAGGTGTTCGCATCGATATTGTTGTTGGTGGAAAAATCGGACACGCTGATGCCAACCCCATTATCCGAAATGCCGTTTGAGAGCATGTTACTGCCATTCGAAAACGATAGAATGATCCCATTTCCGTTACTCGTCAGATTATTTCCAATTATGGTGTTGAAGTCTGATACGTTTTCAAGGTTGTTTGAAGCTGAAAGCATTAGCCCGTTAGTAAATCCCGTGACGGTGGTGTTCTCAATCGTTACGTTACTCTGTCCTGTCAGGTTGATTCCAGTCGTTTCATTCGTCGAAGAAGCGGTGGAATTGACGATGCCTTGGACAGTATAACCTGCACCATCTAAAGTGATGCCGTCTATTTCGATGACGATTCCGTCCGAAAAACTCGCAACATCGTCAGTAAGAGTGTATGTGCTCCCGTTCCGTTGAATTGGAGCTGAAATCGGTTCGACAGATCCATCTTCCTGTATGAAAATGGGTCCGTTCACAACCACTGAGCTGACGATTGAGAAGGATCGATATGTGGCAAGAAGAACAAGAATCAGACAGAAAACAATGATTGATTTTCTCACCAAAAGAACCAGCACTCCCACCTTCGTTGAGTTTTGCATGTTTAAAAGGTTTTTCTATGCAGGATCTGTTAACTCTCCCGGCGCTTTCACGGATAAGAATTTATCCATATTAACCAAAGGCGCTTTTAGACCAAGTTAACGCACGCACGCGCAATTGTGGAACGCACTTCTATTACACATTGCAGCATTGCTTGAACGCTTTAGTCGTTTTTCCGTTCTGCACTTTCGACATAACTTTCCCTCTTTTTTTATCAACTGATTAATTCACGCTTAGATTATTGGTTATACTAGCGGTTCATATTTGGATCATATCGTGGACCGGGGGGAGGGGCCGTTGGCGCACACACTAGAACCCCAATCCTGCCGATCATCAAAATTTGAAACCACGTCTGCCCTGCGATTCCATTCCGAAACCAGATTTACTAACACATGTACCAGCTCAATATCTGTTCATCGCGCGGGCCCAATAACTCAACTATACGAAGCCCGTTTAACACACGTGTCAACGCTTAAGAAGGAAAACATGGAACATAGCTCCCGTTGGAGCATTTGGTCACGGGTGGAGAAGAATGGAACTGAGGGAATATGCGATTTTCGAATTACAATCATTGATGAACACAGGCAAGATAACGTCACGCCACCTCACTCAGTTGTATCTGGAGAGAATTGAAGCAGTGGACAAGAGCGGCCCGAGAATCAACTCTATAATCGAAACGAATCCCGACGCCTTGGCTATCGCTTCATCACTCGACGATGAGCGGCGCGACGGCAAAACGCGAGGTCCCCTTCACGGCATTCCCATTCTCATCAAAGACAACATTGACACGCACGACCGAATGCAGACCACGGCTGGTTCGCTCGCTCTTGAAGGCCACATTCCGCCTCTTGACGCGTTCATCGTGAGAAAATTGCGTTCGGCAGGAGCGGTCATACTTGGCAAGACTAACTTGAGCGAATGGGCGAACTTTCGAGGTAAACATTCTGTCAGTGGGTGGTCCTCTCGCGGCGGACTAACCCGCAATCCCTACGCCCTTGACCGTTCCGCCTGCGGTTCGTCATCAGGTTCAGCCGTTGCAGTGGCGGCAAACCTGTGCACGGCTGCAATTGGCACAGAGACTGATGGTTCCATTATTTGCCCGAGCCAAACAAACGGCATTGTCGGAATCAAACCCACGCTAGGCTTGTGGAGTCGAAACGGGATCATTCCCATAGCCCACAGCCAAGACACAGCTGGCCCCATGGCACGCACAGTCGCAGATGCGGCAATTCTTCTCGGAGCACTTACAGGAGTCGATGAAAGGGACCCAGCAACGAGACCCAGTGGGAAACAAGCTTGCAAAGATTACGCTCAGTTCCTTGATGAGAATGGCCTCAAGGGCGCGCGGATTGGCGTTCCAAGAAAAATGATAGGAACAGATAAACGCATAATCAGGATTTTTGAGTCGTGCCTCGATGTGATGAAACGAAAGGGAGCGATAATCGTTGACCCAGCCAACCTGTCGAACTTCAAAAAATTTGGCAAGACCGAAATGGAAGTTTTACATCACGAGTTCAAGGTGGACTTGAATAAGTATTTGGCGGAAACGAAGGCTCGCGTAAAAACACTAGCAGAAGTCATCAAGTTCAATGAGGAAAATAAAGACCGTGTGATGCCATACTTCGGTCAAGAGCATATGGAAACAGCGCAAAAGAATGGCTCACTGCGAGATAAGAAGTATCGCGATGCGCTGGCAAGGAACCATCGCTTGGCACGTAAGGAAGGCATTGACGCGACAATGCGAACCCACAAGCTCGACGCGATTGCGGTGCCAACAGGTGGTCCAACATGGCCTATTGATCTGGTAAACGGTGACGCTGTAAACTGGGATATGGATTGCACATCGCCTGCCGCGGTGGCGGGATATCCGCACATCACGGTGCCAGCAGGATACATCTTTGGTTTGCCAGTCGGCATCTCGTTCTTTGCGAAAGCATGGCAAGAGCCGATGCTTGTCAGGTTGGCTTACGCGTTTGAGCAAGCAACGAGGGTTCGCAAGCCCCCTGAACTCTTGCCAACAGCAAAGCTATCTCAATAGTGCTGCTGTGTTCAGACCTGTCATAAACTTTGACATGCTAAGCGCACTGAAGCCCTCGTCCAAAGAAGATTTATATGAGGCTTCATGATTTTACTGGAAGAAACGCCAAGAGGACAAACAGTCTTGATAACCCCTAACGATGTTCCAGCGTCTAAGCTCATACAAAAACTAGCAAAATACCTGAAAGAAAACGTGGATGCTATAACCCCGCCGGCATGGGCAAGCATGGCAAAGACTGGAACACATGTTGAAAAACAACCACAGGATCCAGACTGGTGGTACGTAAGAACCGCTTCTTTGCTGAGAAAAATCTACATCCACGGCCCGATAGGTATTGAAAAACTGAGAGCTGACTATGGCGGAAGAAAGAACTACGGAGTCAAACCTGCACACGCAGCCAAAGCAGGCGGCTCAACGGTGAGAAAGGCACTTCAACAGTTAGAAACTGCCGGTTACATTGAAACGTTCAAACCCCGCGGAAGAAGATCGACTCGAGAGGGAAGAAAACTTCTGCGGGAACTTGCTCAAGAGCTGAGTGGAGAACTGGTGAAGGAGCTTCCAGAACTGGAGAAGTACCAAAAAGGTGAGTGAAATGTCAGATGAAGAACTGGAAGAGCTTCGCAGAAGAAAACTCTCAGCGCTTCAGAGACAAGCGTCGGATGAGCAGAGAAGCGCCCAGATGGAGCAACAGCTTGAACAGCAAAAGCAGGCATTGTTGAGAAACATATTATCGCCCGAGGCCAGGCAGAGGTTGACGAACCTGAAAATGGTTAGGCCTGATTTCACAAATCAACTGGAGCTGCAGCTTATCCAGTTGGCACAGCAAGGGAAAATACCGGTCCCTTTGGCGGATGGGCAGCTCAAGAAAATACTGACCCAGCTTCAATCGCGCAAGCGAGAACCAACAATCAGAAGGAGATAAAGATGACTCGTAATAAACCAGCGGCAAAGAAACGCAGACTTGCAAAAGCAGGGAAGGAGAAGAAACCAGTGCCAACATGGGCCATGGCTCGATCAGGAGGCAAATTCAGAGACCATCCCAAGAGAAGACAGTGGCGAGAGAGAAAAATAAGGGCCTAAGAAAGGCTTGACAGAAGAGGAGAGCAAAATGGAAAAACAGAAAACTGAGGAAACTGAACAAGAAGAAGAAATGACTGAAACTTCTGAAGAGACATTGGAAGAGAAGACAACAGAAGAAGAAACTCTAGAACAGGCTCCAGAAGAGGTTGAAGCGAAGGAGGAAGAGGTGCAGGTCCCCGTAGAGGAAGAAGTCAAGCCGCCCTTACGGGAGGAGAAACCTAAGGAAGAAGAGATAGTTGAAGAAAGAATCTACACGATTCCGCTGGGGAAGGCCTGGATTATGCCACCGAGGAAAAGAGCCCCAAGAGCGATGCGGATGATCAGAGCCTTCATAACAAAACACATGAAGCTGGGAGCCAAAAAAGAGGAAGAAGAGGAAGAAGAAGAGCTTCCAAAACTCATAATCAGTAACGAAGTGAACGAGAGGGTCTGGAAAAGAGGCGTGGAGAAGCCTCCGAGAAAAATTCGGGTAAAAGCTGCAAAAGACAAGGACGGCAATATTACAGTTTATCTGGCCGAAGGAGATTAATCCTTGGCCATTTACCTGTCGAGTCTCATCGGAAGCCCAAGCTTAGGTGTCTATTCACTAGCGACAGAAAAGATGCTTATTGTTCCAAAATCTGTACCGACAAAAAAAGCTGAGAGACTCAGCCAATGGTTGAGAGTCAGGCTTATCCACACGGCGATAGGCGGCTCAGTCCTTGCAGGTGCGCTTGCCTATGCAAATTCAAACGGAATCCTTCTGCCAAGCTTCGTTCGAGAAGAGGAGCTTCAAAGCATAAGATGCGGTTTTGAAGGAAACGTGACGATAATGGAGTCCAGAAAAACCGCTTATGGAAACCTTGTTCTGGCTAACGATCACGGCGCCATCGTTGATCCACGCTTGAAAAGTTCGGAAGTGCAGATAGTTTCTGAGACTCTGTGCGTTGAGGCGGTTCAGAGTGAAATTGCGGGCCTGCCCTATGTTGGCTCCTTGGCAGTGGCTACGAACAAAGGCGTTTTGGCGCATCCTTTGTTGAAGGAGTCTGAAAGAAAAACTTTGGAAGACGTGTTGAAAGTTCCAGTCGACGTTGGTACGATAAACTGCGGCATTCCCTATGTTGGAACGGGTCTCATCGCCAACAGCCATGCCGCCATTGCTGGTCTTTTAACAACGGGACCCGAGATGTTTATAATTGGGAATGCTTTGGATGTTGTGAAAGAGGATGAAGAGATTGAAAGTTTTCAGAGTAACAGGTGAAATCCTGAAACCAAACCTGAAGACGGCTTTTAAAAAGGAGATCGTGGCCGAGAAACCCGAGCACGCCGTGGAAAAGGTTTACGCTGAGATAGGAAGCAAACATCGTGTCAAGCGTTGCCACATAAGAATATCAAGCACCGAAGAGGTCCCTCCGGATCAGATTGAGAATCCGTTGCTGAAGAAACTAGTCACTGGTGAAGCAGAGGTTGGCTAACAAGGACGAGGAAGAGATTCGAAAGATCAGCGTTGAACTTCGATTCCTCGAGCAGACGGCGGAGGCTTTACAGTCCAGACTCAGCATGTTAAACGCGGTTACTCAAGATCTGACTTACGCGAACATGACGTTGGACAGTTTGGAAAAAGAAAAAGAGAACTCTGAACTTCTCGTCCCAATCGGCGGCACCTCGTACATCAGGGCAAAACTGGACAATCCGGACAACATAATCGTCGGAATAGGCGCCGGAGTCTCAGTTGAGAAAACGCGCCAAGAAGCAAAGGAACTAATCAAAAAACGTCTGGAAGACCTTGAGAAGGCAAGAACATCAACCCAACAACAATTCGTCCAAGTTGCAGGGAAAATCAACGAAGACAGAGAGCGGTTCGAGGAGCTAGCTGCCACCGTCAGAGGAGAGAAAGCTTCCCAAAATGTTTGAAAAGCTGAAATCCGGGTTAAAAGGTCTCGTAAACAAGGTCACAACAACCGAACTCAAGCCTGAAAACCTCCGACCAGTGCTCTCCGATTTCAAGATGAACCTCGTCGAGAACGATGTTGCCTATCCAGTTGCAGAACTGGTTTGCGACGAGATGGAAAAACGTCTGGACAAAGTTCAAGTCAAACGTCTCGAAGACCGCAGAAAAATCGTAGAGAAAAACCTCCGAGAAGTGCTTTTGGAGACTATGCAAACCAGCACCAAGATAGATCTACTGAAAGCTATTCAGGAAAAACGAAGGAAGGGCGAACCGTACGTCATGGTCTTCGTGGGAATAAACGGCACTGGAAAAACCACAACTATAGCCAAAGTCTGTCGGTTCTTGAACAAGAAAGGATACTCAGCGGTCATTGCGTGCAGCGACACCTACCGAGCTGGTTCCATCGAACAGCTGGAGGAACACGCCAAGAGACTGGGAACAAAGATGATCAAGCATGCTTATGGCGCCGATCCGGCCGCGGTGGCGTATGACACGATAAGCCATGCCAAGGCACATGGAATAAACGTCGTTCTGATAGACACGGCGGGACGAATGCAGACAAACCAGAATCTTATGAACGAACTGGAAAAAATCAAACGAGTCGTAAAACCAGATCTGACCGTGCTGACCGTGGATTCCCTCATCGGAAACGATGCCGTTATGCAGGCAGAAGAGTTCAACAAGTGCGTCGGAATAGATGCCACAATCTTGACCAAGGTGGACGCCGACGTAAAAGGCGGGTCCGCCCTGAGCGTAACCCACGTCACTCAGAAACCGATATTATTCATTGGGACAGGACAAAGGTACGACGATTTAGAAGAGTTCGATCCAGAAAGGTTTGTCCAAATGATCCTCAAATGAACGTGGCATTTTGACGCCATAATCCGTCAATCTAGTATTTGTCTAGCAGTTTCAGAAGAATTGTCTTTGCTGAGTATAGTCTGTTCTCGCTCTGCTCGTATATCACGGATGTTGGGCTTCCGATAACGTCTGCTGTTATTTCGTAGCCCCTGTGGATAGGCATGTCGTGCATCACGTAGGCGCTGCTGTTCTTCAACAATTCCTTGTTCAACTGGTAGGGCATCATAATCTTTACACGCCTCTCCTTTTCCGCAGCAAATTTCGGATCCGAGAAGAATTCCATATCCAGCCAAGTGTCTGTGTAAACGAAGTCTGCATCCTTGACGGCTGCCTTCAAGTCGAGCGTGGTTTCCCAAAGCCCAGTTCTCCGAGCCTCTTCGAGAAGCTCCTTGTCCCGTGCAGGCTCATTGAATATTGGCGTCACAGTCGTTATTTTGACACCTGTCTTCGTGCATCCTTCCACGAGCGAATTGCACACGTTGTTATGGATTCCTACATACACTAGGTTCGCACCCTTCAGCTTGCCCTTCTTCTCTTTGACCGTAATCAAATCAGCGATTGCCTGGCTGGGATGATACTTCTCGTCGCAGCCGTTGATAACCGGGACGCCGGAGTTTCCAGCCATGCTTTCCAGATCGGCATTTTTCAGCAGCCTAGCCATTATGCAGTCAACGTTACGTGAGATATACTGAGTTTCGTCGCCAATGTCTGCGAGAGCGAAGTTCGTCGTCCTCCAGTCGATAAACAAGCCATGACCGCCGAGCTGCGTCATTGCCACCTCGAAGGAAATGCGAGTTCTAGTTGAGGTCTTTTGAAAAATCAGAGCGGATGACATTTCATCTAAGGACTTCCGATGTTTGTCGGGATCATGCTTAATCTCGACACCTTTGTCGACTATTTCAGTCAGCTGCTGTCCACTCAATTCCTTGAAGTTAATCATGTGCATGCCTTACACCCTTCCCTGAACTTTCAACGCTTCAACCAGCTTTGGAAATTATAAGCTTTATGGAAACCTTTTTTCCAGAATATCACACCTTACATGCGGAAGAGTATCCCGATGATTCTGGTCGTAGCCTCAGAAAAGGATCCAGCAAGCCTCAACATCAAAAAACAGCTCTTAACCAATTACCGTTTCAACGAAACGCCGACAAAATTTCAAGAAAACACGACCTATACTGCCCAAATCAACGACAAAGACGTCCAACTCATAACTCTGAACCGAGAGTCCATATACGCACAGGACTTAACTACATTTTTCACCGACACCGAGCTGATAGTGTTCATCTCAAGACACAGCAGCATGAGCGGCACGCCTACACTCTCAGTTCACACACCAGGCAACTTAGGACCCGCAGATTTGGGAGGCAGGCCACGGGAAGTTTCAATTTCTCCAAGCAACGCCATGCGGGAAGCTCTAAAGGTCATGTCAAAGATGAGAGACGAAATGCAAATCAAGTATGAGGTTTCATACGAGGGCACACACCACGGACCATCATTGAACAACCCCACCATGTTCGTCGAACTCGGAAGCTCACCCGAGCAATGGAAAGATGCAACGGCTGCAAAAATCGTGGCCCACGCAGCAATTGGGGCCATCTCAAGATTCCGAAACGTCTCAGCCGAGACCGTGCTAGGCATCGGTGGACCGCATTATAACAGCAAGTTCACGAGAATGGCCCTGCAAACAGAGGTCGGGTTCGGCCACATAATACCGAAACATTCCATATCACAGATAGACTCAGGAATCCTTCAACAGTGCGTCGACAGGACGCTAGAAAAAGTGGAACGCGCAGTTCTGGACTGGAAAGGAATAAAGAGCGAGGACAAACCCAGAGTCCTCGAAATGGTCAACAAAACGGGCCTTCGCATCCAAAAAGTTTAACCTTGTCCTTCAACCTTCATTCCGATTGAACGGAAGAATCAGATGAAAACTATCCAAGCTTGCATATTGATTGTCATATTGTTTTTTGCGTTTTCAATTGCCAGCGTTTCGGCTCTGGGAAGCTCCTCCTTCGGTGGAAAGAGTGGAGACTGGGCAGAATATGAGTGGCAAGACGAGATGCAAGCTGAAACCGGTGAGTCTAGTTATTTCGCGAGAATAGATTTTCTCAGTGTTGAAGGGGCTAATGTCACGGTAAACGCTACACTTTACACTTCAACCTCGAGCTTTAACGAAACAAAAACCATCGATTTGACGTCTCAGAACGCGGACGACGATATTATGTTGGAACCCATGTTCAATGCACGCGTGTATTTCATTCCTGCAGAGTTGAACGTAACCGATCCTGTATACTTAGGCGAACTGTATGGCACACAAAACATCACGGGCCAAACGACGAATTCCTACGCGGGTGCAGACAGAACAGTCGTCTTCACAAACTTCACGTTGCAAGGTAGCAATTATTATTTCTACTGGGACAAACAGACGGGTGTTCTGACAGAGGGGTTGAAGTACATTGGAGCCGCGTACAATGACGTACTCGTAACCGCCACGAACATGTGGAGCCCACCAATCCTACCGCCTGTGCTGTTGTGGGTCGCCATCGCATTAGCCATCGTGCTTGGCATATATTCATCAAGAAGAATCTCAAAAAAGGCTCCTAGAAAAGGCAACACTAAACCCACCTTGACGAAGACCAATTCCTTTCTCTCCTTTAGACTATCAAGAGGGAAAGATTATTAGAAACGCGCTATTTATCTAGCAGATTAGAGCAACGTTTATATCATATATTAGAATGCTGAAGAAGCGATGAACCATGACCTTAAGAGATTTCATAGCTCAGTGTGGAAGGACGTTAAAGCTTGCCATTAAACCCGGAAGAAGCGAACTCTGGCTCTCAATAAAAATATGCCTCTTGGGCATCTCAGCAGTTGGGTTGATAGGATACGTTATAAAGGTGATATCAGCCGTTTTGAACCCTGGCAGCGCCTCGGCCGCGGTGGTTTTTGTGGTTAAGGCTTATATGCACATTTAGGACGAAGGAAGACACTTTCATGGAAGGACGCGAGGAAATCCAGCCGAAGATTTTCGCAGTGAAAACAACAACTGGCCAAGAGAGGAACGTCGCAAGGCTCGTTGCCGCAAAGGTCGAGATGAACAAAATACCTGTGAAAGCGATTCTCGTCCCTGAAGCGTTGAGAGGTTATGTTTTCATAGAGGCTCAAGGCCCGCACCTGGTGGAAGAAGCAATAACGGGCGTGAAACACGTGCGCTCAAGGATACCCGGAATCGTGAGTTTTGCAGAGATTGAAAGATACATCGTCAAGAGACCCGTTATTGAAGAGCTAAACGAAAACGACATAGTCGAAGTGACGGGCGGCCCCTTCAAGGGCATGCGGGCAAAAATAACTCGAATAGATAAAACCAAGGCAGAGGTCACTCTTGAGCTTCTCGAGGCAACCTTCACTCTGCCGATTACCGTGAATTCCGATTACGTAAAACTGGTTGAAAAATCAAAAGTCGCTACAGGCAGTGAGACACGAAATGGCTGACAAGAAAACCATTGAGCTCCTCGTTAGTGGAGGACAAGCAAACGCCGGACCGCCACTGGGCCCCGCGCTCGGTCCCTTGGGCGTAAATGTCATGGCGATCGTCAACAGGATAAACGAATTGACAAAAGACTATGCTGGAATGAAGGTTCCAGTGAAGGTGCTCGTGGATCCCGACACCAAAGAGTTTGATGTGACAATTGGAACCCCCACGGCATCCGCCCTCATCGTCAGCGAACTCAAAATCGAGAAAGGCTCGGGCACTCCGAGCACGGCGAAAGTCGGCAACCTTACGTTCGACCAAGTCGTGCGCATAGCCAAAATGAAAAGACCAGAACTTCTGGCAAGAAACCTCAAGACGGCGACGAAGGAGATTCTCGGAGTCTGTGTCAGCATGGGAGTGACGGCTGAAGGCAAAGATCCCCGAGAAGTGCAACGGGAAATTGACGACGGCAAGTACGACGAAGTGTTCAGTAAGAGCTAGAATCAAGCGAATATTTTTATAACCCCATTCCATTCCCTCAATGGCACGAGGACCTTAAAATGCCCTTAGACCAAAAAACAATACTTACTGCTGTAAAGGAAGCAAGGGGAAAGTCGGAGAAGAGAAAGTTCAACCAGTCCATAGAGCTGATCCTGAAGCTGCAAGACATCGACATGAAGTCACCGGAAGCCAAAATCCAAGAAGTCGTCGAGCTGCCACACGCTCTTGAGAAACCGAACAAGATATGCGTCATCGCCCAAGGAGAACTCGCAATGAAAGCGAAGAAAGCAAACGCGGATCATGTTGTTGAAAGATCTGAACTTGAAGGCTTAGCAGGCAAGAAACAGGAAATGCGCAAGATAGCCAATCAATACGATTTCTTCATAGCCGAAGCCCCATTGATGCCCCTCATCGGAAAGACATTAGGCTCCGTCCTAGGTCCGAGAGGAAAAATGCCTGTGCCAGTGCCTCCAAACGCAGACATAGCGAGCCTCATAGCGAAGCACAGAAAAACGGTTACCATAAGAATGCGCAACCAGCCCACTCTGCAGTCTCGCATAGGAATGGAGAACATGAAAGACGAAGAAATAACCGACAACATAATGGCCGTGCTGAGAGTTTTGGAAGGGAAGCTGAAGAGAGGAATGAAAAACATCAAGTTTGCCTACATCAAAATGGCAATGGGCGGACCCGTGAAGATTAAACCTTAAAAAAAGAGTGAACCATATGCCATCCGAACAGGTTCTTCAACAAAAAATCAAAGAAGTCGAAGAAATAACCGATCTCATAAAGAAATACAAGGTCGTCGGCATCGCCAACCTGCAGAAGGTCAGGGCCGCACAAATGCAGGAATTCAAGAAGAACCTGGCGGAAAAAGTGTACATGAGAGTCATGAAGAACACGCTTATCAAACTGGCGATTGAAAATTGCAAGGAGAAGCCAGACCTGAAGAAACTTGAAGAACACCTTCAGGGATCGAACGTTTACATTTTCACCGATGAGGACCCGTTTAAACTGGCCCTGATTCTGGAAAGGGGAAAGGTCAAGACGACCGCCAAGTCAGGTGACTTAGCAGCTTTCGACGTCGTAGTCCCTGCTGGAAACACGGGTCAACCTCCGGGACCGATAATCAGCCAACTGAACGCCGTGGGCTTGCCGACCAGAATAGAGTCCGGAAGCGTGTGGATAAACAAGGACACTTTGGTCGTCAAGAAGGGTGAGGCGATCAACGAAAGGCTTGCCAGCATGCTGTCAAAACTCGGAATCAAACCCGTTGAATCTGGCCTGGCGATGACCTTCGTCTACGAAGAAGGCCTGATAATAACTCAAGAACAGCTTAGACTCGACTTGGAAGAAACAAAACATGACATTGAAAGAGCCTACGCAGATTCTCTCGCACTTTCTCTGAGTACCGCCTATCCTACAGAGGAAAACATGCCCATCCTACTGCAGATAGCCCACAGTCAAGCTTACGCGCTTTCATTGAACGCGGCGATACCCACCGATGAGACGATAGAGGACTTGATCCGAAAGGCCAATGCTGAAATGTTAAGTTTAAGTAGTAGATTGCCCACCTTAGACCAAAAGGTTGCGCCAACTGAAAAGACTTGAAATATTTGAGTTGAGAGGTGAAAAAGCATGGAATACGTTTACGCTGCAATGCTCCTTCACAAGGCAGGAAAAGAGATAAACGAAGAAAACCTGACACAAGTCCTTACCGCAGCAGGCATAAACGCCGACACAGTGCGCGTCAAAGCACTCGTTGCTTCTCTGGCTGAAGTCAACATTGACGACGCAATCAAATCAGCCCCAACCATGATGGCCGCACCAGCAGCAGCTCCAGCAGCCCCCGCAGCAGAAGTGAAACCAAAGGAAGAAAAGAAGGAAAAGAAGGAAGACGAGAAACAGAAAGAAGAAGCAGCGCTCGAAGGTTTAGGCGCATTATTCGGGTAGAAGCCTCCTCTTACCCCATTTTCTGAGCCACGTTAACGGCAAACAGTTTACTAGTTCATATTCAGTCTTTTCCAAGGCGATGAGCGATGAAAGCTACAGCTACGGCTCACCCGATACAAGGATTAATAAAGTATCACGGATTGAAGAACCCTAAGCAGAGAATCCCATACCATGACAGCATATCAGTTTGCATACAAGCCTTAACCACGACAACCACCATCGAAACGCTGAATGAATCAAAAAAAGACGAGATAACAATCAATGGAAAACAGCCGAACGTCATCGAAAAAAAGCGGGTTGAAACCGTACTCGATAAACTTAGAGAACTAGCAGAGTATTCCGGCAACTTCAAAATCGTATCCCAAAACAGCCTTGAAATGGGCAAGGGCCTGGGATTTTCAGCCTCCGGCTTTGCGGCTCTGGGCCTCGCGGCGGCGGAAGCACTCGGTCTTGGTCTTGACGGGCTAACGCTCTCAGAAATCGTCAGGCTCGGCGCGGGTTCTGCCACAAGAAGCATGGCAGGAGGCTTCGCAATATGGTACGCCAATAGAAGAGGCAGATCTTATGCTGAACAGTTGGAAACTTCGAAAAACATGGATTTTTCGATGGTCATAGTGCCTGTTCGCTCGGACGTGAAAACTGACGAAGCCCACGCAGAGGTGCTTAGCTCATGTCTGTTCAAGGCAAGATTGAAAAACATCAACGGCCTGCTTAAGAGAATGAAAAAGGCCATCTCTATGGGAGACACAGCCGCGATCGGCACGCTTGCTGAGGAAGACACTCTGAACCTTCACGCAATCACTATGACCGGGAAGTCTCACATGGTGTTGTGGGAACCAGACACGGTTCGCGTGATAAAAGAGGTTATCCGAATGAGAGAAGAAGGATTGCAGGCGTGGTATTCGATGGACACTGGCCCATCAGTCTTTATCAACACATACAAGAAAAACGCGGGAATAATAGCTAAAAGATTTAATGAGATGAGCTTCAAGAACGTACAATTGAGTACAGTCGGTGAAAAGCCATCCTTAACTGGGAACCACTTGTTCTAGGCTCGGACTTTTAATCTTTCTCCGGTCTCTCAATGTCTGAGCTAGCACGACAGGTGCCCATCCGCAGATAATCATGAGGGTGCCTGGAAACGCTCCTACATTGTAGGTGAGAATCAACGCTTCGAAGATGAAGAAAGATATGCTCATTCCCACGACTGAGGCGATGGCCAAGCGCTTCCCGTATTTCTTGTACGTTTGAATGGCAAGCAAGCCGGCAAAGAAGAAGTCTCCTAGACCAAGACCCAGTATTAGTAATCCAGCCCCAGTGGAAATCAACGGAACCAGAGGTAGTTGAACCAGCACCGGAAGACTCAGGCTCACCGCCGCATTCGCAGCCTGCACCGTTGTTTTCGTCACCAAGACCAGAATTATATCCATGGCTGTTATGAGAACGCCGAAAACCGCCGTGGTTTTCCAGTTGAACAGGCCTGCCAGATAAAGAGTGATCAATATGGCGAAGATAAGACCGTAAACGTTAGACAGGTATTGAGTCCAGATGAAACTGTTTCTCAGGAACGCGTATAGCAGAATGAAAACCGCCGGCGCTATCACTCCTATGTACCAGCGCTTGTTAGCCAACAGATAACCGAACGTGTAGAGCAGCAGAGAGTAGGCGAAAAGAAAAAGTATAATCAAAACGATGCTGAGCTGCCGGACGAGAACTATGAGGGTGATCATGACGGCCATCGCGGCAACGAGCAGAACGGCGTCGCGAACTCGGAACTCAGTCTCTTCGAATGCTCCTTTGAGTTTGTTCTCGATCTTAGGGTAAAGAAACATTGAGGCAAAAGTGACTGTGAGAAGAGTCAGCGGCATCGTTAAGTCAAACTTGAACTCGTTGTTAAAATACCCGTCATACGACGTAAACTGGATTTCCGCGCCTCCAGGACTATAAAGAGAAACGTCATAAAAATGAAGGCTCGTCGCACCGGTGCCCATCACCTGAAACTGGAGTGTTAGAAGAGTCCCATTGTTGTTGACCTCAGCGCTTTGGGACGTGAGATTGGCAGATGCATAGACGTTGCCGGCAGAGTTGTCGATGATGGTCGTGTTGATATACGCGCTGCCTGTGAAGATGTCGCCCGGTTCAGCATTCGTGCAGCTGACGAGAGTCGAATCGTAGCTCAACCTCATCGTGAAACCGTGAAGGTCAAGCGTCCCCGTTGCTGTGACGTTGATGTTCACTTCAAACATTTGCCCAGAAACTGCAGAGTAGTTCAGTATGACCAGAGGCTGAACAAACACCTGTACCTGGTTTGATGCCGTGCTGCTGTCACCAGATGCAAAAGCAGGCTTGACAATTGACACCGTCAAGAACACAGCAGCCAACAGCAAGATCAATGCAAGAAATGCGAGTCTCTTATCATTCACCATTTGATCAGCCCTCATTCAACAGACGAAGGCCTGCACCAGCAGAATCGCCATTAGATACGAAACACATACGGGCACATACGTACAACGCACATTTATCTCTTTATGAAAAGAACAAAGTATTGCACATTCCGCGCATCCTACAGGAAAATGGCATTTCAATATCGCATAATAATAACATCATAAAGGGGCGTTCTTTCCTCTGTTTCCCTTTGCCCATCTGCCGGAAGAACGCGGTGTCAGTTCAGAAGAGCTCAAAGCCGGGATCTATTTTCTCAACTCGGCGATGATGTTGAAGATGGCTAAAGAAGCGAAAAGTGCCTCTTCGGTCCTTACAGTCTCCGTTCCTTGCAGTGGAACAGTGTTGACCACAAAATCCACGAGCTCATCTAGCCGGCGACCCTCACGCTTAACTATGTCGCCCAAACCCTGGCTAGGGGCCCCGAAAGCCACGAGAACAGTGTTTGCGGCTTTCCATCGCTCAACAAATTCTTCAGCAACATCAGCAAGAGGTGAGCCGTATCTGGATGTTGCAACGGCCAAATCGAAACTTCTCTTCCTCAGGAAACTGCCGAGGGGAAGGTTTTCCACTGTGACGTGGTAGCCCCAGTAGGTGGGGGCTTCATCCCGATTCGCCAGCAAAACCTCGACCACCTTCCCCACTTTGACAACCTTTACAGTGACTCGTATGCCGGCGGCTAAATTCTTGTCTCGAACTAAAGCAGGTTGTTCCACACCGATATCCACGAGAGCCCCCTTATCAGTGCTAGACAATGTGACGGCCTCACGAAATTCGCCAGCTCGAAGTTCCTTAATTCGACGGTTGAGAGGATGATGCGGTGTCCGCAGAGGTGGAAGTATGCCTGCGTACTGCAGATTCGGGCTCAGCTTGAAAAGTCTCTTTCGCAGGTACTGCGGGGTCTCCAGATAGCTCAGCAACGTCGAAACCAAATTTGCCTCACTAGTTTGGCTGCCGCTGGGAGCGTCTGGGAAGATTATGATTTCGTCGACTCTGAAGATCGCAGCTGCTCTGCCTATCAGGCCTATTTTGGCAGTTTTTTCGCGCAAGTGCGGCGTGTCAGACGCGACTGAGGCAGGTATTGCTATGGAAAGTCTTTTTTTAGCCAACTCGGTTTCCTTCCTGGTTCTGAGTGAGGACTATTATTGGGCAATTTGTTTAAAAACTCAAAGCGTCACATTGTTTTCAGAACAAGGGCGGGAGAACGAAATAGATGACAAAGCTGGAAACTTTAGATGATCAGGAGGGTATCAGAAGAATCGACAAGAGTGATATGATTTCCTTCTGTGTTGAAGCTCCCCTGCATTACGCGCGGGCCGCAAAACTGGCCAAAACCCTCTCAACCGATTACCCGAAACCCGACACTATAGTCGTTGCGGGCATGGGCGGTTCGGGCATAGGCGGCGAGCTGCTGAAAGACTGGACAAGAGACCGAATCACTGTTCCCGTCGAAGTGTGTAAGGAATACTCACTGCCTGCGTACGCGAACAAGCGCACGCTGGTGCTCGTCGTCAGCTACTCTGGAGAAACTGAGGAAACCCTCAGCGTATTTCGCGACGCCATAAGACGAAAATGCATGATTGTATGCTTGAGTTCGGGTGGAAAACTGCACGAGTTCTCCGAAAAACTGGGTTTCCCCCATCTGCTCGTGCCTTCAGGTATGGCGCCTCGCGCGACCCTTCCATACCTTTTCTTGCCCTTGATTGCCGCAACTGAGAAAATCGGTTTGATTTCAGGCTTTAATGATGAGATGTCGGAAACAATCAGAGTGTTGGAAAGGGTCAGCTCGGATAATTCTCCTAGAACACCGTCGGAACGCAATTTCTCAAAGCAGCTGGCGGTTAACATCAATGGAACCGTTCCGGCCGTTTACGGCTTCGGGTTTTATCGAACGGTTGCGCAGCGGCTGAAGACTCAGTTTAACGAGAACAGCAAGAACCCTGCGAAATGGGAATTCTTTCCCGAACTCGACCACAACGAGATAGTTGGGTGGGAAGAAGCGGAACAATTCAAGAAGTGTTTTTCGGCAATTTTTGTCCGTGACGGTGAAGAACCGCCTGAAATACGGCAGAGAATCGAGGTAACAAAGGAATTGATGAGCAGACAGATAAAGAAGCTCTTCGAGGTTCAAAGCCGAGGAGAGAGTCGCTTGGCAAAGATGGCATCCGTCATCTGCGCGGGAGATTTTACAAGCGTTTACTTGGCCGTCCTGCGCGGCATAGACCCTACGCCAGTGAAGACGATAACGCTGCTTAAGCAAAGGCTAGAACAAACCGGCGTGAAAGAAAAAGTCTTGCGTGAACTGCAAAGGCTTGCCTTGAAGTAGGGAACTCTCACTGTTGCTCGGCCACGAATTGCGTGAACATTTTTTCAGCTATCTCAAGCGTTGTCTGCTGAGGCGGATGTTTGAAGCCATAGGCACACACGGGCATGAGGGCCCCTTTCAGCTTTCTTTCCAGGGCCATTTTCACGGCTCGCAGGACGTCGAGCAGAACAGAGCCCGCGTTCGGCGCGTCAATGGTTGAAAGCTTCAGATCTATCTGAACTGGCACATTGCAGAAGTGCACTCCCCTGATCCAGAAGTAACTGTCACGTCTGTTCTTCAAGAAATCCACGTAGTCCGTAGAACCAGCAACGACGGCAGCCGGATAAGGCAGCGAGGCTTCAACAGATTGAGTCTTTACGGAGCGCTTGAGGTCTCTCGTCCGATCCAACGTGTCCAAGGACTCAGCGCCTCCACCCACGTCAAGCTGATACGTTTCCGTAATATGAACGCCGTTCATCGACAAGAGCTGCAACAAGGTCTTATGCAACGTGGTCGAGCCAACCTGATCGATCAAGTCGTCTCCGACAACAGGCAAACCAGCCGCCTCGAACTTCTTGACCCATGCAGCGTCGCTGGCGATGAAACTCGGCGTCGCGTTTACGAAGGCACAGCCCGCAGCCAAGGCTTGCTGAGCGTACCATTGCGAAGCTTTCACAGCCCCACTTGGAAGCAGGTCAACCATGATCTCCGCTTTGCTGTCCTTCAAAACCTTCGAAACGTTTGCCTCTGAATGAGGACTTATCTTAACGAGATGCTTGGTATACTCGCCTAATCCGTCGAGAACAGGACCCTTGTGCACGAGCACGCCGTGTGAGGGTACGTCATCCAGTTTTGACACGTTGTTTGGCTCAGCAAAGATGGCTTCAGACAAGTCTTTACCCACCTTCCGAACGTCTATGTCGAACGCCGCGACGATTTCTATATCCTTCGAATGAAAACCTCCGAGCACGGGATTCCGCAGGCCAACACGTTTATCCGCGCTACTGGAACTATAGTATTGCAAGCCCTGGACGAGTGCTGAAGCACAGTTTCCAACACCGACCAGTGCGACCTTAATCTTTGGCAAGGGTGACACCTCGTTTTGCAGTTCTTAATCAACACGTGACTTAAAAAATGCTACGCTGTCGCCAGCGCGTATTGAAAGCTATCAAGACTCAAACGCGGAAGCTCTTCGTGAGCCTATGCTTCGTTCTAGTAAGCTTAAAGTCTCTGAAATGTTTAGTCTAGAAGAGGCTGAACAGAATGGCGGATGAAACGAAGACTGTTGACAAGTTCACGGCCATAAACGAGTTGGCACGCCGAAGAGGCTTTTTTTGGCAATCCTACGAAATTTACGGCGGCGCAAGTGGCTTTGCGACTTACGGTTATTTAGGCGCCAGAGTTAAGCAGAACATCGAGAGAAAGCTCAGGGAGCTCTTCGTTTATGAACTCGGAATCATGGAGATAGAGTCGCCCGTTATCACTCCTGAAAAGGTTTTCGAGGCTTCAGGTCACATTGACCATTTCAAGGAACCGATGGTTGAGTGTTCAAAATGCAAGAAGTGGTTTCGTGCCGATCACCTGCTTCGTGACGTTGCAAAGATAAGCGAGTCAGAAGCTGAAAAAATGAGTCTGGCCGAGCTGAAGGAGACGATTGAAAAGCGGAAGATTCGCTGTCCAGAATGTGACGGAGTCTTCAACGAGCCCAGGTTGTTTCTGACCATGTTCAAAACTAGCATAGGCCCCTATTCGGACGCGGTGGGCTACGGAAGGCCCGAAGCCGCGCAAGGCATTTTCGTAGAGTTCAGACGGCTTTTTGAAATGGCACGTGAAAAGCTTCCCTTCGGCGCGATGCAGATAGGCCGGGCATTGAGGAATGAAATTTCACCGCGGCAAGGATTGGTTCGATTGAGAGAATTCACCATCGCCGACCTGGAATTCTTCTACGATCCTGAAGAGCCAGACTGCTACATGCTTAAAGACGTAGAAAACGAATCGTTACGACTTCTTCTGGCGAAGGACAGACTGGAAGGTTCGGAGGAAATCACCGAGGTCAGCGTGAAAGAGGCGCTGAAAAAGAAGTACATCAAGGCCGAGTGGCAAGCGGTTTTTATGGCACTGCAAAAGAAGCTGCTTCTCGCCCTAGGAGTGCCCGCTGAAAAACAACGCTTCATCGAAAAACACCCGTGGGAAAGAGCTCACTATTCCTCAGAAACATTCGATCAAGAGGTCCTCGTTGAAAGATGGTGCTGGCTCGAAGTGAACGCCTGCGCCTGCCGAACAGACTACGACTTGAAACGGCACGCTGAATTCAGCGGTCAAGACATGTACGTCTTCAAGGAGTATGAAAAGCCCATCGAGAGAGAACAGATAGTCATCAAGCCTGTCATGGCAAAGCTGGGACCTGCGTTCAAGAAGGAAGCCGGAAAAGTTGCTGAAATGCTTTCCAAGACAGATGCAAAAGAGTTGGAAGAGGCTTTGAAGAAAAATGGCTACTTTGCGCTTGGCGAGCACAGAGTTTTGCCTGAGCATGTGGACATTAAACGTGAGAAAACCCTTGAACGGGGAAGACGTTTCATACCTTTCGTCATCGAACCGACCTTCGGCTCCGACCGACTCTTCTATGTAGCCTTTGAATACGCGTATCAAACCAAGGAGGACAGAGCCCTGCTGAGTTTTCCGAGAGACATTGCCCCCGTGCAGATCGGAATATACCCTCTAATGGGCAAGGACGGATTGCCCGAAAAGTCTTTAGAATTGCACAAAATGCTGCTCAACGAAGGTTTCGTTGTCGAGTATGACGATGCCGGTTCTATTGGCAGACGGTACGCCCGTGCAGACGAGGCCGGTGTTCCCCTGGGCATCACGGTTGATTACGATACCCTCAAGGATGGCACCATCACGATCCGCGATCGAGACAGTTGGAGGCAGGTGCGAAGCAGAATCGTGGAGTTGCCCGAGCTTCTGCGCAAGTATTTCCGTTTCAAAATCAACTTTGAAGAGCTAGGCACGCCAATTTGAACGCGCAGCTTTCGTTACCTTTTTTAACGATTAGTCACATGTAGAGACAGGCAAAGAGAGCCCTTTTTGCGGGCGGGAAAATCTTTGGTGCTTCCAGCGGAAACTGAGGAACGCGTAAAGCGCAGAGCGTTGAACGTTTGCCAAGATCACGTACGTAAGGTCTTGGATCTGACGAGAAAAGTTCCTCAGATGATAGATTACTTCATGAAGAACGATAAGGAGAAGGCGGCACAGCTTTTCAATGAAGTCACAGGCGGCGAGGCTGAAGTGGACAGTGCGAGACGATTAGTTTCGCAGGAACTCGCTGAAATAGGAGCAATCCTGCTCAGCAGAGAGGATTTCCTAAGGTTCACGAATTTGACGAGTGAAATCGCAGATTTTTCGGAAGGCATAGCTTTCCGACTTGTCGAGATAATGCAGCACAACTGGAACGTGCCGATGGACATAAAGAAGGATTTGCTGAAGCTTTCAGAGGCTGTTTTTGAAACAGTGCTCAAGCTCAGAGAAATGGTGATGGCCCTCAACTACGGCTCGACGAAGACGATGGAAAAGGCCAGAGACGTGGAGTTAGCCGAACAGAACGTCGACCTGCTCTACAGGGATCTCGAGATTAAACTGCTCGGCAGCAAAGTGCAGTTTCCAGCATTGATCCTAATGAGAGATGTTCTGCAGCTGCTTGAGGACTCAGCGGACAAAGCAGAAGACGCTTCCGACGCCGCTCGAATTCTCTCTTTTATGATGTAAAGGACGAGAAAGACGGTGCCAAAGAAAATCGGCGTGGAGCTAATCGAAAATTTCCTAGTAGTTTGGAAACCGGAAGAAGGCTCAGAACTTTACAAGAAAGGTTTCTACGGAAAACCCCTCGGAATCGCCAAACCTAAAATCCCAGAGTTCAACGTGCCACTCATTCTGGATCTGATGGAGGGCCTGTACCTCGCGGAAAAGGGAAACATAACCGTGTACGAAGGCGCTGCGAAAAAGAAGGTAAGCCTCAAAAAACTCCGTCAAATGGCCAAGCAGCTGTACGGCGAATTCGAAGAAAAGTACTCTGTTTACAGGGACCTCCGCGACAATGGCCTTGTCGTGACTCCCGGAATAAAATTCGGGTGCGACTTCGCAGTCTACAAGCATGGGCCAGGCGTGGAACACGCTCCTTACATGGTCTCGGTGAAGCAGGCCGACTCCGAGATGACGGCCACAGAAATTGTCAAAGCTGGAAGACTTGCAACCACTGTCAGAAAGAGATTCATAATAGCAGTGCCCGGCCTAGAGAAGGGCAAGGTAGAGTATCTGATTTTCAAATGGTTCAAAGCCTGAACACACGACAGTATCAGAAAAGTGCAGAGTTGCAGAGCAGGGCTATTGTTGGGACTTGATGATTTCGATTATTTCTTGTTCTAGAGTGGGTTGGTGTGAGGGTTTTTCCACTATTCTCCCTATTTCATTCCCCTCTGCGTCGGCCACTATGATTAGCGGAATTTTTTCAACGTTCAGTGTTTCCACTTCCTGCGGTGAGGGCGGGATTCGCCATTTGTGCACCTGATCCAGCGGATCTTTTTTCAGCCCCCCGAAGACTCTGACCTCCAGCCCTGCGGTTTCGTTTATCAGGGCTAAAACAGGAATATTTAGTGCGCAGTCTTTACACCACCCTGCCGAAAAGGCGATGATGACGTATTTGCCCGCAAATCCTTTGAGTTGGCTGATAGCTTCTTGATCGGGCTGGTAGGTTTGTTTCCTCGTCAAGAATTTTTCCTTGAAAGGCTCTTCCAGACTGTTGACGTAATCGTTTGGGGAGACGGTTCTTGTTCTGATTTCCTTCAAGTTGAGAGGCATGTTCTGGTTTCACCTTCATGAAGATTTATTCTATTTTGGAAAAAGTAAATTTGCACGTTGGCTGTCTGTTCAAGGAATGACGCGACAAAATGGGGTGGGTTCAGCCGGGCATTAGGGTTTGGTTTGCGAACTGTCCTCTGACGTATTGGTGCGGATAGATTTTCGTTCCTTCCAGCATGCAGCCTTCGGCTATTACCACGTCGTCGGCTATGACCGTGGTGGAGGTTATTTTGGTGGGTTTTTTGGGGGTTGACTGGACAGTTACGTGGCGTCCTACGATGCTCTCTTTAACCTCAGCGTCGTCGCCGACTATGACCCTGTCCATGATTGCGGAGTTACTTATTTCGACGTTCTTGCCAATTTGTGTATAGTTGTCAATGCACGAGTCGACAATTCTCACTCCGTCAGATATTTTGCAGTGTCTTCCGATGAGTACTGATCCTTCGATCTCTATTTTTTTCTGCTTGATTTTCCTCAGGATTTCCTTTCTTCTCTTCATCGACTCCGTGCTTTCTCCTTGGACCCATATCCGTTTTTTCTCTTCTATTCTTCCACCGAAGTCGGTCAGGGATGAAAAGCGTCCGTCGAGCATGTCGTGCATTGCTTCCAAGTAGCGTCGAGGTGTTCCCACGTCGTACCAGCTCCCTTCTAGGGTGAAGCCGTAGACTGGTCTGCCGGTGCTTATCAAGTAGGGGATGAAGTCGTAGCCGAAGTCTAGGCGGTGTCTCTCTTTGATTATTTGCGTGACTCCTTTTTCTTTGAATATCTTCCTTATTTCTGGAGAGAACATGTACAGGCCGGTGTTGGCAAGGTCTGAAGGCGCTTCCTTCGGCGTGGGTTTTTCAACAAACCTTGCGATTCTCATTTCCTTGTTTATGTCGGCTATTCCGTAGCCTTCGACGTTCTCGACCCTTCTCAGCGCTATCGTCATGACAGCGCCTTTTTTTTCGTGGAACTTCACGAGTTTGTTCACGTCGACGTCGAAAATGTTGTCGCCTTGCACTGCGAAAACCGGATCCTTGACGTCGTAGTAGTCCATGTTTATCATCGCGGAACTTGCGCTTCCGAAATCGTCCACGTTAGGCTGATACTTGATGTGAACCCGCGGTTTTATGTCATACCTAGCGGAAAATCCGTAGCCCGACTCAAAATAATCATGCAAATCCCGGTAGTTGGTGTAGCCCTTTACGCCGAAAATAAAGTTTTTAATGCCTTGGCGGGCAAGAGGCAGCAACGAAAAATCTATCATCGGCCTGTTTAAGAGTCGCAGACACGCCTTGCTTGTCTCGGCTGTGAGAGGCAGCAGACGAGTGGCCTTTCCCCCAACTGGGATTATCACCCTCAACCTGTCTAAGGAATAATTGTTGCTCAAGATTCGTCACCAACGAGCTTTCAATGGATTATCGGCGTGAAACGTATTAAACTTTCGAATTCATCCGAGAAATCTTATAACCAGATCCTGCCGAAAACTCTAAGAATCGAGGCAAGGTCGATAGAGTGATGAGCAAAATCGGCGGTTACGCGCGTCTGACCCGCCCTGTGAACTGCGTGATGATGGGCATCGCTGTCATCGTCGGCGCAGCACTCGCCAACCCAGGCATGCACAGCAGTTCTTGGCCAAGCCTCGCCTACGGCTTCATCACAGGTTTTATGCTGACTGCTGCTTCAATGACCATAAACGATTACTATGACCGTCAGATTGACACTGTAAACGAACCGAAACGCCCCATCCCGAGCGGTCTCATCAAACCAAAGAATGCCTTGATATTCGCGGCGATTCTTTCCATCTTGGGTTTTGCTGCAGCCTTACTGACAAATCTCTACTGTTTCGTCACTGCAATAATCGCTTGGATGGCCTTTACCACGTACACCACTGTTGGAAAGAGAAGCGGCTTGCCAGGCAACTTTCTGGTCAGCCTGTGCGTAGCAATACCTTTCGTTTATGGAAGTTTAGCAATCGTTGCTGAGGTCAAGTTGAATGTTCTGCTGTTTGCCTCCATCGCTTTTCTTTCGAACACTGGAAGAGAGATAACCAAGGGAATCGTGGATGTGAAGGGAGACATGGCTGCAAACGTTAAAACTGTGGCTGTTCGCTACGGTGAGAAGAACGCCGCAATGGCATCCGCCTCATTCTACGTGTTCGCAGTTCTGTTGAGTCCGATTCCTTGGCTTCTTGGACTCGTATCCTTCTGGTTTATTCCTCTCGTGCTAGTCACAGATGCTGGACTCGTGGCTTCGAGCATTATGCTTCTCAGAGACTATTCGAGGGAAAACGCTAGAAAAGTCAAGAAGAACGTGCTTATATGGTTCATCACCGGACTTTTGGCGTTCATCGCCGGCGCAATAAGGTGAAACTTTGCTCTTAGAAGAAATTTTCTTAAACATTCTTCTAATGTTGCTCTGCTACGCCTATGTGCTCGCCACAATCGTTGTTTCAGGAAAGATTGACAAGATCCTTGACGTCTCGCGGAAGAGCGCGCGCAAGTTCCTGCACATAATGATAGGAAACCTTCCGTTCATAATTCCGTTTTTCACTCTAACAATCTTTCCGGTCCTCGTCGCCGCTCCATTTATCGTGTTGACTCTTCTTGCCTCGCCCTACAGCCCGTTCAAGACTGTCAGTGAAAGGATGAAGGGACTCGCCGACATAACCGAAGAGGGACACCAGTTGGGACTTGTTTTCTACGCGATTAGCTACACGTGCCTAGCCTTGCTGTTCGCATCGAAAGCCTACATCATCGCCGCTGGCATATTACCCATGGCCTACGGCGATGCGGCAGCTTCCATGGTCGGTGAACGATGGGGCCGAAGGAGGTACAGGCTAGTCGCTCAGAAAAGCCTCGAAGGCTCAGCCGCGATGTTCATCTTCAGCTTCATCAGCCTCGCCCTTGGCATGGTTTTCTTTTCTTTTATCTACCATTTTGCACTTCTGGACAAAATCGTCGCAGCACTCGCAGCCTCCGCGGTCGCTACGGCAGTTGAAGCCTTCTCCCCGATGGGTTTTGACAACCTCACCGTTCCAGCCCTGAGCGTTCTAGTCTTTTTACTGTATAGAGGTGGTCTTTGAAAAGTTGGTGTTCGTTATCATAGATGGATTGGACGCTTCGGGAAAGAGCACTCAGGGAACAAACCTTTACAAACATCTCATAAGAAATGGGAGGACGGCGTTTCTGCGGGTTCATCCCTCAGATGATAATCTTTTCGGATCTGAAGCGAGGCGGTTCCTGTATTCGAAAGGAATGAGTGCGCACTTTGCGTCGGCATTGTTCTATATGTTTGACGTGATCCGTTCCATTCTACTGTACTCTTGGAGAAGATACGACTACGTGGTTTTTGTTCGATACTTGCTGGGAACCGCCTATTTGCCGACACCTTTAGACAAGATTGGTTACCACTTCTTCGCCTCCATCGTTCCAACGTCGAATTACATGTTCTTTCTTGATGTGCGCCCCGAAGAAGCAAATAACAGAATAAGACGAGTGCGCAGCAGGACGGAGATGTTCGAAAGCTTGGACAGCCTGAAGAAAATCAGGAGAAAAGCCCTAAGTTTGGTTTCGACGGGCAAGTGGAGAATAATAGACGGTGATAAGCCCGAAAGAGACGTTGAAAGAGCGATTGCGAATACTTTGGGTGTGCCGTTCTAATGATTGGAATTATAAGCACGTCTGAGTCTTTACATTTGCAGAGGCATGCTGTCCTTTGAGTGTTGAAGATGAGGCTGTTTTTGAGTATGCACTTCGTGGCAAGGATTGGAACGTGTACTGGCTTCTTCTTAAAAATGGCCGGCCTATGAGCGTCCGTGAAGTTCAGAAAACTCTGCGTTTCAGCAGTCCGAGCGTGGCGCAGCATCATCTTGAGCAGCTTCGACAGTTGGGACTGGTCAAGAAGGAGGAGGTGGGTGGCACCTACTCTTTAACCAGTGAAGTCAAGATTGGAGTGCTCCGGCATTTTGTCAAGCTGGGCAGGCTCCTGTTTCCGAGGTACTTCTTCTATGCGCTCTTCTCTACAACTTTCTATCTTTTCTACGTGTTCGTGTTGATGCAGGGGTTCACGCGCGAAAACCTGTTCATCCTCACTTTCGGAGCCATCGTCACGGCAATCTTCTGGTTTGAAGCCTTCCGCATATGGTCTCTGAAACCGTACTAACTTCTGGAACAGAATGTACTAAGGCGTAGGATAAAATCCGATGAAGACAATACGTAATAGTGGTAGTTCAAGATGCAAAAGGAAATCAAGAGGAAAACTCGAACCTACGGTGTTCTAGCCGTTCTTCTGGCCCTGATTCTCGGTGTACTATGTTACAACCTAGGTTTCACGGGCACAACGCTGAAGCCTACTACAACCAACGACATAACATACGGGGGTCCAATATCTTTTCAGTTTAGCGGGGGCAATGCTTCAGAGTTGACGGTTGCTTCAGGTTCAGCAGGGAAGGGAACCATACAAGTGAATGTTACCGAAGCTGATCCATTGCTAATATACGATTACGCGGGTGGAGGGTTCAATCAGTCCGCCACTGCATTGCCATCAGGATTGTCAGTTTCGCTAAACATGTACGGCAACCTTTACGACGTGCCACAAATAAATCAAGTGGCATTAGATAATGCCACTGCTTTGCCGCTCAGTACGGTTCCACTGATACCCACCACTTTGGGAGAAACCACGTTCCAATACACGATAAACACGGCAAGCACCGTCCCAGCCGGAACATACACAATCCACATCAGTTTCTTGCCAATCCTTCAAGGCGACGAGGTTCCAGCAAGCACGCGTGCCGCGGGCATCAATGAGATGCAGGGACTCGGAGAAGTGTACGCGGTGACCATAAATGTTCAATAAATAAGTCCCAAAGCACTCCTGCGCCTAAATGGTTTCTGTAATATTACCGTACGCCTTCTATATGGATTTTGACAATCGTGAGGAGATTGAGGATCTTCTCGTAGCAGTATTCCTGTGTTGGGATTCTCGCAACCGCCTGCTCTGGAGAGGCATCATAGTCTTGTATTCAAATCTTGGTTTCATAGCCTTCGGATTGAGCAATGACCCTTACGATCTGCAGTTCGGATTTGCTTGGTTAATGTTAGGAATGATTGGAGAGACTGCCGCTACATAACAAAGACAAACAAAGCTACCCACAACTCCTTGGATATCTCAACCTGTCCAATGCCTCTTCTTTCTTACAATGGTTGAGACTGCAATCGGACGGAACCGACGGTCGTTTCATTCTCTTTGTGTTCTTTTAGCTGAAAATGGAGCTTGGTATTTCTTGAACCATTTGAACCCGGATTTTTCCATTAGTCTGAAGTAGTTATCATTTCCTTTGGGCATTTCATCGGCGCGATAATGGAGTCCGAAATAGTGTTGTGCTATGTTTATGTATCCATTGGCCTTGATTCTATCGGCGCATTTCTTTGCGAACTTTTCTCCGTTGACTGTGCGGCACACTTTCATTATCGTCTTCAACCTTTCTTCTGAAATGCCGAGTTTCGCACTTTGATGCTTCTCGTCGCTGTACTTCTGGTCGTAGGTTTCTATGATTTCCTGGTCTTTCATTTCCCGATAGTATTCTGGATGGACGACAACTTTAGCTCCTAGTTTGTTTCGCGGTTTCATTCTCTTCATTGGATATCCCATGCAGACAAGGACGACGGGAAACACTCCTTTCGGCAGCTTGAACATCGCCTGAATTTCTGCAGGTTTGTCGATGACTGTGCCGATGTATACTGAGCCCAGTCCCATCGAGTCTGCGGCCGTGCAGATGTTCTGTGCGCATATGATAGTGTCTTGGAAGGACACCCAGAAATGGCGGAAGGAACTGGTTGCAGTGTAGGGAGCAGTCTCCAGTTTTGCCCATCTCTCGTTGCGGTGCAAGTCGAGGCAGAACAGCAGAAGCACTGGAGCCTTGCCTATGAAACTCTGCTCGCATATTTCAGCCAGTTTCTGTTTCGTTCCTTCGTTCTCTATTCTTATGATGGAATAGGGCTGCAGGTTTCCAGCTGTAGGAGCGTGGGTCCCCGCGTCAAGAACAAGACTCAGAACATTTTCTGGAATCCTCTTATCCAAAAAACTTCGACAACTCGACCTCTCAAAAAGCAGTCTAACGGTTTCATTCGGAAATTCACCGGAACCATGCTTCGAACCAGCAGGCGCCATCATATCAACTCCAAATTTAGTCTATCCGTGCTATTACCTTAAAGAGTTATTTCAAGAATCTGCGCGCACTAAGGGAGTTTGAATTTCAGGATAGATTTTTAGGTCTGCAAGCAGTATTGGAAGAGAAGGTTGACACCTATGAGCTTCGTTCCGATTCAACAGGTTCTGGCAGGGGGATTGGAAGACCAGAAAATCTCGATAAGAGGTTGGATTTACCGAAAGAGGGAGGGAAAAGAGAATATATTTCTGCTCATACGCGACTCGACTGGAATCATCCAATGCCCAGTGAAGAAAGAAAGCCCAGCCTGGGGAGATGCGGAGAAAATCACGATTGAATCCTCACTGACGCTAGACGGAACCGTCAGAAAAGATGCACGCGCTCCAGGCGGATATGAGGTCGTCACGGAGAAAATGTCGATAATAGGGTTGGCTGATCTCTTTCCGATAACGAAGGACAAGAGCGAAGAATTCCTGCGTGACGTGCGTCACCTGTGGCTTCGAAGCCGCAAGATGAACCTAGTGATGAAAGTGCGGAGTCGAGTGCAAAGGTTCACACACGAATTCTTTGAGAACCAGGAATTCACGGAAGTCTCTCCGCCGATGTTCATAACGAGTGCTTGCGAGGGAGGCTCAACACTGTTCAGCTTGAAGTACTTCGACCAGAACATGTACATGACCCAGAGCGCCCAGCTGTACCTTGAAATCTTGATCTATTCACTGGAAAAAGTGTACTGTATCGCTCCGTCCTTCAGGGCTGAGAAGAGCCGAACCATCAGACACCTGACTGAGTATTGGCACATCGAAGCCGAACAGGCGTTCGCAGATATGAACGACTTGACACGGCTCGAAGAGGAGCTTGTGGCCCACGTTTGTCAGCGAGCCGTTGAGACCTGCAAATCAGAGTTTCAAGAATTGGGCGCGGACCTTTCAAAACTCGCCTCGGTAGAAACACCATTCCCAAAGATAACCTATGCCGAAGCAATCGACAGGTTGAACGCGAAGAATTTCATGACAAAATGGGGGGACGATCTCGGGTATGAAGAGGAGAAGGCCCTCGCTGACGACTTCGGCAAACCTTTCTTCATATACGATTATCCCAAACAGATCAAGGCCTTCTACTGCAAGATTCACAGGGACAACCCGGACCTGGCCATGTCAACCGACATGCTGGTTCCAAGAATAGGCGAAATCTCCACGGGCGGCGCGAGAGAAGACGATAAAGAAAGGCTCGTTGCGAGACTGAAAGAACTCGGATTGAAAGAAGAAGACTATGATTGGTACATTGATTTGCGGCGATATGGAACCGTACCGCACGTCGGGTTCGGAATGGGACTGGAGAGACTGATAACATGGATGCTTGACCTAGACAACATCATAGACGCCATACCCTTCCCAAGGACAACCAGAAGATTCTACCCTTAGGGCCGCGCGCGCTACAAAGCGAAGTCTTGAACGCCGTGTATAGTCTCGTGGCTGAAATGCTTGGCTAAGAGTCGCGCGCTTAGTCGTTAGTTGCATCTAGATTCTTCTTTACAAGAGTGACTAGTTCTTCGGTATATTGTCCGTAGCCTTCTATTTTCCGAACATTGTTTTCCAAGTTTTCCCCGAGTTGTCTGGTTTCCCCTTTCTGAATGTCAGCAAGAATAGTGAAAATGAATGAAACTCTTCCCTTAGCTCTGGTATCGGTGATTTTCTCATATGCCCTTTCAGCGAGCACTGCTGACTCTTTGAATTTCTCCAAATCGTGGCTCAATCGGTATGCAAACGCGGCATCTGCATAGAGCAAAGCCACGCCGAACCCATAGAAGTCGAACCCTATGACAAGCACGCGCGCAGCTGAAGCCTTTGACAACGTCTCTGCTGCAGTCCAGTAGCATTTGGCGGAACTCGCCCAGTTCTCAAGGCTGAGATAAATCTGAGCCGCAGAATGATACTGTTCGCTTGCCCCCGCAAAATCACTGATGAAAACCCGCGCATCAGCATCGGCAAGTTGTTCTTCGATAAGTTTCAATTTTGCGGATTCTGGCAGGGATTCTGGCCTACGCCTCTTCTTTTTCTCGTTCAAGAAGTTAATATATAATTGTAAGAACGGAGTTGCTAATCCAACTACTATCAAAAACAGACCAAGGAAAGCGGTCTGTGAACCATAGCCAACTACACTCTTGACAGCGGAATTAAACTGAGCAAAATAGAAAATCGTGGCACCTACCACAATTATAATGGCGCCGTAAACCGAAGCCCTGCGCACGCTCCATGAAAGAAAATTATCATCGCGGTAATGCATATGCGAACCCTCAACCTCCAAAAAACGGTTCTTCCCTCATTTCACGCACGCTTAGTACAAGTATGTTACTAACATGGTCTGAGTATCATTTCCAAGAGGCCAGGAATTGCCGACTTGGATACTTACCGAGTTATCCCAAACAACTGGAAATAGTGCGAGATGCGTAATAGTATTCCCTACATAAGTAAACTCAATCGCTGCTGAACCGTACTCTAGACCTCCCTCCTTTGAAGGATATTGGACTTCTACCCAAGTGTATGGAATGGCGACTGTGGAATAGGTAATATTGATGAGAAGGCATCCGTATTGGTTGAAATTGTATGGTAGCGTAATATTGATGTAACTTTCAGGGGACTCCGTAACGTTGTTATTCCATAAAACGACCTTATTTTGAAAAAGGTCATTGATGTTGCTCGGCAGGTGGTCTTCAAACGTTCCTAAATTATTCCAGTCGTAGACATTGGCCAAAATACTCTCTTTCTCATACTGCTGATTCAGTTCAGAAAGTCTTAGAGAAAGGCTTGCTGTGACGACACACAAACTCGCAATCGCTATGCAAACAATCGCGAGTGCAACGAGAGCATTCTTGCTCATCATCCTCTTTGGTTTGGTTTCATTCGTTTGTGTTTCACCCATTTTTAAACCCTCAGATGCTTAGATCGATTTAACTGCATCGACAATATAAATTTACATTATCTCATTCGCAAAGACAAAAAAACGCCGCTGGTTAACAAACTTTCTTGAGTGCCGAAGAGATAACACGATCGTGGCATGAAAGGTTTTCAGCGTGGACAAGTGCGTTAAGTGCGATCGACGGACTGACTTCGCCCCTTTTTTGAAAAGCTGCACGGCATCGCACTGGATTAAGAAGAAGTGAGGTGTTTTCTACTTCTTTTCGAGTTGTTTCCTCATTTCATCGTAAGTTGCTTTGATCTCGTCGATTGAAGCCTCATCTTCTAGTGTTGAGACGTCGCCTAGGGCTTGGCCGGCTAGCACTGCTTTCAAGAGTCTTCTCATTATTTTTCCGCTGCGTGTTTTGGGAAGTCTGCCTACGATTACGATTGCGTCTGGCGTTGCGATTGGACCTATTGTGTTTCTTATGTGTTTCACGAGATCCGCGCGCAGCTCATCCGAGGGTGAGAACCCGCTTCTCAAGGTGACGAAGGCTACGGGAACCTCGCCTTTGAGTGCATCTTCTTTACCCATAACTGCTGCTTCTGAAACGGCTGGGTGCGATACTAGCGCGCTTTCAAGCTCCACCGTGCCTATTCTGTGTCCGGCCACTTTCAACACTTCGTCTGCTCTTCCGAGTAGCCAGAAGTAGCCGTCAGGATCCTTTACTGCATAGTCTCCGGTGTAGTAGATGTTTGGCCATCTTCCGAAGTATGTTGCCTGGTACCTGTCAGGGTCTTTCCATATTGTTTCCAGCATCCCAGGCCATGGAGTTGTAACCACTAAGAAACCTTTGGTTCCTGTCGGTGTGGGCTTTCCTTTTTCATCGTAGACTTCCGCGTTAATGCTCGGCAGGGGGTTCGTCGCTGATCCTGGTTTCAGCGGCACGAGTTCCAGACCTGACAGTGGAGCTATCATGAACCCTCCAGTTTCAGTCTGCCACCAAGTATCTATGATTGGAAGTTTTTCCTTGCCTATAACGCGATAGTACCATCGCCAAGCTTCAGGGTTTATGGGTTCACCGACTGTCCCTAAGAGCCTAAGCGAGCTCAGATCATGTTTTGTTATCCATTGTTCGCCGAACTTCATGAACATTCTGATCGCCGTCGGCGTGGTGTAGAGTATCGTCACTCCATGCCTTTCGATCATGCTCCACCAGCGATCTTGAGCAGGATAATCCGGTGTGCCCTCAAAAATCAGTGAGGTTACTCCCAACGCTAAGGGAGCATAAACGTTGTATGTGTGACCAGTGATCCAGCCTATGTCGGCTGTGCACCACCATATGTCCCTTTCATCCGGGTTGAAACCCCATTTGAGCGTCCAGTAAGCCCAAACTAGGTAGCCGCCAGTACCGTGCTGGATTCCTTTTGGTTTGCCTGTTGTTCCAGAAGTGTAGAGGATGAAAAGGGGTTCCGTCGATTCCATTGGTTCAGGGGCAACGTAGACGTTTGGTTCCACTTTGTCCATCGCTTCACGGTACCACACGTCGCGCCCTTCTTTCATCGGAACTTCCTGTCCAGTTCTCTTGACTACTATTACTTTCTCAACGTTCGGTGTGCTCTGCAACGCGCGGTCAGCAGTGTCTTTCAGCATCACTGTTTTTCCACGCCGGTAGGCACCGTCGGCCGTTACAACCATCTTTGCTCCAGAATCGTTTATCCTGTCCGCGAGAGCCTCTGCGCTGAAGCCGGAAAAGACCACCGCGTGAACTGCGCCTATTCGTGAACACGCAAGCAGTGTGATTGGAAGCTCCGGAATCATGGGCAGATAAACGGCAACTCTGTCACCTTTCTTGAGCCCTAGGTCTTTCATGACTTTCGCGAGTTTGTTTACCTCACGGTAAAGTTGATAGAACGTGTAGGTTCTGACTTCTCCGTCTTCTCCTTCCCAAATGTAGGCTAACATGTTCTTTTTGGGCGTGTTCAGGTGCCTGTCAAGCGCGTTATAAGATATGTTCAGAAGGCCGCCCGAAAACCACTTGTATAAAGGCTTGTTGGAATCGTCAAGAACCTTGTCCCATGTCTTGAACCAATCTATGGCCTTTGCCTTTTCAGCCCAAAACTCCTGCGGGTTCTTTATCGATTTCTCCCATTCCTTTTTCAACCTATTTGCTGGAATCACCCTATCATTAAACGGTAAACTTGCTTCTGACATTTTCTATCCATCCGTGAGTTTGTGGACAAACGTCCTTTCAAAAATATAAACGTTTTTGGCTGAGAATAAGAAACGATAGGGCACCTATTTGGTCATGGGGCCTATGGGCAGGAAAGCTTTTCCATGAGCTTCGTTCAACACTTCAGCCAAGCCCAAGTAAACCGCGCTGAGTCCACAAATGACTCCTTCGTAGCCGGCTATTTTGAGCAACGTGGCGTTTCCATTTAGCGCCTGAGCCGTCAGAAGAAAGAATAGAATTGAAAGGCTCATGAAAACAAACTGGATTGCTCTGTTTGCTTTCAGCGTTCCGAAGAACATCACGAAGGTGAACAAGCCCCACATGAAGAAGTAGGCTGCCATGGCATTTGGATCAGTGAATGAGTTGGTAACTCCTGAAACTAGGCTGGGGAGCACCAACAAACCCACGAGGGACCACCAGAAGAAACCATAAGAAGAAAAGGCTACCATACCAAAAGTGTTGCCCCTTTTGAACTCCATCGCGCCAACTATGATTTGAGCTAATCCGCCGTAGGCTAAACCCATCGCCAAGATCATGCTAAGAGAATGGAATAACCCAGCGTTAAAGAGGTTCAGAAGAACTGTTGTCAATCCGAAGGCGCATAGTCCAAGCGGTGCGGGATTTGCGAGTTTTTCGCTCATTTCTCCTCAACCCTCTAATTTTCAGAGATAGAGGCAGTTTTCACCTTCTTCCAAATTTAAGTCTTTCTAACCTCTTTTTTGCATCTCTTGCTGCTGTTATCCACTCTGCAGCCTCCAGTAAAACCGAAAGTTGACGCGAACTGTAATGCAGACACCCAATGAAGCGGTTTCGGAGCGGCAAGTCGAACGATGAATTGACTCTGATGCGTGTGAAAAAGTTCGAGTGCTGCCGAGGCATAAGACACGTACGAACAAATTCTTCACCCCCTCTGTTCACTTCGCCATTCTAAATATGCCAAGGGTGAGTGCACCAGTTACCGTACTGGTTCGCCTCAGCAACACTCACACTACTCTCGGGTAACCGCCCTGAGTAGGGCTATGGACTCAAAGAATGGAAGATCTTGCTTTGCGATAACGTTTGCCTCAAGCCCACTCCGCTCGAGGTTGCGAAGGGTCTGCTTCACGTCAGAGAGGCTTGATTGCATCAACAGGATTTCTCCGTCGGGTCTAAGATGTCTTGGAGCTTCACGGAGAAACCTGTCAATCACGTTTCTTCCAGAAGGGCCGCCACTCCAAGCCCTTTCCATCCAAGAGCCCTTTTCATTCTCTTCTGAGGGCAGATACGGAGCGTTGAACAGGATCGTATCGAATTCTTTTCTGATTCTTAGTGGCGCAAATAGATCTCCTTGAACAAGAGAAATTCGATTGCAAACATCGTTGATTTCCGCGTTGTTTTTCGCGCATTTGACTGCGTAAGGATTTACGTCTATCGCGACAACTTGTCTTGCCTTTTTCGCTGCAATCACGGCCAAAATGCCGCAACCAGTTCCCATGTCAAGGACCTTGGAACCGCGTCTGACGTTGAGGTTTTCAGCGAAGAGGAAAGAGTCTTCGGCTGGTTCGTAAACGTGTTCCAGGATGTCGAAAACATGGTCAGCGAAGACAACTCTACTTGAGAATCGCATCGGCAAGTGCTCCGAAATCTTCGGGGGTAAGTTCTCGCACGCGTTTATCTGCTAGAGAGAGCGAATCGACAATTTTTGCCACGTCCTGCTTTGTTGCACCTTGTTTGTGTTTCAGGTATGCCACAGCCGCGTTTCTAACTGTTCTGTTGCGGCGCGTGAAGAGGACTTGGAGAAGGCGTTGAAAGGATGCCTCGCCTGTCAGGGCGGCGTGCGGCTTCTTCGGTTTCAGGCGCATTATTGTTGAGTCTATTTTAGGGCTTGGGTAGAACATGGATTTTGGAATCTCGTCCAAGAGCTCAACCTGTGCATGGTAATGTGTGAAAACCGTCAACCATCCATAGTCTTCGCTTCCAACGGTAGCAGTGAGACGGTCCGCAAATTCCTTTTGAAAAATCAAGACTGCACGGTCGAAGTCCTTTTTGAAGATCCAAGTGAGCAGGCGGGAGGAGATTTGATAGGGAGGGATTGAAACGATTTTGTTGAACGGTGGAACGTTGACCTTCAGAACGTTGCCTTCGATTATGTTCACGTTGGTTGCGCAGCCAAGTTGTTCGCGCAAGATGCTGACGAGCCTCGAGTCGAATTCAACTGCAAGAACCGTCCTGCATTTTTCGCTCAGGAAACGAGTCAAGAAACCGAGCCCAGCGCCTATCTCCAGCACCGTATCGTCACAACTGAGTTGCGCGTGATGAGCCATTTTTTGAAAAACTTGCGATTCAACCATGAAGTTTTGGCCCAGACTCTTGTTCGGCCTGATTCGATGCGTTCGAAGCAGAGACTTCGTTTCTTCTAGGAGGCTCATTCTCCGCCCTTGAACTTTGGATTGGCTATTGTGCCCTCGTGAATAACCGGTACTTGCTGTCGCCGCCCAGCTCTTCCATGACCCTCTTCGTAATCAGTTTGACCGGGTTAGGCAATTCCGTGCGCTTCTGTAAGTCTTCGAAACTCACGAAGGGTTTCTTCTCGCGCTCGTTAATGACCTGCCACATGTATTTTTTTCCTATTCCTGGAACCAGCTCCAGAGCGTGCATTCTAGGTGTAACAGCGCGTGCGGTGTTGAAGAATTGGACAAACCACTTTTCACGGTTCAGCACTACCTCGTTGATAACCGTTGGAAGCTCCGTCTTGGCCGCTGCCGTTAACTCTTCATAGCTTATCCTACCGATGATGTACGTTATTTCATCGCGCGCCTCTTTGCCGACGAAAACACGATCGTGAGGCTTGAGTATCACGCCTTCTTTGACCAATGCCTCCAGGAGAGTGAAGAATTCTTCACCTAGGAGCTGAACGAGAGCTCCCGCTCGGTACCCGGCTCGTCCTGAGACGTGAACTCCTGGTCGGCCGTGCTGCAGAAAGTCCAGGATACGAGCGTACTCTTCGTACCGCTTCTCCATCATCGCCATAATTTCCTCTATTTAGTCTCTTATTGCTTAAAATAGTTGGCATCGACCTGCCTATTTCAATTTTCTATTTTCATCCAACAGGTTCACTATTGATTCCAGTTTAGCTGTTTCGATGATCTTTCGTCCGCCAGCCAGGAACACTCTTAATTCTTCGACGCTCTTCGGCATGCAGTTGATTATCTGCACCGCCTCTATCTCGTCCAGTCCGTAATCTGTCACTAGTTTTACAACCAGTTTTTCGGCAGACTCTAGATCGGTCTTTGAAAACTTCGACACGTAATCGAACGTGCGGCGCTGTAGCTGATCAAGGTTTGCTTCGCCTATAGCTTCCATCAGGCTCTTAACCTGCGGAAGAGTCAGCTTCTTTTCGGTCATGCCCTTCTCTGACATTCTAATCACTCTTCCAAGGTTCTAAATGTTCAGGTCTGACGATGATCTCTCTAAGGGCGTCTCCTTGGGAAACGCTTACCACGTAACTGCGGCCTCGCTTGTTGAGAACAGTGCCAACCTTGCCGTGGTAACGCCTGTGCGGCATGCCTTTGTGAACGCTGGAATCTATCTTGACAACAACACTGGCTCCGGGCTGATACTCTTGAAGCAGCTTGCTCAGCCTCAGCTTGCCATGCTCTCTGGTTCCCTTTGTCAAGAGGCGACGTGCACTTGAACGATAACCCTTCGACTTTCTCATTCTTACACTTCTCCTAGTCTTCCATAATTATGTTCAAAACATCAAGATCCATGGGCTTCGCTTTGTTTTTGAGAAGTTCCGAAACGCTGGGAACCGTTCTTCCCTCATCTCCAGTAACCAACTCTTTAACGTAAAGCCCTCCTTGACACCGTAATCTCATTTCAGCCTTTTTTGGCGACAGTTTCTTAACGCCCACGTCGTATATGTACTTTTCCCGCGTCAGATCGGCGCGCCTGTGCAGAACACGAACAGGAGTATCCTGCTTAATCATGATATTTGAAAGGTTTTCCTCCAAGAAACGCATGTCCTTGGCCGTGATCTTGTTTTCAAATTCGATGAACACACGATACTCTTTCTGCTTAGATTCACCAGCCTTCAGCTTCCTGACGACATCCCTGTTCGCAAACCTCAGGCCGGAAACTTCGACCTTGTCCACCCCATTCGCATTCACGGCATCCTCCATTTTTCCAAGGTCCAAGAAACGCTTTTTCGGAGCCGCGATTTCAATCACGAAAGGCCTGCCATTGCCCAGCATGCGAGCGTCAATGTCCTCTCTTCCAGACGCGTGAAACGAAGCGCCTGAACCGCCCGTCGCTTCTAAAAGTGGCTTCTCAACTATTTCCTGCACCGACTCCGGGTACATTTTCCCTGTGTAGTTACACTTTTTGCATCCTTTCCCCCAGCACTCGGAACAGAACCATTTCGATTGTGGAATGCTACGGACGAGTTTTTTGTACCGTCCTGCTATGAAGAGAGGGTTGACCTGAAGTCTCACAAGGCCGGAGAAGGGTTTGATGACGGCGACTATATCCGGCTTCTTGAAATCAACCTCTTTCCCGCTTCGCTCCGCAACCCTCTTGCCGACGGTCCTCGCGAACTCTTTGCGGAGACTCTCGCCTTGGCTGACCGCAAACTCTGCCCTAAACTCATCTTCACGTTCGCCGACCGCTAGGGGCAGTTCCACTCCCACGAGAAAATTGCTGTACTCGAACTCGCCAAAAAGCACAAGTGCCTTATTCGCCAAGTCATTGCGAGCATCAAGTTTGCCCTCGCACAAGAAGCAAGTTTCCGGGTAATCTTCCGCTTTAACGTGCTCTCCCAGTCTGATGAGTATTTCATCCGCAACTTTTGAAAAGCCGTTTGTCGCCAAGACCTTGAGGGCTTTAACACCCCGCTTGCTTTCTGAAAGAGCCGAAGCATGAGCCTCAAGCGTCAACGCCAATTTTATCGCCCTTCCTCTCTCCTCGTTCTCAACCCCGTGTCCCAGTAGGGCGAATTGGCGGCCCAGACAACTGTCACAGAGGGGGTATTTTTCAAGCATTCTCTGGGCTTCTTGCAAAATGCTCATTCAGCAGGTCTCCCGAGTCTAGGTCTGTCACTGGAGATCCGTGGGCAGGTTTTTTCCGAAGAAGGGAAATTTCTTTTGCCTGCGCATCGATTTCAGCATGCGCCGCATCGTCGCGTACTGTTTGAGAAGTTCCTTCACTTCTTTTTCGCTCGTCCCGGAACCTCTGGCTACGCGTTTCATCCTTGAAGAGTTGAAGATTTTCGGGTTCTCCTTCTCACTTGCGGTCATGGATTGAATCATCACCCGCCACTTCTTCATGCGACCCTCGGCTGTGTTCATCATCTCGTCTGGGATCTTGTAGGACATTCCCGGGATGAGGTTCATGAGTTTCTTGAAAGTGCCCATTCCCTTCATGGCTTCGAACTGTTCATACATGTCCGTCAGCGTGAATTTGCCGCTCATGATAGCCTTGGCCTTTTTTTCCGGAACGGTTATCTCCGCTTCCCTTACCTTGTCCAGCAGCGTTTCTAGGTCACCCATTCCAAGTAGGCGGCCGACGAAACGTGAGGGGACAAAAGCCTCTACGTCCTCGGTTTTTTCTCCGGTGCCGATGAACTTGATGGGCGCACCAGTCGCTGCAACTGCGGATAGCGCGCCGCCTCCTCTCGCGGACCCGTCGAGTTTAGTGACGAGTATTGACCCGATGGGTGTAGCTTCGTTGAAGGCCTTAGCCTGAACCAACGCTTGCTGGCCGATGGTTCCGTCGATAACGAGCATGACCTCGTCGGGCTTGATATTTTTCTCAAGCGTTTTCATCTCTTTGATGAGTTCGTGTTCCTCTTTATGACGGCCGGAAGTATCGACGATAATCAAGTCCTTGTCGCCGAACTGTTTCAACCCCTCGGCAACAACCTTGACCGGATCCTTCGCCTTCGGGTCCCCAAACAAGGGCACGTTGATTCTGGCTGCGAGTTGCTGAAGCTGAGCGAAGGCGCCAGGGCGAAAAGTGTCAGCGCAAATCAACGCAGGCTTCATGCCCCTCTTCTGAAAGTATCTGGAGAGTTTGGCAGCTGCAGTCGTCTTTCCGGAGCCCTGGATACCGACGAGCATTATTATTCTTCTCTTACCCGGCTCCATCTTTATCAGAGCCGGTTTCTCTCCCAAGAAACGCGTCAGCTCTTCATATACGACTTTTATCACGTGCTCACGTCTTGAAATCCCCGGCGGAACTTTTTCCTTCAGAGCCCTATCTTCTATTCGCTTCGAGATTTCAAGTACGAGCTGGACGTTAACATCCGACTGAAGCAGAGCCTTCTGAACATCATGCACAAGCTCCTTAACCGTAGCCTCGTCCACAACAGACGCTCTGAAAACCTTCCTGATCGCATCGTAGAGTGATGAACCAAGGCGTTCAAGAGACATGCTTTCTCTCCAGATTTACATCCCATCATGCCATTAATAGCTATTCCGTTGCTGCCTCCGAAAAGCTTTTTAGACTTTAGACCTCTTCTGGAAGATTTTAGTGGTAAATTTGACTGAAGAAGTCGAAATTGTCGAGACAAAGAAAGTGCCGACTGGAGCTACGTTGCTTTTTGCTTTTCCAGACGTTGGGCTGGTTGGAGTAATTGCTGCTTCGCACTTGGTAGACGAGCTGAGCTTGACCGAAGTGGCCCACTTGAATTCAAACCTGCTTCCGCCGCTCATCATTCTACACGAAGGATTGCCACACTCCTCAATTAGGATCTTCGCAGGCCAAGACATTCTCTTAGCGATCTCAGAAGTGCCGATACCCACGGACATGATCTATCCGGTAATGGACGCGCTGATTAACTGGGCGAAAAAAAAGAACGTGAAGATGATGATTTCACTTAGTGGAATGCCAATCCAAGACAGGCAAGATGTCACGGAGCTGAAATCATTCGCTGCCGCTTCGACTGCTGAGGCGTTGAAGATAGCCCAAGAAAAGGGACTGGAGATACTGACCGATGGGTACATGGTTGGTCCCCAAGCGGTCGTGCTTCAACGCGCCGCGCAAGCTGGATCGCCGGCAATAACACTGCTTGCTCAGTGCTTCTACAATTATCCAGACCCCGAGGCTGCGGCAGAAGTCTTGAAGCAGCTGGCAAAAATAACTGGATTGCAAGTGAACGTCGGCAAACTGTTGGAGAAAGGCGAGGAAATCCGACTTAGGGCCCGAGACGTGATGAAACGAACCCAAGAAGAGATGTCGAAGATGAAGAAAGGCCAAGAATACGACATTCCAATGTACGTTTCATAAGGAGGAGATGAAAACTGTCAATCAGAAAGAGAGCCTCAGTCTCTGACATGATAGATGAGTACTTCCAGGAAATGGAAAAATGGGCCGACCAGGTCAAAGAAACTCTGAGCGAAAGACCATGCTGGGACCTTAAGACTTGCGCGATAGAACCCCTTCGCGAAATAACGATAAGACCTACCGATGTGATAGTAACGGTTGACTTGCCCTACGCAGATAAAAAAACCGTCAAGGTCGAAGCGGTCGATACCTCTTCCCTAGAAATATCGGCTGAAATGAAGAAGAAGATCCGTCTCACAGAGCTTGGCATAACCCATAGGCAGGGCGTCATCCAGAGATTCCACGCTTGGATCCGCATTCCAGTTACCGTCAACATGGACAAAATGAAAATTGAAAACAAGAAAGGAATTCTAGAAATCAAGTTGCCCCGCAAGATGCTGACGCACACTCGTCGCAAGAAATAGGGCAGAAGCCTCAGCACCTAAATATCGTCACAAATCAGACGGCTCTTCATGCATCATCGGCCTCAAACTATGCAATGTGAGCCATTGAAATAAACATTGACGAAAGTCTTTTAACAACAAAAGACGATAGGCATTGGAACACTCTGGCAGGTGGGAAATCTGGCAGGAGAAACAGCTATTCACATCGCGATTTTCATTCTTCTCTTAGTCGGCCTGTGCGGAATCAGCGGATGGATAATATACGCCAACACAACAAACGATTTGCTGAGAATCGCGGGAATAGCGTTGAGCTGGGGAATAATCCTGCTAGCTCTCTACACTATATTTAGAGCACTCAACTGGAAATGGTGGGAATAGAAGCCGCCAGCTTGGGCAAAAGGATCTCTTGTTTTTGGGTGTTGGGTGCTTTTACAGAATGAACTGTTATGGGCAACATTTGCCTTTGGGAATGTTATCTCCGTGAGGGCATTTTCTCGGGTGGTTTAGTAATGTGCATAGGGCGTCCATGAATACCTCGTCCATGTGGTGCTCCATGCCGCAGACGGTTTCTTCTTGGATGTCTGTTTTGAGAGCTTCTTTCATCAATACCTCGATTAGCCTATGGGCGCGGATGATTCTTTTACCTATTTTTCTTCCCTTGTCGGTGAGTTCGATTCCTTGTCTTGCCTTGTAAATTACGAGGCCTTCTTTCTCCAGCTTTCTCAACATTTCTACTGCACTTGGAGCTGATATTCCCAGATGGTCAGCTACCCAAGTTACGTGTGCTAGTTTTTCTCCGCGTTCTTCTGATACCCAGAGTGTTTCTAGGTATTCTTCGATGCTCTCAGAGATGCTCATTAACATCGGTCACAAGCGGTAAGTTACTAAATTTCATATAACTGCTGACCGCTTTATAGGTTTTTTTGGAGCAAATGACTTAGGCTTGCCTAAATGTTTATATGCGGCAGACGAGTTAGGTATTCCTAAGTGTGATTCGCTTCAAGGAGGCGTGAACCGTGAACCAAAGGGCCAGCGATTGGCTCAAGAATTTCGGGCCAGCCTGGATTGTGATGATTGCGGACGTGGACGTAGCCTCCATCATAACGGGTCTCCAATGCGGCGCTAGCTGGGGTTACCGAATGATCTTCGTACTCCTGATACTGATATTTCCACTTTTCATCGTCCAAGATGCGGCAGGACGCTTGGGAATCGCCTCGGGCGGAGGACTCGGAGAACAAATCAGAAAGAACTTCGGAAACAGAGCAGCCATGACGGCCGCAATCCCAATGGGGTTAAGCGACTTTCTAGAGTACGTCGCCCAATATGCTGGCATAGCGATCGGCTTCAGCTTGCTAGGCTTTCCCGTCATCCTGGGCCTCATAATCGTGTTCATTATACACACGCTGATCGTAGCGGGCCGACAGTACGGCCAAGCAGAGAAGGTGCTCATACCGGTGAGCTTCTTGCTATTGATCGCTATCTTAGGCTCAACGTTTGTCTTCCATATTGACCTGAACTCGTTCATTTTCACAGGGCTTTCTCCGCTGCAGCCGTATAGCACCCCGTCGTTCGATTATCTTCTAGCCGCTAGCGTGGGCGCGGTCATAATGCCTTGGATGCTGTACTTTCACTCGGGGGCAGATTCTCGCCGGAAGAAACAAGTTAAAGACCTCAAAAATGAGCGCCTGGAAACTTTGATTGGAGCAATAGTTTCGGAAATTCTTATGGTGATACTTGTCATCGTGGGGTTAAACGTGTTCAGCGGAAAAGGCCTGATTGACATTGGCGATTTGCCAAAGGCGCTACCCGTATTCGGTAGCTTTGCTGTGCCTGTAATCGGATTGGGTTTCCTTTTTGCAGGTTTTCTCGCCCTTGTAGTGGTTTCCCTCGGTTCAGCGTGGGGTGTTCTTGAAGCCACGGGACGCGCCACCGGACCTAACTCAAGAGCTTCTTTTCTAACGATATATGCCTTCGAAAGTCTTCCAGCCCTCATCCTCGTGGCAACTGTGGCTGGTTACATACAACTGATGCTTAGCATGATGTTCATCTTCCCCTTAGTCCTCATACCCTCATTGTATTTTCTGGGCAAGCTTGTCACTAGCACTGACGTCATGAATGGGTATCACTACAAGAAATATGAGAAAGCAGCTTTCTGGGCTGCCGCACTCATCATAGTTGCTGGTGGAATACTTGGGCTTACGTCTCTCCTTTAGGAGCTCTCAGCCAAGGGCAGGTGTATAAATGTCGGATATTATTTCAGTCGAAAATCTGGTTGAAGTTTACGCTGACGGTACAAAGGCACTCGAAGGAATCTCTTTCAACGTGAGAGACGACGAGTTCTTCGGGTTTCTAGGCCCGAATGGCGCGGGAAAGAGTACTACGATAAAAGTGCTCACTACGCCTCTCAGAAAAACTTCAGGACACGTCTCAGTAGCCGGTTACGATTTAGACGTTCGCTGCCACCTTGTACCAGTTCAGAAAAGTGATCAGCTAGAAAGAGCGAGAATAAGAAAGACCAATCACATCGAAATAGAAAAAGTGGTTTAGTCTTCTCTCCACTTGAAGAGCCTAACTGCCAGCACGAAGATGACGACTGTTATTATAGCGACGACGATTATGTCAATTAGAGCTCCGGCGTAGTTTCCATAGACCATGACGTTGTTTAAGCCCTCGATAATGTAGAACAATGGCAGAACGTGTGCTATGGTTTGAAGATATGTTGGCATGATGCTGATTGGGAAAAAAGTGCCTGAGAGGAACATCATCGGAAAAGTCACTATGTTGCCTACCACGCCCGCAGTTTCAGGATCCTTCGTTACAGTTCCAACGAGCATGCCTAGCGACGCGAAAAGTGTCGGGCCGAGAATCAGGAAAGGCAAAAGCCCAAACGTGAGGGTGATGTGTGCGCCAAACACAAAGACTCCTACAGCAACCATGAGCAGAAAGCTCGCTACAGTCAGGACAAAATACCACGTTATCTTGGAGGCGAGCCACTCCATTTTGGTAAGAGGTGTGAGCGAAAGTTGTTTGAAGAGTTTTGTTTTCTTGTATTCTGAGGAAATGTTAACCAGCGAGAACATTGGACTCACAAGTATCGCAAACCCTATCAAACCGGGTATCAAGAAATCAACATACTTTGTTTGCTGCGTATTTACCGTCGCCGGCTGAATGCCAATAATCAGTGTGGCGTTTTGCTTGTAATAATTCAAATTAAAACCGTTTATGACGCCAGTAATTGTCTCGGTCACGATCATACTAGAGGTCGAAGTGGGATTGCCATAGACCGTCACGTTTACCGGCTGTCCCGCCAAGTAGCTGGCTGAGAAGTTCGCAGGAATAACGATGCCATCAGAAGTGGAATGCGCTGCTAGGTATTGAGGAAAGTTCTCTGAAGCATTTACCATAATTATCTTGACTGTAGAATTGTTGAAGGCATTCAAAAACTGTAACCCGATGTTCATTTGGGGTGATAGGAAGGGGCCCGTGTCCTTGTCTTGGGCATATACGTTGATTGTTGCAGAGTTGTTTCCTGAGAAGATTGCGCCGAAAATCAAGATCAATATTACGGGGAAAACCAATCCGAAGAATAATCCGACTCTGTTTCTTAGATACCCTCGACTGAACACTTTAAAGTCGGAAAAAATTCTCTTTCCACTTGACATGCTCTAGCGCCTCCAGCTATCAGTAACGCGTACATTTGCGTGTTTCACACATGAGAGGATCAGAATCCCAACGGGCCGCCCGAAAGTTCAATGTTTGAGTCTACTTTGCTCTCATAATCTTCATTTTTCCGAGTATTCGCCAATATTCGATTTCCACGCCAGGCACCATCTTAGCCTTCAATTCCTCTTCTTGCGGGAAAGGAGCATCAAAGTACTCGTAAGTCTCCATGTCCATGATTTGAACGCCATTCGGGTTCACCGCAAACACCTGGCCCGTGCGCTTGTCGATTATCGGCACTTCGGCGCCGAGATCAACGGGTTTCACGAAGCTCCTCTTAACTCCATCCCAGACGCCTACAGCCGTTATCCTAGCCTTGGCTGAACCGTGCTTCCCCGGCTTCGACTTGTCGATATCAACGATGTGACACGGTTCGCCATCGATAACCATATAACCGCCAACTCTCAACTCACCAACGTGAACTGGTTTGGTCATGTGCAAGCCAACCTAACCCGACTGCCTACAGAGCCATTCTTCAGCTTCACGAATATATATATTTAGGGCTCTTCGGACACTTTTCTTGCCCTAAGCGCGCGCTTATCTTCTGTTGCATTGCTAATTTAAGATTTCTGTGTTTTCTTTCAACTTAACTAGAGCCTTTTGTACAGCGTAGCTGACATTATTCTTTCGGGTCGGTGACAGCGCGGGCGAAAAAGTAAAAATCAAATAGCTATCTGGTTAGTCGATTGTTATTTGCATTGGTGTTGTATAAATTATTTCTCCGTTATTCGTTAAATAATATATGTTGCCGACTTGACCGTCAATGTAATATGTTCCTAGCAAGGCTGGAACGGCTTTGGGCTGCCAAGAAAGATTTTCACTCAGGCTTTCTCCAGCTGGGAGTGTTACGTTTGAGATTGGCGGATATATAAAAATTATACCGCTAGGTATAGACGAATATACAAAGCCGTTCGTGCTGTTGTAGACCTCAAAGTAAAATGGAAAGAGTCCACCTAGCCCGAAGGTTGCTGTCTGGTTGCTGATGTTAGTGAGTGTGAGCGTTACGTTTATCGGCTCGCCGAGACTGTAAACGACTTTTTCGAGCGTCATATTGAGTTCCAACCCATCGAGAACTCCGAACACGGTGTAAGCCGAATTCGGATACAACTCTTCTTGCAGATTCGTGACGATAGATTTCAAAGAAGCAATCTGGTTTTGCAGACTTGTATTATTAGCTTGTGTCTGACTGAGCAATGTCTCGTTTCCACTCAGCCACGATTGTGCTTGATTAAGTAAAGTTTCATTGCCAGCTAGCCACGTTTGCAGTTGGTTGTTTTGGTTTTTCAGATTGTTATAGCTGTTTTGTGCTGAAATGCCAGCAACAGCGAAATATGCTATAAAGGCTATCAAGACAATACAGATTAAGCCAAGTGCGAAGGGGACACTTTTCCATACGATTTTCTTAGGTTTTGTTTGTGGTGATTGATGAAGTGTATTTACTGGAATATCTTCGACCCTCGTCATTGTAGCCATTGCGTCTTCTCCAAAAGTGGAAAGTCTGTATCTGCCATCTGCCATCTTGCCCACGAGTTCTCCCAAGTTTTCAAGATGATAGGTCAAGAAAGAATTGGAAACTCCCAGAACTTCAAGCATCTCTGAGTAACTCATAGGCTTTTTCGAGAGCATCCTCAGAATCTTACGCCGAACGGGATGTTTCAGGGATGCAAAGATGCTGGAATACGGTTCTTCGTCATTGTTGGACACAAACCATCGCCATTTACATTGTCGGCAAGTGTAGAAGAAAACCTTTTTTGACAAGAAAACTTGTCCCAAGAACATTCCAATATTCAAAAACAGTAAGCAACGAGTTGATGTCAAGACAAAAAAAGTTGACAATATCCACCTCTGCACTTTCGACCCTTTCTTTTCCCCCTTTTTTAATCAACTGATTAATCGACGCTTAGATTATTGGTTGTTCTAGCGGTTCATATTTGGATCATATCGTAGACCTGGGGGAGGGGCCGTTGGCGCACACTAGGACCTCCGACCTGCCAATAATAAAAATCAAAACGCGAATAAACGCCTGATTACGGCCAAAAACAAAATTTAGGAATGCTAGGCGCCTAACCATCTGTCTTCAGCCAGCCGTCTTGCATGGTGTGCACAGCGTCTGCTGCGCCTACTATTTTTTCGTCGTGCGTTGCTACGACGACTGTGGTCTTGTCGCGTTTGTTTATGTCTTCTAATAGGCTGATTATTTCCTTGGCCGTCTTTGAATCGAGCTCTCCCGTAGGTTCGTCTGCGATGATTATTTCCGGCTTGTTTGCAAGGGCCCTCGCGATGGCCACACGTTGCATCTCACCCATGCTCAACTGTTTCGGCCTGTGATTGCTTCTCTGCGCCAGCCCCACTATCTCAAGAAGCCTAAAAGCTCTTTCCGATTGTTCTCCTTGAGATCTCTTAGCTAGAGACATGGGCAATTCAACGTTCTCCAAGGCGCTGAGAGTGGGAAAGAGGTTGAAAGTTTGAAAGACAAACCCCATGTTCGTATTTCGGATCCTTCTGCGTTCATGATTGGCCAACCTGGAAGTGTCGATATCGTTGATGAAAATCTGTCCCGACGTTGGATAATCATTCAAGCCGATGAGGTTGAGCAGCGTGGATTTGCCTGAACCGGAAGGGCCGACAATGGCGACGAGTTTCGGATCGCTGATTTCCAGGTTGACGGATCTGACGGCGGCTATCTGAGATGAACCCACGTGGAACGATCTTGAAAGGTTCACCGTTCTGATTTTCATCAGTACTCCGCCCTCAATGCTTCAGCTATGTGCATTCTAGTCGCGTTTATGGCTGGCACTATCCCGCCGAGGCAGCAGACCCCCACGATTGCCAAAAACGTTTCCAGCATGTAAAAGGGCGGAACAATGCTCAGTATACCTGGAAAGAATAGGGGGAGAGGAATGCTTGTGTATAGGCTTGCCAAGACTATTGCCGTCAAGGAGCCACAGGCCGTTCCAATGATGCCGCCCAAGACTCCGATGAAAAACGTTTCTATCAAGACCACTCGAAACATGTAGCTCGTCGGAGCCCCCATCGCATCGAGAGTCGCGAAGTCGCGTCGCCTCTCCGACACATTCATGACGGTGACCGTCATCACCGAGATTAGGCTCATTATGAAAACCACAGTTTCTATGCCCACTGTCCACGTTTGCACTTGGTCCAAGACCGGTTGAACAATATCGTTCCTCTGGGTTTCTGTCAAAGCGTTAACGTAGCTTATCTTCTGCGTTATGGCCGTTGTCAAGTTCTGCTCCGGCACGCCTGGCGCTGGTCTGACTGCGATTATGTTGACAGACTGAGGATAGTTGTAAACAGTTTGCATCAGCGTAAGGGGCATAATCACACAACGATCCAGCAACGCCATGCTTGTGTCAAAAACGCCCGAGACGCGCAAAGAGTAACCGTTCACTTCTACCTGCGTGCCGACCTTCCATCCGTACTGGTCTGCTATATTGCCGCCAGCCCAGATTTCACTGCTTAAATCATTAGCTGGAAGCTGCCCATTTTTCCTCAGCGATACAGGTCCAAGGATTGACCACCAATCCTCAACGGGCAAGCCCATCGTAAAATTTACTGGCAACGCTTGGATAACCCCTTGAGGCCCAACTGGCATGAGAAAAAGGACAGGAGTGACTGAACTGACACCTGGAACTGACCGTATTTCTTCCACCGTTGAACCTTGCGGCAGCATACCGCCACCTACCGGAATAGCTTGGATTACAATCGCATCCTTGCTTACCACCGTCACTTGTCCATTAAAGAGCACGTTCACCTGTCGCACGACCGTCGTGAACCTCATGCTGGTGGCGCCAATAGCAACGACAAAAGTCGCCGCGATAGCCACTCCCAGAATGCAAAGGAACGTTCTCATCCTCCTACGAAGAAGATTTCTAAAACAGAACGTTAGCAGCCTCGTCAGCAATTCCCCAATCGGTTGTTCATGTGTGAAAGCTATTTAAGCGTTGACAACATATCAGTATAACATGTAGTTGCATCGGAGAGGGCGGGGAAGGATGGAAGTCAGAAAGTTTTTGACCATGACGGCAGTTTTTCTTCTATTAATCTCAACGTTGTCGATGTCGTACAGGTTACCTGCTAATGCTCAATATCCTGAGGCCACTCTGGGCAACATTCTCAACCATGGTGTTGACACAAATGGCAACACTCCTTCGAACAACATACTGGTCGACTTCAAAGTCTACCCTGACGCCACCGTCGCCGTCGACGGAGCACTCAACTTCACGGACATGTCCCCGCAAAACACGTATGTGCCACCAATGAACGCCAGCATAGGTTTCGAAACGACAGGAAACACAACGACCGAAACTTCTAACGGCACTGTTGTTTTCTCAGGAAGTTCCTATTCGGGCCTAAACGCAACCGAGGTTCATGCGAGCGACGTTTACCAGAACGGAATCCAGAACGACACAATCAACGCCTCGACAACATTGCCCCAAGAAGAAGCTTCGGTTTACCCCTACAACACGACGAACGTCAGCCTTAACGCCGCGTACTCGGGAGGACTGTTTAACGTAGACATCACAGGACAGACGACCCTGCCGACGATTGTGAGTACGGTTTTCCCGTTCAACATGTCGGATGCCACGATGCTCGCAAATTTCGACGGAACGACGTTGGAGGGAAACATCACCTTCCACACGATCGCAGGATTCCCGTTTGGCGACGTGACCGTGAACTTCAGCGGCGACCAAACTAGCCTCCAATTCAACGGCAACGTGAACGTCACGTATTCAACCTTTGATAACCTAAATGTAAATGAGAACCTGCAGGTAAACGAGACCAACGTCAACCAGTTTGTCGCTAATCTGAATGCCAACTTTACGGGACAGGGGCCTAACTCACTCTATAATGCAACCTCAGGCCACGCAACATGTAACTATTTGAACCTAACACAGATCCCGTGGTCTGACCCAACGCTCGGTCAAGACATCACGTACAACGGCACAATCATTGGCAATTTTACGGAAGCCATAGCCGCGCTAATGTTTCCATCAGGATCTACAGATGGCGACCTGCAGCAACTCGCCTACGCCTCGCTGGAATCTGCTGATTCTTCGGTTGGAAACGCTTCTCTTGTTCTCAGCTATTATTACGAGTCGCAGATTGCCCAAGTGAATTTGCATTTGACCTGCGATTCGCAGACACTGTACAACAACCTCATCACGTTAGTGCCGCCCACGACGCCTCCTTCCTGGTCCTCAGTCTTGACAGCAACCCAGATGGCAGCGTGGCTCAAGATTGCCAACGCGACATCGTATGCCGTGAAGGACGCGGGATTAAACGCTTCCTACTCTAGCGCCAACGGTGAAATGTCTTATAGCGCGTGGCTCGTAAGCAATGACAGTCAACTACAAAACGACCTTGTTTCCATCCTGCCAGACTTGGTGCCCCAAAATTCCAGCTATTTGCAAAACCTTTACGAGTCCTACCTCAACACGACTTATGTGACAGCTAACTCTTCGATAACGACGTTCGACTTGGTCAACGGGACAATGACGTTCGCTTCCACAGAGACCTTTCAAGGTGATTTCGAAGCTGAAATCAACCAAGAGAAGAGCATCTACATAGATGAGGTCAACGCCACAGAGGAGGTCCCCATGGGATTACCGTGGGAACTGCAATTGCTCAACGAGACTGACATAAACATTGACAACTTCCAAGCTCAATTCGGACTCGGCCAAGATTGGGCGTACGCGAACTTCAGCGGGTTGATTCTTAAACCCCAAGCGGACAACGTTGACTCGATAACGTTCAAACTGAAGAGTTGGCTGAGCACAACAGCGGATCTTACGCCGCCAAGTGACCTTGAGAATTTCACCGTCACAATCACAGGAGGATCGAGCAACAACGAGACAGTTCTGCTCTCGGCACCGTCCGACGTACCTGCTCCAGACCAAACATCCTTGGACAGCACATCCATGACGTGGAACAACGCGTCTCTGAGCAGCCTCCAAGACTTGACGTTTCTAACGGCATTCAATCAACAAGTCAGCTATCAAGGAGGAACGTACAACGTGCCCATACTCACAAACTCAACCGTGACCAACTTCGCCTTCGATCCCAACGCCACGCAAGTAGCCTTCAACGTCACCGGGCCAACCGGCAGCACAGGATTCTGCAACGTGACCGTTCCCAGAAACCTCCTCAACGCCGGCGCACTCAGCGATTGGACCGTCATATTCGATGGAGAAACTCTGAATCAGGGAGAATTCAGCATAACAGAAAACGCCCAGTACGCATTCATCTACCTGAATTACACGCACTCAGAGCATCAGATAATTATCAAGGGCACCCAAGTCCTCCCAGAGTTCCAACCAAACATCCTGCCGATAGCCTTCGCGATACCACTAATCATCATAGCCATCACAGCTGTCAAACAAAGAAAGAAACTTCGCCGGCGCATGCTGCTGAAAGCAAGCTTTGGAACAGTGTTCCAAACCTCAAAAAACCGCTAAGCAACAAACCATTATTCCCGTCTCACAGCGTAACAGCGTCCGCAGGCCCACCTATTGCCATGATCCAACTCCAAAACGCCGCTGAAACCATTTTAACCTGTTTCAAAACACAGCCTGCTTCCCAACATAGAAATTTACGCTGCAACATTACGCTGCAACATTACGTCAGACGTAAAGAAAAAAGAGGGAGGGAGCACCGTTCACTCTCGTTAGCCACCATGGGAGCATATGTGTGTCCATTACATCACAACATTACATCTGATGTAAATAAAAAAAGGGGAGGGGTCCCCCCAAATCCAAACATTCTCAAGAACCGCCACAGACAACCCACTCGCTGCCAAACTCGACGGACCCAGACAAAAACATCGCACCTGCAGAATCTACGAACTTACAAGCGGTGCAAGCAATAAATTGGCCACAGATGTCCTAACAGGGCGGTCATGGAAATAGATTCATATACACCTGTCTGAGTTAACTAGACGCGGTCCAGCTCATGCGAGCGAGGTCTAAACAAGGAAAACCTCTCTTGACCCCGCGCAAATTGTCGAATACAGCTTGAAGGTGAAGCAACCCTGTTCAAAACCGTAGGCTTGGTAGTGCGTTATGACAAAAAGAACGCCTTGAAACTCGCAGATGACCTAGCCCACCGTCTGAAAACAAACGGCTTAGCCGTAGTCGTCGAAGACACGCTGACCGGAAAACTCAGCACAAGACAAGAAACGGTTCCCATAGAAAAAATGAAGACCGACTTTATAATCACCATCGGCGGCGACGGAACCATCCTCAGAACATGCCTCTCCATCCCCAAACCCGAACCGCCCATACTCGCAGTAAACATGGGAGTCCGAGGCTTCCTCACCGAAGTCAACCCTAAACACGCCCTCACAGCTGTAGACAAAATCCTAGCCGGCGAATACAAAATCGAAAAATGCATGAAACTCGCCACAGCAGCAGACGGCACGAAGCTCCCAGACGCCCTCAACGAAGTCGTCATCACAACCGACGAACCCGCAAAACTCCTCTACACACGAATCCTCAGAAACAAAGAACCCATCATGAACTGCCAATCAGACGGCCTCATCGTAGCCACACAAACCGGCTCCACAGGCTATTCTCTCTCAGCCGGAGGACCCGTCCTAGACCCCGACGTAAACGCCTTCGTACTAACACCCATCTGCCCACTCAGCATCTTCCGCCCCATCGTCTTCCCAGCAGACTCAGTAATCACAATCGAAGTCACCAAACCAGAAAAAACCCACATACTCATCGACGGACGCAGCCGCCAACTCATAAGCCGCAAACAACCCAGCCTAACCATCACCCGCTCAAACAACCAAACATCCTTCATAAGACTCGAAGAAAACTTTTACCACCGATTGAGGAGCAGGCTGCTCTTCAGAGGGATGCAGTGAAAACCGCTTCAGACAAAACAAGCAAAAGGGCAATAATCATAGACACCTCCGCCATCGTCGCCGGCTTCGACCCCTTCACAATCAAGGAGGAACAATACACCACCCCAAAAGTCAGAGAAGAAACAACCGAAGACACCATGCCCGGCGCAAGATTCAGAACCGCCATAGAAAACGGCAGAGTCACGGTCAAAAACCCGCAGAAAACCTTCCTAGAGAGAGCCAAAACATTCGCCTCCAACATGGGAGACTCATTCTTCCTTTCAGAAACCGACCTCGAACTACTGGCCCTAGCCCTGGAACTCAAAACAGACGGCTATTCCCCAATGATCGCCACAGACGACTACTCCATCCAGAACGTCGCAAGCGAAATGAACTTCGACTTCGCTCCCCTCTCAACATTTGGAATTCGCCGCAGACTACAGTGGATAAGATACTGCCCAGCCTGCCACAAAAAATACCCAGCAAACCACAAATCAAAAACCTGCCAAATCTGCGGAACAGCATTAAAGAGAAAACCATTGAAAAAGGGCTGAAGAAAACATAATGAAAGACGCTGGCAAACACGACAAAATCGTTAAAGACTGGTACGCTAGCCACGCCACCGCTGAGTGGCGCCGTCTCCAACAGGATCCATACCACCGAATAGAATTCATCATCACCAACCACTTCCTCCAAAAATACCTGCCAAAGCGCGGCACAATCCTAGACGCAGGCGGAGGGCCTGGCAGATACTCCATTGAACTGGCGAAGCAGGGCTACAACGTCATTCTCCTGGATCTCGTTCCTAAAATGCTGGAGACAGCAAAAAAGAAAATGAGACGAGCAGGAGTCTTGCGAAAAGTCAGACAGTTCGTGCAGGGCTCCGTAGAGGATCTTTCAGCGTTTTCCAACGGATCCTTCGATGCCGTCTTATGTTTAGGCGCACCCTTGAACCATCTGCTTGAGGCCAAACAGAGGGAAAAGGCCGCAGAGGAACTCGTGCGTGTCTCAAAGAAGAATGCTCCGATTTTTGTTTCAGTCATAAGCCGCATTGGACTACTGAAAACCGTTCTGGCCGGCTTTCCGAATGAGATGCAATATGCCAAGCACCACTGGGAAGTCGGAGACTACGTGCCAGGTCTGCAAGGGGAAGGCTTCACTGCGGCGCACTGGTTCTTGCCTGAAGAGCTGCGCGAGCTTTTTGAACGGCGAGGCGTACAAGTTCTGGAGATGGCGGCTCTAGAAGGGCTTTCCTCTCATCTGCAGAAAGAGACCAACAGACTTCACAAAGATACGGAGAACTGGAACATGTGGGTGGAAATATTGCTTGACACATGCGCTCACCCGTCAGTCGTGGGAAGCGCTGAACACTTCCTTCTCGTCGGCAAGAAACAAGGTTAGACTGCTTCACTCGCGCTTGGTGAAGCGGGAGATGTTAGCGCAAGCGGACGTTACTTTTCTTTCTCGACTTCTTTTGTTACGTCTTCAATTATGTCCAACGCTGAGTCAACGAGGTCTCTGGTTATGATTAGTGGCGGTGCAATCCTGATGGTTGAGGCTCCGCAGCTGATGACGTTGATGCCTCGTTTCCATGAGCGCATCATGATCTCCGTGACTTTCTCAGGGGCTGGTTTCTTGCTTTCCTTGTCCTCAACGATTTCCATGCCTATCATCAAGCCCTTGCCTCTCACGTCGCCGACGATTTCGCAGTGGTCTTTCAGATCCCCGAGCCTCTTCATTATGTATGCGCCCTGCTTGTTCGCGTTCTCAAGAAGCTTCTCATCCTTCACAACGTCGATAACCGCGCTCGCGGCAACGCAAGACAAGGGGTTACCGCCGAACGTGCTCGCGTGCGAGCCTGGAACCCAATCCATGATTTTCGCTTTGGCAATCGTTGCTCCCAAGGGCAAGCCTGATGCTAAGGCCTTTGCCGTGCACACTATGTCAGGCTCGACTCCCCAGTGTTCGATTGCAAACCATTTTCCCGTCCTGCCCATGCCTGATTGCACTTCATCATCGATGAGTAGCAGACCGTACTTGTCGGCTAACTTCTTTATCCGCTGGAAGTACTCTGGAGGAGGAACGACGTATCCGCCCTCACCCTGAATAGACTCGAAGAGAATCGCCGCAGTGTCTTCGGGAGGGACGTACTTCTGCAGGACCTGCTCATCGATAAAGTCCACGCACCAGTAGTGACATTCAGGATACGTCAGTTTGTAGGCGCAACGGTAACAGTACGCGTACGGAACGTGAGTCACTCCTGGCATAAGCGGGAAGAAGTAACGCTTTTGAGTCGGCTTGCTCGCCGTGAAGGACAACGCTCCTATCGTGCGCCCGTGAAAAGCGCTCGTGAACGCAATGAACATTTGTCTTCGGCTGTGCCACTTCGCAAGCTTAACGGCTGCTTCAATTGCCTCGGCACCGCTGTTGCCAAAGTAAACCTTCTTCTCAGGACCCCCGGGCGTGATTTGGGCCAGCTTCTCAGCGAGATCAACAACTTCTCGATAAAAGAAGTCGGTGTTCGAATAGTGCAGGAAACGGTCACACTGGTTCTTTATGGCCGCAACGACCTTGGGATGATTGTGACCGACGGCCATACACACCAAACCCGAGTTGAAGTCTATGAACTCGTTTCCGTCAACATCCTTCACAATACAACCCTTGCCGGATTCGACGACAAGAGGATAAAACCTGCCGTACGAAGGCGAAATGAACTTCTCATCTTTCTTGACGAGTTCTCTTGCCTTCGGACCAGGGGGAGTAACAACTATCTTCGGATAATCGGCCATCGCACACCACCAGCTTGAAACTAAAAGTTAGAAAAGAGGTTTTATATAGCTATCTATACTCCCGCTGCTAAAGGAAACGTCGGTTATCAACAGCCAACACTGACTTTTAGATGCCCGTCAGTTCTGCAGGAAAGAGAAGCTGGCTATTGCTTGATTACCGATATTTCAATAGCTGAGACCTTTGACTTCCGACCCTGCTCCCTGTCTACTTCTTCACTGGACAGGTTTATGCCTTCCAGTTCCACGCCTTTTGCAAACGAGCGCCTTAGCACTTCCACGGTGTCCACGGCCCTCGGAATTGCACGGCCCCTAGCTTTGACAACAATCTTTTTTGAGCCAGAGTTTAGGTGTGTCATGCAGGCAAGCACGTAGTTCATCACTGGCTTGTTTCCGACGAACACGACACTTCCGACGTCAACCTGCGGGTTACTCGGTGAAGCAGTTCGTGGGGCTCTTTTTGCTCTCTCTTTTCTCTCGGTGTTGTTGGGTTTTTGTTCCGTCATTTTCAATCACTCTTCTCCATTGATTCTCAGTGTTTCATTTCGCAAGGCAGTCTATATCGTGGGCTCTGCCTTATATTTTTCCGTACAAAGCTGGATCAGACACACAGTTTGAGGCGAGCTTACTGTAATGCTCCCAGTCTTCGTCGATCCACTTCTGGATCTTTCCCAAGTCATCCTCGCCTAGGCCACGGAAGCGGCCCTGCGAGGCAAAGTATTCTTTGATCGGCTTGCGTTTGGACTTGTCGACTAGGCGGTCGCTCGGAGGGTTAAGCGTGAACTTTCCGTCTTCAATTTCGTAAAGAACCCACATACCAGTCTGCACCGCAAGTCGGCCCATTTCCACGGTCTTGCTCGTATCGTACCGCCAGCCAGTCGGGCATGGCGCAAGAAGATGAATGTACTTCGTACCCTTGATGCCCCTGGCCTTTCTGAGCTTGCTCACAAAGTCCACTGGATAGGATGTGCAGGCCGTGGCTACGTAGGGTATCCTGTGTGCAGCCATGATAAAGGGCATGTCTTTCTTGCGTTCCTTCTTGCCAAACGGCGTTGTGGTTGTCCACGCACCGTAAGGTGTTGCTCCGCTACGCTGCATACCGGTGTTGCCGTAAGCTTCGTTGTCGTAGCAGATGTATATGAAATTGGTTTCTCTTTCAGCCGCTCCCGATAGCGCTTGAATCCCGATGTCAGCAGTCCCGCCGTCGCCTGCCCAGCCGACGACTGTTATGTCCTCGAGCTTTCTCATGCGAAGGGCTGCAGCGATTCCAGAGGCCGCGGCGCCTGTAGCTTCGAACAGGATGTTCTGCAGTGGAACAGCCGATGAAGTATACGGATACGGGCCCTGTATCACAGTCGTGCAGCACGCGGGTACGACTAGAATTATCTTGTTGCCCAACGCCTTGAAAAGCAGTCGAAGGGAAATGGCTGGGCCGCAGCCTGCGCAGGCAGCATGCCCCTTGAGCAAGTATTCCTCTCTCGGAAGTTCTTTCACAGTCACCATCTTGTTCACTCCCTCAGGTCGACCCATTCAGTTTCTTCTTCCACCTTGCCGTCCTTCAGCGACTTCAACGATTTCTTGGCTATCTTTTCGACTGTTTCAGACGTCACGTCTCTTCCTCCCAAGCCAGCGATAAAGCCCGCGACCATGGGACGATCTTTCTGATTGAACAGAGAGGCTTTGGTTTCTGAGGCCAGAAACCCTTCCATTCCGAAGGATATATGCCGGTCTATTGTTGCGATCATGGGCACGTTTTCTGCAAGCTTCACTATTTCTTCTTCAGGGAACGGACGGTACACGCGGACTCTTGCCGACCCGACTTTCAACCCTTCTCCGCGCAGCTTGTCCACGGCGAGTTTGGCTTCGCTTCCGATAGTTCCCATCGTGACCATCACCAAGTCTGCATCCTCGCAATTGTATTTCTCAACGAGACCGCCGTGCTGGAAGCCAAAGCGTTCTCCGTACTCTTTGTCGATTTGTGGAATCAGTTTCTTCGCGTTGCCCATCGCTTCCTGAATCATGTAGCGAAACTCCATGTACCATTCAGGCGAGACCAAGTTTGCATGAGAGCAGGGATTGTCAATGTCTAGAGTCCAGCCGGACTTGTAAGGTGGCAGGTAGGCATCGATTTTCTCTTGATCCGGAATCTCTGCAGGCGTGTAAGTGTGTGAAAGAATGAAGCCTTCGAGGCACACCATCGCAGGGAGGAAAACACGTTCATCTTCACAGAGTTTGTAGGCCTGAATTATCGTGTCGAACACTTCCTGGCTGTCAGCACAGTAGAACTGGATCCAACCCGTGTCCCGCTGAGAAAGCGAATCGCTCAGGTCCGGCCATATGCTCCAAGGCGCCCCCATCGCTCGGTTGACAACAGGCATCACTATCGGCAGGCGTGAGCCGGACGCCCAGTGCAAAGCCTCATGCATAAGAGCCAAACCGTGCGCAGAAGTCGCTGTGAACGTTCTGACGCCGGTTGCGGCGGCGCCTATGCAGGCCACCATAGCGCTGTGCTCGGATTCCACGCGGATGTACTCAGCGTCCATCTCATGATTTTCAACAAACTCGGCGATTTTCTCAACTATAGTTGTCTGAGGAGTAATCGGATAAGCCGCTACGACTTTCACCCGGGCTGCTCTTGCCGCGTAGCCGGCGATGTGGTTTGCCGTGTCAATAATTGTTTGTCCCAACTATTCTTCCTCCCTCTTCATGGTAATGGCCTTGGTCGGGCACTCGTTGGCACATATCCCGCAGCCTTTGCAATAGTCGTAATCTATTTTTGGAGAGTCATCCTCCCCTCTCGTAATTGCCGCGTCTGGACAGTAAACCCAGCACAAGGTACATCGTGTACATTTAGAATAATTAATTTCAGGACGGAAAGTTCTCCAAGACCCTGTCTTTCCCATGCTTCCAACTGTTGGCCAAGATAGCGGAGTGATTGGAAGCTCTTTGCGTTTCTTCGGAACTTTGCTCATCAGGCTTCACCATCCCACCATTTGATCAGTCGTTCATAAGCGAGTTCCGTCGCTCTCGAGTTCTTTTCTCCGGCAACGCCGGACCACGTTTCCCTTACGGCTTTCAAAACGCTCTCGAGTTTCACCTCGTTGGTAGCCTTGGCGAAAGCTCCAAGAATCGAGGTGTTAACGACAGGCAGACCAGCGACGAGCAGACCTAGCTCCAAGGCGATGCCTGTCGCGTCGACCGTGGCAACCCGCCAACCCTTCAACCCGATCTCTTCAGGCCTCTTCTTGGTGTTGATAACGATAATCCCGTTCTCCTTCAAACCTTCCGTAACGTCTACGACCTTGTAAATGTAAGGATCAAGCACAATTACATAGTCTGGAGTGTAAACCTGACTGTGCACAAGCATCGGTTCATTGCTTATCCGTGCGAAGGCTTTAACGGGAGCTCCTCGCCGCTCTGCCCCGAAGTATGGAAATGCCTGTACACATTTGCCTTCGAAAAAAGCAGCGTGGGCTAAAACCTCAGCGGCAGTGACGCTCCCTTGTCCACCACGACCGTGGATCCTCACTTCTTTAATCAAGGCTTACCCTCCCCGGCAAGAAATTAAACATGGAAAACTTCAGCCTTATTAGCGTTGGCTCAAACAAACAACAAAAGCAACATAAGAAGCAGTCCGCTGATCCCGAAGACTGGGACGGCTGCTCTTTTAGCTCTTCGAATCGCTTTATCTATCAAAAGGCACAACGTCTCAAGCTGCTTTGCCCCGACAACCTTTACGTTAGGAACCTTAACGCTGCGAAATGAGACCCCCACAAACTCCATATTGGCCAATGCAGAACTGGCTGCGTCTTTGATGTAAACTATGAGTTTTTCGTTTTCCATTGCCTCGCCCACAGGGTGATAACCTTGTGAAGTCAGTACCAAAGCGTTCACCGCGTGCGTATCGGTCGTGAATATCTCGCCCTCCTCGATTCCCATGGAACGCAGTGATGAAAGAATTCTTTCGCGCAGTCCTGAAACCATGTTGTTGCCGTCGATGACAACGTAGGCAGCCTTTTGCTGACCTGTCTTTAGTACGATAACGGTGATGCCGCCGGATCCCATCCCGTCTTCGAGGCTGAACTCCTTAGGCAACACAGAGGCCACGCCGACTTCGAACGGCGATTGCTTGAGCAACAGCGCGCTGTCCAAGGATTTGGTTGCCGCATCCTTTAACGAAGCAGAAGATTCCTGAATTTCCGCTGTTCCATCGATGCTGTTGTGTGCGTTCACTACCGCGCAGAGACCCAGACCCCGTTTTTCAGCTTCTTCTCGCACAAATCTCTCCAACTCCCCTGGCAGATCCTCGATGGTTTTTGGGGCAAGCGTGAAGGATATGAACGCGGATTTTCCGAAGACTTGGCAGCAAGAAGTGGCCAGACCGTTGCTGACGGTCACAAACGGAGAGGCACTTCTGTATTGGTCGTCTAAGCTTCTCGCGGATGCTACAACGTCGGAAATGACCTTCTCGTTCTGAAGCTGTGAGGCCAAATCGTATTCATGACCAAACAACCCGTGGGGGACGCATGCCACGCACCCGATTTCCTTCTCCAAGCGAGCCTTGAGCATGGCGGGCATGAGGCTGCTTCCAATGTTCTTGAAGGGGCCTGGGTGTACTGAAGGAACGGCGACTATTGCCTTTGGTCGGGAAGAACTGAACTTCATCAGAGAAACCTCAACTTCTCGTTCTTCGCCTAGCTTCTCAAGGAGTTCTTCGAACGGTGCGTTCAGGTTTGACACCCAGTTAAGCATGAAGGCTCTGAAAAGTGTTACAGATTGAAGCCCAACGGCTTGCTTGCTCACCTGATTCAGAAGAAACAGAAAGCTGAAACTCGCAGCGAAACCGATGACGACAGAAGAAGCCAGGAAGGCAAGCATGTTGACGGTGACAGCAACGGGAGGACCTATTCTCGTCCAGAAAACAAGAAACGGAATCAAGCTTAGAAAGGGTTGAAGAAGAGAAGCCGCGAACTGCCTCTTGCGATTCGTTGAAGAAACTGCATTGAAAACTATGAAACGAAGAATCAGCGTTGCCGAGAACCCGAGGAGACTGAGTCTCATCCACCATGCCAAATCAGACGTTAACGCACTCACCGAAGCACCTATAAACAGGAACAAGAGCCATACGACCCAGCAGAAAATCGAAAGCGCGCGCGTTCTCCTCAAGTCAAAAACTGCGTCTTTCTTCAGGAGCAGTGCGCTGATGACATAGTCAGCAAACACACTTGCGATGAGTATACCAACGCCCAATAGTAAGCCGTTTTCTATTCCCTGCAATGTGGGAAAAACAATGAGTGTTGAAAGCAAGCCGCCTCCAACGCAGAGAATTGAGAGCAGCAGTGACACCTTTCGCGCTGAGGGCAACCTGAACAGTGATGAATAGCGCCCAACTGCAACATCCATGGACTGTTTCAGCGAATCCTCAGCTTCCACTCAAATGCCTCTGCGAGACTTTCCTAAGAGTGGCCCAAACATATTAAACTGTAGCGAAACCACGCTTCCAAGATCACGAAGGGAAAAACATGTTTTAAGAACCTTTGACGGTGTTAAATGTTCGTTTTAACGTGAACTTCGGACACAGAGAATTTTCAGTGTAATTTACAGGAGTACCTGAACAGCGCATATTTATAGAGGGACTGTTTTATTGTTTAAGCGTTTATTACAGGTTTTGCGAAAACAATGCCGGAACAGGATTTGCCCTTAACGATATTTCACATGCTCGAGAAGAACGTGGGGAAACAGATACGCGTGATACTGGACCCATCCTACGGTTTTGAGGGCACCTTGGCCGCCGTCACCCGTGAACCTGCTGGAATATGGCTCTCAGACGCGGAAGCAGTCATCATGCGCGCAACCATCGCTCAGCCTATACCGCAGGTCGCAAGCAGAGAAGAGAGAAGCGAGATATTCGTGCATCTCAATTCAGTGCAACGAATAGAAGTAATCCATGTACCTTCTCACCGCTGAGAAGTCTATCTAGATTGAGTGCAATAAGGCGACGACGACTATCAACGAGATTGTCATTACTATCAGGAGTTCTGGTCTAATCTTTATGCCCTCAGTTTCCTCTTCAAAGAACCTGAGCAGCCCTGCGCTCGCAGCGGGCATAGGTGCCTTCTTTTTGTCTTTCTTCTTTTTGCTGCTCATTACAACCCTCGATGTTCTTTGTTTAATTTGTGTTGTTTCTCCATTATTAACGTTGTGTCGCTTCAAAGACTTTTTATTTCTGAGGAGTGGATAATCAAGTGCAACAGGGTGTTAAGATGCCGTCTCCTAGAGATGAGTACGACCACGTTTTCGACCTACTTCAGCAGCATCACAAGTGGTTTCAAGAGAGCATTCCACTGATAGCAAGCGAGAATATCCCGAGTCCTGCCGTGCGGGAGACTCTGATGACAGATTTTGGAAACCGTTACGCCGAAGGCTGGCCTGGAGAAAGAGTTTACGCAGGATGCCGCTTCATTGACCAAGTAGAGTTCAAGTGCATAGAACTCATGAAGAAACTTTTCAGCGCTGAATTTGTGGACGTCAGGCCTATTTCAGGTGTCGTAGCAAACTTGGCCGTTTACACTGCCTTCACCGAACCTGGAGACACCCTGCTTGCCTTGTCCATTCCAAGCGGCGGTCACATAACGTCAGGCAAAAAGGAGCTTGGAGGCACGGCAGGCGCGGTTAAAGGCTTAATCGTCGAATACCTTCCCTTAGATTATAAGGAGTTGAACATAGATGTTGACAAGGCCAAGGAGAAGATCAAGGACCTCACTGCAAAGGGCAAGCCGCCCAAGTTCGTCATGTTCGGCGCAAGCGTCTTTCCATTTCCGCACCCAGTCAAGGAACTGGCTGAAACCGTCCACGCGGCAGGCGCCACGGCAGGCTACGATGCAGCACATGTGGCAGGGTTGATTGCGGGCGGCAAATTCCAAGACCCTCTAAGAGAGGGCGCTGACGTTGTGAGCTTAAGCACACACAAGACATTCTTCGGACCCCAGCATGGTGGAATACTGTCCTGGGAAAAGAACGCCGAGAAGATAAAGAAAGCAACGTTTCCAGGAATGGTGAGCAATCATCATTTACACGCGGTCGCAGGGGTGACAGTGGCGTGCGCAGAAATGATTGAATTCGGAAATGAATACGCGGCCCAAGTGGTCAAGAACGCCAAGGCCTTGGCACAAGCGCTATACGAAAGGGGCTTCAACGTTCTCGCTGAACACAAGGGGTTCACGCAATCACACGTTATTCTGATAGACATAGTGAAACAAGGTGACGGTGGCACAATCGAAGAGACTCTGGAAAAGGCGAACATAATCATTAACAGAAACCTGCTGCCATACGACATCAAGGAAGGAAGACACTTCATGCACCCAGGCGGCATAAGAATGGGCGTTTCAGAAGTTACAAGGCTCGGAATGAAAGAGAACGAGATGGTGGAAATCGCGGAGTTCGTCAAACGTGTGATAATCAACAAAGAACCCTTGGAGAAAGTGCGCGCGGACGTTACTGATTTCAGAAAAGAATACCAGAAAGTTCACTACTGTTTTGAGAACGCCACAGAAGCCTACAAATACATAAAAATTCGGTAAGCATCGCGCACCTTTCAAAGGCGCATATAATTGTTCGCAAGTCTGGCAGACGAAGCGATTATCTTTAATTTTGACCGGCTCTTCTCAAATGAAGAGGAGGAAATGGAGACTTGCAAATTAGGGAATTCCAAGAAATGATGAAACATCTTTACCTGCACCGGGACTCAGAGCGTGGAGTAGCTGGAACCTACGATTGGCTCGTGGATGAAGTTGAGGAACTGGGCGAAGCGTTGAACGGAAACGACAAGGAAGAGTTGCAGAAGGAGTTTGCTGACGTTATTGCATGGCTTGCTTCTCTGGCAAACATCACTGGGGTAGACCTTGAGAGTGCAGCCCTCGCAAAATACAACCATAAGTGTCCAAAGTGCGGATGCTCGCCATGTAGGTGTACGTTCTAGGCCGTGCTTACTAGACGTTTCTGTCCGGCTCCCGTAATCATCCAAACGGCGTTTTTTCCATCTGCGCGCCGTACTATCCCCTCCGATTGCAGAAGCTTCAAATGGTGCATGGCAACACCGTAGTGAATTGTAGCTTCCTTCGAAATCGTTCTTGCGTTGCCCGAGCCTCTTTCCAGAGCGTTCAATATTTTAGTTCGAGCCCTGAGCCCGAGGCGTACATTTCTCAAATTCGTCAAGTAGGCGTTCGGATGGTAAGTCTCTTTCAACATGCCTCCTCACGCATAATGTATTACTCTACTTAGAAAAGCCTTGTTAGGCAAAGTCTGCCAGAGAAACCTGTTTCGGTTTCTTGCTATCAAACAGGGCCCTGATTTCTTCTTTGATTAGAGCAATTCTCTGAGTATAATACTTTGGCAGACTGTATCTATCAACCAGGCTTTGGGCCGCTTCCAAGTACTTCTCGATTCCGCCGCGATACACGGTCAGAGTGAGTTGTCCTCCGCAGGAGGGACATTTGCCGCGCAACGGCAGGCGTCGGAAATGCCTATTGCACGCTTTGCACCTGAAGCTTTGGGTTGAGAAGGCTCGCAGGTTTCCAGCGATGTCTCGCATGAAGTGTTTGGTCAGGACTTTTAGGGCCACTTTCCTCGCGTCTACGGCCTCAATTTTGTCTGCTAGTTCAAGTTGGCTGTTCAGTTTTTCAACCATCGTTTTGAACTGTTTGTAGGCGCTTCTGGAGTTTCCCATGTTGATGTTTGACACAGGAGTTGTGTAGTTGAAACCCTCAAACTGTGCCTCAGTGCCGAGGCGATGGCCAATGAGATCTACGAAGGAACCGGCCTGTTTGGCCTCAACTCTCTCCCAAGTTTTTTCGTAAAATTCCATGGGATAGGCACGGGCAACATCAAAGTCGTGCGCTTGTCTCTGCACCTCTTTAGTGTTGACAACAGGAATCAGTAGCAATGGGGCATCCATTATGCCGCCTATCTGGGCAGGCAGGTACTCTCGTGAGAAGTTGAGCAAGGTGTCCACCGCGAGCATCAAAGTATCTTCGTCGCCATCACAGTCCCTGCGCTTGGCAGAGTGCCAAACCGGATGAGCATAGCAAACGCTAAGGCTCGTGAAACCTACGATACGTCCCAGGATGCCGACACAGGTGTGAGGAGCCAGACCGACGATGATGTGTCCCACTAGATCCTCTTCACGTTTTACGTTGTAGTAATGCGGAAGCCCGTAGACCTTTGTCAAAAGTTCGTCCGTGAAGCTTGCTATGTCAAGAAAGTACTTTGCAGCGGCCGTTGGAATAACCACGTCCTGAATTTTCAACTCGCAAATTTGATTCTCATCAGTCAAGCTTGCGCCAAAAACGTCACAATTATAGCCCATCTGCCTGAGCTTCTCAACTGAAACCCCAATTTCGCCAGGCTTGAAATGCGTTAGCGGTGCGTTAGTAGCATCGAACCTGATTGTCCCATCCTTGTAGACCGACAACCCGTGCTTCGCACGCAGCACCCCCTTCTCAAGAATTTCAGGCGTCTTCGTCTCATTGGTGAGACCCTTCACCCCTTTGAGGATCTTCGGCATAGAAACGCCTAAACAACCACACGTACTTTCAAGCGATTCTTTGAAGTTGACAACCTGTCTCTGAAACTGCCTGGCAGGCACCTTACAAACTGGACATTCCTTTTCCTTCAAGATTTTTCCACATCTCGGACAACTCTTCTCGACGACCGTCTCCATTCCGCAGACGGGACACTTGATGCGAAAGGTGAAGGTCTTACAATTGGGGCACTTGCGCCTGACGACTTCCACGAACGTTGGCGCCTGTTTTGCAGCGTCAACCAAGTCTCGCTGTGAACCGCCCTGCAGACCCACTGGAAAGAGAACATGAACGAGCGGTTTCATCTCTCGTCTCTTAGCCTTCTCCGGCCTCCCCATTCGAGCCCCCACAAAAGTTGGAGCCTTATCCCTTATCTCGATACCCGAGAGCGTGCAAATCGCTTGAAGAACGGATTTGGCAGAAGACAGATCTGAGATGCATGAAGACGCGTAGCCCAAGCAGAATGCGAATGCTTGTGAATCCTCGCCAGCGATGACTATCTTGCCGGAGGATACTCTATGGGGCAAGTATATCGACTCTAGAGAATGCTTGACGCGGGGGTCTGGCTCTCCGGTTATCTTTTGGACTAAACCATTTTCGGTCTGAGCTTCGGAACTGAGAAGCCATTTTCTTAACAATGCGATGTCATCGACCGAGGTGAGGTTCGACCAGGAGAAAGTGAAAGCTGGATGTAGAGGCACTTTCAGCGTGAGCGCAAGGGCCGCGGCTTCTGAAAAGCAAGGCTTTTGGATGAAAGGGTTCTCTATGAATAGTTTCAGTCTATCCGGTGATATCTTGGCGGCCCCGCCAGTATTTTCAAGGTTCCCATCGTATTTCTCCATAATAGTTTTGTGGACATCTTCAGCCCACCATTCTTCAACATACCCCGAAGGCTCCAACTTTTTACTGCTGTAAAGGAAGTCTCCAACGCTAATGAGAATGTCGCCCAAGAACAGAATCTTCTCAATCGTATCTTTTATCTCGCCGAAATTTTCATTGCTGACTCGATAGACAGATCCGTCGTTGAGGCGAACCACTGGACCCTCCAACGTGTCCACTGGGATGGCGATTCCTCCTTTTCCAGGAAGTTCCATCCTCAGCTGGGTTCCCGCCGCCAAAAATCCTTGCAAGACAAGCATGGTTGTCGGGTTTATACCGACGGCGGTTAGCCCAGTGTTGCGAGATCTGCCATATCTCAGGCGAAAGCCGCCTCGTCTAGAGGGAAATGAAAACACCGGCCTGCCAGCGATAACGTCATCCATGAAGCCTGCAGATTTCTTCTCAGATTTGACGTGAAGCTCTCCGAGCCAATCCCATCCTTGAAAACCGAGTTTTCCAATGATGTTCAGAACCTTTTGAGCCCTTCCGACGATGCCATCGTTCACTACTCTGAGAGCTCCGCCTCTAACGCGATTCGTCTCTATTCGCGGAAGGTTTCGGTAGGAAGAAACTTCGATGGGGTCGGATTCGGTGCCAGTCACTTCTACTGGAATCCACTGCAGCGCTTTTCGCAGCTCTTCGTCGGGAATGTGATATTGGAAACCCGCCACGGATCGCTCGTAGACTCTGAGTTCTTCAATGAACCGTGATAATTCCTCCTCAGTCGGCTTATAACGGTCAAGTCCGAGCTGCTTTCGAATAAAGTCTCCCACGACCAGCGTCAAGGCCTGATCAGTCCCGCCTGCTGACCGGATTGGACCCGCAAAGTAGATGGCGAGATACCGTGTGTGATCGCTGTTAGTTTTGATGCTGACTCTTGCCACTCCCTGAATTGGAGCAGCAGTCAGTCCCTCCGTGAAGATTGCCAAAGCTGTTCTGATGGCTTGCTCAGCGGCTGCTTCAGCCTCCAAATGTCCGAATTTGCCGTAGATTATCTCTTCAGTTACCTTGAAGGCTAGCTCCTCTCGAGGAAGTTTGGAGCTCAGATCACGAATGCTCTGGGCAACGCCCTTTGGCCCTACGAGTCCCTCCACGAGATCGGCCAAGTCTTTGGCGATTATGCACTCGGTGTTCAACGAGGGATCGAGCCCTTTTCGTCTTGCCTCATTGCTGATTTCATAAAGCTGCGCAAGCTTCGCTTCTAATGAATCCACGTACTGTTTGTAACCTTCGCTCATCTGTCCGTCCAAGTTCTCCCTCTCGCAATGCTTTCTGTTGGAGGGAAGCTTATTTTTGTTTTCCGACAGAAAAGGGTCAAAAGCCTGCAGTGTAAAGAGATCTATTCCGTGTGATTCTACACAAAAACAGGGGCACCCTCACGCTCTGCCGCGCTTTATGCCCTCAATAATCTCCGAAACTCGGCGTCTCATGCCAGATTCTTCTACGACGTTTCCTGTAACTATGATATCCGCACCTGCCGAGGCAGCTGCTAACGCTTGCTCTCGCGATCTTATACCGCCGCCCACGATCATAGGAACGTCAACGTAGTGCCTAACAGTCCTAATCATGTCTGGGGGAACCGGATTCTTCGCTCCCGATCCAGCTTCCAAGTAAATGAAGCGCATCCCGAGGTACTGCCCAGCGAGGGCATGTGCCGCAGCGAGTTCAGGCTTGTTGTAAGGGATTGGAATTGCTTTGCCCACGACGCCCGCTGTACCACCTTCACCGACTATCAGGTAGCCGAGCGGGATGGGTTCTATGCCAAATTTCTTGACCAGTGGCGCACCAAGAATCTGGGCTCCAATCAGAAAATATGGATCAACAGAGTTTAGGAGAGACATGAACCAAATTGCATCAGCGTAGCGGCTTATCCCCGTCACGTTATTCGGAAAGAGAATTATCGGAATCTTCACGGTACGCTTCACAGCCTTGACCACGTCATCAAGATGCGCCGAGGAAACGAACGTTGAACCACCGATCATTATCGCTGACGTGTCGCTCAGTTTCGCCTTGTTCACGATTCTGGAAGCCTGCGGAGGAGTTACTTCTTCAGGATCTATGAGGGTTATGTGGATTGAGCCTTCGGACTCGATTTTATCAAGGAGGTATTTCTCAACATTTCCAAACAACATACCAAAAGGCCTCATCAAGTACTCTTAATCGCGGCTGGTGGAGATGTTCTGGAACCACCGTAAACCTTGTCAGTAAACATGCAGTAAACGTCAATCTCGCCTTGCGCGGGTTTGACGGGAAACTCATCCTTCAGGCCGCAACTACCACAGGCCACTATTGCACGCCCCTCGTCCCGCGATATCTCCACTCTGATTGATTCCTTCCCACATCGAGGACATGAGAAGAGTTTCGGTAAATGCTTCTTGGGAATGCGAACGACTTTCTTCCTTCTTCTTCCCATCATCAGATCCTTCTGTTCAGCCCGATGCCATCACCTCCATATTTATGTTTGTACTTAAATAGTTGCCTACAACCATACACGATGAAGGTGCACCGGTTGAAGCTGACCGCTCAGGCTCTGAACCTCGACTGGCCAGAAGTTGACATGAGAATTTGCCGCTTCATCAAAGACTATGTTGAAAGAATCAAAGCTAAAGGCGTGGTCTTAGGACTCTCGGGCGGCGTCGACAGTTGCACCCTAGCAGCCCTTTCGGCACGAGCCCTCGGCGGCCAAAACGTTCTGGGATTAATGCTTTTCGAGAAGGAGACGCGCAGAACCGAAGACGTCAGACATGCTGAGCTTGTAGCCAAGGAATTTGGGTTCAAAACAGCAACAGTTGACATCACGCCAACACTGGAGTCCTTCTACCACTCAGCACCAATCTTCAAACCGACAGACAAGCTCAGCAAAGGCAACGTAAAGGCGAGAACGCGAATGATTTACGTATATTATTATGCTAACAGGCACCATTTGATCGTCTGTGGAAGCTCGGACAAGTCGGAAACAATGATGGGATACTTCACCAAGTGGGGAGATGTTGCAGCAGACATTTCGCCGATAATGGATTTGTACAAGACGCAAGTCCGAAGGCTTGCTCAGCATATCGGCATTCCACAGGAGGTTGCTGAAAAACCATCGACTCCAGCGTTGTGGCCAGGTCAATCCGCAGAGAATGAGCTGGGGATAAAATACGATCAACTCGACCTCGTCCTGTTTGGGCTAGAGCATTTCATGAGAACCGAGGAAATAGCAGTTCAACTTCATATGAAGAAGCAATTGGTCGACGAGGTTAAACATAGATGGCTGTCGGCAGAACATAAGAGGCGAATGCTATTAACTGCCAAGCTCGAATATCGAACCGTTGGAGCCGATTTTAGGCTTCAGAGAAATCCCCTTTAGATGTGAGGGCACCGTATGAAGGAAATATTTAACGTGGCGCTTGCCCAGATAAGCTGCCAGCAAGCAAACAAAGCTAAGAACCTGACGAAAATCAAGAAAATCGTGGCAAAGGCCAGGAAGCTGGGAGCCGAACTGGTTATTTTCCCGGAGCTCTCACTCACGGGCTATGTTGTCAGAGACGAGATTTACGAATTGGCAGAAAGAATACCCGGGCCATCAACAAAAATAATGGAAGAGGTCGCAAAGAATAATCAAATTCATCTCGTTTTCGGCATGCCAGAGATAAGCGACAAAACAGAAGCCACTCTGCACAACACTGCCGTCCTCATCGGCCCAGAAGGCTTGATTGGAAAGTATCACAAGATGTACCTTCCAACACACAGCATTTTTGAAGAAAAGAGATATTTCCGTCCCGGCTACGAAACCGCGGTTTTTGACACCGAACTCGGAAGACTGGGCCTCATCATATGCTATGACATATACTTCCCAGAAGTCACACGATTAACGCGTCTCAAGGGGGCAGAGTTGATTGTCTGCATCTCTGCTTCACCCGGAATTAGACGATCATTCTTCGAAGTGCTCACCGCCGCGAGGGCGATTGAAAACACAGCCTTCCTTGCCTTCGTGAACCTAGCTGGAATTCAAGACGGACTTCAATTCTGGGGAGGCAGCAGGCTAATAGGACCCAGCGGCAGAATTATTGTTCAAGCCAAGTACGACGAGGATGACTTCGTAATGGGCGAGGTTAATTATCCCGACATCAGGTCCATCGAAGCATTCGTTCCAACACTGAGAGACCTCAGGCCAGAGCTGTTTGAACAATTGAAGAAGGGCGCAGAGGAGATATAGCAAGAGCCTATCCATGTTTTCTCAGGGCCATTTCCATCCTGTTCAATGCTTCTTCCAAGTTCTCATAGGCGGAGGCGTACGACAACCTAAGAAATCCTTCCCCGTAGGCACCGAAAGCGGACCCTGGAACCGTTAGAACACTAGCTTCTTTCGCTAGCAAATCTGCAAGCCCTTCTGACGAAAGACCTGAGCTTCTAATGTTTGGAAAAGCGTAGAAAGCACCTTTTGGAAGTTGGCACTTGAAACCTTTAATTTCATTGAGCCTTTTATGTACAAGGTGACGTCTTCTATCGAATTCCTTCACCATTTCTTCGACGCAATCCTGTGGCCCTTTCAACGCGGCCAAGGCAACGTACTGTGAAAAAGTGTCCACACAAGCAACGGTATATTGATTCACCAGCCAAAGGGGCGAAACAAGGTCTCTAGGACCATACACGCATCCAACTCGAAGCCCAGTCATGGCGTACGTCTTCGAAAAAGAGTTGATGACCAAGGTGCGTTCACGCATCCCAGGAAACGTTGCGAGGCAGTAGTGCTTCACCCCATCGTAAACCATTTTTTCGTAGACCTCATCAGATATCACAACCAAGTCACAGTCAACGGCAATTTTCGACAACGCAGCGACTTCATCATAGGAAAGAACCGAGCCTGTGGGATTATTCGGGTAATTCAGTATCATCACACGTGACTTGCCCGTGATGAGTGACGTCACATCATTCATGGAAGGCCTGAAATCGTTGTCTTCACGCAAGGGAACATGAACTGGGACTCCTCCGGCCAACAAGACGCCTGGCTCATATGCGACAAACCCGGGATCTGGAATCAACACCTCATCGCCCGAATTCAACAACCCCATCAGAGCTATGAAAATGGCCTGCGTCCCACCCACTGTAACAAGAACCTCAGAGTTTGGGTCATAATTGAGTCCATAGTCCCGGAACACTTTTTGCGCCAACGCATCCCGCAATTCAGGAATCCCATTTGTCGGTGCATAGTGCGTTTTGCCTTCCTTGACGGCCAGCCAACCCCCATCCAATGCGTGTGGAGGAACACAAAAATCGGGCTCGCCAACGCTCAAATTGAAACATAAGGGCATTTCCTGAGCCAAAGCGAAAAACCGCCGTATACCAGAGGGCTTTATCAATTTCAAGCGCTCCACGGGCTCCCAACGTGAAACCAATCCACATTCCTCAATGTTCATTGTGCCAATCCGCATAAAAATCTTGCATCTTCATAGGAACCTTTAGACTCGCCTAAAGCGGCACACTTAAAAGCGCACCCAGTATACAAAAGCGTATCCATTTCGCAACGTTCCAGAGGCATGACTTTGAAGCTAAAAGACAGCGTACAATCCTGGTTAACGGGTTCCATAAACGACCCCATTGTCAAAATAATCGCTAGGAATAGCCACTTAACAAAAACTCAGCTCGAAACACTGCTCATAGACATTCTATCCGAAAATATATCGGGCAAACCGCTAAAATACGACGAAAAGGCCAGCTTAAGGCTAACGAAGGCCAAAATAAGCCGTGGCGCCTTTAATAGGACTCTACGACAGGCTAAAGAAAACGTCATAAAGTCCATCTACACTGTGCTACTATTAGGGTACTTAGGAGTCTTCGAAAGCACAACTCTCGACCCCTATCTAGAGATCGCGAACAAACTGCATGAGTACCTCGACGCTTACAAAGACATTCCAAACAAGGGTGAGGAGCTAGGCGACCATCTAAAAGTCATTGAAATGATAAGAGAACAGCTCGAAACAAGCCTAAAACAGCTCTCAAGTCCATCAGAAACGCCCCCGTGACGTCACAAGTCACACTGTCAAACGCGGTTCTGCAGAACAAAAAGATTAACCAAGTTCGGGAACAGCAAAAAGCCATAAATCCGAAAAGGGCTTCAAAATCGGCTTCTACAGCCATCCATCCTGAGACTAGAGTTCCCCGATACTTTATATTCTAACTGTGACGTGTGACGTCATGTTGGCTCTCGTGATGGTGATTACCATAATATTTAAATTCTGAATGGTAAACTTGTGATGTGTGACGCAACATGTATGCATCACGAGTCGTCACACAAGAATCACGGAGGCCTGCTAGTTGCTAGATCCACTGCTCGTCTTGTTAGGAATATTACTGGGTACCACCGTCGTTGCGGCCGCCGAGTATTATAGACAGCTTCGAAGGGCGCAAAGAGAATACGAGAAGGCGAGGGGGGCCGTTGAGGACATAGTATTGAGCTTTAACAGGGAACTCAAGCATGAAGCCAGCAAGCTGGAAGCCCTTGGATACAAGATCGAAGCAGCGGCGTCGAGGACCGATGGTGCTGCGCGGAAGGTGGAGGGACTTGACGGAATGTTGAGAGCGCTCGAAAGTAAGGTTGCCGCAGATTCAGATGACAGAAAGAGTATTTCTACGCGTCTGGTCGAACTTGAGAAGAGGACATCTGATTTTGTTGCGTCACAAGAAACGATTACCTCAAAGATTGCATCTCTGGAGGAACAGGCTGATCAACTTAAAATCGCCCCTGAAACGCATTTTGAAGGCGTGATACCACTGAAGAGAGATAAGGCAATGGCTCAGCTGACGGACACTGAAGTAGGCGTGCTGGAACTGCTAGTTTCGGAGGGGGCCAAGACTGCGCCCGAAATCAAGGAAAGAGTCAAACTCAGTCGCGAGCACACGGCCAGACTGATGAAAAAACTTTACGAGGGAGGATATTTGGAAAGAGAGACAGGAAAGATTCCTTTCAAGTACAGTGTCAAGAAAGAAATGGAGAGTCTTCTGAAGAAAACCGAAACCCAACCAACATGATTGGTAATGCGTTCTGAAGCATTTGCTTTGGATACGGCTAGTCACGCGATTTTTTGTTTTAGGGTTGCTTGGGAAACGCCTTGAACCGCTTTGTATCTCAGGTTGTTTGATGATCCCGTTTTCTGGACGAAACCTTTGGCTGACATCCTTGAAAGGTATGTGGCCACTGTGCTGAGACTTATTGGTTCTTTGAGTTCCTGTTCATACACGGATTGAACCTCCCGCGAGGAAAACCAGACAACTGGAAAGTTTCTCTGGACGAGAGCCCGCAACTTGTCGTACTTCGACAGCTGGTTCCCAGGAGTTACAGGCCCTGTCCCTGGATTGCTGCCGCCGGGCATTCCGCCCAGCAGTTCTACCATATCTAGAAGGCGCAAAGCTTTTTCTCTGGTCACTTGCCCCTCGAAACTTATCGAGTAACGATTGCCCTCGGTATCGAATAAATCGACGCGTACTTTTCTCGCCGGCATGAACAGTCTGCACCTTTAGGCGGTGTTCACAACTTTACAGTTCACAAGTTATACGTGTTACGGTGAGGCCCTTCATAGTAAAAATCAATGATAGAAGAGGAAAAATGAAACGGGGTTTGATTTGCAGTCTTTTTGGGGTTACAACCTTCACTGAGTTATGGAAAGGCTATAGCTGGCTGGGCCTGGCGTGGATGTGGTTTTGCAGTAGAAACTGTGGGGTGGTATCTTCACAAGAAACCGCCATAAATAAATCAATAAATTAGTCAATAAGGCTGGAAAACAGACATTGCCAAGTCAACTTCACAATGCCTTCACAAAAAGTGAACGAGAGAATGATAAAAGACTGTTTGTAACCACTATCGTCATGCCTTTGTTGAAGGATATTAGTGTATGTTTTAAGGCTCACACCAAGTTTGTTTGCGATAATGGTCAATTATATTGACCCTCTAGTGACGGCCACCCCTTGGTTTCCATTGGAATGCGTTATTATGTTTGAAAGGCACTTGGTTTAGCAACTTTTCCGTTGCGTATCTAAAATCTTTAACAGTGATCATTATAACAGTTTCAAGGTAGTTACCGTTCAGAGTATATTTCTTACAGAAGAAGGAATCAGTATCATTTTGAGAATTAATACAGAGTTCCAACGGAAATTGCGGGGTCTGTGTATGTTTGAAACGGGTAACGTCACGGTGAGCAGGAGCGTATTCTTCCTTTAGGATTATGGTGTTGTCCATTTAGTTTTCTGTATGGGATAGCTTATCCCTCTGCACAGGAAAGGGGGGTGTTGCCTTTGAATTTCGGGAGAGGGGTTGAAATGAGTGACGTTGATGCACTTGACGATGTTTTCGAGAGGTTTGTAAGTAACGTACGGATTTTCAAGGACCGCGAAGTGCTACGCCACGACTATATTCCTGACAGGCTGCCTCACAGGAGCGAACAGATCAAACGACTTGGCGAAACTGTAGCTCCCGTGCTGAAAGGTGCTAGGAGTTCAAACCTCTTTATTTACGGAAAAACCGGCACGGGCAAGACAGCCGTGACAAGGTATGTGTTAAGCCACCTTGAGTTCAGGGCTAAGGAATTCAACGCTCCTGTAAAGTTCTGCTACGTCAATTGTCGCATGGCAGGGTCCGAGTACCGCGTCTTCGCAAGCTTGTGTCAAAGCATGGGTGTATCTATTCCTTTCACAGGGTTGTCTGTAGGGGAGGTCTTTGACAGACTCAGGACCGGGCTCGACGTTTCAAGAGTAATCTTCATTATCGTGCTGGACGAGGCCGATGCTCTCGTGAAATCACGCGGCGATCGCCTTCTCTACGAGCTAACTAGGATAAATGAGACCTTGAAAAAGAGCAAGGTAACCCTCATTGGCATCTCGAACGACCTTAGGTTCAAGGAGTTTCTCGACCCACGCGTTCTCAGCTCACTAAGTGAAGAGGAGATTGTCTTTAGGCCATACGACGCGAGCGAACTGAGGAATATCCTCTCGGAACGTTCGAAAGATGCTTTCTGCGACAACGCGCTGTCTGAGGCTGCTCTCGGTCTCTGCGCGGCATTGGCCGCCGCCGAACACGGGGATGCGAGGCGAGCCTTGGATCTGCTGCGTGTGGCTGGCGAAGTTGCGGAGCGGAAGGGGGCGGGGGTCGTTGTTGAAGAGCACGTGCGTGACGCTGAGAAACATATTGAGCATAACCGTGTTTTCGAGGGTCTTCAGAATCTGACTCTTCATTCCAAGCTCGTCGTGTTGAGCGTTTACCACTTGACCAGGACAAACGCCAAGGGCGCGATTACTGGTGAGATTTCTGAAATCTATGACGAACTCTGTGCTGAACTGGGTGTAACACCACTCACCCAACGTCGGTTGAGTACGCTGGTGAACGAGCTTGACGCCATGGGGCTGGTTAACGCGAAGGTTGTGAGCATGGGAAGGTATGGTCGCACAAAAAAGATACGTTTGGAGATTCAACGCAGCACCATCAAGGATGTCTTCGCTGGCGACACCAGGCTCGGTCGTTTAACTGATTATAGCCCGAGATGTCTCATGAAACACTCTAACTGAAGCAAGAAACTGAACTGAAATGGAAACACACTCCGCGGTTCGAATCGCAAAGAAGGAGTGTTCATGTCTGGAAGGCTAATTGCCGGGGCGTGTCTATGGGTTTGCCTTGGATGCTGGTTCTCCGCACGTGCCCCAGTTGCATTTTGGCACGTCGTGGATTATTATGTGCAGCCGATCGGCTGGAACACCGATGTCCTCAAAAGCCTTTGTGACACCTTTGATTAGCTTTGCCTTTTGTTCCTCGTTTCTTCCTTGCCACATCTCCACGATTACTACTGGCATTATGTCACCTCTGGTTTCCTTCTGGAATGGCTGAGGACAAAAATCTTTCGACTAGACCGCAGCTTTTTCTTCGAACTTGGTCTTCGGCTATACGTGAGCAAGGCAAGAGCCGAAGAGTCTAGCTTATTACGCGAACGGAATAACTGTAACTTCCGTGGTTTGAAGGTTCACGACGGGCACTTTTGCGGGTGTTGGCATGAAGCCGTTTCTTCGCATGTAGTCCGTTTGTTCTTGCCAGCATCCCGAGTTCACGATTAAGACTCCGCGGTAGTTAGCGTATTCTAGTGCGTGCACGTGTCCGGCGTGGAAAATGTCTGGGACTCGCTGGATGACTAGCGGGTCTCTGTTCTCGGGGGACAGGGGTGTTTTTCCACCGTACACTGGCGCCAAGTGGCGGCTCTGCATCAGGAGTCTCATCGCTTTTTCGGGGTGACTGTGACTCATGTCAGGCACTGTTGAAATGACATCGTCCAAGCTTCGTCCATGGAAAACCAGTATCTCGACACCGTGTAGGCTTAGGGTGCATGGGCTGCCTAGGGAACGGACTTTTCTTGAGTCTTGCAGAGTCTCGAGGAAAGTGTCTGCTATTGCTGGCTGAGGCAGGGCTTTTCTGGGAGCATCGTGGTTTCCAGGTGTTATTATTACTTCTATGTAATCTGGGATTTGTTCGAGGTACTTTGCGGCGAGCCTGTACTGTTTGTGTACGTCTTTGATGGCTAGTTCTCTCACTTGGTTCGGGTAGACTCCCACACCGTCGACTATGTCGCCTGCAACAAGGACATATTTGACGTGGCTTGCAATTTCCCGTGATCTTTCATCGCCGTATTTGCCGTTGAGCCATAATATGAAGCGGTCGAAGGCTTCTCGCGTGAATTTTGTGCTGCCGACATGCATGTCTGAGGTAAGTACTGCATAGACTGGCACTGGAGCTTTGCGAGGTGTTTTTTGAGGCACGTCTGGTAGGACAATGTCTTCTGCGATCAGCAGATTAGTTCTTGTCTTCACCACGCCCAGACAGACAATCTGATCGAGCATGAGGAACCGCGCCTTTTTCTGAAGGTCAGATGATGCGTTCTGGGGCACAAGCACGGTCATGTTCGCTGTCAAATCCTCGACCGTGAGTATCGTCTTCTGTTTAGACTCTCTCTTCTCGGTTATCATGCCTATTATCTTGAGTCTCGTCCCTGATTGTGACCGCAACGCGTCCATGACTGACGCTGCGCTTTTCACGTCCATTCTTTGCCTAAGCAGTCTCTCTGTCTGTTTGAATCGGTCTTGAAAATACTCCAAATAGTCCTCGATTGTTCCGCTTGAGCTGAGCTTGGTGCTCGGGTCGTCGATTATGGCGATGCTTGCCTCAACATCTTTTGCGTAGGGGTGAAAGGGTGTCTTGTTCTCTGTCATCTGGAGCGCTTGCGGTTCTATCGATAGCTCTGACCGGTCCTCAATGGGTTCGCTGACAATTTCTTCTGCCGGTCTCTTCACTTCCACCATTCGTTCCAAGAAGTTTCTTTCAATAAAGAATGGTCTTTGCCCGAGCTCTTCAAGCCGTTTAATTGCTCTGCTCATGACTTCGGCTGGATCTTCCGTCGCCATTATTGTGTTTAAGAACTCGAAAGCTTCCTTATTCAGCTGATACCCTGCCGTAAGGGTCAATTCTACAGCTTTCTGAAGTCTTTCTCCATCACTCATTCCGAGTTCTCCATTCATGTCTTGGCGACTACGAAGGCTTCTTCCTTTTCCACATAGCCTCTTCTTGGTTTGGCTGCTAAAGACATCCCCTCAACACAACTGTCCGAAACATCTCTTATGCGAGATAACCGTTGTTGCCGAGGCGGATCTTCCTTCTATTGTTCTGTATCCTTCTTCTTCTATTAACGTGTTTAGTCCACAGCGGACTTTGCAAATTTTTGTTGAGTGCATTAATGGCACGTAGCGCTGATTGCACGACTGGCTTTTCCTTTTTCTTAGACCCGCTCTCGTCCTTGGTTTCTCAACTGCAGGTACTGATCATACTTCGACTCTTTGGTTCTAACAACAATATGCTAATCTATACGGGATGTTTCTTCTCATATGGCGGTATCAATAGTCACATGCTTGGTGATGCGATGAGTGAACTGCGCAAGGTGCAACGCACTCCGGGCGGTACCTTTTTTGTGTGCCTGCCAAAGCCTTGGGCTGAACAGTACGGCGTAAGGAAAGGGTCGATCCTCGCTCTGAGCGAGACGAGTGAGGGCAAACTGCTCATAGACGCAAAAAACGGTGTTGAGCCTTCGCCGCGCGTTGCCATTTTGAAACCTGGGCCTTACTTAGGCCGTGAAATCATCGGAACGTATCTGCTTGGTTTTGATGCTATCCGTGTTGAAGGAAAGGATCGTATCAGTGTTGAGATGCGAGATATTGTCAAAACCACTGTCAGTCATCTAGTCGGGCTGGAGATAGTCGAGGAGGATTATGCCAGCATTGTTCTGCAGTGTTTGTTGGAACCATCGAGTTTTCCGCCTGAAAAAATTCTGCGTCGTGGCTACACCATTGCTGCTAGTATGCATCGCGACGTTGCCAAGGCCTTCGTGGATGGTGATGTTGCTTTGGCGAAGAGCGTGATGGCGCGGGACGATGAAGGCAATAGGCTCTACTTCCTGGTTGTTCGTATTCTTCGCACGATAATTCAGAACCCGGGTCTGAGTGAGAAGCTGGGCGTCGGGCCGATTGAATGTTTGGATTATCGTTTGGCCGCAAGCCTCGTAGAAGCTATTGGCGACGAGTGCGTGCGTATTTCCATGAAGACGGTTGAATTAGATGGTGAAAAATTGGATGAGGCCCTGAGAAAACAGTTCTTGGCTCTACATGCGATTTGTTTTGAAGCTCACGAAGGTGCCCTGACCGCTTTCCTGACAGGAGCCATAGACTTGGCAGAGAAAGTTCGTGGGATGCGAGATAAGGTTGAGAAAGAGTTTGCCAAGATCGAGGAAGTTGCCAGGGCACAGTCACTCGAAATCGTTGCTGAAATTCTTTCAGCAGCATCGTTCCTGAGACAAATCTACGAACACAGCGTGGACATAGCCGATCTAGCGGTTCCCAAAGAACCCTGATTCTATTCCTAAAATGGAAGCTTGTCCACTCTTTGTAGCGCGCGCGCTGGAACGACGATGGGTGCGAGGCTACGCAAGAGATTCTCCCAGGAGGCTTAGTGACCTGCTTCGTGCGATGCGGCTTGCTTCAAAAGAGGTAACCACCAACGCCGCGATGGCACTACGCAGGTCGGGCAAGAGGCTACTACGTAGATATAGGATATAGGATAGCGCGTGCTACTCCGATAACGACGCACTACTCTCATCTACATTACATCTCACACAAAACTAGCGCATAACTAGCACGCACGTATGAATCTTCAATGTTGTTTCACAAGTCGTAACCCTTATAGTCGCACGTTCAATATAACCAGAAGTAACATGGACGAGACAGAACAGTACAGTTATGTCAACACTATGATGTGGTTAGATGACCAAAATGGAAAAAGTTGCCATTGTTGCATTGCTCCTAAGCATTTTTGCTTTAAGTGCGAGCCTCTATGTTTTGCTTACGCCCATGACCTCGAAAGGAACGCCAGTTCTCTGCCTTTGGGGAGACATGCACCCAGGGGTTGGGCCAAGCTCTATCACTATCTTCGTTGGAAACAACGGAACTGGCACTGCCCATAACGTTGTAGTTATTTTCCAAGTCGTTGCATCGTCTAACGGAGGCAAGTCTATGGGTCTAGCTTTTGCTGATACGCGCAACATAGCCGAAATGAAACCATACTACTGGGAGGTTATATCTTTTCCAGTGACAAGTAGCGAGTTTCGAAATTTCGAGGTTAACAGTACGCTACCAACAGTTACTCTTCAAATTATTCTGGCATGTGATGAGCTTCCACATATCGTCTACTCCGCCTTCAATCTAACAACTACTCAGGTTGCAAACTTCCAATAGGTATGTACACATTCAAGCGCACACGCACGCGCTCACACGCTCTCACTCTTTTACTCTTTCTCCTTCGCTCGCGCGCGCCAAGGTCTTAATCACTTTTGTTTTCAGATATTAGCTTCTGTACCAACCGCTCAATATTATCTCTGATTTCTCTAACCTTCTCGATTGGCTTTCCTTTCGGATCTTCCAGTTTCCAATCAATTGTTGGTTTGAAGAATGGCCCGGGGCAGATTCCTTGGTCATTACATCCCATTGTAACGATCAAGTCAGAATCTTGTGCCATCCGAAAAGTGAGTAACTTGGGCTTATTCGTTGAGATGTCGATGCCTTTCTCCTTTAAGACTTCAACCACTGCGGGATTGACTTTTTCGGCAGGTTTGTTGCCAGCGCTGGAGGCGATAAATTTGTCTTTTCCGTACTTTTTGGCAAAAGCTTCTGCCATTTGGCTTCTGCCAGCATTCTCTACACAAACAAATAGTATTTTTTTCATGTTTCATTCTCCTTGTCTTTATAATACTTCTTTCTTATCCATAGGGCTACGTTCACCAAGGATATCATGACGGGTACCTCAATCAGCGGTCCTATGACTGCTGCAAAAGCTTCTTGCGAAGCTAGACCAAAAACCGCTACGGCTACGGCTATAGCTAATTCAAAGTTGTTGCTGGCTGCGGTGAAAGAAAGCGAGGCTGTTCTTTTGTAACCCAGTCTAGAATAGTACCCTATGGCGAATGCCATTGAAAACATTATTATGAAATAGGCTAAGAGGGGAATGGCGACTCTGACAACATCTAGCGGAAGGTTCACAATGTACTGCCCTTTAAGTGAGAACATTACGACAATTGTGAATAGCAACGCGATTAGTGAGACGTGGCTTAGTTTGTGCATTAGTTTGTGTTCGTACCATTCTTTGCCTTTGGTTTTTAGGAAATAGTATCGGGTTATAATCCCCGCAAAGAAGGGGATTCCCAAATAAATCGCCACAGATTGTGCAACTTGTATTAGGGAAATATTTACGATTTGTCCAGTTCCTGAAATCCAGGAGCTGGCTATGGTTATGTAGAAGTACGCTAGAACCGAGTACATCACTATCTGGAAAATAGAATTTACAGCAACGAGTATAGCGGTCCATTCGTTGTCGCCTTCTGCTAGGTTATTCCATACAATAACCATGGCGATACACCGTGCTATACCGATGAGGATTACGCCGTTTCTGAGATCAGGATAGTTCCCAAGGAACACCCAGGCTAAGACGAACATCAGCAAAGGTCCAATTACCCAGTTAAGAGTGAGCGACTCCGTGAGCATAGTTTTTGAGCCTTTGGAGGTTACCACTTTCCTTAGGTCTTCATAGCGTACCCTTGCAAGTGGAGGATACATCATTAAAATCAAGCCAATTGCGATTGGAATTGAGGTAGTTCCGATACTTAGAGTGCCTATGGCACTGGATATCTTCGGATAGACGTAACCTATCATGATCCCTAATGCCATTGCTAAGAATATCCAGATTGTAAGAAATCTGCTTATCGACGAAAGGTGAGGGCTAGGCTTATTCGGTGTTGAAGGTACGCTCATGCCCTTTACCTGTTCTCTTTTTTTGCTTTCTGTGTAGCGTTCGCGCTTTGGGGCTTCTGCGTGCAGGAATGCACTCGTTAGCGCGCGCTACGCTGACTGGAACCGCATAGTATTTAAGAAGATTGGTAGGAATTTTCGCCATTTACCATATCAATCTATTAATTACAGTATTCAGATTTCTCTGAAAAATAAGAAATGTTTAAGTATGGAAACGCCCTTTACTCTTGTCGAGGCGAATAAGATGAGTAACTGTGTTAGTGACGTCTGTAGGATTGACGCAGTCGTAACAATGGATGCCAAAGGGCAAATTGTTCTTCCTAAGGATCTCAGAGAAAAGGCAAACTTCAAGCCCAACGACAAGATAGCTGTTGTGGCTTGCGAGAAAGAAGGCATAGTGTGCTGTATTATGATGATAAAAGCTGACAGGTTAGCTGGTGCAGTAAGCAAAACGCTTAGTCCCCTGCTTAAAGGTGTAATTGAACAAGAGGGTTGATTTTATGAAAGAAGAAAAAATTAAAAAACTCGTTAGAAACCGATACGCCAAAGTCGCGAAAACCAGCGGTTCTTGTTGCGCGTCGCCAATTAGCTGCTGCTCGGCTCCAACGAGCAAGGAAGTGAGCAGCATGATAGGTTACAGTAAAGATGAGATGACTGCCGTTCCCGAGGGGTCAAATCTTGGTCTTGGCTGTGGTAATCCAACTGCTATGGCGTCGCTAAAAGAAGGGGAGACAGTTCTTGATTTAGGTTCAGGGGCAGGTTTTGACTGTTTCTTGGCTGCCAATAAAGTGGGCAAGAACGGTAAGGTAATAGGCGTAGACATGACTCCTGAAATGATCGACAAGGCAAGGGCGAACGCCAAAAAAGGCAAATACACAAACGTCGAGTTCAGACTTGGAGAAATCGAGAATCTGCCAGCTGCAGATAACTCAGTCGATGTGATAATCTCGAACTGCGTAATCAATCTCTCACCAAACAAGAAGCGAGTTTTTGAAGAAGCTTTCAGAGTCCTTTCCCCTAAGGGGCGATTGATGGTCTCGGACATAGTTCTCTTGAGGGATCTGCCTAAATCCATTCGCAAAAACGTTGACGCCTACGCAGGATGCATCTCAGGAGCAGAAATAAGAGACAAATATATTGAACTGATACGAAAAGCTGGCTTCCAAGAAGTGAGAATAATTGAAGAAAAAACGTATCCGCTCGAATACATCATAAGCGAATCCGCAACCCAAGAAATCGTCAAGAGCTTGGATATGTCACTGGAAGCAGTAAAAGAAGCGGCAAACTCGGTGGTAAGCGTAAAAATATCTGCAGAGAAAGGCGCGCGCTAAAGTCTTTTAAAGCGCGCGCTAGCCTCTTTCGTCGCGGTAATGCACTTCGTGGTAGGTGCGATCTAATGTTCAACTCCTACAAGGGAAGCACGCTGCATTTCGACGAGAAGAAATGTGTCGGCTGCGGCAAATGCAGCGTGGTCTGTCCACACAGAGTTTTCGCCGAGAAAGACGGAAAAATCACGTTGATTCACCCCGAAGCTTGCATGGAGTGCGGCGCGTGTCAGCTTAACTGCCCAACAAGTGCAATAACGGTTGACAGCGGCGTATGCTGCGCTGGCTCCATGATTCGTGCGACGTTACGTGGTGAAAAACTTGATTCTGCCAACTGTAGTTGCGGATAAGGGAGATGCAAAGTTAGTGAACAAGTCCGAGCGTGCGTTCAAAATTAGATCAGCCCAACCCGAAGACGAGGAAAGTATTCGCAGTCTCCTTTCAGAGTTCAAATTACCGCTAGAAGGGCTTGAGAATACAAAAATGTGGGTGCTTGAGGGAAATAATGGAAATGTCGTTGGCACAGCTGGTCTAGAAGTGTGGGGAAAGACCGGGCTCTTACGTTCCGTCGCAATAAGCAAGATTTTGCACAATCGAGGCTATGGTACTTCTCTGGTTAGACACGTGGTAAATGAGGCAAGGAAATGTGACATTAGCGAATTGTTCTTGTTAACGGAAACGGCACAAGCTTTCTTTCAAAGGTTCGGATTTGGAAAGAGCGATCGTGCCTGCGTAAGCGGAAGCATCGCAAATTCCGCGGAGTTCAAAGGAGCCTGCCCAAAAACAGCCGTTCTGATGAGCCTAAATATTGAATAGCCCGCGCGAATGAAGTTTGAAAACTATTCTAGAAATCCATGTTTGTTTTTCGTTTCTCAGATATTCGACGAGCAGTAACGCGCGCGCGTTGTGTCTGTCGGAATTGTGATTGGAATAATATTGATATTGAAACAGAAGGGTTACATCACTATGTCTCGTTAGTGTGCCTGACTTAATCACTCTGATAATTTATTAGGTCAAACGTCCTTAGCTTCTTAAAGACGTGAAGCAAAGAAATGTTTCAAATAAATGAAACTATTCGCGCACATTATTATTAAATGCGTCAGATTTAATCTTAGTTGCGGTGAGACAAGGTGCACTCAACAGCGTCCAGTCGAAAGCAATACCACATCGCTTGTGGACCTGGTGATTTGGCTGAAATCTTGCTCGTTCCAGGCGACCCTGATCGTGTTCCAAGAATCGCTGCGTTTTGGGATTCGGCGAGAGAAGTGTCCAGTCACCGTGAATTTCGCAGCTACACGGGCAAGTACAATGGCGTGCCAATCTCCGCCCTGTCAAGCGGCATCGGCCCCGCCTGCATGGCTATCGCAGTGAACGAATCTTCAAACATTGGAGTGAACACTTTCATCCGCGTCGGGAGCACTGGAGCAATCCAAAAAGACATTGCTTGCGGCGACCTCATAATTTCCAGTGCTGCCGTACGCCTAGATTGCACGAGCAACTGTTACGTCATGCCCGAGTACCCTGCAACGGCAAACTACGAGGTCATGTTAGCCTTGATCGAAGCTGCCGAAAGCCTTGACATCCGCAAATATCACGTCGGCGTGACAGCGACAACATCAGACTTCTATGCTGGACAAAACCGATCAATCGGCCAAACACGCTCATCCAATACGGAAAACCTGCTTCCCACGTTACAGAAGGCCGGAGTGCTGAGTTTTGACATGGAAACGGCCACGTTATACACTCTAGCTAGCCTCTACGGGCTAAGGGCGGGCTCAGTCTTCGCAGTCTACGCCAACCGCCTTGCAAACGAGTTCAAACTAGGCGAGGGCGAAGAAAACGCCATAAAAATCGCGAACGAAGCTGCAAAAATACTCCACGAATGGGATACTACGAAGTCAATAAGAAATAGACAATGGTTATTCCCCTCGCTAATAAAAGCGCCAAAACCGAAAAAACTTGCATAACTATCCGCTTCGTACACGCAAACAAGAACAAACACTTGCATAGCAAACAATCAGAGTATCAAGATACCCACGGGATAAAGCTAAAAGCCTCTGCTCAGAATCCTTAAGACGGTGCCGGGGTGGCGGAGTGGTTATCGCGCTGGCCTCGAGATCGCAATCTAAAAGAGGGCCTAGATTCAAGGACAAGCAAGCCAGTGGGCCTTTGGCTCGCAGGGGTTCGAGTCCCTTCCCCGGCGCTCTTTTTAAAGCTACTTTTGAACTTATTTTTGCTTATCAGACACAATGCTATCTTATTTTAAGATTGCTGAAACTGACTAGCAGCCGCAAAACATTGAAATTGCTGAAAGCAATATATGAAAGAGGAGAATGAAAGCATGCGCGCTAAACGTACCTAGTGCTCCAGTAAAGTCATCGATGGGCAAGTCTCAATCTTGACTAAACGAGAAGTGTTGCTCGAGAGGCCCCAACTATCGTCCTTTCGAAATCTGGTTGGAAGAATACTTGGAGTCTCAATTGGCGGGTTCCTCGAATGGTTTGATTATTCAATTTACGCAGTGTTCGCAGTAGTGATCTCCAAACAAATTTTTGGATCAATAGGAGCAATATTTCTTGTTTTCTTGTCGTACGCGCTGGGTTTTGTTACGAGACCAGTTGGCAGCTTCTTTTTTGGTCACATCGGCGACAAATTTGGAAGGAAAAGGGCCTTGACGCTCACCTTCTGGATAATGGGGGGAGCAACAGTTCTTACTGGTTTGGTGCCCGGTTATGCGAGCATTGGAATCGGTGCGCCTATTCTAATAACCTTGGCTCGTGTTGCGCAAGGGTTTGGCACAGGCGGAGAATGGGGGAGCGCAAGCGCTTACTTAATTGAGCTCGGCGGAAGTGCAAGAAGAGGTCTTTATTCGTCGATCCAAGAGTTTGTTTCACTCCTTGGAATCGTAGTTAGTACGTCTGTGGGGTTAACCCTCACACACCTATCAACTTCTTTTCTGTCGTCTATTGGATGGAGGATACCCTTCTTGGTCGGAGGATTGGTAGTAATTCCCTTGGCTTACCTTTCGAGGAAAGGAATTCCAGAAACGAATTCCTTTGAAGAGACAAAAGCCAAGAATGAAATCAAATCTTCTCCAATCCTAGCAACCCTCAGAAATGATTACAAATCTTTCTTGATAATCATTTTCGGAGCCGCTGCTTTAACCACCGCATTTTATGGTGCAATCACATACATGACGACCTACATTGTTACTATCGTCGGTCTAAGTCTAAGCATTGCACTAATTGCAACGTTAACTTCATTGGTGCTCCTCACTTTTTTAACTCCAGTTTTCGGATATTTGTCCGATAAGTTCAAGACTAGGAAAAAACTCTTTTTGTTGTCCACGCTTCTGCTGATTCCTGTAACACCCATCTACTTTCTCACTGTAGGAACTAAACAGATAGTACCAATTATATTCATGGCTGCGATCTTCGGAATTTCTGCCTCCATTGGCACTGGGACACTTATTTCATTCATAAGTGAGAGTTTTCCAACTTCAGAAAGAGTTACAGGTAACGCGTCATATAATATCTCGGCGGCTTATTTTGGCGGATTCGCGCCAGTAATTTCTATTGCACTTATTGGCTTTTTGCATTCGGAGCTGGCGCCTGCATATTATGTTATGGCGGTCGCAATTATGTCTGCGATTGTTATATGCTTTGCAAAGGATACCGGAAAAATGGAAAAGCTCCCCGAGACAAAATGACTCTACAGCAGGGTATACGGTAGGATTCTCGCGTAACAGTTCCGCGTCTATTTCATGGGTGCCACGGCTTTGCTTTCTCCCACTCGTGTATGAATAGGTCTTCTGTCCATTTCAGGAAAGAAACATCCTCACCGTAGAAGGGTGAGTAGCTCATCGTTCCGTCGTTTTCAAGGATTGATAACAATGCTGCCTTATCCGTTACAACGACATACCCAAGAACCTTTGGAGTCGTTCTTATTTCGGGAAGCCGTTTCCAAGAACTAAGAACTGACGGCGCGTTGGGGATGAAGCTTTCATGCATCAGCCATCTTATTTTGACTCCTTCCTCGCTGCGCTGCTTCAGTATTTCAATGAGAGCCACTCCGCCCAGAACAACCGTATCTATTCGTTTCTGAGCGCCACGGAACATCTCAGTCGTCTTGTTGATGTGCTCAACTGTCCTGTGGAAAAGCGTACCTCCCGAAAGTTCTGCGAGGCGAGCGCGGAACTCAATGGGAAGAAGCGATGCATCATGATCAAGGAAGTACTCCTTGTATCTGAAGATGAAGTCTAGGGGAGACGCGGTATCAAGAACTAGCTTCGCATACGCCGTCAATCTGTATGTTCCATCTGATTGTTTTTGAACTAGCTGAGCTTCGCTTAAGCGCTGCAGCTGCCTGAATGCTTCTGTGTCTGTTAAGTCTAGCTTTCGAGCGATTTCCTGCATTTTGGAATTCTTTGCCTGAAGCGTCCGCAGAATGCCCAGTCTGCTTTCACTTGCAAGCTCATAAAACAGCCTGTCTGTCCCTTCCGAGTTTTCCATTTCTCAGCTACACACCATTGTTGAGGGCTTAACAACGTTGTATAGTACTGCACAAGCGTGTTAAATAAGACTAATGGGTGTTCCAAGCCTTACTAAAACTACCGAGGTAGGAAATATGGAAAAAACATTGACAGAACGGTTTTTTTCTGTTGAACTGAAATCTAAGGCTAACCTCAAGAACGTTACCATGAGCAATGGCGGCCATGAGAATGTCTTGATCGAAGGAACCATTGGCGAGTTGCAACGAGCAGAATTTGCAGAAGGCATAATTCTAGAAGTCGTCGGGGACAAGGGCATTCTGAGGATTAACCTTACTCAAGAAGAGATTAAGAAACGACAAAAAAGTGACCGGGAGGTGTAATGAGATTGGCTTCGATTTGTAATTCTGAGAGCGTGACCAAAGCAGCGGTGGAAGTTAACTCGCTAGTTAAACAGTACAATGGGCTCAAGGCGGTTGACGGAATATCATTCAGCGTCAATGAAGACGAGGTATTTGCCTTTCTGGGCCCAAACGGCGCTGGCAAAACAACAACCGTAGAGATTCTCGAGTGCTTGCGCCCCTTAACCAAGGGAACTGCACGTGTTTGCGGGTTCGACGTTTCAAAAGAGAAAGAAGTAAAGGAGATCAAGAAGTACATCGGAGTTCTCCCTCAAGACTTCAACGCTCTTGACAAGTTAACAGTCAAGGAAAACATAGAACTAATAGCCAACATGTACGAGAAACACCTCAATGTAAACGATATCATAAAACTTCTAAATCTAGAAGAGAAAGCAAACGCCAAATTCGAGAACCTTTCTGGAGGCCTAAAGCAGCGTGTGGGAATCGCTGCCGCCTTGGTCAGCGACCCAAAACTTGTGTTCTTGGACGAACCAACAACAGGTCTTGACCCCAAAGCAAGAAGAGACGTTTGGGATGTCCTTCTTAACCTAAAGAAACTCGGCAAGACAGTGTTTCTAACAACCCATTACATGGAGGAGGCGCAAGTTTTAGCCGACAGAATAGCCATAATCGATAAGGGCAAAATAGCAGCCATCGGTTCCTGCCAAGAGTTAATTGAAAAATATGGCGGACTTAAGGTTCTCGTCATACGAAGAGCGGACAAGAGCGTGGCAGAAAAGCTTGAGGAAAAGTTTGAGCATGTAACGATCAACCCTAACGGCGATATTCACATCAAAATTGACAGCACAGATGAGCTCTATCATATCATGAGCACTCTGACAGAGATGAAAGTTGAACCAGACATTGAGATTCAAACGCCAACCATTGAGGACGTTTTCCTCAAGATTACCGGGTCCAAAATATCAGAGGAAGGCGAAGCCAAATGAGATTCATAGCGATTTTCAAAGCCGTAACAAAGAACTGGATCAGATCACGGGTAGGACTCTTCTTCAGTGTAATGTTTCCCGTAATGCTGCTTGTAATCTTTGGCTCGATCTTTGGAGGAAACAACTACATCCCAACAATAACCGCAGCCTTCATAATGACCAACGGGGTAATCGGCTTAACCTCCACCAACACAGAATTCAAACGCAGAGGAATCATCAAACGCTTATCAATAACACCCCTAACGAAGACAGACTGGATAGTTGGCTGCGTTCTCAGCCAAACATTGCTTAACCTAATACTGGCTGGCATCATGATTGGCTTGGGCTGGGGAGTTTTCAACGTTAGAGTGATACCTGACCCGTTGACTATCCTGATGATTTTCCTGGGCTCGGTAATGTTCGCAGGAATTGGCATGGCATTATCAGGATTAATCAAAGATGTAGAAGCAGCTTCAGCCATGGGCAACGCAATCTCTTTCCCAATGATGTTCCTCTCAGGAGTCTTTGTCCCTCTGACCATCATGCCAAGCTACATGCAGTTAATCTCAAGGGTACTGCCACTGACATATTTTTCAGATGGCCTCAAAGCGGCGATTATTACAAAATCAACAAATGCAATTTTCCTCAATATGGCAGTCGTGGCGGCCTTAGCAGTTGTCTTCATAATCATCGGAATACGTCTCACGCAGTGGAAGGAAAAATAATGCAACTCCAGAAGGATAACGTTGAAGCATGCAAGGACGTAGCGAGGGCAACAAAAAATGAACGGTATCCGTTTAGACCTGCTTGCCGCTAGCAGACCCGACCGCCAGCATTTTTCAACCCCTATCAGGAATGGCAATCTTAGACAATAAGGTGTTCGAATGTGGTTGCACGTCAGAGGTGGCTTGAAAATTGAGAGCTCCGTCTTTCAGTCTCCTTCTTTTCCGCTTTTTTTAGTAAACTGGTGCTGAAATCCGTGCATGCATATAAACTAATGAAGTGAAAAGAAATGGAGCTTGTGCGTCGTCAACAAGAGGCTTCTAAAGGTCCCAAAGGAGATGGATCGAGAAAGCCTTTTAATCCAGGTGGCATCGTCTCGAAACTTTGGTTTGAACGCCTTTCATCCAAACTGAAAATGCCTTTGTTCTTTGGAATCCTAATTGGGATTGTTCCTGCAGTTGCCCTCTGGTCACTTGGCATTATAATAAGGATTGCAACAGACTTTACTGGTGTGCCCATAGTCTCTCTACCCTTGCTGATACTAAACGTAACTTTTCTGTTGGTTTCTTCAAGACTTATTTGTCAGTGTGCGGAGGGTCTCAGGCAATATACCGACACGCTTGGGCCAGGACTTGCCCTAAAAAACTTAAACCATTTGTACAGTATCCGCGCCATCCTTACCATCTGGATCATTCTAGTTTTGGCCAGTGGACTATTATTCGACCCGTTGATCTTCAAACTTTACTATTCATTCAACCAAAGCCTGCTGAGAGTTATCGTAACGTCATTTCTACGATTCATCCAAGCCACGTTCCTCTGGGTCCTTGGGTATTCTATGTATAGCATATACCGTTGGGGCAAACTCCCGATAAAACTCAAATCGTTCACAGACGACCCCGCTCTCGGCCTGAGCGCTTACGGAAAGGCATCTCTTTTCTTTGTCACCCTTTACATAATAGGGGTCTTGCTCACATTTCCCATGTTTGTATATCGAGGAGACGCAGTTGTATTGAGCCAAGTGATTTTCTTCTCACTTGGGCTCGGCATTTTTCTGATTCCACTCTTCGGTTTAAGGAAGAAGTTGATAGTTGCAAAACAGCAGAAGCTAGCGTGGATTAGTAGCAGGCATAGCCGTGTGATGGAATTGATTGAATCGACGGGTGAAGGTCCTTTGGAATCCTCATTAGTTAACGAGTTGATTGCAGTCGACAACATTCGACGAGATCTCCAGCAAATCAACACATGGCCATTTAATGCATCGGTTCTAGCCAAAATGGTTACTGCGGTCGTTTTACCCTTAGCGGTAACGATTTCTGCAACTTATCTCATTCATATGCTTCAATTATAGTCCGAAATGAAAAAAATCTGTTCATAAGTAGGGTTCGATGAAAATTGTGCCACTTATGAAAATCCGATTGATTCTTCAGAAATTCCTGTTCAAATGACTTTTTTCTAATTCGATTGTCGCCTAGGATCATCATAGCCTTTACTACAAAAAACAGTCTATCTGTTCCTGAGTTTTCCATTTCTCAGCTACAAACCATTGTTGAGCACTTTACAACGTTGTATAGTACTGTACAAGCTTGTTAAATAAGACTAATGGGGGTTCCAAGCCTTACCATTGCTATCGAGGTAAAAGATATGGAAAGAACGTTGAAAGAACAGTTCTTCTTTGCAGAGCCAAAATCTAGCGCGCGCGCTTACTTGATTAGGAAAATCCCTAAGGTAAACATCAGTGCTCAAAAGATCGCAAATGAACTTGGCGATTTTACTTTGAAAGCTAGCAATAAACAGGAAGAGGAGGTGTGAAAAAATTGAAGTATTGCTCGAAATGCGGGTCACAAAACGCGGACGACGCCGCCTTCTGCAGTAAATGTGGCATGCAACTTCAATCCGCACAAAACACGCCTGTTGTAAACAATTATTATTACAGACGGCAAAGGCTCCGAGATCGTAGAGAATCAGGTCAAGGACAATCGGGTCCACACATAGGAGCACTAATAGTGGCCGCAATAGTGATAGTTGCAGGTCTAGGCATCTTTTACCCTGATCTTCCTTGGCAATTCTTCTGGGGTGCTCTTTTGCTTATGCTCGGAGGTTTGATAGCTGGGGCTTGGGCGCTCAGAAGAACTAGAAACACACCAAATCAACCGCAACCGGTGCCGCCGCAACAATGACAAAGTACGTCTTTGGCGCTATAAAGTTCAATCGGGAATCGCTCCTCACCGCTTACAGGCTAGGCAACCTATGCAGACGGCTTTCCCTCTTTTCTCTCGCTTAAAAAACTCAGGAGATGTTTGAAAAGTGTCGCAACAACAGGTTGAGCATGAAAGGATGAAAAGAAGAAATAGAGTTAGATTAGCACCAGACTCTTTTTCTGACATAATCTTTGGTCTAGCACTTTCTATTGGGTCTTTAATTTTAGTTCAGCATCAAGTGCCAAATTGGCAAAGTTTTGTTTCGAACATATTATTGTTTGGCTTCAGTTTCGCAGCCATCGCCATGGTATGGCTTTCGTTTTCATCAACAATCCGATATCTTTCAACCCAAACCCCATCAGTAATACTTCTAAACTTATTGCTGTTCTTCTGCGTAGTTCTCGAACCTTACCTCTTTTATACGCTAATGAATAGTAATGGTCAGCTCTTAATCGTGACATCTGACGTCTTTGCCTTAGACATGGGGTTCATGTTCTTTGTCCTCGGAACATTATCCTTAATAGTTGCAAAACGGGCTAGGCGCTCCCATCCGAACTATCATTCCAACGATTTGGAAATCTTGCAACAGATGATTTACCCTAGATACATTCTGGCAGCTTTATTCTTGCTCTCAGTCGATCCTTTTCTCTGGGTTTCTACGCCATTCGCCTCGCCATTCGACCATTTAAGATTCGTATTATGGCCTTCATCCATGGCTGTTTTCTTTGTTTATTACATGGCAGTTAGCTTCTTCCATACAAATAAAAAAGTGGCGAGCGTAAAAGCAAATGGACAACGAACCTTGATAGCCTGTGCGTCAAAATGTGGTGCTACAGAAGACACTGCACAACTGAATGCTTGTGTCTTAGAAAAAAATGCTCGTTAAAGCTCATTTAGTTTAATTGGGGGAGAAAGCTCACCCAGATGTATCTGCGCGCGCGGTCCGTAAAAATGTGTACGAATCTAGGTTTGCATTCGTAGGATTATCTGCAATTTACGCGTTCACTTTGTGATGATTAGCTTCGATTATGAAGAACGAAGAATGAGCGCGCGCGCTTTTAGAATTTTTCGCTTGCAGCGCCCGTAGTATGCTTAGTCTACTCTCGCTTGCAAGCTCATAAAACAGTCTATCTGTTCCTTCCGAGGATTCCATTTCTCACTACACACCGTTGTTGAGCACTCTACAATGTTGTATAGTACTGCACAGGCGTGTTAAATAACACTAATGGGGAGTTCAAGCCTCACTAGAACTATCGAGGTAAAGAATATGGGAAAAGAATTGAGAGAGCGTTTCTTCTCTGTGGAACTGAAGTCTAAGGTTAACCTCAAGAACGTTACCATGAGCAACGGCAACCATGAAAATGTCTTGGTCGAAGGTACCATAGGTGAGCTGCAACGTGCAGAATTTGCAGATGGCGTGATTTTAGAAGTCGTTGGGGACAAGGGCGTTCTAAGGATTAACCTTGCCCAAGAAGATATCAAAAAAGCAACGCGGACGGGGGGTGACAAAGAATGAGTGAAAATCAAAAACAAACTTATGAAGGAAAAAGCGGAAAAGGTTTCTACCGTATTAGCGCGATCCTACTGATCGTAGCTGGCATCGGCGGAGTTGTGCTTTCCCGACTTTCAGGAGTGCTCTACGCCTCAGGAGTTCCAAGCGGCACAATTGGATATCTACAGTTGTTCTCCGAGCAGGCAACATTAGCTAACACTGACTGGACGCTTTGGATTTTAGTTAACATCACCATAATCCTTCCATCAATCGCAATGTACCTTGTCCTACGAAATGTAAACAAGACAGTAGCTTTGATCGGCAGCGCAGTCTCGATAGCATACATAATCTACGATGATTTGGTAACTGAATTAAGTTCCTTAAAACTTGTCAGCTTATCTCAAAGTTACGTAGTTGCAACCGGAGCGGCAAAAGCATCCATACTTTCACAAGCAACTAACATTGTCAATGCTCTGCCTCTTATGACATTCTTCAGCTTCACGATCGGAGCAGTTGGATGGTTACTTTGGAGCTTGCTGATGCCAAAGACTTTCTTCCGAAGAACCACGGCCATTTTCGGTGTCATCGTCAACATCATGGGAATCCTTGGCGGCGTGGCGGTCTGGATCTCGGTGCTAGGCATCTTTAACGTATTTGGAGCCCTTCTCACGGCCTTATGGTTTATTCTTGTAGGCGCCCAGCTATTGCGGCAACAAAATCGACCTGCAACCGCAGCGCTATCCGTAAAACCGACCCCCTTGTAAACCCAAGACTCTCCTTTCCTTTTTTTGTAAAAAAATGAGTTGATTGGCATGGAAAACAAAACCAAGAAAATGCGTCCAAGAATTCAAGCTCTTTCTGATTTGATATTCGGTCTCGCCCTGTCAATCAGCGCTCTGATCTTGATTGCACAGCAACCGGCCACCAACGAGCAACTCTTTGCTTCGTTAGGACTCTATAGTTTTAGCTTTCTGGTTTTGATAGGCATCTGGCAGTCCTACTCCTCAGTTACTTCTATTCTTCCCTCGGAAACGGCTGGATTGACTGACCTAAATGTCCTTCTCCTCTTCGGAGTATCGGTTGAGCCCTACCTATTCAACGAACTCTTCTCCGTGAAAGGAAGCATATCCTCTACCGTGTCTGGGGTATATTCGATTGATCTTGCAGCAATGTTCCTCATACTTGCATTCTTCAACCAGCCTCTCGCCAAAGAAGAAAAGAAAATAGTTTCAGAAAACCTGCTGTCACGATACAAATTAGCCCGGAACATTTACTTAGTGAATGTGGCAATCCTCGCAATTTCAACTGCACCAATTTTCGGAATGACTGTGTTCCATTATTCAGCCCCTGAAATTTCCTATGATTTTACCTTAAGGGGGGCATTATGGATTGCCGCTTTAGTTGTAGGCTATAGCAAGAGACTATTTGATTACCACCTATATTCTGGGGCTAAAACTGACGCCTTAACAGTTTCCAATTCACGAAATTTATTGAAAGGAGGTGAAAAACAATGAGTCTTTGGAAAGCATTGATTGCGATTGGTGCAATAGTGATAGTCATAGGGTTACTCTTAGCAACTGACGTGATTCCGATTGGTTCTGGGAAGTTGCTAACTCAAGAGAAGAACTTTAGCGACTTTTCGATTGTTGACCTTAATAATGGATTTCAAGCGCAAATCATCCAAGGCAGCTCCTACAACGTATCAATAACGGCCGATAGCAACGTGATCAACAGAGTCGATGTTACTCAAAACGGCAACACCTTAACGATTGGTCTACAGCTAGGCACCTTCTTTGACGTAGGAGGAACATTAAAAGCACAAATAACAATGCCTGACCTTCAAGAAATTCATGTCACTGGAGGTTGCAGTGCAAACGTAGCAAACTTCGCAGTGTCACACGATCTCTTCGTTAGTTCATCAGGCGGCAGTTCAATAACAATGAGTGGCCAAGCGAACGGCCTATCAGCTTCATGCGCTGGTGGTGGCAACCTGAAATTGTCTGATCTTAAGGTGAATACTGCATCAGTGCAGCTGAGCGGTGGTAGTTCGGCAACGATCAACGTGAGTGGCAAGTTAGACGCTAACCTGAGTGGCGGCTCAAGCTTAACATATTCAGGAAACCCTACACTAGGAACCATAACCAATACAGGATTTTCAACAATTACTCGACAACCATAGCATCAAAAAGGAAGTCGATATGTGAGCAAGGGAGGTGATCATATGAAAAGATTTCCAAGAGCTATGCTTGTCTGCGTGGCCTTAATATTCGGGATAGGCACAATGCTACAACAGATCGGTGCAATCAGCATTAACGATGACATCTTTTACTCTCTAATTGGAATATGCGCTGGAATTTTGATAATAACCGCAGTTGCTATGCGAAGAAATGAGTACAGGAAAAGTGCAGTAAGACCATAAAAGACCGCCTTCAAACAAACTCTTTCTTTCTTTTAGGAAGAAACAATGAGAGACAAACGAGCGCGAGCTACAGAATTTCTTGCTTTTCTTCACTGTACTGAATTTGTAAGCTTAACTTCCGCCCCCCTTTTGGGTTCAAATCCCATCGGGCCTGCGCCCGTTTGGGAGTGGATCTTTTCGACGATTTCAAAGCGCGCTCTAAGGATAAATTAAGTTATCAGTCTAGGATCCAAAAGCACCGTTACTAGTAAAGTGGGGTTCGAGTCCCTTCCCCGGCGCCATATTGTCAGTTAAGGTCTTTTCAAGGGTTGCCGCGAGTCCTTCACGAATTGTTACTAATATTGCTATCATGGCTGTTACCAATGAACCTAGGGCAGATTCAAAGAAAGCAGTTTTCCATTGAAATTTCTTCATGATTTGTTACCACGAACATTACCACGGTTGTTACCAACAGAGAAGGGGAGAGGGGGTCGATCCTGAGGAATAAGCGGCTTCTCCGGAACCGCGCGGTACGTTTTTATATCGCATATCTATCAAATGAAGAACTCGTAATTCGCGAAAATCAGAAGTGAGTAAACTTGTCTGCAACGCAAGCTGAAACTGTCATGTCTCCGATTATTGTGAAGGTCGAGAACCTCTCGAAGGCTTTCGGCAAGTTGAAGGCCGTCGATAACGTGAGCTTTGAAGTTAAAGAAGGAGAGATTCTTGGCTTCGTCGGGCCCAACGGAGCGGGAAAAACCACCACTATCAACATGCTCACGACTTTGCTTAAGCCTACGTCAGGAAGCGCGGTGGTGTGCGACTATAACATATTCAAGGATCCGAACGAGGTGCGAAGAAATGTGGGAGTTGTACCGCAAGAGTATACTGCAGACGAAGACATGACCGGAATCAACAACATTCTACTGTGCGCTGACCTCTACGGCATACCGAGGAGCAACTCAAAGCCACACGCACAAGAATTATTACAGCTAGTTGAGCTTCAGGGCGCTGCCAAGAGAAAGGTGAGCACCTACTCGGGAGGAATGCGCAGGAGACTGGAACTCGCGTGCGGCCTCATCAACTACCCGAAACTCCTGTTCTTGGATGAGCCAACCCTCGGCCTCGACGTTCAAACACGCACCGTGGTCTGGAAATACATCAAACTGCTAAAAGACGAATTCCACATGACCCTCTTCCTGACAACCCACTACCTCGAAGAAGCCGACTCACTCTGCGACAGAATAGCCATAATCGATCACGGCCACATCATAAGAATCGGCACACCCGAAGAGCTGAAAGCAAGCATCGGCGGAGACGTCATAGCCGTCACCCTCAAAGAAGCAGAGCCGGACATATCATCCGACATCGCCAGCGTCAAACTGGTAAAGAACGTTCAGAAGACGGATAACAACTACCGCATAAAAGTGGAACTCGGAGAAGAAGCCACACCACAAATCATGGACGTAATCAGATCCAAAGGGCTCCACGTCACGAAAATATCTTTGACTAAACCGACTCTGGACGAGGCATACCTTGAATTCACAGGCCGGACCCTGAGAGAGGAAGAGGCTGACAAAATGGCGCTATTTAGACAACGCGCAACGGTCAGAAGAGCAAGAGCGTAAACAGAGGGACGAAAATGGAAAAACCCAAATCAACACCCAACAGAGAAACAACAAGCACGGTCCCCAAAGAGGAACAGCCTCAAACGGTTTCGCCAGTGACGCACCCGGTGGCCAAACCCACTTCCAAACTGAACAGAAGCCCCCTGCACGGATTGTGGGCACTGACAAACAGAGACTTGAGAAAATGGTACACAAACCCAATCCAACTGCTCACATCACTAATCCAGCCGATAGTCTGGCTCGCCCTGTTCGGCAAAGCCCTCAACTTTGGAACGTTCATCTCAGGATCAGGAGCTTCAGTGGCGCAGCAAAACGCAATCTTGAAAAGCTTTTTCGGTACAACCAGCTACTTTTCATTCCTAGCCTGCGGAATGCTTGCATTTGTCGTCCTGTTCACGTCCGCGTTCAGCGGAATGTCGGTCGTGTTTGACCGCAGGTTCGGTTTCCTGAACAAGGCTCTAAGCACGCCTGTGGCACGCGGATCCATCGTGATGGCCAAGGTCTTCCAAAGTGATATCCGTTCACTGATTCAAGCTGGCATAGTCCTCGTGATCGCCGTAATACTTGGAATGGACACAAGCCACTTTAACGCCGTCGGAATTATAGGCGCATTCTTCGTAATATTTCTCATGGGTACTGGGCTCTCAGCATTGTTCACCATGCTGGCGTTGAGATCGAGTGATTGGCAGACACAAGTGGCCCTAATCAACCTCATCAACCTACCACTACTGTTTGCAAGCAACGCCCTGTTCCCAATCAGCATAATGCCTGTCTGGCTTCAAGACATTGTGAGGGTCAACCCCGTCAGCTATGCAAACGATGCCGTGAGACAATTGTTGATAGGCTCGACAGTCCATCTGGCCAGCCTCCCGGTGGACTTTGCAGTCTTGATCGCATTCGCGGTAATATTATCTGCAATAGGAATCGTCCTCTCTTGGAGACTCCTTTCCAAGTAACCCCGGACCAAGAGCGGACGCTTGACGAGTTCCTGATTTTAACTCCAATCAGCAACAGAATACGAACTAGGGATTCAAAGAATGGTGAAAAGAATGAATAACCAAATGTTAACCGTCATTTTAAGCGCAATAATAGTGATAACCCTGTTTTCTGGAATAACCGCATTTCTAGCTTTTCATGCAGTCGTCCTAGGAGCACTTCTAATTCTTACGTTTGCGGCGTTCCTTCTGATTACGTTTTATGTACGGGTTCGAAATGTGAGAAAGCAGACACGTGGAAAAACTGAAACTGACAGACATGTTTTGGAACGTGACAAAGCCAATGAAGAATATTTTGATGAAGTGAATAGACGGGAATTTTTCGGCATAGAACCCGAATCGCCTGAATCGTCTATTGAAGAACAATCAGCTATTGAAAAAGAATTGAAAAAGAAGAAACTCGAGAAAGAAGAAAAAAAGAAGATTGAGTCCTAGCCTATACCCAAGAGGCTTTTCAAACCCAGCACATTAAAATAGACGTAAAGAAAAAAGGCACCGTTCGCTCTCCTTCGCCACTATGGGAGCATATGTGTGTCAATTACATAGCAACATTACATCTGATGTGAATAAAAAAAGGAGAAGGGCCGATCGGGTAAGTCCCAGTTTTTTACTGAACTGATCGCGCTAACCAGAGCCCAAGTCATCATACGGGCTACGTTGTTTGCCATTCTTCTTTGAAGAAGATCTCCGAAAGCTGTCTCCTTGGTCTGGAAGCCGGAGCTTCGTTAGGTGTGCCAATGGGTAGCAAAGCGATGACTCGCATTCTTGCAGGAATCTTGAGTAAATGTTTCACTGCGTCTTCGTCGAAGGCACCTATCCAGCAAGTACCATAGCCCAGGGCGGCAGCCGCCAAGGCCATGTGTTCAATCGCTATCATCGGGTCCCTTTCACACCACCTTGGGGACACCTCAGGATCACTCACTGCGACCACGATGGCAGCAGCGTCGCTCAGGAATGTTTGGTTATTCGCGGCCGTCGCCAGAGCCTTCTTAAGATTTGCATCCTGGACTACTACGAAACGCCAAGGTTGGCGGTTAGCAGCCGAGGGCGCCAGACGTGCGGCCTCGAAAATCATTTCTAATTTGTCGCTAGGAATTGGTTCCTTCAGGTATTTTCTGATGCTTCTTCGGGTTCTTACAACCTCAAAAAAGTCCATGTGTCCTTCTCCTCTGTGAAATGAACTTTCCAATAAGAACTTTTAGCCTCGCATACGTGCTTATATGGGTTCCTAAAGCAGCCATATCATTTGGCACGTCTGCTCCGGCCGCGTAGAATGATGGGCCCACATAATAGCTCCATTCTCAACTGGAAAATCACTATCAGATGAACAAAGGTTTAATCTTCCATCCGCAAAAGGGTTGGAGATTCGGGCGAAAACACCTGAAACTGGTTTTTTGAGACTCACTTTCTTATCGTGGCTATTGCCTTCAGTTGCTTCTGCTTCCTGCTCACCGGTATTGCCACTATCTTTACTTGGGTTCTGCGTATACGGTTCTTTGCTGCTTCTTTTGCATCCTTTCGAGTATCGTAAGTTCCCTTAAGTTCGATCCATGGCAACGATTCGTCAATTTTTATCCATATGGTATGCAAAGTTCTCAACCACTCAGCAACAAGAGCTTTGGATGCCTACCGACTAAAACTGTTATGAATTTGAGATAATTATCTGGGGTTAAGATCTCTCTAGGAAACTTATTTAAGCGATATTCACTCACGTCCTAAAGCTTAGGAGAGATACAAGGGCAGAACCTTAGTTGCAGCATTAGATTACGGCGTTGAAGCGGTGCCTATGGATGGAAAGAAAAGAAGGAACCTTGGAGGATAAGCAAAGTGAAGCGAGTGAACAGTACATATTATTCTTCCATCAACGCTTCACAATCAGAGGAATTTCCTGAAACACAAGGTAGGTCTGTTGGCGGGGTTTGCCTTTTCTGCTTTGATTGTGAACGCTTTTCAATGGAGGCTGGCGCTTGATAGCTTCGCAGACAAGTCCGAGGGCATTCTCTACGTCGTTCAAGGAGACACTGGCTGGACACTTTGGTGGCGTTGGAGGCCTAATTGCGGGCCTGATTGTTGCTTGGGAACTTGGCGTATTCAACAGTGTTAGCCCATGGGTTATAGCCGTTTATCCGACAGTCTTGATCGCTAAAGCCGTGATGAGCGGAACGTTCAGTGGACGTCTAAACACTGCGTTGCACATCGGGACCCTTTCTCCGAGATTCTCTGGAAATATGGGCTTCGTGGGTCGAATGTTTCAGCGCATACTAACTTTGACATTGGTGACAAGTGTTGTGATGAGTGCAGTTTCAACCATCCTCTGCAGCTCACTCTGGGGAATTACGCCCAGAAACTTTCCTGTTATCTTGACGGTTGTTGTGGCGACGATGAGTCTAGGATTAACTCTTTACTTTTTCACGTTATCCATCACGTTTGTGGCTTTCAGGAGAGGTTTGGACTTGGACGGTGTTGTATACCCGATTGTTGCAACAATTGCAGATGTTTTCATAACGATATGCTATGCTGTGGCAGTCAATCTGTACTTCAGATTCGGTTCCGGGGGAAAATCCGCGGTTATCTTGGTCGCGATTATCCCCGTTATCCTGATTCTTTATTCTTTGTCTCGAGGCGTCCATGAAGCAGGCTTCTCCCAAACCATTAAAACCTCAATCTTAACTATGATGATTGTGGCCGTGATTGCCAGCGTCGCGGGGACGATTTTGCAGGAAATTAACGTTGGTTTACCTCTTTGGAAAGGAAGTAGCGCTGTTTATCCCCTTTCGGTTTTTGCTGCTTATCCCGCTGTGATAGAGCTGGTTGGCGACGCAGCTCTGGTGATAGGATCCACCGCAACAACGAGGCTCGTGCTGGGATTGCTCGAACCCTCGTTTTTTGCCATGAAGAACCACGCTCGGCAGATTCTGGGCGCTTGGGCGGCCTCGGCAGTTGCGTTCATCCCTCTTTCGGCAGCATCTCTTTTCCTGACCCGCACTTTTGGGCTTCTGTCTTTCTGTTTTCTGGCTTCCGCGTTGCTTGTAACGAACGCCTTCGCAATCGTTGCCATCACACTAATATCTTACGCGTTTGCAATTTTGACTTTCAAGAAAGGTCTGGACCCTGACCATCTGGTTATTCCCATAGAAAGTGCGCTTGCCGCCACTATAGCGACAACGGCTTTGCTTGCCGCATTGTTCTTGCTTACTCACGCGGGAGGATAGAATTAAAATATCTCCACACTCTAGTCTCCTACTCGGAGCGACATCAAGCACATGCCATCGTTTGAAAAAGTGAAATACAGGCCCGTACCTGTTCGCGATCTCTTCTTAGAAATGAAAAACTTGTCCGAGTTGATGATTGACTTGGCTTATTCGGCGGCCCTTTTCAATGACCGAGAACTCGCCGAAGACATCTTCGAACTTGAGAACCGCGTTGACACACTGGATTATCTGCTAGAGATGACCCTCATGATCGCGGCAAGAGACGCCCACGATGCAGAAGCACTAGCTGGGGTGTCGGCAGTGGCTTCCGCGGCGGACAAGATTTCGGACGCAGCAGCAGATATAGCTGCTATAGTCACACAAAACATAGGTGTTCATCCCATAGTTAGTCAGGTTTTTGAGAAGGTAGAGGAGCGTTTGATGCAAGCAAAAGTGAATGGCGACTCCTCGCTCGTGGGAAAACGGGTGGGCGAGCTTGATTTGGCTGCTAGAATGGGAGTTGACATAATCGCTCTTCGGAGGGATAAGGACTGGATTATCAACCCGCAGAAAACTGAACACATAAGGGGCGGGGATGTCTTGATCGTCCGCGGTGTTTATTCTGGAATCAAAGAATTCAAGGAGATGGCGGAACAGAATCGGAGTGGGGGAGACTGAAATGTCACAGGGAAATCAGGCAAGATTCGAGGAAATTGTGGAACGATTGGTTGAGCTCAAAGATACTTCTGAACTCATGATTGACTTAGCCTACTCTTCACTGTTTCTGAAGAGCAGGGAGCTGGCTGAAGAAGTGCAGAGGCTTGAAGAACACGTGGACAAGTTGCACACAGATTTTGAACTGCTCGTTCTTCAAAGCGAGTTCAAAAAGGAGGAGGCAAGAGGCTTTTTGGGGCTGATACGACTTGGAGTGGCGACAGAAAAAATTGCAGACGCAGCTGCCCAGATATCCGAGGTAGTGTTGAGAGGAATCGAACCGCACCCAGTGTTGCAGCTCAGCATAAAAGAGGCTGAAGAAACAGTTGCCCATGTCTCCATAGCCAAAGACTCTCCATTAGCAAACAAAACTCTCGTGGAAGCACGAATTCCTGAAGAAACTGGCATGTGGATACTCGCCATAAGACGAGGCAACAAATCCGTCAGACCTAGGCCTGACACGAAAATCGAGGTAGGAGATGTTCTAATAGCCTCCGGCTACGCTGAAGGAGTAGAAGACCTCAAAAAACTGTCAAAGCGATGACCCACCGCTTCCATTCCGTACCCAGACTACTTATTTTGAATGCACTAACACTATAAACTCGACTCGCCGTCATATTGATTGAGGGATTAATCATAACCAAGCATAAAGAGACAGCAGCAGATGTTCAAAGCTACATCTGTCCAAACCCTTCCTGCGGCAAATCGTTCGCGAAGCCGTTGAAAGCAGTAAACCTGTCAATGGAGAACCCTGAACCATACCTTGCATGCCCGAATTGTCTCACAGAAGTCACGCTTCAAGAAAAACCGTTGGTTGCAGAAACTAATCTAGGCTTGGAGACCGAAGCTCTCAAACCCTCAAAAGAGAGTCTGGAAAAAGAAAATGCAGCACCACATTCGGCAAAGACGACGGGGTGCACCCATCACTTCGGTTACCTGAGTGAACGCTCAAGCAAGGAAAAAATACCCGAAGAGTGTATGAACTGCGCGGAAATAGTCAATTGCATGTTAAAGGCAGTAAAGAGTAGCACAAACAACTAGAGCGAAAATTTTTCTTCAAGCTTGATAAAGTCTCGAATTGGGCTGGATGAAAACTCCAATTTTCGTATGTAAGGTTCTTCCATAAAAAAGATATGCTGCCATGCATGGACGAGCTTCAAAAGGCGTATCTTTTGTCGGGCAGGTATTGCTTAGCATAAATAGCTTTCGAGATAATTTGAAGGGAAAAAGTATTCAGGGTAAATTGATGTTTGAGAAACAGTGATTGCTAAGATTTGGAGCGCGTACGCGTTGATTTCGCTGGCTGTTCCGAGGTGTTCTCTTGAGAAGTTTGGTTTTCATCTGTAGTCGGCTTGGCTTCCTCCGAGGCTGGTTTCTCTTCAGTTTTTGTCTTTTCTGTTTCCATTTCACTCGTGATGTCTTCAATTGGTTTTGGAGGCGGCGTCGTGGCCATCGTCCAACCTATCCAAGCGCCTATTGCGAGTATGGCGATGAACGCTACGAACACTGGAATCGCTACGAGCGTGAACGCGAGAGTCCACGTGCGGGGTTTCAATAGCCAGTATCCCCAGTAGAAGAGTCCTAGAGTGTAGAATACGCCTACTACTACGCAGACCAGGCAGATTAGTCCGCCGATACCTTGATCTTTGCTGACCATTACATTTCTCACCACATGTTAGCCCTTTTTACGCCTTCAGACCTTTTAAGGTTTACCGTGCTGGTTAGGCATTGTTAGGTGGTTCCGGTCTCCCATGTTGCCAGGTACTGTTTCTGTTCTTTTGTTAAACGGTCTATTTTGATTCTCATGGCTTCGAGCTTCAGCTTGGCCACTTTTTCGTCGATTTCTTTGGGTACGGTGTAAACTCGCGGTTCCATTTTTTCTGTTTTGGCAAGGTGTTCGACGCAGAGGGCTTGGTCGGCGAATGACATGTCCATTACCTCCGACGGGTGTCCTTCCGCGGCAGCTAAGTTGACGAGTCTGCCTTCCGCTAGGAGGTAAAGTCTTCTTCCGTTCTTGAGTGTGTATTCGTCTAGGTTTGGCCTTATGTTTCTCTTTGATGTTGCGAGTTCTTCGAGATATTTGGGGTTAACCTCGACGTTGAAGTGTCCGCTGTTGGCCAGCATTGCTCCGTCCTTCATTCGTTGCATGTGCTCCTTTCTGATTACGCTCGTGTCGCCCGTTGCAGTGACGAATATGTCGCCCACGGCCGCGGCGTTTGCTAGGGGCATCACGCGGAAGCCGTTCATGGCTGCTTCGAGGGCCCTCGTGGGGTTCACTTCAGTGACTATTACGTTTGCACCCATTCCTTGCGCTCTCATTGCTATTCCTCTTCCGCACCATCCGTAGCCGCAGACGACGAAGTTTTTTCCGGCGAAAAGTATGTTGGTGGCCCTGAGTATGCCGTCCAGAGTGCTTTGGCCGGTTCCGTAGCGGTTGTCGAACAGGTATTTCGTGTAGGCGTCGTTGACGGCTATTATAGGGTATTTGAGGGCTCCGTGTTTTTCCATGGCCCTGAGCCTGAGTACGCCAGTTGTAGTTTCTTCGGTGCCGCCCTTGACGGTTTTCAAGAGTTTTGGTCTCTTGCTGTGCATTGTACCCACTAGGTCGGCGCCGTCGTCCAGCGTGATGGTTGGTTTGGAGTCCAGCACTTTTTGGACGCATGAGTAGTATTCTTCGGTGGTTTGGACGCGCCATGCGAAGACTTTGGCACCTTCTTGGGCCAGAGCTGCTGCAACATCATCCTGTGTTGAGAGAGGGTTGGACCCACAGAGTGCAACGTTTGCTCCGGCTGAGAGAAAGGTTTCGATGAGGAAACCAGTTTCCTTGGTTACATGCAAGCATGCAGCCAAAGAAAGGCCCTTGAGCGGTTTTCCTTTCGTAAACCTGCTCTTTATTTGTGCGAGGACGGGCATGTGCTCCGAAGCCCACTCGATTTGTAAATGCCCCTGCGACGCCAGACCCGTGTCTTTAACCTTGAAATCTTGCATCGGCTTCTTCACTTCCTCTATGTTCATCTGCCGCATGCCTTATAAAACTAGACGTCGTGGCACATGGAGTCTTTTACGCTGTCACAACTATGGAAAACTTGCTGCCTGGCCGCCTGTCTTGGGTCGCCGTTGTGTTGGGAAAGCGGCTTCGGTCGAACTCTGACGTCGGGTTTTTCGAGGTTCAGCGTTGCATGGGATTCAGACACGTGCGTTTGGATATCTAGGTTTGTCGCTATGTTTTTAACCTGTGTGCGACTCCTCTTTGTTCGGTGGGCTTTCTTGCTTGAATTAAAGGTTGAGCATGTGCGGCAGTACCTTTCAAACGTTTTCCATGGGCCAGTGGAGGTTTCTCGAATCGTTGCAATGACCGGAACCGTGGACTCGGGGCAATTGAAGGGTTTCGGTTATGGTGTGCCCTACTTGATCGAGTTCATGGTCGGCGGATCTGTTAGGCGGGTGGTTTTGGAAACTGTGAAGCCTGGGGGTTTTGGGCATGATTATTTTGCTGACCGTGCGGGAGTTCTGTTGATGCAGCATTCAACGTTTAACAGGCTGCCTCGACACGTGCATTCCGTTGACGTAGGTTCTTTCGCCAACGACTGTGAGACGCTCAGATCGCTTGGCGATTGTTGCGAGTTCTTCATCTTGACCGAGTTCATTGATGGAACACTGTACCACTCTGACTTGGATAAGATCAAGGTCACTAACACCCTCGGTAGCTTGGATGAAGAGCGCTGTTTGGCTCTGTCCGACTATCTTGTTGGGATTCACTCGGTGAAGAAGAGGGATTCACCGCGGCTTTATGTTAGGTATGTGCGTGATTTGCTCGGTCATGGTGAGGAAATCTTTGGTTTGACGGACAGCTATCCCGCTGGGTTGGAGTATGTCGATGAAAGATTCTTCATCAAGCTTGAGAAGACGTGTGTGGAGTGGCGATGGCGTCTCAAACACATGACTCATAGGTTGTCACAGGTGCACGGGGACTTTCACCCTTGGAACGTCATGTTCCGCCAAGGAATAGACTTCACCGTGTTTGACCGCAGCAGGGGTGAGTGGGGTGAACCTGCCGATGACGTGAGCGCCATGACCATAAACTACCTCTTCTACTCTCTGCAATCTTTTGGGGAGATTACCGGGCCATTCAAGAGCCTTTTCATGCTCTTCTGGAGAAACTATCTGAACAAGACGGGCGACCGAGAAATCCTGAAGGTGATCCAACCCTTTTATGCTTGGCGCAGCTTGGTTCTAGCATCGCCCCTCTGGTACCCGCAATTGCCGACAAAAATACGCAAAAAGATTTTAAGGTTTGCAACTAGAGTGCTCGACTCCGAAAACTTTGACTTCGAAAACGTTGAGTCCTACCTGACATAATGTGCATGTATGGATGGAAAAGCGTGCGGATATATCGGAAGCAGTACTAAAGGATAAATATTGTTTGTCACCTAACCTTTTTGGAGGATGTGCCCAGCTTGAAGGTTGAGGCTCCTGATGATATTCAAAAAAAGCTCAGAGAGATAGGCTACTCTGAATCCGCTGTTGAGGAAATTCTAAAATGGTACAAGAAAAACAGCGATAAGAAGACATGAAAGGAATCTACGTTCTCCTCATATCGATCAACAAAAACATTAGCGTAGGCATCGGGGCACTGGGCGGCAAGGATTTTCAGAAAGGTCTCTACGTTTATGTTGGTTCAGCGCAGAACAACCTAGAGAAAAGAGTGAAGCGACATCTCAAAAAGACAAAGCCAAAGTTTTGGCACATTGACTATCTGCTGAGCAGCCGACATGTAAGAGTGGTAGAAGCTTTCTACAAAGAAGCTGGAAAGCTTGAGGAGTGTAGAGTTGCAAAGAAATTTTGCGAAGTGGCCACCCCGATAAGCGGCTTCGGGTCATCAGACTGTGCGTGCAAAAGTCATCTTTTTAGAATAGAAACTCACGATTATTTAAATGAGTTCACTAGTAAAATAGAGTTTAAGCCTCTCAACAGGATGATATTGATGGCGAAGACCGGCTGGTGCGTCTGGATTACCGGCCTCCCGGGCAGCGGCAAATCCACTGTTTCGAGGGCCTTGCTTAAACTTCTGGAGAAGGAGGGCTCACACGCTCAACTGATATCTTCCGACGCTCTGCGCAAGGTCATGACTCCGAAACCGACGTATTCGCTTGAAGAGCGGGATTCGGTCTATTCGACGCTAACGTACGTTGCCGAGCTTCTGACGCAAAACGGCGTCAACGTGGTGATCGATGCGACTGGCAATCTAAGGCGCTACCGCGACAACGCTAGAAAGAGGATTTCATCGTTCGTCGAGGTTTATCTGGAATGTCCATTAGAGACCTGTGTGCAGCGCGAAGCCGCAAGGACTGGAACCTACAACGCGCCGAGGCGAATCTATGAGCGGGCTAGAACGGGTGAAGCGCCGACCGTGCCGGGTTTGGGACAACCATACGAGCCGCCGTCTAACCCTGAGATAACCCTGGAAACGACCAAGTATTCACCTCTTGAATCCGCCCGGAAAGTTTTGGAGAAGATACTACGTGGCTGAGACTGGAGGACAAAGCATGGTCAGTCACGATTACTTAATGTAGTCGAGAACGGCTTCTGTCTGCTCTCTTGAAATTCGCTTGCTCTCTAGAAGAGAGTTGACAATTTCAGATATCCTTGCGAGAGCATAGACTCTGTAGCCTGCTTTCTCAAGATTTTCTCTGCCGCCTTGTTCCCTGTCAACGACGACCAGGATGTTTTCAACTTTGGCCCCTAGCTGTTCGAGGGGTTTGATTCCCTCCAGCTTGGACAACCCCTCGCTGACAACGTCGTCAAAGAACAGCACGTGATCGTCTCTCACAACTTCTGCGCCTGCAATTCTTCCAGTTGCTCCGTAAGTCTTTTCTTCTTTCCTGACCACACTGCATGGTAAACCTGCTCGGCAGCCTATGCTTGTCAAGAGCAAGGCACCTTTGAGCTCAATCGAGGCAAGCTTGTCTATTCTGATTGAGGCTGCAAGTCGCTTCACGGTGTTCGCCGCGATATCCGCGACGGTGCAGAGATCCTCCGGAGATGAAAGCAGGCATGCCAAGTCAATATAGTACGGACTAAGAGCCCCGGACTTTATGCGAAAACTGCCAAACTTCAGGCAGCCCGACCTGTAAAGAGCATTCCCAACTTCAGACGCTTCGTCAGGCATGTCATACCTCCTCAGAAGCGTAGGCATGCCGGAATTTAACAATTTTCCGGTACGCTCGGAGCGAAGCGCCTTGAACACTTGGTCAGGCGAATGGGGATTCTTGCTGGCCAAGCTGCGAACTCGAATAGAAATTTATATCCCAAATCAGCTCATGGTAAGTAGGTGCTGATCAATAGGCAGTATGGAGTTGAATCTCGGCGGCTCAAATGCTAGGGTGATAAACGTTGGTAACTGCACATAAGCGTGGGAGAAGTCGGAAACACAGTTGGATTGAATTCCAGAATCTTGAGAATGATGCCTCTTCTGACGCTCAATACTTGAGGTGGGCAAGTGTTAATAATCCCGCATTAGCGGAGTGTGCACATTCGGGCTGTCAACGATGTGGTGAAAAAAACTTTAGGCTCAGACACGACAAGAAGTTTGAGAACATTCGGTTCTATTGTCCAGACTGTGGCTTCGAAACTTCCTTCCACATAATACACCCCAAAAAGAGTCTGAACTCCATTGAAATTTATGATACAAGAGGCATTCTGATTGGCGTAAAGAGTATCGATGACTACCACGACAAGACAAGTCGAGAGAACGCTGACTCACGAGTGATGATCGCAGAGCAAAAACTAGACCTCGGAGGAGAATGGTTCGACGGTGTTTCAGGAACAAATTCACAATCTCGATACCTGACCCGCGAGGAAATTCTGAAACGAATCGAAAACCGCAGAATGAGAAGACTCATGGAAGCTGCCCTTGAGGAAATTGAACGGGAAGAACAAGAAGACCGTACTCTAGCCCTCAAAGCCGCCATTTCAAGAAAACGACACACGGACTGATTTTCTGTAATATAACATGAGGAAAGGCAAAGGAACAACCCTTTTGCGAGGAACAGCGCCTTTTTCTTTCATGAGTTCGTAGCACGCATTGGCCATTTGAATCCTTGCAGGATGTAACACTTCTCTCTCAGTTCAATGATGTAACACGATAAAATAGGTTTTTCCGAGGAGCAAACTTCAATGCGGAGTCCCTGCAAAGCCGCCTCGGGCCAAACAGGCCTACGACGAATCACGTCTTTTCAAGACGAATACAGTCGAAACAAGTCGAATGCAGTCATTTCAAGTCGAAACCAGTCGAAACAAGTCGTGGACCACGCCTAATCCCAGCCTGAAAACAAAAAAACAGCCCAAAACACCCTCATCCAAAAACAAAAAAGGCCTCCCTCAGCAAACATGGAGAGAATTGACAACACAACCAAGAACGCCAACACCCTCCTCACTTACGCTCAGAACAGAATGGCAGACGAACCGAAAAAGACATAAATACTCTCCTGTCTTCTGTGTTAAAGCACATTAAAAAACGGATGAAACATCAACCTAAATGCTGCCTTCTGAGGTAGCATTAATGATTTGTTGTTCTCATTCCAAGAAAACATGAAGTTGGGAAATCAATGGGCCACAGGAAAACACACGCTCCTAGACATGGTTCGCTTGCTTATTTGCCCAGGAAACGCGCTGAGCATTTGTTGGCTAGAATGAACTTTTGGCCGGCGATAGAGGCGGAAACGCCGAGACTTCTGGGATTCATAGCTTACAAGGCGGGCATGACTCACGTATTCACTATAGAAGATAGCAAGCGTTCACCCGACTTTGGGAAGGAAGTTATTCGTGCGGCTACGGTTCTGGAAACCCCGCCAATCCTCATATGCGCTATCAGAGCGTACACCCGGAACGTGGACGGTTTGCGTACACTCACTGAAGCATGGATTAAAAATCCGCCTGAAAATCTCGAACGAGTCTTCACGTTGCCAGAGAACTTCAAATCTGAAGAAGGGCTGACGAGAATTGAACAAGACTTGGCCAAAGTGGCGAAAATACGCGTTGTCGCAGTCACTCAGCCTCAAGAGACTAGACTTTCAAAGAAAAAACCTGACGTTGCAGAGATAGAGTTGGGCGGAGGAACGGTTCAGCAACAGTTCGAGTTTGCGAAAAACCTCCTGGGCAAGACTGTTACCAGTGCCGAGATCTTCAAAGAAGGCCAATACGTGGACGTAGCTTCTGTGTCCACTGGGAAGGGCTGGCAGGGTCCCGTGAAGCGTTGGGGCGTCACCATACTTCAGGCGAAGGGAAGAAAAACCAAAAGAGGCATTGCAACCCTTGGTCCGTGGAACCCACATCACGTAATGTACAGCGTCGCAAGAGCTGGACAGATGGGCTACCACCAAAGAACCGAGTACAACAAACGCATCCTCAAAATCGGCAAGGATGGCAAAGAAGTAACACCGAAGGGCGGTTTTTTGAGGTACGGTCTCGTCCGCGGATCGTACATCATACTTGCGGGGAGCATAGCGGGCACTGAGAAACGTCCAATACGGTTGCGCTTTCCAGCTCGTCCACCGAGGAATGTCGCGGCAGAACCGCCGCAAATCACGCATATTTCACTCGAGTCGCCACAGGGAAGATGATAGGTGAGATCTAATGGTGAAAAGAGTGGCGAAGGTTCTGAATCTCGAAGGGAAAGCAACTGGGAAAGTTGAGCTTCCGAAGGTTTTTGCAACACCGTTGAGGCCTGATGTTATAAAACGAGCGGTTCTGGCTTTGCAGTCGAACAGGATACAACGACAGGGCAGGGATCCTATGGCTGGGAAAAGAACTTCGGCAGAATCGCGCGGCACGGGTGGAGGCATTGCTCGAATTCCAAGGCGCAAAGGCCCGGGAGGAGAGGCAGCTTTCGCTCCGGGAACCGTCAGCGGTAGACAAGCTCACCCACCGAAGTCGGAGAAGAACATTATCAAGAAGATCCCGAAAAAGGAAAAGCGCCTAGCTCTGCTTTCGGCGATAGCTGCAACAGCATCGAAGGAGGTTGTTGCTTCACGGGGTCATAATGTTGAGGATGTCGCAGAAATACCGTTGGTAGTGACCAACGATTTTGAGAGTCTCACCAAGACTAAGGAAGCAGAGGCAGCTTTCATACACTTGGGAATCTTGTCCGAAATCTTCAGGGCAAGGGAGGGCAGGAGAGTCCGTGCCGGAAGAGGCAAGAGCAGAGGGAGGAAACTGAAGAGGACTGTCGGACCTCTCGTGGTGGTGGCTGAGAACAAGGGGATACTTGAGGCTGCAAGGAACGTCCCTGGCGTGGATGTTGTGACTGTTGCTGATCTTAACGTTGAGCTGCTTGCTCCGGGCACGCATCCTGGACGGTTAACAGTCTGGACAAGCAATGCAATTGAGAGACTAGGCGAGATTTACGGTAAAGGAGAACGGGAATAATGGATCCTTATGAAGTTGTTCTCTACCCATTGATGACTGAGTCCGCGAGTCTGAGAGTTGAGAAAGAGAACAAGTTGGCCTTCGCAGTCAATTTAAAAGCGAGCAAAGCCGATGTTAAGAGGGCCGTTGAAGAATTGTACGAAGTGAAGGTTGAAAGCGTTAATACTCTGGTAACTTCGAGTGGAGAAAAGAAGGCCTTCGTTAAGCTTCACCCAGACTACAAAGCGGCTGACGTGGCGATTAAGCTTGGGATACTCTAAGCTTGCATGGCGGGTTGACTGATGGGAAAGAGAATTCGTGTTCAAAGGCGCGGGCGTGGCGGATCCACGTTTCGCGCTTCGACCCACAAGAGAGTTGCCCCGGCGAGATATCCTTCAAAAATCGGGCCGAAGGAAAACTTTGAGGCAGCAATCAAGGGCGTGATTGAAGAGCTTGTGCATGATCCAGGAAGAGGAGCACCTCTTGCTCTAATAAGGTTCGAGAACGGCGAAACATGTTACACCGTCGTTCCTGAAGGGGTTTACGCGGGTGGACAAATCCAGATTGGCGGAAGAGCACCTGTCGACGTTGGCAACATCCTTCCGGTTGGAAAAGTGCCGGAGGGCACTATGATATGCAACATTGAACTGCGCCCTGGAGACGGTGGCAAACTCTCGCGATCTTCAGGAGCATACGCAACGGTGGTGAACCATACTCCGCAGGGAACTATGGTCAAGCTTCCGTCTGGAAGAACAAAATACCTTGCTGATCATTGTAGAGCGACAATCGGCATAGTTTCAGCGTCTGGCAGGACAGATAAACCTTTTCTGAAGGCAGGTGCGAAATTCCATTTGCTGAGGGCACGAGGGCGCAAATATCCGAGGACGAGCGGTAGAAAAATGGTGGCTGCAGTGCATCCTTACGGGAGCAGCAAGAGAAGCGCGAGGAAAGCGACGACAACCTCTCATGGTGCTCCACCAGGCCAGAAGGTCGGGCTGATTGCGGCTAGAGGAACAGGAAGGAAAGCAAAGAGTGCACGTGAAAAAGAAAAGATGAGTAGACAAGCAGAAGATTTATAGCATTAAGAACTACCGGATCAGGTGAAGAAGAATGCCCAAAGATTTCATGTATCGCGGGTTGACGCTCAATCAGTTGCAGAGTATGTCGATGGACGAATTCATCAATCTGCTTCCTTCAAGGCAGAGGAGAAGCTTGCATCGCGGCCTGCAGCCAGAACAGAGAATATTGCTTGAAAAAGTGAGAAGGTCGATGGAAGAACTCAGAAAGGGAGGAAGCCCAACCGTCAAGACACACGTTAGAAACATGATTATCCTCCCTGAAATGGTTGGCATTGCGATACATGTGCATAACGGAAAGGAATTCGTTCAGGTGGAGATAAAGCCGGACATGATTGGACACTATCTGGGGGAGTTCGCGGTCACGAACAAGCCTGTTAGGCATGGAACTCCGGGCATTGGAGCCTCGCGTTCTTCGATGTACGTGCCGCTGAAATAACCTAGTGATTTTATCCTTCTATTCGATCAAGCGCTGTAGTCTCTGCCAGAGGGTTTTTCGGCAGGTTTTGTTTCAGTTATCTGTGGCAGTGGGATGGGTGGCGGGATGCTTATTGTTCTGGAAATTAAGACGGATTCGATGAATGCGACGTTTGAAACTGATTGTACGATTGTTGGCGGAGGAGGTTTCTTGTCTTCGAAGTCTTTGTATATTTTGTCAACCTCGCTCTTGTCGCCTATCACGTAGGCCTTTCCCTTCAGGTTTATCTGTGCCACTGAAGGATTGTAGTTGATTGTGAGCACAAAGGGAACTTCAAGCGAATCATCTGGCTTCTTCTCCATGCCTGTTAGGTTAAGGTTGGTGTTTATCTGCACGGGCGGCATGGTTTTTCTTATATCCAGAAAACGTTCTGCAGAAACATTCGATATGGAAACGTTAACGCGGATCATCTTGCTCATCAGCGGAGAACATTCAAGCCTTCGGTTGATTTAAAGCTGTTCATTCCTTTGCAGGTTTGTACTTTGTAAATCCACAGTGTCCGCACGTGTACCTATTGCCATGATCCGCCATGAAGTAGCCAGGTCCGCAACGTTCGCATGTGGGACGAAGCCTGGTGACCTTGTCGTTCTCAACCTTGTACAGTTTGAAGACGCCCTTCTCTTCTTTTTTCTTTTTCTCGGGTTTCGGTGCCTTTTCGACCTTTGCTGGCTTTGCCTCTTCCTTCGGCGGTTGCACAGGCGCTTCTGCCGCTGCCTTCTTCGTCTCCTTCTTGGACGCTTCTCCTTTCTTGGGCTCTTCTCCCTTCTTCGGTTCCTCTTTTTTTGGCGTCTCTTTCTTCTCGGCTTTCTTGGACATGGTTTACTTCTGCTCCTTTGCTTCTTCTTTGGGCTTTTCAGGCGGTATGTTCCTTTTCACGATGTACTCAGGTTCAATAAGCCTTGCTTGTTCAACGGAGTCGTAGAGGTTTGCGGTTCCTGCTGCTGTGTGTGTGCCCGTCTTGGTCTCGAATTTTTTTATGAAAACCAAATCGACGTTCGATTTCAAGGCGGTGGCCACTGCCCTTCTCACCTCAAGTCTGGGCGGAGTGCTCCCTGTAGAGTGGTCCACATCAAATTGTACCTCCTTCCTTTTCAGCAGCAGGTTTTCCTTCTGTGATGTTATCTTGATTTCCATGAGTTTTCCTCGTGCGGTGTTGACTTGATGCGATGCCTTCTTATTTAGTTTTTCGAACCTTTTTCCATGGCTTTCAGAAGTTCTGATATCTTTGTCTTCTTGTCCTGTGTGACTTTGACGACGACGATTCCTTCGTGCGGTTGACCGTAAAGGACGAACGAGTCTTGAGGGGCATTCATGATGGCAATCAGCGTCAGCAAGTCTTCTTCACCTTCAACAACTATCTTGGTAGGTTGGCTGCCCTGCAAAGCTTCTTGAATTGCTGCAATCGCTTCTTCCGTTATCGTTCCCTGCGGATTTTTGACGTGGAAGGTTTTTTCTGTCCCGAGCGGCTTAGGTTGAACATTCTTTCTCATGCATTTATTGTCTATTATTGACAATTTCACAAGAATATGGTTTTTGGCGAGGTTTTCTGAGACAGTGTCTCCGACCGCGATTATGCTGGGTGGGTGCTCCCTATTCACCATCTCACTGAACCTATTTGTGGTTTCAGTGAATGAGCCCCGAATAAGTGTGCCCAACGGTTGTTTGAGTTTTGCGCGCAGTCCCGGTGTCAAGTCGTATTTAACCGGCATTCTATCTGACCTTTAGGGCGTAGCGCCCTTTCTCTTTGATCCCCATGGCTTTTGCAATCGCCGAGTTCTCCGGGTCGAAAACTATGACCAATCCACCGTAATCGTCGCTTAGGCTTGCCGTTTTGCACTTCGGGCAAACGTTATCTCTAGTTAGAGAGTGGCAGGTGGCGCAGGCTTTTTCGCTCATTTGGTTTCGCCTTTTTTCTGCGCTATTGCTTCCTGTTTCTGCGTCGGCTTCTTCTCTGTTGCCTCTTTGTTCTTCTGCAAATCGTATTCTATCCAGTCTAGTTTGCCTAGGAAGGGCTGCCTGGCTGTTACGCCTATTTTTCCGGAGCTTCCTGCTTTGCCGAGTGAAACTGCCGTTATGCGGACTCGAACTTGGTCGCCGCTCATGAGTTTTCGCCGAGATTCTTTGCCCAGTAGGACGCCTTGTTTCTCGTCGTATGAGATGAAGTCGTCCATTAACTGGGAAACGTGAAGCAAGGCGTCGATGGGTCCTATACGGACGAAAGCGCCGAAATCGGCGATTTCTACGACTTCGCCTTCTACGACTTCCTGGATCTTTGGGTAGAATGTTAACAGTGAGAAGTTAACTTTGTGAAAGGTGGCGCCGTCGCCTGGGATTATTTTTCCTATTGGGCTGACTTTTACATCGACTACGGCGATGACGTAACCCAGTTCTTCGTCCACGTTTCCTTCGTATTTTGTTTTGACTTGTTGAAGGCCCACAGCTTCAAGCGGGTTGCCGAATGTTTCAGGCGGAATTCGAATTGTGTCTTCTAGAGTTATAAGTTTAAACACGGGTTTATAGCCTCCCGTCAATTTCTAGACGGGACTTTTGCCTCACATAAATGACTGGCACATTTATATTTCTTAGCCTCTCTCTGAGTTCTCTGTCGTTGGTGAAAACTGGGCAGTTCCATCTGCGGGCAGTTTGAAAGATCATGTCATCCGGCGAAGCTGTTTCTTCCTTTACGGCGACTATCCTGCACTTTTCAGCAAGCTTCAGGGCGTATGACGCTTTTTTTCTCGTTTGGGGAGAGCCTTCTCTCGCTAGTCTTTCTAACTCCTTTTGAATCGGTTTGAGAAGCACAGGCTCAAAGTTTCTGTTAAGCAGTGTTTTCAACTCTTGAAAAATATCTATCTTAAGCTGGATTGGAACGAAGAGTGCGTTTGAGTCTAGGATCACTCTCGTGGTTTTTCTGGTCGGTGTGGGTTTCGTTGTCATGCTAGTGTATCTTTCCGTAGCCTATGAGTCTCCATCTGCCTGCGATTTTTCTGCTCAGTGCGACTCTTGAGGCGGTTTGTGCGCAGACTGGGCGTGTGAGTTTGATGAGAACGGTGTCTTTTCTTATTGAAGCCACTTTTCCAACGGTTATGGCTGCGCCGACGTGCAGGAGTAGGGTTTCGTTCATGGATATTTCTTCTATTTTCATGAGTTCTTTTGTTCCGACTGCACGGTCTAGGATTTGTGTTTCCAGTGTTAACTCTGTTAGGTTCGGCGGGAGCATGCCTGTTTTTCCAGCTATGTTTCCTGTCAGTCCGTCCGCTTTCGAGTATGAAGGGTCTAGCAGCGTGCCTACGCCTACTAGGCCTCCGCAGTGGGCTTCTTCGACTTTTTTTCCTCCGGCTTGCAGACTGACTATTTCGCTGTGCAAGGGCACGTACGTGTTTTTTCCTTCCACCGCTATGCCGGGGCGGATTTCGAGTTCGTCTCCGATTTTGAGTTTCCCCTCAAGTATGGTGCCTCCGATGATTCCGCCTTCGAGTTTGTCGATAGTGGTGCCTGGCTTGTTTATGTCGAATGAACGGACGACGTACATGAATGGAGGTTTTGTCTCGTCTCTTTTGGGTGTCGGCATCAGTTCTTCCATGGCTTGGAGGAGAATGTCTATGTTTACTCCTCTCTGTGCTGAGATTGGTATTATCGGGGCGTCTTGTGCGACCGTTCCTTTGACGAAGTTTTTGATTTCAGTGTAGCTTTGGTGCGCTCTCTTTTCGTCGACGATGTCGATTTTGTTTTGGACGATGATGATGTTTTTTATTCCAATAACATTGGCTGCGGCCAGATGTTCTCTTGTTTGCGGTTGAGGGCATGGCTCGTCTGCAGCTATGACGAGTATGGCTCCGTCCATGATTGCGGCTCCCGACAACATGGTGGCCATGAGAGCTTCGTGTCCAGGCGCGTCGACGAAGCTGAGTGCTCTTTCGAAAACTGCTTTGGAACCGCACGCGGGGCAAACCGGGTTTGTCGTGTAGTTTTTGGGCGGTTCGCAATTTGGGCATTTGTACACTGGCATATCGGCGTAGCCTAGCTTGATTGTTATGCCTCTTTTGAGTTCCTCGCTGTGTCTCGAAGCCCAGACGCCTGTGAGTGCCTGCACCAGTGTTGTTTTGCCATGGTCAACGTGGCCCATGGTTCCAATGTTGATTTCGGGTTGATGCGGTAGAACCGTGGATTTTTCGTTGCTCATAATCTGTTTTTCCCACTAATGTTTTTTCGAATTATTGAAGGAATAAATGTGCGAGTTAATAAATGTTACACAACATAAAGAGGGAGATAGGGAGTCTGTTCAAACAGTAGGAAGCAGTTTTGCGCCAGAAAATGTAAAACAAGGCGCAATTATCGAGATTACGGGAAAATTTCCCGAAAGTTAACTCTTTGGCGCGGCGTCGGGATGCTGGGCTGCGGCTGGTTTTGTCTTTTGTTCCTCTTTCTGAGGTGCTGTTTTTTCTTCTTTCTTTTCTTTTGGTTTCTTGGCTTCTTTGGCTTGTTTTGGTTTTTCTGTGATTTTCATGTTTATCTGGACGATTTCGTCGGTGATGACGTTGCCGCGGACTGTTTTGCGTTGTCTGGCTCCTTCGTTTGTTGGGATGAAGCCGACTCCTCCGCTTAGGACGATTCTGCGGCGGACGCCGCCGTGGACGCTGGGTCTCATGGGGAATCCGTCCTTGTCTGAGCCTCCAGTGATTTGGGCTTTGTGTTGTGCCAGTTCGATTATTGAACCGTCTATTATTTCGCCGATTTTTCTTCCGATTAGCGGGGCTGCGCGTGCTTCTTCAAGTTCTACCACTTTGGACGTTCCAGCTTCAGGGTCTGAAACGATGACTTTGAACTTTGCCATTATGATTGGACTCTCCAGCGGTGCTATGAAAGTTGGGTATCTCTCTTTTAAGAGTTGTGCGTTCCGATTCTGTCAAATAGCGCGCGGTTCCGGAGGAGCGGCTTGTTCTTCAGGACCTCCCTTCTCTGTTGGTAACAACCGTGGTAATGTTGTGTGGTAACAAGTCATGTAGAGATTCTAATGAATTCTCTTTTCTTTCGGTGCGTTCTGTTTTCAATGGTAACAGCCGTGGTAACAATGCTTGGCAAACAAGTGATGAAGCGTGCATGTGTATTCCTAAATTGGGTTTTTAACTGTAATACGGCTTGATTGCGCGCTTCTAATCTTGTTCATGAAGAGAACGAGAGTTCTAGTGTGCGCCAACGGCCCCTCCCCCCGGTCCACGATATGATCCAAATATGATTCAAATATGATTCGACAAAACATGCACGTTGCTCGCAGTTTCGTTCGACTTCTGGCTCAACTTCGTTGGTCCAGGTCGCAGCCACAAAATAAAACAGCACACTTTCTCTAAAAGGGCAAACACTCGATTCATTCACGCTCGCGCTCAAGCAACGCAATTTCGGAACAGACATGCGCGCTATAATTTTTCGGCAAAACTGCTCGAACGATCTATCAAAGGCTTAGAAAGCGTGTTTTCTTCGGACAATTTGCCCGTGCGATTTTGACTCAAGATAAAAGAATCTGACTACACTCGTATGTTCATTAGATAACGGATATCATCTTTGATGAATGTAAGTTTTATATAGTCTTGCATCATTCAATAATGGCAAGGTGCGTCATGCGAGTCCTTTCCCCGTTAATTTCAACGCAGAATTTTTCTGCAGCATGACGCATCCCACCACTTCTGAAATGCGTTAGTAATTGATTTTTCTCTTTAGCGGCTAATCTGGTCGTGGTTGGTTGAGTTGCTTTTTTGTTCCAATTTTACTTCATTCCACGTGTTCAAAGCGTTGAGCGTGTGCATTGGAGCCGATGGATTGTTGCCCGTTAACCGTCGTTTGTTGTTGGTGGGATGAGTAAAAGTTTTAATCTTGGCTTGAAGGTTCTCTGGCTATGTGGCGGATAGGTTTCTTCTTTCACGAAATGGGCTTCGGATTATTGTCCATTTTTCTGCCGCTTTACTTGGTCAGCATCTACGGGGAGACACATGGGCTGTACTATGTTGGCATAATCACGGGTGTAGCCCTTTTTGCGGCTATTCCCGCCGCTTTCCTGTGGGGTTATTTGTGCGACAAGACGCGACATTATAAACGTTTTATTCTTCTTGCGTTCTTGGCTGTTAGTATTCTGTTGAGCTTGTTCGCTCTTACAACAGACGTTGCTTTGCTGATCTTGATTTATGCGCTGGTGGCGATTTTTCATGCTGCTCATGAGGCTCCCAAGAATGTTCTGATATCGGAGTTGTATTCGCATCAGGATTGGGAGAAGAATTTCGCTTTCTATGAGGGTTTCACGGAAGTCGGGACGCTGATCGGTTTGGTGTTGGGCTTTTTTGCTTCGTTTTATGGCTTAGGTCTGGAAAATACGCTTTTCTTGGTTGCAGGGCTTAATTTCGTGGCTTTTGTTCTGTCCGCAGTGTTCGTTAAGGATCCTCCGATGATATTTGAGAGGAGCTTGGTGAGCATGGAGAAGAGAGTTGGTTTCGCTTCAAACGGTATTTTTCTTGCTTCCAGAATGATAGACGGCAAGGGTCTGAATGAGAGGTTGAAGACTGAGAATGTGGCTGCGTTCTGTTGTGCGCTGGCGCTTTTTTCATTGGCTACAAACATACTTTTCACGCCTCTGCCAATCTTCGTCAGTAACAATCTTGGGATGCCGTATGCGATTGTTTTTGCAATTTTCATATTGAATTCCGGCGGAGGAATAGTAGGGTACGTATTCGCTGGCCGCAAAACCGAAAAGCCTGGTGGTGGATGGCGCGTTTCGGGTATCCTTCTAGCTCGGAGCATGCTTACCCTCTTGTTGATTGCGGCCTTGGTGAAGTCAACGTTTAGCGTGTTTTTGACTGTGGCCGTTCTAATCTTGATGGGGTTGTTGGCTGCGGTCTTTACTGTGCGTGTTGAATCTTTGTTCATGGAGCTAATACCGCCGGGCAGGGCTGGCTTGATCAATGTTTTGATGGGCTTAGGAGCTGCCGTAGGTTCTCTTGTGGGGCCGTTCGTCGCAGAGAGTATGGGTTTCCTTCAGGTCTTCGTTATCGCTGGAGTAATCTTTTTGGGGGCGTTCATCTCTTTCTTGCTTTTCTAGTAGAATTGTGAAAAGAGAAGAAAAATGGTGGGGGTTTATTCTACGTGGACTCTGAACAGGTCTATGTCTTCTCTCATTTCTGGTGTTGCTTCGAGGAAGTCTCTAACTGCGCGTTCGATGTCTTTTGACTGGGTTATGTATCTGCCGACGATGATTATGTCTGCGCCTTTCTGTAGGGCTTCGCGGGCTGTTTCGGGTACTATTCCGCCTGCCACGGCGATGAGGAATTTTTTGTCTTTGAAGGTTTGGCGTATTTCGGGGATGATTTCCATTCCGTGTGTTCTTCCTGTTTCTTGGTCTATGCCTCTGTGCAGGATTACTATGTCTGGGAATTCTTTGAGGGACTTGAGTTTTCTGAGTGGGTCTTCGACGTTGAGCATGTCCACCACTCCGTATGTTGCCAGTCTCTTTGCTTCGTGGACGAAGGCGTCGATTGTTTCTGCGGGTGCGAGTCCGGAGGCTACGACGGCGTCTGCGGTTTCGTCGTAGGCGAGGTCGACTTCGACTTTTCCAACGTCTAGGGTTTTCAGGTCTGCAACGAAGAACATGCTTTTGGCTCCTTCTCTGAGTTCGTTTATCACTTTTGTTCCGTATCTCTTGATTAGCGGGGTGCCTACTTCGATGATTATTCTGTCGCTTCCAGGAAGCTGAGCTATGATTCTCTTTGCGCTTTCCAGTTCGGGGTTGTCGAGTGAAATCTGCAGGTAGGGTGGTCTCCACAGGCGCGGAACCTTGAATCCCATTATCGGATGTTTGCCCCTGTCCTTGTCGTAGAGTATTTTCTCCAGCGGCGGATACTTAGTTAGGGCTCGTTTCAGGGCCAGCTTGGTGGCTCCATAATTGTAGTGGTATATCTTTCGAAAGTCGGTTGCTGCCGGATGAACGAATACGCTGCAAACGATGACCCAATCATCTATCTTTTCAGTTGGAATTATTCCCTCTTCCACTGCGTCTGCGACGGCCTTTGCCACGGCTGCTTGGGCGGGGCCGAAGATTTTGTTTACGTCTTCCATGTTTTTCGTGGTGACTTTGGGGACGAGAAGTGTGTGAGGCTTGGGCGGGAGGTTGGGGCGTATGACCGCCAGTAGCGGTGTGTGTCCTGCCGAGAGGGTGCACATGCCTTGGGCGAAGGCGTCTCCGACGGGTCCGTTCTTGTCGCCTATGAGGAGGTCGATGTGTGCGACTTCGTTGCCTTCTCCGACGAGTGCTTCGCCGATGAGGTAGACTTTTCCCGTTGCGTCGCCGTATGTCGATATGGTGTCTGTCGGGATGCTGTCTGATATTTCTTTGAAATCGACATTAAACTCTTTGAGCCAAGCGTAAAGCGTGTCTCTGTGTATGTTCAAGGCTTCAGCTGTTCCGAGAACTGTCGGTTTTGTCGGTCTGACTTTGGGTGCGTTGCGGTCTTCTGCAGATTTTTTGGCAGCTTCTAGGAGCATGTCGACGAATTCTTGTCTCGTTTCAGGTTTCTTAATGTTGTGTTCCGACATTTGACTTTTCACACCGCTATTTGGATAGATAGGTGGTATATAAAACTGTCGGAGCGTTGGATGAGTAAGACTCGAATGTGTAGGCGTTTCGGCGTTGAAGTGTCGGGTCTTGCGAGGATATGGAAGCTTTTGGGCATGTTCGGATGCGTTGTCTGTCGGTGCATTGGCGGGATGCTGCGTGCGCGCTCTAAGCTATGTGGGCAGCAGGCTGATGATTGTTCTGTTGTCTGTTGTTTTTGTGGGGATGTTGGTTTGTAATCGTTAAGGCTATATACTTTGAGTTGTTGTTAGTGGGTTAAAATTGGTTTGTGGAGTTGGTCTTGTGGATTGGGAGGGGCCTGCTTGTTTTGTGGTTATTGTGTTAGGTGTGGTTTTGTTCTTGTATGGGGCTAATTATTATAATAATGTGGTTGGCTGGGCTGGGGTTTATTTGTTTGCGGGCGGGATCGTTGCGTACGTGTTGTTGAAGGTGTTTTCGGCTGCGACGAACGGCGGTTCTGATCAGAAGTCGTAGAGTTGTGAGTATTTTTGGTTGAGGTAGTCTAGGTAGGGTTTTACGTTTATTTCTGTTCCTGTGATTCTTTTGATAAGCTCAGCCGGGTCGTAGAGGTTTCCTTGGCTGTGGACGTTTTTGGTGAGCCATGTTCTTGTTTGTTTGAGGTTGCCTTTGGTTAGTTGTTTTTTCCAGTTTGGCAGGGTTTTTTCCATTGTTGTGAGTAGTTGTCCGTCGTAGATGTTGCCGAGTGCGTAGGTTGGAAAGTAGCCGTAGAGGCCGCTGGCCCAGTGGGTGTCTTGCATTACGCCTTCGGAGTCGTTTTCGATTTTTATGTTTAGGTATTCTTTGTATTTTTGGTTCCATATTTCTGGTAGTTCTTTGACTGTTATTTTGTCGGCGAAGAGGTCGCGTTCGATGTTGAATCTTATGATTATGTGTAGGCAGTAGGTGACTTCGTCTGCTTCGACGCGGATTTTTGAGGGTTTGACCTGGTTTATAGCGTGGACGAACTTGTCAAGGTTTAGGTTTGAGAGGGTGGGGTTGGTGATTTGTTTGAGTTTTGGCAGGAAGTACGTCCAGAACTCTTTGGATCGGCCTATGATGTTTTCGACGAAGCGGGATTGGGATTCGTGGAAGCCGCTTGAGACGGCGTTGCCGATGGGTTGGTACATCCATTGTTGTGGGAGGTTTTGTTCGTATATTGCGTGGCCTGCTTCGTGGAGGACGCTGAAGATTGAGGATGCGAACTGGTTTTCGTAGTAGTGTGTTGTTATTCTGACGTCGTCGTAGTAGCCCGTTGTGAAGGGATGCTCAGTTGGGTCGATTCTGCCTCCTGCGTGTTTTGAGGTGACGTCGTAGCCTACGGTTTCTGCTAGTGCCACGGCGATTTTGTATTGTACGTCTTTGGGTACTCTGTGTTTGAGGATGGTCATGTCTGGCTGTTTGGGTGCGGTTTCGCATTTGTTTAGGAGTTTGACGAGTCCTGTTCTGAGCTGGTCAAAGATTTTTGTTATTTGTTTGGCGGTCATTTTGGGTTCGTAGATGTCTATCATGGCGTCGTATGGTGTTGCGGTTTCTTTTACTTTCATTAGGATGTCTGCGGCTTTTTTTTGGAGTTCTACGAGTTTTTCGAGTTCGGGTCTGAACATGGCGTAGTTTTTGGCGGCTTTCGCCTTTTTCCACGTGTCAATAGCTATTGCCTGCTGTTTGGCGATGGCGGCGACGAGTTCTTCCGGGAGTTTGGTTTGTTCGTCGTAGCGTTTCTGGATGAGGTGGATGTTTCTTTTCTGGATCTGGGCGAGTTTGTCGTGCTGTGGGCTTCGTTTGATGTTTTGCAGCAGTTTTCCGATTTCTGGATCTGTGCTCATTTTGTGTTCGATTACGCTGAGAAGCGAGAGTTGTTGGCTTCGGATGTTGATGCCCTTGGGAGGCATCATGGTTTCCATGTCCCAGCCGACGATGGATTCGGCTGACATTAGGATGGCGAGTTCTTTGGCTTTCTCCATGAGCCTGTTATAATCTGACGTCACGTTTCCGGGCATGAGTTTTCACCTTTTCAGGAGAAGATTATTGGATTGGGTGGAGCTTGTATTTGAGTTTTGAGTTTCTATGCGTTCAAAACTGGGACTCGTGCGGGGGCCCCTCCCTTTTTTTCTTTACATCAGATGTAATGTTGCAATGTAATGGACACACGTGTGTTTCCATGTTGGCGAACAGGGGTGCTCCGAAAATAGTCAAGAATGGTGTTTAGCACGCGTGTTGAGTCAATTTCTCTCTGTTTGAGGATTTAATGAGTATAGGGTAGCAAGATTTTGATGGTCAACGGTGCCCCTCCCTTTTTTTTCTTTACGTCTGACGTAATGTTGCAGCGTAATGTGTAAGCGTAAATTTCCATGTTGAGTGTGCAGTGTTCCGAAAAAAAGGGCGAAAACTGTTTTTTGCGATAGTTACCCGATGGCACGCGCGTTTTGTATTTGGGCGGAACCGCTAGGGTCTCTCTTTTTGGTTCAAGAATTCTTCTTCAGATGTCGCCGTAAACGTCGAACTCGGAAGTGATTTTTTTGCTTCTGTGAAGAATCGTGAGCGTGGCGTGGCGGTTATCCTTATACGGGCGGGATTCTAGATATGGGTGGGGACGACCATGGCTGTGAATGAGAAGGACAAATTTGATCCGGAAACGGGGTATCACAATGGTCAGTATATGGCGACTGGTATTCCAACCGTTGAAGATAGGATGAATTCGTTGGCTCATCAACAGACTGAAGAACGGGAAGAATCGCGAAAGCGCGACCAGAGAAATAGTAGGGAGCTCGTCTTGGCTGAGAGAAAAGTTCTCGGTTGTTCTCACGTTTGGCGGCCTGTTCACAAGTTTCTGCATAAGGAGTACATGCATTGTCTCAAGTGCGGCGCGATCAAGCATCAAGACGGAACAATCTGGTTTTTCGTCGGTCACCAAGCTATCAAATTGATGACAGAAAAGCCGTGATTAAGAGTGTGAGTGCCCGCGGCGCGAAAACGGTCATTACGCTCTTTTAGGAAATTGTCGCTATAAGCGCATGCCGAATTTTTTCTCGTTGGGCTAAGTGGTCTAAGCTTGTTTTTTGCGTTTGATTCTTATTGTGAGCAGTGCGGCCGCGAAGGCTAATATAATGAGCATGGCCAGTATCGTGATTGGCGGATACTCTGGGATTGCGCTTGTGCCTATTATCTGGATGTTCTCTGTGCTGTGGGAGTAGTTGAAGTATATGTAGGTGAAGCTTGTGTCTTCGGTGGCATTGTAGCATATTTGGGTGCCGTTGAGAAGAACTGTCCAGTGTCCGCCCGTGGCCCACAACACTTGATTTGGAATTGTGACTTTGCAGAAGCCGCTCGTTCCGCTAGGACCGTTCACTGTGAAGCTGATTGAAGGCTGTGAGGGCCAGTTGAAGATGAAGTTTGAGATCGTTGAGTTGCTTTGCACGTCTACATCGTATTCTGTGCTGTTGCAGCTTGCTGCTTCGTAGATGTTTACTGGAACGGTTAAAGGATAGCGATCATACGTGTAGACTGTGATGTCCTCTTGTTTTGAGTATTCCGTTATCGGGTAGGGCGTGTCACATATTCCGTCGCTGCCTGTTATGTTTTGGCCTGGTCCGCTGTAGAGGTCTGTTTTGTTGCTGTCGCTCCAATAGTTTCCGCCAGCGGGGTAGCCGTTGTCCCATTGATTGTGATCATTTTCATCGATGGCTTCTTGGATTGTGGCGTTGATGAAGTTGTTGTGGAAAATTAGGTTGCCATAACCGTAAAGTTGTTGGGATTGATATCCGATTATTATGCTGAAACCGCTGTTCGAGACTGTGTTGCCGTATATCGTGTTGTTGTTTCCTGTTATGATTATTCCGCCTTCTGCTAAGTCACTTAGTTCTTTCGAGTATTCCCATGCGAAGTTGTAGGCTGGGCTTGTCGGATAGTAGAAATAGTATGGATTATTCAACCCTGTGTTGAAAATTGCGACGTTGCTGTCGTTGATTGAGTTCCTTGAGATTGTGGTGTAGTCAGCTTCGCTGAGAATGCCGATGGGGTTTTCCTGAAGCGTGTTTCCAGAGAGCGTGCTGTTTTCAGCTTGCAACAGTTCTAAGCCTATTCCGTTGTTGGTGAGGGTGTTGTTGCTGACGGTGAGGTTGAAACATTCGTCGTAGACAGACTGTGTTATTGTAAAATTCATATAGCTGAGATAGCCGGCTCTGACGCCGTATACCGAGTTGGCTATGTAGTTGTTGCAGACATCGGTGTTGTTCGATGCGAAGATTAGAATGTTTTCGAGGTTGTTTGCTAGGTTTAAGCCCTCGACTTTGATGTCTGTGCAGTTTATGAGCATGACGAAGCCCGCGTTCGCGGGAACCTGAGCGTCGTGTTGGTCGATCCAGTATACCATCGGTTTTCCGTCCAGGGTGTTGGAGGTGTCGATGTCGTTGGCCAGGGATGTGTTGTTTATGTCGCTGGTGGCTCCGCTCATGATTTCGGATTCGGTGCCCATCAGGAACTGTGTGTCCATGCCGAAGTTGAATTGGCCTCCGCTGATGCTGTTGTTTCTCATCGTGGTGTGTTTTGAAAGGGCTCCTAGAATCACGCCGTAAACGTTGTCGGTGAGGTTGTTCCCAGTTAGAGTGTTGTTCTGGGACCAGGATAGGTATATGCCATAGGCGTTGCTTGTGATTGCGTTTTCGCCGATTTGAGTGTTGTTCGAGGTGATTGCTAGTATTCCTTCGATGTTGTTCGCTAGGCTGCAACCGTCTATCGTGATGTCTGTGCAGTTGTAGAGGAAGATGTAGCCTGCGTCTGTTGGAACTTGTGTGTCGTTTTTGTTTGTCCAGTAATATATTGGCTTGCCGTTCACGGTGTTGGATGGATCAACGTTGTTGGGGGGGGCGTTGGGTGGAAATATGGTGTCTCCTCTGATGATATATCCGAAGTTGTATTTGTTGTCCGTCATGTTGTTGTTTGTCAGTGTGTTGTTGTTCGAGTCCCCGTAGAAGTCTATGCCGTACTCGTTGTTTTCGACCGTGTTGTTGACGATGACATCACTATGTGCGTTCGCGATGTGGATGCCGTAGAGGGTGTTGTTTGTGACGGTGTTGTTGGAAACTGTACAGTTCTCGGTGGCTTGATAAGGGAGAGGCACGGATCCAACGGTGACGCCTCCTATGAGGTTGTTTATTATGAGGTTTCCGTTGATCCAGGCGTTTTCGTTTATGGCAGATTGTCCTGGAATGTATGTTTCGATGTCGACGCCGTACTGTCCGTTTCTGATGGTGAAGCCTGTTAGGTTGCCCCAGACGCTGACGACTGTGCCCGTTCCGTTTCCGTCGATGATGGTGTTGTCAGGGTCGGTTCCCATCAGCGTTACTTCTTTCGTCATTTCGACGTTTTCGTAGTAGACTCCGGGTTTCACTAGGATGACATCGCCGTACTCGAGGAGTGGGTTGTTGAATGCGTCTTGTATTGTGGTGAAGTTGGCTCCTCCTTGTGAGCTGACCGTCCATGTTACTGGAATGTGAGGGTTGAACACGGCCTGCAGTGTGTGGTTAGTGTTCATGGTGATGTTGATTGGGTTTGTTGAGCCGGCGTTTGAGCCGTCGAGTTGCCAGTTGCTGAAGTCGTAGCCGAGTTCCGGCGAGGCAGTGACTTGAACCTGCGAGTTATTTATGAATGGGTATGTGCCGGGCTGGGGGTTTGTGGTGCCGCCGGTTGTTGTGGTGAGCGTGAGGTAGGTTGCGCCTCCGCCTACGACTACCATGACGGTCGCGTTCGTCAGGTCAAAATTGTCAGTTTCACCCTCCGCGCCTCCGTAGAAGGCTTCGGTTGAGTTCATTGCAAACGTGTACCATACTGCGCTACCTGGTGGAGGGAGGTAGGCGGGGTTGTTGGTCGTGCAAATTTGAATCGTTGTTGCGCCCGCGGCCGCAGCCGTGAAGTTCACTTGAAAGAGGAGACCGTTAGAGACATCCACGCCTACCGCGCCGAGTAGCGTCTGGCCAGCCACTGCTACGCCTAACTTGTCATGTTGATCTATCAACGAGGAGGGCGTCTGACTAATTGGGGTCAGACTAGAGTCGATAACGGATTGGCCTGCGAACACGTTGTCGCTTGGAAACGTGAGGTTGGTCATGTTGAGCATCGTCTGGTTGTACTTGAAAACTATTTGATAGGTGTACAAGTCCGCAAGATCAGTTACGTTCAAGGCCACCGTGAAGGTCTCGCCTACATTCATGGCCAAAGTGTCGCTGGGCGGGCTGTTTCCAGTTTGGCCCAACATTATGATTTTCGGCAGCACAGACGTGCTCGCTCTTGCCGGATTAACAGAAATGACTGAAAACAGCACGCTTGTTAACAAAAACCCTAACAATACTGCTAGCGTGAAGTTCAGAATTTTTCTCATGCAAACCTTCCCCCTAGATTGGACGCGGCTATCAAGGCTACGATGTGGAGAGGCAGAATTAAAGTTTGTCTTCGCCCACAAAATAACCTTTCAGCCTGCAGTTTTCGCCGGGATTTGAGGCTTTGGTTGCGATGGGGATTGTGTGGAAACCTGAAGAGTCGTTCGGTCGGCCCCCTCCTTTTTTTCTTTACGTCCGTTGTAATGTTGCCATGTAATGTTGCTGTGTAAATTTTCATGTTGGGTGACCCGTGATGGTTTTATGGATTCTGATCTTCGCTGCCGATGTCTGTGGAGTTTCTTCTTCGGTTTGCTCCACGGAGGTTCTATTGTTTCGCCGGGCGGTTTGTACTTTGCGTATTATGCTCTGTATTCTATCGTCTGTTTCGTGTACTTTTTGAAGAGTAATATTAGAACGTATTTTGGCATTTAGAGTTTGATCTGCAGAAAAAAAAGCATCATGCGCGCGCTATTTGTACGTACTCTCTTTTTGTTCTGTAAGTCAGAACTAGGCCAAGAATCGGCAGTGATACAACAAGACCTAAAAGTGATAACAGTGTTATCAGCGGAGCATTGGTTGCCGTCATCATAAGAACAATTTCCGTTACACCTAAAACTAAGGTGGAAGAGATGCAGATTAAAGACCACGCAAAATGCTTCCTCCTAAACTGACATTAAGCTCCTATTAATCCTGAGACAAAAACAAAAATCCCCAACATCTCAATGGCATAAAATGCAACAACTGGAGACGCGCTCGTTGGCCAAGATAATGAAGCTTCGCCAAGATAGCGCGCATATTCGCCAAAATACAGCCCATATGCTAGGCCAATGCATCCTTCAATTATCGTCAAAACCGCGCCAAAAATAGGAATGTGTGTCTTAGTCTGCGCACACATTTGTTGAACCTAAAATAGAATGCCACAAGAAGAGATTTAAGTTTTTATATTATACGAATGGGTTTGGGTTCGGGGGGTAAAGCTTACCCTTTAGCACACGCGCGTACACGCACTCCTACTCTCTCACTCGCACCCACCCACGACCACTACCACGCACACACTCTCTCACTGAGGGGGACAGAGACGAAGGGAGACAGAGACGGGAGAGACGCACAAGAGACTTGGGGAAAATACTGGGGAAAAACAAATGGAGATACGATTCACTGCTACTAGTAGTGCCCCCTAAATATCGTTGCTAGCGATCTTTAGTTGTTGTTTAGGCAAACTTAAAAGTTAATTGCAAACACTATTACACCGGATGGGGAAAGAGAAAATGTGGAAGTCTTTTTCAGGGATGATATTTGCATTTCTCCTCATAGGCACGCTCACATTGGCGTTTAATGTCGGGCTTGTCCATGCGCAAGCGCCCGTGACAGTTTACATTAATAGTGATGGAAGTGTTTCTCCGTCGTCTGCGCCTATTTCAAGCGTTGACAATGTCACGTACACATTCACTGCCAACATGTACAATGGAATTGTCGTTGAAAGAAACAACATTGTGATTGACGGAAACGGTTACACGGTGCAAGGAAACCAGAGCCCTAGCGAAACTGGTCTAAACTTGACAAACATAAGCAACGTCACAATCAAAAACATCAACTTTGAAGACCTCTACTATGGCATCTATCTCGCGGGTTCAAACAATAACACTGTCATGTGGAACAATGCAACAGCCAACGGCTATGGCATCTATCTCGCCTCTTCTTCAAACAACACTGTCAGCGGTAACAACGCAACAGCAAATACCATTGGCATCGGTGTCGAATATTCTTCAAACGATAACACTGTCAGCGGTAACAACGCAACAGCAAACGGAGTAGGATACAACGGGATTGGCATCGTTCTCGACGTTTCTTCAAATAATAACACTGTTAGTGGGAACGACGCAACAGCAAACGGCGACTATGGCATCTGGCTCATCTCTTCTTCATACAACATTGTTAGCGGTGACAACGCAATAGCAAACAGACTTTATGGCATCTATCTCGAAGCGGCTTCAAACAATATTGTTAGCGGGAACTACGCAGCAGGAAACAACGTTACTGGCATTGAAATCGACTCTTCTTCTGGCAATGTTCTATTCAGCAATGTACTTGACGATAATAGCCACAATTTCGGTGTCTCTGGCTCTGCCTTGAGCGATTTTATGAATTCTATTGACACTTCAAACCTCGTGAACGGTAAGCCCGTCTACTACATGACGAGCGAATCGAACTTGGTGATAAGCCCCGAGAACTATCCGAACATTGGATACTTGGCTGTCATCAACTGTACGAACGTGACGGTGCAAGGTTTGACACTCACAAATGAGGGTCAGGGGATTCTGCTGGCATTCACAAACGACTCAAAAATCACAAACAACAACGTCACGAATAACGAGGAAGGTATCTGTCTTAGCTCTTCTTCATACAACAGTGTTAGCGGAAACAATGCAACGGTAAGCAGCGATTACGGCATCTTTCTCAACGATTCTTCAAATAACGCTGTCAGCGGTAACAATGCATCAGCAAGCAGCGAAGGTATCGAACTTGACTATTCTTCGTACAATACTGTTAACGGGAACAGCGTAACATCAAACAGATTTTACGGCATCTGCCTCTATTATTCAAACAATAATACTGATAGTGGGAACAACGCAACAGCAAACGGAGTAGGATACAACGGTTATGGCATCATTCTCGAATCTTCTTCAAATAATAACACTGTTAGTGGGAACGACGCAACAGCAAACAGTTATGATGGCATCTGGCTCGACTATTCTTCAAGCAATACTATTAGTGGGAACAACGTAACAGCAAACAGCCGTGATGGCATCGATCTTTTCGCTTCTTCAATCAACACTGTTAACGAAAACAACGTAACAGCAAACAGTTATGATGGCATCTATCTCTCGGATTCTTCAAACAATAACATTGTTAGCGGTAGCGACGCAACAGCAAACAGCCAATATGGCATCTGGCTTGATTCTTCTTCAGACAACATTGTTAGCGGTAACAACTTAACAGCAAACGGCTATGGCGTCTATCTTTACGATTCTTCAAACAACAATTATATATCCCATAACAACTTCGTTGGGAACGGTTTCCAAGCCTTAGTTGACTCAAAATCCGTCCGTAACGCTTGGGATGATGGCTATCCTTCTGGTGGAAACTACTGGAGTGACTATCAAACAAAATATCCCAACGCCACCGAGAATGGCAGTTCAGGCATCTGGAACACACCTTACGTAATCGACACGAACGACACGGATTATTATCCTCTGATGAAGCCCTACGCTGGGCTGATCCAACCGCCTGAAACAGTTTACATTAATAGTGATGGAAGTGTTTCTCCCTTTTCTGCGCCTATTTCAAGCGTTGACAATGTCACGTACACGTTCACGGGCAACATCAACTACCCAACGTACAACGGAATCGTCGTCGAAAGAAACAACACCGTTATTGATGGAAACGGCTACACGTTGCAAGGAGGACAAGTTGGGGACGGCTTAACGCAGATGGGAATAAGCAACGTGACAATAAGAAACATAAGTGTCCGAAACTTCCAAATCGACATCTATCTTTCGGGTTCTTCAAACGATACTGTTAGTGGTAACAATGCGACAGCAAACGAAGCAAACGACATCGGCATCTCTCTTGCCGATTCTTCAAACAACATTGTTAGCGGCAACAACGTAACGGCAAACATCATTGGCATCTATATCAGCTCTTCTTCAAACAACAATGTTGTTAGCAGTAACAACGTGTCAGCAAACGTCTTTGGCATCTTGCTTGAAGGTTCTTCAAACAATATCATGTACCACAACAACTTTGTGAGCAACACTTACCAAGCCTCTGTTTACAACTCGACGAATACTTGGGATAACGGCTGTCCTTCTGGCGGAAACTATTGGAGTGACTACAACGGCACGGACTTGTACAGCGGTTCTTACCAGAATGTGACGGGAAGCGATGGCATAGGCGACACGCCATACGTTATTGACGCTAACAATACTGACTATTATCCGTTGATGGGAATGTTTTCAGACTTCAATGTTGCAGAGGGCGTTGATGTTCAGATCGTGAGCAACTCCACAGTCTCTGATTTTCAGTTCAGCGGAACGGCTATACTTTTCAACGTCTCAGGCGCGAACGGCACGACAGGTTTCTGCAACATATGCGTTCCAAACAGCCTGTTGAACGGCACTCTCATTGTCTTTGTCAACGGGACACAGGTTCAATACAGCCTCTTGTCCAGCTCTAACAGCAGCCTCAGCTACTTGTACTTCACTTACGGGCATTCAACAGAGCAGGTTACAATAGTGCCTGAATTTCCTGACTCTCTCATCTTGGCGATCTTCATGTTAACAACACTGTTAACATTCGCAATCTACAAGAAAAAGCATAGCCATTCCATCAATGGGAACAAGTAAGGATATTTAGGGAGGACTACTAGCAGTTTTCAGACATAGGAAAAGGGGCACTGCTAGTAGTTTACTTAATACTCATTGCTAAACCACGATTTCTCAACCTTGCAATGCTTTGGGAGAACATAGATGTGACCGTCTGAGGGGTTGTATCTTCTCCTTTCGGTCATTACCCTGTGGCGCGCGCTATGCTTATCTCATAACTTCTTTTTTAATCAACTGATTAAAATTTGTAAGTTCTTCACGAAACTCGAAAGAAATCCTTTCGTTAGCGCGCGCAGAGATTCTTTCAAAAATACAGACCTAACGACGCGCGCTAGAAGTTTCTTATAGAGTTTTCTTATATAAGATTCTACAGCAACACTTAAGAGTCGTTCTTCGGCATACCAATTTCTAGGAGAAGGCGGGATTCAAATTGCTAGGTGGAATCATCAACACTTTTGAAGTTGAACGCCGGTTGACGGAGAATACGTTACCGTGAAGACCAAGACACTGCCTACGTCTATTCCTGTTGGTGTTGTTGATCGGATCCGTTGCATGCGTCGCGCTCTTATCTAATAGCGAGTGCGAATGGATGAATGGGTATGAATAAAAAATTGAGAAAGGTTGCTGCTGGTGCCCTTGCAATGGCAATGGTTATGGGAATAATGCTGATTGCCTTCTCAGGCGTTAAGGCTCAGCCCCCGCAACCTTCAATGTATCTTGAACCCAGCACCGAAACTTTCAGTACAAACAATGCTTCCGTGGGGACGCTGTTCAACGTGACCGGTTGGATCGATGCGCCGGACTCAAGCAGTGGCTGGTCGGCTGGACTGTTTTTCAACCAGTCGCAGCTTCAGGTTGTGACGGCTACGTTCAGCGGCACAGGAGAAAGCATGTGGATGCAGAACAACGGTATTCCCGTGACGGGCCTTGTTTCAGAGCCACCCTACTGGAACAACACAGAAGGCTCGTTTGGCGAGCCTAGCGGTTTTGGCGAAACAATTTTGGGCACGTCTCTAGCGACAATCGACACCGGCAGTCTGTTCATCATAGAATTCAACATTACGCAGGCTCCTCCGACGGGCGGTTCACTCTCAAGCATGATCCAATGGGACCCGCTCGCTTCTTTCGGTTTTGATTCTTTAGGCAGCGAAGAACCTGGGTTCAACCTTGGCAACTGCTCCTACACGTTCAGCAGCGGCGTCGTCCAAGCGAAAAATCAGATCACATTCACCCAATCTGGCTTGGACAGTTCTGCTTCCGGAACCGTCGTAACCGTCAACGGCACGGCGGAAACTTTCAGCCAGCTGCCGTACATCGCGTCGGCCAACACTGGCGACACGCTAATCTTTTCATATCAGACGAATGTTTCAAGCAGCGTTTCTGGCAAACAGTTCGTCAACACAGGCGTCAACGTCACTTCGCCCCTAACAGTCTCATCGAACGAGACAGTGACAGGCTCCTATGAAACTCAGTACCAAGTGTCTTTCGCCGTCAGTCCTTCAGCCGCCGGAACAACCAGACCCTCCGGAACAAATGTGTACGAGACCTCTGGATCGCTCCCGATATCGGCCGAGGGGAACTCTGGTTTCGTGTTCTCCTCGTGGAAGATGACCGGCTCAATAACAGTCGCAAACGCGTCCGCGTCCTCCACGACAGCCACAATCACCGGCCCAGGCAACATAACCGCAAACTTTGTGACAGGCGTAACCTTTGTCGTGAGTTTCAATGAGACTGGTTTGCCGTCGAGTACGTCTTGGAGCGTGACGTTCAACGGGTCGCCTGGGTCTTCAACGACCAGCACCATTACGTTCATGGGAGTGGCGAACGGCGGTTATCCGTACACGGTTGGCACAGTCAGCGGCTTTTCAGCTTCTCCGTCTTCTGGAACCGTCACTGTCAGCAACGCGAACGTGACCGTTGCCGTTAACTTCACTGCGGCCGTGACTTTTTCGGTGAGTTTCAATGAGACTGGTTTGCCCTCGGGCACGTCTTGGAATGTGACGTTCAACGGGTCGCCTGGGTCTTCAACGACCAGCACTATAACGTTCACGGGAGTGGTCAACGGCAATTATTCGTATTCAATTGGCAGCGTGAGCGGTTTCTCTGCTTCGCCGTCGTCGGGTTCAATAACGGTCGGTAATGCCAACGTGACCGTTGCCATAAACTTCACCGTGACAGTCGTGACTCCAACTTTTGTTGTGAATTTCACTGAAACTGGTTTGCCTTCGGGCACGTCTTGGAGCGTGACGTTCAACGGGACGCTTGGATCTTCAACGACGAGCACTATTACGTTTACTGGAGTGGCGAATGGGGGTTACCCGTACACTGTGGGCTCTGTTAGCGGCTTTTCGTCTTCTCCATCAACCGGCACAGTTACGGTTAGCAACGCGAACGTGACTGTTGCCGTTAACTTCACTGCGGCCGTGACTTTTTCGGTGAGTTTCAATGAGACTGGTTTACCTTCCAGCACATCTTGGAGTGTGACGTTTAACGGTTCTCAATTGTCTTCAACGACTAGCACCATTACGTTCAAGGCGCAGAACGGCAACTATTCCTACTCAGTCACAGGTCCCACAGGCTTCGCAGCCTCGCCAGCAAGTGGCAGTGTTCTCGTGAGCGGAACGAGCGTGAATGTTTCCATAGCATTCGCATCAACGCTTACACGCTCTTCCACTTCTATCGTCTGTTCGCCCAACCCTGGACCCGTGAACTCGCCAATCACATGCACGGCAACTGTTACAGGCTCCAGCCCCACGGGCAAAGTGACGTGGAGCACGAGCAGCACCACAGGTTCGTTTAGCCCGGCTATCTCGACTCTTTCTAAAGGAACTTGCTCAACCACTTATATCGACGCCAGCTCTGGCTCCGTAAACATCACTGCAAGCTACAGCGGAGACTCAAACAACCTTCCAAGCAACGACACCATTATCCTAACATTGACAGCTAGCGCGCGCGCACAATTCTACCTGACGGTTACCTCCGCCCAAGGTTCACCCTCTCCCCCGAGCGGCTTCTTCAACACCGGAACGGATATCACAGAATCCGTGACCTCGCCAGTCTCCGGCGGAACGGGCACTCGATACGTTTGCACAGGTTGGACAGGCTCAGGAAGCATCCCAGCTTCCGGCACTGGCACATCTGTAACGTTTGCAATAACCGCAAACTCGACCATAACCTGGACCTGGAAAACTCAATTCGAGGTGACGATTGACCAGCAGGGTGTAGGCCCAGACTTCACGGGCACTATTGCGACTGTGGACGGCTCCAGCTACACTCTCGACGCTTTGCCCTCCATCTTATGGTGGGACAGCCAATCAAACCACAGCTTCTCATTCGCCTCACCACTAATTGTCAACACGAGCAAACAGTACACGTGGAACTCAACTTCCGGACTATCAAGCCTTCAGAGCGGAACCCTGACAGTCACAGGCCCAGGCAATCTCACCGGAAACTACGTCGTTGTCTCAATAATTCCCCCGACATCGATCCTGTTCAAACCAATGTTCGACTTTGCGGCAGCCCTCGCGCTCGGCCTAATAGCAGCCACGGTCCTGCTCATGTTCATCGGAATAGACGCAAGAACACCCAGCAGAAAAAAGAAACAATAATTCGGCGTGCCAATTAGCTAGCGCGCGTTAGAGATGAGCGACTATATGAACTCACTACATTAAAGCCATCTAAGAACAGTGCGCGCTGAGTGTGCGTGTGAGTGAATGAGCGTGCCTGCGTACGAGTGAGATTGAGCGCATTGCGCGCGACTTCAATAGGTTAGTTTGGCATATGCTAAATTTATAAATTCGTTCACACCAAATAAAGAAGCAATGACGGAGAGGAAATTCATTTGAAGAAAATATTTGTAAGTGCAATTTTAGGCATCTTGTGCCTATCGATACTTTTTGGATTCGCGCCAATGGTGAAATCTCAGCAGTCCTCCACTGACTGGTCCCAGTACCACGGTGATTCAGGTCACACCGGCTATACGACAGATAACGGCCCTGCCACGAATAATACCCTTTGGCGCTTTTCTCTCCTACCCTACGGCAAAATTGAGGGATACTCTGCTGCCGTAGCCAACGGTCTCGTCTACTTCGGCTCCGAATACGGCAACATCACATGCGCCAACGCCACAACCGGCGCATTGGTTTGGAACTACAACACAAACTCCTTTGAAGTATCCTCTCCCATCGTAGCCAACGGTCTCGTCTGCTTCGACTGCGAAGACGGCAACCTATACTGCCTCAATGCTCAAACCGGGGCGCTTGTATGGATCATTAATTCTACAGACACTGCCTTTAGCATAGGAGATGCCCCCCTCGCGGTTTCAAACGGCTTAGTCTGTTTTAGTGACACCTGGACAATTGGAGTAATTGTTCAAACAACATATGCTAATATCACATGCGCCAACGCCACGACTGGCTCATTGGTTTGGGGCTACGGGGTAGCTTTTTCTATTTCTAACTATGAATCAGCGCCAGCCGTAGCCAATGGCTGCGTCTACTTCACCGACGGCGTCGGCAACCTTGACTGCGTGAACGCAACCAATGGCGCTTTAATATGGAGCAATCCCAACGGGGGATATGATACGCCTAGCGTCGCCAACGGCTACGTATACTACGGCCAATATGGCGGCGGCTTCTGCTGCCTCAACGCCCAAACCGGTGCATCGGTTTGGAACTACACCACTGGAGGGACAAACTACGCGGTTCCGGCTATCGCCAACGGCAACGTATACTTCGGCTCTGAAGACGGCAACTTCTACTGCCTCAATGCCCAGACTGGAACCCTTGTATGGAAACACGCCGTCCCCAACCCCTATGGTGGCATTTATGTATTCACGGGCAGCGTCTCCGGCAACGGCTACGTCTACTTCGGCGGTAATAACGATTACATATATTGCCTCAACGCCCAGACCGGTGCCCTTGTGTGGCAGTATCAAACAGGCGGATCCGTTGATAGCTTGCCGGCTATAGACAACGGTATACTGTACGTCGGCTCTTGGGATGGCTACATGTACGCCTTCGGAACCACAACACAAGTCCCAGAGTTTCCTGAGCCTCTGATCCTAGCAACGTTCATGCTAATCACACTGTTGACAATCGCAATCTACGAGAAAAGACAGCGCGCTAAGCCTTGAGCACAGAAGACCAAGCCCTGAACAGTTAGAAGAAAAACTCGCTGAGACAGCTCTGGAAGAGCTGAAGAATCGTGGGATGAAGGTTGCTCAAACCTGGGTCGAACACTATAACTGGAGACCCAGCACTCTGAGTGGACAGTTTATTTCGTGCGACAAGACCCATTTTCAAGGTACAAGAATGGTTCTTCGCCCTCTTGAACGGGAAACACGTTGGCTACATCGGCGTAGGCATTGATGAATCCTACAACGCAAAAAAGCTGCCAAGTGTGGCTTGATCTTGGACATCGGCGTACTGAAACCTCACAGAAGAAAGGGAATCGGAACTAGGCTGATGTTGCACGGCATGAACCTGTTAAAGGCTAAGGGCATGACCATTGCGATGCTGGCCGTGGATGACTGGAACGTGACAAAAGCCATGCGACTCTACGAGAAGGTCGGCTTCAAAGTCGCCAAAAAAGACATAGCCTACGAAAAAAACATAGGATAAACTGCCCTTATCAATCTAAGGTGCTCCGGCCGGGATTTGGACCCGGGTCTCCGGCTCGAAAGGCCGGAATACTTAACCGAGCTATACTACCGGAGCCTTGAGCTATGCTGTTCTGTCTGTTTTCTTAGCCCGGTTTGGCTGCTTTGGTTTTGCTACTTAGGGACTTGGGCTTTGTCGCTGTAGCGGACATATTCAAAGCCTGCCTCTATTAATTTATTCTCTTTTTCTATATTTGTTGCGTGGGCTACAAGCATCGGCTTTGAAAACGGAAATCCTTAGCGCGCGCGTTAATATGATTCTTGGCTGGAAAACTATTTCTGATAGCTGTGTTGTTGGTGGATTGAGGAGGTTCTCGATTGAAGGAGGAAGGCGAGTTTGGTTTTCTTAGGGGTTTGGCTTTGGATCTGGGGGCTGCGGAGGCAAGAGTGATTTCTGTAGGAGATATCGTTGTTGAGAACAGGGTTGTTCTGAAATGCAGAATCGGATGCGACGACTACGGAAAGAAGCTGACCTGTCCACCTTTCACTCCAAAAGTCGATGAGTTTCGAAAAATGCTGAAAGACTACCGACATGCCATGATAGTCAAGTTCAAGTCTCCAGCCGAGGCTGACAAGGATACTTCGAGAAATCTTCTGAGAAGCCAGTATGACCAGACCATGAGTAAGGATCTGCGGGAAAAAACATCAAAATTCTGGTCTGACTGGAAGGGTGACAAGAAGAGAATTCTTTTGGCCGTTCTTGAACTCGAGAAGGCTGCTTTCAACAAAGGATACACGTTTGCAGTTGGATTTACTTCAGGTTCTTGCGGTCTATGCGAGAAATGCAACGTGCAAGCCGGAATCTGTCTCCATCCAACTATGGCTCGTTGTCCAGAACACGCCGTCGGAGTGAACATGAAGAAAACGGCTGAAAAAGCCGGTATACCCTTGTCATTTCCAATCAAGGGAAAACCGGAACCGACGGCACTGTTATTAATAGACTAGCACGCGCTAAAAGCCTTTCAACGACCTAGCGAAAGTCAGCGCGAAGACTGCCTATCCCCTTGTGATGTAGCTTCTTCGAGGCGCGCGCTCTTTACAAGAAGGCATTTTGAAGTGCACCAATCTTCTCTTTGTGTCATGTGTCATTTTTTCTCATCTCTTTTCTTGAAAATTACATTCTTTTCTGTTCATTCTTCTAAGCAAACCTTCATAGGGGCAATTTCCACTTTTGGCACATTCATCACAACAACATTTTTCTCCTGTCATGCGCCTTCTATGCCTTCAGTTTCTTATTGCATAGACACAATAAAGCCTTAGCGCCCACGCCAAATCCCAGCGCGCGCTACAAACGCATCTTCTCAAGAAGAGCCAAAGAAATCTCTTGAGCGCACGTTGACAAGAAACATGGAGACAGGGAGATTTCTCAGAGTCAAGGGAGAAAATTGAAATAAGCAGCTGCGTTGGTTTGAAGTAGACAGGTGGTCGAATAGATGGAATACGTCAAAACGGATAGGGCGCCTTTGCCGATTGCGTGTTACTCTCAAGCAGTAAAGGCTGGTGGTTTTCTTTTCATTTCCGGTCAGGCGCCCTTGGATCCAAAGACCAAGGAAATGGTTAAAGGCGGTGTCGGAGCTCAGACGAAGCAAGTGTTAGAGAACATCAAGGCGATAGCTGAAGCTGCCAATTCATCGCTCAGCAACGTCGTTAAGATGACGATCTTCTTGAAAAAAATTGAAGACTTCAAGCAGATGAACGACGTTTACTGTACATACTTTGTTAACAACCCTCCAGCCCGGACCACGGTTCAAGCACAACTGCCCATGCCAGAAATGCTCATAGAAATCGAAGCCATAGTGTCACTCACTCAGTGAAAGCAGGCGAAACCGAAGACTAAGACTAACAGAATCGTTCGCCTGCTTCGGGTTCTCGTCTCAAACCAAAGTACTTCTTGACTGTCCCCTCTTGAAATGTTACTAGACACAATCCGCTAGACACAATCGGGGCAAGCGCGAAATAGAACACTGCGAACACCCCCTGAAAGTAGATTGCAAAAGAAATAGCCGTCGCTATCACTAGAATCCAGAACATCACCGAAGAATACCAGACAACTTTTGAATTCGAAACAAACATCAAAATCGATATCGCAACCGCATAAATCTCCAAGACCAAAGCCACTGCGACGACATAGAACACGTAAGTGTACAGAAGAAAGGCCAGTTCAACCTCGGGCAGCCCAAACATCAAGAGCACGCACACTGCGGCAATCAGTGTTATCGCTGCGATTAACGTGACACTGCCCGGCCTGTTGCCCACATGCTCGCACTCCATAACCGTATTGAGTAACGATGTTCTTAATTCCTCTCTCGTTGACTGGCAAGTCAACTTTTGTTGACCCATCTAGCAAGCATGGCGCGCGTTACATCCAAAAAGATGTTAATGGAAAAGTCAGCTCACTGCTGAAAAAGGCTAAATCAACCGTGTACATGATCCGACTAGCACAAACTAGGATCTACGGAGTGAAGCCGCATGGACGTTGACAGAGTCGCCAACGAGAAGCACCTCTATTTAACGACCAGAGGCAGGAAGACTGGCAATCCACACACAGTTCAATTGATGTTTGCAGCAGCCGGAAAGAAAATCTATCTCAGCCATGAAGGGGCCTACACTGACTGGATGAAAAACATCCTTAAGGACAGCCGAGTCGAATTCAAAATCGGAAACACACAGTTCAAAGGTAACGCCAGAATCGCCAAAACTGGAGAAATCTTTGAAACCGGAAAACACGCGCTCTATCAAAAGTACTACGACAAGGCTGACGAAGACACCATCAACGATTGGTTCTCAGAATCCACGGTAATCGAAATCACAACGACTGACAAGCCATAAACCGAAAGGAGAAGCAGCGTCCTCACATTCACGCGCGCACGTCATGCCGAATTGCACGTCTCAACAAGACTCGTTAATAAGAGGAACATTGAGAAACATGTTCAGGGAAACATCTTGACCAGCGATCAAAAACGTGTAAAAAGACCAAAGCTCCCCAAGAAGAGGATACTGAAAAGATTTCAGAAACCAAAGAGCAGATAACCCACGCCTGAACACTATCCGCTCTCTCTCTCTCTCTCTCTCTGAATAGCGCGCGCAACACGGATTAATCAAAACCTTTTTTCTTTCGGGAACAATGGGGAGTTCTTCGAAATTCTTTTTTAAACGCGATTTTTCCTTGAAAGTCCATGCCTTCTGAATTTGCGCGTGCTTGAAACGCGCCTTGTGCTTGATCAATATCGGATTCTCAGCAAACGGGATAAAACCAGAAGTCCTCCGACTATCGGAAGGCCGTAGACTATTGCGCCCATCAAGAAGAAGAGGGGTGACGAAGAATTTATTGCATAGATGAGTTCGACGGCGTGATAGGTGTATTGTTGTGGAAGCCCTGAGACGTTAAAAAGAGGGGTGGGGAAGAGCCCGAAGATGATGCTGATCGCGGGGCCTAGGGTTCTGCTTCTCAGTAGGATCAGAACGCCTCCAGATATTATCAGCAAGCCGCATAGGATGGAGCTGTCGGACATAGAAGCGAAAACTGTGTTGACATGGCCAGGGAGAAGGACGAATTTGAAATTGGGAGTAGGACGAATGAGAAAGCGATCTATGTTCTCAATGAGAATCAACAGTATTCCGCCTGTAACGCATAGCGCGCTGCCGATGACGTCACGCTTACGCAGCTTGACCAAGTTTATTGTTCCCAAGTATTCCCTCAGAGAAGGCTTCAACGCCAGGAAAACGACGGCTGCTTCTGCCGCTACGAATGCCAGATACAAAAGCGCCACAGAGCTTGATTGCGTGACTGAACCTTGTTTTATTGCGTAGTCCAGCAGAAAGAGGCCCATCGACGCGATTAGGGTTGATTTGGCCAGAACCAACGTCCAACTCCATCTCAAACCTAGGAACACGTCAACGCCGGATCCGAAGCCTATGAGCAGCAGGGCCCCGAAAAAGATGAACCCCCACAGGTTATCCATCGTGTAAGACAACTGCATTTGGGGCAGGAAGAACCACACTACCAGGGCTGCCGAGCTGCAGATTTCCAGCAACCCCAACGCAAATGCTTCTCTGGGCATTTCCTTAAACGTTTTTGCCCTGCGTTTCTTAGTTTGAGCCCACATTTCCGTTTCATCAATGGACAGAAGAGCTTCCTTCCCTGCGTCCGTTAAACTGTAAAGTCCGTCCTCTCTGACTTTCACGAGTTCTCCCAGTTTCTTCAGATGGTGGTCGAGATTTCCACTGCTTCGAATCCCCAGCTGCCTCTTGAGGGAAGCAAAGCTCGTAGGTTCCTTCTCCAAGATCTTCAGTATCTTGATTCGCTCAGGATGCGAAATAGCCTCAAAAAGCTCAGCAGCGTCCACCATTACAAATCCTAAACCCTTCTGTAAACCACAGGATATTAATCCTTGCCATAACAAGGGGCAACCAAGCGTACTAACCGGTCAACAATCGTTTTCAACATCCACTCTCTGGGTACGCCCAAGGTCAACGATCGTTGACCAATCAGTCAACAAGACAGGAATTAACACCCTCTTTTGACTGATGCTTTTTAGGGTGCGTGCAGCTAAATGGTAGCTCTTTCGGTCATCCTGGCCACCAAGAACGAGAAAGAATACATCGGAACAACCCTGAGAAAACTGGTTGAAGCACAGCATGAAGCTGAAAAACACGGCGTCAAAACGGAGATAATCGTCGTTGACAGCAGCTCCGACGGCACGTCCACAGAGGCAAAGAAATACGTCAAAAACGTGCACAGACTCATCCTGGACGGCCTCGCCACAGCAAGAAACTTCGGCGCCAACCTCGCGAAAGGAGACATCCTCGCATTCATGGATGCAGACACAACAGTGCAAAAGTCCTCACTGGTCGACCTCATCAACAATTTCAAGGACACCACGGTCGTTTCAGTCGTCTCCCGCGTGCTCCCCTCGTCTGGAAGAAAAACGCTTTCCACCGTCCTCTTCTACGCACTGGACGGAATTTACGTCAGACTCTGCGCCTACCTCAACGTTCTCATACGGTTTTACAACAGAGGAGACCTCACAGCCGTAAGAAAAGACGTATTCCAAAAAATAGCAGGCTTCAACGAAAAGCTCCACATGCTTGAAATAACCGAAATGCTCGTCAAAGCATCAGCCTACGGCCGGGTCAAAGTTCTACCCTCACCAGTCTTCGAATCAAGCCGAAGACTCGCCCAGTGGGGACTGCTGAAAAGCTACAAAGTGTGGTGGCGAAACTACTTCAGCTTCTACGTGCTAGGACACCTGTACGATCCGAGCTACGAATCCTGCCGCGGGGAAAAATTGGCGCTGGAAAGTAGATCGCACGAAAAACGTGAAAAGAAAGCTGGAAACACCGTCACATGCTTCCTCAGGGAGGTGAGAACCCGTGCGCGACGATAAGACCGTCGGAATCGTAGTCATCGTGGCGTTGACTCTGTTTGCCTTGCTCCTCTACGGTTTCGTCGGCGCCCTCTCTGCAGGCGTTTATGCGATGACCGGCGGAGCTACAGGAGAGGGAAACCCCACAGAGACGAACACCGAAATCACGCTCATCGCCCTTCCCTTCATCGTCATGGCAATGTACGCTTTCCTGCTCTCACTCCTAATCCTCCTCGTAAACTCAAAAATCGTCTGGTTCGCGGCAATAGCATTCTGGGTTGCGAACGCCATTTTCTGGGCTCAACTCGTCCTAAGATGGAGCAACTTTCGGCGAAGCCGATTTACTACAACTTCATCTAACGATGCTAACGGTTCCCTCGCTCTACAGCCTCAGCTGCATAGGATACTTCACGACTTCTCACATCAGGAAACACTTCAACCTTCAACGGAACATCAAACCCGCACCATCACCTCTCCCTCAGCACTCACAGCCACAAACAACACGAAAGAAACAACCAGAAAAAAGAGACGACCAACCGTGAATGAAAACCACGGTTCAAGAGAATTCTGCCATCGAATAATGAACTACGCAGGCGTCACGGCCATATCCAAGGAGGCTCAGATATTGCTTGGATTGATAAGAAAGTTGATTAACCATCCGAGTAGTGCTAGTCCGAGAAAAACAGCGAAACCCTTTGCTAACGAGGAACGTTCATCCGTGCCGAACTTTGTCCCCAAACCTCCAAGATAGGATTTCCAGATGAGTCCTACAAACGTAAGTGGAAGCGAAATGGCCAGCCTTATCCAAAGCACCTGTGCCTGATAACTCGCGATGGACGCTTGCAGCGCGCTAGTATCTGAGACATTGAAGGTCACGGATGGCATGAGCGGAATGACTATGATTGCTCCTACGATGCCGATGATGAGGTCTGCAATGTACGCGTACCCCGTCACCGAGGCAGCCGTTCCGAATGACCAGCCGCTTCCGTCATCGCACAGGGCTTTCACGAGCAGGGACTTCACCAACCAGAACACAATGATTATCACCGCGCCGATTGCGATAGCTGCCGCGATGACTCCGGTAACGAGGCCTTGAGCTTCAGAGATGACGTTTGGATCGCCCGTCCATTGGATCTTCTGATAGATCAATGCAACTTCAACTGATGCCAACACGATTGAGGCAAAGATAATCAACAGGGGACCAGCGTAATCGGGCCAATGCCCAACGTCTTTCATAGCGTCCGACGGTGAAACAACAAGCTTCCAGAGCCGCTCAGGAAGCGAATAGCTCCTCACGTCCGTCTCTTCCGCACCAGTCTCACCTGGCGCCTCAGGCACGTTGCCAGCGCGAAGCACACTAAAGTCCCGCTTTGAACCAAAATCGAGAGGTCTAACCGTTTCTGCTCCGCAATTTCTGCAGAACACGTCAGTCTTGGCCACGATGCTCCCACAATTGGGACACACGCGGTCGTCCTCTGACCCTATCTTTCCCCACTCCTATACTTGCAAAACGCGGCCCGAGTATTTAGCATTTGCGACACTGCCAATTCCACTTTCCGGAGAACAGGTTAGCCCGCGCGCGCTAAGAAATATTGGTTAGGTAGCGTTTACAAACTTAAACGGAAGCTCTTTCTGTGCGTATCCTGCTTGACGGGTCGGTGGAAACCCCGTCGGGCGCATCGTGAAATTCACTTCAAACAAAAAACTTTGCGCTTCGCCAGGCCCTACAAGGAATTGAAGGAAGAAAGATCCTGTTTGCGTTGCCTCTAAGTCATTAACCTCCACTATCGTGCTCAGATCCGCACCAAGTTCAACGGTTGCAGATACGCTGCCTGGAGTTTGCAAGTAACATTGGATAGGCTGAGCGAGACTCGGCCCCGCGAACGTGAGCCAAAGGGAATCGAGTATGCCTGTATGGTTCGAAACATAAACATCCACTTCTGCAAAATAGGAAAGAGGATTTACAGCCATCATTCCCAGACTGACATCGATTACTTCATTCGTGTCTCTGTAAAAGTCAGCGGCCTGTTCCCCGGAGACGGTAGAGAAAAAACCCTCCGTCTGCAGCTGCACAGTGGATGTAAACGTCCCATTATTTTACAGTACGATAACAATCGTAAGCACAATAATCGCTGCCAACAACACAACTGACGCAGCTTTAACACTCCGTTTCAAAGTCCCCTCCCCAACAACCTTCATTAAAAGGGAACCTAATTTAAGTTTTTCACCGTATCCAAAGTCGGACTATACGGCTCGTAAGCACGTGCTACTGCTCATAACTCTATTACAAGAATTACTCTATACAGTCCTTTTTAAGCCAGTTTGACCCGGCGGCGTCCTTTTCTGCGTGAAAATAGAAAGTTTAATAGGTATCTTTGAGTTGTCTTTTCGTTGGGGAGAGGTCGTTTGAAATTCAGAATGTGTTTCTTGGCACAGGGATCTCCGGAATTCGGGCAGGAACCTGCTCCGCCGATGCCTCAGCCGTCAGCCGAGCCTGTTAGAAAACATAGGAAGAAACTGTACATCCTGATAGGTATCTTTGCAGTGGCCGCGGTGCTCCTGGGAACAGTGCTCATAATGTCGATTCCTCAAGGTTTGGGCGCAACCATTCCCTACGGCTACAGCTACACCGTCGGAGAGAAACTCACCTACAGCGTTTCCGTCACAGAATCCGCCTCTGGACAGCAAGCATCCGTAACGGGAACCGCGACCGTGCAGGTAGCCAGTTTCGACGGGGAAAACTACACCCTCGACGAAACAACACATTACGTCGTCAGCAACGGAGTCTCACAAGACAACTCATTCACGGTAGTACAGAACAAGGAGGGAGAGATGGTCAACTTTTCAAACCTCCCCTCTGACACTCAGAACCTGTACTCAATGATTGAGGGCGGACCCGGCAACGGTCTTTTCCTAAACAGGACCCAGATCAGAGTAGGAGAGACTTATCAGATCCCGATAAACGTGGGCAATTCCAGCTTAAGCATCAATGGAACAATCAACTACAACGTGGCCAACATAGAGAACTTTACTGTACCAGCAGGCACGTACAACACTTTCAAGCTTGACTTCTCATCGAGTAACTTCCACGGAACAGTCGAGGGCGTTTACGTCAGTGCCAACGTTAATGGGCAGGTGATCGATGAGGTTGGCACTTGCCATCCTCTCGAGTTCAACGCGCAAATATCAACCTCGGCGGAAGGCTCAACTATGAACGGCAAGGTTAGCATGATCTTGATTGCGGACACGACAGGATAAGGCACGCGCTGCAAGAATCGCACATTGGAAGACCCGTTCGGAGACGACAAAGGAGCAGAAAAGAAGCCGCGCAAGGAGAATTGACGAGGGATTGCACTGAATCTCCCAATTCGTCTTTAGCACGCGCCCAGTTGGATCAACATCAATAGGTTTCCGTCGGAATAAACCTCATTCTTGCAATGCTACTTTCAAACAGTCCTTCAACGGTGCAAGCACGGTCTCTGCCTTGTTCAATGTGGGAGCGTAGTAGGCTGTTTTTGCGGAATTCGTCATTATCTTTTTAATTCCCAGTCTCTCCGTCCAGGAGACGACAGTGCACACGCCGTCTAGTACGTGTCCTCCAGTTGTTTCTATTTTCTTCACGTATGCGGCGGCTGTTCGTCTGATGTGGCAGGACGTGCAGACCCAAAACTCGGTTCCAGTCCTGACTCTCTTTCCTTCAACGAGTTGGGCGATTCGTTTCATCTCGTTCAGCGAACAGTGTGGGCATCCTAGAAACACAAGATCAGGCTTGGTGGTCGATGCTGTGGACAGTTCTTCGATTGTCTGCTTGATCTGATTGGAATCCACGCCTATTTTTTGCTCTCCGCCCATTCTTGTGCCCGCACCAAGCTGGAACATGTTTGTCATTCCTGTTGTTGCGATGGCGGCGCAAAGCTGTTTCAGGTCGTCGTTTGACGTGTTTGGCAAGCCTTTTATTGCGGGGATTCTGTCTCCCACTGTTTTGCCTAGAAAGATTCCCAGTGCCCCGAGTTCTGTTTCGTTTCGCAGTTTGGTATCCACTTTTACTGTGACGTTTGGCCGTCGGTTTTCCGTTCTGTGGATTCCATAGTCTGGCGTTTTCCCAATTATCGCGGCTGCAAGCGCGCTCGGTCCGCCTTCACGGTTTGTCCACGCACCTAGGACTGAGTTGGCGTAGACCACGGCTGAGGATTCGGCCCAAGCGTGATGCGAGTCACGTGCTGGCCTGTGCAAATAGTACGGTGTGCACGTCAGAGACTGTGTCAGGCCCATTCTTTCAAACTGTCTCAAAATATCCAATTGGGGTTCCTGAAGATTCTTTTCCAGTTTCTCTCTGAGGTATTGTGAGTCTAGGCTCTGCGGGTTCAGAGTGGTCCTGACTTTCACTCTCGCGTCAGCATCGGCTAGGGTTCTCAGGAACTCGATTGGGGCGTCGCCCAGTGTTTTGTATGAAACTCCTGAAACATGTGCCGAATCTATCGGTATCAGTTTCTCTGCGCCGAACAGCTCGCCCAACCGCACGAGAATTCTCATGCAAGTCTGGTTTGCCCATCCGCATTCGCCGCCGTAGATGCGCTCTTCCTCTCGCGTCAAATGCAAGCTTTCAGCTCTCCTTGCGCCTCAAGATCCTCGCGACGCCTCTGCCTCCGTCAACTTCGACGGTGTCGCCCGTCCTGAATTTTCCAACATCAACCTGATCAATCATGGGTATGTTGGCTATTATTGCGCCCACTACGACGACGGGATCGGCCGTTTGGTTGATGATTGCCGCAGGACCTAGGCCTTTCTTGGCCAGCGAGTACATCACGTAGCTGCCCACCGTTGACCCGTGACCGTGCGGAAACACCAGCACCTTGCCCTTGATGCACGTGCCACAGAGATCATGTTTCTTCTCGACTATTTTCCCATCTGCAGGGTCGACTCCTCCTAGGAAGCTGATGGGCTTCGTGCTCACGAGGGCCTCTGCCGTTCGAGTGCCTTCCACTATTCCTCTGCCCTTCAAAGTCGAATCCATTTTCCACACGCTTCAGTAGGAGATCGTTGCCGAAGAGGGAATTTTTCCCAAAATCTTCGACGCTGCTGCGCTGATCTTTTCACGGTTTTCCTCTTCCGTGTAGACGCGCATTATGTTCATGAAACCCTTCAGCGTCTCGAAAATCTTCGAGATCTCGCTCAACTTCTGCGGAACCTTCTCGCCCTTCGCTGTCCTGTAGAACGCGGGAATCTCAAAGCTCTCCATCAACACCGAATGATGATTAGGAACGGAGGGAACAGTGGGCACGTCGATGAAAACCGCTTCCGGCTTAACCTTGGCCTCGCGCGCGATCTCCTCCTGCAACTGTGTCCGGTTGGCTTCGCGGCTGAAAAGATTGGAAACCATCGTGTCCTTCTCGTAGAACGTCCTCTCATAAGCGCACTTCAACATCTTTCGCCTCTCAAGGTTTCTCACGATCGCGCTTGATTTTTTGCAGTTTTTCAGCATCGTCCAAACCGTGTAATCATCCATGGCCAAATACTCTTCCGGAGTCTTGAAACATGTCAACCCAAGCTCATCGTTCGCCTTTTCCATGGCAGTTGAAAGCATGATCTGCGCCGCCCTGCCAACGCGATGAAAGTATATGCTCCTGAACGACTCCATCCGAGCAATTATCAGAGACTCAAGCGCTGACAATGCGCCCAAGTCCACGGCCAGGTCGCCCTCCAACACGTCCAAAGTGTGGATCAGCCTCGAAACATCGATAAACCCGTACTCCGCACCCGTGTGGAAACTGTCGCGCACTATGAAATCCTGCTTGTCAACGTCAACGGCGCTGCTTATAATCTGATCCAGAAAAGCCTTTCCCGGCCTGTGAAGTCTGCCCACCGCCAGTTTAGCAACATCCTCCGCCCTGCAACCCACCCTTTCCAGCCTGTCCTTCAGCTCGCTGTTCTTAACCAGCCACAATGTGATGTCTTCATGCGTCTTGTTCAATTCCCTCTCCAGCAGCGGCTCAAAAACGTGCGAGAACGGCCCGTGGCCAACGTCATGAAGCAAACCCGCCATCCTCACCATCTCCGCCTCGTCCTCGCTCACGTACTGCGAAATGTTAGGATTCTCAACCACCCTGCTGGCCAGGTACATCACGCCGACTGAATGCTCAAAACGCGTATGGTTAGCCCCAGGATAAACATACTCCGCCCCTGCAAGCTGCCGCAGCCTGTGCAACCTCTGAACAGGATAAGAATCGATGAGACGTTTCTCCTCCTCAGTAATGTACACGTACCCGTGCACCGGATCCTTAATCTCACCCCAATAATTCCTGGGCATCCACAACCTTCCCACGTTTCTGGATAGCTAGTAGATACAACTTCATTCTTATAACGCCTAACACTCCTTCGCAACGCGTCGAAGAAGGCAAGTTTTAAAAATCCAGAAGAAGCAGCTAGTACCATGAAATATTCTGCTGGCAAAATTGCTGGAACACTCCTTTTCATAGGGGCTTCACAGTTCGTCATAGGAATGATGATCGCCGAGGCTCGATACGCGGGCTACAGCATATCCGCAAATTACATAAGCGACCTAGGCGTGGGACCATCCGCAGCGATCTTCAACTCCTCAGTCTTCTTAATGGGCCTCCTGATACTCGTCGGAGCCTACTTCCTTCAAAAAGCCTTCAACTTCAAGCCTCTAACCATACTGCTGATTCTGACCGCACTGGGAACCATGGGCGTGGGCGTGTTCACAGAACACTACGGATCGATACACACCGTCGTTTCACTAATCGCCTTCCTGTTCGGCGGATTATCCTGCATAGCATCATCCAAGCTGCTGAAGCTGCCCTTCTCGACCATCGCCATTATCCTGGGATTGATGACTCTGGGAGCCTTAGGCCTCTTCGGCGCCAAAGACTTCGTGGGCCTAGGCGCCGGCGGAATGGAACGAATGATAGTCTACCCTCTTCTCGTGTGGGGAGCAGGGTTCGGCGGCTACCTACTTGCCAACTCTGAAAAAGCGGACGCGCAAAAGACACAACAGTCCCAGGCGTATACCATCTGAGCAGCTGCATTACAAGGTAACTGTCTTAACAGTTCGCTATGATGCATGAGAATAGTACTAAATATTCGTCCTCCTATAGTGCCTAAGGTTTGAGGTTGGATAAGCGTGGTTTCCAAGGGAGTTTTCATCTGTCTCGAGGGGTTGGATGGGTGTGGGAAGACCACGCAGGCAAAGCTGCTCGTGAGAAAGTTGAGGAGAAACTGTGATGCTATTTACACCGCCGAACCCAGTAGAGGCAACATCGGCCGATTCATCAAGAAACACTGTTTACACGGCAACAAACGCGGTTCAGGCGTGGTTGAGGCGCTGCTCTTTGCAGCAGACCGTTTTGATCATGTTGAAAACACTGTTTTGCCAGCCCTGAAAACGGGTCGGATAGTTGTTTCTGACCGGTACATCTACTCTTCCCTGGCCTATCAAGGGGCAACCGGACTTGATTTGGAATGGATTCAAAAGATAAACGAGCACGCGGTTCGCCCCGACCTGGCAATTTTCATCGACGTGGAACCCGAAACCGTCGTTCAAAGACTGAAGCCCAAGAAATCAGTCATGGAGAACCTGGAAACACAGAGGAAAGTTCGTGAAGTCTACATGAAATTTGTTGGAAAGGGCGAACTTGTCCTAGTGGACGGAAACAAGTCCAAGAGCCAAGTTGCAGCGGACCTCGTCGATGTCGTTCGAAGATTTCTGAAGAAAGACTTCTAATCAGCTTCAGAGGGTCTCAACACCTTCTTCGAGAACGCCTCGTTAACTCTGTTCACTAAGAGGTTGACGAGATCGTCTGGTGAGATGTGTCTTGTTCCTTTTTCATGCGAAACCTGAACTTCAAGGAGGCTTTCGCCGAACATGAAGCGCAGCATGTAATAGTCAAACCTCATGCGCGACTTTTTTTCTCCGATCATTCTTCGGTAGCGGATGACGCAGAGAAAATCCAAAACTTGAAAGGGCTTCTTCTTCAAGGCCTCAAGCAGCCTTTTCCTTTCTTCATCGTCCAAATAGTTGAAGTCGTTGTCCTCAGCTACTCCAAACTCGAAAATCACCTTGCAACTCGGCACTGACGGCTCCGCAACCTCTTCCAGACCTGGGGTTTCGCTATTCAGCCTAAACAAGGCTTCCACCAGCGTCTGCTGCAGCTTCTTGTTCAAGATTGAAGTAGAGAACGTTTCTGCCTTGTGAATGTTCTGCGGAAAGTTTGCGTAGAATCCGAGCATCGAAGGGCGGCGCCTATGACTTCTTTGATTTTCTTATTTTCTCAAGGTTATCCAAGAGCCCGGAGAGCACCGTGTTCAATCGTTCCAGCTCCTCAGGTTTCTCTTCATGCTCAATCTTGCTCTGTATCGTCTGAACCTTGGCAAGAAGCGTGGCTTCTAGGCTTTCCATGGCGACTGAGCCCGTTGCTCTCGTTTCCTCTTCTCCTTGTTTCACGACTATGACTTTCTTCTGGCACTTTTCGCACCACAGCTCACCGTTCTTCAGCCTGAACAGCGGCGAAGAACACGCTGGGCACGCCAGTTCCGTCAGTGTTGCGCCTTGGCGCAGGAGGTTGGCCATCCGTTTGATCGGCGGCTCTACGGGTGGTTTTTTCGACAAGTTTTAAAACCCCAAAGTAAATAGGTATCCCAGCTTATATAACAGCGTCATTATGAACACGATGAGGTGGCACGATGGTCAGAAAGAAGAAGATGGAGGAGTACGAAGAACGTATAAAGCAGGCTTTAACCGTGCTGGGAGCAGTTTCCGAGGACAACACCACGCCGAGAAATATCCGAAGGGCGGCCAAAGACTCGATGGACGCCCTGCAATCGAAAGAGTTCACTCCCGCCGTCAGAGCATCAAACGCCGTATCCCTCATGGACGAAATCCTGCAGGATCCAAACATGCCACCATACACACGCGTAAAACTGTGGAACGTAATGAGCCTGCTCGAAGCAATAAAAGATTAAAACGTAAACCAAACAACCTGTTTTCCCTTATGATTTGGACGGTGCATTGAATGAAAGTAATTCCGTACAAGGAAGTTGAAGCGAAAGAGGCGGATGAAGGAGCCTCAAAACTGAAAGTCCGATGGCTCATAACAAAAGAAACAGGCGCCCCCACCTTTGCCATGAGACTGTTCGAAATGGAACCCGGAGGCCACAGCCCATTCCACAATCACGATTGGGAACACGAAGTCTTCGTACTGGAGGGTGAAGGCCTCGTCGTGGGTGGAAGAGAAGAGAAAAAGATCAAGGCAGGTGACGCAGTTTTCGTGCCACCGAACGAGAAGCACCAGTTCAAAAACAACGGCAAGAAAACACTGAAATTTCTCTGCCTCGTCCCACTCTAGCAGGAAAAGCTAAATCCGCACGACTCTAAAGCCCTGACCGAAAGTCTGGTCTCCAAGGTTTCTGCTAGAATACTGCGAGTCTGCGCCAAACAGTTTCACGCTTCTTTCAGCGCTAATTCATCAGACTCTACAACATTGAAGCTATGCTTGCAATGAACAGAATCGTTGTTATTACGATCGTTGCCACTGCTAGAGTCAAAGTGACTTTCCCGAGTCTGTATCTGCCCATTAAACCTTTATTTCGGGTAATAATTACGAGAGGTATGAGGATAAACGGTAACAGGGCACCGTTTAGGTATTGGGTGAAGACCATTACTTGAATTTGATGTGGTATGAGCGCGAAAATTGCAGAGATAACGAGCGCCAAGACGAATACGAACCTGAACCTTCTTTCCCTAAATCGGCTCCGGATACCCAAAAATCCGAAGGCAGAGTAAACGGTGCCCAAGCCCACAGTAACTACAGCCAATATTCCAGCGAAGGCAAAAGCTACTGCGAAGATTTCCACGCCTACTACACCAAATTTAATGCGGAAAGGGGCTGCTATATCAGCGAAACTGGTTACCGATTTGCCCAGGATGAGTAGCGCAGCACTGGCCATTATGACGACAGTGAGGATTGTGCCCATGAGGATGCTGACAAAAGAATCTACTCTTTCGTTTCTCACGCATTGGTCTTCCTTGATTAGGTCTTCAACTCCTTTCTCGTGGTGATGAGCCCATCCTTTTTCGTAAACTAGCCCGCTGTGAAGGATAACGTAGGTGGGTGTAATCGAGGCCCCAATTATCGCCTCGGCGTAGTAGAAAGAGTTAGGATTCAAGGAAGGAACCAGCGAATTGTAAACTATCGTGCCAACGTTTGCGTGGAGCGAGAAGAGAAAATATAAATAAGACAAGAAGAGCGCAGTGACCAAGATTATCAAGATTTTCTCTAACTTGTCGTATGCGGTAAAGTAAACTAGAATGATATTTAGCAGAATCGATATGGCTATCGCCACTGGGTAGGCTATTTTGAACAAGAAGGACACTGCAAGGCTTAGACCCATTATTTCAGCAACCAGCGTTGCAAGGTTCAAAAACAGCGAAATTGTAAAGAGTGGAAGTGAAAAGCGTGGTCCAAACCTCTGATGTATATTTTCCGCCAGAGTCTTTCCAGTGACAACTCCTAGCCTAGCACTGATCTCTTGTATCCCGATCAACAGGATACCTGAATAGAAGGCTGCCCATAATACTCCAAAGCCAACCGCCGCACCTGCCGCTGTTGCCGCGACGATGCTGGCAGGATCAAACAATTCGACTGAGACGAGGACTGCGGGGCCAAAAACGGAAATTATCGTTAAGACCTGCTTCAGGCTCCTCTTCTTTTTCACATTTTCCCCGTTCTTCCCAAGCTGATCAGATGAAGACAGCGGATCTCACAACCTGAATGTTCTAAGTTTAATCAAATTATTAAAATATTACAATTGGATACCAGCCTTTTCAGCGTTCGATGTATTTGGCTCACACGAAACGGACAGCACATTTCCTCTGCCATTATGCATGCTAGAAAGCTTAAATTTCATAAAATGCAGATGCTTTGAAAGTGGTCCATGTGAACAGCGTGCTGAGTTTTGCCCTGATTGCGATCGCATCGGTGGTTGCTGTTGTTGAGCCAGGCAGCAACGTGGCGATTTACCTCAGCCTGACTGAGGACATGGACAAAGAGCAGAAAAAACGAATCATCAACAAGTCCATGAAGATATCTTTCATCGTGTTGGCATTTTTCGCCCTTGCCGGACAACTGGTGTTCGTGTTCTTCAACATCACCATATCGGCCTTCCAAATCGCCGGCGGCATACTATTGGCTGACGTCGCCCTCGGGATGTTGCACCCCAGCAAAGACGAATACTCGCGTGAGGAACTGGAGGACGTTGCCGTCGTGCCCCTAGCCTTTCCCCTCACCGCCGGACCAGGCTCCATCACAACAGTCATGCTGCTCATGTCCCAGGCCAGGGCCAGCCCGCTCGAATGGCCCTTCGTTTTCGTGGGAATCCTCGTAAGCGTGCTACTGTCGTACGTTGGCATGACCTACGCAGACAGACTTGTCAGCAGACTGGGAACAGAAGGCTTACACGTGGTCACGCAGATAATGGCCATCATCGTCTTAGCGATTGCAGTTCAATTCTTCATAAACGGCACCACAGAAGTGGTCACCCACATCCTACATCCATAAACCCTTATCACATCGAATACTCCTACAACATAAACTGTGAGACAAGCACACGTCCCCGAACCGATTAACCCTCAGGGATATTACGTGGGATGATTGTCAAAATAGCTGTATAGTTTCTATTGGTCATCGTTCGAAAGGTCACATTGTATCCTTGGCCATAAACGAAGAAAGACGAGTCTATAGGTTGGCTTGGATTGACAGTGGTGCTTGGCTGCAGAAGAGATTCACTTTGCACGCCCATCCAAGCAGAACCGAAAGACAAAATGAAGGAGTTACCCATGTATTCTGGTCCTCCTTCAACGAATATCGGCGGATCGAATCTTATGGTTACGTTCTGGACTTGCATTGAGTATATGCAGGCCACTGACGCAGATGTCATGTTCACGTTGACAAATACGCCAAGCGCAGTAGTGACGTTGTGGCCGTTAACTATTCCCTCCTGGAGACCGTTTACGAATGTTTGTATGCTTTCTAGTTCAGGCTCTAAAGGTTCAGCTTCAACCTCAAACTTGTGACTTGTCAAGCGATCAGTGTAAATGGTGACCGGGTAATTCCCTTCTTTCAAAGTCGTGGGAGTGGCATTCATGTTAGGTTCGAAACTCGCCGCATACCCACCTGGACCAGGTTCGACCTGTGACCAAAAAGAGTTAGGGTTGTCTGCTGCAATCCGCCAACCATAATGATCGTAGTATATTGCTAATGCCCAAGTTTCTCCGCTTTTCAGAATTGGTGCATGGTACGTATTTGAGGAAAGATTACAGACTAGGCTGCCTATCTGGACCTTGGTTATTTCGCAGTTTGTCGGTCCGTTGTTCTTGATTAGGAGCCAGGCCGTGCATGAGGATGTATCGATGATGCTGCCGTTCAGCATTGTAATCGAGTCAAAAGCGCCGAAGCTTAGGCCCGCCGTGAAAACGGGAGGAAGCAGGATGAGCAGGCAGAAGGCACACAGGAGAATTCTGTTTTGCCTTCTTTTCACCTCCTGCATCAGGCTGTAAATGCCAAACCAGAGAAAACCGAAACACGCGAGGGCGAATAGAAACAGAAGCGGATACAAGAGGGCTCCGAAGGTACTGACAATCTCGTCGCCATTAAGCACATTTCCAGTTCCGAAGACAGAGCCGATAGACACCGTGCAAAAAACCATCACGACAGAAACAATGAAAGACTCGAAAACCAAAGGAGTAAGCACCTTCGTAAACTTGCGAATCCTGACCATGGGCAAGTGCAGCGAAACAGCAAGTCTCTCTAAACGAGTGTACCTACGCTTTATTGGCCTTGGACAATAATAGGCCAGTTTTTCCCAGATATCCACTGCTACTCCTCCAAGATTTTTTCGAATAATCTCTTAGCCAGTTCCGACGGCAGGTTCGAACCAGCATCCTCGGAAGGCTGAATGCCTCTGTCTTCCATCTCTGTCAAGATCGTCCTTCTGCACTTTTCTAGCTGGTCGCATTTTTCGCAGTCACTTTCGTGCTTGTACCAGACTTGGACACCGTTTCGAACAGAAAACGTGACTATGACCGACGAATCGAATTCCGGACTGTAACCCAAGAGGATTCCCTTAGCGGGGTCAACGGTTTTGACCTTTATCCTGCTAATCTCTGCAGTTTCCATGAGAGCCCGAAAGATACCGTCATTTGCAACATTAACGGCCTTGTGAACTGTCTGACGCGTCACCTCGAGCTCCCTAGCGATAAGTGACTCAGCCATCCCATTCTTCCTCAGCTCCCACATTTTGGCCTGCTTCGGAGTCACATAGCCCGCACTGAGGGTTAACCTCCCACCTCCCTAATCGTGCAAGAGCCTCCCCGCTTTTGTAAGTCTATAGAGGCTGACACGCAAATAAACCTTGCGCTAAAACGTACCGCGCTCGCGTTTCTTGCTATTGATAACTGTTGAGAATCTCACCCTCACGTGGGTCAAGGTTTTTGCTCTAGTTCTCTAACTATAGGCGTCACGGAAATGAGGCCAATCCCGTACCCCAAGAAAAACATGCCAGGAGTTTCGAAGTCCGAAAACAGAGCGGGAAAAGCACCCTTTGCAATCACTAGTAAAGCGAACGAAATGACAGAAATGCCCAACGCAAGCCCAATTAACCCAAACGCGAAAACCAAAATCCAACGGCGGCCGTGATCAGATTTCATCACACTCCACCACTCCAATGTTTTTGTTAATAACGTCGCGAAAACCTTTAAGCTATTTGCCCAAGTCCAAAGTCTTCTTCAGAACTCTTGGCACACTTTTCTTGTGATAACGAGTTGGCCTCCTGCTCGTTAGGAATATATCTTAGTGGTTACATGTAGTTCTGGGTTTCAGGGGATAACCCGTTGAAATACGATGTAATAATTGTCGGTGCTGGGCCCGCAGGAATATTCTCTGCCCTCGAGCTTGCGGAGAAAAACAGCATGCGCGTTCTGATGCTGGACAGAGGACAGGATATAAACCAGCGAAAATGTCCTGCGAGCCGCGGCTTCGAATGCGTGAACTGCGATCCCTGCACGGTCTTGTCCGGCTGGGGAGGAGCAGGGGCGTTCAGTGATGGGAAGCTGACGCTTTCTCCCGAAGTGGGAGGGTGGCTCAACCAGTACGTATCGCCCACGGAACTTCAAGAACTCGTAGATTACGCAGACTCGGTCTACCTCAAGTTCGGCGCCACTAAGCACACGTACGGAGGCGAGGACGAAAAGGTAGAGGAGTTCGAACGAAAAGCGTCCTTGGCAGGACTGAAACTCATCCGCCAGAAGATTCGCCACATGGGCACAGAAAGATGCGCCGAGACTCTTCGAAAGATGCGACAAGAACTGAACGGCAAGGTCGAGTTCAAGCCGAGAAGCGACGTCAAAGGACTGATCGTGAAAAACGGAGCCATAGAAGGGGTCGAAACCGAAGACGGCGAAAAATACTTGGGCAAATACGTCATCGTCGCGCCTGGAAGAATCGGCGCCGAATGGCTTCAAACGGAAGCCCAAGCCCTTGGCCTGAAGACCTTCAACAACCCCGTTGATGTGGGAATCAGAGTTGAAACCTTAGCCTCCGTCATGGAAGAGATTACAAGAGTCTTGTACGAACCCAAACTCATCTACTACTCAAAATCCTTCGACGATATGGTCCGCACGTTCTGCGTTGCACCTTATGGCGAGGTCATAACAGAATCCTACGAAGGAGTGTTAACTGTCAACGGCCAAAGCTACGCCGAACGGAAGACCAGGAACACGAACTTCGCCATCCTCGTCAGCACGTCGTTCACGGAACCATTCAAGGAGCCGATAGCCTACGGAAAATACGTGGCAAGGCTCGGAAACCTCCTCAGCGGCGGCGTAATCGTGCAGCGTCTAGGAGATCTAGAGTCTGGAAGAAGATCAACGCCCGAACGCCTCGCCCGAAGCGTTGTAACCCCCAGCCTGAAGAACGCCACGCCTGGCGATCTCAGCTTCGTCCTGCCTTACCGCTACCTAGCAGACATACGGGAAATGCTCCAAGCGCTGGACAAAATGGTCCCTGGCCTGCACTCAAGAGACACGTTGCTCTACGGCGTCGAAGTCAAGTTCTACTCGTCAAGGCTGCAGCTCAGTCACTGTCTGGAGACCAAGATACACAATCTGTTCACCATCGGCGACGGAGCAGGCGTCACGAGAGGGCTCATTCAGGCTTCAGCTTCAGGCGTCATCGTGTCCAAAGAAATTCTGAAGAGAGAAAAATCGAAGACTTGAAGTGCATGAGCGTCGTCAGCGAGATTAAGTGCAGCCACTGTGGGGCACCGATACAGTTTCAACCCGGCGAATTAATAGCGACATGCAAATACTGCGGCTACACCGTCGTGGTGGAAACCAACCAAGCGTTCACGTTCGAACACTCGATGCTGCTGAACAGGTATGATCCGACACAGATAGAGGGGCCCATCAGAGAATGGATGCGCGAGGGCTTTCTGAAACCGCAAGATCTCGCGAAGAAATCGAAAATCGAAGAAAAGAACCTGACATATCTGCCCTTCTGGGTGGTGTCCGCGAAGGCGACGAGCACCTACAAAGGGATTTTCGAGCGCATAACACCCGCCGTCACCAAGGAGGGAACTTTGGAGAAAGAGTACGATTGGCTTGTTCTGGCAAGGAAGGCAACGGGGTTTCCGACGAGGGACTACGAGGTGCCGTTGGCGGGAAAGATCCCGTTTGACTTCAGGAAAATCGAGGGTTTTGCCAAGGTGCTGAACAGCGAGGTTGACAAGGACGACGCGGTTACGCTTGCAAAAGAGCAGATTGAAGAGAACCACCTTTTTCTCATCAAGCAGGACGTCGACAAAATCATCGAGATAAAGACCGAGATGGATGTTCGCCAAGTGGTCTACCTGCACTCGCCCGTGTGGTTCATCAAGTATGAGTACAAGGGCAAGGCCTATCAACTGCTCATCGACGGAGCAACAGGGACCGACATAAGGGGCGACATACCCTCGGGCAAATTTTAATAATCGCGGATATGGCGAACAAACTTTAAAAGCGACCCTAAATCATGTATAAAGACGGAACGAATTTGTGAGGAATTAAATCTTGAGTGAAAAAAATGATGATGTTCTTCAATCGACACAGGGTCAGATGCGCCTCTCAGAGAGGCTTCTTGCTGAGATCCCAGGATTTCGCGGTTACAAACAGAAAGAAATCCGCAGGGAATCAGACAAACTTATCCGGAACCATCTGACCATAAAGCTAACAACTGCGAGAACCAACTTCAAAACGATTTTTCAGAGAATGGCTGACAATCGTCAGCTGGACGTTCTCACAGACATGGACAGGCTTAGCGCCAAGTTCGACCGAGTGATAGAAAAAATAAGCCACGCTTCCTACGGATACAGCGGTTTTTTCGACGCCGTCAAGATTCAAGAAGCGGCGCTCGACAGAATGACCAACTTCGACAACCAGCTAATCGACCAGGTGAACAGCATATCAACCGAAGTTGACGCCTTCAAAACCGAGGTTTCCAAACAGAACTTCGCCAACGCAAAAGACCGCGTGCAAAACCTAACCGACACCGTGGAAACACTCGACGAAACCCTCAGCAAAAGAGAAGAAGTAATCATGGGAGTAGTGAGCTAAAATGCCACAAGTAATAGAATGGACAAACGCAGGACCAGATGACATCCTGTGGAAATATCCCGTCGAAGACATAACGTGGGGCGCCCAACTCATCGTCCACGAATACGAAGTTGCAGTGTTCTTCAGGGACGGCAAGGCATACGACGTCTTCCAAGCGGGGAGACACACACTGACAACATTGAACGTTCCGCTCTTGACAGGACTACTAACTCGCATCGTGGGCTTCAAGGATAAACCGTTCAAGGCAATGGTAATCTACATCTCAACCCGAGTGTTCAACGGCAAATACGGTACACAAGCCCAAACCACCGAGCTGGCACCACTACAAGTGCACGGCACATTCTTCTTCAAACTTGAGGACGCCCAACTCTTCGTCAACGAAGTCGTGGGCGGACAAAAAGCATACTCCACAGAAGACGTAGACAACTACCTAAGAGGGTTCCTGAACGAGAAAATAATCAACGAACTCTCACACTACGACCTGCTAACCGTGTTCACAAAACTCGACGAAACATCCATAATCGTCAAAAACTCCATCCAAGACTACTTCAAACGAGTAGGCCTAGAACTCACCGACCTCCGATTCGAAGGAATAGACACAACCCCAGAATACCGTGAAAGACTCTTCTGGCTCAGAACCGGCGGAACCAGCTCCAGCGAAGTACTACGAATGGAAACAGTCAAAAGCGCCGCAGAATCCCTCGGAAAATCAGGCGGAGGCGGAGCAGGCTTAGGAACCGGCATGGTGCTCATTCCACAAATCATGACGCCTAGTGGCCCAGTGCAAGCCCCAGCTGCAGCCTTAGTAATATGTCCAAAATGCGGGGCGCACGTCCCAGCTACGTCCAAGTTCTGCCCAGAATGCGGAACAACGATAACCCAATCAACAGACCAGACGATGACCTGCCCCAAATGCGGAAAATCTATACCCGCCAACTCGAAGTTCTGCCCAGATTGCGGCGCAAAAATCTAGCCCTAGGGACGGATAAAACATGGCTAGAATGGCAGATCGGAACCTGCTGACAATAGGCGCCATATTCGTCATCATCGTCATCTCCATCTTGCTCTACTATCCTGCAAAAGCCTACGGCGGATGGTACATTCTACCGACAATCATCGGACTGTTCGGCATATGGCTCTGGGTACTGTCTTTCATGCAGCACTCAAACCCTGAAAAGTACGGGCGCGGAGCATTCAGCTACTTCGGATGGGGCCTGCTGTTAATCGCTGTTGGCGGTGCATGGTTCCTCGACGGCTACGGCTACGGTATCTACGCTTTAGCCTTGATTCTGCTCGTCATCGGCGGCCTCGCGATACTTGCGGCTTTCAGAAGAAAGTAAACCCTCCCTTTTCTAAACCCTTTTTATTTTCGTTTCACTACTCAATCCAGAGACTGGGCTTGGCATGAGCGAGGAAATAATCGGTCACGGCACCTGGTACGACAAGACGGCCGCAAAAGTAGTTGCCAGAGAGCGGAAGCTCGGCAGAGGCCTCGGTTTAATCAGAACGGAGATGGGCATAGCCGCCTCAGGCCTTCCGCACATCGGCAACCTAAGCGACGCCGCCAGATCCTTCGGCGTAACCCTGGCCCTAAGAGAACAGGATTTCCCCTCGGAACTCGTCGCGTTCGCCGACGACAAGGACGGACTGAGAAAGGTTCCCGCAGGCATGCCCGACTCACTAGAACAGTATCTCGGACGTCCCGTGACGGATATTCCTGACGTTTACAAGTGTCACAGCAGCTACGGCGAACACATGGCCATGCTCCTTATGGAAGCATTGGACAAGTGCGGCATCGAATACAAGTTCATGTCAGGAGCCGAAGCCTACCGAACCGGCCTGTTCAACGACGAAATCAGAACCATACTCATCAACGCCAAAAAAATCGGCGAAATAGTCAACGAAGAACTCGGACAAGAAAAATTTCTGGAAGCCCTGCCCTACTTCGCAGTGTGCGAGAACTGCGGCCGAATCTACACGACAAAAGCCTACGAGTTCATGGCCGAAGAGAACAAGATCATCTACAACTGCGAAGGAATGGAAGTGAAAGGACGCTGGCTCGAAGGCTGCGGACACAAGGGCGAAGTAGACTACCGAAAAGGCCTGGGCAAGCTCAGCTGGAAAGGCGAGTTTGCCGTACGCTGGAAGGCCCTGGACATCAGGTTCGAAGCCTTCGGAAAAGACGTCGCCGATTCAGTGCGCGTTAACGATCGCATATGCCGCGAAATACTGCAATGGGAACCGCCCGTTCACGCACAGTATGAACTGTTCCTCGCCAAAACCGGCGAAAAACTCTCCAAGAGCGCCGGACTCCTACTGACACCGCAAACCTGGTTCCGGTACGGCTCCCCCCAATCGCTAATGCTGCTTCTCCTGAAAAGGTTCGTAGGCTCCCGCGCCCTCGACGTGACCGACATTCCAACCTACATGGACGAACTGGACGAGCTCGAAGACGTCTACTTCGGAAAAAAACAAGTCAAAGACGAAAAGGAACTGGCCAAGCTCAAAGGCCTGTACGAATACTGCCACGCCATGAAGTGCCCCACAAAACCGGGCTTTCACGCACCCTACAACCTGTTAACATATCTGGCCAAGGTAGCCCCCGAGGGCAATGAAGAACAATACCTGACCGAAAAACTCCAAAGCTACGGCTATCTGCAACGAGACCAGAAACTCGACGACAACGCCAGAAAACGCATCGAATACGCAACTAACTGGGCCACAGACTTCCGACAGATAAAGGAAGCCTCAGTCAAACTGGAGCCCCAAGAAAGAGACGCTGTTGAAGAACTGGTTAAAGTGCTGAAAGTCGAAGACGACGCGGAAAAAATCCAAAACGCCGTTTTCAACACCGCCAAAAACTGCGGTCTCCAACCGGCACAATTCTTCAAGACGATATACCGGATAGTGCTCGGCGTTCCACAGGGCCCGAGGCTAGGACCCTACATTCTCGCAATGGGAAAACAGAACGTCACAGACGCGTTGGAAAGGGCGCTCAAGAGTCAAAACTGACGCCGAACAAGAAAGGATACGCTTTGTTCGGTTCTCTAAAAGTTTTTATGCGTTACTCAAACACATAATGCTCTAGAGTTGAAGTGGCATGGACGAAGAAGTTGCTGATTTTGCGTTGGAGTATGCGCGGGGCAAGAAAGTTGAGTACGCCGAAGTTAGGGCGCACAGTCAGGTTCAGGACGGGCTCATGCTGCGCAACGGCGTTATGGAGGCTTATGTTTCTGCTGTTGACAGCGGGTTCAACGTTCGTATCATGGCGGATGGGGGCATCGGTTTTGCGTCCACGAACAAATGGACGAAGGAAGAAGCCAGAAAGATCGTGAACGTTGCTTTCAAGTACGCCAAGAGCGCAAAACGGAAGGACAGGCTCGTTTTCAAGGAGGAAAAGGGCGTCAAGACCAAGTGGGTCGTTGAACAGAAAAAGAAGATTGAAAACGTTCCTCCCGAAGAGAGAATATCCACCCTCATGGAAGTCGACAGAGCCCTCGCGGCTTCAAAAGTGAAAATTCCCGCGACGATGGCATCCTGCGCGGTAAACTTGATAAACAAGTACTTCGCCAATTCAGAGGGCTCAAAAATCTCCTCGTACGTCCCCAAGCTAGGAGCCTTCTTCTTCATAACGGTCGCCGAACAGGGAAAAACCGAACAAGCATACGAACAGTTCGGGTACAGCGGCGGCTGGGAAGCCTTCAGCAAATGGGAAATCCCCGAAAAAATGGTTCACGACGCGAAAGTTCTCAAAGACGTGATTACTAAGGCAAAAACCGTGAAACCGGGGAACATGGACCTGGTCTGCGGGTCAGAAGTCGCCGGAATAGCGGCACACGAATCCTGCGGCCACCCGATGGAAGCTGACAGAATCCTGGGACGCGAAATGAGCCAGGCCGGCAGATCCTTCATCTACAAGGGAGGACCATACTGGCTCGGCACCAGAATCGGCAGCAAAGCAGTCACCGTCGTGGATGATCCCACAGTCGAGAACAGCTACGGCTACTACCTGTACGACGACGAAGGCGTAAAGGCCAGACGCAGGTTTCTGTGCAAAGAAGGCCTCATAAACGAGTTTCTCCAGAACAGAGAATCAGCCGCCAAGCTCGGCGTCAACAGCAACGGCTCCTCCAGATCCGTCAACTACGACCGGGAAGCCATAGTCCGCATGGCAAACACGTTCGTCCTCCCCGGAGAAATGACCGAGAAAGAGCTTATCGAAGACGTCAAAGACGGCGTCTACATGAAATCCTTCACAGAATGGAACATCGATGATAAACGTTTCAACCAGCGCTACGTGGGCAGAGAAGCGTACCAGATAAAGAACGGCGAACTCACAGACTCAGTGGCCAGACCCGTTATTGAAACAACCACCCCCAAGTTTTGGACGGCCGTTGACGCGGTCTCGAAGAAGGTGGAGTTTGACGCGGCTACTTGTGGAAAAGGAGATCCCTCCCAAGGGATTCCGGTGTACACTGGCGGTCCGTGCATGCGACTCAGGAGCGTGTATGTGAAGTGACAGCAATGCTCAGCAAAACTGAAGACATCGTGAAGAAAGCAAAAACTCTCGGAGCAGAACAGGTCATCGCGAAGACCACTGTTGGCAAGTATCGGCAGGTCCGTTTCAGCAACAACCAGGTCGACATCACCGTCGCCTGGAACGACTACTCAACCGACGTGGCTCTCGCCTGGAAGAAACGCGTAGTAGCCACAACCATACACAATTTCATCGGCGTTGACGCCAGCCTCAAACAGCTGCTTAAACTGGCGAAGATTTCTCAGGAGAACCCGACTTTCGGAGGCTTCGCACAGGGCAAGTTCCGTTACCCAAAGAGCAAGGCAGACGCAAAACTCGAGGACTTAGAGAAACCGACAGAATACGTTTTTGAAGCCGTAGAAGCCGCCAAGAAGGAAGCCGGAGGAAACGTTGACAGCGGAGGCATACTCTTCACGAAATTCGAAGACGTTTACCTAGCCTCTTCCGAAGGCCCCGTCGGCGTTGACAGCAGATCAGCAATCGAGCTTTCAATCAGGGCTTTCACAGAAAAAGAGGCCTCAGGCCACGGAGTAGAATGCTGTTCAACCCTGAAAGACTTCAAGCCTCAGCGTGCGGGCGCAAAGGCCGGCGAAATCGCCAAGTTGGCCAAGGGCCCGAAAGTCGGGGACGAAGGCGTCTACGACATCGTGTTCGACCCCCTGATTCACGGTTCTCTACTCGGAGTGTGGGGTGGAATGGCTTCAGCCTACTCCGTGCTGGTGCAAATGTCTGTTTTCGTCGACAAGCTCGGCAAGAGAGTGGCGCCCGAATCAGTCACGCTGAAAGACAATCCTGCAGCCTATTCATTGTCTAACAGGGTCTTCGACGACGAAGGCGTCCCCACCCAGATGAACACGTTCATCAATCACGGCATCGTCAAAACATACCTTCACAACGCTTCGACTGCAAAAATGTTCAAGACCAAGACGACAGGGAACGCGGGCATAATCACTCCGACCCCTTGGAACATCGAAATGGACGCTGGAGAAACGAGCAAGGACGAGCTTTTCGAAGACGTGAAGAAAGGACTGTACCTGACTAACACTTGGTACACGCGGTTCCAGAATTCTGCAAAGGGCGACTTCTCAACCATACCCAGAGACGGCATCTTCACGATTGACAAAGGCGAAATCGGACAATCATTGAAGGATCTGCGCCTGAGCGACAACGTGTTAACAATGCTCGGCAACATCGCCGCCGTTTCAAAGGAGAGACAACACGTGCACTGGTGGGGCGAAGCAGACCCACCGTCACTGGCCCCGTACATCCTCATCAAGAACGTGCACATGACCCATTCCAAATAAAACCCGAGTTTTCCCTCTCAACCTTTATCAACCCGCTCTTTCTTTTGCCTCTGGTCACAACAAGCAAGCAACAGGTCACTGAAAAAATTGTCTTCGAAAGTTGCTATTGTTAAAGGCGAAAGGGGTCACGAGCCTGTTTTCAAGGCGCTGGACCTGGTGGACTATGAAGCCGCCCTGTCCGGCTGGAGTACCGTCCTCATAAAGGTCAACTTCATAACGGTCAAAACATGGGACACCGGCGCTACTACGGATCCGATGGTCGTTGAAGCTATCATAGAGAGACTCAAGGATCTGAAAGTCAAGATATATGTTGTAGAATCGGATGCCACAATGACCAACGCGGACAAAGCCTACGAAGCGACAGGCATGAGAGAAATGGTCCAACGGAACGGCGTGGAATTTCTCAACCTGAGACACGTCAAAGACAGAGTCAAGATAGAGGTCCCCGACTCTGAAACGTTGGGCAGCGTTACCGTTCCCCGCATAGTCACTGAATCTGCCATCATAAGCGCGGCGAAACTCAAGACCCACATGTCGACCAAGGTTACGTTGGGAATGAAAAACATGTTCGGTCTGCTGCCGGACAAGTTCAAAGGAAAATATCACATGCAAAGCATAAGCAAAGTCGTCGTTGACGTCAACACTGTGCTTAAATCATCGTTGACTGTGATAGACGGCTTCGTCGCGATGGAAGGACGCGGCCCCTCTGATGGAAAACCCGTAAAGATGGACTTGATAATAGCCGGGAAAGATCCCGTTGCAACGGACGCAACCGCATCCAGAATCATGGGGTTCGACCCGCATGAAATAAGCCACATTCGCAGAGCCCACGAGAAAGGCCTCGGCAACATTGGCGACATAGAAATTGTGGGCGAAAAACTGGAAAACGTCACTCGAACTTTTCAGAAAGCGTAACATCGATCTAGCATATTCTTTGGAGTAAGCGGCTCAAACGTCAGAGGCTAGCAACGCGTGTGATAGGCACAAACTGGGCCTTGCTTCGCGACGCGTTTGTTGGTAGGGGGTCAGTCGGTTTCGGGTTGTGTGAGTTCTTTGAGTTTGTGTATTTCAATCAGGTTGCTCGCGTGCTTCCTGCTGGTTCTGAAGGCGGCGGTGAACAGTATCGTGTCTTCTTCGTTGACCAGGCCTGCTGTGTGGAGCTGATTTGCGACCGTCAGAATTCGGTCTTTTTTCTCACGATAGTCTATCAACACAGGGGAGACGCCGAACGCCAGTTCGAGTTGTCTCTTGACGCGCGAGTCAGGTGTCACGGCTATTATTGGTTGGGGTATCTTGAATCTTGATATCATTCTTGCCGTGTAGCCCGATCTGGTTAGAGTGACGACTTTGTTCACGGGCATTTCCTGGCATATCCTCTGAATAGCCCTGCTTATCGTGTCCGAAATGTTGATGAAGCCCTCGTCCACCACCTGGTTTTCAATTGCCTTTTCAGCTTCAACCGCGATTCTGGACATCATCAAAACCGCTTCAACTGGGTATTGTCCCACCGCCGTCTCTCCTGACAGCATAGTAACTTCAGTTCCGTCCAATATGGCGTTGGCAACGTCGCTGACTTCGGCCCTGGTTGGTATCGGGCTTTTCATCATTGATTCGAGCATTTCCGTCGCGGTCACAACGGTTTTTCCTTTCTGGTTGCACTTTTTGATTATCGATTTCTGTACAAGCGGAACTTTTTCGGGTTCAATCTCAACACCCAAGTCGCCTCTGGCAACCATGATTCCGTCCGCAGCCTCCAGGATTTCGTCAAAGTTGTTGACGCCTTCGAAGTTCTCTATCTTTGCCATTACCGCGCCCTTGAACCCTCGAGTTTCTCTCCTGACGTTTTTCACGTCTTCGGCGTTTCTTGTGAAAGAGAGAGCTATGAATTCAACGTCCTTTTCCTTTGCCAGAGTCGCTATCTCGCGGTCTCTGCTCGACAGGGTTGGAACCGTGAGCTTCTTGTATGGAATGTTGACACCCTTTCCGTCCTCCAGCTCGCCGGAAGTTAGGGCGACGAGTTTCAAGGTGTCTTCCTTTTTTTCAGTGATTTTCAGTCTCAACTTTCCGTTGTCAACTAAGATGCTGTCCGACACGTTCACTTTGTCGTAGAAGTTCTTGGTGAAGCTTATCGTCTCGTTCTTGAATCCCGCTTCGAAAACGTCTCCTTTGTTGACAATTTTGTTGCCTTTCATTTTCAGCCTTATTTCAGGCCCTTTGATGTCAATGATCAGGGGGATGTCTGCGACTTCGCGAATGATCTTAATCACGTGTTCATACTGGTCAGTCGTTCCGTAGGCAGTGTTTATTCTCGCACCGTTCATTCCTGCGCGGTGCATCTTCTGAATCATCTCCTTCGAAAGACTGGCTGGACCAATGGTGCAGATGATCTTAGTTTTCTTCAAACGTCATCCCAACCCATTGTTCAAAGATACTGCTGATCTCTTTTTTAACGCTAGCGTTTAGCTCCAGCAGCACGCGTTGCAAGTTTTCATTGGGTGTTCGCTGTTTTCCACAAGTCATTTATATTATCGGCACAACAGTGAGAAACGATGTGAAATGAAATTCTTGATAATTGCAAAAGTGAGACAAACCCCAGTTGACGTGTGGGCCAAGCTGCTTCCAGCCCACTTTAAGTATTTAGACGAACTGGAGAAGAAGAAAACTCTGGAAATTTCATACCATCTGATAGGTCATCAGGGCGACGCTTTAATCGTCAACGCAAGCTCAGACGAGGAGCTGGCAAGCATCATAGGCGAAGATCCACTGTTCTTCCACACAGAAAGAGAAATCTATCCGCTCACCACACGCGAGGCTCACAAACGAAGACTAGAACGCATAATCGGAAAGACAGGCACGCGCTAGGGCGGCCTTTGACCGAGTTCTCATAGAGAATTAACACTACGCTGTTCCGCAAGAGAAAGCAAGACCTAGGCTCTGCAAAACACGCGCTGGATTAACGTTCCTGAAATGAGTCGAGCAACATTACAAGTCACCTTAGAACGTATCATCCAGTTATGTCCTCACCGCTCACTAGCCCTATCACCATGCAAATCTTAGATTGACAGATAAGGCGCCCATGTGCTTTTAGTCAGAAGTCGCCTTGATTGGTGCGCCGTAAGCACTCGTTTTTCCATCGGGATGACTGTGTCAAAAACCGTCGAGTCTGTGGCACACGAATCCGGGGTTTTCGGCACCGAGCATCCCAGCGATTTTGTTGCGCTTCGTTCCATCCAGCGACAGGGCCATCAGGGTGGTGTATGCGAAGCTCGCTATGCTGTAGCCGCGTGATTTCAGTGCAGCGTAGTTGTCGCGTACGAAAGTGTTTCCAAGTATTAGCCAACCGTTCCCCGCTTCTTTTTCTAGTAGCGGAATGACGTGTTCATCTTCAGCCTTGTCGCCAGCAACGACGATTTCGGAGATGCCTGTCCAGCTACGAGACTTTTGAAACTCATAACAATAGCCGATTATCTCTTTATCGCGAAGAATCAGACGGAACAGCTCTGGCCTGAACCATCCGAGCTTGAAAAGAACGCCCAGAAAGCCGGGCACTCTGGGCGTGAAGCCAAAGCGGTCCTTTGTTGCGTCGGAATGGATGTTTTCGATGGTTTTCGCGTCGCGGCTTCTCGCTTTCACCAATGAATATTGCTTGGAAGGCGTCTCGGGCTTGCGAATGCATTTGATCATCGCGAGTTCCGGAGTGTAGATGTCAATGTAGCCGAGGGATGCGTACAGATGATGCGCTATGTTGTTTCGGCCCGTCCACAGCAACGAAAACGGCCTCCCGTCAGCTTTCTCTCTCCTGTGCACTTCTTCCAGGAGTCTGCGAGCCAGACCAAGTCGTGAATGGTCCTGCCTTGTAACTACTCCACCGATGGCAGAGACGTCCTCTTTCTTGCCGTTGGACAGGGTGTAGGGGATTCTCGACACGCGGATAGTTGATACGACTTCATCTTTTTCGACTGCGAACACGCCGAAGTAGTTTGCACTGGGATACCCGAGCTTGATTGCTCTGCTCATGTCCTTCAGATCTATCATGCTCCACCCAGTCGACAGGTCTAGAAGTTGAACCTGCCTCCACATTTCATTCGGCAGACCGTCGAAGTCTACTATCCTCAATTTGCTTTTGCCCTCTCCTCTCTTGATGAGGCTTATGTCCGATGGCCTACTTAAAAACAGGCGCGCTCTTGTGCGCGCTCACGAGGTCAAAAGATTTAACAGAATCATTTTGGCCTTATCCATAACTAGGTTAAGCAGGTGCGTGTGCGGTAATGCAGGTTGATCTTGAATTGCTGGCGCGAGACGCGGGGAAGGCCGTAGGCCGCGGAGACCTGATCATTGTCATCGACGTTCTGAGATCTGGGACCAGCATCCTGAACGCTCTGACTAACGGCGCGCAAGCGGCATTGCCCGCGATGACTCTGGAAGAAGCTTACAAACTCCGCAGTAAGCATCCAGAGTACCTGCTCGCTGGCGAAAGAGGCGGACACAAGCCCAAGGGTTTCGACCTTGGAAATTCTCCCCTAGAATTCACGCCTGAGAGGGTTGAAGGAAAAACCTTTGTCATAACGACTACGAGCGGGACTGCGGCTTTGGTCAGGTCTAGGGCGGCGAAGTGGGTCTTGGTGGGCGTTTTCCTGAATGCTTTGGTAGCGGCGCGAAAGGCTGAGCAGATTGCTGAGAGGGAGAGAATCGGAGTGTCGGTTGTCTTGTCTGGAGAGAAAGGCAGGTTCTCGCTGGAAGATTTCCTGTGTGCAGGAGCAATTGCAAACAGTTTCGCTACGGGCAGAGCTCGCTTTTCTGACAAGGTCCAAGCGGCGCTGCTGGCGTTCAAACAGGCAGAGAATGATTTGACCGGAAACGTGATGAAAGCAAAACACGCTGAGCATCTGGTGCAGCAGGGGTTCAAAGCGGACGTAGATTTTTCCTGCAGTCTGAACGCGTTTCGAACAGTTCCAATGTACGCGGACGGAAAGTTAACGCTATATCAACAAACGGCGTCCAGCAATCTTTGACTGGGCGTTCTTCACTGTCTCAACGTCCATCGGCAAGCGCTTGAACGCTCGAGTATGAGTGTATGCATTAGCCTCAAATGTTATTTACTCTTTCAACAGATAGTATCTCACTAGGCGATGTCTATGGATTCGAAGAGTCTCCTGGAATACAGCCAGACAGTCAGGAACAGATACTTGGATATACTTGTCACGCTTCCCTGGGCAGAGGTTGTAAAGAGCCGCGGAGCAAGTTTTGATTCTATGCGGAACATTTTTTTGCACACGCTAGACGTTGAGGACAGGATGATTAACTACGTCATCCCGGGACGTATAAAAAGCTGGGTTTCACGGAACCACGACGAGTTTAAGGATATGGACTCTATCAGAAAACGTGCAAAGGATGTTGAATCAAGGACCAAAACTCTTGTTGGGAAGATGTCTCCGGCCGATCTCGAACGAAAAGTGGAAGTGGCGAGGATGGGAATGCCGCCGGTGCAGGTGCGAGTGGAAGACATCTTGATTCACGTGGCCCTTGAGAACGTTCACCACTTCGGCGAGCTAATTGCGCTCCTGTGGCAAATCGACGTGGAACCGCCGCACATGGGCTGGATAGCCTACCTTCAAAGATAATCATCTGGCAGGCTGTGAAGACCGTGTTAACAGTGTTGCTCTTTTCTGCTTAGCAACTTCGCTGTCTCGAGCGCCTTCACTTCGAAAGGCTTTGCCTGTTTTGTTCAGCTTTTCTCAGTGCTCTTTTGTCTTATGAGCCCGAGTGAATAGCACAGCAGGTCCGCCGCCAGTTGTTCTGTTTTTTTGCACATGATTCGCAGTTCATCCAGCTGATTGAGCGTCAATGCACCGCTTTCGCACTCGCGCTTCAATTCTTCGTATTTCTTCCACGCTTCCTTGCTTTTCGAGATTTCAGAGTCCGTAAATCGCTCAAGACTGTCTATCGCTGATCTTAAAGAGGCCGCATCCTTCGTCGCTTCTTCAGGTTTCTTGTGCCCTATTCTTTGCTCCAGCTCGTTCATTTTCTCTTTGAGTGTTCCAACGGTTCCGAGGGCTTTCTCATAGTCTTCTTTAACGTTTCTCGTGGCAATTTCTATACGAGCACCGAGCTCTTCAGTTTCTGTCAAGATAGCCGCACTCCTGTCGCGTCTAAGTCACTCGCGGGACAGCTAATTCTTTCGGTGTCGAGATAGAAAAACTATTTAGCCATATTGACGTTCTAGACTGAAAGAAGTGCAGAGAGGATGGTTGGCTATGGAAACTTCTCTTATGGTTGAATTTCAGGGCGGAGGCGGGGCGAAGAAGACTGCCGGGTTTTTGGCAAGGCCGAAGAATGCGGGAAAACATCCTGCCGTCATCATCATCCATGAAATATGGGGAGTCGTAGACCACATTAAGGATGTCAGCAGGAAGCTTGCAAACGAGGGCTACGTGGCCCTGGCGGTCGACTTGTTCGGAAGGTCCGTTTCGAGTCTAGAAGAGGCCCGCAAGCTGCGGGAAGAGTTGTCTGAGGACAAAATAATGGGAGACTTGAATGGCGCGTTCAAATATCTGCAGTCCTTGGACTACGTGCAGCCGAAGCGCATCGGCAGCATCGGCTTCTGCATGGGAGGGGGGCTTTCTCTTCTCCTGGCCTGCCATAACAAAGAACTCGCGGCTGCCGTCGTGTTCTATGGCAGAAACCCGACGCCCATAGACCTAGTCAAAAACGTTCAATGCCCCATCCTCGGCAATTACGCTGGAGCCGATATGGCAATCAAAGAAGCTGACATAAGCCTGTTGAAAGAGACCCTGACAAGGTACGGGAAAGTTTTTGACATCAAGGTCTACCCCGGCGCGCCTCACGCCTTCTTCAACGACACCCGAGAGAGCTACAGACCAGAAGCTGCCAAGGACGCGTGGAAAAGAACCTTGGACTTTTACAACAAGTACCTGAAGGCCTAGCTTTTGTAACGTGTGCCGTCCTAAACGAAAGAGTGTCCTTTGTTTTGCCCTTGTCGATGGGTTATGAGCGAGTGTCACAAGAGTGGATCGCTCGGAAGTTTCAGTATCGAAAAATGTTCTTTGAGGTTGGCCGGGCCAATCTTGTCTGGTTTCCGCTGTGATTCAGCTTCAGAATCGCGAACACGTTGGCTTAGCTGCACTTTTCATGAGCTCTTTGATCTTTCTTCGCGTCTCGCTTGCCACATCTGCATCATTTGAGGCATGTTCTTTATGTTTTCCTTGATCACTTCCATTAGTGCCTCGTTGATCTCGACGTCAAACGTGATTTTCACGTGACCTTTCTTCTCTTCAGCCATGATATCACCTCCCTAGGGCCTATGCACAACGTGCGTCTGGCTTGATCGGACATTTCTCTCAAAATCCGTGTCGTCTGTTCCGGTGTCAAATCCACGTCGATGGCGATTTTGTAGTGCAGCTTTCCGAGTCTTCTGGTTTTGGCTTTGTAGTCAAGAATCACGCCTTGTTGCTTCAGGTTTTTCAAACGTTTTCTAACGTTTGAGGAGATGTATCTGGGCATGAGGGGTTCAAACAAGGGGAACGCTATTGCAAACAAAGGAACAAACCGCTCCATGATTCTAGCCATGTTTGGCATTCTCCAGTGGGACTGCGCGCGCGCATGCGACCTGTTGATCAGGTCAGATATGCTCGTGTTCGTATTAAGCTCATGTGACTGTATGGTTGCAGAAACAGAGTCGCTGGAAATCGGGAGCCGCAATAAATAAAAGCGCAGGTGAAGAAAAACTTGGTCGAGACTCATGGCTGGAACTGTTAGAAGGCTTCAAGGTTCGGACCGTGACGATGTGATAGAAATATCGAGTCACATTTGGGAAGGGCACGACTATCTCCCGTCCGTCGTTGACGACTGGTTGCGCGACTCGAATAGTCGCTTTTATGGAGTTGAAGTTGACGGGCGCGTTGTGGCCGTTGGCAGGGTTCGGCTGGTGGAAGGCGGAAGTATTGGCTGGATGGAGGGGCTCAGGGTGCACCCTGAATACAGGGGCAGAGGATTCGCAAACGACCTCACCCAGACCATCGTCGCAGAGGGTGAAACCTTGGGGGTTGAACGGCTTCGATACACAACGTCTGAGGAAAACGCGGCTTCCGTCAAACTTGCCAAGATGGCAGGGTTCTCAAGAATCCTCACAATGACCGTTTCCTGGCACCACAACCTCAAACAGGTTCCAACAATAACAGATTATCCACCGATAGGGAAGCTCGGCCCAAAAAGAACTTGTAGCCTACTGGAAACCAACCCGCGTATTCTTCCTCATGGAATGTTAATCTACCAATGGAAGGCCCTGGACTACACCTGTTCCAACGTTAAAGACGTGGGGAAAAACCACAATTTCTACGTCGCCGTTAAGAGGGGACGCTTGGATTCTCTGTCGATTAGTCCTTCTGGAAAGGAACCGGATGAGTCTTATTGGGGCTTTACAGCCTACGCGGTTGACTCGTCCGGTTTTCTGGGTCAGTTTTCCCGCAACGTTGCAATCGCTTTGAAACGTGGGGTCGGTTCGATTGCGTGCACGTTTGAAACTAGGTTTGAGAAGGCTCTGGATGAGGTTGGCCTGAAATCAGATGAAGATCACAAGACGCACTTGATATTGCTTGAGAAAAGGATGCGCCGCCGAAAACTGAAGGGTTAACCAGCGCGCGTTTGATGCTCAAACGATTGTGTGTTCTAGGAGACGTAGGACAGGTTTTCGCGGTTTTCTCCGATTTGTTTCATGGCTTCGTATTGGGCTTCGAGGAGGATGGTTAGGGCGTCGATGTTCTTTTTTATGTCTTCGATGTCTTTGGTCTTGTCCAAGAATTCGGGTTTTGCTAGTTGTTCTTTGATTTTTTCTACTGAGATTTGGAGGATTTTCACTTTGAAGGCGAACATCTGGAGGATGTACAGGAGGCTCAGTTGAGAAGATAATCCTTCTAGGCGGTTGTATTCAATCATTCTTCCAAGCGTGGCTTTGGTCCTTTGCGTTTCGGAGGACTCTCTGGATTTTAGCACCTTCTCGTAAGTTTCAATCTGCACAGAAGAGGAGTGTTTGTTTTCATCGAGGGTTTTCTGTGCCCGTTTTGTGGCCTTTTCCAGTAAGCTTAGGATTTCATCCAATCTCCCAGCCTCTTTGCACACCTGATTCGGGCGTTGGAGATTAAAGCCTTTAGACACGCTTACAAAAAGACTGACGTACGGGATGATTGTTTCTTTGCATCGGCCAGTAGGCTAACGCGTTCGGCTATTCTAACTTATGAGGTTCTGTGTCTATCAGATCTTGGAATGCTTGGGACAGGTTGCGCGGGTAGTCTTTTCCGTGGGAGGATTCCATTAATTTAGCTTTTTCGAGCATTTGTTCGAGGTAGTCTCTTCTGATGATCTCTGCTAGTATTGAGCCCCGTAGTTTGTCGACCTCTGTCCAGGGAGTGTTGGCCGTCTTCTTCACCTAACGAGAGATGAGCAATCAATGGTCATAAACGTGTGTGACTGTCGTGCTGCAGCAACAGATGATACGCGCTTGTGATCAGACGTTCCGCTTCGAGAATTGGTTTCTGAGCTGGGATTGTGTAACGCTAGAACGAGAGCTTGCGCTTTGGCCCCCTCTGTTGCGGTTGAGAACGAGGTGATCAGGGGAGAAGTTTTGTGTTTATTTGATGTCGATTTTTCTTTTCGGTTTGCGCGCGCTTCGAAGGTTTCCTAAGCGGAATAATCGCCGTGCCCCTCGCCTGGCTATATCCCCGCGCCAATGATGATTTGTTACTTCGCGCTCTTCATTTTTGTCTCAAGTGATGTGATCCACACTGTTTCAAAATAATCTTTCACTACTGATACGAGAGATTGATTGATTTGAGAGCGCGCTGTTGCTGCTTAATTACAATCACAATCTTTAAATTGGCTCTTCAGGACATTCTGATGAGTTTAAGGTGAAACAGAGTGAACAAGAAATTATGCGCGCGAGTTTTGGAATATTTGATCCAACGCATGTAAAGGAGGATGAATTAAACAATGGAGAGAATGCTAGTAGTAGTCTTTGACGACGAATCAAAAGCATACGAAGGATCTAGTGCGCTAAGTCAACTCGATTCTGAAGGAAGCATTTCCATCCACGCTAAAACCGTGATAAAGAAAAATGCCGATGGCACGATTTCCATAAAGCAGTCTGGAGACGAATTTCCGATTCGTACAGTTGGCGGAACAGCAATCGGCGCTCTCATCGGACTTCTCGGGGGACCAATCGGCTTAGGCATTGGCGCAGTAACCGGGGCTGTTGCTGGAACCTTCTGGGACGTGGACCGAGCCGGAGTAGACGCAGGGTTCATTGATGACGTATCAGCCAAACTCACACCAGGCAAATGGGCGGTAGTGTCGGACATCAGCGAAGAATGGGTGACCCCCGTTGATACCCGAATGGACGCGCTGGGCGGCTTCGTATATCGCACCACGCGACACGACGTTCAACACGAAAGAAATGCCAGAGATGTGGCGGCCATAAAGGCGGACATCGCTAAGTTGAAGACAGAGCTGGCTCAGTCGCGGGCAGGCAATAAAGCCAAGCTCCAGGCCAGAATTGATAAATTGCAAGATAAGTTGCATGCTAAGACGGAGCAGGCAAAGCTGAGGTCGGAGCAACAGGAAAAAGAAGCCAAAGCTAAAGTGCAAGCCCTAGAAAACAAAGCAGAAAAAGCAAAGGGTAAAGCAAAGGCGACCATTAAAGCACGTATCGCCGACATCCGAAAGAAATCGAAAAAATCCACAGAAGACTAGCGCGCGCCATTCTTGAAGAGCTCCAAGAGGACAAGTCTGTTTGAACCCATTGAAGCAACCGCGCTGGCTCCGCGGCTTAGAGATAGCAACTGGCTTGTTAGCTATGCTGCTTGGACTTTTGGTGCTTCTCTTTCCAGGGTGGGGTGTCTCGACTCTGGTCGTCCTGCTCTCGATTGGTCTTATTTTTGTTGGGGTCAGGTCGATCTCCCTCGTAGGTTTCAGTCGCCTCCCGAACGGCCTGAAGATATTGAGCGTGATAGCAGGAATCATATCTCTGATACTTGCGCTGTTGGTCTTGCTCTTCCCAGGCTATGGCGTTCTGACTCTGATTATAGTTGTGTCGTTCGGCTTGTTAGTGTACGGATTCAGCAGGATATTCCTGGCCTACTCGCTCAAGACGCAGGTCGGCTACCTTAGAGGAATGATGGTGGCCGTGGGTGTGGTCGACATCATTCTATCGGTGGTCGTGATTGTTCTACCTGGCATCTCGTTGCTGACGCTCGCAGTCGTACTCTCGTTGGTGTTGCTCGTGAGCGGAGCAGAGATGATAGTTTCCGGGGCGATTGGCCGCACGTGGCTCGGAGATCTTGAGAAAGCTGTGGCGAATGAAATGGGCGAGGACTAAATGTTGCCGCTTTTCTCTCTCGGTTTGAAAAAAGATATCACTCGACTAGAAGCGTGGTTTGCGGAGATGTTAGGCTTGGGAGAGTTCAACCAAGGCATAAATGCGCGGATATAACCTAGATGCACGTAACCAATAATAATGGAGGTGAAATGTAGTTTGACTGATATGGTCGTACTTGCGTTTGATAGTGAAGATGGAGCAGATGAGGGAAGACAGAAACTGGTAGAATTGAACGATGAATACGTACTTAATCTCGTTGACGCGGTTGAAGTTGTTCGGCACACAGATGGCAAGGTGAAATTGAAGAACATTCGTAACCTAACCGGTATTGGAGCAATGGGTGGAGCTTTCTGGGGACTACTCTTTGGTCTTCTGTTTTTCGTGCCAGGTCTCGGATTGGCTATCGGAGCAGTATCAGGGGCTATCGCAGGTCACTTTACACAGTTCGGTGTAAGCAAAGATTTCTTGAAGCAGATCGAAACCTCAGTAAAACCTGGAACCTCAGCTCTCGCCATCATAGCCTCAAACGTCACCGTCGACAAGGCTATTCAGGCATTAAATCCACTTCATCCGAAAGTTATTCGAAGTTCTCTATCCACTGATCAAGAAGCAAAACTCAACGAAGCCTTCGGCTCAATCACCAAGTAACGCAGCCAAGAAAAACGGAAGCCCCAAGAAAACAAGTTTCCATATTGCCCCTTTCTTTATATATTAAAAACAACGGGATATCCGCAAGGGAATGATGTGTATTGCGCACACGTGTTTCAAACCAAACTGGAATAATCAATACATACATTCAGAGAGTGTACTTCTGGATGTTCATAGGCTTAATTATAACTAGCATTACTGCCTACCTTGTTTCGCAGGATCCAGATCTGTACAACGTTATATTGGGTAATGATATTATTTTTTACGGGTTATTAGTCGTACAGTTTGTAGCTATTGTTACTATAGTTGCTTTCATAAAAAGAATACCGGATAATCTTGCAGAAATTACATTTGTACTCTACTGTTTTCTCACAGGGCTTACGCTTTCAGAAATTTTCCTAGATTTCAGCATAAGCTCCATAGCCTACGTAATTGTGATTACAGCCGCCATGTTCGGCTTCATGAGTCTTTACGGGTACGTAACAAAAACAGATCTCACTTCGTTAGGCAGCATCGCAACAATGTGCCTTTTCGGGCTTATCCTAGCATTAATCGTTAACTTGTTCATTATGAATTCGGTTCTTGACACAATACTCAGTATTTTGGGTGTCCTCATTTTTTCAGGGTTTGCAGCATACGACACACAAAACGTCAAGCGCACCATGATGTACAGCGATGAAGATACCATAAAAAAAGAAATACTAGGCGCCCTGAACCTGTATCTGGATTTCGTGAACCTTTTCTTGGACCTACTCGATTTATTTGGAAAAAGGAGAGACGACTAATCTATTCTCAAGAAGGAAAAGCGGCGATGTATTTGAGGCGAGCGCTCTTTCGGGGAGAGTTGGAGCTTTCTTATTCTAGCGTCACTCTCCCAAATCCAAGATGGAAAAACTAAGCCCCGCACCGAGGGGGCAATGCTTATACCTATTGTTGTCGCGAGAATAGCGTATGAGTCATTGTTTGATGCCTGAAGCAGGCGATATCTCTGCGAAGTCTTTCGAAAAGGAAGTTCTGGAGGCCAATAAGCCGGTTGTGGTACAGTTTTTCAGCCATTGTTGTCCTCACTGCATAAAGTTTAGTCCCGTATACAAGAAGGTCTGTAAGGCTTTTGGCGGGGAGGTAAAGTTTGTAAGGATTGATGTTGAACTGAATGACTCGAACAAGAATCTGGCTCATAGCAGAGGAGTTCGAACGGTTCCCACGCTGGAAATGTTCTATAAGGGAAGAGTTATCGGCAACATTGTGGGTTACCATCACTTCGAGAGAGTTAGTGAAGCGTTGAAGGGCTTTTTGATGAAGAAAGACGAGTATGTTGGCCCAGGTACTCCATTGAACAAACTATCAGTGACGAGTACGCATGAGCCACTGCCCGAAGTGAACGTCAAAGGTCTTCAAATTCGTTGGTTCAAGAAAACCAAGTTTTCCAACAGAGAGAGGCAACTAGTGAAAAGAGACCTAAAGAACATGTCGGGAATCATAAACAAAGTTCTCAATTGCACAAAGGAAGAAGCTCTGGAGAATCCAGAACCAGAAATACGATTGCCGCTTCCTTCACATGCGCACAGGGACATTTATCTTACAATAGAGTACTGCAATAACGGATGGCATCTGATTTTAGAGTCTCCTACCGAAATTATAGGAGAGATTGTGAGCATGGGTTTTCCGTTTATTCGAACACTTAAGGAAAACGAGATTGAAACAGATATCATTTGAGAATGCGGGTTCCAAATAATCGTGAAAAGTGACAGCACGTGAGATTACGTTGCGTCTATCTGGTCGCACGCGCTAGATGGAAGCGCGCGCCACAGTCCCAGAACTTATATTCTAGTTCGATAACTAAAGATGGGTTAAGAACATGTCTAGCGAAATGGAAAAAATTAAGAAAAAGCAAGAGGAACTTGAAGCTGCAATTAAGAAACACTTCGCCGACGCGAAACTTGCAGACAAGAAAAGGCTTGACGATTTAGAAGCCCGAATGAAAGCTTTGGAAGAAAAAATGAAAAAGAAACCGTAACTTTCAGTGCAACTTTGCTTTCTATCTCTCAATCCTTTTTTTCTCTGTGAGCACGCGCAAGTTCAGCAGTGTTCCTAAAATTCAAGAACAGATTAAAGGCACACGCTTCTGCTTCTGAATAGCTCCTGAGAAGTTTTGATATGTCAAAGGGACTCGGAAAAAGTGAAATCGAGAGGTTGATTTAATCTACTCGCGTAAAGGCTAGCCCTCGCCGCAGCGTCGCGTCTACTCGATTGCATATTTTTCTGATAAGCGCTCTGTAGCAGAGTGATTGATGAGCGGACCGCCTGCGAGCTGGGAATTGCTGATGACGGCGATTTCGCCCGAGTCCATCTTGATCCAAGTGTTTCTGAGACCGAGGCGCACGACCTTTCCTTTAACGCTGCCGAACTCCACTGTGTCGTTCAGGTGTATCACTCCGTCATAGAAGAGGAAAATGCCCGAGATAACGTTGGATAGAGTATTTTGTAATGCGAGCGAAACAGCAAGTGCACCGATTCCAGATATGGTAAGGGTCGTGAAATCCGATGCGAGACCAGTTAATCGGAGAATTCCTGCGACGATAATGACAATCGCGATGACTCGCATTGTAAGTACGACATCACGAATTACGGTGGGGCTTGTTCCGGCGGCCTTTGCCGCGCGTCTGATAACGTAACTGATGACCTCTTCAATCAGAACCGTAACGACGATGAAAACGGCGGCGCCTACAGCCAGCTCAAGGATTGAAACCATTCCAGTTGAGTCCATTCCAGCTTTAATGGAAGGAATCCGCACAACTAGCTCTTAAGTATATGCGACACAGGTTCTGTTAACTTGTCGGGGCTTAAGAAAGTTTGTCAACTCGCGGGGCTTTTAAATTGAGGTAACGCTTTTTTTACTGTTGTATCTTTCCTTCAGCCTTCCTATTCTATCTCGAAATACCCTTCCCATTTCAGGACTTAACCCCAACTCATGCGATAATGCTTCTACGATTGTATCCTCTAAGATTGTAGGAGCGCCGAGAATCTGTCCTCTGCTAGTTCCTAGTAAGTCTCTGAGCTTAGCGGAAAATAGGTCTAGCTTCGAAGGTATCTCCTGTACAGGGCAAGAACTCTTTTCGAGGTAATCGTAGACTATGAACGCGTTTCTGTCACCTAAGACGTATCTGAGTGTTTTGTCTATAGTCTTCAGTAGAATTTCGTCAAATTCGTCTAAATTTTGCGACTCGCTTAGTTTTTTCGCCTTTTCATCCTGCAACTTGTGTGCAACCGCTTTCAGCGCGGTTAAAGGATGAGTTGGTGTTCTTGCTTCGTTCAACGATGGTTTGAGAGGTGAATGTTTCTGTGGTGGTTCTGAAGGAACTCTGTCCAATCGCGACAAGAAGCTCTTATCGTCATCTCTGTCGTGTTGAGGCTCTTTGCGATCTGTCTCTGGGTTCTAACGCTGTCGTACGTTTGTCCCAGAAGGTAGAATAGCCCCCCCGCGATTCCTTTCGCGCTCTTTCCGCTGAAAAATGTCGGGTCTGTCTCGTACTTTTCGCGAATAATGGCAAGAGCCTCTGATGCAATTTTCGTGTTCACTCTGTTTTCACCCTGCCATATTTTCTGTGCTAAGGACTGTACCTCTTCTTTCCCTATTCGGTCCAGAATGTGAACTCTATCTGTTTTGTCTGTCATTGCTTTCCCTGATTTCCTTCTTTCTGATGCGAGCGGTAGACTTCGAACGAACGGAATTTATTGATAGCTGTCATGTTAAGATATAACTATCGCACGAGACGAAAAGCACACTTTTTATCTAACAATTGAGCAAATATCATCAGGGATATACATGGATATTGTTCTGGATGAATTAGACAAAAGAATCCTTCATGAAATGTGTACTGGCATATACTCATATGAACAAATTGCTCAAGCTTGCAAAGTGACGCGCAACACTATCTACAGAAGAGTAAACAAGTTGGAGGAAGCACATCTCATAATTAAGAAAGTAATGGCTATTCCAGATTTTGAAAAACTGGGGCTTTCAGCCATATGTATAGGAATGGATTCTGCCGCCAAGGATACCGATAAGGTGATTGACAGGATAAAACGACATCCTCACACGAAGTCTCTTTGGAGAACCTTTGGCGAACACCAAATAGTGCTTGTAATGGTCTGTGAGAAAGGATGTGAAGGTGGAGCGATAGAGAAACTGAGACAGACCCTGGCTGAGTTTGATATAGGTAAGATGGATATTTCAATAGGCTTCAAATGGGAAAAAATGGACTTCTCCCCATTTTGACCAATTCCCCACGCAAAGATTCCGTTACTGTGCAAAAGATCCTGCCTCAAAACTTTGATGTTGACTTGCCTTCTTGATTAAGGAGAGCCAATTCTCTGGTGTTAAGTTATCAGCAATTTTTGCTTTTTGCGCTGGGGTCTTTCCATCTATGCCCTGTGAGGTCTCATGAAGTTGTAATAGATTCTGAGGCCATCCATCATGGGTCTGTGCTGTTTCTACATCATCGAGCTTTCGCGTAACCTTGTTTCTCTGCGCGCGCGTTTTGACATAAATATGAGATCGTGTCGATTTTCTGTAATAATATATGAGGAAGGGCAAGAAGGGTTTTTAGATTTTTTTGCTTCAGCGGAGAGTCTTGCCCATTAGCGTGCGGTCGAATGTTCATTGGTATATTTAGCATCTTTTCTTCTAGTTCTATTCAAATTGCTGGCTTGTGCGTCGAGAGCTTTGGGCGTTGAGAGGAAAGTATAAACGGTATCTTTCCTATAGGCTGGAAAAAGGTTTCCTAATGAAATGCGACATGTGCGGTCAAGAAATATTCATGGCGTTTCAGTGTTCCTATTGTGGCGGTCAGTTCTGCGCGGCTCATCGCTTACCTGAGAACCACAATTGTCCAAAGCTGGATGTCGCCCGTGCCCAGAGGCAGCAAGAGGCCAACGTCATGTCGAGGCAGAGCTCTTACCAATACAAGGTCACTTTTGGAATGCCCCAGCGGACTAAGGGACGAGTTTATTTCAGTCCAACCGAGCTCAAACACTTAGCCATAGCCGCGCTGCTCGTTATCGCCGTCGGGTTGCTGACCGTTCTTTACAGTGGCCAGCCTCTTGAAGCTGGCTTGCCAGTCTCCGTTGTGGCCTTCACCGTGATTCTAACAGTCTCTTTTTTCACCCACGAAATCGCGCACAAAGTGACCGCTCAAAGAAAAGGTCTCTGGGCAGAGTTCAGGTTGACCCTCTGGGGCGCTGTAGTGACTTTGATCTTCGCCTTCTTGCCGATCAAGCTCATTTCTCCCGGCGCTGTGATGATCGCCGGCCCCGCTGAAAAGGAAGACATCGGAAGAGTTTCCATGGCAGGACCCATCACTAACATCGTCCTGTCCGCAGGGTTCTTGGGAGCCGCAGCAATTGTGCCGCCTTCTTTCGTCTGGTTTTTGGCATTCGGCGGGTTTTTCAACGCCTACATAGCCGCTTTCAACCTGATTCCCTTCGGCGTTTTCGACGGACTCAAAATATTCCACTGGGACAAGACTGTCTGGGCACTAATGTTCGCGGCTAGCGCAGCCCTGACAGTTGTTGGCTACATACTGTACGCGCCGTATCTGTAGTGAAAAACTCAAGCTGTGTGCAATTTATATCAGCCTTATTGAGGTTTAATTTTAGCAGGATTTCTTGCCAAGAAGGCTTACTGCCTGAGCCAGAAGGCGGCTTCTTCTGTGATTGAATTAGGGTAACACCAAAAGCAGGCTGAAGAGAACAAGAGGAAGAATAGAAACCTGAAAAAGAAAACCAGAAACGCGCGCTCTAAGTTGAGATTGTATGAGGAAGTCTTTTATCACGGCAAGCTGATTTGACGTTTGAAGAGAGAGCGGTTAGATTGTCCAAGGGTGCTGTTTCGATTCTAATGCTGTTTTTTCTCATGGTAGGCACGTTAACAATAGCTTATAGAATTCAACCGGCAAGTGCGGCCACTGTCGATTGGTGGCCAACATTCCACCATGACACCAACCGCACGGGAGCTTCGACCTCTACGGGGCCGAATACGGACCAAACTCTCTGGGAACACTCGGCCAACGTCGATCTGTCTTCTCCTGCTGTTTCTGATGGTCTGGTCTACGTGGGGTCTAATGATTCTCGTGTTTATTGTCTGAACGCAAACACTGGAGCGGTGGTTTGGACCTACCTGACGGGCGGCATCGTGTATTCTTCCCCTACCGTTGTAGGCGGCTTTTTGTACGTGGGTTCATTGGACGATGATGTTTACTGCCTGAACGCTGCTAATGGATCGCTCGTTTGGCTTTACCCCACCGGGGGTAACGTGGGCGATTCTTCTCCTGCCGTTGTTGGCGGCCTGGTCTATGTGGGATCTCATGATGATAGCGTTTACTGCGTCAACGCAACTTCGGGGACGCTGGTTTGGCGGTACGTTGGAAGCGGCGAAGTAGATGCTTCTCCCACCGTTGTAGGCGGCTTTGTTTACGTAGGATCTTATAATGATGAGAAGGTTTACTGTTTGAACGCCGCTACAGGAGCGCTCGTTTGGGGCTACACGACGCGCGGCTTTGTGGATTCTTCTCCCGCCGTTTCGGGTGGTTTTGTCTACGTGGGATCCGATGATTGGAAGGTTTACTGTCTCAACGCCGCTACAGGTGCGCTCGTTTGGAGCTACCTGACAGGAAGCTATGTGGGGTCTTCACCCGCCGTTGCCGACGGCATGGTCTACGTGGGATCGGAGAACAACAATGTCTATTGCCTGAACGCTGCTGATGGATCGGTTGTTTGGCACTACGCGACGCATGGCGCGGTGATTTCTTCCCCGGCTGTTGCTAGTGGTCTCGTTTACGTGGGATCCAGCGATGACAATGTTTACTGTCTGAACGCTGCAACTGGGAAGCTTGTTTGGAGCTACAAGACGGGTGACGAAGTGTATTCCTCTCCTGCCGTGGTCAACGGAGTACTTTATGTGGCATCAACAGATGGCAAGATCTATGCTATTGGCGTTTCGACGGCAACGCCAGAATTTTCTGTATACCTATTATTGCCACTCTTCATGATGGCAACGCTGCTCGCTGCGTTCGTTTTCAGGCGGAAGCGAAACGTTAGAACTCAATAGCCGCGTGCCAAATGTTTTTGTCGCTGAATGTGTATGAAGCGCGAAAGAGTGATGCGCAGCTCGAGCGGATTCCTATGCGTCATTTTGTTTTCGCTTTCGAACAGTACGCTTAAAAGCACGTTGAAACAGAACTTTTGTGCGGGTGAATTTTGCGCAGGAACATTGGAGTCCTCCAGATTGGATATATGTGGACAAGAGGCCTTCGAGCGATTCTGTCTACTTTGAGAACATGTGTCGGATCATCTTTCAGGCTGGTTTGAACTGGAGCGTGGTGGAGAAGAAGTGGCCCACAACGAAGAAAGCGTTTAACAATTTTTCCACGGAGAAAGTGTCAGTCTTCACTAGTTCGGATGTTACGCGTTTGATGAAAGACGAGGGCATCGTGCGAAACAAAGGAAAGGTTTCGGCAATCATTGAGAACGCCAAAGAGTTTGAAAGAATCAAGAAAGAGTACGGCTCGTTCCAAAAATACCTCGACAAGCTGGACAAATCGCACAATTACTCGTCAGTTGTCAGACAGCTAACCGCCAGATTCAAGTGGTTGGGGCCTTCTTCAGCCAGCTTCTTCCTCTATTCTGTTGGAGAGAAAATCAAGCACACTATGTAGTTAAAACTCAATGGAAAGCTAGCACTCGCGTCGGCACACGCGAACATGATTTCAACCCAGCTTATATCCGCTGTGAACCTCAGCGTTACCTTTCATCCCTGAACCAAAACTCTATGGAAAACGGACCATATTGTAGCGCGCGCTTTAGGAAACTTGGGTATATATGCGCCCTTTAGCATCATATACTTGTTTCTGAACCGAGAAGTGGCAGAAAATATTGGCAAATACGACAAAGCAGTGTCACCAACATTCTAGCGCGCGCTCTATTTTCCTCCAATCACTTAATCGAACAGAACCGTTTTAAACAAACCTTAAATCTGACTTTCTAAGTACTATGCATGCACATTAGAGGGACAACTTTTGAAAACAATCATTTCTGCAATATTGCTTGTGTTATTGTTAGTCAGCGTGTTCATGGCGGCTTTTAACAGTCAATCGACCAAAGTAAACGCGAGTTCACCTGAGACCATGCAAGCAGCGGATACTGATTGGTGGCCCATGTTCCACCACGACCTCAACCACACGGGAACTTCAACCTCTACGGGCCCAACCACAAACAACACCCTATGGAACTACGTAACGGGTGGCGCGGTGCGGTCTTCTCCTGCTGTTGTTGGTGGCTTGGTCTACGTGGGATCGTTTGATGATAATGTTTACTGTGTGAACGGCAGTATTGGGGCACTAGTTTGGAACTACGCGACGGGTGGCGCTGTGCTGTCTTCTCCTGCTGTTGCTGACAGCTTGGTCTACGTGGGATCAACGGACGCGCGGGTTTACTGCCTGAACGCTGCTAATGGATCGCTTGTTTGGAGCTACAAGACAGGTGGTTATGTGGTGGATTCTCCCGCCGTTGCCGGTGGACTAGTTTACGTGGGATCTGATGATGATAATGTTTACTGCCTCAACGCTATCACCGGAGCACTCGTTTGGAAGTACACAACTGGCGGTCCCGTAGGAGATTCCTCTCCTGCTGTTGTTGGTGGCTTGGTCTACGTGGGATCGTTTGATGATAATGTTTACTGTCTGAACGCTACTACGGGAGCACTCGTTTGGAACTACACGACAGGTTTCTGGGTGCGGTCTTCTCCTGCTGTTGTTGGTGGCTTGGTCTACGTGGGATCGTTTGATGATAATGTTTACTGTCTGAACGCTACTACGGGAGCACTCGTTTGGAGCTACGTAACAGGTGGCGCTGTGTTATCTTCTCCTGCTGTTGCTGACAGCTTGGTCTACGTGGGATCAACGGACGCGCAAGTTTACTGCCTGAACGCTACTACCGGAGCACTTGTTTGGAACTACACGACAGGTGGCCCCGTGCTGTCTTCTGCCGTTGCTGGCGGAATGGTTTACGTCGGATCTGATGATGACAGCACCTATTGCCTGAACGCTGCCAATGGAGCGCTTGTTTGGAGCTACATGACAGGTGGCTGGGTGTGGTCTTCCCCTGCCGTGGTCAACGGAGTAGTTTACGTTGGCTCAGGTGATGGCAACATCTATGCTTTTGGTCCTCTCACTGTGTCTATTTCGCCTGTGTCGGTTACTATGGATGTTGGTCAATCGTGTCTGTTTGCTTCCACTGTTTCCGGCAGGACGTCTTCTTACTCTTACAATTGGTATCTTAACAATGCCCCAGTCTCAGGCGCCACCAGTGCTACGTGGACGTTTACGCCCTCTTCCGCAGGCTCATACACAGTCAACCTCAACGTAACCAACAGCGTAGGCGTAATCGCCATTTCCACCACCACAACCGTCACTGTGAGTGGAGTGCCCCCTGCCACTACTGATTGGTGGCCAACGTTCCATCACGACCTCAACCATACGGGCTATTCAACCTCAACAGGCCCAACCACAAACAACACCCTATGGAACTACACGACAGGTGGTGCTGTGCTGTCTTCTCCTGCTGTTGTTGGTGGCTTGGTCTACGTGGGATCTTATGATTGGAAGGTTTACTGCTTGGACGCTGCTACCGGAGCGCTTGTTTGGACGCACAAGACAGGTTTCGACGTGTTGTCTTCCCCTGCTGTTGTTGGTGGTCTGGTCTACGTGGGATCTGATGATAACAATGTTTATTGCCTGAACGCTACTACGGGAGCACTCGTTTGGAGCTACGCGACAGGTGGCGCTGTGGATTCTTCTCCTGCCGTTTCTGGTGGTCTGGTCTACGTGGGATCCCTTGATAACAGTACTTACTGTTTGAACGCTACTAATGGAGCGTTTGTTTGGAGCTACGCGACAGGTGGCGCTGTGGGCTCTTCTCCTGCCGTTGCTGGCGGTCTGGTCTACGTGGGATCTGATGATAACAGCACTTACTGCCTGAACGCTACTAATGGAGCGCAGGTTTGGAACTACACGACAGGTGGCATGGTGGGTTCTTCTCCTGCCGTTTCTGGTGGCTTGGTCTACGTGGGATCCCTTGACAACAGTACTTACTGTCTGAACGCTTCAACTGGAGCGTTTGTTTGGAGCTACGCTATAGGTGGCGTTGCGGGTTCTTCTCCTGCTGTTGCTGGCGGTCTGGTCTACGTGGGATCCTTTGACAACAGTACTTACTGCCTGAATGCCACAAACGGAGCGCTCGTTTGGAACTACACGACAGGCGCCTGGTTGTGGTCTTCTCCTGCTGTTGTTGGTGGCTTGGTTTACGTGGGATCGTTTGATGATAATGTTTACTGTCTTAACGCTGCTAATGGATCGCTTGTTTGGAGCTACATGACAGGTGGCGGGGTGTGGTCTTCCCCTGCCGTGGTCAACGGAGTGGTTTACGTAGGATCAGGTGATGGCAACATCTATGCTTTTGGTCCTCTCACTGTGTCTATTTCGCCTGTGTCGGTTACTATGGATGTTGGTCAATCGTGTCTGTTTGCTTCCACTGTTTCCGGCGGAGCGTCTCCCTACTCTTATCAATGGTACTTGAACGGCTCGGCTGTCACAGACGCTACGAACGCGACTTGGACTCTTACGCCAGCTTCAGTTACCTCTTGCACAGTTTATGTGGAGGTAACTGACGCTGCAAACGTCATCGCTTTTTCCAACACTGCCACTGCAACTGCCAATTCAGCGCCCTCCGTAAGTATTTCGCCTACTTCCGTTACTTTGCATGTTGGTCAGTCTCAACTCTTCACACCCACTGTCTCAGGCGGCACTCCGGCCTACACGTATCAGTGGTATCTTAATGGCACTGCAGTTTCAGGTGCTATTGGCTCCACTTGGACTTTTACACCCGCATCCGCAGGATCTTATACAGTTTATGCGAAAGTAACTGACGGCGTTGGAGCACAGGCAACGTCTAACACTGCAGCTGCAGCCTTCACGGCTCCGCCGACAATACCAGAATTCTCTTCATACATTACTCTGCTACTCTTCATGATAACAACATTGCTGGCGGCATTTGTCTTCTCAAAACGGAAGAGAAAAGTGCGCGCGCTATAGTGGCCATTTAGGGTTGTTTTTTGAACACAATTCCTAGTTTAGATAGAATGGGCTTAAACTTCTCTTCTAGTATTCTCTGTGACATCTTGAGCATTCTTAACCAATAGACTAGTTCGTCCAGACAAGATGGTATTCCGAATTGTTCTTTCGCGCGCGCCTAGTTGGTTGAGTTTCTGCGAAGTGGTTTTTAGCATACTGTAAAACTTTCCAGAGTTCTTGAGGGCTAGCAAAGTGTTTATTATTCGTCCTTCGTGTAGTATTCCGTTTGTGTGGGCCCGTAGTCTAGTCACCGTGTCTGTGGGGGGTGTCCCAGTTACAGAACGGCTAGTCTGGATTAAGACGCTGGCCTGCGGAGCCGGAGACCCAGGGTTCAAATCCCTGCGGGCCCGCCACTTCTAAGGCTCATGTCCCAAGCATCTCTTATTAGACACAAATGTTCTTGTGCCACCATCAGTGTGCGCGCTGAAACATACCCTTTGTGACGCAGAACCCGTTTCTATCAGTCCTTCTAGATATTCTTAACCCTTTCAGCGCTTTTCTTCCGAGTACAGTCTAATGTTACAATCAGCTCTTTCTGAAAGGGGGCCTCTCCCAACCGCCGAAACGTTTGGGGCGTTTCAATAAAAACTTAAATCGGTTAGTCCCTATTTTCAAGTCGAAATGGACTCTTCAAAGTTAATGTTAACTGCTTTAAGGTTCAACGAGAGAATCAACCTGCAAGACCCAGAAGGTTTAGCTGAACTAATGACCGACGACCACACGTTCACAGACGCCGAAGGAAACGTCACCAAAGGCAAGAATGCCATGAAAGAAGGCTGGAGACAGTTCTTCAAGCAATACCCCGATTACAGAAACAAATTCACCAGCATAACAATTCAAGACAACATCATCGTCATGGTCGGCTATTCCACGTGCTCTTTCAAACAACTCGACGGCTCAAACATCTGGACCGCAAAAATACGCGGCAACCGCGTCTCAGAATGGAAAGTATCCTGGCTGAACAAAAGGTAGCTTATCTGGTCAAAATGACAGATGCCCCACTCGTGACTAGTCTGTTTTCTTCGTAACATCTGACTGAGAAGCCTGAATGCTGAAATGATCACGAAGACTTGCGTAAACTGCGCGCGTCAGAAAGTTGGGCTTGCACGAGGCGGGCCTAAGAGTTAAATTGATTCAGCTCTTCTTTGGTTAATGATACATATGCCGAAGGACATATGGTTTGGAGTTCATGCACCCCCTGAGGGAAGAAACTTCGCCGACGTGAAGCGCATATGCCTAGCTGCTGAAGAAGCTGGATTCGACCTCTTCACCATGACGGATCACATGATGAACATGAGGAATCCCAACGGGGCGGGCAACCATCCTCTTGAATGTTGGACCACCTTAGGCGGTCTCGCCGCTGTGACAAGCAGGATAATGCTTGGTCCTCTTGTGAGCTGCTACGGCTTTAGGAGACCAACAGTCTTGGCCAAGATCGCTACTACAGTCGACATCATCTCCGGCGGCAGACTGATCTTCGGTATCGGGGCAGGGTGGCACGAGGACGAGTTCAAAGGCTTCATGGGAGAATTTCCATCTTCAAAAGAGAGGCTCGAAGGGCTTAGTGAAACCGTTGAGATATGTAAGTCAATGTTCTCTAAGGACCGTACAACCTACCACGGCAAGATGTATGACGTTAACAACGTACTCAACTCACCGCAACCAGTACAGAAGCCTATACCAATCATGGTCGGCGGAAGCGGAGAGAAAGTAACCCTAAAGATAGCCGCTAAGCACGCAGACATCAGCCACCTGTTCGCAGCGAACGTAGACGAGCTTGAGCATAAGCTCTCAGTCTTAAGAAAACACTGTGAGACCGTGGGCAGAGAGTATAGCACGCTCAGAAAAGCCACAGCAATGAACATGGAGAGCGGACAGACACCTAACACCACAGAAAAGATGGTCGAAACAATCGAAGAATACAAGAAGAGAGGAATCAGCCTAATCACATTCAGATTCTCAAACCTAGAAGACCTGCAACGCTTCTCAAAGGACATAATAACGCGATTCTGAAAAGCGCGCCCACTTGACTTAATATACACCTGAAATAATCGTTACATGCAAGGTAATGCGAATGGCTAAGGTTAAGCGCGTCACAGTGGTCCTGGCGAGCTGGTGTCCACACTGCGTCCCTCTATCGAGGGAATATGCCAAGAAAATGGCGGATGAGCTTGGGGTTCCCTTGAGGGTTCTTGACATCGATGTCGCCGGTCAAGAGAAGACTGCCGATCGACTGGTAGAGGAATACGGTGATTTTGTGGAGGACTACATCATTCCCCAGATATTCTTGGAGTTTGAGGGAGGAAGAATCGAACACATTTTCACAGGCTTCTCCGAGTCGGTTCAAGTAACTGAGGCTCGGTGGATCAGTCTCTTGAAAAGCAAATTCTATCAAAATCTACTCGAGGCACAGAAGAATGGCGCCATTCCGCTATATGATTTCATAAAGAGACACTTGGTCTTCCAGGTTGAGTGTAGACGACACTGCGAAGAGCCAGCGGACTTCAGAGCTCTCCGAACAGAGAAAGATGCGGTCGTCGGAGTTTACAGTTGTCCAGACGGGTTCGTCTCTAGGGTCGTGTACTACAGCCTCAACCCGAACTTGGACTGGTTTTACACTTTTCTCTCAGATCGGCTAGGAAAGGGAAAGGTCAAGAAGCGTGACCTCCGCATAGCCACCCGATACGGCTGGGAGCTGGATGAGCACGCGGCTTCAGAGCTTGCGGATTTGACTTCCGCGCGCCCACCCGTTATGAGAGAGGTCTACTGGGTACACCACCCTAGCAATGACACCGAAAAGAGCACAGGCGTCTTCCTGTGCTCGGACCCAGAGCGACGAAGAGGCTGCGGAAGGCTCTTCATTCAAGAACTCACATCCAAAAACAGGCTATGCCCCAAGTGCAAGTGAAGCCCAAGGCTCTGGCGCGCTCTGATGGACAGGTCTTAATAGTATTTTAGATGATTTACTGTGCATAGCACACATGTTTGAATTAAAAGCGTAGACGCTCTAGTTGAGTCTGAATTTTGATTCAGTGTTCACAAACTATATCCATAGTGATGATCAGTTTGCATAGTGGTTTCCTATGAGTTTAGAGAAAAGTAAGCAGGTTGCACCATTCCATTTCTACGTCGGAATAGGCAAATATGCCGGGTTAAGCGCGGCTTCCTACGAAGACTTTGTGAGAATGATCACGCAGGTCAAGGCGGAGTCGCTGAATTTCCATCTCGAGCGTGGAGACTTTGAAAAGTGGGCAACAGATGTTCTTAAAGACAAAAAACTGACAGAAGAAATAGCGAAAATAAGAAATAGAAACCTTCATGGACCGACCTTGCGCAATTGTCTTCACAAAACAGTGTCAAATAGACTCAAAGAATTGACGAACACACCCTAAACAGAGTCTACACAAAACCTTTCAACCGAGGACTTCACACCTCCTGAAATAACAAAAGAAAAAAACAAGCGCGCGCGTTAAACGTGCTGTTTTGTTTTTAACCTGTCACGACCTTTGCCGACGTGAAATTGAAAGAGGCGTTGAATCAGCCAGGGCGCGCGCGCTTTGATATTCCTCTTTCAACGTGACTAGAGCCTTTTCTATGCCGTGTCTTCTTTTTTCTATTTTTCCGCTTCAAGTTCTTCCTTTATTTCTTCCTTGATTTCTTCTTTGAGTTTTCCCCTGTCACTGTTCCACAAAGCCAATATTATCCCAATCATTACTGTTGCGGCTCCCAGTATGAACAGAAACAAGTAACAATACGTAAGTAGTGATATTCCATCATAAAAACCAAGTGAGTTACTATAGTTGAAATCGTATTCTGCAACCTGCGATATAATGCACACCAACACTCCAATTGCCATCAGGAAAATAGACAAGAATTTAGGAAGATTTTCACTCATTCTTGAACCTCTAGTTTGTCTTCTGTTGCTGTGCCGATTTAAGATTTCTTACTATCGTCTTTTTGGTTTGAGTAGCCCTGATTATTCTGGTTTTACCATCTAAGCAAATAAAGAAGTTAATCTCTAGAATTGGATTCAAAATTCATAAACATTAACTTCATTTTTTCATAATATAAAGAAACACAAGTAATAGTGAAGAAGATGAATACAAAAACAATAAAGATTATTTTCATCGTGTCCGTTGTGCTTTTGTCTTTTGATGCTACAATGGTGCTTATACTTTGGTTGCCTAGACCCCAAGCCCCTTTCTATATTATCCCCATGCCGACGGAGCAAGGACAAATAACCCGCGTAACGTTCACAGTAGGAAGCCCCAACGGGACGATTTCAGCCATATTTAACGACCAAGGCACTACTAATATTACAATCAGCACGGTGTACGTGAACAACATGCAACAGCCCACTTGGATATGTTATGTGAATGGTGTCGCAACGAGTCCAGCAGTTGTACCTTACAATTTAAACGCACAGTTCAACATTACAACAACGGTCGTCGCAGGCTCCCGATACGACATCAAACTTGTATCCATAAAGGGCGACACGTTCGTATACACAGGCACAGCACCCACCTAACCGCCTTCATTCAAGCGTGTCATCATTCAAGAACTATAAGTATATGTAGCATTTGCACTTTTTAGCGCGCGCGCTCTCTCGAACCCGTCTAGGCTCGGAAAAGGCTTTTTTTAATCAACTGATCAACTGACGCTTAGATTATCGGTTAAATTAGCAGTTCATATTTATATCATATCGTAGACCGGGGGGAGGGGCCGTTGGCGCACACTAGAACACTAGAACTCTCGTTCTATGCATGACCGAAATTAGAAGCACAAATCTACCTCATTTATTTCTGCGAATATCGTTTGCCGTTCTTTGCCTTTGTTGATTGAAGAGAGGGCGCTAACCATAATTAGCGCTTATTGAATCCATAAGTCGAACTTGGCGTACTCAAATTCGGCTGAAGATTCCTTATGTTTCCTCGCTTGGTTGGTTTCGCTGCCAACATTTTCTACTATCATATTCGTCACTTTTCCATATACACGCGAACTGTCGACTTTGAAGAGGTTCACGTTCATTACCTTCTAGGTCAGCAAGGCTAAAAAGGCATATTCCAGATTTTCCAATATTTCGATAGAAGACAATTCTGGAAGAATATCAAGGCGCACGCCAGAACTGGCGACAGGAACCGATAGAGCACAATGTTCCGAACCAGACAAGCTATTCGAAGTTTAGCGGCTTTTAACTCTGTAACGTTTGGGGTCATTAAAGATGTCGATTGCATTCACCTTGGTTAGAAAAGTGGCCGAATGCACAACTCCCTTCGGGATAAAGTACCAATCACCCTTTCGGTAAACCCTCGACTCGCCACCGATGATCATTCGCAGCTCGCCTTCAACAACAAAACCCCACTGCTCACAATGCGAGTGAGGAGGGACCTCGCAACTGGGTTGAATGTCGAAAAACACAACCTGTTTGTCCTTCGCCTGAAGAACCCAACCCTTTATGCCCTCCAACTGGATATCGACCTCCGGAAGGGTCCGTATCATCTCAGGATAGGCAGTGCCGTTCCATTTCTTGACAAGATTCTCCATGCGACTCCTTCCATTACGCCCAAATGGATTGTTGCCGATTTATAACATTACCCGTTCTCATGAAAAAAAGTACCGCCAAAAAAGGCGCGAGCAAAAGCGAAGAATCCCTCGAACGACAAGAGATATTGCACTTTCAGAAATTTGCAAGGGAAATAGAGCTCTACGATTTCTCGGTAAATGCCTTGAGTTGATTTCTGTTTAACCCAACTCCTGGCTTTGCGTCCAGTCGCCCTGACACTTTTCCTTTCTTGAAAAGAATCACCGTGGGGTAGTATTCTATCGAGTATTCCTCGCAAACATCCGGCTTATCGTCAACGACGACGCTTATGCACTCCTTCGGATTGTCTCTTGCATACTCTTCAAAGATTGGCAAGAACATCTGAGAAAAAGGACACCAGGTCGCATAGAAAAGCACGAAGGCCTTGTCCTTCTCGCCTACTTCGTCTTTAATAGTGCCTTTTCCAGCATTTTTGGTACCAATTCTCACGGCTTTACTCATGCACCATTCACTCCATCATCGCCCATGCTTCAGTACTCTGCATTCTCGTCTTGGACTTGTTAGGGCGACAGGCCCAGCTGTTTCATCATGCTTGCAACGTCATAGAAAAGCCTTTCTTCCGTGATTTCCTTGTCTTTCCAAGTTGCGACCGTGCAGAATTCAAGCCTTGCCGTCTTATGAGTCGGCTGAATGACCTTGCCATTTGCCATCTTCATTGGCCCTTTCATGGTCGCCGTCCAATCAGCAACTGAACAAGTGTAGTCGCCTTGACCAAACAGTATTTTGTACGGGCGGTTCACCAGCCGATTGTCGAAAGTTTTGAAGAATTCCACCGATTCTCTGAAGTGTGCCTCTCTTCCCCGAGTCGGCTCAGGCTGACCTGGCCAATACACCGCCACGTTCTGAGCATGACGCTTCTTAAAAGTCTCCCAATCCTGACCGTTCCACGCATCATCCAGAGTCTGCATCAACTCCAAATGCTCCTTCACACTCACAACAACCACCCCAACCTGCTTGGGCGCTACGCGAATATAAAAGAGTTTGTGACTGCCAACGATGAGAGGCGATAATAGGATAATCATCAAGAGCGGTCTCGGCTCATTTCGTTCGCTAAAGAACTTCGAAGCACTTGAAGGTAAAAAACATCTCGAACACGAAAATACTCGTCACCATCAGAAACCAAATCTCTGCAAGCAGGCTCGCAATCTTTAAGCGGACCGATAGCGTAAGCGCCAAAATTTAAATGCAGGCAAGCACGCAACGCTAGGGCTAAAACCTTTTAAGTCTTCTGGCGGGTAACCTCTTGTGAAAGCTCAAAAGGCCGTGAAAAACTTGTCAGATCAAACATCTGCAAAAGATTTGTCGGAATTGCGAGAAAGAATCGTTCGATTAGAAGTTCAGATGGCTGATGTGATAAAACGTCTGGATTCTATTAACAACTACACACGTCAACTCTATGAATACTTGAACAAATCCAGATAGCCCCCGCTCTAACAACTTATCCTAACCTATTCTCTAAACCACATCTTTTCCCCTTAGGTTCAGAACCGAGAGAACAACGCAGAGCGTTTTCCACTAACCGCCAAAAACAAAAAGGGGGTGTTATGGCGGTACCGGTGGCGGCGGTGCAGTTGTTTCAGGCATTGAGGGTTTCCAAGTCAGTCCAAGGATGGCACCTATCAGGCCTAACAAGAACCCTATGAAGAACCCTCCAGTCGCAGCGAAGATAAGGCTGAGTATCGAGAATATCAGCACCATTATCGAGCCGTTCCTCACTTTGCCTTGTTCTCCGCTGTTGATCCAAACTGCGCCAAGAATGGTCAGTAATCCGCAAATCAGTCCAACTGCCCCGAATGCGGCGATAGCAGCGCCTCCGAATCCAAAGCCTAGGCCTCCAATGAAGGATCCTACCGCAATCGTAACCAAGCCTCCGATGAGAATGAAGATGCCGCCGATTAGAGACAATACGAATGCTGCTGTTGGTTTATCTGCCATTTTTTCACCTTGCGACCATATTTGAAACCAAGTTATTAATATAACTTATCATAGGCGTCGATTCAGCTCAAATACCGCGAAAACAGGGCTAGATTACGCCAAAACTCAAGTTACTAGGCCGTCCCTAGTCTCCCACATGTTCCAGATAATCCAGAAACTCTTTCAGCTCTTCTTTGCTCATGTTTTCAATGTCTTTTCTTTCAGTATGAATGTGCCTCTTCATTACTTCCAAGCAGGCTTTAGCCTCTGCGTTCTTGACCATCACATCCACTTGTTTCTTCTCTATCCTAACCCTGTAATAATACAGAACAGCCAGCACACAGTTAACTGCCATGTTAGAGATCAGAACTATCACAGTAACTTCAGTCAGATCCACCATCATCTCACCCCTGCCCAGGTCAGCACCTGGCATCTGTAGCCTTAACGAAACTTGTCTACACCCTTTTGTTCTCATTCTCGAAATATATGACTTTGGATTTTCGGAAACGCAGTTCCGCCGGCCGAAAAAGGAATTTTCTTAAGAAACTGTGCTGTACTCTATGCGTTGGATTGAGACTGATGCCTGAAACCCTCATCCGAGCGGAGAACCTGACCAAAAAGTACGATGATTTGTTGGCAGTGGATGGCATAGACTTTGAGGTTTTCAAGGGTGAGTGTTGCGGTTTCCTAGGGCCCAACGGAGCTGGTAAAACGACGACGATCAAGATGATTCACTGTGTTCTGCCCCTGACTTCGGGCCGTTTGACCGTGGCTGGGATGAGTGTATCTGAAAGCCCCCGGGAAATTAAGAAGATGATAGGTGTTGCGCCTCAGGAAGAGAACCTTGACCCCGACTTCACAGTCATGACGAACCTGCTCGTGTACGCTAGATACTTCGACATTCCCAAGCCTGAGGCTCTCAAACGCGCCGAAAACCTGCTCAAGTTTTCTCAGTTGGAAGAGAAGCGAAACGTCGTCATCGACCAACTGTCAACCGGAATGAAAAGACGACTGATACTGGCCAGAGCGTTGATTAACGAGCCGCAAGTTCTCCTCTTGGACGAGCCGACCACGGGTCTAGATCCGCAGGCGAGACATTTGATATGGGACAAGGTCAGAAGCCTGAAGAAACAGGGCGTCACCATAATCTTGACCACACATTACATGGAAGAGGCGTCTGAACTCTGCGACCGAACCCTTATCATGGACGGCGGCAAAATCATCGAAGAAGGCACACCTGTAGACCTCATCAAGAAACACGCCGGAGAGGAAGTTTTGGAACTCGACTACGACGAAAAAGTGATGAGCATGCTTAAAGAAAAGTTCCCCGATGCGAGGCTCGAAGTCGTGGGCGAAAGAATTCACGTGTTCACCAACCAACCCCACGGAGTTTTTGCGAGCTTTCTTGAAAGTTTCCCCACGAAGAGTGCCACAGTTCGCGGCGCCAACCTGGAGGATGTCTTCCTGAAACTGACTGGGAGGAAACTGAGAGAGTGACTGCCTCACATGAACGTGAGGGTTTCGGACTGCCCAAACTGACCTACCGAGTGTGGAAGGTCTGGCGGAGAAACTTCGACGTCTTCATGAAAACCTTCAAAGTCAGCTTCTTCCCTCCCCTCCTCGAACCCGTCTTCTACCTCGCCGCAATGGGCGCCGGTTTGGGAATGCTAATCCCACAGCTAATTGAAGGCCATTCGTACATCCAATTCATAGCGCCCGGCTTGGTGGCGATAACCATTATGTACTCATCGTTCTTCGAGTGCACATATGGCTCATTCGTCCGCATGTACTACCAGAGGACATTCGATGCTATCATTGCGACGCCAATAAGCGTGGAAGAAGTTATCGCAGGCGAGATACTCTGGGGTGCTACCAGAAGCCTCATAGGCGGCTCTATAGTCTTAGGCGTGGTGGCAGTCTTCGGGCTCGTCTGGAAGCCTCTCATAACGAGTCCCCTGTTCATCCTGGTCTTGCCGTTGGCCTTCTTCGCCGGACTCATGTTCTCCGCAATCGGAATCTGCTTCACCGCGGTTGCTCCGAACATAGACTTCTTCAACTATCCGCAGTACCTCTTCATAACTCCAATGTTCCTGCTTAGCAACACTTTCTTTCCATTAACACTGCTTCACAGTTTGCCTCTGCAGATCCTTTCGGAGGCGGTTCTGCCGTTGACGCATACAGTGAACTTGGCAAGGTGGGCGTTTTTCGGCAGCGGGGACCTATCATTTGCTGTGAGCATAATCTGGATAGCGGCAGTGACAATCTTCTTCTTCGTTCTGGCCATAAATCTGATGAAAAGAAGACTCATCAGATAGCTTCTCTCTCGATCTTTCTCCGCTTCTCTGCATCCGGTTTCTTTTGGCAACGCTAGGTTTCGAAGCCGCTGATGAGTTGATCTATATCGTTTCCCACGTTCTGTCCTTCATAGCCGCCTTCGAGGACGAAGAAGGTGGGCTTCTTCAGAGATCCAATTCTTTTTCCAATTTCTCTGTAGCCTTTCGCTGTCAGGCCGAGCGAGGCTAGGTCTCCGTCGTGGGTGTCGAACCCTGCCGACACGCCTACGATTTCAAACTTGCCAGCATCAACGCTGCCCAACGCTTTTTCCAACGTTTTCACGTAATATGTGTCTCCGCAATCCCTGGGCAGAGGGTAGTTGTGGCAGTTTCCCTCAGAAACCGTGCCCGTGCCTGGATAGTTCGGGTGCCGATGAAGCGAAACGTAGATTACCTGTTTGTCGCCTTGGAAGATTTCTTGGGTTCCGTTTCCATGATGCCCGTCAATGTCCAGAATCAACGTGGGCTTGCCTAGGTTTTTCACAGCTATGGCCACGTTGTTGAAGTAGCAGAACCCTCGGGTTGCCGCGCCCAAAGCTATCCCTGTCCTTCCAGCATGATGGCCTGGCGGACGCATGAGCGAGAACCCCTTGATGTTTGCGGCCATGATGGCTCCTCCCGCAGAGAGTCTCGCGTACTCGAAAATATTATCATACGACGGGGTGTCGCCGTCCTCAACCAGTCCCTTCTTGACCTCCCACAGGTACTCGTGGTCGTGAACCTTGAGCAAGTCATCCTCCGATGCTGGTTCAGGCTTTAGGAACTCGTAGCCCTTGCCCCCAAGGATTTCATGCGCCTTCCTCACTCTTTCAGGCCCTTCAACGTGCCAGGAACCATAGGCCAAACACTTCTCCGAAAACACGAATTTCGTCCTCATCCCGCGCACCAGTTTTCAGATAGGTTGATATTTTCAGATTAAAATATAACCTAATCTCTTAGACTGCTGGAGAACCTTCAACAAAATGAAAAAGACGTCACGCATCGCAGAGAACCCCTTCGCAGTTTTCCGAACAGAATGCGAGAACAGTCTAGCCATTGCATTCAAGAAACTGTTTCCAGAAATCCAGCTAGAACGCTTGGCCATCGAGAAACCGCCGAACCCCGATTTTGGACAACTCGCCAGCTCACTTTGTTTTGAGCTCGCCAAGAAACTCGGCGAGAAACCCTTGATTTTGGCCGAACGGTTTGCCAAGTCCGTGGACTCTTCCGAGTTTTCTCTGATAAGCAGCGTTGCTCCTGCTGGAGGAGGTTACGTCAATTTTCACGTAGACTTTGCCAAGTTTTCAGCCTTGACCCTTGAATCCGTCAAAAGCCTGGACGCCGATTACGGCTTCCTCAAGACGGATAAGCCCTTGAAAATCATAGTCGAACATACGAGTGCAAATCCGCTTCATCCTTTGACCATCGGAACCGCTAGAAACCCCGTCCTAGGTGACACCCTCTCCCGGCTACTCAGAAACAGGGGTCACACTGTGAGCCGCCACTTCTACATCGACGACGTTGGTCGGCAGACCTCGGTCATCGCCTACGGCTACGAAAAACTGGGAAAACCTAAGCCGGAAGGCAAGCCTGACCAGTTCATCGGTATAATTTACACCATCACGAGTTGCCTAGTCGAAATAAACCGGCTGAAAAAGGAGCTTGAAAACGCCAAAACCGTTTCAGCCGCCGAAGAAACCGCCAAAATCACGAGGGAACTAGACGACTGGATTTCCATCGCCGCGGAACTAAAAGCCAAGTATCCCGCGCTGTTCGAGGAGTTGCTGGACAAGATAACACGGGACAAGAACCCTGAAGAGTCGATAAAGATACTGAACAAGGCTTACGAGTTGAAGGAAGAGAAGGCCAGGCAGCTAATCCGACAGGTCAGCGACATGTGCCTCGGAGGGTTCAAGGAGACGCTCAGCAGACTCGACGTTTCATTCGACTCCTGGGACTGGGAAAGCGACTCAGTCTGGAGCGGACACGTGAACGAAGTTTTCCAGAAACTCAAACAGTCACCCTATACGCACGCGGAAGGCGGTGTCTTCGAGTTCGACGCCGAAAAAGTCGTCAACCAACAACAGCTTTGGACCAAACTTGGAATAAGAGAAGGCCACGAAGTTCCATCCCTGACGCTGGGTCGTGCAGACGGCACCACGCTGTACACTACCAGAGACGTAGCGTACACCCTGTGGAAGTTTGAAAGAGCTGACAGGGTCATCAACGTAATTGGTATGGAACAGAGTCTCGCTCAAATGCAATTGAAGATAGCTTTGCACGCTCTGGGCTACGGCAAGATAGCGGACAACCTCGTACACTTTGCCTACAACCTGGTGACACTTCCCGGCTACAAGATGTCCAGTCGAAGAGGGCGCTACATAACCCTCGACGAAGCCATGGACGAAGCTGTAAGACGAGCATACGAAGAAGTTTCGAAGCGGTCTCCTCAACTGTCAGAAAAGGAGAAACACGAAATCGCCGACTTTGTCGGTTTGGGCGCCGTTCGCTACGCGCTCCTCGAAGTTGACAGTTCGAAACCCGTCGTCTTCACTTGGGACCGAGTGCTCAACTTCGAAAAGAACAGCGCACCCTACATTCAATACACCCACGCCAGAGCCTGCAGCATCGTGAAAAAAGCAGCTGAAAAAACAGGAAAACCAGCATACGAACTGCTAAGCGAAAAGCTGGAACACGAAATAACACTCACACTCGCCAGCTTCCCAGACACGTTCACCGAAGCGGCAGAATACCTTAAACCAAACCTCATCGCCGACTACGCAAACTCTCTGGCAGACAAGTTTAACACGTTCTATAACGCTTTCCAAGTGATTAGAGCCGAACCCGAAGGGCTTAGCAACGCAAGACTCGTCTTGACAGACGCACTCCGGATAACGCTGCGAAACGCCCTGAACCTTGTAGGAATCTTTGCGCCAGAAAAAATGTAACCCCTACGTGCGCCCACAGGTGAACCGAGTTCCGTCGGTTCCCCTATTCGACGCGTGCAAAGGAATTGTTTAATATAGAAATTGGCGCCTACTGTATAGAAACAGGTGGAAAAACGAAATGAACAGAACACCACCGTTAATCCTGCTTCTAATCTTGATACTCTCAATGGGACTCGCTTGCAATCTCCTCGTGGCAAAAGCCTCCTCAACGGGACACAGTCAAAGTCTCATGCGATATGATGCGATCAATGTTTTCAGCGGAAACATCACTTCGAACGAGACACAATGGGGCGGATTCGCTGATGCCCAAGGCATTGCCATCGGAGACCTCTACAACAATGGCTCTGAAGAAGCAGCAATCTCAGAGGGCGTTCTTGGAACTGTAGTAGTGGTCAAGGCTAACGGGAAAACTACTCCCAGTATCGTGAGTACAATCACTGGATTCGACGATCCCTTTGGTGTAGCCATCGGAGACCTTTACAATGACGGCGTGAACGTAATAGCAGTCGCAGAACCCGACGCCTCCAGAGTAACCGTCTGTTACCTTAACGGAAGTGTCGCAGGAACTTTCTCACAGCTCAACCAACCGGTAGGTGTGGCCATCGGCGATTTTTACAATAACCATCAGAATGTAATCGCAATCGCGGAGAATGGCTCAGCCTCGGTGCTCGTGTTAGAAAGTGGTGGAAACATCGTGGACAATTTGACTGGAATTTTCAGTCAGCCTGAAGGCGTGGCTATTGGCGACTTAACTAACGACGGTCAAATGAGTTAGCTGTCGCCGATGCCGGTACCAACACAGTCACGGTGTTGAAAAGTGACAAATCAATAGTTCAACAGTGGCCAGGCCTCGGCCAACCTGTGGGTGTGGCCATCGGCGACTATGACAACCTCGGCTTGAACGAGATAGCGATAACAGAAACCTACCCAGTCGGAAACGTCACGGTTTACGCTGAGAACAAAACAGTCGTTGCGAACTGGCCCGGCCGAAACGACCCAACTGGCGTGGCCATCGGAGACTTCAACAACGACGGAAAGAACCAATTGGTGTTCACAGAGGTCAGCACCCTGACGGTCGAGGCTAGCAACGCGACGGTCACCATCCCAGAGTTACCATCATTCGCCATTTTACCGATCCTGATGCTCCTGGTATTAATCGCTATGATGATCCGCAGAAAGCGCACCGAAAACGTCGATTCCTCCTTTGTCACCAAGACCCAGTATCGTAAAAACTAGTGTTCGTCTTCCAGCATAGTTTCTGTTCTTCAACATCGAAGACTTTCCCCTTTCGCAAATTGCTAGTACATTGGCAGAGTGCAAAGTGTTTTATTCGGTGTTCATAGCTAAAGAAAACTGGGTGAAACGTCTTGAGCGATCTCGAAGACTTCAGGCGTTACCGAGAAAAGATGAACGAGCGCATTCTCTCTTCTGGAAACCTTGGGATCAAACGGTTTTTTGCCCTGGACAGTCGCGCCTACGAGAAGGGCGTCCTAGATGTGAAAACAAAGGAGATGCTGGGTTTAGTCGCTTCTACCGTCTTGCGCTGCAACGACTGCATCACATACCACGTCGTCCGCTGCGTTCAGGAAGGAATCTCGGACGAAATGCTTCTTGAGGCATTGAACGTCGCCTTGATAGTAGGCGGCTCGATCACGATTCCGCACATAAGGCGCGCGGTAGAGACGCTTGACCAGTGCAGGGAAAAACAGCGGAAGGGCCAAGCCCTCAAACTCTAAAACACACCCACAAAATCCAACGGTCGGCATCCTCGGCTGAGGGCCTTTTCGTTCTGGGACAAAGTTCTGAAACAAAAATCTCTTATACTGAATCTTTAATCTAAAACGAGAGGTTTCAGTGTGTCCAGTTCATATTTTAGGCGGAAGGTAAGAGCCATCGATGTTAAAGAGAAGAGCGTGTCCAAGCTCTTGGCTGAAATGAGCGAAACGGCTTATCAAGGGCGAAAGCTCGGGGAGGCTGTTGACGTTTGGGAAGCGATGATTAAGGAGAAGGATCTGGTCATTATCATGGGTTTCTCAGGGTCGATGAGCACCGCTGGCCAGTGGAAAATGGTTAACTGGTTGATAGAGAGCCGTTTCATCGACGTTCTCGTTTCGACGGGAGCGAACGTTTCTGAAGATATCGTTGACGCCATGGGGCTCGGCTACTGGCAGGGCACACACTATGCTGACGATCAGGAACTCTTGAAAGCGGATGTCAACAGGTACTACGACGTTTATGGGAAGGAAACCGATTACAGAGAGATGGAACTGCTCATGACGAACGGGCTTAAGACCCTCAAGAAGGGTTACCCCTACACTTCGGCTGAGCTTCTCTACGTTTTCGGCAAGTACCTGTACAAGAAGGGCGTGAAGAGCATCGTTGCTACGGCGGCGGCACACGACGTGCCCGTTTTCTGTCCCGCCATAGCGGACAGTGCCTACGGCGAGGCTTTCCTGATGGCGAAGAACGAGGGTCACCCCATCGTGCTTGATTCGATTAAAGAGTTCGACCAGTTCGTCGGCATAGGCGAGAAAACCAAGGAGGTGGGCGTCATCTACGTCGGCGGAGGCGTGCCCAAGGACTTCACTCAGCTCTTGGCCATATCGGTCTCGCCGAAAACGATGGACGAAGGCGTTCCCGGAAGGAAGGGCCACCTGCGCAAGGGTATAAAAGAGTATTATTATCCGCATCGGTACGCGATTCAGATAACGACCGATTCGCCGCAGTGGGGAGGCTTGTCAGGCTGCACGCTTGAAGAGGCGATAAGCTGGGGAAAAATTGACATAACTGGAAAACGGGCCGTGTGCTACTGTGACGCGACGATCGCTCTGCCGCTGTTGACTCACGCACTTAACGAGAGGGTGAAGGCGAAGAGGAAAGGGCCTGATCTCTCTTGGCTCTTCAGCCAGGTCTCCTAGGTGTTCTAATTCTTGCCAACAGCGAGCCCACCATTATTGGTAGGATGAGTGAAGCGTCGCCCTCAACCATTATCTTCTGAGCTTTCTGGTTTATCTTGCCCCATGAAACCGCTTCTCGCGGTCTCGCTCCTGAGAGGCTGCCGTCCCACTCGTCGGCCGTGCTTATGTAAACGGCGTAGTTGAGGCCGTCTTTAAACTGGTTCCACCACAGCGTGTGATGCTTAGATATTCCACCGCCTATGAGCAGCGCTCCGCTCTTCTTCGCTGAGAAGACGATGTCGCTGAGCTGTCCAGAGTCCTTCAGCAGGTTAAGCTTGAAATCGTGGTCCTGCGAGAAAAGCCATGTCTGGTATCCGACTGCGCCGTCGGTGATGCCTGGCACGAAGACAGGGATGCCGTTCTTGGCTGCCCAGTAGAGGATGGAGCTTTCGTTGCACACGCGTTTTCCAACCTCGCTGCACAGCTGAGCCGATGAAACTTCTCTGGCGCCCTCTTCCCATAGGCTCTGCAACAGTCCCTGTATTTTCTTTTCGATAATGAGGCCGTAGCTTTCGTTCGGAACGAGAACGTTTCCCAAACGGTTGATGTTCCTCTGGTGCAGTCGGGCGTCGCTCATGACGAATGAGCCTCTGTAATAGTCTTTCCAGCTTCGGGCAACGTCGTGGTCCACTGTGCCGCACGTCGTTACGACCACATCGACGAGTCTTCGTCTAACGAGTTCTTTCAGGGCGCCTCGGGCTCCCGTGGCTACGAGGTTTCCTGTGAAGGAGAGAAACTTGACGCATTTTTTGTCTCTGACCATGTCTTCGAGGATTTTCACGCCTACGGCCAGTTTTCCGGCCGTGAACCCCCAGGCTTTTTCCATCTGCTGGACGAGATTGTCCACGGACATCTTGTCAGAGAAACTGTAGTCCTCGACGGGCTGTTTCCACGTCAACGCAGTCCCTCGACGGCTTCACAGTACGTCTTGAAGATTGCTCCTGCAGCGTCTTCGATTGCCTTCTTCTCCTGCTCGTTCAACAAGTCCCAGAGGTCTGGGCCGAGCGATTTTGCGATCCTCGCGGGTACCGTGACATAAACTGGTTCAGGAGGGCTACCCTTGAACTGCATTTTTCTCGAGTAGCTCATCACTTTCCCCGTGTTCAGCATGAGTCCGCGAATTATCTCGATGAAAGAGCCAGCTGGGCCGTATCTCGTTCCGCCTAGGACGCGTATTATTTCGCGGCTCACCTCCTTCACATAATTCTCACACTTGGCCTTGTCAAGAGTCTTCGAAGTCTTTCTGAGGTAGGCCTCGAGTGGTTGGCCGTTGATTTTGACCAAGCTCCAGAGTGGAACAGCGGCCTCTCCGTGCTCTCCGCCCACGTAAGCTTCCACCGTTCCTATCGGAATGTTCAGTTCTCTGCTAATTATCGTCCTGAACCTCGAAGTTTCAAGGCAGGTTCCCGTCCCGATGATTTGACGCTTGCCCTTCGCAGCACTGTCTGCCAGCGTGGTCATCGCGTCAACGGGGTTCGTGATGACGAAGTACCACGCTTCAGGGTTGTTTGCAAGAGTATTCTCCACAACCGACTTCACCGCTCCTGCATTCTTCGTCGCCAAATCCCTTCGGCTCATCTCCGGCGTCCTTGGAAAACCTGCAGCTATAACTATCAGATCCGCGTCCTTCAGCCGTTCGGCTTCTGCATACGCGTTTATCTTGACGTCAAAACCGTGGCCGGCAATGGCGTGGCACAATTCCTCCTTGGTCATTTCAGCCACGTTCGGAGCCTTGTCTACGAGCGAGAGTTCTGTAACGTATCTCTCGAATATCAGTGTGAAAGCGACTTCCCCGCCAACGCGGCCGGTTCCGGCAACTGCAACGTGAACCATAGTGCCACTTCCCAAAGCAAATATGTCCAGAGTTTAATAAAGCAATGCGTTTTCCGCAAACAGGCTTACGAATAAAAGCGCTGTTTAATCGGCATGCGCGCGTTTATATTCTTTGCACATACGTAAACGATGCTTAGAGAACACGGTTACTGGAGACATCAAGGGAACATGCTACTTTTGGGGCACAGCCACTTGGATGCCGCGTGGTGTGGTCGTTCGACGAAACCAAAAGGTGTTCCACGAAACCTGCGAAAATACTACAAGTGGCTAGAAGAAACGCATCCTGAAACTTTCCAGAAAGTGAAGAAGAAAGTGAAAGAGGGACGCTGGGAAATCGTAGGCGGGGCTTGGGTAGAGTCCGACGCAAACATGCCTTCCGGAGAATCAATGGTAAGACAATTCCTCCTCGGAAAAACATACTTTCAAAAAAATTCGGCGTTAACGTCAAGATTGCCTGATTCCCCGACTCTTTCGGATATGCCTAGACGCTGCCTCAAATAATGAAAAAGGCCGGCATAGAGTTTTTTCTAACGCAGAAAATGCTCTGGAACGACACCATGGTTTTCCCGTACTACCTTTTCAGATGGACGGCTCAAGACGGCTCATCCATTCTCGCTCACGAAACCGTCGGATCATACGACGAAACGGTCCAAGAACCGAGAATACTTGAACAGATGAAACAGCTGAATTCGCGCCACAATCTGCACGATCTTCTGATGCTCTTCGGAAAGGGAGACCACGGAGGCGGAAGTCACCGAAGACATGATCCAAAGAGCACTAGAATTCGTCCGAGGAAACAAGCCGATAAAGGTAGATTCTCAACTGCTGAGGAGTACATGAGAATCGTCACCGATAAGCGCGCGCGTACACTCCCATACAAGTGTGAGCGCCAATTTCTGGCAGTTTACTAGTAAATTGGGGTCCGAGTCCCTTGTCCTTGTTCTAAAATCTCGAACAAAATTTTTGAAAGTATAGTTTTTTAACCAGAAAATGGCAGAATAGGATAGGAAACGGTGACTTGGCGAGAGGGTTGAACGGAAGCGTCGATCGAGACCGTTCAGAGATTAGAGGAAGTACGTTGCGTACTTACTGGTATGTGTTACAAAAAAATCAAGAATGCGGAGTTAGAGAAATCCAAAGAGCCCTAAACTTCTCGAGTTCCAGCACTGCTCATTATCATCTCGAAAAACTAGTAGATAAGGGTCTTTTAGTTAAAGACGCCTATGGCAAATACAAGCCGAATGGCAAACGAAAAACTGGACTGATAGATCCATTTATCATAGTTCACGGGGTTGTTTTTCCAAAACAACTCTTGTACGCGGTTGCTATAAGCGTCTTGTGTCTGTTTTATATGGCAGTTTTCTGGAGTTTTCTTAATTTAGCTGTGTTGTTTGCGTTTTCTCCAGGCATAGCAGCTTCTGGAATATTCTGGTTTGAAACCATACGGTTGGCACGCGAACGCAAAAGGCTTGCTTGGTAGCTAAGCTTTTCCCCTGTTCTTTGCTGTTCGAAACTGTAGATTAAATAGCGGCGAACCGAATATGCGGGTGTGAAACGGATGAAAGCCAAAGTCTTTCTTCAGTTCGTAACGTTTCTTATTCTCGTGTTGCTGATAAGCCCTAGGATAAATCTTCCATTCCCCACTACGGCAAAAGCGCAACTTAATGGCAACAGTATTGATGTAAACTCTGAATATTCCAGCGGAACAATAAGTTCGCCTAATGATTTGCTTTCGTTGTGGTACACATGGATTAATTGCAATGGCACACAAGTAATATACCTCGCCTACAATTCAACCAGCGGCAGGCCGCCTGTCCTTACGGTGTTTGGTCAACGCTACATCGACGAGAACAATGAGGAGCTATTCGTCGGGAACATTTTAACAGGCATGGAAATATACAACGCCAGTGGAGGAAATAATGTCCCTCAAGGGCCGAATGGAAGTCTGTACGATTTAGTAGTCAATAGTTCCGCCAGTTTTGAAGCTACTCCTGTGGAAAAATCGATGATTCAGGGAGTAGCGCATTACACTTGGGGCGTACGATATGATAACATAGATGGGTCTCTCGTTTCAAACGGCCCCGCGCCTCCCTTTTCAAGCGGCGCTATTGAAGATGCAAGAGTTGCTCTGCAGTACCTTAACTTTTCGTTCGACTTCTCGGTTCAGGAGAACATGTCCATTCTGGAAACTAGTTTCGGAATGGGCCCATTAACAGTGACCAGTTCAAACTTCAACGTGACAAGCGTCGACGGATTGAGCCTTTCGCTCCTCTACGGAACCACTGTTTTCACGACTGAGAACTATACAACCTTGATCGATGGCTCTCCCTACAATTCTGCGACTGCAACAGAGTCAACGGCTCCTGCAGACTCTGGCCAATTCACGGTGGGAAATGTTACAGCATACGACTTCGTTTTTGGCCAAAACTACACGCTTTTAGCGGGCTCTCAGCCTCAAAGCATCCCATCGATCACTGTTGGTGCCGCGCAAGAAAGCGTGCCAGACGGATTATACAGGTCGGTTGAAGGGTTACTTGCTGCTACTGATGTCAATAATGTCCTGAACGATGCTATCAGTCGAGTCAGCGCCATTAACGAAACAATCAATTTGGATTCCGCAAATTCATCATTCTTGTATAGAATATGTTACCCTGTTTGGGGTGGGAGCGCTATTGAACAAGATCCAGAATATGTGGCTCATCTAATTACCAGCAACACAATATTACCTGCAGCGAGTTTTCCCTGGATTCTTCTCGCATCAGGTGTTATCATAAGCTCAGTGGTTTTGTTAGGTGCAGTTTATGACTTAAAGAGAACAAGAAAGATAGGTTTCTTGAGAAAACTAGCCTGGGGAAAGATATGAAAGGTCAATAGCGCGCGCACTCACGCATCAATAGGCCGAGACGAACAGTTTGACTTTTGCAACTGGGAATCTTACTTGGGCTATTCTTCGGTTTTTCTAATGTACTCGACTTTTTGTTTTGTCTTGATTTCCAAGATAGGGCAGCTAAGAAGGGTTCGCCGAGCTCATTAGACACTTGTTCTCTCTGGGTTCGCAGTAGACCTTCTCAACGGTCATTGCGAAGGCGTTGCTGTTGTTTGGCCAATGTGAACCACTTCTGTTTCCGAATTTGTTACAGACTGGTTTTCTCGGTGCGTGCCTAACTGCATTAATTCATTTCGATTGCTCTTAGAAAGCTTTAATTCTTCTAGGATTTTCTCTGATACGGAACAAAAAGGTGGAACTCGTTGCCTGGTCTTGCCGGTTTGAAGTTCGCGATGGGAACGGGCATATTAATCACGATCGTCATATTCGCGGCTTTTCTAGGGCTTATTCTGTTTCTCATTGACGCTTTTGTTGTGACGTTGACGCTGAGTGTTGGATTGCTTATAATCGTGGCTCTTCCGCTGCTTTTTGTGCTTTTTCAGTACGCCATCGGTCCCTCAATCGTCAAGCTTTCGACGCACCTGCGATACCTCAAGCCGGGTGAAAACCCTTGGCTCGAATCCACGGTGAAAGATCTCGCGGATAAGAGCAAGATACCCATGCCCCGCCTGGCCATCGTCCCGAACAACACGCCTAACGCGTTCGTCTTCGGTCGAACCGCACACTCAGCAACCCTCGCAGTTCATCAGGGACTGCTGCAAAACCTGAACGAAGACGAAGTGAGAGGCGTGATAGGCCACGAGCTGGGACACATAAGACACAGGGACTATGCCATCATGACAATGCTCTCTGCACTGCCGTTGTTGGCCTATCTTGTCGCACGAGGAACGATGACAGCAGCCGCGCTTGGAGGCGGTTCTTCAAGCAAGAAGAACCAGGGAGGTGCGGCGGTAGCACTGATTGCCATCGCAGTTGTCTCTTTCGTAGTGTACCTTGTCTCACAGCTGAGCGTGATGCGGCTCAGCAGACTGCGGGAACACTATTCAGACGCGTATTCAGCGTACGTGACAGGTTCGCCCCGAAGCTTGGAGAGCGCGCTTACAAAAATCACGTATGGCCTCTCACTCTCGCCGAAACCGGCCGAGGGCCTCAGGGCCTTCTATATAAGCGACCCCGCGCAGGCCAAACAGGAAGTTCGTCAAATCCTTGACAAGAAGAACGAGTACGACCTGGATCACGACGGCGTATTGAACGAGAGAGAGCTGGAGTTGGCCATGGAAAAGGAGGCGAAGTCCATGTGGAGAACTGTTAACAATTTGTTCTCAACTCACCCGCCAACCTTCAAACGGATACTGCTGCTGCGGGAAATAGAACAGGAAATGCAAACAGGAAAATACACGAACCAACGCGTCTACGCACACGTGTGACGGAGCGCATCTGCAGGTATCTTGATTTTTTCTTCAATCTTCCCACGGCATCACTCGTAGAATATTGTTTTATATGCTTCAGTGAACAATTTACAACCGTTCGAAATCGACACAGACGGTCTCCTATCTAGGGTGAGGTTGAGAGTTGAAGGTTAAGCTTCTTCGTCACACGGCAGATTCGGAGCTTCTCTGCGGAGCTGCGGCATCAACCACCATAAAGAGTGGGAAGCCCTCGGAAATTTTCGAAAAGATGGACGCGGAAACTGCCAGGCGTAAAATCAGCCAGGTTACGGGCTACGGACACGCTTCTGTCATCGAGCATGCGTCCTTCACGTTCAGCGTCGAGGACGTGTCCAGAGCCATGACTCATCAGCTCGTCAGACATCGTGTCGCCTCGTACACGCAGCAGAGCCAACGCTACGTGACGTATGATACAATAGAAAAGTACGTGACACCGCCGAGCATAATGCGAAACGCGGAGGCCAAGAAGGTCTTCGACGAGACGCTGGAGAAAATCTCTGAGACCTATCAAAAACTTCTGAAGATGACGATTCCTAAGGAGGATGCGAGGTTTATCCTGCCGAACGCCGCGAAAACCAACATTATGGTAACGATGAACGCGCGGGAACTGCGACACTTCTTCAACCTGCGATGTTGCGCACGCGCGCAGTGGGAGATAAGAGAAGTCGCCACGGAAATGCTGAAGCAGGCGAAGAAAGCCGCACCCGCCCTGTTCGAGAACAGCGGACCTTCATGCGTAGAACTTGGCTACTGTCCTGAAGGAAAAATGAAGCCCCCAGAATGCAGCGTCTCAAAGATAAAAGCCAAGTTTCGAAGCCTTTAGAAATCGTTGCTTTCAGAATCAGCGCGATGCCAATGACAGGGCTGAAGGTTCTTGCCGTGACTACGAGGTACTGGAGACCCGGACAAGACTACGTGAAAGAAATAGTTGATGCCGTTAAGGGTAAAATCCTTGACGACGATTTTGTCGTGGTGTCCGAGAAGGCAATTTCAACCGCGCTGAACAACATCGTAGACGAGAGCAAAGTCAAGCCCAGCTTGGGCGCGAGGTGGATTGCACGTTTTTGGATGAGAATAGGGTGGGGCTACTTCCTGGGGCCTTTGTCGCGTCTTCGGCAGAGGCTGTTGTTGCAGCTTCGGGGCTACCCGTTGGATGTCGGAAGTCGACACAAGCAGCTTGCGTTGCAGCGTGCAGGTTTGTTGCAAGCTCTGATGTTCGGTTCAGAGGGAGGCATTGACGGAAGCAACTTGCCATACTCTTACGTTAGCCTTCCTCTGAAAAGGGCTGAGGCAGTAGCCGAGAAAATTCATCGACAGATTTGGGTTTCTTCCGGGAAGAGGGTTGTAGTGATGGTGGCGGACACTGACAAGACGTACTCGTTCAGGAATTTTCATTTTACGCCGAGGCCAGATCCGTTCGATGGCATTTATTCTTTCGGCGGTTTTATCACCTACGTTGTCGGGCGGATGCTTAGGCTTGAGAGGAGGGCTACTCCTTTGGCCGTTGTTGGATGCTTCGTGTCGGCGGGATCGGCTTTGAGGGTGGCTGAGGTTGCGAATCGCGCCAGAGGTTTCGGGGCGGGTGGAACGGTGTGGGACATGGCTGAAGCGTTTAAGGTGCGGTTGTCAGACGTGAGTTGGGAGATGCTTGAGACAGCAAGACATAAACCCATAGTCATTGTTAGAAAAAAGCGGTGAGAATCGGATGGAAGAGGAAACGAAGAAGCTGAGTGCATTTTTCCAGCCTCATTCGGTCGCGATTGTCGGGGCGACCAAGAGGATAAACAAGGCGGGCCACGTGATTTTCAAGAACTTCGTTGAAAACAAGATGAGAGGTATATTCAAGGGCGAACTCTACGCCGTTAACCCGACTGAAGACTCTATAATGGGGTATAAATGCTATCCTTCGGTGACCAAAATTCCTGGTGAGGTTGAGCTAATCGTCATTGTCGTTCCGGCTGCCGTCGTGTCAACTATAATGAACGATGCAGCAGCCAAGAAAGTTAAGGATGCCGTAATAGTAACCTCAGGCTTCGGAGAGGTTGGAAATCACGAACTCGAACAGCAGATAATCGACATAGCGAAAAAGGCGGGAATGCGCGTTCTGGGACCAAACTGCCTCGGAGTCTACGATTCGAGAACTGGTGTCGACATGCTTTTTCTGCCCGAAACAAAAGTGTTGGCGTCTGGGGACGAGGTCATTGCCACGCCGCGGCCGATTCCCGGAAACATCGCGATAGTCACCCAGAGCGGCGCCTTCGGCGTCGCGGCCTTAGATTACTTGTCAGGGCGAGAGGTCGGGGTTAGCAAGTTTGTGAGTTTCGGCAACAAGGCCGACGTGAACGAGGCCGAAATGCTTCAATTTCTGTTACACGACGACGAGACAAAAGTCATACTTTTGTACGTTGAAGACATAAAATCCGGCCGCGAATTCATAAAAATAGCCGAGAAGGTCACGTTGAAAAAGCCCATCGTGGCCCTCAAGTCCGGAAGAACCGATGCGGGAGCGAGGGCTGCATCGTCACACACTGGAGCACTTGCCGGCTCAGACAGGATCTACAGCGCAGTTTTCGAACAGACAGGAATCCTGAGGGCGGAGGACATGGACGAGTTTTTCCACATGGGAAAATCCTTGGCCATGCAGCCGCCCGCTGCTGGAAAAAACGTGGGAATAGTCACGGACGCCGGCGGCCCGGGAATAATGGCCGCTGACGAAGCTGAGCTGAAAGGGTTGAACGTTTTGCATCTTTCTGAGAAAACAGTGGCGAAGTTTGAGAAGCTGAAGGTGGAGGGAAAAATTCCAAAGTTTGCGTCAGATCTCAATCCGGTGGACATAACTGGTTCAGGAACCGACGCGATGTTTGAACTGGCCACCAGGGTTCTGTTCCAGGACCCGGAGATCTGCGGCATAATACTGCTCGGCCTTCATCAGACGCCTGCCGTGCAGGAAGATTACATAGACGCGGTGGCAAAGATGACGTTTTCGTTCGACAAGCCCATAGTTGCCTGTGACATCGGGGAGACAGAAATGGCCATGCACACGCGCACGAGGTTTGACAAGCAGGGCATCCCGGCTTATTCGTCACCGGAGGACGCTGCGAGAGCAATGAACGGTCTTGTCAGGTACGGGCGTTATCTGCAGAAAAAAGGTTGCTTCGAAGAGTACAAGCAGAACTTCTTGCAGACCAAGCGGAAAAGGATGGGTGTCAAGGCGTCACCCTGACTTCGACGGTTTCGCCGTCTGAGAGATGAAACTTTTTCCTCAGGTTCTCAGGTCCGATGATCTCTATCACGTTCTCCGGGTAACCGGCGACTTCGGGAACGATGAGAGCACACCTATGCTCTGTCTTGAGAGAGGCCCTGTAACACTTTCCCCTTTGGAAACCCGCGGCAGGCAAGATGCCAATTGCTTTTTCCTCTGCCAGCGTTTTCTTGACTGCGACGCTTTCTGGGCTGATCCGCACGTTCAGCGTTCCGGGATACGGGACAAAACCCAGTTTTTCTCTCATCTGTTTCTTTACCCATGGAAGTTTCATGTATTTGGCTCCTTCACCCTTGCCCGAGAAAACCGTCCCCCTCAAACAAAGAGTTTTCAAGGGTGTCTCCTGCCATAATGTGAAAACCGATGGAAAAAGCATGTCGAAAACTGAGGGCGACGGGCCTATTGTTGTTCTTTCAACCAAGTTGCAACTTTCTTCATGAGCTTGTTGTTGGACATGTCGACCACTGGCACAATCATTTTTTCTCGAGTTTCGATTATCGGCTGGTACTTGGGCATGAGAGAATACCCGAGAAAAGACCAGTAGACTCGCCCGTGTTCAACAAGCATTTTTGCCGTGATTTCTGTCGAAGCTGGAAGGGGAAAGTACAGGAAAATGACGCCTTCGGCCCAGTACAGGCCTGCGGCCTTGCCGCCCGCAATTATTGAGGCAAACCTTGCTATGTCATCTGGAGTTGGGAAGACATCCTTCTCCATTATTACGACTTCTTTGAAAGGTTCATACTTGACGACCGCATCTGCTTCATCCATAAAGCATACACTTCTGTTCGCTGATTATCTGGTTCAGGTTCCCTTTTAATCTTGTCGTGCTCTTGCAAAGGAGAAATGCAGCAGCGCTCTGATGACCGTGGCGCGCGTTAGCAACTTTCTTCAAACCGTTTATGTTTCTTAGAAAAAGTTATAGAGCAGACGATTGTTAAACGCTTAGTCTGATACACCTTAGGGAGCTGTTTGTTTTGCCAGAAATTCGAGTGGCGCTCGTGGGCGTTGGGAACTCGGCGTCGGCGCTGATTCAAGGGGTACAGTATTACAAGAATGCTGGAGAGAACGTGACGGTGCCGGGTTTGATGCACGTTAATTTTGGCGGCTACCACGTCAGGGACGTGAAGTTTGTCGCTGCTTTTGAAGTGAACAAGAACAAGATTGGAAAAGACTTGTCCGAGGCCATATTTACAGCGCCGAACTGTTGCGCCAAGTTCGCAGACGTGCCGAAACTGGGTGTGAAGGTTTCTGCTGCTCCCGTCCTTGACGGTGTGGCTGAGCACATGAAAGAGGTTTTCAGCGTCTACAAGGCGGGTGAGGTCAAGCCTGTGGACGTTGTCGACGTGTTGAAGAAGTCGAGGGCTGAGATTCTTGTCAACTATCTGCCGGTTGGCAGCCATGATGCTGCGCGGTTCTATGCTCAGGCAGCTTTGGACGCTGGCTGCGCGTTCATCAACTGCATGCCCGAGTTCATCGGCTCCGACGCGAGATGGGGCAAGAAGTTTGAGGAGAAGGGGCTTCCGATAGCTGGCGACGACATCAAGAGCCAGTTGGGTGCCACCATATTGCACCGGGCGTTGGCGAGGCTCTGCGTGGACAGAGGCGTGATTATCGATGAGACCTACCAGCTGAACCTAGGCGGGGACACGGACTTCTTGAACATGACTGTCGAGGAACGGTTGAAGACCAAACGTATAAGCAAGACGGAAGCGGTCACGAGCCTCGTGCCCTACGATTTGCCCACGCGGATTGGGCCCTCGGATTACGTGCCTTTCTTGGGGAACAAGAAAATCTGTTATCTGTGGTTAAAGGGAAGAAAGTTCGGAGACAGACCGTTAACAGTGATGGTGAAGCTTGAGGTTGAAGACTCGCCCAACAGCGCGGGCGTCGTTATCGACATCATAAGAGCAGTCAAGATAGCGTTAGACCGCAAAATATCTGGACAATTGCTCAGCATATCCTCCTACGCGTTCAAACACCCGCCAATCCAAGTGCCAGACTCGATGGCAAAACAATCAGTGGAAGAGTACATACAAGGAAAAAGAAAACGCTAGTGCACTCTTCACGCGGCATAGACGGTAAGCAGTCGCAGTATCCGGTATTCGTTTTTCAAAAACGCGCGCACCCAGTACAGCATTGCAGGTTAATTGCACAAAACACAGTCGGCATGTTACTTTTCGGTTTTGATGGTCTTTTCTGGTATGAACTCCATCGAAATCGAATTCACACAGTGTCGAGTGTTCTTGGGGGTGAGTCCTTCGCCTACAAAGACATGGCCCAGATGCGCCCCGCACTTTGCGCATTGAATCTCTGTTCTGACGCCGTCAGGGTCGGGTATTCTCTTGACTGCTCCTTGGATCTCCTCGTCAAAGCTTGGCCATCCGCATCCTGCGTCGAACTTGTTTTTTGATTGGTAGAGTAGTGCGCCGCACCTTCTGCAAACGTAGGTTCCGGAGGCGAAGAAGTTATCATATTTTCCGCTGAACGGTCTCTCAGTTCCTTTATGGACGATGACTCTTTCTTCTTCTGGTGTCAGTTCATTTGATTTCATGTTTTTGGCTCCAAAGCGATGAGCCGAGCTTGTCTTATTCGAGTTTCTGCCCGCACTTAGTGCAGTAGACAGCACCAGCTGGGCTTTTTTCTCCGCAGCTCTTGCAAGCGACTGATTGCCCTTTTATTGGATCCGTGAAGTCTTCTTTGACGTTTTTGACGGCTTTCTGTATCTCTTTGGCTGCTGTTTGGAACGCTTTTTCCAATTCCGTTCCCATTTTTGAAAACGCTTCTCTCAAATCCTCGGTGGGAACGAAAACGCCGGCTTCTATACCGTGTTTCGTTCTGAAGCCGCATTTAGTGCAGAAATTCGCATTATCAGGGAGTTTTTCTCCACAGTTGGAGCAGAAAACCATGGAAGTCGCCTGTGCCAAACAGTTGGAAAGAACAATTTAAGCATTGCTGCGCCAGCTTTTTTCTGAGGAGCTTATAGATTAAATAGTCCTGAGAGTGTTCTAGATTTCGGTGTTTTGTTTGGATTCGAGAGTTCAGCATTTCGTTGAGGTCAGTAGGCAGGTGATATTAGATTGCGCACTAGCGAATGGGGCTATCGTTGCGGCGAATTGCTTCAAGGAATACTATCCAAAGGAAGCCAAGGATTACATGTATGTATGGCCCAGAGATGCTTCTTTCACGTGTGTGAGCGCCGATATTCTTCGAATTGAGAACATGCAGGAACGTTTTTTTGATTGGTGTGTCAACCGGGCAGAAGGTTTCGGGAATGGAGAGTGTCTCTGTCAGAACTATTCCGTCAATGGTCCTAAAGCCTCGGCGAATTTTCAACCCGATCAGACTGGTTCTCTCTTGTGGGCAATCTGGCATCATTTCAGAGAGAAACCGAGAAGAGCGTTGAAGTATGAGAGGCTTGTCAGGCAGGCGGCTGATGGCCTGTGCGGCAAGTGGAAAGGAAACCGCTTCGACTGTGTCACGAATGATTTATGGGAGGAGAGGTTCACTTTCCCAGATTTGGATGACAATTTTAGTTATTCCCTTGCAGCCTGTATCAAAGGTCTGAGGTGTGCAAATGAAATTTTTCCCAACAAGAAATGGATGGACGTAGCGGAGAAGATGTTTCGAAGGCTGGAAGAACACTGCGACGGCTTCTTTGTCAGAAGCCATGGAAAACTGAACGATGAAAGAATCGACGCCTCGGCGCTTGGGCTTGTCTACCCGTTTGATCTTTTTCGAGTGGATGATCCGCGGATATCGGCCACGGTGGAGCAAATCGAAAAGAAACTGGTTGTCCACGGTGGAGTGCACAGGTACGAGGACGATGAATATGACGGGTGGATGTACGGGGGCCTGCACAGAAAGAAGGGCGCGGGTGCTTGGCCCATACTGAACTTTTGGTTGAGCATATATTACGCGAAACTGGGTGACAGGGAAAAGGCTCTTCAATATTACAACTGGCCGCTGGATAGAGTTCAGGGGTTCCTGCCCGAACAGATATTTGAGAACAACCTTCAGATCTCTGTAGCACCGCTGTGCTGGAGTCATGCGATGCAAATCATCGCCTCGAAAGAGCTCGGTTTCATATAGCGGCTTTGCTCAGGATTGAGGGAAGATTGTACCGGAGAAACCGCAAGGTTTAAGCGAATTCCGCGCATTCTGTCGCATGCGACTTGGTGTTGAAGATTGGTCGATGTGCTTTTAATTTTCAAGGTTCATCAGCCCTACCGGCTCAGGGAGAATTTTTTCTGGGAAAGAAACATGTTTCGAAGGAAAACCAAGCAAGAACTGTTTGATTTCTATTTTGACAACTCGAAGAACAGGGAGATTTTCGACCGGGCGGCCAAGAAATGTTATTTTCCGGCAAACAGCATTCTGTTTGATGTTATTGATAGGTTCAAGAGGGAGAGAAAGAAAGTTAAGGTTTCATTCAGCATATCTGGCGTTTTTCTCGAGCAATGCGAAAGTTTCAACCCTGATCTCTTGGAATCGTTCAAACAGTTAGCTGACACGGGCTGCGTCGAGTTTTTAGACATGCCGTACTATCATTCCTTAGCGGCCCTGTATCCGGTCAGGGAAGAGTTCATGGAAGAAGTTCGGATGCATCGTCAAATGATGAAAGACTTGTTTCACTCTGAACCAGTCGCCTTTGAGAACACCGAGTTGATTTACAACAACGCCATCGCAAAGGTTGTGGACAAAATGGGGTTTGGCGTCATGTTCACGGAAGGCGTCGACAGGATCTTGAAGGGGAGGTCGCCCAACCATGTTTACAGGGCCAAGGGCTGCGAGAGACTCAAGGTTCTTCTCAGAAACTTCAAGTTGACCGATGACGTTGCATTTCGGTTTTCAGTAAGATCGTGGAGTGACTGGCCTCTAACGGCTGACAAATACGCATCATGGTTGGCAGCGGCTGAGGGTCAATGCGTCACGATTTTTCCAGACTATGAAACTTTCGGAGAGCACCACTGGCCAGAGACAGGCATACACGAGTTTCTCAAGAATCTTCCCTTAGAAATTCTTAAGCATGACAACCTCTCCATGTCAACTCCTTCCGAAGTGCTGAGCAAGCATGGAAGCCAAGGAGAAATCGACGTTGGTGAACTAGGCGGCACCATATCCTGGGCCGATATCAACAGGGACACGAGCGGTTGGCTGGGAAACACGATGCAGTGGGCCTACTACACGACGAGCAAGGAGTTGGAACCGCTTGTGAAAGAGTCAGATGACAGCGAGCTTCTCAGGTTGTGGCGGTATCTTCTGACGAGCGACCACTTGTATTACATGTTCTCTGCGGGAGGAGCGCCTGGCGAAGTGCACACGTACTTTAGCCCTTACAAATCGGCGACAGACGCCTTCGTGAACGCGCAGGGAGTCCTGCTCGATTTCGAGTCAAAGCTGCGAGAGTTTGTGCGCGCCGCGAACGAACCTTTCCTGTTTTACAAGAGTTCAGGAGAAGAGAATTTCACGGGCATCAAAGTTTGGAGTCTCATAGGATTTCTTCATACGATTCAGACAATCGACGCCGCTCTCATCGAATTCCACAACAAGAAGGGAGACATTGAAAAATGGGCAACCCTGTCGCTACGCGACGAGGAACTGGGCAGGAAGCTTGAGCGCATTCGAGATTCAAAGGTTCAAGGTGAAGAACTCCGCAGGAAGTTAATGGCTGCCGTGAAATCGCGATTGACCGATGCCGAGAAGCTCTTTCCTCGATGAGGGATGGAGCTTCGAATTCAGGAAAAGGCTGACAGCGCTTTGACAATGCCCAGTTTGGTCAGGTAATATCGGAACCGTCGGAGATTGTCTCTGAAAGTGACGATGTAACCGGAGTCTACGAGTTTCTGAAGCAGATCATGCAGTGTCTTGACGTCCATTCCCAGTACGTCCGCTAGTTCTGCTGGTCGCTTGGCGTTTTCGGCGTCGAGGGCTCCGAGAATGTGCATCAAAAGAAGAATTCTCATTTCAGCGAAATGTTCTTCGAACGTGAACGAGGGAAATTTTATTCGAATCGCTTCGTGTCTGGGAGTCGCCACGAGCGCATTGTTGTAGACTTTCATTGTTTTTTCGGCGATTGCATTCCAATCATAATCTCTGATGACCTCGCGGTAGCCGTTCTCGCGAATCTTTCTTGCAATGTTAGGGTTTTTGAGCACTCTGAGAATTCCCCAGGCCAGTGAATCCGAGTTGTCAACGTAAACCTTGATACCCGTCTTTTCATGTTCCACTATCTCGGCCAGTCCTCCGGTGTCCGTCACGATGACAGGTGTCTTCGCCGCCATGGCTTCCAAGGCGGTTATGCCGAATGGTTCGTAGAGCGAGGGAAAAACGGCGGCATCACTCGCTCTGTAAATCGAAATCAACCTTTGTTCATCGACAAAACCTGCGAAAAAGACGTGGTCGGTGACGCCGAAATCGTACGCTTCTTTTGCCAAGTAGTCCTTCATTCCTCCTTCTCCGACGATTACAAAGTTGACTTTGGGCATTTCCGCCAGCACTTTAGGAACTGCGCCGATGAGAACGTGCACTCCCTTCTCGTGAACGAGCCTTCCGACGAAGGACACTATTTTCTCTCCGTTCGGTGCGTACTGGTGCTTAATGGGTAACGTGCCGACGTTGCCGCTGAACTTGGCGGCGTTCACGCCGTTTGGAATCACGTGAAGCCTGGTGGGCTGCACGTTGAAGGCGGACGAAACCTGGTGAGCCATGTAGTTGCTGCAGCAGATTACTTCGGAGCTCTGGTTGACGAGGTGCCATTCCACTTCGTTTATGGTCCTTTGGTAATCGTTGTGGATTCCGCTCCTTCTTCCCATTTCGGTTGCGTGTATGGTCGAGACTAAGGTTTTCGAAAATGCGTTTCTGATTTTTACGGCCGCTTCGGCGACTAGCCAGTCATGGGCGTGGATGATGTCTATCTCCTCGTTGTTGTCGTTGATGATGTCGATGGCTTTTTCCGCCATGGCTTGGTTCATTGAGAAAACCCATCCTAAGAAGCTCGTAGACGGTATTTTCGAGTTGAAGCGGTGCACTTCGACTCCGCCCATTTGCTCGTGCTCGGGGGCTCCTGGAAAGTCGCATGTGACTACATGAACCGTAACGTTTCTGCGGGTCAGGGCCATCGAGAGATCATACACGTGCGAGGAGATTCCCCCTATAATCCTCGGAGGAAATTCCCAGGTAAGCATCAGAACACTCGGACGGCGGGGACCCATTATTAATCACGTTGACATGTGCTGACATGTATTAAAAGGTCTCTTGCACAAAAGTTATTTGGTCAGTTATCTTCTTGAAAGAAGAGACTGATGAAGTTGAGCGAGTATGAGGCTTCGTTGTCAGAGCGTCTTTTGATTCTTATGCACAATTTGTGCGCCACCAGCGGCGAGATGGCTAAGAAAAGCGAGGATTTGGCTCAGATTCTTCAAACAGACGTGAACACTGTCAACCAGAGCTTGGACAGGCACGTTTCCGACGGATATGTAGCTGACTGCCGCGATCATGAGGGAAACAGAAGATTCTATCTTACGAGCAAGGGGATAATAAGAGTCTCTTCGCTTTTCAGCTGAGGAAGTGCGCTTTTCGTGTGTGTGATAATCTTCACGTGGGAATTTCCTCCAAGAGTCATCGGCCAACTGGCGTTTTACGTGAACAGGCTGGCGGCCGAATTGGTGAAGAAAAGCGTCGACGTGTACGTTGTCACGTACAACGATTCTTGGGTTGGCTTTAATATAGGCTCAGACGGCATAAAGGCTTACAGAATCTCGGAAAAAGTTCAACCGCAGATAAACGTTCTAACATGGATGCTGAGCCTGAATCAAGAGGCTGAACGTGTGGCCGCAGACATCTACTACTTGACAAACCACGAAGTAGATCTCATCGACGTGCACGATTGGCACTTCGTACCAGCCGCGGTCACGTTGAAAAAGGCGTTTCAGGTTCCTTTTGTTTTTTCGATAGACAGCATCGAACCTCACAGATCTCGAGACAGCGGTGCACCTCTGAGCTTGTCCATAAGAAGCATGGAGTCTCTCGGAACGTCTGAAGCCGCTGGAGTTTTGGTCAAATCAGAATGGATGAAGCAAGAATTGAAGCGTTACTACAACACTTCAGACGGCAAGATAGAAGTCGTTTCGCCTGATGCCGAATCTTGGATAAACAGCGTTTTAGCGGTATACCAGAAGCTGGAGGCGCGTGCAAGCTGAACAGACAGCTTCGAGTCGTGATGTTGTCGTGGGAATTTCCGCCGAGGACAGTAGGCGGTATCGCTCCCCATCTTTTCAATCTGTCACGGGAACTCGTGAAACTCGGCGTGGAGGTTCACATCGTGACATGCGACTTTCCAGGAGCCCCGGAAAGCGAGGTGGTGAACGGTGCACACGTTCTGAGAGTGGATTCGTATAAAACCCCTTCACCGGACTTTGCGACTTGGGATTCCTTGATGAACGTGAACATGCAGAAAGAAACGGCGGCTCTTATCAACAGTCTCGGCGGCCAATTTGACGTGATACATGCTCATGACTGGCTAGTTGCTAACGCGGCCATAGGCCTCAAGCACGTTTTTAGAATCCCGCTGGTTGCCACCATACACTCCACCGAAGTCGGCAGGAGGAATGGGCTTCACACCGACTATGAAAGAATGATTCACCAGACCGAAAACTGGCTCGCTCACGAATCTTGGCGAATTGTTTGTTGCAGTCAATACATGTTTGGGCAGGTGAGATGGGCATTCAGTCTTCCCGAAGACAGGATGACTGTTATTCCGAACGGCGTTGACGTCAGTGTTTACCAGAAGGAGTTTGACAGGGCCGAGTTCAGAAAAAGGTTCGCCACTCCTGAGGAGAAGATCGTGCTCTTCGTCGGCCGCTTGGTATACGAAAAAGGCGTCCAGACCCTAATCAGCGCAATCCCGAAAATCCTTTCCAGAGTGAACGCGAAATTCGTGGTGGTCGGTGACGGAGGCATGAGAGATTCTCTCACGCGGCAAGTGGGAAACATGCGTCTTGCGCACAAGGTTATGTTCACAGGCTTTCTCGATGAGGATAGTCTCAGAAAACTGTATCAAATCGCTGATGTCTGTGTGGTGCCTTCTCTTTACGAGCCGTTCGGCATAACTGCCCTGGAAGCCATGGCGGCGAAGACACCGCTGGTCGCATCCAACACGGGTGGACTCTCAGAAATCGTTGACCATGACAAAACTGGAACGAAGGTTTTTCCGGGGAACGTGGATTCAGTCGCTTGGGGAGTGACAAGAGTGCTGCTGGACCCTGGATACGCCAACTGGATTAAGCTCAACGCCTACCAGAAGGTGTTGCAAGTCTACGATTGGGCCAAGATAGCGAAACAGACGAAGGAATTTTATGAACAGGTGCTCAAAGTGTACGATGCAGGTTCTTGGAAGCCTACGTGATTCTGCAGAGCCTTGACGCTTCATTGATTTTTTCTCTAGCTTTGAGAGAGCAGACGACAGACCGATCAAGCCAGTCTTTGCTGCCCCACCAGAAATCGTCGCTCGCCTCGGCCATGAGTAACCAACGCCAAGCCGCATCTAACGCGTCGTTTGCCTCTAGCGGGCAGCTTGCCCTTCCTGTCGCTATCTTTTCTTCCGTCTCACGGAGCATTGCGCTGGCCTCCAGAACGTGCGTCCAAGTTCTCTGTCTCTCTTCGCCTCCAGTCCATTTTAGGAACCTGCCGTCGTCAAACGTGTCGGGTACGTTCCAGCTTCCATCCTCAACGCTCACGGTGTCTTTCGGCGGGTGCTCGTCGAGATACTCCGTTATTGTTGTCAGTTTAATGAATCGGAAGTCGGGATCCTTCTTTAGCAGGTAGAGAAGGGGTTCAAAGAACCATCCCCAGAAGCCGGCGTTCTCTCCGGAGTGGCGGAACCATCCGTTTTCGCCGTCTGTGGCTACGGTCAGCAGGAACTCTCCGTCGTTGTTCGGCTCGATTTCTCTTTCAATTTCGTGTTTGAGCCAAACGGGGTTGTAGCCGCTTTGTTGAGCGATGCTGATCATCCTGTCTCTGGGGATGACGATTATTCGATGCCCGTCATACTCTGCAAAGTGGGGTTTGTACAGTAGCTGATACATATTCTCGTTCTTGTTGGCGTTGACGATATGAGGGCCGTCAACGATCGTCCATTTTACGCCGTTCTTCGCCAGCACTGGAATCACTTTGGGGCTGAAGGCGAGTTCTGGAAGCCAGAATCCCTCAGGTCTCGTTCCGAAAGTTCGTTCGAAGAGGCTCAGATGTTTCTCAACCTGTTTTAATCGGTCGGCCTCGGGTATCAGCGGGAAAATGGGATGGAAATAGCCGCAGCCAGTGAACTCTGCTCTTCCAAGCGTGCGCGTCTCTTTGTATCTGTCCCACAGTCCGTTCAGTCGTGAATCGAACCCGACTGTTGCGAGCTCGTTCATTTGTTCTATCAGGCTGCCTGTGAAGTTCAGAGTGATCCTTGCGTTCTCATCTCTCTTCAGCACTTCGGAAGGGTACGTGTAGGGATGAAGCGTCTGGTTGAAAACGTCGCGAGCCATTTCAGACTCGTACGTGGGACCGTAGAGGTTGTATCGAGGTTGATGCATGTGCAAAACTAGTGCAAAATGCAAAGGTTGCTTTTCCATTCTGCTGCCACCCAAACCAAGTTGTGAGCTGGAAGATAAAGTTATTATGGTTGATGCTCTCTATGTGAGGCTCGAGGTGCTTTCTTTGTCTGAATTCTCGCAAGATGAAATGGTTGTCTTAAAGAAAATTAACGCTCTGGGGAAAGCAACACCAGACAGCCTTGCTAAGGGGTTGGGAGAACCCTACACTTCCCAGCACCTGTCCCAGTACCTGAAATCGTTGGAACATAAGTTGCTTCTGAACAAGGCACAAGAAGATCCCTCTGCCTACAAATTGACTCCTCTCGGACTAATTGCGATTGGAGTGTTGCCCGAAAGTGCAAAGGAGGTTTACTCGACACTACCTCAGGAAAAATGCTTCCACTTCTACACTGGAGTCGGACAGGACAAGTTCACGAAAATGTCCGCGTGCAGCCTCTCAGATTTCAAGGAGAAAGCGAGGAGGGTTGATCCCAAATCGTTGGAGTTTCACGTTAAGAGAGGCGACTTTGCGAAGTGGTGCAAGGATGTTTTGGGTGATGCAGAGCTGGCCAAAGAGTTTGAACGCTTGAGAACATCTAACCTTTACGGTGAAGTGCTTAGGACCCGCGTAACAGGCTTGATAGACTCTCGCGTCGAAAGACTGACTCTGAAGAAAACTCGCGTCTGATGGCATTCTGCCTTCAATGCTTAGGGTTCGCTGATGCGCATTCTGCTGCTGAGCTGGGAATATCCGCCGAAACGCCTTGGAAACGTTGCTGACCATGTGAGCACGCTGGCACATGAGCTTGTCAGGCGAGGAAACGATGTTGAACTGGTGGTTCTGGACGATCTGAAGCAGGGTGTCGAAGATGTTTCCGGCGTCCATGTTCACAGAGTTGCCAACCCTGTCAAGACTCACCCGATGGCAAGTATACTCAGTTATGATGTTACAGCTTCGCTGAAGATGGAAAGCGAATCCTCGAACATCATTTATTTCTATAGACAGATGGGGAAAAGAATCGATGTTGTTCATGCTCACGAGTGGCTTACGACTTATCCGGCCATCGTTCTCAAGCACGCTTTTCGCGTTCCCTTCGTCTTGACCTTTCATTCAATCGAGGGCCATCGGTGTCACGATAATTTTAACGCTGCCAGCTTGGCCATCAGGGAAATTGAAGATATGGGGATATGGGAATCAAGCAGGGTGATAACCAACACTGACTGGTTGAAAAGGGAGATATTGAGGTATTACGGTGAAGGTCACAATGAGAAGATGAAAGTAATTTGGCCTATCGGCTCGAACTGGGTTGATGAGGTCGTTTCCGTATATGACAGGGCCATAGCCTGAGTGATGCGGATGCGTGTTCTTCACTTGTCATGGGAATTTCCTCCCCGAATAATTGGTGGTATAGCTTCACACGTCTTTGATCTTTCTAGGGCTCTCGTTCGCAGGGGCTTGGGAGTTAATGTTGTGACGTGCAACTTTCCCGGTGCGAAGAAGTTTGAGAACATCGGCGGGGTTAACGTGGACAGGTTCGAGGCGTATGCCACTGGAGACTCTTTCTTGGGATGGGCCCTTCGAATGCAGAAGAACATGGAGATCAGCAGCAGCGACTTGATAAGCGGAACAGGAGAGTTTGACATAATACACGCGCACGATTGGCTTTCCGGCGTCGCCGGCGTCGGACTGAAACACCTATACAGAAAACCCTTGATCACTACGATGCACAGCACGGAATATGGCAGAAGAACGGGAATTCACAATGATTTTCAAGCCTCGATTCATGAGATTGAAGGCTGGATCACCTTTGAATCTTGGCGGGTGATCACCTGTTCATATTACATGCGCAGTCACGTCGCGTGGTGTTTCGGTCTGCCCGAAAACAAAGCTTGCGTTATACCTAACGGCGTTGACGTTTCAAAATTCAGCTTCAGCTTCAACTATTGGGATGTCAGGAATCGGTTTGCACACGCGTCCGAAAGAATCTTGCTGTTCGTTGGGAGGCTCGTTCCGGAAAAGGGCTTAGACACGCTCATCGACGCGTTACCCATGATTTTCGGTGGAGGCGTGAACGTCAAATTGGTCGTGGTTGGAGAGGGGCCTCAAAAAGAAGCGTATCAGAGGATGGCCAGCGACCGTGGTCTGGGCGAAAAAGTAATGTTTGCAGGATACGTTGACGATTGGACTCTGAGAGCCCTGTACCGGGTGGCAGACGTGACCGTGGTTCCATCGAAATTCGAGCCCTTCGGCATAGTGGCACTCGAAGCCATGGCCGCTCGTTGCCCCTTGGTGACGACTTCCACTGGTGGACTGAATGAAATCGTGGACGACGGCGGAACTGGTTTGAAGGTTCCAACAAATGATCCTCCAGCGTTGGCGGGGGCAATTCTCAGGATGCTGAGAGATGTTGGGTTCAAAAACTACGTGGTCGAGAATGCCTATCGAAAGTGTCTGTGGAACTACAACTGGGACAAGATTGCGGAGTGGACAAGTGGCGTTTATGATGCTGTTCGAAACGAGTACAATAATGGCGCGTGGAAACCATCGGGCTGAATCTGCAAGGGTTAAGCTTCTTCCATTTTTTGATATGCGAATTTTATCATTTTTTCTCCTTGGTCGAACCAGAAGCTGCTGTTCCAGTAAATATAGCAACTCGTCTCAGCCAGTAGAAGCGCTTTGAGCGCCTCCTCATTTCTCAGGGCTTTTCCACGCGAAGCGTGAAACCTGCTGCTGAGCTCTTCTATCTTCCTCTTCATCTCTAACCTCTTGTCTCCGCTGTTCCAATGTGAGTGGGTCCCTAACCATGAGCCTCCGATGGCTTGCAATTCGATCTCGTCATCTGGAGGGTATTCTTTAAGGTACTGAGTGATAGTCGTCGAGGAAACTTCGCTGTCCTGTTTTTCTCTGAAGAACGGAATGAACGTGTCAGAGAAGAAGTGGTTCATCATAATGTTCCCGTTCTCGCCGTCAGACGCTGGAACGATTAGTGCCGGATTTTTGTTACCCGATTTTTCTGAAATGCGTGCGGCTTCGAGGCATTTGTTGTATACTCCGTTCGCGTCGCATCCCGCTTGTTGATCAATAAAATTGTACTTCGGCCTGAAAATCACAGTTATCTCTTCGCCCTCGGTTCTCAGAACGTGGGGGTGGCAGAAAGTCTCAACGTGTTTTTCGTATGTCAAGGTTCTCTCAGCATTCACGGCTTCGATGGGCAGAATCAGCCACTCATATCCTCTGCTCTTCAACAACGCCACCATTCTGCTCAGTCCCTCAGCAGCTGGAACACCCATCTCCGGCAGCCAGAACCCTCTAACCCTCTTGATCGGTTCGGGACCAAAAAGCGAACAGAACACTTTTCTCCAGAAATCAACCTGATATACCCAGTCTTCTTCTGGAGTCACCGGAAAATAACAGTGAGCATATGCAGTTCCCGAGAACTCTATACAATCAGGAAATTCATGAAGGACTTGCCTCCAGAGTTCGATTATGTCTCCTATTGGATTGCCATCCACTTCTTCTTGGGAGTAGATTTCCTTCGTTTTCCCGAGATTTTCAAGGAGCACCCCGGAGAAATCGACTGCAACCCTCGGCTGTTTTCCTTCACCTTCAAGGTTTCTAACCCAGAAAGCAGGGTTTCTATAAGCCATCGCCATAAGTCTGGCATCCCACTGATCTCTCGAGTCACAAGAGCTGAACATTTTTTCCAAGTTGCCCTCGATTTCGTTATCGTCAGAGAACACCATCGGCTGGTGCATGTGTAGCCAGGGCAGATACACGGCCTTCATAACTAAATCAGACCTAGTTGAGAATCCGAAATATAATAGCTTCGCGCACGCTACGAGGTTATGCGCTTCTTTCCAGAACGTAGATTACCCAAGGGGCAATCTTTGTTTCATTGACCCATTCGTATGGTTCATCCTCTTTTGCTAAGGGTTTGTACGCCCTGACCATTTCCAATCCAGCTCTCCTGTAGGTCTCTTGATAATACTCGTCCGTCCAGACGACATCTTCCACTGGCCTTTTGTCTTCGATGTCTGTTTGAATTATCTTCACTTTGTCTCCGCTTTTCGCGTTTTTGTTCTCAGGATAGTCTTTGGTGGAAAACGATGCCCATTCATGGACGTATATTTCTGGTGAGGAGACCACGCTCACCACCCTTCCCTCACTGTCCAATAGTCTTCTGAGTCCTGTGAAATTTTTGACTTTCTTTTCCATTGTAGGTATATTGTCAAATGTGAAAACGGAGAGTGCTAGATCGTAGGTGTTATCTTTGAACTGTGTGAAGTCGCATTCTTTGATGAGGCGATAATCTCCTTTTGGATCTATTTCTCTTGCTTTCTTTATCATGTCCTGTGATATGTCTACGCCTACGGTGTTGAACCCGAGTTTTTGCAGAAACCTGGTGGAACGTCCCGCGCCGCATCCAAAGTCTATGGCTTTCCTTCCTTTAACTTGTTCGAATATGATTTTTGGCAGGTCCCTGTAAGCCAAGTAGTACGTGCCGGGAAACTCCAGTTTGGCGTAGGCTTCTGCGCGTTTAGGATCCTCATAAGAATTGGAGAATTCCATGATTCTCTTCTTTTTTCTCGCTATTTATCGTTTTATGTCTTGGATGTCGCGTCCGTATCTTGCAAACGAGGTGTACGAAAACTGAGAATGTTCGGGCGCATTTGTTTTTGTGAACAGTTAATCTTAAACGTTGCAGCATTGAACAATAAGTGCATTACTCAAAGGTGAACAAACATGGTGAAAGTGGAAGGGTACGAAGTGCCTGAAGGATTATACTACACGAAAGATTTCGAATGGCTAAAAATAGAGGGTGACAAGGTCAGAGTGGGCGTTACAGACTATGCTCAGAAGCAACTGCGAGAAATCGTCTACGCGGAACTGCCGGCTCCAGGAGGGGCCTTAAAACAGAATGACCCCTACGGCACTGTGGAATCAGTCAAGGCCGTATCAGACTTGGTGGCACCCATAAGCGGAGCCATAGAGCAGGTGAACGGGGAAGTCCAGTCGAAACCCGAGTTGCTGAACGAGGACCCGTACAACAAGGGGTGGCTCCTAATCGTGAAGCCTTCAAATCTTCAAGCAGAGTTGGCCAATCTGATGGACTTCAACAAGGCAGTTGAATGGCACAAGTCTCTTAAAAAGTGAAGGAAGGGCGAATGCCTAAACGCATAGTAATCATCGGTGCACACGCAGCCGGCGTCGACGCAGCCTCTGCGGCAAGAAAGACGGATCGCACCGCAGAGATTACACTGTTGACCGAAGAAAAACATCCAGGCTACTCGCGTTGCGGTCTTCCCTTTGTGATTGGCGGCCAGATTCCGAACTTTAAGGATCTAATCGTTTTTCCCCAACCGTTCTTCCAGATGATGAAGCTGGACCTCAGAACAGAAACTAGAGCCACTGCCATAAACACCCAAAACAAAACTGTAGAAGCTACGGGAAAGAACGGTAAAGCCGAAACCATATCGTACGACAGTCTCATAATATCCACTGGGGCAACGTCTTTTATCCCGCCCATTAAGGGGAAAGAAAAACAGGGCATATGCTCGCTTCGAACGCTTGACGATGGCGAAAGAATATCCGATGCGGTCAAGAACGGGGCAAAAGCCGCGATAATCATGGGAGCCGGCCTAATCGGTCTTGAAACAGGCATCGCACTGCACGAGAAAGGGTTGAAAGTAACGGTCGTGGAGATGCTGCCTCAAGTTCTGCCGCAGGCTCTTGACGTTGAAATGGCAAAGATGATTCAAGAAAAGCTTGAAGAGAAAGGAGTAACGATTCTGACGGGCAAGACGGTGGAGGAATTTGTCGGCACTGACACGGTGACGGGCATCATTGCTGGGGGCGAACAGATCAACGCAGACCTGTTCGTGAGCGCGTTCGGAGTGAGAGCAAACACTCAACTCGCCGTTAGCGCTGGAATAGTCCTGGGAGAGACAAAGGCCATAAAGACCAACGCGCGGATGGAGACCAGCGCCAAAGACGTTTACGCGATAGGCGACTGCGCAGAAACGATAAACATAGCGACTCAGAGACCTTGCCTGCCGCAACTTGGCACAGTGGCCGTGAGACAGGGAAAAGTTGCGGGAACCAACGCTGCTGGCGGTTACTCGCTCTTCACAGGAGCTCTGGGCTCGGCCGTTTCAAGGTTGTTCGACGTCGATTGCGGCTGGACTGGGCTTACTGAAGTTGCGGCGCAGAGGGCAAGAATCGAAACCGTGGCGGGCACGATTACTTCGAAGACCAGAGCTGATTACTATCCGGGTGCTCTGCCGATAAAGGTCAAGCTCGTCGTTGAGAAGGAGTCTCAGCGGATAATCGGCGCTCAGATCATCGGCGGAGAAGAAGTGACGCAGAGAATCAACGCCATATCCCTGGCCATACAGAGACAAATGACTGCTAGAGACCTTGTGAAGGCAGACACGGCATACGCACCACCGCTCTGCGAAACTTGGGAGCCGATAGTGCTCGCGGCTGAAATGGTTCTGATGAAGCTTCGCTAGAACCACCCCTTCTTCCTGCACAGCGCGCGCAAGTCAGCATCGGAAGTTTGAGACAAGTTCTTAAGATTAACCGGGTTCTTTAATCGTATATGACCAAGAGTCGGAGTCTACCATACGACAAGTGGGGAATCCCTTTTGTTGTAGCTATATTCCTTGGACTATTTCTTTCCGCATTTTTGTTTTCCAAGTTTCGCATAATAGGTTTCATAGGCATTTCTCTCCTGATTTTTGCTTTATTCGTATTAATTGTAATTCGAAGAAGAGTGTCTGCACTCAAACGTGCAAACCCTGAAGTTTTCAAGGTTCTGGAACCTAAAGATGAAACGGATGCTAGTAAGTGCGCTATTTGCGGTAGAGAACCTGCATTTCTTTATCGATGTTATTATTGTAGAAAATACTTCTGCGAGGAGCACAAGCTTCCGAAGAGCCATCACTGTTCTAGTGCTCCTCCAACCAGCTTTCGGACAGTTATTTTGACTTGTACTATCATGATTTCTGTCGGGATTGCAATACTCTATCTTTTTCATTCAAGTCTGAGTTGGGTTTTCATTAGTGCGTTTGTGATACTTTTTGGCACAATGTTGCTAATAGGGCGCTCTTGGGAAGAAAGACGAAGTAAACGTGTAATGGGTCTAGGTTGAGGAAACCAAAAAAAGCCCCGATAGTTAACAAACTTCTTTAAGACCCGACAAGTTAACAGAACCGCGGGTCGGAAACTTAATTAGGAGCATGGCGTGAACAAAAAGCACGCAATTATGGTGGTAGAAATGACGGTTAAGGTAGCTATAAACGGTTTTGGAAGAATCGGGCGCCTTCTTTACAGGGCGGCCCTTGAGAAGAAGGCGGATATAGATTTCGTCGCCATCAACGATATAACGGATGCGAAGACGCTTGCGCATTTGCTGAAATACGATTCGGTGCATGGAAGGTTCAACGGGAAGGTAGAGGTGAAAGGTAACGATCTTGTGGTCAACGGGAAACTGCTGAAAGTTCTCGCTCAGAGAGATCCAGCTCAGCTTCCTTGGAAAGACTTGGGCGTCTACTTGGCCGTGGAATCCACGGGATTCTTCACAGACAGGGAAGGTGCCTCAAAACACCTCGCGGCAGGAGCGAAGAAAGTTTTGATTTCAGCGCCGGCCACTAACCCTGACGTCACGATGGTCATCGGCGTGAACGACAGTTCATACGATCACCAGAAACACAACTTGATATCGAACGCCTCGTGCACGACCAACTGTGTCGGCCCCGTCACGAAGGTGCTGCATGACAACTTTGGAGTTGAGAGAGCGTTCATGATGACGGCCCACGCGTACACGAACGACCAGCGATTGCAAGACCTGGTGCACAAGGATCTCAGACGTGCCAGAGCCGCAGCGGTGAACATCATTCCCACATCGACAGGAGCCGCTCGCGCAATCGGCGAGATCATGCCCGAACTCAAAGGCAAAATAGACGGAGTAGCCCTCCGAGTTCCCGTTCCGGACGTGTCAATCGTAGATTTGACGGCTTCGCTGAAAAAGGAAGTAACCAAGGAAACAGTGAACGCAGCGTTCAAGAAAGCCGCTGACGGACCTCTGAAAGGCATTTTAGAATACACGGAAGACCCGATAGTCTCATCAGACGTGCTTCACAGCACGTACTCGGCAGTGTTCGACGCACAGTCAACGATGGTTATCGACAAGAACTTCGTCAAGGTGCTCGCATGGTACGACAACGAATGGGGCTTCTCATGCCGCATGGTCGACCAGATATCGATGATCGCGAAGAAGGAAGGCCTCTAACCGAAACGCTAGACGGTTAAATCCAAAACACCCGCCATTTTTTTTGTTATCTGTCAGGCGTTGGAAATATGCCGAAGTTTCTCACGTTGGATGACGTGAAAGTTAAGGACAAAGTCGTGTTGGTAAGGGTTGACTTCAACTCGGCTATCGACCCGAAAACCCATAAGATCTTGGAAGATGCGAGAATTCGTGCAAGCGGTGAAACGACGATAAAGGAGCTCTCTGAGAAGGGTGCAAAAGTCGTTATCCTGGCGCATCAGGGACGCAAAGGCGACCCGGACTTCATCCCCTTGAAGCAACACGCTGAAATCCTGAGCAAAATACTGAAGAAACCAGTCAAGTACGTTGACGATCTTTATGGTGAAAAGGCCAAGAAAGCGATTAAAGGCCTGAAGGACGGCGAAATTCTCGTGTTGGAGAATGTGAGAACGTTTGCCGGCGAGACAAAGGACGGCACTCCAGAAGAGCAAGCGAAAACGGAGCTTGTCAAGAACCTTGCTCCATTGGCAGATCTTTTCGTGAACGATGCCTTTGCAGCTGCGCACAGGGCGCACGCGTCTATTGTAGGCTTCACAGCCGTTTTGCCTAGTGTTGCTGGACGCATAATGGAGAAAGAACTGAAATCTCTCGGCAAGATCGTGGAAAACCCTGAGAAACCTTGCATATTCATCATCGGCGGTGCAAAGGCCGATGACTCCCTTGAAATATCGAAGTACGTGTTGGACAATGCAATAGCGAACTACGTACTCACAGGAGGAGTCGTTGGCCAAGTATTTCTTGCGGCAAAAGGCGTAGATCTCGGCAAACCAAACATGGACTACCTAAAGAGTAAAGAGCTCACAGGGTTCTTGCCCGGCATAAAGGCGCTCATCCAGAAATATCCGGACAAAATCAAGACTCCACTGGACCTGGCCGTTGAAGTGAAGGACAAAAGAAAGGAGATATCCCTGAACGAGTTGCCCACAGAATATTCGACCTATGACATCGGAAAGAAGACAGTTGAGGAGTACACGAATATCATAAGGAAGGCAAAGTCCATCGTCATCAGCGGACCGATGGGAGTCTACGAAAACAAGGAATTCAGCTTCGGAACGAAAAGAATTCTTGAAGAAATAGCGAACTCCAAAGCATTCTCCCTAGCCGGAGGAGGACACACGATATCTGCCATCGAAGAGTTTGGGCTAACCAAGAAAATCTCATACATCAGCACAGCCGGCGGAGCCCTAATAGAGTTTCTTATGGGCAAAAAGCTTCCAGGAGTCGCCGCACTCGAAAAAGCCGCAACACGAACATCCTGAGAGAGCGCTAACTGTTTTCAAGCTTCGAAAGCAAAACAATGAAATCAAGAACAATCTGCACTTTAAGAGAAACCTGAAAGGGATTTTCCATGACGTATGTTTTTAGCGCGCGCACAAAGCGGACACTGACAGTTAGACACAAGACAGACAAACAGAGAAACACCCCCAAAAAATCAGAGAAGCTTGGCGCGTGCGCAAAATAATGGGAGATGAAAAGAAACCGCGCGCGTCTTTTGGCTTTGAGCTTTGTGTCCGCTTCAGAAATTGCCTTGAGCGCGAGCAAGTTTGTATTTTCTATTCGATTCCTCAACCACTCGATCGCGATCTATCGACGCTTGCTTGATATAGTTGTGTTCACTCAGATAGGCCATGACTATCGACCGGACAATCTCGGCATCTTCTGTTCCAAAACCTTTCAGCGATCGAATTATTTCTATTTGATCTTTATCAAAAGTTACTAGTAGTTGCTGAATCTCTGTCATGTTTTATCATGAGTCTATGTCTAATTAGAAATACTTAAGATTATTTGGCGCGCGCTTTAGCACATAACGAGCGTAAACGCGTTTTAACCCGCGTTAAGTGCGCTTACAAGCGTAAATGCTTAATCCGATATCCTTATAAGTGCGTATGCGTATTACATCTTATGAGGATAAGCAAAGAGGATGGATGTACATTGATAACAGAAATGGGAACGATGCTTGGTATATGGCAGTTTGCTTATTGGAAGAACTTCTGACACGTGGGAATCGTGCATTAAAAACTGATAGATATACAAAAAGGTTGGTAATTCAAATGGGGCGAATTTGCGTGGAGCTCCCAGATGAGCTGGAAAAGAAGCTTAGATTCAAGAGTATCGAGAGATTTGGCGGCAAGAAGGGTGACCTCTCAAAGGCTGTCGAAGAATCTGTAAGAACATGGGTTGCCCTAGACAAATAGACGCGCTAACAAGCCGCATATAACGAGTGACCCCTCAACACAGGCTTCACGCTTGGAATTTGTCTTCACCCCCACCAACACGCAACCTTCTAAGGATAAGAGCTGTTCCCGCGAAAGACTCATTTTCGGCTTTCTTTCGCTTCAGGTATTGGTCATATAACGCTCTTCATTCCATTACTCGCACAATAGCGCGCGCTTACCTTTGTTCTTTCACCAACAGCAGTCTCTTCGCGGTCTCTTTGGTGATCTTTCCAAGACCCTCAGCCAATTCTACTTGGGAAACATCATCGATCGGGTACACTTTTCCATTCTTATCGATGAAGACCAGGTCCAACTTCCTTTTTTCCATTCTCTCACCTCTTTCAAATTCTATTGTTCACTCTCAGTCTCTTGCCGGAGCCAGCTTGGCTCGACAAAGAAAGTAACCCTTCTTTACCAATCAACCCACTCTTTCAAATTTCTGTTTCTCGGCTTAGCGCGCGTGTGCTGCCCCTTGATGGAACTTTTCTCCCGAATGCTTGGGTATCGTATGACTCAACTCTCCCTTTCGGTAGTACGCCTTGAATGGCTTCTTGCACTTGGAGCAAACAAAGAGCTTAACGTGAAAATCAGCGAAATCCCACTCCGTCGATGAATCTGAGGCTTCGTTTCCACACCTAGGACACAACACCATTGTCTGATCCAATTTCAGTATCGGCAAAACCGAAGATAAAAGTTTCGAAATTAAAGCTCATTGTTATTTCCAGTTTGGTCTGGTCAAGCTTCCATAAATATTTCATAGCTTACACTAAATGCTAACCTAAGAAAAATCTTGCAACGAAAAAAGAAGTGGTTCTGTTTGGCCTATCTCAGTAATTTCATGCTTTCTTCTAGACTCATTGCTAATTTGATTTCGCTCGTGTTCCAAGCCATCCATTTCACAATTTCTGGTTCCATTGAGAATTCTTGTAGAGCATCTGAGCTTGGGGCTTCATACACCCATATCAACAGATGTTCCGGGACAACAGTCCAAGCTCCAATCCTATTGACTCTATGTTTCTTCTCCAGTCCGACCAATTTGGCCGGTAATTCTAGGGTCATGGTCTTCATTTTCTCATTGTTAAGCGGACAGTTTTCTGCGGAATGTCTGGAAATTATCAGAAATATCGGCATACAAGCACTCCCAAAAGTAAGAGTCTAGGAAAGTCGAATATAAGCTATTTGCATGCATAAGCTCCAGTCTGAGCCTTTTTGAGCGTAATCAAAAAAGTGTTTACGCTCGTTATGTGCTAAAGCGCGTGTCATTACAAGGGTGATCGCGCTAGCGCGCTGAGTGAGACTTCAAGAGATGCACGCGGGTGAGGCTCAAAAGCCTGTCTGGACTGGATTTGGTTCGTCTGCACTCATGAGAATACAATGCTATTCAGAAAAAGAAAATAGGCGCGTGCTATGTCAGATAGTTGGGATGAGATAGACTGATAGAAGAAATTTACATAGTTAAGCTGCATTTTTCTAATTTTGATAACGATAATATCATGCGTGCTGCGCGAACGTTGAGTGATAAACCATTAACTTTCAATGAACACAAACTGGAATATCCTAAGAATAGGGTCTTTCACGCAGAATATGATGAGAGAACCAATGAAATTCAAGTGGTTTTAATATCATCAGAAGCAGAAATAGGCAAGATTTTTGACGAAAGTGGGCAGATATATGCTTCGGCTTCTGTTTTGAAGAACTACTTACCGGCGTTGTTTTTTTCCGACCTTGTCCTAAACACTGAGCCTCTTAAGTCGGGTTGCAAAACAAGTCTGACTCGAGTCCCAGATTTAGAAACAGCTATAAGGCTAATATTTTCCCGATAGTTTCTTTGGGTCTGGGGGGGGGGTAAAGTTTTGTCTTTCCCCTAATTTTTGTTTCTTACTGTATAACGAAGCAGGTGTCCGCATTTCCAGTCTATCGGGCGACCTAGGCGGTCATGTTTTTCCTGTCCTTTAGGAACTCTGCGTCCGCAGAACGCGCACCAGTAATCACAGTTAAAATCTATGTATCCACTTGACGTCATTTGCTCTCCTCCAGTTCAGCTTGTTTTTTCAGGTACTCTTCAGGGGTAAAGCCTTATCCAACTAAAGACGCTTGTATTGAGAGCACGCTGTGCCAAGAGAAGGAATCAAGAGTCCCGCACTTCCTTTTTCCTCGTCTCCCAGTATTCTTTTGCTTCCCCATACTCCTTTTCTTTTTTTGCGGCTCCCGATTTTCCCCTGCATTCTGGACATAAGCACTTGCCCGTGTATTGCACATACCGGGTGTAGAACATCTTCCCGCAATTCTCGCATCGGTGATCGCCTATGATTTCGCCCTCCGCATAACAGTTATCTTCCAAGCAAGGATTTAACAAGTTCTGCATTAGCGCGCGCGTTACAGAGACCTTAAGACGGGTCGTTTCATTAGGAAGCCTTAGAAAAAGTGCGCTAGGCGGGGATTAGAATTCAATGCTTTACTTACCCGTTTCTTTTCTGCTCATGCCACTTTGCGTATTCTTCCCGCAATTTACGGTCTATAACAGGGTCTGCATTCACATTGATTTGAAAGATTGTTTGCCCTGTCAAGTTCTTAACGTGCCTCAACCACATTTCAAAATCCAAAGTGCCTTTTTTTCTTTCCCTGTCCATATCCTTTTGATATTCAGTTTCTTGCGGCGCGGGCTTGGGTTCAATAATGACTAGGTCTTTCCTTGGGTCAACAATTATGATAGCCTCAGTCATTGTGCGGAAAAGCTCTGATGTCTCCTCGTCCGATAAGTGAACTTTTGCCGTGTCAAGAATCTTCTGCAAAGTGTTATTCAAGTCTTTCATGAGGTTTGGATTGCTCTTCAGAGTCTTCAAAACGGCCTCAACATTCTTAGAAACCATGCTTCAAATCCTACGGGTCTACTCCCGCCATCTACATTGTGGTCCACTAGCTATTTAATTCTTGCTAGCTTAAGACCAAACAATCAGAAATTCCAATCTGGTTATATACCAAAACCTTAGTAAGAAAATTGGAATCAACCAGTTCTTTGGTAGAAATGCAGCGCACGTGGTTTTAGTAGTAGTATACAAGCGTTACGTTTTCAGTAGCGCGCGCTACAATTCTCGACAATCAATTAAGTTAGAGAAGGGTAATTATCTAGGGGATAGGTCATGAACAGAGCTGTTTCTGTTTCGCTTACGATTCTGTGTTTGCTTTCCCTATCGCGCGCTTAGTGTATGAGGTTGTGGAGATGACAAACCTCGCAACGTACGTGGTGTGGAGGCTGCTACTGTTTGTTTTTGTGCTGTTCGGCGTTACTATTGTGGTTTTCGCGATCACCATGATGCTTCCTATGGACACCAGAGCTCTCCTATACGTAACAGGCCGCATAGGCATTCCGGATGCCATCCAGAACATAATTCAAAAATATGGGCTTAAGGATCCTTTCTATCTTCAGTACTGGCATTGGCTTTTTCGATTGTTGCATGGAAATCTCGGCTGGTCTATAACGGCAAATCAGCCGGTTGCAACGTCGATTGCGGCCAGATGGCCTTACACGTTCGAAATCGTGCTTTTCGCGGCTCCCCTGATTATTTTCGCAGGGATATATCTGGGAGTTCAATCGGCGATTCATGAGAACGGACTGATCGGCAAGGGTTCGAGACTCTTGTCCATAATTGGATGGTCGCTTCCCTCGTTCTTCCTTGGAATGCTGCTTCTAGCAGTGTTTGCCGGCATTCTTCACTGGTTTCCCTACGGCGGGTCGTTGTCCATTAGCTGGGTGAAGTATACGTCTGACCCCCAGAACCATTTCATACGGTATACTCGGATAGACTTGTTCGATGGACTGCTGAACGGTGTGCCAGCCCTGTCGTTAAATGTGCTTTGGCATTGTGTTCTGCCAGTGGCTACGGTGGTCGTCATTGATGTGGCCTTACTGATAAGGGTTGTACGGTCGTCGATGCTTGAGACGTTGAGCAAGCCTTACCTCACTATGGCAAGAGCCAAGGGTCTGAGCGACAAGGTTGTCATATACAAGCACGCGAGGAGAAACGCCCTAATCCCGATTTTATCTCTATCTGGGATGTTGGTCGCGGGACTGCTGATTGGTCTGATAATCACTGAAACAGTTTTCGGTTTTGGTGGTTTAGGTGAACAGCTGGCGCGTGCAATAAGGAATTTGGACATTCCCTTCATAATGGGGTTCACCGTTCTTTCGGCGTTCGTCATCGTTCTGGCAAACTTCATAGCAGATATAACGTCCGCCTGCATTGACCCTCGAATACGACGCGGTTCAGAACGCGAGCGCAGGCGACTCTGAAATCGCGCGCGTACAAGTGGGTCTGGGATAAAACTTTACCCTCACACACACAAACTTACTCTATGACTACGACTTTAACTTACTCTATATGGCCTTCGCTTAAGAGCCCAGTATGCGCATTATGTTAAACGAATTGAAGAGGACCAGTCCGAGATAAAAGAGAATTAATGCAAACGTTGCGTCGTAGATGAACTTGGGTTTTTTGGAGTATGAAAAGTAAAGAACCAAAGGCGCGAGGCATGCCCAAAGTATTTTGATGCCGAAAATGAAGGTTGGGAATAAGACGTAGAGTGGGTTTGTCTCATGGGCAAAGAAAAACCATGTCTGCGCTATGTCGACCGCGTTGAGAACAGGAAAGAGAACCAGCCAAAGTTTGAAGTATTGAAGTCTTCCAAGCAGTGCACCGTATTCTCCCGTCATAACCCTCACTATAAGAACATTGAAAAACCATTGGCTTAACTGTTCTGTCCCTTGGCTCAGTAGGATTTCTAAATAGTCTGGATGATGTTTCAGCTTTCAGTCTGGCCGTTCCAACTCTGCTACAGCCCTCTGCGAGACATCGAAGAGGGTCTGGTTTCTCGCACGCGCTAGTGGAAAAGAATTTCACTGCCGATGGTTTCCGGGAAGCTTTTACAGCTGTTGGCATATGCATCGTATGAGCGGGACGTACGATGCCCTAACCGCCACGAGTGGTCAAAGTTCAATGTGTTTGGATACTCAAATTTGGAGAACTGACAACAATTCTTCAACCGAATCAGTTTTGAATCACATATTGTGTGGGTTTGCGTTTTTGGGTGAAGTTTTGTCCCCAAACGCGCGGGCTGCGAGATAAATTGCCGCGTAAAGAGAAGATAAAATCAGGAGCAAAGAGAAGAGAATTCTTTGCGAATAGTCAAATGAAGCCGTGAAGATGTAGATGCCGTAGTAGCCCACGGCTTCGAGGAATACGTATTTCAACCCGTATCCTGCGAAACTGGCTAGAAGGAATGCGGTCGGTTTCATTTTCATTGTCCCAGCAACTGCGGAAATGGCGCCGTAGAAGAAGAACGGTATGAACGTGGCTATGAAAATGGAGAATCTGCCGTGTTCCACCAACCATTTATCTGCCGTTTCAAGGTTCTTCTCAGATATTCGGAGGAGGGACATGGCTTTCAACAGCACTGGTCTGGCCGCAAGTCTGCCGCAAACGTATTCTATCGGAAACAGGGCGCCCAAGAGACACACCAGAAACGTGTAGTACGGGTTGAATATTCCTATCGATGATAGGTAACCGCATGCTGGGACGAGAAAGTAATCGGGAAGCAAAAATGCGATGCTGACGAACATGCCGAGGTAACCCGCTAACAAGTATGGGGACGGCACACCTTTCCGATTGATGTTATAAGACGGTACTTTGATTAAATGAAAATATGCGTTCAGCAGGAGTAGAATGCTCAGTGACATTATGAGTATTGAGATTACGAAGAGATAGAGCTTGTATTTGCTCGGCTTCCCGTGTTTGTCTCCTCCGAACCCGAGAATAGCTTTCCAGATCCCACGCGAATCACTTCTTTTCGGGAGGTTTGTTGCTCTCATTCATCTTTCTCTCTGCATCTCAGGATCTGCGTTAAGTTTACCATCCTTTCTTTATATCTTAATGAATATTCTCTTTTTGTATAAGACTAAGGCTATTATCCATAGAGCTAACAGGTATAGAGAAGAGTAGATTATATCACCATACCAAGAGCTATGCACTAGAGAACCTAGATAATTATGGAATGTTTCATATTGTCCTGTATCCATTAGTTGAACATTGACTAATCCGTTGAGAACATAGATGAAGATTGCATTAGCTCCTAAGACAGTGAATACAGTAAAGATTTTATGGTTCTGTACTAGGAAACATCCTATTAGAATAAATATGCTTATTCCACTAACGACCAGACTAAAGCTACTGCTATACAGTTTCTTATTAATTGCATCCCATAGACTAAATGCTAGACCTAACAGGACTAAAGCAGAACCATAAACCGTTAAGGTCTGTAGTCTCTTCTTACTGATAAGATATTGTCCAACTAAGCAACCTATCAAACAGGTACTAAAGGATGAGACAGTAGATAGTAAACCCTCAGTGTCATACGTATCAGCGTTTATGTGTCCATTCAATAGTAATACATCTACTCTCATAGTTAATGTTCCGCTGAAAGAGTATAGAACTAGGATGCTAGCACAGATGATTATTAGCACCTTCATTCTATACTTAGGATTAACGAGTAAGTAGACTAGTGCCACAAACATATAGCAGAATCCTAAGCGACCTAGAACACTCATTACCCTGAAATTATCAAAGTCTATAGGCCAACCGTTATTCAAAAAAAATCCTAATGTGAACAGGATAAAGGTTCTGTAGATGATATGACCAATTGTTTTTCTCTTAGACTCTGAAAGTCTCTTAGAAATACTATACGGAATAACTAAACCAATGATAAAAATAAACATGGGTTGAATGATGTCGCCGAGCATTAAACCATTCCAATCAGATTCAGCTATGATTCCAGTGTTAGCTAGAATCATGAGAGCTATCATTAATCCTCTGAAGATATCGAAGGCATTTACTCTCATACTTTTACCAAGTATCCTTTGACCAAGTTAGTATAAAAAAGTGGGTGTTGGTGTCTGTAGATGCCCGAGTTTACACTGTAAGGTTCTATGTTCTAGAACCACCCCATCAAGGCTATACTAAAGCCTAGACTACGGGTTGGGTTGGGGTAGAACTTTACCCTTTTTTCTCTCTCAGAGTAGCGCGCTCTCTCATTTGTCTAGCAGATTAGACTTCTGTCTTTTTTTATTTTGTGTGTTAAACACTTAAGCAGGAGAAACAAAGAATGATTTCTCCCGGGAAGCAATGAAGAGAAAGTGGAATGAATATGGACGATGATAAAGAAATTAGCGTGCGCTGACTATATTTACAAGTAAAGAAAATATCGCTAGATTCGATTTTTGTGAATTAGGAAAAGGGGTTTGGGGATAGTTGTTGTCCGAAGTTTCTGGCCACGAGGGCGATGTCCTTCATGTTGACTGTGCCGTTACTGTAAAAGTCGCATGCTGGGTTCCAGTTTGGACTGGTTGGTGTGGAGCCGAGGGCGCGGGCCACTAACGCGATGTCTCTCAGGTCGACTCTTCCGTCGCCGTTTACGTCGCCAAGAAGTTTGATTGTGATGTTCCCGTCTGAGAGTGTGCTCGAGCCCGTGGGTATCGTTGCCACGGCTGTCAGCGTGTAGTTTTGATAGGGGATGCCATTCGTGTTCCACGTGTATGTGAGTGTCAGGCTCTGTCCTACGCCCAAGTATAATTGGTATGTGTTTATGCTCTTGCCGGCTGTCACGTTGTAGTAGAGGGTGACTGACACGGATTCGTTGAAATCTCCGACGTTCTTGACTGTGACGCTGACAGTGGGTGTTCCTCCTCGGTAGATCCATGTAGTGCTGGCTGTTACGTTTGTCACTATGACTTCGTGGAATACGTAGTTGCCTGTTATGCTTCCCGGGCCAGTTACGTTAATTGAACCGGACTGCAGCGCTGACAAGCCTGTTGTCGAATTCCAATAGTACGTCATCGTGCTGGCGACTAGTGCCGTCTGAAACGCGAAGCTGTGGGTCGAGCCGCTGTCGTACCAGAATGAAGTTGGAAGGGCGCTGGCGTTATAGCTCGATCCGTCTATGATTACGATTGGCCCGGTGAAGTCCGAACCAACACCTGTCTTGTCAAATGTTACGTTGTACTGGGTCTTGTAGTTTCCGATTATGCTTCCGTCGGCTGTCACGTTTATGGAGCCGCTTTGCAACGAGGATAGGCCGCTTGTACCTGTCCAAACATACTGTTCAGTGTTCGCCTTGCCCGTCAAGGGTGACTGATATGCAAACGTGTGAGTTGAGCCGCTGTCCCATAAGAACGACAATGGAAGATCGTTTGCAGTGTAGTTCGTTCCGTCTATGGTGACTACCGTGCCAGTATAGTCTAAGCCGACGCCCACCTGGCCGAAAGTGATGTTGTAACGCGTTGGGGTGAGCACGCTCGCGATGTTAGAAGTGGCAATCACGCTTTCGTTGTCGGTTACTTTGAGATAAACCGTGTAAGAGCCAGAAGAAGTCGGCGCAAAGGTCCAGCTATCAGAAGTCGCACCCGAGACTGGGGCATAGTCAAGATACCACTGGTACGTGTACGGCGGTGTACCCCCAGACATAGCTGAAGTGAATAGCTGGGGCTCAAGAACGTCCAAGGTTGCGGAGCCAGGCGAAATACTCGCGGAAAACGCCCCATTCACTGTAACGGTCGCAGTGTTAGACGTTACCTGCTCTCCGAGGCTATCGGTGACATTCGCATAGATTGCGTCCGAACCTGCTAATGTAGGTGCGAAAGCCCATCTGCTAAAAGTGGCGCCTGGAACAGCTGAGCCATTCAAACACCATTGATACGTATAAGGCAAAGTGCCACCCGTGACTATTGAAGTAAACACCTGAGACTGGCCAACATCCAAGGTTGCATATCCAGGCGAAATGGAAACGAAAAGCGAACTCGCGCTATAAGGGTTCGTCAACGGATAATTGTCCATGTCATTCGCGTCTATAATATAGGGCGTATCGCCTATCCCGTCGCTTCCAGTCAAGTTCTGGTATTGCCCACTGTGCAAGTCTGTGCCGTTGTAGTCGCTCCAGTAGTTGCCGCCTGACGGATAGCCGTTATCCCACAGGTTTCCGACAGACGCTCCGTCGACACCGCAGTTTTCAGTGACATTAACGATCACGAACGTACTGCTGTTAATAAAAGTAAAAACAGGCATAACGTTCCCAACAAAGTTGTTATGGTATATAGTGTTGTAGGAAGAAGAATAGAGCGAGATGCCAATATCGCCGTTTGAAGCTACGTCGTTCCCGCTAACTGTGTTGTTTGAAGAATTGTCGAACCAGATGCCTGAATTGTGGTTTGCTGTTACATTGTTTCCACTAACACTGTTATTTGAAGAATCTTCGAGATCGATGCCATCATAGGCGTTTTCATTCACGATATTGCTGCTAACAGTATTGATGTTAGAAAAGTCGAGTTCGATGCCAGCATAGCCGTTGGCTGACGCGTTGTTATCGCTAACAGTGTTGCTTGTAGAAGAGTTGAGCCAGATGCCGTTATCGAGGCTTGATGTCACTTCGTTCCAATTAACAGTATTTGAAGAACCTTCGAGGTCGATGCCAAACCCGTTTGATGTTATGTTGTTCCAGCTAAGAGTAATGTTGCTTGAAGAGGGGTCGACGTTGATGCCATCAAAACTGTTGTCTGTTATGTTGTTCCCACAAATCACGTCGTTGTTTGAATCGCTGACATAGATGCCAAAATAAAAGCCTTGAATGTTCGCGTTTTTTATTGTTACGTTGCTCGTGCCGGTCAAGTTTAAGCCGGCGGATTGATACCAACCTACTGCTTCGTCGCTATCGCCTCCCTCCAAAACGTAACCGTTTCCGTCAATTATGATGTTGTTTCTTTCGACGACAATTCCGTTGTAAGTCGGGTAAGTCACGCTACCAGTTAAGGCGTACGTGATGTTATCGAGACTCAGGATGGGCGCAGAAGGCGGAGAAACACTTCCGTCACTGTTAATGTAAACAGTCTCATATTGAGCATGGACAAGCCCAACGTTAAACACCAAGGCCAACGTGCCTGCAAGAAGCAATGTCAACATAATCCAACAAACAATTCTCTTCATTCTCCTCTCCCCTACCTACTAAGAATAATCCGCCTGCATCGAGTTAAATATTTCCCTCGCGCGCGCTCTCACTTAAGCTGAGTTATCCACGACTAATCTTGACTTCTTTGATGACGAAAGCCACGGGATACAGCAAACCAATTCCTAACGCCATAAAACCATATTCATAATAAGGCCTATCGAAAAGGTGAGTATCCACTTTCCAACTGACAGAAACGTTAGCATCGACAGAACCTAGCGCGCGCTTTCTGGCAAAACCATTTACAAAGCGTTGTACAAGGCCCTGCCCACGGTACCGTGCAATATTTCAATTCGCACGTATTCTTTGCTTCATGAATTCGAAGATTGCCGCCTTCGAGTGGCGTCTCATAAGGTTATGCATTGCAAACTGCAGACGTTGAATTGGAAGGTGCAAAATCTGCTGGCTGATTGTGCGAGTGCAATTCTCGCTGGCATATTTGTTGAAAATAGGGGCGCCGAGTAAACAGCTTCTCGGTTTCCAAGAGCATGGGAGCGTATCTCAAAATTCGTCTGAGGTGGATTAGGGAGTGAGCATGGGCAAGTTTGGTGTTTCATATTTGGATCATATTTGGATCATATCGTAGACCGGGGGGAGGGGCCGTTGGCGCACAAATATCGGAATTCGGTGAGTCTTGAAAGCCTCATAGAGGATGAAAGGGATATTCTTCTCGACTTGAAGAACATGATGAAGAACCCTGATCTCTCAGTGAGAGATAAGCTTGGCGCAGCAAACGCCTATGCGTATCACACGAGCGTTTTGAGCAAGCTTCTTGTCCAAAAAGGAGGAGACGCCGAGTTGAGCGAGACAAGTCTGGGCGACTTCATCAGAAGTGTTGAGTCGAGAATCGCAAGGCGAGTCAGGATGGATTATGGACGTTGGAAGAGAAGGCTTTCGCGGAAAAGGTAACCACGGACCTGGAGTTTGCGGCTTCAGTTTCTGAAGGACTGAGGCAAAAGCCGAAGGCGTTGAGACAGCTCCTCTCCCACGCTCAAGTGGCGCGCAGGCTCGTCGATGATCCTGTCTTCTTCGCCGTGCTCATGTGCGGAGACAAGTGGCTCGTTCACGCTTCAGACCATCAGAAACTCCTCAGAGATTCAAGCCCGCGAACGGTTGCTGCATGCGGAAGAGGCTGGGGCAAGAGTCTGGTTTTGAGCAGGAAGAACCTGTGGCTGCTGTTCACGAAGCCCAAGGTGGAGTGTCTCATCGTAAGCAGCACTCAGCGTCAGAGCATGATAATGTTCGACTACTGCTACTCCACCGTCCTGGCCAATCCACTAATGAAGGAGATGATTCAGCGTCCAGGAACTACACGCACCATCATCAAGCTCAGACCGCCCCTTGGCGGAAGACTCGTCGCCCTCCCATGCTCCCCGGACAAGCTCCGAGGCTACCATCCAGACTGGGTGTTCATAGACGAAGCCAGTATCGTTCCCAGCGAAATGATTACCAGCGAAATAATGATGATGCTCACCAAGCCCAACGCCGGCCTCGTCATGAGCGGCACACCCATGGCCTTCAACCATGTCTTCCACAAAACCTTCCTCGACAAGGCACACTATTCGGTCCACCATTACCCGAGCCACTCAAGCCCCCTCGTAAGCCCCCACCAACTCGCCGAATGGCACGACGTCATGACACAGGAAGAATGGAAACGCGAAGTGGAAGCCCTCTGGACAGAAGCCCTACACACGTTCTTTCCACTAGACCTCATCGCCCAGTGCATAGACCCAGAACTTGGCAACCCAGAATCACCCGTCGCCTACATCGAAGACATCGAAAAAGCAAACCCGCAAAAACTCAAAGGACCATACTACGCCGGCTTAGACCTCGGCAAGCAAGTCGACTACAGCGTCCTAATCATCGTGCAGAAAGACGAAAAAGGCGAAGTGAGACTCGTTCACAAGCGCCAGCTGCCCCTCGACACGCCCTACCCCAGCGTCGTCGCCTACGCGGCCAGAGCCCACCAAATCTTCAACTTCGAAAGCCTCTACGTAGACAAAACGGGCATAGGGGACGCAGTAGTCGACGAGCTCCAAGCCATCCACGTCGGGCACGTCAACGGAGTCTTCTTCACCGACATCGAAAAAGAAAACATGCTCAACCACCTCAAAATCCTGATGGAAAAAACCCTGCTCAAAATCCCAGGCGACGACCAACAACTAGTAACCCAAATGAACGAACAACAATACGAGTACCTACAGCCCAAAACAGCACGAGAAAGAATCCACCTCAAATTCTGGCACCCAACCGGCCGACACGACGATCAACTCTTCGCCCTAGCCCTAGCCTGCCTCGCAAGCCAAGAAGCCGCCCCACCCGGAACAGGAGCCATACTACTCCCCCACAACAGCAACTATTAGAAAGCAACTATCACCGCCGCCGCACTGGAAAACGTGCCCACGAATTATGATTAACTGGCCAATTGTTTCGCCAGTTCCTCGAAGAACTGACCGATTCGTCTCCTTCCTTGGCCAAAATCAATTATCGCCGTAATCATGGTAATCGTCGTCTCCGCCGCAACATGAACTCTCGTCGTGTTCTCATTCACAGACGTCACGGTGATTAGAAGTATTGAACCCCACGACCACGGGCCCGCTTTCGTCTTTGCCTTAACACGATGTGCCGCCTCATCAACTTGTTCAGTACTCCATTGCTGACTCTTTTGCAGACTCGTAAGCGCATTTTGGATACCAATCCAAACCTTGTCCAAGGGGTGGTCTATCTCCACCGTCTCATCGTCTCTCCGCAGATACGCCATGCTCTCAACGTAATCCAATGGGAAACCGTGTTTATTTAAAGATTCGCGGACGCAGAGTTACCGTGAGGGCCGCGGCATGGCTCCTGCTCATTTATGAAAATGATTTAAGCGAGCAATTACATCAACCATGCCTAGCGTGAGGTTATGGCTTCAAGCAAACAGACTCAAACAGTCGTCGGCCATGTCGGAATCGAAGTTTCCAGTATGAGCCGTTCCAAAAAGTTTTACAAGACCTTGCTAGAAGGGCTAGGATTTTCCATGATAATGGACGAGGAAGACGGAGCAGGATTCTCCAATCAAAACTTTCAAGTATGGCTGGGCTGCTCGAAAAAGCCAAGAGTCAAACGCGACCCTCCAACCGGAGAAGAGTTCGTCGTAGCCGATCACTTGGCCATATGGGTTCCAGAAAAGGAAAACGTTGAGACCATAGAGAAAATAATGATGAAAAACGGGTTCAAAGCCCTATTTCCCTGCGAAGAACATCCCGAATTTGAGCAGGGATACTACGCGGTATCATACTGCGACCCAGACAACTACGTAATCGAAATCTACACCCGACCAAAACAGAAACGATCCTAGCAAAACCGTCAACGACAAATCAACCTCATCCTCAGGCTCGCTATAGGCTAATTGTTTAAATTCTCACCTGAGGATATGATTGAGAAAAGAGCATAGGCTCGGATGGAATGTCGTACGTTTTCAACATCCCGTTTCGGGACAATCAGAAGCTGAAGCACGTCATCGAGGAAGTCAAGAAGGACATCAAGCTGCAGACTCTCTGGAGATGCGCAAACGTGATGGCCATCGACCGCATGGGCTACACGGATCACGGGCCCACCCACGTTAAAATCGTCTCCAATGTTGCGCTCAAAATCCTCAGAATATTGGTTGACAAAAAAGTCGTGCCCAGCATCGTCAAGAACTACGGCATGAAAAACGACGACGCCGAAGTGGTCGTCGTGTTAGGCTCAATCTTCCACGATCTTGGTATGACGGTTTTGAGGGAGGGACACGTGTATTATGGGGCGCTTCTGGCCTCGCAACTCATCGAAAAGTACTTGCAAGCCGTCTACTCTGAGGAGGAACGCACCATCATCATGTCCGAAGTGTTGCACTGCATAGTCGCACACGAGGAACCAATGAAACCCCTAACCATCGAAGCGGGCATCGTACGCATTGCCGACGCCTTGGACATGGAAGAGGGAAGAGCTCGCATCCCGTTCCAAGCCGGAAAAGTTGACATTCACTCCGTCTCCGCATTGTCTATCGAAAAGGTAAGCATCCAAGAAGGCGAATCGAAACCCGTAACGATAAGAATAACAATGTCAAACTCCGCCGGAGTGTTCCAAATAGACGAACTCCTCAAACCCAGAATCGAAAACTCGGGACTTCAACAGTACATCCATGTCATCGCCGAAATAACCGGAGAAAGAGAGAGGAAGATAATAGGCAAATTCGAAATATGACCCGCCGCCCGTGTCTAACCGCGCTTGCTCTTCTGACAGCAAACAAGAAATAAATGATTAACCGATAAACTCAGCAGAGGACAAAGGTTTGACAGACGTTGTTCTTGTTTTTGAGGTCCATCAACCTCACAGGATAAAGCGAGATTTCTTCTGGGAAAGCAAAATGTTCGAACGCGTTGACAAAAAAGACTATTTTGACTACTACTTTGACAGCGCGATAAACAGAGAAGTTTTTGAAAGGACAAGCAGAAAATGCTACTTCCCCTCGAATAGCATACTGCTCGAACTCATCGACAGATACAAGGGAAAAAAGAAAAAGCCCAAATTCTCGTTCAGCCTCTCAGGCGTTTTTCTGGAACAGTGCGAAATGTTCAACAAGGACCTTCTCGAAACGTTCAAACAGCTCGCAGAGTCCGGGCAAGTGGAGTTCCTGAGCCAAACCTACTATCACTCCCTTGCAAGCCTCTACCCTGAAAGAGAAGAATTCATCGAACAAGTGAAGATGCATCAGCAGGTCATGAGAGACCTTCTGGACTACAAGTCAACGGTCTTCGAGAACACGGAGCTGCTCTACAATAACGCCGTCGCGAGAACGGTTGAAAAGCTCGGTTACAGAGGAATCTTCACTGAGGGCGTGGAAAGAATCCTTCACGGAAAATCGCCCAACCACCTCTACTGGCCCAAAGGCCTGAAAAAAATCAAGATACTCCTGCGAAACTACAAGCTGACAGACGACATAGGCTTCAGGTTCTCGGCCAGATGGTGGAACGAGTGGCCGTTGACCGCAGACAAATACGCGAGCTGGCTGGCAGCAACGCCTGGCGACTGCATCAACATCTTCCCAGACTACGAGACCTTCGGAGAACACCACTGGCCCGAAACCGGCATCCACGACTTTCTGAGACACTTGCCGCCTGAAATACTGAAGTGGTGGAACCTCCAAATGGCCACACCCTCCGAAGTGGCACAGAAACACACGCCCGCAGGAGAAATCGACGTCCCAGAGCTTGGAGGAACAGTTTCATGGGCGGATCTGGAGAGAGACGCGAGCTGCTGGCTCGGAAACACCCTGCAGTGGGCTTTCTACACGACGTTGAGACGGCTGGAGCCCCTCGTCAAGGAAACCGAGGACAAAGAATTCCTGAGAACGTGGCGATATTTTCAGACAAGTGATCACCTCTACTACATGTTCACTGCCGGAGGCTCTCCTGGCGAGGTCCACTCATACTTCAGCCCATACAACACGCCTATGGACGCCTTCGTAACCGCGCAAGCAGCGATACTGGACTTCGAAAACAGAGTCAGACTCGCCGCCGTGGTCGCAGACGAACCTTTCCGATTCTACACGGGCGTAGGAGAAAAACACTTCACAGGAACAACGGCCTGGAGCCTGAAAGGCTTCACAAAGGCCATTCACAACGTGAGCATGAAGTCCGTGGAATTCCACAACAACCGAGGAGACTTCGAACAGTGGGCTCTGAAATCGCTTCATGACCCAACATTGGAGCAAAATCTGAAGAAAGAAAGACTCTCAAAACTGATGGGCGAACCTCTCAGACAGGCAATAATCAAACACGTCGACAAAGCGTCAACGAAACTGACGGCCGAGATGCGCTCCGCCACTAAATACTTCTAACTTCGGATGCGCACATGCCTTTATAAGAAAAACTCGCCAACAATAGTTTCAGGACATATTTAAGGTGATTGTATGAGCGAAGCGCTTCCACTTCCAGAGAAGATTCTGCAAACGTTACATAATCTCTGTGCAACATCGCCTGAGCTGGCCAGACGAAGCGAAGAATTGTCGCAGGTCATGCAGGTCGACTTACAAGAGCTGGAAAGAATTCTTGATGATTACAAACGCCAAGGCTTTGCCGAAAGCTTCACGGACAACGAAGGAAAGAAGAAGTACTACCTCACAGGCGCTGGGATAATAAAAATCTGCGCAATCTTCACGTAGTGAAACCTCAATGCGCATTGTGATATTTTCTTGGGAATATCCGCCCAGGATAGTCGGGGAACTCGCAGACTACGTGAAAAGGTTAGCCACGGAGCTTGTTAAGAACAAGGAGAAAGCATGGGTAGTCACCTATCATGACTTTCTTGCTGGAGAATATGATGACCCTGAGGGCGTCAAGACTTTCAGAGTGACTAACCCCGTTCACACTCACATCGGCGTCCTAACATGGGTTCTCACCTTGAACCAAGAAGTCGAAAGAGTCGCCGCCAACATCTACTACTCATCGGATAAACAAGTTGACCTGATCGACGTGCATGACTGGCACTTCATACCCGCCGCCGTCACGTTGAAAAGGGCACTTGCCATCCCGTTCATCTATTCCGTCGAGAGCGTTGAGGAACACCGTTCTCATGGCGCCAATTCACCGTTCAACATGTCGATAAAGAGCATCGAATGGCTTGGAACATACGAAACTGAAAAACTAGTCGTCAAGTCCGAATGGATGAAAGAAGAGATAATCAGGATATACAAGGCCCCGCCGGACAAGATCCGAGTCATATCGCCCAAGTCTGAGAACTGGATAAAAGACATACTGGAGACATACAGAAACTCGGGGGCCACGCGATGAACAGAGAATTGAGCGTCATGATGCTTACCTGGGAATTCCCGCCTAGAATAATAGGAGGAATTTCGCCGCACGTCTACAACCTTTCCAAAAACTTGGCAAAGCACGGCGTAAAGGTCTACGTCGTGACCTGCGATTTTCCAGGGGCTCCCCCGCACGAGATCGTGGACGGTGTTGAAATCTATCGCGTGGACTCGTACAAGAATCCCGCGCCGGATTTCGCAACATGGGTTTACCTCATGAACGTGAATATGCAGAAAGAGGCCGCTGCGCTCGTCCATAGTCTCGCCGGAGGCATTGATGTGTTCCACGCGCACGATTGGCTCGTTGCGACGGCTGGGATCGGTTTGAAGCATGTCTTCAGAAAACCGTTCTTTGCCACGATGCACTCCACAGAAATCGGCCGCAGAAACGGCATTCATACCGACTATGAGAGGATGATCCATGAAACTGAGAGTTGGCTGACCTACGAAGCCTGGAAAGTCATATGCTGCAGCGACTACATGATAACGCACGTGCGATGGGCCTTCGGAGTTCCACCTGACAAGCTGGTCATGGTTCCAAACGGCGTCAACTTCGAAGCCTACGCGAGAAAAGAAAACGAAGACCTGAGCCAATTCAGAAACAAATTCGCCTTGCCGCAGGAAAAAATCGTGCTTTTCGTGGGAAGACTAGTGCACGAAAAGGGAGCCCACGTGCTCGTAAGCGCCGTTCCAAAAGTACTGGAAAGGATAGACGCAAAGTTCGTGTTCGTCGGAAACGGATACATGAGAGACCAGCTTTCAAACCTCGCCCAACAGCTGGGAATAGCCCACAAAGTCATGTTCACAGGCTTCCTAGACGACGAAACCCTGCGAAAACTGCAAAGATGCGCCGACGTCTCCGTCGTACCCTCCCTATTCGAACCCTTCGGAATAGTTGCCCTCGAAGCGATGGCCGCAGGAAGCCCAGTCGTAGTCTCCGACGCTGGCGGCCTGCCAGAAATAGTCAACCATGAAGTAGACGGAGTCAAAGTTTACGCCGGCAACCCCGATTCACTTTCCTGGGGAATAACAAAGGTGCTGACCGACGAAGCCTTCGCCAACCGTTTGAGAACCAACGCCCAAAGAAAAATCCAAGAGAAATACAACTGGGACACGATAGCCCAACAAACCAAAAACGTGTACGAAACGGTTCTAAACGAGTACTCAAAGAGCCCTTGGGCAAGGAAAAGCTGAAAGCGCCGCAACGAACCTTAGGGGTACGTCGGCTTAATGGCTCCGTGTTCACAAGCGTCAGCGCACCTCATGCAGTAGATGCACTCCGGATGGCTGAATTTTTCCCAGGGCAAGTCCAGGATGGGAACACGCGTGGGACACACCTGAACGCAGAGGCCACATCCGGCTTTCTCGCATTTTGTAGGTTCTCTCTTCAAGCCGATGAAACTGAAATTATTCATGATAGCCATGATGGCTCCGTGAGGGCAGAAGTACCTGCACCAGCTTCTGGGCACGTAGAACACAAAGGCCAGAACCAAAACCATGACTGCAAATTGAATCCAGAAAAGCGCGGACAAGCTCGAAATGCTGCTCAGCACATTTACGCCTTGGCTTGAAAACACGTTAACGGCGAAACCGTGCACATACCTCGGCAACCTCGCGAATAAGGTTTCAGACGGACTCAAGGTTGTGAAAGGCGCGTAGGCAAAGATGCCCAGAGCACTCTCGTATCCTCCGCTGACGCCCGCAATCTCTGAACCTGAAAAAGTGGCGACGATGAACAGCGTAATTACCAGAATAATATACTTGAAGTAAAGCATGGTTTCATGCGTTCTGAGTGACAGATCAGTCTGCTCACGCCTCATGAAACCGATTATGTCTTGGATGAAGCCGAAGGGACAAACCCATCCACACATAGATTTCCCGATGAGAATGCCCACGATAAGGAACGAAGCTAATGCGATCCAGGGAAAGACGATGCTGGTGTTCCATCCGGTGGGCATCAGCTGCATGGCCGTGAAAGCGTCGCCCACGGTGTTCGTCTTCTGGCCCCACGTCCAAAGAACCGGAAACAACAGCGGTAGCGCACCGAGACTGAAAACTATTGAGCTGAAGAAGATGAAGGACAGAAACTGAACCACTCTGCGCGGCGTGTTATACTTGAGCAGTCTCTGTCTCAGTGTCTGTGCGCTCAACCTTTCGCCTTCTCCATGCTCTAATGAGGGACTGAGTTATTTATTTTCCTATGACTTTAACATTTTCCACCCGGATCCATGGTGCGACGACTTGCCCGATTTTCCTCTCGTTGTCAGCCAAGCCGGAGACATTCTCTAACAAGTGAAAGACGTCCCCAGTCAGCATCGCTCCCTTAACGGGATATGCAATTTCGCCGTTCTTGATGTTCCAGGCGGGAGTGGCGACAACACTGAATTCTCCGCTGGCTGGATTACTCGTGTGTGCACCCTGCACCGAGTTGACAAAAAGCCCTTCATCTACCTCGCGGATGAACGCTTCTGCCGATTTGCTTCCAGCCTGAAAGTGCAGGTTCGTCACGTCAATGCTCGGGGTGGACAAATAGCTTGCTCTTGCACCGTTTCCAGTGCTTTCTCTTCCTTCCTTTCTGGCCGCGTAATTGTCGTAGATGAAGCCTCGGAGGACTCCTTTTTCGATAATAAGCGTTTTTTGCTGAGGAACGCCTTCACCGTCAGACTTCCAAGTGCGGATGCCACCAGGCAAAAGACCATCGTCATAAACTGTAACAATTTCGGAAGCCACTTTTTCGCCAACTCGGCCTCTGAAGAAGGATTGGTCTCTCTGCACACGATCCGCGCTGATGGCGCTGATGAAAGTGTAAGATAGCAGCTGTTGCAGAGCAAACTGGGTGAGTATTACCGTGGTCTCCTTTGTCTCTGTCTTTTTTGCCTTCAACGCTGAAACCGCAAGCCTTGCTGCCTCTTCACCCACGGCGGCGGCATCAATGTCGTAGGTTCTTTCGAGGTTGAACTCGAAGCAGACCGGCGTTATCTCGTCTGCGTCGTGGCCTATCGTCGCCAGACTGCATTCTATCATGGTCCCTCTGTCTTCAACAGAGACGCTGTTCGAGTTCGCAAGAGCCGCGGACAAGTAGCTCGCGCGCACTTCGCCTTCTATTGGAAAAGCGCGTTTATCCTTTTTTTGTGCAGCGTCCAACATTACAGAGGCTGTTTCGACGAGGTTTTCTACGTGCAATTTCTCGATTCTTCTGTCGTAAGTATCTTTCACGGATGGGAAGGGTTTCTGAGTAGGGAGACCATGCCAGTTGTCGTCGGGTCTGTTTGCTCGCGCAAAATCTAATGCCTTGAGAACTGTTTCTTCCACGGCATTTTCATTCTCAAGTACGTTCGTGTAACAAAAACCCAGAGACTTGTTGACTATTGCTCTGCAGCCTAATCCTCTGTCAAATGTTCGAGAGGTCTTTGAAATCTGTCCTCGTTCAATGCTGACGTACGTGCTCAAGTCCTGAAAGACGTATGCTTCAGCCTCGTTCGCTCCTTTTTTCAACGCAAGGTCGGATGCTCTTTCAGCCAGCCGCAGTAGGTCTTCCTGTCTAAGCGCTGCCACCGACCATAACCTCCTTCACTCTAGTATGGGCACCACCGTCACCCACACACGCTGATTGACCCTTGCCGCAAAGGCCAGGCCAGAGTTCAAACTCTTTTCCGACGGCATCTATCTTAAACAGCGTTTCAAGCGTGTTACCACTTATCGAGGCATTTCTAACGGGTTCGCCGACCTCTCCGCTAACAATTTCATAGGCTTCTTGAATTCCAACTTGGAAAGTGCCGTCCAAGTTCGCTTCGCCGCCGCGGAAGCTCTTCAGGTAATAACCAAATTTCACGTCTTCAATCAGTTCTTCAAACGTGTAATCCCTCGCTTCGATGAACGTGTTTCGCATCCGAACTATTGGTTCAAAGTGAAAGTCTTCGGCCCTCGCGTTACCTGTTGGATCTGCACTGAGCTGTTGGGCCGTCTCGCGGCTGTGCATCAGCCCGACCAACACACCGTCTTTGACCAGTAGCGTCTTCTGCGCCTGAACGCCCTCGTCATCATACTTGAAGGAGCCAAAAGCACCGTCTATCGTTCCATCATCGTAGAGAGTCACGACGTTAGAAGCCACTTTCTTTTCAAGCTTGTCGGACAAAACTGATCCAGCCAACGTGAGATCGGCTTCAGCCAAGTGTCCAAAGGCCTCATGAACCAAGGTGCCGACCACGTTCGGAGAAAGAACCACTGGAAACTTGCCCCCTCTAGGAGGTTTCGCCTTCAGCTGCCCAGTTACACGTCTGGCAACCGTTTCCCCTACCTTCGTGGGCGTTTCCACATCGAACACCTCATATCCGGACGTGGACCCTACGGCTTCATGGCTGAAAGCGAGGACATTGTTTTCTTTGGCACTAGCTGAAACCCCCAAGAAAACGTAGAGTTTGTCCTGTTCGATGTATGTGTGTTCGCTGTTGATGAAATAACTCGTGCCAGTGAGGTCAAGATAGTTTGTCGTCACACTCTTGACACGGTTGTCCTCTTGTAAGGCGGTGTTGTTGACGTTCAGCAGCAGGTTCATCTTGTTTTCAACGGGTATCTGTGTTGGGTCTTTTCTTGGTTTTGACACAATCTTGTCTTCAACGACCTTGGTTTGGGCAAGCTTTACAGGTAATCTGCGTCTTGCGCCCGCGGCTTTGGCCATTCTACACGCGTCTGAGACAGCACTACTCAAAGCTTGAGCATCCAGAGTGCCTACAGAAGCAAATCCCCAAGCACCTTTAACGAGGACGCGGAGTGCCGCGCCATTTTCAATTCCCCGCTTTGCAGCTTCAACACGGGCCTCCTTAACGGTAATCGCTGTCTTGTAGAGTTTCTGAGCACGAATCTCGACGTATTCAGCCTTGAAAGCCTTGACGGCAGTGTCAATTACCTTAGCTAAAACATCTTTCAAATCTGCTCCGCTTCCGCTTCGAAACATCTCTTCCAGAAGAATGTTCATCAGGACTTATAAAACTGTCAATATGGAAAACTGTCAACGCGTGCTTGGCTCACGAAAAGAAAAGCAGTCATGCTACGTGAAACGTTTGAAGCATCAAATGAAAAATGATTACGATCTGTGCATAGCTATTTTCATTTGAGCGACAAAACTCGGTTCGTCCTCAACGTTCTCAAGTTCCATTCTGCGAAGCTGGTTGCAATCGGAGTTTATGTCTTCGAGAATCTTTCTTTCGATGATGGTTGCGCCTGATCTCAGGAAGTCCTCTAATCCCTGTGCGAACAATTCAATCTTGTCGCTGATCTCGCTGCGGTTCAAGGAGTAGTTTTGTTCCATGTATCTGAAAATCAGAATCGTAGCTTCTTTCCCGAAGACCTGGTTCAAAACCCTGTCTATTACTGCTAGGACCGCGTCATTGTTGCTGCATGTTTGCTGTGTTACTGTCTCCATTAGGTACCACAGAATAATCGCACGTCTTACGATGTAATAAGGCTTGTCGTAGACTTGTTCGTCACGCATACAGCAAAAGCATGGATTAGACATCAAAAAGTGAAGTCACTAAGATTCAACTGTTGGACTCTTTTCGGCGAGATTTTATCATGTTTCTTCTCATCAAGAACGAGCTGCCCATAAACGCCATCGTAACCGGGTACAACCCTGGCCTTCCCGCCTCGAACACGCAGTATTGCCTCGGCCAGCTGTTCACCCGCAATGGAGCTCAGTTCGTCTCCCGAACGATCAATCAGAACGGAGTACTCGTCTCCGAATCTCTCTATGAGCGGGTTGTAAATGCCCCACACCTTCTCAGAGGATGGCGAATCAACTCCTAACAACGTGGCAATGATTTCGGAGAGCGGGAGCAGACGCATAAACCCAGGGGTGTTCTCAGGCTTAAAATTCGCCGGACGGTCAGCAAGCTCCTCAACGCGTTGCTCAACGCCTTTAGTTAGGTTTCTCCGGCACACAGGGCAGATGTTTCCAAGCTTCGTTGCCTCCTGCGGCGAGAGCGACACATTGCAGTTCCTGTGGCCGGTCCAATGATACTTGCCATAGGCTGGGTCTGTTTCTATCGTAAACTTGAATCGTGCCGTATCTTTTGTGCGGATAGCATCTAGCATTTCATGGTAATCTGGCTTCTCTAGTTCGAAGACGTTTGCTTCTCTTCCGATGCGCCACGGCCAGAAGCTGTGGCTGTCACTGTTTGAAACCAGCGTAAACCTGTCGAGGCCGCTCAGTCTCCAGTTCATAGGCGGGTCTGATGAAAGACCGGTTTCCAAAGCATAGATGTGCCTAGTCATGTCCTCGTAGCATTCTTGCATGGTGTCGAAACCGCTGAAAGCTCCGAAGATGCCGAACCAGGGCGTCCATGCGTGAGCAGGGAAAACCATGTTGTCGCCTGAAACTTCCATTACCTCCTCAACCAGATGCGCCGCGTTAATGTCCAGGGTTGGCCTGCCGTCTGAAGCCAGATTGCCGTATTTTGCCAGTCTATCATTGATTTGTCTCGCGGTTTCCAAGCTCGGCGTCAGAATGACATGGTGAACTTTCTTAATCCCAGTTTTGGCCGTAAAGACGGTGTTGACTTCGGTCGTAACCATGAAACGCACGGTCGAATTGTCATCTGAAACTGGCTTGTACAGGTTTGGTTCTGGTTCAGGAACCAGCGTCTCACTCAGCTCTTGAAGCCACTTCGGATGTGTGAAATCCCCTGTGCCCACAACTTTTAAACCCTTAATCTTTGCAAAACGATTAATCTCCTTGATGCACATTCTTTCGCTCGTCGCCATGCTGTAACGGCTGTGCATATGGAAGTCAGCTATTACCCTCAAGCGTCCCTCTGCCCTCCCGCATCCCTTGTCAGGTTCCACATTATTAGGTTATCGCGAAATTTCTTAACGCGAACTGACCGCTTGAGAATCTGTGAATTGTAACAATATTACACCATCCTTAAATCACACCACTGACTAAGGAAAATTCAACGAATCTCCAGAGGCACAACGTTTGCCAACCAAAAAAGAACCCATATGGATAGCCCGAGACCTGTCTAAATGCAGCGGATGCAGAAAATGCGAGATAGCCTGCTCGCTCTCCCATGAAAATCGAATATGGCCAGATGCCTCCAGAGTGAGGGTCTTCATGCTTGTCCCAGGACTTGAATTTCCACACCTCTGCGCTCAGTGTGAAGACTATCCGTGCGTGAAATCATGCCCCGTGAAAGCCCTGTCAGTAAGCAACAAGACAGGTGCGGTGCTGGTGAACAACGAAACTTGCATAGCCTGCGGGCAATGCATCGACGCTTGCCCAGGCAGGGTTCCTCACATGCATCCAAAAGAAAAGCGCATCGTAATCTGCGACTTATGCAACGGGAAGCCCCAGTGCGTCAAGGTTTGTCAAGAAGGAAGATGGAATGTCCTAAGAGTAGTTGAGAGGGGAGACGAGCCCTACAAACTCTACGCCAGGAAACCGGAAGAGATAACCAAGGATTTAGCTGCGAAAATTTATGGAGAAGCAGGAGGAGATTACCTGTGACTCTCGGGTATGCAGGCAAGTTCCTGGACGTCGACCTTTCAACGCAAGCCATTAAGGAGACAAAGCTCAGCGATGAAATTCTGAATGATTACATCGGCGGTAGAGGACTGGCAACAAAGATCCTCTGGGACCGGCTTGGATCCAAATGGGAAACGGTAGATCCACTTGGACCAGAAAACCTGCTCCTCCTCATGACAGGGCCTCTCACAGGGTTCTATCCAGGAGGGAGAACATGCGTGTCGGGCAAGTCTCCTCAAAGCAACGGTGTTGTAGGTTCCACCCTTTCCGGAGAATTTGGTGTTGAGCTAAGATGCGCAGGATACGACGGAATAATAGTGTCCGGTGAATCGGATAAGCCAGTCTACCTGTTTCTCAAAGACTCCGACGTTGAATTAAGAAGCGCAAGTGATGCTTGGGGCAAAGATGGAAAGCAAACTGTTTCAGCTCTTACAAGAGAGTGCAGGGGGCTTCTGAAGACGCGCTATCCGAAGTATGGCGAATGGAAGGAACCTGCGATGCTGTATGTGGGCCCTGCAGGAGAAAACAAGGTGCGAACAGCGATTGTCTGCACAAAATGGGCACACGCTGCAGGCTACGGCGGCTACGGCGCTGTCATGGGCGCGAAAAAACTCAAAGCGGTAGTTGCGAAGGGCACCGGACCCTTGCCTGAAGTGTCGGACATTAAAAAAGTGAAAAGGCTCATAGACGCAGTGTGCAGCGGCGTTTATGAAGGGGAGCTGTGGAGGCGCTGGGGAACCGGAGGGGGAGGTTACAATTTCGGAAACAAAACCAGTTCGGAACCCATACGCAACTGGCAGGAAGAGTGGCACGACGAGAAGGGGTACGGGGTTGACAAGTTTGAGAACAGGCTCTGGGTAAAACCGTACTGGGGCGATTTCGGATGTCCAACCACTTGTCTGAAACTTGCAGTCGTGAAGAATGGGAAATTCAAAGGAGCCATAACCGACAACCCTGATTATGAAATGCAAGCGTACTTAGGTCCGAACCTCGGAATATTCGTACCCGAAGAAAACGTGTTTCTCGCGTCTCTAATTGATGATCTGGGCCTGTGCGGCATACAGACGGGCAACGTCATGGGCTTTGCTGCAGAGCTCTTTCAAGAAGGAATATTGACCAAGAAAGACTTGGACGGCTTGGAACTCAAATGGGGGGACACCGAAGCCTTCGCAGCCCTAGCCGAGAGAATTGCTTACAGAGAAAACATTGGAGAAACGTTAGCTGAGGGAACGTACCGTGCGGCGTTGAAGATTGGGAAGCGAAAGAAAATGGATCTGCTTCCCTACGCGGTGCAGTCCAAGGGCATAAGCATCGGCGCCCACGGCATCCGCAGTGGTCAGGACTTTGCAGATATCATTTCCTACGCTTGCTCGGTACAGTGCGGAGATCACACGTCTCTGGCGAGCCTTCCAATTGACGGGGGCGGAGAAACAATGCAAATGTTCAACGACTCAGGAGTCTATTGCGCCTTCAACGGTTTCGGCGGGTCGCGAAACCTCAAGTTCGACTTCTACAAGGCTGTCACAGGACTGCGCCTCACGCAGAAAGGATGGTGTCTTACCAAAGCCCTGAGGATATTGCAGCTTCAGAGGGTGATGCTACTGTTGGGCGGTCCAGACTTGAAATGGAACCCGAAAATCCACGATGACAATCCTCAAAAATTCTACAAGCCGCTGCCCAGCGGACCCTACAAGGGCAAGGCTGTGGACAAGGTCGAGGTTGAAGAGTACAAACACAGGTATTACAAGGCGGTTGGTTGGGACAAGAACGGCATACCGACAGCGAAAATCCTGAGAAAACTCGGGCTCGGAGACGTTGAAAAAGCCTTGGAAAGAATAAGCTGCGACTAGATTATGTGAAGCTCCTTTCCAATCTTTTCGAAGGCCCCAATGGCGAAGTCCACGTCCTTCCGCGTCAAAGCAGCGTTCATTATAGTCCGTATCCTCGCCTTGTCTCTCGCAACCATTGGAAACACTATCGGTAAGGCAAATACGCCTTCCTCGAAGAGCCGTGAACTAAGCTTCTTCGCCACGCCACTCTCGCCGACTATTATGGGCGTGATAGGAGTCTGACTGTTTCCAGTGTTAAACCCTAGGTCTTTCATTGCGTTCTTGAAATATCCAGTGTGATCCCATAACGTCTTGACGTGTTGCGGTTCGCTCTCCAGAACGTCGATTGCTGCGATGCACGCCCCCGCCACGGGCGGAGGATGCGATCCGCTGAGCAGCCAAGTTCGAGACTTGTTATAGGCAAAGTCGTACAGATCTTTGGAGCCTGAAACGTGTCCGCCGACGACGCCGAAAGCCTTCGAGAACGTGCCCATCTCCACCTGAACCTTGTCTCGGCCAAGCTTGAAATGCGAGACGATTCCCCTGCCCCCTTCGCCAAGAACGCCTTCACCGTGAGCGTCATCAACATATACCATTGCACCGTGTTCAGCGCCGAGCTTGGCTATTTCGTCTAGAGGTGCAATGTCGCCATCCATAGAGAAGACACCGTCCGTTATTATCAGGACTCGCCTGTATGATGGCGAATGTTTTTCTGCTTCTTCCAAGACACGTTGCAGATCCTGCATGTTAGAATGTTTGTAAACTGCTCTTTCACCGTGGGCCAGTCGAACACCGTCGATTATGCTGCCGTGGTTAAGCTCATCGCTTATTATCAAATCCTCTTTTCCGACCAACTGAGGAATCAAGCCTGCGTTAGCGGCAAAACCCGTCTGATAGACCAATGAAGCTTCTGCATGCTTGAATTTCGCAAGCCGCTTTTCAAGTTCGATGTGAATATCCATCGTTCCCGCTATCGGACGAACGGAACCTGAGCCAGCACCATGAGTCTGAATTGCTTTCGTCGCAGCTTCCTTCAGTCGAGGATGATTGCTCAGGCCGAGATAGTTGTTGGAGCAAAACATCAGAACCCTTTTTCTGTCAACCATGCACCATGGTGAACTTGGGCCCTCAAGAACCCTTATCTTCCAATCGAGCGCGTTCTTAACAAGATCCTGATACTCTTCTCGCAAAAACCCCGTAGGATCACGCATTTTCATCATGCCTCTTTTTCCTAGTCCTGCACTCCTTCTTTTAACCCTTTCTGGCTGGACCAGTTTTTTCTCACAGCTTACCCTCAGAATAGCGTTTTGACAGTTTCTCCATCATGTCCTTCGTCATCGCCGCCAAATCGTACCGAGGTTTCCAGCCCCATTCTTTGCGAGCCACGCTGTCGTCGATTGACATCGGCCACGAATCCGCGATTTTCTGTCTGAAGTCAGGCTTGTAGTCGCACCTGAACTCTGGAATGTACTTCTTGATTTCGGCAGCAAGCTCACCTGCAGAAAAACTGGTTCCCGCCACGTTATAGCCGTCGTGACGTTTGATCCCGGAAGGGTCAGCCTCCATCAACTCCACTGTGGCCTTGATACAATCCGGCATGTACATCATGGGCAGAACCGTGTCCTCTCTCACAAAGCACGTGTAATGCTTGTTCTTTAATGCCTCGTAGAAAATCGCTACGGCATAATCCGTGGTTCCGCCTCCGGGAAGGACTTCGCTGCTTATAATGCCCGGATACCTAACGCTTCGAACATCTAAACCGAACCGGTTGAAATAATAATTGCACATAAGCTCACCCGCAACTTTGGTGACCCCGTACATTGTTCCAGGAATCAATATGGTTTCCTGAGGAGTGTTAACCCGAGGGGCTGGCGGACTGAAAACCGCGATGGAACTCGGCCAAAAAACCCTTGTCAACCCTTGCTCTCTGGCGACTTCGAGCACATTGGAAAGACTTCCCATGTTCACGTTCCAGGCAAGCTGTGGGTTCTGCTCGCCAGTAGCTGAAAGGATTGCAGCCAGATGGTATATCGTGTCAACATCATACCTTTTCACAGTCTTTTCTATCTCAGCTTTTTCATTCAAGTCAACGGTTTCAAACGGGCCCGACTTGAACAGGTTGTCGCTGGGCTTCTTAACGTGTCCCACGGCAACAACGTTGCCGCTGCCGTATTTTTTCCGCAACTCCAATGTTAACTCTGAACCAATCTGGCCAGTAGACCCCGTAACCAGAATACTCTTCATCCTCTTGGTCGGCATCTCACACCCCCTGTTCTCGTCATCAAGCGTTTAGAATTTCGGCATATAAGAATTTCCAAGCCAAAAGGCTCTTTCGCATTGCTTCATTTACTAATCGAACGGCTATTCCAAATCTCGCAGACGTTTGTTGTTACCATTTCAACGATCAAGCTTGATTCTGTGAAAATGGTTTATAGCGTGCGCAGCAAATTTCATGAGTGATTGACGATGAGGCTGGGCTTGATCGTTAACCCAATTGCAGGAATGGGTGGCAAAGTTGGTCTCAAAGGAACTGACAACGTTTTACAAGAAGCTCTGAATAGAGGAGCACAGAGGGTGGCGCCGACAAGAGCGGAAGAATTTCTCAAGAAACTGAAGGTGAACTTGACAGAAACCAAGATTGATATTCTCACCTGTCCTGGAATCATGGGGAAAGAAGAGGCGGAAGCGGCAGGTTTTCCAGCTAAGACTTTGCCAATGAAGATTGGGAGCAAAACGTCCGCTGAAGATACGAAGCTGGCTGTGAAGCTCTTGATAGATGCGAGAGTGGATTTGATTGTTTTTGTTGGAGGGGACGGTACGGCTGAGGATATTTTTGATGCACAGCAGGGCTGGGGAGAGTCGCCCGTTTTAGGCGTTCCAGCAGGGGTGAAGATGTACAGCGGCATTTTCGCGGTGAGTCCAGCAGACGCCGTGGATATAGTATTGGCCTTTGCAAAAAAAGAGGCGGAAGTGGCAGAATTTGAAATCATGGACGCAGATGAAAAAAGTGTGCGGAATGATTCCTTCGCTGTCAAGCTTCACGGTTACATGAAAGGACCTTTTCTTCCCGCTCACATACAAGGAAGCAAGCAGATTAGCCCTGAAACAACGGACGAAAAAGAAAATCAAACAGCAATTGCGAAGTTCCTAATAGAGGAGAAGCAATCAGGAGCAACGTGGATTCTTGGTCCAGGAACAACCGTGAAACGCGTCGCTGAACTGCTGAGTGTTGAAAAAACACTTCTCGGGGTGGACATCTACAAAGATGGCAACGTGATTCTCGACGTCGATGAAGAAGGAATCTTGAAACAAGTTGCCAACTGGCAAAACACGTGGATTGTTGTCTCGCCTATAGGGCATCAAGGAATAATCTTCGGAAGGGGAAATCAGCAGATAAGCCCAGAAATCATAAGACGAGTCGGAAAAGAACGGACAATGGTTTTGGCAACCAAGAGCAAACTTCAGAGTATTGACGGAAAAACCTTAAAGGTCGACACTGGAGACGCTGAAGTGGATGAACTGTTGAAGGGATACATTAGAGTGATGACAGATTACAGAGAATGGCAACTGATGCCCGTACAGTAAGTTCAGGCTCCAAACTTTCTGGTTTTACCTAACAAGTCCATCATGATGTGCATTAGATCCACGCCTCTTATCCTGTTCAAGCCGCCTCCAGCGCATGTTCTTTCTCCGAACTCGACAACGTCGTCCCTGCGAACACACGGTCCACTAATCACCACGGGAACAGGATCTCCAACATGGTTCCCAGTTACGCATGAAGTCGAGTGATCAGCAGTCACAGCCATGAATGTCGAATCCAAATGCAAGTTGTCAAGCATGAAGCGAAGCATCGCATCAATCTTCTGCACGACTTCAATCTTCAGCTTGAAATTTCCATCGTGGCTGGCAACATCAGTGGCTTTCACGTGTACGAGCACAAAATCATTGGTTTTCAGCGCTTCAACCGCGGCTCTGGCTTTGGCCATATAATCTGTTTGAACCGTGCCTGTGGCACCTTTGACGTTGATGATTTTCATTCCAGCAACCTTGCAGATGCCCCGTATCAAGGGGACGGCAGCAACGCATGCAGACTTGATTCCAAAGACTTCGGGAAGAGGACTTATCTTAGGAATCGTGCCCGCCCCTCTGCACAGAACCATGTTTGCCACCGGTTGCTTGTGCTCGGCACGTTTCTTGTTAACTGGATGTTTCTGCAAAACCTTGTGGAACTCTCGCGTCAGCTCGTTGACGATTCTGGCCGTGCGCCTGGCTTCTTGAAGATCACCCAGAGGCTTCACTTCCAAAACGGGCTTCCCAGCTGCTTCCGGGTCTGAGTCACTGACGGCTGTTGATAGGCTGTGTCCGCGTATAACCAGAGCTGTACGGTGTTGAACAGTGTTTTTGAAAAAGAACTCAACATTAAGAGAACTCTTAAGCTTGACCCTCTGCAAGCTCTCAGCCAATTTGGCAGCGTCCTCATTCGCGATTCTACCCGCCCTTCTATCCAGAACGACAAGGTTCTTGTCCACCGTTGCAAAATTGCATCTGAACGCAACGTCCCCAGGCAGAACCTCCACGCCAGAACCTACAGCTTCCAAAGCGCCCCTGCCCGTGTAAACTCTCAAAGAGTCATATCCAAGCAAGGCCAATGTGGCAGTATCCGTTCCCGGCGGTATGCCAGGAGCTATAGGATCCAATATTCCACTCACACCGCATTCAGCCAGCCGATTTAACGTGGGTCTGCATGCTGCTTCCAAGGGAGTTTTCCACCCTAATTCCTTGATAGGCCTGTCACCCATCCCATCTGCGATAACCAAAACAGCTCCCAAACCTGATCTCCACCTTATCTCAAGTCAGAATGCGCTAAATCTTGGATTGCTGCGGTTAAAACACTTGCGCATCCCGCGGATTGCAAATTGAAGAAAGGAAGGCAGAGAAAATGTTTAATAGGTTCTCTTCCTAACTTGCTAGAAAGTGGTTGAAAATGGGCGATTGCCTTCCAAAAAGCTAGATTCTTGCAACATCGACCCAGACTAAGATTTCTTTTGCGGAAACTGTTTCACCCGGTAAAAAATGAAGGAAGAAATGTCAATGTCAGATATGGGAATTACAGTTAAAAAAACGGAAGATTTCTCAGAGTGGTACGTTCAAGTCGTTCTAAAATCTGGTTTGGCCGATTACGCTCCTGTGAAGGGTTGCATGATTTTCCGTGAACACTCTTATGCCATTTGGGAAAAAATCCAAGAAGCCTTTAACAAGAAAATAAAGGCAACAGGGCACAAAAACGTGTATTTTCCACTCTTCATACCTGAAAGTTTCTTGAAGAAAGAGGCGGAACACTTCGAGGGGTTCGTGCCCGAAGTTGCATGGGTCACGATGGGCGGCAACACTCCGCTCGAAGAGAGGCTTGCCGTGAGACCGACTTCTGAAACAATCATCTATGCGACGTATGGAAAATGGGTCAGAAGCTGGAGAGACCTACCCATCAAACTGAACCAGTGGTGCAGCGTCGTCAGGTGGGAAACCGAAGCCACAAGACTGTTCTTGCGTACGAGAGAGTTTCTCTGGCAAGAAGGGCACACGGCCCATGCCACCGAAGAAGAAGCGGGCCTGGAAGCCATGCAGATTCTCGGAGACTATAAGGACATAATGGAGAACTACCTGGCCATTCCTGTGCTTGCCGGAAAGAAAACTGAACAAGAGAAATTTGCCGGAGCCCTCTACACTCTGGCGCTTGAAGCTATGATGCCCGACGGTAAAGCGCTGCAAATGGGGACTTCGCACAACCTCGGACAGCATTTCTCCAAGGTCTTTGACATCAAGTTCTTGGACGAACAGGAAAAAGAACGCTATGTTTGGCAGACATCTTGGGGAATGTCAACACGAATGATAGGTGCCGCAGTGATGGTCCACGGCGACGACAAGGGACTCGTACTGCCTCCAAGGATAGCGCCCGTACAGGTTGTGATAGTTCCAATCCCCTACAGAAACTCTGATGCGGAATTGATACTCACGAAAGCTAAGCAACTCTTCGGAGATTTGCTGAAGAGCGGAGTGGAAGTGGTGTTGGACGATCGCCAAGAATACACGCCTGGATGGAAATTCAACGCGTGGGAACTCAAAGGAGTGCCTATAAGAATCGAGATAGGTCCTCGAGACCTGCAACACAAACAAGTGACGCTGGCCAGACGAGACAACCATGAGAAGACCACCGTAAAGGAAGACGAGGCCGTGACAGCGGTGACCAAGATGCTTGAAGAAATTCAGAGCGCCTTGCTGGAAAAGGCCAAGAAGCTTCTGGAGCAGAGCATCAACACCGCGAAAACCTACGACGAGTTCAAAGAAGTTCTGAAGGAGAAAGGCGGGTTCATAAGAGCCTCATGGTGCGGCGATTCCAAGTGTGAGAAGAAGATAAAGGAAGAGACGGGTGCCACCATCCGCGTGATATCCCCGGAGCAGAAAGAGGCATCTTCAAAATGCGTTCACTGTGGAGAAAAGGCTAGCGAAGTTGTCTACTTCGCAAGAGCATACTGAGGAAAGTTCCGTTCGTTTCAGGCATGCTGCAGCGTGCCTACTTTGTCAGTTTGACGCCGAGCTGGTGTGCAATATTATCTAATCCGAGGTTTTTCAGTGTGGATTTTCTGGGCACGCCTCTTTCGTCCCAGCCTCTCTTTCTATAGTACATTTGCAGCATGTTGTCGTACTTGGTTCTGTCGAGCTTTCTGCCCTTGAATGCGCCCTTAGTGAGCGGATCTTCGAACCATCGCGCTGGAGAGACGTCCATGTGGCTGCCCCACTTGTTACCATACTCCCTTATCCAAAATGCCCGCGTCAGATTGAACACTCTGTCTGCGATAGTGTTCAGTTCATCCCAGGACATCTCTATGCCTGTTGCTGCGCGCAGAAGCCTCGTGTACCATTCCAGTTCAAGGCCCACCTCAATCCACGGAAGCCGACAGACGGTCAGACACTCGAAGACTCCGCCGCGAATGCGCTGCAGCTCGATGACTTTGTCCGCCTTCTGAGCGTTATAGCCTTCTCGGCCGACTTTGACTTCCCAAGAAATCGCCCACGCGTCCTTGTGATGAGCACCGATAGAAGAGGTTCCGTACGCCAAGGCCATAGCTGGCGCAGTATGACAGTCGTAGGCCGAAACCTCCAGCCCTTTCACATGCATGGCCCAGTGATCTGAACCTCCACCCACGGCCTCCGATGCGGAGCGAACGCCCTCAGCGAGTGCATCGCCCAGCGGGCCCTTTCTATAGGCGATGTCTTTTATCAACGCCTTGGTCGTCTTAAACCCGCCCCAAGGAACGTTCTCGCCAATCAATCCTTTTTCAGAAGCCTCCATAGCGAAGCCGAGAACATTTCCAAGAGAGATAGCATCCAAACCATACTCGTCGGCAACCCTATTCAGTGCCGCAATCTGTTTCAGGTCGCCCAGTCCGATGTTTGAACCGAGCATAGCAACGTTTTCATAATCAAGTTCCGATTCCTTTCTGTCCGAATCCTTCACGATGTTGCCGCAGGTCATGTTGCACTGTGGACAACCACGGTTCGAAACCTTGATTTTTTCCATGGCAAAGCCTCCGATGGCCGCTGCCATGTCGAAAACACCTTCTCTGTAGTTGCAAGTGGGAAGAACAGCGTTTTCTTGGCTCCATTCTATAGTGCTCATCGTGCCCTGCCTCTTCCAGAAAGCATAATTGGGCTTCGTCAACACCTCTCGGTAAGCCTCAGCGCCCAGCTCCTGCATTTCCTTGGGATAGGCTGCCTGCAAATCGTACGAGCCCACGAAAACAACCGCTTTCAGCACTTTAGAACCCATGACAGCGCCCATTCCGGGTCGGCCGCCTGAGCGGCCTTCTTGAGAGACGATTGTTGCGTATTTGACAAGATTCTCTCCAGCTTGGCCGATGCACAGAATGCCGGCCGTGCGCCCGTAGATGCTGCTCAGTCTCTCCTCAGCTTCAAATGAGTTCAACTCCCACAAATCTTCCGCTTCATGAAACTCTGTTGATCCGTCTCGGATAACTAGAACCAGTGGCTTCTTCGCTCTGCCCTCAATTATCACCGCGTCATAGCCTGCCTTTCGCATCTGCACGGCGGCGAGGGTGCCTATGTTTCCGTCTCCGTAGCCTCCTGTTAAGGGGCTTTTGGAGGCCACAATGAGTTTGCCGCTGCTTGGCAGGGAAAAACCTGTCAACGGGCCAGCAGCGAATACAAGCTTGTTTTCAGGCGAAAACGGCTCTACGCCGCGTCTGAGTTCTTCCCAGAGAATTTTGACTGCGAATCCTCGGCCGCCTAGAAAGTTCCGGGCTACTCTGGATCCGTAAGTTTCCGCCACTGCTTTGCTTTTGCTCAGATTTACGCGTAAGAATTTGCCAGTCCATCCCGCCATGTTGATAGCCAGCTCTAAAATCAGTGTGTAGTTACTTCTATTCGAAAGTAAATAAATCTACTTGTGCTTGAAACTATATTACCAGTCTTTCCGGTTCAACACTTCTCTTTTTCAAACCTAAGTCGCTTACTCGGAATTTTCTGTCTCCGTATAGTAGAGCGTATTCTTCGCCTTGACAGAGTGCTGCGGCTATTCTTCCGATTGAGTCGGCCTTCAATATGCCGCTCCCGCTCGCTCCTCCGGCGAGCATTACGCCGTTTTCTTCGAAGATTATGGGTTGACCGTCGATGCTGTTTATTTCGTACAGTCCGGCGAAGGCTGAGAAGGGCTGGCAGTCCGTAAACTGTGGGAAGTATTTTACCATGACTTGATACAGGCCGTACTGATAGTAGTTCTCTTCCGCCTCAGGCTCCTCCTCAATCTTGAACGCTCTGGGAAACTCATCAGCGTAAGCCAGCCACAAGGCATTCTCTTCGGGAGCGGGCCGAATGTAAGCTGTGGGTTTAGGAAGAATCGTGAACGGCAAGCATCCGGCGTTCGTGAACTCCTTCGAATATAACAGTTTTTTCAACCCTTCGGTTCCTGCTTTAATCGAGAAGACCTGCCGCTTCTTGGGCTTGATGAAGCATTCAATTCCAACAGGATCCAGCAACTGTGAAGCCCAAGCCCCTGCCGCGATTATCGTCTTATCTGCCTTAATCACGCCTCTGCTGGTCTTAACCCCAGTCACGGATGCGTCCTGCCAGAAGTACGGTTCGCCAGGCATCCCGAGCGGCTGACGGGGTTCCACAATGAGTTCCTTTACTTCAGTGTTGTACAGAATCTTTCCCCCAAGCTTCAGGAACTCTGACTCGTAAAACTTCACGAGAGAGTCAACGTCGATTAACCCCGCTTTGGGAATCAATATTCCCTTATGAACATTTCCCAAACCCATCATTTTTGCTTCTTCGTCATCACTTAAGCTTGTTCTCATCTCAAGCTTTCTGGCCAATTCAGCCTCGTCGTATTCCTTATACTGGAACCCCTTGGCCGCCAGTTCCTTCAGGACGGGGAGCATTCTTCGGTAGCCTTCCTCGTCAAAGAACCACAAGTAGCCAGCCCACCGCAGCTTCAAATCCACGTGCAGATCGGTCTGGACGTGTCTGTAGAATTCGGCAGATGAGTCTGCTAGGGCAAAGTTTGTACGAGAGGCGAAGAGACAGCGAAATGCAGCCGCACTCTTCGCCGTGCTGCCCTGGCCCGCCGCTCCTCTCTTATCGAGGACCAAGATTTTCTTGTTAGGGTTGCGGCTTTTCAGATGATACGCCGTTGCCAAGCCTATGATTCCTGCGCCCACTGTGACTGCATCGTACTCTGCCATGCTGCATCCCAAAACTTGAAGGCCAATTATGAAACCAGATAAGATTTAAACTTAGCCCTCCATACCGATTGAAGTGCACATCACAAGAGAACGCTTATCTACTTCCAAGAAATATGATTTACACCATTGCTGAAAATTGGAGGATAAGATTTGCGGTTACAAAAGGATTTCAGGGCGGTTTCGACCCTCCTCACCATATTGTTGATTCTTGTCGCAGCAATTCTAGGCGGGTTTATTTCTTACATGTGGGCAATAGCACCTTTCTTCGCCACTCCTACTAACGTAAATCTGTCCATTACGAGTGTCAATTTTCCTTTGTATCATGCAAATTACTTCGTGGTGACGGTTCTTAACCCGTCTTATTCATCGTCTGGGACGAATATTACCAGCATCTTCCTCACAACTCCTAATGGAACCAACTTGCTAAACGTAACAGACTCGGATCCGGCGCTTCCAGTTTTCCTTAATATCGGAGCATCCGAGTCCATTCAGTGTAACCTCGATTGGGGGGATTATGCTGGAGAAAACCTCACGGTTACAGTTACGCCCCAGATCGGTATTGGCGCAACTTTCACGGTTACGCCCTCGTTCGTTCAGTTGACCGCCACCGCGTATTTCGACCCTTCGGAAACCGTGGAGTCTTTTCTTATGATCGTTCAAAACAATGCAAGCTCGGCCATAAACTTGACATTATCAGGCGTTTCGATCGACGGTACCGATATTCTGGATTTGAGCACAACTCTTCCTCAAGTCCTCGGAATTGGCAATAGTACAACTTTCACGTGCTTCTTCGATTGGCAGGGTTACGTTAACCCCGACGTGGTGGTTCAAACACAAGAAGGATACGACGCTGAAGTCATTGGACAAGTCAATGCTTCTGTAACTTTGCAGATTACCGATGTTCAGTTTAACCAAGTAAATTCAGACAGCATCAACGTCACGCTTCTCAACTCTCCAAGTTCGACCATATCTGCCGACGTAGCAAACATCACGATCGCATACGGCACCAACAGCACTGACGTGATTACTGGGGCGAACAGTACTGGTGCACTTCCTTACAGTCTCGGCGTGAACGAGAGCGTGACGGTCGAGTGTGTTTGGAACTGGAGCAGCGAAAGCTACCGCAACATGACTATTAGTGTAACCGCTTATACCAGCCAAGGTTTTGCTTCCCAGACAGTGACGTACACAACCCCTGATGAGGTTGCCGCGCAGGTAGATCAAACAGAATTTGATTTAGCCGACACTGGACATTTCAATGTAACCGTGACAAACATGCCCTATTCCCTGTATAGTATCAACGTTACAGAAATCTATATCGAAAACAATGAAATCAATATAAGCCAACCGTTGGTTGCAATAGGCGAGCAAGCAGTGTTCGTTTGTGCATTTAACTGGTCCGCCTATGTTAGGCACGAAGTGAACATAACAGCTTATGCAACATACGAGAACGGCTCTCTGGTTCTGCCTTTCCTAGCAAACGTGACGTACTACGAAATAATGAGCGTTAAATTCTCAACCTTCTCACTTGGAAACCCGTACATGAACGTCACAGTCATTAACAGCCCGTTCTCCGGAACAAGTGCAGAAATCACGCAAATATTCGTACAAACTGAAAACGGAAACCAGACAATTGACGGAACGATATCGTACCCGCAGATCAGTCCACAATACCCACTTGCCGCAGGAACCGAACAGACGATTACCTGTCCATGGAACTGGATCTCCTATTCCGGCCAAAAGGTAACAGTATTCGTTCAGACGTCGGACGGGTATCAAGCAGCACTAACATTGATAATCTAGCAGACTTTCCGCAATCTTTATTTCATTTTCGGATAAACCCTTGCCAAAGAAGAGGATGAACCTTGACCAACGTAAAGACCGCTGAAAGGGTGCAAACCATAGAATATGCGATACGTGATGTCGTAATTCCCGCAAGACAGGTTGCGAAGACTGGGAAGAAGATTTACTATTTGAACATAGGGGATCCTAACGCTTTTGATTTTGATACTCCGCAGCACATCAAGCAGGGCCTGGTGAAAGCTGTCGAAGAGGGAGCCAACGGTTACTCTCCCTCCGAAGGATTGCCCGAGCTTAGAGAAGCAATTAGCAACAAGGAGAAAAGGGTCAACGGCGTTGAAGTTTCAGCTGAAGACGTGATTGTCACTTCGGGAATTTCAGAGGGTATCCAAATGACGATGGCAGCCCTCATCGACCCGGGGGATGAAATCCTTCTTCCTGGACCGACATATCCGCCCTACATTTCCTACACCAAATTCTTTAACGGAAAACCAGTAACCTACGAGACGGTTGAAGAAAACGGCTGGCAACCGGACATCGACGATCTCAGAAGTAAAATATCAGACAAAACGCGCGGAATAGTGATTATCAATCCCAACAACCCTTGCGGTGCCCTTTATGAGGAAAAGATCATCAAACAGATTCTGAACTTGGCGGGAGAGTACGACGTTCCGGTCTTGTCAGACGAAATATATGATCAGTTAGTTTTCAAAAAGAGTTGTGTTAGCACAGCGCACCTTGCAAATGATGTTCCAGTTATAGGGCTGAACGGTTTCTCCAAGGCTTACCTTATGACCGGCTGGAGACTCGGTTATCTGTACTTCTGCTGTCCGGGGGGCAGGTTGGAGGAGTTTAAGCAGTGTGTGGAAAAAGAGGCAAGGATCAGGCTTTGTGCAAACACACCGGTACAGAAGGCGGGAGTAGCTGCCTTGAATGGTCCGCAAGACCACATTAAAGTGACTGTTGAAAAGCTGCGACAAAGAAGTGAATATGCTTGGAAAAGACTGAATGAAATCCGAGGAATGAGCTGCGCAAGACCAGAAGCCGCATTCTACGTTTTCCCCAAGGTAGACGCCGTGGGATCGAAGTGGAAAACGGACTTTGAATTCGTGCTGGACCTTCTGAAAGAAACAGGCGTTCTTTTCGTGCACGGCTCAGGGTTTGACCCACAATACGGTGCTGGCCACGTAAGGGGCGTCATTCTTCCACCACTTGAAACGCTTAAGGAAGCCCTTGACAAAGTTGAAGCGTTTATGAAAAAATCGGGGCTTGATTGAGTCTATCGATCCGCACGTCGCATGCGCGTTCATCAGAGCGCGTGCGATTAAAAATCTTATTTTTATCTTTGCTAACCGTGGAATTGTGGTCTTTTCGATAAGTACTTTGGCAATGGAAGTGCTTTGAAGGGTTTGTTAAGGGTTGCTTTTTCGATTTCGCTCATCAACTGCTCGAGCTTCATGCTCTGTACTTTCCCAGCTATTCTGTCTCTTACGGGGATCGTGCCGGAGTCTATTTCTCTTTTTCCAACTACGATTATGTAGGGAACCCACTCCATCTCGGCTTCCCGTATCTTTTTCTGCAGTGTCAATGACCGATCGTCAATGTCCACCCGCACACAACGCTTTTCCATTTCTTCAGCCATCTTTTCAACGTCCTTCAGGAAACCGTCCGATATTGGAATTATGCGGACTTGCGTGGGCGAGAGCCACAGCGGAAGCATCGGTGACTTGCCGCTTTGCTGTTCCTTGTACGCTTTTTCGAGCAGTGCGTACACATCTCTTTCGATTGCCCCGCTCGGGGAACAGTGCAGAATTAGGGGGTGATTTTTCTGGCCTTTTTCATCGGTGTAGTTTATGTCGTATCTTTCTGCGTTTTCAACGTCAATCTGATCTGTTGAAAGTGCGGCAGCTTTGTCCTGATTATCAACGAAGTTGAAATCCCATTTGAGTACGAAATAGAAGAAGCGTTCGTTCCACATCTCGACGAGAACAGGTTTGTCGAAGACTTTGGCTAGAGAAGCGACGAAATCTTTGTTCTTTTCGTAAAAGTCTTTCGTGAAACGGACTCCTGCTTCGTAGTCGCTTCTGGACAATCCGATTTCATCCAGTATTTGCATGCTCAGCTTGAATCTTGTTATGAATTCCTTTTTGGCCTGCTCTAAGTCTGTACAGAACGCATGGCAGTCTGGCATGCTGAACGCCCTCAAACGTCTTAAGCCCACGACCTCTCCGCTCTTTTCTCTTCTGAAACTGTAGCGAGTCAACTCGTAGACTTTCATGGGCATTTGTTTGTACGAGAACTGGGCGTCGTGAACCATCAAAAACTGTCCGAAGCAAGCGGCGAAACGCAAGAACAGCTCTTTATCTTCCGACTTGAGTAGGTATTGCCTTGCGGGGAAACGATTCAGGTAGTCTGCAAGGCTGGGGTGTTGAAAATCATACATGACCGGGGTCTCAACTTCCATGGCGCCGTACTCGTTCATCTTCGCAGTTACAAACTGTTCCAGCAGAGATTTGACAAGTCGCCCTTTGGGGTACCAGCGGATGTTGCCAGGGTCGCTTCCGAGTTCGTAGTCTGCGATTTCTAGTCTTTTCATCAAAATCACGTGGGGGGGCATCTGTTGGCTTGCGCGAACCTTGGATATCTCATATTTTGAAAATCTCTGTAGGTTTTCGTGGCCTTTGAATTTGAAGTCTTCAACTGGAATGAGTTTTCCGTCTGGCTGGAGAATGTACCAGAAAGATTTGAGTTTTTCTTCAGCTTTAGCTGCTTCAGAAATTTTTTCTTCTTCCTTCTTCTCGGCTTTTGTGGGCAATATTACGCGGGACTGCTCAGCGAGAGGATGCCCTTTTATCGAAATCGTGAATTGCTTGTTCCAGCCGAAAGGTGCGCGGAACGTTTCTATGCCCTTTTTCTTGGCGTAAGCTTCCATGGCCTTTACAGTTTTCAAGGCCTCTGCAGGCTTGGCCAGATTGCTACTCAAGTGTGCATAGGGATAAATCAGGATACGGTTTATCTTCTGCTTTGAGAGGAAAGTTTGGACCTCGTCTATGGCTCTCTGGGCTACTGTGCTGTCGTCGGCTTCCTCCACTGCAGTGAACAGGACGACGATTTCTTCTAAGCGGACCTCTTTCTTTTCAGCTTCCTCAGCATTTTCAACTTCTTTCTTCACCGGTTTGTAGGCGATGAAGTCTGAGTGCAACTGCAATATTCGCATTTGTACATGTGCCTCCTACTTCTGGACGCTGTAGCGCCATTTCTCAAGCTGCTTATCTTTCTTTGTCTTCTTCTTGTACTCTTTGTAATGTTCTTTGCAGAGGTAAGCCCGCTTCTCATTGCCCACCTTGAGACCAGCCGCTCTTACCTTTTCACCTGAGAGTGAACGAACTGCGTCTCTGGCGCAGCCTGACACGCTGCACTTCGCTCCCTTATCAATGCGCCCCACAATTAACGCCTCAGCTTTATCCGATGTTTGAAACGTACATACGCATCATTCCTTAATCTCTTTTTCCGAAAGAAAATCCTGAACTCGAATCCTGAGTGTTTAAAGAGGGCTTCAACCTTCCGGCTTTTCACGCATTATGAATCCAGCTGGTGCCGCTTTGAGAGGCTCAGTTATCTTTTTGATTAGGATGGTGAATCTCTTTCTTTCGCTGGCTGGCAAGAGTGCATGGACGTTCTTGAATTCCGATATTTGTGCGCCAACGGCCCCTCCCCCCGGTCTACGATATGATCCAAATATGATTCGGATAAAACAGGCATATCGCCAGTGGATCCGTTGAACGCGCGCTCTCGCGCGCCATCTCCTAGTTTGCTTTTCTAGCTAGAGTGTGTGCTCTTCGATAGATTTCCTCTTTGTCGCCGAATGATGTGGGGCCGATTGCTTCGACTACCAGCGAGGCAGCTGCAGAACCTACTTGTGAGCACCAGGCGCAGTCTTCACCTCGGACGTATTCTGCTAAGAAGGCGCCGATGAAGGCATCTCCGGCTCCGGTAGGATCGACGAATTTTTCAGGTTTGTAGGGTGGGACTCTATGGATAGTGTTTTCAAGTGAGACCAAGGCACCTTCTGCTCCTAGCGTGACAATGACTATTCTGGGGCCTTGGCCGTGAATAGTTTTTATGGCTGAATCAAGGTCGGATAGGCCTGTTAGGGTTTCGATTTCCCTTGGCGCGGATTTGAAGATGTCAACGAGGCCCAAGATGCGTTTGTCCTCGGGCTCTTTAAGTGTGACGTTTCCGTTCTCGTCGAAGTTTCGTACGAGTCCTTGCGGGTCTAGGGACATGACTTCTGTGCAGCTTTTCAATTTCTCGGCCACTCCGTATGTGACTTCGCCTGCGATTGGTGCAAGGTGTATGACTCTGGTTTTCAGAGGGTTAGGCAAGTTTTCGATACGAATAGGAGGCATCCTGTTCTTTGAGCAGAGGGTACGGCTCGAAAGGTCGCTGTTGTAAGTAAGCTCAAAACGGGTGGTGAGGGTATCCTTCACGTCGGTCACTCCAGACAAATCTACGCCTTCTTGTTCGAGCCACCATTTGTAAGCTGCGGGAAAATCTGAGCCTACAGTTGAGATGACCGATACCCTCGCATCCAAGCGTCTTGCTGCAAACGAGGCGTAGGCCACCGAGCCGCCTAGAACAGTGAATGCAGTTTGCCGATTGGGCAGAAAAATTGAATCTATGCAGAAATGACCGACGGACACTATGTCAAACAAGCGACATCCACCCTGAACCCAATCGATAAATTGTTTTGAATAAAATTTTTGGCAATGGTGCGCTCTTGTGCTAGTCTCTTTCTTTGTGAGATCCTGTTTTCACGTTGGGTATTCGATTGCTTGCCTCTAGCCTCGGAAATCCTGCAATCCATTGTTAAACTCGCTCCATGTTCGCCAGATTCTGTTGAAAGTCTAATCGTGTAATCTCATGGTCTAACGCATTCGGCCTTTGGCCGGTACGGCCGCTTGGCGGTCCTCTTCCGTTTGTGGTAAGCACATTCATGGACTCGTACTACCATGTATCCGTTGTCCTGATACTTGCAGCCACAAGGCAGAATCGTTGTTTTTTCTTCCATGCCATTGCACCATTTGACGATGATTCGTGCCGTGCCGCATAGCATCTTAATATGTTCTAGGGCATGAATCTCTTGTATACGGGATGTCCCTTAAACCGCAAGGTTGTTTCTGACTTTTCCACTGTTCCACTAGGTAATCTCATGCAAAGAGAGTTAACGATGGCTCCCTCTGGAATGAACCGAACGCCGTCCAACAGTTCGCCTTTGGTCACACCGGACGCAGCGAAGACAAGTTCGTTGCCTTTGGCCAACTCATCTTGGCAATAGGTTTTGTCCGCGTCAACTCCTTCGGCCTTCAGTCGTTCCATTCTTTTTGGATCGTCTTTCTTGTCTCTCCAGACCTTCACGAGCATAGTGCCGCCAAGAGTTTTAATGGCAGTGGCTGCAATGGTTGCCTCGGGTCCTGCGCCTGCACCTAAGAGGAGATCTATGCCTGACCCTGCTCGGCACGTGACGACTGCTCCTGCGATGTCGCCGTCGGTGACGAGGATTATTCGTACGCCTAGCTTTCTCAGTTGATTTAGAATTTCTATGTGTCTTTCACGCTCCAGCATGATTACCGTGAAGTTTTCAAGCGGCAAGCCCTTTTCCCGGGCGACTGTGCGCACGATTTCTTCGATCGGCATGTCCAGGGAAATCTTTCCAAGCGCGTGGTGGTCAGTCGCCACTTTAAAGTAGTACCCATCGTCCGGAAGAACTTGAAAGCAGCCAGCGGGCGCGCAGGCAAGCGCAGAAATGGCGTCTTTTCTACCTTTGGAAGCGGCAGTTGTGCCATCAACAGGATCGACAACGAACTCGACTTTCGGGCCTTTGCCGGTCCCAACCTTCTCTCTACGTATGAATGCTGGAGCGTGGTCCTTAGGTCCCTCGCAAGCAATTACCTCACCTTCAACATCTGTCTGGGCCAGAACCGCCCTTGAGAATTCGACTGCGTCTGAGTCCACCAAGTGCTCGTTGCCTTGGCCGATATGCATCGCTGCTCCAACAGCCCCTGCGACAGTGATTCTTGTTAACGATGGTCCCAAAGCTCTAAGAGAAACCAATCACTGCACCTCTCACCTGTTATTGAGACTAATAGCTTTTCTAGCTTCTGGTCTATTTATTTTGTGCATCCTTGGTCCCTTAGCCTACATAGATTTGACCATATTCCATAAAAACCTTGATAGCAAGTTTGTATGGATCTATTAACGTGTTGGATCAAGATAGCATCCGAGGTTGATTGACTTGCATGATCGCAGGTTCTTCGACGATGAAAAAGAAAGGAGAAAATGGCAAAACCCTGAAGCCATTCTGGCTGACGTGGGCGTTAGGACGGGGCTCACGTTCGTGGACGTGGGCTGTGGCCAAGGATTCTTTGCGCTTCCCGCGGCGAGACTGGTGGGCGACCAAGGAAGAGTCTACGGTTTGGACGCTGACCCTGAAGCGATTCGCAGGGTGAAAGAAAAAGCTGCGAAAGAAAAATTGAGGAACATCAAGCTTGAAGCAGGCATGGCTGAAGAAACGGTCTTCTGTGATTCGTGCGCAGACGTTGTTTTCTTCGGAATAGTCCTTCACGACTTCGACGATCCAAACAAAGTGTTGTCAAACGCCAAGAAAATGCTAAAACCAACGGGCCGACTTGTAGACCTGGACTGGAAAAAGCAACCCATGCAGTTGGGCCCACTTTTACAAATACGATTCGACGAAAAGAAAGCCTCTGACATTATAGAGTCGGCAGGCTTCAAAATAAATGAGATAAAGAAAGAAGGCGTCTACCATTACATTATTCTCGCAACGCCAAAGTCTTGACTAAACCGCTGAACTAGGTTGGTCCTGTAGTATCTAACGTCTTCTACCCACTATCATTTTTTCTGCACCACCCAAAGATGACAACAACCCATACAAGCACTAAGCATCAAGCTGCTGACGATTGAAATCCATTGACTGAGAGCATTTTCTGCCCGTAGCGAGAGTTCCATAAAGTAGAGCTGTGTCGCTACCTAATGGGGCGCTATCCAAGAAAAAACGATTAATGCGAAGAACAGCATTGGAAGTTTGGTGCTCCGGCCGGGATTTGGACCCGGGTCCGCGACTGTCTCCCAATTTTCAGGGTCGAGAGGCCGCTATACTTAGTCCTTCGATGAAGTTTGACCGGACTATACTACCGGAGCATCGAAAGATGATTTTCTCCTGGAGATAAATATCTGTAACTCTAATCTCACTAGACTTTGTGTCCAATGCTGTTTGACTATTACATGATTAACCATTGAGACTAGATAGGACCAAATTTACAGATACTATCTGCAATTCCAAATCCGTTTTCAACTATTAAGGTTTTATCTGTTCATTCTAGCTCAGGCAATGGATGGTAGCGCGCGCGACTGAGGTTGACGGTGTTGAGCTGTTCAGAAAGAGAAAATAGTTTGAACGTCGATACTTAGGACGAACTGTTGGAGGTCGTGGCATGTGATGAGGAGGCAATCTAAATGGCTAGACTGGCCTTTATGGATGGTCTCAGGGTCATTGGTATAACTTTTGTCATAATTCATCATCTCTATTATAATGGAGGATGGACTTATTTTCGATGGCTATATTTTAGTTTTGATTATCCTGCTTTTCATATTGATTTGGGGAGTATAGGAGTATGGCTATTTGTCTTTGCTAGTGGTGCTTCTCTTGCATTAGGGAAATACTCTTTTGATTCATTGAAGAGTGTGGGCAAATTCTATGGTAATAGGCTGCTAAGAATCTACCCTATCTATTGGGTTGCAGTTGTTTTCAGCTTGTTGGTAACACCCATAACTTCAGTTTTGACACTTTCAGATTATGTAAGAAATTTCGCTGGATTTCAAATATTTTTTATTACAGATAATAGTTGGGGAAAAATCAACGGTACTTACTGGTTTATAGGGCTCATAATTTCCCTATACTTTCTGTTTCCAATAGTTTACTATGCTATAAAGAAGCATCCGCATCTGTCTCTATTATTATTGTTTTTGATTTACATTGCTGCCAAAGCGATAGCATGGAATTATTTTATTCACTTTACAGGGATAACCGATTGGTTTCCATTGTGTCAAATATTCGAATTCGGTCTTGGGATTTATCTGGTTCAGAGAGGGTTATATTTGAAATCTATCGCACCAAGGTCGTTGGCAATTGCAGGAGAGTTGAGCTTTTATATTTACCTAGTTCATAATCCATTTCTGCATTTTACGCCACCTATCCAATTTGAATTTGGGATTGAATATGCCCTAGCATGGTTCATTGCTGTTACTCTGCTCTTTGGGTGCATCTTCTATGCGTTTGATAAGTCCATTCAGAAACTGATAAGAAGTCAAATTTCAAAAATGTGGTTGCGTTTCACACAAGGCTAAAGCATGATTTTTGATAATTCTTTTTTGTTGGAACTAAGTAGAGGTGTTAGGGCTCACAGAATAGGATTAGATTTTTTCACCAAAGAAAAATTTGAGACTTCGTAGGAACACGAACGGAGAACCAATCTGATTGAACAGAAGTCACAAACAAGCAAACAATTCGTCAAATTGAGCCTATGAATGAGCATCCCTAGTGAGGCACCTGCAAACATTCAAACGATTAAGACACTTGGATAGTGCGAAAGGTATAGATTGGCGGCCTAACGTGCAGTTGGATGGATAGTTGGAAGGATGCTTTACTGAGGTGTTCTTGGAGCGTTTTCCATCTCCAGTTCTCTAACTCTTGTTTCAATAAATTCTGTGATTTTATTTTGGTTGTACTCCTTCTCTTCGAGCTGTTTTTTAAGCTGCTCTTTGATTGTTTCTAGAATCTTTCCGACCTCAAAGGGCTTAAGCATGTAGGCGTCTGCCTTGTTGTTCACGGCCTCTATGGCGTTCTGGACAGTTGGGAACCCTGTTATGATTATTTTTCGCATTCTTGGCATAGTTTCTCTGAGTTTTGCGAGAAGCACTACCCCTTCAATGTCTGGAAGACGCACGTCAATCAATGCAAGGTTGTAGACTTTCTCGTTAGATTTGTTAATCGCTTCTCTTCCGTTTTCCGCTGTTTCCACAATGTATCCCTCGTCTTCCAGTATCGCTGACAAGATTTTTCTTATGCTTTCGTCATCGTCAACTACAAGGATTCTGTTATTTTCATCCAAATTTCCTTGCCCCCTCAACTATGGGCTCCATAGGAACAGTTGCCGGGAAAATTGACGAACGGTGCTTTCGACAGGTTTTCAGGTCGCGCGCCTCGACGACCAGCTTGTATATCTGCAGACCTTGGCGTCCGATTTTCTGTCCATTCTTGTCAATTCTATTTTCGTATCTTTGATGGGATTCCATGCTGTATCTTTCTACCATAGGAAACTTGCAGATTCGGGTTTGTTCGCAGACTCCCGGTTGGCAATCAAAAAAGACCCGGGCTTATGATTTATCCATTATGAATTTGGAGTACGTATTGTTTCTAACGTTTTTTTCGACAATATCCTCACTCCAGGCTCTTAAGCAGACGCGCACGCTAGGGCTTATCGATATCGCAGAAGGCTCGGAAAGGAAAGGTCTTTGCCGGTTTTTAAGCTACGCCTAATAGATTTGATCTTCTCAGCCACGGATTGCACGCAGCAAAAATTAAAATTGCCCCAGTTCTCGTTCTTCTTGTTAGCATACAATGTCACACCAAAAGGAAACTTTCAGAATCATGGCCCCGACTTGCCTGCTTGGACAAATCGGGTTAATGTCCAAAAAAGTGTGGTGGTACAGAAACAAGTGACAGATTTGCTCTGACTTGTGGAATTTTAACCCCACTGTTCGACCGCATTATTCTGCAGTTGGTTCCTTCCACTTTTCTACTGTCAGCTTGTTCTCCCCATGTTTGAAGTTTATTTTAACAGCTATTGAATCTGCTCCTCTTTTTGTTCTTTGGTATTCTTTGAACGGAAACATACTGTCCTCGGCTAAGTCCACGGGCAGGTAGAGCAGATACTTTCCGTCTTTCCTTCTGAACAAGCGTCCTTTTCCTTCGCTCACCAATTGTATCACCTCGATTAAATCCAAAGTTTAAGACCTAACTCATGGAGGAGAGACTATTTAATCTTTGTTCTCAAGTAATGCAAAAAGAACAATGATAGTCTATTCACGTTCTTAGAAAAGTGAATCATCTGTAAACTTCATATCAAAATAGATGACATGGACTGAACATAAACCATGCGACAGCAAGAGGTGTCACCCAAAGGCCCCAAACGAATGCAAAGTCTAGACGTTCATCTCCTCTCGCTAGAATATGAGCACTCGCAAGACCTGCTATTTCTGCGCAGCTATATCCTGATTCGTCTATGCATCTATTTTCTAGGTTTTCTCTTCAAAGAGCCAAGCGGCCCTGGTCAGAATTTCCCTGATCTGCAGGTGTTGAGGGCAAAGTTCTTCGCATTTACCACATCTCTCACATCTCTTTGCTTGACTTTCCGGCGTGATGTGTTCCCAGTACTTGCTTTTTATCTCATCGTCCTCATTCCGTACGTAGTATTCATTGTAGAGTGAGAATATCTCGGGCACGTTCACTCCCTGCGGGCAGGGCATGCAGTATCTGCAGCCCGTACAGCCGATGAAGCCAAGTCTCTTATATTTGCGCTTAACTTGGCCAATGACGCTCAGTTCTTTGGCAGTGAGTCCGTTGGGAGCTGATCTGTTTGCGCTGTCCAGATTTTCTTTCACCTGTTGAAACGTGCTCATGCCGCTGAGGGCAACGGACACTTCTGGATGGTTCCAGACCCATTGGAGCGCCCACTCCGCGGGTGTTCTCTTGACACCTGCTTTGTCCCAAGATTCCTGGATCTCTTTGGGAGGCACTGTTGCCAGCCTTCCGCCGGCTATGGGTTCCATCACAACAACTGCCAAGCCCTTGGAAGCGGCATACTTCAAACCTCTCGTGCCAGCTTGGTACTGTTCATCCATGTAGCTGTACTGAATTTGGCAGAATGTCCAGTCGTCGTAGGCGTCTACGATTTTCTTGAAAGTGTCATAGTCATCATGGAAGCTGAAACCCAAATGCAAGAACTTCCCCTCATCCATCTTCTTTTCAGCCCACTTGAACACGTTCAAATCTTTGAGTTTCTGCCAGCCATCCTTTCTAAGCCCGTGCAACAAATAGAAATCCACGTAGTCCAGCTGGAGTCTTGTAAGCTGTTCATCCAAATATTTGTCCATATCCTCCTGGGACTTGATAAGCCATGACGGCATCTTCGTGGCCAATCTTGTCTTCTCACGGTAGCCTTCTTGCAGCGCCTTTCCAACAAGTCCCTCACTGTTTCCCCTGTGATAAGGATACGCAGTGTCCACATAATTCAAGCCGCTGTCAAGCGCATACCTGATCATCTTCAAAGCTTCGGGTTCATTGATTTTCGAGGCATCTCCATCGATAATAGGCAGCCTCATCGCTCCAAACCCCAAAGCAGAAACCTTCCAGTCCAACTTGCCAAATTTCCTGTACTTCACGGGCGCCCCCCTCGAATAGTCGAATTAAGGAAAGAGGATTTTGCTTATAGACATTCTGGGACGCCTTCTGCCGAAGTTTTCAGCACCCATCTCAGGTTCCGCGAAGTCACCTTCGAATTTCAGCCAATCATTCCAAACTTCATTGATAAAGTCTATTATTTCAGCGAAGTTCAGTGCCGTGAATGCTTTTTGTCATGCTTTTGAGGAGGGGTTTGATCGATCTTGTTTTTCTCGATAATCGATTTTCATGTTGTTTAGCCGTTATCGGCGAGTTCAGACTGTTTGTGCGGGCGCCCCGCTTTCTAATTGGATTGCAGCAGGAGGATGGCTTTGGCTAGATCTCCTTGACATTCTTCTAGGGCTTTTCTCGCTTCTTCCAAGTTTTTTCCCGTCTGGTCCGCTACAAGCCTGACGTCTTCTTCGGCCACGCTTGACTGTTTGCGCTCTGCCGCTTTCTCAGTGATTCTTCCACCTGTCACCTGAAAAATTTTCTGTCCCTGCATTTCAAGGATCGCAACTTCAGGCTCTTCTATAATGATCTGTTTACTGTTAGTTTTTATGATGACTTGCTCGACGTCTGGGACATCATTCATGTTCAGGCCCATACGTTGCATCATGCGTTTTGCTTCTCGCGGGTTCACACGTCTTTGCACAAACTCACCCTACCTGCATAGCATTTGCAATTCAATCTTCATATACTTAACCTTCTTCAAGACAACCGCGCCGAACTTTCACGGCGACGCCGCGTTTAAAAGCTTTCATTTCCTCACCAGAAAGTGCAGCCCGCCCAACTGCCAAGACTTCGCCCCCTCCGTCGAGCACGATGACCTCGTCTTTAGAGCGAACCTCGTCATCAGCCGACACAACGTGCGCAGCAAAAACGTCGCCACCCTCAGCTATGAACTTCGCGACGTCACTGCGAACAGTCACAAAACACTTCGCAGATTGCCCACCATCAACCACTCTCTTCGCCCCGCAAATACTCAAGGAAAAGAAGCCGTCTGTCGGGCGCATCGTTCCAAGCCGTTTACCCTCAAGGTAGACGTAGCGGATTCGGCCCGTGTTCCTAGAAAAAACGATCTTCACTTCGTCAGGAAAAAGTGCCCTGCCCACTCCCTTGCCGAACTGATAATCGGCAACGCTCCTTACTCTTCTCAATGAATCTTCCAAGCCTGTCACCAGCAAAGGCCGAATTCCGTTTCGACAACTATAAACATCACTAGAATAATAAAAGCAATTCAGGTGGAAGAAACAATTGCGATGCGAAGTCTGCGGACGCAGAATCAACGGAAAACCCCTAAAAGTCATCATCGAAGGGGCAAAGCTAACGGTGTGCATCGAGTGCTCCAAACTTGGAAAACCATACCACGAGGAACCTAAGCAGAGCTTTTCAAGTCCGAGGCCTGGGACGAAGCCGAGGCCTCTGATGATTCAAACCAAGAAGCCTCAGCCTCCGAAAGTGGACACAAGCTTGGAACTCGTGGAGAACTTCGATCTAAAAATAAGGCAAGCCAGAGAGAAACTCGGGCTGTCTCACGAGGAACTGGGGAAGAGAATAAACGAGAAAGTGTCGCTTCTGCGAAAAATCGAAACTGGAAATATGACGCCCGATAACAAACTTGCAAAGATGCTCGAGCACGCTTTGAAAATCAAGCTAATCGTTCCAGCTAAGGAAGAAAAAGTGCCACAGGCGAAGCTGACCAAGGCTTCAGGTCGCGACATGACCCTTGGAGATCTGATTCAGATAGACAAGAAGGACAGTGAGAAGGAGGATACTGCCGGACGAAGGCAATCATAGTCCAACGTCGCCAGCAATTCGAACCGAATGGCCTTGATGAGCTTGAAAGTCTAGCTGAATCAGCGGGCTACAGGATTGTGGGCAGGCTGGAACAAATCAGACAGGGAGACGCCCGCTACCAAATAGGCTCCGGAAAGGTGGAAGAACTCGCCGAACTCGTCAAGAAAGAAGCCGCCGAAAAAGTGATTTTCGACAACCTGCTGAGGCCCCTTCAGTCTTACAACCTTGCAAAAGCAACGGGCGTCGAAATCATCGACCGTTTTCAGCTGATACTAGAAATCTTCACGAAGAAAGCCACCACTGCCGAGGCGCAGATGCAGATCAAACTTGCAAGCCTACGATACGATTTGACTCAGGCCAAGGAGAGAGTGCGCCTTGCCAAGAAGGGAGAACAGCCGGGTTTCATGGGACTCGGAGCCTATGAAGTGGACGTCTACTACGAAAGCGTCAAGAGAGAAGTTCACGCAATACGAAGAAAGCTCCGAAAAATCCGGGAAAAGAGAGTCTTGCACCGGCGAAGAAGGGAAGAACTGGGGTTCACGTCAATTTCGCTCGCCGGCTACACAAAGGCCGGAAAAAGTTCCCTGTTCAACGCCCTTGCGGAAGAGACGGTTCCCGTGGACACAGCTCTTTTCACGACGCTTTCGACGACGACCCGGCTCGTAAAACTCTCGAAGAAAGAGTTTCTCTTGACCGACACAGTTGGCTTCATAGATCGCCTGCCGTTAACTCTGATAGAGGCATTCCACTCAACCCTTGAAGAAACAATCTATTCGGACCTGATACTGCTGTTATTGGACGCGAGTGAATCGATGAACGTTATCGAAAAGAAGCTGTGGACATGCTTGGAGACCATAGACCGCATAGGAGCCTCAGGCGTTCCGGTGATTACAGTGTTGAACAAGACCGATCTCATGTCGGAAACCGAAGTTCAGCAGAAGATTAAAGCACTGGAGGAAAAGGCAATGACTCTTGTTCCCATATCCGCGCTGTTCAAAACCAACCTCGAACAGTTGAAACAGGAGATACTGAAAACGTTAAAGAACTATGTCAGGGCAACCTTCACCATTCCATTGACCGACAAGACGATGCGGTTCATGGCGTGGCTTTTCGAAAACGCTGACGTTCAGAAAGCGGATTACAACGAAAACTCCGTCCGCGTGGTTTTCGAAGCGGCTCCCACTTTCGCGGAGAAGGTCAGAAGCCGAGTGAAAACAGAATTCAACCAACAAGTCGAGAAAATATGAAAAGAGAAACTACGCCCGAAGTCGTTGTGCTGAGGTGGGGGCACCGGCCGACCAGAGACGCAAGACTCACCACACACGTTGCCCTCGCAGCCCGCGCCCTAGGCGCTTCTGGACTCATCCTGTCAGACACAGAGGATCGAAAACTCAAGGACACGATAGACGAGGTCACCCGAAGCTGGGGCGGGGCCTTCTTCTTCGAAATGGGAATCCCCTGGAGAAAAGCTGTAGGCGATTGGAAAGCTAGGGACGGCGTGGTCGTGCACATGACAGCATACGGAGAAAACATTGAAACTTCGGACGTGTTGAGCCGCATCAGAGCTTCTGGAAAGAACGTTCTGGTCATAGTTGGAAGCCAAAAAGTCCCCGGCGAATTTTTCTCGAAAGCTGTTTCAGACTTCAACGTAGCTATAGGGAACCAGCCGCACTCAGAATGCGCAAGCGTGGCCGTCTTTCTCGACCGCCTCTTCAAAGGAGAGGAATTGGCCAAGAGCTTCGAGAACGCAGACGTAAAAATCATCCCTCAACGTAGAGGAAAAAAGGTTGTGGTGGAGAAAAAACCGTGAAAAACTCCGCTTTTCCTAATAAAGAGATTTAAGTCTAACCCTGCAAAATATATAATATAAACAATAACGCTGAGTGCTGGAAGCAAAGGTCTGCCATGTTATCCAACATAGATGATGCAACCCTGCTCAAAGTTGCTGAGGCCGTGGGAGAAGAAGACGCGGTTAAATTAATTGATATTCTGAAGAACTCCGGTGAAATAACGGATGACGAGATTGCAACCAAGACGGGCATACGGTTGAACTCTGTTCGAAAAATCCTCTACAAACTTTACGACCACTCTCTCGTAAGCCTCAGACGCACGCGCGATCCGAAAACGGGATGGTTCATATTTCACTGGAGATTGCAGCCCGATCAGCTTGAGGGTTTCATACTCAGTCAGAAACGTCGAGTGCTTGAAAAACTTGACATTCGACTGGACTATGAAAAAAACCATGATTTCTACTACTGTTCCACGCCGGGTTGCCAGCGAATTCCCTTCGAAGAAGCTGTAGAACTCGTTTTCAAGTGTCCAACATGTGGAAAACCGTTGATGCATTGCGACAACGACAAAATTCTTGAATCACTGACCAAGAAAGTTGAAATCCTAAGGAAGGAGCTTGGTGAGTGAAAAGCTCCCGACGAGAGACCAGGCGTTGGGGTTTCTCAGAGAGAGCGGCTGTCGGGAAAACGTAGTAAGGCACTGTGAAGCGGTTTCTGCGCTTGCAGTTGAAATAGCCGAAGCCTGTCGGAAGAAAGGATACAACGTAGACGTGCAACTTGTTGAAATCGGCGCCCTTCTACACGATATCGGACGCGCCAAAACTCACACCGTACATCACGCAGTCTTGGGAGCAGAAATTGCAAGATCCCTAGGTCTACCACAGTCTCTGGTGTCGATAATCAAGAGGCACGTCGGCGGAGGAATAACAGCAACGGAAGCTCGGAAACTCGGGTGGCCCAGAGACATCTACGTTCCTTTAACACTTGAAGAAAAAATCGTTTCCTACGCTGACAAGCTCATCGAGGGTTCCAGGCGAGTGCCCATAGGGGTGACCATAGAAGAACTTTCACGAGAACTGCCGGCGCCCGCCATCCAAAGATTGTGGAAACTACACGAAGAAATGCTAATCTTGGTCGGCGACTGCGAATGCCTACCGTAACGCTGTTCGCAAAAACACACAACAATCGCCGATTAGACAGCTTCGAGAAGAACTTAAAATCCATGCTGGAAGGCTTGAAGGCTGAAGTCAAAACCTGCGGAGCAACGGCACGCGGGTGGATTCAAGTGTCAGTTTCTGGAGAAGACGAAAACCCAGCTCTGCACTATTTGGACGACATGGTAGGGCTGTGCCCCGCCAGCTTTGAGGATGTTCACAGGTTCTCAACCATCAAAGGACGAATGACAAACCTAGACCAGAGCAAGGATGAACTGCGAGTCGACATCGGAGTCTTCTCTCCGCGCATTTACGATGCGGTAATCCCGTTGGCACGATTGCAAGCTCAGCTTGTCGATGGAAGAAAAATCAGCTTGAAGGAAATTGTTGAATTGTTCGGCTTCACTGACAACCTGCCCATCACAGTGAAAATCGACAGCATCGACGAAGACAAGACTCGATTTGTGGCCGAAGTTGCGGAGAAGCAGCGAAGACAGTACATAGCGTGGACAGAGTCGCTGCTTGACAGACTGTATATTTTGGGAGCGTCTCACAGTGGGATTGAGTTGGCTGTTCAACAGGCGGGGTTCAGCCGCGATGTGGTCGGCATCGAGCCGCTCGGCGGCTTTGAGTATGCGGTTGTGTGCAAACTTGGCACTGACGCAGTTGGGTTGATTCCAAGGATTGGCAATAACCTGAGAAACGCAAGAATGGCGGTGTTCAGTCCGAGACGGATTTTCAGTTTCTTTGGGAAAAAGCTGCCCTTACCTATCTCCGGCTGACAAGGTAGACGCCCACGAGGATTAGCAAGGCTCCGAGGACGGTGAACGGCGTGATTTCATTGCCCTCGCCAACGAAAATTGAGGCCAGAAGCACGGTTATGAGCGGTTCTCCGAACATGAACGAGCTGGTCAGTGAAGCTTTCACCTGTTTCATAACGCGGAACCAGATGAAATAACCTAGAAGAGAGCAGGTGACGGCCAGGTAAAGGATGGCTGACCACTCATTGATGCTCAGCGTGAAAACTTCGTGGAAAGAGTTTTGGGCCAGAGAGAAAGGGACGAGAAAAAGCCCTCCCAGTATATTAACGTAGGCCACGACGAGAAATGGATCGTACTTTTCCATGATTCTTTTCCCCATCAGACTGTAGGAGGCCCACATTAGAGGCGTGAAAAGCAAGATTGAGCTTCCGAGCAGAAAGCTGCTGCTTCCATGAACGCTCAAGGCGCCGCCGGCGATGACGACAAACGTTCCTACAGCGGCGATTCCGATGCCAAACAGGTTTTTGCCTATCAACTGTTCATTAAATATCCGAGTTGAAAAAACGCTGATGAGTATCGGCGAGAGAAGACAAACGAGAATGGCTGCGATTGAAGCGCTTGCCATTTGTATTCCAGTGTACTGTGCCACAAAGAAGAAAGTAACACCAGTCAAAGCGAGGAACACAAGTTTCGGAAAATCTCTTCCTTCAACAAGAAGCGTGTAATCCTCTTTTCTGCTCTTGTTCAGAAGGAGTACTATCGCGAAGAGTCCTCCAGCCGTGAGAAACCTGAAGGTTGCTATTGCTATAGGGGTCACCCCTTCACCAAGCACGGTTTTCACAACCACGAAAGAGCTGCCCCAAAAAGTGATGAGACAAAGCATCAAGACAATGTTAAGAGGGCTAATCGCTCTGGTTGCCATATAATTCCACGCTGCGGCTCTGCCTAGTAAAGGATTCCTCCAAGAAAACTCGGAAATGCCTTAACGGTTTCACATATAACGAGTTTCTGAGGGTTGAGTCTTGCGTTCAGCTCTGCCAATCCGTTTCCTTGAGCAGTTTTTCAAGTGTCTTCCTTGCCTCATTGTCTAACGGCAATGCGGGTCTTCGAGGGTAACCTGCTTCGAGTCCCTGCAGCCTCATGGCCTCTTTTATCGCTGAGATTTGATTAAATTTCTTCACGAGTACCTCGTTTGCAAATGACAGGTGGCTCTGAAGTTTGGCTGTTTCTTCGTAACGCTTGTTCTTGAAAGCCTCGTATAAGCGGTTGCACAAAGCCGGAAAAGCGTTTCCGACTGCGAGCACTGCGCCTGTACCGCCTATCATCAGGGTGGACAACGCCACATCTGCCGTTCCGGCCAATACTGAAATCCTGTCGCCCACCAGCCTCACGGTTTCTGTTATCGCGCCGAGGTTTCCGCCGCTGTCTTTGACGCCGATTATTCCTTCGTTTTCAGCTACGAGGTTTTGAACTTGAACAGGGTCGAGAGAGACGCCGCTGAACTTAGGAACGTTGTAGATGATGATTGGAATGTCAACGGCTTCTGAGACCGCGCAGAAGTGCTCGTGCATTTCTTTGTTTGACAGTTTGAAATAGAAAGGTGTCACCACGAGTGCGGCGTTCGCGCCGAGGTTGGCGGCATCCTTTGTGAAAGTTATTGTTTCCTGCGTGCTCATGCTGCCGGTGCCGGCGATTACTGGAACTTTTCCCTTGACCTCGTCAAGCACGGTTTGGATCACTCTTATCCTTTCTTGTCTGGTGAGGTAAGGTGCTTCGCCGTTGCTGCCGCAGGGCACCAGCCCCGAGACTTTGCCTTCTAACCAAAATCGGACGCATGCCTTGAGCCCGTCAACGTCGAGTCGTCCCGCACGTGTAAACGGGGTTATGCAGGGAACGAACATGCCGTTCAGAGCTAGTCTTGGCATACTTTTCAGCTCAAACCGTAACATGCAAGAATCGTTATATAAACGTGCCACTGACTGGCATTAAATATTAATCCCGAGATGGGTTTTATGGAGTAATGGAGTAAGCAGACCGGTGAAATCGCTAATCGTCAAGGGAAAATACGTTCTGACCATGGACAAGAAACTCGGAACGATTCCTCAAGGAGCCGTCATGGTGGAAGGAGATAAGATTCTGAAAGTTGGATCGGCAAAAAAAATTGAAGAAGCCTTTGACGCGGAAGTTATCGACGCAGAAGAAGGCATAGTGATGCCGGGGCTTGTCTGCAGCCACAACCACATGTACGGCGTACTCTCACACGGCTTACCGGTTCCTAAAACAACGTCGACTTTTATAGGCTTTCTAAAAGAATTCTGGTGGCCATGCGTGGAAAATGTTCTGGACAGGAATCAGATAAGCGCCGCTGCCACCATGTCTTCAGTTCAAATGGCGAAGACGGGAACAACATGCTGTGCTGATATTTTGGAGGCACCTAGCTCTATTCCCGGGGCTTTAGATGTTGAGGCCGAGACTACAGAAGCGGTTGGCCTGCGTTCCGTGCTGAGCTTCGAAGCCACTGAAAGAATCAGCCAAGAGAACGCGGAGAAGGGCGTTCAGGAAAACCTCAACTTTGTCAAAAAACACAACACGAAGTGCGCGTCGTTGACAAGGGGCATGTTTTGCACGCATACAACGTTTACTTGTAGCCCCGAGTTTTTGAAGAGAGTGAGGGAATTGGCCACCGAGTGTCACGCTGGGATTCACATTCATCTTGAAGAGAGCGCTTATGAGTCGAAGCATTGTCTCGCGGAACATGGGAAGCTTCCGGTTGAGCTTTACGAGGAGATGGGCTTCCTGGGCTCAGACGTTCTTGCCTCTCAGTGTGTGCACACGCTTCCTAAGGAGGCTAAGCTTTTGCGGAAGCACGGTGTGAAGGTTTCGCACATGCCTCTAAGCAACTGCGAAGTCGGCGGGGGCATAGCGCCTGTTCCTAGCTTTCTTCAGGGGGACCTCACGGTCGGGCTTGGGACGGATGGGTACATTCAGGATATGTTTGAAGTGATGCGCTCCGCGTTCCTCATTCACAAGGGATACCTGCAAAACGCGAGCGTGATGCCTGCCGACGTCGTCATCAGAATGGCAACAATCGACGCGGCAAAAGCCATCGGTCTAGAGAGTACGGTGGGCTCGATTTCTCCTGGTAAGCAGGCGGACATTATAACCGTGGATTTGGAGTCTCTGACGCCCGTGACGTTGGAAAATCTGGTTCAGCAGCTCGTGGTCTTCGGTAGCGGAAACATGGTTCGCGATGTCCTTGTAGCCGGTAAGATGATAGTGAGAAACAGAGAAATACTAACCGTTGATGAAGATAAAGCTAGGATGAAATGCAGAGAAGCCGCTGAGAAGCTGTGGAAAACCTGACAAGGCGAACGGCAATGGCAAGAAGGGTTCACATTTCTGTTTCATTGTGCGGAGTAAGCCTGAAAAATCCTATTGTTCTCGCCGCCGGGCCGTCCGGACGTGACTTTGAGACTTTGGAACGCGCGGTAAAGGCGGGTTTTGGTGCTGTCACCACGAAAACCATCAGACTGAATGCTGCCAGAAACCCCTTTCCCAACATTGCCAAGATAGGTAGAGATGACATGGTTAACGCGGAAAAATGGTCTGACCTATCTCTGCAAGCTTGGATTACGAATGAAATACCAGCGGTGAAACGTCTGGGGACGCCGTTAATCGCAAGCGTTGGGTTTACGGCAAAGGAAGCGGCGAAGATCGCTCCGATGGTTGAAGAGGCTGGAGCAGATTTCATCGAAACAGTCACGTACGATGCGGATCAGATTTTGCCGACTGTTAAAGCCGCAAAGTCTGCTGTGAAGATTCCCGTCATAGTCAAGGTGAGCGGGAACTGGTCTGATCTTCTGAGAATTGTGGTTAAAGCGGAAAAGCTCGGTGCTGACGCTGTTTCGGCGATTGATTCTTTTGGTCCCGTCTTGGCTATTGATGTTGAAACTGGAAAACCTTACCTCGGAACGCGTGACGGTGAAGGTTGGCTTTCAGGATCCGCAATCCATCCATTGGCTGTGAAATGTGTTGCTGGAATAGCCGCGCGGGTGAAGGTACCGGTGATAGGGATAGGCGGAGTGTCGAGCGGTCGAGACGTGGTTGAAATGATTATGGCGGGAGCCAGCTGTGTCGGGCTTTGCAGCGCCCCGCTGCTTCACGGGTTGAATGTTTTTGATCGCATAGAGAATGAACTTGTCGAATTCATAGAGGCTAAGGGTTACAATTCGATTCAGGACCTGCGGGCATTTGCGCTGAAGAACATGCAGGAACAAAAGAATGAACACAAGAAGAAACTGGGTCCGATAATCGATAAGGAAGCTTGCAGTGTGTGTGGGCTCTGCGTGAATCTGTGTCCTTACCGAGCGTTGGCCCTGAGCGATGGCAAGGTCGTCCACAATGAAAGTAGATGTCTCAGCTGCGGTCTCTGCTATTCAGTCTGTCCCCATCAGGCTATCACGTTGAGGGGCTACCCCGCTTGACGTTCAAGTACAAGGGGTTCACGGGGAAAATCCTCCGGATAGATTTGACAAAAGAAATCTTTCAGACGCAAGACTTGTCCAGCGAGGACGCTGAGAGATTCCTAGGTGGCCCCGGGTTCTGCACGAACATTCTCTATCGCGAAACTGGTCCGGAAACGGATCCTCTTGGACCTGAGAATCGGCTGGTTTTTGCGGTGGGGCCTCTGTCTGGCACGGCGTGGCCGGAGTCAGGGAGGTACGAGGTCGGCGGGAAGAGTCCGCTGACGAACATTCTGGGAGGGGCAAATTCTGGAGGAAGCTTCGGGCCGCAAATGAAATGGGTCGGGTACGATGCCATCATCTTCCAAGGACGTGCGGCCAAACCTGTCTACGTCTACATAGACGATGGTGGGGCCAAGATTCTGGATGCAGCATATCTTTGGGGAAAGAACACAGAAGAAACTATGGCGATGATTTGCGAGAAGCACGGTCAGAGGACTCAGGTCGCCTGCATAGGCCAGGGTGGGGAGAGCCTTGTGCGCTACGCTGGAATAGTCACGGGCCGGTTCCGTCTTGCAGCGCGGGCGGGGCTGGGGGCGGTTATGGGCTCGAAGAACCTGAAGGCCCTCGCTTTGAATGGAAGTAAACGGGTGGAAATCGCGGATCCGAAGCGTTTTGCGGCGCTCGTCGCAGACGGGGACAAGAGGATTAGGGCTGATCCTTTCGTGCCTGAGGTCAGAAAGTATGGGACGACGATTCTTGTCGGCGCGATGAATGAGATCGGGAGGTTTCCGACGCGAAATTTCCAAACTGGAGTCTGTCCCACGGCTGACAAGTTCAGCGGTGAGGTGCTCGTTAACGAGTATAAGATCGCCGATAAAGCGTGTTTCGGCTGCAGGCTTGCCTGTAAGAACGTTATCAGAGTGAAAGCGGGCCGTTTCAAGGGAATGGTTTTGGATCATCCCGAGTACGAGACGCTTTGTGCTTTCGGAGGACGAATCGGAAACGATGATCTTGATTCGATTATAGAGGCACATGTTCTCTGTAACCTTTATGGCATCGACACGATTTCAACGGGCGGCGTGATCGCGTTCATGATGGAGCTCTATGAGAAAGGAATAATCAGCAAGGCGGACACAGGAGGCGTCGCTTTCGAGTGGGGAGACAAGGACCTCGCGTTGGACTTGATAACGAAGATTGCGTTCCGAGAGGGCATAGGCGATCTCTTGGCTGAGGGAACAAAACGAGTCGCAGAGCGGCTTGACGGAGGAGCGGAAAAGTATGCTATGGAGGTTAAGGGGATGGACATTCCTGCTCAGGACGGTAGGGCGCAGAAGTCGATGGGGCTCGCGCACGCGGTGTCCACTAGGGGGGCGGATCATCTGCGCGCTTCGGCTTTTCTTGACGAGATAGGTTTTGAAGAGGCTGTTGGGAAAAGGTTTGGCAAGAAGTACCTTCCGCAAATGGCGAACAGGCTGGATGAGACGTACAAGGGAGTGATGGTGAAGGTCTGCGAGGACTTCGCAGCCGTTGTGAGTTCGCTCGGACTCTGCCTCACGGGAGGATATGCTTACCCGCCGATTTTCTATTTTGGTGATCTCGCGGAAGCCGTGAACGCTGCGACGGGCATGAAGACAACGGAGAGATCTTTGAGGAAGGTCGGAGAACGCATAGTCAATCTCCAGAGGGCGTACAACATCCGCGCGGGCTTGTCCCGCAAGGACGACAAACTGCCGGCAAGGTTCACCGAAGAACCGAGTCCAGAAGGGCCCTGCAAGGGACAGAAAGTCAACTTGGAACCGATGCTGGACGAGTATTACCGAACTCGCGGATGGGACGTCAAAACAGGCCTAATACCGCGAAAGAAGCTGGAGCAGCTCGGCCTCAAATATGTCGCTGACGAGCTTGAGAAAATGGGTAAGCTTCCGAAAGAAAAGCGGTGAAAGAGCTCACTGTTGAGCGGCGTTGCAGGTTCTTAGTCCCAGTTGGCTGAGCTTAGACTTTCGCGGGATCCCCTGGTTTGACCATCCTCTGAGGCGGTAGTATTTTGAGAGCATCTGGTCTAGTTCAACCGTGCTGCCTTCGAGCGTTTCCTTGAGGAACCTCTGCGGGAGCTGATCGTCTTTTCGTGAAAAGCCTTCTCGCACGTTGAAACAACGTTCCAAGTTGACTATTCTCTCTCCGCATTCTAGGAGCTCTTCTTCGGTGAACTTTTCTCCCGTCAGCGCTGTGAGGGCTTGGGCGAGGTCTGAAGGCATGAAAGTGTAGGTTTCTGTGGTGGTGAATTTGCATATGCCTAGGGCATCAGTGACTGCGCAGTAGTTTTCGCTGAAGACTACGATGTCGGGCTTGTACGTCGGATTCTTCGTGTCCAGGACCTCTTCCAAGGGTTTTCTTGGAAACAGTTGTTTTGCGATTTCTGTTTTTCGGGCAGAATCGATCGTGGGCAGAGCGTACAGGTGATCAGCGCCGCGATTTGAAACGGCGTGGCCTAGGCCGAACGCCTTCAGAGTTCTGGGTTCCTGTCTTGGTATTTCCATTCTCTTGACGTGCATCGCGTATGTGCTGGCTTGTCCGCCTATTCTTTCTGAGGCTCTTGCTGTGCCTTCAGCCAGTAGGTCGCCGAATCCTTTGCGGTAGGCGATCATCCGTATTAGCTCAAGCGTGCTTTCAGCGTTTCCCCACTCTAGAGATAGCCCCGTTTCTTTTTCAGTTATCAGGCCTTTTTCGTAGAGTTCCATGGCGAAAGACACTGTGACGCCTGTTGAGATTGTGTCCAGGCCGAGTTCGCCGCAGAGCTGGTTGGCCTTCATGATGATGCTGAAGTCTGCGATCCAGCACATCGGTCCGAAAGAGTCGATGGTTTCGTACTCCGGTCTCGAGCCTTCCAGAGGTGCGTATTTTCCTTCTGTAACCTTTGCGTACGCTCGGCAGTGGATGGGGCACGCGTAGCATGTTTCGGGCTTGAGGAAGTATTTCTCCTTTATTGTTTCTCCTGAAATCTGTTCGGCCCATGGAAACCTGACCGCTTGATGGTTCTTGGCCGGTAGATCACCTGTCTCGCTCTTAATCGCTATTAGCCAAGGCGTGCCAAGGTTGCTCAAACCTTTCAGCTCAGGATTCCGAGGAGACCAGCGTTTCAGAGCAGCCTTGCACAAGTCTTGGAATTCTTCAGCGTGTGCAGCTTCAACCTTGTTCTTTCCAGTAACTGCGACCGCTTTCAAGTTTTTTGAACCCATAACCGCGCCCAGTCCGCATCGGCCGGCAGCCCTGTCCCTGTCAGTCATGATTGAGGCTATCCGAACCAGGTTTTCTCCTGCGGGTCCTATGCAGGCAATATGGCACCTGCCTGATTCTTCCTGAATTGTCTTTATTGTTTCGCTAGTCGGCTTTCCCCAGATGTGCGTGGCAGATTTTAATGTGGCTTTTTCAGTTTCAACGTATAGATACGTGGGATTTTTTGCCTTTCCTGAGATGTGTATGAGGTCGTAGCCTGCGAATTTTAGCTCTGGACCGAAGTAGCCGCCAGCGTGGGCGTATCCTAAGCCGTTCGTGAGGGGCGACTTTGCCGCAACTGTTATTCTCGAAGAGGTCGGCCACATGGATCCCGCCAGAGGCCCTGCGGAAAAAAGGAGGAGGTTCTCAGGTGACAGGGGATCTGTTTTTTCTTTCAACTCTTCAAAGAGGTAGTAAGAAGTGAGGCCTCGTCCACCGAGGAATTTCTTCAGTATCGATTTTTCAAGGTTGCACGGTTGAACCTCGCCTGAAGTCAAGTCTACGTAGAGTGCTCTTACAGTCCAACCCGATGTCACGATGATTGATGCTCCCGAACCTGTTACTTATCAATATAGTTTGTTAGAGATAAATCTGCTTAAGCAAAAACGCATTTTTTTTGGATTCTAAGCTTTGAAGGGAGAAATGATGTCTTTTCCTGCTGATATGATTCCTTTTTCTCCGTCAGGTATGACAAATATCATCTGTGTCACTCCTGCTTTGAAGAATTGTTCGACCCTTTCGAGGCATTCGTAAGGTTTTCCAGCCACTGAGAACTCATCTATCATTTCATCCGTCATCAAGTTCATGGCTTCAACGTCCCTTCCCTTCTGCAAATAATCTTGAATAGTTGTTAAACGTTCTATCTTCGTTCCTAGCGTTTCGTGCACTGAAATCGAGGTGAAAGCTGCCATGAAAGTGGCTAAGTGTCTCACCTTCTTTTTGGCCTCTGAATCATTCTCAGCGACCGCGAATGGGAGAATGTTTCCAACGTCTAATTCATGCATGCTTCTCTCAGCTTTTGAGGCTCCTTCGCGGATTGTGCTCATAGCTGTTTCAATGTAATGAAAGGGCGTGTTTAACAAAGAACCGTCAGCCAATTCGCCGACCAACTGCATAAACTTTGGGCTTCTGGCCGCCAGATAAACGGGGATCTTAGTCTTCGGATGAAAGGATAGACGAAGGCTGTGTGCCGTTATCAGTCCATCATAGTCCACGGTTTCGCCTGCCAATACACGATTCATAACGTTGATACCCTCCCTGACAGTGGCCAGAGGTTTTTCCCACATCTTTATTCCCAAGGGTTTGAGAGGCATTTCCCCTCCAGGTCCCAACCCGATGGCAACGCGTCCAGGCGCCATTTCCTCCAGGGTTGATGCGAAGACGGCTAGCAGAGCAGGGTGTCTCGTGTAGAAGTTGCATATACCCGTTCCAACCTTAATCTTGGATGTTTTGAGGGCAACAGTTGTCATGTTTACGATAACGTCCCTGCAAAGGGGCGAAGGATTCTCGTCCGCAATCCACACATGTTCAAAACCGTGTGTTTCAGCCGTCTTGGCCAATTTCGCCGTGTCCAAGGCGGGAGAGAAACCCGCGAGGTTCAGTCCAAAAGTTCTTTTGCCAGCCATGTCATCTTCACCTGTTTGAACTGCTTAAATTGAGACTCGAAAATATTAAAATGGTGGAAAAATGCTCAGCGTCAACAGGTTAGCTGCTTTGATTTGTGAGAAGATGCTGGATGAGGAAGAGGAACTGAACATCAGATGCAGCCGTTTTGAAAGTGGTGCACATTTGATTGACGCCGGACACGAGGCTCTTGGAGGCGTACAAGCAGGCTTGTACGTAACCAAAATAGGTTTGGGAGGAGTGGGAAACGTGTCCCTTACTTGGATGGATTTGGGAGGAATAACACTGCCAACTGTGGACGTCTCAACTGATTTTCCGATTCTTTCTCTCCTCTGTCAAGCTTCGGGCGGTTACCGAGAGGCGATGGAGGGCTGGATCAACTTCAGGGTCGGCTCGTACAGTGCCATCGCGAGTGGACCGGCAAGAGCATTGGTTCACGAACCGAAGAAACTGTTTCAAATGATTCCGTACGCGGACTCAGCTGAAGAAGCAGTGGTAGTCCTTCAATCGGAGCAGTATCCGAATGAGAAGGTTGCCGATTCGCTTGCTGAAAAGTGCAGAGTCAACCCTGAAAATTTGTACGTGGTTTTGGCTCCGCTTTCAAGCATGTCTGGACTCGTTCAGGTGACCGGTAGAAGCGTTGAAAATGCAATGGTAAAATTGCACACTCTTGGCTATGATGGAAACAACGTGAGAAACGCGTGCGGAATTGCACCATTAGCTCCACTGAAATCGAGACGCATTGTACCCGATGATATGCTTTCGTACGGAAGCATCGTCCACCTCTACATAATGCCCGAGAAAGGCACAGATTTGCGGCAGATGGCCCGAGAGATGCCTTCAAAAAACTCGGAATGCTATGGCCAATCTTTTTTGGGTATGATAAAGCAACACGGAGGGTTGAGAGGAATAGACTTGAAACTCTTCGCTCCTGCAGAAATCTTCATTAACGATTTGGCAACTGGTGAAATGCATCACTCCGGCAGTGTCGACAGCGACCTGATCAAGGCCATGGCAGGTCTTGGTCAAACCGGCTAGCCAACGTAACCTGTGAATGCTATGTGCGAGTTGTTAAGGATATTTTTAATAAATGACTGTCCAAAATGTGTATGGAGTTGCTAGTGAAATTATGAAGTCGTCGGCCTGCCTGCTTGGTATAGACATTGGAACAGAAGGCTGCAAGGCAATAGTGTTTAACCTTGGCGGTGAATCTGTTGCGCGATCGTACCAGCAGTATTCAGTCACGATTCCTCAGCCTACGTGGGCGGAACAGAACGCTCAACAGTGGTGGAAGGCTGTTAGAAAAAGCGTGGCAGATGTAGTCAAGCAAACTTCCAAGCGGCAAAGAGAAATCTCATGCGTAAGTGTTTCGGGTCAATCTCCTGTCCTGCTTCCAGTCGACAAACGTGGTAATACATTGATGAATGCCCTCATCTGGATGGACAGGCGTGCCATCGAACAGTCCGAGATGATGGCTCAGACTGTGGGTGTCGCTGATGACCCTTCCATGAACTTGCCGAAGACGGTATGGATCAAAGAAAACAGGCCGCAGGTTTTCCAGAAAGCCTACAAATTTCTTCAGACAACGGACTTCATTGAGTTCAAGCTGACAGGCAACTTCGTCACCGACTGGCTCAACGCAGGCACCTTTCACTTCGATTATCGCAGGCGTGAATGGCCAACCGACCTCTTGAACCGGCTTAAGATACCTGTCGAGAAGCTTCCCAGCGTCTTGCGTTCCTCAGAGATTGTCGGCACCGTGACTGAAGCAGCTGCCCGCGAAACTGGTCTCAAGAAGGGCACACCAGTTGCCGCAGGCGGGATCGACGCTTACTTGGCCATGATAGGCGTAAATGCATTGACCGTGGGCTCAACCTGCGAGATAACAGGAAGCTCCACCTGCCTGATGGTTCCTTCAAAAAACAGGGTCTATGATCCAGAGAAGAGAGTGCACTGCGAAAAATTTCCCTTGCTGCCGTATTTCTGGATCACGTGGGGAACAATGTCCTCAACAGGTGCTTCTCTGAGATGGTTCCGAGATAACATCGAACCCAAAGCATCATACCAAGACTTGGACTCTGAAGCTGAAGAAGCGCCGCCTGGATCTGACGGGCTTATCTTTCTACCCTACATGATGGGAGAACGAAGCCCCATCTGGGACGCGTATGCCCGAGGGGTCTTCATAGGCCTATCATTAAAACACTCTCGGAAGCATATGGCAAGGGCCCTGCTTGAAGGGTGCGCGTTCGGGATAAGACACAACCTAGAGACAATTGAGAAACTGGGTGCCCACGTGAAAGAGATCAGAAGCTGCGGCGGAGCTGCAAAAAGCAGTTTCTTTGGACAAATCAAGGCGGACATAACCAGAAAGACGGTGACGGTTCCGCGGGAAATCGAAGCTTCAGCGCTCGGCGCAGCCATACTAGCATCCGTAGGCGTCGGACTTTATCCGAACCTGAGAAAGGCCGCTGAAGAAATGGTGCACACGGAATGCAGAATCAATCCACAAAATGATCTCTTTGAGAAATACGACTTGTCTTTTCGAATGTACAAGGATGCGTATTTACACTTGAAAAAGTACTTTAAACAGTATTATTCGTCTGGAACACAGCTTCGAACTCGAGGGGGCAAAGAAAAATAGTCTCAGAAGAATCGAGCAGAAATTACGAAGGCTTTCCTAAGAATCCAGATCAAGCCAAGAGACCGAACGTCGTAGTTGTGGGTAGCCTGCACATGGACTTGACTATCAAGGCTAAGACGATTCCCCGTTTAGGCGAAACGGTGCTCGGCGACGAGTTCAAGATGTCCCCTGGGGGAAAAGGTGCGAATCAGGCTGTGGCAGCAGCGAAACTCGGGGCAAACGTCACGTTAATCGGCAGAGTAGGCTCCGAGGCTTTCGGAACGGACCTTGTGAGGAATGCTAGGCTGCATCGGATAGACACGAATTTCATCATTCAAGACACAGAAACGCAGACAGGGTTAGCCTTGATAATGGTTGATCAGAAGGGCAACAATGTCATCGCCGTTTTTCCCGGTGCGGATCTGAAGTGCAGCCGGGAAGACATCGACCGCGCCGAATCAATTATAGCGTCGGCTGACATTCTCCTCGCGCAGCTGGAAACGCCTCTTCCAGTTGTTCAACACGCTATTCAGAAAGCCTTTCAGCATGGAGTTAGGGTTATCTTGAACCCTTCTCCGGCTCACGTGTTGCCCGAAGAAGTGCTAAAGAAAGTGTACGTGTTGACTCCTAATGAGAGCGAAGCGGAGATACTGACGGGCATCAGCATAACGAGTTTGACTTCTGCGAAAAGAGCGACTGAAGAAATCTTGAGAAAAGGTGCTGCAAACGTGGTTCTCACGATGGGAAAAATGGGGGCCCTCGTCGGAACAAAAGATGAAATATTCCATGTCAGGAGCCCCGAGGTGACTCCTGTGGATACGACAGGCGCGGGAGACGCTTTCTGCGGCGCGTTGGGAGTGGCCATTTCGTCAGGAGAAAACTTGGAAGAGGCAGTGGCCTATGCGAACTGCGCTGGTGCTTTTGCAACCACCAAGATGGGGGCTCAAGAAGCCTTGCCCACGCGGGAAGAGCTTGAAAAATTCATGAGAGAAAGGGTTCTCGTCTAGACTGTCGATTCCTTGCTCTTCTTTTGAGAAAACACAGAATTCAACGGAACTGGCTGACAAGGTATATACGTTGTTGTTTACTGTTACCTGCGAGAGGGAAAAACTTGAAGACGGCAGTGTACTATGGGCCTCGAGATGTCAGACTTGAGGAAAGTGAAGTCCCAGAAATCGCTGATAAAGAGATTCTGGTCAGGGTTCATGCTTGCGGTGTCTGCGGGACAGATGTTAAAACGGTCATGAGAGGGCATCCGCTCATCAAGCCTCCAACGGTTCTCGGTCACGAAATAGCGGGCGATATCATCAAAATGGGAAAAGGCGTGATGGAGCACAGAATAGGTGAGCGCGTCGTCGTCGCCCCGTATGTTCCAGACTGTACGTGCTACTATTGTCTGCATGGACGATACACGATGTGCACTGGACTTTATGATCAGACACCTACACCGGGAGGGTTTGCAGAATTTGTAAAGGTGCCTGATAACATCGTGAAGAAAGGAACGCTTGAGATACCTGGCACGGTTTCCTACGAGGATGCATCTCTCACCGAGCCTCTGGCGTGTTGCCTTCACGGAATCGAAGAATGCCACGTTGGCGTTGGCGATTCGATTGTCATTGTCGGCGACGGCCCAATAGGGCTGATGCATCTGCAGCTGGCAAGAGTCAAGGGAGCGACGAAAACAATTCTCAGCGGTCAGTTAAATGAACGGCTGAGGCTGGCAGATGAACTCGGCGCCGACGTTACGATCAACGAAACTGAGGAAAAACCTATCAAGAAAATTATGGAGGAGACAGACAATCGAGGGGCGGACGCGGTCATCGTTGCAGTAGGCAGCGTAGCAGCGGCGGAGGAAGGCCTGAAAATGGTCCGAAAGGGCGGCGTAATCAACTTTTTCGGCGGTTTCCCAGGCCAGTCAGAACTCAAGCTTGACCCGAACCTGGTTCATTATTCAGAGGTCACAATCACGGGAACTTTCGGGTTCTCACACATCACTTTTGCCAACGCTCTTCAACTAATAAGCACAAAAAAGGTAAACGTCAACAAACTAATAACGCACAAGTTCAGCCTGAACCAAGTCCTAACGGCCATAGACGTGCTAGCGGAACGCAAAGGGCTCAAAGCCGTCGTAAATATTAGCACACGCTAGGCGCACGCGAAGTCGATAGGCGATTAGCCTTTCAAGCTTTTATTCGTAGAATATTAGATTTTGTTCCTCCAAGCTTGCATGAAGCTTGTGCACGGCATCATGAACGTCCTGTTCTTTTTTCGCTCCGGTGCAAACGAGGTTCCCGCTCGCGAATACCAGTATGACCACCTTAGGCTCGTCCATCCTGTAGATCAACCCTGGAAACTGCTCCGGCTCATACATGGTTTTTCCACGGGTTGAAACTGCTTCCAAATCCACTTTTCCACCCAGGCTCGCGGAAGCAACGATGTTCACAACCTTCAGTTCCGGCTTGCCGATGATGATTATTCCACCTTTTTTCAGTTCTTTAACAACCGTCATGACAGCTCTGCGGGATTCCTTTTCTGATTTTGCTCCTGTACACACCATTTTTCCAGAGTGGAAAATCAGCGTGGCTGTCTTCGGTCTCTTTAGCCTAAACACTAGTCCTGGAAACTGTTCCGGCCGATACTCGACACCCGGATAGCCCTTCACAACCGCGTTCAGGTCAACTTTTTGGTTGAGAGTGGCAGCGGCAACAACGTTTTGAATGTTTATTATGGCTTTAGTCTTCGGCATCAAAACCACCTTCTATGATGCGAGCGCGCATTTGATGACGCTTAAGCTTCCGCTTTTCCCCAGTCGCAACTGCATTTCACCGCTAAACCAAGCTACCGTGCCGTTTTTGACATCAATTACATCGCCCTTATGAACTGTGTCGATCTGCTGGTTCCATAAACTCATCTTCATTGAACCAGTTTCGTCTCTTATGAGCGCGTTTGATATACAGGCCGTTGTTCCGTATCTCGTGTAAACGATTTTGGATTTTGGAATCTCAAGCACCTCCGCTTTTAGGCTCACCTTTTTCATTCCAACCTTCAAGTTTCCAATCTTAGAGTCTACACCTGCGAAATTCTTGACTGAGGAGATTCTGGCCAAAATAGTCTTCGTGTAGCTTTCGAGCGGATGCTTTCCCTGCAGGATGCTAATCGATATCGGAAATTGAGCTACAAGCATTCGATTGGTGGTAAAAAGAAAAATCGCTGAATTCTTCGTCCTCTCACGACATTCTATAGTCAGCTGCTGACATTCTGACTTCTGCTGGTTCCAAGCTTCCACAATGCGATCGAAAAATTCACCCGCATCCACATTATGCAACACCGCGATTTTGGCAAGGTTGTCCAAAACCCTTCCATCTTTGTATGAATGCATGCCCTTAAGAGGCCTGCCTCTCCCCCTCCAAACACGTTTCGCCATCTAACTTGTTTCCACTCTGTTGTTTTTGACGCGCAAATCCATCATTAAAATAATAGATATGGAACGCGCATCTATGTATTCTCAACATCACTTATATATCTTAAGTGTCAAGAACACGCTTCCACGACGTATACACGAAAAAAGAAGAAAAAAAAGACCGGTAGCCTGGGGTCATTATGCACGCGAGAAAGGTTCTATCAATATCATCGTGGTCGTGCGCGCCAAAGATGCACAGGAGAAAAAAAGGCGTCCTGTCACGGCCGAGAAGCCTGCCCGGGCATGCGCGCGCTTTGTGTATAGTTACCAAACCTGTCTCGAATGGTGATCTCCGAGATCACGGATCGTTCAGGTGTTCTATTCGAGATGCGCTGACAGTACCTGAAAACATCGCTCGCTAACTTTGAGGACTAACTCGCGGCGCTGATTTATCAAAAGCTTTATGCACGCGTTTTTCGAGAGCGGATACGTACGAATACGTCTTGGAGCTTTGCCGAGAAACCGGCGCTGCTATGTTATTCCGGCTGGTATGTGTCCTGTCCATGAATCGGGGCTTTTGTACTTGACCTGTGGTGCTTCGTCTTCTGCTGCCCGTTTCTCTTTTCCGACAAGGATTTTTTCCATTTTCTTTAAGAGTTCTCTGTGTGTCTCTTCGTCTCTGATGATGGTTTCAAGGATATCTTTCATGTCTTCCAAATCTACGTTGTAGGTTTCCCGTATTTCTCTTGTCATGTAATCAAGGGTCTTAAGTTGAACCAAAATATAGTACTCTTCGCTAACAGTCCTCTCCAGGAGCATCAGCTTCTCAACCAACGATGATATGTGTTCTTTGGGTATTCTCTGTTTTGTGGCGATCTCTCGTGCAAGACGCTCAATCACCGTCCAGGTTCCGCCAAAAAAGAGATTCTTTTCACAATTCCTAGATTGTTTTTTGGGCTTAGCTATGCTTTTGCTTATTCCTTTGAGGAGCACGGAATGCTTCCGACTGTCATATGCTATGTGAAGCAGCAAGGAATTGATTAACGGGAGATCCACTTTGTCAGCGAGACTCTTGTAGAGCAAATATGCCCTTTCCTCCAAAACGATTGCACAGTGCAGAAAGTCTGCAACGCTTTCCTGCTTGAGCTTTGCCATTTCTGGGCTTCCAACTGACCAAGGAATTCGCAAAATGATAAACAATTTATGAATCCGAAATCTAGACTCACACTAAAGAAAAGAGACTGGATTTTATCTTGGCTCTTTCGCGCGCGCATTTGTCTGAAACTAGTAGCGTGCGCGCATGATGAACAGAGGAATAAAAAAGTGCAGTGGCGAGCAATATCCTTAAGTCACTTGTCACCAGATAATGAAGCAATTCTGAGTGGTTAAAACCATGAAAATGAGAATGATAAAACTGCGTCCTGAGTTCATCATAGAAACATTGCAAGGAAAAGCGGCATCTTTCACTTCCAACCTGCCGAGCAATATTGAACTTTTGGATATGAAGTACGACCTGTTTTCCAAGCAAGTATTCGCAATCATAAGAAGCGACAGTTTTGAAGACATTGCAGAATCCTATCCAATTCCAGAGTTCAATCTAGTCTACGCGCCAAGCTCCAAAACCGAATCTCAACCCACGACAAGCTTCAAAACTGAATCTAATCCCGCAAAGAAAACGCTGACTCAAACAAGTCGAGGCACGAGTGCGATAGAAAAAGAGTTCAGTCCAGAGCAGCGCAAGTTGTTGAGTTTCACGGTAGATGGAGAATACGTCAAAGTGGCGCCAACCCAATACTTGAAGGACGAATGGAATGAAATTAGCGATGTTGTTAGAAGTCTGGGCGGCAAATGGGTGAAAGGCGACGTGGTTAGCTTTTGGGCAATTCCACTGCAACAGACCTAACAAAACGAGTTTTTGCAGAGAAATCTACTCGTCACAAATGACCCTCGCCCGAATTGGGCTGAGCGCGCGCTAAATACAACGAGTCTATCGTTGTTCTTTCAACAATAACAGTCTCTTCGCGATCTCTCTGGAGATCCTTTCAAGACCCTCAGCTAATTCTACACGAGTAACCTCATCTATTGGATACACTTTGCCATTCTTATCCACGTAAACAAGTTCCAGCTTTCTTTTTTCCACTGCTTCACCCCCGATAAATAAAAACCGGACTCATTCGCTGTTTAGTTTCTTGCTCAAGGCTAAACTGTTTTTGCTCGTAGCAGCCGCAGAAGCGCACTCCGTTTTTTCTATTCCACACGTAACCATAGGAACCTGCGCGCACTTCTCGAGAATGGATATTGCACAATGATTAAAACTACTTCTTCACCCGTTTCTCCTTGTGCTTTCTTCTTTTCTCTTCTCTTTCTTTTTTGGTCATTGGTTTTTTCTTAGCACTACCCATGCTCATTACGATCACCATCAGGAAATAGCGGGAATAATGAATTAAGTCTTTGCATAAGAGTGCGCGCTTTCGTAGAAATGTTTGGCGCGCGTTTTGGGTAGTGTTTTATCCAACCAACAACTTGCCCTATCACCATGCCCGTGTACACACCATGTCACATTTAATTTCTTGAACCTGCTGGGCGCACCAGGAGCATAAGACGAAAACGTAGAGCGGCTTCCGATAACTGGCAAAAGAGGCTGACGTGGATTTTACTTTCGGGGTGTCCAGTCACGCCGGAGCTTGGCCACACAAGCTCATGTCAATTCCTCGAATTTACCAACGCACTGGCACGGAAGTTGAAGGATTAGGAAAACATAAAAGCGGCAGATGTTTTGAAGTCGCGTAGTCGGGATGAGTTAATTGGCAAGAAAGGCTCAAGCGAGCAAATGGGAACCAGACGCTAGAACAGAACCAGCCGCCAGGACCGAACCAGCAGCAAGAACTGAACCAGAATCTAGAACGGAGCCGGATGCGAGGACGGAGCCAGCGGCGAGAACGGAGCCAGCAGCAAGAACTGAACCTGCAAGCGATAAAAGACAGGCTATCAAGTGTCCATCTTGTGGTTATCTCTTGTTCTACGTCAAGGGAACCGAAAAGCGTAGCATCAAATGCACAAGATGTGGGCACGTCTTCCAGGTAGAGTAATATTCAGTTCGTTTTGTGTTTGGGGGCGAAAGTTTACTTCAGCCGACTACAGCGCGTGCTGTGTAGGTTCTTTTTGGCATGACAAAATTAATAAGTGAAGAGCATTCTCTCCAGAATAGTGGTTTTTGAATGGATCCGGTGACGTTGGGAATAATACTTTTCGTTCTTGTTATCGTGCTGATAATTCTTCTGAGCGGCATTAGAGTCTTGAAAGAGTGGGAAAGGGCTCCGCTACTCACTTTGGGCAGATACAGAGGACTCAAAGGTCCAGGAATAATCTATGTGCCACCAATCATAAGCCGTGTACCTTTTGTAATATCAACCAGACTGCAGGTAGTTTCCTTCAAGACTGAGCAGACTCTCACCAAGGACAACGTGCCAGTGGTTGTGGACGCCGTTATGTACTTCCAGCCCGTAGACCTGCAGAAAGTGGTGCTGGGCGCAGAGAGTTTCAGAGACGCCACAAACTTTGCCGCACAGACGACGCTGAGAGAGGTCATCGGGCAGGCAAGCTTTGATGAAGTGCTTACTGAAAGAGAGAAAGTCGGGTCAATCGCTAGAGGAATAATCGATTCAAAGACAGAGGTTTGGGGAATAAAGGTGACTTCGGTTGAAATCAGAGACGTCGCCATTCCTCAAGTGCTCCAAGATGCCATGTCAAGACAAGCACAGGCCGAAAGAGAAAGGAGAGCAAGAGTCACGCTGGCGACAGCAGAATTTGAAGCCGCACAAAAGATGATTGAAGCCGCAAACCTCTACGAAAAAAGCCACGAAGCGCTAAGACTCAGATGGATGAACATCCTCTACGAAATTGGACAGCAATCCAAAACAAACACGATAATGCTCGTCCCCTCGTCCATGCCGGAAGCAGGATGGCCGCCAACCGGCATGTATGGCTTCAAAGAAATCGCCAAAGACACAAGCAAGAAAGACACTAAGACGGGGAATCAGAATATCTAGCGCGCTAATAAAAAATTAGGGTCGTCTTTGTATGAGTATCCTGTCTATTTTTCCTTCTGCTAGTTGTTCCTGCAATTCTTTGACGAAGCTGTAGAATTCATCTGGAAACATAGCGGCTTCTGTGTTCATGTCGAACGTTTTTGTCTGGGCCACAGTGTTGGCGTAAAGGCCGTTTTTAATTCCTTCCACACTAACCCGTACCATATCATCATCTATAGAGAGAAGAAAGGAAAATGGATTATATGCGTATCTGATAAGTCAAGGCGTGAGGTATATCGAATAGTAAAGCTTAACAGAGAACTTGTAGCCCATGTGAATAGTTGATAGCTCTGGACAATTACGGAATCGGATAGTCTTGAACTTTGAGAATGTCACGTTCCCTGATTCAGTGGGTTTCCGCTGCAGAAAATGTGGTCTTTGCTGCCGAGAACAGCCAGCCGACCTTAGCGAAGAAGAACACCGACAAATAGAGGCCAAAGGATTTACCGGTTTTTCAGTAGATAGGGCTGCCGATGGACTAGAAGGCCTATTTATCCGCAGGAAGAAGGACGGAAGTTGTTTCTTCTTAACGAAAGATAATGAATGCAGAATTTACGATGTTAGACCAGCAGGTTGCAGGATACAACCTTTCACTATTACAGATTGGGATTATGAAAAGAACACGATAGAACTTGACCTGCCTGCAGAATGTAGATGCAAAGGTGTTCTCCTCGAGGGAGGAACATTGCCAATAAATGAGATGGGACATGCCGCACAGGCTCTAGTGCAAAGCATTCTGGAAATAACAGCAAAAACCTTAGGGCTCCCCATTACAGACAAAAGAGTTGCCTCCAAGATGAGAAGGCTAATAACAAAAATGAACCAATATACGCAGTAGCGCGCGCTCTAGGATATCCCAACTTAAAGGACTGCGTTAGCCTTCTATTTTATGGGTTTTTCAGCCAGGCAGTATTTGCATTTGCTCGACATCAGTCTCGCTGAAGGGCATTGTTTGCAGTAAAAGAATGGAAGGTATGGCTTCCGGGGTTCCAAGGCTATGATTTCGGTGCCATACAAGCATATCATGGGATCACTGTAAAGGTGGAATGGATCATCTGCAAACCGAAGTAAGCCGCTGAAACGTGCGGTGATTGGACACTCCGGCCAAGAGTATCTCTGCGGGTTCTTCAAGACTTCATTGTCATCTATGGGTTGAAGGTCGATTTTGACGCCGTTGACTTGGCCACCCAGTCCGAGTGGAGGCTTTCCGATTATGCGTTCTCCTTGCGTTAGGAAGCTGACGAACTCTTCGTTCATGCACTCATACTCGAATTTTCTAGGATTTTCGAGGAGCAGATTGGAATATCTTCTGGTGAGCAGGTCGTTTACCATCTCTGACGTAAACCCGTCGAGGTGCATTATATAGGCCGCTCCGGCAGCTGTTATCTCCCACGTTGGTAATTCTGAGGGGTTGTCCAGCTTCCTGCTTTTTTTAGCTCTTTTTATCGTGCTTTCATAGGCTTCTGTCAGGCTCTCGAGAATGGCCATTTCGATGTCGCTCTTGCACAGGTTGTAACTGGTTTGAGATACGTGGTGGAAGTCTCCGGCAGCCCAGAATGGAATCAGACTGATGTTTGCGTAGTGTACGCCTGCGTCAGCGGCCTTGACGGTTGCGTCGAAAATTCGGTTCTTAAACATCGCCATGCATTTTTCGTAGTCAAAGGATTCTTGCTTCGCTTCTTTCATTAGCTGAATCTGCGTTGCGATGGGGTTCAACCACATCTCTTTCATTATTTGTTTTTCAGCCTCAACCGCTTTGCGGATATCGTGGGTTTCTGCTAGTACCTTGAGGAACTTTGAACCGAACATTATACTGTAACTCGTGTTGCGAGCAGCTGACACCGCGTTGATGAAAGTCCATTTATACTCGGTTTTCATCGGAAGTTCATCAACGATCTTTCTGAAGACGTTTGAGAACGATCCTGGAGTTGCCACGTAGTCTGCTACCCAAACGGGCCCATAGCGGCCGTAAAATCGGGCGAGAACTTCCTGGGTGATTAGGTCAGTCGAACTGTCAATAGCCCTTGCGATCTTTTGGGAGGCTCGTTTGAAATCTCTGTCGAACTCGTACAGAATTTCAAAAACCGTCGTAGTCTGATAATGTTCCAGCCAGGGCTCATCCTCGGGACGCACGTAATCCGTTAGCATGCTGAGAACATCGTACGCGGCCTTCGCTGAAACCGAATAGAGGTCAAAAACGTCCTTAGACTGATTCCCGCTGGGGACAAGTCGCTCTTTTGCGCGGAGCATCGGCTGCCAATCTTTTACGTTAAATCGTCCACCGCGCTTCTTTTTGACTGTGTCCACCCATGCCTTCTGGACACTTATGATTTCGTCAGCTATTTTTTCAGCCAATTTTCCCCTCATAGGCGACTCTGGTATCAAGTAAACATAGTCCTCCATCTGTGCAGGCGTCTTTAAGACTTGTTTGAATTTTATATGTAACCCTTCATAAATATTGCCATAACTCCGTTTACGTACTGTTTCGGACACGCTTGGAAATTTTGTTAGATTTCGAAAAAAGCGTTAATAGTGAAAAGTTAGTTCTGGATGAGATTGAGGGACTTTGATGCGTCAAGGAGAATTAAGTAGTTCCGTGGCCTTGGTGACTGGAGCAGGTTCGGGAATCGGACGTGCCATCGTTGTTCTGTTCGCGCGTGAAGCGGCGAAAGTGGTTGTTGCTGACGTGAGCGAAGCTGATGGAAAGAACACGGTTGATCTGATCAAGAAAGAGGGTGGAGACGCGATTTTCGTGCAAGGAGATGTATCCAAGTCTGCAAGCGTCAAAATCATGGCCGAGAAAACTGTTGAAAAATATGGGAAGCTTAACGTACTCGTTAACAATGCAGGAGTTGAATCCATAGGCTCTGTCGTGGACGTGACGGAGGAAAACTGGGACAGGGTCATCGATATCAACTTGAAGGGGACTTTTCTTTGCTCAAAATACTGCGCGCCAAGAATAATTGAAGGTGGGGGCGGTGCGATTATTAACATTGCTTCTGTGCTGGGTCTGATAGGTTCTAGAGGTGAAGCTGCTTATTGTGCCTCAAAGGGTGGGATCATATCGCTTACGAGAGCTATGGCCCTGGATTTCGCTTCAGACAATGTTCGTGTGAACTGCATCTGTCCAGGTTCCGTCCTCACTCCAACGTTCAAGCGAGTGATGATGACTTCAGGAGACTATGACGTCGCATTTGCCAGAAACTTGGAGAAAATACCGCTCAGACGCGTTGCCGCTCCTGAAGAAATCGGGCAAGCAGCACTGTTCTTGGCATCGAAGAGATCTTCCTACATTACCGGAACGGCCTTGGTAATGGATGGCGGTTGGTCAACGTCTTAGACAATAGGGCGAACAAAACTAAAAAATAGTTTTCTCAGTTGCTTTGTCAAAAATGTGGATGCGCTCGCTGTTAAGCTTCACAAAGACTTTTTCTCCTTCTTCAAATCTGAGGAGGGGATCAACTTTTGCTGTGATCAGGGATGATCCGATTTCCAGGCTTACGTATCCAGTGTCTCCGAAATGCTGGAAAAGATCGACTTTAGCCTCCGCGTAGCCTTTGGACGGTGTCTTGCTCACGTAAACGTGTTCTGGTCTGATGCCCATTACCGCTTCTTGAGCTGTAAACTGTTGTCCTTTCATTGCGATTCGACTGTCTTCAGTGATCTCCATTTGAAAAGCACCAGTGTCTACGTATGATTCACCGTTCTTGTCTTGAAGTTTGCAATCGACGAAATTCATGACTGGTATGCCAACGAAAGTGGCCACAAACTTGTTGGCTGGATGATCATAAATCTCCAGCGGCTTGTCGATTTGATATAGCAAGCCATCCTTCATGACAGCTATTCTATCTGCGAGCACCATGGCTTCAGCTTGATCGTGAGTAACATAAATCGTAGTCGTTTTCAGTCTCTCGTGCAGTTTCTTCAATTCGCCTCTCATCCTGATTCTCAGTATTGCATCTATGTTGGAAAGAGGTTCGTCTAAAAGGTAGATGGAAGGCTTCCTGATTGCTGCTCTGGCCAAGGCAACACGCTGTCTCTGTCCACCGCTAAGCTGGCCTGGTTTGCGACCCATAAGCTCGCTGATCTGCAACAACTCTGCCGTTTCCTGTGCCCTCTTCTTTATTTCTTGCGCCGGAACATTTGAGACTTGAAGACAGAGTGTGATGTTGTCAAAGACTGACATGTGAGGGTATAAAGCGTAGTCCTGGAAAACCATGGCGACTTTTCTTTCCTTGGGTTCAAGAGTTGTCACCGGCTTGTCGTCGAAGAAAAGGTCGCCACTCGTAGGCTTCTCAAGTCCTGCAATCATCCGAAGGGTTGTTGTTTTGCCGCAACCAGATGGTCCGAGCAGTACCAAGAATTCTTCATCTTCAATTTCAAGGTTTAGCTTATCGACAGCTTTCACTTTTCCAAATTCTTTGGTAACGTTCTTCAGGGTGATCTTGACCAAATGCTTTCACACGTTGTATTTACCTGACCAAGAAAACATGCCCGTTTCTTAAGGCTTGCTGAAGCGCCGTCATTATGACTTGAACTCTCCTTGGCGAAGAGTTTGACATATTCTTGCTGCGCTTGACGAATTGTTTTTAGTTTCAACTCCGTTCAATCTCAGAAAACTGCGAACAGAACCTCGAAGCTTGCCAGTAACCTTTGTTGTTCTTTCGTTCACCATGGGTTTTGCATGATCCTCTTTATCATGTCCAGATGCACCTTTCCGGCCTTGTGAACTATTCCTGTTCGCGTGTCGCTCAGTGAGACTTCTCCAACTATGAACCCTAATCCTTCTTTTGCCAATTTGTGCAGATCGAGTGTGGGGTCGATGTATTTCTGTTCCTTGACTGCCATTTGGTAGAATGATGTGCCGTAGGTTTTCGGATAACTCTCTATGACCGATTCCTTCACCATCCTGTCAAGATCCTCCCCCTCGTTGGATCGAACCCAGCAGTGAACAGTACCTCCGTATCTTATCATGTCATCGGGCCAGCTGCCAGGTTGAGTTAACGCGGGAGGTGAAACCGGAGAAACAGGTGTTGTTCCCATAACATTTTCGATTCGAGTATAAGGAATCTTGTAGTATTCGGTTAGCCTCCAGAATATGTCTTCAACCCCGCGTGATGAGGTTTGAACCGTCCCAGTTATGCTGTCTGTAGGAATCAGTACCAAGTACAGCTTCTCAGGGCCGATCTTGCATTTGTCCGCGATAATTTTTGCGAATTTTTCATCCGGAAGACCGTCTGTCCGTGAGCGTGTCTGCACCAAGAGAACAGCAGCGTCAGGATGAGGGTCTTTGTAGGCCCACTTTTCGAATATTTTGGCAGGTTCTTGAGCCAGGGCTTTGGCTGGACCCGATATCCACGCTGTGAATTCTTTGCTGCCGACGTGGGGAGGGTGAATCACTCCGACCCACACGTACATCGAGACTGCTATGAAAGGCGGGATGTCCGTGTAATGAAACAGGATGGGAAGCGTTGTGTCGTCATAGGTTACGGCGGTGACGTGTGCTTCTCCGCATCCTCCGAAAGCTATTTTTGTGGTCAGTTCTCCAGCTCTATAACCGCCAGAAACTTTTGCGCCACAATCGATAATTGTTGTGCCGTTCTTGAGTTCTTCCACGCCAATGTTCAGGCGGTCACTATCCTTTATCATTTCTTTGACAATTTCGAGACAGCGTTGGTTGATGCTTATTTTCTCCCAGCGCCTCAGCATTTTTTCCATAAAACTCATTTTCCAAGTCTCCATGATACTGAAGACGACTAATCACGTAGATTTGTTTTAAAAACTTATCTCCCGTTCCATAGCATTAAAGTTGGCGAATGCTACACATCTACGGGTCAGCTTGACTGGTGCGCAAAGAATAAAAGATGTGCCAAAGGAACATCTTCTTCCAAGACGAAGAAGGAATGACATGGTCAGCCTACTGATCAAGAACGCAATCATCGTGACGATGGATAACCAAAACACTATTTTCAAAGATGGCGCGTTGGCGATAGAAGACGACAAAATTGTTGCGGTGGGCGAGAGCAGGGAAATCACGAAGCAGTATTCTTCAGAAGTCGTAATAGATGCCAAAGGAAAAGCTGCCCTGCCGGGCTTCATAAACACTCATACTCACCTATACCAGAACCTGCTTAAGGGAATGAGAGACGACCTTCCGCTGGTGAACTGGGTCTACGACGTGACAATGCCTGTGATCAAAGAGGAATTCCAGAGCTCATTGAAGGGAAATTTCGAAGTCGGTTATTATGCAGCAATGCTCGGATGCATCGAAGCGTTGCGGTCTGGAACTACCTGCCTCGTTGATATGAACTTGCGCAACCCCAAAGTGCCAGAAGCATTCAAACAGACAGGCATTCGCGGGGTATACGCGATGAGCTTAGCGGACCAGTGGGTCCCCCCTGAAATTTTGCTTCCCAAAGATCAGATGATGCAGATGTTCAATCAAATTGCCAGTCGGTGGCACGGGGCCGAGAATGGCCGAATACTGTGCATGTACGGTCCATCGACGCCCTTTATCTGTTCAAAAGAATTGTTGCAGGACATACGGGGGCTGGCAGACAAGAACGGAATGCACATTCAAATACATGTTTCAGAGACGAAATATGAACGTGATCTGATCACGAAAGAAACTGGTAAACGGCCCGTGGAATATCTTTACGGCCTAGACTTTTTAGGAAACGATGTTTGTGCAGTCCACTGCGTTTGGGTCTCCAATCGAGAGATTAATTTATTGAAAAAGACGAGCACCAATGTCTCACACAATCCTGAGAGCAACATGAAACTAGCATCAGGAATTGCTCCAATTCCGGAAATGCTGGAAAAAGGCATCACAGTTTCACTAGGCACTGATGGGTGCGCGAGCAACGATAATTTGGACATGTTCGAATCTATGAGAGCAGCGGCTTTTCTGCATAAGGTCTCAAGTCTGGACGCTTCAGTCATTTCTTCCTATGATGTGTTAAAGATGGCGACTATTGAAGGCGCTAGGGCAATTGGGCTTGAAGATCAGATAGGATCGTTGGAGGTGGGCAAGAAGGCAGATGTGGTCTTGGTGAATTTGGAGAAGACTCATCTGAGGCCGCTGAATAACGTAGTTGGCACCTTGGTCTACTGCGCCAACGGAGGAGATGTTGAAACAGTAATCGTAGACGGCAGAATTGTCGTGCAAGAAGACACTGTCCGAACAGTGAACGAGAAGAACGTCATCGAGAAAGCAGAAGAGAAAGTCAAAGAACGCTTCCAGTTTGGGAATTAAATTCACGTTTCTGAGATTTTTGCGGGTGCATTTAGGGTGACGGCGTATAGCAAAGATTATATCGTAATGCCTGCCTCTACCCTTGATCCAGAAGGAGGAAGATAAAGGAGAAATATTGAAAATGCAAAGAAAATATATCTATGCAATTGTTGCTATCGTCATTATAGTGATTGCAGCAGTTTCCGCCTGGTATGTCTACGAAAATCATAGCACGACTAGTAAGGTGACACTCACTTTCTGGCTTCCATTTGCTGGGGAGTCCGGGGAGGACGAATTCTGGGGCAATGCGACCCAAGCATTTTACAATTCAACAGGAGTCACTGTTCAGGTGTCAGAGTACTCCGGCGACAATTACTTCACAAAGTTGGCTACAGCACTTGGAAGCGGTGCTCCGCCTGACTTTTTCGTGACTTACGGTGGAGCAGATGGAACGACGTTCGTTACTGACAATTCGGTGGCTGACTTGTCGGCATTGTACAATACAACCTGGGCTGAAGCTCAAATCCCTGCTGCTGCAAAGGCCTCGGAGACCGTAAACGGTGCTCAGTGGGCAATTCCGTATGAACTGGATAGCGATTGGCTGTACATCAACACAGCGCTGTTCAACGAGTATAACATAACGATACCCAATATGACCTCAGGCTGGACATGGGATCAGTTCCAAGCCGCCTGCAATACGTTCAAAGCAAACGGCATCTATCCAGTTGCGATGAGTGGTGCGAACACGTGGGCCTTGACTTTCCCAGAAGAATACATATTCGAACGTCTCAACGGGCCGACCGCATTTGCAGACGCCCTTGCCCGCACGACTAACTTCACTACCCCCTATAATGCAACCGACACCGCGATCCAACAATGGGTTAACGCTAACGATTTCCAAAATGGCTGGACAACAGCAGACTATGCTGCAGATGCATTACCACTGTTTCAAAACGGACAAGCTGCAATGTGGATTCAAGGAACCTGGGGTGTTGGAATGACCTACGACACTGCAAACTTCACTCTAGGTGCTGTACCGTGGCCGTACTACACGAGTAACCCTTCAGCGAACGGATACATATTCGGAGAGTACACAAGCTTCGCAGTTGCAAATGCAACCAAACACCTTTCGCAAGCTGAGAACTTCTTGACCTTCATATCGCAACCATTATGGTTATCTGAGTACGTGAACTTGACAGAGAACCCTGTAGCTCAGGTACAGACACAATATGCTGCGGCTTATCCGCCAACACTGCAAGCAATCGAGACTGCGATATCGAATGCAGAAGCGAGTGGAAAACCGCTGCTCACCAGACCAGGAACCCTAGCTCCCGACGCGTTGGCTGACGCATGCGACACCCAAAATCTGCTAGTATTCACAGGCCAAACGACGCCTTGGATCGCTGCAACAACAATCGAGGCAACAGCAGTAGACGTAATCGGACCAGTTACCTAGAAATGCGTAAGGCATAGATGAAAAATGGTTAAAGCGGAAACAAAAAAAACATTAATCCTTTACGCATTGTTGGCGCCAACACTGGTTCTCTATCTCCTCTTTTTTGTTTATCCCGTAATCAACGGGTTAACCATGGGACTCTACACATACGATATACGGGTCCCCTTGCACTATTTCATATTCTTCACTCCACACACAACTTATGTGGGTCTCAAAAACTACATTACGATAGCGTTAGATCCCCTGTTTCAGCGCGCACTGGAAAACACCCTGATAATAATGGGTGCATGTTCTGCAGCACAGTTTCTGATTGGATTCGGTCTCGCATGGCTTGCAAGAAAATATGGAAGAGTCGGTGATATCTTCCTGTCCGTGGCTCTTATTCCCATTGTTCTATCATTCGTTGCGGTGGGGCTGATGTGGAAATGGATATATGATCCATCGTTCGGCCTGCTGGATTCTATGATAAGTTACCTCCGTATAAACGGTGCACTCAAGTTCGTGGGGTTACCTACTATACCGAGTTCATTGACCTCAAATCCGAATACAGCTGTCCTCTCCGTTCTCCTAGCAGCAAACTGGCAGGGCATTGGGCTGTACGCCATCATCTACTCTGCAGGCCTTCGAACAATTTCTCCGTCAATCTACGATTCAATGAAGGTGGATGGACTCTCTGACCTGCAAAAGATCACGCGGGTAATATGGCCAATGATGAAGGATACGATAGCCTTGGCACTTGTTCTGGTACTGGCTTCTTCCTTCAAGATATTTGATTTGGTTTTTACGTTGACGGGCATGGGGCCCAATTCAAGTGATGTTATCTCACTTTATCTCTATCGCTTTCTCAAATATAGCGAAGGTGGAAGCGCTGCCGCTGTGGCCTTTTTCATGCTAATAATCGGCATTGTGCTAATTATCGTTCAATTCAGACTCTTTCGAACAAGGAGGAGTGAGAAATGAGTTCGGAGTACAGTCCATGGAATTGGCTCAGAAGCAGATTCACTCGAACAGTCGGTTTCGCAATCTTGATACTCTGGTCGATTGCTGCAATATACCCTTTTATATGGACCATTCTCACTTCTCTGAAGACAAATCGAGAGTTGTACTCAAACATTTGGGGTTTACCAAGCAGTCCTCAATGGCAAAACTACATCTATGCGTGGACCACAGGCGGCAGTGGCGGCTCAACCAGCGTAGGAAATTCATTCATGAATAGCGTAATAGTTACGACTCTAACCATCGTAATATTATTTGTCGTTTCTCCGATGTCTGCGTACGCATTGAGCCAGGCAGAGTACCGGGGCAAGAGCACAACGCTGTATCTTTTAATCGCTGGAATGTATATAGCGCCTCAGGTGTCACTCGTGCCTTTGCTAATCCTGCTCCGAGGCCTAAGCCTGACAAACTCGTTATTAGGTTTGGTGCTCGTCTACGTTTCTTCGGGTCTGCCTTACTCAGTCTTCATATCAAGACTCGGTTTCCTGTCCATTCCTTCGTCTTTGGAGGATGCTGCAAAAGTGGACGGATTATCGACATTCCAAACGTATTGGAGAGTTGCACTTCCGCTGGCCCTGCCAACAGTTCTGATAGCAATGATCCTGGAGGCTATTTTCGTTTGGAACGATTTCCTTTATCCGCTTGTGCTCATCAATACACCGAATTTGAACACTCTGCAGCTAACACTCTACAACAATTTCTGGAACGGTTTCAACCTTCAATATGGGGCGATGTCAGCAGGAATCATAATTTCTACTATACCACTGTTCGTACTCTACCTGCTCTTCAATGAAAGGATCAAGAAAGGACTTGCCGCAGGGATCGGAGTCAAGACATAAACTCTTTACCCCTTGGATTATGGGGAATTGAATAGGGACAGAGGTGAGACTTCAGATCTTCGGTATCCTCAAGTTCTATTTCCCAAACACTTTCTTGAATACTCTCAGAAAATTCTCACCCAGAATCTTCTTTGTTTCCGCGTCTGAGTAACCTCTTCCAATGAGGCCTTTCGTAATGTTTGGGAATTTGGTTACAGTTTCAATTTCTCGTGGATAGATATAGATTCTTCCATCTATCTTCATGAGGCTCATTCTCGTTGGTGGGTATTCTGCCCATCCTTCCGCAAGGTCCAATCCTATTCCAACGTGGTTAGCCCCAACGAGTTCAACCACATAGTCAACGCAGTCCAACAGGTTGTCAAGAGTGGTTTTGTCCGGGTTTTTGCTGACGAGTCGCGGGAACGCAGTCACCCCAATGACGCCGCCTTTTTCAGCGATCGCCTTGATTTCTTCATCCGTTTTGTTTTGATGCGCATCCACGAGTGCCCGGGGGTTTGAGTGTGAGGCTATCACTGGGTCTTTCGACGTTTCCACTGCCTCTAAAACGCTCTGTTTTCCGACGTGCGCCAGATCTACAACCATTCCTAAGCGGTTCATCTCTTCGATAAGTGAGATTCCGAAAAGGCTGAGTCCGGAATCTATTCGTTCTCCGCCACCATCAGCCGCCGCGTTCCTGAAATGGTAACTCAATTGGATTATTCGCACTCCCAAGTAGTGGTAGAGCTTCAACAGTCTCAGGTCATTCTCAAGCGGCTGAATATTCTGAAAGCCTAAGAGAATCGCGGTTTTTCCTTCCCGTTTTGCCCTAAGTATGTCTTCAGCTGTAGTTGCCAGAACAACGGTCTTGTTCTCACCAGCGATCATGTCTTGCATATCGAGAATCCTCTTGATAGTCTCCGACATGTTGTGCATCATAGCAATGGTGTAGTTTGTGGCTGTGACGCCGCCTTTTTGAAGTTTCCTGAAATATTCGTCTGACATGACTGACGCGTTCAAAGAATCAACTATGACGGCTTCCTTATGCAGGTCCAAAGCTCTCTTCGCCTCTTCAGGGGTAAGTTTTTTCATCGTGTTTGCCTTCAACAAATAAAATGCTCTGGTTAAAGGCTAAACAGAATGAGCTTTTGCTTATACGATTTTCTGAGGATCAGACAGGGTCTAACGTTTGAAGTTCCATTCTTCCTTTGAATATTTTTCGCTGTAAAGCTTCTCGGCAAGTGCCCTCTCTCCTATAGTGGTCTCCCCTTCTGCAAGCTGAATCGCGAAGATCTCTTCAAAGCCTCTTACGAGTGAATCCTTAACCTCCGTTATGGTCAGCTCTCTATCGAGCTCGATAGAAAGGTTTGAAACAGTTTTCTTTATGCTGCGCACACAAGGCTCGCCGACTGAATTTTCGCTTGAACTCAAGGCATCTGCAAGCATTTCCAAGTCAGAGCTGACCAAGATGGAACAATGATGAAAAACGAATCCCCCTTTCAGAGCCCCAGCTCCTCCCGAAATCTTCCGTCCGTTCACTTGAATATTGCTTGGAGGCTCAAACCTCACTGGTGCGCCTAGTAGTTTTAGGCCTTCAGTCATCCCTTGCGATAGCTCTGCAAAGGTCTCTTCAAGATCAGTCTTGATCAATGGATGATCTCTGCGTATGGAGATTGAACAGTTCAGGTTTCCAAGGTCGTGATACACGGCTCCTCCCCCCGTGAACCTTCTGCCAACGGCCGTTCGGTGCTTATTGCACCAGTCGAGATTGACTTCTCTTGTTGCGGACTGGAAGTTGCCTATGACGACAGCATTCGAGTTTCTCCAGAAACGTATAGTGTTCGGAGACGTGCCCTTTCCCACATTACATGGAATGGCTTCTTCCAAGGCCAAGTTCATGTATGGGCTTGAATATTCTAGGTCGAGCAATCGCCAAGTCTCTGCGTTCTTCATTGGAGTCCGCAGCTTTGGAAACTGTTTCATCCATTCAACGTTGAAGGCGCTTCCAGAATTCGTTTCATCGTCTGCAAGAACCTGGCGGCTTCTGCCCCGTTTATGATTCTGTGATCGTACACGAGGCTCAGGTTGAGTCTCGATCTCGCCACAATGCCTCCTTCGACAATCACTGGTCTATCTTCAATAGCCCCCACTCCCAGAATGGCTGCTTGAGGCGGATTTATTATTGGAATAAAAGTGTGCACTCCCAGCATGCCCAGGTTCGTGACGGTGAAGGTTCCCCCAGCCACTTCTTCCATAGAAAGAGTTCGATTTCTCGCTTTTTCGCCCAACTTCGACAAGAGTACTGCAATTTCAGAGAGCGGTTTTCGATCTGCATCACGAATTACAGGGACTATTAATCCTTCTTCGATGTCGACAGCGACTCCCACGTTGATGTTCTTGAGAATCTTGATTTCTTGGTCTTCCAACGTTGAATTCACCAACTTGTGTTCTCTCAGAGCCGACGCTGCTGCTTTAACGATAATACCCGTGTAAGTCAGAGAGGCCCCTGTTTCCTCTTTGACTTTAGCCACGAGTCCTTTGCGGAATTTTGAGGCTTCAGTCATGTCAACCTCGGTTATCACCGTGGTGTGGACAGCCGAACTGTAGCTTTGAAACAGTCTCTCCGCTATCGTCTTTCTCATGCTGACCAGTGGAATAACTTCAGCCACCTCAACTCCCTCCTTTGACAGATTAGCTGTTGGTTGACCGACAGTTTCTGTCTTTCCAAGAGCCTTCAGCACGTCTTCTTTAACTATTCTGCCATCAGGGCCTGTTCCCGTGATTTTTGTTAAATCAACTTTTTGCTCCTCAGCAATCTTTCTCGCCAACGGCGAGATCCTCACCTTCTCCGGAGAAATCTCAGCCTCGCTTGGTTTCAAAACTTTCTCTGTTTCGGGCGTCGCGGCAGAGATTTCTGCCTCTGCTTCAGTGTTCTCAATCGACGAAACGTCTTCGTTAGGCTCGCCGATTATTCCCAAGAGTCCAGATACTGGAACGATGGCACCCTTTTCGGCTGTAATCTTCAGAAGGACGCCGGATGCTGGAGCTTCCAAGTCGCTGGATATTTTCTCAGTTTCCACCTCAACAAGAGGTTCACCCTTCTCGACTCGTTCTCCTTCCTTCTTGAGCCAGTTGACGACCGTCCCGTCTTTCATGGTAAGACCGAGCTTGGTCATAATCACCTTGGTTGCCAATTTTTTCTCCTCCAATTTTTGATGATCAACTTTCATTTATTAAACGATTTCTTGAACTGCTTTAACAATGTCGTTTTCGTTTGGTATCACGTATTTTTCCAGGGCTGGACTGAATGGGGCCGGAACGCTCATTCCGCCAACTCTCTTGACTGGGGCGTCCAGATAGTCCATGGCCTCTTCTGCCACCATGGCTGCGAATTCTGCGCCTACGCCGCATCTTTTCCAAGCTTCGTGAACCACGACGAACCTGCCTGTTTTCTTGACTGAATTCATGAGGGCGTCCTTGTCAAAGGGTTCCAAAGTTTTGGGGTCGATTACTTCTGCGCTGATTCCTTTTGTTTCAAGTTTCTGAGATGCTTTTAAGGCCTTGTTTACCATTAGTCCAGTGGCCAGAATCGTGACGTCGTTGCCTTCTCTTTTTATTTCTGCTTTTCCGAATGGGACGAAGTACTCAGTTTCAGGCACTTGGCCCTTGCTGCTGTAGAGAAGTTTGTGTTCGAAAAAGACGACGGGATTGTCGCTCCTGATTGCGGTTTTAAGCAGTCCTTTCGCATCGTACGGGTTCGAAGGCATGATGATTTGGAGCCCAGGGATGTGCATAAAAAATGCTTCAGGACTCTGTGAGTGTTGTGGGCCGGCGCTTATTCCCGCACCGTAAGCTGTTCTGATGACTATCGGCGTTTTCACCTGTCCGCCGGACATGTAGCGCATTTTTGCCACTTGGTTGAGTATCTGGTCCATGCAAACGCCGAGAAAGTCGGAAAACATTATCTCTGCCACGGGTCTCATTCCAGCGGAAGCTGCACCGAGTGAGAGACCGATTATGGCTGTTTCAGAGATTGGAGTGTCTCTAACCCTGTTTTCTCCAAATTCTTCCAGAAGTCCTTTCGTGACTCCGAAGTCGCCGCCGTGCACTGCTATGTCTTCGCCGAGGACAAACACTGTTTCGTCCCGCAACATTTCTTCGCGTATGGCTTCGCGAAGTGCATCAACGTATGTTATTTCTCGCATGTTTATTTCACCCCTGCCTACGCGAACAGGTCCTTTGTGACCTCTTCCGTTTCTGGGTATGGGCTTTTCTGTGCGTATTCTACTGCATCATCCACGGCTGACTTAACCTCTTGATCGATTTTCTGGAGATCCGCATCGGTCAGGATGCCCTGTTTGACGAGCTTTTCACCGAAGTTTAGCGGATCCTTCGCTAGCCACTCTTCTCTCTCGCTCTTCGTTCTGTAACGCTGCGGATCGCCTTCGAATGACCCGTAGAACCTGTAAGTCTTACATTCAATCAACGTTGGGCCTAGCCCCCTCCTTGCTCTTTCTGTAGCTTCGTGAGCTGCTTCGTAAACTGCAATTACGTCCATTCCATCAGCGATTACGCCTGGAATGCCGTAGGAGGCGGCTCGATCGGCTATGTTGGTTATCGGTGTGGATCTTGTTGTACGTGTTGAAATTGCGTACAAGTTGTTTTCGCAGACAAATATCACGGGTAGTTTCCACGCTGCTGCGATGTTGATTCCTTCGTGAAAAGCTCCTGTGTTTGACGCGCCGTCGCCGAAGAAAGACACTGACACGTTTTTGGTTCCTTTCGATTTGGCCGCGAAGGCAGCGCCACTCGCGATGGGTATGTTCGCGCCCACTATTGCGTTGGCACCCAGTATTCCTGAGCTGTAATCTGCAATGTGCATTGAGCCTCCTTTGCCCTTGCAGTAGCCTGTCTTCTTTCCGAAGAGTTCAGCCATCATTCTCTTCATATCTGCACCCTTCGCGATGCAATGTCCGTGGCCCCTGTGTGTGCTCGTTATGTAATCGTTCTTCGTCAAGTTTGCGCAGACGCCGACGGCGACTGCTTCTTGTCCTATGTAAAGGTGAACGAAGCCGGGAATCAGTCCTTTGGAGAATAAATCGCTGACTCTCTCTTCGAAACGTCTTATCTTCAGCATTTCTTTGTACAATTCAATCATTTTCTCGTTGCTGAGAGACAATCATACATCTCCTCGGTTAACTTTCGAAGTAGTGAATTCTCCACCCTAAAATAACTGTTGTGCAAAAACCTGAGGATTCTGTTAAATACTTGACGTTTAGGGCACGATGCGTGTGCCAGTCTCTCCTCGCAGGCCGTGTTCAAGATTTTCTGGGTTGGTAATGAGGGCTTCTTTTCCGCCGTGTTTCAGATAGTTTATTATCGCTTCGATTTTTGGGCCCATGCTGCCAGAGGGAAAATGCCCTTGTTCAAGGTATTTCTTCGCTTCTGCCAGTGTCATTCTGTCCAGTGATTTCTGATTTGGCTTTCCGAAGTTGAGAGCCACTTTTTCCACGGCTGTGGATATTAGAAAGAGGTCGGCCTTGATACCTATGGCGAGGAGTGCCGAAGCATAGTCTTTGTCGATTACTGCTTCTGCGCCTTTGAGCCTGCCATCCTGCTCGATAACTGGGATACCTCCGCCGCCGACGGCGACGACTATTATTCCTTTGTTAACGAGGGATTTGATGATGTCCTGCTCGATAATCTCGACAGGAATCGGAGAGGGTACCACACGGCGCCAACCACGGCCCGCGTCTTCCATCACATTCCACCCTCTTTCTTTCCTGTACTTTTCTGCCTTTTCTTTGTCATAGAAGGGGCCGATGGGTTTGGTGGGGTTCTTGAAGGCGGGGTCGTTCTTCTCGACTAATGTCTGAGTCACGACTGACACGATGCTTTTCTTAATTTCTCTTTGTTTGAATTCGTTGTACAGGCACTGTTGTATCATGTATCCTATTGCTCCCTGCGTGTCAGCACCGCAGGAATCAAGCGGAACCGTGTGGAGAACGTTGCTTGCCAGTTCTGAACGTAAGAGAATGAAGCCCACTTGAGGGCCGTTTCCATGAGTTATGACAACTTTCCATCCTTGCTCTATCATGCCAGCTATATGTGTGCACGTTTCACGAGTCGCATCAAATTGATCAGGCACAGTCTGATGATTCTTATCCTTAATTAGAGAATTGCCACCGATGGCCACGACCGCCACGTTTGCCATAAGTTCCACCTGCGCATTGAAGGTAAATTGTACAAATCTGCATTGTCCTATAAATGTGAGGGCGTCTGTTTCAGGTATTGACGGTTTCGTCGGGGACTTTGGGCGTTTTGCTTGAGAGCCTTCAAGCGACGGTGGGCTTGGGTTGTTGTCCCATCGTCAGTGAGAGGGCAGCCATCTTGGCATAGAAACTGTCTTCAGCTTGCTCGTAGATCACGGAGTTCGGTCCTTCCATAACTTCGTCTGATGCCTCTTCGCCTCTGTAAACTGGAAGCACGTGTGTAATGATCGCTCGCTTGCTCATGAGGTCATCGACATGTTTCTGCTCGAGCTTCCAATTCTTGTATTTGTCGTGTATTCTGATCTCGTTTTCTGCTCCAAACGCTGTTAGCCCTATCTTGCCGAGTTTAGAAGTGACCCAGCTTCGCGGAAAGACCGCATCCGCATCTTTCAATGCTTCCGTAAAATGATGTTTTTCGTCCAAGCTTCCGCCGCTTGTTTTAGCATTCTCTCTTGCTGTTTGGATGATTTCGGGGTCGATTTCAAACTCGGGCGGGTAGGCCAGAGTGACATCCATTCCAAACCTCGTTGCAATCAGCAGCTCTTCCTGTATGCTGCATCTTCCTCTGAGCCTGCTCGAGTAAGCCCATGTAATTGTGTATTTTTTTCCTTTCAGATTTCCAAGTTTTCTCCTAAGGGTCATGACATCTCCGATGGCCTGAGTCGGATGGTACGTGCAGCAGGCCATGTTTATAACCGGAACCTTTGCGGCCCTCGCGAACTGCTCCACGATTCTTCTTCCATCGCCGTAAACGTAGTCAATGGATTCATCCAACACTCTTACTCCTACGCCTTCGCCGAAGATGCTATACATGCGAGCCGCATCTTCCAGAGTTTCTCCTTTTTCCATTCTTGTGGTAACAACGTCGATGTACGCGGCGTGACCGCCGAGCAGTTCCATTCCGGCCTCAAATGCTGCTCTCGTCCTAGTTGATGGTGCCCAAAAAAGCATGAAGAAACTCTTTCTTTCCAGAGTCTTAGCCGGAAGCCCACCTTCTTTCCTGATTCTCTTCAGTTTCTCAGCAAGCTTCATCGTGTCCATTAATTCATCGATGCTCCAGTCCTGGGTTGTTATCAAATCCCTTCCAAACAGGCTCGACACAATATCACCCATCAAATTGATGAGATTTTGAAGCATACTCCTAAGTTTTGCGAGATCCTTTAAATCACGGACACCGTTTTGATGATTTCATATATTGCAGAGTATTTTAGTCTTGTTTTGAGAAGAGTTAGGCCCATTTCCTGCTTACAGACTGGAATTCTCTGATATCGGGGTTTATCGTTGGAGCTTTCTTAGATTGGGTTATTACTGCTTCTGGGTCCTTCAGTCCGCTTCCTGTTATCAGCACGACTACCGTTTCGTCTCTTTTCACGTTGCCTAGACCGATGAGTTTTACGAGGCCGGCGAGTGCTGCGACGCCTGTGGGTTCTGCGAATATTCCTTCAGTTGAAGCTAGTAGGCGTTGTGCATCAAGTATTTCTTTGTCAGAGACCGCCTCAGCAGTTCCCTTTGTTTCTCTCAGCGCAACCAGGGCAGCGTCTCCGTCCCATGGGAACACATCGGAAAGGCCGCCTGCGATAGTGTTGGGGCGATCCCACGGTTCTATTTCAAACTGGCTCATGTTCTGCTTGAAGGCCCTGACTAGGGGCGCGCAACCTTCCGGCTGCACTGCGGCCAGTTTTGAGGTGGACTCTGTGAAGCCTATGTTTCTGAAGTCGTTAAAGCCCTTCCAAATTCCAGCAAGAAGACATCCTGAGCCCGTAGGAACCATCACCCAGTCCGGCGTGCTCCAGTCAAGCTGCTCAATGATTTCATACGTCATCGTCTTCGGACCCTCGACCTGGTAAGGGTTGAACGGGCCGAAGCTAGGGCACGGGTACCAACCGTATTTCTCCACGACTATCTGCAACATCTGCACGGTCGGATCTTTCCCTTTTTCCACCGTTCTCAACCGAGTGACTCTTGTTCCGTACAGGCGGATCTGGGCGAGTTTGATTTCGGGCGCCGATTCTAGGACGAAGGCGTAGCATTTTAGTCCAGCCTTTGCGGAGTGAGCGGCAAGGGCCGCGGCAGCGTTTCCGCTTGACGCCGTAACAGTTGTGTCAACGCCAAACTCGACGGCTTTCGAAACTCCAACAGTCATCGAACGATCCTTGAACGATCCGGTTGGACTTCTGGTCTCGTCTTTAAGATAGAGTTTTCCCAGGCCCAGTTCTCTGGCGAGTCTCGTTGCCTTAATGAGGGGTGTTCCTCCAGCATCGAGGCTGACGATGTTCTTCTTGTTCTTGACTGGAAGAAATTCACAGTATTTCCAAACGTTCGACGCTCTTCCGCTCAGAGTTCGTTTGCCCACTCTTTCTGCGATGGTCGAATAGTCGTAGTAGATGTCGAGACGGCCTCTGTCCTTGTTGAGGCACATGCATACTTTTTCATCAGCCGAGTATTCTCGTCCGCAGCGGGCACATTTCATCTTTGTGACGAAGGCCAACCAAAACATCCTCTCATCGATTGATTTATTGAAGGCCGACTTTTTCGTTGAACTGTCTGATTAGTTCATCTATCTTGGGCACCAGGTTCTGGTTTTCGGTCCAGTACGACGCGTAATCGTACCATTGATTGTTCAGCTCAGGAAGACTAAACATCTGCTGCTCTATCCATGTGAAGTACTTCAGGTGATGTATCCGTTTCCGATCATAATGGTTGAGCTCCATCATCGAATCAGTCTTCACCGCCATTAGATGTCTGTGGAAATCTCTTATGGCATCTTTCTCCCTGTATTCGCCTTCTCGTTCTCGCGCCTCTCGAAGCCGGGAACGGTACAGTTCCATCGAATCCGTGAACACCGTCAGCACGACGTCCTTGCGCCCAAGCTCATAGTACTTCGCGAACTTTATCGACATCAGCACGTTCGCTATGCCGGAAATACCCAGCAGGTCAAGCCTCGAAACCAGTTCCTCGGGAACACCAGCTTCGTCTGTAAGATATTTGCGTCCAGCTGGCTCGTTGAACAGTCTCATCAGGCTGAGCGGATCGTTATCGTCAATTCCAATGGCGACATCCGTGTTTCTGACGTTGTGAATCCAGGGAACGTGTTTGTCGCCTATGCCTTCAATTCTATGCGCACCGTAACCGTTGAGCAACAGAGTGGGGCACTGAAGGGCCTCTCCGGCGGCGATTTTCGAAGTCGGATAGACTTGTTTCAGGTAGTCGCCGCACGCAATCGTTCCTGCCGAGCCGGTTGTGAGGCACACGCCTCGAAACTGGCCTTTTCCGAGTTCTTTTCTTATAACGTCTTCCATGGCGTGTCCAGTGACGTCATAGTGGAACAGGTAGTTGCCAAATTCGCTGAATTGGTTGAACACGAAGATGTCTTTTCGCGTCCGCTTGAGCTCCCACACCTTGTCGTAAATCTCCTTCACGTTGCTTTCGCTTCCGGGCGTGGCGATTATCTCGCCCGCCACGGTCTTTAACCATTCAAACCGTTCCTTGGACATTTGCTCTGGAAGAATCGCGATGCTCTCGCATCCGAGAAGCGTCGCATCGTAGGCGCCTCCCCTGCAAAAGTTCCCGGTGCTGGGCCAAACCGCTTTGTGCCTAGTGGGATCAAACTGGCCAGTCACCAACGTCGGAACTAGACAGCCGAAAGTCGCGCCCACCTTGTGCGAGCCTGTCGGAAACCACTTCCCGACCAGAGCGATTATCCGCGCCTCAACGCCAGTGAGCTCCGGCGGCAACTCCACGTAATTCGCTACGGACTGAAACAGTCCGCCCTTTGGAATTGGCTCGTTCTTCCATGTGATTCTGAACAGGTTTTGAGGCGCAACGTCCCAGAGCCCTATGCCCTTAAGCTGCTGCTTGATTGCACTCGGCGCCGCGTTGGGGTTCTTCAGCTGAGCAAACGTGGGGATTATTATTTTCCTGTCCCTGCATCTCTGAACTGTTCGCTTCAGCTGTTCCTCGTTAACGGTGAGATCTATCAATCAATTCGCCCTTCGCACATTTTGAAGAGATAAAACTTATAAATCCACCTACTGCTTTTGCTAGACCCAAGGTGTAACAAATGAAACAGTACATCGGAGTTTTCAAAGGCAGAGACTGGCTCGAGACACAATCATGGAGCCAAGAAGATCTCAAACTTCTCATATCCGCCTCTAAAGATTTGAAACAGAAGTACAAAGCAAGAAAATCCACCGCCGACATTCTTCGCGACCGCACGCTATTCATGATTTTCTTCAACCGATCACTGCGGACCAGAAACAGCTTCGAAGCCGGCATGACCCAACTCGGCGGCCACGCACACTTCCTCTCACCACAGGACATCTACGTCCCCGCACTGCCCGAGGATGAAGAGGCTTACAAGACGGAGCGCATCGCCGACGTTGCCCGAGTGCTCGACGAGATGGGAGACGCCATAGCCATAAGAATCTACGGCGACGCTGCCAAATGGATGTACGGACGCGGACACCGCACCGTGGAAGAGTTTGCCAAATGGGCGAAGATTCCCGTCATTAACATGGAGGATGACGTCTATCATCCCTGCCAAGAAATGGCAGACATACAGGCCGTCGACGAACACGTCGGCAAGTTTCAGGGCAAAAAATTCGTCATGTCGTGGGCCTACAGTGAAGGCTTGAAACCGCTCGCCGTGCCCCAGAGCTGCATCCTCATAGCCTCAAAAATGGGCATGGACGTAGTGTTCGCCAGGCCTAAAGGCTTCGAGCTTGAGGACAAAATCATCAACTGGGCAAAAGAAAACGCAGACCGCTACGGAGGCAGTTTCAGGGAGACCGACAACATGGAGGAGGCTTTTGAAGGCGCACACGTTGTGTACCCTAAAAGCTGGACCGCAAGGGCCGCACTCCCAGGACCGTGGGGAGGCCCCGCTCAACCCGACAAACAATTGGCGCTGGAATACGCGCGGAAGAACAAATCGTGGATATGCGACAAGGCCAAGATGGACTTGACGGACAGGGCCATTTACATGCACTGCCTACCTGCCGACCGCGGAATGGAAGTCACAGACGAGGTCATCGATGGACCCCAAAGTGTGGCGTTCGACGAAGCTGGAAACCGGTTGCACGCCCAGAAAGCAATCATGGCCGCTATAATGTGAGAAACGCTGCGAGCCGCTACTCTCTTCCCATATTTCACTTTTTCTTTAACGGTTTTTTCACTTCAGCGAAGCGCTTGGCCATCGCGTCAAACAGGATCGCCGCGCCGAACCTCTGAACGTCCGTTGCTGGCAGGTTTGTTTCCTTTTCGGCTTGTCTCATGGCGGCCTTGATCTCTGCGTCCGGCTTCAGGCCATCGTAATTGTAGATGTAGCTGATGGCTATTCCAATCACCTTGGTTTGGGGGAACACTGTTTCGATCAACCGTATTTCCTCGTTGGGATTGGGCACTTTCATCGTTGGAAAGCCGTCCCGTGTTCCTCTGAACGGGTCGTGAACCATTATGACGGCGTCGGGTTGAGCGCCGTAGAGTATAGCAAGGGTTTCTACTCCGTAGGCTGGGTGGGAGAGTGAGGCCTGTCCTTCAACGATGATAAAGTCCTTGTCCATCTTTGCGACTTCGGCGGTCATTTTGGCCACTGTTCCGGGTATGAAGTCGCCTGGAATGGCGTCTATTGCTGCGCCGGTGTCGCCTCTCACCAGCATCATCGTTTGGCCCGTCGCTACGGCTCCGACTTTGAATCCTCTTTTTTCGGCCTCTTTCGCGAGTTCCATCATGACTATGTTCTTTCCGGTTGCTGCATCAGTGGATAAAATTGCGACGACGGGCACTTTGATTTTTAAGACTTGCTTGAGTACTTCAAGGTTTTTGGGAGGTTTTCTCAGATCAATCAGTTTCACTCTGTGCTTCTCTGCGAGGTCGCGGAATTCCGGTTGGTCGCTGAAGAAGTAGTGCAAGCCGCTCACGACGTCTAACCCGTTCTTTATGGCTTCTGTGATGATGCTTCTCCACTCTTCTGGGAGACTTCCTCCGGGCGGTGCGATTCCGATGATTATGGCGCCCGGCTTGTACTTCAACGCCTCTTTGAGGTTTCCGACGACGGGTATGTTTCGCTTGCCCGTTCCGACGACTTCTCCAGCGTCTTTTCCAGCTTTTTTCTCGTCAATCACCGCGACAATCTTGTATTTGCCCCCGTAGATTACGAGGTCGTTGGCAGTTTTTCCTTCAAGAGTTCCCAAAGCCTTGCTCGCAAGAATTACGGCTGTTTTCCGATTTTGAGACACGTGAATCACATCTCTTTTTCAGTCCTTCACCGCCTCGCTAAAATATAACTTTATCCATTGACAATTCACATTTGCGAATTGGACGGCTGCGAGAAATGACTGTGGATATGATTTTGAAGGGTGGAAAAATAGTGACCTCGACCGGCGTCGTTGAGGCTGATGTGGTCGTGGACGGGGGGAAGATTGTCGAAATCTCGAAGGTGGCTAATCTGCCCGAGGCTGACAAGGTGCTGAACGTCAGCGGGCTTTTCATACTGCCGGGAATTGTTGACGCTCACGTTCACGTTTGCGATCCAGGGTTTATCCGTGAAAGTTTCCGAACGGGCACGGCGGCTGCGGCCGCGGGCGGGGTGACAACAATAATCGACATGGCTTCGTCCGGTCAGCTTCGCACTTCCTCGGTCGTGATGTTGAACAGGAAAAAAGAGGCGGCTGAAAAGGAAGCTCAAGTGGACTTCGGTCTGTACGGTGGCGAAATCGCTGATGAGAAGGACTTGGTGGAGATTGGAGACTTGGTGAGGGCCGGCGTGGTGGGTTTCGGCGAGATAATGATGTGTGGTGACATGCCTGTCAAGAATGACGAGGTTCTACTGGAGGCTCTGAGGCTGATTTCAAGGGCAAAATCGCTAGCGGCCGTCCACGCCGAAGACAACTCCCTCTTGACGGCTATGAAACGGAGGATGATGTCTACTGGAAGAAGGGATGCTGCTGCGTTTGCCGACGCGCGTCCCAACGAGGCGGAGCAGCAGGCTGTGGCCAAGGCCTTGATACTGTCCCGAAGAGTGAATGGGAGGCTTCACGTGTGCCACTTGTCAACGAGGGAAGGCTTGGAATCGATTCGAGCTGCAAGGGCGCGAGGAATGCCTGTTACGACTGAAGTTTGTCCCCATCACCTGTTCTTGACTAGAGATTCGTACGCCGAGCTAGGTCCGCTTGTCATTACTACTCCACCCTTACGGACGAAGCAGGACGCATACGAGCTTTGGAAAGGTCTGAACGACGGAACCATAGACCTGATAGTGTCTGATCACTGTGCTTTTAAGAAGAAGGAAAAGGACGTGGGTTTGCAGGACGTCTGGAAAACTCCGCCTGGAGTGCCGGGGCTCGAAACGCTTGCTCTGCTGATGCTTGGAAAGGGGGTTAGCGAGGGCAAAGTGTCACTCGAGAAATTCGTCAAGGCTTCTTCCGAAAACCCCGCAAAAATCTTCGGGTTGTATCCTAAGAAAGGGGCTTTGCAGAAGGGCGCCGACGCAGACATGTTTGTCGTTGATCTCCACAAACAGCACAAGATCACGGTGGAGGATATGAAATGCGTGGCCGACTACACGCCCTTCGAAGGGTGGATTGTGAACGCAAAACACGTCATGACAGTGGTTCGGGGAAGAATCGTCGCCGAAGAAGGTCAGGTGATGGGAAAATTGGGATACGGCAAATTCGTGAAGCCTTCCTAGAACAAAAAAAGGGCTCGTCATGGCACGCATGCTTGTCCATGATTCTCAGGACGGATGTTTGCGGTAGCTCTTGCGGGTAGTGCGCGGTTAAACGAAATTCATAAAGGAGGGTCCAATTTTCTTCTTTCTTGTTGCTTAGTACGCGCTGGCTATTTAAGATTGGGAAAGTCAATAATAGCTCGTGTGATATGAGATAGAGTGACGATGAAGATTTCAATCATACTGGGAACTCGGCCGGAAATTATCAAGTTCTCGCCGATTATTCGAGAGTGTGAACGTCTTGGTCTAGACTATTTTGTTCTTCACACGGGTCAGCATTACTCGTATGGCATGGACCGAGTTTTCTTTGAGCAGCTTGAGTTGCCGGAGGCGAGGTATAATCTTGACGTGGGCTCGGGGACTCATGCTGAGCAGACTGGGAAGATGCTGATTGGAATAGAGAAGGTGTTGAAGCAGGAGAAGCCCCATGTTGTTCTGGTGGAGGGAGACACCAACACGGTGTTGGCTGGCGCCTTGGCTGCGAGGAAGCTGGAAATCAAGGCTGGGCACTTGGAGGCTGGGTTGAGAAGTCATGATCGCGAAATGCCTGAAGAGACCAACAGAGTTCTTGCAGATCATTGTTCAGATTTGTTGTTCGCTCCTACGGCGAAGGCAAGAGAGAACCTGCTCCGAGAAGGATTGGATGAGGGTGCCATTTTCGTGACGGGTAACACCGTTGTCGACGCTGTATATGAGAATCTGGAGCTGTCGAAGGGGAAAGGAGAGGTGTGGGAAGAGTTGGGCATTCAAAATGGCGGCTATGCGTTGGCCACTGTTCACAGACAAGAAAACGTTGACAATCTTACAAGGTTCCGAGACATTATGGAGGGGTTGATGAGGGTGCACAAGGATTTCGACATCCCCGTGGTCTATTCCGTTCACCCCAGAGCCAAGAAACAACTCGCAGCCTTCAGCATTCACGCGGAAGGCGTTAACATAATTGAACCCTTGGATTATTTGTCTTTTCTGCAGCTTGAGAGCAACGCCAAATTCGTCCTGACAGATTCGGGCGGCGTACAGGAAGAAGCCTGCATTCTTCACGTTCCCTGCGTCACGTTGCGGTACAACACCGAGAGACCGGAAACCTTGGATGTCGGAGCCAACACGCTAGCGGGCACAGATCCGAACGAAATCGTCAAGAAAACAGACCTCATGCTCACCAAGAACCGCGACTGGCAAAACCCATTCGGAGACGGCAAAGCAGGTCAGAAAATAATCAACATATTGAAGAAAGAACTTGCCTAAACCAAGAGCGTGCGCGGCAAAGTCTTATCTTTTTCTCTCTCTAGTTCTTGTCGACTTCTTCTTATCCAAATAGGACCAATCTTTGTTTCTTGATAAGAAGTCTTTTCCTTCTCTGTGGTGAGCCTCACTGCCATTTCACAGCAGTCATCGCCGTCTGGAAGTGCCTTGATATGGATTAACTTGTATAGGGTTGTAAGCCATGTATTCGGCGCTGATAGACCGGTAAATAGTGGGAGGGCGCGCTCACTGGTCGATAAGGATTCGAACGTGGCTGATGCGATCGAGAAGGAGTTGTGGCGCGCCCTGGCCGGGCATGGTTTTTAGGCTCAGGGTGAGCGCAGTGGTGGGGAATGGAAAAGGTGTGCAGTTCTTGAAAAGCGCTTTTGAAGGCGGCGTTGGGCACAGTTAATTTTAAATAGGTAAGCCGCAGTAGCGGAAATGTAAGTCATCTGGTGTAACACTGGTGCTGGTTGTCTCAAACATCGAGTTACCGACAAACTTGCACGCAATGAAACCGACTGCGTTCCTGAGTTCGTCAATGAAAGATTTTACTGTCAATCTCAACAACGATTATCGCTATTTGAAAACGGGCTACTACGTATCCATGCACGCGGAGGTTCTGGGAAACCGCGTGATTCCTCCGAGCGAAAGCATAATCGCGGCCAGCAGAACGCCTATTTTACTGCTTAAAGCTTCAAAAGCCGGTATTCCCACTGTGCCCTATCTGGTCAGCGGTTCCGTGCAGAAGATAATTTCGGAGCTCGGGTTTCCGCTCGTTGTTTTCGCGGTCAACCCGTTCTGCTATGACGGTTACAGGATCGCACGTAACAGGAGCGCGTTGTACAGGGCTGTGAAAGGCCTGAGCATGAATTACAAGTTCGCGGTGTGCGCTGAGCCGCTTAGGGGTGAGGTGGTGTCGTTCAAGTCTGTTTTCGGGAGGTGCGGGATGGAGGGGGAAGTGGCACGCGTTTCGAGAAGAGTTTACGAAGTCTTTCAGCTTCCGATTTGTAAGTTGCACGTGCAGAAGGTTGGAGGGGAGGCGTACCTATGCGGGCTCCAGCCTTTGAGGATTCAGGAGGTTTTGCCCGCGGATTTAGAAATTGTTGGAGAAGAGGTTTCTCGCATGTCGAGAATGGGTGAACACCTAGTTGGCTAGGATAGCCTGTTTCGTGGAGAAGTACAATTTTTCAGATCAGAGAGAAGCAACTGCCCTCCAGAACTTCCAGCGCACGGCCCAGAGTATGGGCCACGAATTCGATTTCCTCTTCAGGGAAGGCATACCTGACATTCCAAGATATGACGCGGTGTTCATAAGGGCCACGACGGATCCGCTGTTCACGTCCTACGTTGTCTCCAAGACTGCGTGGGAGCTGGGCAAGAGAGTGGTCGATGACCCGGGGTCGATACAGATTTGCGGCAACAAGATCCACCTGTACGATCTCTTCGAAAAGCATGATGTGCCTCACATTCCGACGATGTTCCTTAACAAGGAGGATTTGCATCACAAGCGACTCGTGGAAGTGTTTGAGATCCTTGGAAAACCCATCGTGGTCAAGGCTCCGTACACGAGCTTTTCAAAATACGTGGAGAAAGTCGCCTGCGAGACGAGCTTCCGCGACGTGGCCAAGAGATACTTCAGAAAGTCTGACATGCTCGCCGTGCAGACGTTCATGCCAACGGCCTTCGACTGGAGAGTAGGCGTCCTGAACCGCAAGACACTATACGTGTGCAAGTACATGATTCCCAAGGGCAGATGGAAACACGGAGCCAAGCGCAGGGGCAAACCCACCTTCGTCTGGGGGAGAACCGTCGCTCTCAAAACAGAAAATGCCCCCTCTAAGCTGAAGGAAGTGGCGCTCAAAGCGTGCGACGTCATCGGACACGGACTCTACGGGGTCGACATAAAAGAATTCAACGGCAACTACGTCGTGGTGGAAGTCAACGACAACCCCAGCATATACGCGGGCTACGAAGACTGCCGAAACACTGATCTCTACGGAAAAATCATAGAATACCTGGTCGATTAAACTTTTGCGTAATTCGGCGAACCGCTTTAGACGAGAGCAAACGGTGAGTGGTTGCGAGCACTTGACTTGACTTCAGGATCATCGATTTCTCCTCTTTCTTGCGATTTGGTGAAGTCTTTTCTCCAAAGAAGTTATTGAATTTGTGGGTTAACTGTTCGCGGATCTTCTGTTGCGCTTATGGATGCTACGAAGATAGAGACCGATTCCTATTGATATGAGAATGATAAGGATAATCGGGAACACAATGTTAATGTATTTCGGTGCGGCTTCCAGAGTCACTCCGAACACGAAGGGGACGAGGAGTAGAGAGATCAGAATTATAGCCAGGATTTTCGGTATCTTGGGCAAAGTGTTCGTTTCTGCCTATGCTGTGTTCTATTATTTTACGCTTTCCAGCGGGCGTCAGTGACACAACCTGCACAAATCTTCCGAAATGGCTGGCGTGTTGCGTGCAATCAGAGTGGGATCTTGACTCCTGGGTTCAAGATGTTGTTGGGGTCAAAGATTTTCTTTATTTTTCTCATTAGGTTCAATTTATCTTCTGAGACATAGTTGCTGACGATTTGGATCCGAGTTTTCCCGATGCCGTGCTCGCCTGTTATTGCTCCTTCAAGTTTCACGCCGACGCTGTATATCTGAGTTCTCACTTCGTCGATGAAATTGTCATCTCTTTTTTCGTCTTTCAATAAGTGTACGTGTAAATTACCGTCTCCTGCATGTCCATAGACTGGAAGTTTGATAGAATACTTTTCCGCAATCTCGTTGACTGCTTCTATCAGCTTTCCAATGTTTGCGGGTGGAACCGTGATGTCCAAAATATCGGCTATGTTGGGTTTTAGCACGGAATAGAGGTTGCTCCGTATTCGCATGATTCTTTCCCGTTCGCGCGGTGTCTCGGCGAACAGTATCTGTAGGCACTTGTTCTTTTCGCAGATTTCTTCTGTTCTGACGCTCTCCGAAAGCAATTGATCTCTGTTGTTTTCAGCGAGAGTTATCAGAAGATAACAAGAGCCTTGTTTGGATGGCCAGTTTTCGCCGAGGGCATGAGCCGCGTTTTCCATCAGGTCTTTTTCGACGTACTCGATGCCGAACGGAGCTTTTCCGCTCTGCAATATTTTTGGGACTGTTCCTATGGCGTCAGATATGTTGTTAAAAGGAACTATCAGAATGGCGGTGACTTCTGTTTTCGGATAGAGCTTCAGAATTCCTTTCGTGACGATTGCTAGGGTTCCCTCGCAGCCTATTATGAGCTGCATCAGATCGTATCCTACGTTGTCTTTGTGCAATTTTCCGCCTAACGTCATTACGTCGCCAGATGGAAGAACGATTTCAACGCCTTTCACGTAGTTTCTCATCACTCCATGCCGTATTGCGTTGGCTCCTCCAGCATTAGTTGCGATAAGGCCGCCTATTTGGGCCGTCTCGTCACCGGGATGTAAGGGAAAACATAAGCCATGCGACTCAGCTGCCCTTATCAGCTTCTCCAGGGTCACTCCGGCCTCTGCGACAGCCATGAGATTTTCGCTGTCTATCACGATCTTGTTCATTCTCTCCAAGGAGACTATTATTCCGTTCTCAGTCGGAATGGAACCTCCCACAAGCCCAGTTCCACCTCCCCTAACGAAAACAGGGAGCTTGTTACTGTCTGCGTACCTCATTAGCTTCGACAACTCGTCAGTGTCAGCTGGTTTAACGAGCACTACATCAGATGCAGGCTTCGGCCTGATAGTTTCTGCGGTTTCGTCTTGGAGATAGTCCTGAATCGTGTCTCTGTCCGTGAGAACGTAAGACTCTCCGACGACCTCCTCTAGAGCTTGCAAAATTCTAATGTCCATGGGGTCACACTTCTCTCGCGCCCTCGCAAGGATTGCAGTTTTTTTGCGTTATTAGAACTTTGTGGGACAAACTTGCATCTATAAAAAACATCGCATGCATTTGTGGAGTATTTTCAAATCTAATCTTTTCATTTTTCTGAGGAAGAAAAATTTTGGAAATTCTATTTGCACGTTCGTGAACCAATTTGGGTTGGCGCGTGCTTCAAAAGCGGCAACTTTGGAATTCAATGTTGGGCAATAACCTGAACAGCCCTTGTTACAATCGATATCAAGAGAAGAACGTAGCGCATGCCCTTTTCAGTTTCGCGCGTTAAGTCAACGCAGTTTTCGCAAGTCGATTCTTCGAAACATCGAAAACAATTGGAATAGTGATAAGAAATGGGCCGGACCGGACTTGAACCGGCGACCTTTGGCTCGTAAAGCCAATGTCCTAACCAAGCTAGACGACCGGCCCTCTACACTAGCATACTCTTTCTTGGTTTTTCTCACTTTCTCTTCCGGTGTATGGCTTCTTAGTCTTTTTTCGCTGTTGCGGATGAATTCAAAGCCTGCTTCGATTAATTTGTTTTCTTCTTTTTAGTTGGCGGCGTGGGCCACGCGCGCTAGAATCTTGCTCTCGGGGTTCTTGTCTCAGTGATGGTGTGCACTTTGGCAGCCTCGGTAAGGTCCTGTAACAGGTCATAGTTGTAGGAGGAAATCACGTCTTTTACGGTATCTGCGTTTGCTTTTGGTAGTGGTACTCCGCGCGCGAGTTAAACGGAACATATAACGTTCAAGTAACCTTCGCCTTTGATTCCAGTATGGACACGTTTAACGGGCAATCGTAAATACGAGCGTGTTCGATTTGATCGAACAGACTGCGCGATAGAAAAACCTATTAGGCGCTAGGAGTTAACGCTTTGTTGGTGAAAGGGCTATGGATAAACGTGTTTTATTTTCAATACTCTTGGTCAGTATTTTGTTATGTTCAACTTTTCTTGCCGTCAAATTAACAATGAGCGCGAACACGAACACACAGCTTCTCGCTAGTCAGCAACCTCTCAGCCCATCGGAGGCGTTGTTGGGTGCTGGTGCGTTGTGGGCTGCTAATGGTGGGTCGACGGTTGCTTATGTTGATTTGTACGATAATCTTATGGCTCATCCGAACCCGAACTTGGCTGGCGGTAACGCTACGTACTATCTTCCGTTGAAGAATGAGGTGTTGTCGATTCTTGAGGGTGATAATTTTACTGTTGACACGTTTGCGGACATTCCTGCGAACTTGAGTCAGTACAGTCTCGTGTATCTTGAGGCTTATTTTGCCTGTTCTCCGGCCGATGAACCAGCAATCAGCAACTACATAGCCAACGGCGGCGGAGTTGTTGTTTGGCAGGGGGCAATATGCTATCTCGCGTATGACAGTAGTACTTCAAACACGGGTCAGGATTTGAGCGGGGTTGCGGACTGGTTCGGAGCATCTTACTATGTTAACACGGGTGGAAGTGCCTATGCAAGTGTTCCATATCCTCTTGGCGCAAACTTGACCAATGGTGAACAGCTCGTACAGGGCGTTGGATCCAGCGATGCAGGAATCGTCAGCATGAGTAATGATTCTCAGGTTCTGGCAACGTGGTCTGACGGTTCCACGTTTGCCTTCACGCACGCGTACGGTCTGGGACGGGTGTACTGGCAAGCAACCCAGTTCCCGATAACTGCCCCTGAGAGCCAGCCACCGCAGACTTCGCCACCAGAGAATTCGTCGTCTTCTCCTTACTACTATTCCAGTGCTGCAGGGGCGTTGTTGGGTGCTGGTGCGTTGTGGGCTGCTAATGGTGGGTCGACGGTTGCTTATGTTGATTTGTACGATAATCTTATGGCTCATCCGAACCCGAACTTGGCTGGCGGTAACGCTACGTACTATCTTCCGTTGAAGAATGAGGTGTTGTCGATTCTTGAGGGTGATAATTTTACTGTTGACACGTTTGCGGACATTCCTGCGAACTTGAGTCAGTACAGTCTCGTGTATCTTGAGGCTTATTTTGCCTGTTCTCCGGCCGATGAACCAGCAATCAGCAACTACATAGCCAACGGCGGCGGAGTTGTTGTTTGGCAGGGGGCAATATGCTATCTCGCGTATGACAGTAGTACTTCAAACACGGGTCAGGATTTGAGCGGGGTTGCGGACTGGTTCGGAGCATCTTACTTTGTCAACACGGGTGGAGATGCTTACGTGACTGTTGCTAACCCTCTGGGCACTTCTTTGAACGTTGGCGATTCTCTTGTGACAGGCGTTGGCTCCAGCAATGCTGGAATCGTTAATATGAGTGCGGGTTCTCAGGTTCTGGCAACGTGGTCTGACGGTTCCACGTTTGCCTTCACGCACGCGTACGGTCTGGGACGGGTGTACTGGCAAGCAACCCAGAACAGCGAAAATGAATCCACGCCGATCAGCAATCCGCCGACTACGAATCCGCCGACTGGCAATCCGCCGGCTCCTACGAATTCCTCATCTGCCTTTCTCATCAGTCCCTCCCTCGAAACGTTAAACGTCAACGACAGTTTCACTGTCACTGTGAACCTGACCGACGCGCAGAACTTGTTTGTTTGGCAAATCGTTCTAAAGTACAATGGAACAGACCTGAGGCTGGATAACATGTCGGTTCCAGACGACAACGTTTTTGCGGGTCACACCGTGGATTCTTGTGGTCCTGTCCCAGAAAGTGACATAGACGGGTCTGCGGGTGTAGCGATAGGTGCATGCCTGTTTGGCAGCGATCTCATCGCAAATGTGGACAATGGCGTGCTCTGCATGGCAAGCTTCACCGTTATTAATATTGGACAGTCGGTAATCGAAGTTACTGAATATTCGAATCCTCTACTTACAACTGTGCCGGGATCCACAAAGTTGAGTCCGTGGTATTCGTTCTGGCAGAGTTCAAATGATGCTCTAGACGGGGCTTTGGAATATGTTCAAGGTTCTAATTGCACGGTATCGGCCGTGGCTCAACCGACGAACACAAGCTTAACCTACGACCCCAATGTTGCGGAAACAAGCATTTCAACTGACCCTACATGGGTCTACCAAGGAGAAACGGCCCGCATTAACGTGACCGTTAGCAACATCGAGGATTTTCCTGAAAACGTCTGGGTTACCCTTTACTACAACATAACAGCCAACAAGAGCATTGACGCGTGGCCGGTGTATCTAGAGGCGGAACAAAACTATACTCTCCAGTTCACGTGGAACACGGCAGGTTTACCATGCCTGAACTATACCCTCACCGCCGTGGCAACGGTATCCACAGATTCGAACACACCGTCAAACGGATACACAACTGTCAGACTCATGGGCGACGTAAACGGCGATGGAAGAGTCAACCTGATGGACATTGCGTTGGTGGCCCGCGCCTTCGGCTCCACCCCGACTAGTCCAAACTGGAACCCAGCCGCTGACTTAAACGGCGACGGCACAGTCAATATGAAAGACGTCGTGCTAGTGGCCAGAAACTTCGGACAGCACTACCCATAACACTCTTCTTCAGCACGTGCTTAGCTTCGCGCGGGCGGTCCCGTGACAATCAAAACGAGAGTAGCGTAGCGTGCTTCCGAATGACCCTACGTGCGCATATCAAGCCCCGCGCGCAATGAACGTCCCTCGGACAGAACCTCCACGCGCCAAGCACTATGCTGCGCCCGCCAAACAAGCGTGAATCACGTGATGGCGTAAGAAGTCTTGTGACCGCGTTTGACCTTTTTTGGGGCAAGCCAGTGCGCTAAATGTCGGGCGCAGGCATGCTAATCACTTGACCGTTTCCCCATATGATTACGTTCTGTCCTACGAAAATGAGGTTTCCGTCTATAACCTGTACGCCAACGTTGGTTGAATTCAGCAGTGCTCCCGTGGCTGGATCAAGTATGAATAAGGTTCCCTTGCTGTTTACTATCCAGAGGTAACCGTTAAAGATGTTGACGTTGCAGGTGGCCGGACCCGTTGAGAAAGTCCAGAGTTGCGCGCCGCTGGAAGCATCGACAGCGTAGAGCGTTCCGTTTTCAGGCGAGTCAGAATAAACAACGCCGTTCCAAACCGTGACCGGTGTGAACCACTCTCCTCCGGGCTCAGGACCCGCGTTCTCGTCAACTTGCCATAAAATTTTTCCGTTTGTCGCATTCATTCCGATTAGAACTGGCTCAAGCACTCCGCTGCTCGAAGTAATAGTGTACCCTGAGATCACAATACCGTTCCAGACTACGGGCGAACAGTCATCCAGGCCGCCTGTTGCATTTAGCGCGTTCGCTGACGTGCTCCAGGACATTTGGCCGCTAGTCAGATTAAGGCAGTCGAAAGTGTATGGATTGTTTTGCCCAAAATATATCAAGTCGCCAACCAATGCCGGAGAAGACATGCTTACAACCGCCCCCGTTTGCAGCGAAGTACTCCACACTTCCTTCCCAGTCGTTGCATTCAGGGCATATACCACTCCGTTTCCGTTAGGAAAGACAACTAGACCGTTGTAAATCACAGGAGTGGGCATGTCCTCGCCGAGGGTTGAGAAAGTCCAAACTGTTTCTCCAGTTGAAAAATTCAATGCAGCAACATAGTTTGTTCCAGCTCCTCTAGTCGTCACCGTCGTGTCGATTCGGAACTTACCGCTGCCTAACCCAATTATGACTAGGTCTTCATATGTGATCGGCTGAGACATCATCAGGTTGGGAACAGTGGTCGCCCACACTGTCTGACCGTTCTGCATGTTGATTGCGACGACTCCTCCAGTCGCATTCGAGGTCGCCATGTTCGATATGTCTACCAGCAGAAGCCCGTCACACAGAGTCGGAGGAACTATCACCGTGCCGCTTACTGTAGTGTTGAACGCTGCAACCGTGCCGCTCCAAGTATAATTGTACACATGCAAGTTGTTTTCTTCGAATTGCCAAGTCCCGTTTCCAAAGTCTGCTATAGGTTGAAACACGGAATAATCAGTGGTATTTGATGCTGGGGTAGGGTTCACAATAACATTCGTGGTAGTTTTCGTCTTATTTTTCGCGTAATATTCAATTGTTAAAACGCTGCCGACAACTGCCACGGCTATTATTGCGATGAGCACCATTACTACAGTAAACCTGGCAACTGCACGCCTTCCTTGAAACACGTTTCTCGCCTTCATCCCGTTTCAACTTCTTTGCAAAAACTATAGGTTATTCCTTTACACAATAGCCCTGAAATAGTGTAAATATATATTTGTTTACCAGAATTCATACAGTTTCACAATATCGTCCAAATCAGTACCGAATTCTACCGATCGCGCGAATCAAGATTTCTGTACGCTTGCCGGATAGCCCGTGCTAGCTCATTCTTGCTTAGAAAATAGAGATGGAAGAGAGGTTCTAGTAATAGTAGGTTATTGTTACTGTTTGCGTTGCTTCTGCGCTTAGGTTCTGGTTTCCAACGCCGACGGTTATGTTTGAGGAGGGTAGAATTGGAAAGCTTGCCGTCCCGTTTGTGCCGACGTTTGTCTGATTGCTGTAGTTAACGCCGTATGCTGAGTATTCCGTCTGAGCCCACGCTCCGGCTGAGGCTGACGTAACGTCGATCGTGACGTATCCTGCGTAGCTTGCTGAGAACGTCCAATTATACCACGCGATGCTCACTCCCCCTGCTGGTTCACTCACGGTTTCGTTATTGACCCATATTGTAGAGTTGTCAAGGTTCAGAATTGCATTCAACGAATTTATCGTGCTCCCGTCGGCTGTTGCCAGTAAAGAGAGCTCATTAAGGGTCCCATTCAGATCGGTGATTGCAGTGTTCACTTCCGAACTGGTATAAGGGTATTGAGGTGTTGTCCAGATGCCAATAAAAGTTAACAGATTGTTCAGATTATTGTTATCGGCGTTGATTTTAATCGTGTAGTATGTTATTATTCCGCCCAGCGCGGCGACTAGCAGAACACAGATTATTACTAGTCCCAAAGTGGAATGTTTCATTCTTGTTTTCTTTTTGCTCAACCTTGAATCCCCAGTTTATCCTGTTGTCGCGGTGATTAAACATTTCTGTCTTTTAGATTTCAATGCAGCGAGACAATTAGCCTCTTGAGAAATAGTGAGATTGAGAAATAGTGAGATGGTGTGACGGTGTTCGTAACACGAGCTAGCGTGCCCCTGTTTTTGGTGATATGGAAAGCGGTAGATTGGCTTTAGAATGTTTGGGTTCTTGATCTTGCGGGTCGGGTCGTTTCATTTTGTTTCTCTTGCGAATTCGGAGGCAACTCTTTCAATGACACCGACTGGATCTTCCAAACGAGCAAGCTTTGATCTGACGTCAAACCGTTTTCCAAGATACTTCTTCGAATATCTTATTGCCTCTCGCGCGCTTGTCATGAACAACGGGAACCCGAGTTTTGCAAGATACTTGTTTACGTAAGTGCGTCCAAATTCAGAGATCACTATGCTGGGCACGCCCTGCAGTGCGGCTTCTCTGGAGATGGTTCCGCCCACGCTGACGACCAAGTCTGCATGGGCGACAACGCTTGTCGAATCCACAAAACCTGAATCAATAGCTGCTTCTTTTCTTTCGCTCCTCTCGTATCGGGAGATGAACAGGACCTTTCCCATTGAGCTCAGCTTCTTGGCGAGATCCATTGTTTCGTCGCGTCTTTCGAGACAATAAGCGGCTCTGGTCTCCATCTGCCTCACCACTATCAGGGGTCTTTCAGGCTCGACCTTCCCATCAGGTTTTAAGCCTTTGATCCATGCGACTTCGTCCACTCCCTTGAACTGGATGATGTTCTTCGCTCCAAACCTCTTGAAAAACCCCTTGGGGATAGCCTCCGAAATAACTAAAGTTTCGGCCAGGGGTACGGTCAGCCTGTTCACCGCAGTCGCGTGAGGCGTGTCTGCAGTCAAGATTACTGGAACGCCCAGCCCGAAAGCGGTGCGACAGAGTTCAACGGACTGGTGCGATATTGCGACGTCGGGCAGGTTGTCCTTGAGCAGCTCGGCGAGTTGAACCATACGTTTGGCGCTTTCTTCGAATCTGGAAAAGAGCGATGTGGGAGAATACTTTCCGACGACGATGGGATTTTCTCCGAGCAGCCGCGCCAATGACACTGTGTCAGGATGTTCTCTAGTGGTGAACACAACTTCGTGTCCAGCTTTCCTCAACCGTTTTGCTATAGCGGCGCCGTACCTGACGTGTTTGCCCGTGCAGGCGTCGTACCACACCCTCATTTTTTCACCTGCGCCGGCGCTCCAGAGAAGCTTTACGTTTGGTTTCGTACTCTTCCAGAGTCATTGCGGGCTTCGCTGGGACGCCCATCACGACTGTTTTAGCTGGGACGTCTTTGGTCACGACGCTTCCTCCCCCGATGACGGAGTCTTCCTCGATTGAGACGCTCGGTAAGATGGTGACGCCGCCTCCTATGATTGCTCGGTTCCTAACGACGACTGGTGTCAATTTGCTGCTTTCGGGGTATTTGTCGTTTAGGAGGCTCGTGTTTGGAGCGATGAAGACTTGGTCGCCTATGATGCACTCGTTTGAAATAGTCACGTGTGCTTGGATGTTGCAGTTTTTTCCGATTACAACGTTTTTGCCGATGTCGCAGAAACTGCCGATGACGGTTCCGTCGCCGATTTTTGCGTTGTCGCCTATTACAACATAGTTCCAGACTGTGACGTTCCTGCCGAACTTGACCTTTTCTCCTAATACAACGCCCTTTCCCATCTTCGGTTCAGGCATGAATTTCACTTTCCCGTTTCTACGACTCTATTTATGCGAAGTTTAAATAGTTTGGCAAGTTTATCTCGACTTCTGTTGGGGACGGAAAACTTGTCAGGGACAAGGTCTTGGTACTTGGGCTCGGGCGACGTCTCAAAACCGTTGTCTGAGCTCGTTGAGAAAAGAAATGAGAACCGTTAATGTTTGGGATGACGTGCTATGAAAGTCGTGATGATTAATGATTGTGCCTTCGTCGGCGAGACTTTGTTGAAGTATCTACCTGCGGACGTGGAGAAGCAACACATAAAACGTACAAGGGGTTGGTGGAGCAAAACCTTCGGCATCGCTTACAGCATCGCTAGGGCCAAGGCCGACGTGTACCATGCGCATTATCTTCTACAGGACTGTTACATCGCTGCCCGTTTGGGAAAAAAACCGCTGGTCGGTCACGCCCATGGAAGCGATCTTCGACAACAGCTGAGGAGCAGGAGATGGGGCTGGATTGTGAGAAGCAACTTGAAAAATTGTGACAAGATACTGGTTGCTCAACCAACTATCTTGGCTGCTGCGAGGGAGTATAATGAAACGGCAGAGTATTTTCCGATACCTTTCGACCCCAAAACTTTTTTCCCCAAGCCGTTGAACGCTGGCCGCGAAGAGAAACACGTATTGTTGGCGTCTGCCCACGATTTCGCAGTCAAAGGAACAGACAAGCTCCTGAAAGCAGTAGCTTCCATTTCGAAGACGCCGATAACAGTGAAGTCGATAAGCTCCGGAAAAGACTTGGAACTGGCCAAACAGTTAGCCAAAGAGCTTGGCATCAAGATTGAGTTCATGCCGAAAGTGCAGCATCAAAAGATGAATGAGCTGTACTGGGACAGCGATCTTGTTCTTGGCAGTTTTGGAGTGGGACAACTGGACACCGTTGCTATCGAGGCAATGGCATGCGGTAGACCCGTAGTACACTCGGTTTACAAAGAGTTCTTCCCAGATTGTCCACTGGAACAACTCGAATCGGTGGAAGACTCGGCCAACCTCATCTCAATGCTACTCACAGAAGAAGACAAAGTCCAGAAAAGGGTCGCAACGCAGCTTGACTACGTCAACACCAGACACTCGGCGCCATTGCTGAGCGAGAAATTGATGAAAATCTACATAGGTCTAATGGGCAACCGATGACCTTTGGAGTTCCCGTGCTTGTCCGTGATGGAATTTCATGAGAACGCACAGAATAAGTGTCAAATAGCGCTCAGTTTTGGGCTTAATGATGTTTTGCGAAGTGGAAGAGTCCGCAGGCATAGCTTGAACTCTCTAATGTGGAGGGGTTGATGTTATTCTTGAAGTTGCCGTTGTCGTCTATACCGGAGAATTCTGCGAGGTCTAGGTTGTTGAAGTATTGCAGTATTTGGGTGGGTGAGTGGATCCGGTGAGCGTTGAAGCATAACTTGGGCTTTCCAACTGGCACGGAGAAGTACAGGTTTCCTCCAATTGCCAAGATTCGGGATAGCTCTTTGCATGCTTTTGCAGTGCCTAATGGATCGAGCGGATCGCCGTAACGTCCCAGACCTATATGTTCTGCAACGTGCAAACAGGACAAAGACTGCACCGAGTCGTTTTCATACGGCATAGCAAGGATGCTTCCTTTTTTAGGATTCAAATTGTCTAGTTTTGCTTTCAGCGGTCTGATGTTGATGAAGGTTACTTGACAAATAGCGGTCAGAAAGCCAATGAAATCCACTCGGGACCCGACATCCACATGATTTCTCGCCTTGGATTGCTGAATTTTCTTGAACGCCCAGATGTCTTGGTAGAAATAATGCGCGTCAAACGACGTGGTTAATGTCTTGTCATGGATACACGGGTAAGTATCACTGAGCTTTATTTGCTCCGCACCGCTGAATCTTCTATAAGCACTCAAGTCCTTTAGAAAGGCAAAGTATCTGGGAACTCCAAGCCCGAACTGTATAGGGTCGAATAGCGGTTTCATCCATCTGTAGATTGTACGTTCTTGAACTCGACGGCGGGGTCTATTCATTAAGAGATTCACCCGTTTCTCGTTGAAGCAGGGTATATATACGTCTCGAAGCAGTCACCAACCATGCAATTGTACATGCACGAATAGTTCGCTTCTCCTCGCACGTTCTTAGCTATCGCCACGCTTATTAATTTGACACAACGCGTGAAATATTGGAAAAAAGTTTGGGTAACTTTGACTTTCTCCAAGATTCTGGATGAACCATTACTTTGTGAATGAACTGCAGGCGCCGGGGCTCCTAATTGAATGAGTGAACGCGCGCGCTTCTTTTGTATTTCTAGTATAAGATTCACGGTAAGATAGAAAAACTGTCTTTGTGTTGAAAAATCTCTTATAGTTGAACCAGAAGAACTAATAAAAATTGTAATAAAATTGTGAAAAATGGTTGGTATGAACCCAGACACAGAAAAAGACCAATCCTCAATAATCGGTGACTTGTTGGCACACTATTCCAGTAGAGCAGTAGCTCATGCAAGCTTTTTCATCGCCTCTATTTTTGGCCTAGTCACCCTTTCAGCTATAATTCAACAATTGAGTGAAAATGTGTTGTTTCTGATTTTATCCATGCTTCTGTTCTTTGCCTTCTCATATGTGGGATATTTTACTATGTCTCGATTTGGCTACTATGCCGATTTGGCCGAAAGACTAGCGAGTTATGGTTTACACCAATATGATATTATGGAAGGAATAAAATCACCATCTATCTCGCGCGCGCTAAGTGCTAAAAGCTTTCAGGATTACTTTAATTCGCAAGCAATGCGACAAGAACAATACCTATTGTTTAGAAAATTCCTTGTCGGACGACGGTCTAGAGCGGTTTTAGGCATTGGATACTTGTTTGGCATTTTTCTCTTAGGTTTGATTGCTTACGAAAAATTCTTGGATAAACCTCTTGTTTATGTGCCATTCGGTATTCTGTTCGGTTTGACCTTGTTAATCGTCGCTCTTCCTGTTGTTATTACACAACACGCGGAGTCTGAAAAAGGATATGATTTAGGGAAAGAAGTGAAAGAAGATGAACGCAGACACATCTGTCAAGAATGGACTGAACTAGAAAAACAAATTCTTCCGCTCAAAGCCAAGAAAGACTCTCAAAAGACTGATGAAGAAAATAAACTCAAGTCTGATTATGAAATCTTCTGGGTGCACAAGGTTCTTGAAACAACGAAGGAAAAAGGAGTAAGTAACGAACTTGCCAAAGGGTTTAGAAAAGCAATTCTGGAAAAATGTAAATAGAACCTTCTTTTTCCGTTCTGCACTTTCGACATACCCCTCTCTTTTCCCTTTTTTAATCAACTGATTAATTTTTTCCTTTTAGACCGTGCTTGAAAGTCGGTCTATTTCCGAGAAGATAATAGTATAACAGGAAAGTTTGCAAGAGTAGCGTTCTTATCTTTCTATTCTTGAGTCTGTCAAAGAAGTCAACTTTGAGGATTGTCCTTGGGAACATGCCAGTGTACTTGAGGATGAAGCGGACGTTTTCTGCCGTTGCTCGAATTGCGATGTGGATGTTTTGGCTCCTTCGTTGATGAGGCGCATGAATTGTCAAGTCGATGGGTATCTCAACGAAATGCAAAGGCTTGAGAAGGGCTCTTGCGTAGAAGTCCCTGTCTTCACCTGTATATTGAATACTCTCATCGAAGCCCCCGATACTCCAAAAATCTTGCTTATGGATTGCCATGACCCTTGTTATTGGAAAGTCTTCAAAAAAAATCATTTTGAACTCTCCCTTTCGAGTGCTCAAGATTTCTTTCCATATCTCGTCTTTCAACCACAAATCATCGTCCAAAAATACGAGTAAATCGTGATTGGCCTGTCTTGCTCCCCAGTTCCTTGCCAAACCCAGTCCGCGTTTTTTTGATATTATAACCTCATAAGGTACTGGGCAACGTTCCAAGGCCGCTCTAGTTATTATATTATCTCTAATTGTCGTTATAATTATTGAAATAGCGCTGACATACCCGCTAACATAACGGTTTTGGTAATTTTGATTCATGCTTCCAACTACTTTTGATCATGACAATAAGACTTTGGGTGACTTCGCTCTTAACACAAGATTTTCACAGCACGAGCGGGATTAATGTAATCCGCGAGACTGTCAACATTTCTACCGGTTCAAGGATTGATGAAAGTGAGTCAAACGGCCAAGCGCGCGGCAACTTCACAACAATTTAGGCATGGGTAAGAAAATTACGTGCACTCAATAACGCATTATACTTTTATCTCTCATTTTATTAACTAAGTTTCCTCAATGTATGAAGAGAGGTAAACGCGTCACGAAAAAAGCGTTGATAACAGGTATCACGGGACAAGACGGTTCATATTTAGCAGAGTTTTTGCTAAGCAAGGGATACCAGGTTCATGGGATTATCAGAAGAGCCTCTACATTTAACACGCGCAGAATAGAACACATTTACGTTGATCCTCATGATCCAAATGCAAGATTGTTTTTGCATTATGGCGACCTTTCTGATTCCGAACAGATCTCGAACATAATCTACAACATAAAACCTGACGAAGTGTACCATCTCGGCGCACAGAGTCACGTAAGAGTGAGCTTTGACATCCCAGAATACACGGGAAATATCACAGCATTGGGAACAATTAGAATACTAGAAGCAATAAGAAGAAGTGGAAACATATTACGATTCTACCAAGCATCGAGCAGCGAAATGTTCGGTGAAGCACCTGCACCACAGAACGAAGAAACTCCTTTCAAACCAAGAAGCCCCTATGCGTGCGCAAAAGTTTACGCCTACTGGGTCACAAAAAACTACAGGGATGGATACAACCTCTTTGCCTGCAACGGCATCTTATTTAATCACGAGTCGCCCAGAAGAGGAGAAACTTTTGTGACTAGGAAGATAACTATAGGCATCTCCGATATCCTTTCCAAGAAAAAGAACTATCTCTATCTGGGCAATTTGAATCCAAGAAGAGATTGGGGATACGCTCCCGAATACGTAGAATGCATGTGGCAGATGCTTCAACAGGAGAGCGCTGACGATTTTGTCGTAGGGACTGGAAAGGCGCATTCTGTGCGGGAGTTCTTGGAGGCTGCTTTCTCCTACGTTGGGTTAAAGCCTGATGATTATGTCAAGATTGACCAAAGATACTTCAGACCAACTGAAACTGAGGAGTTGATAGCTGACTCAACAAAAGCAAAGAGAATCCTAAAATGGAAACCAAGGATAGGGTTCGAAGACATAGTTAAAATCATGGTGGACGCAGATATGCGCTCTGCAGGGCTTACGCCTATAGGAGAGGGAGACAAAATCCTGGAAAAGCTTTCGAATAAATGGTGGAAGGTGGATTAGACGTCGTTCTGGAAGGACAAGAAGATACTGGTTACAGGCGGGGCTGGGTTCTTAGGATCATTCCTAGTTGAAAAGCTTGTCAATGAACGGAGAGTAGTTCCTGCAGCTCTTCGAATTCCGAGGAGCAAAGACACGGATCTGACAAAATGGGAAAACTGTGTGAAAGCCGTCGAAGGTATGGACGTGGTCATTCATCTGGCGGCTAAGGTGGGCGGTATAGGTTTTAACAAGAAGTACCCTGCCACGTTATTGTATGACAACGCAATAATGGGCCTTCAACTGATGGAGGCTGCTAGACAAGCAAGAGTAGAGAAATTTGTTCAGATTGGAACAGTGTGTGCCTATCCAAAGTATACTCCAGTGCCTTTCAGGGAAGAGAACTTGTGGGAAGGGTATCCAGAAGAAACGAATGCTCCTTACGGTATCGCAAAAAAGATGTTGCTGGTTCAAGCTCAGGCTTATAGAGAACAGTACGGTTTTAATGCTGTTTTTTTGTTGCCGGTTAACTTGTACGGCCCGAGAGATAATTTTCATCCAGAACATTCGCACGTCATCCCGGCGCTGATTAAAAAGATATTTGACGCAAAAGAGTCGGGAGAGAATTACATAACGCTTTGGGGAACTGGAAAGCCGACGCGAGAATTTCTGTACGTTGAGGATGCGGCAGAGGGAATTCTTTTGGCTGCAGAGAAGTATGATAAAAAGGACCCCGTAAATCTGGGTTCAGGATGGGAAATATCGATAAGGGATTTGGCAGAGTTGCTTGTGGGACTCATCGGGTTCAAGGGTGAAATAAAATGGGATGCGAACAAGCCCGACGGGCAGCCGAGAAGGCGTCTAGATGTGAGCAGGGCGGAGAAAGAGTTCGGGTTCAAAGCCAAAGTTGATTTGAAAGAAGGATTGAAAAGGACTATCGACTGGTATAAAGCCAAAGTTCTAAAGGCGGAATAGTTGGACAGCATATTTGACAGAGCAGTACAAAAAGGCTTCCGAGCTCTAGACAGGATTCACGGTCAGATCGACAATCGGTCAGTCGAGGTGTTATCAGACGAGGAACTCGAGAAACATTTCCATAAAGGGAAAGAGACTATACTATACGTAGGAATTAGGTATGATTATGGCAAGAAAAATTGGGGACTGAGTTATGAACACTACCAGTTTTTCGAGACGCTTTTGAACATGGGCTATTCTTTGATATACTTCGATTATGATAGGATTAGCCAAAGATTCGGAATTACAAAAACATCACAAATCCTGCGAGAAGCAGCCTACGTCTATCATCCAGACATCCTGTTTTATTTTCATTTTCACGATTGGATTGAACATTACGTCTGGAAGGAAATATCAAACGATTTGCCCACAAAGACTATCGTTATGTTAGCAGATGATCACTGGCGATATAAAGAGACAAAAACCGTCTGGAAAATGTTCAACTTGGTAGTCACCACAGACTCGAAAGGTTTTGAAAGAAGGCTAAAAGAAGGTTTTGCCAACGTTTTCTTGACGCAGTGGGCTTGTAATCATTTTTTGTACAAGAATCTGGGTCTCCCAAAGAGGTACGATGCGAGTTTTGTAGGAAGATGTTATGGCGAAAGAAAGAGTTTCGTTGAAACTATTAAAAAACGAGGAATAAATATCGCAGCCTTTGGTCTAGGATGGCCAAACGGCGGAAGGGTTTCTCAAGCAGATATCATAAGAATATACAATGAAAGTAAAATATCACTCAACCTTTCTCGGGCTTCTTCAGGTGACAAGATCCAGATCAAAGGACGGGACTTTGAAGCAGTCGGATGTGGTAGCCTATTACTTACAAGGAGCAGCAAAGAAATAGAGGAATATTTTATTCCTGACGAGGAAATCGTAACTTACCGAGATGCAAATGAGGCCTCAGAGAAGATCGCCTATTACCTAAAGAACGCAGACGAAAGAGAAAGGATAGCAAAGAAGGGATACGAAAGACTTCTTAGAGAACACACGATGGAAAAGCGATTCTTGAGTATTCTTCATTCCGCAGAAGATGTCAAGAAGAAACAATAGAGCACGCGCTGTTCCCCAAATAGCCCAAAATCCTTCCATATATGTTGCCTACGATCGTTTTTAAGAAATGACCAAACATACGCAAGACTCGCCCATTTTAACACGCCTTCGTTGTCGAAAAGTGGGGTGAACCGTTTGTGCGCGATTAAAGGATGAAGCAAATTGCATATATATCAAGCTCAGTCTCAACTAGAGCAGATGGAAAAAAGTTGATAAAACTGAGAATTGACGTGGATTATCCATATCCGTCAAGAATAAGAAGTTTTCTTTACACGAGTCTCGGAATCAGAACCAGCAAGGAATATTTGAAAAACTCCAAAATTGTTGCACGAATGATTAACGAATCTCCAAGGGAAGTGAAAGCCTTCTGGTTCTTCACGGTGAAAACAATTCCCGATAAAGAACTTCTGGCTCTATTGAACACCGACAGGCATGAGATTGCCCTTCACGTGGTCAACGACCCACTTGGCGAGTTGAAGATTTTGGAAAGTTCCACAGGCAGAAAAATCCAGTATTACACTGTGCACGGAACGGCACGACTGCTTGCGAGAGCCATGTGGGGAAGGTGGCAAGGTCGGGCACCGGTAATCCCGAAAGGATTTCCGCTCAAGTCCTTCCACGAATTTCCCACAGTGGGGATTGACAGCCTCTGTTTCTCAACATCGCCAGATCAAGTGTCACGAATTGCTGAAGACTATGCCGAAAAAGGTTACGTTATATATTTTCATCCGATATGGCTCTTCCAGAGAGGAAGACTGAACCAAAGAGGACCATTCTATCAGGCTTTCAAAAAAATTCTTTCGGTGGACGGCGAGCTTGACTCGATAATTAGCCGGAAGAAATTGTTGCTAAAGATAGCCAGAGACCAAGGAGAATATGAAAGAAGCGTTCTCCCAACCACACAACTCCTACAGAAACTTGCCGAAAGAGGAACAGACGTTTTTGAATTCCTCGAGAGGAAGTGGTGCTGCAAAATACAAGACCCACAAGAATCTTGGGCGAAAGCCGAGGACAACATTGCATTACTCCACTTGAAAAGCTACGATGAGTGGTGGAACCAAATAAACAAGAAGACTCGGAACATGATTCGCAAGGCAGAGAAAAGCGGGATAAGCATATCAATCGCAAAACATGATGAAGAACTCGCTAAGGGGATATTGGAAATCTACAACGAAACGCCCATAAGACAAGACAGAGGTTTTCCGTATTATGGTGCTTCACTTGAAGAAGTGAGGAAAATTCTACGCTTAACGGAAGACAGAACCTACATCGGAGCTTATCTCCAAGATGAACTCGTCGGTTTCATACAACTCGTCCATGGCGACAACCTCACCATCATATCCCAAATCCTCTCGATGCAGAAACACCGAGACAAGGCACTCAACAACGCTTTGGTTGCAAAAGCAATCGACATCTGCGCAGACAAGCACGTCGAATGGATGATGTACGGCAGAATGGGAAATCATCCAACACTAGACAAATTCAAACAAAGCAACGGATTTGAAAAGTTCCCCCTGACACGCTATTACGTGCCCTTGACAAAAAAAGGCAAGATCGCAACAAAGTTCGGGCTCGAAAAAGATCTCAAAGACACTCTTCCTCAGTCCGTAAAAAACCTTCTCTTTCCGATATACAACTGGGCAAGCAGGACCAAGATGAAAATGAAGCTCCGCGCAAAACGTTGACTCATTTTTGCTTAATCTTGCCAACTCAAATTTTTGCAAAGTGGCTCATACAGCCGCATTCAAATACAAATTGCGTATGAATATTTTAAAAGGCCTACTAAACTTCGTCTACCAACCTTACTCCGTACCGACCGATAAACTGCACCAACTCACAGGACAACCTGTTCATTTCTCTGCTTCTGGTTTCGGTGTCTATTTCGATCCAATTACGGGATTTCTTGAATGATGAGGGGACGCGGAAAGAAACGATGTCAAAACTTTCCGGCAACTGTAGCCCGACTAATGATTGATTGTCGGTCAATTCCTTGATGTAAACTAGACTTCCTAAATCGCTCGTAAGCACGATTTTGTCATCGCCGATTTCTCTGAGGCTTATAGATTTTTCACGGACGAAGCCTTTGACGTAGTTGACAAAATCTTTCAGTACTGATTTGGCAAGATTATTCTTGTCGGCTATGCTAAGTTCGGGCGGGTAGTTCTCTCCTCTTATCACTTTAGCCGGGACGCCTCCTGCTAGGCAGTGCTCGGGAATATCCTTTGTAACGACTGAGCCTCCCGCTATCGTAGTTCCCTTGCCAATGGTTACGCCTGGCATCACGAAGACGTGCCATGGTAGCCAGACATCATCTTTGATCTCCACTTTGCCGAATTGGAAAGGATAGCCTTTGAACGCGTTCTGCCAAGCTCCGTGCGTGAAGATTAAGCAGTATCCTCCGATGCCCACGTTATTGCCGATTATCACTTCACGCGCGGTATTGATGTAAGAATGGTGCAAGATGACGCATCGGCTGCCGACCTCGAAGTAGCTTTGTTCACTCTGCAGTCCAGCAATCACCACCCCTCGGTCAATTATCGTGCGATCTCCAACTTTTACTCCCCTAAAAGCCTTCAGAACCGTGTCTTCCTTGATCTGAACCAGTTTTCCTATTTCGATAGAACCGTTGGAAAGCAAAATAGAATCGTTGATTTTCGAGTCTTTTCCGACGACGAAAGAATCCGATTCGACGTGAACGTTCTCCAATCTAGCTCCTTCACCTATCAAGATTCTCTTCGCCTTGATGTCGGAATTTTTCAGAACCGCTGAATCAGCTATTTCTCGCGTTTCACCTTCCATAATCTAGACTAGCCCCCGATCGAGAGTGTCGAGAAGATCGATTCCTCTTTTAACCTTTACATCTTCCTGTGAGCACAGATACTCCAAAACTTTAGGATACAATCTTCCTTTCTTCATCCTGAGAACGCAATCGTGCCAGAGCAGAGTTATAATTTGCTTATCGACAGGCAATTTTCTGCATCTCTCCACGACAAGCTTGACAGTATCCATAACTGAGGGTTCATCCTTGGCAAAGTTCGCGAAGACAAGCGCATCCATAATCGTAATGGGGAAAACTGTGAGTCTATCCTTCTTAAAGAATCCAAAATCGTCATTCACAATCTGATCTCTGCTAAACTTGGCCGAAGAATCATACTTGAAAGATGCCGTCTCAAGATTCCCCCACAACACGTCACTGTTCATCGTGTAATGCACACGATTTCCATAAACGGGAGAGCCAGTCAACTTTTCTACAGCAAGCTTCTCCGCTTTAATCTTCTCAACATCATCAAAAGATGATGGATCCAAATGTAACCCAACCTCCCAGCCCCCTCTCACAAGCGACCTGATTTCTTCGCTGTACTCCTCCACATGATAAGAAGGGGGAGCATGAACAGAATCCTTGACGTAAGTTCTGAAAAAGAAAGTTGATCTTACATCATACTTCTCCTCAACTTCCATGTAACCGGGAAAATTATAGTACAAATCTTCCAACCTGTCGTTTCTGAGAGCATTCTCATCAAAACGATCTCTTCGAGCCATTATATGAGCTGACCCAGGCCCAGCCCGCCCCCAATCAACATCATGACTCAGCAGCACATACACTCGAAATAACACCTTCACTTTGATATCTCGAAACGTAGTTAAAAGTGTTGGCCAAACAGCATTATCGTTGAGCTTGAGCGCTAGGAGTACCGGAAAGATGCTAGGATAAAAGGTCAGATAAAAGAGCATTCAATTCTTCTTTGCTCTGCAAATCGCGGAAAATGGCTTTGCCGCTTCCATACAAACGAAAGGAATACTTTCCGAAGGTCAATTCGGAAATTATTCCGGCGATGGACTTCTTAACGGTAGCCTTTGCAAGAATCTTCTTTACCGCCTCATCTTTCCTGTCGAACTTGAACATCACGATGACGTCTTGTTCTTTGCCGCACGTCCCCTCAGTTCTTGCTACGTAATCCTCTATAGAGACCATTAAAACCGGCCGATCTCCTTGAGAACCTCGATGAACCTGTCAATCTCTTCCCGCGTATTGTATATGTAAAAGCTAGCCCTTGCGGTTGAGCTTAGATTGAACACCTCATGAAGTGGTTGGGCACAGTGAAAGCCGCTTCTAACCATTATTCCGTAGTTGTCAAGAAACAGAGCAACATCATGAGAACTGAGCCCGTCGATTCCAAACGGGATTATTCCACACTTGATTGACGTGTCCTCCGTTCCAAAGATCCTGGCTTTCTCAACATTTTTAATGCGGGGCAAGGCATATTTTGTCAGCATCTCTTCGTGTGCCTTCACGCTTCTCATGCCTAAACGCTTGAGGTATCTCACGGCCTCCATCAAGCCTACGGCGCCGCTGACGTTCGGAGTTCCAGCCTCAAACTTCCACGGCTGCGTATTCCACGATATTGAACACATTTTCTTTCTCGGATCGAAGGAGACTTCCCGTATCATCCCTCCTCCGCCCTGAAAAGGCTCCATCCTTTCCAGAATGTCCTTCTTGCCGTACAAAACGCCTATCCCAGTAGGGCCCAGCATTTTGTGGCCCGAAAAAGCCAGAAAGTCAGCGTCCAAATCCTTCACGTCCACTGGAATGTGGGGAACGGACTGTGCTCCGTCTATCATGGCTAGCGCGCCGTTCTCATGGGCGACTCTTACAACCCTCTTAACGTCGTTCACGATTCCCGTGACGTTCGACACGTGAGAGAGAGACACAACTCTGGTCTTTGCTGACATCTTGTTCTCGAATGATTCATAGTTTAACGTGCCATCCTCATGGATTTCACAGTACTTCACCTTTGCCTTGGTCAATCCGGATATCATCTCCCAGGGAACGATGTTGCTGTGATGTTCCATCAGCGACACGAGGACTTCGTCGCCCCTCTTCAGGTTGCGAAGCCCCCAAGCGTAGGCCACTAGGTTTATCGCCTCTGTAGTCCCTCTCACAAAAACCGTCTCTTCCATACCATTTGCGTTAATGAATCCTGCTACTTCGTCGTGGGCACTCTCGTAGAGTTCTGTGGCTTCCTGTGAGAGCGTGTGGACGGCTCTGTGCACGCCTGCGTTGTGGTTCTCGTAATAATCTCGGATGGCGTCGATGACTTGTCTTGGTTTCTGTGAGGTTGCGGCGTTGTCAAAGTAAATGAGCGGGTTGTCGTTCACTATTCGTTTGAGGATGGGAAAGTCTTCCCTAATTTTGCCGGTGTCAAGCACTATTTTCCCTCGGCTGCCTTCATCCTTTTCTGGAGCATTCTCGCTAGTTCCTCTTCTTCCAACGCCTGCTTCTCTTCAAAGCTAGGTTCTGGCTGCATCCAACTCGGAGACTGTTTGTTCTCGAAGTACTTTCTTATGGCTCTCTTGAGCGCTCCGACGGCTAGTATGCCGCAGTGGAACTTGACGCTGGGGAGCCCGCCCACGGCGTCTGTCACGTTTTTGTAAGAGACTTTCCAAGCATCTTCCAGCTTCATTCCCTTGATCATTTCTGTGACTATGCTTGAAGTGGCAATGTTTGCCGCACACCCGTAGCTTTCAAAAGAAGCTCTCTCAATAACGTCTTGATCGTTGATTTTCAGGTAGAACGTGATCATGTCTCCGCACATTGGGTTTCCAGCCACTGAAACGACGGTGGCGTCTTCCATCTTTCCCAAGTTCTTAGGGTGCTGGAACAGTTCAAGAATCTTCGGATTATAAGGTAAAGGCGCTCTCGACACACTACTCAGCTCCTGTTGAACCTGTTATTCCTCTTATCCTCTCAACGGCTTGCGGAATAATATTCAAAGCGCAGTTTATGTCCTCTTCGGTGTGGAACCTAGTGACTTTCATCAGTATGCTACCGTGAGCCTGATCGAACTTTCTGCCTATGGCGACGAGAACGTGGCTCGGCTGCAACAGCCTCCTCGAACAAGCGCTCCCACTCGAAACGTAGATGCCGCTTAGGCTCAACTCGATCGTCAACGCTTCTCCTTCACATCTCAAAAAACTGATATTCGCGTTGTCAGGCGCTCTCTTCTCCCCTCTCGGTCCGTTCAGCAGCACGTCAGACACTTTGCCGAAAATTCCTTCGATCAACTTGTCCCTAAGCGATCTCATCCGATTTGTTTCTTGCTCAAAGTTGTCGAAGGCCAGCTCGGAGGCTTTCGTGAAACCGACGATTAACGGAGTGTTTTCAACGCCTGGCCAGAGCCTCTGCGTTCCTATCTGGCCTTCCAAGATCTTCTCAATGTTGACGCGTTCTTTCACGTATAGAGCGCCTATTCCGCGAGGTCCCGATATCTTGTAGCTGCTGAGCGTTGCCAAATCTACCCCTAGATCTTGCAGGTTGAACGGAATCTTCCCGTACGCGTCAGAAGCGTCCGTGTGAAAGACTGCTGCAGCGTTTTTGTCCTTGACTATTTTTGCTGCTTCTTTTATCGGTTGCACGGTTCCAATCTCATGATTTACGGCTGACACGCTCACCAGAACCGTTTCCCTGTCGACGGCCTCTTTCAATCTCTCAAGGTTCACGAAGCCTTCCTCGTTCACGGGAATCTTCGTCAATGTAAACCCCGTTTTCTGAAGCATTTCCGCAACGTTCAACACGTTTATCGGCTCAATCTCCGAAATCACGATTTTCTTGCCCTTTTCTTTCGTGGAAGCAGCGGTTCCCAAGATTGCCAAGTTGTTCGCCTCAGTCTCTCCAGGTGTGAAGTTGATTTCTTCCAGCGTTTTGCACCCTGAGAAAGATGCGATCTTCTGCGCCGACTCCATTATTGTCTCATAAGCTTCCCAGCCAGGCTTGTGAGTTAACGTTGGATTTCCATATCCGGTCTGATTAAAATAGGGAATCATCGCCTTGACAACTTCCTCAGGAACCCTGCTTGAATTCTCACCGTCCATATAAACGTCGCATTCCAACCCTTCATGAGCCTTCAACAGCTCTTTCACATTCTCAATCATCGCGCATTCAGCCTCTCCTTTTGCAAACCTTTGTCTTCATCCTACTGTTGCTACTATCTAATAAAAAAATCTGATTTGCACAACGTTTTAAATGACCGCTCTGCTAACCCTTTCGTGAGGAACAGATGGGCGCGATCAAGTGAAAGTGGCAGAACTGTCCATACCAGAAGTCGTCAAAGAATTGACGATTAGGTCTGGAATCGTTGAGCTCTATCCGCCGCAGGAAGAAGCCGTAAAGGCGGGGGCTCTGGATGGAAAAAACCTAGTCCTAGCCAGCCCGACGGCTTCTGGAAAAACTTTGGTAGCAGAGTTCTGCGCCCTAAAACACGTGCTCGAAAAGAACGGAAAAGCCATTTATCTCACGCCTCTGAGGGCCTTGGCGAGCGAGAAATATGAGGAGTTCAAAAAGTACACGGCGATAACGAAGAAAAGCGGAAGAAGAATAAGCGTTGGAATAAGCACAGGCGACTTTGACAGCACCGACGCATGGCTAGAAAGGTATGACATCATAATTACAACGAACGAGAAGGCCGACTCTCTTCTGAGGCACAGGGCCAAGTGGATGGATGAAATTTCCCTCGTGGTTGCGGACGAGGTTCACCTTTTGAACGAGGCCGAGCGCGGGCCGACGTTGGAGGTGGTTTTGGCCAGACTTATGCTCACCAACCCTGGCCTGCAGATATTGGCGTTGAGTGCAACGATAAACAACGTGGACGAAATCGCCCAGTGGCTAAAAGCAGACTACGTCACCACCGAGTGGCGTCCCGTCGCCCTCAAAGAAGGGGTTCTGCTCTGTGAAGAAGTCCAGTACGGAGACGGAGACGCTCGTACGCTGGAGAAAAAGGCTCGCGATCCAGCCCTAAACCTGATTCTAACCACGGTGAGAGCCGGAGGTCAGGCCCTGGTCTTCGCTTCCACCAGAAAGAACGCGGCGACTTTGGCCAAGAGAATTGCGGGCGAAATCGAGCCTGTCCTATCAAAACCGGCCAAACGCTCGCTGGAGCACGATGCAAGCCGAATCTTGGCTGCAGGCGAGAGAACATCGCTAAGCGATTCGCTCGCAGAAATAGTCAAGTGCGGCACGGCCTTTCACCACGCCGGCTTAGGCGGAGGCCACCGAAAGCTGATAGAGGACGCGTTCAGGCAGGGAAGAATCAAAGTTCTAACAGCAACCCCGACGTTGGCATTCGGCGTGAACTTACCGGCAAGAACCGTCGTCATCCACGACTACAGGAGATACGAGGCGGGCTACGGGTACTACCCAATCAGCGTTTTAGAGTACAAGCAGATGGCAGGCAGGGCGGGGAGACCAAAGTACGACAAGACAGGCGAAGCCATACTCGTGGCTAAAACCAGCGACGAAGCGGATTACCTGATGGAAAGCTACGTTCTCGCGAGGCCCGAACGTATCTGGTCCAGACTAGCCGTTGAAAGGATAATGAGGACTCACGTGCTGGCCACAGTCGCTGCGGACTACGCCCATACGGAGCGCGGAATCTACGAGTTCTTCGGCAAGACCTTCTACGCCTTTCAGTATGACATCAACGCCATCAAGGGCATAATAGCCAAGATTCTGAAGTATCTCTATGATGAGGACATGATAGAAGTCTTCGGCGAAGACATCAACGCCACAAAATTCGGAAAACGAGTCAGTGAACTATACATCGACCCCTTCTCAGCGGTAATAGTGCGCGATGCGTTGAGACGAAAACCTCCGTTTTTGACGGATTTCAGTCTACTTCACATGATCGCGCATACCCCAGACATGGGTCCGGTTCTGCGGCCGTACGCACGGGAGTTGGACGAGATTTCAGTCTTCTTGGAGGAGCACAAGGAGGAGCTGCTCATCGCGCCACCCGACGAGCTGCAAGACAACATAGCTTATGAAGAGTTTCTCGGAGAAGTCAAAACAGCCATGACCATGAACGCATGGATCGAAGAGGTTAGCGAAGAACAACTCATAGAAAAGTTCAGAGTTCAGCCAGGAGACCTCTACCGGACGATTGAAAACGCCAAGTGGCTACTCCACGCCACAAACGAACTCGCACAGCTCTTCGGCAACAGGCAGATGCTTCCCCAAATACTAGAAGTGAACAGAAGAGTAGAGAAAGGAGTCAAGAAAGAACTGCTGCCCCTCGTAAAGCTTGAAGGAATCGGCAGAGCCCGCGGACGCATAATCTACAACGCAGGATACAAATCGACCGAAGAGATAAAAAAGGCATCCCTGAACGACCTGGCCAATCTTCCACTGATAGGACCGAAACTTGCCAAAAAGATCAAGGAACAAATCGGCGGCTTCGTCAAAAAAGAAACCCTGGAAAAACTTGACCGAGAAGCAGAATGGAAACAAAAGGCACTGACAGAATACTGACCAGCATGGCAATATGAGGGCTTTTTGGCCAACAGCAGAGACAATAATCAGTCTCAAGCTTTCAGGCAACGGAAATTTTGGTCGACACGATTTATTCTCTTGTTCGGCGCTCTTCCATGGTTTTCTTGACAACAGAATCGATTTGGCTCACCGTGGTGCCCAGATAATTCTTGGGGTTCAGGGCTTTTTCTATCTCTTTCTTGTTCAACCTTTTCGTCACGATCTTGTCTTCTTGGAGGACTTCTTTGAACGGCCGCGCCTCATGTTCGCTTTTCAGCGTTAGCTTTCTCATCAGTTCATGAGCTTCCTGTCGATTCATGCCCTTCTGTGCCAACGCCATCATCACGGCTTCAGACATCAGACGGCCCTGGGTCAATCCAATATTAGCTTGCATCCTCTGCTCGTATACCCACAGCTTTCCGATTACGTTGCTCATAAGAAAAAGCATGTAATCCGTCAAGATGCATATCTCTGGAAATATGAAGCGTTCGGCGGATGATTGAGTCAAGTCTCGTTCGTGCCAGGTTGTAACATCCTCCAAAGACGGAACAACCAGGCTTCTGGCGATCCTTGCCAAACCGCAAATTCTCTCGCAGGTCTCAGGGTTCCGTTTGTGCGGCATCGTAGAACTGCCAACCTGCTTTTCGCCTTCGAAATATTCGGAGAGTTCGCCGATTTCGGGTCTCTGCAGTTCGCGGATTTCCGTTGCGAAATTCTCCAATGAAGAGGCAATTCCGGCCAGCACGCACACCATTTCAGCGTAGCGGTCTCTCTGAACGATTTGGGTTGAAATATCGGCGGGTTCAATCCTCAGCCGTTTCATAACAAGCTTCTGAATCCTATCTGCGTTCGCGCCCAAACCCGCCTGCGTCCCCACCGCGCCGCTCATTTTTCCGACTATGACGCGTTGCTGGCATTGCCTGAGACGTTCAATGTATCTTGAGACCTCGCGGGTCCAAACGGCAAACTTAAAACCCAACGTAATCGGCAAGGCATGTTGTCCGTGAGTCCTGCCAACCATCAACGTGTTCTTGTACTTCGAGGCTTTTTCCATCAGAATCTTTTCAAGTTCACATAGCCTTGCGTCGACGAGTTGCAGCGCATCCTTCAACTGCAGAGCCGTAGCAGTGTCCACGATGTCGTAGCTCGTGGCTCCCAGATGAACATAGCCCCCACTTGTTCCGCAAGCCTCGGCCAGAGCCCTGACCAGAGAGGCAATGTCATGCTTTATTTCACGCTCAATCTCCTTGATCCTGCGCAGTTCCACACGTTCCAATAAGCACACGGACGCGATTTTTTCCGCATCCCTACGCGGTATATCCCCCACTTCAGCGTGCGCCCAGGCCAAAGCAGCCTCAACATCGAGCATCTTCTGGACCCGAGTCTCCTCCTCAAAAATCTTCTTCATTTCAGGCGTGCCATAACGGCCCGTGTCGACTGGAAGAATAGGCAACTTCAGCGTCCCTCATGCAGAGTAAGCTGACTAAAGATTAATGCTTTACCAAACACTGTAGAACCCTCGCTGGGTGGCTCCTCTTAAATGGGCGCAATAGTTGCAGTTCTTGACAAGACAGGCGAGAACGCTGTTAGAACAGCGCTAACCCTCCTCGAAGCGATGAGATCCAACAGGCCGGAAGCCTACGGAATAGCTTCTGCCGAGACCGTTAGAATAGAAAAGTCCCTTTCGACTCTCCGAAAAATCCGAGTTGAATCTTCAACAGCCGTCGGCTATGCCTTCTCCCAAATTCTTCCAAAAGACAAGCCTCAACCTTTGAAGCGCGATGACGCGGCGATTGTTTTTGATGGAAGACTTTATCCCGTGGAAACGTCAAGACCCGATGCGGAGATAGTCGCGAGCAAGCTGGCATCGAACCTTGAACAGGCGACCGCAACGTTCGCTGAGAAAGCAAATGGCGACTTCGCCTTAGCAGCGGCAAAACCTGAAAAAATCGTGGCGGCCAGAGACCCTATGGGCGTCCGCCCGCTCTACTATGGCGAGAACGAAGAGTTCGCAGCCCTGGCCTCTGAACGAAAAGCCCTCTGGAGCATCGGAATCAAGGACACAAATTCATTTCCCCCTGGATGCGTTTCCTTAGTTGATGGATCCGGTTTCAGATTCACCGTTGCCAGAAGAATCACCTTTTCCAAGCCGAAACAAATCACGATGCAGACCGCCGCGCGCGAGCTTCAGACGCTGCTGAAACATTCCGTCAAAGAAAGGGTCTCAGATTTGAAGGAAGTGGCAATCGCATTCTCGGGCGGCTTAGATAGCAGCATCATAGCTTATCTGGCAAAGAAAATCAACAACAATGTCGTCTTGGTTCACGTAAGCTTACAGAACGAGCCTGAAGTTGGATATGCCAAGCAAGCGGCGGAACATCTGAAGCTTCCGTTATACTGTTACCTTCATACCGAGAACGAAGTTGTAAAGACAATCCAGAAAGTCCTCGTTGCCATAGAGGAATCAGACTCGGTCAAAGTGGGCATAGGCATCCCGATATACTGGGCCGCCGAAAAAACGCGCGAAATGGGCTTCAACGTGATGCTTGCAGGACAGGGAGCAGACGAACTCTTCGGCGGTTACAAACGTTATGTGGACGAGTATCTGGAAGGCGGTGCAGAGAGGGCTGAGAAGTCAATTTTTAACGATGTTACCAGAATGCACATAGACAACTTGGAAAGAGACTCCAAAATCTGTAATCATCTGAACGTCGAACTGCGACTGCCTTTCGCAACCATCCAAATGGCAAGTTTCGCATTAAGCCTACCGCTCGAGCTGAAACTCGAACGAACAAGCAGCACCCTTAGAAAGCTCATACTGAGAAAGGTGGCCGAAGATCTTTTCCTTCCCCCAAAAATCGCAAACAAACCGAAAAAGGCTATACAATACACAACCGGCATAAGCAAGACTCTCAAGAAAATAGCCAAGCAACAAGGAACAACAATAACCGCGTACCTCCAAAAAACGTACGAAAAAACCTTCGGAACAACCATAAGCTCTTAACTGGCGGAGTACCCTAGCGTCCGCTTCATTAGAAAGCTAAGCCTAACGGCAATGTTTCTTCTGTCAGAACGCGTTCTCAAGTTTTCCGCCTAAAGAAAGGAAGGTTGGGTAATGTGAAAAGTCTGCGAATAAACTGAAAAAGTTTGGAATGGTTTGGGGCACGTGTGTGAAATGCGTACGTTGAGTCTCGGGTTTTATTCGACGACTTGGATTGCGCTTTCGGGGCACTGCACTTCGCATGCTCTGCACACTAGACACTCTTCAGACTTTACAGGCGTGGACTTGTTGTTCTTTACCTCGTAGACGCCCACTGGGCACGTATCAACACATGTGCCACATCCAGTGCATTTGGCATTGTCTATTACTATTTTCACCATTTTTGATCCTCTCTGAACTGGAATTTCACTGAAAAATTAAAGGGAAATAAAAGCGTTTAGGTGCGTTTAGTAGGTTTCTTCACGTAGTCTTAAGAGGATTCCTCTAATCGTCGTTCTAGCTCTGTCTTTCCTGCGCTCGTAATCTGCCAGAAGCTTATGGTAGGTTTCCATTGATATCTCCCCTCTGGTTTGGCGGGCTTCAATGCTGCTGATACTATCCTCTGCCTCGTCGATTTGAGTTTCGGCAACTTCAAGCTGTCGCATCATATCCGCGTAGTGACCGCCGCCTGCGTGCAATTTGCCCCCCGTGTCTGCCAGCGTTCTATCCAGCGCGCTCAGGCGAGTTTCCAAGGTCTTTTTCTGCACCTTGTACCTTCGCCTGGGGATTCTTCCCTTCTGCACCCTTTCATCAAGAACGTCTATCTCTCCTTCTATCTTCATTTTCTCCTCATACGCATCCGCAAAAGCCCTATAATCTTCTGGAGAAATCGCGCCCCCGCGAGCCGTTGAAGCAATCACGACTCCGCTTGGGGCTCTTGGCCTCTCCCAAATCCATACAACCGCGGAGCCTACAATCGCGAAGGCAAAAGCACACAGTGTGGGAAATAAAGCCAACCACAACTGATTATACGTGTAACTAAAGTTCACAGTGAAACTGTCGAGAGGAATTATGTTCTGCTCGCTTACACTCATGCTGTCCTGGTAAACATCACGGTTGACACCGTAAAGGTTGCCGGCCAGTGTCGTTTCGAAATCGGACAGTCGCGCACCTGGAGGTAAGAAGAAGTTGACCGAAGCTTGGTCGATGTAGCTGATCGAGTCTTGGAAGAAACTCATGTTTAAAGTGAAGCTGCTCCCCTGTCTACTAACGTAAACATTGTCAAGCAGATCGTAGCTCACCGTAAATTTTATTGCTTCGCCAGGATCCACTTCGAGAGTGAAGTTTATCGTGTACCGATTTGGGTATTCGCTATTAACACCCGGCGGTGTTATAGCAGGCACCCCGACCGCATCATTCCCGGCTACGTTCGACGCGTTAGGAGGCAAGACAAAGTCCATCTCATCCATGGTGTCCGTTGAGTTGTTCGTTACATAATAGGAATCGGAAACGCTCACCTGGCCGAACGCGTTGATATTCACGTTACGAGTGAGCTGTACAATGTCAAAATTCTGATATTCTCCTAGTGGAACCTGCAAATCCACTGATGACGTGTTGTAAGTGAACGCGCTCAAATTCTCCACGTTGTATGTGAGGCCGCTAACCGTTCCATTAACGTATTGTGCATCTGACACGACGACCGAGCAGTTGCAAATAGGCGCGGTTTCGGTCAGGCTTGGAAATGTTGGAAAGACAAGTTGAAATATAGTTGAATTCAACTCTGAAAAACTGTTTGACAAAACAAATACTACGCTGAAGACTTGCGGTGTTCCTTTCGAAAAATCGATACTCACTGCGTAGAAACCAACTTGATTTTCAAACGGCACGTTAAGCGAGACTGGAAACGTGTCAGCCGCGTTATCGGTGCTATAGGCTGTTACGCTGACCACGTTCGGACCGAAACTGCTTGGAAAACCAAGCAGAAAGCTGCTTGTTTGCCCGGACGTCGTTATCGTGTCATTCAAGAGGACGTATCCGTTCGACAACGCACCCACCGTGTGATTCACGTTTTGCACACTGAAGGTGGAACTTGCCCTGACAGAGGAATTGTTGAAAGAAGCCAAAGCAAGAACTGCAATTGCCAAGGCCAAGATGATGAGCACGGCGACGGTTTTTCTCACACTTTTCTCCTCCAACCAGACTAACACTCATATGAGGCTTGTATTTATTCATAAGCTCATTTATTTACTTTTAGACTTGAACCACATCTGTCGCGTACGTACTTGACTCTCTGCCTCAGGGACAAAGAAAAAAAATCTGCATCCTCATACGGTCAGCTATCGGTTACCTTGCTTCAGGTAGTAATCATGTTCTTTCTTGGTGCCGAAGCTTCTGACACCCTTTTCTTTCAATTGTTTCCTGATTTTCAGAGCGTGTTCTCTGTCGATTTCGCCTCTTCTCTCCAAATAACACACTATTTCATCAGCCTGCTCCTTGGTGTCGCATCGCCTAATGAAGTCAATGACGTCGGGCACATAGTTATCGAAACTCTGCGAGGTCACAGCTTTCTCTGCATCCTTTGGGTCGGTCCTCACGGAATTCACTCGAACCTTGTTGTCACCTGTCTGCAACTCCTTGGCCAGATTCGGGAACATCTTCTTCAGGGATTCTTTATCCATTTCCACCCACACACCTTCCTATCCGACGCGAGCTTCGCCAATATTGTTCTGTGCAAAACCAATATTTAAGAATCGCCAGACACTCGCTAGCACAGTGGACGAGAGCCTGAATCAAGCAATCCGCATGAACATGCCGAAATCGACATAAACCATTGTTCCATAGGCGAGCTAAAACATGTTCGACAACAAGTCTCTCTGGACTGCATTGGTCTGGCACAGAATCTAATGCTTAATCATCTAATGCTTAATCATCTGTTCGTACAGTTTCAGAGTTCTCTCGGCAATCTTGTCCCAAGTGAACTCTTCTAGGACCCGTTTTCTGCCGTTTTTTCCGAGCCACTTCATCTTATCTGGGTTTTCCAAGACACTGGTTATGCCCCAGGCGATGTCCGTGGGGTTGCTCGGATCTATGTGATACCCGCACTGTTCTTCTCCGCAGCATATCACAATTTCTCGCATTCCGCTCACTCCTGCCGCGCCGACGACGACCGGTTTTTCCATGCTCATGGCCTCCAGAACAACTATGCCGAACGGTTCATAATGGCTCGGGAAGACTGCCACGTCGCACGCCGCGTAGTGGAGAATGCGTTCCTCCTCGGGAAGGAATTCGAAACGGAATTTCACGTGGTTGTCCAACCTCATGTAGTTTACCAAGTTCTTCAAGTAGTCTTGAAGATCGCCCAAACCAAGAATGACCAGTTTGGCCTTTGGTATTTTCTGAAGAATGTGAGGCATGGCCATTATGAGCTTGTCGACTCCCTTGACGCCGACAAGTCTACCGATAAAAAGAATCATGGCCTCGTCGTCTTTAACATCATAAAGGCTTCTGATTTTCTTGATCTGTTCAGCCTTCACGTCTTGCGGGTTGTATTTCTGAGCGTCCACGCCGTTGTAGCATACCTGTATCTTTTCTTTAGGAAATCCGAGCTTTGTGAGCTCATCCTTCATAGCAAAAGAAACCGTGACAATCATGTCAGCGGCCTTTGCAGAGTGAAGTTCAATGTTGCTGACCACCTCGGAACCGTTCCCAAGCGTCCTCCCCTTTTCTGTGGAGTGGACATGAAAAGCGAAGGGCAATCCGCCTTCCTTCTTGACTGCCATGCCGCCGATGGCTGAAAGCCAGTCGTGTGCCACGACAAGGTCATACTTAATGTTCTCCTTCTTCATCAGTTCGTTAACTAATTTCGAAGCACTCAGATAATTGTAAATGAGAATCTTAGAGAATAAATGGCTACCTTGCCAGGATTTTCTGATGTCCTCCGCAACCACGTCCGGCAGAGAATCGGAAATGTCAATGTGCAACGGACGGTGAATCTCAATGCCGCGCCAAATCTCGCGGGTTGGCAGCGTTCCAACATCATCGTTCATCGTGAACACCGTGACATCATTGTCCGTCAGAACAAATTTCCTGGTAATCTCGGCAGCGTAGGTTCCCAAACCTCCAACAATCTTCGGGGGATACTCCCAGACCAGCACAGCCATCTTCATGTTTCAGCGTTTCTCCTTACCGCAAATATCCCTATGGGTATCGCGCTATTCTTTATTTACCTTCCTAATGGACTTTACGTACTTGCAATCATTATCGAAACTCTTCGAATCCTTCCTACAAAATATGCTCTAACCAACAAATCCCCTCGACTTCGTGCCTGAACCATGAAAAGCCTATTAGGAACATATGACAAACTAACACAAGTGCAACAGAATGAGCATATCGCCTGTTAAACGTCTAGTTCTAGAAACCATGTGGTTGATAGACAGACCTGCAAAGGCCAGTGAGATAGCAAAAGAGGCTGGACTGGGTTTTCCGCCTGTAATGATGCACGTTCTGGGACTCATGAAGATGGGACATGTTGAAATGCCGGAAAAAGGAATATACGTAATAACGGAAAGCGGCAAAAAAGTGCTCGGCCTCCCAGACATCAACAGGGAAAAAGCCGCTGAAATCCTCGCCTACCTGCCAATGGAAAAATCGTTCCACTTCTACGCCGACGTCGGCAAACCACTCAATATCCACGCCGCAAGCCTGGGCGATTTCTGCGACAAAATCCAAAAAGTCAACGTGTCCTCCGTAGAATTTCACATAAACCGCGGCGACTTCGAAGCCTGGTTCGCCGGACTGGGCGACGCAGAACTCGCACGGAAAACACTACTCATCAGAGAAGAGAAAATAGCAGGAGAAGACCTGCGCAAAAAACTCCAAGAAATAGTTAAAAACCGTTGCGACCTGCTGTCAAAAACAAGAAACGCAGCGCCACGGCCAGACCAAATCCAACACTGAGCTGCCCTCAACCGCCCCCAAGTCTCTAAACAACCCACCGCAACAGTCTAAACCCCATCCCTCCAGACCTCAGACAGACCGCCTCCGAACTCGCACACATAACCCATACGCCATTACTCTCAGGTACAACCAAGCCAAATGCCAAACCGCTAAAAACGTCAACGATCATCGACCATCTACCAAACAAGATTTCGCAGGTCCAAAACTCGAAAAGCCAACGCACCATCCCTCCGCCCAGCAGACAAACACCATCGTTAAGAGCTCCCCGACCTTAAAATCAACCTGGCGGTTTACGCCGTTACATTACACGGCAACATTACAACGGACGTAAAGAAAAAAAGGGGAGGGGTCCGCGGGCGAAATTGACTTCTTACACTTTAACATGATGCTTTGACATCAAACGGAGGGCGAAGAAACCGCATCTATCGCCTGTCATGTTTACAGATTACGCCAGGCCCTGCAAACAGGGGATCTGTCAGAAGAAACTGTGAAATAATAAGAGCTCCAATACTGGTTGCGAGGGCGTGCTGATGGACGAGCTGAGAGTCATATCTGCCAAGATTCCAGACGACGTCTACAAGGAAATGATTCTTCGCATTCCAGAAGGAGACAGGAGCAACTTCATCCGCGACGCTATATTCGAGAAACTGCAGAAAACCCCCAAGCCGGACCGAATCCTCGAATTAGAAGACAAATTCGAAAAGATGGAGAAAGACTTCTCACAAATCAAGAAGTACCTAGGAGACCTAGAACTACTCACGTACGAACGCGGAAAAACCAACCCACACACCTTCGGAACAGACGAGACAGACCACAAAATAATCGACTACCTCACCCACTACAAAGGAGCAACAACCCCAGAACTGGCCGAATACCTGAAAACAAACAGATGGCTAATCCTAAACAGACTAAGAAAAATACAGAAAACCTCCAAAAAACAACTCGGAAAACCCCTAATAGAATACTATCCAGGAGAAAAATCAGGAAAACAGAAGGCCTGGTGGATAAACGAAGAACTAACCGAAACATAATCCGACACAGCAAAATCAAACTCAGCAAAGACCCCACTCATATCGGGCCCGTAGCCCAGTCAGGATTAAGGCGTCGAACCACACCAAGGTGCGCAAGCCTCCGGACAACAAAACGGAAGAAAGCCGGAGAACAGGGGTTCAAATCCCCTCGGGCCCGCCATTCCAACCAGCGCGCGCTCCAAAGCGCCACATCAACATCTCCAATTCGACAGAAACCCATCAGTCCGCATCAGTCAATAAACTCTGAATTCTCAAGCCTGCCCTCCCAAAACAAACGCACGTCTTAAACCTTATAAGAAGTGTCGGTAACTATGCATGATACTGGATATGATTAGAATGTCTAGACAAGATAAAGACAAGAAAGCAATGACCAAGGATCGTCTGATTGGTATGCACGTAATCGACAGCGACGGAAACGAAGCTGGAACCGTTCAAGACATAGCGTTCACCGTTGGAAAAGTCGGCATGACTCTAATTTTGGAGACCAAAAAAGGCGATACCAAAGAAATCCCTTGGGAAGACATTCAGGCCGCAGGCGACTACGTAATACTGAGACCATCAACAAGCCAGGCCCAGTCTTATGTCTCGCAGCCGACAATTCAACAATCTCAACAAACACAAACGACACAAACGCCAACCTGTCCAACGTGCGGAGGACCCTTAACTTACATTCAACAGTATCAGCGATGGTACTGCTACAAGGACAGAAAATACGTCTGAAATTCCTGAAAAAGACTTTGGCGCTGCACATTTTCATAATCTCTGGCTCTTAATATCGAGCCTAGGGATTTTTTTGCATCTCGTATGATATTCCTAGTCGTTTCCTTTCCTGTCATGAGTCATTGTTCTGAAGATATGGACAAAGATGGCCATAGCCACCTGCAGGAAGGAATCGGATACGCTTGTGCTACGAAGTTCGTTGAAAATCTTGGCATTCCATGAAAAGTACGTGCGAGGCCATAGCGGCGCTGCCCGCCTGCCTTCGCAAGTGTTCACCAAGAACTCGATTGTTATCAAATCTAGGAATGGGCCCGGGGCCTCTGGATCCAGGGCCAATGAGATGAGTCTTTAAAAAAGAATAATTAAGTAATTAAGGCTGCACAATCGTAGCAAAAAATTGTTCAGGTCTTTCATTCGAAGCCTTTCGGCGTTGTTAGGTGGAACTTGAGAAGACTGCGAAGAAGCCGAGGTATCACAAAATAGTTGTAAACTTGATGAACGGTCAAGTAGATCTCCATCTTTGACGTGTTCAATCAGGAAAACCATCGGGGAAAAATTCGAGAATGAAAAGAGGTTTGATTTGGGCATGTGCTGTGGATAGGGATAAAAGAAAAGTGGATGTCTGGGATGCACGCGTTTCTCGAGTTAGGGTTTGATAGCAGGGGCTAAACTTAGGGTGGAGGAGGTGGAGGAGGTGGAGGAGGTGAAGTAGGCTGTGGTTTGGCGGCAAATATGCTTTGTTTCACTGAAACCACTGTTGTTCCTGCAATGCGATCGGTGTATTTTTGGCGATGATCTTGTCCAGGCATAACGATTCCGAGTAGCCAGTCAATTAAAAGGAAAGGCCAAAATATCTTGCTTATGTTGCGAATGAATGATTTGCCAAAAGTCACTCTGCTTCCGTTCTCTGTCTGCACTTCCAATCCAAAGAGTTTCTTCCCCAATGTTGCACCATAATAGACTTCCATGACCATGAAGTAAATTACTTCAATTATGCCAAACAAGAAGAACGACAGCAGGTAGGATCCCCAAAAACCCAAGCCAACAAATGCAAAGTAAGAAATGACGTACGCTATAATAAATGGTATTATGCTGTCGATTATGTATGCCAGAAAGCGCAAGATCCAGTGGTTCACGTCGAACTGTGAGCTTTTTCCCGTAGACATTTTTTCATCTCTGTCGTTATTTCATCGCAACTCGTTATTATTACTTGCGTTCTTTCCACATAGTCGAATTGGACATGCAAGCGACAACGAAAATCAGTGAAATATCACCATCAGGTGTGACCATCGAAAACGTCAACGCGGTCCACTTCATAAGCGGCTCATAAAAATCCCTATTCAGAGTTTCACGGTTGTGAGCTGAGCGCCAGCAAGTCACTTAGGCGAACTGTAGCGGATGAACTCGTCAGGATATGGAAAGCACATCGAGAATATTAATCAAAATGCTCATGGAAAAAATGCGCAATGAACGATTCTAAAAGTTTCTCAGATGGCCATCAGCTTGCAGATGATAGCCTAACACTGAAAAGAATAAAACTGACGTGAAGGAACAGTTGATCAACTGCTCAGTCTGCGCAGCACCTGCTTTTCAAGGTCGTCCTCATCTATCTTGAAAGTTTCCGGTTCGTCCTTTTTCAGTATGGCCTTCAATTCCTCAACCGTAAGCTGAGTGACCAGTCGAAGCACTTCTCTTTTTGCGTTTTCAAGATGCTTCCGCAACAGTTTCTTGTCTTGGTATACGGCTCCTGACAGTTGGCATATCTTTTCCATCTTGACGAACCATTCAATCTTTCCCGTCTTGAAGTTTACGTCAAAAGTGATGGGTCCTGCCACGCACGTTTCAGGCTTCACGGGGTGAATCACGCATTTTTTTGTTTTCGTGTCATGAAACACACAATACCCATCAGCTAATATCCTCGGAAAAACATATCCTGTTCGCATGAAAGGATTTTCGATGGATATTCTGTTCTCTTCCAAGTAAGCCTCTATTATTTTTCTGCGCTCAGATGTCACTGGTGGTGTCGTGTCATTGCAGCAGGAATAGCTGGTCCTACAATTGGTGCACACATCGAAGAAGTTACTCTGCCTCTTGTTTGCATGTCTATTCAACGTTTTTCCTTCCTTCAGCGGGGTTAGAAATAGGGCTGATTGTCCATAAGGCTTTCCTCTTGCTTTGCTAGTTCCTCTCGTTTTTACTTTTTTCAAAGAATCGAATATAATCCTGTGGATGACTCTGAACGACTCGCTGTCAATGTGAGCGCTTCTTACACGAGAGCTCATACAAATTGGAAATTGAGGGCTTTCTCTAGGCCATGTGTTGGTTGATGAGTTTTGCCATATCTATTGCTTCTAGGCTGTATCTACATTTTGGGCAGATTTTGAGCACTTCTGTAGATTTTGCTCCAATTCTTAAGGAGCTCCCGCAGTGGCAACAGTGGTAGGTCAGTGTTTGTCCTCTATCAACCAGTTGTTTGATAAGGTTGTCGAGATTGTCTCGTGAAGCAGTCATTTCTTCTTGTTTTTGCCGTAAACGCGTTGCTTTCTCTGACATTCCGAGTTTCTCACGTGTCTGAGTTGCTTCAATGTGGCGTCCGGTTTTAAGATTGGCGGTAGCGTTCTGCTCGGTCTCAACGTATTTTTTATAGTTAGCGCATTTCTCTGCTTGGACAAAATAATCCATGTATCCGATAGAAATTGGCTTCATTTTGGTTCTAGTCAACTTGCAAGAATCTTTGTTAAAGTGGGTGCAGTCATCACAGTTTTTCTTTTTGCCGTATTCCACTCTAATTCTGGTGTAACAGTCAGCACAAAAAGTTCTCTGTTTTCCATCCAGCGTCAAGCTCAGTCCAGAGCCTGGAAATTTCTTTCCACAAACATCGCATTGCATGTTCTATCTTTCTCATTCTAGCATAATCATCTTTATTTGTCTTACACCCAATTTCGAATCGCTCTGAAACAAGGTCCACAATCGGTTAAAACCGACTATCTGTGGGTCTGGGCGTTGCGCCCCTAATTTTCTGTAATGTTATATGAGGAAGGGCAGAGAGGAAGATTCTCTTTTTGAGAATTGGCCACTTCCAAGGCTTTTCAGGAGTTTGGGCCTGCCCGTCGTTCACATGGGGCCTTTCATGAATTGATCGAAAATGGCGTTCAATCTGTTTTGCAGTACATGTTCATCATGGGTTTTCCGTTGAGCCTTTTCTGGCTCCTATAAAATTTGAAACCATTTTGTTCGAGAGAGGGCAACACACGAATAGCACTCCCACTACTCCACTTGAAAATGCATTTTTTGATTTCTCTTCCTATGCTCTTCAGAGAACGAGTTTCTTACAGACAAAGTTCCGAATCTCTCTTTGGGCCTGACTCCGGAGTTTGAAACGCCAAGGTTATTTGCAGGATGTTAAGGGTTTCTCCATCTGTCTGGGTCTTTGTATTCCACCTTTGGGCCATCCTGCCTGATTGCGTCCAATGTCTTAAGAAAATCCTCTCTTGAGAGCCTTCTCCTTCTCCTCATCCCTAAACCCCAAGAAGTTGTACCCTTCGAACGGATATAAACCAAATTGCGATGATGCTAGTATGTCAAAAACAGAAACATGGCGCCAGCGCAAACCCGTCCGAAACAAGAGTGACTTTAGTCTATTTGGAAAAGCTTATGCGATACGAAAGCAGTCCTAGGATAGAAGGTTCCATGAATGGTTGATTCTTTTGAGTTTGAATTCCAGAAAAGGCTGACCAAGATGCGGGAAGAACTTGGCAGGAGAGAAATCGATATTAGAGGCCAGCTTGCGAACATTGAAAAGATCAAGGTCGAAGCGTTGAAAAAGACGGAAGAACTCAAGTATTCGGCGAAACATGACATGGAAAAGATAGAACAGGACATCATGAAAGCAAAGGACTTGAACCCAGAAGCGAAGTCGAGACTGACCTCAGAAACAGCCACGCTAAAGGAAGATCTAGAGAAGAAATACGCTGAACTGAGAAACACAGTCCTCAGCAAAGCTTCTTAGACAAAACCTGCTTGAAAAAACTTCTCTAACCGCATTTGTCGCTGTTAAGACGGGCTGGCAACGATCCACCGGAGCGCTATTGTGCGTTTAGCGGGAGCTGAAGTTAGCTCAGGTTTAACCCTTGAGGTCTGCTTTATCCTGCGCAAGTTCATGAGAAAAGTGCGCCTCTTCCTTGACCATTGTACTCTTTCGAGGTCTTCATTTAACCATAAGGATGTCTATGCGTTTCCGGACATCTTGGGTTTCCAATAATGTGATAACAAAAGAGGAAAGCAGGCATCAAAATTTATGAGGAAGTATTTTGTCAGCAGGCCCAGACAACGTCGTGGAACAATATTGAACCGTGATGAGATGAGCGATAAACGGTCCGGGAAGGGTAGTGATTGAGTGTGGCTCAACCATTGTTGTTCGCTTTTCTTTCGGAAATAATCGGTTACGATTCTTTTCCCGGTTCTGCATGCGTGCCTGATTGCGTGGCGCATTGCATTATGCTCGGGAGAATTTCAGTCCCTCTGTTGGGCTTAGTTGCATCATTTTCGGTTTCGAGGAGTCTTTCGATTTCACAACAATGATACATGAACTCTATGCCTTTGTGGGTTGTCTTGTAGACTACTCTTTTGTTCAGTAGAACTTTCTCCAAGAGTTTGGTGTTCATCATGAGTCCGACGTACCTGTTCAGCATGTCGGAATTCAATCCTACGTTATACATTATGTTAGTCTTGAGTATCCCCTGCCGCGCCATCTCCAGGATTTCAGCCACTATCGCGATCCTATCCCTTCCGCTATTCCTCAGTTCAATGTTGATGTTCGCCATGCTGTTTCGCACCAAAAAGATAAGTGGCAGCGAATGAGTTAATTCTACGTTTTTGTACGTTATTGTTCCTCCGTTCAAAATGTTTGAACAGGTCCCTTGGGACAAGTTTGAACTCGAAAATTAAGCTCAAGGGGCCGGGACCAAACTAAGAGCTTTGAAGGGTGTCGAAAAGCGCCGTCTGTTAAGGGTTAAAGGCGTTCAATTCTGGAAAAACCTTAATAGGTGGGCTTACTCAGTGCCCTTAATCTTTTGTGGTTTACACGGTGACCCTGAGATATGGTGAAATTCCTGAAGAAAAGTGCGGTTGACCAGTGTTTGATGAATGGGTGTTGGTTAACTTGACAGATCCATCCTTGGAAGCTGTGAATCTTTCTAAGCGTTATGGCTCGTTTGTTGCCCTTTCAGGTTTGAATTTGAAGCTTGAAGGATCGAAGTGTGTCGGGTTTTTGGGACCGAACGGCGCGGGAAAGACGACTACTCTGAAGATGTTCACTGATTTGATCAGGCCGTCCTCTGGAAAGGCTTTGATAAACGGAGTGAACGTCCATACTGAGAAGAAGAAAGCGTTGGAGTCTGTCGGCTCCATGATCGAGACTCCCGAGATTTATCCTTCGTTGACGCCTAGGGAAGCGCTTATGATGATAGCTGAGATCCGTGGGGTTCCTAGTGCAGAAAGGGGCAGGCGAATCGAAGAAGCGGTCTCTGAGGTGCGAATGGAAGAATGGATGGATAAGAGAGTCGGAAAGTTTTCAAAGGGAATGAAACAGAGAATATGTATCGCTTCTGCATTACTTAGCGATCCAGCAATACTTCTCTTGGATGAGCCCAGCAACGGGCTTGATCCTCGGGGAATGAGTGAAGTCAGAGGTATTGTGAAATCCTTGAAGAGCAAGGATAGGTTGATCTTCATGAGTTCCCACATCCTCAGTGAGGTTTCTGAAGTCTGCGACGAAGTCGCCATGATAGACCATGGCAAACTAGTCGTTTATGACACGATTTCTAACGTGTCTAACAAAGTCTCTGGGGGAGAAAACATCGTGGAGGTTGGACTGGACCGTCCAATCGATCCAGGGTTAGTTGCGAAGAGAATAGCAACTTTGATGGGTGTCGTTACGGCTGAAGTGAAGGACGAGAAAACTTTAAAAATCAGTTTTAGCGGGGGCTTGAACGTGCAGGAACGGATTCTATCCGACCTAGTGAGAATGAGCATCGGAGTAATCAGCTACAAACCTGCCTCATCTGAACTTGAAGACGCGTATCTAAAACTAATCACAAGCACGCTGTGACCAAACATGACCGAAAAACAAGAAATATCCGCAAACAAAGTGCCGACTAGTATGTCGCAAATTCGCATCACAATGAAGTACACGTTTCTAGACTACTTTAGGTCGCGCCGGTTCCTTATACTTCTGATTATTACTCTCTTGATATCAGCGCTTCTTACCATCATAGTAGCGTGGCGGCGACCTCCAAGCTTTCTGGTTTCAAACTTGGGATTCTATTCTAGTTGGTGGGGTGGCGCAACGACCTTTGTAATTATACTTTCTGGAGTTTTCTTCGGAGGAGACGCTATTTCAGGGGAGTTTCAGAATAAGACAGGTTATTTCGGAGTCCCTAACCCTATTAGAAGATCGTCAATATATGTTGGAAAGTGGTTGGCGGCTTTCTTAGCGGCCACTGCAATACTGGCCTTGTTTGCGGTGATTACAATCGTCAATGGAGTTTACTATTTTGGCTCATCAGGCGTGCCGTACCAATTCGGTTGGTCTTTACTTTTCGCATGGTTTTATCTCGCAGCCGTTATGGGATTGGCTTTCTTTTTCAGTTCGCTGTTTAAGAGCAGCTCCATATCTATTCTTGTATCAATTATCCTCTTACTGTTCGGATTCACACTTATTGAGGAATTGGTTTCAGACCTTGTTGCGTATGAACCATGGTTTGTTTTGTCTTATGGGGCAGGGATAATAGGGAGCGTATTGGATGTGCCTTATCCTCCTCACAAGACCGTGACGACTACACCCTTTCGCCATCAAACAATTACTACCACTACTTTCGTCGCATCGGTCCCTGTGGGACTCGCCATCATAGGATTGTATTTCATCGTAACCACGATATTGGGATTGATATTGTTCGAAAGAAAGGAGTTTACCTAAGGCGTCGCCTCGTCGCCATAAACCAATTCGCTTTTTCGAAGGTTAGTCGATGTCCAACGTGCTGAGCGCGCGCGCCTCTGTCCTGCGGCTTGTTAACGCGAAATTAAGGCTGCTTTTTGTCTTCTCTGTTCAGTTCCTTGTGAGCCAATAGTTTTGGCAGTTCAACCTCTGCCCACAGCCTCCCGTAGCGCAGTTCGTCCTCGGACCGATTAACTAAAGGTTCGCGGCTGTTGACTCTGGGTATGAACTCGCAGCTGCCTTCTTCGCATCTTGAAAGCCTGCTCATTTCTTCAGTGCCTCGCGCATCAAATTCTGCACTGCTTCGCTTATGCCGCCTGGGCAGTTGACAGCCACGCGGTGAATAAAGTTCTGAACTAGGTCACCTGGAACACGATACAAAGTGATGTTTACAAAAATGTCTTCCCTCGCCGGGTCAGCAAAATTGCTCTGGAGGCTGGCCTGGGCTTGCCTTTGTTTAATCATGATAGTCGCTCTCATTGAATGTGCGATTTTTTAGAGCTTGGCGAACCGGTCTTTTCGTGAGGGAATGAGTGTGCTTTCAGACGAGACTTCCAGAAACTGGGAAGTCTGTTTGACTTTCCCAGACGGAACGGTGGGTCTCGCCTTGGAGATGGATCGGTTCGCCAAGTCTACGCTCAAAGGGGGTTTTGCGGTTAAAAAGCTGGCTCTGAAAAGACCTTGGCTGGGTAGGGAGAGTCGAGTTAAAGTGTTCGGTAGAAAGCGCCTGTGTCAAAGATTATTTATGTCGTGGTGGATGATAGACTTTCTATAGTGTGTTGAGGTTGGAAGCGTGCGCATCATAGGTGTTAGTGGCAGTCCGAGGGCTGGGGGAAACACTGATATTATACTGTCCGAGGCTTTGGCCGCTGCTAAGGAGGAGGGCGCAGAGGTAGGTCTGATACGCATTTCGGACTACTGTTTAGAGCCTTGCAGCGCCTGCCAGGTCTGTTTCACCAGTAAGAAATGTGCCATCGATGATGACTGTGAGAAAATCTACCAGGAAATCCATCGGGCCGACGGCGTAATACTAGGGAGTCCATCATATTTCCAGGCAGTGACGGCTCAAATGAAGACTTTCATAGACAGAATAGGTTTCCTAGCCTTGGCGAGGGGGCGAAAAGATTTCGCCGGTAAAGTCGGCGGCGTCATCGCGGTTGCTCGCCGTTCAGGAGTCTCGAGCACGTGTAATCAAATGTTGACGTTCTTGACGGCAGTCAGGATGACGATTCCCAGCGGCGGAAGAGCATTCGCCATCGCGCGGCAAAAGGGTGAAGTTACCCGCGACAAGGAAGGAATGGAAAGCGCAAGATACCTCGGAAAAATGATGGTGAAGACCGCGGCACTGACAAACCCGAGGAAGGATGAAGTAGCGATGCGAAGAGGCAAGCTCACAACCCAACGTCCTCGGATGTCTAGAGGTTCAAAGCGAAGCGGCGCGCGCCGAAGCGTGAGGATGCCAACAGGTGTGAAGAAGACGTGACAAAGTTCTGTCGTGTTCTTGTTGCGGGTGGAGCGGGCTTCATAGGTAGTCACATAGCGGACAGGCTCATTGACGAGGGCGTGGAGGTCACGGTGTTGGACAACCTGTACGCTGGGCGTCCGGAAAATCTTGAAAACTGCAGTCGTAGCCCGAAATTTCGGTTTGTCCGGGGCGATGTTCGAAGGTTCAGCGTTGTTAAGCGTTTGGTGAAGGACGTTGATGCGGTGTTCAACGATGCTGCTGTAGTCAGCGTGCCCCGTTCTCTTGAAGAACCGCTCTTGGCGAATGAGGTCAATGTTGGCGGAACGTTAAACCTTCTCAAGGCGTCGGTTGACTCAGGGGTGAAGCGTTATGTTCAGGCTTCTTCAGCCTCGGTTTACGGCAACACTGAGACGTTGCCTGTGGACGAATCTTTGGCGGTCAACCCTCTTTCGCCATACGCAGTTGCTGAGCTGGCGGGGGAAAATTATGCCAGAATCTTCTATCGCGCTTATGGGCTTGAAACGGTTTGTCTGCGCTATTTCAACGTTTACGGGCCCAGGCAAACTTTCAGTGCCTACAGTGGTGCTATCACGATATTCTTGAACAAGCTGTCAGACGGCGAGCGTCCAGTGATTTTCGGGGACGGTGAGCAAACGCGAGACTTCGTGTACGTTGAAGACGTTGTCGAGGCCAACATGCTGGCCTTGAACTCTGCGAAGGCTGTTGGCGAAGCGATAAACATTGGGACTGGCGTTCGTCATACGATAAATGAGCTCGTTCAAAGACTTCAGGAAAAACTGGACAAAAAACGGTTAAAGCCCATCTACAAAAGTTCCAGACAGGGAGACGTGAGAAACAGCTACGCTTCTATAGAAAAAGCCAAAAGAATGCTCGGATACGAACCGAAATTCTCTCTAGAAGAAGGCATAAACAAGCTGGTCGAATGGTTTCAACGCGTAAATTAGCCCTTGGTTTCAAAGTTTTCGTCATGTTCACATTTGCGCTAGTGTAGCATTTTTCATACGCAGGGAATCTTCTGCAAGTCATGAGAACCGAAACAGTGGGCTAAGCCGTAGCTTTGGAGGATCTTGGATTATTTGAAGAACCTAGGGGCACGCTTGTCAATAACTGCTCGGGAATGGTTTGGATGACAAATTTGGTGAAGGGCCGGCGGATCTTTTTCAAGATGTGTTCTGTTTGGTTGTTAATGCTTAAATATGGGCGGTATGTTTTTCACAAGGGGATGTAAAATGCACGCAAAGAATTACAGGCCTGTCAAGGGGCAGGCTTACACTCGGAAAAAGTTTGTGAGGGGCTTTCCGCAGCCGAAGATAACGAAGTTCACTATGGGAGACACTAAAGCCAAGTTTGAGTATGAAGCCAGATTAGTGTCTTTGCAGAGCGCGCAGATTCGCCACAACGCTTTGGAAGCGGCGCGGATAGCGACAAACCGTCAGCTGTTGGAAAAGCTCGTGAACAATTACCAGTTGCAGGTTTACCCTTACCCTCACACGATTCTCAGGGAGAACAAGATGATTTTCGGGGCTCACGCAGATCGTCTCCAACAGGGTATGCGCAGATCCTTCGGAACACCCATTGGAACTGCTGCCCGTGTGAGGCCTGAGCAGACGATAATAGGTGTTCGTGTTAACGCAGATGCGGTCGAACTAGCTAGGGAATCCCTGAAACGCGGTGCTGCAAAGCTTCCGATGCCTTGCAGGATAGTGGTTGAGAAGATTGTACCGGAGTCTAAGCCGGAAGAGGTGAGCCCTGTTGAGTGAAATGCGCAAGGATCTGGTAATCTGGTTTGAGGATTTGAGGAGAACAGACATTCCCTCAGTCGGAGGCAAGAACGCGAACTTGGGCGAAATGACGTTTGCCGGTCTTCCGGTTCCGCCGGGCTTCGCGATAACTGCTTATTCCTACAAGAAGTTCATCGAAGAAACGGGTATAGCAACCAAAATCTACGACATTATAAATGAGACGATGACCAACCCCGACGATCCCAAGCAGGGTGAATTGGCCTCTAAGAAAATCCGCAAACTGATAGAGTCCACACGCATGCCCAAAGACATCGAGAAGGCCATAAGATCGGCCTACGACGAACTGTGCAAGAAACTCAAGATGAAAGACGTTTTCGTCGCTGTCAGATCAAGCGCGACGGCCGAAGACTTGGCAGATGCGTCCTTCGCTGGGCAGCAGGAAACGTTCCTGAACATCAGGGGCGGTGATGCTGTAATCGCTAACACGACGAAGTGTTGGTCCAGCCTCTTTACGCCGCGCGCCATCTTTTATCGAAACGAGAAGGGTTTCGCTCACGAGAAGGTTTTCATCAGTGTCGGAGTCCAAAAAATGGTGAACTCCAAGGCCGCCGGCGTCATGTTCACGTTGAACCCTGTCACGGGCGACATGACGAAAATAGTCATCGATGGCAACTGGGGCCTAGGCGAAGCAGTTGTATCAGGATCGGTCACGCCTGACGACTTTGTGGTCGACAAAGAATCATTAAAGGTTACTGAAAAACGGCTGGCTCACAAGACCGTCCAGTACATCCGCGACCCCAAGACAGGAGAGACCATTCATGCTCAAGTGCCCAAGGAAAAGCAAGATATGCCATGCTTGACCGATGAGGAAATTCAAAAACTCGCAGAACTTGCCAAGCGCATCGAGAGTCATTATGGAAAGCCCCAGGACATCGAATGGGCAATTGACATGGATATACACTACTCGAACAACGTCTTCATTGTGCAGTCGAGGCCGGAAACAGTCTGGTCTGCAAAGATGGGCCAAGCGCCCGTAGCGGGCGAAGCGGAAGAAACCCAGAAAGCCGAGGCGTTGAAAGTGGTCGTTAAAGGTATCGCCGCAGGCAAACGAGGCTTCGGCGCAGGCACGGCGAAAGTCGTTGCATCAACTGAGGAAGCGGCCAAAGTCATGCAGAAAGGTGACATTCTCGTCACGGACATGACCAACCCTGACTACGTGCCCTTCATGAAGCTTGCTGGCGCGATAGTGACTGATAAGGGCGGGGTAACGTGCCACGCGGCAATCGTGAGCCGGGAACTGGGCATACCGTGCGTTGTCGGAACAGAAACCGCTACGAAACTCATGAAAACTGGAAAACAGTACACGGTAGACTCGCGAAGCGGCGTCGTGTACGAAGGCATAATGGAAACGCTGACAAAACAACTTTCGTCAGCTGCGGGAACAGTTGCAGGCCCAACGGCGGTCAGTGCGGGCGTGTTCCAGTCGGTGCCCGTAACGGCTACGAAGATTTACATGAACTTGGGGGTGCCGGAAAAAGTTGACGAGTACAAGGACCTGCCCTTCGAGGGCATAGGTCTGATGCGCATCGAATTCATCTTGGCCAGCTACATCGGCGAACACCCGATGCGTTTCGTTGAAACAGGAGAAAGCCAAAAGTTCGTCGACAAGCTTGCGGAAGGAATTGCAACCGTTGCTCGAGGGATTATGCCACGCCCGGTTGTCGTGCGCTTCAGCGACTTCAAGACAAACGAGTACCGTGACCTGAAGGGCGGAGAAAAATATGAAATCGTTGAAGCTAACCCGATGCTCGGATGGAGAGGCTGCAGCCGCTACATAAGCCAATGGTACGAGAAAGCCTACAGACTTGAATGCCAAGCCATCATGAAGTGTCGAAAGGAATGGGGCCTCAAGAACGTGTGGGTCATGCTTCCAGTTGTTCGCACCTTGTGGGAAGCAAAGGCGGTGCTGGAAATCATGCGTCAAGAAGGTTTGGAAAGGTCGAAAGACTTCAAAGTGTGGTTCATGGCTGAAACACCCTCAATCGCCATACTCGCGGACGAATTCTCAAAACTTGCAGACGGGTTCTCGATAGGCTCAAACGACATGACTCAAGGAATACTCATGATTGACAGAGACTCAGAACGTCTTGGGCTCATGGGATACTTCGACGAAAGAGATCCTGCAGTCAAGAGAATAATCGCTCACCTCATCAGAGTCGCCCATGAAAACGGCGCAACAGTGTCCATATGCGGAGAAGGCCCGTCTAACCTGCCGGATTTTGCGGAGTTTCTGGTCAGGATGGGAATAGACAGCATTTCGGTGAACAACGACGCAGTCATAGCCACGAAGAAACTGGTCGCCAGCGTAGAACAGAAACTAATTCTGGAAAGACTCGCCGAACTAGAGGCAAGAGCCCTCGGACATCCAATCGTGAAACCGAAACAAGACTGGGAATGGACAGAATAGACCACGTAGAAGCACCATTTCTTTCTAAACCCAAGTTTTCATATTCCACAATCTTTGCTGGAGGGTCGAGCATGAAACAGTTCGATTTTGAAGAGGAAAGAGTTAAGCAAGAAATTCTTAAGCTCGGAGCAAAACGCGTTCTAATCCAGTTCCCAGAAGGCCTGAAACCCGAAGCGCCACGCATAGCGAAGACCATTGAAAAGCTCGGAGTTCTGCCGATAATCTCCGCGGATCCGTGCTATGGCGCGTGCGACTTGGCAACAGCAGACGCTGAACATCTCGGAGTAGACTTGGTAATCCATTATGGCCACTCTAAACTGGTGAAGTACGAGCGGTTCCCAACGATTTACGTCGAAGCTCGAGCAACCCTTAACGTTCCTTCGGTCGTCGAAAAGGCGTTGCCGATGCTGGAAAAATGGCGAAAGATAGGCCTTGCCACGACGGTTCAACACGTGCAAACCCTTGACGAAGTCAGAGAGATTCTAACCCGCCATGGAAAAATCGTTGTGATAGGCGATACTGGACGCTTAGGGTATCCAGGCCAAGTCATCGGATGTGACTACAGCAACGCGGTGTCCATCGTGAAGGATGTTGAAGCCTTCCTTTTCATCGGCGGCGGACAATTTCACGCTTTAGGCGTTGCCCTTTCAACTTCGAAGCCTACCATTGTTGTTGACCCCTACGACAACGCAGTCTTCTCCGTTGACAAAGAAGCCGAAATAATACTGAAACAGAGATGGGCACACGTGCAAGAAGCAAAAAAAGCGAAGGTCTTCGCGGTTCTCGTCGGGCTGAAACCCGGACAAAAAAGACTCGAAGAAGCATTGCAACTGAAGGAGAAACTCGAAAAAGAAGGAAAGACGGCACATCTTCTCGCCATAAAAGAAATCACGCCTGAAGCACTCATGGAATTTCCTTCGGTTGAAGCCTTTGTAAACACAGCCTGCCCCAGAATATCGCTTGACGATGCTGCCAGATTCAGAAAGCCCATCCTCACCATCAACGAAACACTAGTGGTCATTGGCAAATTGACCTGGGAAGAACTATGCAGAAAAGGCTTGCTCGAAAGCTAGATTTGGAAATCTTGCTTTCAAACATCAAGCCGCACCCGACGCCGAACCCAAACCTTGAACAATACACGATTTCCTCAAGCGTAGCAGCTCAAATGCTCTACACGGCAGCCTACACGTACGGCGACATCGTGGAAAAAACCGTTTTGGACCTAGGTTGCGGCACCGGAAGACTCGCCCTTGGAGCCGCGTTTCTAGGCGCAAAAGAAGTTGTAGGCGTAGACATAGACCGAACGGCGATTAAAACTGCCGCCGAAAACTCAGCGAACACAAGACTGAAAGGCAAGGTTCAATGGGTCACCGCTGACATAGATGCCGTCTGCGGACAATTCGACACAGTGCTTCAAAACCCACCGTTCGGCGTGCAAAAAAGAGGCGCAGACCGAAAATTTCTTGAAAAGGCGCTTGAGTCAGGCAAGACCGTCTACTCGCTCCACAAAGCTGCAAAAAGCAGCGACACGCTGGCGAGAAAGCCAAAAATCCACAGGGATGCCGCCCTCCGATTTTCTTCCTCGCCTTTTCTCAGAAGGTTTATTGAAAAACACGGCGGAACAGTTAAAGCCGTTTACCCAATAGTCATGACTATACCGCACATGTTCGACTTTCATACAAGACCAAGACATGATTTCACGGTGCATCTCTACGTTATAGAAAAGATGAAAAGACATGACGTCTAGAATTCTCTCTGCGCAGAATCGAGTTCAGCGGATTAGTGCGCGTTTTTGCTGCACTTGACTGGTTAAAACTGAGTTGGCATCTCTTAGGCGCAGGGACATCTTTGATCCGCACGATCGCTCATCAATCTGCGCAAAGTCTTAATCAATCTGCGCCGTAAACAGGACAGCAGGTGAATAAAGGGTGCCGGCGGAGCTGTTTAGAGGAGTCGAAGAGGAAATCATCAGTTTTCTTAGCGGTTTGATCCGCATAAACACGACGAACCCTCCTGGAAACGAAACTGCAGCCGCGAAATATGTTGCAGAAACACTGGAACAGGATGGTTTCAAATGCGAATTGTTGGAATCTCAGGCTGGAAGAGGCAGCGTTGTAACTCGGCTAAAGGGAGAAGGTGGGAAGCCGAGTCTACTTTTGCTCTCGCATTTGGACGTCGTAGCTGCTAACGCGAAGGAATGGAGCGTTGAACCGTTCGGCGGCTTGGTCAAGAATGGGTTTGTTTGGGGCCGAGGTGCATTGGACATGAAGGGGATGACAGCTGTCGAGGTTATGGTGTTGAAACTTCTGAAAAGAAACAAGGTGAAGCTCAGGGGCGATGTCATCTTGGTTGCAACGGCCGACGAGGAAAGGGGCGGCGATGGGGGTGCAGGTTGGCTTGTTCATAACTATCCAGACAAGGTGTACGCTGATTACGTTTTGAACGAAGGTGCAGGGATGGCTATGAACATTGATGGAAAGAACATTTTCACCATAAACTCCGCCGAGAAGGGTATACTGTGGTTCAAGGTTAAGGCAGGTGGGACGCCGGGTCACGGCTCAGTCCCTGGTGCCGCGGACAACGCCATCTTGCGCATGAACAAAGTTGTTGAAAAGTTAAGCAGCTTTCATCCTGAAATCTCGCTTGTTCCAACCGTCAAACAATACCTCTGTGTACTGTCAAAGTACAAGAGCTTCCAAGATCTGTCAGTCCTGCTCAAAACCCCGAATCAGGGTGACGAGATATTGGACAAGCTGGCTCAAAAGGAAAAATACTTGGCGGAAGAGCTTCGGGCCAGGATTAGAATGACGGTCACGCCTACCATCATCCGTGGGGGAGTGAAGGAAAACATAATACCCTCAGAATGTGAAGCAGTTTTTGATTGTCGAGTTCTGCCTGGTCAAACACCGACAGAAGCCCTGAGCGAAATAAAACATCTCTTGGTGGATGCAGGCCTGGACAAGTTGAGCTTCGAAATCATTCAGGCGAACGATCCAACCGAGTCACCGTTGAACACTCCACTCTACGACACGATTTTGAAGGTCCTGAAAGAGTTTGAACCCAACAGCGGCTCAACCCCGGTCATGCTCACTGGAGGAACGGACTCCCGCTTCTTCAGAAAGATTGGCAGCGTGTGCTACGGTTTTCACCCTGTGCGACCAGAAACATCGTACTCGGAAATGCAGCAGACCATTCATGGAATAGACGAGCGCATATCGACAGAGAACCTCGTGTTCGGAACAAGCGTCCTCCACAATGTCGTCGAGAGATTCCTAACCTGAAAAGACAATCTGGGTCTCAAAACGCCTGAATTGAGCATTTAGACACAGTTCCAGAACCCAGACATCGCCTGCGGCAAGACTCTGCTCTGTCGTGTTCTATCCACAGCTTTTATCAAAAGGTTTATTCATAGGCTCATAAAGTAGAGTTATAAACATTCAGTTAATACAGCAGACATCTGACGCGAACGTGACAGACAGAAGGAAATTGAAATGAGTTCAAAACTTGGAGAACAGAAAATCGGTCAGCTGGCCGTGCCAGGCGACCGTCTAGGTGTGATTGAGGAGTTCATTCCTGACGCTGGAACATACGTCAAAGACGGTGTAATCTATTCCAAGGTCATCGGCCGCATTCTCATAGACTTGGTTCACAGACGTGTTTCAGTTCATCAGCTCATCGGCCCATCGAAGGTTCCTTCCTTGGGCAGCACAGTTCTGGCGCAGGTTTCAAACGCGCAGTCAGACAGTGCGGGTGCGCGCATATTTGAAATCGGCGGAGAAGAAATCAACGGCGTCTTCACGGGTATTCTGCACGTTTCCGACGTAGCGTTGAGGTATGTGGACTCGATGTACGACGTGTGCAAGGCTGGCGATATCATAAGGGCCAAAGTCGTGAGCGAAAAAAACCGAACGTACCACCTGTCTACCAAAGACAAGAACCTCGGCGTCGTCTACGCTTTCTGTTCCAACTGCGGCACGCTTCTTGAGCCCAGACGTCAAGGCATGCACTGCCCAAAATGCGGAAGAATTGAAAAACGGAAAACAGCATCCGACTACGGAAAAGGCCTGATGCCTCATAGGAAGGAGGGTCTGGATGAAAGTTAACGTGCTCAAAAAAACATCGAACGAGCTGAGAATAGAGATTGAAGGTGCAGGTAACACTGTTTGTAACTTGCTCCAGAAAAAAATCTTGGAACAAAAAGGCGTGGATCTAGCTGGCTACGACATACCGCATCCGCTTACACCCAACGCCATAATCTATATCCGCACGAAAAGCACAGCCAAGCCTGAACAGGTGCTGCGAGACGCGTTGGGAAACGCGCGTGAGATGAACAAGGAATTCAGCAAGGAACTGGTCAGAGCGCTCAAGGAAAAGTAACTCTCCTCTTGACCGTTGCCAACAGTTCGCTGACGCCTTCAACCGCGTCCTTACCTTTCCTCATTATCGTGACACTCTCATCCAACGTGATGCGGGGGTTCAGCCATGCGTACACAATCAGCGCTTCCGCGGCATCCGCGAGCGCGTGTCTAGACATTCTCGAGCCCAAATGATCCCTCAGCCCAGCCATTGATCAAGCTTATAATCGCCGTCACTTACTCTAGTTTTGAAGCTAATGGGGAAAAGGTTTGTCAGCGAAGAAATTCCGCATAATTAAACCTGAGATCCGCGTCTTAGGAGTCGATGATGGGCCTTTCACTCCTCACCGGGGCTACGCTCCAATCATCGGCGTCGTCTTCCGCGGCGGCTACTGGCTCGACGGAGTGTTGAACACCAGGATCAAAGTTGATGGTTTCGATGCTACGGATAAGATATCCTCCATGATTGTTGAATCCGCCCATTACCGCCAGGTTAGAGTCATTATGCTTGACGGCGTCACTTTCGGCGGCTTCAACATCGTCAACGTAAAGGAACTCAACGCCATCACAAAACTGCCGGTCATAGTCGTGACGCGTGACAGACCTGATTTCAGCGAAATTCATGCAGCGCTGAGGCACCTTCCGCGGAGCGCGGAGCGGTGGGCAGCTGTTCAGGATGCTGGGCAAATTTTCGAAGTGCAGACGAGAAGCAGAGATGAAAGAGTGTACTTGGAAATCTGCGGCATTCAGGAAAGTGACGCGCGAAGGATCGTCCAGTTGACCTCCACGCGGAGCAACATTCCAGAGGCCCTCCGCGTTGCGCATCTTGTCGCTTCTGGTGCTTGTCAGTTTAACTTGAATATTTAGCTGAACATAAGAAAGTTTAAAAGAGACTTTGCTAAGGCTAAAGAAACGAAAGACGGAGAACGGATTCATGGAATTTTGTCCAAAGTGTGGTTCTCGCCTTGAGGCTAAGAAAGGAAAAAGCGGCGAAGAAAAGACTCTAGTGTTGACCTGTGCAAAGTGCGGCTACAAAAAACCGGCTGCAACGAAGAAAATCGAACCCAAAGTCGCCAAGGTTTTCCAACATAAGCCAACGCAGTTCGTGGCAGTGATAGGGAAAGAGGAACAGAAATTGAGAACTCTTCCAACTGTAAGGATGGAATGTCCGAAATGCGGAAACAACGTTGCCTACGTGTGGCAAGTGCAAACCAGAGGCGCAGACGAATCCTCAACACAGTTTCTACGTTGCACAAAATGCAGCTACACTTTCAGAGAATACTCGTAGAATTTCAGATTTTCGAGAACATTCTAAACTTTGTCTTGACTTCAGAAATGGAGGATGTTCTCAATCGATTCTGGTGAACCTGATTAGAGCTTTGAACTGACTGCGCCAAAGCGCGGGCTCAATGTTCATCCGTATTGCTGCCTTTCGAGTCGGGCAAGCTTTTTCTTCTTCTGCTTCTCTTTTCTTTCTCTTTTTTTCTCAGGCTTAGGCTTTTTCAATTCTTCTCTTTTCTTTCTTCGAGGGTAACCCAAGCGACCGCCTTTTCTACTGAGAAACAAGGGCTGCCATCTTTTCTCTCTTGCGCTTTGCCTATTGATGGCCCTTTGATAAACTAAAGATGCTGAGAAAACCCGACTAAAAGAAAGTCCTATCTTTGAATTTTTTCGGTGTAAAACCATTACTCTCTTATGCGTCAGGCAACAGTACTCACATGTCTGGACATGGTCCTATATAATCAGAACACCTACGTGTTTGTTCCAGGAAAGAATTGGAAGCTGTCCCTAGCGGAGCTTGTGGCATGTTTTAAAGGGAGAAACTGCTGGTTTGAATTTTCCGATCTCGGACCAGCTTTCTTCGCCGTTACGGTAGACAGGGCTCTGAGTGCCTCAATTGCCGCTGATCTGGGTGGAATCATAAAGATAGGCAAAGTTGTCACGAACCTTGCCACTCGGACGGTGAAAGAAGCTTTTCTTCGAGAGAGCAAGCAGGCTCAGGCACAGATTAGGATGAGCTTTTCCGCAAGCGGCATAGTTGATGAAATGGTTGATGCCGATTCTGGAAAATCTGTTTTCGGCGTAAGCGTATACTATCTGGAGCGGTCTTTTCATCCAGTTTCAAGGACCATGCAACGGTTTGTCGGAAGCTCTCTGAAGCATGAGTTGGTGGCTCACGGAAGAAAATTGGGGTTCATGGGCTTTCCTAGGAGCAGACCACAGCCTCAGCTGAGCCACGTTGAAGTGCTGAAGAAAGGCTTGGTTGAGAGGAAGGCGGAAGTGCTGTTTTGCGTGGGCAAAGAACAGACGTTTGTGTCCACGACTGTCGCCGTGCATAATCCGTTCGAATTTCAGAAACGCGACATAGGCAGACCGGTTCAACGTAAGATATTTGGCATGCCGCCGCGGTTAGCAAGAATCATGATAAACTTGGCTTTCTGCACGGCCGGAAAATCTCTGCTCGATCCGTTCTGCGGCGTTGGCACAATCCTTCAGGAAGCGCTCTTGGCCAAGGCAAGAGTAATCGGACTGGACGTTAACCCATGGTGCGTTGAAGCTTCAAAGAAAAATCTCGAGTGGCTCAAGAAACAGTACTCGATGGAAGATGCAGCATACGCGGTTCTGCAGGGAGATTCACGTAGATTGATGGAGACTATTCAACAGGATGTAGATTGCATAGCAACAGAACCTGATCTGGGCCCGCCGCTGAGGCACGTTGCGACTACGACATACGCGATAAAGATAATCGGCAAGCTGACACCGTTATACTATGATTTCTTAGAAAGCGCACACCAGAGCCTCAAAAAAGATGGGCGACTGGTGCTGATAACGCCTCACATAAAAACTCGTTCAGGAAAACCAATCACAATGCAAATTGAAGAAAAAGCAATGAATGTTGGCTTCAAGAAAGTCGCTCCATTTCCGAAAGAAGTTAGTGCCAAAAATGACACTGCATATGAGAATTTGACCGAAACGACATCCCTCGTTGACGAAGAAGAAAGACACAAAATCGGGCGAGAAATTCACATTTTCCAGAAATAGAAACAAAAGGTGCGCGTCGCGCTGCGAGCCTGCGCGTTAGACGAGTAGACGTTTGTTCTTCAACCACGTTTTTGCAAGTTCTTCGTAGTTTGGGAAGACCCGCTTAAGAATCGGGATGTACATCTGCATTTCTTCTTCTGAAAGGTATTGGAACTGGAATTCTCCCATGTACGGGGAGGGTTCTCCTTCTCTGGTTACAAATTCTACATGCATGAACGGGTCTCCGCGTTTAATTGTGATCGGGCGGCGGTCGTTGCTGAGGTTCACAAGCTCCAAAGCGAGTCTTCCGATGAACCCACTGTGAACTTTTGCGGCGTTCAGGAACGAGAGTCCCATTCTGCCGTACTTGCTCTTGGCGGTCAAGTGGGCTACGTTTGTGGGCAACGTGAAAACGATTTCATGGGTGATGAGGTTCTTGTGTTCCAGGTAGTTGAGAGTTGTTTCCTCCCTCACCGTTAAGATGTACCCGTCTCCGTCGAGCAGGTTGTAATCATACGGGTAAACGCACTTGTAATTGTCAATAAGTTCTTTCAACTTGTCTTTGCCTAGGACACACATGTACAGAAAACCTCGCTGTTTTCTAGCAGTACTAAACCTTTGAAGTTATATAGTTTTTTACGCGTCGCTGAGCAGATAGCAGTTTGCGAAACCAGGTGTTTTCTGCTAATGCAGGATTCGATTTGCAACAGCTTGTCTCGGATGCTTTTGGTTGAGCTATATTTTATACGTTAAATACCAATTGCTTTTAATTCCTAAAAAGATGCAGAGTGATGACATGGGCTGCAAGCAATGTCGGGAAGACCCAGTTTATAGGTGCGGAGTTTGTGGCAGACTGCTCTGTGCGAAGCATGCGATGTTAGCGACTGTGTGTGCTTCTCACTTGAAGCGGTCGGAACTGAAGTTCACGGTGCATAAAATTGTGAGCGAAGGGGAAAGATCTGCTGTTCGAAAATTCGTGAGAAGGTTTTGGGGAGAAGAGGAACAGTTGACTTTTGAAAGAAAATTCATGGTTGCAGAACTGCCAGCCATCGTTGCCAAAGTGCAAGACGCGGTAATCGGGTTTATTTCATTTTCACCGACAAGCGATGCCCTCTTAGTTGTTGCCTTAGGCGTCCTACCTAGATACCAATGTAGGGGAATCGGGAGCAGATTGATTAAGAAGGTTGAGGATGAGGCGAGAAAGCTCGGAAAAATCAAAGTGCTTGTCTCAACTTCAAACGACGATTTGCCGGCTTTAGGCTTCTACCAGTCGCGTGGCTTCCAGATTTACGAAGTAAAACCCAACGTCATAGCCGAGAAACATGCAAAGGTCCTGCGCGAAATAGGTGGACTGCCGGTGAGGGATGAGTTGAGGCTTCAGAAAATGCTCAATTAAACTGCTCTTCTCTACAGGTTAAGAATTTTCATGTCAAAAACGCCTAATTTCTCCTTGACGCTTTCGTGCCTCTAGAGAATTCTGGACACCATTTCGCTCACTCTCTTGAGGAAGACTTCGTCTTGGTTTGTGAACGGTGAGAGAGCATATGAGTCTATGTCGAGTTCGCCGATTACCTGCTTGTTTTTGAAGATGGGCACGACGATTTCAGACTTCACGTTTGTGCTGCATGAGAGATAGTTCTTCTCTTTTGAAACGTCCTGCACGAGGAACGTTCGTCCAATCTGTGCAGCCTGACCGCATATGCCCCTTCCGAAAGCTATCCTAGTGTGTTCAGTGCACTCTCCCTCAAAGGGACCGAGAAAGAGCTCATTCCTCCTTTTTTCATCCACGATGTAGAAGCCCACCCAATTGTAATAGGAAACATTGTCTTTGAGCAGTCTGCACACCGTTCTTAGTTTGCCATCCCTGTTTCCCTCGCCTTTAAGGGCCTCACCTATTCTTTCCGTGAGAAACTCGAACGATTCCCTATGATCCGCCAAAATTTCCCACCAGCAACAGTCACGTTTCAACATTTAAACTCGGACGGTAAATACGTTGCCGTTAATAGCGTATGACTGTTACCAAATAGGGGCATTTGACGCTGAGCATTGGGGCCCTATAAGCGAACGATTTCAGTTTTCCCCGCTTTCCTTAAGAAGCAGGAAGCTCTGTCTAGACCAGAAGGTAAGCAGGTTTTGGAACAATCGTCTGGAGACAGATTCGGCCTGTCTGCAGCTGAAGCTGAAAAGCGTCTGAAAGAATTTGGGCCGAATGAAATTCCTGAAAAGAAGACGAGCCCTGCAATCAAGTTTCTTGGTTATTTCTGGGGTCCTATTCCGTGGATGATAGAAATTGCTGTAATCCTGTCTGCGGCCATCGGACATTGGGATGACTTCGCAATCATACTCGCTCTGCTCTTCGTGAACGCAATTGTGGGGTTCTGGCAGGGATACAAGGCGGACAATGCCATAGAATTGCTAAAGCAAAGACTTGCTTTGAAGGCTAGGGTTCTTCGAGATGGAAGATGGAGCGAGATACCCGCTCGCGAGCTTGTGCCCGAAGATGTCGTGCGAGTACGTTTGGGTGATGTTGCGCCGGCGGACGTCAAACTCATCGAAGGGGATTATCTGCTCGTAGACCAGTCGGCGCTGACGGGTGAATCCTTGCCCGTTGAAAAACACGTATCCGACGTCGCCTACGCTGGATCAGTGATTCGCCAAGGCGAAATGGACGGGCTCGTAGTCGGAACTGGCATCAACAGTTACTTCGGAAGGACCGCCAAACTCGTTGAGGAGGCCAAAACCAGAAGCCACTTTCAGAAAGCCGTTATAAGAATCGGCAACTACCTCATAATTCTCGCCACCACGCTGGTCATCACCATTCTTATTGCAGCAGTAATCCGCCATCAGAGCATCCTCAGCACTGGACAATTTGCGCTCGTCCTGCTCGTGGCGGCCATACCAGTAGCTATGCCAGCCGTTCTGACGGTCACCATGGCTGTGGGCGCCTTGGAATTGGCCAAGAAAGAGGCCATAGTCAGCAAGCTCGTCTCAATCGAAGAAATGGCGGGAATGGACGTTCTGTGTTCAGATAAAACTGGCACAATAACAAAGAATGAGTTAATGGTTACAGAACTCGAGACTTTCGCAGATTTCACTCATGAAGACGCACTTCTTTTTGGTTCCTTAGCCTCCAGAAAAGAAGACAATGATCCAATCGACATGGCTATCCTCTCCAAAGCTGGAACGTCTTCGACAGTTGCTGCGACCATAGGCAGTTACAAGATAGTGGGGTTCAAGCCTTTCGATCCAGCGTCAAAGCGAACGGAAGCTACCGTAGAGGACACGGCTGGTAACCGATTCAAGGTGACAAAAGGAGCGCCGCAAGTCGTTCTGTCCCTCGTGACAAACAGCAAAACCATTAATTCAAAGGTCAACGGCTTCGTGGAAGCATTCGCAAGAAAAGGATACCGCGCATTAGGCGTTGCAAAGACTAACAGGCAAGGAGAATGGCAGTTTGTAGGTCTGTTTGCGATATACGATCCGCCACGTGAAGATTCTGCATCGACCATCAAGACAGCGCAGAGTATGGGTGTAAACGTGAAGATGGTGACAGGCGACCACGTCGCAATCGCAAGGGAAATCGCCAGCGAGGTCGGCTTGGGAACCAATATCATCTCAGCTGATTCATTCTTGGAAAAGAGTGATAACGAAGCTCAAAGCGTCGTGGAGAAGGCAGATGGCTTCGCACAGGTCTTTCCAGAACACAAGTATCGCATCGTTGAGCTCCTTCAAGAGCGCGGACACATCGTAGGCATGACAGGAGACGGAGTTAACGATGCGCCCGCCCTGAAAAAAGCCGATTCAGGAATTGCTGTCGCTGGTGCTACGGACGCGGCAAAATCTGCCGCGGCCATAGTCCTGACAAGGCCAGGGCTCTCCGTCATTATTGATGGGATAAAAGAGAGCCGAAAGATATTCCAGCGTATGAGCAATTACGCGATTTACCGAATCGCGGAAACAACACGTGTTTTAATATTCTTGACACTGTCCATTCTCGCTTTCGACTTCCAGCCGATAACCGCCTTGATGCTGGTCATCCTTGCGATGCTGAATGACCTTCCAATAATGATGATAGCGTACGACAACGCAAAAATCTCCAAAGGCCCAGTTCGCTGGGATATGCATGAGGTTCTCATGATTGCCACAGTGCTAGGTCTTGCAGGAGTGGTTTCGAGTTTTCTTTTGTTATGGATAGGCATGGACGTGCTTCACCTCAGTACACCAATCCTGAACACTTTGATCTTTCTGAAGTTGGCTGTAGCCGGGCACATGACGCTATACCTCGCTCGTACGGGTGAAGAGCACTTCTGGGCTCGTCCTTTGCCTTCATATCGGTTGTTCTTGACGACTGAGCTCACCCAAGTGGGAGGTACGGTTCTGGCTGTGTACGGCGTCCTGATGCAACCCCTCGGCTGGGCTCTCGCTGGGTTCGTCTGGGGATATGCCCTAATGTTCTTTCTGATTAACGATTCTGTAAAAGTGAACATAGTCAAAATGTTGAGTCACAACAACAACAGTCCAAGCGCGGGGTAGCCCGCACTGGCTGATGAGAAAAGGATTAAAGGGATTCTTCTCAGTGTGGTTTGAGTATGCAGCTCTAAGTTTGGGGGTTGTTCAGAGATGAGCAGAATCGCAAGCCGGAACAGGTACTACTATTTGCTCATCGCTGGCATCGGAGTTGCGGCGTCTGGTTCAACTTGTGGACTGTACCTTCTTTATACGAGTCTTTGGAATCCAATTCTTAACCTCCTGAGGAAAGCAAGCTGGTATTACTTTCTGTTTGCAATTCTCGCGCTTGCATTGCCATATGCCATAGTGAAAGTCTTTGCTGATACCAAGACCACCGGTAGCGGTACTCATCTGCTTCTGGAGAGGTATCACCTGAGCAACGGCGAAATAAGCGTCCGAGACACGATTGTCAAGACGTTTGCTTCAATATTAACTCTGGGCTTTGGAGGCAGTGCAGGCCCAGAAGGCCCAAGCCTGCTTATTGGAGGAGGCATTGCCTCAAACGTTTCAAGACGTCTCAAAGTTCGCGTGCACAACGTTAGAAGGATATTCATCGCCGGAGCAGCCGCAGGCCTAGCTGCGGTGTTCAGAACCCCCCTGACAGCAATTCTCTTTGCGTTGGAGATTCCTTATAGAAACGACTTGGACATGGAGACTTTCATCGAGGCAATAGTAGCCTCGATACCTTCGTACCTTATTGCCGTAATCATACTCGGGAGTGAAAGAATATTCGGAAACCCCGTGGAGGCACAACTCACACTGACTGGAATATTCTTGTCTCTCGTACTGGGTTTGATATGCGGGGGGTACGCCATCTTTTTCACCAAGGTCTTCAACGGTGCCGAACGTTTCAGAGGGTCAATCAGGAGGAAAGCTGGAACAGTCGGCGCGGTCGCCTTTGGCGCGGTTCTTTTGGGATTAATGGGCTATTTGTCAATCTACTCGATTGGAGTCGGAACGCAATTCATGGACGCAATAATCAGCGGAACAAGCTTCGCGATTGCTCTGATAATTGCGATAATTCTGCTCAAAACATTCGCCACTGTCCTCACACTGAATTTCGGGGGAAGCGGAGGCCTGTTCTTCCCAACAATCATAATCGGCGCCGGCATCGGCTTCCTCTTTTCCAGTCTGACCGATCCGAACTTCAAAATTTTGTTTGTGGCGGTCGGCATGGCAGCCCTGCTCGCTGGGACGCACAAGATTCTTTTGACTCCAATCGCTTTCGTGGTCGAAACGCTTGGCGGAATCTACGCGATACCTGCTCTTCTTGCAAGCGTAGTCAGCTATCTGGTCTCGGGGAATGCGTCTTTCTATCCGATCCAACCGCGCACTAGGCTAAAAGCAGAAGAGTTAGCCTTGGAAAAATTCTACGCAAGGGCAGAGGTCTCGTGTCCTGAAAGGCTTAAGGCAACGTTGGCCGAGAGTTTTATGACCAAACAGCCAGTTTCAGTGTCTGAAAATGCAACGGTTAAGGAGGCCTTGGAAGCATTCGAGAAAACACCATTCCGTGTCCTGCCCGTGTTGGATGATGCTCAAAGAGTTGTGGGTGCCCTGACAATGGAAGATATCGGAAGTATCGACTCTCGACAAATGGAAGATCACCTCTCGGAGAGACTCATGCACAAACCGCTTTTGATTACCAAAGAAACAAGCTTGGAGCAGACAGCAGACATGATGATAAAACGCGAAGAAGATCACGCGTTCGTAGTCGATGAAAACGATCACGTCATAGGTGTGATTGCAGTCATCGACGTGGTTAGAAAGATAATGGAGCTGTCAACCGTCTAACACACGGCTTGCACGGTTAAGGATCTTGTAGACAGGAAACGGGGCCAAGCCACCCTCTTTTTATATTTGCCTAAACAGATGATTATTCTTCACGTTTAAGATTGACAAAATAGATGTTCGAGGAGAAACCCTAGCTGACAGAAAAAGCGTCGCCTTTTGATCAGATGAAGGTTGACGAAGTAATTAGTTCACTGGGTTCAGACCCAAATAAAGGTCTCAAAACGTCCGACGTTGAGGCCAAGCTGAAAAAGTACGGGTATAATGAAGTTCCTGAAAAGAAAGTTAGCGCTGGGGTGCGGTTTGCAAAGAAGTTCTGGGGTCTTACTGCTTGGATGCTTGAGTTCATAATAATCTTTTCGTGGATCTTGGGCAACTACGCGGACCTGTACATTGTGACAGGGCTCCTTGTCTTCAATTCTATTTTGGGTTTTGTGGAGGAGCAGAGAGCGTCTGGCGTAGTGGAAACGTTGAAGCAGAAACTGCAAGTCACCGCTAGGGTTCTTAGAGATGGCACGTGGAGAAGCTTGCCGGCGAGAGAATTGGTCCCTGGCGACATACTTCGCACGCGTTCCGGCGACTTCGTGCCGGCTGACGTGAAGATAATAGAGGGCGAGCTTGAAGTCGACCAATCGGCTTTGACAGGAGAATCGCTAGTTGCCGAAAAGAAGCTGGATAGCGTTCTCTATTCGGGCTCGGTTGTGAAGAGGGGCGAGGCCAACGGAATCGTAATCTCGACAGGAGTTAGAACCTATTTTGGGAGAACCGCTCAACTCGTTCAGCTTGCACGGCCGAAACTGCATCTGGAAGAGGTCATCTCGAACGTTGTCAAGTGGTTACTGGTTATAGTCATCGCGTTGATAGCCGTACTCGTTGTTTTTTCTTTGGCAGAGGCAAAAGATATGGCGAAATTGTTGCCCATAGTCTTGGTTCTCTTGCTATCCGCGATACCTGTCGCTTTGCCAGCGATGTTCACGGTCAGCATGGCTTTGGGCTCCATGGAACTCGCCAAGAAGGGCGTTTTGGTGACTCGCCTGAGCGCTTCAGAGGACGCGGCGACTATGAACGTTCTCTGCGCAGACAAGACTGGCACGATAACCATGAACAGGCTGTCGGTCGCGAAAATAATTCCGCTGAACAAATTTGCTGAGCAACAGGTCATCCTCTACGGAGCCATGGCCTCTCAGGAGGCAAATCAAGACCCGATAGATATGGCGTTCATAAACATGGCAAAACAGCAAAATCTCTTGGGCCCGTCGCTTATACAGAAGAGTTTCACTCCCTTTGATCCGAAGACACGCAGAACCGAAGCCTCCGTGCAAGAAAACGGTCGTGAACTGCGGGTGATGAAGGGAGCCGTGAATGTGATTGCCACAGCTTGCGGACTTGAGAAGAGTGTTATCGCTCAGCTCGAGACGAGCATGAGTGAATTTGCTGAAAAGGGCTACAGAACCCTCGCCGTCGCCAAGACCGACGATGAGAAGGGGCCTGAACTCGTGGGTTTAGTGGCGCTTCGAGACATGCCCCGGCCGGATTCGAAACGGCTGATAGGAGAACTCAGGGAATTGAACATCTCCGTCAAAATGCTGACGGGTGACGCTCTTCCAATCGCAAAAGAAATCGCGGCCGACGTTGGACTCGGGGATAACGTCATCAGAGCAGCAGATCTGAAAGAATTCATAAGAGAAAACCCCATAGAGGCCACGCTGGCGGCTGACAAGAGTGACGGGTTCGCCGAAGTTTATCCTGAAGATAAGTACACGATTGTCAAGAGTCTTCAGGCCACAGAACACGTGGTGGGCATGACGGGCGACGGCGTGAACGATGCACCGGCGCTTAGGCAGGCAGAAGTGGGTATCGCCGTGAGCAACGCGACAGACGTGGCGAAGGGTGCGGCCAGCGTCGTGCTGACAGATGAAGGGTTAACGGGTATCGTGGACCTTATCAAGCATGGAAGAATAATCTACGAGAGGATAACCGCTTGGATACTCAGTAAAATAGTCAGAACCTTGCAAATCGCCATGTTCGTAGTGATAGCCTTCCTCTTGACAGGCGACTACATCGTCTCCGCCTTCGTGATAATACTCTATTTCTTCATGACCGACTTCGTGAAGATAGCACTGTCCACAGACAACCAGAAATGGTCCGAAAAACCCGATGCGTGGAATGTAACCAGTCTGGTGAAGGTTTCTACGATACTCAGCGGCCTAGTCATCGCAGAATCATTTGCGCTGCTATATGCTGGACTGAACATTTTCCATTTCACCGTGGCTGACCAGACTGTTTACACGTTTACCTTCGAGATACTGTTCTACTCTGCGATGTTCCTAATATTCAATGTGAGAGAAAGAGGACACTTCTGGAACTCCAGACCCAGCAGAACTCTGCTCATAGCAATAATACTGAGCATGATCGCCGCAACCATAGTAACAACAATTGGGCTTCCAGGACTCGTGCCGATACCTTTCAGCGAAACTCTCTTCGTATTGTCGAGCTCCGCAGCCTTCGCGCTGATACTGAATGACGCGGTCAAATACCTCATAGTGGAGAAAACACAGATTAGATGGTAAATCTCCAAATAACGGCCCCAAAGAAACGGCGCGCACAAAAGCCTTCAGAAACAAACTCGAGGGAATAGGCATCAACTTCACGGTACCGCTGCTGTCTACGAAAAAGGAAAAGTTCATCTACAGGATGGCAAGTAACGGTTCAGGGGAAGATTTTTGAAACAAGGCAAGAAAACGATTCTCGTGGTCGACGATGACGAAACAGTTCTGAAAAGCATGAGCAAATATCTAGCTTCCAAGGGTTACGGCGTAGAAACTGCCACGAATGGGCGGGAAGCAATAGAAAAGTCTGAGAAATGTTTCATCAACCTGGCAATCTTGGACATCAGGCTTCCAGACATGGATGGAACAGAACTTCTGACGAGCATGAGTGAAACTGAGCCCAAGATGAAGAAGATTATGCTCACCGGCTACCCGAGCTTAGAAAACGCGGCTGAATCCGTCAACAAACAGGCAGATGCTTACATCCTCAAGCCTGTTGATCTGAAGAAACTCTTCAGAGTCATAGAACAGAAGCTGATGGAACAGGAACAAGAATTGAAAATGGACCGCAAGCAACTTGTAACTTACATAAAGAGCCGAGACAAAGAACAGGGCGACACCCAAACTGTCTCTAAGTAGAAGACTGCGATGCCTGATCTGATGACGCCCAAACAAATTCGATGCGCATGGTCGCGCTAGAATGTTTCTTCTTCAAATCTGCAAGGTTTAAAATCTAACTCCTCTCCTGGTATACCTACTGATTTGCCGTACTCTATTGCTGACCGCCAAGTCTCTTTTTCAGGTGTTAAACGGAAGATTTTCTTGGGAAAGACCACTATCAGTTTTTCCCCTCGATAAAAGTGAGCGTAATAGCACGTGCGCGTAGGGCTTGCGACCAGACTTTTCTGAACTGATTCAACCACCTCGTCAATCTTGTTTTCATCAACGCCAACTCGGAACAGAGTCCACTTTACGCTTTTTCTCTGTCCAAGAATCTTCATTTCGTTCAGAACAAATTGTTCTTTCAAACTTTCCTTAACTATTATTCCATGATAATCGCTCATAAATTCAAAGTATTTCTCCTGCGCATAAACTTTTTCGCAAGTACGCGCTATCTGTCTGTTCGCATAGTACAGAAACGTGAAGATTCTTTTGCGCATGCTTATGTCTGGGCAGGACGCGCCAGTTGTTTCGAATACAGAGTATAGCGAATGCTTAATTGCAGCTCAGTAGTGGAAATTCATACAGTTTAAACAAACATCCTATCTTCTATCATTAGATATACGAGTCTGATTCCGAACTGGACTCTGCGGGTCATGATAAATGACATATCCTGCACAGATACAACCACAACTCTTTGCTCTCGTAGGCGTTTTCCTATTCCTAGCGCTCAGCCTGTTGACCTACCCCGGCGAAGATAGATTCCCAAAGAAGCTTCCCTACATATATCAGGTAGCGGCCTTCTTTGGTCTTCTTATCCTTGTTGTAAACAGGTTTGTTCTTCCAGAACTCGAAGAATCCACGCGGCTGTGGTATTGCTACGGTTACCTTATCGTCGTATTGGTGAATGTTATAGGCACAAATGTCTACCTCACATTGCCCAAGCGACAGTATAAAACATCGAGAAATTGGTCAGCAGTCGTCACTTTCCCTTCAATCCTGATCAGCACATATTTTGTTGCCCAATATGGCCTTACGCAGACTTCGTTGATGTCTTCAATTGAGCAAATAACCATAATGGTTTCATGCGTTGCCATAGCAGCGTGTGCCGGCATTCTTGTTTTCAAGCGAATCTCTCACACACTATTTCATAACGTGCACATGGGGGAGGTGACAAAGTGAATCTGAGAAAAGCATTATCTAAAAAGTATGTCAAATTCATTATACTTGTTGCATTGGCTGGACTTATTGGCACCGCAAGTGCTGCTATCTATTACTCGGTGTTAATGCAACCAAGCGTGACAATAACTGGCGCCACAGTAGTGTTTGTTTCAGGAAACGACTGGCCCACTGGATCTGTCTTGGGAACCAACTCAACATGGGTTAGCCTAGCCCTCAAAGCGTATCCAAACGCAACGCTAACCTACGACCAGCCGCTAAACATCAGCAACACCGACACTGTCAGCCACAATTTCAGATTACGTAACGTTTCGATCACTCCGGCCTCAGGATCTGCTAGCGTTAGTAACTTCACTTCCATCAACTTCATTGTCTACGACAGTGTGACCAACGAAACAGCCGGGATCTCCCGGGCTACCTTCAGCTACACGACAACTGGCACCACCTGGAACACGCCCTCTACCACAGCATACCTCACGTTGCCAGCAGGCGCCATGTGGATAATCCACGTTGACACAACGGCGGCTGCTGGTGCCAGTAGCACCGTCTCAGCAAACCTAGTGATATCCGTCGACGTGCAGTAGTTCACCTTCCATTTTTCCTCTAGTCTGAAACGGAAGATCAAATATGGAAACGCATCGTACACGGAAGCGTTTCTCATTTGTCGTTTGCATAGTGCTAGCCTTGTTTCTTATCGCAGGTCTTTTCAGCTCGGATGTTTTTGCTGCAGCTTACGACTCTCTCCTAAACCAGCCCAGCACAACGATTGCTGCACCTCCTGTTCTCCTGCAGGCTGGCACAGCTGGGAGTAGCACCATTTATGCGAACAGTACGAGCGCAATGGTCAACGTTGCGGCTCCGGAATATCAGTATGTCACTCAGGAAAGCAACGTCGACGGAGTGGCAGACGTTGGCACTCACTCGAACTTCACGGCTCAACAATATGGTCCAGACAATATTTACGATACATTAACTGAAGCCAACACCCCTTACATCCCCATCACATTCAATAACACCCAATCATCTGCCACTCCGAACCCGTTCCAGGAGAAGATGAGCTGGAACCCCTCTAACTACACGAGTTACGAAGCATCAGACCTGGGCAACATACGATTCTACAACGACAGCGGTCTGACCACGCCGCTATACGCGTGGCTTGAATCCTGCACCCCTTCACTCTCCAACACCGCAACCAGTGCCACTGCATGGGTCAAGCTTACCAGCCCGATAGCTGCGAACGGAAGCGCACTCACAATATATATGGTCTTCCTGTCCACGAGCACTGATTTTGACGGTAATTACTGGGGAGCCGCGGCCAGCCTGTCAAGCCCCTACGGCGAATACGACAATGGAGCAAAGGTATTCAGCTTCTACGACAACTTTGCTGGGACAAGCCTTAACTCCCAGTGGACTATATTCGGTTCGTCGCAAGGAACGGTGTCAGTCAATAACGGTGTCACCCTTACATCGTCTTCTTCGAGTTTATCTATAGGCATATTTGCATCATACACGCCGCCAACAACGGGAATAGTCACAGAGACATACTTCGATGCCGCAAACATCGCGGCGGGATACAGGGTTTTTGACGGATACGGCATGACAAATGCATCAACCGCAGAACAGAATGGGTATATAGGCATCCTTGAAGCGGGTGGCGCGGGCACCCTTAGACTGAGTAAAATGGCGTCTGGAACCCAGACCAACCTCGTCTCCACTACAGACGCTTTAGCGGCGGGCAACAACTACACAAGCAGCCTTCAGTGGCAAAGTAGCACTCTAACTATGGCTGATTTGACTAATAGCCATTCAACATCTACAACAGATACTACCTACAGTCTTTCCAGTATGACTCAAGTCGCACTGGCATTAGGCGCCGCCAGCGGAACCAAATATGTGACCTACTGGTTCAGGGTGAGGCAAAGCCCTCCGAGCAACGTTATGCCTTCAGTCTCTTTTGGCAACTTGACTTCGTCAAACTACAGGCTTGACATTGAAGAACAGTGGACAAACGTAAACAACGCAGCCACGAATGAGGAGCTCGACATTTACATGGGAGCCTTCAGCACTCCAGCATCCATCCTGTCGGTTCAATGGTATAACACCACTAGCAGCTCTTGGCTCACGATAATCAGTTCTCTAAATGCAAGCGCTTGGAACAATGTTACCGTGGTCAATTATCTCAAGTCTTCAACGTTCACAATACAGTTTGTGAACACTACGAGTGGAACTACTCAAAGTTGGTGGCAAATAGATTGCGCGCTTCTGCACCTTTGGACAACTTCAACCTATGACCCTGTACTCAATGTTGTCAACCAAGGGACAAATGCTTGGAATGTGAGCCTGCAAGTCACCGGCAGCTCAAACATTGCCCGCCTCTCGAGCGCGACCATAAATCTCCACGACGGCACCTCTAGCCAACAAATAATTGTCAACGGCGGGACTATAGTTCAGTCGCAAGGAGCATTATTCAACCTTCTAGGAGGTTCAGGCACCACTATATACGTAAACATCAGCAGCCTCTTAGCAAACTCGACCGGAACGTCGTATCTGTATGCCTACTTGGAAATCCTTACGCCAAACACGTCCACCTTCTTAGCCTACACAATGACTTTTGCAATCACTTGAGCGCACACGTGCTTAGGGTTTAGAAAGAATCGCTATTTTGGATTCATAACGCTTTTCTTCTTTGCAAGCGTCGATTGAGTGTTGGCGTGTGATTATTTATGAAGTTACGTGAACTGATGACCACGAACGTAATCACGATAGACAAGAATATGACGGTGCAACTGGCGGCTGGAACCATGAACAAGAAGAGAATAGGCTGCCTGGTGACGGTTGACAAGGAGGGAATAAAAGGAATCCTGACAGAGAGAGATCTACTCACGAGAGTCTTGGAAGCATGCAAAGACCCCAAAACAACCAAGGTCTCAGACGTTATGACCCAGAGCATTATTTTCGGCAATCCTGACATGCAACTCGTAGAAGCCACGCGTCTAATGTTTGAAAACGGAATCAAGAAACTGCCAATACTAGAGGACAACCAACTGGTCGGCCTGGTCACACTGACCGACATAGCTCGCGCGACAAGCTCTGACAGAAAGACTATGGATCTGATCGAAGCACTCTCAAACATGCACAAGGTCAGCTCATTGCAAGCACACACAACAACGTAGCCCGCGCGCCAAGGAAAATTCTTGATATAATTCCTTTTGCTAGCTCCCCTCGCAACTTGCGGAAACACTATTTGAGCTGCACTCGTCAACTTGAGTGAGACTTACTGGGGAGCAAAACGTCACGTCTAGAAACTTTGTTTAAATTTCGGCGCGTGCTTTCGGAACATCGATTCCCAAAACGCGCTACTAGCCCAGCATGTTGGCGACTTCTTCGAAAATATGCAAGAAACTCTTTCCTTTTTTAGTCGTTCTGTAGACGATTCCTTTTTTCTCTCTGGATTCTTCCAGCAGTTCTGATTTGGAAAGCAGCGGCAGGTACTTTTGCGCCTGTTCAGAACTCAACCCGACTTTGCACATCAGTTCCGTCTTCTTGACACCGCTCGTAGCAAGCAACAAAATATCCGAGATTATGACAAACGGATCTCTGCGACTGCGGGCACCATCGACTCTCCAAGGAGGGAAAACGCTGCGCGTCAGCATCACATCTATCAAACGATACGAGACGTTTATACCTTGTCCCTGAATGCAAAAAAGGTTTTGAATCGTTTAATTCGTCAATCCATGACAAATAACTATCAATAGCGCAGGAAACAACGTGCAACTTGCACGACTGCAATAGTCGTGCCACCAGAACACGAAGATGGTGCGATACGCAAGACGAAAGCGGACGCGTTGGCGAAGCCGGAAGAATTCGACGGCAAAACTACTGAATGGCCCCCTCTCCTTTTTTCTCCGTAGCACCAAAGCTCCTTATTTCTTCGTCAGTGCACGCGCTAAATATGTGCCTTCATTACCGCTCACTAGTCGGGATCCAACAGTTTGCTCACTAGTCAAAATCCATACAGTTTAAACAAGGGTCTGTCATTTATCATTAGATAGCCCGCGCTAATGGGCAACATACGAAGGTGGCAAAATGAATCTAGGAAAAGCAATATCTAAGAAATGTGTCAAATTCATTATACTTTTTGCAATGGCTGCACTCATTGGCACTGCAAGTGCTGCCGTTTATTACTCGGTGTTAATGCAACCAAGCGTGACAATAACTGGCGCGACAGTAATCTTTGTTTCAGGAAACGACTGGCCCACTGGATCTGTCTTGGGAACCAACTCAACATGGGTCAGCCTAGCTCTACAGGCGTATCCTAATGCTACTCTGACGTATGATCAACCACTCAACATCAGCAACACGGACACGTCATCCCACCTTTTCAGACTGCGCAACGTTTCGATCACGCCCGCTTCAGGAACTGCTTCAGTTAGTAACTTCACGGCCATCAACTTCATCGTCGAAAACACAGCCGGAGCCGTACAAGCTGACTTCTACTACAATACCACAGGCACCACTTGGAACACTCCAACCACAACGGGGTATATGACATTGCCCGCAAGCACCACATGGATAATCAGTGTTCAGACGACGGCGGCCCCCGGTGCCAGTAGCACCGCCACAGCAAACCTGGATATATCGGTGGACGTTCAGTAGTTCACCTTCCATTTTTCCTTAGCGCGCGTGCTAAATACTGACGTTACAAAATACCGCGTCTTTTTTCAATTTGTGCAACGTTGCTTTTAAGAATAGAAAAAAAGGGGGTTGCGCGCGCTTTCGCGGAGAGATTGAGGTAGCGCGTTCGGCGCTAATCATAAATATGAGTTGGTCAGGCAGTTTGTTCTTGTCGTGAGGTGGCTGCAATTTCTGTAAAGGGTTCTCGGCCGAGGGCGCATCTTGCAACAATCGCTTTGTTGTCCTTCATTTTCTCTTTCATTGCGGCAAGAACCTTCACGACATTTTTCCCATCCACTGTTCTGGTCAGTAGTGGCATTCACGTTCATCATTTTTGGTATGGTATAGCCTTGCTCGCCATCGGGGGTTGGCTGGGAATCGGTTATGAAGGCAGGGAAACTAACCGGGTGGCTGCGATTCTTTACGGGGCAGGGGGCGGGTTGATCGTTGATGAGGTTGGGCTCTTGCTTACTTTCGGAAACTACTGGACAGGTTTAACGTATACTTTCATTATTATTCTCTTGGCTTTCGTCACCGTTTTGATGCTTTTCAACAGATACCGACTGCTAATAGTGACGGAGCTCGCCGAATTGGTCAGCAACAAGGTGAGCCTTTATATCGGCGTTTTTCTCGCCGCAGCTTCTGTAGCTTTCATAACGCAGACCAGTAATGTTTTGGTCACGGGGATAGCAAGCGGATTAACAATTATCGGCATAATCCTCATAATGACTTACCTAGTTCGACGTGCAAAGATAAATCCAAAAAGAAACTCGCGCGTGCCCGGAATCAAAGCATATTAAGACTTAGAGAAGTTATTGACTGAAGAGCTTGGCTCTCAGCTGGTTTCGTGTTTGGCTTCAGCTTCAAGCGGTGATCAAAAAGTCGACGAAATAACTCAGAGAATCATGGCAGAAATTGAAAACAAAAGCTCAAAAGAGCTTACAGAGTCCGACGAAATGATAAAGATCATGCATTTGACGAATATGCATCACGCGAAAACCTTGCTGCAGCATGCGGATGAGGCACCCACCAAGACCGAACGGGACGCCGGAAAACAGGCTGTAATACAGGCGTTGCTGCTTTCTATCTGGCATCAGAGGCTATACTTCATTGTACGCTCACTCATCATGGGCATACTCGGTGCGATGCTTACACTTGTTTTCGTGCTGATTTTCGGCTCCATAAAACTCACCTTGGAAATCCCCTTGGGCATATTCTCTTTCGTGTTTACACTCGCCACTTCGCGACTGCTCGATGTGCAGATTGTCAAAGCTGCAAGACTCATAGTAGACTTTTTAGCGAACCACAAGAGTCTAAGGGATTTTGTCCTAAGCCACTTCTAACGTCAAAATTCCCCACGGGCAATCAGGGGGTAAAGCGCGCGTTTCCAGAGTAGAATCTGCGTATCTTCCTTTTTAACTGCCAAATCGTGTTCAAAACCTTAGTTAAAAGTTTCGGGTCATGTTTTGGTGGGCCGGACCGGACTCGAACCGGCGACCTTCTGCACGTCAAGCAGATGTCCTAACCGAGCTAGACTACCGGCCCCTGAGCTAGTCTACTACTTCCGTTTCCTGTATATAGCCACTTCGTCGCGGGTGTACTGATAAGTCAATTTATGAGGCTGAACGGGCTACAATAGTTTTGGTCGATGATGAGTAGATGAAATATTATGCGCCCGCTGGATAAGACAAGTTTAGAGTTGTGGCACTGATGGAAAAAGCGAAATTTGCAATAGGCAGTATCCTTTTCTAGGCAGCGGGGCTTGTTCTGTTTTTTGCTTTCTTTCTTTCATTTCTAGCTGCTGTAGGCACGTTTGGCGAGGAGTGGCGTACGATTCTTATACTTGAATCAAATCCTAGTTCCTACACGCAATGGACGTGGCATACTCTTGAATTGGGCATTTTGCCAATTGCAATAGGTCCACGTCAGTATTCAGCATGCCGGCCTGTTATCTCTTGAAGCCTCTTTCGCTCAGCGCGCGCTTGCAGCGGGTTTGAAGCTTAAATACGGCTTGATTGGTACTTGACCATGGTGAAGAGGCAAGTTGGCTGGGTTAGCAGTATCTCTGCCTGAAAAGTGGTCGCAGTTCCTGAAGCGTCTGGCCGACGGCCACGGAGTTGATGTTAGCACTGTCGTCAGTGAGCTGTGTGAGTGGGTCTTTTCCGATTTTGATAGCAAACTGGAGTTTGATGTTTGGCTAGACAGGGCTTACCCCCCAAAAAGACAAGGTGAAGAAGAAGCAAGAGACGCAGGAGAAGAGGCTAGCGAGGAAGAAGGAACGGAAGGAAGAATCTGAATAGGAATCCCACGAATTGTGTGATTTAGATGCGTGATGTTGGGAAGTGTTTTAAGCGTCGTTGGTGTCCGTGTGCGTTTTCGACTGAGGTTGACTTAGCTTTGCGTTTGAGGGCGTTTGGTGATAGGGATCATTCGGGGGCTTGGAGTGATTTGCATGGGCGATATTATACGTCTAGGAACCGATTAGCGCGCGCTGTGTTAGGCGTAGCGCGATCCGAAGTTTCTGGCTACTAAGTCGATGTCTTTCATGTTGACGAGGCCGTCGCCGTTTATGTCGGCTGTTGGGTTCCAGTTTGGACTGGTTGGAGTGGAGCCGAATGCTCTGGCAACCAACGCAAGGTCTTTCAGGTCGACCCTTCCGTCCCCGTTGACATCGCCAATAATTCTAACGGTTATGTTTCCGTCGGAGAGCGTGTTCGAGCCGCCGCTTATCAATGCCATTGCTGTCAGCGTGTAGCCAGGATAGTCGATGGGTATGCCTGTGGTGTTCCATGTGAACGGAAATGTGTAGTTTTGTCCCACACCCAGGATAACGGCGGAGGTATTTGTGCCTATTATTAGTTCGGCTGTTATGTTGTAGAACAGGGTGACCCAAACCTTTTCGGCAGAGCTTCCGACGTTGCTGACCGTTACGTTGACGTTGACAACTTGCCCTTGGTAAACCCATGTGGTGTTGGGTGTCATCGCTGTAACCAGCACCGACTGCGTTTTTGAGAGGACTGTATAGGTTGTGCGTGTGCTTTCAGTGAAGCCTCCGTGGTTGTCGTAGGCCTGGATGACATAGTAGACGATCGTTCCGGCCAAGAATCCTGGAATGATGCCATCGTATAACCCAGTTATACTGTTCAGCGCCATCGCAACAGTGGAGTT